>BNJV01002794.1_pt1 | contig 2051274 bp, 1931 predicted proteins | sample 8540591 | NCBI WGS metagenome assembly BNJV01 (sample SAMD00202457, study PRJDB9452) | human saliva metagenome | host: Homo sapiens
TGCCTGAATGACCGCTTGAAAATAAGTCTTACCATTGGCGATCCCTTCCATCAGAAAATCAATCGAAATACCATATTCTATCAAGAATATACTAACACGAACCGATTTGATAATCATTCTCGATATATCGGACTTCGTGCTACATGGTCATTTGGTGGCAAACAGGTTCATCGCACCTATCATGACAACCGTGATACAGAATCACAACGCGCAAAGTAGGAAAGATAATAAGTAAAAACTACAGAGTAGCACACAAAGGATGAGACAGCAACAACATTAAGCAGTATGAGAAATAACTCTTAGCTTTTCAGACTATAATCATTTTTCCTGTCACATCTGTCAGTATTATAAAACACATATATATCTGGAAAATAAGCAATTAGTCTTAAATGTTAAAAGTGACAGCAAAATAGAATTAAAAATATTCTTGCATATACATTAGTTCAATATTACTTCACAGTATTGTACAGTTGTGAGAACTATCAGAATAACTAAGTTAGATTAGAAAAAGCAAATTCTTATTTCTATGACATGATAAAAAGACAAGGTAACAAAGGAACTAATCTGAGTTGTTCACTTTGTTACCTTGTCTTTTATGTTCTTTTTCCTCTTATCAATCTATTCTTTCAATCATTAATTGAAAGCACCAATTCTTGCAAATTCTTGAAGAACTTGCAAGAATTTATGTTAAATCTTCACTATTAACCGTTTAATATAAGAGAAAAGTATTATATTTGCGAAAAAGAATTATGATAGAACAACCTCCCAAGTTAGATACCAAACTTATACAAAAAGTAACAAAATTATCTGTACGAACAGACGTTACTCCATTGATACGCAATATCAATGATGATTACTTGTATTGGACTGAAGTAAATACAAGTCTCATCCAGCTGATCTTTCATCTGAACACATTTGGGCAGCTGCTAAACTTAACCGTCTCATGCAACAGATAAAAATATGGAATGACTGTCCTTTCACACTATCCATTACCAACAATATGCAAAAGCTATGTCATTATTTTGACATGAACTTTGGAGGTTCTTGGGAAAATTCAGCTATTATTCCTTCAGAAGACAGAGAGCGGTATCTCATATCCTCACTAATGGAAGAAGCTATATCATCCAGTCAGATGGAAGGAGCAGCTACCACCCGTAGAGTTGCCAAAGAGATGCTAAGAAAAAGTATATCACCTCATAACAAATCAGAACAGATGATTGTAAATAATTATGAGGGAATACGCTTTATTGCTGAGCATAAGGATGATAAAATGAGTATGGAACTACTCTTGAAAATCCATTCTAAGATGACAGCAAAGACATTGAATGATAGTACCAATGAAGGAAAATTTCGTCAGAATAACGATATCGTTGTTATTGATGGTATCACAAATGAGATAGTACACACACCTCCTTCTTATAAAGAGATACCTGACTTCATAAACAGAATTTGTGAATTTGCCAACAATGAAGCAAAGGACGTTTTTATACATCCTATTATCAAAGCCATCATCATCCACTTCCTCTTAGCTTATCTTCATCCCTTTGTAGACGGAAATGGCAGAACAGACAAGAGCATTATTCTATTGGTATATGCTCAAAAAAATGGCTACTGGCTAACAGAATACTTATCTATCTCTCGTATTATCTATGCTTCAAAACGACAATATGAAAAAGCTTACTTATATGTTGAGACTGATGATTATGACTTAGGTTATTTCGTAACTTATCATCTGAAAGTACTTTCACTTGCCTTCAAAAAACTACAAGATTATATTCAACGAAAAATATACCAGCGACAAAATAGCATCAATCTGCTTAAGTTAGGCTCCATAAATGAGAGACAAGCTATTATTTTATCTTTGTATCGTGATAACCCAAAAATGATAATGACCGTAAAAGAAGTAGAAAATCGCTTCTCTGTCAGCCATACGACGGCAAAATCTGATCTTGATGGGCTTGTTTCGCAGCAGTTTTTAAAGAAAATACCTATTAATAAGGTAAAATTCAGCTACATTAAGGGAGAACTATTTGATTCTAAAACAAGACTTGTATAAGTACTATTTGATAATATTTCTATGTATAATTTCTGCCAATTCTTGCAAATTCTTGAAGAACTTGCAAGAATTGGCAGGTATTTGAGAGATTGATTAAGCCTTATCCTTTCAGTATCTTCTTAATATCATTCAGCTTATTGAGCGCCTCAACAGGTGTAAGATTGTTCACATCGAGTCCTAATATCTCATCCCGGATCTGCGTAAGAACGGGGTCATCAAGTTGGAAGAAGGATAGTTGAACCCCTTCCCTGCTCTTGTCAAGATGCTCAACGGCAGCCTTCCCCACTCCACCTACCTGTGCATTGTCTGCTTCAAGTTCCTTTAATATAACGTTTGCACGCTTCACAATAGACCTTGGCATACCTGCAATTTCAGCTACATGGATACCGAATGAATGCTCACTGCCACCCTGTTCCAGCTTACGCAGGAAGATAATCTTTCCCTCAACCTCCTTTACTGACACGTTATAGTTCTTGATTCGTGGGAAATTCTTCTCCATTTCGTTCAGCTCATGGTAGTGTGTTGCGAAGAGAGTACGTGCCTGTGCACGTGGATGTTCGTGTAGATACTCTACAATTGCCCATGCTATGCTGATGCCATCATACGTACTTGTGCCTCTTCCCAGCTCATCAAAGAGCACCAGAGAACGCGGTGTGACGTTGTTAAGTATGTTTGAAGCCTCCGTCATCTCTACCATAAAGGTTGATTCACCCAGTGAGATATTATCCGAAGCACCCACACGTGTGAAGATTTTATCTACCATTCCGATGCGTGCACGTTCTGCTGGTACGAAGCAACCTATCTGTGCCAGAAGGACGATAAGGGCTCGTCTGACGAAGTAAAAGCCGACTTACCAGCCATGTTAGGACCCGTTATCATCATGATTTGTTGCTTCTCTGTGTCGAGCAGAACATCATTCGGTACATACTGTTCTCCTATCGGTAGCTGTGTTTCAATCACTGCATGCCGCCCCTGTTTGATATCTATTACTTCCGAATCGTCTACCACTGGGCGCACGTAATGTTCGCTGTTGTGACACCTTCATGAATGAAAGTAGACAGTCAAGGTGGGCAATAAGATTGGCATTTATTTGTATCTGAGGGATAAACTCCTGCATGTCTTGTATCAGTTCCATGAAGAGTTGTCCTTCCATAGCCAGTATTTTCTCGTCTGCACCGAGTATCTTTTCTTCGTATTCTTTCAACTCTGGCGTTATGTAACGTTCTGCTTGAGCCAGTGTTTGCTTGCGAATCCAGTCTTCAGGAACCCTGTCTTTAAAGGTGTTACGCACCTCTAAGTAATATCCAAAGACGTTATTGAAACCGATCTTCAGTGATGTAATACCCGTTTGTTCAACCTCTTTCTCCTGTATTTCCAGCAGGTATTGCTTGCCATTATCACGGATAGAGCGTAGTTCATCCAGCTCTTTGTTATATCCAGAGGCTATAACATCACCCTTATTGACAAGCTGTGGAGGGTCAGGTTGTATCTCTTTCTCTATTCTGTCACGCAGTGATTCACATAGATTCAGCTGTTCTCCAATGCGTTTAAGAGGCTCACTCTTGGCATAAAGACATGCCGTTTTCACGGGTTGTATAGCCTTTAGGGCATTCTTTAGTTGCACAACTTCACGTGGAGAGACCCTCCCCACGGCAACTTTTGATATGATACGCTCTAAGTCACCGATACGGTGGAACTGCTCATCTATGGCTTCTCGGAAGTCAGGTTCACGGAAAAAGTAATCTACAACATCCAATCTCTCATTGATAGGCTTGACATCTTTCAATGGAAATACCATCCATCTGCGTAGCAAACGACCACCCATTGGGGTGGCAGTATTGTCAATTACATTCAGCAATGATGACCCATCTTCATTCATTGGAGCGATCAACTCTAAGGAACGGATGGTGAAACGGTCCATACGCACATACTTATCTTCCTCTATACGAGCAAGAGACGTGATGTGATTGATGTGTGTATGCTGTGTCAACTCTAGGTATTGCATGATGGCACCAGCCGCAATAACGCCATTCAATAGATGGTCAACACCGAAGCCTTTGAGGTTCTTTGTGCCGAAATGTTTCAATAGTTTCTGTCGTGCAGTTTGGTCAGTAAACACCCAATCGTCCATCTCGAACGTGCAGAGACGTGAGCCAAAGTAACGTTCAAAGTCCTGTTTTCTCGCCCGATCATAGAGAACTTCCTTTGGTTGAAAGTTCCCTAAGAGCTTCTCAACATAGTCGAATGAACCCTCACCTGTCAAGAATTCGCCTGTGGAAATGTCCAAAAAGCTGACCCCACAAGCCCCTTTACTGAAGTGAACAGCCGCAAGAAAGTTGTTTTCCTTGTAGTTTAGAACGTTGTCACTAAGTGCAACGCCTGGTGTAACGAGCTCTGTTATCCCTCGTTTCACCATCTTGTCCATTGCTGTCAGTCCCTTTTTGCCTTTTATAGCCTCACGTTTCTTCTTCGGATCCTCCAATTGATCGCAGATAGCTACGCGCTTTCCGGCACGGATAAGCTTAGGAAGATAGGTGTCAAGGGCATGATGTGGGAACCCAGCCATCTCTGTTGAGCCACTGTTTCCCCCATTATTACGGCGTGTAAGGGTGATACCAAGGATCCTTGCAGCCTCTATGGCATCTTCAGCATACGTCTCATAGAAGTCGCCACAGCGGAAGAGCATTAACGCATCTGGGTGCTGTGCTTTCATTGAGAAGAACTGTTTCATCATCGGAGTCATTCCCTTATCGTCCTTTGCCATATCTTTTGCTTCCTTTAAAGTAGTTTCTTGCTTATCTTCTAAGACGTACAAAAGTACAAAAATAAGGATGAAAACACAAATTATTAATTGTCTTTGTGGAAATTCTATACCATTTACAACACTATGAAAGAATGCTTAATAATAATCAAAAGTAACTTTATTGGCATATGAATGTAATGGGTTTTTGTTATCTTTGCCACTTCTATACTATTTATGAACAATAAAAAAACATTGAATGTACACATGAGAAACTATAAGAAAAGTGTATTATTTATGACATTATTCACTCTGTTTTCTGTTCAGATATATGCTCAGGAATGGAAAGAAGTGAGTGTACCTGGAAGGATAACACATGTGCAACCCATGACAGGACTGGTGCTTTGGAAGGACCAGGCACGGCAGTTGAACAGTAAATATGGTCAGACTATCCAGCTGGAATTTGCTTATTTGTTGCCCAATAAAGTGGTAAAGGGATGTAAACAGGACGGAACGATACAGTATGATTGGACTTCTTTTGAAGCTTTACTCAATGATATTGCCTCTCGAAAGCACCAAGCTGTTATCCGAGTTAGGTATGAAAACCCTGATAATGATGAGGTTAATGCCTCTGTAAAGGGCTCTACGGCTGTTCCAGAATACATCAAGAAGCGTGGAGATTACCATGAAACATTCCATAAGAACGGTGATGGACCAACGTATTATGCTGACTGGAGGAATGCAGAACTCAAACGTTTCACGCTACAATTCTATACAGATCTTGCTGAAAGGTACGCTCATGACAGGCGTTTGGCTTTCTTAGAGACGGGATTTGGGCATTGGTCGGAATATCATATCTATGGAACTGAATATAAATTGGGTGTGAATTTCCCTGATATGGACTTTCAAACGCGCTTTATTCAGCACTTAAATAAGGTTCTGAACGGGCGAATAGAGTGGGGGATATCCATTGATGCGGCGAGTAAAGACCACTCTCCTGTGAGCAATAACACTGCTTTGATGCAAGCAGGATTCGGACTCTTTGACGATAGTTTCATGTCGAGTACACATGAGATTGGTTCTGGTGATGGATATAGTGAGCAGAAATGGCAGCGTATTGCCTCTAACAATAGGTGGAAAGGACTTTGCTGGAGGTGAGATAGCGTATTCAAGCCGCAATGAACAGCAGAATTTTCTGAACCCGGCGGGTATGTATGGACACACGTGGGAGGATATGGCTAAGAAGTATCACATAACTTTCATGCTTGCCAACAACGCCCCCGGCTCACGATATGCCCAACCGGCACGCTTCATGCAAGCCTCATTGGCAACGGGATATAGGTTTGCCATTAAGAAATGTGAGAGCAACGGGCGTGCTACAAGGGTTACGATTACAAACAAAGGGGTAGCGCCTTTTTATTATGATGCATGGCTTACGATAGGGGAGAAACGCTCTTCGGTATCGTTAAAGAACTTGTTACCAGGGGGAGGAGAGGGTTGTTGAGATTCCTGATGTCACTACTTCCACGAAGCGTTTGGTGATTGTCAGTGACCGTATTCTGCCTTCTCAGGAGATTGAATTTGAAGGTTTCACGGCTTCAAATGACCCTACAGGCATTGAGTCAGTTGAGAATTCAGGTAGTTCAGAGCAAGGTGCTGCTTATACAATTGATGGAAAGAAGATAACAGATCCCTATTATAAAGGGCTTGTCATCAAGCGAGGAAGGAAGTATATGCAACGATAAAGCACTTCACCCCTTCATACATTATTTCGTATGAAGGGGTGAAGTGTTTATGGAGTATTAATGTTTCGGGATTCTTTTATAAGTGGATTTATGTGTGCAAAATACCTTTACAAAAAAGACTACCAATGCCTTTAAGAATCAGAAGGAATCTGATAATTTTCAGTTTCGTAATGTTCAGATTTCCAGATGGTTATAGATGGTAAAGTAAAAGGTGCCCTTTTGGCTTTCAAAAGGGCACCTTTTACATGTCAAAAGACGCCCTTTTACCATGCAAAAGGGCGTCTTTTTACCATGCAAAAGAGCATCTATTGTTTTTTGTTATATGAATTTTTATGACATAAAGGTAATCTAATGCTTCTTCTTTTTCTTCACCTTTACTTCCTCAGCGTTCATTGGCATCTCAATACCAAGGCTGCGTGCACGTTCAATATTACGCTTTTTAGCCTTGCGTTGTGTCTCAGCTTTCTGCTTTGTTATGGCTCCCGGCTTCTGCAAATAGAGTGGGAGTAGGCGCGGATTCCATGTACCTTGTACGTCACGTTTAGCCTTACACTCTATGGATTTCGGGTAGTAATAAACGGCTTCAGGCTGCCGTTGTGTAGCATAGTCACCTGGATCCCACTTCCCATTGTCGTTTTCGTCTACGATAAGGCGTAGGTAATACGTGCCAGGTTTAACATAATAGAAAGTTGCTCTACCGTCTTTTGCCGTCGTTTCTTTCGTTGGTTTGTCGCTTTCATTGAGCAGTTGGAGCAGACAGTTCTTACCTTCCATGTTTGAAGGGTCATGACGAGCGTACTATACTCATCCATGGAAGGAATCTTAATGCCCTGTTTGTATTTCTTAGACACCTTCCCATAGATATCTGTGAAGGCTGCTGAGTCTATCTCAAAGCTGTATTCATGCCCTGGGTTCCACGTACTTACCAGCTTCATGGTGCGTGGTCTGCCCGGTTCGGAACCGAACTGATATTTGGCTCGATACCACATTGAGTCTATCTTTTCATAGAGATGTATCTTGCCAGTGTCTATCTTTTCTATAGGAGTTGGCAGCTCTATGGTTGGATTTTTGTCTGGATCCATCTGAGAAGGGACGTCGTATCTCACCTCTAATGGCGTCACAGGCATCTCGGTTTCGTATGCTCTTCCACGTTCCTTAGCCTTATCTTGCTTCTTTTTCCATTTGTCATACTCCTCTTTCTGGTGCTTCATACGTTTGGCATACGGCGTTTTTGCCAGTACTTCAAGCGTATCTGTCTGTGGAATAAGCTTGCCTAAGCTGTCCGACATGTTGTATGTCATCTGGAAATGGAGTGTATCCTGGTTGACCAGAGCTGTATCACGTAGCCAGTAAGTGATGGTGTCTTGGTTCAGACTTGGCTCGATGATGAATGCGTCTTTGGCGTTGAAATTCAGTCCTTTTATCTGTGGAAGGTCAGCATCACCATAGCTAAAGAAGAGTGTAAAGTGGTTAGCATCCTTGCGTTCTGACTTCAAAAAGAATCGATTTGTTTGTGGTTCAGTGAATGCACTGAGTGTTACGTCATCTGGAAGGAAGTGAGTGTAGGGCACTTGTTTGATGTCTTTGATATGCAAAGAGTCTGTCCAAAGGGTGTCTTGACGTATGTCTGGCTTCCAGGAAGGCATGATAACCTCCGGCGTGAAGGCTATTTTCTCACTCTTTTGGTTAAACATATAATTGCCATCAGCATCCTGTAAGGCATAAATACGGTAGTCTCCTTTGGCTACACCACGAATGACAAAGCGTCCACGGCTATCTGTTCGTGATACACGTAGCATTGGTTCTTTCTCGAATGCAGTGTCATTCTGGTTGCTATAGAGTCCTACGAGGATGCCTTTTATGGGTTCAAGGTTCTCTGCTTCAAGCACATATCCTGATACTTCAAGCGTGTCTATGTGGTCACCTGTTGAGAAACTATAGGTGTAATTACCCATAGGATTACCCTCATTGTTATCCGATATGGCATCAGAGAAGTCTATCGTGTAGGTTGTATTGGGCTTTAGTTTGTCTAATAATGTGACTGATATGTGCTTACCTTGTGCCTTTATCTCTGGCGTTTCAATCTGTGGAGGCGATACAACGACCTTCTCTGAAGCGTTATCAAGCTTGACAAATTCATCAAAATAGATGTTTATTTTCTTGCTGTTTACGTCTGTTGCGCGTTCAGCTGGGGATGCTCCGATGACCTTGGAGGTGTTTCGTCATACCAACCACCATCTGGTTCACCCATTCTAGCACATGAAATGAAAGTGAAAAGTAAGAGGATTAGAAGGTAAAGCGGTGAGAAACTTGTGGAAAAAGATGCCGAAAGGCAATGACAAACTTTAGCAAGAAAGTTGTCTTTTCCTGCTGTTTTCTTAGTGTAATATCTTTGTTTTACCTTCTTCATATTGATATCTTGCTTCTATTCTTTTATCTTCCAAATATCACTTCTCGCCCTTTTACTTATTATTCTTTTGTCTTTCTCCGCTTCAAAGAGCCCTTTTACCCTTTTACTCTTTTAGCTTTTTACCCTTCAAAGCACCTTCTTATTGGTTCATACTCAGTAGCTCTTCAATATTAGTACGGCTGTTTGAGAGGCGTGGAATCTTATGTTGTCCTCCGAGTTTTCCCTTTGTTTTGAGCCAATCATTGAAGAGTTCCTTGCGTGCAACCACGATTTCCAAGGGTTGTAAGGTGACGTTATGGAAGCGTTTTGCTTCATAGTCAGAGTTTATTTCCTGCAATTTAGCGTCAAGAACTGTAGCGAACTGGGCTATAGAGTCAGGTTCTTTGGCAAACTCAATGAGCCATTGGTGACGACATTTGGCGTTCGCATCCATATAGATTGGTGCTGCAGTGTAATCTGATATCTGTGCACCAGTAGCCTTACAAGCTGCCTCAAGCCCCTTTTCAGCATTGTCCATGATGAGTTCTTCACCAAAGGCATTGATGAAATACTTTGTTCTTCCGGTGATGATAAACTTATATGGGTTGGTAGAAGTGAACTGTATTGTATCGCCAATCTCATATCTCCAGAGACCACAAGACGAACTGATCAGCATGGCATAGTTGCGCCCTGTCTCTACACCAGACAGTGGAACAATGTTAGGATGGTCGTTTCCAAACTCGTCCATAGGTAAGAACTCGTAGAAAATACCATAGTCAAGCATGAGCGACATGCTACTGTCTGATGGGTCATCCTGTATGCCGAAGAAGCCTTCTGAGGCGTTGTAAGTCTCCATGTAGTGCATGTCCGACTTGGTAATGATCTGCTTATACTGCTCACGATAGGGTGTAAAAGCTATGCCACCATGGAAGAATACCTCCAAATTAGGCCATACTTCTTCCAGATGTTGCTTGCCACTCAGTTCCATTACACGTACTAAGACGGAGAGCATCCATGATGGAACACCAGAAATGTTGGTCACATTCTGCTTTAAAGTCTCATGTGCTATGCGGTCACGTTTCACCTCGAAGTCGCTTAATAAGGCTGTTTCCTTCTTCGGGACACGTACGAAATTGGCTAATGGGTTGATATTTTTCAATGAGAATTGCACTTAAATCGCCAACAAGAGAGTTGGATAAGTTGTAGTTAGGGGAGTGACTTCCACCTAAGATGAGGCTTTTTCCATTGAAAATACGGCTCTCTGGATGGTTACTGAGATAGTAGGCGAGAACGTCCTTTCCGCCCTGATAATGTATGTTTTGCAACCCTTCATGAGAGACAGGGATAAATTTACTCTTGTCATTTGTCGTACCTGATGACTTCGCGTACCATCTTACCTGTCCTGGCCATAGCACATCTCGTTCGCCATGGCGCATGCGGTCGATATCGCCTTTCAGTTCCTCGTAGGTGTTTACAGGTACGTTCTGTATGAAGTCATCGTATGATTTGATGGTTGAGAACAGGTGTTTGCGACCGTATTCGGTGTCTTTTGCCCGTTCAATAAGGTATTCCATGACTTCCCGCTGGATAGTCTCTCCCTCTGTCGTGTAGCGTTCCAGCTCTTTACGACGTGGTTGGAAGTATAACTTGTTTACTATACTGGTAAGACTCATTCAATTTCTATAGCTGTTTAAATTGCAAAAGTACGCTAAAAAAGCTAAACCTTTAGGTTTTTTCTATATTTTAACACAGCATGATACGGGCTTGCATCTTTCTTTTTATGGGGATATCTGGAACTGTATGTAGGGTGGTTTAGGTTTTCTTTGGTTGTGGTTTCAAGTGTACTATTTATGTTATTGCGGAGAAAGATAATGTGCTGTTTTGTAAAAAAGATTCCGAACTGCTTTTTAAAAGAGCCTCTTTTGCAATCTAAAAGGGCACCTTTTGCAATGTAAAAGATGCCCTTTTGATGTGTAAAAGGTGCCCTTTTACAACGTAAAACATGCCCTTTTACAAGCCGATTTGTAACTGTTTGATATTATGAATATTACAAGTCTTGCGACAACTCATTTTCTTTTGTTTTCCACACTCACGTCTTTCCTAATCTGTAAGTGTATTTTACTGATGATTATATTTACCCTTTCGACTTTTCTTTTATCCTTTTACGTTTTGTTGAAAAGTATGGGAAGGAGGGGTGGCTTCTGTCGTTGATTCGTTATTTCTTGTCCAGTGCTGAGGCAATCCTTTCTTATCTTCGCACTACCAGTTTGTTTCCCCTCCTCTGAAAGTTCCTTTTTTGCGGGCAAATCTCCGAACTATTTTTAATCTTGTTCGTTATATATAATCTATAAAAATATTGTTTTATAGTCTATAAATAGTGGATAAGCTCTTTTTGATAGAATCTCTGTAGGAGTCAGAATGTGTCTCTCCATGTTAGCAAAAGAGCACATCCTGATAGGGTAGGGATGATGTTCTTGTGGTGAAAAAAACTCTTGCCTGAGCGACAAAGGTTAGTGAGCTTCCAACCAGTTCTTGCCCCATCCTGCATCAGCAATCAGTGGTACGTTCAGCGGATAGGCGTTCTGCATCTCCTCAATGACAATCTGTTCTACTTTTTCTCGCTCTTCTGGGTAGACAGAAAAGTTAAGTTCATCGTGTACTTGTAGTATCATTTTAGAACGGATTCCCTCTTCTTTGAAACGCTTCCAGATACGAACCATAGCCACTTTGATGATGTCAGCTTCTGTTCCTTGTATCGGTGCATTGATGGCATTACGCTCTGCAAATCCACGTACGGTGGCATTTCTGCTGTTGATATCAGCCAGATAGCGACGCCGATGGAAGAGAGTTTCGGCATAGCCTTTGGCTCTTGCCACTTCTTTAGCCTGCTCCATATAAGCCTGAACCTTTGGGAATGTGCGGAAATAATCCTGTATGAGTTCCCTTGCTTCATTGTTTGGAATACCCATTCGTTGGGCAAGACCAAAGGTTGTAATACCATATATAATACCGAAATTGGCTTGTTTGGCTTTCTTTCTTTGGGCATCAGTGACCTTGTCAATGTCCTCATGCCATATCTTCGCAGCTGTTGCACGGTGAATGTCATAACCTTCACGGAAAGCTTCCATCATGTTTTCGTCTTCAGAAAGATGTGCCATAATACGCAATTCAATCTGACTGTAATCTGCTGAAAAGAACAAACAACCTTCTTCTGGTATGAAACACTTGCGTATCTCCTTACCATCATCAGTGCGAACAGGGATGTTCTGGAGGTTAGGATCACTGGATGAGAGACGCCCAGTGGCTGTCAATGCTTGATTGAAAGAGGTGTGGATGTGTCCTGTTCGTGGGTTTATAAGCTAGGAAGAGCGTCAACGTATGTGCTGAGGAGCTTCTTCATCCCTCTATAATTGAGGATGTTACGAACGATTGGATGCTTTGCTTCGAGGCTCTGTAGCACCTCTTCGCTGGTGACATATTGTCCAGTCTTGGTCTTCTTGGGCTTGTCCATGATCTGCATCTTGCCGAAAAGGATATCACCCACTTGTTTCGGGCTGGATATATTGAATTCTTCTCCTGCTTCTTTGTATATCTCTTGCTCATATTGAGACATACGTTCAGTGAAAATTCTTGATGTTTCTTGCAGTGCATCTGTGTCCAAACGAACACCACTAAGTTCCATATCAGCCAGTACACGTACGAGTGGCATCTCAATATCCCAGAACAATCTCTCGACACTTAGCTCTTTCAGCTTAGGTTCGAGTACGTTTTTCAGGCGCAAAGTAATGTCGGCATCTTCTGCAGCATACTCATAAATGTCTGCTGGAGAGAGGTCGCGCATGTTCTTTTGCTTCTTCCCTTTGGGGCCCAAGAGCTCTTCAATATGGATTGTTTTATAGTGGAGTAGTGTCTCAGCCATGTAGTCCATGTTGTGATGGAGCTCTGGTTGGATGAGGTAATGAGCAATCATCGTGTCAAACATCTTGCCTTTCAGGGTCACACCATAGTTGCTTAAGACTTCATAATCATACTTGATGTTTTGCCCAATCTTCATGATTTTGTCGTCCTCATACAATGGTTTGAATATTTGAACGTATCTTAACGCTTCTTCACGATTGGCTGGTATTGCTACATAAAACGCCTTCTTTTCTTCAACCGAGAAGCTTAAGCCCACCAATTCGGCACTAATTGCATCAGTAGAAGTGGTCTCTGTGTCTAAACTTACGAACTCTTTTGTCCTAAAAAAGTCACATATACGACGTGCATCATCCTCATTTTCAATCAGTTTGTATTCGTGTTGTGTCGTTTTAAGGCTCTCAAAACTCGCGTTTTTTGGTTCTTCTGGGGATTGGGGCGTGTTTATTGCAAAGAGATCAAGCTGTTTTTCTTCACTTTTTTGCTTTGTTTCGCTTTTGTTAAGGAACTTGTTAATAAGTGTTTTGAACTCTAATTCCTCAAAAATGGCACGCAGTTTACCTTCATCGGGTTGCTCCAATTTGAGTTCATCTAATTGAAGTTGGATGGGAACATCAGTACGAATGGTTGCAAGGAACTTTGACATTTTGATGTCTTCGGTTGCATTTTCAACTTTATCCCGTAGCTTTCCTTTTATCTCATCTGTATGTTGGAGCATGTTCTCAATGCTTCCGAACTGATTAATCAGCTTGGCTGCAGTCTTCTCACCAACCCCTGGACAGCCCGGAAAGTTATCTGCTGAATCACCCATCAGTGCCAGTAGGTCGACTACTTGGGCTGGGGTGGGGATGCCATATTTTGCTTCTACCTCTTTTTCACCTAATGTTTCGTAACCTCCACCATGGCGGGGACGATACATAAAGACGTTTGGACCAATCAACTGACCATAGTCTTTGTCGGGTGTAAGCATAAAAGTCTCGATTCCATCGGAACCAAAGCGTGTTGCAACAGTACCAATAACGTCATCAGCTTCAAAGCCATCTACTTGCAGGATAGGTATGTGCATCGCTTCTAACACCTGTTTGATGATGGGTACAGAGAGCTTAATATCCTCAGGTGTTTCCTCCCTTTGTGCCTTATATTGTGGAAAAGCGTCATGTCGGAAAGTCTTTCCATGGTCAAAAGCTACACCTATATGCGTTGGTTTCTCCTTTGTAAGCACCTCATTTAGCGTGTTACAGAAGCCCATTACGGCTGATGTATTTAATCCCTTAGAGTTGATTCTTGGATTCTTAAGGAAAGCATAATAGGAACGGTAGATGAGCGCATATGCGTCGAGGAGGAATAGTTTTGCCATAATTATTATTCTGTTTAAGCCGTAAAATTACTAAAATTCTTCCATAATCTCCGATATATTCATTAAATTTGTATCAAATTTCAAGTAATATAATGGATACCCTTTCACTCATAAAACAACCGATTGAGACGGAACTTGGCGATTTCATCGAGCTTTTTAACCATGCTCTCGATCATGAAGATGGTTTGTTGCAAACGGTTTTGAACCATATCAAGCAGCGCGCAGGCAAGCGAATGCGTCCTATCCTCATCCTTCTTGTGGCCAAAAACTTTGGTCAGGTTTCTTCTGTAACACAGCATGCTGCTGTGGGTTTGGAGCTTCTTCACACAGCATCTCTGGTGCATGACGATGTTGTAGATGAGGCTGCAGAACGTCGAGGACAGGCAAGTGTGAATGCTGATTATGATAATAAGGTTGCCGTTTTGGTGGGTGATTATGTTCTGTCAACGGCATTGTTGCACGTCAGTTATACACATTCTGAAATCATTGTACGTCGTTTGGCTGAGTTAGGGCGCACTTTGAGTGATGGAGAAATCCTACAACTTGCAAATATTCAGAGTAAAAAGTAACGGAGGAGGTCTACTATAAGATTATAGAACGCAAGACTGCAGCTCTTTTTGAGGCGTGTGCTGCCATCGGAGCTGAGTCTGCTGGGGCTACAGAGGAGGAGGTTGAAGCTGCCAGACTCTTTGGTAAGAACCTTGGAATTGTCTTCCAAATCCGCGATGATATCTTTGATTATTATGATTCAGAAGCAGAGATTGGCAAACCAACAGGGAACGATCTGGCTGAGGGGAAGCTCACTTTGCCAATCATTTATGCGTTGAATTCTACTGAAAATGAGGAGATGAATGCGCTTGCACGTAAGGTAAAAGCACATGATGTGACGCGGGAAGAGATAGAAAAATTGGTTGCTTTTGCTAAGGATAATGGTGGAATTGAATATGCAGAGCGCCGGATGTGGGACTTCCATGCTGAAGCTCAGAGTTTCATTGATACGTATGTAAAGGATGAAAGCGTACGTACTTCTTTGCAGACTTATCTTGATTATGTTATCAAACGTAATAAGTAAATAGTTGATTAAGTATACAGGAGGTTATTTCTTATTGGTCTTTGCATAGAAGATAAGGATGAAGCTCTGGTTAAGAAATAAGATTACAAATATTGAATGGTATCTTTCTTCAAGACAGGAGGTAAACTCTAAAAATTGAATTTGTAAGAAACAGATAATCAATAGGTTATAAAGGGCACTGTAAAAGGTGCCCTTTTGCATTGTAAAACATGCCCTTTTACACTTCAAAAGGGCATGTTTTACTTCTTAAAAGGGCGTCTTTTACTATGCAAAAGGGCATGTTTTATTTTCAAGTTATGTATTTTCTTTACATTACGCATAGCTTCTTTACAGTTTATTCATTCCTTCTTCATGTGTTTTTCATGGGTCCTATTGGGAAATAAGAATAGCGTTTATCACTATTTTAGTCGTGATAAACGCTATCTTTTGTATCTATAAATGTTGTAGGTTTAGAAGAAGTTCACCTCTTCACCAATGATTTCAGACAAGAGAAGATTGGTCAATCGGCTTGTACCCATACGGAACCAATAGTTAGTTAACCATTTCGCCTAAGACCTCTTTTACTATTGTGTAGTAGATGACAGCATCCATGACGGTGTTTATGCCTCCTGCGGGCTTTAAACCTATTTGAATGCCGGTTTTATCGTAGTATTCTTTGATAGCTTGGCACATGATATAAACTGATTCTGGTGTAGCACTGACCTTTTCTTTGCCTGTACTTGTCTTCAGATAGTCGGCTCCAGCATACATAGAGAGTAGGGAAGCGGTTTTAATATCACGTGCATTACGCAAGTCACCAGTCTCAAGGATCACCTTCATTGGTACGTCGCCACAGGTTTGTTTAAGCTCACCAATGGTGTCACATACGCCCTCGTAATCGCCTGAAAGGAATTTTCCGACAGGCATAACAATATCAATATTTGTTGCTCCGTCCTTTATTGCAAGGGCAGTCTCGATGGTTTTTACTTCTAAGAAAGTCTGAGAAGAAGGGAAGTTACCCGTAACATTGGTTATTTCAACACCATCAACTTCTAAGCTGTCTGCCATTAGTTTGGTGAAACAAGGATAAGCGCAGACGGCAGCAACATGTGGTAAGTCGGGATATTCGCTGTCGAATCGGTTCACTTTTTCTATCATAGCGAGGACCTTTTCTTCAGTATCTGTAGTACTAAGTGTGGTGAGTTCAACGCTACCGAGGAGGAATTTCTTCACTTCAAGGTTATCGTTTTCTGATACTTTCTCTGCAATAATCTTCTTCACAGCAGCCTTGACTTCTTCGTCAGTGATGTTGAGATTATACTTCTCTAAGGCCTGGTCATACTCGCTTTTTTCAACGATTCCACTGCCTTTTTGCTCTTGAATGTCTCTTGAGACAGTCTCTTTTATTATTCCCATGTTGTTTATTTATATTTGTTATTTTTGATATTTATTTATTCGTCTGAGCCTGTGTCTTATTGTCCACAATGCTCCTGTTGTCTGATTTTTCTTATGAACCAAAGTGATATCAGTAGACCGATGACTGCGGCGATAACTGATGCTTCTGCACCGAAAGAGCCTCCTGTGAGCCATTGAGGACCGCTTATTTCGGGTGTGATAACACTTGTTACATTGTCTTCACCTGACACAGGGAAGCCTAAAATATTACCTTGTGTGTAGTTCCATATCCAATGGATGCCTATGGGTAACCATAGATTCTTGTTGTATGCATAGGCTGCGCCGAGTAAAGAACCTGCTTCTATAGCTATTGCAATAGACGACCAGAGGGTTGCATTGTCGTTGAATATATGCAATCCACCAAAGATTAAGGCTGAAATAACCAATGCAGCCCATAGGTTCCATCGTCTGTTTATCATGCGGAAGAGGATACCTCTGAAGAAAATTTCCTCTGATACAGCTACAAGGAAGAATAAAGCAAAGGAGAAGAGTTGTTTTTCCCAGTTGAATTGTATGCTTTTTATATGGTAACAACCGCATAGTGACATTGTTGCTGTTACTATAATAAAGTAGGAGAAGCCGATTAAAAGGCCTTTTCCTATGCTTGAAATATCTTTTCTCGGAGCTATTTTACAGGCATCATTGCCTTCTACGTATCTCGTTAAAAGGCTATATAACAGTAGAAGAACAGCTGCCGTAATAAGGAATATTGGTATGTTTATCAGGTAAGAGTTATATTCTGATGCCGTATATACTCCAAATGCTTGTATAGTTGAGCCGATGATTAGGAGAAGAATACCGCCGATTACGAAGATAATGTCTCTCCATAATTTGATGTTTTTATGATCTTTCATACTGTATAGGTTACTTGTTTTTATTTAACTTAGGGTTGTTTATGTGTCTGTCTTTGTCTCTTTTGGTCTTTTTCTCTATACTCTTTTGAAGCTCATCAGTAAGGTTTACACCCGTTTGATTGGCTAAACAGAGTAGTACCCACAGCACATCTGCCATCTCTTCTCCTAAGTTAGACTTCTCACCAGGCTTAAAACTCTGGTCTCCATAGGTACGAGAAATGACACGAGCCAGCTCTCCAACCTCTTCTGTAAGGCATGCCATGTTGGTCAACTCACTGAAATAACGAACGCCATATTGCTTTATCCACTGGTCAACGGCCTCTTGTGCTTCTTGTATTGTCATATTGTTTGTTCTGTTTTATATGTCTTTATGGAGGTGAATGCTATTGATTTCTTATCATTTAATGTGCTCTTATAGCGATAAAAAGGTGAAAAATAGCACTATTCCTTGTTCTTTGTATCCATGCAAATGGTGACAGGACCATCATTTAACAGCTCTACTTTCATGTCTGCACCGAACTCTCCTTCACCTACAGGTTTGCCTAATAGCTCGCTTAAAGTGGTACAGAAGTGATTATAAAGCGGTATAGAGACTTCGTGTCGGGCTGCATGTATCCAGCTTGGACGGTTCCCTTTCTTGTAACTTGCCATGAGTGTAAACTGTGATACGACAAGTATTTCACCGTTAATGTCCATGATGCTTCGGTTCATAATGCCGTTTTCATCGTTGAAAACACGTAATCCTATCACTTTCTTTGCTAACCAATCAGCATCTTCTGTTGTGTCATCTTCTCCAATACCTACAAGTATTAGATAACCATCTTGTATGGTTGACTTTGTTGATCCGCCTATTGTTACGGATGCATGGGTGACACGTTGAATGACAATTCTCATAGGACAAATGTACAATATTTATTTTGTTCCATCCTCATTGGGGTGGAAATAATTGTAAACAATGGCTGCTTTACTTGCACCTATAGCTTCTGTAAGTGGTTGGATATCAGCTTCTTTTACTCTATTTACGGTCTTAAACTGTTTGATAAGTGCTTCTTTGGTCTTTGGTCCAACACCTTTTATGTCGTCTAACTCGCTGTGTAACTGATGTTTAGAACGTTTATCTCGGTGGAAAGAGATAGCAAAACGGTGGACCTCATCCTGTATTTGTGTGAGTACTTTGAACAGTTCGCTTTTGACATCTATGCCTATTGTTTGTGGTGGGAAGCCATATAATAGTTCGTTTGTGCGGTGACGATCGTCTTTAGCAAGGCCTGCTATAGGGATGTGGAGGTGGAGTTCGTCCTCAACAACTTCTCTTACCACTTCCATCTGCCCTTTTCCACCGTCCGTAATGATAAGGTCGGGCAGGGGAGTACCTTCTTCTTGCATCCTAGAGTAGCGTCTCCTGACAACTTCCTGCATGCTGGCGTAATCGTCAGGGCCCACAACTGTCTTGATATTATACTTGCGGTAGTCTTTCTTTGAGGGCTTCATTCCTTTGTAAACAATACATCCTGCTACTGCATCTGTACCTGATATATTGGAGTTATCAAAGCATTCTATCTGGTAAGGAAGCTTTGGTAGCTTCAATTTTTGCTGTAATTCACGCATCAGACGGGTCTGCTTTTGCTCTGGATTCAGCTTTTCCGTTTGTTTTAATCGGTCGAATTTATATTGTTTGGCATTCATTTCTGAAAGCTCAAGGAGGTGGCGTTTGTCTCCCCTTTGTGGTATAAAGAACTCTGCTCCTTTTACTTTGAAGTCTAATTCGAATGGTACTATAATCTCTTTTGCCGTACTATTGAAACGTCCACGGATCTCAAGTATGGCTTCATTGAGTAACTCTTCATCGGTTTCATCGAGCTTTCTCTTGTATTCATAAGTGAAACTTTGATTGATAGCACCGTTCTTTACGTGGATATAATTGATGAAAGCGTTCTTCTTACTATCGTCATCTACAATTGTAAATACATCAACATCTGTGATAGTATGGCTAACAATTTCGCTCTTTGCAGCGAAGTTATCGAGAGCAAGGTAGCGTTGTTTGCATAATTCCGCATCCTCAAACCTTAGCTCTTCTGCGTATTTCTCCATTTTTTTTTTTTTTTTTTTGAGCAGTTTCTGAACTTCACGAGTGTTACCCTTCAGAACTTCTCGGGCTTGTTTGATAGCTTCTTGGTAGTCTTCGTAGCTTTGTTTGTTGATACATGGAGCTCCACAGTTGTGTAGATGATATTCTAAACAAGGCTTGTATTTACCTTGTTCTATGCCTTCTTTTGTAATAGGGAAGCGGCAAGTGCGTGGTTTGTATACCTTTTTAATAATGTCTAATATGGCATACATACTACTGATATGGCTATAAGGACCGTAAAAAGTGCCATACCGCTTGTTGATATTTCGGGTTTTGAATATTCTAGGAAAGTATTCATTGGTTACGCAAATGCTTGGGTATGTTTTGCCATCTTTCAACAAAACATTATATTTTGGCTTGTATTGCTTGATGAGTTGGTTCTCTATCAAAAGAGCATCTTCCTCGGAATTAACAACGGAATAGGATATATCATGAATCTTTGAGACGAGAACTTTCGTCTTAAAGCGATCCACCTCCTTGTGGAAATATGAAGAAACACGCCGTTTAAGATTCTTAGCTTTCCCTACATAGATAATGTTGTGGTTTGAATCATAGTACTGATAGGTGCCAGGTTTCTCTGGCATACTCTGTACAATGGCCTTTAAATGGGTTAAACGGTTTATGTTTTCTTCTTTAATCATTTGTCGTAACTCCTCTGTACTAGGGCTTTATAAGGTGTTTAGTTTCACGTGAAACATGAAGAGAGGGCGTTGAAACAATAGCTGCTTATGCTGTGCTGCGTTTGTATATTTTGATTTGTATGCCCCAAACTCCTATGGCTGTATAGGAAAAGTCTTTCCTCTCTTACCGTATAGTCTTATCTTTTATTTAGCAATTTGTGATCTCTCATCTTGCAAGGCTTTATCTTTTATCTTGCAAAACTTCATCTTTTATTTTTCAAGACTTTATCTTTCATTTTACAGGACTTCATCTTTCATTTTGCAAACTTGTATCTTTTATTCAGCAAACTCTACTCTTTCTGTTTCGCAAAGTTATCTTTTCTATACTGAAAGCCAGATATCCTATGCGGTAATTCTATACCTTTTATTATATTAAGTACAATCTCTTGTTTCGCAATCTCATTGTATTGGTGTTGTGAAAGTTGTTCTTTTGTTTTGCAAGACTTGATCTTTCTTTGCGAAGGTGTGCTTATTGCCTATTGCCCATTGCCTGTTTCTTTTAGAATTGTAGGAGAGACGTTATCTCTATGTCGTCATCGAACAGCTCACGGCTGTGTGGAAATTCCTCGTGTAGTTCAATGATGAAGTTGCAATAAACCTTCTTTGGATGGAATTTTTTCACGAGATCGCATGCCGCTTTCATTGTTCCTCCCGTTGCAAGTAGGTCGTCGTGTAAGAGAATAATATCATTTTCGTTGATAGCATCCTTATGGATTTCTATGGTGTCTGTTCCATATTCCTTTGCATAAGTTTCTTGTACGGTCTCGCATGGGAGCTTTCCTGGCTTCCTACATAGTACCACTCCTGCGCCAAGTCGGGTTGCTACGGCTGACGACATCACGAATCCGCGACTCTCAATGCCGACGATTTTGGTCACACCTTTATCCTTATAGAGGTCAACCATTTGGTTTGTGATTTCCAGAAGAGCCTCTGGTGACTTGAATAGGGTAGTCACGTCGCGGAAGTTTACTCCTTTGATAGGCCAATCAGGGATACATCTTAGATTGTCTAATAATAGTTGTTTGTTCATTTTCAATGTGTTATGTAGTTATTCTTTGTGCTCTTGTTTCACGTGAAACTGCATCCTTTGCGTTTCATAGAGCCCTATATTGTTTCTCTATATATTATCGTCCCATCAATACTAGGAGCACATTTATGTCGCTTGGGCTAACCCCTGGGATGCGACTTGCCTGTGCTAAAGTCTCTGGTTGTACGTGTTCTAATTTCTGACGGCACTCTGTTGAGAGGTCATGAAGCTCACTATAATTGAAGTGTCCTTTGATTTATATCTTCAAGGCGGTGCATTTTTTCAGCAAATACACGTTCTCTATCAATGTAACCCTTATACTTCATTTTAATTTCAGCAGCCTCTGATATCTCTTCTATACGATTGGGGGATGCTTCTATAGCTTCTTTCAGACTTGGAATCACCTCTGATAGGTTCTTGAAATTGACTTGTGGACGTGCCACGAGATCGGTTATCTTCATTGAACCTTTGATGGGTGCAGAGCCTATTCTGTCGAGGAAACTGTTAACAATATTGGGCTTAACGACAGTGTTATCACAGAAGTTAAGGATGCGATTGATATTCTTTTCCTTTTGTATCCACCAGTCATAACGGTCACGTTTGGCTATACCTATATTATAAGCACGCTCTGTTAGGCGAGCATCTGCATCATCTTGGCGTAGCAATATACGGTATTCGGCACGTGAAGTGAACATACGATAAGGTTCATCTACACCTTTTGTTGTTAGGTCATCTATGAGTACTCCTATGTAACTTTCGTCCCTATTCATGATGAAAGGCTCATTGCCACTGCAGAGTAGGGCAGCATTTATACCTGCAACTGTCCCTTGTCCGCCAGCTTCCTCATATCCTGTTGTGCCGTTAACCTGTCCTGCGAAGAACAGTCCTTCAATGATTTCGACTCTAATGAGTGCTTTAATTGTGTCGGATCAAAGTAATCATACTCTATAGCATACCCCGGTCGATATATCTTTGCATCGCGTAATGCAGGGATTTTATGTATAGCTTCAAGCTGAATCTCCCAAGGCATACTTGAAGAAAAACCATTGAGATACATCTCATTGGTGTCTGTTCCTTCAGGCTCCAAGAAGAGTGGATGACTGTTTTTGTCGGGGAATGTAACGAGTTTTGTCTCTATTGAAGGGCAATAACGTGGTCCTGTACTTTGGATCTGACCATTGAATAGAGGCGAATCAGCCAATCCACTGCGCAACACTTCATGTACTTCTTCGTTCGTGTTACATGTCCAACAAGGCAGTTGTGGTAGCTTCCGTTGTGGTCCAAAGAAGGAAAACTGGTGATAATCGGTCTCTCCTGGCTGCGGTTCCATATCCTCGAAGTGTACCCAACGGCGATCAATACGCACAGGAGTACCTGTCTTCATGCGCTCAGATGTGATGCCATGGCGTGTGATACTTTCTGTAAAATGGTGTACAGCAGGCTCTGCACAGCGTCCACCTTCCACTTTCGTTTACCAATATGCATCAGTCCGTTGAGGAAAGTACCAGCTGTGATTACCACAGTACGGGCATATATCTCTATTCCCCATATTGTTCTGATACCTAACACCTTACGATCCTTTACCAATAGTTCGTCTGCTTGGTCCTGAAAGATGTCAAGGTTATCCGTATGGTCGAGTATAGTACGCCATTCCCAGATGAATTTTCCACGGTCACACTGTGCTCGTGGACTCCATACTGCAGGTCCTTTAGAGCGGTTCAGCATACGGAATTGTATCGCTGTAGCGTCCGTAACGAGTCCCATATAGCCTCCGAGAGCGTCTATCTCTCTGACTATCTGTCCCTTAGCTATACCTCCTACGGCTGGGTTACAGCTCATTTGACCAATCTTATTCATGTCCATTGTTATCAAACAAGTCCTTGCACCCATGTTTGCAGCTGCTGTTGCAGCCTCACAACCTGCGTGTCCACCGCCGATAACAAGTACATCATACTTGAATTTCATCGTTCTTTTACAAAAGTATAGGGGCATAATACCCCTAATTTATACCGACACAAAATTAAGAAATAAAATCGAATTACACCTATATTATAAGTAGAAAAGTTCCTTTGTAAACCTCTCTAACCTCTTAATTCAGCAACCATGCGATACCCAAACCAATGTTACTATATCTTGAGAATTCATTGAAGGATATGTCGTAATATGTGTTTATGTGCAGCCGTGGCGTAACCTTATAATCCAACCCAAGCTCACTCATAAAGTTGAAGTGGCTGTCTTTCCCTGGTTTTGCCCAATCATCCTGTCGCTTTGAGTTGTATCTGTTATAGCTTTCTACGAAGAAACTCCACTTGTCAGTAGGTTGATAAGTGAGGTTTGCACCGAAGAAAAGGTCAGGACTTTCAGTGTCTCCATCCCATTCTCCTCCCACATCATATCCTAATGTGAGCTTACTACTCAGCTCGTTTTCGAACAATAGGTGTGCTAGGAAGCCTACATGCTTTGGCAGATAGTGGGCATGACTGCCCCCAGGGATGAGCACTGTACCCATAAAAGCGACCTTTGGAAATATCTTTCCACCCTCATAAACCTTGATTTTTGTACCAATAGAGGCATTGGCTATACCACCGAAATTACCGTCAGGTGTATGGGTAAGACATTCATCTATCTGCAGTCTCACTTCTGCCTGTGGGGTTAATCCGAGTCGGAACATAGAAGTGTTGATCGTGAAAGTACGCGCATGTTCACCATTTCTTCTGTCCCATTCAAGTCCAATACCAGTCTCCCAGTCAATCTTTCCTTGAGGCATTATGCTGACACCTGTCGTTGCACCGGGTGCATCAGGCGAGAAATCCTCTGTCTCTTGTGCCATGGATTGAAGTGGGATGAGTATGAGAAGTAGCAGATATAATGCTATCTTCAAGCTTTTTGTCTTAGAGGTCATTATTGTTCTGTTGCTTTGATAAAGAGATATAAACTCCAGAGTTTAAGATGATCCCTTATTGTTAATCTTCTGTTAAATGGTTTTTTATCCTCGACAAAGATACGTAAACTTTACTTATAGTCTGTGTTTTTTTCAAATGAAGTATTATGAGTTGCGTTTTTTTCGTTATAAAGAAAAAAATGTTTCTTTTCGTTAAAATAATGCATATTTTTCTGCTAAAGACATCCGTTTTCTTTGCTTTTTGGTATCGGTTGATGGTCGGATTTCATTTTTATTACTATCTTTGCAGACCCAATCCCTGATTTCGAGCAGGGTAATGTACATATATACTCATAATAAAATGGCTATGCTTTGCATAATATAAGATAGCAGCAAGTTGTGCCCAAACTATTAAAACTAAGAATGAATCCAAGAAGCCTTTTTATGCTTATAGCGGTAAGCTTTAGCATGCTAACCACCGTCCAAGCACAGAATGAGAACTTCGATTTGGCTGGTCAACGGTCGGAAGTTCAGCTCGTAAACCCTGTTCCTGGGGAGAAAAGAGCCCATCAGGAGTTTGTTATTAACCCTACACCGCGTTATATGAGACTGACAGGTGAGGGGAGTGTAGATATAGGCAACGGCATCAAAGCTATTGTTCCGAAGGCTGATAGCTTGCACAATTATCTGGAAGACATGTACTTCCTGCCGATTCTCTGTAAGTGCTCAGATCTCTATTCGAAAGGTTTCCCGCTTGAAGCTACGTATGGAGAAGTACCCACAGAGCATGGTGTACAGAATGTTTCTGGTGCGTATAGCCTGAAGATCTCAAAGAGTGGCATTCAGATCATTGGTTATGATGATGCCGGAATCTTCTATGCTATCCAGACGTTAAGGCTGATTATGGATAATCCTGCTGCCAAAGACGGTAAGAGTCTGCCTTGTTTGGAAGTCGTAGATAGCCCCACATTCCCTTATCGTGGTGTTGTTGAAGGTTTCTATGGTACCCCATGGCCACACAAAGTTCGATTGTCTTTGATTGATTTCTATGGTAAGTACAAGCTTAATACCTATATATATGGCCCGAAAGACGACCCTTATCATAGTTCTCCCAACTGGCGATTGCCTTATCCAGATGCTGAAAGAAAGAACATAAAGGAGTTGGTTGAAGCTTGCAGAAAGAACCGTGTAGATTTTGTTTGGGCTATTCATCCGGGTAAAGATATCAAGTGGAACGAAGAGGATTACCAGAATCTTGTACATAAATTTGAGCTTATGTATGCAGATGGAGTACGTTCGTTCGCTATATTCTTTGATGATATAGAAGGTGAAGGGACTAACCCTGAAAAGCAAGTTGAACTGTTGAACAGACTGACAGAGGAGTTTGTGAAACCTAAAGGTGACGTCTCTCCGCTTATAGTTTGCCCTACTGATTATTCAAAACTGTGGGCTAAAGCTGGTGAAGACGGACCCTTGAGTATCTATGGAAGGAAGCTAGACCCGTCTATTCGTGTCTTTGGACAGGTGATGTTGTATGTAGTGACGTGACAAGAGCGACACTTGATTGGGTAAACAGCCGTATTAAGCGTCCCGCTTTCTTCTGGTGGAACTATCCTGTAACCGACTATGTACGCAATCTTATGCTACAAGGTCCGGTCTATGGCTTGGACACTTCACTTACAAGTAAGGACATGTGTGGTTTCGTAAGTAACCCTATGGAACATGGAGAAGCGTCAAAACTTGCACTTTACAGTGTAGCTGATTATTCCTGGAATGCTTCAGATTATAATCCTATCGACAGTTGGGAGCGTGGTTTAGAGGTTATGATGCCATGTATAAAGAGTGCCTATCGCACGTTTGCCATCCACTCTTCAGATACAGAAACGGGTTATCGCCGTGACGAATCATGGGAAACGGAGACCTTCCGTCTGGCAGATTACACACAGGAGAAGCGTGATAAGCTCTATAATGAGTTTGATAGTGTGGCTTTAGCACCAGCCGAAATAGAAGCTGGATGTACCGATTCACTGCTGTTAGTAGAGCTACGTCCATGGTTAAAGGAGTTTGGTAAGCTTGGCGTACGTGGTCAGAATACCATTGATCTCATGGATCTTTATCGTGCAGGTGGTGACAAACGCTTCTGGAATGCTTATGTAAAAACTGTATGACGGCTGAAGACAGGAAGGAGTATGAAGCCCATAAGTCTGGATCAATGAAGCTACAACCTTTCTATGAGCAAGCTATGGCAGACCTTGCCGATGCTTTTTATGAGCGATTGACGGGTGAGAAGGCTTTCAGATTGCAGGCTATTGGTACCTATCCGAATGTAAGAACGACACAAACCAACATGATGTTGGATGGTGATACGGCTACTTTCTATACTTCAGGGGTAAGTCAGAAGGCTGGAGATTGGGTCGGTGTGGCTCTTCCAGAGCTGACAACATTGCGTAAAGTACATATTCTTCAAGGGCGAAACTCAAAGGATGACACTGATTTCTTCGACCATGCAGCGTTAGAATACTCTGTTGATGGCAAGACATGGCAGCCACTTTTGGACGATTTGCGTAATCAGTATGACATACTATGGCGTGGAGACCCTGTTCTGGCACGTTACATCCGCCTGCGAAGACTTGATTCTGAACGCACGAACTGGGCATCTATCCGAGAGTTTTCAGTCTTCCCTGCGACTAAGAAGTCTGTCAATTATGCGAAAAACAGCAGTAATCCTGTTAATCTGGAAAAAGCTTTTGACCACCAGTTGACAACGTTCTTCCATAGTCCAGGTGCTTTCTCGTTCGATGTTCCAAAGAAAACTATATCCTGCACCTTGCTCTTGTCCGTACCAGAAGGAGGCAGTGTGATCCTGCGTCAATATGATAAGCATAACAATGTAAGGTCAGAAACAACTACTACTGATTCTTTCATTAATCTTAATATAGTGAAAGGAGTAACTCATATCGGTGTGGTTGGTACAGCTGATGTTAATGAAATTATTCTGAAGGAGAAGCATTAAACGGTCCTATCTCATAGCAGATAAATTCTATTGGGATATGAATTCGAAACAAGGTGACGTACTCCTTTTGTAAGATAAATTCCTTATTGGATTTTAAAAGGGCATCTTTTGCATTGTAAAAGGTGCCCTTTTGCGTTGCAAAAGATACCCTTTTGATGTGTAAAAGACGCCCTTTTACATCGTAAAACATGCCCTTTTACAAGCCCATTTGTAACTATTTGATTCTGTGTATGTTATAGAAGCGAAAAAAGACCTATTCCTTTCGTTTCATTCATCATTGTGTCTTTTTCTTTGTAAGATTGTTTTACTGTCGGTTATCTTCGTGCTTTTTATTTTTTTCTCTTTCTTTCTTTTTTTACATTATGAGACTTTATGTAATCTTCAAAAGATCATCTTTTATGAAGAACTTTTTTTATAGTATTTGAATTCAGTTTTCACACCTATTTATAAAGTATAATAGTATAAGATAGAGCCAGATGTGTGTATCTTATCCCATGTGCTTTTACCATAGATTCTGACCCAATAAGAATGTCAAAAACGAGATATATTCCCTCTTTTATTGTATCCTCATTTATTAGGATAAGAAAAGCATCCTTATTTTTAAGTCTAAATAACTGGACATTTTTATTTAATTTACTTTTGGCAAATCATTAAAATATAGTACATTTGCACCACATTCACCATGTAGAAATACCAACTTCTGGGTATTAGCCTGAACGGAAACGAGGTACTCTATAAGCAAATTGTTGCTTTAGTGAGTGTGAACTACGTAGAATTATAATTCTAACAGTTTAAATATTTAAAATCAAAACATTTATGTGGTTAATCAATTCATCTATTGGTAGAAAGGTGATTATGTCTGTTACAGGCATGGCTCTGATTCTATTCATGACGTTCCACTGCTGTATGAACCTTGTTGCGCTCTTCTCTGGAAAGGCTTACAACATGATTTGTGAGCTGTTAGGTGCCAACTGGTATGCTGTTTTGGCTACTGTAGGTCTTGGTGCTCTGGCAGTTTGTCACATTGTTTATGCATTCATTCTTACTGCACAGAACCGTCGCGCACGTGGAAATGAGCGCTATGCGGTTACAGAAAAGCCTGCAAGTGTAGAGTGGGCAAGCCAGAACATGCTGGTACTTGGTATCATCGTTCTGCTTGGTCTTGGTCTTCACTTCTTTAATTTCTGGTACAACATGATGTTTGCAGAGCTTACTGGCATCGCAGTGCCTCATCATCCATCTGATGGTTTTGCTTACATTCAGGACACATTTGCTAATCCTGTATACGTAGTTCTCTACATTATCTGGATCTGTGCATTGTGGTTCCATCTCTCTCATGGGTTCTGGAGTGCTATGCAGACAGTAGGTATTAACGGTAAGGTTTGGTTCAACCGTTGGAAAACCATCGGTCTTGTTTACGTTACGCTGTTGATGCTTGGCTTCTTCGTAGTCGTTATTGCATTCGCATTCGGTTGTGCACCAAGCCTTCATTGTGCTGCATAAGTAAGTATCTTAATTGAAAATTTAATTCAAAACAATCATGACTAAGACATTAGATTCCAGAATACCAGAAGGACCAGTAGCTGAGAAATGGACCAATTATAAGGCTCATCAGCGCTTGGTTAACCCAAAGAATAAACTGAAATTAGACGTTATCGTTGTCGGAACAGGTCTGGCTGGTGCCAGTGCTGCAGCATCTCTTGGTGAGATGGGCTTCAACGTTTTGAACTTCTGTATCCAAGATTCACCACGTCGTGCACACTCTATTGCTGCACAGGGTGGTATCAATGCTGCCAAGAACTATCAGAATGACGGTGACTCTGTTTACCGTTTGTTCTATGATACAGTGAAGGGTGGCGACTATCGTGCACGTGAAGCAAACGTTTATCGTTTGGCAGAAGTGTCTAACGACATCATCGATCAGTGTGTAGCACAGGGCGTTCCATTCGCTCGTGAGTATGGTGGTATGTTGGCAAACCGTTCCTTTGGTGGTGCACAGGTAAGCCGTACATTCTATGCTAAGGGACAAACAGGTCAGCAGTTGCTGCTTGGTGCTTACTCATCATTGAGTGCTCAGATCCAAACTGGTAAGGTTAAGCTCTATACTCGTTATGAGATGGAGGATGTAGTTATCGTTGATGGCCATGCACGTGGTATCATTGCAAAGAACCTTGTGACTGGTAAATTGGAGCGATTCACTGCAAATGCTGTTGTAATCGCTACTGGTGGATATGGTAATACTTACTTCCTTTCAACTAATGCAATGGGCTGTAACTGTACAGCTGCTGTTCAGTGCTATCGTAAGGGAGCATATATGGCAAACCCATCATACGTTCAGATTCACCCAACTTGTATCCCTGTACATGGTGACAAGCAGTCAAAGCTGACGCTTATGTCAGAGTCTTTGCGTAATGATGGCCGTATCTGGGTTCCAAAGAAGCTCGAAGATGCTAAAGCTTTACAAGCTGGAACAAAGAAAGGATCAGACATTCCAGAGGAAGATCGCGACTATTACTTGGAGCGTCGTTACCCTGCGTTCGGTAATCTTGTGCCTCGTGACGTTGCTTCACGTGCTGCTAAGGAGCGTTGTGATAAGGGATTCGGTGTTAATAACACTGGTTTGGCTGTGTTCTTGGACTTCTCTGAGTCTATCAACCGCCTCGGACTTGACACTATTCTTCAGCGTTATGGTAACCTCTTTGATATGTATGAGGAGATCACTGACGTCAATCCAGGCGAAGTTGCTAATGAGATTAATGGCGTGAAGTACTACAATCCAATGATGATCTTCCCTGCTATCCACTACACAATGGGTGGTATCTGGGTTGACTATGAGTTGATGACAACTATTCCAGGTCTGTTCTCAATCGGTGAATGTAACTTCTCAGATCACGGAGCCAACCGTTTAGGCGCCTCAGCATTGATGCAGGGCTTGGCAGATGGTTACTTTGTACTGCCTTATACGATTCAGAATTATCTCGCAGACCAGGCTCTTTGGGGCAAAGTTCCTACTGATCGTCCTGAATTTGATGAGGCTGAGAAAGCTGTTAATGCAGAGATTGATCGCTTGATGGGTATCCATGGTAAGCGTTCTGTTGACTCTATCCACAAGGAACTCGGCCATATTATGTGGGAATACGTAGGTATGGGTCGTACTAAGGAAGGCCTTGAGGAAGGTTTGAAGCAGTTGAAGGCTCTTCGTGAGGAGTTCAATACTAACCTCTTTATCCCTGGTAAGAAGGAAGGATTGAACATTGAGCTTGATAAAGCCATCCATCTTCGTGACTTCATCCTTATGGGTGAGCTTGTAGCTTACGATGCTCTGCACCGTGAAGAGAGCTGTGGTGGTCACTTCCGTGAGGAGCATCAGACTGAAGAAGGTGAGGCTAAGCGTGACGATGAGCACTTCTTCTATGTTGGCTGCTGGGAGTATCAGGGTGATGATAACAAGACTCCAGAGCTTATCAAGGAGCCTCTTGAGTATGAGGCAATCAAGGTACAAACACGTAACTATAAGAATTAATAAAGATGGCAAGAAATATATCATTCACAATTAAGTATTGGAAGCAGAACGGTCCACAGGATCAGGGCCACTTCGATACACATGAGATGAAGAACATCCCAGACGATACCTCATTCCTTGAGATGCTTGATATCCTCAATGAGGAGCTCATTGAGGCTGGTGATGAGCCTTTCGTCTTTGATCATGACTGCCGCGAAGGTATCTGCGGTATGTGCTCACTCTATATCAATGGTACTCCACACGGTAAGACTGAGCGTGGTGCAACGACCTGTCAGCTTTACATGCGTCGTTTCAATGATGGTGATGTCATCACTGTTGAGCCATGGCGTTCAGCTGGTTTCCCTGTTATCAAGGATTGTATGGTAGACCGTACAGCTTTCGATAAGATTATTCAGGCTGGTGGTTATACTACCATTCGTACCGGTCAGGCACAGGATGCAAATGCTATTCTTATTCCTAAGGACAATGCTGATGAGGCTATGGACTGTGCAACATGTATCGGTTGTGGTGCTTGTGTAGCAGCTTGTAAGAATGGTTCAGCTATGCTTTTCGTTTCATCTAAGGTGAGTCAGTTGGCTCTTCTGCCACAAGGTAGACCTGAAGCAGCCAAGCGTGCTAAGGCAATGGTTGCTAAGATGGATGAAGTTGGCTTTGGTAACTGTACCAATACACGTGCTTGTGAGGCTGTATGTCCTAAGAATGAGAAGATCGCAAACATTGCTCGTTTGAACCGCGAGTTCATCAAAGCTAAGTTTGCTGACTAAGGTTTATGGTGTTGACAGTGGTCGTTGAGACTTCAGTCATAAACATTATATAATTTGAAAGTCCCGTGACTCCAAAGCGAGTCACGGGACTTTTTGTAATAATAAATCATCACTTGCAAAACAAGAGGTGCTCTTTTGCATTCTAAAAGGTGCCCTTTTGCATGGTAAAAGATGCCCTTTTGCTGTGTAAAAGGGCACCTTTTGAAGCGTAAAAGACGCCCTTTTACTTTGCTGTTTATAACAGGTTGATTCCTTGATAGTTACAAACCCACCTAAAAAGCATTTCCTATTGATTTCCGAATGATTATGGTTCGCCCTTTTGTAAGGATATTTTTAAAAAGTAGAAATCTATAATCTCATTTGCAGGTGAACCATGATCTCTCTGTTGCGCAGGGGTAGGGTAGATGTGAAGGTGTTTATCCCTGTGTATTGCATTGTGATATAAGATGTAGTGTTTAGCAGGTTTGTGACTGTTAATCCAGCCTCCCACACCTTGTTAATCTTGTAGTTTAGGTTTGCATCCAGCAGTCCACATGTGTGGTAATGACCGTCTGTAACCTCGTTTGTGAGGTTATAGAACTTTATTTCAGCTCTGTATTCTTAGATGGGAAGAGATAAAGAGCGGCATTGGTGATGTATGATGAAAGAACATCCGACCGGCGGATGCTACTCCGTTCCCAGTAGTAGTTCGCTGTAATGGCAGCAGATAAGCGCAACCATGACAGCTTCTGGAAGCTTGTACTAAGCCCAGCCATGGCATGATGGGAGTGATTTTGGGTCATTTCTCCAGACTGTGCGATAAGGAAATCAGTCTTTTCATACGCCATATCTGCCTTTATCGACAATCCTATAGAGGTGAAAGTCTTGTCAATCATGGCATTCGTGCGTATGTTATGTCTATGGTTGTTGCCTTTTATCCAATGCATTGTCGTCAATGAGTCATTATAGTCGAAGTTGCTGAAAGCCTCTGCTTTGGTGTCCGAATAAGCTACGGAAAGATTGCCAAAGAGCATTGTTACAAGGTTGCGGTAGCGAAGGTGAAGTGCGGAATATAGTCGTGTAGACTTGTAGATATCATCCCCCGTCACCTGTATGGTTCTGTATCCAGTCCTCAGCGGAGACAAAGCATAGAAGCCGAGTGCGTTATCTCCAGTAGATAAGGATGCAGAAAGAGTTATATTTAACTTGTCGTTCACAGTCTGTCGGATGTTCAGGTTCGGTTCAAAAGCCATGAAGCTGCGTGTTGCCAGCTTGCCATCGTCCTTAACAAGACTAACTCTTGTCCATCCCATCGGCAGTTCTGCGCTTATATAACTTTCCTTCCGTACGTCCATGTGTAGCCTGGTGTGGCTTTCATCTTGAATGTTCGGTGATGAATATCATAGCTATAGTTGTAAGTATTGTCCTTGTAATAAGCCTGTAATGACAGGTCTAAGTCATTTCCCAGTACGGGAATGGAGGTTGTAATGATGTTACGTGTCATCGCAGAGCGTGTGATGAACCGTTCGAAAGTATTGTATAAAGCCTGTGTATCAGACGCTGTTTCCAGCTCTTCTTTGCGGTCTGAATATCTGATAAGTGAACGAATCTGCAACAGACTCTGTCCTATTCGGAAGGAAGAAGACAGATAGTTTTTCACATATGACGGTCGAATGCGGGTCTGTTCCGTAATGTTTGTTCCGTTTGTTGTCATCTGGCTGAAAGCCGACTGCCGTCCAAGTGAATAGCTTAGTTCGTCGGAGAGGAATCTCTTTTGGCTGTTTTCTTCATATTTCAGTGTAGGAATGAGTCTGAGTGTACGTTGTTTCAACCATTCTGAGATCTCTAAAGTCAATGGCGTCAGCCCTCCATAGTAGCTGCTTGTTGCGTGATTGTATTCTGCATGGTCTTCATATAGAAGTACATTGCTGCGTAATGTTGCGTCCTTCGATAGTGAAATGATCGTGTTTAGTCCCGTACTGATCGACTTGTTGTGCAGGTATCGTTCCTGAGGAAGCTCCTCTTGCGCTATGTTTCCTGACAAAACACCTTGCGGAAGAGGCTCAAAGGCATCCAGTTCGTAGATGTTGAGCCGCTCGTTAGTCTCACTTGAGAGATCTTTTCCCGTGTTGTTCATTTTGGCAGAGACAAGTATTTGCGTGTGTTTCATGATTTGTGTGAGGAACAACTGGTTGTCCCATACCTTCATTCTCGTGTCTATTCCGCCTTTTATCTCACCAAAGGGACGTGCCCAGTGACCCTTGTCGAGCTTGATGTTCAGTGCTGCCGACTCCGAGGGTTTGCGTCCTTGCAATAGTTTGATGGGCTGATGATCCTCCATAACCTCTACATCCCGTACCGCATTTACGGGCATGTTGCGTGTAGCTTGGGTGTAGTTGTCGCCCATCAAGTCCTGCCCTTCAATATAAAAACGGTTGATAGCACGCCCTTGATAAGACACACTTCCGTTCTCAGCAACCTTTATTCCCGGTAGTTTCTTCAGCACATCTTCCAGGTGTCTGTCACCCTTTTGCAGAAAGGAACCGACGTTATACACCAGTGTGTCACCTTGTTTCCTTATCGGTGGGAGCTTTACGATGACCTCTTTTAGCTGTACTTGTTTGGGCGAAAGGAGCACTATTATGGGCTGATTGGCTTGCCCTTGTATGTTGTTGACACTTATTTTACGTTTGCCATAACCTATCAATGAGAAAGTCAAGACGTCCTCTTGTCGCACAGAAAGACTGATTTGTCCTTCTCTGTCAGCAACCTTGAAGCCCTGCAACCTACCCGTTGCGTTCATGACACGGCACATAGCGTCAGCCAACGGTTGGTAGGTTACAGAGTCTCTGACCTCTATCGTCAGCTTCTTCATGGCTATCTCGTTCTGTGAAAGGACTGGGATACACATGAAAGAAAGAAAAAATAAGAATAGAATCTTCCGCAAGTTGTTATTCCAGTTCTATAGGATTATACGGCTTAGCATTCACAGTTGCAGAGACATCTCCCGATACTGTAACTGTCCCATCACCTGTTAAGGCTTTCAATGGGTCATTACATGTATTCTTATACATCTGTCGAATGGCTTTTCTGGAACTCTTAATCACCTCGTTCTTATCATATATATAAATAGGTGCATAGCCCTTTACCTTCTGCAATCCAGTCAGAGTAAAGACGAAATTGTCCTGTGTGTCCTGCACTTTAAAGATGAGTCCTGGTAGTCCATTGAACTTATATGGACCGTAAGGAAGCTCCATTTCGGGTGCGTACCATGCTATATAATCACGTCCGAAGAGATGTGTCTTTGCCTTCTGACAGGTATATCCAACAATGATACTGTCTCCTTCCATCAGTTCCCACTTAAGTTCTGGTATCGGTTCTTCGTACTGATACCTCTGAATACCACCTGCCTTGCGTTGTATTATTTCGGTCCTTTGCTTTCTGTTTTGTAGGATAAGTTCCTTCAGTCCCATACCTTTTAATGCTGTAATCAGCTTTGGTCCAGAGGCAGTAGGAGTTGTTTCCCCCCTTGCAATAGATGCAGAAATGGAGTCAAAAGCCAACAATCCGTAGTCCGTAAACAGGTTATATTGATTGCCAACCCTTAGGATTGTGGTTGCAGTTCGCTTGACATTAGGGTACTTTGCATCTTTAGCATACTTGAATTCATAGGTAATCTGATACTGAGCAGCTTCATATTGAACAGTTTGTAGTATCCCATTTACCTTTAAGTTGGGAAAAATCAATTGTTTGTGCTTGTGAAAACATAGCACAAAGTGATAATAGTAATAATAAGATAGTACCCTTTTTCATAGTTGTTGTTTTTATTCTATAGGTTAGTTTCTACTTTGCAAAGATATGGAAAACTATCAGTAATGCAAAAAAAAACAAAACTTTTATGTCAATTAGTATTGTGATTCCGTTCTGTATCTTTTCCTTTTTGTTCGTGATTCGGCATATTAAACAACACATTTCCTGCCTTTTCTCGATTTTTTTTACTAAATTTGCTGCCTGACATAAGAAGTTTATTAAAACCTACTAAGTACTAATGAGCGAAAAGATCATTCCATCTAACGAGCCTGCACAGGCAGCAAGCGAACCTATAAAGGCAAGTTATACAGAATATACAGTCATTCCTTCACAAGGATATTGTCAGTTTGTTAAATGCAAAAAGGGCGACCAACCCGTTGTTCTGAAGGGCTTAAAAGAAGCCTATCGGGAGCGTGTGTTGTTGCGTAACGCACTGAAACGTGAGTTCAAACAGTGTCAACGACTGAATCATCCAGGCATTGTTCGTTATCAAGGACTGGTTGATGTTGAGGGATATGGGCTCTGTATTGAAGAAGAATACGTTGATGGACGCACCTTACAGGCGTATCTGAAGGAGTCACATACGGATGATGAGAAGATAACTATTGTCAATCAGATAGCTGATGCACTGCGTTATGCACATCAGCAAGGCGTTGCACATCGTAATCTTAAGCCTTCAAACATCCTTATCACCAAGCAAGGAGACCACGTAAAGTTGATAGATTTCAATGTACTTTCATTGGATGACGTGAAGCCAACGGCTGATACTACTCGCTTTATGGCGCCCGAATTGAAGGATGAAACCATGACTGCAGATGGTACAGCGGACATTTATTCACTCGGAACCATTATGAAAGTGATGGGATTAACGCTGGCTTACAGTGAGGTTATCAAGCGTTGTTGTGCCTTCAAGCGCAGTGATCGTTATTCAGACATTGATGAATTCCTGGCTGACTTCAATCATGATGGGTCGTCATTCTCTATGCCTAAGATCGGAAAAGGAACAGTTGTTATAGGTCTTATAGCAGTTGTCGTAATTGCTTTGGCAGCTTTGGCATATAATTATGGTGGTGCATTGGTTGATCAAGTAGGTAAGATTGACGTTACATCCATCTTTAAGTCAGATGCAGAAACAGCTCCAGAAGACACTGCAACGGTAAAGTCTGTGGAGCAAAACAACAATGATACTGTTGCTGAAGAGGCTCCTGCAACAGGTAAACTCGCCTTTATGAACACGATGAAGCCTGCTCTTTACAAGGACCTTGACCGCCTTTTTGCAAAGCATTCAGACGATAGAGTGAAGTTGAACAGGGCTATTAAGGTTTACTATCGTGGTCTTATCCAAGCCAATGACACGCTTGACAAAGAGCAACGTGCCGAACTTGACCGTGTCTTTGGCAATTATGTGAAGCAGAAGAAAGCTGCATTGAAATAATGATTGAACAGAGTTGAAATAGTATTTTACCTTGAGTAAACATACAGTTTGGCTCATTTGTTTATAGCATCTATATGAAACAGGGGCAGACTCTGTACTTTCTTTCAACCTTGATGGCATGTGAAGAAAGACAGAATCTGCCCTTGTCAGGTTAAAAATATGACGAAAAGAATCTTGTATATAATGCTTGTAGCTCAACTGTTTGTGGGAGTGTTACAAGCTCAAAAGCCTGTGCAGAACCGCCGACAGGCTGTTGGTCAGTCGATGGAACGACAAGGATTGGTGAATGTGAAGGCCGTTGTTCCTTCCATAAAGGTGGCTTTGATGTATGCACGTACTGATAATTTTTGTCATCGTATGCTCTATCATGACCTGCGTGATGCCTATGTTCTGCCAGCATGTGCTGATGCTTTGCGCAAGGCACAGGCTGAGTTGAAACGTCGAAGACCCGACTTGAGCCTTTGTATCTTTGATGCTACACGCCCTATGAGTGTACAACAAACGATGTGGGATGCCGTCAAGAACACCCCACAATACTTCTATGTATCCAATCCTGCACATGGTGGAGGGATGCATAACTATGGTATGGCGGTTGATATCAGTATCTGTAAGGCCTCATGGAATGATGCTTCGTGGCGTGAAGGAGCTGCAAAATGCCATATAGACACGATACCTATGGGGGTGAAAGTTGATCACATGGGTATCGAAAGTCATATTGATAAGGAGCAGGAGTTGGTTTCTCGTGGTATGATATCTCGTGAAGCACTGAACAATCGTAGGCTCTTGCGTGAAGTGATGAGGGCTGCAGGCTTCATGCCCTTGCGTACTGAATGGTGGCATTTCAACCTTTGTACGAGGGAATGGGCAAAGAAAAACCTGAAAGTAGTAAGGTAAATGCTTCGTGTCTGACCCTCCATCTGAAAGGAGAAGGGAGTGAATAGGCTCATTCGTTATGGTTAGATGATAGTTGAAAGTGGTATAAGATAGAGTTGAAAGATGGTAAAAAAGCAAGGAGATAGTCTGCAGCAGGAAGAGTTCCCATTGCCGAAATACGTGCAAGAGACCCTGAGTAAGCATAATATTTCACTCTCCCCAACATTGGGAATGGGCAAGGTGGAAGGTGCGTTACTTGATACTTTAGCCTTTCAATCCCACCGTTATCCTGATGTTGACATGCCTTATTTGCTGAATCAGATAGCCGGATGGCAGACAGCAAAGGCTAAGTTACCAACGTGGGCTGCCAATGAAGACATCATCTATCCACCCCATCTGTCTATGGAACAATGCTCCAGTGAACAGACGGCAGACTATAAGTTGCAGCTTGCAGCTCGTTTGTTAACCACAGCAACGGGAGTTAACGATGCTTCACATGCCCTATCCCAGATTGTACCAGGGAGTCTACTCGTTGATTTAACAGGTGGCTTTGGCGTTGATTTCTCCTTTATCTCACGATGTTTCGAGCGTGCCGTCTATGTTGAACAACAGGAAAAGCTATGCGAAGTAGCTCAACATAACTTTCAGGTTTTGGGTTTGTCACAGGTTGAGGTGGTGCATGCCGACAGCACGGAATACCTCCATTCGCTTTCTCATGCTACACTGATATATCTTGATCCAGCCCGTCGGAATGAGCAAGGGGGCAAGACCGTGCTGATAAATGACTGTACACCAGATGTCATAACATTAGAGTCGGAACTCTTAGAGAAGGCAGATACCGTCATGATAAAGCTCTCACCCATGCTTGATTGGCACCGTGCAGTAGATGAACTCAACCGTATTGGAGATGTTGTTCGTGAGGTTCACATCGTTTCAGTGCGCAATGAGTGTAAGGAACTCCTCATCATTATCAAGCAAAAGAGTAACGATGGGAAAGCAGAACCTTTACGAATAGTATGTGTGAATGATGGTAATGCTATCTCTTATACTGCTTTGGAAGCAAAGGATATGCAGCAGAAAGTAATTGCATCACCTCCTATTGCGGGGCAATTTCTCTATGAACCGAATGCTTCTTTGATGAAATCAGGGTGCTTTGCATTGCTGACTGAGCGTTATGATGTCGCAGCTGTCGATGTAAACTCTCATCTTTTTGTCTCTGAAACACTTCTGAAAGACTTCCCCGGGCGCAGTTTTGAGTTAACAGCCGTATCCTCTTTTAACAAGAAAGAAGTAAGAAGAACACTCTCAGGTATCACGAAAGCAAATATAGCAGTACGCAATTTCCCTATGAGTGTGGCTGATTTGCGCAAACGATTGAAGCTAAAAGAGGGAGGAGATATGTATCTTTTTGCAACGACAGATGCCTTAGGCAATCACCTTTTGTTGGTTTGCAGGAAGGTATAAACCTCTCAATTGCAGACTTTCCCATGATATTCTTGTTAATTCTTAATATACTTTTGCGATGGTGAGCAGGTTTGTTTATCTTTGCAGATATTATGAAAAAGAAGTTTCAAATGACCTAAAAAAGAAAAGATATACGACAAATATTTACTCATAAAACCTATAAAACGAATGAAAAGGTATTTTAAAATGATCTTCGCAGCAGCGTTGATTGGTTTCTCAACATCAGCTAATGCCATTGACCGTCACAGTCTTGCACAGTATGCAGCATCGCTAAAAGGACTGAAAAAGGAACAGCTTAAGGCTGCTTTGTATGATATTATGAAGCAGAAAACAGTGCTCGTTTATGGTGGTAAACCGAAAGGAACATGGTATGGATTTTGGTATTCTGACCGTGATACGGCGACAAATGAGTGTTATAACCGCTACAGTGACAAGAAGTTCTACTTTGGAAATAAGAACGATGGAAAAGCTATAGCGGGTATGAACATTGAACATTCTTTCCCTAAAGCTGGTGGGGTAGTGTTGAGAATGATGCCTGGTGCGACCTATACAACCTCTATCCATCCGATTCTAAGGCCAATAGTGAAAAGAGTAACTATGTCATGGGCGTTGTAGTCAACGTGAAAAGTCAGTCAGGTGCAGGCTATGACAAAGTAGGAACGGGCTATGCTGATGGTCAGCTCGTCAAGATGTGGGAGCCAGGAGACCGCTTTAAAGGTGAGTTCTCACGTAGTTATATGTACATGGCAACCACTTATCAAAACCTGAGCTTCGGCTCTGAAGGAGCAAAACAGTTGCAAACAGGAGCCTATCCAACGCTCAAGAAGTGGGCATCCGACCTCTTCCGCCAATGGAGTAAGCGTGATCGTGTAGATAATCAGGAGATCAATCGTAACAATGCCATTGCTAAACTCCAGCACAATCGTAATCTTTTTATTGATTATCCCAACCTTGCAGAGTACGTATGGGGCGACAGTATGGACGTTGCTTTCGACCCAGATATGTCAATAACAACTGCTTCTGACGATAGTCGTTATACTGGTGTTATTGTTCCAGAAGACCCTGTTACACCAGAAGACCCTAAGGTTACTCCACAGAACATTACCTTTGTGAAGACTACAACTGCCCCTGTAACAGACAAACGATACCTCCTTGTTGCTAGTGTTGATGGCAAATTCTTTGCAGGAAAGACGGTTCAAGGGACAAAGAAGTTTGACTACTTACATTGTTCTCCAGTGACCGATAATACAGGGAAGATCACCGTTTCTGATGATAATCTGTACTTTACATTCGAGCAGGAAGCAGGTGGATATTACATCAAAGACGGTAAAGGACGTTATTTTTACCAAGATGGTGTGCATTCAAACTTCAATGTTGTCAAGTCAAAGGATAAGGCAACGGTATGGACAATAACCCCAAATGCTAACGGAACATTCTTGATTAAAAGCCCAGATGGTCATGTTGTGCAATATTCTAAGAAGTATAAATCCTATGGAGCATACAAGGCTGCGAACGCAAATGATGTCTATCCAATGCTCTATATGGAAGATCCTACACTGGGAATTATGACCATAGAGACAGTAAAAGATGATGGTGGAGTTGTTTATAACCTACAAGGTGTTCGCATGCCAGACGGAGTTAAACTCCAACCGGGTATCTATGTACGCAGCGGAAAGAAGTTCTTTGTGAGATAATCAATAGCCATCAGTGAACTAATAGCTAATGAAGGCTTTATAATTCTTTGATAATATAGGAATTATAAAGCCTTCTTTTTTATAGCCTGTTGATGATATTCCGCAAATGTGTTGAGGGTAAACACGTGTGGAGCTGACGCCTAGCACGTGTGGAGCTGATGCCTAGCACAACGTGTGTTGGTGCTTAGCACAACATGTGCGGACGCCTAACACAAACTCTTTTTACTGCTGATTGAACAGTTGATGGTCAATAAAGTACAGTCTAAATTTGTCCATATACCTTTTTTTTTAGTACTTTTGCACGTTTAAGAATAGATACATAACGAATTAAAAATAGCAAATGTCATCAGTTCAGATAAAGAGAGTAGAGACCAAGAAAGACCTCAAGGCTTTCATAGAATTTCATTATGATCTCTACGAAGGTAATCCTTATGATGTGCCAAATCTCTACAGTGACGAATGGAATACGCTCTCGAAAGACAAGAATGCAGCCTTTGACTTTTGTGAAGCAGAGTACTTTCTTGCCTTGAAAGATGGTAAGGTGGTGGGTCGTGTGGCTGCCATTATCAATCATAGAGCCAACGAAAAGTGGCAAAAGAAAGACGTTCGTTTCGGTTGGATAGACTTCATTGACGATATAGAAGTGTCAAGTGCCTTGCTTACTGCTGTAAAACAGTACGGCAAAGAGAAAGGAATGGAAGATATTGTCGGCCCATTAGGCTTTACGGATATGGATCCAGAAGGTATGCTAACATGGGGTTTTGATAAACTTGGAACGATGGCTACCAGTTACAACTACGAGTATTATCCAAAGCATATGGAGCAACTCGGAGGATGGGAGAAAGACAATGACTATGTGGAGTATTATCTTGTGGTACCAGAGAAGATACCAGAGAAGTATACGAAGATAGCCGAAATGGTTGAGAGTCGATACAATCTTCATGCACGGAAGTTGACCAAAGAAGATATCTTTGACGAAGGATACGGCAAGAAACTCTTTGAAGTGGTGAATAAAACCTATTCCCATTTGTATGGATTCTCCGACTTGAGCGACCGTCAGATAGACCAGTATATCAAGATGTACTTCCCATTTGCCGACTTAGATCTTGTCACTGTCATTGAAGATGGTAATAAGAATAATGAGATTGTGGGCATCGCTATCACCATACCTTCACTGAGTCGGGCACTGCAGAAGTGCCGTCGTGGTAGGTTATTCCCGTTTGGTTGGTGGCATATCTTACGTGCAATAAAGTTCCATAAGACTGAGGCTGTAGACCTTCTGCTTATAGGTGTGTTGCCGGAATACCGCTCAAAGGGAGCAAATGCATTGATCTTTACGGATCTTATCCCACGTTATGTCAAGTATGGTTTCAAGTGGGGAGAGACACAAGTGGAGATGGAAACGAACGAAAGTGTACAGAGTCAGTGGGGTCCTTTAGACCCAATTAACCACAAGCGGAGACGCTGCTACAGAAAAAAGATTGATCTATAACGCTGGATGATGTGGGGACAGACGCCCTCGTCTGTCCGTAAACTCTTTATTAATAGTGGCAGACGAGGGCGTCTATCGCTACTGATAAGTTAATATGGACGAAACAATTAAACCCGTAGAATATACAGATGATAACATCCGACACCTATCGGATATGGAGCATGTGCGTACCCGTCCAGGTATGTACATTGGTCGTTTAGGTGATGGAAAACTGCCAGAGGATGGTATTTATGTGCTCTTGAAGGAGGTTATCGACAACTCTATCGATGAGTTTAAGATGAATGCTGGCGACCGAATAGAGATAGATGTAGAAGATAATCTGCGTGTTAGTGTGCGCGACTATGGGCGTGGTATTCCGCAAGGAAAGCTTGTTGAGGCTGTATCAGTACTGAATACGGGTGGTAAGTATGACTCAAAAGCATTTAAAAAGAGCGTTGGTCTGAACGGAGTCGGTGTGAAAGCAGTTAACGCTCTTAGCTCACATTTCGAGGTAAAGAGCTTCCGTGACGGAAAAGTACGGGCTTTGTCATTCGAGAAAGGTAATCTTCAGAGTGACAAAACATCGAAGTCAACAGACGAAAACGGTACGTATATTTACTTTGAACCAGACAACACGCTCTTCAAGAACTACTCTTTCCATGATGATATCGTGGAGGAAATGCTCCGTAACTATACCTATCTGAACACAGGACTTACCATAATGTACAATGGAAGGCGCATTCTTAGCCGCCATGGATTGAAGGATTTGCTGACAGATAACATGACTGTAGATCCTCTTTACCCTATTGTACATATGAAAGGGGAAGATATTGAGATTGCTTTCACCCATACAAACCAGTATGGAGAGGAGTATTATTCGTTCGTAAATGGGCAACATACAACACAAGGAGGTACACATCAGACTGCTTTTAAGGAACATATAGCCAAGACTATCAAGGAATTCTTTGGTAAATATGAGTATGGTGACATCCGAAATGGTATCGTTGCAGCCATAGCTGTTAATGTTGAGGAACCTGTTTTTGAGTCTCAGACGAAGATAAAGCTTGGTTCTACACAGATGTCTCCTGATGGTGAGACCATTAATAAGTATGTTGGAGACTTCATAAAGACGAATATCGACAACTATCTTCACATCCACAAGGAGGATTTTACGGATATATTGGAGAATAAAATCAAGGAGACTGAACGCGAAAGAAAGGCTATGGCGGGTGTAACTAAGCTCGCTCGAGAGCGTGCAAAGAAGGCAAATCTGCACAATCGTAAGCTTCGTGACTGTCGCGTGCACTACTGTGATGTGAAGAATGACCGTAAAGAGGAGAGCTCTATCTTCATAACTGAGGGTGATTCTGCCAGTGGAAGTATCACAAAGAGTCGTGATGTGAATACGCAAGCAGTGTTTCTTTGCGTGGAAAGCCCCTTAATTCGTTTGGACTTACAAAGAAAGTCGTTTATGAGAATGAGGAGTTCAACCTCCTTCAGGCAGCTCTTGATATTGAAGATGGTTTGGATTCACTTCGCTATAATAAAGTGATTGTGGCAACAGATGCCGATGTTGACGGTATGCACATCCGTCTGTTGATCATCACTTTCTTCTTACAATTCTTTCCAGAGTTGATAAAGAAGGGACATGTCTACGTCCTTCAGACACCTCTTTTCCGTGTTCGTAACCGCCGAACAAAGATAAAGAACAAGCAAGTCATTGCTGATGCTGATGCAAATAGGGCAAAGAATGAGAAGAAAAACGACTTCATTACACGTTATTGTTACTCTGAAGAGGAACGCTTAGCAGCGATTAATGACCTTGGACCAGAGCCTGAAATCACTCGATTCAAGGGGCTCGGAGAGATCTCACCAGATGAGTTTGCTCACTTCATAGGTCCCGATATGCGTTTGGAACAGGTCACTCTGCACAAGAATGACCAAGTTGCGAAGCTCTTGGAGTACTATATGGGAAAGAATACGATGGAACGTCAGAACTTCATCATTGATAATCTGGTTATTGAAGAGGACTTACCTGAAGAAGAGAATTAAGGAAATTGGGAGTGTTTCTCAGCCTGTAGAAATAAAGAAATAAGGTAGTTTATTGTATTCATGGTGTGGTTTCTCGTCTGAGAACCATATAATGAAAAATATTAGAAAAGGAATAATCATCATTATGAAAAAATATGTTTATTGTTTAATCTTCAGCCTTTTTACCTTCCTACCATTGTCAGCTCAGCTGAAAATAAACTTCGGAGGTGACTCACCATTGCGTAAACTGCAGATGGCGGAGATGGCTATTACGAACTTTTATGTGGACTCTGTGAATGAACAGAAGCTGACTGAAGATGCCATAAGGGGAATGTTAGAGAAGCTCGATCCGCACTCTACCTACACAGATGCGAAGGAAACGAAGGCTATGAATGAACCTTTGCAAGGTGATTTCGAAGGTATTGGGGTGCAATTCAATATGATTGGCGATACTTTAGTCGTCATTCAGCCTGTAGTCAATGGTCCTTCTGAGAAGGTTGGTATACTTGCTGGCGACCGTATTGTGACGGTTAACGACTCAGTTATCGCTGGTGTGAAGATGCCTCGTATAGATATCATGAAGCGTTTACGCGGAAAGAAAGGCTCAAAGGTGAAGTTAGGCATCATGCGTCGTGGCGTAAAAGGTATGCTTACCTTTGTTGTTACACGCGCAAAGATACCTGTTCATACCCTTAATGCCGCTTATATGATTCGTCCAGGCATAGGCTATGTACGCTTAGAGAGCTTCGGAATGAAGACCTATGATGAGTTTATGACAGCTGTAGACTCGTTGAAGAAGAAAGGAATGAAGAGCCTTATCCTCGATCTTCAGGACAATGGAGGTGGTTATCTACAGTCTGCTGTCCAGATAGCAAATGAGTTTTTGCATGACAATGACATGATCGTATATACTGAAGGACGCCGTGTTGCCCGTCAAAACTATAAGGCTATTGGTAACGGACGCCTGCAGAATGTGAAGGTTTATGTGCTTGTTAATGAGTTCTCAGCGTCAGCTGCAGAGATTGTTACAGGTGCTATACAGGATAATGACCGTGGTACAGTCATTGGAAGGCGTACCTTTGGTAAGGGACTTGTGCAGCGTCCGTTTGACTTCCCTGATGGAAGTATGATTCGTTTGACCATAGCTCATTACTATACACCAAGTGGTCGGTGTATTCAGAAGCCTTATAAGAAAGGTGATTTGAAGGACTATGAGATGGATTTAGAGAACCGTTTGAAGCATGGAGAGCTAACAAATCCAGACAGTATCCACTTCTCTGACTCCCTGAAGTATTATACATTGCACAAGCATCGTGTGGTTTATGGTGGTGGAGGTATCATGCCTGACTACTTCGTTCCGCTTGATACGATGAAGTTCACACGTTTCCATCGTCAGCTTGCAGCGAAGAATATCATCATTGATGCCTATCTGAAGTATGCTGATGCAAACCGTAAGGCATTGAAAGCACAGTATAAGTCATTTGATGTCTTCAATAAGTCATACAGTGTTCCACAGTCTTTGATAGACACAATCATAGCTGAAGGAAAGAAACAGAAGGTAGAACCGAAGGACGCTGCAGAACTAAAGGCAAGTCTTCCTTACCTCCGTACACAGCTAAAGGCTCTCGTTGCCCGTGACTTATGGGATATGAATGAGTATTTCCGTGTATGGAATGAACAGAGTGAGATTGTCAATAAGGTTGTTGACCTTGCTGTCTCAGGCTCGAAGTAACAAATAATAATTCACTAAAAAGGCTCCGTTTCTCGTATGAAACGGAGCCTTTTTAGTTTCTGTATACTACAGTCTAATGTAAGGAATATTCACAAGTGATTTTCAATAGGTGCTCTTTTGCATTCTAAAAGATGCCCTTTTGCAATGTAAAAGGGCATCTTTTGGCATGTAAAAGGGCGTCTTTTACATTGCAAAAGGGCGTCTTTTACGATGGCTTTTCTAACCTTTTGAATGATAGTTAGTTACAAAACCGTTTTTGGGAGGAATCCTTTGCTTATCCTTATGATTATGGTTGTCTTGTTGTAAGGATATTTTTAAGGCTAAAGTTGAGGCTTCTCAAGAATGGACTTCTAAACCTTTGCTCCCCCTTATCCTTGCATTTCTTTCAGTAAAGCAAGTGCTTTGTTCTCATTTGCTTCCATTATCTCACGCTCTCCAGGACCTTTGTCATTGATTCCACAGAGGTGAAGAATGCCATGAATGATAACCCTGTTCAGTTCATCCTCGTATGACTTATGGAAGAGTTCAGCGTTTGTGCGCACAGTATCAAGCGATATGACAAGGTCGCCATTGAGTACATCACCTTCGTCATAGTCGAATGTGATGATGTCAGTATAGTAGTCATGGCCTAAGTATTCGTTATTGACTTCGAGCATTTTCTCGTCGTTAACGAACATATACCCAATCTCTCCGACCTTTCTGCCATAGCTGGCAGCAACAGCTTTTATCCACCGGGAAGTGTCACGCTTCCTGATCTTAGGCATCTTTACGTCTTCTGCACTGTATGTTATCATTGTCTTTTATGTTTTAATATCCTTCTGGTAGGAATTTACTTATATCTCTTCCGAAGTGCTTTAGCTCCCTGACAACACTTGAACTGATACTTGCCAACTGTGGTTCAGCGCATAGAAGAATGGTTTCAATGCCGTTCAAGAGCTTGTTGATGTCGGCTTGTTCCCGTTCATACTCAAAGTCTTTCATGCTCCGAACACCCTTGATGATGAAATGAGCCTGCTCCCTTTTTGCAAAATCAACAGTCAGATCGTTGTAGGCTTTTACCGCAATCTTGGGCTCGGAGGCATATAATCGAGCTATTCTCTCCACCCTTTCGTCCTCATTGAGCATGTGTGTCTTACGCTCATTGATACCCACTCCGATAACAATCTTGTCGAAGAGAGGCAATGCGCGACGCACAATAGAATCATGTCCTATTGTGAATGGGTCGAAACTTCCTACGAATATGCCTGTTCTCATACCACTTATTTTACTGCAAAATTACTCCAATTCCTGCATATAACCAAGAAAGCCAGGGGATTATTTCCCACTGGCTCTTCCTTAGTATGTGCTGGAGGGATACACGGTCAATGATAATAATGACACGAATCCCACCCCATTGGATGATGAATAGTATTCTTTTTTGTGTGATGAAGAGTGGTAATGCAGGATTATTAGAAGTGTAGAAAAACAAAGAACTCCGCAGTGTAAACCCTCTGAAAAGGCTTACGCTGCGGAGCTTTTAGTCGAATAATCCTGGCTGAAGAGCGTCATTCATGTGCATGTTACGCCCCAGATGATCGTATGCAAGTTGGGTTGCAACACGTCCACGAGGCGTCCTTTTGATGAAACCTTCCATGATAAGGAAAGGCTCATAGACCTCTTCCACGGTGCCAGAGTCCTCACCTATGGCAGTAGCAATGGTGGAAACACCCACCGGACCACCATGAAACTTGTCAATAATGGTAAGGAGAATCTTGTTATCAATCTCATCTAAGCCATACTGATCAATGTTCAGTGACTGCAAAGAGAGCGTTGCTATCTCGGGAGTAATCGTCCCATTGCCACGTACTTGTGCAAAGTCACGTACACGACGGAGCAATGAATTGCAGATACGAGGCGTACCACGTGAGCGTCTGGAGATCTCTACTGCTGCCTCATCTATGATAGGAACCTTCAGCAATTGTGCTGAACGCTTGATGATTCTCTGTAGTGTCTCTGGGTCATAGTACTCCAAATGGAGATTAATACCAAATCGAGCACGCAACGGAGCAGTAAGAAGTCCGCTACGGGTAGTAGCACCTATGAGGGTGAAAGGATTGAGATCAATCTGTATAGAACGCGCTGAAGGACCCTTATCTATCATGATGTCGATGCGATAGTCTTCCATTGCAGAGTAGAGATACTCCTCTACGACAGGTGAAAGACGATGGATTTCATCAATAAAGAGTACGTCGTTCGGTTCTAATGAGGTCAGAATACCTGCTAGGTCGCCCGGTTTGTCGAGTACAGGACCTGATGTTATCTTGAAACCAACGCCCAATTCGTTGGCAATAATATTGCTTAGCGTGGTCTTACCCAGTCCTGGAGGACCGTGTAAGAGTGTGTGGTCAAGCGGTTCACCGCGATATTTCGCAGCTTCAACGAAGACACTGAGATTCTCAACAACCTTCTGTTGCCCACTGAAATCATTAAATCGGAGTGGGCGAAGAGCGTTTTCGAAATCTTTCTCAGCTGACGTCAGCCTCTCTTCCCGTATGTCAAAATCTTCTGGCATGTATCTAAATTTCTATAGAAATAGAGTCGTCATTTGGAAAGAAAACCTACTTTCGTTTCCTAAAAGGACTGTTATTTCATGCAAAGATACTGTATTTTTCTGTGCAAAGGCTTTGTTTCGGATTTTTTATCTAAATTTGCAAGATGGTATTACTTATTTCCTTAAACATATGATTAACAACATTAACAAGAAAGTCCTATACCGAGAGATCATGGACTACGTGATGATAGCCGTTGGAATGTTCTCGTATGCTATCGGTTGGATGATTTTTCTTCTTCCAAATCACATCGGTAATGGTGGTGTAGCGGGCTTTGCGTCTATCGTTAATTGGGGGCAAGGCATCCCAGTAAGTTACACTTACTTTGTGCTTAACGCCATCTTGCTGGCTGTAGCATTGAAGATTTTAGGTTGGAAGTTCTGTGTCCGTACTATTTATGGTGTGGTTATTCTGACTATTCTTACGCGCGTATTGGGTTCAGCCTTTCCACATCCGATGCTTTTACATGGGCAACCTTTCATGTCAGCCATCATCGGTGCAGTGTTCTGTGGTGTAGGTTTGGCATTCGGTCTGTCATATAATGGTAGTTCAGGTGGCTCCGATATTGTTGCAGCCATCGTGAATAAGTATCGTGATATCTCTCTTGGGCGTGTCATTCTCTTGGTTGATATGACAATTGTAACGGGTAGTTACCTCGTTCTTCACAGTTGGGAGCAGGTTATTTACGGTTATGTCAATCTGATTATCACTTCATTTGTCTTGGATCAGGTTATCAGTTCGAGTCGTCGTTCTGTACAGTTCCTCATCATTTCTGAGAAGTATAAGGAGATATGTGATATGATATCATCTGAACAACCACACAGAACAAGTACGATAATTGATGCAAAGGGCTATTATACGGGGCATGATATGAAAGTCGTTATCGTAGTAACCCGTCAGCGTGAAGCTTCTTATGTCTATCGAATGATTGATGAAATAGACCCTGATGCCTTTGTCACACAGAGTCAGGTAATGGGTGTTTCGGCAAGGGCTTTGATAAATTCAAGGTTAAACACAAAACACATAAAGAAAAAAACAACAGGTCCCGCTTAAGCGAGACCTGTTTCTTTTTACAGTTGTTATCTGGTAAATCTGTCTGTATTAGTTAACCATTAGCACCTTATTATATATGTTATAGGTTGACTTTTGTGGCAGAAATGAATTTATTTTTTATTTCAGCTCTCTCTGAATGATGCTTACTTATCTTACATTTTCAAGGCAGCTTTGATGCAAGTCTCCACATCTTTCATATCAGCAGTTGGTTCGAAGCGGTCGATGACATGCCCTTGACGGTCGATAAGGAACTTTGTGAAGTTCCATTTGATGCTCGGATCTTTTGCATAATTGGGATTCTGAGCTCGGAATTTCTCATCAAGATATTTGCCAATGGGGTTGTTTAAGTCGAAACCTTTGAATGGTTGCTGTGCTTTTAAGTAGGTATAAAGTGGTGACTCATTATGTCCATTGACGATGATCTTTGCAAACTGAGGGAAAGTAGTACCATAGTTCCCCGTGCAGAAGCTATGAATCTCCTTGAAAGAGCCTGGCGCTTGTGCACCAAATTGGTTGCATGGGAAATCAAGAATGACCAATCCTTGTGCTTTATAAGTCTCATAAAGCTTCTGTAGTTCCTCATATTGTGGCGTAAAACCACACTTTGTGGCGGTGTTTACGATGAGAAGTACCTTGCCTTTATAGTCCTTTAATTTAACGTTTTGCCCGTTTCCGTCTTTTACATCGAACTTATAAACGGTCTTCTGTGCCATGATGGGTAATGCCATAAAGGCAATGAAGAGAAGTGATAATAGCTTTTTCATATTGTGTAAGTTGTAATCTTTAAATCTTATGTGGATGATATTGATGTTGTTATAGTCTGCTTATGAGTTCTTTCATACCCTCACTTGCACCTTTCTTTATGTGTGTTACATTTCTGTCAGCAGGCACATCGTCTGGGTCTATGAGATAGATTGGTGTTCCGGGGCGTGTGTAGCGTACGAGTCCTGCTGCTGGATAGACGTTCAGAGACGTACCAATGATGACGAATATGTCGGCTTGCATGGCCTCTTCTGCCGCAGGTTCAATCATAGGGACAGCCTCTCCGAAGAAACAATGAATGGTCTGAGTAGGCTACCATCGCCTGCTAACGTTCCGGGAGCAACCTCGCAGTGGTCTGGAGGAAGCTCTTTAATATATCTACTGTCGTAAGGATCCTTGCTAGAGCATACCTTGGACAACTCACCATGTAAGTGGATGACATGCTTTGAACCAGCTTTCTCATGCAGATTGTCTACGTTTTGCGTGATAACAGTAACGTTATAGTCCTGTTCTAACTGTTTGATGAGACGATGACCATCGTTTGGCTCTGCAGCATAGAGCTTCTTTCGCAGCATGTTATAGAAATTATTTACCAATGTAGGGTTAGCTTCCCACCCCTCATGTGAGGCAACTTGTTCCACAGGATAGTTCTCCCAAAGTCCGTCATTGCCCCTGAAAGTCTTGAAACCACTCTCTACTGACATGCCAGCACCTGTCAGAAATACTATTTTTTTCATATATTTCTTGTTTATGATGTCCAAGGTTTGAAATCTATAATACATTGTATTATCTTCCACAAATTTAGTTATTTTAATTCGATTCTTGCTATACTATGTTTTAAAAATCGTATCTTTGCACATTAATTTTAAACAATATCAAAAAGAATAATGGATAAATTAAGCTATGCATTGGGTATCGGTATTGGTTCCCAACTCGCTGGTATGGGCGCGAAAGAACTGAATATCGATGACTTCGCACAGGCTATTAAGGATGTTATCTCAGGTGCTGGACTGAAAGTTGACAATGCTGAAGCACAGACTTTGGTACAAAACTTCTTCCAGGAGCAGGAAGCTAAACAGCAAGCTGCAGCCGCTGAGGCTGGTAAAGCAGCAAAAGCTGCCGGTGAAGCGTTCCTTGCTGAGAATGCAAAGAAGGATGGAGTCGTTACACTTCCATCTGGTTTGCAGTATCAGGTGTTGAAGGAAGGCAATGGTAAGAAGCCTTCTGCAACGGATCAGGTAGTATGTCACTATGAGGGAACGCTCATAGACGGAACAGTATTTGATAGTTCTTACAAGCGCAATGAGCCTGCAACATTTGGCTTGAATCAGGTTATTGCTGGTTGGACAGAGGGCGTACAGCTGATGAGTGAAGGTGCGAAATATCGCTTCTTCATACCTTATAACCTCGCTTATGGTGAGCGTGGAGCAGGCGCACAGATACCTCCTTTTGCTGCTCTTGTCTTTGATGTTGAGCTGATTCAGGTGAAATAAGACATATAAATGGGTGTTTATGGCATCCGTTTATAGCTTGTTGATACTAAAATAGACTAATAATTAAATAACAGAATAATGAAGAAAATTTCAATTGTAGCCGCAATGGCTATCGTTGCCGTAGGTCTTGTTTCTTGCGGTAAGTCTGCTCCAAAAGAGGAGTTGAAGTCAGATGTAGACTCTTTGAGCTATGCTTTCGGTATTGATCAGGGTCAGAGTGTAAAACAATACCTCCAGCAAATGCAGATTGATACTGCTTATATTGATGAGTTTATCAAAGGTATGAACGATGGAGCACAGGGCGCTGACGATAAGAAACGTGCTGCTTATAATGCTGGTATTGGTGTTGGTATGCAGATGAACATGATTATCAAGCAGCAGATCAACCGTCAGATCTTTGGTGAAGATTCAACAAAGACGATCTCTCTGAATAACTTCCTCGCTGGTTTCGCAGCAAGTGCAAAGGGTAAAGGACAGAAGATGACAGTTGAGCAGGCTCGCAATATTGAGCAGAATACGTCTAAGGCAATCCAGATGAAGAATGCAGAAAGACCTATGGTGCCAACAAAAAGAAGAGCGATGCTTATATGGCAGCTAATGCAAAGAAGCCAGGTGTGAAGACAATCGGCCAGGGGGTGCAGGTAAAAGAGCTCAAAGCTGGTAACGGTCCAACGCCAAAAGCTTCTGATGTAGTAAAGATTAACTATGTAGGTAAGACTATTGAAGGTAAGGTTTTCGACCAGCGTAATGATGCAACAATGCCTGTTGGTGGTGTAATCCCTGGCTTCACAGAGGCTCTGACCAAGATGCCTGTAGGTTCAAAGTGGGAGATTACTATCCCTTATAGCGCAGGTTATGGTGCTCAACAGCCAAGTCCTGACCTCAAACCATTCTCTACTCTCGTCTTTACAGTAGAGTTACTTGGTATTGAGAAGGCTCCTCAAGGCCAGCCAGCTATGCCTCAAGGCCAGCCAGCTGTAAAGTAATTGAAGGCTATAACATTACATATTAGGGTCGGATTTACGAATCCGACCCTTATTTGAGTATATTTTTTAAAGTGCAATAAGATCATGAAGAAGGTATTTTTAATGGCAGTTTTGGTATTTGCCGGTGCTGCTTTCAACTCTGTTAGTGCGCAAAGTAAGAAGAAAGATAAGACGAATAAGCAGAAGACAGAGTGTGCTGTAGAATGCAAAAAAGAAGGTTCTGCACAGCCAGTACAGCTTAAGACAGCTTCCGACTCGCTTAGTTATGCTGCGGGAGTGGTCATGACGCGTGGCTTGGAGGAGTATATTGGCCAGCAGTTTGGTGTGACGAAGGCACAGATGCCAATGTTTATGAAGGGCTTACGTCAAGGTTTTGACAGCCGTAACGACTCTACTTTTGCTGCTTATGTAGCAGGTTTGACCATCAGTCAGCAGGTTCAGAGTCGTATGTTGCCCAATATGGAAAAGCAATTTGAAGGGACTTCTGCTCCAATTCAGGGCGATTTGCTTTATAAAGGCTTCTTGGATGCGCTGCAGAAGGATACTACTTATTTCACTTCTGAGGCTGCTAATAACTTGTTTAATGCTAAGCAGGCTGCTTTAATAGCACAGAAAGAGGCTGAATTGAAGGCAAAGAACGAAGCATTCTTGGCTGAAAACAAGAAGAAAGAGGGCGTTGTAGTACTCCCTGATGGCTTACAATACCGTATAATTAAGAAAGGTACAGGTGCAACACCGAAGGCTTCAGATGCTGTTCGCGTTGTTTATGAGGGCAAAACCATTGATGGTAAGGTGTTCGATGCTACCTCTAAGCATGGTGCAGAGTATGATACCTTCAATGTTGGTGGTCTTATCAAAGGCTGGACAGAGGTTCTGCAGTTGATGCCTGTTGGTTCTAAGTGGGAAGTTTTCATACCTCAAGACCTCGCTTATGGCTCACGTGGCGCAGGTAAAGACATTGCTCCATACTCTACTTTGATATTTACTTTGGAACTGAAGGGCATTGAACCTGCAACAGTAGCCATGCCTGAAGCAGTTAAAAAGGCTAAGGAGACACCTGTAATGAAGACTTCTCCTGCGAAAAAGGTTGCTAAGAAAACTGTTAAGAAGTAAACTTAACAACTGTTTTAAATATCATTTGGATATGCAAAAGAAAGCAAAATGCGCCTTAATGGCGCATTTTTTATGTCATTTTGTTGCTTGTTCAATATTTATTACCTACTTTTGCTTGCAATCTATACTTATATTTAATTACCTAATAAACAAAGTTTATCAACAATAAAGATGGACAAAATAGACAGATTAGACAAGAAAATACTGGGTATCCTGTCGCAGAATGCTCGTATGCCTTTCAAGGATGTGGCTGCCCAGTGTGGTGTGTCACGTGCTGCAATCCACCAACGTGTGCAGCATTTGGTAGAGAATGGCGTTATTACGGGTAGTGGTTTTAACATTAATCCCAAGAGCTTAGGCTATACGACCTGTACTTATGTCGGACTGAATCTTGAGCGTGGTTCTATGTATAAGAAGGTGGTTGATCGTCTTAGCTCTATCCCTGAGATTGTGGAATGCCACTTCACAACGGGGCCTTACACCATGTTGGTGAAACTATATGCAAAGGATAATGAGCAATTAATGGACCTACTTAACAACCAGATGCAAGGCATCGCTGGTGTGGTATCAACCGAAACACTTATCTCTTTAGAGCAGAGTATCAAGCGTGAAGTGCCCATTTCTGAAAATATGTAGGAGAAATTATCCAATAAACAATAACATAATAGCTTTCAAACAAGCGAAAGAATGAAGTATGATCTACAGTCGCAGCTTGACAAAGTCTATGCGACTTACCCTGAGGCGAAGCGTCAGCCTATTATTGGTATCACCACAAATTTCACGGAAGGGGATGCTACTTTAAGAGACGTTTACTATAAACAGATTGTAAAGGCTGGTGGAACGCCTGTTCTTATACCACCTGTTGCAGATAAAGAAGTGTTGGTAAATACGCTAACACACTTAGATGGTCTGTTGCTTACAGGTGGTGGAGATATCAATCCATTGTGGATGGGCGAGGAGCCTTCTACCCATTTACATAATATCAATGCTGAACGTGATCTGGCAGAACTGATGTTGACACGCTTGGCGTTCAACCGTCAGATCCCAATCCTGGGTATCTGTCGTGGTATACAGACGTTAGCTGTTGCCTTAGGAGGTACAGTTCAGCAGGATATTTATGAAGATTATCTCCGTACTGATGAGGCTGTAGGCAAGAAACTCAGCAAAGATAAAGTCGTAACAACCCTCCATTCTGCTACATTAAAGCATTCTCAGGATGCTGATCGTGGTGAGGCAACGCATAGCGTGACGTTAGAAAAGGGCTCAATCCTACGTGCTTTGTACAAGGAAGAGCGTATTTTCGTTAATTCTTTCCACCATCAAGCAGTGAAAACGGCAGGCGATCGGTTCCGTGCTACGGCTTTTTCACCCGATGGAGTGATTGAAGCGATAGAGAGTAGGGAGTTTAAGTCGGTCATGGGAGTACAGTGGCACCCAGAATGGATGGGTGACGAAGGTGGTAAACTCTTTGGTTGGCTCGCCACACAGGCAAACAATTTCTATATAGCAAAGCAACTTCACCAGCGTGTCCTCACGTTGGATACCCACTGTGATACCCCAATGTTCTTCCCACAAGGTGTTCGTTTTGATCAACGTGACCCACGTATCCTCTATGATCTCCATAAGATGACGGAGGGAAGGCAGGATGCAGTGACCATGGCAGCTTATCTTCCACAGCCGAAGATAGGTGAGACTTTCTCTTCAAAGATAGATGTTGCGGGATTGAAACGTTTCAATCCGGATCTGATAGAGACGCTTGATCACCTGACACCAGCCGTATATGCTGACCTTATCTTCAACAAATTGGAAGAGATTGTAAGCAGAATCAACGTTATATCAGCATAGCCCGTACACCTTCCGACCTCTATGAAGACAAGCGAAAGGGACGTAAGAGTATCATGTTTGCCATTGAGAATGGTCTTGCTTTAGAGCATAAGTTGGAGAATGTGAAGCACTTTGCACAGCGTGGCGTAGTCTATATTACTCTGTGTCATAACGGTGACAATGATATTTGTGACTCTGCGCGTGGCTGTAATACGCATGGTGGAGTGAGCAAGTTTGGTGCTGAAGTCATCAAAGAGATGAATCGTAATGGCATAATGGTCGACTTGAGTCACGGCGGTGAGAAGAGTTTCTATGATGCTTTGGACATAAGTACACAGCCAATTGTCTGCAGTCACTCCAATAGTAAGGTGCTTTGCGATGTACCTCGTAACCTTACAGACGATCAGATGCGCGCTTTGGCAAAGAAAGGTGGTGTAGCCCATATCACACTTTATCATGGTTTCCTCAAGAAAGAAGGCGAAGCAACGGTCATGGATGCTATTGCTCACTTGGAACATGCTATTGAAGTGATGGGTATAGACCATGTTGGAGTAGGCACAGACTTTGATGGTGACGGTACGGTACGTGGTATGGCAGATGCCAGTGAGATGATAAACTTCACGCTTCATCTGCTTCGTCGTAAGTATAGTGAACGTGATATTGAAAAGATATGGGGGAGGGAATTGGCTGCGCGTCATGGCAAAGGTTCAGAGCGTTAGGTAATTTTCTCATAGAAAATAAGTAATGAAAGCTAAAATTAAAATTATCATTGGCTGTCTTTTGACGGCTCTCCTGACAACATCAACCTATGGTTGTAAAGGGAAAACAGGGAACAATAACAGTACAGCGGATGCTGATACAGTTGCCGCTGTCAAGCCTGTTGGTCCAAAGTTTAATGCTGATTCAGCTTATGCCTTTATTGCTGCACAGTGTAATTTCGGCCCACGAACCATGAATTCTACGGCACATGAGCAGTGTGGAAAGTGGATTGTGGCAAAGTTTAAGCAATATGGATGTAAGGTTTTAGAGCAAAAAGCTGACCTGAAGGGCTATGATGGTACGATACTGAAGTCTACAAACATTATTGCACGTTACAATCCGAAAGCCAAGAAGCGTATTATGCTTTGTGCACACTGGGACAGTAGGCCTTGGGCTGATAATGATCCAGACTCAACAAATCATAAGAAACCCGTTATGGCAGCCAATGATGGAGCAAGTGGTGTTGCTGTTATGCTTGAGCTTGCACGACAGTTGCAGGCTGATAAGAGGCTGGAGATTGGTGTAGACTTCGTCTGTACAGATGCTGAAGACTGGGGTGTTCCGCAGTGGGCAACGAACTATCAGGATACTGGTGATAGCTGGGCGCTGGGCGCACAATACTATTCTAAGAACCTTCCAGCTGGTGCAAAGCCCGTCTTTGGTATCCTTTTGGATATGGTTGGTGGTGAAGGCGCACAGTTCTATCGTGAAGGTCAGTCCATGCAGTTTGCTCCTGACGTTGTAGATAAGGTTTGGAATGCAGCTAAAGCCGCTGGTTATGGTTCATACTTCCCTGATGCTGTGGGCGGAATGGTTACTGATGACCATGTCCCAATCAATGAAAATGCAGGAATCCCAACAATAGATATTATCCCATACTATCCTGATTGTGCACAGAGTTCATTTGGACCTACGTGGCATACTGTCAATGATACGATGGAACATATAGATAAGAATACACTGCAGGCAGTTGGTCAGACAATGATACAACTGTTGTATACAGAATCCAAAGAGTTGTAATATAAATTCGTATTAGTAACTCTATTGAAAAATAGGAGATGCCCTTTTGCATTGTAAAAGATGCCCTTTTACATCGCAAAAGGGCATCTTTTGATGTGTAAAAGGTGCCCTTTTGAAGTGCAAAAGACGCCCTTTTGAAAGCCTTTTGATAACCTATTGATAATCAAAATAATACAAAGCTGACTTTCTTGGTGTATTAACTGATTCCGTGAAAATATGACTTCTTTAAACTGTAAAGATACTTTCCCGTACTGACAGTTTATCCTATCAGAAGAAAAACTGTTTGATATTAGATTTGTTTTTGGCGATAAACTTGATACATTCAGCGGCAACAGAAGTGCTGAAACGAAAGTTGCTGTCACTTCTGTCACGCCTTCGTGCTCTGTAATAATTTGATTATAAGTATATTATATGAAGTGTTAAAAATGACGGGGAACCAATTCTAAACTTTATCAGGGGTATTATTACCAAAACGATCAGAGCAAAAAGATAGCAGGATAAGCAGTTATATTCATAGCGAGCTGCTTATCTTTTTATTTATTATGACGATAGTTCACGCATTATTGCGTATCTTTGCAATGGGAAAGAATGATGTTACCAGAGTCAGTCCATCCCATAATTATCATCAATAAATAAAAAAACAATCGCAAGAAAGAAACTGAATGGTACTTAACTATATTTGGATTGCCTTCTTCCTCATCGCTTTTGTCTTCGGAATAGTAGCCTTACTGACAGGTGATATGACGATTTTTCAAAAGATGGTGGATGCTACTTTTGACTCATCCAAGACTGCATTTGAAACATCTTTGGGCTTAACAGGTGTTCTCGCCTTATGGTTAGGTATCATGAAAGTTGGTGAGAAGGCGGGTATAGTAAACGTATTGGCACGTATGCTCAGCCCTTTCTTCACAAAACTCTTCCCTGATATTCCTAAGAACCATCCTGTTATGGGTTCTATTTTTATGAATATTGCATCGAATATGTTGGGACTTGACAATGCCGCCACACCTACTGGACTTAAGGCAATGAGTCAGATGCAAGAGCTAAACACACAGAAGGACACCGCTACCAACCCCATGATAATGTTCTTGGTGCTGAATACTTCGGGCTTAACCATCATCCCAACGACTATTCTTGCTTTCCGAAGTTCATACGGAGCAGCACAACCAACTGATGTTTTCATCCCTATCTTGCTTGCTACAACGGTTGCAACGCTCGCTGGAATCATCATTACTGCAGCCTGGCAACGTATCAATATCTTCCAACCAACACTCTTCTTAGGGCTTGTTGGACTGATGGCATTCGTTGGAATCATCATCTGGGGCTTTGGACAAATGGACAAACAGACGATGGGTACAGTGACATCTGTGGCTTCAAACCTCATCTTAATGTCTATAATCGTCCTTTTCATCGGTGCAGGACTGATGCGGAAGATAAACGTTTATGACGCTTTCATCGAAGGAGCAAAGGAGGGATTTCATACCGCAGTACGCATTATCCCATACCTTGTAGCGATACTTGTTGCTGTAGGAGTGTTCCGTGCGTCAGGAGCAATGGACTTATTGATAAGTGGAATACAGTGGTGTATGGAGCAATGTGGCTTAAATACCGACTTCGTAGGTGCCCTTCCAACAGCTTTCATGAAACCATTGTCAGGCAGTGGAGCACGAGGATTGATGTTGGAAGCAATGAAAAGCTATGGTCCTGACTCCTTTGTGGGACGACTAAGTTGTATCTTCCAAGGTTCAACGGACACTACATTCTATATACTTGCAGTCTATTTCGGTAGTATTGGCGTGAGATATACACGTCACGCTGTGGCTTGTGGACTGCTTGCTGACCTGGCTGGTGTGATAGCAGCTATAGCAGTCTGCTACATATTCTTCTAACAAAGCATTACGACTACAGGCTTAACTCACTTTATCAGCCAGAACGTTCAATAACAAAACAAACAATGGCAAATTTAAAATCACTTGCAAAAGATACAGCCATCTATGGTATGAGCAGTATCATCGGAAGGTTCTTGAATTACCTTCTTGTACCATTATACACCGCAAAGATTAGTGCTGCCAGTGGTGGTTATGGCGTTATTACGAACATATATGCCTATACAGCTTTGCTACTTGTGATTCTAACATACGGAATGGAGACCACTTTCTTCCGCTATGCAAACAAGGCTGACCAAGATCCAAAGAAGGTTTATTCAACTACTTTGTCATTAGTTGGGTTATCTTCGTTACTGTTCATCGCATTGGTTTTCATCTTCTTGCAACCCATTTGTAACTTTATGGGGTATCCAGATCATCCCTCTTATGTGTGGGTGATGGCTGTTACCGTTGCTATAGATGCCTTCCAATGTATTCCTTTTGCATACCTTAGATACAAGAAACGGCCTATAAAGTTTGCTGCTTTCAAGCTCTTGTTCATTGCATTGAATATCATTCTGAACATCGTTTATTACCTTATTCTCAACGGACATGAGGTTGGTTTTGCCTTCTATATTAACCTTGTATGTACGGGTACCATTACTTTCTGCTTCTGGAAAGAGCTGAAAGATGGTTTCTTTGCTGGTGGTAAACTGCTTGATATGCCCTTGGCAAAGAAGATGTTGTCTTACTCTTGGCCGATTCTTATCCTTGGTATAGCAGGAATTCTGAACCAAACTGCAGGTTATATCCTCTTTCCATACGTCTATAAGGATAGCGATGCACATGCACAACTTGGCATATTCGGTGCTGCAAGTAAGATAGCAATGATCATGTCAATGATAACACAGGCCTTCCGTTACGCCTATGAGCCCTTCGTTTTTGGTAAATCACGCGACAAGGACAACAAAGAAACATATGCCAGAGCAATGAAGTTCTTCCTCATTTTCACCATACTTGCTTTCCTTGTTGTAATGGGTTACATGGATGTTCTGCGTCATATCATCGGCAGAGACTACTGGGTTGGACTCCGTGTCGTACCGATTGTCATGGCAGGTGGTATCATGACGGGTGTCTATTTCAACCTAAGTTTCTGGTATAAGCTTATTGATAAGACCATTTGGGGCGCATATTTCTCGGGCATAGGATGTGCAGTAATCATCGGAATCAACGTTATTTCGTGCCTCATTACGGCTATATGGCATGCGCATGGGCAGGATTCTTAGGGAATGCAACAGCGATGGTACTGTCGTATGTCGTTGGTCAACGTAAGTATCCCATTGATTATCCACTGAAGAGCATCCTCGTTTACGTGTTGATAGGAGGCTTCTTCTTCGCTATTATTACCTACTGTAATGCTAATCTTTCTGTTCCAGAGGCATTAGGAGTCAATACATTAGTGATCATTGCCTTCATTGCACACGTGATTTATCATGATATGCCACAGGTAATAAGAAAGTTTAAGAAGTAGAAAGTAGGGCGAAAAAACTTAAAAAGCAAGTAAAAAGGAGACGAAATGGTTCACAAAACCATCCTAATTTAGTCTCTTAATACATAGATAAGCACCTCAAAACAAATAAATTATGAAGAAAACAACTTTACTCATCGCTGGCCTTCTTGCATTGGGTAGTACCTCAATGCACGCCGATGAAGGTATGTGGACACTCTACAACCTTCCGAATGCAGTCTATGATCAAATGGTAGCAGAGGGTTTCAAGCTACCTGCTGACATGCTGTACAGTTCTCCTAACGCTATCAGTAACTATGTAATCAACTTCTCAGGCTTCTGTTCTGGAGTTGTAGTATCCCCTGATGGCTTAGTATTCACAAACCATCACTGTGGCTTCAGTGCTATTAATGCACACTCAACAGTAGAACATGACTACATGTTGAATGGCTTTTATGCTAAGAATTATGCGGAAGAGCTACCGAATGAGAACATGTTTGTCTCCTTCATGAAGAACCAAAAGGATGTCACAGCACGTGTGAATAAGCTCATTAATGGTAAAACTAAGGAGCAGGCTGACTCCCTTATTGATGTCTTGACGAACCAGATGACGGACTCAGTGAAGAACATCGACAAGAGCTTACACGTGAATATTGACGCTTTCTATGAAGGTAATAAGTACTACGCTACAACTTATCAGGACTTCCCTGACGTACGATTGGTATTCACAGTACCAAAGAGTATGGGTAAGTTTGGTGGTGAAACCGATAACTGGATGTGGCCTCGACAGACGTGTGACTTCTCTGTTTTCCGCATCTATGCTGACCCAAAGACCAACGGACCGGCTGCTTACTCTAAGGATAATGTGCCTTATCACCCAGAACACTGGGCTCCAGTAAGCTTAGAAGGATATAAGGATAAAGACTTCGCAATGACAGTTGGTTATCCAGGATCAACGAGTCGTTATCTGTCTTCGTATGGTATTAAACAACGTCGGGACATAGAAAACACCACTCGTATACAGGCACGTGACATCAAACTAGCCATTATGAAGAAGTATATGGATATGAATGAGAAGACACGTATCCAGTATGAGGATAAGTATGTCACTGCTGCTAACTACTGGAAGAACTCCATGGGTATGAACAAATGTATCGATTCAACGGGGCTTATCCGCCAGAAAGCAGAATACGAGGCAAGGATACAGAAGTGGCTTGATGCTAAAAAGGTGAAAGATCCATCTGTAGATGTTAACTTCCCAGAGCTGAGTAAGCTCTATACGAACAGCAATGAATCTTCACTTGCAGCCAATTACTGGAATGAATCATTCTGGAAAGTCACAGAAATGTTCAAACGTGCGCTTGATCTTACCCGTGGTGCGATAGAGCCTCAAGGACCAAAGGACAATCCAAAGAAGCAATATATGCAGTTCAAAGACAATAGTGACGAATGGAATTTGGCACTTGATAAGGAGATGACTGCTGCCATGCTGAAGAATTATGCCGAACATGTACCAGCTAAATACCTACCTGATGTATACAGCACAATAAAGAAAAGCTTCGGTAATGATTATAAGAAGTATACGGAATGGCTCTATTCAAAGAGTAAGTTAATGGAGAAAGACCATAAGTTCTATAACGATGATAAGACCCTGAAAGACCCAGGTGTACAGCTAGGCTTGCAACTTATCGTTGCTTATCAAGGTATTCTGACGGACTTAACGGGCAAGTCTGACTCCATAGACAACGAAGAAAAGAAACTCTGTGAAGCAAAGGTACAGATGGAAATGGACATGCCTCATTACAGTGATGCTAACTTTACGATGCGTCTTTCCTATGGTCAGGTGGGTGGATACATGATTGGTAACTTCGACAGTAACTACTACACAACAGCTGAAAGTATTGTGGAGAAGATGAAACGTGGCGATAAACTCGAAGACTATAAGGCTGAACCAATCATGATGGACCTCATGAGTGCAAAGGATTTCGGTCGTTACACGGATAAGACAACAGGTAAGATGCAACTGTGCTTCCTTACCAATAATGATATTACAGGTGGTAATTCAGGCTCTCCAATGTTCGATGGAAAGGGCAGACTCATTGGTCTTGCATTCGATGGAAACTGGGATAGTCTTGCCAGTGATATCTACTTCGACCGCAAGTTAGCACGTTGTATTGGTGTTGATATCCGCTTCGTTCTCTATCTTATGGACAAGTGGGGACATGCTGACCGCCTGCTGAAGGAGATTAATCCACAGTAAACTGTAAGTGTATAAATACGGAAAAGGATGTGCAATGGATTGTTTTGCACATCCTTTTTTTATGTGATTTAATCTGTATTAACGTATCTTCCAAATGCCTTATCAATGTCTCTTATGTAAAGTTGTTTCATATTTGAAAAGTAAGAGACGGTCTTTTGCATTGCAAAAGGGCATCTTTTACAATGCAAAAGGTGCTCTTTTGATGTGTAAAAGGTGCCCTTTTAGAAGGTAAAAGATGCCCTTTTACATTGCTCACCGTAACCCTCTAAGTATGTGATGGTTACAAAACCACATTTTGGATGATTCCTTCGAGATATTGGACAGATTACTTCTGATGATTGTAAGATATTTTTCTAGTACGAAACATTTGCTTTCTTGTATAGAGATAGTAGAACAAAAAACGTGTGTCAATAGCTCTATTGACACACGTTTTCAAATCTATACAACCACTTTTTCCTTTCTGTTCCACCAACATATCCTCCTATATGTCCATGGCTTCCTACTACTCTGTGGCACGGAATGATGATCATTAGGGGGTTATGACGGTTGGCATTACCTACTGCTCTTACAGCTTTAGGACTGTTCATCAGTCTTGCTTCTTCGGCGTAAGAGATGGTTTTGCCATAGGGAATCTTCTGTAATGCTTGCCAGGCGTGCTGTTGGAAGACGGTACCAATGGGCTTGAGCGGTAAGGAAAAGCTCTTACGTGTCCCTGAGAAGTACTCTTCCATCTGTCGACAAGCCTCAGTAAGCACTGTATCATGCGTAATCTTATCTTCTTCCCAATCGTTAAGGAGTTGCTTATCCATGCTGTCTTCCCATAGACAGTAGCACAGAAAGCCGTTGTCTGCAGCAAGAATCAGATTGCCGATAGGCGAACGGTAACGATGAAATCGCATAATTTGGTGGACAGAAACAATAGATAATGAGAGGATAGGAGGCTGGTTTACTTCTTTGGTCTGCGCCTAGCCCATCCCTCTTCTGAGAAGTCTGGTTCTTCACCTTTCAGCTTTGCAGGTGCTCCTTTCATAAGTTCTTTCCAGTCATCCTTCTTGAATTTGCGTGTGGAAGGATACATGTTGTCATCATATTGACGACGATTGCGACGTTCGCTACGTCCTTCCTTGTTCCCGCGACCACCTGTAGAACGGCCAGAATTACGACCATGTCCACCTTCTTCAGCATCGTTACAACGCACTTTACGGCCTTTATATGTAGCGCCATCCAGTGCATGCATTACCTTTTGGGCGTCCCGTTCGGGCACTTCAATGTAACTTTGCTTAGAAAGAAGGTCGATATGACCTACTGCCTGGTGCCCATGCATGTTCTTATTGATGAACTGCATCACCTCACCCGGATAGAAACCGTCAGCCTTACCAAGGTTCACAAACAAGCGTTTGTAGCCACTCTCAGGCTTACGAGGACCACGACTACGGGTGCTTCTGCCTTCTCCTCGCATGCTACGGTTCTCCTCTTTCGAGCTACGTGATGATGGCTTCTCTATTTCAGGAGCGTTTTTATAGTAGTTCAGGAAGCGTCCGAAGGTTGAAGTAACAATCTTTTTAATGATGTCTTCCTTGTCTATATACTCAAATTGGCGGGTAATATCCTTCATATAAGGAGCGATCTGATCTTCGTCAACATCAGTTTTCAAAATATCATCCATTGACTTGAAGAGTTGCTTCTTACAGATTTCTTCAGGTGAAGGGAGTGTTCCGTCAACGAATTCCTTGCCAATCTCACGCTCAATATTACGTACCTTATACTTTTCACGTGAGTGGATGATGGAGATAGATGTACCCTTCTTGCCTGCACGACCCGTACGACCCGAGCGGTGAGTGTAGTTCTCTATGTCATCAGGTAAGCCATAGTTGATGACATGTGTGAGGTCATTCACGTCCAATCCACGTGCTGCAACGTCCGTCGCAACAAGGATCTGTGTCAGATGCGAACGGAACTTCTGCATTGTAAGGTCACGTTGCTGCTGTGAAAGGTCACCATGTAACGATTCAGCATTGTATCCATCCTTGATCAGTTTGTCTGCAATCTCCTGTGTTTCAACCTTAGTACGGCAGAAAACGATGGCATAAATCTTAGGATAAAGTCTACCAAGCGTTTCAAAGCAAGATATTTGTCGCGTGCATTCACCATATAATATATATGGTTTACACTCTCTGCCCCTTCATTACGGCTTCCAACGACAATCTCTTTGTAATCATGAAGATAGCCTTTTGCCACACGTTCCACGTCACGACTCATCGTTGCAGAGAACAATAAAGTGTTTCTGTCCTCTGGAACACCGGTCAAGATCTCCGTAATACTCTCCTGAAAGCCCATGTTCAGCATCTCATCTGCCTCATCCAAGACAACGTTTGTTACTTTGTCAAGACGTGCTTTACCACGGTGCATGAGGTCAATCAGTCGTCCAGGAGTAGCAACGATGATCTGTACTCCATGTCTTAACTGATGAATCTGCGTCTCAATAGATGCTCCACCATACACTGCTGCTATGTGCAAGTGGGGGATGTACTTGCCAAAATCCTTCAAGTCATCGGCAATTTGCAGGCAAAGCTCACGCGTAGGGCTCAACACAATGGCTTGAGTTTCCTTGCTATTCGTATCAATACGTTGTAGCAATGGAAGCCCAAATGCTGCCGTCTTACCCGTACCAGTCTGTGCCAGTGCGATGACGTCATTACGATTACCAAGCAAATAAGGGATTACTTCTTCCTGAACAGGCATTGGATGCTCAAATCCAAGCTCACTAATGGCGCGGCGAATCTCCTCGCTGACGCCCAATTCTTCAAATGTCTTCAAATTCGTTTGTATTTATTTATAATCTTACAAAAGGCAAACTCGCCACCAAACGAACCCACAACAGACACTTGCCTACGACTAATTTCTACCAATCGGTACGCAGACTCTCAGGTGGCATGTTACCTTTTTGGTATGCAAAGGTACGGTAAGAAGGTGAGAGTAGCAAATAAAAAGCCAAGAGAATGATGTCCAAAGATTCGTAAATAATGAACTTAGGCGTTAACAATCGATAATAAAAAAAGCCATTGATTGTGAATAAGATAGCTTGTATTTGTTATAAAGTCTAAAAAGTAACACTATTTATATTCTCTGTTCCTTTTACTTATGTTCTTTTTTTGTAACTTTGTCCCGTCAAATAGAAATAGTCGTTATTAAAGTTAATTATTTGAGTTAGTACAAGGAAACATGACTTGCGTGAGCAAGCCACATGTTAACGAAAGGCTTCGCAGTGATGCGAAGCCTTTTTGCTATTTAGCCTTTAATATCAGTCGTAAGCTCTGCTTATAGTTTATATAGTTCCATACCCAATTCAGCAGAATGAATGTTTTGTTCTTCACACCAAGGATAGAACGCAGATGAACAACAAGCCACAAAGCCCATGCAGGGAAGCCTCCGAACTTCTTGCCGGCAATCTCAGCCACAGCATGATTACGTCCTATCGTAGCCATAACACCCAAATTATGATATTTAAAGGGCTTCAGTTCTTCCCCTTTCTGCATACGCTGAAGGTTTGCTGCAACAGTCTTTGCCTGCTGCAAAGCCACCTGTGCTAACTGAGGATGCCCTAAAGGATACTCCTCATCACCCTCCACCAGACTCTGGTCGCCTATGGCATAGACATCCTGTAAGCCCTTAACTTGACAGAATCTATCGGTAAGTATACGTCCAGCATGCCCGATACTATCCTCAGGTAATCCATCTATATGATTTGCACAGATACCACTTACCCAGATAACAGTCTCTGTTGGAATCTCTAATCCAGTGCTTGTCTTCAATACACCATCTTTATATTCCGTTGCAAACTGTGGCTGACGAATGTGTACATGTAAAGCTTTTAAGTCGCGTTCTGCACGTGCTGATGATGCAGGATCCATAGCAGACAGTAGTCTGTCGACAGCATTTACGAGGTAAATATGCATTTGTGAAGCATCAAGATCAGGGTAGTCACGCTGTATAACGTTCTTCTTCATCTCTGCAACAGCACCTGCAATCTCTACTCCAGAAGCACCACCACCTACGACAACGATATTCATTAAGGCTTGTTTCTTCTTAGGATCTTCCTCTGTTTCAGCCTTTTCTAGATTGCGCAAAATAGTGTTGCGCAAGCGCATTGCCTCTGAAACGGACTTCATCGGTAGTGTGGTAGCCTCTATTTCTTTGTTCCCGAAGAAGTTCGTCTTGGCTCCTGCAGCCAACACAAGGTAATCATAGTGGATGCTACCAACTGAAGTTATGATCTTCTTCTCATTAGTATTAACACCTTCAACAGTTGCCATGCGGAAGAAGAAGTCCTTATTTCCTTGGAACAAACGTCGGAAAGGAAAAGATATACTACTTGGTTCAAGACCCGCTGATGCCACCTGATAAATCAATGGAGGGAACTGATGATAGTTGTTTTTATCCACTAATACTACCTGAAAGTCGGCATCCGTCAGCTTCATAGCCAGCTCTAATCCACCCAATCCACCGCCAACGATTACTACTCTTTTCTTATCTGTGCGTTCGATGTTTGCTTTCATTATCCTTAAAACATTTATATTACTATCCTTAATACAGATATATTACTATTCTTAATACAGATATATTACTATTCTTAATACAGATATATTACTATTCTTAATACAGAAAAAAACATGCCATACTGATATGGAATGAGGGGAAATAAAGGGGTAAAAGATGTTAAGATAACGCTTCTCCCTTCCGTACTTCAACAGAGTCCTCCCTGTAAATATCCCTCTTTTTTATGCGTAAATAAGCTCCGTAAGTTGGTTGTTATCAAACAACTCCTGTGCTACGGATTGTACTTCGGCAGCTGTGATGGCGTCTATGTCATGATAAAGAGCCTGAATATCCTTCTTCCAACCATAGTGCAAGAACACCTTACCAAAGTCTAATGCAAGGTTCTCATGGTTGTCGCAGGCTATACCTATTTGCCCTTTTATCTGTTGTTTGGCAACTGATAGCTCTGCATCAGTCAGAGGTGTCGACATAAAACGGTCGAGTTCTTTCCGTACAAGGGTCTTACACTCATCTATATCTTCAGCGTCACAACCAAAATATATGCTCCATATCCCAGTCGTACTGTAGCTTACCATTGTACTTTCTACCGTGTAAACCAGTCCGCGACGCTCTCGCAATGCAAGGTTCAGACGTGCGTTCATCCCTGGACCTCCTAATATATTGTTCAATAGATACAGTGCCATGCGGCGCTTGTCATGTATGCTATATGCTCTGTTCCCTATCATTACATGTGCCTGATGCGTATGTTTGTCCACCGTAATCTTCTGTGGTTCATATGCATTGAGTGCTGGCAAAGAAATCTCTTTAGGCTTCCAACTGTCATCTTTAGCGGTCACAAATGTGCCGTTTTCTGTTGACAAGAGAGATAATAACTGTTCGAAATCTATATTTCCATAGGCAAAGAACACTGTATTCTCTGGTCGATAATACTTCTGAGTGAAGCGAAGAGCATCCTCAGTGGTGAACTTTCTCACCCTTTTTGCCTCACCTAAGATGTTATGTCCTAGTGGATGACCACGGAAAATGATGTTTTCAAACTCATCATATATAAGTTCTGAAGGGCTGTCATTATATGATTCAATCTCGTCACAGATAACCTCTACCTCCTTATTGATCTCCTTTTGCGGATAGATACTGTGGAAAACAATATCCGTAAGGAGGTCTACTGCACGCGGTAGATGCTCCTTCAGAATAGCTGAATAATAAACAGTATCTGTCTTAGTGGTGAAGGCATTGAGGTCACCTCCAACCTGTTCCAAACAATTAATAACATCAAGTGCTGTTCGTTTGCTTGTTCCTTTAAAGCTGACATGCTCACAGAAGTGGGCAATACCCTCCTCATCCGTTTCCTCATTGGCTGTTCCTGCATTGATCTGGTAGCCACAATAAACCACCGAAGACGCTGATGGGAGCACTATGATACGCAGTCCGTTATCCAAAACTGCTGTCTTATAACTTGTCATGACTGCAAATTTAAGAAAAAAGAACGAAACACAAACTACTTTAAAAGCGTAAAGGAAAAAGAATCTTAATTCTTTTTGTAGTCCACCTAATTTCATTATATTTGCAAAACTAATAAGGAAGTTAATATAAATCATAATAGAATGCGGAAAGTTATAGGTATCGGTGAAACCGTCTTGGACATCATCTTCAAGGATAATAAGCCTGTTGAAGCTGTCCCAGGAGGCTCAACCTTTAATGCCATTATCTCTTTAGGACGTTGCGGGGTGAATGCATCCTTCATCTCTGAGGCTGGTAATGACCGTGTAGGAGACTATATCATTAAGTTCCTTAGGGAGAATGGGGTTAATGCAGATAATGTTAGCACCTTCCCAGACTCAAAGTCTCCAGTGTCATTGGCATTCCTTAATACCAAGAATGATGCAGAATACATCTTTTATAAGGACCATCCTCACGACCAATTAGAGTTCACTTACCCTGACATTCAGCCCGATGACATCGTCATTTTCAGTTCTTATTATGCTGTAAACCCTGTCATTCGTCCGCAAGTGTTGGGGCTTTTAGATTATGCCCGGTCACATGGCGCAATCATCTATTATGACGTTAACTATCGACCTGCACACAAAGACGATGTTATTAGGATTACTCCGAACTTATTAGAGAACCTCGATTATGCCGACATTGTGCGTGGAAGCAATGAAGATTTCACCACACTTTATAAAAAAGATGAGGCTGACAAGGTCTATAACGCAGAGATTTCATTCTATTGCAAGCAGTTCATTTACACGCAAGGAAGCCAACCTGTGGAGGTGCGTGGTGGTAAAGACTTTAAAAAGTCATACCCTGTCCATAACACGAATATCGTAAGCACCATTGGGGCTGGCGATAACTTCAATGCCGGTTTCATCTTCGGAATGCTGAAGTATGGCATCACCCGCGACGACTTATTGCGTGGACTCACTGAAGAACAATGGGACAAGGCTATCAATTTTGGCTTGGATTTCTCTGCAGACTGCTGCAAAGACATCTTCAATTATGTTAGTCGGGAGTTTGGCGAGCAGATGAAAGGATAACAAAAAGAACCACACTAAATCAAAATAGAAAAATGATAGAAATTGCCAACAAAGTTTATTATGTAGGTGTCAACGACCGTAACAAATCTCTTTTTGAAGGTTTATGGCCCCATTGCCATACGGCGTTAGCTACAATTCTTATCTCATTGACGACGACAAAGTCTGCCTGATTGATACAGTAGAAGTGGACTTCTTTGTCCAGTTTATCGAGAATCTACATGCTGTTTTGGGTGATAGACAAATTGACTATCTTGTCATCAACCACATGGAACCTGACCATTCTGGCTCTTTAGCCTTGTTGAAGAAGTATTATCCTAACATACAAGTCATTGGAAACAAGAAGACATTCGACATGATGTCAGGCTTCTACGGTATTAGAGAGAATACTATAGAAGTGAAAAATGGTGAGACTTTAGAGTTAGGACATCATACATTGCAGTTCTTTATGACACCAATGGTGCACTGGCCAGAGACGATGATGACCCTTAGCAAGGGTGAAGCATCCATCCTTTTCACAGGTGATGCCTTTGGATGTTTCGGTGCTTTAAACGGCGGATTCATCGATAAGGACATCGATACAGAGGGATATTGGTTGGAGATGGTTCGCTATTACTCTAACATTGTAGGTAAATACGGTATTCCAGTTCAGAATGCACTGAAGAAACTTGCAGGTATTCACATTGATTATATCTGTTCAACACATGGTCCTGTATGGCATGAGAACGTTGAAAAGGTGGTGAACCTGTATGATCGTATGTCGAAATATGAGACTGATCCGGGCTTGGTTATCTGCTACGGAACGATGTATGGGAACACAGAGCGTATGGCTGAACAGATCGCACGTGCTGCTTCATTGGCTGGAGTCAGGAACATTCGACTCTACAACGTATCTAAAACGCATCATAGCTACATCCTTCAGGATGTCTTCCGCTTCCGTGGACTGATTGTTGGTGCGCCAACTTACAATGCTGGACTCTATCATGAGATGGATGTTTTGCTGCAGGAAGTGGCAAACAGGGATATCAAGAACCATCTCATTGGTTGGTTCGGGTCATACTCTTGGGCTTCAAAGGCTGTCTCAGCAATAGGAGAATGGAACGAGAATCACCTGCACTTTGAACAGGTAGGTGAGCCTGTAGAGATGAAGCAAGCACTTACTCCAGAGATAAAAGAGGAGTGTGCACGACTCGGTCGTGAGATGGCTGCAAAGCTATTGGCAGAGTAATATGTAATAGAATTTCGTATAACGAAAAGTAATAGGTGCCCTTTCGCACTCTAAAAGACGCCCTTTTGCAATGTAAAAGATGCCCTTTTGCAATGTAAAAGGGCGTCTTTTGGATGCTAAAAGGGCATCTTTTGTTTTGCCCTTTACAACCAATTGAATCATAGGAAGTTACAAAGCAAGAAAAAATAGATTTTTTTGTTTGATTTCGAAGTTATGTCACTTCTGTTTTTGTAAGATTATTTCTAGCTGTATCATTCTTCAGTCATTAATGGTACAAAAGATCTTTCTTTTGCTTTCATCAGGTTGGAGAAAGAATGTGATTACGTGGCTTTCAGTTTGCCAAATTGTTCTCTTATAAGATAGAAGTATTAATATATAGTCTGTTTTATTATTATAATTAGTTTATTTTATAAGTACAAACTGATTGTCAATTAAAAAAAGTACTTAGTTCAAATTTACCTTAAACTTCTGTATTCAGAGGTAAGATTGTGAAAAAAATAACTACCTTTGTGGAAAAGTAAATAAGATGAAGATAGCAGTATTTTGTTCGGCGAACAACAATATAGATCCAACCTACTTCAACATGGCAGAACGGTTGGGGAAATGGATAGGGGAGCATGGTCACACCCTCATCTACGGTGGAGGAAACAGTGGACTCATGGAGTGTATTGGTAAAAGTGTGCATGAAGCAGGCGGAAGAACCATTGGTGTCGTCCCGCGTATCATGGAAGAGGGACGCAGAATGAGTGATTATGTGGACGTAGAGATTCCATGTGAGGATCTTACTGACCGCAAAGCAATCATGATGCAACAGGCAGATGAGTTCTGTGCCTTGCCCGGTGGTATCGGGACTTTGGATGAAGTGTTCACTGTTGCTGCGTCTGCTACCATAGGATATCATCATAAGCGTGTGACACTTTATGATGTAAATGGTTTCTGGGACAGCCTCATAGCACTGTTAGACGACCTTCAGCAAAAGGGAATGATACGTGGTGACTACCATGAATACCTCCATGTGAAGCATATTGACAGCTTGAATCAATAAGCCTTTTTATAAGGAAAAAAATATTCAGAAGACGGCTCTTCTGATAGAGAAAAGAAGGAAAAATTAATTAGAGGCATGCTAATTTTTATGTTCTTCAACATAAAAATTAGCACGTTTATAATACCTTATTTTTTTATTTTTACATTACCGTGAGGAACGATATCATTGAGTTTATTTTAAATACCGTAACTTTGCACGTAGATATTTATTCCGTGTTACATTAATATACACGAAAAGCAAAATCATATGAGAAAAATAATAATTACACTTTGTGGATTAGGCTTAGGAGTTCTTAGCCTAACGGCACAAGACAGACAAGACATAGTACCACCGTTGGCGGGATGGAGCTATTTTGGTGGTGACGAGTTCAATGGAAATGCCATCGATCGAACCCTGTGGGGACTCTATGGGGATAAGAAGAAAGACTATTCTAACGAGACGTACGGTAACAATATTGGGCAAGGTATGGCACAAACTTACCGTGATAAAATGGTAACAGTGCAGGATGGTAAAGCCTCCGTACTTGCTACTCGTGAACCGATTTATACTGGGTTACGATACCAAAAAGGAGTAGACACCAGTCCAAAGATGCGCGCTCCGTTGGCGCCTACCCATAATTTTACGAAGAATGGTTGGTGGTCAGGATTTCTGTCAAGTAGGGATGCAGACAATGGAGGAACTTATTACCCGCTCTATTCTCGTATTGAGATAAAGGCAAAGATACCTTTTAGCATAGGAACATGGATGGCTTTGTGGCTCCGTCATCGGTATGGTGGTGCAGGAACGTTCGAGATTGACTTGGAAGAGTTCTTTGTAAATGATGATCAAAAGGACTATGTTGCTGGTTGGGAAAAGCATACTTATCATAAGAAAGGGAAAAACTTCTTGCATCAATCTATCCACGGATTGGATTATGATCAGACTGAATATGATGAGAAGACTAAGAAGTATATCCCTAAAACAACTTCCAATCATAACCCGTATGCTGACCGTGTAAGGGAGATAAAGTTTGATCCATCCAAGGGTTTCCATGTTTATGGTGCACAAATAGATCCCGAACCGGGTGACTCCCTCACGGAACTTGGCAGTGACATTCCTGCTGGATGGAAGGGTAAGGTCGGTATTCTTGACATCAGAATATAAGCCAAAGAATCTCAATTATTCTTCCAGATACAACGCACTTCTGCAGAATGAGTATATTAAGAATAATATTGATCACATTTGGGATGTTGCCATTACGGGTGGAATTGGGGGTAAACCAGACGGAAAAGGAGGTGGAGTACTCTATCCAGAGAATGATCCTCAGTATGGAGGAGACATAAACAGAGTCCCCAAGAACTATGTTATGGACCTCGATTGGTTACGTGTCTATAAGCGAACGAACAAGTTATTGTGGATAGGATCTGTACCAAAGGGATATGATTGGCAGACGACAACCGTATCAATCAATGTTCCTAACGCACAGTTAGGTAACCTACAGGTGGGCGACAGGCTCATCATGGATATAGACACACTCAGTACTTCGGAACACAGAAAGGCTGGTCCTGTGTCAATCGACATCTGTGATAAGACGGGTAAGAGTATCTTAAAGCAGAAGCCAGAGATTGCAAGAAACGACGCAGAGGTGACATTCCTCATAACAGATAACGACATGTTGCAGGCGTTGAAGGCTGGGGGATGCAAGATAAACGGCAAGAATGTTCGTTTCTTCACCCTTATGAGTGAGACGAAGAGAAGTGGATTGTGGAGTGGCTTCAAACAGATTGGACCTGATAAGGTTGTCCTTCCTGCCCTGCTTTCAGTAATGTCTCTGAAGGACAGCAAATGGAATTTACCGTAAGGGATGTAGCTGGGGGTGGAAATATCGTACTGACACCTTTCGGAGGGAATGCAACCAATATCCAACTGACCCCTTCACAAGACGAGAAACTGTACCGTATCACACTTGATGGACAGACTGTTCAACGCTTACGTACGAATGGTTTGCAGATATCAGGAGCTAATTACTACCTGAGGGGTGTAAGATTGATTGATAAAAAAGGTACGACTGACGTAAAAGGGGTTAATATTAACAAGGAAGAGAACGGTGCTGTGTACACGATTGATGGTGTTAAGGTAAGAGAAGCCAATGATAAAAGTAAGTTAACCCCTGGTATATATATCACCAATGGGAAGAAATTCGTTGTGAAATAGTAATTCTTTCTTTCCCATTTGGGTATAAAGCCATTAGTATCATCGTTGATATTAATGGCTTTTCTCTTTATAAATGGATAATGTATCATTACCTATGGAAGACAAGACATTTATCAGTTAAAGAAGGGATAATTACCTTTTAGCATGTTACTTATTATCTATCAAATAATGAAAATATTACTATTCCATGGCATTTTTTTGTTGTTTTGATAACCAACTATGCGAAAAAAAGTGTAACTTTGCCAACAAGGGTTAGTTGTACACTCAATTTAACACTCATAAACGACACCGAATCTTTAAGCATGTTAGCTATATGTAGATTCGTATTGACACATGAAATAACTATTAACATAAGTAATTTACATAACCATGAGTAGCTAAATCCTACTCTATTACACATCAAAACATGAAAAAAATAGCAATTATTCTTTGTGGATTAGGGCTCGGACTCCTCAATCTATCCGCACAAGAGACAAAAGAAACAGTACCTCCACTGTCTGGTTGGAAGTACTATGGAGGAGATGAATTCAATGGTACAGCTATCAATAGGAAGCTGTGGGGGTATCTATGGAGACAAAACAAGGGATTATTTCTTTGATGTTTATGGTAACAATAAGGACCAAGGTATGGCCCAAACTTATCGTGATGACATGATCAAAGTGCAAGATGGATTGGCAATAGTAAGGGCTACTCGCAGCAAAATCTTCACAGGATTAAGGAGCGATTATACGGAAAAGATGCGCTTCCCTCCTAAGCCTGGGCATGGTTATACAGACCATGGATGGTGGTCAGGGTTCTTATCCAGTAAGGATGCACAGACTGGTAATATGGATGAACAGAATAAAGAGATAGGCTGTTATTATCCTCTTTATTCGCGAATAGAGATAAAAGCCAAGATACCTTTCCGTATTGGGACATGGATGGCACTATGGTTGCGGCATTATACAGGGGCAAGTACGTTTGAAATTGACCTACAAGAGTTCTTCGTAAATGATGATCCTAAGGTTGACAGATATGACAAATACGAAAAGCATAGATACTACAATGCAAACAAAAACTTCCTTCATCAGTCGGTACATGGGATTGATTATCAAAGTGCAACAGATAAGGATCCTATTCCTAATAAACACAATAACAATGCATATGCAGACAGGGTAAAGGAAATTAAGTTTGATCCTTCAGAAGACTTTCATGTATATGGTGCACAAATTGACCCTCTTCCTACAGACTCTGGACGGCATTTGGCTGTTACATTCCTTCTGGATGGCAGGGTAAGGTCGGTCTTTTTGACATCAACAGATATTGTATCGAACCTAAATCCAGTCATAAATATAGATACAATGCACTGTTAAGACCCGAATTCATGCCACATGGTATTGACCATGTATGGGATGTTGCAATAACAGGGGGTATTGGTGGTACGCCTGGAGACAATAATAGCGGTATTCTATACCCAGAAAGAGACCCTCAATATCATAATGATATCAACAAAACTCCAAAAGATTACATCATGGATATAGACTGGTTACGTGTCTATAAACGTGCAAATGAGCTTTTGTGGGTTGGTGCTGTACCTCAAGGATGGGACTGGGAAACAACAACAGCAAAGATCAATTTATCTAAAGAAGTACCTGTTAATCGGTTAGCAAAGTTGCAAGTTGGTGATAAGCTCATCTTAGATATAGACACTCTTCCTGCTAAAGACTTAACAGTTCCACCATGTACCGACCCGAAAATGGGGCCAATCTGTGACCGGGATGCAGGACCATCATCTATCGATATCTGCAATAAGAGCGGGAAAAGTATTGTGACTTTGAAACCTGAAGTCGCAAGAAATGACGCCCAAGTGACTTTCTATATCACAGATGAAGACATGCTTAACGCCTTAAAGGCAGATGGTTGTAGTATAATAGGACAGAATATTCGCTTGTTTTCTTTGGTAAGAGAGAAGAAAGATGACGGTATATGGAGTGGTTTCAAACAAATAGATGATAATAATAAGGTGGTGATCCCAAAGACAATGTTTGATGGAGTAACAGAAAAACAGGCGTTGGAAGTTACTGTACGGGATGTTAAAAGGGATGCAAAGATTGTCCTACCGCAATGGAATGAAGCTGATAGGACTATTCCATTGGTGGCTTCAAATGATGAGAAACAATACTATATCGCACTTGATAAGAATACCGTTAAGATGCTTAAAGACAATGGGTTGTATTTTACAGGAGCGGGATTTTACTTAAGAAGTATCAAATTAAAGAACAAGAAAGACTTGCCATTGGGAATCAAAAATATTACTTCACATAAGAAAGAAAACGAATCTGTGTATACGATGAGTGGGGTAAAGGTGAAAGAAACCAATGATAATAGCAAGTTAGCCCCTGGCATATACGTCACTAATGGAGCGAAATTCGTTGTGAAATAATTCCTGAATAGGGATTTAAAAGCTATAAAAACGCCATTAGCTTCAGTGCTAATGGCGTTTTTATTGGTCGTTACTGTCTGGTTAACCCTTCTGGTATTCGTTACTCATCAATGCCTTACTATATAGTTGATAACGGCAGAAACGAATACGTCATACTGTTTTCTACTTATGTGCTGCAGCCCAGCACTAGTGGAGCTGATGGTTAGCACCAGTGGAGCTAATAGTCAGCACTAGTGGAGCTGATGCCCAGCACCAGTCGTGTTTAGCGTTCAACACCTTCCGATATGCTACAGATGTGATAGCAGTTTATAATCAGAAGGATGTTGAAACACCAAAGGTGTGATGATTTTATCCAATCATAAAGGCCTCGTTTCCTTAAAAGTAATATGCAGAAACCTATTTAAAGATCACCCTGCGGAATCCCTTATGTTGTTTAAATCCCTTCAGACAGTAATATTTATTAGTATGGAATGTCTGAACTTCTACTTGATAACAACTTTCTTACCCTTGTGGATATACACACCCTTGGTTGGTTTGTCAACCTTGATACCAGATACTGTATAGTAGCCATCATCGGTGTTGTTAGCATTATCGGTTGTTACATTCTCAATACCTGCAGTCACTGGAACCAGTGATAATACTGACTGTAAAGAGCTGGCAGCATCAGATGGGAATGAAAGATAAGCCTCACCGGCAGGTACGAAACCATAAGTCTTGTCGCTGAACTTATCACCCTGCAGAACATAATTGCGTGACTGAGCTGCTTGACTGCCTGGTTTAGCGCCATGTTCAACAACAATCATTGTCCAATACTTCAAAGAAGGCAGAGTAAACTTAACCACATCACGGTCCTGAGTAAACTTAACTTCCTGTGGAGCACCGCCCAATGCGTCTGGAGTAGCCACCCAAATACGAGTTACATTGCCCTCATCATAGAGTGTAACAGGTTCTTGAGTATACAAGTTTGGTTCGTTCATAACATCCTCTTTCACCTTGCTCTTATCTTTCTTCACCATTCTCAAGCTTTGAAAGACGCCATGTCAAACGGTTGGCATTTGTGAAATTTAATAGTTGGATCATAGTTTTGTTGTCTTTCTGAGTACTATAAGAGACAATCTTTCCTAACTCTGGCTCCCATGCTTTTACGTTTTTGCCTCCTATTTCCATAGTAACTGTCTTCTCAACATTACCATCTCTCAGATAGTTTTCATAGGCTGTTAGGAAGTCATAGTAAGTAACTAGACTATTCTCCAATGCGTTTTCTCTCTTTTTCCCAGCATCAGGGAAGTACTCAGTATACAGCATATGATCACCGCTTAGTTCAATATGTGCACCGCCCAAAGCAAATATTACAGCATCTGTAAAACGTACTAATGGTGTGTTAAATGGCTTAATCTGTCCGCCAACCTTATCCATATCAAGATTATCACGGCGGTAATTCATATAAGCAGCGAAGACAGTATTAAGCTTAGGATTCGCACTTTCTTCCCTATTACCCTTAATCGCATCTCGGAAACTAGTATACCAACGTTCACCTTCCCACATCTCGTTATATGCGAACTCTATGCTTCCTGAGCCAACAATATTACGACGACCATAGTTTGAAACGGAGTTCATAACAAGATACTTTTCGGGTTGTGCAGCCTTCATAGCTTTTCAAGAACTTTGCAAAACCTTCATAAATCTCACGATCATCACGTTGTTGCTTACCGTCAGCATTAAATAACCAATCTGTTCGTTTGCCTACTTGGTCTACATGGAAACCATCAAATGGAAGGTTTTTATATACTAAGTTAACAGAATTTGTCATATATTTAATCCAATTTTCATTTGAAGGATTCATCAGATAGATATTGGGCCACTTCTTATAAGCATTATAAGAACCTTGTCGGAGTGTATCGTTATCAAACCAAATCATTCCCCATTCACGTCCATTCACTCCATCCTTATCGAGGTAATCGACACGAAAAGCTTCACCATCTTTTAAGTCTCCAGTTGCTCCATAGCAGAGATTATAGAACATACACTTGGCCCCTACGTTATGTAACTTACTAATGTAGTTGCGTAAAACATTAACAGAGATCTCACGATTAGCGAAATCTTGCCACGTACCATTGTTATCTGTCTTCCACATTCTATGATGCTGCCATTGCCAATCATAGAACTGTAAACCTGTAATATGATGACGAAGAAGAACGTTTACTTCTTTGTTCATAGTATTCATCTTGCTGTTTTGGAAATCAGACAAGAACCCATAACGAGGGAAACGCTTCCAATTAGAAGAAACATCTATACCGATAGTTGAAAGAACCTTATCCTTATCACCCTCTTTTACATAAACTTCAGCTAAGTAACCTTTGAAGTCGTCCTTAGGAACCTTCCATGTCCAAGACTTCTTACCACTTACATCTGCAGTGCCAACAACAGTGTTGCCATGTAAATAACGTACCTTTGCACCATTAGGGAATGTGATCAGGCTGAGTGTGAAGTTAACCATATCACCTGGTCTATAACGAACTTTATCTGTAGAAAGGAGCTTTGGTAAATAAGCATTTGTCCCATCTGACTTAAATCTTATTGCGTCAAGGTCTGACTTATTTGTCTCTACAACGACACCATCTGATGGGTTCAGAAGGTTGTCTTCATAGCTTTTACCATTGCTTGAGATGGTTAAATTATAGGTCTGACCTACATTTCCTTTAAGTATTAGACCCGTACCAGCAGCAACAGCACCAGTAACTGCCACCAACTTTATTGATGCATTGTTATTGCGTTGAGCAACATAAGCTGTCAATCCAGGTGCTGATGAGAAATCAATGGCAAAGTCTCGAGAGAATGTTACATAGTTACTTGTAAGTACATAAGGGATCTTATCCTTTACTTTATTACCATAATAAGCCATCCCACTAACGCTATTGAAAGCGCTTGGGTTTACATAGATTGTGAAATCTTTAGGTGTATCGGCAAAGGTGCTACCCTCTATTGCAAGGCAATTATTACCAGAGTAATAGACACTTGAGAGCGAACGACAGCCGCAGAAGGACTGATCTCCAAAGCCTTCAAAGCCTGCAGGAAGTGCTATAGATGTCAAAGCTGTATTGGCAAAACTACGTTGACCGATTCTCTTGAGCGCATTTGATAACCTAACTACCGTTAGATTGCTACAATCTGTGAAGATGTAGCCATCCATTACCTCTACACTTGAGTTGTCAATTACCGTTGTCAAGCCCTGACATCTATTGAAAGCTGACCATTCAATCTTGGTGACTGAACGAGGAATTGTCACCGATGTAATGTGGTTGTTACCTTCGAAGGCATTGTGACGGATGGCTGTTACCCGATAATTATGTCCATTGTTAGACACGCTTTCGGGGATGTCTACAGCGCCATTCACGCCATTACCTCCAACGACTTGGACCTCCGTTTGGGAAGTAGTCTCGTAGTTGATACCTTTCTTATTGAAGCTATCGGCAAATGAAACCAATGCTACAAACAAGGCAAGTGTCAACACGAATGTTTTCTTGATGTTCATGATTTTAAAATTGTTGATTGTAAAACTATATATTATAAATAGGCTATAATATTCGACTACTTTGTCATTACTTCCTTACCATTATGTATATATACACCTTAGATGTTCATGGTTGAGTCTCTATTTATAGTAGAGTTCTACTATACTACTGATAGTTTAAAGGCTTCAACCTTTCGTTTCCTTTGTTTCAGCATATCATTTAAATAGAAAAAGGCATCACCACTCCTTTACTCTTTCGAGTAATTTCTTTAGTGGTAATGCCTTCTTAAAAAATCTTTGGAACTTAGTCATCCCATACAGAATGCTTTCCTATTGAGACTACTCCAGTAGAATTGATATCTAACTGGTCATTGTTGTCATCCTCAAGCAGGACATGTGGTTTCGCAAGAGCAGAACCTGGGTCTGCTGGTGTGTCATCAAATGACAAGTCTAATAAGTGTCTCTCGAGTTTTATTGTTATCTGTTCAGTAACAGGTGTTATATAATTTCGTTTCATCTTATGATTACTTTTCTTCCGTTTTTAATGTAGATACCCTTCTCTGTTGGGTTGATGACACGTACACCTGAAAGTGTATAATAAACGTTGTCATTATCTTTCTTATTGCCTTCAACCGTGTTGATGCCTGCAGTCGCAGGATTATCATCAAGCTCTAATGCAAAGGAAACACTCTTTGCGCCCTGTACTCCAGCTTCATTCTGCTCATGAATATAAGCTCTACCACAATAGATGGTCTTTGCATTCTCTGATAAATGCAGCTTGTAATCAGGTTGTAACGTCCAGTTACTCTTACCATCAGCCTCTGTTTGATAAAGAAGTGTATCCTCACGTACAGGCATTACCTTGTTATCAGTAAGCTTTGTAGCTGCTGTTTCAGCAATACGGTAAGTGTAAGTAGTATTAGGTGTACCAGCAAGGATTACTCCTTCATTAGCTGCAATGGTGTTAACCTTCGTCATCTTCAGAATCTTCTGAACTTTCGTTGGTTGTGTTACTTTGTATGTACTCTTGCCCACATAAGCCACCATAGCTTCACGACCATTAGCTGCAACAAACTCTACTGGGAAGTCATGGGTCATGGTTGCATACTTAGTTGTCAATGTACGCTCGTAAGTATCCTTAAGATTAAGTGCATTCCAAGCGGCATTTGCCTGATAAGCAGACAGCTTGCTTGCTTTCACATAGATATCCTTTGGAGTATTATCGAATGCATTAGCAGCCAAAGTTGCAGGGCTGTCCGCCAGGATATTAACGTACTTCAAGGCTGCACAACCATTGAAAGCATTGGCTTTAATAACTGTTATTGAAGCAGGAAGTGTGATGAAAGGCAAGCTTGTACAACCTGAGAACATACCCTCAGATACATTATTTAATGGTTGAGAAGCATTAGAAGTGGCAGGGATTTCAATATACTTCAAGCCTGTACACATCATGAAAGCCTCTTTACCGATAGTCATATCACCCTTTAAGTGTACGCAGGTAAGACCGCTTTCTTGGAATGCATTAGCGCCAAGAGTCTTAACAGATCCCTTGAAAAAGAACTTCTTCAATGCACCAGTAGACATAAAAGCACCGTCGCCGATGGTCTCCAATTTGGTGCCATAATCAACTGTTGCCAAGCTCGTACAAGTACGGAATGCTTGCGTATCAATAGTCTTCAGCTCTGCTGGTAGCTTGATAGTTGTCAAAGCAGTACACTCATTGAAGGCGTTAGCACCAATCTTCGTGATGTTGTCCCATGCTCCTGGCTGACTAGGAATACCTTTGATGGTTGTTAACTGATGACAACCCCAGAATGTGTTTGCAGGTATTTCTGTCACTGCAGCAGGCCATTCTACGGATGTAAGTGGTGTATGCCAGAACACTCCGGTATCCATCTTCTTGATTCTTGATAGGTCAACAGAAGTCAAGCTACTACACTCATAGAAGCAAGTTGCTCCTAACTCCTCTACAGATTGAGGTATTTGAGACCATGTAATCTTACTGCAACCGTAGAAAGCGCTATTGTTTAAGCGTTTGGATTGAAGCCATTCCAATTGATTGTAGTTAAGTTCGTACAGTTTTTGAAGGTGAAACTTGATACATTACTTGAGGCATAGCTACTTGGAAAGGTGAAGGATGTAAGCGTTTCGCAGCCTTCAAACACACCGCCTTCTATGGAATTAGGAACATTATCGCCTAAGTAAGTGACTGAATTAGGAAGAGTAATAGACGCCAACTTCTTACAATTCAAGAATGCATGTGAGTCTATCTCCTTCAATTGGGATGTTCCATCCGTTGCTCCTTCAATGACAAAGGCTGTCATATTCACACATTCATCGAAGCAACGTGACTCGATATGCTGAACAGTCTTAGGAATAGTGATCTTTGTTATCTGACTTGTTACGCCCGAATCAGCTGCCCGAAAGAGGTTAGCACGAAGCATAATCACCTTATATGTAGCGTTACCTTGGAGTTGTCCGTTATATGTAACAGCAGCCTGTACAGTTTCGGGAATAGTAATTTCTCCCGTCTTGCGCACTGATTGATAAAGAGCGTCGTTTAAAGCAGCAGTCTTTTCAGCTTCATTAGCTACACTAGTTTTAGTGGTCCAACCACAGAACTCTACAGTATTGTTCTGTGAGCCGATACTCTCGAAATGCTGAATACTGAACAACATGCCATTGTAAATGAACAAGTTGGCCTTTCGTTCGGCATCGGTTGGCTGAGAGTCAGCAAAGCATCCAATAGAGATGATTGTCAAAATTGCCAAAAGTAGTTTTCGTTTCATTGTTTGTTTGTACTTTATTTAATTGTTTAATGAGTTTTTTTGCGGCTTTAGTTCCCCTTCAGGTTCGCCCAAGTCTACTGATTAGATAGTCTTGAGTTGTTTCTGGAAATACGTCGTTATAATAATTTATCCATCAAGAAACTCCATGCAGTAGATGTATATGTCATACGCTGTGGATTGTTTCTGACTTCTGTCAAACGAATACAAAGTTATGAAATGTTAGATAGAAAGAATATCGATATGGATGTGAATATAAACACGTAGATAGTTATATACACTGTTAATCAGTGTGTTATGTCTGTTATTGTGATAGGTTTTTATAAAGAATATATAATCTAATAGCAAATAAAAAATGGCTACTTAAGCACTGATATGTATTAATCAGAATGCTTAACTGCCAACTAAAGAAGTACGTACAGAGAATCTTTAAGTATTGAAATACGGAGAGGGTAGAGGACGAAGATAATCCTTTTTTGTAAAACTATTTACTCTTTCATTTTTAATAGGGCGTCTTTTGCATTCTAAAAGGGCACCTTTTGCAACTCAAAAGGGCATCTTTTACATTGCAAAAGGTGCCCTTTTACATCGTAAAACATGCCCTTTTACAAGCCGTTTTGTAACTGTTTGAGTCTGTGTATGTTACAAAGTCGAAAAAAGAAGGTTTCCTCTTACTTTGCTCTTCCTTAGGCACTTTTATTTGTAAGGTTGTTTTACCATTCGTGTTGTCTTTACTTTCATGTTTTCTCTTACGGCATAATGCATGATAGAAGAGCATGCAGCCCTTTGCTAGCCTACCTTTCCAGCTTGCCTCTTTACTAGATTCGGAGATAGGCTTCAAACCTTTATACTTCCTATGATGGCATAGTGTGGGATGTAGTTTTTGCTTCCTGATATCCCAAACATCCTACTTAACGCCGTTGATGATTGTGCATTGACACAAGAGAAAATGAATGAGAGTGAACTAAATGTGCTTATCGTATTAGATCTTGTATAGTAATGAAGGATATAATAGAAAAGAGTTCTGCCCATTTCTCACGAAAGAGAAATGGGCAGAATAATGTTTTTATAACTGTAAGATTTGCTCATCAAAGCTGTCTGGATCCAGAGATTTCAGTCGGATTCGCGACCGATAAGCATATACTGTGGCTTTAGAACAGCGCAAGAAAGAGCAAATCAGCTCATTTTCTGTTACCCCCAGACGGATAAGAGCAAAGATACGGAGATCGGTTGACAGGTGTCCTGCTTGCTTCGGGATGATCTGTTCCTCTGGTTTCAGCAAAGCATTGAACTTTTCAACGAAGTCTGGGAAGAGTCCAAGGAAGGTTTCGTCAAAGCTATTATAGAATGTTTCAAGCTCTCGATCGACAAAATCCTGAGATTTCAACGTCTCTAATAACTCCGTTCGTTTGCCTGCAGTGAAGAGTCGATAGATGTGTTTCCGATAACTGTCAAGCTTATCAATGTATGTAGAACACTGTGCCAGGAAGCGTGTAATATACTCATCCTTGATCTGATTGGATTCCTTCAGCTGTTTATTTGTATTCGAAAGCTGTGTACGTACCACCTTTAATACAGCCATTTTACGGCGAATATAGATAATCATCACAAGGAGGAAGATTGATAACAACGTGATAACCACCAGCGCCAAGGTAAGCCAAATCATCCTCATGGTGGTTTCCCGCTCGTGTGATTTCAGAATAACCGGCCACACATCAGCCATAGCTATGGTGCGTTGGCGGGCATTACAGAAGATAGCATCATTCAGTGCATGGTCCATATAAGCGTAAGCACGCTGCGTATCGCCCTCATCAAAGAGGATGACGGCAAGTTGTTGCAGAGCAAGATACTCCTTTACGGAGTTGCGAAGGTCGGAAATTGCAGCAGCAATGAGGTACTGTTTCTCAGCTTCTGTGTTCTTCTGTCTGCCATACAACGTCGCAAGAGCATAGGCAATAAAGCCCATTCGGCGATCTCCAACATCCAGTTTCGATAAGAATCTAATAGAATCTTCTTCGCTTGTTCGTCTTGATGATGATTTACATATTGCTCAGCTCTCGACCATATATCAGGTTTATCGCTGTGAGCAAGCAGAGAATCGTTGCAACTCTTTGCTATTTGATTATAGTAATTCCGCTTTCCTGATGTCAATGCAGCACTTGCAAGCGACTCATACAGTGTCTTGCGGGTAGAGAAATAGTAGAAAAAGAGGTTTGGATCGAGCTGTTGAAGCTGGATGGAGTTGACAAAATCGCTGGCATCCTTCAGCTGTCCACCCTTCATCATGAGGTAAGCAAGGTTGAGTTTTGAGTCATCTATATACTTCTTATTGTTCATTTGCTGAGCCAATTGTAGCTTATGTTCAGCGTAAACAATCGCCGAATCAATACGATAAGAGGTATATAGATTGAAAATCTTATCACTCAGCTTGTATCGTTCCTCCTTTGTTCGGGCAGCTTTATACTGCTTTTTCACTTTGAGAATCTCATTTTCAAAGTGCTTATCATAGCTTGCAGACATGGCAATCTCCCTGTCGAGGTCGTCAAGTGTCGGCATTGGTCTGTTGTTTTGGGCATGTAATAAGAACGCAGAGAAGACTGCTATAACTGTAGCAAGCCCTCTACCTTTCATCATTCTTAGATGATTCTGTTGTTTTAAATCCTCTTTTTTCATTAGTCGTCGACTCTATTCAAGGTTCTTAAACCTCTTTTTGGGTTTGTATTGTGTTGTGTTGCAGAGTTCCCTTCATAGAAGGGAGAGAGATGAAAAGGCAATCTGTAGGGAGTATTAGCATTGAGTATGTCTCTTTTTCTGATGTAGTAGACGTACTTACTGTGCGTCCCTACAGATTGCGTTCTATATATAATAAGGTGTTATTCCTTATTGATTGCTTTTAAAGAGCCTTAACACTGATGGCAAAACCACCACCGCGAACTTCGTTCAACTTAAGAACGTCGCCCTTCTTTACAGTACGTTTGGTGATTGTGTAAGCCTTAGGATTCTTCTCAAAGTCGGCATCTTTAGCATCAGCATAGATGGTTGCTTCATACTTACGACCCTTGTCCAGGAAGTCAAGCTTCACAATACTCTGGTGAGGTTGTAGTCCTGTCTTACCTCCAATGAACCAGTTGTTAGTGCCTTTTGCCTTACGTGCAACGGTAACATAGCGTGCTGGCTCAGCTTCAAGATAACGACTGTCATCCCAATCGCAGGCTACATCCTTAATGAACTGGAAGGCATCGTTGTACTTCTTGTAGTTCTCTGGGAGGTCAGCAGCCATCTGGAGTGGACTGTACATCGTAAGATAGAGTGCGAGCTGACCAACGAGTGTGGTGTGAACCCAGCTCTTGTTGTTGCACCATGTTGAGAGTTGAGTCTCAAGAATACCAGGAGTATAATCCATAGGACCGCCCTGCAGACGTGTGAAAGGAAGTATTACGGTGTGGTTTGGATCGTTACCACCGAATGCTTCGTACTCTGTTCCGCGTGCAGACTCATTACCAACGAGGTTAGGATAAGTACGACAAAGACCTGTAGGACGTGTTGCCTCATGACCATTTACCATGATATGGTGCTTTGCAGCCTCCTTTATTACGTAGAGATAGTGCTTGTTCATTGACTGTGAATAGTGATGATCACCACGTGGAATGATGTCACCAACATAGCCAGTCTTCACTGCGTCATATCCATATTTGTTCATTAAGTTGTATGCTTCCTCCATGTGTCGCTCGTAATTCTGCGTACTTGATGAGGTCTCATGGTGCATCATAAGCTTCACACCCTTTGAGTGTGCATACTCATTGAGGCCCTTCAGATCGAAATCTGGGTATGGAGTAACGAAGTCGAAGACGTAATCTTTCCAATGACCGAACCAGTCTTCCCATCCAATGTTCCATCCTTCAACCAGTACTTGTTGCAAACCATTCTCTGCAGCGAAGTCAATGTACTTCTTCACATTGGCTGTATTAGCAGGGTGATGACCGTTTGGTTTAGCATGAGCGTAGTCAGTTAAGCCAAGTTTTACAGAGCTAAACTCATCAGTATAAGCCCAAGACTTACCGCCGGCAATCATCTCCCACCATACACCACAGTACTTTGTAGGATGAATCCAAGAGGTATCTTCAAGCTTACAAGGCTCATTGAGGTTCAGGATAAGGTTACTTGACAGCATGTCACGAGCGTCATCACTGACCATAACCGTACGCCATGGTGTCTCACAAGGCGTCTGCATGAAACCCTTCATACCGGTTGCATCAGGTGTAAGCCATGACTCAAATACCATGTTTTTGTCGTCAAGGTTCAAGTGCATGGTAGCATAGTCAGCGCAAGCTGCTTCATGAATGTTGATGTAAAGACCATCCTTTGACTTCATTTGGAGGGAAGTCTGAACGCCAGTATCAGAGAAAACTGATACAGAAGAGTTGTTCCAGTTCACTGCATCATGGAATCTTGAGCGTATTTCAGAGAGTTTTGACTCCTGTGTCTCCTGCTCTTGAGTGTCATAATCGCCTGGAAGCCACCATGCAGTATGGTCACCCGCCATGGCAAACTGTGTGTGCTCGTCTTTGATAACAAAGTAATTCAGCTCTGGTTGCAATGGGAATTCATAGCGTAAGCCCATTCCATCGTCATAAACACGGAACCGAATGACAATATTTCGTTTGCTACTTGGCTGGTTAAGGTCTACTTCCAACTCGTTATAATGGTTGCGTATCGTAGCCGTTTCACCCCAAACAGGCTTCCATGTCTCATCAAAAGTTGTCGTCTTGGTATTGGTTTTCTGGAATCCATCCATCAAACTTGTTTCTTCCAAGCCCTTACTTGCATGTTTATCCTTAGCCAATTCCAACCCTAAGTGTGAAGGTTTGACCACAGTCTTACCCTTATAAGTCATTTCATAGGTTGGTACACCGTTCCCAGTCAGCGAGAACGTCACGGCAATATTGCCGTTTGGCGACTTTACCGTCTGTGCATTGGTGAAAGTTGCCATCCCCATCAGAAGCCCAATGAGGGCGATGTTGGTTTTTTTCATTGTTTTTGTTAAAGTATGATTGATTATGTTTGTTTTAAGCCACGTTAGCTGCAAAGATAATAAAAAAAACTCAGTGAACATTCTTTTTAACATTATAACTGCGAAAAAAGTAAATTGTTGTCTTCTGTTTCCTTGATATTTATGACATTAATGAAGTATAATGAAGATATCTTTATCGGTAAAGATAGAGGAGAACAGAGCTTGTAAACGCTTAAAATTCAGCATACTGTAAATTATTGGAAATTATGTTAAGTGTAACGATTATCTATCTTGAAAACTTTTATCTTTGCAACATTAAGCGATAGGCTGGTGCTTTCTGCCGACCTTTTACTGGCAACAAAAAAGATTAGTATTCAATAAATAAACAACCAAAAAGAATGAAAACGAAAGGATTAAAATCAACAGTATGCTTGTTTATGGCAGCAATTACGATGAGTTCATGCGTTGGATCATTTGCTTTGTTCAATAAACTGGCACGCTGGAATAAGCATGCAACAAACTCTAAGTTCCTCAATGAGATTATTTTCATTGCCATTTCTCCTGCTTATGTGTTCTGTGGTGCTGCGGACATGTTGGTGGTTAACTCTATTGAGTTCTGGTCAGGAAAGAACCCTGTTGCCAACCGTGTGGGCAAAACTGAGAATATTAAGGGTGACGATGGACTGATGTATGCTGTAAAATACTTGGAGGATGGCTATCAGATTACTAAGCCAGACGGCAGTGTTCTCTACTTTACTTATAATAAACAGGAGGATACTTGGTACATGAATGCTGAGGGTAAAGAGAAGAAAATCATCCATTTCAACGGTGATGGCACCATCAAGACATTCCTCAACAATGGTCTCACGGTTGACATTACACCTGATGCTGCTGGACTTTACGAACTAAAGCAGGCACAGGCTGGTACCAGCTTCTTTATGGCAAGACGATAAAACTGACTACAGGAGATATAATTATAAGGCTCCCAAACTTATCCTGTTTTTCTCCCTCAGGTTGTCCTTCATGGAAAGGAACACCTGAGGGAGTGTTTTGTTAGACTGTCTTGTCGAGGAAGGAATATTAAGTTTGGGGAGTCGAAAGGGAACAAACGCTTAGCAGTAAAATAACCTTACACATTGCAAGGCGTACGAAAGAGCGAAATGAATGAAAACCTTCTTTTTATGGCTTTGTAACCTTCACGGAATCAAATGGTTACAAAGAGGCTTGTAAAAGGGCATGTTTTACCATGTAAAAGGGCGTCTTTTACAACGCAAAAGGGCATCTTTTACATTGCAAAAGGTGCCCTTTTAGAATGCAAAAGACGCCCTTCTGAAAAGTGAATGGGATTTTTCTTGACAAAAGAAGTAGGTTTTGGGTAGTATGAAGTATGATTCCGTTTTTTGCAAAGGCTGTATCATGGGAGCATAAACGATAAGCGGGTGCCTTGTGGAAATCCACAAAACACCCGTTTATTCTTTCCTGTATGCAGCGTATTACTCCATACAGTGTGAGGGAGTGATCCCTCTGATATGTTTCAAAAATGAATGAATTAAAAACTCTTCAACCAAGCTTTGAGGTCCATCATCATTTCCTCATGATAACGGAAACCTATCTTGCTGCCCCATCCATGACCACCTCCGGGATAGACGTGGAGCGATGCACGAACATCATTCCGATAAAGTTCCATATAATAATTCACACCGTTTGCAGGTGGAACAGTGTCGTCATCGTCGCTGAGAGCAATGAATGCGCGTGGTGTAACACGGCTTACATTCATGTCAGCACTGTACTTTTTCTCGTCACGCTTGGATGGTCGCTTGCCCAAGAAGTTGATTCTGCTACCTTCATGACCATATCCTTCCATCATAGAGATGACAGGATAGAAGAGAATCTGGAAGTTTGGCTTAGCCTCTCCCTGGCTTTGTGTAGCGATGGTTGCCGCTAAGTGAGCTCCTGCAGAGAACCCCATGATGCCAACATCATTCCGATTTATTTTCCATCCGGTTGCATTCAGACGTACAAGTTTCATAGCTTGTTCAGCGTCAGAGATAGGAACATTAGGCTCACCATGTGGCATGCGATACTTCAAAACAATGGCTGCTATGCCCATATTCTGGAAGTATTCTCCCCAGTCATAGCCTTCTTTGTCCATTGAAAGTGAGGAATATCCACCGCCAGGGCAAATGACAACAACCCTTCCCGTTGCCTCCTTCTCATAGGGAAGGAATACGCGCACCTTTGCAGTGTCCTGTGAATCGCCGTTATCGTATGGTGGACGACTATTGTAAAGTTTCACATCAAAACTTCTCTGAGCCGACATTGACATAGCAATGGCAGCCATTCCAAGAGTTAGGAAGATTTTTCTTAATTTCATTCTGTACAATGTTTAGTTATGCTATTCAAGCCTACATTCAATCTTTCAACGCATTTGTGGGCTGAATAAAACGTCTCATTAGGGGTCTATATTTTGCAAAGTTAACAAAAATATACTGTTTAGAGGGTGGAAGTTTAGAGTTTTTAGTATATTTGTAGTCGGATATAGGAAAAGTGATTTGTTTCTAAACGAATTTTAATAATTCGGTATTTCTGTTAACAACCGTTTCAGAAGCACTACCGTAAAGGCTATATTCGTATGTCGTTATTACCCAATGTTCTATTATGCACGTATTAGAGAAGTTTCAATATTGCCCTGTATGCGGCAGTAAACATTTTGTAGAACAGACTGAAAAGAGTAAGCGTTGTGAGAGTTGTGGCTTTGAGTATTTCCTCAATCCAAGCTCAGCTGTTGCAGCTTTCATCCTGAATGAGAAGGGAGAATTGCTGGTAACGCAGCGTAGATATGACCCGGGAAAGGGGACTCTTGACCTTCCTGGTGGCTTTTGTGACATTGGTGAGACCGTCTTGGAGGCGTTACGACGTGAAGTGAAGGAGGAAACCAATCTTGAGATACAGGATGTTAGGTATTTCTGTTCATTGCTAATAAGTATCGTTATAGTGGCTTTGATGTCCCTACGCTCGATACGTTCTTTATTTGTCAACCCGTAGATGCCAGCGTTCTTAGTGCAGCTGATGATGTGAAGGAAGCCCTCTGGATACCTTTAGAAGATATTCATACGGAGCAATTCGGTCTTCGTTCTATTCGACAAGCACTCCATGATTTCCTCCAAAGTAAAGCTGGTGAGATGAAATAACCTACGGGTGAAAACTTAAAAAAGTAGAAATTTTGCCTATTATATAAGGTGTAAGAGAAAAGATTGATTACTTTTGCGTCCTTGAAAAAATGTATAAGTTTGATTATATGCAAGAAAACCTGGTAATAGTAGAGAGCCCTGCAAAGGCAAAAACAATAGAGAAGTTCCTTGGAAAAGATTACAAGGTGATGTCATCTTATGGGCATATCCGTGATCTAAAGAAGAAGGAATTGAGCATTGACCTTGATACGTTGAATCCCGATTATGAAATTCCTGAAGAGAAAAAGAAGGTTGTCAGCGAGCTGAAGAAGAACGCTAAGGCGGCAAAAAAGATATGGCTTGCATCCGATGAGGACCGTGAAGGAGAAGCAATCAGTTGGCATTTGTGTGAAGTCTTGGGACTTGACGAGGCAAATACGAACCGAATTGTCTTTCATGAGATAACCAAACCAGCGATTCTGAAGGCAATTGAGACACCAAGACACTTGGATATGAATCTTGTTAATGCGCAACAAGCACGCCGAGTGTTGGACCGTTTGGTTGGTTTCCGCCTCTCTCTCCAGTTCTATGGCGTAAGGTTAAGCCAGCGTTAAGTGCGGGACGTGTGCAGAGTGTAGCCGTCCGTTTGATCGTAGAACGTGAACGTGAGATCCAGAATTTCGTGTCAGAACCTTACTATAGGGTGAATGCTGTCTTTGCAGTAACAAGCGATGACGGGGCAAAGAACGAAGTAAAAGCTGAATTAAGCAATCGTTTTAAAACACATGAGGAAGCTCTTGCATTCCTAGAGGAGTGTAAAAAGTCAAAATTTACGGTTTCATCGATAACGAAAAAGCCATTGAAGCGTACGCCAGCTCCTCCTTTCACAACCTCAACTTTGCAACAAGAGGCTGCTAGAAAGCTTGGTTTTACGGTTAGTCAGACAATGATGGTGGCACAAAGACTGTATGAGGCAGGACGTATTACATACATGCGTACTGACAGTGTCAACCTTTCTTCATTGGCAATCAATACCAGTAAGGATGAAATAGTACGTCTTTACGGTGAAGAATATAGTAAGGTCAGGATGTATCATACGCATAGTAAAGGAGCACAGGAGGCTCATGAAGCTATCCGACCAACCTATATAGATAATGTTTCGATTGAAGGGACAAGTCAGGAAAAGCGCCTTTATGACCTTATTTGGAAGCGTACGATTGCTTCACAGATGGCTGATGCCCAGATAGAAAAGACTACTGTAAACATCGCTATGGAGTCGGAAGATGGGAAGACAACGAATGATTTGCAGTTCATTGCCAATGGTGAAGTGGTCGCTTTTGAGGGTTTCTTAAAGGTATACCATGAGTCTACTGATGATGAAGACGCAGGTGAGGAATTCTCTCATGCACTTCCTGTAATGCATGAGGGTGAAGAATTGGAACGTCGGGAGATTGTTTCTACAGAGAGATACTCACAAAGTCCAAACAGATATACAGAAGCTAGCCTCGTTCGCAAGCTGGAAGAACTGGGAATTGGTCGTCCTTCAACCTATGCACCGACAATCTCTACTATCCAGCTGAGGGACTATGTGCATAAAGGTGACCGTAAAGGGGAAGAAAGAAAGTACGCAGTTGACTCTCTCTTAGGCTTGAAAATTACGTCAAAGACCAAGAAAGAGATGGCTGGAGCAGATAAAGGTAAACTGATTCCAACGGATATCGGTATGGTCGTGAATGACTTCTTGATGGAAAACTTCCCTGAAATCATGGACTATAACTTCACTGCTAAGGTGGAACAGGAGTTCGATAAGATTGCAGAAGGGAAGGCTGAATGGAACAAAGAGATGAAAGTTTTCTATCAAGGGTTTGAACCTGAGGTGGAAAAGGTGATGAATGCACGTTCAGAACATAAGGCTGGAGAACGTGAATTGGGTATTGATCCTGCTACAGGGAAGCCTGTTTTCGTCAAGATAGGGCGTTTTGGACCTGTCGTTCAGATTGGAACTGCAGATGATGAAGACAAACCTCGCTTCTCACAGTTGCCTTCTGACAAGAGTATGGAGACCATAACGTTGGATGAAGCATTAGAACTTTTTAAGCTGCCACGTACTGTTGGACAGTTTGAAGGTACTGATGTTGTTATTGGTGCAGGACGTTTCGGTCCTTATGTATTGCATAATAAGAAGTATGTTTCTCTGCCTAAAGATGAGAATCCGATGACGATTACTCTTGATGCAGCGATCAATCTTATTCAAAAGAAACGTCTTCAGGAAGCTCAACGTCACTTGAAAACCTTTGAAGAGGATGCTAATATGGAAGTGATGAATGGTCGTTATGGTCCTTATATAGCATATAATGGAAAGAATTACCGTATGCCAAAGGCCCTACATGAGAAAGCTTCAGAACTTACTTATGAGCAATGTATGGACATTGTAAACAATGCTCCAGAGCCAAAACGGAAGAAATAAGACGGAAAAAGTTTCTTATGTAGAGAGCAAAAAATATCTGTCTACTGCTTATGAAAAGGTAGACAGACCTCCAAATTTCGTGGATATGACAGACAACAAGGCCGAGAAGAGACCACTTCGGATTATCCTTATTGGGTATATGGGAGCTGGAAAGACGACTGTAGGTAAGGCGTTGTCGAAGGAACTTGGTATTCCTTTCTATGATTTAGATTGGTATATTGAGAGCAGAATGTACAAAACTGTAAAGCAAATCTTCGATGAAAAGGGAGAAGATGGCTTTCGTAAGGTGGAGCAAGCGATGCTCCATGAGGTAGCAGAATTTGAAAATGTGATCATCTCTTGTGGTGGTGGTACTCCTTGTTTCTTGATAATATGGATTATATGAACGCCCAAGGAGAGACCGTTTATCTGAAGGCTGTACCTGAAGTCCTCCATGGTCACTTGGTAATGGGTAAGTCCGTGCGCCCATTATTGTTGAATAAAACACCAGAAGAGGTCGATGTTTTCATTCGTGAACAGCTGAAACTGCGTGAGCCTTTCTATACTAAGGCAAAGTATACGTTGGATGTGAGCCTGATGGATAATTACGAAAAGATACAACTTTCGGTGGAAAAGCTCCGCCATTTATTAAATATAGAGAACTGATTTACCAGGGATAGACTGTAAAATGAAAAAGTGGACGATTGAAGATTCGCGTGAACTGTACAACATCTCAGGATGGGGTACCTCTTATTTTGGAATCAATGACAAGGGCGATGTGTATGTAACACCTTGTAAAGACAATACTCAGATTGACTTACGTGACGTGATGGACGAGCTTGCTTTGCGTGATGTGACTCCTCCTGTACTGTTACGTTTCCCTGATATCCTTGATAATCGAATCGAAAAAAACGTCTTCTTGCTTCGACAAAGCAAGGAAAGAATATGACTTTAAGGCCGAGAATTTCATTATATACCCTATAAAGGTAAACCAGATGCAACCTGTTGTTGAGGAGATAATCTCGCATGGTCGTAAGTTCAATCTTGGTCTTGAGGCTGGCTCAAAGCCAGAGTTGCATGCTGTCATTGCCGTACAATGTAAGAGCGACTCGCTTATTATCTGTAATGGATATAAGGATCAGAGCTACATTGAGCTTGCTTTGCTTGCGCAAAAGATGGGTAAGCGAATCTTTATTGTTGTTGAAAAGCTCAACGAAATAGAACTTATTGCACGTGCAGCAAAGAAGTTAAACGTTAAACCAAACCTTGGTATACGTATTAAACTGGCATCAAGTGGTTCCGGGAAGTGGGCTGAAAGTGGTGGTGATGCCTCTAAATTTGGTCTTACTTCATCTGAATTATTACAGGCTTTACAAACTTTAGATGATAAAGGGTTGCATGATTGCTTGCATCTTATCCACTTTCATATAGGTTCACAGATAACAAAAATACGCAGAATACAGACTGCTTTGAATGAAGCAGCACAGTATTATGTCAACCTACGTAAGTTAGGTTACGATGTAGACTTCGTAGATTGTGGTGGTGGACTTGGTGTTGATTATGATGGAACACGCTCTTCAAGTAGTGAGAGTTCTGTCAATTATTCTATACAAGAGTATGTCAACGACTGTGTTTATACCTTTGTTGATGCAGCAAACAAGAATGATATCCCTCATCCGAACATCATCACAGAGAGTGGTCGTAGCCTTTCTGCCCATCATTCCATCCTTGTCATTGATGTCTTAGAGACAGCTTCACTGCCTGAGATGTCTGAAGACTTTGAAGCAAAGGATACCGATCACCAGTTAGTTAAGGACCTTTACGATATATGGGACAACCTTGACTCTCGCAATATGTTGGAAGATTGGCACGATGCAGAGCAGATTCGCGAAGAAGCATTGGAACTTTTCTCTCATGGATTGGTTGATTTACGTACCAGAGCAGAGATAGAAGCAATGTATTGGAGCGTCTGTCATGAGATCAATAGCCTGTCAAAGAACATGAAACATGTGCCTGATGAACTTCGAAACCTTGACAAGCTGTTAGCAGATAAGTACTTCTGCAACTTCTCTCTCTTCCAATCACTTCCTGATAGTTGGGCTATTGACCAGCTATTCCCTGTTATGCCGATTCAAAGACTCAATGAACGGCCGGCACGTAACGCTACTTTACAGGATATTACATGTGACAGTGATGGTAAAATCTCCAACTTTGTTGCAGCAGGACGTAGCAGTCATGTGCTTCCTGTACATTCTTTGAAGCGCAATGAGCCTTATTATTTAGGTGTATTCCTTGTCGGTGCATATCAAGAAATACTTGGTGATATGCACAATCTCTTTGGTGATACGAATGCTGTTCACATCTCTGTGAAGGACGGAAGCTATCATATTGACCAGATATTTGACGGAGAAACAGTTGAGGAAGTACTTGAATATGTACAGTATAATCCCAAGAAGCTTGTCCGACAACTCGAGATTTGGGTAACCAAGAGTGTCAAACAAGGAAAGATTTCACTTGAGGAAGGCAAGGAGTTTCTCAATAATTACCGCAGCGGACTATACGGATATACGTACTTGGAATAAGCAATTGAGGAGTTATCACATATTTAATAATAGGAAAGGCGGCACAGATAATGTCGCCTTTTGTTTTAAATAACCAATGCTTATCAATGGGAATGCTGAAGTAATGATGGTTGAAGATACAGTTGTTGAGGCTCTTGCCCGGCAGAAATATAGTAAATAGCTTTCCCCTTCATTCTCAAAAAGAAGATACTTTCCCATTGTTGTGAGCGTTTTACCAAACAGATTACCACCAGTTCAATAGTAGAGTATTTACCCAATATAGTGTTAATGAATTTTAAATATTGAAGAATCTAACCATTCTTCTGTAACTTTCCCCCATATATAATCGTCATTTAAACAGAGAGAAGATGAAGAAAGTCAGTTTCCGTAACGATGTGTTGCCGCTGAAAAATGAGCTTTTTCGGCTTGCACTCCGTATCACTCTCAACAGAGTAGAGGCAGAGGACATCGTTCAAGACACGCTGATAAAGGTCTGGGATCGCCGCTTTGAGTGGGAGAGTATCGACTCTATTGAGGCTTTTAGCCTAACGGTATGCCGGAATCTATCGCTCGATCGCCTCAGAAAGAAGGAGAATAGCAATGATTCTCTTGAAGATGTGAACATAGCCGAGCCCGTTGCTTCATCTAATCCACAAGACCGAATGATACAAGAGGACAGGGTTAGCCTCGTGAGACAGATTATTGACTCACTTCCCGAGAAGCAAAGAAGCTGCATGCAGCTGAGAGATTTCGAAGGAAAATCATACAAGGAGATAGCCCAAGTGCTTGATATTACAGAAGAGCAGGTGAAGGTAAACATCTTCAGAGCTCGTCAAATGGTCAAACAAAAATACTTGAAATTAGATAATTATGGATTATAAGTACATTGAACAGTTACTGGAACGCTATTGGCGTTGTGAGACTTCTCTTCAAGAAGAGGAGATACTTCGCATGTTTTTCCTACAGGAAAACATCCCAGCTAACTTGCAACCTTATCGCCATCTGTTTACTTATGAGCAGAATGAAAAGACGGTGAACGTGCTGGGAGATGACTTTGACCAGAAGATATTAGGAATGGTTGAAGAAGACGAGCCTGTAAAGGCACGCATAATAACAATGCGTCAGCGTCTTATGCCACTGTTTAAGGCAGCGGCAGTTGTGGCAATCATTCTCACATTAGGTAATGCAGTACAGGTTGCAGTGTCTGATGGTGATGCGCAACATGCTGTTCCGAGCACAGCAGCAATGGACAAACCACATGAGGGACCATCCGTTGCAAAGGCTGATTCTGTACAGAACGACACCTTACAACATAAGTTACAGGTGCCTGTATCAACCCTTATGAAATAGAAATTTTCTATGCTTTCTCTATAAAAAATCATTTTAATTAAAACAAGTCCGAGGCTGTGAAGCCTCACAATTCTCTCAAATTTTTCATAACATACTAACGTAGAAGAGCCGATATCCCTTGTGGATGTCGGCTCTTTCTGTTATGTTTCTCATACCATGGGTTGGACTTTTGTGATCGTGTTTCATCCTTTCTTTCTTATACTTGTAAGGTATGTCAACACGGAACTGCAGTCTGATGATGACAGGAATATCCAGCATTTATCTTTGTTTTGCATGTTTTCTTTGTGCCTGACGGTAGTGATAGATCTGTCTTTGGGGACTTTTTCTTCTGCTAGTTCCCTATTCCCCGTGTGTAGAGTTATCTTTTATTCGTAACATTATACACATAGGGTTGAGGCAAAGCATAATCCTCTTTTGTAAAATTTATTCCTCTTCCGTTTTTAATAGGGCGTCTTTTGCATTCTAAAAGGGCACCTTTTGCATTGCAAAAGATGCCCTTTTGAGGTGTAAAAGGTGCCCTTTTACATCGTAAAACATGCCCTTTTACAAGCCGTTTTGTAACTGATTGAATACTTGGACGTTACAAAGGCGAAAAGAGTTGGTTTTCTCTTGTTTTGAACTTTCTTATATTTTTAAAAGTGTAATATTGTTTTATCATCAACTCTATTACTCCTTTTTACACGATCAAGTGGTAGCATCCGCCCGCCATAGTCCTGATAACACCTTTCATTTCTAAGGAGAAAAGGAGCCCCGAGAGCTGAGAAATAGGGATGTTAGCTTGTGTGGAAAGAAGGTTAATCTGCAGATCATTGTTCTTACTGAGCGTCTTCACTATGGTATCCTCTTCTGCTGAAAGCTCTGGAAAACAGTTACGTTCAATTCCTTTTTGCTGTGCCTGCTCTAGAATTAAGTCTTCATTCCATCCCATAGCCTTCACAAAGTCAGTTGCAGAGGTGATGAGTGCAGCGCCATTGTCACGTATCAGATTATTGCATCCCTCACTGTATTCAGCCCCAATAGCACCTGGGAAAGCGAAGATCTCACGTCCATAACTTCGAGCAATACTGCAAGTGATGAGTCCACCACCCTTAGCTGCAGACTCAATGAGGATAGTTGCGTCCGAACAACCTGCTACAATACGGTTTCTTTGCACGAAATTACGAGCTACAGGTTGCGTATGTGTCATGTATTCGGTGAGCAATCCTCCGTGTTTTATCATCTCCAGTGCGGTATCACGGTGTCCTCTTGGGTAGATATCATCAAGTCCGTGTGCAAGAACTCCTACTGTATCAAGCCCATTTCTAATGCAGCACGATGTGCATGGATATCAACGCCATACGCCAGTCCGCTGAAAATAAGAACATTTGGGCACAAAGTCTTCAACTCTCTCACAAAGGAACGGATGAGATCTTGCCCATATGGGGTGCAATGGCGAGTGCCAATAATGTTTATTATACGTCGGTTGTTGAGGTCAGCATTCCCCAATTGATAGAGTAGGAGAGGTGCATCAGGACATTCACGTAGGCGTTGTGGATATCTTTCATCGTTCATGCAGATAGGTAGGATGTTGTGTTTTTCATCATATGTCAGTTCTTCTTCAGCCCTTTTCCTCAGTTCATCAATGTCTTTCAGTGCATTGACAAGATGCGTAGAGGCATCAGGAAGGATCTCTCTGATGTCTTTATGGTGTTCAATAACAGTCGTTGCCGACCCTGCACGACGGTATAGTTCCACTAATTCAGTAAGGTGGAACCGTGTCATACGTGTGAGAAGGATGGTATTAAGTGTTTCCATAAGTAGTTAGCCCTTCCCTCTTTTTAGGAGAGAAGGGCGTTGTTTTTTTTTGTTTATTCTAAAACTTTTGAAAATGCTTCGTCGTATTCTTTGCTCAGTCCTAACTTACCATTGATAAGCGTAACGAGGTCTACGTCGGCATGAAAGCACAGACGCTCATCACTGGCACGGAAGATATCATGTGTGAAAACCCAGCGTAATCCCTGCTTCTTCAGTCCCATACGTGAGATGAACTCGTCATCACAGCGCAACGGAACCTTGTAAGTTAATTGCATACGAGCCACAACGGCGTCTATTCCTTTCTCATGTAATTCAGAGAAACTCACCCCCAATGACCGCAGAAAACGGTGGCGTGTGTGTTCTGTGTAATGTAGATAGTTGGCGTTGTTAACAATACCCTCGATGTCACATTCATAGTCACGGACATCCATTCGGGTTCATAAATGTATTTCTTCTCCATTGTTTTGTTTTTATTCTCTTGTTGTTTATGCGTCTTTTTTCTTCAAATATTCATATCCAATGCGGCATCGTAGGCAGTCTTTCTTGTCACAATATGTCTTCTTCAGTTGTATGAGAGCTTGTGAGTCACCTGCTGTTCCAACGGCTAACCCCACTTCTTTCCACATTCTTACAATGTGATTGTTCTCTGCTTTCAAAGCTTCTAAGAAGTCGAAGGCACGGTTGCAGAGTCGTTCTGAGCCTTTGTGTCTGCCGTAAGCAAAGAGCATTGGGACGACAGTATTGATGACTAACAGATTCAAAGAGGATGTTGAGAGATGCTTTTCGTTCTTCTCACTCTCTGCACCGAACATGTAGTGCGTCTCCCAGTAGGGTGTTACCTGTGTTGCAAGAAGCTCTTTAGCCTGTTTTACGGTTTCACATTCTAATAGTTGCGACAGTCCTGCATGCCGTTGATAATAGAGATGTGCTAGTTGTGCAATGCGTATATGTGGGAAATTCTGTGGTCGTAATCTCAGAAAACGCCATTGATGAGCATCCATTTTATGTAGTCCGAACTTGTGGGCTAAGTATCTATACTCTTGTTGAAGACGTATGAAATATTCATCTTTCGCAGCCTCCTGCTGGTATCTTTCTGGTATAGCAGGTAGCTCTAATAGCCCTGCTTGCCCGAGGAAGATGGCCTCTATTTGCATGATATCATCCCTATGATGGTCTACACTCTGCAGAGGAACCGTCTTTGCCCACGTCTCAAAGGCATCACCATTGATGCCAAAGCCATAGTTTCGGGCGAGTGTTACAAAGTAAGCAGCCTCCCATGAACCGTTGCAGGCGGTCAGTCTTTCTGTGATAGCATCTGTCTTCTGCTCTAAACGTTCTACTTGTAGAGCACTCATCCACGCATGAATCATCAGCTTGGGTAGGTCTGGAATAATGCAATAGCAGGCAGGATAGTTATCTGTAGTTATCAGTTCGTCGTAATGTTCACGTATCTTGACGGGAACATTCAGTTGCATCTGTGGAGGATAGTCACCTTGTTCCGTCCTTACATCCGCATCAATCGATTCTGCTACATGCAGGATTACGTTGTTATAGTTTGCATCTTGCTCATGATGATGTAGAAACCAGTCTGATGAACGGTCGTGAATTTCAACATTCCCCACCCACAAAGTGCCGTCAATCTTTACCTTTGCATTGAAGAAATCAGGCCCGGCATTGTGATTATGTAGTCCAGGGTCAATGACTTCCACAGGCTTTCCGTCGGTTGTTTAAGTCCAGTCAGGGGAAACAGTTTGTGTTTCCATACATAATGGATGAGTTGTTCCATACAGATTCTTGGTATTTTATAGACGACAAAAATACAAAAAATCCACTACAATGCTCACATAGATGGTTTATTTTTTGCTGTCGTGGGGTTTCACCTTATATAAAATACGTGAAGTTATTTTGTTTTGTGTGACAAATCAGCTACCTTTGCATGTGTTTTAATTCGAATTAATTATGAAGATAGCATTGATTGGCTATGGTAAAATGGGGCATATGATAGAAGAAATAGCCCGTGACCGTGGCCACGAAATCGTGAGTATTATAGATGTTAATAATATAAATGACTTCGATTCTCCTGAGTTTGCATCAGCAGATGTGGCGATAGAGTTTACGAATCCAACGGCAGCTTATGACAATTATAAGCGTGCTTTTGCGCATAATGTGAAAGTTGTAAGTGGTTCAACAGGCTGGATGCAGGACCATAAGGCTGATGTGGAACGCCTTTGTAATGAGGGTGGGCAGACGCTTTTCTGGGCAAGTAACTTCTCAATCGGCGTAGCTATCTTCTCTGCAGTGAACCGTTATCTGGCTAAAATCATGAATAAATTCCCTCAATATGATGTTCAGATGGAGGAGGTTCATCATGTTCATAAGCTGGATGCGCCGTCTGGAACGGCCATAACTCTGGCAGAAGAGATCATTGATAATCTCGACCGGAAGGATAAATGGGTAAAAGGTTTCCAGCATGCTGCCGATGGTACGGAGTCGGGAAGTAATGATGTTGCTGCCGATGAGTTGCCCATTGCCTCTATTCGTCGTGATGAAGTGCCAGGTATTCATAGTATCAGTTATGACTCTGATGCCGACAAAATCACTATAACGCATGATGCCCACAGTCGTAAGGGCTTGCGTTGGGAGCTGTTCTTGCAGCTGAATATACACAGAATCATCATGGATTGCTTACGACAAGTGATCTTTTCCAGTTTTAATAGCAACTATCAACGTTTGATATCGCCTAAAAATAATCTCCTATGATTGATAAAGAGAAAGCCGCACTCAACCCTACTAAGCAATGGGTAAAGTTTATTGTAGTTCTTGTTCTCTATCTTCTCTTCCTCTTATGGGTAGAGAGCTGGTGGGGACTCCTTGTTGTTCCTTTCATCTTTGATGCGTATATAACAAAGAAAATACGCTGGCAGTGGTGGAAAGATGCTGAAGGACCAGTCCGATTTATAATGGGTTGGGTGGATGCTTTGGTATTCGCTTTGGTTGCAGTGTACTTCATTAACCTCTTTCTTCCAGAATTATGTTATCCCTTCATCGTCTCTTGAGAAGTCATTGCTTACGGGTGACTATCTGTTTGTCTCTAAAGTAAGCTATGGTCCGCGTATTCCAGAGACGCCGTTGACCATGCCTTTGACTCAACATACACTGCCAATCATCAATACAAAGAGTTATATCTCATGGCCACATTGGGATTATCGTCGTGTAAAAGGACTTGGAAAAGTACAATTAAACGATATTGTAGTGTTCAATTTCCCTGCTGGTGACACTATAATGAGCGAACCTGCTTATCAAGGAGATGACTATTATCGTGATGTTTATACAATGGGTGAGAACATCTTAGCCCAACAGAACCCTCATATAAATCTGTCTAAGATGACCACACTACAGCAACGTGACTTCTATAACAAGGCATATGCTGTCGGGAGAGCTTACATTGTAAGGAATGTAGGGACGTATGGGGTGTTGGATTGGAGGCCTACTGACCGTCGTGAGAACTATGTTAAGCGTTGTGTTGGACTCCCAGGGCAGACCTTACAGATAAAGAATAAGATCGTTTATCTCGATGGAAAGGCAAATAAAGAACCTGAAAATGTAGAATATACGTACCTTATAAAGTTCAATAATATCACTGCTGCTGACCTCCTTGGTGAGCGTTTTGATGAACTCCGTAAGGACTTAGACATTAGTGCAGAGGATGTTCAGAGCCTCAGCAGACTGCATGGATATGATGTTGATCAGGGAGATGTACTCAACAATGCGGCTCTTGCCTATGATGGTTACATGCCTTTGACCAAGCGAGCTGCGGCAGAGTTGAAGCGCCAAGGTCTTGTTAAGTCAATGCGTTTGGTTACAGACAAAGATCTTTATCCTGGTCCTAACTATCCATTGAACGCCTTTACAGGGTGGACACGTGATAATTATGGACCTGTATGGATACCTGCAAAGGGAAAGAGCATAGACCTTACACTGAAGAACCTGCCTGTTTATGAGCGCTGTATCAAGGTGTATGAGAAGAATGACCTGCAGGTTAAGAATGGAAAAATCTATATTAATGGTAAGCCTGCGAGCCGCTATACGTTCAAACTTGACTACTATTGGATGATGGGAGACAACCGTCATAACTCTGCAGATAGCCGCTATTGGGGCTTTGTTCCAGAGGATCATATTGTCGGAAAACCACTGTTTATATGGTGGTCAAGCGATCCTGACCGTAAAGGCTTTGGTGGAATCCGCTGGCATAGACTGTTTAACTGGGTTGATAATATAAAGTAGAAGCATGTATAAGTACAGCTTCATCCTCGCCCTCTCCCAGCTTTGAGAGGGGAGATATTACCAAAGAGGACAATGAATAGCTGTTGTTAAAGACTGTCTTTCATTGTCCTTTTCCTATGTATAAGTATTTATTTTTCCCCATTCCATCACATATTTCAATATATTATGGCAATAGCATTGCTTTCTTCTGCTTACTTCGCACCCATTCAATGGTATCAGAAACTGAACCGTTTTGATGCATGTCTGATAGAACAACATGACCATTTTGTCAAGCAGACCTACAGGAATCGTTGTGTTATTGCTACGACTAATGGTTTACAAGCACTTTCCATACCAGTAGAAAAGTTTGAAGGATTGAAGTGTGAGATGAAAGATGTGCGCATCAGTGACCATGCTAATTGGCGCCATCTACATTGGAATGCTTTGCAGTCTGCTTATGGAGAGAGTCCGTTCTTTGAATATTATGCAGATGATCTGTATCCTTTTTTTGAACGAAAGTGGAAATTTCTTTATGATTTCAATTGGGAGATAACGTTGAAAATGTGCGAACTCATCGATATTATGCCTTCTCTCCGACGTACAGAATGCTATGACTCAGACCCTTCAGGCAGCATTGTTGATTTCCGTGAAGTGATCCGTCCTAAGCATCCAGGTACTGATCCTGAATTCTCCCCACGCCCTTATTATCAGGTTTATGAGCATAAAATAGGTTTTCAACCCAATCTTAGTATTCTTGATTTGCTTTTTTTAATGAGGGCAACGAAAGTGTCTTATACTTATGAAAGATTGGTAAAGGCGTTTACTTTTTTTCATATATCCCGTTTTTTTAATGTTTCTTTTTGTAAATATTAAAAGTTATTCTTCTACTTGTATTTTTTTAGAAGATTGAAACATTAATTGCATTTCTTCTATATATTTGTATATTGTTGTTTATTAGTAACTTATAAGTGTTTCTTCTGATAAGAATCGATTCTTTTTCCTCTTTGTATTATGTTGGTAAGGTAGTTGTATGGTTATTTTTTTCTTTAAGTATTATTTTTGTAATATTGCAGTCAGAAGTGTGGTCTTATTCACCACAACTATATATATACGCCCTAAACATAGTAATAGAACTTAAATCAATTAATAAACTTTTAAACTAAATCGATTATGGGATTAAAGACTTTTACCAAATCAATCTTATGTGGTACCCTCCTTGTCTGTAGGTGTACTGAACGTAAATGCTCAAGGCAAACTCTACATCATTGGACCTGCTACAGAGGCTGGCTGGAATCCAGGTAAGAGTGTTTCTATGCTTTCTGATGCGGGTGATGCTAATGTTTTCAAAGCAACTGTCTATTTGAAAGCAAATGAAGAGTTCAAGTTTCTTACGGAACCTGAGTTCACGAAGATAGAATATAGAGCAAAATCAGCAGATGATGTAGAGGTAACTCCAGGTGTAGCGAAGGATATTACAGCTGTACAGGGTGATGCTGAAGATTATAAATTTCATGTAACAGAGTCTGGAAACTATGATATTTCGTGTGATCTTGGGACGAATGTCATGCTCATAAATAAGTCAGCTTACCAAGACACAAATGTTAATTATGCAGCTTTATGGTTGATTGGTAATGCTTGTGATGCAGGATGGGACCTTGGTAAGGCGCCCATTATGCCTCAAGATCCATCCAAGCCTTATGTTTATTCTGGTGTTTATAACCTGAATGCAGGAGAACTTAAGTTTACAATTTCGCCTAATGCTGGCTTCGATGATTCCGCATTTTACTTCAGTAACCCTAATGATCCAAGCAAGATGGAATTCGGAACAACAGGTGATCATAAGTGGAATATCACAGAAGCAGGTCCTTATAGAATCACTGCTAATGTTGCTGATATGACCATCTCTTTCGTAAAGGATTCCTCTGCAGGTATTTCTTCTGTAGAGACAGGAAAGGATGCACCTGCAGAATACTTCACTTTGAGTGGTGTTAAGGTTACTAATCCTACGGCTGGTGTCTATGTGAAACGCCAGGGTGGTAAGACTGTAAAGGTTGTTTTGAAATAGCAGACAAATAGAACTTCTTTTCAATTTAAATAAGAAAGCCTCTGTAGCGAAGTGTATGTTACAGGGGCTTTTATGTGTATTTACGCGTATATAAAGGTTTTGCTAAAATCTCACATATGTCTTTTGTTTTTCCAAAACAAGTATGTCCTTTGAGTAATAAGAGGGTAAGTTCATTTTAGAATCTCCACAGGTGTTGTGCTTTTTATTATGAGGTCTCATTTAAACTATCTCCTATTCTTTTGCCAAGGACTACATTTAATCATTCTGTCTATACCAGTTTAGAGGATAATAGAGTTAAGAAATAAAACTGGAAAAGATAATTTTTGATAATGAAAAGCTAAAAAGATACTATAAAGGCTTGGCTGGAATTAATCTATTCTATAAATAGCTTCTGTAAAAAACAGAGTCTTGTCTGTAAAATGTCTGTCAAAAAGTTAGAATAGAAAAAAATACTCCATTTTTATCGAAAAAGAACGCCTTTATTTATAACGACAATATTCTTTTTGATACAAGAACAGGCTTTTTAATATTTACAAGATAATCCATTCCGGTCTCGTCTTATGTAACATTTATGTTATTATAAGAACGATTCATAAGCTATTGATATAAATACTTTGTATAGTTTTGCAACACATAATTAAAAATTAAATAAGTATTACTAACTATCTAAAGTATGAAACAATTATCTCGGATCATCATGAGTCTGTTGGGTATGATGTACTGTGTAGGTGTAATGGCACAGAACATTGACGTCAGCGGAACAGTGGTAGATGAACAGGATCAGCCTGTCATTGGTGCCTCTGTATTGCAGAAAGGTTCATCTAACGGAACCGTTACGGACATTGATGGTAATTTCTCATTCAAAGCTCCACAAGGAGTAACGTTAGTTGTATCCTATATTGGATACAAGACAACTGAGGTTAAAGCTGGTACTGGACTCAAAATTAAATTACAAACCAATGCCAGTGAACTTAATGAAGTCGTTGTAACTGGTTACACAACACAACGTAAGGCAGATTTAACGGGTGCTGTTTCGGTTGTCAATGTTGACGAACTGGCTAAGCAAAATGAGAATAATCCTATGAAAGCCCTTCAAGGACGTGTCCCAGGAATGAACATTTCAGCTGATGGTTCACCATCAGGTTCTGCTACAGTACGCATTCGTGGTATCGGAACGTTGAATAATAATGATCCACTTTATATCATTGATGGTGTTCCAACCAAAGCTGGTATGCATGAATTGAATGGTAGTGACATTGAGAGTGTTCAGGTTCTGAAAGATGCAGCATCGGCATCTATATATGGTAGTCGTGCTGCTAACGGTGTAATCATCATTACAACAAAGAAAGGAAAAGAAGGAAAAGTAAAAGTAGATGTCGATGCCTCTATAGCAGCTTCTATGTATGCTCACAAAATGGATGTGTTGAATGCAAAGGAATACGGGCAGGTTATGTGGCAAGCATACGTTAATGATGGTATGGACCCTAACACAAATGGTTTAGGTTATCATTATGATTGGGGGTATGATGCACAAGGTCATCCTGTACTCAATAGTCTTACCATGAAGAAATACCTTGATGCAGCTGGTACAACACCTGCGGCAGACACAGATTGGTTTAAGGAAACAACGCGTACTGGTGTTGTTCAGAACTATAATGTTGCTGTAAGCAGTGGCTCTGATCGCCATTCTTCTTATTTTTCATTAGGATATTATAAGAATCTCGGTATTATCAAGTCATCAGACTTTGACCGTTATTCAGCTCGTATGAATACTGAATACAAGCTTATTAAAGATGTTTTGACCATCGGAGAGCACTTCACTTTGAACCGTACTTCTGAAGTTCAGGCACCTGGTGGGTTCCTTGAGAACGTTCTTCAGTTTAACCCTTCACTCCCTGTATATACTGAAAGAGGTGATTTTGCTGGTCCTGTTGGTGGCTATCCTGACCGTGAGAACCCCGTAGCACGCCTCAGTCGTAATAGTCATAATCGCTATACTTATTGGCGTACCTTCGGTGATGCTTACGTAAACCTCCATCTTTTCAAAGGCTTTAACCTGCGTTCTACCTTCGGTTTGGACTATTCACAGAAGCAACAGCGCATCTTTACATTCCCTGTTACAGAAGGAACGGTCGCCAATCCAAAGAATGCTGTCGAAGCAAAGCAGGAACATTGGACGAAATGGATGTGGAATGCCGTAGCAACCTATAACTTTGAGACAGGTAAACATCATGTAGATGCAATGGCTGGTATAGAATTGAACAGGCAAGATGATGATTATTTCTCAGGCTATAAAGAAGATTATATTATCCTTAATCCAACATATATGTGGCCCGATGCTGGTACAGGAACAGCTCAAGCTTATGGTAATGGTGGCGGTTATTCGCTCGTTTCTTACTTTGGGAAGTTGAATTATAACTACGCTGACAAGTATCTTGCTTCATTTACACTGCGTTATGATGGTTCTTCCCGCTTTGGTAAGAATAATCGTTATGCCACTTTCCCCTCTGTATCTCTCGGTTGGCGTATCAATCAAGAGAAGTTCTTAAAGGATAAACAGTGGTTGAATGATCTCAAGTTGCGTGCATCATGGGGTGCAACAGGTAATCAGGAAATCTCAAATATTGCGCGATATACTATCTATGTCAGCAATTATGGTGTGAATGAGAATGGTGGTCAGAGTTATGGAACATCGTATGATATCACTGGATCAAATGGAGGTGGACAGCTTCCAAGTGGCTTCAAACGCAATCAATTGGGTAATAATGACATAAAATGGGAAACAACAACACAAACAAACCTTGGTTTAGATTTCTCTATATTCAATTCTTCACTCTATGGAAGCTTTGATTGGTACTACAAAAAGACCAAGGATATTCTTGTACAGATGGCTGGTATAGCTGCTATGGGAGAAGGTAGTATGCAATGGATCAATGCTGGTGCAATGGAAAACCGTGGTGTTGAGTTCAATGTTGGATATCGTAAGACAACCAATTGGGGCCTCCATTACGATCTAACGGGTAACATTAGCACGTATCGAAACAAGATTACTGCACTCCCAGCAACTGTCGCTGCCAATGGAACATTCGGTGGTAATGGCGTGAAGAGCGTCATTGGGCATCCGATGGGGGCACAGGTTGGATACATTGAGGAAGGAATCTTCAAGAGTCAAGACGAAGTTGACAATCATGCAAAGCAAGATGGAGCAGCTGTAGGGCGTATGCGTTGGAAGGATTTGAATGGTGATAAGGTTATAACAGAGGCTGATCAAGATTGGATTTATGACCCAACACCAGACTTTTCATATGGTTTCAACGTATATTTGGAGTACAAGAACTTTGACTTCACTATGTTCTGGCAAGGCGTACAAGGTGTAGATGTTATCTCGGACTTAAAGCGTGAGACAGATATCTGGGCTGGTTTGAACATTGGATTCTTGAACAAAGGAAAGCGTTTGACAGAAGCTTGGAGCGCAACTAACCCTGGAAGCAATATTCCAGCACTATCATTATCTGACAATAACAATGAGAAGCGTGTGTCATCTTACTGGGTTGAGAATGGCTCTTATCTGAAGCTTCGCACCATTCAGTTAGGTTACAACCTCCCTAACAGCGTAGCCAGCCGGCTTGCTATGCAGCGTATGCGTTTCTATATCAGTGCACAGAATCTGCTGACAATCCATAGTAAGAGCTTTACAGGTGTTGACCCTGAGAACCCCAACTACGGTTATCCAATTCCTCTCAACATCACTTTTGGTATCAACGTAACATTTTAATAGATAATATCTGATAACAATATGAAAAAGATAATATATATAGTGCTTATGCTAGCGACGTTAGGCATGACGAGTTGTTCGGACTTTCTGGATGATCAAAAGCCTCAGGGTACGTTGAGTGATGAGCAGGTTAAGGACCCCAAATATGTAGATAATTTGGTTATCTCGGCTTATGCAATCTTTATTTCAGCAGAAGATATCAATTCCTCTTTCTCTATGTGGAACTTTGATGTGCGCAGTGATGATGCCTATAAAGGTGGCAATGGAACCAGTGATGGTGATGTATTCCATCAGCTAGAGATAGAACAAGGTGTATTAACAACTAACTGGAATATTAGTGATATGTGGCAACGTTTGTATAATTGTATCTCACGTGTGAATACGAGCCATATCACTTCTAGACCAAGTCGATGCTTCTTCTTATCCCAAGAAGAGTGAGCGTCTTGCAGAAATGAAGTTCCTTCGTGCCTATGCACACTTCCTTTTAAAGCGCTTGTATAAGAACATTCCATTCATTATTGATGCAAACTTAACACGGCCCAGTATAATACATTGTCTAACCGTGAGTACACTAATGATCAAGGATGGCAGGTTATCATTGATGATTTGATGGAAGCCTACAACAATCTTCCTGTACATCAGGCAGACAAGGGACGCCCAACAAAGGCTTCTGCTGCAGCTTTCCTCACGAAAGTTTATATGTATAAAAGCTTATCATCAGGACAATGAGAATACGAATGAAGTGACAAGTATCTCTAAAGATGACCTATTAAAAGCTATACAATTCAGTGATCCTGCTATCTATTCAGCTGGTGGATATGGTTTGGAGAGTGACTTCCACAATAACTTCCGCCCTGAACCACAGTATGAAAATGGTAAGGAGAGCCTTTGGGCAATGCAATATTCCATCAATGATGGTACTAAAAATGGTAATTTGAATTGGAGTTATGGTCTTATTGTTCCGAATATTCCAGGTGTTACAGACGGTGGATGTGACTTCTATAAGCCTAGTCAGAATCTGGTTAATGCCTATCGTACAGATGCCAATGGACATCCTTACATCGGAACTTTCAATACTAAAGACTATGATAAGACAACCGATTATGCTGATCCACGTCTTTTCTTGACGGTAGGTATACCAGGGTTGCCCTATGAATTCAATCCTAAGTTCATCATGGATCAAAGTGCAACTTGGAGTAGAAGTAATGGTTTGTATGGCTATTACGTAACATTAAAGCAGAATGTAGACCCAGAAAGTCCTTATTTAAAGAAAGGAGCTTGGTGGGGAACGTCAGAGAATCGCATCGTATTCCGTTATGCTGACGTGCTATTAGAACGGGCAGAAGCACTTGTTCAATTGAACGATGGTAGAATTAATGAGGCTATCAATATCGTTAATGAGATCCGTAATCGTGCTAAACAGAGTACTGGAGCTATCAGTAACTACCAAAGTGATTATGGTGTAAGGATGAATATTATGCCTTATTCGGGAACATATAACCAGACAGAAGCACTCAACATCGTAAAGATGGAACGTCGTCTGGAGATGGGAATGGAGTCAGAACGCTTCTTCGACCTCGTTAGATGGGGGGAAGCTGATATTGTTCTGAATAAGTATTTTGCAGAGGAAGCGAGCCATTGTTCTATCTATACGAATGCTCACTTCACCAAAAACAAGAACGAATATTTACCAATCCCATACGCGCAGATTGCTGCTTCTAACGGACATTACAAACAAAACATTGGACAATGGTAATCATGAAGACTAAGATAATAACATTTTTCGTTGCTTTAATAGCCCTTTTGGCATTAGGCAGCTGCAGTAGTGATAATGTATCTGACCTGCAACTTGACGGGCATTGCTCTGTTGAAAATATCAAATTAGATGACTATCAGGGTATTGTAGATAAGACTTCACGCACAATTACGGTACGTGTACCAGAAACTTATGATGTTACGAATATGACAGTCTCCAAACTTTCAATAAGCCAAGGAGCTATTAGTAATATTAAAGAGGGCGACAAACTTAATATGATAGCTCCACAGGTTATCCGTATTAAGAATGGTGATGTGTACCTTGATTGGACCGTAAAGGTTATGAGAGACGAGGCAAAGATTACCTCTTTCAAGATAAACGGTATCTATAATGGTGTTATTGATGAGGCTAACAAGACCATATCGGTCTATGTTCCAAACTCTCTCAATCTCCATTCACTTACACCATCTATCACCTTCAGTGCCAATGCATCCATTAGTCCAGAGTCAGGTGTCGCCACAGACTTCACTAATCCTGTTGTCTACACCGTCACAAATAACACGGCAACGGCATCTTACACAGTGACAGTAACTGCAATAGGTAAACCAAAAGCTGTCTTTGTTGGACTCCCAGCAACGATGAATGAACTCAATATAGAGGAACTTACAGCATGTAAGTGGATGTTACAGAATATTCCGAATTCTCTTTATGTCTCCTTTAGTGATATAAAGAACGGAACTATAGACCTCAGTGAGTGTAAGGTTATATGGTGGCACTATCACAAAGATGGTGGCGTTGATGGGAAGGAAGCATTCGAACGTGCTGCACCAGAAGCAGTAAATGCCTCTGTAGCATTACGCGATTATTATAATAATGGTGGCTCATTCCTCTTCACTCGTTATGCAACCAATATGCCAGCAGAACTCGGGGCTGTAGCTAACAATGCTACCCCAAACAATTGTTGGGGCGGTAAAGAGGCTGATGCGGAGAAGGTTAATTCCCCATGGAGTTTCTTTATTCAGGGACATACGAATCATCCTCTCTTCCAAGGACTCATCATGAAGACAGGAGAACCTAATGCTGTGTATACCTGTGATGCTGGTTATCGAATAACAAACTCTACTGCACAGTGGCACATTGGCGCAGACTGGGGTGGTTATGCCGACTATAACAAGTGGCGTACAGAGACAGGAGCGCAAGATATTGCCTATGGTGGCGACGGTGCTATCGTTGCTTGGGAGTTCCCTGCAACAGGTTCTAAGGGTAAAATCCTTTGCATTGGATCTGGTTGTTACGACTGGTATAGTATCGATGAGGTGCCTTCTCATTATCATGACAACATCGGTAAGATGACGATGAATGCCTTTAATTATCTTATGAACAATTAAAATAACGGTTTTATATGAAGACAGTATTATATTCGTTTGCACTTGTCGCATGCACTGTAGCCCCTCTGACGGGCTGCAGTGATAACAATGTTGCTGCAGAAGAGAAGGATTGGAACACAACAACTTACTTCCAATCTACCGATGAAAGCGGACAAAAAACGTACTATAAGCCAGAAGTTGGTTATGTTGGAGACCCAATGCCTTTCTTTGATCCTAAAGCAAAAGACTTCAAGATCCTCTATCTTCAGGACTTCCGCCCTAACCCTGCAGGTACTTTTCACCCTATTTGGGGGGTGTCAACAAAGGACATAGCTAACTATGAGTCCTTGGGTGAGTTAATTCATTGTGGTGGACTCAATGAGCAAGATGCTGCATTGGGAACAGGTTCTACTGTTTATAATGATGCCGACGGACTTTATTATACCTTCTATACAGGGCATCGGACACAAGCTTCAGCATCAGATCACGGAGAAATGGTTATGATGGCTACTTCTCCTGACTTCAAAGTATGGACTAAGAATCATACCTTCCGCCTGAAGGGAAGCGACTATGGATATAGTAGAGACGACTTCCGTGATCCATTTGTATTTAAAGGTGATGACAATAAGTGGCACATGTTAGTGGCAACACAGCAAGGGAGCAAGGCCATTTGGCAGAGTTTACTTCTCCTGACCTCAAGAATTGGACTTATGCTGGTACTTTTATGACCATGATGTGGGATCGTTTCTATGAGTGTCCAGACGTCTTTAAGATGGGTGACTGGTGGTATCTTGTTTATAGTGAGAAGCATTCTGCAATCCGCCGTGTACAGTACTTCAAAGGAAGAAGTCTCAATGAGTTGAAGGCTTGTACGCTGAATGATGCTGGTCGTTGGCCTGATAGCCATGAAGGCTTCTTAGATAGCCGTGCCTTCTATGCCGGGAAGACGGCATCAGACGGACAGAATCGATATATTTGGGGCTGGTGTCCAACCCGTCCAGGCAGAGATAATACAGCTGTTGGAGCTGCTCCTAACGAGCCAGAATGGGCAGGAAATCTCGTAGCACATCGTCTTGTACAGCATGAAGACGGTACGTTAACACTCGGAGAAATAAAGGGTATCAACGAAAAGTATAGTCAAAAGCAGGAAGTAAAGCTTGTAGGACAGAGTGAGAATGGTGTTGAAAAGAACAATAATGGATTCACACTCACAGGAGATTCCTATCTTCTCTTCGACCGCTTGGGCTATCATAACAAGATATCCTTCACTGTGAAGACTGCTTCCAATACTGATAAGTTCGGCATTTCCCTTGTTCGTGGTAGCGATTCTGAGAAGTATTATTCTATGGTTGTTAATCCTGAGAATGATAATACACGTAAGATTAACTTCGAGCAGGAAGGCAAAGCGGGGATGGGATTCATTGCAGGAGCTGACGGATATAACTTCTCACGTCCTGCTGATAATATTTATCATGTCACCATTTATACGGATAACAGTGTTACTGTCATGTATATCAACGATGTATGCAGTTATACAAACCGTATCTATGGTACACAGAAGAACTGCTGGAGCATAAATAATTATGGTGGAAAGATTGATATAAGTGATCTTACGGTCAGTCATTATTAACTGAAAAGGACCGACCCTTTTGGAATTATCGTTACGTAGATAGTTCTAAAAGGGTTGGGTTTTTAAGATCTAAACCTAAGGGTAAGTAAACCGAAGGGGTATAGCTAACATATTTAGAGGTGTAAATAAGAGCGTAGTTATACCTTATTTATAGAAATAATACGTATCTTTATCGGCGAAAACCGAATTACTAATAGAAAACCTACAATGATAAAAAAGATTATAACACTGGCGATATGCCTCTTTACAAGTACAGGTTTTATGTTTGGACAAAAGTTTCTTAGCCAGAATCACGCAATGAAACGTGTGAAGACAACGGAAAAATACATCCTCCTTCCTGTAGAAGAGCACGAGGGTATTGCTCACATTCGTGTTATTAAAGATAATCAAGTTGTTAAGGAGTTTAACTGTAAACTCTCTGTTAACAAGACAGATTACACTGTCCCGCTTGATGTAAGCGAATTCGGAGGCGATGTTCTTCTCGACATACAACTTACTGGTGACAAGCGAACAACAGGTCTTATAGAGAACTTTGCTTGCTGGAAAGATCTCAAGGAAACAAGTAAGTTCGATACAACTAATCGTGAAAAGTTTCGTCCCATCTATCATCATACACCAGCATATGGATGGATGAATGACCCTAACGGAATGTTTTATAAGGATGGGGTATGGCATCTTTACTACCAATATAACCCATTCGGTTCGCAATGGGAGAACATGAATTGGGCCCATAGTACATCAACAGACTTGATGCACTGGACCTATCAGGGTGAAGCCATCCAACCTGATGCGCTCGGGACAATCTTTAGTGGCAGTTGCGTTGTGGACAAAGACAATACAGCAGGCTTCGGTAAGGATGCTGTTATAGCATTCTATACTTCAGCGGGAGCAGCACAGACGCAGAGTATTGCTTACAGTACAGATAATGGCAAGACCTTCAAGAAATACGTAGATAATCCTATTATTACCAGTGATGTCCCTGATTTTCGTGATCCAAACGTGTTCTGGCATGAAGATACAAAGCAGTGGATCCTTATTCTTGCGGCTGGTCAACAGATGAATATCTATAGTTCAAAGAATCTGAAGGACTGGAAATATGAGAGTAATTTTGGTGAAGGATATGGTAATCATGGTGGTGTATGGGAGTGTCCTGACCTGTTAAAGGTTGGTGATAAGTGGGTTCTCATCTGTAATATCAATCCTGGTGGCCCCTTTGGAGGTAGTGCTACACAGTACTTTGTCGGTACTTTCGATGGTCATAAGTTTACTTGTGCGTCAAAGCCTGAAGTAACAAAGTGGATGGATTATGGTAAAGACCATTACGCTACAGTATCTTTCAGCAATGCTCCTGATGGTAGAATTGTCGTTCTTCCATGGATGAGTAACTGGCAATATGCCAACCAGGTCCCTACACAACAGTTCCGTTCAGCCAATGGTCTGCCACGAGAGATGGGGCTATTCAGCTATAATGGTGAGGATTATGTTACCATAAAGCCTTCTCCGGAAGTGTTTGCAGCCTTTGAACAGAAGCCTTCTGGTAGATTACAAGCGGCAGCTTATTTAGAAGTTACGAATATAAAAAACAACGCTTCCATCGTGTTAAGTAACGACAAAGGTGAGAAAGTGACGATGGTATATAATGGTAAGGCAGGTACTTTTAGTATGGATCGCAACGAGAGTGGGCTATCTGACTTCAACAATGACTTCAAGGCAAAGACCGTTGCACCAACCTACGGTACTGTCAAGGCACTTAATATCTTTGTAGATCGTAGTAGTATTGAAGCCTTCGATGCTGATGGTAAGCTGTCAATGACCAATCTAGTCTTCCCAACAAAACCTTATGATAATGTTATTGCGAAAGGATGTAAGGTAAAGATCCATGCTTTAAAGAAATAAGAAGAGGAAGGAAAAGCCTCTCATTGATACACAATTTCTCTGTAGCAGAAACATTTGTTGCGGTCAATGAACGGATTTCCACTCTCTTTTGCTAAAAGCGGCTACCTTTGCCATCGCAATTAGAAACAATCATCTATATAAACTAAAAATTTAAATGTTATGTCGAAAACCAATAAACTCGCATTACTACCTGTTATGCTCTGCTTCTTTGCAATGGGCTTTGTTGATTTGGTAGGTATTGCATCCAACTATGTAAAAGATGATCTTCACCTGACTGACGCAACAGCCAACGTCTTTCCTTCACTCGTTTTCTTCTGGTTCCTCATATTCTCTGTACCAACGGGTATGCTGATGAACAAGATTGGACGAAAGAAGACAGTGTTGGTCAGCTTGATAATAACATTATTCTCACTCCTGTTACCAGTCTTTGGGGAGTCGTATGGCTTGATGCTCGTATCCTTTTCACTGTTGGGTATCGGTAATGCATTGATGCAAACCTCCTTGAACCCATTGGTTGCAACAGTCATGAAAGGTGGAAATTTTGCATCAACACTAACTTTCGGACAGTTTGTTAAGGCTATAGCCTCTTTCATGGCACCTTATCTTGCTATGTGGGGAGCACAAGCAAGCATTCCAGCCTTTGGTCTTGGATGGCGTGTTCTCTTCCCTATATATCTTGTAATCGGCAGCCTTGCCACTCTCTTACTCTTCTCAACTCCTATTGAGGAAGAACCTATTGAGGGTAAAGCAAGCTCTTTCATGCAATGCTTAAGTTTATTGGGTAAGCCTATCGTATTGCTGAGTTTCCTTGGTATCATGTGCCATGTGGGGATTGATGTTGGTACCAACACCACTGCACCTAAGATTCTTATGGAACGATTGGGGATGACTTTGAATGATGCGGCATTTGCTACTTCGCTTTATTTCATATTCCGTACGCTTGGATGTCTTACGGGTTCATTCTTCTTAAGAGTGATGAACAACAAGGTTTTCTTCATCATATCCATCACAATGATGGCTCTGTCAATGTTGGGAATGGCTGTTGGAACATCTAAAACGGTCCTTTTCATCGCTATTGCTCTCGTTGGTTATGGGAATAGTAATGTGTTCTCAATGGTCTTTGCACGCGCCTTGCAGAGTGTCCCTGATAAGCAGAATGAAGTAAGTGGATTGATGATTATGGGACTCTTCGGTGGTACTATCTTCCCTCTCTTTATGGGATTTGCTAGTGACGCATTAGGACAAATAGGTGCAGTAGCAATCATGGCAATAGGTGTTCTGTACCTCTTTACTTATATTCCAAAGATGAATCACAAATAAAATAAGATATGAAACAAGTAATAGTCGGCCTCGGAGAGGCATTATGGGATTGTCTTCCTGAAGGAAAAAGATTGGTGGTGCACCGGCAAACTTTGCTTATCATGCTGGTCAGTTCGGTCATGACACTCTTGCTATCAGTGCTGTAGGGAACGATGCACTTGGTAAAGAGACGCTTGAGAAGTTCGATCAAAAAGAAGTTAAGTACATTATGCCACAGGTTGACTACCCAACAGGAACGGTTCAGGTTGAACTGGATGAGGAGGGTGTGCCAACTTATGATATTAAAGAAGGTGTGGCTTGGGATAATATTCCATTCACTCCAGAGATTGAAGAGGCTGCTAAAAACTGTCGGGCTGTATGCTTTGGCTCCTTGGCACAAGCGTAGTAGCGTGAGCCGACAGACTATTCAGAAGTTCTTGGAGGCTACTCCTAAGGATTGTTTGAAGATCTTTGATATCAACCTCCGACAGAATTTCTATACGAAAGAGATTATTACTAACTCGCTTCATCAAGCAAATATCCTCAAGATAAATGATGAAGAACTTATTACTATTGGACGTCTCTTTGGCTATCCAGGGCTTGATATTGAGAACAAGTGTTGGCTCTTGTTGGGCAAATACAACCTTGATATGCTTGTTCTGACTTGTGGTGTAAACGGCTCATACGTCTTTGCACCAAACGTACAGTCATTCCAAGAGACTCCGAAAGTCAATGTTGCCGACACTGTTGGTGCTGGTGACTCCTTTACAGGGGCATTCACATCGGCTATATTGGCTGGCATGTCGATAACAGAGGCTCACAGACTGGCTGTGGAAGTGAGTGCATATGTCTGTACACAGAATGGAGCTATGCCTAAAATACCACAGGAATTACTTGAGAGAATCAAGTAAAGAGATGTGCTAATGTGCTGATGTCTCACCCTTAGAGGGTAACAACAATACAACACGGTAAAGCCGATTGGTCCGAGGTAAAGGATCTCGGGGTAACACAGAAGACCCGGATTGATACAGAGAAAGCTTTTTTCTCTCAATCAATTCGGGTCTAATTATGACTGTTGGGGCAGGTCAGGAGCTATCAACTCATGGCTTGTCTCGACCAAAGTTCCCAAGAGATTGTTCTCTACTTTCTGTATCTTATTTAGCCAGGAGACGACTCTTAATATCCCTAAAAAGGTTTATAACAACTTTCCTGTTATGTTTTTATGCTTTACATAAATTGCTTATAATCAAAAATGTTATAGGAAGATATGGGGCGAGGGTAGTGACAGTAACTTTCGTTATAGCTTCCCTGTTGCTGACAGATTCATCAAAGTTTATCTCAAAGAGACAGCTCATTCCCTTTCACATATCTAACTGGAGATCTCATGATAGGATTGTCTATTCGTGTAGGAAAATATGTTTACAGTTTCCGAAAGTTATGTTCTCGCGAAATGAGTCAATATGCTTAAAAACCGGCTTTGTATCGTTTTGATTACCAATAAGTTATCACGGAGCTTTTAAAAGGGCATCTTTTGCACTTCAAAAGGGCACCTTTTACACATCAAAAGATGCCCTTTTACATTGCAAAAGGGCGTCTTTTACAATGTAAAAGAGCATGTATTGCTTTGTGTAGTGTTATTTATTTTTACAATTCATGATATCCTTTAGTTGAGTGTTCGGGCGTTTACAATAAATGCAATGTGTATGTATTGCAATACAGTCGGCGACAATTCCTGTAAAAGATGGGTAGGGATAGTCATCAAAGATACTCTTAGGAAATATGTATGTCATGGTTTTATTCACGCAGAAACGATATAGGAATGAGTGTGTAAGGGTGCTTCTCAAAGGCGATGAAACCGCGACATAATACAGAAATCTGCCCGAACTTGCGAATGAAAGGTTTGATAAGCTCAACGTCAAAGGCTTTCGGCGTAACGAAGAAGTCCCGAGTTGATAGAGAGAAATGTCTTTTTCTCGATCAATTCGGGACTTTTTGTCTGTGAAAAGTAACATAAAGAGAAACTATATGACCGATTTTGTAGCTTTAAATGTTCTAATAATAATATCGGTTTCTCTCTCTTATCTTTTATAAAAGCATACAGAAAGCTATAACTGACCAGCTTCTACTTGAAGCACAATACGCTCAACAAGGCGGTCAGCTCCTTGTGGGTCATAGTTCTTTCGTAAACTACTGCCGAATGTCCAAGCAATAGCTTGATAGAAACCAGCACGCACTGGCCCTAGGAAAGCCTTGACAAGATCATAGGAAGTAGAGTTACATTCACGGTCAACCAGCTTGATGAGCAGTTTACCCTGTGTGAAAGTAAGTTTCTTCATACGTGGTTTATACGTGTTCCATATGTCTTTTTCCACCCGCTTCATGTGTTCTGCACGTTCCTTTTTTGAAGGAATCGTCTCCAGATATGCACCCGTCTCAAGGATAATCTGATGACATTCCTTGGCGATAGGCAGTACTTTCTTGATGTTATAGACCAATCGGTAATAAGCAATCTCCTGCGATTTGTTTTTGAAATCTAAAGGAGGGAAAACGTAAACGTTGCTGGTTTTGACATACTGAATACTGTCATTGCCCACCTTCGTCTTACCAATATGAACCATTGGGACGAATGTTGGCGAGTTCATGTCAACCACACGATCCTCGGGATTGATATGATCTTGTGCCATTGTGCTTACCGAAATAAGCAGCAAGGCAATCACTATAGAACATAATTTTTTGTCCATAATCACTCGCAAAAGTAACGATTATTTCCGAAGTGTGATTCGTTTTTGACGAATAATTTGCCTTTTTCAGTTGTAATTACGTGTCTATGGAATGATTTCTTCTTACAAGTGAAACGCAAATAATGTATGTGTCGTAGCTGACAAAGTGTAAGTTAGGGTTGATTTTTTTCTTAAATATTCCTCAGCAAGCTGACTTTGTGTTATTAAAGATTGTTAATGAGTGTTGTTTTGTTAAGTTTATATAATGTCGATATCAGTATTTTTTTCTATTTTTGTCAAATCAACCTCGAACGAAAATACATAAAACATATATGATAACAAGCTTAGTTATAATTCAATTGCTAATAGTTCTGGCACTCATCTTTATTGGTGCACGTGTTGGAGGTATTGGTCTTGGTATCTATGGAATGATAGGCGTATTCATTCTTGTGTATGGTTTTGGTTTGGCTCCAGGCTCTGCACCAATTGATGTGATGATGATTATTGTCGCTGTTATTACTGCAGCGTCAGCTCTTCAAGCCTCTGGTGGATTGGAATATCTGGTGGGGGTTGCAGCAAAGTTCCTGCAAAAGCATCCTGATCACATTACTTATTTCGGCCCTATAACCTGCTGGCTCTTCTGTGTTGTAGCAGGTACAGCCCACACTTCTTACTCTTTGATGCCGATTATTGCCGAAATAGCACAGACGAATAAGATTCGTCCTGAACGGCCATTGAGCCTTAGTGTGATAGCAGCTTCACTGGGAATCACGTGTAGTCCGGTAAGTGCTGCTACTGCAGCCCTTATCAGTCAGGATCTACTTGGTGCTAAGGGCATCGAGTTAGGTACTGTTTTGATGATCTGTATACCGACAGCGTTTATCTCAATCCTTGTTGCTGCCTTCGTGGAGAACCATATTGGCAAGGAACTTGAGGATGATCCAGAGTATAAACGGCGTGTGGCTGCGGGGCTTATCAATCCAGAAGCAGCGTGTGAAGAGGTCCAAAAGGCTGAAAACGAGCACGACCCGTCCGCCAAACATGCAGTGTGGGCTTTCCTCTTTGGCGTAGCTTTGGTTATTCTCTTTGGCTTCTTGCCTCAACTTCGACCTGAGGGCGTGTCAATGAGTCAGACTATTGAGATGATAATGATGTCTGATGCCGCTTTGATTCTGCTCGTTGGTAAGGGTAAAGTGGGAGATGCTGTCAATGGAAACATATTCAAAGCAGGAATGAATGCTGTCGTTGCCATCTTCGGTATAGCGTGGATGGGTAATACTTTCTATGTTGGTAATGAGAAGATTCTTGATGCTGCACTGTCTTCAATGATCTCTTCTACACCGATTCTCTTCGCTGTTGCCCTCTTCTTATTGAGCATCATGCTCTTCTCTCAGGCTGCTACAGTAACTACACTCTATCCTGTTGGCATCGCTTTGGGTATCAATCCGCTTTTACTCATTGCTATGTTCCCAGCTTGTAATGGCTATTTCTTCCTTCCAAACTATCCGACGGAGGTGGCAGCTATTGATTTTGACCGTACAGGAACGACACGTGTTGGTAAGTATGTCATCAATCATAGTTTCCAGATACCTGGTTTCATCACCACTATAGTGTCTATTTTGCTGGGAGTATTGATGGTTCAATTCTTCCGTTGAAATCACTGTTTTACGGTACTACATGGGGCTTCAAAGCCTTAGATCAATGATAAAATAGGAAATGTTTAACTTATAAATACGAATTCTTATGAGAATCCTTAAAATCACATTTGTGACAGTTTTGGCATTGGTAATGTCTACTGTCGTATACGCACAGAAGCCAAAGATTCGCATTATTGCCACAGGTGGAACCATTGCGGGCGTCTCTGCATCAGCTACAAGTTCTGCTTATGGGGCAGGACAGGTAGGCGTTCAGGCCCTTATTGATGCTGTTCCACAGATTAAGGACATTGCTGACGTGTCAGGCGAACAGCTTGTTAACATTGGAAGTCAGGATATGAATGATGAAGTTTGGCTGAAATTAGCTAAGCGTGTCAATGATCTTCTGAACAAAGAGGGCTATGATGGTGTTCTTATTACGCATGGAACGGATACTATGGAAGAGACAGCTTATTTCCTTTCTCTTACTGTTCATACGGATAAACCAGTAGTGATGGTAGGTTCAATGCGCCCTTCTACAGCCATTAGTGCCGATGGTCCAGCTAACCTTTATAATGGTATCTGTACCTTAGTAGACCCTTCTTCAAAGGGACATGGCGTAATGGTTTGCATGAACAATGAGCTTTTTGAGGCTAAGTCAGTCATCAAAACCCATACAACTGACGTCTCTACCTTCAAAGGAGGGCTCTATGGTGAGATGGGATATGTGTACAATGGTAAGCCATACTTCCTCCATAAGCCAGTTGCTAAGCAAGGTCTTACCTCTGAATTCAATGTTGATAACCTCACAAGTCTGCCAAAAGTTGGTATTGTTTATGGTTATGCAAACTGTTCTCCACTGCCAATCCAGGCTTTCGTAAATGCTAAGTTTGATGGAATTGTCCTCGCTGGAGTAGGTGATGGTAACTTCTATAAGGACGTGTTCGACGTTGCTTTGAAGGCACAGAACAGTGGTATACAGATTGTTCGGTCAAGTCGTGTACCCTTTGGTCCTACTAATCTCAACGGTGAAGTGGATGATGCGAAGTATCATTTTGTAGCATCTTTGAACCTCAACCCACAGAAAGCGCGTGTTCTTCTCATGCTTGCTTTGACAAAAACCAAGGACTGGCAGAAGATACAACAGTACTTCAACGAGTACTAAACTTAAGGTGTTAACGGGTAGGGATGGGTGTCGGAAGGCGTCTGTCCCCACTGTATACACCTCAACAAACCTTCTTATGATGTTTAAAATGGTAGTACTTACCATATTTATTAATAATAACTGAAAACCAAACTAATATGAAAAAGACTCTACTACTAACCAGTCTCCTGGCTCTCTCATTAGGAGTTTCAGCACAGGACAACCATGGCTATGGAGCCAATGACGCCAAATTCAAGTCTCTTGCAGAGGAAGTTGCAAAGCTACAGAAGCACAATGACATGTTCAATGTCTACTTTAACTATGCTGCAAGTGCACAAGTTCAGTCGGATGCAGACCACAAATGGAGTACAAACTTTGAGAATAAACAGCTTCGTTTGGAGATTAAAGGTAACCTGACAGATAAGCTTTACTATCGTTTCCGTCACCGTCTTAATAAGTCAAATGCAGCTAAGAGTGAAGACAACTTTGCTAAAGCGACGGATATTATGATGGTAGGTTATAAGTTCTCAGATAAGTTTAAGCTCGAAGGTGGTAAGATGTGCCAAACCTGGGGAGGCTTTGAGTTTGATGAAAACCCTATGTATATCTATGAATTCTCCGATATGGTAGGAACCATGGATAACTATATGGCAGGTGTGGCAGCTACTATTAAGCCTGTACCAACACAGGAATTCGTCTTTGAAGTGACAAACTCTCATAACGAGAAATTCGGTGAAGTATATGGTAATGGTTCGGTAGCTGTTGAGGGGAATGCGACAAGTTCCCGTCCTTTGGAGGCTTCACGCAATCCGCTAACCTATATTGTTAATTGGAATGGTAGCTTCTTTGGCAATAAATTACAGACCCGTTGGTCATGGGGATTACAAGGAGAAGCACGTCATAAGTATAGTCGTTTGCTCTTCCTTGGACAGCAGTTGAACCTTTCAAAGCTACAGATTTATTTCGATTATATGGGTGAATTTGATGGCCTCGATCGGTTAGGTATTGTGTCAAATGAGCTTTCTGGACTCGTCTCAGCTCCTTCTTTAGCTAACGTATGGATGAGTGATGTGCATTACAACTCATTCGTTACGAAGCTCAACTGGCAGTTTGCACCACAATGGAACCTTATGTTGAAGGGTATGTATGAGACTGCCAGCGCCACAAAGGTTGAGCAATTCAAGAACTATCGTGAGAGTTATGGCTACGTAGGGAGCGTTGAATACTATCCTGTTAAGAGCCAGGACCTCCGTGTTTTCCTTGCTTATATAGGTCGAAAGGTTTGTTATACAGCTAAGAGCGGACTTGATAAGTACAATACAAACCGTATCGAGTTGGGTATCAAGTATAGAATAAAGGCGTATTAATGATCCTGAAATAAGATAATAACAAATACACACAATCATTAAATTTAAAGTTATGGAAGAAAAGAAATTCCGTGTAGAGAGTGATCTCTTAGGTGAGTTGAAAGTGCCAGAAGAGGCATATTACGGTGTACAAACGCAACGTGCGATTAACAATTATCACATTTCACGCAAGCGAATGTGCGACTATCCTGATTATGTTATCGCTGTTGCTTATGTTAAGTTGGCTGCTGTTGAGACTAATCATGCCCTTGGTCAGATTGATGACAAGATAGCTGACGCCATTGCACAGGCTTGTCGCGAGATTATTGGAGGTAAGTTACACGAGAACTTTGTTACTGATATGGTACAAGGTGGTGCTGGTACATCTGTTAATATGAATGCCAATGAGGTTATTGCTAACCGTGCTTTGGAGATACTTGGCCATAAGAAAGGTGAATATCAGTACTGTTATCCTAATGACCACGTGAACTGTGGACAGTCTACCAACGATGTTTACCCAACAACAATACGCCTTGCTCTTATCCGTATGAACAGGAATCTTATTGTTTCTTTGAGTGCATTGATTGCTGCTTTCCGCAAGAAAGGTGAGGAGTTCAAGCATGTTATCAAGATGGGACGTACCCAGTTGCAGGATGCAGTGCCAATGACAAGTGGTCAGGAGTTCAATGCTTTTGCCAATACGTTGGAAGAAGAGATTGCAAACCTGAACCGTAATGCAGCTCTTTTACACGAGATCAATATGGGTGGAACAGCCATTGGAACCGGTTTGAATGCTGCTCCGGGATTCCCGAAGGTATGTGCTGAGCGACTTACTGAGCTTACTGGTATGGAATTCGTTGCTGGAGCCGACCTCGTTGAGGCTACTCCTGACACGGGTGCATACGTTAGTTACTCAAGTGCTTTGAAGCGTTTGGCTGTTAAACTGTCTAAGATTTGTAACGACTTGCGCCTCTTGGCTTCTGGTCCTCGTTGTGGTTTGAATGAAATCAACCTTCCTCCAATGGCTCCAGGGTCAAGTATCATGCCGGGTAAGGTGAACCCTGTCATCCCAGAGGTAACCAATCAGACCTGCTTTAAGGTTATTGGTAACGACACAACTGTTATGATTGCTGCCGAAGCAGGTCAGCTTCAGTTGAACGTTATGGAGCCAATCATCACTGAATGTCTTATTGAAGACCTCACATGGTTGCCTAATGCAATGGACACTCTGCGTGAGAAGTGTATCGATGGTATCACTGTTAATAAGGAGCGTTGCCTTGAAATGGTGAAACATTCAATTGGTATTGTGACTGCTTTGAACCCATATATTGGTTATAAGAACAGTACCAAGATTGCCAAAGAGGCTCTTGAGACTGGTGGTTCTGTATATGATCTTGTTCTTGAGAAGAAGATTTGACGAAGGAAAAGCTTGATGCTATCCTGAATCCAGAGCACATGCTCGACTCAACTGATATGGTTAAGTAATACTGAAAAGTATTCTTCATGATAAGGGACACCGTTTCGGTGTCCTTTTTTTAGGCATGTAATATCCCGGAAAGGCGTATATACCGCCTCAAAAAAGCAGAGATTCCGTGGTAGAATATTACTTTACAAATTAAAATAGCCAATAACATGAAATGCAACTCTAAACCGATTATTTTTGGTTTTGTAACGTTCAGATAATCAATAGCTTATGAATAGTGTTGTAAAAGACGCCCTTTTACGTTGCAAAAGGGCGTCTTTTACACATCAAAAGGGCACCTTTTACCATGCAAAAGGGCATCTTTTACATTGCAAAAGAGCACCTTTTATTTTGCAGTTATGAATAGTCTTTACAATAAAGGTGCATCTATGGGTAATTCTCTGTTAGTCAGGCTGCTACTATTGGTGCGTTATTCACCTTCCAACCTCTCTTTTCTACCTCTGCTACCATATGTTTAAAAAAGATTAAATAGTGTATTTGATGATTTGGGGTTTGCATTATTATATATAAATTTGCAACGGTTCACAGAATTGCGGGCGATATAAATTAACCTCAAAAAGCCACTTAATTTGCCCAGAGAACCAATGAAACGAACTAAAGAAACGAAATTTTTATACCTAAACTTATTATTTGATTATGATTAGAACAGAGTATGTTAAGCCCATGGCAGAGGTCATAAGCCTCTACACCGATGAGCTTTTGGAGGGTGGTTTCCACGCAAGGAGTGGTATCAATGGGCAGTTAGACCCAGGAGATGACGAACCTGATCCAGAAGATAATACGGCAGGAATAGACGATCAAGACCCTTAACGAACCAATTTTACTAAGATTTTTATAACCAAAAGAGGAGCTCATTTTCTCTTTTAAAAAGACTTTCTTACAACTTTTTCTTTATGAAACAATTATTCTATTCATGCCTTGCAATATGTGCATTACTATTTGCAAGCTGTGCAGATAAGGACATTGTAGACAATATAAATGGTGAAGACAACCAGCCAGGTATTACTGTTTCGATGGCAATGGAAGGAAATATGCAAGCCGACAAACCTGCTCTTACAAGTAGAGCAGACCCTCCAAACAACGCCATTGGATACGAAACAGACGACAACACTGGCTTTCCTACTCCCGTAGGTATATACAACAAGGGTACAAACGAGGGCACAGAGCTTGCCAATGGTACCAAAGTGCCAGTGCTATTGATATTTAAAAGCACCGACACAACACAGCCTGTAACAAAGGTTATTACCAAATGGACCTACGCAAAAGGGGGAAATTTAACGCTCGAACCAAGCGAAACGTTCGAGATGAAGGCGGGTACCGACCTCAGTAAAGGTACATGGTTTGTGTGCGGAATACTGGGTGGAGAGCCTCTTCCTGGTGTTAATCAGGTGAAATTTAATGGTTTTGTGGAAGGACATGTGGCACGAGATGTTGCCGGAAACAAGGTTAAATGGGGCGCAAACATACCATACGTGTTCAGTTGGCGTGAGTTAGAAACCAACCAAACCAATCAAACTATTAAGGCAAAAGACCCTGTTCGCTTTAAACAATTTGGCTCAATTGTTCGACTAAAGGTTACTAACAAAACCGGATTTGGCTTTAAATACAATGGCGTTCGCATAATAACAAGCAACATTTTGTGCGGTCAGTTCGACTTAAAAGTATTTGATGAGGTTCCAACAACCGACTTAATTGACACGAAAGATACCAATATTGCATCGGCAACATCTACCTCTTTCCAAGATGCTTTCAAGGCTTTTAAGTTCTATCAACGCCCATTAACCGACAACGCAATGATAGGATCAGATGGTCTTATTGCTAAAAAACGCTTCCGTATTAAGGGCGATTACATTGCAAACTATGCTGAAGAGAAGGCTAATGATGCTAAGGCTGACAACGATTTAAGTAAGAAATTCAATACAGCACTTACTTATTACGACCACACTTTCCTAAAAGATGCAACGGGAAACAACTTCGATAATGTGCCAAATAATAGCGAAGCACCCAGCTATATATATGTTTGGATGGCTCCACAAACACAAGCTGTGAAGCTGTATAATGATAATATGGAATCTGCAACAAGCACTAATTACACCGTAAACCGTGTTGCTAAAACGCAGTTCCTACTGATGGCTGTGCCCACAGAGACCAGTTCGGCTACTAAAGTTGTGCCTTCGTCCATTAATATGATACCTGCTTACGGTTCGTTAAAACCTTATACATCGGGTGCTAACTATCCGGCAAGGGGCAGTGTGGTATACAAATTCCCACCATTAAGCTACATTGCAAAGCACGATAACTTTGGTACGGAGGCCGAACTATCGGTTGATAACGATTATAATGTGGCTAATACAAAACGCTATACTTACCAAGAATATGTTGCAAACACAGAAAAAGATAACCGACAAACTGGCTTCTATACCGTCTGGATATATGTTTGCTGGCAACGAATACTGGCGTAGCATCATTGCACAATACTATGGTTTTGCAGGCTTCCGTAATGCTGGTGCAACCTATAAGTATTCTGTCGGTATTGTTTCTCCTGCCAAATTACCGGGTTGGAGCACCACTAAACTTGTGTTTCATTCCTATTCTAAGGGTGTGAAAGATAGCAACGGCAAACTTATTGCCTATATGATTGGTATGTCTAAAAAGCCCGATTATATTACCAATAGCGGAGAAGGACAGCTTTATATGGGGCATGTAACAGCTTCTCCAACACGAGTTAGCGCAGGACTTGACGGCAATCCAACATGGATAGACAATAATAACTATCGCTATACCATACGCTACGAAGATGTAAACGGGGCAGCTGTGCTCACCCAACGCTACCTTGGTCCACGCTTTGTACTGGATATGGACGACATAGATACGGAGGATTTCTGGGCTGATCCAAGTAATGGTACCACCTATCCAACCGATACTAAGCGTATATTTCCATACGCAGGAGTGAACAGTGCTGCCTCTGCTGGTAGCCAAACGTTCTGGTATTACGACACATCAACCTTAGGAAAGGGAACACAATATTGGACTCCTGACAATACAACAACCACAGGAAGATATACTCCACAGAACTCTAATGGCACGGGAGCAATGCTTGGATTGAATAATGTTCTACCCAAACAGGCTGTTGCTTTCATGGGTTCGCAGGGCGGAAACGAGACTTGTGGTTTCTTCCAACACTATCTTTACATAAACGTTCCTGTGAATGGTGATAGAACAGATGGTGGTGCTATGGGCGATTCAAGATATAAGGTGAACTTCATTATGAGTGCCCCTGTACGCTTGTGGAGAACTTCTCCTTACGATAATTAGTACACAAACAGAAAGGCTGACATTATTTTTCTCTATAAAAACTCATGCATCTGTAATGCCTGTAAAAGGGTGTTGCAGATGCTTTTTTTTACATCAGTTCTTTGTCATCTGACGCCATTTTCCTATCTTTGCAAGCATGAGAATACCAATAACATTGGGTGATAAGCGGATTGAAGAACTTGATTTCCTCAAGTGTGTTTTCATCATTCTGATGATAGCTTTCCACCTTATATATATAGGCAACACCTATCCTGTGGCCAAACAATTGGTTTATACCTTCCACATGCCAGGCTTTCTCTTAGTGTCAGGTTATCTTTTTAATGTTCGGAAGTCGTGGAGTAGGGTGGGACATACGCTGCTTTGGATCCTGATACCTTATGCTGTAATGGAGACAGGTTATACAGTGATGGCATCACTGTTGCCTATTCGTGAGCACATTGACCATCTCTCTGCAGGGCTATTACTGAACAAGATCTTCTTACATCCTATCGGTCCGTACTGGTATCTGCATACATTGATGCTCTGTGGGGCAAGCTATTATATCTGTTTCTGTGTCCCTCGGTTACCTTGGCAAGGGAAAGCTGCTTTGTTGGCTGTGCTTCTTGGGGTACTTTCCTTGGGTTGTGGACTCCTTTCATGGGCTAATGCTGCTTACTTCTTTGTGGGTGTTCTCATTCGTCAAAGCGTGGTCGACTTCCGTAAAGCCTTCCCTGCTCGGTGGTGGGTTATCATTCCTCTGGTGGCATTATGCCTGGATAATAGCCATTATGATCGTGCTTCCTTTGCAGGAGCAAGCATCGTATACCTCGTTATCAGTCTGCTGATGTGGCTTTTTCACTTTCCTTTTTATGCTCCGTTACGCCGTCTTTTGCTTTTCATTGGGCGTAACACACTTCCTCTGTTGCTCTTTTCACCTCTTTTCACCATGCTTGCCAAGAGTTATCAGGCATTTCTTCTGCAACTTGATTCTACGGGAATGCTCTTCCTTGTCATCAGTGTTTCGCTTGCCGTTGCAGGCTCTTTTGCTATCACTTGGCTTATGGATAGACTGCATCTCTCGCCATTCTTTTTCGGGAAAGATCAGCAACTGACTAATTTCTGATACACATACCAATGTCCATTGGTGATTTATAAGAAAGAGAAAGAGCAATATCTTTGGTTAAGTTAGGTGTTTTCTTTAGGCAGAAATCTTGATTTATACCTTATTCTAAACGATAAAAAACAATGTTTTTGTACTCCTAATTAACTGGTCTTACATGTTTTTGTTCGTCTGTTTTCTTTGTTATTTTGTCATAAAAATCAATTGATAAGCGACATTTTTCACAAAAAAATATTCTATAGTAAAAAAACTATATGTAACATGTCTGTGATATAGTTTTTTTATGCGTTATAGTTGATGAAGTACGTTTTAAAAAAATCAACATAATGTTTGGAGATATTAAAAAAATAAAATACCTTTGACCCCAATAAGAATCTAAAGCCTATAACAATCGTAACGATGTTATGCCTTAACGAACAAGAAAAAACCGAAGACAGAACTATCACTTACGAACCATAACAGGGCCATTGATAGAAGCCATAGAGAACAAAGAATAATAATAAGAACCTAAATATATAACTAATTTAAAAAGATCTAATCCCTCATGAGCAGGAAATCGTTTATGAAGAAGACCGTGGCGATAGCCATTGGTTTGATGTGTTCAATGAGTTCTTTTGCCCAATCAACGGTGCAAGGAAACGTGAAGGATGCGTCGGGTGAACCATTGATTGGGGCGACCATCCAAGTGAAAGGTGAACAAGGTGGTACCGTAACGGACCTTGATGGTAATTACAAACTTACGAATGTGAAGCCTGGTGCTACACTTGTGTTCTCTTACATTGGCTATAGCAACAAGGAAGTTGTCGTAGGTAATCAATCAAACATTAATGTTAGTCTCAGTCAAGACAACAAACAATTGGATGAAGTTGTTGTCGTTGGTTATGCCGTTGGTACTAAACGTACGGTCTCAGGTGCGGTTGAACGCGTGGGAAAGGAAGGCATGAACAAGGGAGTTGTTACCAGTGCAGCAGATGCTTTGAAGGGTAAAGTGACTGGTGTAGTCATCAGTCAGAATGGTGGTGACCCTATGGGAGCAACGAATATCCGCGTTCGTGGTACCTCATCTCTCTCTGGTGGTAATGATCCTTTGGTGATTATTGACGGCGTTTAGTGACATGACAATGTTCAATGCCCTTCAGCCAAATGATATTGAGAGCATGACAATCCTGAAAGATGCGTCAGAGACGGCTCAGTATGGTTCACGTGGTGCAGCCGGAGTTATTGTTGTGACAACTACAAAAGGTAAGAATGGTTTCGCTAACATCTCTTATAATGGTACTGTTGGTGTGAACAGCGTATTCAAAAATCTGAAGATGTTGGGTGCAGATGCCTATCGTAAGACTGCTACCAACATGGGTATAGCCTTTACTGACCTTGGTGGTAACACCAATTGGTTTGACGAAATAGAACGCTCTGCTGGTCTTACGCAAAGCCATAATGTTGCTTTCTCATCTGGTAACGACCATGGTAACTACCGTGCAAGCCTTGGTTTCGTACAGCGTCAGGGTGCTTTGAAGAACTCTGATATGAAGAATTACACAGTAAAACTTGATGCTACACAGTATGCTTTCAACAAAAAACTGAAGTTGGAGCTTGGTGTTCTTGGTAGTGAAAGAGACGGTAAGATGCAGTATGACCCACAGAAGATGTTCTATTCTGCAGCTGCTTACAATCCAACTTACCCAACATATAAGAACGTAACGACTGGTGAATGGGACGAAGACAAGCTGGCTAATGAGATTTATAACCCACTTGACAGCTTGAAGTGAAGGATCGCTTTGACGTAGGGTCGCTGAATGCGCACGGAAAGGCTACATGGACTATTGCAGATGGACTCTTCCTGAGTGCCTTCGGTAGTTATACCCGATTGAATCTGGACCACAAGCGTTACGTTCCTAACGACATCCAGCAGGGTCGTATCAATGGTAATGGATGGGCATATATCCATAATATGAAGCGTACAGACATCATGGGCAACCTCCAACTAACCTATACAAAAGACTTTGGAGAGCATCATATCGATGCTTTAGCCTTGATGGAAGGCCAGCGTTATAAGACTTTCTGGAACTCAGGACAGTCCTTTAAGTTCGATACAAACTACTTTGGCTATAACAATATGAAGTCTGGAGCGAATGTTTCTTGGGGAGATGTTGAATCTGAAGCATCTGAATATACCTTGAGTTCATACATGGCTCGTTTGAATTATATGTATGGTAACCGCTATATAGCTACGGTTAACCTCCGTACAGATGGTTCTTCAAAGTTGGGTCAAGGCCATAAATGGGGTTGGTTCCCATCAGCTTCTGTTGCATGGGTAGTATCTCAAGAAGCGTTTATGAAGAACATTCGCTGGATTGATAACCTGAAAGTGCGTCTCGGTTATGGTGTTACTGGTAATCAGGATGTCATCGCTCCTTATAATTCTTTGGCTCTTTATGCACCTAATGGAGTGACACTTGTCAATGGTTCCAACACTACTACCTATGCTATTCAGAGTAATGACAACCCTGATTTGAAGTGGGAAGTAAAGCATACCTTCGATGTTGGTGTTGATTTCTCTGCTTTCCAGAGCCGTTTGAATGTTACTTTGGACTGGTACACTTCAAAGACAAAGGATCTTCTTTATACTTATACTGTTCCTGTTCCACCATTTACTTACAACACTTTGTTGGCTAATATGGGACAGATGACCAACTCTGGCTTCGAGATTGGTGTACGTGGTGATATCATTCGTACAAAGGATTTCACCTTCAACTCAGGTCTTAACCTCAGTTTCAGCAGAATAAGCTGAACACTTTGAGTGGTACTTACAAGGGACAGGCGCTGACAACGAGTGAACATATTGCTGTTGCAAATATCAATGCGGCTGGTTTAACGCAAAATACGGGCGTTACTTATCTTATCGAAGGTCAGCCAATAGGTGTCTTTTATCTGCCTCATTGCGAAGGAATTAATGCTAATGGACAGTATATAATTACAGATTTGGATAAGAATGGTACAATTGATACGGGTGATTCTGGAGACCGTTACGTATGTGGGCAGGCTATTCCTAAGGCTTACTTAGGCTGGGATTTCACCTTTAAATATAAGAATTGGGACCTTGCAATGCAGTTTAATGGTGCCTTTGGACATAAGATCTACAACGGTACTGGCATGACTTACAGCAACATGAACAACTTCCCAACCTATAATGTATTGGCAGATGCACCAGAAAAGGGCATCAAGGATATCCAAATCTCTGATTACTGGTTGGAGAAAGGTGACTATGTGAACTTCGAGTATATAACACTTGGGTACACATTTAACAAGAAACAACTCAAGGCTGATTGGATTCAGAGTATTCACCTCGGGCTTGCAGTCAACAATGTATGTACCATTACAGGCTACAAAGGCTTGACTCCAATGATCAATTCTGCTTCACTTGTTCGCGTTGATGAGGGCCGTACAACTTACGGAACACTTGGTGTTGATGACAAACGACTGTTCCCACTGACACGTACCTTCTCTTTAATGTTGCAGTTAATTTCTAATTATCAAAAGGAAAACAGTTATGAAGAAATATATTTTTAGTGTAGTATTCCTTTCCGCAGCACTCTTTACAAGCTGTTCGTTGGATGAAACACCACAAAGTAAGTTTAAAGAAAGTGAAGCTTTTGCCAACTCTACACTTACCTATGTGAACTCTGTTGCTAAGGTTTATTCGGAGATTGGTGATGGAATATATGGTGGTACGGATGCTATCCACTGTCTGCAGGAGTTTACTTCTGATGAAGCTATCCTCCCAGGAAGGCAGGGTGACTGGGTAGATGGTGGTAAATGGCAGAACTTCTTCCTGCATAATTTCGCATCATCAGTGGATACTTACAACAACAACTGGAAGAATATCTATAAGATTATTGGGCAGTGTAATGGGTCAATAGACCAGTTGACACCACTACTTACTGACCATCCAGACTATAAAGCATACGTGTCTGAGTTGCGTGCATTGCGTGCTATCTACTATTATTATGCTATGGACTTGTTTGGACAGGTACCTGTTGTAACCTCTTCCACACAGAGTATCAAGGATGTTAAGCAGAGTAACCGTTCTGAAGTGTTTGACTTTGTAGTGAAAGAACTCACGGAAGTGTTGCCAGAACTTGCTCCTGATCAGAGTCAGAAGACTGGTAAATACTATGGACGTATCACCCAACCTATAGCTTACATGTGTCTTGCAAAGTGTGCTTTGAATGCTCCTGTCTATAAAACGGATGCAACTGCCATTGATAGCTATAAGGCTTTCGTTGGTGATGATAAGTCAAAAGCCTGCAAAGCGAGTGAGACTCTTGGCGCAAATGTTACTGCAATGGGTAAAAATATCATGATGACTGTTGACGGAACATCACGTAATTGCTGGGAAACAGTTAAGTATTGCGTTGACAAGATCGCTGGTTTAGGTTATTCACTATCTCCTAATTATGCAGATAACTTCGTTACTCAGAACCAGAACTCCAACGAAAACATCTTTGTTCGACCCAATGACGACAAGACTTATAAGATTACTGACTACAATCTTATCCGCTCTGTACACTATAATCATGCCAGTGCAGCTGGCTTCAATGGGTGGAATGGTGCATGTGGTACGGTTCAAGCCATGAAGGTTATGGGTTATAAGGAGAGCGATGAAGACCCACGTCTGCGTCTGAACTACTGGGTTGAGCAGGAATACACCCAGCAGACTGGTAAGATTGTTGATGATGGAGTAGGTGGTCCACTTACTTATAAGCCATTGGCAGTAAAGGTTGACTTCGATAATAATGCTGATAAGCATGACGTTAAGTGTGCTGGTGCACGTTTTAAGAAGTATGAATACGATCCAACAGACAGCCGCACAGGGACAGTATAACAATGACCTTGTTATCTGGCGTTACGGTGATGCCGTGTTGATGAAGGCTGAAGCAGAGTATCGATTAGGTAATACTGCAGACGCCCCTAACACTTGTCAATCAGATTCGTAGTCGTGCACATGCAACTGCACGTACGTCACTTACCCTCAATGATATCCTCAATGAGCGTATGATAGAGCTGGCTTGGGAAGGCGTTCGTAGACAAGATCAGATTCGTTTCTGCACCTTTACACAGCCAACAGCTGACCGTTATCCTAATGTTTGGCATAATGCTTCAGCTGGTGATTACAATGATGATACTCAAGGTTATACCTGTGTTTACCCTATTCCTTACGAAGTGTTGAACCTAAATAAGAATCTTCATCAGAATCCAGGTTACACTAAGTAGGTAGTTTACTCTCTGATTTTTTTGGTCGGAATGCCTCATGCATTCCGACTTTTTTTATGTTTATGAGGCTTGTATGGGCGTGTATTCTCTTCAAAGATATTCCTTGTTACTGTCTTCTTTTCAGATTATAATATGTACTTTTGCAGTAAAGAATATTACTAACGCGCGTATATTTGGTACATATTATACCTATAACCAGAGGGAAGAGTATCTTTCTTATGGGAATTAAAAACTTAAAACGATGAAAAAACAACTTCTAACTATGGCACTTGCATGTGCTATGACGATGTCAGCATCAGCTCAGATGGGGACTAATCCGAAGTGGCTTGGTGATGCAATCTTCTATCAGATTTATCCATCTTCCTATATGGATACAGATGGAAATGGTATAGGTGACCTGCCTGGTATCACCCAAAAGCTTGATTATATCAAGTCACTTGGCGTCAATGCGATATGGTTGAACCCTGTCTTTGAGTCTGGTTGGTTTGATGGTGGCTATGATGTGATAGACTTTTATAAGATAGATCCACGCTTCGGAACCAATACTGACATGGTGAGCCTTGTTAAAGAGGCACACAAAAGGGGCATAAAGGTATGTCTCGACTTGGTTGCTGGCCATACAAGTACAAAGTGTCCATGGTTCAAGGAGAGTGCCAATGGTGATAGGAACAGTCGTTACTCAGATTATTTTATTTGGACGGACAGCATATCAGAAGGGGACAAGAAGGAGATTGCCGAACGTCATAAAGAAGCCAATCCAGCCTCAAGTACCCGTGGACGTTACGTAGAGATGAATGCAAAGCGTGGTAAATATTATGAAAAGAACTTCTTTGAATGTCAGCCAGCACTAAACTATGGCTTTGCAAAGCCCGACCCTAACCAGCCATGGGAGCAACCTGTGACAGCTCCAGGACCACAGGCTGTACGTCGGGAGATGCGCAATATCATGGCTTTCTGGTTTGATAAGGGTGTGGATGGCTTCCGTGTAGACATGGCATCATCCCTTGTTAAGAATGACAGTGGTAAGAAAGAGGTGTCAAAGCTTTGGAATGAGATGCGTGAATGGAAGGATGAGAACTATCCAGAGTGCGTGTTAATCTCTGAATGGAGCGATCCTGCAGTGGCTATTCCAGCAGGTTTTAATATTGACTTCATGATTCATTTCGGGATAAAGGTTATCCTTCACTCTTCTTCGACCGTAATACACCGTGGGGTAAGCCATGGCCAGGACAGGATATATCAAAGGATTACAAGTTCTGTTACTTCGATAAGGCTGGTAAAGGTGAGGTAAAGGAGTTCGTTGATAACTTCTCTGATGTCTATAATGCTACGAAGGATCTTGGTTATATAGCTATTCCGTCTGCCAATCATGACTATCAGCGTCCGAATATCGGTACACGTAACACCCCCGATCAGCTGAAAGTGGCTATGACTTTCTTCCTGACAATGCCAGGAGTACCATTCATTTATTACGGAGATGAGATCGGTATGAAGTATCAGATGGACCTGCCAAGCAAGGAAGGAAGTAACGAACGTGCCGGTACCCGTACGCCAATGCAATGGACATCAGGTCCTACTGCTGGCTTCTCTACCTGTAATCCGTCTCAGCTTTACTTCCCCCTGTAGATACTGAAAAGGGTAAGTTGACCGTTGAGGCGCAACAGAATGACCCTCGTTCTCTGCTGAACTACACCCGTGAACTCACCCGTTTGCGTCATTCACAACCTGCTTTGCGTGGTAATGGCGACTGGACTTTGGTGAGCAAAGAGTCCCAACCTTATCCTATGGTGTACAAACGTACGTCAGGAGGTGAGACCGTTGTTGTTGCTATCAACCCCAGTGGCAAGAAAGTATCTGCCAATATTGCGCATCTTGGTAAAGCAAAGTCATTGATTATGACGGGTAAAGCTGGTTACAAAACAGGTAAGACGGAAGATACAGTTGAACTTAATGGAATCTCAGCTGCAGTCTTTAAGATAGCTGAATAAGGACTGACTACCCATAAAACGGAAAAGGACGCACAAGTATGTGTGTCCTTTTTCTATGTCTGTATCAGAACTTCTTAGTCTTAAATCATGCTTTCTCCGATGCTTATTGCTTCGTGTCCTGATGTTTTTTCAATGTGTTCTGCTTGATACTGTCAGCCCTAAGTTCCATCTGTGTCTCCCTATAAGCTTTTAATATCGGGTCCTCCTTTTCTCCGATCTTATCCATTTTCTTGAATACTTCACGCAGTTGTGCGACGTGTCTCTTATCCCTCCGATAACGTTTATCGAGCATTACACCTAAGTCGAAACCTCCAAGAACTGCACGTGGGCGCTTCTCCAGGATGTCACGTTTCGGCATCTTCTCTAATAAGGCACGCCCATCAACCATCTGCTTCCCCACGACAACCACTTCATCAAGATAGTGTTCAGCAGGGAAAAGGAAGACAGTATCACGAAGAACCTCCTCACGCAAGAGCTTCTCAGGGGCATAACCCTTCTTCTTGAAGCTTGCTGTCTGGAACGAGTCAGGCAACTGAATGAGTCCTTCCCAAGTAGTCATCCCCACTCGTTTGCCGTCTGCCATGACCAGCACATCCCGTATTGGGAAGTGAGATGCACCGTCACACACCAATACTTGCTGGGCATGTAAAGGCGCGAATTGTAGCATCAGCCACAGGAAAGATATAGCAATACGTACGTTCATAGTGAGCTGTTCTTTGCGACAAATTTACATAAAACTTTCCTTATACTCTTCCTTCTGTTTCTTTTTTTATGTTGTTTGAATATCGTTCTAATATTGTTTAAGATGGTATTGCTCATGCTTCACACTGCAGATACTCTGCTTTTGTATCTCTTTTGTATGTGTTTTATGTTTGTGAAGTGCGTGCTTTAGAATGGTTTTCTATGCTTCTTATTTAATTATCTAAGCGTGATAAAGTATTATCTAAGTCTGATAAAGTATTATCTAAGCGTGATAATTAATTATCTAAGCGTGATAATAGAAAATAGTACGGGTAAAACAAAAACAAATCCTATAGGAAACGGAAGCGAATCCTATAGGAAATGATGATGAAACGTGTATAAAATTGATTGCGAAATCAGTGTTTTATCTTGCACGCATAGCATTAAGTACGGCGAGAACCATCACACCGACATCGGCAAAGACAGCCCATCCCATGTTTGCAAAGCCAAAGGTTGCGAGGAGTAGGACAGCCACTTTGATACCGATAGCAAACCAAGCATTCTCTTTTGCAATGAAGATCGTACGACGAGAGAGGCGAATGGCAAGGGCAATCTTCGATGGTTTGTCGTCCATCAGTACTACGTCAGCAGCTTCAATGGCAGCGTCACTGCCCAAAGCACCCATGGCTATGCCTACGTCAGCACGTGCTAATACGGGGGCATCGTTGATACCATCGCCGACAAAAGCCAGAGATGTGTCGGTCTGCTTATCCTTTAATAGTCGTTCTACATGGCTTACCTTATCAGCAGGGAGCAGTTCGGCATGATACTCCGTGACACCAGTTTGCTCAGCAACTTGTCGTGCTGCCTCTTCCCGATCACCAGTAAGCATGACGGTTCTTTGTACCCCCAGACGCTTCAACTGTTCGATGGCTTTACGTGCATCATCCTTCAGTTGGTCGGCAATGAGTATGTGTCCAGCGTATTGTCCGTCGATAGCTACATGCACAGTAGTACCCGTATGGTGTGCACAAAGCTTACATGCATGGGGCTTGATGCCGAGTGTTGCCATCATTTTTGTCGTTCCCCACACTGACTGTCTTCCCATTGATAACAGCCGTGATACCCTGTCCTGCAATCTCCTTTGTGTCAGTTACCACGCAACTGTCAGCCTCATTGGGATACGCATTGCGTAAGGCAACGGCGATAGGGTGCGTAGAGAAGCGTTCCACATGGGCTGCCAGATGGAGCAGTTCCTTCTTGTCAATCGTATCAGGGTGTACCGCTTCCACTTCAAAAGAGCCATGTGTAAGTGTTCCTGTCTTGTCGAATACCACTGTCGAGAGCTTTGCCAGTGCATCCATGTGGTTACCTCCTTTGATGAGAATACCCTTGTGAGATGCTCCACCGATACCTGCAAAGAAGGTCAATGGGATAGAAATGACCAGTGCACAAGGACAACTTACAACCAGGAAGGTTAGTGCCCGATAGAGCCAAGTGCTGAAGGCTGTGGCATAACTGTCGTAGAAGAACGGTGGGATAATGGCTAAGGCAAGTGCTGCTATTACCACAATAGGAGTATAAACACGGGCAAAGCGACGAATGAGTGACTCACTCTTCGACTTGTTTTCGCTTGCGTTCTCAACAAGTTGTATAATCTTTGATGCGGTAGAGTCGTTGAAAGCCTTTGTCACTTTTACCTTTAATACCCCCGATAGGTTCACACATCCCGATATGACATCGTCTCCCTTGGCAACATCGCGTGGCATACTCTCCCCCCGTAAGGGCTACTGTGTTTAGGCTCGAAGCGCCTTCCAGCACTGTTCCGTCAAGTGGAATCTTCTCTCCAGGTTTGATGATGACAGTCTCTCCAACGCTTACTTCTTCAGGATTGACCTCCTTTACCTCCCCGTTTCGTTCCACATAAGCTACGTCAGGACGTATATCCATCAGCTCAGAGATAGAGTCGCGTGCCTTGTCTTCCGCATAATCTTCGAAGAGTTCACCCACTTGGAAGAACAACATCACGAAGACCGCTTCAGGAAACTGCGTCTCTGCACCAGGTAGGAAACCTATCAGGAGAGCTCCGATGGTAGCCAATGCCATCAGGAAATCCTCATCAAATGGATCTCCCTCCATGATCCCTTCTACAGCTTCACCTAACACATCATAACCGATAAGTAGGTAAGGGACGAGATAAACAAGCAGGACCTGCCATGTAGCCAGTCCTGCATAATGCTCCACAAGCCATGCTCCTGCCAGGAGAATAGCTGCGAGAATGATTCTTAAAAGTTTCTTATTCATAATCCAAATACCTGTTACTGCTTAATATTCTGCAGCAAAGGTAAGGATAATGTTTTGCAACTGGGTTGCAAAGTGTGTTGTTCCGGTATTCTAATCGTATATTGTTAGCGTGGTAAATGTCCTGATTTATATTCTTGATTCAGCAAATGATAGACATAAGCTGGGCTTTGTTCATAAAGTCCCGTACGCTTATTTTGTAGTAACTCAAGTGTTTGAGAAGAGTAAACGATATTCATTGCTGATGTAATATCAAGGTGAAAGTCCTCTATAAGGTACTTTATCATCTGATCAATGGAGGCATTTACCAAGTTTCTGAAGATATCTTGCTTTGTCATTACTTTATTCTTTTAAGTAAACTTATGGACCTTTCAGTTCCAAAAAAATACTGGTTACTTAGTTTTCTGAACTTTAACATGCGTGTGAACTGTGGTAAAGTAATAGCCCCAGAGCTATATTGGTTGATGAGAAAAGCAACTCCATCATCCGCTATAGGACCAACAATGATGTCATAATCATGTTGAAAATCTATCTCTCTTGACCTGTTGTTAAAAACAAACTTAGCCCATTCTGGTGTTGTTCCCTTGAAAATCAGTGTCTTTAAGTCTTTGTTATGTAGGTTGTTTTCCTCGAAATCATATTCTTGGACGATAAGTCCCCCGCCTAAAGTTTCATGCTTTCTTTTAGCCATTTTCTCTGCCTGACTGCGTATTTCAGTTAGATAGAAGCCTTGCCCAAAGTCCTTGAATGGGAAAGATTTAGAGAGATCAATGCACTCAAAGTCTATATTCGTGCCGTGATAGAGTATCATGCTAATTCGCCTCCGTTCTTTTTGCAAATAAGGATAAGGTCTTCTACCGCATCCTCTATAGACAAAGTGTGCTCTACATCATAATTTCTCTCAAGGAAATGGATACCCTTAAAGTTATAAAGATAGCGGAAAGCTTGTTGTACGGTTAACTTAAAGCGTTCGCCAAAAGCTCTGACAACAGCATTGAAATAAGGTATTTTATACTGGTCTGCCATATGTCATACGATTTGTTCTATTGCAAAAATAGCATAAGTTTTGTATTCTGCAAAATATTTAGGCTCGAAAAAACTAACCTTTTTGTCCTTTTACCTTTTTGCTTTTCCTTACCTTTGCACCCATGAAAATAGGAACAATAGATTTAGGGGAACGCCCATTGTTCTTGGCCCCGATGGAAGATGTGACGGATATAGGCTTCCGAAAGATGTGTAAACGCTTTGGGGCAGCAATGGTTTATACGGAATTTGTCTCGGCTGATGCTATCATTCGGAGTATTAAGTCGACACTGTCAAAGATGGTGATTGATGATGGTGAGCGCCCAGTTGGTATACAGATATACGGTCGGGATGTAGCTTCTATGGTTGAAGCTGCAAAGATTGTTGAGCAGGTAAAGCCTGATGTGATAGACATTAACTTTGGTTGTCCTGTAAAGAAGGTGGCAAACAAAGGTGCTGGGTCAGGTATGTTGAAGAACATTCCTTTATTGTTGGAGATAACACGTGAGGTCGTTAGGCTGTGAAAGTTCCTGTAACGGTGAAGACTCGGTTGGGTTGGGATCATGATCACCTTATCATTACCGATCTGGCAGAGCAACTTCAGGATTGTGGAATACAAGCTTTGACCATCCATGGACGTACGCGTGCACAGATGTATACTGGTGAAGCAGACTGGACTTTGATAGGTGAAGTGAAGAAGAATCCACGCATTCATATTCCTATTATTGGTAATGGCGATGTGACAAGTGTTGAGGATGCCCGCGAAAAGTTCGATCGTTATGGTGTGGATGCAGTGATGATAGGTCGTGCAACCTTTGGTTGTCCGTGGTTATTCAACCAAAGTGGAAAGGAACTTTCACTCGATGAGAAGATTGATATACTTGAAGAAATGCTGAGAATCAATGTTGAACGGATTGATGAGTATCGTGGTATTCTCCATACACGTCGGCATTTGGCAGCATCACCTATCTTTAAAGGTATTCCCGACTTTAAGCAAACACGCATCTCAATGCTTCGTGCAACGAAGATGGATGAGCTTCTTACTATCTTGGAAGAATGCAGAGAGAAGTTGAAAGAGGTATAAAGCAATAGGGCTTATGGAATGAAGAGTTCCGTAAGCCCTATTACTTTTCTTTCGTAACCAGATGAGATTACGCCGTCAAAGTAGCCATTTACTTATATTCGTTCCTGTTTCAAAGCTTTCCCATCTAAGGTATATGCCGTGAAAACACCGTGTTCATAGGTCATGAATGTGGGGACATTTCCACCCTTAGGGAATGTTATTGAACCGAGATTGCATACCAAGGTGTCATCCTGTTGGCTTAGTTCCCAGAGGTGAGTGTGCCCATATACGATAGCATCTACGTGCCCTTGTGGCATTTTCTCCTTATTATATATATGTCCATGGGTGAGAAACAACTTACGACCTTCGTCAACCAGTAGTGTATAGTCTCCCATCATAGGGAACTTCAGTAGCATTTGGTCGACTTCAGCATCACAGTTTCCTCTCACGGCAATGATGTCATTGGCACGTTTGTTCAGTGCTTCAACGATCCCTTTAGCATCAATTCCCTCCGGAATAGAGTTGCGTGGACCGTAATTAAGTATGTCACCGAGGATGCAAAGCATGTCGCAATGCTCTCTGTCATAGAACTGTAGCACCTTCTCCAAGGCTGGTAAACAGCCGTGAATGTCTGATACAAGTAGATATTTCATTCTTTTCTTCTTTATTATTCTCCCACAAAGGTACGTTAATTCATTGAGATATCCCTTATATTTAAGACCTACTAACATATTACCAGACTGTTTTCCTTGGATTGAAAAACCTTTTACAATATTGCTCTTTGTCTGGTGTCGTGTTTTTAAAGATAAGACTCTATTTCTCCATTTGTAACATTCAGATATCCAATATGTTATGAAGGGCAAAGTAAAAGACGCCCTTTTACACTTCAAAAGGGCACCTTTTACACGTCAAAAGATGCCCTTTTACATTGCAAAAGGTGCTCTTTTACATTGCAAAAGAGCATCTATTGTTTTGCACATGCTGATTTTTTATTACATTATAAGCATTCCCCGTCTCTGTATCAATTCTCTATCTGTGAGTTATAATAGCCTTTTTGTATCTCATACAGTTCTGTTTTGTAAGGAAAGAATACCGATATTCCATGGTAAGAGGGTTCTGTAGAGCTTTCTTTTTTTATTAATAGAAAGAATCAATTGATTATTATATATTGTACGAAATACGCTTATAAAGCTTATTGTATCCTTGTTTTTCGTGGCGATAAAATATTTTTTTAAGAAATATCTGTGATTAATTTGTTCGTTTAAAAGTTTTATTTATATTTGCGAAATAAAATAATATCGTGTTTATGAATCTAGAGAATACTAATTTTTATAACCTACCTTTTGATATGAAAAAGACTCATACTAATTTCACTACTGGTGCTGACAGCGGTGGTAAGCTATGCGCAGCAACCATTTACTTCTAAGGGAGTCGTCGTCGATGAGACTGGAGAAAGCGTTATAGGTGCTACGGTTCAGGTCGTTGGAGACGCAAAGAATATCACGGCGACAGACATGGATGGCAACTTTACTTTGAACAACTTGAAGCCTGGAGCTAAGCTGACCGTCTCTTATGTCGGCATGAAAACTATAGTGATTCCAGCACGACCGACGATGAAAATCACTATGGTCAATGAGAATTCTACACTGGATGAAGTTGTCATCACAGCCTTCGGAGAACAGAAACGTTCAGCTTTTACGGGTTCAGCTGCTATTGTTGACTCGAAGAAAATCGAGAATAAGCAACTCAATAATGTAATGAGTAGCTTGAAGGGTGAGGCTGCTGGTGTGCAGATCGTAGACAATAGTGGTGAGCCAGGAGCTACTCCTGCCATCCGTGTACGTGGTTTCAGCAGTATCAGTGCTGGTCAGGCACCACTTATTATCGTGGATGGTGCACCTTATGATGGCGGTTGGAACAACCTTAACCCAGCCGATGTCGCATCGGTTACAGTACTGAAAGATGCTTCTTCAACAGCCCTTTATGGTGCGCGTGGTGCCAATGGCGTTATCATGGTGACCACAAAACATGCACAAGCAGGTAAGGCACACATAGCAATTGATATGAAATGGGGTGTTAACAGTCGTATTAAACGAGACTATGAAACGATTTCTGACCCTGCTAAATACTATGAATTATATTATAAAGCATTATATAATTATCAAGTAAATGGTTTAGGATTAACACCTGCTCAAGCTACGATTGCTGCTAATAAGCAATTGATTTCTTCTGGTGCATCTGGTGGTTTGGGTTATCCAATCTTCACTGTTCCTGCTGGAGAAGAGCTCATTGGGGCTGACGGACGTATCAATCCAAATGCTACATTAGGCCGTGTCTTCAATTATAAAGGTAAAGACTACATGATAAAACCTGATAATTGGGAGAACTTAGGGTTCCGAAACGGCTTGCGAAAAGAGTATGATATCAGTCTGACAGGAGGTAGTGACAAGATGCAGTACTATCTTTCTTTAGGATATTTGAACAATGAAGGTATCGCTTATTACTCTGATTTCAATCGTATAACAGTACGTGCTAAGGCTGATTATGAGGCTTTGGATTGGTTGAAAGTTGGTACAAACGTGAACTTCAGTCGTACAAAGTATCATGTAATTCCATCTACTGGCAATGGTCTTTTCTATCAAATTAACAATATGGCGCCCCTCTATCCTGCCTATATACGTGATGGACAGGGTAATATACTGACGGACGAAATGGTTCAATGTACGATTATGGAGCTGGCTCAGTGATTGGTTATATGCGTCCAGTGTTGCCTAATCTTAATCCATTACAGGAGAATCGTTTGAATACAAACACTAGTAAGAACAACATGTATTCGTTCTTTGGCTATGCTGATATTATGCCGATTACTGGGTTAAAGATTACTCTTAATGGCGCAGTAACAAGCTATGACTCTCGTGGAACAGAGGCAACACAACCATTTTATGGATACAGTCATACGGCTACCCTACTGGTTTCGTATCAAGATCAAGTGATCAGACTTACTCATATAACTTCCAACAGCTCGCAAATTACCATCATGAGTTTGGTCATCATCACATGGAATTACTCTTAGGACATGAGTTCTATCGTAGTAGTTATGAGAATTTGTTCGGCTCAAAGACTGGTATGGCATCTTACTTTACCAATCAGACACTGGCTGGAGCTATTAAATTAGACAATACAGGTGAGTCTGGTAATAGTATTTATGAGTCAGAAGGCTTCTTCTTCCGTGGTCAATACGATTACGATCAGAAGTATTTCGGAAGTGTTTCTTACCGTCGTGACGCCTCAAGTCGCTTCGATCCAGCTCATCGTTGGGGTAACTTCTATTCTGTAGGAGGTGCCTGGATTCTCACAAAAGAGAAGTTTATGAAGCCTTTCCGTTGGATGAATATGTTGAAGTTGAAGGCTTCTTTTGGTCAGCAAGGAAATGATAATATCGGTGATTTCCATTATATTGATACTTACAGCATCGTGAATAGCAATGGTAAGGTTGGTCTGGTACTCAATGAAAAGGGTAATCCTAATATCACTTGGGAAACCAATAACAACTTCAATGTTGGTTTTGACTATGAAGTTTTGAATAGTCGGATACGCGGAAGTGTTGAGTATTTCTATAAGAAAACGACTGATATGCTCTGCTTTGTATTCGCACCTTATTCTGCTGGTTATAGTGGAATGTATGACAATATTGGTGATATGGTGAACCAAGGATTGGAGTTTGACCTCTCAGCTACACTTCTTAGAACCAAGAATATCAATTGGGATGTGAACTTTAATGCCACAACTTACAAGAACAAAATTACCCGATTGGCAGATGCTCTTAAGGCAGATCTCGTCGTAGATGGGCATGCTGGTTATATGAATGGTAGCAGACTCTATGCTGAAGGACTCCCTATTTACGAATGGTACATCCCACGTTATGCTGGTGTATCAAGTGAAGGAAAGGCTATGTGGTACTACAATGATACGGATGGAAGCCTCAAGACGACTGATGTCTATGGCAATGCAGACTATTATGCATGTGGAAGTCCACATCCAGACCTCTATGGTGGATTCGGCACAACACTAACAGCTTATGGCTTCGACTTGTCCGTTTCATTCTCTTACTCCCTTGGTGGGAAGTCTTGTGACTATGGTTATGAAGGGATGATGGGCGTTCCGAGTGGTACATCTACTGGCTTTGCAATTCATAAAGATATGCTTAATGCATGGTCAGAGACCAATACCTCAAGTAATATCCCACGTTGGCAATACAATGATGCGAACTCTTCTTCACTTAGTGATCGCTTCCTTATCAGTGGAAGTTACTTGACTTTGCAGAATCTTAACTTCGGTTATACACTTCCAAACCATCTGATTCAGCGTTTTGGATTGGGTAGTATACGTGTTTATCTGGCTGCAGATAACCTGTATTACTGGAGCAAACGTAAGGGCTTTGACCCACGTGGATCGTTCTCAGGAAGTAGTAGTACGGCAACTTATAGCCCTTCCAGAACAGTCTCTGGCGGTATTAAAGTTACATTCTAATGTCATTTCAAATGAAAAAAAACAAAATTATGAAACACCGTATATTAAGATATCTCTTCTCGTTGACGTTTGTTGCAACGACATTTAGCCTTGGAGGATGTATTGATACCATTGATCCGTCATCGACACTTACTGCCCAGCAAGTGAAGAATCTTACTTCTTCACAACAAGGTTTGCTGAATGGTATCATCTCTTATGTGATTGATGTCAATTCATGGGGTAGTAGTGGGTATCCTACTAATGACTGGGGTTATCCTTGTCAGATGTTCTATAGAGAGGTTCTTGGGGCTGATTTCCCTGTCTATAGTAGTAACTATAGCTATTGGCCATCTGTAGAAAGCGGTACAGAAACGCGTTTTAAGGCTTATTACACTTATCGTTATTATTACAATTTCATAGCTACGTGCAATAATCTTGCAAGTGTTATAGATCCTGCAACGGCGTCTGAGACTTCAAAGAACTACCTTGGTATAGCATTGACTTATCGTGCAATGGCTTATTTAGACATAGCTCGGCAGTTCGAATTTAAGCCAACTGGTATCGCAAGTCTGGATGATAAGGCTACGAAAGACAATATATGGGGACTTACAGTGCCCATCGTTACAGAGAAAACGCCCGACTCTGAGATGCGTCATAACCCACGAGCTCCTTTCTATAAGATGTATCGTTTCATCCTAACAGACCTTGATAATGCTGAAAAGTATCTACAAGGTTATGTACGTTCTGATAAGAAAATGCCTGATCTTAGTGTTGTTTATGGGTTGAAAGCACGCCTTTGGTTGGAAATGGCAAGCCGTTTTGACAAATCCAGTTCAGACTTAGATAAGGCGATAGCAGCCGAAGATTCAACGACAATAACGTATGATAAGTTAGGCATTCATACGGCTCGTGAGTGTTATGAGAAGGCTCGTGACTATGCACGATTGGCTTCTACAGGATACAGTCCTGTGACAGAAACGGAGTGGCTTGACCTAAGACAGGATTCAATACGCCTAATCAAGCATGGATGTGGTGCTTAGGTTACAGTACACGTGAGCAGATACCGTATATCTATTATACGTTTACAAGTAGTGTAACAACCGAGACTGACTGGGGATTGACACGTGCGTATGAGGCTTTCCGCATGATAGGTAGCTGGCTATATGGGCAGATCGGACAAGGTGACTGGCGCCGTTATTCATGGGTTTCACCTGATGCAGCGGGTACACATGACGGTTACAAGCAGTATGATTCTCTGATGATTGCAGGTCATAAAGTACAGAATTCTCTGTTAGATGAGGAGGAATGGAAGGCTCTTCCAGCTTATGTAAACACGAAATTCCGTCCTGCAAAGGGTAATAGGGTAGACACTTACGAAGGACAATTCATCAGTTTGCCTTTGATGCGTGTAGAGGAGATGAAGTTTATCGACATTGAATGCACTGCACATCTCGACGGTGTAGCTGCCGGTGTAGCTGCTTTGAAGTCGTTCATCAATGACTATCGTTACACGGATGGCTCTTATCAGGCTGGTAATGCTACCACTATGGATGAGTTTATAAAGGAGTTGTTGATTCAGAAGCGTATTGAGTTCTGGGGAGAAGGTCTTGTTTACTTTGATAATAAACGCCTTGCTCAGCAGATCAGGCGCAAGGATAATACTAATTATGAGCCTAATGCGCAAATCAATTCCAAGGCTGGTTATGTTTGTCCATGGCTCAATTACTTCATATTGGAGTATGAAACACATAACAATGTGGCATGTAAGCCGAACCCAGATACATCAGGAAGTCTTACTGTAACCAATCAATAACTAACTGGAATTTGATCAATAAATCATAACGAAAGGCAGATCCTAAAGCTGAACATACTGTTTCGGCTTGGGGTCTGCCTTCTTTTAATCTTAATGCTATGGAAGTAAAGGATATCTTTGAACTACGAAAACAAGGGCGAACGGAGGAGGCTTACGCTGCAATCCTCCCTATGTATGCAGCGCATAAGGGACATTACACCACGATAGCGATGTTCTGGGTGGGGGTTGACATGATGCAGTTACGCTATCAGCAGCGCCGATTAGAAGAAGCTTATAAAATCTTTCAGAGTCTGATGCGACTCTATCCGACAATGGAGGATAAGGATTTGAAAGGGCAAAGTGCCATGATGCGTGCTGCAATACTTGTCTTCGATCATCATCCTTCATTCTCTATGATCAGCTTCATCACGCAGTGGGGCATCACCAGACTTGCTGATGAAGACTGGACAACAGGGCAAAGTAACGGACATCCAGTCCCTTCAACGGGGATGCGTATTGTGGGAAAAGTGTTCAAAGAGGTTGAGGCTACACCAACAGTTGACGTTGCATTGAAAGCTGCACCTATATTGGCAGAGGCGTTGAAGCACAGCCCTTATAACATGAATAATCAGCGTTATAAAGCCATAGTCTATCGTATCATGGGGAAGAAAGACAAGGCTATTGAGATTTATCTACGTCTTATATCCAAGCATCGACAGTCTTATCTCTTTCATGAGTTATCCAATCTCCTTGATGATGAGCAACAAAAGATAGCTTTACTCTGCAAAGCTATCTCGTCACAACGTGAAGAAAAGTTCCGTCAGCGTATGCGTTATACGCTGGCAGGTTTGCTATTCAGTCGTGATAAGGCCAGGGCGAAATACGAATTGGACAAGTGTATTGCAGCACGTAAGCAAGCTGGATATGCCATTACGTGGGAGATGCAGAATCTTGCAGCAAGCTTGGCAGAGGTGATACCCGTCACAGAAGTGGATGAAAAGAGCTTTTATCGTCAGCAGGAAGCTGTCATTCGGGAGATGACAAAGCTCAGGTGATAGTATAAATCCAGTGCTGTTTTTCTGTAGGTAAACACAGATTAGTTCTTATTATCTTCGAACTATAGCACCCCCTGATGCAGGTTACATTTGCGTTCTTACTGTTTTAATCCTTTGTATCATGTTCTTATAGGTATGATGTGATAGGATGATGCAGGGCGAATACCGATCGTTTATTACCTGGAATGTGAGGGTCGGGAAAGAAAAAGGACCAGAAAGAGACGGTGGAACATAGGGAAAATAAAGAGGAAAGATTCTTTACAGTTTTGTGAAATAGTCTCCTTGCAAAACCAGTTGATATGCTAAAAAATCGCTTCTGTATCTTTTTGAAAACCAATAGGTTACAGAAGGCGTTTTAAAAGGTGCCCTTTTGCGTTGTAAAAGGGCACCTTTTACACATCAAAAGGGCATCTTTTACCATGTAAAAGGGCGTCTTTTAGAAGGCAAAAGAGCATCTATTAAATAGAGAGTGAGAATAATCCTTACAAAAGGGAGGCATAAGTTGTGTTTTAAGATATTTCCTGCTATTCATCAAACAATGGTTACCGTGCCTGTAGAGGAGGTACAAATATAAAAGAATGGTTAGTCGGAAACAGGCGCAAGGAGTACACTTGCCCCCTTACAGGATGATGGATAAAACAGAAAAAGGGCTTGTACAAGGAGTGAAACCTTGACAAGCCCTTTTGTTTTTTAGCGCTATTAGCGCAATATTCGGTTGATTATTACTTCAACTTCAGATCGTAGTTCATGTCCTTAGAGTTAACTGCTGGCTCCTCGAAGTCACTGTTAACAAGACGGAGAGTAGAGTCGTTTACTACGAGGAAGTTGGTCTTGTTGTCCTTACCAAGCTCGAACTGATAGTAAGTATTGCTCTTACCCTTTACGTCCTTCTTGATAACCTGATACTTACCAGTGTAGTTGTATGTAGTGTCAGCCTCGGTGTTTGACTTCATATAAGACTCAACAACGCTGAAGCCATTAGATGAATCCTTTGCCAAAGCAACACGATATTTGATACCAGCAACGTCTGCTGCAGGTGTCATACCCTCGTAAACAGCTGAGTCACCAGCTGCTGCTGTGTCCTGAGCTGCACTGTCATTACTCTCATTGTTTGCTGTAGTCTTGCCATTGTTACAAGCTACCATAGCTGCGCAAGCAGCTACCATTAACATAATCTTTTTCATAATTATCTACTTTTTGTTTCTAACTATTTTTTAACTCTCGACCTGCAAAGATATTGCATTTTATTTGTAAATCGAGAATGTTTTAACTATTATTTTATCTTAATAGGCATTGAACGCAGTTGTTGATTGCCTGCCTGATCGGTGACACGGATGACAAAATGATAGTCGCCAGTATCTATATCAGCTGGAATCTGAATGTCTTGTTTGGCGTCATAAGCCTTGTCTCCACGTGGAATGGTAAAGTCTTGGTTATATACCCATGGCTTTTTGTAGTCTTTACTATCCTTTTTAGGATCGAGTTTACAGTTGTCTTTTTGCGTACCGTGTGTGTGATGATCAAAGTTATTGTGTATTTCGATGTTGTAATTGCCTAATTCTTCATTGTCAGTGAAGCGATAACGGAATGGAATCGTTTCTCCACGGCTATAGACTTGGCAATCTACAGGGTTCGCAGTGATGCCTGCGTCTGTGATAACAGGCAATTCATTGTCTTTTACAATGTCATCGTTACTAGTGCATGCAACCATAGTGAGTAGTGCAGCAATAGCTGTTAAACTGAACAAATCTTTCTCATAATGTCTTTCTTTTGTGTGATGGAGTCTCTTTACCTGTAGAGAATGCGTACTGATTTCCGTTTCTCTACAGGTCCAGAGACTATCGTGTTGTCGTATTTTAATACTTCTTTAAGTGTTCTTACTTGATGATGAAATCCTCAATCTCTTCAGTAGTCTCACGTCCCTTATTGTCCTTCACAGTGAAGTGGATGTGATATTCGCCAGGTTGGCACTCTGCTGGGATGGTGATTTCCTTGGTAAACGTGAAGCTACCACTCTTTCCTTTGAAGCCATCAACCTCCATTTCATGCTCTTTATCACCATGGAACTCGATCTCAATCTCATCAACTGGGTCCTTAGTCTCAATGTTTGCTGTGATAGTAAGCTTACCATTAGGTGTTCCTTCCATTGTGTTTACCTGCAGATTCTCAATCTTTGGAGCATTAGGATCTACTATTTTCTTCTTTAAAGTGATCTTTTCTTTAATGCTCTTTACGGCTCCTTCTGCATTAGTAACAGTGATGGTGCACTCATATTCGCCCTCTGTAAGTGTCTCAGGGAGGTCAAGATGCTCGTGGAAGGTAGTGTTTTTGACTCCAATATACTTGTTATTGGTGTATGATTTCTCTACTTTATTGTTTGCATCCTTTACAAGTGTAACGTTAATACCCGTGATTTTAGAGCTTGAAGTAATCTTACATTCCAAGTGAAGGTCGTCACCAATGGTGCCAACTTTCTCGTTGTCATGTCCGAACTCCATGTCTTTGAACTCGATGTTACCGTTTGTTGTAGGGTCATCATCATTATCACAAGATGTAAGTGCCATAGTGAAAACACTCAACAGCGCCATTGCGCCAATAAAAAACTTCTTTTTCATCGTTTAATTTGTTTTTGATAAGACTTTCGTCTTGGTTTATTTACTCTTTGTTTCTTTGTTCTCGGTTGTGTGACAGGGATGCTATGGAGATATTACCTGTTGTGGCCAGCGCTCCACAAGCATCCCTTCACGTTCTCATTTTGTTTGTAGAATTAAGTGGTATATTGTTTAATTAAAAATCAAATCCAACCATTAAAGCCACATTCCTACCAGGTTCTGGTACGTCAATAAGCCGATAAAAGCTCGTATGATCGTAATATTTACGGTTCAAAAGGTTCTCTGCGTTAAGGCTCAAATGCAGTTTTTTATCGCCAAAGGCAAAGTCTTTTCCTGCAGAAAGGTTCAATGTGTAGTATCCAGGGGTTGGTTTCTCTGGTGGAACAATGTTGTTTTGCCTTCCAACGACGTGGAAATTAAGTGCAACGAAGCCTTCATTACCTACTTTTTGTTGGCAATAATCATACTTAAGGGTCATGTCTGCCGACCAAGGAGTTGAGAAAGGAAGCGTATAACCCTTCTTTTCACCCGACAATTGTTCTGCATATAGATATTCACCTTTGGCTTCTGCGCTTAGGAAAGGAAGTATCTTCCAGTTGGCTTGCAGCTCAAAACCAGAGCGAATGACACGACTCTGTGTGTAATAATACCACTGAAGACCCTCATAATAGTTTGGCGTTGGGTTCATATAGATGTAGTTCGGGAAGTAATTAAGGTAAGGATCAAACTGTACAGTGACCTTATCATTCCCCCAACGAAGCCCCAAGTCTAACTGATAAGACTCCTCTGGATTGAGCGTAGGGTTACCTTTCTCATATCTGAAGATGTGATAATTGATGCCATCGGTGCCCAATTCCTTCGGAATAGGTACACGGAAGCTCTTCCCGATGTTTGCTTTCAGGATCCAATTGCCCGTAGCATAGTTGATACCAGCCGACCATGTAAGGCTGTTAAACGACCTATGAAGGTCTTGAGAACGCTGTTTGTAAACCGAATCAGTGGTATTGATAGGTGTCTTGAACCAATCATTATAGCTGTGAATATTGGTTGTTACGTGGTCATATCGTACCCCCGCATTTACAATCAAGTCCTTTTTGATAGTGTATCTGTCGAAGGCGTAGGCGCCAAAGGATGTCGTTTCAAAGTCAGGGATGATGAATCCCCATCCATTACGGCGGTTATGCTGATATTCACCATTGATACCTGCGGAGAGCATGTGCTGCTCATTCAGGGCAAGACGCATCATAATGTTTGCGGTATAGGTATCTTTCTTGAACTCACGCTCCAATGTATTCGGTGGAGTTGGCATGTAACCATGTGATATTGGTTCGGAAAGTTCCTTGCGATGGTTGTTCTGATAAGCAAGATTTGCCTCAAGAGCGAGAGCCCCTTGTTGGTAAACCGTGTGGCTCATCACCTTCAGATGATTCACACTTTGGTAAGGTAAATCAATGTCACGACGCGACTTGTCATAGTCAATGCTTGACAGTCTGACTTCCAAACCATGTGCATTTGCAAGAAACCACTCTTAGAGTAGGAGTCAGTGAGCTTCAGTTCAGTGTGGAAGTTATATCCTTTGTAGCCAATAGTAACACTTCCATCCCGTTCAAATCCTGCTGTGTTACGAAGGCGTTGATCCTTCAGTGGGATATCATAGGAGTAATATTGAATACTGTTTGTGGGTACCTTGTAATCAGCATAGTCGATAAGCGTGGTGTTAACCTTCCAATAAATGTGGTTCATAATGCCTTGCAAACGTGCAGATAAACCCAATGATTCGTTGTTACTACGGCCAAAAAGCAATACTCCTCCTTGGAATTTCTTTGTTGGAATATAGTTACTGTATAGGTTAATGACACCTCCTATGGCATCAGAACCGTACAGTAAGGCTGCCGGACCTTTCACAACCTCGATGTGATCAATGGCAAACTGGTCTATTTCCAGTCCATGGTCATCACCCCATTGTTGGCCTTCATGCTTGATACCGTCCTCTGTTACAACCATACGATTGAACCCTAAACCACGTATTGTGGGCTTGGATTGTCCTGAACCAATGCTCATTGCTTTGACGCCTGGTATATTACTGAGTGTCTGCATCAGGCTTCCTGCAAAATTGTTTTGAAGGAATTGCTTGCCAATACTGATGGTATTGACGGATGATCTCATCTGGAGATCTTTCTCTCTGTTGCCCAATACGGTTACATCCTGCATGACAATACTGCTGTCGACGCCCTCTTTTGCTTTAGAAAGGAGAGGCTTTGACAGATGATTACCTGCAAACATAGCCATGCAAACAAGAGAAAGAACAAAAAGCTGATAACGCTTTTTTCATTTCTGAATGTTATAGAATATTGATAAAAATAGTTGATTTCTGCACGTTTCAAGTATACGTAGACTTGATGATCAGGCAGATAAAGTGTGCCGTAACATGATGGTTTGAACCCTATAAGAGGATATAATCATCCCTTAAAGGAAATGTAACAAGACACAGTTCTCCCTTGTCTGTTACGGCAATAGTAATCCCAAACAACGTCTTTGTGACGTTGGGAATACCTTAATTATAAACGTGTTGGGGGAGCCCTAAGGCTGATGACTTCAACTTCTGGGCGCACATAGGAGGTGACACTCACAAGGAAGAGGAAGCCTAAGACGGTAATAGCAACAGCATTCAACTGAATGTTTGCTGCTTGAAGGAAGTTGAAGAAGGCAAAATGACAAATCTGACAGGTGTCTGCATTGTGGTTCTGTCCATGGTGACCATAGCCTTGGTCGCATGTAGAGAGCTCAGTATTCACCTGACAAATATGCACGGACTTAACAACCATTGGCAACATAAACAGTGCCAAGAGTAGCCATGCGATGAAGATACGCTTCAAATTGTACCTACGTTTTGTCATTAACTCTTCGTTTATTTGGGAACAAAGATATTGATTAATATAAAATAAGACAAGTAAATATGTAAGTTTTTCAGTATTATTAACAGTTCGTTTCGTGTACGAGGTTTATGTTATCGAGGAATAAAACACATAATAAAGAGATGCAATGTTTGTGCTGTTGTGGGAGGCTTAGACGCCTCTCTTGTAAAAACTAATTACCTATTGTTTTCTAATAGGTCATCTTTTGCCTTCTAAAAGGTGCCCTTTTGCACTGTAAAAGGGCACCTTTTGACATGTAAAAGACGCCCTTTTGCACTGTAAAAGATGCCCTTTTGCGAGCCTCTTCATAACTGCTTGATAATGTTTAGGTTACAAAGCTGAAAAAAGAAGAATTCCTTCTATTTTGGGTTCGTGTATACTTCTAGTATTGTAAGTATATTTTCATATTTCTAATATCTATCCTTTCACCCTCTCTTTGACTGACAACCCTGCTTTCAGGTACGGCATCTCGCTATTTCAAAAAGAGCAAAAAAAATCCTCACAAGCCAATATGTAGCTGTGAGGATTCTTATCTTATTAAGACTCAATGACTAATCATTGCTCTCATTATTGTTGTTCTCATGACGTGGACGACGCTCATCATGACGTTGTTCTCCGTCACGACGTGGGCGACGTTCACCACGTGGACGACGCTGTGGCTCTACATATCCCTCTGGTTTCTCAAGCAGTACACGACGTGAAAGCTTGTACTTGCCAGTCTTAGGGTCAATGTCAAGGAGCTTAACCTTAATCTTATCGCCTTCCTTGATGCCTGCTTCTTCAACAGTCTCAAGGCGCTTCCAGTCTATTTCAGAGATGTGGAGCAATCCGTCTTTGCCTGGGAGTATCTCTACGAAGCAGCCATAAGGCATGATAGAACGTACGGTTCCTTCGTATACTTCACCAATCTCTGGTACGGCAACGATGGCTTTGATCTTGCCAAGAGCCGCATCAATGGCGTCTTTATTAGGAGCAGAAACCTGTACTTTGCCCACACCTTCAGTCTCTTCGATGGTGATTGTGGCTCCAGTTTCCTCTTGCATCTGCTGGATAATCTTACCACCAGGGCCGATAACAGCACCAATGAACTCCTTAGGAATCTCCAATTGGATGATACGTGGTACTTGTGGCTTCATCTCAGCACGTGGTTCTGCAATCGTTTCTGTCAACAGATTGAGGATGTGTTCACGACCAGCCTTAGCCTGCATAAGTGCCTTTCAAGAATTTCGAACGACAATCCGTCGCACTTAATATCCATCTGAGTAGCTGTAAGACCATCTTTTGTACCCGTAGTCTTGAAGTCCATGTCACCCAAGTGGTCCTCATCACCAAGGATATCACTAAGTACTGCATACTTATCTTCGCCTGGATTCTTGATAAGACCCATTGCAATACCTGATACAGGCTTCTTCATTGGAACACCAGCATCCATCAATGCAAGTGTACCAGCACATACTGTAGCCATTGAAGAAGAACCGTTAGACTCAAGAATCTGGCTTACCAAGCGAACAGTGTAAGGGAAATCAGCTGGGATTTGACCCTTCAATGCACGCCAAGCAAGGTGACCATGACCAATCTCACGGCGTCCTACGCCACGCTGAGCCTTAGCTTCACCGGTACAGAAAGGAGGGAAGTTGTAGTGAAGAAGGAAGCGTTGGTAGCTTTTCTCCAGTACATTATCAACCATTTTCTCATCCATCTTTGTTCCAAGGGTACATGTTGAGAGTGACATTGTCTCACCACGCTGGAAGAGTGCACTACCATGTGGCATTGGCAAAGTATCAATCTCGCACCAGATAGGACGTATCTCATCTGTTGCACGACCATCCATACGCTTGCCAGTGTCAAGTACACTGCGGCGCATAGAGTCACGTTGAACATCTGCAAAGTAACGATCTATCTCTGCATGTTTCTCTTCGAGCTCGTCTTCTGACAAGTCTGTATGAGCTGCATCATAAGCCTCTGTGAAGTCAGACTTAATCTTCTCGTAGGTCTCCTCACGGTGTTTCTTGTCGTTGTCACCGCTCTGAGCCTCTGCATAGCAAGCATCGTAAGTCTCCTTACGTACTTGTTCGCGCAACTCTTCATCGTTTATTTCGTCGTCATACTCACGCTTTACGTCAGTACCACATGCCTTTGAAAGCTCTTCCTGCATCTCACACATAGGCTTTATTGCCTCATGTGCAGCCTTCAAAGCACCTATAAGATCCTGTTCAGAAACCTCATTCATCTCACCTTCAACCATCATGATGTTGTCCTTAGTGGCACCAACCATAAGGTCCATATCGGCTTCTTTCATCTGTTCGTAGGTTGGGTCGATGACATACTCACCATTAATGCGAGCCACACGAACCTCTGATGTAGGGTAATCGATAGGAATATCTGATGCTGCGAGTGCTGCTGAAGCAGCGAAACCTGCGAGTGCATCAGGCTGATCAACGCCGTCTGCAGACAGCAACATCACCTGTACATAAACCTCACAGTGATAATCTGATGGGAAAAGTGGACGAAGAACACGGTCCACAAGGCGTGATGTAAGGATTTCGTCGTCGTTAGCTTTGCCTTCGCGTTTGGTGAAACCACCAGGATAACGACCTGCTGCAGAGTACTGCTCGCGATAATCTACTTGCAAAGGCATGAAGTCTGTGCCCGGAACTGCCTCTTTAGCTGCACAAACAGTAGCGAGAAGTACAGTGTTACCCATGCGGAGTACTGCCGCACCGTCAGCCTGTTTGCAACCTTTCCGGTTTCAATTGAGATGGTTCTTCCATCTGGCAATTGAACTGTTTTCGTAATTACGTTCATCTAAAAATTAAAAATACTTATTGTTTTGACCAACATCTTAGGGAAGAAAAGCGGTAAATTCTGCAAGACTCTGAAGCCTTGGAGGAAACCTTCTCACGCATCCCATAAAATTAATCCGTGCAAATTTACCTATTATATATGTAACATACAAATAAATAAGAATATATTTTGAGTCATTCAAGTGCGTAGCCTCTTTTCCTAACCCTATGCTTTTAATTGATATAAGTGTGCATGAAAAGCATGTAAAAGATGCTCTTTGATAGGTCAGAACGTAACAAAATAGCAGTTATAGTAACGTGTTGTGAGAAACGCTATTGACAATATTTGATACTCTTTTGCTTTGCTGTTTTATCAAATAACATTACCTTTGCACAAAACATAACAATTAAAAACGTAATATCTATTAAGCAATGAAGCATAATATTGGAAGCATATTGACAAAAGGATTGGCTGTTGTTGGACTGGTTGTCTTGGCAAGTTGTACGGGCGAACAGTTCCATGTGGCTGGTTCTATAGCTAATGCTAAGGATTCAACTCTTTACTTTGAGCATAACGGACTGGATGGATTTTCAACTATTGATTCGGTAAAACTCGATGAAAAGGGCAATTTTTCTTTCTCAGGAGATAAGATGAACAACCCTGAGTTTTATCGTCTGCGCATAGCAGGACAGATTATTAATATTGCTATTGATTCTACTGAGACGATTGATGTAAAGGCTACTTACCCACAGATGTCAACCGATTATACCGTAAAAGGTTCTTACGAAAATGAGAAAATCAAAGAGTTAGCACTCAAACAGATCAATCTACAGACACGTTGTCAAGACCTTTATAACGAGCGCCCCGACATTGCTGACTCTATGGTGAACGTCCTTGTAAATGATTATAAACGTGATGTCTCTTTGAATTATATCTTCAAAGAACCTATGCGTGCATACAGTTACTTTGCCTTGTTCCAGTATATTGTTGTTGGAAACCAGGCAAGATTGATCTTCGATCCAACGAGAGATGCTAGTGATAACAAGGTGTTTGGTGCTGTAGCAACAAGTTGGGACACTTATTATCCAGGCTCAGAGCGAACACAGAACCTGCATAATATCACAATAAAGGGTATGAAAGACGAGCGTATTGTCAAAGCACAGAGCAAGCCTGTGGAGCTAAAAGCACAGGAATTGGGTGTTGTCGACCTTCCATTACGTGATAATCACGGCAATGTTCGTCATCTGACAGACCTGAAAGGAAAGGTTGTCTTACTTGATTTCCATGTGTTCTCTGCAGATGGATCAACAGAATATATCATGCAGATGCGCGATTTATATAACAAATATCATGACCGCGGACTGGAGATTTACATGGTTTCTTTGGATGATAACGAGCATTTCTGGAAAGAGCAAGTTGCCAATCTTCCTTGGATAAACGTATATGACGATTCTGGTATTAGCCAAGCTTACACGGCTCCAGCCCAGAGTCTTCCTATCATTTACCTCATAGACCGTGGTAATAACGTTGTGAAGAACCCATCTCAGATTAAGAATTTAAGTGAAGAAATTGAGAAGTTATTGTAGCAATCCGTACCATTCTGATCTCAAGTGTTGAGCTCGGAATGTAAAATAACTTCACTATTGAAAAATGAAAGGTGCCCTTTTGCATTGTAAAAGGGCACCTTTTGCTGTTTAAAAGGTGCCCTTTTGAGGTGTAAAAGACGCCCTTTTACAATGCAAATGGGCGTCTTTTACAAGCCACTTTGTAATAGCTTGACAATCATCATGTTATGAAGAGCAAAATAAAAGGTTTTTCCCGGGAATAAATTTTTAGACGAAGTAATTTAGTAAAGAACTTTCTTAACGTCTCTGTTTGCTGTTCCTGTTGCAGCGGAACCTCCTCTTGTCTATTTCTTAGGGCTCTCTCCGAATTCTTCTTTGTAGCATTTGGAGAAATAACTTGGGGTAGAAAAGCCTACGGCATAAGCCACTTCGGAGACGTTTTTGTCAGTTGTCTGCAAGAGTTGACGGGCACGTGCGAGGCGTGCTTTGCGTAGCATTTCTACAGGAGAGTAGCCTGTGAGGGCTTTCACTTTACGATAAAGTTGTACGCGAGAAAGCCCGATTTCATCGCCAATCTTCTCTACACTGAGGTCGCTATCAGCGAGATTCACTTGTATAATCTACGAAGTTGCGTGATGAAGTTCTTGTCTGTCTCTGTTGATAGCTTGCTAATATCTTCATTTTCATTGTTCCCAGAGAAGAATTCACTTAATTGTCGACGACTTTGGATGAGGTTTTCTATGCGAGACAGTAGTAAGTGAAGTGAGAAAGGCTTAGCTATATAAGCGTCAGCGCCATGCTCATATCCTTCAGCTCGTTGTTCATCAAGGCTACGGGCAGTAAGTAATATGACAGGAATGTGACTTATAGCCTTGTCATTTTTCAGTTGATTACAGAACTCCAAACCATCCATGATGGGCATCATAATGTCTGAGATGATAATATCAGGAATTATTCTGCGCGCAATTTCTAACCCAGTTTTACCGTCAGCAGCTTCACTTACCTTGTAAAGATCAGACAAAGCAGAACGGAGATAGGTCCTTATGTCATTGTTGTCATCAATGATTAGTACTTCAGGTTTGTTACTATCCGTAGGCTGGATGATATCATTCAGGTGGCGTACCGTGTTGGGCTCACCGCAGTTTTCGTTGGTATCAATGAGTGGAGGAGTGGTTTGAACCTCCTGTTGACTTACTTCTCCTTTCTGTTTGAGAGGAAGAGTGATACTGAAAACACTCCCTTTTCCCTTCTCACTTGTTACGTTTGCCTGTCCGTGATGTAGCTCCGTGAAGGCTTTTACGAGTGCAAGTCCGATGCCAGTTCCGCTACCTGAATTCCTGGCTTGGTAGAAATGATCGAAGATATAGGGCATATCTTCAGCCTCAATGCCCATTCCATTGTCCGAAACGCTGATGTGTACAAGGTCATTATCAGCTGTTGCACCAAAGATTATCCTACCTCCTTCGGGTGTATACTTCATGGCGTTGCTAAGAAGATTATAACAAATGCGCTCTATTTTCTCCCGATCTGCCCTAATAAAGATAGGTGATGCGACTTCCAATTGTAGTGTTATACGTTTCTTTTGTGCCGAAGTGGCAAAGAGATTGAGCCAACGTCCCATGTCATCCGTGAGGTTGAAGTCAGAAAGATGCAGTTTCATCTTTCCGTTTTGTACCTTTCTGAAATCCAAAATCTCACTGACAAGTTGTGATAACACGGCAACATTGCGTTCAACAATCTGTAGCATGTTGCGTTGTTGTGGGTTAAGATTCTTGTCGTTGATAATGTATTCTACAGGATCAGCTATCAGTGTGAGTGGCGTACGTAGCTCATGACTGATGTTAGTAAAGAACTGTAGTTTGGCATTAGTAGCCTCTTCCTCTATCCTTCTTCGTATGACGATAGTCCGATAGACGTAAACCATGATTCCGATAAGGAGCAACGTGATGATACTAAAGAGGAAGATGTATACTTTCTGGTGGTTATATTGTGCCAGATAAGTGTCCACTTTGCCATGAAGATTGGTGAGACGTGCCGTCTGTTTGTTCATCTCTTCATTCTGCATCAGTAGCACATTGGCATTGTCACGGGTCACAAGTGCTCCTTTAAGATAGTTGTCTCGCTTGTAAGGTCTCTTCTCTAAGATGTTAAGAGCAAGCTGCATGACAAGGTCTCCACGGGTAGGATAGATGTAAGAGGCTTCCAGTCTGCCATCGCGCACATTCTCCATGCCACCTCCAGGGACGGGAAGTGCATCAATACCAACGATCTTTATTCCTTTAATTTTGTGTTTTTCTGTTGCCTGCAAGGCTCCTATTGCCATTCGGTCATTCTGTGCAAAGACATAGCTGATGGGCATATTCCGTGCTATAATACTGTCCATTTCATCTTCACCCTTTTGTTTTAGCCAGTCAGCATATCGTCTGGAAACGACTTTTATACCAGGAAATGCCTTCAGAGCATCCATGAATCCGCGATTACGTTCTATGGCTGGCGACGATCCTTTCAGTCCACTGATCTCTGCAATACGCCCTTTCCCTTTTAATTGTTGGGCAATGAAGTGTCCCATCTCGTGTCCAGCTTCATAGTTATCGGCACCAATGAAAGCAGTATACTTCTTGGAATCAGTCTTACGGTCGAAGAGAATGACAGGGATTCCTTTGTCATATGCTTTGTCAATAACCGATGAAATGGTATGTATTTGGTTTGGTGAAACGATGAGAAGGTCTACCCCTTCCTTGATAAATTGATTGATTTGCTCTGTCTGTAGTTTATCATTGTCGTTTGCAGAGGCAAACTTTAGTGTAGCATTATCATGTTGGTAGGTACTCATGACAAGCTCATTATTGAGCTTATCACGCCAGATGTCCTCGGAACACTGTGATACTCCAATGACATACTGCCTGTTATTGTTTGTATTACAAGCTGTGATAAGGAGTGTAGAGAGTATGATAAAAAGATATTTTTTCATCTTTGCTTACTACTTAGGAGGGCTATTACCTTGTTTTATGAGGGCAAAGATAGTCTGTTTCTTTTGGATATGCAAATGTTCATACATATAAACAAAGCCTCCACTTATCTGTTATGACAGTGTCATATGTGATAAGTGGAGGCTATATATAAATAAGGTGTAACGAAGATAGTTACTTCTCAGGGTAGAATCTTATACATGCCGGGTGGCTCAGGTCAATGTCTTGATGAGTGTTTGTAAGCATACCAGTTGATTTGTCACGGCTATAAACCTGTATAGTGTTGTCATCACGGCAAGCAACGAGTAGGTATTTTCCATTAGGAGTAATAGCGAAGTTGCGTGGATGTCTGCCAGTCTTCTGTACGCCAACACGTCTCAGAGAACCGTCACCACCTAACTTAAAGATTGTGATACCATCACCTTTAAGGCGTGTACTAGCATAGAGGAAGTTGCCATCAGGGCTTATACGGATGTCAGCACCACCTTGTGCATGTGCATCATCAGCAACTACAGTCTGTATTTCCTTGAGCTTTCCGTCTTTATATTGGTAAGCAATAACCTTTCCGGATAGCTCATTCATGAGGTAAGCATATCTTCCGTTAGGCTCAAAGACTAAGTGACGAGGGCCAGAACCTGGTCTGACGTGTGCAGCAATACCACGATCTTCGAGTTTCTTCTCCTTTGCATTGTAAGTGAAACTGAGTATTCTGTCACCGCTGAAGTCTGTTGTAAGAATGTAATTGTCAGGAGTGAAGATTGTACAATGGAAGTGTGGCTGGTTCTGACGTGTACGGTTAGGCCCCATTTTCTTACTGCTCATTAGTACCAAAGACTTGTCTAACGTTCCATTTGACAGTATTGGGAATACTGATAAGCTACCACCTGAATAGTTGGCAGTCACTGCAATCTTGCCGTTTGTTGCAACATAGCAAGGGTCAGCACCATGTGTCAGTTGTGAGTTCATGAATGAAAAAGTACCCTTTGTTGGGTCAAAGCCAATGCTATTCAGTACAGCTAAAGAATTATTCTTCTCACTAACAGCGTAGATATAACGTCCGTTTTTGCTGAAAGTAAAGTAAGATGGGTCATCAATCTTTAAAGAACTGAGCTCTGTAGCCGTACCATTTTCTTGGTCAAAGTCAAAGGAATAAAGTCCTTCGCTTCCTGCATCTGTGTAAGTTCCAACAACCATTTTCACATTATTGTCGGCCATGCTGAATGCTGGCATAATGGCAAGTGCCATACCTAATAAAATAGATTTTGTTTTCATTTGGAATATTTATTGAATAAATTTATTGTCGTTTTTGGCTTTTAACTTTGTATACTGCATCATGAACTTGCGTTTGCAAAAGTAATTAAAAGTTCTATAAGCCTTTATTTTTTTTATCTTTTTTTGGCTTCAACGTCTTCTTTTTTTAAGTTTTTTTAATAACTTTACCTTTGTATTCCTATAATAAAGGTTAGTTTTCGTAAAGGGATGAAAAGAGACTGTCGGTGGGTGTTTTCTGGCCTTTGTTTTATACTATTTCTTGTCTTGTTTCTGCTTTTCGTCGCCTTTTGTTTTATGGATATCTGCTAAACTTCTTCATCGTTTTAATTCGTCTATGTCTGCTTTTGGGGATGGGAACTTTACATAATTACCCGTAAGTTCATTCTCCCTGTGTCGTCAAATGATGTGTTTTTTCATGCCTGTACTATTGCTTTCGCGTGTGCTTATAGGGTATTACAGAAAACTACAAAGGCCTTGTAGAAGTATTACAGACGCCTTGTAGAAGTATTACAAGCGGCTTGTAAAAAGATTACAGACGCCTTGTAATTTTCTGTAATGGCGCACCTGGGGATGTCTGCATCGCTCTTCTAGTAGTAAGTTAAGCGTTGATAGCTAAATAAAGATATGACTCAAGCAATTGAATAATATATGATAAGTTCAGTCTTAAGCCATTTCTTTAGAAAAAGTTTAGTGTACGCAATGTCTAATCTTCTGTATTTAGGCTGATATTGTTAAATATGTATAAATTATTTATAACGATGATTGCCATTCTTATATATAAGGTTGGAAATGACTACCTTTGCAGTCCGATTATTATAGGGGTAATCTTAGAGCCCCATACGATTCATGTTAATAGTGTTGTCTTTGGCCGGGCGGCATGGTTAGGTAAACACATGGTCGTAAAATAGAAAACGTTTTTTAGTAGTAAAATTATTAATTTTTTAGAATGGACACTTTAAGTTACAAGACTATTTCCGTTAATAAGGAAACAGCTAAGAAGGAGTGGGTCGTTATTGATGCCAGCGATCAGATTGTAGGTCGCCTTTGCTCTAAGGTAGCTAAGCTGCTTCGCGGAAAGTACAAGCCAACTTTCACTCCTCATGTAGATTGTGGGGACAATGTAATCATTATCAATGCAGCTAAGGTTGTGTTCTCTGGTAAGAAAGAGACAGATAAGGTTTACACACGTTATACTGGTTACCCAGGCGGTCAGCGTTTCAATACTCCAGCTCAGTTGCGTACTCGCAAGAATGGTATTGATAAGATGATTCGTCACGCCTGTTAAGGGTATGTTACCCAAAGGTCCTCTGGGTCGTCATCTGTTGGATAACCTTTATGTTATCGATGGTACAGAACTCAACGGTCTCGAGGCACAGAAGCCAAAGGCAATTGATATTAACCAGTATAAATAATAAGGAGAAAGATGGAAGTAATAAATGCAATTGGTCGCCGTAAAAGCGCTGTAGCGCGTGTTTACCTCTCAGAAGGTACCGGTAAGATCACAATCAATAAGAAAGATTTAACTGAATTCTTCCCATCAGCTATCCTGCAGTACGTGGTTAAGCAGCCACTGCAGTTGCTCGGTGTTGAAGGTCAGTATGACATTAAGGCCAACCTTGATGGTGGTGGCTTTACTGGTCAGAGCCAGGCACTGCGTCTTGCTATTGCACGTGCATTGGTTAAGGTAAACGCTGAAGATAAGAAGAACTTGAAGGATCATGGATTCCTGACTCGTGACAGCCGTGCTGTTGAACGTAAGAAGCCAGGTCAGCCAAAAGCTCGTGCTCACTTCCAGTTCAGTAAGCGTTAATATTTCCTTTGCTGGGCTTTGGGTATTAGATTTGAACATTGAATATTGTATTTCGAATTCGGAATATCGAACTTCATGTTATGTGTTGTTTGGTGATTCTTACCTCGGAAAGTAACTTCTAAATCACGAAGGTAATAGTTCAAAAGTCAAACCTCAAAGGTTAGAAGGAATAAAGTTTAGTATCTAAACTGGCGAGATTTCTTATCGGGGGACTACTCGTTGGTTGATTCTAACAAAGCCTGGCGAAGCTCATTCGCCAAGAAAGAATTAAAAAAGAAAGTAAACAAGTAAAATCAAACAAGATGTCAAGAACAAATTTTGACCAATTATTGGAGGCAGGATGTCACTTTGGCCACCTCCGTCGCAAATGGAACCCAGCAATGGCTCCTTATATCTTTATGGAGCGTAATGGTATCCACATCATTGATCTTCATAAAACTGTAGCTAAGATTGACGAAGCTGCAGAAGCTCTTAAGGGAATAGCTAGGAGTGGAAAGAAGATTTTGTTCGTCGCTACTAAAAAACAAGCTAAGGATGTTGTAGCAGAAAAGGCTGCAGCAGTGAACATGCCATACGTAAATGAGCGTTGGGCAGGTGGTATGTTGACCAACTTCCCTACTATTCGTAAGGCTGTTAAGAAAATGACGAACATCGATAAGTTGATGAATGACGGAACATTCTCAAACCTCTCTAAGCGTGAGTTGCTGCAGATTTCTCGTCAGCGTGCTAAGCTTGAGAAGAACCTTGGTTCTATCACAGACTTAACTCGTCTGCCATCTGCACTCTTCGTTGTTGATGTAATGAAGGAGCATATCGCTGTTAAAGAGGCTAATCGTCTTGGTATTCCAGTATTTGGTATTGTTGATACCAACTCTGATCCTAAGAATATTGACTACGTTATCCCTGCAAATGATGATGCAAAGGATTCTGTAGAGGCAATTCTTTCTGCTTGCTGCGATGCTATTGCAGAGGGTCTTGAGGAGCGTAAGGCTGAGAAGGCTGATGAGAAGGCTGCTGCTGAGCAGGCTGAAGAGGCTGCTGAGGCTAAGCCAAAGCGTGCTGCTCGTAAGGCAGAAGCAACTGCTGAGGCTCCAGCTGCTGAAGCTAAGGCTGAGAATGAAGCACCAGCTGCTGAATAATAATTAAGAAACATAGTGGGCGCTGGTGAGTGCTAATGACCTTTCTTGTTGCTACATGTAAGGTTCATCATCCCTCATCAACGCCCACAATATTTAATAATATTAGAAAGGAAAACAAAAATGGCTGTATCTATTGAAGATATTAAGAAGCTCCGCGCTATGACTGGCGCAGGTCTTGCTGATGTAAAGAAGGCTCTTACAGAAGCTGATGGCGATTTCGACAAGGCAAAAGAATTGCTCCGTGAGCGTGGTTTGGCTATTGCTGCAAAGCGTTCTGACCGCGAAACATCTAATGGTTGCGTTCTTGTTAAGCAGGTTGGTGACTTCGCTGCTATGGTAGCTATCAAGTGTGAGACAGACTTCGTTGCTAATGGTAAGGACTTTGTTGCATTGGTTCAGGAGATTCTTGATGCCGCTGTTGCTAATAAATGCAAGAGCCTTGATGAGGTTAAGGCTTTAAAGCTTGCTAATGGTGAGGATGCTGCAACTGCTGTTCAGCAGCGTTCTGGTGTAACAGGTGAGAAGATGGAACTTGATGGTTACAACTTCTTAGAGGGTGCTAACATCTCTGTTTACGACCATATGAACAAGCACACTCTTGCTACTATGGTTCAGCTCAACGAGAATAATGAGGATGCAGGACACAAGGTAGCTATGCAAGTTGCTGCTATGAAGCCTGTAGCTCTTGATGAAGCATCTGTTCCACAGTCTGTTAAGGATGAGGAATTCAAGGTTGCTGTTGAGAAAACAAAGGAGGAGCAGGTTGAGAAGGCAGTTGTTGCAGCTATCAAGAAGGCTGGTATCAATGCTAACCTCGTTGACAGTGATGATCACATTGAGTCTAATATCAACAAGGGTTGGTTGACTCGTGAGGAGGCAGATAAGGCTATTGAGATTCGTAAGACTGTATCTGCTGAGAAGGCAGCTAACCTCAATGAGAACATGATTCAGAACATTGCTAAAGGCCGTTTGAATAAGTTCTTCAAGGAGAACTGCCTTGTTGACCAGGAATTCCAGTTCGGTGATGGTGACAAGCAGAGCGTTGGTGAGTGGTTGAAGGCTCAGAGCAAGGATCTTAAGGTTGTTGCTTACAAGCGTTTCACACTTTCTGCAGACTAATATTAGTATCTCTTTTTAAAGAGGATATATAATAGAGGGAGTTGCAGGAAAGCCCCATAAGGCTCCTGTAACTCTCTTTTTTATTGTTTTTATTTGCATGATTGTGCTTTTTGAGCAGCTCTGTTGACTAAGTTCAGCTTGTAGAACGAGGTATGAAACGGGAAGAGATGGTTCTTGACTTACGCTACTTAATAGAGTGTAAATATAAAGAGTCTTCATTCTGATTGTGTGGATAGGACCGAAGGAGATGCTAAACTTGTGCCCGATGCATGCAGGTTGATCATGTGTGAGAGGGGAAGTGATAAGGTAGAAGGGTGAATATTACCAACGGTAAAAGATACTTACAGTTTGAAGGCTGTGATGAAAAGTGAAATAGACAATTGTCATCTTTTTTACCCTTTGTAATGTTCTTTATTTCAGAGAGTTATAAACAGGCTTGTAAAAGGGCATGTTTTACCATGTAAAAAGGGCGTCTTTTACACTGCAAAAGGGCACCTTTTACATTGCAAAAGGGCATCTTTTAGAAGGCAAAAGATGACCTATTAAAAAACAAATAGGAAAATATTTTATAGAGGGAGGGGATTTTTCATTCCAAACTCATGTAATAAATACATTATTTAAGCAGAACTTATGAAGATCTTTGCTATCGGTATGAACTATGCAGAGTACAATAAATCGCTGCATGAAACGTTATCAGTATCAGAGGAGCCTGTTGTCTTTACGAAGGCAGACTCGGCTCTTTTGAAAGACCATAAACCGTTCTTTATCCCTGATGACATGGGGAAAATAGAGTGTGAGGCAGAAGTTGTAGTGCGTATCTGTCGTTTGGGTAAGACTATTTCTGAGCGGTTTGCCCATCGTTACTATGATGCTGTGACTGTTGGGATAGACTTTACTGCACGCGAACTTCAGCAGAAACTGAGAGAGAAGGGTTTACCTTGGGACTTGTGTAAGGGTTTTGATGGTTCTGCAGCTTTGGGGAAATGGGTGCAAAAGGATAAGTTTCTTGATGTTCAACGCCTCCGTTTCCATCTTGATATTAACGGGAAGACCGTTCAAGAGGGCTGTACGAGCGACATGTTATTTACTGTTGACAGAATAATCAGCTATATAAGTCGTTTCTTTACCCTTAAGACTGGAGATATTATTTATACGGGTTGTCCTGCAGTTTGTGGTCCTGTGTCTATCAATGATCATTTAGAAGGCTATCTTGAGGACCGAAAAGTCCTTGAATTTAATTGTAAATAAATGAAGAGACTATCAACAATACTCTGCTTCTTGCTACTGGTGGGCTGTCTGAAAATGGTTGCCCAGCAGCAGAGATTCTTTAATCTTACGGTTAATGATGTTACTATTGGGACTTCTTTACCAAGCTTTAGATATGCTATTCCTGTAGGAGAACATTATGCAGACTCTACCTATGAACTGTCGATTCGTTATCCAGAGTTCCTAGATATGAGCAAGGAAGACATAGCACGTTATAATGCACTTACAAGTGAAGTTCCTTCTGTTCTTCCTGCTATTCACCAACGAATGACAGTTGATCGTAAGCGTGGAGTTCTGGAATTCTCCCTTACGCCTATAGTTGAGCGTAATGGAAAGAAGCAGTTTCTTGTTAGTTTCATGATAGCACTTACCTCCCGTCCGAAGTCCGCACTTGCTAAGAAGAAATCCGTACGTACGATGTCTACACGGGCAGGAAGCGCATCTTCAGACGCAGCCAGTCGCTATGCTGCACATTCAGTCCTTGCAAATGGTAAGTGGGCAAAGATAAAAGTATCTTCAACAGGTGTGTATCAACTGACGAATGAACTGATGCGTCGTGCTGGTTTCTCTAATCCTGACAAGGTAAAGATCTATGGTTATGGCGGCAATCTCCAAAATGAAGTGTTGGATGATGCCTACCTTCGTTCTCATGATGATCTGAAGGAAGTCCCTACTTATGTGTCTAATGGCAGACGACTCTTCTATGCGGAAGGTCCTGTTAGTTGGGCATCTGCAACGGCAAAAAGAAGAATTCGCAATCCTTACTCAGACTTTGACTATTATTTCTGACTGAAGATGATTCTGGAACACCAGCAACTATAGCTGATAGTACAGCCTTTATCAATAGCTTTTATCCCTCTCCTTCTGATTATCATGCGCTGCATGAAGTGGATGATTACAGTTGGTATCATGGTGGTCGTGACCTTTTTGAGAGTACACCGTTAAAGTTGAATGTCCCGAAAGTATATTCTTTGGTAAATAAAGGGAAGGCATCAAAGGGAATACTAACCGTTGGTGTAACAACAGGCACTTATGCATCAGATGTTAAGGTTGAGCTGAACGGGAGACAACTTGCTCAGATTCATGTGTCTCCAGGCGATTCTTATGATAAAGGTTATGAAGTAATAAGAAGCTATGAAGTTGATAATCTACAGAAAACTGATAGTATCCGACTGACTACAGTGTCAGGTGGTCCAGTGCGGCTTGACTATATTTCGATGACATATGATAAGCCTGCACCTGCTCCTTCATTGAAGTCTTCGTTCCCAGTTCCCGAGTATGTATACAACATAACGAACCAAGATCATCATGCAGATACACCTGTTAACATGGTGATAATTATTCCTACAAGTCAGAAACTACTGGCACAGGCAGAACGATTAGCCAACTTTCACCGCACACATGATTACATTACCGTTCGTGTTGTCCCTGCTGATGAGCTTTATAATGAGTTCTCCAGCGGTACACCTGACGCCATGGCTTATCGCAGATATCTGAAGATGCTGTATGATCGGGCAACAGATGATAAGGAAATGCCACAGTCTTTACTCCTCTTTGGCGACTGTGTATGGGACAATCGTATGTTGACTGCTGATTGTCGAAGCCTTAATCCTGATGATTATCTGCTGGCTTACGAGAGTGAAAACTCCTTTAGCGAGACTGATTGTTATGTTAATGACGGTTGGTTTACGCTTATGGATGATGGCGAAGGTGATAATTTGCTCAGTGGTGATAAGGAAGATCTAGGCGTAGGAAGGTTTCCTGTTACGACAGCTACGGATGCTCAGATCCTAGTTGACAAGACAATCAACTATGCACAGAACAAGAATGGTGGCAGTTGGGAGAACGTTATCATGTTCATGGGTGATGATGGCAACAATAATCTTCACATGAATGACGTCAATGAGACCGCAGAAGCCGTCATGGCAGCTTATCCTGACTATTATGTTCGGAAGGTAATGTGGGACTCATATACGCGTATTTCATCTGCAACAGGTAATACCTATCCTGAAGTTAGCTCTATTATAAAACAGCAACAAGCACAGGGTGCATTGATTATGGACTATGCTGGTCATGGAAAAGAAGATCAGATATCCCATGAAGCAGTACTTAAGCTGAGTGACTTTGCTAATTTCTCAAATGCAAATCTTCCTCTTTGGATTACTGCCAGTTGCGATATCATGCCTTTTGATGGTACTATTCCCACAATCGGTGAGGCTGCAATGTTGAATAAGAAAGGTGGTTCTGTTGCTTTCTGGGGTACAACACGTACCGTTTATGCTTACTATAACAAAGCTATTAACACCGCTTTCCTGAAACATGTGTTGAGTTTTACGGATGGAAAGCCAACGACTTTGGGTGAAGCACAGCGTCTGGCAAAATGTGAATTGATAAATTCTAGTAGTGACTTGACGCCAAACAAGCTGCAATATTCCCTTCTTGGTGACCCTGCACTGTCGTTGAATCTTCCACGCCTGCAGGTGAAAGTAGAGAGCATTAATGGTAAAGTGCCTGATGCTCTAGGCTCAGTTGTCCTCAAAGGTGGTTCAGTTGTGACAGTAAAAGGACATATATATAAAGGTGGAGAGAAGCAAACGGGCTTTAATGGCTTGCTTACTTCTGTCGTAAGAGATACCCGAGAGCTGATAACATGTAAGAAACAAGAAGAGACATCAGATTCTGCTTTCCAGTATTATGACCGTCAGAAGATTCTTTATAACGGTACTGACAGTGTGCGTAATGGTGCGTTTAGTTTCACTTTTGCCGTACCTCGTGATCTAAACTATGCTGATGGGAGTGGACTTATCAATCTTTCAGCAATCAGTTCAGACCATACGCTTATGGCAAATGGGGTAGAAGAAGGCTTCCATATCCATGGTTCAGAAATCGTTTATAATGATTCTATAGGTCCATCTATTCATGCTTACCTCAATAACCCGTCCTTTGTTGATGGTGGAAAGGTGAATTCGACACCCTATTTCTTTGCTCAGATAACAGATAAGGACGGACTTAACGCATCAGGGAATGGCATTGGACATGACATGCAGCTTGTTGTTGATGGCAAAGCAACGCAGACTTTCAATCTCAATGATAACTTCCGTTATGATTTGGTAGCTATACTTCTGGTTCAACAGGCTATAGTCTACCCGAATTGACCGAAGGTCCACACACATTACAGTTCCGTGCGTGGGATATTCTGAACAATCCGTCAACCGTTACGCTGCATTTCAATGTCGTGAAGGGGCTCGCTCCTGACAATGCCAGTGTGGAAGCGACAGAGAATCCAGCTCGAACGCAGACAACATTCATCGTAACTCACGACTTCATAGGCTCCAATGTCGATATTACTCTTGAGGTATTTGATATGAGCGGAAGGCTTTTGTGGCATCATGAAGAGTCTGGAGTATCCTCTGGTAATGCCTTCGCAATGAATTGGGATCTGACTATTAATAACGGAGGAAGGCTACATACGGGTGTCTATCTTTACCGTGTGCGCCTGACATGTAATGGAGCTACGAAGGTAACTAAGGCGAAGAAACTCATAGTCATAGACAATAAATAAGTACAAAGTGACGTTTCTATCCATGGTACAGCTAATGATTAGGGCTGTATCATGGATTTTTTATGAATAAGAAACCCCAAATAAAGAGAATGAATCAATCATTTAGATTAACTATTTTGGCATTAGCGGTGCTTGTCTCTACTACTGTGACAGCCCAAGATAAGCGAAACATGTTCAATCCAGTCAACACTTCGGTTACATCACAGACCATTGCGCCTGATGCAAGGTCTGCAGGTATGGGTGATGTTGGTGCTGCTACTGATCCAGATGTGAACTCACAATACTGGAATCCTGCAAAGTATCCTTTTAATATCTCACGTGCTGGTGTGTCTCTGAACTATACTCCATGGCTCCGACAGTTGGTAAGTGACATTGATCTTGCCTACCTTGCAGGTTATTATCGTATTGGTGACTACAGTGCAGTGTCTGCTTCAATGCGTTATTTCTCATTAGGTGAGGTGCAGTCTAATGATGGTTCAGCATTGACTATCAATCCTTATGAGATGTCATTTGATGTTGCTTACTCACTGATGTTGAGTGAACACTTCTCTTTGGGAGCTGCTGTACGCTGGATTTATTCAGACCTTACTTACAATTTCACGGATGATACATCTCCTGGTTCAGCCTTTGCTGCCGACCTCTCATGCTATTATCAGAATTATATAAACATTGGTCAGCGTGAGTGTCAGTTAGGTTTGGGTATGAACATCTCCAACATTGGGTCTAAGATTACCTTTGGTGGAGATAACCGTTCAGAATTTATTCCAACCAATTTGCGCCTTGGTGCATCCCTCATGATTCCTATTGACGAGTTCAATAAGTTTACTATTGCAGCAGATGCCAATAAGCTTCTCGTGCCAACTTACCCAAAACGTAGGGCTGATGAGTCGGAAGTTGACTATGACAACCGCCTGCAGAAGGACTATTATGATGTGTCTTCTATCTCTGGAATCTTCAAGAGTTTCGGTGATGCACCTAATGGTTTCTCTGAGGAAATGCAGGAGATTCAGTGGAGTGTTGGTGCAGAATACACTTACAATGATAAGTTCTCTCTCCGTGCAGGTTACCATAATGAAAGTGAAAACAAGGGTAATCGAAAGTATTTTACCTTTGGTGCAGGCTTCAAGATGAGTGTGTTCTCGTTGGATGCTGGTTACGTTGTGGCAACAGCCAAGAGCAATCCACTTGACCAGACACTGCGTTTCTCCCTGTCGTTTGATATGGATGGAATCAAAGACCTGTTTAAACGGAGGTAAGAATACTCGTTTGGGACGATTTAAACTTTAACTTATTTATAATCTCCTGCTTATATGTCAGCAAAGACATCCTCCCCTTTGGAGGAGTTTGCGGAGGTTTCCAATTAGTATTATGTCTACTTCTCAAAATCCAATAATCCCATCTTTCCGTGTCGGAATGGGGTACGATGTCCATAAACTTGTAGAGGGGCGCGACCTTTACTTAGGTGGTATTAAGATAGAACATAGTCTTGGCTTACTCGGACATAGTGATGCTGATGTTCTCATTCATGCCATTTGTGATGCGTTACTTGGTGCTGCCAATATGCGTGACATTGGTTATCATTTCCCTGATACCTCTGCCGATACATTGGATATGGATTCAAAAGTAATCCTTCGCAAGACCATAGAGCTCCTTGCAACCAAGGGTTATCGTGTTGGAAACATCGATGCAACAGTCTGTGCAGAGCGTCCGAAGATTAATCCGCACATCCCTGCTATGTGCAAATGTCTGGCAGAAATCATTGGCTGTGATGAGGATGCAGTGTCCATCAAGGCTACTACTTCCGAGCGAATGGGCTTCGTTGGGCGTGAAGAAGGTATGGCAGCGTATGCCGTTTGTCTGATAGTGAAAGCATAAACACTACGATTTAAAGAAATAGCTAAGCGGCTAATAGCAGTATCGAAACCTGCTATTAGCCGCTTTTTTTGTGATGTTTTGTATGTCTTTAGTTGGTGAATGAAGTTGTTCCCAACCATGTTGCCAATTACTTTCAGTTATATTTTGATGTATTGGTGTCCGATAAATCTTTTTATATGTATGGCTTAAGGCTGAACTCCCCATACGCAATTCATTCGTTTAAGGTTTATCTATGCTTGGCAATTAACGTTTAGCTTACTGTTAGAAGAGTGACGCAGACATCTCCAGATGCGCCGTTACAGAAAATTACAAGGCGTCTGTAATCTTTTTACAAGCCGCTTGTAATCTTTCTACAAGCCGTCTGTAATACTTCTACAAGGCCTTTGTAATTTTCTGTAATACCATATTTCATCATCTAAAATGAATGAGATTATCACTAGAAAGACATTTGTTTGATGTTTCTTTCTAGTTATTTTGAAGTGTCAATGTTTATACTTATCTTTGTTTCATATAACTAACTTAAAGGTTTTTATGAAACGTGTTATCCTGTTTTTCTTTTTGTTTCTCGGTCTTTTGCAAGTAAGCTTTGCACAAAATGATAAGCTTGTACCTTTATCAGTCTATCCTTCAGTAAAGAATGTAGCAAGCCTTATTCGTTCGATGAATAAGAAGTTGTTGCCTTTTAAGGGACGTGTTACTTCAAAGTCACTTATTGATTTGTTGGGTTATATAGACTCTGGGAGTACTTATGATTCGGATGAATCAGAGGCTGATAAGGCTAAAAACTCTCCCACAGATGATGCTATCTTCTATGTTTCTGAAACGAATAAAAGTGCGCTAATTAGCCTTTTAGACATAGCCAAAGAGCAGAGTTTGTATGATCCGACACACTATCGTATCTTGCTATCTCAGTCTCTTTCGGATAAGGATTTGTATAATTTGCACGTTATAGACCTGAAAAGCCCATCGGCAATTCCCTCTCTCTTGTTCACAAATGTGCGTAGTGGCATGAGTCGTGATGGTAATCCCGTCTTTCAGCTAAACCTTACTCGTGATGCAGCGTCGGCTTTTACAAAGCTGACTTATGATGAAGTTGATAACAATATCGTGTTCTTGTTGTATGGAGAGTTCCTCACCTCAATGTTCGTTAACAGTGGTGTTTCCACTCTTAACTTAGAACTTCCGCAGGAGATGAGTGCAAACAAGGCTGAAGAAGTTGTGCGTCATCTGAATTCATCTGCTGTGAGTGAGGCTTCTCTTGCGCCCCTTTATCGTGTACAATACGTGATAGGTGATACCTTAACTTATCGTTTTACAGCCAAGCAAGGGGGAAGTGAGTTGAAGAACTCACATATTTTCCAATTAATTCCAAGGTTTGTGAACGATAAAATAACACGCATAGAGTGTATTCCAGATATATCCTATCCTATGTATGAAGAGGCTGGTAAGAGTGATAAAGCCTTCCAAGAAATAATAGACCAAGCCCGTTATTTGTTCCGCAAGAATAGCGTCATGATAGAAACTGACCTGTCTACACACACCACTGTATCGAAACTTAAGGACCAAGAGGCGTTCTCTAAAGGAATGGAATCCTATCTGATAGCCAATGCAGAACAGTATGGCGCAAGCAAAGAGGAGATGAAATGTTCTCAAAACAGATGGTAGAAGAGTTGCTGGATAGGCAGAGTTCGTTTTTCTCAAGCGATAATATGGCACTTCAATTACCTGAGTTGACTGTTATGACAGTGCTGGATAATTTCTTTTTAGAGGGTCAGACACAGGGAACTTGTTACTTCCCTTGTGTGAATAATTTAGTAGATTACACGATAACAAACAAGGATAATGGATATGTAATCGCGCTCAAATCAAAGGATAAGAATAGTCCTGCGTTTGAGAATTATGTCTATTATATTGATAAGCAAGGGCTCATACAACGGTTAGAATATCAGTGGACAGCCAACCCAAAAGCGAAAGAGAAGAGCGAGAGTGGGGAGGATGGTGATGGTTATAGCTTTCTGATAGAACGTGTAAGATAGTCTTGATAATAAATGAAGTGCTAATTTTGAATACAAACAATCAAACTTATAAACTCTATGAAACGTATAATCTTTGTCTTATCGGTATTTTTTAGCTGTCTGCAACCGACCATTGCACAAAGCCTGAAGCCCGTACAAATATCCTTCTATCCCGTTTTGCACGATCCACATGAGCTGCTAAAATCAATTAGTGATAAGCTTTTGCCCTATCAGAAGCATATCACTACCCGACCTTTGGAGAAGTATTTCGGGCGTTTCAATGATGAGATTTATAATAATGAAGATGCTGGAGAGGCAGATTCAACTGCTGCTTTCAAAAAGCATTTCGGTACTTTACCCGATACAGAAGGGTATGTTGCTGCTGCGGCAGCAGAGGCTGCTGATAATGGAGAGGATGTCGCAGCCACTCAAACTTCGTACGTTCAAGTGAATCCACAGGATGAAAATACGGTGATGAAGTTGCTGAAATTAGCCCGAGAGAAGCAGCTATATGATACTTCACGTTATATGTTTGGTTTTGGTTTGAATAGGATGATGGATGATTGGTCTATCCTTTGTGCCTTGGATAAGAAGTCTCCTTATGCCATACCGTCAGCTTCGTTCACGGCAGTACATAAGGAGGAGAGCTCTGAAGGTAGTGTTACTGGCTCCCTGAAGCTCACTCGACAGGATGCAAAACGATTGGTAAGGCTCTATAATAATCCGCAGAAAGATGATGTGTATATGGTGATTGATGGTGAGTTACGATGGCCTATAGACAAGGAGAATGTGCCTGTCAACAGGAGAATCTCTTTCTGGCAAGAGGCTAAGAATGTGTCAGATGGTAATTTGTTTATGAAGCGTTTGCAAGCGTCTGTAGTAAAAGAACCACCTTACAAGCCCTTGCTTCCATCACAATATAGAGTGGGGGATACGCTTATTTATCGTATTAAGGTAGATAGTGATATGGACTGGATAACAGGAACCCATACCTTTAAGCTCGTACCATTGGCGGTTGGTGATGTTTATCGGATAGAGTGTATGGTGGAAGGGCTCGATGTTAAGCAACCAAGTTGGGCATCAAGTGCTTATGATAGGGAACTGAATAACCTTGAAGTTAAGGTGCTGAAACAGATGCTTAAACAGCATTTTATTATTGAAACAAGTAATCTGACAGGTGAAACCAGCGTCGAAATAAAGGATAAGAATCAGTTTGATCAATGGTATAAGAATCTTAAAAAGTGGTGTGAAGCAAGCTGGAAGAGGGATAAAAGATTCAGTAAGGTGACGGATGAGGCGATGGGTACAACTGAAGGAGAGAGTCTTTTGTTCCATCTGGATGAGTTTATTGACGATGGAGCTCTGCAGTATTTGCCTGAATTGGACGCTATTATAGCTCCAGAGATGTACTTTGAGGAAGGCGACACTACAGGTAGAGGATATTTCGACCTGCTTGGTGATTATGGAACTTACAGTATATCGAAGAATGAACAGGGGACTATCATCTCGCTTAAGGGCGATCCTGAAGTAAAAGAAGATGACCTAGTAGATGATTCAGACCCAGCTATTCAGGACTTGAAAACCAAGATTGACGCTTATGAATATTACTATGATACAAAGGGAAACCTTATGAAAGTGAAGGGTAAAGTAAGACGAAACCTATATAACAAAGACTTTGTTATAGAACGAATAATGTGATAAAAGAAGAACGCCGATACTCTCATCGAGCATCGGCGTCTGTAGTATGTTTAACTAGAAATCCTTTTTAATGAAAGGGAACCTCACGGTCACCTTTGTCATCCTAGATCAATCGTTAAACGTTTACCTTAATAAAATAACTAAAAACCTAAATCTATTACTACTAACCTAAACAATCTATTAACCTTTTGACAATGCAAAGGTAGGTGGTTTTCATGTTTTTTTGCAACTAATTTAGTATGAATTATGCAGAAAATACATCTTTCTTGACGCAAATCAACTGCTTGTGTACGCAAACAACTAATATTTTATTACTTTTCTTGTATGTTTATTTGTTTTCTTGTAACTTTGCGGTAAAGGAACAAAAGAATGCGAGTACTGATTGTAAATACCAGCGAGAAGACCGGTGGAGCAGCTGTTGCTGCTAACCGACTCAAGGATGCTCTGAACAACAGCGGGGTAAAAGCAAAGATGTTAGTACGTGATAAGCTGACAGATGATATTACTGTTGTTGGATTATCTCACCCCTTACGCAACCAATTTTATTTTCTTTGGGAGCGTTGGTGTGTCTTCTGGTACTCTCATTTCAGCCGAAAACATCTCTTTGAGATTGATATTGCCAATGCAGGAGTGGACATTACACAGCTCCCAGAGTTCAAGGAAGCAGACATAATCCATCTCTCTTGGATAAATCAAGGTATGCTTTCGTTGAAAGGAATACGTAAGATTCTTGATAGCGGCAAGCCTGTTGTGTGGACAATGCATGATATTTGGCCTGCTACAGGTATCTGTCATATCACGCTAAACTGCCAGCGTTATCAGTCGTATTGTGGCAATTGTCGTCTTCTTCCCAATGGAGGTTCATCCCATGATCTATCCTATCGGGTACTTCATCATAAGAAGGAGGTCCTCAAAAGGGGCAACATTTCATTTGTTACCTGCAGTAAATGGCTTGAGAAAGAGGCACGTAAAAGTGCTATTCTGAGTAATCAATTGATTCAAACCATTCCGAATCCAATTGATACACACGTCTTCCGACCGTCTGATAAGCGGCAGGCACGAGTGCGAACCAAGCTACCCTTGGATAAGAAAGTCATTCTTTCGCATCACAACGTATTGATAATGTGAATAAAGGTATCAGCTATCTCATTGATGCTTGTCATAAAATGGTGGCAGAGAATCCTGAGATGCGAGATGAAGTTGTCGTTGCAGTACTGGGCGGACATGGTGAAGGGTTACAGGAATTGTTTGATTTTAAGGTCTATGAGTTAGGCTATGTGAATGACACCCGACAGATTGTTGACATCTACAATGCCACCGATGTGTTCGTATTACCTTCACTTTCGGAGAATCTACCCAATACTATCATGGAGGCAATGGCATGTGGTGTGCCTTGCGTAGGCTTTAAAGTTGGTGGCATTCCAGAGGAGATTGACCATAAAAAGAACGGTTACGTAGCAGAATATCGTAATGCAGACGACCTTGCCAGAGGTCTACATTGGGTGCTTGAGGAGGCTGAATACGCAGAGCTTTCTGTGTCGGCTGTAGGGAAAGTACAGCGTAACTATTCACAACGTAGCGTTGCTATGCAATATATTGAAGTATATAATGAGGCTATGGCCCTTAAGAGTTTCCATCTATGATCACATTTTCTGTAGTCACAATAACCTATAATGCGGAGGACGTTCTACAACCAACGTTAGACAGTGTCCTTATGCAAGACTATGTTCATGTTGAACATCTCATCATTGATGGAGCCTCTACAGACAATACAGTCAGTATAGCTGAGGCTTATAAGCGTCAGTCCGATGAGGCTGAGAATGGGCATGTCGTGAAGATAAAGACCGAACCTGATGGAGGACTTTACTTTGCTATGAACAAAGGATTGCAGCAGGCGACTGGTGATTATGTTGTCTTTCTGAATGCTGGCGACCGTTTTCCGGCACCTGAAACACTTGACAAAGTGGCTTTAGCTGCAGAGGTTGGAGACGGTGAAGAGCTACCGGCTGTCCTCTTTGGTGATACTGATATTATCGATTCCAAGGGTAATTTCCTTTGTCATCGTCGGCTCAGTCCACCCGAACGACTCACATGGCGCTCGTTCCGTTATGGTATGTTGGTGTGCCATCAGGCGTTTTATGCACGAACAGATATAGCCAAAGTGTTACCTTATGACACGTCATTCCGCTATTCTGCAGATGTAGATTGGTGTATTAGGGTGATGAAAGAAGGTGAGCATCGTCATCTATTATTAAGAAATATTCATGCCATTGTGGCTGATTATATGCAGGAAGGGCAAACAACCCTGCACCATAAGGAGTCGCTTCAAGAGCGTTTTGAAGTTATGAAGCGGCATTACGGACTGGTGCATACCCTGCTGTTGCATGCGTGGTTTGCTCTGCGCAGTGTTATTAAGTAATTGTTTAACCAATAAAAAAAGGAGAGACAATGAGAAAAATCAGGATGAAAGTGTTAGTAGTAATGTCTGTCATATGCCTTTCTGCATCTGCTCAGACAGAGTATAGTGGTATCGCTGGTGCCTCACCACGTCTCGTTAGGGCACATGGAAGGTCAACGGAGCGTGTGGTGAAGCAGACTCCTGCTCCTAAGAAGACCACTACAAAGACCACCACTCGTACCACGACGAGGATCGATGATGACGATGAGTCAGCTGCAGATGAGGTAAGAGACGGATTCCGCAGTGTGTCACGTGGTGTCGGTCATGCCGTTAAGGACGGTGCGAAATCTGTCGGTAAGGCGACCAGAAAGATAGGTCAGGGTGGTAAGAATTTCTTCAAGAAGCTTGGTAAAGGTATCTCAGATGCCTTTAAACCAGACACGGTAGACGAGAAGTAAACCATCTAATTACTTGGATTTGGTGTGAGGTACATCTGTTGTACCTTATACCAAACGTATGAATAGGCAGGCTTCTTTGAGTTAATCAACTCAAAGAAGCCTGTTTGATAATGCCCTTCTCAGATGTCTTTGCACATATTATAATAAGGTGTAAAAGGGTGAGGAAGAGAGTAGGAGGGTGTAAGTTTACTGGAGTAAAGTAAACTTACAGTTTGGAAAACACAAAGAAGAATAAAATAACAGGAAATGGTCTTTTTCTCGACTTTGTAACCACTGCATTATCAGATAGTTACATGAGGCCTTGCAAAAGGGCGTCTTTTAGGTTGTAAAAGGGCGTCTTTTACATGCTAAAAGGGCACCTTTTACAATGCAATAGGGCATCTTTTAGAAGCCAAAAGATGCCCTTTTAAAATGTCATAGGCTAAATTATTTTACAAAAAAACCGTATATGTCTTATATATTTATCAAAAGAATTGCTTCCCTTTCTCTATAGGACTGCTCCGCAGGTTACGTATGTATATATGCAAACAGCCTCGATAGACGTGCGTCTATCGAGGCTGTTGTATTTCTTATTATAGCTTGAATCCGCTACTTACTGATAGTCAGAAGCTGTCCTTCTACCACTCTTGTAAATCGTCCCAAACGGTTCAATCGGCAGATTTGGTCAAGCGTTATGCCGTGTTGTTTGGCTATTGACTCTAAGGTTTCACCATTGGCAACCTTATGATAGAGAATCTTTCCGCTTTCAGCATAAGCCTCAGAACGAGGTGTATGACTAGAGAAGTCTGTGTTATAGGTCTTCGGCTGATAAGATGAATACCGTTGTCCACGCTTCCCCTGTATATTTTCACGAGAGTAACCAAGGCTTGATGATGTACCGCGAGCAGCTGTAGCACGTTCTGATTCTTGTGCAACCGTACTGCGACGGAATACATAATAGTCGCCAGTTACGTCCTGATGAGCAAAGTCAAAGAATAGTGCTGGGTTCAAAGCAACGCCACAAAGACGTGTCTCAAAGTGCAGGTGAGAACCTGTAGAACGTCCAGTATTACCGCCTAAACCGATTGGTTGTCCTGCACGAACAGTCTGATTGACAGATACGATCTGCTTAGAGAGGTGTCCATAAATGGTCTCAAGACCATTGCTATGTCGTATAACAATGTACTTTCCATAGCCATTTCCGTCGTATTTTACTACACGTACTTTACCAGAGAAGGCTGCACGGATAGTGTCACCGATATAAACTTTGATGTCTAATCCTTGGTGGTGACGTCCCCAACGGCGTCCGAAGTTACTTGTTATGACGCGACTTGGTGTTGGCATGCAGAACCCGCGTAAATCAATCTTATAGACATCAGGCAGTGTACCAGCCCTGTGTGCATATACGTTGTTCCAGTCGTTATAGAGTTCTGATGATGGTTCGTCTATTTCTTCAGCCTCGCGTAAGCGAGTGATAACCACAGTGTCGAGAGCTTTGGCTCGTCTGTCGATTGGTGCTTGGCGTGCAAGCAAGTCTTGAGCATTTGCTGTATGTGATGTTAGAGCAAAGAGCGAAGTAAGCGCAAAGGCTCTAACTATATTTCCTAACTTCATAATTAAGTTATTTTATTTCGGTTTATTATGTCAAGGATATGAGGCAAATGAGTCTCATTTATTCACTAATAATCCAGTAATGGACGTCATTTTTGTCCAATTCTGAACTAAAAGACGTCGCAAAGATAACGAAAAAATGTAGAAAAAATTGCAGGTTAACAGTTTTTATAGGGGTTTTAACAAGGAGTTTTTATGTATTATTATGCTTGAATAATGTAAATCAAGTGAGGAGTTTTAGGCGGTTTTAGGGTAAAAAGCCCAATCTTTATCAAGAAATTGCAGCCCAATTAATATTAGTATTTCTTAACATTTTTAATCTATTCCAAAGTAAATTATATTCGCTTTTCTGGCAAGTTGGATCGTCATCTATAATTTTCTGGGCTTCTTCCCGTGCCATTTGGACAATCTGACCGTCCCGTGCTATGTCGGCAATCTTGAGGTCGAAGGCAACACCACTTTGTTGTGTACCTTCCAGATCACCAGGTCCACGGAGTTTAAGTCGGCTTCTGCAATCTCAAAACCATCGTTAGTGTCACACATTATATCTATGCGTTTGCTGGTTTCTTTCGTCAGTTTGTGATTGGTAACGAGTATGCAATAGCTTTGTTCAGCGCCACGTCCTACTCGTCCACGGAGCTGATGAAGCTGTGATAGTCCGAAACGTTGTGCATCAAGTATGATCATTACGCTTGCATTGGGTACGTTGACTCCCACCTCTATTACTGTTGTAGCGACGAGAATCTGAGTAGTTCCGTTTACGAACTTCTGCATCTCCTCCTCCTTCTCCTTATCTTTCATCTTCCCATGTATCTTGCTTAATTTGAATTCCGGGAAGACTTCACACATTGCATGATATCCGTCTTCAAGGTTCTTGAGGTCCATTTTCTCACTTTCTTTGATGAGTGGGAACACGATATATACTTGTCTGCCGAGGTTTATCTGCTGGCGTATACCTTGATAAAGGCTTGCCATCTGGTCATCATACTTGTGAATCGTCTGTATTGGTTTGCGTCCTGGGGGTAATTCGTCGATTACGCTGACATCCAAATCACCATAAATGGTCATTGCAAGGGTACGTGGGATGGGTGTAGCCTGTCATTACAAGGACGTGTGGAGGGTTCTCACTCTTGCTCCATAGCTTAGCCCTTTGAGCCACACCGAAGCGATGTTGCTCATCAACAACAGCCATTCCGAGACTGTGGAATTGCACTTTGTCCTCTATGATGGCATGCGTTCCTACAACAATATTTACTGAACCATCCAGCAATCCGTCCAAAACTTCCTTGCGTTTTTTCCCCTTTACGATCCCCGTCAGTAGTTCCACACGAAGGTTCATACCCTTCAGAAACTCCTTGATCGTCTGTAAGTGCTGCTCTGCAAGTATCTCTGTTGGTGCCATCATGCAAGCTTGATAGCCGTTGTCAATGGCTATTAGCATAGACATCAGCGCAACAAGTGTTTTCCCAGAGCCTACATCACCTTGCAGAAGACGGTTCATCTGTCTTCCACTTGCCATGTCTGCCCTTATCTCATGCATCACTCTTTTCTGTGCACCAGTAAGTTCAAAAGGAAGATTCTTTGTATAAAACCAGTTGAATTGTGCTCCTATATGGTTGAAAATATACCCTCTGTACTTACGGCGGTGGTCACTTGCGTATCGAAGAATGTTAAGTTGGACATAGAACAGTTCCTCAAATTTCAACCGGACACGTGCTCTTTGTGTATCATCGACCGACTTAGGATAATGTATTTTTCGCATGGCATCATCACGAGAGATAAGGTGAAGATGCGTTGTTATGAATGGTGGGAGCGTCTCTTCGAGAGGTGTTGTGAGCTTACTGATGAGCATTTTCGTCAGTTTCTCCATGGCACGCGAGTTGATGCCAGCCTTCTTCATCTTCTCTGTGGTGATATAAAAAGGTTGCATCCCCATGTCATTGAGTTGCAACTGACTTGCATCGTCAATGTCTGGGTGCGTGAATTGGAACCTACCATTGAAGAAAGTAGGCTTACCAAAGACTATATAGTCTTTCCCTATTTGGTAGTTTTGATAGATATACTTTGTTCCGTTGAACCAAACAAGGTCACAAATGCCATGTCCATCACTAAAGTGTGCGATGATTCTCTTCTTCCTTCTGCCCATATCAGCCTCCTCAAAGCTGAGGATTTGCCCTTTAATTTGGACGAAAGGCATGTCTTGTGAAAGCTCAGAGATAAGATAAACCTTTGTACGATCTACGTATTTATAGGGGAAATATTCCAAAAGATCACGATAAGTAGTGATTCCAAGCTCCTTGCTTAGAATCTCTTTTCGTTTCGGACCTACCCCCGGTAGATACATGATGTCCTGTGATAGTATGTCCATAAGGTCTTTCTTGCGAGAATATCCTCTTCTTTCCCCCTCTTGAACCTATTCTTTAATTAATACTTCAGCTATTTTAAGGTCGAAAGGAGTGGTAATCTTGATGTTCTCCCGATTCCCTTCAACCATTGCAACTTGGCATCCAAGGCTTTCAACAACACTTGCATCATCCGTAAAACATGGCTGATACTCTACCTGGAAAGCCTGACGTGCCAGCGCAATGTCGAAAACCTGTGGCGTTTGTACCACTCGATAGTCGCTTCGCAGTACGTTTTTCCCTCCTCCTTGCTTATCTATATAACGTAAAGTGTCGGTTACTGGCATGACTGGTATTGCTGCATAGGTGTCTTCAGCAGTATCATAACAGCGTGCAATGGTGCTTATAGAGACAAACGGACGTACTCCATCATGAATACCAACGAGTCCCTCTTCGCCATCAGGTATCATCATTAAGCCATTCTTCGATGATTGGAAACGTGTGTCCCCTCCATCTGTCAGTGTGTATTCTTCGTCGAAATGATATTTGTCACATAACTCTTTCCAATACGCTTGTTGCTCTTTTGGCAAAACAAGGATAATGTTTATCGACTTGTCATACTCATGAAAGCGACTTATTGTGCGCATCAGGACGGGCTTATTGCCTACGGGAAGGAACTGTTTGGGTATGTCTGACCCCATACGCAATCCCTTTCCGCCTGCTACAATGATAACATAATTGCTCATCCTTACGACTTATTTGCTGCTTATTAATCGGTCGTAAATCATTCCTTTCTTTATCTCTTCAACCTTCTCCTGTGGTATGAAGTAGCTTAAAAGCTTATAAGCATAGGGGAAAGAAGCAGCCGGACCGCCACCTGTTGTTACGTTCCCGTCTTCCTGTACGAGTGCTCCTGTGTATTCAGCATCGTCTCCTAAATAGCTTTCCATACCTGGATAGATCGTTGCTTTCTTACCTTTCAGCAAGCCAACAGATGCTAAAACCAATGGTGCTGCACATATCGCAGCTACTCTTTTGCCACTTTCGAACTGTTCTTTGAGAGCTTTTCGCACCCCTTCATGCTCATTTAGGTTCTTGGAACCAGGCATTCCGCCGGGCAACATCAGTAAGTCTACATCCGAGAAGTTGCTAATTTCTTCAAAGAAGGTCAGCTTTGATAGTAACTCCATGTGATGATTCAACCAAATGGTTACCAGTTACACTAATAGTCTTTACCTCTACGCCACCCCGACGTAAGATATCTACAGGTGCTAAAGCCTCAACTTCTTCGAAGCCGTTCGCAAGAAACTCATACACTTTTGCCATAATATTTCACTTTTAAGTCTATAGATTCAATTAAAATCTTTAATTTTGCACATGTTAATGTATTTGCAAATATACTAAATATTAATGGTTTAGTGTGTCTTGTAAGGCTAAAAGAAATTTAAAAGGTACGTTTTTATGGCTGAAAAGAAACTGCGGTTTGCCATTTTTGGGAATGGTTCCAAGGCTTTAGAGTCCATTCAGATATGGGAGATGCTTGACTATCTGATCAAGCACAGTGCTGAAGTCTATGTGGAGCAGTCCTTTTACTATGCCTTACAGCACCAACTGAAGGATGATTTAGAGGTAGATGGCCTGTTCGAGGGCTCTGACTTTAATGCAGATTATGTCATCTCCCTTGGTGGTGATGGTACTTTTCTGAAAGCAGCAAGTAGTGTTGGTGCTAAGCAAATACCCATCATTGGTGTGAATATGGGGCGATTGGGATTCCTTGCGAACGTAGCTCCTGCCGACGTCATATCCATGCTGGACAATATCTTTGCAGGGCAATATGACATAGAAGAGCGTGTTGTTATTCAGCTTGATGCTGGTACTGAACCTTTAGAAGGTTGTCCCTGTGCACTCAATGATATTGCAATTCTGAAGCGTGATACAGCTTCAATGATCTCTATCAGGGCAAGTGTTAATGGAGAGTATCTGGTTACTTACCTCGCAGATGGGCTTGTTATCAGTACCCCAACGGGTTCAACTGCATATTCTTTATCAGTTGGTGGACCTATCATCATGCCTCAAGCGGGTATATTAAGTCTGACTCCCGTAGCTCCCCACACGTTAAATATCCGTCCAATAGTCATCAGTGATGATGTGGAAATAAAGCTTGAGGTAGAAAGTCGTAGCCATAATATCCTTGCAGCCATTGATGGTAGATCAGAAAAGATTAGTGAAGGAGTAGTCTTAACCATTAAAAAAGCTCCTTATAAAGTTCGTATTGTGAAACTTCATGGACAACGTTTTTTCTCTACATTACGTGAAAAACTGATGTGGGGAGCCGATATGAGAAAGTTCTAAGTTAGAAAAAAAGCGAATGATAAGTAAGATAAAAAGACTTTTTCAGATTCCTGAGACGCGTTATACCACAAAGGAAATCTTCCGTTGGTTGTGGCTTGCGTGGCGTGGAAACCGTACACAGGCAGTGTTGAATGCCGTTATTGGTATTCTTAGTGTGGGTGTTTCTTTGGCTACGGTGTGGGCTGTTCAGCATGCTATAGACGTTGCTTCGCATGTAATAGAGGGTAGTATCTATACTGCGGTGGGCATTATGGGTGTTTTGATACTGTGTGACTTTGCTCTAAGTGTGGCATCTGTGTGGGTTCGTAACCTCCTTGGAGTGAAAGCACAGAACCGAATGCAACAGCAAATGCTTGATAGGATTCTGCGTTCGGAGTGGCATGGAAGAGAGAAACACCACAGTGGAGACGTCTTGAACCGCTTGGAATTTGACGTATCCAATGTTGTCAGCTTCCTTACAGAGACCATTCCGAGTTCTATTTCCACGCTTGCAATGTTCCTTGGAGCCTTTTTCTACCTCATGTCAATGGACTGGAGGCTTGCAATTCTCATTGTTGCGATGATTCCAATATTCGTTTTGGTGAGTAAAATATATGTTCGCCAGATGCGAAGATTGACTCGTGAGGTGCGTAACTCCGACTCTAAAGTACAGAGTGTGTTGCAAGAGACGATCCAACACCGCATGCTTATTAAGACGTTAGAGAGTGATGAAGTGATTGTTGATAAGCTGGAAGACACACAAAGTGAGCTGCGTCGTAAGGTTGTTCGTCGTACGAAATTCTCAGTTTTCTCTAATCTTGTGTTGAATTTTGGCTTTGCTTTTGGTTATCTTGTAGCTTTTACATGGGCTGCTTTTCGTATGTCTCTGGGTTCATTGACCTTCGGTGGCATGACGACTTTTCCTGCAATTGGTGAATAAAATACAGAACCCTGCACGTCAGTTAACGAAGCTTGTACCTGCTTTTGTCTCTGTATTTACTGCAGCAGAGCGTTTGATGGAATTAGAAGAAGACCCTTTGGAGGAGCAAGGTGAGCCTATTGAACTTAAATCTCCTTGTGGAATCAGACTCACACATGTTCGTTATCGCTATGAAGACGGGGAACGTGATATCCTAAATGACCTCTCATTCGATTTCTATCCCGGTTCTTGTACGGCTATTCTCGGTGAGACCGGAGCGGGAAAAACCACTTTGGTTCGTATGCTTCTGGCACTTGTGAAGCCACAGAGTGGGAAAGTTGAGATCTATAATAACAAGAAACATGCAGAATTAAGCCCTCTTCTCCGTGCCAATTTCGTGTATGTCCCACAGGGGAATACGCTTCTTAGCGGGACAATACGTGAGAACCTACTACTTGGAAAGGTTGATGCCACGGAGGAAGAGATGAAGACTGTACTGTTAAAGAGCTGTGCTGACTTTGTCTTTGATTTACCTTTAGGACTCGAGACACCTTGTGCTGAACAGGGAGGAGGTCTCAGTGAAGGGCAGGCACAGCGTATTGCAATCGCACGTTCATTGCTTCGTGACCGTAGTATCATGATATTTGATGAGGCTACCTCAGCCCTTGACCCAGAGACGGAACGGCAGTTGCTGAAGAATATTCTCTCTAAGCATGACAAGACTGTTATATTCATCACACACCGACCAGCTGTTGTAGATTATTGTGACCAGACTTTGACAATAGAAAAAAACTAATAATGAACTTGTTTTATTGGATATAAAAACCTAAATTTGCATGGTATGATATATAAAAACAAAGGAATAATAAATATGAGAAAGATTCTTTTCACAGCCCTTTGCGCACTGTTCGTGTCAGTAACAGGTGTTCATGCACAGTCGGCAGACTCTAATCAAAAGAAAGATCTGGATGCAAAGTATGCTGTCAATATGCTTAAATCAGGAGCAAAGGCACCCGATTTCAAGTTGAAAACATACGATGGTAAGTTGATAAGCCTAAGTCAATATCGTGGAAGTTACGTAGTATTGGACTTCTGGGCAAGCTGGTGCCCTGACTGTCGGCGTGATATTCCTGCTATGAAAGCTCTCTATGAGCAGTTCCGTGACCACGGCGTGCAGTTTATTGGTATTTCTTTTGATACGGACAGGGAGGCTTGGGCAAAGACTTATTGGAACCGTTATCAGATGAATTGGACACAGGTTAGTGAACTTAAGAAGTTCAGAAAGGAAACTAACATTGATAAGTTATACAGGATTGATTGGATTCCTTCCATGTATCTTGTCGATCCTTATGGTAAGATTGTCCTTGGAACGGTAGAGATTGACAAGTTGAAAGCAAAGTTGGAGGAGGTTGCTTCTGCACCAAAAATAAGTAAGACGGATGTTTTACCAACCTTCGAAGGAGGTCAAGATGCCATTGACTTGTATTTTACAAAGGCACAACGTCCAAGCATAACATCATTCCGTGCAAAGGCAGAGATGGACATTACGGTTGTCTTCAATGTTGAAATGGATGGAACAGTGACGGGAGCTCGTGTTGCAGATGTGAAGAATGCCCGCGGAACCAGCAAACGTTTCATGAAGATGGAACCAGCAAAACAGCAACGGATTCTTAAAGAATGCGTTGATTACTACAAGGAACAGGCTGTTCGTTTGACGAATAACATGCCGAAATGGACACCAGCTCAGGAGAACGGACGCCCCGTTCAGAGCAGGACTTCTCTGACAATTGCCTTTCGGGCCTGACCATTAAAGAAACTAACTCATGATAATACGAAGAGAGCATATCGATAAGAAGACAAGCTATAGACTATTGATGTCTTCTATGATAGGCTCTCTTTTTTTTATAGATTCACGCTGATTTACTAATAACAAAACAAGCTTATGGTTGACACTTTGCCACTTTACAAGAAATTACAAGGCCCTTGTAGAAGTATTACAAGGCGTCTGTAATAGTATTACAAGGCGCTTGTAATAAGATTACAAAGCCTTTGTAATTTTCTGTAGGATGCTTTATCATAGCCACAATGACGATTGTTTAAGATGTAAAAGGTGTATTGACAGTGTTTCAAAAGAAGATATATAACTAATTAACTTATTACAAAAAAGTATGAGAACTCTTTTATTATGTGTACTTGCGTTATGCTCTCATGTTATGAGTATGACTGCTCAGGTGACGGGAAGAATTGAATATCCCTACCGTGCTGACTATGAAGATCAGTTGGTTCTGCCAATTGGTGATAAAGGATTGGTTATTCAGTCGTTTGCAAAAGATTCCAAAGCTGGCAAACGTTATTTTAAGACCGAGTTCTATTCAACGATGATGAACCCTGTGAGCACAGACTCCATGTTGATAGACAAGGGGATGTATTACTATTCCAACATCGTTGACAACGGAGTACTCTACACCGTATTGCGTGAGAGTGATGGTACGTTTATGATTGTTGCCTTTAATGCTACGACGCATAAGATTACTGTTACAGATGGTGAATATACCCGAAAAGGAACAATGCGCAACCTGATCATTTCAAATGATAATGTGGTATTCAGTTCAACACAGAAGAAGATAGACCGTATTGGTATTATCAATCTGAAGACAGGTGAGAGCCATTTTGCAGATATTCATTTCCCTAAAGTAAAGGATAAGAATATCTTTATTCTTGAGAACACCGTGATAGACAATACCATCTATGCGTTAGTAAGCGCTGATAATGATATTCAGTTGGTACGACTTGATATGCAAGGAAAGAGTTAGGTACGACCAATCTTACGGCAGACATGCCAGAACGCATCATTTCAGCTTCTGCTTCAAAGGCTGGGGACAAGTATTTTGTTACGGGAACCTACTCTCGTTCGAAGAAAGGTGGTGCTGAAGGTATCTTCTTCTCAGAGTTGAAAGATAATAAGTTCAATAACATTAAGTTCTACAACTTCCTTGATTTGAAGAACTTTACCGACTATATGAGTGACCGTAAGCAGGCTAAGATTGAGCGAAGGAAGGAAAAAGCAAAGAAAGCTGGTAAGGAATATGCATTGAAATATCTGATGGCTTCACACCGAATTATGACTGATGGAAAAGATTATTTCTATCTTGGTGAGGCATACTTCCCTGTATATTCAACAACAAGAATGGGTAATATGGTTATGACAACATTTGTTGGTTATAACTATACCCATGCCGTATTGGCAAAGTTTGATGCGTCAGGTAATCTGTTATGGGACGAATGTTTCCCGATGGAACCACGTACAATGCCTCTTTATGTGAAGCGATTTGTATCTGCAAGTTTAAAGGGAAAGAATGTCAATCTTCTCTTTACAGATAGGAATAAGATGGTTTCCAAGCTCTTTAACAATGCCGATGGAAAGGTCATTCAGGACCGTACCTCTGAGTTTATTGAGACAGATAATGATGACGAAGATGTGAAAAAGATGCGTTATTCAGACTCACAACATTGGTATGGTGACAACTTCTTGGTTTATGGAAAGCAAGTCGTGAAGAACTCAAAGACTGGTGAACGTCGTAAAGTCTTTGCTGTAACGAAGTATACTATTAAATAAATAAGATTATGAAGGTAAAGTGTTTATTTGGCAAACGTAATTTCCTTGCGAGTCTGTTCATGATGGCTTGTTTCCTTTGTGTATCACAAGCTTCTCATGCACAAGCCTGGGATGGAGAAGGTGATGTGAAGGTTTATGGTGGATATGCTAACGTTGGTGGCAAGTCGGGTGTAGAAATTGGTACTGATTATGCAGTTACTGACTATATATCCTTAGGAGGACAAGTCACTTATGTGCATGTTAAGGACCGTGAAGGAGAAGACTATGGCTTTGTCAGGCTATGATCTCAGTTTTCATTGTGATTATCACTGGTCTGAACTCATGAAGTTGCCTTCGGTATTGGATGTTTATTCGGGTGCATCTATTGGTCTTCGCACTGGTGCTCTGCAGGTGGGTCTTCGTTATAACTTTAGCGAGACTTTCGGACTTTATGCCCAGGTGAAGCAGAATATCTTCAAGACTTTTGGTGAAGATAGTGATCATCCAGCTGTCTATAAAGGCAAGACTGCCTTGTCATTGGGTATGACAATTACGTTCTAATACGATAAGAGGGTTCATGCTTGTTAGGCATGAACCCTCTTTTATGATTGATAACAATATCTGTTATCTTATTTTTTCTCCCTTAATAATCAATCATGAAGAATCAAAGCACTTTGTCCATCTACTGTAACTTCGCCTCCTTCCATTTCACCAAGGCCTGATTCTTTGACTTCACCGTTAGCACATACAATCGTATATTTGCCCTTAGGGATATTGACTGTGCGTAATTCTGGGTTGGCATTGAGGATAACATAGATGTTATTCCACTTATCTCCACCTGCATGTCCTTTGAGACGGAAGGCTACAAGGCACTTCTGAACAGGCAAGAACTCCAAATGTTTGCGTACGAGATCGGCACTTCCAAGGCGGAAAGCAGGATGATTTTTACGCAGATTGATTAATCCACTATAGTAATTGAATACTTGAGGGTATGCTTTGAGATTGTTCCAGTCAAGGTGATTGATGCTGTCAGGTGAATTAAATGAGTTGTGGACACCTTTCTTATCACGTAGCATCTCTTCACCGGAAAGTATGAATGGTACGCCTTGTGATGTCAATACCGCCGTTTGAGCAAGTTCATCAAGGCGTATCAGTTCGTTCTCATCATATTCAGCTTCGGGTATTGACGCTTTTAAACGGTCTACAAGGCACAGGTCATCATGACAACTGACGTAAGCAATCATCTGTGTTGGTTCTGTAGCATACGGCTTTTTAGAGTAGTTTACCTTTGAGTAATCTACTTGTGGATGGGCAATCATACCCGCAATACCTGCTTTTAAACTCTCTTCCAGACCTTCGATGCCACCTAAAAAACCGGTTTTCTTATCATCAGAGAACGGACCACGTAAGGCATCACGGATATCATCTGAGAAGGCAGCTATGCCTGGCATCTGCGAAATGGCAGCTTTCATAGCCAACTTATCATGTGGATAAGCGCAAGTGCCAGCACTCCATCCTTCTCCATAAATGAATATTCCTGGGTCAATAGTATTGAGCTCACGGCGTATGTCGTTCATCGTTTGGATGTCATGGACACCCATGAGGTCGACTCGGAAGCCATCAATATGATATTCTTTCACCCAATACTTCATTGATTCCAACATGAAGTCGTGCATCAAAGTCTTCTCACTTGCTGTTTCGTTTCCACATCCAGAACCGTCAGAAGGTGTACCATCAGCTTTATAACGGTAATAAGCCTTAGGGAAGGTACGCTCAAAATTACTATTCTTCAGGTCGAAAGTGTGGTTGTAAACAACGTCAAGTATCACTCTGATGCCAGCCTTATGTAATGCCTGTACCATCTGTTTGAATTCTTTGATACGGCGTGTGGGAAGGTTAGCGTCGTAGGAGTAACTTCCTTCTGGCACATTATAGTTCAGTGGATCATATCCCCAATTGTACTGAGGTGTGTTTGGTTTTGACTCATCTACTGATGCAAAATCGAAAGAAGGGAGTATATGAACGGTGTTAACTCCTAATTTCTTCAGATAATCAATGGCCTTTTGCTCAGTCAAAGCTAGGAATTTGCCTTTATGAACCAGCCCAGAAGAAGGGTCAATGGAGAAGTCGCGATGATGTAACTCATATATTATAAGGTCGGATGGACTTTAGTAGGTACTCGTTGGTCGGTATTCCATCCTGTAGGATCGGTCTCCTTCATATCAATAACAGCACCTCGTATGCCGTTGCAGCCTACAGCCTTTGCAAAGACACCTGGTGTTTCGCCATGTCCGATATCGAAAGTATAGAACTTACCTTTAAGGTTACCTTTGACAGTTGTAGTCCAAGTGTTCTCTCCACTTTGTTCCATCTTTATCTTCTTGTATGCTTTTCCTCCTGTACCAGCATCATAAAGGCGAAGTGTTGGCTTGTTAGGTGCTATGAGACGAAAGGTCGTTTCACTCGGAGAGTAGGACACCTCGTTAAACTTCTGTTGTGCTGAGGCATTCTGAGAGCATAGAAGTGCGGTGAAGAACGCTACAATATAATGTTTTATCTTCATTGTTTTTATTCTTTAGAATACTGTTATCTACCTGACAGATTAACCAAATCGGTTATTTGGCTGTTGAAAGCATCATTCTTCATAAGTGATTCAATACCAACATGCATACGGTAGCGCCAGTAGTGCTTAGGGTTTGCTGGGATGTTGACTCGTTCTGCATTTGGGTCAGGAAGACGGAGATCTTCGTCAATACTCATCCAGTCCTGTATGCCAAGGATACAAAGCATACTTGGTGAGGTGAGGTGTCGGCTAACGATGTCACGTGCCAACCAGCCTGGCAGTGGGTGTGGTGCAGGACCTCCACGATGCAGCATCGTGTTGAAGTAGTCCTGTGTACGTGGCCAATCTTCATCCCACCATTGGCGAAGTGTTGCCATGTCGTGTGTTGAAATGGTGCTGACACTTCGGTAAGGGTTAGCTCCCAGATGTCCAAAGCGTACGTGTGGGTCCTTAGGCATACTTTGTATTTCAAGACTAAGAATACGCAGTTCGTTCATGACCCATGCAACACAGCTCGGTACCATACCAAGGTCCTCTGCACAGACAAGCATACGTGTGGCGTCAACCAGCTTCGGAAGTTTCTTCATTGCTTCCTGATACCAGAACTGATTGTTACGTCTGTAATAGTAATCGTTGTATAATCTATTGAAGATAGCTTTATCACTGTCATAGAGACTCTCGTAGATGAAGTCATGCTGTACGCTTATACGTGGGTGGAAGAGATTTGATTTTTTACGGTCACGTACGAAGAGAACGTCGCTGATAAGGGCATATAGTCCGTCGCGTATCCAAATATCTTTCTCCGAAGTCTTATCCTCAAACGCCTTTTCCACCTTGCGTTGTGTGTCATAGGCTGTACGCATCTTATAATGATCGCCCCAAGTGTGCTCTATATAGTTCTCACGTACTTCGTTGGCATGCTCCTTGAAGACACGGTCGAGTACCCAATCTGTGATAAAAGGTTCAGTAAACAATGCTTCTTGCCACTGTAATCCATAGCCTTCTATCTCTTCTCGGCTCATACCCAGTGATGGAGAGAATTGTCCGAGAAGTCCATGGACAGAGTTGATTGGAATTTCCCATATACGGAAGAAGCCTAAGACATGATCGATTCGATAAGCATCAAAGTATTGAGCCATGTTTTGGAATCGTTTTATCCACCATTGACAACCATCCTTCAGCATCTCTTCCCAGTTGTAAGTCGGGAATCCCCAGTTCTGACCATTTACAGAAAAGTCATCAGGAGGAGCACCTGCTTGTCCGTTAAGATTGAAGTAACGTGGCTCAGTCCATACATCACAGCCATATCTATTTACACCAATAGGGATGTCACCTTTGAGTATTACGTTATGAGCCTGAGCATATTCATGTACAGCTTTGAGCTGACTACTCAAAATGAATTGTACATAATAGAAGAAAGCAACGTCCTTGTATGCTTTGTTCTTTGGGTCAGATAGAGTCTTACGAGTAGTTTCATCCCATTGGTGATGGTCTGGCCAAAGAGAGAAATCGGCTGTGCCGTACTTGTCCCGCAGGTAGCTGTATTGTGCATAAGGGACTAACCAGTGTTCTGTTTCTTTGAAGAATGTCTTAAAAGTATTGCTCTTGAGAACCTTTTCTCCTTCTTGTTCGAAAAGCAAATGCAGATATTCTATCTTTGAAAAGTTCACTCGCTCGTAGTCAATCTGTGGTAGAGCATTGAGTTCCTTGCGAGTGTTTTCAAATCTTTTTCTTGCCTTCTCATCTTTTAATGTTGGTAAAGCTGTTAAGTCTACATACTGAGGATGTAAGGCAAAGATAGATATACAGCTATATGGATAAGAGTCTGTCCAAGTGTGCGTAATCGTTGTATCGTTGATAGGTAATATCTGTAAGGCGCGCTGTTTCGTCATACTTACCCAGTCAATCATTTTCTTCAGATCTCCAAAGTCTCCAATACCGAAACTCGTTTCAGAGCGTAGAGAAAAAAGAGGGACTAATGTTCCTGCTATGCGTACAGGTGGAAGAGGGAAGAAGGCTTCGTTAAGTTCATAGACTGTGACATCTCCTTCTTCCATAAGTGGTAAGGTGATGATGCGGTTATTGCCACTTTCCCACACGGGTATATTGCTGTTCCCTTTCATGAAGAACTTCACTTCAAGTGTGTTACCAGTTAGCTTTGTGACATCAAGTGCAACACTCCATTCATTGATGTTGTGCTGTGTCATTGGTAGGGCTTTCGTAACATTCCATGCACCTAATGCCAGTTCAGCTCCTGCAACATAGAGCTTATCCTCTGCATTTAATTGTGGTGCTCGTACCTTTAAAGTGATAGCTTTATTATATATATTAGTTTTGCATTTCCCGAGTTTCTTACCCATTACGCTGTCTGTAATTGCCGAGCTATAGAGAAATGAGTCTTCAGGAATGTCATGCCAGTGATCATAAACAGAATAGTTGTGTGCATGTTCTGCATCAAATTCCAATCGATGTGTTACCACACTCCACTCTTTGCGTTCGGTATTATCACCGCATTGTACGGTATAAAAAGTAATCCATGTGAGTCCCTGGTCTCACATCTTTCTGCATGTTTACTTCCCAATGGTATCCATCAGTAGTATGCATTCTATATTCTGTAGTCTCTTTCTCCCCATTATGGTAGCCTTTGATGACGTTAAGGATAAGATCCTGACCGTAATAAGTGTTGTAATCTAAATGAAAATGTATATTCATAGGGTTGGAATTTTTATATTCTTCAAAATTGATAAAACTATTATGTGAATGGAAATGTTATTCTGTCGTGTGTCGATCGTTGATGATAGTGACAGATAGTGCTCCTAGTACGAGGGCTACACCTGCTATAATCATCATGTTACTCTGTACAGAACCAACCATACTAAGGAGAGTTCCTCCTACTAAAGCTGCGATAATCTGTGGGATACATATGGTTCCATTGAAAAGTCCAAGATATGCTCCCATGTGTCCGTAACCCTCCAAAGCATTGGTAACAAACGTAAATGGCATGGCAAGCATTGCTGCCCATGCACACCCGATGAGGATGAAAGGAATGAACATTACGTACTGATCATGTACAAAAGCTGTCATTGCAAAGCCTATACCACCTAAAATGAGGGAAAGGGCATAACCTAATTTCCTGTTCTTGAACTGTGGAAGAATGATAGCCCATAGTACAGATCCAATAGCTTGAACAGCGAAAAGCATACCTACCCAGTTGCCTGCTTCTTGATAACCGACCGTGGCTGTGGCATCTTTTGCGAACATATCAACATTCCAACAGTTGGCAGCTACGGTTCCGTTAGTGTATGTCCACATATACATAAAGGCAAACCAACAGAAGAATTGAACCAATCCAACCTTCCAAAAGGTAGCTGGAGCATTCTTTAATAAGGTTATCCAACCCGTTTTCTGTGCATTCTCTGGGGTCTTTAAACTATGGTATTCTGCATACACCTTTGGTGGCATCTCTTTTACTTTGGCTGTAGTATAGATGACACAAAGGATGAGAATGGCAGCACCAATATAGAAAGAATAAACAACGGAGTCGGGGATTACACCTAAAGGAGCTTGGTTTGAGATACCAAGGAAAGTGAATAAGAAGGGGAAAATATACCCAGCTATGGAGCCAGCGTTGCACAGGAAAGATTGGATAGAGTAGGCAAGTGTCTTTTGTTTTTCATTTACCATGTCTCCAACGAGCATCTTGAACGGTTGCATCGCCATGTTGATACTTGTATCAAGGAACATCAATGAAAGTAAACCAAAGACCATTGCCGTGGATACCGCCATGCCGAATGAGCCTGCATTAGGCAATAGACACATTACTAAAACGGCCACAGCTGCACCCACGAAGAGATAAGGAATGCGTCGTCCGAAGCGCGTCCAAGTCTTGTCGGATAAGGTTCCAACGATGGGCTGTACGACGATTCCCATCAGAGGAGGAAGTATCCAGAAGTAGCTGAGCTTATGTGGGTCGGCTCCAAGTGTGGCAAAAATGCGAGAAATGTTAGCACTCTGCAGTGCATAGGCTATCTGAACTCCGAAGAAACCGAAGCTTAGATTCCACAGTTGCCAGAAAGTTAAGTTAGGTTTTTGTTTCATTGTTATGCGTTGTTATTACTTTTATCCCTCTTGCTATCCTTGTAATAAGATGGAATTGGGAAAGATTGTATTCTTAAATATGTGACTGGTAGGTGTTATATTATCGATATATTTTTGTTTATGTCTTGTACTATTTGAATCTAACTTCCTTTTAAGCAGGTTAGATGTTCTCCTTTTCTCTTATCGTGTTGTCCCTCTAATGATCAGTCTTGTTCTTACAACTCGTTTCTCAATGCTGCTTCTTGGTATGACTCCTTCAACCTTGTCAATCAAAATATTTGCAGCTTCTTCACCAACTTGATTGCCACGTTGCTCAACAGTTGTTAGCATCGGGTCACATGCAATAGCCCGTTCGCCATTTGTAAATCCGCAGATGGAAACCTCTTCAGGGACCGCATAACCCATTCGTTTGCAAGAATATAGAATGCCAATTGCCGTGTCATCATTTACTGCAAAGAAAGCATCAGGTGGTTCTGGAAGGCTCATTACATCTGGTGTGATGGCTTCGGCATCTGCCTATTATCACATGTCCTTATCAAACGCTCGTCTGGAAGTAAGCCATGCTTTAATAATGCATCACGATAACCATTGTATCTGTTCTTTCCAATCTCCATTGTAAGTGATGTCCCATAGTAAGCAATACGCCTACAACCCGTGTCTATGAGGTGCGTTACAGCCGAATATGCCCCCATATAATCATCTACTACCACGCGACTGGCATCTACTCCAGTACAGATACGGTCGTAAAATACTAAAGGAACACCTTGTTCAATAAGCTTTTGGAAATGATTATACTTCGCCGTATTCTTTGCTTGTGATACGATTATACCACATACTTTACTCTCAGAGAATGCTCGACAGATCTTCACTTCATTCTCATACATCTCTCTACTTTGTGCAACCATCAGTTTATAGCCTCTTGCTGTGGCTTCTTCTTCAATGCCTGATAAGATAGATGAGAAATAAAAGTGAGTGAGTTGTGGGATAATGACGCCAATGATCTTGATAGGTTGTACCTTACTTTTGCGTAAACTCTCGGCTATCATATTTGGAAAGAAGTTATGTTCACGCGCATATTTCTTTATTTCCTCACGCTTTTCGACAGAGATGCGAGGGCTGTCTTTGAGTGCTCGAGAGACCGTAGCAACAGATACTCCAAGGTTCTGTGCTATATCTTTCATTGTTATGTTTGTGGTACCACCCATTAATTTGTTTTTTATCTTAATGCAGTCTCGTGATTTCGTTACGCAAATATACACATTTTCTATGAAATATTTGACTTATATCAATTTATTTGTTACGCAACAATCTGTGCAAACGTTTGCGCTTGCTAAATTATACTTTCAAAGAGAAAAAAGTGTGAAATCACTTTGCCCTCAATTATCTTTGCATCCGACAAAACCTATAATGTGGCTGTAAGTCAGTCTGTAATGTAACTAAACGACAACAATTTTATTATTTTATAAATAACTTTAATTAAACAGTGATGAAGCAGGTTAAATGTAAATTTCCTGTTAGGATGCTGACTTTATTCATTAGTCTATTCCTTTCAGTCTATTCCTTTGCACAGTCTACTATTACTGGACACGTGAAGGATGCAGCCGGTGAACCAGTCATTGGTGCTTCGGTTCTTATCAACGGAACATCCAATGGTACTGTAACTGACCTTGATGGTAACTTTACTGTCAATGTACAGCCAGGTGCACCTTTGACGATTTCTTACATTGGTTATCAAAAGCAACAGGTGGCAGCAGCCAATGGTATGGTTGTTATACTTAAAGATGACCAAGCACAACAGATGAATGAGGTGGTTGTTATTGGTTATGGAGCTGTGAAGAAAAGTGACCTTACGGGATCTGTAACGGCTCTGAAGCCTGATAGTAAGAACAAAGGTCTTGTTGTTAATGCGCAAGATATGCTTTCTGGTAAAGTTGCTGGTGTGAGCGTCACAAGCGATGGTGGTACTCCAGGCGCAGGCTCCACAATCCGTATTCGTGGTGGATCTTCTTTGAATGCTTCTAATAATCCATTGATTGTTATTGATGGTGTGGCAATGGATCAGACGGGTATTAAGGGTGTTACCAACCCTCTGTCTCTTGTTAATCCACAGGATATTGAGTCTTTTAACGTACTGAAAGATGCTTCGGCAACAGCCATCTATGGTTCTCGTGGTTCAAATGGTGTTATCATTATTACGACAAAGAAGGGACGCCGTGGGACACAAATATCTTATAATGGTAGCTTTACCGTTAGTACAAAGTCAAAGAATCTTGACGTACTGTCAGCTGATGAGTATCGTAAATTGATAACAGATAAGTTTGGAACAGCTATGTTCACTATTGATTCTAATGGCAATCAAGTTCCAACAGCTTATGCGCGTTTGGGTAAAGCAAATACTAATTGGCAGAATGAGATCTTCCGTACGGCTTTCAGTCATGATCATAATGTTTCTGTATCAGGTCAAGCAGCCAATTGGTTACCTTATCGTGTAAGTGCTGGTTATACGAATCAGCAGGGTATAATCAAGACTTCTAACTTCGAACGTTTCACTGGTGCAGTCACCTTAAGCCCTTCTCTCTTGAATAATCATTTGAACATTACTTTGAATGGTAAGGGCATGTGGACAAAGAACCGTTATGCTGATGGTGAAGCTATCAAGGCTGCTCGTCAGTTCGATCCAACCCAACCGGTATATGCTTCAGGCTTTGATAACTTCGCAGGATACTATCAATGGTTGGATGGTGGAACTGCTCTCAATGACCCAACATGGCCTACAACCTATTATTCCTTGGCTACCAAGAATCCTGTATCCATTCTTAATTTGAAAAACGACTGTGCTATCAGCCGTGATTTCCTTGGTAGTGCTGATATAGACTATAAGGTTCATGGTTTTTGAAGACCTGCGTTTGCATGTTACTGCTGGTATTGATATTGCCAAAGGACGCCAGCTCACTGACGTTGACCCAGCTTCTCCACAAGCTATTTATTACGGTTCATATGGATGGGAATCACAATTGAAACGTAATATGCAACTCTCGGCTTATGCACAATACTACCATGACTTTAATGATAAAGCAAAGAATCACTTTGACATAATGGCTGGTTATGAGTGGGCACACTTCTGGCATAACACACATAACTCTTATTGGAGCTACTTCCCAAAGACGAATGCGGATGCTTCAATTGCTGGTAAAGAGCGTAATCGTACGAAGTATGATTTCGCAACAGAGAACTATCTAGTATCATTCTTTGGTCGTGCTAACTGGTCATTAATGGATGGTCGTTACATGGTAACGAGCCACAGTGCGTGATGATGGCTCCTCTCGTTTCAGAGATCATTGGGCTGTGTTCCCTTCATTTGCTTTTTGCATGGCGTATGAATGAAGAGAACATGTTTAAGAAAATAAATTGGTTGTCTGACTTGAAACTTCGTCTTAGCTGGGGTATGACAGGACAACAAGAAGGTATCGGTGACTACAATTACTTTGCTGTATATGAGATGAATACGGGTGTCGGCTCTTATTATCCTGTATATGGTGATGGTACTTTAGCCCGACCAAAGGCGTACGATCCAAGTCTGAAGTGGGAAACTACAACTTCATATAACGTTGGACTTGATTGGGGAATCCTCAAACAACGTCTTAGTGGTACAATTGATTGGTATTATCGTAAGACGAATGATCTGTTGAACAGTGCTACTGTATCAGCTGGATCTAACTTCCGTAACCAGGTGATGAGTAACATTGGTTCTATGTATAATACTGGTGTAGAGGCAAGTATCCATTGGTTAGCGATAAATACAAAGGACTTCAACTGGACAATGGATTATAATTTCACCTATAATTATAATAAGATTACCAACCTCAATGGTGGCAATGATGCTGACTACTTCGTTCCAACTGGTGGTATCTCAGCTGGTACTGGTGGTAACATTCAGGCACAGCATGTAGGTAATACCGTCAACTCTTTCCATGTTTTCCAACAGGTATATGATAAAAATGGTAAACCTATTGAGGGAGTTGTTGTAGATCGCAATGGTGATGGTAAGATTACAGATGCTGACAAGTACTATTATAAGGCTCCAGCTGCCCCTGTTACCATGGGATTTGCTTCTCGTTTTGAATATCACAGTTGGGATTTAGGCTTTGCTCTCCGTGCAAGTATTGGTAACTATGTTTACAATGATGCTTTCGCAAGTACTGCAAATATGTCAAATTCTGAATTATTCTCTAAGAGCAAGTATCTTGTAAACCGTCCAACAGAAGTCTTAGCAGACAACTGGCTTTCAACAGAAACAAAGTCAATACAGACTGACTATTGGGTACAGAATGCGTCATTCTTAAAGCTGGATAATATCACTCTTGGTTACAGCTTCGCTAACCTCCTCAAGCAGGGGACATGGAATGGAATCTCTGGTCGTGTTTATGGAACGGTAAATAATGTGTTCTGTATTACTAAGTATAAGGGACTCGACCCAGAGGTGTTCAATGGTATTGACAATAATCTCTATCCACGTCCAATCTCCTTTATTCTGGGTTTGAACTTAAACTTCTAATTTTTTAAAAGGATAAAGACAATGAATTCTAACATAAAATATATATTCTCTGCTGCAGCCTTTATGCTGTCTGTAGGACTAACCTCTTGTACTGCCGATTTGGATGTTAATCCAATTGATCCAAACCTTAAGACAAAGGTAAACACAAAGGCAGAAAGTGTTTTGAATAAGTGTTATGCTATCATAGCAATGGCTGGTAATGGGGGAGCCAATGGAGATAGTGATGTCGACGGTATTGATGGTGGTACGAGTGGTTATATTCGCCAGTTGTTCAATACACAGGAGCTTCCACCGATGAGGCCATCTGTGCTTGGGGAGGTGATGAGGGAATCCTCAATTTCAATTTCATTACTTACGATGCTTCACACCCTATGTTGAAGGGTTTCTATAACCGTCTTTATGCTGGTATTTCTTACTGTAATCAGTATCTTAAAGACTACGGCGATTATAACGAAACAATGTCAGCTGAAGCTCGATTCCTCCGCGCTTTGAACTATTATTACCTATTGGACGAGTTCGGCAACGTGCCATTTACGACGGCAATATCATCTGATAAGCCTGATCGTATCAAGCGTGCTGACCTCTATAAGTGGCTTGTTGACGAGCTGAAAACCAATGTTGAACCAAAATTGAGCGATCCTCAACCAAAGACATCAGCTACTTCTGGATACGGTCGTGTTGATAAGGCTGCTGCATGGATGCTCTTAGCTCGTCTCTATTTGAACGCTGAGGTATACACAGGTACACCTGATTGGGCTGATGCTAAGGTATATGCAAAGAAGGTTATTGACTCTCCTTACAAGCTTACACAACCAAGAAAGGACAGTGGAGTGCCTATCAACAGCTCTTCATGGGCGACAATGGTGAGAGTGGAGCTTCTGTTGAGGCTGTCTTCCCAATCCTCCTAGATGGCAAAACAACCACTTCTTATGGTTCAACACTTTACCTTATGGCTGGTTCTAATGATAATAGTGAGCACATAAAGGATGCTACAACAAAGGGTAACAATACCACTGCTGGATGGGCTGGTAACCGTATGCGTCCAGAATTAGTACAGAAGTTCTTCCCTAATAACAATGCTCCAAACATCGGTGCATATGCTATGCCTGCTGCTGCTAATGATGATCGTGCACTCTTTGATGGTGAAGGCAGAAACGTTGATAATGGTAATGATGAAGCTGACGTGAAGGTGTTTACCAATGGTTTTGCCGTTTGTAAGTTCACTAACTTTAAGACTGATGGCTCAGCAGGACATGACTCTATGTTCCCTGATACTGATTTCTTCCTTATGCGGGCTGCAGAGGCTTATCTGATGTATGCTGAAGCTGATGCACGTATGAACGGCGGGACGACAACTGCTGATGGTGCACAGTATATCAACGACCTCCGTAAGCGTGCACATGCTACCACTCGCAGTGCTTACTCCCTTCCTCAGATCTGTGATGAGTGGAGTCGTGAGTTCTATTTTGAGGGCTTGCGTCGTACAACCCTTATCCGTTTCGGCTACTTTGGTGGGAATGTTAATTATAACTGGAGCTGGAAAGGCGGTGTGAAAGTAGGGCGTAACGTTGACGCTCACCTAAACTTGTTCCCTATTCCAGCAAGTGATTTGACAGCTAATGATAAACTAAAGCAGAACCCTGGCTATTAATTGAGATCGTTTGCAATGGTCATCAGAACCTTATGACGGATTCTTTTAGAATAAGCATCTGGACTATTGGCCATTGTGAACAGGTAAGACAGATCAATAGAATATAACTATAAAAGAACAATAAATATGAAATCAATAATAAAATCCTCGTTGCTTCTGTGTGCAGGTGTAGCGTTGTTCGCTGCCTGCGACAAGGACTTGGAGCATAACCCTACGCTTCAGACACCAAAGAGTTTTGTTCTGAATGCACCTGCTTATGCTGCACAGACGGTTGATTTGAAGACCTCTGGGACTCTGAATTTCACGTGGTCTCAGCCAGAATACGGCTTCCCTGCAGCTGCAGAATACGGTATGCAGTTCTCTACAACTGACCATTGGACAAAGTCAGTTGACCAGGTTGTTGATATGGATACAGAGCGTGGTGACTACGCAGCTGTTGGTACTCCAACAGGAACATGCCGTACATCGGTAAATGCAGCTGACATTGCTACGGCAATTCAGAAGATGGAACGTTATGAAGAAGGGCATGTCCCTACTTCACAGACACTCTATGCACGTGCTTATTCTTGCTGAATGGTGACACCATCTACTCTAATTCGGTGAAGATGAGTGTGGCTCCTTATTATATTGAGCTTTCTGATGCACCCGTTGAGACATGGTATCTCGTTGGTGGTAGCTTCGGTGATGGCTCATGGGGCAATGCTCAGGTTGTTCCTTTGTTGCCAATGGAAGGTCAGGAATATGACAAGAAGACGGGTAAAGGTGTTATCTCTTGGACTGGTTACCTGTCAACAGCAGGCTTCAAGTTGAAGAAGAACCCAGCAAGCTGGGATGACGGTCAGGTTGGTCAAGGAGCAAGCTTCGGTGACTTCGTATATAATGATGGTGGATCTTCAGATATCAAAGTTCCAACAGCAGGTTACTATACCATTACGTTTGATACAAAGAATCTTAAACTGAAGATAGTTCCTTACACGGGTACTGCACCTACTGTTTATACATCAATGGCATTGCCTGGTAAGCATGATGGCTGGACTGTTGCAGGTGGAACACCAATGACAGCTGAGACTTCGGTTGTTGAGAATCACGACTGGAAAGCTACTGTAACCTTTGCAGAGAAGTCAACAGGTGCTGACGGTGAGGGTTGTAAGTTTGCTGCTAATGGTACATGGGATGTCAGCTGGGGAGCAGAAGCGTTCCCATATGGTGTAGCCACCAAGGGCGGACAGAACATCCATAACCAGAAAGGGACTTATACCGTTTACTTCAATGATATTACGGGACAGTATTCCTTCGTAAAACAATAAGAGAGAGAATGATGATTAGAGAGCGTGTGCCACGTGAAGTGTAAGCCTTGTGGCACATGCTCATCACATAATAAGAACTAAAACAATGAAGAAGTTACTAATCATGGCAAGTACCGCATTGCTTATCACTGCTTGCGGTAGCGATGAATATCAAGAATGGACACGCCCACAGGCGAATGGTGAGGAGGTGGCGAAGGAAGTAAAGTTCACTGTTGCAGAAGCCCCCGCCATTGACTTCAATACAGTAACGGCTGATTCTGTGCAGCTGTTTGTCCCAACGGTAGAGTCTGATAACGCTGTCTCAACCCAGTCGCTGACGGCTGTCCTTTCTAATAATAACAAAACTGTATCACTGAATGCGAGCGAGACAGGACGGGTAAAGAGTACAGAACTCGTTGCAGCAGTGGAGAATCTCTATGGTAAGAATGGTGACTTGCATAAGATTTCTGTTGCCGTTACGAACAAAATTAAGCTGCAACGTGGTGAAGGATTCAGCTTGTCACAGAGTACGACGGCAAGTGTTACCTGTGTTGCACCAGCCTTCACACAGTATCTTTACATGTCAGGTGATGCCAATGGATGGTCATTTAGCAATCCACTTTATAGCCCATTGGCAGACGGGAAATATACTGGATTCATGTATCTTAATCAGAACGGCTTTAAGTTTGCGACCCAGCAGGACTGGAATGGTACTGATTATGGACAGAACTTGGTAGAGAAAGGTGCCAATATCGTACTGACGGACCCTGCTGGATTCTATAAGGTGGACCTTGATCTGACCACACAAGCTATTACTTACACACCCATCAGCAGTGTGGGTATCATCGGTTCAGCCTCTCCTAATGGGTGGAACTCTGACGTAGCTATGACCTATAATGCTGCTCAAAAGTGTTGGGAGATAGATAATATCACCTTGACGACAGGCGAATTGAAGTTCCGTGCTAACAGTGATTGGGTGTTAGACTGGGGTGGTTCATTGGATAATATCACCTTTAAGGGTGGTAACATCAATGTTACAGCAGGCAAATATAACATTAAACTCTATCTCTTGTGTGATACAAAGTCGCATTGCACAATGGAGATAGTTCCATAAAACTCTGAATTGATCATTGTATGACGTCGGGTGTATTGGCATCGTTGTCAGTACACCCTTTCTTGTTCCGATCTGAGTTAATGTGCGTATTTTATAGAAAGTTTGTGAGTTATGCTTCCTTATATAGAATAATTTAGTATCTTTGCAGGGGTAATCATGACGATTATTGATAGTGTATGATGAAATCTATCACTATGATAGCTACAACAATCTTCGCTAATCACCATTTTATAAATACTTTCTCTCTCGTCAATTTGTTGACGGAGACAAATAAACTAAATCTATATGAAACGAATTTTAGCAAGTACATTTGCTTTTTTGCTATCCTTATGTTCTATGGCACAGGGATGGCCGAAACATGATCATAGTGTCATGTTGCAAGGATTCTATTGGGATTCTTTTCAGGAGACACAATGGACAAACTTAGAGAAAATGGCGGATGATTTCGCCGATTACTTCAATCTGGTATGGGTACCACAAAGCGGTAAGGGTGGTTCTATCCCGTCTATGGGTTACAATCCTCTGTATTATTTCAATCAGCACTCGTCTTTCGGTACGAGAGATGAACTGAAAAACATGATCAAAACCTTCAAACAAAGAGGTATCGGGACGATAGCTGATGTTGTGATCAACCATCATGAGACTGTTGGATGGTTTCTCTTCCCCCCGGAAACATATAATGGTGTAACCTATCAGTTCCAGTCAACTGATATCTGTGCAGATGATGGTGTGAAGAATGGTAACTCTTGTAAAGATGCAGCAGAGAAACAGAATGTGCAACTAAGTAAAAACAATGACGAGGGTGATGACTGGGGTGGTATGCGCGATCTTGACCATAAGAGTGAGAATGTGCAGAAAATTGTGAAGGCGTATGAGAGGATGTTGATAGATGATCTTGGGTATGTCGGCTTCCGTTATGATATGGCAAAGGGTTTTGCAGGATATCATTTCAAGGACTATAACTCTTCTGCAAATGCGAAATACTCAGTGGGAGAGGTCTGGACTTATGATATCCCTGAGATGAAGAAGTGGATTGAAAATACAGAATGGTACAGTGGAGTCTTCGATTTCCATTTAAGAGGACTGTCGAGAAGGCTATTCATGATAATAATTGGACGGAGCTCGGAGAACCAAATACCGTTGTTTCCGATCCTAATTATCGCCGTTATATTGTTACTTACGTGGAGAATCATGACACGCAGATACGCAAAGGCGAACATGGGGAGAATATTAACCTAAATAATGGGTACATGGAAAAGGATACTTTGGCTGCTAATGCTTACATGTTGGCTATGCCTGGTACACCATGTGTCTTCCTTCCTCATTATTTGAGATATCCGCAGGAGATAAAGAAGATGATAGATGTTCGTAAGTTTGCAGGTATTCATAATGAGAGCTTCTACGCGACATACGCCAAAGACAAGGCTTATTATGCAATAACTACGAAGGGTGACGACGGTGAGATACTGGTAGTTGTTGGTCCAAAGGCAAACAGTTTACCTGTTGACACTCACAAATACAAGAAGATTCTCAGTGGTTATCACTATGTTTACTATGCTGATGTGGCATCGTTTGGTAGTAAAGCATGGATTTCTCTACCTGGTGGAAAATATCAGGGAAGGGACTTGAAGGTCAGATTGGATGCTGTATCAGTTGATAATAATGTGCAGCTCGCATATACAACAGATGGTACCACTCCTGATCTTTCAAGTCGGAAAGTAGCCCCAGGGACGGAGGTTACATTGCCCGAAGGCAGAACAGTATTACGTGTTACACCTGTCGTAAACGGCAAATTGGGGAAATCTGTGACGCGTGTCTATAAGGTAGAGGATTTCAAACCGCATACGATTCGTGTCTATGTTAATGCAGACAGAGTGGGATGGAACGATTATGTGAACTTCCATTCATGGGGTGGAACACAGACAGGGACGCAGTGGCCAGGTGAAAAAGTAACCCGAACAGAGACTATTAATGGAAAAAAATGGTTCTATAAGGATTACGAACTGAAGACTGCCGACGACTATGTGAACTTTGTTTTTAGTACAGGAACTGATGGTGGTACAGCTTCTAAGAATCAGACATTCGATAAGAACAATGTGAAGGAGACTTCTTTCTTTGATGTCTCTCCAGAGAAAGATTATGTAGGGGTTTACTTTGATTCCGGTAAGGATAAAGGTCCGAAGGAAGAACATTACTTCATAGATAACCTTACACCAGTGTATAAGCAAAGACCATTCGTATTTATGTGAATACGGAGCAGGTTGGATGGAATGATTATGTGAACATTCACTCTTGGGGTGGCTCGCACGCAGATACACAATGGCCTGGGGATAAGGTTACTGATACGGAAATTATTAATGGGAAGAAATGGTTTTATAAGGATTACACACTCAACAATGATGATGATTATGTGAATTTTGTGTTCAGTAGAGGAACAGTTGCTGATGCTTATCAGAGCCAAACTGTGGACAGAGAATATATAAACAAAACATCATTCTTTACTATTTCTTCCGTAAAGGAAGGAGACAAATTCAATATACAAAGGGCTGCTTCAAAACCAACACCTACGGGAATCAGTATGGTTCATGAGAACCTTGGGAAGATATCAGCAGACAACGCTTATTACACCCTCTCTGGGCAGCGGCTCAATGGCAAGCCTTCACAGTGTGGAGTTTATATCCATAATGGGAAGAAGATTGTGGTAAAATAAGCAGTATGTTGTGGATAACATCTTTCTTCATGTGCCTTTAGATGGGGGTAGAATTAGTATTGTTGTAAAGATGATTCATAACTGTCAATTCAAAGATGCTCTTTTGCATTGTAAAAGACGCCCTTTTGCATTGTAAAAGATGCCCTTTTGAGGTGTAAAAGGTGCTCTTTTGGAACGCAAAAGGGCACCTTTTATTTTCGGTTTTGTAACCTATTGGTACAGCGTGAGTTATGAAAGCGGAAATGAAAGGTTTTCTTTAATTATCAAGTCTTTTTGTGTTCGGAATTGTAAGATGTTTTTCTTCTTGCAATATTCTTATGTCTCACTTTCTGTTCGTCCGTTATCTGTTCATTGTTCTACTTATCATTTCAAGCGTGGGACTGACAGATAAGAGAAGAAGGGCTGATAGGTATTAACTCATAAACATTGTTAATGCAATTCACTTTCTTTTTCATTCCTTTGCAATTTACGCTATTCTTGCATACATTTGTAGATAAAGGAGTCTTTTCTCTATGGAGAATGCTTTACCTATAACTTGAGTTTAAACAACTGATAATCTAACGGTGACATATCAAAATTCTTCTTATTTTTATATGGTAGACTCGGCTTTCCGCAGCACTTGTGACGTGCTTGACGTGGAAGGGAAAGTTGTTCAATTGAATGACTATTATCCTTTTGGGCTGCCTTATAGTGATACTGGTTCTATGAAGGGCACTGATATCCAACCCTATAAATACAATGGTAAGGAATTTCAGACGATGCATGGACTTCACTGGTACGACTATGGTGCCCGTATGTATGACCCCATCATCTGTAGATGGAATGCTGTAGACCCATTGGCAGAGAAGTTTTATAATGTTACTCCGTATAGCTATTGTGGGAATAATCCAGTTAATGCTATTGATCCTGATGGGAGATTTCCTTATAAATGGCAAGCAAAACTTTCAAGGTGGTTCTATAATCTCTTTCATAAAACAAATGCGAGTCCTATACATGAAAATAGAGAAGCACAGAATTCAAGATATCCAATGTCTGTAGTTGGAAATGCTGTATCTTCTTTTGGAAGTGGAATGGAAATGGTGTTAGATTTTGCAAATGGTGATTATGGTAATTCAATAAAAGGATTTATCTATAAAGGTGGAGAAAAATTAGTTGGTATAGGGTTAAAGAAAGTCCTTCCAGGTTATGGCAAGAAGATTGGTGAAGAGGGATTTGACTTAGGAACTGAAGTGATAAGACAAGGAGTAAATCTGAAGTTATCTGGTGCAGAACGGCTAACAGATAAACTCATCGAAGAAAAAGAGAATATAATAAGTAATCAAAACACAGATTAATATGGTGTATTATGATTATATTTGGGATTCATTATCCCTTGTTGCAGGTGCTATCATTGTATATCGTATAGCCAAGAAAGGAAGAAGATCGATAACCCCTTTGCGTCTTTTTTCTTTGTGTATTGGATGTCTCATGGTGATATTATCAGCGACAGCTATGCTTATTGGTAAATACCATGGCATTTGTGCAATATTGTTTGGTATTGTTTTCTTCATTTTTACATATCGTGATAAGAACAAGCCTTCCCCTGGTTTTACGATTGATTATTCATGGTTTCTTGGTGGCTATGTTGCTGGTATTATGGCAATTGCTTACGGATTGGTCAGATTCTTTGAGTGAGTTAATCTTCCATAGTGGAGTAGGAAAATCTCTTCAAAAGTGGTTTTAAATGCTTTAAGTATTCAAAACGAAAAACAATATGGCAAACTATATTTATGTTTGGGATTCATTATCCCTTGTTGCAGGTGCTATAATAGTATATTGTATAGCCAAGAAAGGGAGACGATCGATAACCCCTTTACGTCTTTTTTATTTGTGTGTAGGATGTTTTATGGTGATCTTAGCGGTGATAGCTATGCTTGTAGGGAAGTACGATAATATTTGTGCAATATTGGTTGGTATTGTTTTCCTCATCTTTATTTATCGTGACAAGAACAAGCCTTCCCCTGGTCTTACGATTGATTATTCATGGCTTATTGGTGGCTATTTTGCTGGTATTATGGCAATTGTTTACGGATTGCTCAGATCTTTTGAGTGAGTTAATCTTCCATAGTGGAGTAGGAAAAATTCTTCAAAGTGGTGTTAAATACTTTAAGTATTCAAAACGAAAAATAATATGGCAAACAATGTTTATATTTGGGATTCATTATCCCTTGTTGCAGGTGCTATAATAGTATATTGTGTAGCCAAGAAAGGAAGACGATCGATAACCCCTTTGCGTCTTTTTTATTTGTGTGTAGGATGTTTTATGGTGATCTTAGCGGTGATAGCTATGCTTGTAGGGAAGTACGATAATATTTGTGCAATATTGTTTGGTATTGTTTTCTTCATTTTTACATATCGTGACAAGAACAAGCCTTCCCCTGGTTTTACTATTGATTATTCATGGCATCTTAGTGGCTATGAAGCTGGTATTGGTGCAATTGTTTACGGATTGCTCAGATCTTTTGAGTGAGTTAATCTTCCATAGTGGAGTAGGAAAATCTCTTCAAAAATGGTGTTAAATGCTTTAAGTATTCAAAACGAAAAATAATATGGCAAACCTTATAACAATAAATAGATATACACATTATCATGGATACAGTCTTTGGTATTACATGTTCTATAGTTACTCTAAACCCCTAATATAGTTTTGTTTTTAGTTGCTGTCACTCCTGTCATACCGTATTGCTACTTAACATCCTTGTTATTAGTATGTTATTTAAAGTGTTAAAAGTGACAGCAACATAATTTTAAAATAAGATAGGGGAATTAAAGATAGATAAGGTATAAAACATTCACGTGTTTCTGTTATGTAGTTGGTGGGGATATGAGCAATTTGTGTAGGGAGGAATTGAGGCGTTTTTTATTGATATTCCTGTCAAGCAGTTAACCTATAAGACTGTATGATACGAAAGAAAGTATGATAATGTCGAGTAGGATGTAATCTTAAAGAATGTAAAAGTTGTAATGTTTACAAGTGATTGTTTTGTTTCTTTCAGAATTTTTCTTCTAAATTTGCAAACGTAACATTAAGAAATAATTTATTATGGCAAAGAGAAACGAATTATATAAGTGCTCAGAGAGCGGTAATATTGTAGAAGTTTTAGTAGGTAGCGAGAGTGGTGTAGGTAGCATGCAGTTGCTAAAAGAGAACACTACTGATGCTGCTACAGAGAAACATGTACCAGTTGTAGAGAAGATAGCAGGTGGTTATCGTGTAACAGTAGGTGAGGTAGAGCACCCAATGACCGAGGAACATTCAATTCAGTGGATTGAGTTGATTACGAATAACAATGAGGTTCTTCGTAAATATCTTAACCCATCTGACCGTCCTGTAGCAGAGTTTAAGACAGATGCAACAGAGGTTTATGCACGTGAATATTGTAACTTGCATGGTCTTTGGCGCTCAAAATAAGCGAAAGATATCAAACTGACATATAATAGTGAAGGGTATGCAGACTCCAGAGTGGAGACATGCATACCCTTATTCTTTGTAGAAATCTTGTTGAAAAGTCTATACCATATTTTATTTTTATATCATACTTTGGTAATCCTTAAACTTGTGTCTATACCACCGAATACGATGAAATGGGGGCTTTTTTTATATTGTTAATGATTGTTTTATTTATTATATTTTTTTCTTTTTAGTGCCATTTGTAAGTAGTTGATTCTTAGGATAATAAAAAAATATAAATCTGTATTTTTGTTGTATATTACATTATAAATAGGTTGTAAAGAAGGCTTTTTGTTTATCTTTGCGACCATTAATTTTTATTGTACTAAGCAATCTTTATCCGATTTTACCGACTTGATAAAATATAACTTAAACTTTAAAATATGGGAAATAAACACTTTACCATTTGCCGCAGTGTGTTCAACCGACATACGCTTAGTGCTGCTTGTCTGTTGGCATGTCTGTTCTCCAATGGTGTTATTACTCCTGCAATGGCAGTACCATCAGCTTTTTCAGTAGACCAGCAGTCTAAGACTTTTAAGGTTACAGGACAGATAACTGATAAGGCTAAGGAGCCATTGATTGGTGTGACAGTTACTGTTGTTGGTTCGAATGGTCCAATACGTACTATCAGTGATATTGATGGTATGTTTTCACTTGATGTACCCGAAGGTAACAAAACCCTTGAGTTCTCTTATGTAGGATATAAGAAACTGAATGTCCCCGTTACGGGTTCTAAGTCTTTGAATGTTGTTATGGAAGAGGACACAAAGGATATTGACGAGGTCGTGGTTACGGGTTTCAGTAGTCAGAAGAAAGCATCTATCGTTGGTGCTATTCAGACTATTCAACCAACTGAACTGAAGTTTGGTAATACGCGTACCTTATCTAATAATCTTGCTGGTAAGCTATCGGGTGTCATTGGCATTCAACGTTCAGGTGAGCCTGGCTATGACGATTCTAATTTCTGGATTCGTGGTATCAGTACTTTCTCAGGTAACCGTGCACCGTTGGTACTGGTTGATGGTGTAGAACGTGACCTGAACAGTGTCGATGTGTCGGAGATAGAGTCCTTCTCTATATTGAAAGATGCATCTGCAAGTGCCATGTATGGTGTTCGTGGTGCAAACGGCGTAATCGTTATTACGACAAAACATGGAAAGATTGGTGCACCTGCAGTGAGATTTCATGTGGAGCAGTCTATCAATTCACCAACGAAACTACCAAAGTTCTTGGATGCACCAGACTATATGAGTTTGCTTAATAATGTGGCACAACACGATGGTTCTCCCATCCCGTTTACCCAGTTGCAGATAGACCGTACACGTAGCGGGTATGATCCAGACCTCTATCCGAATGTGAATTGGATAGATGCTATCACAAAGGATTATGCTTATTCTTCACGTGCGAACCTTGAGGTTAGTGGTGGATCAGACTTTTTGCGTTATTCCATAGTAGCTTCTTATTTCCGTGAGACGGGTATTTAGCACAGGATAAATCTCTGATTGTTGATAATGCAACGAACAACCAGCAGTTTAATCTTCGTACCAATATTGATATGGATGTAACTAAGACAACTCTGCTTAGTGTAAGTATCGGAGGTTATCTGAATCGTTTTAAGCAGCAGAGTTGTAACACAGACGATGCGTTTACAGAAGCTTTCCAGACCTTACCGTTTGTACATCCAATCCGTTATAGTGATGGCACGATTCCAAAAGTATCGAACCGTGCTAACCCATGGGAAACGGTTACACAGCATGGGTATGACTTCTATACAAGCTCAAAGATTCAAACTCTTTTCGCTGTAGAACAAGACTTGAAAGTTATCACACCTGGATTAAAAGTTAAGGGGCTCTTTAGTTTTGACCGTTGGAATAAGAGTCAGCGTGGACGTAAGGCTAATCCAGGTACAGTCCTTCCTGCTACAGGTAGAGACGTAGAAGGTAATCTGATTCACACCCAAGGTACGGTAGGTGATGAATCTATGAGTAGTTATAAAGGTAGTGATTATGGTAATACCCGTGTTTACTTTGAAGCAGATGTGTTATATAAGCATCGTTTCGGTAAACATGACGTTGATGCGCTTTTCCTGTATAATCAGCAAGCTTATGATGATGGTGACATTCAAGACTATCGTAAGCAGGGTATAGCGGGGCGTTTATCTTATACCTATGATAATCGTTATGTTGCTGAGTTCAATTTTGGTTATAATGGTTCGGAAAATTTTGCCAAAGGAAAGCGCTTTGGCTTCTTCCCATCACTTGCTATAGGATGGTTGATGAGTGAAGAGCCATGGATGCAGAAGTATCATAAGACGTTCAATAAGATAAAGTTTCGTGCCAGTGTTGGAAAGGCTGGAGATGATAATATAGGTGGACGCCGCTTTGCTTACCTGACTACTATGAATACAAATGCAGAAGGTTATGTATGGGGTACGACAGGACAGAGTAGTTATACGGGTATTACAGAGGGTGATATTGGTGTAAGCAACTTGACATGGGAAACGGTGAAGAAATATAATGTGGGCTTTGAGTTGGGACTTTGGAATATGCTTGATTTCAATCTAGATATCTTCCGTGAGAATCGTTCAAACATCTTCATGAAACGTACTATCATCCCAACACAGAGTGGGTTTATCAATGCACCATGGGCTAACTTTGGTAAGGTTACCAATGGTGGTGTTGATATGAGCCTCAACTTCCATAAGCAGTGGAACAAGGATTGGTTTACTTCTGCTTATGTAAACTTTACCTATGCAAAGAACCGTGTTGATGAGTATGATGAACCCGAAATAAAGAAAGGCACTTATCGTGCACAGACCGGTCGTTCTCTGAATGAACTACAGGGTCTTACTGCAGAGCGTCTTTTTATGCCAAGTGATTTCAATGCTGATGGTTCTTTGAAATTTGGTATTCCATCACAGAGTGGGGTGGGTGGTACAGATCTGAAGCCAGGTGATATAAAATATGTAGATATGAATGGAGATGGTGTTATCACAGAAGAAGATGCTGGCTTTATTGGTGGAACAGTTGACCCACGTATTGTGTATGGTTTTGGTGGTGTTATTGCTTATAAGAATATTGATGTGAATTTCTTCTTCCAAGGAGTTGGAGATACCCATCGTATTATAGGTGGTTCACCATATTTATACCAGCAAGTGGAACAACCGTACAAGGTAATGCTTACAGTAAGAATCTCAGTGATCGTTGGACTGCTGATAATCAAGATCCGTATGCTTTCTGGCCAAGGCTTACCTATGGACCTAACCTAAACAACTATCGTGCTTCGACATGGTGGAAGAAGGATATGAGCTTTTTGCGTTGTAAGACGATAGAGATAGGATATACGCTTAATGCCCAATGGTTAAAGAATTTATACGTAAAGAATCTTCGTGTTTATGTCAGTGGTAATAATCTCTTCTGCCTCTCTGGCTTTAAATTATGGGACCCAGAGCTGGGAACAGGTGATGGCTTGAAGTACCCAATGAATCGTTCAGTACAATTTGGGTTGGATATTAATTTCTAATAAAATTGAAGATGAGAACTTTGAAAATTACAAAATATTTCATGGTTGGCCTGATGGCTGTAACAATGACAACATCTTGCTCTGATTATCTTGATAAGGAACCTGATACAGAGCTTAATATGGATATTGTATTTACGAATCGTGACAAGGTCTACTCAATGTTGTCTTATGTTTATAATGTCATCCATACCCCAGATAAGTTTGCTTGATAAAGGATGGATATGAGGTATTTGCTGATGATTTGACTCCTTCACGTCGTTGGGAGCAATGGGGGTGGAAACACACAATCCCAAGAATCTTTGGACAATGGACAATTAACTCTGATTGGGATGGAGATCTTTGGGCAGCTATGCCTAAATATATACGTCATGGTTATATCATAGAACAGAGAATAAAGGCTTTGCCAGATCAAGATCTTCCGCAGAGAGAAGTTGATAACATTAAGAATGAATTAAAGTTTTTGACAGCTTACGGCTGGTGGCAAATGGCTGAAGCTTATGGTGGTATTCCTTTTAAACCTGATTATATAGCTCCGACAGACTTTACGTTATCTGATTTGATGATAGGGCAATCTAAGTTTGATGATATTGTCAACTATTGTGATAAAGAGATGTTGGAGGCTGCAAATGCTTTGCCTGCTACTTATGAGGATCCTGCTAAGTATGGTCGTATAACAAAGATTATGGCCCTGACAGTCCGAGCTCGTATGTTGCTCTTTGCAGCTAGTCCGTTAGTTAATGGTAATCCATGGTATAAAGATTATCGTAACAAGTCCGGAGAATTAATATTCAATCCTACGTATGATCCACAGAAGTGGGTGAAGGCAGCAGAAGCTTGTAAATTATGTATTGATGAGGCTGAGAAGGCTGGTTATAAACTGTACAAGGAATATAATGATGATGGTTCCATTGACCCATTTATGTCTACTTATAATGTACATCTGAAACGTTGGAGTGAGGGAAATCGTGAAATAACGTTCCCTGTAACGAAGGGAAATGCTTATAAGCAGATTGATGGCTTGCTTAATTGGTGCTCTGTACGTGAAGTTGGTGGTGGTAATGGACTTGGTGTTTATCAAGGACTAGTTGATGCTTTCTTTACTAAAAATGGCTTGCCCATCTCAGATGTGAATTCTAATTACAATGAAGAAGGCTTCTCAAATGCTGTTGATACACGTAATACTAAGTGGGAATATGGTACGGGTAAGCCTGGAGAAGTTACAGCGAAGCATACATATAATATGTATTGTAATCGTGAACCACGTTTCTATAATGCTGTAACCTATAATGGAGCGTGGTTGACTTATGTGAATAGAAAAGTCGATATGTTCTATAATCATAAAGACAATATTCAGTCGAGTTCACCACATGATGCTCCACAGAATGGTTATCTCCTTCGTAAAGCTATCTGTATGACTGATAACATAAAAACCGGTAAGATTACTGATCGCCAAGGTTTCATATACCGTTTAGCATTTACTTATCTTGATTATGCTGAGGCTGAGAATGAAGCTCACGATGATGCCAGTGCACGTACATCTGCCTTGGAGTATCTGAATCTCATTCGTGAACGTGCAGGAGTGCGTAAGTATACTTTTGATAATGTGCCAATACAGGATGATAACTTTATTCATATTGACAATACACAGGCTGCTTTACGTAAGGTTATTCGGGCTGAGAGGCGTGTTGAACTTTGTTTCGAAGACAACCGCTGGTATGATATACGCCGTTGGAAAGAGGCTGAGAACCTTCCAGAGATAACAGGTGATGGTTATGGTATGAATGCATTGGGTAATTCCGAGGATACGTTCTACAAGCGAACTGTTTTCCAACATCGTATTTGGAAACGTCAGTACTATTGGATGCCTGTATATATTGATGAGTATGAGAAGAATCCGAACCTTGTCCAAGGACCATTCTGGGGCGATTAATTAATCTTAGTCTACTCTTTAAAAATAAGTTAGATAATAATGAATACAATAAATAAATTCTTCGGATTGTTGTGTGTCCTACTGGTTTTTACAGCATGTAATGAGGATCCAACCTATTTTACTTTAGAGAATCAGCCTGATGATATGCATCTTCAGGCATCAGTAACAGAGCTGACACTTAGTAGGGCACAAGAGGATGAGTCTGCTGTCACTTTCAAATGGAATACAGTAAAAAGTCCTATAGAAAACTATGACTCAATAACCTATGCCTTGCGTTTTTATGCAACTGATTCAAAGAATGAGCACCATAGTGATTTCTTCTCTTTAGGTGGTGCTCATGAAGTATCTTTTACTCATAAAGATCTGAATGCTATTGTTGCCCGTTGGGTACCAGCAGGGACCTCTATTGCTGTAACAGCAGAATTGGTCGGTACGGTAAATAATCAAATAAAGTATATCAAGCCAGAAGTATCAAAAGTAGAGTTCCGTGTGACGGGTTATGAAAAGAATCCTACTTATCTGTATGCTCATATTAAAGATGATGCAACTGGTGCTGAACGAGTTGAACGTATGTCTCAACGTCAGTTAGGTACAGGTATTTATGAAGCTACACTTTCTATGAAACCATGTACCTATTACTTTACTACTTCGACAACTGATGCTTATCCTGCTTATGGTCAAGATACTGGGGAAAAAGTGAAGTATGTAGATAATGGAAATGTACAACCATTTACAAATACTGTGACAGGTAAGCGTACAATTATTGTTGATACGAATGATGATTTTATGGACTGTCGTGTCCTCAATATAGTTCAGTTACCAAATCCAGAGACGATCCGTATCGTTGGAGATGGCTGTTCTATCGGATGGGACCCTGCATCTTCTGAAGGTGTCTTTACAATAGAAAACCCACGTTATCCATACATCTATTCATGGGTCGGTGAATTTAAGGTTGGTGAGATTAAAGTGAATACGGGTACAAGCTGGGGCGATCAGTTCTTTTATGCACCTGAACCTAATGCTGATCCAGCTGTTAATCACCAGTTGAGCATGTTCCGATATGAAAGTGCTGGTGGTGACGTGAAATGGAAAGTGACAACCCCTGGTAGATTTAAGTTCTCGCTCTATTTAGATGCTGATGACTTACACACATCCTTCGAACCTGTTCAGTAATAGAATCTTGAATTAATTAAATATTGAAGAGATGAATAAACTAGTATATGTTATTTTAACTTGTATCTTTACCAGCATCTTCCTTAACTCATGTGTTAAGGAAGATGGGGCAGGGATACCTCGTGCAAAAGAGTCTATTCCTTGAGCACAGTGAATATAATGTGAACTTAGAGAATGATACGGTAGATGCACTTACCTTACGTTGGATCGATGTGATGAATGCTAAATACCGTGTATATCTTTCTAATGCTTACACCTCGGATGTAGAAGAGGTGAGTGGACAACCAGTAGTAGGAGAATTGAGTACCTTATCTTTAAAGGTGTCATACGCATTTTTAAAAGATTATGTGGAAAAGGCTAATTTACTTTCTGGCGATTATGGTTCTACTGACGCCATTGATATTTTCATTAATCTGACAGGAATTCCAATTGACGCTAGTCAGCCTTCTGCTTTGCTCCCAACTGGTTCAACAATTAAGGCTACAATACATTTCAAGAAATAATTATCCTCTTAGTCTCGAATCAATTAAAAGTAGTGAAAACACGAGTCTTGATATGTGCAATGATTGCATTGCTTTGGTTGCAGAACATCTATGCACAAAATACTTATACGAATCCTGTAATAAGGAAATATCTTGCAGATCCATCCGTCATTAAAGCCAATGACGGATGGTTTTATGTTTATGCAACAGAGAGCGCGGGGCTTGCTATTCCTATCTATAAGTCCCAAAACTTAGTTGATTGGACATTTGTAGGCAGTGCCTTCACTAAAGCGGGACGTCCAACTTTCGTAAAGAATGGGTGGTTATGGGCACCTGATATCAACTACATCAACGGAAAGTATGTACTTTACTATTCCATGTCCGTTTGGGGTGGAGAATGGGAATGTGGAATTGGTGTTGCAACTTCTTCTTCTCCTTCTGGTCCTTTTAAGGATCATGGTAAACTTTTTACTAGCTCTGAGATTGGTGTAAGAAACAGTATTGACCCATGTTTCTTTCAAGATAAGGACGGTAAAAATTATCTTTTTTGGGGCAGCTTTCATGGTATATACGGTGCTGAACTATCTGCAGATGGTCTAAGACTTAAGAAAGAAACAAAGTTCCAAATTAGTCCTATTGAGGGTAAGAATAGAACTCTTGTTGAGGGAACTATGATGGTGAGGCGAGGTGATTACTATTATTTCTTTGCTTCAGCAGGTAGCTGTTGTAATGAACTTAATAGTACTTACCATGTCGTTGTAGCTCGTAGTAAGAATATTAAAGGGCCATATCTGAATAAAGCAGGGCAAAGTATTATGGACCATTTCTCAGATGTAGTTCTTCAGGGTAGTGATAAGGTGAAAGGTCCAGGACATCATTCTGAGTTGATAAAGGATGATAAGGGTAGTTATTGGGTACTTTATCATGGCTATGATGTTATGAACCCCAGTGATGGTAGGCTATTGTTCCTAGATAAAGTAAACTGGGATAAAGATGGTTGGCCATTCTTCACAGGCGGAAAACCTTCTGAGAAGTCTGTAAAGCCCACTTTCTCTGCAACAGCAATCAATGATGTTACAGCTTTTAATAAGACCTATACCATAACGAACAGTGGCGAAAATCATTATGAAATCCATGCTCCAGTCCATTCTTCTTTTATTTGGAGTCTGTATAATATCTGTGGAGAGAGGATAAAAACTGGGCGTTCAACAGAAGACCAAGAACTCTGGGTTAATGATATAGCTAATGGGATTTATATTGTTAAGGTAAATGGGGTAGCAGGAAAGCTGGAGCAGAAGATAATAAAGGTTGACCGATAAAGAGGGAGTAATCTATGCTTTCTTGTAGGAAATGATGTGGAATTATAGTAACATCAATACTTTATAGGCAATCTTTTTATGGATGTACCTTTATAAATCTTGTCTTTGTCAACCTGATGATAATTATCATCCTCTCTTCCTGTTGATAGGACAAGGAATCTTAATATGAAAAAAGGAATTACTTTCGTAATTCCTTTTTGCGCTCCAGGATGGGCTTGAACCAACGACCCCCTGATTAACAGTCAGGTGCTCTAACCAACTGAGCTACTGAAGCAGTGTTAAGTGCTTATTTCTTGTAAGCGGTTGCAAAGGTACATCCTTTCTTCCAAACTGCCAAATGTTTTGAGAGAAAAAATCATCTAAAGCGTAATTTTATCTAATTTTTTCCTTCCAGAAGTAGGTATTCCATTATAATAATGTACTTTTGTCAATCTATAAGTGCATAAATAATAAACAAAAGGAACACGATGAGGAAAATATTCTTGTCATTTACACTCTTCCTCCTAACATTGGGGAGTACTGTAACGGCTCAAAATAATGTAAACAAGGAACATAATTTCGATGTAGCAAAGAATCTTGAGACTTTCTCTGCTATATACAAATACTTAGACTTGATGTATGTTGACACCCTGAATGCCGATGAAGTAGTTGGTAATGGTATTAACTATATGTTGCGTTCACTTGACCCTTACACCGTTTATTACCCAGAGGACAAGGTGAAGGACTTGGATATGATGATTTCTGGTAAGTATGCTGGTATAGGAGCTTTGATTCGTTATAACTTAGTATTGAAGAATGTTGTCATAGACGAACCATATGAAATATGCCTGCTGCTGAAGTTGGACTGAAAAAGGGTGATGTTATACTTTCCATAGGTGACTCTTCTATGGTGGGAAAGGATGTCTCTTATGTAAGTAACCACTTACGTGGTGATGCTGGTACTACCTTTATTTTGACCATTCAGCGTCCTTCGACAAACAAGAAGATGAAGTTTAAGATAACACGTCGTGCTATTCAGTTGCCATCTGTTCCTTACTATGGTGTGCAAGAAAATGGTGTCGGTTATATAGATCTTAACTCTTTCACTACAGATTGTTCCAAAGATGTTCGTCGTGCTTTCCTTGATATGAAGAAGCAGGGCATGAAATCTCTTGTCTTTGACTTGAGGAACAATGGTGGTGGTAGTCTTCAGGAAGCTATCAATATAGTGAATATGTTTGTTCCAAAAGGGCTTACATTGGTGAAGACCAAAGGTAAGTTGGAGCGTGTGAATAAGGAATATAAGACGACCGTAGAGCCTATTGATACGGTGATACCTATTGTTGTTCTTGTCAATGGCGAGACTGCAAGTGCAAGTGAAATCACAAGTGGTAGTCTGCAGGACCTTGATCGTGCCGTAATCCTTGGCACTCGTACATATGGAAAGGGACTTGTACAGGTTTCAATGGAGCTTCCTTATAATGGAAGTCTGAAGTTGACCACAAGTAAATATTATATCCCGAGTGGCAGATGTATACAGGCTATCAATTATAAACACTCTAATGGAGGCTATATTGAGCATGTTCCTGATTCTCTCACGCATGTGTTCCATACCGCAGATGGACGTGAGGTTCGTGACGGTGGTGGTATTAAGCCTGATATAGAGGTACAACCTGACTCTCTACCTAACATTGCTTTCTATCTTGCGTCCACAGGAAGAGATTCTACGGAGGTTATGTGGAATTGGGAACTGAAGTATATTAAGACTCATCCAACGATTGCCCCAGCTAAGGATTTTGTTATTTCGGATGCCGATTATGAAGATTTCAAGCAGGCAGTGTTGAAGAGTGGCTTCAAATATGACCGTGAAAGTAAGAAATTCCTTGAGAGTCTTGAGAAGCTGGCAAAGTTTGAAGGGTATTATGATGATGCCAAACCTGAATTTGAAGCACTGGAGAAAAAGCTGAGTCATAACCTTGCTAAAGATCTTGATTATAATAAACAGACACTGAAGAAGGTGCTGACAAGCGACCTTGTTTCTGCTTATTATTATCAACGAGGGTCTGTTCAGAACAGTCTGCAGTTCGACAAACAATGGAAAAGGGCTGTGGAAGTATTGCAGAATCCAACAGAATATAGAAACATTCTTCAGCCATCATCTTCCAAGAAGGCTGCGGAGGCTGCAAAGGCAACACTCCGCTAATATTCAGAATAACTATAAAGTGAGTTGATAATACTTGCACATAGCGTTGCGGTAAGATATATATACGGTCCTATGTGTGAGTCATTTCTCAACTTTTTACTATTTCTGTGTGCATGAACAAAATCTTATTTGCATTTTATACATTCCTCTTTTCTGTATTTACGTTGCAGGTTGCAGCAATGGATTGGGATGCAGATAATATCCCAATGGTACATCTGCAAGATGCAAGGCGGTATGTCTGTGACCCAGATGGCATCATGTCTCCAGCTATGCGCGACTCTACCGACTCTTATTTGAGACGGTTGGAGAAGGAAACTGGTATACAAACGGTATTTGTCATAGTATCGCATGTCAAGAATGGTGATGCTTTTCGTGTTGCAGAAGATATTGGAAACAAATACGGTGTCGGTGATAGAAAGACCAGAAGAGGTCTGGTTGTTGTGGTGGCAGTAGATGATAAAAAGTATTTTATTGCACCTGGTAATGGGTTGGAAGGTGATCTGACCGATGTTGATTGTGATGATATTGCACAAGCTTGCATCGTAAGGAATATGCGTGCAGGTGATGTTGATGAGGCTATGTTGTCTACAGCGAAGGCTGTTTATAATAAGTTTAAAACAGGGGAAACCGGTATTGAAGGAGCAAGTGACGATGGAGCTAATGATGTTGTCATCGTAATTCTCTTCCTTGTTGTCTTCTTTTGGATCGTTTGGGCAAAGAGCAATCATGATGACGATAACCATCGAGGAGGTAATAATGGCCGTGGTAGAGACAGATTCGGTGGTGTTCCATTCATCTTTTGGGGCAACCCTGGTGGTACAGGCGGTAGTGGCTTCAGTGGAGGAGGTAGCTTCGGAGGTGGCAGCTTTGGTGGCGGAGGCTCTGGCGGTGGCTGGTAAAGTTAGTTTGAATTAAGGAAATATTATTTTAAAACAAGAAGAAATGAAGAATAAGACACTTTTAATTGTTATAGCAATTGTGGTTGTTGTAGGGTTATGGGCATTCTCCGGCTATAATGGTATGGTAGATAAACAGGAGGAAGCAACAACTGCTCTCAGTAATGTTGAGACGCAATATCAGCGCAGAGCAGACATGATGCCACAGCTAGCAAAGATTGTTAAAGCTTATGCAAAGCATGAAAAAGAGACTTTCGAGGCAGTGACAAAAGCTCGTAATGCTGCTACACAGATACATCTTGATGCTGATAACCTGACGCCTGAGAAGATGAAGCAGTTTGAAGCAGCACAAAGTCAGGTCTCACAAGCCTTATCACGTTTGATAGCTGTTGCCGAAGCTTATCCTGAACTGAAAGCAAGTGAGAACTTCAAGGCGTTACAAGTTCAGGAGGAAGGTACTGAAAACCGTATTAGTGAAGCACGCAGAAAGTATAATGATGCAGTGCAAAACTATAATCAGACAGTCCGTCACTTTCCTAATTCACTGTTAGCGGGTATCTTTGGTTTCGATAAAATGACTAAGTTTGCAGCTGCAGAAGGTGCCGAGAAAGCACCAGATTTGGATATTTAAGGCTTGGGGAAACACTCCGTCTGCCCCTATTTCCAGTTAATTTAAACTGAAAACTGATGGTAAGAGTAGGGATAGATGTTCTTCTCAAGTGCCGACATAAAATAGAAAAAGGAACTCAATTCGATAAGTTTTGAGTTCCTTTTTTTTGTCGAATATATTATGCTCTCGGCTGTCAGAGAATAGTTCTTACTCTCTATAAAAAACCCAATTATAATTTAAAATTAAGTTGCTGTCATTTTAACATTTAGGTGAAGTTCATTGATTATCATGCTGTTATGATACTGTAAAGAGTGATAGGAGTGACAGCAACTTGGGAAAACTACTTCTTCTTATGTCGTGATAATATGCATCGGAATAAGTAAGACTATTACTACAATCAGACTTTTCTCTGGTTCTTCCGTATCCTGCAATATATATACTAGCAAAAACGAGATATGATGATTAGAATATCAAGATTAGGTTAGTGTGCTGTTTGTAATACGCAACAGCAATATCTCTAGCAGCTCTTATTCTTTGTTTCTCTAAATCGACTTCTTTTTTTGCCTGATTCTCTATTAATTCAATAATGCGTCGTGCCTCTGTATCTCGCGATTGTTTAATGCGCTGACATAAACTCTTTGCCTCTGTAGCACAAGGACTTGTTATGTCTATTTGTTTTAAAATCTCAGCACATGCTTCATAATTACCATTAGAATATTCGGTTTGTGCCTGTAGTAAAAGGTTGCCACATTCATTTCTTTGGTATTGTTTGTAGATATTGTTGATGGCAGCATTTACACTATTGTAATTGGTTAAAGTGGATGGGCATGAAAAGAGTAAAGATAATGCTTCTTCGTATTGGTGGAGCTGGGCAAAAGTTTGTGCTCTACTGAGTATAGCTCGCAGGTTCTTAGAGTAGTAACTCAATATCTGTCTCTTAGCCGCGTGTATGAATGATCTTACATTCTCATCATTTGGTTTTATTTGAGAAAACGCATTTTTAACTAAGTCATCAGCAGAATAGCCTTGCCCTTGTAGACTGAACGTCCGACTGGCAAATACCGTTCCCGTAATAAGATTTTGACAGATGAGATTTATTTGAACCTCAGAAGTATGAATATTTCTCATTCCTCCTTCTGCCTCTTGGTAGTTTGTGAAGCTGAGTTCAGGCTTAATAGCGATGGAACTTACTTCTGATGTTTCGATACCTTCTGCCGTGAATGCAGGAAGAATCCTGCTGCGAAGCATTCTTGCCGTGTTTACACTTAGTTCATCTTGATTTGTTGGTATAACAAAACCAATCTCAATCCCTTGTGCATGAATACAGCTAATGACGGTAAGAAATAATGCTGTGCTGATATATAACTTGCGGATATTCATGAAGTTTTACTTTATAGTGATTACAATCATGTTGTTGCTGATAGTTCTTTCGACCTTAATATTCCTTGAACGAAAATATTGTAGGAGTTTTAATCCGAACTTATTAGCGTTAAAAGTTCTGCCTTCGGCATCTGTCAGTGGGATACGTATGTCATCAAAAATCATTTGTTTGTCGCTTGTACCCTGTATGTGATAGTTCTCCTTATAACTTTTCCCTGCAACGAACATTTCGATATCATCAGATAATGGAAGTCCTTCATCCCCTACTTCTGTAGACATTGACAGCGTTGAAGCTTGATCAAATCCGATTGTTAGACTGATTGATTGTCCGTTCTCTGTTATATCCATGAGTTTGTTCTGCATCGAGTTAAGGAAACCATTAATACCAGTCTCGGTTGCCCTTGATGCCAGTTTGCCGTAATCTTCTGTGTAGAATTTTCCGCTTTCGCATACAGCATTTGCTAGTGAATTGCCCGTTGAGACATCATATCCCGACATGATAATCTTTACGGAGTTGCCCGTTGGGGAGTCGAGAATACTGATTTCTGCTTCAACGTATATATCTGCCCCAGATTGTTGTATGATAAGTGACTTTGCGTCTTGTTGTTGATTGTTTCCTAATGCATTGGCTTTAGACAGAGCTTTAACCCGTCCAAAGAAATCAACGGTTGTATATCCTCGTTGATCAAATGCTTCTTTTATCTTTGTCAAGGCAATACGTTTGTTGACATCACTTTCCAACACCATACGTATATCTTCTCCTTGATGTGTGTAGGGAATTACCATTATTTTGGGCTTCGCCGTCGCAATATTCTCCACTTTTGATGTCAATTCTTGCGCATACGTATATGAAAGACAGATAGACAAGATAGTCAATAATAGTATAAGTTTTTTTTTCATAGCTACTTCTTTATGATTAAACTACATTGAATAACCACACCTTGTTGCGCAGAGTTGATTGCTGATATTATCTTAGATGTAGCGTCGCATTCAGAGAAAGAGGATCCTGATTGTTTCCTTACGGTTATTGTTCCTATATCGGATGGGTATGGTTTGCCGTCAAGTAGTTCTATTGTTTGGACAATAAATTTATCTCCAACTTTTACGCCAGTATCTATACCAGCATTAATGACAAGAGTCTTTTTGTCTAGCACCTTAACAATCTTTGCTGTGAGAGGGAAGTTGATTCGGAAATACTCATAAATGTCATCTTTGATTGACTGCATTGCAGCAGTGACAGCGCTTTCTGGGGAAAGCATTTCTTTGCTTGTTTTTCCTTGAAAGCTCTGTGCTTCATTACTAATACCAGTAGAAACATCTACAACTTTCAACTGAAAGGCAACACTTGCTTTGTAACCTCTTACACTTCCATCACCATTGTGGACGCGATAAACAGGTATCTTGACGATATGCCCCGTTACTAGCATGCTAGCACCAAGTGCTGCGTCTTGTTGTGCTAGATTCTTGCTATCCAAAAAAGCTTCACTTTTCTGTAGCTCAAGTTCTTCTTCTACTTTATCACGACTGGTCCTGTCAACAACAGTAAATCGATGAGTGTTGGTTAGCATTTCCACGACCTTTTCGGTTACTAACCTCGTATAAGGACTTTCTTCGTCGCAAGTAAACTCCGCTACACCAACGACAGGTCTGCTTTCTGCCTGTGCATGACAACTTGTGCCATACACGAACAGAAAGATGACTGAGAGTATAAAACACCTCATTATAAATTCTTACCAGACTTTATCGTTTCTATGATTTTCTGAACGGCTTTTACTTGCTCAGCACTTTCTTCTAAAAGAATAGGGGTTGCTGCATTGCCAAATTCCATAACAACACCAGCTCCCTTAGCCATCTTTGCGAGTTTGGCCATTTTCATTGGATTCTTGTTGTTCTTTGCGTTTTCTGCTATTTGCTTCATCTGCTCACCTGCAGCTTTTGCATTATCTACAGCATTTTTAATAGATGCAGCTTCACCTGTAACTGTTGTCAGTAGCTCTGTCCAATCTTCCAATTTTGGCTTTACGATAGTAACGTCTGTTACTCCATCCTTTGTCTGCCCAATCTGGCGATAATAAAGACCCTCTAGCTTCACACTGTTTGCAATTGCCAATACCGCTGCATCGCGAACGGAATTACCGAAGCCGTCAATGGTTTCGTCACCACATTTTGTGTCAGAATACTTGTCTAGTAAGGTCTGTAGATTCTTGGCGCGTTCTTCGCTTTTCTGGATTTGTTCTTTTGTTTCTTGTGCAAATGTAGTCATAGTACACAGAGTCATCACAATGAAAAATAGAATTCGTTTCATAGATTTTAATTTTATAAGCCTTACCACTCCCAAGTATAGGCAGATTGTTTAAAGGACACGAGAATACGGAAGTGAAATATTCTTATGCCTCTCTCCTGCAGCAAGGTCCAAAATTTAGGTGAACAAAAAAAGACGTGGGAGTCTTCACTTACCTATCCCAGTCCTCAGGCCTTCGCATTGCCTAACCCAAAGGATAGGCAACGCTAGAGGCCCACGTCAATGCAATATTATAGTCAATGTCATAAGTGGACATAGAAATAATACAACTAACGTGAACGTTTCCGTTGCCGTATCTCTTTTGGGTTTTGGTCAAATTTGCGAAGTTTGAGGACCAAAAGATAACGTCTGTAAAACGTCCTTTCTGAGCAGTAGACCGTTTACTATACATAGTATGGAGTCTTATGCCCAATTCCAATATGTTTGGACAAGTTAATAATTACTTGTCGTTGCAAAGCTACTAATTTTGTTTAAAAGTACCAAATATTCTGTTAAAAAAGTTTTGTTTGCTTTGTCTTTAGTTTCTGTCGATAGCGACGTGGATGTTTATTTAGAGATGTTCCAAGAACAACTGTATTATTCCCAAAGTGACATGCCTAACCCTAAATGTTGCATCCCTATCTTGATTGTTTAAAAGAGCCTTCAGAAATTTGGAATTATAAGTGTGTCTCCTAAGTTTAGAACTTTGACGAGATGTTACATAGAGAGTGGGATTATTAAGAACATTGTAATGGTGGGTATGGAAGTATTATTGGCGCATGAAGTAACGGAGGTTATTTGCTAATTTTATTAGAAATTTATATGCATAAGATTTATCCCAAAAGTTATCAAGACTCTGTACGCTTCACCTCTGTCGCTCTCTGTGCCATTGGCACATTCGTGATAGTGCGTTTATTTCGGTCTTCTTTGGAACTTTGTGTACCTTATTATTTAAGAACTTTGGACTATCTTCGACTGGATATGTAACTCGTATTAAACGCTTTGTAGTCCAATTGGATTGATCGTTTGTTATATGTGCGGACGATAAGTTAAGGTAAGAACGGTAAGGAAGTGGAAATCACGGTTGAAGAAATATGCTTACAAAAAGAAGAGCATTATAATGAGAGAAATAAGCAGAACTCGGTTTTCTGTAACCTTGTAACATAAAGATGTTCAGGTATTTATGAATAGGATTCTAAAAGAGCACCTTTTACACTTCAAAAGGGCGTCTTTTACACCTCAAAAGAGCATCTTTTACACTTCAAAAGGGCGTCTTTTGCTTTACTAAAGACAATCTGCTATTTTCAATTTATGAATCTTTATTACAACACTTCTAATGTCCCTTTTCTTTTCCTAACAAACGAGTATTGTACCTTCTGCATAGTTATAAGAACACCATAAAAACCACTACTTTTCAATTTTCCTGTCACTCCCGTCACTTCTCCCACATCACAACGCATTGGTAATAACCCGTTTATGCGAAATGTTAAAAGTGACAGCAACTAAAAACAAAAACTAACTAGGGTTCTTAGAGTAGCTATAAACGATGTAATACCAAAGACAGAGTTATAGAATTTATCTGTATTGTTGATGAGTCTGACAAGAATTTAAATGTTAAACTGGGAAAAAACTATGTTTATCTTCTTATAATGGGAATGGGAAACGTCACAGGAATCGTAAGGGATGACTTAGGGAGGGTGAAATCATGACCACACTTGTATGTTCTCATTTCGGTACATATATCATCGAGTGCATGAATGAACTACTAAAGGAAAAAGTGAACATCGTATCCCCACGGCATCGATCAATGCATAACTTTGTCATGAACTCACGTTAAACTTAACCCGAACTTGCGTATGATATATTTTCTCTCAAAGGAGTTGACTTATAAGTTTTTTATTATCTTTGTCCTGTATAAACGCTACTTACTATTGTTCTGTACCTAAGAAGGTGAGGGATGATTAAAGAGAGAGGCTTGAAAACATTATTTTTCTGTTGCTTGTTTCTTTTAAAATACTTTGTTCTTTAATTTTATATAGTAATGAAAAAGATTATTTTAAGCTTTTGTTTATTGCTTTCGTGGGCTGGAGCTTTTGCACAGAAACCCATAGAAGGAGATTGGATGGGTAAGCTGAACCTTGGTCCACAATCATTGACTATTGTATTGCATGTGAACTGCAATGCACAAGGAGAGGTTAAATGTACGCTCGATAGTCCTGATCAAGGGGTAAAGGGAATAGCGGTAGAAACAGACTACTGCTCGTCTGATTCTATCAGTGTAAGCATTGCAAGTTTGGCTCTCAGCTTTCAAGGAAAATTGAAAGGAGATGAGATAGTCGGTACTTTTACCCAAGGTCAATCCTTTCCGTTAATCTTGAAACGAGGAGAAGAGAAACTAAACCGCCCGCAGAACCCTGTAGCTCCCTATCCATATAAGACAGAAGAAGTGGCTTTTAAGAACGTAGCAGATGGCGCAACATTTGTAGGAACACTCTCATACCCTGTTGGGTATAAGAAAGGAAAGACCCCTGTCGTCTTGATGGTTACTGGGAGTGGGCAGGAGAACAGAGACGAAGAAATCTTCGATCATAAGCCCTTCCTTGTTATAGCAGACTATCTGGCACGACATGGTGTAGCCACTTTGCGGTATGACGACCGAGGTTTTGGTAAATCGACAGGCGGAGATGTGGAACATGCTACGACGCTTGACTTTATGCGAGATGCTGCAAGTGGAGTTGATTTCTTACGTACATCGAAGCAATTTGGTAAGGTCGGCATACTCGGACATAGTGAAGGAGGGTCTATAGCCTTCATGTTGGGAGCGAAAGGGAAAGTAGATTTTGTCATTAGTATGGCTGGGATTGGCGTGAAAGGAGACACAGCGTTGACAGCACAAGCAAACAAGATACTCGAACTGACGGGGCAATCAATGCGTTTCTCTACGCATCAGTATCGTATGAATGCAATTATAGAGAGGTCACCTTGGTTGAATTTCTTTATTGATTATGATCCATCTGGGGATATCTCTAAGACGCTTTGTCCTGTTATGGCTATTAATGGGAGTCGTGATGTGCAGGTGATACCGTCGCTTAATCTGATGGGAATTAAGGCCCATCTAAAACCCAATTCGAAGAACATCATCAAAGAGTATCCCTCGCTTAACCATCTTTTCCAACATTGTAAGACGGGAAATGTCTTAGAGTATAGAATGATAGAAGAAACAATCTCACCAGAGGTCTTAGAAGATATCGTTCGTTTTATTAAACAATAGATTATCAAATGGAGTGTTTAGACTTAGGATTCTTTTCATGAGAAGAAATATTTTTTCATGAAAAGAATATGGATTTTTTGTTTTCTTCGAGGTAGAAAAAACTTTGGTATATTTCGTCTAAATCGTTTATAAGCAGATAAAAAAGCTGTAAAACATTTGGTCTGTGCCAAGAATATTCGTAACTTTGCACACGTTCAGAGGAATGAGGGACTTTTGGTAGTCCCTCATTTTTCATATTTAAACGCTTATGATAGATAAAAACGTAGTAAAGAGCCTTGTAGAGGAGTGGTTGGAAGGAAAAGACTACTTCTTGGTTGATATCCAAATCAGTTCCGATGACAAGATCGTTGTTGAGATTGACCATGCTGATGGTGTGTGGATTGAAGATTGCGTGGAGTTGAGCAAGTATATAGAGGATAGACTCTCACGTGACGAAGAAGACTATGAACTTGAGGTTGGTTCAGCTGGATTAGGACAGCCTTTCAAGGTTCCACAGCAATATAAGATCTTCGTTGGTAAAGAAGTTGAGGTGCTGGATAAGGACGGAAAGAAAGTCAAAGGCGTATTAAAGAGCGTTGATGGAAACGACTTTGTTGTAGCTGTCAATGAGAAAGTACATGTGGAAGGTAAGAAACGTCCTGTGAAAATGGATGTAGACCATGCGTACAAGATGGATGAAGTAAAATATACAAAATACATAATAAGTTTCAAGTAAAGCTATGGCAGCAAGAAAAGTAGAAGAAGAACGTCCGAATATGATCGAGACTTTCAAGGAGTTTAAAGACACCAAGAGTATCGATCGTACGACATTGGTAAGCGTGTTGGAAGAGAGTTTCCGCAATGTCCTTGCCAAAATCTTCGGTAGCGATGAAAACTTCGACGTTATTGTGAACCCAGATAAGGGCGACTTTGAAATCTATCGTAACCGTGTGGTTGTGGCAGATGGCGAAGTTCAGGATGAAAACAAGGAGATTGCCCTGAAAGAGGCTCGTAAGATAGAACAGGATTATGAGGTTGGTGAGGATGTTAGTGAGAAGGTCGACTTTAATAAGTTCGGCCGTCGTGCTATCCTAAACCTACGTCAGACGCTTGCTTCAAAGATCCTTGAGTTGGAGCATGACTCACTTTATAATAAGTATAAGGACCGCGTTGGACAGATTATCTCTGGTGAGGTTTATCAGACTTGGAAGCGTGAAGTGCTGCTTGTTGATGATGAAAACAATGAGTTGATACTTCCTAAGGGTGAGCAGATTCCTCGTGATCAGTATCGTAAGGGCGAGACGGTACGTGCCGTAATCCTTCGTGTTGACAATGAGAATAACAATCCAAAGATTATCCTTTCCCGTACTGCTCCAGAGTTCTTGGAACGTCTGTTAGAGGCTGAGGTACCAGAGATCAATGACGGTTTGATAGCAATTCGTAAGATTGCTCGCATGCCGGGTGAACGTGCAAAGATTGCTGTTGAGAGCTTCGATGAGCGCATTGACCCAGTAGGAGCTTGTGTTGGTGTACGTGGTAGTCGTGTACATGGTATCGTACGTGAGCTTTGTAACGAGAACTTGGACGTTATCAACTGGACAGCCAATACAAAACTCTTTATTCAACGTGCTCTTTCTCCTGCTAAGGTCAGCAGCTTGACGGTTGACGAAGAGAACAAAAAGGCTGAAGTTTATTTGCAGCCTGAGGAGGTTAGTCTTGCTATTGGCCGTGGTGGTATGAACATTAAGCTGGCAAGTATGTTGACCGGTTATACCATTGATGTCTTCCGTGAGCTTGATGAACAGAATGCAGAGGAGGATATTTACTTGGATGAATTCTCTGACGAAATTGACCAGTGGGTTATCGATGCCATTAAGGGTATCGGGCTTGATACAGCTCGCCAGGTATTGAACGCTCCACGTGAGATGTTGATAGAGAAAGCTGACTTGGAGGAAGAGACAGTTGATAATGTATTGAATATTCTAAAAGCAGAATTCGAGCAATAAGGTGATTGGTTGGTGGGCGATGGCTGTTGACTGGAAGCTAACGGGTGTGACTATTCAGCAACTCCATGTTCGGAACCCCTCTCTACCAAAAGGCTACAACCAACAACTAGCACCCAACACCGAAAAAAGAAATTAATGAGCATCAGATTAAACAAAGCAATTCGAGAATTAAACGTAGGACTTCAAACGGCAGTGGAGTTCTTAGAGAAGAAACCAGAACTGGGTGAGGTAAAGAGTGATCTTAACTTTAAACTCAGTGAGGAGCAGTATAAGGCTCTTGTTGGTGCCTTCAAGAATGATCAAGAGGTAAAGAAAGATGCTGCCAAGCTTTTCCAGAAGAAGCCTAAGGAGAAAAAGTCTTCTGGTAATAACCATAAGGCAGAAGCTATATTAGATTCTGGCCGTCCAAAGTATAAGCCAGTTGGAAAGATTGATCTTGACCAACTGAATAAGCCGACAGCTAAGAAATCTGTTGCTCCTACCGAAGAGAAGTCTGCTCCTGAAGCGGCTGCTGCCGTCAGCCCAGCGAAGGAGAATGTTGTGAAAGAACAGCCTTCTACAGTTGAGAAACCTATAGTAAAGGAGGAGAAAAAGCCTGTTGAAATTAAGGTTGAAGAACCTGTTAAGGCTCCGGTGGAGAAGAAACCTGAGGCTCCGAAGGCTGAAGCTCCAAAGAAAGAAGCTCCAGTAGTGAAGACTGAGACTGAACCTGTTGTTAAAGAAGAACCTGTTGTGGAAGATAAAAAGCAGGAAGATGGTCTGTTCCAGACTAAGAATGAGAAGAAAATGCTCAATACTCCGAAGGTGAATGTATTGGGTAAGATTGACCTTAGTTCGCTGAATCAGAGTACTCGTCCTAAGAAGAAGAGTAAGGAAGAACGCCGTAAAGAGCGTGAGGAGAAGGCTGGTCAGAATAATGGTCAGGGTAAGAAGAAACGTGTTCGTATTAATAAAGAACGTGTTGACATCAATGCTGCAGCTAATCAGCAGCAGAACCAGAATGGTAAGAAGGGTGGCAATAACGGCAATAATAAGAACGGTGGTAAGAAGAACCGCAACCGTAATCAGAAACCATTAGAGGTGGATGATGAGGCAGTAGCACGCCAAGTAAAGGAGACACTTGCTCGTCTGACAAGTAAGAGCCAGAATAAGAAGGGTGCTAAGTACCGTAAGGAGAAGCGTGATGCTGTTCAAGAGCGTCTGAATGCAGAGGCTAAGGCAGAGCGCAAGGAAAGTAAGATATTGAAGCTGACCGAGTTTGTTACTGTTTCAGAATTGGCAACAATGATGAACGTTCCTGTAACGAATGTCATCTCTACTTTGATGTCTGTCGGTATCATGGTTTCTATCAACCAACGTTTGGATGCTGAGACTATCAATCTCGTTGCTGATGAGTTCGACTTCAAGACAGAGTATGTCAGTGCTGAAGTGCAGGAGGCTGTTAGCGAGGAGGTTGATGATGAGAACGATCTCGTTTCACGTGCTCCTATCGTTACTGTCATGGGTCATGTCGACCATGGTAAGACTTCTTTGCTCGACCATATCCGTAACACGAATGTGATTGCTGGTGAGGCAGGTGGTATTACCCAGCATATTGGTGCGTATAGTGTGACATTGGAGAATGGCCGTAAGGTTACTTTCCTTGATACTCCGGGTCACGAAGCCTTTACTGCTATGCGTGCTCGTGGTGCGCAGGTTACCGATATCGTGATTATCATCATTGCGGCGGACGACTCTGTCATGCCTACTACCAAGGAGGCTATTGCACATGCGCAAGCAGCTGGTGTGCCAATGGTATTTGCTATCAATAAGATTGATAAGCCGGGAGCTAACCCTGATAAGATACGTGAAGACTTGTCACAGATGAATCTGCTTGTTGAAGAGTGGGGTGGTAAGTATCAGTGTCAAGAGATCAGTGCTAAGAAGGGATTGGGAGTGAATGAGCTTCTTGACAAAGTCCTTCTTGAAGCCGATATGATGGATCTTAAAGCTAACCCTAACCGTAAGGCTACAGGTACTATTATTGAGTCTTCTCTTGATAAGGGTCGTGGTTATGTAAGTACGGTTCTTGTGTCTAATGGTACGTTGAAGATTGGTGATAACGTTATCGCTGGTACTTCATGGGGACGTATTAAGGCTATGTTTAATGAGCGTAACCAACGCATCGAGAGTGCTGGACCAGCAGAACCAGCTATTATCCTTGGTCTGAATGGTGCACCAACAGCTGGTGATACCTTCCATGTTATGGAGACTGAACAGGAGGCACGTGAGATTGCTAACAAGCGTGAGCAGTTGCAACGTGAGCAGGGCTTGCGTACACAAACACGTCTTACTCTGTCTGATATCTCTCACCGAATCGCTCGTGGTGAGTTCCATGAGATGAATATCATTGTGAAGGGTGATACTGATGGATCTATTGAGGCATTGTCTGACTCATTCATCAAGCTGTCAACAGAGAAGGTTAATGTTAACGTTATCAGTAAGGCAGTAGGTCAGATTTCAGAGAATGATGTGATGTTAGCATCTGCTTCTGATGCTGTCATCGTAGGCTTCCAGGTTCGTCCTTCTGCTGACGCACGCCGTTTGGCTGACCGTGAGGGTGTAGAAATCAATACTTACTCTGTCATCTACGATGCTATCGACGATGTGAAGTCAACGATGGTGGGTATGCTTGACAAGGTGAAGAAGGAGATTGTCACTGGTCAGTTTGAGGTGAAACAAGTCTTCAAGATATCCAAGGTTGGAACGGTTGCCGGTGGTATGGTTACTGAAGGTAAGGTTCATAGCAAGGATAAAGGTCGCGTAGTCCGTGATGGTATTGTTATTCATACAGCTCCTATTGATGCCCTGAAACGTTATAAAGATGATGTGAAGGAAGTCGCAACGGGACTTGAATGTGGTATATCACTTGTCAATTACAATGATTTACAAGTTGGTGATATCATCGAAACCTTCACGGAGATTGAGGTTGAACAGAAACTATAAAAAATAAAAGAACCGTCTTTTCTCCGGCAAAGGAGTAAAGACGGTTTTTGTTTATGGTAACAAATGTTGCCGTTGATATGTGTGGCATACTCTTTGTGTGTTCACATTGTGTATTTATAAATATTGAGAATAGAGACGGTGGAAGCTCATAATCTGTTGTCTTAGGGTACTAAACGATAGATTTACATGAGTTAAATGATAGGTATAAGAAATATGAATGGTATGTTTAGGGCTGCTAAAAGGAAGGTTTAAGTGAAACGAGTATAAAGAGTATGTGGTATTAGTACAGACAGAAGTGTTGCTTTTAACTTCTCTAACTATTATTACTCCTTTAGCTTTTAACAACTTCTCCAGTTTCCTTTAATCCCTGCTAACTTCATTAACTCCTATAAGCTCCCTCTCTTTTTAATCCCAAAAACAAATGTCAGAGAACAAAAATAATGAATTCGTAAAGAAGGTTGCAGAGCAAAAGTATGAGTTTGGCTTTACAACTGACGTACATACGGAGGTCATTCCGAAGGGTCTGAACGAGGATGTCGTTCGACTTATTTCGCAGAAGAAAGGGGAACCAGAGTGGCTCCTCGATTTTCGTTTGAAGGCTTTCCGTTACTGGCAGACGCTCCCTATACCAACGTGGGGACACTTGCATTTGCCAGAACTACATCTGCAGGATATCTCTTATTATGCTGATCCATTGGCGAAGAAGCCTAAGAATAAGGAGATTGATCCAGAGTTAGAGAAGACTTTCGATAAGTTAGGTATTCCTTTGGAAGAACGATTAGCACTGAGTGGGACGGCTGTTGATGCTATTATGGACTCAGTATCAGTGAAGACAACCTTTAAGAAGCAGTTAGCAGAGAAGGGAATCATCTTCTGTTCTATTGGTGAAGCTGTCAAAGAGCACCCTGACTTGGTACGTAAGTACCTTGGAAGTGTTGTTCCTTACCGTGACAACTACTCTGCAGCACTCAACTCTGCGGTCTTTAGTGATGGTTCCTTCGTATATATTCCTAAAGGTGTCCGCTGTCCGATGGAGCTTAGTTCGTACTTCCGCATCAATGCTATCAACACTGGTCAGTTCGAACGTACATTGATTGTAGCTGATGATGATTCGTATGTTAGCTATCTTGAGGGCTGTACTGCTCCTATGCGTGATGAGAATCAGTTGCATGCTGCAGTAGTTGAGATCGTTGTGTTAGACAATGCAGAGGTGAAATACTCTACTGTTCAGAACTGGTATCCAGGTGATGAGAATGGTAAGGGTGGTGTCTTGAACCTCGTTACAAAGCGTGGCGAACTGCGTGGAGTGAACTCTAAGCTGTCATGGACACAGGTAGAGACGGGTTCGGCTATTACTTGGAAGTATCCTTCTTGTGTGTTGAAAGGCGATAACTCACAGGCAGAGTTCTATTCTGTTGCTGTGACAAACAACTACCAAGAGGCTGATACGGGTACGAAGATGATTCACATGGGTAAGAATACGAAGAGTACAATCATCTCGAAAGGTATCTCTGCCGGACACAGTCAGAACTCTTATCGTGGTCTAGTTCGTGCTACAGCCAATGCGGAGAACGCTCGTAACTACTCAAGTTGTGACTCTCTTCTCTTAGGTTCCGATTGCGGTGCACATACATTCCCTTATATGGACATCCACAATGATACTGCTATTGTTGAACACGAAGCAACTACTTCGAAGATTAGTGAGGACCAACTCTTCTACTGTAATCAGCGTGGTATTCCTACCGAGGATGCTGTCGGCTTGATTGTCAATGGTTATGCGAAGGATGTTCTCAACAAACTTCCAATGGAGTTTGCTGTTGAGGCACAGAAACTTCTCTCTGTAACTTTGGAAGGAACGGTAGGATAAAGTCGTCAAAACGTATGCGAAAGGTCATTCTTTTAGTATGCACTCTATTGTTCACTACAATACTTCAAGCACAGACATGGGAGCCAAAGACGTGGGAGAAGTATCTTGTTAGTATGAAAGTGAAGAGCGATACTATTCGTGAGTCTCATTCTGTTATGGGAGTCGCTCATACGCTAAACCTTATGATGTAAGGCTTTTCCGCACAGTGACAGGCTCAGGATTTATCAGTGAATTACCTCACTACAAAAAGAAGTCGAAGTCTATCTTTGGTGATAGCGACCCTTCTCAGTCCGTATTTGCCGAGCAAGATGCAGCTATCGAGCGTGCTCGTATGGTAGAGGGAGAACATGATTCTGGATTCGGTATCTTCTCTGCTATTTTGTCAACAGTTGCTGATATAATAATCACAAACTTAAAGTAAAGAATAAATAATATGTTAGAAGTAAGAAACCTGCATGCTACCATCGCAGGAAAAGAAATATTAAAAGGTATCAACCTCACGATAAAAGATGGTGAGGTGCATGCTATCATGGGACCTAATGGTTCGGGTAAATCAACGCTGAGTGCCGTACTGACGGGTAATCCTCTCTATGAGGTGACCGATGGTATGGCTATTTTTAATGGCAAAAACCTATTGGAGATGAAGCCGGAAGACCGCTCTCACGAGGGTTTGTTCCTCTCTTTCCAATATCCTGTTGAGATACCTGGCGTGAGTATGACTAACTTCATGAAGGCTGCTATCAATGCAAAGCGTGCCTATGAAGGATTAGATCCAATGAAGGCTGCTGAGTTTATGGCACTCATGCGTGAGAAACGTCAGCTGGTGGGGATGGACTCCACACTCTCTCGTCGCAGTGTAAACGAAGGCTTTTCGGGTGGTGAGAAGAAGCGTAATGAGATCTTCCAGATGGCAATGTTGGAGCCAAAACTTAGTATTCTGGACGAGACTGACTCTGGTCTTGACGTTGATGCCATGCGCATTGTAGCTGATGGCGTTAACAAGATGCATACTGATAAAACCTCTTACATCGTCATTACGCACTATGAGCGACTGCTTGATATGATTAAACCAGACGTTGTTCACGTACTTTATAAAGGTCGTATCGTGAAGACGGCAGGTCCAGAATTGGCAAAGGAGATTGAACAACGCGGTTACGATTGGATAAAGGAAGAAGTGGATAACGACTGATAACGTCGTGTAAGAAAAAAAGTATTTACATAATGGAGCGAGTAGAAAAAGAGTTAGTAGATAGTTGAAATTGTCCTATAAGAGAATTTAAATTGTCTTATAAGAGATTTTTTTAATTGTCTGTAAGATGATGGTCCTCAATGAGTTATAAAACCTCTTTTTAGGTTGTAATAAACGGTAAAAAAGGATTACAAAGACAGCTCTTTCATTGCTCCCAAACTTCTTAAAACAAACATGCAAAGCGAAAAACAATATATAGACCTCTACACAGAGGCGCAGCAAATCATAAAGGATCACGCTGCTCCTGTGATGAATGAGGTGCGCGATAAGGCTTTTGACGATTTCCGTCGGCTGGGCTTTCCATCAAAGAAGGTGGAACGCTATAAGTACACGGACATGCAAAAGCTATTCGAACCAGATTATGGTTTGAACCTCAACAGACTTGAAATACCCGTTGATCCATACGAGACATTTAGATGTGATGTGCCCAATCTCAGTACATCTCTTTACTTTATAGTCAACGATCAGTTCTATACGAAGGCACTTCCAAACGTAAAACTCAACGATGGAGTAGTCATTGATAGCTTGAGTCGTGTGGCTAAAGAGCATCCAGAGTTGGTGAAGAAGTACTATGGTAAGCTGGCCGACACTGAGAAAGATGCCGTTACGGCACTGAATACGATGTTAGCACAAGACGGGCTCTTTATCTATGTGCCTAAGAATGTGCAACTTGACCGTACGGTGCAGGTGATAAATATCCTCCGTTCAGATGTTGACTTGATGGTTAATCGGCGTGTACTTATTGTGCTCGAAGAAGGTGCTAAGGCGCAATTCCTCTTCTGTGACCACGCAGCTGACGACCGAAACTTCCTTGCAACACAGGTGATCGAAGCCTTTGTGGGCGATAATGCGAACCTGGAACTGAACTGTATGGAAGAAACACATGCTAAGAATGTACGTGTTTCGAATGTTTATATTGAACAGCAACGCAATTCACGAGCAAGTCATAACGTCATAACGTTGCATAATGGAGTAACCCGAAATATGCTCGACCTTGTCTTTAAAGGTGAGGGTAGTGAGTGTTTCTGCAATGGTTGTGTGATAGCTGACAAGAATCAGCATGTTGATAACAACACACTTATCGACCATCAAGTACCTCATTGCACAAGCAACGAACTCTATAAATACGTACTCGACGAGAATGCTGTGGGTGCTTTCGCAGGTCGTGTACTCGTTCGTAAGGGCGCACAGAAGACACTCTCACAGGAGAATAACCGTAACCTTTGTGCCAGCAAGACTGCCCGAATGTTCACGCAGCCAATGCTTGAGATCTATGCTGATGATGTTCAGTGTAATCATGGTTCAACGGTTGGACAGCTCAATGATGCCGCTCTCTTCTATATGGAGCAACGTGGTATCGATAGAAAAGAAGCTAAACTCCTCCTTGAATTTGCCTTTATCAATGAAGTCATCGACAAGATGGAGCTCGAACCACTGCGTGACCGTCTCCACCATTTGGTAGAAAAGCGCTTCCGTGGTGAGCTTGATAAGTGTGAAGGTTGCAACTTGTGTAAGTAATTAGGTCTAAGGTTTATTGGGCTAATTAGCCTTATTAGCCCAATAGACCCAATAGCCTTATTAGCTCAATAGGCCTAATATGGCCCATTAACCCAATAGAAGATGTACGATATTAATAAAGTTAGAGAAGACTTCCCGATACTCTCTCGCACCGTCTATGGTAAGCCGTTGGTTTACTTTGACAATGGTGCTACCACGCAGAAACCGCTCTGTGTGCTGGACGCCATGCGTGAAGAGTATCTTAATGTGAATGCAAATGTGCATCGTGGAGTACACTGGATGTCGCAACAGGCAACTGACTTACACGAGGCGGCACGCGAAACTGTGCGGAAGTTTATCAATGCTCGCTCCACTACGGAGATTGTCTTTACACGTGGAACGACGGAGAGTCTGAACCTCGTTGCCTCCAGCTTCACTGAAGGATGTATGCAAGCAGGCGATGAGGTGATTGTCTCTACGATGGAACATCACTCTAATATCGTTCCATGGCAGTTACAAGAACAGCGCAAAGGGATTGTTTTGAAGGTTATCCCAATGACCGATGAGGGAGTTCTCGACCTACAGGCTTATGAGCAACTCTTCTCCGAACGTACGAAACTCGTCAGTGTAATGCAGGTAAGTAATGTTCTTGGCACCATCAATCCTGTAAAGGAAATGATTCGGATAGCCCACGAACATGGTGTACCTGTTATGATTGATGGTGCACAAAGTGTACCGCATTTTGCTGTTGACGTACAGGATTTAGATTGTGATTTCCTTGCTTTCAGTGGGCATAAGGTCTATGGTCCTACGGGTGTAGGTGTTCTTTATGGTAAAGAGAAGTGGCTCGACAAGATGCCACCTTACCAAGGTGGCGGTGAGATGATAGAGCATGTCAGCTTTGAGAAGACCACCTTTGAGCGTCCACCATTGAAGTTTGAAGCCGGAACTCCCGACTATGTAGCTACTCACGGACTTGCCAAAGCCCTCGATTATGTCTCTGCTTTGGGAATGGATAACATCTTTGCGCATGAGCAAGACCTCACACATTATGCCCTTCAGCAGTTGCGTGAGATAGAAGGAATGCACATCTACGGGCATGCTGGTGATAGTGGCGATGCCGTTATCAGCTTTAATGTAGGCAATATCCACCACATGGACCTCGGTACACTCCTCGATCAACTTGGCATTGCAGTCCGGACTGGTCATCATTGTGCCCAGCCCTTGATGGACCGCTTGGGTGTTCTCGGCACTGTTCGTGCCTCTTTCGGACTTTATAACACCCGTGAGGAAGTAGACGCCTTGGTCGCTGGTATCAAGCGAGTATCCATGATGTTCTGATTCCTTTAGGCTCTCTTGCACATGTAAATGCTCGCTGCAAACCAAAGAACGGCAGCAAGATGTAGTAAGAGGGACGACATAATAGGGAATGCAGCAAATACAAATGCCACCTGTGCTTGCGTGATGTAAGATGCTTGTTTCGTACTTACTTCACGTTCAAGTATGGCACTGTAATATCTTCTAAGCCACATTACAGGTGCTTGAAGCCATGCACAGCCATCGCTGAAAAGTCTACTGAGGTCATTGTACGACGTGTTCTGCTCTGTGAAAGTCATTTCCTTTTTCATATTCTTTGTCTTATTGTTATTTGCTATATATATAATAAGGTGTAAAACAAACTGTGGTTTACGTTTGCAAAGTTAGTAGCATGGTGTGCACAGGATGTTCAAACTGAAAATTTTCTTTGTTATTTAACTTTAAAACGAAAGGTTTATTAACAGTTAAAGGACTTTGTTCTATGTTGAAAAGTCATTATTATGATAATCTTGTTGAAGCAGGATGCGATGAAGCGGGTAGGGGATGCCTTGCCGGAAGTGTCTATGCTGCAGCCGTAATCCTCCCTCCTGATTACGAGAATGACTTGTTAAATGATTCCAAGAAATTAACAGCCAAGAAGCGTTATGCCCTGCGTGAGGTTATCCAGCGTGATGCTCTGGCATGGGCAGTAGGTATTGTCACACCAGAGGAAATCGATAAAATCAATATTCTTAATGCCTCCTTTCTGGCAATGCATCGTGCTTTGGACCAGCTTTCCTTGCGTCCTGAAGCCGTCATAGTGGATGGTAATCGTTTCAGACCTTATCAGGATTTACCCTTCACCACGATAGTAAAGGGTGACGGAAAGTATCTTTCCATTGCTGCTGCATCAGTTCTTGCCAAGACTTATCGTGATGATTATATGCTCAATCTTGCAAAAGAATATCCTCAATATGACTGGCAATCCAACATGGGCTACCCAACAAAGAAGCATCGGCAAGCCATTCGCGACCATGGCATTACGCCCTATCATCGCAAGAGCTATAATCTCTTAGGTGATGGACAACTAAGTTTTGACTTTTAAAGCGTGTTATTAAGGGGTTTTTGAAATAACCTTACAAGTTTCTTATCCATTGGTTTCTTGAAATCAACGGAATTTGTTTATTTTTGTATTTTGTAATCTACAGAAAGTCAGATAGTTATATTTTTGTTTTTAAAAGGTGCCCTTTTGCTCTTCAAAAGATGCCCTTTTACACTTCAAAAGGGCGTCTTTTACATTGCAAAAGGTGCCCTTTTACAATGCAAAAGAGCACCTTTTCTTTTCCTGTTTGTAATTATTTTGACAAAGGCTATTCCTCACCTGTATTTCAGATGGTTTGATACTGCTCTTCTTTATACACCCTATTCATGCATAAAATGCAATGATGGTCATAAATGTTAAGGTTATAATCTGTCGATAATGTCATACTTAGAGGCATGAAAAAAACACTCCTGCAGAGACTAAATGATACCATTTAGTAAGAATTTAAAAGCTTGTTATTCACAAACAACTTTCAACTTAAAAGCTCTGGATTATTCAATTATTATGCGAAAAAAACTATCACTTTTTTTGTATATTAATTATTAATAAATGTAAAAAAATAAGATTTAAAAATTTTACTTTTTCTTTGGATGTTTAATATAGCTACATTATCTTTGTGAATTGTTAAATACTCTTGTTTAATAAGTTACAAACTGTAAGCTTTTTCAAGATATATAAAGATTGTCTTAGGAAATAATACATATAATTAATATAAAAAGAGCGTATTTATGGAAAAAAGACTAATGATGTTTTTAGCCGCTTTGTTCCTATGTGTAGGGACAGCGTTGGCGCAAACTGAGATTAGCGGAACTGTAATCTCTTCCGAGGATAAGCAGCCTATTATCGGTGCTTCTATCCTTGTTGCGGGTACGCAGAACGGTACTGTTACCGATGTTGATGGTAACTTTAAACTCTCTGCTGCGGCTGGTTCCAAGTTGGTTGTTTCATACATCGGTATGAATTCAAAGACTGTTACGGCTGCACCTAACATGAAGATTACATTGGATCCTGAGGACAAGAAACTTGATGAAGTTGTTGTTGTTGCTTATGGTACAAAGCAAAACGACAGTCTCTTACGGGTTCTGTAGCTGTTGTTGATTCGAAGAAAATTTCAGATCGTATCAACACTTCTGTAACAGGTGCACTGGAAGGTTCTGCTCCAGGTGTACAGGTTAACAACTCTTATGGTGAACCAGGTCAGGCTCCAAAGATTCATATTCGTGGTGTCGGAACACTGGTAAATGGCGCTGACCAGCCTCTTTATATCGTTGATGGTACTCCGTATGAAGGTAACATTGCTGAGTTGAACCCCTAACGATATAGAGTCAATGTCTGTGTTGAAGGATGCATCTTCTGCTGCACTTTATGGTAACCGTGCTGCTAATGGTGTTATCTTGATTACAACGAAGAAAGCCAAGTATGCTTCAAAGCCAAATATTACGCTGAAGGTTGATCATGGTTTTTACAGACGTGGTCTTCCTGAGTATGACCGTTTAGGTCCTGATCAGTGGATGGAAGCTTCATGGAAAGCAATGAAGAACTCTGCTCTTTCTGGCGGTATTGTGTCTACAGAAGCTGATGCTGCAGACTATGCAACAAAACAGTTGGTTACTGACTATGCACGTCGTAACATCTATGATGGTGCAAGTGATGCCCTTTTCGACTCAAATGGTAAGCTGATTGCCAAGATTCGTCCAGGTTATGACGACCTTGATTGGGCTAAAGGTGTAGAGCGTACAGGTCATCGTCAGGAGTATAACCTCTCTGCAGCTGTGTCTGGTGACAAGTTCAATATCTATTCTTCTGCAGGTTATTTGAATGAGCAGGGTTACATACGTAACTCAAGTTATGAGCGTTTCACAGGTCGTATCAACACTACTTATAATGCAACAAAGTGGTTGGAGTTAGGCATAAACCTCTCTGGTACATCTGCTAACAGAAACTTTAACCCTAATGCAAGTGGTAATATGTTTGCCAACCCGTTCTATGTAACGCGTTATATGGCTCCAATCTATCCTGTTTATCTGCACAATGCAGACGGTTCTTACCTCTTAGATGCTGATGGTAATAAACAATATGATACGACTTCTGAGTATCTTCAGAATCGAAATATTGTTTATGAGATGTCAATGGATAAAGATAAGACTCGTAGAAACGTATTGGATGGTTTGATTTATGCAAAGGTAACTCTTCCTTATGGCTTTACTTTCACAGGAAAAGCTGACTTGAACCATGCAAATACAAACCGTCAGACCTATAATAATCCTATTATTGGTGATGGTTCTACGAACAATGGACGTCTGACAGATTATTCTTACCAGTATACTTCTTATACAGGTCAGGAGCTTTTGACGTGGGAACACGACTTTGATGTTCACCACCTTGATGTACTTCTCGGTCATGAGAACTATAGTTGGAACCGTAGATATTCAATGGCAAGAAACGTGAATGCTGCTATTGATGGCTTACTTGCTTTGAGTAACTTCGTTTCAAACTCTGATACAGAGGGTTTCTTTAACGATTATAGAACAGAATCTTATCTTGGTCGTCTGCGTTATAGCTATGATGATAAGTACTTTGCTGACTTCTCTCTCCGTCGTGACGGCTCTTCTAAGTTCCAAAAGGACAACCGTTGGGGTAACTTCTTCTCTTTCGGTGTGAACTGGAACATTAAGAAAGAGAACTTCATGAAAGATGTGAAGTGGGTTGATGCTCTGCGTGCACGTGCTTCTTATGGTGAGGTTGGTAATGATGCAGCCGTAGACTACTATGGTTATCAGGCTCTTTATTACATAACAAAGAATGGTGGTAAGCCTGCATTAATTCGTCAAAAGTTGGCTGCTAATAATTTGAAGTGGGAGACAACACAGACTTTCGACTTTGGTGTTGAGGGTACTCTCTTCGATCGTTTGAACTTCAGCTTAGGCTATTTTGATAAGCGTTCTAAGGACTTGCTCTTCCAGGTTCGCTTCCCATTGTCTGCTGGTTCATTCTCTGGAAATAGTGATATAGAGAACCTTACACAGTATCAGAACATTGGTACGATCTCTAACCGAGGCTTCGAGATTATGTTGAGTGGGGATGTTGTTCGCTCAAAGACTGGACATGGAATCTCTCTTTCGATGCAACAACACTGAAGAATAAGGTGCTGAAACTGCCTAATGGTGAGGATATCCTACATGGACACCAGAAGTATTCTGTAGGACACTCTGCTTATGAGTGGTACACTTATCACTTTGCTGGTGTAGACCAGATGACAGGTTCTTCACTGTATGACCTTGATACGCAGAAGGAATCTGCTGCAAATGCTGCAGGAGCACTGGTAGAAATCAATGGAACAAAGTACACGACAAATAGTGCTTTTGCACAACGTGAGTGGGCTGGTACGGCATTACCATCTGTCTATGGTTCATTTGGATCTAATCTTCGTTGGAAGGATTTAAGCTTGTCTGTATTGATGACATATAGTCTTGGTGGTAAGATCATGGATGCTTCTTATCAGAGTTTGATGTCAACAGGTTCTGCATCATCTGCTGCAGCATTGCATAAAGACATCTTAGGTTCATGGGATGGTGTTCCTGCAGGTATGACTGCAACATCACCAAACCGAATTGATCCACATGGTATTCCTATCATTGACTTCAATCAGAGCAATGAGAATAACAGTTTGAGTGACCGTTGGTTGACAAGTGCTTCATATCTCATTATGAAGAATATCATGTTGACGTATCGTTTGCCAAAGACTCTTGTTTCAAGTTGGGGACTCGGCGGTGTGTCAGTTAAGGCTGGTGTCGAGAATCTTTTCACTGTTACAAGCCGTAAAGGTCTGAACCCACAGTACAGTTTCAAGGGTGGTAGTGATGATACTTATGTTTCTGCACGAGTATTTAACTTCGGTTTGTCTGTTGATTTCTAAAACACTAACACAAAAAAAGAGAATAATATGAAATATTCAATCAATAAATTCACTGCAGGTGCTTTGTTTGCTGTGGCAGTAATGACAGTATCTTGTTCAAGTGACTATCTCAATACGTCTCCTTCAGAGTCTGTTGAGCCAGGCGCAGCTTATAGTACCACGAGCAACGCATATAATACATTGAATGGTATTGCTAAGGTTATGACAACTCAGCAGTCTTACTATACTCAAGGCTTTGCTGGCGAAAATGCTATCATTCGTCTGTTCGAATGCTTGCCAAGTCAGAACTATAACTATAATGCATATGCTGCTGGATGGGCTCCTCTGCACAATCAGACTTTCCACTTCCAGTCAACACGTATCTATGATTCTTATGCCTGGACGTATTATTATCAGATCATAACAAATGCAAATGCATTGTTGGAGAATATTGATAAAGCTAAAGGTCCAGACTCTGAACGTCAGTTTATCAAGGCTTCAGCACTTACCTTCCGTGCTTATGCTTTTGAAAAGTTAGCTCATTACTACTGCTATCGTTGGCAGGATAGTAACAATGGTGCTTCACGTGGGTTGCCATTGCGTCTTGATACATCAACAGGTGAGTTGAAAGCATCAACTCTTGCAGAGACTTATCAGCAGATCTATAAGGATTGTCAGGAAGCTATTGATCTGTTTACACAGAGTGGTAAGACTCGCTCTACTTCAGAAAGCTGGATTCCAGACCTCAATACTGCACATGCTGTATATGCTCGAGCAGCCTTGACACGTCAGGATTATGCTACGGCTTTGGCACAGGCTAAACTGGCAGAGAACGATCGTCCATTGATGAAAGCTGCTGATTATGCTACTGGTTTCTATAAGCCAAATGATGAATGGATACTGGGTAGCTATGGTGGCGATACTGAACAGAACTGGTATTGGGCGTTTGGTGCACAGAATGCATGTAATGGTTATTATGCATCCACTCAAAGTACTGGAGCTGGAACCATAGGACATGAGCTGATTAGCCGTATCCCTAATAATGATGCTCGTAAGCAACTTTTTATCACAGAAGACAAGTTTACCAGTATTAATACACATGACAATACTCAGGTAAACCAGACTTATGGTGTTATTGCAAAGAACATGGTAAATGGTGAGATTACGAATGCTACAGTATATCATGAGGCTGATTCAATTGTTAAGAAGCATCAGGTATCTGGACTTTCACCTGCTTACGCATCAGGGTATATTTACTTGGATGGTCAGATGAAGTTCTGGGTAACAGCACAACCAGGTGTTAGTTATGTTCCTTTCATCCGTTCAAGTGAGATGGTACTTATTGAAGCTGAGGCTAATTACTTCCTTGGTAATACGGCAGATGCACAGGCTGCATTGGTTCGTTTGAATGCTTCTACTGATCGTACACCAGGTTACACTTGTACAAAGACGGGTCAGGATCTCTTTGATGAGATAAAAGATTATCGTGAATTAGAGCTTTGGGGTGAAGGATCAGCATGGAGTGATTACAAGCGTTGGAACATTCCTGTTGTGCGTAAAACTTTCGCACAAGGTGGTAATGCACATCCTGCAGTCGCAAAGACTATTAATCCTGCTGATGGAAATAAGTGGACATGGGTTATTCCATCAAATGAGATCGATTACAATAATGTGTTGAAAGATGAATAATCTGAGACGATTATAGCTAATATAAAACGAGTGAAGGATCATCCTTCACTCGTTTTTTTTATTAATAACCCAGTTTTAACTTTCCTGTCACTTGTGTCACTCACTTTACGTCTATAACTCCTTTATAATAAAAACACTTGTAGGAAGTGTTAAAAGTGACAGTAACTTTAATTTTTAAAATGATATAGGGTTTGTAGGGATGTATTTCCTTTTGTTGATCTTAACTCAGTTATCTTATATCGAAATATAGTTAGAATTTGTAACTATAGATATTTCCTTGACATATTGCAGATAATTCTTGTTGTCATAATGTAAGTCGTATCTTTTCATAAAAGCTCTTTATTTAAAAATCTAACTATCAATATGTTATGTTGTGTATAACTTACAATATTAAATTTTTTTCGATGTTATTTTTTTAGCTTATGTTGTGTGTTTGGTGTGGTAAAACCTTACACTTTTTAGTATTGTTATTCGTAATTAATGTTAAAATATTAAACTTATGTTTATTTTTTTACTTGTTAGTTAAGAAAAAAACAATATTAGATTTGTAGCCGATCGAAAAATACTCACTGACTATTACCATGTAATTCGCAATGCCATAAATACATATTGCCTAAACTTCAAAAAGAATTATATTAATTGTTAACAAAAAAAGTTGATTTTATGAAAAAGAAGACTAATTATGTTTTTTTGCTGGTTTTTTTCCCTATGCTTAGGAACTGCACTGGCGCAAACTGAGATTAGCGGAACTGTAGTCTCTTCTGAAGATGGACAGCCTGTCATTGGTGCGTCTATCTTAGTCGTGGGAACACAGAACGGTACTGCAACTGACATTGATGGACATTTCTCATTGTCCGCAAAGTCTGGTTCGAAGATTACAGTTTCCTACATCGGTATGAAAACACAGACGCTGACAGGTAAAGCAAAGATGAAAATTGCGCTTGATCCTGACGGTAAAGTTATGGATGAGGTGATGGTTGTTGCTTTCGGAACACAGTCGAAAGCTTCATTTGCTGGTTCTGCAGCAGTTGTCAACTCTGGTGACCTAAAGAAAAAGATTACTACTAACGTTGCAGATGCTCTTGTTGGTTCTGTTCCAGGTTTACAAATGACGGGTAGCTCTGGTGCTCCTGGTGCTGACAATGCAAGTATCCATATTCGTGGTATTGCTTCTCTCTATGCTTCAACGACTCCGTTGATTATCGTGGATGGTGCTCCTTATCCAGCTTCTTTGAGTAATATCCCACAGGATGATATTGAAAGTGTAACGGTTTTGAAGGATGCTTCATCTGCTGCTCTCTATGGTGCACGTGGTGCAGCTGGTGTTATTCTTATTACAACGAAGAAAGGTAAAGGCAAAGCTACTATTAATGTTGAGTCAAAATGGGGTGTTACAAGCCGTAGTATCCAAGATTATGACGTGTTTACTGATCCAGGAGAGTATATGGAAGCTTACTATAAGCAGTTCTATAACTATGCTTTCTATAAGAAAGGTATGACACGCGAGCAGGCAAATCAGTGGGCTAATGATAATTTTATCACCAACTCCAACTTTGGTTTACAATATAATCCTTATACGATTCCTACAGGTGAGAACCTTATCGGTCTTGATGGCAAGCTGAATCCGAAGGCTACATTGGGCCGTATGTATGAATATAATGGAAAGAAGTTCTATATTCTTCCTGATAATTGGAAAGATGCTGCTTATCGTCATGGCTTCCGTCAGGAGTATAATGTTAACATAAGTGGTGGTGACTCTAAGATTAGTTACTATTCAAGTATTGGTTATTTGAAGGAGAAAGGTGTGCTTGAGAACTCTGGTTATGAGCGTTTCACAGCTCGTTTGAAAGCTGATTATCAGGCAACAGACTGGTTGCATCTATTGGCAAATGCCAGCTATGTTCATGCTGATCGTGAATCAAATCCAAACTTGAGTAATACGAATTCAAATGCTAGTAACCTCGGTTATTTCACACAGTATATCTCTCCTATCTATCCAATCTATGTGCGTACGATTGATGCAAATGGTAATCCAGTCATTGCAACAGATAGATTCGGACATCCACAGTATGACTTCGGTGTACCTGCAACAAACTTCCAGGGCTTGAATGGTCGCCCATTTAGTCAGACTGGTAACCCTCTGGGGTCTAATAGGTATAATAAGGTGAATGATATCCTTGATCAGTTACAGGGACAATTGAACTTTGATGTTACATTTACACCATGGTTGAAGTTTAATTCAACGAACTCTATTACACTTATTCTGAGCCGTTTCTCTCATTATGAGAATCCATTTATTGGTAATGCTGCTGCAACAAATGGTAGTATTGACAAGTATACGGATGTTAGTTATCGTTGGAACTACGTACAGACATTGAATGCCCACAAGGTATTTGGATTGCACGATGTACAGCTGATGGTTGGTCATGAGTGGTATAAGATGAATTATAACTTCCTCGAAGCATTGGCACGTGGTGGTTTCTCTCCTGCTATTCAGGAGATCAATGCCTTCGCTGACCGTTATAATAGCTATTCATATCAGCGGAATTACAACGTAGAAGGTTACTTTGCAAACTTCCTTTATAACTTCGATCAGAAATATTTTGCACAGGCATCTTATCGTCGTGATGCTTCCAGCCGTTTGCTAAGAAGAACCGTTGGGGTGACTTCTGGAGTATTGGTGGTGCATGGATTATTAGTAAAGAGAAGTTCTTCCAGAATCTAAATACGAAATGGGTTGATAATTTGAAGCTGAAAGCATCTATTGGTCAGCAAGGTAATGATGGTATTCCAAACTTCAACTATATCGACATGTACACGCTTGTACGTGGCGGACAGTCAATGTTGCCTTCTTTCTCTGGTATTGGTAACCCTAAGATTACATGGGAAACAACAACCAACTTCAACCTTGGTCTTGAGTTCAACCTCTTCCAGAACCGTTTGAATGGTGAGTTCAACTTCTATAACAAGAAGACAACGGATATGCTCTTCTGGCTTAGTGTTCCAGAGAGTATGGGTGTTCGTGGTTACTATGGTAACCTTGGTGATATCCGTAATACTGGTGTTGAGTTCACATTAAATGGTGATATCATCCGTACAAAGAATATTGTTTGGAGTGCATCTGCTAATATCTCACATAACAGAGCAAAGGCTTTGAAGCTTGACCCTGTAAAGACCGCACAGTATGGTGGCTTCTCTCAAGCTGATGTAAATGCAGGATTCAACGTTCCTATGTGGTATGCTGAGGGGCAGCCTTTGTATAATGCCATGTTGGCTGATTATGCTGGTGTGAACGATAAGGGATTACCACAGTATTGGGTTGATGAAGACATATATAATGATTATAAGGCAGGAAAGATGTCTGTTAGTAGTAAACCTGGTACAAAACATTCGTTCTTAACAACTGATTGGCGTGAGGCTACTAAGTACACACACCAGATGCTGCCTGTAGCAAATGGTGGTTTCACAACATCTTTACGTGTATATGACTTTGATGTCAACCTGATTTTTGATTATCAGATTGGTGGTAAGATTTATGACTTTGGTTATGCAGGCTTGATGGGTAACGTAACAACGAAGAGTGAGGGCTATAATCTGTCAAAAGATATCCTGAAGGCATGGACACCTGATAATACTTCAAGTGATATACCACGCTTTATGTATACTGATCAGGATATGACAGCACAGTCTACTCGTTTCCTTACAAGTGCAAGGTATCTTAACTTCCAGTCGTTTACTGTTGGTTACAGCGTTCCTGCAAAGATAGCTCGGGCTTTGATGTTGAGTAAGATTCGCATCTATGTACAAGGTCAGAACCTCTGCTTCTGGTCAGCTCGTAAGGGTCTTGATCCACGTTATAGCTTCCAGGGAACGTCTCATGCAGGTATCAACGCTTATGCACCTGTACGCACGATTATGGGTGGTTTGCAGTTGTCTTTCTAATGAGATGATTCGCACATCGTTATTAATAACAATAAAATGAAAAGACAATGAAAAAGATATTTTCAGCAATTATCCTCGCAGCAATAGGCACTTCGATGCTTACAGGTTGTATTGAGGAAGTTGAACCACTGGGTGGTGAAGCTACCCTTGATCAAGTGGCAGAAGCTCCAAATGCCTTTGACAATATGGTGAGTGGTCTTACTACAGGACTTAGTGGTAAGAGAGATTATAGTCCAGGTAATAACCAGAATGTTTGGGATTATGGTTACACAAGTTTCTTCTTGACACGTGATGTAGAGGGACAAGACGTTATTGCAACGGGTAGTAACAACCATTATCAGGTTTGGTATCAGAATGTAAAGTACCTATCAGCTGGTTATGCGGTTTCGCAATTCCCATGGACAGTATATTATAAGTGGATTACCAACTGTAATAATGTTATAAAGAATGCGGGCGCTAATAATTATGCAGAGCCCCCAGCAGACAAGAAAGTGGGTACAGGTATTGCTTATGCAATGCGTGCTATGTTCTATCTCGACCTTGTTCGCATGTATGCTTCTAAGCCTTATATAGTCGATCATAATGCTTAACTACGATTAAAGCTGATGAAAACCGTACTATTGAGGAAGCAATCCATCAAGAACGTATGAAATGGGATGAGGCCTTCGAGTTTATCTTAAAGGATCTTGATGCTGCAGAACAGTATCTTGCTACTTATAATCGTACTGATAAGTATGTACCAGACCTGAGTGTTGTCTATGGTTTGAAAGCACGTACCTATCTTGAGAAGCAAGATTGGGTGAATGCAGAGAAGTATGCTAAGCTTGCACAACAAGGTTATGCTATGATGAGCGAGACTGACTATCTGAGTCGTGATAATGGATTTAACACTCCTAATAGCTCATGGATGTTTGCAACGAAGTTTGTATCCAGCGATATTAATATCTCTGATAACGACGGTGACTGCTCTTGGGGTTCGGTGATGTTGCCAGAGAACGGCTTCGGCGGTGGTTATGCTTCTAACTATGGAGGTGTGAATGTTATCGATCACCATCTCTATACAACGATCCCAGTAACCGACTTCCGTAAGAAATGTTGGTTGACTTTCGATCTTGATGGTATGTCAAAGGCTGATGCTGTAACGAAGTTAGCAGACTATACGAACTATCCTGAGCGTGTGTATGAGAGTGGTAAAGCAAATGGTTATGGCTTAAACGGTATGTGTTTCAAGTTCCGTAATGCCGCAGGAAAGGCTGATGTCAAGTATGAAGCCTGGTGTGTGTCAGTGCCATTGATGCGTGTTGAGGAGATGAAGCTCATTGAAATAGAGGCTGCAGGTATGCAGGATGAGGCTCGTGGTAAGCAGCTGTTAATAGACTTTGCTAAGACACGTGATCCGAATTTCACCTATGGTCAGCACAATGATGCTTACTATAATAATTCAACTTCTGCTTTCCAGAATGAGGTATGGTGGCAACGCCGTGTAGAGTTGTGGGGAGAAGGTTTCTCAACATTTGATATCAAACGTCTCAATAAGGGTATTATTCGCAGCTATGCTGGAACGAATCATACTGAAAATGCTCGTTGGAACGTGGAAGAAATCCCTAGTTGGATGGTATGGACCTTCACTGATACGGAGTCTTCTTACAATGGTGGTATGACTCAAAACCCTGATCCAAGCAACCAACAGGTGACTCTGCCCCATTCGTATTTCAATAATAGTTAAATCAATAATGTAAAATGAATATGAAGAAATATATTAAAGCTTGCTGATGCTCGTCCTTGCAGCTATGGCTCTCACGGGTTGTAGGGAGGAGGTCGGTACAGATCCAGGTAATGACGGTACTCCTATAGCTACAGTGTATCAATATACTGCAGGTGCAGGATACAACTCTGATAATGATTGTCTCTTCCGTGTAGCAACCAATGCAGCTGTGGGGGAGGTCTATTATCTAGCAGAATTGAAGACTGAAAAGGAAGCTCGTAACATGACTGCAGATGCTTATGCAGAGTATGTTGTTGCTCATGGTACGAAGGTTGACGTGAAGGCATCTGACTATAAGGATGTGTATGTTACTAATTTGCACGGACTTTATGCCGTAACAGTTGTAGCTGTAAAAGGTGGAACGAAGACTTCTCAAAGCATAGAGTTTGCTGGACTTGATTACAAGCCTTATGGTACGGGTGTTTATCATTCCGATATGTTCGGTGATCTTGGTACTGTTAACGTTGAATATTCCGAAGTCGGCAGTCGCTATCGTATTAAGGATGTGTGGGGAGTAGACCATGGTTTTGCTTTCAGTATTAATGGGACAAAGGTTACAGTCTATCCTCAAACCATCGTAACGGGTCGTGAACATCCTCGATATGGTATGATTTCAGCTAATGACCAGAGTGGTAGTACCTACGATGAGGCTACTAAAACCGTCACATTCAACTTCCTGTTTAGTGTTTCAGCAGGCTCTTTTGGTGTGAAGGCTGAGACTTTACAACTGAATAATTAATCTGATTATCATGTAAATATGGGCGGTTCCCTTTGCAGGGAGCCGCTTTTTTGTGCTGTAACTAACTATGGGCTTATTTATAATAAAGGTATAGTTGGGCGAAATTTATTTGTCCTGTTCATCTTCTCTACTATGTACTGGATTTAGTTGACAGCTTTAGTTTTTAAATTAAATACTGTTTGACAATTAATTTGTTTAAATTCAATATTGGTTAACACACTATTCTCTTAAGTCAAAGTGTTGTTGTCATTAGTTTTTCAAAGCTTTTTTTATTCATAAGAACTGAAGAAGACGGATATAACATGGGTGAGTTTAGCGAATAGTAAGATTAATAAACAAGTTCGAAATCTGTGAAAACCCTTGAAAATATGGTGTTTTTGTCGTAAGAAACGGATGTAGTATTAGTTTTCATACTCTTTTTGATACGTTAATAAATATAAAAAAATTTAGGGTGCTTTGGTAGGTTGAGTTTGTGTATTTAGCAGAAGTGCATTAAATTTGTGGACATAGATTAGTCAGCCTTTTTGGCGTGGTATAAGATTATTTCGGGATATAAAAAAAGAATAGAGTATAATTAAATAATTTATTAACCGAAATGGAGTATTTATGAAGGAAAGACTAATTGTGTTTTTGGCAGCAATGTTCCTAAGTTTAGGAACGGCGTTTGCACAAACAAGTATTAACGGTATAGTAGTATCTTCGGAGGATGGGCAACCAGTCATTGGTGCATCCATCGTTGTTGCTGGTACCCAGAACGGTACTGTTACTGATGTCGATGGTAATTTTACACTGTCAACATCTGTAGGATCAAAGTTGGTTGTTTCATACGTTGGTATGAACACAAAGACTGTTACAGCGGCTGCCCATATGAAAATTACGTTGGACCCTGATAACAAGAACCTTGATGAAGTCGTTGTTGTTGCTTATGGTACAGCTAAACGACAGTCAATTACTGGTTCTGTAGCAGTGGTTGATTCGAAGAAAATCTCTGATCGTATCAGTACGTCAGTGACTGGTGCTTTGGAGGGATCAGCACCTGGTGTACAGGTTAACAATACGTATGGTGAACCTGGACAAGCTCCAAAGATTCATATACGTGGTGTAGGAACGTTGGTAAGTGGTGCTGACCAGCCTCTGTATATTGTTGATGGTACGGCATATTCAGGCAATATTGCAGAGTTGAACCCTAACGATATAGAGTCTGTGTCTATCTTAAAGGATGCTTCTTCTGCTGCTCTCTATGGTAACAGGGCTGCAAACGGTGTTGTTCTTATTACTACTAAGAAGGCCAAGTATGCCTCTAAACCTATTATTACATTGAAGGTTGACCAGGGATTCTATAGACGTGGTATCCCCGAGTATGACCGTTTAGGACCTGATGAGTGGATGGAAGCATCATGGATGGCTTATAAGAATTATGCTTTGTCTAATAAAGCTTTGCGTATTACTAGTGAGGCAGATGCCGCAGCATATGCAACCAAGAACCTTTTGAAGAAGAAATGGAATATCTATGATGGTCCTGAAGATGCGCTCTTTGATGCTAATGGCAAGCTGATAGCCCACATGCGTCCTGAATATACTGACCTTGACTGGCAGAAACCTATTGAACGTACAGGTCATCGACAGGAGTATAATGTCTCTGCTGCTGTTTCTAGCGATAAGTTCAATGTCTATTCTTCTGCAGGATACCTGAATGAGCGTGGTTATATCATCAATTCTGGCTATGAAAGATTCACTGGTCGTATTAATACTACTTATAATGCAAACAAGTGGCTGGAGTTAGGTATGAACCTTTCTGGTACTTCTGCCATCCAGAACTATAATAGTAATGCTTCTGGTGCTATGTATGGTAATCCTTTCTATGTAACCCGTTACATGGCACCAATCTATCCTTATTATCTCCATAATGCAGATGGTTCTTACGTCTTGGACGCAGATGGGAATCCACAATTTGATGTTACCTCTCAGTACCTGTCGAACCGTAATATAGCTTATGAGCTACGACATGATAATGACAAGAACCGTAGAAATGTACTTGATGGTCTGATTTATGGAAAGATCACATTGCCTTACGGCTTCTCTTTCTTGGGTAAGGTGAGCATGAAGCATGCTAACTCTAATAAACAGTCCTATGATAACCCTAATATCGGTGATGGTGCTGGTAACAATGGACGTTTGAAGGAGAGAATTTCTCAGTTCAATTCCTATACAGGACAGGAACTTTTGACATGGGAACATGAATTTGGAGATCACCATATTGATGTACTTCTCGGTCACGAGAACTATAGCTGGAAGGTTAGATATTCAAGTCTGATGAATACAGATGCCGCAATTGACGGTCTGTTAGTGCTGAATAACTTCGTTCAGAATGCAACTACTGGTGGTTATAATGAGGATTATAGAACAGAGTCTTATCTCGGACGTGCTCGTTATAATTATGCTGATAAGTACTTTGTTGACTTCTCTTATCGTCGTGATGGCTCTTCTAAGTTCCATAAGGATAAGCGTTGGGGTAACTTCTTCTCCTTTGGTTTGAACTGGAATATTAAGAAAGAAGAGTTCATGAAGAAGGTAAAATGGGTTGATGCTCTGCGTGCTCGTGCTTCATATGGTGAAGTTGGAAATGATGCAGCAGTAGACTATTATGGCTATCAGGGACTTTATTATATCAAGAAGAATGCTGGAGAACCAGCCTTGATACGTCAGAAGTTGGCGGCTGATAACCTCAGATGGGAGACAACCCAGACCTTTGACCTCGGCGTTGAAGGTACAGTCTTTAATCGTGTGAACTTCAGTATCGGTTATTTGATAAGCGTTCAAAGGACTTGTTGTTCCAGGTTCGCTTCCCATTGTCAGCTGGTTCATTCTATGGAGATAACCTAACAAACCTCAGTCAGTATCAGAATATTGGTACAATCTCTAACCGTGGTTTCGAGTTTATGGTGAACGGAGATGTTGTTCGTTCGAAAGATTGGACGTGGAACTTGGCATTTGATGCTACAACTTTGAGCAATAAAGTAGTCAAATTACCTGGTGGAAAGGATATTCTTCACGGTCAACAGAATTATTCAGAAGGACATTCTGCTTATGAATGGTACACTTATCACTTTGCTGGTGTAGATCAGATGACAGGTCAGTCACTCTATGATATTGATATGGATAAGGCTACTTCGGCTCGCGCTGCAGGTGCTGTTGTTGATATCAATGGTAAGGAATATGTTACTACAACGACCTATGCACGTCGTGTATGGGCTGGTACAGCATTGCCATCTGTCTATGGCTCATTCGGTTCTAACCTGCGTTGGAAGGATTTAAGTCTTAATATCTTGATGACTTACAGCCTTGGTGGAAAGACGATGGATGGTCCTTATCAGTCATTGATGAGTGCTGGTTCTGCTACATCTGCCAGTGCTTTGCACAAGGATGCACTGTCTTCATGGAAGGGAGTGCCTGCAGGTATGACAGCAACATCACCTGATCGCATTGATCCGAATGGTATTCCGGCACTTAATTACTCTCAGAGTAATGACAATAATGCTGCTAGTGACCGTTGGTTAACAAGTTCTTCTTACCTTGTTATGAAGAATATCGTGCTTTCTTATCGCCTCCCTAAGGCTTGGGTAGATAAGTGTGGACTGGGTGGTGTCTCCCTGAAAGCAGGTGTAGAGAACCTCTTTACCGTTACATCACGTAAGGGATTGAACCCACAATATAGCTTCAGTGGTAGTAGCAATGATACATATGTTACTGCTCGGGTATTCAACTTTGGAGTCACAGTTAATCTCTAATATTTACATGAACCTAAATAAAAGATATAATATGAAATATCCAATTAATAAACTCACGATAGGTCTTTTGTCTGTAGCATCAGTGATGGTGGTCTCTTGTACGGATGGATATCTTGATACAGCACCATCTGAATCAATTAGTCCACAGGCTGCATATGCTACAACAAACAATGCACGTAGTACTTTGAATGGTATTGCAAAGGTGATGAGTGTACAGCAAGGACAGTATGGACAGGGCTTTGCTGGCGAGAATGCCATCATCCGTTATTATGAAAACATACCAAGTCAGAATTACAATTATAACTACTATGCTCCAGGTAACTCGCCTCTTCATAATCAAGAATGGCATGATCGTGCAACGACAAAGTACGACTCTTATGCCTGGGCATATTACTATCAGATCATCACAAACTCCAATGCTTTTATCTTAAACATTGATGAAGCAAAAGGTCCAGAGGCTGATAAGAAGTTCTTAAAGGCATCAGCGCTCACCTTCCGTGCCTATGCTTATGAGAAACTTGTTCATTATTTCTGTTATCGTTGGCAAGATAGTAACAATGGTTCAACGCGAGGTCTGCCTATACGTCTTGACTTATCAACAGGTGAACTGAAAGCTTCTACTCTTGCAGAGGTCTATCAACAGATATATAAAGACTGTGAGGAAGCAATTCAACTCTTTACAGAGAGTGGTCAGACACGTGATGCTTCTCGTTGCTGGATAGCTGATGTGAACACTGCTCATGCCGTTTATGCACGTGCAGCATTGACCCGTCAGGATTATGCAACAGCGTTAGCACAGGCGAAATTGGCTGAAGTTAACCGTCCTCTTATGAACAGAAGTGAATATGCAGGCGGCTTCTATAAGCCAACAAAGGAGTGGATCTTTGGTAGTTATGGTGGTGATACAGAGCAGTTATGGTACTGGGCTTTTGGTGCATCAGATGCTTGTAATGGTAATAATGCAACTAAAAAGTCTACAGGAGCAGGTACAATTGGTCATGAATTGATTAGTCGTATTCCGAATGATGACGCTCGTAAGGAACTCTTTATCACTCAAGATAAGTTCACTAGTATTGATATTACTGATAACAAACAGGTTGATCAGGAGAATGGTATCATTGGTTTAGGTAATAAGAACGTACTTGAAGAGGCTAAAGCTATTGTTAAGGCTCATCAGCTTCCAGGTCTTCCAGCTGCTTATGCATCAAAGGTTATCTATTTGGATGGGCATATGAAGTTCTGGGTAACCACCCTTCCAGGTGTTAGTTATGTTCCTTTCATACGTTCCAGTGAGATGGTTCTCATCGAAGCTGAGGCTAATTACTTCCTTGGAAACACTGCTGATGCACAGGCTGCGTTGGTTCGTTTGAATGCTTCTACTGACCGTACACCAGGCTATACATGTACTAAGACTGGTCAGGATCTCTTTAATGAGATTAAGGATTATCGTGAAGTAGAGCTCTGGGGAGAAGGTTTTGCATGGAGCGACTACAAGCGTTGGAACATACCTGTGGTACGTCACTCCTTTGCTGAAGGTGGTAATGCACACCCAACGGTATCACTTACGATCCCAGCTGATGCTGGTAACAAGTGGACTTGGGTATATCCTCAGGATGAAGTTGATTACAATGACCTTGTGAAAGAGTAATTATCTTCTGACAAGATCTCCCATGTGATAATACTGTTCTTACTCCATTAAGGCTGTAAGGATCAATGAATAAAAGGCGGATAAGGGACTTTCTCTTATCCGTCTTTTGTTGTTTTATTGACAAAAAGATGGACTTTGAATTAATAAAAGTACCACTTCTACCGTTATATCTACAGTATATAATGCCTTAATTATGAGATTTGATAAACTCAAGAAGCAGTTAGAACTGTTGATTCTCTTGTCCGATTCGTCTAGTTATACGGTAAATGAGCTGTGTGAGAAAATGGATTTGTCACGTCGTAACTTCTATTACTTGCTTGATTTCCTCAAGCAAGCAGGCTTTATCATCTTTAAGAATGAAGGCTGTTACCATATTGACAGGCGTTCACCATTCTTTATTGACCTGTTACAAGCGGTGCAATTCTCCGAAGCAGAGGTGAAGACAATCTACAGTCTGCTGCAGATGATAGGCAAAGATAGTGACACTGCTAATCAATTAAGGAAGAAGTTGGAGAATGCTTATGACTTTTCTGTGGTTGCTAATTCACCCATTCGTAAGCAGATGGAGAGTAATCTGAAAGTCTTGAAGCGTGCTATGGAACGTAAGAAAATGGTCCGTCTTATAGGCTACTCTAGTCCTAATAGTCGCTCTGTACGTGATCGTATTGTTGAACCATTCCTACTCTTGAATGATAATCAGGATGTTCGCTGCCATGAGTTACTCTCTCATACGAATAAAACTTTCAAGGTCTCACGTATGGAAGATATTGAAGAGCTGGATACTTCATGGCTACATGAAGATAAACACAGGCAGGTCTTCACTGATATCTTTATGTTCAGTGGGGAGGAACGACATCATGTGAGGCTGCGTTTAGGTCTGTTATCTCGCAATCTTTCATAGAAGAATTTCCTCAAGGGACCAAGTATATAACGCCAGATGGGGATGGAAAGTGGATACTTGACATAGATGTCTGCGACTATCGAGGGCTTGGTAGGTTTGTTTTGGGACTTTTCAGGGACATCGACATCGTGGAAGGAGATGATTTTAGGGCATATATGCGGAAGGAGATAGATGCCTTGACAGAGAAGAACGTATAAAGTATATATACGGATATGTAAACTTGGGAACTTCTCGGATGGCTCTTTTATAAGCTGAAAAAGCACCATTGGAATCCTCAATGGTGCTTTTTCTGTATGTTATGATTATTACTGTCTGATAAGTATTCCCTGTATTAGGAATTCATCTATGTCTTATTGCAAAGCTTTAGGTGACGGAAAAGAACACATTTTTCTCCTTTCTACCGTTGTGTTGTAGTCCATCACCAATGGTATTGCTACTCATCGCCTGTTGACTTGTTCGTAAACACCAAGCGTGGTTCACATTCAACATCATTGCAAGGCATGTCTGTTATGTGCATAATGTACAATTAGGAAAGGTCAGAAACACTAACAAATACTCAGCATTAGTTGAGACAGAAGGTCCTAATTTGATACATAATGAGGTGTCCTTCACCTGAAGACAGCCTCCCCATAATCTGGGTTTCTTTTGCGTTTTAGCGGACAGTAACTGTTGAGAAACCATTTCCAGGAGTAGCTTGCTTGCTTAACTGTTTTGCAGCAAACTCTCCCATCATCTTATAACCATCAGGATTCGGATGTAACCAGTCTCCACTTTGCCATTCCTTTCGTAATTGTTCAGGTTCTGAAGGGTCACGCATCAAGGCATCAAAGTCAATAAAACCGTCTATCTCCTTTGTAGTTCTGATCCAGTCATTGACTACTTTTCTTGCTTTTTCACGTTCCTCTGTGAAATAGCTTTTACATCCACGGAATGGTGTTATGGTGCCCATATATACCTTCAGACCGCGTGCTTTAGCTTTGGAAATCATCACATGATAAGCTTCAATCAGCTGTCGGGATGTCTCGTCTGGAGCTTTTGAAGTACCGATATCATTGATTGCTTCAAAGATAATCACAGCACGTAACCCACGTTGTTCAAGGATATCACGATCGAAACGTATGCGTCCCGGCTCCCCAAGACCAACAGATAATATGCGATTGTTACCTATTCCAAGGTTCAACACTCCCGTCCAGTCTTTCTTTGCTGGATCTTTCTCAGGGTTCGCGTTCATGATCTCCGACATGAAGTCAGGCCATCGGTTTTGCGCATTGGTTGTGCTTCCCTTCCCATCTGTGATACTATTACCAAGGATTGCTATGCTTGAAGCTGTTGGGTCATACACGTCAATGCCAGAGATGTTAAACCAATGATCTTCCTTAAAGGCTTTTGAAAAGTTCGTATTGGGAGTGCTTATACCTCGTAGTATGTATGATGTAGTACGCGACCCCATGTGAACCGTAGGCTCCTTTGGTGCTTTCCGATAGTTGATGGTTATGGTAATACGACTTAAAGGAGCTAGATTAAACTTCAAAGCATCTGAGAATACAGCCTTTCCAGCTGCTATCGTCACCCCATGTTTCTTGCCGAATTGCAGGTAACGGGCTGTTCCTTTACGTATCTCTGCACCTTCTTGTGCTTCTGCAATATATACGCTTGTAATCTCAACAGGCTCTGATGACATCTCATTACTAAGTCGAAGACGTATGACATTCCCCCCGATACTGACTTTCACTACCTGTCTTACGGAACGATTAGTCATCTGATTGTTGTAGGGCATGAAGCTCTTGTCAACAGTTTGTGGTGCACAAGCCCATGTTCCAACCCAACGTTGTGCATGGAGAGTTAGGGTTATGAGCGTGAATAAAACGAATAAAATCTTACGTGGTTGCATTATCCTGAATGTATAATTTGTTGTTGATTCTTATGTTTATGTGTCGGCAAAGGTAGTCATTTTCTTCTTCATTCTACTCTTTATCGACCTTATTGCCTGACCAGTACAGCAGAAAGCTGTAGCTTTCTCTTCGTCAGTCATGCCGTTATGCTCCATGATATAATAGAAAGTTTCCTTAGGAGTAAAGGCATAACGAGGGTTGTTAAGTATGTAAGCAAGGTCATAATCAAAGTTAGGCATAATCATGCAAACGGCTTGTTGCTCCCGTTTGCCCATCTGTGAGATGTTCCCACCTTTAAGAATTGTGTACAAAGCATCTATTCCTAACTTTGTTTGTTCTATTGAAACAGACGTTTCTGTTTCTCTGTTGTGGGTTGGAATTTTCTTTTTTAGTTGTTCCAGTTCATTGAGTTTACTGTCAATCTCAGCCTTCATCTCATCGATTGTGGCATCTTTCCTTTGTAGAGTCAACTGAATATTCAGCTCAGTCTCTTCTTGTTGCTTGCGGTAATTCAGTAGTTGCTGGTGCATTCTGCGCCGAAACCATACGATAATTCCACCGGTAACCAGTATCAACAGAATCAGAAGGTAGGCTATATAAAGCTGTAGTTGCAGGGCTTCCCTTTGTGCCATTGCCACCTCATAACGGTCCTGTATCTGTACAATCTCTATGTCTTTCTCTGGTGATACCGTCAGAACCTGATGCTTTTCTATTCGTGAACGTATTTTTTTGATGCTCTCTTCTTGATCTTTTCGGATGCGAGGTTTGAATGATTCTGCTCGCTTCACATACTGTAAAGCTGAGTCACGCATCCCCATTTGGTTGAAAACGGAAGCTTTTCCAAGGAAGATATCTGCCATTCGGTGGCTCCGTTTACTGTCATTTGCATACTTTGCAGCGTGATTGAAGTAGTTGAGAGCCAACTTATAAGCCCCGTTCTGTGCGTTTAGTAGGGCAATATGGTAATAAGTTGTGAACTTTAGCGTGTCCGTATTAACATTGAAAAGGTGTTTTTCTGCCGCTTTCAGTTGATACATCGCATTGCGCGTATCGTGCTTTTGTGTGAAGAAAGATGCACTGTCAAGCCTCATCCGAGTAATCCCCTCATCCGTTGCAGGATAGTTCGGAAGCTTCTTTTCGCTGCAGGATAGCAACGACAAAAGGCTGACAAATACTATAAAAACTTTCCTCTTCATGCATGCAAAGGTATATATTATTCACGATATAGCCAAATGGAAACCGTGTCAAAATGGTACTTGGTGGAATGTTAAATGGTTGATAATCAGTGATGTGATGGTCGGGAACGTGTCAAGAGTAAGTACCCTATTGCATTCCCTGCCGTTCTTACTTATCTTTGCATTGACGATTAGTTCCAATGATTGTCATCTGCATTTCATAAACCTGTGGCGGTGTGATTGTGTTTAAGCACCGGTACAGGTTTTAATTTAAGAATGTTCACAAGACTCTTCAAAGTGAGGAGTTTGTTTATAATAATCTCTCGAAAGGCTACTTTTAGTAGCTGTAAAGGAGGATAAAATAAAAGGTTTATATGATGAAACGAATATTGTTTGCAATGTCACTTAGTATCTGTATGGCAGCAACTGTAAATGCTCAACAGGAAAAGATGTCGATGAAATCTGATAAAAAAGAGGTTCGGAAAGATACAATCGATACCTTAGAAGTAAAAAACGAAAGGCATAAAATATTTGATTGTTGGTTTCCTCCAATGCCATCTTTCCCAGGTAATATCCAACAATTCCTTCGTACTCACCTTGTATGGCCAGCCGGTCGTAAGAACAAGAATGTTGAAGGGCGGGTGGTTGTCAAGTTTTATATAGACCGCAACGGCAGCTGTTCTCAATTTAAGGTACTTCGTTCGTTGAATTCATCATTTGATGCTGAGGCATTAAGAGTGTTGAAGTTAATGCCAAAATGGAATATGAGTTCTATGGAAGGAAGTGGTACTTGGTATGTCTTGCCAGTTTTTTTTTAAGAAACAAAATGTTCAACAATAAAAGTTCATGGTTATGATAAAGAAACTGTTTTTAATTCTATTTTTAAGTTTTGTAGTCGTTGGTAATATCGATGCACAGAAGCATAAAAGAACGATGAAACCGAAGAAAAAGGAGCAAACCGAGCAGCCTTATTGTGCTGAACCAGCCTTTGATCCTTGTAATGACACCTTGAATGTGGATACCTTAGGTGCAAAGATGTTCGAAACTGTTGAGGGATTGAAGCCTTCGTTCCCTGGTGATCTCTTCGAATTCATCGCGTCACATCTTCAGTATCCTCCTGAATTAGCAGAAAACTCAATCTCGGGAAGAGTCATAATAAAGTTCTTTGTAACGCCTTCTGGTCGTTGCTGTCTGTTTAGGGTTATGCGTTCTGTAGACCCATACCTTGACCGAGAGGCACTCAGAGTACTCAAGCTTATGCCTGCATGGAAGTGGAAAAGACGACCAAAGCAAGGAGTTTGGCAACTTGTACCCGTCACTTTCAGATTATTATAAGCCTGCAAAGTTCTGTTTATTGCTATCTATCACAAGATTATTTATCGTTAACAAGACAGTGGTCCATACTCCGCACCACTCATGCTGGGTGTTATCATGTCATTTGAGGATAAGTGACAAGAGCGATAACAGTCATGCTAAGAACTCTCAACTCGTATCCTTTAACATCACAAAAGCCTTATTTACAGTCTGCTATCATCTCAAATTAGACTTCCGAGGGGTAGGAGAAAGAACGGAGTAGACCTATATCTCCCATTCAATACACTTCCCCTTCAATTTTCCACAGGCTTTTTGCACCCATCTTATACTTTTATCGTATCTTTGCAGATACGAAGATAATAGTAAATATATAAAGGAAAGAAACTATGGCAAAGAAAGCTTTATTGATGATCCTTGATGGATGGGGTAACGGAAAGCATGGTAAGGGAGATGTTATCTTCAACACTCCAACTCCATATCTTGATTATTTGAATGCAGTAAGTCCACACTCTCAGTTGCAGGCATCAGGTGAAGACGTTGGTCTTCCTGATGGTCAGATGGGCAATTCAGAGGTTGGTCACTTGAATATTGGCGCTGGTCGTATTGTTTATCAGGACTTAGTAAAGATAAATAAGGCTTGTCAGACTGGTGATATACTGAAGAATCCAGGCATTGTAGAGGCATATAGCTATGCACAGAAGAATGGTAAGAAGCTTCATTTGATGGGTCTTACCTCTACAGGTGGCGTTCACTCTTCATTGGATCACCTCTTCAAGCTCATCGAGATAGGTAAGGAATATAACCTAAAGGACGTCTATGTTCACTGTTTCATGGACGGTCGTGATACAGACCCACATAGTGGAGCCGGCTTTATAGCTGACATTCAGAAGGTATGTGACGCCAATGGTGCACATATCGCTTCTATTGTAGGTCGTTTCTATGCAATGGATCGCGACAAACGATGGAATCGTGTGAAGGAAGCATACGACCTTCTCGTTGAGGGTAAGGGTGTTCAGGCTACTGATATGGTGAAGGCTGTTGAAGATAGCTACGCTGCTGACGTCACAGATGAGTTCATCAAGCCAATCAACAACTCATCAGTTGACGGAACAATCCAGGAAGGTGACGTTGTCATCTTCATCAATTTCCGTAACGATCGTGCAAAGGAATTGACACAGGTACTTACCCAACAGGATATGCCTGATGAGGGTATGCACACCATTAAGGACCTGCAGTACTACTGTATGACTCCATATGACGCTAACTTCAAGGGTGTACACGTTCTCTTCCCTAAAGAGAATGTAATGGATACGTTGGGTGAATACCTCAGCCGACTTGGCAAACGCCAGCTTCATACAGCAGAGACTGAGAAGTATGCACACGTGACATTCTTCTTCAATGGCGGTCGGGAACAGCCTTATGAGGGTGAAGATCGTATCTTGGTAGCCTCTCCAAAGGTTGCAACCTACGACTTACAGCCAGAGATGAGTGCTTACATTGTGAAAGATAAGCTTGTTGGTGCAATCAATACACAGGAATATGACTTCATCGTTGTGAACTTTGCAAACGGTGATATGGTTGGTCATACTGGTGTTTATCACGCTATTGCAAAGGCAGTATGGGCTGTTGACCACTGTGTGAAGGATGTTGTTGAGGCTGCAAAGGCTAACGATTATGAAGTAATCATCATCGCTGACCATGGTAATGCAGACAATGCTATCAATCCAGATGGTACACCTAATACTGCTCACTCACTGAATCCAGTTCCATTTATCTATGTTACTGATAACAATTCAGCAACTGTAAAGGATGGTCGTCTGGCTGATGTGGCTCCTTCTATCCTCCATATCATGGGCTTGGAGCAGCCTTCTGACATGACAGGTGAGAACTTGATTACCGATTAATCAAGTATAATTTAGACTAAAATAATAGAATCCCAAAAGCTATTTATGGCTTTTGGGATTCTTTTTTATTACCTTTGTTTCTGCGAAGATGTAATTTCTTTCGCGAGAAAAGTATTAATGTTTAACTTAAAAGGTAAAAAGATTATGGACACACGTAAGATTGTATTATCATTAACAGCGATGATTGGATTCTGTTCTCTTAGTGTACAAGCACAGACAAACAATACAGGAAGGGTTCAGGATACAGTAAAACAGAGTATAGATACTTTGATTAATAAAGTAGGATCTGATGTAAAGCAGGCTGCAAAGACCACTGTTGACAAGGTTGGCACTGATGTTAATACTGTAAAATCAGGTGCGCAGCGTGCAGGAAGCATAGGTGAAGCAACGGCTGATGCTGGTTTTGAGAAAGTCGAAAAGGGCTTCGATAAAGCAAAGCAGACCGTTCAGAACGCCTATGGCAAGGGTAAAGCCAAAGTAAAAACGTGGGAAACAGCAAGAAGAGTAAAGCGTGTTTCCAAGAAGTAGTATTATGGAAAACAAGGAGTAAATACTTGTTTTAAAACAATTGAAGTCGTACCGAAAGGTACGGCTTCTTTTTGTTTTTATCCGTTTAAAGTGCTCTGTTGGTACTCATTGGTATGTGGGTAAGGAACTAATCAGATAATAGAGAAGAATCTATATTCACTTTGTTATATAAGAAACAGATTCTCCTTTTTTGTAATATAAATTCCTTGTTGGTTTTTAAAAGGGCGTCTTTCACGTTCTAAAAGGTGCCCTTTTGCACTTCAAAAGGTGCCCTTTTACCGTGTAAAAGATGCCCTTTTGCAATGTAAAAGACGCCCTTTTATAAGCCGGTTTGTAACTGATTGATAATTTGTAGGTTACAAAGTTGATAAAAAAAGCATTTCCTCTTATTTTTGTTCTTTATTATGTCTTTCGGAATGTAAGATTGTTTTACCGCTGTTTATATGAGTCTTTCTGCATCCTAAGGGTGCCTTTCCCGTGCGTTTTGATTGGCTTAGTTGGGAACTATGGGTTGGGCCATTTGAACTTTTAAGTGAGTCATCTGCTTTGTAACTATATTGAGTATACGTAATGATTGATAATTCATTTGCTAGTAACTTAAATCTTAATTAAACTAAAATGAACGAATATTAAGTGCCTTTTTGTGTCTTCTGAGATTTGTTTTTTTCGCTATCTTTGTGTCTATGAAAGATGAGATTCTTTTGGTGACATAGAATTTAATGTTTAATTTATTTAATAAGAAAAGATTATGGTATTACGTAAGATTGCATTGTCAGTAGCAGTAATGGCAGCCTTAACTTCACTTAGTGTACAGGCACAAACAACAAAGACAGAGAAGAAACATGAGACCCTGAAAGCGCGTATTGACACATTGGTTGATAAGGCAAAAGCTGATGTTAAGCATGCAGAAAAGGCAACTGCAGCAACAGTTAAGAAGGATGCTCAGAAGGTAAAAGCTGGCGTTAAGCATGCTGAGGAGAAAACTGCAGCAACAGTTAAGAAGGATGCCCAGAAGGTAAAAGCTGGTGTTAAGCATGCTGAGAAGGCAACTGCAGCAAAGGTTAAGAAGGATGCTCGGAAGGTTAAGGCTGGCGTTAAGCATGCGGAAGCAGTTGGTAAGAAAGATCTACATGCTGGAGAAGCGAAAGTAGTGAAGGCTTATGACAATGTAAAACAGAAGGTAAGAAACACTTATCGTAAGGATAAAGCTAAGGTAAAGGCTTGGGAAAAAGCTAGAAAAGAGAGAAGACTCTGCAAGAAACAATGCAAGGCAAATCAGAAGTAAACCTTTATTTGAGATATATAAAGTCGTGCTGAAAGGTACGACTTTTTTGTTGTTATCAACCTTTTATTGTACTCTTCATGATTTTAAATGTTGGTTTTACCTTCATAGAATCTATTTAATTTCATGTTAAAAGAACCATAAGGTGTAGAGAACACGTAAGTTTGATAGTTACATGGGCATCTATTAGAGATTTGGATTAGGATAGTTAATAAGTTAAAAAAAACATATCTTTATACCTTATTTCTATGATTTAGTGTACTTTTCTTGTTATTTTTGTGCTCATAAGATTTCTTACTTGTAAGATAGAGTTGGTTTTAAGGTTTAATTTTTAATAAGTAAAATTATGAAGTTAAGTAAGATAGTATTGTCATTGACAGTAGTTTTTACGTTTGTTGCATGTGCAACACAAGCACAAGATAACCGTAGTTTTAACTATAATGCAATGTCAAAGGCACAGTTGCAGAACCGTATTAACAATGCAAAGGTAGAGTATAAGCATGCAAAGGCACGTACAGCGGATGCAAAAGCTTCTTTAAACTCTGCAGAGAAGGCATATAAACAGGCTAAAACAAGTTATCAAAATGCCCGAAAGAATGAGAAGGTGAAGAGGCAGGCACTAAAGGATGCGGAGAAAGCTATGAAGTATAAGAAGAAAATAAGAAAGTTAAGCGAGCAGTAATTGAGAACTTAAGATAAGATAAAGTCGTGCTGAAAGGCACGACTTTTTTGTTGTTATCAGAACTTTGTCGTACTTTTGCAATAAATAATTCCACTATGAGTGTAAAGATTGAACCATCATGGGAGCAACGGTTAGTGCCGAGTTTGATAAACCTTACTTCCATCAGCTGTGCGAACAGGTAAGGCAGGAATATCAAAAGTTTCCTTGTTATCCTCCTGGAAGGTTGATATTCAATGCTTTCAACTTATGTCCTTTTGAAAAGGTCAAGGTTGTTATTATCGGTCAGGACCCTTATCATGAGCCTGGTCAGGCTATGGGACTTAGCTTCTCCGTACCAGATGGTGTGCAGATTCCACCATCTTTGGTAAACATATATAAGGAGATAGCAGACGATTTGGGTAAGCCTGTAAGTCGATCTGGCGACCTTACACGATGGGCAGAGCAAGGAGTTCTCCTGCTCAATGCTACGCTTACAGTTCGTGCACATGCTGCAAACAGTCATCAACGGTTAGGGTGGGGCACCTTCACAGATGCTGCTATCAAGGCTTTGAGTGATGGTCGTGAGAACTTAGTGTTTATGCTTTGGGGTGGATTTGCACGTAGTAAGAAGGCATTGATTGACCAACAACGGCATTGTGTGCTTGAGAGTGTGCATCCTTCACCGCTATCAGCCAATCGTGGTGGGTGGTTCGGACAACATCAATTCTCACGTTGTAATGCTTACTTAACGACGCATGGTATACAGCCTATTGAATGGTAAAAAGGTGATGTGTTGTTGGTTATGAAATAATTTAGCGAAAAGAAGATGGGAAACGTGTATGATCACATATTTATGGTGGGGAATGTTTTGGTCTCACCAGATATCCTGACGGTGAAATTCTGTTGTGATCTGGATAAGTGTCATGGGCAGTGTTGCATAGAAGGTGACGCTGGTGCGCCTCTGACTATGGATGAAACAATGGAGATAGAGGATGCCTTGGATACCGTCTGGAGTGATCTTTCTGCTTCAGCTCAGGCTGTTATTGATAAGCAAGGTGTTGCTTATACGGATGTAGAAGGTGACTTGGTAACGAGTATTGTTGGTGGTAAGGACTGTGTTTTCACGTGTTATGAGAATGGTTGTTGCCTATGTGCTTTGGAACGATCATACCGGAATGGCAAGACAGGGTTCGTTAAACCCATCTCATGTTCCTTATATCCGATTCGTGTAAAGGACTTTGGTAACGGCACATGTGGTATCAATTATCACCATTGGCGCATCTGTTCAGATGCAAGAAAAAAAGGAGAAGAACTGAATCTTCCCCTTTATAAATTCCTAAAAGAACCCCTTACTCGTCGATTTGGTAAGGAATGGTATGATGAATTGTGTGAAGTCGCTGACCAGTTGATGGGTGACCAGACTGAAGAACAGTAGTTATCTGCATGTCAGCATGCTACTCCTACTATGAGTTATGAGCTCTTTTGATCATCCGTCTGTCAACTTCTTCTGAATTGAGTAGGACTCATTCCCACATGTTCTTTGAAGTATTTCCCCATGAAACTTTGATTGGCGAAATGCATTTCATCTGCAATTTGCTTGATACTTAGCGTACTGTTCTTCAACATTACGCATAATTCACGTGTTACATAGGAGTCAATCCAGTCGCTCGGTGTACGTTTGCTGATGCTGCGGATGGTCTCTGAAAGGTATTTTGATGTGATACAGAGTTGTTTAGCATACCAGCTTACGCGTCGTTCTGTATGGAAATTCTTCTCAACAGCTTGTATGAATTCTCTGAAAATGACCTCTGCACGTGTCTGTCCTTCGGTTTCTAATTGCTGGAAACGGTAGATGATGTTACTCATATCATAGATGAGAGCCTTCAGCATTGTCATCACTAATTCCCGTCGAAAGCGGTGATTGACATCTATTATCTTCTGTTTGATGTGTGCAATATCATTCTGTAGATCTTTGCTTTGTTGTGCATCAAGATGGAAAACAGGATGAGTACGTGCAAAAAGGAAAAGAGCTGACAGCTCATGAATACCGCTTACAGTGTTGTGAAAGAAGTCATAGGACATGATAAGGGCGATACCCTTACAGTCAGGTGATAGTAGATAATCGCCTACCACTTGTCCTTCACTGATGATGATAACGTCTCCTTCACTGACTTCATGTTGCTTTGTGTCAACGGTGTAGCGTGCTTTGCCACTGGTGCAAAGGGCGAGGAAGAGGCTCTTCATACGTGAAGAACTTGAAGGAAGAGGCACTTTGGCGATGTCCTCAAAGAGTATCAAGTCATTATCTATGTACTTTCCTTCAGGGTAAACATGCTTTGCATGTGCCACATTTACCTCTGCAAGCTTAATATTCTTGTTCATTATTTCTTCGTTTTTGCCTGCAAATATACGTATTTATTTCTTTTTTTCGTTCTTCTTTTGTAGAAGAAAAGAACATTATAAGGCTCCATCAATGGCTCTGAAGAACATTTTTTCTCCTTTCTTTAATCTCCTGACAGAGTCTGTTTTGCAGTTATAATGGAGGTTTATGGTTACATCTGCATCAGCTTTGATGTGTAAAGCGTATACTTGATGGTCGTACCATTGCATGTCAATAGTTAATCCTCCACGTGTCTTTAAACCCTTTATTTCGCCATCTTTCCATACATGAGGCAAGGCTGGAAGCAGATGAATGTAATAGACAGGTTTGTTGTTTACGATCTCTAAGGTGCTTTGTACCAGCATTTCACATACTCCTGCTGTGCCTCCAAAGTTCCCATCAATCTGGAAAGGAGGGTGGGCATCGAAGAGATTCGGATAGGTTCCGCCACGGTGAACGGCGTCAGGTCCATGGTATTCTTCTGGAGATACATAGCTGAGAAGTCTGTGATAAATTTCGTAAGCATGCTTTCCGTCCCCTAATCGCGCCCATAGATTGATGCGCCAACCTGTGCTCCATCCTGTACTTTCATCTCCTTTTTGTATTAAAGTCTGCTTAGCAGCTTTTAAAAGACTTGAATCTTTAGTCTGAATAGCATGCCTTTGCAGGTGCATTCCTGGATAAAGTCCGATGAGATGAGACTGGTGTCGATGTTGAGGGTCATAGTCTTTCCAGTCATAATACCACTCATTGAGATCTCCTTCAGCACCAATGGTGTAGGGATGTAGTCTTTTTAAGGTGTTATTGAGTTGTTTATCAGGCTTATATTTAGTATTCTACGAGCTTGTTGGGTGTTTTCAAACAGCTCACGGATGATGGCTAAGTCAGCAGTTCCTCCGTAACAGGTAGTTCCATGGTAGCCTTTATCTGTGAGATATTCGTTTTCTGGGCTCGTACTTGGTGCTGTAATGAGTTCTCCTGGATGCTTAGGATTTTCTATTAACCATTGCTTGCAGAAGCGAGAAGCACCCTCCATAAGTGGATAGATTGTGCTTTTTAGCATCTGAAAGTCCTGTGTGTAGAGGTAATAATCCCAAAGAGTATTTACTAACCAGGCTCCACCGAGATTCCAGTTCGCCCATTCCGGGCTCTCTTTTCCTTCTCCTACTGGGGCTGTCTTGCACCATATATCACAGTTATGGGACGCACACCATCCCTCATTCACCCCATAGAAATTGTGTGCAGTGTACTTTCCGTTTGTCGCTAATCCCTTTAAAAAGCCGAAGAGAGGTTGTATAGTCTCACTGATATTGGTACTGTTTGCTGGCCAATAGTTCTCTTCTAAGTTGATGTTCATGGTGTAATTACCACGCCAAGGAGAGAAAAGATAGGGTGTCCAGAGTCCTTGTAAGTTAGCAGGAACACCGGGTGTGCGAGAGCAAGAGAGCAGAAGATAACGTCCAAATTGGAAGTATAAGGTCTCAAGATAGCGTTGTGCAGCTACTGATAGGGGTGTATGTGGTGTAGAATACTTCTTTAGTAATTCGTCGGTTGGTATGTTATTGTCGTACTTATCATGTCCTAAGTGAAGGTTCAGACGTTGGTATAGCCGTTGATAAGCATTGATATGGCGTTGTTTGAATTCGTTATATGTGAAGTTTTTCGTGTGCCATGCTGCATCAATAGCATTGTTCATGTAATCTGCACCATCATCGACTGGATGTTTGTTGAAGCCATTGAAGCTCGTAGCATTGACGATGTAGAGGGTTGCTTCGTCTGCATTTTCTACTGTAAGGGTGCTGTCTGTGTGGCTGTCTTGCCCTTCCTTATGGGTTAAACGTACAATGGTGCAGGCATGGATGGTCTCGTTTTCCTTGCCAGTTGCATGTCCAATCATTGTCAATTGTCCGTCAGACGCCTTTGTTTTATGTGGTACTTGAGCCGTAAGACTTATCTTAAAGTTTACTTTTCCGGGCTTGTTTGCAGTGATACGTATGGCTATCAAGCTATCTGATTGGCTGACAAAATACTCTTTTTTATATGTCACGCCATCTTGTTGGTAGCTGACATGCGCCATAGCACTGTCTATATTAAGTTCTCTACGATAGTTTTGTATAGCTCCCGGAGTAAGGTTTATGAGGTTAAAGGTCGCTAATGGCTGGTAAGATGCTGACTGTTCACCTTGTACATAATGCTGTAAAGAGTCCGCAAGACGATAGTTTTCTGCGAAAAGCGCCTCTCTAATTCGTGGAATCCATACTGATTTTCCTGTTCCTTCATTGGGGTTGACGGGCTTTCCTGTCCAGTATGTTATGTCATTTAGGTAGATAGTATCATTCTTAGTACCACCATATACGAGAGCACCGAGCTTCCCATTACCCATTGGTAAGCTCTCTTCGAAGAATTGTGCAGGGTGATCGTACCATAAAAGCATGGATTGTTGTTGTGCGTTTATGGTGGATGTAAGCCCTAAAAGGGTGACAAAAAGTATAAATTGTTTCATTAGTTAGGTAAGAAAAGTTAGTGTATTAATTGTAGAAAGTTCCCCAAAAGGAATAAAAAATCCCCTCCTTGTTTCATGAGGAGGGGATCTTTTTTTTGATATCTTATTGTTGTTTATTTCTATGAAAATATGCTTTCCATCCACATTCTGCTCTATGCATCAATGTTAGCATAGGTTGCATTCTTCTCAATGAAGTCACGACGAGGCTCTACGTCATCACCCATAAGCATAGAGAAGATCTCATCTGCATCTGCAGCATTCTCTATAGTAACCTGCTTTAGAAGGCGAGTCTTAGGGTCCATAGTCGTTTCCCACAACTGTTCTGGGTTCATTTCACCAAGACCTTTATAGCGTTGTGTGTGGATTGTCTTGCCATCTTCCGTTCCATTTCCATACTTATCAAGGAAAGCTTGACGCTGTTGCTCTGTGTAACAGTATTCACTTACCTTCTTGAATGTACACTTATAGAGTGGTGGGGTAGCGATATAGAGGTGTCCTTGTTCGATAACCTTTGGCATATAACGATAGAAAAGTGTCATGATAAGTGTGTCGATGTGAGAACCATCGACGTCGGCATCGGTCATGATGATAATCTTGTCATAGCGCAGTTTATCAATATTAGCCTCAAATTCGCCCTCACTTTCTTCAACACCAAAGCGTACACCAATGGACTGAATAATGTTCATTACAGACTCAGCCTCGAACACACGGTGGCGTTGAACCTTCTCTACGTTCAGAATTTACCACGAAGTGGGAGGATAGCTTGTGTGTAACGGTCACGACCTTGCTTGGCTGAACCACCTGCAGAGTCACCCTCCACAAGGAATATCTCACAGTCTTTCGGGTCTTTATTTGAACAATCGGCCAGCTTTCCAGGTAGACCTCCACCGCTCATGACGTTTTTACGCTGTACGCTTTCACGAGCTTTACGGGCTGCAACACGGGCTGTTGCTGCAAGAATGACCTTGTTACAGATCATTTTAGCCTCATTAGGATGCTCTTCTAAGTAGTCTGTCAGCGCTTCTCCTACAGCTTGTTGCACTGCACCAGATACCTCTGAGTTTCCTAATTTAGTCTTTGTCTGTCCCTCAAACTGTGGCTCTGCAACCTTAATAGAGATGACTGCAGTCAGTCCCTCACGGAAGTCTTCACCTGTAATCTCAATCTTTGCCTTTTCAATCTGCTTTGAAATCTGTGGGTCATTGTCAGCATAAGCTTTTAATGTACGGGTTAATGCTGCACGGAAACCTTGTAAGTGAGTACCTCCTTCAATAGTGTTGATGTTGTTAACATAGGAGTGTATGTTCTCCGTATAGTCTGTATTATACATCACAGCAACCTCAATAGGGATACCTTGTTTCTCTGTTTTAAGATAGATGACATCATCAAATAGATGTTGACGATGGCGATCTACGTAACGGACGAACTCTTTTAGACCATCTTTAGCATGGAAAACCTCCGTGCGAGTCTTACCTGTCTCTGGGTCAGGACGTAGGTCTGTCAGAGTAATCTTTATACCTGCGTTGAGATAAGCCAGCTCTCTCATGCGTCGAGCGACGATGTCCCACTGGAATACCGTTGTGGTAAAGATGTCTCCATCAGGCCAGAATTGCTGGCGAGTACCCGTCTTGTCGGTTTCTCCGATGACCTTTACGGGATAGAGTGGCTTTCCTTTCTCGTATTCCTGTTGGTAAATCTTTCCATCACGGAATACTTGTGACTTCATATGTGTAGAGAGTGCGTTCACACAACTCACACCAACACCATGCAGACCACCGCTGACTTTGTACGAACCTTTGTCGAACTTACCACCTGCGTGGAGGACTGTCATGACGACTTCAAGAGCACTCTTGTGTAGTTTCTTGTGTTCATCAACAGGGATTCCACGACCGTCATCTTCAACAGTGATAGAGTTGTCCTCGTTGATGGTTACTTCAATATTCTTGCAATAGCCAGCCATCGCCTCGTCAATAGAGTTGTCGACGGTCTCGTTAATTAGATGATGAAGTCCCTTTTCACTAATATCGCCAATATACATGGCAGGACGCTTGCGCACTGCCTCCAAGCCTTCGAGGACCTGAATATTACTGGCGGAGTAGTTACTCTCGTTTTCTTGATTTTCTGCCATCTTTGTTAGATTGTTCTTTTGTTATGCAAAAATAGTGCAAACGAGGGCAAAGTAAAGCATACTTGTTTAATTTGCCTTATGCAATTTCTTTTATGCAAAGATACAATTTTTTTCCTTTAAATGTAGAAATAAATAGTTGTAAAAAATACTATTTGTGAAACCTATGACACGCAAAAAGCCACAGTCCGTGTGGACTGTGACTTTCCTATGTGTCTCAGCTATGACTGAATTGATTTCTTTTTATCCCAGAGCTGCAACGTGCTTGCAGAGGGCAGACTTCAAGTTAGCTGCCTTATTCTGGTGGATGATGTTGGTTTTAGCCAACTTGTCCAACATCTTCTGTACGGTAGGATAGAGCTTTGTAGCTTCTTCCTTGTCCGTCATGTTGCGCAACTTGCGAACAGCGTTACGCATAGTTTTTGCATAATATCTGTTGTGTAACGTCTTGACTTTGTCCTGACGGATTCTTTTCAATGATGATTTGTGATTTGCCATCTTTGTTTTCTTCTTTTATTTTACTTGTAGTCCCTAGCAGAGTCGAACTGCTCTTTAGAGAATGAAAATCTCTCGTCCTAACCGATAGACGAAGGGACCGTGGTCAAATTGCGGGTGCAAAGGTACTCTATTTATTTTAATCTCCCAAACTTTTGAAGAAATAATTTCTCTAAAACATTGTATTTTTGTACATTTGCAATTGTATTTAGTATGATTCTGCAATCGAAAGCTATAGTTTTGCGTAGTTTGAAGTTCGGTGAATCGTCATTGATTATTGACATGTTTACTGAGCAGGAGGGACGTATATCCTTTATTGTACGTATTCCTAAGACTGCTAAAGGTAAAATAAAGAAACAATATTTCCAGCCTCTTACTTTGCTTGAGTTGGAGTTTGACTATCGGCAACGTGTTTCTTTACAGCATATAAAGGAGGTTCGTATTCAGCATCCTTATACTTCTATTCCTTTCGATCCTGTGAAATCAGCTATTCTTCTGTTCCTTTCAGAATTCCTTTATTATGTTACGCGGGGTGAACAACAGAATGTTCACCTATATAATTATGTGTTGAGTAGTATGCAATGGTTGGATGAAGTGGAACATAATTATGCTAATTTCCATCTTGTTTTCATGATGAGGCTGAGTCGATTTATTGGTTTCTTCCCTAATTTAGATGCTTATCATGAAGGATCATGGTTCGATCTCCGCAATGCGTCTTTCTGTGATCGGGCACCATTACATCCTGATTACCTCTTACCTTCAGAGGCTTCTGGAATCGGTCTTTTGATGCGAATGGACTATGAGAATATGCATTTGTTCCGCTTATCCCATCATGAACGTAATCGAATTGCTGATACTGTTTTGCGATATTATTGTATTCATGTTCCCGATATGCCTGAGCTGAAGAGTTTTCAGGTTATGAAGGAGTTATTCGTATGATTCCTTTCGTTTTCTAATTTTTTATTTGTTAGTTTACGGAATTTATTTTATTTTTGTGCAGTTGTAAACTAATAATGAGACAAAACAATGAAAAGCAAAAAGATTTTTTTCAGTCTTTCCTTTGTATGAAAGTTTTTTTTCTCCTGCTCTTAATGTTTGTATGTTCATGTTTATTTTCCTCTTGCAGCAAGGAAGATGATGTGCATGAAGGTTATGCTATCCAACGTTTGACGGTGGCAGCTTATAAGGGTAAGTTTGCTGCAGGAGACAAAAAGGCATCAAAAGATGGGTTACGTTATGTGTTTCTTCTGGGAGATGGTGATTTCGCTTATGGTCCTGCATCCATTCCAGGATTAGATGAAGTCTATCAGGAGGGGAAGACATACGAAGTGGAATTGCGTGAAAATTTTGAAGTACGTGATGGTAAGGTCTCACCAAGTACCTACAGTCTGAATAAGATCATAAGTAGTGAAAGTCAGACGGGGTTTACGTTGAAGCTGTCAATCTTTCCTAATAAGAAGGGAAAAGGTGACCATAAGTATTTTGCACGTACGTCAGGTGGTGCCTTGTTGTTGTTGAATTCAATAGAAGGATTTGACACTCAATATAAAGAAGAGAACACTTACGTGCTTACGGTGAGTGTAGAATACGACCCATCTATTAAGTTGGAGGATTGGCAGAACGAACTAGGACCTTGCCGTTATAAGCTTGTCAGCGTTGATGACGTGGTGGCTCCAGAAAAGAAAGACGGTAAATAGGGTAGGGGGCTAATTGTGCGCTCTTTTCCTTTTTGCTGTTAGAGCAGAGACTCTTTCCCAACGAATAATGTCGTGTTCTTTCATATATTGAATTTGAAAGATGGCCTTTTGCATTCTAAAAGATGCCCTTTTGTGATGTAAAAGACGCCCTTTTGAACTGTAAAAGGTGCCCTTTTGAATGGTAAAAGGGCACCTTTTATTTTTGCTTTTGCAACTGCTTGTATGTTAGCTTGTTGCGTATGTGAGTGTAAATGCCTTTTGGGAGAATATTAAATGACTATGTGTTTCTTGATGTAAAGATATTTCTTGTTATGCAATAAGAAGAATGATACATAAAAAAAGGTGATATCTCAAAATAAATTTGAGTATCACCAAAAATCAAAGTCTTTGACTGTTAAAAAGAAAAAAGCCATATCGAACCCAAGAAGAGGGTTCAGATATGGCTCTTTTTATACTGTAGAGAACGGTCTATGTTCAAATAAGAAGTTCCATTCTTCCGTGTTTGAACTTCTCAATATTCTCCTTTTGTTATTTACTTTAGTCTATCAAACAAAGCTAATAACACCTTCAACGGTGTCTTTCGTATCCGTTTCTTCCGTCTCTTTCTCTGGAGCACTGATACGTTTGATATCCTTTAGCATCTGCTTCGTACGTTTATAAGTCGGTGTATTCTCAACTGCAAGGATGACATCTTCGTTATCTAGCTCGTCAGCAGTAAAGCGGAAGATGTGTGGACGATGCTTATATTGAGAACTGTTGTTGTCTTTATAGAACCGTTCACGGCGGTCACGACGCTCTGCAGCCTTCTCTTCTTCCTCTGCAATGCGTGCTGCATCCTCTTGGGTATGCTTCTTGATATGACTTCCCATACCATCAACATCCTCAATACCGAAGCCTGTTGCAAGGATAGTAACCTTAACTTTCTTGTCGAGTTCTGGGTCAATAGCAAGTCCCCACTTGAGTTCGAAGTCGGCACTGAAGTGGTTCATGAAGTCTGTGATATCGCCCATCTCCTCCATCGTTAGACCTGCATTCTCCTTGTTATCACTGTTGAAGTTAATAGAAAGCAGGATCTTCTTTGACTTATAGACATCATTGTCATTAAGCAATGGTGAGTTAAGTGCGTCTTCAATAGCCTGTTTGACGCGTCCTTCACCTTCTCCATAACCTGTAGACATAATTGCTACGCCACCATCTTTGAGGACAGTCTTAACGTCATTGAAGTCAAGATTCATGATACCATGTACGGTAATGATCTCTGCAATGCTCTTTGCTGCAACGCTCAAGGTGTCATCTGCTTTTCGGAAAGCATCTATCAAGCTTAGTTCAGGGTATATTTCGCGGAGGCGTTCATTGTTGATAACGAGCAAAGCATCAACGTGTTTTGCCATTTCTTCCACACCATCCAGTGCCTGATCAATCTTCTTTGCACCTTCGAAACGGAATGGAATCGTGACGATACCAACGGTTAGAATTCCTAATTCTTTGCTGACGCGTGCTATCACAGGAGCAGCTCCTGTTCCTGTTCCACCACCCATACCAGCAGTGATAAATGCCATCTTTGTGCCATCATCAAGCATATGCTTGATATCTTCGATGGTATCTTCTGCAGCCTGTCGTGCTCGTTCTGGACGGTTTCCAGCTCCCAATCCTTCTTTCCTAATTGCAAGTGGACAGGAACCGGTGAGTCATTAAGGGCCTGTGCATCCGTATTACAAAGAACGAAGGTCACATCGTGGATTCCTTCTTTGTACATATGGTTGACAGCGTTGCCACCACCGCCACCAACACCAATAACCTTTATAATGCTATCAGCAACGTCTCCATCGCCGAAGTCCAGGACTTCTAATCTATTGTTGTCTGCCATAACAGTATGTTTCTATAATGTGATTCCTTATGTTTTTTGACCAATATTGAAGTAGAAGATTATTCATCCTCTTCTTCCAGCATCTTTCCTCCAAACTCTTTTACCTTTCTTCCTAGCTTATGCCAGAAGCTATTGCGGCGCTTTTCTTCTTCTAATTGACGCTGTTTTTCTTCCTCTTCTTCACGTAATTTACGTTCTTCCTCTTCGCGTCTACGACGCTCTTCTTCTGCTTTACGTTTCTCTTCCGGAGTAGGAACAATTCCCTGGCCTTGTCGGCTGGTAGTTGTTGAAGTGTAAGATTCTATCGGAGTTGCAACAGCAGGTTCGTTATTAGCAAAGAGATTATTCTGTGCTGGATTGAATTCAGCACCTGCACAGTTCATATCTCCTTTGGCAAGAAGTCCGAGAACAGTGTTCATGTCGCCGTTCTTAGCTGTTATATCAGCATTGCTTGATGTGATGGTATGTGTTACGAAGTCTGCTCTACGGATTTTATCAATATGAGTAATATTGCGGAAAGCACGGTCAATATTCCTCATGTTCATAGCTCCTCCAGTGAGAATGATCCCTCCTAGTAGCTTATCGGTGTATTCTGACGGAACTTGATACCATACATTTTCTATGATTTCTTCAACACGTGCTTCTACAATCTCAATGAATTTGCGACTGTCTACAGTGCGCTCGGCATCAATAGAGTACTTAAGAGTGTTGTCAATATCGTTGTTCTCAGTGTATGCTGAGCCGTATTTAATCTTCATTGCTTCAGCATCTTTCTCTTCCATCTGTAGGCTTGCAATATCTTTTGTTATATTGTTGCCTCCCAAAGGTATGACTGCAAGGTGTCGAAGGATATTTTTATAATAGACAGAGACGGTAGTAGTGTCGGCACCGAGGTCGACAAGTACACAGCCGCCACGTTTCTCAGCCTCGCTCAGTACGCCATCAGCTAAAGCTAATGGTGCAAGGTACATTTCAGCAATGGCTATTCCTGCTTTCTCAAAGCAGTTGTTGAGATTGTTATAGAATGACTTTCTCCATAGAATATTCAGGAAATTACCTTCTAAACGTGTTGCTTTGATTCCAACAGGGTCTAAAGAATACTGGTTATCAACTTTGTATTCTTGTGTGGCAGCATCAAGAATCTCCTGGTCAGGATAAGTCATGTTGCGGTTGGCATCCATCAACTCATTGATCATATCACTGGTGATAATGGTGTCAGTGGTCAAGTCTTTTACAATGACATTACGTACACTGCGTATAGATTGTCCTCCTACGCCAACATAAACTTGGGAGATTTCGTATTTTAGTTGTTTCCTTAGTTTATTGATAATGCTTGTGAGACACTGACCAGTCTTGTCGATGTTGTAGACAACGCCTTTGCGAATGCATTGTGAGGCATCTTCCTTTACAACGGCAAGTACGGATATACTGCCGTCAAGGTTCTTCTTGCCGGCGATTCCTGTAATCTTTGATGAGCCTAATTCAATGGCTACTATGAACTCTGCCATACTCGTTAAGTATTATATTCCTTGTTTTATGTTCTTAAATAAGTGGTTTGTTTTTACTCGGTTGGACCGTCTGAAGTATGTTCTTGTTGGTCTACTTCCTTGCGGGCCTTCTCTCGCTCTTGTTCTTCTGTGCGTTGTTGAACCTCGGAGTCCTTCTTTTTGGCTTCTTCTTTTAGTGCTTCAGCTTCTTTTTTCTCAGCCTCACTATCACGACGTTTGCACACAATCTGGTTGTCAAATTCTACGTCTATGTAAGAGTATTTGTTCCATCCGGCTTGTGAAAGACCATATCGGTAGAACTTCTCAAGGCGTGAAAGCTTCTTGGTAACGAAAGCCTTTATTTCTCGTTCGCGAGTGTTCTTGTAGCGGTTATAGGGTAAGTATCCGATGAAGATGATATGATCTCCTACGCGTGGTACAAGTTCAATACCTCTATCTGGTAATACGTTAATTTGTTCTATTTGGTTAAGCCAAAACGGAGAGGCACTGATTGTTTTAGCTAATGGGGCTATATATGACTTAGCAAAGTTATTGTCTATGTTTCCTGTTGCGATAATCAGGTCACTCGTATACTTTGAATTAGGAAGAATTCCTCCATTGTCATCAAGATAAAAATCACTGCCATGCTGACTCTTTATGCGGATGATAGGCATTCGCTGAGTTATGCTTATCTTGACATGTCCATTCTTGGTCTTAAAGCACTGTGCTGTCTTTACAAACGGTCCGACTTTAAGTGCCTCCTCAATGCTGCGAGGATTGATACTTTCCATCTTCTTGTTGAGCGGGTATAGATGGTCTTTTTCTAAGATGTGCTTTATTTCTCCAGCAGTAAGAAATCCTGCATTATTAGCGTCAGAGATATTTATGTCTACTTTGGTGCATAATTGGGAATTCTCATCAGGGTTGTTCCATGAGGTAACTGCCATGATGAGATAAAATGCTAACACCAAGTCCAGCGTAGTAATTATTATTTTCTTCCACTGAATATACATACTTAATCTCTTCTATTCTTTACTTTTTTTACTTTCTTGTTTTTCTTTTTCTTGGATAATTTCTGTTATTTGTGGGACATAGTTATCGAGGTTTCCAGCACCTAATACAACTAATACATCAAAGTCACGGCTTCTCACAAAGTCGAGTACATCGTCTTTCTTTATCATTTGCTTCTCTATACCTTTGCGCAGATTATCATAGATAAGAGCGCTTGTTACGCCTGGTATAGGTTCCTCGCGTGCAGGATAGATCTCTGTGAGTATTACTTCATCGAAATGACTTAGAGCATCAGCAAATTCTTTATAGAAGTCTCTTGTACGTGTATAGAGATGTGGTTGGAATATAACAGTGACTTTTCTGTTGCCGTATAACTCTTTCAAACTCTTTGCACTTTGTAGTATTTCCTTTGGGTGATGGCCATAATCAGAAAGGAATACATGGCGGTTATTCTTTATTTTGAAGTCGAAACGACGATCCACGCCAGCATATGTTCTCATACCTTTACGTAATTCTTCTGCTGTGCAACCATTGAGTTGTGCCATAGCCATAGCTGCAATACCATTTTCTATGTTGATAGGAATAGGTTGCCCAAGTTCTACGTCTTTTACATTTTCAACAGGAGAAATAAAGTCGAATGTTATTGTGCCATTCTCTATTCGGATATTTTCTGCATGAAAATCTCCTGTATTGCGACTATAATCATATACTTTTACGCCTTCTTTTACGTGTTGTTTCATTTCGAGGTCCTTGTGGATAATCAATGCACCACCCTCTTGAATAAGTTCTGTGTAGTGACGAAAACTCTCCAGATAAGCCTCTTTCGTTCCGTAAATATCAAGATGGTCTGGGTCCGTAGAGGTGATAACACTCATCCATGGACGTAACCAATGGAAAGATCGGTCGAACTCATCTGCCTCAATGACAACATAGTCGCTTTTTTTCGAAAGGATATAATTCGTTCCATAGTTCTTTGAGATTCCTCCCAAGAAGGCATTACAATCTAAATGGCTTTGATGTAGAATATGTGCACACATTGTAGACGTCGTTGTCTTACCATGTGTTCCTGCGAAACATAATCCTTTGTGAGTACGTGTAAGTGTTCCAAGGACTTGCGCACGTTTCTCTATTGTAAATCCATTGTTCTGGAAGTAAACCAGCTCTGCGTGAGTTGCGGGAATTGCTGGAGTATACACAACTAATGTTGTCTCTGGTTGGCAACATTCTATAGGGATGAGTTTAACGTTCTCTTCGTAGTGGATGTTCATTCCTTCTTTCTCCAACTGACGTGTTAGGGTTGAAGGAGTCTTGTCGTACCCTGCAACAAATAATCCTTTATGTAGGAAGTAACGTGCAATAGCACTCATGCCAATGCCACCTGCCCCTATAAATATACAGACTTAATATCCTTGAGTTCCATTCTTCTTATTTTATTAGCTTAAGTACTTCGTCGGCAATGATGTCGGCAGAGTTCTTTAGTCCCATCTTCTTTACATTTTCACTTAAACTCTTAAGCTTACTGTCATCCGCAATAACCTTGAGAGCTAGTGGTAGCAATGTGTCTGGCGCTTCTGCATCCTTAACATAGATTGCTGCTTGTTTATTGACTAACGCCATAGCATTCTTCGTCTGATGATCTTCAGCCACGTTAGGGCTTGGAATCAAAATTACGGGTTTTCCTATGATTTGGAATTCACTGATAGAACTTGCTCCTGCCCGACTGATAATAAGGTCTGCAGCTTTATATGCTGCTCCCATATCACTAATGAAATCCATTACTTTAAGGTTGGGGAGCTCTTTCCCTTTCATAGAATCTGAAATCTTTTGGTAGTAATATTTACCAGTTTGCCAAATAAACTGGACTCCAGAATCATGAATTAAGTTAAGGTGTTCTATGACAGAACGATTAATAGTACGTGCACCTAGGCTACCACCTACAAGAAGAATTGTTTTCTTATTTGGATCTAATCCGAAACTCTTTCGTGCCTCTTCTATTGAGAGATTCGTTTTTAGAACATTTTGACGTACTGGATTTCCTGTCATAATGATTTTGTTGGCAGGGAAGAACCGTTCCATACCTTCATATGCAACACAAATCTTAGCCACACGTTTTGATAAAAGCTTATTTGTGACGCCAGCATAAGAATTTTGCTCTTGTATAAGACAAGGAATCCCCATCTTTGCACATTCATAAAGAGTTGCTCCACTTGCATATCCTCCAACACCTACAGCAACCTGGGGTTTGAAATCTTTGATAATCTGACGTGCCATACGTAGACTTTTCCAAAGTTTGAACAATACTTTGAAGTTTTTCAGTTTGTGTGCACGGTCGAATCCTTTGATTGGTAATCCTTTTATTTCGTAGCCAGCAGCTGGTACACGTTGCATTTCCATGCGTCCTTCTGCCCCTACAAAGAGAATCTTTGCATTAGGATGTTTTGCTTTTATTGCATTGGCAATTGATACTGCAGGAAAAATATGTCCACCAGTACCACCGCCACTAATGATGATTCTTAAATCTTCGTTCATTTGTTTCTTGTTTACTAACTTACAAAGGTAATCAAAAATTTCGTCTTCTTGCTACTTTAAGTTTATTTTTATAATTATATAGGACTTAAGCTATTACACCTGAAGTTTCTATAGGAGATGTTTTGTCTGTCTTTTTCTTTTTTGCAGAACGACTTATGCTTAATATCACACCGATATATACGCAGTTGATAATTGTGGAAGTTCCACCTTTACTAATGAGAGGTAGAGGTTGACCTGTGACAGGTGCAAGTCCTACAGCTACTAACATATTGAATAAAGCCTGTGTCACAAGCAAGAAGGCGATCCCCATAGCTAAAAAAGCAGGAAAAGAATTCTCACATCTATTTGCTATTATTCCTGTCCTGAACAGGAGTATAATATAAAGGAATGCAACGATAGCAGCACCTTCTATTCCCATCTCTTCTATTATGATTGCATAGATGAAGTCGGAGAAGGCTTGGGAAAGGAAGTCTCGCTCATTGGAATTCCCTGGTCCTTTTCCTACAACATTGGAAGAAGCTATTGCTATATTGGCATGTGCAACTTGTGCATCTTTATCCAAATCATAGTCCTTCGGTGCGACATAGTCATTGCTAAGGAATTTTTTGATTCGTGCTTTCCATGTGTCAGCGCGGTGTAGAACCTTATCAAAGAGTCCAGGTGCTTCTTCTTTTGGTTCTACAGAAGTTTGTTCCGTAAGATTTTGCTTGGGTGATATTTCATCCTCAGCTTTTTTGTCATCACCAACAATCATTACCATTGAGACAATGAAAATAATTCCTAATGCAGCTACACCTAATAGTCGTCCGATCTGATTGAGTGGTACACGTCCTACGAACATCATTAATACCACAGTCAAGGATATAAGCATTGCTGTAGAAAGGTTTTCAAACACAATAAGCAGAATGAAGATTCCAGAGATAGCTAATATATATTTAAAGGCCTTGCGGTCTGCCCCATGATCAGTTTGCATTGCACTAAGGATTTGGGCGATAGCGAGGACTAAAGCTCCTTTTGCTATCTCGGAAGGTTGGAATTGTATTCCAGCAAAGCTAATCCAGCGGTTTGCTCCGTTTGTTGTCTGCCCTGCGATAAGGACCCATAGTAGCATGAGAAAAGATACTGCAAGTAAGACTGGGGTAATAAGTTTGAAATATCTACATTTGATATTAAGGACTACAACCATCATAGCAGTCCCCACTGCAAGAATAGAGCAGTGATAAATGATAGGACTCCAATAGTTTCCTCCTTTGTATGACAAAGAACTGGAAGCTGAATAAACTTCAGTTATACTAATCATACATAGGAGAAAGAAAACCATCCATATGACTTTATCCCCTTTAAAAAGGTTACTGAGAGATTTATTATTCATTCTTTTTCTCTTTATTTGCCTTGTTGGGCCTGCCTTGTTTTATAATGCACGGACAAGTGATTTAAATTGTTCACCTCGGTCTTCCATGTTCTTAAATAAATCAAAGCTGGCACAGCAGGGACTCAATAGTACGGTATCTCCTGGTTTAGCCATTTCTGCACATGCTGCAACACAATCCTTCATAGAGTGAGTGTCGCGTACAGGAATACCGAGTGTATCGAAGTTTTCATGCAGCTTCTTGTTGTCTGCACCAAGATAAACTAGTCCGACACATTTCTTTTTGACGAGGTCTTTTATTGCATTATAGTCATTCCCCTTGTCTTTTCCGCCGAGAATAAGAATAGTTGGGGTTCGCATACTTTCTAATGCATACCAACATGCGTCAACGTTAGTTGCTTTAGAGTCATTAATATATTGTACTCCTGCTACCTTGCATACTTTCTCTAAGCGATGCTCAACACCGGGAAAATCACTAAGGCTCTTACGGATATTCTCTTTTTTTATACCGCTGATGTCTGATGCAATACCAGCTGCTAGGGAGTTATATATATTATGCTTGCCTGTAAGAGAAAGATCTTCCTGCTCCATGTTAAAAGGTTCAGGTTGCTCAATAGTGTATTGGCCTTCTTCTATGTAACCAATGCTCCCTTTCTCTTTCAGCTCAGAGAATGGATAACAGACAGCATGGACATCAAATTTTTCTAGTTCTTTTCTGATAACAGGATCGTCGTTCCAGTAAATAAAGCTATCCTCTTTTGTCTGGTTTTGGATGATACGCATCTTTGCATCAGCATAATTTTCAAACTTATAATCATAACGATCCAGATGATCTGGGGTTATATTAAGCAATATTGCAATGTTTGCACGGAAGTCATACATGTTATCAAGCTGGAAGCTACTTAGCTCTATGATATAGTAAGCATGTGGAGATTCTGCAACTTGTAATGCAAGACTATTACCTATATTGCCTGCTAATCCAACATCATAGCCTGCGTTCTTAAATATGTGGTAGATGAGACTGGTTGTGGTTGTCTTACCGTTACTACCAGTAATACAAATCATCTTAGAGTTTGTGTACCGACCCGCAAATTCAATTTCACTTATAATATGAGTACCTTGTGCAATAAGTTTCTGTACCATGGGTGCTTCTTAGGAATCCCTGGACTTTTAATAACCTCATCAGCATTCAGAATCTTTTCTGCGGTATGCTGTCCTTCTTCCCATTCTATTCCGTGCTGGTCAAGTAGTTGCTTGTATTTTTCTTTAATGTTCGACATATCTGATACAAATACATCAAACCCTTCTTTCTTTGCCAGTACAGCAGCTCCTGCACCACTTTCCCCAGCACCAAGTATTACGATTCTTTTCATATCTCTTCCTTTTCCTCTATTATGACGTGTCTTTATCTTATTTTCAATGTAATGATAGTAAGTGCAGCAAGTATGATGGTGATGATAACAAAGCGTATAGTAATCTTGCTTTCATGTACAGCTCCATGTGGTACTTTTACTAAGTATTTACACTCAGGGTCTAGCTGACTATCCTGTGTGCGGAAGTTGTCATGGATTGGCGTACGTTTGAAGATACGTTGTTTGATGCCTTTCCTCTTACCTAACTTATAGTACCATACTTGTATTATTACACTTAAGCTTTCTACGAAGAAGATGCCACAAAGGATAGGTAATAATAATTCTTTATGGATAATAATAGCACCGACAGCAATGATTCCACCGATTGTGAGGCTTCCGGTATCTCCCATGAATACCTGTGCAGGATACGCATTGTACCAAAGGAAACCTATTAGAGCACCAATAAAAGCCATGAAGAATACTACTAACTCTTCCGAGCCAGGAATATACATTATATTTAGATAAGCTGCGAATTGAATGTGGCTACTAACATATGCTAAAATGCCAAGCACAACTCCAATAACGGCAGAGTTTCCTGCACACATACCGTCCATGCCATCATTTAAATTGGCTCCATTTGAGACTGCAGTTACAACAAAGATCGTCATGATTACGAATAGTATCCAACCTCCTGCAGTTTTATATTTTCCTAAGAAGCCTACTATCTCAGAATAATCTAAGTTGTGATTCTTTACAAATGGGATTGTAGTCTTGAGTGTTTTTTCTGCCTTTGCCTCATGTTTAATGACAATTTCTTTTCCGTTCTGGTTTGCAACTTCAAGATTCAAATTGGATTTGACATCTGGTGAAGCCCATAAGACAAGCCCAACGATGAGACCTATTGTTACTTGTCCAATAATCTTGTATTTCCCCTTTAGCCCTTCCTTGTCATGTTTAAAGATTTTGATAAAGTCATCCATCCCTCCAAGAAATCCTAACCAAATCGTTGTAACAATCATAAGTAAAAGGTATACATTACGTAATCTTCCGAGTAGCATGACTGGAACAAGCAATGCTACTATAATGATAATACCTCCCATTGAAGGTACTCCAATCTTTTTTACACCAAAAGGATCAATATTTGCATCACGTTGCGTCTCAGTTATTTGCTTACTCTTGAGGTATTTGATAAATCGTTCACCAAACCATGCAGAAATAACCAATGCTAAGATCATTGCTAAGATTGCACGGAAACTGATATATCCCCAGAGGTGAGAACCGCTAATACCAAACTGGTCAAGCCAACGGAAAATATAATATAGCATTTATTCTTTATCTTTAGTTTTTACTTTCTTATTATGGAATTATCATACCTTACTAATTATAAATACAAATCCTTTATTCCTATTTAATAGTAGGTACTGTAACATAGTCTATCTACTTAATTCCAAAGATCTCTCGAATAACCTCATGGTCATCAAAGTGGTGCTTTACACCGTTTATCTCTTGATAATTCTCGTGTCCTTTCCCTGCAACTAAGATGACATCTCCCTTTTTAGCCATCATTGCAGCAGTACGGATAGCTTCCTTACGGTCGACAATATTTAGGACTTTTTTCTTCTGCTTAGTATCAAGTCCAGCAAGCATATCATTAATGATAGCTTGTGGATCTTCGTCTCGTGGGTTATCACTTGTTAGAATTACAGTGTCACTCTGTTTAACAGCTTCCTGTGCCATTAATGGACGTTTTCCTTTATCTCGATGCCCACCAGCACCACATACCGTAATGATGTGCCCACCCTTAGTATCAAGTACTTCGTGAATTGCGCCAGAACATTCTCAAGTGCATCAGGAGTATGTGCATAATCTACAATTGCAGTATAACCTTCTGGAGATTGAATAGGTTCTAATCGCCCGTTGACACTTTTCAGAGTACTGAGTGCAACAAGGATGTCTTCTGGTTTTTTCCCTAACATTACAGCTGCACCATATACAGCTAAGAGATTGCTGACATTAAATTTACCAATAAATTGTACCCCAACTTCTTTCCCATCTATCTCAAGATACATGCCTTCGAAATGGCATTCCAATATCTTTGCACGGAAATCTGCCATACGTTTGATGGAATATGTTTTAATCGTCGCTTTGGTGTTTTGAACCATTATCATTCCATTCTTATCATCAGCGTTGGTGATGGCAAATGCATTCTTCGATAAATCATCGAAAAACATCTTCTTGGCATTACGATAGTTTTCGAATGTCTTGTGGTAGTCTAGATGGTCGCGTGTGAGATTGGTAAAGATTGCTCCAGTGAAGTCTAAGCCACTTATTCGACGTTGATGGATAGCATGGCTTGAGCATTCCATAAAGGCATATTCACATCCTTCAGCAACCATGTCTCCCAATAGGCGGTTAAGTTCTATAGGGTCTGGTGTCGTATGGTCTGCAGGAATAGCCTTGTCATCAATGTAGTTGCAGACGGTGGAAAGTAGTCCTACCTTATATCCAAATTCACGAAACATCTCATATAATAAGGTGGCAATGGTTGTTTTTCCATTTGTCCCTGTGACTCCAACGAGTTTAAGTTTCTTTGATGGATCTCCATAAAACAATGTTGCTACTTTTCCAGCATCTTCTTCTGTAGACTTTACTTGCACATAGGTGACTTTGTCTTCTAAAGTTTCAGGCATATCTTCTAACAAGATAGCTGTAGCACCAAGGGCAATAGCCTTGTCGATAAACTTGTGCCCGTCAACTTGTGTTCCTTTCATTGCAATGAACAAGTGTCCATTCTCAATCTTGCGGCTATCAATGTTTACACCCTTAATATCAATGTCAATATCACCATGAACGGCAATAGGTTTGACATTTTTAAGTAATTCACTTAACTTCATATTCTTATTTTTTTCTATTTCGTCTTGTTAGTTTTTCTATATTTAGGAGTATTTACCCTAATCTAAGTGTACACTTCATTCCCTTTTGAACCTTGTCATTTGGGGCAATACTCTGTTCTATCACACGTCCTCTACCAACAACGATAGTTTTTATACCATGTTTCTCCAAGAGATAAACAGCATCACGAGCACCCATCCCCTTGACATCTGGGACTAAGTTAACTCTATTGATTTTTTCTTCTTTAAAAATGAGCTTATTGCCATCTTGGTTGATGGTCCCCCATATTGGATTTCCAAAAGGATAAGCCCCTCCCCATCCATTAATGACATTAAAACCAAGCATGTTAAGAACATAGTCTGTGGCAAGTAAGTTGCCAGTCTTAGCTGATGGAATCAAAATAGATTCTTTGTCTCTTGCATCTTGTACATTTAGCTTCAAGTCTTGTGCCATGATACCTTCTGCTATATGATGGAATACAACACCACTCATACCACCTCCTGAAGCTGGAAGTCCTGTCTTTTGTATACATACAATGCAGCTATACCTTGGCTTATCAGCTGGGAAAAATCCAGCAAAGCTGAGTAGGTAGTTTGTTCCTCCAGCCTTGTATCCTAAAGCTCCTTTTGACATTTGCGCAGTACCAGTTTTTCCTGCTACAAGGAACTTGTCAGAGCCAGCTTTCTTACCCAATCCCTCGGAAACAACCTCTGTTAAGATACGGGTGATTTCTTTGATAGTGCTTTCTTTGGCAATATGTTCTTTTATAACCTGTGGAGGATTGTTATATACTACTTCACCGTTTTTGATGATTTGCTTAACAAATCTTGGCTTCATCATCTTGCCGCCGTTTGCAATGGCATTGTAAAATGTAAGTGTAGATATTGGTGGAACCTGTGTCTCGTAGCCAATACTCATCCACGGAAGAGCTGTTGCATTCCAGTTGTCATATTGACCATGACTGTTCTTGTGTGGCATGCGGATTTTTGCAGGAGAATATCCTGCGATTGGGATGTGGAAGTCTGTTGCAAGTCCTAATCTATAGATTCCTTCTATGAACTTTTCTGGATTTTTATGATAATGTAGGTCAATGATACGACTTACACCAACGTTGGAACTGTATTTCAATGTCCATGGTAAAGTTAATGTTCCATAGCCTCCACGACGCCAGTTGTGGTCTTTCATGTCACGACCATACATATTCCATACACCTCCACCTGTTTCAACTGTATAAGTGGTATCTACAAGACCGTCATCAAGAATTGTCATTATGGAAGCTGTTTTGAAAACTGACCCAGGTTCTAGCAGATCGCTGACGGCATGATTCTTAACTTCCCTGTATTCTCCGTCCTCACACTTGTCCATGTTGACTATAGCTTTTACGTCTCCTGTCGCAACTTCCATGACAATGGCTACACCAACGTTGCCATTAACTTCTTTAAGTTCGTCAATCAGAGCTCGTTCTGCTAAGTCTTGCATGCTAACGTCTATTGTTGTAACGATGTCAGCACCGTCTATAGGAGGAGTATCAGTAATGTTCAGGAACTTATTGCGTACCTTACGACGGTGAATAATACCGTCAGTTCCTCTTAGAATGGAATCATAAGACAATTCTAAACCGCACCGAGCTGTGTCTTTTGCTCCGAACATATCGCCAACAGTACGTTGTGCAAGAGAGCCAAACGGACGTCGGCGTGCGTTAAATTCATCCCAGTGAAAGCCACTTTTAAATTTCGATAGATGGAATATAGGTAGACTTTGTATTTCCTTGAATGTATTATAGTCAATACGTTCATCCCATATGGGCCAATGTTTACTCATCTTATGGAAACCTTCCATAAGATGTTTCTTGAAATCTGATGCTGATTTTTCTGGGAATATATTGTTTAAACCTTTGCTAATATATGCAATGCTATCAACAAAAGCTGTGTCATTTCCTGCTTCTTTCAAGGCATTAAAATCCATGTAGACCTTAAACTCTGGTAAGGAACTTGCCATGAGTTGCCCATCACAACTGAGGATGTTTCCTCGTGTTGGTTTAACCTTAACGCTGTCTTTCTTCTGCAATGAGGCTACTTCCATCCAGTAGGATCTCTTAGCAGTCATTGTATATATGGTCTTACCCAGTACTGCAAGAGCAATAAGTGACATCACAATGGCGATGACACTATAACGTGGGATTATTTTGTTGTTATTAAATTTGCTCATTTTTTACTTCTCGGGTACATTTATTATATAAGGTGGGCGGTCTGACATCTTCAGAACGCTATCCTTACGATTCTTTAAGAGTTCTAAGATGTGGCTCTCTCTCGACTTCTCCGTAAGCTGACTGCTACTTGATAAAGCACGATATTTGGCATCCTCTAGTTCTGTGTTCAGTTTATCTATTTCCAGAAGGTATTTCTGTACACTATATCGATTAGAGATATATACAATGATAAAGCCGACTATGACAATAATTAACCAGATATTATTGCGTAGGATATGGGCTGAGAGAATGTCTCCTCCAAGGATTTTCCTTAAAGTAAAGTTTGAAGACTGTGGCTGTTCATCCTCACGAGCTTGCTCTGCTATGGCTGCTTTCAGAATTTTAACCTCAGCTTCTTCCTCTTCCCATCTTTCTTCTTCTTTTTTTCTTTTCTCCTCTTCTTTAGTTCTTTTGGCTTCTTCAGCAAGTGTTTGCTCGCTTGTCACAGTAACAGTATTTTCTTCCGTGATAGAAGCTGTCACCTCTTCTTCTTTAGTTTCAGTTTGTTTGAGTGGCTCTATGACGTGCACGCTCTCGTTTGTGGCTGTTTGCTCATCTGTAATGGGCTGGACTGTCACCTCTGAAATCTTCTTGTCGTTCTCGTCATTCATTTGTTTTTTTCTCTGCTATTCTTAGTTTTGCACTTCGGCTGCGTGGGTTTCTTTCTTGTTCTTCTGTTGCTGCAGTGATTACTTTCTTATTTATTATGAGGAAAGGAGTCTCAATCCTTCCAAAGAAATCTTGCTTTATCGTACCTTCTACATTCCCTGATTTCATGATGTTCTTTACCATGCGATCTTCAAGAGAGTGGTAGGTTATAACGGATAGGCGTCCGCCAGGGCGGAGTAGTTCTGTTGCTGATAGGAGCATTTCACGTAAGGCATCCATCTCATGATTTACTTCTATCCGGAGCGCTTGGAACATTTTTGTGATGTCTTTCTTCTCTCTTACACGTTGGAAGAGCGGCTCCGTTGCGTTGAGTAGATCCTTTGTCGTTAGTAGAGGGTGTTGGGCTCTTGTCTTTACAATGGCGGAAGCTATACGCCGTGATTGCTTTAATTCTCCATATAGATAGAAGATGTCTGCCAGTTGTCCCTCTTCATATTCGTTGAGGATGTCGGATGCAGTCATTCTTGCACTTTTGTTCATCCGCATGTCGAGAGGCGCTTCAAATCTGAAAGAGAATCCACGGCTCTCATCGTCGAAATGGTGGCTGCTTACACCAAGGTCTGCAAGAAGACCGTCAATTTGTTCTATTCCGTAATACCTCATCCAGTTTTTTAGGTAACGGAAGTTTGAACGAATGAAGGTAAATCGCTCAATCTGACCTGGCTCTAATCCCATTTTGTTGATGTTCGCTTCGGCATCTACGTCTTGGTCAAAGCTGTATAGATGGCTGTTTCCTTTGAGTCGAGAGAGTATTTCACGACTGTGTCCACCTCCTCCAAAGGTTACGTCAACATAAGTTCCCTCAGTGTGTAGGTTAAGACCCTCTATACTTTCATTCAGAAGTACTGGTACATGATATGTCTCTGCAGTCTTGATCATACTCTTTCGACTTTACTTTCGATGTTTCAGTAGCAGAAGACTGATTGTTGGGGAATAAGAAGTCTTCAGTCCCCATAGTCTCTTCCATTGCCTTGCTGAATTCTTCTGCAGACATGAATGGCTGCTCCTCGCTTCCTGTTGCCCAAATCTCAATGCAGTCATCCATACCTGTAAATCTGATTTGCTGCTCAATGTTAGCCATCTTCATGTAGCGCTTGGGGATCAAAAAGCGTCCATTGCCATCTAATGTTATCGTTTCAACGTCAGTAACAAATTGACGATAAATCATTTGATCGCGGCGATTCCATCGGCTCAATCGTTGACGTAGAGTATCCATGCGTTCGTTCCATACGGATTGCGGGTAAAGGACAAGGCATGGCTCAAATATGTCTTTGCGTAGGATTAGTGAATCTTCGCCAGACATACTGAGAACCTTACGGAATACTGCCGGTAAGAAAGCTCTTCCTTTAGCGTCAGTTTTAGCTTCTATATTCCCAAAGAATCGCATGTGTACTTATATATAATTAATTTGGGTTCAAAGTTACATATTTTTCCCCACATATCCCCACCTTGCTCCACTTTATTTCCGTTTTGATGTCATTTTTGTGAAAATTAACGCCCTAAATACTGCTTTGTACATGTTTGTTCATGTATCTTTTTGTGATATGATTTTATGTTTTTTCTCATATTTCTTAATAAAAAATGGGTATATTTCAATTCCTTTCGTTACTTTTGCAGGATGTTTGGGGATTTTTGAGACAATGGATAGTGAAATAGAGAAAACGATAAACATAGACAAGATACTGTCTGATAAGATGGGTGCGAAGGCTAAGTTTGTGCCAAGTTTCCTCGTAAAATGGTTGAAACACATCATCCATGAAGATGAAGTGAACCAGTTTCTTTGGGAATCTCGTGGTATTTCTGGAACAGAATGGTTGACGGAATGTGTTCGCTATCTTCAAATGACTCTTCAGATAGAGGGACTTGAGAATCTTCCAGCAAAGGATGATGGAAAGCTTTACACCTTTGTTTCGAATCATCCATTGGGTGGTCAAGACGGCGTAGCACTGGGTTCAATTATTGGACAGCACTATGATGGAAAGTTCCGCTATCTTGTAAATGACTTATTGTTAAATCTTCCGGGGTTGAAACCAGTGAGTATTGGAATCAATAAGACTGGAAACAAAGTCGAGATTTCCCTCGAATGGTTGAGGCTGGCTTTCAAAGCGATAATCACATGTTGATGTTTCCAGCCGGACTGAATAGTAGAAAGATTCATGGAAAGATACATGATTTGGAGTGGAAGAAGACTTTTATCACCAAGAGTGTGGAGTATCATCGAGATGTAGTGCCTATCTTCTTTGGTGGAAGGAATTCAAATCGCTTTTATCGCATCGCACATTTTAGTGATACTTACCTGAAAAAAGTGAATATTGCGATGTTGTTTCTTGTAGATGAAATGTATAAAAACGTTGGAAAGACATTCCGTGTTGCTATTGGTAAGCCAATACCTTGGCAGACTTTTGATAAAAGTAAAACACCGATGGAATGGGCTAAATTCGTAGAAGATAAGGTTTACGAACTGTGATACCATGACGTAGGACTGGCTGATAGAAGTCGGTTTGAAAAAGAATTGAGAGGATTAAAGAAAGAAAAGATTTTAAAAATATATGGAAGAAGAAATCATCCAACCTATCAGTAAGGACTTGCTTAGGAGTGAGTTGACGCCAGAAAAGATGCTTCGTATGACGAATAAGAGTCATAATGAGATTTATGTGGTGACGGCGAAGGATGCTCCGAATGTGATGAAGAGATCGGTCGTTTGCGCGAAATAGCTTTCCGGACGGCAGGAGGAGGTACAGGCAAGTCGATGGATATTGATGAATTCGACACAATGGATAATTGTTGCCGCCAACTTATTGTGTGGAATCCTGAAGCTGAGGAGATCATTGGAGGATACAGATATATTTTTGGAAGTGACTGGCAAGTGGGAAAGAACGGGCAACCGATGGTGGCTACTAGTCACATGTTTCATTTCTCAGAGGAGTTTATGCGGGACTATGCGCCCTATACAGTGGAGTTAGGCCGTTCTTTTGTCTCTTTAGAATACCAAAATGTCAGGAAGAACTCGAAGAGTATTTTTGCTCTTGATAACCTTTGGGATGGTCTTGGGGCTTTGACAGTCCTCAATCCTAAGTGTAAGTACTTCTTTGGTAAGATGACGATGTATCCGTCTTACATACGTAGAGGACGAGACATGATTCTGTACTTTCTGAAGAAATACTTTGATGATAAGGATGACTTGATTATCCCGATTAAACCGTTGATTATTGAAACTCCTGCATCTGAGCTGCAAAGTCTTTTCCAAGGCAAGGACTTTAAAGAGGATTATAAGACTCTAAATCGTGAGATTCGTGCCTTAGGTTATAATATTCCGCCATTGGTAAATGCTTATATGAATCTCTCACCTACAATGAAATTGTTTGGAACGGCTATCAACTATGGGTTCGGTGATGTTGAAGAAACGGGAATACTGATTGCTGTGGATGAGATTTTCGAGGAGAAAAGAGTTCGTCATATTGAGAGTTTTGTTAACGAACATCCTGAAGCTCTCTCGTTTACAAGCGGTGCAAATAACGTTATTTACAAAGAAAAATAGGTCTTTTATGCCCTTCTTGGGATGTTTGGTCTAATGTAAGAGTCGGTCTTTAATGTTTATAAGCATAGTTGGTTCTATGCTTGTATTGTAATATTAATTCACAATAGTATTTTAATCTATGCTCTTTCGGGTTCTAAAAGGGCATATATTGCATTGCAAAAGGGCATCTTTTACCATGCAAAAGGGCGTCTTTTGGAATGTAAAAGGGCACCTTTTACTTTTGGTTTTATAACTGTTTGACTATCTGTTTGTTATGAAACGGTTTTTTGTTCATCTTAGTTTGAGAAATGGCTTGTGTCCTGTTCTTGGCTGTAAGGTTATTTTACGTGTTACAAAAGTTTCCTTTTTGTCTGTCATTATACTGTACAGTATGCAGTGTTCCGTACTATAAAAAAATAAAGCACTTCATTAGTTATTACTGATGAAGTGCTTTTTTTATTGTAAAAATCTCCGTTTTTATCGAATAAACAGTAGCTCGCGATACTTAGGAAGTGTCCATAGCTCATCGCTTACAATGAGCTCAAGTTTGTCAATCTGGTAGCGAATCTTTTCCATTTTAGGAGCGATTGTATCGTGATAGGTGATGGCTCTTTCTCGCTGATCTTCTATCTTATTGGCTACTTTACGTGCATTTATGAGTTCTTCTACACCTGTTTCAATGATGTTGGTGCGCTCTGCAATCTCGCGAATAATCTTTATGTTGCGTTCACTGAGTTGTTTTCCTTCAACATCACCAAAGATATTGACCATATTCTGTACGTTTTTGGCAAGCTGGCTTTGGTAATGTGTTGCAACAGGAATGATATGGTTCATCGCAAGGTCGCCCATAACGCGCGCCTCTATCTGGATTTTCTTTGTGTAAGTCTCCCATTTTACCTCATTTCGAGCTTCTAGTTCGTTACGTTTCATGACGTTCATATCCTCGAACATGGTTATGGAATCCTTGTCAAGGTAGCGATCAAAGCAAACAGGACAGCTTGATTCGCAGTCGAGTCCACGCTTAGCAGCTTCTTCTTTCCAGGCGTCAGAATACCCGTTTCCATCGAATCTGATGGGCTTACATGTCTTAATATCCTCACGAATTATATCAATGATAGCTGAAGTCTGTTCCTCTCCCTTTGCAACAAGTGCGTCAACACGGGCAGCAAAGTTTGTCAGTGCTTCGGCAACTGCGGTGTTGAGAACAATCATTGCTGATGCACAGTTGGCTTCAGAACCAACGGCGCGGAACTCAAAGCGGTTGCCAGTGAAGGCAAATGGGGACGTACGGTTACGGTCTGTGTTGTCTATCAGTAGCTCAGGTATCTCTGGAATATCCAGACGCATGCCCTTTTTACCACTGAAAGTAAAGAGATCGTCCTTGTCAGCTTTCTCTATATGGTTGATGAGGTCCGTAAGTTGCTTGCCAAGGAAGGAAGAAATGATAGCTGGTGGTGCTTCATTAGCACCGAGTCGGTGGTCGTTGGTAGCACTCATAACGGATGCTTTAAGCAATCCATTGTGCTTATAAACAGCCATTAATGTCTCAACGATGAAGACAACAAAGCGAAGATTGTCTTCTGGAGTCTTGCCACTCTTGTGTAAAAGTATGCCGTTATCAGTGCTTAAGCTCCAGTTGTTGTGTTTTCCTGAGCCATTAATACCCCCGAAAGGCTTCTCATGGAGAAGTACTCTGAAGCTATGTTTGTGGGCAACCTTCTTCATGAGTGACATCAAAGCATGTTATGGTCAACGGCAAGGTTACATTCTTCGAAGATAGGAGCTAACTCAAACTGTCCAGGAGCAACCTCATTGTGACGTGTCTTGCATGGAATTCCAAGTTCAAGGGCCTGGATCTCCAAGTCTTTCATGAATGCTTGTACACGCTCAGGGATTGTTCCGAAGTAGTGGTCATCCATTTGTTGATTCTTAGCAGAGTCATGTCCCATGAGCGTTCTGCCTGTAAGCATGAGGTCAGGACGTGCAAAATAGAGGTCTTCATCAACTAAGAAATACTCTTGTTCCCATCCTAAGTTGGTGTGAACCTGCTTGACTTCAGGGTTAAAGTAATGGCAAACTCTTGTTGCAGCAGTGTTAACTGCACGAAGAGACTTAAGAAGTGGAGCTTTATAATCAAGTGCTTCACCTGTATAGGATATAAAGATGGTAGGGATACAGAGTGTATCGTCAATGATGAATACAGGACTTGTTGGGTCCCATGCAGAGTATCCTCTTGCTTCAAAGGTATTTCGAATGCCGCCATTAGGGAATGAACTTGCATCAGGTTCTTGCTGTACGAGCAATTTACCTGAGAACTCTTCGAGCATTCCCCCTTTACCATCGTGTTCTATAAAGGCATCATGCTTCTCTGCAGTACCCTCTGTTAGAGGTTGAAACCAATGGGTGTAGTGGGTCGCACCATGTTCTTCTGCCCATCGTTTCATGCCTTCAGCCACTGCGTCAGCTATAGAACGGTCCAAACGAATACCGTTATCCATAACATCAACCAGCTTATTGTAGATGTCAACTGGTAGATACTTGTACATCTTTGTGCGGTTGAAAACATACTTTCCATAGAACTCTCCTGGACGTTCTGTGGGTGCTGCAACTTCAAGAGGGCGTTTCTTGAAAGCCTCTTCTACGACTCCAAATCTTAAATTAGCCATTTCTTCTTACCTTAAGTTAAACTTATTACTGCAAATTTAATCATTTTTCCGATTAACTCACAAAGTATTTCTATATATATAAATAATGTGTGTTATGAATTGTTTCAAATTAGATTATTTGGTGGTTAATAACAAAGTGCTTTCTTTTTTTGGATGTGGAATTTTATTTCTTTCTCGTTGAAATACTAAATAAAAAGAATGTAAAAAAAGGAAGATAAATAAAAAAAGTGTATGGCTGCTCACGCAGACATACACTCAGCCACTTAACTAAATAACTCAAAAAATTATTTGACTCAAAAACGTTAGTTTCGTCTTCATCACGAAGACTAACTAACTACTTTAATTTGACTATTAACTTACTAATAACTATTTAAACGTAATTTGATTGCTACTTAATAACAGTCTTTAATTGACTCTGCAAAGGTAGATTATTCTTGTTAAATGCACGACAATACAAATTATTTTTATTTGTTAATAGCATAAAATATGCTTGTTAGTACCCTGAAAGGCTTGAAAAAATCTTCATTTTTTCACCTTTTCATCGATAATTATAGACCCTATGTACTTTGTTATGCATCTGGGATTGCAAGCTTCCTTCGGCGATAAAGAGTGGGAGGTAATCCAAATTTTTTCTTAAAAGCTTTGCTCATTGCAGCGAGATCACTGTACCCACATTCGTAAGCAATCTCTGAAATGTTCATGTCTTTGTCCTCTAAAAGCTCCTTACAACGATTCATTCGACATTCACTTTGCCATGAAAGGAATGTGCTTCCTTCAAATTCATATATGTAATAGGAGAGAGATGATGCATCAACTCCGATGGATTCAGCAATTTTTTCCATGGTAAGATCGGTCTCAGATAAGGGAAATGGATCTTGTTTTAGCCATGTGCTGACTTTCTCTTTGATGCTTTCTCCTTTATGGTTCTCTTGCTCTTCTAATATCATTAGTCGTTTGTGGAACTGTAGATAGAATCTTGTTGTATAGATAACTGCAAAGATAATTCCAAGTTTTAAGCCTATATGGTAGGATAAAGAAGGTATTATTTGCCCGAAACTAGCCAATAAAAGAATGATTGCCCACGCTAAATACGAGCGTGATCGATTCCTACAGCCACGCAAATCACCGTCCTCTTCTATGATTTGTTGCCTATATTTTAGTTGTTGGTTGGTTACTTCTATAAGGATAAAGACCTTACAGACAAGTAAACCAGCTACGAAAAGAATACGCATATATGCCTGAATAGGGGCTGGATGCAGGAAAGCATCAATTAATTCAGTGTAATTTCTGAAGTGATAGTCTTCGCCTGTAAATACAAAAAGCAAATGGGGAATAGCTAATGCAAGTGGGAACAGATTGTAAAATAGCCATACATAGCGGTTACGATACAGACTTCCATTGCTAAAAATGTTACATGCAAAGAGGTAACTCTCCCATAATATGTAAAGCATTAGCATGGATGTAACGCAGAAAATCTCGGTTTCATCGTTGCAATCACGTACGAAATAACTACAAAGATATATTGAAAGTGCACTATAAGCGGCAATGATGGCCCTTCGTTTGATGGTAAGTGGACCAACACTTGCATTCCAATAAGTCTTTATTATTATTGCGAAGCATATCAAGGTGACAGTCAATGTCACTGATGTAGATATCAATGTTATATTCATGTGTTTGTGTTTGAGTTGATAAACAAAGGTAAGGAAATAAACTGAAACAGCCTATTTTTTTGTGTTTTTATTAAGGCATTGGAGCCTTTTAAGACAAGAAGAATTTCTCCGTAAGTTATGTCTGAAGGACATAATTCTTTGATAACTTTTTAGTCCTTTTTGCCTGTCCTACGGCTTTTAGCAAGCCGCCTTATTAGACTCACTTTGGCTGGTTCTACGATTTCTTCTATCTTTATTTGTCCGTTGGCGACGTATGTTGCGAGGTGACCTTCAATGGTTACAGGAGTTAATCCACGCTCTTTAGCAATTTGTTTTATGCTTTTACCTTCTTTAAATAGGTTATAGCTTATCTCTGCTGAAGCCCCTTTGGGTGCTTTGTTTTTCTCTTTCTTTCTACCTTTTTTCTCCTTTTCATCGTCTAAACTGTTAAGTATTACATTCTGCTTTGCCTCCAAGTAGGTGGTAATAGTGAATGTCTCAGTTATCATTGTGCTGAGTAATTCTTGTTTGATGATAAGAGTTTGTTGTAAATCAGAGTAGGTATTTTCGAATCTTTTAGCTGCTACTTTATTGTTCGTCTGCACATCTTTGGTTATTTCTAACGTGTGATTGAATAGTTCTGTGAGCTGACTATGAAAGTATAACGCACCCTTTTTGATTCTCTCAAGGAACATTTCTTCTTTTAATTGGTTGCTATTCAACTGGCAGATTTGGTCTTTCCATTTGTAGGAGATGCTTATAACCTTGTCATCAAGGTCTGTTTGCGTCATTTTATGTAAGCCTATAATCTTTGAATATTTGTAGAAATACTCCATTAAAACCCTAAAAAGGGCAGCTTCTTCCTTCCTTAGTTCCTCGAAATCGAATAGTTCTAAGAGTAAATCTCGGTAATATTCCTCTTTTAATGTGGGTAGAGCAGCTATGCTTTTCTCTGCTTGTTCTGTCTGATGACAGATGTATTCATTTACATTTTCATCATTTATAATGGCTTGGTTACCAATAGGAGAAGCAAGAACGAGCCCCTCTAATGTTTTGCAACGGCTCAAAGCGACATATACTTGCCCCGAAGCAAATGCTGCTTGTGCGTCAATAATAGCATGTTCGAAGGTCAATCCTTGACTTTTATGTATGGTAATAGCCCATGCAAGACGTAGAGGATATTGCTTGAACGTCCCCTGTACCTCGGCTTCTATTTGTTTTGTCTGTTCATTTAGAGTGTATTTAGTATTTTCCCAGGTTTCTATTTCAACCTCAATAGCCTTGTTATCACCTGGGCATAGTACCAATATCTTATGTTCATCAACGTATGTGATATGTCCAATCCGCCCATTATAATAACGTCCATTATTATCATTCCTAATAAACATTACCTGTGCTCCAACCTTCAAAGTGAGTGTATAATCAGCGGGATAGTTATATTCTGGGAATGTTCCCTCGGTCTGTGCACGGAAAGAAAACGCTTTGTTAGGTAGGCTGCGTAACTGTTCTTCATTGTAACTCTCGGCTATTCGGTTGTGCGTTGTCAGTCGTATATAGTCACTTCCAGCCTCTGGTTGGAATGAAGGATCGTATCTTTCGTTGAGTTTCTGTAGGTCAGCACTTGATGCTTTACCTTCTCTTATATTATTAAGGAGAGTAATGAACCCACTATCCTGTTGTCTGTAGACATGTGTGAGTTCTATGGTTACATAGTTGATGGCCTGTAATGCCTTTGAAGCAAAGAAGTAGGGAGTGTCATAATAGCGTTGTAATAGAGCCTCTTCTTCAGCCGTTACTACGGGAGTAAGCTGCTGTAAATCACCGATCATCAGCAACTGTACACCTCCAAAGGGCTTATTGTGGTCTCGATATCGGCGTAAGACAGAATCCATTGCATCCAAAACGTCAGCCCTTACCATACTTATCTCATCAATTATAAGTAAGTCAAGTGTACGTATTATCTTGCGTTTCTCCTTGCTAAAAGCATATCTTTTCGTAACATTTATCTCTGGAAGGAAAGGTGAAAGTGGTAATTGGAAGAATGAGTGGATTGTCATTCCTCCTGCATTGATTGCTGCAACACCTGTTGGAGCAACGATAAGACTTCTCTTTGTGCTATGTTTTTTGACGGCACGAAGGAAGGTTGTCTTTCCTGTTCCTGCCTTTCCTGTCAGGAAAACGCTTATTCCTGTGTGTTCAACAAAGTCCCATGCGTTACGTGAGTCTTGGTTTCTTTCCATTATAAAGTCTCTCCTTTTTATAGAAAACAAAGGTAACTTAAATTATTGATAACTGCAAGTTTTGCGTGCTTGACGTATGTCAACCTACTTGATACATCGCAAAAAAGAACCAAGAAAAGCGTGTTTGATATAGTATTTCTTTGCTTGTAACAACCATTGTCACTATCTTTGCACTCGTAAAAGATTAAGGATAACATTAAAGAATCGGAGGCAAAGGGTCTCCACAAAGGTAAAAAGATTATGATTTCAGTAGTATTAGCAGCTGTAGTATTAGCAGCATCAGTAGCAAAGGCAGTAAGTATTAATAATAAGATGGCTGCCTAATCTTAAGCATGATTTAGAAATTTGAGAGTAAACGACACAGTCCTGGCTTCACTTTGTGGGGTCAGGACTTTTGCTTTGTTAATGGTTTATGCCATATCCAAAGAGTGCGAAGTCTGCTTTTAATGGGTCATCTGGGAATACTTCCCGAAGTTTTGAAGTTAATTTCTGTGCTGAAGCCATCGTAGCAGACTTGCTTGTGAGGATCTTAAGGCGCATGGCTTGTTGAATGACATGCGTGTCAAGCGGCATGATGAGCGACCGTTTATCAATCAATTCGCCCCATATTCCTAAGTCAACAGGAGAGTCTGTCCTTACCATCCATCGTAAGAACATACATACTCGTTTGCAACATGACAGTGTATTCTTAGGAATTATTCCTTTAACATCATGTTGATAGAAGTAATGACACAATGCTTCTATGGCTGTGAAAGCACTCTTTGGTTCTGTTTGATCTGACGTTTCAGCATATCTACGTATGTAGTTTCCATGTCACCGTATTCCTGATACATCTTTTGTAGTGCCTGAAAGAGGTCTATCATCATACTGTTTGAGTATAAACGATAGTAGCATCTGTCATCATCAGGTATATCCAGTCTGTATTTTCCTTTGAGAATCCATTCATATGGTTCAGCATGTGAACAGTCTAAGAGGTGCTGAATGCGTGGGAGAAAAGCCTTTCTTGCTCCATAACTCAAACAGGAGGCGATGAAAGCCATCGTCTCCTGATTTCTTTTTCCTACCACCTGGTGCATGAACCATGCAGGATCACCTTGTAGAAAATCAACTGTCTCGTATTGATCAGCCAGTTTATTCAGCAAGGATTTGTGCCGCATGGTCTTTTGTCTTTATCTGTTTTGGTCCGATAATACGCTCAATGACTCCATCTTCATTGATGATAAACGTGGTACGGAATGTCCCCATATAGGTGCGTCCATACATCTTTTTCTCACCATATACCCCAAAAGCCTTAACTAATTTCAGGTCAGTGTCAGCAATAAGTGGGAACGGAAGCTCATTCTTCTCTATGAATTTCTTGTGTGATTTCTCATCTTGTATGCTAACACCAATAATGACATAGCCCTTTTTCTTCAGCTCTGTATAGTTGTCGCGCAGGTTGCATGCCTGTGCTGTACAGCCTGAAGTGAGGTCTTTAGGATAGAAATAGAGTGCAATTTTCTTTCCTTTGTAGTCACTCAACTTTATCTCTTTTCCGTCTTGGTCAGTGCCCAGAACCTCTGGGGCCTTATCTCCTACGTTCATATTTATTCTTGTTTATTGATTAATACTTCATCCGCAAAGATACGGAAAGATTTGAAAAGATTACAAGAAGCAGGACTAAAACATTCTAAAAATTATGCCTTGAGCCATTCTTTGATGCGACGCATAGCTTCAATACAGTCGTTACGGTCACCGAAACTGGTAAGACGAATGAAGCCTTCACCAGCTAATCCGAAGCCAACACCTGGTGTGCAGACTACTTGAGCACCATATAGCATCTGTTCAAAGAACTTCCATGATGGTGTGTTTTCTGGTGTCTTAACCCAAAGGTAGGGTGCATTTTCACCACCATATACCGTCAGCCCAAGTTCTGTCAGCCCTTCACGCATGATCCGTGCATTCTCCATGTAGTATGCAATGGTCTGTTTTATCTGTTCTTTTCCTTCTGGAGTATAGATTGCTTCAGCGGCACGTTGTGAGATATAGCTTGTTCCGTTGAACTTCGTACATTGCCGACGGTCCCAGAAAGGAGCCAGTTCAACACGCTTACCCTCCATTGTTGCTGCTGTCAGTTCCTTAGGAATAACAGTATATCCACAGCGTACACCGGTGAAACCAGCAGTTTTACTAAAGCTATGGAACTCTATGGCAACTTTCTTTGCACCACGAATCTCGTAGATAGAGTGTGGAATTTCAGAATCTCTGATATAGGCTTCGTATGCTGCATCATAGAAGATGATGGAGTCATTCTTTATGGCGTAGTTTACCCACTTGCGTAGTTCATCCTTCGAAATGACTGTACCTGTTGGGTTATTAGGGTAACAGAGGTAAATCATGTCAACCCTATGGTCTGGAATCTGTGGTATAAACTGATTGCTTTCATTGCATGGCAGGTAAGTAACGTTGCTCCATTTGCCGTTTTCGAACACCCCTGCACGACCATTCATTACGTTAGAATCGATGTATACTGGGTAAATTGGGTCTGAAACAGCCATAGAGTTGTCCCAGCGCACAAGTTCTCCAATGTTACCTGTATCGCTTTTTGCACCGTCATTCACGAAGACTTCACTGGGGTCTAAGTGTATTCCACGTGCTAGATAGTCGTTCTTTACGATGGCTTCACGCAACCACAGATAGCCTTGCTCTGGTCCATAACCGTGGAAATGTTCCTTTGTTGCCATGTCATCAACGGCTTTGTGCATGGCTTGGATCACTGCTGGGGCGAGCGGTTGGGTAACGTCGCCAATGCCTAAGCTGATGACGTTGGCTTCAGGGTGCGTAGCCTTGAAGGCATTTACTTTCTTTGCAATGTCGGCAAAGAGATAATTCTTTTGTAGTTTCAGGAAGTGTTCGTTAACTAATGCCATATTCTTTTTGGGTTATTGGGGGATGATTTAATTCTAAGTCTATCCGTAGATGATATTATTGTTGTAGGAGAATCTCTCCTTCATAAGCAAATTCGGCTGGTCCACTCATATAGATATGATTGTCGTTTCTCCATTCTATCGTTAGTGTTCCGCCATCCATTTCAATTTCAACAGGCTTCGATTGGTCAGCGAGATGATTCATTATTGCTGCTGTAGCCGTGGCACAAGCTCCTGTCCCACATGCCATTGTGATACCGCTACCACGCTCCCATACGCGAGTACGGAGGTGATTGTCTGCCGTAAGACAAGCAAATTCAATGTTACAACGCTCGGGAAAGGCTGCATTATGTTCAAGTTCTTTGCCGATGGTGGTGAGTTCTTCGTCTGTAAGAGACAACGTTTTACTCTTTATTTTATCCTTATCGAGGAAAACAACAAAGTGTGGATTGCCCATACTAACAAAGGTTGGGCGTATTTGTTTACTATCAGCTAAAGGCAGATTGTATGTAGAGAGGTCTGGTATTGTACCCGTAAATTGATCGGGAACATCCATATGAGGCTCTAGCATATCAACCGTTACAGAGGCAACGTACTGTTTGTCAGCTGTCAGATGCAGGTTGAGTATTTTTATTCCTGATGCTGTTTGCAGACGGATATTTGTCTTTTTAGTGAGTCCTTTCTCATAAAGATACTTTCCGATGCACCTACTTGCATTTCCGCACATCATGGCTTCAGACCCGTCGGCATTGAAAATACGCATGCGATAGTCGGCTTCTTCTGTCGTTGGTTTGCCTATCAGGACTAATCCATCACTGCCTATACCTGTGTGACGGTGACTCCATGCTATTGCAGCGGCGTTGGGATCAGAGATATCATACGCTAATGTGTTAACGTAAATATAGTCATTCCCTGCACCATGCATCTTTGTGAACTTGATAGTTTTTGTCATTTTCCTGTCTGTTTACCTTATTTTCTATACCTATGCTGTTATCTCATGTGCAAATATACGATGTTTCTATGAAAAACAAAGTAAAAGAAAAGTGATATTACTAACGATTTGTAGGATTAGGTTAATTTGTTAGTTTATTGCTTGCTTTGGTATGTATGTGTGTGATTTGGTAATATTTTAGTTAAGATGTGTAGTAGCTTGTCTGTGCTTTGTGCGGCTGGTGGTAGTGTTTCTTATGGTCTTTCTGTTTCTTCTATAGCGAACTTTGTAGCTTAATGGGGTAGGGTTCTCATTTGTGTGAAGTTGATATTACGTGCTTCAAAACTGTTTTCTTTTAGTGGAAGAGGCATATAACGTGACTCATGAAATATACTTACAGAAAAGGAACTGTGTGTTGTTCTTAAACAAAGGAAATCGCTTTGTTTGCAGTTTTGTAATATTTGATAATCAATAGGTTGCGAAACGGAAAGTGAAAGACGCCCTTTTGCATTGTAAAAGGGCACCTTTTGCGTTGTAAAAGATGCCCTTTTGAATGGTAAAAGACGCCCTTTTAGAACGCAAAAGAGCCCCTTTTAAGATTGAGTTGTGAATTTATATTACATAATAGGGATGTTCCTTCTTTTATAGTGGTAATCTGTATATGTTCTAATCAGTGGTTAGAGTGGTAACAATAGAGCCCTTTCATTTCTTTAAACACAAAAAAAGAGCATGCCGAAGCATACTCTTTTCTGTTTTATTTAAGTTTGTTATGCTTACCAGATGTGAGCACGCTGAGCCTGAGGAACGAAGAGTTTATCGCCTTCCTTTACGTTGAATGCCTTGTACCAACTGTCAATCATTGGTAAAGCAGCATTGACGCGGCTTACATTTGGTGAGTGAACATCAGAGTTTACGATGTAAGCAACGAACTGAGGAGCCACGTTGCTTGCCCAAACACGTCCCCATGCAAGGAAGAAACGCTGGTCAGGAGTGAAGCCATCCTTGTCTGTTAATGGGTTCTGTTTCATACTATTCTGCAGTGCACGGTATGCAACGTTGAGTCCACCATTGTCACCAATGTTCTCACCTAGGGTCTTTTCGCCATTAACATGTAGTCCTGGCATAACCTCTTGTTTGTTAAACCAGTCAACAAGGACCTTTGTACGGGCGTTATAGTTCTTCTTATCTTCTTCTGTCCACCAGTTCTTCATATTGCCATCTTTATCAAACTGGCAGCCCTGATCATCGAAACCGTGGCTCATCTCGTGGCCTATTACGGCGCCAATAGCTCCATAGTTAGCTGCATCATCAACCTCTGGGTCGAAGAATGGAGGCTGAAGAATAGCTGCAGGGAAGTTGATACTGTTCGTAGTTGGGTCATAATAAGCATTGACAGTCTGTGGTGTCATGTGCCATTCCTTCTTGTCAACAGGCTTACCCCAGCGCTTTGCAATACGATATTTATGTGCTGCTTCCTGTACACCCTTTACGTTTTCGAAGAGTGTCTTTGCATCATCAATGACGAAAACACTATCAATATTCTGCCATTTGTCAGGATATCCAATCTTGATATCGAAGGCATTCAGCTTCTCAAGTGCCTTAGTTTTAGTTGCAGGAGTCATCCATGTGTTCTCTTCAATGCGCTGAGCAAAAGCTTGCTGCAGGTTCTTTACGAGTTCAATCATACGATGTTTGCTGCTCTCTGGGAAGTATTTCTGTACGTAGAGCTTACCAACAGCCTCGCCCATGATACCCTGTACGAATGACAATGCACGCTTCCAACGTGGCTGCTGTTGCTTAACGCCGTATGCAACCTTTGTATATTCGAACTGGCGATTGCTGAAATTGTCTGATAACATACCTGATGCGCTTGATATAACAGCAAGTTCCATGTATGCTTTCAGCGACTCTAGTGGGGCAGTTGTGATGATTTTCTCTACCTCATGTACTGGTTCTGGCTGACCAACATCCACCTTTCCACCATTGTTAGGATATCCGTTGACTTTCAAAAGATAGTTCCAGTCAATTGCTGGATAGTCTTTTAAGAGCTTTTCCCATGTCATTGGGTGGTAGTTAGCTTGTGGATCACGTGACTTAACCTGGTCATAGCTAACCTTTGCTATCTGGTTTTCGAGTGCCCACTCTGCTTCCATCTTCTTCTTTGCTTCGATAGGAGAGTTGCCAACCATCTTGAAGAAGTCGTTGTTCAGGCTCTTGTAAGCTGCGACAACAGCCTTCTGCTGCTCGTTAGGTTTGGTGTAATACTCTGGATCTAACCCTATTCCGCCTTGTGATACACCAATGATATAACGGTCAGAGTTCATCGCATCAACTGTCATTCCAAAGCCTACAGGGAAGGTACCGTAGCCCTTTGCATCAAGATCATACATCAGTTTGATGAGTTCCTTACGGTTCTTAGCAGCACGAATCTTTGCCAATACAGGCTTGATTGGTGCGTATCCATCGCGATTACGACGTGTACTATCCATATAAAGGTTATAGATAGAGGCAATCTTCTGTGCTACTGTGCCTTGCTTCTGTGGCTTCTTTGCATAGTCCTCTACCATCTCACGGATGCGTTTCTTGTTCAGTTCTTCCAAGTCAACGAATGCTCCGTTCATTGGATGTTCGGCATCTAATGGGTGAGTCTTCATCCAATTACCTGCTGCATACTCGTAGAAATTCTCTCCAGGCTTCACTGAAAGGTCCATATTGTTCCTATCAATGCCTGATTTCAGACCCTGTGCCATAGCTGATGTGGCTATGAAAGAGGCCGCTAAGAATAGTGTTCTTGCTTTCATGTGTTTACTATTTATGTATTGAAATCTTATGTTTTCTTCTGTTAACATACTTCGTATAATTTACAAAGATAGTCAAAAATGAGTAATTCTTTTTCCTTTAGATACTCTTTTTGGGTAAAAACTACATCTATGTGTTGTACTTTTAAGTATTTTTAACATATTGTTTTTGATTGAGTAATGATGTGTTTTTGTCTTGCAGGTGGTATCTTTCTGACATAAAAAAGGTCATCAAAAAACTAATTATTGATGGTCTAAATCTTTTCTTTCAGCTTCTGAAAGCGTTGCTGACAGTGCTGTTTATAATTGAATTTGAATAGATGTTTCTCAATCTTTCGTATGTTATAGACGAGTGAAAAGTAAATATTGTCCCACAGTTTGGTTGGTCCATCTGTGTAAATAGAGCGTGGAATACGAACGAAATAGAGGTCGGCTATGGTGTCAAAGGCTGAAAATTGCCGATGATTTCGCTCAAAAAGCCACACTTCTGAGTAGAAACGGTTGACTGAAATGATGTCTTTCTCAAAGTCGGGGAGCGTCTTTAAGTAGTCAGACTTTGCCCACCAGAAGCTGCCAGAGTACATTGTATAGTGTCGGGGAGGCCATCGATAACAGCTATATGTATCGAATTCATCGGTCAAAACGTTGACTGCGACTTGCCATTTGTCGAAGATAAAGTACTCTAACATCTCTCTCCACGCATCAATCTTTTGTTTGAAGGATAGGAATTGTCTGTCGTTTGTAGTGAGAGACTGGTACGAAATCCCCTTGGTATGGAAGTAATAGATAAGGCATTCTTCCCGTTCTGAAAGCCGTTTGATAAACTCCAATGCTGGATATTCGTATCTTTTAGGGTCGGAAATGTTCGATATAATCTCGATTTTATCGCTGTTTATCAGTTGTTTTAGCTGCTCTACATCTGATGGTTTAGCGGCAATACAGCTTATATATAGTGTCTTTGTAGCTACTAAGAGACCACTTTCTCTGAGATTATCTATCTGCTTTTTTACTAACGTAGACCATCCTGTGTCTAACATAACATGGTAAACTCCATAGATAGGAAGTGGAGTAGAGGGTGTATGTTCCCATTCTTTTAAGTCCTTACGTTTGTAAACGTGGAAGAGACTTGTCGTTATCCTTTTATATAAGTTGCTCATGTTTACTCCTCTTTCATGGAGGTTATCAGTCGATTAAACATCTCTTTTAACCCGTAATAGGGCTCCCAACCCAGTTGAATGATACGTTCTGCACTAAGACGAAGCTTTGTTGTTGGTGAATAACCTAAGCCTTCTTGTGGTTGTATTACTACTCTTGTTCTCTCTGGATTGAAGTTTTTTACAACGAATTCAGCCATGTCTCGGATGGAGATGTATGTCTTTTCGTTCGCTACATTATACGCTTCACCATCCTTTCCACGCAACAAAACGTAAAGCATAGCAGTGATTGCATCCATCGTATAGCAATAACAACGACAGAGATCACCTGTTGTATGCAGGATGATGTCCTCATTATTGATAACACTTCGGGCAAATTGTGCAAAGACGCGGTTGTCTTTTTTGCTGACTCCTGCACCGAATGTCTGGGCTAACCGTGCTACTTTAACGGGTGTTCCGTACTCTTTTGCATAGTTATGGCACAATGCTTCAGCTGCTCTCTTTGCTAATGGATAGCTGCTTCGGGCTGACATTGGGTTGAGATAGCCTTGCATCTCTTCAGTAAGTGGGCAACTATCATCAGTTACAGTGCCATATACCTCTAAGGTTGATGCCAAGACAACAGACGTCAGGTTTGCTTTCTGAGCATATGAAAGGACGTTTTGCATTCCATAATATACCGTATTCATCGTTTCTACAGGCTTTTCTATGAAGTCTTTTGAAGCGGTAGGTGCAGCAAAATGGAATAGATAATCAGCTGAATTGGATGGTAAAAATGGCTCTGAAGAGGAGAAATCGTACTCATAATAGGTTATCTCTTCGCATTCTTCACCAAACATTGCAACAGCTTTCTGTTGGTCTCTTATAACGGCAATGACATGTAATTGGATTCCTTTCTCTCTGTATAAGGATAGCAGACAACGTACCATACAGGACCCTAATAGTCCTGTTGCACCTGTTATGACAATCTTCTTGTCCTCCAATTCTTTGCTTAATGCAAAGCTATTGACAAACGTTTAATGTCTTCTTCTAATGTCTGATTATGTGTCATAGCTCTGTTGTGGTCCTTTACAGCCCAAATATCTGTTGATCTTCGTGGACTTTTACCATTGCACGGAGTACGAAGAAGTCGGTTGGTGTTGTGATTTTGATGTTCTCCATAGGCCCAATGATAGTCCCAAGTCTATATCCATAATGGCTCATCATTGTACATGAATCGATGAAATCGTTCTTTTTTTCATCAATGGCACGCCTATGTGCCGTGAGAATATCTGATAGAAGGAAACTCTGTGGGGCACGTGCTATCAGAGAATCTGCCCGTGATGGAATCTCTAAAGACCCATCATGCTGCTTCACAACAAGGGTCTCTGTGGCAGGAATACATGTGATGCAACTGCCAACTTCAGCCACTTTATTGATATTATCAGTGATGGTTTCTTCCGTGATGAGTGGTCGGACACCATCGTGAATGAGAACGGTTGTATCTTCAGAAGCAACATTCTTACTTTTAATATAAGCTTCTGCTGCATACAAACCATTATAGATGGATCCCTGACCAGACTCCCCTCCAGGTACAATCTTCACTACTTTGTTTATCTCAAACTTACGAAGTTGTTTCTCAAGGAACGGAATCCAGCTCTCAATACACGCAACAACGATAGCGTCTATACCAGGATGATTGTCGAATAATTCCAACGTATAGATGATAATCGGCTTCCCATTGAGGTCGAGAAACTGCTTTGGGCGTGACTTAGTGTGCATCCGAAGCCCAGAGCCTCCTGCAAATATTACTGCAATATTCATTTTCTTACGAAGTTAAAAGGGGTAAAGAAGTTATGTGAAGTTAAGAGATGTCTGGTTATTAATAAGTAGTTTAAACCTTATTTGAATATCACATCCACCTTATGACGGTCTCTTTTATCCTTTGGTGGTAGGTCCATGTAATTGCCATAAGCAATGCGACAGAGCTCGTCAGGGTCTGCTGGACCTTCGAAAGTGTACCCTTCAAAGACGAGATCTTTGTGTGGAATCATGCATCGACGAGGGTTTTGCTCATAGAACCATGCGCCATAAGAGTGCATGTAAAGGTCTGGATTACCAAATATTCTACCAATCCATCGGAAACTTGGAAAGACTATATGGTGCAGGAATTTATAACTAATCTGTGCCAATATAGGGTGTCGACCGGCAAACTTCAGGTTGACATTAACAGAGAGTTTAGCAGCAAGATGCTGCAACCATGGAATCATATAACCTTCATAAGGGAAGATATCAATGTGTAATCCTCTGTATTTTTGTGCCTCATGTACATGTCGATTCTCACTGTTGTTGGCTTCATGACTGCGGTTTTCACTCTTTAAATCGCGCAAGCAAGCCCACTCTTTGTAAAAGCCAGGGTCTGTATCATTGTCTTGCAGAACATATTGAGGGTGTGGATGTGCCTTCAGATAGTCACAAAGTCGTTTGAAATCCTTTTGACTAATGACCATGTCTATATCGTCATCCCATGGGATGAAGCCCCCATGACGCAGTGCTCCCAGTACGTTTCCACCGTCAAGACGGCATGGAACACCAATCTTTTTTGCTGTTTCTTGCAAATAGATAGCCATATCAAGCAGTCGGAGTTGTGCACGTCTTAGCACAGATCCGTCTGGATTATAATCGTTCCGAAGTGTCTCTTGGGTCTCTCCTGTATTGAAAGTCTCTATCATTCTTTGCTGTTATAGATGTTGCAAAGATAATAAAACTTTATGATTTCCCTTGTTCTTATTACTAATTAAATATGTGGAAGACTACACAAGACACCTGCGTCAGGCTTAGTAATGGTGTTAACGCTTATGATAAATGCTTATTCCATGTCGATATTCTCGAAACCAATATCTTGTGCAAAGGTGGGAGAAGAACCATGAATAGGAGTATTATAAAGTAGGATTCCCTCATGTTTATGTGTGAAATAACATGGTGTTTGTTATATTATAGTCTATAATGTAATAATAAATAGTTTATTATCTGATACCCTAATAGAATGTAAACTGTACCGAAGTGCGTTATTATATGACAGTTTCAAAGCTATATATCTTTCCTTTATTAATAAGAATCTCCTACTCGTTTAATGGTAATTAGCATATATTCTTGATAATTATGGCTATCAATTGAATAGTTGTATATACGTTTTCTTGTTGTATACCAAGCTGAGTGAGGCTTGGAATAGTTGTTTCCTCCATCTTCAACATCCCTCTATTTGAATATAAAGATGCATGGGTTATCCTTTCTTTTGCTTGACGTTTTTCCTTGATAGGGATGACTTCTATCCATAATTGATTCAGAGTTAGCCTCAAGTAGACTTTTAATATGAGTGTGAGAATTTACTTTACAAAGTGAAGTGGGGCGTAAATTGAAATATAATCTTTCTTGTGTTATTTCCGGCTTTGTAACCTTTTGCAAATCAATAGGTTATGAATAGGCCTTTAAAAGGTGCCCTTTTACCATCTAAAAGATGCCCTTTTACACTTCAAAAGGGCATCTTTTACAATGCAAAAGGGCGTCTTTTACATTGCAAAAGAGCATCTATTATTTTGCCATTGTGAATACTTTTTACAAAAGACTAGTATGTCTTACAAGTGATAGTAGGATGTAAGACAATAGAATCATGTCTTTCTCTGTTAAGATTCTGGCTTATAGGCATGAAAAAAGGCGGTTGGAAACTCATCCAACCGCCTTAGAATACTGTTTCTTATGAATTAAAATATTTCTGAACTCGGGCAAACATTAGTTCGTAATGTGACTTTATAGCCGGCGAACGTGTTGTGGTGATACGCTCTTTAAGTAGCTTTTTGTAACTTAAGTGCATAGTGGAAGATATATTCCGATGTACGGTCTATTGTTTCCATCCACATGGTATCAGGCTCTCCGTAACCTGTTCCGAAACCGAGGAAAGCCACATCTTTCTTGTCGTCACGTAGACTGCGTACCTTTCCAATCTGCTTTATTTCGTTGACATTTGTAGAGAGTCGGTCCACATATATGCGTTGCATGGCAAGGTCATCATCGTCAAGTGACTCATTGCCAGTCATTGTTTTGCCCCACACATTATTATATATGTCCTCGTTATATTCCAATGGTGAATAAGAAGTGGAGTCTGCATAATAGCTCAATGCTAGGCGAGCAGTGGCAGAGAGTGCCATCTCCTGTATGCCATTAGCCAGTGTCTTATAAGGATGAGAATTCACTTGTGGGAGTCGATCCTCAATACTTGCTATGCCGCGATGGCCAAATTTATGTGCTTCTTGCAGTAACCACAAAGCTGCTTCACGTTGTTTCTCCTTAGAGACTACTTGATAACGTGGCAGACCAGAGGACTCTGTCGTCTGGAAAAGCTTGATTCCACCTATTACAGCATACACGTTACGTGCATAACCGTAGGCTTGTGACACCATCTGACGATAGAGTTTTGCTTTGCGAACACCATCTGCACCATCAGGAATCCACTCGTCGAAGTGGTGAAGTATGTACTCTAAGTTCTTAAGACCGTATGTACTCGACTTCACAGCATCGTCACCCAGATCCTCTTCTATGGCTGTTGGGTCATAACGATAGCGTGACTGTTGCAGTCCATATCGGTACATTGGGTCATTTTCATGTGCTGCAACCATTGCCTGTAGTGGCTTTATATCGTCACGGAAACCCTTTGAACCAGGGAAAACACGGTATCCCCAGTCGATCGCATACTCATCATACACGCCTAAGAACGGTGGAGTGAGTGATACTCCCTTGTCTGTTGGTTGTGCAACATAGTTGAAACGGGCATAATCCATGATGGATGCCGTTGTTCCATACTTATGTGTGAAGTCTACAGAACGCAGAGAATCGGTCGGAATGGCTGCAGATGCAGCCATGTTATGCATCAAACCGAGGGTGTGACCTACCTCATGTGCTACGATATATTCCAATGTTGACGCAACAATACTGTCGGGCATGTCCAGTGTTCTGGCAGCTGGATCAAGCTGTGAAGTCTGTATAAAACGCCAGCTATTGATAACGTTTATAACGTCATTATAGACCAAAACGGTAGCCGTAATAATCTCACCTGTACGTGGATCGACCCATGATGGTCCCATAGCATTCTCTGTTGCTGTAGGCAAGTAACGGATACAAGAGTATTTAAAGTTGTCTGGATCGAAGTTAGGATCATCCGTTGGGAAGTCCTTAACTTGCATAACATCTTTGAAACCGATGCGTTCGAAAGCTCTGTTCCAGCGTAGAACGGAATTCTTAATGGCCTTCTTCCACAGTGAAGGGAAGTTATTATCAATATAATAAACAATCGGTTTTACTGGCTCGGTCAGCTTTCCTGCAAAGTAAGCTGCCGTGTCCTTAGGTTCAACACGCCATCGGTTGATGAAGCTTGCATGCTCAATCAGTCCGTCATTGACAACAGACTTCGGCGTGAGGAAGTATCCAATGCGTATGTCACCCAGACGTGGTGTCATCTTTTCGTTAGGCAATAACGCCAAAGTAAACTCTACACCAATGGATACAGGTTGGTTACTGATAGCCACATTGCCGCTGTTTCCTGACATGTTAGCAACGTAGTTACGTTCCATTTTGATGCAGGCATTGTTCTCAAATGACTTCAAAGCAGTCACTTTTATCCATTCTGGCTTCAGCTCAGCATCCACTCTGTATGGGCCAGCTATCTTTGTTATGACAGGGAAATACTTACTTTCTCTTAGGAAAAAGGATGAAGCATCGAAAAGAATACCCCCCGTTTTCTTGTTTCTTGCTTTGATAGGGAAAGCATAAAGATCAAGATCCCGATAGTTGGTTGCTTCTGCCTGGTTGGCTTTTGGTGATGGAAGTGCATCCAACAGTTCGGAATTAACCGCCTGCATGACAATGGAACTGTCCTTTTCTACAAAGCGTATGTGTGTTACAGAACCAGCACGTGTGCCCAAATCTGCAAACTGTGGGCTGGAAACAGATGATACTGTTGCACCGATAAGCATATCACGTCCGATAGATGATGGTGGCAGTTCAACAAGCAGTTTCTCACCTGTTCTGTAGAGAGAGACGAATGGTCCTCTTGCAGAATCAGTCTTTTCCTCAGTCAGGATACGCTCATAGGCATCCTTCTTTACCGTCTCAGTGGTAGCCTTAGTGTTCTTTTTCTTCTTCTTAAAGAACGGGAAAGCCTGTGCAGACATTGACAGACTCAAGAAGCCCAGAGCGATAACAGTTACGTGAATCGCTCTCATTGATAATACAGATGCTTTCCTCATTGCTTCACCTCCATTGTCTTATTGAGTTTGAAGAGTAACATTTCGTAGTGTGTTCGTGCTGCTATTGGGAGATTATTCTTCAGACATTTCTCCAATGCAGGCTTTAGTTTCTGCAAGCAATTATAGAAGTAGAGCTCAGAGTTGTCGGCAAGTGTGATGTCAACAGCTGGTACAAGACTCTGTGAAGGGTCTCCAAATCCTGGTGTAGCACCGATGTCTTCATTGTTTTTCAATGCTGCTCCTGATGATGAACCACCTGCTGCACCACCATTACCTGTAGCCTTTGAGACAGCATTCTGCGCATAGTTCATGAATGTTCGCTGCATAATACGCTCTCCTTGGGATGGTGCACGCATCTGAATGACACTGTTGAAGATAGCATTATACATATCATCAAAGTATTCTTTCTGTGTATAACTGTTTGGATTCAGGTAAGATGTCACTGCAACACGTAAGCGTGCAGCAAGTAAGTCGTACCCCATGAACTCCAAAGTCTGGTCATAATAACTAACAGACAAGAAGCCTTTGCGCTCGTAGTTGCGGTTAGCATACTTGCTAATGCTCATTGCTTGCTGCAGACTCCATAGGAAAGAGCGGCGCTGAAGATCCTTTGGTACGACCTGATACTGTGGTACTCCAGAAGAAATCTTCATGTTATTGATGTACATACCACCAACATTGCTTAGCACTTGTTTGAATGCTGTATAACGGTTCTGTGCTATCTGTAGGTAGAGTTTATCTTTGATACGTGTGTCTTCGTCGTTCTTTATCCACTTAGAAAGGTTGCTTTCAACAATAGAATAGTTCTTGTTGGCAAGTTCAGCTGTGGCAATCATGTCGTTACCAAGCGCTCCTGCTTGTACCCTAGGGTCCCATTTTCCGTTGCGCTCAGCGTAATAACGAAGACGAGGATTCATCACTTTATTGTCGACAAAAGCCTCAAGTGTGTTCTTCTCTTCATTGATTGACACATTATCTGTATCGAAATAACGATAGTTCCAGTTGATGGTGAAGTAGTCATACATACCCAATCCCGTTGGTGTTAGGCGTACACCTCGGTCAGAAGGTTGTGCAACATAATTATAATGTACGTCATCCATGACAGAAGGAGCAAGTCCCATAGTTGTCGTAAAGCGTGCATTACGTAAAGAATCAGTAGGATAAGTGAATGAAGCACCAAGGTTATTCTGTAGTCCAAGCATGCTGCCTGTCTCTTTCATGACCAACATCTTCAGTCCTTCTGCAAACTTCTCGGCTGACAGACGATTGCTTCGAACAGAGGGATCAATGGCTCCTGTCTCTATAAAACGCCACTTATGCAGCAGTCGTTCTACGTCAGAATAGATGAACATAGAGGCATTTATGATCTCACCAGTATTAGGATTGACATGAATATTACTTGTTGGTTCTGATGAAGAGCCGCTTGGTATGTAGCGAATGCAGGAATATTGAATGTTATCTGGGTCGAAATCAGATTGTTTCTGAGGGAAGTCTACTACTTCAATTGCGTTTCTGAAGCCAATCTTCTCAAAGGCTTTGTTCCATTCAAGGATACCTTCACGGATTGGTTTCTTCCATGATTCTGGGAAAGTATTATCTATATAGAAACGAATTGGACTGACAGGTGTGGTTAGTTTTCCCTTTGCATAAGCCTTCTTATCACTTGGAATGAGGTTCCAACGGTGAGAGAAGAAGATGCGTTTGGTACTTCCTCCCTCTTTAGGAATACCTAAACGGACAGAATAATCAACACCTATGCGAGAGTCCATGATGCGTGGTCGCATTGCTGACTCTGGTAAAAGTGTTACGCTATAACATACTCCTACTGTCGTAGGGCGCTCTCCTCCGATAGGCATAGACATCAAAGAGGTTGATATTCCATAAGTGAAATCGTTGTTAATAGCAAGGTTTGTATCGAAACTCTTTATGCCACGAATGAACGAAAGTTCTGACTTTGGAGTTGCTTTTATGCTATAATTACCGTTTCGTGTTGGCATTACGGGTATCAGACTTGTTGGTTTACCAACGAGAGAGGTGACATCAAAGACCACAGCAGTACTGTCATTGTTGTATGCTAAGATGTTAAATCCTTGCCAAATACCGTCACGGTAGTTCTGTGATAACGCCCCTTCAAGGTCTTTTGATGGTGCATTGTCTTGGAAAAGAACGTTATTAGGTGTCTTCATCACGACAGAGCTGTCCTGGATATCAAAGTAAAACAGTACTGGATTGGAGCTTGTAGACCCTACTGTGACTGTTGTTGGATCGGTTGTAGAGGTTATTCTCCCTCCAAGTAACATCTGTTTCTTGAGCAATGTACGTGGAAGCTCGAAGTAAATCTTATTGTCCAGCTTGTAAACTGTGATGAATTTACTACGTGCAGTCTCCACCTTCTTGTCCTTAAAGAGCCTGTCATACTTCGTCTCTTTCTTAGGTTTCGACTTCGATTTGTCGTCATCAGCCTTTACAACTGTACTTGCAATGCAAGGAGAAGCAGTAATGCTCCTCCTATTGTTGATTTCTTAAACGAGAAATTCATTCCTATCATTTGTGTGTTTATTTGTTTCTGTATAGTGCTTTCACAATCTTCTTAGTGATATGTTGCTTCGACCAACGCAGTGCATTGGTCTGTGTATCGTAGCAATAAAGACTTCCTTGCATAGCATTTGAGGAATCATTCGTTGCTATATAGATGAGATTGTCATCGTCAGAGAAGACCATATCAACAATATTTTCCGTACTATTACCTACCGAGAACAGTGGAGCTGTAGGGAAAGTACCGTTTGCAAGGACATTATGAGCATAGACATTGTTACCATTTGTGTAGTAAACTATGTTCTTACTACGTGCAGATCGCACGATAGCCCCATTGCTTATACCTGTTGAAGCAGGCATAGCAATATGGTAAATAACGTTTGATGCGATGCGTTTAGTAGCATCTGATGAGAAATATCCTGGAAGAATATATGTGAAATAGTATGTTCCAGTACTCTTCTGACAAGTGATAAGCGCCATATTACGCTGTTTATTTACGCTACCCATACCCACTAAGGTGTCACCAGTGAAGGTTCCTTTCAGTATTTCAGCTGGTACTGAAGAGTTCTCGATAGCCATTGCCAGCAGTGAACCATGTGCATTGTCGAAGTAAGCATCACCATGTGCATAGAAAAGATCATCCCTCCACCATGGGGTCATGTAGTTAGATAGTGTTACAGAGCCATTAACTGCATTGGTAAAACGTGATGTCTGTGAGAAGATAGTGGTTGAATTCAGCGCTACAGAGTACAGGTTATCGTTCGTAATAACCATAGTCTTGGGTGTACTGTTGTCTGAACTTGCCTCTAATTGTGTTACTTTTTCTCCTACAGCAGTCTTGAACAGAGATACCATTTCATATCCATCAAGCTGATAAAGCGTTGAAGGATTGCCTGCAGCTATGAGCAGAACGTCTTGTTTCTGACTGCCTATAGTCTTGTTCCATGTCATAGAACATGGTTCACCAAAGGTGATATTTGGGTTGTTTTCAGCCAGAATGTCTAAGTGGAAGTTCTTTTGGGTATCTTCAGTCGGTACGTATGACAAAATAGCATGGCTGTTGTCATCAGCCAGAAGATAGATACCTTTTGTGTAAGCGTACTCAACGTTTACCTTGAACTCATATATCTTGATATTCTCTCCGTTGCTGATGCGCAAGCGAGCCGTGTACTCTCCGGAGCTTTTGCATGGATAAACAAGCTTCGTATCGTTCGATATTAACTTGTGGTTTACTTCCCATTCGTACTTCAGAGGTTGCTGACCATTGCTCTGTAACACCGTAGGATTAATCTTCAGTGTGTCACCTTGGTTGAGCGTATATATACTGTTTAAGGGTGTCTGAAGGCTTATTTCAGAAACCGTATTGCCGCCAGTTGTTGAGTCATCCTTGATACAGGACGAGAATAACAAGGCTGATACAGCAAGGAGATATAAATATTTCTTTATCATGATCATATCTTTTCTTGTTCAAGTTTATGGTCTTATTGACTTTTAAAAGTATTGGTCTCGTTTTGTGCTCATGCTTAGCACGTCATGTGCGGGGCGTCATCTCCATTGGTGCGGATGCCCCGCACGGGTGGTGTTCATGCTTAGCACCATTTGTTCAGGTTGCCCCTTAGCCATGTATTCAGTGTTTCTTTATACATGAAAGATAGGGTAGAACAACGTTAAACAGCAATCCGAAACCTTCAATATACGGATGAATGCATCTATTCTGGGTGTGCTCTGAAGTAAGCTACCACCTTTTGTATGTTCCTGTAAAGTTCAGTCCAACTTCTGTTGTTTCGTATTGCCTTTACCAATTTATTGGCATCTGAGTCATAGAAGGATAATAACATTCTGTATTTTGCAGGTGTATAAGCAGGTAATCCCATAGAACTTAGCAATGGCATATCCCACCAATCTGGTTTCTCAAGAACGTTATTGAATGCGATAATCCTCTTTGTTTTGTCTGGGAAGCGTGTTCCTAAGTCATCAGTAGGCTTGAGAAGGAGAATCAATCTTATGTTGTCGTTCTGTGTCTCACTGAGGTTCTGACGCATCAATACTACTGGGAAAGATGCCGTGAGACTGTCTGCAGGTACAGTAAGAATACTGTCGAGTGCAACAAAGTGTACACCAGCCTTTGCAGAACTACTTGGGTCAACAACCACTTTGAAGTGCTGTGGTTGTGATTTCTTCACACCAGCAATCTTCACTTTGACGTTTACCGTGTCGGTTGTAACACTGGTTGGCTGCGTTCCGAATGAATAGTTATATAGTGTGTCAGTGGTATTCTTGAGGTCAAAGTACACTTGATTTCCTCCTTCAAAATACCCTTCCTTTGAATATTCTCCGTCATAGTCAATGCGCGAACAAGCCTGACCAGTCAAGGCTATCAGCCCTATTGCGAAGAATTTTATCATCATTTTCTTTCTTGATTTATTCATAATGATATCCTTTAGACGTCTGTTTCTTATTTGTCTTGATGTTTAGTTCTGAAGTTTATATACTTTTTCGTCGCCGTATTCGTTCTCTCTGTCAGGCCATGGGAGTTTGAATATCGCATCAGAAGGCTGATAAGTGTCGATATTTCTAAAGTCAGTAAAGCTACGGTTGTAATACTTCAAGGCATAGAACGTTTGTCCCATACCAGGGAATTCACGCATACGTTCACGCATCATCTCCTGTTCAAAGAGCTCACGTGTTGCTACATTTGCAGCATCAACATTGCCTAATCCTCTGCTCTTTCTTACCTGATTGAGGAGATTTATTGCTTCAGTCTTGTCCGTATCATAAAGACTTTCACTCAGAATGTAGTACATCTCTGGCAAACTGATCAATACGAAACCTTTTAATACACCTCTTGTTGCTTCGGCATCGTTCTGAATCAGACGGATAAAGCTGAAGCTTGAGGATGCTCCAGATGCGTTTTCTCTGTAGAAAGCATTGTAACGCAAGTCGGAACTGAGCGCTGTGAAGCGATCGGTCTCATAGAGACTACGCGTGTCTCGACGCCCTTCGGTAAAGTTTCCTTGCCCTGTTGAACGAAGGAACGTTGTACGAATAGAGGTTGAACGGTCGGCTGCATAGACACCGAAAATCATCTCTTTGCTTGCTGGAAAGCGCATAACAGAGTCAATCGTTGTGCTGGTATTCAGCTTGAAATTCTGTGTTGCATTGATGACTTCACGTGCATTCTGTGCCGCTTCGGTGTATTTTCCCATCGCATAATACACACGTGCTTTAGTTGCTTTAACGGCATATTTGTTGAAAAGGATTACACGTCCTTTGTGATAATCACGCTGGAAAGTATTGTCATACGTCACATCATTATCATCTGATAACAGGGAATCTGCTTTGTTTAAGTCCCTTAAATGAGCGTGAATGTGTCATATAGATTGTAGCGTTGACGGTTCTTTAGATTGAAATCAAAAGAGTATGGCAAGCCAAGAGTGTTATCATTGCTGCGTCTATAGTCTATACAATAAAGGCGAGCAAGGTCGAAATGCATGAAAGCACGCAGTCCATAGGCCTCACCTTTTATGAGTTTTCGTTCCTGTGCAGCCTCACTGATCCCGTCAATGTGTGCTATGATGTTATTAACATTAGCTATGTTATTGTACATATTGCTCCAAACAGCATCTGTCATCAGGCGTGCTTGTTGGTTAGTGTACTGATATCTATTAAGATAATAGCTCACATCTTGTGGGTTATCATAGCCAAATTGCTGGCCTAACTTATCGACAAGTCCCCATGAAAGGTTCTCCCCATAAAGGTTCGAAGTGGCTAATTTGCCATAAACACCAAACATAGCATCCTCGAAACCCGTGATGTCTTCGAGCATTTCACCCTCTGTTAACTGTCCTTTTGGCTGTACATCCAGGAAGTCATTGCAGGAAGTAAGCAGTGTAAAGGCTATGGATATTCCTATGTATTTTGCTATTTTATTCATTGTTATGCTGTTTATTTTAGAGTGAGAAACGTAATGAGAACTCGAAACTTCTATCGTATGGATAGTTCAAACCGCGCTCTCTCTTTGCTGTTGATAGGTAGAAGAGGTCGTTGGTAAGAAGCTCTAAGAACATACGTTTCAGTCCATACTTCTGTAACCAAGTAGTTGGTACCTCATAAGAGAAGGACAAACTGGTCATACGTAGGTAGTTATTCTTCTGTACAAAACGTGATGTTTGATACGGAGTAGCGGTATCGTCAATACGTTTATACTTAGCTTCAGTGCCAGGAGTCTTCCATCTGTCGTTTAATACACGCTCATCAGCATTGTATTTTGGGTTTGCTCCTTCAACCTTTGTTGCCAATGTCTCATTGTAAAGGGCTCCACCGAAAGAGTATTGGAAGGAACAACTAAACGCGAAACGCTTGTAAGTAAGGTATGAATTGATAGCACCAATACCTGTAGGGTTGGTATCTCCGAAGATAACTTTATCATTTGGATCATACACAAAGGTATAGCTGCCATCACGTTTGATGAATATTTCCTGACCTGTTACAGGGTCGATACCAGCTGAAGGTACAACCTTCAGAGCTGTTAATGACTGTCCTTCTTCATATACAGGGAGTGGAGCTACACCTCCTTTAGCCAGGTTTGCTCATTCTGTTCACGCAAAGCATTACTGATCTTCTTGATCTTATTCTTGTTATATGCATATGTAAAACCAAGTGACCACTGCCAATCTTTGTTTTGAATGGGGAAGGTACGCAGACGAAGTTCAAAGCCTGTGTTCTGTACTTCACCTATGTTTTCACGTGAAGTGGTCACACCTACAGATGGCGCTTTGGTGATATCAAGGAGTAGGTTGTCTGTGTTCTTGATGTAATAATCAGCTGATAAGTCGATACGACCATGGAAAGCAGTGAAGTCAATACCGATATCTGTACTCAAAGTACGCTCCCATTTCAAGTCTGGATTACCAATAGTAATAGGTGTGGCACCTGTTCCTTTACCATAGAAGTAAGCACTGTTGTAACTGTAAGTGGTGAGTGCTTGGTATGGATTGAAGTTGATATTACCTAAATAACCAATGCTTGCACGGAGCTTCAAGAGCTGAACCTGTGAGCCACTCATGAACTTTTCATTGTGAATATTCCATCCTCCACCAACGCTCCAGAATGGTGCGAAGCGTTTATTCTTACCGAAACGTGATGAACCTTCATAACGATAGATGAGGTCAAGGAAGTATTTGTTATCCCAAATGGTATTGGTATTCACAAAGAAACCAACTCCTCTGGTCTCTGTGTCAGAGCCACTTGGATGTGTGCCAGCATCATATGATGTTGCAAAAGCTGGGTGCCCGAGCTTGTCAGAGTAGAAACCAACAGAGCGATAACCCGCTGCATCCGTTGAAGTTGACTCCATACTACTACCTCCCATAGCTGTAAGGAAGAGCTTCTTGAAGAAGTAATTATTGTATGAAAGCATCAGTTTCCCTGCAATGTAGTGACGTTTGTCCAGTTATCTGACAGTGATCCACGCTGGTCAGCAGCCTTATTACTGATCTCGTAGTAAGAGAATGGAGATGTAAATATTCGTCTGTCTTGCTTGCTACGGTCAATGGTAAAGTCACCATCCAGACGTACCTTGTCACCGAACCACAACTGAAGTGATGTCGTATTCAGGAAGTCTAAGGTGTTAGTCTTGTTATAACTGCCGAGTGATGCATCGTAGAGTGGGTTCGAAATGTCGTGATAAAGTGAAGAACGTAACTTACCATCAGCGTCGTATGGGTTCTCGTATGGGTTCATTTTCACCCAGTCTGAGAAGTCACCATAAGGTGATTCGTTGTTTGTTACGGATGTGATCGTAGAACTGTTTGATACAAAGAACTTACCAGAAACATTGTAAGACAAACGGAAGTTGGTTGATAAACGGGTACGATCGGAGCCTTTCATGACACCGGAATCCTTACCATAGCGTACGCCAAGGTTATATTTGGCGCGCTCATCACCACCATCAATACTCAAACTGTGCGACTGTGAGAAGGCATTGCGTAGTGGTTTTGCCAACCAATCAGTCTCAACACCGCTCTGGATGTTATTATATATGCGTGCATAATCCAAGTCATATTGATACTGACGAGTAGGATCTGAGTCGGTAAATAGACCTGCTAACCGCTCATACTCAAGTTTCTGGCGTGCATTCAATAGATGGTAATCGTGTAAGTCTGGTGTTGACAGGCGGACTGTACCACTGTAGTTGAGTTTCAACTTTACCACCTTTCAGGGTCTTTGTTGTAATAACAATGACACCAGCTGATGCTTTTGCACCATAGAGAGCAGATGCAGATGCATCCTTAAGAACGGTGACTGTCTCAATATCATTCATGTCCATGTCGGCAACATACTCTGGTGTGACCTGCGCACCATCAACGACATAAACAGGAGTGTTGGCTTGTCCTTCGAATGTTGCACGTCCACGGATGTTGATTTCTGCTACCTTGTTAGGGTCGGAACCTTTGAGGTTGTCATCAGCAATGACCATACCTGGGACGAAGTTTGCAATGCTTTGCAACACATTCTTCGTACCGACGTTCATTAATTGGTCACGTGTAACAGAAACCTGTGAGCCTGTGAACGAGTTTTTATTTTTGGTTTGATAACCCGTTACAACCACTTCCTGCATCTCTTTTGTGTCCTCGTGCATAGTGAAGTTGGCTGCTGAACCGTTCTTTACCGTTCTCGTAATGGTCTTATAACCAATGTATGACACTGTCAACCGTGCCTCTTTTAAGTCGGTTTGTGCCTGATATTCACCGTTTATGTCTGTTGTGTATCCTCCGTTAACACCATCTATTCGGATAATAGCACCGATGATTGGGTCACCGTTTACATCAGTTACCTGACCGTAAATGCCTTTCTTACGCTGTACAGGTTCTTTCTTTGCAAATGTCAGTGTGTTACCATCAACTGTATAGGTAAATGGCAACTGGTTTGATAAGCTTAGTAACAAACTTGAAACAGACTGATTGCGCACGTCAAGGGTAACACCTGTAAGTGTTTTGACGTCTTCATCGGCAAATTTAACATTCAGTCCTGTCTGTTTTGCAACCTCATTTGCAAATGTTTCTACTGTTGCATCGCGCATTGAGAGTGTAACCTTTGCCCCGTTAAGCTCTTGAGCTGATGTGGGAAGGCAGAATGGACCAAAGCATAATAGGCTCAAGATAAGAGCACAAATCATGCGTTGGAGAAAAGTAGTCTTCTGCATCTTTCTCTTATTTTTGGATTGTTATTTGAAGCAATATGTATAGCCCCTGATGATAATATAATCTTTTTAACCTGATTACTATTGATGAAAAAAAGAGGGTGGTCGTCCTCAATATTAATAAAACTAATACCTGTGAATTGATAATTTCGTTTTTTTAAAAACGACTGCAAATATATAAAAAAACAAGGAATATCAGCTTCTTTTTTTATATAAATTTGAATAATTTTTTTATATATCTTGCTCTGTTTTGATTCTTCTTCAACATCCTGTACTGAATGCTTTTTTTGTTATTATTATCTTGATACTTGTGTCTTTCACTATTTAAAAATAATGTGTTAGCTTTTGAAATGTATTTACAGAAAAAGCATTTGAGAGTGTATTGAGAGTTGATAGGATGTAGATAAAAGTGACTTTGTAAACTGTTGATTTATAGAAGGTTATAAAGAGGCTGGTAAAAGACGCCCTTTTGCATTGCAAAAGGTGCCCTTTTGAGGTGCAAAAGGGCATCTTTTACTCATCAAAAGGGCACCTTTTACAACGCAAAAGAGCACCTGTTGTTTTTCAGTATACGAATTTCTATTACATTGTGTCCTGATGATCCTATTTTGGTCCTTTATGTTTGTTGATGTGAACGGTTGTCAGGCTGCAATCATGGGCTTGATGGTGATAAGGGAGAAAGCTTCATCTTCAATTCATCTCTTTGCTATTTGCCCATATCAGAATAAAGCGTTATTTTTGCAAACCAATGCTTTTTATTCAAGAAGATATTATATATATAAAGGTGTGGAAAAGGAAACTCTAAAGGAAAAAACTGCCAAAGGACTGTTTTGGGGGGCACTGAATAATGGTACGATGCAGCTCCTGAATATCATAATCGGTGTTTTTCTGGCACGTCTGTTGTCGCCATCCGATTATGGATTAGTGGGAATGTTGGCAGTATTCACTGCTGTTGCAGGTGCTTTACAAGAGAGTGGCTTTACCTCAGCATTGGCAAATATGGAGCATCCTACGGGTAAAGATTACAATGCAGTCTTCTGGTTCAGTACCCTTATGAGCTGGGTTTCCTATCTTGTGTTGTTCCTTTGTGCTCCGTTAATAGCAGCGTTTTTCCATCATGAAGAACTTATAGGGCTGTCACGTTTTATCTTTGTATCCTTACTTTTCTCTGCTATCGGCACTGCTCCTACAGCATATTTGTTTAAGAACATGATGGTTCGGGAGACTACGTTGTTACGAGTTTCTTCGCTTGTAGTGTCTGGGGTAGTAGGAATAGTGTTGGCTTTTCGTGGTTATGCATATTGGAGTCTAGCTTGGCAACAGGTAATTTACATAACGTTGACAAGCTTTGGGCGTTTCTTTCTGATTCCTTGGCGACCATCTTTCCATATTGATTTTACGCCGATTCGGCATATGTTTTCCTTTAGTTATAAGATTCTTATAACGACAGTGGTCAATACGATAAGTCAGAATGTACTTACATTTATCTTCGGCAGACTCTATTCTGCAAAGGCTGTAGGCAACTTTTCTCAGGCTTTTAAGTGGGATACGATGGCAAGTACCTTTGTTTCAGGAACCATTTCACAGGTTGCTCAACCTGTTTTGGTGGAGGTTAACGGTGATGCTGGGCGTCAAGTGAATGTCTTTCGTAAGATGTTACGCTTTACAGCCTTCCTTGCTTTCCCCGCAATGTTTGGTCTTGCAATGATCTCACATGAGTTTATTCTACTGTTGATATCCGATAAATGGGCAGAGAGTGTCCCTCTTTTGCGTATACTTTGCATCAGTGGTGCCTTTTTACCATTCTATACAATGTATCAAAACCTTATCATCAGTCGTGGAAAGTCAGTTGTTTACATGTGGTGTACGATAGCTTTGATTGTTGCACAAATTGTGTTTGTCATTCTTTGTTATCGTGAAGGAATCGTGTTTATGGTCAGTATCTATACGCTTGTCACGGTTCTTTGGCTCTTTGTATGGCAGTATTTTGCGGGGAAAGAGATAGGTCTACGATTGTTTGATGTCATGAAAGACATCTGTCCTTATCTCTTTGTGTCAGCTGCAGTGATGCTTGTTACTTACTTCTCAACGGTCTTTATCAGTAATCTTGTGCTGCTATTAGTTGCTCGTGTCTTGCTTGCTGGTATCCTTTATTTCGCTATTATGAAGTTGTCTGGGTCACAAATGCTGAAGGAATGTCTTGCTTATTTGCACCGACGTAAGGCATGATGATACATATACAGTTGCATGACGGGATAGAGCCATGCACGAATCATCTTTATGAAGCTACCACCTGAGGTCTGAAACAACCTTTGGTGGTTTTTTGTTAGTAGGTATTGTAGTCTTAAGAAAGCCCATAATCCTTTCTTCGTTTCAAGTTTCATGATAGCTTTTGCTTCGATGAAATCGTGATAATTGGTTGTTATTCCTTCCATGAACGCTAACTTTCCTTTGTAAATAGGAAGGGCTATGCTTCGTGCTTGGTGGTAGTGGCGTAGTCCCCATAGCAATTCATACAATCCATTCTGCCATGAAGGCAGACTCCGACTGTAGTCGTTGTACGTCGTAGCATCGGTATGTCGCCGGAAATTCACCAATACTTTGTTGCAGAAAGCTATACTATTGTGGCTTGCAGCGAGTATGCTGAGGGCTGCATCATAGAGTGATACGTTGAAGAATGGATGTGTCGCAGGTGGCATCATACGCAATAGCTCTCGGCGGAAGAGCATGGTATGCCCTGGAAGACCGAGGAACATCATACGGAAAATGCTTACGTTACGCGGTCTGTTATCGAAGTATGCGAAGGAACCATCAGTGGAAAACGGTCGTGTAAGCCCACTACAGAGGAGCTTATTACCAATAGTCGTCATCTGATTGGCTATCTTATCAACCTCCCAGATGTCATCTTGGTCGGCAATAGCAATGAAATCACCCGTCGTTCGATGCATGGCTGAGAGGAAATTGGCGTTGACTCCGTGTGTTCCTTCATTGTGATAGATGTGTATGAGAGGATATTTCTTCGTATTCTTCCAATATTTGCCATGTGTTATCAGTCGATCCGTCATCCTGAATGATGATTTCGTGCAGTGGATAGGTCTGTGCTAAGATTGAATCAAGCTGCTCCTGCAGATATTTAGCACCATTATAAGTGCATAAAACGATGGAAACGGGCTTTTTTTCGGTCATAATTAGTGAAGGGATAAGAGGGTTAGAGCAGTGTTATAGCTAATAAGATAAAATGTAAGGGCACTGATTAAGGTTACTAAACAGATTCTTTTCTTTCCCTTTGTAGTACTTATTAGGTATGCAGAACTTATCGGAATGGCATATGCCCAATGGGCAGTCATGATGTAGATTTCGTTGATTCCGAAACCTAATCCTAAGTGAAGTAGCATGTCAATGGCAAAGAAAGAGAATGCAAGCCATAGGAATTTACTCCGCTTTCCAGCCCATAAGCCCATAATAAAGAGAAGGATAATAATGCCTTCTACAATATAATTGATAGCATAACTGTATCTTACGATGACTGGACGATCACGCATCACATCGCCAAGTGTGTGTTGTTCGTGTAGTTGGAGTGACTCTCCGAAGAGATTTTCCACAATAGTTGCAGAGCGGGAGGTCGTTATGTCGGTCCAATTTAGGAACCTTTCTTTGCTCATAGGCTTCCCTGAATGTGCGTTTTGGGGCTCTTGTGCCTTCTTTCGTAGCTGCTCTTTTCGATGATTTCGCCATATTTCCTTGAATTTTATGGCTTGCTTGGCACTGTCTTTTATCTGTGTTGTGTCACGAAATGCTGCTAACATTTTAGCTTTATCAGCTTTAATAGCTTGTGCACGTTGGACTTTTCCTGCGTGAACACTGTCTGCGACAAATGTGTTATATTCCCATTCGCTGAATCCACATAGAACTGCTGCGGGAAGGAGAATGGCTATAAAAAGGTGAGATGGACGAAAAAAAGACTTTCCATTGCTGAAGAAACTGGCAAGAAAGACCTTTATTCCGTTGTTGAGTGATACTCCCGCTGTTAGGAAAAAGAGTAGGATAGTCTGCCATTTCTTCATCTTTCGCCCCTCTTTTATCTGCTTCCCGGTTATATATAAGACCAAGAGGAGCAGACATAATGATATGATGAAATGGTCAGGAGATATGGCTGCCAGCATCACATAAGCGAAGGAAAAGAGGAAGAATGCTAATATTGAGGATTCAAAACGCGACAGACAGACAAGCTCTTTGCCTATTCTCATCATGAAAAGGAAAGCATAAATAGAACTAATAAGCAAGACACAGGACACAAGAAACGCCCCACAGTTTATCCCAGTCAATGACATTAACAGCTGATTGATAAGATAAACGGGGTAATAATAGAAGGCAAGCAGTGGATGACGGTTCACATCAAACGCTGTTGTCCAGTCTGTAACGACACAAAGGGTTAATGGATCGAAGCCGGAAATGTGGAAATTATCAATGAAAACCTTCCTAAAGTCTTTGTTGATAACGGAGAATTTAGAATAATAATGGCTGATAACGGCAATATGCATTACCATTTGCCATAGAAGAAGAGGACTACTGGTAGGCGCTCTTCTTTCTTTATCTTCAGAAGATGATATACTTTCATGACAGAAGATACCTGGCTATATGTCCTGCATTGTAAATCCATAGATACGCAGTGAGAACAAGTAACAGGGCACGCAGTAGTTGTTGAGGCTTGTGGGACAATCCTTTCAACATATATCCATACGCTATTGGGATAATAAAAGCCCATCCTGCAGTCATGATATATACCTCATTAATGGCAAAACCAAGTATAAGGTGGAGTGTGATATCGCAGGCAAACCATGCTAATAGCATTTGGAAGAAACGCTTACGATAACCGAAGACGATACCGATAATGAACAATAGGACGATAATAGCTTCTATAGCATAATTCAAAATCCAGTTATATTTAACAAAGATGGGACGGTCCCACAATACATCTTTTAATAGATATTGCTGGTGAAGTTGGATAGATTCACCAAATAAGTTTTCTATTAGCGTCTCGCTACGTGATGTGGATACGTCCATAAGTCGACCTATGGTACTGTTGTATGCAGCCTTTCCCGTATGACTTCTTAACCATGCATCACGCTGTCTCTTATATTCGTTGACTTTCTTGGCATCTCTTTTCTTGTTTACCTGCTCAATATTGTGTACTACTTTCTGCTGTGGAACTTCAAGAAGGTAGTATTGTGACTGCTGGATTCCTAATAATAAAAGGAAGGGAAGGATGACACCTATCGTTATAAACTTCCACTTAAAGGTTCTTTTACCATTTGTAAATAGGCCTGCAAGGAGTGTTTTAGTACCGTTGGATGTGGCCATGCCAGCTGTGAAGAAGGTAAGTATAAAGGATTGCCAGGCTGTTAATTGTCGTTGTTTCTTAATCTTCATGCCGGTGATATACATGGTCATGGACAGTAACATCAGGGAAATGATGAAATGATCGGGGACCATTGATGGAACCAGGACATGTCCAAAAGAAAAAAGAAGTAAAGTAAGTAGGGTAGAATCAGCCTGACTAAGCTCTATGACTTCGCGGAAAATGCGATACATAAATACTACTGCATAGAAAGCGGAGAAGATGATTATGATTGCCATGAAGTACACAGCAAAGTTGTAACCTACGTTCTGTATGAGCCAGGAGTTCAATAGGTAAAGTGGATAAAGGAAGGTTAGATAGAGCGGATGACGTGCTGTCTCGAAGTGAATACGCATACCAGAGATGGTGATCCATGACCAGTTATCATATCCGGACATACGAAAGTTCTTTGTGAAGATGCTCCAGAATCCTCCTTGTGCCCCCATAGTGTATACATGATAATGGCTGGCTATGACCAAAGCATTAAACACTATGAACACGAAAAGCATGCAGAACGCAAGCAAACGTTCCTCTTTTTTTACTTTGAAGATATTGAATAGTGACATTAAAAAACAGTAAATAACTGCTGCAAAGGTACGAATTAAAGAAGATTAAACAAAGAATTACACTTAAGAAGTCACTCTATCACAGTGGAAGGTGTTGTTATACTGGTTCGTGCGGATGCTTAGCACCATATGTGTTGGTACCCCGCACCAGTGGAGCTAGGCTGCAGCACAATAGCAAAAGGGCACCTTTTACCAGCGTGTTGTTTGTAGAGTAAATCATAAACTCATTTCTTTTTCAAGAAGAAACGTACTAAAAGGAAGTTGATAGGTACGCAGATTGCAAACATTGGGACCATTGCGAGTTGTTTCTTTAAGCCCAATGATAGGAAAATATGGAGGGTAAATGTTTGCAGAAGGTAGTTGATTACATGTGAAAAGATGAAACCGGCACCCCTTTTTGCCGTAGATTGTACGCGAAATGTGTATTTTGTGGATGCTATGTAGTTAAATATGAAGCTGACGATATAGGCAATTGTGTTTGAAAAGAGTGGATGAAGCCATTGTATTAAGAGCAGGTATGTACTGTATTGGATGATAACAGCCAATGTTCCTACAATGATAAAACGGACGATTTCACCGAGTTTTTCATTTTTCTTTTTAGTCTCTGAAGGGCTTAAAATATCCTTTATCTGCATAATTTATCAATTCTTTATCTCCCCGACTGTCACCAAAGGCTGTCAGATGGTAATCCTCTCGTTGAGGATAGAGGGCTTTTAATCGGTTTACTTTTTCCTGTCCGTAACAGTTGGCAGTAGTAAACATTCCAGTTAAATGCCCGTTTTTTACTTCTATTTGAGTCCCTTCTATTTGGATTTTATCACCGAATTCATCGAAAAAAGGACACACCCAATTGTCTATACTTGCACTGATAATGATGACTTTGTCTCCTTCTTCAAGGGCTTTTCTAATCCTTTTTATTCCTGCAGGACGAAGGAGTCGCTGTTTGTTGGTGTGCGCAAAGTCTCTACATAGCAAATTAAATCGGTCTATTTCCATGTTACGGAAAAACCAACTAAAGACCTTTTGCTTTGCTTTCTGGTTGGAATAAAGATGTAGTTTCATCAATAATAATAGTGGAAGGTGCAGGAGAAATCCCGTCATAGTCTTCCTTTCACCATGTACATAACGGATAAACTCAACGAATGTATCCTTCTTTGTCAGGGTTCCATCAAAGTCAAATGCACAGATTTTCATCTTAATACGTAGATAATAAAGAGGAAAGCTAAACCGAAAGCTAAGACAATGAGTTGTGTAAAGCGGTCACGGAGGATGACTTTGGTGGGGTCTCCGCTCTTCTTATCCACCACCGCGATCTGTATATAGCGTAATAAACCAACGAGAACAAACACACTTGTGAGATAGAGATAGTCTGTATGGAAGTTCTGAATAGTCTCAGGACTGACCGTATACATGATGTAACACACTAAAGTGACGCTTGACGTGATGGTAATAGCTTGATTAATGAAGTCAAATTGTAGCGGATTGTGTTCTGACGTGGGGCATGTCCTGTCTCATTCATCCTCACAACGTCATCTCTACGTTTGGCAAAAGAGAGGAATAACATGAGGAGAAAGGTCATTAAAACAATCCATTTGCTCAGATGAATGGAGGTAGATACACCGCCAGCCAAGACTCTGAGAACGAATCCGAAGGCAACGATACAAACATCAATAATGGCATATTGCTTAAGTTTTAGGCAGTATCCGATGTTGAGTAGCCAATAAAAGGCGATGACTCCAGCTGTTTCCAGCTGATGATCATATAATAAAAAGGTCGAAGCCATCGATAAAATAAGCATTAAAACCATTAGAGTATAACCTTGTGGGATACTGATGGCACCTGAAGCCAACGGCCTATTGCATTTGATTGGATGATGTTTGTCGTCTTCAATGTCAATGATATCGTTCAGACAGTATATGGATGAGGCTGCAAAAGAGAACGATAAGGCTGTTATCAAGCCTGCATAGATGGCTGATGGGTGTAGTAATGCACCACCAAAGAATACTGGTAGGAGTACAATGAGATTCTTAATCCACTGTTTTGGGCGAATTAATCGTATGAGGTTCTTCATTTTAATCTTTTCTCTATGGGGGTTATCAAACGGTTAAGGCTTGTGTGGAGCAACCATGCTAATGGCAAAGTAATGGCTGTAGTCATAAGGAATGTAGGCCAATAGCTCCAACCTTGCTCTTCAATATACTGCAAAACAAAGTGATCATGGATGAGATATGCTTCTAAACTCAGCGCTCCAACGAAGGATAACATCCTGTTAAAGAAACGAGGTGTACGCCGAAAGACACGGTTAAGGATAAGAATTGTTGTGATTGTCAGTGGGATGTAGAGCATCCTTTCAAGGAAAATAGGGAACTGACCATGCTTTTCTTGCTCTAAAAAGATGCTGGAGGCAAGTGCCATTACAAACATAATGAGAATCATCCATATAGAGGCTCCATCCATTTTCTCCTTCCTTTGTACTGCTGCTGCAATGTTTATACCTAAGAAATAGATAGGTACACGACTCCAAAAGATCTCTAAATGTCCCAAAGTCTCGTGTATTGGCGTAACATATTGGACAAGAATGCACCACATTATCATTGCTACTGGTAGCCAATGGTAGATAGGGTGACGTATAATAAGGTTCATATAGAAGGGGCTAACGAGGTATAAAGCCATGATAGCAGGGATATACCAGAAGGTTAACTCATCGTTTATCCAGAAGTTCCAGTTGATAGTTATATTACCGATGAGATCGATTATATTTGTACTATGCCCACTGTGCCCGACAAAATCGGGACATAGAAAGTCAGGAATGTAATACAAACAGGCAATGATAAACCATGCTGGATAGATTCGAAGGAAGCGTCTGGAGAAGAAATGACTAAGAGAAGGCTTCTTAGTCCATGAGAACCATAATCCCATTCCGCTAAGGAATAAGAAGATATCTACGCCAATGTTTCCGATTCTTCTTAGTCCAAAGAAAGTGTCATCACGGGGAAGTCCAACGTGAAAGAGTATGACGAAGATCATAGCTGCCCCCATCAGCTCACCGCGATAGCGGCTTATATTAGCTAATTCAATCTCTTTTATCTTCATTTATAGCGATGGATTGGGTATTTTCTTCATTAATAGTTTGAACAACCATGCCAAACAGATGGAAGAAATAATGTATAAGAGCAGTCCTGTATAGTAGTCACCACCACGGGAGATGGGGATGAAGATCTTTCTTGTTATTGGATGACAGACAAAAAGGGCTGCAGAGATGCTACCCATCCATGCCAATCCGGTTGTTAACCACGTACTGTTCTTGCCAGATAGTGCTGGTATTGCACTTAGAATCTTGACAAAGCTGATTGCTGCAGAGCATACTGCCAGTGGTACAAGATACCAACTGAGATAGGTAAAGCTCATCAGGAATACCGCAATAGTAGAGACGATGAACACGACAATATGCGTGCTCATAGACCAAGGACGCATATAACGCGCATAAAGAAGTCCTGCTCCAAAAGGTAGAATACCCCCAATGCAATTGTATCTCCATCGGTTTAGCGCATCGCTTTCAGGGTCACAAGCCAATTGAATGGCAGCACATAGCAAGATTAAAGCTACTGTCCATGTCCAATGACGACGATACATGAAGAGTCTGTAGACGATATAAAGCTGGATCATTAGACCAAAAAACCAGTAAGGGCCAGGCCATATTATATCATCGGGATGCGGAAGAACATTATTAAAAAGTCCCATTTGACCGATAATATCTATGACAGAATAATGGTGTTGACCAGGCGTTATAGCATCTAACATTGTGAATGCTACAAAGCCAACTATCATCATTCTGAATAGTTTCAGCCAATGGTAACGGATAAACCCTGCAACAGGAAGTGTTGAAACGGGCTTTGACAGTTCTGCTCTGGGCTTTCGTACTTCTTGGTAAGCCCATATGCAGATAGGAAAAGGAACACTGGTACACCGTAATGGCCGAAGAAAGAAAGGATATGGAATGGTAGTAGACCAGTCCAATGAGAATGGAGTACCTGGTAGAACCAATCAACATTATGCTTGAAGTATTGATATTCGTTCTCCTGAACCACAGGTCTTAGCCAGTGGCAATAGTTATGTAAGAAGATACCTATGATGGCAATACCTCTCAAGACATCACATTCTGTTCTTGTCAGGAGTTCCTTTTTCATTTCTTTTGTTCGACGAGTTGATCGTAATCGGTAGTATTCTTCAGTACTCTTGGGCGCATCTCGTTATACTTAGGGCTGAGAATGTTATACTCAGGATGATAGTCTTTAGTACTAATTCCTGCTAAGTAAAGTAACATGTGGGGTAATGCGTCCGTCATAAAACGGCGATTCTTAGCCTTAATAATCTCTTTATATATCTCAGGATGCTCTGCTGCATACTTGCGTGAACAGTAAATCCAGAATGGAATCTCAAACTCGTAACGTGCCAAATCATAGTCTATGGCTGCTGAATGGTTCCTACATATAAATCCTCTGTTGCCTTCATAACATTCCTCACCATGGTCAGGCATATAGATAACGATGGCATCTTTGTTCTCGAAGCGTTTGACAATCTGGTATACAATGGAGTCATTATATAGTACGGCATTGTCATAATCTGCCAGAATACTGCGACGTTGTTCGTTGAGATCAGCACGTTTTTTCGCGTAATCATCGGCTGTGAAGTGCCTACGATCGTCTGGAAAGCGTTGTCTATAGCTCACATGTTGACCGATAAGATGGAAGATTATGAGGTTATGGTCTGTATTTTCCTTTTCAAGATCCTTGTCATAGTCATCCAATAGTCCACGGTCGAAACGGTATAGGCGGGTATTGCGTGAATCAAACATAGCCTTTGACAACTCAGGATGGTTCAGAAAGAACCCTCCACTGAAGTCATAAACAGCCTGTTTAGCCTTAGGAAGGAACTGATTAGTGATGAATGTGACGTGATATCCAGCCTTTCGGAAGAGTTCTGGGAATAGTGGATAGTCGCACCATTCGCCTTTTTCGCCTACAACATGTAGAGAAAAGACGTTTTTAAACACGAAACTGGTCAGGTTCCATGGTGATACGACATCACTGAAAGGTACTAATAAACCTGTTTTCTGCAGTTTTATCTGGCGTGGAGTCGTTGGCATGAAGTAGCCATACTGCTGCGAGTGATGCTTGCCATAGCTTTCACCTATGATAAGAACAATGTTTGGCGACTTGAAAGAACAACTGTCAACTTGCATTTGTCCTTCGCTTCAATGAGTCTGCCAATCTGTTGTGAGGCTAACTCATTGGAAAAGATACTGAAAGCCAGACGGTAGACTGGAAGATAGAACTGTGCACAGTCTTTAGTTGTTAGCTCATGTTCTACGGAACCAATGGTATCCATAGAGAACATCTGGATCATTTCACCCTTATTATGTGCTGAACTGCAGACAGACCAAGGGAGAAGAATGAGACATAAGCCGCCTGTTGTTGCTTCTAAGATGTCTTTCATCCTGCTATTAAGTGACAGTCTCAAAGGTGAACATCTCTTTTTAATGATACCAGGCAGGATGGTTGCCAGAATATGAATCAGCATTATGAGCAATATCAGACCTACACCAGAGAATATTAAGTCCGTCGAGAAATAGCTGTTAAAGAACTCACTCGCCTCTCTACCATCGGTTTCTCCTACTAAAAGGAGCATGGACGGATTGAGCGTGGACTGGAATTTCTCCCAGCAAAAGACATCTGCAATGGTCGTAATGTAAGCGATTACGCAGAACAATCCCCTAATCCATGGGCGGATTTTTCTGGGAATGATTGCTAGAAGGGTACATAAGATATAGAGATCGAGAAACAATTCTAACCACAGATTCCCATAAACAGATGCATCAGGGTCATTACTTGGTAACTCAATGTACGAAGCGATGATTCCGATGAGGTACATGAAGAAAAAGAAAGATGCATTTGCTTTTAAGGGCAGACCCACCTTCTTCAATAGGTTAATGACGTTTCTCAAACTTCCCATGTATACATTATTATTTAGTGCAAAGTTAACTTAATTTTTATGATATGCCAAGTCTTAGTGTGACAATTAACATTTTAGGCAGGTTGTTATAGGGAAAAAAAGAGAAAAAAATTAGACTTAATGTATAAGGAAAGATTTTTAACTTTATTGGCAAATAAGGCTGTGCAGAAGAATGTTTAGAACTATATTATTTTTGCACATGGTTTCCCTTTTTATAATTGTAGAATAGTAGATTTTATTTCTGAAAAGGTCATTTTTTTATCTTAATATGCTCTGTAAAATATGATGAACTTTTTGGTAGTAAAATATTTTTTGTTACCTTTACAAAGTTGAATTGAACTAAATGAACAATAAAAACAATCTGACAGAAGCCGCAATCTCTAATTTCAAAGATATTGTTTCGTTGATGGAGAGCGACAGAACCACGGTAGAAGGTGAGGTCTATGTGGGTTCTAAGTTTCTTGTTACCATAGGCTGTAATCCTTTTTTCAGACCGATAATAGACGAGCAAAGCCCTGTTTGCATGAATGTGGCACGTGTAGTTATCATAAGAAGTGGATGGTGTGAGCCAGTAATTGGTTTCAAGAAGTATCGCTGTGGGCCTGGAGATATGCTCTTTATTAATTGGGGTGTCATGCTGAATGGTGATTCTTTTGGGGCTAATACTACCTTTGATGGTATCACAGTAACGGAAGAATATATGAAGCTTGTCTTTGGTGGAAGGATGCCGGAGGTGTTCCTTTCTCCTGGTTTGTGCTTCTCTGTCCATTTGTCAGAGCGTGAACAAACTGTGTGGAAGCAGTATGTGCGCACGCTGTACAACCTCGCTCATATCCGGAATATAGACCCTGGTGTTATTCGTTCACTCTTTGTTTCTGCGTTGAACTTCACAGAATCAATGTATAAGTCAAAGGGAAGTGATAATCATATAGCATGGTCACGCAACAAAAGAGCTATTGAACGCTTCATTCGTTTGGTAAATGATCATGCTAAAACGGAGCACGAACTTGACTTCTATGCTTCCCAACTTGATATGACGACACACTATCTTGGCATGATCATAAAGAAAGATACGGGTACAACAGCAAAGGAATGGATTGACAAGACGTTGTGTGTTTTGCTGCAATTAGAGCTGAGGCATACAAGCAAACCACTAAAGGTGATAGCTGATGAGTTTAATTTTGTATCCTTAAGTTCGCTTTGTAAATTCTTTAAACGCCGTACTGGGATGACTGCGAGTGCCTATAGATTATTGTCAGATCATGAAGAATAGGATCTCTTAGACTGTTATACTATATTATAATAAGAATCTATCCAAACTTTGTGAGGATAGATTTTTTTGTTTCTTCTTTATTTCTTTTTCTCTATTTTTGTGTGGATGATACTGTAGATATCATCATTTTGAGCTTGCTTTCTTCTTGGGTTACGATAAGCATATGGGTAGGAGAGGAATTCTAATTCTGTATTTAAGTAATAGAGAAATATCTTTACGAATAAAGAAGGAGGGTAAAGTGAAAAGCAAAGTAGAAACTATGATTTGCTGTTCTGTAATATCTTGAGGATCAAACACTTATAAAGTGCTTTGTAAAAGGGCATCTTTTGCATTGCAAAAGGGCGTCTTTTACACTCCAAAAGGGCACCTTTTACATCGTGAAAGGGCGTCTTTTGCAACGTAAAAGAGCCTCTTCTAAATTGCAGTTATGAATAAATCTTACAAACATAGGTACTTACTGACGGTTTATTACTGGATTTACGTAGATTTGATATGTTTAGAGTTATATGCAAAGAGAGGATAGAATAGGGGGTAAAAAATAATGTTAAATTCGTTTTTTTCTGTACAAATTGAAATGAAGTCTTTACCTATCTTTGTAAATATCATATAGAATGAAGATCAGAGATCTGTACCTACTTACGTCTATTTCGGATACAGTAAGTTGTTGGAAGGAGTAAAAATGTGGTTTCTTGATTGCTGTATGCGATGAAAATACAGTGAGAAATATGGAGAAATCGCAATAGCATATGAGGGAAAAGATAATATGATACAGAGGGGATTATCCCTATAGCGAGCTCTTTGTTTATACTTAGTGGATCAAATATATAATAGAAAAGATACTACTGCCTAAATATTATTCAATAGAGACAATTATGAAGTGTCATAATGATGATTAAGTGTTTAATTGTAAAAAGGGCAGCTTCCTGTTGCAGGAAGTTGCCCTTTCTTTTCTGTATCTGACTCTAATAATAAGCGGCTTTTACACCTTATTATATATAATGTCTTTGAGATTACATGATATGTAACCAGCGAAGGATGTCATTTAGGTTGGCAAATACCATTAGAATTATCAATAACGTAATACCAATATATTCTGCCCGAACCATGAATTTCTCTGAAGGCTTGCGACGAGTAATCATCTCATATAACAAGAATACAACGTGTCCGCCATCCAATGCAGGGATAGGAAGAATGTTCATGAATGCAAGAATAATGCTAAGGAAGGCTGTCATAGACCAGAACATATACCAATCCCAGTAAGGAGGGAAAAGACTTCCTATGGCTCCGAAGCCTCCTAAGCTCTTTGCACCATCAGCAGAAGCAAGATAACGGAAGTTCCCGATATAGCCGCGCAGTACGCCCCATCCATGCTTTATACCTGCAGGGAAACTCTCAAAGAAGGAATAATGCTCCTCTACAGGCTTATAGTAAGTGGCTAAAGTAGACTGGTAAACACCGAGTTTCAAGTCTGGTGTCATGAGAACTTTCATTGTATCAATTTTCGTTTCCCCCTTATGTTGTACTGTCAAAACGACTGTTCGAGCCATAACAGAGTCCTTATGGGTATTCTTTACAGCCATTACATCGTTTAAAACACCCGTCTGATAGTTAACGTCAGTCCATGTTGAAACAGGCTTTCCATTGATAGATTTTATCTCATCTCCTGCTTTTATACCCGCTTTGTCAGCTGGTGTACCTTTCATTACACTGTCAACTTGTGCTGGAATATATGGTTCTGCAAAGAAAGGACGTGTCTTTATCATTGGCAACATGTCCATATCGCCAGATAGTTTTATGCTGACCTTCTTGCCATTTCGTAACACATCAACACGCTTTGCTTGTGCTATCTGGCGGAAGAAGTCACCGTTTACGTTGGCATACTCACGGAAAGGTCCTTGGTCTGTACCAAGCATTACGTCATGATCATGGAATCCCAACGCCTTAGCATCTGCATTAAAGCGCATGCCCATCTTCATATCTGACACTTTAAAGTAAGTATCTCCCCATGTAAACATGATCATAGAGTAGATGAACAGAGCCAATACGAAGTTGACAAGTACGCCACCAATCATGATAAGCAGGCGCTGCCATGCTGGTTTTGTTCGGAATTCCCAAGGCTCAGGGGCCTTTCATCTGTTCAGTGTCAAAGCTTTCATCAATCATACCAGAGATTTTGCAATAGCCACCTAAAGGTAACCATCCCATTCCGTACTCTGTATCATCTTTCTTTGGTTTCCAACTGAAGAGCTTTCCCTTCCATTTCCCGATACTAACATCGAAGAAAACAAAGAACTTTTCAACACGAACGCCGAAGAGTTTAGCAAAAAACATATGTCCGCCTTCATGCAGCAGGACCAATAAGGAGATTGCCAGAATAAACTGAAGCAATCTGATCAGAAATGTTTCCATTGACTTTTATATTCAAAATTTAGTGTTCATAATCTCCGTTGCCACACGTCTTGCTTCAGCATCCGTGCGAACGTATACATCATAATCTGGATTCTTATCATAAGAAACCTTGTTCATTGTCTCTTCTATGATATCTCCCATAGCGAGGAAAGAGCATTCTCCTTGTCGGAAACCAGCATTGACAATCTCATTTGCTGCATTCACTATGCATGGCATATTACCTCCTTTGTTGATAGCTTCGTAAGCAAGTGCGAGACACTTGAACTTCTTTACGTCTGGTTCGAAGAACTCTAAAGGCTTGTCAAACAGGTTGAGTCTGCTGCCATTCAGGTGTAGACGTTTCGGAAATGAGAATGCATATTGTATTGGAAGTCGCATGTCTGGAACGCCTAATTGGGCTTTTATGCCACCATCACAGAATTGTACTGCGCTGTGAACGATGGACTGAGGATGTATCAGTACCTGTATCTTTTCTGCTGGAACACCAAAGAGCCACTTTGCTTCTATTACTTCGAACCCTTTATTCATTAATGAAGCAGAGTCAATGGTAATCTTGCTCCCATGTCCCATGTAGGGTGTTTCAATGCATCTGCAGCAGTAACGCTCTTCAGTTGCTCATCTGTGAAGTTCCGGAATGGTCCTCCTGAGCATGTAAGAAGGATCTTCTCAATTTCGTTTTCTTCTTCTCCAACAAGGCTTTGGAAGATGGCACTGTGTTCACTATCTACTGGTAGGATAGGAGTATGATACTGTTGTGCAAGCTGAAGGATCAGCTCTCCTGCGACAATAAGTGTTTCTTTGTTTGCCAAACAAATCTTTTTTCTGGCTTTTATAGCATGTATGGTTGGGGCAAGTCCCGAATAACCAACCATAGCAGTGAGTACCATGTCTATCGATTCGGACTCTACTATCTCCTCTAAGGCTTTGCTTCCACTATATACCTTTACGTCAGGCATGTCTGAAAGCTCATGTGTCAAGGCATCGTAATAAGCCTCATCTGCTATGACTACAGCTGCAGGATGGAAACGACGTGCCTGTTCAGCAAGTTCTTTCCAACGATGATTTGCCGTAAGAGCATAGGCTTCATAGAGGTCAGGATGTTGTGAAATAACATCCAGGGCTTGCGTTCCTATGCTACCTGTGGAGCCTAATATGCAGATTTGTTGTTTCATTGTTCTTTCTATGTAATAAGGATCAGAGGTCGAGTAGTCCCTCTGGAATGTTTATGGTGATGGTCTTTTCTTCTGAATTGATAGCTGTTATCAATTCATTACTTGCTGGAATGAGTAGTTCATCACCTTCGGGTGAGTTGACTTCAAAGAGCGTATTGACCGTAGTCTCATCTACCGCAACTATCGTACCAACGTCTTTCTTGGTTGTATTGTCAATCAATGAGTAGCCAACAATTTGTGCCCATGACAGTTCATTAGTACCTTCTTCTGCTAATTTCCGTGGAAAATAAACTTCAGAACCTGTCAGTTCACGTGCTTGGGCTTCTGTATTGATGTCACAAAACTTCATCAAAACGATCTCATCTGAGCGGAATCGGTACTCTTCCATAAAGAAAGGTACAAGAATTCCATCCACATTTAATAGTAGATAGTTGGCATCAACGACATCAAAGACGTCATCAGAGTATTGCATTTGCACCTCTCCATGAACGCCATGTGGCTTCCCGATGCGTCCTATTTTATAGACATCCTCTTTCTTTATCATTGTCTCTACTTAATAATTGTGGGACTAAAAAAGTCTTTTTTATGATCTCTTCAACTTCTTGTAAGCCTACCCTTTATAGCTTTCTCTCAAAAAGTATATACCTTTTGGTCGAAAAGTATATACTTTTTAGCTAAAAAGTATATACTTTCTTGTCGAAGACTTTATCCTTTTTATCTGATAGTTGAAATGCGATAACCTAATAAGCCGATGAATGTTTCTTCTTTTCTATAAGGTTGATAAGCACTAAACATCAGTAGACTAACAAATTTCTACTCTCTGAACCTTTGCACCAAGAGCGTTTAATCGCCCTTCTATATTCTCGTATCCACGGTCAATCTGTGCTATATTGTCGATTCTGCTTGTGCCTTCAGCTGTTAAAGCAGCAATTAATAGGGCAATACCTGCACGTATATCTGGGCTTGACATGCGTCCTGCACGTAGCTTTTTAGCATGGTCATGCCCAACTACTACTGCACGATGTGGGTCACATAGGATGATTTGTGCACCCATGTCAATAAGCTTATCAACAAAGAATAACCTGCTTTCAAACATCTTTTGGTGGAAAAGCACACTTCCTTGTGCCTGTGTAGCTACAACAAGTAGAACAGAAATGAGGTCAGGAGTTAGCCCAGGCCATGGTGCATCACTGATCGTCATGATAGTCCCATCAATGAAAGAGTCTATGACATAGTGGTCCTGACGTGGTATAATAAGGTCATCTTCATCTTCAATAATCTGTACACCCAGCCTACGGAATGTGTCAAGTATCAATCCGAGGTTCGGGATAGACACATCTTTTATGCGTACACCATCCCCAACCATGGCTGCCATACCAATAAATGACCCGACTTCAATCATGTCTGGCAGGATACGATGCTCTGCACCATGCAATGATGTCACCCCTTCTATGGTTATAAGGTTACTTGCAATGCCAGTAATCTTTGCTCCCATAGCATTCAGTAAATGACATAACTGCTGTATGTAAGGCTCACAAGCAGCATTATAGATGGTCGTTGTCCCCTCAGCCATGACAGCTGACATGATAATATTTGCTGTTCCTGTAACAGAAGCCTCATCAAGTAACATGTAATCTCCAACCAATTTGTCCGCTTGTATCTCATAAACGTCACGATCTTCAATGCGAACAAAGCGTGCTCCCAGGTTTTTGAAACCAAGGAAATGAGTATCTAAACGGCGGCGACCAATCTTGTCACCACCTGGTTTAGCGATGGTTGCTTTCCCAAAGCGTCCCAATAAAGGACCAATCATCAGAACACTACCACGGAGAGATGAGCACTTCTTCACGAAATCAATGCTCTCAAGATAATCCAACTTTACCTCATCTGCTTGGAAAGAGAAATCATTAGCCCCCAATTTCTTTACTTTGACGCCGATATCCTGCAGAAGTTTGATAAGGTTATTTACGTCAAGAATGTTTGGAATGTTACGGATTATGACCTCTTCAGTTGTCAATAGTGTTGCGCAAATCACCTCCAAGGCTTCGTTCTTAGCACCTTGTGGAGCTATCGTACCACTTAGCCGATGTCCACCTTCTATAATAAAGGACTCCATGTTTCGTCGTTATTTCTTCTTTCTACGTGACTGTGTGAACTCTTTCTCGTTTATCTTATCAAACTTGAAAGTATCTAAATCGAGTTGTATCTTCCCATCAGTAAAGCGAGCCAAGTCTGATGCTACTCGCTCATCATCGCTTGATCCATGTCCCCATTGTAGAAGACTACGCTTCATTTGGTTGGCTATGGAGCGCATAAAGGTCTCTACGTTCACCTGGTTCCATTGTTTTGAGCTCTTCAAATGCCTCAAACAACAGTTTACCATAGTGTTTAACAGGGATGTTAGTCATAGGATAGGTCATTGGGTCAGGCTTTGTTGCTATTTTCAAAGCATCGCTGACATCATAAGGATAGTCGATATCTAATTTGAAGTTTGCCATTAAAGCCAAGTGATCCCACAGCTTTTGTTCATAACCAGCATTCCCTCTGTTCTGAGGATTCATGCGGTCCATGATGGCAATAATAGACTCTGCGCAGCTTTGGCGCTCTTCCTTTGTAGGGAGAGATATGGCATAATCTACCATATTTTGTACTTCACGCCCATACTGTGGTAGTATGAGCCGTTCACGCTGTGTGTTATAATCTAATCCTTCTATATTCATTTTCTTCTATTGACAGGGGTGTCGTGGGATATGAAAGGTGAATGAGAAAAAGTGTCAGTACTGTTATTTACCATTCACTATTCAAACTAACTTCTGGTTTATAAATACTAGTTGTATGACTCAGAGTAATGGTTTAGCCTCCTTGGCAACAAAGTCTTTGAGGTAGAAAGGTACATAATATGCGACATCCTCAAACTTTTCCTCTGCGATTCTCTTCTCAGCCAATGGTAACATGTTCTTTGCAAGGGCTTCAATGCCTGTTATCAGATGGGCATTAGGGTGATTGATCACCTTCATACATTTCTCAGCTCCATTGCCAAAGAAGTAAACTGGCCCTTTGTCAAGGTACTCTTGATAAGTGTTTTCATCAACGATATCTGCATGAATGGGACGAATTGTCTTCAAGCTACGGTCAAAAACCTGAGCATATACTTCCATTCTGCGAGCATCAATCATTGGAACAATCAGAGCATTTTCTTCTATCTCTTCGTGATGAAGAAGGACTGGTACGGCTAAAAGTTCCAAGGTTGGTATTGCCAATAGCTTTGTATTACGACCATAGCATATACCTTTTGCCATGGATACTCCTATGCGTAAGCCCGTGTAAGAGCCTGGACCACCACTTACTGCTACTGCATCTAAATGAAGGTTATTATCATCTATGAAGGACAAAGCCTCATCAACAAAAGTTCCTAACTTCTCTGCATGGTTCGGACCACTGTGTTCTTCCTTGTCAAAGACACAGCATCCATCATGACTAACCGCTACTGAACACACATTTGTGCTAGTATCAATGCTTAATATACAAGACATAAAAAAGTAATTATGTTCTAAATAACATGCAAATATACGCCTTTTTTTCTGCATTTTTTGTACATTTGCAGAAATTTAACGCGAAAAGCTCATGATACTATCAATGACTGGCTACGGAAAAGCTGTTGTAGCCTATAAAGAAAAGAAAATAAATGTTGAGGTTAAGTCGCTAAACAGTAAGTCACTCGACCTTTCTGCACGTATAGCCCCTCTCTATCGGGAGAAGGAAATGGAGATACGGCGTCTCATTGCACAGAAGTTGGAACGAGGAAAGGTGGACTTCTCGCTCTGGGTTGAGAAGGAAACGACTATTGATGCTACGCCTATAAATGCTGCTCTTGTAGAGAACTATTATCATCAGATAAAGTCTATATCCGCTAATACAGGTATCCCTGAGCCTTCGGATTGGTTCACAACTTTGCTCCGTATGCCTGATGTAACAGCGAAAACAGAAGTTGAAGTGCTGGAAGAAGAGGAATGGCATGCTGCCAAACAGGCTATTACGGAAGCTCTTGATAAGCTTATTGAGTTTCGAACTCAGGAAGGTGCCGCGTTACAAAAGAAGTTTACGGAGAAAATTGATAATATCTCTGCTTTGCTAAAGAGCATAGAACCGTTTGAAAAGAGCAGGGTTCCTAAGATAAAAGATAAGATTATCGATGGTTTAAAGCAGATTCCTGAGGTTGATTATGACAAGAATCGCTTGGAACAGGAGCTCATCTATTATATAGAAAAGCTTGATATCAGTGAAGAGAAGCAGCGTTTGAGCAATCATCTTAAGTATTTCCGTGAGACAATGAACGAAAGTGGACACGGAGTAGGCAAGAAATTGGGGTTCATCTCACAAGAAATGGGACGTGAAATCAATACTACTGGCTCAAAGTAATCAGGCTGAGATGCAGAACATCGTTGTCAAGATGAAAGATGAGCTGGAACAAATCAAAGAACAAGTGTTGAATGCTCTATAAATTCTTACTTAATCATACAAGATGGCAGGTAAATATTTAATCTTTTCAGCACCTTCTGGCTCAGGAAAAAGTACTATTGTGCAATGGTTGATGGAGGAACATCCAGAGTTAAAGTTGGCTTTTTCTATTAGTTGTACCACACGTGCACCACGTGGTACGGAGCGAGATGGAGTGGAATATATATTCCTTTCACCAGAGGCTTTCAAGGAAAAAGTTGCTAAAAACGAGTTCTTGGAGTATGAAGAGGTGTATGAAAACAGGTTCTATGGTACGTTGAAATCACAAGTAGAGCATCAGGTTGAAGCTGGGCAGAACGTTGTTTTTGATATTGATGTGAAAGGAGGTTGCAACATTAAGAGCTTCTATGGAGCACAGGCTTTGAGTGTTTTCATTCAGCCACCATCGATAGAAGAGTTGCGGCGTAGGTTAGTTGGCAGGCAGACTGATGATGCTGAGGCTATTGAAAGACGACTTGCAAAAGCCTCTTACGAGCTGACTTTTGCTGAAAACTTTGATAAGATTATCACGAATGATGACCTTGATAAGGCTAAGCAAGAGGTCTATGAGACGGTCAAAGAGTTTCTTGAACTTTGAAAAAGATTGGTATCTTTGGAGGGTCATTTAACCCTATCCATAACGGGCACATAGCCTTGGCTAAGGCTTTCCTTAAGGAAGAGAAGCTGGATGAGGTGTGGTTTATGGTTTCTCCACAGAACCCTTTCAAGGTTAATCAGCATCTTCTCTCCGACCATCTACGCCTTGAGATGGTGAGAAAGGCTTTGGAGAATGAGTCTCAACTGATTGTTTCCGATTACGAGTTCCATTTACCGCGACCTTCATATACGTGGCTTACGTTGCAGCATCTAAAAGAAGATTATCCCCAAGACAACTTTACGTTGCTTGTTGGAGGTGATAACTGGGCTGCTTTTGACCGATGGTATCATGCAGATGATATTCTTTCTAATTATCAAATAGTTGTTTTTCCACGTCGGGGAGAGAACGAATCAACTGTAAATCTTACTCAAGGAGTTCATTTCCTCAATGCTCCTCTTATTGATATTAGTAGTACGGAGATTCGAAGATATGTACAGGAAGGGCGGGATATATCCGCCTTCATACCTGCTTCTATTCAAGACGATGTCCTACGCTATTATCGAAAGCCATGAAAAACGCATCTTTTATTCGATGATTTCTTTGATATTTATTTCTGTTCTTATTGTTCTTTCTTTGTGAAACGGTCCTTTTAAGAGGCTTACGGGCATGTGGATCGTTGTGCACATGAGGGCAGAAAAGAAATCATTAACAAGTTATTCCCATAGTTCAGACTTGTTTTATAGGTTTCATTAGTTTTACTTTTTTTAATATTGATGGTTCATAGTCTGTTGTAAGAACTTTTCCTCTTTGAAAAGTAAGAGGCGCCCTTTTGCATTGTAAAAGGGCATATATTGCATTGCAAAAGGGCATCTTTTGCAATGTAAAAGGGCATGTTTTACAACGTAAAAGGGCGTCTTTTATAAACCTGTTTGTAATTGTTTGATTTCCTGTTTGTTACAAAGCCGAAAATTCAGTACGGTGTTCTGTATGTTGCTTTGTGGTGGTGTTTTTATTGTAAGATTATTTCGCAACAAATAAAAGCTCCCTTTTCTTCTTTCTTTTGTCGTTAGTTAAGACTGATATTTCTTAGTAAAGAAGTATCAGTCCTGCAAAAGCTGCATAAAGAATCATGCGAATAGGGTTTATCTTCATCCACATTGTTCCAATGAAAGTCGCCAAGAAGATGAACAGACTAATGAAGAATTGCCATGGGTTTATGCTTGGTTGGGAGAAATTATCAACGTTGCAGAGTAGCAATGTTGCTGCAGCCAACAGCCCAACAACCACTGGACGAAGACCAGCAATAATGGATTGTGTGATAGATGTATTCATATATTTGAAGAACATCCTACAGATGAGAAGCATAATGATGAATGATGGGAGGATAATAGCAATGGTAGCAGTTACGCTTCCCAGTACAGCCATCATCCCATTCATACCCGCATTGTGTACAGCTGTGTATCCACAATAGGTTGCAGAGCTTATACCTACAGGGGCAGGTGTCATCTGTGATACGGCAACAATGTTGGTAAAATCTGCTGATGACAGCCAATGGTGGTTCTGAACAGTTTCTGTTTGTATCAGCGATAACATACTATTGTCCCCTCCGAATCCGAAGAGTCCGATAATAAAGAAGGTATAAAATAGTTCTAAGTATATCATAATCTTACTCTGTGGGCTTAATGAATTTACCGTAAAGATAACCGCCTATCGCCGCAGCGATGATGACAAAGACAGGATTAACACCTAAAAGCCAAATCAGGATGGCTGTGATAATAGGTATCCAGCAATTGGATAAGGTTATATGTGATTCCTTTGCCAGCATGAAAGTAGGTACTGCTATGAGTGCAACTACGGCTGGTCGCACCCCACGGAATATGGCTGCTATCCATGGAACATCCATGAACTGATGGAAGAAGAGTGTTATGGCTAGGATAATAAGGAAGGAGGGAAGCACTGTGCCAAGGCATGTACAGATGGCGCCAGGGGTCTTTCGGAGTTTAAAACCTATGAGAAGGCTGATGTTTACGGTAAAGATACCAGGGCAACTCTGTGCGATGGCGACGATATCAGTAAACTCTTCCTGTGGAATCCACTTCCTTTTCTCAACGATTTCTTCCTGAATTATCTGTAGTTGGGTGTGCCTACCGTTCAAGGTTGAGGCTCCTATCTTGAAAAAAGTCTTGAAGGCTTCTTTGTAGAAATTATCTTTTGCTGCTGATATTTGTGTGTTGTCAGTTGTTGTTGTCTTATCTTTCTCCACTAATTAATCGATTTTTCAGAGGTTATCATATATAGAGAAGAGTGTGTCAAGGCGTGATGACACACTCTTCTTCTTGTTTGTGTCAGTGATTATAGCTTGCTTTCAACCCACTTACGTGCATTGACAAAGGCTTCAATCCACGGTGTTATCTCGTCATTGCGACGGTCACGTGGATACCAACCTAACTGCCATGGGAAGATAGAACGTTCCAAGTGAGGCATCATTGCCAAGTGTCTGCCGTCAGCAGAGCAGATACCTGCAACGTTATAATCAGAACCATTAGGGTTGCCAGGATACTCTGCATAGTTGTATTTTGCAACGATGTTGTACTTATCCTCTGCTTCTGGTAGATAGAAACGTCCCTCACCATGAGCTACCCATATGCCGAGTTTGTTGCCACTCAGCGAACCAAACATTACACTTTGGTTCTGTGGAATGGTAAGATTCAGGAATGAACTCTCAAACTTTTTGCTGGTATTATGGCATAGATGAGCGCGATGCTTGTGCTCAGGGTTAATGAGATTCAATTCAACCATCAGCTGACAGCCGTTGCAGATACCTAATGACAGGGTGTCTTCACGTGCATAAAAACGGTCGAGAGCCTGCTTTGCTTTGGGGTTATATAGGAAAGCTCCTGCCCAACCTTTGGCTGAACCGAGAACATCGGAGTTAGAGAATCCACCACAGAAGACGATCATGTTGACTTCCTCTAATGTCTCACGACCAGTGATAAGGTCAGTCATCATGACGTCTTTCACTTCAAAGCCTGCTAGATAGAGTGCATAAGCCATCTCTCGTTCACCATTGGTTCCTTTTTCACGGATGATAGCTGCCTTTGGTGTCGGGCGGTTATTGTCTGATGAAGCTTCCTTCCAGCGATCGGCATTGAGTGCATATTGCTTCAGAGTTCCAGTGAAGTCAGCATTGAATTTCAACTCAATAGGCTGCTTCTTGTAGTTCTGATAGCGTTTCTTTGCCATACCGTTCATACTCTGTTTGCGGTCGAGTAGGTAAGAGGTCTCATACCAAGTATCCCGTAAACTATCAATATCAAACTCTTGTTTCCAGTCACCGTCAGCAACACTTAGGGTACGCTTGTCAGGTGTCGGAGTACCAATACGGGCAAAACCAATACAGTTATCAGTCAAGAATTCCTTTACTTCTTCAGCATGTTCGTCGGCAACCTGAATGACAACACCTGGGTTTTCAGCGAAGAGTTTCTTCACAGTGTCATCGCCCTTAATATCATGTAGGTTGATACGAAGACCACCATTAGGATTGGCAAAGGTCATTTCAAGTAGGGTAGTGATAAGACCTCCTGCTGAAATGTCGTGTCCTGAGAGAATCCAACCACGGCGTATCATTTCTTGAATAGCATCGAAACAATCACAGAAATACTGTGGTTCCTTTACTGTTGGAACGTCACTGCCCACCTTTCCAAGGCTCTGTGCAAAGGCAGATCCACCCAATCGTTGCTCATCGAAACTGAAGTCTATATGAAAAAGACGGCTGTTTTTGTCATTGACAAGTACTGGAGAAACCACTTGGCGTACGTCACTAACCTCACCACCACTGGTAACAATGACTGTTCCTGGAGAGATAATCTTGTCTCCATTAGGGTATTGTTGGGTCAGAGAGAGAGAGAGAGTCTTTTCCTGTAGGAACGTTTACGCCGATAGCGCAACAGAAGTCTGATAATGCTTTAACGGCACTGTATAGGCGTGCATCCTCTCCCTTTTGTGAACGACAAGGCCACATCCAGTTGGCTGAAAGACTAAGACTATCCATGCCATCGGCTAATGGTGCCCATACAATGTTGGTCAATGACTCGGCAACAGACAGTACTGAGCCTGCTTCTGGAGATGCTAATCCAGCCTGAGGAGCATGTCCTAACGCCGTAGCAATACCTTTATGACCACGGTAATCCAAAGCTACAACACCACAATCGGACAGTGGTAACTGTATCTGACCTTGACATTGCTGGCGCGCAACCTTACCTGTTACGGAGCGGTCCACCTTATTTGTCAGCCAATCCTTACAAGCTACAGCTTCCAATTGCAGAACACGCTGAAGGTATTCTCCCACCTTATTTATATTATAGGATGCATTCTCGTACTTACGTACAACGGTTTCATCCTTCATAATGGTCTTTGGAGAGTGCCCAAACATCTGTGCAACATCTAAATCGAATGGCTTAATGCCGTCACCTTGTACGAAGGAGAAGTGGGCATCACCCGTCGTTTCACCGACAACATACATCGGAGCACGCTCACGTTCAGCAATCTTCTTGACGTGGTCTAAGTGCTTCTCGTCAATAAGCAGCCCCATACGCTCTTGTGATTCATTGGCAATGATCTCCTTTGCACTAAGTGTTTTGTCACCAATTGGCAACTGAGTCATGTCTATCTTACCACCACATTCTTCAACTAACTCGCTCAGACAGTTCAGATGACCAGCCGAACCGTGGTCGTGAATAGATACTACAGGATTCTGATCTTCCTCTACCAATGCACGAACAAGGTTATAAGCACGTTTCTGCATCTCTGGGTTAGCACGCTGAACAGCATTCAGTTCTATGCCGTTAGAGTATCTTCCTGTGTCAACAGATGATACAGAACCACCTCCAAGACCAATGCGATAGTTGTCACCTCCAACAACAACGACCTTGTTTCCTGCTTGTGGCTCACCTTTAAGACAGTCTCGCTTTGTTCCATAACCAACACCTCCGGCAAGCATAATTACCTTGTCATAAGCATATTTCTCACCATTCTCTTGATGTTCGAAGGTTAGTAATGAGCCAGTGATAAGTGGTTGACCGAATTTATTGCCAAAGTCACTTGCACCGTTGGACGCTTTATAAGAATCTGTTCAGGTGTCTGATAGAGCCATTTGCGTACAGGAAGGATGTCTTCCCAGTCACGGAAGGTAGGTGTTGTACCATCATCTTCTTTCAATCGAGGATAGGCTGTCATGTAAACTGCTGTACCTGCTATAGGCCAAGAGCCGACACCACCGCCCATACGGTCACGAATCTCGCCTCCAGTACCTGTTGCAGCGCCGTTGAAAGGCTCTACAGTCGTTGGGAAATTGTGTGTTTCAGCCTTTAGAGAGATAACGCTCTCTATAGGTTTTACGCGGAAAAAGTCGGATGTACTTTGGTTCTTTGGAGCAAATTGTTCTATCTCTGGACCTTGAGCAAACGCAACATTGTCTTTATAAGCAGAAAGAATCTTACCAGGATTCTCCTTGGTTGTCTTTTTAATGAGGTTGAAAAGGCTACTTTCCATAACCTTTCCGTCTATGATAAACTCTCCACCAAAGATCTTGTGGCGACAATGTTCAGAGTTTATCTGGGCAAAACCGAAGATTTCAGAGTCTGTTAACGGTCTTCCATTCTGCTTTTCTATCTTATGGAGATACTCTATCTCTTCAGAAGAGAGGGCAAGTCCTTCTTCTTCATTGAACTTCTCGAGGTCGTCTACGTGCTTAATAGGTTCTGGAGAATGGTTGACTGTGAAGATTGTTTGGTCTAAACCGTCATACATACGCTGAAGCATGGGGTCATAATCTGCGTCCTTATTGCTTACAGGATAATACTCCTCTATACGCAAAATGCCGTTAAGACTCATGTTTTGAGTAATCTCAACGGCATTCGTACTCCATGGAGTAATCATTTCACGGCGTGGACCTACATAATATCCTTGCAGTGTTTGCTCCTGCAAATAGGTGGCATCACCATATAACCAACAAAGTTCTTTGATTTCCACATCGGATAATGCATGATTAACTTCTGTCGCAATCACGCTTTTGGACTGAGTTCTGAAGAAAAGAATCATAGTCTGTATATAAAAATTGGTGTTACTTCTGCTTGCAAAGATACGATTTTATTTTTGGATATGATGTGGCATAATGGGTGTTTTTTTACCCTTCTTTATAGTTTGTAATGGAAAAAAACAATAGTCTTACTGTTTCTAAGTAAATGCGCTTATTTACTCAATGGTTTTCTCTTGTTTATGTATGCTATTAAAGGTATCTTTCGTAACTTTATCCTTCTTTTTATGCTCTGTTTGGTTGTGATGGGTATGTAGCACTATATGTGTTTGGCTGCAGCACTAATGCTGTTTGCCTACAACACGGATGGTGTTTGCCTGCAACACAAAACCAAAATATTAGTGCCTTGTATGTAATGGGGCTCTTCTAATATTATTTTTAGAGGATAGAAGTAATGAGAGTCTATCGTGGAGCGTAGGGTATAAAAGCTTAGAATATACCATTAGTATTGTAATTTATGCCATTTAATTCTTTCTGTCTTTTAATGAATTGTTCTGTATATAATTCCCAATTTATCCCAGGAAAAGGCTGTCTTATACGTTAAATATGTCTAAAGACCTTGCCACAACTTACTCTTTTTACACGTCTTTATAATATCTTTTGCATACAAGTGTATAAACCATAAATAAAATGATTATGAGAAAGAATCTTTTTGTTGTAGCTTTGGCTGCAGGCATATTAACTTTTAGTAGTTGTGCCAGTAAGAAGGATTTGGAGAATTGCCGAAATGAGAATAATCAATTGACAAATGATTATCAGAATGCCAAGGAGACAATAGCAGCAAATAATGCTCGGATTAAGAGTTTAGAGGATCAGCTGGCTCAAGCTAAGGAAAGTGCAGCAGCTTTGCAAGGCAGTCTAGACCGAAGTTTGAATAATGCTAATTCTAACAATATTAATATTTCAAAACTCGTTGACCAAATCAATGAGAGTAATCAGTATATCCGTCACTTGGTGGAAGTGAAGAGTAAGAGTGATTCTTTGAACCTTGTTCTTACGAATAATCTGACACGTTCACTTAGTAAGGATGAACTGAAGGAGGTTGATGTTCAGGTTTTGAAGGGTGTTGTGTACATCTCTTTGGCTGATAATATGCTTTATCAGACTGGTTCTTATGAAGTAAATAGTCGTGCTGAGCAGACTTTGAGTAAGATAGCTAAGATTATTTCTGATTATAAAGACTATGATGTGCTGGTCGAAGGTAACACGGATGACGTGCCAATCAATACGTCGAATGCAAAAATGAAGAATATCCGAAACAATTGGGATCTCTCTTGTCTTCGTGCAGCATCGGTTGTGCAGTATCTGCAAGATCACTTTGGGGTAAATCCTAAGCGTCTGACAGCTGGTGGTCGTGGTGAGTATAACCCTATAGCAACTAATGATACAGAACTGGGTAAGCAACGTAACCGCCGCACACAGATTATTATTACTCCAAAACTCGATCAGTTCATGGATCTTATTGGTAAGGCTCCAGAAACAAAACAAGCGAAATAGTCTTTTTTGACTAGATATAAAATCTAATATGATAATCCTGTCTACTGATTCCACGTAGGCAGGATTATTTTGTTTTTTGTCGAAGGAGTGGATGTGGTTTTTTAAATACTTGTAACGTTAGCTGCTATTGAGCATATATATTTAGTTGCTATTGAGCATATATATATAATGTGTCTCGAAACGTTTTTCCAGTTCGAAAGTAACTACGTGTACGTTATAATATGGTAAGAGATGGAGTAGGGCGCCCTTTGTTTATGACTCTTTTAAGGAACCAGGGGGTATAATCTTCTTTTGTCAGTACTCTTTTCAGTCGCAATTTGGATTAAAACTGATGTGCTGGGGGTGAGAGTTTTGCTTGGGTACGTGCACATTGGCGCTGTTTCTAATGGACTGATAAGTGGTCTAAGGATAATTTAGACTAAAGAGGGGGGCGCTTTTTTAGTTATACTTTATAGTTTTATTTTGATGTGAAAACTGTGTTTTTGTAAAAAGTGATTTTTTGTTTTAAGCTCTGTTTGTTGTTTTGGGTGGCTTTTACTTTGTGTTTTGCGATATGGCGAGTCTTGTGGCTTGTAATTGCTTTTATGCTTTGTTTTAGTATGGGGTGTGGTGTCTTGTGGTGCGAAATATAAACTTTTTGAAAAATATTCTCCAAAACATTTGGTGGTAAAGGAAATTCTGTATACCTTTGCACTCGCTTTTACGAAATGAGCCTTTTGGCTTGTAAAGATGAAGCATAAAGAAAGAGTTCTTTGAAAAGATTTACATAAACAGAGAAGTAGTACAAGAAGCGTCTGTTTGATTTTATATCAGATAGATGGGTAAAAAGAAACGAACCGATCAATTCATTGTCTATGCTTTTGTGGCATTGCTGCGAAGTATGGATTAAAGATAAAGGTGCTTTTTACTTGATATTATTTAGGATAAGCGTTCTGAAACAGAGATTATTCGGTGAAGTGTTTTGATTTGTGGTATTCATTATCACTTATCATCCATCACTTATCACCAAACCATATTTTACAATGGAGAGTTTGATCCTGGCTCAGGATGAACGCTAGCTACAGGCTTAACACATGCAAGTCGAGGGGAAACGGCATTAAGTGCTTGCACTTTTTTTGGACGTCGACCGGCGCACGGGTGAGTAACGCGTATCCAACCTTCCCATGACTAAGGGATAACCTGCCGAAAGGCAGACTAATACCTTATGGTCTTCACTGACGGCATCAGATGTGAAGTAAAGATTTATCGGTTATGGATGGGGATGCGTCTGATTAGCTTGTTGGCGGGGTAACGGCCCACCAAGGCAACGATCAGTAGGGGTTCTGAGAGGAAGGTCCCCCACATTGGAACTGAGACACGGTCCAAACTCCTACGGGAGGCAGCAGTGAGGAATATTGGTCAATGGGCGAGAGCCTGAACCAGCCAAGTAGCGTGCAGGATGACGGCCCTATGGGTTGTAAACTGCTTTTGTATGGGGATAAAGTCAATCACGTGTGATTGTTTGCAGGTACCATACGAATAAGGACCGGCTAATTCCGTGCCAGCAGCCGCGGTAATACGGAAGGTCCGGGCGTTATCCGGATTTATTGGGTTTAAAGGGAGCGTAGGCTGGAGATTAAGTGTGTTGTGAAATGTAGACGCTCAACGTCTGACTTGCAGCGCATACTGGTTTCCTTGAGTACGCACAACGTTGGCGGAATTCGTCGTGTAGCGGTGAAATGCTTAGATATGACGAAGAACTCCGATTGCGAAGGCAGCTGACGGGAGCGCAACTGACGCTGAAGCTCGAAGGTGCGGGTATCGAACAGGATTAGATACCCCTGGTAGTCCGCACAGTAAACGATGGATGCCCGCTGTTGGTACCTGGTATCAGCGGCTAAGCGAAAGCATTAAGCATCCCACCTGGGGAGTACGCCGGCAACGGTGAAACTCAAAGGAATTGACGGGGGCCCGCACAAGCGGAGGAACATGTGGTTTAATTCGATGATACGCGAGGAACCTTACCCGGGCTTGAATTGCAGAGGAAGGATTTAGAGATAATGACGCCCTTCGGGGTCTCTGTGAAGGTGCTGCATGGTTGTCGTCAGCTCGTGCCGTGAGGTGTCGGCTTAAGTGCCATAACGAGCGCAACCCCTGTCTTTAGTTGCCATCAGGTTAAGCTGGGCACTCTGGAGATACTGCCACCGTAAGGTGTGAGGAAGGTGGGGATGACGTCAAATCAGCACGGCCCTTACGTCCGGGGCTACACGTGTTACAATGGCCGGTACAGAGGGACGGTGTAATGTAAATTGCATCTAATCTTGAAAGCCGGTCCCAGTTCGGACTGGGGTCTGCAACCCGACCCCACGAAGCTGGATTCGCTAGTAATCGCGCATCAGCCATGGCGCGGTGAATACGTTCCCGGGCCTTGTACACACCGCCCGTCAAGCCATGAAAGCCGGGGGTGCCTGAAGTCCGTGACCGCAAGGATCGGCCTAGGGCAAAACTGGTGATTGGGGCTAAGTCGTAACAAGGTAGCCGTACCGGAAGGTGCGGCTGGAACACCTCCTTTCTGGAGAGGATGTTTATCTGTTGAATAATGACGAGTATCTTAAGATAATTTCTTAAGTATATCAGTTTGTAATTTGACGGTAATATCAAGACTTGAAAAAAGAACCTCGGTTCGTTTTTCTTCTTGTACTGCACTGACTCTGTATTATATAATGTAGGAGCATGAGTTTAAGGCTCACATGAAAGAGGTTCAAGTCCTCGTACTCCACCATTAAAGGTAATCATTTGTTTTAAGGTATTCCCTTATTCATTTTCGATTTTTCCTTTATCCGATCTTTGACATATTGACACAAGCAAGACTGTAATGTAGAGCTGGTCTTTTTTTTTAGACCAGTATTCTAAAAAGAGGTTTTACTTCTTTAAATTAGAATCACACAACAGCTGAAAGTATGAGCTACATTCTTTGTAAGCAATTACAGAGAAGGCGAAGAAAGTAAGAAAGGGCGCATGGCGGATGCCTTGGCTCACGGAGGCGATGAAGGACGTGATAAGCTGCGATAAGCCTTGGGTAGGTGCAAATAACCTTTGATCCAGGGATTTCCGAATGGGACAACCCGGCAGGCTGAAGGTCTCGTCATCACTGCTAATGCAGTGAGGCGAACGGAGGGAACTGAAACATCTTAGTACCTCCAGGAAGAGAAAATAATTTAATGATTCCCCTAGTAGTGGCGAGCGAACGGGGAAGAGCCCAAACCTGTGACGTAGCAATGCGCCGCAGGGGTTGTAGGACCACGCTGTCGTACTTTGATTGTGAGGCGAATATACTGGAAAGTATAATCATAGAGGGTGATAATCCCGTATCCGAAGCATGATGAGACGTAGTGGTATCCTGAGTAACGCGGAACACGTGTAATTCTGCGCGAATCTGCCGGGACCATCCGGTAAGGCTAAATACTCCCGTGAGACCGATAGTGAACGAGTACCGTGAGGGAAAGGTGAAAAGCACTCCGATGAGGAGAGTGAAATAGTTCCTGAAACCATGCGCCTACAAGCGGTCGGAGTCAGTAATTCAGTGACGGCGTGCCTTTGCATAATGAACCTACGAGTTACCATGTCTGGCAAGGATAAGTGCCATTAGTCACGTATCCGCAGTGAAAGCGAGCCTGAACAGGGCGTCGAGTCAGATGGGGTAGACGCGAAACCAAGTGATCTACACTTGCCCAGGTTGAAGTCCGGGTAACACCGGATGGAGGACCGCACGGATAAGCGTTGAAAAGCTTCCCGATGAGGTGAGTGTAGGAGTGAAAGGCCAATCAAACTTGGAGATAGCTCGTACTCCCCGAAAGGCATTTAGGTGCCGCGTGCATCGATCTCCATGAGAGGTAGAGCGACCGATAGGTCAAGAGGGCTTCACCGCCTATCGAGACCTGACGAACTCCGAATGCTTATGGATAGCAGATGTGCAGTAAGGGGGCGGGTGCTAAGGTCCGTCCCCGAGAGGAGAAGAATCCAGACCGCCGTCTAAGGTCCCGAAATTCTGTCTAAGTTAGTCTAACGAAGTCTGGTCCCCGTGACAGCTAGGATGTTGGCTTGGAAGCAGCCATTCATTCAAAGAGTGCGTAACAGCTCACTAGTCGAGGGTCCGGGCATGGATAATAATCGGGTATAAGTCAGATACCGAAGGCGCGGGATAGCAATGTAAATTAAAAGTATCGGTAGGGGAGCATTCCATCGGCGTTGAATGGTGAAGGTAACTGATCCTGGAGCTTATGGAAAAGCAAATGTAGGTATAAGTAACGATAAAAAGGGTGAGATTCCCTTTCGCCGAAAGACCGAGGTTTCCCGGGCGATGCCAATCAGCCCGGGGTTAGTCGGGTCCTAAGTCTCAGCCGAACGGCGAAGGCGATGGCAGATGCGGTTAATATTCCGCAACTCGCATATTCAGTGATGTGGAGACGGAGCAGTGACACTGCCGCGCCCTGACGGAATAGGGCGTTTAAGTCTGTAGGCTATGAGGATGGCAGGCAAATCCACCATCCGAGCTGAAGGATGAAAGTACAGGTTGTCCTTCGGGACGACTTGAGTGCAGGTAATCATACTTCCGAGAAAATCCGCTAAACTTAATGTTTATGCGACCCGTACCGCAAACGGACACACGTGGTCGGGTAGAATATACTAAGGCGTTGAGAGATTCATGGTTAAGGAACTAGGCAAATTGACCCCGTAACTTCGGGATAAGGGGTCCTCATGTATAATGAGGCGCAGAGAATAGGTCCAGGCAACTGTTTAACAAAAACACAGGGCTGTGCAAACTCGAAAGATGACGTATACAGCCTGACACCTGCCCGGTGCTGGAAGGTTAAGAGGAGATGTCACCAGTAATGGGAAGCATTGAATTGAAGCCCCAGTAAACGGCGGCCGTAACTATAACGGTCCTAAGGTAGCGAAATTCCTTGTCGGGTAAGTTCCGACCCTGCACGAATGGTGTAATGATCCGGACGTCGCCTCAACCATGATCTCAGTGAAATTGTAGTATCGGTGAAGATGCCGATTACCCGCGATGGGACGAAAAGACCCCGTGAACCTTTACTACAGCTTAGCATTGACCTTGGTCATCCGATGTGTAGGATAGGCCGGAGGCTTTGAATCGGGTGCGCCAGCATTCGTGGAGCCATCCTTGAAATACGGCCCTTTGGCTGTCTGAGGTCTAACGCGCCTGAGGTGCGGACACTGCTTGGTGGGTAGTTTGACTGGGGTGGTCGCCTCCAAAGCGTAACGGAGGCTTCCAAAGGTGCCCTCGGGCCGATTGGTAACCGGCCTTACAGAGTGCAATGGCATAAGGGCGCTTGACTGGGAGGGAGACATCCCGAGCAGGCAGGAAACTGGGGCATAGTGATCCGGCGGATGTGTATGGAAACTCCGTCGCTCAAAGGATAAAAGGTACTCCGGGGATAACAGGCTGATCCCCCCCAAGAGCTCATATCGACGGGGTGGTTTGGCACCTCGATGTCGGCTCGTCACATCCTGGGGCTGGAGAAGGTCCCAAGGGTTGGGCTGTTCGCCCATTAAAGTGGCACGCGAGCTGGGTTCAGAACGTCGTGAGACAGTTCGGTCTCTATCTATCGTGGGCGTTGGAGTTTTGAGTGGTGCCGTCACTAGTACGAGAGGACCGTGATGGACAGACCTCCGGTTTACCAGTTGTGCCGCCAGGTGCACCGCTGGGTATCTGAGTCTGGACTGGATAAGCGCTGAAAGCATCTAAGTGCGAAGCCATCCGCGAGATGAGAACTCCTCATAAGGGTCGTCATAGACGATGACGTTGATAGGGTGCAGGTGTAAAGACGGTGACGTCAAAGCCGAGCACTACTAATTGCCCGAAACTTTCTTCGGTCCTGCCCGATTTCTTTAAGGAGCGGGCAGGACTGGTGACTCACACTTTGAGCTGTGTTGCTCTTCATTCTTTTTTGCTTGTGGAAATAGGTCACCTTATACGGTTGATGTTTAATGGTCAACTTGAAAAGATTTATCAGGTGGTTATTGCGGCGGGGTCCCACCTCTTCCCATTCCGAACAGAGAAGTTAAGCCCGTTTGCGCCGATGGTACTGCAATGCAATGCGGGAGAGTAGGTAGCCGCCTTCTTTTATAGAGAGCTTTGAAGAGAAATCTTCGAGGCTCTCTTTTTTTTGTTTTATCTTTGGATGACTCCGGTCATCTGGCTTATATCCTACCCGCAATCCCTCTCCCTCAAATCCTTGCCTTATCCCTAACCCGATTATAACCAACTCATCCAAAAATACAATACATCCAAAAATACAATACATCCAAATATGTAACTCATCCAAGACATCCAACCAACTTGCAGTCTTTATATTTACTCTATTACCATATTTTTTTTGTTTTCATTTGCTGTCACTTTTAACACTTTGTATAAACGATTTGTTGTCAACACATTGTAATGTGTGAGATGGTGACGGGAGTGACAGGAAAGTTAAAGGCACTCCATTTTTATGGTTTGAACCTATGACCGGGTGCAGATATAAATTAAAATGAAAAACACCAGCTCTGTGTTTAGATTCTATCAAAGGGCATTGTATAGCTATTACTGCTTTTCTTCTTTGTACGGATACATTTACAAAATAAAGTTGTATATTTGCCTTAGAAATACACATGACATAGGAGTCTGCGGACATTAGTCTTACGGTGGAGGAGGTGTTGTGGTGTAGGAGATACAGATCTCTTTGTGCTGTGATGGAGAGTCACAGTAGGGATTGGTGTCTCTCGTTTCTTCCTTCAATCTATGTCCTAACTTCACCACACACACTAATCTGACGCTCTAAACTCTTAGTTGATGAGCACAGTTGCTCCGAAGACCTACCGTACAAGTTCAATGGCAAACAGTTTGATGAGGAAACAGGCTTGTACTATTATGGTGCAAGGTACCTGAACCCTATGGCAAGTATTTGGTATGGGGTGGATCCAATGGCTGAGAAATATGCAACGACGGGAGGATATGTCTATACGTTGGATAATCCCATAAGATTAATAGATCAGAGAGTCAAACGTCCATCAACTGCTGAAGCTGCTCTTATATTCAAACATGTTTATGGGGGGCGATGATGCTACTGTAACTCGGAAAGACCTACGAGCTTCCGGGTGGAGAATTGTAAAAGGAGTGGATAAAATTACGAAAAACATTAATGATGTATTGTTAAATAGTTAATCTGATAATGGTTATAAAGCGCAATTTACCAATAATATCGCATTAGGAACGAAATTATTTACTATTTGGGGAAAAGACGTTTATTATGGTGGGGATATGTTACATAATTTACAGTCAAATACTAATGTGGATATACCGGGTGCGATAAATTACATTCAACTTGGGACTGGTGCAACTCATACGATTGATGATTTCTACAACTATTTTTATAAGGATCATGACGAATAAACTATTTGTATTTTCTTTTCTTGTTCTGTTAACATCGTGTGGTTTACCTTATGTACATAAGGTTCAACTAACTAAAGATGACTTATCATGGATTGACCATTACCATGATACAGATACACTTGTGTTCACTTCAAACAAGGGGGTGGATACGTTAACATTAACTTCAATGCGAGTGTCAAACCCAAGGAATACCTTTGTATTTGACCCAGAAGGTGTTAGATGGTATGATGGCTCCCATGAATTTCATGGGAATGCATATGTTGAGATGAAATTAAGACATTCCGGTACATCATTTGTCGTAGGATTTTATATTCGAAGAAATAAAAATACAGATCCTCTACGTTATAGCATAATATTTGGTGAAGAAAGCACTTCATATGAAAATGTCCAATTTTCTCAATATCAGATACATGGATGTAAATTAGATAGTTGCCTTGTGATTAATTCAAACAACATGAATGATAATTTAGGTGATCAGCCTCATCTTGAAGTAAAGTCTATTGTTTGGAATAAGTCATTGGGGCTTGTCCAATATGAACTAAATCATAATATCATATATACAATAAAGATGTGATGTATCATATAAGTAGAATACCTACTTCTATCACAGTGATCACCTCGGCAGTACGTCTTACATCACAGATGATAAAGCCAACATCACGCAATATGATGCATATCTTCCATATGGTGAACTGTTAGTTGATGAGCATAGCAGCAGCGAAGACCTGCCGTATAAGTTCAACGGCAAACAGTTCGATGATGAGACCGGCTTGTACTATTACGGTGCAAGATACATGGACCCAATCATAAGTTTGTGGTATGGGGTGGATAATTTAACAGAAAAGTATGTGTCGGTAAGTTCGTATACATATTGTAACGGGAGTCCAATTGCGAATATCGATGTTATGGGAATGTTCCCTAAGGGCATTGTTGTAAAACATGTCGAAACCGTTGTTCTGTACCAAGCAGTAGGCTCCGCCAATACGTTAATGGGGATACCCCATGAAGTAACATACTATACCTTTACGGAATCAGCCGCTCACTTATTGTCTTTGGTAGCGAACGTTCCCATTACGTATGTGAAGAATGCAAGGCTTGAAGAATTCATTTCTCAACCCGAAGGCAATTGCATTACAATTGGCGGCTCTCCCAATAATGCACGAATCCTTGTGGCGCCATATTATCTTGATAATAGCAAAGGTGGGCAGGATTATGGCCTCTGGTTCCGCCAATTCTCGCACGAGGTGCGACACACTAAGCAGATTGCGCGCGATAAGGGTCTGACAAAATATTTGCTTAAAACAATAGCAGGTTATATTAAGGCTGGCAACCACGACGATGTTCTTCGCGAAATAGAGGCTGAGCAAGGGACTAAAACATATAACGCTTTCCGCGACTTCGTTAAGACACACTTCAAAGCATCTGTCGAGAATTTGTTTAAGAATGACAAACTGAAGGAGAAAGACAAAATCGAACAAATCAATAAATGGTGGAATGAATTCAAAAAACAGACAAGCAATAAAAAATAGAATAATATTGGTAACAATAGTGTTTACACTTTGTGCATGCGACAATCATGATTTCACGTTTGACGAAGAGAAACAGACTTTCTACGTGTATGATATGTTAAGTTTTTATATTGAGCCTGATGGCGAAAAAGAATTATTTTATTCCTATGATATAGAGTTAAAAGAAAAAAAGAAAGAAAAAAAGGAATTGACACACTTGATCTAAATAATATTTCTTCGAAATATCAAGTGGAGGCATGCTTTCCTAACATTGATACGGTTGTAAATAATCCAAAGCGTGCCGTATTGAAACCCAACACTCGATATAGAGTCTTGCACATGGGAATGGGAAGAGTGTATGGTGTCAAATATTATCAGACAGATTCCACAGGGAAACTAAAAAATGAAGAAGAACTAAAGTCAAGTACAAGGTAAAGAAACTACTCTTGGAGAAAGACCAATACGCATTTATATCTATGAGGCGTTAAACCGACTGATTCATGCTACAGGCAAGGCGAAGAACGCCAGTTACGACATGGCAATGACCTTCGGCAGGATGAGCGAGCCGCTGACGAAGATCCAGAAGGTAGACTCTACGAACACAGCCAAGAGTTATAACTTCGCTTATAAATACGAGGACAGTAATCATCCGACGGCTCCAACGCAGATTGGTCACGACCATTACACGTATGATGCCAACGGTAATCCAACGCTGGTGACGAACGACTCGGCGAACACTACTCGTGAGATGTACTGGGATGAAGACAACCGCTTGATGGTACTCTCTGACAACGGCAAGACAAGTCGTTACACTTACAACGCTGCCGGCGAACGCATCATGAAGAGTTACGGTACAATGGAGGGTGTGTATATCAATGGTGCACCGCAGGGTATTACATTCCACGAGACGGATAACTTTACGCTTTATCCTGCTTCGATAATCAGCATCAACAAGAAACGCTTTACGAAGCATTACTTCATTGGTGACAAACGAGTTGCTTCAAGGATAGGAACGGGTATGTTTAACAACGTCTATGGACGAAACGGTTCATACGTAACGGCTGGTCAGCAGGACTATGCAGAACGTATGAATCAGATTCAGACACAGAAAGAAGGGTATTAGAAGATGGTGGTTATATTCCTGTCCCTAATGGACCACATGTTGTGTATCAACCATCAACTCCTGCAGGAGTAGATAATCATCTATCAGCTAAATCAAAGATTAAAGGTTCTCCAGTTAGGGATGTTACATTTAAAAATGAATAAAGAAATAAAAGATTCAGTTCATGCGAGATAAGAGAGTAAAACTTTTTGTGATTATATTTTTCTTTGTATGTACTATATTTAAGTATTAGTGTAGTACTGAACGGGGAAGTCAGTTTAAAATATAATGCAGTAAGTATGGAAGATATAAATCATATTATTCATTATGCATTGCTAGTAATAGTCTATGAAATAATAGTTTTACTTGTATTACTATTACCCTTTTCTCATAAAAGGAAGTGAGTGAAAAATAATTTATCGTTAACTCAAATGGAACATGCTCCAGATTGAAAGTTACGAAAATCAGAAAGATGGATAATTTTAAACATTTCTCATGGGATGATATTATCTCTTTTTCAGAAATAGATAGACCAATGTGGCATTATCATAAAGGTGGTAATGGAGATTGGAAAGCAGAAGGAAAACCAGCCAATGGCTATCTTCTTGTGGAAATTGAAGGCATTCCTTATTGGGCAGATGCCATCGGACAAATCCCGTTTGCACTTAATGATTATAGGAATTATTATAAGAACAGTTTTGATTCGGAGTATGCAGAGAGAAACACTATTGCGGATGGTGCACAGTTCGCTAATGGCAGTTTGTGGAATTTAATATTTCCGTCTTATGACTATAGTAATGAAATAGAATGATTATCCAGCAAGTAATATGGGTGTTTATATTTTAAAGTAAAATGAAGATCGAAGTTAAGAAAATATTATCTATTGTTATGTTATCTTTGGTGTATATTTTAGTGACCACCTTTGTTCAATATAGATACAAAAATAGTTTTGATATAGGGGACGGTATCCTTTATTTTTACAGCAACACATTATATACGTTAGGTTTCATAATTACCTTTCTTATATACGGAACTCCGATGATACGAAAATGGATATCTTCATTCATAGGTGTTGTCTTCATTGTTTGGTATCTATGTATATGGATTGATTGCATAAATTACATGCCATATGAGGCTCCGTTCTATATAGCATTTGGATTCTTAATATTCATAACCGAAATGATTTTTCTTGTGTTTTTTTATAAGAAAAAAATTCTGTCAAGAAATTGCATCAGTGAATGGATATAATGATAGTTATTCATATTGATATATATTAAGCTCATGAGCCAGATAGGGAGCCAAAAGGAGGAATACTACAAACAGACTTTGGTATAGCTCCTGGTGTACCAACAGAGAAGGGCAAACAGCTTCAAAACGTACAAACTCTAAGAAAAGATGAATTATACAAGATTATATAGTTTAAGAAAAATCCTATTTGTTTTTTTGAAGGATGCTTGTGCCTTATCCTTCATTACAAGTTTATTATAATTCCACCCTATATATGAATTATTTTTTTCTTAATAATCATTGCAACTATTATATTTCTATGTAATAGAATATTGAAATCGAAAGTTGGAAAAAACATAATAGAAAAGATATTTATTTGCTATATTACAACTGGGATTATATTATTTTGTTGGTCTTTTTATATGCCCCCCAAAATGTACACAGTGCGTATGGATGGCTATTCTCGAGCGAAGATTGACAAGATCTTTTTTAAATTCAAGGGGTATCCTTTTCAAGAATACTATACCCTTACAGGCTATAATGGCTTGGATAGTCCTAATAAATACGAAATAAGATTATACTTGAAAGAACCATGTCCTTATATCTATTATATATCAGAAATCGCTCTTTGTAAGATATAAGCTTATTGTTTTCATTAATCATTATACCTACGGTGCAACAGTAATCCAATGCTGGTAACGAACGACTCAACGAATACTACTCGTGAGATGTACTGGGATGAGAACAACCACTTGATGGCTTTAAGTGATAATGCAAGTTGAATCTTTACTCTTACAATGTTTGGTGTTCACTAATGGAGACGTTATCACTTGTACCAAAGAAAAAACTAGGTGTTCCATTGTTACTCTAAAACCCCGAGTTAGTTTTTGTTTTTAGTTGCTGTCACTTTTAATATTTCGCATAAAAGGCTTGTTATCAATGCATTGTGATGTGGGGAAGAGTGACGGGAGTGACAGGAAAATTGAAAGGTGGTCGTTTTTATGATGTTCGACTAACTATGCAGAGGGCGAGATACTCGCTTGTTATGAAAAGGAAAAGGGCATAAGAAGGGTTGTAATAAAGATTCATAAATTGAAAATAGTAGGTGAGCTTTGACACGGTAAAAGATGCCCTTTTGCATGGTAAAAGATGCCCTTTTGCATGGTAAAAGATGCTCTTTTGAGGTGTGAAAGACGCCCTTTTGCACGGTAAAAGGGCACCTTTTAGGAAGGCATTTGTAAGTCTTTGATAAACAATGGGGTACAAGTCTAATTTATTGCTATATCTCGTGATTTTATAGGCATGCAGCTTCCATCTCTTGTAAACATATTTCTGATTAGTCCGTAATGGGGCGATGGTATATGAAAGGATGGATAATCTTACAAGGATCTGCGCCGGAGCGTTTTACCACAAACAGGCGTATCTCATAACTATCAGTTCCCTTTTCCCTCCCAACGACAAAAGCCTACCATATACCATTTTTGATTTTGCTGTCATTTCTGTCACTCTTCCTTTACTTTTAACCATCTGTACATAAGCTGATTACACGAAGTATTAAAAGTGACAGCAACTAAAAATTAAACTTCATTAGGGGTTTTGAAGTAATAATGTGAGGTATATTTTTATTATGTTTCATATCCATGATATAGGAGAGGTGATAAAACTTCAAAAATAAAGATAGTGGAGTAAAATAGTGAGAAAGTTATAGGAGAGGAAATATCTATGAAGTAAAAAAACACTCTTTATAGTTATTTCTTTTTAATGTTTATATAGTGCTGATAATCAATGTGATTTGTTGTTTTATAGATAGAATCAATATTACTATAGATTTTATCTATTGGAAGATGATACAGCAAGTTGTACCTTTGCATCAGAAAACAAATAGATAACAACATTTAATAAGGAAAAAGATTATGAAGAATTTAGAAATTATAGGTTTAGACGAGAGTAAGGTAAATAAGGTTAAGGATGCACTTGCACAGTTGTTGGCAGATTATCAGATTTATTATACCAACCTCCGTAATCTTCATTGGAATGTAAAGGGTCATAAGTTCTTTACAATGCACTCTAAGTATGAGGAGTTATATAATGAGGCTGCAGCTCATGTAGACGAGATCGCAGAGCGTATCCTCCAGTTGGGTGCTCATCCAGAGAGCAGATACAGTGAGTATTTGAAAGTTGCAACCATCAAGGAGATTGACGGTGTTGTTGGTGGCAGAGAGTCAATAGAGCTTCTTCTTGAGTATTTCAAGAACCTCATTGCTCAGGAGCGTGCCCTTATTGATTTGGCAGGTGATGCTCATGATGATGTTACAGCAGACCTGATGACAGGTTATTTGGCATCACAGGAGAAGAATGTTTGGATGCTTCTTGCTTATGCACAACATAAGCATCATGATGATAGTTGCTGCTGCGAGACAAAGTAAGTAACAGTTTTTTAGTTTGATATTTAAGGGGACTGTATCCATTGGATATAGTCCTTTTTTATGTTTATGCCTTAAGTTCTTCAGCTTATCAGCCTTTTTATTCCTTGATTTGTGAAGATAGGCTGAAGGATGTGTTTTAAATCTATATAGTCTTTCCGTATAATTGTTTTTTTAGTTTAAGGAAAAATATATTAACTTTGTCGGTCACATTATATTATTATATGGTATATTTCATTAAACGATCTATTGTATGGCTGAGACGTATCCGGTATTCCCGAGGGTTTGGAGTACATTCTCCTTGGGCATATAAGTTTATTCGTTATGTTATTAATGAGCATTATCCATATTATAAATACAACGATCTGGAGGAACTTGTTTACGGTTTAGACAGGCGAACCCGCAAGTTATGCAAGTTATACTTTCGTCTTGTAAATTACCTGCAGCCAGATTTCTTTCTTGATTTCTTCCCTTCCTCTCCTTGTTATAGGTTTATGTTACAGCAGCTTGTAAGAAGGTTTCCTATCATCAAATCAACCATGAGTTTTCGTTTGATGACGTTAATGATAAGGAACACTTAGCAACCAAATGCTGTGTAGCTCATATTCCCCTGAGGAATAATTATCAAGACTCAGTTGATTGCGTATTAAATAATCTTTCCTCAGATTCTGTTTTAGTATTGGAAGGTATTAAGAAAGACAAGGATACCAATCTCTTTTGGAAGAAACTTATAAAGGATTCACGTGTTGGGGTAACTTTTGACTTGTACTACTGTGGTATTGTATTCCTGAAGACAAACATGACAAAGCAGAATTATATAGTTAATTATTAAAGATGAAGATATATACGAAGAATGGGGATAAGGGTACAACGTCATTATGTGGTGGACATCGCGTTGCAAAAGATGATTTGCGTGTAGAAGCATACGGAACTATTGATGAGTTGAACGCCCATCTTGGTTTGTTGATATCCTTTTTGAACCAAGACCGTAACCTTCATTTTGCTTCACTAATACATTCCTTAGAGCATTTGCAGGAAAACTTGTTCGTGATTGGTTCTGTATTGTCTACCTATACGGAAACAGATCAAACTCTGCCAGTTATTGCGAAGCGTATTTCAGAAATGGAAGACTCCATTGATTCCTGGACAGCAGAGATTCCACCTCAAAGTTCTTTCATACTTCCGGGTGGTACGGTTTCGGCAGCACAATGCCATGTTTGCCGGACTGTTTGTCGCCGTGCAGAAAGACGGATTATCTCATTATCTCATCATGTTTTGCTATCTCCCGATATCTTATCCTTTATGAACAGGTTGTCAGATTACTTCTTTGTTTTGTCACGTTATTTAAACATAAAGGCGAATGAGTGTGAAAAAAGATGGGAAAATACTTGCAAATAAAAAATAAAATATTACTTTTGCACGCAATTAGAAACGTGTAAAAAAACAAGAATATGTATTGGACTTTGGAATTGGCCTCTAAGCTTGAAGATGCTCCATGGCCTGCAACAAAAGACGAGTTGATAGATTATGCAATGAGGTCAGGTGCACCTCTTGAAGTTCTTGAGAACCTACAGGAGATTGAGGATGAAGGAGAGGTCTATGATAGTATAGAAGATATATGGCCTGATTACCCTTCAAAAGATGATTTCTTATGGAATGAAGATGAGTATTAGGCCACTAAAAAATTAAAAAGGTCACTTACATTATAATATATGTGAGTGACCTTTTTTTATTTATGTAACAATAAATTGATGTACTCTTCGTTATAGAGTCGTGTTTAAACGCTTATGTATTATATTCAGCTTTTCTGTTCTGGTAGGCTTACCTGCCATGGCGCAGTATGATCCGTCCTATAGTCATTATTGGGCGATGGAGCCTTCTTTCAACCCAGCATCAGTGGGAAAAGATAATAAGTTGAATGTCGTTGGTGCCTATGCACTTGACTTTGCAGGTTATGAGCATAATCCTAATACCTTCTATGTTGGTGCTGATATGCCACTTTATTTTATGAAGCAGTATCATGGAGTTGGTGTTTCAATCTTAAATGATAAGATAGGTGCTTTTACTCACCAGCGTGTTGCAGGTCAATATGCTTTTCGTCATTCCTTATGGGGTGGTATGGTTTCTGCAGGAGTCCAACTCGGTATGCTCTTGAGAAGTTTGATGGGAGTAAGTTGGATGCGGAAGACATGAGTGACCCTGCACTTGCCAATGCCGAATTAAGTGGTAACAGCCTTGACATGGGTCTTGGCTTCTATTATTTACGTAAGAACTGGTATGTCGGTGCATCAGTCCAGCACCTTAATTCTCCACGGATAGAATTGGGTGAAAAGAATGAATTACAGATAGATAAGACTTATTATTTAACAGGTGGATACAATATTAAGTTAAGGAATCCGTTTTTAAGCATACCGACTTCCGTATTAGCCAGGTATGATGGAAGGACTTATCGGGCAGATATTACGGCGCGTTTGGTATATACGAATGATAAGAAAGTTCTTTACGGAGGAGTTTCTTATAGTCCCACTAACTCCGTTACAGCTTATATTGGTGGTACTTTCCACGGAATCAATGTAGGTTATAGTTATGAGATGTATACGGGAACTACAGCATTTGGTAACGGTAGCCACGAGTTGTTCGTTAGTTATCAGACCGATATAAACCTCCAGAAGAAAGGACGTAACAAGCATAAGAGTGTTAGATTTCTGTAGAAATATTTATGAAAATGAGAAAAAATATAATTACCATTTGTCTTAGTGCAGCTTTCTTAGCTACACTTACGGGATGTTTTGCTGGTAAGTCTGCTTCAACATCAGGGCGTGGTGGTGAAGTTACTGGCGTTGGTGGGGGTAAAGGCTTTCGTGAGCCCACTCCTTACGGTATGACACTTGTTAAGCGTGGCTGGTTGAGAATGGGATTGGAGAAGCAAGACTCACTTTGGGGAAAGAAAACTCCTGTGAAGGATATTTCTGTAGATGGCTTCTGGATGGATGAGACAGAAGTTACGAATTCAGAGTATAAGCAGTTTGTTGAATGGGTTAAGGATTCTATTCTTCGAACCCGTTTGGCTGATCCTGCCTATGGTGGTGATGAAACTTACATGATAACAGAAGATAAGAACGGTGATCCTGTTACTCCACATCTTAACTGGGCTAAACGCTTACCTCGCAAGCCTAACGAAGATGAGCAGCGTGCTTTTGAAAGCCTTTATGTAACAAATCCTGTTACTGGAGAGAAGAGTTTAGATGCTAAGCAGATGAATTATCGTTATGAGATCTACGACTATACTGCAGCAGCCTTACGTCGAAATCGTATGAATCCTCAGGATCGTAATCTTAATACAGATCTTACAGTAGATCCAAATGAGGTTGTTATGATCTCAAAAGATACGGCTTATGTTGATGATAGAGGCGTAATTCATAATGAAACCATCAATCGTCCTTTAACCGGACCATGGGATTTCCTTAATACTTATATCGTAAATATCTATCCAGATACTACTTGTTGGGTTAATGATTTCCGTAATTCGGATAATGAGATTTATCTTCGGAACTATTTCAGTAACCCTACGTATAATGACTATCCTGTAGTGGGTGTTACCTGGGAGCAGGCGAATGCTTTCTGTGCATGGCGTACAGAATACCTTCTTAAAGGCTTAGGTCGGGAAGCACGTTATGTGCAACGTTATCGTTTACCGACAGAGGCAGAGTGGGAGTATGCTGCTCGTGGCAAAAAAATCAGGATGAGTTCCCTTGGGATAATCAGAATGTAAAGAATGGTAATGGCTGTTTCTTTGCTAACTTTAAACCAGATCGTGGTAACTATACGAAGGATGGAAACCTCATAACCAGTAAGGTCGGGATTTACGGTGCCAACTCCAATGGGCTCTATGATATGGCAGGTAATGTAGCAGAGTGGACCAGTACGATTTATACGGAAGCTGGTGTTGATGCCATGAATGATTTTAATCCTCAGTTAGATTACAAAGCAGCAAGAGAGGATCCTTATCGTTTAAAGAAGAAGAGTGTTCGTGGAGGTAGTTGGAAAGATCCAGAAAGCTATATCCGCAGCGCATGGCGTACTTGGGAATATCAGAATCAGCCACGTAGCTATATCGGATTCCGTTGTGTCCGTAGCTTAGCAAGCTCATCGAGCGAGGCTGCTAAAGAGAATAAGAAAAGTAGTAAGAAAAAGAGAAGATCATGACACAATACAGTAAATATAACATAGTCTACCGTCTGCAGAAGTGGATGGATAGCGTTCCTGGACAGACTTTCTTGAATTATGGTTATAGTTGGGGTGCGTCTGTCGTTATCCTTGGTGCATTGTTCAAATTGACACACTTGCCAGGAGCTAATATTATGCTTTATTTTGGTATGGGTACAGAGGTTATTGTATTCTTCCTCTCAGCTTTTGACCGTCCGTTTGATAAGACTGATGATGGTCGTGACCTTCCAACACATATCACTGATGAGTATCTTGATGGTACAGAGTCAGAAGCAGGGACAGCAGAACATCATACTGTTACTGTTCCTTCAGCTGCAGAAGTGGCAGAGACGGTTCAACGCACAATGCCTTCAGCTGATGATATTGCAGCAGCAGTGGTTGGACAACAGAGTAAAGTCATTGCTGATGCACAGCAGCAGACCCCAGAAATGGTAGAGGCACAAACCAATTATGTCTCAGCTTTGCAGAACTTGACGGAGATGTTAGGTAAAGTAAATGACCAGAGTCAGCGCCTTACTCGTGATAGTGAGGAGATGGAGAATTTGAACCGCACCCTTACAGGTATTGCAAAGGTTTATGAAATGCAACTTAAAGGGGCTAGTCAGCAGATTGGTACTATAGATCAGATCAATGAGCAGACGCGTAAAATGGCGCAGCAGATAGAGCAGCTTAACAAGATTTATGCGCGTATGATAGAAGCAATGACTGTAAATATGCGTGGTGTTGCGGCACCTGGTGTAGCTCCACAGACAGTCTGCTCCTGAAAACTTATAATGTGTTTACGGTTGGTGAGTAGGCCTAGTAGCTTCCTCTCCACATACAAAGAATAATAGAATTAATGGCTATTAAGAAGAGAAAGATTTCCCCTCGCCAGAAGATGATTAACTTAATGTATGTCGTCCTCATGGCAATGTTGGCTTTGAATATCTCAACGGAGGTACTCAATGGCTTCTCTGTTGTAGAGGAGAGTCTCAATCGCACTACGGGAAATTCATCTAAAGAGAACGAAGCGATCTTCGGTGAGCTTGACCAAATGATGCGTAAGAACCCTCAGAAGGTTAAGCAATGGTTCATGATGGCATCAACAGTGAGGGAGATGAGTGATTCTCTCTATAATTATGCACAGTCATTAAAGGTTGCAATTGTTCGTGAAGCAGATGGTCCAGATGGGGATCCTCAGAAGATAGAAGGTAAGGATAACATAGAGGCTGCAAGCTACGTGATGCTGAATCCTGGCACCGGACAAGGGCATAAGCTCTATGAAGCCATCAACAGTTATCGCTCTCGTATTCTTCAGTTTGTTACTGATTCTCGTCAGAAGAAGATTATTGCCAGCAACCTTTCAACTGCTGTTCCTGCTCATTCAATGGGTAAGAATTGGGAAGAATACATGTTTGAGAACATGCCAACGGCTGCTGCAGTCACGCTTTTGTCTAAACTCCAGAGTGACGTTCGCTACGCTGAAGGTGAAGTCCTACATACTTTAGTAGCTAATGTCGGTCTGAAAGATATACGTGTGAACAAGCTGCAGGCTTTTGTTGTCCCAAGTCAGACGCGTCTTTATCCTGGTGAGACAATGACAGCCCAGATGTTTATGGGTGCAGTTGACTCTACCCAGCAACCTCAGGTTTATGTCAATGGACAGCTTATTCAAGGCAATAAGATAACTGTCAAGGCAGGTTCTCCTGGTAAACATACTTTGAGTGGATATATCCTGATTAAGGATATGGCTGGAAATGTGCTGCGAAGGAACTTCTCACAGGACTATTGGGTCACTGGTGGACCACAGCCTAAGCGTTATATTAGTCCTGACGGTATGCAGAAGACACCTCCATTTGACGGCATGGCAACGATTGCAGCCGATTTAATGAATGTGCTTTATGCTGGTTTCGACAATCCAATCACCATCAGTATTCCTAATACGTCACAACGAGATGTACAGGCAACGATGTCGGGCGGATCACTTATCGCACGAGGTGGTGGACATTTCGTAGCTCGTCCTTCCGCAGTAGGGCAGCCTGTTACTATTTCTGTTTCAGCTAAGGGACGTAAGATAGGAGAGTATAAGTTCCGTGTTCGTAAGTTACCCGACCCATCACCTTATATCGCAATGGGTGCTGACCGTTTCAAGAGCGGTCCACTTTCTAAGGGCGTACTCATGTCAGCACCGGGTATTCATGCCGCAATTGATGATGGTCTGCTTGATATTCCATTTACTGTAACCAGCTTCCGTGTTGTCTTCTTTGATAATATGGGTAATGCTGTTCCGTTGTCAAGTAATGGTGCATCTTTCTCTGCTCAGCAGAAAGAACAGTTCCGTCAGTTAAGTCGTAATAAACGATTCTATATTACAAATGTCGTTGTCCATGGTCCAGACGGAACAACCCGAACACTTAATGGGCGTAACATGGAGGTCATCGTGAGATAGTAAATGAAGTTGAGAGGGGCTATAAGGGCAGATGAGATAAAGCATAACATATCCCATGTAGTTCCTTTCCTCCTACGAAAAGAAAAAATAAAGAAGCAATGAAAAGAATATTTCTTATAGGTTGTACAGTTCTGTTTGCCGTTATGGCATCAGCCCAGCCTGCCGCACGCAGGACTCAGCAGCGCCAATCACCTGCTAATACCATCAGTACTCGGGCACAGATATCTTTTCCGACGACAGCACCTATGGAAGAAGATGTTGTCTGGCGGCGTGATATTTATCGTGAGTTGAAGTTGGATGATGATGCTAATGCCGGACTGTATTACCCTGTAGAGCCTGTTGGCTCACAGATGAATCTCTTCACTTATATCTTTAAGTTGATGATGAACGGTCCTAAACGTGGTGGTATTGCCGCCTATACGTATCGTATGGATGGCAACGAAGTCTTTACCGACTCTGCACGTGTTAAGCCATTGCAGTTCCTTGATAACTATCATATCTTTTATGAACGTACCGACCATGGCATTCGTCTTGATAACAGTGACATCCCTTCAGCTGAGGTTAAAGGCTATTATCTGAAGGAGAGTGCATATTATGATCAGAACAGCGGAACCTTCCATCGTAAGGTTGATGCACTTTGTCCGATTATGTATCGTGAGGACGACTTCGGTGATGGTGAGGTGAAGTATCCGTTGTTCTGGGTGAAATATGATGATTTAGCACCATTCCTTGCTAAGCAGACTATTATGACAAGTAATCTGAATAACGCTGCCACGATGAGTGTTGATGATTATTTCACCATGAATATGTATCATGGAAAGATCTATAAGACGACGAATATGCTCGGTAAGACCCTTGCCCAGTATTGTTCTAATGACTCTGCTTTGAGTGCAGAACAGAAGAAGATTGAACGTGAGTTGGCTACATTCGAGCGGAATATCTATGGTGATCCGTCACGTCGTGATAGTCTCGACAGCATAGCTGCAGCCGCAGACGGTGCTAAGGCTTCTAAGAGATCTGCACGTGGACGTCGTGGAGCAGGCGGTTCAAGCTCTGTTCGTAGTAGTCGTCGGTCGTCAGGGAGTAGTGCTGCTACTGGTGGATCTGCACGTGTGACAGTACGCCGTGAGCGCCATTAAGTAAGTCTAAAGATTGTCAAACCAGGATAACCTATTGCTTACGAACTAAGTTCTCGGCAGTAGTTATCATTAGAATTATTTATTATGAAGAAAGTACTTTATCGCTTTAGCAGCTATTACCAGTCTGTTTGCTATCCCAGCAAATGCACAGGAACCCCTAAAGTTTGGTGTTAAGGCTGGTTTGAATGTGACGGATATGAAGTTCAACAGTGATGTATTCGATAAGACCAACCAGGCTGGATGGTTCATTGGTCCAACGGTAAAGTTCACTCTTCCTGTTGTAGGCTTGGGTATGGATGTCTCTTTGCTCTATGATTATCGTGCGGCAAAGTTGACATACGATGATGATAAGAAGACAGTGAAGCAGCAGCAGATTGCTATTCCTATTAATGTCCGCTACTCAGTAGGGTTAGGAAGTGCTGCAAGTATCTTTGCTTTTGCTGGTCCACAGATTGGATTTAATGTTGGTGACAAGGACTTCCATTGGACGCAAGGAAGCAGTTATGCACTGAAGAAGAGTGATTTCAGTGTTAACCTTGGTTTTGGTGTGACTGCTTTGAAGCATCTTCAGGTAACTGCAAATTACAATGTGGTTTGTGGTAAGACTGCTGATGTAACGTGGAAGACAACAACAGATGCTGCCGGTGATGCACTTGGACTTAAGAAGAAAGAGAAGAAAGGCAGCCGTAACAACTCTTGGCAGTTGGGTGTAGCTTACTTCTTCTAAGGTAGAGCCAATAGATTTGAGCATTACATACACCCGTTGAGGGTGATTAAGAGCATAAGAGGGAATGTCCCCGTCAGTCTAATAAGAGATCTTAGACTGACGGGGACTTTCTTTTTCTCTTATCTGTGCATACGTAAACAATAAGATATGCTTCCTTTCTTCTAACTTGTCTAACGGATTGGATAAGCTTGTCCAGCGAATTGGACAAACATGTCTAATGAATTGGACAAACATGTCTAATGAATTGGACAGACGTGTCTAACGGATTGGACAGACGTGTCTAACGGATTGGACAGACGTGTCCAATGGGTTGGACAAACGTGTCCAATGGTCATTATCAAGGTTAGTAACCATTCGAATGACGATAGATTATCATTCATATGACCGTTGATGGTGGCGTATGTAAGGGCTTATCTGTACTTAAGGTAGGCAGAAGAGAGTTGTATATCACAGTGTTGTTTTTACATTATTGTACTTTAAAGTTACCGTAATCTCTGCTTTTCTTCGTACATTTGTATGCAAACCAGATAACATTCAGCTGGATAATATTAATCAGACATTGAACAGGAGACAAACGAATGACATACGCAAATATCATATTACCCTTACCTCTTGAAGGCTTATTCACCTATGGCGTACCTGATGCGTTGGCATCTCGGGTGCAAGTGGGGGTACGTGTCAGGGTCCCGTTAGGTAAAAGTAAGACGTATGTTGGTATTGTTGCTGAGTATCCCGTTGCCCTCCCGGCATCAGGTAGTGGGGTGGTGGACAATGAGAAGAAGATTGTTTATAAGGATATTCTCGAGGTATTGGATGCTACTCCCATACTTCTTCCCCAGCAATTACGGCTTTGGCGTTGGATTTCCGATTACTATATGTCGCCTATTGGTGATGTCTATAAGGCTGCCCTCCCATCTGGTTTGAAGGCAGAGGACGGCTATCGTCCACGTACAGAGTTATACGTTCGCCTTGCTGATAACTTCCGCAATGAACGTAGTCTCACGTTGATGATTGATGCAATGAAGCGCGCTTCAAAGCAAGTGGAAGTCCTTATGGCTTATCTTCGGCTCGCAGGAGTGGATGGAGTGGAGCATCTAACGACAGAAACACCTCTTCGTGAGGTCACACGAGAGGAACTTATGAACGATACGCATACCACGATTGGCGTTATTCGAGCACTGTCAGACAGGAAACTCCTTGTTACGTATGAGAAGGAAGTAGGGCGTTTGAATGATAACGTACTCCCTCATCCAGAGCATATCAAGCCTTTGAATGAGGCACAGACCGAAGCATATAATCAGATTCTTATTCAAATGATGGGCCATCCCGTGACACTTCTGCATGGAGTAACGTCATCTGGGAAGACAGAAATATATATCCATCTCATTCAAAAAGCCATTGACGAGCACAAGCAGGTGTTGTATCTCTTACCGGAAATAGCCCTTACCGTACAGATAACAGAACGTTTGAAAGCCGTATTTGGTAATCGGTTGGGTATTTATCACAGTAAGTACAGCGATGCAGAGCGTGTTGAGATATGGCAGAAACAACTATCAGCCCAGCCATACGACGTGATACTCGGTGCTCGGAGTGCCGTATTCTTACCTTTCCAGCGCCTTGGACTTGTCATTATCGATGAAGAACACGAGCAAAGTTTTAAGCAACAAGACCCAGCTCCACGTTATCATGCCCGTTCTGCAGCTATTGTTCTGGCACAGATGTATGCCGGTGCAAAGACCCTTTTGGGTACAGCCACCCCTTCAATGGAGACCTATTATAATGCACAACAGGGCAAGTATGGTCTTGTTGAGCTGACTCGGCGTTATAAAGATATCCATATGCCTGCCATAGAAGTGGTTGATGTGAAAGACCTCTACCGCAGGAAGATGATGACAGGTCCGTTCTCTCCACGTCTGTTGGCAGCTGTTCGTGAAGCTTTAAAGCGAGGTGAGCAAGCCATATTGTTCCAAAACAGACGTGGGTTCGCGCCCATGGTAGAGTGCAGACAGTGTGGATGGGTACCGAAATGTCCTGACTGCGATGTGTCATTGACCTACCATAAGAACCTCAATGTTCTCACCTGCCACTATTGCGGATATACCATGCGAGTGCCAGAGGAGTGCCCTTGTTGTGAAAGCAAGGACATCCGAGGCCGTGGATATGGTACAGAAAAGATTGAAGACGAGATTCGTAATATCCTTCCTGAGGCGCGAATTGCTCGTATGGACCTTGATACTACCCGCACAAAGAATGCTTATGAGCGTCTGATATATGATTTCCTCTACGGGTAAGAGTAATCTCTTGATAGGGACACAGATGATCTCCAAGGGACTTGACTTCGATAAAGTGTCTGTCGTGGGGATATTAAATGCCGACTCAATGTTGAACTATCCCGACTTCCGTGCTTATGAACAAGCCTTTATGATGATGAGCCAAGTGAGTGGAAGAGCTGGTAGAAAGGGGAGACAAGGGCTTGTGATTCTGCAGACAAAGAGTCCCGAATTGCCCGTTATACAGCAAGTGGTGAGAAATGATTATCGTGGTTTCTATACCAATCTCTTGGAAGAACGGCATGATTTCCATTATCCTCCTTTCTATCATCTGGTGTATGTCTACTTGAAACACAGGGATGAGAATATCGTTAATTCAGCTGGTTTGGAACTTGGAAGCAGACTTCGGGAGGTGTTTGGGACACGTGTTCTCGGTCCTGATAAGCCTGCTGTAGCGCGTGTGAAAACGTTGAGTATTCGCAAGGTAGTACTGAAATTAGAGAATGGGATAGACCTTCCACGTGTCCGTCAGTATCTTCGTGGAGTGCTCGATGCCATGATGAAAGATAAGCGTTATGGTGCTCTGCAGGTTTATTATGACGTAGATCCGTTGTAAGATTTAAGCTCCTTACACCTTATTATATAGTATAACTGAAAGCGGAAGACAATCAGGACACATCCTGTTGTCTTCCGCCTTTTATAATGTCTATAGTCTTTGATTGCTTACAAGTCGATGTCTATACCAGCACTTAATACTTTATTTGTACGTGTGAAGATATCAGTATTTTTAGTAGCTATGCTCTGTGTGCCTACCTTTATCTCACCATCATACTGCTTATTGAACTTAGAATAGTCAGTGAAGAAGTATGCTACGTTCAGGTGTGCATTCTTAGCAACCTTTATCTTAGCACCGAATCCGAAGCTATAACTGCTGGTTACGAAGCTGAGATCAGAGAGATATTTACCGTCTCCAAGTCCATAGAGAGTACGTTGTCCACCTGCACTGACAGTAACCGTTGGTGTTACGTCCCACTCAACACCAGCAAGGAACTCCTGAGTGTTGTGTGCCAAGTCGCGTTGTTTGTTCTTATCCATACGTGCATCCTTATCAAAGTAATAGTGATAACTTGCCATAACACGCAGATTCTTCTTGACTTCATATTGTGCACCCAGTGCTAATATACCTGGAAGGTCGTTTGGTGTGTTCACACCATCTTGGAACTGACCAGTGTCATCACGCTTTGTATCGTTCTCAATGTTGAACTTTGTTGTGAACTCATAGCGTGCACCGAAGTTCCATTTGCCTGTACGATAGTCTATACCGATGATAGGCGTGATACCCCATCCACGTTGTGTACAGTCGAGATAACGGTCTTTTACCAGTTCTTTACTGCTACTTAACTTGTCAGCACCCGCTGCAATCTTCTGTGCACCGGCTGCAAACTGCTGTGCAGCACCAAGGAGTTGAGCCTTAGTGGTTGGGTCTGTAGCAGCTGCAGCCTGTGCTTGATACTCTGCAGCTTTGGTTTGATAGGCGGTAGCCTTCTCTGTTAGAGCCTTTACCTTGTCATCAAAATAGTTGTAAAGGTTCTGGTTGTTGCCTCCAACATTGGCAGATATGTTTGTGATGTTGCCTTGATATTTGTTGTAGATGTAGTTGAAACGTGCACCACCAAATACTGATAAATGCTCGTTAATCTTATATGCTGCACCAATTTGGAAGCCGAAATCGTATTGCTGACCACTCATATAACTTTGCAAACTATATGAGGTTGCTGGTGTTTCTTGCTGTCTAGAAGCTGTGCAAAGGTTGGAAGCTGCTGGTTGATAAGGGCAGGAAGCAATGAAACCTGACGCTCGAAGCTTGGCAAACCACTGTTGAACGTAGCCTTTCCACCACCTCCTGTTAATCCAAAACCAGCCTGAAGACTCCAGTTACCTTTGTTATAGGCTACCTGAAATGAGGGAAGAATAGGCGCAGAAGCCTTACCTTTATAGAACTTACTACCATCTTCTGCACCACCATTGAGCTTGAATGGGTATTCATAAGGCGTATTAGCAAATGCTGGTACACTGAATGAAGAGGTAATCTCACGTGTCTGATAAACATTCTGGATGCTTAAAGAGATGTGAACACCATCACCTAAAAAGACAACACCTGCTGGGTTGAAATACACACCATCAATGCTGATAGCACCTTCACGTGCAAAACTACGGTTGAAAGCAACACTTTGGTTGGTGTTAGTAAGCAGTCCTCCGGCTTGTGAAGTAGTTGCCATTGCCAGCAAAGCTGCTGCAATAACGATTTTCTGATGTTTCATTATTAGTTTGAAAATATGTTTAAATCGTATAATAATTGGCTGCAAAGTTAAATATATTGTTCTAAACTTCCAAATATTTATCTTGTTTTTCTCCTTGATACTTCGTTTTGTTAATAGGAGTTGTGGGTTGTGCGGGATATCTAAGAGCCGTGAATGGCTGGTTTGAAAAAGTCTTACAACTTTAAGATGGGTATTTTTAGTTGAGCACAAGAAATCTGTTCTGTTTGCTATTTGTAACGTTAAGATTATCAGTAGGTTACAAATCACGTTGTAAAAGGGCACCTTTTGCACTTCAAAAGGGCGTCTTTTACCATGCAAAAGAGCATCTTTTATCATGCAAAAGGGCACCTTTTACAATGCAAAAGAGCATGTATTGTTTTCGTGTTGTGATTTATCTTGACATTAAGTGATATACTTCTGGTGTCTATATAACGAAAAAAAGAGCGTATTACCATGTGGTAATAACGCTCTCTTTTATTGTTTATAGGATCCGTATTATACCTTTAATTCTGGGTATTGAATACGTGTGTGATACATTGATTTCAGTCGTTCTATAAGAACATTCTTGGCTGCAGTGATGTCACGGAAGGTGATTGGGCAGTCCGTAAAGAATCCTTGGGCAACCTGGTCATCAATAAGTCGGTTGACCAAAGTACTGATACTTTCTTCAGTATATTCCTTCAGAGAGCGTGAAGCAGCCTCAACGGTATCACTCATCATGAGGATAGCCTGTTCACGTGTGAATGGATTAGGACCCGGATAGCGGAACTGCTCTTCGTTAACCTCCTCGTCAGGATGTTCATTCTTATATTGTATATAGAAGTATTTAGTCAATCCTGTGCCATGATGTGTCGTAATGAACTCTTTAATCTCTCGTGGTAGATTGTATTTTTCAGCCAGTTTGAGTCCTTCAGTGACGTGACTGATGATGATACGGGCGCTCTCCAGGTCGTTCAACTTATCATGAGGATTCACTCCAGCTTGGTTTTCTGTGAAGAAAACAGGGTTAAGCATCTTTCCAATGTCATGATAGAGTGCTCCCGTACGTACCAGTTGGCTTTTTCGCTCCAATCTTGTTTGCAATCTCTGTAGCGAGGTTTCCTACGGTGATAGAGTGTTGGAAGGTACCTGGTGCCACCTCACTCAGTCGGCGCAAGAGCTCACTATTGGTATTTGAAAGCTCAAACATTGTGACAGTAGATACAAATCCAAAGGTCTTCTCTATGACCAACATCAGCGGATAAGTAAAGAGAAGGAAGAACCCATTGACTGCAAAATGGTAATACATCGTTTGGTCAAGCTTTGACAAATCGTCTGCTTGAATGAGCTGAAGAGCAAAGTATACCGCAGCAGAGCCGATGGTTACGAGTAACGCCGTTAGGAAAATCTGACTTCTTTTGGATAATTCCCGAAGCGAATAGATGGCAACAAGTCCTGCAACAAGTTGTACGATGATGAATTCATATTGGTATTTCACAGCTACGGCACTGATGAGTACCATTGTAGCATGGCCAATAAAAGCCGTTCGGGAGTCCATGAACACACGGAAGAAGATAGGTGCCATGGTGAACGGAAGAATGTAAACACTTAGGATATTGTGCTCCATCATTAATGATGTCAGGATAGGGAAGATGACAATCATTGCATAAAGGAGAGATATAGAACGTGGTTTGTCGAAGTAATCCTTGCGGAAAAGTGCTAAATAAAGTGTAAACAAACCTATCAGGATGAGTACATATATAGTCTGTCCTATGAGTGTTGAGGTGATTTCAGCCTTGGTTGCATTGCGCTTTTCCATGGCTTGTTCAAAAGAATTCAGTACACGATAAGTCTTTGCATCAACGATATCACCACGGTCAATGATACGTTGTCCTTCCATAACCATACCCGATGCCTGTGGTATAAGACTGAGCATATCATTCATTTCCGTCTCACTACGGTCCTTATCATAGACTAAGTTCGCCTCAATATAGTCGTTCAAGTTGCACTGTTGTAGTATGGAACGCTTAGGCCCAAGGGTTGGATCCATGAAAAGATGCTCATAAGCACCGATCGTAGAGTATGTCTTATTGATGGGAACACTCACAGCTTGTTTACCAGTAACAACACGAATGAGATTGTCACTGTCCTTTACTAATGTTGAATATTGTTGAGGATCAATGACTCCCGCTTCATAAATATCATGTAAACGGTGTGCTATTACCTCTGTATATTCCTTTGGTAGTCCTGGGGAATACCATTCTTATACGCCTCTCTAAAGCGCATAATATTCTTTTGTTCAACAGTAGGATTGATATTAAAGTAAGGCTGGAAATGCTTCATCATGGAGTCACGTTCAGCCTTGAGAGCCTCCTCTGTCTTGAAAATAGGGAAGTCAAACTTGGCAATAAGTTGCCCATACATCCATGGTTTTCCCTCATCATAATGGAAGAGTTTACCCTCCGTACGTGGCAGAAAGAGTACTATCAGCACCACGGCAACAATGACCAGTGCCGATCTTGATGCGATATTACGCCAATAATGATTCTCTATGTTTTTAAATTTTATCATATTTACAATTGTTTCATGAAACCTCTTTTGGCTTGCGAAAATACTAAAAATATGGCGTATAGTCAAAAAAAAGCATTAATTTTGCACAAAAATAATCTTTAAAACAATGGCAGAAAGCAATGTAAGAGTACGTTTTGCACCAAGTCCTACGGGTCCTTTACATATCGGTGGTGTGCGTACTGCTCTGTATAATTACCTCTTTGCACGTCAGCATGGTGGTAAACTTATCTTTCGTATAGAGGATACTGACTCTAATCGTTTCGTTCCTGGGGCAGAGGAATATATCCTTGATTCTTTCAAATGGTTAGGAATAACCTTTGATGAAGGGGTTAGCTTCGGTGGGGAACATGGTCCTTATCGCCAAAGTGAGCGCCGTGAAATCTATAAGAAGTACGTCAATCAGCTTTTAGAGGCAGGTAAAGCTTATATTGCCTTTGATACTCCTGAAGAGTTAGAGGCTAAGCGTAATGAGATTCAGAACTTCCAATATGATGCCCATACACGTCAGCAGATGCGTAATTCGTTGACAATGCAAAAGGAAGAGGTTGATAAACTGATAGAAGATGGGCAGCAATATGTTGTTCGTTTCAAGATAGAACCGGGTGAAGAAATCCATGTTAATGACATGATACGTGGGGATGTTTGTATCAAGAGTGATATCCTTGATGATAAGGTTCTTTATAAAAGCGCTGACGAACTTCCTACTTATCACCTCGCAAACATTGTTGATGATCACTTGATGGAAATCTCTCACGTCATCCGTGGTGAGGAATGGCTGCCCAGTGCACCGTTACACGTATTGTTGTATCGGGCATTTGGTTGGGAGGACAGTATGCCTCGTTTTGCACATTTGCCTTTATTGTTAAAGCCAGAAGGCAAAGGAAAGTTAAGCAAACGTGATGGTGACCGCCTTGGTTTCCCTGTGTTCCCATTGGAATGGCATGACCCTAAGACAGGTGAAGTAAGTTCTGGATATCGCGAAAGTGGCTATTTCCCTGAAGCTGTTGTTAACTTCCTGGCACTGTTAGGATGGAATCCTGGCACAGAACAAGAGCTTTTTACTTTGGAGGAGTTGGTAAAAGCTTTTGATATTACTAAGTGTTCAAAGAGTGGAGCCAAGTTCGATTATCAGAAAGGGATATGGTTTAACCACGAATATATCCTACGAAAGAGTGATGAAGAGATAGCTCAACTCTTTGCTCCCATCGTTGCTAATAATGGTATTGAGGCTACAATGGATCAGGTAAGGCAGGTTGTTCACATGATGAAAGACCGTGTCAGCTTTGTGAAAGAGCTATGGGATCTTTGCTCTTTCTTCTTTATTGCACCAACAACTTACGATGGGAAGACGGTAAAGAAGCGGTGGAAAGAGTATTCTGCTCAGCAGATGACGGAGTTGGCTGACGTGTTAGAGGGGATTGATGACTTCTCTGTTGAAGGTCAAGAGCCCGTAGTCATGAAGTGGGTAGAGGATAAAGGCTACAAACTGGGCGACATTATGAATGCTTTCCGCCTCACTTTGGTAGGTATAGGGAAAGGTCCTGGTATGTTTGATATCTCTGCTTTCCTTGGGAAAGAGGAGACTCTTAGACGTATGCATAAAGCTATTGAGGTGTTAGGGTAAAGGATATAAAGGGCTAAAACAGTTGAGCCGATATGTATAATATAATAATGTATATCATCCAGCTTGGTGTTGCCATTGGCAGTATCTTCAATGATAAACTGCGGAAGATGTGGCAAGGCGAGCAGGATGCTGTACAAACACTACGTAAGAAGGTGGATCCCGATGCAGATTACATCTGGTTTCATGCTGCATCATTGGGTGAGTTCGAACAGGGACGACCATTGATGGAGCAGATAAAGAAGTCTTATCCGCAATATAAGATCCTGCTTACGTTTTTCTCTCCATCAGGTTATGAGGTGAGAAAGAATTATGAAGGAGCTGATATCATTACCTATTTGCCGATCGATACGGTTGGTAATGCACGTCAATTCCTTCGTACAGTGCGCCCTGTTATGGCTTTCTTTATTAAGTACGAGTTCTGGTATAATTACCTTCATATCCTCCAATACCGTGGCATACCAGCATATAGTGTGTCGAGTATCTTCCGTCCTGACCAGGTATTCTTTAAGTGGTATGGACGTGGATATGGGCGAGTCTTGAAGTGTTTTACTCGTTTTTTTGTTCAGAATGAGGAGAGTAAGAAGCTTTTGGAATCAATAGGAATACACGATACGATGGTTGTTGGCGACACTCGTTTCGACCGTGTATTGCAGATTAAAGAGGCAAGTAAGCAGTTGCCGATAGTTGAACGATTCGTTAAAGGAACTCCTGAAGACCAGAAAAAGGTCTTTGTAGCAGGCTCATCATGGCAGCCTGATGAAGAAATCTTCCTGAAATATTTTAATAATCATCGTGATTGGAAACTCATTGTGGCGCCACATGTCATAGGAGAGGACCATCTTAAATTCATATTTTCACTCATAAAGGACAAGAAAGTAGTACGTTATACGCAGGCAACAGAAGACAATGTGGCTGAAGCTGACGTACTTATTATAGATTGTTTCGGCTTGTTGTCATCCGTTTATCACTATGGTGACGTAGCATATGTGGGTGGTGGATTTGGTGTTGGTATACATAATGTACTTGAAGCAGCCGTCTGGGGAATGCCAGTTTTGTTTGGTCCGAACAACAAACACTTTGCTGAAGCACAAGGATTGCTGCAGAGTGGCGGAGGAATTGAGATTGAAGATAATGAGACTTTCAGCTTGATAATGTCTCAATTGAGCGATGGTTCTGCTTATTATGACACATGTGGACAAGAAGCAGGAGCGTTCGTACAGAGTCTGGCTGGTGCAACAAAGAAAGTATTAAGTAGTGTAAAGTTATGAAATATCAGATAACATGCGATAACTGTGGTACTCAATTCGTTGTTGAGGCAGGTGAAGGATCAACGATTGAGTGCGAATGTCCTCACTGTCATAGTACCATGGAGGTCACATTACCATTGGTAAGTGAAGGTCAACAGTATACTCCACAGGCGGAAGGGATACCCGATCCTCCACAAAAGAAGGATGGAAACCATAATACTATCTTGTGGGGAATAGTCATAGGACTGCTCTTGTTGGCAATAGGAATAGGTGCATACGTTGCTTTCAGACCAACACCACCAGCGGCATCAACGGCTGATACCACTCTGATGGACTCTATTCCTTACACCGCCCCAGTAGAAGATACTCCTCCACCAGTAGTTGATACGGTAGCAACTGACCCAGCAGAAGATGCTCCTGTAGACGAAAGCGAGGTTGAAGAGAAGCGTTCTTCAGAGCCAACAGATACTATAGATGTTGCCCCACATGAGGAAAGCATCAGAACGGGACATCCAATCGTGAATAAAAAAGTAAAGTAAAGATACATGGGAAAGATTATTTTGACAGGTGACCGACCAACTGGTAAGTTGCATCTTGGTCACTATGTTGGTTCACTTCGCCGTCGGGTGGAGCTCCAAAACCAAGGTGACTATGATAGAATGTTTGTCTTCATGGCTGATGTTCAGGCTCTGACAGATAATGCAGATAACCCAGAGAAGATACGACAGAATATCATTGAGGTGGCATTAGACTATCTTTCAGCTGGACTTGACCCACAGAAGTGTACGTTGTATATACAAAGTCAGATTCCAGAGTTGGCAGAATTGACCACCTTCTTGATGAATCTTGTCAGTGTTAGTCGTGTTCAGCGCAACCCAACGGTGAAGACTGAGATTAAGATGCGCAACTTTGAAGCTAATATTCCAATGGGTTTCTTTGCTTATCCAGTGTCTCAGGCTGCTGATATTGCTGCTTTTAAGGCTACTACTGTACCAGCAGGTGAGGATCAGGAACCAATGCTTGAGTTGACACGTGAGCTTGTCCGCCGTTTTAATCAGGTATATGCTCCGGTGCTCGTTGAGCCGAATATCATGCTTCCCGAGAATGCAACTGCACGCCGTCTGCCCGGTACTGACGGAAAAGAGAAGATGAGTAAGAGTCTTGGAAACTGTATCTACCTGTCTGATGATGCTGATACTGTATGGAAGAAGGTGAAGACAATGTACACTGATCCTACTCATTTGAATATCTCTGATCCTGGACATGTAGAGGGAAATGCCGTCTTTACTTATCTTGATGCTTTCTCTACAGATGAGGATTTTGCGGAATTCTGGCCGGAATTTAAGAGTCTTGATGAGCTGAAAGCTGCCTATACAGCCGGTGGTATCGGTGATATGAAGTGTAAAAAACTACTCAACAGTGTTCTTAATAAGATGCTTGAGCCTATACGTGCACGTCGTCATGAGTATGAACAGGATATTCCTGAGATCTATAACATTCTCAAGAAAGGTTCACTTGATGCCCGTGAAGTAGCAGCAAAGACTATGGATGAGGTGCGTGCTGCCATGCAAATCAATTACTTTGAGGATGAAGCATTGATTCAAAGTCAGGCAGAGCGATTCAAACAGAAGTAAGAATAAAGGAGCAGGACAGCTCTTTTGAAGATAATAATAGTAAAGACTGGAACGTATTAAAGGACCAAGAATCCTTTGATACGTTCTTTTTTTATGTCTATGATTCTGCCTTTGAGGTTGTCATCTTGCAGTGTGAACAGAATGGTGATGTGTCTGTGTTGTAATGATAAATGATACCCTACAAATCAATAGGTGCTCTTTTGCATCTTAAAACATGCCCTTTTGCATCTCAAAAGGGCACCTTTTACATTGCAAAAGGGCGTCTTTTGAAGTGCAAAAGGGCGTCTTTTACTTTGCCTTTCATAACCGTTTGATAATCTGTTGGTTATAAATTCTGTTTTTCTCTGTTTCCTTTCTGAAATCAATAAGTCATGAAGATTATTTTGTAAAAACAATTCGTTAAGTCCTTAATTGTATATTAAGTAACTTGTAAACTTGGCAACTCGTCCACATGTTTGCCTATTTACTTAGTTTTAGGTATTGTCCATTATTTCGTAAATCTTTAATTTTTGTAACCAATATTTAGAATAAACTTGTTTAATACCGAGGGCTTTATTGAAATTGACAGAGAGTCCTTAATCAACAATTTACATGAAGAATAAATTAAGAGTTCTTATAGTTGGGAGAATTCATTATTGTTTTCTTTCGTATAAGATAGTAATAACTCTGTTCTTTTTATCTGCCTTTTTCCCCTTTACAGGTTATGCACAGGAGGATGTAAAGCGTGATACGACCGTTGCTATGAAGGAAGTTACGGTGACAGCACGGAGTGAAATCAGGAAGTTAAGAGAGTCTGCAATGCCGATATCGGTTATCGGGCAACGACAATTACAAGGTACTGCATCTAATATTAATGATGTCCTTGCCCGTACAGTTGGTGTCACTGTGCGCAATACTGGTGGGTTAGGTAGTGCCTCTCGCATATCTCTTCGTGGCTTAGAAGGTAAACGCATGGGAATGTATGTAGATGAAACTCCTATGTCACAGTTGAGCAATTTTGTTGCACTGAATGATATTCCAACGAATATGATAGAGCGTATTGAAGTTTATAAGGGTATCGTTCCTTATAAGTTTGGTGGTTCGGCATTAGGTGGAGCAGTTAATGTTGTGACGAAAGAGTACCCTCCTGTCTATTTAGATTTCTCTTATGAGCTTGGCTCTTTCAATACTCATCAGGTGTCAACAGTGTTTAAGCGGACCGACAAGAAGAGTGGTTTACAGTTTGGTATAGGTGGTGCCTTCTCGTTTTCAAAGAACAATTACAAGATGACCTTGGCAAATTTGGACAATAGAATTGTGGAAAGAGACCATGACAAGTTCAATAAAGTCATGGCTGGAATGTCAGTTAAGGCTACTAAATGGTGGTTTGATGAGATGAAGTTCGAACTGATTTCCTGAAAACGAGGCAGGAGATACAAGGAATTGACCTTGATGTGCGTGAAGCTTATAACCATTCTATTAGTGGAGTAACGGCTCTGACGCTGAAACGTAAGGACTTTTTCTTGGATGGACTCGACTTAGATTTCGATATTGGATACGTTATTGGGAGGTATGGACTGCATGATACAGCCATGAATCGTTATGATTGGGATGGTAATGCACTGCCTCCAGTCTCTCCGTTTGGTGGAGAACAGAATAATTTTCCATCTGATGGGCATAGTCGTTCGAACGAGTTGACTTCAAAACTCAATATGGGGTATACCATAGATATGCACCATAGTGTTAACTTTAATGCTTATTTTGATAGGAATTCACTTCACCCGAATGATCCTTTGATGGATAAAGCTTTAGGATTTAAGTCTAATTTCCCAAGTAAGATGAACACGCTTACGTTAGGATGGTCATATGATCTGACCCTCTTTGATGGTCGTTTCCAGAATGCATTCACGTTTAAGAACTTTATTTCTCATCACATTCTCGTAGCATAGATGTCTATTCTGTGCGTGAACCAGAGCCTGTAAAGATTTCGAAGTCTTATGTTGGCTTCAGTGATGCTATGCGTTATAAGTTTACTGAGGACTTAATGCTGAAGGCTTCATTCAATTCTGAGGTGCGAATTCCTACAAGTGAGGAGCTGATTGGTAATGGATATTCTATTCTTGCATCACCAGCTCTGAAGCCAGAACGTACAAGTGGAGTAAATATCGGTATGCTTTATCGACATTTGAAGAAGCATGGCGGACTGGTAGAGATTGAGTTGAATGGCTTTTATAATCAGTTGAAAGACATGATAAGGTTCACACCTGATATGATTCCAACAATGGCTCGCTATCGTAACTTTGGTAGTGTACGTACGAGAGGTGTTGAACTTGATGTTAAGGGAGATGTTTGTTCAGTACTTTATCTTTATGCGAATGGTACTTATCAAGACCTTCGTGACGTGAGAAAGCTAACTCCTGGTACTACTGTCGAGAATCCCACCTATATGAAACGTATCCCAAACGTACCTTATTTATTAGCAAACTTTGGTGCAGAGTTCCATAAAGAAAACCTCTTTGGAGGAAAGGAACAGAACACACGTTTACTCTTTGATGCTTCATACGTGCATACATATTACTATGATTTTGAAGTAAGTCGGTATCAAGATAAGAAGATTCCTTCTGCTTTGACGATGGATGCAGCGGTGGAACATAGTTTTGGGAATGATCGGTGGACATTGACTTTCAAGGTGAAGAATCTCACTAACCGTCGTGTTGTGTCTGAATTTAATCGTCCGTTGCCTGGTCGGTATATTGGATTCAAAGTTAGATATCTTTTGAAATAGTATTATAAAGCGTTGGAAAGAACAATTGGCCCTATATAGTAAAATGTACTGTGAAAGGTTATATCTTCTTTTGCATATTGCAGTATGCAGCTTTTTGATATAGTCTATATAATATTCCTACAATAAATAATAAAACAATGAAAAAGTTTAAACTGATCTTTTCAGCCGTAGTATTTACGGCTTTGTTTGCTGGATGTGGTAACAGTGGTGATGATCTACGCCAGGTCCTGATCCTAAGCCAGAGGGAAAAGAGTTCCATGGTGTAGTCTTTGCAACTGGAATTACCAATCCTGAAGGTAGTAGCGGTAATGTGTATGTGCAAACATTACCAAGTCTTTTACCCGGAAAATATGATAATAAAAACAGTATCCCTTGTGGTTTTGGTGCTACACCTATTGTGACCGAATCAGGAAATGTCTACACTTTCCCTGATTATATGGGTAATACGAAAGCTGAGATTAACCGTTATCGTATCATGGGAGATGGTACGTGGAAGAAGGAAGGTGCTTTGTCTATTCCTGCAGGAGCATCTGCTTGTAACATTGTAGAAGCAAGCAACGAGAAAGCTTACGTCAGTTTGCAGGGTATTGGTAAGGTTATGGCATTCAATCCTGTAACAATGACGAAGATTACTGATATCGATCTTAATGATTTGAAGCAGGAGGATACGAGAGTAGCACCTGCTGCAATGATTATTCGTGATGGTAAACTCTTTGTTGGGTTGAACCAGATGAATGCACAGTATATGCCTACTCGTAATAATATTGAGTTTGCAATGATTGATGTAAAGACTGATAAAGTGGAGAAACACATTGTTAATCAGTCTTTGAATATGTGTTTTGCTACACGTCCAATAGATGCAGGATCTATCTTTATGGATGAAAATAAGGATATATACTTCAACTGTGTTGGCTCATTTGGCTTCATTCCAGGGCTGAATGGAGGTATTGCACGTATAAAGTATGGCTCTACAGAGATAGATCCAGATTATCTTATTCGTCTTAATCAGACGGAAGTTGCTGGCTTATCTACGAAGCATGCTGATTATATCTCAACGATGTGCTATGCAGGAAAGGGCTTGCTCTATGCTTATATTAGCTCGAATGCTCTTGCACCAGATGCTATGACGAATCCTTATGTAGCTATGACGAATGTACCCGTAGTAATAGATTTGAAACAAAAGACGATGACACTTATCAATGGTATGGAGATTTCTAATCCTCAAGGTATTGCTGTTGCTAAGCATAAGAACCTGATTGTCTTCGGAAGTGCTAATAAGAAGGCTACGGGTTTCTATACTTATAACCCTGAAACCAGAGAAGTTGCAGGTCCAATCATACAAGTAACAGGTAATCCTTGTTTCTTCCATAGCTTTGAGAAGTAAAAGGTATGATAAAAAGAAAGGGGATGTGTCAAAATAGACACATCCCCTTTCTTATTGAAACACTTGACCATTTTTTACGAAATAGTCAACCCTTTTTGAAAAACAGTCGACTGTTTTTTAAAAATACTCGACTGTTCTAATAAGAACGGTTGTCCCTTTTTGCGGACAGAATAAGCTTTAAGAAACAAAAAGAGAGGATGTGTCTATTTTGACACACCCTCTTTTATCATTACTATTATAATAGTTACTGTTAACTTGTTAACTCGTCAACTTGTCAACTCATTAACTAACTTACAAATTCGCGTTGTCTTTCTTCCAATCAGCAACAGCTGGTACGATGTCGAGACTGATGATTTCCTCACGCATTTTGCAGAGGTGCTCGTAAGAAGCCTGGAGAGAAGCCATCTCCTCTGGAGTACCTGTTGGCTCTGTGTAGTGAACACCAGTAGCGTCGATTGTTGTAGGCATAGCCATCATAACGTTCTTGAAGCCGAGCTTCTCGTCGTTCACATAGCAACCTGCAGGCAAGGTGAACTTCTCACCACCCATAGCAGCCTCAATCATCTTAACGGCGTTGTAAGCTGGGCTCTGGAATGAGCTACGGCCACGAAGCTTGATGATATTTGAACCACCCTGTACCGTATGATGCTTAATCTCTTCCCAACGCTCAGCTGAGAGACCCATCTCTGCTAATGGCTTGCCATCAACCTTAACCTGAGAAGCAAATACAGCCATCTGCTCACCGTGACCACCGTAGGTGTGTGCACCGGTAACCTTATCCTGCTGTACACCAAACTCATGAGCCAAAGCCTGCTGTAGACGAGTTGAGTCGAGAGCAGCGAGTGATGTCAACTGGTTTGGCTTCAAACCAGAGTGGATAAGAGCTGTCAATGCTGTAACGTCAGCAGGGTTGAAAATAACAACAACGTGCTTTACGTCTGGGCAGTATTTCTTGATGTTCTCACCGAAGTCAGCTGCAATTTTGCAGTTACCCTTCAACAAGTCCTCACGTGTCATACCCTCCTTGCGAGGAGCACCACCAGAAGAGATGATGTACTTAGCACCAGTGAAAGCCTCTGCAGGGTCAACAGTGTAAGAAAGGTTAGCACCTGGGAAAGCACACTGCTCCATCTCGTCGAATACACCATGAACGCCTGGCTCATAGATATCATATAGACAGATGTTAGGAGTAAGACCGAGTGTAAGAGCGGTCTGAACCATGTTTGAACCAATCATACCGCCAGCACCGACGATAACAAGTTTCTCGTTTGTTAAATAATTCATAATAAATATATGTTTTAAGAATATAACTTTCCGCTACTTCAGTACGGCAAAGTTACGAAAAAAAGACAATAAGGAAACAAGAATCAGTAATAAATATGTTATTTAATATAAAAAGAAACATCAATGTAAAGTCGATTTTGCAATTCATGAAAATTCTCAACTACCTCTACTTGTATGTTTAGTAATTAATGCTTATCTTAGCAGCGGGAATGGTATGCATTCCTGTATAGTGTGATTTGTTGAACCTATAATTGTAAAATATGAAACAGACAATACAAGAGCGCCTGACGGTCCTTCGTCAAGTAATGAAAGAGCAAGGGATACATGCGTTTATTTTTCCAAGTAGTGACCCTCATAATAGTGAATATGTTGCAGAGCATTGGAAAGGTCGTGAATGGATATCCGGCTTTAATGGTTCTGCAGGAACAGCTGTTGTAACTTTAAAGCACGCTGCTTTATGGACTGATTCACGGTATTTCATTGCGGCAGCTGAGCAGTTGGCTGGTACAGAATATCTGTTGATGAAAGATCGTTTGCCTGATACACCATCGATTAGTGAATGGATTGCACAAGAATTGTCAGACTATGAGAGCCCTGTTGTCGGTGTAGATGGTACGGTGAATACGTATGCCTATTTATGTGAGCTTATTAATGAGTTGAATATAGCAACTTTTGTAACCAACCTTGATCCCTTAGCAACAGTATGGAGTGATCGTCCTTCTATTCCAAAGGATAAAATTGTTCTTCATCCTTTGGAGTATGCTGGTGAGCCAACAACCAGTAAAATTAATCGTATACGGGAATATCTGCAGGCTCATCATGCTGATGGGTTATTGGTAACGGCTCTGGATGAAATAGCTTGGACATTGAATCTACGAGGAAAGATGTGCATTGTAATCCGGTTTTTGTTTCCTATTTACTCATCTCACAGGATAGTGTGATGTTCTTTGTCAATGAAGAAAAACTGCCGGATGATGTGAGAAACTATCTCTTAGATGAGGCAGTCTCCGTAGAACCATACGAAGCTGTTTTAGATAAGGTTAAAGGTTATAAAGGGCGGAAGCTACTGATGGACCCTACTTCTGTAAATTATAACCTCGTAACAGCAGTAGATAAAACGAAGAGAATTCTGGGTGTTTCACCTATCCCTATGATGAAAGCCGTCAAGAATAAGACCGAACAAGATGGATTCCGTGCAGCAATGTTACGCGACGGGATTGCCATGGTGAAGTTTTTGGCATGGCTGAAACCTGCTGTTGAGGATGGAGGGCAAACAGAAATAACACTTGATGAACATCTGACAGCATTGCGTGCTGAGCAACCTCTCTTTAAAGGGATCTCTTTTGATACTATCGTTGGATATGAAGCACATGGTGCAATCGTGCATTATGAAGCTACTCCTGAAACCGATATACCCGTAAAGCCATATGGACTGGTACTTATTGATAGTGGAGCACAATATCAAGATGGTACAACGGATATAACACGAACCATTGCTTTAGGTAGCTTGACAGAAGAACAACGTCGGGTTTATACGTTGGTTTTAAAGGGACACATACAACTTGACATGTGCCGGTTCCCTGATGGAGCATGTGGGTCACAGATAGACGCTATAGCTCGTGAATCAATGTGGCGTGAAGGTTATAACTATATGCATGGTACAGGACATGGAGTAGGAAGTTATCTGAATGTTCATGAAGGTCCTCATCAAATACGTATGGAGTGGAAACCAGCACCTCTTCATGCTGGAATGACAGTTACAGATGAGCCCGGACTTTATTTGGAAGGAAAGTTTGGAGTACGTATCGAGAATACATTGCTCATAGTTCCTTCGGAAACAACGCCTTTTGGAAAGTTCCTTAAGTTTGAAACTCTTACTCTTGCACCGATTGATACAACTCCTATTATACAAGATATGTTAACTCCTGAAGAGCTTACTTGGTTGAATAATTATCATCATCGTGTATATGAGACTCTTTCTCCTTACCTGGAAAGAATGAAAAAAAGTGGTTAGAGGAAGCAACACGTCCACTGTAAGTATATTGAATTGGAGTGGATCTTTATAAGATTTAGATGTATCAGCGGAATTATATTATAAGCTTATTTTGGTAAAGAGTTTGCTGTTGTTCTCAGTTCTTTGTACAAGTTGCTGTTATATAGATTCTTATGACTCTATGTCTATTGATGATAGTTACTACAAAATTAGAAGTAAATCAATAAAATCCATAAGGAAGCCTTATTCTGTGCGGCGTTAAAAGATAAGTAACTTGCACGATGGTGTAAATAAAGTTGGGAGTGGGGCTTTATCTGTGTATAGCATCTGTTAGAATACTTTATATGTTTAAAGATGTTGAAACCTTTGAAAACTTCTTTGTGTCTACCGTAAACACGGAGTTGAAAAAAGTAAATTAAAGGGATAGAAAGTCGGAAAAAACCGCAAATGTTTGGCAGTTAGGAGAATAAAGTGTAACTTTGCAGCTGCAAAAGTGGTATCATGCCCTTTTGTGAATGTCTAATTAATAAAAAAATAAAAACAAAAAGCATGATTATTGTACCAGTTAAGGACGGTGAGAACATCGAGCGCGCGCTCAAGAAGTTCAAGAGAAAGTTTGAGAAAACAGGTGTTGTTAAGGAGCTTCGTGCTCGTCAGCAGTTTGACAAACCATCTGTTAAGAAACGCTTGAAGATGGAACATGCCGTTTACGTACAGCAACTTCGCGACAAAGAAGAGTAAAAACTTCTTTAAAAAATTTGGTAGTTCGGATTAATTTCCGTAAATTCGTTGCCAGTAAAGGTTTGACAACGTGCCGATGATAGAGATGTTCTTAGATTATTTGCGGCTAGAGAGAAATTATTCTTTGTTGACCGTAAAGAGTTATCGTGAAGACTTAAGTGACTTTGAACGATTCTTTGAATCTCTTGATTCGCAAGTCTCTTGGACATCGGTAGATGCTGATGTTATCCGCAATTGGATGGAGTATATGATGGATAGGGGGAACTCTGCGTCTTCGGTGAATCGAAGATTAAGCGCTCTGAGATCATTCTATCGTTTCGCACTTCGTAAGAAATTGTCCAAAGAGACCCTGTTCATGGTTTGCAAGGACCCAAAAAGAAAAAGCCGTTACCCCAGTTTCTTAAAGAAACAGAAATGGAACGGCTCTTGGATTCAAAGATGTGGACCGATAGTTATGAGGATGTCCTCTCGCGTACATTAATAATAATGTTTTATGAGACGGGGATTCGTTTATCAGAACTGACGGGGTTGGATGATAAAGATGTGGATAGTGTTACTTGTGAAATAAAGGTGACAGGTAAGAGAAATAAGCAGCGTATCATTCCTTATGGTGAGAATTTGGCAAAAACGTTGGCTATATATCGGCAGAAACGTGATGCTATGGTGAAAGATGGATCTGCTGCATTCTTTCAAACTAAGGTGGGAGAGAGAATGAGCGGTGCACAGGTAAGAAGTTTGGTAAAGAAGAATTTGTCAAAAGTGTCAACGTTGAAGAAACGAACACCACACGTTCTTCGCCATACATTTGCCACAGCTATGCTTAATCATAATGCGGGGCTGGAAAGTGTAAAGAAGTTGCTCGGTCATGAGAGTCTCTCTACGACAGAGATTTATACTCATACAACATTTGAGCAACTGAAAAAAGTCTATAAAAATGCCCACCCAAGGGCTTAACCTTTTAAAATGGAGGTACCTATGGAAGTTAAGATTCAGTCGATACATTTCGACACTACCGAAAAGTTACAGGCCTTTATAACTAAGAAGGTCGAAAAGTTAGAAAAGTCTTACGAAGACATTCAGAAAGTAGAGGTGCAATTAAAGGTGGAGAAACCTGCTACGGCATTGAACAAGACAACTAGTCTTACAGTCGATGTTCCTGGAACAAAACTGTTCGTGGAGAAGACGTGTGATACTTTTGAAGAGAGTGTTGATCAGTGCTTAGATGCAATGAAGGTGCAGCTCACCAAGTTTAAGGAAAAGCAGAGAAAACGTTGAAAAAATCTCAGAAAAGTTTTGGAGATTAAAAATAAAGCATTACCTTTGCAGCCGTTTTACGACAGTAGCCTTTGGCTGCAAAGTACGCCTCTTTAGCTCAGTTGGCCAGAGCACGTGATTTGTAATCTCGGGGTCGTTGGTTCGAATCCGACAAGAGGCTCTTCTTTAAAGGAAGAATACATTTCTTAGGGTAGTTTCCAGAGTGGCCAAATGGGGCAGACTGTAAATCTGCTGCTTCTAGCTTCGGTGGTTCGAATCCATCACTACCCACTTTGGAAATGTAATTTGCGGAAATAGCTCAGTTGATAGAGCACTAGCCTTCCAAGCTGGGGGTCGCGGGTTTGAGCCCCGTTTTCCGCTCTAAGGTTTTGCTGTAATAGCTCAGTGGTAGAGCACTTCCTTGGTAAGGAAGAGGTCCTGAGTTCAACTCTCAGTTACAGCTCTACTACTTTTTCTAAATAATAAAGTGTAACAATAAAACACAGATTATTCATTTAATATTAAATAAAGAAAAGCTATGGCTAAAGAAGAATTCGTGCGTACCAAACCGCATGTAAACATTGGTACTATCGGTCACGTTGACCACGGTAAGACTACTCTTACTGCAGCAATTTCTAAGGTTCTTCATGAGAAGGGCTTCGGTTCTGAAGATGTTAAGTCTTTGATCAGATTGATAATGCTCCTGAGGAGAAAGAGCGTGGTATTACTATCAACTCTGCTCACATTGAGTATGAGACAGCAAATCGTCACTATGCACACGTAGACTGTCCGGGTCACGCTGACTATGTGAAGAACATGGTTACTGGTGCTGCTCAGATGGATGGTGCTATCTTGGTTGTGGCTGCTACTGATGGTCCTATGCCTCAGACTCGTGAGCACGTTTTGCTCGCTCGTCAGGTGAACGTACCTCGTTTGGTGGTTTTCTTGAATAAGTGTGATATGGTTGAGGATGAGGAAATGCTTGATCTCGTTGAGATGGAGGTTCGCGAAATCCTCGAGCAGTACGGATATGAAGAGGATACTCCTATTGTTCGCGGTTCTGCACTTGGTGCTTTGAACGGTGTTGAAAAGTGGGTTGATTCTGTAATGCAGCTGATGGATACTGTTGACTCTTGGATTCAGGAGCCAGAGCGTGAAGTTGACAAGCCTTTCTTGATGCCAGTTGAGGATGTATTCTCTATTACAGGTCGTGGTACTGTTGCTACAGGTCGTATTGAGACTGGTATCTGTAAGGTTGGTGATGAGGTTCAGCTCCTCGGTCTTGGTGAAGACAAGAAGTCTGTCATCACTGGCGTAGAGATGTTCCGTAAGAACCTTGCACAGGGTCAGGCTGGTGATAACGTAGGTCTCCTCCTTCGTGGTATTGATAAAGCTGAGGTTAAGCGTGGTATGGTTGTAGTACACCCAGGAGCTATTACTCCTCACGATCACTTCAAGGCTTCTATCTATGTTTTGAAGAAGGAAGAGGGTGGTCGTCATACTCCATTCGGTAATAAGTATCGTCCACAGTTCTACCTCCGTACAATGGACTGTACTGGTGAAATCAAACTCCCAGAGGGTGTTGAGATGGTAATGCCAGGTGATAATGTTGAGATCGAGGTAGTTCTTATCTATAAGGTTGCCTTGAATGAGGGTCTTCGTTTCGCTATCCGTGAGGGTGGTCGTACCGTAGGTTCTGGTCAGATTACTCAGATTCTTGAGGACGTAAACTAATCTCGATAATTCGAAGATTATAAATATTAAGTTCCCGTATCTCTCGGGGTACGGGAACTTACTTACGGGTTTAGCTCAGTTGGTAGAGCACTGGTCTCCAAACCAGGTGTCGAGGGTTCGAGCCCTTCAACCCGTGCTATTAGAGAAGAATTTTATGTTTAAGAAGATAGTTAATTATTGCAAGGCTTGCTACGACGAACTTGCGCATAAAACTACATGGCCATCACGTGCCCAGCTTACACATAGTGCAATGGTTGTATTATCTGCTTCCCTAGTCATTGCGTTGGTTGTGTTTGCTATGGATTTTGTATTCCAGCACGTAATGGATTTTGTATATCCAAGTTAATTCATTAGGTAAGAAATGGCTGATACTGAAAAGAAATGGTATGTTCTTCGTGCTGTCAGTGGCAAAGAGGCAAAGGTAAAAGAATATATTGATGCCCAGTTGCGATTGAACGCGAAGCTTGCTGAGCGTGTTTTCGAGGTTTTACTTCCTATGGAGAAACATGCAACTTTGCGTAATGGCAAGCGTGTAGTCAAGGAGAAATTAAGTCTCCCAGGCTATGTTCTTGTTCAGGCCACAATGACTCCTGACATAGCTTCTATGTTACGATTCATGCCTAATGTTTTAGGATTCCTCGGAGGTATGGCTGATCCTTCACCTGTTCGCCAAGCAGATATTAATCGTTTGTTGGGTAATGTGGAAGAAACTGAGCTTGATGAAGTGCAGGATGTTCCGTTTGAAGTAGGTGAGACAGTTAAGGTTACCGACGGTCCTTTAGTGGTTTCCATGGAGTCATCGAAGAGGTGAATTCTGAGAAACATAAGCTGAAAGTTATGGTAATGATCTTTGGTCGTCAGAATCCATTGGAATTGAGTTTTATGCAAGTCGCAAAGGAAGAATAGTATTGTTACGGATACTGTTCTATCTTTTATAGTTTAATTTTTAATATTAACAAAGAAATGGCTAAAGAAGTAGCTGGATTAATCAAATTACAGATTAAAGGTGGCGCTGCAAATCCTTCCCCTCCAGTAGGCCCTGCATTGGGTTCTAAGGGTATTAATATTATGGGGTTCTGCAAGGAGTTCAATGCCCGTACCCAGGACAAGGCTGGAAAAATTCTTCCAGTCGTTATTACTTACTACAACGATAAGTCTTTCAGCTTTATCATTAAGACTCCTCCAGCAGCAGTTCAGCTTATGGAGGCTGCTAAAGTAAAAGGTGGATCAGGAGAGCCAAACCGCAAGAAGGTTGCATCCGTAACTTGGGAGCAGGTAAAGGCAATTGCTGAAGACAAGATGCCTGACTTGAACTGTTTCACAGTAGAAAGTGCAATGAAGTTGGTGGCAGGTACTGCTCGTAGTATGGGTATCACTGTAAAAGGGGACTTCCCTGGTAAATAATTTTAAACTTCAAAAGTAAAAATGAGTAAACTGACAAAAAATCAGAAATCAGTAGCTGAGAAGGTTGAAGCAGGGAAGGCATACACATTAGAGGAGGCTTCTAAGTTAGTGAAAGAAATAACTACAACTAAGTTTGATGCTTCTGTTGATGTTGATGTTCGTCTCGGTGTTGACCCACGTAAGGCTAACCAAATGGTACGTGGCGTTGTGTCACTTCCAAATGGTACTGGTAAGGTTACACGTGTGCTTTGTCTTTGTACCCCTGATCAGGAGGCTGCCGCTAAGGAAGCTGGGGCTGATTATGTTGGGCTCGACGAATACGTTGAAAAGATTAAGGGCGGATGGACTGATGTTGATGTCATCATCACTATGCCATCATGCATGGGTAAGTTAGGTCCTTTGGGTCGTGTTCTCGGTCCTCGTGGTTTGATGCCAAACCCAAAGAGCGGTACTGTGACTATGGATGTTGCTAAAGCAGTGAAGGAAGTTAAGCAGGGTAAGATTGACTTTAAGGTTGATAAGGCTGGTATTATCCACACATCAATCGGTAAGGTGAGTATGACTGCTGAGCAGATTTATGGTAATGCGAAGGAGTTTATTTCTACCGTTATCAAGTTGAAGCCTGCTGCTGCTAAAGGTACATATATCAAGAGTATCTTTATTTCTAGCACAATGAGTAAGGGTGTCAAGATTGATCCTAAATCAGCTGAATAACTCTAAAAGTTTTGTACAATGAAGAAAGAAGTAAAAGATACGATTATCGCTGAACTCGGTGAGAAGCTAAAAAATTACCCTCATTTCTATCTAGTAGATGTAACTGGATTGAATGCTGAGGCTACAAGTTCTCTCCGTCGTAAGTGCTTCAAGAGTGAGATCAATATGGTCGTTGTGAAGAACAAACTTCTTCATAAGGCTTTTGAGGCATCTGATGTAGATTTTGAACCACTGTATGGTTCTTTGAAGGGTAATACAGCAGTCTTGTTTACACAGACAGCTAATGTGCCAGCTAAGATGTTGAAGGAGTATAAGAAGGAAGGTATTCCAGCTCTGAAAGCAGCTTATGTAGAGGAGACTCTATTTGTTGGTGCTGATAAACTCGAAGAACTTGCAGCTCTAAAGAGCAAAAACGAAGTTATTGCAGAGGTTGTTGCTTTGCTACAGTCTCCAGCAAAGAATGTTGTTTCTGCTCTCCAGTCAGGCGCTGGCACTATTCATGGTGTGCTTAAGACTTTAGGCGAGCGTGCTGAGTAAAAATCTAATAAAGTCAATAGATATATTATTTTTAGAACAAAAATCAAAAAGTTAGAATAAAATGGCAGACGTAAAAGCTATTGCAGAAGAGTTAGTAAATCTTACTGTTAAGGAAGTAAATGAGTTGGCAACTGTCCTCAAGGACGAGTATGGTATTGAGCCTGCAGCTGCAGCTGTTGCTGTTGCTGGTCCTGCAGCTGCTGGTGCAGCCGCTGGTGGCGAGGAGAAGAGCGAGTTTGACGTTGTTCTCGTAGAGGCTGGTGCAAACAAGCTTAAGGTTGTAAAGGCTGTTAAAGAGGCTTGTGGCCTTGGTTTGAAGGAAGCTAAGGATCTCGTAGACGGCGCTCCTTCTACATTGAAGGAAGGTATGGCTAAAGCTGAGGCAGAGAACCTTAAGAAGACCATCGAGGCTGAAGGTGCTAAGGTTGAGCTGAAGTAATTATTACTTCGCAATTATAAAACAATATGGTTAGGATTTGCCAAGTAGGCGAGTCCTAACCTTTTTGTGTCTTCTGACACATATTAGGAGTTCTTCCTCCTTCTTATTTAGTCCACAATGGACCTTTCATATTTGAATATTTAATTTCAGTTATGGCATTAGAAAATAAACCCAGAGTAAATTTCGCCAGCGTTAAGAATCCGTATCCTTATCCGGATTTCCTCGATGTGCAGTTGAAGTCTTTCCGAGACTTCTTGCAACTGGACACTCCGCCTGAGGAACGCAAGAATGACGGTTTGTATAAGGTGTTCTCAGAGAACTTCCCTATCACCGACACACGTAATAATTTCGTCCTTGAGTTCCTGGATTACTATGTTGACCCACCAAGATATTCTATAGAGGAATGTTTGGAGCGTGGTTTAACTTATAGTGTACCTTTGAAGGCTAAGATGAAACTGTATTGTACAGATCCAGATCATGAGGATTTCGGTACATTTATTCAAGATGTATTCTTGGGAACAATTCCTTACATGACCAGTAACGGTACTTTGTTATCAATGGTGCTGAGCGTGTTGTTGTTTCTCAATTACATCGTTCGCCAGGTGTATTTTTTGGTCAGGGTGTACATGCTAATGGAACTGTATTGTATAGTGCACGAATCATTCCGTTCAAAGGTTCTTGGATCGAGTTTGCTACTGATATTAATAATGTCATGTATGCATATATTGACCGTAAAAAGAAGTTACCCGTAACTACAATGTTACGTGCCATTGGCTTTGAAAGTGACCGCGATATTCTTCAAATCTTTGATCTTTGTGAAGAGGTAAAGGTTAATAAGAAGAATTTGAAAGCTGCTATTGGGCGTAAGCTTGCGGGAAATGTAATGAAGACCTGGACGGAAGACTTTGTAGACGAAGATACAGGCGAAGTCGTTTCTATAGAGCGCAATAAGGTCGTTGTTGAACGCGAGACTGTTATAACAGAAGAAACTGTAGAGCAGATTCTTGATAGTGCTGTCTCATCAATCCTTCTGCATAAAGATGAAGAAGGTGCTAATAAGTATTCAATTATTTTCAATACTCTTGCTAAGGACCCAAGTCACTCAGAGATAGAAGCTGTAAATTATATCTATCGTCAGTTGCGTAATGCTGATGCTGCTGATGATGCTAGTGCACGTGAAGTGTTCCAAAATCTTTTCTTCTCTGACAAACGTTATGATTTAGGTGAGGTCGGCCGTTATCGTATCAACAAGAAGTTAAATCTTGATACAGATATGGATATCCGTGTCCTCACTAAGGATGATATTATTGAAATTATCAAGTACCTTATAAGTCTTGTAAATTCAAATGCTACAGTCGATGACATAGACCATTTGTCAAACCGTCGTGTTCGTACTGTTGGAGAGCAATTGGCTAATCAATTCTCAATAGGTCTTGCTCGTATGAATCGCACGATTCGTGAACGTATGAATGTTCGTGATAGTGAGGTTTTCCAGCCTACTGACTTGATTAATGCGAAGACAATTTCTAGTGTAATTAATTCGTTCTTTGGAACAAATCCTTTGAGCCAGTTTATGGATCAAACTAATCCATTGGCAGAAGTAACACATAAGCGTCGTCTTTCAGCATTAGGACCAGGTGGTTTGTCTCGTGAACGCGCAGGATTTGAAGTACGTGATGTTCACTATACTCATTATGGTCGCCTGTGTCCTATTGAGTCACCTGAAGGACTAATATCGGTTTGATTTCTTCTCTCTGTATGTATGCTAAAATCAACGACCTAGGGTTTATTGTTACTCCGTATCGTCGTGTAACAGACTCTAAGGTTGATATGGATAACAAGGACGTTTTGTTCTTGACTGCCGAAGAGGAAGAAGAACAGATTATAGGACAAGGAAATGCGCCATTGAATGATGATGGTACATTCATCCGTGATACTGTTAAATGTCGCCAAGATGCAGACTATCCAGTTGTTGGTCCTGAATCTGTTGATCTTATTGATGTTTCTCCACAACAAATTGCTTCTGTTTCTGCTGGTCTGATCCCGTTCTTAGAGCATGATGATGGTCACCGTGCATTGATGGGTTGTAATATGATGCGTCAAGCTGTACCTTTGCTTCACAATGATGCACCAATTGTTGGAACAGGTCTTGAGAAGCAAGTGTGCGAGGATTCGCGTACAATGATAACATCTGAAGGAGATGGAGTCATTGAGTACGTTGATGCAACAACAATCCGTATCTTGTATGATCGTTCAGAAGATGAGGAGTTTGTTAGTTTCGAACCAGCATTAAAAGAATATCGTATCCCAAAATTCCGTCGTACAAACCAGAACATGGTTGTTGACCTTCGTCCAATCTGTGACAAGGGGCAGCGCGTAAAGAAGGGAGATATTCTCACAGAAGGTTATGCTACAGAAAATGGTGAACTTGCCTTAGGGCGTAACCTCCTTGTTGCCTATATGCCTTGGAAAGGATATAATTATGAAGATGCTGTCGTTATTTCTGAGCGTATGGTGCGTGAGGATGTTTTGACATCAGTTCATGTTGATGAATATTCTCTTGAGGTCCGTGAAACAAAGCGTGGTGTCGAGGAATTCACTTCAGATATTCCAAATGTAAGTGAGGAAGCAACCAAGGATCTTGATGATAATGGTATTATCCGTGTTGGTGCTCGTGTTGAGCCTGGTGATATCATGATTGGTAAGATCTCGCCTAAGGGTGAGAGTGATCCTTCACCAGAGGAGAAACTCCTTCGTGCAATTTTCGGTGATAAAGCTGGAGATGTAAAGGATTCTTCTTTGAAAGCAAATCCTTCTCTTAGTGGTGTCGTCATAGACAAAAAACTCTTCAGTCGTGCAATTAAAACGCGTGAAAGTAAACGTCAAGATAAGGTTACACTTGCAAAAATAGATGAGGAACAAGAAGCAAAGATCAATGATTTGAAGGATCTTTTGGTAGACAAACTACTTGAATTGACTGAGGATAAAGTCTCACAGGGAGTAAAAGATTACTCAGACGCAGAGATTATAACTAAAGGTAGTAAGTTCTCAGTTGCTGCACTTAAAAATCTTGATTACGAAGGAATTCAGTCAAATGGCTGGACAGATGATGAGCATACGAATCTTCTGATTCAAAAGCTTATTATGAACTATATTCGTAAGTTCAAGCAAATGGACGCTGAACTGAAACGCAAGAAGTTTGCAATTACTATTGGTGATGAACTACCTTCTGGTGTTCTTCAAATGGCTAAAGTCTATATTGCAAAGAAACGTAAGATCCAGGTGGGTGATAAGCTTGCTGGTCGTCATGGTAATAAGGGTATTGTTTCTAAGGTCGTACGCACAGAAGATATGCCGTTCTTGGAAGATGGTCGTCCTGTAGATTTGGTACTGAACCCTATGGGTGTACCTTCACGAATGAACCTCGGTCAAATATTTGAGGCTATTCTTGGTGCTGCTGGACGTAAGTTAGGTGTTAAGTTTGCTACCCCAATCTTTGATGGTGCTAAACTCTCTGATTTAAAAGAGTGGACAGATAAGGCTGGTTTGCCAAACTTATGTTCTACTTATATATACGATGGAGAGACAGGAGAGAAATTTGATCAGCCTGCTACTGTAGGTATCACTTACTTCTTGAAACTTGGTCATATGGTTGAGGATAAGATGCATGCCCGTAGCATTGGACCATACTCTTTGATTACTCAGCAACCGCTCGGTGGTAAAGCCCAGTTTGGTGGCCAGCGTTTTGGAGAGATGGAGGTCTGGGCTATTGAGGCCTTTGGTGCATCTCATGTTCTTCAGGAGATTTTGACAATCAAGTCTGATGATGTTGTAGGCCGTTCTAAGGCTTATGAGGCTATCGTTAAGGGTGAACCAATGCCAACACCAGGCATTCCTGAGTCACTCAATGTGTTATTACACGAATTACGTGGTCTCGGTCTAAGCATCAAACTTGATTAATACGTACACCCCTATAATAGAAGTAAAACATGGCTTTTAAGAAAGATAATAAAGTAAAGAGTAATTTTAGCAAAATTACTATCGGACTGGCTTCACCAGAAGAAATCCTTGAGAATTCTTTTGGCGAAGTGACCAAGCCTGAAACCATAAACTATCGTACCTATAAACCAGAACGCGATGGTTTGTTCTGTGAACGTATCTTTGGTCCAACAAAGGACTATGAATGTGCTTGTGGGAAATACAAGCGTATTCGTTATAAAGGTATTGTTTGTGATCGTTGTGGTGTTGAAGTAACTGAGAAAAAGGTACGCCGTGAACGTGCTGGACATATAGAATTAGTTGTTCCTGTTGCCCATATTTGGTATTTCCGGAGCCTCCCAAATAAGATTGGCTACCTTTTAGGTATGCCAACGAAGAAGCTGGATGCTATTATTTACTACGAGAAGTATGTTGTCATCCAACCAGGTGTCGTAGAAGGGATGAAGAATGCTGACTCTGAAGAAGATATGAATGGATCTCACAAATTTGATCTTCTTTCTGAGGATGAATATTTGGATATTCTTGATAATAAGCTTCCAGAAGGTAATGATCGTTTAGATGATTCTGATCCGAAGAAGTTTATTGCTAAGATGGGAGCAGAGGCGGTCTATGATTTGCTTTCAAGCATTGATCTTGATCGTTTGGCTGGTGAGTTACGTGATCGTGCGACAACAGATTCAAGTCAACAGCGTAAGACCGAGGCTTTGAAGCGTCTACAGGTTGTAGAAGGCTTCCGCCAGTCAATTGGTGTAAACAAGCCAGAGTGGATGATTATGAAGATTATCCCAGTCACTCCACCAGAACTTCGTCCATTAGTCCCATTAGATGGTGGTCGTTTTGCAACTTCAGATCTCAATGACCTTTATCGTCGTGTTATCATTCGTAATAATCGTTTGAAGCGACTTATGGAGATTAAAGCTCCTGAGGTTATTCTTCGTAATGAGAAGCGTATGCTTCAAGAAGCTGTCGATTCTCTCTTCGATAATAGTCGAAAGTCATCAGCTGTTAAGAGTGAGAGTAATCGTCCATTGAAGTCTCTTTCTGACTCATTAAAGGGTAAGCAGGGACGTTTTCGTCAGAACCTGCTAGGTAAACGTGTCGACTATTCTGCACGTTCGGTAATTGTTGTCGGTCCTGAGTTGAAGATGGGTGAGTGCGGTCTCCCTAAGTTGATGGCCGCAGAGCTTTACAAGCCATTCATCATCCGTAAGCTTATTGAGCGCGGTATCGTGAAGACTGTAAAGAGTGCTAAGAAGATCGTAGATCGTCGTGAGCCTGTAATTTGGGATATCCTCGAGAATGTGATGAAGGGACACCCTGTAATGTTGAACCGTGCGCCGACACTTCACCGTTTGGGTATTCAGGCATTCCAGCCTAAACTCATTGAGGGTAAGGCTATTCAACTTCATCCATTGGCATGTACAGCGTTCAATGCAGACTTTGATGGTGACCAGATGGCTGTTCACCTCCCATTGAGTAATGAAGCTGTTCTGGAGACACAGATATTGATGCTACAGAGCCACAATATTTTAAATCCAGCAAATGGTGCGCCTATTACTGTCCCTTCACAAGATATGGTACTTGGTCTCTATTATATCACCAAGATTCGTCCAGGTGCTAAGGGTGAAGGCCTTTCTTTCTATGGAGCAGAAGAAGCAATCATAGCTTACAATGAAAAGAAGTGTGACCTTCATGCTCAAGTAAAGGTTGTTGTTGACGACCTTGTAGATGGTAAAATACAGAAGAGAATGGTTGAGACCTCTGTTGGTCGTGTTATCGTCAACCAGATTATCCCTACCGAGATAGGTTTCTTCAATGGTATTATCTCCAAGAAGTCTCTTCGTGGTCTTATTGCCGATGTTATTAAAGCTGTTGGTATGGCACGTGCTTGTGAGTTCCTCGATGGTATAAAGAACCTCGGTTATCATATGGCTTATGTTGCAGGTCTATCTTTTAACTTGGATGATATCATAGTCCCAGTAGAAAAGAAAGACATTGTAGGTAAGGGACAAGATGAGGTTGATCAGGTGAAGGCTAACTACGAAATGGGTTTCATCACCGATAAGGAACGTTACAATCAGGTGATTGATGCTTGGACACATGTTAACAATAACCTTAAGCAAAGTGTGATGAAGCATATGACAGAGGCAGACCAGGGATTCAATGCAGTATATATGATGCTTGACTCTGGTGCTCGTGGATCTGCTGATCAGATTGCTCAGCTTGCGGGTATGCGTGGTCTTATGGCTAAACCACAAAAAGCTGGAGCTGAAGGTGCACAGATTATTGAAAATCCAATTATTTCAAACTTTAAAGAAGGTATGTCAGTATTGGGAGTACTTCATATCTTCTCACGGTGCTCGTAAAGGTTTGGCAGATACTGCCATGAAAACAGCCGATGCAGGATATTTAACTCGTCGACTTGTTGATGTTTCACATGATGTGATCATCACAGAGGAGGATTGTGGTTCTCTTCGTGGACTTGAGTGTCGTGCTTTGAAGAATGGCGATGAAACCATAGCAACTCTTTATGAGCGTATCTTGGGACGTGTCTCTGTTCACGATGTGATTAATCCTACAACTGGTGATATTATTGTTGCTGCTGGTGAGGAAATCACGGAGACTAAGGCTCAGGCTATAGAGAACTCTCCAATTGAGATGGTAGAGATTCGTTCTGTTCTAACTTGTGAAAGCAAGAAAGGTGTATGTAAGAAGTGCTATGGTCGTAACCTTGCCACGGCTCGTATGGTACAGATGGGTGAAGCTGTCGGTGTTATTGCAGCTCAGGCTATTGGTGAACCGGGAACTCAGCTTACTCTTCGTACGTTCCATGCTGGTGGTGTCGCAGGTAATGCTGCTGCTAATGCAACAATTACTGCAAAGAATGATGCTAAGATAGAGTTTGATGAGCTCCGTACAGTTCCGTTTGTTGATGACGACGATAAGGAATGTCAGATGGTTGTAAGCCGTTTGGCTGAAATTCGTTTCGTTGATCCAAATACAGGTATTGTTCTCCTTACAGATAATGTGCCTTATGGTAGTTCTCTTTACTTCAAGTCTGGTGACAAAGTGAAGAAGGGCGATGTAATTTGTAAGTGGGACCCATTCAATGCAGTTATTGTTAGTGAATATGCTGGTACGCTTCGCTTACATGATGTTGTAGAAGGTGTTACTTATAAGGCTGAGACTGATGATGCAACAGGTCTTACAGAACGTATTATAACCGACTCTCTCGTGACAAGACCAAGGTTCCAACTGTTGACGTTGTTAAGGCTGGCGCAAAGAAAGGTGCAGATGGTCAATATGCAGCTGCTGATATTCTTGGCACTTACAACCTTCCTGTAGGTGGTCACTTAGAGCAGATTCTGCAGGATGGTGCAGAGATTAAGACTGGTATGACACTTGTTAAGATACCACGTTCTGTAGGTGGTGCTGGTGATATTACTGGTGGTCTTCCACGTGTTACCGAGCTCTTCGAAGCACGTAATCCATCTAACCTGCTGTCGTTTCTGAGATTGATGGTGAGGTAACAATGGGTAAAGTTAAGCGTGGTAATCGTGAGATTATTATTACCTCTAAAACAGGTGAACAACGTAAATATCTAGTGAGTCTCTCGAAGCAGATTCTTGTACAGGAACATGATGCTGTGCGTGCTGGTACTCCGCTGTCTGATGGTATTATCACACCAGCTGACATCCTATCTATTATGGGACCTACCGCAGTACAAGAGTATATTGTAAATGAGGTTCAGGACGTTTACCGTCTACAGGGTGTGAAGATCAATGATAAGCACTTTGAGATTATCGTCCGCCAAATGATGCGTAAGGTTCGTATTGATGATCCTGGTGATACAACGTTCCTTGAGCAGGAGTTGATTGATAAGCTTGACTTCGCAGAAGAAAATGATCGTATCTGGGGTAAGAAGGTTGTTACTGACCCAGGTGATTCTGAGAACTGTTATAAGGGACAAATTCTTTCCGTGCGTAAGTTGCGTGATGAGAATTCAAGTCTTAAGCGTCGTGACCTTAAACTTGTTCAAGTGCGTGATGCTGTTCAAGCAACAGCGACTCAGATCCTTCAAGGTATTACGCGTGCAGCCCTCGGTACGAAGAGCTTCATGAGTGCAGCTTCTTTCCAGGAGACTACTAAGGTTCTCAATGAGGCTGCTATCCGTGGTAAGAGTGACAATCTTGAGGGTATGAAGGAGAACGTAATCTGCGGTCATCTTATCCCTGCAGGTACAGGTCTTCGCCAGTGGCAGAAGCTTGTTGTAGGTTCACAGGAAGAGCATGAGCGTATGGAAGCTAACAAAAAGAATGTCATAGACTATGCTAATCAAGAGGCAGCAGAAGCTACAAAAGAATAAATTATAGCATCCAATTCATAAAGATAAGAGGGGTTCATGGCAATATGCTGTGAACCCTTCTTTTCGTTGTAAAGTGTTTTGTTCTTTATAGTTTATACGCGAGTTCGGGATAAGAAAAGGCTTGAAAAAGTTGGTAATCTCGTCAAAAATTCGTATCTTTATAGGTGAAAATCAATAGATTACAAGATTTTTGAACGATGATTACCAAGGACAAAGTTACTGAAATTTTCTGTATAATCGACGAGTTTGATAAGAATTTGAGTGCCGAATTAGCGAAAAACCTGCGTCTACCGTCCCATAACAGTGACGGCAAACGCTACCGAAACCGCAAGGGCAGACTCTCGGAAAGTGAGATTATGACCATTTTGGTATGCTATCATTTCGGCGCATATCGCAATTTCAAGGAGTATTATTTGAATTGGGTCAAAGGGGTGATGCGTCAGGATTTTCCCGACGCGGTTTCCTATAACCGCTTCGTTGAACTCATGCCAAGAGTGTTCTTTAAGATGATGCTCGTTCATGAAGCTCTATGCCTTCGGCAAGTGTACGGGTATAACATTCGTTGACGAGACAATGATACCCGTATGTCACAATGTACGACGATATTACAACAAAGTCTTTGCCGGCCTCGCCAAGGACTGAAAAGGGTACCATGGGCTGGTGTCATGGATTCAAGCTGCACCTGCTATGCAATGATTCTGGTGAAGTGATAACGTTCTGTCTTACAGGAGCAAATGTGGATGACAGAGATAGCAGGGTATGGACGGTATTTGCAAAGGTCTTATTTGGGAAGATCTTTGCTGATAGAGGGTACATCAAGCAGGAACTCTTTGATAGTCTGTTCAGTCAAGGTATCCAACTCGTTCATGGGCTCAAGGCTAAGATGAAGAACAAACTGATGCCTATGTGGGACAAGATTATGCTGAGGAAAAGATACATTATCGAGTGCATTAACGAACTACTCAAGAACAAAGCCAACCTTGTTCACTCAAGACACCGCTCGATACACAACTTTATCATGAACTTGTGTTCTGCCCTTACAGCATACTGCTTCTTTGAGAACAAGCCAGAGGCACTGCCAGTGTATGTGGAAAAATCAAGGCAGTTGGAACTTTTTTCATACTAAACTTATCCCGAACTCAAGTAGTTTATCATCCTTTCGATAGAAGTGTTGCTTATTAACAGGCAAGGAAAGGCTTTGCTTTACTTCAACGTAGCATCTTCTATCTCATAGTAAGCGACCTGTGCTTCTCTCCTTATGGCGATGAGCAATGTACTCATGCTGGAACGTTAATGCTCCTTATACAGCATATTTTTGTTTCAAATAGGGAAGATGATGAATCATCTTTAGTAAAGGGGAAACAAGTTAAAGTCGTAAAGAGTGGGAGTAGTGTGATTTTGGATGGTTATATAAGGAGGTTACATAAGGAAAAATACTTGTTTGAAGGCTTTTATTTATCTTTTTTAGTAGTTTTTTATACATTCGTTTGCCTCGTGGCATATTCTTTTGTATTTTTGCAAGTGTTACTTGTGATTTGAGTCATTACGTAATTTGATGGCAACAGATACTCTACAGACCGATTTATAACATGTGAATGATTAATTCTACATATAACTATTATGCCCCGATTGATATATCTTGTTTTATTCTGTCTAATGGCTTTGAATGTTGAGGCACAAGGTTTGAGACTCCCCACTAGGCGGCAACATTCTACGGCACCTGCTGTAAGAGTAACAGTAAAGAAGCCCGCGTCACAGCGTAAAGTAGTTGTGAATAGACCACGTGTTGTTAAGCTACGTTCGGTGCAACCTCGTCCGTCTAGACCAGTTAGCGACTATAATGTATATGATGACAGTCCTACTGCGAAGAAGAAAGTAAATCCAAGAGCCATAATTCGTACGAGGAGTCTAATCGTGAAGTACTTGAATGCGAAAGTTCGAATGATATGTCGTCTGAAGAAGCTGATAAAATTTATACGACTGTAGAACAGATGCCTTCGTTTAATGGGAATGTGAATGCTTGGCTTTCCAGTCATTTGCAGTATCCAGCTATTGCAGCAGAGATTGGTATTCAAGGTCGTGTAATTGTGAAGTTTGTGGTAACTGCTGGAGGTTATGTTACTCAGGCACAAATCGTAAGAGGAGTTGACCCATCGCTCGATAGAGAAGCAATACGCGTTGTGAATAGTATGCCAACGTGGAATCCAGGAATGAATCATGGAAAGCCTGCTAATGTCTGGTTTACTCTTCCAATTACTTTTAAACTACAATAGTTATCAATGTCATATACCTAAAAACCTTATTATAATGAGAAAGTACCTATTACTAAGTTTTGTATTCGCCCTTATCTCTTTGTTGTCATCTTGTCAGAAGGAGGAAAGTGTAGCGGAGTATATACCTTTCAGATCAGAAAAGGATGGTAAATGGGGATTGATTAATTTAGATGGAGATGTACTCTTAGAAGATGAATTTAAGAGAGAGCCAACCATCGTGTCGAAAGACCGATTCTTTGTTAAGAATAAAGCAGGGTATTGGGAGATGTACACCGCTGATAAGAATGCGAAGCAAGTAGGTAAGGAGTATGTGCAAGCAGGAGCTTTTATAGAGGATGTAGCTCCTGTCGTTGAGAAAGGTAAAGCTATTGACTTTATTGATAAGAACGGCAAAGTAAGGTTTACATTGGGTAATGTAGATGGCGTAGCTATTACCTCGTGTAGGAACTTCACTGATGGACTTGCAATATTTAAGTGTGGTGGCTATTATGGAGCAATTGACGCATCAGGTAATGTTGTTATAAAACCAGACTATCTTGCACTGGAATCAGCTAAAGATGGTAAGTTCATAGGAGTTCACAACAAATATAAGGGAGTAAAAGATAGATCTAAGGTTAAAATAACCGTGTTGGATACGTCTGGTAAGGTTCTTTCCGAGTTTCCCTTAGCAAAGATTTCCGATGGTGTTGATTATTTCTGTGATGATGTCTTGGCTGTAGCAAAGGAGGGTACCGATGGTAATAATTGTTGGGGACTTATCAATGAAAGGGGAGTGGGTTCTTCATCCTTCCCATAAGATACGATCTATTAAAGGAATGAGAAATGGTAAGTTCATCTTTAGTGATGGTGAACAATGTGGTTTGATGAACTTTAATGGTGACGTTCTGATACGTCCAAAGTATTCAGATATTAAGTTTACGGGGGCTAACCAGCTCTTTGTTCTTGATGACCATACCGACCCACAATGGAAACTAATTACCGAGGAGGAGAATGTTATTTCTCCTAATGAGTTTGATGATGTTTATCCTTTGTCAGGTGACAAGTATTTTGTTAAGGATGATGGTGATAGCTGGATTATTATAGATGATAAGGGTAAAGAAGTTAAGACGAAAACTGATATTTATGAGTTCAGCTATAATCAAGGAGACACCGAGTTTGAAAGTCAGTACTTAGATCTTACTTCGTTCATTAACGAATTACATATAAAGAAGGAGGGACTCTTGGGGCTTAATCTAACCATGCAAGTAACAGATGTCATAAAGTCGTTTAGTTTCCTATATAAGCAGTATGGAGAAGGCGATTTTAGCGATAATACTTCATCGTATAGATATTCTAATGATATTAGTGTTGACTTGAACTTCAATAATATGAAGTTTCAGATAGCTGCTTTGTTTGATGATAATGTTACTGATTACACTTTCTCATCAGGCTTTAATAATATTAGTCCTAATCAGATATCTGTTACCTTCTATAATGAAAAGTTATTAAAAGGGCATTTGAGGCAGCTTACGAGAAGTTTAAAGGCAAAGCTGGAGAAGGTGGGTACGATTGTCAAGGAAACAGAGTACGCATTGATAGTTGCTAGTGGCAATGCTTATTATCTTGTAGGAAGCGATGGCGATAAGGTTTATCTCAATTATGGTAATCTTGATGTTAATGCCATAAACCTTAATATGTTTACGGGTAATGATGACGCTGTTACGACCACAAGTGATTCATATACAGATGATGCGGAGTACGTTGAAAGTGCTTGTGCCGATACACTTATGGACTATTAGTTGATTAGATGTTCTGTATAGACCTTTGTTAAGTTCTGTAAAACTATTGCGTTAAGATTTGGGTAAGTGCAATGAAAATATTACCTTTGCATGAGCTAGACCATACGAGGTATATAAGTTGTAGATAATGTTTAACCTTGTTCGGTTTTTTAAGCAATACAAACGAATTATTTATCTAAATCTTATTAAACAAATGGACAATAATAATCAGAATCAAGAGGGACAACAGTTACAGATTGATCTCTCTCCAGAGATTGCTAAAGGCGTATATACAAACTTCCAGATAATATCTCACTCTAGTTCAGAGTTTGTATTAGATTTTGCAACACTACTTCCAGGAGTCCCAAAGGCAACTGTGACAAGTCGTGTTATCATAGCTCCAGAGCATGCACTGCGTCTTCTTGCTGCTTTGCAGGATAACGTTGTGCGTTACGAAAAAGAGTTTGGGAAGATTGATCGCCATGATCCTAATCAGGAGCCACGTACTATTGCTCCTTTTGGGAATGGTGGAGTAGATGCATAAGGTAGCTACAATAAAGGATTATGAAGGGGATGTGTCAAAATAGACACATCCCCTTTTTTGTCGAACTACTTGACCATTTTTGTCGAAACAGTCAACTCTTTTGGAAAATCAGTCGACTGTTTTAAAAAAATAGTCGACTGTTTTTATGAAAACTGTTGCCCTTCTTTCGGACAGAGTAAGCTTTAAGAAATAAAAAGAGGGTAGTGTCCTAAAAAGTGTGTAAGTCCAATCTTTTATACCAAAACTTAGAGGTTTTGTTTTTGGAACAATGAGCAGCACATACCTACGCGAGTTCGGGATAAGAAAAGGCTTGAAAAAAAGTTGGTAATCTCGTCAAAAAAATTCGTATCTTTATAGGTGAAAAATCAATAGATTACAAGATTTTTTTGAACGATGATTACCAAGGACAAAGTTACTGAAATTTTCTGTATAATCGACGAGTTTGATAAGAATTTGAGTGCCGAATTAGCGAAAAACCTGCGTCTACCGTCCCATAACAGTGACGGCAAACGCTACCGAAACCGCAAGGGCAGACTCTCGGAAAGTGAGATTATGACCATTTTGGTATGCTATCATTTCGGCGCATATCGCAATTTCAAGGAGTATTATTTGAATTGGGTCAAAGGGGTGATGCGTCAGGATTTCCCGACGCGGTTTCCTATAACCGCTTCGTTGAACTCATGCCAAGAGTGTTCTTTAAGATGATGCTGTTCATGAAGCTCTATGCCTTCGGCAAGTGTACGGGTATAACATTCGTTGACAGCACAATGATACCCGTATGTCACAATGTACGACGATATTACAACAAAGTCTTTGCCGGCCTCGCCAAGGACGGAAAGGGTACCATGGGCTGGTGTCATGGATTCAAGCTGCACCTGCTATGCAATGATTCTGGTGAAGTGATAACGTTCTGTCTTACAGGAGCAAATGTGGATGACAGAGATAGCAGGGTATGGACGGTATTTGCAAAGGTCTTATTTGGGAAGATCTTTGCTGATAGAGGGTACATCAAGCAGGAACTCTTTGATAGTCTGTTCAGTCAAGGTATCCAACTCGTTCATGGGCTCAAGGCTAAGATGAAGAACAAACTGATGCCTATGTGGGACAAGATTATGCTGAGGAAAAGATACATTATCGAGTGCATTAACGAACTACTCAAGAACAAAGCCAACCTTGTTCACTCAAGACACCGCTCGATACACAACTTTATCATGAACTTGTGTTCTGCCCTTACAGCATACTGCTTCTTTGAGAACAAGCCAGAGGCACTGCCAGTGTATGTGGAAAAATCAAGGCAGTTGGAACTTTTTTCATACTAAACTTATCCCGAACTCAAGTATACCTGATTCCTTAACGACAATCATCGGGTAATTTATTGATTGTATATTGAAAGTTGATAAACTGTTCTGCGTGATAATCTTTAATTAGTTATAGTTATTATGGCTTTGATGCGTGGAGAGGTTCATTAGATAAAAAGAAAAACCATTGTGCATACCTATTATAGAGGTTGCGCAATGGTTTTATTAGTTGGTTGGATAATGAATCTTGTTACATATTCATTGCAGACAATTCCCTTTCAGGCATAGGTAGCCATTTTATCTTGCGGTTTTGCCAGGTCGTGGCAATAGTACCTTGCTCTAATCCTCGGCGTATATCTGCGGTACGTTCTCCTCGGAATGCAAGGAATATACGACGAAGATCTGCAATGTCATTGAGGGAAGGGGCTGTAGTTAATTGGCTACTACTATCATATTGGCTGATAACAGTGTTTACTTCATTTAGCGCATTACCTGTTATTAATCCTCTTATGATGAGTTCAGCTTTGATGAGATGTATCTCATCTATATCCGTCAAGACCAATGCTCCCTTTCTGGTAAGTGCTGCGGCATAGATGTTGTAACGGTTTGGATTCTGCTTGTCAACACTTGCGTGCTTCAACGGAAGAGCCTTGACCATAGCTGAAGAAGTACGTGCTGCTTCTAAAGATGGGCTGACTTGCACGTTTCGTGCATTTGGTCCGATAGCACTGTAAAGCGGATTGTCTCCACCATCATTACCATATATTACCTCAATGTTCCCATTACTATTGTTTATAGCCTTGTCGATTAACGTTGCTGCCCGGCTGTAATCTCCTTGGTGCATAGATAATTTAAGTTCGTAAGTCATTATCTGTCGGTAGGCAGCATCGCGGTCTATCCCATTGAATCCTTGCATAACAGTTGATGTGATAGCCTTTGCTGCAGCCTCATAGTGCTCGTTAGCTTGGATATATAAATCCTGCCTTGATAAAAGAGCTTTGTTTATGATTACTCCTCCATCCCCTGTTTCTGGTGTAGAAGAGAATGTCTCAGCAAGCAATTGAAGTGCATATCCAGCATGCAGATGCCCCATGTACTGTCCGTACATCTTAGATATTTCCGTCTGAGCATTCCCTGTAGGGATCTTTTCAGCTACTTCAATAAGTTCTTTGCTACGTGCATAATAGTTTTGTAACTGGTCCCAAAGCCCGTCTTGTGTCCCTGATCTAGGTGTAACGTTGTCATTAACGATTTGTCGGTATAGCAACGTATTAGGGATAGTTCCTTCTGTAAGTTCATCTACTGTCGTGCCTAAAGCTAGGAAAACTCCAGCTGCAGCAGTCCCTTGTAACGTCCTGACGTTAGCAACTAATGGTCCATCACTTAGTTTATTTGACTGAACATTGGCAATCATTGTCGCCTTATTCAGTTGATCTCTTGTTACCGTGTTACTTGGTGTCTCAGCATTTTCAACCCATGAGTCGCAACTCGTAAGACATGTTGATAGAGCGAGTATAGCAAATATTGTTTTCTTTATCATGTTCATTCTCTGTGTGATTATAATGTGAAACTAAGTGTTGCTGTGTACGTACGAGGGTGAGGAGCATTCGTTATATCACGTGATAAGCTACCAATACCTCTCTGTCTTCTGGTCCCACCATTGCTCTCAACCTGCGGATCAGCACCCGGATAGTTAGTGATGACAAAGACATTTTGAATTGCAAATGAGAACCTCATACCGTTAACTACATTCTGTGTCCACTTACGTGCCAATGTAGATAAGTCATAGCCAAGGTACAGAGTTGACAGACGAAGGAAGTCAGCCTTTTCTATATAGTTAGCTCTGAATCGTGCACTCTTTGCCAACTCATCAGCAATCTGGTTGTATTCTGGTGTACCGACAGTGGCATTTGCCAGTGCCTGTAGCTGCTCATTACGTTTCTTAAGGTTGTCACCTAATCCCGATACATTGTAGAAACTCTGGTTATAGATAGATGCTCCCAATGCATAGTTCCACTTAGTACCGAGTGTAAAGTTCTTAAATAACTTGAGATTGAATCCGAAAGCTCCGTTTACAGCAGGGAAAGGCTTACCAAGATAGGCATAGTCACTACTCTCTATGGCGCCAACTTTCGTATTGTAGCTGCCATCTCGGTTGAAAGATGGCCCATCTACTGTGTGGTAATAGAATGCATAAACAGGGTAACCCTCCTTGATGACGTTAGGATAATTGGTGATATCTCTGCCCCCAGTATTTGTTACTTTGTTTGTTTGATAGTTCAAATTGGCATAAATATCCAAAGAATGGCGATCGCCCTGACGCCATAACGTACCATTGTAGTTAAGCTCCAATCCATAACCTCTTACCTTACCAACATTGTTAGGCATGCTTCCGATCCATCCATCACTTGATAATAGGTCTTCATAGATGATAGCATCTGTGGTGTATTGAGCATAAAGGGTGAGAGAAAGCGTGTGGTTATTCTTGATAGTCCAGTCTGAACCGAACTCTATTTCCCGCATACGTTCTGGCTTGATGTTTGGGTTTCCTTTGTATTGTGGATGTACAATAGGACCGTAGGCAGAGACTCCATCCATGACATATGAGGTGCGTGCATCAGTAGGATAGGGCAGTCTTCCGCTTTCTCCGTAAGCCAAACGGAACTTCTGATTCTTCAGATTGTATGATACACTCATAGAAGGATAGTAGATACTTGCTACATTACTACCGATAAGGTTGGAAGCATCGCGCCTTAACCCAGCATTGATGAAGAGTCGATTGTCATAGTTTAGGAATGCTTCTCCATAGAGACCCCATGTGCGTTGTTCGAAGGTAGACTCTGTTACAGTTCGTTCTGTAGCTGCTGCAATATTATCAACATCGCTTCTGAAGTGTGATGCTGAGATACTGTTCATATCCTCTTTTTGCTGTACAATCTGCGAAAGGAGCGTTGCAGTAAGGTCTAACTTGTCAGCAAGGTGGAACTTTCGAGAAGCTTTTATATCCCAGTTCAGGTTTGAATTGCGCCGATTACTAATGCTTTTAGCGCCCTCGTTGTTGTTCCCCAGCAGGTAGCCATAAGGTAAACGATAAGTTCCTTCTGTGTGATTTACATCTACTCCAAACAAGGACTCTAACTTTACGTCTTCTGGAAGGATGTAACTTAGGCGGAGGTTACCGATGAAACGGTCATTGTTATAGATCCAACTCTGTGCTCTCCATGCACTTTCTTCTATATAAGGCCATGGTGTCTGATTAATCATCATGTTCCAAATAGCATCGTATCGCCCCATTGCCGTTTGCGGAAGACTAATATTTCCGTGGATGTAGGATGCGGTTGCTCCCAGTGTGAAACGGTTCGACCGAAGGTCATAAGCCAACTTTGCACTATGTCTTTGGTCTTTATTTCCTGGCACAATCCCAGCAATGTCATTGAGGTTATAGGAGAAGAAAAGGTTCTGATTACCCTGGAAGGCTTTTGAAACAGAGGTGTAGAGTGATTTCTGCCAGCCCGTTTGAAAGAAGTTGTTCAGTGCATCATTGTTCACAAATTGGTCATATTTACGGGCTAAGGTTGATGCACCAAGTGTCATCTTTACGAGTATGTCAGCCTTTTTGTTCTCTGGATTGTTTGTCTTTCCACGCTTTGTGGTGATGATGATCACACCGTTTGCCGCTTCAGCACCATAGCTTGCTGCCGCTGAAGGCCCCTTGATAACATCAATACTTGCTATGTCATCAATTGTCAAGTCATTCAGAGCGCTAAGAGCATCTTGTGAACTATTGATGTCTGAGACGTGTGTATTATTGAATTTCACACCATCTACGTATATAATAGGATCGCGTTCCATACTCATTGTAGCACCGCTACGCATATTGAAGCGGATAGGCATACCCACCTTTCCATTACTTTGGTACATCTGTACACCACCGACTTTGCCATCTAAGATATCACTGAGAGAGTTGGTATGCGACTCTTTTGATAAGTTGCTAAGGTCTATATGATCAACTTTACTACCCAAAGCTTTCTGACTTCGTGCACTGGAGATACTTGCAGTAACCAATACTTCTTGAAGATCGGCACCTGGTATAAGACTTATTGTAGACTGATTCTGTAGACTTTGTGCCTTGATGTTTGAGGTTTGAAGCCCACATAGCTAATGCTTAAAACCTGCTCATCGTTATTATTCACTGTGAAGTACCCTTCTTCATCTGTTACAGCTTGTACTCCTTTGGGCCCTTTGATGATGGCGCCAATGATTGGTTCACCTGTGTCTTGGTTGATAACACGCACTTTATGCATAGTTTGTGCGTTCAGACTGATGGATGAGGCAATGAATAGCAGTGCTATTCCTCTTTTAAAATGTTGTCTCATATAAAAGCTTTTTGTTTTTGTTATTATCCTTTTTTATGTGTTAGTGAAGAGACCTTAGTACCCTCTAAGCTCCCGGTTTGTTATTTGGTCGTGCAAAGATACAATAGTAAATGAAATGGTACAATACCAAAAAGTAATGATTTAATTTGCATTTTGATAAGAGTAACCTCAAAGTATATACTTGGTTTTATACTTTCTCTGAAGAATAAAAACATATCATCTTTGTCTAATTCTACTTTTATTTTTGACGGATGTCCGTGAAAAAGTGTACTTTTGTTATAGTGGTGAGCATTGTAATTATCCTCTATAAGGATGTCAATGGCAGAGATTGAACGTAAGAAAGTATCTTTGTTATCGTATCACCTTATATATAATATAGAGAAAAGGATAATAAAGTAAATAATACAATAGCATTATGTGGAAAGTGTATGCTTTTCTATCAGTATTCTTTGCTGTGTTAACAGCAATCTGTGCAAAGATTGGTGTCAAGGATATCAACTCTAATTTGGCAACGTCAGTCCGTACAACGATCATCCTATTTCTTACATCGGGGATTGTTCTTTTTGGTTCTCATCTATGTGAAATAAAGACGATTAGTCGTAATACATGGCTTTTCTTGATATTATCTGGCCTATCAATAGGCTTGTCATGGTTGTTTTATTTTAAAGCAATACAAGCAGGAAGCGTGTCCCGTGTGGCTCCTATTGATAAACTGAGCGTTGTTATCACGATTCTTCTTGCATTTATCTTTCTTCATGAACAGCCCTAATTTAAAGTCATTGTTGGTGCTTTGCTTGTTGCATCAGGAAGTATTCTTATGATATTAGATTAGGAGGATACACCGTATTTCTATGGTTCTGATAACTAGCTAAGGGTGGTCTCAATTTGTGTCTACACTGATGCTTTAGCATATATCTCCCCTTGTAATGTAATATAAATTCATATTCGCATTTTAATATACGCCCTTTTGCATTCTAAAAGGGCATGTTTTACATAGCAAAAGATGCCCTTTTACATCGTAAAAGGTGCCCTTTTGTATGGTAAAAGGGCGTCTTTTACTTTGCTCTTTGTAACTACCTGATAGTCTAAGTGTTACAAAGCCCATTTTTAAGGCTTATTAGATCGTAAAGAATAGATAGACTCTTGATTTTTGTAAGATAATTTCTTTTTCTCATTATCCTTGCTATTTCATGTAATAGATAGGAGCATTTTATTAGACATGATTATTCCCTTTCAAGGAATTTATGTACTTTTGCATCAAAATTTTCTCTATGAGTATTATACTTTTTACTTTTCTTTTACTCTTCGGAGCCTATTGTGCAGGCTTGCTGGGCTCTTTGACAGGGTTGGGAGGTGGCGTAATCGTCATTCCTCTCCTTACGTTAGCTTTTGGTATTGACTTCCATTATGCAATTGGTGCAGCCTTGGTTGCTTCTATCGCAACGTCTTCAGGTTCTGCAAGTGCCTATGTGAAGGAGGGCTTAACCAACATTCGGTTGGGTATGTTCCTTGAGATAGCAACGAGTGTAGGTGCTGTTTTAGGAGCTGCAGCAGCCCTGTGGATGCCAACAAATGCCATTGCTATTATTTTTGGAGCAGTTTTACTCCTCACGGTAGCTATGCAGTTCCGTCAGAAAACAGATTATATTGGTGTAAAAGGTAGTAATTTGGCTAAGAAACTGAAGCTTTTTGGTTCTTATCCTACTAAGGATGGAACGGTTCAGAGTTATGAACTTACCAATGTATCTGGGGGATTCTCAGTAATGGTTCTTGCTGGTACATTGTCTGGTTTGTTAGGAATCGGTAGCGGCGTGTTGAAGGTTCTTGCTATGGATAGTTGTATGAAGGTTCCTTTTAAGGTTAGTACAACGACAAGTAACTTCATGATTGGTGTAACAGCTGTTACTTCTGCAGTGGTTTATCTTCAGCGTGGATATATTGAACCAGGTATTGCTTTCCCAATTATGGTTGGTGTTTTGGCAGGTGCAATGAGCGGTGCAAAGTTGCTGAAGCATCTTGATGTAAGGGTATTACGAAAGATATTTGCTGTAGCTATATTGTTGGTTGCATTGAATATGATATATAATGGTATAATAGGAAAGTTCTGATATGGGAAGTAACTTAAGCTCAAAGAATAATATGAATACTCTGATTGGCAATACTTTGCGCATTGGAGTCTTTGCTGCATGTATCATTGCATTACTGGGAGGTATCTGGTATATCGCATCATCTGCTGGCTCTTCATTGCCTGACTATACTACTTTTCATCAAGGGGATGCTAGTTATACGACAGTCGAGGGTATTTTAAAGTCTGTATTTGCCTTGTCTGCAACTGGTTGGATACAACTTGGAGTGATCGTTTTGATGCTTACACCTGTGATGCGTGTCGTGTTATCATTGGTAGATTTTGGTATTCAACGTGATTGGTTGTACGTGATCATAACTGGAATCGTACTTCTTGTTATCATTGTTAATTCTCTCGTCGGGGTTGGATAAGCAGTGTTAAATAATAAATAAAACGTTATTTATTGTTAATTACATCATCGCTCGGCTTATTCTTGTTCTTATTATTAGGTCGTTTAATGTATTCTTTGTACCTTTGCACCCCGAAACGACAGAGCGAATTGTATACTTATGTGAAGTGAATACTTGGTGTCGTAACTATTTGAAATAAACAAAATAAATATATAACAATAAAAAATTAAAATTATGCCTACTATTTCACAGTTAGTAAGAAAGGGCAGAAAGGACATCGTAGACAAGAGTAAGTCCCCAGCTTTGGATAACTGTCCACAGCGTCGTGGTGTTTGCGTTCGTGTTTACACAACAACTCCTAAGAAGCCTAATTCGGCAATGCGTAAGGTTGCCCGTGTTCGTTTGACCAACCAGAAGGAGGTTAACTCTTATATCCCTGGAGAGGGTCACAACTTGCAAGAGCACAGTATCGTTCTTGTTCGTGGTGGTCGTGTAAAGGACCTTCCTGGTGTACGTTATCACATCGTACGTGGTACTCTTGATACCGCAGGTGTTGCTAACCGTACACAGCGTCGTTCTAAATACGGTGCTAAGCGTCCAAAGGCAGCTAAGAAGTAATAATTGCTTCGGAAAAATCTATAAAGCCGAGGTGCAACGGCCGGTGATGGTCGATGCTCCAAGGCTCATAAAAGAAGACTAAAAACGATAGTTTTGCTGGAGATTTGTAATCACAAGGTTGAGTAAATGCTCAAGAGTGAGTGTTGAAGAACGATAAGACGACAGCCTCCGCAGAATTAAAGCTTATAAATTAAACAATGAGAAAAGCAAAACCAAAGAAGCGTGTGATCCTTCCGGATCCAAAGTTCAATGACCAGAAGGTCTCTAAGTTTGTAAATCATTTGATGTATGATGGTAAGAAGAATACCTCATACGAAATATTCTATGCAGCCCTTGATATCGTAGGCGGTAAGATGAAGGATGAAGAGAAGTCTCCACTGGAAGTGTGGAAGCAGGCTCTTGATAACATCACTCCGCAGGTAGAGGTAAAGAGCCGTCGTATTGGTGGTGCTACTTTTCAGGTACCTACAGAGATTCGCCCTGATCGTAAGGAGAGTGTTTCTATGAAGAATATGATCGCTTTCGCACGTAAGCGTGGTGGTAAGAGCATGGCTGATAAGCTGGCTTCTGAGATCATGGATGCATTCAACAACCAGGGTGGTGCTTACAAACGTAAAGAAGATATGCACCGTATGGCTGAGGCTAACCGTGCTTTCGCTCACTTCAGATTCTAATCAAGTTATATAATAAGGTAAAAAGAAAATGGCAAATCACGATTTACATTTGACTCGTAATATCGGTATTATGGCACACATCGATGCCGGTAAGACGACAACATCTGAGCGTATTCTTTTTATACAGGTAAGACTCATAAGATCGGTGAAGTTCATGATGGCGCTGCTACTATGGACTGGATGGCACAGGAGCAGGAGCGTGGTATCACTATTACGTCTGCTGCAACTACTTGTAACTGGAACTATCTTGGCAAGTCTTATAAGATTAACTTGATTGATACTCCGGGACACGTTGACTTTACTGCTGAGGTTGAGCGCTCATTGCGAGTTCTTGATGGTGCTGTTGCTACATATTCAGCTGCTGATGGTGTTCAGCCACAGTCTGAGACGGTATGGCGTCAGGCTGATAAGTACAACGTTCCACGTATTGGTTATGTAAACAAGATGGACCGTTCTGGTGCTGACTTCTTTGAGACTGTTTCTCAGATGAAGGACATCTTGGGTGCAAACCCTATTGCTATTCAGATCCCAATTGGTGCAGAGGAGAACTTCAAGGGTGTTGTAGACCTTATTAAAATGAAGGCTATCCTTTGGCACGATGAGACTATGGGTGCTGAATATGATGTAGAAGAGATTCCTGCAGACTTGGCAGATGAAGCTGCTGAGTGGCGTGATAAATTACTTGAGGGTGCAGCAAACTTCGATGATGAGTTGATGGAGCTTTATCTTGAAGGTAAGGATATTCCTGAAGATAAGATTATCGCTGCAATCCGTAAGGGTTGTATTGCCATGGAATGCTGCCCAATGCTTTTAGGTTCTTCTTATAAGAATAAGGGTGTTCAGCCTCTTCTCGACTATGTTTGTGCATTCTTACCTTCTCCATTGGATACTCCGGCTATCGTTGGTGTAAACCCAGATACAGAGGAGGAAGAGGATCGTAAGCCAAGTGAGAGCGATCCAACATCTGCTTTGGCATTTAAGATTGCAACTGATCCATTTATGGGTCGTTTGGTATTCTTCCGTGTTTATTCAGGTAAGGTTGTTGCTGGCTCTTATGTTTATAACCCACGTTCTGGTAAGAAAGAGCGTATTAGTCGTTTGTTCCAGATGAACTCTAATAAGGAAATCCCTATGGAGTCAATTGATGCTGGAGATATTGGCGCAGGTGTAGGTTTCAAAGATATCCGTACAGGTGATACTCTCTGTGATGAGAATGCGCCAATCGTATTGGAGTCTATGACTTTCCCTGATACTGTAATCTCTATTGCAGTAGAGCCTAAGAGCCAGGCTGATGTCGCTAAACTTGACAATGGTCTTGCTAAACTTGCAGAGGAGGATCCTACATTTACAGTTCGTACTGATGAACAAAGTGGTCAGACTATTATATCTGGTATGGGTGAGCTTCACCTTGATATCATTATTGACCGTCTGAAACGTGAGTTCAAGGTTGAATGTAACCAGGGTAAACCTCAGGTTAATTACAAGGAAGCTATTACTAAGGCTGCACAGAGCCGTGAGACTTACAAGAAACAGTCTGGTGGTCGTGGTAAGTTTGCTTGTATTGATGTAACTATCGAACCAAAGGATGAAGATTACACAGAGGGTGACTTGCAGTTTATCAATGTTGTCAAAGGTGGTAACGTTCCTAAGGAATTCATCCCTGCTGTAGAGAAAGGATTCAAAGATTGCCTGAATAATGGTGTACTTGGTGGCTTCCCAATGACTGGTCTTAAGGTTACCTTAACGGATGGTTCATTCCACCCAGTAGACTCCGATCAGTTATCATTTGAGCTCGTTGCACATCAGGCATTTAAGGTTCTTTGTCCTAAAGCTGGTCCTGTTCTGATGGAGCCTATCATGAAGGTTGAGGTTGTTACACCTGAAGAGAACATGGGTGATGTCATTGGTGACTTGAATAAGCGCCGTGGTCTTGTTCAGGGTATGGACGAAGCTCGTAGTGGGGCACGTATCGTTAAGGCTATGGTTCCATTGTCAGAGATGTTCGGTTATGTAACAGCTCTTCGTACAATTACCTCTGGTCGTGCTACTTCTTCAATGGAGTATGATCACCACTCTCCAGTATCAAGCAGTCTTGCTAAGGAGATTCTCGCAGAGTTGAATGGCAATTCTGATCTTGTAAAGTAAATAAAGGTAAGGTGTTGTCCTCTCATAGCGTATGACTCTTATGGGAGGCAACCTTTATAATATTCAATAATTAATAAAATATTAAGCATGAGTCAGAAGATTCGTATTAAGCTGAAGTCTTACGACCACCAGTTGGTTGACAAATCAGCAGAGAAGATTGTGAAGGCTGTAAAGGCTACAGGTGCTATTGTTAGTGGCCCTATTCCATTGCCAACACATAAGCGTATTTACACAGTAAACCGCTCAACATTCGTTAACAAGAAATCACGTGAGCAATTCCAGCTTTCTGATTTCAAGCGTCTTATAGATATTTATAGCTCTACAGCTAAAACAGTTGATGCTTTGATGAAGCTTGAGTTGCCTTCAGGTGTAGAAGTTGAGATCAAGGTGTAATTACCATTGATTATAAAAGACGAATTTTTTTAAAATAAAGCATTTACATTCATTTTTTAAATATTTAATTGAAATGCCAGGATTATTAGGAAAGAAAAATCGGAATGACATCCGTATTCAGTGCCGACGGTAAAAATGTACCGTGCACTGTTATCGAAGCTGGTCCTTGTGTTGTAACCCAGGTTAAAACCGTAGAAAAAGATGGTTACAAGGCTGTTCAGTTAGGTTTCGGTGAGGCTAAGGAGAAAAGAACTTCTAAGCCACAGCAGGGACACTTTAAGAAAGCCGGCACAACACCAAAGAAGCACTTGGCCGAGTTCAAGTTTAATGAGGAGTATAACCTCGGTGACACAATTACCGTTGAACTGTTCAATGACTCAAAGTTCGTTGACGTTGTTGGTACGTCTAAGGGTAAGGGCTTCCAAGGCGTTGTAAAGCGTCATGGATTCGGTGGTGTAGGTCAGTCTACTCACGGTCAGGATGACCGCGCTCGTAAACCGGGTTCTATTGGTGCTTGTTCTTATCCAGCTAAGGTATTCAAGGGCATGCGAATGGGCGGCCAAATGGGAGGTGATAGAGTTACAACTCAGAACCTTCAAGTGTTAAAGGTTATTCCAGAGCATAATCTCCTTCTTGTTAAGGGTAGTGTTGCTGGATGCAATGGTTCAACCGTAATAATTAATAAGTAATGGATATTAACGTATTAGATATCAAAGGTCAGGAGACCGGCCGTAAGGTAACTCTTAACGAGAATATCTTCGGAATTGAGCCTAACGATCACGTCCTCTATCTCGCAGTGAAGCAGTATCTTGCTGCTCAGCGCCAAGGTACAGCTAAATCAAAGGAAAGAAGTGAACACGCTGGTTCTACTCGTAAGCTAGGACGTCAGAAGGGCGGCGGCGGTGCTCGTCGTGGTGATATTAATTCACCAGTCCTCGTTGGTGGTGGTCGTGTGTTCGGTCCTAAGCCACGTGACTATAGCTTTAAGTTGAATAAGAAGGTAAAGACTCTCGCACGTAAGTCAGCTTTGACTTATAAGGCACAGGAGAATTCTATTGTCGTTGTAGAAGATTTCAATCTCGAAGCGCCAAAGACTAAAGATTTTGTAAATATTGCTAAAAATCTTAAAGTTGATGATAAGAAGGTTCTTCTCGTTTTGCCAGAAGTAGAGAAAAACGTATATTTGTCGGCTCGTAATTTGAAGAAGGCTGAAGTAATGACAGCATCACAGGTAAACTCATACAAGGTTTTAAATGCTGATGTTCTCGTTGTTACTGAGAATTCTTTGAAAGTTATCGACGAAATCTTAACCAAGTAATAATTAGGAGACAGTAATAATTATGGGATTTATCATTAAACCAATGGTCACTGAGAAGATGACCAAGTTGACAGACAAGTCTTCTGAGGATAAGGTTGTAAAGCATAAAGGTGAGAAAAGAACTATTTTGGCTCAGCCAAAGTATGGTTTTATAGTTAAGCCTGAGGCCAACAAGCTTGAGATTAAGAAAGAAGTTGAAGCTCTGTACAACGTTACAGTAGTAGATGTGAATACGATTCGTTATGCTGGTAAACGTCAGGCTCGCTATACGAAGGCTGGCCTTGTAAAGGGGCAGAAGAACGCATTCAAGAAGGCTATCGTCACTTTGAAGAATGGCGATTCAATTGATTTTTACAGCAATATTTAAATAAAAATGGCAGTACGTAAATTAAACCCGGTGACACCGGGACAAAGACACAAAGTTATTGGCACGTTCGAGGATATTACTGCATCCGTGCCAGAGAAGTCTCTCGTTTACGGTAAACGTTCTACTGGTGGTCGAAACAACACCGGTAAGATGACTGTTCGCTATATTGGCGGAGGTCACAAGAAGAAGTATCGTCTTATCGACTTCAAGCGAGAGAAAGATGGTGTTCCAGCTGTAGTTAAGACAATCGAGTATGATCCTAATAGATCTGCTCGAATTGCGCTGTTATACTATGCTGATGGTGAAACGTTACATTATTGCTCCTAACGGACTGCAGGTTGGCGCAACTCTGATGTCTGGTGCTGAGGCAGCACCTGAGGTTGGTAATGCCCTTCCGTTGGCTAATATTCCTGTAGGTACTGTAATTCATAATATTGAGTTACGTCCTGGTCAGGGTGCATTGCTCGTTCGTTCGGCTGGTAACTTTGCTCAGCTTACTTCTCGTGAAGGCAGTTATTGTGTTATCAAGCTCCCTTCTGGCGAAACACGTCAGATTCTTTCTGCTTGTAAGGCAACTGTAGGTAGTGTAGGTAATTCTGATCATGCACTCGAGCAGTCTGGTAAGGCTGGTCGTTCTCGTTGGTTGGGACGTCGCCCTCACAACCGTGGTGTAGTTATGAACCCTGTTGATCACCCAATGGGTGGTGGTGAAGGTCGCCAGTCTGGTGGTCACCCACGCTCACGTAAGGGCTTGTACGCTAAGGGTCTCAAGACTCGTGCACCTAAGAAGCTTTCAAACAAGTACATTATTGAGAGAGCTAACAAGAAGTAATCAAAGTAATTAAGAGTAAATTATGAGTCGTTCATTAAAAAAAGGTCCATACATCAATGTATCACTCGAGAAGAAAATTCTCGCTATGAATGAGAGTGGTAAGCAGAATGTTGTTAAAACATGGGCCAGAGCATCAATGATTTCCCCTGATTTTGTGGGTCACACTGTTGCAGTTCATAACGGAAATAAATTTATCCCTGTTTACATTACTGAGAATATGGTTGGACACAAGCTCGGAGAGTTCAGTCCTACACGCCGTTTTGGTGGCCATTCTGGTAATAACAAGAAGTAAGCAGGTCATAATCCATTTAGAATAATAGAATAATAAAATGGGAGCAAGAAAACATAAAAAGGCTGAGGCTCACAAAGAAGCCTTGAGAAGCCAGTATTTTGCAAAGCTCAAGGACTGTCCTTCTTCCCCACGTAAAATGCGCTATGTCGTGGATATGGTCCGTGGAATGGAAGTTAATCGTGCCCTTGGTGTGCTGAGATTCTCCAAAAAGCAGCTGCTCAGAATGTTGAGAAACTTCTTCGTTCTGCTATTAATAACTGGGAGACAAAAAATGATCGCAAGGCTGAAGACGGTGAACTTTATATCTCAAAAGTCTTCGTTGATGAAGGTGTTACAATGAAGCGCATGCGTCCTGCACCACAGGGCCGTGGCTACAGAATTCGTAAACGTTCTAACCACGTCACTCTTTTCGTTGATTCGAAGGCTGACGCTAATAATGATGATAAATAAATAGTAGAATGGGACAGAAAGTTAATCCAATCAGCAACCGTCTGGGTATCATCCGCGGTTGGGAATCAAATTGGTTCGGTGGCAAAAACTTCGGTGACAATCTCGTAGAGGATCGTAAGATTCGCACTTACTTGAACAAACGTTTGGAGAAAGCAAGCGTATCTCGCATTGTCATTGAACGTACATTGAAGCTTGTTACCATTACTATTTGCACGGCTCGTCCGGGTATTGTTATCGGTAAAGGTGGTCAGGATGTTGATAAGCTCAAGGAAGAGCTGAAGAATCTTTTTAATAAAGAAGTACAGATTAATATCTTCGAGGTAAAGAAACCGGAGTTAGATGCAAATATTGTTGGCAATAACATAGCTCGTCAGGTTGAAGGCAAGATAGCTTATCGCCGGGCCATTAAGATGGCGATTGCCAACACTATGCGTGCTGGTGCCGAGGGTATTAAAATTCAAATTACAGGACGTCTGAATGGTGCAGAAATGGCACGTAAGGAGATGTTTAAAGAGGGACGTACCCCTTTACATACATTCCGCGCAGACATTGATTATTGTCAGACAGAGGCTCTTACTAAGGTAGGTTTGTTGGGTATCAAAGTTTGGATTTGTCGTGGTGAAGTTTATAATAAGGTAGACCTCACTCCTAACTTTACTCAGGAAAAGAACAATGGCCGTTCAAATAATGGTGGTCGCTCTGGAAGAGGTAATCGTAGAAGAAACAATAACCGTTAAAAGAAGAAGCTATCATGTTACAGCCAAAAAGAGTAAAATATAGAAGACCTCAAGATGGACGTGGCAATAAAGGTAACGCCCATAGAGGAACACAGCTGGCTTTCGGCTCATTCGGCATCAAGACACTTGAGGCTAAGTGGATCGATAGTCGTCAGATTGAGGCCGCTCGTGTAGCAGTAAACCGTTACATGAATCGTCAGGGGCAGGTCTGGATCCGCATTTTCCCAGATAAACCAATTACTCGTAAGCCTGCAGATGTGCGTATGGGTAAAGGTAAGGGTGATCCAGCTGGATGGGTTGCACCTGTAACTCCAGGTCGAGTTCTCTTTGAAGTAGAAGGCGTAAGCTTTGATATCGCAAAAGAGGCCCTTCGCCTCGCTGCACAGAAGCTGCCTGTAAAGACAAAGTTTATTGTTAGACGTGATTTCGATAAAAACGCTTAAGAAAGATGAAGATTAAAGAAGTAAAAGAACTCGAAACCAAGGATTTGGTAGAGAAGATTGAGAATGCTGAGGCAGCTTTGACAAAGATGAAGCTGAATCATCAGATTACTCCGCTTGAGAATCCATCTCAGATTAAGACCGCTCGTCGCGACATAGCTCGTATGAAAACAGAACTTCATCAGAGAGAACTTAATAAATAACAATGGTCCAGATGGAAACAAGAAATTTAAGAAAAGTAAGACAGGGTGTCGTTATTAGCAACAAAATGGATAAAACCATCGTTATTGCAGCTAAGTTCAAGGAGAAGCACCCTATTTATGGTAAGTTTGTTCAAAAGACAAAGAAATACCATGCTCATGACGAGAAGAATGAGGCAAATGTAGGTGATACAGTGCTAATCATGGAAACTCGTCCTCTTTCTAAGACAAAGAGATGGAGATTAGTTCAAATTGTAGAAAAAGCTAAGTAATTATGATACAAACAGAATCTAAACTTACAGTATGTGATAATAGCGGAGCTCGTGAAGCGAAGTGTATCCGTGTACTGGGCGGTACAGGCCGTCGTTATGCAAGTGTTGGTGACGTTATCGTAGTTGCTGTACAGAACGTCATCCCATCAAGTGAATTGAAAAAGGGTGCAGTATCGAAGGCTTTAATCGTTCGCACAAAGAAGGAAATACGTCGTGCTGATGGTTCGTACATCCGCTTTGATGATAATGCATGTGTTTTGCTGAATAATGCTGGCGAGATTCGTGGAAGCCGTATTTTCGGTCCTGTTGCTCGTGAATTGCGTGCAGTGAACATGAAGGTCGTTTCTTTGGCACCTGAGGTTCTTTAATTATTAAATAGAATAATAAAATGGCAAAATTCCATATAAAGAAAGACGATCAGGTCATTGTTCTTGCCGGTGCAGACAAGGGAAAGACTGGAAAGGTTCTTAAGGTTATTGCAGATAAGGAACGTGCTATTGTTGAAGGCGTGAATATGGTTTCTAAGAGCACAAAACCTTCTGCTGCAAATCCTCAGGGTGGTATTGTTAAGCAGGAGGCTGCAATTCATATTTCAAATTTAAGTCTCATAGATCCGAAGAGCGGTAAGGCTACACGTATAAAGATTGAGCGTGATGGCAAGACTGTAAAGCGTATCGCTAAAAAGTCAGGGGAGGAAATTAAATAATGAATACAGCTCAGTTAAAGAAACAGTATAAGGAGCAGATTGTTCCTGCTTTGCAGAAGCAATTCAACTATTCTTCTGCTATGCAGGTCCCTGTTTTGAAGAAAATTGTTATTAATCAGGGACTTGGTGACGCAACTCAAGATAAAAAAATTATTGAGGTAGCTGTCAATGAGATTTCTTCGATAACAGGTCAGAAGGCTGTTGCAACATATTCAAAGAAGGATATTGCAAACTTCAAGCTACGTAAGAAGATGCCTATTGGCGTAATGGTTACTTTGCGTCGTGAGCGTATGTATGAGTTCCTTGAAACTTGTTCGTGTATCTTTGCCACGTATACGTGACTTTAAAGGTATAGAGAGTAAGTTTGATGGACGTGGAAATTATACTCTCGGTATAACCGAGCAGATTATTTTCCCAGAGATTAATATTGATCAGGTTGACCGTATCCAGGGTATGAATATTACTTTCGTTACATCAGCTAAGACTGATGAAGAAGGATATGCTTTGCTGAAAGGCTTCGGACTTCCATTCAAGAATGCTAAAAACGATTAATTGATATGGCAAAAGAATCAATGAAAGCTCGCGAGGTAAAGCGTGCAAAGCTTGTAGCTCGTTATGCTGAAAAACGCGCAGCTCTTAAGAAGATTATCGCTACTTCAAGTGATCCTGAAGAGGCTTATGAGGCTGCACGCAAGTTGCAGTCTATTCCAAAGAATGCTAACCCTATTCGTCTGCATAATCGTTGTAAGATTACAGGACGTCCAAAAGGATACATTCGTCAGTTTGGTCTCTCTCGTATCCAGTTCCGTGAGATGGCATCTCAAGGACTTATTCCTGGTGTAAAGAAAGCAAGCTGGTAATCAAAAATATCGACGCGGATAGTGAATTGTGAACATTATTTTGTACCTTTGCAGTTCATTATCCGCTTTCATGCGATTTTTAATATTGTCGGGGTAGTCCCGATTAATTAAACTTTTATATTTATGACAGATCCAATAGCAGATTATCTGACAAGACTCAGAAATGCAATCATGGCTCATCACCGTGTTGTTGAAGTTCCTGCGTCTAACTTGAAGAAATCTATCACAAAGATTCTCTTTGAGAAGGGTTACATCTTGAACTACAAGTTCGTTGAGGATGGTCCCCAAGGTTCAATCAAGGTCGCACTGAAGTACGATCCTGTAACAAAGCAGAGCGCTATCAAGAAGTTGAAGCGTGTTTCAACTCCAGGTCTTCGCCAGTATACTGGTTACAAAGACATGCCGAGAGTAATTAACGGACTTGGAATAGCTATCCTTTCCACGTCTAAAGGTGTAATGACAGACAAGGAAGCTGCTGCTGAAAAGATTGGTGGTGAGGTTCTTTGCTACATTTATTAATTGGAGGATTGATTATGTCTAGAATAGGTAAATTACCAATTAGTATTCCTGCTGGTGTTACAGTTTCTATGAAGGATGGTATTGTGACGGTAAAAGGTCCTAAGGGCGAGCTTTCTCAGAAAGTAGATTCTTCTATAAAGACTATTATAGAAGATGGTCAGATAACATTCGAAGTTGATGAAAATAATCCTGTAAATTATAAACAGAAGCAAGCATTCCATGGACTTTATCGTTCACTTGTCAACAATATGGTTGTTGGTGTTAGTGAAGGATATAAGAAAACAATGGAACTCGTGGGTGTGGGTTATCGTGTTTCTAATCAAGGGAATTTAGTTGAGTTCTCTCTTGGTTATACGCATCCAATTTTTATCCAACTCCCATCAGAGGTTAAGGTTGAGACTAAGAGTGAGCGTAATCAGAATCCAATCATAACGCTTGAATCTGCTGACAAGCAGCTGCTTGGTCTCATTTGTGCAAAGATCCGTTCTTTCCGTAAGCCTGAGCCGTATAAGGGTAAAGGTATCCTGTTCCAGGGTGAGGTTATTCGCAGAAAGTCTGGTAAGACAGCTGCAGCTAAGTAACTTTTATAATTCATTACGATTATGACAACAAAGAAAGAACAAAGAAGACTTAAGATAAAGTTTCGCATTCGTAAGAGTGTGAATGGAACTGCTGAGCGTCCTCGTTTGAGCGTTTCCGTAGTAATAAGCAGATTTACGCACAGGTTATCAATGATCTTACAGGTACTACCTTGGCTTCGGCATCTTCTCTCGGGCTTGAGAAACTGGCAAAGATTGAGCAAGCTAAGAAGGTTGGTGCACTCATAGCAGAACATGCTAAAACTGCAGGTATTGAACAGGTTGTTTTTGACCGTAACGGTTATCTCTATCATGGGCGAGTACAAGCCTTGGCTGATGCTGCACGTGAAGGAGGACTTAAATTCTAAACGATTATGGCAATGAATAGAGTAAAAGTAAATAGTGATGTAGAACTGAAGGATCGCCTGGTTGCTATCAATCGTGTGACTAAGGTTACTAAAGGTGGTCGTACTTTCACATTCGCAGCTATTGTCGTTGTAGGTGACGGTAATGGCGTTATTGGCTGGGGGCTAGGTAAAGCAGGTGAAGTAACTGCTGCCATTCAGAAAGGTACTGATGCCGCAAAGAAGAACCTTGTTAAGGTTCCTGTATTGAAAGGTACAGTTCCTCATGAGGCAGAAGCTCGTTTTAGTGGAGCTTATGTACTTCTTAAACCAGCTGCAGCTGGTACTGGGTTGAAAGCCGGTGGTGCTATGCGTGCTGTTCTAGAGAGTGCTGGTGTTACTGATGTGATTGCAAAGTCAAAAGGGTCTTCTAACCCTCACAACCTTGTGAAAGCAACAATTGCTGCTCTAGCAGAAATGCGTGATGCATATACTATTGCTGGCGAACGTGGTATCAGTATGGATAAAGTATTTAATGGTTAATAAATAGGAGATATATATAATGGCAACAATAAAGGTTAAGCAAATTAAGAGCCGTATAGGTGCTCCTAAAGACCAAAAAAGCACTTTGCTTGCACTTGGCCTCCATAGGATTTCACAGGTTGTTGAAGTAGAAGATACTCCAAGCTGTCGCGGTATGATCCGTAAGGTACATCACCTGGTATCAGTAATTGATTAATTAATCTTTAAAAAGAAACAGTAATTATGAAATTAAATAATTTGAAACCAGCTGTTGGCTCTACACATTCACGTCGTCGTATTGGTCGTGGTCCAGGTTCTGGACTCGGTGGTACTTCTACCCGTGGACATAAGGGTGCTAAATCTCGTTCTGGTTATAAGAAGAAGATAGGTTTTGAAGGTGGTCAGATGCCACTTCAGCGTCGTGTTCCTAAGGCTGGTTTTAAGAATATCAACCATAAGGAGTATTTCGCAGTAAATCTCTCAACTCTTCAAACTTGCTGAAAAAGATAACCTCACTAAAATTGGAATAGAAGAGCTAAAGGCCGCTGGCTTAACTAATGGCAAGCAGCTTGTAAAGGTTCTTGGTAATGGTGAGCTAAAAGCTAAGTTAGAAGTTTCAGCAAATGCTTTCTCTAAGACTGCCGAAGAAGCAATCAAGGCAGTTGGTGGTAACACAACTATAATCTAAATTGATGAAAAAGTTTATTGAGACACTGAAGAACTGTTGGAAAGTTGAGGACTTGCGTCAGCGCCTCCTCATCACCATTCTGTTCACAGCTATTTACCGCTTTGGTTCGTTTGTTGTGCTTCCTGGCATAAATCCGACCTTGTTGGAAAAATTGCAGTCACAGACCGCAGGCGGCCTTATGTCGCTTTTGGACATGTTCTCTGGTGGTGCATTTTCCCATGCGTCTATTTTCGCATTAGGAATTATGCCATACATCTCAGCTTCTATCGTTATGCAGCTTCTTGCTGTTGCAGTTCCTTATTTCCAAAAAATGCAACGTGAGGGCGAAAGTGGTACGAAGAAAATTAATTGGTATACGCGTGTCCTGACAGTAGTAATTCTACTGTTTCAGGCACCGTCCTACCTAATGAACTTAAAAATGCAAGCATCCGGTGCACTAGCTACAGGCATCGATTGGACTACATTTATGATTCCCGCAACAGTTATTCTTGCTGCAGGATCAATGTTCATACTTTGGCTTGGTGAGCGCATAACGGACAAAGGGGTTGGTAATGGAATTTCTCTAATTATCATGATTGGTATCATCGCTAGATTGCCTCAGGCTTTCTTCCAGGAAGTTAGTAGTCGCTTACGGCTATTACTAGTGGTGGTCTTGTTATGTTTATTGTAGAGTTAATCATTCTTTATGCCGTTGTATGTGCATCAATCCTTCTGGTACAGGGAACTCGTAAAGTTCCAGTTCAGTATGCAAAACGTGTAGTAGGAAACAAACAATACGGTGGGGCACGTCAGTATATACCGTTGAAACTTTTCGCAGCCAATGTTATGCCTATCATCTTTGCTCAGGCTTTGATGTTCATTCCTTTGGCAATTGTTCAGTATTCAACTGATAATACAAGTTCTGTACTTCAGTCTCTCATGAATACTAAGAGTCTGACGTACAACTGCGTTTATGTAGTTCTCATTGTTGCATTTACCTATTTCTATACTGCGATTACACTTAATCCGACCCAAATGGCTGAAGATATGAAGCGTAATAATGGCTTTATTCCAGGTGTTAAACCTGGAAAGGATACTGCTGACTACATTGATACTGTTATGTCACGCATTACATTACCTGGAGCTTTCTTTATTGCTTTCATTGCTATCATGCCTGCTTTGGCTGGTCTGTTGAATGTCCAAGATGCTTTTGGTCAGTTCTTCGGTGGAACCTCTTTGTTGATTCTTGTGGGTGTTGTTATTGATACTTTACAACAAATAGAGTCACATTTGATGATGCGGCATTACGATGGACTTCTGAATTCAGGTCATACACGTAATAATAGTGGAGTTTCTGCTTATTAGATCTTTATCTTGAGAGATGAATATATTTCTGAAGACAGAAGATGAAATAGAACTTATGCGCGAGGCCAACCTGTTAGTGGGTAGAACCTTAGCTGAGGTTGGTCGTCATATAAAAGAGGGAGTTACTACTCTTTTTCTCGATAAGATTGCAGAGGAGTTCATCCGTGATAATGGAGCAATACCTACTTTTAAAGGTTTTCCTAATCCATATGGATCTCCCTTCCCAGGAAGTATATGTACATCAGTGAATGATATTGTCGTCCATGGTATCCCAAGCGAGGATGTTACTCTCAAAGATGGAGATATTATTTCTGTTGACTGTGGCACCTTGTTGAATGGATTCAATGGAGATAGTTGTTATACTTTTTGTGTTGGAGATGTTTGTGAAGAAGTAAAGAATTTACTTCATACAACGAAAGAAGCACTTTATAAGGGTATTGAAGTTGCTCAAGCTGGTCGTCATGTTGGTGATATCGGTCATGTTATCCAAGATTGTTGCCAGGCCATGGGTTATGGTATAGTTCGAGAGCTTACAGGACACGGTATCGGGCGAGAGATGCATGAGGATCCAGCAATTCCTAATTATGGGAAGCGTGGCAGTGGAATATTATTGAAGACAGGTATGTGTATTGCTATAGAGCCCATGGTAACTATGGGTGGACGCGAAATAGGGATTCTACCTGATCGATGGAGTATAGTTACGCGTGATCGACAACCTGCAGCACATTTTGAGCATACGGTTGCTATTCGTGCTGGGAAAGCGGATATTTTATCTTCGTTTGAAGAAATAGAACTTTTAGAAGGACAAAATTTTTAAGTACATATGGCAAAGCAAACTGCAATAGAGCAGGATGGAACTATTCTTGAGGCACTTTCAAATGCAATGTTCCGGGTTGAATTAGAAAATGGTGTCGACATCACAGCTCACATTTCTGGTAAGATGAGAATGCATTACATTAAAATTTTACCAGGCGATAAAGTGAAAGTTGAGATGAGTCCATATGATTTAACCAAGGGTCGAATAGTTTTCAGATACAAATAAATAAATAGAGATATGAAGACAAGAGCATCATTAAAAAAGCGTACAGCTGACTGTAAGATCGTTCGTCGTAAAGGTCGTTTGTTCGTTATTAACAAGAAAAATCCTAAGTTCAAAATGCGTCAGGGCTAAGTTAAAAAAGTGTAAACAGGTGAGTAGTTTCATAAATAATACTTACCTTTGCATGCTTTTTAGCGTTAACTGACATTATTTTAATTAATTATTAAACAATGGCAATAAGAATTGTTGGAGTAGATTTGCCCCAAAATAAGCGTGGCGAAATCGCATTGACTTATATTTATGGTATAGGTCGAAGTAGTTCAGCAAAGATATTGGATAAGGCTGGTATTAGCCGCGACCTGAAGGTCAGCGAGTGGTCTGATGATCAAGCAGCCAAGATCCGTGAAATTATCGGTGCTGAATTCAAAGTTGAAGGTGATCTTCGTTCGGAGATCCAAATGAATATCAAGCGCCTCATGGATATAGGTTGCTATCGTGGTGTAAGACATCGTAATGGTCTTCCTGTTCGTGGTCAGAGTACCAAGAACAATGCTCGTACCCGTAAGGGAAAGAAGAAGACTGTTGCTAATAAGAAGAAGGCTACTAAGTAATTCTAAGGAGGAAATTAATTATGGCAAGAAATCAGCAACATCTAAAAAAAGAAATGTAAGAGTTGACGCACTTGGACAGCTCCATGTACACAGCTCATTCAATAACATTATTGTATCTTTAGCTAATAACGAGGGTCAGGTTATCTCTTGGTCTTCAGCTGGTAAGATGGGATTCCGTGGATCAAAGAAGAATACTCCTTATGCTGCCCAAATGGCTGCAGAAGATTGTGCAAAGGTAGCTTTCGATCTCGGTCTTCGCAAGGTTAAGGCATATGTTAAGGGGCCTGGTAACGGTCGTGAAAGTGCTATTCGTGCGGTGAACGCTGCAGGCATTCAAGTAACAGAAATTGTTGACGTTACTCCATTGCCACACAACGGTTGTCGTCCTCCTAAGCGTCGTCGTGTATAATCACATCTTATAACTATTAAAAGAATTTATATTAATTATGGCAAGATACATAGGTCCAAAATCTCGAATCGCACGTCGCTTCGGTGAACCAATTTTCGGTGCAGATAAGGTATTAGCTAAGAGAAACTTCCCTCCAGGGCAGCATGGTAATAACCGTCGTCGCAAAGTATCTGAGTATGGTGCTCAGCTTGCAGAGAAGCAGAAGGCTAAATATACTTATGGTGTTTTGGAGCGTCAGTTCCGTAATCTGTTCGATAAGGCTGCTAAGGCAGATGGTATCACTGGTGAGGTCCTCCTTCAGAGTCTCGAGAGTCGTTTGGATAACGTAGTGTTCCGTCTTGGTATTGCACCAACTCGTGCTGCAGCTCGTCAGTTAGTAAGTCACAAGCATATTGTTGTTAATGGTAATGTTGTTAACATTGCTTCATATCAGGTAAAAGCTGGTGACGTTGTTGGCGTTCGTGAGAAAGCTAAGTCTTTGGAGGTTATTGAAGCTGCATTAGCAGGTTTCAATCACAGCAAATATCCATGGATTGAATGGGATGAGAACACTAAGTGTGGTAAATTCCTTCATCGTCCAGACCGTGCTGACATTCCAGAGAATATTAAGGAGCAATTAATCGTTGAGTTGTACTCTAAACAATAAAATCATTAAATTAATGGCGATATTAGCATTTCAAAAACCTGATAAAGTAGTGATGCTGGAGGCCAATGACCATTTCGGCAAGTTCGAATTTCGTCCTCTTGAGCCTGGCTTTGGTGTTACCATTGGTAACTCTTTGCGCCGCATTCTTCTTTCATCGCTGGAGGGTTTTGCTATCAACACTATCCGAATTGCTGGTGTTGAGCATGAATTTTCTTCAGTCCCAGGTGTGAAGGAGGATGTAACCAACATCATCTTGAATCTCAAGCAGGTGCGATTCAAGCAAGTAGTAGAAGAATTCGAGAATGAGAAAGTTAGTATCACCGTAGAGAATTCCACCGAATTCAAAGCAGGTGATATTGGTAAGTATCTGACTGGATTTGAAGTGTTAAACCCGGATTTGGTGATTTGTCATTTAGACTCCAAGGCTTCTATGCAGATTGATTTAACCATCAATAAGGGACGTGGTTATGTTCCTGCTGAGGAAAATCGTGAATTCTGCACTGATGTAAACGTACTCCCAATCGATTCCATCTACACCCCGATTCGTAACGTTAAATATGCTGTTGAACCATATCGTGTTGAGCAAAAAACCGATTATGACAAGCTAGTTGTTGAAGTTACGACTGATGGTTCCATTCATCCAAAAGATGCTTTGAAAGAAGCAGCTAAGATACTTATTTATCACTTCATGCTTTTCTCTGATGAAAAGATTACACTTGAGAATCCTGATCAGGATGGAAACCAGGAATTTGATGAAGAAGTATTGCATATGCGTCAACTTTTGAAGACTAAGTTGACAGACGCTAGTCTTAATCTAAGTGTTCGTGCACTTAACTGTCTCAAGGCAGCTGATGTTGAAACATTGGGTGACCTGGTTCAGTATAATAAGACTGATCTTTTGAAGTTCCGTAATTTTGGTAAGAAATCGCTTTCTGAGCTTGATGATTTGCTCGAGAGTCTGAATCTGTCGTTTGGAACCGACATTACAAAGTATAAATTGGATAAAGAATAGTTGACAAGTTGTCTAAACAACATCAATAAGTTGACGGGTTTATCCACAACAAGTAAAAACAAAATGAGACATAATAAGAAATTCAACCATTTGGGTCGTACTGCTGACCACCGCGCTGCATTGCTTTCAAACTTGGCAGTTGCTTTGATTCAGCACAAAAGAATCACTACGACTCTTGCTAAGGCAAAGGCTCTTAAGAAATATGTAGAGCCGTTGATTACACGTTCTAAGAACGATACAACTAATTCACGTCGTGTTGTATTCCGTTATCTTCAGGACAAAGATGCAGTTACAGAACTTTTTAAAGAGATATCTGTTAAGGTTGCTGATCGTCCAGGTGGTTATACACGTGTGATTAAGCTTGGTACTCGTCAGGGCGATGCTGCTCAGATTGCTTTTATAGAACTGGTTGACTATAATGAGAACATGTCTAAGGCTCCTAAGGCTGAAGCTAAGAAGACTCGCCGTAGCCGTCGTTCTACAAAGAAGACTGATGCCCCTGCAGTTGAGACTTCTGAAGCAACAGCGGAAGACACTAAGGCTGAATAAATACTTAGTAAGAGATATTTTTTATAGAGACCTCAGCATATTAATGCTGAGGTCTCTGTCTTTATGTTAGCTAAAGGTTACCAAGTTTACCTGTGTTTTGCATTTATCTTTGATAGTTTGTTTAATGGATAACACTACGTTGTAGCATATAGGAGGTTGATATTCTGGCATAAGTGACAAAAAGAGACCTAAAATCTCTTGTAATCCCTTTATTTACTATAGTTTTGGGCAAAAAACTTTTTGATGACAAAAAATCTGCTTTTATTGTGGTTCTCATCGCACCATTAAAAAGGGTAAGGATAATGGTTATCAGCGTTGGTTTTGCAAAGACTGTAAACGCTATTTTATGGGGCGACTTCGCTTGAAAAAGGAAGATGTTAATTCTGCATATTCCTTAGGGAATTTGACTGTATCCGACCTTGCCAGAGAATTTGGTGTATCAACTCGTACGATTCACCGCTATCTGTCATCAGAATATACGCGAGTTTGGGATAAGAAAAGGCTTGAAAAAGTTGGTAATCTCGTCAAAAATTCGTATCTTTATAGGTGAAAATCAATAGATTACAAGATTTTTGAACGATGATTACCAAGGACAAAGTTACTGAAATTTTCTGTATAATCGACGAGTTTGATAAGAATTTGAGTGCCGAATTAGCGAAAAACCTGCGTCTACCGTCCCATAACAGTGACGGCAAACGCTACCGAAACCGCAAGGGCAGACTCTCGGAAAGTGAGATTATGACCATTTTGGTATGCTATCATTTCGGCGCATATCGCAATTTCAAGGAGTATTATTTGAATTGGGTCAAAGGGGTGATGCGTCAGGATTTTCCCGACGCGGTTTCCTATAACCGCTTCGTTGAACTCATGCCAAGAGTGTTCTTTAAGATGATGCTGTTCATGAAGCTCTATGCCTTCGGCAAGTGTACGGGTATAACATTCGTTGACGACGACAATGATACCCGTATGTCACAATGTACGACGATATTACAACAAAGTCTTTGCCGGCCTCGCCAAGGACGGAAAAGGGTACCATGGGCTGGTGTCATGGATTCAAGCTGCACCTGCTATGCAATGATTCTGGTGAAGTGATAACGTTCTGTCTTACAGGAGCAAATGTGGATGACAGAGATAGCAGGGTATGGACGGTATTTGCAAAGGTCTTATTTGGGAAGATCTTTGCTGATAGAGGGTACATCAAGCAGGAACTCTTTGATAGTCTGTTCAGTCAAGGTATCCAACTCGTTCATGGGCTCAAGGCTAAGATGAAGAACAAACTGATGCCTATGTGGGACAAGATTATGCTGAGGAAAAGATACATTATCGAGTGCATTAACGAACTACTCAAGAACAAAGCCAACCTTGTTCACTCAAGACACCGCTCGATACACAACTTTATCATGAACTTGTGTTCTGCCCTTACAGCATACTGCTTCTTTGAGAACAAGCCAGAGGCACTGCCAGTGTATGTGGAAAAATCAAGGCAGTTGGAACTTTTTTCATACTAAACTTATCCCGAACTCAAGTAGAACATAAGGAGAACCTTCCCAAATTGATTTCTAGTAATGTTGTGGTCTTAATGGATGCTACTTACTGGGGCAGAAGATTTGGTGTTGTTATAATGAAAGATCACATATCTGGTCGTGTGCTATGGTATAAATTCATTGACAAGAAGGAAACAATTGCAGATTACAGAGAAGGTATTTCATATCTTGAGTTGCATGGATATAATGTTTTAGGCATCGTCAGCGATGGCTTAAAAGGGCTTCGGCAAGAGTTTTACCAATACAGATTCCAACATTGCCAGTTCCACCAGGTTATGACCATAAGAACAAAACTGACATTGCATCCCAAATTACAAGCCTCACAAGAATAGCTTGGCATAGCTAAAATGCTTTGCCATACAGACAAAGATTCTTTTATAGGAGCTTTGGATGCATGGCAGGAGAAATGGAAGGATTTTATAAACGAAAGGGCAAAAGGAGCAGACGGGAAATCGCATTATGTGCATAAGAACACAAGAAGTGCATATATGAGCTTAAAGAGGAATATGCCGTGGTTGTGGACATTCTATGATTTCCCTGAACTGCAAATGCCGAATACAAACAATGAATTGGAAGCACTTAACTCTGCTTTGAAGGCAAATTTGAACCTACATAAGGGTATTAGCAAAGAAAGGAGAAAAGTTATTATTCAAGACTTTTTAAAGCCTCATTCACCTTGTAGATGAAGGGATATAAGATGTTTAAGGTCTCTTTTTGTCATATAAGAGCAAAAGAGACCCATTTTAGGTCTCTTTTTGTCACTTATGCTAATACTTGTGATTAGAAATAATGTAATGAGTATTTGATAGACTGGTATAACCCGTCTATCAAAATGTCTTGTGGTAAGTTTTACTATGTATCAAAGTTCTTGGTATACACTTCGGATTATTATTATGTTTTTACTAAGTAATTTTCTCTGGAAGCTAATGCTAAGTGTAGGTAGTTCTTTTCCTCTTCTGTTATAAATCCTATGTCGGCGGATGTAAAAAGCTAAAAACTAAAGTCCAATAATGCACATGGTCTTAAATTATATTTATTAGTCTAAACATAATTTTATAGGGTTTTCCCCATACGAAGTAGGGGAATGTCTTTGGCGATATGTGAAATTGTGCTTACTTTTGTAACTATAAAATAAAAGGTAGTATGAAGAATTTATTTGTTCTCCCTATTTTCACAGTCATCTTTTTGAGTAGTTGTGGAACTTATGCAGGCTCTGGAGCCATGACAGGTGGCTCATTAGGTAGTGTCTTGGGTAGTGCCATTGGTGGTATTGCTGGAGGAGGACGTGGCTCTAATATTGGTACTATTGTCGGAATGGCAGGTGGTGCTATGGTTGGTGCGACAATAGGTGCAAAAGCTGATAAGCATAATAAGAGCTCTATAGTGGATAATGTTTATGATTCTCAGGATAATAGTCACATTGATACTTGTGTTTCTATTCAGGATAGGGGTGTTGCCTCATCAGATACAGTAGAACACAATGTGTTTTTGGACAATAGAAGTACTCCTTATGTTGAAATCACGAATGCTTATCTTTCTGATAACAATCATGATGGTGTTTTATCCCGTAATGAGGAAGGTAAGCTCATTTTTGATATTACTAATTATGGCACTGTAGCCGTAAATAACATACAACCATCCGTAGTGATGATAGCAGATGAACAAGACATCCAGATTAGTCCCTCCATTAATGTTGTGACTATTGCTCCAGGAAAGACAATCCGCTATACAGCTACCATAAAAGCTGGTAAAAAGCTAACAAATGGCAGTACCACTTTTGCTTTGACAGTTCTTCAGGGTAAAAGGAGTATCTGTAAAGTTAATAAATTAGAGATAACGACAAGAAAATAAGTTGATAAATAAATTAATTAAGGCTATAATTGTACTAACTAATAATTAATCTTTGTTTGACACCAGTAGGGACAGATTTTTTTATATCTGTCCCTATTTTTGTTTTTGGTATCTTTCTTTAGAATTCTATTCTAGTAGTAGTTTAGTTGTTTTTTTGTCTATGATAAATAAAAGTATTTTTTTCAAGATCTCTTTAAATAAAAGGAGTAGGAGATTTCCATTGTCCCTAAATTAATATTTTATTGGACTAATGAAAATCTCCTACTCCTTTTATTTTAATATTTTCTTTTTGACAGTTTTATTCGAAAAATCCTGTTACACCATCTTTAATGCGTTTAAAGAAATTGGTCCAGCTACTACTTGCACCATTTTTTCTGTTAGATGGTTGTGTTGTTTGTTTATTTTGTTGTGTAGTTGGCTTACTCTGTTGAGATTGTCGTGTCGCTTGATTCGTAGTCTTTGATGTCGATGTCTGTCGTGCAGATTGTGTAGTATTAACCCTACGTGTCTCAATATTTCCTCCTTTATCTGTTTGTTGTGCTGCTTGTCGGCGATTAAGATATGTATCTACCTTGCGTTCAATTTCCTTAGGCTTGTCTTCTTCAACCTTCTCCCATTCTGGAATGAACTCATAACATACTCCAGCAGTACCATATTCAACTTCTGGAACTTCTATACCTTTTGATTCTGTAGCATAAGGAATCTCAGTTTCTTTTGGTACAACTTCCACCTTTACATAAGCGACACCACTTGCTAATGTACCTAGCTCCCGTGCAGCTGCATATGATAAGTCAACTACTCGTCCGCGTACGAATGGTCCGCGGTCAGTTACTCTAACAATGACCGATCTACCGTTTCTTGGATTCGTTACCTTTAAACGTGTCCCAAATGGGAGTGTTCGATGTGCACAAGTGAAACCATTACGGTCATACCGTTCGCCGTTACTCATCCGACGACCGTGTAGTCCGTTGCTGTAATAAGAAGCTTTACCACCCGACTGTGCATGTACCGTCAGTGTAAAGAAACTGAATAGCAAAAAAAACGCTATCAGGAGAAGTCTGATTTTATACATAATAATCTATTTATAACCAGTCTTCCCCTGATGAGTTTATCCTCTCCCAGTTACAAGAAACTAGGAGAGGAGAGAATAACTGGTATTGTTTAAATGACGCCCTGGTCAAGCATAGCTTTCGCTACCTTCATGAAACCAGCAATATTAGCGCCCTTCACATAATCAACATATCCATCGTTCTGCTTGCCATACTTCACGCACTGCTCGTGTATAGAGCTCATGATGTAATGCAGCTTCTGGTCAACTTCCTCTGGACTCCATGAGAGACGGAGTGAGTTCTGTGACATTTCGAGACCTGATGTGGCAACACCACCGGCATTCACAGCCTTACCTGGTGCAAAGAGTTGTTTAGCTGCTGTGAACTTCTCTGCAGCTTCTGCTGTACAACCCATGTTTGAAACTTCAGCAACGCACAAAGGTTTGCATGCCAAAATCTTGTCTGCATCCTCACCGTTAAGCTCGTTCTGTGTAGCACATGGCAAGTAGATGTCTGCCTTCTGTCCCCATGGCTTCTGTCCTTTGAAGAACTTAGAACCTGGATATTTCTCTGCGTAAGGCTCACAAACGTCGTTACCGCTGTTGCGAAGTTCGAGCATGTACTCAATCTTCTCACCGCTAATACCTTCTGGATCATAGATATATCCGTCAGGACCACTCAGTGTGATAACCTTAGCACCTAATTCTGTAGCCTTCTTTGCTGCACCCCATGCAACGTTTCCAAAGCCTGACAAAGCAACAGTTTTGCCTTTAATGTCAAGTCCGTGGGTCTCCATCATCTGGTGAACAAAGTAGAGTGCACCATAACCTGTAGCCTCAGGGCGGAGGATTGAACCACCCCATTCTCTGCCCTTACCTGTGAGCATACCTTGGAACTGGTGTGTTAGCTTACGATACTGGCCAAAGAGATAACCAATTTCTCTACCGCCAACACCAATATCACCTGCAGGAACATCCTCATCAGGACCAATGTGACGATACAACTCGTTCATGAATGACTGACAGAAACGCATGATTTCTGCATCACTCTTACCGCGTGGAGAGAAGTCAGAACCACCTTTACCACCACCCATAGGCAATGTGGTGAGTGCATTTTTGAATGTCTGCTCGAATCCGAGGAACTTCAGAATGCTGAGGTTTACTGATGCGTGGAAACGCAAACCACCCTTGTATGGCCCAATAGCACCATTAAATTGTACACGGTAACCAATGTTTACCTGCACTTTACCCTTATCATCCACCCATGGTACACGGAATGTGATGATACGTTCTGGCTCAACGATACGCTCGATGATGCTTGCGTTTTCAAACTCTGGGTGCTGGTTGTAGACATCCTTTACAGATATCAACACTTCGCGCACTGCCTGTAAATACTCAGACTCACCTGGATGCTTCTGCTCCAGTGCTTGCATGATTTTTCGACTTCCATAGTAAATTGACTTTTATTTGTTTATGTTAGTTAGTATCATTCGGTTAGAATGGTACGGCAAATGTATCCAAAAATTGTCAGACCTCCAAAAGAAAATTGCAAAATCTTCTAAAGAATAGTTTTATTATGAAAGTTCCCATGCTAACGAAAGGTAATCACGTGTATGCAAAATAATAAAAAAAATCTCATTTTAGCAACCAAAAGCTATGTTGACTTGTATTTATTTCGTATTTTTGTCCAAAATTAAGTTTCTGCCAATGAGTGATCAAATTCCTGCACAGTGGAGCAATTTCTACCTAAAAGATGTTAGCTTCGTCAATTTGATGATGCGTCGTATCTACAATGTTCTTATTGTGGCTAATCCTTATGATGCTTTCATTTTAGAGGATGATGGACGTGTTGAAGAGAAAATTTATAATGAGTACATGGAGCTAGGATTACGTTATCCGCCTACCTTTACTCAGGTTTCGACAACAGAAGAGGCAGCAAAGATACTTAATACGGTTGACATAGACCTTGTTATCTGTATGCCAGGTAATGCTGATAATGATGCTTTCGATGTAGCACGAGCAGTAAAAGCTGATTTTCCTGATATACATTGTGTTGTTCTGACGCCTTTCTCTCACGGTATTACGAAGCGTATTCAGCACGAAGATCTGAGTATCTTCGATTATGTTTTCTGCTGGTTGGGAAACACGAACCTTATTCTTTCCATTATTAAACTAATGGAGGATAAGATGAATATAGATAATGATATTGAGGAAGCAGGAGTACAGATGATACTTCTAGTGGAAGACTCCATTCGTTTTTATTCCTCCATTCTACCTAATTTATATAGTTATATCCTCACTCAAAGTCAGAATTTTGCAACAGAAGCCCTAACTCGTCACGATGCTTCCCTGCGTCAACGTGGTCGTCCTAAGGTCGTTCTTGCCCGTACTTATGAGGAGGCATGGGCCATTTATCAGCGTTATAAGGACAACTGTTTGGGTGTAATTTCTGATGCACGCTTCCCTATAGATAATGTGAAGGATGATGCTTTAATTGCTGCAGGGCATCAAGTGAATGTCACTAAGGATGCTGAAGCTGGTCTGAAACTACTCCGTGCAATCCGTGCCACAGATGAATATGTCCCGCTTATCATGGAAAGTTCTGAGAGTGAGAACCGCGAGAAGGCTGAAGCAGAGGGTTTCCGCTTCGTGGATAAGAACTCAAAGAAGATGAATGTGGACCTCCGACACCTGCTAGAAGAGCATATGGGGTTTGGTGACTTCATCTTTCGTAATCCTAAAACGCATGAAGAAGTCATGCGTGTACGTAATCTTAAGGACCTTCAAGATAATATCTTTAAGATTCCCCGCGACTCTATGCTCTATCACATCTCACGCAATCATGTCAGTCGTTGGCTATCTGCACGTGCTATTTTCCCTGTATCTTCTTTCTTGAAGGATATTACTTGGCATAAGTTACAGGATGTTGATGTGCACAGACAGATTATTTGATGCGATTGTAGCTTATCGTCGAATGCGTAATGAGGGTGTTGTAGCCGTTTTCGACCGCTATAAGTTCGACCGCTATGCACACTTTGCGCGTATTGGTGACGGTTCTTTGGGTGGAAAAGGACGTGGTTTGGCTTTCCTTGATAACGTTATCAAACGTCATCCAGACTTCAATAGCTTCCCCAATGCCACTGTTCAAATTCCAAAGACTGTTGTTCTCTGTACGGATGTGTTTGATAGTTTCATGGAGCAGAACAATCTTTATCAGATAGCATTAAGTGAAGCCAGTGACGATGAGATACTCCATGCCTTTCTTCAGGCACAGTTACCTGATACTTTTATTGGTGATTTCTTTGCTTTCTTTGAGGCAACACACTCTCCAATAGCCATTCGTTCCAGTTCATTATTGGAAGATAGCCATTACCAACCATTTGCTGGAATATATTCTACTTATATGATTCCATATCTAGAAGATAAGTATGAAATGCTCAGAATGTTGGCTTGTGCTATTAAGGCTGTTTATGCTTCTGTCTACTATCATGACTCAAAGGCTTACATGACAGCAACAAGTAATGTCATAGATCAGGAGAAAATGGCAGTAATCCTGCAGCAAGTAGTAGGTAAAGAGTATGGAGATCATTTCTATCCAAATATCTCTGGTGTCTTACGATCACTGAATTATTATCCTATAGGGGAGGAACAAGCCGAAGAAGGAATTGTTTCTTTGGCATTGGGATTAGGAAAATATATCGTAGATGGGGGACAGACACTACGTGTATCGCCCTTCCATCCACGTCAAGTCTTACAGATGAGTGAGATGGACATTGCTTTACGTGAGACACAAACCCAATTCTATGCACTTGACATGAAGCATGTGGGAGAGGATTTCAGGGTTGATGATGGCTTTAATATTCTAAAACTGAAAGTAAAGGATGCTGAGGCTGATAACAGTCTACACTTTATAGCCTCTACTTATCTTCCTAACGACCAGACAATCTATGATGGAATCTATGATGGTGGACGGAAGATTATCTCTTTCTGTGGTGTATTGCAGCAGGATGTATTCCCATTACCAGAATTGCTACAGATGGCTATGCGTTATGGTGCTGATGCCATGCGTCGCCCTGTAGAGATAGAGTTTGCTGTCAATTTGAATACCGATCGAACAGGGGAACTGTATCTTCTCCAGATTCGTCCGATAGTCGATTCAAAACAGATGTTGGATGAAGACCTGGAAAAGATTCCTGATAGCCAGTGTCTACTACGTAGTTATAACTCTTTAGGACATGGTATCTCGGATGATGTAACGGATGTTGTCTATGTGAAGACTGATGCTTCTTTTACGGCAATGAACAATCCTGCCATTGCGGATGAAATTGAACAAATCAATCGAAAGTTCCTTGCTGAAGATAAAAATTATATTCTCATAGGACCTGGTCGATGGGGATCAAGTGATCCTTGGCTTGGTATTCCTGTTAAATGGCCGCATATTTCTGCTGCACGTATTATCGTGGAAGAAGGATTGGAACACTATCGTGTAGATCCCAGTCAAGGTACCCACTTCTTCCAGAACCTTACTTCTTTCGGTGTAGGCTACTTCACTATCAATCCATATAAAGAGGATGGTGTCTATCAGCGAAGTATCCTTGATGCTTTACCAGCAGTTGAAGAGACGAAGTGGGTACGCCATGTCCGTTTCCCTAAACCATTGAAGATAATGATGGATGGTAAGAAGCAAGAAGGGGTAGTGGTGTATCCTCAAGAGTAAAGGAGAGTGTGAAAGAGTGAAAGGGACCAATACGGCAGACATTATGTGTGTTATTGTTCACTTGTTTCTTCATCATATTCTGTTGTCATAGATACTTTATTATATAAGGTGTAGTGATAGGGAAGCATCTATTATCTTATTTCCTATTTATGTGCGGCAGCCTAGCACTACTGGTGTTGCAGCCCAGCACCAATGGAGTTGTTGGTAAGCACCAATGGTGCTGATGGCTTAGCACATCACAGAATGTTGTTAATGTGAGTACAATCTATAGTTAAAAGGATAATTAATCACCAATGATCATCAAGCTCAGTTTGATCATTGGAAGATGTTTTGTTGGAAAATGAAATGTCGTTACAAGTGTCTGTCAAATAGCTTTCGTGTTCTTTTTATTCTTTCAATCTTTCCCTTTTTGTACAAGTTCCTCCTATTTTTATAGGGGATAATAGGTGCTTAAACAATTTCAAGGCTATAATGTTGGTAATCACGAACGATGGTGTATAGGAATTTTTCGTCTGTTGTTGTGACATTTGAGATAGAGAGGACGGAACGGACCTTAGCTGCGAGTGATGTGATTCGCCGTTCACGGTCCGTACTGTCGTCAACGTTAAGCGTACGCTGGATAACATCAACCTGATTTAATGATAAGTTTTCAGCTTGTGGATAGACTGGTTTGTAGTGGCGATCAAGATAAGAGAACTCATCAAGAGATACCTGAATCTTTCGGTAATCGTTCAGTCGGATAACCATTGTGCCTGCCGCGAGGTCACCCAATCGTTGCGAGTTTTTAGTCAAGAGGATGACAAGTGCACCAATGAAGGAGAATCCCATGTCTATGATTTGTAGTAACCAGCGCATAAAGAAGTCTCCAATACTGGGTGAAGTACCATCTTTCTTTACTACACGAATCTTCATTGCCATCTTTCCAAGGCTTTGTCCATGATTGAAAAGTTCCATTAGGAATGAGTAAAAGATGGCAGGCAAATAGATACATAGAATGAAAAATACTTGCGAATTGAGCATGCTGACATTCATTTCTATTATCAGCAGAGAGACACCTATCAAGTAAACTCCGACGATAAAGATGTCTATCATCTGTGCAAGAATGCGTTCTCCTATGCTGGCAGGTGACTGACTAATTTGTACGTATTGTCCTGTGACGATATTGGCTTCAGGCATTTTCTTTCTAATAAAATGTTGATTCTGTTGCAAATGTAAGAAAAAAACTCTACTTTTGTTTCCAAATTATTAAATAATGTGTATTACCCTGTGCTGACCTATGAAGGAGATACTCTTCATAAGAAACAATATTGATAAGTGGAGGAGCGTAGAGGAGTTGATAGATAATGTCAACTTTGAGATGCCCGACCGTCTGGCAGAGGCTTATACAGACCTTACTGCAGACTTGGCTTTTGCACAAACACATTATCCTCATTCACGTATTACAATCTATCTAAACAACCTTTCTTCCTCTCTTCATAATGAACTCTATCGAAACAAACGAGAGAAGTGGAGTCGGGTCTTGACTTTTTGGACACAGGAAGTCCCTGATGTGATGTGGAAAGAACGTCGCTTGTTACTCATCTCTTTCCTTATTTCATGGTAAGCGTTTTGATAGGTGTACTCTCAACATTAGGTGATGCTTCCTTTCCACGTCTTATCCTTGGTGATGGATATATGGATATGACCCTTGAGAATATAGCCAAAGGGAAGCCGATGGGTGTTTATGGGAGTGAAGAAGAGAGTGTGATGTTTCTTGGAATAACCTTGAATAACATCATGGTGTCATTTAATATCTTTGTATCTGGCGTGTTGACAAGCTTCATGCCAGGCTATCAGCTATTCCAAAACGGGATTATGGTAGGGTGTTTTGATACCTTCTTTTACCAGCATGGACTTTGGGTGAGAGCTTGTTGGCTACAATGTTACATGGTACATTAGAGCTATCTGCTATCGTAGTAGCAGGTGCTGCAGGCTTGGCAATGGGTAACGGTTGGTTATTCCCAGGGACATACTCTCGTATTGTGAGCTTCCAGAGAGGAGCAAAGAGAGGTATGAAGATCGTGGTGGGTACTGTTCCTCTCTTTATTCTGGCTGGGTTTATTGAGAGCTTTATTACTCGTCACACAGAAATCAATGATTTCGTGCGGCTTACTGTTATCCTTTTGTCCCTTTGTTTCGTAATATTTTATTTTATATATTTACCTTATAAACGTAATCATTATAAGCATGCAAGTAGAAAAACCTAAGATTGAACTGTATCAGAACCGTAGTTTTGGTCAGAAACTAAGTGCCACTTTTGATTTCCTTCGTGAGAACTATAAGTTATGGTTGAAGGCGTGTTTCTATCTGATCCTCCCTTTGTGCCTTGTTCAGGCATTCTCTTTTGATATGATGTTTAGCACCCTGATGCCCTTTTATACGGATGCTCTTGGAGGAATGGGTGGCTTTACTCCTTCAGAAGGCTTACTTGTTCGCCTAGGACTTTCTTATTTTGGATACTTTGTATGTATCTCTGTCGGTTCGTTTCTGTTGTCATCTATTTGCTATGCAATGATGAAATATTATCGAATGAGTCCTACTTGTTTGCATAATACCACGATGAAAGACTTGAAACCGCTCATCATTCAGAGTATGAAGCGTGCCTTCCTTCTTGGCTTATTGCTTGTTGGTGGTTGGTTTCTTATACTTATTCTTGTCGTAATCTTTTCTGCAATGACCAGTTTATATGCTTTATTTGTTATTCTGGTCTTAGCAACTGTTGTCTTTATTATACCTTTGTCCATGGCTATGCCAGTATATATCTTTGAAGATGACGAGAGCGCTTGGGGAGCAGTACGTCGTTCAATATCCCTTGGTTTCCATTCTTTTGGTCATTATTAGGCTTGATGATAGTTGTAGGCTTGCTTGCAAATGTTCTTCAGACAGTAACAACCCTACCATGGTATATCAGCTTCCTTGTTCAGGTAGTGCTGACTTCATCTGACGCGGGACAGGAAACTTTCGCCAATTCTCCGATCTATAATTTTATAGGATACCTACTTTCTGTCTTCATGAACTTTGGAATGTATTTGACGATGTCTTTATCAACTATAGCTTTGGCCTATCATTACGGTAGTGTTGCAGAAGAAGTTGATGGCCTTTCTGTGGTAGATGACATAGAGAACTTCGAACAGTTAGCGGAAGAAGACAGTGATATAGACAATTTTGATAAGCTTAAACGAGCATTATGCTACAGTCTTTAACGGATACTCTCACCTGCGATTCATCGTTACTTCACCAGTATCGCTCTGATGAAGCTTATGATTATGCACGGGAACTACATGCTCCAGACGTGAATCTGTGGGAATGGTTGATGCAAAAGATTGGTGAGTTGCTAAATGATATCTTTAGTATTAATGATAAAGGTGATATCCGTATTATTATATATATAGGTCTGTCGCTTGTCTTTATAGGTATTATAGCCTTTCTTATGTATCGTTTTCAGCCCAAACTGTTCAGTCGTTCAGGAAGATTAAAGGGGCAGAATACCGATGAAGATAATATATACGGTGTAGATTTTGAGAAAGAATACGCCAAAGCTATGGAGCAAAAGGACTATTATAAGGCTGTTCGTATAGTTTATTTACGTACCCTTCGTTGGTTATCAGATAACAAAAAAATCAGTTGGGAGCTTTATAAAACACCGACACAATATACTCGCGAATTCCTTTCTACCGACTTTCTGCATATGACCCATTGTTTTATGCGTATAAGATATGGTAATTATACGGCTACAGAAGGCTTGGTTGCGCAGATGGAAGCTTGGGAAGGTGAGATGAAGAAAGGAGGAACGGTATGAATAAGCGATTCTTATTCTTCATTGGACTCTTCCTTTTGTTGGTCTTTCTCTTGGAGTGGAGTGCACCAAGTAAATTCGTTTGGAAGCCAACCTTCAGTCATACAGATGAACAACCTTTTGGATGTTCCGTGTTTGATACGCTCTTGCAGAAATCAATACCTGCTGGATATCAGGTAACGAGGAAGACCTTTCCTCAATTGGAAAGGGAGGGATATGGCAAGAACCCCCATGCATTCCTAGTACAAACAGTTGATTTCTCTCCAACAGCTACCGACTTACGCGCCATAAAAGAACTGCTGAAAGGAGGAAGCAAGGTACTGATAGCAACGTCTAGTATGGACTGTGACAGTCTGAGTAAGGGTACTTATGTAACGATTACTGGGTCGTCTGGCTTTTCTCCTCAGTGGGTTCAAGCTTCAATTGAGAATCATGATATTCCTTTTGACACTTTAGAATGGTGTGACCAAGCGCCTTATCCTGCCGGAACCTATGCGGTTTATTCTGCTATAACTGGTCAAAACGTGAGTGTAAATGGTAAGATTCAATGTGATACGTTGGTCAAATGCTGGGTAGAAGATGAGGATGATGATAGTCTTGGAGGCTATTGGCAGTCTCGACTTGTCAGTATGAAGTATGGAAAGGGTGAGTTGTTCTTGTCCTGCGAACCGCTCTTACTTACGAATTATGGTATATTAGATTCACAAATCAACGGTTTGATATTCCGAATAATGTCACAGTTTCGTGGTCTTCCTGTGGTCCGTGTTGAAGGATATATGCCGAAATCAGAAGAACAAGCAAGTAGTCCGTTTCGCTTTTTCTTCCAACATAGAGCCCTGCGTTGGGCTGTTTATCTGGCATTATTGGGCTTACTTCTCTTCTGTGTATTCTATGCTCGTCGCCGGCAGCGTGTCATTCCTGTGGTGAAAGAGCCAGATAACAAGTCACTTGAATTCGTTCGTCTTATCGGAACACTCTATCATCAAAGGCATGTCAATAGAGATTTGTTGCAGAAGAAGTATGATTATTTCTGCGAAACCTTACGCCGTCAGCTGATGATAGATATAGAAGATCTGGCATCAAATGCAGATATTGTTCGTCAGATAGCACAACATACGGGATTAGAAACGGCAGAAGTTCAGACGATAATCGATCGTATCAATCGTTATCTTGGTACTCAAGATGAATTAACTGACGCTATGCTTCGGCAAGCAATTGATAATATGGATAAGATAATAAACAACCTCTAACCATTATGGATGAGACATTAAATAATAATATTGAGGAGAACTCACAGGAAAGAACCGACCTGGCAGAGTTCAGTGAGAAAGTTTCACAGATAAAAAGAGAGATAAGTAGAGTCGTAGTAGGGCAGCATGAGGCTATCGACTTGCTGCTTACGGCTATTCTTGCAGATGGTCATGTCCTGATAGAAGGGGTGCCTGGAGTTGCAAAGACGCTCCTTGCACGTCTGATGTCACGATTGATTGATGCACGTTTCAGCCGTATTCAGTTCACTCCCGACCTCATGCCGAGTGATGTTCTGGGTACTACCGTCTTCAATATGAAGTCCTCTGAGTTCGAATTCCATAAAGGTCCTGTCTTTTCCGACCTTGTGTTAGTGGATGAAATCAACCGTTCTCCGGCAAAGACACAGGCTGCTTTGTTCGAAGTTATGGAGGAGAGACAAGTGACAATTGATGGTTTAACGCACCGTATGGGAAGTATTTATACCATCATTGCTACACAGAATCCTGTGGAACAGGAGGGAACTTACCGTTTGCCAGAGGCTCAACTCGACCGTTTCCTTTAAGATTCGTATGGGATATCCTTCTGTTGATGAAGAAGTAGATATCCTCAAGCGTCATCAGGACAATGTAAAACTGACGAAACTGGAGGAGATTAAGCCTGTTCTAAGCATTGATGAGCTGCTGAAGATGCGTGAGAAACTGCAGAGTGTATATGTTGAAGAGAGCCTTTTGCGCTATATTGCAACCATAATCCAGCAAACACGAACCTCAAAAGCTGTATATCTTGGAGCCAGTCCACGTGCTGCTGTTGCCATGCTTAATGCTTCAAAGGCATCAGCATTACTGAATGGACGCGACTTTGTGACGCCTGAAGACATCAAGTTTGTTACTCCAAGCATCTTACAACACCGCTTGATTCTTACTGCGGAGGCTGAAATGGAAGGCTATACTGCATTGAAGGTTGCGCAAAAGTTGATAGACAAGGTTGAAGTTCCTAAGTAGTAATTCTGTGAGTTAGAGGAGTTGAAGGGCTTAGAGCTATTAGAGTCAATAGCGGAATTGTCCCTATATAATGGTTAAAGCCAAGAGTGGGATTCCCTAAGATGTACCGAATAAATACATAAGTTTCGGCTTCTCTAACCGCTTTAACTATCTTCGTTCCTTTAACTTCCTTTACTTCTGTAACGTCATAAACTCCTTTAATTCCCTAAAAATGTATCTTACCCGAAGGTTTTATCTGCTATTCACATGCCTGACACTGCTTACAGGGTTGGGTTATGCCTATCCACTGTTGTTTGCTATGGCAAGGATTCTTCTGGCAATCTTTGTCCTTGTTATCGTTGTGGATGCGGCTTTGCTTTATCATCAACGGGGATTAAAGGCTGAAAGAAAGTGTGCTGATCGTTTCTCCAATGGTGATGAAAACCGTGTGAGAATACGTTTGGAAAGCAATTATCCTTTTAAAGTATGGCTGACAATCATTGATGAAGCACCCGAAATCTTCCAACAAAGGGATATAAACTACAGGTCTTATCTCAAGGCAAAGGGGAGTAGGACCATCAGTTATGTGCTCGTTCCGGTGCAACGTGGGGTGTATTCGTTCGGGAAGATACGTTGTTTTGCACGTACAGCAATAGGTCTTGTGGAGCGAAGATACACTTTGGGCGAGGCGAAGGATGTGAAGGTTTATCCGTCTTACATGATGTTGAACCGTTACGAGTTGCTTGCTATGAGCAATAACCTGACGGAGATGGGGATAAAACGGATAAGACGTGTGGGCAATAACACGGAGTTTGAGCAGATAAAGGAATATGTTAAGGGTGATGATTATCGCATGATAAACTGGAAGGCAAGTGCCCGACGCCATCAGTTGATGGTGAATGTTTATCGTGATGAGCGCTCCCAACAGATCTTTTCGGTTATTGATAAGGGGCGTGTCATGCAGCAATCCTTCCGTGGAATGACGCTTCTTGACTACAGTATCAATGCTGCTTTGGTGCTGTCTTACGTTGCTATGCACAGAGAAGACAAGGCGGGGCTTATTACTTTTGCTGACAATATGGATACGTTCATTGCTCCTTCCCGTCAGAGTGGGCAGATGGAACGGCTTTTGGAGGCGCTCTATTCACAGGAAACGAAGTTCTCTGAGACTGATTTCAGTAGTCTTTGTGCCAATGTTCATAAGCAGGTCAGCAAGCGAAGTCTGCTAATTGTCTATACGAATTTCTCTGGAATGACGGCGCTCAACAGGCAGCTTTCTTACCTGAGGTTGCTCAATCAGTGGCACAGAGTGCTGGTTGTTTTCTTCGAAGATACGGAGTTATCAGACTATATCCACTCTCCGAAGACTTCAACCGAGGATTATTATCAGCACGTAATAGCCGAGAAGTTTGCTTATGAGAAGCGACTTATTGTTTCAACTCTTCGTCAGAATGGTATTCTGAGTTTGTTGACTACGCCTGAGAATCTTAGTGTTGACGTCATTAACAAATATCTTGAGATGAAACAACAGCAGATTATTACTTGATGAATCTCTGTTGTTTGTAAATCTTTTTCTCGTCTGTTTTCTTTTCTTCTAAGGATGTCCCGGCAAGGTATGCTTATGGGTTAGAGGGCGTTTAAAGGATAGAAAAAAGAAGGAAAATGCCCCTTTTGTAATTCGTTGATTATTAGTTTGTTATGAAATCAATAATCCTTTGCGAAAAAAAGTATATACTTTTCGGCTAAAAAGTATATACGTTTTTATAAAAACGGAGATTCTTTTTTCTCAGAACCTCTATACAATAAGAAAAAAAAGTATATCCTTTCTGTAGAAAAGTAATATATTTTTCAACTCCTAAGGGCTGCCTTTCCGCACTGTTATGTATGCTCATTCGCAGAATGTCTGCGGCTGTATTAGCTTTGTTTATCCCGTTACTTTTTCGTAAATTTGCACCTATGAATAAAGAATTGACCAAATTTTACGAGCAGAAAGCAAGTGAGTTGCGCACCTCTGTAAGCCGCTTGCGCCAGAAAAGTAGGGGCTTTGTAGCGGCAGAAGTGGGTACATTCCTCGTCGCAATGGGCTTCGTAGTGCTCTATACCTTATCAGGTAATGCCGCATGGCTACTCTTGTTTGCAGCGTTATCAGTGGTTCTCTACCTTTATATACGCCATCTTGACGTGAAGAATGACCGTCGGATACGTGCGGATGAGGCGTTGTTGATGGTTTATGAGCAGGAACTTGATTATCAGAAAGGCGACTTCGGAGGCTTTGATGCTGGTGAAAGATACGTCAATCCGCAGCATGCTTACACGTACGACCTTGATGTTTCGGTCGGGGATCACTGTTCCAGCGACTGAATCGTACCGTATCAACTGGTGGAAGCAACCAGTTGGCTGCCTGTTTATCAATGGAGTGGGGCAACGAAAGGGGGGAAAAAACAGTTGAAAGAATCGTACAACGGCGCGAAAGCATCAAGGAATTAAGCAGGAATGAAGCCTTCCTTTCCCGTTTTAAGTCGTTCGGAACGAAAGAGAAAATCAACACAGAATCCGTCATCCGTGCCTTCGATTCATTGCAAACGCTGTCTGTTTCAAGCCTTTTCTCTGCCCGTTGGTTTCGTTTCCTGTGCTATGCTGACCTCTTAGGCTTCTATCTTTCCATCGTTTTCTCCGCTCTCGATAAGGCACCCGGACTACTTCCCGTGTGGTGGGGAATGTTCAATTTCCTGTTAGCCATGCTCAGTTCGCATAAGTATATCAGCCGAATTAACGAACTCATAACCAAGGTTCATCATCAGGTGAGTGGCTATTTGCAGGTGATGAGGCTAATCAATCAAACCGATTTCAAGGCTTCGGAGCTGCAGGAACTAAAGCAGAAACTGTCGGGAGGAGAGGAGTCTCTGGAAGAATTGGACCGTATTCTGCAGAAGATTGACAACCGAAGCAATGAGATTGGCGTCTTCCTTTTCAACAGTTTCTCACTGATTGACATCACAATCGTCCGTCTGTTCAGTCGTTGGCAGAGAAACTATCATCAGTTTACTGACCAATGGATAGCCACATTGAACCTCTTTGATGCATTGGTTTCTATGGGCAATTTCCGCCTGAATGAGCATCGGGCAGTCGACGCAGAGGTGTGTGATGAGGAAAAAGTAGTCTATGAAGCCGAAGGATTATACCATCCTTTCCTTGGAGAGAAAGCCGTAGCGAATGATTTTAGGATAGACAATCATGAGTATTACATCATAACCGGAGCCAATATGGCAGGTAAAAGTACCTTCCTTCGTTCCTTGGGAATCAATTATCTCTTGGCTATGAATGGTCTGCCAGTATTTGCTTTCCGATTGAAAATATCCGTCTTCCATCTTTTTACCAGTATGCGTACGACGGATGATCTGACGCATGGAATATCCTATTTCAATGCAGAATTGCAACGGTTGAAGCAACTCTTAGGCTCACTTCGACAGGATGTTCCGAGTCTGATTATTCTGGATGAGATACTGAAAGGCACCAACTCTTTGGATAAACTCAATGGCTCCCGCCTCTTCTTGGAGCATATCTCGGGGCTGAACGTTACGGGAGTTATAGCCACACATGACTTGGAACTGTCGAAAATGGAGGACGAAAAGCCCCAACTCTTCCATAACTATTGCTTTGAAATAGAGTTGGGGACATCAATAACTTACTCTTATAAGATTACGAAAGGTGTAGCACGTAATCAGAATGCTACGTATCTGCTGAAGGAAATCTTATAGACTTTGTGGCTGATAGCACTATTCGGAGAGGATGAACTTGTCCACTACATGGGCAATTCCATCCTCTTCATTGGATAAAGTGACGTAGTCAGCCTGAGCTTTTATATCATCTGCTGCATTCGACATTGCCACTCCAAGACCAGAAAAGTTTATCATGCTGAGGTCATTATATCCATCTCCGCATGCGATAACTTCCTCCTTTGTTATGCCAAGTGTGGTAATAAGACGGTCAAGAGAGCGTGCCTTGTCGATACCGAGTGGCACACATTCAAGGAAATAATCTGCTGAACGATACACATCCATTCTGCCTTCCAACTCTTTCTTTAGCTTAATTTCCAACTGATGCAAGGGAGCTGGATCGCCGACAATCAGACATTTATTGACGGGATAGACCAACTGTTGGAGGAAATCATCGTATTCTTCAACTGGCATTTTGTTGATGCGCGCCTCCTCTTGTACGTATTTATCATTCTTATCCGTGGCAGCTATTCCTTCACCTTGGTATGTAAGAATCTGCATTCCTGCTTCCTTTGCAGCATGATAGAGTAGGGGTACGAGCGTTTCGTCTAACTTTTGTTCGAAGATAGTCCTGCAATCCGAGCAGTCTATAATCTTTCCTCCATTGAAAGCAAGTATGAATCCACCGTTTTTCTTCAGTTCTAATTCCTCAGCCAAGGGCATAATTCCGTAGGTTGGTCGCCCCGATGCCAGTACAATCTTTACTCCTTTGGCTTGTGCCTTCATGAGAGCTTCCTTGGTTCGAGGGGTTATTTCTTTCTTATTATTTGTCAAAGTGCCATCCAAGTCCAGCACAATCATCTTGTATTTCATACGTAGTTTGCTTTTCTTATTCATTGTTTTCTGGCTGCAAAGGTACTATTTTTCAACTGAATTGAGCTTAATTCTGTCGATGTAAAGTTATTATTTCATAATTTAGTTGCTATAGAAAAATAAAATAATTAATTTTGCACCGATATAAAAGATTAACCCCTTCAAAGATTATTTGAAGATAAAAAACGAATTAATTAATTAACAAAAAGAAGATTATGAAGAAGTATTTAGCCGAGATGGTAGGTACTATGGTCCTCGTTCTTATGGGCTGTGGCGTTGCAGTATCCTTAGCTTGTGACCCAGTTAATGACCATGCCTCAGTGATTGGAACAGCTATGGCATTTGGTTTATCAGTAGTAGCAATGGCGTATGCAATAGGTGGTATTTCAGGATGTCACATCAATCCAGCCATAACATTGGGCGTTTTCCTCAGTGGAAGAATGAGCGCTAAGGATTGTACCATGTACATGTTGTTCCAAGTGATAGGTGGTTTGATTGGTGCAGCACTCCTATGTCTGCTCGTTTCAACTACAGGAACCGACTTCGCAGCAGCTGGTGCAGGTTTGGGAGCTAATGGTTTACAGAGTGGAGTAAGCGTTACTGGCGGTCTGATAGCAGAGATATTGTTCACTTGTGTGTTCGTACTTGTTGTTCTTGGTGCTACTTCCAAGACAAACGGAGCAACAAACAATTTCGCAGGATTGGCAATTGGGTTGTCACTGATCCTCGTACATTTGGTATGTATCCGTTATACTGGAACATCTGTTAACCCTGCTCGTTCAATAGGTCCAGCTATCTTTGCACAGTTTATTGGTGGTCCAGTCACAGCACTTAGCAACCTCTGGATCTTCATCGTTGGTCCTTTTGTTGGGGCTGCTTTAGCTTCTGTTATCTGGCGTGTTATAGAGCCAGAGGAGAAATAAGGATCGTTTTCCTCCGATTGACAAGGTGCTGATAGCTCCTTGTCATATATAGATAAAGGCTGTATTAATAGTATGTATTTACTACTAATACAGCCTTTTCTGTTCCCTATTGATGATGTCTCTTATAGTCTCATACGCCATTTGGTATTTGTGCTAGGCGTTAGCACGTCTGGTGCTTGTATGCAACACCAAGCGTGCTGATGCCCCGCACCACTCGTGCTAAGCACTAACACCAATATGATGTAGCATCTTTTAAAGTCGTAATATTCATCTATTGAACTGTGTTTTCTTCTTTATTTACGTTTTCAACAAGGTCTTTACTGCGTGAACTACCTGTTAATACGAATGAAATCTCATTGGATTAAAGGTACAGCCTATGTTTTACAGGGGAATGTAATCTATGATTGTCAATCTTAATAAGAAGTTGTTTATTAGGTACTGGTTCTGTATGATTTTAACATTTAGGGCTCTATAAATAGGTTTCATGTTTTGGTAATCAGAAAATAAAACCGTACTTTTGCACGTGTAAATAGGCATTAAGTTATTCATTTTTAAACATAATAAATAATTATGGTAGTAGATTACAAGAAATTAGGTCTCGTGAACACACGTGAAATGTTCAAGAGAGCAATCAAAGGCGGTTATGCTATTCCTGCATTCAACTTTAATAACCTCGAGCAGTTGCAGGCTATTATCAAAGCTTCTTCTGAGTTGAGATCACCGGTTATCCTTCAGGTATCTAAGGGTGCACGTAAGTATGCAAACCAGACTTTGCTCCGTTACCTTGCTGAGGGTGCTGTTGAATATGCTAAGGAGTTAGGTTGCCATCATCCAGAGATTGTTCTTCACCTTGATCACGGTGACAGCTTTGAAACTTGTAAGAGCTGTGTAGACTATGGTTTCTCTTCTGTAATGATCGATGGTTCTGCTCTTCCATATGAGGAGAATATCGCTTTGACAAAGAAGGTTGTAGAGTATGCACATCAGTATGACGTAACTGTTGAGGCTGAACTTGGTGTTCTCGCAGGTGTTGAGGATGACGTTGTAGCTGAGGTTTCTCACTATACAAAGCCTGAAGAGGTTGTTGATTTCGCAACACGTACAGGTTGTGACTCATTGGCTATCTCTATCGGTACTTCTCACGGTGCTTACAAGTTCACTCCAGAGCAGTGTACACGTGACCCGAAGACAGGTCGTTTGATTCCTCCTCCATTGGCATTCGATGTTCTCGCAGCTATCGAGAAGCAGCTTCCTGGCTTCCCAATCGTTCTCCATGGTTCTTCTTCAGTTCCTCAGGAGTATGTTGATATCATCAATGAGCACGGTGGTAAGTTGCCAAACGCTGTTGGTATTCCTGAGGATCAGCTCCGTCAGGCTGCTAAGAGTGCCGTATGTAAGATCAATATTGACTCTGACTCTCGTCTTGCATTCACTGCAGGTGTTCGTCAGACATTCGATGAGCATCCAGAATACTTCGACCCACGTCAGTACTGTGGTAAGGCTCGTGAGTACATGGAGGATCTTTACAAGCACAAGATCATTGATGTACTTGGCTCAGAGAATAAGCTTGTTAACTGTGACTAATCAGCAGTTGATATCAGCTTAGCTGAATAAAAACAATATAGGCGGTAATATCCTTGATGGATGTTACCGCCTTTCTTATTTATAGTTCAATAGTTTGGCATGAAAAAAGCATCCTTACTTTATACATAAAAGTAAGGATGCTTTTGTTTTATACGATCTTTAATCGTCTAAATGCTTGAAGGCTTGTGGAAGATAGTCTATGATGTCACTTGCAATTAAACTTTCTTTTCCTAAGTCTTTTGCTGCTAAATCGCCAGCTAAGCCATGTAAATACATTCCAACAGTACATGCATGTTTCTGGTTATAGCCACGTGCCAGTAAGGCGGTGATGATACCTGTCAGTACATCTCCACTACCAGCAGTTGCCATTCCGCTGTTACCTGTTGAGTTGAATATTATATTTCCGTTAGGCAAACAGAGTGCGCTGTTGTGTCCTTTTAATATAATGTAAGCTTGAATAGACTGTGCTAATTCGCTTGCACGTTGCAAACGTTCGAAGTCTGCATTGGCTGGTGACCCTGTCAGACGGTCCAATTCTTTGGCATGTGGCGTCATGATGATCCCCTTTGGTAGTTGTTGCATCCATGCGCGGTGGCTGGATAGGATATTCAAGGCATCAGCATCTGCAACAATAGGACATTGTGCTCTTCGTATTTGAGCAATCATTGCAATCGCTGTAGGCTCTTGCCTTCCAAGCCCAGGTCCTATTCCAAGTGCATCAAAATCGTCAGTATCAACAGCTTCTGTGAATGCTGTCTCCTCATGATCCATCTGCATGATGGCCTCTGGTACGGAGATCTGCATGATATCATAGTTCTTTTTTGGCGTATGTACCGTAACTTTTCCCACACCACTACGAAGACAAGCACGAGTAGCAAGTATAGCAGCCCCCGACATACCATAACTTCCTGCAACGATCAGTGCGTTTCCCATATCACCTTTATGGGCAAAATCATCACGATGTAGCAGACATGCACGCACATCATTCTCCTCGATGACAGAGTATTGTGCTTCCGTATTCTGAATATAGTCTTGACTGAGACGAATGTCTAAAACCTTGACTTTTCCAATGAACTGCTGTGCATCTCCAAGGAAGAAGGACAGTTTCTTCTGGTGAAGGGTCAGTGTTAGTGTGGCTTGGATAATGTTTGCCCGTACATTATACGTGTTGTCTTCTGCCATTAGTCCCGATGGAACATCGATACTAACAACTTTTGCAGGACTTTGGTTGATGTATTTCACCAAAGAAGCAAAACCTCCAGCAAGAGGTTTGTTGAGTCCAGAACCGAATAAGCCATCAACGACAAGTGTATCTGCATTCAGTTCAGGTGGATCGAACTTAGCAGTAATCTCCGTGAAGTTCTTTGATAGCTTGCTATCAAGGATACGTTGTCGATTCGTTATGCAGTCTTCAGACAAGTGATTGGTGATGTTGAAGAGATAAACTTTTACCTTGTAGCCTTCAATCATGAGCAGTCGGGCAACAGCAAGAGCATCACCACCATTGTTTCCGGGACCCGCAAAGACAATTACAGGCGTATGCGTAGACCATTCTTCAGTAATTGCGTGGGTAATAGCTTTAGCAGCACGCTCCATAAGGTCAATCGATTTGATGGGTTCGTGCTCTATTGTATATCTGTCCAGTTCGTGTATCTGGGTACTTGTAAATATCTTCATATCGTGGGCAAATTTACAAAATAAATGCTAATCGTATGGGAATGTTTGTTATAATTTTCGTAATTTTGCAGAAAATAAGCTATGCTTGATGAATTAGGGGTGAATTGTTTTTGCCCCTCGTTTGTTTTAGTTTTTGTGCGAAACAAATATATAATTAGACATGAGTCGAGTAACAATTAAGGATAAAACGTTTGAGACTTCTATTCCTGAAGCCGAGATTCTAAAGAAAGTAAAGCAGGTTGCTGATCGTATTAATAAGGATTTTGAGGGAAAGACACCACTCTTTCTCGCGGTTCTAAATGGCTCGTTCATGTATGCAGCCGACTTGATGAAGTACATTAATATCCCCTGTGAGATATCTTTTGTGAAGTTAGCTTCCTATCAAGGTACTACCTCTACAGGCACCATTAAGGAGGTTATAGGACTGAATGAGGATATTCGTGGACGTGAAGTCATCATTGTTGAAGATATTGTTGACACTGGTGCAACGATGAAACGTATGCTTGAAACACTTGGGACACGTGAGCCTGCTGGGTTACATATCTGTACTTATTGTTGAAACCAGGCAAACTAACTGTACCATTGGATATAGAGTATGCTGCAATTGAGATTCCTAATGATTTCATTGTAGGCTACGGACTTGACTATGACCAGGAAGGTCGCAATTTAAGAGATATTTATACTTTAGTAAAAGAATAATGAAGAATATTGTAATTTTTGGTGCGCCAGGTGCTGGTAAAGGTACTCAGAGCGACAAGATGATTGAAAAGTATGGCTTCGGTCATATCTCTACAGGTGATGTTCTCCGTAATGAGATTAAGAATGGTACGGAGCTTGGAAAGACTGCTAAGGGATACATTGATAATGGTCAGCTGATTCCTGATGAGCTGATGGTTGACATTCTTGCAAGTGTATATGATAGTTTTGGCAAGGATCATAAAGGTGTTATCTTCGATGGATTCCCACGTACGATCCCACAAGCAGAGGCTTTGAAGAAGATGTTGGCTGAACGTGGACACAATGTAGCTGCCATGATTGAACTTTTCGTACCAGAAGATGAATTGATGAAGCGTTTAGTTCTTCGTGGACAGCAGAGTGGTCGCTCTGACGATAATGAAGAAACAATCAAGAAACGTCTCAATGTCTACCATACACAGACCTCTCCATTGATTGAATGGTACGAGGGTGAGGGTATTCATCATCATGTAGAAGGTCTCGGAACAGTTGAAGAAATCTTCGCACGCATCGAGAATGTATTAGAACAACTATAATAAATAAGGCCTCCCCAAGCACTCCCAGAGGAAGAGATGTTGAAGTTACTACTTGAGGTAATCAGACATTCACTCCCTTGGAAGGGCTTGGGGAGGCTTCTTTTTACAATATATATAATGGAAAGTAACTTCGTAGACTATGTGAAGATTTACTGTCGTTCTGGTAAGGGTGGTAGAGGTTCTATGCACCTGCGTCATGTGAAGTATAACCCCAATGGCGGCCCTGATGGTGGTGATGGTGGTAAGGGTGGAAGTATTTATCTGCGTGGTAACCACAACTATTGGACACTGCTTCACTTAAAATATCAGCGTCATGTCTATGCAGAACATGGAGGCAACGGAGGACGAGACAAGTGTCATGGTACGGATGGTAAGGATGTTTATATTGATGTTCCATGTGGTACTGTAGTCTATGATGCCGAGACTGGTAAATATGTCTGCGATGTTATGCATGATGGACAGACGGTTTTACTATTGAAAGGTGGCCGAGGTGGATTGGGAAACTTCCAGTTTAGAACATCAACAAACCAAGCTCCACGTTACGCCCAACCAGGTGAGCCCATGCAGGAGATGACCATCATACTTGAGCTGAAGCTCTTAGCTGATGTTGGTCTTGTGGGATTCCCGAATGCTGGCAAGTCTACTTTATTATCTTCTCTTTCAAGTGCAAAGCCTAAGATAGCCAACTATCCTTTCACAACAATGGAACCATCGCTGGGTATTGTCAGCTATCGTGACAACCAGAGTTTCGTTATGGCTGATATCCCAGGTATCATTGAGGGAGCAAGTGAGGGTAAAGGTCTCGGTCTGAGATTCCTTCGTCATATTGAACGTAACTCTCTTTTGCTGTTCATGGTACCAGGTGATACGGACGATATCAAGAAGGAATACGAGATTCTACTCAATGAATTGAAGCAGTTCAACCCTGAAATGCTTGATAAACATCGTGTCTTAGCTGTTACAAAGTGTGACTTACTGGACGAGGAACTTATCGAAATGTTGCAAGAGACATTGCCCAATGACCTTCCTGTAGTGTTCATTTCTGCAGTGACTGGTCAAGGACTTGATGACTTAAAGGATATCCTTTGGAAGGAACTAAACTCTGAAAGCAATAAGTTGCAAGAGATAACTTCTGAGGACACACTCGTTCATCGAGATAAAGATATGAGTCGTTTTGCTGCAGAATTGGCTGCGGAGGATGCTGATATTGATGATGTTGAAGAAGTAGGTATTGATGAACTGGACGAGGTGGAAGACCTTGATGACTTTGAATATACCGATGATTAAGCCTGTACTACATTATTACGATATTTCCAATGAGGTTGTAGCTTTCAGTACAACTCGGCATGGTGGCGTGAGTAAAGGGAAACTTGCAACACTGAATATCAACCCTTATCGTGGTGATGATCCTACTGCTGTTACTGCAAATCTGCAAGCTGTAGCAACCGAGATAGGTGTTGCTGCGGATAAAATAGTACGTCTACATCAGATACATGAGACGCATTGCCTGGCAGTAACAGACGATTTTTTCCAATTATCAAACGCTGAACAAACAGAAGAGGAAGAGGGAAAAGACGCCGTTGTTACTGATTGTCGTAATGTTTGTATTGGTGTTCACACTGCCGATTGTGTCCCTGTTCTCTTCTATGATCCCACTCATCACGCCATAGGAGCAGCCCATGCTGGATGGAGAGGGACGGTGCAACGTATCGTCCAACATACTTTGAGGCACATGACAGAACTTTATGGTACGAAACCATCAGACCTCAAGGTCGTTATAGGACCATGTATTTCGGAGAAAAACTTCGAGGTTGGGCAGGAGGTTTATGATGCTTTTGCCACGGAAGATTTCCCTATGGAGCGCATTGCACGTATGTATGAGAAATGGCATATTGACCTTCCGCTTTGCAATCAACTTCAATTAGAAGAACTCGGTGTACCCTCTTCTAATATTCTTCAGGTCGGTATTTGTACCTATGACCACTCCAATGACTTTTTCTCAGCTCGCATTTTGAAGGAAGGATTTGGAACGATCTATACAGGTATAGCTTTGAAATAGAAGTAAGTAAGACATTTTTTCATAGCATGCCTACTACTTTTACCTAAGACTATTGTTCCCCTTTCGTTGTCTTTGCAACAGTATTGCACTAAAAGTAATCACCCCCGTTTATCCAAAACCCTATTATAATGAGGATAAACGGGGGTGATTTTGTTTATTTTATAATCAGTTGAACGTATTTACTTGTGTCGGTTGGCACGTTGCTGGCGGTATTTGCCTTCTGTTTAGCACTGCCAGAACCGTGAGCACCAGTAATATACTTCTTCTTCTTGGCTTTGGTCTTCACTTTTCCATCATCACTTTTGGGCTTTGATGCACCTCGGAAGACCATTCCGCTTTCGATAATATCATCTATTTCACTCATACAAAATCAGTTTAATGATGGAATAAACGTACTCCAGTGAAAGCCATTGCGATGCCATACTTATCGCAAGTATCAATGACATGGTCATCACGAATACTGCCACCAGCCTGCGCAATATATTCAACTCCACTCTTATGTGCCCGTTCAATGTTATCTCCGAATGGGAAGAAAGCGTCCGAACCGAGTGCTACTCCCGTATTCTTGGCAATCCACTCCTTGCGTTCCTCACGTGTGAGAGGCTCTGGGCATTCGGTGAAGAACTGCTGCCATACGCCATCTTGTAGCACATCTTCATATTCATCAGAGATGTAGATGTTGATAGTGTTATCTCTATCAGCACGGCGAATATCCTTCTTGAATGGGAGGTTCATTACCTTAGGGCACTGGCGTAGCCACCATTCATCAGCCTTGTTACCAGCTAGACGAGTACAATGGATACGGCTTTGTTGTCCAGCTCCGATACCAATTGCTTGTCCATCCTTCACATAGCAGACTGAATTACTTTGTGTATACTTCAATGTTATGAGTGCGATGATGAGGTCACGCTTGGCTTCTGCCGTGAAAGTCTTGTTCTTTGTTGGGATATTCTCGAAGAGTTTTGGGTCGTCAAGTTTCACTTCATTGCGTCCTTGTTCAAATGTTATACCGAACACTTGCTTATGTTCGATAGGGGCAGGGACGTAATTCGGATCTATTTTGATAACGTTATATCCCCCTTTGCGTTTTGCTTTGAGAATCTCCAAAGCCTCTGGCGTATAGTCTGGAGCAATGACTCCGTCACTCACTTCACGCTTGATGCGCAATGCTGTTTCCTTGTCGCAGGTGTCACTGAGGGCGCAGAAATCACCATAAGAACACATGCGGTCGGCTCCACGTGCACGTGCATAGGCATTTGCAAGTGGTGTAAGCTCGAAGTCAACATCATCAACGAAGTAGATCTTCTTCAGTGTATCACTCAAAGGTAAGCCTACAGCTGCACCTGCCGGACTGACATGTTTGAACGAAGCTGCTGCTGGAAGACCTGTTGCAGCCTTCAGTTCTTTAACGAGCTGCCAGCTATTTAGCGCATCAAGGAAGTTTATGTAGCCTGGGCGACCACTGAGAACTGTGATTGGGAGTTCGCCTTCTTCCATATAAATACGTGAAGGCTTCTGGTTCGGATTGCATCCGTACTTAAGAGCTAATTCTTTCATATAACTTATGTGGTATATGTAAATTGGTGGTACAAAGGTAACGAAAAATAATTGAATAGCTCTTTTTCCTTAGCCGTTATTCAATAAAATTCACAGCTTTGCTTTGTTCCTTTTATAGAAAAGTAGTACTTTTACAGTCGTAAATAACAGTATTAACATATAAGGAATAGAGGTGTTAGCATTGCTTCTGATGACTTCTTTAACGTCTCTAACTCCTTTTAAATCTTAAAGACATGCACGCATTACACACAGACAAGGCTCCTGCAGCAGTTGGACCTTACAGTCAGGCTATCGAAGCCAATGGTTTTATCTTTGCATCTGGTCAGCTTCCTATCGACCCGTCTACCAATGCTTTTGCTGAAGGTGGGGTAAAAGAGCAGACACGTCAATCACTTACAAACGCACGTAACGTGCTGGCTGCAGCAGGTGTAGACCTTTCTCATGTTGTGAAGACAACTGTGTTCCTCTCTGATATGGATAACTTTGCAGCTATGAATGAGGTATATGCAGAGTTTTTTAAAGAGCCATATCCAGCTCGTTCTGCCATAGCTGTGAAGGCTTTACCTAAGGGAGCTCTCGTTGAAGTAGAGTGTATTGCTGTGAAATAATTACCTCTGTAGAAAAAGACTTTTAGTCTCTCAATAGCTTATTTAGGCGTAAGGAGACTCTTCAAACATCAATAAAAGCCTCTCTTCAATCATAAGAGAGGCTTTATTATTTATCTTTTAATCGGGTTCAATGTTGCCTTTCAGTTGTTTTTGGATGCTCTTTAGTGGGTTTGTTGTTTTAAGATCACCAAAGAATGATGGTAATAAAGGATCCTTTTTCCTCTATTCACAACACAAAAAACTCCTTGAATATTACGTATTTATCTAATCTTTTATTACTTTTGTAGCATGTTAGTAATGCTTTCAATGAGAGATGAAAAAGAAGTTTAGAGCCATTATTGAGGAACTAGGGCATAAGACTCAAGTGCGTAAAGAACTAGTTTCTGATTTGGAAAAACTATCAAGTAGGCTTGCGGTTTACCACATCAATTTGGGAACTACATCACTGAAAAGACTGATAGGTTATTTTAAAGGCAAAGAGAAACCTTCTAAAAAGACATTGGATAGGCTGGCTCTCTTCGCTGGATTCCAAAGCTGGAAAGACCTAAGTAAGGCTTTGCATGGTGACAATGATGCTAAGTTGAACTATGAAGATTAAAAAAAGTCCGACACCTTTATTGGTATCGGACTTTTTATTTTCTTGCATTTCCAAGGGATTACTGTTCTGTAGAGATAGTTCTCTTCTCCTTGATACGTGCAGCTTTACCTGTAAGATTACGCAGATAATAGAGTTTAGCACGACGAACTTTACCACGCTTGTTCACCTCGATAGAATCGATATTTGGTGACTCAATTGGGAAAATACGCTCAACACCAACGGTGCCTGACATCTTACGAACAGTGAAACGTTTCTTCTCACCATGACCAGAAATCTTGATAACTACGCCACGGTAGAGCTGAATACGCTGCTTGTTACCCTCGACGATTTTGTAAGCGACAGTAACAGTGTCACCAGATTTGAACTCTGGGAACTGCTTGCCGGTTGCAAATGCTTCCTCAGCAACTTTAATTAAATCCATTTTTTTATTAATTAAATATTGTTTGTCGTTCCAACGTAACATAATCCATGACTCTTCCACGATCAGCGGTTACGCCGAAAAGCGGTGCAAAGTTACGGCTTTTTTCCGAATGAACAAAGGATTAATGGGTTATTTCTTGTTTGCTGTCAGGATCTTAGCAATCTCTTTCTTGGCTTTTGCCATTTGTTTTTGGAATCCTTCTGATGAGTGAACGGCAGCATAACCAACGCTGGCACAGAGCCTACCTGCATCAACATCACTCTGATAATGATAGCCACAGATGACGCGACTCTGTCCATATTCATATGCATGTTTCATAATTTCATTGCCACGTGATGGGTTCAACTCAGTCAATGTCAGTCCAAAGATCCATCCACGACAGGTGTGACCAGATGGGTAAGAACCGTTGTTGATGAGTTCTGCTTCGAACTGTGGCTGCAATGTGTGCTCATGAAATTGTGCAAAAGGACGCTTACGCATGTATTTGCCTTGGCACGGTCAACGGCGTGATTGCCATCAATACCTATCATGCACATCAGTTTATAAGTCTCTGGAGTCTTCTCTGGGGTGATAAGCATGCCGAAGGATGGTGCGAAACCAACCAATACGGAGTCTACATCGAAGTTTGCATCGAACTTTGCCTGTGCTGCACGTTCCTTGTTCTCTCTCATCTTGCGTCCCCACCAATACTGGCGGAAGTCATAATCAAACTGATAAGATGCTGTGTCGGGTGGGGCAGGGAGGTAAATTCCGGCATCAGGCATGTCGGCTTCAGGGATGAATGACTGTTTTTTGTAATCCTGAGCATTAACGGTTATGCTTACGAATAGCATAACGATACTAACGAATAAACTTTTTTTCATTTTGATAAATAGTTTTATTACGATTTAAAATGTATTGTTGTTTGTCTGAATTTCACTTAATACACTTGTTTTGTTGCCCTGCCTACTGTGGGGTTATCTGTTTGTCTGCCTCTCCATCCTCGTATCAATGATTCCATTACAAGAAAGTTTTGCTTCTACAAAAGTAAGGAATTCTATAGATATTCCAATGAATTAGCGTTATTTTAATGGTTGCTTTCTTTGGCTTGAAAGGCTAAACAGAACAGAAATTCTGTGTAGATACGGTCTTACAGGTATTTATCCCCCCATCTAACTTAAAACTAAGTGGTGAGCAGGGGAGGGGCTAATCATGATGAGTACATGAAATATAATAAGGTGTGGGGAGAGAAAATAGAGCCCATGAAGAATGTTTTTGTCTGTGGTAAAATAAACTAACAAATTGAGAGGGATGGTTAAGTGTAGAATGATTGAACATGGTCTTTTTATGGTTTTGTAACCTTCTTATATACAGGTGGTTATGAATGAGCTTGTAAAAGAGCATGTTTTGCCATGTAAAAGGGCGTCTTTTACACTGCAAAAGGGCACCTTTTACATTGCAAAAGGGCATCTTTTAGAAGGTAAAAGAGGTTCTTTTGAAAATCAAGGGTAAGTTTGTTTTACAAAACAAGTATAGATTACTTGTATTATAATATGCTTCTTTTGCAGAAACATCGTTTGATGTGAATGAGAAATCCTCATGTGTTTGATGCGGTTCGAACAAAGCAAATCTTTGCTATAGGTATTTTATTTTGATTCATTTTTTTTTCTTACTTTTGCAATATCATTAATGTTTATACTATATTATGTACAGGAAAACGGTATATCTCGTGGGCTTGTCAGCTATGTTAATGGGTACTGGCTGTGCTTCTCATTATGAGTTAGCAAGTGTAAAGCGTACGCGTATCTTGGTTGATAGTCGCTATGATGCTGCTCCGGATGCAGCTGCAGCAAAGTTTATGGAACCTTATAAACACCAGGTAGACTCTGTGATGGGGCCTGTCGTGGGAGAAGTTGATCATGATATGACAGGACATCGGCCAGAGAGTGATTTGTCTAATCTCTTGGCGGATATTATGGTTTGGGGTGCTAAGGACTATCATGAGAAGGTTGACTTTGGTGTTTATAACATGGGAGGTATCCGTGCGGCACTGTCGAAAGGTAAGGTTACCTATGGTGATGTGCTTGATATTGCTCCGTTTGAAAATAAGATTTGCTTTGTGACACTTACTGGTGCAAAGGTCTTAGAGCTCTTTTCGCAGATGGCTCATACGGGTGGTGAAGCCGTTAGTCATGGTGTGGAACTTGTTTTCACACGTGATCATAAGTTGAAATCGGCTCGTTTGAATGGTAAAGAAATAGACCCAAAGGCATCTTATCGCATTGCAACACTTGATTATCTGGCGCAGGGTAATGATAAGATGGAGGCTTTCAAGTCGGCTACTAATGTTGTTTCTCCACAAGAGAGCAGCAACAATACGCGTTTTATTATTATGAACTACTTTAAGGAACAGACTGCTCAAGGTAAGGTAGTGAACGCTCATAAAGAGGGACGTATTCGTGTTGAATAATCATTTCAAGAGTTGATGAAGATGAAAAGAAATATATTATTGATAAGTTTCTGCTTAGTTGCAGCCTTAGTATTTGGACAAACAAAGCAGTTAACAATTCTGCATACGAATGATGCACATAGCCAGATCTATCCTCTTAATACGAATCTTGCTGACACGATGAAGGCTGGTCGTGGCGGTTTCGTGCGTCGTGTGGCAATGATAAAGGCTGAACGTGAGAAGCAACCTGACTTGTTGCTCTTTGATAGTGGTGACTTTTCGCAAGGCTCACCTTATTATACTATGTTCAAAGGGGACGTTGAAGTGGGGCTGATGAATCAGATGCATTATGACGCTGCAACGATAGGTAACCACGAATTTGACTTTGGTATGGATAATATGGTACGGCTCTTTAAGATGGCTAAGTTCCCTATTGTTTGTGCCAACTACGATTTTACAGGTACTCCTCTGCAAGGGCTGGTAAAGCCTTATGTTATCATTAAACGCAATGGTATTAAGATTGGAGTCTTCGGTCTTGCACCAAAGCTGGATGGATTGGTTGTGAAAGCAAATTATGGTAAGATTGTTTATAATGATCCAGTGGCGTGTGCACAAAAGGTTATTGACGAGTTGAAACGTAAGAAATGCGACCTTATCATCTGTATTTCTCACCTCGGATGGAATATAGAAGGTGTCAGTGACGAAGAGGTTATTGCTGGTACGCGTGGCTTAGACCTTGTTCTTGGTGGCCATTCACACACCTATCTCACCAAACTTGAATATGTGAAAAACCTTGATGGTAAGCTTGTTGGTGATGATCAGAACGGTAAGCATGCCATTTATGTGGGTAAGTTGGTGCTTGACATGAAGAAGAAGTAAAGCCCCATCCAGCCTCCCCGAAAAGGGAAAAGTGCCTGTTGGGAATTAGTTAGGAAGTGGTTCATGTGTAATAGGGCATTGCTTTGTTGGCAAAGAACAACAGGAAGAAAAAGAAGAAACGTCCTTCTCTATTTGAGGAGGACGTTTCTCTGTATGAAGAAGAGCCTCTCCTCATGGTGGGAAAAGACTCTCTTTTGTTAGAAAATATCTGCTATATGCTTGTAATTGATTAACTTTACGTTACCATTTAGGTTCTCGTAGTCACCCGAATAAACTATAACTTTCTGTTTGATAGGTGTCTTGATCCATTTGTCTAATTGGGAAATAGCTTTCTCAAAGGATGAACTATAAGTCATAGCAGACTTTATTTCAACCGCAGTAAGTTGACCGTCTTGCTTTATAAGGAGGTCGATTTCATTTTGATTGGAGTCTCTATAGAAGAAGACGTTACCCTCTAAGCCCTTGTTATAGCGGTGCTTGATAGCTTCCATAACAATCATATTCTCGAAGATAGCACCACGCATTTTGTCCCTATCTAGTTGTTGTGGAGTTTCAATATCAAGTAAGTAGCAAGCTAATCCTGGATCATTAAAATAAAGTTTAGGGCTTTTTACCAATCGTTTTGATATATTCTCAAAGTATGGTGGAAGGAGTGTTATGAGATAAGAAGCTTGTAGGACAGATAGCCAATGACTGATGGTTTTGGAGCTCACACCAACCTCTGCACCCAGCTCAGAAGCGTTGAATATGGACCCAATACGTGATGCACACATCTTCATGAATTTGCTAAATAGTAGTTGATCTTTTATCCTTAAGACATCCCGAACATCCTTTTCTAAATATGTTCTGACATATGATGGATAGAAGAATTTAGCAATATTTTTCCCCGAACAGATGGCAGGATAAAGTCCATTATATAGGATGTTGTTGAGGCTGTTAAAGTCGGTTTGTTCTGCAATCTCTGGTATAGACATTGGCATTAGTTCGAAAACCCCAACCCTTCCTGCAAGTGATTCGGAAAGATTGTGCATAACTTCAAAGTTCGAGCTACCTGATAGTAGGAAATGTCTAGAGGGATCGTTGTCAACGATTCCTTGGATATAATCAAGTAACTGAGGACATTTTTGAATCTCATCTATAAACATTCCTTTATCTGTTTGGTTGAGGAATGCAATAGGATCATGTTGTGCATAGTCCAGTAAGTTGAGGTCTTTTAAGCTAAATTTATCGTATAGTGGGAATAGTTGGGATAGCAGTGTACTCTTTCCTGACTGCCTTGGTCCTGTCAAAGCAATAACAGAGAAGTAATTAGAAGCCTCCAGAATGGTTTCCTCCAGTTGGCGGTGTATATAGTTATTCATTACTTTATGTAATTTTGAAGTACGACTTCAAAATTACATAAAAAATACTTATTGAACAAGAAAAGGGAGCTCTTTTTAATGAAAAATCTATGTAAATTTGGAGTTCAACTCCAAAATTACATAGATTTTAGAGTGCTTTTATTACTACAATCTTCGCTTTTTCCGAGTATTCTGAATGGATAATAGAAATGCAAAAGATGGTTATGAGCGATTATTCAAAGTAGAAAGTGAGTGCAATCATCTTAGCCCTTGTTTCATTAACAGAGTTGGTATACATCAGCATATTCTTGTCTCTAAGATTCTTTGCATGGTTTTTATCAAGACTATTGGTGAGACTATACATGAATTTTAGCTCTGGACGAAGTTTGAAATAGGGGAGGTAAAAGTCACATCCGAGTCCAACTTCTAAGAAAACATCACTTCTTTTCAGTTTGATATAGTCATTGTCTTTCCCAGAAAGGTTGAGCATAGGGTTGATTCCTAACATCACATAAGGACGATGATTATTGAATCTTGGGGCTGCAGCAATGAGGTCAAGAGCACAAGATATGTAGGCAGTCTTCATCTCTTGTACCTGTTCTGTAGGCTCTCCCTGTGCTGTTAGGTCTGTATGATTACGGAAAGTGAGATGTCGTGTGCCAAAGTACATGGCTGGAGCGATGCGGAACTGAAATGTAGAATTAAGTCGTAATTCTCCCAATACACCCACTGTAAATCCTGCATCCCAGCGATCCTGATCAGCTGAAATCGTCTTTTCAACTAATCCATTACCATCTTCAAGGTCGATCATCTGTGGTCCAACATTATTGAGTTCGAGGTCCTGCAGGTGTGTACCGACAAGGACTCCGAAGTGAAATTCTCGCAGATCGGTATAGGGGCGGTTCTGAACCTTTCGCTCTTGTGCATTACCTCCAAGCACAATAGCTAATAGACTGAGGGATAATATTATTCTCTTCATGTTATTCTTTTTAACGCTTTACTTTTTATTTTATTATTTCTACTGGCTAAACATTTACGTGTTAGTTGATTCTTAGTCACCTTATATATGGATTATCGTAGTAGGAGTGAGTTCCTTTTTCTGTTTTCAACCTGTATGTTGTTGCTTATCAACAAAGGTGATGCAGTCCATCATCTATGTAGTTGTTACCTTTCATCTATAGATATTTTGCACATAACTTATGAAGTTGTTTCCCATACCTATAGAGTTTTTACTCTTCATCAATGAAGTTTTTGCCAATTTACCTATTGAGTTTATGTTCATCATCTATGTAGTTTTTGCCTTTACCTGTAGCGTTTTTACTCTTTATCTATGAGGTTATTGGTAGGCATAAATAGAATTTTAGGGTCAACGCTTTGAGAAAGGGGTGTTGTGGTGGTAGCAATCTATAGTTGCTTAAAAGTAGAATCACCAGGAAACGATAGGGTTTATTTGGTCATTGAGACAATGTTTCCTTAAAGGTAATATGCTCATACCTATTTGTAGGTAGGTCTGTACAGGATATATTGACACGTAAAGTCATACAAAGGTAATATTATTTTATTGCTTTTTGCTTGGTATTTTAGTTGGTTTCCTATTTCTGTATGTAGTTTTTTTCTGTTGGTAAATCCTTTCTTATTTATTTGTAATTTCTATTTGTATGGCGTCTAAATATTTATATTTCTCCTCATAATGTTTAGGTATTAAAGATTTTATTTCTAACTTTGCACCATCAAATTTAGGTATTAAACCCATTTGTAATACAAGAACATTATTAACATTATAAATTATTATATTATGGCTTACGTAATTGGCAATGACTGTATCGCTTGTGGTACATGTATCGATGAGTGTCCAGTAGAGGCTATCTCTGAGGGCGACATCTATAAGATTGACGCAGACGCATGCACAGAGTGTGGTACTTGTGCATCTGTTTGTCCTAATGAGGCTATTAGCCTTCCATAAGGTTCAAACCTGTTACTGATTAAATTCATAGGGCAAGTCTTAGGACTTGCTTTTTTCGTTTATATAGGTATAGGATGTGGTTGGATAGGATTCTTTTAGTTAGATAATGCTTTGTGAATGGGGGAGGAGCTATCTTATACTATATAAGAATATCTCAGCTATATTTTTTTGAAGATACCTTCATATTATCGAATCATTGCTTATTTCATCCTTATTATGGGTTGGTTTTTATTATTCATAGAGTAATGAATTCATTTGTATACACCATATAAAAGGGCGACAGTCATACGACTGTCGCCCTTTTATATGGTGTATATTTTAATTCTTTATATGCCCAATGCCTTCTTGGCATTCTCGTTGTTAGGATTAACTTTCAATACTTTATTATAGTATTCATCAGCCTCCTGCTTGTTTCCTTTCTTAGAGTTGTAGTAGCCTAAGCCGTAGTATACATTCTCAAGATAGCTCTTGCTGTCCTCATCAAGACTTGGTTTAGCCTCTTCAAAGGCTGCTACCTTCTTGTATATATCTGCAACTTTATCTGGATCATTCATGAGTTGGGCTGCATTAGCCTCATTCAACCAAATCCAATCAGATATTGATGGGAACTTGGTTATCATGTCTTCGTATACTGCAATAGCTTTGGCTAAGACTTCATTCTTTGCAGCACGATCAGTAATACCTTCTGCTTTTGCAATGTATGTACTTGCAAGCGCAGCATAGTCACTTGAAGTTGCCTTCTTACTCTTAGAGAGATATTCCATCTGAACGTCTAAAGCTTTATCTTCATTACCCTGTGCTGTGTAGATAGCAGCTAAGGTCTTCATAGGCTCAAGATTGTTCTTATCGAGGTCAAGTGCTTTATTTACGTTAGCAATAGCCTCATCATACTGCTTGTTACCGCAAAGAGCTTTTGCGTATACGTCGTAGTCATTGGATACCTTTTTACCCTTTCCTGCAAAGACGGTGTTAGCAAAACTGATAGCCGTTGGATAGTCTTTTAACTCTACAGCAGCCATCATTGCAATACGGCTAAGGTATTCACTGTTTGGAAACTTCTGTAAACCTTGCCTGGCAACGTCAAGAGCCTTTTGATAATCTTTTGTTATGTATGCAGCAAAACCATAATTGTAGAAGTTATCTTCAGACATGTTTGCTGGATTAGCCTTGTTATACCATGCCAGAGCCTCTTTATATTTACCATCGTTCAGCATGATCTCGGCTGCTGTAGCTTCTACTGGATAGTTTGGCTCAACTTTGCGTAACTCCTCAAGTTTTGCAACTGCAACCTTAGAGTTTACGTGGCGATAAACTTTTGCATAACGCTCATAAGCAGTTACATTGTGTGGATCAAGACTTATGGCAGTCTGATATTGTTGTGCTGCTGCACCAGCATTACCAATAGAATCTTGGATTGCTGCTATGTCACCAAGAAGGACATACGCCTTACTACCATTGAATTTCTTATTGTTAATTACACTGTTTGCTAAGGCTTCTGCCTCTGTAAAGTTGTCGCTGTAGGGAGGTATACATTACCCAACGCAACGATGGCTTCCTCATCTTTCTTAAATGTCTTTTTGATATTCTTTGATGAGATCTTTTGCTGCCTTAGGGTCATTTGGTGCTGCCTTGAGAGCTGCTGTAATTGGTTCCAAAAGCCTTTGCGTAATTAACTTCCTGTGCCATTGCTGGAGCAGACATCGTCAATGCCAGTGCTCCTGCTATAAGATATTTCTTCGTATTCATAATTCTCTCTTTTTAATCGTTTATTCAAGTGAGTTCTAATATTACTGAGACGTGTATCAGGTCCCTAAGGTTTAAATGCTTGGAATACTAGAAGCATTTTCCCTTCTTCTACTTAGTCTTTGTTTGTTATTGGTTCTTGACTTCCACTTCTCTAATATTAATGTTACCTCTATAAGGTAGTAACCCTGCCTTAAAGATTATCATCTGCCCAATTGGATTCGCAATATAATTTGCAAAAGCATATGGTAATGCTTTGTGTGGGTCGGCAAGAAGTGCATAGATGGTGCGTACGAATGGGTATCTTCCATCTAATAAATAAGCCTGATAAGGTTGCCAGCTATTGCTGGGTGATGCTACTGTAGCTTTAGAAATACTTGCAACAGTTACGTCTTTCTTAAATGTAGTGTTTGTTGTGTCACGGTGATCATTCAACCAGTTTGACCCAATAACACCTATAGCATTAGGAGTTTTATTGACATAGTCTACTACGGACTTGCTGTTCTTGGCAGCTACAATGTTCTCACTCTTTATATTTTTTCCACCTAATATAGAATCAACTACATAATGTAATGTTGCTGATGCCTTGTTATCAAAGACCACTTCAATGGCTCCCCTATTGTTTTTGGGATTCAGTTGACTCCATTTTGCAATCTTTCCTTGTAGAATCTTCTTTACGTCATCAACCGTAATGCATGAATCTGGATTTGAACGATTGACAATAAAGGCAATTCCATCATATCCTATTGGGAATACCTCTGGGATAGGACCTTTCCCTCGTAATATGGCATCTTCTCCTTTTGTCATTGCATGAGACGTTATAAAGAGATTAACCTTCTGATCGAGGAGCAGTTTCATACCTGTGTTGTCATCTGTATAGATTGGCAACAAGTGTGCTTGAGGATAACGGAACTGGTAGTTCTGTAGTAATTCCTCAACGATAGGACTAAAACTTTCGTCAGAGGCGAACTTAATCGTCCCTGACGTCGGTGTATCTGTTCTACCATCCTTAGCCTTCTTTTGTCCGCAAGCAGACATTAGAAGGGTAAGAGATAGTATCAATCCTACTGTTATGTAGAATCTGGATCTTTTCATATAAATATTGCTTTTACTGCAGTTTGAAGGTGATTGGCAGAGTGAACCAAACGTTTGCAGCCTGACCATTGTTCATACCTGGGTTCCACTTTGGCATACTATTTACCACGCGGAGAGCCTCACGGTCAAGTGAAGGGTCAACACCACGAACAACCTGTGCCTGGCTACACTACCGTCGCGTCCAACAACGAACTTAACGATAACACGTCCTTGAATACCGTTTTCAGCTGCAACAGCTGGATAAGAGATGTGAGAACTTAACCATGCATTTACGTTGCCTTTGAATGAAGGCATCTGTTCTGCAACTGTGAAGATCTTATTTTCAACCTCTTCCTTTGGTTCTGGTTTTGGTGCCTCAACAGGTTTTTCAATCTTTGGTACAATCTGTTCTGGAGTAGCAACGGTACTACGAGCTGCAGTTTCAGTACGATCTTCCGTACCTTCCTTGTTCTCTGTACCGATAGCTTTGGTCTCCTTGTTCATCTTGACCATTGGAGGCATCTCTTCCTTAACGTCCTTATCATCCTTGATGACAGGGGCCTGTAAACTTTACTGTTGCACGAGTTTCAGGTACAACCTTTTCCGGTTCTATCTTCTTTGGTTCAGGTTTCTGTTGTTTCTTGCGCTCTTCTTGTGCTTTCTTCTGCGCATCGAGCATTGCAAGTTCCATCTTTGCCTGATAAGCTGCCTGGGCAGCTAACTCGTCGTTGTGCTTCTTAATCTGATATGCTAAGTAACCGCCACCGAGGAATGCAGCAACAAGCAGAATAGCTAAAGCCTTGACGTTACGCTGAGAAACAGTCTTACGAAGCTTGTAAGCACCGTATTCCTTGTTTTTACCGGCGAACACCATGTCGACCCATTTAGGATCGTATAGATCTATTTTTGCCATTGTTTTTCTTTCTTTAATTGTTTACGAATCAGTGATTAAGCCTTAACACCTTTCTTGGCCAATAGTGCCTTGTCTTGGTCTGTCAGCTTGTCAATGACGTAAGTTCCAATGTATGAAATCTGCATTTCATCGAGAATATCTACCAAGTTACGATAAGATGCGTGATCAGTTGGCTTGATGATAACTGTCATTGTAGATACCTTTTTGCCATTGATCGTACCACTCTTGATTGCAGCAAGCTCAGACTGATAGATACTATCAGGATAAGCTTTTGGATCAGCTTGTCTCTTTCGGTTCAGTTCTTTCACTGCTATGTCCATATCTTGGAATGGAAGTGAAATTGCTTCGCCAGTAGAAGGGTCACCGACCTGCTTGTGTTGAAGAACGTAACGGATGCCTTTGGTGTGTTACTCCAATCAGCAGGTTTCAGCCAATTAGGATTATCATACTCTGGTTTACCATTACCATAGAATATTTTGTTTCCATCAGTAAGATAAATTGTGATAGAGTGTGACTCCTTAGCTTCGTTCTTCTGTGCTTCATGAGTGTTCTTGTCATTACTTGGCATGGTCAACTCCATAGTTGAAGGCTTGCTAAGTGAGGTACAAAGCATGAAGAAGGTAATCAGCAACATAAGCATATCAACCATAGGCGTAAAGTCTACGCGTACGGTCATCTTCTTCTGTTTGCCGCCTCCTTTTCCTGTTTCCATCATATCCATTCTTTGACCTCCTTACTTTTTAGCTGCATCAGCAGCCTTTTTAGCGTCCAACTGTGTGATCATGTAGTAATGGCTTTCGTCCATATCCTGGAGTTCGCTCATTACTTTCTTTACTGTTCCATAGGGAGAGTCAGCATCTGACTTGATAGCCAGTCTTACCTTAGGATTCACTTGGCGGGCTGCATTAACCCACTGTTGGAATTCTGTCATGTCCTGTCCCTGGATACTGTCGAGAGGGATACCCATCTTTGGGAGTTCCTTGCTACGCTCTGATGCTGGCTTAGAAAGGTAAGCTGCTAGCTTGTCGAGTGGTGCACCGAACATAGATTCAGATACGAATGTCTTCTTCTGTGCAGGTGTCAGTGTTGTCATATTATCGACAATCTGTGCTAACTCAGTAGAGTTGTCGTAGCTCAAAAATACCTGGCCTTCGCCAGTAGGTTTCCCGTTAGGACCTTTTTGAGGGCTTACGAGAATTGTCAAGACGCCATTCTCTGGCACCTTTGTTTCAGACACTGATCCTGGTGTGTTTACCTTTACTGGCTCATTCTTTACGAATGTAGATGTCAGCATGAAGAAGGTAAGCAACAGGGTCATAACGTCTGACATAGGCGTCATATCGATCCAGACGTCACTCTTCTTAATTTACTTTACCCATAGCGATAAATATTTAAAGGGTTAGCAAAAATTAAGCCTCTTCTGTGTGGTTTGCTTCGTATGTCTGAGCGATAGAATAACCAACCTCGTCGAGGGCGTATGTCAACTTATCAACCTTGTTTGAGAAGTAGTTATAAGAAACTACAGCACACCAAGATGTTGCGATACCGAATGCGGTGTTGATCAACGCCTCAGAAATACCAGCAGAAAGTGCAGTTGAGTCAGCACCACCACTTGTAGACAAAGCAGAGAATGACTTGATCATACCGGTTACAGTACCGAGAAGACCGGTAAGAGTACCGAGGGTAACGATCGTTGCAACGATTGGAAGATTCATTGTCAGAGTTGGCATTTCGAGCTGAGTTGCCTCCTCATGAGCCTGCTGAATCTTAGCAACCTTCTGAGCTTTTCTGAGGTTTGCGTTTGCGCCATGCTCCATGTCAGCATAAGCATTCAAAGACGCTTTAACAACATTTGCTACAGAACCCTTCTGCTGATCGCAGAGCTGGTTAGCCTTTGCAAGGTCATTAGCGTTAAGAGCAGCCTTAATGTTTGCTACGAATTTAGGAAGAGCACCCTTACCGAAAGCGGTCTTAAGAGCCAACCAACGCTCGATAGACATTGCGAGAACGGTCAACAACAATGTGTGGATAACAGGAACGACGACACCACCTTTGAAGATAGTACCCCAAACGTCTGCAGGGTGTTCGTTAGTACCTGGATCCTGGAAGTGCATGTCATTTGCGAACCATGTGTAGAACAATGTGAATGCAACGACAGCGCATACGATGATGATCCAGAATGCGCCTCTTACTCCTGTGAAGCCCTCAGACTTTTTCTGTGGGGCTGCTTTTTGTTGTGTAGTTGCCATAATTTGATGAAATTTTAATTTTAGGTTATTAATGAATTGAATTGTTAATATCTTTCTGATTTCTAAGCGTTTGAGTAAAACAACGTTGCAACAGACTATCTGTCGAACGGTCTTATCTCCGCAAAGATAGCAATTAATGGGCAACTAAAACTATGATTAATAACATTTAACAGTTGGAAATGTATAGTATAATCCTACTCTTTCTTACAGTCTGTTGCCCAAAAGTATTATTTCAGTTTTGACAAAGCATCTTTGATACGTTGAAGTGCTTCTTTGATGTTGTCGTCACTTGTTGCATAACTCATTCGGAAACAATCTGGTGAACCGAAGTCATCTCCTCCGACAGTTGCCACATGTCCTTCTTCAAGAAGGTACATTGCTAAGTCTGTTGAGTTATTAATGGTATACTTTCCGTTGCTCTTTCCGAAGAAGCTTGAGCATTTTGGGAAGAGATAGAAGGCTCCTTGTGGTATGTTAACCTCAAGTCCTGGTATACCTTTTGCTAAGTTTACAATCAGATCTCTGCGTCGTTGGAAAGTCTTACGGAAGTCTTCTACACATTGCTGATTCCCCTCGTAAGCTGCTAGAGCAGCCATTTGGCTTACGCTGCTTGTACCTGAAGTGTATTGTCCTTGTAGTTTATTGAGTCCTTTGACAATCCATTCTGGTGCTGCAACCCATCCGAGTCTCCATCCTGTCATTGCATAAGCTTTGCTCACACCATTACATATTATTGTCCGTTCCTTCATGTTTGGGCACGCTGCAATGCTTGCATGTTTCCCTATATAATTAATGTGTTCATAGATCTCATCAGATAGAACGAATACGTCTTCATGAGAGATGACCACTTTTGCAAGCTCATCTAATTCTGCTTTTGTGTATACACTACCTGTCGGATTGCTGGGCGAACAGAGGATAATCATCTTTGTTTTAGGTGTGATAGAAGCCTCTAATTGGTCAGCTGTGATTTTGAAATCCTGTTCAATACCTGCAGAAATGATGACGGGATTACCGCCAGCCAGTTTTACCATCTGGGGATAACTAACCCAGTAAGGTGCAGGAATGATGACTTCATCACCTGGGTTTACCAACGCCATGATGGCATTGCATACTCCTTGTTTACCTCCTGTACCCACAATAATCTCCGAAGCGGCATAGTCAAGACCGTTTTCTGCTTTAAGTTTCTTTGAGATGGCATTCCTAAGCGCTGGGTAGCCAGGTACTGGAGAATACTTTGAGAAATTGTCATCAATAGCTTTCTTTCCAGCTTCCTTTATTGGTTCAGGGGTCATGAAGTCTGGTTCTCCCACACTCATGTTGATAACATCAACCCCTTGCGCTTTCATTTCGCTACTCTTTTGTGACATCGCCAGTGTTGCTGATGGTGCCAGTCTGTTCAGACGGTCTGATAGTTGTGCCATATTAAACTTGTCTTTCTTTGTGTGTAAGTTTCACTTGCAAAAGTACGCATTTATATTCTTATATCGCAATTTATATTACTTTATTTTTATTAAATTATATATTTATCTGTCTAATTGGTAACATTTTTGTATGCTTGTATATCAGCAAAAATCATAACGTTTAAACTTCCTTTTTATGATTGTTATCGGTGGGTAAAAACTGTTTGTATTGTGTTCTTTTTGCGTAGTTTCTTATTTTGATTAGTTTATGTTATGATGTTTGAACTGTGATTAATCTTAATATTGGTATTCGAAACATTTTCTTTTGAGTATTTGGAATAGATTTTACAAATAAAAATAGCAAGTAACGTGAAATATACGCATGAATCTATTTTTATCGTCTTTGTAATACGTTGATAATCAAAAGCTTGCAAATGGACTTTTAAAAGACGCCCTTTTACGTTGCAAAAGGGCGTCTTTTACATGTCAAAAGGGCACCTTTTACCATGCAAAAGGGCATCTTTTAGAATGCAAAAGAGCATCTTTTATTTTGCGATTGTGAATACTTTTTACAAAAGTTGGATCTGTTTCGTGGAGAGGTATATGATGAGTTTGGATAGAGCTACATTGATGGGAGCTGCTAAGTAGATCTAATCGTAAACACTTTTCTTTGTGGAATACATTATAAATTACTTGTGAGAATGAAAAAAAAGTTGAACCTTTGATGTCACAAATCGCAAACTAATACGTATTAAAGACAAAGCCAGAGAAAACAATGACTATCGATGAGTATAAGAAAGAGGTGAAACAGATACGCCCACAGATGCTTTTCATTGCTCAGAGTTACCTTAGAGACAATGATGAAGCAGAGGATGTGGTACAGGATGTTCTGTTAAAACTTTGGCAACTGCTCGATACTTTACGTCTGCCAATGTCGCCTCTTGCCTCAGTGCTTGTGAAGAATCGTTGTATAGATATTCTTCGTCGGCATCGCTATATGGTAGAGGTGAAGGATTCTATCGTAGATGAACAGCAGAGAGATGACGACCGATACGAGGCGGTGATAGCTATTATTGATTCTTTACCAACGATGCAGCAACCATAATGCGTCTACGTCACATGGAAGGAATGGAGATAAGTGATATTGCAAAGCTGACAGATAGCAAGGAAGCAACAGTTAGAAAGGCTTTGAGTCGTGCTCGTCAGGCTATTAAAACACAATTTTTAAAACTCAATAGCAATGAATAAATCTGAAGATATAAAGCTATTAGTGAGTCGTTTCATGGAAGGTGAGACTTCTCTTGATGAGGAAAAAGTGCTTTATCGCTACTTTAATAGTGGAGAAGTGGATGCAGAATTGCTTCCTCTGAAGGAGATGTTTTGTTCTCTTAGCTTGTTAAATGAGTCTGAACAAAAAGCAGAAAGCACTGAAAAGCGTACCAGAAAGATTCCTATGTACAAGACATTGCTGGGTATGGCAGCTTCTATAGCACTGTTATTGGCCTGTTGGTAGTATGGTCTGGCACGTGCAGCAGCAAGATTATTGTGAAGCTTATGTCTATGGTAAGCACGTGACAGACCAGCAACAAGTGATGAAAGAGATAAGTGGAACGTTGCAAGATCTACATCAAAATGAAGCAACCGATGTAGACAATCAGCTGCATGACATCTTTAATTGAATATAGGAACAATCAATAATAAATAAAGATAGTATTATGAAACATCGTTTATGCTTGACAATACTGCTGGGGTTAGCGACGCTGATAGCCCGTGCACAGCAAGATTTAAATGTTTCTCCGGTCTTCCAAGGTAAAATAGTTCCGCGTGGAGAGATGGTTGATGTTCGGGCAAAAGGTCGTGCTATCAGCAAATACAGATTAGATTATTATCATAGTATTCGCTTCAAAGCCTCCGAGCAACAACGTGCTATGGTGAACGATTTGGTTGGGAAAGATCGTAAAAACGCTGTTGGTGTAGAGCAGAAAACGAAGAAAGACAACCAGAGTCTTATCCTTGCTTTGCCTCAGCAAGGTACTCAACATAAATATCTCTGTTATCTTACACAGCAGAAAGGGCACACTCTTGTTATCACATTAGTATATATGGAGGGGAAGGTAACAAGTATAACTGAACTTAGAAAATTAATACAATAAAAAACAAAGCTTATGAAAACAATCCTACTCGGTATGGCATTAGCGTTTAGTTCTTCAGCTTTTGCAACAGTAAATGACAACGACACCTTAATAGTAGAATCTCCGCGTCAAGTGAAAATCATCACAAATGATTCTCTGCAGCATATAGAAGTGTTGGGGAGTAAGGACAATCCGTCCTATCGATATGTGAATACTATTCAATTAGTTGATAGTAATTATGTGAGTACATCATCTATTAACGAGAAGACTTGGGACTTTTCTATTGCTGGATTCAACAAGTCGAAGAGTAGTAATAAGAAAGTAGAGTTTGCAATGCGTTTAGCCTTTGGCTTCAATAACGCACCTGGAATGCCTCATGAAGCAGACTTACAGCCTTTTAAGTCATGGGAAATCTGGTGGGTTATAGCCGACTGGGTCTATAAGCCATGGCGTAATAATCATGCTTTTTCTGTAGGTGTGGGAGTCGATTGGCGCAATTATCGGATAACAGGTGACCAGCGTTTCGTGCAGAACAACCGTGTTGTAACATTTGATTCATATCCTGCTAATAGTAATCCACAGTTCTCTCGCATCAAAGTCTTCAGTGTAAACTTCCCCCTTACCTATGAATATGATGGGAAATACTTCGGGTTTAGTGTTGGACCAGTTGTCAATTTCAATACTTATAGTAGCCTGAAGACTCGTTATAAGATGGATGGACACAAGATAGCAGATGAAAGTACTGGTGTTCGAGTGAATCCCGTAACCATTGACTTTATGTGTTCTGTAAACATCTACGGTGGACCAGATTTCTACGTAAAGTATAGTCCTTGTGATTTGTTACGTAATGGTTATGGACCCTAAATTCAAGACCCTTTCATTTGGTATCTTGCTACGATAGGACTCCAATAAGTACACAAACAAATAAAGCTCCGAATGGGTTTAGCATTCGGAGCTTTATTAATTTATTTCTGATTTGTTCTTTATAAATGTAGATTATGTCCCATACGGTCACGCTTTGTCTTAAGATAACGATAGTCAAACTTGTTAGGACTAATCTCAATAGGTACATTCTCTGTTATTTCCAAGCCGTATGCTTCTAATCCAACGCGCTTTGTTGGGTTGTTGGTTATCAAACGCATCTTGTGTATTCCAAGGTGTCTTAGCATCTGAGCACCGCACCCATAGTCGCGTTCATCTGGTCGGAAGCCAAGGTGAATGTTAGCTTCTACAGTGTCCAGGCCTTCATCTTGTAGCTTATAAGCAGCAATCTTGTTCATAAGACCAATGCCTCTTCCTTCCTGTTGCATATAAATCAAGACACCTTTTCCTTCCTTCTCTATCATCTGCATTGCTTTATGTAGTTGTTCACCACAGTCGCAACGCTGACTACCAAGGATGTCTCCTGTAGCACATGATGAATGTACGCGAACGAGAACAGGCTCATCTTCCTTCCATGTTCCCTTGATAAGCGCCATATGTTCCAGTCCATTGGGTTGACGGAAGGGTATTAAGCGGAATGAACCATACTCTGTTGGTAGCTCAACCTCTTCTCCAACCTCTATACTTGACTCTTTCTTTAGTCGATAAGCAATGATGTCTTTGATGCTGATAATCTTCATTCCCCATTCCTTAGCCCGCTTGGAGGTCTGGCATACGTGCCATTGTGCCGTCTTCATTCATGATTTCCATGAGAACACCAGCTGGGAAGCAGCCTGATAGCTTGCAGAGATCAACGGCAGCCTCCGTATGACCAGAGCGACGAAGCACACCATTGTCCTGGGCATAGAGTGGGTTGATATGTCCCGGGCGGCCGAAAGTCTGTGCAGTAGATGTAGGATCAGCAAGTGCTTTGATAGTTGCTGCGCGGTCATGAGCAGATACTCCAGTCGTACAACCTTCCAGTTTATCTACTGTAACAGTAAAGGGTGTGCCTAACATGGAGGTATTGTCCGATACCTGATGCGGCAAATCCAATTCATCTGCCCTAGACATTGTTATTGGAACACAGAGAACTCCACGTGCATTCTTCAGCATAAAGTTTACTTTCTCAGGTGTAATCTTCTCTGCAGCCATAATGAGATCACCCTCATTTTCTCGGTCTTCGTCATCTACAACGATGACAAACTTTCCTTCTTGAAAGTCTTTGAGTGCATCTTCGATGCTATTAAGTTTAAAATCTTCCATATCTTGTTACTGATTTATTCTATTTATTTTAGCCCTCTCGTAGCCATCCTTTTATTGGCGATTTCCTTTGTAATCGCTTCGTTACAAGCAATGATTGTACGTAAATCACGGTAGAGACGAAGTCGGAATCTCCACATTCGGATGTAGAAAAAGATTCCTGCTGGTACGATAATAGCAGACAAAATGTTCAGCCATCTGTGGTCAAATGGTCGTGTATGGGCCTTAACAGCAAGTATAGGGTATTTGTTTAATTCTGCTATAATTACCCTATTACGTGTGTTACCTAGGTCTTCTATTACCTTTTCGAGCTCTTCGTAGATGTCCTCTATTGTGTGATCAGGATGATAACGGAAGAAAACTTTTATGATATTTGGTGGTGATTTAAGATTACGTGACTGTGAGTAGGACGTAATCTTGGTACTTATCTCCTCAAGAATCTGCGTATCTTTCGCATAATCTGGGTCATTAATGATTACTTCTTTGCTTTGGATACTACGCTTGATACGTATTCCAAACATCTTCATAAGCATGTTTTTGTACATGTCAGCATTGAAGACAGTAGAGTCATTGTTGGCTTTGTAGGTAAAGAATATAGCCATTGGAATGAGTACTGCCAGTGATAATCCTTTACCAAACCATATTGCCCATGTGCCTTGACGTGACATTCTGTATCCTGTATTGTCAAGGATATAATAAATAATGAAGACAATTACACTAATGATTATTGGTAATCCCAGTCCTCCTTTCCTAATGATTGCGCCGAGAGGGGCACCAATGAAGAAGAAAATTATGCAGATGAGTGACAGAGTAAACTTGTTAATGGCCTCGATGTCATGCTGTCTGATCATCTTATCTCCGTCACTTGTAATCATACTCTTAAACTCCAAGTCACTGACTTCTTGCTGAACAGTGGATAAAGCTTGGTCAACAACCATGCGACGTTGGTCAGCTGGTAGCTTTTGGAAGAGTGAATCAATATTGAAATTCTTGCTATTTGCTATTTTTTTTGCCTCTGCCAATTGTGCAGGTTGCAGCTTTGGACTAGGGTAATAGATTGTTTGTGCATCTTTGTAGTATGCTTTTCCCACACTATCATACACATGTACGAGGGAATCTTTATCTTTACTGATCTTGGCTAAGCTCTTTGTTCGCGCATCATTTGATATGCCTGCCATGTCCGTAAGATTGAAGTCTCCGTTGAAATCTAATACGATATGTTTGTGTGCAAAGGTCTCTCTACGGTATGGAACACTGGCACTACTACCCATTTCTTGCGACCGCATATTCTCGAACCATTCCCCATTCCATAGGTTTAATATGAGGTGTTTCTTTTCTGCAGTTGACTGTAGCATACCCGAATCGGCAAGAATTATTGCTTGATCTTCATAACTATCTGTCATGCGGTACACCATTATATTATATAGGTGACCAGTCTTGAGGTCTTTCCTCTCTACATACAGGTTTGTTTGTGGTATGCCATCATAGAAGATTCCCTCTGGTATTTCCAGTTCAGGGCTCTTCTGTTTCATGGAGATCAGGAGTTGTGCGATGTGTTTTTGTGCGTTTGGACCAACATTATTCTGGAAGTAAAACGACCCCAAAGCAATGAGAATACTGATGACAATCAATCCTCTGAAGGATTGAATCAATGAGATTCCTGCTGCTTTAATAGCTGTAAGCTCAGAACTTTCACCAAGGTTTCCGTAAGAGATGAGGGAAGAAAGCAGGATAGCCAGTGGTAGTGCTTGTGGTACCATCATGAGACTCATGTACCAAAAGAACTGACCTAAAATGTCAAGAGACAAGCCTTTGCCAATTAAATCATCAACATAACGCCACAGAAACTGCATCATCAGTACAAATAAGCTGATGAAGAATGTTCCAGTGAAGAGCATGCCAAACTGTTTGGCTATGAAAATATCTAATTTCTTGATAGCAAACATAGATTCACTCTGGGCTTTTTACTTTCTGCAAAAGTACATAAAAATATCAGAGTAAATGTCTTTTTTAGTAATTTTATTCTTTAGATAAGGTTCTAAGAGTTATAATATTTGCTTTAATTTTCTGCCTGTTCAGCCTTTTTGTTACCAGTAGTGTGCTACCTTGTCTATCCTGTTATTTGCAGTAATCGGTCAATATCTTGATTCCAGAGTAGCTTCAGATCGTCTATCTCATCTTCCTCAGCAAAGTCGGTAATGAGTAGGTGATAGTTCCCCGCAATCTCACTTTTCTGCATCTTTATTTCCCAGTACACGTCGTGATCTGTGTCATTCCAGTGAAAACGGATATACTTATTCTTTGCTTCTTCGAGGATAGTTGCATGGTGTGTGGCCTGCTCGCGAAGTGGATCTCCCCATGAAAAAGTAGCTTTGTCACCATCGAATTTTATGTCATCTGCTAACCATTTCATAAGTCCCATAGGTGTACTGATGAGTGTCCACACTGTATTACCAGAGCGAGTCCTTAACTCGTACTCCATTTCAACCTTCTTTTTTTCATTGTTTGTTTTAAAGTTTTTTTGTAGCTTTAATTGCTCTTTTTGAATTGTTCTTTTTGTGGGATGTTATTTAGCTTTTTGAGTCTAGTACTGATATAATATTACTGTTATCTAGCAGTAACTTCGCCTCTCTTTTCGCCTGCAAAGGTACTCCTTTTTTCTCAAATAATTAATAAAAGTGTATTTAATGTTTGGCAGTATAATTTATTTTTCCTAACTTTGCACCCGCTTTCAAGGATGAAAGTTGAATGATGGCGGGATAGCTCAGCTGGTTAGAGCGTCGGATTCATAATCCGGAGGTCGTGGGTTCGGGTCCCACCCCCGCTACAAATGAAGCCTTGTGAATCGTTGATTCACAAGGCTTTTTTGTTTTTGTGCCAGCAAATAGAGAGCAAAAATAGTTGGAATGGACGGTGTTTTGTGAGACATTAAGATTATGTTGAGCGTCTTTTTTCTCATATATTGAATGATGAAAAGCGTGTTCTAGAAGGTCATCAGAGCTTGGGTTTGAGAGAGAAATACTACCTATTTTGTGCTTTTTTTATGCTTTTGTTCCATTTCATAATAACTGATATACCCTCTTTTGTTAATTTTGTGTATCTTTGTCTTCGCTTGAACAATCATCTATTTATAAGTGGATGCCTTGCATTGTATAATAATATAAGAATGATTAAGTTTTGAAACCAGAAAGAAAAATTACTCCTTGGGCATGGATTCCATCGCTTTATTTCGCGGAGGGGTTACCTTATATTGCTGTGATGGTACTGTCAATACAGGTATACATGCAGATGGGACTCTCGGATAAAGAGATTACTTTATACAGGATGGCTTTATTTGCCATGGGTCATAAAACCTTTGTGGAGTCCACTTCTTGACTTAATGAAGACGAAACGTTGGTGGATTGTTATCATGCAGATGCTTCTTGGTGCGGCTTTTGCGGGAGTAGCGTTTACCATAAATACCTCTTTGTGGCTTCAAGGAAGCATTTGTTTCTTCTGGTTGTTGGCTTTCAGTAGTGCGACACATGATGTTGCGGCTGATGGATTCTATATGATGGGACTTAATCAGCACGATCAAGCGTTCTTTGTTGGTATCCGTTCGACGTTCTATCGTATCTCGATGGTTGTCGGGAAAGGTGGCTTGATAGCCGTTGCAGGCTTCCTTCATCAGCAATTCAACGTACAGATAACGTGGATGTTGGTCTTTTATGGGCTTATGGCTTTGTTCATTGGTCTGGCACTTTACCATTTCTTTATTCTTCCCCGACCAACGGAAGATGCTGATAAGGAAGAGGTTTCAGCCAGCCAACTCATGATAGATTTTGCTCAAACCTTTGTATCTTTCTTCAAAAAGAAGCAGGCTCTGACAACAATCTGCTTCCTTTTGCTTTTCCGTTTACCCGAAGCTCTTATTACACCTATCTCCCAACTCTTCCTTCAGGCGCCTATAGAGAAAGGTGGCTTGGCGCTTTCTGAGATAGAATATGGTACGGTAAATGGGGTGGTGGGCGTTGTTGGACTACTTTTAGGTGGTATCTTAGGTGGTATGATGATTAGTCGTGACGGCCTGAAGCGATGGCTTTGGCCCATGACAGCTGCCATTACGCTACCCAATATAGCCTATGTTTATCTTGCTTATGTGCTTCCTCAGAACATAGTAGCTATTAGTATAGCTGTATTTATAGAGAATCTTGGCTACGGCTTCGGCTTCAGTGCGTATATGCTTTTCATGATTTATTTCAGTCAGGGTGAGCATAAGACAAGTCATTATGCACTCTGTACGGGATTCATGGCATTGTCAATGATGATTCCAAGTCTGTTTGCTGGTGCTTTAGCGGAGCTTGTTGGCTATGAATGGTTCTTTGTTATCGTCATGATTGTGTGCGTATTCCCGTTCTTAGTAGCCCATCAGTTGAAGATTGATGCCGACTTTGGAAGAAAGTAATCTGTGTCTTCTTTGTATTTAAAAAGTCTTTACAATTTGTCGGTTGATTATCTCTGATATTTTAAAGGATTTACTAGTATTTTCTGCTTTGTAACCATCAAATAATCAAAGGGTTACAAACTCGTTTTTAAAAGACGCCCTTTTGCGTTGTAAAAGGGCGTCTTTTACACGTCAAAAGGGCATCTTTTGCATTGCAATCTACGCCCTTTTACATTGCAAAAGGGCGTAGATTGTTTTGCAATAGTTGATTTTTTCTTACAAAGGAGGTCTCTTTAGTACTTCTTTATAGTTTGCAATAGAATCTCCATAAGCCTGGGATACGCATAATCTTCAAGTGCTTCTGTCGGGCTCCATATGAAGTCTTCTGGTAGTGGAGGTCGGTTTTGTGGTGTCCAAAGGTACAGATCAGCAAGAAGAATCTGGTGTGTCAGGACATGTTTTACGTCTTTGCAGACCAGTTGTGCATGCCCTTTCCAAGTGTCTTCTCCAATAGAATCAAGGTGTTCTGCTTGTGGAAGCTCCCATAATCCTTGCCAGATATCCCCTGCACCACGCTGGTGAATGGCAGTAAGACCTTGATGTTGAATGAAGATATAGGTGAGATGGCGTACGCGTTGTTTCACCTTTTTGCTTTTGACGGGTAGCGTATCAATGTGTTGTTCGCGAAAAGCTATGCATGTTTCGCAAAGAGGGCAGGTGTCACAATGTGGTGATGTCGGAGTACATTGTATTGCTCCGAAATCCATGATAGCCTGGTTATAATTGGCAGGCTGGTCACTTGGGATAAGTGATTGTGCAAGTTCTTGAAACAGTTTCTTGCCTTCTGTGGTGTCAATAGGAGTGTCAATACCAAAATAACGGGCAAGGACACGATAGACATTTCCGTCAACAACGGCAACATTTTCTCCAAAAGCGATTGATGCAATGGCAGCTGCGGTATAGTCTCCAACCCCTTTTAGCGTCTTTAGCTCTTTGTATGTCTTAGGAAATTGTCCCCTTTCAACAATCTGCATGGCAGCTGTGTGGAGATTTCTTGCGCGTGAATAATATCCCAATCCTTGCCAAGCCTTCAGAACTTCATCTGTCGTTGCACGGGCAAGATCGGACACAGTAGGCCACAGTTTCATGAAACGTTCCCAATAAGATTGCCCTTGAACTATACGAGTTTGCTGCAGAATAATCTCGCTGAGCCATATCGCATAAGGGTCAGAAGTCTCTCGCCAAGGTAGTGAACGACCATTCTTTGCGAACCATTGAAGAAGAGTTGTAGAGAAATTCATACGACAAAGGTAGTTAAAAAGAAGAAAAAGAATGAAAAGAAAAGTCTACTTTTCTAGTCAGAGCCATTATTATTTCCTACATTTGCCTTGATAACTATTTTTCGGGAAATGATTATATATTTTAAATTAGAGATTATAAAAAAAGATGAGAAACGGATTCAGAAAACTATTCATTGGGCTTGCTTTCGTAGTTGCAGCCATAGTCGTTAGCTCATGTGCAACGCGTGAGTCAGCTATTAATGACTTACAGAATTTCTCATACGAATTGAGAGATAACAGTCAGTATTATACGGTAAAGAAGTGGAAAAAGGCCGTTAACAAATTCGGAAAGATACGTAAGAATATTTCACGCTTTGATTATACGGCAGCAGAACGCCAACGTATAGGTAAATTAGAGGGTGATTGTGCACGTTATATGGTGAAAGGTGCTAAGGAAGGAGTGGTAGATAAAGTCCTTGGGGCTGGTGGTGAGCTACAAGGAATCCTAGATGCTTTAGGCATTAAGATGTAATAGTGATAAAATAAACAGGCTGTCCAACCTATCTAACTTTGTGAAGATAGTTGGCAGTCTTTTGTGTTTTTTTGAAGTAAAAATGTTGTTTAGTCGCTTATAATTAGTAACTTTGCAGAACGAATCCATAAAAAGTTTTATAATGGCTGGTACAAAACGCATTAAGACCGCACTCATCTCGGTTTTTCATAAGGATGGACTGGATGATTTACTCAAGAAGTTAGACGAAGAAGGAGTTCAGTTCCTGAGTACAGGAGGAACCCAACAATTTATAGAATCATTAGGCTATGAATGCCAAAAGGTGGAAGACGTAACGTCATACCCTTCTATTCTTGGCGGTCGTGTGAAGACTTTACATCCAAAGATCTTTGGAGGAATTCTTGCTCGTCGTGATAATGAAGAGGATCAGAAGCAGATGGTAGAGTATACTATCCCAGCAATTGACCTTGTCATTGTAGACCTTTATCCTTTTGAACAGACTGTTGCCAGTGGCGCAAGTGCACAGGATATCATAGAAAAGATTGATATTGGGGGTATCTCTTTGATTCGTGCCGGTGCTAAAAACTTCAAGGATGTTGTAATAGTACCAAGCAAAGCAGAGTATCCAGTACTCCTTCAGCTTCTCAATACCAAAGGTGCTGAGACTGAGATAGAGGACCGTAAGATGTTTGCTGAGCGTGCATTCGGTGTAAGTAGTCATTATGATACGGCTATTCATAGCTGGTTTGCAGCGGAATAAGCTTGGTAATTCGTAATAAGAAAGTAACTTTTACAAAATAAATATTAATGGGATTATTTCATTTATCCAGGAAATTGCTATGGACCTGGGGACAGCAAACACAATCATCATCAGTGGTGATAAGATTGTTGTTGATGAACCGTCCGTTGTTGCATTGGATCGTCGTACAGATAAGATGATAGCTGTGGGCGGTGATGCTAAGATGATGTACGAGAAGGAACATCCTAATATTCGTACTATCCGCCCATTGCATGATGGCGTTATTGCTGACTTTACTGCTTGTGAGCAGATGATGCGTGGATTAATCAAGATGGTACATAGTGGTAATCGCTTCTTCTCACCATCTTTACGTATGGTGATTGGAGTGCCATCAGGCTCTACAGAAGTAGAACTTCGTGCAGTACGTGATTCAGCTGAGCATGCTGATGGACGTGATGTCTATCTGATTTTCGAGCCAATGGCTGCAGCTCTTGGTATGGGACTTGATGTTGAGGCCCCTGAAGGTAACATGATCGTTGATATAGGTGGCGGTAGTACTGAGATTGCTGTTATCTCTTTAGGTGGTATTGTATGTAATAACTCTATCCGTGTTGCTGGAGATGACCTTACTGCAGATATCCAGGAATATATGAGTCGTCAGCATAACGTAAAGGTAAGTGAGCGTATGGCTGAGCGTATTAAGCTACATGTAGGTTCTGCTTTGACGGATCTCGGAGAGGAAGCTCCTGAAGATTACATCGTACATGGTCCTAACCGAATCACGGCTTTACCAATGGAAGTTCCTGTTTGTTACCAGGAAATTGCGCATTGCTTGGACAAAACCGTCGCAAAAATTGAGAATGCGGTCCTCTCAGCATTGGAGAATACTCCTCCAGAGCTTTATGCTGACATCGTAAAGAACGGTATATATCTCAGTGGTGGTGGTGCTTTACTGCGTGGTATAGACCGTCGTTTGACCGATAAGATTAACATTCCATTCCATATTGCTGAGGATCCTTTACACAGTGTGGCTAAGGGTGCAGGCATAGCATTGAAGAACGTAGACCGTTTCTCGTTCTTGATGAGATAACAATCGACGTTCATGCACAATCTGACAGAGTTCCTTGCTAAATACAAGCATTGGTTCTTGTTCGTTGCCCTGGAAGTCTTGAGTATGGTTCTTTTGTTCCGTTTCAACGACTATCAGGGCAGTGTGTGGTTCACGTCAGCGAACTATGTCACTGGTATGGCTTATGAAGCGACCTCTAAAGTGACTTCTTATCTGTCAATGGGGGCACTGAACGAGAAGCTGACTAAGCGTAATGTAGAACTGGAACAGCAGGTTAGAGAACTCTCTTCGAAGCTTTATGATAAGACGAAGGATTCCATATACCTTCAGAAAGGGCAATATCACTTTCTTTCAAAGTTCCGTTTAATACAGGCAAAGGTTGTTTCTAACTCTCTTGATAGGCCGGATAACTTCATAACCATTAATAAAGGAACATGGGATGGAGTACGAAAAGACATGGGAGTTGCCTGTGGGAATGGTGTCGTCGGTATTGTATATATGGCTGGAATACACTACGCTGTAGTCATTCCTGTGCTAAATTCAAAGTCAAATATCAGTTGTTCTATTCAAGGACGTAACTATTTTGGCTATCTTCATTGGAACGGTGGGGCTAGTAATATGGCTTATTTGGATGATGTACCACGCCATGCTAAGTTCAAGTTGGGTGACCGGATTGTTACAAGTGGTTATTCCTCCGTATTTCCAGCAGGTGTTTAGTTGGTAAAATCAAGCACGTCTACAATTCTGAAGATGGTCTTTCTTACCGTTTGGCAGTACAGTTGTCTACTGATTTTGGCAATCTTCGGGATGTATGTGTCATAGATGATGCCTCTATTCGTGAGCAACGTCAGGTTATAAAGGCGGCACAGGACTCTATCAAACCTTTGGAAGAGCAGAATGCAACCCAAGGACAATAAGTTGTTTAAGCAGGTGTTTATATGATAATAGGGGGCTGTTCAAACCTTAGAAATAATGGTTTTACAGCTTGAGAATGATAAGAAAAGAGAATGAATATAGATTTCTTAAAGCGTTTGCTGTGGTTTACTGTATTGATAGTAGTGCAGGTGTTTGTACTTAATCACATCCATCTGTTTGCTGTTGCCACACCTTTGCTCTATATTTATTTTATCCTTCAGCTCCATCGTAACTATCCTCAGTGGGCTTCAATGCTATGGGGTTTCTTCATGGGGGTTGTTATTGACACCTTCTCAAATACTCCTGGGGTTGCGGCTGGGGCACTTACTCTGATTGCAGCAGTGCAACCTTTTGTCCTTCAACCATTCATTCCGAGGGATAGTGGTGATGATTTTCAACCAGGAATGGATACCCTTGGCGTACCACAATACACATGGTACGCTTCTATACTCACCTTTATATATAATGTAGTGTTCTTCTCTTTGGAGATGTTCAGCTTCTTTAATGTGTTGGAGTGGCTGGAATGTGTCATTGGAAGTTCATTACTTACATTGATTCTCATTCTTGTTGTAGAGAACGTTAGGAGGCGTTAAGAATGAAGAACTATGATCTCGAAAAGCGTCGCCTTGTGCTGAGTGCTGTTGCAATAGGCATAGTGGTGATATATATTATTCGTCTTTTTGCTCTTCAGATAGCCAGTGACGACTATCGGAAGAGTGCAGATTCAAATGCTTTCTTAAAGAAAATAGAATTCCCTTCCCGTGGTATTATTACCGACAGGAAAGGAAAACTGTTAGTGTACAACCAACCTGCTTATGACATTATGGTAGTAACTAATGAAATGGCAGGCCACTTGGATACGCTTGAGTTTTTGTAAAGCACTTCATATTACACGGCAAGATTTCAATAAACGAATGCTCGATATCAAAGACCGGAACAAGAATCCGGGTTATTCGAGGTTCACACAACAGTTGTTCTTAAGCCAGTTGAGTGATAAAGATTTCAGTGCTTTTCAAGAGAAACTCTATCGTTTCCCAGGCTTCTATGTGCAGAAACGTAGTGTCAGACAGTATCAACGACCTATTGGAGCACACGTGTTAGGTGATGTTGCGGAGGTTAGTCAGAGTGATGTTGAGGAGGATGACTACTACCAACCAGGCGATTATATAGGGAAAATGGGCGTTGAACGTGAGTATGAAAAAGACTTACGTGGTAAGAAAGGAGTCCAGATTCTCCTGCGCGATGCCCATGGACAGATAAAAGGACGTTACCAGAATGGCAAGTATGACCAAAAGCCTAGACCTGGAAGAGACATCCAACTTGGACTTGATGCCGACTTACAAGCTCTGGGAGAAAGACTGATGGAAGGGAAGTTAGGTGCTGTAGTAGCTATAGAACCTAAGACAGGTCAGATCTTAGCGATGGTTTCTTCTCCTACATTTGATCCACGTGCTATGATTGGTAAGCTACGTGGAAAGCATCAGCATGAGATGACACTCGACCCTGCTAAGCCGTTACTTAACCGTGCTATTATGGGACAATACCCTCCGGGATCTACTTTTAAGACGGGCCAAGCAGTAACTTATTATACGGAAGGTATAGTCTCTGACTCTACCAGATACCCCTGTCATCATGGCTTTTACTTCAAAGGACTCCATGTTGGTTGCCATGCTCATGCTTCTCCAGTCTCGATAGTTCCTGCAATAAGTACCTCATGTAACAGTTACTTCTGTTGGGGATTGTATCACATGTTAGCTAATCGTCGCAAGTATAAAACCCTTGATGATGCAATGGATGTGTGGCGTGACTACATGGTTTCGATGGGCTTTGGGTATAAATTGGGTATTGATTTGCCTGGAGAAAAGCGTGGAATGATTCCTAATGCGCAGTTCTATGATCATGCTTTTAAGCATTGGAACCCACTTTCTGTTATCTCTATCTCCATTGGACAGGGTGAAGTGAACCTTACGCCATTGCAGATTGCTAACCTCGGAGCAACGATCGCCAATCGGGGCTACTATATAGCACCACATGTTGTACGCCATATACAAGGAAAGAACTTGGACAAGAAGTACATGGAACACCACCGTACGAAAGGTAGTGTCAGAGCTTATCAAGAGGTAATAGCGGGTATGATCTCCTCTGTACGTGGTGGAACTTGTGCACATGCTTTCCATCCTGGCTATTCATTGGCCGGTAAGACGGGTACAGCACAGAACCGTGGAAAGGACCATTCGGTGTTTATGGGCTTCGCACCTGTCGATACTCCGAAGATAGCTATTGCTGTTTATGTAGAGAATGGAGGGTTTGGAGCAGACTTTGGTGTGCCTATCGGTTCTTTAATGATTGAGCAGTATATCAATGGGAAACTGACTCCTGGTGATGCAGCTCAGGCAGATGCATTGCAGAAACGTCATATCTCTTATGCCTTCAAGCGCCCATTGACGCATTCAGATTCTCTCCGTCTTGATTCCATTAAGCGTGTGAATATGATTAAAGACTCGTTGAAGCAGGTACGGCAGAAGCAAGATATGGCAGAAGCAGAGCGTATGAAAGAAGCGCAGAAGAAGAAAGAAGCGGAAGAGAAAGAGAAGAAAAAGCAACCTCAAAACGACCCTGCTATCCGTGTAGAACCTGAAGAATTGATTAAACAGGACAAGAAAGAGAAGGATAAGGAGGACGATAAGAAGGAGAAAGAGAAGGAAAAGAATAAAGATAATAAGGACTCCCGAAAGGAAAGTAAAGATAAAAATAAGGGTAAAGACAAGTCGAAGGAGCACGAAAAGAGTAAATCTAAAGGGCAATCCAAAGACAAGTCGAAAAGTAAGGAGACAATAAACCGTGCCAAGTAATTATACAGCAGACAGACAACCAGGCGTTCTTCGTTCATTGGATTGGTGGACGATAGGAATCTATTTAGCATTGCTCACCTTTGGATGGGTGAGCGTCTGCGGTGCCAGTTACACCTATGGCGATACTGAGATCTTCTCACTTGCCAGTCGTTCGGGTATGCAGATTGTGTGGATTGGTACCTCTATATGCTTGGGATTCGTTCTGTTGATGATGGACGATCGGTTCTATGACACTTTTGCCTATGTCATTTATGGACTTTTAGTGTTGTTGCTTTTTGCCACAATCTTCAATCCTCATAGTATAAAGGCTCTCGATCGTGGATTGTTATGGGGCCTCTCCGCCTGCAACCAGCTGAGTTTGCGAAGTTCGCAACGGCGTTAGCAATAGCGAAATTCATGTCGGCTTATGGCTTTACAATCCAGAACTGGAAGCATTTTGCAGGTGCTTGTGGTATCATTTTCCTACCAATGTTGTGTATTGTTGGGCAACGGGAGACTGGTTCTGCATTGGTTTATCTTTCATTCTTTCTCATGTTTTATCGCGAAGGTATGCCGGGTTCATTCCTCTTTACAGGATTAGCCATGGTGATATATTTCGTTGTGGGAATCAAGTATGAGAATGTTTTGTTATGGGATACACCGACATCCGTCGGAAAGTTCGTAGTCTTGCTCTTGGTACAGATCTTCACTTCAGCCATGGTATGGGTATATAGTGGAGATAAAGAGCGCACACGTCTGTTGCTTACTTACGTACTTGGTTTGACTGGTTTAGCCCTTTTGTTCTCAGAGTTCGTGATACCATTCGATGTCGTTTGGATACAATTGGTTCTTTCTGCTTGTATGATTGGCTATCTTATCTATAATGCTATGAATACGCGCTTCAGCAATTACTTGTATATAGCAATGTTTGCTTTGGGTTCAATTGCCTTCTTCTATTCTGCTGACTACGTACTGAACGATGTCATGCAGCCTCACCAAAGGGTGCGTATCAATGTACTTTTAGGATTAGATGAAGACCTTGCGGGTGCTGGATATAATGTTCATCAGAGTGAGATAGCCATTGGTTCGGGTGGATTGCAGGGCAAGGGTTTCCTCAATGGTACACAAACGAAGTTGAAATTTGTACCTGAACAGGATACAGACTTTATCTTCTGTACAGTAGGAGAGGAGGAAGGATTCCTCGGTTCTGCTTCAGTTCTTGTCTTGTTCCTGTTCCTTATTCTGCGTTTAATGTACCTTGCGGAGCGACAACCCTTTAAGTTTGGGCGTGTTTATGGGTATTGTGTAGCAGGAATCTTCCTGTTCCACCTATTTATAAATGTCGGGATGGTGCTTGGATTGACTCCAGTTATTGGTATTCCGTTACCATTCTTCAGTTATGGAGGCTCCTCTCTATGGGGCTTTACCTTACTTCTCTTTATCTTCTTACGCATTGATGCAGGGCGTAATCTTATCCGTCAATAAGACGGTCTTTTAGTATTCAATGTAATATAAATTCACATCTATAAATCAATAGATGCTCTTTGCGTTGTAAAAGATGCCCTTTTGCATTGCAAAACATGCCCTTTTGACACGTAAAAGGTGCCCTTTTGAATTGCAAAAGGGCACCTTTTATTTTTGCTTTTGTAATCATTTGGTATCCAAATGATTATGAATGGTAAAAAGAACGAGTCTTAATCAATAATCATCTTGTATGGGAATGCATTCTGTAAGGATATTTCTTGGCTTGCTTTTCTTTGCTGATCATATTCAAACTCTTATCTCTTCCGGAGTTGAATACCAATATCACTGATACCAGGAACGGCATCACGACTCATGATATGGTGTATAGTAATATGCAGAGAGTCATTTCTATTTAGACGAAACGAACTGATTCTCTGGCGTATTTCAGTATTACTGACGCCATCTTGTCCTGCCAACATCCCCTTATCGGTAACGATCTCACAGTTAATCGTATCATGATAGGTCGTTTCATGCTTCTTCCTGTGCCTGTAGTTGATGACCTTTCGTTCCATAATCATACTTATACTGCGGTAAGGATAGGATTGTGTTGCACGTATGCCAAGGGCTAATTGATAGTTGCCTTCCCACTGGCGCGGAATGTCAAAGGTAAGAGTGTCATTACGTAACCAGCCACGAAGCGATACACTTTCATAGTGGTCGTAAGTGCGAGGGTCATTACATGAAGCAGTACCCATGATGATTATCATGAGTACTACTATATATAATAAGGTGGAAACCTTACGTATCATTCTTGCGTTCTTTCCGTTTTTTGAGGTTGTCTGCCTTCGTTTCTACCGTTAGGAGTTGCTCCTTCTCTCTGTTGTTGTGCCGGACGAGGACCGTTATTGGGGCGACGGTTACTGTTTTGTGGCCTACGATTCTCGTTTGGTTGTCGTCTATTGTCACCTTGTTGGCGGCTATTGTCTTGCTGATCACGCTGATTTCGGCGATTTTCCCGTTGTGGTCTACCACCTTGTTGACCGTTATAGTTGCGCTGTTGGTTGTTCTTTTTGCGCTTCTTAGCCTTGTCAAATCGGCTTAGATCAGCACCTGCAAGCAAGTCTGCAGATTTCTTTGCAGGTTTTGCCTTACCATCTTCAAGAAGAGAAAGAGGCTTCTCGCCACGACGATTCATCTCGATAATCTCCTTAGCACGCTCAGCACTGATTGTCTCAAGGTTAGCACCGAGGTTCTTATCAGTCGAGTAAGTGCATTGACCACTGAGGATATCTGTCTTGAAAGGTGGTATTCACCATCCATTGTTTCCAACAAAACCTCCTTACTTGGTAGCTTTCTGCTTGCTTCCATGTAGTCATCTACCTCGTAGTTCAGGCAGCATTTCAGCTTAGCACACATGCCTGCCAGCTTGGTTGGGTTGGGGGATATATCTTGAATACGGGCAGCTGTAGTGGAAACACTTGAGAAATTCTTCATCCAAGTAGCACAACAGAGCTCCCGACCACAAGGTCCTGTACCTCCAATGCGCCCTGCTTCCTGTCGTGCTCCAATCTGTTTCATCTCTATACGTACGTGGAATGCAGCTGCAAGGTCTTTGATGAGCTGTCGAAAATCAACACGTTCATCAGCAATATAATAGAAGATTGCTTTGTTTCCATCGCCTTGATACTCTACATCACCAATCTTCATCTTCAGTCCTAAGCCCTTTGCTATCTGTCGACTCTCTATCATTGTGGCGTGTTCACGTGCTTTTGCTTCTTGATATTTCTGCATATCAACATCTTTAGCAAGCCGATATACACGCTTAATGTCATCAGGTGACTTTATTCCAGATGCCTTTTTAATCTGTAGTTTGACGAGTCTTCCAGTCAGTGTAACTACACCAATGTCGTGTCCAGGATTAGCTTCTACCGCAACAATGTCGCCCTTTTTGAGGTCAAGGTTATTGACATTGTGATAATAACCCTTACGGGTATTCTTGAATTGAACCTCTACAAGGTCGGTCGTCTGGTTGTTTCCAGGCACGTCAGCCAGCCAGTCAAAGGTGTTTAACTGGCGGTCTTGCCTGCCACAACCTTTGTGACATAACCCTCTGTCACAGCCATGCCAGACCTTGAATTTCATATCTTTATAATCCATTGATTGTATACTTGTTTGTTATATATATTGTAGGGCGTTGCCGCCTTTGTATTCTTATTCCTTAAATGGTTTGAATTTACTTGCTGAAAGGTTGAGGATGAACTGCCTTTATATCTCCGAAGCACTTCTTGATCAGAGCCTCTATTAACTTGATTGTTCCTCTATTTTTTCAGTAAAAGCACAATAAGTTTCAGCGCAATGTCGTAGAAAACAACCTTGGCATTTGCATTTGCCCGATATCTCGGTTCGCTTTCTCAAAGAGTTCATTGATTTCTATGACGTTTGCTTCGTTGATGAAGCGTGCAAAGTTCCTTGCGAAGCCCTCTTCCTCAAGTGTCATATAGTTGAGTTCAGGCCTTTGGAAGTTGAAAATGAAGTTCTCTCGTACTTGTTGTTGGAAGTAAGTGAGCATCCGACGTTCCTTCTCTCTACCATAGGCAGACACCACTTCACTCCATCGTTTTAGGTCTTTTACATTGCGCATGTAGCAAAGTCGCATGAGCATTTGGAACATATTGAGGAATTCGCGATTCTCATTTCCTGTGTCAAGAGTCTCTAAAGCTTTCAGCCAACTGCCGTTTGCAATGCGTGCAATGCGGTGTGCTGCATCGTTATCAATGCCCCTTTGTGTGATGAGAGCTTGCTCTATAGCATCATCATCAATACGTTTTACGTCAATACGTTGCGTCCGGCTGATGATAGTCTCAAGCAGTTTCTCTGGTTCTTCACACACCATAAGGAAGATTGTCTTGTGTGGTGGCTCCTCTAATAGCTTCAATAGCTTATTGGCAGAGGTGAGATTCATGCGTTCAGGACGCCATATAATAGCAATCTTATAGCCTCCTTGACTTGATTTCAGTGCCAATATGCGAGATAACTCATCACTTTCTGCTCCTGTGATGATGGCCTGTTGTGTTGTAGCACCCATCTGTTTCATCCATTGGTTCATGGTGAAATAGGTTCCTTGCATGATCATTTCGTGCCATTCTTGCGCAAAGTCGTTGCTTATTGGCTGATGATCACTGCTCATGTTAGGGCGTTTGATGGTCGGATAAGAGAAGTGTAGGTCAGGATGTTCCCACTTTCGAAGCATTGCAAGTGCGTTAGTGGTATCTATAGAGCCATTGTCTTCACCATCAGGATTCGTCAATAGATAACTTGCAAAAGCCATAGCGAGTGCCATTTTGCCAACCCCTTCTGGTCCGCAGAAGAGCAAAGCATGAGGCAGACGGCCTTCTTTTACCATCTGTATGAGCCTCTCCTTGGCAGGTTCTTGTCCTATAACGTTTGAGAAATCCATCTTTCTTGTACTCTGATTAGGTGTTACTTAAAGTCCGGTACACAATCTTATAAGAGTCGTCTGACCACTTCATGCACACTGTTAACAGCTGAAACAGTATAGAAATGTACATTGTTTATGCCGTGAGCATAGAGATCTTTGACTTGTCTTGTAGCCCATTCAATACCCAGTTCACGTGCTTCATTATCATTTTTGCAGAGCCTTGCTAATCCTGCAAGCTCTTCTGGAATGTCACAGTGGAATGTCTTTGGAACGATATTCAGCTGTGAAAGCTTAGCAAAAGGCTTGATACCAGGTACAATAGGGATAGTAATTCCCATGTTGCGGGCACGTTGTAGGAAGTCATAAAACTTCTGATTATCGTAGAAAAGCTGCGTAACAGCAAAGGAAGCACCCAACTCTTGTTTCTTTTTTAAGTACTGAAGGTCCTGTTCAATGTTAGGCGCTTCTTCATGTTTCTCGGGATAACAGGCTACTCCATAGGTGAAAGGATTACCTGGATGTTTCATCTCTGACCCATCAATGAACTTACCATCATTAAACAGTTTTACTTGTTCTATCAGGTCAGTTGTATGCCTGTGCCCTCCTTTGGTTGGTGTAAACTGTCGGTCTTCACGTGCTTTGTCACCACGAAGGAGCATGAGTGTGTCAATGCCGAGGAACTGTAAATCAAGTAATTCGTATTCAATATCTTCTTTTGTGGCACCCGAACAGATGACATGTGGGATGACTGGGATACCATATCTTTGTTGAATAGCTGCCGCAATAGCTATTGTTCCTGGTCGGCGACGTATGCTTTGCCGTTCCAGTAGTCCGTCTTCCCGTTCGTGATATACGAATTCACTGTGATGTGTTGTTATGTTAATGAATTGTGGATTGAATTCCTTGAGTTGGTCTATATTGCGAAAGAGCGATACGGTACCATTGCCTTTTAATGGTGGTAATACCTCAAATGAGAAACGCCTCTCCGTAGTACCGTCGTTCAGAAGTGTCTTTATGTCCATACTTTACTGTGCATTTGGCTACAAAGTTAGCAAATAAAAGTGAGAAAACGGGGCTTATAGACTGATAAGTTTACGCATATAGAGAATGTATTACCCATCGATAGTGCTTTTGGAAAGTCCTTTTTTGTTAGAATGGTAGACGTTGTTTGGAGAATAAAGTGTATCTTTGCACATATAAAAAAGTGTATCTGTTTAAGATACAGAACCATTTAGAGTAATTCCAAATAGCGAAGATTTATGAATATACTTAAGTTTAAGCCACTGCTGAAAACAACCATTTGGGGCGGAGAAAAGATTGTTCCGTTCAAACATTTGGACAGTAATGAGAAGCAAGTAGGCGAAAGTTGGGAAGTTTCAGGTGTGAAAGACAATGAGAGTATAGTTGCTGAAGGCGACTATGCAGGTTGGAAACTAAATGATCTTGTTGCCTCTTTGAAGGATAAGTTAGTGGGAAAAGAGAACTACGAACGCTTTGGTAATGAGTTTCCTCTGCTTGTTAAGTTTATCGATGCACGTCAGCAACTCTCTATTCAGGTACATCCAACTGATGAACAGGCACAGGCTTTGGGTAAGAGTAGGGGTAAAACGGAGATGTGGTACGTTATGAAGTCAGATGCTGATGCCTCTTTACGAAGTGGCTTGAAGCAGCAGATTACCCCTGAAGAGTATACAGCGATGGTGGAGAACGATACCATTACAGATGCTCTGGCAGAGTATTCTGTTAAAGAAGGTGACGTGTTCTTCCTTCCTGCAGGGCGTATTCACTCTATCGGTACTGGTTGTTTCTTGGCTGAGATACAGGAAACAAGCGACATTACTTACCGTATTTACGATTTCAAACGCAAGGATAAAGAAGGAAACTATCGACAGTTGCACACGAAAGAGGCTGCCGCATGTATAGATTATACGGTCTATCCAGACTACAGAACAAAGTATGAACCACGGAAGGATGAGCCAGTTGAGTTGGTTCGTTGTCCTTATTTCACCACGTCTGTATACGATCTTACGGAACCAATGACGATAGATTATAGTGACTTAGACTCCTTTGTAATCTTCGTAGGCTTGTCTGGTAGTGGCGAGATAACGGATGCTGAAGGGAACGTTACTCCTTTCCAGGCAGGCGAAAGTGTTCTTTTACCCGCTACAATGACAACTGTGAAGGTCTCTGGAACAATCAAGTTCCTGGAGTCATATGTGTAAGACAGAACTCTTACTCGCTACTTTTGATAGCTTGAAAGCCAAGTTTAGGGTTGTAGGAAATATCTTAACAGTTTTTACTTTGGCTACGATAGGAAAGTAGGAGATAATTTTTAAAATCTTGTTTTGTAACCATCAGAATGCCAGTTGGTTATAAAAGGCAAAATAAAAGATGCCCTTTTGCGTTGCAAAAGGGCATCTTTTACACATCAAAAGGGCATGTTTTGCAATGCAAAAGGGCACCTTTTACAATGCAAAAGAGCATCGTTTAAAAGCAGGTTGTGATATTATTTTACATAAACCACGTAGTATCTCGATCTTGTTTGTCAACTTTTGGGTTGAAATCAACTGATTTGTACCTTGTCAGAGTACTATTCTTCCTTGCTTGTTACGGCTATTTTCCCTTATTTCTTATCATCATCTTTTGTCTCAGTGGGTGCAGAAGATGCCTCAACCTCATTCAGTTTGTGCTCTTTAGTGACGTAACGTTGCCAGTAAGCAATGATGAGTGTTGTTAGAGGTAGGGCTATGATAAGTCCAATAAAGCCTAACAGGGCACCCCAAACAGAAAGGGAAAGAAGCAGAATAGCAGGGTTCAAACCCATTGCCTTACCCATGATCTTTGGCGTTATCACCATGTCCATCAGTACTTGAACAATGGCAAAGACAGCTAAAGCAGAGCCAAATATGATCCAAAAGTTCTGCCCTGTGTCTGCAGCCTTTAGTAAAGCAAGAAACGCAGTAGGGATAAGTGCAAAGGTATGGAGATAAGGTATAAGATTCAAAATACCTATAAGGATTCCCATACCGATAGCCATCGGGAAGTCAATGATTGTAAAGCCGATGCAGAAGAGGATTCCCAGACACAGCGAAACCAATCCTTGTCCACGTATATAGTTGTTCAATTCACGTTCAACATCCTTTGCTAAACCAGCCCAGAAAGGGCGTACGTTCTTGGGAAATATCTTTATCCAGTTCTCTGTTAGTGTCTCATAATCGAGCAAAATAAAGAACATATAGAGTAAAGTAATGACCGATGCGATGATAGAAATGACTATACTTGCCGTCTGACCGATTACCGAAAACAGCTTGGGCATGGCAGTTTTAATGGTATTTGTGAAGTCTGGACTCTTCAGATACTTCTCTATTTGTTCCTGGTTCTCCAAGATCCACCGTTGAATGATAGCTGTGATGTTGCTTGTATGGGCTGTTTCATGCACATATCGGTTGATGATATGGGTGAAACGGTCCACCTGATCGAGCATAGGAGGTATGATAAACATGAAGATTGCCGTGATGATAGCTACAACAAAGGCAAGTGTTACGATAATGCTTATTGCTCTTCCAGGTACGTGTAGTTTGTATTGTACGAACTTTACGATAGGGTAGAGCAGGTAAGCAAGGAACCATGCAATGAAAAATGGTAGTAAAACTTCTGATAGTCCTTTGATAATCAAAAACACAGCAACGGCTGCAAGCGCCATCAATGACCATCGAATGAATTTATCGAATGTGATAACTTGTGGCATAAAGTATTATCCTTTTAAAATCATTTTTTCTCTTCTTTGAGGGCCTTTTGGTAACATTCTCGGCATAAAGGCTCATATTCTTGTTGCTCTCCAAGCATGACACGATGGTCATCAGCTATGAGCCGATGGCTGACATAGGCCAATGCGCCACACTTTACACAGATGGCATGTACCTTAGTTACTTCATCTGCAACAGCCACAAAGTGCAGGTATTGGACCAAAAGGAACACCTTTGTAGTCCATATCCAGTCCTGCTACGATGACGCGGACACCATTGTTTGCCAGTTGATTGCATACATCCATGAGCCCATCATCTAAGAACTGAGCTTCATCTATGCCCACAACGTCAATGTCTGAAGCAAGGAGTAGAATGTTACCAGAGGAATCAATGGGGGTTGAACGTATGGTGTTCTGGTCATGACTGACAACGTTTTCTTCCGAATAACGTGTGTCAATGGATGACTTAAAGATCTCAACTCTCTGCTTAGCGAACTGTGCTCGCTTCATACGTCGGATGAGTTCTTCTGTCTTACCAGAGAACATACTTCCGCAAATAACCTCTATACGTCCCCTTCGACGTCTCTCTCCATTTAAATTATCCATAGATATCATATGTTATGCAAAGATAAATAAAAATCCTAAGAACAGTTAATTGTTCGAGGTTAAATGACTAATGAGTAGTTTTTTATTGCCTTATTTATATATTAAAAGGCTTTGCTAAGGGATTTGATAGTTGTGTAAAAAAGCCTAATTTATTTTGGCTTCTTTGTGTTTTACTATACATTTGCAGCCGATATATGGGAATATTATACCTTGTACCGACGCCGGTTGGAAACATGGAGGACATGACACTCCGTGCAATCAGAATCCTTAAGGAAGCTGATCTAGTTTTGTGTGAAGATACGCGGACCTCTGGTATCTTACTGAAACACTTTGAAATAAAGAATCATCTGATGTCTCATCATAAGTTTAATGAGCACAGTACGTCTGCAGGAATAGTCAATCGATTGAAAGCAGGAGAAACTATTGCGCTCATTTCGGATGCTGGTACGCCTGGAATCAGTGACCCTGGCTTCTTTCTTGCACGTGAAGCGGCAGCCAATGGCATCACTGTTCAGACTCTTCCAGGGGCTACAGCCTTTGTTCCTGCATTGGTTTCAAGTGGTCTTCCATGTGATCGTTTCTGCTTTGAAGGCTTCTTGCCACAGAAGAAAGGACGTAAAACACAGTTGGAAAGTCTATCAGACGAAACGCGAACAATGGTTTTCTATGAGTCTCCTTATCGTGTAGTGAAAACCTTAGAACAGTTTGCTGAGGTCTTTGGAGCCGAACGACAGGTTAGTTGTTGTAGGGAAATATCAAAGATTCATGAGGAAAGTGTGCGTGGAACGTTGGCTGATGTCATTGCTCACTTCAAGGAAACAGAACCGCGTGGTGAGTTTGTTATTGTCGTCGCAGGCAAAGAAAAGGTTAAAAGTTCTGATAAAAACAAAGTAAATAGATAATAAAGAAGAGAACTGATAAAAACGAATAATTATGAAAAAGCTATTAATTCTGGCAGCATGTGGTGTCTTTGCACTTGCATCCTGCAACCAAGACAAGAAGTCAGCTCTTAACTCAGCTGATGTTCAAAATGACTCTTTACGCGCTATTATAGACGCACGTGATAATGAAATTAATGACATGATGAGTACACTGAATGATATTCAGCAAGGCTTTTCTGATATTAATGCAGCAGAGAATCGTGTAACAATCGCTAAGGATGGCGAACGTGCAGATAAGGCAGCACAAGTAAAAGAGAACATTCAGTTCATTGCTCAGCGCATGAAAGAGAACCGTGAACTCATCAAAAAGCTACAGCAGCAGTTGCGTGAGACTGGCTTTAAGGGTGAGGCTATGAGAAAAACTCTCGCACAATTGACTACTCAGTTGGGCCAGAAGGAGGCTGAATTGAAGAAACTTCGTGCTGAGCTTGATTCAAAGAATATTCACATTAAGGAACTTGATGAGACTATTACAGGCTTAAATACTGACGTAACGAATCTGAAGACCGATAAGGAAAACTTGACAACTGAGAAGGAAAACCTTACTAAGGAGAAAGAGAATCTTCAGACAGAGAGCAACCAGAAGACTGAAACTATCAATACTCAAGATAGACAACTGAATACTGGTTGGTACGTATTCGGTACAAAGAGCGAGCTGAAAGCACAGCGAATCCTCGATGGAGGTAAGGTTTTACAGGGCTCATTCAACAAAGGTTACTTCACAAAGATTGATATCCGTGTTACGAAGGAGATTAAACTTTATAGTAAGAGTGCGCGTCTTTTGACTTCTCACCCAAGCAACAGTTACTCACTTACAACGGATACTAACGGTCAGTATGTACTTCGTATCTCTGATCCACAGACCTTCTGGAGTACAAGTAAGTATCTTGTTATCCAGGTTCGATAAGGTAATTGCATAATAGAAAGAGGCATTCTCACATACGAGGATGCCTCTTTTTTTGTTTAATAGTTACTATTGTTGTGATGGTAAAGTAATATTACAGATTCGATTATGTAAGGATGAAGAGAATGAAAGGATTTTGATTTTTTTTGGTTTTGCAACCTTCACATTCCCAGATAGTTACAGATAGGCTTTTAAAAGGGCATGTTTTGCGTTGTAAAAGGGCGTCTTTTACACTTCAAAAGGGCATCTTTTAGATTGCAAAAGGTGCCCTTTTACTTTGCAAAAGACGCCCTATTAAAATTCAAATAGTATTTTGTTTTACAAAAAGAGGATGTTTCCTGTTCTGAATTTGTGTGTGAAGTAATGGCTTCTTACTTCCTTCTTTCCTGGAAGAAGCGTTGCATGAGCGCCTTACATTCCTCTTCCATCACACCATATGTGACGTTAGCCTTAGGGTGAAAAGCCTTAGGAGCATACTCGTGATAACCACGCTTGTCATCGCGACAGCCATATACTATACGCTGAAGTTGTGCCCATCCGATGGCACCAGCGCACATAATGCAAGGTTCTACAGTCACGTATAGCGTGCAATCTTGCAGATATTTCCCTCCCAACGCATTGGCAGCCATAGTTATAACCTGCATTTCTGCATGCGCCGTAACGTCGTTGAGCGTCTCGGTAAGATTATGGGCACGAGCGATGATGCGGTCTTTGCACACAACGACTGCGCCCACTGGGATTTCACCTTCTTTATATGCAGTTTCTGCTTCGGCTAATGCCCGCTGCATATAGTATATGTCTTTCTTTTCTTGCTCTTGCATACTCATACTGCAAAAATACGAGTTTTATTTTGATTTTACGAAAGATTATCCTAACTTTGCGCTGTAATAAAAATGTAAGAAAGGTGCATGGCTTTGCATAATGATATAGGGCGGTGGGGAGAAGACGTTGCTGTAAGTTATCTTCAGCAGCAAGGCTATGTCATTTTGCATCGAGATTGGAGCTATAGGCATCGTGATTTAGATATTGTAGCCATAGATAAAGGCACACTTGTTATCATCGAAGTGAAGACACGTCGTGATGAACGTTATGCCAATGCCGATGAGGCTGTGACCCCACAGAAGGTCCGTTCGTTGTCCATCGCTGCCAATGCGTATGTCAAACAGTATGGTATCAGCCTTGATATTCGCTTTGATATCATCACAATAGTAGGTCAACCCACGGACATTCATGAGGTAAGACAGGTTAAAGATGCCTTTCTTCCTTTCATATAAAAGTACGAGGATAAATGAAGATAATAGACGCAATGTTAGGCTTTCTGAAGCCATCTGCTGAGAAAAAGCCTGATGTGAAGGTTATTCGTCTTGACTCTGTAGATAGTACAAAACAGCTATCTGCGGACTTACGTACCTACAGAGAATGAACCAATGACGGTTGTTGTGGCTGATTATCAATCGGCAGGACGCGGTCAAGGTACTAACACTTGGGAGAGTGAAGAGGGTAAGAATCTCCTCTTTTCAGTCCTTGTTCATCCTGTGATGATACCCGTTCGGAGTCAGTTCTTACTCTCTGAAGCTGGTGCTTTGGCTTTAAGAGACGCTTTACCAGATGAGATAAAGGATGAAATTCGGCTGAAATGGCCGAATGATATCTATTGGAAAGACAAGAAACTCAGTGGAACTCTGATAGAAACAAAGCTGGGTGGCGGTCATATAAAGGATTGTATCTTTGGCGTTGGACTGAATGTTAATCAGTCAATGTTCCATAGTGATGCACCTAATCCAGTCTCTCTTTGCCAGATTTTAGGGCATGAAGTGGAAAAAGAAGAGCTCTTGAATAAAATAATAAAGAAGTTTTCGGAGTTCTATCATTTGTTAGAGATGGGTGGATACAATGATATCAGTGCGATGTATCACGATGTCTTGTATCGCCGAGGAGGCTTTCATAAGTTCCGGGATACCGATGGCGAGTTTGAAGGAGCAATCGTTGAAGTAGAAGATGATGGGCATCTTATCCTTCGTGACCGCAGTGGTATGATTCGTGAATATCAGTTTAAAGAAGTAGAATTTATTATTAATTGAGCGAGTAGGAGATTGAGTGAGGATTGAAAGAGAATGCCATGAAAGCTATTTATATTGGCTGATGAGCGCATGAAACGAAAATTATTATTTAGTCAAAGTGTGTATCGTATATGGTATAAACTCCTCTAATACCTTAAACATCTTAACTCCCTAGATAAAAAACAGTAAGTTATGGCAAGATTTAAAAGAATCTTATTAAAGCTCTCTGGTGAGAGTCTAATGGGCAAACAAGGCTTTGGTATTGATCCAGAACGTCTTGATGACTATGCCAAACAGATAAAAGAAGTACATGATATGGGTGTACAGATCGGTATTGTCATAGGTGGTGGCAATATATTCCGTGGTCTTAGCGGTAGTCAGAAAGGCTTTGACCGTGTGAAAGGAGACCAGATGGGGATGTGCGCAACCGTCATTAACTCCCTTGCACTTAGTTCTGCGTTGGAAGCTATAGGTGCAAAAGCCAAGGTGTTGACCGCTATTCGTATGGAACCTATTGGTGAATACTATAGCAAATGGAAAGCTATTGAGGCTATGGAAGCCGGGAGTATCTGTATCTTCTCTGCTGGGACGGGTTGTCCTTACTTCACAACTGACACGGGTTCAAGCCTTCGTGGTATTGAAATAGAGGCTGACGTAATGCTGAAAGGGACACGTGTTGATGGCATTTATACCGCCGATCCAGAGAAAGATCCTACTGCAACGAAGTTCTCAGACATTACTTATGATGAAATATATAACAAGGGTTTGAAGGTGATGGACCTCACTGCAACAACCATGTGTAAGGAAAATAACCTGCCTATCTACGTCTTTAATATGGATGTTGTTGGCAATTTAAAGAAAGTAATGGATGGTGAAAACATTGGAACCTTAGTACATAATTAATAAAATAATACAAGTCAAATGAAAAAAAGACAATTCTTAACTCTCATTTTTCCCTGTTGGTGAGTATAGTCGCTATGGGACAACAGAACCCTGTACATGTTTCTGTACAGCAGAAGCGTGTGTCTCCAACAGAGGTTGATATCATTTTTGCAGCTAAGATCGCATCAGGTTGGCACGTATATTCCACTGGTCTGCCAGCTGGAGGTCCTAACTCCACTGTTCTGCGTTTGGATAATGCGGAAGGTGTAAGCCCTGTTGGCAAGCTCACTGCCCATGGAAAAGAGCTGAATGTATTTGATAAAGCTTTTGATATGAAGCTCCGTTATTTTGAAAATAGCGTCAGCTTCGTTCAACGTTATAAGATAACTGCTAAGACATACAGCATAAAAGGTTATTTGGAATACAGTACCTGTAATGAAGAAATGTGTATGCCTCCAATGCAGGTGGAGTTCAACTTCAAAGGGAATGGCCCTGCTTCTGCTCCTGCAGCAGCACCTTCAGACGTAGAAAAAAAAACGACTGACGCAGCTGTAGCTGCCCCAACAGAAGCTGAAGGAACAGCTGCTTTGTCAGCAATGACGGCAGATACTACTAAGAATGTGACTGCTTCAACAGCTGATTCTGCAGCGAGTGTAGCACCAGCTGCTACCTCTGGGACAAATGATTCAGACCTTTGGCAACCTGTAATCAAGGAGTTGAAGGCCTTTAATACCGCTCAAAACACTGACAATGCCTCACTATGGTATATCTTCTTTATGGGTATTGTCGGTGGTTTGGTTGCTCTTTTGACACCATGTGTATGGCCTATTATCCCGATGACTGTAAGCTTTTTCCTCAAAAGAGCCAAGGATGACCGTAAGAAAGGTATCCGTGATGCAGTGACATACGGACTCTCTATCATTGTCATTTACATGGGTTTGGCAACGATTGTGACAGCTGCTTTCGGCCCACAGAAGCTGAATGAGCTTGCAACAAATGCACCTTTCAATATCTTCTTCTTCCTTTTGTTGGCTGTATTTGCCTTCAGTTTCTTCGGATGGTTCGAACTTCGACTACCTTCTTCATGGGGAAATGCTGTTGATAACAAGGCTGCTGCAACGACAGGACTGTTCTCAATCTTCCTGATGGCATTCACTTTGTCACTCGTAAGCTTCTCTTGTACAGCACCAGTAGTAGGACTTCTTCTCGTACAGGCAGCCACAAGTGGCGATTGGGTAGCACCTGCTGTGGGAATGTTTGGCTTTGCTTTGGCTCTTGCCTTGCCTTTCACACTCTTTGCTCTCTTCCCATCTTGGTTGAAGCAGGCACCAAAATCAGGTTCATGGATGAATATGGTCAAGGTTGTTCTTGGCTTTGTTGAACTTGCATTCTCGCTGAAGTTCCTTTCAGTTGCCGACCTTGCATATGGCTGGCATATACTTGATCGTGAGACATTCCTTTCTATTTGGATAGCACTCTTTGCACTTCTCGGTTTGTATCTCATTGGTAAACTCAAGTTCCCACATGACGATCCCGATCAAAGCAATGCCAGTTCCTGCAATTATGTTAGGACTTTGTTCGTTGGCTTTCTCCGTTTATATGCTTCCTGGGCTTTGGGGCGCACCTTGTAAGGCTGTCAGTGCTTTTGCTCCTCCTATCAATACGCAGGATTTTAACCTTGCTCCACAGACTGTTCATGCACAGTATACTGACTATGAAGAGGGTATGCGTGCTGCTGCAGCAGCTGGTAAGCCTGTGCTTGTGGACTTTACTGGTTTCGGATGTGTCAACTGTCGTAAGATGGAGGCAGCCGTTTGGACTGATTCACGAGTAGCTGAGAAGCTCATGAAGGACTATGTTCTCATTTCACTTTATGTGGATGACAAGACTCCATTGAAGCAACCTGTTGAGGTGAAGCGTCCTGATGGCACCATGCGTACGCTCCGTACGGTGGGTGACAAGTGGAGTTATTTAGAGGAAACAAAGTTCGGTTACCTTGCACAACCATTCTATGTACCACTTGATAATCAAGGAAAACCGTTGAACGGGAGCTTCAGTTACAAAGAGGATATACCCGGTTATCTTGATTTCCTCAACAAAGGACTCGAGAATTATCAGGCAAAACGATAATATTCGTTGGACTTCTGCTGCACTGTGTTCAGCATAATGCTGGTCGAAGGCAGGTAACGAGAGGTCCTATTGAAAGTAAAATGGCACAAAGGCAACCGTCCTCTGTGCTATTTTATTATGTATAACACTTTAGTATTGTTTGCTATTTAAATCCCACTGATACTGTTTCATTGGACGAATGATAATACTATTGATGTAAAATAACTTCATTATTGATTTTTCGAAAGACGCCCTTTTGCGTTGTAAAAGATGCCCTTTTACCATGCAAAAGGTGCCCTTTGATGTGCAAAAGATGCCCTTTTGAAGCGCAAAAGGGCATCTTTCACAAGCCTGTTTGTAACAGTTTGATTATCTGTTCGTTACAAACTCGTTTTGAATGTGTTTTTGTCTGTTTCCTCAATATTCGCAGTTCTCTTTCTGTAATATTATTTCTTAATAGTTTTTTTAGTCTTCTGAGATAGTTTCTACATAGACTTACCAGGTTGTGAAAGTGTAAAAATGAAAATTCCAAAGAGTGCATGTAAAGAATGGGGAAACATGGGTTTGAAATGCTTTGTGATTGATAAAAAAATGTAGAAAAAAATGAAGTTTTTTTATTATAATTTATTGACTTATTGTTTTTTTCTATCTTTGCGAAGTGATATTATTATCATAATCATTAATCTGAGAGCTATGCCTGCATGCCTTTGAATACTAATTATTACTTATGAGAAAACTAATACTTGTCTTCGGTCTGTTATGCATTGGGTTAACACTTTGTGCCCAATCAATCTCTGGTGTTGTTCTTGACAGCCAGGAAAAGCCATTGCCTTATGCCAATGTTGTTGTCCTATCGGCAAAGGATTCAGCCTTTGTCGTTGGTACGATAACCGATGAAAAAGGAAAATTCCGTGTGGATAAAGCCGCCGTGGGGGATATTCTGAAGGTCTCTTTCATTGGTTATGAACCTTATGTCACAACTCTTTACACCCTTGATGCACTGACAATAGTATTGAAAGAAGATGCTCATCTAATGGCAGAAGTGGTTGTTAAAGGGAATGTTCCTCAACATAAACTTACCATAGAGGGTGTACAGACGAATGTAGAAAACACGCTCTTGAGCAAGTTAGGTACTTGTGAGGATGTCCTGACACATATCCCTGGGTTGACAAAGCAGCGAAATGGTTATGAAGTCTTTGGCAGGGGCGCACCTATTATATATATAAACGGAAGGTTGATGCGTGATGGTGCAGAGTTGGAAAGACTGAAGTCGAGCGACATCAAGAGTGTTGAGGTAATAACAAACCCAGGTGCTAAGTATAATGCAGCAGTAAAGGCTGTTGTGAAAATACGTACAAGAAGGTACAGGGGGACGGTTTCGGATTTGATGTTAGATCGTCCTACTACCAGTCGGAAAACGTTGATCTTTCAGACAGACTGAACTGGAATTACCGGCATAAACGCTTAGATGTGTTTGGTAGTCATGGTTATACGCTTGATAATGGTTATTATCCCAGTACGATAACAACAGTTGTTCGCACTGATACACTATGGAATCAGAAGCTTGAACAAGATACACGGGAGAAGGCAATATACTTTAAGAATACGCTCGGAGCTGACTATCAGTTGAATGATAGTAACTCCATTGGTTTTAAATATACTGTCAATTTTCGTCATGAGTCGCCTAAACCGAATAATATCAGTAGTGACGTGACTGCTGACGGTGTGTTTTATGACCATCTTAACACATTGTCTGTGCGCAAGGAAACTTATAAACCAGCCCACTTCCTGAATCTTTATTACGTAGGAAAGGTGGGGAAGATGGATGTTGATATGAATGTTGACTACCTCTATAACAACTCACGTGACAACACATCGACACATGAACAAAGTCAGAGTAGAACCAGTCGTACTGTCACTTCTAACCATTTGGAACGTAACAGGCTCTTTGCTTCTAAGCTAACGCTTGGTTATCCGCTTCTCGGAGGCAATCTGTCGGCAGGTGCAGAGTACACCTATACGAACCGTAATGACGATTACATTAATCCTGAACATTATGTCCCCACATCGTATGCACAGCTGAAAGAGTCGAACATCGCACCTTTTGTGGAATATACTCATATGCTTCCTATCTGCCAGCTGACCGTAGGATTACGGTGGGAAAACACCCGTTTTAACTACTATGAAGACGGACAACACGTTCCTTCTCAGAGCCGTTCGTTCAGTAATCTCTTCCCGAGTATCTCCGCAGCAACGCAAATAGGTAATGTGCAACTCCAACTTGCATATGCTGCAAAGACACGTCGCCCGTCGTACAGTCAGCTGAGTAATAATGTCAGCTATGGTAATCGCTTCCTTCTTCAGTCGGGTAATCCACTTTTGAAGCATGAGTATATCCATACCATCTCTCTGGGTGGTGCATGGAAATTCATACAGTTTGGTGTTGCTTACAACGATCGTCGTAATGCAATAGTGTTCTGGAGCAATCAGGATAGGAACAGTTCTTCCATCTCACGGTTGACCTTCAGGAACCTTCTTAGTATAAAAAATGTGATGGCAAAACTTGCTTTTAGTCCAAAGATAGGTATTTGGAATCCTGAAGTCAGTTTCCTTATGAAGAAGCAATGGCTTAATCTTCAGACAGATATCCAGACGTATAAGCTGAACAAACCAATCCTTAAGTTTGTCTTCAATAATACGTTTGACTTCGGAAAAGGCTGGATCTTTGATATGGAGTCATATTTTGTGAGGAAAGGAGATGATGAAGTTGGATCCATGGTGAGCAATACTGGGGCAGTTGATGTGTCTCTTTCAAAGTCGTTCCTAAAGGATTGTCTCACGCTTCGGTTGGGTGGAACAGACTTGTTCCATACTGTTAAAGAAGGTGGAACAGCATATACAGGAGTCATGGAGACAAGTCAATTGAGCACATATGACAGTCGTCAGCTTGTCTTTACCGTTACATATAGATTTAATTCAGCACGCAGTAAATACAAGGGAAAGGGTGCTGGTAATGCTGAAAAGCAGCGATTGTAAGTACAAAAGTATTACTTTCGAGCTGTGAAAGTATAAGTAAGAAACACGTTTTAATGCAACAAAATAGCGCCTTCCACTATCGTGAAAGGCGCTATACTTATTCTTTAAAATGATGTTTCGTTATTGTTGTTTCGGTTCAGGGTCATCTACTTCTGTGAAATCAACATATTCTCCTTCGCTATCAGGGATGACTTGTTTGTTTCTTTTCTCTATCGGACGATTGTCAGTGACCGTATTTCCTTTCGTTTCAGTGCCCTCTTGTTGGTCATAAGGGTTGAATTGTCGGCGCGTACGCTTTATCTGCTTGTAAAAAGTATAGGCAATCCACAAGATCAAAGCAAGGAAAAAGATAAAGAAAAAGAGCGCAAACTTCAGAAGAAAAGTTATAAATGCTACCATGACTTTAAGTGTTTTAGTTTCTTATTCTTTAGCCCTTAGCTGTTGAAGGCTTGGCAATGATAGAAAGAATCACATACCATGCAATGATAATAGCAAAGGAAGTGATGCCAAAGACAAGGAGAAGAGGAATGCAAGTGAGTAGGAAAATATACTTAATCTCGTTGCCTTTCCAACCCCATTGTTTGAACTTCAAGGCAAACATTGGGATCTCTGACACCAGTAACCATGAACTGATAGCAATCCCAATGAGTACTATATAAAGCATCCAGTCATGGTTTTCCATCTTATTACCAACCCCAACGAGGAGTGAACCCCAGAAAAGTGCGTTGGCAGGAGTCGGTAGTCCGATGAAACCCAATGCTTGTCGCTCGTCAAGATTGAACTTTGCAAGGCGTAAAGCAGAGAAAGCTGCCATGATATAGGCCACAAAAGGCAAGTAATCACGTAGTGGTTCAAGCATTGTTGGGTATGCCATGACCTGCAATTGACTGAAGATTATTGTTGAAGGAGCCACACCGAAGGTGACATCATCAGCCAATGAATCAAGCTCTTTGCCTATTGGTGAACTGACATGGAGCAACCTTGCCGTCATACCATCAAAGAAATCGAATACCGCACCGATGATAATCCATAGCAAAGCCATCTCTATGTTTCCGCCAAAAGCAAATGCAGTGGCAATACAACCAGAGATGAGGTTGCAACAAGTAATGCTGTTTGGGATATGTTTCTTCATTACTTTTGCTTATTTTTGAGGCTTAAGCTTGGCAATAACTGTCTGGTCACCTGTCGTGGCTTGCCCCATTTTGACACATACTTCAGAGCCAACAGGGAGGAAAATGTCCACACGACTGCCTAATTTAATGAACCCTAAGTGTTCATCAATGTAGCAATCTTCACCTTCTTTGGCGTAAGTAACAATGCGACGGGCCATGGCTCCTGCAATCTGTCGGCATAAAACGTCTGTGCCATCAGGTGTTGTGATGATCGTATCAGCATGTTCGTTCTCTTCACTTGCCTTAGGTAGCCATGCTTTATGGAAGTTCCCGTCGAAGTGTTTGACTGACTTTACAACACCATCAACAGGAAACCAGTTTGCATGAACATTCCATAGACTCATGAAAATGGATATCATTAAACGACGATCGTGAAAGTATTCATGCTCATCAACCTCTTCTATAACAACAATATGCCCATCTGCAGGTGCTACAACAATACCTTCTGTGTCCTCACTTCCGAAATAACGGATAGGGCAACGGTAGAAATTAAGAACTATACCGTAGATGGTACCGAAGACAACTGCAAATATCCAAAATGGTATCTTTGATGGAACTGCAAACCAAAGAATCAGTGCAATGAGAGCTAAACAGATGGCTCCATAGAGCAAAGTGTTGGTCCCTTCACGATGAATTCTTATCTTTTTGAGTTTCTTTTTTATTTTCCCCATGGTCGATAAACGACGAATTTGTTTGTTGCAAGGTACTCCTTTTTTGTTATTTGCACAAATTTTCACTCTCATTCTTTTGGATATGTCGGCTTTTCATAGTAACTTTACACCTCAAAAAAGTATTAACTAATGGAAGATTTCGTACATTTACACGTTCATACCAATTACTCTATTCTTGATGGTCAGTCTAAAGTGACTCGCTTAGTGGATAAGGCTATTGCTGATGGGATGAAGGGTATGGCTATTACTGACCATGGTGTAATGTTCGGAATCAAGGAATTCTCTGATTATTGTGCCAAGATAAATAAGGAAAGGAAAGCTAAAGGGGGAGGAACCTTTCAAGCCAATCTTTGGCTGTGAGATGTATGTTGCACGTCGTTCAATGCATGATAAAGAGAAAGATAAGCATGATAATTCAGGCTATCACCTTATTGTATTAGCTAAGAATTACAATGGCTATAAGAATCTTATCAAGCTTGTTTCACATGCGTGGGTTGATGGTTACTACTATAAACCACGTACAGATCGTGAGGAATTAGAGAAATATCACGAAGATCTGATAGTCTGTTCTGCTTGTATTGCAGGTGAAGTGCCAAATAAAATAATACGTGGAGATATAGAAGGAGCACGAGAAGCTTGTGAATGGTACCATCGAGTGTTTGGTGATGATTATTATTTGGAGCTACAAAGGCATGAAGTAAAGGATCCAACATTGGTAGCTAACCGTGAAGCTTACCCTCTACAACAGAAGGCAAACAAGGTGTTGATGCAGTTCGCAAAGGAGTATGGGATCAAACTTGTGTGTACAAATGACTGCCATTTTGAGGATAAAGAGACTGCAGAAGCACATGATCACTTGCTCTGTTTGTCAACGAATGAGGATCTTGATGACCCTAAACGAATGCGTTATTCAAAGCAGGAGTGGTTTAAACACGTCAAGAGATGAATGAAGTGTTCTCTGATGTGCCTGAAGCCATGGCTAATACGTTGGAGATTCTTGATAAAATAGAAACCTATAGTATCGATCATGGACCTATAATGCCTTTCTTCCCCATACCTGAAAGCTTTGGAACTGAGGAAGAATGGGAAAAGAAATTCACTGAAGCAGACCTATATAAGGAGTTTACGACGGATGAAAATGGGCTGAATCCATTGTCTGAGGAGGAAGGAAAGAAGGTTATTGCTCGCTTGGGAGGTTATGAAAAGATTTATCGAATCAAGTTTGAAGCTGACTATTTGGCTAAGTTAGCTTATGATGGAGCCAAGAAATTGTATGGTGATCCATTGTCAGAAGAGGTGAAAGAGCATATCCGTTTTGAGCTTCATGTAATGAAACGATGGGTTTCCCTGGGTACTTCTTGATAGTACAGGACTTCATTAACGCTGCTCGTGAGGACTTAGGAGTAATGGTTGGACCAGGGCGTGGCTCTGCTGCAGGGTCAGTTGTAGCTTATTGTTTAGGCATTACAAAGATAGATCCTCTTAAATATGACTTGCTGTTTGAGCGTTTCTTAAACCCTGATCGTGTCAATCTCCCCTGATATTGATACGGATTTTGATGATGATGGGCGTGGACGAGTGCTGCAATGGGTAATGGATAAGTATGGTCATGAGAATTGTGCACATATCATTACCTATTCAACTATGGCAACGAAGAACTCCATTAAGGATGTTGCACGTGTTGAGAAGCTACCTTTGGATGTGTCAAATGCTCTCTGTAAGGCTATCCCAGAACGGTTACCAGATGGCATGAAGATGAATCTAACGAATGCCATTAAGTGTACTCCACAGCTGCAAGATGCTGAAGTTAGTGAAGATATACGTGAGCGTAACACCATTAAGTATGCAAAGATGCTGGAAGGAACTGTGCGTGGTACGGGTATTCATGCTTGTGGTTTTATTATCTGTCGTAATCCTATTGACGACTGGGTACCGGTGTCAACGGCAACAGATCCAGACTTTCCCGAGAAGAAAGTGCCGGTAACTCAGTATGATGGACATGTTATTGAGTCTACAGGTCTTATCAAAATGGACTTCTTAGGACTGAAGACTTTGTCTGAATTGAAGGAGGCTTGTAAGGTTATTAAGCAGACAACTGGTGATGTTATCGACCTTGATAATATCCCGATTGATGATGAACTTACATATCAACTCTATCAGCGTGGACAGACAATTGGTACTTTCCAGTTTGAATCTGCTGGTATGCAGAAGTATCTTCGAGAACTACATCCAACTGTATTTGAGGACCTTATAGCCATGAATGCTCTCTATCGTCCAGGTCCAATGGATCATATTCCAGACTTTATCAAGCGTAAGAATGATCCTTCTTTGGTGAAGTATGATATCCCATGTATGGAGAAGTACCTTAAGGATACTTATGGTATAACGGTTTATCAAGAGCAAGTTATGCTTTTAAGTAGGCAATTAGCCAACTTTACTCGTGGTGAAAGTGATGCACTTCGTAAGGCTATGGGTAAGAAAAAGAAGGCTATTGTAGATCAAATGAAGCCGAAGTTCATCAAGCAAGGGCAGGAGAATGGTCATGATCCACAGGTGTTAGAGAAGATATGGAGTGACTGGGAGAAGTTTGCAAGTTATGCTTTAATAAGTCACATGCTACTTGTTATTCATGGGTTGCTTATCAAACTGCTTACTTAAAGGCCCATTATCCAGCAGAGTACATGGCTGCTTTGATGACTCGAAGGTTCAGTCAGATAACTGAGATTACCAAGCTGATGGAAGAGTGTAAGGCTATGAAGATAGCTACACTTGGTCCCGATGTAAATGAAAGTCAGATAGGGTTTGGTGTTAACAAGCATGGTGAGATACGTTTCGGTCTGTCTGCAATAAAGGGAATGGGTGCCAGTGCTGCAGAGAGTATTGTACGTGAGCGGGAGGCAAATGGTCCCTATAAGGACATCTATGACTTTGCAGAACGTATTGATCTTAGTAATGTTAACCGTAAAGCTTTTGAGAGTCTTGCATACAGTGGAGGCTTTGATAGCTTTGGTTTACAGCGTGAACAATACTTCGGTGTTACAGGTAAAGGAGACTTATTCCTTGATACTATAGTCCGTTATGGGCAGCTCTTCCAGATGGAAAAGGCTGAACAACAGAATTCTTTGTTTGGTGGAATGGATGCTGTGGCAGTGATACATCCAGTGGCACCAAAGTCAGAAAAGTGGCCTACTATAGAGAAGTTGAACAAGGAACGTGAGCTTGTTGGTGTGTATTTGTCTGCACATCCATTAGATGAATATAGCGTTGTGTTGAGGAATATGTGTAATACGCATTGCTCACAGATTGGTCGTAATGCCGATATGACGCAGTTGTCGAAGACTGACGAAGTGACATTTGGCGGTATAGTAACAGCTGTTACGGAGCGATTCTCACAGAAAACCGGTAAGCCTTTTGGCTTTGTAACCATAGAAGACTTTGATGGTACGGGCGAATTAGCGCTCTTTGGCGATGATTGGGCACGATGGAATAACCTGTTAAAGGAGAACTATACCATCTTTGTTACAGCAAAATGTCAGCCTCGTTATCGTAATAATCCTTCTATGTTGGAGCTGAAAGTCCAGAATGTAGAGCAGCTTTACGATGTGAAAGCACATCGTTTGGAACGATTTACAATAACGGTTGATTCCGTGGCATTGGATGAAGAGTTGGTGTCAGAACTGTCAACCATCGTGGATGAGCATGTTGGGAATACCCGACTTTATATCCAATTGCGCACACCAGAGAACACTATGATTACGTTGCAGAGCCGCAATAAAGGTGTGAATGTAGACCGTAAGCTGATTGATTTCATTACTGCCAGTGACAAAATGGAGTTTAAGATCAATTAGAATGGCAATATAAAGTGGCACGGTCTTTGAAGATAAAGAATACATTATATAATCAATTATAAAAAAGAAAAGAATCATGGAAGTTAAGATTACAGCAGAAAACTTTGAGACTTATAAGAATGGTGACTTACCATTAGTAGTAGATTTGTGGGCAACTTGGTGTGGTCCATGTAAGATGGTTGGTCCTATCATCTCTGAACTTGCGGAAGATTATGACGGTAAGATCGTTGTTGGTAAGTGCGATGTTGAGGAGAATGATGATGTAGCAATAGAGTATGGTGTGCGCGCAATATCCCAACTATCCTCTTCTTTAAGGGTGGTGAGTTGGTTGATAAGTTTGTTGGTGCAGCCCCAAAGAATGTTCTTGATGAGAAGTTCAAGGCTCTGTTGTAAGCAGATTCGGGAACAATAAAAGAATTATTGAGTATAAGTAAAGCCATATCAGAGCCTCTCTTGAGGACTCTGATATGGCTTTCTTTTTTGCTCTTTTACTTCTATCTTTCTTGTGTTTAGATAGGTTTCTTTGTAAAACAAATTCCCTATTACTTTTTAAAAGGGCATCTATTGCATCGTAAAAGGGCACCTTTCACATTGTAAAAGGTGCCCTTTTGCTGTGTAAAAGATGCCCTTTTGAAGTGCAAAAGACGCCCTTTTACAAGCCTGTTTGTAAGTGTCTAATATCCTTATAGTTACAGTTGGTAAAAAAGAAGGATTCTCTCAGAAACATTCATCTTGGCATTCTGCGAGATGTAAGATTATTTCCTCGTTTATCAACTATCTTCTTCAACTGTTCCCTTTGTTCCCTCTTACTTGTTTCATACATAGGAATCTTGATGTAATTGTCACTGAGCTATCTTGCCTTATGAGCTATTAAGCAGGCATGATGATGACTTATTGAATCGGGAAAGTACTACGGTGTGTAACATTGTCTGGTAAGGATACTGTTAAAGAGAAGTGTTATGCAGTCCTCCTCTTTAGCATTTTAGCTTGCGAGTACCGTCAGCTTGTTCTTCAATCGTCACTTTTATGACATTCTCTGGGAGGATTTCCTCGATCAGTTCCGGCCATTCAAGAAGACAAAGGTTACCACTGTAGAAGTAGTCTTCATACCCCATGTCATATACTTCCTCAAGTTTCTTGATGCGATAGAAGTCGAAATGATAGATAGAATTCCCCTTTCCATCCGTATATTCATTGATGAGAGAGAACGTTGGTGAGGTAATGACATCCTTTACTCCTAAGGTTTCACACAATGCTTTGATGAAAGTTGTTTTCCCAGCTCCCATCTTTCCATAGAAAGCAAACACTTTTCCTTCACCCATCCTATTGATAAATTCCTTTGCAGCCTCTTGGATGGTGTCAAGGCTTTTAATAGTTATTTCCATTATAATTAAGCTTTTTGTTTTGCGTTATAAGCGTATGTTATCTCTTCCTTGGGCTGAGTGTTACCAACGGAACAATCATTTCTTCCATTGAGATACCTCCGTGTTGGAAGGTGTCTTTATAGTATGACACGTAGTAATTGTAGTTGTTTGGATAAGCAAAGAAAGAATCCCCAGTTGCAAAGACATAGCTTGTGCTGAGGTTAGGAGCAGGCAATTGTGCCTCTTGTGGCTTCTTGATAGTGAAGACTTCACGTGAGTCATAGTTCAGATTCTTCCCCAACTTATATCTAAGATTCGTATTTGTATTCCTGTCACCAATGATCTTTATGGGCTTTGTTGTCCTTATTGAACCGTGATCAGTGGTGATAACCACTTTGTAGTCAGACTGTGCCAACTCCTTGATTACATCCGCTAGCACACTATGCTGGAACCAACTGAGTGTGATTGAGCGGTATGCACTCTCGCTACTTGCCAACTCGCGTATCATCTTCATCTCTGTTCGGGCATGTGAGAGCATATCAATGAAGTTCACTACAAGTACGTTGAGGTTGTTCTGTGCAAGGTTTTTATACTGTTGCATGAACTTGTCAGCACCTGTAGAATCGTTTATTTTGTGATAAGAGAACTTATCATGTCGGCGGTAACGTTCAATCTGTGTTTGTATGAGTGGTTCTTCATTGAGGTTCTTTCCTTCCTCTTCGTCCTCGTCCACCCATAGGTCTGGGAACATTGTAGCAATCTGTTGTGGCATCAATCCACTGAAGATAGCATTGCGTGCATATTGTGTTGCAGTCGGCAGAATGCTCATGTAAAGGTCTTCTTCTATGTCAAACATGTCACCGATCTCCTTTGACAGGACACGCCATTGATCAAGTCGGAAGTTGTCAATGACGATGAGGAACACTTTTTCTCCTTTATCAATGAGTGGGAATATCTTGCGTTTGAAGATATCAGGACTGAGCAATGGACGTGTGTCATCACTGTTGTTAGTTGTTTTTTTATTATTCCCAGTCAGCTTAGAAAAGCCATTGCTCAACTTATTGTCCTGTGGTGCAACCCAATGAAGGTAATTCTTGATGATGTATTTAGCGAAACCATTGTTGGCTTCTTCCTTCTGCATCTTGAGCATTTCAGTCATATTACTGTCGGCACTGCTTAGTTCAAGCTCCCAATAAACAAGCTTCCGATATACTTCAGCCCAGTCATTAAAGGTTCGGCAGTCAGCAATCTGCATTGCAATCTGTTGGTACTCCTGTTGATAACCACTCTGTGTGACTTCCGTAACAATCTCCTTTTGGTGAATATTCTTCTTTAATGTAAGAAGGATCTGATTTGGATTGACAGGCTTAATAAGGTAGTCTGCAATCTTTGCACCAATGGCTTGGTTCATGATATTCTCCTCTTCGCTCTTTGTAACCATGACAATAGGCGTAGCAGGTTGTATATCCTTGATACGCTGTAACGTCTCCAATCCGGATAGTCCTGGCATCTGTTCGTCCAGCAGAACGAGGTCGAATGTCTGCGTGCGGCACTGGTCAATGGCATCACTTCCATTGTTTACCGTTATGACTTCATATCCTTTCTTTTCGAGGAAGATGATGTGAGCCTTCAATAACTCTATCTCATCATCCACCCAAAGTAATAATCCATTGCTCATATTTTCGTACTCCTTTTCTTAGAATCCATCCAGATCGTAATACTCATCTTCTATATTATTCTGGATGGGTTGATTCTTTTTATTGTTCTTGTTATTTCCTTTTTCCTTGTTGTGGTTCGTCATTTCCGAAGTAGATGATTGGTCCATCATCTGTCGGTTTCGGCTTTTTGACAGGTGGTGTCTGCGGCTTCTGTCCATTCATTTGTGGTTTCTGAAGCGGTGTCTGTGGTGTCTGAACAGGCAACTTTGTTGCTTGCCCTGTTGTTGCAGGCTGCTGTTTCGCAGGCCTCTGAGCCCCAGATGGGGTGGGGAGCTTGGTCTTCGGCTGCGCCTCTGGCTTTGTTGTCGTTGCTGGTGCAGACTCTTTCTTTGGCTCCTCCATTGGGATTTCAAAGGTATTCGTGTCCTCCAACGTTGGTTTCTCTTCCTCTTTTGGTAGTTCAATGACATTCTTATCCTTTGACGTATCCTTTGTTTTGGACTGCTTCTGGTTCGGTTCTTCCAACGGAATGGTCATGGAATTATCAGTTGGAGCATCCTGTGTGTCAGGATAAAGATCCGTATCATTCGCATGTTTCTCTTCTATTTCCTTCTGCAGATCACGTTCTCTTGGCTTCGTAACATTAGCCGGTTCGCTTAATAGATAGCGTTTAGTGACGGCCAGAGGAGCAAAGTTCTTGGCATAGAAGGCTTCATAATCTTTATAACTGAAGGCTGTTCCTATCAGTTTTAAGTTCTTGTCACTGATGATAATACCCTTTGCTGTCTTGCCCATCTGCGTTATGATAGCCTCAGAAGAAAGCAATTGACGTGCATATTGATAAGCCTCATCGTAATTGCGGAAGCCTGATATCTGCATCTGATGTAAGCTTCCGAGATCTTGTATCTCAATCTCAAAGTTCCTGACAAGGAAGTTTGTGAAGTTGAAACGTGCCATTTCGAATAGCAGCTTATGCTCATTAACAGAGTCAGGGTTGTATATGAGCAAGAACTTAAAGTCTATATCACGTTCTGGAGAGAGCTTTGCTTGATGGATACTGTCGCTGTCATTCAACACATTTGAGCGATAACTCCATACGTCTCCAAGGTCAAACTTACCTCCATGTAGCTTCTTTCCTGCCTGAACACCATTGACAATCATGCCCGCCATCTCACTGATTCTACTCTGTGGATACTTTTCTACGACCGTTTTCATATCATTGATGCAGCCATTTACATCTCCATTGTTCAGTTTACTCAAGCCTCCAATGAACAAAAACTTATCCCTGTTCGCACCTAATGGGAACCGTTTCTCGGATACTTTGGTATTCCCTTGTACCTCATTGTATCTCTCTTGCTTGAAAGCATCGTATGTTGCAGCATAGAGAGAGTCCTCTATCTGTGTTCCAAACTTTAGGTTCTCCTTGTAATATGGGTCCGTAAGAAGCGTTGTCCATTGGCTCTTAGGATAATCTTTCTTTAACTTACTGACATAAGTTTCAGCTATGTCAGGTTGATTTTTTCGCATATAAAGGAGGTAAAGATGGTAATAAACATCATCCATCTGCTCATAGTCAGGGTAGTTATCACTTACCCTACGAAGTGCTTTTTCTGCTAATCGAAGGTTATCAAGCCTATCTTTAAAGATTACTCCAGAGTGATGTAAACCGTTCTCCAGTATCTTGTTGCTCGCAATCATTTGTTCTGGAGTGAGCGGAATCTGCGCAAGATAGTACTCACGTTTATGTGGATCGTTCTTAAGAGAGTCTCTTGTATGACTGATAGAGTCTTGTTTCGCTTCAGCTTTCGTGATAGAATCGCGTTGCGCATCAGTCAGTTCTGAAAGGTTATTGCCGTTTTTCCCTGGTGTCCCAACAACTGTTTGGTTTATTCGTTGCCAGTTATCAATATTCTCTCTCTTGCCCCATAGCTGTTGGAAGGTTACCTTTCCTTGTTGTACAGCCATTGGATTATAGAAGTACCAGGTGTTACCTTGCTGCCGATTATCACCGTTTGGCTTTATTGTATTGCCAGGATTGTTGTTTCCAAAACTGTTTTCAATCCCTTGTTCCTGACCGTTATTCAGAGCTTGTTGCTGTATTCTCTCTTCCTTTTCTTTCTTTTTCAGTGCCGTAATGACGCGATCTATGGCTGCATTACGTTCTGTTTCAGAGCATTTAGCCAGATGTTGTAATGAGTCTTGTAGCTGTACAGCATCTGTAAAAGGAACCAATTCATCCAGCACTTTTGAACGTTCTGATAATTGTTCGTAGTCTTTTCGATCCTGATCAAGTAGTCCAATAGCTTCTCCATAGCAACGTTTCGCATCTCCAAAACGCTCTTTTGCCCAATAGAGGTCGCCCAAATGTAGCAGCAACACGCCTTTCTCAATCCCGTTACGTGTAGCTTTCTTGTTTCCTTGTTCGTAAGCATTGATTGCTGCAAGGGTATCTCGGTCTGCCAAATATATATTACCCATGGCGTAATATACCTGGTCTAAGTATTCTTTGTTATTGTCTGAAGCTGCCATATGCTTCAGTTTACCAATCATTTCTTTGATTGTCCCTTTGCAGTAACCTCCGTTTGTGCGATACGTGCATTGAATTCCAGTTCATAAGGTGGGTTTGTACGAATCACACGTTGGAAAGCTTTGTAAGCTTCTTGGTTCTTTCCGAGTGCAGCAAGTACTTGTCCGAGAAGATAAAGCTCACGTGCTTTCTGTTTACGGCGCATCTCATGCTTAATAACCTTTTGTAAATAAGGTACGGCTTTGGCCAATTCTCCAGTGTGTAGGTAGTAGTCTGCATAGGTATAATCCCATTCTTTTACAGCACGCCAGTCCATAGAGTCGCGTTGCATGTTGCGGATTACGTCCTCAGCATCATATAACCAATCCTGCTCTACATAGCATTTTGCCAGCCAGGCACGTGCTTTTCCGTAGATAGCTGGTTGTCCTTTATAGATACGACTCATGTATGCGAAGGTGGCAGCAGCCTCCTCGAAAGCCCCTTGATGGAACTGTGAACGTCCCATAAGCATCCATGCTTTCCACAAAAAAGGGTTGTATTCTTTGCGTGAAAGCCATTCTATGTCACTTGCAGTCTTACGTTTACTCTTGTTCCATTCGGGTCTTTTCTTGATACTATGCCTGGCAATAGCCTTCTCAGCCTTCTCTATTGCACGGTCAAAGTTGGTCTTTCCCAGTTCTCTACTGCTCTTGTTACCTACAGTATAGAGTGGAATCATCTCTGTGAAGTTGTCTTTGTTACCGTTTTCTTTTTCCAAAGAGCCATCTATATAGGCTTGTGCACCATTGAAATAAGTATTGTAACGAGCATTAAAAGCATGCCACCATCTTGATTGCGACGTGTTCTTATTCGTAGAACAACTAACAATCGTCAGGAAAATGATTGCAAGTAGTGCGGATATGATATGTCTGGTGGATGTTTTCTTCACTCTTTTATTGTCTTTATTTATGTTTGGTTGCCTGATTTAATCTCTCTTTTATTTACCCTCAATCACGGCTATCAGTTCGTCTTTGACTTGGTTTGGAACATTGATACCACGGAGAATAAGACTTCGATTCCAGCCTTTGCTTCTTGAGGTTGCATGGTGTAGAGTACATTAGCAAACTCTTCGGCTTCCTCATCAGTATAGTTCTCGGAAGAACGACCACAAAAGCGGTCGAGTTCTTCGTCATCATAGTATTCAATCTCCTTTGTTGCAGCCTCCATCATACAGACCTGTTCGCACTTGTCATCCATGCCATCGCATGATGAACAGTCGCCTGATGTAGGCATAACAACATCTGGTTCACCCTCTTTGTGCTTGGAAAGAAGGGTCGTTATAGCTGCTATAACAGCCAAAACAACGAGTGATGCGATACCTATGATGAATATATTCATTCTTTTTCTGTCTTCGTTTTTTTTATGTGAGGACGAGGATTGTTTACCTAATCTCTTCGATTTGGAACCCTGCTTTGCGTAAATCTTCCCAGTAATGTGGGTATGATTTGGATACAACCTCTGGATTATTAATACGTATTTTACCCAATTTTATTGCCAAAGGAGCAAAAGACATTGCCATACGGTGGTCCTCATAGGTGTCAATAGTAGGTTGTTCTGCTGGTTCACAACGCTCTCCGTCCCACGAAAGTTCTGAATCATTCGTCTCATGCAGCACGAACCCAAGCTTTGCCATCTCTGTTTTCATTGCCACTATACGGTCAGTCTCTTTTATTTTCAGGCTACCTAAACCCGTGAAATGGAAGGGAATGCCGAGTACAGGACATGCTGCAATCAGTGCTTGTGCCAAGTCTGGCTGATTGATAAAGTCATAATCCAATCGGTTGAGCATGCAGTTGTGCCGTGTCAACGTAACATCTGTCAATGCCCCTTCCTCCTTATTAGCAAAGTTTGTCTTGACACCTAAGAGTGAAAAGATGTACTTGACGGAAGAATCACCTTGTCTTGAGCCATTCATTAAACCCGGTAATGTAACGCTAGCGCCTATCTCTTCCTGTAAAGCTAATATCTCATACCAATAGCTGGAAGCACTCCAGTCGTTCTCAATCGTATAGTGTCGTGACTTGTATGTTTGTGGTTTTACGCTGATTGTATCGAAGTCACTCCATTCAGCAACGATGCCAAACTGGTGCATCAGGTGTAATGTGAGGTCGATATATGGGCGTGACACAATCTCTCCGGTGAGCTTTAGTTCTAATCCTGCCGTGAAAGTGGGGGCTATCATAAGCAAGGCTGAGATGTATTGTGAACTCACGTCGCCTGGAATCTCTATTGAACCACCTTCTAATTTATGTCCATTTATATGGAGTGGAGGGTATCCTTCTTCACCTTATACTCTATATCGGCACCCAGATAGCGTAGGGCATCAACAAGAACACCTATCGGACGGTGTTTCATTCGTTCTGTTCCCGTAATCGTATGTTCTCCTTCTGTTGCGCTAAGGTAGGCTGTCATGAAGCGCATTGCTGTACCTGCAGCCTTTACATCTATGACTTCTGGCTTCTCTTTGAAAGCTTTTACTATCACTTGTGTGTCATCACAATCGGACAGATTGTCGGGCTTTATGCTACTGCCTGATAGTGCCTGAATTATCAGTGCACGGTTGCTGATGCTTTTAGAGGCAGGAAGCATTATGTGGGCATTGATATTTTTAGGGGGAATTATGACGTATTGCATGTGTGTTCCGTTACAAAATTCTAACATGACAAAATTACAAAATAAACTTGGCATGGGAGAAAAAGAAGTCCAAAAGTTTGCTAATCTCAGTAAAAGTGAGTAATTTTGCGTTCCGAATAAAGTGCGGGATGTAGTTCAGTAGGTTTAGAATGCTGGTCTGGGGGACCAGTGGTCGCCAGTTCGAGTCTGGTCATCCCGACGAAGAAATAAGAAGCTAAATAGAGAGTTTTGCTCTTTGTTTAGCTTCTTTCTTTTGTGTTTAGTTTCAGGTCGTACACACTTGTATTATCTAATAGCGTGTTCTTTTTATTTTCTTAGTAGCTGTTTTGGAAGCCTTCATGCCAATTTTTTTATAGGAAGTGATGTCCTCATTGATTGGAGAAATAGATTATTTCAGATATAGAGGAGCGTGTCAGGAACGATTCCTTGGGTATGAATGCAACATTCGTGTTTAAGATTGATAGATGTTGGAACTATCTTTACAAATAAAATTGAAGATAGATGGCTGTTTTGAAGAGTTTGGATAAAAACGGGCTTTGTAACCATCAGATAATCAATAGGTTGCAAAGTGGCTTGTAAAAGGTGCCCTTTTGCGTTGTAAAAGACGCCCTTTTGAAGTGCAAAAGACGCCCTTTTACATGGTAAAAGATGCCCTTTTACAATGCAAAAGAGCCCCTTTCGTTTTACGAATGTGATTTTCTTTTACATAAAGTCTACGTCAAGTTAAAAGTAAGGGGAGTCAGAACAAGTTCTAACTCCCCGTGTAAACTTAAATATCGAGATATAAACTCCTTGTTATAAATTGATGTTTACGCCTGTAACAATCCATGCTCCAGGTTGTGGAACATTACCATAATCAACATAATGCTTGTTGAGAAGGTTGTTCGCTTCTACGTATGCAGACCATTTCTGTGCTGTCCAACTGAGTCGACTGTCTACGATACCATAGCTGGCATACTCATGTCGCTGATTGGAAGCATCAGGATAGCTACCCATTCGGTGTAAGAATCGGTAATAGATACCCAAGTCCAAGTGTTTATAGAGGTTTAACTGAAGGTTTGCAACAAGCTTGTTCTTCAGATATTCCAAGCATATTGGCTCACGATACCTGCCTGTTCACCCTTATTCTGATGGATATAGTTGTATGCAAGACTGAACTTTTTCAAAGTGCGCATCGAAGGGAACATTTGCTGAAAGTCGAAATCAAGAGCCGTTTCAACACCGAAGTCGTTGATGTTTCCAAAGTTTACACTTTTCCAAAGGACAGCACCGTTTGCGTCTAACGTCCCGTCATTGATCCAGTCAATGAGGTTTTTATGATGATTCCAGTAGACACTTGCTTTGGCAGAGATGCCATTCAGCGCATATTTGATACCTGTTTCCACTGCAGAAAGCTCTTCAGGGCGGAGATGTTTATCTGCTTTATGTCCGCCAACAGAATAGAAAAGCTCTGTAACAGATGGCATGCGGAGGGACGAATTATAGGAGGCATATAACTTCCAGGCTGCTCCTATGCGGTAACTGGCATCAATTCCAGGGTAAATATGCATGGGCATGTCTGCCTGACTGTTCTTAACTGCAACAAGACCAGCAGAGAGTGTGAAGCGATCAAGGATGATATTATGTTCGAGAATGAACTGTATATTGGTACGATTCAGTCCGTTTGTATAGTCACGATCAGTCCCATGAATGTGGTGTGGACGCTCTAAAGGCTCACCAAGATTCCCACTTACGAGATCTTCATTGCGTAGTTCTGCACCGAAAGCAGTACGTCCTAATGACCAATCAAAGTAGGCATTAAGGTTTACACCATATACATCCGTGCGGTGATAGTTGTAGGGATACTTGTTAGGGGCACCACGGAAGAGTTCAAAACGGTCCATACTACGGTTCCAATAAATAGAAGGACGGAGGTGGAGGCGCCCATGTAGGTTCTCAGCCTGTATGGCAGTGAACGTTTTAAACGTATGTTCGAACTGATCATCGTACTTAGATGCATAGAAAGTGTTGGCTCCGAAATCCTTCACACTTAGTCCAGCATGCCATCTAACAAGTACTTCGTCATCTTTATAGTTACCTTGATAGAAGGCTTTTGTTGTATGATAATCTGCGCTAAGGGCTCCAGCCTTGTTGCGCAGATAGCCATCGCTGCGTGTGTAGGATGCTGAAAGCTGATTGTTCCAATGGCTGTTTGATGCTATATTGGCGCGTAATCCACCACTGAAATAACCATAAGAACCTGCTTCCGCATGGGCAGAAAGACTTGTTTTTTCGGGAGTTCGAGTAACAATGTTTATGGCTCCTAATAATGAAGATGTACCATAAACGCGGGCAGCGGGGCCTTCAAGGACTTCTATTCGTTCAATTTCGCTAATGTCAACGGGGAAATCGAAGGAGTTATGTCCTGTTTGTGCATCACAGATATTGATGCCATTGAGGAGGATTGTGATTTGTTCTGAGTTGCCTCCACGTATACTTACGTCGGTCAAAACGCCTAGAGGACCTTTCTGTCGGACGTCAACTCCGACGGCATATTTGAGCAAATCATTTACACTTTGTACTGGAGCGGCTTGAATATCTTCACGACTCAGTACAGTTACCATTCTCGCTTGCTGACTGACAGTCAGTGGTGCGCGCGTTCCAGTGACGCTCACTTCATCCATCATCACGCTTTGACGGGTTGCTGTAGAGTCGCTTTCAACCTTGTTAGTCTCAATACTTATGCCTTTGGCAGTGGCATGTTGCAAGGTAGCAACACTCAGTACACCAATCAAAACCTCTTTTCCAAGAACAGAAAATAGGGAATAGCCGTGGTTGGAGAAGTGCTTAAACTTCAGAACACTGCGCTTTTGAAATGTTGGTTTGTACATATATTAAATTAATAAAAAGGCGTAAGAGAAGAGTGTTCTCTTATTGCCAAACGGCTGCAAAAGTAATGTTTTTTTTTGTAACAGTGGGTGTTGACGCTTGGTTAATGTGTTTTTTTCAGTTTGATAGGGATAAAAATGAGCTGCAAACCTTGGTATATTTAATCTTTTTACTACTTTTGTAGGCAATTAGTTTTTGAACCCGACTGAAATTTAATTGCACGATGAAAGCATTACGTGACCGTATCCTGAAGGATGGAAAATGTTATCCTGGCGGTATTTTGAAGGTAGATAAGTTTATCAACCATCAAATGGATCCTAATCTGATGAAGCAGATTTGTGTAGAGTTTATACGCCGTTACGCTTCAACAGAGATTAATAAGATTATCACAATAGAGGCAAGTGGAATCGCACCAGCCATCATGATGGGCTTTCTTTTGGACTTACCCGTTGTCTTTGCTAAGAAAAAGAAGCCTTCAACAATGACAAATATGCTTTCAACGACGGTCTTTTCGTTTACAAAGCAGCGTGAATATCATGTCGTTATATCGAAGGAATACTTGGGAAAGGGCGATAAAGTGTTGTTTGTAGACGACTTCTTGGCTTACGGAAATGCTGCGAAAGGTGTCATAGACTTATGCAAACAGGCAGGAGCGGAGTTGGTTGGAATGGGCTTTATCATAGAGAAAGCTTTTCAACATGGGCGAGATGCAATAGAAAAAGCAGGTGTACGCTGCGAAAGTCTGGCTATTATTGAGTCGCTTGATAATTGTGAAATAAAGATGAAAGAAGATTAATGTGGTGGGCTTTTTGCGCCTGCCACTTTTTGATTATAGAGGTTTTTACGTGGTGTAATATGATGGTTTAAGTCTCAACTTATTAGTTGTTATATTGTACAGCACGGTAAATTCTTTCCTGTTGACATAATCATTGGTATAGTATAATGGGGTGATTTATCTCTCTCTTATATAATGATTGCATCGCATGATATAGTGATTCCGCTTTTCACTTCTATAATGATTGCATCGTATAATCTGATGAATTAGCTTTCACTATAATGATAGTAGCATAGTATAATCTGATGATGTTGTTTTCATTTATATGATTATCGCATAGTATAATCTGGTGATTTAGTTTTCACCTTATATAATTATAAAAATAAAAAGATGGAAAAGTCAAAAGAACTTATCTATGGTCTAAATGACAGACCACCCCTCCGTGAGACACTCTTTGCCGCATTACAGCATCTGTTGGCAATCTTTGTGGCAATTATTACACCTCCTCTGATCATCAGTTCGGCGTTGAAATTTGATTTAGAGACAACAGGATTCCTTGTTTCTATGTCACTTTTTGTATCGGGATTAGCTACATTTATTCAATGTAAAAAGATTGGTCCAGTAGGTGCAGGATTGCTTTGTATACAAGGAACATCCTTCTCTTTCATCAGTCTATCATAGGTGCTGGTATGTTAGGGATGGTCAATGGGAAGATGAATGTAGAGATGGGACTGAGCTATATCTTTGGTGGTTGTATGTTAGCTGCCGTTGTTGAGATGGTAGTAAGCCGTCTTTTGCCTTATACACGTAAGGTAATTACTCCGTTAGTGTCGGGTATTGTTGTCTCATTGATTGGTATGTGCCTTATAAAAGCAGGTATTAACTCATGCGGAGGAGGACAGTCTGCGATTGATGCAGGTACCTTTGGCTCTCTTCAGAACCTTGGTTTGGCATTGTTAGTATTGGTAAGTATCATCTTTTTCAACCGTTCTAACAATCGTTTCTTTCGTATGGCGTCTATCGTTTTGGGGCTTTTGATAGGTTGCATTGTGGCATATGCGCTTGGAATGATAGACTTTTCTCGTCTTAACGGTGCTGGTAGCTTGAATATTCCCGTACCTTTTAAGTATGGAGTACGCTTTGATGCTGGTACAATCATTGGTCTTGGACTCATCTATCTTGTAACAGCTGTTGAGGCTTTCGGCGATATTACAGCCAATTCTCTTATCTCCGGACAACCGGTTGAGGGTCCTGTATTCCTGAAACGTGCGCAAGGTGGTATTTTGGCAGATGGCTTTAACTCTTTCCTTGCAGCTGTTTTCAATAGTTTTCCAAACTCAATCTTCGCACAAAACAACGGTATGATACAGCTAACAGGTGTTGCCAGCCGTTATGTTGGATACTTTATTGCAGCAGCATTGGTCATCTTAGGACTCTTTCCTGTGGTTGGTCAGCTCTTCTCTTTGATACCTGATGCAGTCCTGGGTGGTGCTACTTTGCTGATGTTTGGTACAGTTGCAGCAGCAGGTATTCGTATTATAGCCTCTACAGAGATAACTCGTAAGGCTGTATTGGTCATGGCTATTAGCTTTGCGATGGGACTTAGCGTTGAACTTGTACCAGGAATCTTAGACAAAATGCCTGATATTATAAAGAATATATTCTCCAGTGGAATAACAACAGGTGGCTTAACAGCCATTCTTGCTAATGCTTTTATTCGTATAAAAGAGTAGAAGTTATTTATTTTTAGTATTGTTTCGGTGCATTTTCCTTTTAAATGTCTACCTTTGTAGACTGAGAAGGAGAATGCACCGATTGTTTTCTTCTATGAATTATATAAACTAAGAAACGATATGTCAAAGCAGAACGGGCGGCGTAAATTTACGAAAACACTTACATTTAAGGTACTTTGTGGCTTGGTAGTCCTATTCCTTTTGGGGTTATGTTACAACATCATCGTAGCAGAAGATGATGTTCCAATGAGTGAAGAGGAGCAAGAAGAAGAGCAACAGAGGAAGGCTGACATGGACACAATAGATATTGTGGGCGATTATCTATGGCCTCGTATGAAACCTTCTCGGCAAGATATGATGACTGATGAGGAGAAAGCAAAGGAGAAAGAGGATGCTAAAGATAAACAGGATAAGACAGATCATGAGGCAAAATCCTCTGCTGCATCAGGTGGAGAGGCACCTATGGCAGCCCCAGCTCCCCCCGTTACTCCTGCTCCAGCCCCCGATCCGACAGCAAAGCCATCAGCTCCGACGATAGAGAAGATGAATGCACCGAGGGTGGAAAAGATAGAATAGTTTGTCATGTGATACCTTTTGTATCTGTAGTGTATAAATAAATAGAAAGTGAGGTGAAGTATGAGACGTTTTATTTTATTGTTCTTCATTGCGGCTCTTATAGCTGGTTGTGCAACAACTTACTATGATTCAGCAGGTAATCCTGTACCAAAAGAGAAGATGGAACAGCTACGGATGGAAGCTGTAAGGGCGCATCTTGGGGAACATCGTTACCGTATTTTCATGGATAGAATGTATCCTATGCGTGGTCCATCTGTCTATCTGACTGATGATTGGGGCATAGAAGTTAGTGGCGATTCTGTCGGTCTTTTTCTTCCTTACTTTGGTAGAGTTTATCAGATTCCGTATGGAAGAGGTGGCGGTTTGAGTCTTGTTGAGCCTCTTACAAGCTATAAAGAAGAGCCTATGAAGGAAGGACGTCGCATCTTTATGACCACTCGTAATGATTATGAGAGTTATCAGATGGTGCTTGAAGTGTTTGATAATGCTACAGCTTCGCTTGTTGTAAATCCAAGTGGAAAGGAGTCAATACGGTTTACAGGTGTGATGGAACTGAATGATAAGTTCACTCCAAAGAGTGGTAAAACAGCACAACGACGCCAGACTTCATTCATGAAGTTATGAGCAATGAAATGCTTTTTAAATCTCAAGTGTTGAGGGTTTTATTGGTAAGTAAGATTGATTACACCTGTAATGTTTTATAAAGTAAGGGCTTTCTTTTAGTCTTTTAGTTCTTCTTACTTGCAATAATACATTATATGTTCATAGTGTCATACCTGTAAATTATAGCCATACAGGGTGACTTTGATGTAGGTCAACTATATAGCAAAAAAAGATAGCTTGCAATAGGCAGATTATTGATTTTTTTGTATAGTTGACTTTCTTTTTTTAGTATTCTGATGTTTGTTTCTTAACGTTCTGAAAGTTTTGATATACGTTAAATAACAACTAAAAAAGCGCAAGAAATAATTAGAAAATATCAGTCATAATATTTGGAGGTATCACTTCTTAGCGTTACATTTGCACGCAGAATAGATATATATTAAAAACCTAAGGACAAAGAAGAATTTACTTTTGATACTACTTTTATGTTTTAAAATAGTATGACGAAGAGAGCTTGTCATAAGTCCGCCGAAGACTTTTCGGTGGCAGATGGTTGTTTAATAGAGTCGATTCTTATGAGATAAGATTAATATTCAATGATTTTTATAAGTTTGTAAATAAGGGTTAGATCTGTTGAAATTGCGTCGTGAGATGCGGTATCAGACTTTATAGTTACGCTTGTTTTATCAAGTGAGATTGTAAAATCCTCTATAAAAACCAGTCCCCAGTAAGCTGAGCGAAGCCTACTGGGGACATTTTTTTGTATGGAGTTGCAAAGAGTATTTACTTGTCTCTTTTTCATCTACCATGGATGTTTTGTACTTTTTAATAACGTAGTTTAGGACTTTATGAAATACCCTTACAATATTTAGCCTCTTATGAATGGTGCTATAAGAGATAATTCATTTTTTCTTGCTTCGCAACTAACAGAGATTCAATAGGTTACGAATTCGAAAACAAAAGATGCCCTTTTACGTTCTAAAAGGGCACCTTTTACTCTTCAAAAGGGCACCTTTTGACATGCAAAAGGGCATCTTTTACAACCCAAAAGGGCGTAGTTTATTTTCTAATTATGAATTAATGTTACATTTATAGTTCTGTGTTGACAGTTCTTAGAATTGTGTATAGATAAACGGCTGAATGCTCTGTTGGCTAAGGTTTATCACTAATTGTGTTACCAGGATAAAGATAATAAGTTTTAAAACCCATGGTAACGCAATAAATTTCTGCTGTAACCAATCATAATCTGTCTTTCGGATGCTATGAAGTTCTAAGCTAGTGAGAACCAAAAGTAGCCATACTGGGTAGGCCATGAGGAAGGTGTAGGCATCACTAAGGTGTGTCTCATGAATGATATGACTGATTAATTCTATTGCAGAGTCTATGTTATTAGCCCGGAAAAATATCCAGGCGAAGGACACATAACAGAAAGTGATAAGCCAACTGACGACCTTTACGTATGTATTGTTTGGGATTTTATTGAGTCCATTGTTCAAGCAGAATTTGTGAATTACCAGTCCCATGCCATGAAGAACGCCCCATAGGATGAATATCCATGATGCTCCGTGCCATAATCCAGCCACAATCATTGCAAGAAAGCTGTTCAGGTAGGTACGTAAAGCCCCCTTCCTGTTTCCCCCCAGTGGGATATACAGATAGTCACGGAACCATGTAGAGAGTGCTATGTGCCATCGATGCCAGAATTCTGTGAGGTTCAGACTCTGATAAGGGAAGTTGAAATTGTCTTTTAATTCGTATCCCATGAGGGCTGCAACACCAATAGCTAAGTCGCTATATCCTGAGAAGTCACAATAAATCTGTACAGAGAAACCCAGTACACCCATCAGATCTCCAAAACCACTTTGTACGGATGGGGCATCAAAAACAATGTTATTATACTGTGCAATGTAGTCGGCAATGAGTGCTTTTTTTATCAGTCCACAGATAATGAGCCATAGTCCTTTATATACTAAGTCGTCTTTTACGGGGCGTTTTACTTGTATCTGCGGTACAAGTACTTCTGCTCTGGTGATAGGACCAGCAATGAAGAGTGGAAAGAAAGTGAGATAAAAAGCATAATCGATCAGCTCTGTAGTCTTAGGAAACCGTCCTTTGTAAACGTCTACAGTGTAGCTGATGGCTTGGAAAGTAAAGAATGAGATACCAACGGGTAGGATAATCTTCTCTGGAGCAAAGTTACTGCGTAGTATTTCATGAATGACTTCGATCGTGAAGTTCATGTATTTATAGTAGAGTAGGGGGATAAGCTCTGTAAAAATGACAATCGCCAGTCCTATTTTACGAATCTTCCCTCTCTTCAACCTCATCATGAAACGTGTTAGATACCATGAGGTGAGTGTTGTAAAAGGCAGTAACCACATTAAGGCTCCATTGGCTTTAAAAGCAAAAAAGAGGCTGAAGAGGATGACATAAATCTTCATCCATGTTCGCTGATAGCGGTTCAGGCACATGAAAATGGCAAAGAATACCAAGAAGGTAGCCATGAATGGCAAGGTACACAACGACCAGTTCTTGTCTTGTGTGGACAAGAAACTGAGTAAAGCGGATGATAGTTGTGTTATATCTGCCATATTTTCCTGTTAATAACCTTCGAAAGAAGGTTGTAAAAGCTTTGTCTTAGTTGCCTTGTGGTGTGCTTTCGGCTTATTTAATTGTAGCGGATTGGCACATTGGTGGCTGGCAATGAACTGTGCTGCAGTGTCCATCCAGTAGGCAGCAGCAGCCCATGTTGGGTGATAATGGTCGCTACCTCGTTTGAGTTTGAGGTGTCTGCTGTCAAAGAAATGCTCCTTCCCAATATTCTCTTTGATAACATCATTGATGCCAGTATCACCGTTCCAGTCTGAAGGACTAATCCAAACGAAAGGCGTATTACCAAGTTTCTTCACAATCTCACGTACATATTGTGCTCTGTTTTCTAGGTCGTTGACGAAGAGTTCATTGCTTCCGAGACAGATGATTACGTAAGTTGGTTTGTATTTGTGCATGTAATACTCCAGAGTATGGGTCGTTCCCCAGCGTTCAGTGGATGAACTGTACCATATAACGGTGTAGAGTGTATGTCCATTTTCAGCAGAATAATCTCCCAAACGGCGTGATAATCCCTCTACCATGGAGTCTCCAATGAAGAGAATCGTTTGGTTTCGATGGATTTTTCGTATACTCTTTGGGTGTTTTTTTGTCTGTGGAGCATGATGGAAGATACTAGAAAAGGTGATCTTCTTTAGTGTATAGCTGCCCAGTGTTACCTCTTTCGGGATAACAGCATAAACGACAATGGCTGCTAAAACAGCAGCCATCAGAGTTAAGGTCTTTATCTGGGCATGCATAGGTAGGCCTTATTTTAAGTCAACTTCCACTGGACAGTGGTCGCTTCCCATTATTTCTGTATGTATTTTGGCATCTACAAGTCTATCCTTTAGCCTGTCTGAGATGAGAAAATAGTCTATACGCCAACCTGTATTCCTCTCTCTTGCGCGGAAACGATAGGACCACCAAGAGTATGTTACCTGTTCTGGGTAGAGTGAACGGAAGGTATCAATGAATCCATTGTTCAACAACTGGGTCATCTTCTCACGCTCTTCATCGGTGAATCCTGCGTTACGTCGGTTCGTTTAGGATTCTTGATGTCTATTTCTTCATGTGCAACGTTCATATCTCCACATACTATGACAGGTTTTTTAGCATCAAGTTTGTGTAGATAAGCTTGGAAGTCGTCCTCCCATTTCATACGATATTCTAACCTACGAAGCCCGTCTTGAGCGTTTGGTGTGTATACTGTGACGAGGAAGAAGTCGTCCATCTCTAAAGTAATCACACGTCCTTCATGGTCGTGTTCCTCGATATCAATACCATATGATACGCTCAATGGTTTATGTTTTGTGAATATGGCAGTACCTGAATATCCCTTCTTTTCTGCATAATTCCAGTATGATTCGTATCCTGGGAAGCTGATGTCGAGTTGTCCATCCTGCATTTTGGTCTCTTGAATGCAGAAGAAATCGGCATCTAAGTCCTTAAATTGTTGTTCAAAGTCTTTCCCAACACAGGCACGTAAGCCATTTACATTCCAAGAAATCAGTTTCATATCTCTTTCTTTTTATTGTTTCTAATATTATTATTAATTCTTCTGATGTGAGTCAAACTCAAACGTTACGGGTAAGTTGTAATCAGTGGATAGGGGAGTGAATGAACCTCGTCCGTTGCTCTTCTTCAGATCTGTTATGGTAAAACTAAAGAACATCTCTTGTGTCGACATTACGTAATAACAAGCGAAAGGACGTGAACTTCCTGTACCAACGACATCTATTTGTTGTCCATCAAGATTGATAGTGAAACTGAGTTTAGCTAATGTACTGAAAGCAATGCTCTGCTCCTGTGGCCTAAACTCATCATAGTGATTTCTAGCTTACCGTTTGTAGCGTTCAAGAGGGCTTGGTATAATTTTGAGGAATGATCCTTTACACCGCCAGCAAGTTCGCTACCTGTGATATTCTTAACACTGATCATCTCCTTCTTTGCAATCCATGTTGTACTTTTCGAGCCTAAGATATTTTCACTGTTGCGCATATTTGCTGTGCCAACATAGGAACCATTTATGTTTTGGTAAAGCTGGTCAATATTTATACTGGGTGTATTTTCCTCCTTAGAACAAGCGGAAAAGATGTTGATAGTGGCTATTACTGCGAATGTAAAAGTGGCTGTCTTTAGTAATTTATTCATAATGATTCCTTTTAAATATTAAGTCGTTATTATATCCGTTTAGTCTCTCCACGTAGTAAGTTCATAAACTCATTACGGGTTTTACTTGATTCAAATACACCGCTATAAGCACTTGTTGTAGTGATAGAGTTCTGCTTTTCCACACCGCGCATTTGCATACACATGTGCTTTGCTTCGATGACAACCATCACGCCTTGTGGTTTTAGTGTATCGTTAATACATTGCATAATCTGTTCTGTGAGGCGTTCCTGCACCTGAAGTCGGTGAGAGAAAATATCTACGACGCGTGCTATCTTGCTTAAACCGGTGATGTGTCCATTAGGAATATAGGCTACATGGGCCTTTCCATAGAATGGGAGCATGTGATGTTCACACATAGAAAAGAAGTCAATGTCCTTAACAATGACCATTTGATTGTACTTTTCTTCGAAGAGAGCGTCGGTCAAAACCTTCTTTGGATCTTGTGTGTAGCCTCGTGTTAGCACTTGCATAGCCTTTGCAACACGTATTGGAGTCTTCTCTAATCCTTCTCTTGTTGGATCTTCTCCTAATAGTTTCAGTACTTCTTTGTAGTGTACTGCTAACTCATCAAGTCCTTCGCGGAACTCAGCTTGTGGTGTCATATTATCTTTTTTATCAATTAACAAATTGGGATGTTTTGATTGTTACCATGGTTCGGATGATATTTGCATGTGGAAAACCATTCTTACGAAGGGTTCTCATGACTTTCTTTGCTGCATTATAGTTCGTAAAATTACCTATAAGACACATCCATCGTGGAGAATAGAAGTGGACATAGATGGGTTGTTCAGGGAACAGTTCCTTAGCTTTTTGCCCAGCAGCATCAGCCTGTTGATGTGCAATACGGGTATTACCACCGCTATAAGCCTGTACTCGAAACCCTCTAACCTTCTTGTTTCCCTTCTTAACACGTTTGGTCACAAGATACGTTCCATCTATTTCTTCATCCGTTGGGATGTGCGGTCTTTTGACTAAACGTTTGACAAGTTTTGTCCCTGCAGGGCGAACTGGTTGTGCGGGAATATTCTCTGGACGTGAGATCTCAGGTCTGTGGTCGTTGAGTTTGGGTACTGTCAGCTTCTTTGTATCTTGTTTCTTGGATGTATTAGCAGCTGATGTCTTCTGTGATTCATGCTGACTCTCTACTCTCTGGCGTTCCTTATTTACTTTCTTTGCAGCCTTTTTACCATTAACTAAAGCATCAATTTCGGCACTTTGTGTTACCGTAACTGATCCTTGAGCATTGACAGTCACAATGGCAGTCAGCATAAATACGATGATAGTAAGGAGTCTTTTCATTTCTTTTATGATTGAAATGAATTCTACTGATAGTTCAATGACCGTTGATGCTACCAGTAGAATTCTTTAATTTACTTTGGATTACTTCTTCCAAGCGTCGATGATACCCTTGAAATCAGCAGCTTTCAGAGAAGCACCACCAATTAATCCACCATCGATGTCAGGCTTTGCAAACAACTCAGGAGCATTACTTGCCTTGCAACTACCACCATAAAGGATAGAAGTGTCCTCTGCAACTTCATTGCCATACTTCTCTGCTACGATAGAACGGATGTATGCCAGCATCTCTTGTGCCTGGTCTGAAGTAGCGGTTTTGCCTGTACCGATAGCCCAAATTGGTTCATAAGCAAGGATGATGCTCTTCCATTCCTCTGCAGAGAGGTTGAATACGGAGCCTTCCAACTCAGCCTTTACTACTTCATTCTGCTTTCCAGCTTCACGCTCTTCGAGTGTTTCGCCACAGCAGAAGATCACTTTCAGACCGTTTGCTAATGCCAACTTAACTTTCTCTTTCAGTATTTCAGCAGTCTCACCATAGTATTGACGACGCTCTGAGTGGCCAAGAATGACATACTGAGCACCTGTACTCTTTACCATAGCGGCTGAAACTTCACCTGTATAAGCACCTTTTTCCTTGTCTGCACAGTTCTCTGCACCAAGCCCGACAACGTTAGAATCGAGTACTTGTGCTACACTTGCGAGGTGAATGAATGGAGTACAGATAACAACATCACAGTTTGGCTTTCTGCTTTCAGTGACTCGTTGATCTCTTTTGCCAAAGCAACACCTTCCTGGAGGGTCTCATTCATCTTCCAGTTTCCTGCTACAATTTTCTTTCTCATTTGTCTTTTACGTTTTAAAAGTTGATATAATCTATTTGATTGTTCCTTTTGTTTAAGCCATTCTTCCTTTTGTTTGAGCCATTGCTCACGCTTCTGTACCCATCGGGTCCATGACCAAATGCGGTCAGCAGCAATAAGAAAGGCGAGGGGGAAGATGTAACAGATGATGATTAGGACAATCTTTGTCCACGTTTTATTCTCTGGTTCCCGTCCCGTTTCTATTAATGATAGCGGAGCATTAAGCTCAGCTTGCTTTGGAAGGTCATTATGACTCCATTTATTGATGATGGTTCCTTTGTAGAGTAATACTAATCCTGGGTTACTACGGATGATGGTTTTTAGTGTTGTGCCATCCGTTGTATAGAAAGGATACTCTGCTCCGGTGACATCTCTCCAATGCTTTACTGCTTTGTCCGTACTTGCAGTGAGCCCGTAGAAACCGTAACCATTCTCCTTGGCATACTCATAAATAGCGTCAATCTCTCCGAAATTACTATCGTCAGCACGTTCTAAGACGGGGGAAATGAGCAAGAATGTGTATCCATCCTTGTTCAGAATACTGTCTGTAAGGTCATCTCCAGTCTTTTCATCAGTAATGGAGAAGTCGTGGATTGGTGGCTCATAGCCTTGTTCAAGTACTTCCTGATGTGTGTCCTTGAATACCCATGTGGAATCATTGTATGGATAATCCTTCTCTGTAAATTCCTTCGTCACACCATTCTTTTCACAGATGAAAGTGGTCTTATAGGTTGTTTGCTTGGCTCCCTTTGGGATTTCCATTCCCTTTTTAATGTTCTGTCCGATATGATAAGGGCGGAAATCAAAGATAGGAAGATGATAAAGACTTAGTACAGAAGCCAGGCAGATAAATACAATTGTGAAATAGAAGGCTATCCACTGGTTTGTTTTGGAGATGAAACGTGACTGGTATCTGGGCCATCTGACCAATATTAGTGCTGCTATCAGCAGTATAAGGTTCTTGATAAAAGTCTGTGTGTTCGTTAAATGAATAGCATCACCGAAGCATCCACAGTCTTGGATAGGTTCACTGATCGTAAGCCACAGTGTTACGGCGGTCATACATGTCATGAATATCAGTGATACCTTGCTGGCAAAGCGACGGCGAATAGCCAATAAAAGCATTACACCTAAGGTGAATTCAATAGCTGAAAGTACAATAGATAATATTAGTTGAGTCCAATCTGGAACGTAAGCAGACAACTGCACCGCCTCTAAGTACTCAGCTATTTTATATTGTGAGCCCAATGGGTCGATAGCTTTGACGAATCCAGAGAAGATAAATGTCAATGCAAGCAGCGCACGGCTGAGGTTTACTAATATTGTTTTTACTTTATTCATGCAGTTTAATAGCTCCGAAAACAGCGTAGTTCATTATGTCCATGTAGTTTGAATCAATCCCTTCACTTACCAGTGTGGCACCTCCAAGGTTCTCTATTTCCTTGATGCGTTCAATCTTTGTGAGGATAAGGTCCGTGTAACTGCTTGTGCGCATGTCCCGCCAAGCCTCTCCATAGTCATGGTTCTTCTTCATCATCAGTTCGTATGCTTGCTTTGCATAGCGATCGTAGAGTGCTAAAGCCTCGTCAGCAGTCATGTCAACACTATCAACAAACCCTCTTTCTAATTGTATGAGTCCAACGATACTGTAGTTTATCAATGCTATAAACTCAGGGCGGATACCCTCTCCAACCAGCGACTCCCCAGTGATTTCCAAGGAACGGATGCGTTTAGCTTTGATAAATAGCTGGTCAGTAAGTGATGATGGGCGTAGGATTCGCCATGAGGGACCGTAGTCATGGAGCTTCTTTGCAAAGAGTGTTCGGCACTCTGCCAAAGTATCTTGGAATTCTTGCTGTGTCTTTGTCAATTGACTTGCCATTGTGATGAATTGATTTGACTGCAAATACTTATTTTCATTGTAATAAACGAAGGAATTAGCAACTAATTCAGGCGAAGGATATGGGAGCATAAAGCCTTTCCAGGGCGAGAAGGAACTCTGCTGGGACTCCCCAAAGAAAGAAGATTGCTTGACAGAAGTAAGTTGGGAGAGTAGTATTGATGTTGCGTTTGCTTGACTTTCCCACTCTTCATAAGGGCTTGGATAGATTCGGAAGGTGGTTAGTTTGTGCAGAGGAAGAGCTAAAAAGCCCCTAATTTAGTTTTAATTATAGTTGCTGTCAGTTTTAACATTTATGCTAATATGTTGTTTGTTAGTCTGTTATGGTATGGAAAGGTGTGACAGAAATGACAGCAAAATTATTCTGTTTCTTAGTAGAACTGATATTCACAAAGAAACGGGAACATCTTTGTAGACATTCCCGTTCTTTGGATTTATGTGTGAAGGATGCATTACCTTATGGTGCAACTACAACCTTTACCCAGCTATTCGTGTCATCGTAATTAGCTCTGTCATCATTAGCACTTTCTTTGAATGGCTTTACTTGTTCCAGTTTTGCCTTTTGTGCAGCAGTCATTGTGACAGTAATGTTTGCTAAGAAGCCATTTGGACTTTGGCTACCAGCGTAAAACTTTGCCAAGTTTGTTAGGTGACGTATGTCAAATGATGAAAGCTTGTTGTGCGCAATACTTAATTCTACCAACTTTGTATTGTTTGATAAGTCAAGAGTTGTCAGAGGAAGGAAGGTTGTTCGCAAATATGTTAAGTTTGGATTATGCGTTACATCCACTGTTGTCATCTCCCTTACATTATACAAGTCAAGCTTGGTGAGGTTTGGATTGTTTGATACATCCAATGAAGCTACATGGGTATTTGACAGTTGAAGTTCTTTCAAGTTTGCACCAGCTGCAGACAGTCCTTTGATTTCTTTCACTGCAGCACTTGCAAGGTTGACATTACTTAGATTTGTCATTTTGCTGAAGTCATAGCTCTCTATCTTTGAACCTGATGCCCAAAATCTCTGCAGCTTTGAGTTATCTGACAACCCTATGAAGCTCTGAAGACTACCGTTAGAGAGACCATTAAAGTCGCTCAAGTTTGGTGAATTGGTGGTATTGATAGTCTGTATATTAGGACTATAATATGTCTGTAATGTTGATAATGAAGGCATATTGCTTGCATCAACCGACTGAAGGCTGTTGTTATTATACAATGCGAATAAGTTGAGCTTAGTGTTACCACCAGTTACAACTTCTGTCAGTCCATTCAGGTGGTGCGCTTGTAACTGTGTTATCTTATCCAATCCTGTCACATTAATCTTTGTGACCAATGGGCTACCACTAATTACTATTTGACCAGTGAGCTGTGGATACTTGTTGAGATTGAGCTCTCCTGCAAGGTTCTTGTTACCTTGAAGGTTCAGTCCGTTAATATTACGATAGTATTGTAGCTCATCGATTGACGTGAAGTTGTCTTTGTTATTGACTTCCAGTATTCCCTTGTAAGAAAGAATCTTCTCCAAATTGTCTGCTGCATAGATGTCCAGGTGCCCATCTGCGGTTCTGACTAAGCCTGATACTTTCACAGCAACAGCTTCGATTAAACCCTGATTCTTGAGAATGAAATCCTTTGCTTTAGTAGGATCAAGCGTCATTTCGCCGAGGTTGTACACCTTTGCGCGCTGGATATTTACCTCCTGCTTAACCTTTTTCAATATGGCTTTGCCATCCTGCATGATAAAGACGAGTGTCAGTCCCTGTGACAACTTTTGCTCTGGAAGTGCTATGTAATATGCCTTTCCTTCCTCAAAAGTGCCCGATGCAGGCGTGAGGCTTACTACAGGAGATGCTGCGCTGAACTCGTTTTTAGCAGCACTAATCTTCCCATCATTAGCAAAAGTAATGGTAGATTTTAAGTTGCCTGCAAGGTTCTCCTGGCCAACAGAAAGTAACTTCACCTGTTTTACGTTTGAAGTTCCACGAAGACTAAAGCGGAGTAAGCCACTATGTTGTAAGCAACGAATGGTTTTCCACGCTGTGGGATTATGCCTACAGAAACATTTGCCTTTGGATCAAAAGTGCCAGCAATGGCATTCTGAGCCTTTGGAAAGTTGTATTGATATATAGCTTGGGTGTTATTATTTGCTGATATCTTTGCATCCTGCTGATAAGGATACATCATAAAGTATGCTACATTATTGACATTTGGTGCTTGTCCCCAGAAATGTACGTCACTTCCAGCGGTAGGAGTGGTGAAAGGATAGTTCTTGGCAGTAGGTGATTTAAAGCCAATACCAATCTTATCGTTTTCTTGCCAGGTGACAGTTGTCCCATCGGAGCCTAATACGGTACGGGTTTTAGCTTGGTTTGATGGGGTAATATCCTCTGCATTTGAGGGACTTTCCAATCCTGCAGATACGAAAGTCATGTCTACCAGTTGACCGTCTGTGGTGTTAGTACCCTCGAAGTCGTCATTTGAACAAGACACAACACTTAGTGCAAGCCCTATGCATAAAGCATAAGTCTTCAGTCGATTTGTATACTTCATATTGTTATTCTTCGTCTTTTTTGTTATTAATTTAATCTCTTGTGCGCTTAGAATGGAGAATCATCATCAGTTCCATCTTCAACGTGTGGGCTCAGATCGGTTCCCCCACTGAAACCTTCGTGACTTGTACCATGCGCACTATCCATTAATAAGTTACCCTCTATCTCCATGAATACTATTGTAGTTGAGGGTTTTCTATAAATTCTTTTTCATCTTCTTTGTCTTTAAGTCTTATTTCGTTTTTTTATAAATCTTTCTACCTTCAATCGTTGTCGATTTTTATTGTCTTACCACAGAAAACTTATCCCTTTAATAGTCTTAAAATCTAAAAAAAGTTATAAGGAATTAAGGGTCAGTACAGTCTATTATGAACTTTGTTTTTTTATTGCTATTGTTATATAGCACGTTTTAATAGTGTTGTATAAAAGCTATTTAGTGCTCTTTTATTTCGGGTGCAAAGTTACGACTATTTTTATAAATAATTGTAAAATTTACAAAGAAAAGATGCTTTCTAAAGGATAATTAACTAAAATAAAGAGAGATGTTAAAGACTCTCGTTGTGTTTCCTCATAGTGTCGCTAATGGTAATTCTCTGCAATGTTCCGTACTCTGTGTGGCATATTCGTGTGTCTTAAAGAATCCTGCTATGGCTTAAATTCGTACTTTTGAAATACCCTTACAATATTCTTGTGGCTGTCGATTGATAATTCTTTGAATATGCTTTTAGATGTGTTTTGTAATGTACAGACAATCAGTAGATTATAAATGTGCTTCTAAAAGGGCGTCTTTTACATTGCAAAAGAGCACCTTTTACACATCAAAAAAGCATCTTTTACCACGCAAAAGGGCATCTTTTACATTGCAAAAGAGCGTCTTTTTATTTGTAGATGGGAAAAGAATTTACATTAGAGGGTAGTGTTAGTGATGAACTTAAGAACATTGTGTAAGTGGAATACTCCAGACATAGATACTTTGACAATTTCATCGTCAACTTATTAAGAACAATTGCTGCCTATTGTTTGTTCCCAAAGAAGCCTTGTGTTAATGTACAAAGGACCATTGACACACAGCTTACATTGTTCTGAATTCATCGAACTCACGTTATTGTAGTATACGTGCATTTTTCTGAAAAGGGAAACTCGACATTCTCTCACCAGATAAAATGTAGATTGATTCGTTCGGTATTTTCATTTCTTTCGTTGAAGAATCTCTTAATGTTGTAGTTTTTATTCTCCACAAATTAACCCCAAATCGTTCATGATACCGCAATATGTTCAGTTTCTAAAGACCAATTTGGGTTTATAAAAGAAAGAGAGAATATGTCATTTTTTTCGTGAACATATCCTCTCTTTTGAAGTGTTATAATCAGATTATTGTTTAATTATGACCTTGACATTGCTATTTGGTCTATTCTTGTCACTATTGTTAGTTATGATATTCTCTGTGAATATTATACCCTTACTGTCGAAATAATCCTTTTGCTGCTGTGTCATTGTTACTTTTATCTGTTGATTTGTCCCTGTAGCATCAGTCTGAAGTCCTACAGCTATATTCTCAATCGTCCCAGCTTCACTTATGTCGAGAGATGAGAGTTTACTGCTTGAAACATTTATATTTTTCAATCCGTTTTTACTCCCTAACTTCAACTCGCGAATACCTGAATTGTTCGTTGTCAGTTCTGTTAGGCGTGTATTATTACTTAAATCTAATGTTGTTATTCCTTTAACATAACTGAGGTTAAGCTTTTGCAGCTCTGTATTCTGTGTTACGTCTAATGAACTTATCTGCGTACTGCCCAAGTCAAGTGAAGTTAAGTTTGTGCCAGCAGCTGACAACCCTTTTATCTCTTTCACTGGAGAACCTATGAGATTGATAGACTTCAACTTAGTCATTTTGCTAAAGTCGTAGCTTTCTATCTTATTACTCCAAGCAACAAATTTTTCAAGTTGATCTTTATCGGATAATCCCTCTATTTGGGTCAATTTCTTTGTGTTACTTATATCGATAGTTTGTATCTTTGGTGAGTTCAATGTATTGATGTTTGTCAGTTCTCCATTGTTATAAGCTTGCAATGTTGCCAGAGCAGGAAGATTACTTGCGTCAATCTTAGTAAGCAGCTTGTTATTATATAACGCAAGGGAAGTCATTTTAGGGTTGTTACCCACTTTCGCTTCTGTCAGTCCATCCAGTTGATGAGCTGATAAGAACTTTAGTTCTGTCAATCCTGAGATATCAAGTTTTGTTACTAATGGACTATTACTGATGACAATGTAATTCGTGAGTTGTGGATATTTATTAAAATCGATTTCTCCAGCAAGATTCTTATTGTTTTGTACATTTAGACTTGTTACATTACGATAATACTGTAACTCATCTAATGTCGTAAGTTCGTTATTGTTTTGGATACTCAAAGTCCCTTTGAAAGACAGAATCTTCTCAAAATTCTCACCCTCATAGATATTCATGTCTCCATTACCATAACGTTCAATCCCATGGATTATCTCAGCGACAGCATCAATCAGTACCTTATTTTTTAAGATGAATGCTTTAGCAGAGGTTGGATTTAGCACGATTTCTCCCAAGTCGTACACTTTTGCACGCTCGATATTTATCTCTTGTTTTACTTTCTTAATGATAGATTTGCCATCATCTAAAGTGAATATTATACTAATTCCTTTAGATATTTTTCTCTTCTGGTAATGCTATATAATAAGGGGTTTCTTCCTTCAGTCCGCCATTCTCTGCAATAAGATTTACAACAGGTGTGCCATTAGTAATCTTTGTTTGTATCTTGTTTATCTGACCATTCGTTTTAAACGAGATAGTAGAAGTGATATCGCCTACAAGATTGTCCTGTCCGATGGCAAATAATTTTACTTGTTTCACTTTATCCGTACCTTTGATCGTAAAACGAACGAGTCCCCCAACGTTGTAAGCGATAAATGGTTCATAACGCTTTGGAATAACACCAACAGAGATGTTAGCCTTAGGATCAAAACTACCTGCAGTAGCCGTCTGATTTTTAGGGAAGCTAAATTTGTATTCTGCTTGTAAGTTAGTTTTATAACTGATTCTTGCATTCTCTTGGTAAGGATACATCATGAAATAGGATGAAGTGACGTCTGCTGCCTTACCCCAGAAATGTACGTTACTTCCTGCAGTAGGAGTCTTAAAAGGTTTGGTCACATTATTATTCGAATATTGGTACCCTATTCCAATTTGATCGTTTTCCTGCCAAGTAACAGTTTCTCCGTCTGCTCCTAATACTGTGCGTGATAGAGGATGGTTTGAATGGGCAGTAAATACCATGTCTATTAACTCCTCATTGTTTGTCTCTTTGTTGTATAGTTCATCTTTTGCACATGATGCAAATACCAAAGCGATGCCTAAGAATGATAAGTATGTTTTAAAAAGTTTCATATTGTTCCTTTTGGTTTATTTGTTTTTGTGGCAAGTTTAATTTCTTTTGATTAGAATGGTGAGTCATCTTCAGTTCCATCTTCAACGTGTGAGCTCAGATCAGATCCCCCACTGAAACCTTCGTGACTTGTGCCATGCGCACTATCCATTAATAAGTTACCCTCTATCTCCATGAATACTATTGTAGTTGAGGGTTTTCTATAAATTCTTTTCATCTTCTTTGTTTTTAAGTCTTATTTCGTTTTTTTATAAATCTTTCTATCTTCAATCGTTGCCGATTTTTATTGTCTTGCCACAGAAAAACTTATCCCTTTAATAGTCTTAAAATCTAAAAAAAGTTATAAGGAATTAAGGGTCGGTATAGTCGATTATGAACTTTGTTTTTTTATTGCTATTGTTATACAGTAGGTTTTTAATAGTGTTGTATAAAAAGTTATTTAGTGCTCTTTTATTTCGGGTGCAAAAGTTACAACTATTTTTTTATAAACAATTGTAAAATTTACAAAGAAAAGATATCTTCTAAAAAGATAATTAACTAAAACAAAGAGAGATGTTAACGGTTCTCATTGTACCCCCTGATTGTTTTTGCTGATAGTGTTCGTTCGATAAGTTCCATACTTTGTACGGCATATTCGTGTGCCTTAAAGATTCCTGCTATAGCTTAAATTCAAAGTTTGAAAAGCCCTTACAATATTTTTGTGGCTGTCGATTGATAATTCTTTGAATATGCTTTTAAATGTGTTTTGTAACATGCAGATATTCAGTTGTTTACAAACACGCTTCTAAAAGGGCGTCTTTTACATTGCAAAAGGGCACCTTTTACACATCAAAAGGGCATCTTTTACCACGCAAAAGGGCACCTTTTACATTGCAAAAGAGCGTCCTTTAATTTGTAGATGGGAAAAGAATTTACATTAAAGGGTGGTGATGCTGTTGATAAACTACTTTTATGCGGCGATGAAACAAAACCTTATTGATGATAATAGGTTGATGGAAAATCTCATAAAATGATGTCTATTACCATTTTTTTACCCATGATTTGATTTGTTAGGCTTAGGGAAATGTGTATCTTTGCATTGCTTTTATAAAGACATCATTATATGCGAAACCTCTCAGATGCCCAGTTGGCAAAACTTTTAGATAAGGATATATTTCATCATATTTCAGATTCCGCTGATAAGTTAGGTTTAGAGTGCTATGTCGTAGGCGGTTATGTTCGCGACTTATTCTTAGAACGTCCGTCAAATGACATTGACGTTGTGGTTGTAGGTAGTGGTATTCAGGTGGCGAGTGAGTTGAAAGCTATGTTAGGGAAGAGGGCACATCTTTCTGTCTTTCGTAACTTTGGAACAGCTCAAGTGAAGTATAAGAATATAGAAGTGGAGTTCGTCGGTGCACGTAAGGAAAGCTATAGTCATGATAGTAGGAAGCCGATTGTAGAAGACGGGACGCTGGAGGATGATCAGAATCGACGTGATTTTACAATTAATGCATTGGCTGTATGTCTGAATAAGGACCGTTTTGGTGAGTTGGTGGACCCCTTTGGTGGTGTTGACGACTTGTGGGATGGTATTATTCGTACACCGCTTGACCCTGACGTAACCTTCTCTGATGACCCATTACGCATGTTACGTTGTGTTCGTTTCGCAACTCAGCTTAATTTTTTTATAGAAGATGAAACCTTCGAAGCCCTTGAACGCAATGCTGAACGTATCAAAATCATCAGTGGTGAACGCATAGAGGAAGAGTTAAACAAGATTATGATGACCCCAACACCAAGTAAAGGCTTTATAGAATTATATCGTTGTGGGCTTCTGCAGCTTATTCTTCCTGAGCTTGTTGCACTTGATGTTGTTGAGACAAAGAACGGTCGGGCACATAAAAATAACTTCTATCATACGCTGGAGGTGCTTGATAATATCTGCAAACATACAGATAATCTGTGGCTGAGATGGGCTGCTTTGTTGCATGATATAGGCAAGGCAAAATGTAAACGATGGGATCCAGCCGTTGGATGGACCTTCCATAACCATAATTTCGTGGGTGCAAAAATGGTCCCAGGTATCTTCCGGCGGTTGAAGTTGCCAATGGATAGTAAAATGAAGTATGTCCAGAAGCAAGTCGATCTGCACATGCGTCCGATCGTTATTGCTGATGAAGAGGTGACAGATTCTGCTGTTCGACGTCTTATGAACGATGCTGGAGATGACATAGATGACCTTATGACACTCTGTGAGGCTGATATTACGAGTAAAAATGCCATTAGAAAGCAGCATTTCTTAGATAATTTCCGCACTGTTCGTGAAAAGTTGAAGGACTTGAAGGAGCGTGACTACAAGCGATTACTGCAACCCTGTGTTGACGGAAATGAGATTATGGAGATGTTTAACCTGCAACCGAGCCGCGAAGTAGGTGTCTTAAAACATACGTTAAAGGATGCCGTGCTTGATAATAAGGTGGCTAATGAACGTGAACCACTACTAAATCTGTTGAGAGATAAGGCTAAAGAGATGGGCTTGATATAGTGCTCTATTTATAACGTGCAATGTGTTGAGATTGTCGGAGTTGGTGTTTTGTATTGCCATCGATTCCAATAATAATTGTTAAAAAGCATTCTATAAGTTGACGTAGTTTAAATATTAATGCGTATTTTTGTACGTAGAAAACAGCAAATGTGCGATGTAGTTTTTGTCTTCTCTTATCCATGGAAGAAGAAAAGGGGAAGAGAATAAGGTAAGAACCTTATATATTAAAGATAATCACAGAACGAAATTATATAATTATTATAGGTATGAAGAAAGCTAAGATCTTACTGTTTGTCACTGCACTTGTGGCAGTACTTACCAGTTGTGGGGGTGGTAAGCAGGGACTCCCAACGAGTGATGAGTATCCAGTTATTACGATTGGGGCATCAAATGCACAGTTGAAAACAACTTATCCTGCCACGATAAAAGGTGTACAGGACGTTGAGGTACGTCCAAAGGTGAGTGGTTTTATTACTAAATTGAATATACATGAAGGAGAATATGTTCATGCAGGACAGGTTCTGTTCGTGATAGATAACTCTACTTATCAGGCTGCAGTACGTCAGGCACAGGCACAGGTGAACTCTGCTCAGAGCGCAGTTGCTCAGGCAAAGGCTAATGTTGTACAAGCTAATGCAAGCTTGAATTCAGCTAATGCACAGGCTGCTACCTCTCGTCTTACTTATAATAACAGTCAGAACCTATATAATAATAAGGTGATAGGTGACTATGAATTGCAGAGTGCAAAGAATACTTATGAGACTGCACAGGCAACTGTTCGTCAGGCACAGAGCGGCATTGCTTCTGCCCAGGCTGCTGTAAAACAAGCTGAAGCAGGTGTTCGTCAGGCACAAGCAATGCTTTCTACGGCTAAGGATAACCTTGGTTTTTGTTATGTAAAGAGTCCAGCTTCAGGTTATGTAGGAAGCCTTCCTTTAAGGAGGGTGCTCTTGTGAGTGCTTCATCAGCCCAGCCTGTTACAACAATCAGTAATACTTCTACTATAGAAGTGTATTTTTCAATGACAGAAGCTGATGTTTTGAAGCTTAGCCGTACGGATGATGGACTCAGTAATGCCATTAAGAAGTTCCCTGCAGTTAGTTTGTTGTTAGCCGATGGTTCTACCTATAATCACGAAGGTGCAATTGTTAAGACCAGTGGTATGATTGATGCGACAACTGGAACGATAAATGTTATTGCACGATTCCCTAACCCTGAACATCTGTTGAAGAGTGGCGGTAGTGGTAAGATTGTAATTGCTAAGAATAATAACCGTGCACTTCTGATCCCGCAAGAGGCTGTAACACAGGTTCAGGACAAAATGTTCGTTTATAAAGTTGATGCAAAAGATAAGGTTCATTATAGTGAAATTACAGTTGATCCGCAGAATGATGGTATCAATTACATCGTGACAAGCGGTCTTAAGATGGGTGAACGCATTGTTAGTAAGGGAGTCTCTAGCCTTGAGGATGGTGCAAAAATTAAGGCACTTACACCTGCAGAGTATGAAGAAGCAATAAAGAAAGCTGAGAAACTCGGTGAGAATCAGAGTTCAGCCTCAGGCTTCTTGAAGACAATGAAAGGTGACAGTAAGTAAATAATGAGCTTGGAACTTAATGTTTAAGATTGTTGATGACATTTGCATATAAATGAGGTCGCAGTTGTCAAGATGAGTTCTAAGAATCCAAACAGTAGACGTTATGACATTTACAAATTTCATTAAACGACCGGTATTGTCAACGGTTATATCAATCTTCTTTGTCCTTTTGGGTATCATTGGATTGATATCACTGCCTATTGAACAGTATCCGGATATCGCACCTCCTACGATCTCTATTCAGACTTCATATCAAGGTGCAGATGCACAGACGGTATTGAACTCTGTTATTACACCGTTGGAAGAGAGCATCAATGGTGTTGAGAACATGACTTACATGGAGTCAACAGCTACAAACGCAGGTATGGCAATGATAACTGTGTACTTTAAGCAGGGCTCAGACCCAAACATGGCGGCTGTCAATGTACAGAACCGTGTGTCACAGGCACAGGCTTTGTTGCCAGCAGAAGTTACCCGTGTGGGTGTGACTGTATCGAAACGTCAGAGCTCAAACGTTGTCATGTACTCTTTAACTACGGATGATGGACGATATGATGATGAGTTCTTGACGAACTATAACAATATCAATATCGTGCCGATGTTGAAGCGTATCAATGGTGTCGGTGATGTTCAGACACCTGGTATGAAGACATATTCTATGCGTATATGGCTCCAACCCGAGAAGATGAAACAGTATGGTCTTGTGCCATCTGACATCTCTGGTGCTTTGGCAGAGCAGAATATTGAGGCTGCACCAGGTTCTTTTGGTGAACAAAGTAACCTTAAGTATGAATACACTATGCGCTATAAGGGTCGTTTGAAGACACCTGAAGAGTATGGTAATATCATCATTTCAAGCAATGTAAATGGGCAGACACTGCATTTACGGGACGTAGCTAAAGTTGAACTTGGTGGCTTGAAGTACTCTGTAGCTATGCGTAATAATGGCGAACCAGCCGTGTTGGGTATGGTTAACCAGGTTGCTGGATCAAATGCAACACAGATAGCTGAGGACGTAAAGACTGCTTTGGCAAATGCAGAAAAAGCAGATGCCACCAGGTATGAAGGTCACAATAGAGCTGGATGTGACGGAGTTCCTCTTTGCTTCTATTGAAGAAGTTGTACGTACATTGATTATAACATTAGTCTTAGTGTTCTTCGTTGTGTACGTGTTCTTGCAGGATTTCCGTTCAACAATCATCCCAATGATTGCTGTACCTGTCGCTTTGATCGGTACATTCTTCTTCCTTTGGGTATTTGGATTCTCTATCAACCTGTTAACGCTATCAGCCTTGTTGCTGGCTATTGCGATTGTGGTCGATGATGCAATTGTGGTTGTTGAGGCTGTCCATGCTAAACTTGACTTAGGTTATAAGAGTGCATTGACTGCAGCTATTGATGCCATGAATGAGATTTCTGGCGCTATTATCTCCATTACTTTGGTGATGTCTGCAGTGTTTGTTCCTGTATCTTTCATCGGAGGAACCTCAGGAACGTTCTATAGAGAGTTTGGTGTGACGATGGCAGTATCCATTGTTATCTCGGCTTTGAATGCCTTGACACTGTCCCCAGCCTTATGTGCTATCTTCCTGAAACCGCACAGTAAGGATGAAGAACATAAGAAACTCTCGCGTATTGATCGTTTCCATATGGCATTCAATACCCAGTACGACAAGATTAATAATAAATACCAGAAGGTTGTAGAGAAGATTATTGGCCATCGATTGATAGCTGGTCTTTCTGTTGTTGTTGGTATAGTTGCTCTTGTTTTGACTATGAGCTTTACCAATACAGGGCTTGTTCCGAATGAAGATACAGGTACTTTGTTTGCTATGATCAGTATGCCTCCAGGGACATCACAGGTAGAAACGCAGAAAGTAACGGACCAAGTGGACAAGATGTTAGCAAGTAATCCTTACATTGAGCGCCGTGAGCAGATTGTAGGTTACAACTTCTTAGCAGGTCAAGGTTCTAATCAATCGAGCTTTATTATCAAATTGAAGCCCTTTGCTGAGCGTGAATACGGAATATTTGACCGTATTAAATCAGTCTTTACAGGTGCTGGTATTGCAGGATTGTTCATTGATCCAACTTCATCTAACATGATATTGGGTATGATATACAAGCAGACTGCAAGCATAAAAGGTGCACAGATACTTGCTTTTGCACCACCTATGATACCTGGTTATGGTATGTCAAACGGTCTTTCATTCTCTTTACAGGATAAGACTGGTGGTGATTTGAATAAGTTCTTCAAGGTTGCTCAGGATTATTTAGCAGCATTGAACAAGCGTCCAGAGTTCAGTCGAGCACTTACAACGTATAATCCTAACTATCCACAGTACATGGTTGATGTGGATGTTGCTAAAGCAAAGCAGGCTGGAACATCACCAGCAGCTATTCTTTCTGTACTGCAAGGATACTACGGAGGTATGTATGCATCCAACTTCAATGCGTATGGTAAGCTCTTCCGTGTCATGATTCAGGGAACAGCAGAGAGCCGTATGGATGAAGCAAGTCTGAATAATGTATATGTAAGAACAAATGGAGGCATGTCTCCTGTTAGTGAATTCTGTACGTTGAAACGTATGTATGGTCCATCGAACATTACTCGTTTTAACCTCTTCACATCTATTGCAATCAACGCAACACCTGCTGATGGATATTCATCTGGTCAGGCTATTAAGGCTGCAGAGGAAGTTGCATCTCAGGTCTTACCACAAGGTTATGGCTATGAGTTCTCTGGTTTGACTCGTTCAGAGCAGGAATCATCTAACTCTACAGCAATGATCTTTGCCCTATGTATCGTGTTTGTGTACTTGATTCTGAGTGCTCAGTATGAGAGTTACCTCCTTCCTTTGGCTGTAATTCTTTCCATTCCGTTTGGTTTGGCTGGTGCTTTTATCTTCACAATGATATTCGGTCACAATAATGACATCTATATGCAGATCTCTTTAATCATGTTGATTGGTCTGTTAGCAAAGAACGCTATTCTTATTGTAGAGTTCGCTCTTGAACGCCGACGTACGGGTATGGCTATCAAGTATGCTGCCATCTTAGGTGCTGGAGCTCGTCTCCGTCCTATCTTGATGACCTCTTTGGCTATGATTGTCGGACTGTTGCCACTGATGTTTGCAAGTGGTGTTGGTCGTAATGGTAACCAAACACTGGGTGCAGCGGCTGTAGGTGGTATGTTAATCGGTACACTTTGTCAGGTCTTTGTTGTCCCTGCTCTGTTTGCAGGCTTCGAATATTTACAGGAGCGTATCAAGCCTCTTGTATTTGAAGATGAGGAGAACAAGGATGTTGCTAAGGAACTTGCACAATTTGCGAAAGGTCCAGCTACTGATTACGTCATAGAAGAGTAGGATATAAAAGAAAGAAGAACAATGAAGAAAACGAATATAATCATTATAGCTTTTGCAGCCTTGTTACTAACAGGCTGTAAGAGTCTGTATGGCAATTACGAGCGTCCAGACGTTAAAACTTCTGGAATTGTTCGTGATCCAGTTGATGATAAGGGCGTATTAGCAGGTTCCAATGATTTTGGAAATCTGCCATGGCGCAGTGTATTCACTGACCCTCAGTTACAGACTCTTATTGAAAAAGCACTGGAAAATAACCCCGATTTGCTTAATGCTGCATTGAATATTGATATTGCCGAACAGCAATTACGTGCGTCAAAGCTGGCTTTCCTGCCGTCTGTAGTGTTTGCTCCGAATGGCAGTATATCTCATTTTGGTACGCATACCTCTTCAACTCAGGCTTACACTCTACCTGTTACTGCAAGCTGGGATGTTGATTTGTTTGGTAAACTGCGCTCACAAAAGAAGGCAGCACAGATGGCTTTGATTCAATCACGCGACTATAAGGTGGCTGTACAGACTAATCTTATATGTAATGTAGCCAATCTTTACTATACACTCTTGATGCTTGATCGTCAAAAACAGATAGTGGATGACATGTCTGGATTGACGAAAAACACTTGGGATATGATGAAGCTGCAGATGGAATTCGGACGTGCTCGTTCAACAAGTGTACAGAGTGCTGAGGCTGCTTATTATAGTGTACAGACTCAGGGGGCGGATATTAAACGCCAAATTCGTGAGACTGAAAACACACTTAGCTTACTTCTTGGTGAGCCAGCACAGTCTATTGCACGTGGTTCACTTGAAAACCAGAGTCTCCCGACGAACTTCTCTGGTGGAATTGGTGTTCAATTATTAAGCAATCGTGCAGATGTTCATGCCAATGAGATGGCTTTAGCACAATGTTTCTATAATATTCAGGAAGCTCGAAGCCGTTTTTATCCAGCATTAAACATCTCTCCGACAGGTGCATGGACCAATAGCAACGGACTGGTTAATCCAGGAAAATTGTTGCTTTCAGTAGTGGGAAGCCTCACACAACCCATCTTTATGCGTGGTCAACTGAAAGCTGGTCTGCGTGTAGCAGAGGATAGGTATAAGCAGGCTTATAACACATGGCAGAATAGTATCCTAAAGGCTGGTGCTGAAGTGAGCAATGCTTTGGTTGCATATAACTCGGCTGATGAGAAATAAGCTGCAACAACAGCAGATAGATGTGCTGAAGCAAAATGTAGACCACACTCAGATGCTTTATGCACAGAGCTCAAGTTCTTATTTAGAGGTTATCACTGCACAGCAAAGTTTGCTTAATGCCGAGATCTCACAGGTGCAAGAACAGTTTACAAAGCTACAGGCTATTGTGAATTTGTACAATGCTCTTGGTGGAGGTTCTAAATAAAAACCACAAGTATTAATAATCAATATTTAAGATTATGAGTAGTGAAATCAGCCCAAAAGCGGAAGTTTCTCCAAAAGCAAAGATTGGAGATGGATGCAAGATATTTCCGTTTGTATATATAGAAGACGATGTTGTCATTGGAGATAATTGTATTATCTTCCCTTTCGTGAGTATCTTTAAGGGTACTCGGATGGGCAATGGCAATAAGGTTCATCAAGGTTCAGTGCTGGCAGCACTGCCACAGGACTTCAATTTCGTTGGAGAAAAAAGCGAACTTATCATTGGTGATAACAACATTATTCGTGAGAATGTAGTAGTAAATCGTGCTACACATCGCGGTTGTAAGACTGTTATAGGTTCTAATAACTTCTTTATGGAAGGTGCCCACATAAGTCATGACACCGTCGTAGGGGATGGTTGCGTCTTCGGTTATGGTGCTAAGATAGCTGGAGATTGTGTGATTGGAAGTGGTGCAATCCTCTCTTCAAACGTAGTAGAGAAGGCTAATACACGTGTTGGTGAGTATGCTGTGGTACAGGCAGGTACTACATTCTCTAAGGATGTCCCACCTTATATTATCGCAGGTGGTGCTCCTGTTGAATATCATGGCGTGAATACATCTGTATGTCGTGCTAAGGGCTTTGATGAAAAGGTCCTGAAGCATATTGCAAATGCTTATCGTTTGCTTTCCATGGGCAAACCTCGGTTTTTGATGCATGCATTCAGATTGATCAGCAAGTACCTGATTCTACAGAAATACGTAACATTGTAAACTTCGTACGTGGTACGGAAGCAGGAATCATCAGTAAGTTGTAAATTTCATACCTATACATTTCATGATGATTAAGAGGGTTAACCGCGAGGTTAACTCTCTTTTTTTATAATGCTTCCTTTTGAGTTTTTGGGGTAGGGGGAAGTCGTTTAGTGAACGCAATGCGCACGTTTCTTTTTGCCTTACAGAACTAATAATGTCTTATAATATTACTTCTGGATTTTAATAGTTGGTCTTTTGTGCTTCAAAAGGGCATCTTTTGCATGGTAAAAGGGCGTCTTTTGACATGTAAAAGATGCCCTTTTAAGAGGTAAAAGAGCACCTTTTAGAATGCTATTTGTAACTACTTGATAATTTGTTAGTTACAGATGGAATAAAATAAGGTTATATACAGGAACTCGACTTCTTATGGTTGTTTATTTGTAAAGATACTTCCTAGGCACGTTTGATCTGTCTGTTAGACAGTCTTAGTATGATGCCGTACAAGGAATCCCCAATGCAACGACTCGATCACGGATAGCATCAAGCTCCTCATGTGTGGCTTTCCGAAGATTATGGTCAGGTGTTTCTCTGTCAATTGTATAAATCATAACCTCTCTCGGTGCTATCTCTTTGACTGCGTCAAGCCATGGTTTAACAAACTCTTCCCCCGTATTGTCGATATTCGTGCCGTCTTCTGTTTCCCCTTTCATAAACATAGTCTGGATAATTGCTTGTCCGTTAAATGACTTTATGTCTGCAATTATTCTGTTAACATCATACGAAGGTTGTGTAGGACGGTCTACCTTATTTATATAATCAGCATTGATAGTATCAAGTTTCAGAATGTTGTTGTCTACCTTTGACAGTGCTTCGTGAATCTTGGACGATGGATGAACGTAGAGTTACTGAGTACGGAAATCTTTGCTTGTGGGCAATATTCATTGCGAAGTCTGATGGTATCATCTATAACTCCCGCAAAGTCAGGGTGCGATGTAGGCTCTCCGTTACCGGCAAATGTCAATACGTCCGGATGAATATCCTGTGTCTTCAGTTCCTTTAGCTTTGCTTCTAACGCCTTTGCCACATGTTCGCGAGTAGGGTGGGGTGTCTTTGTCCGATGGTCTTTGTTAAATCCACATTCGCAATATATGCAGTCGAACGTGCAAATCTTCCCATCTGCAGGCATGAGGTTGATGCCGAGTGAAATGCCTAATCGGCGGCTATGGACAGGTCCAAATATAGGTGACGGATAGATAATTGTACTCATTTGATATCTTTTTTCGTGTATATAGAGGGGTATTGTGCAAAGATAAAACAAATAAACTACAACGTTTCATGCACAATAAGGAAATGTCTTTGTAAGTCTAAATAATGTATAAATTCCTTTGTCATTCTTTTATTTTGCAGTATCTTTGCATCAATTTCGGTGTATTATATCCTTTTCGGAAATGGCAAAAAGAAGAAACAAAGCTCGCAGTCATCATAGCTTGCAGGTTGTAACACTATGCATCAGTACAGCTATGGTACTGATATTGATAGGCATGGTTGTGCTGACTGTTTTTACAAGTCGTAATTTAAGCTCTTATGTGAAGGAGAATCTTACTGTAACAATGATTCTTCAACCAGATATGAGCACAGAAGAGAGTGCAGCTCTTTGTCAACGCATTCGTTCTTTACATTATATCAACAGTCTGAACTTCATTAGTAAGGAACAAGCTTTGAAGGAAGGAACGCGTGAACTTGGTGCTAATCCAGCAGAGTTTGCTGGACAAAACCCTTTTACTGGTGAGATAGAGCTACAGCTAAAAGCCAATTATGCCAACAATGATTCTATTAAAAACATTGAGCGTGAGCTTAGAACTTATCGTGGAGTGAGCGATATCACTTATCCACAGAACCTTGTTGAGAGTGTAAACCACACATTGGGCAAGATAAGTCTCGTGTTGTTGGTAATTGCAATATTGCTGACTATCGTCTCATTCTCGCTGATGAACAATACGATTAGGTTGAGTATCTATGCTCGCCGGTTCTCTATTCACACCATGAAGCTTGTTGGCGCATCGTGGGGATTTATTCGTGCACCATTCCTTCGGCGCGCTATTATGGAGGGATTGGTATCAGCATTACTTGCAATTGCAGCCTTAGGGGTCGGTTTATGCCTCCTTTATGACTACGAACCGGATATAACAAAGGTTCTTTCATGGGACGTGTTAGTCATAACCGCTGGCGTTATGCTTGCCTTTGGTGTACTGATAGCAACGTTCTGCTCATGGTTGTCAGTCAATAAGTTCCTACGAATGAAGGCTGGTGACTTGTATAAGATATAACGAAAAGTAAAAAGGTAAAAGAGTAAAAGGGAAAGAAGTAAGTTGATATCATAAGGAAAGACGCTTTTGTCTTTATTCACTATCACTTCTGTTTAGATCCTTTCACTCCTTATAACTCCTCAAAAAATATGGACAAAAGAAACTTAGCTTTTGGGAAAACCAACTTTATTATGTTGGCAGTAGGTATTGCCATTGTTGTTATTGGGTTTATCTTGATGAGTGGAAGTGGTTCTACTGAGACGATGTTTGACCCAGGTATCTTCAGCGCACGCCGTATAAAGGTGGCTCCTGTTGTGACTTTCATCGGGTTTATCTCAATCATTGGTGCTATTATTTATAGACCAAAAGAAGCAAAAGACACGGAGGAATAATGACACTTTTACAAACTATCATTATCTCAATTGTGGAGGGACTTACGGAGTTCCTCCCTGTTTCGTCTACAGGGCACATGATTATCACGCAGAATCTATTGGGTGTTCCGCAGGGTGATGAGTTCGTGCATGCGTTCACATTCATTATCCAGTTTGGTGCAATCCTCTCTGTAGTATGCTTGTATTGGAAGCGTTTCTTTCGTATAGACCGTTCTCCTGTACCTGCTGATTGTAAATCTTCTTTCCTCAGAATGATTCATCCCATCAGGTTCTATTGGCTGCTCTTTTGTTGGTGTACTGCCAGCTGTTGTTGTTGGAATGGCAGCAAAGAAGAGTGGATTGTTGGACTGGTTGCTTGATTCTGTATGGGTTGTTGCGATCATGCTTGTCGTAGGTGGTGTGTTCATGTTGTTCTGTGATAAGATCTTTAATAAAGGTATTGAAGAGAACTTGGTGAATGAAAAGCGTGCATTCAATATTGGTTTATTCCAATGTCTGTCAGTAATCCCTGGTACAAGTCGTTCCATGGCAACTATAGTTGGTGGTATGGCGAATGGTTTGACACGTAAGCGTGCTGCTGAATTCTCCTTCTTTTTAGCTGTACCAACAATGGCAGGAGCTACATTGTTGGACCTACATGATTTGTTAGAGGAAGATAGTTCATGGGCAACAGCTCATAATCTGACAATGCTTCTCATTGGCTGTGTCGTATCATTTGTCGTTGCTTTGTTTGCAATGAAGTGGTTTGTAAGCTTCTTAACCAAGTATGGTTTTAAAGCTTTCGGATGGTATCGTATCATTGTTGGCGTCATTATCCTTGTGATGTTGCTCTCTGGTATGTCATTGAATATGGTAGACTAATCTTTAATCTCTTAGCATCATAATTCGAATGAACTTCAAAGAAGGAGTAATTATTCCGATAGATAAACCTTATGGCATTACCAGTTTTAAGGCATTGGCACATGTACGTTACCTTTGTACACAGGCTAATGACGGGAAAGTGAAGATAGGTCATGCTGGAACATTAGATCCTTTAGCCACAGGAGTGCTTATCCTTGCCACTGGAAAGATGACGAAACAGATAGAGACTCTACAGGCGCATACAAAGGAATATGTTGCAACTTTACAGCTTGGGGCAACAACACCAAGCTATGATATGGAGCATGAGGTGAACGAAACTTTCCCTACGGAACATATAACAAGAGCACTGATAGATGCTACACTGCCACAATTTGTTGGAGACATCGAGCAGATTCCGCCAACTTATAGCGCTGTAAAGGTAGATGGAAAACGTGCTTTCGACTATCGGCGTAGTGGAAAAGATGTTACGTTAAAGCCAAAGAATATTCGTATTGATGAGATAGAAGTGCTAGACTTTGATATAGATAAAATGCAATTATCTATTCGAGTCGTATGTGGCAAAGGAACATATATACGTGCATTGGCACGTGATTTCGGGCGTGCAGTAAATAGTGGGGCTTACTTAACGGCCTTGCGACGGACGCGAGTTGGTGATGTTAAGGTTGAAAACTGTGTTGATTATGACCAGTTTGACACATGGCTTCAGCAGCAAACAATAGAAAAATAACAAAAACTCCCCAATATATAAATATGAAGCTTTCACAGTTTAAATTCAATTTACCTAAAGATCAGGTCGCTTTATATCCTCATTCATCTAAGCGTGTGTTAACACGTACAGATGGTAGTACGCAGACTTTCACGGTTACTCGTCGTGATGAGGGCAGACTAATGGTTCTTCATCGCAAGTCAGGGACCATTGATATGTTTAAAAATGAGGTTAAAGGCGAACCGAAGGAAGAGGATTACATACGATTTAAGGATGTTTCGACTACTTTGATGAGGGTGATGCTTTTATCTTCAATGATACAAAAGTCTTCCCAGCACGCCTTTATGGTACGAAGGAAAAGACTGATGCCAAGATAGAAGTGTTCCTTTTGCGTGAGTTGAATCAGGAAATGCGTCTGTGGGATGTATTAGTAGAGCCTGCACGTAAGATACGTATAGGTAATAAACTTTTCTTTGATGAGTCTGGAACAATGGTGGCTGAGGTTATTGACAATACCACATCACGTGGACGTACCCTTCGTTTCCTCTATGATTGTCCTCATGAAGAGTTTAAACGTGAACTATTTGCGTTGGGTGAAGCACCACTTCCACGTTACATTATAGATAATCGTCCGAAAGAAGAAGGTGAGGAGTTTGCTCATGCTACTGCTGAGGATATGGAGAACTTCCAGTCTGTTTTTGCAAGTAATGAGGGTGCTGTTTCTGCACCAGGTACGAATATTCATTTCTCTGAACATATGATGAAGATGATGGATATACGTGGTATTCACAAGTCATTTATTACCTTACATTGTGGATTAGGTAACTTCCATGATATTGAAGTGGAAGACCTCACAAAGCATAAGATGGACTCTGAAGAGATGCATATCAATGCTGAGGCTTGTAGAATTGCCAATGAAGCAAAGCAAAGTGGACATCGCTTGTGTGCTGTTGGGGCAAGTGTTGTAAAGGCAACTGAGACAGCTGTAGGTACAGATGGTATGCTGAAAGAGTATGATGGTTGGACCAATGAATTCATATTTCCTCCTTATAAGTTTGGGTTTGCTGACTCTATGTTGGTCAACTTCTATCATCCTTATTCTACATTGTTAATGGAGACTGCTGCTTTTGGTGGTTATGATCTTGTTATGGAGGCATATGATAAGGCAGTAAAGAATGGTTATATGTTTGGATGTTTTGGTGATTCGTTATTGATCCTCAATGATTAATATGCATACAGTGTACTTAGCTCTCGGCACAAACCTTGGTAACAGGAAGGCTATTATGCGCGAGGCTATAGATAATATAGGAAAGAAGGTTGGCACAGTTATGCGCCAATCTTCTTTTTATGAGACAGAGCCCTGGGGCTTTGAGAGTCCCAATCTTTTCTTGAATGCATGTATATGCGTGTCTACTAAGCTTGCTCCTCGTCAGCTCCTAGAGGTGACTCAAGCTATAGAACGTGATATGGGAAGGATTGAGAAGACGGTTGGTTTACAATACGTAGATCGTATTATAGATATTGATATCTTGCTGTATGATGATCTCCATATCAACGAACCTGATCTTGTCATTCCTCATCCTCTGATGGAAGAACGCGAGTTCGTTATGAAGCCTTTGCTGGAAATTAAAGAATAACAAGTTAGATAGAGTGGTTTACCAGTATCTGATCTAATGAATTTGTAGTGAAATTACTCTTCTCAAAACACCAGATTAAGTTTGAAATCGTTTTGCTGTCACATTTAACATTTTAGATAAGTACTTGTGAATAAAGTCATTATGAGATAAAAATTGTGACAGTAATGACAGCAAAACAGAGACAGTAAGAACATGTCTTATTGGAAACTGTCTTTTAGAAGGGGTTTACATGGTAATTATTAGTTGCCTGTTTACGGCTTGGGTAGAGCAGATATTGAAAATAAAAATCCCCGTTACCAATGAGGTAGCGGGGATTTTCTTATTCTTTAGATGATTACTTACGCAAACCTAAAGCCTTAACGATAGCACGATAGCGCTCAATGTCACGGTCATAGAGGTAATCGAGCAATGCACGACGCTTACCTACGAGTTGTGTCAAAGAACGAGTTGTAACATAGTCCTTGCGGTTCTGCTTTACATGCTCGGTTAAGTGCTTGATACGATAAGTGAAAAGTGCAATCTGACTCTCTGCTGAACCAGTGTCAGTTGTCTTCTGCTCTTTACCATACTGTGCGAAGATCTCTTCTTTCTTTGCCTTGTCTAAATACATAATTTTTGTTTGATTAATAAGTTTTGCTATTACATCTTTCAGTCGTTAACTTGCCTTAATCACAACAAGAGTACGACTTTAAATGCATCGGAGTCTCCGAATTTGCGGTGCAAAGTTACAACTTTTTATTGGAACGACAATACTTTTCCATTTTTTATTCGTAATTTTGCACCATAATTTAGCATAAGCTTTTAAGGTAAATAAATGCAAGATATTCGTAACATCGCAGTTATTGCGCACGTTGACCACGGTAAAACGACCTTGGTTGATAAGATGATGCTCGCTGGTAAACTGTTCCGTGACGGACAAGACAACAGTGGAGAAGTTCTCGATTCTAACGATTTGGAGCGTGAACGTGGGATAACAATTCTGAGTAAGAATGTAAGTATTAATTGGAAAGGAGTAAATCAATATTCTTGATACACCGGGTCACTCTGACTTTGGTGGTGAAGTAGAGCGTGTCTTGAACATGGCAGACGGCTGTCTGTTACTTGTTGATGCGTTCGAAGGCCCTATGCCACAAACACGCTTTGTGTTGCAGAAGGCTTTACAGCTTGGTTTGAAACCTGTTGTGGTTATTAATAAGGTGGATAAACCGAACTGTCGCCCTGAGGAAGTATATGAAATGGTCTTTGATCTTATGTGCGATCTTAATGCAACAGAAGAACAATTAAACTTCCCTGTGGTATATGGTTCTGCTAAAAATGGTTGGATGGGTGCCGATTGGAAGAAACCAACAGATAATATAGAGTACTTGCTCGACCTTATCCTTAAGGAAATACCTGCTCCTAAGCAGCTTGAAGGTACTCCACAGATGCTGATTACTTCTTTGGACTACTCAAGTTATACAGGACGTATTGCCGTTGGTCGTGTACACCGTGGTACTTTGAAAGATGGACAGAATGTAACTATCTGTCATCGTGATGGTACTCAGGAGCGAACAAAGATCAAAGAGCTTCACACCTTTGAGGGTATGGGGCACAAAAAGACTGACCATGTTGATTCAGGTGATATCTGTGCGGTAATAGGTTTGGAGAAGTTTGAGATTGGTGATACTATTGCAGACTTTGATAATCCAGAACCTCTGCCACCAATTGCTGTTGATGAGCCAACAATGAGTATGCTCTTCACCATCAATGATTCTCCTTTCTTTGGTAAAGAAGGTAAGTTCTGTACTTCACGTCACATCAGTGACCGTTTGAGCAAAGAGCTTGAGAAAAACCTTGCTTTGCGTGTTCGCCCGATGGAAGGCTCTATGGACAAGTGGATTGTTAGTGGTCGTGGTGTGCTCCACCTCTCTGTCCTCGTTGAGACTATGCGTCGTGAGGGGTATGAGTTACAGGTTGGTCAGCCACAGGTTATCTATAAAGAGATTGACGGTCAGAAGTGTGAGCCTATTGAAGAGTTGACAATCAATGTCCCAACTGATTTCTCCAGTAAGATGATTGATATGGTAACCCGTCGTAAAGGTGACCTTCTTGGTATGGATGCTGAGGGTGATCGTGTCAATATTACCTTTGAAATTCCTTCACGTGGTATCATTGGTTTGCGTACCAACGTACTGACGGCAAGTCAGGGTGAGGCTATTATGGCACACCGTTTCAAGGATTATCAACCGTTTAAGGGTGAGATTATCCGTCGTACTAATGGCTCAATGATAGCTCTGGAGGCTGGTACTGCTTATGCTTATGCTATTGATAAGTTACAGGATCGCGGTAAGTTCTTCATTGATGCTGGTGAAGAGGTGTATGGCGGTCAGGTTGTTGGTGAGCATGTTCATGATAATGACCTTGTTATCAACGTTACTAAAGCTAAACAGTTGACGAACGTCCGTGCATCAGGTTCTGATGAGAAGGCTCGTGTTATCCCTAAGACCGAGATGAGTCTTGAGGAATGTTTGGAGTATATTAAGGGTGATGAATATGTTGAAGTGACCCCTAAGAATATTCGTATGCGTAAGATTACGCTTGATCATTTAGAGCGTAAACGCCAGAATAAGGATTAAATCTTATTTCAATCATAAGTCGGGAGGCGACTGTCCATATAGGGCAGCCGCCTCTTTCCGTATGTGAGTAGATGTCATTCTTATGATTCATAAGGGTTATAGAAATACCTTTACAATTATTTTCTCCATTTAATTCTGATTTGAAAGGGTTGGCTTCTTTTTCGCTTTTGTAAACTACAGATAATCAATAGGTTATCTTAAGCGTTTTAAAAGGTGCCCTTTTGCAGTTCAAAAGGGCACCTTTTATAGAAAAAGGGCACCTTTTGACTTGCAAAAGATGCCCTTTTAGAGTGTAAAAGACCGTCAATTAGTTTCTATGTTTGAATTAATCTTACAATCAATGGGAATCTAATTCTTAATCGGTCATTATGAACTCTATTAGGAGTTCCTATTATAATTCTCGTTTCTCGTTATTTCACGATCTCTTTTACTGTACGACCATCACTGTATTTCACAATGTTCAAACCACGTGTAGGTTGTGAGATACGGCATCCAGCTGCGTTGTAACGAGCAACTTCTACTACTTCTCCAGTTGTTGGTGCATTCTCAATGCCAGTTGATGTGTGGTCAGAAATCTCACATTTATCAGCGTTTACAATCTCACCTGTCTGAGTGTTGATTACCAATACACAAACTGAAAGTTTTGATTTATCCTGGATAAGAGAATACTGTGATATATTCTTGAAAGCTGTTTGGTGTACTTGTACTTTGTCAGCTACGATAGGAGTGCTGATACTTCCTTGTAGACCTCTGGTTACACCTAAAGCTGCAATAGCTGTATGGTCAAACTTTAAGTTGTAAACTGGGTTTGAAGAATTCACAAAGAAGTCAAGGTCTTGTGAGTAACCTCTGTATTGGTAGCCTCCAGCGAAACCGTTCTTCTGGTAGTATGAACGGCTCTGCAGACCGTCTGCCAACAGTACATAAGCGAGTGCATAGTGTGAGTTGTACTTGCTAACACGGAAAGTTGTTCTTGTTGTGATTGAGATATTGCGCTTCCATTCATCCCATGCAGCAAAGACCTTAACATCCATTTCTGCTCCTCTGTTCTGTTCTGAACGGAACGTTGACTCACCTGTGTAGTCATTGGTATCAGTTCTTCTGTCAAATCTAACAGTAGGATATCCAGAGACACGTATGCCAGAATAATCATCACATTCCAATGCATCAGAATTGTGAACGGCGATACCGATGAAGTCATTTGGATGGGTACGAGTTAGGTAAGATAATACAGCCATACCTCTTGGGCACCATGGACACCACATACCAGTGAAGTCTTCTACTACGACTTTGCGCTTAGGAGTCTGTGTAAGTGTTGTTCGGGTAATAGTAGTGTAAGGCTCTGTAGTGTTTGTTGGTTGACCATTAACCTTTGTGATGTTAAGCGCAAGCTCGTCAACGGTAGGATCAGTAGAAGGAGGAACTACCACATTGAGTGTCTGATTGCTGCGTGTTCTGCCTGCTCCGTTAAGTGCAATTGTTTTCGTTTCGATTACTTCACCATTGCGTGTGAGTGTGTATTCAATACTCTTCGCCCCATTTGTGATGTTGGTAAGAGGCACAGGAACGTTGACTCCTGTTGAATTTAGATTAACATAAGCTTCTTGTGAAGGAACTTGTGCGAATGCATTAGTTTGCATTAATGCCAGTGATAGGGCTAAGAAAAGCCTCAGTGTTATTTTTTTCTGCATGATTTTTATTTTTAAAGGTTTATTATTTAGGTTTACTGAATGATGTGTTTCTCTGCACTTACAACACCCTTGTTGTCTTTTTTCTGGATGATGTAAGTACCTTTGGCAAGTCCTTGTAATGATGAAATACCCTTACCAACGAGCTTACCCTGCAGCGTGTAGACGGTATAAGTAACTGGTCCTTCTGTACTGACAGTGTTAATGCCTGTGGCAGTCTTGTCGAAAACAATAGTAATCTTTGGACCTGGCTTATCTGTTACCCAGTCATCACCAGCCTTCTTTGCAGTATACAGTTGTACTTGAACGGTACAGTTAGCCTGGTTGGTAGCTTGTTCTGCAAGGCAGAACTCCATCTCAAGTGAAGTCAAATCAGTCTTTTTTGCTGAAAGATCACCTGCTTCAGAAGTATAAGGACCAACCTTTTTCCATCGTTTGCACCCTGCTGGGAAGCATACTTGCAGTACTCCTTCTTTCATATTTTTAACCGTTCCTACGAGGATTACTTTCTGAGCATTGCCTGATATGTTGCGGACAGAGATGTCTGCAGGCATGATTAGACCAGCTTCTGGTACTCCTGGGAACGAATTCTTCCACCTTGTTGAAGGTGACAGTAGAGCCATTCGGGATGACTTTCCCTTTAGCATCAACAAACTCAAACGTTTGTTTGTTTTGCGCCATTAATGCTGTTGTACCCAGCACTGTGGCGAGAATAAATGTAAACAATCTCTTCATACTTGTTGTTTTATAATTGTGAATAATTAAGGGTTAACGAGCTTTTTGCGTGTGACTTGCAGTACACCGTTGTCATTATAGACGAAAGCTACGATGCTCATGTTCTTTACTTTCCAACCGTTTTCAAGCTGAAAATCAGCTTCTTTATCAGCTGTAGCATCCTTGCCAAGGGCAATCTCTTCTCCCCAGTCACCATTGATGGCTTTCCGAAGGACGTGATTGTGTATGTATTCTTTATTGAATTTCCCGTCAGGCATACGTTGTAAAGCCTTGATATCATCCTCTACAAGCCAAAGTTGTAGCTTCCCACTGAAAGATTCTCCTAAGTTGTTGATGGTTGCTTTCACGTGCGATTGATGGGTAATCGTATCATTACTGATAGCAAGTTTGATGTCAACGGTAGCTTTCTGTTGTATCTCATTGTAGACGAGTGATGCCCATTGAGAGTCATTGGTAAGTCCACCTTTACGGTTAACAAGACCCGAGGGCTGGCTTTCAACCTTCCAATAACCGTAATACAGGTCGCCTAAGTCTGTTCGAAGTCCGATGACTGATGCCGTAGGCTTTAGTGCAAGAGGTCCCGAATGGATAGCAACAGCTATCACAGTGTCGGCTCCATACTGCTCTTGAAGCTTCTCAATGGTCTCAGCAGCACGTGGACAATTGAGGCATGTCTGCCCAGTGAAGTCCTCAATGAGTACGCATCGTCCTACAGCTACAGGTGGAACATAGATAAAACGGTCGTTTTCATCTATATTACTGCACGAAGATAGCATGATGAGAACACATGCTATGAAAGAAAGTAGTTTGTTCATCTTGTGTTAGAAGTTGTAGTTATATGAGAGTGTGAAACCTTTACTTGCAGGTATGAAGCGGCATACTCCTCCCGAACAGTTGTATCCGCTACGGGTTCTTCCATAACCTACTTGCAGGCGGTGGGCACCTTTAAGGAAGGTGACGAGCCCTTGGTAGTAGTGGATATGGGTGCTACCGCTGTTGTACATGTCAGATACAGTGAACATCCATGATGGTGCTATAGATAGTTCGGCAAGACCAAAGAGCCAGTCTCCGTCGTCATCTTTTGTGGCAAGATACTGCATCTCAGTACGTAGAGTGGCCTTCGGTGCTAACTTAAACTTTGCATCAGCGATGAAGATATCAGAGTGAATGACACCTCCTTCACCCTCAACAACTGTCTTGTTGTATAACTGATTCATGTACATGAGGTTCAGTTTGATACCTTTTGACAGACGTTTCTCCATCTGAACATTGATGTCCTGGTAATAAGTTGACGGCCCCCATGCCCAGAAAGGTGACCCATAACCATCTGTTCCCTTACCTCCGTTCTCATTTACGTATGCCATGCACGTGTGACACGTTCAATTTCAGATTCGTTCCATACTTTCCACCAAAGAAAGTGTGCTTTGGGAAGTTGTATCCGAAGGCTGCCTGGTAAGCCCATTCACCTCCCGGCTGTGTTGCGTAAGGATAGAGAGCTGCCAAAGCATAGCTATGATCCATTGTGAATGGTGGCAGATGATTGATGAAAGAGGATGTCCCAGACATGCTACGAGCACTACGGAAAGACATGTTTACGCTACGTTTAGCCTGCAGAAGTACGCTTGCACCTCGCTTAGAGTATGACCCAGAGAGCATGGCTACGTATCCATTGCGGTAGATATAACCATTATCAAACGATGGGTCTTGACCTTTTGCTGCATATTCTGCAAGAATACTGAAGGCTCCATGTTGTAAACGAGCACGCACATCAAAGGCATTCACATTGCGAGGGAGGTTCAGCCGGTGTGTGGCATCAACCATTATGTCCTCGTCACCTTCATGTTTATTGATGAATGAAGCACCCAGTGTGATGTAGGTCTTATCCTTTAAGGCTTTAAACCACTCATCAAGATTGAGCTCAACATCAGCTCCTGAAACTAAAGCTTTATTATGTTTCCAGTATCTACGTTGCTTTCCAGAGAGTAATTTGAGACTGACACCATTGAAAGGCTTGTACAACAGACGAGCTCCGAGCAGTGAATTGTCTATTCCTAAGCTACGTTCTTCGTAAGTACGGAGGATAAATCCAGACCCGAATTGCTCATAGTAAGTACCCAATGTCAACTCAGCATTCTTGTAACGACCCTTCAGATAGAAGTTAGGAATACCCCATCCCTTGAAATCATTTTCATATCCAGGGAGTGGATGTTTGAGATATTCCAGGCGAAGTCCTGCATCTACATAGTTGCTTGTAGCGTTAACATCCACATAAGTGTTGGTGAGGAAACTACCAGAAGCTTTGGATGCACCGGTCTTTTCATCATTCTGTGGAATGAGAACATCACTTTGTACGCTACCTGAAAGCCTTATCTTATCGTTGTTTTCCTGTGCCCATAACATCGTATGGGGAACACAGAGCAGCAATCCCGCTAAGATATAAGTCTTCATAGTTACTTACCGCATGCTTCCTTTACTTTCTCATAAAGTTCAGTTTCAGCCCCATCAGTGTAACCATTGTGCTTATAGACAATGTTTCCCTTGCCATCGATTACCAGAACATATGGTATTAGCTGTATTCCGAGGGCACGTCTGAGATCACTGTTAGGGTCCAATAAGACCTCATAAGGCCAACCGTTTTCATCTACTAACGGCTTAACCTTATTAACGTTCTGTGCCTGGTCAATGGAAATAGCAATGAGTTTTACTCCTGTTTCTTCCTGCCAGTCAGCATAAACCTCATTGATAGCTTTCAGCTCTCGGTTGCATGGTTTGCACCAAGTGGCGAAGAAAGAGATAATCATTGGTTTCCCATTGTTGGATAGTGTGTCTATTTGCACACTTTTACCCTCAATGTTTTTTAGGATTAGTTTTGGTAATCCTGTTTGTGCATGAACCGCCATGCCAATGAGGATTGATGTAATCAGTAGAGTTATTCTTTTCATCTTAGTTATTTGATTATTAGTTTCTTGAGCGCAAAGTTAGAGTTTCGTTGCATAATGATTGGATGTGCAGGGGTTAAAAAGTAGTAAAAGAAGAAAGATAAAAGGTTAAAGAAGCAAAAGGTTAAATAGTTATTTAACAGTAACTTAGAGCATATCTCTACCTTATTATATATAGAGTGGATACAGACTATATGTTTTCTGTATTATATTTCGTTTCTTTTTATATAATCAATCTTAAAAATAATTCTTTGTTAAAGCGTCTGTGATGTATAGGTTTTTTTCAGTGTCTTTCTGTAAATAAAAGGTTAATATTGAGTTGATTAATATAGATGGACCAAAACAGAGAACAGAGCTGAATGTCCTAAAACAATTGCTCGAGTGGAAGTAGAGAAATGATTTTACAGAAAAGAAAAGCACAACAACCTCATACTACCTAAATATGTATTGATTTCGACTTTGTAACTTATAGAATATCAAGTGGTTATAAAAACAGAAATAAAAGACGCCCTTTGCATCGTAAAAGGGCGTCTTTTACACTGCAAAAGGGCATCTTTTACATTGCAAAAGGTGCCCTTTTAGAACCCAAAAGAGCATCTATTAGAAAGCAGATGTGAATTTATCTGACATTATATATTGAATCTCTGCTATCAGATAGTGCTCAGAACTGTTAACCTTAGTGCTAAGACAGACTGTGGAATCATGGATATTTTTGTCTTAATATCCACAATAAGCTAAGCCATTTACCCGTTATAACTGTGCAATCTTTAATTAAATAACTATAAAACCAAATGAGACGCATAGCTTTTTTAGTATTATTCGTTGCAGCAACGCTGACGACATGGGCACAACAACAGAAGAAAACGTGGTCTGTGATTCCACATATTGGGGTGTCAGTGGCAACACTTACGGGTGCAGGAATGAATATTGCAATAGCCGATAATAATGAACTTGAATTGAAACCACATGCTCGTCTTGGTTTCACGGGAGGTGCTGATGTGATGTATCAAGCAACGGATAGGGTAGGAATCTCTGCAGGTCTTGCATATATTCAAGGTGGATGTAACTATAAAGATATTGATATTAATGAAAATGTTTGGCATGACCATTATCTGAGGGCGGACTATGTTGTAGTACCAATCCTGATACATTCTTATGTTGCACAAGGCTTTTCTATTAATGCAGGACTGTCACCTTCATTCCGCGTTCGTGGCAAATATCACGCTGGACTTCAGAGTTATGACCATGATGCAGATGGTCATAAAACTAACATAAGGGAAGATGAGATTGATATGGATGTGAAAGATGGATTGCGTAAGTTTAGTCTTTCTATACCTATTGGTATCAGTTATGAATATGAAAATGTTGTGTTAGATGCTCGTTACAATGTGGGTGTATTGAATATTTCTAATCAAGGACTTTCTTCAAGAAGTAACATCTTGGAAGTGTCAGTAGGCTATAAGCTTAATCTTTAGTAATTAGTAGCTTTTTAAAACTTTCTGAATTAATTATTATTCTGTTATAAAAGATAGGGACAAATGTCCTCGTTCTTTCGCCGCAGGTTGTTGTGGCGGATAAACGGAGGCATTTGTCCCTATGTTCTTTTATTAAGTATCCCTTGCCTTTCAGAGAAAGGTGGGGAAGTTTCTTATTTCTTTTCAGGATATTTCAGATTATCCTCTGTGATCTTATCCAGAACTTCTGTAAGGAATTTACGTGATTCCCAGCGTGCCATAGGGAGGTCGTGAAGCAGATAGTTTCCACAGTCACGAGGCGCAGCACCAGGTATTTCACCCTCATAATCAGCTACAAACTGGAAAGTACGGCGCATGAGTTCTACGATATCCTTCGACTCTAAATCACCTTGAAGGATAAGATAATTACCAGTTAAGCAGCCCATTGGTCCCCAGTAAATAACTCGTTCTTTCCATTCAGGGTCATTGCGGAGATAAGTTGCTGCCAAGTGTTCGATAGTATGGATAGCCCCAACGTGTACCACTGGTTCACGGTTTGGTTCCTTCATACGGATATCGAAGGTGGTAACTGTCTCGTTTCCCACTTTATCTTTACGACTTACATAGATGCCACGGAGCAAACGTTCGTGGTCAATAGTGAATGATGGAATCTTATTCATTGTCTCTTTGTTTATTTTTATAGGGAGTTTAAGAAGTCAGAGAGTTAGATGAGGCAAGCCTGATGTGTTTGTTTAGAAGGGATACAACAAGATACTGCCTTGTTAAGTGCAGCACAGGGATTCCTTGGTATTGGCTTAATAGCACCTACTACTTAACTTCTCTAACTATTAAATAGCACTGATAAAATGTTTCGTTACCTCAAAACTGCCATTGGCAATGCGTTCCCAAAAGTCAAAATATTGGCTTGCTTTGTTGTCTTTGAGAGGGATATCGCTGATAACACGGAAGGAAACGAAAGGTGTTCCATAGATGTGACAGACCTGTGCAATAGAACAACTCTCCATGTCAACGGCTGTTGCATCGGGGAAGTTATTTATGATCTGTTGCATCTTTTCTTGTGAATTGACAAACCATTCGCCGCTGACAGTGAGTCCAGCTTTGATATGTAGGTCCTTACAATCGGGTAGATTGTTTAATGAAAGGGCTTTCTCAATCAGTTCTGAAGGTGCTTTAAAGCGAGCAGGCATACCGATTATCTGTCCGAAAGCAACCTCATCGCCACAGTAAGCATCATGGTATGCGCACTCTGTAGCTACAACAACGTCAGTAACTTCCAGTGATGTGTCTGCTCCACCGGCGCAACCGCTGGATATAATAAGGTCAGGATGATAGTGATTGATCATCTCTACGGCACCAATAGCTGAGTTTACTTTGCCAATACCACACTGTTGGAGGATGATTTCCTTATCTTCTAAGTTTCCTGTGACGAAGTTTTTGTGATTGATATGCTCCGTCTGCGTGTCAGAAAGAATTGTGTTGAGTTGCTTGAACTCCTTGTCCATAGCAACGATGATTCCTATTTTCATACGGCAAAGGTACGAAAAAGTTAGAAGTTGGATATTGTAAGTACTTTGTTTTTTGTAACTTTGCACGCATAATTATATACATTTGAGAAGAAACAAAACGCAATAAATATGAAAACTTGGAAGAAATTTCTACCTGACGTCGTGGTGATTGCAGTGTTTGCGATTATCTCTTTCGCTTACTTCTTTGTACCAATCACACAGGGTAAGATCCTCTATCAGCATGATGCTTCAGCTGGAGTTGGCGCTGCACAGGAGATGACAGAGTATCAGAACCGTACGGGTGAGACTACAAGATGGACCAATTCTATCTTTGGAGGGATGCCTACTTACCAGATGTCACCGTCTTATCAGTCTACAGGTGGACTGTCACAGGTAATGAATGCTTACCATCTTTGGCTGCCAGACAACGTGTGGTTCCTCTTCGCTTATCTGTTAGGTTTCTATATTTGTTACGTGCTTTCGACTTCCGACAGTCCCTTGCAGCACTTGGAAGTGTGATGTGGGCATTCTCATCTTACTTCTTAATCATCATTGCTGCAGGCCACTTATGGAAGGTTATGGCGTTGGCTTATCTCCCACCAATGATAGCTGGTGTCGTCTTGGCTTATCGTGGGCGTTACCTTTCGGGTTTCATTGTCACGGCATTGTTCACAGCTTTTGAGATAAAGGCGAACCATGTGCAGATGACTTACTATTATCTGTTCATCATTCTCTTCATGGTAATAGGCTATTTGGTAAAGTCTATCCGTGAGAAACAGCTTGCTGTATTCCTTAAAGCGACGAGTGTTCTGGCTGCCGCAGCACTGATTGGTATAGCAATCAACCTCTCAAGCCTTTATCATACATGGCAGTATCAGAAGGAAAGTATGCGTGGTAAGAGTGAATTGGTCAAGAAAGACGCTGCCAACCAGACCAGTTCAGGGCTTGATCGTGATTATATCACACAGTGGAGTTATGGTATTGATGAGACATTAACGCTTCTTGTCCCTGATGCAAAGGGTGGAGCAAGTGTTCCATTGAGCAAGAATGCAACTGCAATGGCAAAGGCTGACCCACAGATTCAGTCTATGATACCACAACTTTACGATGCCTTTCCACAGTATTTTGGTACACAACCGGGTACGAGCGGTCCTGTTTATGTGGGTGCTTTTGTGCTTTTCCTCTTTATCTTAGGCTTGTTCATTGTGAAAGGTCCTATGAAGTGGGCTTTGTTAGCAGCAACAGTATTGTCCGTTCTCTTAGCCTGGGGGCATAACTTCATGGGCTTTACGAACTTCTTCCTCGATTATATACCGATGTATGCGAAGTTCCGAACAGTGGCAAGTATCCTTGTTATAGCTGAGTTTACTATCCCATTGCTTGCTGCTTTGGCATTGAAGAAGATCGTTGATGAGCCTGATGTACTCAGTAAACAGATGAAGTTTGCTTATATTAGTCTTGCTCTTACGGCAGGTGTAGCAGCTTAATAGCTTTATTCCCTGATATGATGGGACCATTTGTCAGCGAACAGGAGCGTCAGATGGTTGGAAGTATTCAGGGAATGGATGGAGGTACAGCTCGTACTATCCTTGCAAATATCTCTGATATGCGGGCTGCAATGGTCAGTTCTGATGCTTGGCGGTCGGTTATTATTATCCTGATAGGCTTTGCTTTGCTCTTTGCTTATAAGCTAAAGAAGCTCCGTGCCGACTATATGATAGCTGCTTTGCTGGTGCTTTGTCTTGTTGATATGTGGCAAGTAGATAAGCGTTACCTCAATGATGAGATGTTTGTACCGAAGAGTGAACGTGATATGGCACAACAACCAACGGCTACAGATATTGAAATAAATAAGGATAAGAGTCTTGATTATCGTGTGTTGAACTTTGCTTCAAATACCTTTAACGAGAATGAGACTTCTTATTTCCATAAGAGTATAGGTGGTTATCACCCAGCAAAGTTGCGTCGTTACCAGGAGATGGTAGATGCTTATATTGTTCCAGAGATGCAGAAAGCGATGCAGGCTATTGCAGCTAAGGGTGGAAACATGCAGCAGGTAGATGGCGTGAAGTTGTTCCCTGTGCTCAATATGTTGAACACAAAGTATTTTATTTTCCCTCTTCAAGGTGGTGCAACAATCCCATTGAAGAATATCTATGCGCAGGGTAACGGTTGGTTTGTTGATAAGATTGACTATGTTGCTGATGCTAATGCAGAGTATGCTGAGGTAGGGAAGATTGATGTTCGGCATGAAGCTGTAGCTGATAAGCAGTTCGAAGCAGTGCTCGGACAGGCAAAGGCGAACGACTCTACAGCCACAGTGAAGCTTGATAAGTATGAGCCAAACAACCTGCAATACACTGTTAACTCAAAGAATGGTGGTATTGTTGTCTTCTCAGAGATATATTATCCGGGTTGGAAAGCAACCGTTGATGGACAGTCTGTAGAACTTGGACGAGTGAATTATATTCTTCGCGCTGTAAATGTGAAGCCAGGTAAGCACATCGTAGTACTCGACTTCCACCCAACAAGTATCTCTACTACTGAGACCATTGCTTACATCTCTATCGTTATCCTCCTCTTGGCGATTGCGGGAGCAGGGTATATGGAGTGGAAGAAGAAGTAAACAAATAGAACAACCAACTGGCCCTACCCCCGTCCCCTCCCCCATAGGGAGGGGCGTGATTAGCGCCATACCCCTTAGTATTTCTGAACTTGTGGTAACTGCCAGAAGGGAAGTTAGGGGGAAAGGACGAGGAAATTCCCCATAAAGGATGAAAGCTAGAAGGTAAAAAAGGATAAGACTGAATACCCCCTCGCAAGTATATTGGCTTACGAGGGTATTCCGTTTAAATCGAAGAGTGTTTAGAATATAGGTTTTATATGCTTTTATTATATAGGGCTTGTTGCGTTCTTCACCTATTATATATATTCTAAAATAAGGATAACAAGAAAATTATGAGACAACGAGTTGAAAAGAAGCTAAACCAGCATTTGATGCTACCGATAAAGTTGTTTATGGGTAGGGAGAAGTCAGGAGGTATCGTTCTGATTCTCAGTGTCACCTTAGCGATGATATTGGCAAATAGCAACCTTGCTGAAAGCTATTCCCATTTCTTTGAGCAGGAAGTAGGCTTTATCGTCAACGGAGAGCCTTATCTGAATTATAGTCTGCACCATTGGATTAATGATGGCTTAATGGCTATGTTCTTCTTTGTGGTCGGCTTAGAGTTGAAAGAGAATTCATCGGTGGCGAACTGGCTGACATCAGAAACACCATTCTACCTATCGGCGCAGCAATAGGCGGTATGATTGTACCTGCCTTGATATTTTTAAGTCTGAACATAGGTACCCCACAAACGATGGGATGGGGTATACCGATGGCAACTGACATTGCCTTTGCCTTAGGAGTAGTATATCTTTTGGGCGATAAAGTACCCGTATCGGCTAAGGTTTTCCTTACAACGCTTGCCATAGTAGACGACCTTGGGGCTGTGCTTGTCATCGCCTTCTTCTACACTTCCGAACTCTCTATTGCGAGTTTGCTCTTTGGTTTGGGCTTTCTCGCAGTGATGTTTATAGGCAACAGACTCGGTATCAAGAGCCTATTCTTCTATGCCGCACTTGGTATCGGTGGTGTATGGGTAACATTCTTGTTGTCAGGAATCCACGCAACGATTGCTGCCGTACTTGCTGCCTTTATGATTCCAGCCGATGCGAAGATTAATGAGTCGGTCTATCTTAAGCGTATAAAGAAACTGACAAGACGTTTCGAGAAAGAGGAAGCTAACGAGGTGAGAACCTTGGAGGAGGGACAGGTTGACGTACTGACACATATCCAGCACGACACTACTATCGCAATTCCCTTGCTGCAACAACTTGAACATAAGATGACACCTATCGTTACTTTCTTGATCATGCCTATCTTTGCAATTGCCAATGCTGGTATCAGCTTCACAGATTTAAGTCTATCTGACATCTTCTCTACCCACGTAGCACTCGGAGTGACATTGGGTCTGCTCTTAGGAAAACCGGTTGGTATTATCGGAGCAACTTTCTTAATGGTAAAAATGCGTTGGGCAACCCTTCCAAGTGCCATCACTCGTCGCACACTGCTGGGCTTAGGTATGCTTGCCTCTATCGGCTTCACAATGTCAATGTTCATCTCTACCCTCGCCTTCACCGACGAGCTATTGATGACACAAGCAAAATTGGGTATCTTCCTCGCCTCAATCTTAGGCGGAATAGGTGGGTATGTGCTGCTGAATAAGAAAAGTAAATAAAAAAACAAGCAAACAAGCAAACAACTGGCCCCTTTCCCCGTCCCCTCCCCCATAGGGAGGGGCGTGATTACGCGATACCCCTATTGGTTGGGAGAATGACAGAAAGGCTTACACAAACAAATTAATTCAGATAAGGGTTGTCATCATCTATCCAATTAGTTTTGATAACGCTTATCACCCCAAAAAATTAATTCCGAAAAGGCTTTTTCCCAAGCGAATTGTTTCCAGCATTCCCCCTCTCCTTTTGGAAAGGGGTTGGGGGTGAGGCTTTTTCCCCTCTCCCTTCAGGGAGGGAAGGGTGGGGCTTTTACTCCTCCATCAGCTTTCTGTACCTACCTTTCTTTATCTCTTCATTACCCAATCGACGAGCCTTATTTATCTCATAGTCCGAGAAGCCGCCTTCGAAGAAGACTACTTCACCGTTGCCTTCAAAGGCAAGTATGTGGGTACAGATACGGTCGAGGAACCAGCGGTCGTGGCTGATTACTACTGCACAACCTGCAAATGCTTCAAGACCTTCCTCTAAAGCACGGAGTGTGTTGACGTCGATATCATTCGTAGGCTCATCGAGTAAGAGGACGTTTCCTTCCTGCTTCAATGCTAAGCCAACTGTAATCGGTTGCGTTCACCGCCTGAAAGGACTGAACAAAGCTTGCTTTGGTCGGTTCCGGAGAAGTTGAAACGAGAGAGGTAAGCACGTGAATTGATGTCGCGTCCACCCATACGGATGGTCTCGTTGCCCTGTGCTACAACATCATATACAGTCTTGTTTGGGTCAATATCCTTGTGTTGCTGGTCGACATAGGCAAGCTTAACAGTCTCACCCACCTCGAATGTACCACCATCAACCTGCTCTAAGCCCATAATAAGGCGGAAGAGTGTTGTTTTACCAGCACCGTTCGGACCGATAACACCCACGATACCGTTAGGAGGCAGCATGAAGTTGAGGTCGTTGAAGAGTATTTTCTCACCGAAAGCCTTCTGTACATGTTGTGCTTCAATTACCTTATTACCGAGTCGTGGACCATTAGGAATGAATATTTCGAGCTTCTCCTCGCGTTGCTTCTGCTCCTCATTGAGCATCTGTTCGTAGGAGTTAAGACGTGCTTTACCCTTTGCCTGACGTGCCTTTGGTGCCATACGTACCCATTCCAACTCACGTTCCAGGGTCTTACGACGCTTAGAAGCTGACTTCTCTTCCTGTTCCATGCGCTTTGTTTTCTGGTCAAGCCATGAAGAATAGTTGCCCTTCCAAGGAATACCTTCGCCACGATCGAGTTCAAGAATCCACTCACTCACGTCATCAAGGAAGTAACGGTCGTGCGTAACGGCAATGACCGTACCCTCATACTGCTGTAAATGCTGTTCCAACCAGTCGATGCTCTCAGCGTCAAGGTGGTTGGTAGGCTCATCAAGAAGGAGTACGTCAGGCTTCTGAAGGAGTAGGCGGCAGAGAGCAACACGGCGTCGCTCACCACCAGAAAGGTTCGTAACAGGGAGGTCACCCTTAGGACAACGCAGTGCATCCATGGCCCTTTCGAGTCTTGAATCAATGTTCCAGGCATCCGTTGCATCGATGATATCCTGCAATTCTGCCTGACGCTGCATCAGCTTATCCATCTTGTCAGCATCAGAGTAATACTCTTCCAATCCAAATTTCACATTGATATCATCGTATTCCTTCAGTGCATCATAGATATGTTGCACACCTTCCATCACATTTTCCTTTACAGTTTTTGTCTCATCGAGTGGTGGATCCTGTGGCAGATAGCCCACAGAATAGCCCGGGCTCCATACCACTTCACCTTGTGTTGGCTCCACAAGGCCTGCGATAATCTTCATTAGCGTGGACTTACCAGCGCCGTTGAGACCTATAATACCTATCTTTGCACCATAGAAGAACGAGAGGTAAATGTTCTTCAGAATCTGTTTTTGGTTCTGTGGGATGATCTTTGATACACCCACCATTGAGAAGATAATCTTCTTGTCGTCTACTGTTGCCATTGATTGTTCAGTTTGTTTTTGCTGACAAAGATACAGAAAAAGGTTTGTTTAGGCAAATCTTATGTCTTGCTTCCATCCTTTCAAAGCAGAAGACGCGCTGTTTGTAAATGATAATAAGGGCTTATGTTATACTTTCTCATGGTATTTGCATTGTTGTCTCGTATGTATTCTTCTATTATCAGACTTAGATAATTAATTATCTAAGTCTGATAATTAATTATCTAAGCGTGATAATTAATTATCTAAGCGTGATAAAACTAAAACGCAAGTGTTTGAGGAAGATAAAACACATGTATCAACACAATGAAACACTCTGTTGACAATCGTTTATGTCCTGTTATAGAAGGTTGGTTATAGTAGCTTTAGAGGAGATTAGCGTAACACCAGGAAACGAGTGTGGAAATATGCGGGAATAGCTCTTGTCCAATTGGTGTAAGATGGTACATATCAGAGTCCTTAGTTATGATTCTGTCTTGTATTAAATTGGCTAAGGAGGCACACAGTTTATAGTCTGCGACATAGTGGAGAAGCTCATCATAGGTCATTGAGCCCCATGAGCCGATAGATTGAATGACCCAAAGTGTGTCTGGTTCGCAAGTCTTTGCAAGGACGTTACGAATCGGACACGTTGGGAATTGTGGGTTTACTACCATTTCAACTCATCGTTTAGTATAACACCATCACCTGCTGGTGAGTCGCTCTCTGTGAAGCTATTGGCTTTATACTGTATGCAAAGCATGAGCATCTCATCGTTACCTGTGTTCTTCAATGCACGCTTACCTTCTGGAGCAACACGTATGATACTACCTTCGGAAACAGGGAATATATCGCCATCTACTTGATACTCGCCTTCACCTTTAGTATGAAGTAAAGCTCCTCATGCGTTTTATGTGTGTGCAAGAAGCCACTGTCTTGTCCTGGTACTAATGTTTGGAATGACAGCTCGCTACCAGTTGCGTGTAAAGCCTGTCCAGCAAACACCTTACCTGGAATCTCGATGTTGCCCAAAGGAAGCACATAATCTTTGATTTCATTGAGTTTACCCACGTTTACTGCTGTGTAGTTTTTACCATTCTTGGTAGTTTCGATAGTCTTCATAATCTTGTTTCTTTTATTATTGTTATTTGTTTTGATGATGCAAAGGTATGGTCTTCTGACAGATTCTACAAGTAGGTACGCAGAAGACAGTCAGTTACCATGAGGTAATCAATGTGTCTGTTAGGGCATTCTGTTATCTGTACTTTTACATACTTTAACTATAAAGTATAGATAACGTTAGCTTTAATAGTTACTTTTGTGCAGTATTATGATTTATGTAAGTTATAGTAATGAACAGAAGTGAGATAAGAGACGCCCTTTACCCTAATTGTCCGATTCGGAATGTGTTGTCAAGAGTAGGGGATAAGTGGTCAATGTTGGTGCTTTTCACGTTAGAATCTAATAATAATCAGCGTTTTAAGGAGTTACAACGTAATATTCCAGATATCTCTCAGAAGATGTTGACGACAACATTAAAGATGCTTGAAGCTGATGGACTTATCCTTCGTGTGGCCTTTCCGGAGATACCTCCACGTGTAGAATATTCACTTACGAAGAAGGGGGAAAGCCTTTTGCCGCTTATAAACAATCTCATTTTGTGGGCAAGTGATAACATGGAAGATATCATAGAGTCGAGACGTAATTTCTTGTTGAAATAGGTTTCTGTAATCAGAGTTACATATATACAAGAACTCCGCCCATGGTTTGACTGTCGTCTTACCGTGGGCGGAGTTTTATTTTGATAATCTTTATAGGCTGTCGGGTATCTGTTTCTTAGGTGTGATACCCAATGTTTTCATTCCTTCTAAGCGGCGAATGATATTTCCTTTGCCTTCATTGAGCTGTCCTTTAGCCTTACTGAAGTCCTGTTGTAATCGTTCAATACTTGTCCCGATCTTGACAAATGTCTCACCGAAGGTAACAAACTTATCGTAAAGATCATTTGATTGCCGGAGTATTTCGTCTACATTCTGATTCAGGCGATAGTTCTGCCACATCGTTCTTGTCAGTTGCAAAGCCATCAGGAGGTTGCTCGGACTGAGTACGATGATATGCTTTCGGTAAGCATATTGCAGGATGGTTGGGTCGGTCTTGAGTGCTGCTGAATATCCACTTTCGTAAGGGATGAACATCAGAACATATCCGATGCAACCCGGAACCAGCTTCTCATAGTTCTTTGCTGACAGCTCATCGATATGCTTTCGCACGGAAACTACATGTTCTTTCAGTAGGCGTTCTTGCTCATTACTGTCCGTTTCCTTTATTGCGGCTTGGTAAAGCTGTAAGTGAAACCTTGGCATCAACCACAGCTCTTTCTTTGTTCGGGAGTTCTATTACGGCGTCAGGGCGGAAGTTATTTCCATTCTCATCCTTGTAGTTCTCTTGTAGGAAGAACTGCTGATCCTTGACCAATCCACAGTCTTCTAAGGTCTTTTCAAGAATCATCTCTCCCCAGTCACCCTGCATTTTAGAGTCGCCTTTGAGTGCTTGAGTAAGTGATGCTGCGTCATTTCCAATACGTTCCGTTTGCTCGCGCAGTTCTTTTACTGTGCGTTCCTGGTCTTCGCGCATCGCCTTTATCGTCATTTCCTGTTCGGCATGAAGTCGTTTCATTGCCTCTTCAAAGGTCGTTTTTATCTCAGTCTTGTTGGCTGTGTTCTCCTTGCTGTTGTTCGTTACAGTCTGATTGAAAGTCTCCAAGCGGTCTTTGAGTGGTGAGAGCAGGGCCTCAAGACGTTCCTTGTCTGCCGTATTCATCTTTTCACGGCTCTCAGCCAGCATCTGTGCAGCCATGTTACGTACCTCTTCTTGTAGTAGTTTGTTCTTGGCTTCTGCTTGTTTCTGTAGCTCTGCACGTAGCTCTTCACCATGCTTTCTTTCTGCATCTAACTGTTGGTTAGCATTCTCCTTCACCGTTGCGATGCGTTCATCTACATTCTTTCTCTCAGTTTCAAGCTGACTACGAAGCACCGCCACACTCTCATTTGCCTTGCTCACCTCCTGTGTTGTCTTGTTCTTTATCAGTAGGAAGGTGATGATTGCACCAATGATGACACCAAGTATCAAGTATATTATAGCCATAGTTGTTTATTTATTATTCATTTCCAACACAGATTACACAAAGAAAAATGTATCTCCTATAGTTTTTTCACTGTTTTAGTTCTACTATTATCTACCTCTCTACGAGGATGTTCAGTTCCAAGTTGTGCTCCATTATTGCATCATCATAGCATGTAGGGACATCAACTTCATTTTCAACCTTCAACCCTTTCTTTGTTATTTTGTACGTTAATGCATCTTTGTAGACGACCTCTGATAGTCCCAGTTCTAAGCTCTAATAGACTTTGTAGATACAGCGAATGATCTTATAAGTCTGATTATTTCCTTTCATAGATACTGACCTGTAAACAATAAGTTCTGGTTTTAGGTTACAGATATGCTACAGTTATCATGTACTATTAACATTTCTGTATATTCAATGACCCTTAGGTTTCTGAGTAAAGAGGAGTTTGTGAAATTCTTTCTTCTGTATTTTTTGTGTTAAAAATGGACGAAAGGAATAAAGTAATACGTCTGTTATCCCCTCCCTCAATGGGGAGAGGATGAAATAGACGAATCTATTAATCTTGGAAGTAGACCCTCTTTACACGGTTACTGATAGTTGTCAGAACCTCATAAGGGATGGTGTCAAGTGCATCACTGAGCACAGTTACGGGCAGATCATCACCGAAAATCTCAACACTGTCGCCTTCTTTGCAGTCTATTCCAGTGACATCTATCATAGCAACATCCATACAAATATTACCAACATACTCTGCTTTCTTCCCATTTACTAAGCAATAGCAGTGTCTGTTACCAAGATGCCGGTTTAATCCATCGGCATATCCGATAGGAATAGCGGCAATAAGACTGTCATGATCAATGGTTCCCTTACGTGAATAGCCAACAGTATCACCAGCAGGAACATTCCTTAGCTGTAAGATTGTTGTCTTAAGGGTTGACACATTATTGATAATTTTATTCGTGCGAGGGTTGATTCCGTAGAGCCCTAAGCCTAATCGGCACATGTCCATCTGTCGTTCTGGGAAGTGTTCTATACCAGATGAATTGTCCATGTGGCGAATAATCTTGTGCTTGAAAGCTGCCTGTAGCTTCTTACTGCCTTCATCAAAGAGTGCAAATTGGTGTGCTGAGAAGTCGTCAAGCTGTCCGCATCTGAGCCAACAAAGTGAGAAAAGACTGAACGAGGGATGATAGCGTTCTGATGTTTCAGACGTTTTATCAGCTCATCCATATCCTTCTGTGGGTCGAAACCAAGTCGGTGCATACCCGTATCCAGCTTAATATGAACAGGGAAACCTGTGATTCCTTCCTTCTGTGCAGCCTTAACGAGTGCATCAAGTAGTCTGAAACTGTATACTTCAGGTTCAAGATCATAGTCAAAGAGCGTCTTAAATGACGTCATCTCTGGGTTCATAATCATGATATTACTGGTGATACCATTCTTACGAAGCGTCACACCTTCATCCGCAACAGCAACAGCAAGGTAGTCCACACGATGGTCTTGTAATGTTTTTGCTATCTCTACGGCACCTGCCCCATAGGCATCTGCCTTGATCATGCATACCAATTTGGTCTCAGGCTTCAAGAAAGAGCGATACCAATTCAGGTTATCAACCACTGCATTGAGGTTTACTTCCAGTACTGTCTCATGTACCTTCTTCACTAATAGTTCCGTAAGATGATCAAAACCAAACTGTCGTGCGCCCTTTAAGAGGATGACTTCATCATGCAGATTTACAAAGACATCACTGTGGATAAAGGCATTTATTGTAGCAAAGAAATGCTTTTCTCCAAGATGCTTGAAGGCAGAACGCTCTGCAAGAAGTCCTTCTCCTATACCGATAAACTTCTCAACACCACGTTTCTCACATAAGAATGCTACCTTATTATATAGTTCTTTACCACTCTCACCACTCTGAAGTATGTCACTTAATATCAATGTACGTTTGCGTCCTTTGTGGTCAGGACGACGGTTCATGAAGTCAAGTGCTATATCAAGAGAGTTATAATCAGAGTTGTATGAGTCGTTGATCAGTGTACAACCATGCTGTCCTTCTTTCACTTCCAGTCGCATGGCAACAGGTTCAAGCTTTGCCATCCGTTCTGCAAGATGTGCTGGCTCAATCCCTAAATGAAGTGATACGACAGCGCAGGTAATGGAGTTTTCTACGCTGGCATCATCTATGAAAGGTAGTTTATACTGTCCCTCTACCTTTCCTTTCCATACATATGAGACAGTTGTCTCTATGTCTTTCTTCTCAATAGATTTGATAAAGAAGGCGGCATGTACGTCTTTTGCAGACCAATTAAGACTCTCTCCTTTGTAATTCTTTGCAGAGATGCAATCGTTAAGGACCTGATCGTCTTCGGAATATACGATAGCCTGTGTGTCATGGAATAGCTTTAGCTTCTCCAGACACTTTGCTTCTAATGATGAAAAGTTCTCTTGATGAGCGGTTCCAAGGCTGGTAAACACACCAATCGTTGGCTGAATGATGTCACGAAGAGCTAGCATTTCTCCCGGTTTACTGATGCCTGCCTCAAAAACACCAATCTGTGTATTCTCATTCAATAGCCATACTGACAATGGAACACCTATTTGAGAGTTGTAACTACGTGGTGAACGCGTCACAATCATCTCAGGAGAAAGTAACTGATAAAGCCATTCCTTTACCATGGTCTTACCATTTGACCCTGTGATACCAATGATTGGAATCAAGAACTCATCGCGGTGTCGCTCTGCTAAACGCTGTAAAAGCTTCAAGCGTACCGACAACTTTTTAGGAAGTTAGAGTTAGGATAAAGGGTTGCCCAATTCTCAGGAATTGTCTCAACAACAAAGTTTCTTACGCCTCTTCCGTATAACTCTGGGATATAGTTATGGCCATCATTGCGTTCAGTTCTGATTGCAAAGAACAATGTTTCTTCTGGGAAACAGAGAGACCGACTGTCGGTAAGTATGAAACTAATGTTTGCATCCGTGTTACCATAACGGCGTGCACCAATAAGGGTTGTTACTTTCTCAATAGTATAATTCATTACTATTCTGTATTGTTTTTTATTGTATTGCAAAGGTAATGAAAACTCTTAATACTACATATTATATATAGTATTTTTTCATTTTATCGTTGAACATTGTCATGGAGGGCACATTGAGGGCAGATACCCTTAATCATATAGTTGACGGTGTGCTGCCTGTACCCTGTGGGAAGTTCCACTTGTGGAACGGGAATATCACTCAGACAGAATGTGCGGTGACAGCTTTCACAATAGAAATGTACGTGCATGTCCTCATCCTTCTTTGTGTTGTGGCTAAGACATAGCTCATATTTAGCTATGTCGTCTCCATCTTCTAATTGATGAACCAGATGGTGATCCTTAAATAAAGACAATGTACGGGAGATGCTCGACTTGTCTATTGTCTGTAGTTGTAGCTCCAGTTCTTTCATGGAAACAGGGTTATTCTGCTTTGCCAGTGTACGTATGATTACGATGCGATTAGCTGTTAACTTCACTCCATGTGCCTTCAATAGTTGTTCTATTTGTGCCTCATCCATCTCTTCTCTCTCCATTGTTATATTCAAAGTTCAAAGTCTGGATATTCCAACTTTAACTTTTCTGCCTTTTCTCTTGTCTTTTGTAAGAAGTGTTTATATTCTTCTGATTCGGGATTAAAGGGCTTGTGCCCAAAAGCCTCCTTTATTGGGCGCCATGATTCGAGGAATTTCTTAGCTTCTTTGGAGAAAGAAACCTCAACGAAACGTTCCCATATATAATCCACCGCCTGCTCATTGGGATGGAGCATGTCAGCTTTGTAGAACCGATAATCGCGTAGTTCGTCATTTACAATCTCGTAAGCAGGAAAATAGTAGATTCTCCCTTGCAGTTCTGTTATAAGCTGATGGGATGCCAATAATAAAGTAGCCTTGGATAATTGACTCTCATGATAACCGTATTTTGCGTACCGAATGGGGCTGACAGTTAGGATTATCTTTACATTTGGATTACCTTTTCTCAAGGCAGCTACCACTCCTCGTAGTGCTTCTGTGCACTGTTCAACCGTCAAAACACGCTCTTCGAACAGATTTTGAGGACGTTTCTGACAGTTGTCTACGACTGTCCCGGTTGCTTTCTCTATGTAAACATGGTTCGTTCCCAGTGTAAGTACTGCCGTGTCAAAGCTCTCTCCTTCTTTTCTCATTACTGTATGAAGAATAGAGACAGGGTTGTACATGACTCCAAAGGGATTGATTGTGGTACGAAACTTCTCCTCTTCGAAACGCTTACCGATATTATCAGCAAAACATGAGCCCACGAAAAGTATCTTTTCGCATGGTTGTATCTCAAAGTCGGGATGAGGAATGTTGACAATAGTTCTGAACTCCATAGTGGCAAAGTTAGTAAAAATGAAGAGAGAACACCCATGGATAGGATTAATTTTTATATATTTGCTGGTGTAATAATAGAAAAAGTAGAACGTAGATGTATACTTATGAATATCCTCACCCTGCTGTAACGGCAGATTGTCTGGTCTTTGCACATACTGATAATGGACTATATTTATTGTTGATTCAGCGTAAACATGACCCATGTAAGAATATGTGGGCTTTCCCTGGTGGGTTTATGAATATCGATGAGACAACAAAGGATGCCGCCCGACGTGAACTGGAAGAGGAAACTGGACTGAAAGTTAAGGAACTACATAGGGTCAATGTTTTCGATGCTGTCGGTAGAGATCCACGTGAAAGGGTTATAACCGTTGCTTATTATACGATAGTCGAAGGTCTTACTGAGGTTCGAGGAAGAGATGATGCATCTGTAGCAGAATGGTTTCCCATAGATAATCTTCCTCCATTGGCATTCGATCATGATACCATCTTGCGTGAAACAAAGGGCTTACTTTGTGTAGAATAAGAGAGGAATAATATGGATGAGTTAGATATGAAATATCCTTACGTTATTTTGCTACCGATGTCTTGGAAATAAAGATAGAAGCCTTCATTTCTCATTTTACAATATATTGAAAATCAAATGATTATGAATAGGCATTGTAAAAGGGCATCTTTTGACTTGTAAAAGATGCCCTTTTACACATCAAAAGATGCCCTTTTGCAACGTGAAAGGTGCTCTTTTAGAACCTAAAAGAGCACCTTTTGTTTTGCAGTTTGAATTTATATTACAAGCTTGAGGGCTTGTATTTCTTTTTTACTGCTTATATACAGTATTATAAGCAGGCTACAGTCAGACCCGCCATTACGATACTTACCATGCTCATGAGCTTGATAAGTATGTTTAGTGATGGGCCAGACGTATCCTTAAATGGGTCGCCAACGGTATCACCAACAACTGTTGCTTTGTGACACTCTGACCCTTTACCTCCGAAGTTACCCTCTTCAACATACTTCTTGGCATTGTCCCAGGCTCCACCTGCATTCGACATGAAGACTGCAAGGGTGAAACCGGCAGCTAATCCACCAACTAACAGGCCCAAAACACCTGCAACACCCAAGAGGACTCCTACTATAACAGGGATAATAATGGCTAGAAGAGAAGGTATAATCATCTCATGTTGAGCACTCTGGGTACTGATTTCTACGCAACGACCATAGTCTGGAGTACCTGTTCCTTCAAGTATTCCTTTTATTTCACGGAACTGGCGGCGTACTTCTGCAACCATCTTGCCGGCTGCTCTACCCACAGCTCCCATCGTCAAACCGCAGAAGAGGAACGCTGCCATGGCTCCAATGAATGCGCCAACGAGCACTTTCGGATTCATAAGGTTCACTTGGAAGAAGTTCATGAAGTCAGGAATTGTTGCATTGGTAGCATCAATAGCTTCACCAGCAACATTCGTCATTTGTTCACCAACACGTGCCATTGCAATCTTAATCTCTTCAATGTAGGAGGCCAATAGTGCCAAAGCAGTTAGTGCAGCAGAGCCAATAGCAAACCTTTACCTGTTGCAGCTGTTGTATTACCAAGTGCATCAAGTGCATCAGTACGGCTACGTACCTCTTCTCCAAGCTCACTCATCTCAGCATTGCCACCAGCATTGTCGGCAATTGGACCGTAAGCATCAGTTGCAAGAGTGATTCCAAGCGTTGAAAGCATGCCTACAGCAGATATTCCTATACCGTAAAGACCATGCTGAAGTGATGCTGCTGACATTGACATATCGAAGCCATTTGCACATAGATAGCTTAGTAAAATAGCAATAGAGATGGCAAGGACGGGGATACAAGTTGAAATCATACCCGTTCCTATACCTTTTATGATAACAGTTGCAGCGCCTGTCTGACTTGCTTCAGATATGCTTTTCGTTGGTCGATAACTCTGTGATGTGTAATATTCGGTGGCTTGTCCGATGACAACACCTGCCACTAAGCCAGATATAACAGAGAAACTGATACCTAACCAGTTCTCTAGTCCTAGGAGATAGAGTATCAAGAAGCTGGCTGCTGCTATCAGTACGGCAGCTGTGTTAGTACCCATTCCCAAGGAATGAAGCAGATCCTTCATCGTTGCACCCTCCTTTGTCCTTACGAGGAAGATACCAAACAGGCTAAGGAATACTCCCACTGCAGCGATTAACATTGGTGCTATGACTGCACGTAGTTGCATATCTCCAGCAGAAGCAGTGAAGGCTGTAGCACCAAGTGCGGCAGTTGAAAGAATGGAACCACAGTAGCTTTCGTATAAGTCAGCACCCATACCAGCCACATCACCCACGTTATCACCCACGTTATCAGCTATTGTAGCAGGATTGCGAGGGTCATCTTCGGGAATGTTTGCTTCAACTTTACCCACAAGGTCAGCTCCTACGTCGGCAGCTTTAGTATAGATACCACCACCCACACGTGCAAACAGCGCCTGCGTTGAGGCTCCCATACCAAAGGTTAGCATGGTTGTTGTGATGGTGATGAGCATTTCACTCGATGTCATCTTGTCTGAATAGAACCAAGTAAGTGCGATAAACCATAGCGCAATGTCTAATAATCCGAGTCCAACGACTACCAATCCCATGACAGCACCTGACCGAAAAGCTATTTTCAGTCCATTGTTGAGTCCTTGTCGGGCTGCATTAGCTGTTCTAGCACTGGCATATGTGGCAGTTTTCATACCAAAGAAGCCCGCCAAACCAGAGAAAAAGCCTCCTGTAAGGAAGGCAAATGGTACCCAAGCGTTCTGTGCATTGAAGCCATAAGCCATGATAGCAAAGATAATTGCTAGGATAATAAACACGAGTAAAACAACTTTGTATTGCTGCTTCAGATAAGCCATGGCACCTTGTCTGACGTGTTCAGCAATCTCAATCATACGTGGTGTGCCTTCATCTTCTTTCATCATGGATTTAAAGAAATACCATGCCATGCCCAAAGCGCACACAGATGCAATGGGAATGAGCCAAAATACTTGTGGAATGTGTTCCATTGTTTACTAATTTTAGGTTATGTAATAGATTTATTTTATTCATCGGCAAATATATAAAAAAATAATGATAGCAGGTGCTTTCGTGATAATTTTTTAGTGACTTGTGGTGTGTTCCTTTGTTAAAGAATGTGTAGGGCTATTTTCCTTCTTATGACTTCTCGTTTGTTCTTAGCATTCACAGTCTACTTACTGTTACTAAAATCTTTCTTCGGCTGTCAAATTGCTCGATATTTTTGATATGAGCATGCGATGGTAGATGGTCCAGTCTTGTTGGTAACAGACTATCTTTTGACTGTGAAAATAGATAGTCTGGGGAGGTATAAAACCGATAAATGGGGTTAGATATTATATCTTAACCCCATTTGTTTTCCATCTCTTCAGACTTCTTCTTCTTGATTTCTTAAAGGAATCCTTGCTGTTTAAGCGCTTCTAATAGCCCTACAGACATGGCTTCATTGTCCTTTTTGGTATAGCGAATATCAGTGAAAACCTGTGCAAGTGTTTCTTTATTGTTGATCTCAACAAAGTGTTTGTTCTCCTCTAATTGCTCTTTGGCTGTGTAAAACTCATTGATTCGTTCGGGAGTGTAATCGTTGTAGACCTCCTGATGGATGATGCTATTGAGTGGCAATCGGTCAGAAAGAGCAGGCTGCTCGTCGGGCCAGCCCAGCGTGATAGTTGCTACAGGCATAACCAATTGCGGTAGACAGAGAGTCTTGATGATTGCTTGAGGGTTATAGATAGTTGTTCCTAAAAAACAAGTACCAAGTCCTTTGGCTTCGGCAAGATTACAGAAGGTCTGACAATATAATAAGGTGTCAGTGGCTGCATTGAGGAAAGATAAAAAGTTATCGTAACCTGGTGTTGCTTTCCTATTGATAGCCCACAGCGTTGTTCGGCGAAAGTCCGCGCAGAACGTCAGTACTACTGGTGCTCCTTCCACCATTGGTTGATAGAAATGAGCAGGTGCCAGTTGGGCTTTCATGTCAGCTTTTCTGGTGATAATTACGGAGTAAAGCTGTAGATTCCCCATCGTCGGGGTGTGTTCTGCTTCGTCTAACAATTGCTTGAGCAGTGTGTCAGAAATATCCTTTTGCGTATATTTCCTTATCGTTTTCCTTGAGTTTATATTTCCCATTTTGATAATTTTACTGCTACAAAGTTAATTAATTGTTTTCTATTTTGGAAAACTATTCGTAACTTCGCAGTCGAAAATTTTCATAAAAACTAAAATGGAGACCAATAAAACTTACTCATTTGATGAGGCCTTTCAAGCATCTTTAGAATACTTTGGTGGTGATGAATTAGCAGCACGGGTATGGGTTAACAAGTATGCAATGAAAGATAGTTTCGGGCGTATCTATGAGAAATCGCCTGAACAGATGCATTGGCGTATTGCTAACGAAATAGTACGCATTGAAAATAAATATAAAAATCCTTTGACGGCACAGGAGGTGTTTGACCTTCTGGACCACTTCCGTTATATTATTCCTGCAGGAAGTCCGATGACAGGTATAGGGAATACGCACCAGATCGCATCCTTGTCGAATTGTTTTGTAATAGGATTGGATGGTGATGCTGATTCTTATGGCGCCATCATGCGTATTGATGAAGAGCAGGTTCAGTTGATGAAACGCCGTGGTGGAGTAGGACATGACTTGAGTCACATCCGTCCCAAAGGTTCTCCAGTGAATAATTCTGCCTTAACTTTCTACAGGTCTCGTTCCTTTCATGGAACGTTATTCAAACAGTACACGTGAGGTTGCACAAGACGGAAGACGTGGAGCTTTGATGCTTTCCGTTAGTATCAAGCATCCAGATTCGGAGGCATTTATCGATGCTAAGATGGAAGAAGGAAAGGTTACTGGGGCAAATGTCTCCGTAAAAATCACGGATGAATTTATGCGAGCTGCTGTTGATGACAAGAGCTTTGTTCAACAGTTCCCCACCGATAGTAAGAAGCCTTCTTTCACAAAGACAGTCTCGGCTAAGTCTTTATGGGAGAAGATTGTTCACAATGCTTGGAAGAGTGCTGAGCCAGGAGTACTGTTTTGGGATACGATTATTCGTGAAAGTATTCCTGATTGCTATGCTGATTTAGGATTCCGTACGGTTTCAACAAACCCGTGTGGTGAGATTCCTCTATGTCCTTATGATAGCTGTCGTTTGCTTTCTCTTAACCTTTATTCTTATGTTGTTGACCCATTTACGGATCATGCATACTTCGATTTTGAGCTTTTTAGCAAGCATGCTCAGTTGGCACAGCGTCTGATGGATGACATTGTTGATCTGGAGATGGAGAAGATAGACCTTATTCTTGCAAAGATAAAGGCTGATCCGCAGAGCGAAGAGGTGAAGAGCGCAGAGTATCATCTATGGGAGAAAATAAGAGAAAAGAGCGGAAAAGGTCGTCGTACGGGTGTCGGAATAACGGCTGAAGGTGATATGATAGCAGCTATGGGATTACGTTATGGTACGCAGGAAGCTACCGATTTCTCTGTTCAGGTTCATCGTACATTGGCTTTAAATGCTTATCGTTCATCTGTTGTGATGGCTAAGGAACGTGGCGCTTTCTCTATTTATGATGCAAAACGTGAGGAAAAGAATCCGTTTATTCTGCGTCTGAAAGAGGCTGACGCACAGCTTTATGAGGATATGACACGCTATGGACGTCGTAACATTGCTTGTCTTACGATAGCTCCAACAGGTACTACGTCACTGATGACGCAGACAACCTCAGGTATTGAACCTGTATTTATGCCTGTTTATAAGCGCCGTCGTAAGGTAAATCCAAATGATACAAATGTGCACGTTGACTTTGTTGATGAAGTTGGTGATTCTTTTGAAGAATATATAGTGTATCACCGCAAGTTCTTGGCATGGATGGAAATCAACGGGATTGATACAAAGAAGAACTATACTCAGGAAGAGATCGATGATCTTGTAAAGCACTCACCTTATTATAAAGCAACGGCTAATGATGTTGACTGGCTGATGAAGGTACGCATGCAAGGAGCTATTCAAAAGTGGGTTGACCATTCAATTTCTGTGACGGTGAACTTACCTAATAGTGTTGATGAGGCTTTAGTTAATAAACTTTATGTCGAAGCGTGGCGTAGTGGATGTAAGGGATGCACTATTTATCGTGATGGTAGCCGCTCAGGAGTCATGATTTCTGTTTCAAAGAAAGATAAGAAAGAAGATGAGCAAGCTAAGAAAGAAGCTGAAAATGATCTGAATTCGGCAGAGGAGCATCATGAATATTGCAATTGTAAACAGCCACAGGTTATAGAAGTTCGTCCAAAAGAACTTGATTGTGATGTCGTTCGTTTCCAGAATAATAAAGAGAAGTGGGTTGCTTTCGTTGGCTTACTGGACGGCTATCCTTATGAAATCTTTACGGGTTTGCAGGATGATGAAGAAGGTATTGCTCTGCCAAAGAGTGTTACAAAAGGTAAGATTATAAAGCAAACAGCTGATGATGGTACACACCGTTATGACTTCCAGTTTGAGAATAAGCGTGGTTATAAGACCACCGTGGAAGGTCTGTCGGAGAAGTTTAACCCAGAATATTGGAATTATGCCAAGCTGATTTCTGGTGTGCTCCGTTATCGTATGCCAATTGATCATGTCATAAAACTTGTTGGCTCATTGCAGTTGAAAAGTGAGAGTATCAACACTTGGAAGAATGGAGTTGAGCGTGCGCTGAAGAAATATGTAACAGACGGTACGCAGGCTTCGGGACTTAAGTGTCCTGTTTGCGGACAGGAGACGCTTGTTTATCAAGAAGGTTGTCTGATTTGTACTAATTGCGGGGCTTCTCGCTGCGGATAATTAAGTTTAATCCCGTAACAGTAAATACTGTTGCGGGATGAGATTAAAAGATACGAATGGTTATATCAACAAGTTATATATTATTAAGAGGTGTCCGCTTTCATGCTTTTATTGGTGTGGGAGAACAGGAACGATGTGTCGGGAATGATTATATACTTGATCTTCGTATAGGTTATTCTTTGGCTAATGCCATGGAGAGTGATGATGTTATGGATACTTTGAATTATGCAGAAGTATATGACTTGATAAAGAATGTTATGCAACATCCGATGAAGTTGTTAGAAGCTGCAGCAGGTTGCATTGTAGATAATCTGACAGCAACTTATAAGGGGATAGAAAGTATCGACTTAAAATTAATTAAGCTAAACCCTCCGATGGGTGCAGATTGTGAAGGCGCAGGTGTTGAATTACATTTAATTAATAAATGATAAAACCAAGAAATGTTGATATGATTTCACAGTAAAAAGCTGTATCTTTGCCTTTTAAAGAATTAAGTATGTTCAAGAAAATAACACTTTTCTTTATTCTCTTTGCTTCATTCGTAGTCACATCTTATGCTGCGAATGGGCGCTTCACACTTGTTATTGATGCTGGTCATGGTGGGCATGATGCTGGTGCAATTGGTGCCATATCTAAAGAAAAAGATATCAACCTCAATATAGCATTGGCGTTTGGGCGTTATGTAGAGCAGAATTTACCAGATGTGGATGTGATATATACACGTAAGAAAGATGTTTATTCCGTTGCATCAGCGTGCAGATATTGCAAATAAAGCAAAGGCTGACCTCTTTATTTCGGTACATACCAACTCCCTCCCTCCTGGACATTATGCTAAAGGGTTTCAAGTATATACCTTAGGTATGCATAGGGCCAAGGATAATCTTGACGTAGCCATGCGCGAGAACTCTGTTATCTCGATGGAGAAAGGTTATCAACAGACTTATCAAGGCTTTGATCCTAAGTCTTCAGAGAGTTATATTATGTTTGAGTTTATGCAGAACGCAAACATGGGGAAGAGTGTCGAATTAGCAAGACTGATTCAAAATTCAGTATGTTCAAGTGCTGGGCGTATAGATAAAGGCGTACATCAAGCTGGTTTCCTAGTTTTGCGTGAGAGCTATATGCCAAGTTGTTTGATAGAATTAGGTTTCATTACATCACCAGATGAAGAAGAATTTCTGAATAGTCCAGAAGGTATTGACGCAATGGCGAAGGGGATATATAATGCTTTTGTAAAGTATAAGAATATATATGATACACATATAGTTGTACCTTATCGTGCAGATAAAAAGAATATTGCCGTAAGTAGAGTTATTCCTTCGGTACCAGTTGATTCTCCTAGGCCAGTTCCTACACAAACAGTTCCTCGTTCTACGAAGAAGTCTTCTACAAGGAAAGTGATAAAATCTGTTACCAATTCTCAAACGTCGCTAGATGTTCCAGATAATATTCCGTTATTTAAGGTTCAGATCTTTGCTGTAAATCAGCAGTTACGTGCAGGCTGTGCGCAATTCCGCGGACACACAGATATCGATTGTATTCAAGATGGAAGCCTTTATAAATATACGATAGGAGCTAGCACTGACTATAATGAAATAGCACGACTGCGTGAGAAACTGAGGAAAGATTTCCCACAGGCTTTTGTCATAGCTTTGAAAGGTGGCAAGAGAATAGATACTAATCAGGCGATAAGTGAGTTTTTAAAGAATAAGAAATAGAAGTTGTAGTTTATATTTATATTATTATGAAGAAGTTATTTACACCAGAGATAAAGATTGCGCTTGTTGCTATTGCTGGCGTTGTTGTTTTGTTCTTCGGTATGCAATTCTTGAAGGGGTTAAGCCTTTTTTCTGCAGATAAACATTATCAAATAAAGTTCACTAATATCAGTGGCCTTTCGACATCTACACCTATTTACGCTAATGGCTTTAAAGTAGGAGCAGTGAAAAGTATTGATTATGATTATGCACATCCAGGCGACCCTATAACAGTCGGTGTAGCCATTGACAAGAGTATGAATGTTCCTTCTGGAACAAGGGCTGATATTATCAGTGACTTGATGGGGAATGTAAAGTAGAACTAATTCTTGGTAAGAGCAATCAAATGTTGGCTGAGAATGGTGTAATTGATGGCCGTATCAATGATGGTACGTTGGGTACAATGAAAAGTATGGTTCCTTCTATTCAAAAGATGCTACCTAAACTGGATAGTATTCTTGCTAGTGTCAATTCTTTATTAGCTGATCCTGCTTTAAAAGTCTCTTTGCATAATGTGAAGCAGATAACTTCTAATCTTACAACCACAACACAGGAAGCTAATACGTTCCTTGCTCAATTGAATAGGTCTTTACCTGTATTGACTGATAGAGCTGGAAAAGTTCTCAATAACGCTAATGGTATGATGGTGAACGCTAACGGTGGAATTACAGAAGCACGTGGGGCTATTCGTGGAGCTAATGGAATGATAGCAACTTTAAATGATAAGGTAAATGGTATTGATGTGCAAGGAACAATGGCTAAGGTCAATACGGCTTTAGAGCATGTGAATAGTCTTACTGCAAAGCTGAATAGTAATGAAGGTTCATTAGGCTTACTTATTAATGATGCCTCGTTATATAATAATCTAAATAGTACTATTCGGAATGCTGATAGTTTGATGGTAAATGTCAAAGCACATCCAAAGCGGTATGTCCACTTCTCTCTCTTTGGACGGAAAGATAAGTAATTTAAAAACTATCTAAATAGTAAAAGGGATGTTTCACATGCAGAGGTTAATTGGTGATAGTTATGAATATCAGTGATTTCAATTAACCTCTGCTATTGTTTCACTTAAAGGTTAACCTCTTCTTGCATACTATAGTAACGCAGTTGTATATCAGATGTTTACAATTATGCAACTCTATGATGTTATATGCTATGAGGGAAATACGTATGAATTGCTTTAAAACAAAGATATTCCCTACTTTGTTTAATTCCCTTAATATAATGTATCAATTCGCTCTTTGTAAATAAATTGCTATCTTTGCACATGCAATCGCACTGATAATGATAAAACGGCTTTTTGACAGAAAGGCATTACATAAAATATTAATTAATCAAAAATGAACGTCAATCCTAAGAATCTTTGGGATAATTGTCTCCAGCTCATTAAAGAGAATGTTACTGAGCAGCAGTTTGATACTTGGTTCCGCCCGCTTATACTTCAATCATATAAGCCTGCTTCTAAGACATTGTTGTTACAAGTTCCAAGTTCTTTTGTATATGAATATTTGGAGGAACATTACGTAGATTTATTACGTAAGGTCTTGACTCGTGTATTTGGGCAAGGTGTACAATTGACGTATCGTGTTGTAACAGACCAGGAACATCATCTGTCACAAGATTTACAAGCAGAAGTTATAGAAGATATTTCTTCTCAGCGTCCTACTGCTAGAGGTAATCAAAGCCCTACTGTTTTAGATGCAGCTCCACAAGATTTAGATTCACAGTTAGACCCTCATAAGTCTTTTACAAATTATGTAGAAGGTGATAGTAATAAGCTGCCACGCTCAATAGGTTTGTCTATCTCAGAACATCCTAATACTACGCAGTTTAATCCAATGTTTATTTATGGTCCTTCTGGTTGTGGAAAGACTCACCTTATTAATGCAATAGGTTTAAAGGTAAAGCAACTTTATCCTCAAAAACGAGTGTTATATGTATCTGCGCGCCTGTTTCAAGTGCAATATACCAACTCTGTTTTGCAAAATACAACCAATGACTTTATTAATTTCTACCAGACTATAGATGTTCTGATAGTAGACGATATTCAGGAATGGGCTACGGCTTCAAAGACACAGGACACTTTCTTTCATATCTTTAATCATCTTTTTCGTAATGGGAAGCGTATCATTTTAGCAAGTGATCGTCCTCCAGTGGATCTGAAAGGCATGAATGATCGTCTGTTGACTCGTTTCTCTTGTGGTTTGATAGCAGAATTAGAGAAGCCTAATGTACAATTATGTATAGATATTCTGCGTAATAAAATCAAGCGTGATGGCTTAAATATTCCTGAGGATGTTGTTCAGTTTATTGCAGAAACAGCCAATGGGAGTGTACGCGATTTACAGGGTGTCATCAATTCATTGCTTGCTTATAGCGTTGTCTATAATAGCAATATTGATATGAGATTAGCTGAGCGTGTTATTAAACGTGCCGTTAAAGTAGATGATGAGCCTTTGACTATAGATGATATTCTTGATAAAGTTTGTTCACATTACAACGTTACTATGTCAGCTGTTAATTCACGTTCACGTAAGAAAGATATTGTTATCGCGCGACAGGTGAGCATGTATATGGCGCAGAAATATACAAAGATGCCTTCAAGTAGAATTGGTAAACTTGTCGGTAATCGCGATCATAGCACAGTTATTCATAGTTGTTCAAAGATTGAAGACCGTTTAAAATTAGATAAAGGCTTTCATGCTGAGCTAACAAGTATAGAAAATTCTTTTAAATTAAAAGCATAATTCTGATATGGTGAGTCTGCTACGAGAGTAGCAGACTTTTTTGTTTCTCATCCTAGGTCGTATGAGTTCAGGCAAGAGAAAGTAGTCTAAGTTGTATTTTTTGGTTATTAGATACTCAGAACGTTACTATCGTTAGCTCATCATATATTATTATTTTTGTTTTATTGCTGACCGATAAAACTTAGGTAATATACCATTCCTTATGGGATTTATATTCAAGTAGAGGTGCTTATAACGCTTTATAAGCGAGGCTTCTAATCAGATGATTTTAGTTTGATCTTAGGTGTTGGAGTAGTTTCCACACTACAAATTATATCCCAATAAGAGATATATTACAATGTGTTGATCTTTCTGCACAGTTGGCGTTAGCCTCTAGCTCCATAGGTGTTGGACTGCAACTCTATAAGTGCTGGGCTACCGCACATAGATTGGAAATGAAGAGATAGGTTCATTTCTGTCGTTATAAGATTAATATATGATACGACTTTGTTGGCTAATTGGTGCTTAAAACATTGAAAGCATAGCAATAATTCCGTTTGTATTTTTCCTTGATATATCGATTTATAATTGTGTTTTATACATTTTTTATCCGTTTGACTGTTAGTTGTTTATAAGCCTTATTAAGGTAATGCCCGTATTATACAATTTATATTATGTGGCTCTTCCTCTTTTACAAGGTCTTTGTTACAAAGATTCTTTGTAATATTGCACTTGAAGAATGAATCTTTTATCGTGTTGAATACTGACCTGTTAAGCAATCTTGAAACAATCTATTAATAAGTTTTTTTAACTAAAAAAATCATTTTATGAATCTAAAAAAACGTTTACCAAAAACTGTTTTTATGTTTTTGCCTTGTTTGCAGTGAGTGCGATCACGGCAAAGGCTGCGGATCACCTTGCAATTGTGGGGGATGCAGTATGGGGAGGTTGGGACCTCGTGAAGGCAACTGCCATGGTTAAGTCTCCGAACAATCCTGATGTCTTTATGGCAACTGTACATCTGAATGCAGGTAAAGGCTTCAAGTTTTTAACAGAAAGGGAGTGGGGGAAGCTCGAATATCGTTCTGGTGCTTCCGATGTAGTCTTGAAGTCGGGTATAAAATACAAATTATATGCTTCTAAAGGAGCATCAGAAGATGGTAAATTCAAGGTTTCTGAATCTGCAAACTATGAAATTATTTGTGATTTAGCTAGAAAGACTATTGAGGTAAAGAAGGTTGCTTACCAAGCAAGGAAATCAGATATGCTGCTTTATGGATGATAGGTGATGCCACAGCTGGCGACTGGGACTATAATAATGGTGTCCTATTAAGTCAGGACTCAGGTAATCCTACATGCTATACAGCAACGGTTGAATTGAAGGAAGGTGAGTTTAAGTTTACAACCAATAAGCAGTGGGGATATGATAATAGTGTGTATATCTTCCGTGATGTCAATGACCAAAATAAGATTGTTTTTGGTGGAAAAGATAATAAGTGGAGAATAACTGAAGATGGTATGTATAATGTGACTGTCGATATTCCTGCAAAGACCATTTCAATTAAGCAGATAGACGATCCAGCAGGGCATAAGCCACAGTTTGGTAATGATGTCATTCTCGTCGGTGATGCTACAATTGCAGGATGGAATCTTGATAATGCCATATATCTGGAGTATACAGGACAGGCTGGAAGAGTCTTTAAGACAACCACATATTTAGAAGCTGGCAAAGGCTTTAAGTTCCTGTCTATGCTTTCTTATGATGATATTGATTACAGACCAGCGAATAACACGGTATTGAATCCTGGTGTTCCTGGAACCTTTGTACCTTCTCTTCCTTCCTCTACTGATACAAAGTTCTCTGTAGAGAGGTCTGGTAACTATGATATTGTTTGTAATATGAACAACAGGACGGTTGTTGTTACCTTGTCTGAAAACCAGGTTCTTGTGAATTATCCTGCCCTCTGGTTGATTGGCAGTGCAACTTCTGCTGGTTGGAATCCTGGTAAGCTGTAGAATTGAAGAGGAGTGAAGCTGACCCAGCAGTATATACAGCACGTGTACAACTGAAGAAAGGTGAGTTTAAGATACTTACAAGCAAGAATGTTGGTTTTGATCAGCCAACGTATTATCGCGATTCTACGAATGAACACAGGATTGTTTTTGGTGTGGACGGTGATGAAGTAGCAAAGAAAGATTGTAAGTGGACACTATCAGAGAATGCTGTGGGTACGTATGATGTGACGGTTGATATCGAGGCAATGACAATCTTCTGCGATAAGGTAGATATGGACGAATCTTCAGTTGAGTCTACAGATAAAGAATTGATACTCATTGGTGATGCAACGTACAGTGCATGGGATCTGCCTAAATCAATTGTAATGACACCAGTAGGTCCTACAACATTCAAGGCTGTTACCCATCTTGAAGCAGGTAAAGAGTTCAAGTTCTTGACAGAGCTTGCTTGGAAACGTTATGAATACCGTGCTGAATCTTTAAGAAAAGAGTTGCAAGAAGGTTCCATGTCTATGCTGGTTCCATATCGATATACGAATGATAAAGACGACAAAGATCATGATTTCAAGTTCGTTGTAAAGGAGTCTGGTAACTATGAGATAGTGTGCGACCTCTATATACCAGCACTGATTATCCGAAAAGTACGTTATCAGGACACTCCAGTTACTTATTCTTCATTGTGGATTGTTGGTAGTGCTACGCCAGGCGGATGGACTATAGAGAGAGGCATTAAGATGACTCAAGATGAGAACTATCCTACTAAGTTTACTGAGCAAAAGCAAATCTTGTTCCTGGAGAACTGAAGTTTGCTACCAATAAGTTTGCGGACTTCACCCAAGATTTCTTCTTCTGTGGAAAGGATGATTACACTCGCTGTGCTTGGCGGAAACGATAATAAGTGGAACATTACCGAAGCCGGAACCTATAGCGTTACGATTGATGTTGCAAGCAAGCGGGTCACAATAACGAAGCCAGCAAGGAATGCCCCAACAGGTATCTCTACTGTTGATTCGTCTGATGAAGCCCCTGCAGAGTACTTCACTCTTAATGGTATTAAGGTCACAAACCCTTCATCTGGTATTTACATCAAGCGTCAAGGCGGTAAGACCACGAAAGTTTTTTTGTGAAATAAGAATAACCTTTTTGGACATATATTCAAGCCCCTCTGATTTCCTTATAATAAGGATTTCAGAGGGGCTTTTTGAAGAAGTTTTTGTATCTTTAGTCTCTATACTTTTTCTTTAAAATGTCCTGTATATCAGATAATCACCATCTGCTTTGATAGTGAAAGAGGTGTCGAGTGCTTCATTCAGTGTACCTTGCCATAGTTCTGTGAAAGGGTATATATCCCACTTTAAGCCATTGCTTGCGAGCATTTTACAGTTGGAATTGAAGACACTTACTTGCTGTCCGGGAAAGGATGTGAAGCTATTTGTCCCCGTTGCAGGTACAAACCATCCGTAATCCGTAATCATTGTTGGTTGAATTCCCAGTTGTCTATAATAGTACAGACATAAGTGAAATGTTCCCAATGGTATGGTCTTCGCGTTTCCCAGTTGTCCCAAGATAGCAGAATTGTGGGCGTGTGTGAGTTGGAGCATCCATCTTTATGTGTGAACGTGCAAAGAGAGTTGCTTTGGTCAGGTCGTTGTATTCCTGCTCAGAGATATGGTGATAGATAGAGGAATATCTGGCTTTTAGGTCCTCTGTTAGGGAATCTCCGTCCCCAACAACAGCTGTAGGCTCTATACCCAACTCTATTAAACCACTCAATGCCCCATCACATACAACCAGGTTTTGTGCCTTTTGCAGGAGGTGTAAAGGCAATGGGTGACTGGGGAAGTCACCTGCAGCGAGGATAATGGCAGAGAAATTCACTTGAGTAAGTTCTTTCATGTACTTCTGAGAAGGTGTGATCAGACTGTTTGATGTCTCAAGTGTGTCCGTTATCCTTTTGTTTTTATTCTCTATGTCCATTCAAATTAATATCTAATAGTATTGTGAAAAACTCTCCTGTGTTTTATCTCTAGAAGACGTTCTTCCTTACTTTTGTTGTTTAATGTATCTTCTCCATTTAAAATAACCAGCCACAGCTATCACCGTATATAATGCATAAAGCATGGCGGTGAAAGGTATACCTTTATATATATATAGTGCAGATAGTTCAGCATCAACGACAATCCATATCCACCATTGCTCAAGATATTTCTTTGCTAAAGCCCACAGTCCGATAAAACTAAGGGCATTTCCGAAGCTGTCAAGTACTGGTACTGTGGAGTTTGTAAAGCAGATAAGGATGTAATACAGAGCAATCCATAGCACAAAGAACACTATAATAGCTGGTATAATGTATCTCCGAGGGAAGTGTGTAATAGGAATTTCTTTGTCTTCCGTCCCTTTTTTCTTTCCCAATTTCCAATAAAGATAACCATATATGGCAGCAAGTGTATAATAAATCTGCATACCAAAGTCAGCATATAGTCCTGCTTCATAGTATACAAACATATAGATGACAGGCATAATGATGCCTGTCATCCAAAGCCATATACTTGCTTTGTATTCTTGATAGATGTAGATGAGCCCTACAATGCAACCAATAATATCTAATATTTGGTATGTATCCATTTAGAACTTTAACGTTATATTCCCCATAATATTGAATCCTGCCATCGGAATGAATCCAATCTGCGTGTAACGGTTTTCGTTTGGATGGCCATTATTATCGAGAATAGAACTGTAAACCCAACCACTTGCTGCGTAGTGACGATTGAAAATGTTGTTAAGGTTCATTCCTAAGACAGCTTCTTTCAGTCCTGCGATGTGCTTTGCTGGACGAATCGTATAACTGAGGTTTAGGTTACTCTGAGAATAACAAGGCAGAGAACGTGTCAAGTTCTTAGTGTTATCCAGATACTGACGGCTTACAAAGTTTGTATGCCACATTGCTTCGAATCCTTTATAGTGGAGATTGAGCATTCCATTGAGTATAGCTGATGGTGAAAAGGCAAGGGTAGAGTGCCCATAATGGATCTTACGGAAAGAAGATTCCCAATCAACACTTGCCATTTCATCAAAGTCCTTGATGATATTACGGCTCAAAGCAGCGTTACCCTCAACGGTCAACCATGACAATGGACTCCATCCAGCCTCCAACTCAGCACCCATACGATAGCTGTCCTTGATATTTGTGGTCAGATTCACACCGATATCACTCTGCGCACCAGTCTGTACAAACTGGTTGTTATAGTTCATATAATAGAGGTTAACCCCTGCTCTCCAGTTGCGACCATTGTATTGATAGCCCATTTCGATATCCACCATACGCTCTGGCGATGGTGCAGGATAACTACCGTTGTTGGTGAAGTTATTACGTTCTGGCTCACGACTGGCATGTGCAATAGAAGCGTAAGCCTTGTGACCACCACGATAATAGCTGATACCTGCTTTCGGATTGACGAAGTCATAACGCTCGTTGATGTCTAAGAGCTGGTTCTTATAACCACTGCCGACTTTATAGAAACGGTCGTTCTGACCATCGGTCATATATTCTACATGACGAATCTGCAGGTCCATAAATACGTTCCAATAGTCTGCAAAGTTGTATTTTGCCTTAAAGAATCCGCTGTAATCATACTTATGTGCCTTAGAGTCATAATACTTATAATCATTGCCACCAGCACGATACTTCGCATCTGCCTCCTCATTCTTTATATAAGTAAGGTAGCCGAAGTGACTACCACGGAACAGCTGCAGGTTCAGTCCGCCCGTTACATCCCAACTCTCGTCCTTGTAGTTACTGGTGTAAACAATGCCGTAGGTGTGCTGTGACAAACCTTTCAGGCGTACGAAGTCTGACTTCTTGATAAACTTTCCATTGCTATCGGTGAATGCCAAACCGAACTTTGCAAACTTTGTGTTATGTTTAAATTCGCTGTAATAGCCGTAACCGTAGGTGTAATGCAGGGTTACGTTATGACTCCAGTGCTTTGAAGGATGGAAAGCAAATGAGAGGAGGTTGTGGTTTTGATAGAAGTTGTCTGTTGTCTTGTTCCATAAAGAGCCATCACGCATTGTATAACGAGCCGTCAGATAGTTGCCGTTTGCGTCTTTGACGAAGGCACCTGAGGCATCCGTTTGTAGGTATTCGTATAATGGGTTAAACTTACCTAATCCCCTGTCGTACATGTCTTTGTAGGTGGTAATACCTGTTGTCGTACCGTATGTACCATCCATAAGACTCAGGTCATTACTTCCTGTAACCACACCATTCCATGCCTGGCCTGTCTTTTCGAAGTTGCCGATGTTCTTATAGCTGATGCGGAAGTTATCGCCCAACCATGTTAGTCCACCATAGTAAGAACCCGAACGCCCACTCGTTCCGTTGACATATCCGTCTGTTGCGGTTTCGTGATAGGCTCCATCGAAGATAAGATGATTGAAGAGCAGACCTGTAGAAAACTTCACACCAGCGTTATACGTATTGTATGAACCGTATGAACCACTCACCTCTACGCTTGGTTTTCTACTTGGTGCACTCGTTGCCAACGACACCGAACCACCGAAAGCACCGTCACCATTGGTTGAAGTACCGATACCACGCTGTATCTGTACACTATTCATCAATGATGCGTAAGAGTTCATGTTTGCCCAAAAGACCGTCTGATCTTCTGGTGAATTGAGCGATACTCCGTCTAACGTAATATTGATTCTACTACCCGCAGCACCACGAATGCGCATTGCTGCCGTACCCGTTCCGAGTCCATTCTCGCCCCAAGCCAATACGCCCGGTGTCTGAGCGAGGAGGAATGGCAATTCACGTCCACTCTTAGAGAAGGCTTCAAGTTCCTTCTTTTTAATATTAGATACTGCGTATGGAGCACTCTTTGGTACACGTACACCTGCCACAACGACCTCGTCAAGCTGCTGTTGTCTCAGTGTGTCCGTCACTGTTTGCGCCTTAATAGCTGCCACGCACGTCAGTGCAGCAGTAAACAGGATAATTCTTTTCATATCCCAGGTTGATGATTTAAGAAAAAAGTATAAAGGGGGATCTTCCTACGACGGCATTATCCGTATCAGGTCAATGGGTATAATCTCAGCAAGCCCAAACAGGCAAGCACCCCTTAGTTTCCATTCTGAAAACCGATGCAAAAGTAATACTTTCTTATCAAACTGCCAAAAGTAATCTGTACAAATATCGGATGCGTGTGTTTATATTCGTGTCTTTCTATATAGGGAGTGATAACGCTTCTCTTACATGAGAAACTATTACACTTCTCACAACACAAGTTTTGTTTTGATTTGCTGTCACTTTTAACATTTCATCCTTTCCTTCTGTAATCCAATGAGTTAGCTTGTGCCTTTAAGTGATAGCAGTGACAGCAAAATTGAAATACGCAAAAAGGAAAGAAGATGCGAAGTAATTAAAACCATAGCTTATAGTAGTTCATAGCTGTTTTAGTTTACGAGTTTACGAGTTCACAAGTTCACAAGTCATTTGTTGTGATAATGATTCGTGGCATTCGCGTAATTCGTAGTTTGTTTTAGGAGTCTTCAGCAATTTGGAGTGATACCTTTTGAGATTAGAACTTTGATGTATTGTCACACAGAGCAAAGGAGAACACAGAGGTTTTATATAGTAGAAATCGTTAGGCACAGAGGCACCGTTGGTGTGTGGAGCATCAGAGGATATTTGCGAGTTTATTAATGTTTTTGTCTACTTCATTACAAAGCAGTGGGTTTACAAGATTTCTTAAAACGTTTATTACCAAAGTTATCAGCAACACGTACACTACGGCTCTGTCGCTCTTTGTGCCTTCGGCACCTCCATGATATTGTCTTTTATGTTTTTCATCTCCGTGTTCTCCTCCTCTCTGTGTGCCTTTTATATGTAGTAGGCTTACTTTATCACTCCATATTTCGGAAGAACCGTATTTTTTATTTATAAATATTTTGCGAATCAATAAAATATCCTTATTTTTGCGTCATTAATTTTTAAATGATAAAGTTATGTTGCATTTTTTCAAATCCATCAGAAGATCAGTAAAACACTGGTACATTCCCCTTATATTAGGGATTTTGTTCATTCTTTGTGGTATAGGGGTAATTATGTCACCACAAGATTCTTATCTTACCCTTTCAATACTCTTTAGTCTTTCGTTCTTAGTATCGGGGATAATTGAAACCTTCTTTGCCCTACAGAATACTAAAAATCTTAATGGTTGGGGCTGGTATTTGGTAAGCGGACTTATTTCATTGATAATGGGTATCTTTTTACTTATGTATCCTGCCCTATCAATGTCTATATTACCATTGGTAGTAGGTTTTACGTTGCTATTCCGTTCGTTTGAGCTACTTGGTTTTGCCTTCGAAGAAAAAGAAGCAGGCGTACTGAATTGGGGGAACTTAGCCATAGTGAGCGTATTGAGTATTATCCTCTCGTTCATTTTGATTGCTAATCCTGTCTTTACAGGTATCTCATTAGTAGTATTCACAGGTTTAGCATTTATCTCCACAGGTATTTCATCTGTAATACTTTCGTTCAATCTGAAAAAGTTAAAAGGTTCTGCTCAAAAGTTATCAGATGATTTAAAGAACCGCATAGAAGACGTCGAAAAAGAAGTGAAAGAAGCTACGAAATAACAGCAAATTAGTAAAATACCACTGGCACAAGTCTATAGTTATACCTATGATTACAGAGCTATAGTGCTTTTTTGCAGAAAATACCTCCAAAGAATTAAATACTCTTTGGAGGTATTATGATTTTATAATTGACGCGCCTACATCCAATATCCAGCACTCTTTTTAAGAGTTGTCTTTATCTTATCTTTTATCTTCAGTAATTGGCATTATTGGCTTTGTGGTATTAAAAGAATACTCCATTGGTAAACCCATACCACCGCAATACCGTTTCACCCCCACAAGAGTATCATCAACCAACTGATAAACATCATCGTAATACCAAACTTGAAGGTATCGCTCCAGCTGTATTGATTGGTAGTGTACAGTAGGGCAGCAGGTTTACTGTTAAAAGGCAGTACATACACGTGTCCCACAAGCATTGCCACCGGGAAGGCAAGACTCATTCAGCATTTTATCTTGTAGTTTATCTTCCTTTGTCAGACCATTTAATTTGGGATAGTCATATCCTGCAAGTGTATAAGTTTTTATTTAATTTCCAATCTACACATTTAACGAAAGAACCCATTTTTCTCCTTGGATATCATTTCTTATTTATGAATCAATAGTAGAAGGAATTACTTTCTCTTGTGTCCAACACTCCCCTCTCTCTCGGAGAGGGGTTGGGGAGAGGACTTTTTTTTCTTCTGTCCTTCTGTCTTGTAAAGATAATTCTAATATCGAAAATCAAAAAGGCATTAATTACCTTTCAATTAACGCCCTTTTGGCTTGCAAAAGATGCCCTTTACGCCCCTTATTAACGCCCTTTTGAAGTCCAATTAAGCACCTTTTCTGTATCGCCTTTGTAACTAATTGAATTTCTGACTGTTGTAGGCTTGCGCCTTATACGTATTTTCTACCTTTTTTTTAGGTGTTTTCCTTGATTTTGTGTGAATATTTTTCACTAAACACTCCGTATTTTATAGCTTGCAAATGGATAGCGATTTTATGTCGGCAGGAGGATACTAAAAGAGGTTATTGGCTATCTAAGTCATCTGTTTCTCACTATAAAGTGTTATCTTTGTGAGTGAGTATTACTCAAGTATGTTTTATCAACGAAGGCATTGTTTTATGGAGAAGAAGGTTTATTTTGCAGGTTCTATCCGTGGTGGAAGGGAGGATGCGGCTGTGTATAAGCGCATTATAGATTATATCAATGCGACAGATACGGTGTTGACGGAGCATATCGGATTAGGGAGTGTGAGCGTTAAGGTACGTACAAAAGAGGATGATGTACATATATATGAGCGTGATACAGAGTGGCTTAGGTCATCCGATGTGCTGATAGCAGAATGTACGAACCCCTCTCATGGCGTTGGTTATGAATTAGCATACGCTGAGGCTCGTAATATCCCTGTGCATATCTTCTATGATAAGCACAAAGCTAATATCTCCGCTATGCTGAATGGCAACGCCTATTTTAAGGTTTATCCATATGAGAACGAAGCAGAGATATATTCCGTTCTGGATAAAATCTTAGGAAATAAGTAGGGCGGTTTAATTGTGAAAATCAAATTCTTCAGAGATTTGGGGGTATAAGGACCACCTGAGTTAAGGACTTAGAAGAAATGTCACACAGAGAAAAGGAGAAGACGGAGGTTTATTACATACAAAGTAATGAAAGTCACGGAGGCACCGTCGGTGCGTAGAGCAACGGAGGTTATTTGCCAGTTTTATTTGAGATTCTATGCCCAAAGCATTTACCTCAAAGGATGTCAAGAATCTGTAAGCTACACCTCTGTCGCTCTTTGTGCCATTGGCACCTCCCTGACATTACACTCTTCTCTTTCCACTCCGTGCCTCTGTGTGCCTTATTATGTAAGAGTTTAGATTATCACTCTATATTTCGGAAGAACCATTTTTCTTCTCATGTGCGGCTATGGATGCCAGCGTATAGCAATCTAAAATCCACTACAGATTATATTTAAAGAGAAATATCCGTCCCCTTAAACCTTGTCAAAGGCGGAACATGATTCTAATAATAAATTTCCTGTCACTTCTGTCACTCAGAATGAAGATATAACGGATTAATTTACAGGAGTTTCTACCTAAATGTTAAAATGACAGCAAACTGAAATAAAAGTATTGTTGGTTTTTGGTCCGTTATTCTCTTATCTTGTGAGCGTAATAGTGTAATGCTCCTTTCGCCTATCAGTTGTAATAAGAATGTGAAAACGAAGATGTAGATTTGGAGTTGTCATAGGAAAACGCTATATTTGCAGAAAATAAGCTGCACTCGGCAAATTGAAAGCAAGCTTTCTTTGCTCTCGTTTGCATTATTTTTGCAGAAAAATATAAATAGGAGGTATAATTATGGCAGGCACAATGACAAACATCGAGAACAATACGATACGTATGTATTGGAACGCATTGCGTTCGAAGAGTAAGAACATTCGGTTGGGCTTAGCTGTGAAACTTACTAACTCTGTACTCGAGGAAGAACGCAAGGAAATGTCCGACGAAGCCTATACAGAAGAAATGCTTAATAAGTTTTTTGGGAAGTGGGAAGGAAACGAAACTGCTGAAGAACTGATGGGTATCATCAAGCAGAGCTCCTAAAGTTAACAGAGAATGTAAAACACTTTGCACGTATAGAAGGATTGGAAGTGCAGAATAGGGTTAGAGTTTAATCGGTCATTAGACTAAAATATGTGTAGGCTCTAATGAGCGGTTTGGGTTAAACAATAATTACGACTATTTTCTTAGTAAGTTTGTTTGATTAAATAATATATTCTTAACACTACCTGTTAATAAGTGTTTTTCCTATTTAATGAATGGTAAAAACTTACCTTTTATTGAAGTAAAAAGCTAACTTTGCTTGTACTTATAATGTATAGACATTTATAAAAACTAAAAGCATAAAACTATATTTACAATGAAAAGTTTAAAAGATATTCTGCCTTGGGAGGACCGTCCAGAAGGATGCAAGGATGTGATGTGGCGTTATTCAAAGAACCCAATCATCGATCGTTATCATATTCCATCATCAAACAGTATCTTCAACAGTGCAGTGGTACCTTTTGAAGATGGTTTTGCTGGTGTGTTCCGTTGTGATAACAAAGCTGTCCAGATGAATATCTTTGTTGGTTTCAGCAAAGATGGGCTTAATTGGGATATTAGTCATGAGCCAATTAAGTTTGAAGCTGGTAACACAGAGATGATAGAATCAGAATATAAGTACGATCCACGTGTGACATGGATTGAAGATAGATACTGGATTACATGGTGTAATGGTTATCATGGTCCAACTATTGGTATTGCTTATACTTTTGACTTTAAGAAATTTTATCAGTGTGAGAATGCATTTCTGCCCTTCAACCGTAATGGTGTGCTGTTCCCACAGAAGATTAATGGTAAGTATGCCATGTTGAGTCGTCCAAGTGATAATGGTCACACACCCTTCGGTGATATTTATATTAGCTTCAGTCCCGACATGAAATATTGGGGAGAACACCGTTGTGTGATGAAGGTTACTCCTTTCCCAGAGAGTGCATGGCAGTGTACGAAGATTGGAGCAGGCTCCGTTCCTTTCCTTACAGATGAGGGATGGTTGCTTTTCTACCATGGTGTGATTACCACTTGCAATGGTTTCCGCTATTCAATGGGTGCTGCTATCCTTGATAAGGACCATCCAGAGAAGGTTCTCTATCGTACCCGTCCTTATCTTCTTGCACCGAATGCACCGTATGAATTGCAAGGTGACGTGCCTAACGTTGTCTTTCCTTGTGCTGCTTTACAGGATGGTGAACGTGTAGCAGTTTATTATGGTGCAGCAGATACAGTCGTTGGTATGGCTTTTGGTTATATCAAAGAGATTGTTGAATTCACCAAGAACAATAGTATTTTATAAGAAAATAGTATTCATATTGAGGGCAAACGGGAGCGTTTGTCCCCAATAGTGAATGCTTATAAACACGTCATTACCCATCATCAAATACTCGGTATGAAGCGAACTTTTCTTTTGACACTTCTCGTTTCCTTGTCTTTTCTTTCTCTTAAGGCTACAGATAAGGGTGGAGAAGAGCCAGTCGACTTGGTTAATCTCTTTATAGGTACATCTAATTTTGGTACTACTAACCCCGGTGCAGTGTGTCCAAATGGTTTGATGTCAGTTGTTCCTTTCAATGTAATGGGTTCAGATCTGAATAAATACGATAAAGATGCGCGTTGGTGGTCTACGCCTTATGAGTATCATAATGTGTTTTTTACGGGATTTTCTCATGTCAACTTAAGTGGTGTTGGCTGCCCAGAGGTAGGGTCATTATTGCTTATGCCGACAACAGGGAAGTTGAATGTCGATTATAAGGAATATGGTAGTACGTATGATAAGGAAGTGGCACATCCTGGGTATTACAGTAACCACCTTATTAAATATGATGTGAAGACGGAGGTTACCGCTACATTACGCAGCTCTGTTGCACGTTTCACATTCCCTAAAGGAGAGAGTCATGTTCTTTTAAACCTTGGAGAGGGCTTGACGAATGAGTCTGGTGCAATGGTAAAGAAACTGAGTGATACAGAATGGGAAGGCGTAAAACTGCAAGGAACATTCTGTTATAATTCACAGGCAGTGTTCCCAATCTACTTTGTTATGCGCATCAGTAGGCAGCCGTTAGCATCAGGTTACTGGAAGAAGCAACGCACAATGAAAGGTGCAGAGGCTGAGTGGGATCCCGATAATGGTAAATATAAACTTTATACATCTTATCAAAAAGAACTCTCAGGGGATGATATTGGTGTGTGGATGAACTTCAATACAGAGGCTAACGAACAAATAGATGTTCAGATGGGGGTATCATTTGTGAGTATCGCAAATGCCCGTGAGAATTTGGAAAAGGAACAAAGCGGTAAAGATTTTGATATTATTCATGCTGAGGCTAACCGTAAGTGGAATGACGATTTGTCTCGTATCCTTGTTGAAGGAGGCACAAAGACAGAGCGAACCATCTTCTATACGGCACTTTATCATACCCTTATTCACCCGAATATTCTACAGGATGTCAACGGACAGTATCCCGCTATGGAGAGTAATGATATCAGAACGGTAAGTGAAGGTAATCGCTATACTGTATTTTCTTTGTGGGATACTTATCGGAATGTACATCAGTTGCTGACTCTTGTGTATCCTGAAAGACAACGTGACATGATTCGTTCAATGATTGCGATGTATGATGAGCATGGCTGGATGCCCAAATGGGAACTCTATGGACGTGAGACTTACACGATGGAAGGTGATCCTGCAATTCCTGTTATCACAGATTCCTGGTTGAAAGGACTGCGTGGTTACGATATCAACAAAGCTTACGAAGCTTTTAGAAAGTCGGCCCTGACGAAGGGAAAGGATAATCCTCTTCGCCCAGACAATGACGAGTATATGCAGAAAGGGTACGTTGCTCTACATGAACAATATGATAATTCAGTCTCACATGCACTTGAATATTATATTGCCGATAATGCTCTTTCGCGTTTGGCGGATGCTTTAGGAAAGAAAGATGATGCTCGCTTGTTTTATAACAGGTCACTAGGTTATCGGCATTATTTTGATAAAGAGTATGGAATGTTACGTCCTTTGATGCCTGATGGTACCTTTTATAAGCCTTTCAATCCGCGACAAGGCGAGAACTTTGAACCATCTCCAGGTTTTCATGAGGGTAATGCATGGAACTATACGTTCTATGTTCCGCATGATGTCATGGGGCTCGCTAAGTTGATGGGAGGGCAAAAAAAGTTTATAGATAAGCTACAATCTGTGTTTGATAAGGGTTATTATGATCCTGCAAACGAGCCAGATATTGCCTATCCTTACCTCTTCTCTTACTTCAAAGGGGAAGAATGGCGTACACAGGTGTTGACACACAAACTTCTCAAGGAGTATTTCAAGAATGCACCAGAGGGTATTCCTGGTAATGATGACACGGGAACAATGTCAGCATGGGCTGTATTCAACATGATAGGTCTTTATCCTGATTGTCCTGGAGAACCGTCTTATACGCTGACTTCTCCTGTCTTTGATAAGATAACAATCCGTTTGGATAAAGCTCAGTGGGGTAGGGATAGTATTCGAATAGAGACAATCCGCCTAATGCTGATGCTGTTATTATTAGAGAAGTAACATTGGGCGGAAAACCATTGAATCGTTATTGCATCACAAATGACGAACTCTTGAAGGGCGGTGAACTAAAGTTCTATTTGAAATAGTATGTGAGTTATATCCTAACTCGACAATCAATAATCCAATAACTCAACGAATCGTATGAGGAAACAAATTCTTTTTTGTGCGGCTCTACTACTTCTATCGATACTTTCATCAGTGTCAGTCGTAGCGCAAGATGTTATCCCACAACCAAACAATATTAGTTATTCAAAAGGTTACTTTACCCTAAACAAAGGCTTGAAGGCGGTGACTAATCTTACAGGGCAAGACTTTAAGGTGTTGAATCAGTTCACGTCTGATGATATGGATATGCCTCTAATTTCCATGAAGAAGCCTTCAAAAGCATATAATGTCCGCTTGATATGCACTGGAACAGCTCTACAGGCAACACAAGCACAGGATAGTGCACGCCTGCAAGGGTATGAATTGGAAGTCTCACCGAAGTCTATAACTATACAGTCATTGACTCCAACCGGATTATTTTATGGTTTGCTGACATTAGCACAGCTAGAGAAAGGACGTCAAATACCATGTGTGAAGGTAAAAGACACGCCTCGTTTCCCTTATCGTGGACTAATGATAGACTGCTCTCGGCACTTTTGGACAAAGAAGTTTATCATGAAGCAGTTGGACGCAATGGCTTATTTCAAGCTCAATCGCTTCCATTGGCATCTCACGGATGGCGGTGGATGGCGTATGGAAGTGAAACAGTATCCTCGCTTAACGAATGAGACAGCCTATCGAACACAGTCAGATTGGGTGAAATGGTGGATGGAAAAAGACCGTAAGTATTGTCCAGTAGGAACTCCGGGCGCGTATGGTGGCTATTATACGCAGCAAGATATTAAGGATATTGTGCGCTATGCAGCAGCACGTCACATCACTGTTATTCCAGAGATAGAGATGCCTGGACACAGTGATGAGGTAGTGTATGCTTATCCAGAGTTGTCATGTACAGGGAAGCCTTATACACAATCAGACCTCTGTGTGGGGAAGGAAAAAACTTATACGTTCCTTGAGAATGTCTTGAAAGAAGTTATGCAGCTATTCCCTTCAGAGTATATTCATATTGGGGGAGATGAGGCTGAGCGTCGAACTTGGAATACTTGCCCTGATTGCCAACGCCTGATGAAAGAGCACAATCTCAAGAATACAGCTGAACTTCAAAGTTATTTTACGCATCGTATAGAGCAATTTCTGAATAAGAATGGGCGTAAACTTTTGGGATGGGATGAGATAATGGAGGGGAAATTGGCCCCCAATGCTGCCGTAATGTCATGGCGTGGAACTGATGCAGGTATAGAAGCGGCTAAGCATAAGCATCATGTTGTGATGGCTCCACAGCAGTATTATTATCTTAATATGTATCAGGATGACCCAATGGGGCAGCCCAAAGCACAAGGCGGATATACTCGTTTGGATAAGATTTATAGTTATAATCCACTTCCTATGACCTATAAAGGTACGGATGTAGAGAAGTATATGGACGGTGTACAAGCCTGCGTTTGGACAGAATTCATATCCGAACCTGATCATCTGGAGTATATGCTTTATCCTCGTTTATTTGCTTTGGCAGAGACAGGATGGACAAAAAAGCCTACAGGTTATGTTGACTTCCATAGAAGAGCATTGGTAAATGTTGAGCGTTTAAAGAAAGAAGGCTATCATGTGTTTGATCTTTCAAAGGAAAAAGGACCTCGTGAAGAGAGCAGAAGTATTACAATACATGAGGCTTGGGTAAGCCAGTCACTTATCTCGGACGCTATTCTGAGAAGTATCGGGCTGAAGGTGACAGCTCGTTAGTCAATGGATTGCGTGGTGATTGGGGCTATCTTGAAGGACGTTGGCAGGGCTTTATAGATAGTACAGGAATGGATGTGGTGGTTGATATGGGGAAAATCACTGATATCAGGGATGTAGAAGTAGACTTTATGCACATGTATGATGTTGTTATATATGCCCCAGAATCTGTGACACTTATGGTCTCTGATGATGGAAAAAACTATAAAACAATTGATAAGGTAAACCCTGGTATTAAGGCTAATGTCCCTTATCTCCTCTATCCTTATGTATGGAAGGGGAATGTCAAAGGTAGATATGTTCGCATGAAAGCGCTCTCTCGTGAGCCTGATGCATGGATTTTCACAGATGAAATTATTATCAATAGGAAATAGAATAAGCTAAAATATGAAGAAAGGACTCTTAACATTTGTGTTGATTGCGGTCGCAAATGTCTGTGTAATGGCACAGGACTACACGCAGTATGTCAATCCCTTTATAGGTACAGGAGGACATGGACATGTATTCTTAGGTGCAAATGTGCCGTTTGGTATTATCCAATCAGGACCTACACAGAAGAAACAAGGATGGGATTGGTGCTCTGGTTATCATTACAGTGATTCTACTGTGATAGGTTTTGGACAGATGCATCTGAGTGGAACAGGTATAGGAGATTTAGGTGATGTGTCACTTCTTCCCACGGTTGATGCGTCACAACGTGAGGTGAAGTTTGCTCATCGTGCTGAACATGTACGTCCAGGATACTATTCTGTGATGCTCGCTTCGGGTATACGGGTTGAACTGACGGCTACTAAGCGTGTTGCTTTTCATCGTTATTCGTTCCCTGCAGATGTTTCGAAGGGGTATATTGTACTCAATCTTAGTCAAGGTATCGGATGGGACAAGATGACTTCTTGCAGTTTTAAGCAAGAGTCTGATAAGACGGTGAGTGGCTATCGTATGTCTACAGGATGGGCAAAAGACCAACGAGTCTACTTTGTTGCTGAGTTCTCACAACCTGTAAAACTACAGTCGAATGAGGGGGATAGTATTGGCGTCTTTGCTGATAATAATACAGAACAGCCCCTCCTTGTTAAGGTAGGAATCTCTGCTGTTAGTATTGATAATGCCCGTCAGAATCTGCAAACAGAGCTACCTGGATGGGACTTCCACAACACTGTGGCTCAAGCAAAGCGTGAATGGAATCAAGAGTTGGGTAAGGTTGCTATCAAAACACAGGATGAACATGCGAGAAATATTCTATACTGCCCTTTATCATACGATGATAGCGCCATCAGTATTCAGTGATGTTAATGGCGAATACCGTGGTGCAGATGGTAAGACGCATAAGGGTAACTTCACGAACTATACTACTTTCTCTTTATGGGATACATATCGTGCTGCACATCCACTGATGACAATTCTTCATCCTGATATGCAGAAAGATATTGCACAGACCATGTTGCATATCTTTAAGCAACAAGGAAAGCTTCCTGTGTGGCATCTTATGGGTAATGAAACTGATTGTATGGTTGGTAATCCTGGTATTCCAGTATTGACGGATATAGCTTTGAAAGGCTTTGATGTGGATAAAAATGCTGTGTTTGAGGCTACAAAGGCATCTGCGATGCGTAATGAACGAGGTTTGGGACTATTGAAGAAGTACGGTTATATACCTTGTGATCTCGACCCTGAGCATGAAACTGTAGCGAAAGGATTGGAATATGCTTTGGCAGATGCGTGCATTGCAAAGTTGGCAAAACAATTAGGTAGAGCGGAAGATTATAAGTATTTTATGAAGAGAAGCCAGTCATATAGGGACTTCTACTTTGATAAGAAGACTAAGTTTATGCGTGGTGTAACCTCTGATGGTAAGTTCCGTGAACCTTTTGACCCATTCAATACCGTACATCGCCAAGATGATTATACTGAAGGAACAGCCTGGCAGTATGTTTGGTTGGTACCACATGATGTTCACGGGTTGGTTGAAGCCTTTGGTGGAGAGAAGCCTTTTGTGTCCAAACTCGATTCTCTCTTTATCGTAAGTGGTGATATGGGAGCAGATGCATCACCAGATATTACTGGTCTAATAGGACAATATGCGCATGGTAATGAGCCAAGTCATCATATACTTTATATGTATAATTATATTGGTCAGCCTTGGAAAGGGGCAGAGAAGATTCGTTATGTATTAAAGAACCTGTATCATGATGATTTTGATGGACTGAGTGGTAATGAGGATGTTGGCCAGATGTCAGCCTGGTATATACTCTCTGCATTGGGTTTCTATCAAGTTGAACCAGCTGGAGGCAAGTATATCATTGGTTCACCAATCTTTGATGACGCTGTTATAAATGTTGGTAATGGTAAGACTTTCCGAATCATAACGCATAATAATAGTGATAAGAATATGTACATCCAGAGTGCAAAGCTGAATGGTAAACCGTATACACGTTCGTATATAGACTATAAGGATATCGTCAGAGGGGGGCACTCTAGAGTTTACGATGGGTGATAAACCTTCACAGTTCGGTGTTAAAAAGACAGATAGACCTTAACTCTGAAGCTAGTATGGGTGATTTTTATAATATTGTTTCCCAGTTTAAGATAGAAGGGAAAATAAAAGATATCCTTCCCATAGGGAATGGATTGATAAATGAGACATTGAGAGTTTCTACCATTGCTGCAGATACTCCTGATTATATATTACAGCGCATTAATAACAATGTGTTCCCTGATGTTAATCTTTTGCAGCATAATATAGAAGCTGTAACCAGACACATCCGCAATAAGCTGAAAGAGTTAGGTGAAGAAGATATCAATCGTAAGTGTCTACATTTCATCGAGTCTGTAGGTGGAAAGACCTATTATCAAGATGCTAACGGTAACTATTGGAGAATGAGTGTATTTATTCCCGACTCTTTTACAAAGGAAGAAGTAAGTCCTGAAAGTGCCTTTTGCTGTGGTGAAACCTTTGGGAATTTCGAGAAGATATTGCTTGATTTAGATGAACCCTTAGGTGAAGTCATACCGAATTTCCATAATATGGAATTCCGTCTGCGCCAGTTACATGATGCTGTTGTTGCTGATAAGATGGGGCGGGTTGCTTCTGTCCGGGATACTCTCAGTGAGATAGAACGTAATGCGGATGAAATGTGTCTTGCTGAAAAGCTCTATCGTGATAAGGTTTTGCCCAAGCGTATCTGTCATTGTGATACGAAAGTCAACAATATGCTATTTGATTCTGATGGAAAAGTACTATGTGTCATAGACCTTGATACGGTAATGCCGAGTTTTATTTTCTCTGATTATGGTGACTTTTTACGTACGGGAGCTAACTATGTCGCTGAAGATAGTGATGACTATCAAGCTGTTGGTTTAAAGGAAGACATCTTTTGTGCCTTTACAGAGGGGTATCTTAGTACAGCAGGTAGCTTCTTGACAGCCATAGAGATAAGCCATCTTCCTTATGCTGTAGCACTGTTCCCTTTTATGCAGTGTGTGCGTTTCCTTACTGATTATATCAATGGAGATGTCTATTTTAAGACGAAATATGCTGAACATAATTATGTTCGTTCACGTAATCAGTTACTACTTTATCGTGATGTGCGTCGTCATGATCAGATGATGAATGAGTTTATAAAGAAAATATTGAGGCTGTGAAGTATTTAGAAGTAAGACATTTAAGACTCTCTCAGGTAAAGGCAGTTGATATTCCTACCCTGTTTAATCAGAATAATATACCTTACAACAGTATAGATGTTATTAACTGGCACGCATTTCCATATTGTCCAAAGGTGGAATTTGCCATAGCTCATACAGGGGATACCATACTGTTACATTATCGTGTAGAAGAAGATGGTGTCAGGGCTGTTGCTGGAGAAGATCTAGGGAATGTATGGGAGGATTCTTGTTGTGAGTTTTTTGTGAGCCTAGATGCAGATGGAAGTTACTATAATTTGGAATCCAACTGTATCGGGACGATTCTCTTATGTAACGGAAAGGGCGAGAAGAGCGAATGCAAGCGCCTCTAAGCGCCTTAAAAAAGATTGACCGTTGGGCATCATTGGGAAGAAAAATTATCGGATTAGACGAAAAAGCGCATCAGTGGGAGCTTTCATTAGTCATCCCTGTTTCGGCATTCTTCCGTCATAAGATTGATAATCTAAGCGGTTTAATAATACATGGAAATTTCTATAAGTGTGGAGATAAGACTGCACATCCTCATTTCCTTTCATGGAATCCGATAGATATTCCGTCTCCGGACTTCCATCGTCCAGACTTCTTTGGTGAGATAAAATTCCTGTAATACGAGACAGGCAGTGAAAAACATCCTCAATGTCTATCACTGCCTATATTATTTTTAGAAGTCTGTACTCTTTATTTTTCTTTTACTTCTGTATCTTGATTGTTGTCAGTAATCAGCTTGTCGCCTGTGACAATCTTAGCATCCTCTGCTTTCTCAAACTTCTTTTTGACGTTATAGAGTCTGATTAGTAGTACTAATTCAATAAGCCCATAGCACATTAATGACCATCCGATGATCTGTAATGGTAAGGCAGCAGCCTCTATTGGCTTACTAATGATGAGAATGGCAACAACAAGAATTGCTGTTGGGAAGAACCAATAAAAGACTGGAACCTGTGAATACTGCCGTGAACTGGCAAGTCCCATGAACTGGTTTACAGCACCAAGAATGAGCAAGGCAGCAAGGATATAAACCACCCATGTTATGAATGTATTTGGCATTACGGCAAGGATAATTCCCAGAATGATACTTCCTACTCCTGCAATAGGGAATGACGGACCTTTCACGGCATCGTTATTTTCGTCTGATTCTGAAGTCTGTTTCTTCACTCTCTCCTTCTCTATATAATATACAGCACAAGAGAATAATCCTGATAAGAAGAACAAGATGCCAATAGTTATGGTCATCCATGTCATTGTCTCCTCTCGGTACTTTACTAAAAGGAAACCTATCACTAAAACGAGAATAGCCCTAACGGCTGATATTTGTAATACTTTCATAAATGCAAAAGTACAAAATAATCTCAGAACCAATCGCTTAGCATTTAACTTTTTAGTATTTTTGCATGAAAAAACATGGATATGACAATATTATATCTTGTCCGTCATGGTGAGACTGTTGATAATGCGCGCCACATAATGCAAGGACAGACACAAGGACAATTGAACGATAACGGTATTAGGCAGGCTGAAGAAGTTGCAGAACGAATGAGGACAGAACAGATAGATGCCTTTGTTTCAAGTGACTTACGCCGTAGTATTCATACGTGCGAGATAATAGCACAACCCCATAATGCATCTGTTGTTACAACACCGTTGCTCCGTGAGCGTGATTGGGGATCGTTTACTGGCAAGTATATACCTGACCTTTCTAATCTTAATGACCCTACATTGTGGCCAGATGATATTGAAAGTCTGGATGCTATGAAGATGCGCGCAAAGGAATTTTTGGTGTGGATACGTAAAACATATCCTGGTCAGAGAGTACTTGCTGTAGGGCATGGTATTATTAATAAAGCTATACAAAGTGTTTTCTTTGATAAACCAATGAAAGAGATTCCTCCAATGACAAATGCTGAAATACGTATCTTGGATTTAGACTAATAACACAAAAGGGACGTCACTCACGTGAAGTCCCTTTTTCATTTAAATAACTCTCTGATTGTTTACATTTCTTGGTGAACCTGTTGCATCCTCGCTTTTCGGAATGAGAATGCCAATACAATCTTCAACCTTCGTTACAATAAACCTGTTTTCTTTTGATCTTTTAGTATAGTATTTAAACCTTATTGAAATTGAATCTTATAGAATTTTCGTTTTTAACGATGTCCACTGAAGGTTCCTCCTCGTGATACATTCGAAGTTGTTGAATGACTTTTGCCAAGTGATGGGTTGTTGCTTCCTAAGTTGCGACCTGTTGACGTAAACGGACGGTTAGGCATATTGTATGTATAGCCAGAGTCTCCAGACGTCTTGTTGGGCTCATAACTTTTCGAGTCGTTCCTAGATGTTCTATTCCCGAAGCCCCCATTGCTATGGTTTGGTCTGCCAACTGTTGTGCGAGTAGAACTCTCACGAGGCGTATTGTCTCTGCTTGTGTTTCGAGGATCATCAAAAGTGCTACGCTGCTGCTTGCCGAAACTACGTGTGCGATCGTTCTGTTGATAGTCGTTGTCGCTATAGTTCCTTTTGTTATCTGCATGTGTGCCACTCAGCATGAGAAATGCCACGAAGGCTAAAATGATCTTTCTCATAATAGTTCCTCTTAACTTGTTTGTGTGAGATTGCGGATGCTGGTAAAACCATGTCCCATATCTTTCACGATGCAAAGGAACAAATAATTCTATACCTACCAAAAGGATTTCCCCTAATAGGGAGGGGAATTTCCCTAAAGGTATGTCTGTTCCTTTACATAAGGAGTTTTCTGTAGATGTAAAGCATAGAAGATAAGTGAAGAGGTTGTGTTTCCTTGTAGATAGAAAGATATCTGTTTAATATGGTGCTGGGCGCCAACTCAATATGTGTTGTGCGTCAGCTCCATATGAGTTTACCGTCCGCACCAAGTCAAGAATTAGGCTCTATTGGTATAATTTGCTAACGATAGCCCCTGTAAAGCTATCAGATAATGTTATAGTTCAGAACTTCTTATCTCTCAACTTGTTAACATTAAATATTTGTCAGCTTCTTTTTTTTTATTAACTTTGCGACTAATATCAACTTGATAAAATGAAAAAACTTCTTTTAGTCTTTACGGCTTTGATGGCAGTAACAGTATTGAAAGCTCAATATCGTGAACCTATCCGAAAAGATACAGCAGGGATTCAATTATTGAAAGGGTTAGAGTATAAAGTAGAAATGCAAGGTAGCTTTTCGAAAGGGCATACTCCCTTGTGGTTGAACGCAAATAAATATGGGCTTAGTTCACTTGAAGCTACGAATGGATATTTGCGTGGGGCGGTGGAGAGACCGCTCTCTGTGGATGCTGATCGAAACTTCGGACTGGGTTATGGAGTTGATGTTGCCCTCCCTATTCATTACACCAGTAAGGCGATTATTCAGCAGGCTTATGTGGAAGGCCGCTGGTTGCATGGCACACTAACCATAGGTGCAAAAGAGGAACCTATGGAACTGAAGAATAATGAACTAAGTTCAGGGTCACAGACGTTAGGTATAAATGCTCGCCCTGTACCCCAAGTACGGTTGGCATTAGCTGACTATTGGGCTATTCCTTTTACGCGAGGTTGGTTACGTTTGAAAGGACATATAGCCTATGGTATGCTCACTGACCAAAACTGGCAGCATGATTTTACCAATCGTCAGTCACGATTTACTGATCGTGGGTTATTCCATTCAAAGGCTGGTTATCTTAAGATTGGGAATGAAGATGTGTTCAATCCTTGGTCTTTGGAGTTAGGATTGGAGATGGTTACCTTGTTTGGTGGAACTTCTTACCTCCCTTCAAGTAATGGAAATACAACTGTAATTGAGAATGGAAAGGCGTGAGAGACTTTTGGAATGCATTTCTCCCTGGTGGGGCAGAGAAAGTTGAGACAACTTATCAAAATGTAGAAGGAGATCAATTGGGCAGTTGGGTGATGCGTCTGAACTATGATGGCGATGTAAACAGCTTCTCTTTCTATGCTGATAAGTTCTTTGAAGATCACTCTTCCATGTTTCAGCTCGATTATGATGGTTATGGTGAAGGGAGTGAATGGATGGAAAAGAAGAAACAACGTTATCTTGTTTATGATCTTAAGGACTGGATGCTAGGCTTTGAATACAAGTATAGACCTGATAGTTGGGTCAATAACTTTGTTCTTGAATATGTTTATTCTAAGTATCAGAGCGGTCCAATCTATCATGACCACACGATAACAATACCTGATCATATCGGAGGTAAAGACAACTATTATAACCATTATATCTATCCTGGGTACCAACATTGGGGACAAGCAATGGGCAATCCACTTTATCGTTCTCCTATTTATAATAAAGATGGTACTATCTATTTCAAGGATAATCGCTTTGTTGCTTGGCATTTAGGAGTGGGAGGCCATCCCTCTGACTACTTGAGGTGGCGCTTCTTAGGAACATGGCAAGAAGGACTCGGAACCTATGAACAGCCTTATACTAAGAAGCATCATAACGTGAGTTTGATGGCTGAAGCCTGTTATATCTTACATGGAGAGAATGTCCCAGTATGGTTGCGTGAGGTTGAAATCAAAATGGGGGCTGGCGCTGATTTTGGTGCTATTCTTAATGGGAATAACTATGGCTTGCAGCTAACTATAAGTAAACGAGGATTGTTAGGGAAATAAGAAGTCGGAAAGATACTTCCTGTGGACTAACATAATAATAATATGGATATGACTAAAATCAAGATATTTTTGCTTACGTCACTGGCTCTTTTACTGTCTGCGTGTACGTTAGAGACAGATAATGGTGCTGGTGATCTGGAAGGAATGTGGCATCTGGTGAGAATAGAGAATCTGGTTACAGGGGCAAGTAGCTCAGTAAAAGACTTAAGTTCTCAAAAAGTTTTCTGGTCTTTTCAGGCACGTTTGCTAGAATTGGATGATAAAAGTGGGGGAGAAAGTAGCTATCTTTATCGGTTTCAGATTGATAATGGGCAATTAACATTGAAGGATCCTTATCTATATGATAGAGAAAATGGTGACAGACCACTTTCTGTCTATGATAGTCATCTTGAAACTTATGGGATAAAGTCCTTGACACCCATCTTGAAGATAGAGAGTGTTAGAAAGAGAAAGTTGATACTTAGTGACAGCAATGTAAGACTTTACTTTGATAAGTTTTGAGAGTTTCTCTTATTATGCTTTCTTTATAATCGTAAAAGGGTTACTGTGATTCTTTCTGATAAAGGAATCTAATGTGAAATTAAAGCAGACATAGATAAGAATATCTATGGCAATAATCCATGTTACTAAGATGCTGTTGAACATGCAGTAGTTGACAACTGCATAGGAAAGTGATAATCCAATGATGGTGAGTAGGGCTTGTTGTTGTGTCAGTCCTGCTCTTATTAATTTATGGTGGATATGATTTTTGTCAGCTCCGAAGATAGGTTTCTTATGTATCAGTCTGACAATGATTACTCTGAAAACATCGAAGGTTGGAACTATCAACAATGTTACCGACAGTAGGATAGAACCTTTTTGGTAAGACATAAACTGAGGATTGTACATACAGAACTTTATAAGAAGTACACCAAGGATATATCCAAGGGTGAGACTTCCCGCATCGCCCATGAAAATCTTCTGATTCTTTTCGGCATCGCCCCAGACGTTATGATAAAGAAAAGGTACGAGAACACCCATTAGTCCTGCTATGAGAATACTGTAAACCCATATATGTTCGCAGAAGAAAATGTAGAAAAGACCAGTTAAAGCAATGAGTGTGATGCTGGATGAAAGCCCGTCAATACCATCTATTAGATTGATGGCATTCATTATGAATACTAATATGGCAACTGTCAGAGGTGCACCTATAAAGAATGGAACTTCATATATTCCACAGAACCCATAAAGATTGTTGATGTAAAGATTTGATATCGGCAATAAGGTCGCTGCTATGATTTGCATGAAAAGCTTTGATCTTGCACACAATCCCAGTACATCGTCAATCACTCCAGTAGCATAGATGACGATTACACCTACAGCAAAGAAAATGCTCCAAGGGCTGATACAAATCTTCCATCCCTGACTTGTATTCATCCAAACAAGTAAGGCTGTAATGGTAGCAATGAACATACTCGGCATAAAAGAGACGCCCCCAAGCCTTGGAATATTATTCTTATGAAGTTTCCTGGCATTAGGTGTGTCATAAAGTTTCCTCTTCTCGCAAAATCTTAATATCTGTGGTATCATAATGAAACCAGACACTACACTCATAAAGAATGCAGACAGAGTTATTAAAATGTATGTCAACATAATATATGATCTTTATTCCTTAAACTGACAAGTATAGATAATATTGTATGTTAAGTATCAAAAAAATATTTTTTTCTTCAAATAAACTTTCATTTCGGTCGATCTTTCGCTAGGAATAAGTCAAATATCATTTTTCTTTTTTGTACATTTGCGAACAGATGACTTTAGTATGACTGGAATTTAATGTAGTCGTTGTGTAACGGTATATTTCACTTTTTAAACATGCTTATAGCTTATGAGAAACGTATTTTTTTCAATAAGGAAATTCTCTTAGAAAATGATTTATATTTTTATCTGTTCGATGATAGGGCTAATTGCACGGAACATCAAACAGCTGAATGATCCTTTTGTAAATAAGAATGGAAATAAAGGGTTTGTTTGCAGTTATTATTCTTTCCAATTTATTTCTTATGGTCATTTTGTAAATGACTTCAATAGTATTACTCATATCTTATACTAGCCATAAGCACTATCGAAATGAAGCGAATTGAAATTTCTGTATTGATGTCCGTTTATGCAAAGGATAATCCATTATTTCTTAATGAGAGTTTGGAGAGTATCTTTTCACAAACAGTTGAAGCTGCTGATGTTGTGTTATTAGAGGATGGTCCATTAACAGATGCCTTGTACGAGGTTATTAATGGATTCTCTAAAAAATACGATACTCTCAAGGTGATTCCCTTTCCTGTTAACAGAGGCTTAGGTAAAACTTTGAATGAAGGTTTATCATATTGTAAATATGACATTATAGCACGAATGGATGCTGATGATATATGTAAACCAAATCGATTCGAAGTTGAATATAATTGGCTGAAAGCCCATGAGGATTATGATTTAGTTGGTGCTTGGATAGATGAGTTTATTGATGATAAGTATCATGTTAAATCTATAAGAAAAGTCCCTGCGAGTTCGGAAGAAATAAAATTATATGCTCAGCACAGATGCCCAGTTAATCATCCTACAGTTATGTTTCGTAGATCGTCGGTTCTTGCTGTTGGTGGATATCTCACAGAATATTTCCCAGAAGATTATTTCCTCTGGATTAGAATGTTAATGAATGGAAGTAAATTTTATAATATCCAAGAGTCACTCTTATGGTTTCGTTACTCAGAAGACACTGTAAGTAAAAGAGGTGGATGGTCCTATGCTTGTGATGAAGTTTGTATCCAGTTGAGAATGTTAAAGATAGGATTTATATCTATTCCTGTTTTCTGTGAGAATGTCGTAATTCGTTTTATTACCCGTATTTTTGCCATTACCAATTCGTAAAAGGCTTTATAAGCTAATAAGGAAGGTGTAATATACCAGTAAGGATCTGAAGTGACATCTTTAGTAAATTTAAATCGTAAAAGAAGATATTTACCCTTCGATGTAATAAAATCATGGAATTTACGTTTGTTATAGATAGCTAATTACAATATTTAGAGCAAAATAAAATAAAAAAAGGTTAAATGGAAGATAATATAAGAGAAAATATAGTAATGGTCTCTTTTTTTAAAAAGCTCAGGAGCGATTGGAAACGGTATTTGATAGTTTTTACTGTTTCCACAGTAATCGCAATATTGCTGATAATGCCAATACCTCGTTATTATAAGTGTGAATTGTCGCTTGCGCCAGAGATGGATAATGCTGATAATGGTGGCAAATTGAGTTCCATAGCATCAACTTTTGGTGTTGACCTTGGTGATGCGGCTTCTGCAAATGCCCTACAGCCAAGCCTTTACCCTGATTTGATGGAATCTAATGTATTTGTTAAAAGTTTACTTAGAATTCCTGTGATGACAAAGGATCAGAGAGTGAAAACGACATATTATGACTATCTTCAACATTATCAGAAGCTTTCTCCATATGACAAGATTTTCGGTTGGCTCGAAAAGAAAGTTAATAGTAAGGATAGTGTAGTTAATTCTACAGATTCTATTAATCCGTTTATGCTTAGTAAAGCACAAGATGAAATCTTCTCAAAAATAAAGAAAAGCATAAAATGTGATATTGATATAAAAACGGGACTGATTACAATATCTGTCGAAGATCAGGACCCTTTGATCTCTGCAGTTATTGCAGATTCAGTTAGAGCCAAATTGCAAGACTTCATTTCAAATTATAAAACAACAAAAGCACGTAATGATGTGAAGTATTATGCAAAACTCGTTGCAGAGGCTAAAGCAAAGTATGAGAAAGCTCGTCAGAAGTATGCAGCTTTCTCTGATGCAAATCAAGATGTTGTTTTACAGGAATTGCAGTCGCAACGGGATGAGATGGAGAATGATATGCAGTTAAAATTTAATGCTTATAGTGCATTAATAACACAATTGCAAAATGCTCAAGCCAAGGTTCAGGAGCATACTCCTTCTTTTACAATAGTTCAAAGTGCCTCTGTTCCAGTAAAGCCAGCTGGTCCCAAACGCATGGCATTCGTGTTTATAGTTGTTTTTATAAGTCTATTGGTGACATTTGTGGTTTGTAATTTCTCTTTGTTGTTTGGAGGAGTAAAGGCGGATAGCTAATGTTTAATATTAAGGAATTTAGCTCGTGTACAAACTTCGTCCATATCTCGCAGAATGGGGAATGGCCTTATGTGGTCCTTTTCTGGTACGGCAATAGCCAAGCTTCTTACCCTTATCGTTGGTATTGTATGTGCACATATTCTTCAGAAAGAGGCTTATGGAGAGTTCTCCATGGTGCGTTCTACTATTAATATGTTTATAGTTTTAGGATCAGCGGGACTTGGTGTCACATCTACTAAATATATCGCAGAATATAAAGAAAGAAAATCCCAAAAGATCCCAGCAGTATATGCAGTGACACAAGTTTTTGGTTTTATTATGGCCTTAATCTCAGCTTTGCTGATTCTTTTGTGCGCTCCTTTTATTGCAGATAATATTCTCCATCATCCAGATATTGTTTTGTCTGTAAGAGTAGGTGCCGTATTACTATTTTTCTCAATAATAAATGGAGTGCAGAACGGGGCTCTAATCGGATTTGAAGACTTTAAATCTGTAGCTGTTAATACTTTGTTAGGAAGTCTATTAGAGTCTGCTCTTACCATTTTAGGTGCATATTATTTTGGTGTAAATGGAGCTATCCTTGGGTTCGGAATAGGATTTATTTTAATCTTTATTACAAACCATCTGGCTATTAATAAGCTGTTTGCTTTATTCCATCTACATAAGTTGAGTGTAAAGAAACTTAGATCCCATGATTTCTCAATTCTTTATACATACAGTCTTCCTGCAGCTTTGTCATCTTTGTTGATAACCCCTTCTTTCTGGCTTATTCGTTCTATCTTAGTGCGGAGTAATGGCTTTCGTGAACTTGCAGTCTTTGAAGTTGCAGACCAGTGGAAGATAATAATATTATTTATCCCTACAGCTTTTAGTCAAATTGTATTGCCAATTCTCTCAAGCCTACAAAAGTCAAAATCAACATTCATAACAACATTAAAGTATAATTTATTGATTGTTGGGATTTCTGCTTTGGTGTTATCAGCAGGAGTTTTACTTTTTAGTGGTTACATAATGAAATTGTATGGTTCAAGTTATGATAATACTTTGCCGTTACAAATATTAGCAATTTCAACCATTTTCTCTGCTTTGGCTAATGTGTTAGAAATGGCTATCTATAGTCTTGGAAAGATGTGGCAGTGTTTTATGATAAATATTGTTTGGGCAGTACTTATGGTAGGTTGTTCGTATCTTTTATGTCAGAGAGAACAAGGTGCTAATGGGCTATCGGTAGCTGTCTTAGTCTCATACATAGTTTCATTCTTTATTTTTTTAGGATATACTGTTTTTGTTGTTAAGAAGGAGGTTGAGTGATGTCAAAAAAACAAAGATATTTTCTTTTTAGTCTGTCTTTATTTATCACTCAGATATTGGGTACAGGTATTGTCCCTATGGGACTATTTGCCCTTTCTGTCCTGTTAATTGTTTCTCCTGCCACTTTTATTTATGGCTTGAGGAATACCCCATTATTTTTGTTATTCATCTTTCTTTCTATTGGTATCGGTGCATATTTTGGATTATGTAATGGGCTTAAACCATGGAATATAGCATATTGGGGACAATTTTTATTTCTTATGTATTTTTCTCTTAGGTGTCAAAGACAAAAAAAGAATGTTTGGAGATGATGAGGTATTTTTGTTTTTATAATATTCATCTTAGATTTTGGAACTAATCTTTTGTTTTTGATAGGTTTTAATGTTCCATGGGCAGAACTACCGCCAGTAAGACCAGGTGAATCTCTTGCACGTTTCCCAGGATTTAAGGGTAATGCCTTATATTCAGGAAGTATTACTTTTGTTAGTATGTGCTACATATTAAATCAGAAAAAGATTAATAAGATTACCTTTTATTTCGGACTTACTTGTATGGTCGGTAATTTGATATTGTCAGGTTCATATCGTTATCTAATAATTGGTGCTGTAGTGGCGACGATGTATTATTTACATTTGTATCGGAGCAAACTGATGATGCTGGGGATGTATGTTTCAAGTATCATTATTGTTTTTGTTTCAACTCTTATGACGATGTTTTCTAATCTTAGTAATTTCTATCGTGCTTTTATTTGGTTTTATTTTTTTAAAGAAATAGGTAAATCACCATGGATAGGACATGGATTCTTTAATATACATCTTGACGAAAACCAAGATTTTAGTACTCCTTCTCACTTAATAGCTAATGGAGTAACAGAATCTTGTATTCTTACAATTGGGTATAGCTTTGGCCTTATAGTTCTTTTGTTCTTTCTTACAAGTATTGTGAGAACTTTATTAAGGTACAAAGTCTATCGAAAGTATTCTGTAGAGCTAGGACTTTTCATTGGGCTAACTTTGGATCTATTTTTGGGGAGGAAGTTTTGATAATACTTATACATTTACACTTTTGTTGTTAAGTTGGTATTTAGTAAATGAAAGATTTTTATAACTTGCACAAAGATGAAAACATTCTCAATAATCATACCGACATATAATAATCTTGAGCTGTTCAAAGGTGCATATCATTCTATATGCATGCAAGAATTTAAGGATTATGAAATTATAATTGTAGATGATTCTTCAGATTCGTGTATAGAAGAGTATGTTGATACCTTAATGGATAAGGATATTATTTATCATCATAATATTCCTTCTCTTGGAGCTGTAAATAATTGGAATCTAGGTTTGAATATGGCAAAGGGAAAATACATTATTGTGTTACACCATGATGAAGCTTTCGTGGAAAAGACTTACTTACGCACACTTAAAGATAATTTTGATAGTAGAGCCTATGATGTTATTGTTAGCCAAGTGAAGGTATTTAATAATATGGAGGAAAAGGTCTCTTTGTTTTCCAAGAAGCAAATAGAACTATTTCTTCTTTGTCCTTCTTTTCTCTTTCTATGTAATGTTATAGGACCATGTTCTTGTGTTTCTTTCTCACGATCTAAACTTGTAGATTTTGATAGTAATTTAACATGGCTTGTAGATGTAGATTGGTATTATAGACTATTGAAGGGAAGTAAGCGTGTATTCTTAGATAATCTTCATGTTAATTCTTTCAATGATCACAATGATAAGATTACCAATCTAATAGATATCAAGGCAACTGAGATTAAAGATGTTGCTTTGCTTAAAAAAAAATACAAGTACCATGTAGGATTGAAACTTTGTCTTTTTCTTAATAAATGTATAATCCTATATAACTTGAAGGATATTATTAAAAGAATAATTCGTAAATGAAAATAGTAAAGATATTAGGTGGGTTGGGTAATCAAATGTTCCAGTATGCCCTATACCTCTCTTTGAAAGAGACTTTCCCCCAAGAAAATGTTACAGTAGATCTTTCTTGCTTCCATGGTTATCATCTACACAATGGCTTTGAGATAGCACGTATCTTTTCTTTACATCCAGATAAGGCAACTGTGATGGAAATATTACGTATAGCATATTATTATCCGAACTATTTCTTTTGGCAGATTGGTAAACGAGTATTGCCGCAAAGAAAGACAATGTGTACAGAGAGTACTAAATTACTCTTTGATAAATCTGTTTTACAAAGAGAAGGTGATAGGTATTTTGACGGGTATTGGCAAGATGAGAGATATTTCATAGATTGTAGACGAACAATACTCAATACCTTCAAGTTTCCTCCTTTTACTGATAATAATAATTTAGCATTATTAAAGAAGATGGATACTAATAGCGTCTCTATACATGTAAGAAGGGGGAGATTACGTCGGAAATAAGCTTTATCAGGGTATTTGTGATCTCAATTATTATCGTGAGGCTATAATGAAGATATCTTCTTATATTTCTCCTTCAATGTTTTGTGTTTTTAGTAATGACATTGAGTGGTGTCGTGACAATTTGGAGTCGTTCATAAAAGCTCCTATTTATTATGTAGATTGGAATTCTGGGACTGAAAGTTATAGAGATATGCAGTTAATGTCGTGTTGTGGACATAACATTATTGCAAATTCTTCTTTTTCGTGGTGGGGAGCATGGCTTAATCAAAATAGTTCGAAGATTGTTATAGCGCCAAAGAGATGGATAAATTTAAAGAATTGTGGATTTATGTTGCCAAGTCGTTGGGTTAAAATTTAAGATAGCTACTTTGTATGGTTGGAAGTTTATGCTTGGACCTATTTAAACGATGGTTTAGGTTTGTATAAAGAGAGTCCCCCCACTAACTGTTTTTTCTGCCATCGTAGTTGAAGTTATTAAGAATCTAGCTTAGAGAGAATAAACTATCCCTTCAAGACATAGCGGTGAACACATACAGATAAACTCTATTTGGTTTATTTCTCTGTTTTCCAACTTCTCTTCAACTCCTCTCTTGTATCTGTAGAGGGTTGGAATCAATCTTGGTTAGAATCTGCTTATTTCTAATGAAGGTCTTGTTGATATATATTAACTGTTGGAGTATTTAAGTGCATCTGGGACAAACTTATTGCATAAATTGGTAGTTATCTGGATGATTACATCCTTTCAATTATTTGTAGTTATGCATATGCTAGAAAAATCCTCCAGCTCTTTTGATAAGTCTTTGTATCTGCTAAGTATACTTCAATCGTAACTTCTTATCAAATCGATGGGGTTTACTAAGGAAAAAGTAATACCCTTTCTCAAACTAGTTATATATCTATCTGATCTTGTTTATATAGTTAAATCCCTCTTGCTTAATTTGCTTAAATGGTTGTATTTCAGTAAGATATTTTGTTTTCCCCCTTTCTTTTATTTCACAATATTTGCAATAGTAGCGATGACAGCAGCAATGCTGGCTGCACTGGATCCCACGCTAAGTGTTTCTGCCAAACTCATTTTAGCTTGTATCTTTGTTGGTACAATGATCTCGCAGCCAGGGCGTACCTTGGCATTATGTCCAACCTTAGCCAGAGTCCCGTTCATGTAGAGAATGTAGGTGTGGCTCTTCTTCGCATCACTGGCGAAGCCACCAGCCTGGTCAATGTAATAAGAGACACTTTTTCCAGCAACGTAGCCTACAGAGTTTGGATACATCACAGCACCATTGATTTTAACGGTTCCGTTGTATTGTGGAATAATAATACGGTCACCTTCTCGGAGTATGATATCTGCATCGCTACCAGGTTTAGCAATAGCTTTATCAAGTTCGATACCTACAGGGTAGGTGTCAGGTACACGGAACTTATCAAGTAAAGTTGAATTCTTTTGTTGAGCAGCCTGTAACACAGAAGCATTACTTGTTCTTGTGGCTAAGGCTATCATATTCTTTTCTTGTTGTTCCTGTTGCATCTTGAATACAGCTTCCATGCGCATACGCTCTACTTGATTTGGGCGACGTTCTAAGCGAGCACCTTGGATATAGGCTAGGTCTGTTGCTCCACCTGCAACCTTGAAGATATCACTTAGGCGCATAGTGCGTGATGTGAGTGTATAATTACCAGGGAAGACAACCTCACCATCAATGCTGACATTCTGTTGTGTACTTGTTCCTGGACTCTTGCGTACATAGACTTGGTCGAATGGCTCGAGAACGAAGCCTGGAGTTCCATCAATGACGAAGCCATCTCGTAAAGAAAAACTGTATGTACGTGCAATAAGAGAATCAGGAGCCAGGGCCTTAGGGTCTGTAATTCTACGTGATACGTCAACCCTGACTGTTGATGCAGCCTGTTTCAATCCTCCTGCTTGTAGTATGAAATCTTCCAGTGACTCATTGTCTGCATATTTATAGACACCAGGATATAATACCTCACCATGAATAGATATTGTCTGTTGCTCCTGAGCTTCTGTTTTTGTTGGAATAAAGAGTACATCCTCATTTTGTAATGGGATATCGGCAGTGCGCCCTGTTAAGATCCCATCAACGTCAACTGAAATTACTTCTAAAGTACGATCTGCTTTCATTCGATGGAGTACAGCATGCGGGGTAAAGGCTACTTCGGTTAAGCCGTCAGCAGCTTCTATCAAGCTACGCACACTGTTAATCTGTCCGCCAACCTCATACATACCTGGGCGGAATACGGCACCTTTTATTTCAACCATGTTCTCATAACGTGGTATGACGGAGTCTACACTAACAGAGTCTTCATCAGCCATACGGAAGCTACGCATGTCAAATTCATTGACATTGAAAATGGAGTATTGCCTACCTGTCTTTCTACGTACACGTACAGATTTGTGTAAGCGTCACCAGAGAAGCCACCTGCATAGCTGATAAGAGTACCAAGACTTTCTCCACGTTTCAACTCATAGTACATTGGGCGTTTTACCTTTCCACTGATTTGTGCAATCATATCGTAAGGGCCAACAACGATGACGTCATTGTCAGCAAGATGTACATTACCGCTTAGATGACCACGTCGAAGGAAGTCATACACGTCGACAGTACTAATAAGTCTGCCTCCTCTATATACCTTTATGTTACGTAAGGTTCCTAGATCGCCAATACCTCCGGCCATATACAAGGCATTGAAGACTGTAGCGAAAGCTGATAGAGTGTAGGTTCCTGGCGTTTTTACTTCACCTACAACATTCACCATGATTGTATGGGTCTGACCAACTGAGAGACGGATACTCGAACTACTGTATCGCTTACCTAGTTTCTCACGAATACGGTTGTTAGCTTGAGCAACACTAAGCCCACTTACTTGGATAGGACCAAAGCCTTCTATCGTAATAATACCATCTGGAGCAACAGTTGTTTGATAAGATTTTTGTGATGCTCCATACACATCAATGAATACGGCATCACCTGGTCCTAAACGATAATTACGTGGAAGAGCCATGTTCATGTTTGGTTCAAATGAAAGACTCTTGTTATTGAAGATGTCACGACCCCACACTTTCTTGCGATTACGACTTAATTGTTTGAGGAGATTCTCATACATTGCCGCTGTGTCTTGTGGCATCCAATCGTTCATTTCTCCCTGCATTTTCAGGAAGTCGCCATCATTCTCATCGTATGTATGTGATTGTGGACGACCATCATATACTCTTCCTTCTGTGTAGTTATCAGTCTCACGCCGACTTTGTTCGTAGTCGTTTAGTGTTGCATCTGCAATCTGTCTTTTATTTCTTCCAGGGCGCTGCTGACCATTGTTCTTGCGGCTGCGGTCAGTAGTAGAACTCTCAGTGGTAGCTCCATAGGCAGCATTCCCTTTCTTCATCTTTTCGTATGTATCTCTGACACGGCGTATCTGTGAAATGTCAACGCCGTTTTGCATGAGTTTTGTAACAATCTGTGCCTGAGAGGCTCCGCGGTTATGCTCTTTTACAACGAAATCCATGACCTGAGAATCAGTCATGGATGACTGTGCAAAGCCGTTGACTGTACATATTGCGAGAAGTACGAATAGAATGTATCTTTTCATCTTTAATTTTAAAATTTCTTTCCAGTGACAATGTTTAATACTGTCTTTGTTACTATGGTTGAGTCTGTCCATAAAGAGCGATGTTCCAGATAGTGAATGTCCATCTCCATACGCCTGATCATCTTTTCCATTGTGTCGGTATAGCCATTGTAGAGAGTTGCTTCTGAAGTTAGCCCTGGACGCATCTGATATATAATCGGGTAGCGGCGGGTATGTTCCATAATCTTGTCGATGAAGAACTTTCGTTCAGGGCGTGGTCCTACAAGTGACATGTCGCCTTTTAGTACATTCCATAGTTGTGGTAATTCATCTAAATGATGCCCACGTAAGAACTGTTCTAAACGAGTTGAGTTCGTGTCATCGCATTTAGCTACAAGCTGTGGTCCTTCTTCTTCAACAACACTGCTCATTGTACGGAACTTGAAGATAGCGAAGGCTGTCCTTTGTATCCGATACGAATCTGTTTAAAGAATACAGGACCATTACCTTGACACTTAATGAGGATGCTGATAATCAGAAATAAAGGAGAGAAGAGGACAATTCCGACTAGGGCTGCAACAATGTCAATAAACCTCTTGAGGGAACGTTGTAGTTTCCCCATGGCATCATGAGTGGTGTTGTCTCTCATCCTTGTATTTTTTTCCTCGTTATTATCTAATAACTCGTTTTTCGCTAATTTGTTGCAAAGGTAACATTTTTTATTTATTTCTTGGTAAGAATTAGGCTTCTTTCATGCCTTAATAGTACCTTTGTAGATAAAAACAAGGGGTTGATGCGTAAGATAATACACATAGATATGGATGCTTTCTTTGCTTCTGTTGAGCAAAGGGACAATCCCGAATTGCGTGGAAAGCCAATAGCTGTTGGCTTTGATGGGACACGTGGTGTTGTGTCTACAGCAAGTTATGAAGCACGCCCTTATGGTGTACATTCTGCTATGTCAATTGTACAGGCGAAAAAACGCTGTCCTGATTTGGTAATTGTTTCCCCTCACTTTGAACGTTATAAGGAAGTATCTCGGCAGATTCATGAAGTTTTTCATGAATATACTGATATTATAGAGCCAATATCTTTGGATGAAGCTTTTCTTGATGTTACAGAGAACAAGATGCGGATGACATATGCCAAAGATATTGCGAATGAAATAAAACAGAAAATCAAAGCTCGGACACATTTAACAGCTTCTGCAGGAATCAGTTATAACAAGCTGTTGGCTAAGATTGCATCTGATATGAGGAAGCCAGATGGAATGTTTACAGTACATCCTTGCCATGCTCTGGATTTTATTGGTAGCCTTCCAATAGAGAAACTGTGGGGGATTGGTCCTAAGACGGCAAAGAAAATGCATGAGATGGGAGTCTTTAAAGGCGAACAGTTACGCGAACTTTCTCGTACCCATCTTGTTCGAGTGTTTGGTAAAGTAGGTAATGTGTATTATGACTTTGCACGAGGAATAGATGAACGTCCCGTTGTGGTACATCATGACAGGAAATCTGTGGGCTGTGAACGAACTTTCTTGGAGGATCTTCACATAGAGTCTGCGATTGTTATAGAACTGTATCATATAACGTTAGATTTGGTTGAGAGGTTGTCGAAGAGTGGTTTTGAAGGACGAACGCTAACTCTAAAACTTAAATGGGATGCTACAACGCAGATAACTCGTAGTCTGACACAAGAAAAAATCCTGCGTAAGAAGGATGATATTCTGCTGTTGGCAAAGCGCCTTCTCGCGGAAACAGACTATAAAAACCGGCCGATTCGTTTGATGGGGTTGTCTGTTTCTTCCCCAGTCTCTGAAGATGAAGCATTTAATAAGAAGCCAATATGGATAGAAGGTGATCTTCCTTTCGTAGATTTTATGTAAGTTCGAGGTATTAAGTTCGCTATAGTATGCATGTTGATATGATATCATACTAAAACTTAATTATAAGGAATTAATCAAGATTACCCTTTTCTGATGACCCTTAGGTTAATGTCAGTCGATATAGAAGTTGTCATACTATGCGTAATAGTATTAAAATAAGATATTACGTTTGCATCCTTTTTGTATCTATCCCTATGGAATATCTATTTAGTGATAGGTGTTTTTCTCTCCGTTGTTAGTTGTTTGAAAATAGAAACAGGGTTGGTTTCAAAATTACAAAGGCCTTGTAGAAGTATTACAAGGCCCTTGTAGAAGTATTACAAGCGCCTTGTAAAAGTAATACAAGCCGTTTGTAATTTTTATGGAAGCAACATTTTCAAATCTAAAAGAAAAGTATTAAATTTGCAAAAGGTAAGCATTGTTTAGTGAAAGGGTACAACATCCTTTCCGTACGGTTGGCTTATTTCATAGAAAAATAGTGTGATGCAGTATCATGTAACTTGTACCAAATGTAAACGCATGTTTACGATTACGGCTGATGGCAGCGATCGTATGCATTGTACTTGTCCTTATTGTGGGCAGTCTTTAATGGTTAATCTTCCAACCATGGCAGAGCCTGTGATGTCTTCTGTGCAGCAACCTATACCTGAAAACAATGATAATAAAGGTCATAATGCTGGAATGAAGATTCTTATAACAGTGCTAATAGTCCTTCTTGTAGGTGGACTTGCTGCCTTTGCTTTTATAGAATGGCAGAATCAACAGGAGGCGGCGCGATTGGAAGAAAAGGCTCAGCGTGAGGCACACGCTGACTCTTTAATGCAAGTAAGAGCACAACAGGAGGCTCAAGCTGCAGACGCGCAACGTAAGGATGCCCAGCGCCAGAGCATTTGTAAGTTTGTTAAGTCATTCTATCAAAAGGCTGTTTTGGAAGCTGATGACCCTACATTTTACGAGCGTTACCTCACACCATACTGTCGGCAGATGATATTTGGCGTTGATGCAGATAATAATGATGTTGACAAATGGTCAGCATGGTGGGGAGCTTTTGGTACTACTGCTGATAGACCTGATTATGAAGCGTTACAGAGAAATCTAAATGTTACTCCAGGGGAAGGTAACTGGTATAATGTTAGGTTAACCCAAGACGGGACTACGGAGTATCGTCAGATAAAGGTGTCTACAGTAGATGGTCATGTCCTTATAGATGATGTGAGATAAAAAAGAGTTAGGAGGGAGGTGACAAGGATGCAGTTTCAGATAGCTTGTAAACATTGCCATCGTACATTTGCCATAGAGGCGGAGTCGAGTAAAACGGTAAAATGCAATTGTCCTTATTGTGGAGAGAGTATGACAGTAGCTACTCCTAGGGGTGAGACTACTACTGTCAAAGTGAATGCTCCTAATGATACTACGCCAGAGATTGTGTCGGATAGCAAACAGAATAGGCGTATACGTAATAGCCACTTATTAAATATGATGGGGTGGGGAAGAAGGTTACGGTTGTCTTTGTCCTTTTCTTATTGGGGATTATCCTGTTACTTTCTTTCTTATATGTGATTTTTTCTGCGATGTCGAATTAAACTATAATACTCAATTTATGAAACAAACAAAGATAGTATGTTCAATCAGTGACCGGCGTTGTGATGTCGATTTCTTGAGAAAACTATTCTTCTCTGGTATGAATGTCGTTCGTATGAATACGGCACATGCCACACCTGATGGTATTCGAGAGATCATTCGCAATACACGTACGGTATCTCCGCATTTAGCTCTACTGATTGATACAAAGGGACCTGAGGTTAGAACAACAGGTTTGGAAGAGCCTATTCATTATAAGACTGGTGATATGGTAAAGATCTTTGGGCGTCCAGAGATGGATACAACCAAGGATATCATTAATGTTTCTTATCCAGATTTGCCCGTGATGTGAAGCCTGGAGACCATGTTCTCTTTGATGATGGTGCACTTGATATGAAGGTTGTGGAATGTGCTGGGCCAATGTTAGTAGCTCAGTTGCAGAATGAAGGTGACCTCGGTGCCCATAAGAGTGTGAATGTTCCTGGTGAACATATTGAACTTCCGGCTCTAACGGAGAAAGATAAACGTAACATTCTGCTGGCAATAGAAGAGGATATAGACTTTATTGCTCACTCATTTGTTCGATCAGCAGCAGATGTCATGGAGGTACAGAAGATACTTGATGAACATAATTCTGATATCAAGATCATATCAAAGATAGAGAATCAGGAGGGAGTTGACAATATTGATGAGATTATAGATGCTTCTTATGGTATTATGATTGCACGAGGTGATCTTGGAATTGAAGTTCCTATAGAGCAGATCCCTGGTATTCAGCGTAGTATTATTAATAAGTGTATTAAGAAAAAAAAGCCTGTTATCGTGGCAACACAGATGTTGCATACGATGATTAATAATCCTCGTCCAACACGTGCTGAGGTAACTGATATTGCAAATGCTATCTATAGCCATACTGATGCATTGATGTTGAGTGGAGAAACAGCAAGTGGTAAATATCCTGTTGAGGCTGTACAAACTATGGCTCGTATTGCGGAACAGGCAGAGCAAGATGCTCATAAGCAAGGATTCATTACCGTTCCTATGTCTAATCGCAATGATCAGCGAGAGTTCTTGGCGAAGAGTGCCATAGAATCAACAGAAGAATTAGGTGTTAAGGGAATTATAACGGATAGTGAGACGGGGCAGACTGCACGTAACCTTGCAGCATTCCGTGGTCCAAATCCAGTTTTGGCAATCTGCTATAAGGAGAAAGTACAACGGTGGCTGAATCTTAGTTATGGTATTATTGCAATCTATCAGCAACAACATAAGTCCAGTCAGCAGATGTTTATGGCTGCTTTGCGTATGTTGAGGCAGAAAGGTTATATCGACCTTGATGATAAAATAGCTTATTTATCTGGCTCTTTTGGTGAAGGTGGTGGTACAACCTTCCTTGAAATCAATAAGGTAAGTGAGGTCTTTGATCGTAGTTATCGCTTTCACCTTCCAGAAGAAGATTCTTTTTCTAAGGAAGATTTGGATAGTATTCCTGCTAAATAAGAAGATAATTAGAAAGGATAGAAATAGAAAAAAAGGTGTCTGGATTGCCCAGACACCTTTTCTATTTTAGTATGTTATAAAATGTCTTATTCCTGTTGTATGGAAATCTTTTTTACGCGGCGTTCATGTCTACCACCCTCAAAACTGGCCTTAAAGAATGCATCAAGAATCTTTTCAGCAGTCTTATTATCAATGAATCTCCCTGGTAAAACAAGGACGTTCGCATCATTATGCTGACGTGTCAACTCTGCAACATCCTTATTCCAAACTAAGCCTGCGCGTACGCCTTGGTGTTTATTAAGTGTAATAGCCATTCCTTCACCGCTACCACAGATGGCAATACCTGGGTAAACTTCACCCTTTTCTATAGCTTCAGCTAAAGGGTGAGCATAGTCAGGATAGTCACAACTTAAGTCACTATTGCAGCCAAAGTCCTTGTAGGCATACTTGTGCTGTTCCAAATACTGGATTACGAACTGCTTCAATGGAAAGCCAGCGTGATCGCAGGCTACTCCTACTGTTTTAATTTCCATAAGCTGTTTAGGTTTTATGACTCATCTTTATCTTGTTCAGATTCCAAAAGAGTCAGGTTAAAATTTTATGCTAAGAAATCTTTTACTTGTTTGTATACATTCTCTGCTGTAAAGCCTAGTTTCTCGTCAAGGACCTTGTAAGGAGCAGAGAAGCCAAAGCTGTTGAGACCATACACCTTTCCGTTGGCGCCAACCAGACCTTCAAGAGTAACAGGGAGTCCAGCCGTTAATCCGAAGATCTTTGCATCTTTTGGAAGAACTTGCTCTTGATACTCTTTGCTCTGGCGGCGGAAGAGACCTTCTGAAGGTGCACTGACGACACGTACCTTTAAGCCATCCTTGCGTAGGAGACTAGCTCCATCCACGCAGGTAGAAACCTCAGAACCACTTGCGACGAGGATCACATCAAACTGTTCGTCAGACCCGGTTACGATGTATGCACCCTTGCGGGTCTGCTGATAGTCTGTACTCTCAGGTAGGCTCTTCACGTTCTGACGAGAGAAGATGAGTGCAGTCGGTGTTTCCATGTTTTCCATTGCCATCTGCCAGCATACGGTTGCAGCTTCACTGTCTGCAGGGCGGAGAACTCGTACAGAGTCCTGTCCATCATGGTTTTGCAACTTCTCCATTAAGCGTATCTGTGCTTCCTGCTCTACGGGCTCATGCGTAGGACCATCTTCGCCAACACGGAATGCATCATGACTCCATACAAATTTAACTGGGGTCTTCATTAGGGCAGCCATGCGAATGGCTGGTTTCATATAGTCTGAGAAAACGAAGAATGTGCCCATAGCTGTGATAACACCTCCGTGTAACATCATACCGATACACATGCATGCCATTGCTAGTTCGCTAACACCAGCTTGGAAGAAGGCTCCGCTGAAGTCATCACGTGTGAAGGCATGAGTCTTATTAAGGAAACCGTCTGTCTTATCAGAGTTACTAAGGTCGGCTGATGACACTATCATATTAGGTACCTGCTCAGCGATGACACCGAGACAGGCTGCTGAGCCATTACGGGTAGGGATATCACGTTTCTGTACAAGGCCGCTCCAATCAATCTTTGGAGCCTTTCCAGAGAACCACTCATGCATCTGTTCAGCTTTCTTTGGATTTTCTTTCGCCCATACTTCCTCAGCTGCATGACGCTCGGCAACAATCTTTCTTAGTTCAGTTGCACGATCATCGTAGAGTTTTTGTACCTCTGGGAAAATCTTGAATGGATCTTCTGGATCGCCACCAAGGTTCTTTACAGTATTTGTATAGGCGTCACCACCCAATGGTGCACCATGTGTCTTAATGCTGTTTTCGTAGCTACTGCCGTCTGCTTGCAGTGCTCCTTTTGCCATAATAGTCCTACCGATAATGAGTGTAGGGCGATTCTTCTCCTTATTTGCGGATACAAGTGCTTCGCGGATAGCGTCTGGATTATTGCCATCAATCTCCAATACATTCCATCCCCATGCACGATATTTCATTCCTGTATCTTCATTCATGACAGCTCCGCACTCAGTAGAAAGCTGAATGTTGTTAGCATCGTAGAACATAATAAGGTTGTTGAGTCCTAAGTTTCCTGCTAGTCGTCCTACCTCTGCACTAATACCTTCTTGAACTCCACCATCAGAGATGAAGGCATATATTTTATGTTGCATTGTAGTATGTCCTAGTCGTGCTTCTAGAAATTTCTCAGCAACGGCTGCGCCAGCAGCATATGCATGTCCTTGTCCTAATGGGCCAGAAGAATTTTCAATGCCATGGGCTAAATCACGTTCGGGATGCCCTGGGGTAACAGAACCCCACTGACGGAATTGCTTGATATCTTCAATGGTAAACTTTCTCTGAAGAGTCAGAGCCGCATAGAGCATTGGAGACATGTGCCCTGGGTCAAGATAGAATCGGTCACGTCCTGACCATTCTGGTTGATCTGGATCATAGATTAAGAATTCGGAGAATAATACGTTGATAAAGTCTGCGCCACCCATGGCACCACCAGGATGCCCGGATTTAGCTTTTTCAACCATTGCTACAGATAGAATTCTAATGTTGTCCGCTGCGCGGTTCATCAGTTTCTTGTCATTCATACTAGATAGGATTAAATTTGATATTGCAAATATATAGATAAATATGGAGAAGGCAAAATATTAAACTTACAATTTTGGAAAAAACTAAAACGTCAACTGCTTGATATATAAGTATAATATAATTAGCTTTGATTCTTTGTTACAGTTTGAAGGTTGGAGAGTTCTTATATGTTTTCCGGTTGAATCGGTACAAGGCTGCCCCACGTTTACTTGTGACTTTGTCTATAAGCTCTGTCCTTTCAATAAAGTCAATCAGTTTAATTTTCTTTCGGAAGTTCCGCTTATCTATTTCTACTCCGAGTATAGCCTCGTGTACATGTTGTAATTGGGTAAGTGTAAAGAGATGGGGTAGAAGATTGAAGCTGATAGGTTCTGTATTTAGTAATTTCTGAGTTGTGCTAATGCTAATCTTACCATTTCTATATGATCTCCATATAGATCGGGTAGTTTATTTAGGTCAACCCATTTTAAATCATATTTAGCTAATAGATTCTTGTCATAGTCTGCTACATTTGTAAGTGCGCAATAGGCAATAGAAATAACTCGATCACCAGGATCACGGTCGATATCTCCGAAGGCACCAACCTGCCTGATATAATTGTCACAGATTCCAGTGCATTGATATAGAACCCGGTTTGCAGCTTCTTTAAGACTTTCATCCTGACGTACAAAGCCTCCATATAGAGATAGCTTCCCTCTTCCGGGTTCAACCTTCCTTTTTCCTACAAGTAATTTTAGCTTCTTGTCCTCGAAACCAAGAACTATGCAATCAACGGATACAAGAAGCTTCGGTTCTCCTTTATAGTATTCATTCATGTTGTAGACACTTTATAATTGATGATGTAAAAGTACTACTTTTTTTTGGATATACATAGGGTTTGGCCTTTATTTTATTATTTATAACGAAACAACGGAAGCATCGAAAGATTATATTCTTTTAATGCTCCCGTTGTAAGTGAAAAGCGTTATCCTGTGTAATCTCTCACAGACGGTCTTATATCTATGTACTAATTATAGTGCAAGTCTATCTATGTTATTGTACTAATGTGTCCATAATATTGAACGGACTTGTTCAGCAAATGATATGGAACTACCGTTGGAGAGTTTAATGGTGTCTTTTAGCTATGAACACAGGATATACATGCTTATTTCTAGCAGATATGCTAGCAAACTTTATGAGATCCGTCACTGATTATTACCGGATACACTTCTGGAGCGTGACCATATTTTGCCTCGAATCTCTGCATAGCATCTGTGATGAACTTATCATAGATCTCGTCTTTGACAAGGTTGATGGTACAACCACCGAAGCCTCCTCCCATGATACGTGAACCAGTTACTCCATTATCTTTAGCAACTTCATTGAGAAAATCGAGTTCTTCGCAGCTGACTTCATATTCCTTGCTGAGTCCTTGATGCGTCTCGTACATTTTCTTTCCGACAGTTTCATAGTCTCCCGCAATTAGTGCGTCACAAACTGCAAGTACTCTATCTTTTTCGCCTAATACAAAGTGTGCTCGTTGATAATCCTCAGCCGAGACGTTGCCTTTATTACTTCTAGTTCTTCCCAGTTTGCATCACGAAGAGTTTCAAATTTCTTGTTAGTGAAATGCTTACTTAAGGCAACAACAACATTCTCACAACTCTTTCTCCGATCGTTGTAAGGGCTACCAGCTAATTCATGCTTAACTTTTGAGTTGACAAGAACTAATTTATATCCTTGTGGGTTGAATGGAAAATATTCAAATTCACGGCTTCGGCAATCTAAGCGCATTAATTTTCCTTTTTGACCAAATACACTTGCAAATTGATCCATGATACCACAATTTACTCCGATGTATTTGTGTTCTGTTGCTTGCCCTGCAAGAGCTATATCCCATTTGGATATTTTGTTGTCTGCAAACAAATCGTTCAGAGCACAGCCGAAACAACTTTCCATCGCAGCAGAAGAACTCATACCAGCACCGAGAGGAACGTCACCTGCAAAAGCAATGTTGAATCCTTTTACGTCAACACCGAGTCCTTTGAATTCTTGGACCATTCCATAGATGAATCGTGCCCACGTAGCACGTGGGCCCTCAGGGTCGGCTACCTTGAATTCAACTCGGTCTTTCAAGTCGATAGAGTAACACATTACTGTATCTGTTCCATTAGGCCTTACCTCAGCCATAATACCTTTATCTACGGCTCCAGGGAATACGAAACCACCATTGTAGTCGGTATGCTCACCAATCAGATTTATGCGGCCAGGAGAAAAATAAATATTGCCAGTCTTTCCATCAAAATGCTTAATGAAACGACTTCTTACAAATTCTATGTCCATAATTGTTAGGTTTTAAAAAAATAATAGATACTGAAATTGACAGCCCTTCCTAGTTGTATGAGGAAGGGCTGGAATATAATGATTTTGTTTTGTTTAATCGACAGGAATGTTTTTGTTTACATTCTTGCTACCAATAACTGCGTAGAAACACATGTAGGCGACACCCAATAGAGGTACAAGATAGGAGGTAAGATATCCAGCTTGATCTGCAATGAAGTTTTGGAATAGAGGAATCAGTCCACCACCGACAACCATCATCATGAAGATACCTGATGCAGAAGCTGTATATTTACCAAGACCTTCTGTGGCGAGATTAAAGATACAAGCCCACATAACACTAGTGCAAAGCCCAACGAGAACGAGTAGTAGAGCACAAATAGGGACGACTACCATATTAAAGGAGCTACCTGTAAATACAGGCATTGAAACAGTTGTGTCTTTGCCAAGAAGCATGGCAATAACAATAAGTAGCATTGCTGTAGAAGTTGCGCATATCATTAGAGTGCGACTTGAGACTTTATCAGCAATGAATCCTGCACTAAATCTACCAACGAGCATCAAGAACCAGTAAGTTGCTGCTACAGAACCAGCAATGGCCGTTGCAGTCTCAGGAGGTAGACCAGCACCGTTAGCTTTGGTGTCAGAAAGGAAATAAATCAAAGTTCCTGGGATACCGACCTCAACACCAACATAAACGAAGATTGCTGCTACACCTAATACAAAGTGGCGAAAAGCCCAAGGGGAGTGCTCAAAGACGGTATTTGCATCTGTCTTTCCAATTTCTGGGTCCTGGATAGGAATGAAACTCAATATAATAAAAGCTCCTGCAAATACAGCCATGGCTATGTAAAGTACAGGGTTGACATCAACCATCGATGTACTCTTGGTAACCTGTCCTATCAATGCACCAACGAAAGAGGTGTTAGTGTTCCTGCAAGTGAATTCAATGTTCCGCCAATCATGTTTAACTGGTTACCGCGATTGCCGCCACCGCCGAGGAGGTTGAGCATTGGATTTACAACTGTATTTAGCATACATACACAGAATCCAGAAATAAAGGCACCAAGAAGGTAAATTACAAATCCTGTAATTTTAGCATCTGCAAAAAGTCCCGAGCAGAACTGTGTTAAAACACCTAGAAACCCAATGCCTATACCAATAAGAGCAGTTTTCTTGTATCCAACTTTACTCAACATCTTACCTGCAGGGATTCCCATGAAGAGATAAGCGAGAAAGTTCATTGCGTTACCCAGCATACCAACCGTGTTTGCACTGTCACCATCGAAGGCACTCTTCCATATTACTCCAATTGGAGCTGCGAGATTGGTGACAAAAGAGATCATTGCGTAAAGGAACATCATTGTTATGATGGCAATGATGCTACCATTTTGTTTAGAGTTACTCATTTTTGTTGTTTTATTTTTATTTTATTAATCTTCTTATTTACTACTGTATACCGAATTTGTAAATAGTCTTTTGTGTATATTCTCTCCCAGGTTCTAATATAACCGATGGGAAGTATGGGTGGTTGGGGCTATCTGGGAAATGCTGAGCCTCAAAGCAGATTGCACTGTGACGTGGGAAGGTTGCTCCATGTTGTCCTTTATAGCCATCGGCCCAATTGTCGGTATATACTTGTACTCCTGGTTCTGTAGTATATACTTCCATGGTCCTACCACTTTTAGGGTCTCTTATGCGTGCTGCAAAAGAGAGTTCACCTTCCTCTTTTTTGTTCAATACGAAGCAATGGTCGTAGCCAGAACCATGTCTTATTTGTTCATGGTCAGCATCTATATCTTGTCCTATAGGTTTTGGAGTTCGGAAGTCGAAAGGTGTTTCTGCAACTTTTAAAATCTCCCCTGTAGGGATAGAGGTTTCATCTATTGGGAGAAAAAAGTCAGCATTTATTTGGCATTCTAGATCATCAATAGGCGGAGTTGGATTTGCTAAACCTGCTAGAGAAAAGAAGCCATGATGTGTAAGATTAATAATGGTCTTCTTATTGGTTTTCGCAGAATATTTAATGATTAGTTCATTGTTGTCTGTGAGTGTGTAGGCCACCCAAACATCAAGCTCACCAGTAAACCCCTCTTCTCCGTAGGGAGAAGTGTATTTTAAGACGATAGCATGTTCATTGATCTGTGTGGCATCCCATACTTTAGTGTTGAAACCGTTTTTCCCACCATGTAGTGAATTTGGTCCATTATTAATAGGAAGAGAATAAACTTTTCCTTTTAATTGAAAACGCCCTTTAGCAATACGATTACCGTAGCGCCCAATAAGTGTTGAGAGATAGGGTTCTGGAGAGTCTATAACATCTTGTATGTTGTCATGGCCTTGAATAATGTTTGCTAAATTTCCTTTTCTGTCTGGGACCATGATGGCAACAATTGCTCCACCGTAATTGGTAATGGCAACTTCATTGCCCTCCTTATTCCTTAAAATATACAAATCCGTTTTTTTCCCATTGACAGTGGTCTGGAAGTCTTCTTTCTTCAGACCACAAACTCGCTGTGTCTCTTCGGCATTTACCATGATGCTCGTTTTTAGTTACTAATGCTATATGGTGCAAAAGTAACTAAAAATAAACGAAAAATAACAAACTAATGTTTGAAAATAATTTAGCGAAGGATGTTAAAAACAATTAATAGAAGACTATTTGATAATCACATATTTGTTTATATTTTTTCGCTTAAGAGGTCTGCTACAATATAACTAGAGCCGCCTATAAAAATAAAATCCTCCTCTCCTGCATCTTTAAGTGCAGTCATATAAGCATCTTTAACAGTTTCATAACATTTTCCATCTAGTCCATACTCTTTTGCTTCTTCTGCTATTTTTTTTACAGGGAAGGCTCGTTTAGTGCTTGGTTGCGTCCAATAGAATGTCGCTTCTTTAGGGAGCATTCTCATAACGGTATGTAAATCTTTATCATCAACCATACCAAAGATTATTCTTCTATGTTTACATGGTTGTTGTTTATTTGTTGGGAAAGGTATTTCCAGCCTCCAGCGTTATGTCCTGTATCACAAATAACTAATGGATGTTCTTTTAGTTTTTGCCACCTACCCATTAAACCTGTTGTCTCGCAGACATTGGATAACCCCAGGGAAATACTTGTTACATCTTTGATTATTCCTTTATTATATAGATACATTGCTGCAGTAAGAACAGTATTTGTATTTTTTTCTTGGTATGTTCCACCAAGCTCCCCTTCTATGTCTCCGAAGAAACGTGTCTGATATTTAATGCCTCCATTTGGGAGAATGTGTGATGAAAGTAGGGCTGGAATATCCTCTGCAAAGGTTATGACTGAATCCTTTTTCTGTGCCTTGGATTGAAAGACGACTCTAGTCTCAGGAACAGCTTCCCCAATGATAGTTGGTACTCCTTGTTTTATAATTCCTGCCTTTTCTCCTGCTATTTCTGCAAGAGAGTTGCCTAAGAACTGGGTATGATCGAGTGAAATGTTTGTAATAACAGATAGAATGGGGGTAATGATATTCGTGCAATCTAACCTTCCTCCTAGGCCAACTTCTATGATTGCTATATCAACCTTTTGTTCTGCAAAGTACTTAAAAGCAAGTGCAGTGGTCAGTTCAAAAAAAGAAGGGTGTAGTGGCTCAAAGAAACTGCGCTCGTTCCTAACAAAGTCAATTACATATTGTTCTGGGATCATCTTGCCATTGACCTTGATACGTTCGCGAAAATCTACGAGGTGCGGACTGGTATAAAGTCCTACTTTATAGCCTTCTGCTTGTAATATAGCAGCTAAAGAGTGAGAGCAGGATCCTTTTCCATTAGTTCCTGCTATGTGGATTGATAGAAAGTGTGTGTGAGGATGATTAAAGTGCTCATCTAAGGCTAAAGTGTTCTCTAATCCATCTTTGTACGCAGATGCTCCAATGTGTTCGAAAACGGGAGTACTGTTATATAGATATTCTATTGTTTCTTGGTAATTCATTTAGGTGTTCCAATTTGAGTGTTGTGTGCAAATAGATAATAAGCCCCATTAGCCAGATCTGACTAATGGAGCTGTATTATTTTATGCAATTAGATTTATGTAATTCATTATGTGGTGTTAGCTAAAAAGTTTCTTGAAGTTTTCAAAGATAGAGTGTTTTGTTGTTATATCACCCTGGAAGTTTTCACTTTCACGAAATTCTTCTATGGCTTTTTTCTCAGTCTTACTTAATGTCTTTGGGACAAAGACACTGATGTGTACCACTAAGTCGCCTATTCCATTTCCGTATCCTTGGACAGCAGGTAGTCCTTTGCCACGAAGGCGAAGGGTCTTTCCTGGCTGAGTTCCAGGTTCTATCTTAATCTTTACTTTGTTATTGTCTATAGTTGGAATCTCAACTTGTCCACCCAAGGTAGCGGTAGGAAAATCAAGAAGAAGATTGTAGATAACGTTTTGTCCGTCACGAATAAAAGTATCATTTGGCTCTTCCTCTATATATACCTGAATGTTACCAGTAATTCCATTATGTTTCCCTGCATTTCCTTTACCTGGAACATTTACAACCATGCCCTCTGCAACGCCTGCGGGGATCTTTATTTCAACGACTTCTTCACCCTTTACTATTCCTTCTCCATGACAATGAGTACATTTATTTTTTATAATTGTACCTTCACCGTTACATACATGGCATGCTATTTGAGTTTGCATCATACCAAAGATACTCTGTTGTGTGCGAATCTCCACACCAGAGCCATGACAATTAGGACAAGTCTCGGTATCATTTCCATTCTCAGCTCCTGTACCGTGGCAATGCTCACATACAATATCTTTGCGAACCTTGAACTTCTTTGTTACCCCAGTTGCTACTTCTTGTAATGAAAGACTTACCTTCAAGCGTAAGTCTGCACCACGATATTTAGGGGCTTGCCTACTACTTCCTCCGAAACCACTAAAGCCACCACTATGTCCACCGAATACATCGCCAAACATAGAGAAAATATCATCCATAGAGAAGCCCCCAGCACTACCAAATGGACTCTCCCCAAAGCCTCCGCCTGGAACGTCAAACCCGAACTGGTCGTATTGTTGTCGCTTCTTAGAATCATGTAAAACATCATAAGCTTCAGCCGCCTCTTTGAATTTGGCTTCAGCTTCTGTATCTCCAGGGTTACGGTCAGGATGATACTTGATAGCAAGTTTTCTATATGCTATTTTTATCTCACTATCAGTGGCAGTCTTACTGACACCTAGTACCTCATAGTAATCTCTCTTTGCCATGTTGTATATGACTATTGAAGGTTTAGTCTTTATTGTCCTACGGCTACCTTCGCATGACGGATAACCTTATCATTAAGTTTATAACCAGTTTGTACACAATCTATCACTTTGCCTTTTTTGTCATCTCCCATACCTGGAACCATTGCTATGGCTTCGTGATAATCAACATTGAAGTCTGCATCATCGGTTTCAATCTTATTAACTCCTAATGTCTCTAATGCTTTAAGGAATTTCTTGAAGATAAGGTCAAATCCTTCTTTGATAGTTTTTGGATCTTCTGTCTTGTCTGCAAGTGCGCGCTCAAAGTCATCTAGAATAGGGAGAATGGTTGAAATCGTCTTTTCGCTTCCGTTGAGGATCAGTTCCGACTTCTCTTTTAGCGTACGCTTTTTGTAATTGTCGAATTCTGCAGCTAAGCGAATATATTTATCTTTCCACTTCTCGGCCTCTTCTTGTACTATTGTTAACGGATCTGTTTCCTCTTTATCTTCTGATTCCTTGTTGGACTTCTCGGGCTGATTCTCTTTGTCGTTAAAAGCTGAGTCTTTACTATTTTGATCCAGCTCTTCCCCTTCTATATTTATTTTTCTTTTTCGTTCTTGCTCATTTTTTTATTATCATTTATTATGGCATATAGTTACAAATTGTATGCCATATTAGTACATTCCCGCTTTTTGCTCCTTTATTTGTTCGTCGTGAATGTAGTCGTCGTAAGTCATTAGTTTATCTATTGTTCCTTTAGGAGTAAGTTCGATAATACGGTCGGCAACCGTATTAATAAACTCATGGTCGTGTGAACTGAAGAGAATATTACCTTTGAAACCAACTAAGTTATTATTGAAGGCTTGAATACTTTCGAGGTCAAGGTGGTTAGTTGGAGTATCGAGGATTAAGCAATTAGCGTTCTGCAATTGCATGCGTGCTATCATACAGCGCATCTTCTCTCCTCCCGAAAGTACGTTTACCTTCTTTTCCACTTCTTCTTGTTTGAAAAGCATTCTTCCGAGGAAGCCCTTCATAGCAACTTCATTGCCTGGTCCGTATTGTGAAAGCCAGTCCACGAGGTTCTTATCGGTATTAAAGAAATCTGTATTATCAAGTGGGAGGTAAGCTGTGGTAATAGTGATGCCCCAGTTATAGATTCCCGCATCTGCCTTACGATTACCATTGATGATCTCGAAGAGTGCCGTCATAGCCTTTGGATTGCGAGATAGGAATACTACCTTTTGCCCCTTTCTATGTTGAAGTTTACATGATCAAACAGTACTGTACCATCAGCATCAACGGCTTTAAGATTCTCAACTTCCAGAATTTGGTTTCCTGGCTCACGTTCCATAGTGAAGATGATGCCAGGATACTTGCGGCTTGATGGTCGGATCTCTTCCACGTTTAGGCGCTCAAGCATCTTCTTGCGAGAAGTTGTTTGCTTGCTCTTAGCCACATTGGCAGAGAAACGGCGTATGAATTCTTCTAATTGCTTCTTTTTTTCTTCGGCTTTCAGTTTCTGGTTCTGTGCCTGGCGTAGTGCTAATTGAGAACTCTCATACCAGAAAGAATAATTACCTGCAAAGACTGTCACCTTGCCGAAGTCTATGTCTATAGTCTGTGTACTTACAGAGTCGAGGAAGTGACGGTCATGAGATACTACCAAGACAGTCTGATGTTCGTCAATTTCTCCGAGATATTCCTCTAACCATTCAACAGTGTCAAGGTCAAGGTCATTTGTCGGCTCATCCAAAAGGAGATTCTCAGGCTTTCCGAAGAGTGCTTTTGCCAACATGACACGTACCTTCTCTGTGTTTGACAGTTCTGACATCAGTTTGTCGTGTAGTTCTTCCTTTACACCTAAGTTCTGCAACAGGCTGCGCAGCATTGCTTTCGGCTTCCCATCCATTCATTTCGGCAAACTTCAGCTCAAGGTCGGCAGCGCGGTTACCATCTTCTTCTGTCATTTCTGGCTTTGCATAAAGCTCTTCACGCTCCTTCATATTCTTCCAAAGCGTTTCGTGCCCCATAAGGACAGTATCCATTACCTTATATTCATCATATTTGAAGTGGTCCTGTTCAAGTACAGACAGACGTTCGCCTGGCCCTAATTCTACTGTACCTTTGGTAGGCTCCAAATCACCAGATATTGCACGTAGCAATGTTGATTTGCCAGCACCATTTGCACCTATGACACCATAAATATTACCCGGAGTGAACTTTAAATTAACATCCTTGTAGAGTACTCTCTTGCCGAATTGGATAGCAAGGTTCGAAAGTGTTATCATCTTCTTCTGTTACCTTATTATATAATTTGTGTGCAAAGGTACTACTTTTTATTTTATTAACCAAAAGAGAATAGCAAAGACCCTATTATCCAAACGTTACTCCTACACCCTCCTATGACTCCCTATGGGCGGAGAAAACCAGAATATATCAATAATGTTTGGTATGGGTTGGATTGATATTGTTAAACTAGGAGAGATTTTTCTTTAGAGATATAATATTAAGAAATAGATTAATCTGTTTTTCGTATAATCTGTCTTGTTTTGTCTTTTATTCTTTGTACTTTTGCAGCATGATAAGAAAGAATCCATACGCAGAAGAGAAGTATACGCACTACAGAGTAGGGGAGGATAAGCCTTTGCTTGAATGGTTGCTGGCGAACTTGAAGGAAAGTAAAAGCAAGGTGAAGGCAACACTGCAGAACCGTGGAATAAAGGTGAATGGTAAGTGTGTGACTCAGTTTGATCATCCTTTGCATCTGGGTGATAGGGTGTCGGTCAGTAAGAGTAAGAAGAATGATCAGTTTCATAATCGCTTCGTGAAGATTGTTTATGAGGATCGCTTTCTGGTTGTGATAGAGAAAAACATTGGTATATTATCCATGGCGGCTGGTCATTCAGCTCTGAACGTGAAGACGGTGTTGGATGATTATTTCCATCGTACTCGTCAGAAGTGTACGGCACATGTTGTTCATCGGCTCGATCGTGATACCTCTGGGCTTATGATCTATGCTAAGGATATGCAGACGGAGCAGCTTTTAGAGCATGACTGGCATAATATTGTTTATGACCGTCGTTATGTCGCTGTGGTCAGTGGTGAAATGGAGCATGACGAGGGAACGATTGCCAACTGGCTAAAGATAACAAAGCCTATGTTACTTACAGTTCGCCCGTTGACAATGGCGGGAAGTATGCCGTTACGCACTTTCATGTTTTGGATCGTACTGTGTCGCACAGTCTTGTTGAATATCGTCTTGAGACAGGGCGTAAGAACCAGATTCGTGTTCATTCTGCCGATATGGGGCATCCTGTCTGCGGGGATGTCAAGTATGGTAATGGTGACGACCCACTGCATCGGCTCTGTCTTCATGCCTATGTTCTTTGTTTCTATCATCCTGTGACGCATCAGCGTATGGAGTTCGAGACTCCTATCCCTGCGGTTTTCAGACATTTGTTTAAGTAAAAAGAAAATAGTCTATGGAGAATATACAGTATTTCATGGCATTGCTTGCAGTTCTTGTGGTTGGTGTTTTTCTTATTAAGAAGATAACTGGTTGCATCTTTCGGATTGTTATTGCCGTTATTATGCTGGCAATTATAGGGTGGGCTTTGACAGTCTTACACCTCCTTTAGCTTATAAGGTTATAAAAGGATAATCCTCTCGGTTATGGTGCTGAGAGGATTATCTTTTTCCCTTCTATTGTGTATTTGAAGGAGATTGTAAATGCAAGTCCGTTTAATACAGTCCGTATATCGGAACTTTTCTTTATGACGCCGCTGTAAGTCTTTTGATTGTTCAGTGACGAGTCAACCGTAACATTCACATCATATAGTTGTTCAATAATCTGTGCTATCTGTATTATATTCAGATTCTCAAACGGAACCATGTTATCACGCCATGCGGCTTCAACTGGTGTGTATTCCTTTTTAGTCTGAATAGATTTGCTATTCTTATTGATAGTTGCCTTTTGATTAGGATGAAGGATAACTTTTCCTTCATGGTTCAGTCCTGTTACCTCTAAGCGTCCTTCAATCAAACTAATCTCTTCATTCCCATTCTTTCCATGTTCATTGAAGTTGAATGTAGTTCCTAAGACACGTGCTGTAGCCCCGTTACTGCTTACAATAAATGGCTTTTCAGGGTTCTTGGTCACTTTGAAAAGAGCTTCTCCTTTTATGTTAACCCTTCTCTCTTCGCCATCAAAGTCTTTGTTATAGCTTATGGAAGCTCCTTTGTTAAGCCAGACTACAGAATTATCAGGGAGCGTAATGTGCTGTATGTTGTCTTGTGCTGCAACGGTAATATATTCCTTTGAACGGTGAAGATAAGTAAACATTCCTCCTCCTACCATTAGGACAACAAGGAAGATTGCTGCATACTTTATTATGTTGTGTAAATTCAAATGGTGTTCCTTTGTTTCTTCCTTGGCAATTTTATTGAATAGTTTTTTTCTTCTGCCTTAGAGATTTTTCTCCTGTGTCGCAAGTGGATTAGGCTTACCTATATGATAGATAAGCTCTTCTCCAAATACTCTTTTTGGAATTTTCTTCAGAGAGTTCTAACCATTTTTGCCAGTTGTTCCATTTCTTTGTCATTGGCCTTCCCAGCAAGATAGTCTTTGATAATTTTATTATTTATTTTATTCATAGTCCAAATTCTTTTTTTGCACTGTGTTGTTAAAGAAGAGCATAGACAGTGTCATGAGGTACACTCACAGTAATAACAATTTTCCTAAGAGTTTTACTTAATTATAAGTAATAAAAAATGTTATAGGGCGTAAACTTTGTCTTTTAGTCTTTCACGCAATGCTTTTATGGCTTTATAGAGATGAACCTCTACCGTACGAATAGAGATGCCTAACTGTTCTGCAATCTCTTTGTTCTTCTTGTCGTGTTGGTAGCTGAGAATAAATACCTCACGGCATTTACCAGGGAGCTCGTCAATAGCATCATTGATTTGTTTGCGTAGTTCAATGCTCTCAATATAGTCCATGACATTATTCTTCTCTGGATTATAAAGTCTAGTTTAAGGCTCTCGACCTTTTTTACACTATCGGAGTAATTGTTCACAACAGCTTGGTGCTTTAGAATATTTAAAGAGCGTGTGTAGACAATGCGATAGAGAAAAGCTTTTATATGTCCTTCATCTTCAATGTTGTCTTGGTATTTCCACAGTTCCATAAAAGCCTCCTGTACTATATCCTCTGCTTCATCGGCATTGACAAGGCGTGAAGCGTAGAAGGTAAGTGCTGGATATGTCTCTCTGAATAACTGTCTAAACCTTTGCTCTGGTAACTCCATAATCGAAAGTCTTATCGAAATCTTAGTGTTTGTTAGCAGCTGTCTTGGCTCTTATTTTAGTTCGTACACTTCTTAGAAGTGGTACAAAGATACAGTATTAAATACTTGTTAGGCATAATGTTGGGTTAATTTATGTGAAATGGTGTACTTGTCTCTATATCTAATAAGTATAAATGCTTATCTTTGTAATGTTAATTTCAAAGTTTTGGCTGAGTTCTAATCAGACAGTTATAGAAACCTAAATATGAGAGAAGCCTATAGCCTGAAACGGCTATTTACAGTTCTACTGTTCATTTTCATCTTTTGGGGGAAGGTGGGAGTGTTGTCTGTGTCTGCACAAGTGTCATTAACAACTAATCGAACAAGTCTTAAGGTTGCTATTCGAAGATTAAAATCAAAGACCAAGTATCGTTTCTTCTATAATGACGAATTAGCTAAGAAATCAGTTAATGCTGTTTCGATTCGTGATTTGCCTATCACTTTCGTGTTAAATAGGTTGTTTGACAAGACCGGAATTACTTATACTATTGTTGATGATGTCATTTATTTGAAGAAGGAACAGCAACTTCCTGTTGTGCGTCAGGAAAATGATGTAAATACCAAAGGGAATAAAGTGGCTAAAGAGCAGGCTACAGCCCCTGTTATTTATACTTTCCAAGGTCAGGTTACGGACACTGATGGGATGCCTCTTATTGGAACAACAATTACTCAAAAGGGTGGAGACAAAGTTTATGCTGTTGCGGACCTTGAAGGGAGATATGTTATTAAATCAGATAACCCACATCCTGTTTTGGTCTTTTCGTATATTGGTTTCGATACTGTAGAGAAGGTGGCAAGCACTAATCATCATATGACAGTGGTATTAAAGGAGAGTTCCTATGAATTACATGGAGTTGTAGTGACTGCTATGGGTATTGGTCGGTCTAGTAAAGCCTTAAACTACGATGTTAAGCAATTGTCAAATAGTGATATAAACACAGTTAAAACCTCGAATATTGGGAATGCATTGATAGGTAAGATAGCAGGAGCTTCTATTAACGAGTCTGCTGCGGGCATGGGAGGAGCTGCACGTATTATAATGAGAGGTCCAAAGTCTTTAGCACAAAGCAATCAACCCTTGTATGTCATAGACGGAATTCCTGTTAATAATCGGAGTAATGATGCGATCAAAAGTGGTATTTATTCTGTGCAGCCTGGTGCAGAAGGAATATCAGATATCAATCCTGATGATGTAGAAAGTGTTTCTGTATTGAGTGGTGCAGCTGCTGCAGCATTATATGGGTCAGCAGCAGCACAAGGTGTAATCATGATTACGACAAAGTCAGCTCGCACAGGAAAGTTAGCTGTAGAATGGTCTTCTTCTATGCAAGTCAGTACCCCATTGGTCCTGCCGAAGTTCCAAAATGAATATATTAATCGTCCAAATGAAATGAAATCATGGGGCGAGAAGCAGAAAACCTCATATTCTCCAAGAGATTTCTTTAAGCATGGTCTTAGCTTTATAAACACTATATCATTAACAAAAGGAACCGAGCGTAATCAGTTTTATTTGTCTCTTGGTTCTACGGATATGAGTGGTATTGTTCCTAACAATGATTATCAACGGTACAATTTTACGTTTAAGAATATTACATCAATGCTTAAAGATAAGTTGAGATTTACTTTTTCTTTAAAACTTATCAGAGAAAAAGATCGTAATATGTTGGCCCAGGGACAATATTTTAATCCTCTAACGTCTGTTTATCTATTCCCTAGGGGAGAAGACTTCTCGGATATCAAGAACTTTGAGAAGTTTGATGTGGTGCGTGGAATACCATTACAGAACTGGCGTTTTGGGGATGATTTGAAGATGCAGAATCCTTATTGGATAACTAATCGTATGGTAAAGACTACTCAACGGAATCGATATTTGACAGACTTAGATGTGAAGTATGATGTAAACAGTTGGCTCGGGCTGGAGGGAAGACTCCGTTGGGATCAAGCACTCAATAAGATTGATGATAAGCGTTATGCTTCAACCTTAGAAGTCTTTTCGCATTCTCCCTATGGTTACTATGGATATAGTAAGGTTGATGATCGTGCTTTTTATGGTGATGTTAGGGCTGATGTGACAAAACAATGGGGAGATCTCTCACTTGCAGCTAATGTTGGAGTGGCTTTTACTCATACTAATTATGACGTTTCTGGGTGGCAAGGCGGTTTAAAAGCACCTTCTAATATATTTACTCCTAATGCTATTGACTACGGAAAGGTTTCGAGTGACAACCGTCCAATATATGATATAACTCAGCATACGATTAGTTCTCTCTTCGGAAGTGTAGAGTTGGGCTGGAAAAAGAGGGCACATATTACGGTAACTGGGCGTAATGATTGGGACTCAGCTCTTAGTAATACGGCTCAACAATCATTCTTTTATCCTTCTCTCGGATTCTCTTATATAATTTCTGATCTTATCCATCTTCCTCGTTTTATTGATTATTTGAAGGTGCGTACATCTTGGGCTTCTGTGGGTTCTGCCATCTCCCCGAATATTTCATCTGCTTGGAGATATGAGTATGTACCGTCTACAGGAACATATAAGACAATTACTTATAAGTTCCCTAAGACTTTTTATCCTGAACGAACGAACTCTTGGGAGGCTGGATTGGTAGCCTATATGTTTAAGGGAGCATTTACTCTGAATCTTTCTTTTTTTATCAATCAAACACAAGAAATCAGACTTTTCTTCGTCCAATTACCGTTGGTGGTCCCTATAACCGAGAATATATTCAAGCGGGTAATGTGCGTAATCGAGGCTTAGAACTGTCTCTTAACTATAATAAGGAATGGGGAAAACTGTTGTGGCAGGTAGGATTGAACTATAGTATGAACCGTAATAAGATCATACGATTACTGGATAATCCCAAAAGAAACCTTACGACAAGGAGGCTTAAATGGCTGTGAGATCATCTTAAGGCAAGGTGGAACCATGGGTGATCTATATACCTTTACAGATTTCAGACGTGATGCCGATGGTAAGATCTTGCTTAATGATACATATCAAGTGATGCAAACTGAATTGCCAACGCCTCAATACATAGGGTCTGTTCTGCCTAAAGCTAATCTTGGAATTAGTAATAAGTTTACTTGGAGGGGCTTTAACTTCGGGCTATTGCTCACTGCACGTTTTGGAGGACTATGTGTTTCTCAAACTCAAGCCCTTATGGATTCTTATGGAGTCTCACAGAAAACAGCTGTGTTACGTGATTATGGAGGTGTGAAAGTAGATGGTTTATTGATCTCTGCGGAGAAATATTATGCTGTAGTTGGGGGCGAAACTCCAATTTGGGCAGAATATATCTATAGCGCAACTAATGTTAGGATAAAGGAAGCTTATGTCAGTTATACCTTCAAACGGCTGTTTAAGAAAGCAACACTGACACTTGGTTTGACAGCAAGAAACCTATTGATGATATACAATAAGGCTCCTTTTGATCCGGAGGCAACACCTTCTACAGATGTCTATTATCAAGGATTTGATTATTTTATGCAACCAAGTCAGCGAACAGTAGCTCTGAATGTCAATGTAAAATTTTAGTGTATGGTGAAGTTAAAGACAAAGAATATTATGCTTATGTGTAGCAAGTTACATTGCAAACTGGGTTGTCTCTCGCTGCTATTAGGCTTTCTCGTTTTTTTCGTTTCATGTACAAACAACTTTAACGACATAAATAAACCTGCAGGTAAGCTGTCTATTGAGGAACTGCAAAGAGATAACTATGCCGTTGGTTCGTTTCTTATACAGATGCAGGGAGTGGCTTTTCCTGAACAGGAGAATGCTTATCAGACGATGATTGACTTTGTTGGGAATTATCTTGGACGCTACACAACTTACACAAAAGAGCTTTCGAAGAACCATACACTCTTCAATGCAAGCAATAACTGGTGTGCATGGCCAGCCTCTTATGCACCTAAGGTTGTTTCAGCTTTCAACGAAATAAAAAGACTCAGTGGTGATCAAAGTGCTGCGTATGCACTTGCTTTAATCCTTCGAAGCCAATCATTTCTACGTTTTACAGATATCTATGGTCCTTTCCCGTTAGGTCTTGATGATAATAACCCTAACGTTTACACTCCTCAACCAGATATTTATAAGATGCTGATAGCAGACCTGAATAGGGCTATTGCCATCATTAAGACTGACAATATGATAGGGGAAGAGAAAAAGATTTTTGCCCCTTATGATATGGTTTATAGGGGGGATTTCGATAAATGGATAATGTTTGCCAATTCTCTGAAGCTCCGTATGGCTATTCGTATCAGTAGTGTAGCACCTCAACTGGCACAACAGTTAGGTGAAAAAGCTGTCAGGGACGGAGTCATAGAGGATAATATAGATAATTGTACCGTCAATTATCTCAAGTCTGGTTTATGGGTTACGGCTGTTTCATGGGGAGACAGTCGTATCTGTGCTGATTTAGAGAGCTATATGACAGGCTATAAAGACCCGCGTCTTGCAAGTTATTTTAAGCCAACTGCACTCCGTGGCAATCGGATGTATATAGGTTGTAGAGCTGGGGCTCCTGTGAGTAGCAACGTATTGGCTAAACGTTTATATTCTACGGCAAATGTTACTGAGACAACTCCTGGGGTCTGGTTGACGGCATCAGAGATGGCTTTTTGCAGAGCAGAGGGTGCTCTTAGAGGATGGAATATGGGTGGAGGTACTGCTAAGGACTTCTACGAACAAGGTGTAAGACTATCTTTTGAACAGTGGGATGTGGAAGGTGCTTCTGAATATCTGGCTGATAGTCTGTCTACTGAGGCTGATTATGTGGATAATCTCGGTGGTTTTGGAGGCGATTTCGGTAAGATGTCTGAGATAACAATCAAGTGGAAAGAATCGGCAACTATGCAAGAAAAGCTGGAAAGGATTATCACCCAGAAGTGGATAGCACTCTTCCCGAATGGTCAGGAAGCGTGGGATGACTTGCGCCGTACAGGTTATCCTCACGTTTTTCCTATACCGCAGAATACAGATGATTATAACTTATTGACTCCAAATCGTATTCCATTCGATAGAAATGAGCGAATAAATAATCGTGAGAATTACCTGAAAGCAATTGAATACTTGGGTGGAGGAGATAACTATGGTACACCAATGTGGTGGCAGTATTAGTGTTGTCTTTTCTCGTTGTATGTGATAGTAGTGTAAATTTTATTCACAATAGGGAAATGAAAGATGCCCTTTCACAATGCAAAAGACCGTCTTTTGCATTGTGAAAGGGCATCTTTTGATGTGTAAAAGGGCATGTTTTACATCGTAAAAGGGCACCTTTTAAAACCGCTTTCGTAACCTCTTGATAATAGGAAGGTTATGAAAGACGAAAAGAACAGATTCTCATCAGAATTCACTATTATGTCCTTTTGTTTTTGTAATAGTATTTCGTGTAAATGAATAGATACTACCCAGAACGATACTTACATAATATTCGTGGTCTTTTCAATGTACTGACCTATGTCTCTTTGCCTCCTTTATGTAGCTATCACGGCTTACAAATGGTTGGATTATATATTCCCCTTTGGTAATATCTTCCAATGAGAGGCTCTTGAATTCTATGTCATAACCATCTTCTTGACCGCGAACTTCATAGAGAAATCCTATGCGTTGGTTCTTCATAAGAAGCATGGTTGAGTAGCAAGATGACTCTTCCGTCACGCATAATCCTTTCTTCCAGTTGCTACCTAATGCCTTTGCAGTAGAATAATCAGAGTAGTTGGCAAGTTCTTTATAGAAGAATCCAACACTGTCTCGGCGTGCACTGAGTGGTACAGATTGCAGAGCTACATAGAGTTTCTTACCATCTGACTTGCGTTTGGCAGGTACAATGAGTATGCTACCGTTGCAGGCGTTGACCTCTTTTGCAGTCATATTGCTTGGCATAACCTCTTTTCCCCAAGAGCCAGTAGCGTTCAGTGCATTAGTATAGGTAAAAACATTGAATCGTCTTCCACCATTTACATCCCTGCAACTCAGTAGAACACTACCATCAGGAAGTTCTTCTACTTTTGATTCATCTTGGGCTATAGAAGGTGCTATGGATGGTGTTCCTAATACGTGCCATGTATATCCAAAATCGTCTGAGTAGATGACGAACGTTCCACATCGTTCTACACCTCTTTGTCTGATAGGGTGGGCTATGTATAATCTGTAGAATTTCCCTTTGCGTATGTAGCGACTTTGCATGATTCTACCAGAGGTAAGAAAGATGCCGTCAGGATGTCCTCCATTAGGTAGTTTCCCATCATATAAGGAATAAATCATCTCTGTTAAGTCAGTTCCTGTATCCCATGTACGTCCATTATCAGTGCTATGGAAGAAGATAGCATGCTGTGGATTGCTCCGTGTTGACTCTGGAAAAGCAACCTTTCCAGCCACACAATGCATGAGAACATTGTCTGATGTACGGTCAGCAACGAGACTTGGATCGCCATAAGCAGTCTGAACAGTATCTTTGGCATGCTCATTCCCCCTTGCAACGCAGACAGAATCAGACCAAGTTCGCCCATAGTCCTTACTTGTTTTCATGACAACATTTATCTGCCATAGCCCGTTTTTATGATTCCATCCTACATCTGTGTGGCTGAAACGATAATCACAAGCTGCTAATAATGTACCTTGGCGTGTCTCGGTAATAGCTGGAATGCGATAAGGAATTGGGCTGTTTGCCCTGTCAAAGACGATAGTGGTTAAACCACCATCTCCCTTTCCCATTTTAATGTTGGCTGCATTCATCACAGATACTGCTGCCAAGAGTAATATGAGGGTGAAGCTTTTTTTGTTCATGAGGTTTTTAATTGGAAGGTTCTTCTTTACCATTCGGATCTATTATGATTGAATCGTTCTGGCCAAAGTTGGAGTGCATAGACGTATTTATAGAGATCATAGATCTTTGCCATATGGTCTGCACGTACCTTGAAGTTGCTAAAGTCTTTCTTTTCTGGTTGTGTCCACTGAACCTCACTAAGGGCTGCCATGCGTGGAAGTACAGCATATTCAGCTCGGTTAGGATAGGCTATGTATTCTGACCAAAGGTTGCCCTGTGTCCCAAGAATATGCTTCCTATTCTCTGCAGGCATGTTTGCTGGTGCAGGATCAAGGCTGTAAACCTTTTCGACGGTAATTAATTGATGTTGTCCTTCGGGTTCCGTGTCCTCGTTTTCATTCTGTTTGTAGTCGAAATAGCAATGGGAAGTAGGGGTCATGATCACATCATGTCCTAATTTAGCACCACGTTCACCAGGTTCAATACCCCTCCAACTCATGATAGTGGCACTTGGATTAATCTCTCCATCAAGGATTTCATCCCATCCAATAATCTCTCTCTGCTTGCTGTTGATATACTTTTCGATTCGATTCGTGAAGTAAGCCTGTAGCTTATTAGCAGATAAGTGTTGTTCAGCAGCAAGCTTTGACATTTAGGACACTCTTTCCAACGCACAGTAGGAGTTTCATCGCCACCTATATGGATGTATTTGGATGGGAAAATTGCTGCCATCTCGTCAATGATATCTTGTACAAATTTGTAAACTTGCTCATTACCGAGGCATAACACATCCTTATATACGCCCCAAGCATGGCCAACCTCGTATGGACCACCAGTACATCCGAGTTCTGGATAAGCTGCAAGTGCAGCCTTCATGTGCCCCGGCATATCAATTTCAGGTATGACTGTGATATGGCGTTGGCGTGCATATTCAACAATATCTTTTGCCTCTTGTTGTGTGTAGAAGCCTCCGTAAGGTTGTCCATCATCAACATCAGAGTTGTGTCCCATTATTGTTCCTGATCTCTTTGAGCCGATTTCAGTTAGCTTAGGGTATTTCTTTATCTCAATACGCCAGCCCTGATCATCCGTCAGATGCCAGTGGAAGACGTTCATGTTGTGTAATGCTATGAGGTCAATGAAACGTTTTACAAAGCTTATAGGGAAGAAATGGCGTGAGCAATCGAGCATCATTCCACGGTAAGGAAACCTTGGAGCATCTGCAATACTTACTGAAGGCAGTAAGACTGGCTCATGTTCTGTTGGGCGTAGAATGGGTAATGACTTACGGAGAGTCTGTATACCGTAGAATACACCTGCGGAAGTTCTGCCACTGATAACTACCTTTTGTGGCGTAACATTAATCTTATATGCTTCATCTCCTTGTATTTAGGGTCTATAACAAGGAAGATGGATGGAACTTTCGGCTTTGGATTCTTATTTATCGTAAGCAAAAGTCCAGTTGTTTCCTTTATATAATCAGAGAGGAATTGGGCATTCTTCAGCATCAACTCGTCTGTTGAAGGACAAATAATCTGTGCATTTGGTGATAAGTTAAAAGGTTTGTCCTTTGTTAGAGTAACTTGTTGAGGTTGAGGAATCACGTTATAGTCAGCTTCTGCAGCTCCTGCTTGAAGCAGGAACATGCAGAAAGACACTATTAATAGAATCTTCTTATACATAAGTTGTTTATAGTTATGTAGTATCAGCGTGCTATACTTTGTATTCTACGAAGGCTTCCATAGCTTCATAGCAAGCTAATCCCAGTTTGTCATAGAGCTCAGCTGTACCACGATTGCGGTCCTCTGAGCGCTGCCAGAAGAGTCGTTCATCATTCCCAAGGAATGGTGCACTTTCCATTTGGCTTTGGTGTTTAAGGATAGAGTTACGCTTTGCACGTAGTTCCTCAGGACTGATTGGTACGCACATCTCAATGTTTTCAATCTCCCATTCAGCCCATGCGCCACGATACATCCATACTCTACAGTCTTTAAGCCACTCTGCTTTTGCTTCTTTCTCCATGTCGAGTGCTGCTAGAACAGCATCTGTACACTTGCGATGAGTACCATGTGGATCGGCTAAGTCGCCAGCTACATAGATTTGATGTGGCTGTATAGTACTTATAAGGTTTCTTACTATGTTTACATCAGCCTCACCCATTGGTAATTTTTCTATCTTTCCAGACTCATAGAAAGGTAGGTCAAGGAAGTGAACATGGTCGAGAGGAATCTGATTAAAGGTTGAAGCAGTGCGTGCTTCACCACGACGAATGAGTCCTTTGATGGTCCGTACATCCTGACTATCTATGTCTCCTTCCTTCTTACTTTGCAAGAATGTCTTTATTTCCTTATACTTTTCTTTGATGATTTCATCCTGTTCATTGCCGAAAAGCTGATTGAAGCCATTGATGAAGTGCATGAATCGTACAACTTCTTCATCTCCAACGGCGATATTTCCAGATGTTTCGTAGGCTACATGTACGTCATGTCCCTGCTGAACAAGCCTGCGAAGTGTACCTCCCATAGATATAACATCATCATCAGGGTGCGGAGAAAAGACGATAATCCTCTTTGGATAAGGGTTCGCACGTTCTGGTCTATAAGTGTCATCTGCATTAGGTTTACCTCCTGGCCATCCTGTAATAGTATGTTGAAGGTCATTGAAAATCTTAATATTTGCATTATAAGCAGAGCCATATAATGCAAGGAGTTCACTTAGACCATTCTCGTTGTAATCTTTGTTAGTAAGCTTCAGAATTGGTTTTCCTGTTATCTGGCATAGCCATACTAGTGCTGAACGTACCAGTTTGTCTGTCCATTTGCATGAAGCAACGAGCCATGGATGCTGAATACGTGTCAATTTAGCAGCAGCAGGTAGGTCTATGACAACGTGTGCATCGTTGTGTGTCTGCAAGAAAGAAGCTGGAACAGCATCGGTAACCTTCCCTTCAACAGTTTTCTTGATAATATCTGCTTTCTCTTCACCCCATGCTGTGAGGAATATTTTACGTGCAGAGAGAATGGTTTCAATGCCCATTGTGATGGAACATGGGGGCACTGTCTCTTGTGAACCAAAACTCATTTTCATCTCTTCTCGTGCTGTTTCATCGATAAGGATGAGTCGGGAAGTAGACGTTAGACTTGATCCTGGTTCGTTGGTTGCAATGTTCCCCATACGACCTATACCTAGAAGGATAACGTCCATACCACCTAATTCCTTTATCAAGTGTTCGTATTGACGACAATATTCTTGCACTTCGTCTTGGGGAAGGGTTCCGTCAGGAGTATAGATGTTCTCTGCTTTGATGTCAATTTGGTTCAGAAAGCGTCCCTTTAGCTGGTTAATGCTTCGGTTTACATTCTCTGCATTCAGCGGAAAATACTCATAAGCATTGAAAATAACCACATCCTTGAAGCTCAATTCTCCAGCTTCATAACGTTTTATAAGCTCTTGAAAAATAGGAGTAAGGGATGATCCTGAACCTATACCCATGATAAACTTCCTGCCTTCTTGAGCTGCTTTCTTTATTCCTTCTTCAAGTTGATTGGCAATATCTATGGCACCTTCTTCGATAGTTGGGAATATATCCGTAGGTACTTTCTCAAAACGTGTAATCTCAGAGCGTTCTATTGCGGTTGCTGGATGATAGAATTCTTCTGGAATTTGGTTGAGTACTATCTTTGAACTTAGATTTAGTTTCATCACAGATTCTCCTTTTCTATATCTTTAAAGTATTTGTATGTTTCGACTGTTAACTTGTCTGTAGCAGCCTCGTCACAAACGATAATGCCATGTTCATGCATCTGCAGTGCACTGATTGTCCACTTCTGGGTAATACCACCTTCTACTGCAGCCCGTAGAGCTTCCGCCTTATGATGTCCATTAACAAGTATAAGTACTTCCTTTGCATCCATGACTGTACCGACACCTACCGTCAAAGCATGAGCTGGAACCTTCTCTGGATCATTGTCAAAGAAGCGTGAATTGGCTATACGTGTGTCAGAAGTCAATGTCTTGATACGCGTACGTGAACGGAGAGAAGAACCCGGTTCGTTGAAAGCGATGTGTCCATCAGGACCGATACCGCCAAGGAACAGATCGATACCACCTGCCTCGCGAATCATGTCTTCGTAGTGTTGACATTCTGCTTGTAAGTCTTTTGCATTGCCATTAAGGATATGTATATTCTCTTTAGGACAATCAATATGATTAAAGAGGTTCTCTGCCATGAAAGAATGATAGCTCTGTGGGTGGCTCTCAGGTAGTCCAACGTATTCATCCATATTGAATGTAACAACATTCTTGAAGCTTACTCTTCCTTCTTTATAGGCTTTTACCAATTCGGAATACATCCCCTCTGGTGATGATCCTGTTGGTAAACCAAGCACGAAAGGCTTAGTATTGTTCTTGGCAGCATTGATGCGTTCAATAACATAATTGGCTGCCCACTTGGATAGTTGCTCGTAATTAGGTTCTATGATTAATCTCATATCATTAGTTTTTAATTATTTTCTTTGTTATTTTTAGATGTATCTGGATAGGTAAAAGGTACGAACCAGGTGATTAGTAGTGCTGGAATAGTACATACTAAAACGAAAATGAAGAAGTGACGATAGCCCAGATAGTCGCTGGCCAGGCCACTTAACATACCAGGAATCATAACTCCAAGATTCATTATTCCACTTGCGAAAGCGTAATGTGCCATTTGGTGTTTGCCTGGAGCAACCTGTTGCATCATGAATAATGACAAGCCGACAAAGCCAAAGCCATAACCGAACCACTCCATGGTTATACCTGTACCAATTAACCAAAGGCTATTGGGTTGATAAATAGCTAAAAGAGTGTAAGCTACGAAAGGAATATTGAAGACCAAAGCTAAAGAGAATAGACTCTTTTGAAGACCTCTCCAAGCTATATAATAGCCTGCAAGGATTGAGCCGATTACGAATGCTGCGGCTCCAAAGGTACCATAACAAAGTCCAATTTCCTTTTCATTCAATCCTAATCCTTGTTCTGTGCGTGGTGCTTTGAGGAAAAGAGGTACAATCTTCATAACAAAGCCTTCGGCGAAGCGATATAGAATGATGAAACATATATAATATATAATGTGGCGTTTGGTAAAGAAATCCTTGAAAACCTCTAATAACTCATGCAATGACTGACGAAGGGTTATCGGGTTCCCTGATGCAGGTTTCTGTGTACTTGGTAATATAAAGTAATGGTAAATACCAACAATTATCATTATAGCAGCTATGATAAGCATAATGAACATCCACGCTCTTGTTACTCCAAAATGTGTAATGAAGATACCAGAGAGATATACCAGCCCACCTGTTGCAGCTATTTTTGCAACGTTGTAGAAAGCTCCTTGCCATCCAATCCAGCGAGCTTGCTCTTCATTTGACAGTACAGACATGTATGTTCCGTCTGCTGCTATGTCGTGAGTTGCACCACTTAAAGCAATAACGGCAAAGATTGCGATTGTTATTGCAAAGAAAGAGGGGAGGTGAAGTGCAAATGCTACAAGTGCAAAGAGTATTCCTGTGAGTAATTGTGTGAGGACAACAAAGAACTTTTTAGTCTTATATATCTCAAGAAAAGGACTCCATAAGGGCTTTAAAGTCCAAGGAAGCATTATGAGGGAAGTCCAAAATGCAATTTGTTTGTCGGATACGCCCATGCCTTTATACATGAGTGAACTAACCATGTTTAGTACAACGAAAGGCATGCCCATTGCAAAATAGAGGGTAGGGACCCATGCTGCAGGATTGATAGAACGCTTCTCTTTCGGGCTTTTTGTCGTTAGGTTCTTAGCGCAAAGATTCATTTGTCTATAGGGTTTTAAAAAAAATAACAGTCAAAGATACACTTTTACTTATATTTATACAAGTATTTAACTTTAATTTACCTTATTAATTGCTTTCTGTATTCCCTTTCTGTATAAGCTCTGAGGGGCAAAAGTATCTGAAATTTAGTTCCCTTTTGTGCTATAATAAAGGAAAAATGGAAATGGTATTTCAAGCTAGAATCAAGTGAAGATAGCATTGTAGATACTAAGCTTTTGGGGAAAAACTATATTGGTGTAATATGTAGAAGAATACAGAAGAAGCTGGGTGAACTGGTATATAATGTGTGGTAAAATAAAATTACAGTGAAAAAAGAGGGATGAGAGAAAATCTTTTTTCTTTAGTTTTGTAACCTGCACATTACCAGATGGTTACATGTAGGCTTGTAAAAGGGCATCTTTTGCACCTTAAAAGGGCGTCTTTTACATGTCAAAAGGGCATCTTTTACAATGCAAAAGGTGCCCTTTTGGAAGGTGAAAGATGGTCTTTGAAAAAGGAAGAGGACTTTTCTTTACAAAAGATGGGAAATGTATTCTTCAGAACTTATATGTTCTATAGGTATATAAGGATAGCTCTTTGGTATGATGTATATCTATGTAGTGTGCTTGGTTCGTTTATAGTATCTCGGACTCATTAGGTACCTTTATTGTGATTACATTCGTTTTTCTCAATGAAAATGTATATTTTTGTACAGTTAAATTAGGGGAGTACTTCCCATTATTACCTAAATATTATGCAATCAAAAACTAATCTTAGATTATTCAGGTCGACTATTTTGACTTCCTGTCTGTGGTTATTCTTATTATTATCTTACTCTTCTGTCAAGGCACAAAATAAGAATTACGTCGTTATCAATCCGTCTGATTCACCATCGGAGATTGTACGGAAGGCTGCAAATGTAGTGCCTTCGAAGCGCCAGTTTGCATGGCAGAGGCAGGAGCTGACTGCATTTTTGCATTTTGGAATGAATACTTTTACAGGTAAGGAATGGGGGGAAGGGACGGATTCTCCTGCAATCTTCAATCCTTCTTCACTTGATGCTGATCAGTGGATACGCGAATTGAAAGCTGCAGGGTTCAAGTGTGCTATCCTTACTTGTAAACATCACGATGGCTTTTGCCTATGGCCATCAGCTTATACGGACTATAGTGTGAAGCATTCTCCTTGGAAAGAGGGGAGAGGAGATGTGGTACGTGAAGTGAGTGATGCCTGTCGGAAGTACGGAATGTCATTTGGAATATACCTTTCTCCGTGGGATCGTAATTCGAAACTGTATGGAACAGAGGAATATAATGACTATTTCATGAAGCAATTGACGGAACTACTGACACAGTATGGTAAGGTTAGTGAAGTTTGGTTTGATGGTGCTTGTGGTGAAGGACCGAATGGAAAGAAGCAAGTTTACGACTTTCTTCGTTGGTATAGTCTTATTCGGAAGTTGCAACCTGATGCTGTAATAGCTGTCATGGGACCTGATGTCCGTTGGGTTGGAACGGAGACTGGTCGTGGAAGAGAGATGGAATGGAGTGTTGTTCCAAAGGAGAATCTTAATCAAGAGGCCATTGCAGAGAACTCACAGAAGGAGATGTTGACAGTGCCGGCAGGAGACATGATGGGGCAGGACCTGGGTAGTCGTAAAGTAATTGAGAAAGCTAAGTCACTCATTTGGTATCCTGCAGAGATTGATGTTTCTATTCGTCCGGGTTGGTTCTATCATGAAGACCAAGACAGTAAGGTGAAGACCCCAAAGGAGTTGATGGATATATACTTCACTTCCGTTGGTATGAATGGTGTTTTGTTATTGAATGTCCCACCCAACAAAGCCGGTAAGTTTGCAGATGTTGATGTGAAAAACCTTCGTGGTTTCCGGCAGTTGTATGATGCTACGTTTACGAAGAATCTTTTAGCTAACGCCAATGTCTTATGCAAACTCTTAAAAGGTAAGGCTTCTGATGTTATAGATGGTGACTATGATACATCTGTTAGACCCAATATGAGTCAGGGTAAAGCAGTGTTCTTGTTTAAGCTGAAGAATGCTATCAGCTTTGATGTTCTTTCCGTTCAGGAGGATATTCGGAGCGGACAACGCGTAGAGCACTTCTTCTTAGAGGTGAAGGATGCTAATGGTAAGTGGCAGAAAGTTACGCAGGGTACGACCATAGGGCACAAACGCCTGTTGAGATTCCCTATGTGTAAGGCTAAAGAAATACGCTTAGTTATTGATCAGGTGCGTGAAATCCCTACCATTTCTGAAATTGGATTGTATCGTTTGGCTGAGTAGCCACTCGGACTTTAGCCTTGATTAGTGGCTTTGTCATGTAGCCTTATGGTATGACTAATGTTTTAAGAGGATGTGTCTATCTTGACACATCCTCTCTTCTTCTTATTTGTTTCTTTCTCTGATATCACAATAGGGGATGAGCTGTATTATCGTTTGTAGTCTGTCTGTAATTATAGGATATTGTGATATGGAGTGTGAAAAGGTTTACAGATTGTTCTTGATGTGAGTGCTTACAAGAACTTCTGCTTTATAAACAGACGGCTAAACCTTCCATATTATATCCTTTCATACTACTCTAATACTTCTGTTCTATATATGAAGCATTATCTTTACGTCTGTTATATAGATTTATCTGACGGTTTAAAGTCCTGTATGATGAGGGATTTACTGGGAAGTACCGTACCTTCTATATATTTAGTTTAGTCATATAGCAATTGGAGAAATAATTATTGATGAAGGTTTATGCATACAATAATAGAATAGTTTATGCAAATTACAACAGAGGAAGGTGTACCAGCCTGAAGCACATGCTTATAGTAAAAACTAAAAACGACATTGTCCCAGAACGTATCAAGGCATATAAAACAAAACTCCTGAGCCTATGAGAAGGCTCAGGAGTTATATGTAATGCAAGTATTTATCCGTAGGTAGCTTAATACTTACACGTTGTTTTTATTTGAAGACTTTGACTTCTGTCAGTGAACCAAAGGCATCTGATACGTGGAACTCTATCTTCAGGTAACGTACGTTGACTGTCTTCGTAGCGTTGATGTTGTTCCATGTAACTTGATTGAGATTGAGTTTATCTGACATTGGAGTCCAGTTGGTACCGTCAGTACTACCATATACCTTGACATACTCTGGGTAATAGTTGTACATACTGCTGATAAACATTCCCAACTTAATACCCTTTACATTCTCCGTTTGCTTGAGATCAATAGTAAGATTTGAAACACCTTGGGCTAAATAGTCATAATCTTCAGTGTTTCCATCAGTCAAGTCTTCTATCGAACCGTATCTTAATTGTGGAGAAAGGGTAAGGGTGAAGTCTGAACTGCTAATCTCCGTACCGCTTGGCTCTGAAGATGAGAGTGCGAAACGAGCATCTATAACATTGATAGGGATGAGTACCTTTCCGTTTGCGATGTAGTGTTTGTTACCATCTTTATCATAGTAGACAGCACGCATAGGAAGAACATACTCACCAGAAGCAGTGAACTTCTCTGGGTGTTGTAGCTGAACAGTTGCCTGAATATCCTGTTGGTTCTTTGCATTCACCTTAGAAGTTACTTCTATACCTTCTGGTGCGAGCTTCTTGTTACCCTCATTTGGAACAGAGAGTTATCACGCTCTAAACCAACTTCACAGTCTGCAGTCATCAGACTATCTGTTGTGAACAAAACAGTTACACTTGGAGTTCCAACGTATGTCGTGTTGCTTCCATCAAGTTTTACAGAGAGATCTGCCTCATCAAGATATACTTCCCATACATCTTTTGGAGTAATGACAATGTAAGCATAGTCTTCCTTAACCGTCTGAGGGCTTCCCAGTTCTCCGTCTGCAGGAGTAATTCGGATAGGGACAACCGTTGGCTTATTCATCTTAGTGAGCCCATTTACGGTCACAGGGATGTCAATTTGGGTTGTCTCTGTGTTGAATTCGAAAGCCCCATTGTTAGGTAATACAACCTGATTAGCTGAGATTACCTGATAATCGTTATAGGTTGTAGAGAGCAAAGGAGCATCAGCTGCAAGAGCAATCTGAACCTTAGCTGCCTTAGTAAGAGCTCGACTAATGTTTGCTTTCAGGGTGAAAGCATGACTATCCTCACCTAAAGGAATGTCTGCAGAGAATGGATTGTCATATTTTACAACATTAGTTGAGAAATGAACCAAGTTATTACGTGGGTCTGAACCATGGAAATAGCCAGGTATGTCATACTCACCATCATAGTTGTAATCGTGGCTACAACTGGTGAAAGTTGTAGCTGCGAGTGCAAGTGCGATAATATATATATATCTTTTCATCTTAATTTACGTCTTGGTAAAATTTATTCTGGGAACTTCTCATCCTGCCAAGTAATCAGGCTTTGGTTATACTCTGTAGCATCATCAGAGCCTGCTGTGTATACTTTGATAGCATGATGATTCTTAGAAACATCCTTTATGCCAGTATTTTTGTCTAATGGCGCATAGAAAAGTAAGTTCGGATTCTCAGGAGTCTCTATGTAGAGGTTATCCATAACTTGGAAAGCTGAGAGTGCTTTATCGTAGAGACGGATCTCACGTACGTAACCAACGAAAGCTCCCCAACTCATATTCAGCTTGGTGAAAGTCTCAACCTTTGGTACATCAAACTCTGTATCAAGTGTACCATTGATGTAGCATTTTACGTGTTGACGGTTGTAAACCCATGCTATGTAGTACCATTTACCTGGCTGTAACTTAGTCTTAGCGAAGGCTTTAGGGTCATCAGTTTCACCTACCTTCATCTGTAAACCACCGTCAGCAGTAACACGTGAGTAGAAGTCTGGTGACAGAACAGCTTGGTTATCTTTGTTTTGATCGAGCTTAATAGCGTATGACAGAGTCCACTCCTGTAAGTTAGTATAAGGTGGATTGAAGGTTGTCTTAAGGTAGAAACCATTCTGTCTTAAAGATGATGTATAGAGAACACGGTCTATAGCGAATATCTTTGTTACGCTTGAGTTTAGTAAACTACCACCTTCTGCAGAAGCAATACTTACTGGGATAGCATACTTTGTTGAGGCATCCAGTTCGTTATCTAATGGTTTTACGTTTACATCAATAGATCCATTAGAGATGTTGTTAGCACTGATCGTTAAGGTCTCTGCAGAGAGACTATAATATTTAGCAGGTAAGAGCTTGTAATGTGTACCGTTCAGTTCGTTGTATTTTTCTAATGCTTTTTCGTTGATAGCGAACTTCAAAGTAACATTTGAACCTAACTTATTTGCTGCTCGTGCTGTGAAGGAACTCTTACCACCAGTAGCATCAACTGTAAGTTTGGTAACAGGATTTACGTCTGCGCCTTCAATATAAACTGCATTTGGCAGTTTACTTTCATCACCCACCTCGTCTTTATCGATGTCTGCACATGACCAAGTAAGACATGCTAAGGTAGCGATTCCTAAGAATTTAAATATATGTTTCATCTTATTTCTGTTTTATTATTTGATAGCTGGATTCATTAGCTGTACACCTTGACGTAGGTATTTATAGACAGGGCTTGCTGCATAATCTTTCTCCATGTGGTAGCTACCGATACCGCCCTTACGTCCTTTTTTAGGTTGCCACATTGCCATACCTATGTATGAAGGAACCTGCTTGCCGTCACGTGTGGTATAAGTTACACCGCCTGCGGCAGAATAAGCTTCGAAGTTCTCTGTTACAATGAGCTTCTTTGCAATTTCCTCTTCTGTCTGTTTTGAAGAGAATTGCGTAATAAGAGCTCCAAGACGATTGTCCAGATCTTCATAGGAACGACAACTGTAAGCCTGAAGGATATAGTAGTTGAAGTACAAAAGCCATGTCTGCAGAGAACCAATAAGGCTCGCCATCAACAACCAATAGCTTCTTTCTTCCTTCTTCTGTTTCTGCTTTTGGCCCTATGCGTTTACCCATTGTACGGATAAAGAGATTCATGCGGTCATTCTTCCACATCTCTTTAGTTGTATGGAATGGTTGTGCATAGTTTGGTTCTGCGTCTAAGTCGAAGCCGTCGAGGTCGTACTTGTCAATAGTATCACATATTGCATTTGCATACTTAACAATGGCCTCATTGATCTTAGTTTCATCACCATCAACCCATCCCCAATAGTTGTGGTTGTATTGTTCCCATGTCTCACCCTTGTCCTTTGACTCTTTAGGCTGTGCAGGTGTAACACCTTTTCCTATGTCAAAGAGTAGAGCACATGCCAAAGCACGAATGCCTTTTACTTCCTTAGCGCGCTTCAAATCTGCCTGTTGTGCAGGTGTAAGGTTTGAGAAACCATCCCACAGTGATACGAAATCGGTACTGTCTGGGAGGTTATATAGGCAACGTGATGCAGGACTTTCACCTGTCCAGCCACCAAACCACCCGAAGGTGACTTGGTGATCTGTCTTTTTATAGGCACGTAAATTAGCGAGATACGCCTCGTGTGCCTTTGCTTGGGCAGCATCAGCATCAGCTAAAAGCTCATCAATGTTCTTTGCAGAGGGTTCTGTCCAGTCACTACAACTTACAGCAGAGAAGAGCAATATGAATAGGCTGAATATATAATATTTCTTCATTTGAATAATCTTTTAAGGGTTATTTTACTTTCTTATCCCACCAAACACGTGTGGCACCATTGTCTGGACCATTGAGTAATGAGACAGCTTTCTTCACATTTTCCAAGTTTTTAGTGTACTCATCATTTGAATATGGTATACGAGTTGGACGCAGATTGCCATCTACATCACAGTCTGTAGCTGTTAGAACTGCAGGGAAAATACGTGGATATCCCGTGCGACGATATTCAGACCAAGCCTCTTGACCATCAGGGTAGATAGCGAGATACTTCTGTGTGATAATTCTTTCTAAGTTCTTTTCGAAGCTATCACTGCTCTGCCATTTGATAGTTATGGTAGAAGTAGCTGCAGCATTGTACTCAGCATGGAGTGCATCAACGAAGTTTGCAGGAACAGATGTGCTGTTTGCAGCATATGCTGTTGCCTGTGCAGAACTCAATCCGTTCTCTTCAAATGATGTTGCAATACCTTTCTCATAATAAGATTGTGCTGTTTCTCCACCCATATTCCATCCGCGAAGTGCTCCTTCTGCACGCAAGAAGTAGACTTCAGATGCTTTTATAATGTATACAGGAGTACCATCCTGTACGTTAAGAGATGATGACTTTGTCTTATCTAAGTAATCTGTTGTACTTGGAATGTTCGTACGAACAGCATAATAGCCTTCTATTCCGTTATTCTTTGCCTTCACGAAGTAGTTGCTAATACGTGGGTCATCGTACCCTTTAAGGTAAGAAGAGATTTCTGCACCCATACGTACGTCATTATAACTACCATTGATAATAACCAAAGGATTCTTCAATGTAACACCAGCTCCCTTTGAAAGTTGAGCAGCATCCTTCATATTATCGATCACTCCATAAGGGTTGTTAATTGCTTTCTCTGCATATTGCTGTGCCAACGTTGGGTTTGCATAGACAATACGCATAGCCAAACGAAGCATCAGAGAGTTTGCAAACTTACACCATTTAGTATAATTACCTTCGTAAATGATATCATATTTAGGGAATACATCGTGTCCACCATTGTTAAGAGTCTGTACAGCATCATCCAAGTCTTTTAACATTGCCTTATAGACATCTTCTTGTGAGTCGTATTCTGCTGTTGTTGCACCAGCGATACCTGCCTTAGTATAAGGAATAGGACCAAAAGTGTCTGTTGCTTTGTGAACTGCTGCGACCTTGATAATCTGTGCTATTGCTAATCCTTCTGGATCATTAGCCGTGCGCTTCTTAACGTCTAGGAAGTTACGGAAGGCATTACCAGCCATTACATTATAAGTATACTGGCTCCAAGGTTTCAAAGCAAAGCTTGGGAAACCACGACCAACCCACTTGTTTTGAGCAGGTGCCATATAGCCAATCCAGCATGCACCTGCTAGTGTGTAAGGAATCTGATAATCGTTAACATAACCTGTTCCCGAAGATCCTACAGGGAAGATACTCTCTTCAAAGGAAGTAACAAAACCACCAACATTGAGGTTATCTTGCTCCAATTGGGCTTCTGTAGGCTGCAGAGCATCACGGTTGATATACTCAAAGTCAGCCTGGCATGATGTGAAGAGTGTTGCAGCGAGGGCTGAAACACATATAATAGATTTGATATTTCGTTTCATATATTTTATAATTTAGAAGTTTAGTTTCAAGCTAAAGCCGATATTTCTTAAGCTTGGTGCACTAAAATAATCACTACCTTGACCATAAGTACCAGTAGATGCTGCAATTTCAGGATCGAATGGAGCTTTGTTGTAAATCATCCATAGGTTGTTTGCAATAAATCCTACAGTAATACCAGGCCAACCTTGTCCAAGTAATGTCTTTGGTAATGTATATGTAAGACTAACATTCTGAAGACGTACGTTGGTTGCACTATAGTAGTAATAGCCTAATAGCTGTTGGTTAGCAACTACTTCATAATACTTCTGTGGGTCTACACGCTGTCCACCTGCTACCTCTACATAGCCACGGTCACGTGCATCTGCCGTTGCTTTGGATACACCAAACTGGTCAAGCACTGCTTGTGTCTCTGATGTTACAATGCCACCGACACGTGCGTTGATGAGGAATGAGAGGTTCAAACCCTTCCATGAGATATTATTTCTCCATCCAAGGGTAAAGTCTGGGTTTGTATTACCGATTCTCAAACGTTCTCCATTTGGAAGATCCATAGATGAAAGACTGCCGTCTGCTGCCACAGCAATAGCACCTGTTGCATCACGCTTCAGCACCTTAGTAATATAAACATCACCCATGCTGTCTCCTTCACGGATGTATCCGCCACCTGCTGACGTCTCTGTGAAGTTGATAACTTGATTATCAATGCCTGTGTTGTAATTATGTACAAGTTTCTTCACCTTGTTTACGTTGCGGCTATAAACCAAACGTGACTCAAAGTCAACAGCTCCGATCTTATCATTGTAAGCTAATGACATTTCAACTCCTGAGTTAGCAATATCACCTGCCTGGATATAAAGACCTGAATAAGGTGAGGTTGCTGAAAGCTCAGCCAAGAAAGTCTGGTTGTAAGTATTAGAATGATACCATGTGAAGTCAAAGTTCAAACGGTTATTAAACATTCTTAAGTCCAAACCTAATTCATAAGATTTTGTTCTTTCTGCCTTGAAATCATAGAAAGGCATAATCGTACGTGTAGATGGGATACCATTAACGATAGGGTAGGTGATAGTACCACGTGTAATACCACGATAACGATCTGGAATAGGAGAACCTACTTCTGTGTAAGAGCCTCTAACTTTCATGAAAGAAATGAACTCTGGTAATTTAGCCATCTTAGTTACGATTGCAGATAAACCAACAGAAGGATAGAAGAATGAAGGCTCTTTTGCATTAACCAATAGTGAACTCCAGTCGTTGCGTCCTGTCATAGAAAGGAATAACATGTCTTTCCAAGAAAGTTCTGCACTGGCAAAGATTGCAGTATTGCGTTTGCGGAATTCAGTCTCGTTTGGGATAGCATTGACTGGGTCAAGTGCTGCTGCTGAGAACAGATTAGGAACTTTTAAGATAGGACCACCAAAGCCAACACCACTTGAGCGATAGTCTTCCAAGCTTGTTCCAAGGTTAGCTGTCAAACGATAGTCTGTTCCAAAGGCTTTATCAATGTTGAACATTAAGTCCAAATATGTCTGTTGGTCAATGCTCTGTGAATGGTTATAGATACCATTTCCATAAGTTCCCGCATAGAGAAGACCCTGTCCACTTGCATGGAAACGACTCTCTGACTCTGTATTTGTGTTATCAACACGTACACGACCAGCTACGTTTAACCATGGGAGGATATCGTATTTCAGACTACTCATGAACATGTAACGCTTACGATCGGTTGGTGTCATCATGTCATTCACAATGAAATAAGGGTTCTGTAACTGCATACCCTGATCGCCATAAGGCCAGTATTGTGTCGCAAACTTGCGAGATGGATCATAACGTTTGTATAGTTGTACTGCTGACCAGTCCTCTCCTCGTGGGAAAGATATACTGCTGGCAATGGGGTGTAGTATTCTCCTGGACGATACATGTTTTGTGTATTCTGAATAATATAACTTCCACTTACATCAAGATGTAGTTTATCATTCAGGAAATCACTGGTGTTACGGACTGAGAAGTTGTAACGGTTATATTTGTTATTTGGGAGAATACCCGTTGCATTGGTTGTTGCAACAGAGACGTAAGTCTTATTCGTCTTTGTTCCTGTGGTCAAAGTTACAGAATTGATGTAGCTATGTCCAGTCTTGAAGAAGTCCTTAGGGTTATAAGAAGAAGGCGTTGCCAGACGATCACCCCAACTCTCGAAGGAACCAGCTTTGTTCCCATAAGTGTTCTGGAACTCAGGCATAACGAATGGATTAGAGAACTCCATACTGCTAGATACAGCAAGTCTTACCTTTCCTTCAGCACCACGTTTAGTGTTAATCATAATAACACCATTTGCAGCAGCTGATCCATAGAGGGCTGCAGAAGAAGGACCTGTAAGAACGTTGATGCTCTCAATGTCGTCAGGGTTGATATCTGCAATACCTTCACCGCTTGGTTGGCTTGAGTATCTACCACCACCGATGTCACCACCACTCTTGTTTAGCATTGGCACACCATCGATAACGTAAAGTACATTGTTACCACCAGTGATTGATTTAGTACCACGCATAACGACACGTGTAGGACCACCAACACCTGTGGTAGATGCATTTATGTTCACACCAGCTACTGCACCGTTCAGACTATTTACGAAGTTAACATTCTTAACAGCGCTTAGTTGGTCACCTCCGACTTTCTGTACATTATAGCTCAAAGCTTTCTCAGAGCGCTTGATACCTAAGGCTGTTACTACAACCTCATCAATCTTATGCGCTTCATCTTTCATTGAGATCTTCAAATCAGCAGCACCTGTTACTTGGACCTCTTGAGTTAGCATTCCGATGTAGCTAATAATAAGTGTAGAACCCTTAGGGACACTTAGTGTGAATTTACCATCAAGATCGGTAGCAGTACCACTTTGTGAGTTTTTTACTCGTACTGTTGCACCAATGATTGGTTCACCAGTATTGTCAACGACGGTACCGGTAACTTTCACATTGTCACTTGATTGTTGTGTTCCTAAGTCTTTTAAGGCCGCAGCCTTAACGATGCTTGCAGTTTGTTTACCAATATTATCAGACATACTGATATTATAGGCAAAGGAATTCAAACAACAACAAGATAAGAAAACACTTACTTGTAAAATTTTTCCTTTTCTCATTCGTGTTTAAGTATTTGTTAATATTATACGATTCAGGAATAACTGCAATATTATTGCAGTGTAATTGTCTTTATTATTTGGGTGTTATTTGTTCTATTTAGGTTTTGTGCCTACAAATATAACATTTCATTTTCTAATATCACATACTTGACATAGATTAATTAACATATATAAACATTACTAATACGACTTTTTAACCAATTATGGAAGAGTATGAGTTAATTTTGGCATCAGCTTACTTTTATTAGGTACATATTGTAACCTTGCATAAACAAAGTGATACCATTAAAGAGTTTGCACAACTATATTTTCTTTGTGCAGGTATTTTGATTATTCAAATTTAACAAATGAATCTGAAACAGAAGTAGGTTTTTATCCTAAACATTTATGGTTATTTATCCTTGCTATATTTACTCTTACCCCCCTTTCTTTTTTTGCCTTTTTGAGATCCGGTTTTTATCTTCTGAGTTTTTTTCTTTTTTTACTATCTGCCATCGGGGTAAGGTTTATGTTTGTAAAATAAAATAACTGTTAGAGTTTGAAAAGAGTATCTTTTACATTCTAAAAGGGCATCTTTTGCAATGTAAAACATGCCCTTTTGAGGTGTAAAAGACGCCCTTTTGCATGGTAAAAGGTGCCCTTTTAGAAGCCTGCTTGTAACTGTTTGATAATCTTTTGATTACAAAGTTATAAAAAGATGATTTTCTCTTACCTCCTACATTCTTATGTGTTTCAATGTGTAAGTTTGTTTTACTATTTACAGTTCTAACATTCTTATTCTCCCTTGGAAACTTTTTACACCTTATTATATATAGGCTGTTTTGCCAAATTCACTTTATAATGAATGTAGGTAATATGTAGGTGATGTCTTATAATAAGGCTTCTTGGCTTCAGGTGTATACATAAAAATGGTATGAAAGTCGGATATAGTCCTTCTCTCATACCATTTGTTACCTTATGAAAATGTCCCTTTTATTTTCTAGGGGAGTATTATTTTCCGCAATCGCAACCTGTCCAAGGTTTCAATTCCTTGAAGAAGTCATGTCCTTTATCATCTACAAGGATGAAAGCAGGGAAGTCTTCTACTTTAATTTTCCAGATTGCTTCCATGCCTAATTCTGGATATTCAACACATTCAATGCTCTTGATACTGCTCTGTGAGAGTACAGCTGCAACGCCACCGATTGTACCAAGATAGAATCCACCATGCTTTTTGCACGCATCAGTGACAACCTGAGTACGGTTACCCTTTGCAAGCATTACAAGAGATCCACCGTGATCTTGGAATTCATCAACGTATGGGTCCATACGATTTGCCGTTGTTGGACCCATTGAACCACATGGATATCCTTCTGGAGTCTTTGCTGGTCCGGCATAGAAAATAGGGTGATCCTTGAAGTATTGTGGTAAGTCTTCGCCTGCATCCAAGCGTGCCTTGAGTTTTGCATGGGCGATATCACGGGCAACAATAATGGTTCCATTCAAGTTTACACGTGTTGAAACTGGATACTTTGTCAGTTCAGCGCGCACAGCATCAATACCTTTATCGAGGTCGATCTCTATACCCTTGGTACCTTCTCCTGGCTTACGATATTCCTCAGGGATAAGTTCTCCAGGATTTGTATCCATCTTCTCAAGCCAAATACCATCTTTATTGATCTTTGCTTTGATGTTACGGTCAGCAGAACAGCTTACTCCCATACCGATAGGACAGCTTGCTCCGTGGCGTGGCAGACGAATAACACGGATGTCATGTGCCAAGTATTTACCACCGAATTGTGCACCAAGTCCAATCTTGTGTGCTTCTTTAAGAAGTTTTTCTTCAAGGTCTATATCACGGAAAGCACGTCCAGTTTCATCTCCTGTAGTAGGTAGATTATCATAGTACTTGATACTACCGAGCTTTACGGTTAGTAGATTCTTTTCAGCTGATGTTCCTCCAATGACAAAACAAATGTGGTAAGGAGGACATGCTGCAGTACCAAGACTCTTCATCTTTTCAACGAGGAAAGGAATCAATGTACCTTCATTTTGGATTGTAGCCTTGGTCATTGGGTAGAAATAAGTCTTGTTTGCAGAGCCGCCACCCTTTGCCACCATGACAAAACGATACTCTTCACCTTCAACAGCTTCGATATCAATCTGTGCAGGAAGGTTACATTTGGTATTCACCTCATCATACATTGTTAAAGGAGCATTCTGCGAATAACGGAGATTTTCTTCAGTAAAAGTGTTATAGACACCACGTGAAAGAGCCTCTTCGTCCTCGAATCCTGTCCAAACCTGTTGTCCTTTTTCACCATGAATGATGGCAGTTCCCGTGTCTTGACAGAAGGGTAGTACGCCTTTTACTGCTGTTTCCGCATTGCGGAGGAACTGCAGAGCAACATACTTGTCATTTTCTGAAGCTTCTGGGTCCGTCAGAATCTTTGCTACTTGCTCGTTGTGAGCGCGGCGGAGCATAAACTCACAGTCGTGGAAAGCTTCTTGTGCCAGCAGGGTTAGTGCTTCTTTACTGACTTTCAGAATCTCTTTACCTTCAAACTCACCGACACTGACACCTTCTTTAGATATCAATCTGTACTCGGTGTCATCCTTGCCCAATTGGAACATTGGGGCATATTTGAATTCAGCCATAATGTTTTAATTTCCCGTCTGCTCTGTGTTTGCAGAGTGTTGCGGAGTTGTTCTATATGTTTTTACTATGTTTTTGTATTTTGTTCTTTGTCGTAAATGGAGTTAAAGCAGTTAGAAGGGAGCTTAGGAATAAGTACCTGTACAGCTTAGGAGTCTGTCCTTACCCTTTACTCCCTTTGTCTTTGCTTTGCTAATTATTCTTTTTCTATCTTCTTTTGTCTTTTAATATCCAAATATCTCCTCTGTTGTAACCCTCTTGATAGGAGCTATCTTCTCTAAAGCCTTCATGTTTAATTCCTTCTCGTCACCAAGAATGATATATTTAAAAGGCTTGTTTGCAATATACTTCTTTTCGAAGTCAACAACATCTTTCAGTCGTAGGGCTGGAAGAGCTTTGTATATCTTCTCACTCAAGGAGTAGTCTATACCTAAACGTTGTGCTGCAAGATAAGATGTAAGAATAGCATACTTTGTTGTACGTTGAGATGCTAAACTCTTCATTAGACTTTGTTTTGCGAGGTCAAAGTTTGCTTGTCGAACTGGCATGTTGTCCAAAAGTTTGTTGAATTCATGTACACAATCCATCATCTTGTCGTTCTGTGTGATGATGTATGTGTAGAAGTCTTCCTTGTCAGACAGACGATAAGGCTCGTTATATTTGGCAAAGGCAGAATAAGCTAACCCTCTTGCTTCACGAAGTTCTTGGAAGACAATAGCATTCATGCTACCTCCAAAATACTCATTGAAGAGTGCTATGATAGGTGCACGGTCTGCTGACCACTCTTGATTCTCGTTATGAAGTTGTACCATATAGATGTTTTTTGCATCGTATGGAGCAATTATAACTTCATTCTTTGGCGTTGTCAGTTCTGTATAACGTTTTGCTGTCGGGGGTGAAACGAATTTCTTTGGCGACTGGATAGTCTTACTGATAAGCTGATCTATGGTACTTAGGCTTGAGGGACCATAGTAAAGTACAGTCTGCTTATAGTTCTTTAGATTCTTCAGAAGCGTTAATAGCTCCAGAGGATTCATAGTTTTTAAAGCTTGTTCACTGAGTATGTTGCGTGTAGGGTTGTATTCCCCGTATGAAGCATAGTCCCTTAGAGCATAGAAGTTTGCACTTTGATTGGCCTTATTATCGCTACGTGATTTCAGAATCTGTTCGACATAAAGGTTATAAGCCTGTTTATCCACCTTCGCATTATTGAGTAAATTGTTGAGTAAGGTAAGTGCTTGTGGAAGATTTGAGTTCAGACCGTTTAGCGTAATATAGGAACAATCACTCCTTTCTGTTATACTATAGTCGCAAGCAAGCTTATAAAATTGTTGCTTGATTTGTTCATTGGAGAGCTTGTCTGTACCTAAATAATCAAGATATCCAACTGCATAGCTGAGTTTTGGAGTGTTCTCTGAACCGAATGGGAGAACAAAACACAACGTAAAGAGGTCATTTGACGTATCTTGTTTGTAGAGTACAGGTAGTCCTTTTCGGGTAGTTGACTTAGTAAGATCACGCTTGTAATCAACAAAATGCGGCTGAATAGGAGTTGTCTTTGCATTCACGATCTCTTCCAAGAATGCACTATGCTTGTCATTATTGGTTGGAATTGGAGTGATAGAAGGTTTCTCTACTTTTTTGATAGTAGTATCATTACCTTGCTCTTTGTATACACAAGCGAAGTTATTACCAAAGAATTTATTGGCAAATTTTACTATTTCGGCTTTTGTTATCTTTGATATTCGATTGATTTTACCAACTTCCAGCCTCCAATCCTTGTGGTTGATGAAGGCATCAACATATTGTTTGGCACGGAACTGATTCTTATCAAGTTCTGTATAGTAATAACGTTTGTAGTTGTTGATGATAGATGGTAATAAATCATCAGAGAAATTACCTCTCTTGAGTTTATCAACTTCTGCTAGCGCAAGGCTACGTGCTTCTTGTAATGTTTGTCCTTTCTTAGATTGTCCGTATATATAGAAGACGGAATAGTCATTTAAATCAGATACTCCCGCTCCTACATTCTGTACTTTAAGCTTTTGGTTGAGGTCAAGATCAAAGAGACCTGCCTGTCCATTAGATAATAGTTGTGCAACTACTTCAAGTGTATCAATCTGTTGAGAGTTAGCTGCTTCCGCACGCCATCCCATGAAAGACATGGGTGCTTCCTTGCCTATTACGGTAGTATCTATCGGTGCAGTAATAGCAGGTTGAGCTGGAAATTGTGGTACATCGATGTGTGTACTTGGCTTCCAACTTCCAAAGTATTTCTCAATTGTTGCAATTGTCTTGTCAGGATCAAGGTCTCCTGAGAGGCAGATTGCAACATTATTAGGAACATAATATTTATGGAAATAGTTCTTGATGTTTACTATTGAAGGATTTTTCAGGTGCTCACCGACCCCGATAGTAGTTTGGGTCCCATAAGGATGAGTCGGGAATAATTTTGCAAACAGGGCAGCATACATCTTACGCCAGTCACTCGAGAGACCAATATTATACTCCTCATAGACAGCTTCAAGCTCCGTGTGGAATCCACGAATTACCATATTCTGGAAGCGATCTCCCTGAACTTTAGCCCATGTGTCAATCTCATTAGATGGGATATTCTCTACATAGCATGTTACATCATTGGACGTGTAAGCATTTGTCCCTTCACTTCCAATGGCAGTCATCATCTTATCATACTCATTAGGGATATTGTAGCGGGCTGCAAGTTGTGAGATTGAATCAATCTGATGATACCATCTCTTGCGTGCTTTAGGATCGGTAATGTGTCGATACTGCTCGAAACGTGCTTCTATTGAATCAAGATAGGGGCGTTCAGCCTCAATATTTGATGATCCAAAATGAGTAGTTCCCTTGAACATTAGGTGCTCTAAATAATGTGCCAGACCCGTAGTCTCCTTCGGATCATTACGTGAACCAGTGCGTACAGCTATATAAGTCTGTACCCGTGGCTTCTCTTTGTTAACAGACAAGTAGAGCTTTAGGCCGTTTTTAGTGTGTAGATACGTGTCTGCATAGGGTCATTGGGCACACTTTCGTATTGATAGTGTTGTGCTAAACCTGGCAGAGTCGCCAATAGAAGCAGTGCTCCTATGCAGAATCCCTTGATGAGGGAATAGTTAAAAAAATGTTTTTTCATATCAGTTCTTTATATTATAAATAAGGTAAGAAATGCTAATTCTCAAAATCTACTTCGTGATCAAGGCTGTTAACGAATGACTCGAAGACCTCTCTCTCTACATCACCCATTTCAAATTCCTTCTCTGCATCCTTGCGAATCTCGGCAATCCATGCGCGTCGAGCCTCTATATAATCTTTCTTGATACGTGCATCATCTTCTGCTGTGATTTCTTTTATCCCATAATATTCTAATATCATGCGATAGGTCCAAGCCCATTGATAGACGCGATAGTTGTCATTTATCTCGTGGAAGCGGTCAATAACCTCTTGAATAGTCTCTAAGGTGCCGTCTTTAATCTCATCAATAAGCCGTTGTTCTTCACTAGCAGGGAGTAGTAAACCTGATAAATCATCCCATTTCCCAAGGCCAATCTCTGTCTCTGGCTTACCAAAAAAAGCCCCATTTGTGTGCACGTTTCAAGACTGCACCCATATAGATGCGTAATGCAATATCGTAATATTTAATACCTTTTCGCAGGCTAGAAGCATTGATGACATACTCATGATAGTTGTAGGATGATACATTATCACCACTTGCTTGCCGTAGATTCTCCAGGATTTTCTTTCCTCTAAGTATCTCTCCAACCGTAAAAGGTGATAGCCAATCAAAGTTTACTATACTCTTTTGAGAGTGTTGTGGTCTCATATCACGTCGTGGCCATTTACGTATATCGCGATAGAGTCCTACAGTAGTTATGTTACGTCCAGGGACCAGAAACATCTTGTCTGCCTCCGCAATGAGGTAAGAGAAGGGGAGTGCTGTCGTGTTCGGATGGTGCATTAACTTACCAAAGCAGACAGAGAAGGCTCCAATTGTTGCCGGCATAAGTAGGTAACTTCCACTTGCTGTTTTGGTTCCTCTCTCAAGAATACCCCAATGCATAGGCCCCATCTTATATGCGTGGTTTGAAAAGTTAGTTCCTGAACCAGCATTATAGAAAGAGAACATACCTCCAATGATGAGTGAACTCTTGTGGTGAGAGGCACAGAATGGTCCACAAAAAGCAGCACATGCCTCGCCGTTTGCCATGAAAGAGTTAGCGAAGAATACACTTTGTGATGCCGTAAACCCATTTGCTATCTGGCAAGCCTCACCAACAAAGCAGTCTTGCATCTTTACACTGTTGATGATACTTGACCCATCGGAGATGATAGAGTTCTCACAGATGACTCCAGTTCCAATGAAGACACTGGCATTTTCGGAACTGAGAATGGTACAATCACTCAGTTTGCTGGCTCCGGATATCTCACAATCATCCTGTATGATAGTATTGGTAATCTCTCTTGTATTGATGATTTTAACGTTATTGCCAATTGTTCCACGTTCTGGATTGGTTCGTGCAATCTCCTCGGAGACGAGTCTACGGATAGCATTTTTGAGATCTTTGTTGTTAAAATGCTTCACCATAAAGGCTGCAAACTGACTGTTAAGATCATGAAAGAGTATGACATTACCGTCACCAACCTCATTTAGAACCGAAATCAGATTCCCTTCTCCATAGCTTGCTCCCTCTGTTGTCTCCATAACAGAGATGTTGGAGATAAGACAGTCATTACCGATGGTGTAATTATTTATGTAGTTCCCGACTTTTTCAATCAGACAATCGTCACCCACAGTGACATTACGGAGCGTAGCATCATTGATTCCAGAGTGCTTGACGAAGTCTTTTGCGATCTCTATATTCTTTTGGAAGCTACCTAAACGGATATCTCCATAAAACATAACTCGGTGGAAATATTTTGCTTGAAAGCCCTCTTCTGCAACCTCAACTCGGCTCCAGTCTTCAGCCCAGCAGCTATTTCTTTCCAGTGTATCTATTTCTTCGAAAGTCAGGGAACGGTATTGCATAATCTTTCTATGTTTTTTTATTTGACTAATCAATCTAGAGTCTCTTGTTCTTCAATGTTATAGAGAAAATCATTATAAGGGTACTTTTTGGACGTGGAGTTCACGTACTTTCTTGTAAAAGTACCTCTCTGAATTCTTCAATATTCTCTTTTTGTTTGGCTGAAATAAAGAGACAATTATCATGCTCTTTAGCCATCCATGTCTTCTTTAATTCATCAAGAGTTATGTTTTTCTTTCGTTGCAGGAGTGAGATCATCCTCTTCTTTCTCTACCCAATGATAGTTGTCTATTTTATTGAAGATAATCATGGAAGGCTTGTCAGCACAGCCTAATTCTGCCAACGTTTGGTTGACAACTTGTATCTGTTCTTCAAAATCTGGATGGGAGATGTCAACGACATGTACAAGAAGGTCAGCCTCACGAACCTCGTCAAGAGTTGATTTGAAGGATTCAACCAAGTCCGTTGGGAGTTTGCGGATGAATCCTACTGTGTCTGCTAATAGGAATGGAAGGTTCTCTACAACGACTTTACGTACCGTGGTGTCTAATGTTGCAAAGAGCTTATTTTCGGCAAACACTTCACTTTTTGCTAAAAGATTCATAATAGTTGACTTACCAACATTCGTGTATCCAACTAATGCAACACGAATCAAACGACCACGATTTTTGCGTTGAGTGGCCTTTTGTTTGTCAATTTCTGTTAGGCGTTGCTTCAGAAGTGACATGCGTTGGAGAATGATTCGACGGTCCATTTCAAGCTGAGTCTCACCTGGTCCACGTAAACCTACGGATCCTTTGCCTCCGCCCGAGCCTGAACCACCACCCTGACGTTCCAAGTGTGTCCACAAACGTTGCAAGCGTGGAAGCATATATCGGTACTGTGCCAGTTCTACTTGTGTCTTTGCATTGGCTGTCTGAGCACGCATAGCAAAGATATCGAGGATGAGAGAAGTTCTATCTAATATCTTTACGCCAAGTTCTTGCTCGATATTACGCATCTGTTTTGCAGATAGTTCATCATCGAAGATGACCATCCCTATAGGGTCTTCTTCGTCCTCTTTGAGTTTGATATATTCTCTTATTTCTTCGAGTTTTCCTTTCCCAACATAGGTGACAGCACTCGGCCCATTCACTCTTTGTGTGAATCGTTTAACAGTGGTGGCACCTGCTGTATCAGCAAGAAACTCTAATTCGTCAAGGTATTCCTTGGTCTTAGCCTCATCTTGTTCCTTGGTTATAAGGCCAACGAGGATAGCTGTCTCTGTCTTGACTTCGGATATGATAAATTCTTTCATTCAGTATTCTTCTCTTATTGACTGATAGCGTGTATGATAGTATCTCTTTTGTCATTATCTAAATACACATATTGCTACATGGCAAAAGGTACTTATAAATTCTGAAAAAAATACTAATCAAAATCTTCGTTTTTACGTCCTTTAAGAATGCTCATAGTGATATTTTTGATCTTAAAAGGGTATATATAAAAAAATTACAAGGCCTTTGTAATGTTATTACAGACGCCTTGTAATAGTTCTACAAGGCCTTTGTAATAGTTCTACAAGGCCTTTGTAATTTCTTGTAATGTGCTTTTAAAAGAAGTTGCTTATTGTATATTCCAGATTAATTCCAACTGTTCTGGTGTCTTATTCTCTACATTGTTCTCGATGTTGTCTGGTAGATTGCAGAAGAAATCTATACCAGTAAGCTGTTCTAATTTAGCTATGCTAACCACATATGGTTTAAGTGATTGCTTCTGATTATTTTCGTGTTTGAACCAGAACCCTATGGCTTTGTACTGCCAATCTCCTTGTCCTTTGACTTTATACTTTAATAATGCTGCAGAAAAAAAGTATCCTGGAATGATGAAACGATCTCTTCTGTATTCTTTTATGAGTGCGGGTGAATCAATGGTACCGCCACGACAGATGAAAAGAGTATCTGTTGTACCATTCGTAATGTAGGATCTCATCTTATTCTCCATAGTCAACCATATTCCTCCTCGCTTATCACTTCCATTGAACTTAGATAGTTGAGGTTGCATATTGCTGATGTAAAAAGTCTGTTTGTTGGCCTCATCCGTATTCAATCGATCGGCTGAAGGACAAAGATGACCATGATCATAACCAGATCCCCAAAAGTGATCGGATACGAAATAGCTATCCATGGGCAATAAAGGGTCAAAGGGGTATTGAAGTTCTCCGTCTTTTGCTTTCCACCTTGATGCACCGCCTTTACGGTTACTGCTGTATAATTCATAACAAGTCCATCGGTTTGATTTTAGTTCAGCGTCCCATTCTACACTATAGTTCACCTCCCCATTCTTCAGCTTGTGAGTGATAATAATACTCTTTCCACCTTTTGTTTTTGGAAATTCCAAACGATGTGTGTCATAATTGGGTATCAGTATGTTTGAATTAGTATTGTTCGCTTGCCCATTTTGTTGTCCATAAGTGCCGTTGTCTGTATCATTTTCGTTGCAGGAAATAAACATAATTGAGGCAATAAAGGATACAAAGAGTGTAGTGAAGACTGATATTCTTATTTTCATTGTTTGTATTGTAAAATTCTATGTTTTGTAGAATAAATAAAAAATGCGGGCAAACGTATATGCAACTACGTCTGTCCGCACTTTGTATGTCTTAAATCGAAAGATATTTACCGATTACTTCTTCAACTTACCGTAACGGCTCATGAAGCGGTCAACACGACCTTCAGTATCGACAAGCTTACTCTTACCGGTATAGAATGGGTGAGAGGTACTTGAGATTTCGACTTTTACCACTGGGTAAGTTTCGCCTTCAAACTCCACTGTCTCTGAAGTCTTGCATGTAGACTTTGAAAGGAACATATCGCCGTTGGACATATCTTTAAATACGACGGGGCGATAGTTTTCTGGATGAATACCTTGTTTCATTTTGTTATTATCTATTTGTTAATAATGTACTTGTCTCTGTTTTCCCCCTAAATGTAAAAGGGGTATATACTCAACAGGGTGCAAAATTACGAATAATTCTGCACCCTGCCAAATATTTCATATTGTTTTTTACTTTACTTCTATGTTCTTAATTTCCCATGTACCAGCGGCATTTGTTCCATCACAAGTGTAGAGGAAACCTATACGGACATTGCTTTGTCCAGCATAAGCAGACAGGTCACATGTTGTAGTAACAAACTTCCAGTCCTTTGCAGGATATGTAGAGACAGGCACATCATGCCATGTTGTACCGTTAGTTGATACTTGTACTTTAAAGTTGTCTGCTGCTGTTGTGAAGTAGTTTGCTGCAACTTGGAATGTTAAAGTGGCTGATGTCCTTCCGGTAAGACTAAATGTTGGTGATTCTAAACGACTTTGTGCTGCATAGTTTACGTTACTCTTAAATGATGATGCCTTCATATATTTTTTATTGGCATCATGTTTCCACACAAAGGTGAGGTCAGATGGAATGGTAATGTTATTGATAGTAAAGTTGTCCATACCTGTATCAAACTTTGCTTCAAGTGCAGATGTTGTTGGCTGTGGAGTTGGAGTAACGGAGTTGTTGATAGTGATAATCTTGCTACCCTTATCCATTTCCATGATAGTTTGGCCCTGTTTGTTTGTGAAAGACTTTAGATTACCTTTCACAACAACAGTCTGACCTACTTGTAAATCTGTCTTTGCAGTGAAATCAGCACCATCTACTCCTTTACCAGAGAATACCTGTAAGGTTTTGTCTGTACCATTGTCTGAGAGATAATATGTAATGCTCTTGTGATTTGCATCATAGAATGTTACAGCAGAGATGACACCTTTTACGTATGCTTCACCATTAGACGTCTGTCCTGCCTGTATCTTTTGGACAGCTTCTGTAGTAGTCCATGCGGTGGCTTCTGTGTTCAAGTCTGTTGTTGGCTGTGGAGTAGGGCTAACGGAATTGTTGATAGTAATGATCTTACTGCTTCTATCTATTTCCATGATAGTCTGTCCCTGTTTGTTCGTGAAAGACTTGAGGTTACCTTTCACAACAACAGTCTGACCAACTTGTAGATCTGTCCTTGCAACAAAGTCAGCACCATCTAGTCCTTTGCCTGAGTATACCTGTAAAGTCTGATCTGTACCATTGTCTGAGAGGTAATATGTAATACTCTTGTGATTTGCATCATAGAATGTTACAGCAGAGATGACACCTTTTACGTATGCTTCACCATTAGACGTCTGTCCTGCCTGTATCTTTTGGACAGCCTCAGCAACTGTCCATGCAGTTGCTTCTGTGTTTAAGTCTGTTGTTGGTTGTGGCGTAGGAGTGACGTTACTGTCTTCAAATGTCATATGGTATGGTGCAGGAACATCCTCGCAACTGGTGAAGACTGCGGCAGAGAAAGCCAATGCCATCATCGAATAAATAATCTTTTTCATATTTTGTTTAGTTATTTGTCTTATTAATTAATAGAGATGATCTTACTGTTGCGTCCAACCTGTGGGTTTGAGGTAGGTTCGTAGTAATCTAAAGTGCCGAGGATGAGGACTTTCTTGCCTACACTAATCTGTGAAGGGTTAGTGAACTTATCACCATTCAAGTACAAGCCACGGAACACCTGTAGCTGGTCAGTAGTTGAACCATCGTTAGACAAGTAGTAACGAGCATTACCATATTGAGTCGAAACCTCATCAATCTGTGAGATAACCCCCTTGATATAGTAAGTGTTGGGGTCTTTCTTGTTCAACTTAGCGTAAGCCAATGCACGTGTAATGTCCAAAGGATTAGCTTGTGTACCATCACCCTTGCCAGGGAGTCCCTTGAATGGGTCAACCTTCTCAACTGCCTTGATGTCGTCTAGAGAACGAATAATGATTTCCCATTGGTTGTTGAATCGCTTGATAATCCCCGTAATGTCAACCTTCCCTGTTGGGACTTTAGCGTTAGCAAAGTCTGCAAAGTTACTGTTATATACGATAACTTTTCTTCCATCTTGTTCATTTAAAGTCCAACTTACACTACCTGCGCCACCGTTTGGATCTGCAAATGTGTCAGTAGCCTTAGAGTTGTTACTACTTTTAAAACTTACATTACGAATAATGCCGAGCTTTCCACCATCTGTGTCAAGATTCCATGTTGTAGGATTCGTACCTGTTGCAAATAATGTTGGTTCTACTATATGCCCTGTAGACAATATCTTATAATGTTGATCCCATGTGGCACGGCTGATACGCCCTATAACATCTGCCCCAGTGGCATTCTTTGACGGCATTCCGATCTGGGCCTGTTTCCCATAGTTACCTACGTAAAGATCCTTTAAGCTAACTAATATTTCAGTACCAACAGGTAATGGACCATAAAGTCCGCCTTGTGCTACACTCACGATGATAGCACCAGTTGCATCCTGCAAAGCTAGCTCTTGATAAATATTACCTTGAGCATCTGAACTTGTCACGATAGCCTTTATTTTCACATCATCAGTTACTTTGGCGAAACTTTGACCATCACGATAGTCGGTAGCAATGTATGTCGCGTAGTCGCTTTTCAGTTGTGCAATCGTTATAACATTGGTCTCTGTTAACTCATTATTGCCATAAGGAACTGGCGCATTTTCGTCAATCCCAGCGTAACTGTCCCCCATACATGAAGCAAAAAGTACACAGACAGCTGTTATTATTAAATATTTAATTTTCTTCATAATCTATTTTTATTCTTTAGTTTTAGAACTTGTATGCAACATTCAACATACCATTGATACCGTTGACGTAGTATTTCTTAGGGTTACGATAGAAGTCATAAGCACGTGTTGTTGCTGCACCTGTAGTTCTGTTGACGGTATAATTGCTACGACTTTGCTCATATCCTCCACTTACAATCTTCTGATTATTAAGTAAGTTGGTAATCATTAAGTTGATAGAAAGGCTACCATGGCGCAAATAAAGGCTCTTGCCAATAGAGGCATCAAGCATGAATCCGCCTTTTCCTTCGCTTTGTGCATATGGAGTATAGTTGCCATCGGCATCCATTCCGCCCAGTGCTGTACCCATTGTACGCAGTGTGTTACCGTAACGAAGACTTGGTGCGTATGAAAGATATATCCGATCGTAATAGTTCCCGCTAAGATCTACAAACCAGCCTGCCTTGTGGAAGCTCAGAATACCACTATAAACACTTAGAGGAGTACTTGCTTCGTGCATACCTTTGTTGTAAACCACATCCTTATTATATGTACTCTTTGTTGAGTTCATATAGATAACATCTGCATTATTTGTGTTCTTAGCCTCACTCCAAGTCCCTAAAGCTTTGAAGTTGAGGAAGCTATTGATCTTGAAATCAAGTCCTAACTCTACTCCATAGTAGTTCTTGTTCATGTTTGTCATGCTGACATAAGTAAAGGAGTTTGCATCATCGAAGTAGAAGTTCTGCCATTCTGTTACATGTGTCATGTGGTTGTAATAGCCACTTAGGTTAGCATGTAGCCAACTACCAGAGTATTGATAGCTGAGTTCGCTTGAGAATATACGTTCGTTGTGAAGGTTTAGTACAAAGTCATTGTTCATTTCTGGTGAAGCGAAGGCATTGCTTGCGTTTGGTGCGCGATGTTCATACCCTAATCCAATAGAGAGAACATTTCCCCCCACCAATTGTCCAGGTCGTACTTGCTTTCAATCCACCTGATAAGAAATTAGCATGCTTGCTCTTTCCTGCAGAGTTGTCTGCGAACATTCCATTGCGCATGTGCCCAATACGGTATATGTCATCATAGCCTATTTTCCCAGCTACCATGTAGTATATCTTACTAAATGTCTGTGAAAAATTTGTCCATAGTTGCCCACGACGAACGTTAATATTATAGTCGTAGCCGAACCTATCCCCTTCGTATACAAGATTGCCTAAACCTTTTGTTCCCATAGTATTTAGATCGTATTGTATGCGTGGGTCATTAGCAGCATAGGTTCCAATAGCGTAAGTATTTACATTGTGGAAACTTTTCGCACCTAGTAGGTCTTCCATTGTTTGATAATGATGAGCGAAGTTCTGACCAAGGGTGATACCAATGTTGAAAACCTTATTCTTGCCGATATGATTGGTAAGTGTTGATGATAAGGTTGTTGTTAGATTATCAATATGCTTAGCCTGGAGATAATAGAGCGCATCTTGTCCATTTGCTGCAGCTTGCCGGTTAGCATAATAAAGGCGATCCCACTGAATCTGACGATTCTCCTTGTTGCCCCACCACGCAACAGCTGTCTTCCAATCAGAGTATGCCTGTGATGTGCGATAGCGTGTATCGTTCTCGTTCCATACATCGAAGTAACTACTTGGAAGGTTCTTCCAATAGTCTGGTTGTGGATTATCGCTATTATTATAATTCAGCTTCGTACTCTTGTACATTGAGTATTTAGTGAAGAGACTCGTTGTGAGATTCATCTTCTTATTGATATCCCAGTCCCATGTTAGTATAGCAGATGGGGCATAATCATTTACCACTCGGCTATTACGCTTGTGCCCATTTTGGTATCCCCAATAGGGATTGTATTGGTAATTATTGGCGAGCCAATAGACTTCATCTGTACTTGCACCTTGTGAAGCACGTTCTGTAGGGTTACCCCATGTTGATAAAGCTAATGAATGCCCATTATTCCATTTCTTTTGAACACCAAAGTAGTAAGATAATGAATTGTAAAAAGTACCTTCAACATAACCGCGGTTAGCCCAGCGATAAGCTACACTAGCAGCAATAGCCCATCCTTTGGCATTAAATCCTGTAGCATAGTTGTACATACCGCGAAGCGTGTAATTACGGTTAGCAGCAGAAAGAGTGATACGGTGCCCAGCAGCCATTGATCCTGCACGGAAATCATAGTTGTTGCTCCCAGCTAATCCTGTCATAGAGAAATTATTATTCTCAAAAGGCAAAGAAAAGTCTACATTACGTGTTTGTTGGTTGATACCACCCACCATAGAGTAGCGGAACTGACCACTTTCCATGTCATTCATTGCTGCTCCATTGATGTAAATATCATTGTACTTCTGGTTTAGTGCACGATAGCGGAAGCGCATTGGAGAATACAAGAATCCTACTTGTGAAGCATAGACGTTACTATTAGAGTTAAGAATCGTGACATTATCATTCATATCATTGTCTTCACCCAGCTGCGCTTCAGTGAAGGTGAATGCCGATTCATCCATAGTGTTGGCAGTCTGTTCTTGCTGGCTCATCTTTGTATTTGTGTTCTGTGCAAATAGCATTGATGAACTGCATAGCGCCAAGACGGCAAGTGTCAGCTTTTTTTCTGCATAATTAGTTATATTAATATATGTTATACTTTGAGTGCAAAGTAACGAAATAAATTTTAAAAAAGAAAGGCTTTTTGATTAATTTTTTGAGAAAGATGCCTAAATGTCGGATTAATTACCGATATTTGCAAAGCCAATTCTCTCTCCTTAAAATGGAAGAGGTTGCTCAGGATTTTTAGATTACAAACAATTACATTTGATAAAGTAATGAAGAAACAACTATTTGTTCTTGCGTGCGTTTTCATCCTTAGTGCATCTGCATTTGCGCAAAAAAAGTTCTCTGTTTATGCAATAGGTTTCTACAATCAGGAGAACCTTTTTGACTGTGTACATGATGAAGGGAAGAATGATTATGACTTTACTCCTAATGGAAGTTACCATTGGAATGAGATGAAATATTCCCACAAATTACGTAATATGTCAACAGTGTTGGCAGAAATGGGGACAGATGTTTTGCCGAATGTTGGTTGTGCTGTAATTGGATTGGCTGAGGTTGAGAATGATCATGTAATGCATGACCTTATCTCCCAACCCGCTTTGGCAGCTCGTGGGTATAAGTATGTACATATAGAGGGTCCTGATCATCGTGGAATTGATTGTGCTTTGATTTACAATCCAAAGCTCTTTACAGTTCGTGATTCGAAGCTGGTACCTTATGTCTACGATCTTCCGCAAGACAGTACGCGAGCAACACGTGGCTTTCTCACAGTAAGTGGCACGTTAGCCGGTGAACATGTTACTGTAATTGTTTGTCATTTGCCAAGTCGTGGAGCTGGCTCTTACTATAGGGAGTTGGGTGGTAAGCAGATAAAAGTTCTGAAAGATTCTCTTCTGCGTCAAGACCCTAAAGTAAAGGTTCTTGTGATGGGTGATATGAATGATGATCCAACGAACAAGAGTATGTATGAGTGCTTGTCTGCTAAGCCTGAGATTAGTGAGGTTGGTCCTGATGATATGTATAATCCTTGGTATAATATTTGGTGAAAGAGGGCACTGGTACTCTTCAGTATCAGGGTAAGTGGAATCTCTTTGATCAAATTATTATGACTCCGAACCTTCTTAATAAGAATGGTGAGAAGGATTATTCTGAATTGAAGTTCTGGAAGAATCAGATCTTCCGACGTGATTATTTGTTCCAGGAGGCTGGTAAATATAAAGGGAATACGAAACGTACTACGGCTGGAGGAGTTTGGCTGGATGGCTACTCTGACCACCTCCCTGTTGTTGCTTACTTCATTAAGGAACGGTAATGACTAACTATAGAATAGTCAGAACAAATAATTAAACTCCTTGAAGTTTTGGAATTCTAATTAAAACTCTCTCAAAAGATAATGGATATAGAGACTCATCCTTTTGAACCTTGGTTGCCGTCCAATGCAAAGCTGCTGCTTTTAGGTACTTTTCCACCGGCACCGAAACGCTGGTGTATGGAATGGTATTATCCAAACTATACCAATGATATGTGGCGAATATTTGGTTATGTGTTCTTCGAGGATAAGAAGTATTTTGTGGATGAGGCTAATAAAACCTATAAACTTGATTTGCTTAGAGCCTTTTTAAAAGATAAGGGCATTGCAATCTTTGACACTGCATTGCGTATTCGGCGTACAACGGGTACAGCTTCAGATAAGGATTTGGAGATAGTAGAGCCCGCTGATCTTGATCATATGCTTCGTGTTCTGCCTCAATGTAAGGCAGTTTTGGCTGCAGGACAGCTGGCAACGAAGGTGTTTACAGACCATTATCAGATTGATGCTCGTAAGATGCAGATGGGAGATTATAAGGAATTTACATTCGAAGGACGAACGATTCGACTTTATCGAGAGCCCAGTAGCAGTCGTGCCTATCCTATGAAAGTGGAGAAAAAAGCAGAATATTACAAACAGATGTTGAGTGAAGTTGGATTATTGGATGACTAGGATAGGATAGTTATGTATGTTTAGTAACTTTGTTTTTAGTTCACGTAGTAATCCTTTTTCAACTCCTTAAACTCATAAAAATATGGAAGACAAGATAACTATTATAGGTATTGCCGGTGGTACAGGATCTGGTAAGACCACTGTAGTGAAGAAAATTGTTGAGAGCCTTCCTCCCCATTATGTAGCTGTAGTCCCTCAAGATTCTTATTATAATGATACGACTCATTTAACAGTAGAGGAGCGTAAAGCAATCAATTTTGACCATCCTGATGCATTTGATTGGAAGCTATTAATTAAACAAGTAAATGAGTTACGTAATGGTCATGCCATAGAGCAACCGACCTATAGTTATATTCTCAATAATCGTTTGCCTGAGACTATCCATGTAGAACCGAAGCCTGTCATTATTGTGGAGGGTATTATGGCATTAAGTAATAAGCGCTTGCGTGACATGATGGACCTTAAGATTTTCGTAGATTGTGATCCTGACGAGCGTCTGATACGTAATATTCAGCGTGATACGATTGATCGTGGGCCGTACGGTTTCTATGGTTGTTGAGCGTTATCTTGAGGTTCTCAAACCCATGCATGAACAGTTTATTGAGCCTACGAAGCGGTATGCAGACCTTATCATACCGCAGGGTGGAGAGAATGTGAAGGGCATCAGTATCCTATGTAAATATATTGAGGGCTTGGTTCCGGAGCCCGAAGGAATATAACATAATAAGGTGTAGGTGTCAAACGATAGCTTTTGGCGAACTAGCTCTTCAGAGTATATATTCATTTATTAAGGCTTTTACAACAAAAAGGTCGACAGTTCTTCAAAAACTGTCGACCTTTTTGTTAGTATAGGTTTTCTACGACCTTCTTTCACATGAATCCTTACGACTAAAAGGGTATACTGTAATCCTTATAATGTCTGAGAATCATGGTCAAATATATTGTGGAATGTCACAAATTAAGACATTTTGTCTATCTGGACTGTCATATTGTCGCAAAATATCGATGGGTATATAGTTTGATAGAGAGTGGTAAGAAAACAAAATAAGAACAATAAAAGAATAGGAGATTAATATATATGACATTTGATAAGTTTACAATAAAAGCCCAGGAAGCAGTTCAAAGCGCAGTAAATACAGCGCAGCGAAATGGTCAGCAGACTATTGAGCCGTTGCACTTATTGGCTGGTGTGATGGACAAAGGTAAGGATGTTGTCTCTTACGTCTTCCAGAAATTGGGCGCCAATATACAGACTGTAGAGAGTGCTATTGGGAATGAAATAGCGCATTTGCCGAAGGTTTCAGGTGGCGGAGAGCCTTATTTCTCGTCAGAAAGTAACCAGGTAATGCAGCGTACAATGGATATCTCACAGAAATTTGGCGACGAGTTCGTTAGCATAGAGCCTATGTTGCTTGCATTATTGGCAGTCAATTCAACTGCAAGTCGTATCTTGAAGGATGCGGGTTGCTCAGAGCAAGAGATGACGGCAGCTATCAATGACTTGCGCCAAGGTCAGAAGGTTCAGACACAAAGCGGTGATGAGAACTATCAATCATTGGAGAAGTTTGCACGTAATCTGATAGAGGATGCACGTGCAGGAAAGCTTGACCCTGTAATTGGTCGTGATGAAGAGATTCGTCGTGTGTTGCAGATTCTATCTCGTCGTACGAAGAACAACCCAATTCTCATTGGTGAACCAGGAACTGGTAAGACCGCAATCGTTGAGGGGTTGGCTGAGCGTATTGTACGAGGTGATGTCCCAGAGAATCTAAAGATAAGCAACTCTATTCGCTTGATATGGGTGCACTGTTGGCAGGTGCTAAGTATAAGGGTGAATTTGAGGAGCGTTTGAAGAGTGTTATTAATGAAGTGATGAAGTCGGAGGGTAATATTATTCTCTTCATAGACGAGATTCACACACTGGTTGGCGCTGGTGGAGGCGAAGGAGCCATGGATGCAGCTAACATTCTGAAGCCAGCCTTGGCTCGTGGAGAGCTGAGAGCCATAGGTGCAACAACCTTGAACGAGTATCAGAAGTACTTGAGAAGGATAAAGCATTGGAGCGTCGTTTCCAAACAGTAATGGTTGATGAACCTGATGAGCTTGATGCTATATCTATTCTCCGTGGATTGAAGGAGCGTTATGAGAACCATCACAAAGTACGTATACAAGATGATGCTTGTATAGCTGCAGTAAAACTCTCTGAACGTTACATTTCTGACCGCTTCCTTCCTGATAAAGCCATCGACTTAATGGATGAGGCTGCAGCGAAACTGCGTATGGAGCGTGATTCTGTACCAGAGGAGCTAGACGAGATAACACGTCGTCTGAAACAGCTTGAGATTGAACGGGAGGCTATCAAACGTGAGAATGATACAGAGAAAATCAAACAGCTCGATAAGGATATTGCCGACCTCAAGGAACAGGAGCATAGCTTCCGAGCAAAGTGGGAAGGCGAACGTGGACTGGTTAACAAGATTCAGCAGGACAAGCAAGAGATTGAGAATCTGAAGTATGAGGCTGACAAAGCTGAGCGTGAAGGTAACTATGAGCGCGTTGCTGAGATTCGGTATTCAAAGCTGAAAGAGTTGCAGGACGATATAAAGAACATTCAAAAGCAATTGCAAGCAACGCAGGGGGGGAGATGCCATGGTACGTGAGGAAGTTACAGCTGATGACATTGCTGAGGTTGTAAGTCGTTGGACTGGTATCCCTGTTACACGTATGTTGCAAAGTGAAAAGGATAAATTGCTCCATTTGGAGGACGAACTCCATAAACGTGTCATTGGACAGGATGAGGCAATCACTGCTGTAGCTGATGCCGTGCGTCGTTCTCGTGCTGGTCTTCAAGATCCAAAGAAACCTATTGCATCATTCATCTTCCTTGGTACAACTGGTACGGGTAAGACGGAGCTTGCTAAGGCTTTAGCTGATTATCTCTTCAATGATGAGTCTATGTTGACACGTATTGATATGAGTGAATATCAAGAGAAGTTTAGTGTTTCCCGCCTTATCGGTGCACCTCCGGGGTATGTTGGCTATGATGAGGGTGGTCAGTTGACAGAAGCGGTACGCCGTAAGCCTTACTCTGTTGTGCTCTTTGATGAGATAGAGAAAGCACATCCTGATGTGTTCAATATCCTTTTGCAGGTGTTGGATGACGGTAGATTGACAGATAATAAGGGTCGTACGGTGAACTTTAAGAACACAATCATTATCATGACTTCAAACCTTGGTTCACAGTTTATCCAACAGGAGTTCGAGAAACTCAATGATACGAACCGTGAAGAGGTTATCAGTAAGGCTAAGACTACAGTGATGGATATGCTGAAGAAGACCATCCGACCAGAGTTCCTCAACCGTATTGATGAGACAATTATGTTCTTACCATTGACGAAGGAGCAGATAGGTGGTGTTGTTCGCTTACAACTTGAGCGTGTGAAAGAGATCTTAAGAGCACAAGGTGTCGACCTTCAGTGGACAGATCCAGCTATTGATTATCTTGCAGAAGTTGGTTATGATCCAGAGTTTGGTGCGCGTCCTGTGAAGAGAGCAATCCAACGTTACGTACTGAATGACCTCAGTAAGTCACTCCTCTCTGGTTCTGTCAACAGTGAGAAACCTGTTATCATTGACTGCTTTGGTGACGGGTTGGTATTCAGAAATAAATAAGCTGACAGATTGATAATTCTAAAGCAAACGTAATTTTACGTTAAGATAAATGGTAGAAGCCACATCTTTTCTCTGACAAGGGAACTGATGTGGCTTCTTCGTGTAAGCTATATATGTTACGGTTAAGGCTATATTCTATATGTGTTGCAGCCTAGCACCAGTGGAGTTGATGCTCAGCACCTATGGAGTTGTTGGTAAACACCAGTAGTGCGGAGGGCTTAATACTTTGTAAAGGGTTGCGTCTCTTTCACATGAAGAGTATACTCTGCCTCTCTTTTGATAGTTATAGCCATATAAAAAGGTTGAACTCCTGTTTCAGAGTTCAACCTTTGCTGTTTCAGAAGGGCTGACTTTTAATCAGATAACCATATCTCTTCGTTTGCTTATAGATTACTCTTGTCTATTTATTTCTTATATCCCAGTGTCTCTAACCACGCTTTAACCTTACTCATATCTGTACGAACCTCATGACCATAAAAGGCTTCGGGACTAAGGATATTAGCATCTGGGTAAATCTTCTTTATATCCTGGACAGCGTAACCCAAGCCACTTCCTTCATGTGTCAAGAATGGTATGAGTGTCTTTTTACTGAGGTCATACTGCTTCATGAAAGTAAACATCACCTGGGGATAGCTATGAATCCATACTGGACCACCAAGGAATACAACATCATAGTCGTCTATGTTATTTACCTTTCCTTTGAATGGGGGATATTCATTGCCGTATCTTTCCTTTTTGCAACCTCTACTACCTCTTTGTAAGTTTTAGGATAAGGAGTCTCTCTAACCACCTCAAACTCATCACCTCCAGTTACATCGCGAATGTAATCAGCTACCATTTTGGTGTTGCCTACCTCAATGTTGCCTACGGCATAGTTCTCTCCTGTGTGTGAGAAGAAGACAATGAGGATCTTACCGTGTCCCTTCTTCTCTACGTTTTTACTGTTCCCATTCGTCTCCTCCTGTGCATAGCCGATGATAGGGTGCATGAAAAGGCATAGGACTGCCGTAATCATAGTTAGGATTCTTTTTGTTTGTCTCATGATTCTGTATGTTTGATTATTTAAATTCGACGGGTTATGGCTGCTTTTAGAAGAGTGAAGGTTCATTGTTCTCCTCTTTTTTATCTTTGTTTTCAGTATTAGAGAGTGTAAAGCGAGCAATGAATTCGTCTTCAGAGATGATAGGAATAGAAAGTTCTTTTGCCTTCTGGTTCTTACCCGAGGTGCTTTCCACATCATTATTAATAAGAAAATTAGTGGATTTTGACACAGAGCCAGTGACCTTACCACCCTGGCTTTCAATGTAAGCTTTTAGTTCGTTGCGGTTCTTATAGTGGTGTACATCACCTGTAACGACAAACGTCAATCCTTGACAACTGCTACCTGTTGGGGTTGATGATTGTTGACTGATGTTTAGTTCGAGCAACAGATTATGTAGCATGGCGTGGTTATCTTCATCCTTCATCCAGCGAACGAAGCTCGTACTTTTCTCTGGTCCAATACCAGCAATGGTAGAGAAGACGTCATCAGAGATACTTTCTGTTGCAGTTTTGATAAGTTCCTCCAATGGGTAAGCTGATAACAGACGATTGCAAACGTCCTGTCCTACGAGTGGAATGTTGAGAGCAAACAGTAGTCGACGTGCTTCCACATTGCGTGCTTTCTCAATAGCTGTTAATAGATTGCTGACACTCTTATTCCCAAATCCCTCCATAGTACGCAGTTCAGGAGCATGTTCCTTGAGGTGGAAGAAGTCTGCATATTCACAAACCCATCCTAGGTTTATAAATTTTTGTACAGTTTGTTCAGATAGTCCATCTATATTCACACCTTCCTTTGATACGAAACGACCGAATTTCTTCAGCTGCTTGGCAGGGCAGTGGCTGTTTGTGCAATGTAAAGTACGTGTTCCGCTAACCTCACTTTCAACTACTTCTGTTGCTGAATGGCAGACAGGACATGTCTCAGGTATGTGGAAAATTCCTATTCGTTCTATTACATTGATAACCTTTGGGATGATTTTATTGGCTTTGATAACGGCAATCTTTGTTCCCTTATCACCAATACCCAATCGTTCACACTCGGAGATATTACAGAGAGAAGCACGCTTGACGGTAGTTCCTTCCAGTTCTACGGGACGAAATACGGCGACAGGTGAGATAGTTGATGCTGCGCATGACCATTCAACATGGTCTAATTCTGTTTCAGCACTCTCGTCTTGCCATTTAAAGGCATAGCCAGCACGTGTAGCATGATGCCCCGTAACAGAGCCTGTTGCTGCATATGCAGTGTCATCGTATGTGATGACTAATCCGTCAACAGGGTAGGGAAATCTGACTATTTTGTGGCTTGAGTCCGATGATTGGGAAGTTTGTTCGCCTGTAACACGTTCTGTCCAGAGGTTGATTACAGATTGTATGTTCATCTCGTTAGGTTGTTCTATACATTCTCTGTCAACAGGTTTAAAGCCTTGATGTTCGAGCCATGCCATCCGTTCTCCCCATGAAATGATCTCTTCCTCAACATAAACAAGTGTGAAAGGTATCCAACGTAGATGGCGTTCTTTAACCTCATTGATATCCTTCAGAGTCAAAGAACCTGATGCAAGGTTACGAGGATTGGCATACTCTTCTTCTGACTCCATGTTGAATTGCTCGAAATCAGGATAGCTAATGACCGCTTCCCCACGGATAACGAGATGTCCCTTGTATTTAATGGTGGGGAGAATGCCGTCAATGGCAGGAGCTAAGCGAGTGATATTCGTACCTATATGTCCGTTGCCACGTGTGACAACCTTGGTCAGCTTACCATTATCATATGTGGCGACCAGTGTCAATCCATCTAATTTCCATGAAAGCCAGATAGACCTTCCTTCTGCCCACTTAGCCAGATCAGCTACTTTCTTGGTCTTAGCCAGTGACAGAGCGGGGAACTCATGTTCCTCTTTCTGACCAGCAACATCATCGGCAGAGACATTCTGCGTTGGTGAATCTGCCAGTACAATGCCCGTTTCTTCTTCTAATTTCTTAAGCTTGTCAAAGGCTGCATCCCATTCGTAATCAGTCATGAGTTCTTCACGACCATTATAATACGCATCTGATGCAGCATTGAGCTGGTTGACTAAATTCAGTATTTCTTCGTTCATTGTTTCAGAAAAGGGTATTCATGGCTCTTATAAAGAGCTGAGATATTATATTATATAATGGATGTTTGTAATCTGGGATGGTGTGAACTACCATATTAGCTTGATGAGTTCTGCATCAGCAGCAGCCCAGTTAAGTTGTGGAAAATCATCAGGTTTCAACCAACAGGCATCAATGTGTGCAAGAAGTTTGAAGTTTTTATCGTGTGCAGTACAACTATATGCTGTAAGATGGATAAAGAAGTCTGGGTATTCATACTCCATTTCTGCAAGCTGAGGACCAACTTGTATCTTCCAATCCATTTCCTCAAGAATCTCACGTTGCAGGGCTTCTTGTTTGCTTTCGTCAGCTTCAACCTTTCCACCGGGAAACTCCCAATGCTCTGAAATGTAGTCTGGTCCTTTGCGAAGTCTTTGTGTGCATAGGACTTTCTCACCATCTTTGATGATTGCACATACAACCTTTATCTGTGGCTTGTTCATGTTTAAACTCTTAGTTTTGGCACAAATGTACTACAAATTTGCTGAATGTAAGCTTTTTATCCCAATTAATTCTTATTCTATCTATGTTAACTCATATCTTTTGTTTACCTTTTGTGCACTATAAAATAAATCGAAACTATAAAATAATGTCTACACTAACAATTGGAATTATCGTCGTCTTCGTCTTGGGCTATGCTTTTATAGCTATGGAGAGTTTGACAAAAATCAATAAGGCAGCAATAGCTTTGTTGATGTTTGTGTTCTGCTGGGTTCTTTATATGGTAGACCCCGCACCGTTTGTACAACTTATGCACCCCGATTTTAAGGGGACAGGTGAGCAAGTATTATCGTTTGTGAACTCGTTAATCACCGAACATCTCGGCGATACAGCAACGACACTCTTCTTCCTTATGGGAGCTATGACTATCGTGGAGATTGTTGACCAAAATGGTGGTTTCAACTGGGTAAAGAACGTAATGCACTCTAAGACAAAGCGAAGCCTACTGTGGAAGATTGCATTTATGACTTTCTTCTTGTCAGCTATCTTGGATAATCTAACAACAAGTATAGTGATGATAATGATTCTTCGTAAGCTTGTCCATGATAAGAAAGACCGAATGATCTATGCTTCGTTAGTAATCATTGCAGCAAACTCTGGTGGTGCATTCTCTCCAATAGGTGATGTTACAACCATCATGCTGTGGAATGCTGGTATGATAACAGCAGGTGGTGTCATCAGCGAGATCTTCATACCGTCTTTGTTGTCCATGATTATCCCTGCTCTTCTGCTTCAGACAGCTTTGAAAGGGAATATTGAGTATGATGATATGGGAACCGACTTAATGGGTGATACGATTGTTCTAGACTTCACAGCCCTACAGCGTAAGGTTATATTTGCTATTGGTGTTGGTGGTCTGTGCTTTGTTCCGCTCTTCCATTATCTGACGGAACTTCCTCCATTTGTAGGAATCTTGTTGGTATTAGGAATCTTATGGTCAGTTACCGAACTATTCTATCGCCATATGCATAGGAGGAGAGGAGATAATATTCAGTTCTCAAAGCGTGTTTCTAACTTACTGAGTCGTATCGACATGTCAACGATTCTCTTCTTCCTTGGTATTCTTATGGCTGTTGCCTGCCTTGAGGAAGTTGGAGTATTACATGAACTTGGTGGCGGACTGAACAGTTTCTTTAAAGGTAATCATTATGCTGTAACAGGAATAATCGGAGTGCTTTCCTCTATAGTAGACAATGTTCCTCTTGTTGCAGGTAGCATGGGTATGTATCCGGTTCAGGCAACAGGCGACATGGCAGTAGATGGTATCTTCTGGCAGCTCTTGGCTTATTGCGCTGGTGTAGGTGGTTCCATCCTTATCATTGGTTCCGCAGCTGGAGTTGTCGTAATGGGACTGGAGAAGATAACCTTTGGTTGGTATATGAAGAAGATTTCGTGGTTAGCTTTCTTGGGTTACCTCTGCGGTATCCTTTTTTATTGGGTTATCCGTACGTTTATCTTCACAACTCCGTTGTAACATTTAGCAGTATAAAAAGGCTTATACGAGTTTTACATAATATAAGAACCGGGTGACTCCAATATTTGGAATCACCCGGTTTTGTTATTGTACTTGTTTAGTTGGCAAAGCGTACATTCTGTGCACTCATTCCAACGATGATGTTACCCTGGATAAGCTTGCCCTCTGGTGAATAGTAGAAGACCTCGCTTGGAGAATTATAATCTGGAGTGTCTATAACATAGATGTTACCCCACTTGTCAACATTAACTTGTTGAGGACTGTGAAGCCCTGTCGTATCGAGATTAGTCTTCTGACCTGTAGCTAAGTCATAGAAGAAGAAACTCTTATCATCGCTTCCGTAAGGAGCATAGAGGCAGACAAGCGCATTCTTCTTAGCACTGTATGCAATGGCAGTAGCATTAAAGAGTTGTGTCACTTTGTTGGTCTTTGTGTCAATCTTCTGTACTAATGGCTTCTCTGTATAATCAAACATAGACACGATAAACACGTCATTACCGGCAGCAATGTTCTGATTGTAAGGATTAAGCCCAACCTCAATATTCTTGGATTACGGAATGTGTTGAGGTCTACTACTGCTAAGTACTTACCAGTGTTTGCTATACTACGGTTTGAAAGGTTTGCATATAGCTTACCATTCGTAATTGATATTGCCTCTGGGTGGTCACCCACAACAACAGAGTCGACCAGTGGCTTCACTTTGTCGTTAGGATTCATCTTATATACTTTACCGCTATAGGCAGAGAAGTAAACATACTTGCCATCTGTAGCCAAGTAACGTGGCTCAACGTTGTGGAGCTTAATGGTCTGTTCAACTTTCCCTTGTCGGTTCAAAACTTCTATTTTTGATGATGTCGTACAAGCAACAACTACTTTATCATGGAATACGATTAAGTCTTGTGCATCACCGATACCAATACCATTCTGTGCCTTATAAGCATCTTGGAATACGAAAGGTGCTGTTGGACGAGCTTGAATATTGTAATCAAGAATACCAACAGTACCATTGTTTGCGCCCCAGTTACCGGCACAAGAAACATAGACGTCTGTGGTTGATACCTCTGGTTGTTTACCAACATTAATGTCGTCATCATCGCTACAAGCGGTGAAAGTGAGCGCAGACATGAGGATAATGCCTAACGCAAGTAGATTCTTTTTCATTGTCTTCATTGTTTTGTTTATAATTAATTTTGGTTTAATCCTTTTATTGTGGTTATGTTTCTTGCTTAAAGTTCCCAGCTTACAGACAGTCGCCAGTTGGTGCCTGGCATTGGATAGAAACGTACGACCTCATAGTTCTTATTGCCAAGATTGCGCGCATCAAACTGTACTCGTAATTGCTGCTTATTGAGTTTGAACTCCCGCGAGAGCGTTATGCTATGGTCAGTAAATGGTTTCATACGATTGTCTGGAATGTTATAACTCAGCGTATATCGTTCGCCCATGAACAAAACATTATAACTGAAATCGAGCCAAGGAGTATGTAGTAAGACGCTTGCTGAACCCGAATGGCGTGGGGTATAAGCTATCTGATTACAATAATAGACGGCTGTTGGGTTGCTGATATCAGTTGCCTTCATCAAGCTATAGCTACCTGTCGCACTCACGTTCCAATCATTACCCCATCTCTTCTCAATGTTTGCTGATACGTCAAGTCCTAATTGGCGGACCTTCCCTGCGTTCATCATCTGCCAATAGAACATCTTTGGTACCGCAATAATCTTATCAGTGACGTTGCCGAAATACCCATCAGCGGTCAAGGAAAGCTGGAGTGTACGATTAAAGGTGTGCGAGTAAGTCGTACCAAGGTTCCACATGCGTGACTTCTCTGGGTTCAGATGGCGGTTGCCAATACCCGTATAATAAAGTTCATTCAGTGTTGGAGTACGGAAAATGTCCTTATATCCAAAGCGGAGGCGGAAGTCTTGCAGACAACGCCACTGCATACTGAAAGCAGGCGATAGTCTGTGAAATCCGTTCGAAGCGTTCCCTTGTTTTACACGTTCGTAGATATTCGTTGCAAGGAGAGATGCATTGACACTGAAAGAACCTATCTGATAGTTGGCTGCTAAGGCTGTCCACAGTGAGTTGCGGGTTGGGTTAGCAGCTTTTGGCAGCGTCATGGATAGATGGTTATGTGCATAATCCTGTGCAAAGGAAAGGTTTAATCCCTGCAATGGATTTGTCCACAGCGTCGCTGTTAGGTAAGTCTCGTTCTGTCGATAGGTATCTTCTTGGTATCCACTGGCAGGTATATCAGAGTAGTGTGACCATGAATAGTTCCATTTAGCAGCCGCTTTCATCTTGATACGATTGCTAAATAGGTTCTCATAGAGCATTTGTGTAAAGACATTCTTATCTTTCAGCCGTTCTGCTGAATACGTGTTGTCATAGATGACAGGCCCTGGCAATCCTCTGTTTGACGTGAAGCCGTAAGCCTTCCACTGCAATGTCTGCTTATCCGTGAGCTGATAGCTCATGTTCAGTTCGCCTCGCCATGTCTTTATGTCACTGTTGTTTCTACGCTCATGGATGGTCTTGATACCATTCTTTAGCGTGAACCAATAAACTCCGTCAGCCCTTTCGTAGCTTGTGTATGCGCCAATCCCCAAATGTGAGAACTGTTGATGATAGAGTAGGGAGGGTGAAAAGAGACCATAGCTACCCGTGCGCAGTGTTGTTGTGAGGTGTGGCTTGCGGTCAGATACGCCTTGTAACGTACTGATATTGATGAGTCCTGCTGAGGTATAAGCCTTGCACTCTGATAGATATTGTCCTCTTGCCCAATCTGCAAACTGACGAGTGAGACGTTGTCAAGCGTGAAGCGGGAGAGGTCTACCTGTCCACTCTGGCAGTCACCTACCTGTACTCCGTCATACGTAACACCCGTGTGTCCAGCCCCTAAGCCTCGAATATTGACAGTCTTCATACCGCCTACACCGCCATAGTCCTTCACCTGTACACCAGCAAACCGTTTCAGCGCATCGCCCATGTCGTGTATGCCGAGACGCTCCATATCCGTGTGTGACAAAGTCTGTATCGGTGTACTTGCCAATACATTCCTAGGAATACGGAAGCCTTTAACCACAACCTCGTCTATTGTCTGTGTGGAATCATTGGTTATGGTTTGTGCTGCCATACTCAAAGGACATAACAACAGTAAGAAAGAAGCCAGTTGCCTCATCTTCTTATAATGTATCATAATGGTTCTATGCAGTGCCTTTCCTCGAGGGATGCAATGACTTGCAATGGCAGGTCTTCTGACTTGTTATCCAAAGAAGGTAAACGCCTTCCCAATCATTCGTTATCAGTGGCTTATGTTTACCTGTGACAGACAACTTACAGCTGCGGGACAGTAGCGGAATCTCACCGTTTTCCCTTTTTAATCATGTAATGTTAATGAACCTATTGCGCGTACAAAGATACTATAAAGGGTAGAGATAGGCAAATAAATAATGTGATTTCATGGTTCATACAGCTCTCGCTATAGGAAGGGATACTATTTGCAGACATAGTTCCTACGATATTGGATGAGTTAATCCAACTAATTGGACACGCGTGTCCAATAGGTTGGACAAACGTGTCCAATCCTGTGTTCATTATCTTACCAACCAGTGGTAATGAGAGAAAGTTTTATGAGTTATGTATCTGTAGATGTCGCATTGGGTGTCCGCCCCATGTGTTCTCACCTACAAAAGTGAAGCCTATGCGTTTGTAGAGACGCTCGGCTTGTGGATTCCCTGTGTCAACTAATAGTCCTGTCGGTAGGTTCATGCGTTGTCCCTTCTCGATAGTAGCACGGAGAAGTTTGTGGCAATGCCTTGTCCTCTGTGGCTGTTGCTAACGCAGAGAGAGTCGATATAAAGTTCACCAGCAGTCGTCTCGTCCTCCATGTTAGAATAGTCTCTACCGAAAGTCTGCTTTGCCCCGTCTATAAATGCTTGACGTAATTCGTGAAGATTTGCCCCATCATAGCTTACACATACGCCCGCTATTTCGTTGTTCTCCGTCATAGCTACCAGTGTGTTACAATAGGAATATTGCGAATCCTCTCGTTCAACTAACTTAGTCATCAACTGATGGAACTCATCTAACGTATGCTCTGGTCCTGCAAACCACTGGCAGCACTCGTGGTTCATAGCCTCCATAATCATTCGTGCTATCACTGCCGCCTGTTCTTTTCGTGCTTCTGTAATCTTAATCATGGTGCAAAGGTAAGGAGAGAATATGGTTTTTCATGATTCTATTTGTATTATTCTTTAGCTTTTATTATTGTTTCTCATAGTCATTCCTAATCTGTATAAATGCAATTACCCTCTCTAATCATGTGATTGGAGAGGGTAATATGTTTAGCTTTTGCCTTATTTTATAGTGCTGTGAATGCAGCTACGAAACCAAAGATGATACCTGGTGTGTTAGCAATCGCTACTGGCCAATCACGCTTCTCCTTAAACAATCCGTAAGCAACCCATAAGGTGCAGTTTACACCTGCCATAAATGGCTGAATAAAAGATCCCTTGTTACCTGCGAGGTTACTTTCTATCTGTGGCAGGTAGAAAACATACATTAAAACTGCTGTCACCATACCAACCCATCCCATTGCGGTGAAGAACTTTTCTTTTGTCATAATTGTAATTGTTATCTGTAACTATGTAGTTAATTTATTGTTTCTGATTTATTTTCTTTACTTGTTGTTAATCGTTATATTGCTTGTATTCTGACTTATCTTTGCCAATGCAAAAGAGTATAAGCATCATCAATAATGGAGTCCCTAACAAACTAAAGAGGATCCATAAAGCTACATTTCTATTTCTGTTTCGCGCCATAATAGCAACGAAGATATACCAAATAAAATAAAGTACAGCAAATATAATGAGTGTAGCAAGGGCAAAAGTCCCTCCTAGAAGACTTGATACAGGGTCTTGAACCTCAGTGCTATTAGCAGCAATGGCAGAAATTACCATTAATACAGATAAGCACGTTGCGATTAATCTCTTTGATTTATCATCTTAATATTCTAATAATTAATGGCGCAAAGGTAATGCTTTTTATGTAATGCCCTCTCTTTTTATCTGAAAAAATATTATATTGTAGAGTCTACGATATATTTCGTCTAATTGAAATGTTTCTGTATTGCATCCATAAAGGGTGTCAATTCACGGTTATGTACGCGACCATAGCGGTCAATCATTTGTAGAGAATAAGCAATGTAGAGACGGCGCTTGGCACGCGACATAGCTACATAGAACTTGCGAGCATCTTCTTCGTCTTGCTTTTTACTCTTGTTGAAGGCGTTGGGATAACGTCCGTCGGCAGCATCAAACACAATAACATTATCAAACTCCAGTCCCTTTGCCTTATGCACTGTCGTTACATAAACACGCTCACGGATACTCTTACTATTGCAGAAGTCAGCTTCTTTCAGTGTGTTGATATCCATAATATATTGGGAGAGTTGCTGAACAAGCGCATTTTCTATTGTGTTGTCCGTCAGCATATCTATACGCAGATAACGCAAAACGTAATCTAATCGAGAAATCTCATTGATTAATCCATCTGCATGCAAGGCGTTGTAAGCAGACGATAACTCCTGAACGAGGGCAGGTTCTTCGTTCGTAGCTAATACATAAAGATGTTGAACACCATTCAAATAAAGTTCTCCATAGTTGTTGCGAAGGGTATTTATGAATGGTTTTACCTTTGGATGTTGGAGAAAAGACAGTTGCTGTGGTTGCTTCTCACGTGCCTTTTCGGCACAAAGACGGACGAGGCTCACCGTTGCTCCCACGTCATCAATAGCCTGATGACTATTCTTTCCTGTCAGTTGGAACATCTCTAAGAGCGATTCTAACTTATAAGAATGAAGGCTCGGAGAGAGAAGTCGTATCAGTTTTAACGAGTCGAAGCATGGGTTCTTATGGGCTTTCAGTGTGTCGTTGCAATATCTATGCAGACAATTATCAATGATATTGTAATCGTAATTGGCGTTATGTCCAAGTATAGGACGTGTTCCAATGTAGGATAGAAAGCGTTGCAAAGCTTCTTGAGGAGTGATAAGTTCCTCTGCAGCGAGCTTCTCATTATAGATAGCATACATAGGATTATCTTTGTCGCCTAGCTTTGGTAAGATAGGTTTGTCTGTCTTTATATAAAGGTCGAGCGGCTCTCCAACTATTTCCCCACCTTTAATCTTCATGGCTGCAATCTCTATAATATCATCAGCAAATACGTTTAAGCCCGTTGTTTCAGTATCGAATACAACAATTTCTTCTTCATCGTAGGCTTTAAGAAACTCTGCTGTGTAGCATGTATCAGGATAAAGAAGGAAGTCGGAAGGCGAAAGTGCGAGTTGCTTCAGTTTCCAATTGAAGCGTCGTGCCAAAGCATGTGAAGGAAAAGCACGCACACCTTTCATTATACGTGTCCATGCAATAGAGTTATGTTCGTTGGCAAGAACGCTGAGATGTGACAGTAAGAGCTTAACATCGGGTGTATCAAAGAGGTCGCGACCAGATACCTTGAAATGTGTCAGTCCTGCTTTGTCCATGGTCTCGCTAATATGATCTGCATCTGAATTAGAACTGACTATCACTGCCGTTCGTTCTTCTTTGTTTTGTTCATAAAGGTTACGAGCTACATCTGTAACCTCTTGTCGTTCCGAGTCAATCGTACTACTATGGATAATTCGTAAATCTTCGGGTTTAGCTTTCACTTCATTGTCAGAGGCAGGAAGTAACTCACGGTCTATCTTCAGTTGTTTCTGCGTAATCGTTAAAGACATCAAGCAGGTACTTTGGTGAACGATGGTTTCGTTGCAGATGATGAATATTGCCCTTACACCGCATCTTGAGCAGTGTGAGAGTCTCCACTTTGGCACCCATAAAAGAGAATATTGCTTGTTGTTCGTCTCCCAGATACATCACCATAGGATTATCTTTGGCAGTGAGCAGGTCAATGATAGCGAGCTGCATACCATTGAGGTCTTGCACTTCATCTACCTGAATCCACTGATAATGCTTACATGTATCATCGGTACTGTAGATATCATAAGTCTTTAGTAACAAGTCTTCGAAGTCGAGCAGATGGTTCTCTTCTTTGTATTGAGCATAACATCCAGCATAATACATCTTCCAAAGCAGCACACGAATCCTATCGGCAGTCTTTGCATCAAGTCCTGGCACATTGGCTTCGTCCATGTATTGCTGTGCATGATGATAGATATCAATCACAGCCTGTTCGTTATACTCTCTCTTCTGCGACTTGCATATCTGCTTGATAGCCTCTCGGTCATCGTCCGTGAAACTCTCTGGGTGGAGGTAATACTTCCACGGATGCTGGTGTTCCATCTGATAGATGAAGTGCTGAAAGAAGATAATCGTCTGATAACCCTTATATCTATTGAAGTCTCTTGTTACTCCTTCCTCATCTTCGTTACGATAGTCAGCAATGATACTCACGGCTTCCTCATCGTCAATAATAGCGGAGTCTGCTGGAATCTTGTCTTCCTCGAAAAGGAACTTAGAGCAGAATCGATGTACATTACCCACCATCAGCTCTGTGCTATCGCCTCCAACAACCTTCTGAATACGATTCGTCATCTCCCTTGCGGCACGGTTTGTGAACGTAAGACAGAGCATATCCTCGTATCTCACACCCTTTTCTCTCGCATATCTTATTCTCTCTGCCAGTATATGTGTCTTACCACATCCTGGTGAAGCCAGTACTAGATGGTACCCGTGGCTTGCCTCTACTACGGGTATTTGATACTTATCTAATAACGTAAACGAATTGTTGGGTTCCATAGGTTCTTATCTTTATGGGCGTTAGAAGCCTTTGCAAAAGTAAGAAAAAGATTGGAAATAGCGTGCAGGCAGCTTATGGAATAAGAATAAAATGGTATCTTTGCAGGCGAACTTAAGGATTAGATGCTTTGCTTAAGTGCTTAATGAATGATGGAAAAGAACAGATGTGCATGGGCAGACACAGACTCATTGCTGCAGAAGTATCACGATGAAGAGTGGGGCAGACCCTGTTCATGATGATCGCAAACACTATATGTATTTGCTGATGGAGGCGATGTCATGTGGTTTGTCATGGCTATTAATGTTGAAGAAGCAGGAAGTCTTTCAGAGGTGCTTTGCTGACTTTGATTACAACAAGGTAGCAACCTTCACAGATGAAGATGCCTGTCGTATAGCGGCGGAGGATGGAATGATACATAGCGAGCGGAAAGTAAAGGCAATGATAGCGAATGCTCGTGCGTTCTGTAAGGTGCGTGAAGAGTTTGGAACATTCGATAAATATATCTGGAGCTTTACCAATGGTCAGACAATGGTCTATCCTGAACATCAGAAAGAACCGTGTGTACGCAATGAACTGAGTGATCGTGTGGCTAAAGATATGAAGCGGCGAGGCTTTAAGTATGTTGGTTCAGTGATAGTCTATAGCCATCTGCAAGGAATCGGTGTCATCAACGACCATCAGCACAACTGCTTCCTTTATAACCCTAATTTAAAATAGAAGACAATGCAGGACTTTGCAGCAATTGACTTCGAGACAGCCAACTTCGAACGGAGTAGTGTCTGTTCCGTGGGCGTTGTGATTGTAAGAGCTGGTGAGATAGTGGATAGTTTCTATTCTCTCATACAGCCCGAACCGAATTATTACCAATGGCGTTGTACGCAGGTTCATGGTCTTACGCGTGAAGATACGGATAAAGCGCCAGTGTTTAGTGAGGTATGGAAGCAGATAGAGCCATTGATTGAAGGCTTACCATTGGTGGCACATAACGCCCCATTCGATAAAGGATGCCTGCGAGCATGCCTTATGACTTATCAAATGGATTACCTTGACTATGAGTTCTTCGATACGTTGAAAGCGGCACGACGTATTCTTCCTCATCTCCCGAATCACCAACTACAGACCGTTGCAGCCGCATGTGGTTACGATTTAACCAATCATCATCACGCCCTTGCTGATGCGGAGGCGTGCGCTTGGATAGCCAAGGAAATATTGTAAGATACTGGCCGTCGCTCGTTGAAACTCATACCTTATAAAAACGAAACACACACATAGCCCATCTTAGAATATAGGCAGGGAAAACGAAATGTATATGTGTTGCATTTCATTTTCCCTGCTTTTCTTTTGCTTTTATACGGACTTTGTATTATCTTTGTGCGTATCTAATTGTATTATCTAAGTGTGATAATTAATTATCTAAGCGTGATAATACTTTATCTAAGTCTGATAATACTTTATCACGCTTAGATAATATGAAAAGATACGTATTCCGTGAATACGAAATACGCAGGGAAATATAACAAGAACCGCATAAACTTAAAACATAAACCATATATGAGTGTAAAGTATAAGCTTCTAAAGTATCATGGACACTTCTCTACTCGTTCAGATTTCAGAGCAGTTACCATTGAAAATCAAGTCGTAGGAATTGATCGCATGGGTAAGAATATCCAAAGTGCATCGTCACTTACACAGTCTGATGTCATAGCTGCTGTAGCAGCATTGAAGGAAGAAATATCCTTTCAACTGATGTCGGGTAATGCCGTACACCTACCAGGGATAGGTTATTTCACGCTTTCTGTGAAGGGGAAACTATACCAAGATCCGCGTTCTGGCCATTATCGATTGCGAGATCCTGAGGCACGGACTGTTAAGTTTCGCCCTGATACTGAGATGATGGAGGCGCTCCTTCATACCGAGTTCGAGAATGTTACTTATCGGCAGGGCGTTTCCTCTATCCCAACCTATAAGGAGATTGATGAGGCTATCGCAAGGTTAGGAACGGATAGACCTTTCTTCTCTGTGGACGACTTGCGTCTCAGCCTTAATCTTTCGCAGGCAAATGCTTATCGCATTGCGGCACGATTGGTAGAAGAAGGAAAGATAAAGAATATAGGGAAAGGGAGGAATAAGCTATATGTCTTGGGGGAACATGATGCTAAATAACCATACCTACGCGAGTTCGGGATAAGAAAAGGCTTGAAAAAGTTGGTAATCTCGTCAAAAATTCGTATCTTTATAGGTGAAAATCAATAGATTACAAGATTTTTGAACGATGATTACCAAGGACAAAGTTACTGAAATTTTCTGTATAATCGACGAGTTTGATAAGAATTTGAGTGCCGAATTAGCGAAAAACCTGCGTCTACCGTCCCATAACAGTGACGGCAAACGCTACCGAAACCGCAAGGGCAGACTCTCGGAAAGTGAGATTATGACCATTTTGGTATGCTATCATTTCGGCGCATATCGCAATTTCAAGGAGTATTATTTGAATTGGGTCAAAGGGGTGATGCGTCAGGATTTTCCCGACGCGGTTTCCTATAACCGCTTCGTTGAACTCATGCCAAGAGTGTTCTTTAAGATGATGCTGTTCATGAAGCTCTATGCCTTCGGCAAGTGTACGGGTATAACATTCGTTGACAAAGACAATGATACCCGTATGTCACAATGTACGACGATATTACAACAAAGTCTTTGCCGGCCTCGCCAAGGACGGAAAGGGTACCATGGGCTGGTGTCATGGATTCAAGCTGCACCTGCTATGCAATGATTCTGGTGAAGTGATAACGTTCTGTCTTACAGGAGCAAATGTGGATGACAGAGATAGCAGGGTATGGACGGTATTTGCAAAGGTCTTATTTGGGAAGATCTTTTGCTGATAGAGGGTACATCAAGCAGGAACTCTTTGATAGTCTGTTCAGTCAAGGTATCCAACTCGTTCATGGGCTCAAGGCTAAGATGAAGAACAAACTGATGCCTATGTGGGACAAGATTATGCTGAGGAAAAGATACATTATCGAGTGCATTAACGAACTACTCAAGAACAAAGCCAACCTTGTTCACTCAAGACACCGCTCGATACACAACTTTATCATGAACTTGTGTTCTGCCCTTACAGCATACTGCTTCTTTGAGAACAAGCCAGAGGCACTGCCAGTGTATGTGGAAAAATCAAGGCAGTTGGAACTTTTTTCATACTAAACTTATCCCGAACTCAAGTATAAATAAAAAAGAGGATGTGCTAACACATCCTCTTATATCCGTTTTATTGTTTTCTGATAGGTTGCTGCCTATGCTCCTTCAAACTCTCTTAGGAATCGTGTATCATTCTCAGAGAAGAGGCGGAGGTCGCTGACACGATATTTCAAGTTGGCTATACGCTCAACGCCCATACCAAAGGCATAACCTGTATATACGCTTGAATCAATACCGCAAGCCTCAAGGTCGTGTGGGTCAACCATACCGCAACCGAGGATTTCAACCCATCCTGTGTGCTTACAGAAACCACAACCTTCACCGCCACAGATGTTACAGCTGATATCCATCTCTGCACTTGGCTCAGTGAATGGGAAGTAGCTTGGGCGAAGACGAATCTTCGTATCTGCACCAAACATCTCACGTGCAAAGGTGAGAAGAACCTGCTTTAGGTCGGTGAAGCTGACATTCTTATCAACATATAAGCCCTCTACCTGATGGAAGAAACAGTGTGCACGGGCTGATATGGCTTCATTACGATATACACGACCTGGGCAAAGCACACGAATTGGAGGCTCGTGAGTAGACATGTAATGTGCCTCGTCATTGGATGTATGGCTACGGAGAAGAACGTTCTTAGTAACATCCATGGTGTTGCTACGCTCAACGAAGAAGGTATCTTGCATGTCACGTGCAGGGTGATCAGCAGCAAAGTTCAACATAGTAAATACGTGCTGGTCGTCATCTATCTCTGGTCCTTGGTAGAGCGTGAAGCCCATTCGAGCAAAGATGTCAATGATTTCATTCTTTACCAGCGTCAGTGGATGACGTGTACCAAGGCTGATAGGGTAGGCGGTACGTGTCAAATCAATATCGTCACTCTGTGCCTCACTTGTCTCAAGTTGCTCTTTGAGATCATTAATCTTGTTCTGTGTGAGTTGCTTGAGTTCGTTGATTTTCATGCCAACTGCCTTCTTTTGGTCAGCTGCTACATTGCGAAACTCGCCCATCAACGCATTGATTTCACCTTTCTTACTTAGATATTTCAAGCGTAGTTGCTCTACATCATCTGCGCTTTTGGCCGTGAGTGTGCTTACTTCATTAAGAAGTTCTTGTATCTTGTCTAATAACATACTGCTTGATTATTTTCCTGCAAAGGTACGATTTATAATCGGAACGGAGAAATTACCATAATATAATTTTATACTTTTGCTACCTTATTAGAAATAAATGTCGTACTTTTGCAAGAAATTTGAGACGAATAAGAGTGAGTATGAGAAAAGTTTTTTTACTTGTTGTATGCGCCTGTACGGCGATGATAGCTATAACCACTGGTTGCACTAACAAAAAAGTAGAAGGAGCTGATAGCACAACGGCTGATTCTTCAGAGGTTGGCGATACAGCAATAGATTCCGTAGATTCTGCTGCAGAGGTCATCGCATCAACACCAATGCCTAAGGCTGCCGATCAGTTGTTTGATGATTTCTTCTTTAATTTTATTGCAAATAAAAAGCTACAAAGGAACCGTATAAAGTTTCCTTTACCTGTAGTGAGAAACAATGGGACTCAGAAGTTGCAGAAGGGTCAATGGAAGATGGACCCTTTCTTCCGTCCACAAGGTTATTATACACTGATATTTGATAAGGAAGCACAGATGAAATATTCTAAGTCAACAGACTTAGACAGTGTTATCGTGGAGAAGATCTATTTGAGAAAGGTATCGTTGAACAATATTGGTTTGATCACCAAGACGGGATTTGGGAGTTGAATAAGATACGTGATATCTCATTTAAGGAGAGTTATAATGCATCTTTCTTCTCTTTCCTTTCTCGTTTCTTTGCTAACAGAGGTAAAGGTTTCGTGAAAAACCCTTTGGCGTACACGGGTCCAGACCCCAATGGTGAAGAAGTTGCCACTATAAATACGACAATCCCAGCTGATGAATGGTCCTCGTTCTTACCAGAGATTCCTGGTGAAATGATTTATAATATTCTCTATGGACAGAAATATACGGAGACTGATCGTAAGATACTGACTTTCCGAGGACTTGCAAATGGAGCAGAAACACAGCTTATCTTTAAACGTCATGGGAAAGATTGGCGCTTAGAAAAGATAGTTGCATATTAATAGGAATTTATGAATCAATTTAAGTTATATAGCTTACTTTCTCATAATACCTTTGGTATTGACGTGCAGTGTCGTCGTTTTGTTGAATATGAAACGCTTGAAGAAGCGCAGCTTGTAGTGCGCTCTTTGACAGCTGATGATTATCCTTTGTTGATACTTGGAAGTGGAAGTAATCTCTTACTAACAGGTGATTACAATGGGACTGTACTTCATTCAGGAATCTCTTTCATAGAACAACTTGATGATGTGCATGTGCGTTGTGGTTCTGGATATGTATGGGATGATTTTGTAGATTACTGTGTTAAGCATGAACTTTATGGAGCAGAGAACCTTTCTATCATCCCTGGTGAATGTGGGGCAAGCGCTGTTCAGAATATAGGTGCTTATGGTGCCGAAGCAAAAGACTTGATAGAAGAGGTTGAAGCTGTTGAAATTGCAACGGGAGTTGTTTGTCATTTTAAGAATGAAGAATGCCAGTATAGTTACCGGCAAAGTAGGTTCAAGCATGATTGGCATAACAAGTATCTAATCACGTCGGTGACTTATCGTCTCTCAAAACAGTATCGTCCTAAACTTGATTATGGAAATATAAGATTTGCTTTAGCCGAGCGTGGCATAAAGAATCCTACTGCAGCAGAACTTCGTCAGACTATTATAGATATTCGTAACGCAAAACTCCCAGATCCAAAGGAGATTGGCAATGCGGGAAGTTTCTTTATGAATCCTATCTTACCTAAGGAAAAGTACGAGTCTTTGGCTTCGCTTATGAAGGTATGCCACACTATACTATCGATGAAAACTATGAGAAAGTTCCTGCAGGATGGATGATAGAGCAATGTGGCTGGAAGGGGAAATCACTCGGTAACGTTGGTGTCTATGATAAACAAGCCTTGGTTTTAGTAAATCATGGTGGAGCTACAGGTGCTGACGTCGTCCATCTGGTTGAGGCTATTCAACATGATGTAAAAGAGAAGTTTGGCGTAGAGATTCATCCAGAAGTGAACGTTATATAGTCTTTCTTGGCTTTGTTAGACTTCTAGAAGAGGTAGTTGGGAAGGTCTGGAAATGAATCTTTTTTATAAATAGTATCGTATTCTTGAAACAGGGAGAATATATAAGTGGCAAAGAATCAGTGAGATCTGATTCTCTGACAACTAAGATAAAAGAATCATTAGTGCCAAAGATGACCTTAACTTTTCTTGGTACAGGTACATCTAATGGTGTACCTGTCATTGGTTGTAATTGTAAGGTATGTAAAAGTAAAGACCCTAGAGATAACCGTTTACGTACTTCTGCCTTATTAGAAACAGAACATACGCGTGTTTTAATAGACTGTGGACCTGATTTCCGGCAGCAGATTCTCCCTTTACCATTCCGTAAGATAGATGCTCTATTGGTGACACACATACACTATGATCATGTTGGGGGAATTGATGATCTACGGCCTTATTGCGCATTGGGTGATATAGATATTTATGCAAATGAGGATACTTGTGCTGGCCTTCGGCATAATTTCCCTTATTGTTTTACTGAGAAACTTTACCCAGGTGTTCCTAAGTTGAACCTCCATGCGGTTCTTCCACATTCGCATTTCCAGATAGGAGAACTAGATGTTGTTCCCATTGTTGTTGTGCATGATAAGTTACCAATACTTGGTTTTCGTATAGGGAAGTTGGCTTATATTACAGATATGAAGACTATAGGTGATGCTGAGTTAACTTATTTAAAAGGTGTTGAAACATTAGTGGTAAATGGATTGCGCTGGGAACGGTCACATCATTCACATCAATTAATACCTGAAGCTATAAAATTTAGTAAGCGTATAGGTGCACAAAGAACCTATTTAACACACCTTACACATCAAGTTGGTTTGCATAAAGAAGCACAACAGAGATTACCTGAAGGTGTTTTTCTTGCCTGTGATGGTCTAAAAATAGTTATATAGTGTAGCTTTTCTATTTTCTGGGTAGTAGAATTTCATTCGTGTTTATCAACAACTCCATTGGTGTTTATCAATAACTCTGCTCATGTTTGTCATTAACACCATTGGTGCTTACTTACAACATAGTTCTAATACAATTGTTCTTGTACGTTGTTCTCTCTTCATCTCATAGCTCTATAATTGCATATTTGACTTGAATAACGTATAAAAACAAAAAACCATAGGACTGAGTCCTATGGTCATTTTCTCTCTTTTTTTCTGTTCGTTTGCTTACTTAGCAACTGAGTCAGCAGCAACTGAATCTGTAGCAGCAGAATCAGCGTTAGCGCTATCGTTCTGAACTGAGTCAGCAGATGTAGAGTCAGCGTTAGCAGCTGGCTTAGAGTTGTTGTGACAAGATGCTAAAGAGATAGCTGCAATAGCTACGAACATTAAAACTAATTTCTTCATTTTCTTTTTGCTTTTTTTAAATCTGTAAAACAATCATTTGTTTGTTAAAACGATGCAAAGGTAAGTAACTTTTTTTCATTTGGCAATCATTTTTTTAAGTACTTTTTTTGAACTCATTTTTGTAACTAATTCGTAATGTATTGATTATCAATTAGATACAAATATTAAATAAATGTTAATTATTTAATGTGTCCCTACACAGTCTTCTTTTTGAACTTCATATTCTTTTTCTTTCTTATGATAAATGGTGGTAAAGTTTTCTTTTCATCTTGTTGTATGTTGTAGTAAGTAAAGAAGTAAAAGATGCGTTTTTTTGGTTTTATCTTCATTTTACAGTAACTTTGCAAGCCATATGATAGATACAGCAGCTTTTCAAGGCAAAAAGGCCAGATTCTATACGTTAGGTTGTAAGCTCAACTTTTCGGAGACGAGTACTTTCGCGCGTACCTTATATAATATGGGAGTTCGTGAAGCGAAGAAGAATGAGCAGGCAGATATTTGTCTGATCAATACTTGTTCAGTTACTGAAGTGGCTGATCATAAATGCCGGCAGATTATCCATCGTATGGTTCGTCAAAATCCTGGTGCTTTTGTTATAGTTACAGGTTGCTATGCTCAGTTAGAGAGTGCGACAGTTGCAAAGATTGAAGGTGTGGACTTAGTGTTGGGTAGTAATGAGAAAGCTGACCTAGTCCAGTATTTGAGTGATGCGTGGAATAAAGTAGGAACTGATCCCCATGGTACAGAACCTCAGGGTGAGTACCATTCTGTTAAGACTAAAGATATCAAAAGTTTCCAGGCAAGTTGCTCACGTGGTAATCGTACACGTTATTTCCTGAAGGTGCAGGATGGATGTAATTATTTCTGTACCTATTGTACGATACCTTATGCTCGTGGCTTTTCACGTAACCCTTCTATAGCATCACTTGTCCAGCAAGCGAAGGATGCAGCACAGGAAGGCGGTAAGGAAATTGTGCTAACTGGTGTGAATATTGGTGATTTTGGAGAAACAACAGGGGAGAGTTTCCTTGATTTGGTAAAGGCTCTTGATAAAGTAGAGGGTATTCAACGTTACCGTATTAGCTCATTAGAACCAGATTTGATAGACGATGAGCTTATAGAGTACTGTGCACATTCACGTGCTTTTATGCCTCATTTTCATATCCCATTACAGAGTGGTTCAGATGAAGTCTTGAAGCTTATGCATCGTCGTTATGATACTTCACTTTTCACACATAAGATAAATCTTATCAAAGAAAAGATGCCAGATGCCTTCATCGGAGTGGATGTTATGGTAGGCTCACGTGGTGAAAAGCCTGAATATTTTGAGGAATGTTATAACTTCTTAGATGCTCTTCCTGTTACTCAACTTCACGTCTTCCCTTATTCTGAACGTCCTGGCACATCGGCCTTGTCTATCCCTTACGTTGTCGAAGATCGTGAGAAAAAACATCGGGCACACCGACTTCTGAAGCTATCTGATGAGAAGACACGTGCATTTTATGCTGCCCATATCGGTCAGGAAGCAGATGTTCTCTTTGAGAAAGCTGCGCGTGGAAAGGCAATGCATGGTTTTACTGATAATTACATTCGTGTTGAGTTATCACCAACTCAGGCAAAAGAGGAATATGATAATCAGATACTACGTGTTCGTTTAGGAGGTTTTAACTTCGACCAGAGCTCTTTAAAAGCTGAAATCTTATGAATGTAGCTATTGTTATCTTGAACTGGAATGGTCGGAAAATGATGGAGAAGTATCTCCCGTCAGTATTGAATTTTTCCTGTCGTGAAGCAGAGGTAATTGTAGCAGACAATGCCTCAACAGACGATTCTGTGTCTTGGCTTAGAGAATCCTACCCACATGTGCGTGTAATTCAATTAGATCAGAACTATGGTTTTGCAGAAGGTTATAACCAAGCTCTTAGACAAATTGATAGTAAGTATTATCTTTTGCTCAACAGTGATGTTGAGGTTACCTATCATTGGCTTACCACTTTGATTGAAGAGATGGATGCGCATGATGATGTAGCAGCTTGTCAGCCTAAGATTCTTTCAGTTGTTAACCGTGATTCTTTTGAATATGCGGGTGCCTCTGGCGGATTTATTGATCGTTATGGTTATCCTTTTTGCCGTGGACGAATTTTTGATACAGTAGAAGAAGACAATGGGCAATATGACAATACACAGGAGATTCTTTGGGCAACAGGTGCTTGTCTGATGATACGATCGTGTGATTACTGGGCTGCAGGAGGGCTTGATGGACGTTTTTTTGCACATAATGAAGAGATAGATCTATGCTGGCGCCTGCACAGAATGGGTAAAAGGATCTTCTGTTTCCCCGAAAGTGTTGTGTATCATCTGGGAGGTGGCACACTGCCAAAGTCAAATCCTCGGAAAACATTCCTTAATTTCCGCAATAATTTGACGATGCTTTGGAAGAATCTTCCTGAGGATGACTTACGCCATGTTATGCGTGTTCGTTGGTTCTTGGACTATCTTGCAGCCTTTCAGACTCTTGTTCTTAATCGAAATTGGGGCGATTTTAAGGCAATAGTTTCCGCAAGACGAGCGTTTAAACAATGGAAGAAAGACTTTCCACGTGATATTAACGTGAATAAAACAGTGCATGATACCCCAGCAATGTTAGCTAATTGTACGGTAGATGGTCGTAAACGCTATTCCGTTTTGTGGGAGTATTATGTGCATGGACGTAAACTATTCTCGTCTTTGCCAGAGCGTGATGTTAAATAAAGGTTTGTATTTTAACTTTTTTAGCAAAACGTTTGCGCACAGAAATGTTTTTTATTAATTTTGCAAACAATATCCAAATATTGTAAAAAGAGTTAGTGAAGCAACCGTATTATATATTGTTACTGGTTCTGTTTACCTGTGTTGGGTGTCAGTTCAAGTTATCCTCTGATAGTGAGAATGATAATTCTCTGCTGTTAGAGCTTGAACGTTATGACCGGTTAGAGTATCGTTATCTTACGACGGGCGACTTTTCTGCACTCCAACAAATGAATACGGAGTATCCAATAGAGACCCGAACCTTAATAGAAGATGTCGTAAAAATTGGTGATACAACGGATCCTGATATCAATAGTAAGTTCTTGAAGTTTTATCAAGATACGACTTTACAGACGTTGATAGCTGCAGTTGAATCTGAGTATGCAAATACAGAAGATATAGATCAACAGTTAAGCACAGCTTTTAGTCGGTTAAAGCAAGCGTTACCAAGGATTGAGGTTCCTAAGGTATATGCTCAAATTTCGGCTTTGGATCAGAGTATTATTGTTGGTAATGGTGCGATAGGTGTTTCACTTGATAAATATTTAGGCGCGAATTATCCATTGTATATAAAATATTATTCGCCATCTCAACGTAAGCAGATGACACGAGAGTATATACTTCCAGATTGTCTTACGTTTTATCTCATGAGCATATATCCATTGGATCACTTTGATTCCAGACCTCAACTGGAACGTGATTTGCAGATAGGGAAGATTCAGTGGATAGTAAATCAAGTGATATCAAAGCGTATTTATCGCAATAAATACGAAGATGCCGTAGATGTTTATATGAAGCGAAACCCTAATATTAGTTATGAGACTTTATTAAGAATGACGGATTTCGCAGCGTTTAAGGTAGTAGAAAATTAAAGTAAAGATATAATCTTATAAGAAAAAAATACGTATATAAGGTTTGTACTTGAGGAGTGATTTATTTTTATTTATGTTTAAAAAAAGAGGCAGTCTCAGACTCAAGTGTATGAGGGCTTGCTGATATTTTATAAACTTCTCTCAAATCCCGTGGAACAAAATTAATATCATAGTGAGGCATCATATGCTTGACAATCTACTCGTCTATCAAGAGAAAGGCTGAATTCCAAATAAGGAGTTCAGCCTTTTTTTGTTCTGTTTTTTTCAGCCTGTGGGTTTCTATACATGGTCTTTTGTGTTGTAAAAGGGCATGTTTTACACTTCAAAAGGTGCTCTTTTATACCTCAAAAGGGCGTCTTTTGCATTGCAAAAGGGCGTCTTTTAAAAGCCTCTTTTTAATCTATTGGTTTTCAGTCTGTTATAAACTTGTTTTTTCGAGTATTCCACTAAGGTAAGAGAAGGATTAATGTGTACTTTTTGTAAAAGTCCTTTTGATGGATTGTTTTTTTGCAGTGAGTATAATGTCTATGATGTAGTGAGGCTGTATATCCTTTTGTTGGATTTAAAGCAATTGGGCTGATAGATCTTTATATTAAAGATAAATTTATAGCCATATAGGGATAAAAAATCACCTTAAAGCTATCATTTAAATATTTTTTTTATACTTTTGTAAAAGTGGCATAAGTTAAACCTAATATTGCGGTAGTAACGATGGGAACAGGAAAGAGGTATGTTTAATTCTAAAAGGTATCCGACAAAAGATAGCAGATGCCAATGGTATTAGTTATCAACCCAAAGAATGTCACCACAAGGGGGATTGTACGGGTACTTGTCCTGCTTGTGAGGAGGAGATACGTTACCTTGAACGGGAGTTGAAAGCACGTAAGGGTAATGGCTTCGGTATGAAGGTGGCTGGTATAGCAGCAGGTATCTGCGCTACGGTAATACCGATGACCGCTGCTGCGCAAAGTGTTAAGCCCGATAGTACGGCTAACCTTCCTGTGCAAACAACCAAGAAAGGCGATGTAAAGGTAGTAGACCTTTCTGATGGTTGTGCATCACCTGTGGTTGTACGTGGAATGGTGATGGATAGTGAAGATAATAAACCCTTGGTTGGAGCTTCGATCTTAATAGACGGAACAACCAAGGAAACGGTCACAAACGTAGATGGACAATTTGCTTTGAAAGTACCATCAGATACGTTGTTGGTTATTTCATATATAGGTTGTAAGGAAAAGAAGGTTCGTGTAAGTTCTCTTTTAAGTTCAGATAATAATGTTATTATGCTTGAGGAGGATGAAGCCATTGATTTTTCGGGAATAGCTGGAGGAGTCGTAACTGTTTTGGCAAACTACGATGACGTGTATGGTCATAGGACTTATAAACCGAAGTCGCATAAGGAGAAAACTAAGAAGAAGTGTAAGTAAAGATTAGTATTATGGCAAAAGGGAAGAGTACTTGTAAGCTACTAAAGAGTATTCGGCAGCAGATAGCAGATGCCAATGGTATAAGTTATCAACCCAAAGAGTGTCACCACAAGGGGGATTGTGCGGGTATTTGCCCTGCTTGTGAGGAGGAGATACGTTACCTTGAACGGGAGCTGAAAGCACGTAAGGGTAATGGCTTCGGTATGAAGGTAGCTGGTATAGCAGCAGGTATCTGCGCTACGGTAATGCCGATGACTGCTGCTGCGCAAGCTGTTAAGTCTGATAGTACGGCTAACCCTCCTGTACAAACTACCAAGAAAGCCCCTATAAAGGTAGTAGACCTTTCTGATAGTTGTGCATCACCTGTGGTTGTACGTGGAATGGTCATAGACAGTGAAGATAATAAACCATTGGTTGGAGCTTCTATTTTAATAGACGGAACAACCAAGGAAATAGTCACAAATGTAGATGGACAGTTTGCTTTGAAAGTCCCATCAGACACGTCGTTGGTTATATCATCTATAGGATACTATAAGAAAAAGGTTCGTGTAAGTTCTCTTTTACGTTCTGACAATAATGTTATTATGCTTGAAAAGCATGTGATGACAGGTTTTGTTGCAGTAGCAACAGTAAATGCAACAAGTGATACTGGCAGAGATGGGAGCGCAAGTAATATTGATGATGTGTATGGTCATAAGACTTATAGACCTAAGTCACATAAGGAGAAGAATAAGAAGAAGTGTAAGTAAAGATTAGTATTATGGCAAAAGGAAAGAGTACTTGTAAGTTGCTGAAGAGTATTCGGCAACAGATAGCGGATGCGAACGGTATCAGTTATCAGCCTAAAGAGTGTCACCACAAGGGGGATTGTGCAGGTACTTGTCCTGCTTGTGAGGAAGAAATACGCTATCTTGAACGTGAGTTAAAGGCGCGTAAGGGTAATGGCTTCGGTATGAAGGTGGCTGGTATTGCTGCAGGTATCTGCGCTACGGTAATGCCGATGACTGCTGCTGCGCAAGCTGTTAAGTCTGATAGTACGGCTAATCCTCCTGTACAAACAACCAAGAAAGCCCCTATAAAGGTAGTACACCTTTCTGATAGTTGTGCATCACCTGTGGTTGTACGTGGAATGGTCATTGGCAGTGATAATAAAGAACCAGTGATAGGTGCTTCTGTTGTAATAGACGGAACAAAAAAGGGCGTTGTAACAAATATTGATGGACAGTTTGCTTTGAAGTTACCACCAGACACTTCGTTGGTTATTTCATATATCGGATACAAGACAAAGAAGGTTCATGTAAGCTCTCTTTTGCATTCTGATAATAATGTTATAGTGCTTGAGGAAGATAGAGAGGCAATGTTAGATGGCATTGTAGCAATAGCTACACAACCTACCTGCAAAGATGACGTATATGGTCATAGGACTTACAAACCGAAATCGCATAAGGAGAAGAATAAAAAGAAGTGTAAGTAAGGATTAGTATTATGGTAAAAGGAAAGAGTACTTGTAAGCTATTGAAGGATATTCGGCAGCAGATAGCGGATGCGAATGGTATCAGCTATCAGCCTAAGGAGTGTCATTACGAAGGGGATTGTGCAGGTACTTGCCCTGCTTGTGAGGAGGAGATACGTTATCTTGAACGTGAGTTAAAGGCACGTAAGGGTAATGGCTTCGGTATGAAGGTGGCTGGTATTGCTGCTGGTATCTGCGCTACGGTAATGCCGATGACCGCTGCTGCGCAAGCTGTTAAGTCTGATAGTACGGCTAACCCTCCTGTACAAACTACCAAGAAAGCCCCTATAAAGGTAGTAGACCTTTCTGATGGATGTGCATCACCTGTGGTTGTACGTGGAATGGTCATAGACGAAGAAAATAAAGAACCAGTGATAGGGGCAGGTGTTTTTATAGACGGAACAAACAAGGGCATTGCAACAGATATCGATGGACAGTTTGCTTTGAAAGTTCCATCAGACACGTCGTTGGTTATTTCATATATCGGTTATGAGAAGCAAAAGGTTCATGTAAGTTCTCTTTTACGTCCAGAGAATAATGTTATTATTCTTAAATCCGATGGACGTCAGTTAACTGGAGAAGTTGTTACAGTTGTGAAGACAGTATATAACGATGATGTATATGATCGTAGGACTTATAAGGTGAAGTCGCATAAGGAGAAGACGAAGAAGTGTAAGTAAGGATTAGAGTTATGACAAAGGGAAGGAGTACTTGTAAGCTACTAAAGGATATTCGGCAGCAGATAGCTGATGCGAATGGTATCAGTTATCAGCCTAAGGAGTGTCATTACGAAGGGGATTGTGCAGGAACTTGCCCTGCTTGTGAAGCAGAGATACGCTATTTAGAGACGCAATTAAGAGAACGGAAACGCAAGGGGTGGGGCATGAAAGTGGCTGGTTTGGCTGCTGGTCTTTGTGTTGCTACGGTTCCTCTTACATCATGTCAGAACACTCCCAAAGCTTGCAACGTTGAGAATAAAGCTCAGGATTCTACTGATATGCCAGTTATGGGCGAGAAAGTAGTGATACCAAAAGCACTCACTGCAGATTTGAAGAATGCTATTGTTATTATTGGACGAGTGCTCGACTCTTCTACTGGTAAGGCTGCTCCAGAAGTTAATGTTATGATATTAGGAGGTAAGAAGAGACTATCTTTGGGCGAAGATGGAAGATTTGCATTGCAGGTTAATCGTAATGACTCCCTCGTGTTCTCATCTTATGGGTTTGAGGATAAGGTGATAGCAGTGAAGTCTATTCGTAATCCTAATGATATGGTTGTCCGTTTAGAACCTTCTCTTGACAAAGTAGGGGAGATAGATAGGGAGTATTTAGAGAAAGAATTAGCCGACAGCAGTGCTCCTCAATCACATAAAGAGAAATGCAATCAGAAATAACAGCACCGTTTATTGCCATTAATCGGCACAGACTCACCACGGATGGAGAAGGCGTAACGACATTGGTAGGGTTCCATGGTTGTCCCCTTCATTGCGAGTACTGCTTAAATCCTCAGTGCTTACAAGCGGATGGTGTATGGCGTAGGATGACGCCTGGTGAGTTATATAGTGAGGTGGAGATAGACGACCTTTACTTTATGGCAACGGGCGGTGGCATCTGCTTTGGAGGTGGTGAACCCCTCTTACATTCAGACTTCATTAAGGCCTTTGCAGAGATAATGAATCCTGAATGGAAGTTGACGATAGAGACATCGCTCAATGTTCCACTTAAGAATGTCAAGGCTATCGCTTCGTTGGTGGAGATGTGGTATGTTGATATTAAAGATGTTAATCCAATAATTTATAAAGCTTATACAGGAGAAAGTAATGAGCGAGTCATGCGTAATCTTCAGTGGTTAGCAGACAATGATTACTCTGATAAGATCATCATACGACTGCCTTTAATACCTAAATATAATACAGAGGAGAATCGTGAGCATAGTCAGCAGTTATTGAAGAACATAGGGTTTAATTATTTTTGATACGTTTACATATATTGTACGATAATAAGATTATTGATACATAATATGCATAGTGCATTCTTCATTTTCTGTTTTAAAAACATTATCTTTGCAGACACTAAAGAATAAAATATGAAACATTTCCTTATATTATCGGTATTATATATGATGTTACCATTGTCTCTTTTTGCACAGAGCTATGACGATTTATGGAAGCGAGTAGATGCTGCTGGGTCAAAGGATCTACCTAAGACACAGATAGACTTGCTGACAAAGATAGCGAAGAAAGCACAACGGGAAAAAGCTTATGGGCAGCTTTTGGCTGCAGACCTTTTAGCTTCAAGTCTCCAAACACAAATCTCACCTGATTCTATGGACGTAGAAGTTGAAAGATTAAAGGCAAAAGCGCAGGAAGCTGAACGCAAGGATGAGGTCTTGGCTGCTATCTATAATTGTGTTTTAGGAAGGATAGAACAAGGTAAAGAAAAAGGTAATAGTGCTGAATATTTTAAGAAAGCATTATCTAACCCATCGTTGTTGGCACGGCAGAAGGCTGCTAATTATACTCCGTTAGTGAAAATAGGCAAAGATGATAATATCTTTGGAGGAGACTTGCTTCACGTTATAGGTTTACAGGCAAGGGATTTTGACAAACTTAGTCACTATTATGCTGAGCATGGAAATAGAGAGGCAGCTTGCTATGCAGCTTTGCTTGCGGCTGATGAAAGGAAATAAAGGTGAGTTTCTCGATTCTTTGATGCGTGTTTATGGCGACTTACCAATATGTGGTGAAGTGGCTATAAGCAAGTATAATTATATGAGAGAGAGGGAGGAGCCTGTAGATAAGTGTATTGCTTTAATTGATAACGCACTCTCCCGTTGGGCTTCATGGCCAGCTATAGAAGAACTTCGTTATGCTCGTAAAGAATTGACAGCTCCATTATCTACGGCGGTTGCTGATAAGCTAAGGGTAACAAGTAAGGATCAGAACAATACTGTTAAAGTCGAAGTCCGCAATTTACCAGGCTTAACACTAAACATTACGCGCACGTCTCTAAAAGGCAATCACCAATATAATGTTGATGATAAAAACGATCTGAAAGCTATCAAAGCATCATTAATACCAACTTCTAAGCAGGCAATTCAGCGTACATATAAGGATTATAAGGACTATGAAGTACTGAAAGATTCTTTTAATCTACCAGCACTTCCTATAGGTGTTTACTTGTTAGAGTTTGTTCCTTCAGATGATCGTTTGGCTAAAGATTACTCTCTTTATTATGTCAGCGACCTATTTGTTATGACGGAAGAGCAGCCTGGAAAGCGCAATCGTTATGTTGTGGTTGACGCTATTGAGGGACAGCCTGTGCCAGGAGCAACCATCCGTATAGATTATAAGAAAGATTATTGGAGTAATAAATTGTTAACTAAATTACTCACAGTGGATAGTAAAGGAGAGGCTTTTATGGCCGATACTGGTAATGAACCTGATGTATTTGTTTACACAAGCAAGGATCAGGCTTTCCCTAGTACTGGGCTTAAAAGCAATTATGACTACTATGAAGTTAATAAGACTAGTAATGTAACGAACCTTTATACTGACCGCTCTCTTTATCGTCCTGGACAGACAGTCCATGCCTCTGCGATTGTATATCTAATGATGCAAAAAGGCTTAAGATGAAAGCTGAAGCTGGAGTCTCATTTGATATGATATTACGTGATGCGAATGGAAAAGAGCTGAGTCGTAAGCCTGTAACTACTGATCGCTTTGGTACAGCATCTGCTGACTTTGAGTTGCCAAGTAGTGGACTTACAGGTGATTTCACGATTACTACTAATAGTAAAGGGAGTGGGCAAGTTAGTTTCAAAGTAGAGGAATACAAGCGTCCTACCTTTGAAGTAAGTTTTGATGACTACAAGGAGAAGTACACAATAGGTGATACTATCCAACTGAAAGGACATGCTAAGAGTTTTGCAGGTGTCCCTGTACAGAATGCGAAAGTGGCTTACTGGGTTAAGCGACGTCCTATGCGTTGGTGGTGGGATAGCTATGAGAATGATGAGAACGTTCAGGTTGGTAATGTTGTAACAGATGAGAACGGTAATTTCACGGTCTCTGTACCTTTTGTTCTATCGAAAGAAGTAGAGAAGGATATGACTTCTAATCGTTCTTTCCGCCCTCGTTTCTATCGCTTCGAGGTAGAGGCTAAGGTGACAGATGCTGGTGGTGAGAGTCGAGAAGGCTCTGTCTCGCTTCCTCTTGGTACTAATCCGACCACGTTGGCATGTGATATTCCAGATAAGAACTTGCGTGATAGCTTGAAAACAATCAAGTTCGATTACCTCAATATGGCTGGTCAACCCATTGACGGGACGGTGAAGTATGTGATTGTTCCACAGCAGAAAGATGAAAAACTATATGTTTATAACAATTATGTAACAGCTAAAGCCAATGAAAAAGTTGCTTTAAAGCCAATGCCCTCAGGTGCTTATCGCTTGCATGCAATCTGTGGGGCAGACACTGTCAATACTGACTTTGTTGTTTTCTCAATGGATGATAAGCAACCAGTAATTACTACACATGATTGGTTCTACTTGAGTGATAACTTCTTCCCACGTGATGGTTCACCTGTCTATCTACAAGTTGGCTCGAGTGATAAAAACCAACATGTAGTTTATTCTATCTATGCTGGTAATAAGATGATAGAAACGGGTTCATTTGATCAAAGTAATAGTATTAAGACAAGAAAACTCTTCTATAAGGAAGAATATGGCGATGGTATTACCTTGAATTATGCGTGGGTGAAGGATGGGGTATTATATTCTCACATGCAGAGTATCGCTCGACCATTGCCTGATAAACGATTAATTACGGAGTGGTCTACTTTCCGTGACAAGCTAATACCAGGTCAGAAGGAAGAATGGATAGTAAGTATTAAACGTCCAGATGGCAAGGCGGCAGATGCTCAGCTGATGGCTACTCTCTATGATAAAAGCCTTGATGCAATTATTGCACACTCTTGGATGCTGAGTCCTTACTTCTCTGTTAGTCAGCCAAGTGTGCTATGGGTGGGTCCAACTATGAATGCTTTGGACTTGGAATCTTATGCTAGTGTAAAGAGAAAAAATGTGCCAGAACTCTCGTTATCAATGTTTGATAATCGTTATCTTGGCTTTTGGGACTCTCCATTTAGTTTCAATTATGGGAAAAGGGCGCGTAATTATGTTCTAATGTCACGTGCAGCAGAGATGAGAGCAATGCCTATGTCTGATTCAGCAGAGAGTCGTGTGTTTAGTGTTGCAGAGCAGATGCCATCGATGAGAACCGATAGGGCAGCTGTGAAATACACTGCTCCTGTCATTAAGAAAGATGAAGAGATAAAGACAGACGAGAAGAAAGAAGACAAGAAGGTTACACCTTCTATGCGTGAAAATCTCAATGAGACCGCTTTCTTCTATCCACAGTTACAGACGGATGGAAAGGGTAATGTAAGTATTAAGTTCACGCTTCCAGAAGGTTTGACAACATGGCGTTTTATTGGTATCTCTCATGATGAAGAAATGAATCATGGCTATTTGACAGATGAGGTAGTTGCAAAGAAGAGTTTAATGATTCAACCAAATATGCCTCGTTTCGTGCGTATCGGTGACGAGGCAATGGCTTCTGCACGATTATTCAATCAATCGGACAAGGATATAGATGCCAATACGAAGATTGAAATTATTGATCCCGCAACTGAAAAGGTGTTGTTTACAGATAGTAAAGAGGTTGTTTTAAAGAAGCAAAGTAATGGTTTAGTAATTTATAATCTATCTTCTTTGTTATCAGAGAAAGCTAATCAGTTATCGGCTGATCAGTCTTTGTTGATTGCTCGCTTCTCGGTAGAGGGCGATGGATTCTCTGATGGTGAGCAACATTATCTACCTGTTCTTCAAAACAAGGAGTATGTTACCAACACCTTACCATTCACTCAGAATGGGGCAGGGGAGAAGGTCGTTGATGTTAATAAGCTATTCCCAAAGAATAGTACAGCACAACGATTGACTATTGAATATACGAATAATCCAAATTGGTTGATGGTTCAGGCATTGCCTTATGTAGCAGAGACAAATGAGAAGAACGCTATTAGTCTTGTTTCAGCTTATTATGCTAATCGTCTGGCAAAGAAGATTATCTCTACTTCACCAAAGATAGAACAGACAATTAATCAGTGGCGTTTAGAAACTGGAAAGAAACCTCTATGATGTCTGCATTAGAGAAGAACCAAGACTTGAAGACGTTGGCTTTGGAAGAAACTCCATGGTTGAGAGATGCTAATAACGAACGTGAACAGAAGCAAATGTTAGTTCGTCTCTTTGATGGAAACCAATTGCAAAATCGCTTGTCTACGACATTAACCAGTCTGAAGAAGCTACAGAATCCTGATGGTTCTTTTTCTTGGTGGCCTGGAATGAAGGGTAGTTTGTATATGACAGTATCAGTAATAAAAACCCTTGTTCGGTTACAAACACTGACTGATAAGATGGAGACTTCTGCTATTGTTGATGCAGCCTTTCGTTATTTGGATAAGCGAGTTGGAGAGGAAGTCGCCAATATGAAGAAGTATGAGAAGAAGTATAAGACGTTGCTCTTCCCTATGGATGACCTCTGTGATTATCTATATTCAAATGCCTTGGCAGGGCGTAAGGCAACGCCAGATGTCAACTATCTCTTGGATAGACTGTCTAAGAAACCTACTGACTTAACTATTTATGGTAAAGCCCGTACGGCAGTTATTCTTCAACAATATAATAAGGTAGAGAAAGCAAAAGAGTATTTGCAAAGTATTAAGGAATATTTGGTATGTACGGATGAGAGGGGTTGTTACTTTGATACGAAACGTGCACAATATAGCTGGTTTGACTATAAGATACCAACTGAAGTAGCAGCAATTGAAGCTGTGAAACATGTTACGCCAAATGACGAACAGACGCTAATGAATATGCAACGCTGGCTTTTACAGGAGAAGAGAACGCAGAGTTGGGACACTCCTTTGAATACAGTAGATGCTATTTGGGCGTTTATGAATGATGGTAAATGGGTGATGGATAATGGCGAAAGTGCCAAACTTACGTTAGACAACCATCCTTTGAGCACATCACAACCTACAGCAGGACTTGGATATATTAAGGTGACGCAACCAATAGTCGTGCAGTCTACTTCAGAAAAGCAGGAGTTAAAGATTCAAAAGACTAGTACGGGGACCAGTTGGGGAGCTGTTTATGCGCAATTCTTCCAACCTTCTAGTGAGGTTTCAGATGCTACGTCTGGTTTGAAAATTAAACGAGAAATATTAGTTGATAGCACTCAGACAAAGAATATTAATAGTCTGAAAGTGGGAGACAAGGTACGTATTCGTTTGACGATCATTGCTGATCGTGATTATGACTTTGTGCAGGTTGTTGATAGACGCGCAGCTTGTTTGGAACCTGTTAATCAATTAAGTGGTTATTATGGGGGGATATTATATCGCGCCGAAAGACTATACAACCGCATATTATTTCGACGTGATGGCTAAAGGTAAACATGTAATTGAAACGGAATATTACATTGACCGTGCTGGCCTATATCATACAGGAACAAGTACTGCTCAATGTGCTTATGCACCAGAATATAATGGTCGTACAGGGGCAATAGTTGTGAAAGTTGAAGAGTAGATAAGTTGATGAGTGGGAAAGTGAATGGAGGAGATGGGTTATTAGATATTGCCGACCAGAAAGTATTACTTTAATTCGCTTTCATCCCTTTATCCTTTCTCCCACTTATATAGACAAACTTCTTTTAAAAAGATGCTTCAAATAGAAATAGATAACGGCAGTGGATTTTGTTTTGGTGTGACCACTGCCATCAAGAAAGCTGAAGAAGAATTGGCTAAAGGTACTAAACTTTATTGCTTAGGTGATATAGTACATAATAGTATGGAGGTAGAACGGCTTACTAAAAAAGGGCTTATTACTATCAATCATGATCAATTACGTGAATTACATGATGTCAAAGTCTTGCTTCGTGCACATGGTGAACCCCCCGAAACATACGAGCTTGCTAAGCGAAATAATATCGAGATTATAGATGCAACATGTCCTGTTGTACTTGCTCTTCAACGCCGTATCAAATCACAGTATGAGAAAGGACATCAGGTTGCTGATATCTCTTTGGAAAATAAGGGTGAGCCTGTTGTTGTGCTTCCCACAAGAAGTCAAACCGAAAATAAATGTGACGAAATCTGTAGTTCATCTCCTGTTTCAACTCCTCTCTCCCCTCGGGAAGAGACAAAGAGTACAGGATCTATCGTCATCTTTGGTAAAAATGGCCATGCAGAAGTCCTTGGACTAGTTGGGCAGACTCATAGTCATGCCATTGTGATTGAGAAGTTTGAGGATGTAAAGGCGTTAGACTTTGAGCACGATATCTACCTTTATTCTCAAACGACAAAGAGCTTGGACGAGTTTCATAAGATAATTGATTATATACAAAGTCATATCTCATCAACAGCAAAGTTCCAAAGCTTCGATACTATCTGCCGGCAAGTTGCTAACCGCATGCCTAATATTTCATTATTTGCAGCTCGACACGATTTGATTCTCTTTGTGGCAGGACGTAAGAGTTCGAATGGTAAGGTTCTATTCCATGAGTGTTTGAGTGTAAATCCTAACTCTTATCAGGTAGAGAGTGCTGATGAAATAGATATGAAGTGGTTTGATGGTGTGCAAACTGTTGGTATTTGTGGTGCAACAAGTACTCCGAAATGGTTGATGGAAGAATGTCGTGATGAGATACTTCGTCATACGAAATAAGCTCTTTAAGTTTGTCTTTTAAATAGCCTTAAAGGCAAGACCGATATGAAAAACAGACGTTTTAAAAAGTAAATGTTAGCTTTTAAAACGTCTGTTTTTTGTTGTTACTTATTGGCTTTTTAACTTGTCAACAAAACAAATCAGCCTTTCTTTCGGAAGATTTTAAGTCCCTTCAAGGGTGATGGTTGTTTTCCTCCTAGCTTCCTGTATAATTTCCATCCTAAGATAGCACCATCTAATACTCCTGCTCCAGTTGTGATCATGCCTGAAAAGCGTTTCGTTGGAGTGCTGTTGTCTTTTGGTTTGTGTACAAGTTCATTCCATAATCCAGCAATCTTGTTGCTGTCTTTTATTATGTCGCTGCGTAATTGTGCCTTGCGTAGCCGTATGTCGTTTAATGACTTGTATCTAGTTGTCTGCTCAATCATAATCTCTATTTTGACATTAAAAGACTCCCTAAGAATCTGACTAGGGGGCGTTCTATCAGACAATGTCGTAGTAAAATGACAATAACCAATAGTAGTAAGTAGAAACCACTGACTATAAGGAAAGCCAAAGCTAGTGAACCTACCAAAGGTTGCAATGCATAAACTGCTGCGAAGGATAGGTAAATGAATGAAATAAGAAGTATGATACAGAATACTACTACCAAGGTAATCACAGTCAATAGCCGTACTACCTTTTCAATTACATCGAGCTTCACATATTCTGACTGAAGCCCGATGTAATGTTTTAGCACCTCTATAAGTTGTGCTATTGTTTCTACATTCTTATCGTTTGAGAACATCTTTATCTGTTAGATAACTTCTGATGCAGCGTCCTTGATATCCTCTACAAATTCGTCGGTTTCCTTACGGCTCAGTTTGATGTCATGCTTCTTACAGAAGTCATCAACAGCATCAGAAATTTTTGAACGTGTGTCTGTTCCTTTTTCTGGAGCAAGTAAGAGACCGAGAGCGGCGCCAGTTATACTACCACAAAGAAAAGCTCCAATGTAACCTAATGTCTTCATATCCTTTATTTCTTTTATTGTTAGTGAAAACTTAATTTTATCATTGGCAAATATAGACAAACTTTCTCAAATGAGCAATGTTATAAGCCTATTTTGTGTTAAAAGACTTACAAATCCTTTATTTAACAAACTTTAGAGGCACAATTCTTTACCTTTTGCTTCTTATTTCGTAACTTCGCACGATAAAAAGCAAAGATAATAATAGTATAACCAGATAAATAAAGGATTATGAAGAAATTTATGGTTTTGGGTGCAGCCATGTGTATAGCTATGGCATTCACAGGTTGTAAATCAAGTGAGAGTGCATATAAGAAAGCTTATGAGAAAGCAAAGTCTCAGGAGCAGACTTCTACCGATAATGACGATAGCTCTACGCAGCAGGATGCTCCTGTTGTTGCTCCTGTCGAGACACAGACACAAACTCAACCCGTAACAGAGACTCGTACTGTAGATAATTACGACAATGAGCCAGTCCGCCGTGAGAATGTCTCAGTCGTTAATGGTGCTGGCTTGAAGGCTTATAGTGTTGTTGTTGGATCTTTGGTGTAAAGGCTAACGCAGAAGGACTACAGCAGCGTTTGAAAAATGCAGGCTATGATGCTCAAGTAGCTTACAATGCAGGTAATAACATGTACCGTGTCGTTGCTACAACTTATGATAGCAAGGCTTCTGCTGTGCAGAGTCGTAATCAGCTCCGTGCTACTTATACTGATGCATGGTTGCTCTCTAAATAAATGAGCAGAATCTTAGCAATAGATTACGGAAAGAAACGTACAGGAATAGCAGTCACTGATCCATTGTGTATTATTGCCAATGGATTAGCGACTGTTTCTACGTCTGAACTGTTTGAGTTTCTTTCTCAATATATTACTAAAGAGTCAGTTGGGCAGATCGTTATTGGTAAAAGCCTATTCAGCCGAATGGACAGCCCAGTGAGAACCTTGCTCGTGTAGAACAGTTTGTCAACCGTTGGCGTAAGATTCATCCAGAATTGCCGATAGATTATTATGATGAGCGTTTTACATCTGTTATAGCCCACCAAGCTATGATTACAGGTGGGGTGAAGAAAAAGACTCGTCGTGAAGATAAAGGTCTTGTTGATGAGATCTCTGCGACTATAATTCTTCAGGATTACATGAAGTCAAAAGGATTATAGGTCGGCTTAATGAGTACTTGAATTCTTTTGAAAACCTTTTGGAGTACTCAGATAAAATTTAAAGAGAAAATATGGTATTACCCGTTTATACATATGGTCAGCCTGTGCTACGTAAAGTTGCAGAGGATATTCCTACTGATTATCCAGGACTTCAAGAGCTGATACAAAATATGTTTGAAACCAATACTGCAAGTGACGGTGTTGGGTTAGCTGCACCGCAGATAGGTAAATCTATACGTGTGGTTGTGATTGATTTAGATGTGCTTTCAGATTCTTTCCCAGAATATAAGGGCTTTCGTCATGCGTTTATTAATGGTCATATCTTGGAATTTGATGATTCTGAGACAGAGACATTAGAAGAAGGTTGTTTGTCTTTACCTGGTATTCATGAGGGAGTAACTCGTGCTAAGCGTATCCATGTGAAATATCTGGATGAGAATCTGGTAGAACATGATGAGTGGATTGATGGTTATTTAGCTCGTGTTATTCAGCATGAGTTTGATCATCTTGAAGGTCGTATGTTCATTGATCACCTCTCTGCATTCCGTAAACAGATGATTAATGGAAAGCTGAAGGCACTATTGCAGGGACGTATTCATTGTAATTATCGTGTGAAGGCTCCACGTAAGTAATACAATGTTGCGTGGTATCGTAGTATTCTTACTATGTTTGTTGACATTACCGTCGGCAGCCCAATATAATATCAAAAAGATGATGGGAGAGGGCAGGCGGACGCTTGATGAAGGATACTACGTTACTTCCATGCAAATTTTTTCGCGTGTGGTGGCTTTAAAACCGAATCTTTATGAAGCTTGGTATCTCATGGCATTGTCAAAGTATCATCTTGAGGATTATAAAGGAGCAGCTAATGATTGTCGGCAAGCTTTAGTTTTACAGCCTTATATTGCTGATATCTATGAACTCTATGGGATGACTAATATCCGTTTGGAGCGATATGACAGTGCTGTTGTAGCCTATACACATGCAATAGATATTAATACTGATAATCGTGATTATTGGTTTAACCGTGCTTATTGTTTATATCAGGTCGGTGATAAGAACACTTCACTTTCTCAGTTAGATTATATTCTGAAACGTTGGCCATCCTTTGATGCTGCACTGCAACTTCGTTCAGATGTTATTGCTGGTCGGAAACCAAGACAACAGGCAAGTAATACGAAGAATCCACAGTTCTATAAGCTCCCAAGTCTACAAGATGATAATCGTAATAAGCCTACTTTGATGAGGAATCGTATGCTTACTGATTTGTCTAAGTAATTACGTTTCTACAGTAAGTGTTTATCCTTTTACACTTACTATCCTTATTCTTTATAACTTCCGCTTCTCCTTTTGTGTTTGTGTTAACCATCAACACCAGTTGAGTTGATACCTAACTCCTGATGTGCTGATGTGCAACACGACAGGAGCTTATGGAGCTTATTTCTTAGGGAGGTATGTTTTAATTTTTAGAAGGAGAATACAAGGCATCATAAAGGGTTACACACAGACATATCATCCTTAGGAGTATCTCTCTAAAAAATGCCTTTTCTTCCTCATTTTCATAATTAAGTAGTACCTTTGCTGCAACTTTGATTTATAAAACTAATTTGTAGTATGGTTAAAATCACTTTCCCAGACGGATCTGTACGTGAGTACGAACAGGGCGTAACTGGTTATCAAATCGCCGAGAGCATTTCGCCGGCTCTCGCCCGTGACGTTGTATCTTGCGGTGTAAATGGCGAAACAGTAGAGCTCAATCGTCCTATCAATGAGGATGCAACGATAGCTCTTTATAAGTTTGACGATGAGGAAGGTAAGCATACCTTCTGGCATACTTCTGCCCACCTCCTTGCTGAGGCGTTGCAGGAACTTTATCCTGGTATACAGTTTGGCTTCGGTCCGGCTATTGAAAATGGCTTCTTCTATGATGTAATGCTGCCAAACTGTCAGGCAATCTCTGAGAATGATTTCCCAAAGATTGAGGAGAAAATGCGTGAGCTCGCTAAGAAGAATGAGCAAGTTGTTCGTCGTGATGTTTCTAAAGCTGATGCTGTTAAGGAGTTTACTGCAGACGGACAGGAATATAAGGTTGAGCACATTGTGCAGGATCTTGAGGATGGTACTATCTCAACATATAGCCAAGGTAGTTTTACCGACCTCTGTCGTGGTCCACACTTGATGTCAACCGGTGCTATTAAGGCTATCAAGATTACGAGTGTTGCCGGTGCTTTCTGGCGTGGAGATGCTAAGCGTGAGCAGATGACACGTATCTATGGTATCTCTTTCCCAAAGAAAAAGATGCTTGATGAGTATCTCGTTATGCTTGAAGAGGCTAAGAAGCGCGACCACCGCAAGATTGGAAAGGAGATGGAACTCTTCATGTTCTCTGATCGTGTAGGTAAGGGCCTGCCTATTTGGTTGCCAAAGGGTACACAGCTTCGTCTGCGTTTGCAGGAGTTATTACGTCGTCTTCTCCGTCCTTACAACTATCAGGAGGTTATCACTCCAGGTATCGGCGGTAAGAATCTTTACGTAACTTCTGGTCACTATGCTCACTATGGTAAGGATTCTTTCCAGCCAATTCACACTCCTGAGGAGGATGAAGAGTATATGCTTAAGCCTATGAACTGTCCTCATCACTGTGAGGTTTATGCTTATAAGCCACGTTCTTACAAAGATCTGCCTTTGCGTATTGCTGAGTTTGGTACGGTCTTCCGCTATGAGAAGAGTGGTGAGTTGCATGGATTGACACGTGTTCGTACGTTTACACAGGATGATGCGCATATCTTTGTTCGCCCAGATCAGGTGAAGGGAGAGTTCGAAAACAATATCGACATTATTCTCAAGGTGTTCAAGACCTTCGGTTTTGATAATTACGAAGCACAGATTTCACTGCGTGATCCTAATGATAAGGAGAAGTATATTGGCTCTGATGAGGTTTGGGAGGAGAGTGAAGCTGCTATTAAGGCTGCCTGTGAGGAGAAAGGTCTCAAGGCTCGTGTAGAACTTGGTGAGGCTGCTTTCTATGGTCTAAGCTCGATTTCATGGTAAAGGATGCTATTGGTCGTCGTTGGCAGCTGGGAACTATCCAGGTTGATTATAACCTTCCGAACCGTTTCAAGCTTGAATATACGGCTGAGGATAATACGAAGAAGACGCCTGTGATGATTCACCGTGCGCCATTTGGCTCTCTCGAGCGCTTCACAGCTGTACTCATTGAGCACACAGCGGGTCACTTCCCACTCTGGTTGACGCCTGATCAGGTGGCTATCCTTCCAATTTCTGAGAAGTATAATGATTATGCTCGCAAGGTAAAGGCTTACTTCGATGCGCATGAAGTCCGTTCAATCATGGATGATCGTAATGAGAAGATTGGTCGTAAGATTCGTGATAATGAGCTGAAGCGTGTTCCTTACATGGTAATTGTTGGTGAGAAAGAGGCTGCTGAAGGTCTTGTTTCTATGCGCCAGCAGGGTGGTGGCGAGCAGGCAACCATGACGATGGAGGAGTTTGCTAAACGCATTAACGATGAAGTGGCTGAACAGCTGAAGACATTGGATTAATTAAAAGTTGATAGTTTTCCCTTCTGCGGTTAACAATGGAGGGTTTGGAATAAGTAAGGAGGATATGCTCAAGACGGTATATCCTCCTTTTTCTGTGGTGTATAGTTTGATGATTTTGCCTGAAAGTTATTTACATCTTGTTTTCTCATTATAGCTTTTTCCTGGCGTTCTTTATACTTTAAAATCGGTTAGATATGAGCTTCTGGGGAAAAAGTATATACCTTTTAGGAAAAAAGTATATACTTTTCAGTCAAAACGATGGTACTTTTCAGTTGAAACGATAGTACTTTTTACTGAAAACGATAGTACTTTTTACTGAAAACGATAGTACTTTTTGGACAAAACGATAGTACTTTTTGCCTAAAACGATAGTACTTTTTGCCTAAAACGATAGTACTTTTTGCTGAAAGCGATAGTGCTTTTTGATAACGTACTGAGTATTAATGAGTTATGAAACGTGGAGAAAAGTTGCTTGTATTTCCCGTATTTGAAGCTGATTGTCCGCGTCTATGATAGGAACGCAGAAATGGGTATCGAAAATAACAATATTCTTTTACATAGGATAGACTGGTGTTTATTCTTAAGAAGGAATAGGAAAAGCAATGGAAAGGGCTTTGTTCCGCCTGTATATCCTTTCTTTTCTGCTATTTTCTTGTAAGCAATCATTATAAATCGTATCTTTGCGGATATTAACACCTAACACCAATTTAAATGAAACAGAACCTTAGAAAAGCAGTGATCGCTGCAAGTATTGCCTGCACTGCACTTACAGTACAGGCGCAGACGTCGAAGGGACGGACTGCACAGATTGTTAGTAACTCGCTTATGAAACAGAGTACATTACCTTTTAATGCTCCTGATTTCAGTCGAATCAAGGAGAATGATTACCTTCCTGCTATTCGTGCTGCTATAGCCGAACAGAGGGCAGAGATAAAGAAGATTACAGATAATAAGCAGAAGCCTACCTTCGTCAATACGATTCTTGCTTACGAGCGGAGTGGGAAGAACCTGGAACGTGTATCAAATATCTATTATGCACTGGTATCTGCTGATAAGACGCCAGCTATAGAGAAGGCTCAAGGGGAGATTGTTCCGCTGATGACCGACTTTGAGAATGAGATAAATTCAATCAGAAGTTCTTCCAGCGTGTGAAATACGTCTACGATCATGAGTATACAAAACTCACGGGCGAAGATAAAAAACTGTTGGAAGTGGTTTACAAGAGCTTCACTCATGCCGGTGCATTGCTTCCAAAAGAGAAGATGGCTCGCATGCAGGAGATCAATAAGGAGCTGGCTAAGCTTCAACAGGAGTTCGGTGATATGCTTCCTAAGGCAGGAAACGAGGCTACTGTATGGGTCAATGACGTAAAAGAACTATCGGGACTGAGTGAAGCTGGCATCGCACAATGCAAGAAAGACGCCGAGAGCCGCGGTGGTAAGGCGCCTTATTGTATCGTAATTACCAATACAACTCAGCAGCCTATCCTTGCAAGTCTTGACAACCGACAGTTGCGTGAGCGTGTTTATAATGCTTCAATCCATCGTACAGATGGCACTGGCGCATACAATACCTTCCCAATCATTGTGAAGATAGCCCGATTGCGCGCAGAGAAGGCACAGCTGATGGGTAAAAAGAACTACGCTTCTTACTCTCTTGAGAATACAATGGCAAAGAACACAGATAATGTTTATGCCTTCCTTCGCCAGCTTATTGCTGCTTATAAACCCAAGGCTGAAGCACAAACAAAGTCAATCGAAGAATATGCACGGAAGACAGAAGGCAATGACTTCCATCTTCAGCCTTACGATCGCTTCTATTATTCGGCAAAGATGAAGAAGGATCAGTATAGCTTCTCGGACGATGAAGTGAAACCTTACTTCAATCTTGACTCTGTTCTTGTGAACGGTATCTTCTATGCTGCCCATCGTGTCTATGGATTGAACTTCCGCGAGCGCAAGGATATCCCAACTATAACAAGGATATGAAGGTGTTTGACGTGCTCGATGCCGATGGAAAGCAGTTAGCCCTCTTCTATTGTGATTACTTCCGTCGCCCGACAAAGCGCGGTGGTGCTTGGATGAGTGCCTTCCTCAAGCAGAGTTTGGACAGAAATCAAAAGCCATTAATATACAATGTCTGTAACTTCGCAAAAGCCCCAGAGGGTCAACCTACGCTTCTGACATGGGACGAAACACAAACAATGTTCCATGAGTTCGGACACGCTCTGCATGGTATGCTCTCTCATTGTAAGTATAATACGTTGAGCGGTACGGCAGTATCTCGTGATTTCGTTGAGATGCCATCACAGTTCAATGAGTCGTTTGCCAGCATTCCGGAAGTATTCAATCACTATGCACGCCATTATAAAACCAATGAACCAATGCCTGATGCCTTGCGGGAGAAGATGCTCGGATCATTGAACTTCCTTTCAGCTTATGCATTGGGTGAGAACCTTGCTGCAACATGCCTTGATATGGCTTGGCATTGCCTTTCATCTTCAGAAGTCCCAACTGCTGAACAAGCTTCTGCTTTGAAAAGAAGGTTTTATCAGAGATAGGACTCCTCGATTCACAGATTCCTCCTCGTTATTCAACCTCTTACTTCAATCATATCTGGGGTGGTGGATATGCTGCTGGATATTATAGTTATCTTTGGAGTGAAGTACTTGCTGTGAATATTGCTGACTATTTTGAAACTCATGGTGCACTGACACGTAAAGTGGGTGATGACTTCCGCCAAAAGATTCTCTCACGTGGAAATACCCGCGACCTTATGGAGATCTTCTCAGACTTTACCGGTCTTAAGGCTCCTGATACAAAGGCTTTATTGAAGGCTAGAGGTATGTAAAGAAATCCCTCTCCCACATTCTCCCTAAAGAGAAGGGTGGGGGAGGTGTTTCTTTTTAGAAGAACTGAAAGGATTATGACGAGAATAAATCTAAAAAGAGTACTTTTTTGGCTGAGTCTGGTATTATTATCAACTCTAACTGCTCATTCCCAGACCTTGTGTGTTATTGACGGTACACCCATTCCTGATTCCCTCCTGCACGTCACCATCGACGAGATGCGCACGGATTCGGCTAAACAGATTGTGGCAAAAAGACTGGGCTTTATTCCATCTCAAGCCATTGAGTCTATACAGATATTCTCGGCTGAAGAGCAGATAGAACAAGGTAAGTATATCATATTTTGTAAGACACCCAAAGATATTATCTTCATACGAACTAACTCCCTTGCAGAACTACAATGGGTAATAAACGGAAAACTAAGGAAACCACGAAAGAAGCTGACTATCATTGATTACAAACTCTCACCCCAACGTATAACGGAGGCTTTGCCAAGGGGTATCAAACCCACCGACATCCTCACTGCCGACATCCTTACTTATATAAACGATCCACGACTGGAAAAACATCCAACCATAGTGATTAAGACAAAAACTTCTAATCGCCTTCTAAACCAACGGTCACAGCCCGAAGGAAAGTAGATAGACTTCCTAAGGAATAGAAATAAACCAGTATCTGAAAATGAACAAACAAACACCATACAGCAAAGAAAACGAGTATAAGAACAATAGCGAACCCTCAGCAAATAGGACTCTCCCCATTTCGGGGGAGCCGGAGGGGGCTAACGCTTCCTTCATCTCCCACTCGCTTTCCCTTCCCCTCCAAAGTGTATCGGCAGTTCTCACCTTACTAAACGAGGGCTGTACGATTCCTTTCATATCACGTTATCGAAAAGAGCGAACGGGGAATCTTGACGAAGTTCAGATTACCAATATTAGCGACCTTTACAACCGTCTGAAAGAACTCGGTAAGCGCAAGGAAACCATCCTCAAGACCATCCGAGAGCAAGAGAAACTCACAGCGGAGTTAGAAGCGAAGATCTGGTCTTGTATGGATTCCACAGAACTAGAGGATATCTACCTTCCTTATAAACCTAAGCGACGCACACGAGCACAGATTGCACGTGAGCAGGGATTAGAGCCGTTGGCGTTGGCGATAATGAGAGAAGCCTCCCCCCAACCCCTCCGAAAGGAGGGGAGAAGCGCCACCCGAGCTCCCCGAAGGGGGAGGAGTGCCTATGCGCACACGAGAGGATAAGGGCACTTTAAATCTTCCCCAACACTTCAGCAAAGTATTTGCGAATTTGTCTCTCCCCCCTTCGGGGGAGTCGGAGGGGGGCTTTGGATATCATTGCCGAGATTGTTTCCGAGAACCAGCAAGCACGCAATACTGTCCGCACAGCTTATCAGCGTGGGGCTATCATCACGTCGAAGGTCATCAAGAAGATGAGGGATACCGATGAGGCACAGAAGTTCTCTGATTACTTTGACTTCTCTGAACCTCTCCGGAGATGCAATAGCCACAGACTACTCGCTATGCGTCGTGGTGAGGCACAGGGTATCCTGCGTGTGAGCATCTCAATTGACAGTGGGGAGTGTGTCACACGCCTCACTCGTCAGTTTGTACGTGGACACGGAGTCTGTCAAACTCTCGTCAACCAAGCTGTTGAAGACTCCTTCAAACGTCTTATCAATCCTAGCATTGAGAAAGAGTTTGCTACATTGAGCAAGGAACGTGCCGATGATGAAGCTATCAAGGTCTTTACCGAAAATCTTCGTCAGCTTCTCCTCTCTGCACCACTTGGCCAGAAACGTGTTCTCGCTCTCGATCCCGGTTTCGCCAACGGATGTAAGATAGCTTGCCTTGACGCACAAGGTAATCTTCTGCACCATGAGATTATATATCCTCATCCACCACGCAATCAGGTAAGACAAGCCACGGAAGCCCTCCGGAGGATGATACGCACATATAAGATTGAGGCTATCGCCATTGGTAATGGTACGGCAAGCAGAGAGTCTGAAACTTTCATTAGTAATATTCTCCAAAACTCGGCAAATAACTTTGGAAACATCTTAAAATATGTGGTAAGTGAGGATGGAGCTTCCATCTATTCCGCCTCTCCAGTGGCACGTGAGGAGTTTCCCGATGAAGATGTAACTACACGTGGAGCTGTATCCATTGGCAGACGATTGATGGACCCGCTCGCCGAACTTGTGAAGATTGATCCGAAGAGCATCGGTGTTGGACAATATCAGCATGATGTTGACCAGTCAAAGCTTAAGCATTCACTCGACCAGACGGTGATGAGTTGTGTCAATCAGGTGGGAGTCAACCTCAACACGGCTTCTCTCCACCTGCTCACCTACGTCAGCGGACTCGGTCCAGCCCTTGCCAGAAACATCATTGAGTACCGACGTGAGCATGGTGCCTTCACCTCACGTGCCCAGCTCAAGAAGGTGAAGCGTCTGGGTGATACTGCCTACCAGCAGTGCGCAGGCTTCCTCCGTATTCCTAATGCCAAGAACCCACTCGATAACTCTGCCGTTCATCCTGAGAGCTATCACATCGTTGAGCAGATGGCGAAGGATTTGAAATGTACGATAAAGGATCTCATTGGCAATCAGTCGCTATTAGCTCAGATTGATATTCAACGGTATAAAAGCATCACCACTCAACCCCCTCTCCGAAGGGAGAGGGGAAGTGAAGCCCCCTCCAGCTCCCTCGAAGGGGGGAGAGGAGCCCCACCCAACCTCCCCGAACCAACGGTCACTGACCGAAGGGAAGTAAAGGGAGGAGTGCCTATGCGCACACGAGAGGATAAGGGCACTTTAAATCTTCCCCAACACCTCCGCAAAGTATCTGCAAGTCTGTCTCCTCCCCCTTCGGGGAGGTCGGGTGGGGCTCCTACCCTCCGCGACATCCTCACCGAGCTTGAGAAGCCAGGGCGTGACCCACGTGGAGAGGTTGAAGTCTTCGAATTCGACAAGAATATCCACACCCTCAACGACCTTATCGTGGGTATGGAACTCCCTGGTATCGTGACGAACATCACCAACTTCGGAGCCTTCGTCGACATCGGTGTTCATCAAGACGGACTCGTCCACATCTCACAGCTCTCCGACCGCTTCGTCACCGACCCCACACAAGTCATCCGCCTTCATAAGCACGTCCGTGTCCGTGTCGTCGAAGTCGATATGCACCGCAAACGTATCGGGTTGAGTATGAAGAATATCAAACAATAAAATATATGAATCAGACAAAGAAAATCCTTACCTACTTAGGTTGTATCGCGTTTACCGTCTTGGGCCTATGGCTCCTTACCGTAGAAGACCCCACCACAAGTTATCCACTATGGACAATAAGAGTTGCTGGCATCCTCTCCATCATCTTCTTTGGTGGTGGCGGTTTGTTTATGGCTTATAAAAAGGTAAAACTTCTCATAAACCATAAGAAAGATATAGAATTTACCGATAGAGGTATCTCTATCTGCGGAGCTGAGGAAATATTATGGAATGAGATAACCGACTTCTCCCTAATACGTTTAAAGGCAACAGGTTGATAACCATTCAGATGAAAGACCCTGAAAAGGTTATCGCAAACGAATCTTCATGGATAAAACGCAAGACTATGGAGTATAACCTCAAGACTATCAACGCCATTTACTCCTTTCCTGCCTATATGATGGATGGGCGAGCTGAAGAAGTACTTACGCTGTGCAAGCTGAACTTGGCAAAACATAAATAATATAACAAATAACCCTATTCAAGCTCTCCTCCCTTTGGGAGGAGTTGGAGGTGGGTATTGGAGGAGAATACTCTCTTCTCCCTTTAAAATAATCAATAAAACCTATGGGAATGCTTTTTGTTCTTATTTTCTGGGCAATCGTTTTTGTAGTTCTATCCCTTATATTAGGACTGATAACGTTACCTTTCTCTTACTTCCTTTGCAAAAGGCAAAGGAAGAGAAAGATGGTTCTATCATTCCTCACACCAGGAGTATTTATCGGGATATACGCTGTAAGTAGTTTTGTGTGTATGATTATCATTGCTATCATTCTTGGTTCTGACATTGGTATCGGTGATAGCTGGTCTATCCCACTAAAGAATGGTTATGAACTTACCTCCGTTGATACACCCGAGTATGCTAACATCAATAGTAGAAACGATCCGTTGAAAGAAAACCTCATTGATGAGATTACACATATACAAGTGGTTGGAGACTCTGTCATAGGAAAAGAGGCTGATGGAAACTACTTCATCTTCAACCTAAAAAATGGTGACAAGGAAGATAACCTAAGCTATCAAAATCTCACAATAAAAATGAAATCAAGATCCATTACACTCGTTAATAATGATACCTACTATTGGGAACAACGCAAAGTACCCTATATAATTGCGGGCATCTTTTGCCTTCTTATAACCATTTTAGCAATAAAAACTTTTTGGCGAATAGCTCTAATTTACTAAGCTTTTATTTCACATATGTAACTTACCATTATTCCAACCAATACCCTAAGATACATCAAAAACTACACAAAACATATCTATCAAGCCCTTCTCCCTTTGTAAGGGGCTAAAGGTGAGTATATTAGCTATGCATGACATTATTGGAGGCTTTATAGGCTTAACATTGGTTCATATAGGTGCTGCACTTCGCTTCGTCTATCATCGCTTTATTATCAGAGATAATTATAGTTATCATTCCCTGATAACTGAATCACCAGTATTTGATTGCTCCAAAGAACCATATAAGGAACAATTCAAGAAATGGAAACAGAGGCAAACTCAACGTAATCAAGCATACGATATAGAACTGAATGAGGACCAACAACAAATACTCGAAATGTTTCTCAAAGAAGGTAGAAGTAAGAAAAAGATAATACGAGGTATGATTGAAACTGGTGAATTGAAGCTAATAGATGTTGATATTTACCCACGTAATCCTGAATACTTCTCCAATCGTGTCCTTGATGGTATCATAGGTTTATGTTTTCTTATTATATTAGTCTTCATTAGTTGTTACATTTAAATCAGAAGAATATGAGTGAGAACCTATTATTTTAAGCTTCTTTCTATATTATCATTGGGTAATCTCGATCTGCGTAGCCTTATATTTTCCTTTTGGAATCCTATCTATCACCGCCTCTTTATATCCAGTAGGTAGAAGTCCACCTGGAAGCCATAGCGCATTCGCTCCGATTTCGTTACCCGACGGCATCCTCAACCTGAGTTTCTTGGCTTGGGGATGTCAATCCTTACTAATACCCGATGTTTCCACGCACCCGCAGGGATTCCCAATTCATGTTCGATACGCGACAAGTCGCCATGACTTCTCATCAATACGCTATCCATCTCCGATTTCATCATGATAAACTGACTATTATCAGCCTTTCCGATGGAGTCGCCATGATGCCGTTCTAACAATTCTTTTGAAACAATACATGATGCGCCTGCCTTAAAATTCTTCAGATGCCGCCTTATATATCTTCGTCTCAAATAGGTTTCGGGTGCTGGTCGTTTACCTTTAGGAATACTCAGTATGACTTTTCTCGACATTCCCTTGCGAAAGTATTTATCAATAAGGCTTATAGTATCAGCATAATAAGAAGCTTTTATCTGCTTATCAACCTTTTGCCCAAAATTATCTGATAGCAAAGAATCGCACACCCTCAGACACTTCGTGGTGTCATTTATCGGTGCATATTGTGCATGTACAGCTTGCCCTATTCCCACAAAAAACAGTAGAATTGGCAAAATGCACCTGAACAGCCTTTTATTATTCATGCTTACACAATTAATTTTAATTCTACAAGTTGGTATCATTACTTACCTTTTTGCATATACTCCTGCAAATTTAATGGATTATTCTGGTAATACAAAAGATAAAAAGACAAGAAAGTCATCAATAATTGGCTTTACCTCACGCTCTCTCCACTTGGGGGCACTGTGAGATATCCCTATGGGATAGGGGGGGCTTTCATTCATTCCTAAAAATGTTTCGCCACTTATTCTCTATTGTAGAGTAGTAGAGTGAGGTAAAGGTGGCTGCTAAAAAAAGCTGCCACCCTTTCAGGCAACAGCTTCCATTCCGTTATAACGAGTGCCCACGTTCGTGAGCGTCATTAATTTACTTTACCTTGTCAACAATAGCCTTGAAAGCTTCCTGATTGTTAACAGCGAGGTCAGCGAGCACCTTACGGTTGATCTCGATACCAGCTTTGTGCAACGCACCCATCAACTGGCTGTAGCTCATATCATAAAGACGAGCAGCAGCGTTGATACGCTGAATCCACAATGCGCGGAAGTTACGCTTCTTGTTACGGCGGTCACGATAAGCATAAGTCAAACCCTTCTCATAGGTATTCTTTGCTACCGTCCAAACATTTACGGGCACCATAGTAACCCTTAGTCTGCTTCAGAATTCTTGTTCTCTTTGCTTTTGAAGCAACATGATTGACTGATCTTGGCATAGTTTTTCTTTCCTTTTAATTTGTTTGACTAATGAATTAACGGAGATTGAGCAAGTCGCGTACCTGCTTCAAGTTTGTACCATCCACGAGCGTCTGGTGAACAAGATTTCTCTTCTGTTTCTTTGTCTTCTTAGTCAGAATGTGACTGTGGTAAGCGTGATGACGTTTGATCTTACCAGTACCGGTGAACGTGAATCTCTTCTTTGCGCCGGAATTTGTCTTCTGTTTTGGCATTTTTGTAAAATTTAAAATTGTTATTTATATTCATCTGTGGCAACGTATATACCAGGACGTTACGCACAGGTTGCCCATATTGTGTCCTTTCAGACAATCAATGGACGTTAGTCAATATTCAACTTCTTTAATGCATCAGCACCATTCTTAGCATTAGCAAACAAGCCACCGTCAGACTTTGTTTCTTCTGCTGCAGCATCAGCGGCTACTTTTGCGCCAGCCTCAGCCTCTTCTCGATCACGCTTCTGCTGACTTTTCTTTGCAACGCCAGCCTTTTTTGGTGCAAGATAGAGGAACATCTTTTTCCCTTCAAGCTTTGGTAGTTGTTCAACCTTAGCAAGCTCTTCGAGGTCGTTGGCAAAACGAAGTAATAATACTTCTCCCTGTTCTTTGAAGAGGATAGAACGACCGCGGAAGAATACGTATGCACGAACCTTATTGCCAGCATTAAGGAATTCCTGAGCATGTTTGAGCTTGAAATTGTAGTCGTGTTCATCAGTCTGAGGCCCAAAGCGAATCTCCTTCACTTCTTGCTTCACCTGCTTCTGTTTCATCTCCTTTTGATGCTTCTTTTGCTGGTAGAGGAATTTAGAATAGTCGATGATACGACAAACTGGTGGTTGTGCATTCGGAGAAATCTCCACAAGATCAACTCCTTCTTGATGGGCTAAGTCCAACGCCTTACGTGTAGGCATCACCTCTGCTCCATTGTCACTTACCACTCGAACTTCCCGAACGCGAATTTGCTCATTCACGCGGTACTTCATTTTCATTTTGTCATTCTTCATTCAACTATTTTAATTGTCTAATTTTGCCAAACGGGTGCAAAGTTACTATTTTTCAAGTGATTAACCAAACATTTCGTGTATTTTTTTATAATATAATGACATGCTCTTTTAGTAGCTTTATCGATGATTAAATTAATATAGTCTCTGATAGTTTAGCAGGCATTTATATGCTTGAATTTTGAGTTTAGATCTTTTTCGTTAAAGTTTGTTATGGTTATAGTAGGTAAAGAGGCAAGGCAACTTTAAAGAAAGTTGCCTTGCCTCTTTAGTGTGTAGTTTCTTTAAGATATCTTCTACAATGTCTCTAACTCTTTTAGTGAGTGTATCGTTGCTTTAGGGTCAGCTGCTTTGAAAACATAACTACCACTTACCAGAATATTTACTCCTGCTTTGACAAGTCTTGGAGCTGTATCTGCCTGTACACCTCCATCAACTTCGATGAGTGCTTTACTATTTTCTCTATTGATCAGCTGCCGTAGCCGTTCAACCTTTTTAATTGTACTTTCAATAAACTTCTGTCCTCCAAATCCAGGATTAACGCTCATTAATTGTACGATATCAATGTCGCCTATTATATTTTCAAGCACATTAACCGGGGTTGATGGGTTTAGGGTTACTCCAGCTTTCATCCCTGCACTGCGAATAGCTTGTAATGTACGATGAAGATGAATACATGCTTCGTAGTGTACATTCATGATTGCTGCACCAGAATCAGCTGTCTGTTGGATATAATTCTCTGGGTGCACAATCATGAAGTGTACATCCATAGGTTTTTTGCATACTTTTCCTACAGCGTTTAGGATAGGGAATCCAAATGAAATGTTCGGTACGAAGACACCGTCCATAACATCCATATGAAGCCAGTCTGCTTCGCTTTCATTAATCATTTCAATCTCTTTGTCTAGGTGTAGGAAGTTTGCAGAGAGTAGGGAAGGGGATATTATTGTTTTCATATTTTAATTTAAGCAAAACGATTCTACCTTCCCGTTTATTTTTATAGCACGGTAAGTATAAGCTATCTGCCGAATGATATTTAGAGTTTTCTCAGACGGCTTCAATTCTTCTGAAGTAAATAATTTGACCATAAGCTCCATGTTAATGTTAATTTGAGGGTTTATATGTCTTTTAACGTATTGGTAACATATATTATTATATTTTCTTAGAATATTATTTTTTCAGTATCTTTGCATCATGAAAGTAATCTGATAGATGATAAAGTTATGATAATAAAGGTTTGTGGTATGCGTGATGCTGTGAATATCCAGAAGGTTTCACAGTTAGGAGTTGATTGGGTTGGATTAAATTTCTGTCCAGGTAGTCCGCAATATGTGCGTCAGATCTCCTCTAATGCAGGGATTATTCCTGATTATGGTAGTCTTGATAATGTATATACAAAGGATAACACTTCACAAATATCGCATCAAAAGCCGTTGTTATGTGGTATCTTCGCAGATGATATGCCTCAGAATATCGTGACACGTGTAGTTAATTTCCATTTAGATATCGTACAGTTGGATGGTGAAGAGAGCCCTGTAATGATAGATAATCTTCGAAAAACTTTAGATCCCGATATCCATGCAGGAATAAAGATTATGAAGTCCTTCACAGTTTCTTCCCAAGATGATTTGAAGATATGTAAGGAGTATGTGGGACATGCTGATTACTTTCTTTTCAAGCTGGAGACCCTGTTTGATAAATCTTTATTCAGTGAATATAAGGAGGATGTACCCTTTTTGCTTTCTGACAATGCGATTGCAACTGAAGCAGAAAGCATTAAGTCTTTATCTTGTCCACAGTTTCTTGGTGTTAGCATTGATTGTGGTTTTGATACAGAGTCAGGCTTAAAGGATGTTGAGTCTTTAAAGCGTTTCTTAGAGAAACTACATTAATAGGTAAGGATAAGAATGATTTTAAAGAATAAATGTGTCCTCATAGATAACTATGACTCATTCACTTATAATTTGGTGCATCTTCTGAAGGAACTGGGAGCGGAAGTCACAGTTCTTCACAATGACCAGTTTACACTTGATGAGATAGAAGAGTATGACAAAATCATTTTAAGCCCAGGTCCCGGCTTACCTTCTGATGCAGGCTTACTATTAGATGTTATTCGTTATTATGCGGGGAAGAAACCGATCTTGGGTGTTTGCTTGGGACATCAAGCTATTGCTGAAGTGTTTGGTGGACAGTTGGAAAACCTTTCTGATGTTTTTCATGGTATTGCTACCGAAGGGATACAACTCGTTCCGACACCCTTGTTTACAGGTTTACCAGACTCTTTTCCTGTGGGAAGATATCACAGTTGGGTTGTGTCCAAGGAGTCTTTCCCTTCCTGTCTTGAGATAATAGTTGAGAATCGAGACGGCTTAATAATGGCTCTTCGTCATCGTACTTATAATATATATGGTATACAATTCCACCCAGAGAGTATATTAACTCCTGATGGAAAAAAGATTCTGTTAAACTGGTTAAAGCTTTGAGGTATATAAAAGACATTGAGAGGAGAGGGCTTATCAGTTAGATTATGTAGTCTTCTCAAACAAAATTCATTACTTTGCAAACACTATGGCTGAAGCTACACGATACGCAGATGAGATTGTTGATGACGGATTCCCTTGGTATGCTATCCGTCTCTTCACTACCCGGCAAGGTGAGGTGAAGAGTTATTTCGAAGAGCAGGGGTTCGAGTGCTTTATCCCTATGCAATATGTTGAGGCAGAGGGGCATGACGGTAGGACTCATCGTACCTTACGACCTGTTGTTAATAATCTTATATTTGTTAAGCAGTCGGACGAAGAAACAACCTTCCGGCGTGTTGTTCAGCAAGCCGATTATAAGATTAGTGTTCTTCGAAAGGCTAAAGATTCCCGGGAATATAGCCTTATCCCTCATCGTCAGATGTATGAATTTCGGTTGATGTGTAACCCTGAGGTCACCATGAGAAAGTTCTTGTCAATAGAGCAGGCGCAACTGAAAGCTGGGGAAGAGGTTTATGTGAAGTTTGGTCCATTTAAAGGATTATCCGGCCGTTTGGTTCGTTCGAGTAAGAAGTATTATCTCCTTAAAGAGGTCCCAGGCCTGGGTATTATGCTGAAAGTCTCTCGTTGGTGTTGTGTCCCTATTGAAAAGAAAGAATGATAATTGCCTAAAGTCATCAGAAACATTTCATCCTTTGGGAATATGTTTACGAGCTGTTTGTAAAGCTTAAGAGCTTTTAGCGGAATGGTTTATTGTTTTTTCGTGGTTTATTAAACACTCGTTGAGTAAGGCTAGACTTCTTCTCCAAAAATATTTTTGTTTGTTGTGTTCTTAAGTACCTGATGTTGGAAGATAAGAAAATAGCAACTGGTGCCTTCATTCTCTTGGAGTTTTAACTATACAGAGAGATGTGGAAGCACCAGTTGCTATTATTTTCTGTTTAAAATTCGCTTGTAAAGTGGAAACGAATGTGCTCAAAGTCTTGTTGTGCCATACTTAGAACATAACTTGAATCAGCAAGGAATACGTCACGTCCTTCGTTATCTTTTGCCATGTACTGGTATTTGCGCTTCTTGAAATTCTCTAATTCAGCCTCATCATCGGCTTCAATCCAGCAAGCTTTATAGAGGTGTACTGGCTCCCAACGACATTTAGCATTGTATTCATGCTCCAGTCGATACTGTATAACCTCAAACTGAAGCTGTCCAACGGTTCCAACGATACGGCGATTATTGAATTGATTGACAAATGACTGTGCCACACCTTCGTTCATTAACTGCTCAATACCCTTGAGGAACTGTTTAGACTTCATTGGGTCATCGTTCTCAATATACTTGAAAAGCTCTGGCGAGAAACTTGGCAGACCACGGAAATGAATTTTCTCACCTTCAGTGAGTGTATCACCGATCTTGAATACTCCACCGCTATCTGGTAGACCTACGATGTCCCCAGGGTAAGCCTCTTCAACGGTACTCTTGCGTTGAGCCATAAACTGAGTAGGAGAGGAGAAACGCATGGTCTTGTCATTACGCACGTGAAGATAAGGCTGGTTACGTTGGAATTTTCCTGAACATACTTTGCAGAAAGCAATACAACTGCGGTGGTTCGGGTCAATATTAGCTGTGATTTTGAAGATAAATCCGGTGAACTTTGGTTCTGTTGGGTCAACAATCCTTTCTTCAGCCTTGGTTGGGCGTGGACTAGGAGCAATCTCAACGAAACAGTTTAACAATTCTTGTACTCCGAAATTGTTCAGTGCTGAACCAAAGAATACTGGTGCAACCTCTGCATGGCGATAGGTTTCAACATCAAATTCAGGATATACTCCATTGACAAGTTCAAGATCATTGCGCAGATGTTCAGCAAAGTCAGCTCCAACATGTTCGTCTAACTCATTAGAGTTGATGTCAACTTCCACCTTTTCCGTCACACGTTGTTTGTTTGGAGTGAAAAGGTTCAGTTGTTGTTCGTAAATGTTGTATACACCTTTGAATCTCTGTCCTTGCCCAATAGGCCAAGACAATGGGCGTACCTTGATTTCAGTTCTTCTTCCAACTCATCCAGAACATCAAACGGATCACGGCCTTCACGGTCCATCTTGTTGATAAAGATGATTACAGGAGTATTGCGCATACGGCAGACTTCCATCAGTTTGCGTGTCTGCGCCTCTACACCTTTGGCTGAATCGACGACAATAATAGCGGAGTCAACTGCTGTCAGCGTGCGGTAAGTGTCTTCGGCAAAGTCTTGGTGACCAGGAGTATCGAGGATATTTACCTTGTAGTCCTTATAATCGAACTCCATCACAGATGTTGACACAGAGATTCCACGTTGTTTCTCTATATCCATCCAGTCTGATGTAGCCGTTTTGCGTATTTTGTTGCTTTTCACTGCACCCGCAACCTGTATCTGTCCACCGAAGAGGAGGAACTTCTCTGTCAGTGTTGTCTTACCAGCATCAGGGTGAGATATAATGGCGAACGTTCGCCTGCGTTCTATTTCGTTCATTTATTTTGTGTGTTATTTATCTTGTTCCTGTAGGTTCTTCATGCACTTTTTCAATGAATCTACCCAATAAGGAATCTTTATCCCGAAGGTCTCCTTTATCTTAGTCTTGTCAAGAACAGAGTATGCTGGACGCTTTACTGGTGAAGGAAACTCGTTACTGTGACAAGGTTGAATGTCACAAGTAGTATTGCCAGCCAGTTCGGCAATCTTTATTGTAAATCATACCAGCTGCAGACACCTTCGTTGGAGAAATGATAAATGCCGGTCTTGCCTTCATACTGGCGTTCTTCGATGATTGTAAAGATGGTTTCAGCAAGATCCCCTGCGTAAGTCGGTGTACCACACTGGTCAAATACGACCTTTAGTTGGGGCTTGGTAGCAGTAAGATTCATCATTGTCTTAACAAAGTTATGGCCGAATTCACTGTAAAGCCAAGCAGTACGGAGTATAATGTGGTTAACACCTGTTGCCTGAATTTTCTCTTCTCCGTGTAATTTTGTTAAACCATAAACCCCTGTTGGTGTACCTTTCATATCTTCCTTGCAAGGTGTATTGTATGGATCACCCCCAAAAACATAGTCCGTGCTGATATGTACGAGTAGTCCGTCAACCTCTTTCATTACTTTTGCAAGATTCTCAGGAGCAACAGCATTGAGTGTTTCAACGATGTTTCCAGCAGTCTCTGCTTTGTCGACATTGGTCCATGCTGCACAGTTGATGATACATCTAACATCATTTTCCTGTACCATGTTGCGAATATCTTCTATATTCGTGATATCTAATTTTGTATATCCATCACAAACATCTGTGAAGATATAATGGTCTTTGCTGTTTTTGGAAACAAGTTGCATCTCATTGCCAAGTTGACCGTTTGCTCCTGTTACTAATATGTTCATCCTTTCTTCTTTTAAGTTTGTTTCTGTTAATTATCACCAAAGTCCAAACCTTCTGTCTTGTCTTTGATATAATAGTCGGATAGCATTCCGATGAAGGTGGTGATTTCTTTTAATGCTCTTGCAGTCTCAGGAGTAATCTCTTTCTTCTGTAGGCGGAGCATCATTACACCATATAAGAAATCAAAGCAAGTTTCTATTTCACTTTCTCCTAATTGTGAAGCAACACCTTTCAGACGTTCATCATTGGTTCTTGCCATCTTGTCTGCCGTCCGCTTAGCCTTTCCTCGTAGCTCAACAATGAAAGGTAAAACGCGATAATATTCAGCGGAGTAGAAAGGGAACTTAGAAGACTGTAGCAACTCTGCGTGCAACTCTGTCAGATCTTGCATCAAGACTTTATTAATCTGAAGATGTCCTCCATCTCTACATCCTTCTTGATTCATCATTCGGACTAAATCTCCAAACCAATCTTCTTCTTCCTCTTTCTGTTCATCGGTATATTGAAACTGGTCAATATATTCTTTGCGGATTCTGGTTAGTGAACAGCCGTATGCGCGGATTGTATCCTCAATCTGCCACATATATAATAAATATTCAGCTATACTCTTCTTTCTGAGCTCCTTTGCAACAAACATAAATTAACTCTTGTTATTTACTCTTTATTTCATAAAGCCATCTACTGTTGGCAAATGATAAAGATTGAAAATAGTGCCTAAAAGTACGATGATGGAAAACAATATTACAACAGACCCTATTACCTTATTTATTATAAGGACACCATTAACATCAAACTTACCTCTGATTTTGTCTACTAACCATGTCAGACCGTACCACCAAAGCAATGCTCCAGCTGGGATACATGCAAAGCCAACAATCATTTCAAAAGGACGATCAGGCTGTACAAGTGCAAACTGTGCAAAGGTTGCCATGAATAAAAAGATAATCAGAGGATTAGAGATAGTGACTAAGAAAGCTGTCAGACCGTTATGGAAGATTGATCCTTTTGTGTTACTGCTTTGATGCATCTTCTTCATAGGGTTCGATTTAAAACAATAGATACCGAATAAAAGAAGAAGGACACTACCAGAAATCTGGAGGATAAGCTGATAAGTAGGGTTTTGCAACGGTTTCATAATAAAGCTCATACCCAATCCCACAATGAGTGCGTAGATAGTGTCGCTAATAGCCGCACCAATACCTGTGACAAAGCCATACCAACGTCCTTTGTTCAGGGTACGTTGAATGCATAATATACCCACTGGACCCATCGGGGCAGAAGAGATTATACCTATTAATAAACCCTTAAAAATGAAATCCAGTATATCTATTTGTATAGGGAATTGCATACCTGTTATTTTGGGTGCAAAATTGCAAAAATTATATGAGATAAACAAATTTAGCTAAACAAAACTTTGTGGTATTCCACTTTTTTCATAACTTTGCCAATCAAAAAGTTAAACTAAAAACTTATAAAGTCATGGACGTAGTAGAAGATTTGAAGCCAGTTCTAACAGGTTTGGAAAAGCCATTTGTGATTGGTTTGGATTTAGGAGGTACCAATTCCGTTTTTGGAATAGTAGATCAGCGTGGACAGGTTCTTGCCACCAACTCTATAAAGACGCAAACCTATAAAACTGTAGACGATTTTGTAGATGCAGGCGTGGAGGCTTTGAAGCCTATCGTGGCAAAGGTTGGCGGTATTAGCCAGATTCGTGCTATGGGTATCGGAGCTCCTAATGGTAATTTCTATCGTGGTACGATAGAGTTTGCACCTAACTTGGCTTGGGGTCACGACGGGGTTGTGCCATTGGCAGATATGTTCTCTAAGAAGCTGAATATTCCTGTAGGTCTTACCAACGATGCAAATGCTGCAGCGGTGGGTGAAATGCAGTATGGTGTGGCGCGTGGTATGAAGGATTTCATCATGATAACCCTTGGTACAGGTGTCGGTTCTGGTATTGTTATCAATGGTCAGATGGTTTATGGCTCAGATGGTTTTGCTGGTGAGTTAGGTCACGTTACAATGGTTCGTGGAAAAGATGGACGTAGTTGTGGTTGCGGACGTACTGGTTGTTTGGAGGCATATTGCTCAGCAACAGGTGTGGCTCGTTCTGCCCGTGAGTTCCTGAAAGAGTCTGATGAACCTTCTTTGTTACGTGATATGAAGCCTGAGAAGATTACTTCTTTGGATGTTTCTATTGCAGCTGGACGTGGTGATAAGTTGGCTAAGCGTGTATATGAGTTTACTGGTGAAATGCTGGGTAAAGCTTGTGCTGACTTCGCTGCATTCTCTTCACCAGAGGCATTTATCTTCTTTGGTGGATTGACTAAGGCTGGTGATTTGTTAATGGAACCTATCATACGTTCTTACAAGGAGAATGCTTTGGAGATCTTTAAGGACAAGCCAAAGTTCTTGGTAAGTTCGCTTGATGATGCTGCTGCTGCTGTTCTTGGAGCATCAGCTATAGGCTGGGAACTATAAAGACAAAGTTTTTAAGGCTTCGACAGAGATGCTTGCTTGTGTTATGGTATTTGCGAGCATACTCTCATGAAAAGCTTAAAACTTATAATATGGGGCTGACGGTTTTCCGCAGCCCTTTTTGTTTGTTTTGTTTTGTGTTCTCGTTTTTTTACTCTATCTTTGCGTTTCAGAATAACGTAAATAGAATTTCTATTAAAAAACAAAGATGAAACAGGAAGACGATATCAAGAAGGCAATTGAGGTGATGAGAGAAGGAGGAATAATTCTTTATCCTACAGACACGGTGTGGGGGATAGGTTGTGATGCAACAAATCCTGATGCTGTCGCAAAGGTGTATGCTCTAAAGCGTCGTGATGACTCAAAGGCGCTTATTTGTTTAGTTGATTCTGATAATCGTCTTCAGCGTTATGTACGTCATGTCCCTGATGTGGCTTGGCAGTTAATAGATGCTGTTGAGAAACCGACGACATTGATTCTTGATGGTGCTGTAAATCTTGCTCCAAATCTGATAGCTGAAGACGGTTCTATCGGTATGCGTATTACGAAGGAGCCTTTTTCTCATGAACTTTGTTATCGTTTCCAGAAGGCTATTGTGAGTACTTCTGCCAATATCAGTGGTGAACCAGCAGCACAGAATTACTGTGATATTTCTCAAGAGATCCTTGATGGCGTGGACTATGTTTGTATGTCACGACGTCAGGAACATAAACCACATACCCCGTCAAGTATTATAAGACTGGGCGTTGATGGTGAGGTGAAGATTATCAGAAAGTAGAAGTAACGACGCAGATGACTGGATCAACAAATGTGAGCTTTGTATCTCGGTTAGACGCATGGCGACAACGACATGTATCTGATCGGGAACTTGTTTTGGTGTTGGCATTTATGGTAGGTTTCCTTGCCTCACTGGCAGCATATGTTCTACACGTTATCATTCATGAGATAAAGGAACTTATCACATCAGGTTTCCAAGTAACTACCATCAACTGGTTGTATCTTCTTTATCCAGTTATCGGTATTTGGCTGACAAGTTTGTTCGTTAAATATGTAGTGCGTGATAATATATCGCATGGCATTACCCGTGTTCTTTATGCGATATCTACAAAACAGTCACGATTGAAAGGGCATAATACTTGGTCTTCAATCGTTGCTTCTGCCATAACAATTGGTTTGGTGGGTCAGTCGGTGCAGAGGCTCCTATTGTCTTGACGGGCTCTGCTATAGGTAGTAACTTGGGTAAGATATTCCATTTAGATAACCGTACACTGATGTTGCTTGTTGGTTGTGGTGCCACAGCTGCAGTGTCGGGTATCTTTAAGGCACCAATAGCAGGTCTTGTTTTCACTCTTGAGATTCTGATGGTCGATCTGACAATGGCTTCTCTCTTGCCAATTCTTTTGTCCTCTGTTACGGCAACGTGTTTCTCATACTTCTTTACGGGTGGCTCAGCAATGTATGATTTCAAGATGGACTATTTGTGGAGTCTTGAACGTGTGCCGCCGACAATTCTGTTGGGTATTGGGTGTGGTTTCTTGTCTTTGTACTTCATGCGACTGATGTCATGGTGTGAAAATGGTTATGGAAGGCTCTCTAAATATCCTTATTTAAAGTTACTTACCGGTGGAGTCGTGTTGTCTTCACTCATTTTCCTTTTTCCTTCGCTCTATGGAGAAGGATATGATAGCTTAGGACTTTTTATTGAGGGGAAGACATTGACCGATTGGATGCAGGTGATGAGCGGGTCTATGTTTGCCGGTCAGACTAAGTATCTAGTACTCTATGTAGGGCTTGTCATGATGACAAAGGTATTTGCTACTAGTGCGACAAATGGTGCTGGTGGTTGTGGTGGAACCTTTGCACCATCTTTGTTTATTGGAGGATTTGGAGGTTTTTTCTTTGCCCGACTTTGGAATATAGAACAGTTGGGTGTCTATATTCCAGAGAAAAACTTCACTCTTTATGGAATGGCTGCCGTGATGGCTGCCGTGATGCATGCCCCACTGACGGGTATATTCTTGATAGCTGAGTTGACAGGTGGTTATCAACTCTTTATTCCTCTTATTATTGTTACGATAAGTTCTTATCTGACCATCAATATCTTTGAGCATCATAGTATCTATGCAGTGCGTCTAGCAAAGCAAGGGAAGCTTCTGACCCATCATACTGATAAGTCTATTCTGACATTGATGAGTATGGATAAGATCATAGATCGTGATTTTAAATCAGTCGGTCCTGACATGGAGATGGGACAACTTGTGCATGCTCTCAGTTCCAGTCGTAATGACTATATGCCTGTTCTTAATGAGAATGGTGATCTACTTGGTGAAATAGATATCACAAAACTTCGTTATATCATCTTCCGAACAGAGCTTTATCATCGCTTTCATGTCAGTCAGTTGATGACACCTCCAGCGGCGATATTAGGGGCGAATGATCCTATGGAGGATGTAATGAAGACTTTCGATAGGACAGGAGCGCAATATCTCCCAGTTGTTAATGTGGATAATCATTTAGTTGGTTATATCTCCCGTGCCCGTTTATACAGTATGTATAGACAGTTAGTAGCAGATTTAGTGCAGAGTAAGGCGGGAATCTATACAACTGTACCATAGGAAGAGATGATGAAAGAGGATAATCATTATTATTAGTTATGAATTGTTTAGCATGAAGAAAGAAAACATACGTATTGTTTTTATGGGAACTCCAGAGTTTGCTATGGAGTCGTTGAAAGCATTAGTTGAGAATGGATATAATGTTGTAGCTGTAGTCACACAGCCTGATAAACCTGTTGGACGTCATCAAGAACAGCTGCAGCCATCAGCAGTCAAGCAATACGCTTTGGAACATAGTCTACCTGTTTTACAACCCGAAAAGATGAAGGATGCGAATTTTATAGAAGAACTTCGCTCTTATCATGCCGACCTTCAGGTCGTAGTTGCCTTTCGTATGTTACCAGAGGTTGTCTGGGCTATGCCACGTTTAGGAACATTCAATGTACATGCTGCTCTTCTTCCTCAGTATCGTGGTGCTGCACCAATTAACTGGGCTGTCATCAATGGGGAGACTGAGACGGGAGTAACTACCTTCTTCCTGGATAAAGACATTGATACTGGGCGTATTATCATGCAAACCATTTGCTATACCTGATACCGCAGATGTAGAATATGTATATGATGGTTTGATGCATTTAGGTGCTGATATAGCAAGGCAGACAATAGATCTCATTGCTTCTAAACTACCAGAGGAAGATTTAAAAGGTGTTGATTTCCCGCACATACTGGAAGGAATAAGTGTTCCACAGGGATGTGAGGATAAAGTGCTTCATGCTGCTCCTAAGATATTCAAAGAGACTTGTGTAATAAACTGGAATCAGTCAGCCAAGAGAGTTCATGATTTTGTGCGAGGGTTAAGTCCTTATCCTGGTACGTGGAGTGAATTGTACAGTGAGAGTAGTAACTCCAAGCCTATTGTCATTAAGATTTTTAAGACAGCTAAGACTGAACAGCCTGCTGTGGATGCTGTTGGAACTCTGGTCGTACGTAAGAACCAGCTTTATGTAAACACGGCAGACTACCTTTTGGAACTTCTTGAGTTACAAGTTTCCGGGAAAAAGCGAATGGATGCTAGGGCTTTCTTAAATGGCTTTAAAGAGATTGATACTTATAGGTTTAAGGCTGTTGATGTAAAGTAAAGCATTATATTCTTTTTTATAGTTGTCCACTATTCTTAGTTAGATATGAGTTAAGGCTGGTTCCTCATTTGGAATTCAGCCTTCTTTAGTTAGTTTTTGCTTCTCGCACCAAAAGGCTTATAATTATGGGTATAGATGCTTGTTCTTTCGGGTATAATGACTTTGGTATTCCAAGGTTATAGTTGCCTTACCCCCCCCCTAATCCTTTTTTATTTTTATTTGCTGTCATTTTTAACATTTCGTATAAGGTGTTGTTATCCAATGTGTTGTGATGCATAAAATTGTGATAGGAATGACAGGAAATTTAAATGTACTCCCATCTTCTGCTAAGGAAACTGTGCTGGCTGAAACCTGAGTAGACTTATATCATACTTCCAAATAGTATTTTTGAGAGGTATAGTATTAGGTTCTAATAGTTTTGTTGATGTGTAACAATTAGTGCTCTTTTGCTTTTGTGCGGCAGCCCAGCACCGGTGGTGCTGCACGCTAACTCCACTGGTGCTAGAGTCCAGCACCAGTGAGAAAGTAATAGTGTAAAAAAGTGAAAGGGTAAAAGTACGTTTGTTTTTAGGAATCAAAGGGGGCAGAGCGAGAATCTTTCATCCCTTAAAAGACTTTTATTCTATATCCTAATGTGATCTCAGCCATACTGTTACGAGCGTTACCCATCATAAGTTTTGCTTTATTACTCGTAGCTAACTTTCTGAATGATAAATTGTAACGGGCCTCTAACTGCCATTGCTTCCATTCGTAACTTACACCGAAAGGAATGGCTAAGTCACCACTATGAATATCCTTCTTAAGGTTTATATCTTCTCCGTGTTCTTGTTTTGCATGGGCACTAATAATATATCCTGCATGTACTCCTGTTGTGAAACTCCAAGTTAAATCAGCCCAAGGATACCAACGAACAAGGTAGTTTATCGTGAAATAATCCAATCGGTAGTCGTAAGGTCCAACTCTTGAGGTGGTAACATTCCCTAAAGCATCTGTTGTGTAAGCGGTATTGTAAACTCCAGATGAGCCTTGCCGACTATATCCCATTTCAACGTCAATACCAATATTCTTAGTCACGAATACTTCTACGTACGCCCCAGCTACAACTCCTAATTTCATTTTTCCGTCAATACCCGGTAAGTCTGACAGGTTAAGACCAACTTTTGGTGCGGCATAGATGTCCCATATCGTATGCTCACCAGAAGGCTTGGTGTTCTGTACAATAGCTTTTTTGACATCGTCATATCCTTCTTTTACAGTTTGACCAATGTGATTAGCCTTGCTTTTCGTGAAGATCTGGGCGTGACTGCTTGTTATTATGCCCATTAGGATAGTGGTAATCAGGATAAATCTTTTCATTATAGTCTTATTGTTTTGTTGCAAAGATACTCAATTTTTCTTAATCTGTCAGAGTCTTGCCACTTTTAATTGAATTTAGTATTTGTTCTTTACAAAAACCTTCTCTCTACATTTTTTTCTATTCTTCAAGGGTAAATTATACTATGATATGCTTTTTAAAATTAAATTATTTTTAATTACTTTTTGTAGCCATAACAGAGTATTAAAAACTATCTAGAGTAAGATTCTGCGAACGTAAGCATTTATAGACTTTAACCACGAGACTTTCTATTATCTTTATGATAAGCTTGTGGATTGGTGTTAGTTGCATCGTTCATATGTGGAAGAGCTTTTAATAGTCATCATCCTGCGGACAATGATATGCTTGCAGGGAGAGATTGATATTCCTCAATCTCAGCTATTTTTAGCCTTTTATGTGGGTCTTCTCTTATTAGTCTTAAAATAGATACCTTTGCTAGGTGAGAGGTTGAACTCTTTCCAGAATCATTCTTTCTGCAGAGACTTTGATGGCTTTGGAGAGGCAAAGACCTAAAGTCAATATCACTAATTTTGTATAGATGACGATAATGACTGTCTAATCGATATTCTTTATGATGATTCGAGTGTAAGATGCTTGATTAGTCAGTTTTGAAGATGCTATTGTTTGTTTTTGTTATATTTGATTTACTACGAACTTTTTACTAAATGTACGCTTGAATAGTAAAAGTTATGTTTTTAAGGATTTATTTGATAAGAAATATTTATAGGTGTAATTTTATTGTCTTTTGGTGTATCCGAGATTCTTATTCTTTGAAAGAGAAGGTTAGTTTTTAATATTATAGTAATGATGGTTCTGAAGTAATATGGAATTGGAGAAGAAAACTATAGCTATTAATTCATTTTTACCTATATATTAGTAGTTTTTTTCCAATTAATAGTTGGATTATATACTTCTCGTGCATTACTTCAGGCACTTGGCGTAGAAGATTTTGGTATTTATGGTGTTGTCGGTGGTATTATAGGCCTCCTAAGTTTTGTTAATATGGCAATGAGTAGTGCTTCTTCACGTTATTTGACGTTTGAATTAGCAAATGGAACAATAGATAGCCAAAAGCGTGTCTTCTCGGTAGTATTTATTGTACATGTTGTGATCGCTATTCTAACTTTAGTCTTAGGGGAAACTATTGGACTATGGTATGTAGCAAATAAACTCGTTGTTCCTGAAGGACGTATTTATGCAGCACATTGGGTTTATCAGGCTGCAATATTTATGTCTATTATTAATATAATCCAAGTACCATATAATGCCTCTATTACTGCACATGAGAAGATGGGATTCTTAAGCTTTTGGAGTAGTATAAATATATTTTTAAAGTTGATTGTTATTATTCTTCTTTATATCTCTGTATTTGATAGATTAATCTTATATGCTATATTGATGTTGTCTGTAACAGCCTTAATAGCACTTGGTTATTTTATTTATTGTAGAAGAAAATTTGATGAATGCTTTGTAGTGAAGGTTCAAGATGCTAAATTGTTCAAGGATGTTTTATCATTTGCGGGTTTTAGTGCTTTTACTTCTTTTGCAAGTGCGCTACGAACGCAAGGTGCAAATTTATTAATTAATAGATTTTTCGGTGTTGTTCTTAATGCTGCAGGAAGTGTGTCTACAATGGTATCAGGCTATATTATTAGTTTTACGTCCAATATTATTACAGCTTTTAGGCCTCAGATAGTCAAGTCTTATGCCGTTCAGGATTATGATAAGATGTCAGACTATATAAGGCTGTGTATGAGTTGTTGTCTGGGGATGTTTACAATGATAGCAGTACCCATCTTTCTTGAGATGGATTATGTCTTAACTCTTTGGTTAGGCATAGTTCCTCCGTATGCTGTCGAATTTTGCCAAATTAGTTTAGTTGGTGCTATGTTTGGTTTATTAAATATGACAGCCTTAATAGCTATTCAAGCCACGTCTCATGTTAAAAATGAATTCTATATATATAAGTATAGCTTCATTATTGTCGGTTGCTGTTTTATTTATATGTTTTTCAACTCGGTTCTAAGCCATATTCTGCGTATATAATTTATTCTGCAACAGAGTTGGCTATATTGGCATTGTCTATATGGAATGCAAAGAAATTAATTCCAGAACTTACGATATTTTCTATTCTTTCTGGTATAGCAAAGATATTTTTTATAATGCTGTTATCAGGTGCAGTCGCGTGGTGGCTAACATGTATTCAAGGGTCGTCACTTTTCAGACTTTTTTTCTTGTCATACTTATTTATAATCTATTGTTTTTGTCTATCTTTCTTCTTTTTTTATATTGACAGAAGATGTAAGGCAACAAATAATTGCTTATTCAAAAATCTCGATTTGGCAAATGAACGAGTTAAAGTATACAAAATCTTCAGAGAAACTCAAGATAGAGTTAGAAAAGAAACACCAAATTACTCACCCTCTATCTTGTAAAAATTATTCCAGAAGGGGTAGTTTTACCCTATATGGAGAAAAAAATAATAAAAATTCATGGAGGTGTCGTAGATAAAGAGGGAAAAATTTGTTTACTTCTCTAATTTTTAATGAAAATGTAGGTGGTGGCTATGAGGGTAGATCGTGTTTTTAAGTTGTAAAAGAAAGTGTTATTTTTTTATTGGTAATATAGTTTATCCAGCATGGGGACATGTTATTACGGATGATTTAAAATATCTATGGTGGTTGTTAACAGATGATTTTTAAAAAGAATTTATGAAGATTATTTTTTTGCTTGTATAAAATCAAAGTACTTAAAAAAATATTTCTTCCTTTTATTCTTTATTTTCAGCATTTGGAATAAAGTCCCCGACCATTATGTTAATAGAAGAGCCAACGAGATTTAAAGAGGTCTATGTCCCAGAACCATCTTTCCTTGCAACTGAGGAAGGGAAGAGGTTTTGGTCTTTTGAGTTTGAAAATACAATCAATCAGATAAAAAGACTATTTTTACACTTGGAACAGAGACTTTTGATAAGGTGTACTTGTCTCGTACTAAAATAGCGGGACGTAGAGATTTTGGGGAAAGGTATGTAGAGAGAGCTTTTTAAAGATACTGGTTATTATATTGTTTACCCCGAAGAAATATCCTTAGAGCAGCAAATACATATTCTAAAGAATGCAAAGATAGTAGCGACAACAGAGGGAAGTATCTCACATAATGCAGTCTTTATGCAAAAAAACAGGCAACGCTGGTTATTTTTAAGAAAGTCAGATTATATTAATTATTATCAGGTGGCAATCAATGAAATGAATGATTTGAATGTTGTTTATATTGATGCGCATCTTTCAGTTCTTAATAATAAAATAAAACCAATAGTTGGTCCTTTCTTTATCTATGTAAATAGAAGAGTGGCAGATTTTTTTAGGAATAAAGAAGTCTTTTTCCTTTTCTAGAGTTTTTTTACGTTATATACGATGGTCTCTCTTTCATTGTGATATTTTTGGATAGAATTCGATTCTCATGATAAAACAAAGTATCTTACAGACTTATTTCTCTTTAATATATTATATTCCTCATTTTTTTGAGGGAATTGCTATTGTATGTGGGAAAACGTCGTACAATTATTTTGAATAGCTTTCTTAATTATAAGTTTGGACTATTTCATCACTGTAATTGGGGAGATGACATCAATAAACTTTTTATAGCAGATGAAATGGGATGTGATGTTATACTCTATCAAAACTCAATTCTTTCTAAGCTTTGGGATAAAAAAAACTATATGTGTATAGGGAGTATGCTTCATGATTGTAATTCTCAAACTATAGTATGGGGAAGTGGTTTTTTATCAGATGATGATAGTTTTAGATTAAAAGAGAAGCCTAAAAAAGTGTTGGCTGTTCGTGGTAAACTTTCACGTCAGTTCCTTTTGGATCAGGGCGTAGAATGTCCAGAGGTGTATGGTGACCCTGCTTTATTATTACCGCTTTTTTATAAAAAACCGAATATAAAGAAAAGGTATAAGTTAGGAATAGTTGCACACATATATGATGAAGGTAATCCTCTGGTTCAGGCTTTAAGGAATAATAGTGATGTTATTGTAATTAGCCTACAATCTTATGGTGACTGGCTCCACGTGATAGATAAGATTTGTGAATGTGAATTAATTCTTTCGAGTTCATTACATGGAATAATAGTTTCTGATGCTTATGGCATTCCTAATGCTTGGGTAGAATTCTCTGATAGGGTGATAGGGAATGGATTTAAATTTAGAGATTATTTTTTTCTTCTGTATCTAAGAATGTTTGTGACCCTATTAGAATAACAACTCCGATAGATATAAATAATCTTGATAAATATAAAGAAACGTGGGAATCGCCTACATGTGAATTAAGTAAATTAATAGAAGCTTGTCCTTTTCTCTCCTTAAAAAAAAGCAAATAAAAGATATCATAGTTCCTATTAGTAAATAATTATCCGTGCTTATTTTTTTATGCAAATCTTCAGACAGTTAATACATTCTATTTCGAAGCTATATAATATTAGTAGTTCAGAACGTTACATTTCTTTCCTAAAAGAAACAAGGTGTGTCTATAGGTAATAATGTTATATTCCGTGAACCGCGTTCGACACGAATAGACTTAAGTCGTCCCTGTTTGGTGACTATCGGTAATGATGTTGATATCAATACTCATTTTACAATAATGACACATGATTTTGGTAATTTTGTTTTTCGAAATTTATTTTCTGATTATGTGAACAGTTCTGGTACTGTTTCAATAGGAAATAATATTTATTTTGGAACACAGGTTACAATTCTTAAAGGTGTTAGTATCGGAGATAATTGTATTATTGGTGCAGGTTCCATAGTGACAAAAGATATTCCTGCAAATTCTGTTGCAGCAGGTTGTCCTTGTAGGGTAATATGTACCATTGAAGAGTATTATCAGAAGCGTAAGAAGCAAGGGTTAGAAGAAGCGAAAGAGTATATAAGAGCCTTTAGAAAAAGAAATGGTCGTAATCCATATCTGAATTTAGAGTTACGTGAAGAATGGATGTATTTTATAGATGCTACTAATATAGATGACTACCCTGAGGTCCCTGTTCGTCAGAGAGTGGGGAAAGGGTTTGATCAATGGCTTAAAAAATATAAAGCACCATATCACTCGTATGAAGATTTTATGGATTCTATTAAGTAAGTAAGGCATATGTGCAAGGTTTCTATAATTGTCCCAGTATATAATTGTGAGGGCTTGGTTGGAAAATGCATAAACTCCATACTTAGTCAAACATTCACAGACTTTGAACTTATTATTGTTGATGATGGTAGTAAAGACTCTTCTTTATCTGTCTGTCAAGAAATAACAAATGGGAAAGAGAAAGTGAAGGTCTATACAAAGCCAAATGGTGGAGCTAACTCTGCAAGAAAATTTGGGGTATCCAAAGCTAAAGGAGAGTACATCTCTTTTGTAGATTCTGATGATGTCATTCCTCATGACTCTATAGAGAAACTAATAGCTAAAACAAAAGTAGAGGAGTTAGATATTATTCAGGCATCCAGACAGTATTATATAGATGGTGCCTTATCTTCACTATCATCATTTCAGGAACCTGGAATATATGATAACAAAACTTTTGTAAAGTTTCTTTTTCAGGCAAAAAGCAATGGTGGTCCTCATGGGTCTTTATATAAAAGAAGTTTGTTCGGAGATGAAACTTTTAATCTTCCAAGAGAAGTAGTTTTAGGTGAAGATTTCTATATGAATCTCTGCCTTGGTATTCGTGCAAAGAAGGTGGGGCTTTTTAATGATATTATTGTTTACGAATATCATGAAAATCAGAATTCTGTAACTCATAATTATTCTTTTAGCTCAGTCGAGCCTTTTAAGATGCAGCAGAATGCAATAAAATCTTTGCTTGTGAAGAATAATTTATTCAATGAGTTTGAAGTCTTATATTATTCGAAAGTAGTAAATAGTCTTGTCTCAGCTTGCTTACATAATAAGCAACTACTTTCTGAAAAATACACAAGAGAGATAGGAACTATTGCTTCTGAGGTCGCGTTGTCAAAACGTGAAAAATTGTATTGTCTTTTACTGAAGTATCCTATTCTTTATCCTTTATTTTTTTGACAATAAATTATTTAAGAAAGAAAATGGCTTAAGAAGGTAGTCATTAATTAATCATTTCTCTAAAATTAAAGTATGATATCTTATTATCTTATATTTGTAATCTCACTGATTTATTATTTTTATACAGAGTCGCCATAAAAAAATCCTTCCTCAATTCTTTTTCTCTTTTTATGCTTATTATAGCCCTTTTTATAGGTTTGGGAGATATGATAGGAGGTTATGACAGATATATTTATGGTGAAGTATTTGATTCTATTGCTGATGAGATGAGGGGTGGAAGGAACTTTTTCTCGTTTGTTTTATTTAGTGAATGGAAAGGAGTTTGGATATTTTTGCATGGCAGATTATAGTCTCTGTTTTTACGCCCAATCGGTACATTTTTCATATTGGTGACAACCTTAACTATATATTACCTTTTCTTTAGGGTTATGAAGAAATATATACTAAATTACCCTTTAGTCGTAATTTTATTTATGGGTATGATGTTTTATTTTTCCATGACCTATTTAAGGGAGGTATTTGGTATAGCAATACTTTGGCAGGGGCTTAAGTATATTTGGGAAAGGAAGTTCTGGAAATATGTATTTTTTGTCCTACTAGCTGCTTCATTTCATGGATCTATACTAATTGCTCTTTTTAATGTATTTTTGTTCCTATTAAACTTTTTTTCAAAGACATCGATAATTTTTTTCTCTTATCATGGTTCTTCTGATTGGTATGACTCCTTTGCCTAATTTAATATTAGCAAATGCTGGAAATCTTACAGAAAAGAGCATTGGGGGAGTCAATGCTTATGAACTCCAAGATCAAGGGTTTCGAATAGAATATGTTTTAGAAGTTCTTTTCTTTATGTGGATGATCTTTTAAAAAAATTATAATAAAATCGACATGGATAAACGGACCTTGACATTTTTGAATATGACAATTGGATTATGTTTTTATTTTTGCTATTCTTTATGAGATTTGGACAAGGTGGTCGTTTCGCATGGTCTTTTTATATAGGGGTTTTTTATATGATCCCATATCTCGTGAGTAAAAATAAAACATCTCTCCCTTTAACCCCAATTGTTTTAGTTGTATTTTCTCTCCTCTTTATTCGCATTTCGATAGCATGGAAACCGTTGAATGCTCCATATACGACATTTCTTACTAATGGTATGCCTGCAGGTAATGGGGAGATGTTTAACAAGTATGAATACGATTTAAATTACGTAGATGATAAGTTTTATAGACCTGCATTTGATATTGCCTTAATAAAGTAATTTCCAATAACTGCGTTTAATGATTCGTATTACAGTCTTTACTCCACTCTATAATAGGGCACCTTTATTAGAAGATCTATATAAGAGCCTTCTAAAACAGAATTACCACTCTTTTGAGTGGCTAATAGTTGATGATGGAAGTACAGATAATGCAGAGCAGATAATAAGAACATTTATTGCTGATTCTGCTCATACATTTCCCAATAGGCTATATACAGAAAGAGAATGGTGGGAAGCATACAGCAATCAATCGTGGAGTAGAGGAGGCAAATGGAGAACTCTTCTTGATACTCGATAGTGATGATACTTTGCCTGCAGGCTCCTTAGCAACAATTGCTCAGTATTATGAGCAGTGTAAAGGTTATAAGGATTGTGCTGGGGTTTGTGGATTGATGGCGCACCATGATGGGCAATTGATAGGTTCCGGATTTCCTAAGACTCCTATGTATGAGAGTGCATTGCAGTTTCGTTACGCAGAGAAAGGTAATGTTACTGGTGATTTATTAGAGGTTTATAAAACCGCTGTCATGAGAGAGTTTCCTTTCCCCGAGATAGAAGATGAGAAGTTTTGTCCAGAATCTTTGGTTTGGAACAGAATTGCTAATAAGTATAAGTTGTTCTGTTTAAATAAAGTAATCTATTACAGAGATTATTTGGAAGGTGGACTTACAAGTAAGATTGTGAAAATAAGGATGAAAAGCCCTATTGCTTCTACAATAACTTATGCAGAGATGTTGGCTTATGATATTTCTTTGAAATGGAAGATTCGATCCGCTATAAACTATTGGCGATTTAAATATTGTATTAAGAATAAATCCTTAAAAGTTCCAGCTGTGAAGTGGTATTGGAGACTGTTCCAGTTAGTGGGTTTATTAATGCACTTGAAAGATAATAGATAGTTAGGTATGAAGCAGATTATCATCGATCCACGTTTGAAGTATAATTACGCTTCTTGGTATTTGTTAGGAGTAAAAAGGCTTTTAAAAGGCTGGAAGATCATATATGATGTAAGACCCTTTAAAGGTCTCAAATATGAGAATACTGCTGATTATAATAGTGGATTTGCCTTTATTGTCAGAGACAGAGACGGACAAAAAAAGGTCTTTGTTGATACCGAAGATGTTGCCAAGATTTTTGAAGACAGATATGAGTGGTGTGACGTCTATGGAATGGTAAATCCAACAAAAGAACAGGTTACGGAATATAATAAATTGATAGCGATTGGACCAGAGTTTGGTGTAACGCTCGGTAGTCGTTGCTCAACTATTATTCGTTGTTTAAGACTATTCTTCAAAGGGCATAAGTACTCAAGTATTTCTTTCAAAGGTTATCTTCGTGATTACCTTTATACGAATATTCGCCGTCGTCCTATAGAGGCTTATGAGTGTGAAACGGAGGTCCGTCACAATTATATCTTCCATGCCTCTACCTTATGGTATAATAAGTTTGCTGCAACGGATACCAATATGTATCGTGGCGAGTTCTTGAAAGCTTGTAAAAAGGCTGGTATCAATGTAGAAGGAGGTTTGTTCTATGTTAAGGGAGAGTCTGTGTTGAAAGAGATGCCTGATTATCCTAAATATAAGGAGGAATATAAAGACTTTATTTATGAGAGTCGTCTCTCCATGGATGATTATATTAGAAAGACAAAAGAGAGTGTTGTCGTTTTCAATACACCAAGTGTATGCGAGTGTCATGGTTGGAAACTTGCAGAATATCTTTGCATGGGGAAAGCTATTATCTCTACACCTTTGACGCGGGAAATGCCTGCCCCCCTGGAACACGGTAAGCATGTGCATTTTGTAAATTCTGTAGAGGAAATCTATGATGCTGTAGTAAAGATTAATTCTGATGCTCAGTATCGTAAGAGGTTAGAAGATGGAGCAAGAAGGTATTACGAAAAGTGGGTTGCTCCAGAGATAGTTATTCAGAGATTGTTGGAGAAGGTGGGAGTGCAGGTCTAATTTCGAAGTGTTTTCAACATTGCTGTCATTCGTGTCAGTTGGAAATAGAAAATAATCTGTTGGATATCACCTGTTTATGTTGAAATGTTAAAAGTGACAGCAAATAGTTTTTAAACTTATTGCGGTATTCTTATTTGGGATACAATTAAAATATAATTATTATTATAGAATAAACGCAGCTGATAATGAGGATATTACAAGTCATTACATCTTTAGAGATGGGCGGGGCTGAAACGTTGGTGGTTAATTTGATACCAAGGTTACAGGCTTTGGGAAATACGGTGGATCTATGTGTCTTTGATGGCAAAGAAACACCATTGACTCAGAGATTGAAGAAAGAGAGTCTACAGACAAAGATATTTGCCTTAGGGCATGGGGTTTACAATCCATTCTATATAATAAAGCTGGCAAAGATAATGAAGAATTATGATATTGTACATACTCATAATTCTTCACCACAGCTATTCGTTGCACTTGCAAACTTATTCTGTTCTAAAAAATTAGTCTCAACAGAGCATACTACTTCTAATCGCAAACGTGAATGGAAATGGTATGCACCAATTGAGAGTTGGATGTATGGACAGTATAATCATGTGATTTGTATAAGTCAGATTGCTGAGGCAAAATTGCGAGAGTATATGGGAGGTGTTTGGTTAGAGAAGACTAATCCCAAGTACAAGCAAATTTCTACTATTAATAATGGCGTAGATGTTATGTCTATCAGTAATGCTGCCCCAGATAAGCATTTGTTATCGTTGAAGGGACAAAGAAAAGCAGTTTTGATGGTTGCTGGATTTCGTGATGCAAAAGATCAAGATACGGTTGTTAAAGCCTTAAATCTACTAAATAGCAATGACTTTGAGGTTTGGTTTGCTGGTGTTGGTATACGTCAGGGAATTGTCAATCAGTTAGCAGAATCACTTGGTGTTAGTGAAAGAGTTAGATTCTTAGGCTTACGTACTGACATCCCTAATGTTCTGAGAGCTGCAGATGTTATCGTAATGTCTTCTCATTGGGAAGGATTGAGTCTTAGTAATGTAGAGGGAATGAGTGCACATAAGCCATTTATAGCCTCTGATGTTAATGGTTTGAAGGAGGTTACGAAGGGGTATGGTATACTTTTCCCACATGAGGATGCAAAAGCATTGGCAGAAGAAATCGAGCACTTAGCCAGTGATGAGGTTTATTATAATGAAATAGCTGAACGCTGTTATAATAGAGCTTTGGAGTTTGATATTTCAAAAACGGTCAATGGGTATAACTCTGTATATGAAACTGTAGTGTCGTAAAAAAGAGTTATTATATATTTTCTCTTTAGTTTTTACTTCATGTTTTGATGCTATCCCTGCACTACATTTAGTATTTTTAATAGTTTAGACATGAAGAAAGAAAGTATTAATTTATGATAGGAAGGAATAATTTAGTTAAGCTTTATAGATTGCTATTATCGTGAACCTCTGATGAAGTTTAGGATGATAAAGGAGAAAGGATTCTCTTTGTATACAACGGGTAATAGTTATCCATATATTTTTATGGTAGATGGTAGAATTCCACATGGTGGAATGTTTGATAGACTGAAAGGTCTGATTACTATTTATGCTATATCCAAGGCTTTAGATAAGCCATTTAAATTGAACTGGAGTTATCCGTTCGTATTAAGTAAATATCTTGAACCAAACGAGTATGATTGGGTAATTGATGAGAAGCAAATGAATTTTGGCCTTCTATCATATAATAACATTATTGCCTATGGAGAGATCGTAGATCCTTCTCGATTATATAAAAAACGCTCATCAGAAACACATTTCTATTATGGTTATAATTCTTTAGATAAGGTGAATGCTTATTTTGGAACGAATTACCAGTGGGGCGAGTTATATAGAGAGTTGTTCCGTCCAACAACTTACCTTCAACGCTATCTAGACCAGTACCAGTCAGAGATAGGCTCTAACTATATAGCAATTCATACACGTTTTATGAATCTTTTGGGTGATAAGACGGAAACGGCTATTAACCCTGAGTTAGGTTCTGAGAATCAAAAGAGTGCATTGGTAGAGGCTGCTATCAATGCAGTAAAGAAGATATCTGAACAGCATCCTAACACAAGGATTCTTATCGCTTCGGACTCTATGGTCTTTATTGAGGAGATAAAAAGAGCAATGCCTGATGTGTATATCGTGCCTGGGACTGTAAAGCATATAGATACTGCTGGTGAAACAGATGATTCTGAGAATATCAAGATGTTCACAGATTATTATTTAATCAGTGGCTCACAAAAAGTATATAGCTTATGGCATGAAGGAATGTGGAAGAGTGCATTTCCCGAATATGCTGCAAGAATTGGAAATGTGGGGTTTGAACGTGTTGAGTTCTAAAACATGAAGAAAAAGTTAATTCGCATTACAACTGCAGACATATCCTTAGATGGATTGCTAAAAGGGCAGCTGAAATACTTGAACCAATACTTTGAGGTTATTGGTGTTGCAAAGGATACAGGTGTTTTGAAAGAGGTTAGCAAACGAGAGGGAATCCGTGTGGTAGATGCTCCGTTAGAACGTCCTATTAGTTTAGTAAAAGATATAAAGGGCTTGTGGTTCTTGTATCGTCTGTTTCGTTTGGAGAAGCCGTGGTGTGTACATGCTAATACTCCAAAGGGAAGTCTTTTGGCAATGATAGCTGCGTGGTTTGCATGCGTACCCCATAGAGTTTATACCGTTACTGGTTTACGTTATCAGGGTGCTCATGGGCTTTTCAGAAAAATTCTAAAAGGAATGGAAATCTGTACCTGTTTCTTTGCAAACAAGGTAATTCCAGAAGGAAATGGAGTAAAGAAAATTTTACAGGAGGACCATATTACCAAAAAGGAGTTGAATGTTATTCTGAATGGAAATATAAATGGAGTTGATATCGACTATTTCTCTCCTGACCACTTTACTGCAGAAAAAAGAATAAAAGGAAAAACATATACAGGAAATAAAGAAGAAATTCGTCAAGACTTAAATCTTAGTAAAGATGATTTTGTTTTTATATTCATCGGGCGAATCGTTGGTGATAAGGGCATGAATGAATTATCTGATTCTATGAAACGTTTTCAAAAAGAAGGTAAAAGCGTAAAGTTACTTCTTGTTGGGCGCTTTGAATCAGAACTAGATCCTTTGAAGAGTGGTAATGAGGATTTCCTTAGAAATAATCCAGATGTACGTTTTGTTGGCTATCAAACAGATGTGCGTCCATTCTTTATTGCAGCAGATGTTTTAGTTTTCCCAAGCTATAGAGAGGGCTTCCCTAATGTAGTCTTGCAGGCTGGTGCGATGGGTCTTCCGTCTATTGTGACTAATATCAATGGATGTAATGAGATTATCAAAGAAGGTCTGAATGGTAAAATATTTCCTTCTAAAGATGCAGATGCATTATTTAAGGAAATGAATTGGTGTGTAGAAAATAAAGATCTTATAAAGGTGATGGCTTCACAGTCTCGTAAAATGATAGTTGATAGATATCGACAAGAAGAGGTTTGGAAGGCAACACTCAAAGAATACGAAAAACTTGAAAAGTAGTTGACAATGAAGTGTGATGTTATTGTAACATATTGTTGGAACCGAGTTGGGTATAATATTATTCGTAGTCTTTACGAAAAAGGCTTAAAGGTTGTAGTAGGAGATACGTCTTCATATAATATTTGTAGTATCTCTAAATTTAGTGTTGGCAAATTTGTCTATAGAGATTTCAAAAAAGATGAGCAAGGTTTTATAGAGGATTTGAAGAAAGCTATCAAAGAATTCTCTCCCAAAGTTCTTATGCCTACGCATGACGAAGCCTTAATTATTGCGAAACACATAGACGAGCTTCCTAAGGATGTTATATATACAATGGAATTTTATGAGAAACAAGTTTTGTTGTCTGATAAGTATCAAGCAACTGTCTTATCAGATTCTGTTGGTGTACCAGTGCCTCGCTTTATAGATGATATAAAACAAGCTACATACCCAATAGTAATTAAAACAAAATTTGGTAACTCCGCAAAAGGAGTATTCTTTCCTAAAAATTATGAGGAAGCAAAAAATATCTTACTCCAATATGATACGAAAGATATCTTAATAGAAGAGTTCTTTGCAGGTATAGATTACAGTGTAGACTGTGTTAGGTATGATGGCTTCTTCCAAGCATGTACATATAGATCTTTAGTAACAAAGACAGATGGTGGAGGTACAACAACACAAAGAATTTTGGTTGAAATGCCAGAATTAGAAAGATATTCTAAGCTAATTTTAGATAAAGTTGATTATAAAGGAGTTTGTGGTATAGATTTTAAGGTTAATGAAAAAACGAAAGAGGCTGTGTTTATTGAGGTTAATGCTCGATTTACTGGTGGTTTAGCAACACCAATGGCTGGTGGTTTTGATATTCCTTATATTGTGTATTCCCTTTTTACATCAGGAAAGTATGAGCATAAGATTCAACCACGTATGGGAACAAAGACCAAGTGGATTCTTGGTGATATTATTACTCTTGTAGGTAAGATTCTTCGTTGCTCTCTGACAATGAAAGAGTTTAAGCAAATTATGAGTTGGAACTTTGATGCTTTTGATGATTATAGAAAGGAAGACAAGAAAGCTATATTGGGTGAGTTCCTTTATTACTTTATAAAATTGGTAAAGAATAGAAATCTGAATCCATAAGTTAATATTATGTTTAAAATGGTTATTTGATAAACTTGCTTCATTGTTTGGGTTGCTCTTCCTCAGTCCTGTATTATTCGTAGTAGCAATTCTAATCAAGGTGAAGATGCCTGGTCCTGTATTGTTTTGTCAGAAGCGAGTAGGGCAGTATGGTAAACTGTTTACTGTATATAAGTTCAGATCGATGACTGTCAAGGCAGAGGCTTCTGTAGCAAGTAGGGAATCAGAAGCAACTTCTATTGCATCAACTGAACAGTGCCGCATCACACCACTTGGCGAGAAACTTAGACGTTATAAGTTAGATGAGCTACCAGAACTCTGGAATGTACTGAAAGGAGATATGAGTTTTGTCGGTCCACGTCCAGATGTCCCCGGTTATGCAGATCAGTTGCAAGGAGAAGAAAGAGATATTTTGAAGTTAAAGCCTGGAATAACAGGTCCAGCCAGTTTGAAATATAGGAATGAGGAGGAACTCTTAGCGTCTGTAGATAATCCTGCTCAATATAATGACGAGGTTATCTTTCCAGATAAAGTTAAGTTAAACCTCTATTATCTAAAGCATTATTCATTTATAAAGGATATTCAAATGATTATCTGTACAGTTCTTGGTAAGAAGATGGACTATGCAGATGAAATAATATAATTAGTAAAATGGAAAGAAAACGTGTTTTACTTTGTCTCGCTCACATGAGTGGTAACGAGATGAGATACATCCAAGAGGCGTTTGATACCAACTGGGTTGTACCATTGGGACCTAATGTTAATGGTTTTGAGGATGACTTGAAGAGGTTTGTTACTTCTTCCTGTTCCTCTTACAAAGATGTGGTATCCCATAGAAATGAGGAATATCCACAGACAATTCTCCCTCATGAAAATAATCCAGAAAGTTTGTGGAGAGATCCGATTAAAGGGTTAGAAGACAAGCATGTCGTAGCTCTTTGCTCTGGAACAGCTGCTGTTCATTTAGCTTTAATAGCTTTGGGGGTAGAAGCTGGTGATGAGGTTATTTGTCAAAGCTTCACCTTTGTGCCAGTTCTCATCCCGTAACTTATCAAGGGGCAAAGCCTGTCTTTGTTGATTCTGAGAAAGAGACATGGAATATGGATCCAGTGTTATTGGAAGAAGCTATCAAGGATAGAATTGCTAAGACTGGTAAGAAGCCAAAGGCTATTATAGTAGTTTATCTTTATGGTATGCCTGCAAAGATAAAAGAAATTCTTGCAATAGCAGATAAGTATGATATCCCTATTGTAGAGGATGCTGCCGAGGGTTTAGGTTCAAGATATGATGGGCAGGTATGTGGTACCTTTGGTGAGTATGGTGTACTGTCATTCAATGGTAATAAGATGATTACCACATCAGGTGGTGGTGCACTTATCTGCCCTAATGAGGCTGCTCGTAATGATGTGATGTTCTATGCAACACAAGCTCGTGAGGGTTATCCTTATTATCAACATGAAAAGATTGGCTATAACTATCGTATGAGTAATGTTTGTGCAGGTATTGGTCGTGGGCAGATGACGGTCCTTGATGAACACATTGCACATCATCGGCACATAGCACATTTATACGAAGAAGCTTTCAAGAAGATTGTAGGTATTGATTTTCATGCTAATCCTTCTTCAGAATATGATTCTAATTATTGGTTGAATACAATAACAATTGATCCTTCAATTAAGGTAAGAGGTCAAGAGAATGCCTATAAGACAACAGTAAAAGGAGCTGTGGGAGGAGCTGCTGGTGTGATTCATGCTGTCGATAGTGCACATACTGATTGTGAGCCAAATACCAATGTTGAGGCTATGCGTGTCTTCCTCGATAAAGCTAACATTGAGAGTCGTCCCCTATGGAAGCCTATGCACAAGCAACCTTGTTATAAGGATTGTCCTGCATACTTAAACGGTGTAAGTGAGAGTTTATTTAGTAAAGGAATGTGTTTGCCAAGTGGTCCATTGGTGACAGATGACGATGTGCGTTATATTGTAGAGACAATACAAGCAGCTATCGAATAAGAATAAATAAATTAGGAGAATATAAGTAGGGCTGACGTCGTGGATTCCATCTTCCGCGGTGCCAGCCCTTAGCGTGTCTCCCCATAGATACTAGATTATCGATATATCTTTATATTGTCTATAATCTGTCTTCTATGTTGTATCCGTCTAACAATTGGGTAATATCCTGCGTGTAATGAATTCCGACTTGGTTTGTCAATCTTTACGGCGATATTTGTGTTTAAAGTTGCTTGCCGTTTCCTACGTTTAAACTTTATTATCTGATGCAAAAAGTACGAAAATAAATTGAATGAACGCAAGAAAATATTAGAAAAAAAGTCATTAATTTTTCGTCTTTTACTTCAAGTTTATTCATAAAAAAAGTTTGTCAAGATTGATAGGTGAAATAGGTAAATTTGGCTTAGATGGAATTATAATATTATCATCTGTCGATGTACTATCAGTGTATATCGAAATCTTGATTGGCAGTCGTTTTGCCTTAAGATTCGCCCTAATTTTTTCTAAATTAATTGTATCTTTTGGTAATGATGCTGCGAATTTAGTCCAACATGCTTCTGCCATTCTCTCTATTTGAGCCAATCTACTTTGTGTGTTTTCATCATTTTTATATACTTTATACGCCTCTTGTGACTTCTCATATTGTAAGAAAGCATGTTTCCAGTCTTGCATAAACATATAACATAACCCTAAACGATAATATACATTAGGCTTCTCACGATCGTAACATACCGTAAGTGTCTTATTATAATAAGGTATAGCCTCCTTGTATTGTTTTAGATTGAAGTGGCTTTCTCCTGCTGCATAATAATAAACTGAACGCTCACGAGGAGCGAAAGCTTCTAATTGTGGGATGGCTTTATCTAAGTATTTTGCTGCAGTCTCATAGTCCCATTCATTGTAATAACACAACCCGATATAAGCTTTAAAGCGATTGTTGAGTTTATATGTTTTGTCAAGTCGTTGGAAGATGAGCAGTGCTTCATGGTATTTTGCAGCAGTAAAATATTCCAAGGCTTTACCCAACTCTTCAGAATCGGGGTTACTTTGGGCTATTGTCAGTGTGCATGATATGAAGAGGAGAAGTAGAGTCGCTACTTTTCTTCTTATATTTGTTATCTTCATTTCTGCCATATAATCTCCTTGAATTTCTTATCTCCATAACAGATGAGGTCTAAGTCGATTAGGACTATCCCTTGCTGATGGTTCTCGTGGGAGTCTCCTAGCTCTATTTCAATCTCTTTTAAGCATGTTTGGATGTACTCGAGAGGATACGATGTCTCAAATGACCCCATACAGTTGAGGAATCTATCAGATACAATACCGATAGGTTCCGTCCATTCTTTTTTCGTGAAATTTATGCCCGGAAATGTTTGTCTGAGGCGTATTTGCGCTTTATGAATGTTTTGCTCCTGCTGGCAATTTGAGCCAAGTGTTATGATAGTCTTCATTGTTTATCTACTACAAAGTTACGCATAAGTTTTTGATATGTTTGTGAGAATTTAAGAGAATTAGTTTTGAAATCTATCAAAAAAATCGTGTATTTTTTTGCATCTGTATAAATTAAAAAAATCCTTTTTATGAAGCGATATTTTTTTCTGTTACTTTCATTTTTGTATATGTTAGCAGCTACGGCTGGTACACCCCTGAAGTGGAATCAAGTGTATCAGACGTATATCAATCAATATAAAGATATGGCAATTGAAGGGATGCTCAAATATGGAGTTCCTGCCAGTATTACATTGGCTCAGGGACTTTTAGAAAGTAATGCAGGGCGTGGACGTCTTGTCTTATTGGGCAATAATCACTTCGGTATAAAGTGTCATGGATGGACTGGTCGTACGATTACACATGATGATGATGAACTGGGAGAGTGTTTTCGTGCTTATGGTAATGCTTTGGAAAGCTTTGAAGATCACTGTAGATTCCTTCGAGACAGACCTCGTTATCAAAGTCTTTTTAGCTTAAATAGAAGTGACTACCGAGGTTGGGCATATGGACTGAAGCGTGCTGGCTATGCAACTAACCCTGTTTATGCACAAAGCCTTATCAATATTATTGAGACTTATCAGCTTTATCAATATGACAAAGCTAAGGATTATGATCGGTTCATGGTTCATCACAGTGGCGAGAATTCCTCTGTAGTCTTAGATAAATCAGCACCAAATGTAACTACTGCTAATGGGCTACATACAATTCATAAATATAATGATAATTATTATATTATTGTGAGAAATGGTGATACATTTAAGTCACTTGGAAAGGAATTGGATCTCAGTTATAGAAAGCTAGCGAAGTATAATGAACGTGACAAGCATGACAGACTCGTTCCAGGAGAATTTATTTGGTTGAAGAAAAAGCGTAAGAAAGCTCCGAAGAACTTCAAGGATCGCCTGTATTATGTGCGTAAGTCAGAGAGCCTCTATGATATTGCGCAGAAGTATGGTATCCGTTTGAAGAGTCTTGTAGAAAAGAATGAGAAGATAGCTGAGCGTGGATTGCGTATCGGAGATGAAGTTAGACTGTATTAAAAGATAGATCATCCACAGGTATAAGATATAGTTGGGGTGGTGACAGTTTAAACCATTCTCTTTCCCTGAAAATATCTTACGGTTACTGTTCTTCTTTCTGTTACATAATGAGAGGTTAATGTGAATTTGTAGGTCTGTAATATATTGTTAATCAATATATTGTGGTTGGTAAAATAAAAGGGCATCTTTTGTATTGCAAAAGATGCCCTTTTATTGATCAAAAGATGCCCTTCTACAATGTGAAAGAGTATCTCTTAGCCAGCATTCTCTGTATTTTCTTTACATTACCATTGTAGAAACATTGTTTGGACATGTATCATGATACTCTAGATAATGAAAAAGCGGGTACTGTATTATTAAAGACAGTACCCGCTTTTATTATTCTTCAGTCTGTTTAAAACTCCGTCAGACACTTATCAAGTGCCTTGGTTATAGCTTCTTTATCAAGATCTTGCCCGATAAAGACTAATTTCTGCATACGATCACCATAAGGCTCTTCCCAATCTTCCTTTACCTTTGGATTATTCTCTAAGAATTCTCGAAGTTGGAACTGAGGCATTGTTGCATACCATTGTCCTGCATTGCGAAGACTTACTTGCTTACCAGCCTGCTCGAAGACATAACAGATGTCCTTTTCATTCTTGAAGTAACACAGTCCTTTACAACGAATTATTTGCTTTGGCCATTGGCGCGCAACAAAGTCATCGAAGAAGTTTATGTCAAATGGTTTACGTGCATAATAAACGAAAGTCTGTATATTGTATTCTAATGCTTCACCACTTTCTTCATTTTCCAATCCATGATGATGATGGTGGTGATGATGTCCGTGATGGTGCTCGTCTTCTTCATGCCCATGATGTTCGTCCTCCTCATCTTCTTCTTCGTCCTCATGATGTCCTTCAATTTCGGCAATCCATGATGCAGATGTGGCAACTTCATCAAAGTTAAAGGAGCCAGTATTGATAATTTTATCCAAATCAACATCACCATAGTTGCATTCTATGATCTCGGCCTTAGGCTGAAGAGAACGTATAATACTGCGTACCATATTTTTCTCTTCTGTAGTAACATCATCAACTTTGTTTAATAAGATGATGTTACAGAACTCAATTTGCTGTATGAGTAGGTTTTCTATATCATCTTCTTGTAAGTCTTTCTTAAGTAGATCATTACCTTCAGAGAACTCATCACACATTCGGCGTGCATCTACTACAGTTACAATTGAATCAAGTACAGCTTTGCCATTCTTTGCGAGGTCTGGATACATCTGTGGATATGCACAGATAGTTTGTGCTATAGGAGCTGGTTCACAAATGCCACTGGCCTCAATAACAATATAATCAAACTTGTTCTGTGATACAATTTCGTTTAATTGCTGAACAAGGTCCATCTTCAGAGTACAACAGATACAACCGTTTTGCAATGCAACGAGCGAGTCGTCTTTCTGGTCAACAACTCCTCCAGCCTCTATGAGATTTGCATCTATGTTCACTTCGCCAATATCGTTGACAATAACAGCGAACTTTATGCCTTTTTTGTTAGCGAGAATCTTGTTTACTAATGTTGTTTTCCCACTACCTAAGTATCCTGTAAGTAATAAGACTGGTGTTTCTTTTATCTTCATTTTGTAATCCTTGTTTATATTATCTTATGTCTACAAAATTACAAAAAATATGCCAAGTGCAGGCATAAATAAAAACAAAAGAGTTGTAATCAATCTGATTACAACTCCTTTGTGGGTAGTGATGGATTCGAACCACCGAAGCTAGAAGCAGCAGATTTACAGTCTGCCCCATTTGGCCACTCTGGAAACTACCCATTGTAGTGGGCGTTGACGGATTCGAACCGCCGACCCTCTGCTTGTAAGGCAGATGCTCTAAACCAGCTGAGCTAAACGCCCTTACTTTCCGTAAGCGAGTGCAAAAGTAGTGATTTTCTCTGATTCGTGCAAGTTTCTGTTGTGTTTTTTATCAAGGATGAATGAAAAAAGGCGCATCTTGTGCGCCTTCTTTCAATATATAGGATATGGTATTATCCAATAATAAAGTTTAGAACGAAGAGTACTGCAAGAATGCAGAGAGTCCAGTTCAGGTCCTTCCACTGTCTTGTACAAAGCTTCATGATAACGAATGACAAGATTCCTAAGCATATACCGTCTGCAATAGAGTAGCATAGAACCATAGTAATCATTGTTATAAAAGCAGGGAATGACTCACTGATATCTTGTAGATTAATCTTCTTTACAGAGTCGAGCATTAAGACACCAACCATGACCAGTGCGCCACTGGTTGCAGCACTTGGGATAAGAAGGAAGATAGGGGAGAGAAGGAGTGATAAGATAAAGAGGAGTCCAACGGTAAATGAGGTGACTCCAGAGCGTCCTCCTTCAGCAATACCACTGGCACTCTCCACGTAAGTTGTTAATGTAGAGCTTCCGAGCATTGCACCACACGTTGTGCCTATGGCATCACTCATCATGGCTTCTTTCACATGAGGGATGTTTCCGTTTGCTTCAACAATACCCGTTTTATCAGCCAGACCCATTAATGTACCAATGGTATCGAAGATGTTAACCAAGAGTAAAGAGAATACAACTAAGGCTGTCTTGAGGTTAAACATCCCAGCAAAATCAAACTTACAGAAGAGTGGGCTGATATCCTGAGGTGCAGAAACAGGAAGCCAATGGTCAGGGAATACGGTTACTCCCATAGGTATTCCAATGATCGTAGTTGCAATAATACTCCAGAAAAGTGAGCCTTTTACGTTCTTTGCCATAAGAATCCCACTGAGTAAGATGGCAATAATACCAAGAATACAGCTATTGGTAAATGCTCCAAGACCAACAAACGTAGCTTCTTTTGCAACGATAATACCTGCATTCTTGAGTCCAATAAATGCAATGAACATACCAATACCTGCAGAAATAGCATAGCGAAGGTTATGAGGGATAGAGTCCAGTATCATTTCACGAACATTAAAGAAAGTGATAATAATAAAGACTATACCTTCAATCAGCATGATAGCTAATGATTGTTGCCAAGTGTAACCCATTGTCTGGCAAAGGGTATAAGCGAAGAAGGCATTTAGTCCCATTGAAGGGGCTTGGGCAAATGGTAACTTTGCCATGAATGCTAAGAGCAATGTTGCTATAGCTGCAGCAAGGGCTGTTGCCGTAAATAAAGCCCCCTTATCCATTCCTGTAGATGACAGGATGGCGGGGTTTACTGCTAAGATATAGCTCATTGTTAAGAACGTGGTGGCTCCCGCAATAAGTTCTGTGCGGAGCTTCATGGATTTAGGATCAAATCCTAAGGCCTTTTCTAATAAAGTCATCATTGTTTTTAAGGTTTAAAACTCATTATTTATTTAGATGTTTTTTCTAACCAATCATCAAGAATCATACGTGCGATTGATAATTTCTCTGGAATAGTAGGGAGGTTTTCTTTTGTAAACCAGGCTCCTTTTGATAGCTCACTCTGTTGTAAGTGAATGTCGCCACCATTATAATCAGCGTTGAATCCTACCATTAGCCCACAAGGATAAGGCCAAGGTTGGGAACCAAAATATCGAAGATTCTTAATTTGTATGCCAGTCTCCTCTGCAACTTCTCTATGTACAGCTTCTTCCAATGTCTCACCTGTTTCAACAAAGCCAGCTACTAATCCATAGAATTCTGTCTTGAAATTACGTGCATGCACCAATAGGACTTCGTCACCACGATGCACAAGGACTATGATAGCTGTTGCTAACTGTGGCCAAACTTCTTTTCCACAGTTCGTACAGCGTTTGGAGATATCTGTATGCATCTTCATAGGCGCTCCACATACACCACAGAATCTCGTATTATTATCCCAGTAAAGTAACTCATGACATTTACCTGCTTTAAGATAAAATTCATTGGGGAGACGATAGAAGGAAGGGCGTAAACCACACATCTCGTATTGTGGATAATCCGTGACAGGCTGGTCTATCATTATAGCTTTGACCTCAGTCCCATCCTCCATTGGGGTGATATTTAGAACATGTGTCCATGGGTGTAATGGGATGGGGCAATCTTCTGATAATGGGATGGAGAAAGAATCTTCTGCTTTCTCCAACATGATATCAGTCTTGCAGAATATAAACCAATACTTCTTCATTATCTTTGTTTTTATTCTCCAAATAAAATTTTCCGATCGCGTGCAGCTGCTGGCACTGTCCATGCTTCGGGGATGAACTTCCAGTTATTGTGTGGTTGTGGATTCATAATGCCAGCTTTTTTTATCTCTTCCATTAGATAATGTCTCTGGTCCTTTTCACTTTCCCAGATAATACGGTTCTTTAAGGAGTCGCGTGCTATACCAGCTCCTTTAGTTAAGAGCTCTCCACCTCCATTAGCACGATAACTGTTTACTGCAACAGTGTACCATTTATGTTCATCGAACGGCTCTCCATTGCTCATTCGTAAGATATGAACTTTCTCTCCATCGGGTTTTGTGACATCAACAACATAGTCTATTCCTGCTGCAGAGTCGAAATTGAAAGAGAAGTTTTTGAAACCTAAGCGTTGTGCATCATCGCGTGTGTTTGCAAGGAGTAATAAGTGGTCATCTGGACTCTTCATTGTATTTACCCAGAGGTCATAGCTCATCTCGAGATGCTTACGAACTTCTTCGCCAGTAAGGCGCATGACGCATAGTTGGTTCTCATATTTATAGAGACTGAACATGTCTGCAACTGTTACATTACCTGCTTTTATAGCAGAGTTAAATTGTAGTGGTGCATTGAAAGCAATGTCGGCATGTGTGATCTTCAATTCTAAGTCAAGAATGAGGTCATTGAAGGCAGAATTACCAAAGAAGCAATCCTTTGTGTAGATTGTGTTTGCAAATTTCCCGATTACTTGCTCACTCCAAGCCTTTACAGAATCTATTTCTGGTTGGAAGTGTTGCATGAAATCCTTGTCTGGAATGATATTTCTTACATCAACTAACTCACCTGATGCATGTGTAAGAACATAGCTTCTTTTCCCCTTGATGGTTTTAGGTTTTAAAGTGAGTGTTGTTAATGCCACTTTTTGCGCATTGTTGGCAGGATCGAGGCAGATGACATCTTTGCCGTTTATATTCTTTTCTATAGTATTATGGGGAGTGTGGTCATGCCCGAAGAAGATAACATCGAAGCCGGGAACCTCCTGTGCCACCTTTTGAGAAGCATCCTCATCATATTGGGGAGTCTTGATACCTCCATTCCAACCAGAATGAAACAAACCAACTATAACATCAGGATTTTCTTTCTTTTTCACCTCCTCCATGGTACGTTTAGCGCATGAAACCATCTCATCGAAACGAAGGCCACTCCATATTGTTTCCTTCAACCAGTTGGGTATTGCAGGTGTCAGCATACCGATAACACATACTTTCAGTCCGTTCTTCTTTTTAATGACCGTGTAAGGAAGTATGTAAGGTTTGTTAGTTCTAGCATTGATGATATTTGCACCAAGAATAGGGAAGTGTAATTCTTTAAACCACTTGTCATAGACACTATGCCCTGTCTCAATATCGTGATTGCCAACAGTTGCAGCATCATATCCCATGTAGTTGAGAACACTGGCTGCAATGTTTTCCTTTTGTGGTACTATATAATTATAGTAGTATGATATGGGTTGTCCTTGCAGAATGTCTCCGTTGTCTAGAAGGTAGATATTATCCTTACCATATTCTTTCCGCAAACCTTGAACAAAAGTATATACCCTTGCCATGGAACCACTTTTAGGTGAGCGGTTGATGAAATCGTAAGGGAAAAAAAGACCCATGTACATCAGAAGTTTCTACTAGTTTGATTGTTATGTCTTTATTCTGTGCCATAGCGTGAGAACAGAGTCCTAACATGATAGTGAGTACGATCGTTGATAGTTTCATATGTGTTTATTAAAATCAGGTACAAAAAGTAATAAATTAAACGCAAATAAAGGCAACTGTTTTTCTTATGTTTTTATCGTTTGTATGCCGTGTTGTACTCCATTCTTCTTAGAAAAGAAAAGGAGGCATACCTATTAATTGTGGTATGTCTCCTTTGTTCTGATTTATATGTTCTCAAGTTTAGATTAAACAATTCCCTGCGCCATAATAGCTTTAGCTACTTTGATGAAACCAGCGATGTTGGCACCTTTCACGTAGTTTACATAGCCATCAGGCTCTGTTCCATATCTGACACAATTCTCATGGATGTCATCCATGATGTTATGTAGCTTTTGGTCAACTTCTTCACGATCCCATTTCAGTCGTTCTGAATTCTGGGTCATTTCGAGTCCTGACACGGCTACACCGCCAGCATTACTCGCTTTGCCTGGACAATAAAGAACTTTTGCTTCTTGAAAGATTCTTACGGCTTCTGGGGTGGATGGCATGTTTGCACCCTCTGTTACAGCGATAATACCGTTATTGATTAATGCTGTCGCAGCCTCGGCATTGATCTCATTCTGTGTGGCACAAGGAGTTGCAATATCAGCCTTCTCGAACCATGGCTTTGCTCCTGGAACGTATTTCACTCCATATTTCTCTGCATATTCCCGGATGCGTCCACGTTCTATGTTCTTTAGCTCCATAATATATGCTAACTTCTCTTCATTTATTCCATCTGGGTCGTAGATATATCCATCAGAATCGGAGCATGTAACAGGTTTTGCTCCAAGATGTAGGAGCTTTTTAATCGTGTATTGTGCGACATTACCTGATCCCGAAACTAAAACGGTTTTTCCTTTTAGGTCAATATTTCTTGTCTTGAGCATATTCTGCAGGAAGTACACGTTACCATAGCCTGTTGCTTCTGGCCGAATAAGCGATCCTCCGAACTCTTGTCCTTTGCCTGTAAGTATCCCTACAAACTGATGAGTAAGTTTCTTATATTGTCCGAACATGTAGCCTACTTCGCGTCCACCGACGCCAATGTCTCCTGCAGGGACGTCACAGTCGGGACCTATGTAATGCCATAGCTCACTCATGAAGGCTTGGCAGAAACGCATCACTTCAGCATTTGATTTACCTCGTGGAGAAAAATCTGATCCACCTTTGCCACCACCCATTGGCAGTGTTGTCAAAGAGTTTTTGAATGTCTGTTCAAAGGCAAGGAACTTTAAGATGGACTCGTTGACAGAAGTGTGGAAACGTAAACCACCTTTATAAGGACCGATGACATTGCTATGCTGGACGCGATATCCCATGTTTGTCTGAATATTACCTTTGTCATCAACCCAATTTACTCGAAATTTGATAATTCTGTCTGGTATGCAGAGGCGTTCAATAAGGTTTACACGCTCAAATTCGGGATGTTTGTTGTACTCTTCTTCAATGGTTTCCAACACTTGTGATACTGCTTGAATGTACTCTGGCTCATTGGGGAAACGCCGTTGTAAACTCTCTACAACTTCTACTGCTTTCATAATTGATTCTGTTTTAAATGGTTGTTTATTCCTATCCTGGAAACTCTTAACCTTTCTCTTCAAGGTTTTTGATGTTGCAAAGATAATCATTTATTTCTTAATAAAGAGCATTTTTGTTATAAAAATATGCCGATTTGTTTTAAAATAGTCATTATTTATGGTGTTTTTTTAGAATAAAAACTTAATGGTAAGCTAAGTGTTGGCTATCCATTGTTGTTAGTTTTCTAGTATTGGAAGTCTAGATCATCTAAAAGGCTGGAATCCAAGTGGGGAAGTCCAGCCTTAAATTATGTTAGTAGAGAATGTCTAGTAGGCAGTAATATCTTGTTATATAGATTCTTTACATTGAATGTAAGGTGTTGTTTATATTGGTTGGGATATGGCTATAAGTTCTTTATCTTTCTTCTTAACGCAATTCTATACACTAAATTAAAGTAACTTTGACTTCTAACTTAAAACTCATTTGTACTTTAAGTTAAAGTCCACTCGTACTTTAAGTTAAAGGTCGCTTGCACTTTAAGTTAAAGTCCAATCGCACTTCAAGTTTGGGTGTTTTCTAAAGTGAACTTATACTAAAAAGAAAGCCTGTAGCTTACTTACATGTAGCTACAGGCACTATCATAATCAGATGTTATTTATTCCCAAGATTACGAAGCCATTTGAGTGGTTTCTTTATTAATGCTTTCAATCCGCTATCACTCTTAGAACTTGTCGGTAGCTCTTCTCGAATATCATACTTGGTACTTCTTCTTGCGCCCTTCTCGTTCGTGTTATGCAGACGATTGTTATTCTTCTTCTTTTTGTTGTTAGGCTTTTTGTTTTGTTGAGCGTTCGTCTTCTGACCAGCATCCTTATTATTTGCAGCCTCCTTGTCGTTTCGTCTGTTGTTGTTAGGCTTCGCCTGCTTGTCAGTTTGTCTGTTCTTATCTTGACGGTTATTCCGCTTGTTTGTTACTTTTGCATCTACAGCGTTGTTATTATTGTTCTGCTGTTCTTGCCCTTTGTTCTTCTGCTTGTTGTTAGATTTACGTTCTGACGTATTTTGTATTTTATTGTCAGAGGAACTTTGGCTCTGTTGTTCGGGACGCCTTGACCTTTGCTTGTAATTGCCTTGTTTCTTGTCTTTGTGGCTTTGCTGGTCTCGGTCCTTCCTCCTTCGGCTCTTTGCAGTGTTGCCTTTCTTAGGCTTTCCGACATCCTTGTATTCTGGTCCGTCTCCTAAATCATCTGGCAAGGCAACTTTCTCAACATCTTTCTCTAGGAAAGATTCTATCTGCTTGAAGTAGTAGATATCGTCAGCGCTAACAAAAGTGATAGCCTTTCCGTCACGGTCAGCACGAGCTGTTCTACCAATGCGATGCACATAATCTTCTGCATCATGTGGGACATCATAATTGATAACCATTGTAATGTCGTCAATATCAATACCGCGAGAAACAATGTCTGTAGCAACTAATACATCAATTTGCCCACTCTTGAATTTGAACATAACGTCATCACGTTGTGCCTGGTCAAGGTCGGAATGCATCTCTCCGCAGTTAATGTGCTTCCGGTTTAAAGAGGCTGTAATTTGCTTTACCTTTTGTTTGGAACCAGAGAAGATGATTACACGTTTTAAATCACCCGCTTTAAAGATATCCTTTATGATACCCATCTTCTGTGTCTCGTAGCAGACGTATGCCATTTGATGAATCTTCTCTGCAGGTTTACTAACTGCTAGCTTGATCTCTACGGGATTCTTGAGCAGTGTCTTCGCAAGCTCTTCAATCTTCTTTGGCATTGTGGCAGAGAACATGATGGTCTGACATGATGACGGTAATTTCTTCGCAATAGTCATAATGTCATCGGAGAAGCCCATGTCAAGCATACGGTCGGCTTCATCAAGAATAAAGAAACTTACCTTGGAAAGGTCAACATTGCCTAAAGAGAGATGAGAGATAAAACGGCCTGGAGTCGCAATAACGACATCAGCTCCCAACGAAAGGCTTTTAAGCTCTTGGTCATAACGGTTACCATCATTGCCACCATAGACTGCAACGCAGGATACACCATCAAGATAGTAAGCAAAGCCTTGCATAGCTTGGTCAATTTGTTGTGCTAACTCACGTGTTGGCGACATGATGACGCAGTTAATAGCAGCTTCAGGATATCCTCCATCTGCTAACTTTGAGAGAATAGGGAGGAGGTAAGCCGCCGTCTTTCCTGTACCAGTCTGCGCAACACCCAGTACGTCACGTCCCTTTAAAATCTCTGGTATGCACTTCTCCTGAACTGGTGTGCATTCGTCAAAACGCATGTCATATAGTGCGTCAAGTACGTTATCGTTTAAATCTAAATCTTCAAAATACATATCTTTTTATTTTTCCCTTCGTCTCAAAGGGTTATTTCTTGTTTCTTATTTATTTAATAGTCTTTTTAACTTGGAGCATGCCTATAGCAGAAATAGGCAATAACTGCAAAGATAATATTCGGAATCCATGCAGCCAGTATTGGTGGCGTGTCAGCCTGTATGGCAAAGGTTGCTGATACTGTCTGCAACATAATATAGCTGAAACTCAGCCCTAAACCTATACCTAAGTATAATCCCATTCCACCTTTTCGTTTTCTAGAAGATAGAGACAAACCTATAATGGTCAGGATAAAAGATGAGAATGACATAGCTATTCGTTTGTGGAACTCAACTTCATATTGAACAACGTTGCCAGAACCACGGCTGGTTTGTTTAGAGATATAATCAAGGAGCTCTGGTGACGTGAATGTTTCTTGCTGGCCTTTAGAATAAACCAGATCCGTAGGCTCCATCAATAAAACCGTATCCTTTAATGCACCACTTTGTATATGCTCTTTCAATCCCCTAAGCGTTCGTATTTTCCAGTTGCTTACCTTCCAATGATACTTGGTGTCAGCAACAGTATCATACTGAATCTCCATAGCAGTCATGTGGCTTACAATCTTTTTATCCTTGAATTTAACAAGTGAGAAGCCATAACCGCGTTTGTATTGATCGTCGTAGTGCTGGATGTAAGCTATAGTGTTTTTTGCCACTTGTAGTTGAACGTTTTCGGCTGATGTATTCTTCTTTGAGTTACGATATAGCGATTCGAAGTTCTGACGGATGACAGTTCCGTGTGGAATGACGAAACTATTTAAATAGAATGTCAATCCTGCTATCAGAATACATGAAATCATGTAAGGTCGCATTAGGCGTTTGATAGAGACACCTGCTGCCAACATTGCAATGACTTCGGAGTTACTTGCTAATTTCGAAGTAAAGAAGATTACGGCAATGAAAACGAAGAGGGGAGAGAAGAGATTAGAGTAATATGGGATAAAGTTTGCATAGTAATCAAAGATAATGGCTCTCCACGGAGCATGATATTGTGTAAACTTAGATAGATTTTCATTGAAGTCAAACACAATAGCAATAGATATGATTAACAGAATGGCATATATATACGTACCAATAAACTTACGTATAATATACCAATCTAGAATCTTTATGTATCGAGTAGGAGAGAGCATCATTAGTAGATGCCCTATTTATTGATGAAGGGAAGCTTCCTGGAAGTCTTTAATCCAAGATGCTTCAGCCGTTTCTTTATTGTGTCAAGAATTACTTTGACTTTACTCATTTTGTTTCTCTTAAATTCTTCTTCCCAATTGCTCTATGATGGAAGCCTTCCACTGTACAAAGTCTCCTTGCTCAATATGAGAGCGTGCATCTGTAACAAGCCTAAGATAGAATGATAAGTTGTGAATGCTTGCTATCTGCATAGCAAGTAACTCTCCTGCTTTAAAGAGATGGTGGAGGTACGCTTTACTTGTAATTTGGTCAATTTCGCATCCCTCTGAATCTACAGGAGAGAAGTCCATTTCCCATTTTTTGTTGCGCATATTCATTGTACCTTGATAGGTGAATAACATTGCATTACGCCCATTGCGTGTTGGCATAACACAATCAAACATATCAACTCCACGTTCTATGGCTTCTAAGAGATTCTGTGGAGTCCCAACTCCCATTAAATAACGTGGTTTATCCTTAGGTAATATGTCATTGACAACCTCAATCATTTCATACATGATTTCTGTAGGTTCACCAACAGCCAATCCACCGATAGCATTTCCATCGGCTCCTTTATCTGCTACAAACTTTGCAGCTTCTCTTCTTAGGTCTTTATAAGTACAACCTTGAACAATAGGGAATAAGCTCTGTGAATATCCATAAAGAGGCTCTGTTTCATTGAAACGTTTTATACAACGATTTAGCCAACGTTGTGTCATGCCTAAGCTCTTTTTAGCGTATTCATAATCACTTTTCCCCGGAGGACATTCGTCAAGCGCCATCATAATATCTGCCCCAATAATACGCTCTGTGTCCATAACGCTTTCTGGTGTGAATATATGCTTTGAACCGTCTATGTGGCTTCTGAACTCACAACCTTCTTCTGAAAGTTTACGAATCCCAGTTAAAGAGAAAACTTGAAAACCTCCAGAATCGGTAAGGATGGGACGTTTCCATCCGTTAAAGCCATGTAAGCCACCAGCAGCCTTTAGGACCTCTAGGCCTGGGCGTAAATATAAGTGGTATGTGTTGCCCAGAATAATCTGAGCTTTAACCTGTTTGTATAGCTCATCGAAGTGAACTCCTTTGACAGATCCGACAGTACCAACAGGCATAAATTGGAGTTTTTATTTGTCCATGCGCTGTCGTGATTATGCCTGTGCGAGCATCACTTGCATTGTCAGTGTGTTGAAGTTCAAATGTCATTTCTTTGTTTCTACTTTATTCTCCTCAGTAATAGTAAATTCAATAGGATGATCTACCTTCTCTTTAGTGAGTGCAAAATCCCAAACCTGTTTGATGTTCTCTACATAATGAAATTCTAATCCTTTTCGATAAATCTCAGGAATCTCTTCAATATCTTTTTGGTTTTCTGTGCACATTACTATGTCCGTTATTCCTGCTCGTTTTGCAGCAAGAATCTTTTCCTTTATACCTCCTACGGGTAACACCTTGCCTCGGAGTGTTATCTCTCCTGTCATAGCTGTATTTTTACGAACCTTGCGTTGAGTTAGGGCAGAGGCTATACTTGTAGCAATGGTTATTCCGGCTGATGGACCATCTTTTGGTGTAGCGCCCTCTGGCACATGGATATGTATATTCCATTGTTCGAAAATACGAGGATCTATATTTAGTGATTCTACATGTGCCTTAACATACTCTAAAGCTATAATTGCAGATTCTTTCATTACATCACCAAGATTACCTGTGAGTGTAAGTTTCCCTGCTTTACCTTTTGAGAGCGATGTTTCTATAAAAAGAATCTCTCCCCCAACACTGGTCCATGCTAAACCTGTGACAACTCCTGCATATTTGTTGCCTTGGTATATGTCACGTGTAAAAGGTGGCTTGCCAAGCAGATCTTCTAATGACTCGGGGCTAATCTTGGTATATGGTAATTGTTTGTCCATTGCTTGACGTAAAAGCCAATTTACGCATAGCTTTATTTATTTGTTTTTTTCAAGCTGTCGGACACCACTTTCTCTTGTATAGTTCTCTATGATTCGTTCTAACGCAGCCTTCGTAAACCTAGGCTTATCTTCCAACTTATCTAATCCTGTATTTTTCTAGCTCTTTGGGAACAAGGTGGCGCTTTGCTATTTCAATCTTCTCTTCAGTGATATAACCAGAGACCTCTATTAACTCCATACGATCCAATAATGGACGAGGAATTGTATTTAAATCATTGGCTGTAGCTATAAATAGAACTTTTGAAAGATCATAGTCTAAGTCAAGATAATTGTCGTGAAAAGCATTATTTTGCTCTGGGTCTAAGACTTCTAATAGAGCCGATGATGGATCCCCATTGATAGTGTTTTGTGTAACCTTATCTATTTCATCAAGAATGAACACTGGATTAGAAGAGCCAGCTTTTTGTATATTCTTTATAATACGACCAGGCATAGCGCCAATATAGGTCTTACGATGTCCTCTGATCTCAGACTCATCATGTAATCCTCCTAAGGAAACACGTACGTATTTCCGTTTCATAGCTTCAGCAATACTTTTCCCAAGACTTGTTTTACCTACTCCTGGAGGTCCATAGAGGCAAAGAATAGGAGATTTCAAGCTTCCTCTTAATTGTAGTACAGCAATATATTCTAAAATACGGTCCTTAACCTTTTCCATTCCATAATGATCCTTGTCAAGTATACGTTTGGCACGTTTTAAATCAAGATCATCTTTAGTGTATTCATTCCATGGTAATGCAACCATGGTCTGCAGATAATTTACCTGTACACTATAGTCAGGACTCTGTGGATTAAGAGTATCTAATCTATCTAATTCCTTTTGGAAAGTCTTAGCTACTTCACTAGACCATTTTTTGGTTTTTGCTTTTTCCTGTAACTCTTTCTTCTCTGGGGTTGAGTCACCATCTCCTAATTCTTCCTTAATATTTTTAATTTGCTGATGAAGGAAATATTCCCGTTGTTGTTCATCTAGGTCTTCTCGTGTTTTTGAGCGGATGTCTTGCCTCAGCTGTTGGAATTGAATCTCTCGGTTGAGAATCTTCATCAACCTAAATAATCTGTCTTTTATGGAATTCTCCTGTAAGAGTAATATTTTGTCTTTTACAGGAAAAGGCACGGTAGAACATATGTAATTGACAGAAATGATGGGATTCTTGAGGTTGTCAATTGCAAATTGTGTGTCATCAGGAATATCATCACTTTCTTGTATATATTCCTTTGCCACCAATTTCATGTCTTCAACGGCAGTTGTAAATTCTGGGTCTTTATCAGTATCGACTTCTTCAGGCAAGGATTCTGTAATACCTGACATGAATGGAGTTGTACTTGTGACTTTCTTTATTTTACACCTTCCAAGTCCTTGTAGGATAGCAGTCCGATTGTTATTCTCATATCCAGGCATATCAAAGGAACGTACAAAGCGTGCATATACTCCTATGTTATAGATATCTCCCTCGTTCGGATCGTTTACATTGCTATCCTTCTGACTAACAACAGCAATGATAGCATTAGGATTCTCCTCGAGATATTTTACTAGTGCTAAAGTTGGCTTCCTTCCTACGAGAATAGGTGAGAGGATTCCTGGAAACATAACAAGGTTACGTGTTACGAAGATAGGGATGTTACCTTCTACCTGTATATTCATATCTGGTATACCTCCTTCGTAATCAGTAAACATTTGTATTGAACTATTTTGTCTCATAAAAGTCTATTTATTCCAATTTAGCTTGCAAAGATACAAAATAAAAAAACGAAAGGCTGAAGAGTTGTAGATGCTTTAATTATTTAATATATATTATTGTTATATTTCGCCTTATTTGATATAAAAAAATCTTTTAGTTAAATGCGAATACCATTCGGAACGTTCTCCTTTAGAGTTTAATAAAGTCTCTTTTACCACATTATATGTTGATCTTAATTGTTTCTTAAACATTATTAGGCAACGCTTGATATTCTTGGATTCTTTCGTCTTAATATTTATTACATAAGAGATTGATAAACCACTCATTATAGCTTCAGACTCAACAATTCCTCTATTTTCAAAAGGTATTATGATAGAGAATGTTCCATTGTCTTTTAGAAGCCGGGATGCATGGTGGCAAAGATCGCTGAAAGATAGTGTGTCTGTGTGTCTGGAAAAACTCCTGTTTTTGTACCTTATTTTTTTAAGGAGTTGATAAAGAAGGGAGGGTTACTAACAATTGCATCGTATAATAGAGACTGTTTTTTTCATTGTCAGTTTGGAGACGAAAACTCTGAAGAGAGCTCTGGATAATATTTATACGCTCTGAGAATGGTGAATTTGCTACATTAGATGTAGCATCTTTCAGCGCACCTTTGTCTATATCAATGGCATCGATAATAGAGTGTGGGTATCTTTGTGCCATCATTAAGGCAATTAGTCCAGTTCCAGTACCAATATCAAGAATCTTATTTCCGCCTTCTGCCCATGCGCCAAGGAGGACTCCATCAGTACCTACTTTCATTGCTGTATGAGACTGATTTATGTGAAATTCTTTAAACGTGAAACCCATTTGTTTTCGTAAAGGAACTTTTTATATATTAAGTTTCCGCAGTAAGTTCTTATTGATGGCTTGTACTTTCCGACTTTGTTTTATAAAGTCCTGCTTCATTAGGTCTATATTAAAAAATATTTCAGAAAAAGCGGTCTGAAGAATATTGGGTTGTCTGTCACCCCTGTCACCATTAGGATTTACTAGAATATGAATACCTTTTGGAACTATAGATATATCAACGTCAGCATCTGAGATTACAGGATCACCATCAAAGTGTATTAATCCAGCTTGTTTCCGATGAATGTGTAAGTGCTTTGCCTTGAAAGTTTTTATCTTTAGATTCTTATCAAGCGTTTTATTAAATAGTTCTATAGCTACCTGTGGAGCATCAATAATGTCAAAAGGTTCCATAATTATAATGTCAAGTAAACCGTCGCTCATTGAGGCTTGAGGGGCTATGTAAGCGTTATTGCCATATTGTGAAGCATTGGCTGCTGAGACTAGAAAAGCTTTGTAGTGCTGAATCCCATCTTCGTCCTCTATCTCGTAAGTCTCAGGAACATATTTGACTCCTTCTTCCAAAACCTGTTGTACGTAGGTAATCGGTCCACGTTTTCCTGCATTCGCAAATTTCATGGAGATAAATGCATCAAAGCCCATTCCACATGTACAAAAGAATGGGTGCTGGTTGATTATCCCATAATCTAAAGAGTGGATATCACACATATTAATTATGTCTATACATTTCTTTAGGTTCATGGGTAATCTTAAATGCCGTGCAAGTCCATTCCCTGAGCCACAAGGAAGTATAGCCATTGCAGTTTCAGTGTTGATTAGAGCTCTTCCTACCTCATTTACTGTTCCATCACCTCCAATAGCAACGACAATGTCTACTCCTTTTTCTGCAGCTTTTTTAGCAAGCTCTGTTGCATGACCAGCATATTCTGTTTCTGCTATGTCGTAATCAAACGTCTCTTTATCAAGTCGTTCTTCTATCAGCTTGGGGATTCCAGCCTTGCTGACAGTACCTGATATCGGGTTGAGAATGAAAATAATTTTCTTTTTCATTGTGCCTATGATAGTAAGCATATGCTTTATCAGGCAAAGATACATATTAATCATTATATTAAGCGTTTTTCAAAGGCTAAAAAACGTCTGGTGGACACTTTTCTATCTATTCTCTGCATTTTGTCGTTCTAAATTAGTATCTTTGCAACCTAAAATAATTTTACGTAGTCATTGACTACACCTTTTATTAATAATAATGGGACAGTTACAAGATAAGTACAAGAGCTATCGCGATCCTCAGAAGTTTATGGATGCCGGTGTGTATCCATATTTTCGAGAGATTACAAGTAAGCAAGGAACAGAGGTTACAGACATTGATGGCAATAAGATTCTAATGTTTGGCTCTAATGCCTATACTGGCTTGCCAAATGATCAACGTGTTATTGATGCAGCCCATCGTGCTCTTGATAAGTATGGATCAGGATGTGCCGGAAGTCGTTTCCTGAATGGTACGCTGGATTTGCATGTTCAATTGGAGAAAGAGCTAGCAGCCTTTGAAGGGAAAGACGAAGCACTTGTTTTTCAACAGGATTCTCTGTAAATGCAGGTGTGATTGCTGTTGTTGTTGGTCGTGGGGATTATATCATCTGTGATGATCGTGACCACGCTAGTATCGTAGATGGCAGACGTTTGAGTTTTGCAACTCAGCTTCATTATAAGCACAATGATATGGAGGATTTGGAGCGTGTTCTTCAAAAACTTCCAAAGGAAGCTGTAAAATTAATCGTCGTTGATGGAGTCTTCTCAATGGAGGGTGATTTAGCTAATCTTCCTGAAATTGTAAGATTAAAGCGTAAATACAACTGTTCTATAATGGTTGATGAGGCTCATGGTTTAGGTGTCTTTGGCCGCCAAGGAAGAGGTGTCTGTGATCACTTTCATTTAACAGATGAAGTTGATTTGATCATGGGAACATTCTCAAAGAGTCTTGCCTCTATTGGAGGTTTTATAGCTGGTGATAAAGATACTATTAATTATCTACGTCATACTTGCCGAACATATATTTTCTCAGCAAGTAATACTCCTTCAGCTACAGCTGCAGCTTTAGAAGCTTTACACATACTGGAAAAAGAGCCGGAGCGTATGGAGAATCTGTGGAAAGTTACAAATTACGCATTAAAGCGCTTTAAGGAAGAAGGTTTTGAGATTGGTGACACTGAAAGTCCAATCATCCCACTTTATGTTCGCGACATAGAAAAGACCTTCATTGTTACGAAGTTGGCTTATGAAGCTGGTGTGTTTATTAATCCCGTAATTCCACCAGCCTGTGCACCTCAGGACACACTTGTCCGTTTCGCCTTGATGGCCACTCATACGGAAGAACAGGTCGAGAGAGGAGTTCAGGCTCTGAAGAAGATCTTTAAAGAACAAGGTATTATAAAATAAAGAATATACTCTTGTATAATTTAATGTATAACAAAGAGGAAATATACATAACGTGTATTTCCTCTTTTCTATTTGTTTTGGGGCTCTATTTGATCTTATATGTCGGTGTTATATTCTTTTACAAATTAGAAGTGCATACTAGGTGAAAAGTGAAGTTGACTAGTTGTATCCTACTTTTGTAATATGCAGATGTCCAATGAGTTAGGAATAGTATTTTTAAAAGAGCCTCTTTTGCAATGTAAAAGAGGCTCTTTTACTCTCAAAGGGCATCTTTTATCATGCAAAAGGATATGTTTTTACATAATAAAAGGGTATCTGTTATTTTTATGAATATGAATACTTCTTACAAAAAAAAGAGCCTATTGTATAACTAGGCATGCTTGTAGTTTGGTATAATTCATTATTCAAAAATTTAATTAAATTCAAATATAAAGAAAGGCCAATAGCATAATATAGCGTATAAAATATATGTCTATATGCTAAGGAAAGGATTTTTTTCTTATGTAGGAAAAAGTCCCAAAGCGAAACGATTCCGCTATATATATAACCAATGTGCTTGTAGATAGGGAAATTTTATTTGGTTGTTGTTTTAGGTTTGACACTCAAATGTTTACGAAGATAATTCATTGTTTTATCTTATTGTTAGTCTTGTCCTCTCGATAAAAAAGTATCGCATTTTAGAAAAAAAAACTATGAAAAACTTTGCAGAGTAAAAAAGAAATAGTACCTTTGCACTCGCAATTCGGAAATGACTTCTTTCATTTAAGAATAGCAACGGGGTGTAGCGCAGCCCGGTAGCGCTCCTGGTTTGGGACCAGGCGGCCGCAGGTTCGAATCCTGTCGCCCCGACAAAGTCTAGCCCTTTGGTGAAAGGGAGACGTTAAATGCGGCAATAGCTCAGTTGGTAGAGCACGACCTTGCCAAGGTCGGGGTCGCGAGTTCGAGTCTCGTTTGCCGCTCATTGACATTCCAAATTAAGTTCCAGAGTTTTTCTCTATTATGCCCAGGTGGCGGAATTGGTAGACGCGCACGTTTCAGGTGCGTGTGTTTCACGACGTGCAGGTTCGAGTCCTGTTCTGGGCACACTTCTATTTGGAGTGTCAGGTATATGCTGGAGAGGTGGCGGAATTGGTAGACGCGCTACTTTGAGGGGGTAGTGAAAATTGTTTCGTGGGAGTTCGAGTCTCCTCCTCTTCACATAGATTCTAGATGTAAGTTGTTGCTTACAGTTTTTAATGCGGCAATAGCTCAGTTGGTAGAGCACGACCTTGCCAAGGTCGGGGTCGCGAGTTCGAGTCTCGTTTGCCGCTCATTATAAAGAGAAACATACAGAACATTATCCTTATGAATTTATATATTAGATATTTCGATAATGAAGTATTAGTACATAACGCTGAAGAAGCTTTAGATTTCTTAAGTACAATCCCAGATATTCAGTTAACGCCAGACTTGGAAGCTGATATAAGAAATTATGCGGCTAATGATGTTTTCTATCCTAAACGTTATAAGGTTCGCCCACGTGTTTATTTTATTGTCATAAAAACTGAGGCTGCAACTATGATGGATTTTAAACAAAAAAAAGCGCTTCGTCCAAGTGGAGATGTAATACAGCGTAAAGACAATACCGCAATTATGCATCTTAATGAAGAATGTGAGGGGTGGTATGAAGGTGAATTCGACTTCAAGCGCGTTGTACTAATTCCCTCTTCTGGTAAACATGAATATCGTGATACTCATTTCGTGGCACGATGTAAAGCTGTTTCTGGTTGGGATTGTTACAACAGAATTATTGACTATCTAAAAGAAAGAGTTGATAGTAGAAGTCAATTCCCATCTGCTAAAGGTAAGAATTTTAAATTTAAATATCTAGGTATGTGGAAGTAATTCTACATGACTTTATTATGATTCTTCCGATATGAATAAGGTAATGCTGATAGGTAATGTTGGTCGCGATCCAGAAGTTCGCTATTTCGAGGCAGACCAATGTGTTGCTTCTTTTACCTTGGCAACAACAGAACGAGGATATGTTCTGCCGAATGGTACGTCCGTTCCTGATCGTACAGATTGGCATAATATTGTTCTTTTTAAAGGACTTGCCAAATATGCAGAGAAGTATATCCATAAAGGGGACAAGATTTATATCGAAGGACGTATTCGCAATCGGTCTTATGATGATAAGAAAGGGATGCGTCGATTTGTTACTGAGATATATGCTGATAATCTTGAATGGTTGTCTACTCCTCGTAAGGTAGAAAATACTGGTGAGGAAAGTAGTGTAGGTAATAGTGTAGCATCTTCAGATAACTCAAATTTACCGTTTTGATGAATTCATCATTATTTGACATTTCTTCTTATATAAGTGTACATCCAATAAGTCTTAATGTTGCTATAGCAATCTTTTTTGCTATTGCTCTTCTTTTGCTTTCTGCTTTTGCGAGTGCATCTGAGATAGCTTTTTTTAGTTTGTCCCCTGTAGATGTTGATGCATTAGAGCCTGACAAACGTCCTTCAGATAAGCTGGTTCAAGAACTGAGAGATGATAATGAGCGAACATTGGCTACTATTCTGATAACGAATAACCTTGTCAATGTCGCTATTATTATGCTTTGCAATTATATTTTCGATAGTCTTTTAACTTTTGGCGTAAAATGGTTGCAGTTCTTGTGTGTAACAATTCTGTTGACATTTCTTTTGTTGCTTTTTGGTGAAATAGCACCGAAAGTGTATAGTAGGAAAGCTCCTTTACAATTTTGTAGGCGTGCCGCGAATGGTGTTTTATTTTTTCGTCGCTTATTTTGGCCTATTGAAACAATCTTATTAAAGAGTGGAACATTTGCAGAAAAGGTGGTACAGAAAGAAAATCGACAACTTTCCGTTGATGATCTTGAGCAGGCCTTGCAGCTGACAGATAAGAGTGATATAAAGGATGAGAGGAAGATGCTTCAAGGAATTATACGCTTTGGTGATGAAACAGCGAAAGAGGTGATGACTTCTCGACAAGACATCGTAGATTTAGATATTCATTGTCCCTATGAAGATGTTTTGAAGTGTATAGTTGATAATAACTATTCTCGTATTCCAATATTCCAAGATAACCAGGATAATATTCGAGGAGTTCTTTATATTAAGGATTTATTGCCCCATCTTTCGAAACCTGCAAACTTTAGATGGCAAAGTCTTATTAGGCCTCCCTATTTTGTTCCAGAAACGAAAAAGATAGATGATCTTTTACGTGAATTTCAGGAGAATAAGGTGCATATTGCTATTGTTGTAGATGAATTTGGTGGTACAAGTGGAATTGTGACATTAGAAGATATATTGGAGGAAATTGTCGGGGAGATAAATGATGAGTATGATGAGGAGGATCATAATTATACGAAACTAGCTCCAAATACGTATATCTTCGAAGGTAAGACCCTCCTAAATGATTTTACTAAAATTCTTAATCTTCCCGATGATGAGTTTGATCTCGTTGAAGGTGATGCCGATTCATTAGCTGGTTTACTGTTGGAGATTAAAGGAGACTTCCCTGCTATTCATGAGATATTGAAGTATAAGAACTATACATTTGAGATTTTAGCAATAGAAGAGAGAAGATTTAGTAAAGTGAAAGTTACTATTGGTTGTGGAACGGATAATAACTGATATTGATGAGAAGATTAAGGTTGGAGTTCTTCCAATAGAAACTGGTAGGGAAGCTGAAAAGAAAGGAGAGTTAAAACTCCTTACTTTAATGCTTGGCTATACACCTATTATATTTCATAATTCAGATGGTAAGCCCTTTATTGAAGGATACAATATTAGTATTTCTCACACTAAAGGCTATGTCGCAATTATTATTTCTCGTTTTTTTGAGGTTGGTGTTGATATAGAATATCCTGCTGATCGTGTTCTTAGGATAGCTTCTCGGTTTTTAAGAGATGATGAACCTTTTAATGATATAGACTCTTGCTTGACAGCATGGTGTGCAAAAGAAGCAGTCTATAAGCTCTTTTCTTCTGATCATTTAGGCTTCCATGATATGAAGGTAGATGTTTTTGCACGAAAAGTAAAAGTCTTGAAGCATGGTCTCATTGTTAAATTTGTCCGTAAAAAATCTACCAATTTTTTGTTGACTTATTGTTGGAGGTAACATCCTTAATTTCTATAGTTAATTTAATGTATATAAGACTCTAATACTATTTAATTTCATTCCTAATTTATTATTTCTTGGTTTAATTCTTAATTATCATATAGCCATTAATGAAAAAAAGATTAATTTTTGCACCGGTTCTTACTTTTTAACTTGCTTTTTATTGTATTTATTTTTTTATCTTTGCCATAGTCATTTAACAAACAAGAGTTGTTATTTAAAAATTTAATCTAATTAACTGGAGGTTATTAATATGAAAGAGACTAAAACCTTAGAGATTATTGAAGACTTTGAGTATGAAAATCAAAGTAATCAAGGGAATGATTCAGATAAGCAATTATTAGGAGGTGAAATATGGTATAATTAATTATCAGATTTTTACATTCTTATCCCATTTATTATCTAGAGGGAGCATGTCTTATGTAAGAAGGTATGCTCCTTCTTTTTTTATAATAACTGTTTTCTTTATCAGGAATTATAGTTATTGTTGGTTTATGTGTATATCATTTTTGAAGGATTTGCAAGATTGTTCAGAAAAAAGGTGTATCTTTGTAGCTAAAAGCTATTAGAATAATACATGGCAAAGGCTAATAACAAAGAAATGACTGGTAAAACAACCACCAAGAAGACCATCCGTAAGCGTGGAGCTAAGGCACAGAAAGCTCCTGTTAAACGAGGAATATCTAATGATCTTATTCCTATTGAAGAAGAAACTTGGCTATTGCAACCTATAGCTGTTACGATGATGCGTCATGACTATTCTCTTATACAAGTCAGGATTTAGTATCAATTGTTGAGAGTCTACAATCTATTTTGCATGGAATTCTGAATAACAAACGTGGTTTTCAGCTTGATTTATTCCAAACGGATGAATTGGATGAGGATGGGCGTATGCCTATAAAGTTGCCTTTTAAAGAATTGGGAGTTGATCCTAATCATTATCCTCAGTTACGTAATTCCTTAAAAATGCTAGCATCTATCCCTGTAGAAATCCCATACAAGACTGCAGAAGGAAGAAAGTATACTAAAGCTACGAATCTTTGTGATGTTTATATTCCAGAAGATCGTTCTTATAATAAGTATGCTATTCTTAAACTTGATCATACTGTGGCGGAGAGATTAGTCTCTTTGGATTTTGGATATCACAGACTAGGGAAACAAATTGTTTTTGCTTGTAAGAATCGTTATACTCAGCGTATCTATATGTTTATCGAATCATGGGTTGAGAAAGGGCGTACTGTAATTAAGACCATTGATTTTCGTAAGATGTTACGTTTAGAGAATAATTACAAAAAGTTTTCAGATTTCTGCCGTCGTGTACTTGATCCTGCTATGCAAGAACTGAAGGAACTCTCTGAAAAAGGTTTTTGTGATTGTTATTTTGAGTATGATAAAAAGTACGATCATGGGCAGCGTGGAGGTGAGCCTGATGAGCTTATATTTGTTATCTATAGAACAAAAGACAAGATGAATGTTCAATTGCAAGAAATGACTCAAACTCAGCGTCGTCAGTTCCAGCAGTATCTTGTTCAGTATTTCGACTTCACTCCTGTTAATGCACAGCAGATGGCTGATCGCATTACTGCAGAGACTTATCAAGAAGCTGTGCAGAAATTGATGAGCTTACGAGATCGTTTCACAAGTTCATTTGTGAAGGATAAGGCTGCGTATACATTCAAAAGTCTTGATGATTTATTAAAATCTAAAGAAATTCCTAATACAGTTGTCGAGGAAGTGCAATAGGGTAGCGTATAATAGGAACTTCCCTTTGTAAAATAGGAGATTGCCTATAGGCTTTTTGCTGTTAGTAAGTTACTTTTGTAATATAAATATAAGATCACAGTAAGAATCTCTTAAAAAGTAACTGATATGAAGTATATTCGTTTAAATATTTTGTTTTTGAGCTTGTTAAGCTTTACGTTTACTTCTTGTGGTACTATGTTTTCTGTAGGAGCCGGGGTTGGAGGACCTATAGCTTCTTCTGGATCAGAGTATTATGATGATGGATATGGTTTTGGTTATGGAAGCCGTTATGGTCGTATAGCTTATGATGAAGCAAGGAGAGAAGCATTATTTCTTTCAGATAAAATGGCTTATGAGCTTGGGTTAACTAATGCTCAGTATGAAGCTGTATATGAAATAAATCTAGATTATTTGCTGAATATGCAAGGAGAAAATACTCTTTTTGGTAATTATTGGGCACGTCGTAATAGTGATTTATTCTATGTTTTGGATGCCCGTCAATATAATTATTTTGTAGGCAACGACTATTTCTATCGTCCTGTTTATTGGCGTGACAATAGTTATGCTTATCGGGTTTATAACCGTTATGCAGATAGAAATGTCTTCTATCGTCCTCGTCCTGTTGATTATATGACATATCGTGGCGGGAGAAACAGGCTGGCAGATAGTTATTATGCTGGAAGATTTGGACGTCGTTCAGGACAGCCTATCGTAGTAGACCGTGTAGGTGGATATCAAGAAACTTATCAGAATGGACATACGTGGAGTGAAGCCAAGAGAAGTCCTTCGTATGATCAGCAGGGCCGTAACAGCTTTGGCAATGCGAGTCGTGGTAATTTTAATAATCCGCCTCGTTCATCTAGCCAAGATCCTGTACCTGCACCTCGCCCTTCCAATGGCAGTCAAAGTTCTTTTGGAAATATGTCGAGAGGTAGTTACTCTTCTCCATCTCAGACATATAACCAAAGTTTTGGTGGAGCACGTCAGAGAACAGAGACGTTTCAGCCTACTCCGGGACAATCCAGTAGCACGCGTACTGATGTACCTGTAAACAGAAGTAGTTTTGGTGGACATAGATAATCGTAAATGAAGATTTCAAATATAAATCGTTCAAGGGTAGTCTCTGCTATGGTCAGGGGCTACTTTCATGCTTTTTTTTCGGGTCAAGCTGATGCAATTTTCCCACAGAAGTCTCGTTTAGAAGCGTGTGTTTATAAAAAGCTGTTAGTTGCTAGCTTTGATAAATTGGCAACTAATTTTGTATCTGTGCTTTTCCCCATCCTTGTCCGTTTGAATTACTCTGATATAGATGCTGTTACTGAAGATATGAGACGGCGACATTTCTCGGAGGCAACTCCTTCTAAGATATTGTTACGTTATGCCTGCAAGACTAAAGAGTTGTATGAATTCGTGACATCAGAATATCAGAAACAGGTTTATGAACTACTTAATGGACATCTGCAATCTGTTGAGGATTTTTTTGATGATTGTCCAACTCTTTTGGCTGATGATAGTATACCTGTCCCTTTGGCTATTCGTTCAATAGTGCGAGTTCAGATGCAAGCCTATGCGTTGGGGATAACACAAGCTCAAACAGAGATTAACAATCTGCGTCAAACTACAATATATCGCTTGATGCTTTCTGGTATGGTGACATTGTTACATGAGACTCCAGTCAACTTTTCTGGTGATAATCTGGAAATGATGTTCAGGAAAGTCTCTTTAAATTCTGATAATTTCGAAAGTCTTATGAACGAGATGAACCAAGCTTATGAGGACTTGGTATAGACCGATATGTAGCTAGAAGAAGTATTACTATAGTTTTCCTGCATCTCCTAGATAGCTATCTTTAAAGCCAAGAAAATAGAGTACACCATCGAGTCCAATAGTTGTAATATTCTGCTCAGCAGTAGCTCGAACTCGTGGTTTTGCATGGAAAGCAATACCTAATCCTGATTCGGTAATCATTGGTAGGTCATTTGTCCCATCTCCAACAGCAATTGTTTGAGCTAGGTTTACTTTTTCAACCTGCGCTATTAATTTAAGGAGCTCAGCCTTTCTTTTCCCGTCTATAATCTCTCCAAGATATCGCCCAGTAAGTTTATTGTTACTATCAATCTCTAATTCATTAGCATAAACATAATCAATATCATATTTACGTTGTAGATATTCACCAAAATAAGTAAATCCACCACTTAAGATAGCTATTTTATAGCCACATTGTTTTAATATAGTCATCAATCGATCTACACCTTCTGTAATAGGCATTGTCTCTGCAATTTCTTGCATGACGCTCGCATCAAGCCCTTTCAGTAGTGCTACACGTTTGATAAAACTTTCTCTAAAATCAATCTCACCACGCATAGCACGTTCAGTGATTTCTGCTACTTCTTTTCCTACTCCTGCTCGTTTAGCTAGTTCGTTTATACATTCAGTTTGGATAAGAGTTGAATCCATATCAAAGCAGATTAACCTTCGCATGCGTCTGTACATATTATCTTCTTGGAAAGAAAAGTCTATTCCTTGCTCATGACTCATTAGCATTAATTCGGCTTGCATCTCTTCATTATTGTTGGGAGTACCACGCAGGGAGAACTCTATGCAGGCTCTGACATGCTGGTTCTGCTTGTATATACTCTGGCGGCCTGTGAGTCGACGGATAGAGTCTATATTAAAGCCTTGTGCAGCAATGACCTTTGTTGTTGCCTCGATATTCTTTGCTGATAGTGAGCGCCCAATGATTGTCAAAATATATCTATTCTTCCCTTGGTTGTTTACCCAGCTTTCATATTCCTCGTCAGATACGGGTGTAAAGCCTATGTTTACCCCTAGTTCCGTGGCTTTAAATAGTAGTTCTTTCATAATTTGTCCTGATGACAGTTCATTACTTCGTATTAATATTCCTAATGATAAAGTTGAATGAATGTCAGCCTGGCCAATATCAAAAATATGTGCATTATATTTTGCAAGAATCGTCATGACAGAAGCTATAAGTCCTGGTCTATCTTGTCCTGTTATTCTAATTAGAATCTGTTCCTCCATTAGTTCTGTTCTCTTTTTGATAAATGAATGATTGTAGGCACAAAAGTAATTCTTTTCTTTGAGGTAGACAACTCATAATTCTTTAAATTATATGATGAGATGTCGAGTTGCATGATAGAGTTTGGTGTTAGCCATTCGCACATTATGTGTTTGCCCTCCACTCTTTATGTGTTTATACTTAACACTGGATGTGCTTGCTATTAGCACAAGATTTATTATGTATATTTATCTAACGAGTAACTATATGTTTCTTGTAATAAGGTAATAATATAAGTTGTAAAAGCTTAGTTACTTGGAAAGTCCTTATATAATAAAAAAATCCCCAGTATAGCTTATCTTAATTTGCTATTGGGGATTTTTTTCTATTATAATTCTTGTATATTATTTCTTCAATTGCCTTTTCAGAAGTTCTGGAATCTCACTTGTTTCTTTTGCGACAGGAACTCCGACGACTTCAAAAAGCTGCAATCTTCTCGCTTGCAGAGCCTGAGCCACTGGAGATAATAGCACCAGCATGTCCCATTTGTTTACCTTGTGGTGCCTGTTGTCCAGAGATGAATACTGCTACAGGTTTTTGTGATATTTTTTTCTTGATAAACTGTGCTGCACGTTCCTCTGCATCACCTCCAATCTCACCAATAAGTGCAATACTATCAGTTTCGGGATCGTCTTGGAACATACGGAGAAGATCCTCAAAATAAAGTCCTACAACGGGGTCTCCACCTACACCTACAGCTGTTGATTGTCCCAATCCTGCTTGAGTTAGATTATATACGACTTCGTATGTAAGAGTTCCACTTCTACTGATCACGCCTGTGTGTCCCTTTTTGAAGATGTTAGTAGGCATGATTCCTGCCATACTTTCTTCTGGGGAAATTAGTCCAGGACAGTTAGGGCCTATAACTTGAACTCCTTTAATTTGCATATCGTTGTGCTAGGACAGCATCAAGTGTAGGTACTCCTTCTGTAATGCAGATAACTAATTTGATACCTCCATCTATCGCCTCAAGCATTGCATCTTTTGCAAATGGGGCTGGGACAAATATTATAGAGGTGTTGGCGCCTGTTGCTGCTACAGCATCTTTGACTGTATTAAAAACAGGAATGCCGCATACTTCTTGCCCTGCTTTGCCTGGTGATGTACCACCAACTACATTAGTACCATATTCTTTCATCTTAGAGGCGTGGAAACTTCCATCACGGCCTGTGATTCCTTGTACAATTAACTTTGTATCTTTATTGATTAGAATACTCATAGCTATTATCTTTTAAAGGTTCTTACTAAGTTCGACAGCTTTATGCCCTGCATCTGACATACTCGTTCCTACTGTGAATTGGGTTCCTTCAAGTATGGAACGGCCTTCAGCTTCGTTGGTTCCTGTTAAACGAATAACTATAGGAATATCTGTCTTGAGGATCTTGAAAGCTTCAATTAATCCTTTAGCAACATCGTCGCATCGAGTGATACCACCAAAAATGTTAATAAGTACGACCTTTACGTGTTTGTCACCCAATAATAATCTCATTGCTTCTACAATTTTCTCAGGATTTGAGCTTCCGCCAATATCTAGGAAATTAGCTGGTTCACCGCCATAGAGCTTGATCATATCCATGGTAGCCATAGCCAATCCTGCACCATTTACCATGCAGCCTATGCTTCCTCCAAGGTTTACATAGCTGAAACCTTTGTCTTTTGCTTCTCTTTCCTTACGCTCTTCTGGAGTTGGTTCAAAAAGTTCGGCAACGTCAGGATGTCTATAAAGAGCATTGTCGTCAAATGTCATTTTTGCATCAATAGCCTTTAATGAGCCATCTTTTAGCATTACCAATGGATTTATTTCAGCCAGAGAAGCATCTTTCTCCGTAAAGAGTTTATAGATATTCTTGAAGATAGGAACAGCTTGTTTTACTTGAGCCATATCATCAAATAGCTTGAATGCCGCTTCTCGTGCAAGATAATCACTCATTCCGATGACAGGATCAATTATGATCTTTTCGATCTTCTCGGGCGTTTCCTTTGCAACTTGCTCTATGTCCATACCGCCAGCACGACTCAGCATAAGCATAGGGCACTTTGATTTCCTATCAACTAAGATACTCATGTAATATTCTGAAGCGATATCAACGGCCTCACTTACCAATACACGATCAACGGTGAAGCCTTTAATATTCATACCGAGGATGGCTTCTGCATGTTGCCGAATTTCCGTTTCATTACTTCCTAATTTGACTCCACCAGCTTTTCCTCTACCACCAGTGTGTACTTGTGCCTTAACAACGGCTTTTTCTAAACCTAACTTCTTGTAGGCTTCAACTGCTTCATCGGGAGTTCGACAGATGATATTTCTGTCGACTGGGAGCCCATAACTAGCAAAGAATTGCTTCGCCTGATATTCATGTACTTTCATAAGATTTGGTTTTATTTAAAATTATATTTGATAAATACTAATAATCTTGTGCTAATCGTTCTCCGCGTAATACTGATAAGGCATTCTCTGTCAGTGCCTGCATTTCATCTTGACCTGGATAAACATATACTGGAGCAAGAAAGCTTATACGTCTTTTCAGACGATCAATGATATATTCTGAGCGAGCCATACCACCTGTAAGGAGGATAGCATCCACTTTTCCATATAAAACAGCCCCTTCTGCCACTATGTTTTTTGCAATATGCCATATCATGGCTGACACAATGGCTTCAGCATGTTTGTCACCTGCTTTTATCCAAGTCATGACCTCTTTAAGGTCATTAGTTCCAAGATGAGCCATTAGCCCTGCTTGCCCGCTTACCTTCTTTAATAATTGTTCTTCTGTGTATTTACCACTAAAGCATAGATGAATTAAGTCAGCTGCAGGTAAGGTCCCAGCTCGTTCAGGAGAAAAAGGCCCTTCGCCGTCCAGTGCATTGTTAGCATCAATAGCACGTCCATGATCATGTGCTGCAATAGAAATTCCACCTCCTAGATGGCAGATGATAAGATTTAACTTCTCGTAGCTTGTTCCCATGTCTTTCGCAAATCTCCTACCAATTGCCTTTTGATTGAGTGCATGCCAGATACACATACGTGGCATGAGAGGTGAACCAGAAATATGTGCTTCTGGCTCCATTTCATCGACGACACCAGGGTCAGCGATGAAACTTCTACATCCAGGAATCTCTCTTGCAATTTCATCAGCAATCATACAACCAAGGTCACATGCGTGCTGATGTATAGCTTGCTGCTGATCTATTATCATCTTCTCTGTTATTGTAAAGACGCCACTAGAGACAGGCTTAGCTAATCCTCCACGACCAATGACAGCATCAAAGTCTAATGGTATATTCCTTTTTTCTAGCTCATTTATAACTACTTGCTTTCGAAAGTGATATTGGTCAGATATACGTTTGAAGGGTTTTAATTGCTCCTGCGTATGTGTAATGTCTGCCATAAATATTGGCTGATCATCATTTGCGAGGGATATTTTCGTTGATGTTGAGCCCGGATTTATAGCAAGAATCTTATATGCCATAGTTTTTATTTGGAAATTAAACTTGCTAATGCAAGACTATAAAACTTAGATTTAATGGTGTCTCCACGACTTGAAAGTACAACTGGTGCTAACGTACCTTGGAGAACAGCTGCTGTTTCTGCATGGCTGAATAATGTGATTGTCTTATAGAAAAGGTTACCAGCTTCTATGTCTGGGAAGATAAGAGCATCTGCCTCTCCATTGATAGGGGAGCATATATTCTTAATTTTCATTGCCTCTGTGGAACAAGAAGTTTTGAGATCCAATGGCCCGTCAACAACACATTTACCAAATAAACCAGACTCTGTCTCTTTTTTTATCTTATTATAAGAGTCTGTATAAGGGAAATGTTTGACGTCAACCTTCTCTGAACAGTGGATAAGAGATATCTTAGGGCAATCAATATTAAACGCGTGACAAAAATCAATGACGTACTTTATTTGTGCTTTACGTTGTTCTTCGGTCGGGTACGGTATGACAGCTGCATCAGTAAAAAAAAGTAGCTTCGGATATTCTGGAATCTTCGTCACCGTAATATGTGTCAGGACAGCTCCCCTTGGTAATATACCATGTTCTTTGTCAAGTATGGCGCGTAGTAGAACATCTGTGTTGACAAATCCTTTCATTATGATGTCTGCTTTTTGCTCGCGGATTATTTTTACTGCTATTCGGGAGGCCTCTTCAGGGTTCTCTGCAGTGACAGCTTGCAGGGCTTCTCTATCTGCAAATATTTTTTTAGTCCTCTCAGAACAAACTAATATAGGACTTATAAAACCTTCATGTGTAGCTTGTAGTATTGCCTCTTGTGTGTGATCTTCCTCTGGCCATACAACAACAGTGCGTTTACAGATTTCCTTCTTTTTAAGGAGTCCTGTTAACTGTTCAAAGTCTTTAATTGTCTTTTCTTCTTCTGGCATAGTTAATTGATTTATGGGTCGTAGTTTATTAATGAGACAAAGATACTATTTTGTTTTTTTAAATAGTATATCTATTTTGTTGAAAAATGATTGAAAATTCTTTTTTTTATGTAAGTTGATGTAATTTTGTAGCAGAATTAGAGATTATATATGAAACGTTTATTCCTTTTATTCCTTTTATTGAAGGCTACTCTTTTTGTTATTGCTCAGCCAGTTAGTCAGGGAATTCCACGTGGGGCAATATTATATAATGAGCAAGGATTGAGAGTTAATAGTCCCCAGAAAGCAACCTATTATCGTGTCCTTTCAGTTGATAGGAAAGGACAAAGGTTATTTCATGACTATTATATAAGTGGTGAATTACGTGCGGAAAAGTATTACTTAACATTAAATAAAGCAAATGCTAATCAAACAATACTAACAGGAGTATGCAGAACTTTTTATAAATCTGGAAGGGTAGAGAGTGTCATGCTATACGACCGAGGTAAGGCTAATGGTCGCGCAGTTTCATTCTTTCTTAATGGTAAAGTTGGTATGAAGTTGTTTTATAGGCATGGGGTTTTGGATGGAGCTTGTTATACATTTAATGAAAATGGCCAACTTGAATATACCACTATTTGGAAGAATGGTTTGAAAGTTAAAGAATTAAAGGGGGGGAGAGATTATTACATTGATTCTAATACAAAGAAAGATGCTTTCTGTGAACAGTTTGGTGGGGAAAAAGAGCGTATAGAACAGATTTCAAAAGATACTGAGTATACGCATTCAAGTAGCGTAAATAATGCTCATGTCAAGAGTAATGGTGAACTAAATTCTCCCAAAATCCATTCAGAGCATTTTTCTCTAAAGAAAGAATCAAAGAAACTTGTTGTGGAGGATGTTGCTTCTACTAAATTGCCTAAAGGCATATTTTCTTTTTCATATCTATATGACCTGCTATCGAATTCAGATCACTCTACTCAGGAAATGCATTTCTTTGATACTCTGAGTGCTCATTATCATTTGGAGGTTTTTCAGATGATAAATGGTTATGGCTCTCAGAAAGAGTTAATTTATCATCATAGTATGGATTATGATGTACATAGTGGTCTTGATAAAGTGACGGGAAGTAATCCTCGTCAGATAGGCTTTTGGGGTAATCTTGACAATAATCGTTTTACGGTTCAGCGTATTAATCTGTTTACATGGTCAGAAAATGAAATGTTACTTTTTGCGAAAGAGGCTGTCTCTAATGGCTATAAAGTACTTGGAGGGGGTGACTATAAGGAGCAAAATGGTAATTTTATCTTGGAACCTAGTGCTGGATTGAATAAAAATATGGGACGAGATGTGGTTTTGACCTTTACCTTTGATCCTAATTTATATGCGGGACTGTATCATATCCAAATGGATATTAGGTAGGTTTAACAAACTTTTTTCTGTTGGCATTAGAAATATAATGTCGTAATACTATGACATTTGATTTATTTTACTTATTTTTGCAACATAAATAAATTAAAGAAGAAAAAGATGTTACAGCTACAGTAAAAAGGCTGTACATACCTTAACACTATAGAAACTGGTATGAAAATAATACAGAAGCTACTTAATTGGTACCTTTCTATCAACGCTCTACCTTATTGGGTTATTCTCGTTGTTGATAGTTTCATCTGCTATCTTTCAGGTATCTTTGTTTTTTGGATGTATTATCATGGTGCCATTGCTTGGGAAAACATGGTGCTACTGACAAAGACTATATTTATGTATATGGTCTTTAATCTTATCGGTTTTAGGCTATTCCGTACCTATTCTGGTATTATTCGTTATTCTTCTTTCGTCGATTTACAACGGGTAGCTTTGGCAATGGTGTTGTCTCTTAGTATAGCAGAGGTAATGCATTATGTCATTTATCATTGGAATCTAGAATTTGTTCGACTTGAGGGACGTCAGATAGCCGCAATGTATCTTGTTGCTACTATAGGAATGATGCTCTTTCGTATTCTAGTGAAATCACTTTATGAAGTTGTCTTTAATACGGATAAAGGGTTGAGGACACTTATTTACGGTGTGAAAGATGGTGGTGTCGGTTTAGCAAAAACAATTCGGAGCGAACAAAAGAGTAATTTCCAACTTAAAGGTTTTATAGCACATGATCCTACTTTAGGAGGACGCATTCTTATGGGCGAGAAAGTTTATATGGCAGATGAGGACCTAGCAAAGTACATAAAGGTCCTTAAAATTCAAGCAGTATTAGTTTCTCCTCTTCAGAATGATAAATTTCGTAATGATTTGAAGCTTCAAGATACATTATTGAATCTGGGAGTTCGGATTTTTATGAGCTCGGGAGAAAAAGAGTGGAATCAGAATGATGATTATACAAAAGTTCAATTAAAAGAGATTAGTATTGAAGATCTTCTTCCTCGTGACCAAATCCATGTAGATATGGATTCTATTGGAAATTTATTGCGAGGAAAGAAAATTATGATAACAGGGTCTGCTGGTAGTATCGGTTCAGAGATGGTTCGACAGATTGCTGTTTATAATCCTACAGAACTGATTCTTATAGATCAAGCAGAGACGCCACAGCATAATATTCGGTTAATGATGCATTTTGAGTGGCCTAATATAAAAGCACATACTATAGTTGCGAATATCTCCAACGAGGAACGTATGGATAAGATATTTCACACTTATAGACCTGATTATGTGTTCCATGCTGCTGCATATAAGCATGTTCCAATGATGGAAAATAATCCTTCTGAGAGTATACAGAACAATATCCTAGGCACAAAAGTTATTGCTGACCTAAGTGTGAAGTATGGTGTTAAGAAGTTTGTGATGATATCCACAGACAAGGCAGTTAACCCTACAAATGTAATGGGGTGCTCTAAACGAATTTGTGAGATATATTGCCAGAGCCTAAATAAAATGATTAATGAACATGCGGGAGATAAACCAGTTACACAGTTTGTAACAACTCGTTTTGGTAATGTTTTAGGTTCCAATGGGTCTGTTATTCCTTTATTTGAAAAGCAAATTAAGAATGGGGGACCTGTCACCGTTACAGATCCTAATATAATTAGATTCTTTATGCTTATTCCTGAAGCTTGTAAGCTTGTTCTTGAAGCTGGTACACATGGAAGTGGAGGGGAAATTTTTGTTTTTGATATGGGTAAACCTGTCAAGATTGCTGATTTAGCAAAACGAATGATTAAACTATCAGGGGCTAAAGATATTGAAATTAAATACACTGGTTTACGTGCTGGTGAGAAGCTATATGAAGAGGTGTTGAGTACTACAGAGAATACTCTTCCAAGTTTTCATGAAAAGATCCGTATAGCTAAGGTTCGTGAATATGACTATAGCGAGGTTAGTAAGCAGATAGACTCACTTATAGCCTTAAGCCACACGTATGATGATATGGCCATTGTAGAAAAGATGAAAGAAATAGTTCCTGAGTATGTAAGCAATAATAGTAAATATTCTGTTCTTGATAAGAAATAAAGGTGTAAGGCCTACTAGGTAGTTTCTCTATAATGAAATATAATAGCAAGGAATCTTCGATATTTTTTGAATTTCTAAGGTTTTGTATACATGATGATGTTGTTGAGCCAGTTAGCTTAGACAGTATGGATTGGGATGCTCTCTATGACTTTGGTAATAGGCAAGCTATCCTTGGAGTACTCTATCGTGGTCTTATGAAACTTTCTAAATCTAACTTTCGTCCTGATCGGCTTCAAATACTTAAATGGTATAGTGGATACTCTCGTATTGAGAAGGCAAATAAACAGAATTATAAGGATGCTTCAACTTTAACGGAACTATTATATAATAAGTATGGTGTTAAAGGTTGTGTTTTGAAAGGACAGACGAATGCACTGATGTATCCAGATCCTTATATGCGTACTTCTGGAGATATTGACTTGTGGACAGACGCAAAAACCTTAGATATTATTCGTATTTCTCGGGAACTTGATGTGCATGGAGAAATTGGATATCATCATATAGAGTTATCTTATTTGAAGACTCCTGTAGAGATTCATTTCTTTCCATCTTTTATGGGTAATATCTGGCATGAATATAAGTTGCGTCGTTTTTTCAATCAATGTAAGGCTGATCAATTTAAAAGGTTCTCAGTCTTGCCGGATAATCTTGGAAAGATTTATACATTGACAGACTCATTTAATCGTGTGTTTCAGATGTCTCATATTATGCATCACTTCTTCTTTGAAGGGATAGGGCTGCGGCAAATGATAGATTATTATTACTTATTATGTCGTAATTTTACGGAGGAAGAAAGAAAAGAAACGGTATGTGTACTAAAAGAGACTGGTATGTATAAGTTTGCCGCAGGTGTTATGTATATAATGAAAGAGGTTCTTGGATTGTCGGAGAATTCCTTACTTATGCCACCTAATGTTCGAATAGGTAAGCTCCTTGTTTCGGAAATCCTTCAAAGTGGTAACTTTGGGTTTTATGATGAGCGTTATTCTTTCGCGGGTAAGTCTGTTTATACTCAGTATTTTATAGAGATGTATAGAAATTTTCACTTTGCTTTGGACTTCCCTTCTGAAACGATTTTAGGTCGTCCAATCTCTCGTTGGTGGCATATGTTTTATAAAGCGTACTTACGTTATCAGTTACGGCATTAGAGACATGTGGAATATTATAGCTATAATATTCATATAGGTAATGATAGGTCTTTCTGCATTTAATTTTAATTGATGTCCCAAGAGAGGTATATCCGTTTCACTTCTCTCTATCTTTGGGAAGGTAGGTAATAAGAGAAAGGGAATATATTTCTCTTTTCTTTTTTTATATCCAACAGTTAGGTGGAGGAACTCTCAGCCTGCAATCCCTATTCTACCCAACGATAGAGTAGAGTTCTACCCAGCGAACAAGTCCTCTCGTACCCAGCAGCTGGGTACGAGAGGACCTATTTGCGGGGTATGATTATATTTGTTTGCTTGGTATATTCTGTGATAGAAAATACTATATTTTTCTTTTCTTAAACTATATGTTATGCCCATTACAGTGTGCTTCAGTTTGTTACCTATAGAGCTGTTATGGTAGTACCTTATGATGCGTTCTGAATGTGAAAACGAACTATAGTCAGAAAGATGTAGGTAGACCAAAGGTTATTTGAAAAATAGAGAGTTTATGTTCTTGCTACCATAAGCTGGTTATTCGTGAATAAAAAAAGAGAGAGTGTTTGAGCACTCTCCTTAATATTCAGTCCATTAAAAACTCCACCAGTGTTTCTTTTTAGGTGCCTTATGCTCCTCTAAGGATAGATGTCGATAGTTTAGAGTCTCCCATGTCTCATGGTTCGTTATCATTTGATAGATTGTTCCCCAATCGGGTAGTCCTCCAAGATTGCGATCATCTATAAACATATCCACTTTGAGCTTACGTGAAAAATGATTGTTCTTGTTTCTTTCTTCTTCTGGATAGTCTTTGTTTACAGCCCAAAAGTCTACGCCTTTTGTATGACACCACTCAACAGCCTCTTGGAGTAGTTCGCCTTCTCTAACACTCCACAAGATGAGGCGATGTCCATCTTTTATTAGCATCTTAAGAGTATCGGTAGCGAAAGGAATTTCGCTACCGATTTTAGGATATTTGTGCTCGACGATGGTCCCGTCGAAATCTATTGCAATTGTCATTTCCTATTTATAAAAAAATTAAGAATTATCTCTTTATAGAATGATCATCCTTGTTTCCATAATGGCTCTTACTGTAGTTACCATATGTACTATATTGTCCATAGCCTGCTCCATAGCCTGCTTTCCATATCTTCCGTACTTCCCATAGCGACCATAGCCATAATAATAGCTATATTTCTTCTTAGACATATCAATGCCATTCAGTACGACTGCCATGTTAGGTAATTTGTCTTCTTTTGCTAAGTCATTAATCAAGTTAAAGCTTGATTTAGGAGTATAATCTGCACGGCACATGTATACAGAAGCATCCGCAATACGTGCTATCTGTAATGTATCAGTGACCAAACCAACAGGGGCTGTATCAATCATGATGTAATCATACTTATCTTTTAAAAGATTGACAATAGTCTCTAATGATTTACGTGCAATTAATTCTGCTGGATTCGGTGGAATTGGGCCAGCCATGAGAAGATCAAGATTCTTATTGACACCTGAAGGGAGTATTTGTTCTTGTAATTCTTCTGCTGTGGGATCTTCTTTTACAAGTAAGTTTGTGATACCATGTTTGTGGTCGTTGATTCCGAATAGTTCTGCAAGACGTGGACGGCGGATATCAAGACCAACAAGAATAATTTTTTTCCCTAAAAGGCCGAAACTTACTGATAGATTAGCAGCTGTGAATGTTTTACCTTCGCCTGATGTAGAGGAGGTAAACAAAACGACCTTTTGTCCTTCATGCAACATAAATTGCAGATTGGTGCGAAGAGAACGGAAAATTTCCTCCATTTGGTTGTTTTGATTCTCGTGTACAACAATGTCAGCTTTTCCTTTGGCTGAATTGCTAGCAATAGCAACATCTGCAATAATCGGAAGTTTTGTCAGTCGTGCTACATCGTCGTGACCTTCAATCTTATAACGGAAGAATTGTAGGATGAGGATAACACCAACAGGAATTGCCAAGCCGATAAGAAGAGCTATTAACATGATGTAGCTTGACTTCGGACTAATTTTTCCAATAAGTTGTGGTGCATCAATTAGCCTACCTTTATCTGCTGTGGCTGCCAAAGAGATACTATTTTCCTCACGTTTCTGGAGCAACATCAGGTACAATCCTGATTTAACCTCTTGCTGTCTTCCAATTTGTGTTAGTATACGCTCTTGTTGTGGGGTTTCTGCTACTTGTTCGTCAAACTTATTTACTTGCGCTAGAACAGCATCACGTTGTATCTGTAAATTCTGACGTGCTGCCGCTATTGCACGTCTTATGTTTACATTCAGCTCACGGATCTGTGCTGTAAGAGGCTCTACGACAGGAGAGCTTTCCGAAGCACTTCGAAGTAAGCGATTACGCTCGAGTACTAATTCATTGTAGCGATTAATTAATGTAGTAGAACTTTGGTCGTCTAATCCAACATTTGAAGGAATTACTTGTGAAAGGTTACGTGAAGAACTCTCAACTTCTTTTGCAATGGTATTGAAAAGTTCAATCTGTGTTTCTGTGTCTGCAAGTTTTAGTTCTGCAGAATTTTGGTTTGCAACAGAATTACCTGCATTCATTTTTAGCTCAACCATTCCATTGCGTTGCTTGTAGTTTTGTAATTCTCCTTCTGTCTTACCAAGCTCTGCATTGATCTTCTCTAGACGGCTATTTATAAACTTCTCTGTACGGAGGGCTACTATGTTTTTATCCTCATTAGCTTGACGATTATAAACGATAGAAAGTTGCTTTAAATAATCAAGTGCGCGTTCTGGAATCTCATCGTTCAATTGTAGTTGGGCTATTGATGTTGCTTTTGATAATTGTGCAACTTGTAGTTCACTAACATACTTGTTAGATGCCATCTTAGGTGATAGTATGTTTACTTTAAGTACCTGTCCATCATGTAATATTCTTCCATTGTTTGAGCTAATAGTAATAATACCAGCTCTCGTTGGAATCGATATAGGTAAAGAAGTAAACTTCCTGTTTAAAGAAAATGGACCTTCATTGGAGAATTCATCCTTAGATACGTAATATGTACCATTGACATTGTAAGTATTACCCTCTTTTGTAATGATTAGGTCCATTGGCATGTTTAATTTTGTCAGATGGGTAGGATCAATATCTACGTTAAGAGGCTGATTACGGTACATCATGATGTCCTTTACTCTTCCTTGAACTGCATAGTTGACGTATAGTTTTAGATCTCGAATTGCATCTTCCGCAATTGAATGTGAAGTTAATATCTCCATTTCATTGTCTATACCTGTGGAATTAGATATAGTACCAAGGTTTGAGATATTCAGTGGAGATTGGCTTCTGCTATTATTTGTCGGCTCATCTTTAATGAGTAGTTTAGCTGTTGCTTGATACATTGGAGTTGCATATCGTAGATAAATAGCTCCAATGCCACCAAAGATTACTAATGATAAAATGAACCAGTACCAATTCAATATAATTGTCCTATAGAGTGCACTAAAATCAAAAGATGATAATCCATCCTGGATGTGCTGCTCTTTTTCCTGGTCTAATTTTGTTTTTTCTTCCATATCTGTTATTATTTGTTTCTTAATTTAGTGGTCAAGAATATAAATTTATCTGTCACCGACTAATTGGAGTAGATATTTACCATAGTTATTTTTAGCCATGGGTTGTGCTTCTTTTACCAATCTTTCTTTTGAAATCCATCCTTTTTTGAAAGCAATCTCTTCAAGGCATGCAATCTTTAATCCTTGTCTTTTTTCTATGCATTCTATGAAAGTGCTTGCCTCGGATAAACTATCATGAGTTCCAGTGTCTAGCCAAGCAAAGCCACGTTGTAAGGTTTGAACCATGAGCTGCTCTTTTCTGAGGTATTCTTGGTTTACTGTTGTTATCTCCAGTTCTCCACGAGGGGATGGCTTTATGTTTTTGGCAATTTCAACAACACTGTTAGGATAGAAATATAACCCTACTACAGCGTAATTGCTTTTTGGATTTGCAGGTTTCTCTTCGATGCTCAAGCATTTCCCGTTTTTATCAAACTCTGCCACTCCATATCGTTGGGGATCATTAACATAATATCCAAAGACCGTTGCTTTGTTCTCATTCTCTGCCATGTGTACACTGTCTCTCAAGAGCCCGCTGAATCCTGCACCATAGAATATATTATCACCTAATACAAGACAAACAGAATCTTTCCCTATGAAGTTTTCTCCAATTATGAATGCTTGCGCTAGTCCATCTGGAGAAGGTTGTTCCGCATATTCAAAGTGTACGCCAAAACTGCTACCATCCCCAAGAAGTCTTTTGAAGCCAGGGAGGTCATGAGGGGTTGAGATTATTAGAATCTCTCGTATACCTGCCAGCATTAATACTGATACTGGATAATATATCATCGGTTTATCAAAGATCGGTATTAGTTGTTTACTTATACCCTTAGTTATTGGATAAAGGCGTGTGCCCGAACCCCCTGCAAGAACTATACCTTTCATAATGATCAATCTTAATATTTGTTTTATAAATTAGTAGTTTCAACTTTGAATAAGTATGCTTAACTGTACAGATGATGCTTCATGTTGTCATAAAGATGTTCTTTATGTCAAATTAGAAGAGTTCTATTCTCATGTACCATATCATACTTGGTTCTCTTTTTTTATGAATTCGGATCTTTAAAGATACTTCTTAATTTACTTATGTGTGGTCAGTTATTAATATTCTCCTGTAACCTAATACGATAAGAGCATTTTGGCAGAAATAAGCTTTTAAAAAGACCCATTTATATTTATATTCAAGCTAATGAAATCGTTGAGGACAATAATCCATTTTATGAAATCATTGCTATTCCGTTTGTTCTTATTTAACAATGCTAATATACTGTTTGCAAAGATAAGAATTTTTAATTTAAATTAAAAAGAATGAAAATGAAAAAAACATATCGTGAATACGTGTTTTTCTTGTTTTTTTAATTAACTTTGCAATCAAAATATAGTAATTTCGATTGTGTAATAAAATTAATTATATAAACAAATATGGGAATAATATCATCGATTTTCAACCGAGGGGAAAAAGAACAAGTAAAGTCTGGAGGAATGGAAGACTATATGATGTTAGTTCGAGTCTATTTTCAGTCTGTACTTGCATCTAGGTTGGGTATCAATAATTTAGCGATGTTGCCGGACCTGCGGACTTATAAACAGACGTTCCGTGTTCCTACGCTTAATAACAAGTTAGGACTTGGCGAGAAAGTTAGTGTTAGGAAAACGATGAAAAATATTTATAAAGTAGACGATAGTTTCTTTGATGAAATAGATGCAAGTATAAAGAAGAACTGTAAAAAGATGCAGGATGTGCAACCTTATTTGTACCAATTTCAGGGATTTACACAGGATTTGATGATGTTGGTTGGTAATCTTATGAAATTTAAACTACGTGTTCCAGGTCTTTTTAAGAAAGTCATCTATACAATGACAGAGAAAAACAGTAAATGATATCTTTGATAAAAAAATGACTTTACGGATCCTGGAGTTATAAAAGCTGTTATGTCCATCCGTCAGTATGACCAACGACTTAGATTTAGTCGTAAATGGGTTACGGACTTTGTCTATCAGATCGTTATGCTGGCTAAAAAAGAGCCCAAAGGGGCGGAAGAGACACAATCAAAAATAATTCAAGTATATATTTGCTTAAATAAAAAAACTTTAATGTAACTTTGTCGCCAAAACAATAAGGTTAGTTATGAATGCGAATGAGAAAACTCTGAATACGTTTGCGACTCGTGTACGGCAGATGATTCTTCAGTATGAAGAGTTGAAGAAAGAGAATAGTGATCTCTACGCACTAGTAGCTCAGCATGAAGAAGAAATAAAAGATCTTCAATCGCAGTTGCGGCAGGAGCAGGAAAACTACCGTACGTTGAAAATGGCAAAGATGCTTGAGGTCACGGATGGTGATATGGAAGTAGCTAAGAAACGCGTTACAAAACTCATTCGTGATGTCAATAAGTGCATCACTCTTTTAAGTGAGAAATAATCTAGAATATAATGGCAGACGATAAACTACATATTAGATTGCATGTTTATGATGCAGAACTCTCTGTAAACGTTCCAAGAGAAGACGAAGAGTTTATCGTTCGGCAGCAAAACTCATTACAGATACTGTTAATACTTATGCTACTCTTTTTAAGGGGAAAAAGAGTGATAAGGATATCGCATATATGGCAATGTTAGATATTGCATTACGATATAAGAAAGAGGGTATGCGTAATGATACTGCTCCTTTCAATGATATTCTCGGCAAACTCACTTCTGAGATTGAAGATGCATTAAAGAAGTAACGAGAATATTAACTAAAATCATAAGATAAAATAAATGAGTCCAATTGTAACAGTTATAATTGCTGCAGTCTGTTTGGCTGCAGGATGTGCTGGTGGCTTTGCTCTTTTCCGCTATATCTTGACAGGAAAATATAAAGATACAATGGAAAAGGCAGAAAAAGCTGCAGAAGTATTGAAAGAAAAAAAGCTTCTTGAAGTAAAGGAAAAGTTCCTAAATAAGAAGAGCGAACTGGAAAAGGAGGTCCAACAACGCACGCTCAAGATACAGCAAGGAGAAAACAGACTGAAGCAGCGTGAGGTTGCTTTGAATCAAAGACAAGAAGAGGTCAATCGTCGTAAACAGGATGTTGATCAGCAGCAACAGCGTGTTGACAATGAAAAGAAGTTGTTACAGGTTAAACAACAAGATCTTGAAAAGATGCAGGAGAAGGAGCGTATTAAGCTTGAGGAACTTTCAGGGCTTAGCTCCGAGGAAGCGAAAGAACGTTTAATAGAGAGCTTGAAAGATCAGGCGAAGTTGGATGCAGCTTCTTATATCAATGAGATTGTTGATGAAGCCAAACTTAATGCGAATCAGCAAGCAAAGAAAATAGTTATTCAGACTATACAACGAGTTGCAACAGAGACTGCTATCGAAAACTCTGTAAGTGTTTTCCATATTGATAGCGATGAGGTAAAGGGTCGCATCATTGGTCGTGAAGGTCGTAACATTCGTGCTTTGGAAGCTGCTACAGGTGTAGAGATCGTTGTTGATGATACGCCAGAAGCAATTGTAATTTCAGCTTTCGACCCAGTTCGTCGTGAGGTTTGCCGCTTGGCACTTCATCAGCTAGTTGCAGATGGACGTATTCACCCTGCACGTATTGAAGAAGTTGTCGCAAAAGTCAAAAAGCAGCTTGATAATGAGATAATTGAGACTGGCAAGCGTACGGCAATCGATCTTGGTATTCACGGTTTACACCCAGAGTTGATTCGTATTGTTGGTAAGATGAAATATCGTTCTTCTTATGGGCAGAATCTTCTTCAACATGCTCGTGAAACAGCGAACCTTTGTGCTGTTATGGCAAGTGAATTAGGTTTGAACCCCAAGAAGGCAAAGCGTGCTGGCCTATTGCATGATATTGGTAAAGTTCCAGATGAGGAGACTGATCTGCCACACGCAATCTACGGTGGTAAGATTGCTGAGAAGTATAAGGAGAAGCCCGATATTTGCAATGCTATTGCTGCACACCATGATGAGGTGGAGATGACAACTCTTCTTGCACCAATTGTTCAGGTTTGTGATGCTATCTCTGGTGCTCGTCCAGGTGCCCGTCGTGAGATTGTTGAAGCTTACATTAAGCGCTTGAATGATTTGGAAGCTATTGCAATGAGTTATCCAGGTGTAACAAAAACATATGCAATTCAGGCTGGACGTGAGTTACGTGTAATTGTTGGTGCTGATAAGATGGACGATGTAGAGAGTGAAAAACTAAGCTCAGAGATAGCAGAGAAGATTCAGAATGAGATGACTTATCCTGGTCAGGTTAAGATCACTGTAATTCGCGAGATCCGTTCTGTGGCCTATGCGAAGTAGGTCTCTAATCTCTTAAAGAACTTTATATAAGAAATACGCCTCATTTTGTGGGGCGTATTTTTATTTCTATTTATTTTGTTGTGCACCTATCTCCAACACATACAACTTGTTTCTCCCTTTCCCTATATTCTTTATCTTTCCTTCTTCCATCAATCGTGCCGCAATGCGATAAGCATTTGCCTGCGAAAGATTAAGGCTGAGACGCAAGTCGTCCACAGAGAAGAAAGGTCTATCCGTTCCTAAGTTTTCGATAGCCTCATCAATCTCCTTATAGGTTGGGATAGAGGAAACGCCCTGCCGATAAGTAACATTCTCGAACTCGGTATGAAGGAGTGCCTCCATCATCTCAGTATCAGGGCGAAACTTAACAGTCCGTGCCTCAGGATCTCGCAATCGATAATGGCCAGAACGCGGATCTTGGTATAGTTTACCCTTCACAGAAAGCGTGAAATAACCTATTCCTGGTAGATGTACGGCATTATCCGACATCAGTTGAAAGGATATTTCTTCCTTCAATGCTGCTACAGCAGCTATGACATCAGACTGTGTAAGTGACGATGCACTTTGGATATTCTTACCCATGCGCTCAATTCCTACGACTTGATTTTCAATGGTAACTGCTCTGAAATCTGAACGAGTAGAGAAGTGTCCATGATACTTTAGAAGCTTATACTTTACACTCATATACGGTTTATGTTTTAAGTTTATACGGTTCTTGTTATATTTCCCTGCGTATTTTGTATTCACGGAATACGTATCTTTTCATATTATCTAAGCGTGATAAAGTATTATCAGACTTAGATAAAGTATTATCACGCTTAGATAATTAATTATCACACTTAGATAATACGATTAGATACGCACAAAGATAATACAAAGTCCGTAGAAAAGTAAAAGAAAAGCAGGGAAAGTGAAATGCAACACATATACATTTCGTTTTCTCTGCTTATCCTTAGTTGAAGTATTAATCTATTTTTATTCTTTATGCATAGGAGTGCATTCCTCCAAGAACATAATTTACACCGAAATAGGTCATCAATATTGAGAGGAATGCTATAATCATATATAGATGATAATTAAGCGGTTTACGGAAAGTTGGTAAGCTTTGTTTATGGAGCACTATAGCGTATACCATTAACGTTATAAGTGCCCATGTTTCCTTTGGATCCCATCCCCAATAAGTACCCCAACTGATGTTTGCCCATATTGCTCCTATAAAAATTCCTAATCCGAGAGTGGTTATAGCAGGATAGAGAAATATTTGTGAGAGGGTGGTCAGTTGCTTATTTGTTTGGATGATGTTTGCCTTTTTGCTCCTATATGTGAGGAAATATGCAATTGCACAGATAAATGTTAGAGAGAATAAGGCATAAGATATCATGATAATACTGACATGTATACTTAGTAGCGGACTGTTCAATACAGGCATACGTGGTGTAATACTTGGGTCCATCTCGCCAAGATGGCTTACGAGTAGCATGAATCCACTCATGAGTAGACCGAAGGTAGTCATCAGTTGCATCTTATAGGTTGTGAGGATTGATACAATCATAATGAGCCATGAGAGTAGAAGCATTGTTTCATAGCCATTTGCAATTGGGATTGTTCCGTTTATAATCCATCTTAAGGCTAAGGTAAAAGTGAGAATGAGCCATGATAAGCCCATGAGATAGGTAAATATTCTATAAGCTTTCTTTTTGTTAAGGAATAAGATGGACAGTAGTCCTAAGATTAGATTTCCGATGAAGAGAAAAGTTGTGAAGGAGTAAGAGTTATATATATTCTCAGCTCTTATCTCTGTTGGTGTAGGTATTGTATTACCTCCGTATGCATATTGATATTTTTGTAACTTCTGTGTAAGTTCATTTAGCATGCCTGTATTCCCTTGGTTGGCCAGTTGTCTTGCTAATGAGAGAATTGTACGAATATACTGCTGTTGTGCCTTGGGCATAGCTTTGGGCATACGATCAGTGGGTGCAAACCATTCAGTCGTACCTTGGAGTGATGTGTAAGGAAACATCTTGAGTGTTTTTCCTTGCATGAGATCCATGAGAAGCATCATCTTGTCATCTATGTCAAGCAGTTGTTTGGACACGGCATCGTTTGGTTGATTCTGCGCATCTTGAAGATATGGTCCAAGGATATAGCCTTGTTGTCCAAATAGGCTCATAGGGGATGTATATTCACTTAAACCTAACTTATCACGTAGTTCATTGCCTTTTATTCTAAGGATTGGTTCTTTCATCCATTCTTTACCCCAGAACATGAAACCCGTGAGTACTTGACAGGGAGTGAAGTCTTTATATTTCTTTTTGCCGTAGAGTTTCTTTGTGAAGTCTATGGCGTAAGTCTGCATTGGACAGATTCTACCATTGTAGACAACGAATATTTTTCCAAACTCATTGGCTGTTTCGCGGGTTAATGAAGGCTGCGCGATGATAGGTGATGTACATGTCAGAAGTAGTAATAATAATACAATGGATTTCCTGCTGTTGCTACGAAGCAGTCGACGAAAGTTTCCTTTTGGCTCAATAAGCATGGCAATTAATCCAAAGAAGAGTAGGGCATAGCCTGTGTATGTGACGGGTATACCATAGGGATCAGAATTGACGGAAAGGTATGAGCCTTTCATATCTTCATCGAAACTACTTTGATAAAGACGTGTGCCATAGCCTGAATATATCTTGTTCATAGATACCTGAAATTCTTCTTTCCTTTCACCTTCTATTATAGTAATCACAGAAGCATAATCCATGGCAGCCATATTGCCTGCGTGATATGTAATATTGAATCTATTTAGAACAACCGAGAATGGTAATTGTACCTTATTATCATCTTTTGTTATATATGTACTTACAGGCTTCCCTTGTCTTAGATGTATCATTCCTTTGTGTGCTGTTAGATGAGTGAGTAACGCACCAAGGAGAATGATGACGAATGACAAGTGTAATAAGACAATAATGGGTCGGTGGATTTTCTGCTTAATAAAATAAATGATTCCTAGAGCAATTCCTATTGCCCATAATAAACAGAACCACCAAGAGCCGAAGATGTTATCCGATACGTAATCTAAACTTGTGTATTTGCCAACAATAGTTCCAATCGCCATTATGGCAACAATGAGAATATACACAATCTCAAGTAATCTTTTTATTCGCATTATTGTAAGATAAAAGAAGACGGAATCCTCTCACGAATTCCATCTTCTTATAAATGTTTTGATAATTGCTGTTTATTAGATAGAACGTATGAACTTAACGACAGCGTCTCTATCTTTCTTAGGCAAGTTATAGAACTTAACAGCTGCATTATAAGCCTGGCTGTTCTTGCTATATGCATGCCACATGATAGCTTCAATCTCATTACGAGCACGAGCATCGTGTAGGCGGTCTTCTGCACCAGAGTTAATCAGTGAAAGACCTCTACCCCACAGAGGAGTAGTACGACACCAAGATCCATGGATATCATTCTTCATGTCGAGCTTGTGCTGGATGAAGTCAGAGTATGGGTAAATTTTCTGATTAGCATACTTAGGCAATTGCTTGTTGCCAAGGATTACAGAAGAACCATGGTTGTCAGCACCCGTTGTCCAAGATGCTTTGTGACAGTGTGCACACCCTAACTCTCCTGTGAAGAGTTCCTTACCACGCTGTACGTCCTTGTCATTTAAGTTTCTTGCACGTGGAACAGCAATACCTCTGTGCCAAACCATGAATGCGTGATAGGCATCATCACTCATCTCAGGTTTGAAGTTGAAGTAAGGATTGTTATAGAGGTTTACGTTGTCGCTTGGTGAAAGCAAGTAACGAACAGCCTTCTTGATACCTTCACGTGTTCCATCGTTGTAATATGGATGTACGTAAGAGTTAGGATCACTACCATGCTGTTGGATGTAACTAATTACGTTCTCGTTCTCTGACATTGCTTTAGCCCATGGCTCTGTAGAACAAATGTGCTTGATATCTGAACGAAGAATATTCAACTCGTCCCAAAGAGCAACGTCATTCTCAAGACAACCATCGAGTAGGTCATAGTTGAAACGCTTTACGAACTTATTGCCAAAAGCATCTTCTGCCCATGCCTCAGGTTTCAACTGCTTTGTTGTATTGTCAAAGAACTCTGGGTTAAGTTCTACAAATCTACTTTCAGACTCATATTGCTTCTTCAAATCTTCATTAGAAATAGCATCAATTAAACCAAGACCTTGGAAGTTACATGAAGCTATCAAACGTACTTCGTAGTTGCTTGGCACTGGGTCTGTGTTAAATGCAGACTGTGGAATAGATACTGATGGATAACGTAGATTATACTTCTCACCATCAGGGAACTGCATTGGCAATCCACTTGGCATAGATGTTACGTCATGCCATGTGATGTGTATTTGCTTAGGATCAACAGGAGGCAAGAATGGCTCGACGGCTTGCAACATCGTGAAGGTTGTGAGCTGATTGATTGGAGTACCATTGTTGCTGCCTGGAGAATCAGGTGTATAAACAGAAACGATGTAACCATTACCCTTAACTGGATCCATGTTGCCGCGACTGTGTCCGTGAGCATAACCACCAGAGTGACAGTACTCGCATGAACGACGTGAAGCTACAGGTCCCCACCCCTTGTATGGTTCAGTACTAAGCGTGTACTTAGCACTTACCATCATATCACCTTGGTTGAAGAGATCTGTTAGTCCTTGTTCGTCAATAGCTGGTGTATTGTCCTCATAACCACCTGCTGCGGTGTTCTCTGTCGTACCAAGTTTGCCACCTGGGTACCATTCGTCTGCAGAGAAATTACCTACTGCTTGACCAATGTACTTTGTCTCAGGCTCTGATGGTTGCTGTGGATTGTCTGGCGTAACATTGTCGTCAGAACATGCAGCAAACGCACATAAGAGTGCTCCAGCAAGTAGGTATTTGCTATAGCTGTTGTGTCTCATAATGTTTTATAGTTAAATTTACGTTTGAAACGTAGCCTTGTCCTAAAGAAGACAAAGCTACGTTTATTATTGATATTTACTTTTCAGTTTTGCAAGAACCTAATTACTTATCTGTTTGTTGATTAATCCATGTACCAGCAGCATTAAGTGCTTCATTCAAAGCATCAACCTTATCAATGCAAGTCTTAACCTGTGGATTACCTGGTTGGTCAATGAATGCAATACCGCTCTTCTTAGCTGTCTCCAAGGCAGCAATTGCTTCGTTAAGAGCGCTGTTCAACTCATTGTACTTAGGATAGTTGTTCTTCTTCAAGAAGTCCATGATAGAGTACGGAGCTGGAGTAGAGATGTTCTCTGTACCACGAACTCCATAGAGTGAATTCTTAATAGAATAGATGTTATCCTGGTAATCTTGGAATGAACGCTTACTGTAAGGTGACTCAATATAGTTTGCTGCATCTTCTGCTGTACCTGTACCTGTGGCTTTACGATAAGCTTGACCAAGTTTCTGTGAAGCAACCTCCTCACAAATACCACTACATCCGCCAATAAAGATATTGTTCAGTGTCTCATGCCATGAAGCAAACATACCATTCTCCTTTGTAGCAAACTTAGAATAGTCACGATATGGAATCATCTTTGGAGAAAGACCTTGATGACGTGTTCCATTAATGACCCAGATTGCATTAGCAAGTTGAGCTTGATGAGTTGCAGGAATACTTGTACCTAACCATCCATACTCCAAAAGATAAGTCATGTTACGAAGGTCACCTGCAACAGCTGCTGCAAAGGCTGCTTCGTTTACTGTACTTACACTTGTAAGACCTGCTTCTGTCTCTTTTTCAGCATTGAAATCTGCTACGCTACGATTCTTACCATTACGGAAGAGTACGAACTCCAATCCGTGGAAACCTAACACAGAGTCAAAGTTACCATTGTTGTCATAAACATACTTGGTTGGGTTCTCACCATTGATACCAGCAATAACATTAGCATCATTCAATGCTTTTGTCAACTGATCATGGTCGAGTGGCCATGAGTCAATATGTGGGTCGATTTCATTGTCAGATGCCGCACCATAAAGGAAAGATTCGCTCTGCTCCCAATCCCTACGAGCATCCTTAAAAAGCTTCACAAGCTGCATCAATATCATTCTGGGTCAGTGTGCCAGCTTTACGCTTCTGGTAGAGATTCTGACAAGCCTGATAAAGAACATCAGACTTTTGGGCTAAATCCAAATATGTAGGTTTAATAACAGCATCTATGTAATTAGCAACAACCTTACCCATTTCGGTCTTATTAGCATTTGCACTACTTTCACTTTCAGCCTTGTTTAGTTCTGCCTGCTGTTCTGGTGTAAGAATCGTTGTGTTAATAATTTCATCATCATCACTACTGCATGATGTGAAACCTGTAGCTAATGTTCCTGCAAGAAGAAACATTGCAAATTTTGTTACCTTTTTCATTATATTCCTTTTTAAATAATAGTTATACAATCTTTTTCTTGTCGCTTATAAGAAGAAACCTTCGTATGCGATACCAATGTTTATAGAAGGTTCATCGTTATACCCTTTCTTCAGATTACGATAGTTGTATTCTGCCTTGATAGCAATCTGTGGAATAGGATAATAGTTAATACCTGTTGCAAGAACGGTTCTATTCGTCCACTGCTTAGTTACAGCATGAATATAAGAATCATAGTGCTCAATATGTCCGAAAACATAAAGTTTCTGATTGTCTTCACGTAACTTATGAATCTGAGAAAAAACATCATAACCTACCTCAAACATCATTGCCATTGCATGACTTCCGAAGTATTTACCATTACCTGACTCATATGGCTTTACATATTGTACATTAGGGTATGAAAGCTGAGAAATTTCTTGTGCATTGCTTACATAACCATAGTCAATATTTCCGCGTGCAATCCAATTATACTTATTATAGGTGAAGTCTAAACTACCAAGATAGACATTTCCCTTAATCTTCTTCTTCTCTCCCTTTTCACTATCATGCGGAACGTTGTTATGCATTGCCTGTCCTGCGTAAGTGCTGACACCAATGCGCAAACCTGGGATAGTATAGTTGTCTACACGGGCCAAGAAACCGTATTTATTTGCTACCTCAAATTCAAAAGGGCTTGAAGTTCCACCCTGAATCCAGTTCGCACGACTGAAGTGATATGCATCTAAACCCGCAATCATTTGTGCTTCATAGCGGAAGTCGCCAGTACGTCCCCAAAAAGAGATTCCTGTTTGATGCCAAGTACAAGGTAAAATAGTATTTTCACCTTCAGGTCTATATACTGTAAAGAAGTTCAAAGGTTCGTGATGTGCATTAGTGAGCCCAAATGGTACTACAATATGACCAGCCTTTATGTTAAAAGCCTTACTGAATGATTTTTGAAGCCAAAATTGTTCAAGTTCAACTTCACCACCTTTTTCTGTCTCATGCTCAAATTCAATAGCTTCATCAGCTTCATATTCTATAGCAGATCCAGAGCCTCCATGTTCGAATTCTATTTCTGTTCCCATTGTCCAACCCTTTCCAAAGTCATAACCAAGGTAAATAACAGCATGGGGAATATCAAATCTTCCATGGCTTGGGTCTTTCTTATAGAGACTTGGTGTAGTATAGCGATTGCCATTATCGCTATAAAAATTACGAGAATAAGCTGCCTCGCCATAGCCACCGACACTAAGTCTGTTTCCTTTAGCATGGTTCATCACAGAGTCCGCAGCACTGACTTGTGCCATGGCTGTAGTTGTGTTAACTGATAGGGAGGTCATTGCAAAAAAATAATTCCAAGTGTAAAATTATTCATTGAAAATCTTATATTAAATATTTAATTATTTTCCGCATGCAAAGGTAGAGTGAATTGTATAATCTAACAATACCTACTTTTTGTTGAAATTTGATAATGTTATTATATGCCTTTTTGGACTTTTGATACCATAAAAACATCATCATAAATAGGTATGCTCAGAGAAGTCTTTGTTAAATAATTATAGTAAGAAAATAACTTTTTGCCCATTGATTTTTTTCTTTTTATATATACTTCATACCTACTATTTAATCTTATAGAACGGAAGTTGTCGATATTTACTAGTTATCTTTTTATGTCCTTTACTAATAAATGATGATAATTTCTTTAAATACCTAATTATTATTATTGCATCGTTGATTGTTATTTTGCATACAATATCATTATAGAAGGACAAGATGAAGAATCAAAAGATGTATGAACCAGATGATAAGATGATTTATCTTATCAGAGATAATTACGGTTTATTGCAAAGTTTGGGATGTTTTGGAATCAGTTTAGGCTTTGGTGATAAAACTGTACGGGAAGTCTGTGACGAGCAGAATGTAGATACTTACACATTTTTGGCAGTTGTCAATTTTACTATAAATGGGTACAAGGGTTTTGATGAAGTTGACCGTTTATCTATTTCAACACTTATGCAGTATCTTAGGGCTAGTCATTCTTATTATCTTGATTATGCGCTCCCTTTTATTCGAAGAGAACTTACTGCAGCTTTGGATGAGAATGACAATCTTGCACGCTTGATCCTTCGTCTTTATGATGAATATTCTCATTCTATTCGTAATCATATGCAATATGAAGAGAAAAATGTCTTCCCGTATGTAGATTCATTATTAAAGGGTGAGACTAATGATACATATGATGTCGAAACATATTCTAAGCATCATGGTCAGACTGATGTGAAACTTAGAGAATTGAAAAGTATTATTATTAAATATCTACCTTCCGATTCTCATCATAATAATCGTCTTACTGCTACCTTATATGATATTTATAATTGTGAAGAGTGGCTTGACCAGCATGCACAAGTTGAAGATGAGATCTTCATACCCGTTATTCGCCGATTGGAACAGAAGAGTAAACAGAATGATGTAAGTGTCAAGATATCCAATATGATTACTCAGAATCCAGAGTCAAATGAAGTTCTTAGTGATCGTGAGAAGGATGTTATTGTATCTGTTGCACAAGGTATGACTAATAAGGAGATTGCTAATCATTTATGTATTTCTACGAACACTGTTATAACTCATCGTCGCAATATAGCTCGTAAGTTACAGATACATTCTCCAGCAGGACTTACTATCTATGCTATTGTTAATAATTTAGTAGATATTAGTAGCGTAAAACTGTAATAAAGATGGTTAATATAATTTAGTGCATCTATTCGCTTGCCTTTCTTGATAATAATTTATACCTTTGTCTACGAATATGGAAGATATTGAAATGAAAAAGAGAGAGGCCGTCCTAAAATGGCTATAGTCGATCCTAATACGCTTGCTGTCTTAGGTCTAAAGCAGATATTGCAGAATGTGATGCCTATTATGGTTGTAGAGACTTTTTCTACATTCCAAGAATTTAGTGATGCTGGGCCTGACACTTTTTATCATTATTTTGTAGCGCAGGTTGTTGTTTTAGAGAATAGACAATTCTTTTCTCAGCGAATCCATAAGACCATCGTTCTTACGATAACCAAAGATCCCAATTCTCAACTGTCTGGTTTCCACAGTTTTTGTATTAATGTCCCCGAAGAAGAGCTGGTAAAAGCTATTCTTAAGATTGAACAGTATGGCCATTCTGGTGGCAAAAATTTACCAGAAATGCCCCAGGTTCTAAAGAATAAAATACTTAGTAACCGTGAGATAGAGGTGTTGTCTCTGATTGTGCAGGGGCTGATAAATAAAGAAATCGCAGAAAAATTGAGTATTAGTCTTACGACAGTTATAACACATCGTAAGAATATTATGGAGAAATTAGGGATGAAAAGTGTTTCAGCCCTGACTATTTATGCCGTTATGCACGGTTATATAGATATAAATAAGATTTAGTTTAAAATCCTTTCCCCTATTACAAAAAAGGTGATAGAAGGTGTGCAAACCAGCCTCGGAATCGTTGCCATGGTGTTCGCCATTGCTTCCATTTCTCCTCTGTAAGCAAGAAACTATCTTTTTTCTGTTGCTCAAAAACTTGATTAAGTTCGTGTGTTGTACAGGCATCTATTATTACTGCATTTTCTTCGCGGTCCCATCTGAGGCTTCTTGCATTTAAATTTGCTGATCCAACTGTACAGAATTGCCCATCAACCATTATGATCTTTGTATGATGAAAGCCTGGTTTGTATAGCCAGATTTGGCAGCCAGCTTTCATTAGTTGATGTGCATTAAAAAATCCACAATCTGGTGTTAACGGGATGTCGCTCTTGACACTTAACAGGATCTCTACTTTTACTCCTCTCTTAATAGCATTTCTAAAAGCTTTCTTCAGTGAATGAGATAGTGTGAAGTAAGGATTTATGAGCTTAATGCTATCTTTTGCATCGTTGATAGCATTGATGTAAAAGTATCTGATAATGTCTTTTGTTACATGTGGTTCACGGTTAATAATACCAACCATTTTGTTTCCTGCACTTCTACAAGTGTCTTTCTTTAGATCATTTATGTAATCTGCGTTAGTGATTCCTCGATAATATTTTGCCCCATAAACCTTTTGTCCAGAAACTAAAAACCACATACGTAAGAAGATCTTCTGCAAAGTATTAACTTCATCACCTTCTATTCTACAGTGCATATCATGCCAGGAACCTACAATCTCAGTCCCTTTAATATAATAGTCTGCAACATTCATCCCTCCGGTGTATGCAATCTTTCCATCTATGATAACTATCTTGCGGTGGTCTCGGTTAAAGATGTCTTGCAGCCATGGAAATTCCATTGGTTTGAATTCATATATCTCTATGCCTTGCTTACGTATAGCCTCTATATTATGTTTCTTCATAGGACGATTATTGCTGGCATTGCCAAAACCATCAAAAATAGCCCTTACTTCTACACCTTCCTTTGCTTTTGCTGCTAAATGGCGTATCAGCTCGTTATTGATAGAATCATTACGAAAATTAAAATATTCAAGGTGGATACTTGATTTGGCCTGATCAATAGCTTTGAATAAATCATCAAATTTCTCCTGACCTGTTGTAAGAAGCGTAACAGAGTTGTTATGTGAGAACCTTACTCCCTTCTTTCTCAATTGTTTAACGATTAACGAATCTGCTCTATATATTATAGTATCAGCTGGTCCTATCAAATATCCTATCTTCCTATTGTTTTCTGCAAAAGTTTTAATCGGTGATAAGACACAGTATAACGCCATCACAATTGTGATGGCGTTTTTTTAATTTGTTTATTTTCTATTACCTTTTTCATCTTCCGTTGGGGGGTAAATAGTAGCCTTTTAAATATAAGAAGCTAATATTAGTAAAGTATCAATGCTACGATAAAAGTCTTAAATTAACGATTATAACATGCAGCTATAATGGTCAACAACACCCAATAAATGTTTTTCCTTGTCACATACTAATACAGTATGTATCTTATTGTGGTGCATGATCTGCTGTATTTCTGTAATCTTCGTTGTGGGTAAGACGGTTTTAGGCTCCTTAGTCATGATGTCACTGACTGTGTGGTCAAAGAATTTTGCTTGCCACCGCTCCATTGCTCTACGTATGTCCCCATCGGTAATGAGCCCTATTATTTTCCCATTATCAAGTGAGACTCCTAAGCCTAATTTCCCTTTGCTAACGTGGATAATAGCCTCGCCTAGATGCATCTCCTTTGGTATGATAGGTAATTCGTCAGACCTCATCACATCCTGTGCGGTAGTTAGTAATCGTTTCCCCAATTCTCCTCCAGGATGAAACTGTGCAAAGTCTTGTGGTTTAAAGTCTCTTACACGCATGAGAGCAACAGCCAGGGCATCCCCCATAACAAGTGCTGCCGTGGTTGAACTTGTTGGGGCAAGATTGAGTGGGCATGCTTCTTTCTCAACCCAAACCTTTAAGTGCGCTGTAGAATATTTTGCTAACAATGAATCTGGGTTAGCACTCATGCCAATAATTGGGATATTCATGTGCAAAACCATAGGGATAAATCTTAAAAGCTCATCAGTCTGACCCGAATTGGAGAGTGCAAGAACGACATCTTCCTTTGTCATGACTCCTAAATCTCCATGATAAACATCAAGTGGGTTAACAAAGAAAGCTGGTGTCCCTGTAGATGATAGGGTAGCAGCTATCTTAGCGCCAATATTCCCGCTTTTGCCAACACCCGTAACTATCACCTTTCCTGTGCAATGGTACATCAGTTCGACAGCCTTATCAAAGTTCTCATCTAGCTGATTGATAAGGTTTAGAGTAGCATCAGTCTCTTCTTTAATACATTGTATAGCGTATTCTTTGACTTTCTTTAGTCTTTGTTCTGCCCCAATCATAATAAATTCCCTATTAGTTCGTCCAGTTTTTTAAGTTCTAACATGTTGGCTGCATCTGATAGACCAGCATCAGGGTTTGGATGGACTTCAAAGAAGTAGCCAGTCGCACCGAATGCTTTTGCTGCTAATGCCATTGATGGTACAAATTTACGATCGCCTACAGTCTTCCCTTCTCCTGCACTTGGACGTTGTACACTATGTGTACAATCCATGATCACGTTTGGAACAATTTCTTTCATATCAGGGATATTTCTGAAGTCAACAACAAGGTTGTTATAGCCGAAGCTGTTCCCACGTTCTGTCAACCAAACTTCATTCGCCCCACTTTCAAGACATTTTTGTACAGGATATCGCATATCTCTTCCACTAAGGAATTGAGCTTTTTTTATATTGACCACTTTTCCTGTCTTAGCAGCAGCAACCAGTAAGTCGGTTTGCCGGCACAGAAAGGCAGGTATCTGTATTACATCCACCACTTCTCCTACAGGTCCTGCTTGATTACTTTCATGGATGTCTGTCAATATGCGTAAGCCAAACCTTTGTTTGATATCCAGTAGCATTGATAAGCCTTTGTAAAGTCCTGGACCGCGAAAAGAGTGGATACTTGTACGGTTTGCCTTATCAAAGCTGGCTTTGAAAATAATGTCTATATCGTATTTCTCATTCAGTCTTACTAATTCTTCTGCTACAGTGTTCAGAAGTTCTGGGCTTTCAATGACGCATGGCCCTGCTACGAATATTGGTTTATTTGTCATACTATTATCTGATTACCCCTGATCAAATTATTTTTAAGCTTTAAATCTTCAAGGGTTTTACAAAGGTATATATAATAAGGTGAAAACACAAGAATTTAACTTTCATTCACATCACTTTTTGAAAAAAACTTATCTTTAAAAATTTGGCAGAATGGTTTAAAAGCTTTTTACTTTGCACCCAAATTAATAATACTCCCTATACTTTTTAAGTGTTAGGGAGTTGGTAAAAAGAAAATGTATATTCAGTATTAACAATTAAAAAGTTTTCTATTATGAAAAAGGTTTTAATGACACTTGCAGTGGCTTTTGTAGCTGTAGTTGCTAATGCACAGGTTTATGTTGGTGGTAACGTTGGTATCGCTTCATCAAAGATCGGTAATGGTGACAACGTAACAACTTACAAGGTTCTTCCAGAAGTTGGTTACAACATTAACAAAGACTGGGCAGTTGGTACAACTCTCGGTTGGGGTAAAGGTACTCCTGTAAACATTGAGGGTGAGTCTCGTAACTACTTTACAGTACAGCCATACGCTCGTTACACATTCGTTCACAGCAAGTATGTAAACGTATTCGTTGATGGTGGTTTCGGTTATACACACTACAATCATGCTCATCTTCCTTTGGGTACTCCTTCAGTAAACGAGTGGTCAGTAGGTTTGAAGCCAGGTGTTGCTGTTAACTTGAACCAAAAGCTTAGCTTCGTAGCTCACGTTGGTTTCGCTGGTTGGAAGTCTGTTAAGGCTGAGGGCGCAAATGATGACAGCCACGTATGGGGTGTAGACCTCGATGGTAACAACGTTACATTCGGTGTTTACTACAACTTCTAAAGAACTGTTCTGAACATATTTAATATTTATAAAGAGGGGTACGCCACTTAGACTGCGTACCCCTCTTTCTTGTTTCTTTAAGATTCGGTTTCTTCCAAATAGTCTAATTATTTTTAAAGCATTTGAGACAGAACTTCGTGTACTGTACAGTCTTTCTTTATGACTATGTGTATAGCGTACTATTTGTTTGTGAGTACGGTTTATTTTTCAACTTCCTCTTTTGTTAGGATAATTCGTTTTTTTGAATTTTTAATAGATACTCTTTTGCTATGTAAAAGGGCATATATTGCATGGTAAAAGATGCCCTTTTGAGGTGTAAAAGGTGCCCTTTTACATGGTAAAAGGGCACCTTTTTGGAATAGGATTTATAATGACCTAATAATTTGTGGGTTACAAATCTAAAAATAAGCAGCTTCACTTGGATATCTATACTTTGGAGGTGCATAATTTGTAAAGATATCTCTACTAATAGGGGTGTACCTATATTTTCTCTGCGTATACAAGAAGCTTCGTTATGCGGCTAGCTTCTTCTTGACGTCGGCCAGAGCTGCCACCCAGTTGGTGTCAAGTGAAAACTGTGTGAGATAATCCTCACGATTGTAGTATGCTAATACAATATCCTTATCAGGGTCATTGTAAAGTGGATGATTTATACTTGCATCACGGAAGATCTTCAGTATGCGAGTCTTCTCTCGTTGACTGCCAGCACGTGCATATTCTTTCGTAAATAGATTTATATATTCGTGCATGTAAAATGCCATAGAATCAAGTTGTGCATTAAGATGGGCAATGTCTTTGTTGGATAGATGTCGTGTTGTATCTACGATTGCAGACAGTGTACGAGTGTTCAGATAGGTAATTGCATCTACTTTAAAGGATGCAGCTTTCCGTACGTTTACATCTTCAGTCTTGTCAGTTGCAACTTTATATGCACTTGAGTATATTTGTTTTGAAACGCGTTCTTGTGCATTGCTAGCAAGGACTGATGTTAATAATAATGTGATTGCAATAATCTTATTTTTCATATTTCTGTTCTTTTAGTTTTATTCTTTGATTTTCTGTTGTTTTATTGGTTTGGAAATGATGCCCTTGTTGTTACTTATAGACATGTAAAGTTTGTTTTCTTATACTTTTAATAGCCTATCTTATCCTCTCAATATTCTTCCGAGCAAAATCTTTCCAAGAGTTGTAATGCTTTGCATCTGTTGTCGGTTTACTCATCTGGAGGAAGTGACAATAGGCTGCGGCAACGGCATCCGTAGCATCCATGAAGTGTGGCATTTGGTCATCTCTTAGATGAAGAAGTTTCTGTAGCATCCCTGCAACTTGCTCTTTTGATGCTGAGCCATTTCCTGTAATTGCCATTTTAATCTTCAAAGGTGCATACTCATTTATAGGTACATCATGGTGAATTGCAGCAGCAATGGCTACTCCTTGTGCTCTTCCAAGCTTCAACATGGACTGTACATTTTTCCCAAAGAAAGGGGCCTCAATGGCAAGTTCATCAGGGAGATATTCATCAATGATTCCTGTTACACGATCAAAGATCTTTCCTAATCGTAGGTAAACATCCTTCTCTTTTCGCATATCAATCACTCCCATGACAACAAGTTCTGCCTTATTTCCTCGCACGCGTAATATGCCATATCCCATGACATTTGTGCCAGGGTCAATACCTAATAGAATCCTTTCGGGCTGTGCAGTCTTTGCTTGCATGTGTTTCTACGTTGTTATCGATCCATGTAAGGATTGTGAGCAAGTTCGTATCCAATAGTCGTTTGTGGACCATGACCAGGATAAACGACTGTTGCATCAGGTAGTTGGGCAAGCCTGCGCAAGCTACTTATAATCTGAAATCTATTTCCACCAGGGAAGTCTGTCCTACCAATACTTCCCTTGAAGAGTGTATCACCAGTAAAAACAACATTCTCTTTAGCACAGTAGAAGGATACAGAACCTTGAGAATGTCCTGGAGTAGGGATGACTTGGAAAACATGAGAGCCAAAGTTAATGTTTCCTTCAGCTGTTAATGACAAGTTGCCAGCAGGTAGATCTTCGGGTAGTTCCATCCCAAACATATGTCTTGCGGCCTCTTTTGGTGATTGCATTAAGACTGCATCACCTTTCTCAACTTCTGGTTTTAGCTTGAAAACCTTTTCGATAACTGCATCACCAAAGTGATGATCAAGATGCCCATGCGTTCCGAGGTTATGTACAGGTTTCAGCTTTTCCTCTTTTATATATGTAATAATTGCCTTTTGTTCACTTTCTGAGAGTGCTCCACAGTCGATAATGACGCATTCTTTTGTCTCATCACTGACAACGTAGCAATTCTCTTGTATAGGATTTACTACAAATGTTTCTATCTTAATCATCTTGTATAGAATCTTGATAAAGTCTTTTTATAAATAAATGAGAGGTATACTATGTATTTTTTTAATAAGCTTACCTTGGGACATAGATAAGATACTTTTCTTTGAACCAATCCTCCTCAAACCATAGTGAAAGTTCTGTCTTTTCTGCAATTCTCTTGTATGGCATAAGTTCTCCTTCGAGATTCCCACCTTTAAGAACAATGACACCATTGGGCAGAACGTTATGTTGATCACATGCAATATTCTTCTTGACGATCTTTATCAAGTCGGGTAGGGGCATGACAGCACGTGATACAATAAAGTCGAACTTCCCTTTTTCCTCCTCCCCACGCAGGTGTACTGGTAGGACATTCTCAAGCCCAATGGCATTTGCTACTTCCTGTGCTACACGTACTTTCTTTCCTGTTCCATCAATAAGTTTGAAGTTAGCTTCTGGGAAAAGGATAGCGAGAGGAATACCAGGGAATCCACCTCCAGTACCAAAGTCGAGTATATTCGTTCCTTCACGGAAGTTTATCCTTTTGGCAATGGCTAGTGAGTGAAGCACATGGTGCTCATATAGATTGTCAATATCTTTGCGTGATATGACATTAATCTTTGCATTCCAGTCATGATAGAGTGCATTGAGCGCAGTGAACTGTTCTATTTGTTTAGCAGAAAGTTGAGGGAAATATTTCTTTATAATTTCTATCATATTCTTCTTTTGTTATATGGAGGCTGCTATATATCAATCTGTTTTTAATTATTATCATCTTTCAATAGCCACTCTAACCTCATGTTGGTTAATCTCTCCAGGCGTATAGATAAAAACGAGAGAGTCATCTGTAAGGATAAAGTTTTCAGTCGGATAGGGGTCGATTCCTATGAAATAGCCTTTTCTTTGTAGGCCTATAAAGTCATCATCATCAAGTCCTTCTTGTTCGGCTAACTGCCCAATAATTTTTTTTGTTAGCTCTTCTTTGTATTCTTTTCCACACACTTCTCCTAAATTCACTAGATGTCCATTTTTCGGATTGAAGTTGCGAATAATGGTATACTGTGTTAATCTGCCATTACCATTGTTAATTGCTATATGGGAAATGGCGGTAATATAATCATCTGCAGCCGCCTTTAGTTCCGTCTTAATGGTTAATTCGCCTATCAATTGACTTCTTTTCTTCTCCTTTTGTCGTATGAGTCGAGCTATCGCCATATACTCTTTTACATATTGTCTAACAAATGAAGATATGGCAATTTGTGGTTTTAGTCTGTTATGACTGATGGAGAAATAATCAGGTTGTAAGAGTCCCATTCTTAGAAGAGAATCATTGATAACCTCGTATTTTTTTCCTTTAAGATACGTGAAATCTACATGTACGTGACATTGCATGTCATCTGACAAATGAGCCAAAGTATCAACAGTTACAATCGCTGTTGGTATATGCAATACTTTAGGAGTTTTAGTCTTTCCTTCACAGCTCATAATAAGGAGAAGTGAAAGAAGAGAAACCAGAGTGAGTAATGTTTTCTTTACCATATATAGGGGCAAAGTTACAAAAAAGATTTTGTAACTTTTGCATTATAGTATATATAATAAATAGGAAGAATGGTAAAAGCGTGTTTATTTGATTTAGATGGTGTTGTGTTTGACACAGAGCCCTTGTATACTTTGTTTTGGAAAGAGATAGGTGAACAATTCTGCCCCAATGTACCGAACTTTGAATATGTTATAAAAGGACAAACGTTGGTGCAAATATATGATAAATATTTTTGAAGGGCAAAATGAAAAACAAAAAGGAAATTACAAGATTGTTAGATTTGTATGAACGGGATATGGATTATAATTATGTTGCTGGTTTTAAAAAGCTTTATTAAAAAAATATAAGAAGTAAAGATTTAAAAAAACGGCAGTCGTTACCAGTTCTAACCTTGAAAAGATGCAGAATGTTTATAAAAAGCATCCAAATTTCAAATGTTATTTCGATGCTATACTTACTTCAGAAGATTTTGATGAAAGTAAACCTTCTCCTGATTGTTATCTTAAAGCTGCAGCTTACTTTGATATTTCCCCAAAAGATTGTGTGGTATTTGAAGATAGTTTCAATGGCTTGCGCTCTGGAGTTGCTTCTGGTGCCCGTGTGGTAGGGCTTGCCACTACCAATTCTGTGGCTGAAATCCAAGCTTATACTAAAGAGGTTATCAGCAATTATGAAGGTTTTAGTTTGTTAAATGATTAAAAAAGAGTAACTTTGCAGCCCAATATGAGAAATAAAAAGAAGGAAAGTATATGGGATATCTAACAACGGATAAGAAAAAGATAACAGCAAAAACATTATTAGAAATGAAGGCTGCAGGTGAGAAGATTACCCAGATGACAGCTTACGATTTTACTACAGCTGGTATTATTGATGCTGCTGGAATTGATAGTATCCTTGTGGGTGATTCTGCTTCAAATGTCATGGCGGGTAATCAAGATACTACTCCGATTACTGTTGATCAGATGATTTATCATGCACGTGCTGTTGTACGAGCATGTCACCATTGCTTAGTGGTTTGTGATATGCCTTTCGGCTCTTATCAAGTAAGTCGGGAAGATGGAATTCGAAATGCTATTCGAATTATAAAAGAGACTGGGGCTGGTGCAGTTAAGATGGAAGGTGGAAAAGAGATAGCTGATACTGTTAAAGGAATTGTTGATGCTGGAATCCCTGTTATAGGGCATCTTGGACTTACTCCTCAGAGCATTCATAAATTTGGAGGCTATGGGCTTCGGGCTAAGGAAGATACGGAAGCAGAAAAACTTATAGAAGATGCATTGGCTCTTGATGCTGCAGGAGTTAGTGGAATTACTCTTGAAAAGGTACCAGCTGCGTTGGCAAATAAAGTTACAGCAATGGTAAAAGCTGCTACTATAGGAATCGGGGCAGGTAATGGGACAGATGGACAGGTGCTTGTATATGCGGATGCTCTTGGCATGACATCGGGATTTAAGCCGAAGTTTCTTCGTCATTTTGCAAATGTAAATAAGTGTATGACGGAGGGAGTTATGGAGTATATAAGGTGTGTGAAAAGTGAAAGCTTTCCTTCGGAAGCAGAATCATATTAGATAATTATCATGGATACTCAAAATATACCTATTCATGTTCGTTTGTGGAACAAGCGCTTTTGGGCATTGGCATTAGCGAATCTCCTGCTTGTCATGTCGTCATACATGCTCATTCCCGTTATTCCTTTGCAAATGATGAATGACAGTTCTTCGTGGTGGCAGATTACTGCCGTACTCTGTTCTTTCTTCCTAGGAATGTATCTTTTGGGTGGATGTTCTGCTTATTGGGTACAACAATATCGGCGTAAGTCTGTTTTTGTTGTCTCGACCCTTCTCCTTCTGGCTGTAACAATGTCAATTTATTACTTGTATAAAATGCAGGATGGACTTACTAATTATCTTCTTTTAATATTGTTAAGATTTATACAAGGAATCTTTTATGGGCTTTCACAGATGGTATTACTTGGTACGCTTATTATTGATACGGTAGAAGCTGTGCATAGGACGGAGGCAAATCATGCAGCTACATGGTTTGGGCGTTTCTCTATATCATTAGGTCCATTATTAGGATTGGTCGTTTATCATCATTTTGATTTTAATACAGTTCTATTGTTATCTTGTGTATGTGTAATTCTATCATTACTACTTGTAGAACTTGTACGTTTCCCCTTTCGGCTTCCTAATGAAGATTTAAACCATTTATCTTTAGATCGTTTCTTACTTAAGGGAAGTCATTGGCTTTTTCTTAATATAGTTCTTGTGACTTCCATTTTGGGCGCTTTGTTGTCTATAGAGCATAATCCTTTATTTTACAGTTTGATAATGTTGGGCTTCTTAGTAGCATTGTTAGCTGAACGCTTTGCTTTTGCTGATGCCGATCTTCGTAGTGAGGCTGTTACCGGATTGTTAGTAATCGGTATGTCAGTCTTACTTATGTTGACACGTAGACAAGCGAGTGTAGGATATATTTCTCCTATTCTCATTGGGTTGGGTTATGGGGTACTTGGTAGTCGTTTTTTACTTTTCTTTATCAAACTCTCTGGCCATTGTCAACGGGGTACGAGTCAAAACACGTTCCTTTTAGCTTGGGAGACTGGTGTTGGTATAGGGTTGGCAGTGTCGTTTGGCTTGTTTCATGGTGAACATTCTTACATATTATGGTTTTGTCTGTTTGCATTATGTGTCAGTCTTATCTTCTACATCGGGTTTGTTCATAGTTGGTATATAAAGCATAAGAATAGATAAAGCATTAAAAGCCGAATGTAAGGCTATCTGATAAGTTTTGTCTGTTCCTATTTTTTTATTATCTTTGCATCAAATTAGCTAATTATGGGATTATTTGGTTTATTCAATAAAAGTAAGAAAGATACTCTTGATAAGGGATTAGAGAAAACAAAACAAAATGTTTTTTCAAAGTTAACCCGTGCTGTAGCAGGGAAGTCAAGAGTTGATGATGAGGTCTTAGACGAACTTGAAGAGATACTTGTTACATCAGATGTGGGAGTTGATACAACCATTAAGATTATTCGACGTATTGAAGACCGTGTCGCTCGTGATAAGTACGTGTCAACAAATGAATTGAATGGAATCCTGAAAAGTGAAATAACAGCTCTTCTTACTGAAAATAATACAGGTGATAATAGCGAGTGGGAACTGCCACAGGATGTGCGGCCTTATGTTATTCTTGTTGTAGGCGTTAATGGAGTGGGTAAAACAACTACCATTGGCAAGCTTGCCTATCAATTTAAGCAGGCTGGTAAGAAGGTTTACCTTGGTGCTGCTGATACGTTTCGGGCGGCTGCTGTTGAACAAATACAGATATGGGGTGAACGCGTAGGTGTTCCTGTTATTAAGCAACAAATGGGTGCTGATCCTGCCAGTGTAGCTTTTGATACACTGCAAAGTGCAAAAAGCGAATGGAGCTGACGTTGTTATTATTGATACTGCAGGTAGATTACATAATAAGGTTGGCTTAATGAATGAGTTGAAAAAGATAAAAGACGTCATGAAAAAAGTTGTCCCAGAGGCTCCACATGAAGTCTTGTTAGTCCTTGATGGCAGTACTGGTCAAAATGCATTTGAACAGGCTCGACAGTTTGCAGCAGTTACTCAGATAACATCTCTCGCTATTACAAAACTTGATGGAACAGCGAAAGGTGGTGTGGTAATAGGTATTAGTGACCAGCTGAAAGTTCCTGTTAAGTATATTGGTTTGGGTGAGGGGATGGAGGATCTACAACTCTTTGATAAACGCAGTTTGTTGATAGTCTGTTTAAGTAAAAAATGAAAAAGAACCAGATTGATATTGTAACCATGGGGTGTTCAAAAAACCTTGTGGATTCCGAACTTATCATGAAGCAGTTTGAGGTTAATGGCTATTATTGCACTCATGATTCTGAGTGCCCAGAAGGGGAAATAGCTGTAATAAACACCTGCGGTTTTATTGAAGCGGCAAAGGAGGAAAGTATTAATACTATACTGGAATTTGTTAATAGAAAAAAGAATGGACAGCTTAATAGATTGTATGTCATGGGCTGTCTCTCGGAGCGCTATAAAGATGAATTAGAAAAAGAGCTCCCAGAGGTTGATAAATTTTATGGTAAGTTTAATTATAAACAGTTGCTGTCTGATCTTGGTAAGGCTGAAATTCCTTCTTGTGACGGATTACGACATCTCACAACACCACGCCATTATGCTTATGTAAAGATAGCTGAAGGATGTGATCGTCATTGTGCCTATTGTGCTATTCCCCTTATTACTGGTAAACATCATTCAAGACCTATAGAGAATATCCTTGGAGAAGTCAGAGAACTTGTTGCTCAAGGTGTAAAAGAGTTTCAAATTATTGAGCAAGAGCTGACTTACTATGGAGTAGATATTGATGGGAAGCACCATATAGCTGAACTTATTTCTCGTATGGCTGATATAGAAGGGGTACAATGGATTCGCCTTCACTATGCCTATCCTAATCAGTTCCCACTTGAATTACTTGATGTAATAGCAGAGAAACCTAATGTATGTAAGTACTTGGATATCGCTTTCCAACATATTTCTGATCATATGTTAAAGCGTATGCATCGTCATGTTACTAAGAGTGAGACAATGAATCTTATAGAGAAAATTCGACGTAGGGTACCTGGTATTCATCTTCGGACGACCTTGATGGTCGGTTTTCCTGGTGAGACAGATGACGATTTTGAAGAATTGAAGGAATTTATCTCTAGAGTTCGCTTTGAACGTATGGGTGCTTTTGCTTATTCTGAAGAAGATGGAACATACAGTGCAACACACTATAAAGATGATGTTTCTAACGAAGTAAAGCAGCAAAGATTGGATGAATTATTAGCAATTCAACAAGAGATATCAAGACAGTTAGAAGCAAAAAAAGTTGGAAAAATATTTAAGGTAGTTATTGACCGCAAAGAGGGAGATTATTATGTTGGGCGTACAGAATACTGTTCTCCTGAAGTTGATCCGGAGGTTTTGATCCCAGTAGGAAAAAAGTGTTGTGTGTAGGTAATTTCTATAGTGTTCGTATTACAGAGTCTGATGAGTTTGACCTTTTTGGTGAGGTAGTTTCATACGACGATTAAACTTTAAAAAATATGAATAATAAAGAGTTTATTGGTGCGATTGCTTTAAAGACAGGATATACTCAAGATGAGAGTCAGCAGATGGTGAAAGATGTTATAGAACAGCTGAGTAAATACTTTGAGTCAGGTGAATCTGTGGCAGTTTCAGGCTTTGGCACATTTGAAGTTAAGAAACGATTGGAGCGTGTAATGGTAAATCCGGCAACAGGCCTCCGAATGTTGGTTCCTCCCAAGTTAGTACTTAACTTTAAGCCTGCTACAATGATAAAGGTACAAGTGAAGAAAGGGGGGGTGGAGAATGGCTAAAAGTGTTATACAAATAATAGCAACAGCTATAGCAAAGAAACATAATATTTCTATAGCTCATGCGTCAAGTTTCGTAGAAGCTTTCTTCACGGTTATAGGAGATGAGTTGAAGAGAGGCAATCAAGTAAAAGTTAAAGGACTCGGAACATTTAAGGTTCAAACAGTAAAGCCACGTGAGAGTGTAAATGTGAATACAGGAGAACGTGTGTTGATAAAAGGGCATGATAAAATATCTTTTACTCCTGATGCATCAATGAAAGAACTCGTTAATAAACCTTTCTCTCAATTTGAAACGGTTGTTATTAATGATAACGTGAATGTTGAAGAATTAGAGACTCTTCCTGAGGAGGAATTGTCGGAGACTGTAGAGCAGGCTGATCAAGACTTTGAGGATACTATATCAAAGCCCTCTGTTGTAGACAACAGATTTACTGCAGCAATGGATAATTCTATAGATGAAGATAATGATTCTCCTAATACGTTTAATACTCAGTCCGTTAATGGGGGTAAGAGAACACAGGAAAATAATACTAGTCAGAAAGAGGTAGTAGAAACGGATTCTTCAATTTATGCAAAATCACAAGAAACTCTATATTCTACTAAAGATAAATATGTTGATACCCCTAATGTAACTACTTCTGGAGAGGCTCTTAATGATATTGATGATACTGATGACGATATAGAATCTTCTTCTAATAGTATACTGAGAGTAGTTGCATTTTTGGCTGCTATTATTATTGTTTTTCTTGGAGTCTTCCTTTGGATGAAGATGGGAAATGGAAAGGGAAAAAATAATAAAGTGGAGTTAAGCCTTCAACAGAAAAAACTTGTAAAGAAGGATACCACAGTGTCAGTTGCAAAAGCTTCAGTGCCTGATACTCTAAAGGATGTTGCTTCAAGAGTAAAAAAGGTAGAATATTTTATGCATATGAATAATGATGCACGTATCCGCTATGGTGCATATAATATTGTAGGGATAGATCGTATAGTTGTATTAAAAAAAGGTCAGACAATGGCGAAATATAGCCGTCAAACCTTGGGGGCTGATATGATAGTTTATTTTCAGGTCCTTAATGGGCGTAATACAATGGCAGAAGGAGATACAATGAAAGTACCTCGTGTAGAATTACGACCCCAATACAGAAAAAAATAAAATGACAAAAAGTTTCTTAAATAATGAATTTGAGGAACTTTTTTAATATAATTTAGGCTCTTATTCTTGTTTCATATCGCTTTTATATTGTACTTTTGTAATTCATAGAGTTTATAATAAGCAGTATAATATAAGAGACATTATAATGGCAGAATCTATTGATATTAGAGAGTTAAATCAACGAATAGAGAAACAAAGTTCCTTCATTACAGATCTTACGGTTGGTATGAATCAGGTTATTGTCGGGCAACGACATCTTATAGATTCGTTACTAATATCTTTACTTAGCGGTGGTCATATTCTTCTTGAAGGCGTACCTGGTTTAGCAAAGACATTAGCTATTAAGACGCTATCTCAACTCATAGACGTTCGTTATAATCGTATTCAGTTTACACCAGATCTATTGCCCGCTGATGTTATTGGTACGCAGATTTATTCTCAAAAGGATGAATCTTTTCATGTAAAGAAGGGTCCGGTTTTTGCAAATTTTGTTCTTGCAGATGAGATTAACCGTGCGCCAGCAAAGGTTCAGAGTGCTTTGTTGGAAGCTATGCAAGAACACCAAGTGACAATTGGTGATACAGCTTTTACTCTTCCTGATCCATTCCTTGTTATGGCGACACAGAATCCTGTAGAACAGGAAGGCACTTACATGCTTCCTGAAGCCCAAGTGGATCGTTTTATGCTAAAAGTTATTATAGACTATCCAACAATAGAGGATGAGAAACTTATTGTACGTGAGAATCTACAAGATAAAATGCCAGAAGTAAAGTCTATTGTTTCTGCTAATGATATCTTTGATGCTCGAAAAATTGTAGAAGAAGTTTATCTGGATGATAAAATCTTGCAATATATTGCTGATGTAGTTTTTGCAACACGTTATCCTGAGCGTTATCAATTATCAGATTTGAAGCAGATGATAACTTTTGGAGGTAGTCCCCGTGCTAGTATAAATTTAGCAAAGGCAAGTCGTGCATATGCTTTTGTAAAACATCGTGGATATGTCGTTCCAGAAGATGTTCGTGCCGTAGCTTATGACGTTTTACGTCATAGAATTGGTCTTTCATATGAAGCTGAGGCTACTAATCTCACAGCAGAAGAAGTTGTCAGAGAGGTTCTTAACAAAGTGCAGGTGCCGTAAGTTATTGTAGTAAGTTCTGTTCATATTCCTAAATATAAAAATGTTGTAATACATGAATACCTCTGAGTTGCTAAAAAAGGTTCGAAAGATAGAGATAAAAGCTATAGGATTGAGCCGAGAAGTCTTTGCAGGGCAGTATCATTCTGCTTTTAAAGGACGTGGTATGGCTTTTTCAGAGGTACGCGAGTATCAGTATGGGGATGATATTCGTGACATTGATTGGAATGTTACTGGGCGTTTCCATCGTCCGTATATAAAGGTTTTTGAAGAAGAAAGAGAGTTAACGGTAATGTTGCTCATAGATGTCAGCGGTTCTCTAGATTTTGGAACTGTAAATCAATTGAAACGTGAGTGTGCTACAGAGATTGCAGCGACACTAGCTTTCTCTGCTATTCAAAACAATGATAAGATTGGGGTAATTTTTTTCTCTGACCATGTAGAAAAATATATTGCTCCTAAGAAGGGCCGTAAGCATATTCTATTTCTTATTAGAGAAATGCTTACTTTCACACCTGTTAGTAGAAAAACCAATGTCGGGGCTGGTCTAGAATATCTTAATAAAGTCATGAAACGGCATTGTACGGCTTTTATTATTAGTGATTTTTATACTCGCAAAGACTTCTCACAAGAGCTTCGTATTGCCAATCGAAAGCATGATGTTGTTGCAATACAGGTGTATGATCCCCGTGCTAAAGAAATGCCTGATGTTGGGTTGGTAAAAGTAGTTGATGCAGAGACTGGACACCAAATGTATATAGATACACATGATTCTCGTTTACGTAAGGCGCATAATATCTATTGGGAAGAGCGTGAACAACGATTGACTGATATCTTGAAACAGGGTCATGTTGATAGTGTGGCAATAGCGACAGATGATGATTATGTAAAGAAATTAATGTCTTTATTTTCAAAGAGAAGTTGATGAGAAAGTATATTGTAATAATAATATTGCTTATCAATCGTCGTAAAAGTTAGTCATGCGCAAGTACAGGTTACAGCACAGGTGGATCCCACAGATATATTAATAGGTGGAAGAGCACATTTTAGTATTGTTGTCAATGTGCCAAAAGGTGAAACGGTATCATTCCCAATGTATAAAAATAATGAGGAAATGATTCCTGGTCTTGAGGTTCTCTCCGTTAAGCGTGACACAATGATTAATGGTAATAGGATGAAAGTCAGGGAGATATATACATTGACGGGGTGGGATGAAAAAAAGTACTTAATACCTGTACAAAAAGTTCTTGTTGGAGGGAATATTCATTATACACATCGTTTTGTTCTTAATGTGAGAGCAATTCCTATCGATGTAAAAAGAAATGTTGCTAAAGCTCCAGATGATATTTTTCAACTTCCTTTTGCGTGGGGTGAATGGATCCCTATACTTTTTCTAAGTCTTTTGGCGTTTTCATTTCTTGGTATTTCACTATATCTTTATAATCAATTGAGGAATAAAAATAAGATATGGAGTTCTGTCCACTTTAAAAAGCCTCTTACTCCTTATGAAAAGGTTCTCCATGATATTGGATCTATTAGAGCTAACATAGACTCTTATAGAGATCAAAAAAAGTATATTATTCGGAACTTACTGATATCCTGAAAAAGTATATATCTTGGCGATTTGGAGTTAATGGTTTAGAAATGACATCTACGGAAATCATTGGGATACTAAAATCTAGATGTGAAGAAGATTCACTTGGAGATCTAATAGATTTGTTATATATGATTGATTTGGTGAAGTTTGCAAAGTTTTCTACAGGAGAAAAATGATAAGCTTCTGTTTCTTGATAGTATAACTCATTTCGTACATAAAACACAAATCACAGAGCCTAACGTAGATAAAAAACAAGAACATACAAAGATTGATAGTCCTCGCTCTTTGGTAAAGTTAAGCATAGTAGTATTGATTAGTATCTCTATAGCTTTGTTAATTTATGTTGTGGCTGAGAGTTATATTCTTCTGAATCTTTAAGTAGTATAGAAATGGAATTTGCAAATAGTGGTTATCTTTTTTTGTTACTTTTATTGATACCATATATATTATGGTTTTTCTTGAGAGGAAAAGGAAAAGAACCTATGATACGTATGAGTGATACATTTGCGTATCAGAATGCTCCTAAAAGTTGGAGAGCTAGAATGATACACCTTCCAATGGTGTTACGTTGCCTTGTTTATACTTTAGTTGTAATTGTTTTAGCACGCCCTCAAACTTATAATTCTTGGGATAATGATAATGTGGAAGGAATAGACATTATGTTGGTAATGGATGTCTCTGCAAGTATGTTAACGGAAGATGTTTTTCCAAATCGTATGGAGGTTGCGAAAGAAGTTGCATCAGAGTTCATTAATGGTCGTCCGAATGATAATATAGGTCTTACCATTTTTGCTGGTGAAGCATTTACTCAATGTCCAATGACAGTTGATCATGCTGCTTTGTTAAATCTACTTCATAATGTGAGAGCAGATTTAGTTATGAAAGGGTTGATACAAGATGGTACTGCAATAGGAATGGGATTAGCCAATGCAATTAGTAGACTTAAAGATTCTAAAGCTAAAAGCAAGGTGGTAATCTTATTGACTGATGGTAGTAATAATGTCGGGTCTATTTCCCCCATGACGGCTGCAACTATAGCAAAGAAATTTGGTATAAGAATTTATACGATAGGGCTTGGTAAAGAGACTGGTGATTCTATGGGTGCTATTGATTATAAAACTTTACAGAACATAGCAGTTTCAACTGATGGAGAGTTCTATCGTGCTCAAAGTCAAAGTGAACTATCTAGGATCTATCAAGACATTGATCAACTAGAGAAAACGAAGTTGAGCATGAAATCATATAGCCATTTATATGAAGCTTATATGCCTTTTGCATGGGCAGCTTTATTATTTTTTAGTTTAGAACTATTTATGCGTCTTCTAGTTTTTAGATGTTTACCATAAGTTATTATTATTGAGGGTCTTACGAGATAAAATAAAGAATGTTTAGATTTGAATCCCCTATATATTTGTGGTTGCTGTTGCTGATCCCTTTATTGGCAACAGTTTACTATATGTCTTTATGTAATTATAAAAAAAAGATAAAGAAGTTTGGAACCCCAGAGTTGATAAAGAGGTTTTCTTCTACAGTAAGTCATAAAAGAATATTAATTAAGTTTATTCTGTCAGAAGTAATTTTAACTTTGCTTGTGATTATGCTTGCACGTCCTCAGGTCGGGAATAGAATAGCCAGCAAAAAAAACAAGAAAGGGATAGAAACTATCATTGCTTTAGACATCAGCAATTCGATGTTGGCACAAGACGTTCCTCCTTCGCGATTGGAAAAAAGTAAATTGATGGTAGAGAATTTAATGACTAAGTTCAGTGAGGATAAGATTGGGCTTATAGTTTTTGCTGGTGATGCTTTTGTACAGCTACCTATTACAAGTGACTATATTTCTGCGAAAATGTTCTTAGATAATATTAGTCCATCTCTGATAGGCACTCAGGGAACAGATATTGGCAAAGCGCTTAATCTTGCTATACATAGTTTTACACCAAATTCTAAAATTGGTAAAGCGATTATTGTTATTACTGATGGTGAAGATAATGAAGGGGGGGCAGAGGAGATGGCTAATGAAGCTGAGAAGAAAGGTATAAAGGTCTTTATTTTAGGTGTCGGTTCTAAGGAAGGTACAACTATCCCAATGCCAAATGGAGAAAGCCTGAAAACACCTAGAGGTGAGATTGTAAAGACACGCTTGAATGAGAAGATGTGTAAAAAGATCGCAGAAGTAGGGCATGGTGTGTATATACATGTTGATAATACAGACTTGGCGGACGTCATATTAAATCGTGAGCTGAGTAAATTGCAGAGAGGAGAAATTAATAATGTTATCTATAGTGATTTCGATGAGCAGTTTCAAGGTATAGCTCTTATAGTAATTCTACTTTTTAATTTTTAGAATCTTTGATTCTTGAAAGGAAAAAAATAAATTGCTTTTATACTTAGATTTATGATAAGAAGGTGTTATGTCATACTATGTATGTTTATGTTCTTTTTAACGATTAACAGTCAGACTGTTAATCAATTAATTAGAGTAGGGAACAAGCAATATTCCCAAAAAGATTATGTGCATGCAGAAATATCTTACCGGAAAGTTTTTGAATAAAGATAATAATAATATAGTAGCTTGTTATAACCTTGCTAGGACTTTACAAGCTCAAAATAAGGACTCTGAAGCAAAGATTTTTATATGAAAAAAAGTCATAAAGTTAAAGGAAGCTTCTTCTGCTCGGGTTAGTAGTTATTATAATTTAGGGACTTTATTGCAAAAAGAGAAAAACTATGGCGGGGCTATAGAAACTTATAAAAATGTATTACGTATAGATCCTAATCATAACAAAGCACGTTATAATTTGGAACTGTGCAAAAAAACAAAGCAACAACAAAAAAAGAAGCATTCTGCTGGTGGGCGAAATAAATCTAATAATAATCAAAAGAAAAATCAGAAAAGGAATGGTGATAATAAAAATGGAGAATCGAATCAGGCAAAGAATCGTAATAGTATGAGTAGAGACAATGCCCAACAGCTTCTTAATGCGGCAATGCAGCAAGAAAAAGAAACGCAAGAACGTTTATCTAAAGCAATGAAGCAACCGTCGGATCGAAAACTTGATAAAAATTGGTAAATTAAATATGAAACGATATATGATGTTTTTCTTAACCTTGTTGAGTACTCTTATTATGAGTGCACAACACATCCGTGTTACAGCGCCTAAGCATGTAGCAGTTGGAGAGGAATTTCAAATTGAATATACGATATATACACAAGATGTTCGTAGATTTCAATTAGGCAAATTGTCTGCTGGGTTAGAGAAGGTTTGGCCCAGCTACGTCTTCTCAATCCAATTTCCAATTTATCGATGGACATGCTAGTAGTTCGTCGTCAGTTTCATTTACTTATGTTTTTATTGCCACAAAGAGAGGTGGGTTGAGTATCGGTCCTGCAAAAATTTTTGTTAATGGACAAGATCTAGCTTCAACTCCTGTAAAGATAACTGCATCAAATATTGCAAACAACTCCCATGCCTCAAATTCGGGTAGTTATTATGATACTAGAGAAAGATCTCGCCTTTCAAATTCAAAGATTGGTCCTAATGACCTGTTTATAAAAGTTAGAGCCAATAAGAGTACTGTTTACGAACAGGAGCCTGTTCTTTTGACATATAAGGTATATACTACAAAGAATCTTCGTCAGCTAGTTGGAAAAATGCCTGATTTATCAGGCTTTCATGTTCAAGAAATTGATCTTCCCCAACAAAAAACTTTCCATAAAGAACGTGTTGGTAAACGTATTTATAATTGTGTTACTTGGAGTGAATATGTTATGTATCCGCAGGTGACAGGTACATTGCGTGTTCCTCCATTAACCTTTCATGGTATAATTCAAGTAAATGATGCTTTTAATCCTTTTGAAGCCTTCGGAGTCGACGGTGGTTCCACTAGTATAAAAAAAGATGTTGTTGCACCAGGGCTTTCTATTCGTGTTCTTCCTTTGCCTACTCGTCCAACAGAGTTTTCAGGTGGAGTTGGGCATTTTAATCTTTCCGCACAATTGAATAAAAAAGAAGTTAGAGTTGGAGATCCTTTTACTATCCGTGTGGTTGTTAGTGGGTCTGGTAATTTGAAGCTTATAAAGCAACCAATTATAAAACTTCCTAATGGATTTGAAGCTTATGATGTTAAAGTGACTGATAAAACTCAGCTCACAACAAAGGGAAATGAAGGTAATATGATATATGACCAAGTTGTTGTGCCACATAAAGAAGGAGTATTCTCTATACCTTCAGCTAAGTTCTGCTATTATGATTTATTGCAAAGGAAGTTTATTACACTTCAGACAACTCCTATTGATATACGGGTTTTGAAAGGAAATGGCTCAGTTAGTGATGCAATGGAAGTTAATTTGCCTAAAGAGGATATTCTACCGTTAAAGTTGGGCAACTCGTCACTGAGTGTAGTAGATGATTCTTTCTTTGGTTCGGTAGCTTATTTCCTAACTCTTGGCCTTTTACTGGCAGCATGTGGCATCCTTTCTTTCTGTTTTCGTCGTCGGTTTGCACATCATGTAGACATGGTACTTAAGCGCGGTAAAAATGCTAATCGAACAGCAGCTATTCGGCTTCATAATGCCAACTCTTTTATGCTTAAAGGGAATAATCTTGACTTTTATGATGAGATTCTACAGGCTTTATGGGGATATGCAAGTGATAAATTGAATCTACCTATTGAGCAGTTATCACGCGAAAATATAATTGAACAATTATCTAAGATTGGTGTATCTAATGAAATCGCAGAGAAGTTTATTATTGCCATTGATGAATGTGAATATGAACGTTATGCACCAGGTGATGAGGAAGGTAATATGAAAAAAACTTTTGATAGTGCAATGCAAGCTATAGCTGGCATCGAAGAGTCCATAAAGAAAGCAGCCCCTTTGATCAGTAAATCGTTTATTTTCGTGGTATTGTTATTTGTGTTCAGTATATTCTCTTTGCACATATCTGCACAAAGCAAGAGAGAGGTTGATCAGATGTATCAGAAAGGTAATTATAAGCAAGCTGTTAAAGGCTACGAAAATTTATTGAAGGAAAAGAAATCTGCTGCTTTGTTTTATAATCTAGGTAATGCATATTATCGTTTAGATGATATTCCTCACGCTGTACTTGCTTATGAGCGTGCGCAAAGGCTTGCGCCGAGTAACGATGATATACGTTTTAATCTCCAACTGGCTCAATCAAAAACAATAGATAATTTAACGCCAGAACCAGAGATGTTCTTTGTTACTTGGTATAAATCTTTTGTTAGTATTGTCAGTATAGACGTATGGGCTTATCTGAGCCTTATCTGTTTGTTAATATGCTTGTTAGGCCTTATCCTCTATTTGTTTGTAGAAAATGATATCGTCCGTCGGATTCTAAGGATGGCTTTGCCTTTATTTTTTATTTGTTTTTTGGTGGGAACAGCGCTTGCAATACAAGCAAAGTTTGTTTGTTAATTCTCATGATAGAGGTGTTATCATGTCTTCATCTGCAGTGGCAAGGAAAACGCCTGACCAGAATTCTGCAGAGGTGTTTATTCTCCATGAGGGATCAAAGGTTAAAATTACAGATGATAGCATGGGGAAATGGACAGAGATAGAGCTTAATGATGGACGTAGAGGGTGGATACAATCAAGTCGTATAGAGGCAATCTAGAAAGACTTTTTGATTTGCAAGGATTCTAATAATGGATATAGGGGTAATACAAGGAATAGATAGGTTGATTCTTCTTGCTTTTAATGGAAGTGAGAATTTGTTCTTGGATAACTTCGTAGTGGTTCTGACCTCTGCTTATACCTGGATACCTCTATATTTTTCTTTACTTTATTTGGTTATTAAGAATAATGAGAACTGGCAAAAGATATTGTTGGTTATAGGTGCGGTAGCGATATGTCTGTTACTGAGTAATACCATAAATTTAGGACTTGTTAAACCTCTTGTTGCGCGTCTTCGTCCTTTGGAAGAGCCCTCTTTACGAGGGATTATCTCCGCAACAAATAACTATTCTGCATCTGGCTATAGTTTCTTCTCCTCACATACTTCGAATGCTTTTGTCTTGGCTGTCTTCTTTAGTTTGTTGATTCGAGATAAGGTATTTTCGACATGTATGCTTGTTTGGTGTTCTGTTGTTTCACTTACTCGAATATATTTAGGAGTTCATTATCCTTCTGATGTTGTTGTTGGTATCATTTTCGGTTCATCAATGGCTGTTCTTGTTTATTTTTTATACCTTCGCATTTATATTCGATGTAGTGATAAATTACATTATATATCTACTAAGTATACTCGAACGGGCTATAGCTTCGCGGACATAGATGTGGTTATTAGCATTCTTATATTGACTTTTATCTATGCAGCTTTTCGTGCTGTTTTATCTATATAAATAAATTATGTCTAAAGATACAAAACATATTTGCATTTCTGATTATAACTATCCGCTACCTGATGAGCGTATAGCAAAGTTTCCATTGGCAGAGCGTGATCATAGTAAATTGTTGTTATACAAGCATGGTGTTATCACAGAAGATGTTTTTTATAATCTTCCAAATTTTCTGCCAAAAGGTGCTCTGATGGTATTTAATAATACGAAAGTAATACAAGCACGTATGCATTTCCGTAAGGATACAGGAGCTTTGATAGAAGTGTTTCTTATGGAACCTGCCCAGCCAACGGATTATGAACTAATGTTTCAGACGAACCATCAATGCGCATGGTTTTGTATGGTAGGGAATCTGAAGAAATGGAAGGAAGGTTCTCTGCAGCGTGAATTTGAGATTAAGGGACATAGACTTACTCTTACGGCAACTCTGGACCGGGTAAGGTCTCAAGAACATGGAGGGGGGACTAATCATTGGATAACCTTTGTTTGGGATAATGAGAATATCTCTTTTGCAGAAATCCTGGAGGTTGTAGGGGAGTTGCCAATACCGCCTTATCTTAATCGGGCAACAGAAGAAAGTGATAAAGAAACCTATCAGACAGTATACTCTAAGATTAAAGGCTCTGTTGCCGCACCTACAGCCGGGTTACATTTTACAGAAAAGGTTTTGAGTGCATTGGATGCACATGGTGTTGATCGTGAAGAATTGACGCTTCATGTGGGTGCAGGTACCTTCAAGCCTGTTAAGAGTCATGAGATTGAGGGACATAATATGCATACGGAGTTTATTGTTGTAAGGCGTCAGACCTTAGAAAAATTGCTCAAGCATAATTGCAAAGCAATAGCTATAGGTACAACCAGTGTCAGGACCTTGGAAAGTCTCTATTACATGGGGGTAAAACTCGTGACAAACCCTGATGCTTCGGAGAATGAACTCCATGTAAATCAGTGGGAACCGTACGACTTACCGCATAATCAGGAAGGATTAGTGGAAGTAGATGGTAATGTTATTACTGTCGAAGATTCTATTCGCCGATTACTTGATTATTTAGAAAGAGAAGATTTGATGAGCCTACATTCAAGTACGCAGATTATAATTGCTCCTGGCTATACTTATAAGATAGTAAATGCGTTAGTAACAAATTTCCATCAACCACAGTCGACATTACTACTCCTTGTGAGTGCTTTTGTGAAAGGTGATTGGCGGAAGATTTACGATTATGCAATTGGTCATGATTTCCGTTTCTTAAGTTATGGTGACTCCTCTTTATTAATACCTTGATTGTAGCTGTAAGGAAATGGTCTTTGGACAGACTTGTCCAACTGCTTGGATCAATCTGTCTAACTGATCGGACACGTTTATTTAATTCTTTGGACAAACGTGTCCAATAGTAAAGAATAGAACTAATTTATTGAAATGTATTGAAGAATGAAGATAGGAGATAAAGTTAGATTTTTAAGTGATACCGGTGGTGGAGTTATTGCTGGTTTTAAAGGAAAAATCGTGTTAGTTGAGGATGAGGATGGCTTTCAGATTCCTACACCAGCTAATGAAATTGTTGTTGTTGAGGATGCAGCTGTTGACCACGCAAAACTACGCATCGATCAGCAGCAGAGGAAAGTAGATGAAGGTGAAGATAAACGTAGTATCAAACAACGACTGACTTCTGCAAGTGTAGATGATGAACCCATTAATGTTGGATGGCGTGATGTTGATGCTGGAATTGATTTGAATGATGATCCTTCTATTGATTTGAAGCTCCTGTGAAAGAGCGTATAGGTGGTGATGAACTTTCAATCTATTTAGCATTCACACCTACTGATATTAAGAATCTATCAACAACTCATTTTAAATCTTATTTAGTGAATGACTCTAATTACTATATTCATTTCTCTTATGCAGTAAAGGACGGGGAAAATTGGAGTCTTAGAGCTGTTGGAGAATTAGAGCCGAACATGAAATTATTAATAGAAGATTTCACGATTGCAGACCTTAATGATATGCTTCATGGATGCGTGCAATTTCATGCTTACAAGAATAAGCCTTTTAAACTTAAGCCTACTTGTGATATTCAAGTGAATATTGATGCTGTGAAGTTCTACAAGTTGAATACTTTTCATGAGAATGTATTCTTTGAGCAACCAGCATTGATTTATACATTAGTAGAAAAGGATAAACTAGCTCTGCGCCCAATGTTTGAGCCTCTAATAAAGAAGACGGAAGATACGGCAGTAGAGAAGTTAAAGACTAGATATGACACTTTAGACAGTCATGTAGATGATGCTGTACAGAAAAGGACGGACGAACTTGCTAAACGCTACAAGGTAGAATACAAAAAGCCTGCAAAGCAGATACTGAATAATGACAAGATTATAGTTGATTTGCATTCGGAAGAGCTCCTTGAGACGACTGCAGGTATGTCTTCTGCTGATATTCTAGAATATCAACTTGATGTTTTCCGGCGTACACTTGAACAGTATAAAGCACAGCGTGGAAAGAAGATCATTTTCATTCATGGGAAAGGTGAAGGAGTGTTACGTCATGCCATTATCCATGAATTAAATTATAAATATAAACATTACTCTTACCAAGATGCCTCCTTCCGTGAATATGGCTATGGAGCAACACAAATAACAATCAAATAATCCTGAGCGTATGAAATATGGACTTATCAAAGTTGCAGCAGCTATCCCTGCAGTTAAAGTTGCTGACACAAAGTATAATCTCTCCGAGATTGAAAATCAGATAGCAATTGCAGAAGGTAAGGGAGTTGAGATAATATGTTTCCCAGAACTATCTTTGACGGGATATTCTTGTCAAGATCTCTTTCACCAACAGCTACTCTTAGATAATGCGGAACAGGCCACGTTGTCTTTACTTGATTTTACCAGACAATTGGATATAACTGTAATTGTTGGTGCCCCTGTAGCTGCAGGTCCATTGTTGCTGAATTGTGCCTTAGTTATTCAGCAAGGAAAACTCTTAGGAATCGTGGCAAAGACTTATTTGCCAAATTATAGTGAGTTTTATGAAAAGCGTTGGTTCGCCTCTTCACAAGATCTGCGTCCACAGTCTATTCATTTTGCAGGTCATCATATTCTTGTTACTCCTGATATGCAGATATTCCGAACAGCCCAAGGTGCTAAGTTTGGAATAGAAATATGTGAAGATGTTTGGGCTCCAACTCCACCAAGTAATCATCTTACTTTGGCAGGTGCAGAAATTATTTTTAATCTATCAGCCAGTGACGAGCTTATAGGAAAGCATGCTTATCTTATGTCACTACTTGCTCAGCAGAGTGCACGTACTATTAGTGGTTATGTATATAGCGGTTGTGGGTTTGGTGAAAGTACACAAGATGTTGTTTATGGGGGTAATGCATTTATCTTTGAAAATGGAAGTCTCTTGGAGCAGTCTGAACGATTTCAACTAGAATCTCAGTTGGTGATATCAGAAATTGATGTAGAACGACTCCGTAGTGAGCGCAGAACTAATAGTACGTTTGTTAATGCGCAGCGCCCTGTAGCTGGTTTGAATGGGATAACAAGACAGATTGGAGAGTTAGCATTGCGTATAGAATGCCTACCTTATTTAAATCCAATGCGTGAGTTTACTCTTACCCGTCAAATTGATAAGCATCCGTTTATTCCGAGAAGTGAGAATATGCAGGCTATATGTGATGAGATTTTTAATATTCAAATTAGTGGACTGGCCAAACGATTGGTTCATACTAATTGTAAAACCGTCATAATTGGTATTAGTGGAGGCTTAGATTCTACACTAGCTTTACTTGTGGCAGCGAAAACCTTTGATAAGTTGGGATTTAACCGTAAAGGGATTATTGGTGTAACTATGCCGGGGTTTGGCACAACGGATCGTACATATAATAATGCAATGGTACTTATGGAAAGCCTTGGTATCACAATCCGCGAGATAAGCATTGCTACTTCTGTATTACAGCATTTTAAAGATATTGGCCATGATCCCGTAGTACATGATGTTACCTATGAAAATTCTCAAGCTCGCGAGAGAACACAAATATTGATGGATCTAAGCAATCAGTTGGGCGGATTAGTAATCGGTACAGGTGACCTTAGTGAGTTGGCACTTGGATGGTGTACTTATAATGGAGATCATATGAGTATGTATGCTGTGAATGTTGGTATTCCAAAAACACTTACGCAGTATCTTGTACGTTATGTAGCAGAGAGTGGAGTAGATGAGACTTCACGCCAGACACTAAATGATATCGTTGAGACTCCGATATCTCCAGAGTTGACGCCAGCTGACGATAGAGGTAATATAGCGCAAAAGACAGAGGACCTTGTAGGTCCTTATGAGTTACATGATTTCTTCCTTTATTACGTCCTTCGTTGTGGTTTTCGCCCTTCTAAGGTCTATTGGATGGCCCAAAAGGCTTTATAATGTATATGCAGATGGAGTTATTCTGCATTGGTTGCGCATCTTCTTCCGTCGTTTCTTCTCACAACAATTTAAACGTTCTTGTTTGCCAGATGGCCCCAAGGTCGGTAGTGTCAGCTTGTCTCCACGCGGAGATTGGCGTATGCCTTCTGACGCTATGTCCACAGATTGGCTTAATGAACTTGAAGGATTGTCATGAAACAGAGAATATTATTAATCTTTATGTGGGTAATGTTTCCTCTATGCCTAACGGCACAGGGGAATTTCCCTTTAGTTCAAATTCAAATTTCAGATCTTTTACAATATCAGGCGCAAAAGATAAAACGCACAATCCCATCTAGTTTTTTTAGTAAGTATGGGTTTCAGCAGATTCGAACAGAACTGGTTGTTGGTTCAACGGATACTCGCCAGCTTTGGGGATGGCATGTTGGGCCTAATCCAAATTTTAACTCGCTTCAACAACCTCTTTATAGACTTTTTGAGAAGAAGGATGATTCTAGTATAGCGATTGTAGATGATAAAGACGGTCATTTACAGATAATTTTTTGGGATAAAGCTTATTATCGTATATTTTCACGAGACATACAACAGTATGGTTACCAGTTGCAAGCAAAGAAACCAGCAAACAATATTCTCCGTTTTCAACGTATGGGGATATCTGTAGTTATTGATATTACAGTGTGGGCAGATATGTATGTCTTGGACTTATTTCAGTTATAATGATCATTTTATCGTACTTTATAAATACTGTCAAGCCTAGAGTCAGCTTTGTACTCACCCTTAGCTCCATTTGTGTTAGCTACCATCTCAATCTGTGTTGGCCGTCATCTCTTATTGTGCTATAGTCAACTCTGTAACCTTAGACCCTCTTCGTATCATAACAAGGTTTATAGTTAAGATAAAGTTTGGTTAATATTATTGGGTTTTATAATATATTATCGTTTAGGCCTATAATAACATTTTTTTCGTTTTAAGCATTTGGTGATCTATATTTTTTTTGTATCTTTACACCTTGAAATATATGCAAAACGGCTCAGAAAGAAAATAAAGGCTATTGTAGGCAATTTTGTCTTTTTAATTATGAGCTAGCATAATGTAAAGATTAGAAGATTCACAAGTAATAAAGATAATGGACGAAAATCAGACAATTGATCAGGACAGAATTATGAAGATCAACATCGAGGAGGAGATGAAGAGCTCCTATATCGATTATTCTATGTCGGTAATTGTGGCTCGTGCCCTCCCAGATGTTCGTGACGGCTTTAAACCAGTACACCGTCGTATTCTATTTGGCATGCGAGGTATAGGTAATTTTAGTAACCAGCCTTATAAAAAGTGTGCTCGTGTCGTAGGTGAAGTGCTTGGTAAGTATCATCCACATGGCGACTCTTCGGTATATGGTGCTCTTGTTCGAATGGGGCAAGAATGGAATATGCGTTATAAGCTAGTTGATGGGCAAGGTAACTTCGGCTCTGTCGATGGTGACTCTGCAGCTGCTATGCGATATACGGAGTGCCGTCTATCAAAGATGGGTGAGCATATTATGGATGATATCGAGAAGGATACAGTTGAGATGGTCAACAACTTCGACGATACGCTACGTGAGCCTGCTGTAATGCCTACAAAAATTCCTAATCTGCTTGTAAACGGTGGGAACGGTATTGCTGTTGGTATGGCAACAAATATTCCAACCCATAATCTAAGCGAGGTAATTGATGGGTGTTGTGCCTATATAGATAATCCTGATATCACTACAGATGGATTGATGGGATTTATTCCTGCCCCAGATTTCCCAACTGGTGCTTATATATACGGTCTTCAAGGTGTAAAAGATGCCTATGAAACAGGTCGTGGACGTATTGTTATGCGTGCAAAGCTGAAATAGAGAGTGGCGAGCAACATGACAAAATTGTCGTAACAGAAATCCCTTATGGTGTTAATAAGCAGCAGCTCATTGAATATATAGCTGACTTGGTAAAGGAGGGTAAGCTTGAAGGCATCTCAAACGTAAATGACGAAACGGGTAGACAGGGTATGCGTATTGTTGTGGACGTAAAACGAGATGCTAATGCCAATGTTATTCTGAATAAGCTTTTCAAGATGACAGCTTTGCAAAGTTCATTTTCTGTGAACTGTATAGCATTGGTTGCTGGTCGTCCACGTCTGTTGAGTCTACGTGAGTGTATTCAATATTTTGTAGAACATCGTCATGATGTAACGATTCGTCGTGCTAAGTTTGATTTAAAGAAGGCTCAAGAACGTGCTCACATCTTAGAGGCTCTTATAAAGGCATGTGATAATATCGACGAGGTTGTTCATATTATTCGTGCAAGTAAAACTCCTTCAGAAGCTCAAACAAATCTGGAGAAGCGCTTTGGTTTTGATGAGTTACAATCCAAAGCTATCGTCGATATGCGTTTGTCGCAGTTGACGGGTTTACGTCTTGACCAGTTGCATCAGGAGTTTGAAGAACTTATGCAAACCATTAAGGACTTGCAGGAGATTCTTAATAACCCTGAGCGTTGTAAGGAGGTGATGAAAGCTGAATTGCAGGAAGTTAAGGAAAAATATGGCGATGACCGTCGTACAGAGATTATACCAGATGAGCATGAGTTTAATGCAGAGGATTTCTACCCTAATGATCCTGTCGTTATTACAATAAGCCACCTTGGATATATCAAACGTACTCCATTGACTGATTTTAAAGAACAGGCTCGTGGTGGTGTTGGCTCTAAGGGTGCTCGTACTCGTGATAAAGATTTTACGGAGTATATTTATCCTGCAACAATGCATCAGACAATGTTGTTCTTTACTCGTAAAGGGCGTTGTTATTGGATGAAGTGTTATGATATTCCTGAGGGCGATAAATTCGAAGGGACGTGCTATTCAGAATATGCTATCTCTTGAACCAGATGACTCTATAAATGCTTTCTTACGAATCAAAGGTTTGGATGATGAAACTTTCCTTGATTCGCATTATGTTGTGTTTGCTACTAAGCAAGGTATTGTAAAGAAAACTTCGCTTCGTGCTTATTCTCGTCCTCGTACTAATGGCGTTATTGCTATCAATATTAATGAGGGTGATGAAGTGGTTGATGTTCGTTTGACAAATGGGCATAATGAGTTGATCATAGCTGACCGTAATGGGCGCGCATGTCGTTTCAATGAGTCAAATATCCGAACAATGGGACGTGTTTCTACTGGTGTCCGTGGAATGCGTCTTGATGATGATGGTCAGGATGAGGTCGTTGGTATGGTTGTTGTAAATGACCCTGTAAATGAGACCGTAATGGTTGTCTCAGAAGAAGGTTATGGCAAACGCTCTCAGGTTGAAGATTATCGCTTGACAAATCGTGGAGGAAAGGGTGTTAAGACTCTTAATATAACGGATAAGACAGGTAAATTAGTTGCCATTAAGAATGTTACGGATGAGAATGATCTTATGATTATCAATAAGAGCGGTATTGTTATTCGTATGGCAGTATCAGAATGTCGTGTTATGGGTCGTGCTACTCAGGGTGTACGCCTAATCAATCTTGCTAAGAAAAATGATGTCATTGCATCTGTATGTAAAGTAATGAGCTCAGAAATGGAATCAGAGATGGAAGAAGAAAGTCATATGCAATGGGAGAAAAATAGTGAAGAAATTAGGAACGAAACATCATCTTCGATTGAAAATTTGGAAGATACTCCAGTAGATTTTGAATAATGAATAGAATTATAAACCTTTTAAAGTGATAACTAATATGAAGAAATTATTGTTCGCAGCATTGATGCTACTCAGTACATCGGCTGTATTTGCAGGGGATAGTGAGCCATTAAAAGCTATCTTGAAAGCACAAACTTATGCGGAGGCTTTAGACCTCTTGAAGGCTAATCTTGCACAAATTACTGACAATGCAGAAAAAGCAAGAGCTTATGATAAGCTTTATGAGCTTGCAATGAAGAAAGTTACCGCAGAGCAAGCTGTTCAGCTTGAAAATGAGACCAATAAGCAGATGGGTAAAGATGGTAATAAGCCTGTTGATGAAAAGGGACTTTACGAAGCTGTTGGACAAGCCTTTGATGCTGCTGCAGAGGTAGAGAAGTATGATAATATGCCTAATGCAAAAGGTAAGGTAAAACCTAGATACACGAATATTGCTGATCAGCTTTATACTCTGCGTGGTCAACTAATTAATGGAGGTATTTATTATCAGGGTGCGAAGGATGATGCTAATGCTTATAAGTATCTTGCACGTTATGTAGATTCTGCTGATGATCCAATGTTTGCAAAATTTGATAAATCTAAGGACCAGAATCTCAATGAAATAGCTTATTTTTGCTACTTATTACGCTTATCAGAATAAGGACTATAAGAAAGCTGAGAAGTATGTTGCTTATGCAATGCAAATAAAGATCGTGCTAAAGATGCTCAGCAATTGCAGTTGGCAATCCTAGGTGCGCAACTTAAGAGTCGTCAGGATTCTATCAATTATGCTGAGAAACTTGCCGGTATATATGCAAAAGATCCGGAAAATGATGCTATATTGACTACACTAACCTCAACTTACAGTGCATTAGGTATGCAAGATAAGGCTGAGGCAATCGTTCATGAGGCTCTTGCAAAGAATCCTAATAGTTATGGGGCTCTTGTGATGGAAGGTCAGTTTGCCAGTCAGAAAAAAGATTATGAAAAGGCTGCAGATTATCTAACAAAGGCACTTGCACAGGCAAAGGATGATAATGCTAGAGTCGCAATCAATGCTTCAATTGGTCAGTGCTGGTTCTATAAAGCGCAGGAACGCGTAGCAGCAGTGAAAGGTGTATTATCTCCAGCTGCTCGTGCACAATTCAATGAAGTTTATAATAAAGCTATCTCTTATCTAGAGACAGCGAAGAAGCTTGATGTAATGAAAGAACAGAAGTCTGCTTGGGCTTATCCTCTTTATGGTTGTTATTATTTTGTAAAGGGTCCACAAGCCCCTGAGACTTTAAATGCTGCAGCTGACGCAGGCGTACAGCAGTAAGCTTTTGAGATATTTCCCTCTTTTATGATGACCCTGTAGGCTAAATTATAAGAGAGGGAATTTTGTTTTACTAAAGTAATTGTTGATGATACGATTATTTACATTATTGTTTTTCTTTCTTTTATGCTGGGAGCCCGTTTCTGCACAAGAAGCTTATAAACAAGCAGAGTCTTTTTAACCGTCTTGCGAAGGATGCTTTTACTCGCATAGAAAAGAAAATGGAAAAGGATTCTGTTCTTTTTTTTAAAACAATCATTGATGGGGTTGAGTATTCTTTGAACTCAGATGAGTTTGATAGGAAACCTAATCGAAAGGGTAAGATTGAATTAAGATTTGAAGAACAGAACAAAAGTCGTTTGGCCTTGTTACATCCTTTATTAATAGATGCGGGTAAATATTTCAGTAAAAATATTCGTACAAGGCAAGAAGGTTTGGCTGCATTTAAACTATATCTAAAAGTACGTCAATCTGAGCTTGTGAAAGATAATGTAGATGAATCTGGAGTAGCAGCCTATTATCTATCATATTATTATTTGAAGAATCGTGATCTACAAGAAGCAGACAAATATGCAGATATTGCTATGCAGTATGATGAAACGGCACAATCTGCGGCTGAGGTGAAGGCACAATGTATGCACGATAAAATGAAGAATGCAGAGGATTCTATCCGTTATTTATCTGTTTTACAGCAGCTTTATCGGACAGAGCCTACAAATGAAAAATATTTTTCGTGGATCATGAAGTTCTATCAGAATCCTACACCTAGGTTTAATCTAGAAGATTTTGTGGACAAGATCCTTGAAGATAATACGGCTAATTCTGTTGTCCCATGGATATTAAAAGGCGAGATTGCGATGCATGCTGAGCGCTGGGATGAAGCTATTGATGCATATAAACAGGCAGATGAGATAGATCCAAGTAGTATTCCTGTAGCTTTTAATATTGGTGTGTGTTTGAATACGAAAGGATTGGCTTTACGTGATTCTATTATTGCAAAGAAGAAAAGGGGAGAGATTGTTTCTGATAAAAGTTTTTTGGATATCTTTGCGGAAGCACGTTCCTATCTTGAACGTGTGAGAGCAAAAGACCCACGACGTAATAAAGTAGATTGGGTGGAACCTCTTTATCTTGATTATACGATTCTAAATGATAAAATAAAGGCCGACGAGTTAGAACCACTCGTTACAAAATATAAGAAGTGAGGAATATTAAGTTTTTTTTATTTATGGTGGGGTTTCTCTTTCCCCTATGTTGTTTTTGCACAGAAAAAAAGCAGTTACAAGTTGTGAAAGAGCAAGTCAAGGCTGGGAAAGAACTCGATAAGGCAGAGAAAACTCTGCAAGGATTGTTGGATGATTCTATATATAGAAAAGAAAATAGAATATGGTTACTTCTATGCGATGTGTTGATAAAACAGTACGAATTAGGCAATGAAAAATTATATTTAAAGCAGCAGTACGATACAACTGCTTTTTTTTCTATAACACGTAAGTTATATAATACGATGTCACGATTTGATACTCTTGATGCTTGTTCCAATTCTATAGGGAGAATTCAACCTAAATATCGACTAAAGCATTCGATTTTTCTTAACTCTATTCGACCCAATTTGTTCAATGGCGGATCTTTTTTTATTCATAAGAATGATTATCAAACTGCTTTTAATTTTTTCTCAGATTATCTTTGTTCCGCTAAATGGCCTCTTTTTGAAAAATATGATTATATAGAAAAGGATGCACTAATGCCTCATGCTGCTTACTGGGCAATGTATTGTGGATACAAATTAGGTGATGCAGATAAGATTATGTTGTTTAAAGATATAGCAGAGCGTGATACTTCTATGCTTAATTTCGTCCGTCAATATGAGGCTGAAGCTTACTTGCTAAAGAAAGATACAACAATGTATGTGAAGTCATTGCAGGTCGGTTTTGAGCAATATCCTAACTTTGCTTTCTTTTTCCTCGTTTGGCAGAATATTATGTAAAAATGGGACAATATGGAAAGGCTTTGGATTTGTCAGAACGAGCTTTAAAGGCAGATTCAACAAGCCTTTTATTTAAGTTTGCTAAGAGTACAGCCTTATTGAACCTGGGGCGTTATGATGAGAGTATTCAGCTTTGTTTGAAGATAATTAAAGAGAATGCATCTTTTTCTGATGCTTATTATAACATTGGGCTTGCTTATTTTAATCAAGCAATAGAATTAAATAAGGATAGGCAGAAGTATAGAGCCAACAAAGAAAAGATAATAACATTATATCAGCGTTCTAAGCCCTATATGGAGAAGTTCAGAGAGCTTGCACCAACTGCAAAGAGTAAATGGTTAGCTCCTTTATACACTATTTATCTTAATCTTAATATGGGTAAGGAGTTTGATGAAATTGATAAGTTGAGAAAGGAAAAGTATTGATGAACAACGATATTATTGATAAACTTGGTATAACACTCAATACAATGCAGGAAGCTACGGCTGAAGCTGTATTACATACAGGGAAGGATATCGTCGTTATGTCACCGACAGGCTCTGGTAAAACATACGCTTATCTTCTACCATTAATCCAGCGGTTGGATGCTAAGACTGATGAGTTGCAGGCAATAGTCTTAGTACCAGGACGCGAGTTAGCATTGCAGTCAGCTAACGTACTTAAAGATATGGGAAGTGGCTTACGTTCTATGGCATTATATGGTGGGCGTCCAACGATGGAAGAGCATCGCGTATTGAGAGATGTAAAGCCACAAATAGTCTTTGCTACTCCTGGACGATTGAATGATCATCTTGATAAAGCAAATATTAATACGGAGACAATAAAGTGGCTTGTGATAGATGAGTTTGATAAGTGCCTTGAATTTGGTTTCCAAGAAGAGATGATGAGTATTCTCTGTAAGTTGCCAAATATTGAAAGACGAATCTTACTATCAGCGACAGAATCAGAGACTATTCCTAATTTTGTATCAATGGGAAGAACTATTCATTTGGATTATCGTACAGATGAAGAGAATATTCCTAATCGTATTTGCCTCTACACGGTCACAAGTCCAGAGAAGGATAAACTGAAGGTTTTGAAGGACCTTTTACTTTCTTTAGGTGACAAGAGTAGTATTGTATTCTTAAATTATCGTGACTCTGTTGAGCGTACTGCCTTGTTCTTAAAGGAAGAAGGGTTTATAATTAGCTGGTTCCATGGTGGCTTAGAACAGCGTGAGCGTGAAGCTGCACTTTATCGTTTCTCTAATGGTTCTGCACCAATACTCGTTAGCACTGACTTGGCTTCACGTGGACTGGATATTCCTGATGTTGATAACATAATACATTATCATTTCCCGGAAACGGAAGATAGCTATGTTCATAGGGTAGGACGTACAGCTCGTTGGGACAAAGAAGGAAGAACCTTCTTCATTCTTGGTCCAGAAGAACGTTTGCCAGAGTTTGTTAGCAATGAACATGAAGAATACAAGATTCCAGACTCTTTACAGAAACCTGCTCAGCCTCGCATGGCTACTATATATATAGGTAAAGGAAAGAAAGACAAATCTCAAAGATGGATATTGTTGGCTTTCTTTGTAAAAAGGGAGGATTGAAGTCTTCTGAGATAGGAAAGATTGACATAAAGGACCGTTTTACTTATGTAGCAGTAGTACGTACGAAGATAAAAGAAATAATCTCTTTGACTAAAGGAGAAAAAATAAAAGGTATTCGTACCGTTGTGGAAGAAGTAAGGTGATGCATTATACAATGTGTCACCTTTTCCTTTTCATGTCCGTCGGTGTGTATAAATCGTTTGATATTTTACAGATAAAAAAAGTGTTATTTTATTTGGAAGTATAAAAATAAAAGCGTATCTTCGCATCGTAGAATATAGAAACCTATTACAATATTTAATACTGATAATAACTACAAAACATAAGTCAAACTTAAACTAAACAATCAGATGAAAAAGTACAATTTTGGTGCTGGTCCATGTATCCTTCCACGTGAAGTAATCGAGAAAACAGCAAGTGCTATTTTAGATTTCAATGGAATTGGTCTTTCAATTGCTGAAATCAGCCATCGTTCAAAGGATTTTCAACCAGTAATGGACGAAGCAATGGCTTTAGTAAAGGAAGTGTTAAATGTTCCTGAAGGCTATTCAGTGCTTTTCTTGGGTGGTGGTGCATCACTTGAGTTCTGCATGATTCCTTTTAACTTCTTGGTAAAGAAGGCTGGTTATTTGAATACTGGTGTTTGGGCAAAGAAAGCAATGAAGGAAGCTAAGTTGTTTGGAGAAGTTGTTGAAGTTGCTTCATCAGCAGATGAGAACTATACCTATCTCCCAAAGAACTTCGATGTTCCTACAGATTTGGATTATTTGCACGTAACTACCAATAATACAATCTATGGTACAGAATATCACAAAGATTTGGATGTACCAGTTCGTTTGATTGGTGATATGTCTTCTGATATCTTCAGTCGTCCAGTTGATGTTTCTAAGTACGACTGTATCTATGGTGGTGCACAGAAGAATCTCTCTATGGCAGGTGTAACATTCATTATTATTAAGGACGACGTTCTTGGTCGTGTACAGCGTGAAATCCCAACTATGTTGGATTATCGTACACATATTAAGAAGGGTTCAATGTTCAATACTCCTCCTGTAGTACCTATTTATACCGCATTGGAAAACCTTCGTTGGATTAAGGCTAATGGTGGTGTAGAAGCTATGGAGAAACTTGCTAAGGAGCGTGCTGATATTGTTTATGGTGAGATCGATCGCAATAAGTTGTTCCGTGGCACAGTTAAGTGTGAGGAAGATCGCTCTTACATGAATATCTGCTTCGTTCTCAACGATGAATATGCTGAACTTCAAGATGAGTTCTTTAAGTTTGCAACAGAAAGAGGCATGGTTGGTATCAAGGGACATCGTGATGTTGGTGGTTTCCGTGCAAGCTGCTACAATGCGATGACAGTTGAAGGCTGCAAGGCTCTCGTTGAAACAATGAAGGAATTCGAAGCTAGGCACTAAGTCGAATAGTCATTAGACTTAGCAAGCATAAGTATTTCGTTTGCTAAGTCTAAGTAATTGTCTTTACTTTTTATTAACCTAAACATTAAAGCTATGAAGGTTTTAATTGCAACTGAGAAACCATTTGCACCGGCTGCTGTGCAAGGTATTACAAACGAATTAAAGGATGCCGGACATGAAGTTGTCCTACTTGAAAAATATGCGAGTACAGCTGAATTACTCGAGGCTGTAAAAGATGCAGATGCAATGATTGTACGCTCTGATAAAGTTACACCAGAGGTACTTGATGCTGCTAAACAGTTGAAGGTCGTAGTACGTGCAGGTGCAGGCTATGATTCAATTGATACAGCTTATGCAAAGGAGAAGAATGTCGTAGTAGAGAACACTCCTGGTCAGAATTCTAATGCAGTTGCCGAACTTGTGTTTGGTTTGTTGGTATATGCTGTACGCAATTTCTATAATGGCAAGGCTGGTACTGAGTTAATGGGTAAGAAACTCGGTATTCTTGCTTTCGGTAATGTTGGTAGAAACGTGGCACGCATTGCAAAAGGCTTTGGTATGGAAGTCTATGCATACGATGCATTCTGTCCTGCTGATGCTATTGAGGCTGCAGGTGTTCATGCTTGTAAGAGTCAGGATGAGTTGTTCCAGACTTGTGACGTCTTGTCACTTCACATCCCTGCAACTCCACAGACCGTAAAGAGTATTGATTACCGTTTAGTAAATCTTCTTCCAAAGAAGGGAGTCCTCGTAAACACTGCTCGCAAAGAGGTTATTAACGAGGAAGAGCTTTTGAAGTTGATGGCTGAGCGTGAGGACTTAAAGTTTGTTACCGATATTAAGCCAGATGCAGACGAAGAGTTTAAGAAGTTTGAGGGTCGCTATTTCTCTACACCAAAGAAGATGGGTGCTCAGACTGCTGAAGCAAATACGAATGCTGGTATTGCTGCAGCAAAGCAGATTAATGCTTTCTTTGCAACCGGTGACACAAAGTTCCAAGTAAACAAATAACTTTCTAATGTAAGAAGGATTGATAGTCTTAATCTTCATAATAGATTGTGCCTCTCAATCCTTTTCTTATTTTCTTAAAGATAAACACTATGGCAGTAATTAAACCTTTTAAGGGGATTCGTCCTCCAAAAGACTTAGTAGAGTCTGTTGCCAGCCGTCCATACGATGTGTTGGATTCAGAAGAAGCTCGCGCAGAAGCTGGTAATAATGAAAAGAGTTTATATCATATTATTAAACCAGAAATCAACTTTGAGGTTGGGACAAGCGAATATGATCCAAGAGCCTATGAGAGTGCTGCTGAGCAGTTCCAGAAGTTCCAAGATAAGGGTTGGTTAGTACAAGATGATAAAGAACACTACTATATCTATGCGCAGACAATGAATGGCAAGACTCAGTATGGTCTTGTTGTTGGTGCTTTTGTTGATGATTACATGACAGGTAACATCAAAAAGCATGAGTTGACACGTAGAGATAAAGAAGAGGATCGCATGAAGCATGTTCGTATTTGTAATGCAAATGTAGAGCCTGTATTCTTTGCTTACCCTGACAATGAGGTACTTGACAGTTTGTTGGCTCGTTATGCAGCTACAAAGCCAGAGTATGACTTCGTTGCACCTGACGATGGTTTCAGACATCAGTTCTGGGTAATAACAGACGAAGCTGACATCAAAACTGTAACTGAAGAGTTTAAGAAGATGCCAAGTTTATATATCGCAGATGGTCATCATCGCTCTGCTGCAGCTGCTTTGGTTGGTGCTGAGAAGGCTAAGAATAATAAGAATCATAAGGGCGATGAGGAGTATAATTACTTATGGCTGTATGCTTCCAGGCAAGTCAGTTGACGATTCTTGACTATAATCGTGTTATCAAAGACTTAAATGGCATGGAAGTTGCCGAGTTCTTAAAAGCTTTGGAGAAGAACTTCATTGTTGAGTTGAAAGGTAAGGATGAATACCGTCCAACGAAATTGCATGAATTCTCCATGTATCTTGATGGCAACTGGTACAGTTTAGTGGCTAAGCCAGGAACATACAATGATAATGATCCAATTGGCGTACTTGATGTAGATATCTCAAGTCGACTGATTTTAGATGAGTTGATGGGTATAAAGGATCTCCGTTCTGACAAGCGTATCGACTTTGTTGGTGGTCTGCGTGGTCTTGGAGAATTGAAACGTCGTGTGGATAGTGGTGAAATGCGTTGGGCTCTGGCACTTTATCCAGTCTCTATGCAGCAGATTATGGATATTGCAGATAGTGGGAAAATTATGCCACCTAAAGCAACTTGGTTTGAGCCTAAGCTTCGTTCTGGTCTCGTTATCCACAAGCTAGAGTGATACGAATTTAATGTTTTGAATGGCAAACGATAAATATAAAACAATTAAAGAGAAAGCAATTGGCGAGGGATATTACTCTGAAAAGCGGAGTAAGTTCCTCGCTTTTGCGCATCATGTTGAATCTGTAGACGATGCTTTGAGAATTGTAAGGGGGTATAAGAAAAAGTATTATGATGCTCGACATTGTTGCTATGCGTACAGAGTGGGATTCAAAGGAAGAGAATTTCGTGCCAATGATGACGGAGAACCCTCTTCAACTGCAGGTAAACCTATTCTGGGGCAGATTGATAGTAATGGGTTAACGAATATTCTAGTTTGTGTTATTCGTTATTATGGAGGTATAAATCTTGGTACAGGAGGTTTGGTAGTTGCCTATCGTGAGGCTGCTTTTGATGCCATTTCCCATTGTGAAATTGAAGAAAGATTTATAGAAGAAAGAATTAAGTTTTCTTTCACTTATCCCATGATGAATAATGTTATGCGTATAATCAAGGAAATGGATCTTAATATTATAAATGGGCAGTTTGATAATACTTGTGAAATTACCCTTTCTGTTCGAAAAAGTAAAGTTGAGGAACTTCGCTCCCGACTTAGTAAATTATCATTTGAATAATTTGGTATTTACACGTTAAATGTTTACTTTTGTACTTCCTATAAAGGAAGTATGGCAGAGTGAACGAATGCGCCGGACTCGAAATCCGGTATACGTCTTTTGGTGTATCGGGGGTTTGAATCCCTCTACTTCCGCTTTTTATCTTATAGGTGGTGTCGGTTCTAGTCATTTTGTTTAATTTATTTTGCTCTTTTAGAGTTATCCCCCGGTAAGTAATACAGTTGTTCTATATTGTCTATTTTAAATTATTCAAATACTAAAAGCTTTTTGGCCATAGATCTTAAGTCGTTCTATGCTAGTGTTGAGTGTGTTGAACGAGGATTTAATCCTATGAGAACTCACTTGGTTGTTGCTGATAATAGTAGAACTGAAAAAACTATTTGTTTAGCTGTATCTCCTTCTTTGAAGTCTTATGGTATCCCTGGACGTGCGCGCCTTTTTTTGAAGTTATCCAAGAAATAAAATATATCAATAAAAAGAGAGCACTATCTATTGGAAAAAATATTTTTCTAGGAAGTTCTGTTGATATTAAAGAGTTAGAGAGTCACCCTGAATTAGCCATTGATTATATTGTGGCAAAGCCGCGCATGGCACATTATATTCAATATAGTGCTAAGATATATAATATTTATCTGAGATATGTTTCACCCAAGGATATACATCCTTATTCTATAGATGAAGTCTTTATTGATGCTACAAATTATTTATCTGCTATAAAATTTCTGCTCATGAATTAGCAATGAAGATAATCCAGGATGTACTTAAAGAAACAGGCATAACAGCCACAGCTGGTATTGGGACTAACTTGTTTCTATGTAAAGTTGCTATGGATATCGTAGCAAAGCATATTCCTGCAGATAAGGATGGTGTTCGAATTGCAGAATTAGATGAGAAACGTTATCGTGAGTTGTTGTGGAATCATCGTCCTCTTACTGATTTTTGGCGTTTTGGATCAGGAATAGTAAAGCGTTTATCTTCTTACGGGCTTGATACTATGGGAAAGATAGCGCGCTGCTCAATAGAACATGAAGAGCTATTTTATCACTTATTTGGTGTTAATGCAGAGATAATTATAGACCATGCATGGGGGTGGGAACCTTGTACGATGGAAATGATAAAGCTCTATCGTCCAGAGGAAAGATCAGTAGTTAATGGACAAGTTTTACAAGAGGCTTATACTTTCTCTAAAGCAAGAGTCGTTGTTCAAGAAATGATTGATGCATTGTCTTTAGATTTATTAGAAAAGCACTGTTTTACAAATCAGCTTGTTCTTTCCGTTGGCTATGACAAAGACAGTCTCAATGATAGAGATGATTATTTGGGACTAATTACCTTTGACTACTATGGTAGAAAAGTTCCGAAATCTACTAAAGGGACTTCAAACCTCATGACCTTTTCATCCTCTTCCCGGATTATCACTGCTGCAATACTCTCTTTATATGATCACTTAGTAGATCGAAAATTGTTGGTCAGACGTATTAGCATTTCTGCTAACAACCTTATCACTGAGGAACAGTTTTATAAAGTACAGAGAATCCCGGTTGAGTTAGACCTTTTCTTTCTTGCTGACCCCGAGAAAGTAGATAGAAAGGAGACCAGGAAAAATTCTGTGCAAGACCGTTCTATGCAGGAAACCATTCTTAGGATAAAGCACAAGTTCGGTAAAAACTCTTTATTGCGTGGTCTGAATTTTAGAGAGGGTTCGACGGCAAAAGAACGTAACCAACAGATAGGAGGGCATAGGGCCTAAGGGGAAAGTAAACAATCTATTTCTGGTTTATATTGTGTATATTTAGAATGAATTATAAGCTGTTGAGTGTCCTACAGGATAGGTGTTTGCCAACAGTCCCATAGGTGATGAGGTGTAATACAAGTTGTGATGGGCTACAACGCATAGATAGAATATGGTTAAGAATATTCCTTCCAGCTTCTATTTAAAAGATAGAATTGCAAAGCCTAAATAATCTATTGGTAGTTAATATTGTATTATTACCATAAAGAAAATCTTGCAAAGACTGTAGAATACCTACTAACTAAGTTTTTTTCTCTTTAATTGTTGATAGTTCCATATGCATGAGTTGGTTATTTATATCGCAATGAGTTATAATTTTGTGTTTATTTTTTTGGTAACTATATCACTTTTTCCTTCTTGAAAAGTTAATTAGAGAATGTTATTGTTATGTCTAAGGATAATTTACATGAAATAATTTTCTAAATCACTAATAGTTCCAACGTTAATAGAGGAGATATTCTCGATCAGTCTTCCATTTTCCAACAAGACAATTCTATCACTGATGTCAATTGTATGGTGTAGGTTGTGGCTCGAGATAAGGATTGTTGCTTGCTCTTTCCGCTTATAAGAGGTCAAAAGTTGTTTGAGTTGGTTTTGGCTACTTGGATCAAGGAAATTGAAAGGTTCATCAAGAATAACAACCTTAGGTTTAGCAATCAATGCCGATACTATTCCTATTTTTTGTTTGTTTCCTGCTGAAAATTCTCGTATAAATTTATTCTGACCTGTTATCTCTTCTCCTAGAAATGTTTGATAATCTTGTAGTTGTTCTGATAATGTTTTGTTATCAAGTTTGTTTGCTTTGATAATAAAAGCAAAATATTCTTCTGGTGTGAGAAAGTCTATAAGAAAACTTTCATCCAAATATGCACCAGTGAAGTCTTTCCAAGAGTCCTCAAGATTAGATAGGTGTGTATCATAGTTCTCTGTAATCTTTTGCTTGATAATACAAAAGTCAATCATTCCCTTATCTGATCTTATAAGATTTAAAATAAGTCGGAATAGGGTTGTTTTACCTGCACCATTGTTGCCAACTAAACCTATTATTTCATTAGGTGGGAAACAGAAATCGGGGATAGACACAGCTGTCTTATCCCCGAAGTTTTTTATAAGTTCTTTAACGTATATTGCGACCATGACAGTTCTTGAACTTTTTCCCACTACCACAAGGGCATGGGTCATTTGGACGTGGCATCTTGTCTGCACGGTATGGTGTGTGGTTGATATTCTGAGAACTTTCACGTGTATCCTGTTGTGCAGCCTCAGCTTGTCCAGATTCATCAAGCTCAACCTTTTGCTCGGTATAACGTTGTGAACGCTCCTCTGGAGCAGCTTCCTGAACTTCGTCTGCCTCTTGCATCTCAGGAATCTGTCCATGCATAAGTACACTTGCAGTACGATTGTTCATATCATCTATCATATTATCCCACAACTTAACACTCTCTAGTTTAAATCAGTAAAGGATCTTTCTGTTCGTAGGAAGCGTTTTGTACTGAGTGGCGCAAATCGTCTAATTGGCGCAGATTCTCTTTCCAGTTATCATCAATAATATGCAGTAAGATAACCTTCTCAAATTGCTTCACAACAGACTTTGCTTCACTGTCATAAGCTTCTTTAAGGTCACATGGAATATTATAAACACGCTTACCGTCTGTTATTGGTACCATTATACGTTCGTACATTGCCCCTTGATTCTCGTATACTTGTTTGATAATAGGCCATGCTACATCTTTAATACGTTCAGTCTTACGTTGGAAAGTCTCCATTGCAACTTGGAAACTGCGTTCTGCAAGTTCTTCTGTGTTGCCGTTTGTAAATTCTTCCTCAGTAAAAGGACATTCTATCGTCAGGACTTTTAAGAAATCCTCTTTACAACCTTCATAATCATTTTTCTCTATGATACTTAAGCAACGGTCCCATATGATGTTTGAAATGTCCATTCCAATACGTTCACCCATAAGAGCATGACGGCGCTTCTCATAAATAACAGTACGCTGTTTATTCATTACATCATCATATTCCAATAGACGTTTACGAATACCAAAGTTATTTTCTTCAACTTTCTTTTGGGCACGTTCAATACTATTAGAAATCATAGAACTCTCAATACGTTCGCCATCTTCAAAACCTAATTTGTCCATGACTTTGGCAATACGTTCTGATCCAAAAAGGCGCATAAGCTTATCCTCTAATGACACATAGAATACGGAAGATCCTGGGTCACCTTGGCGTCCTGCGCGACCACGTAGCTGGCGATCGACACGACGACTTTCATGTCGTTCAGTACCAATGATTGCTAAGCCACCAGCCTCTTTGACTTCTTGTGTTAACTTAATATCGGTACCACGACCAGCCATATTTGTTGCTATAGTTACAGCACCTAAACCATTCACGGAACGACCAGCTTCAGCCACAATTTGGGCTTCCTTCAAATGTTGTTTTGCATTAAGTACTTGATGAGGGATTTTGCGCATATTAAGCATTTTGCTAAGAAGTTCGCTGATCTCAACAGATGTTGTACCTACAAGACAAGGGCGTCCCTGATTTCTCATAGCCTCAACTTCATCGATAACAGCTGCATACTTTTCACGTGCAGTCTTGTAAACTCGATCTTCCATATCCTTACGAATGACAGGACGATTAGTAGGGATTTCTACGACATCTAATTTATAGATATCCCAGAGTTCGCCCGCTTCAGTTGATGCAGTACCAGTCATACCTGCAAGTTTGTGGTACATACGGAAGTAGTTTTGCAATGTAATAGTAGCAAACGTTTGAGTAGCAGCTTCTACTTTACATGTTCTTTTGCTTCTACGGCCTGGTGTAGACCGTCACTCCAACGTCGACCTTCCATGATACGACCAGTCTGTTCATCGACTATCTTCACTTCTCCGTTGAGGACAACATATTCATCATCTTTGTTGAACATTGTATAAGCCTTGAGTAGTTGCTGGAGTGTGTGAACACGTTCACTCTGAACACCATAATGGGCCATCAACGCATCTTTCTTGTCGATATAAGTTTGTTCATCAATAGCCTTCTCTTCTTTTTCTTTCTCAAGTGCAGAGAGTTCTGTCGTGATGTCTGGTAATACAAATAATTGATCATCCTTAACCTGATTTGCAAGCCAAGCTGTGCCTTTATCTGTAAGATCACAAGAATTCATCTTTTCATCTGTTACAAAATAAAGTGGCTCGATAGCTTTTGGCATTTCGCGATTATTATTGGCCATATAATATTCTTCCGTCTTAAGCATTCCAGCCTTTACACCTTCTTCAGAAAGGTATTTAATGAGAGCTTTATTCTTAGGTAATGCTTTATACGAACGATATAAAGCGAGAAATCCTTCCTCTTGTAATTTCTGGAAAGTAGATTTGTCGTTTGCATGTTGCTGTGCCTCAGATAGTTTATGACGTGCCTCCGACAAAAGCTCTGTAGCTTGTTTGCGTTGTACTTCATAAAGACTTTGGACAAGTGGTTGAAATTCCTCAAACATCTGGTCATCCCCTTTGGGTACTGGTCCACTAATAATAAGCGGTGTACGGGCGTCATCAATTAAAACAGAATCGACCTCGTCGACAATTGCATAATTATGTTGGCGCTGCACAAGATCAGCTGGTGATACTGCCATGTTGTCACGTAAATAATCAAAGCCGAATTCGTTATTAGTACCAAAAGTTATATCAGCCTGATATGCCTTGCGGCGTGCTGGAGAATTAGGTTGATGTTTGTCAATACAATCAACCGAGAGTCCATTGAACATATAAAGTGGTCCCATCCACTCGGAATCACGTTTTGCCAAATAGTCATTAACTGTGACAACGTGTACACCATTACCCGTTAAAGCATTAAGGAATACTGGTAGGGTAGCAACAAGAGTCTTACCTTCACCAGTAGCCATTTCCGCAATTTTTCCTTGATGCAAGACTGTACCACCAAATAGCTGTACATCATAATGGACCATTTCCCATTTGAGATCATTTCCTCCAGCTGTCCAGTGGTTATGATAAATGGCTTTATCACCATCTATTGTTATAAAGTCTTTTGTTGGGTCTGCAGCTAGCTCACGATCGAATTCTGTCGCAGTGACAACGGTCTCTTCGTTCTCGGCAAATCGACGTGCAGTGTCTTTTTACAATTGAGAAAGCAACAGGCATAACTTCATTTAGTGCCTTCTCATAGTTATCAAGAGCCTCTTTGTCCAATTTATCAATTTGAGTGAAGATCTCTTCGCGCTCATCAATAGGAGTTTCTTCTATTGTTGCACGTAATTCTGCTATTTTCTCGCGTTGAGCTTTGCCTGCATCTTGAACATACGTTTGAATTTCTTTCGTTTTTGCTCGCAGTTCATCATTGCTTAATGCTTTAATCTCTGGATATGCTTCTTTTACCTTATCTACATAAGGTTGAATAAGTTTCATATCACGTGTTGATTTATCCCCAAAAAGTGATTTTAATATCTTGTTGAAATTCATTTTATTTATTATTTATTCCGCATATTTCTTATGTGGATCTTTGTATATAATTGCTTGAGAAGTAAATGATTCAAGCTTCTTTTTTTAGAATTTGGAAGTAAGACGGTGTCTTACTTCCTTGTATTGACCTTTGTTAGGTCTCGCTTGGTGCACGAATTTTTTTATCCCAGTTCTAATGGAAGGAATTGGGAGAAAATACTGTTGTTTTTTATATTCATGTAATAAAGAAAAAAGTTCTGCGGAATTTACCTTTGCTGAATCTGTAATAAGGGCTGCAAGTTTTTTAACGGGCTCAGTCTCTTTTTCTTCTTTTTATTAGCCTAAAAGTTTCTATGATAGATAGAATATCCTTTTCAGAACCTTTAAATTCTTTTAAACGGTAGAAATCTTCTACATTGACATCACCCAATACCAGTTTCAGCACAGACTGATAATTCTGTGCTTCTACTCCTGTCGTAGCTAGGACTACAAGTAGTGCAGTGATGTATTTATTCATTTCTCTCATTTGTTTGAGCCAGGTCTTATGGATGTTGGCTTATCAATCAGCAAATGTATTATGCAATGTATCAGCAAGGATAATGCCATGATTCGTGCAGGGGATGGAACATACTGAAAAATAGTTCCAATAAATCCTAAAGTTATGAGAATCCCCCATATTAACCACCAGCTATTATATTCCTGTCTCCTAGATTTTTGTATAGTCTTATACAAAAATAGAAATGGGAGAGGATTGAAGAATAATATAATAGTATTTAAGCTGACACAAGGGTGTTGGGAGAATATCATAATAAAAAATATAAGACCTAATGCTCCAGACAATACAAGTAAGGTAGTGTCCCATATCCAATAAGCCTGATGCTTGCGATAATATATAATGTCAATTATTAAATTAATCGAAGCAAGGAACAGGGCCATAATTAGCGGGGGGATTGGAAATCCTGAAGTTTGAGTCATTTGTTTAGGTACCAATAGCACATGTGTACTCTTTACTAGCCAATGTCCATTGTAAATGGTCTTTTCAAAATCATTCTTTAAATTTTCGGGTAGAAACTGCCGTTCTGATTTTGTCGTTCTTCGATCGGCATTTACTCCGAGTAGCAAATCTTCTCCAAATTCTGTCCATGGAAAAGAGTGATTCCATTTGTGGATCATTGAACGGAAGGTTGCATCCTCTTGTGCTTTGGGATAAATAACTTTATGGTGTAAGTGGTTTACAATCAAGTCACGTGCACGAGTCGTACAATTATCATAGAAGAAATTATATCTGTATACAGTATTTTCAGGCTTTATATTCTCCTCTAATGCCCTCAGAATAGCTTCTTTATCTTCAATAGAAATATCTAAGACTTGTTCAACAACTCCTCTTCCTTCATAATTATATTGGGCGAGAAAAGAACTCATGGGTTCTACCCCCATGTGATAATCTGTTAGACCTAAAATGAAACGTGGAATAAAATAAGATTGATTCGGAGAAAAAATCCCATAATTAATGGCGATATCTTCTCCGTTTGTCTTATTCCAATACCTAACGGCTGTATGACCATATTGTGCCCAAACTTCCTGTCCTGGGGAACATGTTAGAAGCGATATCTGTATACTATCAGTATTGCTGATAGGACGTGCCATCGCTATCATTTGTAAGACTGACAGCAAGCATATTAGTACAATATATAAAACTTTTCTCTTCATTATTTGTGGCAAAGGTAACAAAAAAGCATGAGAGCACAAAGAAAGCCTATTAAAATTCAAAATCCTTTATCGTTTTTCTGCTATATAGATTTTTTTTAATAACTTTGCGCCAATATATTGTTAAGACTTAACGGTCACGATCAGAACAGATAACGAATGAAGAAGATAATAGTATCGGCATTATTTGCTGGATTTGCGATGCAAGGCTTCGCTCAAAGTGGCACTAATTCACCTTATAGCCAATATGGCTTAGGAGCTTTGGCAACCCAAGCGACAGGATTCAATCGCGGTATGAATGGATTGGCTTATGGTTTTCACGAGCATAATCAGGTTAATCACATGAATCCAGCTTCATATTCTGCCGTTGACTCTCTCTCATTTATCTTTGATGCTGGCCTTAGTCTTCAATTGACTAATTTGACGAGGGTGGGCATAAAGTTAATGCGCATAATGCTGATATCGAATATATTGTTGCTTCTTTTAGGGCTTTTAAACATGTTGGAGTAAGTTTTGGACTTTTGCCATATTCGAATGTGGGCTATAACTTTAGTAACACGCGTAACGTAAATGCTTTTCCTAGCCCATCATCTCCCAGTACAACCTATTCAAACACATATAGTGGTGACGGAGGATTGCATCAGGTCTATTTGGGAGCAGGATGGGAACCTTTTAAGGGTTTTTCTTTTGGAGCAAATATTTCTTATCTTTGGGGTACGTTAAACAGATATACTACAAATAGTTATAGTGATAGTTATGTTAATACTATCTCAAGGAATTATACGGCAGAAATTAAAAATTATAAGTTGGATTTTGGAGCGCAATATACACATGCTATCACAAAGAAAGATGAACTTACTTTAGGATTAACCTATTCTCTTGGGCATAAGTTGAATTCTAATACTGAATGCAATCTTATCTCAACAAACTCACAAACAGGTGTTTCTGATACAACTCGTTATATGATATCTAATGCTTTTGAGTTGCCACATACTATTGGTATAGGTTTAATGTGGAATCACAATAATCATTTGAAAATAGGAGTTGACTATCAGTTGCAGAAATGGGCTAAGATCTTATACCCCCAATTAAGTGGGACCGGATCAGCCACAACTTTTGCCTTAGCTGATGGATTTTTAAAGATAGACACCGTTTAACTCTTGGAGGTGATTATTGTAGAGGTGAACGTTATCGCGGATTCTTTGATCGTTTGCACTATCGTGCAGGTGTCAGCTATACAAGCCCTTACTTAAAGATAAATGGAACTGATGGACCACGTGAGTTATCCGCAAGTCTTGGCGTTGGCATTCCAATCATTAACGGCTACAACAATCGTAGTATTTTAAATATCAGTGCTGAGTGGGTAAATCAAAGTGCTACAGGATTAATTAAAGAGAACATGTTTCGAATCAACGTTGGCCTAACTTTCAATGAGCGTTGGTTTGCTAAGTTTAAGGTTGAATAATATGCGTTTTGGACGTAACATCCTTTTTTTAGTTCTGTTACTTATAACTTTAGGAAGTATGCTTATTTCTTGCACAGAGGAACGTGAGCACACTGCCCCTGCTATATATGATCGTGATTCTGTTCCGGTCATGACAACCTATGGTGTAAATACCTTGATTTCTGATTCAGGAGTCATTAAGTATAGAATTGTAACCGAACAGTGGGAAGTGAATGAAAATAAAAAACCTTCTCGTTGGACTTTCAATAAAGGAATACTTCTGACCCAGTTTGATTTAAAAAAGCATATAGTAGGCTATATCCAATGTGATACAGCTGTATATTTTGATAAAGATCGTCGTTGGGAACTCCATGGACGTGTTAGGATTCTTACTGCACAAGGACTCTCCTTTTATAGTAATGAACTCTTTTGGGATGAAAGGAATCATCAGATGTGGTCATACACTTATTCTCATTTACGAACTCCTGACAAAGATCTAGAGGGTAATTGGTTTCGTAGTGATGAACAAATGACTAATTATGAGATACGTCAAACAAAGGGGTGGGGTGTTTTTTCTGATACGGAAATGATGCCTGGTCCTAATTCTGGGTTTACTCCTATTGATACTTCCCATGTGGATAGCTTGAAAGGACCAATAGTAAAGCAAAAAGTAAAAAAATCAAAAAGTTGGATATAAATTTAATTATAGGAATTTTTATAACAATGGTTCTCTCAGCATTCTTTTTCAGGAATGGAGATAGCCTTTGTTGCAAGTAATCGTCTTCTTGCAGAGATGGATAGGGAAAAGAATGGCATTGCGCAGAAATGTCTGACAGTGTTTTATAATAATCCCAATGGATTTGTCTCAACAATGCTGGTTGGGAATAACATAGTGCTTGTAGTCTATGGTATTTTTTTCGCACAACTTTTTGATGCAACATTATTCAATCCTTTTGATCCTGCCACAAGAGTGATAGCAGATACTATTGCTTCAACACTTGTTATACTCTTTACAGGTGAGTTTTTACCGAAAACTCTTTTCAAAAGTAATCCAAATCGTTTGTTGACATTTTTTGCTCCACTCGCATATGTTTTCTTTATAGTACTATGGCCGATTAGTCGTTTTGCAACTTTTCTCGCACGTATACTTCTTCGTATGTTAGGAGCAAAGGTAGATGAAGAGAGTAATGATGGGACATTTACGAAAGTTGACTTAGATTATCTTCTTCAAAGTTCTATTGATAATGCAGAGAATGAGGATGAAATCGAGGATGAAGTAAAGATCTTCCAAAATGCATTGGATTTCCAAGATACAAAAGTTCGAGATTGTATGGTACCACGTACAGAGATTAATGCTGTGGAGGAAAATTGTACCCTTGATGAACTTCAGCAGATGTTTATAGAAAGTGGAAATTCTAAGATCATAGTATACCAAGGAGATATAGATCATATAAAAGGTTATATCCATTCTTCAGAGATGTTTCGTGCTCCTGAAAGGTGGAAAGAGTGCATACGACAAATGCCTTTTGTCCCAGAAACTATGGCGGCACAGAAGCTCATGCAAATTTTCCTTCAGCAGAAAAAAAGTTTAGGTGTTGTTGTCGATGAATTTGGTGGTACAAACGGAATTGTATCTTTGGAAGACATTGTTGAGGAGATCTTCGGTGATATTGAAGATGAGCATGACAATACAAAGTACATAGCTAAACAGACAGGTGATGGGGAATATGTTCTCTCAGCTCGTTTGGAGATAGACAAAGTCAATGAAATGTTCAATCTTGATTTACCAGAAAATGATGATTATAAAACAGTTGGTGGTTTGCTTTTACATGTTTACCAGAGCTTCCCTAAATTGAATGAAATCATTATGGTTGATAATTATGAATTCAAGATTATCAAAAATACTATGACAAAAAAATAGAACTTGTAAAATTGAAAGTCCACTCAATGAACTAATTTGTGCATGAAAAATTATGATAGTTGCCTTTTTTTCTTTGTATTTTTTTGTGGGCAATTTGTCATGAAGCGAAATAATTAAATATCAAAATAAAAATCTAAAAATGGCAGCATTAGGAAAAATTAGAAGCAAGGGCGTAACGCTGATAGTCATTATCGGTCTAGCCTTGTTCGCATTTATTGCTGAAGAGGCCTTCCGTTCTTGTAATGGAATTAAGGGAGAGGCCCGGCAGCAAATTGGTGAAATCCTGGGCGAGAAAATTAGTGTTCAGGATTATCAGAAATTGATTGATGAATATCAGTCTGCGATTAAGTTTACCATGCAACGAGACAATCTATCTGAAGAGGAACTCAACCAGGTAAAAGATCAAGTATGGCAGCAGTTGGTAAATAATCGCGTATTGGAAGCTGATGCAAAGAAAGTTGGTCTTACCGTTACTGAACAAGAGATTCAAAATGTTCTTAATGATGGAACAAGTCCAATGTTAGCTCAAACCCCATTTGTCAATCAACAGACGGGTCGTTTTGATGTGAATGCTTTGAAGCAATTCCTTGATGGGTATAATAAGGCTAAAGCTGCAAAGTCGGAGCAACTCGATCAGTTGCAGCAGGTCTATGATTATTGGCTCTTTATAGAGAAGCAGCTTCGTACACAGCTCCTTGGGCAGAAGTATCAGGCATTACTTGCAAGTTGCGTCCTTTCCAATAAAGCAGAAGCCAAAATGGCTTTCAATGACAATAATGAAGAAAGCCAAATTCAGCTTGCCTCTTTAGCATATAGCTCTGTTAAGGATGCAGATGTAAAGGTTACAGATGAAGATCTCAAGGCTAAATATGAAGAGCTTAAGCCAGCTTTCCGTCAGAATATTGAGACACGTGATATTAAGTATGTCGATTATCAGATAAGGCAAGTACAGCTGATCGTAATGCAGTAGCGAAAGAAATGAATGACTTCCAAAAGCAACTTTCAACAGCTTCTGATCCATCGATAATTGTTAGTAAGAGTAGTAGTGCAATTCCTTATCTTGGCGTTCCTGTAAGTAGCAAGGCTTACCAGCAGTATCCAGATATAGCTTCTAAAATTGACTCGCTTGCTATTGGTACTACTGGAGTTATTGAGAATAAGCAGGATAATACTTTGAATATTATTCGTGTACTTTCAAAAGCTCAGCTGCCTGACTCTGTACAGTTCCGTCAGATACAAATTGCTGCTAATACACCTGATGAAGCACGTGTAAAGGCAGATTCTATACAGAAGGCATTGGCAGCTGGTGCGAACTTTGAGACACTTGCAAAACGTTATGGTCAGACTGGTGAAAAGGTTTGGTTCACAGGGCAGCAGTATGAGGGCGCTCCTTCCATGAGTCAAGATAATCGTACATTTATTAACGCACTCCTCAGTGGAGAAGTTAATGCTGTACAAAATGTGTCTTTAGCACAAGGAAATATTATTCTTCAGGTTCTTGATAAGAAAGATTTCAAGACAAAGACCACAGCAGCTGTTATCAAGAAACTTATAGACTTCTCTAAGTCTACACGCGGTGAAGCTTATAATAAATTCTCTGAATTTGTCGCAAAGAGTACTACTGCTGCTGATCTTGAGAAGAATGCAGGTAAATATGGTTATCGTGTACAGTCTCTTAATGATATTTCTACGGCTGGGCATTATGTAGCAGGAATACATGGAACTCGTGATGCACTCAAATGGCTGTTTGATGCTAAGGTAGGTGATATCTCTCCTCTTTATGAATGTGGAGATAATGATCATTTCATGGTTCTTGTCCTCACTGCTGTTCACCCACAAGGTTATCGTGCATGGGATGATCCCCAAGTAAAGGAGATCCTTAAGCGTGAGGTAATGAAGGACAAGAAGGCAGAGATGCTTGAGTCTAAACTTAAAGGTGTAAATACCATTGCTGCTGCACAATCTAAGGGTGCAAAGGTAAGTATGGTAAATCAAATCACTTTTGCTAGTCCAGCTTTTGTACAGGCAACTGGTTCAGTTGAGCCAGCACTTTCAGGCGCAGTTGCTGCTACTGCTGCAGGCAAATTCTCAAAGGCTCCTGTAAAGGGTAATGCAGGTGTATATGTTTTCCAAGTTATAAAGAAGACCATGCGTGCAGGGTCTAAATATAATGAGGCTCAAATGCTTCAACAGTGTGCACAACAGAATATGCAGCAAGTTGGAAACTTTATGCAAGATCTTATTCTTAAAGCAAATGTAGTTGATAATCGCTACCTCTTCTTCTAAGAATTCAGATTAGAATATAGAATGCCCCTCACAAATACAATTGTTTGTGAGGGGCTTTTTAATAGATTATGAGTGTATACAATAACCATTTGTTCGAGTATAACTGTCAATTATTGACATTTTTAGATTAAGTAATCACTCTATAAGAACTTCTCTATAGGGATTTAGCTCTTTTGATTATCTTTGTTCCAACATAAAGAAGACTTATAACCACAAAGGAAGATCCCTATTCTTACGGATGCAGTCTTTGGACTATATGACTCATAATTACGCTAAAACCCGAAGTTATTTTTTTGTTTTTTTAGTTCTTTGTCACTTTTAACATTTCGCATAAACGCTTTATTATTAATGTGTTGCAGTAAAGGGTATAGTGATAGGAGTGATAGGAAAATTGAAAAGTAATCATTTAAATGGTATCTTTCTATCAATGCTAAAGGGCCAGTATTCTGTTGTCACAAAAAAAACACATTAATAGTGTTGTAATAAAGATTCATAAGTTGAAAATAACAGATGGTCTTTGACACAGTAAAAGATGCCCTTTTGGGTGGTAAGAGGTGCTCTTTTGAGGTGTAAAAGATGCCTTTTTGTAATGTAAAAGGGCATCTTTAAGTATAGTATTCGTAAGTTGCTGGTAAACAATGGGATACATCCCTACACTCTTTGTTCATCTCCTATATTCATGGATTTGCAACTTCAACTTCTTGTAAACATATTTTTGATTAATCCGTAATGGGGCAGTGATATTTGGAAGAGTGAATAAGTTTACAAGAAACTGCGTGAGATAGTTTTACTATTAACACCTATATACTATAACTATGAGTTCCCTTTTTCTACTCAAAGACAAAAGCCAGTTGCATACCGTCTTCTATTTTACTGTCATTTCTGTCATTCTTTCTTCGCCTTTAATCTTCTGATTATAAATCTGTTATATGAAGTGTTAAAAGTGACAGCAACTAAAATTAAAACTAAATTAGGTGTGTATAGTTCTGCTTGGTTACATTTCATTTATTTGAATCTTCTTAATGCGCCCAGTAATTCGGAATTTTCGGCTCTGGCACCAATGGTGATACGTAGGCAGTTGTCACAAAGGGTGACCTGAGTCTTGTTTCGTACTATGATACCTTGATTTGCAAGATAATCGTATGTTGCTTGTGCATCTGTCATGCGGGCTAAGAAGAAGTTAGCATCGGTGGGGTAGACCTTTACGCATGAAGGTAACTCGGAAAAGGCTTGTAACATGCGATTGCGTTCTCCAAGCAGGATTCTAACCCACTCATCAGTGTCAAAACGGTTCCGCAAGGCTTCAATAGCCTGTTCTTGTGTTAATGAGCTTATATTATAAGACTGTTTGACCTTATTAAAGAATTGGATGATATCCTCTTGAGCAAAAGCCATTCCCAGGCGAATTGCAGCGCATCCCCATGCGTTTGAGAAAGTATTTAGTACGATGATATTAGGGAATTCTTCCAGCCGTTCTCTAAATGTACGTTGACGTGAGAAATCAGAGTAGCCTCATCAATAACGATTATACCATTAAATGTACGTAATACCTTTTCTATCTCCTTGGTGTTTATGTTGTTTCCAGTAGGGTTGTTAGGCGTGCAGATCCATATTAGTTTTGTTTGCTTATCACATGCAGATAGGAGTCTTTCGGCATTGAGCTGGAAGTCATCATCTAAAGGAACGGCACGATATTCCACATCATTGATATCAGCATATGTCTTATACCTGCTATAGGTAGGCTCTATTGCTACAACATTATCAATACCTGGTTGACAGAAAATACGATAACATAAGTCTATGGCATCGTCTGAGCCATTCCCCAAAAATATTTGTTTACTTTCTACGTTTTTGACCTTTGCTATAGCCTCTTTAAGCTCGCGTTGCAAGGGATCTGGATAGCGGTTGTAAGGTTTGTTGTATGGATTCTCATTAGCATCCAAGAAAACATGTGCAGTGTGCCCAGCATTCTGCTCTCGTGCAATGGAATGAGGTGCTAAAGCTAAAATGTTTGGACGAACTAATTCTTTTAGACTTCTCATAAGTTCTTCTCTGAAAATGGATATATGTTATCTTCTTCTAAATTCGGCACAGACTATAGATGTTGCAATAGCAACATTCAGTGATTCTGCAGTTTTTCTTTCAGGTGGGTAATTAGGAATAAATAGTTTCCTGTTAATTCTTTTTCGAAGTTCTGGTGATATACCGTTTCCTTCATTTCCCATTATTATCATTCCATGATGGGATAATGGCTGGTCATAAATGTTGTTTCCATCAAGTAATGTTGCATAAACGGGATAATCTGATGGAAGGTCATCTACCATTTTAATTAAGTCTGTGTAGTGTAACTTTATTCTTGCTATGCTACCCATAGTTGCTTGTACAACTTTAGGATTCCAACAGTCAACAGTGTCATGTGAACATAAAATATCCTCTATTCCAAACCAATCTGCTATCCGGATGATAGTACCAAGATTGCCAGGGTCTTGTACTCCATCAAGGGCAAGTACGAGTTTGCTGTCAGATAATAAATCTATAGTAGGTTTGTTGTCCCCTTTACGTATTTTGAAAACGCCCAACATAGACTGTGGATGCTGAAGGAAAGATACTTTTTTGATATCGTCAATATTATCCAGAATTTCATCAGGGATGAAACCTTCGTTGAGCAAATCGTGGACTAACTTTGGGCCTTCAGCAACAAATAAGCCTGTATTCTCCCTCCCTTTCTTTGTGTTGAGAGAACGGATAAGTTTTATTTTATTCTTTGAAATCACCTCGCAAATTTACAAAAAACTCTCCACTCGTCATGTATAACTCTTAACTTTTTAGTATCTTTGCCGGAAATTCGTTAGGATATCAATGTCATTTACAAGATTATACAAGTTTCTTAGTCCTCTCTTATTAAGTCTGGTGCTTTTTGTTGTCATGGCTTGTTCTTCCGATAAGCTAATACCTGATGGAAAGTATCTATTAGACAAAGTTGAATTACGGTCTGATAAGAAGGATATAAATACTTCTCTTCTTATGCAATATGTGCATCAGAAGGGTAATTCTCGTTGGTTTTCCCTCTTCAAAATACCACTTGGTGCATATGCTATGTCGGGGAAAGACTCCACAAGGTGGATCAACCGTACTTTAAAGAAGATGGGTGAGGAGCCTGTGGTATATGATACGTTACAAGCACATCTTTCATGTGAAGATTTGAAAGTTGCATTACAGAACATGGGATATATGAATGCTTCCGTTGATTTAGACAAGAAAATAAGAGGAAAGAAACTCACGGCTATTTATAATATTCATCCAGGTGAACCTTATATGATAGACAAATTCAGTTATGATATTGAGGATTCTATCGTGGCTAAAGTTCTTGCTCCACATCTGTTATCTGATCACAATCAACCGAAACAGTTTACAGTGTCATCTTTGGATGAAGAGAGAAAGCGTTTGACACATATCCTGAATGACTCTGGTTATTATCGTTTTAATAAAGATTTTATATATTATACAGCTGATTCTACGCTTGGACGACAACATGTAAACGTAACATTGCATCTATCGAAATATGTTGAAGGGTCTGGCTCGAAACCAACATTGCATCCTCGTTATATTATCAAGGATGTGAATTTTATACCAGGAGATTCTACAGGGTTTCATCTTCGTAAGAGTGTACTTGAAGAAAATACTCTAATAGAGAAAGGTAAATATTTCTCTGCGACTGATTTACAAAAAACTTATAATAGCTTCTCACGCTTAGGTGCTGTACACTATACAAATATAAATTTTCATGAGGTTCCACATTATGATAGCCTTGTGATTGGTAAATCTTTTGCATACACAACTTCGGCTACGCGCTATCTTAATGCAGATATACAGATCTCTAATAATAAACCAAATACCATATCATTTCAACCTGAAGGGACAAACACTGCAGGTGACTTAGGTGCTGCAGCCATTCTTTCCTATCAGAACAGGAATCTTTTTAGAGGAAGTGAAATTCTTAGTTTGGACTTTCGTGCGGCTTTTGAAGCTATAAGAGGGTTGGAAGGTTATAAGAATAGTAACTATGAAGAGTATGATGTTCAGGCACGTTTGCAGTTTCCCCGCTTCCTAGCACCTTTTGTAACTCGTAATTTTAGGAGACGCAGCAGTGCCACATCTGAGGTATCTGTTGGCTGGAATCTGCAGAATAGGCCCGAATTCCATCGGAGAGTTTTTTCTTCTGCATGGAGATATCATTGGATTAATTCTGTTCATCATCTGACTTATGATTTTGATTTGTTGGATGTAAGTTATGTTTACATGCCTTGGATAAGTGAAACTTTTAAGCAGGATTATCTTGATAATGCTACAACACGTAATGCTATACTCAGATATAATTATCAAGACCTGTTTATCTTACGTACTGGCTTTGGGCTTCATTATTCGAGTGCCAGTCATGTTTATAGATTGAATGTCGAATTTGCTGGTAATCTTCTTAACGGTTTAGGGAGTATCTTTGATTTCAAACGAAATAGTCAAGGCAAGAGGACTTTATTTAATATCGCCTATGCGCAATATGCGAAATTTGACTTTGACTATACCCAGATCCTTAGGTTTGATGAACGAAACTCTTTGGCTTTACATGGTGGACTTGGTATTGCTTTCCCTTATGGGAATAGTACTGTGTTACCTTTTGAAAGAGATATTTCTCAGGGGGTGCAAATTCTGTTCGTGGCTGGGGTGTAAGAGAGTTGGGACCAGGTAGATTTAGAGGTGTAGATGGGCGTATTGACTTCATCAATCAAACAGGTGACATGAAACTTGATTTGAATGCGGAATATCGTAGTCGTTTATTTTGGAAGTTTGATGGTGCAGCCTTTATAGATGCAGGTAATATTTGGACCTTACGCAATTATAATGATCAACCTGGAGGGCAATTTCGTTTCAAGGATTTTTATAAGCAAATAGCCTTTGCATATGGTTTGGGAATTAGATTAAATTTGGATTATTTTGTTTTACGTCTTGATGGGGGTATGAAAGCAATAAACCCGGCATATACTAATTCTCATGAACATTATGCTCTGTTGCACCCGAGTTTCAAACGTGACTTTACGTTACATTTTGCAGTGGGACTTCCTTTTTAGTAGAGTATGTGAGTCTGACAATTAATTATTGCTAAATTCTTGTTGAAAGTCCTGCAAAAGGCTACGAACAATTTTGCATATTAAATTTCTTTTTCTTACATTTGCGTAAAATAAAAAAAATAAGATGCTGAAGTTTTTTTGTCGTTTGGCAGTGGTAGCAGTGGTAACTGCTATATTCTTTTTACAGGTGCTGATTGTCTTATGATAGATTGTGGAGTAGGGATTCGTACTTTAAAGAAGCATTTCTACAACTATGGGCTGCAAATGAGTATGATACATCATATACTTATTACTCATGATCATGCTGACCATGTGAAGTCTGTTGGTTCTATCAGTGGAGATTTACAACTGCCTGTTTATGCAACTGATGGAACTCTCCAAGGTATAAGAAACAATTGGTGTGTCAGACGTAAGATTGGTACAAAATTAACGCATACAATAAATAAGGGGGAAGAGATTCAATTAGGTGAATTTAAAGTTGTTGCTTTGAAGTTCCGCACGATAGTACAGACTGTGTTGGATATTCGATAGAGCATGATGGAGTTCGATTCACATTAGTCACGGATTGTGGGCATATTACGGAAGATATTGCACATTATATTTCTATATCTAATTATCTTGTTATTGAAGCAAACCATGAGCCCGAGAAGCTCGCTGCAGGACCATATCCACGTCATTTGAAGGAACGTATCAGTGGACCTAATGGTCATCTAAGTAATGAAGCTTGTGCACTTGCATTGGTTCAGAATGCATCTCCATTATTGCGCCATGTATGGCTTTGTCATTTAAGCGATGAGAATAATCATCCAGAATTAGCCAAAAAAACAATAGAATCGATTTTGCGTGATAGCGGAATTATAGCTGGTAAAGATTTCATACTTGATGTGTTGAAGCGAAAAACACCTAGCGAATTTTTTGAATTAAAGCTGTAAGGACGTGTTTCTTATTTTTTGTTTTGAAATTGTGGATGAATTGATAACTCTGACATACAGACTCAAGGAAGTTCTCTTCTGATGCTTTCATTAGCATAAGAAGTTCTTCTATACAAGACTTTGTAGAAGGACATTTAAATCCTATTATTCCTTTCGACTAATTTTAGCTATGTAAGACAGTCTACTTTTAAATCTTTGAATTTATGGTGTAGATATTATGGTTTGAGTCCATCGGGTCAAACTTCGTTGTTCGATGCTCTTATGCAATGAAATAGAAAGTGATATAGGTGAATATATGCTTGAGAAAGCGTAGTGAATAAAGTGTACAGTTGAAATAGAGAGATGAAGGAAAAGATTATGAAATACAATCCCTTTTAAGTTTAATAACTTTAAGAGTGTCAGATGGTTGCAAGTAAGATAGTAAAAGGGCCTGAATTATGTACTGAAAAAGTATCTTTCACAGACCAAACAAGCCTCTTTTATAATGCCCAAGAGACGCTTTTTGGAAAAAAAGAAATGGTCTATTATTAATCAATTGAAATATTCTCTTACAAAATAAGAATCTTTTAATTTTGCAGCCAAATATGTTATATCGACTGAATTTATTAATATAGTCTATTTAATCAGCATGGAGAGTGAGATAACAAGGGATAAGTAAGTCTAATAAAAAAACACAGAATTCATAGTTCATGAATAGCGTAAAATACATTTTTTAACGTCAAAAGTTTGTAATTATTACAGGATACTTGTATCTTTGCAACCAATGAAACTATTAAAAATTATATAAACATAACAAGGCATTATGAAGAAATATGAATGTGAGACTTGTGGTTATATCTATGACCCAGAGGTAGGTGATCCAGATAGTGGCATTGCTCCAGGTACTGCTTTTGAAGATATTCCAGATGATTGGGTTTGTCCTCTTTGCGGTGTAAGTAAAGATGATTTTAAGCCTGTTGACGAATAATACAGTTTACAGGAGTTCATAACATAAGGCCTACTCGATTATATGAGTAGGCTTTTTCTTTGAATTATAATCTGTTTTTAATTGATGAAAGCATATTAATCGAGAAAAAAAGTTATCTTTGCAGTGTTATAACAAAATATTTCAGTAGCGATGATTGATGTGAAAATAAAAGATAGTGATATTCGTACGGCTGTTGGTGAAGGCATGGATAGCTTTGTTCAAGTATTTATTGATGCAATTAATAAGGCTATAAATGGCAACCTAACATTGGAGACTATGGAGCAGCTCAATGCTGATCAGATAACTTTGTTAGCCTGGAACTATCTACATCAAGAGGTGATGGATGGTGGTTATGTTCAACTAATATATAACGGATATGGCGCTTTTATTTTCAAATCCATTTGCTGTAGCTATGCGTAATTGGGGACTTCGTGATCTCTATACACATATTCGTCATGCAAAGAAATATTATGAAAAATATCATGAAAGAATAGAAGCTGTAGTTTCAGATGATGATTTTATGGCATTGTATGAACAAATGCCAGAATTTGACGAATTTGATGATGAATTTGTCGTAAATGAAGAGCATTGGACAGAGATGATAGCTGCCTATATTGATGATCATATTGAAAATTTAGCAACGATTGAATAATGAATAAAGAACAACAAGATAGAAGAAAGAAGTCCCCAGTCCAGATAAGAAACAAAAAAGCTTCGTTTGAGTATTTTTTTGTAGATACTTTTACTGCAGGCATAGTTCTTACGGGTACTGAGATTAAATCTATTCGAGCAGGAAAGGCTTCCTTGGTTGATTCTTTCTGTTATATAAATAAAGGTGAGATGTGGGTACAGGGAATGAACATTTCTCCTTATTTCTATGGATCTTATGCTAATCATGAAGCCAAACGGCCCCGTAAACTCTTGTTAACGAAAAAAGAAATTCGTAGTCTTGAAACAGAATCGAAGACTCCAGGCTTCACAATTATACCTATACTTATTTTTATCGATGAAAATGGTCGTGCTAAAGTCGATATTGCTTTAGCAAAGGGAAAAAAGGAATATGATAAGCGTCAGACATTGAAAGAAAAAGAAGACAGACGAGAAATGGATCGTGCAAGAAAATATTATTAAAACAGAAATAATGAGTATAAGGGATAGCATAAAAGAAAGAATTCTTATATTAGACGGTGCCATGGGCACTATGATCCAGGGATACAACTTAACGGAGAAAGATTTTCGAGGAAGGCTTGAATTGTTACAGATGCTGAATTATCAAGGTAACAATGATATGTTGAACCTTACACGTCCAGATGTTATTGAAGATATTCATCGCCGTTATTTAAAGGCTGGCGCAGATATCATAACAACAAATACCTTTTCTTCTCAGCGTGTTTCACAAGCTGATTATCATTTGGAAAGTTCTGCACGAGATATGGCTTCGGAAGGAGCAAAAATTGCTCGTAAATGTGCAGATGAATTTTCTACGGCAGACAAGCCTCGTTTTGTAGCAGGAAGTATCGGGCCGACTAATAAGACTTGTTCTATGTCACCAGATGTTAGCGATCCTGCAAAACGTGATCTGACTTATGATTCTTTGTTTGAATCTTATAGTGAGCAGGTTGCAGCTATGATAGAAGGTGGAATAGATGTAATATTAATAGAGACTATTTTTGATACACTTAATGCTAAAGTAGCTGTTGATGCGTCTATATCTGAGATGTGTAAGGCTGGTGTTGATTTGCCTGTCATGCTTTCTGTGACAATAACCGATTTATCAGGTAGAACACTTAGTGGGCAAACTCTTGATGCCTTTCTTGCTTCGGTTTCTTCTTATCCAATTTTTTCTATCGGTCTGAACTGTTCGTTTGGTGCAGAGCAGATGCGTCCATATCTGAAAGAATTATCAGCAAAAGCTCCTTATTATATAAGTATCTATCCTAATGCAGGTTTACCTAATTCAATGGGTCTATACGATGAGACTGCAGACACAATGGTCCCTCAGATGGCTACTTATATAGATGATAAACTAGTCAATATTATTGGAGGGTGTTGTGGCACTACTGATGATTTATAGCTGGTTATGCTAAGATTGTTAAAGGAAAAAGTCCACATATACCAGTTGAATGGCCTAAGGAAATAATTCTGTCAGGGCTTGAACAGTTCCGTCTAAGCCCTGAGATTACATTTGTCAATGTAGGAGAACGATGTAATGTTGCTGGAAGTCGAAAATTTTTGCGATTGATCAAAGAGAAGAATTACGAAGAGGCTCTTACAATTGCTCGTAAGCAGGTGGATGATGGTGCATTGGTCTTAGACATTAATATGGATGATGGTTTACTTGAGGCTAAAGAGGAGATGGTTCATTTCTTAAATATGGTCTCTTCTGAGCCTGAGATAGCTCGAGTCCCGTTAATGATAGATTCTTCTGATTGGAGTGTGGTTGTAGCTGCTTTAAAATGTGTGCAAGGTAAATCTATCGTTAATTCTATCTCTTTGAAAGAGGGGGAAGATTCTTTTATACAGCACGCAAAAGATATGTTAAGATATGGAGCAGCTGTAGTTGTCATGTGTTTTGATGAAGAAGGGCAGGCAACAAGTTTCGAAAGACGTATAGAAATAGCAAGCAGGGCGTATAAGATCCTCACAGAAAAAGTAGGTTTCCCTGCCCAAGACATTATTTTTGATCCAAATATCTTAGCTATTTGTACTGGGATGAAAGAGCATAATAGCTATGCTCTTGACTTTATAAGAGCAGCAGAATGGATTAAAAAGAATCTTCCAGGTGCCCATGTTAGCGGAGGTGTAAGTAATTTATCATTCAGTTTTCGTGGGAATAATTATATACGTGAGGCAATGCATGCCGTATTTCTCTATCATGCTATTCAAGCAGGGATGGATTTTGGGATAGTTAATCCTGCCACTAAAGTAACTTATGCCGATATTCCGGAAGACCATCTAAAGATTATAGAAGATGTTGTACTGGATAGGGTAGAGGGGGAGTGATGAACTATTGATAGACCTTGCTAACAAGATTCTTGAGCAAAAGGATGAACAAGTAAAGGATGGGGTAAATCACGGCTCATCTGACCAGGAGGTATGGCGATCTGAAAGTTTAGAAGAACGATTAGTGTATGCTCTGAGGAAAGGTATTTCTACTTATCTAAATGAAGATATCCATGAGGCTTTACAGAAGTATTCCCGTGCAGTAGATATTATTGAAGGACCATTAATGCGGGGGATGAATGAGGTTGGTGACTTGTTTGGTGCCGGAAAGATGTTTTTACCCCAAGTTGTTAAGACGGCTCGAACAATGAAAGATGCAGTAGCAATTCTTCAACCGTACATTGAAAAAGAAAAAGTTGGCGGTAAGGCTATTGCTGGAAAAGTACTACTAGCTACAGTGAAAGGTGATGTTCATGACATTGGGAAAAACATTGTAGGAGTAGTGATGGCGTGCAATAACTATGAGGTGATAGATATGGGCGTTATGGTTCCTGCTGATAAAATTATAAAGAAGGCAAAAGAGGAAAAAGTTGATTTGATAGGTCTCTCTGGGCTTATAACTCCAAGTTTGCAGGAGATGGTAAATGATGTTGTTGCTTTTAAGGAGGCAGGCCTAAATATTCCTGTAATGATAGGAGGAGCTACGACTTCTCAACTTCATGTTGCACTGAAAATAGCTCCATTATATGATAGTCCCGTAGTTTGGATTAAAGATGCCTCTGTTAATCCTTCTATTGCGGCTGTCTTGCTCAATAAGAGAGAGAGAGAGAATTTCTGTAAAGAGTTAAATAAGACGTATGAATCTCTACGTGCTGGATACAAAGAGCAACAACTGAAAATATTATCTTTGGACAAAGCAAGAGAAAATAAATTAAATCTTTTTTTGAATAAGTAATTTAGAATGTGTAGATTATTGAATACAATATGAAATAGCTTCTGTTAGAATATGAGCTATACTATTGATTAGTTGCTGATTTAAGAAAGATAAAATGATTTATAGACAAGAAGAATTAGTTCGCGAACTGTTGTGGGATTGTTCGCGAACTTTTTTTCAAATTGTTCGCGAACAATTTTTATGTACGTCTTAGCAGTTTATTTAAATCAATAATTATGTTCCCTTTAATCTGTAGATTTTTAATCTCTTAAAAAAAGGGCTTTATTTATTTTTGTATTATCTTTGAATTATAGTACTTTTTGCATAAAAGTTTATTAGATTGATATGCAATTAAAGAAGAAGAGATGGCATTGTCTTCCAGGACAAGAACCAACCGAGATGGATTTAAAGATTATGGCCTTCGAAAAGAAGGGAAAATTAGTGCCTACTCGTGATCTTATAAAGACCCCTGAACAGATTGAGGGTATTCGGAAAGTGGTGTCGTTAACACAGGTTGTTTAGATGCAGTTGCAGATGCTATTCATGTTGGTATGAATACACAAGAAATTGACGATATTTGTATGCAATATTGCAAAGATCATAATGCTATACCAGCTTGCCTAAATTATGAAGGATATCCCAAAAGTGTATGTACCAGTATCAACGAGGTCGTATGTCATGGTATTCCTAAAAAAGAAGATATTCTTCAGGAAGGGGATATTATCAATGTTGATATGACAACGATCGTTGATGGCTATTTTGCAGATGCGAGTCGTATGTTTATTGTAGGCAATAAGACTACTCCTGAGAAAGAGCGTTTGGTTCGTGTAGCAAAAGAGTGTCTTGAACTTGGAGCAGAAGCTGCTAAACCTTATTCTTTTGTTGGGGATATAGGACATGCTATTCAGAAACATGCAGAAAAGAATGGTTATGGAGTTGTTCGTGATCTATGTGGTCATGGTGTAGGACTTGAGTTTCATGAACAACCAGATGTTGTTCATTATGGGCATGCAGGCACCGGAATGTTACTTGTTCCAGGCATGGTATTTACGATCGAACCAATGATTAATATGGGGACATGGAAAGTGTTTATCGATGCGGATGATCCGTATGGATGGGAGGTCGTTACAGGCGATGAACTACCTTCTGCTCAATGGGAACATACGTTTGTAATGACAGAACATGGAGTAGAAGTGTTGACCCACTAACTTTCATGTAGTTCTTTTAAGAGATAATTATAGAATGAAAAAAAGAGGGTATATATATATTAGGAATAGAAAGTAGTTGTGATGATACAAGTGCAGCAGTCTTAAAGGATGGCATAATCCTCAGCAATGTTACGGCCTCACAGGAAGTACATAAGGCATACGGAGGTGTTGTCCCAGAACTGGCTTCAAGAGCACACCAACAGAATGTAGTGCCAGTTGTAGATCAGGCTTTAAAGCGTGCAGGTATTACAAAAGAACAACTGTCAGCAGTTGCATTTACACGTGGGCCAGGGTTGATGGGAAGTCTTTTGGTTGGCGTGAATTTTGCAAAAGGATTTGCTCGTTCATTGAAAATCCCAATGATAGAAGTCAATCATTTACAAGGGCATGTCATGGCACATTTCATTAAAGAAAGTGAGGATGATACTCATATGCCACCATTCCCATTTATATGTCTCCTAGTTTCTGGTGGAAATTCTCAGATCGTCAAGGTGAATGCATATAATGATATGGAAGTTCTTGGTCAAACAATAGATGATGCTGCTGGTGAAGCAATAGATAAATGTTCGAAGGTAATGGGGTTGGGGTATCCAGGAGGTCCTATCATTGATAAACTTGCACGGCAAGGTAACCCTTTAGCATATAAGTTTGCCGAGCCAAATGTTGCAGGTTTTGATTACTCTTTCTCGGGCTTGAAGACTTCTTTCTTATATAATATGCGAAAATGGATACAAGATGATCCCGATTTCATAGAGCATAATAAAGAAGATATTGCTGCAAGCCTTGAACATGCTATCGTTGATACTCTCATGAAAAAATTGCGTTTGGCAGTAAAGCAAACAGGAATCAAACATGTAGCGGTTGCTGGTGGTGTTTCAGCTAACAACGGACTAAGAAATGCTTTCCAGGATCATGCAAAGAGATTTGGCTGGACAATATATATACCAAAGTTTAGTTATACAACAGATAATGCTGCGATGATAGCAAGTGTCGGAACTTTTAAATATAAGGATAAAGATTTTACTAAGATGGACATTCCTGTTTTCAGTAAAGTAACTTTTGAATGATAACAAATTTAGGCCCTATAAACATAAATTATGGATTTTGAAAGTAAAATAATATCTCGTCAAATAGGAGACATTCTGTATGCCTCTGGGTTAACTATTGGTACGGCGGAGAGTTGTACAGGTGGACGCATCAGTGAAGCAATTATTGCAATACCAGGTTCTTCTGATTACTATAAGGGAGGAATAGTTGCATATACTGATGAAGTGAAAGAGAGAATTCTGGGCGTACCTCACGAAATATTAGAGGAGTATACGGCTGTGTCAGAGGAAGTTGCGCGTCAGATGGTGTTAGGTACGATCAATACTATAGATGTTGATTTTGCAATAGCATCAACTGGGTATGCAGGTCCTGGCGGTGGTACTAAGGATAATCCTGTTGGTACAATATGGCTCGCATATGGCAATAAAGAGGAGGTAAGAACTTTTAAGCTTACAGAAGATTTTGGTCGTGACATAAATCTTGCGATAGCAACTAACAAAGCTATTCGGTTGATGCTTGATTTCCTGAAGGATTTGGATATTAAATCCGAATAAAAGCGCAAAAAAGCTTAAAAACAGTAATTATCATTACGAAAGTTTTGCTCATTTGAAAACTTTTTGTAATTTTGCACCCTGTTTGGAATAGGTATCAATTAACGAATCACAAAACAAAGATAGAAATGTCTAAGATTTGTCAAATCACAGGAAAGAAGGCACAGCTCGGTTGTAATGTGTCTCACTCAAAGCACCGTACTAAGAGAAGCTTTGATGTTAACCTTTTCAGCAAAAAGTTCTACTACGTAGAAGAAGGTTGCTGGATTGAGCTGAAGATTAGTGCAGCTGGTCTTCGTCTTATTAATAAAGTAGGCCTTGATGCAGCTCTTAAACAGGCTGTTTCTAAAGGTTATGTTGACTGGAAGGACATTAAGGTAATAGGAGACTAAATAGCATGGCAAAGAAAGCTAAAGGAAATAGAGTCCAGGTTATCTTGGAATGTACAGAGATGAAGGACAGCGGCATGGCTGGAACAAGTCGCTATGTGACAACAAAAAATCGCAAGAATACTCCTGAGCGTCTTGAGCTCATGAAGTACAATCCTGTTCTGAAGAAGATGACTCTTCATAAGGAGATTAAGTAAGCTGATGCGATAGATTTAGTTAATAGTTAAAATAGATAGACTATGGCAAAGAAAGCGGTCGCTACCCTCCATGAAGGATCAACGGATGGTCGCGCATATTCAAAAGTAATTAAGATGGTAAAGAGCCCTAAGACCGGTGCTTACATCTTTGATGAGCAGATGGTCCCTAATGAGGCTGTCAAAGACTTCTTTAAGAATTAATTTCTATAAAGGTAATATTAGAGGATGTACTTTTTAAAGGTACATCCTCTTTTTGTCTATTGGTGTTAAATCTATATTGCTTACTGCAATAATTGAGGACTGAAAGATGTTAGCAATAACCCTCCCGTCAAAGTGGAAGGTAACTGATGGCTAATATCAGATGTGTTTAAATAACATTTCAAGCATTATGTCTGTGACATGTGCAATCTTTTTTATACTTTTGTGGGAAGAAACCGATATACTTCGTTTATCTTGATGTAAACTAATATTAAACAATATATACATGGATACGTTGAAACTTTCTCCAATTCGCAAGACGATAGTGGGAGTCCAATTCCTCTTCGTTGCCTTTGGTGCTACTGTTCTTGTCCCTTTACTTGTAGGGCTTGATCCTGCAACGGCACTATTTACTGCAGGTTTAGGGACATTTATCTTTCATTTAGTTACGAAGGGTAAGGTCCCGATTTTTTTAGGTTCTTCCTTTGCCTTTATAGCACCAATCATTGCGGCGTCGAAGCAATGGGGTATGCTTGGGACACTGGCAGGCATAGCGGGTGTATCTCTGGTTTATTTGTTATGTCAGCCTTAATTAAATGGCAGGGAAAGAAACTGCTAGATAGATTGTTTCCACCTGTTGTTATTGGACCTGTTATCATTTTAATTGGCTTATCATTATCGACATCAGCAGTTGATATGGCAAAAACTAATTGGCTATTGGCTTTTGTATCATTGGCTGTGGCAGTTTGTGTGTTATCTATGGGGCGTGGTTTGATGAAACTTGTACCTGTTATTTGTGGTATAGTTTCTGGTTACATATTAGCAGTTTGTATGGGAGTCGTTGATTTCTCACATGTTGTAGCAGCACCATGGTTAGCTCTGCCTCCAGCTTTATCTGATTTTCATCTGCCACAATTCGCATGGGAACCATTCCTTTATATGATTCCTGTAGCTATTGCACCTGTGATAGAGCATGTGGGTGATATTTACGTAGTAAGTGCTGTTGCTGGTAAGGATTTTACAGCATCTCCTGGTTTACATCGCACAATGTTAGGTGATGGTTTAGCTTGTCTTGCTGCCTCTTTTTTTGGTGGTCCCCCAGTAACAACCTATAGTGAGGTAACAGGAGCAATGAGTATTACAAAGGTAACTCATCCTCAGGTAATCCGTATTGCTGCTGCAACACTATTGTATTTTCGGTGATAGGGAAGTTGAGTGCTTTGTTACAGAGTATTCCTTCTGCAGTGTTAGGAGGTATTATGTCTGTTACTCTTTGGAACAATTGCTTCTGTTGGTATTCAGAACCTTATTCAACATAAGGTAGACTTTAATCGTACACGTAACATCATTATTATATCAATTACGCTGACGATGGGTATTGGAGGTCGCTGTGCTACAGTGGGGTAGTTTCTCTATCAGTGGTATCGGACTCTCTGCAGTTATTGGTGTTATTTTTAAATCTTCTGCTTCCACCAGCAAAGGAAAAGAAGTTTATTGAGAAGGAATAAAAAGTGTCATGTTATATTGACGATAAAAAAAGATAAGGCAAATAGATGCGTTAAAAGCCTATTAGCCTTATCTTTTTCTATAAAAGAGTCTTTACTTACCAACCGAATCCTTATACTGTTGCTTAATCTTTTCTTCAAGTTCTTCTAATGTTTGCTTGCTGTCAAATAGACCTTTGATAAGGCGATAACCTAACCATATCAATATCATGCCTATAAGTGCAAGGAGATATTGTAAAACGACACTATTTATGATAGTCTTTGTATAGTTCTCGCAGATAACAAAGCCTGCGATGAAGATGATATAATCAATCCAGCCCGAACTTTTATAGCTCTGTACGATGCGTTGATATTCTTCATTGTTGGCAAGAATCTCTTTACGATTCTCTGTCCATTTTTTCTCAAATTCTTCGTTTGTCATAGGAGGGATAAGTGTTGAATGTTAAGTGCCGATCTACTTATACTTTCATTAAATCACTCATAATAGAATCGCTGATATAGATACCATTGCGAGTGAGGTGGAGTTTGCCGTTGTCCTCTTTTAATAGACCTTGTTGTTGAAAAGGTTTTGCAAGGCGTATAAGATAGGTTCGGTATTCGGCAGGGAGTATTGAAAGGTCTATTCCTTCACATGTGCGCAGAGCTGTCATAATGATATCATTATAGTGTGTGTCTGCATCAATTATTTCTTCTTCAGACGGAAGTTTATTTTTTTGAATTGCAGTGATATAAGCTTTGATATCTGCTACATTCCAACTTCTTTTACCATTACCATATGAATGAGCAGCAGCACCGATGCCTATATAAGGGATATTTTGCCAATACGAACTGTTGTGTTGGGAACGATAAAGACTTTGAATTTTGGACTTTGAGGTTTGAATATTGAACTTGGGACTTTGAACGTCCAGTTTAGCAAAGTTACTAATCTCATATTGTTCATATCCTGCTTTGGCTAAGCGGTCGATGAGTGTATCGTACATCTGTCGATAGAGTTCTTCGTCTATCTCTTTGACCTTTCCTTCCTGGAGGAGTCGGAAGAGGGGGGTTCCTTTCTCATACATAAGACTGTATGCAGAAATGTGTTCAATATCTAAAGCAAGTAGTCGTTCAATGTCATCGTTCCATTCTTCAAGTGTCTCGTTGGGAAAACCAAACATAAGATCTACTGATATGTTCTTGATTCCTATACCTCTTAGACGTTTGACAGCATTCTTCACCTCGTCAGCTGTATGTCTACGGTGTAAAAAGTGTAAACGTTCGTCCGAGAAGGTCTGTGCTCCCATAGAGATACGATTGATAGGAAGAGAACGCAAGTTCTGTGCGAACTCTTCTGTCACGTCATCTGGGTTACATTCCATTGTGATTTCGATAGGTATTGCAGTAGAACAGGTGTTGTCCTCTTTGTTCCATTCTAAACCAATGTGGTATACTTTATCTATCGTTTGGAATATCTTCTGTAAGCTATTGAAGGAAAGCAGTGAAGGAGTTCCACCGCCTAAATAGATACTTGATAAGCCTGTCATTTTCCTACCAAACATATCATCGTCCTTCTCCAAACGGAGTTCCATCTCATGGCAAAGAGCATTCACATACTGTTCTTCAACAGAAAGCCTTTCACCCTTCTCTCTTGCAGATGTAGTGGAGTAGAATCCACAGTAAATGCAGCGACTGGCACAGAAAGGTATGTGAATGTATAATCCAAACATGATAAGTATATGCGTATATATTAATGTATGTCTTAAAAGAACTAATGCAAATGTACTAATAAGTTTTAAAAGAATTTGTTTTTTTCGTAAGAAACTTTGGAACTTTCATTGAAAATGCCTAACTTAGACCGCTGAATGGATGAGTTGATACTTGTCCTCTTGAGACGAATAAATTATTACTAACAGCTTAAATCTATCAGATATGAGAGTATATCAGACAAACGAGATTAAGAACATTGCCTTGGTTGGCAGTGCGGGTAGCGGCAAGACTACTCTTGCCGAAAGTATGTTGTTCGAAGCTGGTGTTATTAAGCGCCGCGGTTCAGTAGAAGCTAAGAATACAGTTAGCGATTACTTCCCTGTAGAACAGGAGTATGGTTACTCTGTATTCCCTACTGTTTTCATGTTGAGTGGAATAACAAGAAGCTGAATATTATTGATTGTCCAGGTAGTGATGATTTCATTGGTGGTGCAATAACAGCTCTTAATGTTACAGATGAAGCTGTCATCCTTATTAATGGTCAATATGGGCCAGAAGTGGGTACGCAGAATAACTTCCGTTATACAGAGAAACTGAAGAAACCAGTTATTTTCTTAATCAATCAGCTTGATTCTGATAAGTGTGATTATGAGAATATCCTATCAACAATGCAGGATATTTATGGTCCAAAGTGTGTTCAGATCCAATATCCAATAGAAACAGGACCGAACTTTAATAGTTTAATAGATGTTTTGTTGATGAAGAAATATAGTTGGAAGCCAGAGGGAGGTGAACCAATAATTGAAGATATACCTGCAGATCAAATGGATAAGGCTATGGAGCTTCACAAAATTCTTGTTGAAGCTGCAGCTGAGAATGATGAGGGATTGATGGAGAAGTTCTTTGAAGAAGAAACTCTTTCAGAGGATGAACTTCGTACGGGAATCCGTAAGGGACTCATCACACGCTCAATATTCCCAGTCTTCTGTGTATGTGCTGGCAAGAGTATGGGGGTACATCGTTTGATGGAATTTTTAGGCAATGTCGTTCCATTTGTAGATGAAATGCCTAATATTCATAATACACGTGGTGAAGAAGTAGCCCCTAATAGTGATGGACCAGAGTCTTTGTACTTCTTCAAAACTGGGTTAGAACCACATATTGGGGAAGTTAGCTACTTTAAAGTAATGAGTGGATGTGTAAAGGCTGGTGATGACTTAACAAATTCAGATCGTGGTTCAAAGGAACGAATAGGACAGATATATGCTTGTGCAGGTGCAAATAGAGTTCCTGTAGATCAATTGAATGCTGGAGATTTAGGTTGTACTGTCAAACTGAAAGATGTGAAGACAGGAAACACTTTGAATGGTAAAGGTACGGATGAACGATTTGATTTTATCAAATATCCTAATTCTAAATACTCTCGTGCTATCGAAGCAAAGAACTCACAAGATACAGAAAAGTTGATGGTAGCACTGTTGAAGATGCATCAAGAGGATCCTACATGGGTTGTGGAACAGAGTAAGGAGCTTCGGCAGACAATCGTTCATGGGCAGGGCGAATTTCATCTTCGTACACTTAAATGGCGTTTGGAGAACAACGAAAAGCTGCAAGTGAATTTTAAAGAGCCTAAGATACCATATCGTGAAACAATTACTAAACAAGCTAAAGCAGAATATCGGCATAAGAAACAGAGTGGTGGTGCTGGTCAATTTGGCGAGGTACATTTGATAGTAGAACCCTATGCAGAAGGAATGCCTGATCCAACAGTTTATAAGTTTAATGGGCAAGAGTTTAAGATGAATATCAAAGGGCGTGAAGAACGTGACCTCCCATGGGGTGGAAAACTCGTCTTTATCAATTCCGTTGTAGGTGGTGCTATTGATGCACGCTTCATGCCGGCTATACTGAAGGGCATTATGGATTGTATGGAGCGTGGTCCTCTAACTGGAAGTTATGCACGTGACGTTCGTGTAATCGTTTATGATGGAAAGATGCATCCTGTTGATTCTAATGAATTATCGTTTACATTAGCAGCCCGTCATGCTTTTTCTGATGCCTTTAAAACTGCAGGACCTAAAATCCTAGAACCAATCTATGATTTGGAGGTTTTTGTTCCAGATGATTATATGGGTGATGTGATGAGTGACTTACAAGGGCGTCGTGCCATGATTATGGGAATGGACTCTGAGGCTGGTTATCAGAAATTGCAGGCAAAGATTCCTTTGAAGGAGCTTGCTAACTATAGTATTTCATTGAGTTCTCTCACTGGTGGTCGTGCAAGTTTCACTACTAAGTTTGCAAGTTACGAGCTTGTCCCGAATGACATCCAGCAGAAACTGATTGACGAGCATGAGGCAGAAGTTAAAGACGAAGATGAATAAAATTTATATTTTAAACTAAGTAAATTATAAAGGATGGTCCAATCATATCATAAGATAGATGGACCATCCTTTTTCTTACGTTTACATGAGCCTCTACAATAACTAGAGAAAGAATAGACTCTTATTTTTTTATGTTAGAGTTGTTACTAAGCACCAATAAAGTTGATGTTAAGCATGAATAATGTTATGACTAAACACATTAATAATTAAGTATATCTTGGATTGTTAAACGCCATATTATATTTATAAAGTCAATGTTTGAATTACATTATAATTGATATTTATACAGTTAAAGTTGTTATATTTGTTAATAAAAAGGGAATTTAACTAGTTTAATTAACTTCTATATGTTAATCTATTAAGAATTGCTTATCTTTGCAAGTACAAATAATAAAAGACGATTGGTAGTAACCTTATGAGGTTTTTACACATAAGAAGTAACGGATAATGAAGAAGAGTACAATTTGGATCATAGCTGTCATAATGGGGTTTTCATTCCTTGGACTACTTTTGCTCCAGCTCAACTATATCGAAGAAATGGCTGAGATGAAGAAAGAACAGTTTGATGAATCTGTCAATCGTGCTCTTTATCAAGCTTCTCGTAATATGGAGTTGAATGAGACTCTTCGTTATTTAGAGGATGATGTTAATAATAAAGAGCGTAAGTTGCCGCAGAATCAAATGAGTTCAAAAGATTCTGTCACAGCTACGCATCAGGCTCCGTCGACAGATAATCAGGGTGATGTCTACACCTCTTTTGAAGCAAAACTAAAGCAATCGAAGCCTTCTTTGGTTCCGAAAGGTTCAATTTTACGGAGTGATAGTAGTTCTTTGTCTGCTACAAAACGTAATATGCAAGAGATTGTTCGTAATCGTTATGTTTATCAGAAAGCCATGTTGGAGGAAGTTGTTTATAATATCCTGTATTCAGCTTCGGATAAACCTCTACGTCAACGTATAAACTTTAAACTGTTGGATCAGGACTTAAAGGCTGAGATGATGAATAATGGTATTAATATTCCTTATCACTTCACAGTTACAACACAGGATGGGAGAGAAGTTTACCGTTGTCCAGATTATGTGAGTGACGGTGAAGAAAATACCTATTCCCAGGTTCTTTTCCGCAATGACCCTGTAAATCGAATGGGGGTTGTTAAGGTACATTTCCCAGAAATGAATAATTACATCTTCTCGAGTGTACGCTTTATGATCCCATCTATCATCTTTACTTTTGTCCTTCTGTTCACATTCATTTTTACAATTGTAATTATCTTCCGACAGAAACGTTATAGTGAGATAAAGAATGACTTTATTAATAATATGACCCATGAGTTGAAAACTCCGATTGCAAGTATCTCTTTGGCAGCTCAAATGATGAATGATAAGAGTCTGACGAAAACACCAAAGATGCTGGAACACTTAGGAGGGGTTATCAATGATGAGTCAAAACGTCTGAGATTTCTTGTTGAGAAAGTGCTTCAAATGAGCATGTATGATCGAAAAAAAGCTGTTTTAAAGAAGAAATATACAGACTTAAATGAAATGGTTGAGACCATAGCGAATTCCTTTACACTTCGCGTAGAACATACTGGTGGAAAGGTTTATACAGATATAGAAGCAGTCGATTCTACTATGTATGTTGATGAAATGCATTTTCAAAATGTGATTTTCAATCTTCTTGATAATGCCGTCAAGTATGCAAAGCCAGAGCAACCATTGGATGTCTATCTGAAAACATGGAATACGAATGAGCATCTTTATCTGTCAATCCGTGATACGGGTATGGGTATTAAGAAAGAAAATCTTAAGAAGATCTTTGAAAAGTTCTATCGTGTGCATACAGGTAATCGACATGATGTGAAAGGATTTGGACTTGGATTAGCCTATGTAAAACGTATGGTAGACCTTCATGATGGAGAGATAAAAGTACTGAGTGAATATGGCAAGGGAACTAAGTTCATTATTAAACTCCCTGTTATTCATGATGAGGATATAGTAGATTAAATAAATTAGAATTAACAAATTAAATTATTATTGATATGGACGATAAGCTAAAAATTCTTTTGTGTGAAGATGATGAGAATCTCGGAACATTGTTGAGTGAGTATTTGCAAGCTAAAGGTTATCAAGCTGATCTTTGCCCCTGATGGTGAAGTAGGTTATAAATTCTTTTTGAAGAATAAGTACGATATTTGTGTTCTTGACGTGATGATGCCTAAAAAGGATGGTTTCACACTTGCGCAAGAAATCCGTCAGGCTAATGCTGAGATTCCAATTATCTTTCTTACAGCAAAGCAGTTGAAAGAAGATATCTTGGAAGGATTCAAGATTGGAGCAGATGATTATATTACAAAACCGTTCTCAATGGAAGAACTCGTGTTCCGTATTGAGGCAATTCTTCGCCGTGTAAGGGGTAAAAAGACAAAGGAATCAACAATGTACAATATTGGTCGTTTTACCTTTGATACTCAGAAGCAGCTGCTGACGTTGGACAATGATCCTTCAAAAGCAACTAAGTTAACAACAAAGGAGAATGAACTGTTGGCTTTGTTATGTGCTCATTCTAACGAGATCCTTCAGCGCGATTATGCATTGAAGACTATTTGGATTGATGATAACTATTTCAATGCACGTTCAATGGACGTTTACATTACTAAGTTGCGTAAGCATCTGAAGCCAGATTCTCAAATAGAGATTATTAATATTCATGGTAAAGGATATAAGCTCATTGTTCCAGACGAGCAGTAAGAACCTTATACTGTAATGCATGCCGCATGCAGGACCTATATGTCAAACGCTATTCTATTCCCGTTGAGGGGATTGGATAGCGTTTTTCTTGTTTAATCAAGAAGTGAGATGATAAAGATCGCACCTAAACCACATTTGGAAATTTCGTGAAAATATTACAGATTGGAGTCAATCTTGTTATGTGTTTAGTACTCCGCACTATTGGTGTTTACCACGAACACTGTTAGTGTTCACCATCAGCACAATAAGTGCTGGGCATCAACACCATGATATGAAATGGCCAAAGATGGACGTTATTTCTATCAAACCATATAGAAAGATACTAATATTTAATACGTTTGAATAACTTTATTGGTTACGTTTAAATATATTTACTCTTTTCTTATCCGTGTTTTGGTAATTCTTATTACTTTTGTACCGACTAATATTTTGAGATCAGACTGAACAAACAAATGATATACAAATTCGATTTCCTGATTATCGGTGGTGGTATCGCAGGATTGACTTATGCTTTAAGTGTTGCAAATCGTGAAAAGGGTAGAGTTGCATTAATATGTAAAACCTCTTTGAATGAAACTAATACAGCAAAAGCACAAGGAGGAATAGCATCTGTTACCAATCTTACCGTTGACAATTATGAAAAGCATATCAATGATACTATGGTGGCAGGGGATAATATCTCCGACCCTTTAGCTGTGAGACAAGTTGTGTGTAATGCCCCTTCAGCAATTCAAACGCTTGTTGACTGGGGGGTTAATTTTGATAAACACCAAGACGGAACATACGATCTACATCGTGAAGGTGGACATAGTGACTTCCGCATACTTCATCATGCTGATGATACTGGATTTGAGATACAACGTGGCTTGATGGATGCTGTGCGGGCTAACTCAAATATTACAGTATTTGAGAATCACTATGCTGTAGAGATTATCACACAACATCACTTAGGGAAAAAGGTGACTCGAAGAACGCCTGATATAGAGTGTTATGGTGCATATGTTCTCAATCCTGATACTCAGAAAGTTGATACATTCTTGAGTAAGGTGACGCTCATGGCTACAGGAGGCGTTGGGGCTGTATATGCAATGACGTCAAATCCGGTGATAGCTACAGGAGATGGCATAGCAATGGTTTATCGTGCAAAGGGTACGGTGAGGGATATGGAGTTTGTACAGTTCCATCCTACGGTTCTTTATAACCCTTCCGAGACCCATCCGGCATTCCTAATTACTGAGGCTATGAGGGGTTATGGAGGAGTGTTGCGACTACCAGATGGTCAGGAGTTCATGCAGAAGTATGATGAACGACTTTCTCTTGCCCCACGTGATATTGTGGCAAGAGCTATCGACCATGAGATGAAGATACACGGACTCAACCATGTTTGTCTTGACTTGACACACAAGGATGCTGAAGTGACAAAGCGCCATTTCCCGCATATCTATGAGAAGTGTATGAGCGTTGGGATAGATATTACGAAAGACTATATACCAGTCTGCCCCAGTGCCCATTATATGTGTGGTGGTATAAAGGTAGATTTGAATGGGGAGAGTTCCATCCATCGACTTTATGCTTTCGTGGGCGAATGTTCGTGCACAGGACTGCATGGAGGGAATCGCCTTGCCAGTAACTCTCTGATAGAAGCAGCCGTTTACGCTAAGTCTGCAGCAGCCCATTCTCTACAGAAGATTGATAACTATGATTTCAATACGGATGTCCCTGAGTGGAATGACGAAGGCACAATGACCAATGAAGAGCATGTCTTGATAACACAAAGTATTCGAGAAGTAGGCGAAATCATGAGTAATTATGTTGGTATTGTTCGTAGTGACTTACGCTTGAAACGTGCGTGGGACAGGCTCGACTTACTCTATGAAGAGACCGAGAACCTCTTTAAGCGTGTTAAAGCAACGAAGGATATATGCGAACTCCGTAATATGATAAATGTTGGTTATCTGATAACACGGCAAGCGATAGAGCGGAAAGAGAGTCGTGGGCTACATTATACTGTAGATTATCCGAAGCATGCTTATGACAAGAAGACCGAAGAAAAAAAATAGATAGATAATAAAGAGAAACACTGTTACCATAGATTATTCAACATATAACTAAGAATCAGATGATAAAAGAAAAATGGTTGGAGCAAGGCTTTATTGACGAGGCTATCCCAGAAGGGGTAGATGTTAAGGCTGAAATACGTAGGTTGTGCAAGGAGAAGAACGCACTTATCATGGCACATTATTACACAGAAGGAGTTATCCAGGAGTTGGCTGACTTCGTCGGAGATAGTTTGGCCTTGGCACAGAAGGCTGCATCAACAAATGCCGACATTATTGTGATGTGTGGTGTGCATTTTATGGGTGAGACGAATAAGATATTATGTCCTGAGAAGACAATACTTGTTCCTGATCTTAATGCTTCTTGCTCTTTAGCAGAGAGTTGTCCAGCCGATGAGTTTGAGAAGTTTGTTAAGGCACATCCTCATCACACGGTTATCAGTTATGTAAACACGACGGCAGCAACGAAGGCTTTGACAGATATTGTAGTAACAAGCAGTAATGCCAAACAGATTGTGGAGTCTTTGCCGAAAGAAGCACCGATTATCTTTGGTCCAGATAAGAACTTAGGACATTATATCAGCGAGCAGACCGGTCGTAAGATGTTGCTCTGGGATGGAGCTTGCCAGGTTCATGAGAAGTTCTCTGCAGTGAAAATTCAACAGCTAAAAAGCAAGTATCCAGCTGCTAAGGTACTCGTTCATCCAGAATGTCCACCAGCTATAATCAGCCTGGCTGACAAGGTGGGGAGTACAGCAGCCTTGTTGAAGTATAGTGTTACTGATAGTGCTCAAGAGTTCATCGTGGTGACAGAGAGTGGTATTCTTGTTGAGATGCAACGATTGGCACCGAATAAGACATTCATTCCTGCTCCTGCGGAAGATAGTGATAACACTTGTAACGAATGTGAGTATATGAAACTTGTCACGTTGAACAAATTGTATAACTGTCTGAAATACGAGTGGCCTGCTATCGAAGTTGAGCCAGAGATGGGTAAGAAAGCCGTGAAGTCTATTCACAGGATGTTGGAAATATCAAAGAATTTAGGTTTATAATTTAATCATATATTTATGTTGTCAGTAGAAGAACTTAACGATAAACTTATCGAACTCGCTTTTAGTGAGGATATTGGAGATGGTGATCACACAACACTTTGTTGTATTCCTGCAGATGCAGTAGGCGAAAGCAAGTTGCTAATAAAGGAAGAAGGGGTCTTAGCTGGTGTTGAGATAGCCAAACGAGTATTCTATCGCTTCGACCCTAAACTTCAAGTTGAGGTGTTTATAGAAGATGGTGCGTGGGTGAAGCCAGGGGATATTGTGATGATAGTAAAAGGTAGGATACAAAGTCTATTACAGACAGAACGGCTCATGCTCAATATCCTACAGCGTATGAGTGGTATAGCCACGATGACGCATAAGTACCAACAAGCGTTGATAGATGCTGGCACGAAGACGCGCGTCCTCGATACTCGTAAGACAACACCAGGGATGAGAATGTTGGAGAAAGAGGCAGTTAAGATAGGGGGTGGACTGAATCATCGCATTGGATTATTTGATATGATTCTCTTAAAAGATAATCATGTTGACTTTTGTGGAGGGATACATAATGCTATCTCTAAGGCAAAGCAGTATTGTAAGGAACATGGAAAGAACGGTCTCAAGATAGAGTGTGAGGTCAGAAATTTCGATGAGTTGGAGGAAGCCTTACGTGAAGGGTGCGACCGAATCATGTTTGATAACTTTACACCAGAAGACACTCGCAAGGCTGTTGAGATAGTTGGAGGTCGTTGTGAGACGGAGTCAAGTGGGGGAATCACCTTCGATACGATGATTCCATACGCACAGGCAGGGGTCGACTTCATCTCCTTTGGTGCATTGACACATAGTGTTAAAGGACTTGATATGAGTTTTAAGGCGGTGACGAAGAAGGATTAATGGAGTCAAATCTATGAATGACTCAGAATTATTTATGTGAGAGGACTTTTTAATTTTCACGAAGAGAAATATTCCTCTCGCATAAATAATTATTTCCTTCTATGAAAAATAATTTGGGGATGTGGTAGTTTTTTTACTATTTATCTTTCGTACATCAAGATTTTTATGAACTCCTTTATTTGCAACAAACTTTGTAAATAAGGTAAATGAAGTTGGATTTAGAACAAAAAAGAGGTCCAATAAAGATCCTAAAAAAATAGGATTATGGGATAAGGTTTTTGTAGTTGTGATTACTGTTTAGATGAATAGATTATAATCAATATACAATTTCCTAAAACACATTTTCCTGTCATTTCTATCACTTATTTCAGATGTGTAATTAAATGATTTGTAGGGTGTTGACTCGAAATGTTAAAAGTGAAAGTAAAAACGAAATAAAAAAATCACTCTGGTATAAGGTATATAAACAAGTTTTTTTACTCTTTAGATTTCTATCCCATTCTATCATACGTAAGATTATAACCTCTAATGTTTGACTAACAATCTAGACTTTTTTGTGATATGGAAAGTCTGTGATTTAATTCTCTAATAATCGTAGCGAAGATAGCTATTTTTTTATCCTTTTTTTCGTTAAATGAATGGATAGAAGCTGCGCTCTCACCCTTTACAAATAAGATAATACCACCCAAAAACTAATAGAAGTCCACTGAAGAGAACTACATTCCCATGAATATGTAGGACGACATGGACAACAAATAGCAGAAGACCAATAATTACCACTGCAATTCCTAAATGTTTAATATATCTTTTCATATATAATAGTAAATATCTTTGTTTACAGACGCAAAAAGTACTAAAAAAATATTTGGTCATTTATAAAAAAATGAGTACTTTTGCACCGCATTTTGCGTAAGCAGATGTAATTTAATTCACAAATTTATATTTTAAGTAGTATGAATCAATACGAAACCGTTTTTCATTTTGACTCCCGTTTTTGTCTGACGAACAGATGAAGGAAACGGTCGCTAAATTCAAGAAACTGCTCACCGATAATGGCGCTGAGATCTTGAACGAGGAGGCCTGGGGTCTGAAGAAGTTGGCTTACAACATCCAGAAGAAGTCATCAGGCTTCTATGCTTTGTTGGAGTTCAACGCAGAACCATCAGTTATCAACACTCTCGAGACCGGCTTCCGTCGTGACGAGAAGGTTATTCGTTACATCACCGTTAAGCAGGACAAGTATTCTGCAGCTTATGCTGAGAAGCGTCGTGCTAAATGGGCAGCTAAAAAGGAGGCTTAAATCATGGCAGAGCAGAAATCAGAAATCCGTTATTTGACAGCTCCTTCTATTGATACAAAGAAGAAGAAGTATTGCCGTTTCAAGAAGAGCGGTATTAAGTACATCGATTATAAGGATGGCGAGTTCTTGAAGAAGTTCCTCAATGAACAGGGAAAGATTCTTCCTCGTCGTATTACAGGTACTTCTTTGAAGTATCAGCGTCGTGTGGCACAGGCTGTTAAGCGTGCTCGCCAGATTGCGCTCCTTCCATACGTAACCGATTTGATGAAGTAAAAAGGAGGTCAATAGATGGAGATTATATTGAAAGAAGATATTATCGGCCTTGGATACAAGAACGATATCGTTAATGTAAAGAACGGCTATGGCCGTAACTACCTTATCCCAACAGGTAAAGGTGTTATTGCTTCTCCTTCTGCTAAGAAGCAGTTGGCTGAAAACTTGAAACAGCAAGCTACTAAGCTTGCAGCACTTAAAGCAGAGGCAGAGAAGAAAGCAGCACAGTTGGATGGCGTAGAACTTGTTATTGAAACAAAGGTATCTGCAACTGGAGTTACTTACGGTTCTGTTAATGCTGCTACAGTAGTTGAAGAGCTTGCAAAGCGTGGTATTGAGATTGATCGTAAGATTGTCACAATGCACGATATGAAGAAAGTTGGTTCTTCTGAAGCAACAGTTCACTTCCACAAGGAGGTTGAGGTTAAAATCCCTGTTACTGTAGTAGCAGAGAATCAGCCAGCTCCTGCTGTTGAGGAGACATCTGTAGAGCAGCCTGTAGAAGCTTCTGTATCAGAAGAAGAGGCTCCAGCAGCTGAGTAATATAGACATTTTGCACTGTAAAGCAGTATGTTAGATAATTATCCCTTTCACTCTCGAGTGGAGGGGATTTTTAGTTCTTTTATGAAACGTATAGTACTTACTGGCGGCCCTTGTGCCGGCAAAACGACAGCACTTGTCAAGATAATTGAGCATTTCTCCAGTCTTGGCTATAAAGTGTTTATCATTCCTGAAGTTCCAACATTGTTCAGTCAGGCAGGAATGGATTATCTTACAGATAATTATGCATTTTTTTATGAAGGTGAAAAAGCCACTTTAGAAATGCAAATTGCATTAGAGGAAAAATTCACACGAATAGCAGAGACGATAGAAGAGCCTACGATTATTGTTTGTGATCGTGGAACAATGGATATCTCTGCATACATGAAACCTGCTATGTGGCAGGATATTACCTCGGCATTATCAACAGATTCTGAACGGTTACGTGCACGTTATGACGCCGTGCTTCACCTTGTTAGTGCAGCTGATGGTGCTGAACAATTCTATACCACAGCTACTAATGCAGAACGTACTGAAGGACTTGAGCTTGCACGAGAGTTGGATAAAAAAGTTATTTCTGCTTGGTCAGAGCATCCACGCTTACGCGTTATCAATAATCATGAAAACTTTGATACAAAGATCAATCGTGTCTTACAAGAGATATCAAATGTATTAGAGATTCCCCAGCAGGTTATTGAAGAGAGGAAATATATAGTTCGTCTTATAGGGGATATACCTGGAGCCATAGAAAGTGATATCAAGCAAACATACCTTACTTCTGAGCCACGTAGTGAGGTGCGACTCCGCAGGCGCACACTTAATGGGGTCTCTGTTAATGTTCGTACCACAAAGAAAACTTTGCCTACTAATGAGCAAGTTGAGACAGAACGTCAGATTGATAATAATCTCTACGAATCCCTTATGAGACAAGCTGACCCTTATCGTTATTCAATACATAAGATTCGGAAGACCTTTATATGGCGTGGTCAGTTTTTTGAACTGGATACATATTTAGAACCTATATCCAATCTTCAGATTTTAGAGACAAAAGGTATTGTGGATCATGAAGATGTAAATTTTCCGCCATTCTTAGAAGTTCTTGAAGACATAACTGGTAAGACAGAGTATTATAATTATAATCTTGCTCTGAAGAGATAGAATTGGTCAGTTTTGAAACGACCTTTATTTATGTAGTATACAATATTAAATGCCGTAACTTTCTTTTATTAAGTTACGGCATTTAATATTCCTGTTCAGATGATCTATTTTTTCTTTTTTGATTTATCTAGTTCTTCCCAATATTTCTTACCTTTCTCTTTTAGTTTGATAGTAAATGCCATGGCATCGGCTGCGGCTTTTTCTTCGTCTACAGCATTCGCATATGCATGATGATAGCCTTTGGTTTTGTTCCATTGTCCACGAGTGAAGTCTGGAACTTCTACAGGAATATTACCATTATCCATTGATATTGCCCCCAACTCTGCCAAACAACACCACTCAGCAAGGTCGTATACATCAATGTCAAGTGGTAATCCATTCTGGAGACAGTAAACAAGTCTTGAATCCATAATGAAGTCCATACCGCCATGCCCTCCTACTTCTTTAGCTTGTTTCTCATATTTTGTAACAATTGGGCTCTCATATTTCTTTATTAAGGCATCTGCATCAGCTTTGAAAGATAAGAATGTCCTGAAATATCATCAGACGAGGGCATGACACCTGATTTCTTCATCTCATCAGAAGACAATGCAAAACCTTCAAATGGATATTTGTTAGCAAATCCCTTTGTTCCAGTTAGTTGATACATACGATTATATGGTTGAGGAGTCATAACATTATGATGTATCTCGATGACCTTTCCATTCTCTGTGCTAATAAGTGTTGTTGTTTGATCACCATTGCAGAACTCCTTGCATTCCTCTCCTGTCATTCGTTTCACATGCATCTTCCCATTAACTGATTTTGTATCCATTGCAACGAGTGTCTTCATTTTATCACCACGGTGTATATCTAAAACCTGTGCGATAGGCCCTAAGCCATGTGTAGCATAGACATCTCCCCGGAAATTCTTATTATAATCTAATCTCCAACCCAGTTTATCTTGTGCGTCTTTCTTCCAATATTCATTCCAATATTGAGTAAGATCGTGGCGATATGCGCCTTGGACGTAAAGAATCTCCCCAAAGACATTTTTTTGAGCCATGTTTAATGCGTTAAGTTCAAAGAAGTCATAACAACAATTCTCAAGCATAAAACAGTGTAAACGTTTCTTCTCAGATAGGTCAATTAGTTGCCATATTTCAGAAAGATTCATAGCACCTGGTACTTCTATTGCCACATGCTTGCCATTGATCATTGCCTCATGTGCAACAAGAAAATGATGTTTCCAATCGGGAGCTATATAGACAAGGTCAATATCCTTACGTTTACAAAGGTCTTTATAGCCATCTTCGCCAGAGTAGATTGCTGCTGCAGGCATACTTGCTTTGCGGAGATAGTCCTGGCATCGTTCTGCTCTGTTACGTTCGTAATCGCAGAGAGCAACAACCTGTATTCCTGGTATATGCGTCCATCTTTCTACTGCATCATGACCACGCATGCCCAATCCTACAAAAGCTACACGTACAACTTTCATTTTGGGCGCAGAAAGATTGAGGGCACTTTCCTGTCCTTCAGGACGTTGAGGGACTTCAGTTATTGCCTTCCCGTTTTCTATTTTATATTTCCAGTTATACTGAGCTTGTATTAAAGAAGGTTGGAGTGAACAAACAGTAATGCAAAATGCTAATATAATTTTTTTAATATTCATAATCTCAATAAAGTTGTTATGTTTTAAAGAATTTAGGTTTTATTTTTATTATTGGATGCAAAAGTAAAATAAAAAAATGTAGGCAATACAAGTTTTTTTATTTACTATTTGCGAAATCGTTGAAGTCTAATTCTTTACAAATCTTTGTTATTATTAAATCCCTAACACTTGCTAATGCAACCTCAAAACAAGTTATCTGATATTTATTAAACGTATTTACAAAACATTACAAGCCGTTTGTAATACTTCTACAAAGCCTTTGTAATTTTTCTACAAGGCGCTTGTAATCTTTCTACAAAGCCTTTGTAATTTCCTGTAATGTGCTATGTACTGGATTTAGTTGACTGTTTTAGTTTTTAAATTAGATGCTGTTTGACAATTAATTTGTTTAAATCCAATGTTGGTTGACACACTATTTTTTAAAGTCAGAGTGTTGTTGTCATTAGCTTTTCCAAAGTACATCTTCGGTTGACAGTATCAATCAAAGTGCAAAGTTCTTAGTTCTTCCTTGTCAAGAGTGAGATGTTGCGTCCATTTGGTAGTCATCCGTGTGCTTATATCCGTTACCAGTGATAGATAAGCCTATCGTTGTTTGTAGCTAGATAGTCTATATATTTTGAAGATATTGAAGAGCGCTCTTACAACATAACCACAATGACTTTTAACCTCAATCGGTTATGGACATAGCTAATAATGGTGGAAAAAGACACAGTTTGGCGAAAATGCATGTCGTCTTTATATATACGTAGCTTTTTCATATTAGCTAAAGAATTAATGGATAACATGCCCTTTTACCATAAAGATTTATTTATTTTTTTCTTTTGGCCTAGAGAAAAATAAATAACATTATAATACTAATACTATCATATGTTATGATAAAGGCGGAGTTTTTGAAGTAAAAAGAGACTTTTGCCTAAGAAGCTTTTTCTTAGAGGTTTCTTCTTAGTCTGCTTAATTTTCTGTATCTTTGCATCTCGTAAAGTATTAACATTTAAAGAATTAAAACAGATATGAAAGCATTTGTATTCCCAGGACAGGGATCTCAGTTTGTTGGTATGGGTAAAGATCTTTATGAGAAGAACCCTTTGGCAAAGGAACTTTTCGATAAGGCTGATGAGATTCTTGGCTTCAAGATAACCGATATTATGTTTGCAGGAACTGATGATCAACTCAAAGAAACCAAAGTTACTCAGCCTGCAGTATTTCTTCATAGTGTTATTTCTGCACTTTGTTTAGGTGAGGATTTCAAGCCAAATATGGTTGCGGGACACTCTTTGGGTGAGTTCTCTGCACTTGTTGCAGCTGGCGCATTGAGTTTTTGAAGATGGTCTAAAGCTTGTAGCTGCGCGTGCTAATGCGATGCAGAAAGCATGTGAATTGAATCCTGGGACCATGGCTGCAATCATTGGTCTTTCTGATGAAAAGGTTGAAGAGATTTGTGCAACGGTCTCTAAAGAAGGTAAGGTTTGTGTAGCAGCTAACTTCAACTGTCCTGGTCAGTTGGTAATATCTGGTTCTGTTGAAGCAATCAATGAAGCTTGTGAATTGTTGAAAGAAGCAGGTGCAAAACGTGCCTTACCACTGAAGGTTGGTGGTGCGTTCCATTCTCCATTGATGCAGCCAGCTAAGGATGAGCTGCAAGCAGCTATTGAAGCAACAAAGTTTAATGTTCCGAAGTGTCCTGTTTATCAGAATGTAGATGCTTTGCCTCATACTGATCCTGCTGATATTCAGAAGAATCTAATAGCTCAGCTCACATCAAGTGTTCGTTGGACAAAGAGTGTGCAAAATATGATTGCTGATGGTGCAGAGGAGTTTATAGAGTGTGGCCCTGGTAAAGCTTTGCAAGGTATGATAGGTAGAATTGATAAGAATGTTAATGTACATGGTTTAGCCTAATTCCTATCTGTTTTTATTTACTCCCTCTTCCGACCCCCTCCTCATAATGGATGGGATGGGGAGGGGGCTTTTTATTTTATTTATGAAAACTAAATTAGCAATCTATCAGGTGTTTACCCGTACCTTTGGCAATAGAATTCTGACAAGGAAAGAGTATGGAACTATTGCAGAAAATGGGGTAGGGAAGATGAATGACCTTGACAGGACAGTGTTGCAGCAGATTCAAGGCCTAGGTATAACTCATGTGTGGTATACTGGTGTAATTCGTCATGCTACGTGTACTGATTATTCTTTGTTTGGTATACCACAACAGAATCCACATGTTGTGAAAGGACGTGCAGGTTCACCTTATGCTATTACCGATTATTATGATATTGATCCTGATATTGCGACGAATGTTGATAAACGTATGGAAGAGTTTGAAAATCTTGTGTTTCGAACTCATGCTGAAGGTTTAAAGGTGCTAATTGATTTTGTTCCTAATCATGTTGCACGTCAATATAAAGTATAGCAAAGCCAGAAGGTGTTGAAGATCTTGGACAGGGTGATGACACTGGAAAGCATTTTGATATGCAAAATAACTTTTACTATTGTCCAGGAGAATACCTTGACTTGTCTGGAGTCCCTACCTATGACTATGCTACTGGGGCAGAAACTTATATGGAATTTCCTGCAAAATGTACTGGTAATGATCGCTTTGATTCTCATCCTCAGCAGAATGATTGGTATGAAACCATTAAACTGAATTATGGCATTGACTATTGTGATGCAGGAGGTCGCAGTTTTCATTATGACCCTATACCCTCTACGTGGAAGAAAATGACAGATATTCTTCTTTATTGGGCAGGGAAAGGAATTGATGGATTTCGTTGTGACATGGCAGAAATGGTTCCATGCGAATTTTGGGCTTATGCAATAAGGGCTGTCAAAGCGCATTATCCAGAAGTAATTTTCATAGCTGAAGTTTATAACCCAGAACTTTATCGCATGTATATACATTCAGGATTTGATTATCTCTATGATAAGGTTGGTATGTATGATTGTGTGCGAGGGGTGATTTGTGGAGAACGTGCTGCTGTCTCTATTACCTCCGAATGGCAAAAAATAGACGATATCCGTAACCATATGCTTTACTTTCTTGAGAATCATGATGAGCAACGTATAGCTTCTGATTTCTTTGCTGGGGAACCGAGAAAGGCCATTCCTGGTATGCTGGTAACGGCACTTCTTTATCAAAATCCTGTGATGGTTTATGCTGGACAGGAGTTTGGAGAACGAGGTATGGATAAAGAAGGATTCTCAGGATGGGATGGACGCTCCACGATTTTTGATTATTGGACGGTAGAGAGTGTATATAAGGGCTTCTGGAATAAAAAACAACTCACAAATGAGACGAAATCTCTCTTACTTACTTATCAAAGAATACTAAAAATATGCAATAATGAAGCTGCAGTTCGGGAAGGTCAGTCCTATGATCTTATGTATGTTAATGTACAATCTGATAAGTTTAATTCACACAGACAGTTTGCCTTTTTACGGAAAGCAGAGGATGAAGTTCTATTGGTTGTTGCGAATTTTAGTAAGGATAAGAAATATATTGGTGTGACAATCCCATCTCATGCGTTTGAATTCCTTGGCTTATCAACAGGGAATGTGGTTATGACTGACCTCCTTTCTGGAGATAGTTTATCTGCGACATTGGAACCAAATAAGCAGGTTGAGATGGAGGTTGATGGATACTATGGTAGGGTTTATAAATTTATGATAAAGAAATAATTAATGGATTACGTATTAAATGCACACAATAAGGAGGAGTTTCCGCCTGCTCATACGGCAGAACATTTACTTAATCAGGTTATGATTCGCATGTTCGGAACTGAACGTAGTAGTAATACACACATAGAACGTAAGAAGAGCAAGATGACTTTTATTCTTAACCAAAAACCTGACCGTAAAGATGAGAAAGCAATTGAAGAAGAGATGAACCGCTTGATTGCAGAAGATTTACCCATAACATATGAGATGGTAAATAGAGAAGAGGTTCCTTCAGATATAAGTATAGATAGACTACCTGATAGTGTCTCTGAGATGTTACGGCTTGTGAGGATTGGGGATTATGATGTCTGCCCTTGTATTGGTAAGCATGTACGTTCCACTTCCCAGATAGGACATTTTGAGATGTTAGGTACTAACTGGGATGAACAGAAACATGCATTTCGCATCCGTTTTAAGATTAAATAATTCGTATTACCTGCTAAAGGCTATCTCAAGAAATACGATTTGGGGCTTATAAGATAATAATTATAAATCTTACTTCTAAGCACCATTATTTTTTATTCATAAAGTATAGTACTTTAGTCTTTCTAAAAATTAGTAGATACCAATAATATTAAAGAAAGGGTATCTAGAGCATTACTGCTAACCGGATACCCTTTTATTTTTTTAGATTTCTCTATATTAATTAGTTGGTTCAACTTTTTCTTACAGAATCATTTTGGATGGTAAAATTTAAACTATTTTTCATCATTTATTTTTTTGATATATAAATAGTATCTCCTAGAGTAAGTTTATCAGAAAGAATCAGTTCACTCAGTCCATCCTCTATATAATTCTGGATAGCTCGTTTTAAAGGTCGAGCACCAAACTGTACATCATAACCCTTAGTAGCCACAAATTCTTTTGCTTCATCTGTTAGTTTTATCGTATATCCTAGTTCCTCCACCCTCTTGAATAGGCCTTTCAATTCTATATCTATAATCTTTTTTATAGCCTCAAGATCAAGCTGGTCAAAAGTAATAATTTCATCTAAACGATTAAGAAATTCTGGAGCAAACTGCTTACTCAAGCTTTTTTGTATGATAGCACGTGCCCGTTCTTTATCTTGCTCACCATGTGAGAGACCATTGATAGTCGAAGCCTTAAAGCCGATACCCTGACCAAACTCCTTTAATTGGCGTGTACCTGCATTGGATGTCATAATGATTACTGTGTTACGAAAATCGATCAGTCGTCCGTTCCCATCTGTTAAACGACCTTCGTCAAGAACTTGTAAGAGCATATTATAAACATTCCCATGGGCTTTCTCTATCTCATCCAGTAAGACAATAGAATAAGGATGACGGCGTACTTGTTCCGTAAGCTGGCCACCTTCCTCATAGCCAACATATCCTGGAGGTGCTCCTATGAGCCGTGAGGTATTGAAACTTTCAGTATATTCACTCATGTCGATACGAATCAAAGCATCAGCTGAGCCAAACATAATTTTTGCTAACTGTTTAGCAAGATAAGTTTTACCTACACCTGTGGGGCCTAGAAACATAAAAGCACCTATAGGATGATTCGGATCTTTCAGTCCTACTCGATTACGCAAAATAGCCTTTACAATCTTGTCAATAGCAGGATTCTGTGCAACAACAAGCTTTTTTAATTCATTGCTCATATTTTTTAAGAGAATACTCTCAGCTTCCTGCATGCGTTGAACTGGGACACCTGTCATCATAGAAACAACAGATGCTATATCTCCTTCATTGACTTCTACTTTGTCTGTATCATCACCCTTCTGCCATTTCTCCTGCTCTGTTTTTAATGTTTGTTCAAGTTCTGCCTGCTTGTCACGGAAGCTTGCTGCTAATTCGAAATTCTGATTTTTTACAGCAGACTGTTTCTTCTCTTGTGTAATCTCAATCTCTTTTTGAATATCTAATATTGACTGAGGTAGCTTTATATGTTGTAGACGCATACGTGAACCAACTTCATCAATAATATCAATTGCTTTATCTGGAAAAAACCTATCTGTAATATACCTGTCTGCATATTTAACACAAGCTCTTAACGAGTCCTCTGTATAACTAACATGATGGTGAGTCTCATATCTATCTTTAATATTTTCAAGAATCTGTAATGTCTCATCAGTTGTTGTTGGCTCTACTTGCACTTTTTGGAAACGTCGTTCTAGAGCTCCATCCTTTTCTATAGAATTTCTATATTCATCCAATGTTGTTGCACCAATACATTGTATTGTTCCTCGTGCTAATGCTGGCTTTAGGATATTTGCAGCATCCATGGAACCCGGAGAAGAACCTGCACCAATCAGTGTATGAATCTCATCAATAAAAATGATGACATCTGGATTTAATTCTATTTCTTTAATCAATGCACGTATACGTTCTTCAAATTGTCCACGATACTTGGTGCCAGCAACGACTGCTGTAAGATCAAGTGTTATAATACGCTTATCAAAGAGAATAGGGGAGGTGAGATGTTTTACAATAAGTTGTGCCAATCCTTCTACAATAGCGCTTTTACCGACACCTGGTTCTCCAATCAATATAGGGTTATTCTTCTTTCTACGCCCTAAAATCTCACTAACACGCATAATCTCCTTTTCTCTACCAACCACTGGATCAAGTTTACCTTCAGTAGCTGCTTGTGTCAAGTCCGTACCAAAGCTATCTAACACAGGAGTCTTTGACCTTGTTCGAGAAGATGATGCCGTTTTTGTATTACTATTTGGCGACGATACCATGTTGTCATCAATTTCTTCTTCTTCATCTGCCATCCCAATACCATTTTTAGGCTGTTTAGCTGAAGCTGTAAACATACTAATTACATTATTATAGCTAAAACCATGTACATCAAATGCCTGTTTAGCCCCATTGTTAGAAGAATCATGTAGGATTGCAAGAAACAAATGAATGATGTCAACTGTTTGTGCATGTTGTAATCTCGCTTCCAAAACAGCTAACCTTAAAATATTATTTGCATGCTCATTTAAGAGCATATCGGGTCCTTTCACACTTTCTGAAATATTGGACTTCTCTTTAATACGCTTTTCAATGTCTTTCTTCAGGTATTCAATATCAATCTTTTTCTGATTGATTATCTCCCAAACAGGACCAGACTTTTCCCTCAGAATAGCAAGCATAATATGCTCAGGGGCAATTGACCTACTTGTCAATCGTTCTGCTTCCTCCTTGCTAAATGAGAGAATTTCTGATACTTTTGGAGAAAATTGATTTATCATATCCTTAACCTTTCTTTTTATTTACTGATTTATAGGAGGGTTCATTTACACCTCTTGTAAGACAATATTGACAAAAGATGTGCCAAAAGAAAAGAATCGGATATACACAATTTGTTGGTAAGTCCGATTCTTTCCCCTATTTTTCATACTTACAAAGATTCTTCCTCGGGGCGTTGAATCTTTGTTGCTGGTCGGAATTTTTAGATGCTTCTTTTTTTCAGCCAAGCTACTTTTCGTAGCTCGTAGATCTCATGATGTCGTTCCAAAAAATTATCTGCCATTGAATCGACTATAAATAACACTAATTTCTATGTTATTACGACCAGGAGAGTTTCCAAGTAATTTTGTACTTGTTAATCCCATCTCATGAGAAACTTTTGTGATCTTTGTTTGCTGATTATTACCTGTCCCCTGTGTAACAGTCTGTAATTCTACGGGGACAACAACAACTTTACCCCAATTGGCTGAATTGGTATGACGCATAAAGAGATTAACGATTCCCGAGATGTTATTAAACATAAGAGTTCGTCGTACTATTATATGTGGCCAGAAATGAAGTTTTATTATCTGGTATACGATTGTTTGCGAAGAATGATTGCAAACTATCTGAAGGTAGCATTACGAGATTCTTAGGAATGTTAAAATGATAGGCAGATTCTGAAGTATTATTCTGCCGGTATAGAATAATTTTAGCAGAATTAACAGAATCATTTCCATGTCCTGCCATAATGTCAGACATTGGAATAGTTAGCTGTGTGAATAACCCTGCTGGTGTTTTAAGGTATGTATGACCAGTCTCGTTAGCCAACTGTTGCAGTCTTGTATTGTCATTAGAAAAATTTGTCATTTGTAGAACCTCTTCTGTACTTACAAGGTTTGTTGAAGTTGTGATTGACTTTCCATTTTTCTTATGCCTAAAATAGATATTAATTTGCACACGCTGAATGTGGGCCATTGAACCTAATCCGTCATCTACCTTAAAATAAAATCCAGGACAAATATCATGCAGGAATGCATAAGAATCTCTAAAGGTTACAGGATCTTCTAAGTACTTACGTAATAAGAAAGTACCATAATTATTGTATACGACACCATTTTTATCCGTATATTGCTTATTGAGGCGGATAGTTATGTTAGGTATATAATCTTTATTTTTTCTAATACTATCTGTTTCTGTCGGGTTTGCAAGTGTATATGATTGCTTTTCCGCTATACCACCCGTATTCAGCGAACGAATATACCCTTGTGCTTCAGGGTTAAAATTAGAATAATAAGTATGTCCTTCTTCTATAGGCTTTTTTTAACTCATATACAGTCAATTTCATTTGACTTAATGAATCGCCATAAAAAGAACTGTAAAACAATTGTATGTCACAAGAATCAGCTATTACCTGATTACTAGAATCATGGCTTACAATACTGTCTTTTGCTGGTAATTCATAATTACTCAAAACGTGAAATTGGGACATTAAATTTCCTGTTACAGTAGTCATTGTCTCAGGATCCTCTATACGACCCTAAATAACCTGTAGAAGTTCGTGCAATAATATTCTCTGCAAGTAAAGTGTTTGATGTAACATTGAACGTATCTGCTTTGACATTCAGCTTATCAGTATTATCAACCAATGAGCCTCCAATGGTATCAGTTGTATCATCGCATGATACTATACCAATACAGGCAATGAGCATGCAGGCAACTATAATTTCTTTTCTCATTAAATTATATTATTGTAAAATTCTGAATATTTCTCTTTCAAATCTGTATCGTCAACAGAATGTTCAAAGAAGGAAGCTTTACTAGTTTTAGCATAGTCAATAAGGTCTAAATTGACATTGTTACTAGTACTAATAACACCGTCAGAATAGTCTATGGCAAGTTTCCCGAGTTCCATGAAATCAAAATTATCTCCATATTTCTTAAGACTACCAGCCTTTATTTCACGGAATTCTAAGCATTGTTTGAAATTCTCCCCCAAGTTGCTCTGTGGCTGTTCTGCAAAAAGAGAAGTTATTACCTTTGAGCTAGCAAATTGTGGTTCATCCTTATAGGCAGTCTTAACATAAAATGGGATAACAGAAGTCATCCACCCTTGACAATGTATGATATCTGGAGTCCATCTAAGCTTTTTAACAGTCTCTAAAACCCCTCTTGCAAAAAAGATAGCACGTTCACCGTTGTCAGGGTAATCATTACCTAACTCATCTTTGGTCATTGCAGGGCGTTTTTGAAAATAATCTTCATTATCAATAAAATAAACCTGTATGCGTGTCTGTGGAATACTTGCCACCTTGATAATCAGAGGATGGTCTGTATCGTCTATAATCAAGTTCATTCCCGATAGACGTATTACCTCATGCAATTGTCCACGTCGTTCATTGATATTACCCCATCGTGGCATGAAAGTACGAATCTCAAATCCGGCCTCTTGCATCTTAGTCGGCATCTCTGACCCAAATAGAGACATTTCTGTCTCAGGTACATACGGTATGATTTCTTGATTAACAAATAATACTTTTTTTCCCATTCTTTCTGTTAGAATTAGTTTTTCTGCAAAGTTACGAAAAAAAATATGAGAATTAGTCTTTTTCCTCTTTGAAAGCGTACAAAAAAACTTTTTCCATTGAGATTATTTAATTTATTTCTCGTCTATTTAATTATTTTTGTTGTTACTTTGCAACAATAAAATTTTTTTAGGTATTGATGAAAGTTTTTTAAAAAGATTGTTGATCTTCAAAATGAACTTTTTACAGTTCGTAAAAAAACAGAGAAACCATAGGACTAGTCCCTACAATGGGGGCTTTGCATGAAGGACATGCTTCATTGATAGAACGAAGCGTAAAAGAGAATAATGCAACTGTTGTTTCAATATTCTTGAATCCAACTCAGTTTAATGACAAAAGCGATTTAGACCGATATCCACGTACTTTTGGATGCTGATTGTAAGCTTGTCGAAGCGTGTGGGGCTGATTATGTCTTTGCTCCTACGGTCGAGGAGATTTATCCCACTCCTGATAATCGAAATTTGAATTTCCACCACAAACAACTGTGATGGAAGGATCTAAACGCCCTGGACACTTTAATGGAGTTTGCCAAATTGTCAGTCGCCTGTTTTATATTGTTCATCCAGATAAGGCATATTTTGGGGAGAAAGATTGGCAACAAATAGCAGTTATTAAACGATTAGTTGATTTTATATGTTTAAAAAAAGAAATCCAAATAGTCGAATGTCCTACAATCCGTGAAACGGATGGATTAGCAAAAAGTTCACGCAATATACTTTTGAGTCGCGAAGAACGTCTCATAGCTCCCAATATCTTCAAGATTTTAAAAGAGAGCATCAAATATTCTAAAACTCACGATATCAACGAAACGCATAATAAGGTTGTTACGGATATTAACCGTATAGAAGGACTTGAGGTTGAATATTTTGAGATTGTGGATGGAAATACTCTACTTGATGTAAGGAGTTGGGAAGATTCTTCATATATAGTTGGATGTATTACTGTCTATTGCGGGAAAACACCAATTCGACTTATAGATCATATAAAATATAGAGGATAAAATGCAGATAAACGTATTAAAAAGTAAACTTCATTGTGTAACGGTTACAGAAGCTAATCTCCATTATATGGGTAGTATTACTATTGACGAGGACTTGATGGATGCTGCAAATATGATAGCCGGAGAGAGGGTACAGATAGTCAATAATAACAATGGAGAACGATTTGAAACTTATATAATTAAGGGAAAACGAGGCAGTGGTTGTATCTGTCTCAATGGAGCTGCTGCCCGTAAAGCAGTTGTCGGAGATGAGGTGATAATCATTTCCTATGCACTAATGGATTTTAAAGAAGCTAAGAGTTTTAATCCATCCATAGTGTTTCCCAAAGAAGGAAATAGATTATAAAAAAATCTTGTATTAGAACTAGATTGTAAATATAAGGCTATCAAACTTTTCAGTACTCAAAACTGTTATAAGTATTTGAGCAAAGTTCTTATTTTTTTGAAAGGTAATGAAATCTTATTAAATGGATCAGAAGCTCTTAGAAGAATGCTTAAAAGTTTTCTTTTTTAGTCCATTAAGTTCAATTACAGTCGATATAAGAAGTTTACCAATTAGTTTCTCTACACGTTAGAACTTTTTGTAAAAGTAGAATCTATTATCTACCGATGTATTAGGGTTAACGTTTATCGACCTAATACACCTATTACAATGCCAAGAATCTAGCAAAAGTATAAATGTAAATTAAAGAAAGAGGATATGCCATTAAGACATATCCTCTAAGAATAATTATTATAATTCTATAGGGTGTCGATAGTTATCAATTAGGAAGAATAATCACTGTTTATTCTTTATCTTGTATCCGACATTATTCTATAACAACGAGTGGGTCATCTTCAAGGACTGCCTGACCGACCTTCACAGCAATAGCAGTCACCTTACCATCCTTTTCAGCTTCGATGTTATTCTGCATCTTCATAGCCTCGAGGACAACAACAGTATCGCCAGCCTTCACCTCCTGACCAACAGTCACCTCAATAGATGTGATGGTTCCTGGAAGTGGAGCCTTAACAGCTGCAGAACTGTTGATAGCAACAACAGGAGTAGCCTCCTCATTTGATTCAGCAGCAGCTGGCTTACCAAGCTCAACCTTCTTCTTCTCTGGTTCTGCAGGATGTTCCATCTGTACTGCATACTGCTCGCCGTTGACAGATACTTCTGCAACATTCTCGGCATTAATCTCACCAATCTCGACTTTATATTCCTTGCCGTCGATAGTATATTTGAATTCTTTCATTCTTGTCTATTATGGTTTCTTTGTCATTATCTCGAACTTGGCATCCCACATTGTCTGCTTTGGCAGAATAGTGATAAAGCCTGGTTCGTTATCGTGAACATTGTTTCCGGCAAACTCATAGAGTGCCATTGCAATAGCTGCATATACGTTTATCCATAGTTGCGGCCTCCTTATTACATTGGCATACAGCCATGCTTCTTAGCTGGTAAGTCTTGCTTCTTATGAGCCAACTGAGCCAAGCCACGGCAGATGCGGAAACGAGTGTTGCGTGGTTCGATAACATCGTCGATGTAGCCAAACTGAGCAGCCTGATATGGATTAGCAAACTTCTCTGAGTATTCCTCTTCCTTCTCTGCAAGGAATTGCTTAACATCACCACCTTGCTCCTTAACTTCCTTAGCTTCTCTACCACATAGAACGGCAACAGCACCAGATGCACCCATAACGGCAATCTCTGCGCTTGGCCATGCGAAGTTGAGGTCAGAACGAAGCTGCTTACACCCCATAACGATATGTGAACCACCATAGCTCTTACGCAATGTGATAGTAATCTTTGGTACTGTAGCCTCACCGTAAGCATAGAGTAGCTGTGCACCGTGAAGGATAACAGCGTTGTACTCCTGTCCTGTTCCTGGCAAGAAGCCTGGTACGTCAACGAGAGAAACGATAGGGATGTTGAATGCATCACAGAAACGAACGAAGCGTGCACCCTTACGGCTTGCGTTGGTATCTAATACTCCTGCATATGCTGATGGCTGGTTAGCGACGATACCTACACTCTGACCATTGAAACGTGCAAAGCCTGTGATGATATTCTTAGCAAACTTTGGTTGAGCCTCGAAGAACTCACCATTGTCAGTAACAGCCTGAATCACCTTGTACATATCGTATGCCTGGTTTGGATCGTCTGGTATAATCTCGTTCAAGAGGTCTTCCTTACGGTCGATAGGATCGGTGCATTCAACACGTGGAGCTTCCTCTCGGTTATTTGAAGGAATGTAAGACAAGAGCTGCTTGATAAGCTCCATTGCCTCTTCTTCAGTCTTTGCAGTGAAACTTGTTACACCACTCTTTGATGCATGAACACTTGCACCACCAAGGTGTTCTGCATCGATATCCTCACCTGTAACGGTTTTTACAACCTTAGGACCGGTCAAGAACATATAACTTGTCTGCTCCTTCATAATAATGAAGTCGGTCAGTGCTGGAGAGTAAACCGCACCACCAGCACAAGGACCAAGGATACTTGATATCTGTGGAATTACACCAGAAGCGAGGATATTACGCTCGAATATTTCTCCATACCCCGCCAAAGCAGAGATACCTTCCTGAATACGTGCACCACCAGAGTCGTTCATACAGATGACTGGTGCACCATTGGTCATAGCCATATCCATTACCTTACATATTTTCTGAGCCATCGTTTCAGAAAGCGAACCTCCGTTTACGGTGAAGTCCTGTGCATAGAGGTAAACAAGACGGCCATCGATAGTAGCTGAACCAGCCACAACACCGTCACCAAGATACTGCTTTTTCTCCATTCCAAAGTTATGACAGCGATGAAGTTTAAACATATCGTATTCTTCGAAACTGCCCTTATCAACCAGCATTTCAATACGCTCACGTGCAGTGTATTTTCCGCGCTCGTGCTGCTTATCGATGGCATTCTGACCACCACCTAAGCGTGCCAACTCGCGCTTCTCCACGAGTGCCTTGATCTTTTCTGTTTGCTTACTCATAATTTGATTTTATTTTCTTATTTATAGCTTCGTATATCTATTTGTTTCATCTGTAGGCATCTATACCCTTTTCGTGTGTGGGTTAAAAAGACCTTCTCACTGAATCAAATGCAAAATTACTAAAAAAAGGTGGAGATTGTTTTCTTCACCTCTTTAAATTTTGTTAAGGTTTTGCGTTTCATTCCTTCTGTTCATATTTGGTTATACATGTCTGTGGGTGAAAATGGGACTTTAGTAGGTAAGAACCCTCCGTTGCAAAGTAAATCAACTATTACCATTCTTTATCGAACCATTGATAATAAGATAAGAAGAGTTACTCATTGTTTTTCAAATCTTCACTCAACCCTTTGTTTTGTAATAAAAAAAGTAGAAAAAAATAAGACATGCTATATTGACTTCTAATCAAGGCCTAATTGACTTGTAAAAGACGCTCTTCTACGGTCTAACTAGCGCCCTTCTAGAGTCTAACTAAGCATCTTTTCTTTTGTTGTTCATATCTACTTGTATATTAGCTAGTTACGGATATGTAAAAAAACTTGTTGCTGAGTGAGATGAATACTTATCTTTGTTGATTTTTTTCATCATGATATTTCATTTTAATATATACTCTACTCAGGTGCTTTTTTTACTGTCGTTTTTATTGATATATGCTAAATAGTATTTGCTTGGTAGGTTAAATCGTAACTATCACTAAGTAGAAAAGGAGATATGACTTATATGTCATAACTCCTTTTTGACTGTTTTATTTTTGTCTGCGACGATGGTTACTTGAGAAATTCGGATTGAAACTCTTAGGACGCTTATCATTTTGTTTTGCAGATTTTCTGCGATTATCCGTTGGCTTTTTCTTCACGTCCTTTACGTTTCTTGTTAGAGACGTCAGGTGTACTTCCAATCGCCTTAGGGTCGTAAACAGCACGTGGATGCTGTTTTGATGGCTTATCATAGAGCTTGGCTATCAGGTCACTGCGCCCAATACGATGAAGTTCTCGTTCAATGTCATGACGTGCTTCAGGCTTATACCAAAAGAAGAACTGGCGTTGAGCAAGCTTTTCCTTTGGTGTCTTTGCTGAAAAAATTGGCTCAAGTGTATATGGATCATAGCCAGTGTACCATGCCTCTGTAGAAACAGTCATTGGGGTAGGGGTGAAGTCTTGCACCTGCTCGAGGTGGAAGTCGAGGTCCTTCGTCAGTACTGCTAACTCGGCCATATCCTCTTCTTGACATCCAGGGTGAGAGGAAATGAAGTAAGGAATTATCTGTTGTCGCATATTCTCCTCACGATTTATGCGGTCGAAAATCTTTTTGAATGCATAAAACTGTTGAAAAGAAGGTTTGCGCATAAGGTGCAGTACCCGGTCAGAGGTATGCTCTGGTGCAACCTTCAGACGGCCGCTGACATGGCGTGTTATCAGCTCGCGTGTATATTGTTTGGCCGCTTCATTACTCTTCTCGTCCTTACTCTTATGAAGTAGTAAGTCGTAGCGTACACCTGAACCAATAAAGCTCTTCTTGATTTCTGGTAGTTCGTCTACTGCATGATAGATTTCAAGTAGTTTGGTGTGGTCGGTTTCGAGATTAGGACAAATCTCTGGATTGACACAGCTTGGACGTTTGCAGTGCTCACACGCCTTCTGGTTTTTGCCCGCCATACCATACATATTCGCTGATGGACCACCGAGATCGGAGAGGTAACCTTTGAAGTCGGGCATCTGTATTACTTGCTTTACCTCCTTCAATATACTCTCTTTTGAACGACAGCTAATAAACTTGCCTTGATGTGCAGAAATGGTACAGAACGAACAACCACCAAAGCATCCTCGATGAATGTTCACACTGTGCTTAATCATCTCGTATGCTGGGATTGTCTTACCACGATACTTTGGGTGTGGTTCACGTGTGTATGGGAGGTCGTAAGCTGCATCTACCTCTGCTGTTGACATCGTCGGATATGGCGGATTGACGACAGCATAAACGTTGTCGACAGACTGCAGAATACGTTGTGCGTGTTTCTTGTTAGACTCTTCTTCTATATGCTTGAAGTTTTCCGCTTGATATTTCTTATTATGAAGACATGCTTCATGCGAATGAAGTATGATGTCATCCTCTTTAATTCCACCAGGAATATCATCCTCCTTACAGAGGTAAACAGTCTGTGGGATATGCTTCAAGTCTTTGATGTGAGCACCATTCTCTAACTTCTGTGCAATGCTAATAACTTGTTTCTCGCCCATACCATAGATAATCATGTCAGCATGTGCATCGCAAAGAATACACTTGCGGAGACGGTCTTTCCAATAGTCATAGTGTGTAAGACGACGCAAAGATGCCTCAATTCCACCTAAGACAATAGGGGTATCAGGATAAAGTTGTCTGAGAATATTAGAGTAGACTATGCTTGGATATTCTGGGCGCAAGTCATGTCTTCCGTCAGGTGAATAGGCATCTTCTGAGCGTAAACGGCGGTTAGCTGTGTATTTGTTCACCATCGAATCCATTGCGCCAGGTGCTATACCAAAATATAGTCGTGGTCGTCCGAGCTTCTTAAAGTCTCGGAAATCTCCATGCCAATCTGGTTGAGGTACTATCGCAACCTTATAACCAGCAGCCTCAAGTGTTCTACCTATAACAGCTGCCCCAAAAGCAGGGTGGTCAATGTATGCATCTCCGCTAAAAAGAATGATATCAAGCTGATCCCACCCTCTTAGTTCTACTTCTTTTTTTGTTGTCGGAAGGAAATCTGTCAATTTATATTTAGAATGAACTGACATTGACTGATGAACATCTATTTTTTTATATCCTTTCTTTTGTGCAACAATGGCTATTCTATCTTGTTTAGAGTTTTTCAATTTTCTTTGTTATGACTACTCAGTGACAGGGGTGTTATTTACTTCTTGAGAAGGTAATTGCCTCACAGACCATTCCTTATATAGTGTTACCAGATTATCTAATCCAATTGCTTTCATATTCTGATTATAAATTACATCTAGACATAAATCTAGTAAATCTTTATCTTTACCAGGTTCAGACTCTAACAGGCCTCTAATATTGAATCTTAGCTTGTTAACGATGTCTTCATCTACTATCCCGTTGGAATCAACTAGTCCAGAGAAGAGAGAATATTTTTGAATTGTCTCAAGATGTTTCTCCGTTACTACTATAGTTCGTGTACCAGAAGCATTTGCTTTAATTTTATACATAGATTTTTACTATTTTGTTATAAGAGGCAGTGCCCTAATATTCTATTTGTTCGTCATATAAGCAATAATACCCTTTATAATACTATTGCGTGCAGCCACATCCTTTATACATTCAAATGGGAATGACATTGTAAAGACACAATTATCAAGTCCCTTATAGGCTACAGCTGCACTATGCCCATCTGCATAATTCAATACACTAAAAGCATTGTTGACAGGTACAATATTATCTGGAGAATATGAGCCATAATGCTGTTCATTGATTGTACGAAACACGTCGAAACTCATACCCATACCACTAACAAAGGAATTATAATTATCAACATTACTGCCATCATATGCAATTTTTAGGTTATTTTGAATCCATACTCTTTCTTCATCACTTTGCATATCTGAAGCTAAATAAGAGCCACTGACGAATAACTTTCCATTTTTATTAAGATAATTAGCTATTTGTTGGCGTAGTGCAGGCTTAAAAGATTTGTAGTAATACAAGCTATGACCATCATCTTTCTCATTACCTAAGAGTAAATCTACTAATGTATATCTAACAAGATTAACCTCACCATCCTCTACTGCCTTACTACAACAACTTACGATGTTGTATTTACCTGCATGATATAAAGCTTCAATATGCTCCTTTACATAATTAAAATCATTACCAGCAATAATCTTCCCAACTAATTCTTCTCCGCCATAACCAAGTGCATTTATTCCTTCCTTACCTATCATTGATTTATCAAAGTTTGCTTGCCTACCACTCCAGCCAGCTGTAGGCCCATAAGTTAGGCCCGGATCAGCTTCGATATCAAAGCCTTGCTCTGTGTCAGAATTAATAATAGCAGGAGAAGATAAACGATGAAAACCATTTACTACAAGAATTGTCTGTGTTGCACCATCACGACACACTGCAGAGAGGACCTCTGTTGGAAAGCTTTCACCACCGCGATTGCAAGCTGTAACCTTAAAATTATATATAAGTCCAGGAGTAAGATCTATCTCATAATATGAGTTAGTAATATTTACTCCATTGTCAAATCCACCTCTTCCTTTTGAAGTATAAATATTATACGAAGTTGGGATCGAAGTAGGCTCTTCCGTATCATAAGTTGCTTTCCATTGCAAGCGTATTCTTTTTGGAGTAATAAATTCAATTCTGAAATTATCAGGTGCTAACGGTTGTACTGTATATTTAGTATGGTGCATATTAGCTTCATACTTTAATATAGTCTTATAAATAGAGCGTGCTATTGTGAATTTAAAATTTGGATCTTGCCCCAACTTAATATCAGGGAAATTTTGATGAGAGAGCGTTTCTATTATAGCAGAAGGTACTTCTGGCAAACGGGTTTCACTATAATTACGATCCCACACAGATCGAGTCACCCAATTTATCTCAAATGCCTTATCTAAGTCCTTCTTTACATTGGAAACAAGCTGTTGTGCAAGAGCTTTAGACACTTGCCTAGATAGTCCATCTCCTAAACTTCTAGTTCCTTGTTGTGTTGTACATATCCCCAGTGTTCCTACAAAACTCCCATCAAGCTTTACACCAGCATCGCTATGAACAGCTAATGCTAACTCAATTGGGACATTTTTACCGTCATTTACGTTAGGTACATAGCAAGAACCTCCAGCTAGCCAGTTTGTCATCAAAGAACGTGAGTTTATATCATCATTATAGTCATTAGCGCCATTGCTTTTACTTACAACGTTCCAAGGGGCTCCTGCCCATTGTGCAAAATATCTTGCCCCTTCTAACGAACGAGATAAGCCACTAACAGAACCACCACGTGATATATTTCCCATTCCTCCTCCAAATCGAACAGCATCTGTAGTAACTATCCCTTTATGAGAACTATGATTCGTTAATACCACGGAGTTATTGATACTATTACCCTTATCAAATTCGAATGTTCCAAGATAGACCCAAGTACCAGCTCCCATACGTTGGTTCACACGAAAATGAGTCTCTTGCCCTTTATGAAAAACAATATATTCAGCATCTACAACACTCTTCTTTTGTGTTTGATAGCTCACATAAACAGCATATTTCCCATTTTCTGGTATTGTTGGCTGATAAATAACAGAACTAATTTTTGTATCTTTTGTCCTAGCTTTTACTTGACGAGCAGTGCCCGATGTGAAAGGATTTTCCCCATCATTATAATTTCCCAGATGAAAAGAAAACCCTTGAGTTGAGGTGTTTTTCCATTTCTTCTTTAAACTTTCCTCTTTATAGTCATTACTATGGCCATCATTATCAATTATAATCTCTTTTCTTTGCCAATCTCTTTCACGTGGACTAAAAACTATAGCTCCAGCATTTTCAAGCATAGGGATGAGGTAGGGAAGAACTATAGTCTGAGTATAAAGGTCCTCTGTCGTACCGAATAAAACAGGACGTTGCCATTTCCAAACGCCTTTATTTCCATCATAATATCTACCATGCGAAGACCAAACAGAGAGGTGTCTATTCTGTAATCCTTCTGAAATTTGGTTTGGACGAGATGCATTAAATACCCAGGGAGCATCTTGATAATTTGTTTTCTCCCATGTCATTTTACCAGCTTGTGCATAAGCTTGTAAAACTAATATTATAAAGAGTGTACACAAAAAAATATCTTTTTTTCATTGATTAGCCTATTTCTCCTACAGTAAATAATTCTGGGTATTTACCTTTAAAAATCTTTAAAGTATGACTTTATATCTTGTATATCTGTATCAATGTCACCAGAAGGATTAATAAATTTTGTACAGGCAATAAGTTTCCTTTCATAATCTAATCCATATAAAAAAATCGGTAAATTAGCTTTTTTCGCTATATAATAAAATCCCATTTTCCAATTCGAGTTTAGGCTTCTCGTACCTTCTGGAGTAATACAAAGCTGAAACTTATCGACCTCTTTTGCCATCTCAGCCAATCTATCTGTCATACTTGTATGCTTGTCTCGATATACAGGGATGCCTCCAAGTTTGCGAAAAAAAAGACCTAAAGGTCCTATAAACCACTCTTTCTTCATAAGGAAATTTCCTCGCAATCCTTCTGCCTCTGCATATAATTGACCTATTAAGAAATCCCAGTTACTTGTATGAGGTGCAAGACAAATTATAGCCTTTTTTTAGGTAATTTAAACCTAACATCCTTTTTCCACCCCATACATTTATAAAAGCAAGAATTTAGATAATGTCTGTAACATTAAGAAATGTTGTTAAGTTGATCTGTTATTTCGTTTATCTCTTTAGCAAACTTCTCTTTTAGGTCTTTGAAGTATACTTTAGCTGACATACCAGGCTCTATGTGAGACACCCTTCTGATATAGTTATTATGTATTACTAGAATAGATGTTAAAAGGACCTCTATATTACTAGAATCATGAATGTCACTATAGAGGGAGGTTGCTATACCTTCTGCGAACAAATCACTACAGACGTAGTTAATGGTGCGTTTTAAATTTCTTTTGCTACTCATCTTAATCCCAAATATTCTATATTGTACTTAATTATTGCTCAAAGATAAATAAAAAAAGAAAAAGCAAGTATTTCTTCAGTGAAAATAGAGTTAAAAAAAATTAATTTTTAGATCTTTTATTTTTCTAATATGGGATTAAAAAAAGGTAATTTTGCAAAGCGTATATAGTAGATACTTTTTTAAAGTAAATCTTTATATTTAATCATTTAATTAAACAATGGAAATAAGTGCATTACAGAAAGAAAGAGCAAATTATCAGCCAAAGCTGCCTAAAGCTCTTCAGGGTGCGGTAAAGGTAAAAGAAGGTGCTCCTACACAGAGTGTTGACAATCAGGAAGATATTAAGAAACTATTTCCTAATACTTATGGGATGCCTCTTGTTGAGTTTGAGCCAGCAGATTCAGCCAACAATGCAAACATGAATGTCGGTGTAATCCTCTCTGGTGGTCAAGCACCTGGAGGACACAATGTCATTTCAGGCCTTTTTGATGAGATTAAGAAGTTGAACCCAGAAAATAAGCTTTATGGTTTCCTTATGGGACCAGGTGGTCTTGTCGATCATAATTATATTGAGATTACAGCAGAGAATCTCCAAGCTTACCGTAATACGGGTGGGTTTGATATGATTGGATCTGGTCGAACTAAGTTAGAGAAAGAAGACCAATTTGAGAAGGGCCTTGAAATTATCAAAAAACTTAATATAAAGGCTATTGTTATTATTGGTGGTGATGACTCTAACACAAATGCATGTGTCTTGGCTGAGTATTATGCTGCAAAGAACTATGGTATACAGGTAATAGGTTGTCCTAAAACTATTGATGGTGACTTAAAGAATGATCAGATAGAAACTTCTTTCGGTTTCGATACTGCAACTAAAACTTACTCAGAGCTGATTGGTAATATTGAGCGCGATTGTAATTCTGCTCGAAAATACTGGCATTTTGTCAAATTGATGGGTCGTTCTGCTTCTCATATTGCGCTTGAATGTGCCTTACAGACCCAGCCAAATATCTGTCTTATCTCTGAGGAAATTCAAGCCAAGGATCAGACATTGAATGATATCGTTGAATATATTGCTGATATTGTTGCTTATCGAGCTGCAGAGAGTAATAACTTCGGTGTTGTTCTAATCCCTGAAGGCCTTATAGAATTTATCCCTGCCATCGGTCGTCTTATCCAAGAATTAAATGATTTATTGGCTGCTCATGGAGCTGATTACATGAATCTTGATAAGGATGCTCAGCGTAAGTACATCCTCGAACATCTGTCAACAGAGAACAAGGCTACTTTCGAAACTCTTCCAGAAGGTGTTGCTCGTCAGCTTTCTCTTGATCGTGATCCTCATGGAAATGTACAGGTTTCTCTCATTGAGACAGAGAAGCTTATTTCTGAGATGGTTGCTACTAAATTAGATCAATGGAAGAAAGAAGGTAAGTATAAAGGCAAATTTGCAGCTCAGCATCACTTCTTCGGATACGAAGGTCGCTGTGCGGCTCCTTCTAACTTCGATGCAGACTACTGCTACGCCCTTGGTTCATCTGCAGCTCAATTGATTGCTAATGGTAAGACAGGTTATATGGCAATAGTTAAAAACACCACCGCAGGTACAGATCAATGGAAGGCTGGGGGAGTGCCAATCACCATGATGATGAACATGGAGAGACGTAACGGAGAAATGAAACCAGTTATTCGCAAAGCACTTGTTGAGCTTGATGGTGCTCCATTTAAATCTTTTTCAACTCAACGTGAAAAATGGGCAAAAGAGACTTGCTATGTCTATCCTGGTCCTATTCAGTATTGGGGGCCTTCTTCTGTGTGTGACCAAACAACTAAAACTCTCGAGTTAGAACAGCAGAAATAAAACAAAAAAGACATGAGGAGGAATAGTGAGAGGATTCTTTCTATTTCTCCTCCTTTATATATAGAATAAATCATAAGGTAAGCATAAAAGATTCATGCCTAGCTCCAATTATTTTTACTCATGCCTTAGGCTTTGTTTTCAATTACCGAATTGGGTAAAATGGGGGATAGTTCTGTTTATTTGTTCTATATATAGTATTTTATTTTATAACCTTTTTGTATCTCCTACAGGTTTTAGATGGCGTGCTATATATGGTGATCCTGATTACCCAGCAGGGTATACCATTCATGGTATCGACGTAAGTAGATATCAGGGATCTATAAATTGGAATAGACTAAGGAATGCCATGATAGAGCGTTCCCCTATCCGTTTTATTATTATTAAGTCAACTGAGGGAGGAAACCATATAGACACAAACTTTAGAGAAAACTTCTCTAATGCTAAAGAAGCAGGATTTATACGTGGTGCATATCACTTTTGGAGCAATAACTCGACCGCACGTAGACAAGCTTATTATTTCTTGGCCATGGTTCACTTAGAACCAGGAGATCTCCCCCCTGTACTTGATATTGAAAATAAACCTCAGAATATATCCACAGAAGAATTTCAGCAGAATATCCTCACGTGGCTTCATATTGTTGAAGATAAATATCATGTCAAACCTATCATATATACTTATTATAAATTCAAAGACCTCTATTTATCAGATTCCCGTTTTGACGATTATCCTTATTGGATAGCACATTATTATGTTGACAAAATGGAATATAAAGGTGATTGGAAATTCTGGCAACATACTGATGCTGGAAGGCTACCTGGCATAAATGGCTATGTTGATTTGAATATTTATAACGGGAGCTTTTACGATTTACAACAGTTACTCATCCAAGAAGTTATGCCTTCTCAAGGAGTAAGCAGCACCATTTTTGATTCAATAGCTGCTGACTCTCCTTCAGTCCAAGCCTTATCGCCTGTTGAAGAATAACTTCAGTATCTTGTTCATAAAATCCACTTAAAATAATCTTTGCATCATCCGACATAACACTATAAAAGGTTTCTAAATCTTCAAGAATTATGTTGCGATTAATATTAGCTAATACTAAATCAAAAATACCATTTACATGTGACAAGACGTTTTTATCCCCTTCAAGTATGTCTAACTTCACATTATTTAACTCTGCGTTATGCTTTGTATTACGGACACTCCAGTCATCAATATCATAACATACGATATCTTGTGCTCCACATTTGGCAGCAACAATGCCCAGAATACCAGTACCACACCCACAATCAAGAACTCTTTTACCTTGCATATCTTGATTGAGCAATAAAGATACTATCATTTGTGTTGTTTCATGCGTACCTGTTCCGAAAGATTGCTGTGCATCTATGATAACCTTCATAGGAATTTTAGCTATTAAAGTTTGCACAGATTGACTCTCCATTGTATTTTTACATATTACAGCACAACGATTATCAATAACAATAGGATTAAACCCATTTTTTTCTCCCATTCTTCATTCCAATTTTTTTATCTTCAATTTTATTGATTGAATATGTTATCTGTATATTTGGAATAGGAAATTCATCTAGTATTTTTTTAAAGAATGTAGATTAAATACACTCTCTTGACAATACCCAATAAGTTCATTGTCTTCTTCTGTGAATGATTCAAAACCATTACAACCAGCCAATGCAACAAGAATGTCTCTTACATCCTGGGTATCAGGGGCTACGGTAAATGTGACTTGTATATATTTCATCTTACTTAAAAAAACTGTTGCAAATTTATAAAAATTAGGGAAAAACCTATCATGGATTAGGGAATTTCCGTACATTTGCAGTATAAGTTATTTTTATTTTTTTGCATTATAGAAAACGTAAATATACGATACTTGAGATATAAGGAACAAAAAAAGTAATAAAGTATATATGTTATGAGAAAAGCAATATTATTTTCGGTCTTATTTAGTGCCTTGCCACTATTATCACAGGCGCAAGATGATCTTTATTTTACCCCTTCAAAGGCTGAACAATCTGCCTATCAGCAAGCTAAAATAGAGGCTGAGCGTTCAGATTATTATAGTGGTATTGGTAAAACAGATGAAGAATATAATCGTCGTGGGCAATATACATATAAAAAAATAGGTGTTGATTCTTTAGGAAATGATATTTTTATGTCAAAAGTATCTACACAGCATGGCGATTCTGTTGTTTTAGACACTATTTATAGTGGCTTTACTCGCAAATATGAAGGGTATAATGACGATTTTGCATACAGTAGACGTTTGAGTCGTTTTGATGGATTTTGGGGTGGATACTATGATCCTTGGCTTGCAGGTCGCTCTTCTTTTTATTTAGGATGGGGATGGCATTCACCATATTATGGTTATAGTACCTGGTATGATCCATGGTATGACGATCCATTCTATTATGGATATTATGGTGGATATCCATATTATAGTTATTATGGCAGATATCCATATTATGGCTATCCATATTATTATGGATATGCAAGATATGGATGGTATAGTCCTTGGGATAGTTACTATGCTTGGGGTTATCCTTACTATGGATATAGGAGAGTATATTACTCTCATAATGGTCATACTGGCACTGCTAACCACTGGGGCAACGCTCCAAGAAGTTTGGGAATCAGTCAAGGTCAAGAGCATATAATGACTATGGTCAGCCAGGTTATTCGACTCCCCGTAATAATATAGGCCAAAACCAATATGATAGGAGTATGGACACGTATCAAAGTCAGTTTGGAGGTGCAAGACAAAGCGATTATAATAATCAATCACGTCAGGTTTACTCGCGCCCAGACAATTCTTTCTCACAGCCATCAAGAAGTTCATTTGGTGAAACAACTAGAGGTAGTTTCGGAGGAGGAAACTTTGGAGGGTCTCGCGCTGGAGGTAGCAGTTTCGGGGCTTCACGCAGTGGTTTTGGAGGTCATAGATAATACAAAATAAAAATATAATTTAATAATGATTATCGTATTATGAAGAGTAAATATATATTCTTTGCCGTATCTTTGTTCACAGCATTATCTGTTAATGCTCAAGAGACATACGAGAATGCTAAATTAGCTGGAGAAGATCTAAACGGAACCGCACGTTATGTTGGTATGGGTGGAGCTATGGAAGCTTTAGGTGCGGATATTTCAACTATTGGAACTAACCCTGCAGGCTTAGGGCTTTTTCGTCATAGCAATATCAGTCTAAGTGGTGGTTTAGTTATGCAGACTAATGGAAAAGATTTTGCTAACGGCAATAAGACTAATCCAAGTTTTGATCAGATAGGTGGAGTATATTCTACTCGCACAGGACAGAAGTCTTTTCTAAACTTTGGTTTTAATTACCATAAGGGAAAGAACTTTGATTATATACTCAATGCTGCGAACTCACTAAACGGTAGTTCTCAAAATAAGCAGTCTTATCTGAAAGGAGCACTTGGTGATGAGGGTAAAGGCGGTTTTTATATTGACAAAAATACTAATGGGGAGAACATTGGGTATATAAATGCAACAGGTAAATCTGTAGCATATACTTGGAGTCAAATAGACTATCTCTATTGGAATACACTTATTCCAGGAAGTCCTACAGCAAGTTCTTACAACTACGAACCAGCTTCTTCCTATGATTTTAATCGTTCTCATACAGGATATATTGGCAATTATGATTTCAATGTAAGTGGAAATCTGAACGATAGGGTATACCTTGGTATTACGTTTGGTCTGAAAGATGTTCATTACAACGCATATAGTGAATATACAGAGACGTTTGCAAATGGGGCAGGAGCTATTGTCAGCGACAATAGAAAGATTACAGGATCTGGGTTCGACGTTACAGCAGGTGTCATTGTTCGTCCTGTTGCAGAATCTCCTTTTAGAATTGGCGCATATATAAAGACACCAACATGGTATGATTTGACGACTTCAAACATAACTACGCTTACATACCGTAATGGAACAACTAAAAAAGAAAGAAGTATATCAAATTCTTATGACTACAAGATATGGACTCCATGGAGATTTGGTCTATCACTCGGACATACAATCGGTAGCCACATTGCTTTAGGGCTAACATATGAATACGAAGATTATAGTAATATAAACAGCAGAATCAATGATGGTGGTTATTATGATTACTACTACGGTGAATATTATGAGTCTTCAAGTCCTGATAAATATATGAATGCCCATACTCGCCAAGTGCTGAAAGGTGTTAGTACCCTTAAACTTGGCGTTGAGTATAAGCCAGTAACCAACCTTGCTGTACGTTTGGGATATAACTATGTAAGCCCAATGTATTCAAGTGATGGTCAGAAAGATCCAGATATTTCCTCTTTAGGAACGTCTTATGCTTCAGCAACAGATTACACAGATTGGAAAGCGACGAATCGTTTTACGTTAGGTTTAGGATACCAATTCAGGAAATTTAATATTGATTTAGCTTACCAATATAGTGCACAAAGCGGTGATTTCTATCCGTTCTCTAATATTAGAGGTGTGAATGTGACATCTACTAATCCAGCAACAGGTGCAACAACGACAGTTTCGGAATCAAATATAGCAACAGGTTCTAAAGTAAAAAAATGACAGAAGTCAGTTATTACTTACTCTTGGATATCGTTTTTGATTTTAGAACGCATAATTAGTATAGACAGAAAGAGGCAAAGGAGCAATAATTCCTTTGCCTCTTTTTCTTATCCTCAAGAGATATGAATTATAAGAGGACATTATAAATCTTTATATTTATCATAATGTTGATTATGAATAATATATTAATTATATTTCAAACATATATTATTAGCTCCACATAAATTGACTATAAGGAGTCTGAATATTGATATTAAGAGAAAGGTTAAGCTATCATTTATAACATCATTCTATATAAAAATACTTTTTGCTAAAAAGGTCTTCGTTCAACTTTTTCAATCAAATGAACTAGAACTAAAACAATGGGAATGAACTAATCTAAAAATAGCTTTTTAATGTAAGATAAAAAGTCATAGCTATTTTTAAGAAAGTATCTATTAGATTCTGAAAGATGCCCTTTTATAGAGTGAAAGAGCACCTTTTACTTGATAAAAGGGCATCTTTTACATGTAAAAGATGCCCTTTTGGCTGCTTACTCATAACTATCTGATATTGTGAAGACTAAAAAAATAAGAAAATAACTTAACCTTCTATTCTTGTGAATATCCATACCTCATATTTTTGTAAGAATTCTCTACTTCCCACATATAAAATACTCAATATCCTATCGTATCCTTCTATACCTTAATTATAAAGTATAGACTATTTACTTTTTAGAAATAACCTTAATTGGATTCTTTTTATATAGTTAACAATCCAATTACCAACTTCCTTTGTACCGTAATGCTTGCCACCTTCGACTTGAATCTCTGGTGTGCGTACATTTGCCTGTAAACTTGCCTCTACAGCTTCTCGGATTATTCTGTCTTCATCTTCTAATCCAAAAATGCTCAAGTAGCATTGCCGCTGATAATATCTGAGCAACAGGATTAGCAAGATTTTTACCTGCAGCTTGTGGCCAAGATCCGTGTACAGGTTCAAATAATGGTGTATATTCTCCAATGCTTGAAGATGGTTGCAGCCCCATAGAGCCAGTAATACACGAAGTCTCATCTGTTAAAATATCTCCGAATGTATTTTCTGTCACAATAACATCAAAAAAAGTTGGTTCTGTCAATACACGCATCGCACAGTTATCTATAAACATATAATCGGTGGTTACATCAGAATATACAGGTTCCATTTCCTTTGCTATCTGACGCCATAAACGAGAACTTGCAAGGACATTTGCCTTATCAACAACAGTCAGATGCTTGTTTCGCTTCTGTGCATATTCAAAAGCAATCTTTAAAATCCTTTCAATTTCATTACGATAATAGATGTCTGTATCATAGGCTTTCTCATTGTCCTGATATTTCTCTCCAAAATACATGCCTCCTGTTAATTCTCGAATAACAATAAAATCAGCACCTTTCAACAGTTCTTCTTTTAGAGGTGATTTATGCAATATGCAGTCAAAAGTTGCCACAGGACGTACGTTAGCAAATAATCCCAACTGCTTTCTCATAGCTAAAAGGCCCGTTTCAGGGCGTACTTTAAGAGTTGGATTGTTATCAAATCGTGGATCTCCCACTGCAGCAAACAATACTGCGTCTGCATCCATACAAGTCTTGAATGTTTTTTCAGGGAAAGGATCCCCCACTTCATCAATGGCATGTGCACCGCAAATTGCCTCATGGTACGTGAATTCATGTCCAAACTTTTGGGCTATGGCATCAAGGGTGGCTACACCTTGTTGCATTATCTCTGGTCCAATTCCATCTCCAGGTAGGATAGCAATGTCTAATTTCATATCTGATAGAATTTAATTATTTATTTATCTATTTGTTCTTCCTCATACAGGTTTAACATTTTAATAGTAGCTTTTATAGCTGCCTCAGTTTGATCTGCATCTACAGCCCTCGTTGTTAGCGTACGTCCATTGTCTTCCCACGTTATGATTGTCTGTACAAGAGCATCTGTTCGTCCTCCAGGAGGAATACCTACGGCATAATTCTGAAGTATGGGAAATGTCCGACTCATATTTTTCTTGTAAATCTTACGTAACGCTTTTACAAATGCATCAAACTGCCCATCACCCGTATCATCTGATTCATATTCCTCACCATTAATCTCTACCTTTACACTTGCAATAGGCTTTAAACCATATGTGGTACTCACTATGTAACTAATCAACTTAACACGGTTCTCCGGTACTTGATGCCTGAGGACATCCGATACTATATAAGGTAAATCATCCTGAGTTACTAGTTCCTTCTTATCACCTAACTCTGTAATGCGTTTAGTTACAAGTCTTGTCTGTTCAGGACTAAGCTCTAATCCTAGTTCTTCCAAATTCTTGGCAATATTAGCTTTTCCACTGTTCTTTCCTAAAGCATAAGACCGTTTTCTACCAAATCGTTCTGGTACAAGATCGTTACAATACAGATTGTCTTTATTATCTCCATCTGCATGTACACCAGCTACCTGCGTGAAGACATTCTCACCAACAATCGGTTGATTGGGAGCAATAGAAATACCGCTATAACCCTCTACGAGCCGTGAAATTTCATTCAAACGATTTTCATTAATATTTGTCTTTACATGAAGTTGGTCTGCAAGTATCACTTGAACACTTGCCAAAGGGGCATTACCACATCGCTCCCCCATCCCATTCACTGTTACATGTAGCCCCTTTACACCGCTCATTACAGCTGCTAGAGAATTTGAGACTGCCATATCATAGTCATTATGTGCGTGGAAATCAAAATGAGAATGTGGATATCTACTAGTCATTTGTTGCAAATACTCTAAAGTATTTATAGGATTAAGTAGTCCTAACGTGTCTGGAAGGAGGAAGCGTCTTATACAAGAATCATTCAATTCATCCATCATTTGGAATACATAATCAGGCGAATCTTTCATTCCAGAACTCCAATCCTCTAGATACAAGTTGACTATCATCCCTTGTTCTTTCGCATAAGCTAATACATCTTTTATATCATTAATATGCTCCTTGGGCAACTTATGTAACTGATGAATGCAATGTTTTAAAGACCCTTTTGCTAATAAATTGATTACTTTCCTCCACAATCTTTTATCCAGTCTATGGAAAGATGCCCATCAACAAAGCCTAGAACCTCTACCCTATCCAGCATTCCTGCATTTCTAGCATAATTACAAATCATTGTGACAGCATTCTTTTCTCCCTCAGAAACTCTTGCTGATGCAACTTCAATCCTGTCAACGTTGACGTCTCTTAGAAGCATACGAGCTATCATCAGCTTCTCATGAGGAAGAAATGATACGCCATTTGTCTGTTCTCCATCCCTAAGGGTGCTATCCATAATCTCTATAGACAGTTGTTTACCTTGCAATGTAATATCTTTTGTACTCTTTGTCATCATCCAGTCTTTTCCTACTTTCTCCTAGCTTCATATGCCTCTACACACTTCCTATTTTGAACAAGGAAGTCTACATCATCTAATCCATTCATAAGACAATGTTTTTTATACCCATTGATCTCGAAACTCTCTTGTTCTCCAGTAGCTTCGTTTATCACAGTTTGGTGAGGTAAATCAACCGTTACAGTCATCTTTGGATTATCTGAGATACTGTCAAACAGTCGTTTTAAGAAACCTTCAGATACAACAACTGGAAGTACAAAGTTGTTAAGTTCGTTATTTTTGTGAATGTCTGCAAAGAAAGAGCTAATAACAACACGGAATCCATAGCCTGCAATGGCCCATGTTGCATGCTCACGGGAAGACCCTGAACCAAAGTTACGCCCAGCAACAAGTATACAACCACCATACTTGGGGTCATTTAAAACGAAATCTTTTATAGGTTGATTATTCTTGTCATATCTCCAATCTCGAAAGAGGTTATCACCAAACCCTTGCTTATCTGTTGCTTTAAGGAAGCGTGCAGGGATTATCTGGTCTGTATCTATATTTTCTAATGGCAGTGGTACACAGGTTGATTTGATTATATTGAATTTCTGCTTCATGAGAATCTTTCTCTTTTATGATTAAATAATATCTTTATCTTAACACAGATTTTTAAAGTAATGTTCGAGGATCTGTGATCTTCCCAGTAATAGCTGCAGCTGCAGCAACTAATGGCGATGCAAGTATTGTTCGTGCTCCAGGTCCTTGTCGCCCTTCAAAATTACGATTACTGGTGGATACACTATATTTCCCAGATGGGATTTTATCGTCATTCATCGCAAGACATGCAGAACATCCTGGCTGACGAATGACAAAGCCAGCATCACTCAAAATCTTGTCAAGTCCTTCTTCACGTATTTGTTTATCAACTAACCATGAACCCGGTACTAACCAAGCAGTTATATTCTGTGCCTTCTTATGTCCTTTTACTATAGATGCAAATGCCCTAAAGTCTTCTATACGTCCATTTGTACATGCTCCAAGGAACACATAATCAACCTGATGACCTTCTAATTTCTCACCATCTTTAAATCCCATATAGTCTAGCGACTTCATAAAACCTTGTTTCTCTTCATTTGGAATTTTGTCAAGTAATGGCACTCTCTCTGTTATGCCGATACCCATGCCTGGATTCGTTCCATAAGTAATACGAGGTTCAATATCTGCAGCATCAAAAAAGTATTCTTTATCAAAAACTGCATCTTCTCCGCTTTTTAAATCCTTCCACTTTTCTACAGCAACATCCCATTCTTTTCCTTTGGGGGCATATTCTCTACCCTTTAAATACTCAAATGTTTTTTCATCAGGTGCAATAAAACCTCCTCGCGCACCCATCTCTATTGACAGGTTGCAAATAGTCAACCGCCCTTCCATACTCATATCTTTTATGACTTCACCCGCATATTCAACGAAATATCCTGTAGCGCCACTTGTTGTCAGTTTAGCCATGATATAGAGTGCAACATCTTTTGCAACAACGCCTTTAGGCAATTTGCCATTTATACTGATTCGCATTGATTTTGGCTTTTGTTGTAAAATGCATTGAGAAGCCATAACCATCTCTACTTCTGAGGTCCCTATACCAAAAGCTATCGCCCCAACTGCACCATGAGTAGAAGTATGAGAATCTCCACAGACAATAGTCATTCCTGGGAGTGATAAACCCTTTTCAGGACCAACGACGTGGATAATGCCATTATCTCGCGTATTCATTTTAAACTCTGTCAGTCCAAACTCTTTACAGTTGGCATCTAAAGTATCAATCTGTTTTCTCCCAATAGCATCTTCCACGGGTTTATCTTGATCATGGGTTTGCACATTATGATCTGGCATGCAGAAGATATTTTCGGGGCGAAAACATTTTAAACCCCTATTGCGTAAACCTTCAAAAGCCTGCGGTGACGTAACTTCATGGCAATAAAGACGATCTATATATAGCTGTGTAGGACCATCTTCAACAACTTGCACAACATGGGAATTCCAGATCTTGTCAAATAATGTATTCATAAATGCTTTTATTTTATTTCTTAAACTTATTGATACAATCTATATATGCCTCGACAGAAGCAGTAACGATGTCTGTATTAGCTCCAAAACCGTAATAAATATGTCCATCATATTCTACTTGCATGTGTACCTTACCGACATCATCTGAACCTTTGTTTATCGCCTGAATCGTAAACTCCTTTAATGTCATGTGCTTATGAATAATACTCTTCAGAGCATTTATAGCTGCATCAACAGGGCCATTTCCCGAACTTGCAGACTCAAACTTTGTCCACTAATGTCAAGTCCTATACTTGCAACACTTCGGACTCCTTTACCTGTTGTTACTTGTAGGAAATTAAGTCGCAAAGCCTTATCATCAGAGACATTAGTACCTGCTAACATAAGAATATCTGCATCAGTGACTTCTTTCTTTTTGTCAGCTAATTCCAAGAACCTTTGGTAAATGACATCAAGATTCTCTTCACTGCATGCTACACCATTTGCCTGTAAGCGATATTTAAGAGCTGCGCGTCCAGAACGGGCTGTTAGAATGATGTTATTATCTTCGACTCCGACATCTTTTGGATTGATGATCTCATAGGTTTCAACATTCTTCAGAACACCATCTTGATGAATACCAGAAGAATGGGCAAAAGCATTTCGACCAACAATAGCTTTATTAGCTTGTACTGGCATATTCATTAGACTTGATACGAGCCGTGATATAGGAGAAATTTTAGTTGTATTAATATTTGAATCAATGCCTAAATGTTTATGACATTTAAGAATCATTGCGATTTCTTCCAATGAAGTGTTCCCAGCTCTTTCTCCTATACCATTTATTGTTACCTCAACCTGACGTGCTCCATTTAGAACCCCTTCAAGCGTATTAGCGGTTGCCATCCCAAGATCATTATGACAATGTGTTGATATAATAGCCTTATCTATAGAGTCAACATGCTCCATAAGATATTTAATCTTTCCACCATATTCGCCTGGTAGACAATATCCTGTCGTATCAGGGATATTGACAACTGTTGCCCCAGCTTTGATTACAGCCTCTATAACACGAGCAAGATATTCATTGTCTGTTCGTCCTGCATCTTCTGCATAGAATTCTACGTCCTCAACATACCGCTTAGCATGCTTCACGGCTCTAACAGCTCTCTCGATTATCTCCTCTCTATTCGAGTTAAATTTAAATCGGATGTGTGAGTCACTTGTTCCAATACCCGTATGAATTCGTTTATGTTTTGCATATTGTAGGCTCTCTGCAGCAACATCTATATCTTTCTCCACCGCGCGTGTTAGCGCACATATGGTAGGCCAAGTTACCGCTTTACTGATCTCGATGACAGAATTATAATCACCTGGACTTGATATTGGGAATCCTGCTTCTATGACATCTACACCTAACTGTTCAAGTTGTTTAGCAACCTGAATCTTCTCTATAGTGTTCAACTGGCAGCCCGGTACTTGCTCTCCATCACGCAAAGTTGTGTCGAAAATGTACAATCTTTCATTCATATGCCTACTGTCTACACTTTTTACTCCACCTAAAACTCATAAAAAAGCCTTCCAAACTTGTTTGAAGTAAGAAAGGCTTATAACTTTTGTTTCATCAATCTACATGCACGTTTCACCATTTCCACTCCAATCATGAAGTCGAATTTGAATAATAATACTTAGTAGATGAGAAAGAATAACCATATCTGTTGCTTTAAATTATTACCGCTTGCAAAGTTAAACAATATGCCCTTAATTACAAAAATAGTTTGTAACTTTTTTTGATAATAAATATTATTAAACGTAGATTTATACACCTTTTTTTATCTATTAAGAAAGAACTAATAAACTCATTAGATATGACCTTTTTACATATGTGCTGATGCCTAACACTATCGGTGCCTGAGCCTAACACAAATAGTGTTAACGCCTAACACGAGCCGTGCTTTACCGTGTTTATACAACCATATATCCTCTCCCCCAAAATATATAGCTATATATTATTATAAGGAAAGAGGGCAAAACACGAATCTTTAGAGTTCAAAAAGAAATAGGAAAGGTAATTTTTGTAGCACTAAAAATACTACAGGAAAGAGGTTTTTTTATGAATATTAAGCTAGAACAATAACTCTGATTTCTTACATTGTCTACACACGAACTCTACAAAAAAATGTACACGTAGAGGAGGTTTTAATACTACAACTGGCCTAATGATCAATACTATAATTTTTAAACTTAAGGAAACACCTAGTCGGTAAAACTGTTTTTTTATAGCATAAAAATATACTTTCATTTAAGAACATGTCATTCGCATCAGAAATAAGTAATAACTTTCTTTGGATTTCTCAAGAATGTTATATACATTTGCCAATGTGGAAATCATCCGCTTACAGTGGACGACAACAGCATTTATTCTCGCATTGGTAAGATGCCGAAAGCGAGCGCACGGTGAAAACGAGTGGCGAGCACGAAGCCATCCATGTGGATTATCGTGCAAGTCGAGTGTAATGCTAAGCTTACTTCAATGATGGTCATTAATGGCGCAAAGAATCTAGGAAAATAGAAAAAGAGCATCTGCAAGAAAAACGATAGTAGATATTCAAGCACCCCGAGATATTCTAAAGGACCTCCCGGTAAACTAACTAAATTGCGTGGTGGACAGGAATGGAAAGTTCTTTTATGAATTCTTTAATAGAAATGCACACGAAGTCGGACACATTCCACAGGTAAATGGTACTCAATATCTGGCAAGTTCTCTTGGTCAATATTTAAAAAATGTAATATCTGGAGAGAATTGGCATGATGGTAGATATTCAACGAAGGAGCATGATGCAGACAAAGGAGCACAAGAGTTTCAAAAATTCAATAAATTTATTGATAATAAAATTCAAAAAAATGGCTTAAAGAACCTATTTTATAATAAGAAAAAAACTCTCAAGATAAGATAATTGAGACAATTGATAAATAGTGGAATTTATACGAAAGATCTAATCATAATAAAGGTAATGAATAGGAAAGTAACGTTTATTATATGTTCTTTATTATTATGCAGCTGTAATAGAGAAGTTGATTTTTACTTTAATTTTGGCTCTCAATCCTTATGTGTATATAAGAGTTCTTTCTATAATCTTAATATTGAGAATGACTCAATTACTCCAGGTGGAAAATCATACGAAGGGGCGATATCCTTATTCTGGACTGATTCAGCAAATTCTCCTCCTCGAAGAATATATTTAGACAGAATCCCCAAGGGCTACTCTGTTTATCGTGGTGGAATAAAATCAAGCGAAAAAGAATAAGTCTAAAAGGAAACTCCGTCTATACTATAACATCAACAGGGATAGCTGCTGTGGGCTGTAGTATTAAGGTATGGACTAATCATCGAGGCGAAGTGATAAAAGCTATTCAAATGCCACAATTGGGGAATGCCAATGGAGATTCCCAAAGAAATTATGAATAGTCCAAATAAGTGATAGATGCAAATAAAAACCCATATTCTTTATCTTGTTTTGTTATGGTAATATCTAACATTTCATGTTGGTATTGCTTAAGCAGATGAACAAATGAAGGAGTTTTTCTGATTCGTTCTATTTCCAAATCAACGAGCGCCAGTATCTCTTGTTCCACCTTACGATAGTTTGCTTCGATGGTCTCTTTGAGATTGTCGGAGCCATCTTCGTTTATGAAGTTCGCTATCACAGGTATGACTGGTAATGCTTTATTTCGGCAGAGACTTTGGCACAATCCAACACTATCTCATCATAAAATATCTTTTGTCAATGTATTCGTCAAAGTTCTTGTGTAGAAATTAAAATAAAAGAGAAATGCTCCATACAAGGAGCTGCAAAATTATTATCTGATTATCAATGGATTTTTAAAATTTGGCGTAAAGGCAGGGATAAGTTCTCTGTCTTTTGCTATATTTGCAAGCCCATAACAAAGAAAAGTGAATATACGAGAACGCTTCGGCACTTTGCACTCCAGATTGAGAATTAAGTTCCTATGCCCTTATTGCCACTCAAACAATATTATTAAAAGTGGTAAAAGTAGTACAGGTAAACAACGCTACCAATGTAAGAATTGCCAGAACCGTTTTATTATCGTCTACAACACACAAAGCCTATTTGTCTAGCACCGATTATAAAAATCAACAGCTCAAAAAGAGATTGGATATTTCCAGTATAATGCACGTATTAGAGATTCCAATTTATTGAGGCTCCAAATACATAAATATCACTAAGTTTACAAAGCAGCAATATTTTTACCTTCAACTCACATACTCCGTATAGTGTCTCATTCTCAAAGGGAATTGTTTTATTCTACAATTACAATCTTTTTTATTACTTTTGCAGGTACAATGTTATGCAAAATATTCAATAACCCCTAAACTCCAATGTCACTAACTGTTTACAAGGCATCTGCAGGCTCTGGAAAGACATTTACTCTCGCTGTAGAATATATTTCACTTGTGGCAAGAAATCCACAAGATTATAATCATATCTTGGCTGTAACCTTTACCAATAAGGCTACACAGGAGATGAAGATGCGTATCCTTGAAAAATTATATGGGATTGCACATTGTGAAGCGGAAGCTGAGCCATATCTTAAACAGGTACAGCTGATAACAGGCTTACAAGAATCCATTATAAGAGAGAATGCTAGTAAAGCTTTATCACTACTCACCCATCACTATAATGAGTTTCGTATACAGACTATTGATGCTTTTTTCCAATCTGTACTGCGTAACCTTGCTCGTGAGTTAAATCTTACGGCAAATCTACGCATTGACCTTAATGATGATCAGGTAGAAGAGCAAGCTGTTGACGAACTAATCAATAGTTTGGAGGAAGGAAACCCTGTATTACATTGGATACGAGATTATATTGACAAAAACATAGAGGATGACCAGGGGTGGAACGTTATTGGACAGATAAAAGACTTTGGCAAAAACATTTTCAAAGACTTTTATAAGGAACACCAAAAAGAATTGGAGGAATGCTTTAAAGATGAAATTTTTTTCAATGATTTCATCAGAGATCTACGAGATAGAAAAAGGAATATTGAAAAGAATATTGTAGACAAGGCACAAACAATACTTTCTACATTTCGTAATAATAACGTAGATGACCCTTCATATTTTATTAAAGGATTATATTCCTATCTGCTAAAATGTTCTAGGGGTGAAATTAAAAATGAGCCAGCTGGTGCAAATACCTTGAAATGCATAGAAAATGCTGAAAAGTGGCCTGCAGGAAAGTGCCCTATAACAGAGAAGAATATTATAATAAGTCTCGCTCAAGAGCAATTACGAGAAAAGTTAGAGCAATTAGAAGATTATAGAAAGAGTAGTTGGAAAGAGTATCAGTCGTGTAATCTGACCTTACGCCACCTCTCACAACTACGTTTATTACATGCAATTTCAGATGCCGTTGATGATATAAATAGGAACTCTAATCGATTTATGCTAAGTAACACACAATCACTGCTTAGCACATTGATGAAAGACTCTGATACACCTTTTGTCTTTGAAAGGATGGGGGCTTATCTAAAACACATCATGATTGATGAGTTTCAGGATACAAGTACCATACAATGGAGTAATTTTAAAAAATTATTAGACAATTGCATAGCACAGGAAGATTCTAGGAATCTTATTGTAGGAGACGTAAAGCAAAGTATCTATCGATGGAGACAAGGAGATTGGAGACTGCTGAACAATATTGAACGAAGTTTTCAGAAAGAACAAATAAAGATACTGGCACTAGGCACGAATTATCGATCAGAAGAAAGAATTGTCCAATTTAATAATGCCTTCTTCAAATACGCTGTAGAGCAGACAGTTAATGAATTGAAGAATGATGAGATTATAGGTCTGGAACAGCTTGCAGAAGCTTATAAAGAAATAGAACAGATACCATTTAAGAACGATAACCAAGGTTATATACAGATAGAATTATTTCCTCAAACGGATTATCGCGAAGCTATTATAGGTAAACTTACAGATGGAGTACAAGAATTACTTGATGCAGGCTATAGTCAAAAGAGTATCACTATACTTGTTAGGCGGAAAGGAGATGTTCAAGACATCGCAGATAGTTTTATACATACTTTTGGAGATAAAGTAAGCCTTGTATCGGATGAAGCTTTCCGCTTAGATGCTTCTCTTGCAGTAAATGTAATTATAAGTGCACTACGTGTATTAACACATCCAGACGATAAACTAGAAGAAAGTAAATTAGTAAAGTTATATCACCAGCAAGTTCTTAAGACTAAAAAGACAAGCAACGAACTATTTATTGATAATAACGATATAACTAGATTATTACCAGAAGATTACACATCAAAATTCGAGGAATTATTAAGAACTCCTCTTGTGGATCTTGTAGAGAAATTATATTCGATTTTTTCATTAGACAGATTGAAAAACCAAAGTGCATATATCTGCACTTTCTATGATACACTAAATGAATATCTGCGTGATCATTCTGCAGATATAGACGATTTTATCGAAGAATGGAAAAATGTACTTTCTGAGAAAACTATTCCAAGTGATGAGGTTAATGGCATCCGCTTACTTACTATTCACAAAAAGTAAGGGATTGGAATATGATAATGTATTTATTCCTTTTTGTGACTGGGAATTAGAAAAGAAAACTGGGAATATTGTTTGGTGTGCAGGGGAAGATAAAGAGCAACCATTCAGCAATCTACCTCTTATCCCCGTTGATTTCTCTAAAAACAATATGTTGGGAACAGTATTTGAGAACAACTATAAAGATGAGCATCTGCAAAATACGGTAGATAATATGAATCTTCTATATGTTGCCTTTACTAGAGCTAGAAAGAACCTATTTATCACGGGTAGACGCATGGGGAAATCAACACTTGATAAACTAAAGAAAGAATTTACAACATCAAATCGTTCTCAAGTGATAGAACAGATTCTTCCATTACTTACAGAAAAGTTAGTAGAATCAGAGCTTGAATATCCAGATAATTGTAATGACCCAATTAAATTTACATGGGGTAAAATTCCATTGGTTTCAACGAAAAAAGATATACAACCTTCTTTTCAAAAAACAAATCCATTCTCCGCAACAGAAAAGAAAATGCATGTAGCGATTGAAACATTCCCTAATTCGGTTGTCAGCTTTTAGACAAAGTAATAAAAGTAACGACTTTATAAATGGGGAAGACAACGATCCTTCAGATACTTCTCGTTATATCAAAATGGGAAATATCCTCCACCAACTTTTCTCGACAATCCTCACAGAAGCGGATATAGAACCACGCCTAAAGGAATTAGAGCAAGAAGGTATAATATATAATGATGAAGTAACTTCGCGCGAACTTCGACAAAGGATTCACAACGCATTTAAGAATGAAACGGTAAGAAAGTGGTTTAGCCCAGATTGGAAAGTCTTTAATGAGCGTACAATTATAGAATTTGATAAGGCAAGTGGAGAAATAAGGGAACGTCGTCCAGACCGTGTCATGACGAATGGGAAAGAATTTATAGTTATAGATTTTAAGTTTGGAAAGCCTAGAGAGGAATACAAAGAACAAGTGATAGAGTATATCCAGATTTTTGAAAAACTATGGGATATAAGAATATTAAAAGGCTATTTGTGGTATGTTATATGGAACAAAAATAGAAACTTGTATTGTATAATTTCTATTATAAAAACTATAAACTGGACATATACAGAAAGAATGTCTGTTTAGATAAAAAGTAATATATCCTCAAGGTATTATATATTCACTTGAAAGTTAAATTAAAGAATAACTCCTCTTAATCAGTAAAAAAATATGTTTTTTTAAAAGAAGTTGCAAAAGATCTGCTAAATAAATATGGTGTAGATATGACGGACGTAGCAGTGGTATTTCCTAATAAGCGTGCTGCTCTTTTCCTAAATAATGAACTTGCACAATTGGCCAACAAACCAATGTGGAGCCCTTCATATATGACTATCTCTGATTTCTTTCGTCAACAATCTTCTTTAACAGTAGCTGACCCCATCAAAAGTGTTTGTGACTTGTACCAAGCTACATTGAGGAAACTGGTAATTTAACAGAAACACTTGACCAATTTTACGGGTGGGGGCAGCTACTGTTGTCCGATTATGATGATCTCGATAAAAATATGGCCGATGCAAGTATGTTGTTCTCTAATATATCAAACCTTCGTGAATTAGATGACATTAGTTATCTAACAGATGAACAGAAAGCTGAGCTCCATCGTTTTTTTGCAAATTTCGAAGATAACCCAGAAGGAATTCGTGAACGTTTCATAGCACTATGGTCAAACTTAAGCAATATTTATATCAACTTTAAACAAAGGCTTAAAAACCAAGGTCTTGCATATGAGGGAATGATGTACAGAGATGTCATCGAAAAAAACAACATAAAGACACAGTATAAACACTATGCATTTGTAGGTTTCAATGTATTACAAAAAGTTGAACAAGTCTTATTTGACAGATTGAAAGATAAAGCAGCCTTCTACTGGGATTATGATTACTATTATATGAAAAAAGGTAATGAGGCAGGAAATTATATCCGTAAATGGTTGGACCAATTTCCCAATGCACTACAAAACGATAATGAAATTCTTTACGATAATCTGAAAAGAGAAAAAGACATTAATTTCATTTCTGCATCTACAGAAGATCTACAGGCACGTTACGTCACAAAATGGTTACGTGAAGATAATAGATATGAAGATGGGAAACGCACTGCTATTGTGATGTGTGACGAACATCTACTACATACCGTAATACACTGTATCCCAGAGAATATGAGGAAACTAAATGTCACGACAGGCTATCCATTACAACAGACACCAATAGCCTCTTTCGTGACTCAACTGATCGCATTACAAACAGAGGGATACTCTGCACAAGAAAAAGCATTCAGACTACACTATGTCAACAGAGTACTTCGTCATCCTTATTGCAAATATATTGTCACCCAATCAACAGAACTACTAAATACTTTGAACAAAGAAAAACGGTTCTATATTACTGCAGATGTCAATTCTCTCTTTACTCATTATTCTGTTGACAAGCAGCATTTACCAGAGTTAATTACCTGGATCATTAAAATTGTTCGATCAATTGGTGTAAATGGGGCAACAAATAAAGATCCCCTATTTGTAGAATCTACTTTTCGCATGTACACATTACTCACAAGAGTTTTGGAATTAATGAAGAGTGGAGATCTAGATACAGATATTATCATATTCCGCCGATTATTGTCGGAACTAATCTCATCTACAAGTATTCCGTTCCATGGAGAGCCTGCCAGTGGAGTACAAGTTATGGGAATCTTGGAGACACGCAATCTAGACTTTGACCATGTATTGGTCTTATCATGTAATGAAGGCAATATGCCTAAGGGGTCGATGATGCTTCATTTATTCCTCACCTGATTCGCAAAGCCTATGGGTTAACAACAATTGATAATAAAGTTTCCATCTATAGTTATTATTTCCATGAACTAATACAACGTGCACAAGATGTTACTTTCCTTTATAACAGCTCTACACAGGGAAGTAAAACTGGTGAAATGAGTCGGTTTATGCTCCAACTGATGACAGAGTGGAATCACCCAATTCATCGGCTAAAACTTCAGGCAGGGCAGAATACGATGCAAATAGAGGCTGAAATCATTCAAAAAGAACAAGGTGTACTTAAAAAAATCGATGAAATCAAACGTTTTTCTCCTACTGCTATCAATACCTATATGCGATGCCAGCTAATGTTTTATTTTAAATATATAGCTGGTATAGCAGAGTTAAATGATATCGATGAAGACGATATAGATGGACGTTTATTTGGTAATATCTTCCACCGTTCGGCACAATTGATGTATGAGAAGCTATTACCACTTGGAATAATAACGGCTAAAGACATTGATAATCTTCTTAAAACAGGTAAAAGCACACAACCTATTACATCGGGCAACACAGGATGGACTCTTGAGGGAGTCATAGATGATGCTTTTGCAACTGAACTGTTTAATCTGAGCTCAGGAACAAAAAAGCATCCTAAATTAAATGGTCTGCAATTAATCAATAAAGAAGTCGTAAACAAATACTTACGTCAATTATTAAAGATAGATAGAAGATTAACTCCTTTACAAGTAATTAGCCATGAGTTTGATGTTAGAAGGAATATTACTATAAAATCTAGGGGTATAGAAAAAACGGTAGAAGTTGGTGGACGTATTGACCGGTTGGATGAAGTGTTTTCTGATAATAAGACAACTTATTTACGTGTAGTAGACTATAAGACTGGTAGTAAAAAAGCAGAAGAATTAAAGAGTATCCAAGACGTTTTTGATTCTAAAAATATTAGAACCAAGAAAAGTGATTATACTATGCAGGCATTACTGTACAGTTTAATAGAAGCAAAGTATGACAATATTCACAACCCCTCTCATAAACCCGTAAGCCCTGTCCTACTTTTCATCCAGCATGCTGGAGGAAATGATTATACTCCGGTTATCTCGATGGCAGGTGAAAAAATCACAGATGTAACAGTCTATGAAGAAGATTTCATGAAAGAACTATCTAATAAACTTGCAGAGATTTATGATCCAGAGATACCTTTCTCTCCTACAGCAGATTTAAAAATATGCGAATACTGCCCGTATAAACAGTTATGTGGTAGATAATAATAAAAGATTAAAGCAATTGCAATGACACCAATAATATCATCCTATCACTTTGAATTTCGCAAATTTTAATAAGAGTTGCTTTTGCCCAGCATTTCTAAATGCAACTGTTGCTTTTGCATTCTCCCCAGATCCTTCAAGAGCTAAAACCTCTCCGATACCGAAACGTTGATGCTCTATTGTATTTCCTACATTTAGATTTGTAGTAATACTAGTTGGTGAAGAGTTTGTAGGAAATGTCCGTCCCCCATTAGTCATTGCAGAAGAAATCCGTTTAAAGTTACCTCCTTCGGTTAGGAGTTTATGCTTTGTACGTTCAGAAAGGGGGTCTATAGCGAATTCAGGACGTTTACGCTCAGTAATCTTTGGCTTAGGGTCAGCTCGGAATTGGCTTGCCACAGGATTAGAATTTTGCCAGCGAGATCCCATTTTACGATATTCTTGTCCCCAAAGGTGACTCCCTGTATAAGCCTTATTAGGCTCATAATCTCGAAAATTATCATTAGAAGATTCATTCCATCTACTCGCTGTATTTTGAATATCATTATCAATATCACGGTCTCTATCCCAAGGAGCTTTGCCAAACTCTGTTGACGAGTTATTGATATATCCTTTATCTAAAAGTAATAGAGAAGGATCTATATCTCTCAAAAAACGGCTAGGATTATCAAACTGCATACTACCATAACGAAAACGGCTTTTTGCATTCGTCAAAATACAGTGGCGTTTAGCACGTGTTATAGCAACATAAAGAAGTCGGCGCTCCTCTTCAATACCCCTTTTAGAGTCAGAAGACATAGGACTTGGAAAAATATTTTCTTCCAATCCTACAACAAAAACTGTAGGAAATTCCAGACCTTTCGCTGCATGAATTGTCATCAATGTAACTTTGGGCACATCATCATCTACTTTATCTGCGTCTGTATAAAGTACAACTTCCTGAAGGTAGTCTGTTAAAAAAATATTTCTTCTCTGCCTTCTTCCTTTCCTGTTTCAACGAAGTCCTGTATCGACGACAAGAACTCTTCTAAATTTTCACGACGTACAAGATCTTCTGGATCACTGCCGGTTTGAATCTCAGTCATCATCCCACTTGAGTCTATTATCTCCCGACCTAATTGAAAAGCATCAACCGTTGTGACTTTCTTGATAAAACCTGTAATTAGAGAACAGAAATCAAAGAGTTTTGTCATCGTACCCTTATTAACATTCAAGCCATACTGCGTAGGGTTAATTATGATCTGCCATAAAGAAACGTTATTTTCTTGTGCACAATCAATAACTTTTTGTATAGTAGTACTGCCAATACCCCGCGTAGGATAATTTATAATACGACGAAAAGCCTCTTCATCATTTGGGTTTGACACCAATCTAAAGTAAGCTATGATATCTTTAATTTCTTTACGCTGATAGAACGATAATCCACCTATTATCTTATATGGAATCCCCTGCTTACGAAACTCATCCTCAAAAGGGCGACTCTGTGCATTCGTTCGGTACAAAATTGCAAAACTTGAAAAGTCACATTTATCGTTTCGTTTAATGCGAAGTATATCTTTTGCAACAACCATAGCCTCCTCTTTGTCGCTGTAGCAAGGTTTATAAAGAACCTTATCCCCTTCATCCTCTTTTGAGTACACATCTTTTGGGATCTGTCGTTCATTATGTTTCATCAGAGAATTAGCAGCTTCTACTATTAATTGTGTTGATCGGTAATTTCGTTCTAACTTAAAAGTACGTGCATCCTCAAACTTATTTTTAAAATCAAGAATATTATCAATATTTGCACCACGGAAAGAATAAATACTTTGATAATCATCTCCTACAACACATATGCGGTGATGTAATTCTGCCAACTGGCTAATAATACTTACCTGCGCATAGTTTGTATCCTGGTACTCGTCTACAAAAATATACTCAAACAACTGTGCATATTTCTCCTTCACCTCTTTATGATCTCGGAAAAGGGTATAGGTATAAAGAAGAATATCATCAAAATCCATTGCATTTGCTTGGCGACATCTCTCTTCATAGGCCTTATAAATCATATGGATAGCAGGCATTCTGATGCTCCTATCACGTTCTATAGCAGAACGATCTTCGGCATATTCAGAAGCAGTAATAAGATGATTCTTTGCCATGGAGATTATGTTGTGAACCGATGCTGGTTTATACACCTTCTCCTCAAGCCCTAATACTTTTATAATATTTTTTAAAAGTGAGCGCGAATCGGCTTCATCATAAATAGTAAAATTACTACCAAAACCAATAAGCTCTCCTTCCCGGCGCAATATACGTGCAAAGATTGAGTGGAAAGTTCCCATATACAACCGTCTTGCATCAGATGATGACGTTATCATAGCTATACGCTCTTTCATCTCGCGAGCTGCTTTATTGGTAAAAGTAAGTGCAAGAATATTCCAAGGTTTTAAACCTTTATTGAGTAGATAAGCTATTTTATATGTTAGTACACGTGTCTTTCCTGATCCTGCACCTGCAACAACTAACGAAGGTCCTGTACAATATTCTACAGCTTCCCGCTGGCTATCATTTAATGCGGCAAGAATCTTTTTTTCTTTCTCTTGATCTGTCATATAACTACTCATGTTGGATGATAATATCCTTTTTATATTACTATAGAGGGGAAGTCCTATTAATGTTCTTCAGGGAAAGCTGGTATAAACGTCATTTGATGTTCAATCTGACCAATGCGTTTCCTCATATAAGGGCCAGGATTTTTTGAGGAAAATCGGCGTGGATTAGGTAATGTTGCTGCTATGAGTGCACAGTCTCGACGACTAAGTTGTTGTGCATCCATTCCAAAATTCTGTTCCGCACAGGCTTGAACACCATATATACCATCCCCCATCTCAATAGAATTCAGATATACCTCCATGATTCGTTGTTTACTCCACATCAGCTCTATAAGAAAGGTAAAGTAAGTTTCAAGTCCCTTTCTTACCCATGAACGTCCCTGCCATAGAAATACATTTTTTGCAGTTTGCTGGGAGATTGTAGAACCGCCACGAAGTTTTTTCCCTCTTTTTAAATGATCTTCTGCTGCTTGTTCTATTGCTTGATAGTCAAATCCGTGATGAATGAGGAAGCGCTGATCTTCACTTGCCATAACAGCTACAGGCATTGACTTTGGCATTTCATCCAAAGGTATCCACTTGTGGTACAGTTTTATATGTTCTCCCTTCCCTATTTGTTCAAAACAACGAGAGATCATCAATGGTGTAAAATAAACTGGGATAAAGCGATAAACAACAACAGCCAATATTGTTGAAATAAAGGTCAATGCAACAACCCATCGAAAAATACGAAGTATCTTTTTTTAATCATATTGTTTGATAATACTAAACATAATCTGCACGTCCTCTGTATATTAGCCTCATAGGCTCTGAACATAACGTTTGCAAAGTTAATAAAAATATTGCTTGAAAAAAAACAAAAGAAATGCCCGACGCTTCACGGCGACAGGCATTCAATCTCAATAGGTATTAGTCCTTTAAGGTAAAAAGATTGTATTCAGGATAACGATTGCAAAGATAAAATATTTATTTCTGCCTTGCAAGCTTTCATCAAACTTTTTTTCACAACAAAACATTTTTTTGTTTTTTTCGTCCAATATCAAATTGTTCATTTACCAATAAAGCTATAGAATAAATAATAACACCGATAAATTGATATATATCATATAAAAAAACCGAAACATGGTAAATAATTCTCAAAAAAACGTCTCATAAACTCCCAAACCTGAGGATTTTCACACATACGATATACATTATAGCGCATTAATTTAGTGAGTAGCTTACGAATTCATTATACTCGAAAGGAATGAAGAACGAGCAAAAGTTCATTTTTTTATCTAACGACTTCAACAAAAATAGTTTTTAAGATTCATCAATATTACTTGCAACGACTTAAGGCCATTATAGCAGGTACTATATTAGACAAAAATAATTCTTTGCTACAGTCCAAAGAATGGTAGGTAAAACTTATGAGTAATAATTTACAAATAAAGAACAAGCAACTATCCAATAGCACATATAAACGTATTGAAAATAACTCTGTAAAATAAAGATTATCAAGTGATTACAAACGACATGGCAAAAGATGCTCTTTTATGATGCAAAAGGGCACCTTTTACCATGTAAAAGGGCATCTTTTACTGTGCAATATATGCCCTTTTACTATTCAAAAAAAGCATCATCTAAAAAAACCAATTGTGAAAAAAATATGACATCATCCCTAACTTATCATCTCCAAATTTATGCTTGGTAACAATGTAGATTGAGTACTCCCAACTATTTTCTCAGTCTAAAGTTTGCAGATTCTAAAGGATGAAAAAAAGGAATTAGAGAGGATTTAAACTGTCTTGCTTCATTCTAATCTGCATGAATAGTTATGCCGAAATGGGACGAGTATAGTTGGCTTTTTACTTATAGAACTATCGACTCTAATATAATTTAATCTCAGGATATTACTTCAGAAAGCTCTTATATATTTCATAGCCTGACAATTATTATAAGCCATATAAATTTCTACTTAATTAACTATCACCGACAAAGTCTATTCTAGGTTATTCATGTCAGGAGTTACGTAATAATGTTCTAAAGATTGCTATAAACAAGAAAAAATAAGTATCTTTGCAGCATAATAACAAACAAAATAATATGACGTCAATAGAGAATAACACCAATGAGGAAAAGCGCAGCTTGAGCTTCGTAGAACAACTGGTAGAAGAAGACCTTGCGGAAGGTAAAAATGGAGGAAGAATCCAAACACGTTTCCCGCCAGAACCTAACGGTTATCTTCATATTGGTCATGCAAAAGCTATCTGCATGGACTTTGGTGTCGCTGAACATTATAACGGCGTATGTAATCTACGCTTTGATGACACGAATCCTAGTAAGGAGAATACAGAGTATGTTGAGAATATCCTACATGATATTAGTTGGTTGGGATTCAAATGGGGTAACATCTACTATGCTAGTGACTATTTCGAAAAATTGTGGGAATTCGCAATATGGATGATCAAGAAAGGGTTAGCATATGTTGATGAACAGACATCGGAAGAAATTGCTAAACAAAAAGGTACACCTACAACAGCTGGTATTCCTTCACCTTATCGTGATCGCCCTATTGAAGAAAATCTCACACTATTCGAGAAAATGAACACAGCTGAGGCTGTAGAAGGAAGTATGGTTCTGCGTGCAAAGCTTGACATGTCAAATCCAAACATGCACTTCCGTGATCCAATCATGTATCGAATCATCCAGATTCCTCATCATCGCACGGGAACAAAGTGGCACTGCTACCCAATGTACGACTTTGCACATGGACAAAGTGATTACTTTGAAGGAGTAACACATTCTATTTGTACGCTTGAATTTGTACCTCATCGTCCTTTATATGATAAATTCATAGACTTTCTTAAAGAGTCTGATGGTACATCAGATAACTTAAATGATAATCGTCCACGGCAGATTGAATTCAATCGTTTGAATCTCACTTATACCGTAATGTCTAAACGTAAGTTGCACACACTTGTAGACGAACACCTTGTAAATGGATGGGACGATCCACGTATGCCAACTCTTTGTGGTATGCGTCGCCGTGGTTATTCTCCTGAATCTATCCGCAACTTTATTGATTCTATCGGTTATACAAAATTTGATGCACTTAATGATGTTGCTCTATTGGAAGCTGCTGTACGTGAAGATCTTAATAAAAAAGCAACCCGTGTTAGTGCTGTTCTCGATCCTGTTAAACTTGTCATCACAAACTATCCAGAAGATAAGACTGAAGAGATGGAAGCTATTAACAATCCTGAAAATGAAGCTGATGGCTCACATACTATCACTTTCTCAAAGTATTTATGGATTGAACGGGCTGATTTTATGGAGGATGCACCTAAGAAATTCTTCCGAATGACTCCAGGAAAAGAAGTTAGATTAAAAAATGCATATATTGTTAACTGCACCGGATGTACTAAGGATGATGAAGGTAATATCATAGAGATACAGGCAGAATATGATCCTGATAGCAAGAGTGGTATGCCAGGATCAGACCGTAAAGTAAAAGGGACACTACATTGGGTTAGTGTTAATCACAGTATAAAGGCAGAAGTTCGTGAATATGATAGATTGTTTAATGTAGAAAATCCATCAGCAGACGAACGCGACTTCCGTGAATTACTGAATCCTGAGAGTATGAAAGTACACAAGAACTGTTATGTAGAAATTCCTTTCAGAGAAACAACCTGGTGATTATCTACAATTCCAGCGTACCGGATATTTCATACTTGACCCTGATACGACTGCAGATCATCTTGTCTTCAACAAGACTGTAGGACTAAAGGATACTTGGGCAAAAAAAGTTAAGGCGTAAATACGGATTATATTGGATATATATTATCATAGTGAGAAGTTCAAGCAGCTACTTCGCAAATACGAAGAACTGCAAGAAAACAACATCAGCGAGATTCCTTGTGCAGAGGAACTCACTGATGTTGCTGAGTATTTCCACATGCTGGGGGAGGAGGAAAAAGCTTTAGAAGTGGCTGACTATGCGACAAGAATGTATCCGTCTGCAGTATCTCCATTGGCTTTTAAGGCTAGAATGGCTTTACTTGTAGATAATAATCCTCAAAAGGCAGATGAAATTGCAGAGTCAATTATAGATAAGAATGACGTAGATTTCTTATATCTAAAAGCGGAGATTATGATCGCTTCTAGTAGACCAGATGATGCTGATAAATATCTTCAAGCTTGTTATGATGAAATAATCGATTCTGAAGCCCAGGAAGAATTTATCCTTGATGTTGCAGCATTATTCTCCGATTATGAGGAAATCATATATGCTGAGAAATGGTTAAATCAATCTACTAAGACTGAAGATAAAGACTATAAGGAGCTAAAAGCACAGATTTTGAAAAGTCATGGTAATTATGTTGAGAGTGAAACTATCCTCAATGAATTACTTGATGCAGATCCATACTTTGGTCCATATTGGAATCAGCTGGCACAAAGTCAATTCCTCCGTAATGACATCCAAGATTCCATTATATCCAGTGAGTACTCAATAGCTATCAATCCAAATGATGAGGAAGCAGTCTTAAACAAGGCAAACGGGCTTTTTACACTTGGTAATTACGATGAAGCGCTTAAGTATTATGAACGTTATAAGAAACTATGTCATTATGCAGATGTTAGCATAATTGATGTTACTATTGGACATATCTATCTAATGAAAGGGAAAGCATTAGAAGCTCAGGAGCACTATAAGAAAGCTTTAGCTGAGTCAAAAGATAAGCCTCTCACACTTATTCATATAGGAATTTCTGCATTTGATAATGGATATGTGGAATACGCCTACCGGATCTTTAGCAATTTACTATCTGATACAAGTGCGGACTGGGATATAGGATATGCTTATTTAGCTCAGTCGTTGTTATGAACTTAAAAAGAAGAAAGAATTTAAAAAAAGTATCTTTTAATTGCTATAGAACGAAAATCCTGAGGAATGTTTGGAGGTCTTATCAGACCTCTATCCACAAGGAACTGATCCTAAAAAAATTACATTTCTTCCATCAGAATTTAATATCAATAATTACCTATAATTAAAGAATAATATTCAATATGAACTTTATATGAGCTCTTCTCTCACAACTTAATTATGGTACAATTTTCCTATTAATGCTCTTAGAAAGTACTGTTATACCAGTCCCTTCAGAGCTTGTGGTTGCACCAGCCGCCTATCATGCTGCAGGAGGAAACCTTAATATGTGGCTTGTTATTCTCTTTGCAACTCTAGGAGCTGACTGTGGTGCTACAATAAATTACCTTGCAGGGTGGTATCTTGGGCGGCCTATTATTTATAAATTTGCTAATAGCAAATGGGGACACATGTGCCTCTTAAACCAGGAAAAAGTTGAGAAAAGCGAAAAATACTTTGATGATCATGGCTTAGTAGCTACCATTACAGGTCGATTACTTCCTGGTATACGCCATCTTATTTCTATACCTGCAGGATTAGCAAAGATGAATTACTGGAAATTCTTACTTTACACGACTATAGGTGCAGGGGCATGGCACAGTATCCTTGCTCTCATGGGACATTACTTACATACTTTTGTTCCTGAAGACCAGCTTCATGATAAAATCATGGAGTATGGAGAATATATTAAAATCGGGCTCATCTTGTTAGTAATATTAGCAGGAACTTACTTTGGAATAAGGTGGTACATCAAGAAGAAAGGTAATAGCAAGTAAGAAAATTACACTGTATAATGCCCAATATACAAATAACTTCTAAAGATTTTATATCATGACTTTAAATGAGAAATATTTTAAAGAAATCATTAAAGAACAACCTCTCTCTGACGAAGAAGAGCGTACTTTAGCTGCAAAAAAATAAAGATTGGAGATGCAAAAGCATTAGAAAAAAATTGACAAAAAAAGTAACCTTAAGTTTGTCATATCATTAGCACATCAGTATAGAAATCGTGGCGTAGAAGAGGATGATCTCATAAGTGAAGGAAATATAGGAATGATGCATGCGGCCCAAAAGTTTGATGGAACCAAAGGGATTCGCTTCGTTATCTTCGCAGCTCCTTACATTCGTGCTGCAATGGAAGAAGCTATTAAGGAACAATCTGCACTATATAAGCTCCCTAAAACAGAGAAAAATAAAGTTGAACAGATACGCTCTCGAGCTATATCTATTGATCAACCAGTCCCCGTAGGTAGTAATAATAACTTTACCTTGAAGCATGTTTTAGAGAACGAGAATGCACCACATGCAGATGAACATCTCAATACAGAGATTCTCAATGCAGAGATTATCAATGGGATGGATGTTCTTGATGAGCGTGAAAAGCAGGTAATCACACTTATATATGGGCTTACAGGCTCCCCTTACACAATGGCAGAAATTGCTTATCATATGGGGCTTAAGCGAGAGCGAGTTCGCCAGATTCGTGATAAAGCATTGCGTAAACTACATAAAAGAATGAAGTAGAAAACAACTACTATAGGTAGAAGTATCTAAGTTTAGAGGTTTGTAGGTATTGTTTGTCTCAAATCTACTTAAATACATCTACCTTTTATTTTATTTAGGAGAGATGACTATAGTCTTAAACCAATCTTGGAGTATACCTTTATATTGGTCCTGGCTATCAGCACAGAGAATAATTACTTGATTACCGTCTACAAGTTTGGGGCCAAGACACATCCCTTCGTAATTGGCTAGATCTTGCCTGAATAATGATAAAGAGGTTTTCCATTCTACAATAAGGTGTTTCTTCATGTAAGGAGGTGTAGATGGTAAAGGCAAATCCATATGAATTGGTTCTTCTGTAGAAGGGTCTACTGCATAGATTTTATTAATAACATAGGATCCAATCTTTCCTGGTTTTACAGCAAACTCACGTTCCAAAATAAGTAGTTTTGCGTTATCTAATGCCACAATCGCAGGAACTCCCATAGCAAAAACTGAAGCTGACGCATGGCTTTTAGGTGTATCCATCAGATAAATATACTGTTCCATTGGCTGTAAAGAGTCATTAAAACTTTGTATCCTCAACTTATTCCTTACGCTATTCTTCGAATCAGCCTGCTTACCATCTCCTTTTAATGTACTCTCAGAGGTCGACCAAAAACGATGTGTCATCTTATTATATGTCAGCGCTTCAAAACCGTATTGTGTTGTAGCATCATTAAAAACAGGAGGAATTAATAATTCTCTCCCCGTAAGCTGTCCTACCAAACTATATTCCATGATTTTATTATCACTCTCACGGGAAATAAAAACTGTACTATCTTTCGGGAAGAAAGCTATATCTTCCTCATCATGATTCTTAACTCCCGAAGATCGAAAGTCTTCTGTTCTAATATTAATAATATCACCATTGATGGAGTCAATCTGGATTCTGAATATAAAGAATCCACTTTGAGGAGCTTTATCAGACACTATAGCGTATCGTTCACCCCCTAGCCAGGTTAATCCGCTATAATTTCCTTTCGGTACATCTTTTTGAAAACTGTGCTGTGAATTCATACGTATAAGAGTCTGCCCAAAGATGGATAACGAATGAAATATGATCAAAAGAAAGAATAATCTTCTATACATTGTGTTGACTGTGTACAAAAAAAAATAAAGAGGTTAAGAAAGAGATTCTCCAAATATCAATATTACTACCTCTTTCTTAACCTCTTTTTATTTAAAACAATACTACTCTCCCGAGAACTGCTTTATACGTTGCTCTTCAGAAAGCTTACATATAAGTAAAGTATCATCCTTCTCTGCTACAATATAACCATCCAACCCTTGGACAACAACTTTACGTTCCTCTGTTGTATGAATAATACAATTCTTACTATCAAACAGTTGAATATTTTCTCCTATAATGGCATTACCATAAAGATCATGCGGTGTTTGTGCTAGTAGGGATCCCCATGTACCTAAGTCACTCCAACCAAAGTCAGCTGGACAAACAAAGATTTCCTCAGCTTTTTCCATGATAGCATAATCTACTGATATATTATCACATTCTGGATAGACCTCATCTATCACACGTTGTTCATCAGCTGTACCAAGTATATCCATGATATTCTCGAAAATACGTGCCACTCCAGGCTGATAAATACGAAAAGCATTGACTATTGTAGATGCACTCCAGATAAAGATTCCAGCATTCCAAAAGAAATTACTTTGTTTCGTATATTGAATAGCTGTAGCCAAATCAGGCTTTTCACGAAACTGATCTACACGGAAGATTTCTTTGTTTCGGGCAGAGGCTGTAGACAAATCAGCCTGTATGTAGCCATATCCTGTTTCTGGACGTGTCGGCTTCATACCAAGAGTAACAATAGCATCCGTCTCTGCTGTAAACTTTAGGCAGTTTGTTACAACACGACGGAATTCTTCTGGATTCGTCACAATATGGTCACTCGGTGAGACAACTATATTAGCCTTGGGATTCTCTTTTTTAATACGCCAACTGACGTAAGCAATACAAGGGGCAGTATTACGCCTACAAGGCTCACTGAGAATATGGTCAACAGGGATATCTGGCAACTGTTCTTGTACAACACTAACATATTTCTCATTCGTTACTACCCATACATTGCATGGAGGAATAACGCCAGAAAAACGCTCATTGGTAAGTTGAATCAAAGTCTTACCAACTCCAAGTACATCAATAAACTGTTTAGGGCGATCAGCTGTACTCATTGGCCAAAACCTACTACCCACGCCTCCTGCCATTATAACAAGATGATTATCCGTTTGTGCCATAGTCTTATTGTAAATGATTATAGCTGCAAATATACAAAATAAAAAATATAAAAGCAAACGTTTCTTTAATAAGTTAGAGCTCCCTCTTAACCAACCAGCTCTTGGTATCTACTGCTTTTACAGGTTACACTAAGGTAAAAATAAGGTGACAGAGGTATAGTCTTTGTGTCAGGAAAACTATATTGATAATGTGTTTACCAACATCACCACTTGTGCTGGCCATCATCACTACGCGTGTCAGGCATTAGCACAACATGTGTTGATTATCAGCTCAATCCAACTAAACATAGTCTGATTTATAATAACTTACTACAATAACTATAAAAGATGAATTATTATATCAGAACAATACTGAGACCGTCTGATAGCCTTTTTGTTAAGTATCAAAAAAAACTCTTCTAATACAATACGTAATCAACAAATATTCACTACCTTTGTAAGCGAAATAAAAATAATAATAATGAAAAGATTATTCTTTATGTTCTTATTTTTAGGAACCATAACAATGAATAGTTTGGCTCAGGAAGAGAAACCTATAAAATATGAAACAAAAAACTTTTCCTTACCAGACAAGATGCCATTGTACCCTGGAGGTGATGGAGCATTAAGAGCTTTCTTATCTTTGAACTTACATTATCCTGAAAAAGGCACAAGCTTTTTGGTGTAGAAGGTAGAAGTCTCATGAAGTTCTGTGTTTCTAGCGATGGTAGTATCAAAGACATATCGGCGGTAGATTGTAAAATAACTAATTATAATAGAACCGAATTCAACAAACTCCCATTAAGTAAACAAGAAAGTTTGAAGAAAGAATGTGCCAAGGCCTTTGCCAAAGAGGCTGCACGTGTCATTCGCTTAATGCCTAAATGGGAGCCAGCAGAATTGAATGGAAAAAAGATGAATGTATATTATTCTTTGCCTTTCACCTTTAAATTGCGATAATTTTACATTCTTCTGTCCATCTCCTGTGGTTGGATAACGGAACTTCAGATTCCACATAAGGAGTAAAAAGTAATAACTTACTTTAAATCATTTGATAATCCAATAAACCCCACAAAGAATATGAATAATCGATATATGTTGCGCGGCGTCAGTGCTGCAAAGGAAGATGTGCACAACGCCATCAAGAACATTGATAAGGGTCTTTATCCGCAGGCTTTCTGCAAAATCATCCCAGATATTCTTGGAGGTGACCCAGAGTATTGTAATATTATGCATGCTGATGGAGCTGGAACAAAGTCTTCTCTAGCTTACATGTACTGGAAAGAAACTGGAGATCTAAGTGTATGGCGCGGTATTGCACAGGATGCAATTGTCATGAATACAGATGATCTACTCTGTGTGGGTGCAGTCGATAATATCCTTGTTAGTTCAACTATTGGCCGTAATAAGATGCTCGTACCAGGTGAGGTTATTTCGGCTATCATTAACGGAACCGATGAGTTACTTGCTGATATGCGTGATATGGGGATAGGAATATATCCCACTGGTGGAGAAACAGCTGATGTAGGTGACCTTGTTCGTACAATCATCGTAGATTCTACTGTCACTTGTCGTATGCGTCGTAAGGATGTTATCGATAATGCGAATATTCGTCCTGGTGATGTCATTGTTGGTCTTTCATCAACTGGACAGGCAACCTATGAAACACGATATAATGGTGGTATGGGCAGCAATGGATTAACTTCCGCACGTCATGATGTCTTTGCCAAATACCTAGCAGAGAATTATCCAGAGAGTTACGACCATACAGTGCCAGAGGATTTAGTTTATAGTGGTAAGTACAAACTGACTGATTCTGTTGAGGGAAGCCCTGTCAATGCTGGTGAGCTTGTACTCTCTCCTACTCGCACATACGCTCCTGTTATTAAGCGATTACTTGATGAATTACGCCCAGAAGTACATGGCATGGTGCATTGTACAGGTGGTGCTCAGACTAAAGTCCTACACTTTGTCGGTGATAACTGTCGTGTAATCAAGGATAACATGTTCCCAGTTCCCCCACTCTTCCGTGCTATTAAAGACTGTAGCGGTACTGATTGGAAGGAGATGTATCAGGTATTTAATATGGGGCATCGCATGGAAATTTATGTTCGTCCAGAAGTTGCAGAACAAGTTATAGCCATCAGTAAGGAGTTTAACATTGATGCACAGGTTGTTGGACACATTGAAGAAGGAAACCGTAGCTTGATTATTAAGAGTGAGTTTGGCACATTTGAATACTAATATTAGGAGTTAAAGAAATAAAGGTATTAGAGAGGGCAATAGGATAAGTTTCTTATACTTACTTTTAGTCTTACTATTTTAATCTTTTAGAGAAAAGGGATACAAATGAACATTAGGCTTAACATCCTTAATGCCCCTTAGCAACATTAAATTCCCCTATATAGATTATGATCGATAACAACAATATACTACAGAAACTTGATGGGCTTGAAGCTCGTTATGAAGAGGTATCAACACTTATTACAGACCCAAGTGTTATAGCAGACCAGTCACGCTACGTTAAGCTGACAAAGGAGTATAAGGATCTTGGTGACATCATGGATGCTCGTCGACGTTATATCAATTGCCTCACAACTATCAAGGAAGCAAAGGATATTATTGCTAATGAGAGTGATGCAGAGATGAAGGAGATGGCACGTGAAGAGCTTGCTGAGAACGAAGAGCTGCAACCAAAGCTTGAAGAAGAGATTAAGATCTTACTCGTACCAAAGGACCCTGAGGATGCGAAGAATGTTCAAATGGAGATTCGTGGTGGTGCAGGCGGTGATGAAGCTGCGCTTTTTGCAGGTGATCTCTTCAATATGTACAAGCGTTATTGCGATAAAAAAGGTTGGAAACTATCTATAACATCAGTCTCAGAAGGTGCTGTAGGCGGTTTTAAAGAGATAGATTTCGCTGTAGAAGGTGAGAACGTTTACGGAACTCTGAAGTATGAATCAGGTGTGCACCGTGTACAACGTGTGCCAGCAACAGAGACACAAGGACGTATGCACACATCAGCAGCCACAGTAGCGGTGTTACCTGAAGCTGATAAGTTTGAGGTTAACATCAATGAAGGCGACATCAAGTGGGATACCTTCCGTTCTAGTGGTGCAGGTGGACAGAATGTCAATAAGGTTGAATCTGGTGTACGTTTGCGTTATCCATGGAAGAATCCTAACACTGGTGAGGTTGAAGAAATTCTTATTGAATGTACTGAGACACGCGACCAGCCAAAGAATAAAGAACGTGCTTTGAGTCGTCTTTATACTTATATTTATGACCACGAACATCAAAGTATATTGATGATATTGCTTCTCGGCGCAAGACTCTCGTGTCAACAGGCGACCGTAGTGCTAAGATTCGAACCTATAACTTTCCACAAGGACGTGTTACCGATCATCGTATAGGTTTTACAACTCACGACTTACAGGGCTTCATGAATGGTGACATTCAAGAGATGATAGATGCACTGACTGTGGCAGAGAATGCAGAAAAATTAAAGGAAACAGAGTTATAAGATTAAATTATGGGGATATACGACAACGTATGTCCCCATGTCATATAAAACATTTATACCTAATATGAACAGACAACAACTAATCAACGAGATCTTTACAAAGAAGAGTTTCTTATGTGTCGGACTAGACACGGATATCAATAAGATTCCTGAACACTTGAAGAAGGAAGAGGATCCAATCTTTGCTTTCAATAAAGCTATCATTGATGCAACAGCACCTTATTGCGTTGCCTATAAGCCCAACCTTGCTTTCTATGAGTGCTACGGACTCAAAGGTATGATTGCATTCGAAAAGACTATCAAGTATTTAAAAGAGAATCATCCTAATCACTTTATCATTGCCGATGCAAAGCGTGGTGATATTGGCAATACCTCAAAGATGTATGCCCATACCTTCTTTGAGGAGTATAACCTTGATTCTGTCACAGTAGCTCCTTACATGGGTGAAGACAGCGTGAAGCCCTTCCTTGAATACGATGGTAAGTGGGTTATCCTTCTCGCACTTACGAGCAATAAAGGTAGTCACGACTTCCAATTAACAGAAGATAAACAAGGCGAACGACTCTTTGAGAAGGTATTAAAGAAGTCACAAGAATGGGGAACTACAGAAAATCTCATGTATGTAGTTGGAGCGACACAAGGTAAGATGTTTGAAGATATTCGCCGAATAGCCCCCAATCACTTCCTCCTTGTACCAGGCGTAGGTGCACAAGGTGGAAGCCTGCAAGAGGTATGTAAATATGGGATGACAAAGGATTGTGGCTTACTCGTCAATTCATCTCGCGGTATCATTTATGCTAGCAAGGATGAAGACTTTGCAGAAATAGCGGGCCAGAAGGCAAAGGAGCTACAGCTTGAGATGGCATCAGAGTTAGAGTCCCTCAAGTAAACTGATTATTATATATCTATCTGACACGCCGTTTAAGGTAATACGTTCAATCTTATTCCGGGTATAATTGACATCTTTTAAAAAACTACAAGAGGATTTCTTTAAGGACTCCTTGACGACTTCTTTAAGAACTCCTCCCCTACTTCTTTAAGAAGTCCTAAACAACTCCTTATAGGAGTATAGACCACATACTATAATATTAGGTCTTTTATCCATTAAACAAAAATAAGAGACAGACTATTAAGCCTGTCTCTTATTTCGTTTTATCTGTCAGTTGATGAATACTATTAAATCCTCATCCCTTTCAGTATCTCATTCATCTTCTGCTTCGTCTCAATACGCGTTGGGACCAAAGGAAGACGGAGAACATTATCTATCATTCCCATATCATTTAGCAAAGCTTTACAACCGGCAGGATTACCATCTACGAAAAGGAGCTTATATAGCTCTGTAAACTGATGGTGGATCTTACGGGCAGGCTCATATTCCCCATTAAATTCAAGTCGAATCATCCGAGAAAACTCCTTGGGCAATGCATTACCAATAACCGATATGACACCGACTGCCCCACTGGCAATCATTGGGAAAGTCAAAGCATCATCACCACTAATGACTTCAAAGTGCTTTGGCTTGTTCTTTATAATCTCATCAACCTGCTCAAGATTGCCTGATGCTTCTTTGATTGCAACGATATTTTCAAATTCTGATGCTATGCGGACTGTAGTCTCTGCCGTCATGTTTACCCCAACACGTCCAGGCACATTATACATCACAACGGGCAATGGACTTGCTTGTGCAATGGCTTTGAAATGCTGATACAGTCCCTCCTGACTTGGCTTGTTATAATAAGGACAAATACTGAGAATACCATCAATCCCACTCCAATCTGTCGTCTTTATCTCATCAACAACAGCTGCAGTATTGTTCCCCCCACAATATTTCAAGATTGGTACACGCCCATTGACGACTTTCTTTATGACCCGTGTCAGCTCATCTTTCTCTTCACGCGTCAAGCAAGGAGCCTCACCTGTCGTTGCAAGAATACAGAAGAAGTCTGCCCCATTATCCAACTGATACTTAACCAAATTCACCAGTGCATCATAGTCAACACTCCCATCATCCTTGAAAGGTGTTATCAATGCTATACCTAGTCCATGAAAAACATTTTGCATAGTAATATATCTTCTTATAAGAAAAAGCTTCTATCAATATTGTTGCAAATATAGCAATTTATTGTCAATCAGCAAAGGCTTTTCCTTCTTATCTTTATAAACAAGATTTATATACGTCTCCTACTTTTCCTTAATGAGAGCCTATCCAAAGGAATATCATACCTAAAAAGAACAAAACATAAATCAAGTGCCTTTGCCTTAAGATTATGCTCTTTGAAAAGTAATGCTCCACAAAGGAATGATACAAGTACTGAACCTCTACGAACCATTGATACAATGGATATCATCGCACCAGGGATAGATAAAGCATAGAAGTAAGCAAAGTCTGCCATAGACAAAAAAACTGAGATCAAAAGGATTGACCACTTCCAAGAGAATGATAAGGTTGTCTTCTTCCTCTTTCTACCTACTACATAGATAAAGAAAACAACTCCCATCATCAGGTATTGATAAATATTATACCAACTTTGTGTCATCATACGATCAAGTCCAACTCCCCCATCCTCTGGGCTCGCCATAAGGAACTTATCCAATAATCCACTACACGTACCCATCAATGCCGCTAATACAAGAAAGAATATCCAGCGATTATGCTTGAAGTCTATTCCCTCCTTCTTACCACTCCCTGCCAAGAGAAAGACTGATAAGATTGCAAGCCCAACACCAGCCCACTGCCAACCATTCAGACGTTCGCCAAAGACTACCATTGCCCCAACTAAAGTCATTACAGGGCGTGTGGCATTGATGGGACCTACTATTGTTAGAGGCAAATGAGCAATAGCAAAGTAACCAAACACCCAAGAAAGAAGCACTATTAAACTCTTCAAGACTATCCAACGATGCATTTCCCAGCCTCCGAAACCCACATGAAGCAAACTTCCATCCAATAAGTTTGTATATTGTGACAAGAGAATAAGAGGAAGAAAGATCAATGAACAAAAAAGAGTATTGAGGAATAACACGGGAATGACATCATTCCCACGAAGAGAATACTTCTTTGATGTATCATACAAGCCTAACAATGTAGCTGAAATAAAGGCTAAAAGAATCCACATAAGTTTAATACTTTATATCCCAAAGGAACAAAGCATTGCCTGGCATACTCTCACCAGCATCACTTCGTGTTCCACCATCCACAATCTTCTTAAACTCTTCTATAGACATACGATGACGTCCTACCTCTACTAACGTACCGACAACGGCACGAACCATATTCCGTAAGAACCGATTAGCACTAATCACAAAGCACCAACTATTTCCGGATTTACTTAAGGATAACTCTTGCTTACAAGGTATCCAACGTGCTTCTGTCAGATCGCATATGGTTGTCTTTACGTCCGCCCCAGTCTTACAAAAGCACTTAAAGTCTTTTTTTCCTATAAGATAGGCGGCAGCTTCATTCATCTTATCAAAATCTAATGGATATCTGATCTCGCATGAATACTGACGTAAGAAAGGCTGCTTAGAAGTATGAATATAATAATGATAAGTCCGCGAAGTCGCAGAAAAACGTGCATGGAGTTCGCTATCCACTGTCTCTATCTGGCTAACTGATACATCACGAGGCAATAAACGATTAATCTTATAGGTAAGTTGTTCACAATCGAGCAGACTTTCCGTATCAAAATGTGCTACCATCATACGACTATGTACACCCGCATCTGTACGTCCTGCACCCGTTATAGCTATTTTTTTTCGCATAAGAGTGGACAAAGCCTGCTCCAATACTTCCTGTATAGAAATACCATTTGGTTGTATCTGCCAGCCATGATAAGCCGTACCATCATACGAAAGAGTTATAAAATACCGTTGCATAATTGGTTGCAAAGATAGTAAAAATTACTCTAACTCTGCATCAGCCATATAAAAACTCCAAGGAAGACTCAGAATCATTAAGAGGCAATAATAGGCTAAGACATAAAGAAGAGGAAGATGGATATGCTCTATACTAGCCCAAGGTAAAAGAGAAAACCAATGAAGGAACGTATTAAGCCAGTCTGCTAACATATTAACCAAATAGCCCATAAAGGAATCGATTGAAGAAAATGAGCTCAGCAATAACATAAAAAAGGCCAAATAAAGAATTACAGTCGTTATAGGAATAGCAACGAAGCCTGTAAAAAGTGACACTGTCGAGAACCTTCCAAAGTAGTACATAATAAGAGGAGCTGTACCTATTTGTGCAGAAAAAGACACAACTAACATAGCCCATAGATATCTCATTATTATAGACTTCTCAAGTAACTTATCTGACAGTGCATGATATATTGGAGAATAGAAGACCATAATTGCCCAAACCGCCATAAATGATAATTGGAAACCTACATCAAAAAGACTGAAGGGATTTATTAAAGCATTATAAAAGCTGTTAATGCTAATGTATTTACTGATAACCGGTCACGATTAAGAAGAGAGACAAAGCTATAAATGGTTAACATTACTGCTGACCGTACAACAGAGGGAGAGAAACCGACTAATGTGACATATCCCCATACTGTAAATAGAATAATAAACTCCCTCAATCCCTTTCTCCGTAATACAGGTAAAAGATTGCTAAGTCCTTTTAACAAAAGAAGCAATAATCCATATACTACTGCAAGATGTAAACCTGACAAAGCAAGAACATGGCTTGCACCTGAAATTGAGTAATCATCTTTCAAGCTCTTACTCAATTGACTTCGATCCCCAAGCACCATAGCCGAGACTACTGCAAGATTATTACCAGCAAGTTCCTTCTCCAACTTCGAAACAATCCGTTGCCGATAAACACGCATCAATAAGCTTACACGTTGAAAGACACCAAGAGATCGAACTTCTACACGCGCCTTCTCCCATTGATCATAATAGATAAAAGTCTCTGCAGAAAAACCATGAAACCGTAACCAACGGGCATAATCAAATGAATCTCCAGTAAAGTTCCTAGGCTTTTCTATAAATGATTTAGCGTTAATACCATCTCCAACATGCAGCTTCTTATATCGATTTGTGATAGTATCACGGAGAATATCTGCCTTCACCTTCAAGGGGGATGCGGCTGATAAAACTAACAAATCAACCTGTATAATCTTCCCATGTACAACAGGTTCTGTCTGAATTATAGCTTCATATTCAACTTGTCCCTTGGGAAGTTTAATCAACATAGCATGCTCTTTCTCGATTGTAAGTATTGCACCTAAGAAGAAAATGGTCAGAAGCATCATAAAACTTTGAAAGTACTTCCAGTGTGAAACAACAAAAGTCATAAAGATTGATCCACAAAGAAGTATCCACCAATAAACACGGGGAAATATATCCCATATAGTATCGCCAACCACAATACCCAAGCCAAGTGGTATAACCAACTTAACAAACGGATACATCCTTAAGTCTATTTTCCTCTTCATAGCAAAATGCTTTCATGTATATATAGCCGTGCAAATGTAATAAAAACAACTGAGAATTTAATAATTAATAAAGAGAATAAGGTCTGAATCTTGCTAGAATTACAAAGAATAAGTACCTTTGTCACATGATTTTCTACTTTTCTGGTACGGGCAATAGCCAATGGGCTGCAAATACACTGGCATTATATACCAGTGACAAACTGATTTCCATCCCAGAAGTAATCAATACTGACTGCTCCTTCACGTTGGGAATGGATGAGCATGTGGGCTTTGTATTCCCTGTACATGGCTGGAGAGTACCACTTATAGTAAGAGAATTCATAGAAAAATTGACATTCTTGAAAGATGATTTAAATCTACAAAAAGCCTCATGTAAGCATTATTGCTTCTGCTTAGTGACAGCAGGTGATACTGTTGCAAAGACTATTGAACATTTCCAACATTTACTCATGGAGTCTTCAGCAGGACAATTCTTATCACTTGAAGCGGTCTTTTCACTTATTATGCCTGAATCATACGTAGGACTACCAAGTATGGATGTTGATACTAAGGAGAAAGAGCAAGAGAAGAAAAGGACAGACACAAGTGGAACTAAAGGAGTTTATAGAAGTTATTCAGCAAAAGAAGATGGGTACTAATGAGAAACCTTGGGGATGGAGAAAAATCAAAAGAGGTCCTATACCTTCATTCTTCTCCGGGCCAGTGGGTGGCTTCTTTGAGCATATCCTTATCAAAGATAAACCTTTCCACGTAGAAAGCAACCGGTGCGTAAAATGCGGAATATGTGCGAATGTCTGTCCTGTCAATGATATTAAAGGAGGATTAGGCTTTGAACCTGAATGGATACACAATGGCAAATGCCTCACTTGCTTTGCCTGTTACCATCATTGCCCACATCATGCAATAGAATATGGTAAGCGCACACAGAAGAAAGGTCAGTACTTCTATAACAGAAACAAACTGCATTAATTTGAAAGTATATTAAAATAACCACAAGATAAAAAAGATGAAAAGAATAATTCTACTTATTTGTTTCATAGCATGTACTACAATCACAACTTGGGCGGCAAAAGCACAATCGATACCAGTACTAGTGAAACAAGCTGATGGGACAACTATTACTGTTATCCTCCAAGGTGATGAACACATTAACTGGTACATTGCACTTGATGGTACATTGCTTGTTCAAGGCTCTGACAATAACTATTATGTTGGACGTGTAGCGAACAATGGACATCTAATGGCAACAAAACAACTTGCACATGAACCTGCCTTCCGTTCACAAACGGAACGAAGCTTAATACAAAAGCAAGATAAGGAAAGATTTTATTCTTATGTAAGAAGCGTTGCTGCACAATCTGAAAATGCATATAAAGAAAGTCCTATGACACGAATATCAATAGGTGCTAGTTCAGATGGTGTAGCTTATTTCCCCCATACTGGAAGCCCAAAGGCACTCGTCATACTTGCAGAGTTTGCTGACACGCTCTTTACAATTCAGAATACCAAGCAAGTGTTCACCAATTACTTGATGAATGAAGGGCATTTTACTGAGACAGCCTATGGCCAGAACATGAACTATAAAGGTGTACGTGGATACTTTAAGGATTGTAGTTATGGACAGTTCACCCCGGCATTTGATGTTGTTGGTCCTATAAAGTTACCAAAGCCCCAGACTTATTATGGAGCAGGAGGTGATAATATAAAAGATCTGCTGACAGATGCTTGTAATGCTGTTGATAATGAAGTAGACTTCTCGCAATACGATTCAAATGGAGATGGAATGGTTGACCTCGTTTATGTCATTTATGCAGGTCACTCAGCCAACTATAGAGGGAATGCCTCTACTGACATTTGGCCTAAATCAGGAACGACAATATTATCTAAGACTTTTGATGGTAAAGTGTTCGTCGTTATGGCGTAAGCAATGAACTTGCAGGAAGAGAGAATAAGAAGAAAGGAGAGAGAAACAATTAATGGTATAGGTCTCTTTTGTCATGAGTTCTCTCATACACTTGGACTCCCCGATATATATGCTTATGACAGATATGAAGGAGAGAATAATGAGGCTGTGAACCAAAACAACCAAGGCATGGAGTATTGGGATCTTATGGATGGTGGAACGGATGTCTGGGGTGGCAGAATCCCTTCTCCTTACCTTGCATGGGAGCGTGAGACTATGGGTTGGATGAGTATTGACACATTAACGACCAACTGCCACATTTCAAACTTAAAAACAATAGATAATGGCGGCAAGGCTTATAAAATTTTGAATCCTTCAGCCGCAAATGAAAATGAATATGTAGTCTTGCAAAGTATACAAAAAGGCGGCTGGTACCAAGGCTGGGGGAATAAGAATATTACTTATCCTAAAGGTTTATTAATATATCGTATATCATACGCATCAGATAAGGTAAACTTACATGATGGACCTAATAACGTTAAAGGAAAGCCTCGTGTTATTGTAATACCTGCAGATGGTGAAATAATAGCTGCAGCACATGCAGGAACTATGAATAATTACCTATTGCAGCATAACAATGACCTTTATCCTTACAATGGCATAGATTCTATCAAAGGATTCAAGATGTTCAATGAATCCACACTTGAGAGATCTATATTTAATATTACTGAGACTGATGGAGTAGATATAAACAATAGATATGTTAGTTTCGACTTTAGAGACAGAATAACTACAGGTATTCAATCTGCTGCAATCAAAGAAACCAATGTCTCAGACAACAGGATCTATACTCTTGACGGTAGATTCGTAGGGACAGATAAGGATATTCTCCCTCGTGGAATATACATTCAGGACCGAAAGAAGTTTGTGAAGTAACACTACAGAAAGGGCACCTTTTACCATGCAAAAGGTGCCCTTCTTGAATATAATAGATTACCTATTAGAAACCGATTATGAATCTATTTTACAAAAGAAGCCTCTCTAGTTTCAAACATTAGGTGATATTACCATAAACAAATAAAGGTGCAATATATCCAAATTGATGATACTGCACCTTTATTTTACACCTATATTACAAAGTTGTTACTAATAAATACGTGGACCAAAAATTGTGGTTCCCACACGAACCATTGTTGAACGGCACTCTACAGCTATCTTATAATCATGACTCATCCCCCAGGAACGTTCTTTAAAATCAGCATCATCAGCAAAGTATTTTGCTTTCAATTCATCAAACAAATCAGCTGCAATAGTCATCTCTCTTCTTATCTGCTCCTGGTCATCTACATTGGATGCCATCATCATAAGCCCAACAATATGTACATTTCTGAGATTCTTCCATTCACCTTCTTCCAACAGTTGCCTGCAAGCATCAGGAGAGAAACCATACTTACTTTCTTCTTCTGCAATATGAAGTTCTAAAAGAACATTAATTACACGATTATGTTTAGCAGCCTGTTTATTGATTTCTTTCAATAGTTTCAATGAATCACAACTTCTATCATTGAGATATAAGGAGCTATATATTTCACTTTATTTGTCTGAAGATGACCTATGAAATGCCACTCAATATCTTTTGGTAGCGTATCTACTTTACGTGACAATTCTTGTTCTTGGCTTTCACCAAAGATACGTTGTCCTTCATTATAAGCTACTTCAATATATTCATTAGGATGAAACTTACTGATAGCAACTAACTTCACTCCATCAGGAAGATCCCTCAATACTTCGTGTAAATTCTTTGCAACATCATACATAGTTGTAAGTTCTTTTTATATAATTACTGCTCGTACTCTGGCTTTGATTCTACTGTTTCTTTCTTTCCAGTATGATGTTCAAAGACATCCATAATGCGCGTTTCTGTAATAGCAGCAATCTCATAATCAATCATTGTAGAGCCCATCACTTCATCAACATGCTTTTACTGACTCCATTGACAGAATGTGCCTGCACAAGATAAGTAACTGATGAACGCTTTTTCTTTTTCTGTTTTTTTCGTCTATAGTAATAAAAGAAAGTTTTGCCTTAAACCACTTATCATCGGTATCAATATCACTAAAAAAAATCTCACCATAGGTAGCAGGAGCAATCGCCTTGACGTCAAACTCTCCACTTACATAATGTGACATCTCCTCAGTAATAAACTCCTCAGCTTCTGAAAAGCTGAAAGCATCAACAACATACTGTTCAATGACCTTCTTCATCTGACCATCTTCCATGGTCTTGTCATATCTTACTCTTGTTTCAAACCAGGTACTTGTCCTACTTCTCATAATAATTTTAAATATTTAAGCCCGACTATTCTATCAACAAATAAAGAGAAAAGAAATCTATCGGACTGTTTTATAGTTGTGCAAAAGTAGTAAAAAATCTGCGTTAATCTCATAAAAGTGCAGATAAAATAAAAAAAATGTCTATCTTTGCAACACAGTAAGAAACAGGACGAATACCCTCCTCTACCACAGGAAGAAATAATTAAACGATTATGCCGGAAATATCAGTTCGTGGACTTGAGATGCCGGAGTCACCAATCAGGAAGTTGGCTCCTCTTGCCGCTGCAGCTAAAAAAAGTGGCGTTAAAGTTTACCATTTAAATATTGGTCAGCCCGATTTACCAACGCCACAATGTGGTTTAGATGCTCTGAAAAACATTGATCGTAATATTTTAGAATATTCTCCTTCACAGGGTTATCTATCTTATCGCGAGAAACTCTGCACTTTTTATAAGAAGTTTAATATCAATGTCACTCCGGATGATATCATTATCACGGCTGGTGGCTCTGAGGCTGTACTCTATTCTTTCATGGCATGTTTAAATCCTGGTGACGAGATAATAGTCCCTGAGCCTGCCTATGCCAATTACATGGCCTTCGCTATTTCTGCAGGAGCCAAGATTAGAACAATAGCTACTTCCATAGAAGAAGGGTTTGCTTGCCTAAAGTTGAGAAGTTTGAGGAGCTCATAAATGAACGTACACGTGCCATTATGATTTGTAACCCAAACAATCCAACAGGATATCTCTACACAAGACGTGAGATGAATCAGATCCGAGACTTGGTAAAGAAGTATGATTTGTATCTCTTCTCAGATGAAGTCTATCGTGAATACATATATACGGGGTCTCCTTACATATCAGCGATGCACTTACATGGAATTGAAAACAATACGGTATTAATAGATTCTGTCTCAAAGCGTTATAGTGAGTGTGGTATTCGTATTGGAGCTTTAATAACCAAGAATGAAGAGATTCGTAAGGCTGTTATGAAATTCTGTCAGGCTCGTTTGTCTCCTCCTCTTATTGGACAAATTGTTGCAGAGGCTAGTTTAGATGCACCGGAATCATATTACCGTGATGTATATGATGAATATGTAGAGCGTCGTAAATGCTTGATAGATGGGCTAAACCGTATTCCTGGAGTATACTCTCCTATTCCTATGGGAGCTTTCTATACTGTAGCTAAACTCCCTGTTGATGATTCCGAGAAGTTCTGTCGTTGGTGTTTGGAGGAATTCAATTACAAAGGTGAGACCGTTATGATGGCTCCGGCAAGCGGTTTCTATACGACACCAGGAGCAGGTATTAATCAGGTACGTATTGCTTACGTTTTGAAAAGAAAAGACTTAGAGCGTGCTCTCGTTATACTGGAAAAGGCTTTAGAGGAATATCCAGGTCGTGTAGAAGAAGAATAGTAAATGAATTATCCACTTTTTATTGCCCGAAAGATTTATAACGGAGGTGATAGAACACGTAAAGTGTCTAAGCCTGCTATCCGCATTGCCACTATAGGTGTGGCTATTGGACTTGCGGTTATGATTATCTCAGTTGGTGTTGTCTTAGGATTTAAACATACAATTCGCAATAAAGTAGTAGGATTTGGTAGTGATATAACAGTAGCGAATTTCCTTACGCTCCAAAGTTCAGAGCAATACCCTATCCAAATTACGGACTCTTTGGTCAAGGCTCTACAGATAACGCCTGGAATCAAGCATGTACAGCGCTATGATTATACGCAAGGTATACTGAAGACAGATAATGACTTCCTTGGAGTATTGCTAAAAGGAGTTGGTCCTGATTTCGACTCTACATTTATCCATGAGAACATGGTGGAGGGATCACTCCCACACTTTCATGATAAGGAGAGCCAACAAAAAATAGTTATATCAAAGACTATTGCTGATAAGCTAAATCTGAAGGTTGGGCAACGTATCTTCGCATATTTCATAAATAAGCAAGGGGTACGTACACGTAAGTTCACTATCACAGGCATCTATGCAACAAATATGAAACAGTTTGATTCGCAGATATGCTTCACTGATATATATACTACGAACAAACTAAATGGTTGGGAGCCTGACCAGTATAGTGGCGTCGAACTACAAGTCGACAAATTCTCCCAACTTACTCCTATATCTATGCGTGTTCTTAATAAGGTAAAGAATACTGTTGACCACTATGGAGGTACTTATTCATCAGAAAACATCATAGAACAAAACCCACAAATATTCTCATGGTTAGATTTGATGGACATGAATGTTTGGATAATCCTTGCACTTATGATCTCTGTAGCTGGTGTAACTATGATTTCGGGCCTTCTTATCATTATCCTTGAACGGACACAAATGATTGGTATTTTGAAGGCTTTAGGATCACGTAACAGACAGATACGACACATCTTCCTTTGGTTTGCAACCTTTATTATTGGTAAAGGACTCTTATGGGGTAATATTATAGGACTTGGCTGCATATTATTTCAATCTTGGACAGGACTTGTAAAACTTGATCCTCAAACTTATTATGTCAACACAGTTCCTGTAGAAATCAACATTCCACTTATTATCGCACTAAACATGGTAACAATGCTGGTATGTTTAGTTATTCTTATAGCACCAAGTTATCTTATCAGTCATATTCATCCAGCTAAATCAATGCATTACGAATAAAGCTTTAAGATACACCGGCTATATCACAAATGTAGAAGCAATAACGTTTCTATATTTCTGAGATTAGTATAATTCTTAAATTCTCGTCAGCATAATAATCATTGTTGCTCATAAACCCTATTTTTATTTTTTCTTTGAGTTGTCTGTCACTTTTTAACATTTCGCATAAACATCTTGTTATCAATACGTTGTGATGTGAGGAAGGGTGAAGGGAGTGACAGGAAAATTGAAAAGCAGTCGTTTTTTTATAGTGTTCTTATAACTATGCAGAAGGTACAATACTCGTTTGTTATGATAAGAAAAGGGACATTGGAAGTATTGTAATAAAGATTCGTAAATTGAAAATAGAAGGTGGTCTTTAGTAAATTAAAAGACGCTCTTTTACATTGTAAAAGATGCCCTTTTGAGGTGTAAAAGGTGCTCTTTTGGAACGCAAAAGGGCACCTTTTATTTTGGTTTTGTAACCTATTGGTACAGCGTGAGTTATGAAAGCGGGAAAGAAAGATTTTCTTTTAATTATCAAGTCTTTATGTGTTCGGATTTGTAAGATGTTTTTTTCATAAGTCTTTAGTATAACAAGAGATGCTATTTTTCCCATTACATTTTAAACCTATTTTTTTGCTAGTTCACTAATATCATACATAGAAACTCCACCTTTTGAACTTTCTAAGCTCTTTGATATTTGTTGTAGAGAATATTTTTTACCATAGAAATGGCATAATATTACTAAGCATGCTACTCCACATTGCATAGCGTCATGTTGCTTTATAAAAACAAAACCTGCCATTCTTATTTTGTTAATGAAATAGTAAAAAGCAACTCTCTTCCTCTCATGTGATAACTGTAAGCGTAGGTATTCATCATGTTAAAAATGGTGTAACTATAATACTGTTGATTGAAAATATTTCTCATATCAATACTGAAACGAAATGCTTTATGTCTGTAACTGACCCCTGCATCGAAGATAGCCATAGTCTTGGTAAGATCTTGATACATTTCCTTTGTTGAAATATCTGCCATTGCCTTGAATTGCAAATTTGTTACAGGCTGTAATACCAAGTTGATATCATGTGTTTGCGACAAGAAAGATTTTGACACGTTTTGTACCTTTGTAAAGTTCTTAAAAAAGCTATAAGTATAATATAACACCATAAAAGAAACAGGTTTGAATGAAACAGATGGAGCTACATTTAAACTGTTCCACGAATAGCTGTAAATCATACTGTTTTGCATCATCAAGCTCTTGCTGTGCATATAAATTCCGTACAGCGAAAACTTGGTGTTGATAGCTTTTACCTGTTTTGTAATATTGAAATAGGTATTAATATTGTCAGTGCCGTTAGGACTTAGTGCCGGACATTCCTTAATCAATGTTTGCGACACATTCTGCGCCGACAATAAATTGTTATGCTGATGTGTGTAGCCTATACCAAAATTTAGAAAAAAAACATTTCTATTGGATATTTTTAAATCGTAAATAGCATTGAGCGTAACACTCCTATTCTCACTCAAGATCCCTAAACTGTACCTTTGATAGTTCAGACTGGTTTGTATCGGTGCTGTTATAAAATCAGCCAAATCACCTATCTTGTTTGCAAAAGCCCCTTGAATCCTTATCGTAGCTCTTGGTGTAACATTGTAGAGAAAATAAAATGAAGGATTAATTACAAAGCTCCATTTCTGCTTCTTTAATGGAGTTGTTCCCTCATTTTCAAAATCGATTCTTGTTGTAGCCAATGATACGCCTGCCTTGAAATTATATTTCCGTTGTGGGTGGGTATATTCATATTGTGGAGAGAATGAAAAATCTAATTCATTTCCCCTCACTAGGTTAAAGCCTGAATAGTCATCAGTTATCAAAGCTGAATTAACCCTTTCGCTACGATATTGGAATGAAAGAGGAAAATAAACTCGTGAGGCTCTTCTTTCATAAGTGGCAGAAATAGTTTCCTGATTCGTAAACTGTTTGCTGTTTGCACTTTGCTGAAAAGAGGCTACTCCTACGTGTGAAACGCGAATAGTGCCATTAGGCATAGTAGTATAACTGAGAAGAGAAGAAAGACTCCAGCGAAACTTATTTGTTTTCCAACGTATGGAAAGGTTGTTGGAAAAACCTAAATCGTGATATTTCTCATTTTGAAAGACCGAATTGCTATTGTTTTCAACTGTTGGCAATTCTGATTTTACGAACGAAGCCACTGATGAAAACCGATTGGTGATATATCGTTTATCGCTATTGTCCTTGTATTCGATAGTCAGGGTAGGCTTGTGAAGTGTAGAGGCAGATTGGTATTGATAATCTTGCACTAATTCGTCCAAACCATTACCAAAAAACATCTTATGATTGTAAGCATAGTTACATTGGGAATAAGCATAGCCTACATTTGTTCTTAACGACTTGTTTTCCGACAGTTTATAGAGTAGATTGAAGCTAGCGGAATAATCTTTGGGATGGATATACCTTTCTCTTTTGAGTGGTGCACTAGAAGAAGATAAGTTACCCAATAGTTTTACACCGTAAGATTCTAACTGGTCGTTTAGAAAATGATTGATATTTTCATTGGTAGCAAACTCCCTTATGTTCCCTATCTTAAATGTTCCCAAAAGTTGCATACGCGATTTGAAGAACATACCAGCTCCATTAGTTTGGTAAAGTCCTCCATTACTGCCTAAACCTCCAATGGCTTCATATGTCCCGACTGGTTTAAACTTGGCGTGCTTTGAAAGTTTTATATTTATTGCCACATCATCAGATAGCACGTCTTTGTCCATTTTGGCGTCTTTATGATTATTCAACACCTGCACAGATGTAACGTAGTCTGCTGGGATATTGTTTGTGGCTACATTATATTGTCCACCAAGAAGATCCATTCCCTCAATGTAAAAATTGGAAATATCCTTTCCTAGATATTTTATACTTCCCGAATTAGTTACCTCTATACCGGGCAATCGCTTCATCGCATCTCTAAGCGTGTAATCGCCCTTTCCTGCGAAAGAACTCAACCGATAGGAAAGTGTATCGCCGCGCTGAATTATTTGTGGAGCCTTTACAACAACTTCCCTTAACTGCGTCTTTTTTTCAAGTAATGTAATGTTCTTTTTTTGTTTCTTTGCTATCTATTACTAGCTTGGTTTTCTCAAACGATATATGTCCGATAGAAAGTAGCACCTGCGTTTTAGCACTATTGTAGCTTAAAGCATAGCTTCCCTTCTCATTGGTAAAGGTATAGGCAATGGGCTTGTTATTTTCTAAAATCTGCACATTGGCATTTCTTATTGGCATACCATTAGAGTCCGACACAATTCCAGTCAACGTATAGTTTTCTTGAGCTTGTGCTTGCATCCAAACGAAAAGACAGAGAATATAAAGGAATAGTCTTTTCATCATTATTTAATCTCTAAAGGCACATAGCCATTTGTCCGTAGGCGTACTTGTACCCCATTGATAAAAATAGAATTGCTTCCACCGTCGCCTTTTTCCACTCTCATGTCCGTAATGCTCTCAGTAGGGATGTTGGCTATCGGATTTTCTTCAAAGTGATTTTTTGCCTTGATAAATTTTTCACGGCTGGTAGTAATGCTATTGGATATTTTAGGCGCAGTGATTGGCGTAGTACCTTGCCTAAACGTAATAGCTTTAAAGCAGTGGATTTTCTCGGTATCACAAGCATACATTATCAGTCCAGGCAATCCACCAAACTTCCAAGGTCCGAATTGGGATGGAATTTCTGATGAGAACCAAGCATTCCAAGTACGTCCGCCATACTCTCCTACCGCTTTATTACATAGATAGCCGCATATAGTATCGATCTCTTCGGTAAGTTGCCATGAAATACCATTCATCCCCTCTTGATAAAAATAAAGACTTGGAGGGATAACACTGTACACGGAGATTGATTTATCTGCCACATTTACAAAGGTAGTTTGGTCAAAGTAGTAGGCGGTTTTCACCATGCGCTCTTCTGCTTTCTTTACCTGCTCTTCGGTTGCTTGTCCTGTCTGCATCAAAGAGTCTAACTGAAAAGCAGCATAGTCGACAAACTTAGCGTGAATAGCATCAAACTGCAATATCGCTGTATAAGTTTCTGTTTCGGCATTCGCTGTTTTTACAGTGTATTCGTAAATACATTCATAATTATTATTTGTTTTCTGAGCGAAAACTTGTAAAGGGATGAGTAAAAAGAGGACTAAATAATTCTGTTTCATAACTAAGATGCATTAATAATATCTAATATCGTTATTCCTGATGGAAGTTTTTTTCTCCATTTAGGATGTATGTAGGAGTTTTTTTCCTATATGATCATTTTTCAAACCATTTATAATGTGATAATATTATATAATTTTTTTGTGCTATCTTTGCTCTTATCTTTTTTTGCAATAATGTTTTTATAAACTTTTTCTCTTCCAAAATAAAGGTATGGAAGTTCTTGTTTGTCTATAGAATCTAAACTATCGATTATTTTTTTGCATTTATTTTTAATCCCATAATAAGATAATATCCTTGCATACCCTAATAGATTATCCCTATCAGGGTGAGTCCAAAAAAATCCTCTCAAATTCTTATTTGTAAAGGGTACTTTCAGTAGTCTAAGAATATAAGCTATTAATGTCACTTTTGAATTTCTTTTATTACAACATTCTTGCACAAGTCAAAGGCATTATTTTCTATTTCCACCTTTGGGGGTAGGATAACTAATCTTAATGAAATGCAACCAATAAAAGCTTGTATCCCTATCTTTTGAATAGATGCAGGTAAGGAAATTTCATCCAAACTTAAACAACGTGCAAAAGCATATTTCTCTATAGTTTGCAGAGAATTGGGAAGTTTTATTTTTTTTAATCCTTTACAACCTGCAAAAGTGCGTTCTTTTATTTCTATGATAGAATCGGGCAATACCAATTCCTGTATGCTTTCACACAATGTGAATGCCTTACCCCCTATATAAGTAACAGTATTTGGTATTTTTGAAATTGTAATCCTGCAACAATCCCAAAATGCCCCATATTCTATCCTTTTAAGATTTGGGGGCAGTGAGTCTAAACGTAAATTTTCGCACATATTAAAAGAATTTTGTCCAATAATTCTCAGAGAATTTGGCAGATATATATGATGTAGATTTTTACAAGTATCAAAAGCTCTTCCTTTGATTATTTCCACCCCTTCGGGAAGTATGACCGTTTTAATGTAATCGTTAAAAACAAAACAGCAATTTCCTATAGCCTTAACCTGTTTTAAATTATCTTCTTTAGTTAAATCCACTATACTATCTTTTCTTTCCCATTTTACAAGTTCAAGGACCCCTGCAGAGTCCGAGACCTCATATCCAAGCTTAGAGGTCTGACCTTTGACAAATTCAAGTGAGAAAAAAAATAACAAAAGGACTATAAATATTTTTTTCATAAAATGTATAAATTGAAAGAAACACGAAAACTGGTCAATAATTTAGTACTGACTAGTTTTCGTTACCTTGTCATTAACACTTTCCTGCAAACTCTAAGCATTCTTGAACGGAAGAAACTTGTTTTGTGCGTGTTGAACCATCTTTCTCTCTTACCGTGCATGGAAAACTTGCTTCACTTGCAAGATTATTACTTGTTACATTTTCTGCACTTCCACCACGAATTGCACGCAAATCTTCGGGTTGCAAACATAAGTTTTTTGGATTGTTTTTTTGAATACTTTCATACTATTAATTTTTTTAGATAGACTCGAATATTATACATTCTCATTGATTCGCCGAGTTTGTTAACCGAAACAACAAGCTTTTTATTTTTTTCTATACAATAGAACCATTTAATCAATTCTTTTTCTAATTATATTTTGCAAATATATATATCTATATTGTTTATAACAAGAAAAAGTCAGTATTATTTTTTAAAAAAATGTATTTTATGAGTATTTGCAGTATATTTGTAGCGTCGTTTACTATTTAGACATTATTTATGTCTATATGGATACAAAATTAATCTCATTAAAAGATTTTTGTCACTTATGCCAGATTTGAAATTTCTCCTAACGAGAATATCATTGAACGTAGCCAAAACTTCCAAAGTTACATAGACCAGATGGATCAGTTCGGCTGCAAGAGCTATTGGGTTATAGCAAAAAAACGGGAGTTGTAGCAAAAAAATGCAGATAGAGGGCTATGATGGTAGCCACTCAACTCTGTTTTATTGTTGACAGGATAGGTTACAACAAGGATGGTATTACTGTACTTACCCTATATACGTCTAATAAGATTTGGTATTAATTATGAGTTGGAAAACGAAAAATACGACATACACAAAGTTGCATAACAGACGTTGATAAGACCTGTTTTCCAAAGTTCTCGTCACTTCTGTCATGTCGTATTGCTACTTAACCTCCTTGTTATTAGCATGTTATTTGAAGTGTTAAAAGTGATAGCAACATTTATTTAACGTGAGTTCTACGAACTCACGTTAAATAAGCATCTATTTTGTTATTAAAAAAAGAATGCAATTGAAAGGTAATCATTATACGGTCCATGTGAACTCATATAATAATTAATCTATTATCCTAATGTTGGTACAATAGCTAAATATACGACATCATGGTCTGTACAATTCTCAAACCAGTGAAAATGCCCTTCCGGACAATAATGTAACTGACCTACCCTAGCTACTTCTGTCTTATCATCATAATGTACTGTTAATTCCCCACTAATGACATACATAACTTCGAAGGTTCCGACATGCTGGTGTTTCCCACTAAAAGCACCTGGGCGTAATGTTGAATACATAATACGTGCTTTATCATCAACATAAGCACGCATATCAAGTTTCCCTTCACCACCTTTGAAGCCATCTATGTGCTCCTCTTTAATCTTATCAAAATCTACTATCATACTATAAATATTTTGATTACAAAGTTAAGAAAAAAAGCAGAGACCCATACCGAGTCCCTGCTTTTTTATATGCTTAACTCATCCAATTAGAAGGTATAACGCAAACCGAGTTGACCACGCCAACGGCTATAATAAGTATCGTAATTACGAGCTACGTGAGTACCATCAAACTTAAACACACCATTTCCTTCATAGTTGAAAGGACTAAAGTAACGGCCAAACCATCACCATAAGTATGTCCCCAATCTTTATTTAACAGGTTGCCAAGATTAATAATATCAAAACTTAACTCAAGTGAATTCAGCTGACCACCAACCTTAAAACTATACTTTTGTGCAAGGTGTACATCGAAATGATGCTCAAAAGCAAGGTTATCGGCATAGCGTTTGAAATATTCCCCACGATGATCACGCATGTAAGAATCATCACCAACCCACTGCTTCATCAATGAGCGCTGCTGATCTTCCGTTAATGTTCCATTAAAGCCTGGGCCAAGAACTTTGGTAATCAGTGGATAAATATCTTTACTGTTATTCACTCTGACATTACTAGCGAACTTCATCTTATCAATTTGTGCATCTGTAGGAATCCACATAAGGTCATTACCATTAGCACCATCTCCATTCATATCTCCATAAACTTCAATGACATATGGTGACCCACTGCGTCCTTGATATATCAATCCAACAGTTGTCTCCCACTGTTTTCTTGCACCATAATTTGTATGATAGTATGCACTAGCTTGGATACGATGAGGAACATTGTATGCACTAAGACTAAGTTCTGGATCATTTGCATCACGATAGGTCGCATTGAACATCCAGTTACTACCAGCAACAGAAGAAGTACCACTATTGACACTCATAGAGCGAGTCCATGTGTAACTTGCCATAAGATCAAGACCAAAGTTGAAGTGCTTCTCTGCCTTAAGTGACAAGTTTAGTGTATATCCCTTGCTGGTATTATAAAGAGCATAGACATATGAATAAGGAGTACCAGTAGTTGTCCGTTCATACATTGGACGATTATCCCAGTCATATCCTGTTACCTGACCAAAGGTCTGCCCTGTCTTATCAACAGAAAGATTCTTATAATAAATATCATTTAAAGTCTTAGAGTAAATTGCTTCTGCTGTCCAATCAATACCCAAAAGATTAAAATCAAAACCGAGGTTTGCTTTCAATGTTTGAGCAAACTTAAAGTTATCCTCAAACACATTGACTTCTTGACTACCAGCAGCTCTTAAGCGTGCCGCATTAGCCTCCTGTCCATTTGGATCAAGTATCAGATCCAGTCCTTTAGGACTATTCACAGAATAAGTCTGCATTTGGAGACCTGTCTTCACGAAGTTATTACTGATCCATACATAAGGAATACGACCTGTGAAGACACCAAGTCCACCACGGAGGATATACTTACGATCTTTATTAATATCCCAACGGAAACCTACACGAGGACTCCAAAGTGGAGTACTTGAGAGTTTATGATTCGTTCGAACACCCCAGTTATGGGCTGCAGCATACTGATTAAATGGTTCATTTGCAGTAGGTGTTTTGAAGAAAAGTGGAATTTCCATTCGCAAACCATATGTAAATTGGAAAGATGGTGTCACATTCCACTTATCCTGGGCATAGAAACCAAGTTGTCCTGCAGAGAAAGGAGCTTTCCAACGTGGGTCTCCTGTTACATCAACATTTGCTACTCCAAATCGATACTGACGGAAATAATTATAGGTAGGATCTATTGTTCCTGCTATGAAATCAGCATAGTATTTATCAAAATGGGCCTTGTCAGTAAAATCATAAGAGCCATTGGCATCTTGGATAAAGAGGTTAGCGAACTTATAGAATTCGTTATGTGTACCAAAAGTATAGGTATGATTACCTTTATACCAGGTCAAGTTATCTTCTATTGTATATATATCCTGGTCCAAAGAGTTTGCCATTGAAGAGCGCTCATTACCAATATTAACAGACCCACCTGTCACTTGTAGGGAGATCATTGGGAAAGCTGATGATACATTACGCTTATCACGAACACGTACATAACTTACACGTGCTTCATTACTTACAACAGGAGATAACCTACTTTTGCAACTCTGTCTGTAAAAAGAATTCGTCTTACTCGTGAATGGGAAATAATAGTGATCATCATTCAAAGAAGAAGCTGAACTAACAACATTCAATTGCTTTGCATCAACATAACTCCATCGGAAGGAGAATTTATTGAAATCGTTGATATTCCAATCTATCTTAGCTCCAAACTTATTACTTTCGTATAAATGTCAGGATTAGCAAAGGTCCCATCATATGACAAGCCTTGGCGTTGAGCCATATCCTTAATTTTTTGCATGACATCATCAGCTTCATCAGGATTAACACGTGAACCTGACTGACGATAACCATTAAGGTTTGGATAAGTCTTATTCGTATTTTCATAGTTAACGAAGAAGAACAACTTATTCTTAATAATCGGACCTCCAAGTGTCATACCCCATTGGTACTCTTGCTGTTTTTGATATTTTGGTGCATAGCCAGTACCATCAGAATACGGATAGTGATGCCCTATCAAGCTTTGGTTATTTCCAAAACCATACAAACTACCGTGGAACTTATTAGTACCAGACTTAGTAATAGCATTAATAGAGCCACCCGTAAAACCACTCTGTCGTACATCAAAAGGAGCAACGTTAACCTGAATTTGCTCAATAGTCTCCATTGAAACAGGTTGTGTTCCTGCTTGACCACCATTTGAACCATCTGCAGTAAGACCGAACACGTCGTTATTCATAGCTCCATCTATCATAAATGAATTATAACGGTTACTTGCACCAGCAAATGACATAGCCCCATTATTTGAAGTTGTCAACTGTGGATTCAATCGGGCAACATCAGCAATACCGTGAGTAATACTAGGCATATCAGCAATCTGCTTTGAGCTGATACTTTGTGCTGCACCCGTCTTTGTGGCATTTACACCCGCACTCCCTGTTACAACAACCTCCTGAAGTTCTTTAGAATCGTCTTGTAGTGTACAAGAGAGATCTTCCGTTTCACCAAGTTGAAGCATCACATTCTCAAAGGTCTTTGTTTTTTGGCCAACATAAGCCACTTGTACCTTGTACGGTCCACCTACACGCATACCTTGAATAGTATACCGACCATCTATATTCGTCACAGCCCTATAGACGGTTCCTGATGGTTCATGAGTTGCCGTAATAGTAGCACCAATGACATCTTCACCTTGAGATGTCACTCTACCACTGATTCCTGATGTTGTTATCTGAGCCATGACAGTAGTTGTCATTGTCATTAACAACATGAACAAGAAAAGTAATCTTTTTTGCATAGTTTAAGCTAAGAGATTAAATGAAATAATAACGTTATTTAAATGTATGTTGCAAATATAAATAAAACTTTCGATACTTACACGAGATGAAAGACAAAAGTTTGTAATGGACTATTCTTGTAAAGCCCTTCTTTTTCAAATACTCATGTCACATTAGAGAGATTATAAAAAAATTATACCCATTTTACTCATATTCCTTCTAATATTCTATTCTTAATTATTAATTTTTAATATACAAAAAGCGACTTACACTCTACGTGCAAGCTGTGATATCATAACGGCAAAGAGCCCTGCTGTTTCCGTGCGCAAACGACTATCCCCCAAAGTCACACTCTTAAAGCCATGTTCCATTGCATAACGTACCTCATCAAAAGAGAAATCACCTTCTGGACCAACTAAAACAAGAATGTCTTCTTCAAGTGATTGATTCGCCTCTGCAAAGAAATCCAGTTTCGAAATTTCAGAATAGCAATGGCAGATATATTTTTGCCCTGCTGATGTACAATTATCAATGAACTGATGGAACGGTATCATAGGTTCTACAACAGGCTTCCATCCCTTCCTACTCTGCTTTACAGCAGAAATTATGATTTTCTCTATTCGATCTACACGTAAAGATTTACGCTCAGAGAATTTACAATCAAGAAAACTAATCTTATTAAAGCCAATCTCCGTAGCCTTCTCTACTAACCATTCCATGCGTCCCATATCTTTTGTAGGGGCAATAGCAAGATGAATTCCACCACGCCATGTAGGCTCTTGTTTAAGTGTTTGTTTAATAGTATAAACACACTTCTTTGACGTAGTTAATGCGACTTCTGCTCGAAAGAAACATCCTTCCCCATCAATAAGAAAGAGCTCATCCCCTTCCTTCAATCGGAGAACACGTAATGCATGTATTGCTTCGTCTGCTGGTAATTCTGTTTCTGTTACAGCATTAGGAACATAAAAGTATCTAGCTTCTTTCATTTATCAAAATTATAAGAAAATCTATTCATCTAAGTTCCTCTTCTCACGTTGTTTCATCTCATCTCGGAGCATTGATGCCAATTCATAGTTTTCATCTTCTATGGCTTGCTTTAAAGCACGATGTAACATATCTGGGCTAAGTGCATTAAGTGGTAATGCCATCTTATTCTGCCCTCCCATATTATGGACACTCTGACGATTAAAAAGATGCTCCTCCATAAAGATCTCAAGTTTTGCCACTAAGGCTAAGAGAATTGCATCAGAAGCGCGCATAGGTGTAAGAGTTAAATCATCCTTATTAACTAACAAAGCTTTATACTGTCCGTCAATAATTGAATTGAATAGGATTTCATAATGATCATTCGTCATAAGAGGGCTTACTTGACATAATACTTCAGGCAAAAATCTACTCGTATCCACATCTTTACTCGTGCGTAATCCGATTTCATATTCTATATTACTATCACAGACAATAGCTACCTGCCTTGTACGACTTAAGTCCGTGAGTAAAAGAAGCCCCAGTTCCGGACCTCCAACAATTTCGGATATGCCAACAAAAAGAAGTTGAACTTTACTCATAGTGAGGTTTCTACACTCTAATAGTATATCTAATATACAATTTGACTTACATATATTATGCCTTCTTCGGATGGAATATCACAGCAAAACAAACTCCTACAACAAAAGCATAACCAGCAAAGATAAACCAACAAGCTGGCCAGTCGCCAACAGTTAAGATATCCATACCAACTTTTTGGGGATGTGTATAAGCATTAATAATAGCTTGAGCAACTAAAGTACCGATTGTAGCCCCAACACCATTTGTCATAAGCATAAACAACCCTTGTGCTGACGATCGTAACGCAGGCTCTGTACTATTATCAACAAACAGAGAACCAGAGATATTGAAGAAGTCAAAAGCTACACCATACACTATCATTGACAACACAAACAACAACACTCCAGGGAAGCCTGGATTCCCTACTCCAAATAATCCAAAGCGCAATACCCAAGCGAACATAGCTATCAGCATAACATTCTTTATGCCATAATGACGCATAAAGAATGGTATAAGAAGAATGCAACATGTTTCACTAACTTGTGACAAACTAATTAGAATATTCGCATGTTGTACTCCAAACGTTTCAGCAAACTCTGGCTGCGCACCAAAACTGAATAGGAAAGGATTAGCAAAACTGTTCGTTATCTGAAGACTAACACCAAGAAGCATTGAGAATATAAAGAATATTGCCATCTTCTTCTCCTTAAATAGCGCAAAGGCTCGTAAACCAAAAGCATCTACAAAACTTTTCTTATTATTACCTTTGCAGACATCACAATTTGGTAATGTAAATGTGTATAAGAAAAGAATAATACTTACAACGCCAGAGGTTATAAACTGATTCTGATTACTCTGAAAACCTAATAGATCTACTATCCACATGGTTAAAATAAACCCTATGGTTCCAAACACACGAATTGGAGGGAAATCTTTAACTGTATCCATCCCAGCTTTTGTCAACGCACTATAGGCTACAGAGTTTGAAAGAGCCAACGTAGGCATATAGAAAGCAACGGATAAAGAATAAAGAGTAAATATTACGGGAAAATCAGCCTGCTTCCCAACACTAATGCCATAACCTGCTGTTGCAAACATAAATAAACCTGCAAGTAAATGACAAAAGCCCAATAAACGCTGAGCAGGAATCCAGCGGTCAGCAACAATACCCATTAGGGCTGGCATAAAGATCGAGACAACACCCTGCATGGAATAAAATAAACCTATCTCAGACCCAATACCAACATTACCAAGATAGCGTCCCATGGAAGTTAAATAAGCCCCCCACACTGCGAACTCCAAGAAGTTCATCAACGCTAAACGTATCTTCAAATTCATGTTTCAGCTATTTAAAACGCACCGCAAAAGTAATTATTTTATTAGAGATTGCCAAAAGAACTATCACTTTTCATAACGAAAAACCTTTCCTGTCCATATTAATCGCGAAGGTTTTAATAACATCCTCACCCTTTTAACATCCTCTTTAGACAATAATGGGAAGTTATAATCTACTAACAAGAAATTATCCATATCTGAGAAATGAAGTTCCTGTAGTCTCGGAGTCATTATTGAGCACAAATCTGCATACGTTGAATTACTCATCGTATCAGGCTGTTGTACAGAAAAAGTTTCTGGAAGAGTTATCTTACGAACATTCCACTGATAATCATAAACACGCAATTTACTTTCAGCAACAGGCCCATTCCAAGTTTCAACCAAGGCAAATGAAGATGGGTCCAATATCTTTATCTCAAGTTGTGTATTCTTATTTAGCAAAACTTTAAGGTAATCCTTTGTCATTCTTTTTATAAAAGTAGAATCACCAAAAGTGTTCTTCACAACAGGAGTAACATTCATTTTAATGTAATCTACGAGCTCAGTACGCTGGCTTTTAGTGAGATAAGGGATAATACTATCTGGCATTTCTATCCATATTTCACGAAGACTCTGTGCAGAAATACAAAGACTGCAAGCAAGACAATATATAATTACAAATATTTTTCTTCATAATGTTAAAATTTAGAAGGGACCAAACGACAGTTCACGACTATTACAGAAGGTAGCAATAGTAAAAAAACGAGTTCCATCTTTATCATAACCTACTACAAATCTCCCATCTTCCGCATTCATTCCTTCCGTAGTACTATAAACCTCTGCATATTTTTTTCCACAAAGTTTTCATATGTTCAATTGCCTTTGGTCGACTTTTCACAAATAGTTCTTAGACGAATAATATACAGACAACTATCACCATTGAAAAAGACATCGGCTTCAGAATATTTATCCCCATTAAACAAAACATTTTTAAATACAACTTTATTACCAACTTCAGACACTGGCTGTCCAAACCTATTTATAAGCTCTTTCATTGCTTCTTGCCTGTTTTCCATGAAAGTAATACCGTCTATACCTCGTTGCGCTTTACCAGCAGCTATCAGGAAAGAAGCAATTATAATCAGTAGGAACTTCTTCATTTATTATTTCTTTTTCATCTTCAGAGAAACATTTGCAAAGATACAAAAAAGAAAGTAGAAATGAATAAAAAGCTAAATCCTTTTGCTATCTCTACGTTTTCCGTTACCTTTGCCAACAGAAACAAAGCTTATATAAAATGAGATGTCCAAACTGTAATACAGAAATAAATGAAAATGCAAATCACTGTCCACATTGTGGTACGCCAATACCTCGCAAGAAGATGAACCTACATTAGGACGTGGAATCGTGACATTTATCATTATTGGTACTTTTTCCCTTGTTGGCTTTGGATTTTTCTATTACGGCCAACACAAAAATGATCCAGAATATACTCAAACTGCAATTGAACCCGACTCCAATCTAGCCGAATCAAATAAGGCAAAATTTGATACCATTACTAAGGATACGACATCTAAAGACTCTCTCGATAATCAAGAGGAGGAACAAGCAGAGAAAGTATTTAATAGTATTCGTGGGCGACACCAAATAAGACATAAGAAATCTGAACAAACTTCGGAAGATCCAGATAAAGATAATGACCCTTCTGAAACGACATCTAGTTCACTAAATGAGACATCAACGCCCCCTACGGCATCTAAGCCCCGCATAGAGTCAATAGAAACAGAATAATGAAGATTATCCGAACACCATATTTACCTCCCCAGAATTATGATGCGATCAATATTCTTGGTATTCTTTTCGTACATCCTAACACTGATCTAACAAAAGAACTTATCAATCATGAGCGTATACACACGCGTCAAATGCTTGAGATGTTAATCTTACCATTTTATATTTGGTATATTACAGAATGGTTGATTCGCCTCCCCTTTCATGGTCGTGCTTACTTGAATCTGTCATTTGAACGTGAAGCTTATCGGAACATGAACAACTTGAACTATCTTTCAGAACGCAAAGCTTTTGCTTGGCTACATTATATGTAAGGCGAACTCCAACATGTCTCACTAGTAAGTATAGACTTGTCCATGTCTACCTAATCTCTTAAAGAGGTAATAGGAACTATCTATACAAATAAATGTTGTAAGAGAAACAAGGAATGAAAATAAAACAAACATCCTGAGATTCATAATACACAGATAATTAAAGATCGACAAATCACAATTCAAAAGATACTACTTTACATTGTAGAAAGGCATCTTTCACTATTTAATTGTGCTTTTTACCATTTTATAATCACGAAAAACTTTTTTTATTCTTTCACATACTACTAATTCTTCAAAAAAATTATAAAAAAATGCTCTTCATTTATATAAACTCATGAAATAGTATTTTCGCAAAAAAATCATATTACTTTATAAAATCCAGTCTTTCCTAGTCGATTCCGATAACCTCTAACAAATCTTTATGAACTCTAAATTTTACATCCTTACCTCCAAAAGGCATACCATAGATGCGTGTTGCGTCATGTTGATATTGTGGACGTGGATCTTCCGCAAGCAGGTCCTTTAATGCTGCTAATTCATTCTTACCAAATTCTTTGGAGAACTTATTAGGAATATGTACAGACAAACGTTTCCATTTCCTCATATCTGTGAACCCACCTTTTGCCTCTGGATGACAATCTATATAAGGAATATAAGGTTTATATCATATATTGGTGTTCCGTCCATAAGATCAGCCCCGACAACTTCAATATTTTCTTCACTGATCTGTTTGATACGAACACACGATAACCCTAATCCATTAGGACGGAAAGGAGAGCGTGTAGCAAAAACTCCTAGTCTCTCATTACCACCCAATCGCGGAGGGCGTACTGTTAGTTTGCACTCATTCAAGGATTTATTAGCAGAAAAGTCCCAGATAAGCCATAAATAATCAAACTCATCCAATCCCCTTAAGGCTTCTTTTTTACGATATCTTTTTTCAAAAACAATATGACCAATAAGATTCTCAGATAAACCACTTTGTCGAGGTATACCAAACTTTGAAGTCAGTGGAGAGTGGAAATAAGCTATCGGTGTAATCTCTTTCATAGAGACAAAGGTAATATTTTTGTATTGAATTGATGCAAGATAAATGATTTTTTTATTTATCTTTGCAAGCAGAATAAAAGTTATAATAATATGGAAAATAAAGTGAAGCAAAACATTGATCTCCCAGAGAATGCTTTTTAGAGAACTAAAAGATGGTGAGGAGTATGAGCCTATCATGTCACCCAGCAAAACATATCGTGAAGTAAGTCCATGGTCAATTACTTGGGGCATCTTCATGGCTGTTCTCTTCTCTGCTGCGGCAGCCTATTTAGGTTTAAAAGTTGGTCAAGTGTTCGAAGCTGCTATCCCTATCGCTATTATTGCCATAGGCCTATCATCTGCTACAAAGCGGAAAAATGCACTTGGCGAGAATGTTATCATCCAAAGTATAGGTGCTTGTTCAGGAGCAGTTGTTGCAGGTGGTATCTTTGTCATGCCAGCCATATATATGCTTGATCTTCAGGCTGACTTCTTTAAGATTTTCATTGCAGCTGCTTTAGGAGGTGTCCTTGGCATTTTGTTTTTGATTCCTTTTCGTAAATACTTTGTAAAGGATCAGCATGGAAAATACCCTTTCCCCGAGGCTACTGCCACAACACAAGTACTTGTTAGTGGAGAAAAAGGAGGAAGTCAAGCAAAACCACTATTGATAGCAGGTCTTATTGGCGGATTATATGACTTCATTGTTGCAACCTTTGGATGGTGGAATGAAAACGTAACAAGCCGAATGATAGGCTTTGGAGAAACTATTGCAGACAAAGCAAAACTCGTGTTTAAAGTAAACACCGGTGCAGCAGTCTTTGGACTCGGCTATATCATTGGTTTGAAATATGCCTTTATAATTTGTTTAGGTTCCGTGACTGTATGGTGGTTAATTGTCCCAGGTATGGCACTTATTTTCCCAGATAGTGTACTCAACCAATGGGATCCAACTATAACCACGGCTGTTGGACAGATGGCCCCAGAGGCAATTTTCAAGGCTTATGCTCGCTCTATTGGCATTGGGGGTATCGCCATGTCGGGAATTATAGGTATCATAAAATCATGGGGGATTATTAAAAGTGCTATAGGCTTAGCTGCACGTGAGATGAAAGGAAAAGGAGGAGACCAAGGGATGATAATCCGAACCCAGCGTGACATCTCCTTTAAGATTATAGCTTTTGGAAGTATTGCTACATTAGTAGTTACTTTTCTCTTTTTCTATCTTGGTGTAATGGACTTCAATTTACTCCATGCCGTAGTAGGAATCATTTTGGTTGCAGTTATTGCTTTCCTCTTTACTACCGTTGCTGCCAATGCCATTGCTATTGTTGGTAGTAATCCTGTATCAGGAATGACATTGATGACTTTGATCCTTGCTTCTGTTGTTATGGTAGCTGTTGGCTTGAAAGGCAATGCTGGTATGTTGGCTGCATTGCTCATGGGAGGTGTGGTTTGTACTGCACTATCAATGGCAGGGTCATTTATTACTGATTTGAAAATTGGCTATTGGCTTGGGACAACACCAAGAAAACAGGAAACTTGGAAGTTCCTGGGGACCATAATATCAGCTGCGACAGTGGCTGGTGTGATGATTGTTCTTGACAAAACCTATGGTTTTAACTCTGGCAAGCTTGCTGCCCCACAAGCTAATGCAATGGCTGCTGTCATCAAACCTTTAATGAGTGGACAGGGGGCGCCATGGATTCTTTATGCGATTGGCGCTGTAATAGCACTTGTACTTGACCGTTGTAAAGTTCCAGCTCTGGCTTTTGCTCTTGGAATGTTCATACCTTTAGAACTGAATATCCCACTACTTGTTGGAGGAGCTGTTAATTGGTACGTAACAACACGCTCAAAGAGTGAGGCAATCAATAAAGCTCGTGGTGACAAAGGTACACTTTTGGCATCAGGATTCATTGCTGGTGGTGCACTCATGGGGGTCATCTCTGCCCTACTCAAGTTTGGAGGTATCGACTTTGATTATTCTTCCTGGTGGGGAAATCATTTGTCCGAGCTCCTCTCTCTCGTTGCATATTGTGCATTAATTATCTATTTTATCCTTGCGACAAAGCCTCGAAAGGATGAAATAGAAGAATAATATCATTAAGCCTGCATACCAAAGTTAAGTTCTAAGAGACTGAAAAAGTCCATGAAGACTGCAATTAAACTTTGCTAATAGCTTTGATTCCTACTAATAATATAGAAAGTCCATAGGATCTTTTCAGAACCCTATGGACTTTCTATATTATACACTAAATCGTTAGATAAATAACTATGCGAATACGATTTCTTACTATCTTCTACCGTGATACCCCATCCCATGCTTTTCGTCATGGCGATAACGTGTTGTAAAATCAGGTTGATCCATTTCTATCGGATTATCATTCAGTTCAGGTTCTCCCATCCATTCTACTATTTTATCAACCCAATGAGCTGCTCCTTGGCGTGTTGGATGAACACCATCAGCACGTGAAGCAATAACAGAACTGCTATCAAAAAACTTCCCTTCACCCGTACAATCACGAATAACATTAACAATCCTACGGTCCTTTACCTTTCGCCATGGAAGCGGTCCTACCCAAACATAAGGAATATTACCAACACGACTTAGAATAGTTTGTATCGCAGCCGTACGTCGATTATAATCTTTATATCCTAAATCATTAGTACCTAAACTTATGATAATATACGTAGGACGTACCCGTTCTATCTGATATTGCAGGTCAGAAGCTATTGCCCAATCACGTGTTGTGCTACCGTACCAGACTATAGAATGGAATTCAAAACCGTTCTTGACAGCGTAATCATTGAAGCGAGCACCCATGCCATCAGCCATAGAATCCCCTATAAGTAACACAACTTGATTACGACTTTCAGCAACTTGTGTTGCATGCGTTGAGGATGTAGAAGGCGGTGAAACCAAAATATCTTCTGTCTCTTCAGAAGACTGTTCATTATAGGGCTGTGTTGACAACACATCAGGATCCACTGTTTCAACAGGACGATTCTTCTGTACAGAAACTATAATCTCCTTGCGCCAAAACATTGCATGACAGCAATATTAATAAAGTTATTATATAATACTTCTTCATGATTCTTAATTCTTTCGTTTCATGGTATGGTCATAATACCATATCTCAATACTGTTAATGATATTCTGCCACAGGATATAACATCCTGGACCAACTGTTGAAAGTGGGTTCATGTATGTATAAGCAATCCAAATTGCAAAAGCTGTATTCTTTTGCCCCAAAGCTTGCCCAGCATTAATCGTACTATTAAAATAATGTCCAATATGTCTACCCACTGCAAATTGCACTAAACAGACAACAAGAACCAATATAGCTATTAACAAAAGAAATCCTACAGATGCATCAGCATGCAGAATATTTTTCATTGTTGTCCCAGAGACTATAAGTAATGAACACCCCCAAAGGTAATAACTAAGATCCTTCACACTTATAACCCAACGATAAAATCTCTGTAGCATACGTATGTGCTTCGTAAGGTAAGCCAAGAACATAGGTACAACTAACACAAGGCATACTTTATAAAGAATAAGGAAAAAAGCACTCATAAAAGTCATGTTGACACTCTTTTCTATCAATGGAAGACAAAGAGGGATAAGAATGGCACAGATAATATTCGACAGAAAAGTATATGATGTCATCTCTTCCAGATCTCCGCCCAGCTTCTGTGTCACTACTGCAGCAGCCGTTGCACAGGGACAGATGATGCATGTAAGAATCGCTTCAAGTAGGACAAGTCCTTTTCCTGTAACATGAAAGAAAGAGATTATACCAATAATGACTGCCACAAAGAGTACTTGGGAGAAACCTATCCAGAAATGCCAGCCTACAGGAACAAGCCCTCTAAAGTCTACTTTACAGAAAGTTACATATAAGACTAAGAACATAAAGAGTGGTAACATCTCATCAAAGATTGGTGCAAAGAAAACAGATGCTTTGTCTAATGCAGGGATAAAAGCAAAAAAGAGATATATAATTGCACCCGCAGCTATTGCTACAGGCAGCGTCCAATCCTTTATAAAATGAATTATTCTCACCATCTTTCATGTACTCAAGTTGGATTCTAAACTTCTTAAAAAGAAGAGAAACGGCTGCAAAGTTACGAAATTACTGAGAATCAGATATAAAAGCAATTATCAGGAGTTAAAGAAGGCAAAGTAAATACTATGTAAACTAAGCAAAGTAAAGCAAGAAGAACAAACAAAAGATCCCATATAAAAGATTCGGAACGGTTGTTTCCTATGTCCAAATAATACCAAGGAAATCTCCATCAGTCATTAAGTACGATATGTGTTTATAGGTAACTCCACAGATGTTAACGTTCATCACAGTTATAGTGTTTACCATCAACTCCTCTATACCAATACGTCTAACCACCATTAGTGACCAAAACAAAGATTATACAACAAATAAAAATCCCACCAACATGGAGTCAGTGGGATTGTCACCTCAACACTTGAGGCTATAGAGAAGCAATTTATGCCATTTATCTTACGTGTAGACGGTTTACAGCATCTGTACTATACTTTGCGAAATCATTCTTCTTAGCAGCTCCAAAAGTCGCTTGATTTGCAGCTCTCGTCAAACTATTTGTTGCCTTTGCACTAGCTGGTTGCTGGCGGGCAAGATCGAAACGCAATACATCAGTAGTATTTGTGCTGAATGCTGTACCAAAGAAGGTGTCATAACCCTTTTCTTTCTCATACCCTAAGTGGAAGCCATTTTTATCTGATTTACTGTCAAGAACAAAGACATTACCACTCTTAGTATATTTAATATAGATATTTCCGTCAGTGTTTACATACCAAGAGAAAGCCAAAGTCTGTTGGTCACCCTTCGCATTTGTATCAACCTCGACACCATTTCCACCCAAAGAATTGGCAGAAGAGTTATATTGGAAGAACTTCATATTTGCTTTAAACTGATCACTTACACGTTTTTTCGTACTATCATCCGTGTACTCATAGACCATACTACCTTCCCATTCACCCGTTAAAGTGCGTGCTTCCTCCAGTAAACTGTTATTCTGAGACTCCTGTCTTTGGTTATAATTATTATTCCATACATAACGGCCATTATTATAATCATCCCAATAGATATCACCTCCTATAGCATTCATAAATGCCTCCAATTCACTAGTATAGGCATCTGGATAGTAAGTTATGAACCAATTATAGGCAGCAGTGTTACTTGAACCATTAGGAAATACCCTGTAATAGTTCTGTACAGCATTAGCAACTAAATCATCATAATAATCATTTCCACTATATAATGAATCATCATCACGGCTAGTAAATGTCAGCGGACTTGCTACTATAGCAAGCGCAAGGAAGAGTTTTGTTATTTGTCTCATATGTATACTATTTTTATTATCTAATCTTTTTTTCTTTTCTGACTGATGCAAAAAGTATATAAAAGATTGTAGCTTATAATATGTAAATTTACTATTAATAATAGGGATTTCCCTACAGTATCTATAAAACTTTTGTACTTTTTTAAAGAGGGAATAAAGCAAAGAATAAAAAAATAAAATTCGTACATTTGCAACTCGTAATAACTAAGTATCTTAATAAAAAAAGAAAAGATAAATAAAAGGAAATGAGAACAGTTTATGAATTCTCTGTCAAGGACAGAAAAGGGAAAGAAGTATCTTTAAAAGAGTATGCCAATGAAGTACTGTTAATAGTAAACACTGCAACCAAGTGCGGTTTCACCCCTACATACAAAGAACTAGAGGAACTTTATGAGAAATACCATGCACAGGGGTTTGAAGTTCTTGATTTTCCTTGTAACCAATTTGGACAACAAGCACCTGGAACTGGCGAGAGTATTCACGAATTCTGCAAACTTACATATGGTACAGAGTTCCCTCGCTTTAAGAAAGTAAAAGTAAATGGAGAAGATGCAGACCCTCTCTTCAAGTTCCTTAAGGAACAAAAAGGCTTTGCTGGTTGGGACGAATCTCACCCACTCTACCCTGTTTTAGACAAGATGCTTTCTGAAACCGATCCCAACTATAAGGAAAGTGCTGATATAAAATGGAACTTCACGAAATTTCTCATCAATAAGAAAGGACAGGTTGTAGCACGTTTTGAACCTACAGAGAAGGTTGAGAATATAGCAAAGCAGATTGAAGCATTACTATAGAAAAGGCCAAAAGAGAAAATAAAGAAGTAAGAAACAATAGATATTTATTAAGGTAAGAGAATCTGTAAACAAACAGATAGATTCTCTTACCTTTTTTTATTTGATCTTATTTGTATTCCTTTTTCCTATATTTTTTTAAATCATAGACCTTTTATTTCTTATCATCAAAAAGTCCTAAAAAGGTTATTAAACCATTTAACATCAGTAGTTCATAACCGAACTTATAGCCTGAAGTAGTAGACACTATGGTATCGAGAACAAAACACAATAGTGGACTTGACACTGCTATACAAGGGACCCATTTGTCATTTACAGTACCTTTTGTAAGTAGTCCGAAGGCAAAAAGTCCTAAAAGTGGTCCATATGTATATGACACAATGATATAAACAGCATCTATCAGGCTCGTCGAATTAACGGCTCGGAAGACAAGAATAAACAATATAAAAACTACAGATATACCCAAATGTGCCCTCTTTCTCAGACGCTCATCGGCTGAACGACCACAGATATCTACGCAGAAACTAGTTGTCAAAGCAGTAAGAGCAGAGTCGGCACTTGAGAAACAAGCAGCTACAATACCTATCGTAAAGAGTATTACCACTATGCTACCTAACTGCCCACTTGCAGCAGCCTGCAACATCAACTCATCCGGCATTGTAGGTAGAGTCTGCCCTGTCTTTTGAAAATACAGCATCAACAACACACCCAAAGATAGAAAAAGAAGGTTAGCTGGGACAAAAGCAATACCATAACTACACATATCCTTTTGTGCCTCATGTAGATTTTTGCAAGTAAGATTCTTCTGCATCATATCTTGATCAAGTCCTGTCATGACAATAACAATAAAGATACCACTAAGGAATTGCTTCCAAAAGTTCTCCTGTGAGAACCAGTCATCAAACACAAAGATACGTGAATGGCTGTTGGAAGCAATGACCTGTACTGCTTCTGGTATATTCAGGCCGAGTGCATCTATCACCTTATATATAATAAGAAGAAGTGCCAGAAACATACAGACGGTTTGGAAAGTATCTGTTAAAACGAGTGTTCGTATCCCCCCGTGTCGTGTGTACAACCAAATAAGTAATACTAACACAACAACAGTCATGGCAAAAGGAACACCATAAGCATCCAAAACAAAGCGCTGGAGTATCATGCATACAACATAAAAACGAACTGCAGCACCAGCCATCTTTGATAGTAAGAAGAAAGAAGCACCTGTCTTATAACTTCGATTGCCCAGTCTTGTTTGCAAATAAGAATAGATTGTTGTCAGGCGCAAACGATAATAGACAGGTAAAAGCAGATAAGCTACAGCAAAATATCCTAGAATAAAGCCAAGACATGTTTGCATGTAAGACATATTATTTACCATCACCATTCCAGGGACACTAACAAAAGTAACCCCTGAAATACTTGCACCAATCATGCCAAACGCTACTAAATACCAGGGAGATTTCCCATTTGCACGGAAGAAAGCTTCATTATCAGCCTTGCCCCCTGTTACTCTACTGATGAGTAATAAGATGCAAAAATATGCAAGAATTGTTCCTATTATTATCATATTAGTGGCAAAATTACGAAAAATATTATCATTTAAACCCCCTAATATATCATTTTTCGTACCTTTGTAAAAGATAAAACTTGATTGCAAGAAGAAATATCAAACATCAAAAACATCTCAATATGGCACACCAAAAAAGATTCCTCCTTAGTGAAAAGGACATTCCTACACAGTGGTATAACATTCAGGCCGACATGCCAAACAAGCCTCTTGCACCGCTAAACCCTGCTACCCATGAGCCAATGGGAGTAGATGATCTTGCAAAAATATTCAGTAAAGAATGCTCTAAACAAGAGTTGGATACAGAACATGCGTGGATTGACATTCCGGAAGAAGTCATGGACATGTATAAATACTATCGTTCTACACCTCTTGTACGTGCCTACGCATTAGAAAGCTTTAGACACTCCTGCACATATCTATTTTAAGAATGAAAGTGTAAATCCTTTAGGTTCGCATAAAGTAAACTCTGCAATCCCACAATGTTACTATTGCAAAAAGGAAGGAGTTACAAACGTAACGACAGAGACTGGAGCAGGACAATGGGGAGCCGCATTGTCGTATGCAGCAAAGGTCTATGGATTAGAAGCAGCAGTCTATCAAGTAAAGATTTCCATGCAGCAAAAGCCTTATCGTTCACTCATCATGCGTACCTTCGGTGCAATGGTTGAAGGGTCACCTTCCATGTCAACGCGTGCGGGAAAGGACATTGTTACACGTGACCCAACACATCCAGGTTCATTAGGTACAGCAATCTCTGAGGCCATAGAGCTAGCAACAACAACTCCTAATTGTAAATATACTTTAGGCTCTGTCATGAATCATGTGACATTGCATCAGACTATTATCGGTCTGGAGGCAGAGAAACAAATGGAGATGGCTGGAGAATACCCAGATAAAGTCATTGCCTGTTTCGGCGGAGGCAGTAATTTTGGAGGTATAGCTTTCCCATTTATGCGTCACAACTTCTTCAACGATAAGAAAACAGAGTTTATAGCAGCAGAACCTAACAGTTGTCCAAAGTTGACAAGAGGTAAGTTTGAATATGACTTTGGTGATGAAGCGGGATATACTCCCTTATTACCAATGTTCACTTTAGGTCATGACTTCAAGCCTGCCAATATCCATGCAGGAGGCTTACGTTATCATGGTGCTGGTGTAATCGTCAGTCAACTGATAAAGGATGGCTATATGCACGGTGTGGATATCCCACAATTAGAGACATTTGAGGCAGGTATTCTCTTCTCACGCACTGAAGGAATCATTCCCGCACCAGAGAGTTGTCATGCAATCGCAGCAGCTATACGTGAAGCAAAAAAGGCAAAAGAGGAAGGCAAACAACAAGTTATTCTCTTTAATCTTTCAGGACATGGGCTCATAGACATGACTGCATACGACAACTATATCAATGGTGATCTTAGGAATTATACACTATCAGATGAAGAAATAGCAAAGAATCTTGAGACTGTACCCCAAATATAATACAGGAAATTGGGATTACTTCCATCTTAGTGGTCCTCAGTTTCATTATCTTTTGTATCAGCATCTCACCAGAATATAGTATAAAGTTTAAAGGCAATATTTCAAGTTCGAAGTATAAAATGTCTATACTTCCCATTCATTTCAGGCGATGATGCTAAGTACAAAGGATGATTTTCCTGTGGGCTTTCCTAGTATACAATAAAATACAAGGTACTAAGAGAACAACTCAGAACTTGAATATTACGAAATGATAAAGTAAATTTACAGATTTAAGAATATAAAGATGAATTAAGGGATAGGAAATGATTTCCAAATAGTTTTTGTAACACATACATTATCAAGCAATTAGAAACAGGCTCTTAAAAGGGCGTCCTTTACATTGCAAAAGGGCGTCTTTTACACTTCAAAAGGGCATCTTTTGCAATTCAAAAGAGCACCTTTTAGAAGGCAAAAGAGCACCTATTAAAATCCAACAGAGAATTTATTTTACAAAATGAAGTTCTAAGTCACCATACTATCATTAAGAAACAGATTTCGTTTTTCATTTGAATCGACTTGATTCCAGATGAGAGATCATCTTCTAAAAGACTCGCATCAGGAATAAAATTCTCAAAGTATACAGTATAAAAAAAGTCTGGTAGGAAACCTGCCAGACTTTTTTCCTTTATTTCTCATCCCCCTATTCTACTCGCTTGTAGTGCAGCACCTATTGCTGTACAGTACTCGGAATACTTAGGAATAATAAACCTTACATCATAAATCTTCTCCATTACTGGGAAAAGAAGCTCACATTGGGGCAATAATGTAAGATTACCAATGAGAACAAAGTCCCTGATATTGCTGTTTAATGCACTTAATATAGTTGCAGAACCAATAGATTGTAGCACTAAACCTATCAATCCTAAAGCAATATCTTCACGGCTAGCATTACCTTGGGCATTTGCAAAAAGAGAAGCAGTTGCATCCATTGGCAAACCAGGCAAAGGATTAGTTGATATATCCTTAATCTGAAGATTGATACGCGAGATATCACCTTTCATAGCTAAAGCTATAATCTCTTTTATATCATCTGTCTTCAACAAGAGGCGGGACAAGCCACTAAGCGTACCTCCCCCAATACCAATACCACCAATATGCCGTATCTCATTACCATCACAAAGTACTAGAGACGTACCTGTACCCATAGAGACAACGATCATTCGTTGTAGCTTTGATTCATATTGGGCACCTAAGCCATCTGCAAGAAACTCATCAGCTTTTGACGTCGGAAGCCCATAAACGGGTTTATCAATATAGTGAGCACCGACTCCTGTAAGCATAACTTGCTCTACATCAGACAGATCAATCCTATTATCATAGAGATACTTTCCAAAAGCTCCATATAGAGATGTTATAGGGTCTGTAGCCTTGATACGCATAGGCTTCACAACCTTTCCATCCCTTATTCCAACTATTTTCGTCGTTGAAATACCCACATCTATTCCTATGGCTATCTTCATATACCTTATATATTATTAGGTCGCAAAGGTACGAAAAAGTTGAGAGTTAAGAATAGAAGCAAACAGTTTTTGCAAAAAAAGACAAAAACATTTCTCTATTAAGCTGAAAATGAGTATCTTTGCACTCCGTTATGAAGAGAGAATAAAGATATAAACATCAATAAAGAACAAAACGAAATGACGAAAGCAGATATCATTAATGAGATTGCGACATCTACTGGCATCGCCAAGAAGGACGTTTCAGCTGTGGTTGAATCTTTTATGGACGCTATCAAAAACAGCTTATTAGACAAAAAAGAGAACGTATACCTGCGCGGATTTGGTAGCTTTATCGTAAAGCATCGTGCAGAAAAGACTGCTCGTAACATCTCAAAGAATACGACTATTACAATTCCAGCACATGACTTTCCAAGCTTTAAGCCTGCAAAGACATTCATCGAGGATATGAAGAAATAATTAAATATAAATACAATAACAACTTAAAACATTAAAAGCTATGCCAAACGGTAAGAAGAAAAAGGGACACAAGATGGCTACGCACAAGCGTAAAAAGAGATTAAGAAAGAACAGACATAAGAGCAAGTAAGCCCCCATTAAGGCTGAAAGAACTTATTAACAGACTTTCAAAACATGACGGGGCGTGTCATCGCAGAAAGCTTCTTTCCCTGGAAGTGCGACGACAGGTTCCGTTTTTTATTACCTATAAGTATCGTTTAGTATTACTATCTATGGCAGATAGATAGGCTTATATCAACAGATAGTACGGCTATCAATAACCATTAGAGAAGCTATCTGATATTTATATTAAAAGAAGAAGATGACAAGCGAAGTAATTATTGATGCCCAACCGAAAGAGATTTCGATAGCACTACTTGAGGACAAACGCCTGGTAGAATATCAGCGCGAACCAAGGGAAGCTAGTTTCTCGGTTGGAAACATCTATGTGGCAAAGATTAAAAAGCTTATGCCAGGGCTTAATGCCTGTTTCGTAGATGTAGGTTATGAGCGTGACGCCTTTCTTCATTATCTCGACTTAGGAAGTCAATTCAACTCCTATGCAAAGTATCTGAAACAGGTTCAGAGTGATCGCAAGAAACTTTATCCCATACAAAAAGCCAGTCATCAGCCTGATCTACAGAAAGATGGTACTGTCCAAAATACACTGCAAGTAGGACAAGAAGTACTGGTACAGATTGTTAAAGAACCCATTTCCACCAAAGGACCGCGCCTTACAGGCGAACTATCTTTCGCTGGTCGGTACCTGGTGCTTATACCCTTTGGGCATAAAGTTAGCGTTTCATCAAATCAAAAGTGGAGAAGAACGTGCACGCCTTAAGCAACTTATCCAAAGTATTACACCGAAAAATTTTGGAGTAATAGTTCGTACTGTAGCTGAAGGGAAACGTGTCGCTGAACTTGATGCTGAGATGAAGATCCTAATGAACCGTTGGAATGAAGCTATTACGAAAGTACAAAAGACACAGGACCGTCCTCAATTAATCTTTGAAGAAACAGGACGTGCTGTTGCAATGCTTCGTGATCTATTCAACCCAACTTACGAAAACATCTACGTTAATGATGACGAGATTTGTACCGCTGTACGACACTATGTTTCACTTATAGCCCCTGAAAAGGCAAACATCGTGAAAAAATACAATGGCAAGGTACCAATCTTTGACAACTTTGATGTTACCAAACAGATCAAATCTAGTTTTGGGAAGACCATTAATTATGGACATGGTTGTTATCTCATCATCGAGCATACAGAAGCCATGCACGTTGTAGATGTAAACAGTGGAAACAGAACTAAGGAGAAAGCTCAAGAACAGAATGCACTTGATACCAACCTAGGAGCTGCAGATGAGTTAGCTCGGCAGCTACGTTTACGTGATATGGGCGGCATTATCGTTGTTGATTTCATAGACATGAATCTTGCAGAGGACAGACAAATGCTCTATGAACGTATGTGCAAGAACATGCAGAAAGACCGTGCTCGCCATAATATCCTTCCATTAAGTAAGTTTGGATTAATGCAAATCACACGTCAACGCGTACGGCCAGTAATGGATGTCGATGTTGATGAAGACTGTCCAACATGCTTTGGTACTGGAAAGATTCGTTCAAGCATTCTTTTTACAGATCAATTAGAGAGAAAAATTGACCGCCTTGTCAATAAAGTTGGAATTAAGAAATTCTATTTACACGTTCATCCTTATGTTGCAGCCTATATTAACAAAGGATTCATCTCCTTGAAACGCAAGTGGCAGATTAAGTATGGATTAGGTGTAAATATCATTCCTTCACAGAAACTTGCTTTCTTGCAATATGAGTTCTATGATGCAAAACAGCAGTTCATTGACATGAAGGAACGAAATGATAAATCTTGAATCTGACAAAGGACATTATTAGAAGTCACCTAAAATAATCAAATATTTAGGTAAAGATGAATAGAAAGGTCTATACTAAAGAAAGCGGCTGTATCACTTTGACACAGCCGCTTTCTTTGTTCCGCTCTATTGTTGTTTACCAAACTATTTCTTATAAATACTTGAGTTCGGGATAAGTTTAGTATGAAAAAAGTTCCAACTGCCTTGATTTTTCCACATACACTGGCAGTGCCTCTGGCTTGTTCTCAAAGAAGCAGTATGCTGTAAGGGCAGAACACAAGTTCATGATAAAGTTGTGTATCGAGCGGTGTCTTGAGTGAACAAGGTTGGCTTTGTTCTTGAGTAGTTCGTTAATGCACTCGATAATGTATCTTTTCCTCAGCATAATCTTGTCCCACATAGGCATCAGTTTGTTCTTCATCTTAGCCTTGAGCCCATGAACGAGTTGGATACCTTGACTGAACAGACTATCAAAGAGTTCCTGCTTGATGTACCCTCTATCAGCAAAGATCTTCCCAAATAAGACCTTTGCAAATACCGTCCATACCCTGCTATCTCTGTCATCCACATTTGCTCCTGTAAGACAGAACGTTATCACTTCACCAGAATCATTGCATAGCAGGTGCAGCTTGAATCCATGACACCAGCCCATGGTACCCTTTTCCGTCCTTGGCGAGGCCGGCAAAGACTTTGTTGTAATATCGTCGTACATTGTGACATACGGGTATCATTGTCTCGTCAACGAATGTTATACCCGTACACTTGCCGAAGGCATAGAGCTTCATGAACGACGATCATCTTAAAGAACACTCTTGGCATGAGTTCAACGAAGCGGTTATAGGAAACCGCGTCGGGAAAAATCCTGACGCATCACCCCTTTGACCCAATTCAAATAATACTCCTTGAAATTGCGATATGCGCCGAAATGATAGCATACCAAAATGGTCATAATCTCACTTTCCGAGAGTCTGCCCTTGCGGTTTCGGTAGCGTTTGCCGTCACTGTTATGGGACGGTAGACGCAGGTTTTTCGCTAATTCGGCACTCAAATTCTTATCAAACTCGTCGATTATACAGAAAATTTCAGTAACTTTGTCCTTGGTAATCATCGTTCAAAAATCTTGTAATCTATTGATTTTCACCTATAAAGATACGAATTTTTTTGACGAGATTACCAACTTTTTTTCAAGCCTTTTTCTTATCCCGAACTCGCGTATAAATATATTTTAAGATCAGATCCCCACTTGAAAGTCAGCTATTTTGCTTATTTCTATTTTTAGCTAACAAATAAAAACTGATCTTAAACTAAACAGCTAAGAGGATAAACCTAATAGCCCGTAAGTACGAACCTTCTTTCTGTCTGGAGCACAGGAACTTCTACTTCTAAAGAAAACTCCTGATAATTATGTTCTCCTTCTGGCAAACGATATAGTCTAAACTTGCTTCCTCCTTCTACAGCACAAAGAATCTGAACAAACAGAATGCAAGTATTCTTTAGTTTTATCGATTTATAGAAAGATACATAGCCTCCTTCTGTATTAAACTCGTCAGGCACCTAACTTTCAGAATCATATCTAATATTATTTTCAAAAGCAATACTATCCTTTTCATTTTGGGATCCATTGCTTTCTACCTTTTACATTCACCAGTTGCTTGCGAGGGATAAATATATTTCCCTCATACACACCTTTCTATATTGTAATTACCCTGGTATTATATAATATGCCCTAGTATCTTTAAGTTAAATAGTATTGAGGATAATTTCTTCAATGTCACATTAATTACTGATTAAACTTATGCACGATAAAATACTACCTAGGCTTATTTTGCATACTGCCTAAAATAATAGGCAGCATAACTCCCTACTGCATAAGGTCCCTTGGGCTTTAATCCTTTTTTATGGAGTAAATAAATCTGATATGCCTCACGATAATAACGAGGACGAATCGTATCTATTGGGTAATATCTAACCAAATAGCGTGCAAAGTCATGAAGATTACGATCCAAAAGAAAACCAACAAGTTGATAATTTGCAGAATTACGTGTAGACTTCTGAAGAATACTGTCTGGTTGCAGCCAAGAATGTATTTTGCCTGGCCTCAACACATCTGATCCTCCTATTAACGGATAACAGAATAAGCTATCAGATAGTTGATGACAACGGGCTACAGCATAAATTGTTAGCATAGACATTACTGAATCTGTATTAGATACCGTCTTAATAACATGCAAAGCACCAACATAATTGCGTTTATCTATCATAGATTCAACCTTTGCCCTTTGGTGAAAGTGTTTATCAGTATTACTAAACAGTCCTGTAAACAGAAAGAGACCAAGCATAATAAGAAGACTTGACCAAACCTGTTGTGAAAAAGGCCCTATACTACGTGACTCAAGTTCGTAAGGTTCATATCTTTTTACAGAAATAATCACAAAGAAATAAATAACAAATAATATAGGGGATATCCAAATCCAGTTGCCAAGGCTAACTCCCTGAGATGCTGGTTTAAGGTCAGAAATAATTGTCAGAAACAGAAAAGAAGGAAAATAAGTCAAAGCATAGCCCCGCTTTGTCAATCTAATCAGAGAACTAACACCTATTTGGAGCAACTTCAGAACAATAGTTATCAAAATAGCTCCTAATAGAGGATTATAAAAAGTTTGACCTCCAGAGGCTAAATGCTGAGTCACAGTCATTACATCTGCCTGAAAGAAAAACAGATAACTAAATGTAAACAAGAAAAATAGTACAGAGCATACTATATGTATAAAATTCTGTTCACTCATAAACTTTATTTCTTTTTTAAGACAACTGCACTACGAGCAGGAATATAAAGTTTAAGCCATCCTTTATGTTGTTTGGCATAAAGAGGATCTACATTTGTAAAATGTTCGACAGAATCATCAGCAAATCCAAAGCCACCAAACTCTTTCGCATCAGTATTTAGAACAACTGTATAAGACCCTTCTGGAACAAGAAATCCATAATCAGAGTAGGAATGACTAGGAGAGAAATTAAAAACAAATATTAATTCTCCTCTACTAAAAGCTAGAATCTGATCATTATCATTATGCCAGATTTCTTCAATAGGAGTATCTGTAAACCCATGCTCACTCTTAATTACAGATAACATATTACGGTCGAAATCACCAAGATAATGATAACATAGTTCTGGATTATCAACTAGATTCCATTGACGCCGCGCATATTTGCAACTCCATCCATTACCGGCACGAGGGAAATCTATCCACTCTGGATGTCCAAACTCATTACCCATAAAGTTCAGATATCCCCCATTAATAGCGGAAATAGTTGCTAAACGCACAATTTTGTGGAGCGCTATACCTCGATGTACCCTCTCAGTCTCATCTCCTATACGGAAATGCCAATACATATCAGCATCCACTAAACGAAATAATTGTCTTATCGCCTACAAGAGCTTGATCATGTGATTCACAGTACGAAATCGTTTTCTCATCTATTCGACGATTCTTTATCTCCCAAAAGATAGAGGAAGGCTTCCAATCTTCGTCAGGTAACTCCTTAATGGTCTTAATCCAATAGTCTGGTATATTCATAGCCATGCGATAATCAAACCCATACCCACCATCTTTGAATTCAGCTGCAAGACCAGGCATACCAGAGACCTCTTCTGCAATAGTCAAAGCTCTATTATTAACTTCATGTATTAGAGTATTTGCCAACATTAAATAGCATATGGCATTATCATCTTCATGACCATTAAAATAATCTCCATAGTTACAAAAAGATTCTCCTAGCCCATGACTATAATAAAGCATAGAAGTAACACCGTCAAAACGAAAGCCATCAAAATGAAACTCCTCTAACCAATACTTACAATTAGAAAGGAGGAAATGAAGGACTTCATCCTTGCCATAATCAAAACACAAAGAATCCCAAGCTGGATGTTCACGTCGCTCGCCAGAGTAAAAAAATTGATTAGGATCACCAGCTAAATTACCTAAGCCCTCCATTTCATTCTTCACAGCATGAGAATGGACAATATCCATGATAACGGCTATACCTGCTTCATGCGCATCGTCCACAAGAGCTTTCAACTCTTCTGGAGTACCGAATCTCGAACTGGGTGCAAAAAAAGAACTAACATGATAACCAAAACTACCATAATAAGGGTGCTCCTGAATTGCCATTATTTGAATAGCATTATACCCATCCTTCACTATTCTTGGTAGCACTTTCTCCCGAAATTCATTATATGTCCCAACCTTCTCTGCATCTTGACCCATACCTATATGACATTCATAGATCAATAAAGGAGAAGTCTGGGGATTGAAGGAATTAATCTTCCATACATAAGGAGCATTAGGACTCCATACCTGAGCAGAAAAAATTCCCGTCTGAGGGTCTTGTACAACACGCTGTGCCCAAGCAGGAATGCGTTCTCCTTTTCCCCCATTCCAGTATACATGCATCTTATAAAATTGACCATGTTGTATCGCATCTTCAGGAAGCCTTAATTCCCAATCTCCAGTATCAACATCTCTTTTACATTTATAAGCTATTGTCTCTTGCCAATTATTGAAATCACCTACAAGATAAATGTCTGTCGCATTTGGAGCCCATTCGCGAAAAATCCAACCATCAGACTCATGATGAAGACCATAATACTGATAGCCATTTGCAAATTCTGACAACGAGAACTTTCCTCCTTGAGTAAGCTGATTCAGCTTCCATAAAGCATGGTCATGACGTCCCTTTATAGCACTCTCGTATGGAGCAAGATAAGGATCTCTCTTGACAATTCCCATTTCAGGAACTACTTTAGAATTTCTTTTTGTTTGATTAGTAGACAACATGTTTTTTTATTAATCTTATCTAAAATTATGGAAAAATCAGTATTGATTACGTGTATAAAAATTAATTTGTATATCGCTTACCTCTGTCATAATGCCCACTGACCAGCACTTTGCCATTCTTGTCACGCTCTATGAACTTGCCATCTCGAACATCATTTCGGTAATTACCTTCAAATCTTATCCCATTTGAGGATTCTTCAATAGCACTACCATTACGTTTTCCGTTATGATAACTGCCTCTAAACTTACTACCATCAACATAATGGATGATAACAAGGCCTTCTAATTTCCCATCACGAAACTGTCCTTCATATATATCATTGTTCTTTTTGGTCAACTTACCCTGCCCATTCTGTAAATCTCTTTCCCAATATCCAGTGTAGATATCTCCATTTCGCCAAGACATTGTACCAAAACCAGATTTTTGACCTTTAAGGAAATGACCAGAATATTGATCACCATTCTTATACCGGAAGATTCCTTGTCCCGTCCGTTCGCCATCTACATATTGCCCTTCGTAGATCTCGCCATCTTTATACTTATATATACCTTTTCCATTCTGCAAATCATTCTTCCATTCACCAGTATATTCATCTCCATCAGAATAGATATAAATCCCTTTCCCATCCTTCAAATTATTAACCCAGTCTCCTGTAAAAGAGGAATGATCTGGCCAACAAAAACGCCCATGTCCATTCTTCATATCATTTTTCCATGAGCCATCATAATAGGCTCCATTGGAAAAGATATACTTTCCTTGTCCACTCCGTTTATCATGCTCCCAATTACCTATGTACTTATCACCATTATAATAGTACATAGTTCCTAGCCCTTGTTGATAATCCTTATACCATAGACCATCATAACGATTTCCATTAGAAAAATAATAAACTCCTTGTCCATGTTGTTGATTCTGAAACCATTGCCCTCTGTATTTCTCACCATCTGCAAAAGTGTATGTCCCCTTTCCTTCTCTCATACCTCGAATATATTCTCCCTCATAGACATCTCCTTTCTTATATGTAGTTTTACCTTTTCCATTTGGTTTTCCACGAAACATCTGTCCATAATAGTTTCCTCCATCTTTTGTTATGCAAGAACCTATCTCCACTGTTTGGGCAAAGAGCGTAGTAGATAAATGGAGCAGTAAAATTATAATATATTTATTTCTCACGTAATTTGGCTTTAAATTGTTATAGAAATAATATAACTGTTTTGCAAAGATACAGAATAATAATGGATATAACAAATTTATGAATCTTTTTTTAAGTACCAATTATATAGACCTGTAAAAGATAGACCTGTAGAAGATTATCCCCCGATTCACATCGAGGGATAACAACAACACAAACACAAAAATAATGTAGGATAAACCTACAAATCTTTAAATATCTACAATTATAATATATTATGAAAAACAATTAATCCTTTACTACATTACACCATCAGCCCGCAGTTTTTCCTGCCACTTCCAGGCAGAGAGAAGAACATCAGACAAAGGTGTATCAGCCTTCCACCCGAGTATAGAATTTGCCTTAGAACAATCACCCCATATCTTCTCAATATCTCCCTCACGACGAGGTCCATATTTCCAATTTACTTTTACTTTAGTAGCATGTTCAAAGGTTTCAACAATTTCAAGTGTTGAGTTACCATGACCTGTACCAATATTAAAATACTCTATTTTATCAGTATCTTGATCCAGGACACGTGCCATAGCCGCAACATGAGCCTTAGCCAAATCAACTACATAGATATAGTCTCGAATACACGTGCCATCAGGTGTATTATAATCATTTCCAAAAATAGTTAACTCTTTTCTAATACCCATAGCTGTCTGTGTGACATATGGTATTAAATTATTGGGGACTCCATTTGGCAGTTCGCCAATAAGCGCAGATGGGTGTGCACCAATTGGATTAAAATATCTCAAGACAATACTTTTGATATTTGCTCCACTATGAATATAATCTAAAATGATCTGTTCATTAATCTCTTTTGTATTACCATAGGGGGAAGTTGCTTTCTGATGAGGAGCTTCTTCCGTAACTGGTAGATTCTCCGGATTTGGTTGACCATATACCGTACATGAACTTGAGAAAATAAGACCTTTCACATTATATTGCGGCATCAGTTCAAGTAGATTCAAAAGTGAAACTACATTATTTCTATAATACATCAATGGTTCTTGAACACTTTCTCCAACAGCCTTTGATGCAGCAAAATGAATAATACCCTCTATGTCAGGATACTTAAGAAAAACGTTTTTAGTTGCTTCAAAATCACGAAGATCAACCTGCTCAAATGCTGGACGTGTACCCGTAATTTTTTCTATTCCATCCAACACCTCAATCTTAGAGTTAGACAGATTATCTACTATGACAACATTGTACCCTGCTTCTATCAGTTCAACACTTGTATGAGAACCAATAAACCCAGTTCCACCTGTAACCAATATAGTCTGTTTCATATGTCCTTTAGATTTTATTTTTTAGGCTGATCCCCGATATCAGTAGTGGTGCAAAGATAACATTTTTTTTAATATCAACAAAAAAAAGATGCAAAAAATTAAGCAAAGGAATATAAAATAGAAAACTTTTCGTATATTTGCCGACATAATAATTTATAACAGAAATGGGATATACAGAACAGACACAACAACAGATAGAGCGCTTTCTCAGAAAAGTTGCACAGAAGTTCACCGCAAAAGAAAGTGATATGCCTATGACTGATATTCATTTACGTGCATCACAAGACAGTGGTGATCTCATGGCCTTTGACGATGACGATAACGAAATTAGTCGTTGTGTTATAGGCACATGGATAGAAAACAAAAGTGATAATTTCTATCAAGAAATAGCATACACTTTAAGATCTGAGCTCAACCGCATGAAAGACACGATTGACAACCTCTCGATCATGAAGCCTTTTAGCTTTATTCTTGAAGATGATGAAAAGAATAATATTGCTGAGCTTTATCTTGTTGATGACGACTTAGTAATGATTGGTGGCAACCTTATGCAAGGACTTGATGAAGATCTCGACAATTTCTTGCAGAACATCTTAAAACAAAGCGAATGAAATACACTATAACCAGACTATGTTGTATTCTCTTTTCCATATATAGTCTTTCTACTTTTGCTCAACGACATGAGATAAAAGACCGTAACATACGCTCTTTACAGGTCATTGCTAATGGAAAATGGCAAGAATTGCCTGTCATGATGATTAATGAAGGGAAAATTAGCATTGACTTTGATGATCTTACACACACTTATAGAAGACTAACTTATACGATAAAACATTATGAGGCAGACTGGAGTCCCTCTACAGGGCTGTTTGACAGTGATTTCATTGAAGGATTTGCATCGGGAAATACAATCGAGAACATTCAAGAGTCATCACTAACAAACACACTCTATACTCATTATCACTTAGATATCCCTAATGATAATTGCAAGCCTAAAATATCTGGGAATTACAAACTTACTGTTTATGATGATGATCATCCAGGGCAGCCTGTACTCATAGCTTGCTTTATGCTAACAGAACCATTTGGACAAACTATGGGTCTAAAACTTAATGTTACGGCGAGGACAGACGCAACCATCAACGACAAACATCAACAGGTAGACATGATTATTAATTATGGAAATTACATTGTATCTAATCCGCAACAACAGATAAAGACGGTTGTCCTACAAAATCGTAATTGGTTAGATGCTCGATACAATTCTAAACCACAATACATCATGGCAGATGGTCTACAATGGAACCATAATAAGGATTACATTTTCTGGGCTGGAAATGAATACCGCAAGTTTGAAATTCTCTCTACAGATGTAGCTTCTATGGGTATTGATCATATTACATGGGATGGAAAGAATTATCAAGTCTATCCATTTATTACGACCCCACTCACAAATTATCTTTATGAAAAAGATGCTGACGGGGCTTTTCTTATACGCAATTCTGATAATGTAGATATCAATACCACTAGCGATTATGTTATGACACATATCCGATTATCAGCCCCTACTCCATATCAAGCACATATTTACTTAAATGGAGATTGGACTTATGACCGTATTCTTCCTGAATATGAGATGAGATATAATGCTGAACAAAAATACTATGAAGCTATTATACCTCTCAAACTGGGTTATTATAATTATCAGTTTATAACTACTGATGAGAATAATAAGCTGTCTTCTCTCAGAATTGACGAAAGTCATTATCAGACAGAAAACAGTTATCAAGCCTTAATATACTTTCGCCCCCAAGGAGGAAGAACGGATAAGTTAGTTGGATATTCAAATGTAAAGTTTATAATACAATAATAATGTCAGAAGCTGTATCAATAGATTACATGCTTCTGACATTTTATATATCTGTCAACATACGGACGAAAGCCGTTATCCATTCATGGATAACAAGAACTCTTCATTATCTTTCGTGTGCGCCATACGGTCATGGATAGAATTCATAGCCTCTATTGGATTCATATCTGCAATATACTTACGAAGAATCCACATGCGATCCAAGGTAGTACGATCCTGCAACAAGTCATCACGACGTGTACTTGAGGCAACAAGATTAACAGCTGGGAAGACGCGCTTATTACTTAAGCTCCGATCAAGCTGCAATTCCATATTACCTGTACCCTTGAACTCCTCAAAGATTACCTCGTCCATCTTTGATCCTGTATCAATCAATGCGGTTGCAATGATAGTCAATGAGCCACCACCTTCTATATTACGTGCAGCACCAAAGAATCGCTTAGGTTTCTGTAATGCATTGGCATCAACACCACCCGTAAGTACTTTTCCTGAAGCTGGGGCTACAGTATTATAAGCACGTGCTAAACGAGTTATAGAATCGAGGAAAATGACTACATCATGCCCACATTCAACCATGCGCTTTGCTTTTTCAAGAACAATACCAGCAATCTTTACATGCCGTTCAGCCGGCTCATCAAATGTAGAAGCAATTACTTCAGCATTTACCGTACGCGCCATATCTGTTACCTCCTCTGGACGTTCATCAATCAACAGCATCATCAAATAGGCTTCAGGATGATTAGCAGCGATGGCATTAGCTATATCTTTCATAAGGATGGTCTTACCAGTCTTAGGCTGTGCCACTATCAATGCACGCTGTCCTTTTCCTATTGGAGAAAAAAGATCTACAATACGTGTAGAGAGATTTGTTGTCTTTGGATCACCGCAAAGTGAGAATTTTTCGTCAGGGAATAATGGTGTTAGATGTTCAAACGGAATACGATCACGCACCTCAGAAGGTTTACGCCCATTTATTTTATCAATACCCGTAAGCGGGAAGTACTTTTCTCCCTCACGTGGCGGACGTACATGGCATTCAACAACATCTCCTGTTTAAGCCATATTGCTTAATCTGGCTATTAGAAACATAAACATCATCTGGTGAAGACAGGTAATTATAATCGCTGGAACGTAAAAAACCATATCCATCAGGCATTACCTCTAACACACCATTTGCCTTAATAATGTCAGCGAAATCATAAGTAGCCTCTGCATTCAAAGTGGGAGTTTCTTCATACACAGGAGTAGAGGCCATAGGACCAGGCACTGTAGGTTGGTCAAACATATCATATGTAGGTACAGCCCCTTGATCTTCTATTGGTAGATCAACCACTGGAATGAAATCCGTTCCATCTCCAGGATCACCTTCCCAGACTCCACTTGGAAAAGTTGTAGGCGCAATTGAAGCTTCATAGTTCATATTATGCGCATTTACTTTTTCTTGCAGACGAGCCAACATATCATCATCGTGGCCAGACTCTTGCTCGTTTTCAGGAACAAACTGGTCTTCTGGAATAAAATCTTCTCCGTCCATGTCTACTTTTTCCCCATTATTTAAGGAATCATCAGGAGTTGATATTGGCTCTTCCTTCTGTTCATCCTCCACGCTATCTACTTCTTGCTTTGCTTTTAAAGCAGCCTCCGCTGCAGCAATAGCTTCAAGCTCAGCTTTTGACTTACGTCCACGATGTTTAGGGATAGATGCAAGTATCTCTTCTGGTGTCTTCTCTTCCTCCGTCACAGGAGTTTCTTCAACAGCATCTTTAAAAAGAGTTGGCTGACTAACACCCGTCGGTTTATTATTTTTTACATCAAAATTTTCACCATTCTTACCATGTACAGAATAAACACGGTCAGTTTCTTTACGTGCAATTCTGGTACGTTTACGCTTTGATTCTAAAGGGTGTGCCGTCCCCACCTCCTCTGCCTGACGATCAAGAATGGCATACACCAATTTATCCTTATCGTCTCCAGGCGAGTAAACCGCACCTGTCTGCTGAGCAATTTCTTCAAGCTCAGAAACATTTTTTTCTAACAATTCTTCTTTGCTTAACATATATAATATGTATAGGAAATCTTATTTTTAAGAGTTGTGACGTTTCATAAAGAGAAACATCTTTTCGTGCCTTTTTATGATGCAAAGATAAAAACTTTATTTGGAAGAGACAAAGAAATCCACTCTTTTTTTATTAGAAATAATTCTTGAACTTAAAGCTACATGGGTCAAATTATCGTTCCTTTATACAATAAATACTATTTATCAAAAATTATAAAATAACCAATAGAATTGAAAGATATTATCGGCACTCAAACAGATTAAACTATATTCATAAGGGCAAAGCCACATATACAAAATAAAAAGAACTCTTTAGGAATACATAAAAAATTACTCCCATTCTGTAAAAGAAAACTTCCTATGTTTTCCAAAAGATTATCTTTTGCTTTTTCAAAAGGGCATCTTTTACATTATAAAAGGGCATCTTTTAGCATGTAAAAGATGCCCTTTTGCAGCATGAAAGAGGCCCTTTCACAAGCCTACCTATAACTGTCTGACAATGTTTAAGTTACAAAACAAGAAAAATACTATTCCCTTTCTTTCTTTGTTTTTCCATATCTTGTAATACGTATATATTTTTTACCCTTTGTCATACACTACTATTCACTTCATCCCTCTTCCTCTACACCTTGTTATATGTCAGTATACTCGCATTGTGAATAGGTTCTCTGAGCTAACTCTCCTTAGTCAGCCTTTTCAGATATCTTAAGAGCTCTCATCCTTTGAATATAAAAATATCATTGTACTTTATACAGAACTTAGGAATAAGATATATGATGCTATCACCTTATTGATGTTGTTCACGTAATAAATCGTTGACCGTTTTAACCGGATTAAAGTATCAAGAGGAATCTCTACGAATACGGTATTCCAATCACTCATAGCACCATTCCATAAACCTGGTAACTCAAGAGCTTTAAGAGTACGACCATCTTTAGACTTTGAACTTATAAAACCAGTAGACTTATCAACATACATAGCAAGATCAAAAGGTCTACCTCTGTAATCTTTCACTGCACAAACTAGATCTACAGGATTAAAATGTGTCCCTTCAGTAAACATCTTAACATAAGCCTTATTATGTTTGTCAATCTGTGAGCTTTCAAGAATCTGCAAACTGATACTATTATCCTTATTAAAAACAAGGAATGGCCCTCCTCCAGGTTCTCCTACATTCCTCACCATTCCACAAACTCGCATTGGGCGATTAAGCTTATGATAAAGATAACTTATACGATCTTTACCCTCAAGGAGTTCTATATCTGGTTTATAACAGCAAAGGTCGTGCTGCAAGAAGTCTATCATTTCATTAATATCATCGTTTGAATAGGTTCCAGCATCAAGTTTATGCAGATAGGAGAAAGTGCGCTTTTGTAGTTCAACAAGTTTACCTGCAAGAACCATTTTCCACTTAACTGTAATATCTTTCAGACGATCGGGTACTACATTATCTATATTCTTTATAAAGATTATATCAGCATCTAACTCATTCAGGTTTTCTATCAGAGCCCCATGTCCTGCTGGACGAAAAAGTAAAGTGCCATCACTATTCCGAAACGGAGTATTATCAGGATTCACAGCTATTGTATCCGTACTTGGTTTTTGCTCGGAGAATGTAACTTCAAAGCTGGTGTTATATAAGGACTCATAAGTATCCTTCACCTCTCTTAACTTCTCCTTAAATAGCGAAACATGTTCATGAGAAACCGTAAAATGAACATGGGCATCACCATTGCATGAAGCATAAAGTGCAGCTTCGACAAGATGTTCCTCCATTGGAGTACGAGGATTACCATTGTATGTATGGAAAAGTAGAAGCCCTTTGGGAAGTCCTCCGTAATCTAAGCCCTTATTTTCCAAGAGTATAGAGACAACAGTTTTGAACATACCATTTGCAATTAGCGTATCAACCGTCTGTCCTTCAGAAATCATACATTGCTGAGAAAGCTTAGCATAGAAAGCAAAATTATGGATATTAGCAAAAAAATATTTTTCAAAATCAGTTGTTGGTACGTCATTATTTCCATTAAGAAAAGCAAAGAGGTCCTTGAACATTCTACTTGCTGCACCTGAGGCTGGTACAAACTTTACTATTTTATGACCAGATGATTGATATTCCTCCCAAGTTCTACAAACTTCGTTTATATCTGATTCACCTAATACTACAATACCTCTCTTTGGTGTTGCAGCACATTTTATCTTAAGATAAGGAAAACCATTACAGAAATCTTCTAATTGCTTAGTAACTTGTGCAAGATCAATTCCCCTATTCCTGATTTGCTTTTAGGTCTTCTTTGTGTATCATATTTGACAGAAAATTAAAAAGATTGTATTGTTATTGCAAAAAAATAAAGAATTATATTAGAATAAAGAAAGTAAATGAAACTTTTTATGCTCTATAATGTCGATTTTTCTTTGTACCTTTGCCATAAACAATTACTTTACGGCTCATGGAGGATAAATTCATATATACAGATAAAGAGAGAAAATTATCTTATCAGATTTTTGGATGAACTAAAGGATACTTTGGACAAATCTTTTTCTTGAAAAATGATTTGCCAATGCTACAAGTACAACTTAAAGATTCTGTAGCTAAAAAAATACTATTCATCGCAATGTTTTCGGGCTAAACCCTATTTTGTGTTCTTTACAAACTGCAGCCATAGCTGTAAAGGATATTGGATTAAAGCGTGATTCTGTTATAGCTATTCTGCTTCACCAAAGTGTACAAGATGGATACATCACATTAGAAGACATAGATAATCGATTCGGAAAAAGTGTTGCAAAAATTATCCATGGACTCATTCGTATACAAACACTTTACCAGAAAAATCCTATTATCGAAAGTGAGAACTTTCGCAATCTCTTATTGTCCTTTGCAGAAGACATGCGAGTCATTCTGATAATGATTGCCGACCGCGTAAATCTTATGAGACAGATACGAGATACTGAGGATAAAGAAGCACAACACAAAGTTGCAGAGGAAGCTAGTTATCTCTATGCTCCACTAGCACACAAGCTGGGGCTCTATCAATTAAAACGTGAATTAGAAGATCTATCTTTAAAATATCTTGAGCATGATGCCTATTACTTAATTAAGGATAAACTAAATGCAACAAAAGCTTCGCGCGATGCTTATATTAATCAATTTATAGCTCCTGTAAGAGAACGACTTACAGCTGGTGGATTGCGATTTCATATAAAGGGACGAACAAAATCAATACATTCCATCTGGCAAAAGATGAAAAACAAAAATGTGGTTTTGAAGGAATATATGACTTATTCGCTATCCGCATCATCTTAGATGCCCCATTGGAAAAAGAAAAAATCCAATGTTGGCAAGCTTATTCTATTGTCACAGATATGTATCAGCCTAACCCTAAGAGATTACGTGATTGGTTGTCTGTACCCAAATCCAATGGTTATGAATGCTTACATATTACTGTTCTTGGGCCAGAAAAAAAATGGGTAGAAGTACAGATCCGTACAGAGCGAATGGATGAGATTGCCGAGCATGGTCTTGCCGCACACTGGCGCTATAAAGGAATAAAAGAAGAGGGAGGATTGGATGACTGGCTAGCCTCCATTCGCGCTGCACTTGAAGCAGGGGACAACTTGGAAGTTATGGACCAATTCAAGTCTGACCTATACGAAAAGGAGATTTATGTTTTTACTCCCAAAGGTGATTTATTGAAATTTCCTAAGGGAGCAACTATACTTGACTTTGCATATCACATCCATTCGAAAGTAGGTAATCAGTGTGTCGGGGGGAAAATAAATGCCAAGAATGTCTCGCTTCGTACAGAGCTTCATAGCGGTGATACTGTAGAGATTCTTACTTCTGCCACACAGAAACCTAAAGCAGAATGGCTAAAAATAGTTAAGTCTTCAAGAGCTAAAGCTAAAATACGTCTTGCTTTAAAAGAAACACAAATAAAAGACGGACTTTATGCCAAAGAGCTCTTAGAACGTAGATTTAAGAATAAGAAAATAGAGATAGAAGAATCTACAATGGGACACCTTCTGCGTAAGCTTGGATTTAAAGAAGTTTCAGAATTCTATAAACAAGTTGCTGATGAGAAACTTGACCCAAATTATATTATAGAGGAGTATCAGAAGGTATATAACCACGACCATAATTTAAATCAACCAAAAGAGACTGAAAGTGCTGAGAACTTTGAGTTTGAAAATCCAACAAATGAGTTTCTAAAGAAGAATGATGATGTCCTTGTCATTGATAAGAATCTTAAAGGATTGGATTTTTTTCTTTGGCCAAATGTTGCCATCCAATCTATGGTGACCCCGTTTTCGGTTTTGTAACCGTAAATGGGGGTATAAAGATTCACCGTACAGATTGTCCAAATGCACCAGAAATGCGTAAACGTTTTGGTTACCGTATTGTGAAAGCACGTTGGAGTGGAAAGGGATCTTCACAGTATGCTATCACGCTACGTGTAATAGGCAATGATGACATAGGTATTGTAAGTAATATTACTAATGTAATCTCTAAAGATGAAAAAAATAGTAATGCGATCTATCAATATAGACTCACATGATGGCCTCTTTTCTGGCAATCTTGTAGTTTTACTTGATGACAATTCAAAAATTAAACATGCTCATCAAGAAATTAAGAACAGTGAAAGGAGTAAAACAGGTTACAAGAATATGAGAAATAAGCTAATAACAACATTTCCCATATATAGATTTCTGAAAGAGAGATTTATCAGGAGATTAAGATTTTTAGAAGTGCACATTCCAAATAAATAAGAATGAATAAAAGATAGAAAAAATACACAGAAGGTATAGTCTATTCCAACTATACTCCAGGATCTAAATTACCAAAGAGATCGAGGCTATAGTCCTTTTCTGGCGTTTCCTCTACAGGTTCCCTATCTTCACGGAATTGAAGAAACAACTGTTGTGTCATTCCATTATTTACATTCAAACGATAAATCCCCTTCTTCGTTTTCTCAACTAAAGATGTATCAGTTTTACAATTCCGCAATAAAAACTGCTGAACGTACTTGTGAATATCCCTTTGAGATAAAGGATTAAATAAAGAGTTACATGCATTATGCACATGGCGAGAAATTTTCTGAACAGAAATTCCCTCACAACCTGCCTCAATAAGCACCTGTAGTATCTCTTTATCGTATTGCATATAAGAAAGGGAGTCTATACTATCTCATACAGACTCCCCGTTCTTTTCTATTTATATTAAAATGTCATCAGCTTAAGCAAGTACAATCTTGCTATTCTCATCTTTTACTTTACCCTCCTTAAAGAGCCAGCCAATACCTAGATAAGCCTCTTCTTCTGTAATCTTAGCAACTTTAGCTATCTCACTAACACTGAGTGCCTTTGCCTCTGCTGCAAGTGCATTATAAACATCACCTGCCTTGAATCCAACATTCTCTGCATTAATAACAACTGCAGGTTTCTTTACAGCAACTTTCTTTGTAGTGGCTTTCTTTGCAGTGCTCTTTGGAGCAGTTTTTGTTTCTTTCTTTACAGTCATAATTTAAATAAATTAAAGTCCTAACCAAGTTATCAAATAATAATTTGTAATATACTCCACAAAGTACATTAAATAATTGGTAGTATCAAATACTAATAGCTAAAAGTAAATAATACTATAGCACTCTAAAGTGTTGATTATTAATTTATTGATTTACATCAACTTAATGCACTTATAACTTCAGGTCAAGCTTTATTTCTAACTCATCTAACTGCTTCTGATCTATCATTGAAGGAGCATCTAACATAACATCACGACCACTATTATTCTTAGGGAAGGCAATACAGTCACGAATAGAATCAAGACCTGCAAGGATACTAACAAAACGATCCAGACCGAAGGCAAGCCCTGCATGAGGAGGTGCTCCATATTTGAAAGCATTCATCAAGAAACCAAACTGTGCTTCTGCACGTTCTGGAGTAAAACCGAGTACCTCAAACATCTTCTCTTGTAGTTGAGTATCGTGGATACGGAGTGAACCACCACCAACTTCAATACCATTACAGACAAAGTCATAAGCCTTAGCCCGTACTTGCTCAGGATGCTCATCCAATAATGGTATATCATCAGGGTTAGGCATTGTAAACGGATGGTGTGTTGCCATAAGACGCTGCTCTTCATCACTCCACTCAAACAATGGGAAATCAACAATCCAAAGACACTTAAATACATTCTTATCACGAAGCCCTAAGCGATCGCCCATCTCAAGACGTAGAGAACAAAGCTGAATACGTGTCTTATTTGCATTATCACCTGACAATATCAAAACAAGATCACCATCTTTGGCACCAGTTGTCTCCTTTACCTTCTGTAATTGCTCTGCCGTATAGAACTTATCAATAGAGCTCTTAACAGTACCATCAGCATTGTACTTGATGAACACGAGACCATGTGCTCCAACCTGCGGACGCTTGACGAAATCTGTAAGTTCATTGAGCTGTTTACGGCTGTAATCAGCACATCCTGGAACGACAATACCTCCTATATACGCAGCTTCATCAAATACAGAGAAAGAACCAGTACCCTTTAGGTCATCCATCAATTCAACGAATTCCATACCGAAACGTAAATCTGGTTTATCAGAACCGAAACGCTTCATGGCCTCATGCCATGTCATCTGCTCTAACTTAGGAAGTTCAACGCCACGAATCTCACGGAAAAGGTGACGAGCCATTTCCTCAAACAAATTGATAACATCATCTTGGTCTACAAAAGACATCTCACAGTCAATCTGAGTAAACTCTGGCTGCCGATCAGCACGCAAATCCTCATCACGGAAACACTTTGCAATTTGGAAGTAACGATCGAAGCCTGCTACCATTAATAATTGCTTCAAAGTTTGTGGACTCTGTGGTAAAGCATAGAATTGCCCAGGGTTCATACGTGATGGAACTACGAAGTCACGAGCCCCTTCTGGAGTAGAACCAATAAGGATAGGGGTCTCCACTTCCATAAACTTTTGTGAATCGAGGAAATTACGAATAAGGATTGTCATCCTATGACGTAACTCAAGATTTTTACGTACAGCCTCACGACGGAGATCAAGGTAGCGATACTTCATGCGCAAATCATCACCACCGTCCGTATTATCCTCAATTGTAAAAGGAGGGGTTAAAGACGGACTTAACACCTTCAATCCTTTTGCTATTATCTCTATATCACCTGTAGGAATCTTACTATTCTTACTCTGCCGTTCGCTAACAATGCCATTCACTTGAATACAATATTCACGTCCTAACTTGTTGGCATCACCACATAAAATTGCATTATCTGCCTCATTAAAAACCAACTGAGTGATACCATAGCGGTCACGGAGGTCTACAAAGGTCATACCTCCCATTTTACGTGAGCGCTGTACCCAGCCAGCTAGGGTTACTTCTTTGCCTGCATCTGAAAGGCGCAGCTCTCCACAAGTACTTGTTCTATACATATTCTAGTATATTTATTATATTCTCCCTGCAAAGGTACGAACTTTAAATGAGAAACAGGGAGATACCTTATAAAAAAATATGGGAAGATTAAATACCATAGCTCACAGAATACTTAATATTTGATAATTTACATTTAACAAATATAAAAACCCCTGATAACAATAAACTTTCTGATTACTTTTTGCATCCAACTCAATGAAGTTATAATTAAATAAAGATTTAGATGAAGAAGTTTATATTAATGACATTACTGCTTGTTTTTTTGGATTAACATTCGCAACTGCACAGAATCAGGCAGAAATCAAATTTGACAAAGTGAGTTACGATTTTGGTACATTTTCTGAGAATAATCCAGTCCACAAGACGACATTTACTTTCACAAATGTTGGAAAGGCTCCATTAGTGATAAACCAAGTTGTCGCAAGTTGCGGTTGCACCATTCCTCGATATGACAAACGACCAATAGCACCTGGGCAGAAAGGTAGTATTGATGTTACATATAATGGGACAGGAAAGTTTCCTGGTCATTTTAAAAAAAGTATCACTGTACGTACGAATGGTAAAAACGAAATGACCCGTCTATATATAGAAGGAGTCATGGAAGGTAAATAGTCTGTTAAAGAAACAAAACACCTTAAGGCAACTTATAAATAGATATAGGTTGCCTTTTTAGAGATTTACATCTCTTGCGAGAATATAATACAAGAGATAAAAACAACTATAAGTGACTTTACAAAATAGATTTATTGCATTAAGGTATTATGGTGTTCTAACGCCAAATAAATGTATAATAATAAGAGGATGTATTATTTTTGATACATCCTCTTATTTTTTTCATATATAAGTATTTTTTTCTTCTACTAAAAAGAAGGTCTACAGAATAAGCTCTACAACTTCAAACTCTTCTTGATTTCCTCTATTTTCGTTACGGCACGTTGTTCACAAGCCGGGTAGTCTGAAGCAGAACACATTTTATCTTTTATTTCAAGATAGAATTTAATCTTAGGCTCAGTGCCTGAGGGACGAACACTCACTTTAGTTCCATCCGAACAGAACCATTGTAATACATTACTTGTATCAGGCATATCTATTTTTTCATTACTACCATCAACCTTTGTCATCTCAAGACTTTGGTAATCTTTATAAATACTAATTGGACTTCCGCCAAGATCTTTTGGAGGGTTAGTACGGAAGTCTTTCATCATTTGTTGAATCTCATCTGCACCACTCTTACCCGGTCGTTCTACGTTAATCGTATGCTCATGGCTATATCCGTATTCCATATATATATCCATGAGAATATCATACAAAGTCTTACCATGATCTTTTGCATATGCACAAATCTCTGCTAACAATGAGCAAGCACTTACAGCATCTTTATCGCGCACAAAGTCCTCTGCAAGAAATCCATAACTTTCTTCTCCACCACCAATATACTGTTGCTTACCTTCTGATATAGCAATTTCACGTGCAATCCACTTAAATCCTGTGTAGCAATCACGCATTTCTACATGTTGTTTTTCAGCTATCTTGCGAATAACTTCTGTTGTGACAATGGTCTTCACTATAAAATCAGTAGGCTTCATCTTACCAACAGCTTGACGATTGGTGATAATATACCAAAGAAAAATAAGACAAGTCTGGTTACCATTTATCAAAACCCATTCACCATTACTGTCCTTGCAAGCCATGCCAACTCGGTCAGCATCAGGGTCTGATGCCATAAGTATATCAGCATCAAGTGCTTTAGCATCACGTAAGCCCAATGTCAGTGCTTCCGCTATTTCAGGATTAGGACGATCCACAGTAGGAAAGTTCCCATCTTTCACCATCTGCTCTTTTACACAGTGTACATTATCAAATCCCCATAAAGCTAAAGAACGAGGTATCATAACCCTTCCTGCACCATGAAGTGGAGTATAAACAATCTTCAAATCATGCTGATGTTTAATCACTTCAGGATCTATGCTAACAGTCTTTACTCGATCAAGATAAGGTTTGTCTATATCCTCGCCTATTGATTGAATTAAAGCTTTATTCCCTTCAAACTTAACATCTTCAATCTTTACCTTATTAACCTCATCTATAATACCTTTATCGTGTGGAGCAAGTACTTGAGCTCCATCCTCCCAATAAGCTTTATAACCGTTGTATTCTCGTGGATTATGACTAGCTGTGATATTTACACCTGCTTGAGCCTTTAGATAGCGGATTGCAAAAGAACATTCAGGAGTTGGACGCAGGTCTTCAAAAAGATAAGCCTTAATACCATTAGCTGAGAAAATATTTGCAACAGTTTCTGCAAAAAGGCGAGAGTTATTACGGCAATCATGACAAACGACTACACTTATTTGCTTCTTATCCTTAAAATTAATTTTCAAATAATTAGCAAACCCCTGCGTAGCCATACCGACTGTGTAGATATTCATTCGGTTAGAACCAGCACCCATGATACCACGAAGACCACCTGTTCCGAACTCCAAATCTTTATAAAAGCTCTCTATCAGATCAGTCTTATCTTCATTAGCGATCATTCTATTTACGACTGAACGTGTCTCTTTGTCAAAAGCAGGAGACAACCACTGCTTTGCTTTTGCTTTTCGCATTGCGCAATAAGCGCTTGGTTATTTTCCATAATTTAAGTTTTTTTCTATTATCTTCTTATCTGCAAATATAGTCAATTATTCTGAGAATATCTCTTGAAAAAAATATTTTTTTGTATTTTTTTGCACCTATAAGATTAAGAAGATTATAGGTCTTCTTGTTATATTATAATAGTATTTTTTAAATATAAACATCTAAAAAAATTAGACAAAAAAATGGGTATAAACTTCGAAGGAATTCTACTCGCAATATGTACATTTCTCATAATTGGACTATGTCATCCTTTGGTCATTAAAACGGAATATTATTTTGGAACAAAACCTTGGTGGATATGGCTTATATCTGGGTTGGCATGTTGTATTGGTGCGCTATTTATTAAAAGTGTTTTCTGGTCTGCTCTCCTTGGTGTACTTGGAGCATCTCTTCTTTGGGGAATTGGCGAGCTTTTAGCTCAAGAAAAACGTGTAGCGAAAGGTTGGTTCCCAATGAATCCAAAACGCAAAGAACATTATAAAGACATAAAGACAGACGAACATCTCTGCCCTATATGCAAAGAGGAAATACCTGAGGAAGGATAAAGGCATTCTACCACCTACTCTTTTTATTCATGATGATAAGGTTCTCCTTTTATAATAGTACAAGCACGATAAAGTTGTTCAGTAAAAATGAGTCTTACCATTTGATGCGAGAAGGTCATACGAGAAAGAGAGATTTTTTTCGTTTGACCGCGCATAGATATTAGGTGAGAAACCATAGGGACCACCTATAATAAAAAAACAAGTCGACGAGCTATATTTTGTTTTTTTGGTTTTAACCATTTAGCATACTCAACAGAGCGGAGTTCCATCCCATGCTCATCTAGCAATACCACGGTATCACCTGGATGAATTTCTTTCAAAATCAATTCTCCCTCTTTCTGTTTCTGTTGTTCTTCCGATAGGCTCTTAGTATTCTTTAGTTCAGGAATAATTATTATAGAAAAAGGGAATATAATGCCCTATCCTACTCACATATTCATCTATCCCCACCTTAAATACTTTATTCTGCGTTTTCCCAACAAGGATTAATACCGTCTTCATTTTTTATTTCCTCCCATATTCTTTGTACAGGCAAACCCATAACATTAAAATAGCTACCCTTTAATGACGTAACACCTATGTAGCCTATCCACTCTTGAATACCATATGCCCCAGCTTTATCAAACGGCTTATAATTCATTATATAATAAGTTATCTCCTGCTCTGATAAATCCTTGAATGTAACTTCAGTAGTCACTGAAAATGAGCGTTGAAACTGTTTCGTTATTAAACATACCCCCGTTACTACTTGATGCGATCGTCCACTAATCAAATGGAGCATTCTTCGAGCATCTATCACGTCTCTAGGTTTACCTAGTACTTGCTGATCTACAACAACGACAGTATCAGCAGTAATAACAAGTTCATCCTCCTGCAATCCTTGCTTATAAGCATTTGCCTTTTCACATGCTATATACTTGGCAACATCCTCTGCAGGAAGATTATTAGGATAGGACTCTTCTATACCTGGCAAGACTTTAACTTCAAATTCAACACCTAATCCAGCTAATAGTTCCTTACGGCGAGGTGAATTGCTGGCCAAAATAATCTTTTTCATATCACCATTTACCATCCAAAAGCTTTTTCATTCAAGACCCATTTCCCTTGTGCCTTCATAACTTGCTCAAGGATGTCACGTGCAACTCCATCCCCACCCTTTACATCACTCACATATGTAGATATATGCTTAATCTCAGAACATGCATCCTTTGGACAACATGCACAACCTGCACGCTGCATTACTTCATAATCTGGAATATCATCACCTACATATATAATCTCTTCTTCCTTAAGTGCGTATTTATGTAAGAATTCACTCCACACATTTATCTTCATGGAACAATTTATATAAACATCCTTAACTCCAAGATAATCATAACGTAATCTTATATTATCATTATGCCCACCTGTCATGATAGCCAAATGTAACCCATGCTTCACCGCAAGCTGGATAGCATAGCCATCCTTAATGTTTATTGTACGAATAGGTTCTCCCTTATCATCCATCTGTATTGTTTCAGCTGATAAGACTCCATCTACATCAAACGATGGCTTTAATTTTCTTTAAGTCGTAGTTTATCATTACTGTTTATTTTGTTCATGAATATCTTTTGAAATCATCCCATAAATAGCCTGCTTACTTGGAAACGAAGACATCAAATTCATTTGCTTCTCTATTATATTTTTATCCCATCTCACCGCAGGACCAGTCTGTGCATCTTTGGGATTAATGTCATGCACCTTTTGTGTAGTTTCATTTATAAGAGGTATTATCACATTAAACGGAATATCCTTATTCTCAAGTATATCTGCGGCAACACTATAGCAATAGTTTACAAAATTACATGCCCATACAGCTGCAAGATGTAGATATTGTCGATCATTTGTACTTAAAGAAATAACATAATCTGATATTGATGAAGCAATATCTCTTATTTCTTGTACTGTATCATTTGTACTACCTTCGATAAATATAGGGATTTCTTTAAAATTAACTTTACGTGATTTTGAAAAAGTTTGCATTGGATAGAAAACCCCGTATCGATTTGCAAAGCCTTTAAAACAATCTAGAGGCATAGAGCCTGCCGTATGCAAAAAAAGTCTATCCTTTTTGCCTCTACAAACATTAGGAATAAGCTGACAGAGTACACTATCTTTTACAGAAAATATATATACATCTGCATCATTACGCAAGGAGTTTATATCCGTTATGGCCTCAGAATTAAGCTTGTCAGCTAAATCCTGTGCAGATTCTTTAGTACGACTAAATACCTGAACAATAGGAAAGCCAACTTCAGCTAGAGCCAGCCCCAACTGCGTTGCAAGATTACCTGCACCAACCATTATAATACTCTTCATGCCAACAAATTTAGTATTTTTTGCTGAAATATAGCAGTTGCGAGTTGTCTTTTTACGAAAGAATTATTATTTTTGCGTCTAGAGTTTCTGCTATTAGCAGACTTCATAAGAACTTCAATAAAAGAAAACCAATGAAATTTATAGGTATTATTCCTGCTCGCTATGCATCCTCTCGCTTCCCTGGCAAACCTTTAGCCATGCTCGGAGGAGAAACTGTTATAGAGCGTGTCTATAAACAGGTAAGCAGTATTCTAACTGATGTATATGTTGCAACAGATGATGAGCGCATTTCGAATACGGTCCAGTCATTTGGAGGTAAGGCTGTCATGACACGATCAGATCATAAAAGCGGAACCGACCGCATTTGCGAAGCCCTCGATAAAATCGGTATTTTTTATGATGTAGTCATCAACATTCAAGGAGATGAACCTTTTATTCAAAAGAGTCAGATAAAAACTGTGATGAATTGCTTTGATGATCCTCAAACACAAATTGCAACATTAGGCAAACATTTTAAGTCGATGGAATCGGCAAAAAATCCAAATTCTCCAAAAATTGTTTTGGATAATAATTCTTATGCTCTTTATTTCTCCCGCTCTATTATACCTTTTGTGCGAGGTTATGAGAAATCCGAATGGATTGAACGATATCCTTTTCTAAAACACATTGGTCTCTACGCATACCGTACAGATGTCTTACGAGTAATTAGCCGTTTGCCACAATCCTCCCTTGAACTTGCAGAAAGTTTAGAACAACTTCGCTGGCTTCAGAACGGATACCGCATAAAAGTAGGACTCACTGATGTTGAAACCATAGGGATTGATACTCCTGAAGACTTAGAACGTGCAGAAATCTTTTTAAGAGAAAACAAAGTATAAGAGTGGAGAAAATAAAATCTCAAATATTGTAAATAAGGATGGGGAAAGGTCCCATCCTCACAATTTCTTCCTAATATAAAAAACTAATTGTAGCACTAGAAATCTTCTCTTTGCAACAAACTTTAAATGGTGCTACCATTCAACTCGTATTGTGTTTAACTCTAGCACTCCTAGTGTTAACCATCAACACAAACCTAATATATCACCATTGCACATTGCTGAGTAGTACACATACACATTTATCATATAAAATATTAATAATAAATACATTATGAAATAAGGTCTAAAGAAACACATTAATATATAATACTAAAACTATCCCCAATTTACATGTGACTTTAACAAGCAAATTTCTTTATAATTCAGCAAAGAATTAAGACGGAGAATTTATATCTCTTCATAATATAGCTTGAACTATATATATGCCATTTTGGATTTTGCTGTCATTAGTATCACTCTAATAGAGAGCTAAAAATCTATGACATAGGAATTTACAGAAACTGTTAAAAATGACAGCAACATCAAACAAAAAATAAGAAGAAAATATATTCCCTCTTTTATATGTTCTCTTGCATTTTCTCTAATTTCAAAAAGGAGGTTGAATCCCTGGAGGTGTAGGAGGCATAGGATCTTCATTTATCTTACTACCCACAATTTCACCACCAAACTGATCTTCGGGAAGAGGTGCAGTAAAATCGGTATCTTCTGGATTCGCAAAACGAGTATATTCCCCTCGGAAATTTAAAAGGACATCGCCAGTTGCGCCTTTGCGGTGCTTAGCAATAATAATCTGAGCCATACCATGTAAATCATTTCCTTTATCATCCTGAAGGATATGATAGTATTCTGGACGATGCACAAAAAGGACCATATCAGCGTCTTGCTCAATAGCACCTGACTCACGCAAGTCACTAAGTTGTGGACGTTTACCTTCAGCGCCATCACGTTGTTCAACTGCACGACTCAACTGTGAAAGAGCAAGTACTGGAATATTAAGCTCTTTTGCAAGACCTTTCAAAGAACGACTAATAGTGGAAACCTCCTCTTGACGACTATTAAATCGCATCCCATTTGCATTCATCAATTGCAAATAGTCAATCATAAGAATCTTAATGCCGTGCTCTCGCACTAAACGGCGTGCCTTTGTTCTAAGCTCAAAAATAGATAACCCAGGAGTATCATCAACATATATGGGAGCTCCTTGCATCTTTCGGATATTTGAATCAAACCTTTCCCATTCATCAGGTGTAAGCTGACCATTAAGAATCTTATTACCAGGTACTGAGCAAACATTAGATATAAGACGATTTACTAGCTGAACATTATTCATCTCAAGAGAGAAGAACGCTATGGGCTCACGATAATCAACGGCAATATTTTTTGCAATGCTCAGAGCAAATGAGGTCTTACCCATAGCAGGACGACCTGCTATAATCACAAGATCTGAAGCTTGCCATCCCGCCGTGATTTCATCAAGTTTATGAAATCCACTTGGAACACCAGTCAATCCACCATCTCGATTAGCAGCTTGAAGTAATAATTGGTGCGCCTGCTCTACAATTGTATCAATTTGTACATAGTCTTGCAACATATTCTTTTGAGAAATCTCAAAAAGAGTTCCTTCTGCTTTTTGCATCAACTCATCTACATCAACAGTCTCATCAAAAGCGTCAGTTTCTATCATTGATGCAAACTGGATAAGTTGCCGTGCTAGAAATTTCTGTGCAAGAATATGAGCATGATATTCTATATGGGCAGAAGAAGCTACATTAGAACTCAGCTCTACAACATAAGCAGGACCTCCTATTTCTTCTAAAGTTCCTTTATGTCGTAATTCCTCGGCCACAGTCATAATATCTACAGGTTTCCTGAAGATTTAACGATTGTATTGCCTCATAGATCTTCTGATGACGAGCCTCATAAAAAGTTTCGGGCTTGATAATCTCAGATACAACAGTAAAGGCATCCTTGTCTATCATAAGGGCACCTAAGACTACCTTCTCAATATCAGTAGCCTGTGGCTGTAAATGTCCAAAGGTCGTATCTATAGGAGCCTGCTTGCTCCTTCGATTGCTTTTACTATTACTTCTTTCTACCATTTGCCCACAAAATTACAAAAAATATTCCAATCATAACCGCATTATGCAACAGTTTTACTATCTTTGCAAAAAATAAAGAAGCTATGATTACATTCCCCTGCTGTAAAATCAATCTTGGTTTAAATATTGTATCCAAACGTCCTGATGGCTATCACAACCTTGAGACTATTTTCTACCCAGTACCACTCTGTGATGTACTTGAAATAAAGAAAATGGACGAAGAATTCCCATCAGACGTACAGTGTGACTTAAAGATAACAGGTAATCTAATCGATGGAGAAGAAAAAAATAATCTTGTTGTCAAAGCCTATAACCTTATAGCTGAAGACTACCAGTTACCCCGCGTTCACACACATCTATATAAACGTATTCCTACACAAGCTGGATTAGGAGGTGGATCGGCTGATGCAGCATATATGATTCGCCTTCTTGACGAACGTTTTCGGTTGAACATGGGTAATGCCGAGATGGAACGTTACGCAAGTAAGTTAGGAGCTGATTGCGCTTTTTTTATTCGTTCAGAAATATCATATGCAACGGGCATAGGAGACATACTGGCACCTGCAGACTCTGAAAGTGGAAATCTTAATGGATATTATTTAGTATTGATCAAACCTGATATAGCAGTATCAACAGCAGAGGCTTACGCAACCATAGAACCCCAACAACCAATAAAATGTTGCCGTGACATAGTTAAACAACCTATCGATACATGGCGAACAGAATTATTTAATGATTTTGAGGTTCCTGTATTTAAGCGTTATCCAGAATTAAAAGCAATTAAAGAAAAGTTATACGAAAAAAATGCCCTTTATGCACAAATGTCTGGTAGCGGCAGTACTATCTTTGGTATTTTTGGAAGAAAGCCTGTAGATATAGAAAAGACTTTCCCTAATACATTTACATATGTCTGCAGACTATAGATAGGTTGATGGTAGATATTACCTTCTAATCTTTAACGATAGGAACAAAATCCTAACGTCTATGACTTATACATCAATAGTCATCCCTTCTTTACTAAGGAGTGTATTCGGGAAGACCTCCTTTGCTTCTTCCAAAATTTTCTCTTCATTTTGATATCTTGCAGAGAAATGACCTAACACTAGTTTACCGACGGAAGCATCCTTTGCTACAGTTGCAGCCTGACGAGAAGTACTATGCCAATATAGATGTGCACGGTCCTCATCTTCTGTAGCATAAGTACTTTCATGGTAAAGAGTACTGACACCTTTGACTATTTTATGCAGATTCTTCATATACCGGGTATCTGAACAATATGCATAACTTCTTGGAGCTTTCGCAGGAGCTGTAAGCATACTATTAGGAATCTTTTCACCTTCTTCCGTTATCCAATCAGCCCCTGCTTTAATATTATTTATCTGACTAACAGGAATGTGATAGAAATCTATCATATCACGGCGGATATGGGGTAAAGTTGGTTTCTCTTTAAATAAATAACCACGCATTCAATACGATGTTCTAAAGGAATGGATTCGACTGTCAAACCACGATCTTCGTAAATAATAGTTTTCTCCTTTGTAACAACTGGATGAAAGACCACCTTAAACTCTAGACCTTGACAAAAGAAATCAAGAGTCTGATTTAGTACTGGTTCATAAGCTGCAGGACCATATATATGCAGTGGAGCTGTACGTCCTGTCATTCCAAAAGTAGATATCATACCAGGGATGCCAAAGCAATGATCACCATGGAGATGACTAATAAAGACTGCTGTAATACGCGAGAAATGAATATGACAGCGACGCAATTGTATTTGTGTACCTTCTCCACAGTCAATCATAAAAAGCTTCTCCCTAAGTTCTACAACTTGAGAAGAAGCATAATGCTGCAAAGTAGGCAAAGCACTTCCACAGCCCAGGATGTGCACTTTAAATGGATCCATTCTATAAACAGATAGGGCTACTTTCCCCTATTAAACACGAATATACCATCCTTATTTTCTAAAGATAAAGCCTCAGCTCCGAGCTTATCTACCGTGAAAGTATCTTTCGAAAGGATAAGCTTTCCATTCCATATTTTCCATGTTGTCCATGGACTTTTCTCTGACTGAAGAGTAGAAGTAATCGTTCCATCCTCCTTTATTTCAAAATTGCGATCAAGGCTATGCCAGTTTCCAAACAAAGATGTAAGATTGATTGCTGAACGCATAAAACGATCACCATATTCTGTATAACCGATAATGGCAAAGCGATCGCCATTTATCTTACCTCCTTTAACCACCTCTGCAGTATCATTAGGATTGACAAGAAACTCTATAGTATCACCTTTGTCTGTAAGAAGAATGATGGAGTTCATACCACCATCTACCATTGTTCCATATACAGTACTGTCCCCCGTCGTGAGCGTATCAGCATTCTTTGAAGATTGGTCTGCTATTGTCTTAGGCTTATTATCCTTACAAGAGGCAACCATTAAAAGGACAAATAACGAAATAATGAGATAAAAAGAATTTTTCATATTGTGGAATTTATGTAGGTTTATTTATTTGTCTGTTTTTGCTTCTTCCCAGAACTTATCCATCTCTTCTAGAGTAAGATCCTTTATATTAACTCCTTTCTCACGAGCTTTTTCTTCAATATAATTGAATCTTTTTATAAACTTCTGGTTAGTATGTTCAAGAGCATTATCAGGATTAATATGATAGAGTCGAGCAGCATTGATAAGAGAGAACATAAAATCACCAAACTCTTCAGCAGAATGTTCTTTGTCTCCTTTCTTCAGTTCAGCTTTTAATTCGTCCAATTCCTCATAAACCTTATCCCATACTTGCTCTTTCTCTTCCCAATCAAAGCCCACATTACGGGCTTTATCTTGTATACGATAAGCTTTAATAAGGCTTGGTAAAGAATCAGGAACACCAGAAAGGACAGACGTATTTCCATCTCTTTCGCGTTGCTTCCGTTGTTCCCATGTTGATTCTACCTGCGTTGCAGTATCAGGTGCAGCTTGATGATTATTAGCCTGTTTATTCAATTCATCTTTGTACACAACCTGGCCATTGGTATTTACGACCATATCCTGCCGTGTTACCTCCCATCCAGTCCAATCAATAAAATCATGTCTGAACATGAGTTTATCCGATTGTGCATTGCAAACATCAGCGACATCAAACTCCTTTTTCTCCTGACCAAGCATAGAATAGAACACGACATGCTCCATAACATCGCCCAATTCCTTACAAATATTCTTTGAATCGTCCTTAAGAAGAGCGTCAGCTAACTCGAATGCTTCTTCAATAGTATTAAGGCGAAGACTCTCATTGGTCTGCTTTTTATCCCAAGGGCACTCTTTTCGAAGGCGTTCCTGAACATCCAATAAACGAGCAAAGGCTTTTAATTTTTCTTTTTTTGTATGCAATGTCTTGATGTTTAAAGTTAAAGATAAACGTTAAAGTACTTCTCTGTGAGTACTAATATCGTTGCAAAGATACACTTTTTAAGCGGATTTTTTGTACTTTTGCACCGTATTTTAAAGATAATAAAGAAATAAAAATATACGAAACAATGGAATTAGCAAGCAAGTATGATCCACAGGTTGTGGAATCAAAATGGTACCAGTACTGGCTGGACAATAAGCTATTCAGTTCTAAACCAGATGGCCGTGAGCCTTACACTGTGGTCATCCCACCTCCAAACGTTACGGGTGTGCTTCACATGGGGCACATGCTTAACAATACTATTCAGGACATTCTGGTAAGACGTGCCCGTATGGAGGGTAAGAATGCTTGCTGGGTTCCTGGTACAGACCATGCAAGTATTGCTACAGAAGCAAAGGTTGTTAACAAGTTAGCACAGGAAGGCATCAAAAAGACTGACCTCACTCGCGAGCAATTTCTTGAGCATGCATGGGATTGGACACATGAACATGGAGGGATTATCCTGAAACAGTTGCGCCGACTGGGCTGCTCTTGCGATTGGGATCGTACTGCTTTCACCATGGATGACACCCGAAGCAAGAGTGTTATTAAGGTGTTCTGCGATTTATATAATAAAGGTTATATCTATCGTGGCGTGCGAATGGTCAATTGGGACCCACAGGCTCAGACTGCTCTGTCGGACGAGGAGGTTATCTATAAGGATGAACATTCCAAGCTTTATCACCTTAAATATTATGTTGCTGCGGACGATCAGGCTAAAGTTGAGCGCAAAGACGAGGGTAACGTAATGCACAAAGACGAGAAAGGTTACTACGCTGTTGTTGCAACTACCCGTCCAGAGACGATTATGGGCGACTCGGCTATGTGCATTAATCCAGAGGATGTGAAGAATACATGGCTTAAAGGCTTGCATGTCATAGTACCATTAGTCAACCGCGTAATCCCTGTTATCGAAGATTCATATGTAGATATCCAGTTTGGAACGGGTTGTTTGAAGGTTACTCCTGCACACGATGTCAACGACCATGCACTTGGTTTGAAGCACGGACTGGAGACTATCGACATTTTCAATGATAACGGAACCATCTCCGAGGCGGCTGGTTTATACGTAGGTCAGGACAGAATGGACGTGCGCAAGCAGATATCTAAGGACTTAGAGGCGGCTGGTTTGATGGAAAAGGTGGAAGACTATGACAACAAAGTGGGCTTCTCCGAGCGTACAAACGTGCCTATTGAGCCGAAACTCTCTACTCAGTGGTTCCTGAAGATGCAGCACTTTGCTGACATTGCGCTCGGTCCTGTTATGGATGATGAGATTGAGTTCTATCCAAAGAAATATAAGAATACGTACCGCCACTGGCTGGAAAACATCAAGGACTGGTGTATCAGTCGCCAGCTTTGGTGGGGACATCGTATTCCGGCATACTACTTTAAGGATGCAGAGGGTAAGAATGCTACCGTAGTTGCAGAGACCTCTGAGGAGGCTTTGAAGCTTGCTAAGGAGAAGAACCCTGCCGTAACTGCTGCCGATCTTGAGCAGGAAAGCGACTGTATGGACACATGGTTCTCAAGTTGGTTATGGCCTATTTCGGTGTTTGATGGTATCAATCATCCCGATAATGAGGAAATAAACTACTACTACCCTACCAGTGATCTTGTAACTGGTCCGGATATTATCTTCTTCTGGGTGGCACGAATGATCATGGCGGGCTATGAATATCGTGGGAAATTCCCATTCAAGCATGTTTATTTCACGGGTATTGTGCGTGATAAGCTCGGAAGGAAGATGAGCAAGAGTCTTGGCAATTCGCCTGACCCGATTATGCTTATTGAGAAATATGGTGCCGATGGTGTGCGCATGGGTATGATGCTTTCAGCTCCGGCGGGTAATGATATTCTCTTCGACGAGACGCTTTGCGAGCAGGGACGTAACTTCAATAATAAGATTTGGAATGCTTTCCGCCTCGTACAAGGTTGGGAGACTACGGAGATTGAGCAGCCGGAAGCGAACAGAATTGCCGTTGAATGGTTCGAAGCCAAACTGAGAGCTGTGAATGCGGAGATGAACGATCAGTTCAAGAGCTATCGTATTTCTGAGGCTTTGATGACGGTTTACCGCCTCTTCTGGGACGAGTTTTCAAGTTGGTACTTGGAGATGATTAAGCCAGAATACGGCAAGCCTATCGACAAAGTGACCTACGATGCGACGCTAAGCTTCTTCGATAATCTGCTAAAGATGCTGCATCCTTTCATGCCTTTCATTACCGAAGAGCTCTGGTTTCATACTTCAGCGAAAAAATGGCCAAATAGTATCATGCTTCAACGACTCGAAATTGACGCTCCAAGCAAGGAAGAGTTAGCTCTTATTGATGCCATTGAGCAGGTGAAAGCCATCGTCGGCGGTGTCAGAACGGTGCGCAATCAGAAGAATATTGCTCCGAAGGTTGAGCTTGAACTTGACGTTATCGGGCAGAATAACTATGAGGCGTATAACAGTGTTATCCGCAAGATGGCGAACTTGAAAGCTATCGAAGTGGTTGAGGAGAAGCCAGGCGATGCATCAGGATTCATGGTCGGGACGGACAGTTTCGCAGTGCCTGTAGGCGATTTGATTGATGTTGCTGCCGAAATCGAGAAGCAGGAGAAGGAGCTTAACCACTTGGAAGGCTTCCTTGCAGGTATCAAGAAGAAACTTTCCAACGAGAATTTCGTGGCGCATGCTCCTGCAGCTGTCATCGAACGTGAGCGCAAAAAGCAGAGCGATTCTGAAGAAAAGATTGCAGCCCTCAAGGCAAGTCTTGAAGAACTGAGGAAGAAGTAAATAAAAATTACCTATCAATACGTGAGTAGGAGGTGAGCATAATAGCCAACGGCATGCTTATCTCCTACTCTCTTTTTAGGCTGAAAGGCAGCAGAAAAACACCCGTTTTCAGTCCATTTTCTACACGTTTATAAGTGATTGATTATCAGAGCGATACAAAACCATTAATCTTTCTCAAAAAAACGATAGGACTTTTTTGCCTAAAAAGTACTATCGTTTTTGCTCAAAAAAAGTACTATCGTTTTTTGTGAAAAGTACTATCGTTTTTCTTAAATCCTCCTATCGTTCTTTTCCAAAAAGCCTACTTCGTTTTGCAAAAAATATATACTCAATCTGAGAAAAAAGTTGCATAGACTATTTGCTTTTGTAGAATATTTTCCCTAACTTTGTCCTCGTCCATTCTGTGATGACTCTGTGAAGAGTGCAGAGAAACATCATACATGTGACTATTATTAAATCTAACACTAATTTATCATGGACTATTCTCTTTCTAAAAGAAAAATGAGTGTTGGCCCTCACACGGGCAAAGAAGTGTTCGTTGCAAGTGCTGTTTGTCAGAAACATCACATCACTTTTGACGAACTTTGTGAGCGTATGGCAGACGATTCAACAGTAGGACAGGCTGACATTGCCGCTGTGTTCTATCGTTTCCGCAAGGTTCTGAACCAACTCTGTTCGCAGGGTTTCATCGTTGACGGCGGTCCGCTCGGTACATTCCGCCCGACATTCACCTCGAAAGCAGTGCTGAAAGAGGAGGATTTCAAGCCGGCAGAATGCATCACAAGGACGCAGATTCTCTTCACTCCATCCACCGAATTCCGCAAACTGAAGGACGTTGAGTTCTTCCGCGTAGCAGTGCAGGAAAAGAAAAAAGGCAAGGATGACAAGAAGAAGAAAGAAGAAACGGGCGGTACACCTTAATCCTTAGCCAGCAGGAACAGAGTTTTCCTAAACGTATTATCCCCCTCTTCGGTCAGACTGAAGAGAGGGATAATCTTTTTTCACCTTATATTATAGGCAGAACGCCACGCCGTTCTACTCGTAATCATCCACCACATTATTAATAAAGTCCATCATCGGCTTGCCTGTCTTGCAGATGTTTTCCAGCTTCTCCTGCCACTTATCACCCTCAAAGAAGTCATCGGGGACGGAAACCCAGCAGCAATAATCCTTCATTCGCAGATACTGCAGAAACTCATAATCCTTTGGAAAGCCCTTAGGAACAGTCTTCAAAGCAGCTAGACCGAAGCCCTTTTCGCTCACCTTGTCGTCAGTCCACTGCCCCGCATTCGGTAGTCCGAAGAGATTTACGAAGTCCTTATTCTCAACATCCTTTCGCCATTCATCAATATTCGCCATAATCTCATTGCGACACGACGTAAGGATATTCGTCGGAAGCCAGTAACAACCCACAGCAATGAGGCAGTTTCCCGGCTGCAGATGAATATAATATCCACCCCGAAGCGACTTCTTTCCATGCCCACAGATATAAGCTCCAAAGTGACGCTTATAAGGACTTTTATCAGGAGAAAAGCGCACATCACGGTAAAAACGGTAAGTGCAGTCCTTAGCCGTGAGATGGGAAACCTCATTATCAAAGGTAGAAAGGCAGGCAATCACCTTATCAATTCCCTCTTCAAAGTTAGCCTTTACAGCCTCAAACTCAGTCTTATTCTCTTGAAACCACTCTCGGTTATTGTTTGCAGCAATCCCCTTTAGGAAGTGCATTATCTTTCTTGTATCCATATTCTTCTAGGAATTATCAGGAGTCAACACCCCTTAATTACTCTTTCACAACTTACTATCTTTCATCAGCTTCGGACAAATCGCATCAAAAGGACAATGTTCACAATCAGGCTTAGCACTCTTGCAGACATAACGCCCATGAAGTAATATCCAATGATGCGCATCAGAAACCTCATCCGTAGAGATATTCTTCATCAAATAATCCTCAACCTTACGCGGATTGTTCGCCGTAGATGGGACCAAACCCAGTCGGTGACTGACACGATATACATGCGTATCTACAGCCAACGTCGGTTTTCCAAACCAGACAGCCTGTATAACATTCGCCGTTTTACGCCCCACTCCCGGCAATTGCGTCAGCTCATCAGGGTCGGACGGTACCTCTCCGCCGAACTTCTCAACCAGCATCTTCGACATCTCCACCAGATGTGTCGCCTTCGCATTCGGATAAGAAACACTCTTTACATATTCAAAAACATCCTCAACAGTAGCCTTTGCCATAGCTTTCGCATCAGGATAATGACGGAACAACTCCGGAGTAATAGCATTAATCCGCTTGTCCGTACATTGGGCAGATAGCAATGTCGCACAAAGCAACTGAAAAGCTGAACCAAAATTCAGCTCAGTCGTCACGTGTCCAACATTCTTTCGGAAGTATCCTAATACAAAATCATATCTTTCTTTTCTCGTCATCTTGCTCGTTCTTTTATGCAAAGGTACTGAAAATCTGCAGATTATTTGGCGTTTTCCGAAAGTTAATGTACTTTTGCATCATAAATAAAAACAAATCAAATTATGACAACTCCAATGATAGGACTGATTGCACTGCTTATTATTTCATTAGTTGGCTGGGCAATCGCAGAACTTAAAAGCAAAAGTATCACTTTCACCCACTCAGAAGCAGAGGAAGAGGGAGAAGAAGAAATGAGAGAGGCTTATGAAGCCAATGGAAATAAAGAACTGAATCTTAAAGATTTGCTCGCTCGTAACAGCACGAAAGGTTACAAGGCAATCTAAGAAAACAATAAAAACAAAGAACGGAAACTATCATCTGATATAGCTTCCGTTCTTTATTTATAGAATAAACCATCACTCACATTATTCCCTTTCCTTTTTATAATATCAGCAGAAACTGCTTAATAATTCATCGGAAACTATTAAGAATACCATTGAGAACCATTAAGGATATCACTGATAAACACTAAGAATATCATTGAAAAACACTAAGAATATCATTGAAAAACTACTAATGGCCAAGACGTTCCTACCATAATAAACCATACTTTTTCCCATTAAATATTTTTGTTTTTCCAGTAACTTATTTGTATTTTTTTACGCACGAAAACCTAAACTATCGTGAAATTCTAAATCTAAAAACAAATATGGTACAGGAAAAACAAATTATCGAGTGTGTTCCTAATTTCAGTGAAGGACGTAACAAAGATGTTATCAAACAGATTACTGATGAGGTAGAACAAGTCAAAGGTGTCAAGCTTTGGATATTGATCCAGGAGAAGCTACCAATAGAACCGTAGTAACCTTTGTTGGTGAACCACAAGTAGTCATGGAAGCTGCATTCCGTTGTGTCAGGAAAGCTGCACAACTTATAGATATGCGCCAGCATCATGGTGCTCATCCTCGTATGGGTGCAACTGATGTTTGTCCCCTAATCCCAGTCTCTGGTATTACTTTAGAGGAGTGTGCTCACCTTGCGCGTCAGTTGGCTGAACGCATTGCCAACGAACTAAACATCCCTTGCTATTGCTATGAAGCCTCAGCCTTTACTCCTGAAAGAAAAAATCTTGCTGTATGCCGAGAGGGTGAATATGAAGGACTTGCTAAACGCATGAGTACAATAGGAGAAAAACCAGATTATGGTGCACGCGAATGGGACGAGCAGATGGCACGGACAGGATGTACAGCTGTAGGAGCACGTGACTTCCTTATCGCTACAAACTTCAACCTAAATACTACTTCTACACGTCGCGCAAATGCAATAGCTTTTGATGTAAGAGAAAAAGGTCGGCCAAAACGTGAAGGAGGATCACCTGTTGGCAAACCTATGAAGAATGAAAATGGTGATATCATTATGATACCTGGGACTCTAAAAGATACCAAGGCGATAGGTTGGTTTATAGATGAATACGGTATTGCACAGGTGTCAATGAACATTACTAATATCAACACTACCCCACTCCACATTGCTTTCGATGAAGTCTGCCGATGTGCACAAAACAGAGGTATTCGTGTCACAGGAACAGAAATTGTCGGTTTGATTCCAAAACGGACACTAACTGAAGCTGGAGCATATTTCCTTAAAAAACAAAATCGCTCGACGGGTATTCCCGAAGAGGATATTATAAAAATAGCTATCAAGTCCATGGGGCTTGATGATTTGAAGCCTTTCAACCCAAGAGAGAAAGTCATCGAATATCTATTAGAGGATGCTGAAAAGAAACAAAAACTCATTGACCTGACAGTTAAGGAATTTGCTGATGAAACTTCACGCGAGTCACCAGCACCAGGTGGAGGAACAATCTCAGCCTATATGGGAGCTTTGGGTGCTGCACTAGGAACAATGGTGGCTAATTTATCTAGCCATAAAGCTGGATGGGATGCCCGTTGGGAAGAATTCAGCAACTGGGCAAATAAGGGTCAAGCTATCCAATCTGAACTAATGGTACTAGTTGATGAAGATACCGAGGCATTCAACCGTATCATGTCAGCCTTTGGACTACCTAAGGAATCTGCAGAAGAAAAGACTGCCCGCTCAATGGCTATACAAGAAGCGACCTTGTTTGCTACGGAAGTACCATTACATACAATGCAAGCTTCATACAAAGTATTTGAACTCTGCCAGGCAATGGCAGAAGAGGGTAATCCCAATAGTGTTTCAGATGCAGGTGTAGGTGTACTTGCTGCTCGCGCTGCTGTTCTTGGGGCAGGACTTAATGTGAAAATCAATGCATCAGGCTTGAAAGATAAGCAAAAAGCAGAGCAACTAGTAAGCGAAGCAAATATACTGATTAATAAAGCCAATGAAGCAGAGAAGGAGATTATGAAGATAGTTGAAGCAAAGCTCTAACTCCCTCTATATATTATTCTAACTCTCTATATATAATTCTATATATAATAAGGTGTAATATTTCATCCACATAAAAGGACTATTACACCTTTCATAAACATGAATAAAACACCTAGACAACTATGACAAAAGAAGAATTCATTAGAGATATCTGTACAGGCATACCTGATACTTTACCAGAACTACAGGCATACGATCCCACTATCAATCATGCCCCCAAACGGAAAGATATTCTCACTAAGGAAGAAAAAAAGCTTGCTTTACGTAATGCATTACGATACTTCCCGAAGAAATTCCATAAGACACTAGCCCACGAATTCGCCGAGGAGCTACGACAGTACGGAAGAATCTATATGTACCGATTCCGCCCATCTTATGATATGTACGCTCGTCCTATAAGTGAATATCCTTGTATATCTAAACAGGCGGGAGCAATTATGATGATGATCCAGAATAATTTGGATAAAGCTGTTGCACAACATCCACACGAATTAATAACATATGGAGGAAATGGTGCTGTATTTCAAAACTGGGCACAATACAGGCTTACAATGAAGTATTTGAGTGAGATGACCGACGAGCAAACATTAGTTATGTATTCTGGGCACCCTCTTGGACTATTCCCTTCACATAAATGCTCCACGAGTCATAGTTACCAATGGTATGGTTATACCTAATTATTCCAAACCTGATGATTGGGAACGACTTAATGCCCTTGGTGTAAGCCAATATGGGCAGATGACAGCCGGCTCATACATGTACATTGGACCACAAGGTATTGTACATGGAACTACTATCACTGTCCTGAATGCAGCACGCAAACGATTGAAGGAGGGAGAGACCAGTATAAAAGGAATGCTCTTCGTTACTTCTGGCTTAGGAGGTATGTCTGGTGCTCAACCTAAGGCTGGTAACATAGCAGGTGTAGTAAGTATTACGGCTGAAATAAACCCACTTGCGGCACAGAAACGCTATGACCAAGGTTGGGTTGATGAACTTCATACCTCGCTCGACGAACTTATCCCTGTAGCATTGAAGGCTATTGAAGAGAGGCGAACAGTCTCTATGGCCTATGTGGGGAATGTCGTTGACCTTTGGGAACGTTTGGCTGCAGAAGACATACACGTAGATTTAGGAAGTGATCAAACCTCCCTTCACAATCCATGGGCAGGTGGCTATTACCCTGTAGGACTTTCTTTAGAAGAGTCTAAGCGTATGATGGCAGAGGAGCCACTACTGTTTAAAGAGAGAGTTCAGGAGTCTTTACGCCGTCAGGTGGCAGCTATTAACAAGCTGACAGCAAAAGGTATGTACTTTTTCGACTATGGTAATGCCTTCCTCTTGGAGTCAAGTCGTGCGGGAGCGGACATCATGAAGAAAGATGGTAAGTTCCGTTATCCATCTTACGTACAGGATATTATGGGGCCGATGTTCTTTGACTATGGCTTTGGACCATTCCGTTGGGTTTGCTCATCAGGTGACCCAAAAGACTTGGAAACATCCGACCGCATTGCAACGGAAGTATTGGAAAAAATACGCAAGACAGCAACTCCAGATATTATTGGTCAACTTGACGATAATATTCATTGGATAAAAGAAGCAGGAAAGAATCATTTAGTTGTTGGTTCCCAGGCTCGTATCCTATATGCAGACTCGGAAGGTCGCACCAAGATTGCCTTGGCTTTCAATGAAGCAATACGTAAGGGAGAAATCTCTCGACCTATCGTTCTGGGACGTGATCACCATGATGTGTCGGGAACAGACTCTCCTTTCCGTGAGACATCTAACATATATGACGGCTCACAGTTCTGTGCTGATATGGCTGTACAGAATGTTATCGGCGACTCTTTCCGTGGTGCAACATGGGTATCTATCCACAATGGAGGCGGTGTTGGCTGGGGAGAAGTTATCAATGGTGGCTTCGGTATGGTGATTGATGGTAGCAAAGACTCTGACCGTCACATCCGTCAGATGCTCCTCTGGGATGTCAACAACGGCATAGCACGTCGTAGCTGGGCTCGCAACACAGGTTCTATTGATGCTATTCGAAGAGAGATGGAACGTACCCCAGGACTCTGTGTCACACTCCCTAACATTGTTGATGATGATGTTATAAACACTGCTTTTTAATCATTTAAATCTATTATACTAATCCTTAGAAACTATGAACAAAATTCATCAGATCAGTGCCGAGCACCTGTCTATTGAGCAGATTGGCGAGATAATCAAGAACGGCACAAAGCTTGAACTTTCTGAAGATGCACGTCAACGAATTATTCGTTGTAGAGAGTATCTCGATAATAAGATTAAAGAATCAGAAACTCCTATCTATGGTGTAACAACGGGCTTCGGCTCTCTCTGCAAGATATCTATTGACAAGGATAGCCTGTCACAGTTACAGAAAAACCTTGTGATGTCCCATGCTTGTGGTGTGGGTGACCGTGTCCCTAATGAGATTGTAAAGATAATGTTGCTGCTCAAGATTCAGTCGCTCAGTTACGGCTACTCTGCTTGTCAGTTGAAGACCGTTGAGAGACTGATAGACTTCTTCAATAATGACATCTATCCTATTGTATACATGCAAGGGTCTTTGGGCGCATCGGGCGACCTCGTTCCCTTGGCTCATCTTTCTTTGCCACTTATCGGAATGGGAGAGGTTGAATATCAAGGAGAGATCTTCTCTGGTGCTGACATCTTAAAGAAGATGAAATGGGATGCAATAGAACTCGTTTCTAAGGAAGGGCTTGCCCTACTCAACGGAACACAGAACATGAATGCCTTTGCTGTATGGGCACTCTTACAAAGTGAACGTTTGAGTGAGTGGGCTGATGTCATCGGAGCAATGTCTCTTGAGGCTTACGATGGACGCATTGAACCTTTCACACATGCCGTTCATGCCGTTCGCCATCACAAGGGGCAGATTGATACTGCAACACGAATAAGAGAATTATTAGAAGGCAGTGAACTTATTAAACAGCCTAAGTTCAATGTACAAGACCCCTATTCATTCCGCTGTATGCCGCAGGTGCACGGCGCTTCAAAGGACACAATTGCATACGTTAAGTCTGTGATAGACATTGAAGTGAATGCTGCAACAGATAACCCAACCGTTTGTCCTGACGAAGACCTTATTATCTCAGCAGGAAACTTCCATGGAGAACCGATTGCACAACCAATGGACTTTCTTGCTATAGCACTCTGCGAGTTAAGTAATATATCTGAGCGTCGTATCTATAAGCTCGTCTCTGGTACACGTAACCTACCAAGTTTCCTTGTAGCTAAACCTGGTGTAAACAGTGGTTTTATGATTCCTCAGTACACGCAGCATCTATCGTTAGCCAGAGTAAGACTTATTGTACTCCTGCCTCTGTTGATAGTATTCCATCTTCACAAGGACAGGAAGACCATGTCAGCATGGGTGCTAACGCTGCTACGAAGCTCTATCAGGTCGTATTGAATACCGAGCGTGTACTTGCTATTGAGCTCTTCAATGCTGCACAAGCACTTGAGTTCCGTCGTCCGTTGAAGTCATCTCCTACGATAGAAGCAATCCATAAGGCTTATCGTGAGTGTGTACCTTTCATTGATACGGACGAATTTATGGCTCCTCACATCGCTAAGTCTGTTGAGTTCCTACGTAAATAAATAAAGTAGAAGGGGTTATGTCAAGATTAGATACAATCTTGATGTAGCTCCTTTCCTTTTGAATATCTTATATTATCATACTTTCATTGATTAGAGAAAAGGCTTGATATGAAAAGACTAATAGTTAAAAACATTGGCTTACTGACTGGTATAGGGCATGAAGAAAAGCTATGTTTGAAAGGTAAAGAGATGGCAGAGTTCAACACACTTTCAGACGCTTACCTTGTCATAGAGAATGGACGTTTTGCTGATTATGGTAAAATGAATGATTGCCCACTGACTTCTGATAATGAGGAAGTTGTTGATGCGAATGGAGGAAGCGTTCTCCCTTCATGGTGCGACTCCCATACTCATATTGTTTATGCAGGAAGCAGAGAGCAAGAGTTTGTTGACAAGATTCGTGGGCTTAGTTATGCTGAGATAGCAAAGCGTGGTGGTGGTATCCTTAACTCTGCAGACCGCCTTCATGAACTGAGCGAAGACGAACTTTATCAGCAGGCTATGAAGCGTATTGATGAGATTATTAGGAAAGGAACAGGTTGTGTAGAGATAAAGAGTGGGTATGGACTTAACGTAGAAGACGAACTAAAGATGCTTCGTGTTATTCGTCGTATCAAAGAGACAACACGACTGAAAGTTGTTGCTACATTCCTTGGTGCACATGCTGTTTCACGTAAATATAAAGGTAGACAAGACGCCTACGTTGAATTAATCATCAACGAAATGATACCAGCTGTGGGTGATGAGAAATTAGCTGAGTTTATAGATGTATTCTGTGACACGGGCTTCTTTACTCCAGAAGAGACTGCTCGGATTCTAAAGCTGGTGCTACATACGGCATGCGTCCCAAGATTCATGCTGACGAGTTAGCGTCGTCTGGTGGTGTTGAGGTTGGTGTAGAATATAAGGCTGTGTCAGTTGACCATTTAGAAAGTATGACAGAAGAAGAAATAGATATCCTTAAGAATAGCAAAACTATGCCAACAGCACTTCCTGGAACGTCTTTCTTTCTTAATCTTCCTTTTGCTTTGGGTCGTAAGATAATAGACCGTGGTCTACCGCTTGTCCTTGCAAGTGATTATAACCCAGGTTCTACTCCATCAGGAGATATGAAGTTTATTGTTTCGCTTGGCTGTATCAAGATGCGATTAATGCCTGCAGAAGCAATTAATGCAGCGACATTAAATGGAGCATGTGCAATGGGACTGAGCAAAGAGTATGGCTCTATCACACGTGGAAAGGTTGCTAATTTCTTTATTACAGATACGATTCCTTCTATTGAATTTATTCCATACGCCTATACAACACCTATCATAAAACGTGTATTCCTACAAGGAGAAGAGTATGTCTAGATAGTATTTAATGAAAATTATAATAAGCTACTTCTACCTTGACGATATTCATTAAGGTGTCCGAATCTCAGCGTCAGTGTAGCTACTGATGGCTGTCTTGAATTAAAAAGGAGGAAGTACCTTATTATATTCATTATCAATATAATAGCTTACTTGAAAGAGGACGTTTACTGTACGGTATCATTTTAGAAACTAATATAAATGAAAAAGTCCATAAACTCGTACCGAGTCTATGGACTTATACTTTAATAGCGAGCGAGGATTATGCCTCTGCTGGTGCCTCCTCTGCAGGAGCTTCAGAAGTAGTATCCTCAGCAACCTTAGCTGCCTCAGCCTCAGCTTGTGCCGCAGCGGCAGCAGCTTTCTTGTCTGCAACCTTCTTAGCAATAGCTTCGTTAACTTTCTTCTCAGCTTCAAGATTCTGAGTAGCAGCAGCCTTCTTCGCATCAGTTACTTTCTTCTCGACAGCTTCTGTAGCTGCAACCTTAGCTTGCTTCCATACATCGAACTTCTGCTGGCATGCAGCCTCGTCGAATGCACCCTTCTTAACACCACCACGCAGGTGCTTCATCATGTAAACGCCCTCACCTTTGAGAATGTTACGAGCAGTGTCTGTTGGCTGAGCACCTGTCTCAACCCAGTAAAGAGCACGTTCAAAATTCAAATCTACTGTGGCTGGATTGGTGTTTGGGTTATAAGTACCAATCTTCTCAGTAAACTTACCATCACGTGGTGCACGAGCGTCAGCGATTACGATGCTGTAGAAAGCATAGTTCTTACGACCACCGCGCTGCAATCTGATTTTTGTTGCCATAATTTTTTAATAAATATTTTAAAGGTTTGAATTTAATGCCGTCATCTCGTGACGACGGATGCAAAATTACATTTTTTTCTAATATCCAAGTGATTGGGCTATTATCTTCTTTTCTTATCTAACAGTGATATGGAAACAACCTTGATGCTTTTCGTGTTTGATATAACATCTACCTTGTGAGCGTAAATCATTAAGAACCTCACTCAAAACCCACTTCAGTGTATCATTTCTTACAGGACGAGTAATAGCTGCATATTTATTATAGGCAATATCGAAAGTCGTACCATATAGATGACAGCTATTCTCTGTTGCATTTTTATTATATTTACGCAAGCGCTCTACATCTTCTTTTGTTCTGAGAACACTTGAGATGAGAAGTTTATTAAGAGGAACGCCTTTTGTCTGAAGGCTATCCATAAAGTTTCGCGCGATATCTTGAAGCAGAACGGCTGCACGAGGAACAAGATAAGGAACACTATTATTGAGTTTTTTCATATTATAATAAGGATTGCTCCCTATATACACCAGTTCACTCTTGCGCCTCTCTGCATCAACACGATCTGCAACAGGCTTTACCCCAAATTTTAAAGCAGCACTCAACTGTTGGGGCTGAGAGTCAGGAAAGCTTTCATCATAGTCCCTTACACCCAATATCCTATTTTTCTTTGGAGAACCATCAGAGTTGAAGAAATAAGAGAGTGCGACTTCTCTTGGAGCTGACTGATATTTGATTTTTACTGAGTCTGTGCTTTTTGTAGCCACAACAAGCTTATGTTTAACATTATTATTCCTCAAAATTACCCTTGTCTCGGCTACTGATGGAACTATAACTCTTATCAATGCTAAAAAAAGAGTAATAACAAGGAATCCTAACAAAAATTTCTTCTTTGTTATCGTTGAATTTCTTTTCATTGCTACAAAGGTAATAAGAATTTGATAATTGGTAATTATGAATTAAGAATTATTTGCAGGTATCACGTTTTTTTATAGTAACTTTGCGAGCAAATATAAAATTGTTCAAATTGATAGAAAAAAACATATAGTTTTTAGAGAATATAGACCCTGTGGTGTTCTATGGAATAGGAAATAATCATCTTCAGATGATAAAGTCGCTTTTCCCAAAAATAAGGATTATAGCCCGAGATAATGTTATACGTGTCTTAGGCGATGAAGAGGAAATGGCGAAATTCGAAGAAGACATAGAGACTATGCGTAAACACATAGAGCACTATAACACTATTTCGGAGGAAGATATCTTAGATATTGTGAAAGGTCGTAAGACAAAAGCTGATACAATAAAAGATGTACTTGTATATTCTATTGCTGGACGCCCGATAAAAGGTAGATCAGAAAACCAACAACAACTAATTGATGATTTTGAAAAAAAAGACATGATATTTGCGGTTGGCCCAGCAGGAACAGGGAAAACATATCTTAGTATTGCTTAGCTGTAAAGGCACTTAAAGATAAGACTGCGAAAAAAATTATCCTCTCACGCCCAGCTGTTGAAGCTGGTGAGAAACTCGGATTCTTACCCGGAGACATGAAAGATAAGATTGATCCATACCTACAGCCACTTTACGATGCATTGGAAGACATGATTCCTGCTGCAAAGCTTCAGGACATGATGGACAAACATATTATTCAAATTGCGCCACTAGCGTTCATGCGAGGGCGTACATTGAGTGATGCTGTAGTAATCCTTGATGAGGCACAGAATACAACTCCTGCACAAATCCGTATGTTTCTTACACGTATGGGATGGAACACAAAGATGATAATTACTGGCGATCTAACGCAGATAGACCTCCCACATGCAGAGAAGAGTGGACTGAAAGAAGCTTTATCCATATTAGGAGACGTAGAAGGAATCTCCGTGATAAATCTGGGGAAAAAGGACATCGTAAGACATAAATTAGTTACGCGTATTGTGAATGCCTATGAGGCACATGATAAGGCTGACAAGAGATAGGACTCTATAAACATAAGAACAATGAAAGCATTAACAAAAACTGAATTCCATTTCGATGGACAGAAGAGTGTTTATCACGGCAAAGTACGTGATGTGTATGATATCAACGACGATCTTATCGTCATGGTTGCTACTGACCGAATCTCAGCATTCGATGTCGTATTGCCTAAAGGAATACCGTTCAAAGGACAAGTTTTTGAACCAGATTGCCGCCAAGTTCCTTGACCAGACAGCAGATATCTGTCCAAATTGGAAGTTGGCGACTCCTGACCCTATGGTAACTGTCGGTCTGAAGTGTGAGGGCTTTCGTGTTGAAATGATTATCCGCTCAATTCTCACAGGTTCTGCGTGGCGTGCCTATAAAGAAGGATGTCGTGAACTTTGTGGTGTAAAACTCCCTGATGGTATGCGTGAGAATGAACGTTTCCCAGAACCGATTGTCACACCAACAACAAAAAGCCGACGAAGGACATGATCTGAACATTTCAAAAGAGGAAATTATCAAGCAGGGGATTGTCTCGGCAGAAGACTATGCTATAATTGAAGATTGGACACGTAAACTTTTTGCCCGTGGGCAAGAGATTGCTTCAAAGCATGGATTGATTCTCGTAGATACCAAGTATGAATTTGGGAAACGTGATGGAAAGTGTTATTTAATAGATGAAATTCATACCCCAGATTCAAGCCGTTACTTCTATGCAGATGGTTATGAAGAGAAATTGGCAAAAGGGTGAGCCACAAAAACAATTATCAAAGGAATTTGTACGCCAGTGGCTTATTGAACATAACTTCATGAATGAGCCAGGGCAGAAAATGCCAGAGATAACAGATGAATATGCAAAGAGCGTTAGCGATCGTTATATAGAACTATATGAGCACATCACTGGCGAAAAATTTGATAAAGCTGCAGAAGAAGGTGATATTGCTGCACGAATAGAACGAAATGTTAAGCAGTATCTTGCTTCTAGGAAATAAAATCTAAAAACAAATAAGAGGTTATTGGGAGATATTCCTCCCCATAACCTCTTATTGCTTCTAACTTTCTCTAAATTCTCCAATCTTCTTCATAAGAAAATGTACGATCAAGAAAAGATAAAACCCTATAATGGCAAAGGTGACAAAGGAAAACTAGTTGAAGAAATGTTTGATAATATTGCTTCTACTTATGATACATTAAATCATCGGCTATCTTGGGACATAGATAAAGGGTGGAGAAAAAGAGCTATCCAACAACTCAAACCCTTTTGTCCACAAAAGATACTTGACATTGCAACTGGTACAGGTGACTTTGCTATACTTGCTGCGAAAGAATTGAAACCCCAAAATCTTATAGGTGCTGACATTTCGGAAGGGATGATGTCTATCGGACGTAAGAAGGTAAAAACTGCAGGGTTGCAGAATATCATTTCCTTCAAGAGAGAAGACTGTCTTAACCTTTCTTTCCCCGAGAACACTTTTGATGCCGTTACAGCTGCTTTTGGTATACGTAACTTTCAAGATCTAGACAGAGGATTAACGGAGATTTGTAGAGTTTTAAAAAAAGGTGGACACCTTAGCATTGTAGAACTGACTACACCTACCAGCTTTCCTATGAAACAGCTTTTTCATATATATTCCAATACCATAATGCCATTATACGGAAAGCTTATATCCAAAGATAGTAACGCTTACGAATACCTCAATAAAACTATTGCAGCATTTCCACAGGGTGAGAAAATGATGGAAATTTTCAAGAAAGCTGGTTTTAGTAAAATGACTTTTCACCGATTAACGTATGGTATTTGTACCATGTATTTTGCAGAAAAATAGATTAACAAGGTTAGGATATGGATAAATATGGACTAATAGGCTACCCTTTGGGGCATTCTTTTTCTGTTGGATATTTCAATGAGAAGTTCTCCAACGAACACATCAATGCTAAATATATAAACTTCGAGATTCCTTCTATAGAAGATTTTGCTGAAGTAATTGAGTCTAATCCTGAACTACGAGGATTAAATGTTACTATCCCATACAAGGAACAGGTTATTCCTTATCTTGATAGTCTTAGTCCAGAAGCCAATGCTATTGGAGCTGTAAATGTTATTCGTATTACACGTAAAGGGGGATAAAACTCATCTCAAGGGATTCAACAGTGATGTTATAGGTTTTACACGTAGTATAGAACCATTACTCGAACGTCATCACAAGAAAGCCCTTATACTTGGAACCGGTGGTGCATCTAAAGCCGTAGACTATGGTTTGAGATCTCTTGGAATAGAAACAAAATTTGTCTCACGCACAAAACGCCCTGGCTTTTTTACATATGAAGAGATAACTCCAGAAATTATCAAGGACTACAACATAATAGTAAATTGCACACCATTAGGTATGTATCCTAATACTGATGTCTGCCCTACTCTTCCTTATGAAGCTATGGACAGTCATAATTTACTTTACGATTTACTTTATAATCCAGATGAGACCCTCTTCATGCAGAAGGGTAAGGAGTATGGGGCAATCACAAAGAATGGACTTGAGATGCTGCTTCTTCAAGCTTTTGCCAGTTGGGAATTTTGGAATGGCAAAGAGCAAAAATGACCCTCTCAAAGGGCACAGGACATCTGAATTTCAGAGGATAATAGAGAGTGTGAAGAGGATTTATCTGCATTCTTGCATATATTCCATAATCTTTCATATCGTTCTTTCATATACCCAATAAAAGATAAAGACACTCTTCGAGAGTTTAAAGATCATATTATAATAAGATTACAAGCATATATATCCTATTTTCTAAATCTAATTCTGAATCTATTTATATATAAGAGAATTCTAACACCATATAGATTATAGTATCCAAGAATAGACTATAAATCTGCAATAATGAAAGAGCCAAAGGACTTATGCTACGACCTTTGGCTCTTTCTTATTCTTTAGTTATACAAATATCTGGTTATTTTATCAGACTTATTGAACGTTTTAGGAACTTATCAAGTGCAGCTCCCTGGAGCATCCCGTTCTGGAGAAGAGCCAAGTCAATAAGTTGATGTACAATAGCATTGTCTTTTGCGCAAGTAGCTATAATTGTTTTCTTCTTACTTTGCAACTCAGAAATAGACTTCTGAGTACTTTGCACCTCATCCTTTTCCTCTTGAGTTAGTTCCTCAGGCTTCTTCTTATCTTGTGATTGATGTAATGCAGCTAACCTAGCTTGCAATCCTTTTAAGTCACTAACTACAGGTTTTAATTCTTTAGTAGTGCTAGCCTCAACCTCTTCAAGAACCCTCTTCACCAATGGATGGTCAGCATTCAAAACTAAATTATAAGTGTCTGGCATCTGTGCATAGAATCCCATCCCTTGCTGGAACTGGCTCATTTCCTTCATACGACGCATATACTCATTTTGAGTAACCAGTACAGGTTGTGAAGTTTCACCAAGAGACTGAACATCAACAGTAAACTCAGCCTTATCGATAGCAGGGATTTGAGAGCGGAAAGCCTCTGACAGATTGTCAGTTTCTTCTTCAGACAAGTTATTCTTTGGTGTATCTTCTTTTTGAATAATACGTTCTACAATGTCTGAATCGACACGGACATAACGGGTTTTATCCTGTTTCTGCTCAAGCATAGAGAGCGTGGGGACGTCTAATTGTCCGCTAGCGTCTATAACACTGTATCCCTTGGCCTTAGCTGCTTCTATATAACTATATTGCTCCTCTTTGTTCGTTGTATATAAGTTAACAAGGATTCCTTCCTTATCCGTCTGATTATCCTTTATCAGTTTCTTATATTCTTCCAAAGTAAAGTACTTCCCCTCAGTATCTTTAATCAAAGCAAAGTCCTTAGCACGCTCATAAATCTGAGTCTGAAAGCATTCCATAATTTATGAAAAGCTTCAGATCATCCCACTTCTCTTCATATTCCTTACGATTTTCTTTAAAGATACTTTGTAGACGATCAGCTACTTTTTTGGTAATATAGCTTGCTATCTTCTTTACATTAGAATCACTCTGCAAGTAACTTCTACTTACATTGAGTGGGATATCAGGAGAATCTATCACCCCATGTAGTAAAGTCAAAAACTCAGGAACAATACCTTCAACCTGATCAGTAACAAACACCTGGTTACAATAAAGTTGAATCTTGTTACGCTGAAGTTCTATATTGTTTTTTACACGTGGGAAGTAGAGTATACCAGTAAGATTAAATGGATAGTCTACATTCAGATGAATCCAGAACAATGGTTCATCATTCATTGGGAAGAGTGTGCGATAAAAACTCTTATAATCCTCATCCTTCAAAGATGATGGCGCTTTCACCCAAAGTGGTTCAACACTGTTGATGATGTTATCCTCAGCCGTTTCAACATTCTTACCATCCTTCCATTCTGTCTTTTTTCCAAAGACAATTGGTACTGGCATGAACTTACAATACTTATTTAAGAGCTCCTCTATCTTTGATTTCTGCAAGAATTCTTTGCAATCATCATCAATATAAAGTATGATATCACTACCTCTATCTTTCTTATCAGCATCTTCCAAGGTGTATTCCGGGCTACCATCACAACTCCATTTCACGGCTTTACTACCCTCTTTGTAGCTCTTAGTAATGATCTCAACTTTCTTTGAGACCATGAAAGCAGAGTAGAATCCAAGTCCAAAGTGTCCGATGATTGCCTCAGCCTTATCTTGATATTTCTCTAAGAAATCATTTACTCCTGAAAAGGCAATCTGATTGATATACTTCTCAATCTCTTCTGCTGTCATACCTATACCATGATCGCTAATGGTAAGTGTGCCCTCCTTTTCATTCAGACTGATACGTACACTCAAGTCGCCCAGCTCTCCTTTGAAATCACCAGTAGCAGCAAGTGTCTTCAGTTTCTGTGTAGCATCAACAGCATTTGATACCATTTCACGAAGGAATATCTCATGATCAGAATACAAGAACTTTTTGATAACGGGGAATATGTTCTCTGTTGTAACCCCAATATTTCCTTTTTGCATAGTCATATATTATTTTTATTTTTTTGTTTTGTCAATACAAATAATGTGCCACTTCACACATATCTAAGTTTAGAATAAATTATAAGGGATTAAGCAGGACAGATTTGCCTTACTTTATACTATTATGTGAAATACAAATATCTCCCAACCTTCTTCATATCTCAAACAAAAAGCAAACAGGAAAGATAAACTTTTAAAGGATACTCATAGTACAATAGTATTTTGCAAAAGATAGAAGAAAGTATGAAAGGACAGAAGTAGGCAACAATAAAACAACTTTACAAACTAATGACTATCAACCAGAACAGAATAGCTAAAAACTCTTTTTTAACAACTTCGTAACATCCACAATACCAAAGTGTTATAAACAGGCTCATAAAAGGGCATGTTTTGCAATGCAAAAGAGCACCTTTTACACATCAAAAGGGCATCTTTTACAGTGTAAAAGAGCATCTTTCAGAAAGCGAAAGATGCCCTTTTAAAATTCAATAGGAATTTAATTTTACAGAATTGAGCCAGTCTTAATATTCTTCTAGCGCCTGACTGGCCAACCCTATTACATGAATTCTAAAATAAAACACCATTCTCAATCCACTTTTATATGAATAATGAGAATGGTGGTATTGCTAAAAAGATTTATTAATCTATATTTTTCAAGATAGCAAGCAGATGATCCCATACCATTTGAACAGTAGGTATAAGTAGCCGTTCATCAGGTGTATGTACATAACGTAACGTCGGTCCGAAACTAATCATGTCCAGATTAGGATACTTCTCTGAGAATAGTCCACATTCCAAACCTGCATGTATTCCCAATACACGTGGTTTCTTACCAAAGAGCTTATGATATTGTTCAACCGCAACATTAACAAGTTCAGAATTAGGGTTCATCTTCCAAGCAGGGTAACTATCTTCAACCAAAACTTCAGCTCCAGCTAATTCAAAACATGCTTTAACCGTATTAGTCATATTAACGAGATTACTCATGACATTTGAACGCTGAGAACTAACAACGGTAACAGTATCCTCTGATATATGAATGCTTGCAACGTTACTTGAAGTCTCAACCATATATGCAAGAGCTTCGTCTTGGCAATTTGTCAAAGGTCCATTATCAACGGCCTGAAGAGCAAGGATAACATTATGAGAGACTTGCTTCGGTAGCACCTTATCAGCCTCCGTACTCTGGAGATTCCATACCATATCGGTATCAGTTACATGGAATTCACCTTCCACATCTTTAGTGAAGATATTCCAATCGGCTTTAACCTCTTCCTTCTTAGCTGTAGGTACAGCAAAAATAACTTTGCCATCACGTGGTATAGCATTATCCATTTTCCCTGAATCCCATAGTGATAACCGAAGGTCAAACTTAGTTTGCTCTTGATAAAGGAAACGTGCAAGAAGCTTGATAGCATTAGCTCGTTTCTTATTTATGTCGTCTCCAGAATGCCCGCCAACAAGTCCTTTCACGCTAGCCTCCATAAAGAAGTAACCCTCAGGAGCACTCTCACGTGTAAAATGGAAAGTTGCTGTAGTACTGTTTCCACCAGCACAACTAACAAAAATCTGTCCTTCATCCTCCGAATCTAAGTTGATAAGGTAATTACCAGTCATAAATCCTTCCTCCAAACCAAAGGCTCCTGTTAGCCCAGTCTCCTCATCACGAGTGAAAAGACACTCTATGGGACCATGCTCAATGTCATCTGCATCAAGAATGGCAAGCTCATAAGCAACTCCAATACCATCATCGGCTCCCAGTGTTGTTCCCTTAGCACGAAGCCACTCACCATCAACATAGGTCTGAATAGCATCTTTATGGAAATCAAAATCAACATCTACGAGTTTATCACAGACCATATCCATATGACTTTGCAGTATCACTGTTGGAACATTCTCCATGCCTTTCGTAGCAGGTTTTGAGATAAGTACATTACCAGTCGCATCTACTTTCACGTCAAGATTACGGTCTTTTGCAAATTGCTGTAAATAAGCAATCATCTGTTCCTCATGCTTTGAAGGACGAGGAATCTGATTAATTTTTGCAAACTGTTCAAAAACGCTGGCTGGCTTTAGTTCTATATTTGCCATTTTTAATAATATTTTATTTTGTTATTTTACTGTTTTATATTACCTTTGCGGGCAATATTAATTGCAAAGATATAGAAAATGTTTGTAACTTTATTATACACTCTGTTAATAATTGCAATATCACTATTGCTCCTTGGAGTACGTGTTTTTATTCAAAAAGGACGGAGAGTTCCAGTCGCAACACATCTCGGATAATGCTTATCTCAAAGAGAAAGGTATCCACTGTGTCATTGACCAAGACAAGGAAGCGCGCACTAGAAATAAAGCTTATTAAACGATAATAATTAATTAAACATACTATACAAAATGAAGAAATCATTTAGTAAGATTGCCATTGTCACTTTGACAGCCTTTGCTTTTATTGCTTGTAATAATCAGCCGAAGCAGAATGACACCGTGGCAAGTAAGAATGAAACAACCACAACACCAGCTTCTGACAATCAGAAAGTTGCTTATGTAGAGATCGACTCTATTATGAGCCAATACACGTACTGGAAGGATGTGACGAAAATTATCAAAGCTAAAGAGGCAAACATCCAACGTACACTTGCAGGAAAGCAGAAAGCTATACAGGCTGCAGCTGCAAACTTCCAGCAGAATGTCCAAGCAAACAAATATACACAGGTACAGGCTCAACAGATTCAAGCCAGTATTCAGAAACAAGCACAGGATGCTGATGCTTTACAACAACGCTTAGGTGCAGAATACCAAAATGAAGTTGCCAAGTATAATAAAGCTCTTTCTGATAGTGTGCACAACTACTTGAAGGAATATAACAAAGACAAGAAATTCGCAATCATCCTTGCAAAGAGTGGTGATAATATTCTTTATGCTGATCCAGCCTATAACATTACTGATGATGTAATTAAAGGAATGAATCAAGCTTATAAAGGTATGAAGAAGTAAAGTAGAGGCTGATGTTATCTCTTGTCACAACGATGATAAGACTAACATAAAGCACTTTCATATAAATAGATACCAGTCATGATAAATGGCTGGTATTTTTATTCCTACAAACTAAAGCATTTTAAGTTTGTCTCGTTCATAAACAGTGAGGACTTGTTGGTAAATATGAAAGGTGATACAGGTAGAGCCAAATAGTATTAATATATAGACACATATTGTTTATCAGAAATAAGCCACTGTAAAACTACAAACCTTAGATATATAAAGTATACCTACTAATAAGTTTTTCTACAAAAATATAGGATATTGATACCACCTTGTAGAGAGCTTGTTTAGGATATATATTTTCCTTTAATCACACAAAAAAATGTAGTAGAAAATTTTGAGGTATAAAATAAAAACACTACCTTTGCACCGCATTTGAGATAATGCTTGGTATTTCAGCAAAACCTTTTAAGGAAGGATGGGTGAGTGGCTGAAACCAGCAGTTTGCTAAACTGCCGTGCGCTTCCGCGTACCGGGGGTTCGAATCCCCCTCCTTCCGCTTATATCTCGTATTGCTCAAATGCACTATGGTCGATTCATCTAACGGTTAGGATACAAGATTCTCAATCTTGGCATAGGGGTTCGATTCCCCTATCGACTACTACCAAAAATTAATAAAAATTACTGTTTAGGTCGATTCATCTAACGGTTAGGATACAAGATTCTCAATCTTGGCATAGGGGTTCGATTCCCCTATCGACTACTAAGGGTTCAGTTTATATACTGAACTTTTTTTATTTGAGATAGAATTTAAGGCATATAAAAAAAGGGATATTCCAATCTAGGAACATCCCTTTTTATTATATTATAATATAAATATGAAAGATTTATTCTGCTGGTTTCATATTTGTATAAACATTCTGTACATCATCAAAGTCTTCTAACTTATCAACCATCTTGTCAATAGTCTCACGTTCTTCAGGAGTTACATCCTTTAGATCATTTGGAATACGAGTGAATTCGGCTGATGTAATCTCAAAGCCATTATCTTCAAGATGCTTCTGAATTTCACCAAAGCTGGTTGGTTCCCCGTAGATTGTAATCTCGTTTTCATCTTCATCTTCGTCATATTCATCGTCTACACCATAATCAATCAAGTCGAGAATCAGCTCTTCCATGTCTATTCCTTCTTTCTTCTTGAATGTAAATACAGCTTTATGATCAAAGAGGAAACTAAGAGACCCTTGTGTCCCAAGATTACCATTGAACTTATTAAAGACTGAACGAACGTCAGCAACAGTACGTGTAGTATTATCTGTCAAAGTGTCTACGAATACAGCAATTCCATGAGGTCCATACCCCTCATATGGAACTTCCTTATATTCACTTTGATCTTTACCCATTGCATTCTTGATAGCACGCTGGATATTATCCTTTGGCATATTCTCACGTTTGCATGTTGCTATAATAGCACGTAAGCGTGGGTTATTTTCTGGTTCAGGGCCACCAGCCTTAACAGCAATAGCAATTTCCTTACCTAACTTAGTAAACGTGCGGGCCATATGCCCCCATCTCTTAAGCTTTGTAGCTTTGCGATATTCAAATGCTCTACCCATTGGATTTCTTTTTAACGGAGTTCTGCTCCAAGTTTATTTGTTAAATTTTTAATTAGTTTCTGCATAATGGCATCAATAGCCTTATCATTAAGTGTCTTGGTCTCGTCTTGTAGAATGAAATTAACGGCATAACTCTTCTTTCCTTCGGGAAGATTCTTTCCCTGATAGACATCAAAGAGCTCAACCCGCTTAAGCTGCTTCTTGTCTGTTTGACGTGCTATTTCCTCTATTTGTGCAAATTCCACATTGTTATCAACCAACAAGGCTAGGTCACGACTAACAGCAGGATACTTTGAAATCTCATGGAATTGGAGTTTATTCTTACGTATAACCTTCATCAGTCCTGTCCAATCCAATTCTGCATAATAGACCTTCTGTTCAATATTAAAACGTTTCAAAAGCTTATGAGCAAGAATCCCCATCTCTACTAAGGTTTTGCCAGCACGTGTCTTAAGGGCTATAGCTTTGTCAAATACATTGTTGTCTGATTTTGCATAGACTAACAATCCTTGTGCAATACCAATTCGACGTAAGATATTTTCTACGTATGCTTTAAGTTCATAGAAAGAACTTTCTTCATCAGGATGAGCCCAGGAACCTTGTATATGTTTACCAGTCACCCACAATGCCATGTGGTGCTTTTGTATATAAGCCTTGACAGGGCTATCCTCTGTCCACTTTTCTTTATTGTATTTATAAACATTGCCCACCTCAAAAAAGCGTAAGTTCTGGGCTTTGCGGTTTATATTACGGACTATGCTTTCCAATCCGCCAAAGAGTAAAGTTTGCCTCATTACGCCTAAGTCTGCAGAGAGAGGATTCATAATCTTTACAGTCTCATCCCAAGGATAGGCATTAAGTTCTGTCTCTTCATAATATGAACTTTTAGTAAGAGAATTATTCATAATCTCGGAAAAGCCTTCTCCAACCAACTGTTCACCAATAATATTCTCACGATGATAGTCTTTATCAGCTTCTTCAGCTATTGTCAGAGAGGACTTTAGCTCTGTAGGAATCTCCACATTATTATATCCATAAATACGCAAAATATCCTCTACAACATCACAAGGGCGCTGAACGTCTACACGATAAGCTGGCACAAGGAGATTAAGACCTTCTGTGTCTTCTTCCAAAACCTTCATCTCAAGACTCTCTGCAATATGTTTAATCGTATCATTACCAAGTTTCTTACCAATGAGACGATCACAATATTCATAGTTCAAACGAACAGGGAAATCTTCCATCTTTGTAGGATATTCATCACATATATCCATACTTATCTTTCCCCCAGCTAATTCCTTACAAAGAATTGCAGCCTGCTTTAGTGCATAAACGACCCCATTAGGATCAATCCCTCGTTCAAACCGGAAGCTTGCATCAGTAGAAAGACCATGACGCCGTGCACTCTTCCGAATCCATGTTGGGTGGAAATATGCACTCTCTAGAACGACATTCTTAGTTGTTTCATATGTCCCACTACCCTTTCCTCCAAAGACACCAGCAATACACATTGGCTCTTTCTCATTACAGATAGCTAAATCATGTACTCCAAGCGTATGAACTTCTCCATCAAGTGTAACAAACTTCTTCCCTTCGTTTATCTTTCACGATAATATGATGTCCTTCAACCATATCTGCATCAAAGCAATGCATTGGCTGACCATATGCCATCATAATATAATTTGTAATATCAACGATGTTATTAATTGGACGAAGACCTATAACATTCAGTTTGTCCTTTAGCCATTGTGGACTCTCCTTTACTTCACAATCCGTAATACTGACACAGGCATAACGACGGCAAGCATCTGTATTTTCTATCGTTACTTCAATTGGAAGGTTGTGATTATCAACCTTGAAAGCCTGACAATCAGGACGATGAAGAGTCGTCTTATATCCATTCTGCACAAGCCAAGCATAAAGATCACGTGCTACACCATAATGACTTAATGCATCTGCCCGATTTGCCGTAATATCAATATCAATCACCCAGTCACTATCTAACTGATAGTACTCTGCAGCAGGCTGTCCGATAGGTGCATCGACTGGCAACACTATTATACCATCATGGCTCGTACCAACACCTATCTCGTCCTCTGCACAAAGCATTCCAAGGCTTTCAACTCCACGGAGCTTACTTCTCTTTATCGTGAACTCATTGTCACCATCATAGAGAACACATCCAAGATCAGCAACTATAACCTTTTGGCCAGCTGCTACATTAGGAGCACCACACACAATCTGCTGCGGTTCACCTTTACCAAGATTAACTGTTGTCACGTGAAGATGATCAGAATTAGGATGTGGCTCACATGTCAGAACCTCTCCAACATAGAGTCCTTTCAATCCTCCTCGTATTGTTTCAACCTCATCCAGAGCATCAACTTCTAACCCTATTGAAGTCAATGCATCAGCAATTTCCCGAGGAGTCAGGTCAAAATCAACGTATTCTTTAAGCCATTTGTATGAAATCTTCATTATATCGATATATTATTTTTATTTCAAAAATACGTGCAAAATTACGAAAAAAATCTCAGACATAACAAAAGGATAAAAAGAAAAAAAGCCTTCGCCCATTTGGAAGATATTTATTCTCATCATCAACCTGTTAATACAAAAAAATGCCATTTGTGGATATAAAACAAATGCTTTATCTTTGCAACATATTTATTTATAAAAACTAATTAAACCAAATTTTTATGAGACTTACTGGACGCAGAGAAAGTAATAATATTGAGGATCGTCGAGGAAAGAATATCACCAATATAGCTGGCATTGGAGGTATTGGAGGAGTTATTATCATTGTGCTCATAACACTTTAAGCGGTGGAGATATGGGTGACATTGTGAACAATGTCTTCCAACAAGAGATGCAAGGTCAAGTCGAAAAATCTTCAGAGAGGAATCAAAAGGCATTTACAGAAGAAGAAAATAAACTAGCAAACTTTTCTAAACAAATTCTTGCGGGGACAGAAGATGTGTGGACAGAACAGTTCCAGAAGCACGGAATGCACTACAAATACCCTACGCTTGTCCTTTACACGGGAAGCGTAGAAACATCATGTGGCAATGGTTCTGCCGCAATGGGGCCTTTTTACTGTTCTGCAGACCAAAAACTTTACCTTGACTTAAGCTTCTTTACAAGCATGCGAAGGGAATTAGGCATACAAGCAAAAGGTGATCTCGACTTTGCATATGCTTATGTAATAGCACATGAAGTCGGTCATCATGTAGAATATCTTCGTGGAATTCTTAGTAAATGTCATACTAAAATGGCGCAAGTAGACAAAATAAACGCAAACAAACTTAGTGTAAAACTAGAGCTCTTAGCTGATTATTATGCAGGGTGTTGGGCCCATTATGACAATGAAAAATATCAAAGTCTTTCAGACGGAGATATAGAAGAAGCCATTGATTGCGCTGAAAAGATTGGAGATAATTATCTTCAAGAAAAAGCTCGAGGATATGCCCAACCAGAGACATTTACGCATGGAACATCAGCCCAACGTGCTTATTGGTTTAAGAAAGGGTTGGAAACAGGAGACTGGAATACTACGACTTTTTCTTCTGACGAGCTTGATTAATAAAGTTCCAGTATACACATGAGAAGCCAAGAGATAAAGATTTTACCGATAAGAGTACACCTAGCACTGCATGGTTTAATTATATCACTTCACCTTTACATTCTTACAACCTACCAATACGCTGATATTACTATTCGATAAAACTTAAACGAAATATATTACCTTGTGGACTATTCTAAACCAGAGAACAATCCATCATTTTTTTTAGACTATACCTATGAGTTAAATAATATCAGCTTTGTGTAGAGTGTTATAGATTCCTCTTGACTTCAAATTATACTCAAATCAGAAAAATTTTACAACGTGTTGGCCCTTCCTCACCTATAGAGTTGCTCTAAACCCCATAGGTGAGGAGATATAACACAATAAGTGAGGAACTGCGTCACATAGATAGGAAACGAGAAGATCTGTTCTATCTAGTCACCTTAAACATATAGCAAAATACTAATGACTTACTTAAAAATATAGCCCAAATTGTATGATTTACTAATTGGAAAAATATTTATAATACATCCCAAGAAACTAAAAGAGCATAAATCATAATGAAAGATTAACTCTTTCTTTTAATGCGAGGAGATTATTTCATCCAAGAACTATGTTCTACAGTTGGCGAAGATAGGCTACTGCCATCTCTGCACAACGCTCACCATCTATTCCGGCACTAACGATTCCACCTGCATACCCTGCACCTTCTCCACAAGGAAATAGACCTTGAAGGCGTACATGCATAAGATTTTCAGGATTACGAAGGATACGAATAGGAGAACTTGTACGTGTTTCCGATGCAATCATCACGGCTTCATTTGTTAAAAAACCATGTGCCTGCTTCCCAAAAGTACGGAAAGCTTCTTGTAAACGCTTCGTGATAAAAGAAGGCATCCAGAAGTGAAGAGGACTTAAAATAAGCCCTGGAGCATAACTCGACTTAGGCAAATCATACGACAGGCGTCCATTCACGAAGTCAGCCATACGCTGAGCTGGAGCTGTTTGCTTTCGATTTCCTTGTTGCCAGGTATCACGTTCAAGCTGTTCTTGGTAGTGCATAACACGGAGAATATCATTACCTCCCACATCTTCAGGATTAATTTGAACAACCATACCAGAGTTCGACCATTGTGTTCCACGATTAGCAGGGCTCATACCGTTGGTTACTATTTGCTCTGGCCCTGTAGCAGATGGGATAACAAAACCTCCTGGGCACATACAGAATGAGTAGACACCACGCCCCATAACTTGAGTTACAAAAGAATATTCCGCAGTAGGAAGAAACTTTCCTTTACCATTCTTATTATGATACTGGATCTGATCAATTAAAGAAGAGGGGTGTTCAAGACGAACACCTACTGCAATTCCCTTGGGTTCTATTTCTATTTTAGTATCAGCAAGATAACGATAGATGTCACGTGCAGAGTGACCTGTTGCAAGAATAACAGGTCCATAGAACTCGCGTTTTCTATTTTCAAAATTTGACTTTTCAACAGCTTGAACCCCAATAACCTTATCTCTCTCAAGAATTAGAGATATCATCTTTGTTTGAAAGTGTACCTCTCCCCCACACTCAAGAATTCTGTTACGCATATTTTCTATCACCCTTGGAAGTTTATCAGTACCTATATGGGGATGGGCATCTGCCAAAATTGAGGTAGAAGCTCCATGTTGACAAAACACATTCAGAATCTTTTCCACCGAGCCACGCTTCTTGCTACGCGTATAAAGTTTCCCATCAGAATAAGCACCAGCTCCACCTTCACCAAAACAATAGTTTGAATCAGGATCAACAGTTTGCGTCTTAGTTATCATTGCCATATCCTTCTTACGTTCTCGAACATCTTTACCACGTTCAAGAACAATAGGGCGAAATCCTAACTCTATAAGTCTCAAAGAAGCAAATAATCCACTTGGACCTTCACCAACGACAATAACCTCTGGTTTATCACTCACATTTTGGTACTCAGTCTTTATATAAGCTTCATCTTGCGGAAACTCATTGATGTATATACGAACTTTCAGATTAACATATATATCACGGTGACGTGCATCAACAGAACGTTTCAAAACTCGTATTTGGTTAATCGTTCTTTGATCAATACCCTTCTCTCTTGCAAGGTAATCTTTTATATTATCCTCATTATATCCGACTTGCGGTAATACACGTATCTGATACTCTTCTGTCATTTTGTTTTTACTTTTTGCCACAAATTTAGATAAATATATCGAAAGAACGTTGGTAATTGCAATATTTCTTATTACTTTTGCCTACAAGTTTTGCATTTCCCTAATTGTAAAAGGGATGTAGAATATTAACAAAAAACATCAGAAATGAAGGTATTAAAATTTGGAGGAACATCCGTAGGTTCCGTTTCGAGTATTTTAAGTTTAAGAAACATTGTCGAGAAAGAGGCAAAGCGCCAACCGGTCATTGTCGTAGTAAGCGCATTAGGTGGGGTAACCGATCACTTAATTGCCACTTCTCAATTTGCATTAAAAGGGGATGAGTGTTGGCGCGAGGAATATGACAAGATGGTAGATAGACACCATAAGATGATAGATACTATCATTACAGACCCATATGACCGCGAACAACTTTTTAAAACAGTCGATACCCTTTTTGAACAACTCCATTCGATATATTATGGAGTATACTTGATCCATGATCTCAGCCAGAAGACTCAGGATACTATCGTTAGCTATGGGGAACGTCTAAGCTCAAATATTGTTTCTACTCTTATTCGCGGCTCTAAATGGTTTGATGCACGAAAGTTTATTAAAACGGAGGAGAAATTTGGAAAGAAGTCTTGATTCTGACTTAACAAACAAATTAGTAGGAAAAACTTTTGCAGAACTCCCACGTATTTCACTCGTCCCTGGGTTTATTGCTCAGGATCGGGACTCTGGTGATATCACTAACTTAGGACGCGGAGGAAGTGATTATACAGCAGCAATCCTTGCAGCATCACTTGATGCAGAAGTTCTAGAAATTTGGACAGATGTTGATGGCTTCATGACTGCTGACCCTCGTGTCATTAAAAGTGCATATACCATCTATGAACTATCTTATATAGAAGCAATGGAGTTGTGTAACTTTGGGGCAAAAGTAGTATACCCTCCAACTATCTATCCAGTATGTGTCAAGAACATTCCTATAAAAGTCAAGAACACTTTTAACCCTAATGGTCAAGGAACAATTATAAAATCGCACATAGAGAACAACCAAAAACCCATTAAAGGTATTTCCTCTATCAAAGACACAACACTCATCACTGTTACAGGACTTTCCATGGTTGGTGTTGTTGGTGTCAATAGAAGAATCTTCACTTCTCTTGCAAATAACGGTATAAGTGTATTCCTTGTATCACAAGCCTCTTCGGAAAACAGCACGTCAATTGGTGTTAAAGACGGAGATGCAGAGAAGGCTGTGAATATACTGAATGAAGAGTTTCAGTTAGAAATTGAGGATGGGCGAATGTTCCCCATGCATAAAGAGAGCGGGCTTGCTACAGTTGCAATTGTTGGTGAGAATATGAAACACTCTGCTGGTATTGCAGGTAAACTTTTCGGAACACTTGGTCGTTCTGGGATCAGTGTGATAGCTCTTGCACAGGGATCTTCTGAAACAAACATTTCTTTTGTTGTAAGAGGAGAAGCTTTTAAGAAAAAGCATTAAACGTACTGCATGATTCATTCTTCTTATCAGAATATAAAGTATTAAACCTCTTTATTTGTGGAGTCGGTACTGTTGGAGGTAAACTAATTGAGCAAATTAAAAGTCAATATGACGAGTTGAAGCAACATTCTCATTTAAAATTGAATGTTGTCGGCATAGCTTCTTCGCACAATGCAATCTTTAATCGTGACGGCATAGATCTCGATAATTACCATGAGTTATTAAAGACAAGTGAAGAATCTAATCCTGAACAACTTCGAGACAAGATCCTTGGGATGAATATTTTTTTAACTCTGTCTTTGTTGACTGTACAGACCTCTAAGGAGGTAGCAGCACTCTATCTATCCTTTTTACAGATAACATATCCGTAATCGCAGCAAACAAAATTGCAGCATCGAGTCCATATGATAATTATGAGCTGTTGAAGCAGACGGCACTTCAGCGCGGGGTTAAGTTCCGATTTGAAACAAATGTAGGAGCTGGATTACCTATTATTGGTACTATAAATGATTTACGAAACTCGGGAGATAAGATTCTTAAGATAGAAGCTGTCTTATCAGGAACACTTAACTTTATCTTCAATGAGATTTCTAATGATGTCCCTTTCTCTGAAACAGTTTTGAGAGCAAAGGAACAAGGATATAGTGAGCCAGACCCACGTATAGACCTTAGCGGTACAGATGTTATCCGTAAACTCGTTATTCTTACACGAGAAGCTGGATATAAGGTTGATCAAGAGGATGTTGAAAAACATCTTTTTGTACCTGAAGACTACTTTCAATGCTCTGAGGAAGAATTTTGGAAACACTTACCAAATCTAGATAGAGAGTTTGAAAAACAGAGAAAGAGACTTGCAAAAGAAAATAAACGTTGGCGCTTTGTAGCAACTATGGACCACGGGAAAACAACTGTTGCATTGAAAGAAGTTAACGCAATGCATCCTTTCTATAATCTCGAAGGCTCTAACAATATTGTTCTCCTTACTACCGAACGGTATAAAGAATATCCAATGCAAATCCAAGGTTATGGTGCTGGTGCTTCCGTTACAGCAGCTGGAGTATTTGCGAACATCATGAGTATTGCCAATATTTAAAGATTATGAAACATATTATTATACTTGGTGATGGTATGGCAGACCATCCAGTTGAGCGACTTGGAGGCAAAACATTACTTCAGTATGCAGATACACCTTATATGGATTTACTTGCACGTAAAGGGAAAACGGGAAGATTAATGACAATCCCTGATGGCTTCCACCCAGGGAGTGAAGTTGCCAATACATCTATCCTTGGCTATGATCTTAATAAGGTATATGAAGGAAGAGGACCATTAGAAGCTGCTTCCATTGGCTATAACATGTCTCCCGAAGACTTAGCTCTAAGATGTAATTTAATTACACTTTCTGATGGAATTATTAAAAATCATCACGGAGGACATCTTACTACAGAAGAAGGGACTACACTTATCAAGTATCTCAATGAGAAACTTGGTAATGAATATATTCAGTTTATACCAGGAATACAATATCGTCATCTTCTTATTATCAAAGGAGGAAGTAAGCATGTTATCTGCGCACCACCTCACGACCATCCAAATGAGGCATGGAGACCGTTACTTATAAAAGCAGAAAATGAGAATAAAGAAGATGGCAGATTATCTCCACAAGAGACAGCTAACCTTCTTAACGAACTGATCATCAAGAGTCAGGAACTATTAACAGGACATCCTTTCAACCTGCAACGAAAAGATAAACAGAATGATATTGCAAACTCGATTTGGCCTTGGGGAGGTGGGTATCGTCCACAAATGAGGACTCTCTCAGAGATGTTCCCACAGATACACTCTGGCTCTGTAATATCTGCTGTTGACCTCATACGTGGCATTGGATATTATGCAGGGTTAGAAATCATAAAGGTAAAAGGAGCTACTGGACTTGCCAATACAAACTATGAAGGTAAAGTTGAAGCTGCACTTAAACAACTGCGTGAAAAAGATTTTGTTTTTCTCCATATTGAAGCAAGTGATGAAGCAGGACATGATGGTGATCTTCAACTAAAACTCCAGACAATAGAAAATCTCGATCATCGTGCCGTTGAACCTATATATAATGAGGTAAAAAAATGGGATGAACCTGTATGTATTGCCGTCCTCCCCGACCACCCCACTCCTGTTGAGATTCGAACACACGTCAAAGAACCTGTACCATTTCTTATCTGGCATCCAGGAATAACTCCTGATAATGTCACACAGTATGATGAGACATCATGTGTAAGAGGAGAATATGGTCTGATATATTTACAAGAATTTATGCACTCATTAATGGAAATCAAATGAAATACTATTCTACGAATCATACTGCTCTAGAGGCATCACTTGAGAAGCTGTCATCAAAGGATTAGCTGAAGATCGTGGATTATATATGCCTAGTAGGCTAGAGAAACTATCACCAACGTTTTTTGAGCAAATAGAAGATTTGTCTTTCCAAGAAATCGCCTACAATATTGCAAATGTATTCTTTGGAGAAGATGTCGCTCCCGAAACCCTAAAAAAGATTGTCTATGACACCCTTTCGTTTGACACACCTTTAAAGAAGATAGACAGGAATATCTATGCTTTAGAACTCTTTCACGGCCCTACCCTTGCCTTTAAAGATGTTGGGGCACGTTTTATGGCCCGACTTCTGCAATACGAGATTCATAAAGAACGTAAAACTGGCGATGTTAACGTGCTTGTTGCAACATCAGGAGATACCGGATCAGCTGTCGCAAATGGATTTCTAGGAGTTGAAGGGATTAACGTCTTTGTACTTTACCCAAAGGGAAAGGTAAGTAAGATTCAAGAATGCCAATTCACGACCCTTGGAAAGAACATCACAGCCCTGGAGATAGACGGGACTTTTGATGATTGTCAACGACTGGTAAAATCAGCTTTCATGGATGTCGAACTTAACAATCACATGCGTCTTACAAGTGCTAACAGTATCAATATCGCGCGTTTTCTTCCACAAGCATTTTATTACTTTCACGCCTATGCACAGCTAAAGCGTATAGGGATTCTTGAACCACCAGTATTCAGTGTACCCAGTGGAAACTTTGGGAATATTACTGCAGGTATTTTTGGACATAGAATGGGACTACCTGTTAAACGCTTCATTGCAGCAAATAATGCCAATGATGTTTTCTTCAAATACCTACAGACCGGTAAGTACGAGCCCAAGCCTTCCCTTCAAACCCTAGCTAATGCAATGGATGTTGGCGCCCCAAGTAATTTTGCACGTATAATTGACCTATACAAAGGTTCTTGGGATGCTATTCGAACAGACGTATCTGGTGCGAGTTACAATGATGCTGCTATTCGTCAAACTATGCAAACATGTTATGCACAGGTTGGATATATCCTTGACCCTCATGGTGCTTGTGGGTATCGTGCTCTCAAAGAACAACTGCACGATGGTGAAACTGGTATTTTCCTTGAGACAGCACATCCCGCGAAATTTAAAGAGAAAGTGGATGAAATACTATCTACTGACATCAAAATACCAGAACGTCTGCAGGCTTTCATGTCCGGTAAAATACAGACCATTCGTCTCTCAGCAGACTATGAAGCGTTAAAAGAATTATTAATGCGCAAAAGTTAATTGAGAGCTTTCTTCGTAAAGGAAAGAAAACTAGTGTCTTATTCTAGACTAAAAGATACAATATTTTTAAGTAAGAGAACATCTTTAGAAAGCCTATAAAAGTTTATACAAACAACATAAGACTATTATGAACAAAGTCTTATGTTGTTTTTCATATGTTTATTTTATTTGTGTTTACCAACAACACGATAGGAGCTTACCAACAACACAGAGCGTGCTAACTAACAACACTATTGGTGCTAATCAACGTCACCATTGTAAGAGTAAACCTTTCTACAGACATTATATCAACTTCTTAACAGAAGTCGTTGATGATAGCTTAAAGAAACTACCCATCGGACAAACAAAACGGCAATATGGTCGAGGAACAAAAAAGGACAAAAGAATAAATACTACTGCCATCATCATTACAATCCATGTAGCAGATTGGAAGATAAATGCTACAAAGAGTTCATAGTCCATCCATTGAAACCAAACTCCTGAAATCATCAAAATCATTAGAACCCAAAAGAGAATCTTTCGGAAATGGTCGAGATATTGTGCCGTCCTCTTACTCATTTTCCACTTCTTGTGATTCACCATCCCAGCTAATTCCTGTACAGCCCCAAATGGACAGACATTAGTACAATAATAATTCTTCTTGCCAAAGAGTGGATATATGAAAGCTGTAATAAGCATAATGATAGGAACTAAAGATATCCATACATTAATCCCACCAGACATGTACCCAACAATTACAGACCAAGAGATAAATGTGCCGCCCCAAAGACCCAGAACAACAAAATTCAATAAGAGCTGAAACACACGATAACGCTTATCCTTTACGAACAGAGGAATCATTGCAGCCATAAATACAACTAGCAAGCCAACAAGTGTCTTTGTGCGAAGATCCATCTTATCAAATAAAGAAGTCTCTTGTGCATTCTTGGCAGCATAGCGCAAGCCAACTTGCATATTTCCAATAATACCACGCGAAGAAAAGGTTGCACCACTTACTCCATCAACCTTTATCTTCAAAGCCTCATCAAGAGTTTTCCCATTCCAACGCGTCAATAATTGGCTCGCTTCTTGGAAAAATTCTGGAGTTTCTGAATTATGAAGAGCTTTAACCTCTAAAATCTTCCCATTTTTTATATATATATCCAAAGGGACTGCACCACCAAACCCTTTTATATCCTTGGCGAGATAGCTAGTGTTAATGATAATAGTACCATCTTCCAAAGTTCTCAGCGTATCTATCTTATTTGTATTTCCAGTCTTTTCCCCCTTGAACACACTATTTCCCAAAAGCTTCCCGTCACGTTGTACAGCTACAACTGCAACAACTGATAAGCAAGCAAGCAAAAATAATTATCTGTTGTAATCTCTTTACCATCTTCTATCATTTATCTAAGAGATGCAAAAAAATAATAATAAAACAACAAATAATCATATTGTCAAACAGTTATAATTGATTTTTTGGATGCACTTTAAATAAATTAACATCATTTCGTTTTTGTGCTTTCAGTTCTTTTTATATTTGCATGCAAAGTAAGGAAAAGAAACCGAATCTATAACAGAATTATTCTTTGCCAAGAGAGAAGAACAACTTAAAACCTAAACAGAATATGACAAACAAAAGAACATGTCTTTATGACAAACACGTAGCACTAGGTGCACTTATCACACCATTTGCAGGCTTTGACATGCCAATTCAATACACTGGGATTATTGAAGAACATAATGCAGTAAGAGAGCATTGTGGAGTTTTTGACGTATCACACATGGGAGAAGTCCTCGTTTCTGGCCATGATGCAGATCGATTCATCAATCATATCTTTACGAATGACGTAACAGGACTCCCTGCAGGAAAAGTTCTTTACGGCATGTTATGCTATCCCGATGGAGGAGTTGTTGACGATACTTGTATTTGTAAACTTGATGATCAACTCTACCTTATGACCATCAATGCATCAAATATAGATAAGGATGTTGCATGGATTGAACAAAATGCGGAAGGATTTGATGTTGTCATAGAACATAAGAGCGATGCATATGGACAGCTTGCTATACAAGGACCGGAAGCAGAAAAGACTATAGAAGAAGTTCTTGGCCTTGCATGCAAAGACTTAAAATTCTACGAAGTAAAATGCATTGGTGATGTCATCATCTCTCGTACAGGATATACAGGCGAAGATGGATTTGAGGTATATGGCACTCCTGAATACATTGTTAAAGCTTGGGATAAACTCATTGCTGCTGGTGTTACTCCTTGCGGATTAGGATGTAGAGATACTCTACGCTTCGAAGTAGGATTACCACTTTACGGAGACGAATTGTCTGACAAGATAACCCCTGTTATGGCAGGTCTATCTATGTTCGTTAAGTTCGATAAAGAGGAATTTATCGGAAAAGAAGCCTTGTTACGTCAAAAGACAGAAGGAGTTACTCAACGTTTGAGAGGAATAGAGCTAGATGAAAATGCTATTCCACGTCATGGATATAAGGTGCTCAAAGATGGCAAAGAAGTAGGTGAAGTTACAACTGGTTACCACCTCATCTCGGCAGACAAGAGTTGTGCAGTAGCATTGGTTGATGCTTCTATTCAGATGGGAGACAGACTCGAAATACAGATTCGGAAGAAGACTTTCCCTGGAACTGTAGTAAAGAAGAAATTCTACGAAAAGCATTATAAGAAAAATAATTAGGCTGTTTTAATTAGATAATGTCGAGTATTTCATTTATTATACTGATTGAAATCAAAAAGACATTTATTCTATTTAATTTCTTAAGCCTTATAGATCAATATTACAACCTAAGATTAAACAAAAATTTAAACTAAGAATATTATGACAAAAGTTATTGAAGGACTCTACTATTCAGAGTCACATGAGTACGTAAAGGTAGCTGGGAACGTAGGCTATATCGGTATTACAGATTATGCACAGCATGCTTTAGGCACAATTGTTTATGTAGACATGCCAGACGTAGATGATGATGTGGAAATGGATGAAGACTTCGGTGCTATCGAAAGCGTAAAAGCTGCATCTGACCTTAAGTCTCCTGTATCAGGAAAGGTATTAGAAGTAAATGAAGCTTTAGAAGATGACCCAGGATTACTAAACAAAGATGCTTTTGAAAACTGGATTATCAAAGTAGAACTTACTGATACTTCTGAGCTGAAAGATCTTATGGATGCCAAGGCTTACGAAGAATTCTGTGCAGAATAAGAATAAAATCATCCTAACTTTCAGAGCTTCTTAGGTTTGACCTAAGAAGCCTTACTACTATAACCTAAACACCTAAACAACAATGAATCATAAGTTCTTACCCCATACACCTGAGGATATTCAGCAGATGCTTAAACGCATCGGCATAAATTCTCTCGAGGATCTATATGCTGAAGTTCCAGAGAGTATACGTCTGAAAAAAGATTACGACATTCCTGAAGATATGAGTGAGTTAGAGATACGTGCTTTCTTTGACAAACTTGGACAGAAAAATGATGTCTTAACTTGTTTTGCAGGCGGAGGTGTATATGACCATTATGCTCCAAGCATCATTTCTAATCTTCTGAGCCGCTCAGAGTTCCTTACCTCTTATACTCCTTATCAAGCAGAGATCTCACAAGGCACCCTCCATTATATTTGAATTCCAGAGTATGATGGCAGAACTTACAGGTCTTGACATTGCCAATGCCTCAATGTATGAGGGAACAACAGCTACAGCCGAAGCAATGATGGTTGCTTTTGATAACGCCAAAAAGGCTGACACTGTACTTTACTCTGAGGCATTAAACGAGAATATCATTGGTGTCTTAAAGACATATGCTCACTTTCATGGCATTAAACTGAAAGGTATAAAGACAGAGAACGGTGCAACATCTCATAACGATTTGAAGCGACATATAGATAAAGGAGGCGTAGCTGGTGTTATAGTTCAACAGCCTAACCGAAATGGTATAATTGAAGATTTTACGGGTTTTGCTGAGAAATGCCACGAAAAAAAAGCTCTGTTTATTATTAATGGTATTGCTTCTGACTTAGCATTATTGAAGACTCCTGGGGAATGGGGAGCTGATATTGCCGTTGGAGACCTACAAAGCCTTGGAATCCCAATGTCCTTCGGTGGTCCTTATGCAGGATATATGTGTGCAACAGAAAAACTGATGAGAAAACTTCCTGGCCGAATAGTAGGAAAAACAAAAGATAGTCGAGGACAACGGGTGTTTGCACTTACACTTCAAGCACGTGAGCAACATATTCGTAGACAAAAGGCAACGTCTAATATTTGTTCAAACCAAAGTCTCATGGCCCTCTATGTAACTATATATATGAGTCTCATGGGCAAAGAGGGAATGAAAGAAGCTGCACAGATAAGCTATGATGGAGCACATTATCTCTGCGATCAGTTAATAGGCACAGGGAAAGCAAAGCTTGTTTATGACAAGCCGTTTTTCAATGAATTCCTCGTTCAGATCCAGAATCGTGATGCTTTCTTTGACAAAGCCATTAAGAAAGGTATCCTTCCTGGCATTAAGATTGACGATGACAAACTTCTCATTGCTGTTACGGAAAAACGTACGAAAGAAGAAGTTGATATGCTTGTCGGATTATTATAAGTCTTCTTACAATCTTTCTAAAACTACAAAACAATGAACAACAAATTATATGGCAATCTAATATTTGAATTGTCACACCCTGGAAGACGTGCTTACAGTCTTCCCGAAAACCACTTCGGAAGCCATCCTCTACCAGCTGCTATTAAGAGAGAGAATGACGCTGAACTACCAGAATGTGATGAAATGACAATCGTTCGTCATTATACAAATCATAGTGAAAACAACTTCGGAGTTGACAATGGTTTTTACCCACTAGGTTCATGTACTATGAAATATAACCCTGTCATCAATGAAGAAATAGCTTCTTTAAAGACTTTTACTAGCCTTCATCCTCTTCAACCTATTGATACTGTACAGGGTGCATTGGAAGTTGAATACAACATACAACGCGCTCTTGCATCAATTACTGGGATGGCAGATGTTACTCTAAATCCTTATGCTGGTGCTCATGGTGAATTAACAGGTTTAATGATTATCAGTTCTTACCACCAGCATCGAGGCGATACAAAACGCACGAAGGTTATCGTTCCAGACTCAGCACATGGTACAACCCAGCTTCTGCTGCTGTATGTGGTTTGGAAGTCGTAGAAGTAAAGAGTACTCCCGATGGACTTGTTGATGTAAATGATCTAAAGCCTCTATTGGGAGATGATATTGCTGGTATCATGATGACAAATCCTAACACTCTGGGACTTTTTGAGAAAGATATTCTTGAAATAGCAAAACTTGTACACGATTGTGGAGGGCTACTTTATTATGATGGTGCAAACCTCAATCCTCTTCTTGGTGCAGCACGTCCTGGGGACATGGGGTTTGATGTTATCCATCTTAATCTTCACAAAACATTCTCAACACCTCATGGAGGAGGTGGTCCAGGATCTGGTCCAGTAGGAGTATGCGAGAAGTTAATACCTTTCCTACCCAAACCTCATGTATATAAAACTAAAGAAGGTTTTAGCGTAGAGAATCCAAATTTAACAGAAGAATATTCTACTGCAAACAATCGCGTAAGTGGCTATCATGGCAACTTCCTTGTAAGCCTTCGCGCATACACCTATATACTCACATTAGGTAAAAATCATATTAAGGAAGTAGGTCCACTTGCAACATTGAATGCCAATTATATCAAGGAATGTTTGAAAAATGATTACGAACTTCCTATTGATTGTCTATGCAAACATGAATTTGTATTTGATGGCTTGAAAGATAAAAGTACTGGCGTTACTACTATGGATGTAGCTAAACGTTTACTTGATTATGGTTACCATGCACCAACTATCTATTTCCCTCTACTCTTCCATGAGGCAATGATGATTGAACCAACTGAGAGTGAAAGCAAAGATACGATTGATGGATTCATTAAAACAATGCATATTATTGCTAAGGAAGCTCGTGATACACCAGAGCTTGTAAAGGAGGCTCCTCATAATACTCCTATTGGCCGTGTAGACGACGTGCTTGCAGCAAAGCATCCTATTCTCACATATCGACAACTAATCAATGATATGTCGGAAGAAGCATAAACTAAAGATATGAGGTAAACAATGGAAAAAACAGATTTATTGATAATAGGTTCGGGGCCAGGAGGCTACCGAACCGCCTCCTATGCTTCCCAAAATGGGTTAAAAGTAACTATTATAGAGAAGCATTATCCTGGTGGGACTTGCCTAAACGCTGGATGTATACCTACAAAATGCCTTGCACATGATGCCGAACTACGGCTAACAACTTCACATGTCTGTAACACAATTCCACCTCTTGACTTTACGAAAGTAATGGAAAGAAAAGAGGGGAGTAATTACCCAACTTAGAGAAGGAGTAAATGCTTTGCTTACTCAACCAGGAATTACATTCATCAAAGGAGAAGCACATTTCATATCTGACCATATTATTGAAGTAAATGGTAAACAAATAGAAGCCAAGAATATAATCATTGCTTCTGGGTCTCGCTCTAAAATTCCCCCCTTCTTAAAAGAAGAAGATATAACAAAGCAAAAAGTAGGTGAACAAAAGATAGTCACATCAACTGAGATACTATCTATAAACAAAATTCCTCGAAGACTATCTATTATTGGAGCGGGAGTAATCGGAATGGAGTTTGCATCAGCATTCTCTGCTTTCGGAAGCGAGGTTACCGTAATAGAATTTATGAAAGAGTGTCTCCCACCTATTGATAGCGATATTGCCAAGAGACTTAGAAAATCTCTTGAAAAAAGAGGCGTCACATTCTATATGCAAAGTGCAGTTAGCCGAATAGACCTATGTGAGGAGAATAAAGAGACCGTCAAGCTCATCTTTAAAAGGAAAGATAAGGAAGAGACTATTGAGACTGATCTAGTACTAATTGCAACAGGTAGACAAGCCAACGTTGAAAACTTAGGATTAGACGCAACTGGTATAGAATATAGCCCTAAAGGTATTAATGTAAACGACGACATGGAAACAAATATAAAAGGAGTGTATGCAATCGGTGATGTAAATGCTCGTCAGATGCTGGCTCACGCTGCTACTTTCCAAGGATTCCGTGCCGTAAATCACATCTTAGGAAAGAAGGATTTCATACGATTTGATATCATGCCAGCTGCAATTTTCACTTATCCAGAGGCAGCATGTGTAGGTAAGACAGAAGATCAATGTAAGAATGATGGGATCAATTATTCTACTCGCAAAGGCTTCTATCGCTCAAATGGGAAGGCACTTAGCATGGACGAAACAGAAGGAATGATAAAAATCCTCATAAGAGAAGATGGCCTACTTCTTGGTGCACATGCTTATGGTGCACATGCTGCAGACCTCATTCAGGAACTTTCGGCTTTAATGAATCGTGAAGCAAGAATTGATGAAATACGTGACATTATACATATTCATCCAACATTGAGTGAAATTTTACAAGATGCCCTCTTATAAATAGATATCTTTAAGTTCTATCCATTCATAGCAAGTAAAGCATTTTTAAACATGAAATGTTTGGAGGATAAAGATCTTTATACTAACTTTGCAGCAAGAAAGGATACAGATCTTAGTCGTATCGATTCGATCGGGATAGTCATCAAATAAAATTAGAAAGACCCGGGATGACTTCTTTTGTCAATGGCGGGCCACATAAAACGCATTATGCGACTAAGCCGCAAGGCCAGTGGATTACAAAGGCGAAGAGCTCTCTTATCATTGATACTCGGACTTTTCATCACATCGTCGATACGACTTTCTATTTTTCCCTCTTTAAAAAGGGAATTTAGGGTGAGGTTCCAAAAGGAATTCTCACCTTTTTTATATAGATAACACTAAGTTTTAAAGCTAGTCTATCCTATAAAGATAGGCTATTAAAAGAAAGGATTCAAACTATGTTCTCAGGAATAGTAGAAGAAATGGCTACGCTTATTAATATTGAACACGAGCAGGAAAATATCCACCTCACACTCAGGTGTTCATTCACTGATGAATTAAAAATCGATCAAAGCATTGCCCATAATGGTGTCTGTCTAACAATCGTTCGCTTAAAGGACAAAACCTATACCGTAACCGCCATGAAAGAAACACTCGAACGTTCTAATCTTGGATCTCTAAAGATTGGAGATCATGTTAATATAGAACGCTCAATGACAATGAACGGTCGATTAGATGGGCATATTGTGCAGGGACATGTTGACCAAACTGCAAAATGCATAAACATAGAAGATGCAGATGGTAGCACTTACTTTACATTCGAATATCCATTCAATAGTCAATTAGCACAAAGAGGATATTTTACTGTAGACAAAGGTTCTGTTACCGTAAATGGAGTCTCGCTTACTGTATGTGAACCGACAGATAATAGTTTTAAAGTTGCAATAATACCATATACAAAAGAAAACACTAACTTTGCAGATATAGAGATCGGCTCAATTGTAAATATTGAGTTTGATATACTTGGCAAGTACATTGCAAGACTTAACACCTTCACAAAATAATCGCAAGCAATCTGGTTTGTCAAAATTACAAACAACTTATATTTACGTAAAAAGGGTATGCCCAACGGCATATCCTTTTTTTACATAAAAAGCCCCTTACAATATAAAAAAATTAGTTAATTACACGACTTTTGTATATTTTTTTATATGGGTGGATGTAAAAAAACTCACATAAGCTCTCAATAAATTTTTATTTTACAGAAACTTTTTATTACCTTTGTTAGCGGATTATCAATATAATGCAAACTAAGAGTAATAAATGAGGAAACAAGTTTATACATCAAATTCTTTTGGAGCCAAATTATCGTTTGGTTACCACTTTTCCTCATACCTATAATGTATGGGGTACCTCACATCTCTTGGAAGGATAATCTATCACAATACATCATTCCCCTCTCGATGATGATAGTTGTCTACTTGAATTATTTTGTACTAGCTCCAATGCTATTGAAAGGATGTAAGAAAGAATTTTGGTGCTACAATGCATTTATCATTCTTTTATTATCCATTGGACAACACGAGTGGCTTTACTATGTAGGTTTGGAAAGATATTTCGTAACATATCCTTACCGTATACTTTCACAAGAACAAAGAGGCGGATTATATGCACAGCTATTCTTCGTTTTACGCAATGTATTGAACCTAAGTATTTGTGCAGGAGTAGCAACTTCTGTCTTGATGGCAAGACGATTATCAAAGGCAGAAGAAGAAAAGAAAGAGGCAGAAATAGCAATGTCAAAAGCAGAATTGGTGAATTTACGTCAACAGGTGAATCCCCATTTCCTCCTTAATACATTGAATAATATCTATGCTCTTACGGCATTTAATACAGAAAAAGCCCAAAAAGCAATTATTGATTTGTCCAAGATGCTTCGGCATATTCTATATGATTACCAACAGCCTTATGTGAACTTAAAAGAAGAAATTGAATTCCTACGGAACTACATAGCACTGATGATGATTAGGTTACCTGCAAATGTGGATATTAAGCGTGAATGTAATATTCCAGACCCATGTAAGATTTATGTAGCCCCTATGATTTTCATTTCACTTCTTGAAAATGCTTTTAAGCATGGTATCAATCCTGGGCAAAAGAACTTTATTCACATTAAATTAGAAGCTACAAACGAGCAAATTATATTTTCAATAGAAAACAGTTGCTCTCCAAAAAGAAAGGTTAAGGAATACGGGACACGGAATAGGTCTTAACCAAGTAGAACGTCGATTGGAGTTAGCCTATCCTGGTAAATACAAATGGGAAAAGAAATTTGATAATAATCAAAATATATATTCATCTAAAATAATTATCTATGACACTAAACTGCATAATAATTGATGACGAGCCTTTTAGCTGCAGACTTACTTGCCAGCTATGCCAAGAAAACGCTCTTTCTGAATTTGATTGGTGTATACAATAGCGCTATAGAAGGTATTAAGGCTATTAGAGAAAATAGAATTGATCTTATTTTCTTAGATGTTCAGATGCCTGAACTTAGCGGGTTGGAGTTTGCTAAGATACTTCCAAAAGAGACGAAGATTATTTTCACAACACCTTTTAGCCAATATGCCGTTGAGGGCTATAAGGCTAACGCTTTGGATTACCTCCTAAAGCCAATTAGCTACGATGATTTCCTTGACGCATCAAACAGAGCTTTAGACTGGTTCAAGAGTATTCGCCATTCTGAAGATGCCGCTAATGATCGTTTTATTTTTGTCAAAAGCGAGTATAAACTAGTTAAAATAATGTTCGACGACATACTTTATATAGAAGGACTGAAAGACTATGTGAAAATTTATCTGACTGATGATCGCAAGCCAATTATGAGTCTAATGAACATGAAAAAGATAGAAGAATCCTTACCTAAGCCAGAATTCATGCGTATTCACCGCTCTTATATTGTACATATGAAAAAAGTTGATGGTATAGATAGATTCCGTATTGTAGTAGGAGATTCAATCCTCCCTATTTCAGATAGCTATAAAGCCATACTTCAAGATTATCTTGATGGGCATACCTTATAAGGAACTCTCTGACCTTTTTTATATATATATGAAAAAGCATAAATCTCCTGCTACTTTCACTAAATGGGAAAGTAAATGAGGTTTATGCTTTGGCATTTTAAACAAAACTACACTAACCCTTATAATAACTTTTATAAACTTGGTTTCAATAAATAACCCATAACTTTGATTTATAGAGAAAGGTGTAGGCATATGAAGTATACAACTATCCCATTATTTATGCCAACATAAGAGTATAGAAGCCTGAACAATGCTTTCCTATCTCTGCATTAAAGATCGTTAGCTTTGCTTTTTTTATAAGCAAGCATATATACTATGATTATACGTAAAAACATAAAAAAGAAAGAAGAAGGATATATACAACTAATAGTAAAACAAACTTACATAAACAAGAAGACTAAAAAGAACCAAGAGGAAGATAAGGGTCTTAATACGACTTTGTAATGTACATATAATCAGGTAGTTACAAATAGACTTGCAAAAGGGCGTCTTTTACTATGTAAAAGAGCACCTTTACCACTCAAAAGGGCGCTTTTTGCATTGCAAAAGGTGCCCTTTTGAATACAAAAAGTGCTCTATTTGAAGAAGACAGCGAATTAATTTTACTTGAGTTCGGGATAAGTTTAGTATGAAAAAAGTTCCAACTGCCTTGATTTTTCCACATACACTGGCAGTGCCTCTGGCTTGTTCTCAAAGAAGCAGTATGCTGTAAGGGCAGAACACAAGTTCATGATAAAGTTGTGTATCGAGCGGTGTCTTGAGTGAACAAGGTTGGCTTTGTTCTTGAGTAGTTCGTTAATGCACTCGATAATGTATCTTTTTCCTCAGCATAATCTTGTCCCACATAGGCATCAGTTTGTTCTTCATCTTAGCCTTGAGCCCATGAACGAGTTGGATACCTTGACTGAACAGACTATCAAAGAGTTCCTGCTTGATGTACCCTCTATCAGCAAAGATCTTCCCAAATAAGACCTTTGCAAATACCGTCCATACCCTGCTATCTCTGTCATCCACATTTGCTCCTGTAAGACAGAACGTTATCACTTCACCAGAATCATTGCATAGCAGGTGCAGCTTGAATCCATGACACCAGCCCATGGTACCCTTTCCGTCCTTGGCGAGGCCGGCAAAGACTTTGTTGTAATATCGTCGTACATTGTGACATACGGGTATCATTGTCTCGTCAACGAATGTTATACCCGTACACTTGCCGAAGGCATAGAGCTTCATGAACAGCATCATCTTAAAGAACACTCTTGGCATGAGTTCAACGAAGCGGTTATAGGAAACCGCGTCGGGAAAATCCTGACGCATCACCCCTTTGACCCAATTCAAATAATACTCCTTGAAATTGCGATATGCGCCGAAATGATAGCATACCAAAATGGTCATAATCTCACTTTCCGAGAGTCTGCCCTTGCGGTTTCGGTAGCGTTTGCCGTCACTGTTATGGGACGGTAGACGCAGGTTTTTCGCTAATTCGGCACTCAAATTCTTATCAAACTCGTCGATTATACAGAAAATTTCAGTAACTTTGTCCTTGGTAATCATCGTTCAAAAATCTTGTAATCTATTGATTTTCACCTATAAAGATACGAATTTTTGACGAGATTACCAACTTTTTCAAGCCTTTTCTTATCCCGAACTCGCGTAATTTTACACGAGTAAGAAAGTTCTCAATCTAGCCTCATGTAGTTTGCTCCAAATCAAAGGTTCCCTTTTGCGATAAAGGAATATCTTTTTTTGTTCACCCCCAAAAGAGCTTTAAGACTATAAAAAGGATATATATCTATTACATAGCACATCCTATTGGGCATCAAAACTGCAAAAATATCAAGCCTCTTTCCTGTCAACCTTACTCCTATGGCAGTTTTTAATTATAATAATCAAGCTATTCCTAGATATGGAATATACGACTTGTACAAAACGAACAGCTTCTCTCCCCTATTGATTGAACTTTACATTAAGAATATCCAAAGGATGCTCTATTAAATTATTTGCGCCATGCTCTATCAAGAACTCTTTATCCCTGAACCCCCAAAGAACACTAAGGCAGGGTAACCCGCTATTCTTTGCAGTCATAATATCAACGTCGCTGTCACCAATATATACAGCCCCTTCTTTGTCAGCACCTAATTGGCGGAGTGCTTCCAACACCGTATCAGGTGCAGGCTTCTTGCGTATATTTTCTCTTTCTCCTATTGCAACCTCTATAGTTTCAGGGAAAAAATGTTTTGCTAACTCCTGCGTTGCTTCATAAAACTTATTACTGACAATAGCCAAACGCTTTCCACGCTGCTTTAAAATATTCAGCATCTCAGGGATTCCTTCGTATGGACGAGTCGTATCAAGGTTATGTTTTAAATAATGTTCTCTGAATTTAGCGTATGTTTCATCAAACCGAGGATTATCTAACCCACCAGGAATTGCCCGTTCCATAAGCAATTTTACCCCATTACCAACAAACATTCGAACTTCCTCCACAGTTCTCTCCGGCATCCCAGCCCAACGAAGAGCATAATTAGTACTCATTGCCAAATCATTCAAAGAGTTAAGCAATGTGCCATCTAAATCAAAGATGTATGTTTCAAAATCTTTCATTATCCTTCTCTTTTTACGAAGCAAAATTACTCAATAATAAAGATAAAAGGATATGTTTTTCTCTTAAATTTAGAAAAAAAGAACACATCAAAACACTAGTATTGCTATATTTTTTTATCTGATAAAATTGTAACTTTGCACTATTAAAATATAAAATAAGAATAATGGCAAAAAAGACAAATACTAGTTCAGGAAAGCGATTAATCATAGCAATAGTATGCGTGATTCTTGCTGGTGCGACTTATTTTCTATTCTTTTCAGGAATGTCACGCACAGGAAAGGAACAATACATCTTCATTGATAACAATGACAATATAGATTCCGTATATGCAAAACTTCAACCTCTGTCAACATCTCAAGGGTTTTGGGTTTTCAAACAATTAGCAAAAATAACTGATTATGCCGATAACATTCGTACAGGTAGGTTTGCAGTCGGTTCAGCAGGTTCTCTCCAAACTTTTCGTCACATAAAGAATGGACTTCAAGCCCCAGTCTCTCTCACTATAAGATCTGTCAGAACTTTAGATGACCTTGCAAGCGACATCAGTGAGAAGATGATGTTCTCACGTAGTGAACTTCTCTCTCGGTTAACATCAAAAGATGACTGCAAGAAATATGGATTTACACCAGAAACTATTCCTGCAATGTTTATTCCGAACACATATGATTTCTATTGGGATACGTCTGTAGATAAGTTTCTTGATAAGATGCATAAAGAATATAATAAGTTCTGGACCTTTGAACGGAAGCAGAAAGCTAAAACTGCAGGGCTGTCCGAAGTCGAGGTTATAACATTAGCAAGCATCGTTGACGAAGAGACAGATAATGAGGCTGAGATGCCGAAGGTTGCAGGAATGTATATCAACCGACTTCATCTCAATATGCCGCTACAGGCGGACCCAACAATAAAGTTTGCCACCAAAAACTTTACTGCACATCGCATCTATCAGAAGTGGCTTACTGTAGACAGTCCGTATAATACATATAAATATCGTGGGCTTCCTCCTGGTCCAATACGCATACCATCTATTGCAGCTATCAATGCCGTACTAAATTATGTGCACCATGATTATATTTATATGTGCGCAAAAGAAGACTTCAGCGGTACACATAACTTTGCAAAGACATACGAAGAACATCAAGTTAATGCTGCAAAATATGCCAAGGCTCTTAATGAGCATGGTATCAACTAAGTACGGCTATATTATTAAAGAGAATATAAGAAAACATTTAGGGGAGCTAAACATTTTGTTTAGCTCCCCTAAATGTTTTACTTTATGTCAACTTATCAAGAGAAACTCTCTATCAATAGCCATATATTAAGAAAGGTAACAATGCCTGCAAGTGAATAAAGAAACATCATATTGGCCTTGCTATTAGCATACTTTCCCATGACACGCTTGGAAGAGGTAAGCCCCACTTGAAGAAAAACGGTAAATGGAAGTTGTACTGATAAGAACATTTGTGAGATTATAAGCCCCTTAAAAGGATCTCCAATAAAGAAGATGATCAAGAGCGCAATACCTAAAGATAAAACAATTCCTACAATGGAGTGCGTATCCTTAGCATTGTATGATTCACCGAACAAACCAGAGAAAATACTACCAGCAGCCATCCCACTTGTTATCGTACTTGATATACCAGCCAACAATAAGGCTATAGCAAAGATATTAGCTGCATTATTACCCAACAGAGGTTGTAACATAGCTTGTGCTTGGGAGAGCTCTTCTACATGCTGATTATGCGCAAAAAAAGTAGTCGCAGCTAAAAGAATCATAGCAGAATTTATAGCCCACCCCACTATCATTGAGAATAAAGTATCTATAAACTCATACTTCAGCATGTGTTGGATACGCTCATCACCTTCCCAGATGTATCTCTCTACTTTGGACAATCTCTGAATGAAGGAAGAGATTATGAGGCATAACAACAGCTCCCAATACACTCATGATTATCAATAAAGAGCCTTGTGGAACAGTTGGAACAAAGGCGCCTTCAATGGCAGAAGGCCAATGAATATCTACTAAAAATAACTCATAGATAAACGAAAGCCCTATCATTGATACGAAACCGATAATAGCACGCTCCATTTTCTTATAGCTATTCGTAAATAACATAATGAGAACTGCTACCGTAGTTAACACGGAACCAGTTGGAATACTAATACCAAATAACATCTGTAAGGCAATAGCTCCTCCTAATATCTCTGCAAGTGAGGTGGATATACTTGCTAGGATAGCACTTATAATAATAGGGCGTCCTATCCACTTAGGAGCATACTTCACTGCTGCCTCACTCAAACAGAGACCAGTAACAATGCCCAAATGTGCAACATTATGCTGCAGTGCAATCAGCATAATCGTTGAAAGCGTAACAACCCATAATAGAGTATAACCATATTCTGAGCCCGCAGCAAAGTTACTAGCCCAGTTCCCTGGATCTATAAAGCCTACGGTCACTAATAAACCTGGTCCAATATACTTGAAAATGTCTAAAGCACCCAACACATGTGGATGATCTTTACGTTTAAGTTCTTTTAGAATATTCTTCATACACATCTTAATTTCCTACAAAGATACAATAACAATACGAGAACGAGGAATAGATAACAGTGTTAACTATAAATTTCATTATTTATGAGTAGACACAAACAAAATACTCAACTGTAGGATAATCATATTTATTACCACTATTAAACACATAAACAAGGTATCCTTACGTATTGAAAAATTAGAGTTCTCAATGTACAAGAAATACAAAGCTCACAACAAGAGTTTTTATAGATTAGAAAAAGTGGATTGGGAACTATAACACTTTGTAACACAGTACTTGCACAAACGGTCTAAATGTAAAAGTCGTACATAACAGCATAATGTAAGACCCAAATATTGTATCCTTATTCCCAAAAACTCATTCTATCTCCAGCAATAGCCTATAAAGCAATTACAGTAAGCGAATACTTATTATTACGCCTTATTATAGATTTTTATTAATTTGTTTGATTGGATTTACATCTCATTCCATCTCTTCAAAGAGCTTACTATCTAAATCTTTAATGTTCTCAAAAGGAATCTTCTCCCCAGAAGAAAGAATAATTCTCTTGCGTTCCATCTGTATATCCTTCAATTGAGCTGTGACAGTAAGATACTTTCCACCAGCCTTTCGCTTGTCAGGCTCAAAGTATGTAACTACTACATCTGGTGAGATTTCCAAAAAACCTTGTAAAATGGATAGCTTCCTATCCAATAGATCTTTTCTATCTTCCATTAAGTCTTCCTTTGGTTCGGTATAACGCTCTACCTCTGCAAGAACTTCCTTAAGTCCCTTAACCGCCATAAAAGGCATAAACTGAGCAGCACGTTTGTAAAGACTCATCTGCGGACGATTCTTAGAAACGTGATGTGGGAGATTAATTATATCATCATAGTTATCCTCCATGTTGCCTTTATATAGCTTATACTAAAATTGGAAATATATAAAAGGTTGGATATCTGAGCTCTTAACTTGCATAATAATAAAGATAACAATGGTAATTGCTATAGCAGACAATAATACACCACCTTTGCAATACGTTCACACAATGTCTTTGCCAACTATCAGGAATCCAATGTGTCAATAAGGCGAATGCCATCAGCAGAAAAACATACTTATAACCTACGAAGACATCAGGCAAAACCGAAGGATTAAACTTTGTGAACATTTGCTTAATCATAACTCCAACGCCTTCAAAATCCTTGCAACGGAAGAGAAGCCATGTAAAACAAAGAACATGGAACGTTATAAATACAGAAAAGAAGCGTCGTAAACCCGTAGGATGATAATGCTTGTCATGCTTCATCACAGTTTGTGACCAGAACTTATGCAAACAGACCAAAGCCCCATGTAATACACCCCATACAATAAAATTTAATGAAGCACCATGCCACAAGCCACAAGCTGTCATAGCTATCATCTGGTTGAGATACATATGTAATGTACCTTTTCTGTTCCCACCTAAAGAGATATATACATAATCACGAATCCATGTAGAGAGAGAAATGTGCCAACGACGCCAAAAGTCTGTCATGGAATCAGCTGTTAATGGAGCATTAAAGTTCATCGGAATCTTGAATCCTAATAGCAAGGCAATGCCAATAGCCATATCAGAATAACCAGAGAAATCACAATAAATTTGAATGCAATAGCCATAAAGTCCTAAAAGAACTTCACCACCAGAGAAGAGTGTAGGATTGTCAAAGATACGATCAACGAAGTTTTGTGAAATGTAATCGGATATGACTGCTTTCTTAAATAAGCCTGTGATAATAAAGAATACACCCCATGCGAACATCTCTCGACTAATATGTAACGGCTTTCGTATTTGTGGTCCAAAATCTGTTGCACGAGTAATAGGTCCCGCTAAGAGTGTTGGGAAGAAACTTACATAGAATGCATAATCTAGCAACTTATCCATTGGCTGTATCTTTCCACGATAGACATCAACAACATAGGAAATAGTTTTGAATGTATAGAAACTTATTCCTACTGGTAAGAAGATATCCCATGGTTGGAAATTGTTGCCTATCATCTGTGCAACCATTCCTACAAAGAAGTTGGTATACTTAAAGTAAGCCAGCAAACCCAAATCTATTAACAGGCTCAGTGCTAGCCACAACTTAGCATATTGCCTATTAGCAATACGCTTAGCAATATAAAAATCGCTGACAGTGACTATGAATAATAAGAAGAAATAGAAGCCACTACTCTTATAAAAAGAAGTAATAAGAAAAAGTGTTATAAACAACAGGCGCTTATCAACCTTATTACGCAGGCAGTAATAGCCAATCATAAACAACAGGAAAATAAACAGAAAAGCACCTGAGGAGAACAATAATGGCTCACGCTGATTATACAATAAGATGTCGCCAATCTTACTAAAGTTGAGTGAACCTATATATACTCCTATCTCTTGGAAAAAAAGGATTCAAGAGTAAAAAGTATTTGATCAAGAAAAATTACCTATATTCATCTCATTATTTATTTATTAACTTTGCACGGCGTGCGTAGTTTTTTTCTGCCCTGCAACGATTGATTTAAAAGATACGTTGACTGACATATTTTCCTCCCTTATAGTTGATATGTACGTAATCTTTTGTACCCATATCCTGCTCGTCAACAATACGCATCATGGTGCCAGCACCACCCATTGCTCTAAAAAGATTATAAAAGCCTACATGACAATTAGCAGCAAGCTGTTCTTGATAGCCGACAAGCATTTCAACTCCCTTCATTGTTCCATCAGGAGAAGTCTTTGAGCCACGATCAGGACTGCTGACAACCAAAATACTTGATTCAGGAAAACACCTGCGGAAAAGCTCGACAACCAACTTCATATCTGAAATGTATTTCTTAAGCCGTTCGGGTGTCGTTTCTGCATCTATAGCATTGACTCCAAACTGAAAGACAATAAGATCGTATGGACGAATCTTCGCAAATTGCTTTAACATTCCCTCGGGTAGTTTGGCTAGAGTCTTACCACTTGAGCCACGCATACTAAAATTATCAAGAACAACACCACTTCTTCCCTCTTGAGATGTTCCAAAAAGGATTGTATTCACACCTGTTACTTTGATGTTTGCATGAGATGTCAGACCATCTATCTTAGCTACCTGCACTTCATTTGATGGAGAAACCTGCTCCGTAAAGGTCTTTCCACCATCTATTTGGAAGTTAACGTTTGCGCCACCTTTAGTCCGCAGATACAAATAAGTACATTCCCACTTATCTGTATGCAAATATTCATGTAACTTAAAAGGAGCATACGACATTGTAGCTTGTCCCCCCATCGTATAATAACGCTCAGCTATACCGGCCTGATTTACATCATAACTTGCAGGTTTCTTAACCATGTGTTCTGTAAGGCCCGTAAATTTATTGTCAACAGTATGCTTGTATTGATCAAGATCATTACCTGCATCAATCCAACCAACGCCACATCCCCCATATTGGCGCTGTAAGTCCTCACGTAAATCAGCAAGCAATATATCACCTTCTATAAATGAATCTCCAAAGTAAGCAATACGAACAGGTCCAGCCGTCTGCTTCTTTTCAGCTAAAGAAGTAAGTTGTGCATAGAAATGATCTAGCCCCCCAGCTTTACCTGCAGCATAATCAATGATACGCTCAGTCCCCTTTGGCCACTCCTCTTTAAAGTTGATCGTATTCCCATTCTTATCTAATGTAAGAATAGCCGAAGGCTCTTTGGGAGTTGGAATAATACTCTTCAATTCCTTCTTCTCCCTTGCTAAGTCACTTAAAATATCTACTTCTCTCAACTCAACACCTCCTATTTTTATTGTAGGAAGGAAATGAAGAAGGAAAAGAAAAAAGACAACTAACACTGTCAATGACAGTGTTTTATAGATATTATCATTCATCTTGATAAAAATTCTCTAACCTTTCGTTAACCTAGTTATAAAATATTAATAGCTTCATCCAGCATCCTCAATCCCTTAGGAGTACAAATGCCACGAACAAACAATATTATAGACGTTTTAAAAAGCTCCTTTATGTCATACGTTTTATATAGACAGCCTTTCATTACTTCACGACCAGCAGCACTCGACAGCTCTCTTATTATATCATAGTTTATATTAGGAAGAAAATAGCCTTCTTCCACTCCACGCCTCATAAAAGCTTTAGCATCTATATCATGTTGCTGGTGCTGTTTATCAATATATGACAGAAGTCTCGGATATTTTCTTATATCTTCAAAGAATAAGGGACTCATTCTGCTAAGCTCTTTCATCCGAAGTCTATAGAATTCCAAAATAATTGAAATCACATTTGCTCCAGACTTATCAAAATTCTGCATACTTTGATGTTCTTTCTCACTATTGCGTTGAAGCACACCTAAAAGAAGAACTTCCTTATTATCATATATTTCGTATAGAGTTCGTTTTGATATTCTCAGATTATTGGAAATATCATCCATTCTAACCTGCCTAATCCCATGCCGATAGAATAAAACCGTTGCAACCTGCAAGATCTTTTCTTTCAAATTCTGACGATAAACATTTTCTATTGTGGTATTCTGCATCAAAATCTAATTTTGCCGCAAAATTACAAAAAAAACTTCCATAATGACATTCGTTTTTAGAGTAGATTTTACTAACTTTGTGCTTCAAACAAGAATATTTATAATTACGAATACACATTATAATAACATAAAGTAAAAGATTCATTATGGTCAAGGTAACAAAAGAAGCAGCTCTTGAATATCATCATAACGGCCGTCCAGGCAAAATCGAAGTAAAACCAACAAAACCATATAGCACACAAACTGATTTAAGTCTGGCTTATTCTCCTGGTGTAGCTTTTCCATGTTTGGAAATTCAACAGAATCCAGATGATGTATATAAATATACTGATAAAGGGAACCTCGTTGCAGTAATCAGTAACGGTACTGCCGTTCTTGGACTGGGGAATATCGGAGCAATGAGTGGGAAACCTGTTATGGAAGGTAAAGGATTACTCTTCAAAATTTATGGTGGTATTGATGTCTTTGACATAGAAGTAGCTGAAGAAGACCCTGACAAATTCTGTGAAGCTGTAGAAAAGATAGCTCCAACCTTTGGAGGTATCAACCTTGAAGATATCAAAGCACCTCAGTGCTTTGCCATCGAAGAACGGCTAAAGAAAACTCTGGATATACCCGTAATGCACGATGACCAGCACGGAACAGCAATCATATCAGCTGCTGGTTTAAAGAATGCCTTAGAGGTTGCAGGAAAAGATATTAAAGATGTAAAGTTAGTTGTGAATGGTGCCGGTGCAGCTGCAATCTCATGCACGAAGATGTATGTAGCATTAGGGCTAAAGAAAGAAAACATCGTAATGCTTGATTCAAAAGGAGTCATTACTTCTGATAGAGAAAATCTTACGCCACAAAAAGCTCTCTTTGCCACAGACCGACATGATATCCATACATTAGAAGAGGCCATCAAGGGTGCCGATGTTTTCGTTGGTCTTTCAAAAGGGAATATTCTTTCACAGGATATGGTTCGTTCCATGAATGAGAATCCTATCGTATTTGCTCTAGCAAACCCTGTTCCTGAGATTTCATATGACGATGCTATTGCTGCACGTCCTGATGTTATTATGTCTACTGGACGTTCTGACTATCCAAACCAGATCAACAATGTAATTGGTTTCCCATATATCTTCCGTGGCGCACTGGACGTACATGCCAAGGCCATCAATGAGGAAATGAAAATGGCAGCAGTCTTAGCTATTGCTGATTTAGCTAAACAGACAGTACCAGATGTTGTAAATGAGGTTTATCATGTCAATGACCTTACTTTGGACCTAAGTACTTTATCCCCAAACCCGTCGACCCACGCCTAATTACAGAGGTTAGTGCTGCTGTTGCAAAAGCAGCAATGGAGAGCGGCGTAGCCCGTACTCCAATCAAAGATTTCGAAGACTACAAAGAACGCCTGCGCCAAATGTTAGGACAGGAGACAAAGCTAACTCGCACACTGCATGCCACAGCTGCACGCATCCACAGCGTATTGTCTTTGCAGAAGGTGGACATCAGACCATGATGAAAGCTGCAGTACAGGCAAAGCAAGAAGGTATCTGTGAGCCTATCCTTCTAGGTAACCCAGACCGTCTGAACCGTGTAGCGAACCGTCTAAAGCTTGATATCTCTGATATTGAAGTTATCGACATGCGTGCAGATAAGGAACAAGGACGCCGAGCTACCTATGCTAAGCACCTCGCAGAGAAGCGTTCTCGAGAAGGTTATACCTTTGAGGAGGCATATGACAAGATGTATGAACGTAACTACTTCGGCATGTCTATGGTTGAAAACGGCGATGCAGATGCTTTTATCACAGGACTTTACACTAAATATAGCAATACTATAAAGGTTGCAAAGGATGTTATCGGTATCCGCCCAGAATATAATCACTTCGGAACAATGCATATTCTGAATACGAAGAAGGGCGTATACTATATAGCAGACACGTTGATCAACCGTCACCCTGACAGCGATGTACTTGCAGATGTAGCACGTTTAGCTGCCCATTCTGTCAAATTCTTCAATGATGAACCTGTAATTGCAATGCTCTCCTACTCTAACTTCGGTTCAGATAAGGAAGGATCTCCACAGAAAGTACACACTGCCGTGGAGAAATTGCAGGAGGAATGCCCAGAATTGGCTATAGACGGTGAGATGCAAGTTAACTTTGCACTGAACAAAGAGCTACGCGATGAGAAGTTCCCATTTACCCGCCTCAAAGGAAAGGACGTAAATACACTTATATTCCCAGACCTTTCATCCGCCAATAGTGGTTACAAACTTCTGCAGGCACTTAGCCCAGAGACAGAAGTGATTGGTCCTATTCAGATGGGACTCAATAAGCCTATCCACTTTACTGACTTTGAATGTTCTGTTCGAGACATTGTAAACATCACAGCAGTAGCTGCTATTGATGCTTATGTTGAGAAGGTAAAAAACAAGAAATAAACGATTTTTCCCGATAGGAAACAAAGGAGACAAACACTCTTTCGGAGTTGTTTGTCTCCTTTTTCCATGCCAATACAGAACACAACATAACACTTAACACGAAAAAGAATCATACATAGAGTTCCTCATTCCTAAACACCTAATACCTGATTCTATATATTTCCATTTTCTTTCCATACCGTCTACACTGCTTTCCTATAGGATCTGATTCTGTTTTTCATAGGACTCTCTATTACTTTTCATAGGACTATATATTATTATCTAAGCGTGATAATTAATTATCTAAGCGTGATAAACAATTATCTAAGTGTGATAAATAATTATCACGCTTAGATAACATAATAATCTCCGTACAAAAGAAATACGAAGTACCTACTAAAATAAAACGGAATACGGAAAAACAAAAGAGGATACATAGAGAATTGTTTGTTCTCTATGTATCCTCATTATCTTATTTCCAATAATATAGAATCCTCTCTTAGCACAGAGAAGGAACTAACTTACCTACGCTACATCTCTCCAAATAGGCGTTATAACAGTGTAAGTTAGCCGTAAAACAATTGTTTTAATATAAGGTATTATTACGCATTACAGAATTCTCGCGACACGAATCCCAATATTGGAAGCACGCGAAAGCATGTAATCATAAAACGTTTCAGAAGGCTCAACAACCTGATTACCATTCCTTCGCAAACTGGAAGCATTCATAAGATGGAGTCCATCCTTATGCCAAACAGCAAAACCGAGATGCGTTGTGTCGAGCTCCCGCTTATTAGTTACTATCGCAATGATATCCCCGTCATGTATAATATTGCGGAGTAACGGACTTCTCAGTTGTCCTATTGGAATATACTTAACTTGGGTCCCGTTCGTTTTATCCTCTAATGCTTTGATTTCTTCCACCCGTTCGGGATTATCCTTTAGCATGTCATACGCCTTTGCATTGAGACTCATATAGTTAATCTTCAACGTCTGTAGAGCCGTGAATGGCGGATCAGGCTCATTGATTTCACGGACCAATCCTTCTGCTCATTGTCCTGCAGCCACCAATGGAAATAATGTAATCGATTGGTATAGCTCATCTTCCCACCACGATAACGGATAACCTCGAGCGTATGAACATAATCTGAGAAACGTGTAAGACCTTGCTCTATACAGAGAACAAGTGCTGTCACTGTCTCGACATACGTAGTACAATCCAATTCATGCAGGTTAATGACAAGACGCTCTTCATCATTACGGTCTAATGTATGCGCTACATAAGGAACACCGAGGAAATGGCGAGCAACACGCAAAATAAGTTGCTCATGAGAGAGTGTCTTCTTTTGCGGTACATACTCTTTAAGTATTTGCACAACGAGTACACTATCCCCCTTCGTATAAGTATCAATATACGAAGGTAAAGTATCAATAGGAACCACAAGAGAATCACGTCTTGCCATTGCTATAGAGTCAGCCTCGCTATACTCGTTCATATTACGTTCTGCCTTAGCTCCGCATGCCGACAAGGCTAAAAGAGCTAAACCAATAAAAAAATACTTCTGTTTCATCATTTACCTTAATAGTTCCTACCCTATTATCAAGTCTGATCTTCCTTACAAGCAGAATGTGGTTGGGCCTTATTTTTCTTTCTTCCAAAATTAAAACCGCAATAGATATTTACGCTTCCGAAGAAGTTATTCGTTGAAAACTTACTTCTATGATAATTATAAGCATGGAATATCCCACTCATTCCAGCATACCATTTACTATTATTCCATACCAGCCCGAAACGCCCGATTCCGTCAATATTTATATTATTGAACTTGAACTCACTGAGAGAGAAACTGCGATGTGTTGCTCCACCAGTACTTCTTTTATAAGCAAGTGCTACGGAAAGCGACCCCGCCAACAGCCAATTGCGTGCAAACACCCAATTATAGGCATATCCTCCACTGACAGAGACATCCGTATACTTAACCTGACCTATCATCAGCGTACTATCTATTGGTGTTCTGGAAAGCTGACTCCCCATACGGTCTGCAAGAGCTTTGGTTAGGTTATCCCAGTCAACTTCCAATGTATGACGCGTATAACCAATTCCCAACAATGGGCTTCCAGCAGAACGTCGTTGGATTGTACTCTGACTAAAAGCTGCTGGATAAGAAAACTTGCGATGATTAAAGATATAATAAAGATTAAAGCCTTTTATCGTAGACATTAGTCCTCCAAACAGCATACCTCGAACATTCTCCGTTGATACATTCTTCCCAAGGTCAAGTTGCCTTATCTTATAATCATTACCAGTCTTACGATAATAAATATCAAGTCCAGCCATTGAACTATACAAGCTCAGATCATATTCCTGCCGTGGATTATTTTCATGATGCCAAAAATCCAAATGTTTAATATCAAGTGTATAACCTAGAAATATCCAGCGCCATCCAACATAAGGTCCTATACGAATTGTAGCCTCTGGTGCAAATGTGATTCCCTGACCACTGGCATTACTTAACCTATATACCTCATATGTATTTGTATTTTGGACCATAACCGTAAAATTATACTTTTGCGGTTCAATGTAGGTTGTATCAATCTCATTAAACTTATGAGACACACGCTTTTCTTTATTCTGCTGCCGTTTAAATGAACGCGAAATAGTGTCTATACGCATCCAACGTACAGAATCAAACACTTGCTTGATTGGCTGAATCATCTCGCTATCCTGAACAATTTTCTTCCCAACAGATATATCCGATTCTGACGAGGCATAAGTATTCACTCCTCCTTCTATAATAAAGAAGAAGAAGATAAGACATAAACAGTGGTTGAACATTAGCTTCATGTAAATTGCTAAATGGATATCTATCTCCCCTTTCGAGGGTTTATATTTTACCAAGAATACGATCCATCACCCAATTGGTTGGGGTGGCACTGATGCTTGTACAGTCACAAGCTCCAAAACCTTGCATGTCCTCAATAACGGACTTGATTATAGGTAATTGTACATAAGGAGGGTTTGCCACCTCAATATTCTTCACTCCTTCACTAGTACAAAGATGAATTGGCTCATACGTATAGACAGAGAAAGCCAAACGACCTTTCGAACCATAAATCTCTATACGGTCCTCACGGGCACTTTCATGTGCTGCAAAACACCAAGCGCCACTACCTGTCAAACCATTCTCAAAACGGAAAACTGCGTTCACAGTATCCTCTACATTATACAGTCCTGCACGGTTAGCTTTGTATCCGTGAGCTTTCACAATAACTCCAAAAAAGTTCTGAAGTAAATCAAGCTGATGGGGAGCTAAATCATAGAAATAGCCACCACCAGAGATATTTGATTGTAAACGCCATGGCAACTGTTCGTTTTGTTTATAGTCTAGGTCGCGAGGTGGAACAGCAAAACGCACCTGTACTGTAAGAACCTTACCAATATCACCTTTCTCTATTATCTCTTTTACCTTTTTGAAATATGGCAAATAACGCCGGTAATAGGCTACAAAACACGAGACACCAGTCTCTTCTGATATACGATTAATACGTACGCAGTCTTCATATGACGCAGCTAAAGGCTTCTCTATATAACAAGGCTTACCAGCTCTCATTGCCATTATAGCAAAGTAGCATGGGCTGATGGTGGTGTTGCTATATAAACAGCATTAACATCTGGGTCATCTACTAATTCTTGTGCATCAGTATACCACTTACGAATACCATGACGTTCAGCATAAGAACGGGCTTTAAGTTCGCTACGACTGAATACCGCAACAACCTTAGAGCCCATAATCTCGTTGAAAGCAGGTCCTGACTTCTTCTCCGTGACCTCCCCACAACCAATAAATCCCCAGTTAATCTGCTTCATTTACACCTTGTTTTCCTGCAAAATTACAAAAAAACTATTAACTACCAATCCTCACCTCCTTTCTTTTTAGTAACTTTGCAATAAATAAGTAAACCCTAAAGATGATTATAAAGAAGTCAGAATTTACTATTTCGTCACCAAATGTAACGAAATGTCCAGAGGATACAAAGGCTGAGTATGCATTTATTGGCCGGTCAAATGTAGGAAAATCTAGTTTAATTAATATGTTATGTAACCATAAAGGGCTAGCAAAGACATCTGCAAAGCCTGGCAAGACATTACTTATTAATCACTTTATGATCAACAATGAGTGGTATCTGGTAGACTTACCTGGCTATGGATACGCCAAAAGTTCAAAGACAGTTCGTAATAAACTGGAACAAATGATTGCACAGTACATTCTCCAACGTAAAGCAGACTGGTAAATGTTTTTTTGTTCTGATTGACATAAGACATGAACAACAAAAGATTGATCGTGAGTTTGTTGATTGGCTGGGGGAAAGTAATGTTCCTTTTTCTATTATCTTCACCAAAGCAGATAAACTGTCACCAGCAAAAGCAAAATCAAATGCGTTATTATGGATGAAGAAGTTGGAAGATAGATGGGAGAATCTTCCACCTTACTTCATTACATCCGCTGAACAAAAGATGGGTAAAGACGAAGTACTGGACTATATTGAGCAGATAAACGAGACATTAGTGTAATTATGGCACAAATACCATATCTTGATGTGCAGAACCTAACTAAGAGTTTCGGTGCTCAGGTTCTCTTTAAAGACATATCCTTTTCTATTGCAGAGGGACAACATATAGGTCTTGTAGCACAAAACGGCACCGGAAAGTCTACTCTCCTCTCTATCCTTACAGGAAGGGAAAGTTACGATAGTGGAAATATCATCTATCGGAATGACCTTCGAGTAGGCATGTTAGAACAAAATCCAAAGTTCGACCCGAAGGAAAGTGTGCTTGACGCATGCTTCAATCATGAAGGTAACCCTAACAGAATTTTAAAAGCTAAGCAGATCTTAACCATGCTGAAGATAAATGATTTAGATCAGCCTATGGAACAGCTTAGCGGAGGACAACAGAAAAGAGTTGCATTAGCAAACGTACTCATATTAGAGCCTGACTTCCTAATACTAGACGAACCTACCAATCATCTTGACTTAGAGATGATAGAATGGTTAGAAGGATACTTATCCCGTGGAAATAAAACAATCTTTATGGTCACTCACGACCGCTATTTCCTTGATAATGTTTGCAATACTATCTTAGAATTAGACAATAAGACTATCTACACATACCGAGGGAATTATTCATATTATTTAGAGAAAAGACAGGAGCGTATTGACAATACTCGAGCAGAAATAGCACGCGCCAATAACCTCTATCGTACGGAATTAGAATGGATGCGAAGAATGCCACAGGCTCGTGGACACAAGGCCCGCTATCGTGAAGAAGCTTTCTACGAGCTACAAGCAAAAGCAAAACAAAGAATTGAAGAGAGACAAATCCGATTAAAATCCTCAACAGTATATATTGGCAGTAAGATATTTGAATGTCAATATGTCTCAAAGAAGTTCGATGATAAAGTTATTTTGAAAGATTTCTATTATAACTTTTCACGTTTTGAGAAGATGGGAATTGTCGGTAACAACGGTACTGGAAAATCCACTTTTATTAAGATGCTATTGGGCAAGGTAACACCTGACAGTGGCAAATTCGACATAGGAGACACCGTACGTTTTGGCTATTTCTCGCAAGAAGGCTTAAAATTTCACGAGGACCAAAAGGTAATTGATATCATTACCGATATAGCAGACTACATTGATTTAGGAGGTGGAAAGCACATGACTGCATCCCAATTCCTCAACTTCTTCCTTTTCTCACCAGAAGAACAACATAATTATGTATATAAACTCTCTGGTGGCGAAAAAAGAAAGCTCTATTTATGCACCGTTTTGATGCAAAACCCAAACTTTCTTGTTTTGGATGAGCCCACCAATGACCTTGATATCCAAACATTACAAATATTAGAGGAGTACCTGCAGGACTTCCCTGGATGTGTCATTGTTGTGTCTCATGACCGTTATTTCATGGATAAAGTTATTGACCATCTATTAGTGTTCAAAGGAGAAGGAGAGGTAAAGGACTTCCCTGGGAACTACACTCAATACCGGGATTTCCAGAAGATGAAATCTAAAGAAGAGGCGCAACAAACGCCTATCAGGAAAAGTAACGCTGCAGAAGAGAATACAAAGAAAGACTATCATAACAACACAAAGCGTAAAATGTCTTTCAAAGAGAAACGCGAATATGAACAACTGACAGAAAGAATCAGCCAATTGGAAGAGGAAAAGAATAATATAGAGGGACTACTTTGCTCTGGAACACTTTCAATAGAAGAACTGACCGAGAAAAGCAAACGACTACCTCTTTTAAAAGATGAGCTAGATGAGTTGGAATTTCGATGGTTAGAACTATCCGAATTAACCTAGAATTATTAATGATTCTATGAAGATTAATCGCCAAAGTCTTTTGGGGTATATGTCATATCAATCAATACTTCCGTTGGTTTCTTGCCAGAATGGTAAGTATATTGAAAATTAAACCCTGCGTCTTTATACACCTTTGTTCCTGGATCAGCCCTCAATGCTTCACAAAGAGCTTTACGCAGCTTCCCTTTTTGAGAAGCTATAGCGTGTTTATTATCAGCATCGCCAATAAGACTATGATAATAATGAATCGTCCGTGTGGAGCGTTCAAAAACCATACTATCAAGTCGTGTATTGTCTACTACCGGTGTGGGGCATTTCTTTTCAGTATATTCTTTGCATTCTTCTGCAGCTCTATCCTCTAGGGTACGGTTACATGCCGCAAAGATAGATATAACTACCACAAAATAAAAAAAACGTCTTATAGCCATATTGCGTTACTTTCTTGCTGATATATTATTATATAGAGGACCAAAATTCACTTACCCTCCCTCTACAATTATTACTGCAAAGTTATTAAAAAATAAGTGAGTCTGTGATAAAACATACTCACTATTTTATAAAATAAATTTCCACTTGTTTTTTTCATAGGTCCTCTTTTACATTCTAAAAGAGCCCCTTTTGCATGGTAAAAGATGCCCTTTTGAACTGTAAAAGACGCCCTTTTACATCACAAAACATGCCCTTTTACAAGTCTATTTGTAACCTTCTGGTCTTTAGACTATTACAAGCCCCCTTTAAAACTACATTTATTCATTTCCGCTTATACCATGTCATCCCCTTTCTGTAAGTATATTTTACCGCTAAACTTACCCGTTATTTTATATTCTCTTCTTCGGCTTTCCTCCAACCAAACTGGACGGATTATATCGCTGATCAGCATTTATAGATTATTAGTAAACTTGAGTTGAACAACGAAGTAAGATACTTATCTCGTTCTATGAGTATCGTATACAATATCAAGATTATATCATATTTCTAGAACTTTAATCTCCTCTTCACAAAAAAATAGAGAAAAAAACTCTTTTTAATCTGCTCACTTCTCAATATTTATATTTATATTTGCAGTTTAAATACGCACTATTTAATGGATCATATAAGAAATTTTTGCATCATTGCCCACATTGACCATGGCAAATCAACCTTGGCAGACCGCCTGTTGGAATATACCCAGACGATAAAGATTACAGAAGGGCAGATGCTCGATGATATGGATTTGGAGCGAGAGCGTGGCATCACTATTAAAAGCCATGCTATCCAAATGGAATATGTATCTAACAAAGAAAAGTACATTCTCAACTTGATAGATACTCCTGGACATGTGGACTTCTCCTATGAGGTATCACGTAGTATTGCAGCCTGTGAAGGCGCCCTACTAATCGTAGATGCAACGCAAGGAGTCCAAGCACAGACGATTTCTAACCTTTACATGGCTATAGATCACAATTTAGAGATTATACCTGTAATCAATAAAATAGATATGCCTAACGCCATGCCAGAAGAGGTTGAAGATGAAATTGTCGACCTTATTGGATGTGACCCTGAGGATATTATCAGAGCCAGCGGTAAAACAGGAGAAGGTGTTCCTGAGATATTAGACGCGATTGTGAAGCGCATACCTGCACCTAAAGGAGATATAAATGCACCACTTCAAGCTTTAATTTTCGACTCTATATTCAACTCTTTCCGAGGTATTATTACACTTTGTAAAGTAGAGAATGGGGTTATTAAGAAAGGTGATAAAGTAAAGTTTGTACAGACGGGCATGGAATATACTGCTGATGAAGTTGGAGTCTTGAAGATGGATATGGTCCCTTCGAAACAACTTTCAACAGGGGAAGTAGGCTACATCATCTCTGGAATTAAGAATGCAACAGAAGTAAAAGTTGGAGATACCGTCACACATATAGAGAATCCATGCAAGAATGCCATTGAAGGATTTCAAGAAGTAAAACCTATGGTGTTTGCTGGTGTTTATCCAATTGACCCAAATGATTACGAAAATCTTCGCGCATCATTGGAAAAGTTACAGCTTAATGACGCTTCTCTTACCTTCCAGCCAGAAAGTTCTCAGGCTTTAGGCTTTGGCTTTCGATGTGGTTTTTTAGGGTTATTACACATGGAAATCATACAAGAGAGATTGGATCGTGAGTTTAATATGGATGTAATAACGACTGTCCCGAACGTCAGCTATATGGTCTACGATAAGCAAGGCAATGTAAAGGAAGTACACAATCCGTCAGGATTGCCCGATCAGACAATGATTGACCATATTGAGGAGCCCTACATCAAAGCCTCTATCATAACATCTAGTGAATATATTGGTCCTATCATGACCCTTTGTCTTGACAAACGTGGCGAATTAGTAAGCCAGAATTATGTTAGTGGTAATCGTTTGGAACTCATATTCATGATACCATTAGGAGAAATCGTAATAGACTTCTATGATAAATTGAAGAGCATTTCCAAGGGATATGCGTCATTTGACTATCATATAGACTCTTTCCGACCATCTAAATTGGCAAAGCTTGACATTCTATTAAATGGAGAACCTGTTGATGCACTTTCCACTTTGACACATGAAAGCAATGCTGTTGTCTTCGGAAGAAGAATGTGTGAAAAGCTTAAAGACTTAATTCCCCGTCAACAATTTGATATTGCTATTCAAGCTGCTATCGGGGCAAAGATTGTTGCAAGAGAGACTGTTAAGCAGGTTCGTAAAGATGTTACTGCAAAATGTTATGGAGGTGACATTAGCCGTAAGCGCAAACTTTTGGAGAAACAGAAAAAAGGAAAGAAACGAATGAAACAGATAGGTAACGTACAAGTACCACAGAAAGCTTTTCTTGCGGTGCTTAAGTTAGACTAGACATCATAAAAGAAAGGAAAGGAAAATGAAAGAATTAGCAAATGATACTCGCGATATAGCACGTGAATTAGCACGCAAATATAGCACGATGACTCATGATGAGTTGGATGTACTTGAGAGTATTCTTGTACCAATGAAGTTCTCTAAAGGAGAAATGATTCTCAACGAAGGAGAGATTTGTCGAAATATCTATTATATAGAAAAAGGACTCATTCGTCAGTTTTATTTTAAAAATGGCAAACAAATTACAGAACATTTAGGAGAAGACCACAGCATTATGATGTGCATTGAAAGCCTTTTCCGCGAAGAGCCAACGAAACTGCAAGTAGAAGCACTAGAGCCAACTTTGGCTTTTGCTATACCCAAGCAGAAACTTGAACAAGTTGCATTACACAATGTAAATATACAGATTCTATACCGTAAAATTCTCGAAGAGAGTCTTATCATTTCACAAGTACACGCTGATCTCGTACGTTTTGAGACAGCACAGGCTCGATATAAAAGGATGTGTAAACTTTATCCACAAGTAATATTACGTGCTCCATTAGTATATATAGCGAGCTACTTACAAATGACACCTGAGACGTTAAGCCGTGTTCGTTCATCCACTTTGCTTGACGATTGAACCAGAAACAGTAAATTTCACAATATCAATGAAATAAAACTGCAACATTAATAGACAAATAAAGGGTCAGAACTATTAAAGTCCTGACCCTTTATTTATCCAAAATATAACTCAAACAAACTATAAAAATATTTCATTACATTCATTATCACTCTGTATAAAGGAACCGTTTGATAGACTTCTTAGGAGTCTTCTCAAACTCTTCTTCTTGAATCCTTATCTCAGAAACCTTACAATATGCAGGAATGATCTCGTTCAATTGCCTACGATTCTCTTCCATTATATTCTTTATATCTTCAGCGTTCAAACCCAAATTCTGTGCTTCGTCATAATCTGGATGTACCAGTCCTATCAATTTATCACCACTTTGAATAATAAGACACTCATTAACTAAAGGCAAAGAATTAAGTTTATCTTCTATCTCCTCAGGGTATATGTTCTGCCCATTACTCCCAAGCAACATATTCTTTGATCGACCTTTAATGAAAACATTCCCATCTGAGTCCATCAAACCAAGGTCACCAGTATGGAACCAACCATCTTTATCAATTGCCTGCTGAGTTGCTTCTTCATTCTTATAGTACCCAAGAAGCACATTTGGTCCCTTGGTAAGAATCTCTCCTGGGATGTTTTGAGGATCTGAACTATCAATACGTACTTCTTGATGTAATGCAGCCTGCCCACAAGAGCCCTTGACAAACGTATGCCAGTCACGATAACAGATAATAGGACCACATTCTGTAGCACCATAGCCTACTGTGTATGGAAAGTCTATATGACGAAGGAAACTTTCAATTTCCCCATTAAGAGCAGCACCGCCAATAATAATCTCATATAAATTCCCTCCAAAAGCCTGATAAACCTGTTCACGTATTTTCTCCCTAACCTTCTTATTAATAACTGGCATATTAAGTAAAATCCGCATACGATTATTCTGAATTTTAGGAAATACCTTCTTACGGATAATCTTTTCTATTACCAATGGAACAGCAATCATTATAATAGGCTTAACTTCTTGAAGAGCTTGCGAAATAATAGCAGGGGACGGTATCCGAGTAAGATAATAGATATGAACTCCTGAAAGAAATTCATAAAGAAATTCAAATGCCATTCCATACATATGAGCCATAGGAAGTATACTTATTACATTACTCCCAGGCTTGACAACATCCCCTAGAACGTGTTTGGCAAAATCCGAATTACTCCATAAGGAACGATAAGGAAGCATCACACCTTTAGAACGTCCTGTTGTACCACTTGTATAATTAATCAGTGCAAGTTCATCTGGACTTTGTTCATGATAATAATGTACATGTTCAGGACGGAAGAACTTTGGGAAACGTCGTCCGAACTCTTCATTGAGATGCTCTCGCGCATATGTAAGTTTATCTGTACGACTAAGAACCAAAGAATAATCAGGTATATAGATAATACCTTCCAATCCTAGCATCTTAGTTGCATCTATCTGAGTAGCAACGACATCACCTACGAATAAAAGCTTCGCATCAGAGTGATTAACTATATTATGAATCTGCTCAGGTGTAAACTCATGCAATATAGGTACTGCGACAGCGCCGTAAGTCAGGATAGCCAAAAAAGAAGCTGCCCAAGAAGCAGAGTTACGGCCACAAATAGCTATCTTATCACCTTTCTCCACTCCACTGGCTTCAAACATTATATGGAGTTTCTCTATCTTTCTTGCTACATCATGATACTGAAGAGTCTTACCCTTATAGTCTGTAAGAGCATCCAGATCCCAATAATCTATAATGCTCTTCTCAATTAACTCATTAAAACTTGGGATATGTTTCATTGCACAATTTTTCAAATTATGTGCAAAGATACAGACTTATGGGCATATTTCAAAATAAAATATGCAGAATTATTCAATAAAGGCAAACATAAATAGAAATAAGAAGATAAATCTATTACTCAGTATTTAATATAAGATTAAAAACTAAGTAAACAAACTTATCTCCTTAAAGAAAAGTTTCTTATGTAGCCTAATCTAACTATACATTCTGATAGAGGTAACGTTTTATACTCCTCTTTGGCATTTTTGCAAACTCCTCATCACGTAATTCAATAGAAGAAAGCCTACAGAATGAAGGCAGAATTCCATTTAGTTCCAAACGATTTTGCTCCATAATATCCACTAAATCTTCATTAGAAAAGCCCATTGCCTTAGCTTCGTCCATCTCTGGATAGACCAATCCGACCAACTTATCACCACGCTGAACAATAATACTTTCACTAACCATTGTCATGGAATTCAATTTATCTTCTATTTCTTCAGGGTACACATTCTGCCCATTAGACCCTAAAGCATATTCTTTATTCTTCCACGAATAAAAAGATGACCGTCCTCACTTATCGTTGCAAGATCCCCCGTATGATACCAACCTTCTGCATCAAGTACTTCCTTAGTAGCTTCCTCATTTTTGTAATAACCCAGCATTACATTCTCGCCTTTAGTCAAAACCTCCCCTGGGATATTTAAAGGATCAGGGCTCTGTATCTTTATCTCCATATTTAGGACTGCTGTTCCACAAGAGCCTGGAACAAAGTCCTTATAATCACTATAAGTGACCATTGGACCACATTCTGTAGCTCCATAACCACTAGTAACAGGAAAGTCTATACTCAGTAAGAAATCCTCAATCTCCTTATTAAGTGCCGCGCCACCCGTAATAATCTCATAGGCATTACCTCCAAAAGCATCCATAACAAGAGAGCGAATCTTCTCTTTAACTCTCTTATTCACCACTGGCATTTTTAGCAACATACGTGTAGCCTTATTTTGAATCCGTGGGAAAATGTTTTTTCGTATAATCTTCTCTACAACCAAAGGCACTGCTACAATAATAGCAGGATGGAGATCTGCACAAGCTTGTGCTATCAATGAAGGGCTTGGTAAACGAGTTAGAAAATAAAGATGATTCCCAAATGTAAACTCACTAATAAACTCACAAACCATACCATACATATGAGCCATAGGAAGCATACAAAGTATATTACTACCAGCTTTAATATGCGGTTTCAGATCACTGATTGCCCACTCCAAATTACTACGCATTGAACGGTAACTAAGCATTACTCCTTTGGAGAAGCCTGTAGTCCCACTTGTATAATTTATAAGTGCGAGGTCATCAGGAGCATCTTTGAAATATTCAACATGTTCTGGGTGGAAGAATTTAGGATACTTCTTTCCAAACATGGCATTCAAATTCTCACGGGCATAAGTAAGAGCCTCAGAACGAGACATTATCAAAGAGAAATCTGGAAGATAAATAATCCCTTCCAATGCTGGCATTTGCTCCCCATCAATCGTTGTAGCAACAACATCACCAACAAAAAGCAATTTTGCCTCAGAATGGTTCACAATATTGTATATTTGATCAGGGGTAAACTCATTCTGAACTGGCACTGCAACAGCTCCATAGGTCAATGTAGCAAAGAAAGCAACAGCCCAGGATGAAGAATTTCTACCACAAAGAGCTACTTTATCACCTCTTTTAAGACCACTATTCTCAAAAAGAATATGTAATTTCTCTATCTTGCGAGCCACATCATGATATTGAAGTGTAGTACCTAGATAATCTGTTAAAGCATCTTTATACCAATTATCCTTTATACTATCCTCTATATATGAGTTAAAACTTTTTATAAATTCCATTGCACAAAAAAATATGATTTGCGTGCAAAGATAATGATTTCTTTGCGCAGTTACAAATCATTTGTGCAACAAATTCGCTATAATTAGCAAAAAGAATATAATGAACAGAGAACACAAAGAGAACGATATTACGCATTAAACTAGCATGATATCAGTTATAATAAAACTATCTAGGGAGTAAAAAGGCTTAATGCCGCTTCATAATCACATATATAATTATAGGTGCACCTATAAGAGGCGTAACAGCATTAAGTGGAAACACACCCGATTCTCCTGGTAAAAAACAAATAAGATTACAAAGTAGAGCAATTACAGTTCCAACAAGTAGCGTACCTGGTAAAAGCTTCTGATGGTTCTCTGTACGGAAAAGAAGTCTTGCAACATGTGGGACAGCCAGTCCGATAAATGAGATTGGACCACAGAAAGCAGTTGTTACAGCAGTTAGGATTCCGACAACAACCAATAGAATGTTACGTGTTCTTCGGGTGCTAATCCCTAAGCTCTCAGCATATTGTGGACCTAAAAGAAGGATATTAAGTGGCTTCACCAAAAGAAAAGAGGCTATAATCCCAGCAAGACATAGGAAGGCAAAGAGCGGGATATGGCTCATTGATACTCCTCCAAAGTTGCCCATGCCCCAAACAATGTAGCCTTTCACACCATCTTCGGACGAAAAGAAATTCAAGAGTGTGACAGCAGAAGAGGCTATGTAGCCCACCATTATACCAACAATAAGCAACAACACGCTATTACGCACCACAGATGAGAGGAACAAGATGAAAGCCGTCACTAAGATAGCACCTGCAAAAGCTACGATAAGAATAGCCAAGAAGCCTGATGCTGTGAACAGAGAAGTCTCTACCGTCCCACCCAATAGAAGCATGACCAACGCCACACCCAGGCTGGCTCCAGAACTAATACCAAATACATCTGGTCCTGCCAATGGGTTACGAAAGGCTGTCTGCAACATCAAACCACAGACTGCCAGTGAACTTCCACATAGCATAGCCGTCAGAGCTTGCGGTAGCCGACTATCCCAAACGATAAAACGCCAGCTCTCTTTCCCCGTAAAACTACCAGCAAGAATAGTCCAAATATCAGACAATGGAATATGAACTGAGCCTGTCATAAGGTTCAGTCCAAACAATATTATGATACTTACTGATAGGACTACAAAAAGAAAGATATTCCGTTTCATCACTTTAACTTATGATAATACCGCATAGGAGCAATATGTAAGTCGGGATGGAAGAGCTGAATCAAGTCACTAAGTAACCAGTCTGGACGCCAACTAACCTCCTCAAAGTAAGGTATACTATCCACCTTACACCCATAAATTTCTCCCGTTCGACAAGGTTTAAGCATGCTATATCCTTGAAACTCTGCCAATAACTTCGCACGATTGAAGTCACCTCTATAGCTAAGAATCCAGAAGTCACTCTGCCCAAATTTATCCAATACTGTTTCGAAAGGCATAGACAAACTACCGCTATGCTTATCTTTAGCATAGGCATACACGCCATGAGCATCCTTATACAGCAGACCTACGCTACTTCCCCACCTGGTAGATACCATACTGGACCTACTTTCCTATCGGGTAAAACACTGCGTGTTATCCTACTTTGGTTTGCTTTCTCGCTCAAAGCCTGATAATTCTTTTCAACAACAGCAAACAAGGAATCGGCTTCACGCTCTCGACCAAAGAGTAATCCGTAGAACTTCATCCACTCTGCACGCCCCAAGGCAGACTCCTCCATATAATCAGCGCATTCTATAACAGGTACGCCTATCTCTTCTAAGCGTCCATAATCACCACCGTTTTCGAAAGGAGAAAGCAAGATTGCTTCAGGCTTTAAATCTATGATTTGTTCCACATCAGGTTTCATAGCATCCCCACAGTTCACGATTCCACCTTTACTATGTGCTCGCCTCTGAATATCAGGAATCAACATATACTTTAGATCTGCCACACCAGATATAGACTTTCCTGCATGTAGCATTTCCAATAGATTAGCATGAGCTGACGTAAAGACTACGCTTCGCTGAATAGGAACATCCACACGTACTCCATCCGATATATTCTCCGACTCAGCATTACGCGGCATGAGATAATATGTCTGTAGGATTTTTCTCTTCTTCCAAGGGTTCAGTAACTTTACAACAACATAGCCATCTTTATGCTCCATTGTGATATTCCGAGCATATTTAAACCCTGTTTCCCCTACCTCTTCATTTGCTTTTTGCTGTCGAAGACCACAGGAAACCAACAATGAGAAACAAAGGATAAGTACTGATAATTGGCGCATAATTTAGAAAATTGATATGCAAAATTACAAAAAAAGAGGGATTCTTTGCCCGTTAAGAATATTTTTTGTACTTTAGCCGCCATAAATAACTAAACAATCTAAAATTATTAACAAAACAACTAACTACCATGGCAGAAGAAAATTCTAATGCTTTAAGCACCCATATCGACATGAAGAAGTTATGGGAACTATTATCAATTGTAGTGGTGACAGTCATTATTTGGAACTTACCAACCAGTACTTTCGGAATTGACGGTCTCACAGTAGTTCAACAACGTATCATTGCCATCTTCGTTTTTGCTACACTCTCGTGGCTAACGGAATGTATTCCGGCGTGGGCGACATCTCTCAGCATTATGACCATCATGTGCGTTACGGTGTCAAAGAATGCCTTCGGAGTCTTTAAGCATGACGGAGTTGGAGACCTTCTTGACTCAAAGGAGATCATGGCATCCTTTGCAGATCCTATCATTATGCTCTTCTTAGCAGGTTTTTATTTTTGGCAATTGCCGCTTCTAAATCGGGGCTTGATACACTTCTTGCGCGCAATCTTATCAAACCTTTCGGTAAGAAGAGTGAAAATGTTCTCTTAGGATTTCTCCTAATCACAGGTCTTTTCTCTATGTTCATCTCGAATACAGCTACAGCAGCTTTGATGCTAACCTTTCTTACACCTGTTTTTGCAGCTTTACCTGCCACAGGAAAAGGACGTATTGCTTTGACTCTATCAATCCCTGTTGCAGCAAACCTTGGCGGAATGGGTACCCCTATTGGTACTCCTCCTAACCTCATTGCGCTGAAATATCTCAATGACCCTGCAGGTTTGAACATGAATATCGACTTCTTCCACTGGATGGCATTCATGACTCCATTGGTAATTATCCTATTAATCATCTCTTGGCGTATTATCCTACATTTCTTCCCCTTTACCCAAAAGACTATTCATCTAAAGATTGATGGTGAGGTTCATCGTGGTTGGCGCATGTGGGTAGTAATCATTACATTCATAATCACCATACTCTTGTGGGTTATCCCAAAGGATGTAACAGGTATTGACACAAATACTGTATCAATGCTACCAATGGGAATCTTTGCTATTACAGGTGTCATAACAGCCAAAGACTTACAAGAAATCAACTGGAGTGTCATATGGATGGTAGCTGGAGGATTTGCCATCGGTTTAGGCATGAATGGTTCTGGGTTAGCAGACGCGGCAATTGAGAGTATACCTTTCGGCAACTGGAGTCCTATCGCTATTCTTGCTATCTCTGGTCTAATCTGCTACTTCCTTTCCAACTTCATCTCTAATACCGCAACGGCTGCTCTCCTAGTACCAATTCTTGCTGTTGTATGTCGCGGTATGGGTGACAAGTTAGGTGGTATCGGTGGAACAAGTACAATCCTCATTGGTATTGCTATCGCAGCATCAACTGCCATGTGCTTACCTATTTCTACTCCTCCAAATGCGATTGCTTATTCAACAGGATTAGTTAAACAGAACGAAATGCTGAAAGTAGGCCTCACATGTGGACTTATATCTCTTATTCTTGGATACCTACTACTATACTTTATTGGCCAAATACACTTTATAGGATAGAATTCTAAACAAAATATCTTTTAAAACAAGAGGGTATATCAGAAATGTAGATATGCCCTCTTTTGTTTTTATTAATCGAAAGGTTCATGTGACATAATTATAGTACTTTGCAAAGGCTCTAGCATATACTAATCAATGTTTCTAAAAAGAATTAATACCTTTATTTTTTTGATATTAAGAAATAAAACAGTACGTTTGTAATAACAAAAAAATAAAACACAGGGAAATGATTATAGCAGATTTAGAATCTTGTAGACGCTACTATGCTTTTACATGAGCAAATGGAGGAACTATTCAGATATATTAGGAATCGTGATTTCAGTTGTCAAGCACCAGGCCGGATTACTCTTTTGGGAAATAAGCTTTTTATCAATCTTGATGAAGTTGAACTAAAGAGTAAGGAAGAGCAATACCTTGAATTTCATCAAAGATATATTGATGTTCAAATCCCCTTATTAAAAAGAAGAAGTAATGGGCTGGAGTCCTATAAATTTGTTAGGGAATCCAGATATAGCCTATGATTCAGAAAAAAAGATTGTGGATTCTATAAACGTTCTGGACACGAATATTTTAAAGTAAAACCAGGACAATTTACAATATTCTTTCCAGAGGATGCACACGCTCCTATTATCGGAGAAGGGAGACAAAAGAAACTAGTAGCAAAGATAAAAGTGTAATATTACAAATACAGAAAGGAAAAGGGAGGTAATCTAGATTACCTCCCTTTTCCTCGTACTAAGAGTTCTTATCCTTTAGTAGTTATTTCACTTTCAATAATTTCTCATAGTCCTTATACCCCTTTAATGACTGAAGCCAAGGATGATCACGCATGATAGCCCAACTATTATAACCCTTTTCAATACATAATTCTAAGTGATGTGTAGCCATAACTTTATCATCTAACAGAGCATAGAAACAAGCCACATCAAAGAGGGCATTACGATTATTACTTGCATCCTTCAAACATTTGGCAACATTCTCTTTTGCAGTATTATCAATTCCTAAGAAGTGCTGAGAAATAAAAGTTGCTGCTGACGGTGTTCCCACACTATCTTTTTCTATCGCTTTACGAAAGTCTCCTTGTGCTTCCATTCTCTTTCCAAGTCCCATATTCAACCATCCACGCATAAGATAAATACGAGCATCAGGGTCATCGGAGAGAGTTATTGCTGCATCCATATCCTTAAAAGCATCAGCCTTCAGTCCACGCATGATATATGCCATTCCACGCATATAATGTACCCCGGCATCATTATTAGCATCAAGGCTAGCAGTATATTGCTTAATAGCATCACTGTATTTCCCCTGATCATAGAGAATATCTCCATGTGTAGAAAGATAATCAGACATATCAAGAGAAGAATCACGCGCTATCTGCTCAGCCTTTAATACCCATTTTCTGCATCCGCATAATGATTGTCATAATAATATTCCCTTGCAATATTATTAGCTGTTCCTGCATTCTTCTCTATATCAAATGCCTGCTGATAAGCTTTCAAAGCTAAAGAATGGTCACCTGCATTCGAATAAATTGAACCCAAAGTAAAGGGATATAACTGTTCCTTAGGATCAGCTTTCATACGTGTATTAAAGCTGTTCTATCACAATCTCACGAATAGGTATGGAATCTGTCAGTGAAAGTAATAACTTATACCCATCTATATTATCCGCCTTAACCAAAGTCAAAAGATCACCAATACCCTTCTCATAATTATTATCTGTACAATAGCTTATGGCGCGATTCAAAAGAGCCTTCGGATGAGATGGGTCAACAGACAACACCTTATTATAGTACTCCATCCCTTTTGATAGCTTATCCTCATTAACATACGTATCACCAATATCACACATGATGTCAAGATTGCCAGGATCTAATGATAAAGCCTTCTGATAGTCGGAGCGTGCCTTGGCATAATCTTCCAATGTCTCATTAAAATAATCAGCACGTGCCTTTAACATAGAAACATTCTTTGGCATACGTTTAACCCCTTCATTGTAAACAGGAAGGACCTGATCAGCCATATCAACGGCTGTCAACAGTTTTGCCTTGATGTTATATGCTTTCACTAGTGTCTCCTCATCAGTCTTGGGAATAAACTTTATAGCATTGTCTATGGCCAAGAAGGAGCTATCAGCTTTATTCTCCTTAGCATATACGACGCACATTAGTGACCAAGCATAACCATTCTTGGGATTAGTTCCCAATTCTCGCAGAAGATACGATTTCCCTGTAGCAATGTCATCATTTTGAATGGCTTCTACAGCATGCGTGTAATTGTAGCTCGTCTTTTGTGCCCTAACAACATGACAATTAAGAACGAGGAACAATCCTGCAACAAGTATAAATTTAGTTCTAATCATAAATAATATTTGAGTTTATAGTTAATCATTATTAGGTGACATTACTCCCTATGGATTAAAAACCTGTTTGATAGACAGAAAGAGTTATTTTAACAGATCTATAAACCATCCATATAACAATTGCAAAGATATAAAATAGTATCCAAAATATAGCTATTTATAATCTTTATTTCAGAGACACTGATACTTTTTTTGTGCTAGACTATGCCATATCTTTTTATATTCTATTTAATAACCCTTACTCGTTAATAGCTCCACAATACGGGCATCTACCTTTCCGGTGCAACCGTTTACTACAATTTCCACAATAGTATGTCTCACTGCTCTTATGTATATAGACATGAAAAGCATAATAAATATAAGCCATTAGCAGAGGATATCCTATATAATATAGTGTAAGGACCGAGAACACAATATAATTTACAGCACAGACTGCAGCCAATCCACTAAGATAGAGCAATGCTTCACCCGATTTCAACAGTCTTCTGACATCATCTATTGTGGCAATGGCTATAATAAGCATAGCCCACACCAAGACTAAAAAGATATTAAGAAGTAAGGGCTGAGAGAAGGGATTAAGAGAGGGATGAAAATAGAACTCACGCCACGTCTCTGGTGCAAAGAGCTGTATACTGGCATAGAAGGAAGCCGACAGAGCTACTATCACTGCCAAGAGTGTTGGATAAAAAGAATTAATATCATTGAAATGTACGAGTTTTGCATTATGTTTGAGAATCTTTCGGGCAAGATACCCCACAGCTATAATAGATATTACTATTAGGAAGATCAGCAGGTGGACATTTGAGAAGGTGGAAATAAATTGGGAGATTGGGTCGGCTGGAGCAACCTGCTTCAACAGGCGTCCTTCATGAATCCATCCAAAAGCATAATCTTCTGTAGCAATCTTAATCCAAACAGAATCCTGTTTATCATAAGGAAGAATACGCACATCCGCTACAACAATCTCTTTACCTTTCTTTACTGCAAAGGAATCAGTTCTCATGCCATTAACAGCTTCCTCAGGCTGCTGACGTAATAACATAAGTGAGTCGGATGTAACAACAAAGTTATAGCCTGGAGAATAATGATGCTTCACCCGGAAAGATAGAGAATCCACCTTGTCGGTAATACCATCCCATTTATCATCCGTACTATCTTTGTTTCAAAATGGAATCACCTCCCGCAGCTATTCTTCGGGAGATCTGTGCCTCTTGTATGCTATCAGACAAGCGGAAGGAGGATGGAGTCTTCTTATGGTAGCAGCCTGCCAACTGTATCACGACTGCTAATAGTACTATAAATAGTAAAAAGGGGTGTCTTCTCATATCAATATTTCTTTTATTCAGGAAGTACATTCATCTGACAGTTCTTACAATCAAACTCTAAACGGAAACGACGTTTATCGGACAACTCTAGATAGAGAGGCTCATGCCACTTAGGGCTCTTCCCTCCTCGCTTAACACAATAGCCTAGTGAATAACGAATACAATGACGACATTGCATGAGGAGAAGATCAGCCTCGCCCTCCTGTCTTAAACCATTAGGCTGCTGACATTCAAAGGCTGATTCTGACTTTGATAAGCCTTGATATTCATAGAACTTACGTGCAGCATCATTAGATATATTATAAAGGTAAGGCAATTCATTATATTGAGAAGGATTAACCAAAGAGAACTGCTGTCTTTTTCGTATACCTTGTCCCTTATCATTGGTTTGACGATGGGTAACCACACGCTTCATTTGTTGTACTTGTGTGTCAAGCTGCTCTACTACCTTCCGTCTTAGTTCTGCAAGAATACTACTAGGAATAAAGTAACTGTCTGCCCCATCTTCTATATCAATCTCCGAACATTCATAAACAGTATTACCCAGCTTGGATAACTGTCGCACGATGTTATCATGCTGTGGCTTCTGTGCCAATTGGTGAGCAAAAGTTATAGCAGCCCTTCCCTCGTCTAAAGAAGTGATACTAGCATCTACCTTGAAGCCGTCGTTTGTTACTCCAAACCTCATTCCTATAGGGATCTTACGTACAGCAGTTGTCCCACTCAACTCCTTATCAAAAGATTGGTCTTGATTACGATACAAAGCCATACCGGGCTTTAAACCCTTTGGCATCTTAAATGGATAAAGGCGATTGCCTACTGCACGATTAACACGGAAACCTTGTAAGACAGTTGATGGGTTAATGGAATTACGCCCGCTCTCCACTTGCCCACTGGAGTTCTCTCCCACTTGTCCACTCGCCAAGAAACATAGTCCATCCCCATTGGCAAATGTTGCTGTTCCTGCAACATTAAAACTATCTCTGCGAATTTCTTTTACCCTCCCAACATATTCTCCCAATGCTTTTGGCGTATTGGGTGAAAATATATCGGGCTGTCGTCCATTGAGAAAATAATTGGTATACCCACGATTGAAAGTCTTCTTCAAATCAGGTGTAAACGTATACTGTACTCTGCCGAGTGAAGCTCTGCAAAACTCTTTTGGATATTTACCAATAATCTCATTTATACGCTGACTATAGGCTGATACTACGTTCTTCACATAATTGATATCCTTCAATCGCCCTTCAATCTTGAAGGCACATGCACCCGAACGCATCAGTGTCTCAAGATTATCAATCTGGCTCATATCCTTCAGAGAAAGCAGATGCTTCTGATGTTCTATAGTCTTACCGTCAGAATCCTTCAGATCAAATGCTAAACGACAGAACTGTGCACAAGCCCCCCCCGATTGGCTGACCGTCCGAAACAATATTGTGATGCATAGCAAATACCACTATAACTTACGCAAAGTGCTCCGTGCACAAAGGCTTCCAGCTCCAGATCAGGTAAATGCTTATGAATTCCACTGATCTCTTCAGACGATAGTTCACGAGCCAACACTACACGATCAAAACCTTGTTGGCTCAACCACGATGCCTTCTCCCACGTGCGTGTGTCACATTGTGTACTGGCATGAAGTGCTACTGTCTCTGGTACAATCTTCTTCACTTCACTCATCAGCCCCATATCCTGCAAAAGGAAAGCATCTACTCCAGCCTCAACTAACTCCCTGACCAAGGCAATTGTTTCCTCCAGTTCGCTATCATAGATAATCGTATTGATGGTTACGTGGACCGTAACACCAAAGCGGTGGGCATACTCACATAATTCGTGAATATCTTCAACGTTGTTGCCTGCCGACTGGCGTGCACCAAAACGTGAAGCACCTATATAGACAGCATCGGCACCATGGTCAATCGCAGCGATACCACATGCTAAGTTCTTTGCCGGAGCAAGTAATTCAATTGTCCTCATCAACCAATATCCTCAATATTAAACGGCGTTTCCTGATAAACATAGTAGTTAATCCAGTTAGAGAAACAGGTTTGCATGGGCACGCCACGTCACACGTGGTCTCTTATCTGGGTCGTCCTCAAAATAGTAGTGCCTTGGCAACTCAACATCATCACGCTTCCCAAGATCACGCCGATACTCTTTATCCAGTGTGTCTGGTGCATACTCCAGATGACCCGTAATAAAGAACTCTCTACCACCACGCGACATTACCATAGACACACCACTCTCCCCTGACTCGGCAATTATCTCAAGGTCGCCGACTTCGTTTATGTCCTCACGCCTCACCTCCGTATGTCGGCTCTGTGGCATGCGAAAGACATCGTCAAAACCACGGAAGATTGACAGTTCTGGTTCAAGTGGAACAGTCGGGAAGATGCCAAACATCTTCTTCGCCAATGGATGTTTTGGGATTCCATAGAAATGATACAGTCCTGCCTGTGCTGCCCAACAGATATAAAGGGTTGAGGTGACATGCGTCCGAGCCCAGTCGAAGATTCCCTGCATCTCATCCCAATACCCCACTTCCTCAAACGGTATCGTCTCAAGGGGAGCACCTGTAATAATCATTCCGTCGAACTTCTGCGTACGCAGTTCTTCAAACTCTTTATAGAACATCATCATGTGCTCAACAGGCGTGTTCTTCGGCGTATGACTCTTCAACTTCATAAAACTTATCTCCAACTGAAGCGGCGTGTTCGAGAGCAAACGCACAAGGTCGGTCTCAGTCGTAATCTTCAGAGGCATAAGGTTGAGAACAACAATTCTCAATGGACGAATATCCTGCATATGGGCACGTGAGTCATCCATAACAAAGATGTTCTCACGCTTTAATATCTCTATTGCTGGAAGCCGGTCAGGCAATCTTAATGGCATATCTTGTTCTTTCTTTCTACAAAACAGATACAAAGATAATGATTAAAAGACAAAACAGGCAGAAGAAATCAAAAGTTTTAAAGACAGAATGTATAGAAAGATAGAATGACACAAAGATATAAAAGTTCTCCAGTCCTATCAAGAAGGGAGTGTCCTAACGTGTAATTGTGGGGAAATATTCCTACCCATAACACAAAGAAGTGCTTCTCTCCTTTTTATAGAGTTAAGGAGACCTTATCACCATTCTTTTGATAAAGGAAAAAATCTTATTGCAAGTTAGGTCGAGGAAAAAGAACCCTTTCCCATAGCTATGGAAAAGGGTTAAAAGACTTGAATATAGATCAAATCCTATCTTAGGATTTAAGAATATTAGTAATAGCTCAATATGTCATTATAAAATATTCCTGTATGTCTCTTACCAGAGCTTTAGGCGTTTACTTTCTGGAATAAAGAGTTTATCACCCTCTTTCACACCAAAAGCTTTATACCACGCATTGATATGTGGCAGGGCACCATTCACACGCCATTCACCAAGGGAATGAGGATCACTTTTCACACGACTGCGAATCTCCGCCTCAGTTATATTGTTTGCCCAAACTCCAGCATATGCGATAAAGAAACGCTGCTCTGGTGTAAAGCCCATAATTGTTTTACCAGCTTTTTGCTTCTGGTGTCTTCATAAAGGCATTGAAGGCAACCTCAAGTCCTCCATGGTCAGCAAGATTCTCACCAAGGGTAAGCTTACCATTTGCATAAAGGTCGGGCAGAACTTTAATTGCGCTGAAGAAATCAGCATACTTTCCTGTACGTGCTTCAAAGTTTTTGCCATCTTCTGCTGTCCACCAGTCGGTCATGTTTCCATCTTTGTCATAATGACGCCCTTGATCATCAAATCCGTGTGTCATCTCATGTCCGATAACTACACCAATAGCACCATAATTGAATGCATCGTCAGCTTTCGGATCAAAGAAAGGATATTGAAGGATACCAGCAGGGAAACAAATCTCGTTCGTCGTTGGATTGTAATAAGCATTAACTGTTTGTGGAGTCATCAACCATTGGTCCTTATCAACAGGTTTGCCAGCTTTCTCCTTGATGGCGTCCTCTGCCCAGAACTTCTTACAATTCTGTACATTCTCATAATAAGACTTCTTTGGATCAATCGTCAGTTTACTTAAATCTTTCCACTTGTTAGGATATCCCACCTTCACATAGAATGTAGAAAGCTTCTCTAGAGCAGCTTTCTTCGTAGCTTCACTCATCCAGTCTTGTGCCTTAATACGCTCAGCGAGGCTTACCTGTAAGTTCTTAACCAACTCCTCCATACGCTTCTTACTCGAAGCTGGGAAATAACGCTCACAATAGATGCGCCCAAGTGCTTCACCCATCTGACTCTCCGTCTGCTGTGTGGCACGCTTCCAACGGGGATAGTCAACTTTCGTCCCACGCATGGTCTTACTAAAGAAGTTAAAGTATTCCGCACGGATGTTATCACTCAGATAGTTGGCAGAAGAAAGTATTACATCCCACTCCATGCGTGCACGAAGTTCGTCAGCATTACTTGTTGCAGCAAGTTTATCAACACCAGCAAGGAAAGCTGGCTGCCCAACAACCATTGACTGAATATACTCACTCTTTATACCTTCTGCATTTGCAAGTTGCTCAAGAGGGATGTTAGGGTAGTTCGTTTTGAACTCACCAAGTGTCATCTTGTTATAATTTGCTTCCACATCACGCAGTTCAGTACGACTCTTTGATAGTAGAGCTAGCATAGTCTCATAACGCATAATAGCATCACGCTTGGCTTGTGCCTGTGCATCAGAGAATCCATAAAGACGGAACATATCAGCAATAAACTGGCGATAAGCTTTGCGGATGTCGCTTGTTGCTTTATCATTATCAAGATAATACTCCTTTTGTCCAAGAGAAAGTCCTCCCTGCGAGATATTAAGAATATTCATCTTGGCATTCTTTTCGTCAGCATCAAAGCCATATTCAAATGGAATACCATATCCGAAAGAGGCATACTTCAGTTGAAGAGCACGAAGATCATTGAGAGTTCTTGCACCTTCCATTTCATCTATCAAGGGTTTAACAGGGCTAACACCTTCCTTGTTTCGGCGAACAGAATCCATAGCAAGCTTATAAAAATTGCCTAACTTCCACTCAACACTTCCTTCCTTACCCTGCTTCTTGAGCAGATCCGTAAGAATAGTATTAATACGCTTGTTATTATTCTCTTGCAACTGATCAAAAGAACCGAAACGAGAGAAAGCAGCAGGTAGTGGATTAAGTTTCTGCCATCCTCCTGTTGCAAACGTAAAGAAGTCATCTGCCGGACGTACCGACTTGTCTAGATTCTCAGCCTTGATACCAGCTTGTCCCTGTGCCATGCCAACGATAGGTGCAGATGCGATAAGCATCATAGATAAAAGTGTTTTGATACGCATATTCTTTTATTTATTAAGTTGTTCTAATTGTTCTGAAAATATCATCCAGTTATCATTCTCCTCATCAAGTTCACGTTGCAGATTAGTATATTCGGTGACAAGTTCCATATCTGAAGCATTCTCAGGCTTGAGTAGTAGTGCATCTAATTCACTCTTCCGCGCTTCCAACTTCGCTATTTTAGCCTCAGATTCCTCCACAGCACGCTGTGCCTTGCGAATCTTCTTCTGTTGAGCTTTATGTTCAGCATAAGAATTCTCTCCCAGCCCTTCCGAAACATTTTTTCTATCATTGGATGATACAAGTGAGCCAATCTCTGTACTCTCTTCCTCTGGAGAGAGTTGGAGAGAGTTTCTAAGCCAATCATAAATACCACCAAGATGCTCTCTCACCTTTCCACCACCAAATTCATAAACCTTACTCACCAAACCATCAAGGAACTCGCGGTCATGACTTACAATAATGGCTGTACCATCAAAGCTTTTAATCGCTTCCTTCAATACTTCTTTAGAAGGAATATCAAGGTGATTCGTTGGCTCATCAAGAATCAGGAGGTTGACTGGTTCTAACAGAAGTTTTATCATGGCAAGGCGTGAGCGTTCTCCACCAGAAAGTACCTTAACGTACTTTTCTGACGTCTCACCACCAAACATAAATGCTCCAAGCAGGTCATTTATCTTCAATCGCATTTCACCTGTTGCCACGCGGTCAATGGTTTCATAAATTGTCAGATTCTCATCTAATAACTGTGCTTGGTTCTGTGCAAAGTAACCTATCTGCACGTTATGTCCTATTTTTAATGTTCCCTCATAAGGTATTTCTCCCATGATACACTTCACAAAGGTTGATTTTCCTTCACCATTCTTACCCACAAAGGCTACCTTCTCACCTCGTTTGATGGTTAGGTCAACACCTTCAAACACAGTTTGTCCAGGTCCGTCACTATGTAATCGGCTTGGATAGACTTTCTTCAAACTCTCTGCTATGATAGGATAATCTCCACTTCTTAAACATGGAGGAAACTTAAGGTGCATAGCAGAATTATCTACCTCATCTACCTCTATAGGTACTATTTTCTCCAACTGACGAATACGTTGTTGAACTTGTACAGCTTTAGTTGCCTGATAACGAAAACGCTCAATGAAAGCTTTTGTATCAGCAATCTCTTTCTGTTGGTTCTCATAAGCACGAAGCTGTTGTTCACGACGTTCTTTTCGCAGAACGAGATACTCATCATACTTCACACGATAGTCTTCTACATGCCCACAAGTAATTTCCAATGTTCGGTTAGTAACATTATTAACAAAGGCTCGGTCATGACTGACCAGGACTACAGCCTTGGCACTTTGGGCAAGAAACTGCTCAAGCCATTGAATTGATTCTATATCCAAATGGTTAGTAGGTTCATCAAGCAGAAGAACATCAGGACGACGAAGGAGTATCTTTGCCAACTCTATACGCATACGCCAACCACCCGAAAACTCACGAGTAGGTCGCCCGAAATCTTCACGCGTAAAACCAAGTCCTGTCAACGTACGTTCTATCTCTGCTTCATAGTTTCCCCCTCCCATCATCATATAACGCTCATGCTCTGTTGTGAAGCGTTCAACCAAGTCTGCATAGCTTTCGCTTTCATAGTCTGTACGTTCAGCCATCTCCTGCTCCATCTGCTTCAGGCTTGCTTCTATCTTTGTTGTATCAGAAAATGCTTTACGTGTCTCCTCTTTTACTGTTGTATCATCGGAAAGTTTCATTACCTGTGGTAAATATCCAACAGTCGTATCATTAGGAATAGACACTGTTCCACTGGTGGGCTTCTGTAAGCCACAGAGAATCTTCAACATTGTAGATTTCCCTGCACCATTCTTACCTACTAACGCTATCCTATCTCTCTCATTGACGACAAATGAGACATCCTTAAACAAAGGCTTCACGCCAAATTCCACCGTCAGTCCATCTATTGATATCATCTCTTTCTTATACTTTGAATCTTTACTTTGAGTTTCATTATCTCTGCAGAAAGTTTCCGACTTGTATACATCACAACGTTCAGAGTCTTATTCCCAAAGTCTTATGTCATGCAAAGATACTATTTTATTTTGATAAAGAGATGTTTTTATATACGTTAAAGGGAAAGACAATTGCTTCTATAAAAGAAAAAAGCTGTATTCAAAGCGAAGTTACGGGAAGACACGCATCAAATAAAAAGAACACACACAGCCTCAAAACCTGTATGACACGAATAAAGTTGCCCACATTATACTATTATGCAACATTGTGGCATGCAGACTTGTTATTTCTTAACATGCCACGTAATATTCTCTGTAGACATCTCGTGTCCCTCCTCTGCAAAGTTGATTCCTTTAGGACTAGGACCTGTAACAGATATGTCCATTACCATAATTACATTACGTTTTAAGGTAACGGTTGTACTTGCTTCTTCTATACTACCATCAGCCTTTGTCCACTTCATCTTTACAGTAATATCTCCTTTATACCCATCTTTACAAGCATCACTAATCATATTGAAAGAATAGACAGATAACTTATCATAGGCTGGATCAGTGGACTTTACGGTAAGTGTATAATGGAGATAATCTATCTCCAACTCGCCTTCTTCAGGAGGAGCAATCTTAAAATGAAGTCCAAAAGCCGCATGCTTAAGATTAAGTGTTAGGTCATTAGCGCTCTTGGGATCAAAGTCTTCAATAACGGCATAAGATTTTATGAGTCTTGGGTACATTGTTATGTCCTTTGCAGAGACATTTGTCTTACCATCCAAGATATGACCCAAGTTATCTTTTGTTGACATAATGAAAGAATTCTCAACTTTAGTAGGCTTATCTGTTCCATGCAGGAAAGGCAAGAGATATTCATTATCTTTATTATAGATAGTATCTTCACCATCCTCTGTCATTAAGCACTCTATCTTATACAAGCTACCTTCTGTCATTCTGATAGCGATATTAGAAGGATCAGAGAAAAGACCATAAGCATACTTCGAATAGGACTTCGCACCTTTCGCTTTTCATAGATATTAAGAGCATAAAGCTTAGTCTTTTCTGCACGACTTTCTAAAATACCACTCATTCGGGGCTTGGAACCAGCCATCGCTCCTTCTTCTGCAAGATCTACATGAATTGCAGTAGGATGTATGGAGATTATTTTAGTAATCTTTTGTTCCTTACCCCTTTCTTCATCACCAGACAAAACGGCTTTTTCGCATGAAGTAAACACACATGCTATAAATAAAAGCCATAACCATTTAGTTGTTTTCATATTATTGCCTTTCAGTATATTAAATTCGGCTGACAAAGATAAAGAAAAAGTAAATACAAGTCAAGTCATCAGAGGGCCTATAACGTTATTTAACATTGATAGAGATACATTCCACTATAAATTGTTTCTGCATAATAACCTTTAATAAGATTTACAAGAGTAAAGGCAGGGATACAATATAATTGTACAAAGGCATCAACAAATAAGGAAAAAACAGTAGACAACAGTGCTTATTCTGTATAGTTCTATGTGCTCAACCATTACTTCTCAACCCCTAATTCGTTTTTCATCTTAGTTACTGTCACATTTAACACTTCATATAATCAATTTATTATTAGATGTTTAGAGAAAAGTAAATGGTGATAGGAGTGACAGCAAAGTTGAAAATGATATGTGGTAAGCAGCATTATGAGTACGATGCACCATAACTTACGCCAGTCCGGGTTCAGTTTAGTATATAAAAAGTCCTAACTTCCTTGATTCCCCATATAAATAACATGAGTTCGACGAATTCAGAACAATGCAAGCTGTGTGTCAATGGTCCTTTGTACATTGATGCACGGCTTTTTTGGAAACAGGCAATAGGCAGCAATTGCCCCTAATAGGTTGACGATGAATTTGTCAAAGCATCTATGTCTGGAGTGTTCCACCTGAGCAATGTTCTTAAGCTCATCATTCACCGTTTCTATAATGGCTCTTTTTCTGAGTAAAAGTCTGTCTGAAACACTCATTAACACTACTTTCATGTTACTTTTCAATTTGGTAATAAGCTGTATTCCATCAGCGGAAAGCCTTTGAAAGGGCTCTTGCTGATGTAGCCTTTGGCTGCATAACTTCTACCTTTGTCGTCGTAGAATTACGATGATATTTTCTTTTTCCTGTAGGTTTTAGCGTATATTTTGCTATCATTGTATCAAAAAACTTGCAGAAGTTATCTGCCATACAAAATATTTCAGTAACTTTGTCTTCGGTAATCATAGCAATTTTTGTTTGTAATTGTTTGTAAATCAACACCTTAAAATTACAACAAATTTTGCTAATCACCAAATTTATAGACACTTATAATTCATCGAACTCACGTTAATTAAAGATAGGGGAAAGCCAACCATAACTATCTTTAAGGCAATTTTTATTGCCAGTCCAAAAACTTTGAATAATTTTCATCTCTCTTATTTTTATTTCTTAATATCCGGCAGGCGATTCATTTCGCTGTTATTGATATTTACATCCGTTCGTTTGGCTTTATGCTTTCCAAAATTATACGTTAACCCCACACGTAACGAAGTATTGTCATTATCTATGTTATTTCTGAACATATAATCGTTGTATGCCACTCGGTTATGAGCTTTGGTACCTCCAAAGATATCCTGCGCCAGAACATTCAGCAAGAGCTTATTCTTTAGGAGATTGATTTTGCAGCCCAAACCTAAGCAATCGATATTCCCAGTATGAAAAGATTCTTCCACTCCCGGAAATACATGATAATAATTTGCAAAAATGGTCATAGCCTTGTAGCGATAACTAAGATTTGCAGAGAGAGTCGTGTTCAAGCTCTTCAAATCCGAATCATCCAGTTCTTCTGCCATAGACTTGGCCTTCTGATAGTACATAGAAGCACTTGTATACAAGTTAAATTTACCCCACGAGAAATTATAACTAACATCTCCGCCGTAGGTGTTTATGGTTAGGCAGTTCTTGGGATAATACTTGGTATATAAATCATCAACCACTTGTCTCAGGCTCTGTATGGCGTCAGAAGTGTGATAGTAGTACAAATCTACATTAAGGTTTCCCTTAAAGACATAGTTAAACTCTAAATTATCCATGATGGACGGAACAAGCCTGTCGTTTCCTTCCGAGTAAGAATAAGTGTCGCTATAAACCTTTGTGGGATCCATATTGTTCATACTTGGCCGGTCGATTCGCTTGCTATATCCTAAAGAGAAGGAATGGTCGTCGGAAGGATTATAGGAAAACTCTGCGAACGGAAACCAATGATGATATTTATTGGAAACGGTTAAACCGCCAAGCGTTATCCCATTATTGCTTGTATGCTCATAGCGCAACCCTGCCTTGGCATAAAAAGGACCAAAGTTCCGGTGAACATCTGCATAGAGGGCCGTTATTGTTTCCTTGAACAAGAAACCATTGCTGCCTCCGTAATCCGAAATGTTGTTCGTTCTGAAATGGGAGTACTTGCCACCCACCTCAAAGTTCAGCCACGTAAAGGGAAGGTTTAAGTCTGCGCTGAGAGTATTCACCACATTGCTGTAATTGTCCCAACTGCTCGAAAAGAGGTGAGCCGAGCCGGAATCGTACACCTGGTTGACATCATCGCTTAAATGAATGTAATTATAATTCAGCGTTAGCTTCTTACCTATCTTTGTCCAGCTTCCATTCCACATAAGGGGAAATCGTTTCCAAACGATACTTGTCGTGAGTCTGCTCCGAATAGGTGTTCGACGGATAAGAACCATCACTGAAGTTCATTTCGCCCTTGTGAAAGCCCTTATTACGGGAACGATTGAGAGTGGAAAAGAATCCTATTTTTACATGCCCTATTTGATAGCTGCTATTAAGATTCTGGCTCAATATGTCATAGCGGTTAAGAGTATAATCGTTCGTAACACGTGTGTATGTCGGATAGATGTAAGAGCTTTTCATCTTCTGAGGGCGTTTCTCGTTGGAGTTGTCGACTTTGTACTCTACCGAAAAATTACCTGATGAGAACGACAAGTCAGCTCCCTCCTCGGCTGCAAAATGAGTGCGTTGTGTCAGAAAGGTGTGAATTTTTCCATCAAAACCTACTGGCTTGCTCTTTAGGATAATGTTCAGCACTCCGCTGTTACCCGCAGCATCAAATCTGGCTGAAGGATTTGTAATGAGTTCTATTTTACTAATGTTCTCAGAGGGTAACGTACGCAAATACATATCCAAATCCTTTCCCTCCAAATTAACCCTGTGTCCGTCCACCAATACAAGAACATTGCTCTTGCCTATTATCTTTATCTCCTCGCTTGTCGGGTCTATGCGAGGGATATTATGAAGTAAATCGCGTGTACTGAACCCCTGGGCAAAAGGACTGTTCTGAACTAAATATACAAGTTTTCCGGCTTTCTGACTAAGCATTCTGCGCTGAGAGGTAACCGTTACCTCCTTCATTGTGTATTTCTTTATTTCTAAAAGAATATCACCCAAATCGGTGTCGGCTTGCACATCGAGGGTGTCGGTCTTAAGAATATCGCCCAACTGTCGGTATCTGAACACATACTTGCCCGAAGAAAGCGAAAAGAGCAAACCTGCCTTCTTCATCCGATAAGCTGCTGGAAGTGACATCCCCGCCAAGAGGGCTTACTAATATCTCAGCGGCATCCAAGGGAGTAGTCCTGTCGACCTTCTCCACCAGTCTCCCCTTCAGCTGCCATTGCTGAGCATACATAGGCTGGCTCGATAGTAAAAAGAAATATAAAACTTATAGGTGTGAACTGCAAAATTGAATGTAAAGATTTTTACCATTATCATATTACATAGTATTTTTTTATATTAACGTGAGTTCGATGAATTATAAGTGTCTATAAATTTGGTGATTAGCAAAATTTGTTGTAATTTTAAGGTGTAGATTTACAAACAATTACAAACAAAAATCGCTATGATCACCGAGGACAAAGTTACTGAAATATTTTGTATGGCAGATGATTTCTGCAAGTTTTTTGATGCAATGGTGGCAAAATATACGCTAAAGCCTACTGGAAAAAGAAAGTATCATCGAGATTCCACGATGTCAAAGGCAGAAGTCATGCTAATAATGATTCTTTTTCACGACTCTGGTTATCGCTGCTTTAAACATTTCTATCTTGAAAAAGTATGTAAGCGTCTGCGTCATTTGTTTCCTAAAATTGTCTCATACAACCGTATAGTAGAATTGGAAAGGGAGGTTGTCATTCCACTGGCTTTGTTTATCAAGAAAGTATTGTTGGGCAAATGCACGGGCATAAGTTTTGTTGACAGCACACCACTGCGTGTCTGCAAGAACCAAAGAATACATATTCACAAGGTTTTCAAAGGTATAGCCCAAAGAGGAAAATGCTCTATGGGTTGGTTCTTCGGTTTCAAATTGCATTTGATTTGCAATGAGAAAGGAGAGCTTCTCAATTTTATGATAACACCGGGAGATGTTGATGACCGTAAGCCTTTGGAATACAAAGCTTTTGTAGATTTCATATATGGCAAGCTGGTCGGCGACAAGGGGTACATCAGCAAAAATCTCTTCCAAAGGTTGTTTGTGGATGGAATACAACTTATTACCAAGCTGAAAAGCAACATGAAAGGAGCTTGATGAGTGTTTCTGACAGACTCTTACTCAGAAAAAGAGCCATTATAGAAACCGTGAATGATGAGCTTAAGAATATTGCGCAGGTGGAGCACTCCAGACATAGATGCTTTGACAAGTTCATTGTCAATTTATTGGGTGCTATTGCTGCCTATTGTCTGTTCCCAAAGAAGCCGTGTATCAATGTACAAAGGACTATTGACACACAGCTTGCTCTGTTCTAAATTCGTCGAACTCACGTTAATTAAGTTTTGTTTTTAGTTGCTGTCACTTTTAACACTTCGTGTAATGAATTTATAATCAGGAGATTAAAAGCATAAGAAGAGTGACAGAAATGACAGCAAAATCGGAAATGGTATGCAATCGGCTTTTGTCCTTGAGTAGGAAAGCGGAACTGATAGTTATAAGATACGCCTGTTTGTGGTAAAACGCTCCAGCACAGGTCCTTGTGAACTTATCCGCCTCAATATATACCACCGCACCATTACGGACTAAGCAGAAATATATTTACAGTGAATTGAAGCTGCGTACCCACAAAATCTGGAGTTATGCAAAGCATTCGGACTTGTATGCCATTCTCTATCAAAGACTTACAAAAGCCCTTCTAAAAGGTGCCTTTTTACGCTGCAAAAGGGCGTCTTTTACACCTCAAAAGAGCATCTTTTACCTTGTGAAAGGGCATCTTTTACTTGGTAAAAGAGCATATATAAAACTAAGATTAAGAATAATATTTACAACAGGCAAATAATAGACCCAGTTAGACAGATACTAACAAACAGCTTCAGCCCCAACTATGAGAACTGTGAAGGATAGCTATGAAAAGGAAATTGTCTGTATTCTCAGCATAAACGAGTCATTACACAGGATTAAAGTCAGAGTTCATAAAGCCCGCAAAGAAGAAATATAGCTAAGAGTACAAACAACAAAAGAGGAATATCTTAGTTGATATTCCTCTTTGTTCAAGTGATTCCGTTGGGGTTCGAACCCAAGACCCACAGCTTAGAAGGCTATCCGAGTGAAATGATGTTATATACTGATATGTAAGTTATTACGCTGCTTATCTTTTTAATGATATATTCGTTTTATTGCGAGTTGATGAGATTTAGTAGACACCATCGCCATCTTTTCCTGGTTTATATGGCTCTTTTGTTTTCTTTGGTTTTACGTATATCCCTTCGCTTATTTGAGAATCATCAGTTACATCTTTAACAAGTAAGAAGTGTAACACTTTATCTTTTAATTCAGATAAGAAATAAGTATCTTTTACTCTCCATCCTAACTTTGACATATAGTTAAGTGCGTCTATATGAGAATTAAACTTTACTGGCTTCTGGTTATTGTCGCAAATAGTACCATTGCGTTCTGCTCCAAGGTCAATAGTTATGTAAACTTTTCCAACACCCCAGAAATTGTAAGCCATAACCTCGCAGTATGCTGGATGTGTTTTTGTGCATATGCTATACTTGTGACTGATAGCATAAATATAAGTAAGTACTTTTTCATATTGTAATTGTTTTTATTGAAACGCTGCTTTCAGTTCCGTATTTGGTATTGAAACGCTGCTTTCAGTTCCGTATTTGGTATTGAAACGCTGCTTTCAGTTCCGTATTTGGTATTGAAACGCTGCTTTCAGTTCCGTATTTGGTATTGAAACGCTGCTTTCAGTTCTTTCTCTTATACTCTCTTTCTTAATATAGTTTACTATATTTATTATATATAATATATTTATAATATAATATATAGTTATTATATGCGTGCGCGCGAGAAAAAAATTTATGTTTGCTCTCGTGAGATTGTACCGACTATCTTGTACATCTGTAGTATGTCTTTTTTCTTTACCTCATAATCTGGATAGTAAGAATTAAGAGCAACGAGATTGTAGGTTCCGCTTTTATCAGTTAAGAGTGCTCTACGGATGAACCAATCAGAGCCGGTGAAGAACAGGTATATTTGCCCAGGCATGATGTTATTAGCATCTTGCAAGAAGATGATATCGCCAAACATATATCTTGGCTCAGCATCGTATCTTAGATAGTGGATACCTACACACCCAGAGAAGTAAGGCACGGATACATACTCGATGACAGGGTAATTACCAGCGTTGAGGCTGGCGGTAGAATTAGCCGAGATATTCAGTACTGGTTGTTGTTCTGTTTTTATACCTATTCCGAAGATGTCTTTACCGAGTATCTGTGTTATCTCTATAAGATAGCCGGGCTTAAACACCTTAACGTTTAGCCTTGATGATAGAGCCTGCGGGGTTATCCCCCACTCTTCTGCAAGCCAAGCAAGGTTAATATGATTATCTTGCAAGGCTTTTCTTACTTCGTTTCCATCCATAAGCTACTTTGTTAATCGGTCTATAATATCCGTCATTTGCTGTATCTGTTTTTGAGATGTGGCAACGACTTCTATTAGATGGCTTTTCTGTTGCTGTGACGTTTCCAACTCTCTCGTTAACGTAGACACCGTTTCCGTTAGCGTGGTGACATTGTCTTTCTTGTCGTGGGTATTTGTACCGGTGTAGTTGTTTTGAACGCCTATATGCCCGTTATTATCGTTTTTGCCCTCCGAGTGTAACATCTCCAGAGTTGGTGGCGATAGACTGGTCGCCCGAGGCGGTAACTTGAATAAACCCGCAATCATCAAAGAAATATCCTACCGGAACTTTGAGAACGTAGGCTAAACTTTCAATGGTGCTAACTTTAACATCAGCCCCATCAAGTAAATTATCAATAGTTGTTCTCGAAACTTTAGTGAGCTTAGATAATTCGCTTTTTGCCAAGTTTGCTTGCTTTTTATAGCTTCTGTAATTCGATTGATATTCATACGTTTATCGAAAAAAATGTCCATTTGAGTTTGCAAAGTTTAACAAATAAATGTTCAGAAAAAGTTTGCAACAATGTACAATAAACTTTAACTTTGCCACAGATTTCTGAAACAAAGATATAAATAAACTTTGAAATAAACAAAAATAAACAATACCTCAAACGGGGTAAATTAAAAAAAGACTTGAATATGAAAGCGATTAAAGTTACAACAAAGTTAGCAAAAACAAGAATGGTGCAAGATTTTATCCTTGCCGATTTTGTCAAAGGTCTTATCAATAACAAGAGTGATGTAGACAAGTACATCCAACTTATAATGAAAAAGTTAGGAGTTGATAATAATAAGGCTTGTGAGATATTCAGAAATGCTATCAGGTAAACTAATATGCCCCGATAAGGGGCATACTTAAAAAGACTTGTTATGAAAGCAACAAAATTACAGTACAGCACACGAGAGATAAATCGAGACTTTAAGATTAAAGTTTACGGATATACGGAAGAAGGCAAGAAGGTTGATAAGCTGGTAGGAGTTTCAGGGCTCATCCTTCTGATAGGAACAGAGCATGTAAACAAGCAGATTGAAAGAGCTTACAAGTTAGGTCAAGATAAATGCGTATGCAAATTAAGAAGGGGGTTGAAGGTTACTTATTACGCACACTAATTAATCACTATACAGGGTGTTCAGTTAAAGGCTGGCTACTTGGTTCAAGTCCGAGACACCCACAGCGCAGAGAGTACAGATTTTCGGGGAAACCCTTTGGGCCATCTCTCATAAATAAAAATGACTGAAAGCGGGTGGTTTAGAATTGTACCACAACAATCGGGCGAGGTGAGCCTTAATCACCAAGGCAAAAGAGTATGAGGCTCGATGGTGGTTCGAATCCACCTTTGCCACGAAGGCTACGCATAATGTAGCGGTTCCCCTGCCTGATGGGGCTGTAAATTGCAGGATTGAAATAATATCCAAATATAGCGATGAAGCAGAGACCAACCGTAGAAGCAAGCAGCCCTATAAGGGTCGAGGCAAGCAGCGGGGAAGAAAGTAACAAGGAGCTAAGTAACAAAATAGGCTGGCGTCGTTGAACTCGACAGCATAGTGCGAAGAATAGTAACACAAACAGACCGTAGTAGGTCAGCCAGTCACAAGTATTATTAATTAAATTCAAAATAGTTATGGAAGAAAAGAAAAAGACTACTGATGTAGCAGAGTTACAGAAAGAGAATGAAGAGTTACAGAAGAAGGTCGAAGAGCTTACGAGCCGATTAGAAGTCGAAGAGACCCTAAAAGCAGGCTTACAAAAAAGTCTGCTGATGAGTATAGAGAATACTGGATGAAGAATGTAGGGAAAATTAAAAAGATGAAAGAGGATATCGAAGATGTCCAGAAGTTAACAAAGAAACTCTTAGAAAGATGGTAGAAGAGAATAAACCTGTCATGCCTACCTTAAAGAGGATGAAGGTAGGAGATACGGAGCTATGGCCGATAGAGCGTCTGGAGGTAGTAAGAGTTACTACTGGACGCATTTCTGCTATGAAGCGCCGTGAAGGATGGAAGTTTCAGATGAAGACTTTGGGGCTGGTGGTAGAAGTCACCAGAATATCCTAAAGCTGTACTATCTGAAGTGGAACACCGTCTGATACTGGAGTACTGCAAAGGCTATTCTGATAAGGAAGTAGCCGATAAGTTGTGCAAAAGCTATTGGACGGTGAAGACGCAAAAGAAAACAATCTACAGAAAACTTGGTATATCGAAAGATACCGAGCTGTTATGGTGGATGGTTTGTGCGAGGTTAAAGATAAACTTTGACCTCAAGGAGATACGAAAGCATGGTATCGAGATACTCTTTAGTTTGCTTTTCGTTGTTCTGCAAGTAACGAACAACGGAGGAGATTTACGAAGATGTAGGATGTCGAGACGTGCGAGAACTGAAATAAGGTCAGGAAATGGGAAACTACATGATTACGGATAGTGAAAAGCTCTTGACCATAATGCGAGTAATGAATAGTAAAACATTTGGATTGAGGTTCAGCGAGAAGATAGTAGGAGGTCGTGCCAGACTGGAAAGACTAATCACTGCTGGAAAGATTAGAGCCGAGAAGGGCAACGGAGAAGCTCAGAACGGCAAATGGTTGGTTAACGCTGCCGATGTCCTACGATATGCAAGAGCAAAATGAAAACAAGGAAGATAAATAAAAACAAGGTCGTTAGTTGGCTTGACGAGCAGAGCGAACTCTATACCAAAATCATGGAAGAGCCAGTAACGAGGGGTACGGTACTATTGGTTAATCTGATAGCTATCTGTATTATCATTGCTGCGATAGCTGCTGGAGGTGCGTTAATCATTTCTGCAGGGGCTACGCTTTGTGCTGGCTATCTGGTAAGGAGATTAAACAGGAGGAACGAATAGCTTTCACTTTTGTGAGAGTCTTTTTTTTAGTTTATTTTGAAGTATTTGGAAGGTGCAGCAGGGTGCGGGCAAGTGATTGTCTGGGCGGTTCGATACCGCCGTACCTACGATTTTTAATTAATTAAGCGTATGGATAAATTAAATTTTAGAACCTTACATGCAGACGAGATTGAGTGTAGGGTCGGAGCAGTTACGGATGGCAAAGGGTGCAGCCTTCTGATGTACAAGAATGCGAGAGTAGATATGACGCTACTTGATGAGGTTGTCGGACCGGAAAAATGGAAGCGCAGCCATGAATTGATTAACGGCAGTCTTTTCTGTACGGTAGCCGTGCTATCTGATAATGGCGAGTGGGTAACCAAACAAGACGTAGGAACCGAAAGCTATACAGAGAAAGAGAAGGGGCAAGCGTCTGATGCCTTCAAGCGTGCTTGTGTGAACTGGGGTATAGGTCGAGAGTTATACACATGTCCGTTTGTCTGGATAAACCTAAAGGAAGACGAATGGAAGTCTGGGTATAATGGAAAGCGACAGCCAAAACCGAGATTTGTCGTGTCGTCTATAGAGTATGACAATCAACGTAAAGTATCCTTTATCGAAATCAAGGATGATAAAGGAGAAGTACGTTATACTTGGGGTAACTCGAGCGAGTTGGATGATGTGCGTGCAGAGGCTATCGACAGAGTAAAGAGAGCTACGACACGGAAGGAACTGGAGGATACTTATAATCTCTATCCATGTCTAAGTAAAGACCCGGTATTTATTGATGCGTGCACGAAGCAGTCAAAGAAAATTGAAAAAGCAGCGTAACTATGGAAAAGAATATATTACATAAAGACTTTCGTAGAGACTTTATCGAGCTTTTGTTAGATGCAGGCTTTAATGATGAAGAAGCAAATAAATTAGTTTCAAGCAAGTACAAGGAGAAACTAAAGATAGAAGTTGTTAAACGCCTTAAAGAAGTAACATCTTTAATCGAGAAAGAGGAATATGACAAGGTTAAAGAATGCTTGGCTTTTTCACCATCTGGAGATGGATATGGATGCAACAATAACTATATAGATTTTTCATATCTTTTCCCTGCAGATGATGAATACGGGAACAGATATATTAATGATTTAGGTGATGTTATTAACGAATTATCAGAGTGAAGTACGATGAAAAAAAAGATAGAATTAAAGAAAAGCCCTGTCATCTTTGATGAAGGTGCACATACGTACACTTTGGATGGTGTACGATTGAGTGGTGTTACGGTAATTGTAAAGTGGATGTTCCCAGATACCTATAAGGACATTCCGCAGTCTGTATTGGAGAAAGCAGCCGAGCATGGTTCGCTTATTCACAAGAAGTGCGAGCAATACGATAATTGCGGTTTTGGAGATGATTTGCCAGAGGTTAAGGAGTATGTAAGGCTAAAGAAAGAAACGGGCTTACAACGGCTGAAAACGAGTATCTCGTAGATGATGGAAAGAATATAGCTTCGAGTATTGATGTTGTCTTCGATGAGGACGAGAAAGGCTGCTATCCGCTGGCTGACATCAAGACTACGAGCAAGATACACAAAAACAATGTATCGTTGCAGTTGTCTATTTACGCTTATCTGTTCGAGAAGTGTAACAAGGGCAAGAAGGCTGGACGATTGTTTGTTGTCTGGCTGCCAAAAGAACAATACGGAAAGGCGGAACTGATGGAACTTAACCGTATCAGTGCAACTGATTGTAAGAAGATAGTTAAGGCATACCTCGCAAAGGAAGATTCAACACCATACAGAGAGAAGTATTTCGGAGCTAAAGAGACTTCTACAGAATTAGAGCCTATCGAGGAGGCTTTACCAGCCACGCTTAAGGATGCCGAGGACGAGATAATCAAAATCGAAATTCAGCTAAAGCAGATGGAAGAGAGAAAGAAAGAGCTGAAAGAAGGCTTATACAATCTCATGGAAGAGCACAACGTAAAGAAGTGGCAAAGCGAACGAATACAGATAGTTCGTAAGCTGGATAGCACACGTGAGAGTATAGATACGGCAAAGGTAAAGAAGATGTACCCGGATGTATACAAAGAGTGCTTGAAAGTGTCAAAAGTCAAAGGAAGTATAACGATTAACGTATTATGATATGGCACGAAGTAAGAATTCAGTTAGCCTTATAGGTGTAGTTGGTAAGGATGCCGAATTAAGGCAGACGCAGCAAGGTGTACATTATGCACAGATTTCACTTGCAACGTCTACTGGTGGCTACAAGAAGAAAGATGGTACGGATGTTCCAGAGGTAACACAATGGCACCGTATTGTAGCGTGGAATAACCTTGCAGACTTTGCGGGTAATTACGTAAAGAAGGGAATGAAGATAGCCGTAGACGGAATGATTACCTACCGAACGTATAAGAACCAGCAAGGGGTTGATGTGTATACGACGGATATTGTCGTAGATAGTATAGTATTAATGACTATACCACAGGGGCAACAGCAGAATGTAGGAGCAGCCCCAGCGCAGAATGTAGACCCGCAATGGCAAGGGGTTGTGCAGCCTTATGGAGGTTATACACAACCTCAACAGGCTACAGTTCCACAGCAGCCTGTACAGCAGAAACCAGCTAACAACCAACAGGGAGGCTATACACAACCAAATACAGGTGCACCGTTCCCACCCGCCCCCGAAGATGATTTACCATTTTAATGAAAGTTGTAAAAGTAGAGAAGAGAGATGGTCGGGTTTCGTTAGATACGGATCTCGACTATCTTTTTTCAACGTTGAAGAATGGTAGCTATTCACTGATATTAAAACGTGTTAGTGAGAAAAGAACGATAAATCAAAAACGATTTAATGTGGATGTGGTTTAAGTGTATCGAGAATAGCACTGGAACGGAGAAGAATGACATCTACATGTATTACTGCAAGAAGTTCTTGTGCAAAGTCATCCGAGTTGGCGAAAAGGTAGAGAAGGTGTACGAAACATCATCTATGCTTAATACAACACAGATGACAGAGTTTTTGAACAAGATACAGGCGGATGCAGCAAGTGAACTTGGTATAATGCTACCTATACCAGATGATAGGTATTTTGAGGCTTTTTATCAGCAATATAATGTCTAAATAAAAACAAGTGAAATGGACTTTAAGAAAATTCAATTAACAAAGCAGAATACGCTTAATGTGGTGTATTCTAATCGTGATGGAGATACCATTACGATGGTAGGTGCTAACATTGTGCACAAGGACTTCAAGGAGGCGATTAAAACCCTCGTTCCCCATCTGGCTATGTTGACAGAACAGAGAGAGGCGTATAATAACACTCTGGAAGAACTGGAGGAGCAAAGAAGCTGGGAGGAAAAGAGTATCTTTACTCGAATGTCTGTTGGTTCCGTAACATTCAGCGGTGATGAGGTCATTATATCTGGAACTCGTGTACTGGACCGAGGAGACGTAATGAACCTAAATGCACCGAAAATATCCACAGTAGACGATGAAAATTATAGGTATCTGTCAGAGTTATCTTTAGCTATCGACAATGTGAAGTATGAAGCCGAGCAGTACGTTAATGAGCGTAAATGGGGCTTGAAACAAGGCGAATTAAATTTCGATGAAGCAGGCAATCCGTTTGCAGGTGTTGAGGCTGGAGAAGTACCACAGGTATCTGTAGAGATTAGCACATCGAAAGGTGGTGAAAAGAAGAAAGGAAGGAAAAAGAAAACAGAAGTAGCTTAACGAATTATGATGCGTCTAAATATAATGACGTTTACCTTAACTCCTAACTGCTACAAGGTCGTTTTTAATTATCAGCCTTTATTGGTGGCATGTGTGAAAAGAATACCGTCAGCTCGTTATAGGGCTGACGGTAAATTTTGGGAGGTCTCACCTACTGATGAGAATTATCTAAGGCTAATGGCAGACTGGGCTGTACAACGCCGTCTATGCAATAGTGTTCAGTGGTTGAAAGACGAGGAGCCAGTAGAGAGCTACGAGATACCAGAGATGCCGAAGCTGGAAGTAGAGCATAATATGACGCTTGAACCATACGAATACCAGAAGGAAGGTATAGCATACGCACTGGAGAAGAAAAGGTGCATAATGGGAGACGAGCCGGGACTTGGAAAGACGGCACAGGCTATTGGTACGATGACAGCGAGCGGGGCATGGCCAGCACTGGTAATATGTCCAGCGTCACTGAAAGTAAACTGGCAGAGAGAGAGTTTAAGAAGTTCGGAGGTGTGCAAGCTGTAATACTAAGCGACGCCAATAGAAATACATGGCAGCTATTTTGGCAGTCACGCAATAACGCAGGAGAACCTTTAGCAAAGGTATTCATTACGAACTATGAGAGTTTAAAGAAGTACTTTGTTAAGAGAGTAAAGAGCCAGCAACGATTTACGCTAAAGAGTGTTGATTTTGACGAGAGGATAAATCTATTTAAGTCTGTCATCATTGACGAAAGCCATAAATGCAAATCAAGCAAGACACAGCAAAGTAAATTCGTGCAGGGTATTGCTAAGGGTAAAGAGTTTGTACTGGAGTTGACAGGTACACCTGTAGTGAACAATAATACCGACCTTATACAGCAGCTTAATATTATGGAGCGTCTGGAGGACTTCGGAGGATATACGAAGTTCAAAGAAAGATATTGCGCAGGCGAGAACCAATCAAGCCACCTAAAGGAACTTAACTACTATTTGAATAAGTTTTGTTTTTTCAGAAGGCAAAAGAAAGACGTTTTGAAATGGCTACCAGACAAGACACGTTCGTATCTGTTAGTTGATATTGAGAATAGGAAGGAGTACAACGAGGCAAAACGAGATGTTATCCAGTATCTAAGAGAGTTCAAGAAGGCAGATGATGATAAGATACAAAGAGCTATTCGAGGGGCTGTAATGGTAAAGATGGGTATATTAAAGCAGATATCATCAAAAGGAAAGATTAAGGCAGCTATTGACATCATCCATAACACTATAGACGGAGGCGAAAAACTGATTGTGTTCTGCTTTCTAAAGCAGGTTGTACAGGAACTTAAAGAGGAGTTCCCAAAGGCTGTTACGGTTACGGGTGATGATGATGACAGAGCAAAGCAACGAAGTGTTGATGCTTTCCAACAGGACCCAGATACGAAACTGATTATCTTAAACTATCGAAGCGGTGGTACAGGCTTAACGCTTACAGCAGCCTCTAATGTGTTGTTTATCGAGTTCCCTTGGACTTATTCAGATTGTTGTCAAGCGGAGGACAGAGCGCACAGAAACGGGCAAAAGAATGCTGTTACCTGTACATACTTGTTGGGAAAGGAGACGATAGACGAGTATATGTATCAACTCATACAGACGAAGAAGGATATAGCCAACGGAGTAACTGGTACGATTGATAATGTAGAAGAAAGAAGGTTAACACGCAGCAGATGTTGTTAGATGCCGCCTTCGATATGTTCAGGGGAGAATACTAATTATGAAACCGTTAACAGAAAGTCAGATACAAAAGCAGTGTGTAGAGTGGTTCAGGAAGACTTATCCGAGTATCGAACCATTGTTTTTTGCTGTTCCTAATGGAGGAGCAAGAAACGCATGGACTGCAAAGATAATGAAAGACGAGGGCGTAAGGTCTGGTGTAGCCGATCTTATACTTCAAGTTCCTATGGGTGGTTATGCTTCGCTATGTATTGAGATGAAGACGCCTGTAGGTAAGCAGTCACAGAGCCAGAGAGAATACGAGAAACTTGCAAAGCGTATGAAAAACAAATACGTAGTGTGCCATTCGTTGGAGGAGTTCCAAAAGGCTATCAAGGAATATATCGAGGCATGAGTTACGAGGAGCGTATAGAATGGTTCTGGGGGCGTGTTCAGGCGTTGAGGCTGGATAGCTACCAGATAGCTCTTTGGTTCGGTATATTGAGATACTTTAAGATAGTAGGTTTCCCGACCCGTTGCGAGGTTCAAAATGAAATGTTGTGTACTTTATTAGGAATGAATATTAAAACGATAATAACGGCACGCAAACGTCTTATTGAGAACAATATAATAGCCTATGAGGCTGGGAATGGACGGAGGCAGCCATCTTATATAATAGACATGGAACTTTACGAAGCTATGCACCCGACGAAGAAGGAGGCTGAAAAGCCTGTAAAGGAAAAGCCTAAACCGAAAATTAAGAAAGTGCAGAAGCAGGTTGAGGCTAACCTACTATTCAAGGAGGAGAAAAGAAAAAAATCAAAACCGATTAAGAAAATAGAGCCTACGACACCGACGCTGGAAGAGGTGCTAAAGATATGTACCGATAAGGGTATGAGTGAAGAGGAGGCAAAGAACTTTTATTATTACTATGACGCCCAGGGCTGGGTAACCACTGGAGGGCAAAAAATAAAGCGTATCGATAGCATGGTTAATAGATGGCTAACGAACGGAAACGGAAAAGGCAAAGAGTATGGTAGAAACAGTGACACAAATACTGCAAAGAGAGAGGCACGAAATAAAGAGGTCATCGACGAAGTCATGTCTCACTATAAGTAAGAGTAAAGAGGAGGCACGAGGGCTACTGGAGAAGTATAACCCTTCTTTTCAGTCGAGATGTTATTCTTATCCAGAAAGGTGTGTTAACGGTAAAGCCCCAACGCTTGCAGAAGTAAGTAGAGATTATGGCGAGCAAGTATCTATTGACTGGTTGATTATTGAATTGAACGACTACCAGAATTTTGTCGGAGTTAAGGAAGAAAACAAAGCAACGTTTGGAGTGGTTCGAGAGATGTCTAAGATGATACTAAGTCGGTATTACTTCTTGAAGCTATCTGAGTTAATGTTATTCTTTCAGCGATTGAAATACGGAGACTACGGAGAGATGTATGGGTGCATAGATGCTGTAAGAATCATGCGAGCTTTGCGTACCTTCTTTGACGAGAGGAATCAAATCATAGAAAAGATAGAGCAAAGAGAGCGAGAGAGGAAGATGGAAGAGGACAGAAAGAATGCGGTAAGCTATGAAGAATACACCGAGATTAAAAAGAGAAAGAATAACCACAAAGTAGCCGGATAGTGATGATGTACTTTATCGTAGTCTATTATAAGATAAGAGACATAGCAACTATAAGGAGGATACAAGAACGTTTTAAGTTTCCTAAGCGTATGACGGTAAATGGCGAATGGCAGGTACTTGTAGAAGGTACGGACTGGGAGACGCTAAGAGAAACGGAAAGACGAGGATACATTGAAATACGTAACAAAGCAATAAGGAATATGAAAGCAACGAATTTATTTATCAAGCGTATCGAGGAGTACTTGAAGAAGGAAGCCGATACAGATCTGGAGTTTGCAAGAAGATGCAAGAACAACCAGAGAAGACACCAGAAGCGGTATGTAATTATATCCTATCAGAGGTCAGTAAGAGGAAGCAAAGCGGATGGGCTGATGAAGAGATATACGGCATGGCAAAGCACTTCATAGACGAGAAGGAGTTGAAAGACCCAGGAAGCAAGGCTAACAACGTATCTCGTGTAGTAGTAGATACGCATGTCGAATTGAGTGAAGAGGAAAAGCAGAAAGCGATGGAGAAGGCTCAACAAAACTACGAGAAGAAACTGGAAGAGCAGGAAAAGAAAAGGCAGGAGGAGCAGAGAGAACGAGAGAAGAAAGCCAAAGAGAAAAGATTACAAGCAGCTAAAGAGAAGCAAGAGAAAGAGGCTGCGATGATGGGCGATTTATTCGGAGGGCAATACTGATGGAAGAAAAGTACTGGGGGTTGTGCGAAACCTGTACACATTCGGTTGATACAGGTCCGACGATAGAGTGTGGGTTAAATCTATTGCACTGCAATGATAATTACGAACCAAACGAAAGAGACTATGAAGCCAAGGACGAAGGAACAGAAACACGTACTACAGCTCTCTAAGCAACTAAAGCCTATCAGTGAAGCTGCAAAGAAATATGCTTATGAACATTGTTTCGAGGATATAGGCTTGTACAAGAAAAACGGCTGGGTGTGGTGCCAGTGTTGCGGACACAGCTCGAGATTATCAAGCTCGTTGTTAGGGGTCTCCCTTGGTTGCGAGAACGGCTATGAGTGCCCAGAGTGTGGAAAGAAACTAAAGTTAGTTTACCACAGGTCAACCAAGACCAAAGGCAATACTTTAAGACACTTTACCTTGTTCCAGGCATATAAGGGCTATCAAGTGATAAGGACGTTTGAAATAAGCAGGTGCAACTATAGAAATGGTAGTACGATGTATGATGTTATGGAGTTATGGCAGAGCTGGATAAGCGAAGAAGGAAAAGAAACCATACTCGGTAGAGATTATACGAGAAGTATGTATCACTTCAGTTGGAGTATTAATAGCGAGATGAACATCAAGAACCATAATGCAAGTGCTACAGGTTATATCGCTTATGAAGACATATTCGATATAACGGGTAACTATATGTATGCTCGTGGCTCGGTTACAAAGCTATTGAAAAGAAATGGCTGGACGATGGATATACTGAAAGAGAAAGAAATAGAGGTTATTCCGTTGATGAGAGCATTAATAAGGATGGACGATCCTTTTGTAGAAGAATTGGTAAAGCATAAGCAGTATGGCATATTAGGCTTTTGGCAGCACGCTGGAGGACACTTGAAAGACCGCACGAGGTGGCAGCACGCTGTACGAATATGCGAGAGAAATAACTATATAGTAGATGATGGTAGCATGTATGTAGACTATATAGAACTACTACGATACTTTAATCTTGATACACATAATGCGAAGTACGTTTGCCCTGTCGACTTAAAGGAAGCACATGATAAGCTGCTGGAGAAGAAGAATAAGATAGAGGTTGAGAAAGAGATGGAACGTAAAGCAAAGGAAATTGAAAAGCAAGATAAGCTATACAAGGAGAGAATGAAAAACTTTGCTGGACTATCTTTCGGAGATAAGGATATAAGGATAGAGCCTTTACATAGCGTAAGGGAGTTTGCAGAGGAAGGTAAGGCGATGCACCATTGCGTATTTGCTATGGGTTACTATGACGAAGAGAGACATCCGGACAGCCTTATATTGTCTGCAAAAGACAAGAAAGGAAAGAGATTAGAGACTATCGAGGTAAATACCAAATCATGGAAGGTTATACAGTCGAGAGCGGTCTGTAATGGCAGAACGGCTCAACACGGCGCTATCGTTAACATGGTTATAAAGTATATGCCTTTACTAAGAAAAACGGCTTGTACGGCAAAATAGCATAAAATAAGATGAAAAATATAGAATTATTTAACGACCATTTCCAAAACTTCAAGGTGTATGGCTTGCCAAAAGCACAGATGATAATAGCAGACCCACCTTATAATCTGGGTAAAAATGCCTATGCGAGCAACCCTGCTTGGTATGAAGGAGGAGACAACAAGAATGGAGAAAGCGCACTTGCAGGTAAGGAGTTTTTCGATACTGATAAGGACTTTCGCCCTGCAGAGTTTATGCACTTCTGTTCACAGATGTTACGGAAAGAGCCTAAAGAGAGAAATCAAGCACCTTGTATGCTTTTGTTCTGCGAGTTCGAACAGCAGTTTAAGTACATAGAGCTTGGAAAGAAGTGCGGTTTTAATAACTACATTAATTTGGTCTTTCGTAAGAAGTTCTCAGCGCAGGTTCTGAAAGCTAATATGAAGGTCGTTGGCAACTGCGAATATGGTTTGATACTATATCGTGACAAGCTGCCTAAATTCAGGAATGAAGGGCAGATGATATTTAACTGCTTTGACTGGGTACAAGATACCACAACACCAAAGGTTCATCCGACACAGAAACCAGTACCACTACTTGAGAGGCTTATAGAGATATTCACAGATAAGGGAGATGTAGTTATCGATCCGTGTGCTGGTTCTGGTTCCACTCTATTGGCAGCAGCTAATACTGGAAGACGAGGTTATGGCTTTGAAATAAAAAAAGAGTTCTATAAGCTGGCAACGAATAGAGTTCTAAGATATAAACAACCATTATTATTTTAACTTATAAAACAAAAAAACGTATGAAAACAATGTATGTAGTTGAGTATGCTTGCGATGGCAAGCGATTTGGAATGTATGAGACAAAAGAAGAAGCTCAAAAGGCTGTTCTCGCTAATGTTGAAGAAGCCCCAGAGATGAAAAGGTCTATCTTTGACTTTACGCTGAAGGAGCAGACAACATCGTGGAAGGATATTAAAACCTTTGATGATGCTGTAGCCTGTCTTGGTAATAACAACAAATACGTTGAGGCTTACCATAGGGCTATTGGTCTTCTTGATACCAATGCAGCCAAAGAGCTGTTAGGTGTCGATGTGATTGCTTTCCTAAAGCTACGAATTATAGCAGCAGCCATCAATGAAGGATGGGAGCCGAAGTTCACAGAAGACGAATGGAGGTATTATCCATGGTTCTATCTATTCACAGAAGAAGAATATAGCCATTTTTCGGAAGAGAAAAAGCAGCGGTGTGTGTTGCGTGCTTGTTACAATGCGTATGCGTATGGAGGTCTCGTTTGTGCGAGTGCGTATGGCGCTTCTGCGGTTTCGTTTTCGGGCGTCGGTGCCCGTCTTGCCTTCGAGAGCGAAGAAAAAGCGAAACACGCAGGCGTTTATTTTAAGGAACTATGGGCAGATTTCTGCTTTAGAGAGGCAGAGAAAAAATAATTAAATTCCTTGTTGCTTTCTGGTGGGGGGGGGTGTAGCAGTGATGTTGCACCCCCATTTTTGTGTGATAGTTTGCAAAGAGAGCTATGCGGATAAAGAGAACTCTTTTTATCTGTAATTACTTGATATTTATAAAGATTTTTCATTATCTTTGTAACGTAAATTACTTTATATTTATAAAGATATTAATATATGGCTGAAAAGATAACGGAAACCAATATCGATTCCTTACAACAAGACGATAAGAATTTTAACAAGGGAACGAAGAAAGGTCGTAAACTGATTGATAAATCAATTAGGAAATTCGGCGCAGGACGTTCTATTTTATTAGACAAGAATAATCGTATCATTGCCGGTAATAAAACGCAGGAGCTGGCGAAAGAAGCGGGTATAAAGAAGGTTATTGTTATTGATGCCAAGCCAGATGAGCTGGTAGCAGTAAGAAGGGGCGATGTCGACTTGGATAGCGAAGAAGGAAGGGAGATGGCACTGGCAGATAATGCTACTGGTGCAGCCAATCTGGACTGGAACGATGAGGCTTTATCGAGAGCACAGGAAGAGATAGGTCTACAGGTTGAGGATTGGGGGCTTTCTATTGGTCCGAAGATAGATGATACTTATAGTAGGAAGATAGAGGCACCAGTGTACGAGCCTTCAGGGGTCTCTCCTACTCTATCGGATTGCTATGACAGCACGAAGACAAAGGAGTTAATCGAGGAGATAAAGAAAGCGGATCTACCAGACGAAGTGCGAGAGTTCCTAACGTATGCAGCTTATAGGCACACAGAGTTTAATTACGGAATGATTGCCGACTACTATTGCAATGCGCCTAAGGAGGTACAGGGGTTATTCGAGAATTCAGCATTAGTAATTATCGATTTCAAGAAGGCTATCGAAAAGGGCTTTGTAAGGATGACAGATGAGTTATTGAATGAATATGCGAAGGAGTATGAAGAAGGTTAACTTTAAAAAGGATTTCGTCGTATTCATTCTGACACATGGAAGAGTGGATAACCAGTATACCTATCGTTCTCTATGCGAGCAGGGCTATACTGGTCGTTGTGTATTTGTACTCGACAACGAAGATGGACAAGTAGACGAGTACAAAAGAAGATACGGAGCGGATAACTGCTATGTATTCGATAAACAGGAGTGGGCGAAAAAGAGTGATGAAGTAGTGAGGGGTGATCGCCGTGCCATCCTTTATGCTCGAAATGCATGTTTTAAGATTGCAGAAGAACTTGGTTATAGATACTTTATGGAGCTCGATGATGATTACATAGATTTCAGATGGAGATTTGGAAGTGATTGCCAGTATTTGCCAAAAACGCCAAAGATAAAAAACCTTGATGTAGTATTTGAATCAATGCTGCGGTATTACATAAACACACCATTAACGAGCCTAACGATGGCACAAGGTGGTGACTTTATAGGGGGAAGTAGTAATCAAATGTTAAAGCAAATAAGTATGAAGAGAAAAGCAATGAATACATTTATTTGCTCTACGGATAGACCATTTGAATTTAAGGGAAGATTTAACGACGATGTGAATACTTACACGAGATTAGGTAGTCGTGGGCTGCTCTTCTGCTGTATATTACATTGTGATATACAGCAGAAGAGCAGCCAGTCCACGACTGGAGGAATGACCGAAGTATATAGAGATACTGGTACGTATATAAAGAGCTTTACATCTGTTGTCGTACATCCTTCAGGGGTGGTTGTAGCGATGCTTAATAGCCGACACAAGAGAATACATCATAACGTAATATGGGAGCATACGGCACCGAAGATATTACAGGAAAAATGGAAAAAATGATTAACTATGATAAGAGAGTCGAAATTACAAGGATATATAGAAAGGATTAATGGCGTAAAGAGACCTATTACGGCAGATATATTCCTTACTGATTATTGCAATGAAAAATGTGCGTATTGTAGATATGCACATAAGACGGGTAAGTACATGAAATTTGAAGACTTTGTTAAGTACTCAGAACGTCTAATAGAATTGGGTGTACAATCATTTATATTGACAGGTGGAGGAGAACCGACTATAAACCCAGACTTCAAGAAGATTACTGACTATCTGGAGGGAAAAGGCATACCATACGGTATTAATACCAATATGCAGGTATTACGCAAATGTAACCCAGTATTTATGAAGATTTCCATAGATACCGGAGATAGTGAGAGATATAAGGAACTTAGAGGAGTGGACGGGCTAACAAGGGCATTAAAGAACATAGAAGAGTATTGCGACTACAGACGCAAGGAAAATACAAAGGTAGGAGTACAATGCGTGTGTATGGACAAAGAAAACGTAATATCATTTTACGAGACCATAAAGAATTTGGATGTAGATTACATTTACTTTAGACCTTACGAAGGGAAAGAGAGTAAAGTAACAGCAGAAGAAGTTAAAGGATGGCTTGGAGAAAGGATAAACGATACAAGGGTGAATATTTCATATAAGTTTAATTATCTTGAATATCGCCCTAATACATGCGTGTCTGGGTGGTCAGTACTATGCGTAAATGTAGACGGCGATGTGCCATATTGCTGTCACAGACCAAAGGAAATAATAGGCAGTGTGCTTGATGCTGATATTTTAGAAAAGAAAGCTATGTATAGTGTTGACATGAAAACGTGTGAAACGCCATGTAGGCTTTCTGGGTCTAATTATTGGACGGAACATAGAAAAGAGGAAAGGGATGAGGTGTTTGTATGAATGAGGAATTCGAAAAAGAAAAGGTAGGCTAACCACGGAGGAAGCACGAGAGATAGGAAGGAAAGGGGGCAAGGCTTCTGTGAAGGCAAGAAGAGAGAAAAAGAAGCTACGGCAGTTAGTTGAGGCTTTCGGAGAATTGCCTGCCCCAGAGAAGGTACGAAGAGTAATGAAGGAACTTGGAGTATCGGAAAATGAAATGCGTACTAATGATATGGCTATCGTAGTAGGCTTGTTTCAGAAAGCTATTAAGGGCGATGTATTTGCCTTCAATGCAATTAGAGATATAAGGGGCGAGAAGCCTGTAGATGAAACAAAGCTAACTGGCTCGATGGATAACCATATCGAGATAGGTTTTATCGAAACGGATATTAACCCTGTAAGTGACGAAAGCGAGGTCGATGTATGATAATGCCGTTTAAGGTTATAGGGCCGTTGTTTCGAGCGAACACAGAAAAGACTGCAAGAGTGTATATTAATCAGGGGGGGCACGTCTTCTGGAAAGACATACACGATTATGCAGGTACTTCTTTATGTTGCGTTGCTGGAGGCTGGTAGTATAACGACGGTAGTAGGTCAAGACTTACCGAACTTAAAGGTAGGTGCACTTCGTGATGCAAAGACGATATTAGCTGGTTCGGACTGGCTGGCTGGTTACTTTGATATGCACGAGAGCGGACATTACTTGCAGTGTAGGAATGGTTCTGTAATAGAATTTAAGAGTTACAAGGACGAGCAAGACGCAAAGAACGGTAAGCGTGACTATCTATTCGTTAACGAGGCTAATGGTATAGGTTATGAAATATACTGGCAGTTAGCTATTCGTACACGTAAGAAGATATGGATAGACTATAACCCTTCGGAGAGGTTCTGGGCGCATAATGAAGTGAAAGGTCGTGAAGGTGTGAAGATGATTATCTCAGACCACAGAGGAAACCCATTCTTAACGAAGGAGGAGCACGAGCGCATCGAGAGTATAGAAGATAAAGAGCTATGGAAGGTATATGCACGTGGCTTGACAGGTAAGCTATCAGGGGGTTATCTTTCCTAACTTTCGTATCGTTGACAGGCTGCCAGAGCGTGAGAGTTGGAAGATGCAGGGTTATGGGTTGGACTTTGGTTTCACTAACGATCCAACGGCTTTGGTACATTGTGTTATTGCGCACGGTGAGTTGTGGACGGATGGAGTAATATACGAAACAGGGTTAACGAACCCTATGATAGCAGAGAAGGCAAAGGAAGCAGGGTTAACTAAAGCAGACCAGATAATCGCTGACAGTGCAGAACCTAAGAGTATAGTCGAACTTCGAAACGCTGGGTTGTGGGTTGTCCCGACGGTGAAAGGAGGAGATAGCATAACAGTAGGTATTGATATACTCCATCGCTACAAATGGAACGTTACACGGCGTTCATCTGGCTTGATTGAGGAACTACAAAGCTACAAATGGAAAAAGGACAGAGACGGTAAGAAAACGAATACCCCTGTTGATAAGTTTAACCACGCTATCGACGCAACGAGGTACTTTGGCTTGATGAGGCTTAATGTCAGAAGAGTTGGAGGACCGAAGGCGCACGTTATAAATCTTGATTAAGAATGAGAGAGGGAGAGAAATTCAAACACTGGATGATAATAGCTTCATTCAGCAAGGATATTGAAGGGCTGGAGCTGGAGAAGTGTACACGACCGATGAAGGTAGGTAATGTGCGCACGCCTTCAAGCCTTGATGATATGACGTTAGGGCAGATGGTACAGATGAGTGACTGCAAGACAGGTGCGGAACTCTTCTATAGAGTGTGCAAAGTGCTGTTAGGAATGGAGGCGAAGAAAGTAGATGATTGTTTTGCCGTAGAGGTCGTTCGTTTCGTTGGATGGGTACTTGGTAAGGTAAAGACGATTAACGCGCTATTCGATAAAGCAAAGAGCCAACCAAGTGATGAGGAGATAAGGGCAGGTATTAACCAGTTAAATTTTGGTATCTTCGGTCTGATAGACTGGTATGCACTCAGAATGGGTATAACGGATCATGAGGAAGTGACAAAGGTGTCATGGGGGCGTGTATATAAGTGCCTTGACATGGATAAGAGAACAAACGATTACAGAAAGAAACTACAAAAGGTATACGAAGATGAGCATAGAAAGTAAGATACGAGATATAGCGAAAGAGAAGTTCCCGAACTTTAGCTATGTATTTGAAGACTGGAACGGAGCAGCAGAGCAGATAGATAGAGTTTCCCTGCCTGCTATAGTGTGTGTGTTGCCTGTAGGTGGTCATCTGCTGTTTAACCGTGGAACGGTAAAGGATAGAGAAGATTGTATGCTCGCTTTCGTTGATAAGGTTACACGTGATGCAAACGGAGAAGACAATGAGAAGGTGTATAGCGCTATGAAGGAGAGTGCAGCGAGCTTTATAACGGCTATGAATAAAAGCCGTTACTTCGAACCTATAGATGGGAGTGTTAAGTATACTACGATACTGGAGAGTGCCAGCGCATACTTTACTGGTGTGTGTGTTGAGTTGACATTGAAAGAGTTACAGGGGGCTTGCTTATGATAAAGGGTGCAGTTAGTGTTGTGCTGACGGAGGAGTTGGAAGCACTGAAGGCGAAATCATAGCTCAGCATGTAGGAGCTGGACAGAAAGCCAGTGGAAGGACGGCAGCAAGTCTACGTATAGAAGTCACAGAGGAGGAAGGCACATTATATGGTCGTTTGCCCTTTGGTACATTGGAAACTGGTAGGAAGCCGGGCAAAGTTCCTCAGGGCTTTCAGAGTATCATCAGAGAGTGGATGACGGATAAAGGTATAAGTGCAACGCCGATCCCATATAAGACGGATAGACCACATAAATACACGCCGCAAGAAAGGGGTAATCTTTCGCTTTCCTTTCTGATAGCGAGGAAGATAAAAAGAGAAGGTACAAGGCTGTTTCGTAAGGGCGGAAGAGATGATATATACTCCGAACGTTATACCGGCAGCAATAGAAAGAATACAAAGCCGTATTGTAGAGCTGCTCAAATTAGAAGTGGAAAGTATTAAGCTAAACAATGTTGATGTATGAGAGAGATAACAAATAATGGGGTTACGTTGTCGTACCCCGATGAGATAGGTTTTGCGTTTAACCCTTGCTTGCTCGTAGCGTCTGGAGATGAGCTGGTAAATATGACTATAGATATACGTGCAGGAGAAAAGAAGGAGACTATCTGGATGGAGGCGATGAAAGGAAGATGTTACGCCGATGTAAGGGAGTACGTGCAAACCTTCTTTGATACTTTAGCATTTAGTGATGTCGACTATAATCAAGAAAGGCAGACGGCTATGGGTAAAAGGGTTTCTTTCTCAGTGACGGCTACGAAGAGTGATGAGGCAAACACAACGGTAGAATATACGTTTGAAGTCTTCTATATCTGGGGAGCGCTGAAGGTAGGAGGACAAGAGGCATATAATAGCTATCGTACCCTTACTTGGTTCCGTGGCTTTCCTTTTACGGTTGGTGTATATGCTGCTGGTGGTGGTTCTATTATGTTCAGTAAGGATGGTGTAGCGGATAAGTTCGTTAACCTACCAGAGCAGGGAGTATGGAATATCCCACTGAAAAGAACAGAAGACGCTAAGAGGTACTACCTACTAAGCGATTGTACTGGAGCTTTTGCCGAGGTGACGTTTGATAACACCTTTGATATGACATTTAGGTATAGTAATGTAGGCACGAAGACAGAGAAGATACGTATAGATATAATTGATGATTACGACGAGGGATATTATCTGCGTTGGATAAATAGGCATGGGTTCTACTGCTACTATCTCTTTAAGCCAGGGGATGAGGCTCGGAAGGTGACGAGTGATGGCGCATTTATGCGCAACAACCTTCTATCTTATGATATGAATTACGGATATCAAGGTTATACGGGTAGGCAGCAGAGAATGAGCAGAGAAGACACGATACCAGTGTGCGCCCCATTGGTAGATAGTGATACGTGGGATATGCTTTCGACATTGCTACAAGTCCGTGCGTAGATTTGTTCGTAGGCTACAAGAATGACGAGCCGAAGTGGATGCCTGTAACTATTGTTTCAGGCTCTTATACGAAAGCGAAAGCAGTTCTACAGGACTTTATATGTAGTATAATGATGCCAGACGTAACTATTCAAAAGTTATAAGCTATGAATGACGAAAGATTATATATAGATGGCGAGTTAGTGGATATTGATGACACTACGAAAATCACGATGGATATTAAGAGTAATCTGTTTCGTGATGTTTCGCAGATAATATCTAATAGCACTTATACGGTAAAGTTACCAAAGACGGTAAGAAACCAAACGATATTAAAGCATTCGGATCTTGTTCAGGCAAGGAATAACTATCCGTACTTAATGCACACAGCACGTTATTTTCGTAATGGTGTAGAGATAATCAAGAACGGAAGGTTAACGATACTACAGGTTACTGATACGGCTATAGAGGTGTGTATCGTCTGGGGGCTATTCTCACAATTTAGTAGCCTAATAAGTAAAGGGACGGCACTAAACGATTTGAAGAGTAATGACAAGATATTATATAACTTCGCAAATGAAGTAGAGAAGTTCGAGGATGTGAAGGAAAAGCCATACTTCTATGCAGGTTATAATGTATGGAGATATGAGGACGAAGAAGATTTGACGTGGCGGACTGGTTTATCAATGGTTTCGCCAGGAGGTAAACGAGACGGAGATAAAAAGACATGGTTTGAATATAGGATGTCATTTGGTGGTCAAAGAGACCCTAATAGGAAAGGTTTGCCACTCCTTCACCCTGTTGTACGTGTTCCCTTTGTATTGTCTCTAATAAAGTCACAGACGGGAGTAGATTTTCGTTTCCACGAAGAGGCGCAGGAGTATATTAATACCCTTGTGTTACCTCTAATCAATCGTAAGGCAAACGAGTTAACATCTGAAGGGGCTTTTGCTGGTACTTTTGACCCTATGAGTATGCAGCAGGGACGGATGACGCTGAATGTAACTGGAACGAGTAGCGTAATTGGAGAGCAAAGCGGAAGCAGAGTAACTGCTATTACCGTAACTACTGATGCTACATTGATATTCGATATATCTGCTGAATGGTCTTTTGAGCTTGGAGGAAGGATAAAGCCTGTCGGTACTGCTAACCACTGGGGAGGCGGAGAGAATGATAGGTACAATTTCAGAAGCGGATGTATGTTAAGAATGACGATAACGAAAGGAGAGCAGCAGGAGGTCTACGATATAGGAGAGAAGCGAGATGTCTTTTCTGTTGTAGTTCCAAAGGGTTATAGAGGTGAATGTCGGTTTAACAATGCCGGTTATGGAAAGATAGAAGTAGTGAAAGGAAGTACCATTACGTTTGACTGGGTGGATGTTACAAACTTTCCTAACATGAAGGTATTAGAAGGAACTATCAAGGCTACGATATCTAAGGGGGAAAACGTCCCAGACGGCGGTTTCTTTCCTATAGCTTATAATCTACCAAAGATAAAGGTTATCGACTTTGTGAAGTTCCTAACCGCTATTACTGGCTCTTTCCCATTACAGATAACAGAAGATGGTATCGTTAGGCTTGCACCGCTATCTAAGATATGGAAGCGTAGAAATGATGCTGTAGACTGGACGAATAAGATTATAGCACCTACAAGTGAGAATAAGCCTTCAGAACTCAATTATAAAGTTGAGAACTATGGGCAGCACAACCGATATAAGTGGAAAACTGATGATACGGTAAAAGGTCATTATGATGGCGATCTGAAAATAAACAACGAAAACCTTGATGTCGAGAAAGTAATGTACGAATTCCCGTTTGCTGCTACTGATGGAAATTCAGTGCCTATGTACAAGGTAGAATTCGATAAAGCACAAAGGATGGTTCTGCGTTTGGAGATAAGAGAGGAGAAGGGAAAAAGGACGAGATAGAAAAAACAAAAGAGCCTTCTTATACGGCATGTAAGGACAGAATATTAAGGCTGCGTGCGGATGGAGAAGGGTTAGCAGCAGCTTACTTCGATATCAACATGCAGGATATTCTGGATAATAAGTATAAGGATGTAGCACGTACCCTACAGCAGTCAAAGGTAATTAAGGAGAAGATATTAATGCGAGATATAGAGCTGCTTAATTTCGACGAAACTATACCAGTGTATCTTGCGCAGTACGGTGCTTACTTTGCGGTGACAGAAATAAGGTCTTCAAGTAATGGTATTGCAGAGGTAACGATGTTACAATTAGTGTTTGAGTAAAAGATAAAGCTATGAGTACAGAAGAAGAGAAGATATTAAATATCAAAGTAAAGTACGAGGACGCAATATATGGCATTCTCAGATACAAAGAAAAGCTACAGGAGTTATCGGAGACGGAGAATAAGTTAAAAGATGACTTCAAAAACGGCAAGATTACCTATGATGAGTATGCCACAACCATTACTGCTATTGGTGAGCAGGTAAAGGACTATAAGGGCACCGTCAGGGAACTATCGAAGGAAGTACAGAATAATATCAAGACGGAGAAGGAGCAGGAAGGCTCTTTAAGGTCTTTACGTGCAGAGTTAAGCAACGCTACAAAGGCGTATGACAGCCTTTCGGAGGCTGAACGTAAGGGAGCAAAGGGACAGGAGTTAAAGAAGCATATAAACGAAATTACCGATAAATTAAAGGAGGCAGAGGCGGAGACGCAAAGGTTCTATAGGAATGTCGGTAACTATGAGGAGAGCATTAAGTCGGCACTTGGTGTTAATAACAACTTCGCTAATTCTATTATGCAGATGGCTTCAAATGGGAAGGGGCTATCTGGTGTATTTGATGGAGCGATAACAAGTGCAAAGGCTTTCGGCTCTACACTTATGAGCTTTATGTCGAACCCCGTATTTCTTGCACTGGCTGGTATTGCAGGGGCGGGGGTAGCTTTTAAGTGGTTCTTTGACTACAACAAGGGCATACTGGGAGAGTACGAGATTAACGAGAGAGTTCCTCGGACTTACTGGAGACAATCTGAAAGCGGTAAGAGATGAGATACAGGCAACGGCAGATACTTACGGCAAGGACTATAAGGAGGTTCTGGAGGCTGTCGATGTGCTTACATCTCAATACGGCTATGATGCTGGACAGGCGTTGAAGATAATTAATGATGGTTTCCAAGCTGGTGCAGACCTTAACGGAGATATGATAGCTAAGATTAAGCAGTACGCCCCTGCTTTCCACGATGCTAATATATCAGGCAAGGAGTTGGTGGCTACCATCCAGCAGACGAGAAGCGGTATCTTTAGTGATAGTGGTATGGCGCTTATCCAGATGGGAAGCAAGAAGATACGTGAGATGTCTACAAAGACGGTTGAGGCTTTGGAAGGTATCGGTATCAGCTCTAAGAAGGTCGAGGCAGATTTGGTAAGCGGATCAAAATCGACCTATGATGTAATTAAGATGATAAGTACCAAGTTAAAGGAGTTTCCGCAGAACTCCCAGGAAGTGGGTGCCGTCTTAAAGGATGTCTTCGGAAAGCAGGGTGCGAATGCTGGCTTGAAGATGATAGAGCAATTAGATACTATGAATGTTGACCTCGAGAAGCTGAAAAAGACTACTGGAGAGTATGGCAAGAAGATGAACGAACAGAAAGAGGCTAACGAGGAACTGAATAAGACGTTAGCCGCTATGTTCGATATGAGCGATAAAGGCTTTGGTAGTATGCTGGCGAATGTGAAGATACTAACAATACAAGGCATTACTAAGTTGTTGAAGGGTGTAATCAATGTTATTAACTACTTTATCGACCTGTATAACGAGAGTATGATAGTACGTGCAGGCGTACAAACTATTGTAAGTAACTTTAAGCAGTTATGGGCAACGGTAAAGCTGGTGTTTAATCTGATTATAGATGCAGTAAAGAATGTAGGCTCGCAACTGAAAGGACTTGCCGAGATAGTAGAAGGTATTGTAACACTATCGTTTGATAAGATTAAGAAAGGCTTTAACACGATAGGTGGTGGTTTCGTTAAGAGTATTAAGGAAGGTTTCGGAGATATTAAGAGCTTTGCTAAAGAGTTTGCACAGAATGGAGTTGACACGATTAATAACGTCTTAAAGAATAGTAAAATACATCATATCGAGATACCTGCTTATGTTGTAGAAGAAGGAAGTGGTAAGAGTGGTTCTGATGAAACGCCAAGAACTGGCAAAGGACTTGGAGGAGATAAGAAAAAGAAGAAAGATAAGAAGAAGAAAACGAAGAAGGAAAAGACGATATCAGCCGAGGAGATGGCGAAGAAGGAAGCCGAGGCTATAAGGAAGGCAGAAGACTTGTTAAGCCAACTTATAGAGCAGACGGACGAACAGAGAAGAAAGCTATCGAGGTGCAGTATGATAGGCAGATAGAGGATGTACAGCGTAGATTGAAGACAGAAAAGGGTTTGACGTTGAATGCAAAGAAAGCTCTATACGCTCAAATATCACTGTTGGAACAAGTAAAGCAAAAGAAGTTATCGGAATTTGACCAGCAAATTAAAGATGAGGCTATAAAGAGAGAGCAGACGTATATCCAGAATATGCTGGCTGCCTGTAGAGAAAGGCTCTAAGGAAGAGTATCAGCTAAAGATAAGGAATATTAAGGCAGCCTACGAATTAGAGCTTGATGCGGCAAATAAACAGATAATGAGCGAGGAGGAAAAGAATAAGCTACTCGCATCAATTAATGAGAAGTATTATGCACAAGAACAGCAGGCTTACAAGGATTACCATAACAAGCTGCTGGAGGAACAGACAAAGGCAATAGAAGACAGATATAAGTCTCAGATATTGCAGACACAAATCGATTCTAATGGAGCAGACGAACTGGGAGTGTTGCGTTTGCAGATGGATGAGAAGCAAGCCCTACTGGAAGCAGCACAGCAGAAAGAAGGAGAGACGATAGAAGCCTTTAATCTTCGTAAGCTGCAATTAGAAGAGGACTATCAGCAGGCGAAGAAAGCTGTTAGCGATAAAGAGGTAGAAATAGAGAGAGGAAAGTATGAAGCTATTGCGGGAATGATAGGAGCTACTCAACAGGTAGCAGAGGCTTTCGGAGAGCAGAGTAAAGGAATGGCGAGAGCGTCAAAGGTTCTTGCTTTAGCGGAGATAGCGATAAACACAGGTGTAGCTCTTGCACAAGGCATAAAGCAGGCTCAAAGCGTACCTTTCCCGAGCAATATAGCTGCTATTGCAACTACAGTGACTACTATCCTTGCAAATGTAGTTTCGGCTGTTAAAACGGTTAAATCTGCAAAGTTCGCTACTGGTGGTTTAGTGACTGGTCCGGGAAGTGAAACGAGCGATAGCATACCAGCACAGCTGTCCAACGGAGAGAGTGTTATGACAGCTTCAGCTACAAGAATGTTCGCCCCCTGCCCTATCGACATTTAACCAGATAGGAGGAGGAGTACCGATAATGTCATACGCTGGAAGTGGTGCACAGATAGGCGAGGATTTTCTGGCACGAGCTGTAGCAAGAGGTATGGCAATGGCACCGAGACCAGTAGTAAGTGTTGAAGAGATAAACAATACTGCAGGAAGAGTTAAGGCGATAGAAAGAGTTGCAACGATAAAATAAATAGCTATGACACAATATGAATTACTAAAGACGGCAGAAAGTTTGCTCGTCGTTCTGATGAGTAACGATGTAGACGCTAAGGATGTTAAGTACTTGGAAATGTACCAAGAGTATATGAGGCTTAAAAAAAGAAGGTCATAAAGTTGGTTATGTTGTCTACTATCTAAGTCAGCAGTATGAGTGTAGCGAGGCTACAGTGTATAGAGTTGTAAAGAGGATGACACAAAAAATAAGATAATTTCATACGTTTAGATTAATTAGTAAGGGTGTTTTGTCTGTGAAGATAGAACACCCTGTTTTTTGTTTGTCGCACGCTATGAGAGTAAAGATAAAGACAAATAAAGAAATTCTTTATATTTATAAAGTAAATTTGTGCAGAAATAAAATCTATTATGGCAGTTCTAAAAATATTCAATGACATTCAAACCGAGAATGAGAAGAATTTTTGCAAGTACTTCGGAGAAGCCGAAGGAGTATGTTTCAAGGATGTAGACGAGTTTTGTGAGGCTATTCCAAAAGGTGATAATGCTATAGATGTACGAATACATTGTGATGGTGGTTCAGTAGTTGAAGGCTGGGGTATCTACGACAGATTGAGAGCGACAGGCAAAGATATTACCTGTACAGTGGAAGGTAATGCGGCGTCCATGGCTACAGTTATCTTGATGGCAGCGCCAAAGGAAAGACGAAGAGCCTATAAGAATGCTCAGATATGTGTGCACAATCCGTGGGTTCCGTCTTATGCTTTAGGAAACACTTTGACGGCAGCAGAACTGGAGAAGGCAGCTTCGGATCTGAAAGAGACGCAAGAAAAGATGCTCGATTTGTATGTAGAGCGTTGCGAATGTAACAGAGAAGAGATGCAGGCACTGATGGATGAAGATAAGTATATCGGAGTTGACAGGGCTATGGAACTCGGTTTAATTGGGAGAAATAATCGCCCCAGCTTCAGCCAAGAAGCAAGGGTTAGTGTTTAACAACAAAAAAGAGAATAAAATGGCAGAAAAGAATGAGAAAGTAGAAGTTAAAGCCTCTTTACTTGACCGTGCGCTGGCGAAGCTGGGTTTGAAGAACATTGAAGAGCTGGCAAAAGGTCTGGATTTGTCCACGAGTGATGGGCAGACGTTGACAGTAGAGAGAGAGGATGGCGAGCCGCAGATTGGCGACAAAGCAAGTCCTGATGGTACGTTTGAGATGCCAGACGGTAAGACTATCGTCGTGAAGGATGGCGTTATCACCGACATTAAGACATCTTCAAGTGGAGGCGATGAAGGAGGAGAAGGCTCGGAGCTGGAGAAACGTGTCGCTGAGTTGGAAAATGAAGTGAAGGAGTTACAGGAGAAGCTGGAGAGCTCAGAAAATGCACGTAAGCAGGCAGAGGCTATGGCAAAGACACAAGAGGATTTACGTATCCTCAATGCTGTAAAAATTGCAGGAGGAGAGAAAGCACTGGCGAATATCTCTTCCTGCTATAAGCCAGAGCCAAGAAAGCCAGAGGGCACGAACGCTTCGAAGAAAGCAGAGGGTCAGGAGGACGAATCACCTATGAGAAAGGAGATTAACGCCCGTAAAAATGGGAGTTACAAGAACAAGAAGTAAAATAATAAGGAGAAAAGAAGATGACAAAATTTTTTGAAAACATTTCGGTCAATCCGAAAGATGTTACAGACCTCAAAGAGGTTATCCCATTGAGTATTGACCAAGATGAGGATTTCCAGCGATTTACCCACCTTATGAAGGTAAAGAATGGCGATCCGGTGGCTTTCCTCGGTGAGATGGATGATGTAGGTATCAAAGGTAGCGGTTGTGACCCTACTTATAACGAGGTCGGTATTGCTAATTCTCAGAAGCGTTGGGCTCTCGGAGACTGGCAAGTACCTATCAAAATCTGTTATGAGAGCTTGCAGGGTACTATTGCAGAGTACACATTGAAGACTGGTACACCGGTTGGAGATTTGACAAGTACCGAGTTTATGACCTATATCCTTCGTCCTGCTCTGGAGCGTCAGCTGAAGCGTATGATTTGGCGTTTCGGTTGGTTTGGTGATACTGCTGCTAAAGACATTGCAGGCGGTGGTACTCTTACCACTGGCACAAAGACAGAGCTATTCACTACGTGTGATGGTCTGTTTAAGCGTATCTTCACGCAGTGTACTTCTAAGGCTAACCAGCTTACAGCTATTGAAGCTAATAGCAAGACAACGTTTGCCGACCAGAAGAAGGCTATCCTCGGTAAGGGTGTTGCGACTGGTATCCTCGACAATATGTTGATGGATGCAGACAGCCGTATTTCTGCCGATAGTGGTGCTGTTATCTTACTTACTAAGGGCTTGGCAGACGCACTTACTTATGATATTAAGAAGTGCTATCAGAACATCATGCCATGGGAGAAGATTTTCGACGGTGTGGATGTTGCGAAGTATAATGGTGTTACGTTGGTACGTGTATCTATCTGGGACCGCTTTATCATGGCATACGAGAATACAGGCACTATGCTTAACAAGCCTTATCGTGCTGTGTATGCTAATATCAATCAGTTGCAGGTTGGTACTGATGCCGACGGCTTGATTTCAGACCTCGATATCTGGTTCGATAAGAAGGAGCGCAGAAACTATATCTATGCTACTGGTCGTATCGGTACACAGATTCTCGAGGATGACATGTTCCACGCTGCTTATTAATGGAGGATTGAATTATGGCAGGAATTTGCGATAGTATTATCAGTAAGGGTATCGAGCAGAATTGCGAGAACCCTATCGTAAAAGGTTTGGAAGCCGATGCAGTTATCTGTAATCGTGCGGATGTTGACTTCTCTAAGAGTGTATTTGATGAGAGCTTCAAGAACATGTTGAAGACACTTATCTTGAAGAGCGGAAAGAAAGGCTATCCTGTTGTACAGCAGGGTAGCAAACCTTTCACAGGCACAAAGATTTCGTTAGCAACTGGAACGTACAGAAACACGTTCACTAACGAGATTTCTATTGCCGTGCTTGATAATGGTCCAGACGTGGCTCAAAAACATCATTGATGGGCTTGCAAACGGCTCATTCGTGCTCATTACTAAGAATGTGCATAAGGGAGAAGGTGGCAAAAGCAGAGTATCAAGTATATGGATATTACCAGGGCTTGCGTGCTACTGCTATAGAGAGTGATAAGTATAGCGAAGATACAGACGGCGGATGGCTTGTGACCTTGCAGGAAACAAGTGCGCCTAAGGCTGCTTTGTTCTACTTTAATACGGACTCAAAGACTACGGAAACGCAGTTTAAGAGTTTACTAACAGAAGCTGGATAAATGGAACTGGACGAAGTGAAAAAGACGATAGAGGAACTGAAAGGGCGCTTTGATGCCCCTTTCGGATCTTCTGATAAGTCTACGATAGAATACCTTTACTACGAAGTAACAGGAAAGACTTTTGTACCCACTTCGTGCCAACAGTGTTACCATGATGGGCTTATAGAAATTTATCATTACATTAAAAAATACGGAAAGATGGCAGAAAAATCAAATTACAGATTGAGAGCTGGTGCGATTATCAATTGCCCGACGTTTATGGGTGGTAAGGTTTTCACGAATGATAACCTTACTGACGAGGTGGCAAAGGATTATCTGGAGCAGTTCCCAGATAATGAAGACTTGTTCCAGAAGGTTCCCGAAGACGATCCGAATGCTGGAGACGGTAAAGGCAAAGGCGGGAAAAAGTCTGATAACAACTCAGATGCTGGAGACGGCGAGAAGTAACGATACGAAAGAAGAGCGAAAATGAATGTAAAGACAGCAAAGAAACCACAGAAGCGTGTAGAGGTAAATTACGAACTACGCTTTAAGATGCAACGCTATGGTAGCGATAATCTTTATCCACAGAATATTGTAGATATTACCAATGCGTCTGGTACCGCAAAGTTATGCTTATCTCGTTATGAGAAGTTTGTAGAAGGTTACGGATTTAACAACGAGGCTTTCTCTGAATGGAAAATAAATCGAGATGGTGTAACTATGGATGACCTTCTGAAAGTGTAGCGGGAGACCTCACACGCTTTGGCGGGTTCGCTCTTCATATTAATTACAATGTTCTGGGGCAGGTAACAGAGGTTAACTACCTGCCCTTTGAGCAATGTAGATTGGAGGAAACAGACGATGCTGGTGTAGTTGCTCATATCCTTACGCATATTGACTGGAAGGGAGAGAAAACTAAGAACGGGCAAAGGCAAATGGTCATCGATAAGAATATTACTCGTTTTCCTGTATTTAACCCCGATCCGCTGGTAGTAATGAGACAGATAGAAGATTGCGGAGGAATAGATAATTACAAAGGGCAAGTATTATGGTTATCTATTGATGGGAAATATCAATATCCAACGCCTATCTATGATGCTGTTATTACGGAGATTTCAACCGATGAAGGGTTGGGAAATATCAAATACAGAAATGTCCGTAATAACTTTCTCGTAGCCTGTATGTTGGTAACGAAAAAGGGGCTGCCGAATGTTGATGAAAACGGAAAGGAATTCGAGCAAAAGATGATTTCTGATGAGGACTTGAGGCAGTTCCAAGGAGATACGAGGGGTTCAAAAATTTTGGTGGTTGAACTCGAGAATGGAGAAGATGAGCCGAAGATTGTTCAGTTCCCAGCACGAAACTTTGATAAGGAGTTTACAGTAACCGATGAAAGTGTGGTCGAGCGTATTTATTCGCAATTTCACCAAGAACTATTCTATTCTATTCGTATCGGTAAGTTGGGTTTTTCTGGTGATGTTATGCGTGATGCGTATGAATACTATGCAGGAGAGGTTACGAACGAACAGAGATTTATAGAAAGAGCCTTTACGATGCTATTTGCTAACTGGTATGATAAGATGATACCGCAGGATTTCTCTATCAAGCCATTAAAATATATCTCTGCTGACAAAAACGATAAATCTAATGGAGAATGAGCATTTAATAACGGTTGAGAGGTTTAAGGAACTTGCTCGACCGACGTCAAAACATATTGATGATGGAGAAGTTAACACGTTTATTCGCGAATGCGAAGATATATATATTATTCCGGCTATTGGTCTGGCACGTTTCAAGGCTTTGCAAGAAAATACGCAAGATGTAAAAAATAAAATACTTCTTGAAGGCGGAGAATATAAAGATAAGGAGGGAACATTAAGGAAATGTTCAGGCATACGATTAGCCCTTTCTTATTTCGTCTACGCTAAGATGGTAATGTCAGATGGAGGATTGCTCACCAGAACTGGTTTAATGCAGCACAACGATAGTTATGCGTCCAGAGAGGATGATAAAAACAGGGTGAGAATGTACAATGATGCAATGGAGGTAGCAGAGACGTATCTGGGTTCATGCCTGGCATACTTGAAGTGTGTAGAAGGAGATAACGTAAAGCCTATAAGAGGAACAAGAATAAGGATTCATTCAATCGGTGAGTAATGGCAACAATAAATGATTTAAGAACAAAGGCTAACTTGGTGGCAAATGCCACCGCAGTTGGAGAGAATACCGCAGGACGTGTGGGAGGTGCTTTGCAGGACGCTGCAGACCTTATCGCACAGCTGCTGGATAGTGTTAATAGCAATAAAGGTGCAGATGGAGCAAGGGACGAAAGTATTACTTCTTTGCAGAATACCCTTGCTAATATCCAGAAAGGATTGCAGGATGAAAGTACAAATAGAAGTACCAAGGATGAGGCTCTGCAGGGGCTTATAACAGCCTTGCAGGGGCAAATAGAGACCTTGACAGGTAAGAATACAAGCCAAGCGATAGAGAGCTTTAACGAGGTCATTGCATTTCTTGGAGGAGTGAAGGATGACAACACCCTTACATCTCTTCTTGATGCAATAAACGTCCGTATTAAGAAGCTGGAAGACAAAAGCCTAAAGAATGATGTACCAGCAAGTATCTTTAATGCGACAAACGAGGTTCCTATTAGCGGATATTATGTGCTGTGTGATACTGACAATCAGAGTATCAGTGCAGTACATGCTGCTTGGAGAGCAAAGAAGGCTTTATCAGGTCTTATTCTTTCGTTTGAACTAAGCGCAGGTACTTGGAAGACGTTTCAGTATATCGGAAAGACGGTTACAGAGAGTAACTGGGTAAACACTGAAAATTGGAAGGACTTTGGAAGCCTTGCAGCTGGTAGCGAGACAATGGTTATTATCGATAGCCTACCAAAGCAAAACAAGGTCGGAGACTTCTATACTTTAGAAACGGCTCTTGCCTCTTTGCTCTATTGCCAAGAAAAAACAGGAGTAACGTATGCGAAGAAAGGTCTTATTATTAGCTATAGTGTATCAGCTAATAAGATGGAGACGAAGCAATTTCAGGGCGAACTGAACGATTTTTCCGAGATTGCTTTGTGGAAAGACTTTGGCGCAGGCGGTGGAGTACAGAAGGTAAAGGATGAAGCGGAAGCTAATGGCAAAGATGCCTTTTCTACAGGTGGGGCTCATGCGCTGATACCGACTACATTAAAGGTTAACACCGAAGAAAAAGGCGTTGTAAAAATGCAAATGACAAATGCAGATGGTGACGGATTAGGCGACGAGGTTTCATTTGCAGTAGGCACTGGTTCTGGAGGAGATGGAGGAACGGTAGTATCTATCCTCTTCAAAAAGTCTCCTATGTATGTTAAGGCAGGCGGTTCTGTGGTCATGGAAGCCTCTATTAGGTCGGTACAGATGCAGGGGACCAGGGAGGTAACAAATAATATCGAAAGATTAGAGCTTATAGATAGAGATACAAAGCAAGTACTGGAGACATTGAATGTGAATAAGTCTTCGAGTGCAGACGGTGAGACGTTCGACTTTCAGATTGATGTAAGTTCATACTTTACTAAGGCTGGTGCAAGACGTTTCCAACTTGTAGCTTATGACGATAGCGAACATTCTGGGAGTAAGAACACCAATGTTAATGCGGTAGATGTAACGATAGAAAGCGTCCAAACGCTTAATTACACCGCTAATACGGTGCTAAATGTTGGTGGCGGTGTAAAGTCCTTACAGATGTATAAGTTCGCTAATAATGCGAGCGATAAGGGTATATTAGTAACTACAGAGATGTATCTATCTGGAAGATGGCAGAAACTTGGAGAAGCGACGGTATTAGATACCTACTCACATCCTGTAAGTTTCAACCCGATTAACGTCTTGGGTGGTGGCGAAACTCTTGCACATGGAGCATACCCAATTCGAATACATGGAGAAGACATCGGCAGTCGAGAGAATGGTGCTGTAGGTACTGGAGTTATTGGAAATTACCTTCACACAGCTATTATGGTAGTCGAAGAAGGGAATAAAACACCTATAGTAGCGACACGATGGTATAGTGAAGGAGAGGAAGGAGTAAAGAAGCTCTACGAGACTATATCAGTCGATTATGCTGTATATAATGGTCAGAATACCGCACCAACAGCAGAAGTATTTATCAGTGAAGAGAAAGAGGCTCAGCGTGTATCTTATCGCTCACAGACATACACCTTCACAAAGAAGGTAACCGATGCAAAGATAGATGGAAGCGTTACACTCGGTGTTGTAGTTAAGAGCGGAGAAGTAGCAAGCCAGAGAGCGAACTTTCGTATCCTCGGAACTATGTTAGCTATTGAGGAGGTCAAGACACAAAGACAGTTTAGTCTTGATTTCTCAAGCCGTTCTAATACAGAGTCGGATCATACTATCAGTGATGCAGGTGTAGGATTAGACGTAGAAGGTGTTAACTGGTCTACGAATGGCTTTGTATCGGATAATTTCGGTACGATTGCAGCAGAGGGTAATATGGCTTTAAGAATTGCAGAAAATGCTACAGGAAAGCTCCATTATAGCCCATTTAATGATACTGCTATAGAGCAGAATGGAATGTCGGTTCAGTTCACTCTGATGAAGAAGAATATAGCAGAAGATGACGCAAAGTTGATTTCGTGCGTAAAAAATGGATTTGGTTTCTGGGTTGACGGAAAGAATGTGGTATTTACCTTTGATGACGGGAAGACGGTAGCACATACGATTACAGCTGCTCTCGATGATAATGAGAGGACTAATGTAACTATAATTATCGAGCCTGCTACAGTTGCGCCTTATACTGGTATCGGTGTTGCAAAGATGTACTTTGATGGCGAAGAAGTAGGAGCATGTTATTATACGGCAGGTTCTTTGATTGCTCATAATGCAGAGGTGACATTCGATGGAACTCAAGGAGACTTGTATCTGTATAATATCAAGGCTTGGAGAACCTACTTTGGTTTTGAACAGGAGTTTAACAACTACCTTCTTACTATGGTAGATACCGATGCGATGATAACAGAGTACGGATTCAACGATGTAATGGGTTCTGTTACAGCAGAGAATACGACGAAGAATAGACCGCTGGCGAAAAAGCTGTATGATATCGGTATACCTTACTTTGTTCTTTGCAAGAATAAAGACACAGCAGATAACGAAGCAAAGGATAATTATCCAGAATATCTGGAGGGCTTGGATGGAGATAAGAAGACTAAGAGGACATACGATGTATATGCTTATTTCCCAGACCGTCCATGGCAAGACTTCAAAGCTATTGGAGTTCCTACGACTAACCAGGGAACAACCTCGTCTAAGAGACCGATAAAGAACATTAAGATGAAGTTTAAGACGGCAGCCATTACCCTACTCCACACCGCAGATGAATTTAGCGGTAAGGAGCTGGAAAAGTATAACGAATGTCTTACAAATGCGGCGAAAGGTAAAATACAAATTCTCGACACTTCTTTGCCTACTAATATTGTTACGGTGAAGGTTGACTACTCGGAGAGCGGAGGTGCGAATAATGGTGCTTCGACAAATCTGTATAACGATATACAAAGAGAACTTGGAGCGAATTATATTACACCTGCACAGATGGCTTTTAATGGTACTACTAAGTATACTATTAACAGCTCTATCTGTTCTATTCCTTGCGCATTTTTCCGTACAGACAGATTTAGCCCAGATGCGACTTCGCCAAGTTATGGATATTTCCATGCGAAAGGAAACTGGAACGAGGATAAAGGAGACGCTAAGATTTACGGCTTTGAAGGCATTGCAGGATATAACAAGGAATGTCTTAACTATGGAGACTTTTACGAGCTTGTAGCGGGAAAGAATCAATCTTTAGAAGTCTTTTTGAACGGACAGGACAAAAACCAGTGGGTATTCTATTCTGATGAAAAGAAAACGAAGACTTTCGATGTCGTTGTTGTAAGCGAGTTCTGCGGACCAAAATACAAAGTGTTCCGTAAGCAAGAGAACGGAGGATGGAGAGAAACTACAGGTACGATGTTGTATAACGGCTCTAAGTGGGTTATAACTGGCGATGTTGTTAACCCTGTAGAGAATTACGAACTATTGAAATATGACGCTTTAGACTGGTTTCAAGGTGTGAATAGCGTAGATGATATGCTAACGCTTGACACAGAAGGCAAACCTATCTGGATGCAATATTTTGAAAATCGATACCCAGATAACGACGATCTTAATTCTCTGTACAAGAAGGGAAAGAAAGTTCCGTATCAGCTGTATAGATGGTTGCGTTTTTGTCAAGATTGTAACCAGCATTTGACAGAGAATGATGGTACTATTTCTTTAGGTGGTAATAATGTTACTGGCACTAAGGCAAATCGATTAAAGAAATGGAAGCAGGAGCTACATACAGTAGCTAATGTGTATTCGGTTCTTTGCTATCATATATTTACCGACTATCTCGCTGCTGTAGACCAGAGAAGCAAGAATATGATGGTAGGCTTTTATCTCGACAGAGATGGTATCGTAAGAATGTACCTTAACCACCTTTACGATGGTGATACCATTCTCGGTAGTGATAATGATTGTGGGTTAACTATTCCGGCACTGCTTGACCCGAATAACGATGAGGCAGGAGTATATCAAGGACATGATAGCGTGCTATTCGTTCAGAATGCTGCTGTAGGTAACGATGGGTTCTGGCTCGATGATAAGGGGCAGAATACTATTACGATGCGCTCTGTAGCACAGGAAATGCGTAAGTTAACGACTAAGGATGGACTTGTACCATTCTCGTATGCTGGTCTTGTAAAGTATTGGATTACCGACCGACTGATGAAGTGGCCGAAGGTGGTTAGCTCGTTTGACGGGGAGCGTAAGTATATTGAGCATAGCAAGGCTACGGCTAATTACTTCTACGCTTTACATGGTCTATCTATTCAGAGATTGAAAGACTTTATCAAAACAAGGTTCTTATTCCGAGATGGATTTATCAGACAGGCGACCTATATAGCTCTGTAGTATCTATGCGTGCTACTGGTAAACTGGTAAGCGTAAAGATAAGAGCAGCTAAAGATGGCTATTTTGGTATCGGTGTAGACCGTGCAAACGTTGCGACAGATAGCTGTTATTTGAAAGCCGGTCAGACTTATACGCTACAATCAGGAATGACTAATACAGGTAGCGGTACGATGTTATATGTGTTCGGAGCAGATAAGCTGGAGATGTTGGATATAAGCGGCTGTACACCGTCCCCTGCTTCGTGGGATATTTCCGCACTTACTTTGGTAAAGGAGCTGGTTATCGGTGGAGCTAATTATAAGCTGCAAAATAACAACGAGGGGTATCTTACCAATCTTGCGCTCGGTAACCTCCCGTTCTTGGAGGTATTAGATGTGCGTAACACCGCTATTACAACTATCGATGCTCGTTATTGCCCACGTTTGAAGAGGGTACAGGCTACTGGGTCACAGCTGACAAAGATAAATGTCGCCGAGGCTGGTAATATTGAAAGATTGGAAGTACCAGCAACTTATAAGAAGCTCGTTTTACGCTATCTGCCAAAATTAACTAATACAAGTATAGTATTAGAAAATTCTGGAAGTATTGAGACGTTGGTAGTAGAAGGATGTGAGAAGATAGACCAGTGGGCATTAATGATGAAATGTGTAGGCGCTACTAATACATCGTTAAAATACGTAAGAATTACAGGCATAAAGACATCTGGAGATGGAAACGAGCTGGAGAAGTTGAAGAGCCTTAACCTGCAAGGAGTTGATGCCACGTTGTCTGTAAGCGCACAGCCTGTATTATCAGGTACCTATCGTTTGACGAGGTACACTGATGATACGACGTTAGAAGGATGGAGAACTTCGCTACCATTACTATCTATCAAGCAGCAGGCTTATAGCGATTACAAAGAGTTTGACAATGTAGAAGATACGGAAAATATAACGAATGTGGATAATTCTACAGGTTATGATTTCAGTAAAGACTATGTAGCAAGTGGTCACATACTAAAGATAAGAAAGAAGAGTGTACCGGTAAAGGGAATATTCAACAAAGCAAACGGAAAGATGCACCTCACTAAGATTAGTGAGAGTGACTATACAAAGTTTGCTGATGGCAGTGCTTTTGACAATAAGGATTCACTCGGTGAACAGTATGATTGCTTCATGTTTATTCCGCACTTCTGGTATAAGGGTATTAACGACTTCAAATCGCAGGAGAAACATACCCTATTAAGCTCTAACAGAGAAGAGCCAGAGACAACATTCACTAAAGAACCAGCCGCTATTAAGCGAGTGCCTATATGCTGATGCGAAAGGTGTTATAAGCTCAAAGGCGAATGTAGGGGTACAATTTAACGATGAATGTCTGGGCGATCTGTCTTCATGTGCGACATACAGGCTTGATGTAGAAGGCATGAAGCAGGCTCGATATATTGGTTTGAATAACGCTACATATTGTGCAGTATTCGTTGATGGTAACGAGAGAATTGTAGAAAAGCATGTACTTGCAATTACTGGTATCTCTGGTAGTCCACTCGATTTTAGGAATGAGAACGGAGACTATATTTATAATACCGTTCCTTCTGGTGCTAAGTATCTATACTTCACTTGTCTACGTGGGTTGAACGACGAAGACCATATCGTACTATCTGTAGATAGTGATGATATTGAAGCTATCGAACCAGGATGGGTTGAGCATAAAGCAGAACTTATAGGTATCTACGGCGGAACTATAGACGATTTGGGATTAATTCGTTCTGTGAGCGGTAAGCAAACAAGACGAGGTAATGGTACAGGGAAGACCTCTGATGAATGGTTATACGATGCAGAAGGAAACCCTACCAATATGCCTTTAGGAACACTTAACTACACGTATCAAGACCTTCTTAACTTGTGCAGGCAACGTGGAAAGGTTATCATTCGATAAGCTATGAGCAATCAAAGATTATGGCGATTTTGTCGAAATGCTACTATGGTAACAGAGATGACCAGAGGATATATGGTTTCGGATGCGGTTCTGACTATACTACAGGAAGGCAGGACGCTATAGGAAAAGCCGATACGGTATATGGGAACGCTAATAATATGCCAAATAAAGTATGGGGGCTTGAAGGGTTCATCGCTTGTATGTGGGAGGTCATGGATAATGTCGGTGTAAACGTATCTTCATTTGCTGCTTGGAAGGCTGCAAAGAAACCAGATAACGATAACACGATGCCTACTGATGCTAAATGGCATATCTATGATGAGAAGGCAAAGGCGGAAAGAGTTGTGCAAGGTATTAATAGCTCTGGCTTTAATATCACTCGACTAAAGCACGGCAGGTTCTGTGATGTGATAGCCTCATCATTCTCTACAGATAGAAATGCTTTCTCAACAGGATATGCTGCACAACAAGCATATTCACATGCAAGGGGGCGGTGTGTGTTGCGTGCTTGTTACAGTGCGAGTGCGTATGGAGGTCTCGTTTATGCGGGTGCGCTTGACGCTTCTACGGGTTCGGGTTCGGGCGTCGGTGCCCGTCTTGCCTTCGACGGAGTGATGGAAAACGAAAGCGAAATCGATAGCGAAGAGTAAAACGAAAAGCGAGGAGGTCTGGAGGTGGTGCGCCATCTCCAGACTGACCAAAGAAAGGCGGAAGTTCCTTTAGGCGGTGTGTGTTGCGTGCTTGTAACAATGCGAATGCGAATGGAGGTCTCGTTTATGCGAGTGCGAATGACGCTTCTACGGATTCGAATTCGGGCGTCGGTGCCCGTCTTGCAATCTAAAGATATAATCATCTCTACGGCATACTTCTATGAATTGGAGGAAAACAGAGGATGAGGGAACGGAGCCTCGGTAATAGCAGGAAACTGGAAAACCGAAACATCAAAGGGTGCAATCTATGATAGATGAGTACGATAACGGAAAACCTTAACGATTGCGAAACGAAGGAAAATAATCATTATGAAAAGATATGGAAATATAATACCTCAGATAATAGATGCTACAAATATGGGCAATGCTTTTGATGAGGTTGTCGGAGGGTTGAAACCGAAAAGAAAGGAGCACTACGAAAAGAAACGTTCCAGTATTCTTGAGGTTCTGACAGAAAGGATTAGAGATGGTACTTTTCATGTAGAGAATTATGAAGAATTTTGGGTACAAGATGGACCGAAGAAAAGGCTCATACAATCTCCTACGGTCGTTGATAGAATAGGTTGTAATGCCATTATGAGAGTCGTTGAAAAGTATGTCTATCCGACTACTATTAACACCTCAGCAGCGAGCATAAAAGGAAGAGGAATGCATAAGCTGTTTAGAAAAGTAAGAAGTGATATAGGGCATGACTTTGAAGGGACGAAATATTACTATAAATGTGATATTAAGAAGTTCTACCAGAGCATTGACCAAAAGCAAATGAAGAAGGTAGTAAGAAGGTACATAAAAAGACAAAACAATTATTACCGATATTAGATAGCTTTATAAATCTCATGCCTTCTGGCTTATCTATTGGTTTACGTTCCTCACAGTGTTTTGGGAACATTCTGTTAAGTAGGCTTGACCATAGAATGAAAGAAAATGAGCATGTAAGATATTACTATAGGTATTGTGATGACATCGTTTTACTTTCTAACAGCAAAAGGAGGCTTTGGAAATGGTGTACTATCATCCACGAAGAAGCGGCGAAGCTGGGTTTGAAGATTAAACCAGATGAGGCTGTAAGACCTACGAGGGTTGGATTAGATTTCCTCGGTTATATAAACTATTGTACCCATTCGAGATTAAGGAAGAGAACAAAACAAAAGGCTGCAAGAAAACTATCCAAAGTAAAAAGCCGGAAAAGGAGAAGGGAAATAATCGGATCTTTCAAAGGTATGGCAAAATGGGGTGATTGCTGCAACCTATACAAACAATTAACTGGTAGATATATGAAGACGTTTAAAGAACTTGGGCTACAATATGTAGCAGAGGATGGTAAAAAGAGGTTCGGAGGTAAGCAGGTTAGCCTACGTACTCTTACTAATATCCATATCCGAGTAGTAGACTTTGAGAAAGATGTAACTACGGAGAATGGTCCGAGGACAGTAGTTTCTTTCCAGTATGATGATGGGGAAATGGGTAAATATTTCACGGCTGACAAACAACAGCTGTGGTATCTGGAGAAAATACAATCGATGGGAGAACTACCTTTTGAAACGGTTATAAAATCGGAGACTTATGATAGAGGCAAGGTTCGTTATATGTTCACTTAATGATAAGAGGTTATGAATTTTGAAAAAGTATACGGCGCAAAGAGCGTCAGGACGGGCTTTATAAAATAGGGAGGAATAAGTATGAGGCACGTTTCGGATACGGCACTGACGGCGATAACGGATATAATTATCGTAAACAATACCGCTATAAGCCAACGCTGGAAGAGTTGAAGGATGAGATAACAGCTATCATTAACGATGCTGTCGACTTGAAGATATTATCTGGATATCGATATAATGATAAGCAGGTATGGCTTTCGATGGAAAATCAATTCAACTATAAGGCTGCTTTTGATTTAGCCGTACAGACAAAGGGAAAAACGTTACCTGTAAAGTTAAAACTGGGAACGGTAGATAATGCCGAATATGAAGTTTTTGAAACTCTCGAAGAATTTATGGCATTCTATTCTGGTGCAATGGCTTTCGTACAGAAATGCTTACAAGAAGGATGGGAGGAAAAAGATAGTATTAACTGGGAAAAATTCATGTACAATGAGTAGTATAATTTTATCGATTGCCGTAATGATAGCTGTAGTATACGCAGCGTTAGCAAGATTGAAGAGTGGAAAATCATTAGTTTCTGTTTCGTCGATTTCCTATATCCTACCATCTTGGATGTTTACAACGTTCTTTGGAGTGGAGATGCTATTATTATCGCCAGTTCTATTTGAAAAGTTGCCAGAGGTATGGAAATTCCTCGGTTTTATCTGTATGTTAGGATTATGGGCTCATGCAGCGTCACCTTATTTTTCGTACGGAAGCAACGACATTACATAATATTGGAGGTTTCGGTTTTTGCATAGTAGCTCAAATCATAGTAGGTATTATCAACCCTATTCTTTTGTTCGGCTGGATGCCTGTCGTAGTTTATATACTCTCTGGGTTGCTAAAGAAAAAAAAGAGAAGTGATATAACATTCTGGGCAGAGGCGACAGCATATATTATATTAATTATATCGTTATGGGAATGAGAAAGTTATTTGAATGGTTAGCGAAAGATGTAGATAAGGTTCTACACTTCGTTGTTTGTGTGTTTTTTGTGCTCATAGCAACACGGCTTGACATGGTGGTATTTCACCATAATATCTGGCTTGCCGTGATGATTGGAGCACTGGTAGCAGTCATTGCTGGTATCGTCAAGGAGACGTGGGATTTTTGCGATGGCGAGCAGTTCGATATGAAGGACTTGCTCGCAGACGGAACAGGTGCATTTGCTGGAATGATACTGGCAGTAATATTAATGATATGAAGACTATGGATAGAGGAATAAGGAATACACTTTTAGGTGTATTAGGAACCGTGGTAGTAGCGTTTGTCGGAGCGTGGGTACAGCTTAATTCTCGCATATCTATCTTGGAAGTGCAGGTTAATAACGACCATCTGTTATATAATGAGAATAACAGGAAATCGCAGGATGATATGAAGGATATTAAGGAAAAGCTCGACGAGATTAATGTTAAGGTTACGCACCTTAACGATGTAAAAATGGACAGACCGGGAATGCAGAAAGGAGGTGACTTTTGAAGCGTCTAAAATCATTAAAAGAAAGATGGAAGGCAACGACACCTTTCTTTTTCAAGAGAATTATCTATGTAGGCTCTATCTTTAGCGGTGTTGCACTTGCTATTCATGTCGCATTGGTAGCCGGTAACGCCGTTGAGCCTCAATGGTGGCAGGATATTTATCCGTATTTAATCGGTATTCCTGCAGGTATGGCAGCGGTTGCGAAGTTAACAAAAGAATAGGAGATAAAAGAGTATGGCAAAATTAGATGTATTAGCATCTTTCATTTTCAGTTATGAAGGTGTATATGGCAACGATCCTGTAGATAGAGGAGGAGCGACGAAGTATGGTGTTACGATAGGTACTTGGAAGATGCAAGGGTACGACAAAGACAGAGATGGAGATATCGACGTTGACGACTTGAAGGCTATAACCCTTGATGACGCTAAGATGATTATGCGTAAAAACTTCTGGAATAAGTGGCAAGCTGATGCCATTAAAGACCAGTCAATCGCTAACTGCTTGGTCGACTGGGTATGGGCTTCAGGAGTATACGGAATAAAGATACCACAGGCGAAGCTGGGTGTACTTGCTGATGGTGTGGTAGGTCCGAAGACGATTACAGCACTGAACAGGCAAGACCCAAAAGAGTTCTTTGCGTGGCTGAAAGATAGAAGGCGGGAATATCTTCAGAAGTACGTTCAGAACCAGCCTAAACAAAAGAAATTCCTACGAGGATGGTTGCGAAGGCTGGACGGCATTAAGTATGGTTCGCTCGTGTATAGCAATGGAAAGGAGGTGCGTTTCTAATGAAGAAGTTAATAGGAGTATTCTCTATAGTGGTGATAGCATGCTTACTTGTAGGCTGTAGAGCAACGAAACTCGTACAGACACAAATTGTACATGACAGCGTCTATAAAACAAGAGATAGTATAGTTATAAGGCTGATAAAGGATAGCGTCTCAGAGAGAGAAACAACGACTATTCAGACGAAGCACGATACTATCAATGGAACAGACACGGTATTTGTCATCCGTGAGAGAGTTGTAGACCGTTGGAGAGTACGTACAGACACTTTGAAGAAGGTAGTATATGTGAAAGCTGCACGAGATAGTATATATATCAAGCAGCCCGCACGGAAGACCAAAATAGAAAAAGAAAAGTCGCTACCATTGAAGATATTTGTAGCGTGTTTAGCGCTTTGGATATTAGGCTTCGTATACATTCGATTGAGAAGATAACACAAAATAGATGGTGTGGTACAGGAAGAGTATCGCACCATCTTATTTTTATCAGTTTTCGTTTTTACGGCGTCCAATTCTTTTCTGTGGTAACTTATATACCTGCAAGATTATCGAGTATTTGACGGAAAGCAACGTCGGCATGCTTTCTCATTATCTTTAAGTAGTTAAATATCGGTCGGTTGTTCTTTACAGATTGTCCGATACAATACTCTAATACTTCGAGGCTAATACCGAGGTCGAAACCATGCTGAACAAATGATTTTCGTGCTGTATAATAGCATACTTTTCGGTAATCTTGTATATCGATATCCTTTGCGAGGCTCTTTATTGAGCGAGTGACATAGGCGAGAAAATTCTTATAAGAGAATTTATAACCGAAATCAAGCCTGCCAGTATTACGATTCATCCATTTACTAATTAGTTCCTTCGCCTCCAGCTGGAGAGTGAAAGAAATACGTTTATCGGATAGTTTCATGTTACGGGACTTATGTCGAGTATATTCAAGAACAGATACGCCCCGAAAATCTATCTCGAGAAGGTCTATAAGGTTGATGCCTCCGAGATAATAGGAGAGCATAAAGATGTCACGAGCGATCCTCTGTTTCTTTAACCGTGGTTGTGCGTCTCTGATAGCTCGCACGTCTTCTACTGATATATCAAGCTCACGTTCTGGGTCTGCTGGTCGTTTCCAATATGTAAAGGGGTGTACGCTATAGGTTACGAGTTGCATTCTTATGGCACGATTAACGATTGTACGGGTCATTGAAAGGGTCATACTGATGTATGTTTGTGACACCCCTTTTCGTTTTAGCCAACGTTCGAACTCTGATATAGTAATAGTACTAATTTCAGAAAGAAAAACATCACCGCCTGTAAATTCAAAGAAGAGCCTCAACGAGTTTTGAAGCATGCCAGCATAAGAGCCACGTCCGTCCTCGATGAGTTCCTTCTGATATTGTTCTGATACTTGCTTAAATGTAACCTTTGAGGAATGAGTACGCATCGACTTTAGGAGGTCCCGAAGTTCCTTGCAGGTATAATCTTCAGGAGAGTCAATACGCTCTAATCTCTCTTCATAGTCATTGAGAAGATTACGGAGCTTAATATTAATTTCATGTGCGTTAGGAACTCTCACCACTATTCCGTTATCGAACTCTGAAAGAGCATTAACAGAATAAGATGTAACGATGTAATGCGTTTCGGATCTGTGACCAATGGAAATACGAATCTTGTATGAACCATCTTTTGATTTTGTGTGCTTGAGCACTGCGAGTTTGATTGTTGCCATTATACTTAATTCTTAAAACGAATAGAAAAAACTTGCTTAGCGGTCCAAATTTGGACGAAATAAGCGTTTTTTTATTCCCGAATAGCGTAACGGCTGGGGAGTTGAAAAAGAAAAAGTACCTAAAAACCAGTGTTATAGGTACTTTTTTAAGAGGTGATTCCGTTGGGGTTCGAACCCAAGACCCACAGCTTAGAAGGCTGTTGCTCTAATCCAACTGAGCTACGGAACCATCATGCGGGTGCAAAGGTACAGATTTAATTCTGTTCTGCCAAATTATCAAATATATTTATTTGAACTTCTGAAGGAATGTTTCAGCTTGCACATTTCCCAATTCCTTTGCCTTTTGGATGTTCTTAACTCCTTCTGCTTTCTGATTATTTTGACATTGTGCTACACCCAAAATAAGATAAGCATCAGGGAGAGAAGAATCAAGCTGTATTGCCTGTTGAGCTGCACTAATAGCTGCATCAAGCTTACCCAATCGCAACAATAAACTACCAGCTTCCGTAGGATATAAGGCCTCTTTAGGGTCTAGCCGTGAAGCAACAAGAATGTCTTGCAGTGCCTGTTGCCAAAGACGTCCCTTCACCTCACACTGTTCACGCATATAATAGAATTCAGCCCCGAGGCGTCCTTGGTTGAAATATTCATAAGTATAGTAGTCTTGCATTGCCTTACGATAATCCCCCATTTTCTCCAACTGCTGACCACGCGCAAGGAAATAAGGTGCTGAAGTTGCAACATAAGGAGTATCACAAAGAGCTATACTCTGATTTAACAAGTCGAGAATTTCCTTGTCTGTTGCCCCTAAATGCTGACGGCTCTGCGCCATTTCCAAATAAAGTTCTGGATTCTTAAAAGGAGTTTTCGTCAATGCATCAAACTCTGTGTAAGCCTTAGCATAATCACCTTTTGCAAAAATGATCTGAGCTTGAAGATGACGATAGACCTCAAGAGACTTTATAGCAATGGCTTTTTCAACTTCAGTCAAAGCCTTATCAAGCGACCATCCTGCAGCCTTTAGCTTATCTGCATTGGCACTATTAACTGAATTAAGATAGACGATACGGGCATAGTTATAATGTGCCTCATCTTTAGATGTAGCTTTATTCACTTCTTCTTGTAGCACTTTATCTGCATTGACAAGATCGTTTTGTGCGACTAAGAGATTTGCTTTAGCATAATAGCCTTCGTTAGCTTGTGGGAACTTAGCTATAAAATCATTAATTAAAGCTTCATGCGTACCCACAGGCTTCTCCGAAGAGAGCATTAAAGCAACAACACTTTCCTCCAAAGAGTTTGGTAATCCAACACGAATATTACTCTGCCGAAGAGCTACATCATTCTGTGATAATCCTTTAACAACAAAGTCTTTTGCATAATTAGCATCAGTAGCACTCTGAGATGTACCACCAGCGTTGAATATTCCAATAATTTGTCCACGTTCATTTACTACAGGTGCACCATTCATTTTCTCTGTAGCAGCAGACTTCAATATGGCATAATTATACTTATCCATGAATTTCTCGACACTTGAGACTTCAGCCTTCACAGCACTACCGCTCTTTGGAGCCACAGCTATCCAGACGGTCTCAGGAGCAGAAACTGTAGCTGATAGAGAGCCAGAAGTAGTCTTACCATCCACCTGAAACTTCGCAATGTCATAAATTTCATTTGCACCCTAACAGACATTCCACATTATGTTTCTGTCCTTTTTGCATCAACGACAACGGCTTTATCTGCACCTACAAAGGGTTTCCAAGGCCCAATCGCCACACCATCAGTACTGATAAAGAAACCATTGGTTGATGCAAGGATACTCCCATCAGCCTTAAATGTAGTTAAAGTAAAAAGTTGCATCAGCCGCTTTCTTTACAGACCCAGGTTGTGCCATGCTCGTTAGTGAAACGAAGAAAAGCAACTGTAAAAAAACAAAAAGAACAGTTTTCTATTTTTTTCATACTCATTAATCTTTTATACGTATCTACACACATATATCATAAGGTTATTATTTCTTTACGCTTAAGTTTAGCAACTCACGTGCATTCTGTAAAGCTGCATCTGAGACATCAGCACCAGAAAGCATCTGAGCAATCTCCGTCACACGCTCCTCTCCTGTAAGCTCTCGCATATTACTATTTGTCCCTTCAGAAGTTTCCTTTTTCTCCACTTTATAATGAGAGCTACCAAGAGCCGCTATTTGAGGAAGGTGCGTAATAGATATCACCTGACGATTATGGTTTCCCATTTCCTGCATAATAAGCGCCATCTTTTGGGCTATCTTACCACTAACACCCGTATCAATCTCATCGAAAATAATGGTAGGTAATTGAACCGCACCACTTATCATGGCTTTAAGAGACAACATGACACGCGCAATTTCACCCCCAGAAGCCACTTGAGCAACAGGTTCCAGTGCTGTACTTGTATTTGCTGAAAAGAGGAATTGGACTTTATCTGCCCCATCCGCAGACAAGGGTTTAGCAGATAAACTCACTTCAAAACGAACATTAGGAATACCAAGTGGAACAAGGCGTTCCGCCATTTCCTTTTCTATAGCTTTAGCTGCTTTCTGGCGAAGTGCAGTCAGCTTCTTCGCCTGTTGTTCACAAGCTATTTGTTTTTCCTTAACATCCTGCTCCAAAGACTCAAGCTCTTCATCGCTGTTATCAATACTTTTTAATTGTGAAGCAAGACTATCCCTTATTTCTATCAGTTCCTTCTCCGTAGAAACATGGAACTTCTGCTCAAGTGTATTAAGCTGATCAAGCTGCTGATTAATGTCATCTAAACGTGAAGGATCAAAATCTATATTTTCTACCTCATTACTAATATCAGCAGCAATGTCCTTCAATTCAATATGGGCACTGGAGATACGTTGTACTATCTCCTGTGCTTTGGGATAAACATTTGAGACATTAGAAAGGTAATCAATACTCTGTCCCAACTGATAGATGATGCCTACATCATCAGAACTTAAAAGACGATCCGTCTCATAGAATGCAGATTTGATTTCTTCGGAATGAGAAAGAGTTTCACTCTCCTGCTCTAGCATCTCTTGTTTTCCCTCAACAAGATTCGCACCATCCAATTCTCCAAACTGGAAACGCATAAACTCTTCATTCTCTTGAGATCTTGCAAGCTGACTTTTCAAGTCTTCAAGACGTTGTTCTGCCGTTTTATAAAGTTGGTAAGAGATCTTATAATCATTTCGAACCTTATCATCCTGTGCAATAATATCAACAACATTCAACTGGAAATCATCTTTCTGTAGGAGCAGATTCTGATGTTGTGAATGAATGTCTATCAGCTGTTCCCCTAGTGTACGCATATCTTGTAATGACACTGGGGTATCGTTAATAAATGCACGCGACTTACCTGCAGCAGTCAATTCACGACGTATAATAGTATCTTCGGGGTCAAAGTCAATATCGTGTGATATAAAAAATGATTCAAAATTATAATGAGAAAGATCGAAATGTGCTTCAATAGTACATTTTTTTTTCTCCTCGTTTTATCTGTTTACTATCTGCCCTATTACCCAACAACAGACCAATAGCGCCAAGAATAATGCTCTTTCCTGCTCCCGTTTCACCAGTAATAACAGAGAAACCCGTATGGAAATCTATATCCAACTGATCAATTAGAGTAAAGTTCTTTATATAGAGATGTCTCAGCATAATCGCACTTATTGTTTAATCTTCTCCCATGTTATATTCTGACTTGCATTGATACTAAAGAGAATATCGTACACTTGTTCTTTCTCCTTCTGTGTACCTTTCCCATGATATATATTGGCAAGTTCATCTTTCTTATAGTCAGTCCATATCTGTGGTAACAGACTTATTGGACGATTTTCATGTGCCTTCTTCAAATCATTCTCAAGGGCTGTTGTAATATTAGTACGTCCCCTTTCAGCATTATTTGCCATCTCATCCAATCCCTTTCTATAATAATCATACTGCAACTGACGAAATGGTCTCATTGCTCCGTCCAAATAATCATTAATAATGGCAAAACGATTCCGAGAGTTATCAAATGCTTTCCACCCTGTGAAATTCAGATTCTGTGCATTATTTGTTAAGTTCATACAACGCTGCAGAACATCCTCTCCCCCCATTGGGGAGAATGAGTCTAGATCAAGTCCTATGATAAGATAAGCATAATAAGCAACAAGTGCCGTTAACTGATTATCTATATTTTCCTCATTAAACTCTATCTGGTCATACAAAGCATACAAAAATTGAAGTCTGCATCTTGATTATTATATAGCGTTGAGGTATAAGCAGAATTGTAAACAGGTCGGTTAGCTTGAATCAAAGCTGTACAGTTGAAAGCATTAGAGCTTGGATCATACTTAGTCACTGTAATATTAAAGTTTACATTTATACGCTCATTCTTTTGAAACTGATAATGAGTCCATTGATGCGTATTTATAAACTGCTCTAGCGTCTGCTGTAGATTATCAAAGACAGCAGACTCAGTTCCCTGAATCTGATTATGATTCACAGTTACTTTTGCCTGCAATTCCTGCGCCTGTAATCTATAATTAAATAATAGACACAAGCTCATTAATAATATCACGTGCCACTTCTGACTTTGGTTTCTTTGCATATTCTTTTTTTCCTTCCTTATTGATAATCGTTATCTGGTTATCATCCGACTGGAAAGTCGTCCCTGGATTCCTCGTAGAATTCATGACAATAAAGTCTGCATTCTTCTGTATGAGTTTCCGTTGTGCATTGTGCTGCTCCTCATTTGTTTCTAAAGCAAAGGCTATTAAGCGCTGATGTGCACTTTTCATCCGACCTATAGATGCAGCAATATCTTGTGTTGGCTCTAAAGTGAGGACCAGATTATGTCCCTTTCGTTTTATTTTCTCCTCAGCAACATGGTCTGGACGGAAGTCTGAAACAGCTGCACAAAGAATTGCCACATCACATTTTGGGAACTCAGACAGCACTCTTTCATACATTTCATTACAACTTTCCACATCAATTCGTTTAATAGAATCGGAACAAGTCTGACTTACGGGTCCCGCCACAAGTATAACCTGTGCCCCCCCTCTTACTACACTCCTCTGCCAAAGCAAAGCCCATCTTCCCGGAAGAATAGTTTCCTATAAAACGAACTGGGTCTATCTTTTCGTATGTTGGCCCAGCAGTAATTAGGATTTTCTTACCTACCAAGTCGGTTACGCCATGACCATTATATTGACCAGAGAAATAAGAATCCAAGACTTTTACTATGTTCTCAGGTTCTTCCATTCTACCCTTCCCTTCCAGACCACTTGCTAGAAATCCATTTCCAGGTTCTATGATATAATTGCCAAAACCACGGAGAACTTCAAGATTCCTTTGAGTTGACGGGTGTTTATACATATCTAAATCCATTGCTGGAGCAAGAAACACAGGAGCTTTCATCGAAAGGTAAGTCGTAATAAGCATATTATCTGCCACTCCACTAGCGAATTTTCCAAGCGTTGCTGCTGTACATGGAGCTATTAACATAGCATCGGCCCAAAGTCCGAGATCTACATGTGAATTCCACGTTCCATCTTTTTGGGAGAAAAACTCACTAATAACAGGCTTGTATGTCAAAGCGGAAAGCGTAATAGGAGTAATAAATTCTTTCCCTGCAGGAGTAATAACCACCTGTACTTCAGCCCCATGCTTTACCAACTCACGAATAACAAGACAACTTTTATATGCAGCAATAGAGCCCGTTATACCTAATACTATTTTCTTCCCTTTCAACATCAGCTTACTTATTATTAAACTCCCTTAAACGAATACGCGTCAAAACTTGCTTTGTATTATATGTAAAATCACTTGCCAACATCCAGCTATAGTATCCCGGATCCTTACGTAAAACTTCTGCTACATCCCATCCTTTATACTTGCCAAAGTTAAATATCTCATGCCGACGTACTTTTCCTGTTGCATCAAGTAAAACTTTACCTCCTTGATCCTTCATATCCTCCCAAACAATACGACCAGCAAAATCTACAAAGTCATTCATCTTTGAGAACTCAGCTAACTCTTCCATGTCATTGTTCAAGACACGATCCTCTTCGGACTGGTTCTCTGGGGCATACATATCAAGCTGTCCCTGCAACACACGCCACGTAGCCTCTGTATCCTGATCAGCTCTATGTGCCTCGAAATCATCCTCCATTTTCCTACCACAATAGAATTTATAAGCAGCAGCAAGGTTACGACGTTCCATCTTATGATAGATATTTTGCATATCTATTAGTCGACACTTAGAGAAATCAAAATCTACTCCTGCGCGTAAAAACTCCTCGGCAAGCATAGGGATGTCAAATCGATTAGAATTGAAACCTGCAAAATCACAACCTGAGAATTTATCAGCGAGCTCTTTTGCTTTCTGCTTAAATGTAGGAGCATCAGCCACATCTGCATCTGAAATTCCTGTCAATGCAACTACCGAGGATGGTATTGGTCTCTCTGGATTAATAAAAATATTCTCTCTCTCTTCCTTCCAATCAGGATAAATCTTTATGAAAGAAATCTGAATGATACGGTCACTGACAAGATCCAGCCCTGTTGTTTCTAAATCAAATACAACAAGTGGTTTCAATAAGTTTGGTTTCATCTGCTCGTATATAAAGTATATAAGGAGAATGGCTATATAGAATTGAAAGCCATCCTCCTTACATTTAAGCCTATTTCTTTTTATATATGTTAATCGTTTAGCAACATTGGCATAATCAACATAAGGATGTCTTCATTCTCTGGTTGCGCCCCTGGGATGATTATACCTGCACGTGAAGGATCGGCTAACTGAATCGTTACATCCTCACTCTCAAGATTATTGAGAATCTCTAGCATACTTGATCCCTTAAAACCTATATCCATAGGGTTGCCGCCATACTCACATGTCACACTTTCCTTTGCACTCGTAGCGAAGTCAATATCTTCAGCTCTTAATTCTAATAAGCCTGCCGCTACATGAAAACGAATCAACTGAGAAGAGTCACTTGCAAAAGGAAGGACTCGACGAAGAGCCCCTATCAAAGACTTACGATCTATTGTAACTTGATTAGGATTATCTTGTGGGATAACACTGTTATAATTAGGGTACTTCCCTTCTATCAAGCGGCATGACAAGTTACCTTCTGCAAAAGATATATCCGCAGAGCGATCATCAAAACGAATCACGACATCACCTCCATCTTTTGAGAGCACATTTTTAAGTAGCGTAGCAGGCTTCTTTGGAAGAATAAATGAAGCTGGAATATCACTCTTAATCATAAAGTTCTTGTTTCTCACCAGCTTGTGACCATCACTTGCAACTATAGCCAAGCTATCAGCCTGCAAATCGAAGTAAATACCATTCATCACAGGACGCAATTCATCCTGAGCTGTTGCAAACAAAGAACGATTAACATTATCTGACAGTATTCCTGCGTCTATAGTGATAGTTGTTGCATTCTCAGAAACGGTCTGAGCTTTAGGATACTCATCAGCATTCAGAATTGGGAAATTATAAGAGCCATTCTGGTAGGTAATGTAGATCTTCATTTCACCCATATCAACATCAAGCGAGAGAGGCTGCTCTGGCAACTCTTTTACTGCGTCAAGAATCGTGTGATTATTTACGGCAAAATCTCCTTCCCCTTCACAATTTTCAAGATTCAAGGTGCCACGCATGACATTTTCACTATCAGATGCTGTTACTGTTAACTGTCCATCATGAACAGAAAACAAGAAACAATCTAATATCGGAAGAGAGTTCTTGCTATTAATTACTCGCGAGAGAGTCAACAATCGGCTGCCCAAGGCAGTACTTGAAAGGTTAAATCTCATTAGTATCTTATTTTAGTTAATATTTTTTGTTACTAACAATAAAGTTCCAACCGCAAGCACAACAAGGGCTATATAGGCTTCACACTTCATCGTACAAAAATACAAAAAAAGAGACGTGAAAAAAACAAAATTTAAGTATAAAAGTTTCGCTTTTTTAGAACTATTTTTAGTAATTTCGCAAACAGAAATAAGTAATAAAATAACCAAAACAAGTAGATAATGGATTTACAAGGAAAAGTTATTGCCGTCCTCCCTGCGCGTGAAGGGACTTCAGCTCGCGGGCCATGGAAGTCACAAGAGTATGTAATAGAAACACATGATCAATATCCTAAGAAGATGGTTTTTAACGTCTTCGGAGCAGATCGTATTGACCAATTCGCAATCAAAGCTGGTGAAGAAGTAATGGTAAGTTTTGATATAGATGCACATGAATATAATGGTCGATGGTTTAACAATATACGCGCATGGAACATACAGCGCGTAGATGCAGCAGCAGTACAGGCAGGGGCTCCTGCAACAGCAGCACCTGTTACTTCACAGCCTGTAAACCCTGCAGCGACACAAGCTGCTCCATTCCCTCCTGCTCAAGAAAGTTCTGACTCTGCAGACGACCTTCCTTTCTAACAGCAAAAAGTAAAAAACAACAAAGAGGACGAGTTCTTTTATAAGAGCTCGTCCTCTTTGTCTTCCCAATAGCATACATCCTTCAAAGGGGAGTTTACCATCAACACAAATACAATATGCCGTTCCGTGAACTATCGACAGAAGCAAGAGTAAGTACTATAATACCGTATATGAGCAATAAAAAAATACCCAAAGGCTAAAACCTTTGGGTATTAATATCATAATTATATAACTCTTACTACATCATTAAGCTGCCGTTGCAATCCATTCATAAACAAAGCTACATACACCAAAGAGGAGAATGCCTGCCATACAAACAGCCAAAGCGAACTTTGTATTGCAATCACTCTTGAAGCTTGGCAACGGGCTATCTGTACGAACGATATACATTGCCTTTACTATCTTGAGATAGTAGTAGAGTGAAATGACTGTATTGAGCAATGCGATGAACACTACTCCATATGCCCATGCCCCCATTGTTGTATTAATGTTAGCTCCATTAACGCCAGACATGAATACAAAGAACTTTGAGAACATACCTGCAAACGGCGGAATACCACCGAGTGAGAACATTGCTAAAGTCATTAAGAAGCTCAAACGAGGATTTGTCTGATAGAAGCCATTATAATCATCAATGTTCGTTTTGCCATTATTATTTTGCTCCACAACGGAAATGATAGTAAAGACTGCCATATTAGCAACAACATAGATTAATACATAATAGCTTAATGCACTAACAGAACTTGCCCAATCGTTACCAATAGCCGTCAACATGATGTAACCAGCCTGAGAGATAGAACTGAACGCCATGAAACGTTTCAACTCACTCTGACGAACGGCAAAGAGGTTAGCGATAGTGATAGAAAGTACAACTACTATCATCAATAACACATGCCAATACTCCATTATGCCACCAAACATGGAAGAGAATGCTCAACAATGTGAAGGCGGCTGCACCTTTTGATATTACGCTCAGATAACCTGTAACCGTTGTTGGTGCACCTTGATACGTATCAGCTGTCCAAAAATGGAATGGAACAAGAGAGATTTTGAAGCCAAGACCACTAAAGAAGAACACAAGGCCCATAATAGTAAGTGGGGTTGCCTGCATCTTCGCTGTAATATCAGCAAAGTAAAGTGTACCAAACTCACCATAAAGGAAGCTAATTCCATAAAGCATTACACCACTAGAGAAAGTAGCGGTCAAGATAAACTTAGCTGCAGCTTCTGCAGAATTCTTACGATACATGTCGAAAGCAACAGCACATGCCAAAGGAACTGATGCCATCTCAAGACCGAGGAAGAACATCAAGAAGTTACCTGCACTCATCATAGCGAACATACCAAGGAGTGTTGAGACAATAAGCATATAAAACTCACCTTCTTTACCACTCTTTGCTGCCCAAACACGACTTTGAAGAATAACAATGAATGTTCCCATAGAAAGAATTGCCTTCATCACATCCACGGCAGAGGAGGTAACATACATACCGCCAAATGCTGTTTGTGCATCCATAGGAATAAGGCAAACAAATGTATTCAACAATAGTAGAACAGAAGCCAGCGGATTGAACCACTTGCGTTCTTCAGTCTTTGCCGTCACAAAGTCTGCAACGAACAAAACAATCAGGATGGCAACAAGACTTGTCTCCGGAATCATCTTAAAGAAATCACTATAATTCATTTCGCTAGTTTATTAAAGATTACCCAATGTTGGAACATACGTTATGATGTGATCAAATATTGGATGAACTGCATCCATAATCATATTTCAAAGAAGAGTGGACAAAGGCCCAACCCTGCTACACAGAAAATCAAACACCCAATGGCAAATCGCTCATCCCATGTAGCATCATGCAATTCATAGAACTTCTTGTTAGGAATAGTTTGGAACAGAATCTTACCAACAACACGAAGAATATAAACTGCAGTGATAACAATTGCCGTACAAGCAATAATTGTTGCAACCCGATGGAACATTCCTGCATTCTCAAATGAACCAATAAAGATAGTCATCTCTGCAACGAATCCAGAAAAACCAGGGAGACCAAGGTTTGCAAGACCTGCTACAACATAAGAGACAGCAAGGAATGGAATAACCTTCATCAAACCACCAAGGTAACGAACATCACGTGTTCCCGCACGATGGTAAATCATACCGATACATGCAAAGAACAAAGCTGTCATCAAACCATGTGAAAGCATTTGGAGAATAGCACCGGTGATTGCAGTTTGTGTCGTCATAACCAATGCAAAAAGTACCATACCACAGTGTGACACTGATGAATAAGCATTGATATACTTCAAGTCCGTTTGTACACAGGCAGATAGTGCACCATATACCACAGAAATCGTAGTCAAGACAAGGAACACTGGTGCCCACACAGTAAGTGCATCTGGCATTAAGAACATTGCTATACGCAAACATCCATAACCACCAAGCTTCATCAATACACCGGCATGGAGCATTGACACTGCTGTAGGCGCTGATGCATGACCGTCAGGAGACCAAGTATGGAATGGGAACAAAGCACCAAGGACACCAAACCCAATAAATACAAATGGGAAAAAGATGTTCTGTATATTCTTTGGCATCGCATGCATACGTGCTAACTCTATAACATCCATAGTCTTAGCTCCGCTGAAATAGTAGATACCAAGAATTCCAAGAATTAATAGAGCTGAGCCACCCATTAACATCAAGGTTAGCTTCATTGCAGAATACTCCTTTGGTCCTGTTCCCCAAACACCGATAAGAAGGTACATAGGAATAAGGGCTACTTCATAAACATGAACATTGTAAACATGTCAGTAGAAATAAAGAAGCCAAACACACCAGAAGCCAAAAGCACAAACCAAAGGAAATACTCTTTCTTCATCGGCTCAAGTTGCCAGCTAGCAAAGGTTCCTGTAAAGACAATAATCGCTGAAAGCAAAATCATCACAACAGAGATACCATCGACACCCACCGAGAAAGCAATATGCATAGGCTTGAACCACATCACGGAGTTTGCCAGTAGCATTGCATCATGGTTACCAGCATTACGCTGCTGAACAAAATAGACAGTCAACCAGATAGCACCAATCAAAAGTGCCGTTGAGCCGGCTACCATCACACCGCGTACCTGATTGTCATTCTTAGCAACCCAAAGGGCGAAAAGCATCAGGACGGGGATTATTACAAATACAGTTAATATCCAACTCATTTTATTATATCAAACAAAGTAAGATTAATGTTAATGCTACAGTTCCGGTAATAAACCATACGGCATATTGACGTACATCGCCACTCTGCCAAGAACGGATTGACTCGCCTGCCTCTTGTGTACCCCAAGCCATAAAGTTGAATGTACCATCAATAACATGACGATCGAACCATGCGATTGGAATAGAGAAGCAACGGAATACTATCTTATGTGTGAAGAATTGCCATGCATCATCTATATAGAATCGGTTAAGGGCTGCCTTGTGCAGACGTGGGAAGGTACGCTGTAAGGCATCAGCTACTGGCTGTTTCTTACCCATATACATCCAAGTTGCAAGGGCTATACCGATAACAGCTGCGATGATACTTGTTGTTGCAATGCTCCAATCTATATGAATATCATAGTTTAAGCCATTGGCACTTACGAAGTGACCAAATGGTATCCAACCAGCACATACAGAAATAGCAGCGAGGAATACCAATGGTCCCCACATTACGAAAGGTACTTCTTGTGGACGACGACGGTTCTCAGGATCTTGTTCATAATAAGACTCACCCCAGAAGATTACGTAGTAGAGACGGAACATATAGAATGCTGTCATTCCTGCAACAATAGTCATAATCCATTTCAAGCTTGTCCTTCTACGCCTGGCAAACTATTACATGCTGAAATTATCTCATCTTTTGAGAAGAAACCAGCAAATGGAGGAATACCAGCAATTGCCAAACAACCTATCAAGAAGCAGATATTTGTAATTGGCATATATTTATGTAAACCTCCCATATAATCTTTGAAGTTACTACCAATAATAACAATGATAGCACCAGAGCAAAGGAAGAGTAGAGCCTTAAACATAGCATGAGTGAAGAGGTGGAACATTGCAGCCATATAACCAAGACCACCATGATGGAGGAACTCAGGGCTATTAAATGTTCCTTCCTTACTATCATAGAAACATACACCAAGTGCAACAAGCATGTAAGCAATCTGCGAGATCGTTGAGAATGCCAAGCCACGCTTAATATCACGCTGCGCACAAGCTACTGCTGCTGCATAGAAAGCTGTGAATGCAGCAATCCAAGCAATCCAGTGGAGTTGTTCTTGAGCGCCAAACTGTACATAAATAGGCAATAACGATGCAACCTGGAATACACCTGCTACAACCATCGTAGCAGCGTGAATCAAGCAGATACAGGCGTTGGACCTTCCATGGCATCTGGCAACCATATATGCAAAGGGAACATTGCTGATTTTCCAGCACCACCAATAAACATCAAGAAAAGTGATGTTGGAAGTACCCACGTTAAAGCGGGATTTGAAGCTAATGCTGTCAATTTACCAACAAGGTCTGGATTTGCATGAAGGTCATAGTTGAATGTTCCTACATAGAAGCTAAAGAACAAAATACCAATCAGAAAGAACAAATCGGCAAAGCGCGTAACTATAAATGCCTTCTTACTAGCATGTACTGCCGTGTGTTTTGGATAATAGAATCCTATCAACAGATATGAACATACACCTACCAACTCCCAAAAGAGATACATCTGGAAGATATTGGTTGCCACAACGAGTCCAAGCATAGACATCGTAAAAAGTGACAAATAAGCATAGAAACGTTGGAATCCGTGTTCATACTCCTCAAACTTGTAGTTCTCGTCACGCTCAGCCATATAACCAAATGAATAGATGTGAACCATAAAGCTGACAGTAGTAATGACAATTAACATCATCACACTGATTGGAGAAAGACGGAAGCCTATATTAAATGTCAATAGCTCTGTAAACTTTAACCATGTCAGATTAAAGACGGTAACAGTAGGATAAGTACCATTCGCCAAACGACCGTCAGTAACATGGAAAGTCTCTCCCATTGCTGTATACTCTCCTGTATAGAAGAAATAGTGATAAGCAGTATAGAGACTAAGCACAAATAACGTCCCCAACACACAGGTGCCAATAATACCAGCAACCTTGCGTGGCATCTTCATTCCGAATAATCCAAGTACAATAGCACTTAGAAACGGGAGAAGAAGTATCAAAAATGCGTAATCAAACATATTTGTTTCTCTTTATAATTTCATATTTTCAATACTGTTCACCTGGTCGCTGTGGAAATGACGGTAAACATTTATAATAATAGCGAGTGCTACAGCTGACTCAGCAGCACTTACACCGATAGAAAAAAGCGTAAAAAACATACCCTCATATCCATCAGGGAAGAGCAGACGATTGAATGCAGCAAAATTGATATCAACACTATTAAGAACTAATTCTACAGAGATTAGCATTGCAACAAGATTACGACGAGTAACAAAACCAAAAACTCCGATAAAAAACAGAAGTCCGCTAAGGACAAAGAAATATCCTACAGGTATCATTTGCTTTCCTCCTCCTTCTTATTATTATTCAGAATAACTAAGCCACCAATAATACATGCCAAAAGGAATACAGAAATAAATTCAAAAGGAAGTACGTATCCATACTTATCTGCACTCATCAAGTTCTGCCCAATGGTATCCATTGTTACTTCTTTTGACAATATATCACCATTTATTATTGTATTATTGATCAACTCATTCTTTAACAATACAACAACAACAGTTGCGAAACCAACTAATGCTATTGCCGCAGCAAGAAAAGTACGCTTACCTAACCATCGTTCAGAGAGTCCTTGTAACGTACGTTTACTCACCAACTGAATTGCAAATATATACATCATAGTGATACCACCAGCATAAATACTTATCTGGGTAGCACCAAGGAATGTGTAATCAAGCAGAAATAGAGACCTGCAACACCAAAGAGCACAAACAGCAATGCTGTTGCAGCTCGCATGATACGTTTCGTCGACACGCAGAATATAGCTGATGCCAATATTACAACGGCGAGAATCGCAAACATAATTAATCTTGCCATATCCCTTACTCCTTATTTCTTTTTAGTATTGAATGTTCCAACTTTCCAATCTGCTCCACCCTCAATAAGCTTTGGTAGTGAACCACCTTTATATATTTCTTTATCCAGGTGGAGAATTAGCTTAGAGCGATCAAACACTGCATTCTCAAAATCATTTGTAAACTCAATTGCATCAAAGTTGCAAGCATTTACACACAACTCGCAAAACATACAATCACCCAAATCATACTCATAATCGAGAAGTTGCTTTTTCTTTTTACCCGTCTCTGGGTTAGTAACCATTTCTGAAGCAATCTTGATGGTACCATTAGGACAAGCCTTCTCACACATAGTACAAGCTGTGCACTTGTAGTCTTCATTTTCGTCACGTTTAAAGACCAAACGACCACGATGACGTTTAGCAACGTGAAGGGTTGTCTCACGATTCTCAGGATACTGCTCAGTAGACTTTGGTGTGAAGTATTCCTTCATCGTCACCTTCATACCTGTAGCAAGAGTCTTGAGTGCAGAACCAACCTCACCAAAATATGATTGTTTTTTTTCTTCCATTCTCTTTTAACCATTAATAGTGAACGTCCAACCAAATGCTACGCAAACAGTCATCAGGACTAGGATAACAAGTGATAATGGCATAAGGTACTTCCACTCCAATTTCAGAATTTGGTCAATACGAAGGCGTGGGAAAGTCCACTTAATCCACATCAACAAGAATACTACAACGAAAGTCTTACCGAGGAACCATACAATACCTGGAATATAGTTCATAACTGCATCAAAGCCTTCTATACCAATATTAAGAGGAGCCCATCCACCTAAGAACACAGTAGTGGCAATTCCTGATACAACAAAGAGGTTAAGATATTCTGCAAGATAATAAAAACCAAATCCCATACCACTATACTCGGTATGGTAACCAGCAGTTAACTCACTCTCAGCCTCAGCTAAGTCGAAAGGACCACGGTTCGCTTCTGCATTACCAGCAATACAGAATACAAGGAAAGCTAAAATTGCAGGTACATGCCCTTGCACTATCAACCATTGCCAAGGACCAGTCTGTGCTTCTACAATACCAGAAATTTGCATTGTCCCAGTTAGTATAACTGCGGAAATTAGACAAAGTCCCAAAGACAACTCATAAGAAATCATCTGTACCGCACCACGCATAGCAGAGAGTACAGAATACTTATTATTACTTCCCCACCCTGCAAGGAAAATACCGAGAACGCCAATAGAGCTAATAGCTGTTACTAGGAAAATACCCACATTAAAGTCTAAAATATTAGCTCCTTTATTCCATGGCAGAAAAGAGAATGTCCCTACTGAAGCGATGATAACCAAGAATGGCGCAAGATAATAAAGCAATTTATCAGCTTTATCAACTGCAAAAATCTCTTTGATCAACATCTTCAATACATCAGCAAAAACCTGTAAAGTTCCCCACCAGCCTACTCTGACAGGCCCAATACGGCACTGGAAGTAGGCACAGACCTTACGTTCCATGAAGATGAGAACGATAGCTAGTAGAGCATAAGCAAGAAGAATTGCTAAGCCTACCACAACGCACTCAATCAGAATAGTCCAAAAATTACTCAAGCCACAAGTGACGCGTAGTAATTCATCGAACCATGTTGTTACTATTCTAAAATCGAACATAGTATGATTTTAATTCTTAATTGATTACTTTTATGATAAACCTTGTTAACGGTCTATATCAGGAATTACGAAATCAAGTGCAGCACCAGTAGTAACCAAGTCGGCTATCTTCTGACCACGCAACATCTTATCCATAGCGCCAACAAGTGTCAGCCCCATTGGTCGGAACTTCAAACGATAAGCAGTTTTATCACCTCTTGAATCCAAATAAGCACCAAATTCACCACTTGCTCCCTCTACAGAGAAATACCACTGTCCTTCTGGGACTTTGATAATTGGCTTTTGCTTAATATAGAACTCACCTTCAGGAATATTATCAATCAATTGCTCTATAATATTGAGACTCTGATAGATTTCCTTAATATGACAGAAGTAACGATCCATAGAATCACCATTTGTCAATGTTATCTCTTCAAAGTTCACCTTATCATACATTGCATAAGGATGGTACTTACGAACGTCATTCTTCCAACCACTAGCACGACCAGCAGGACCAGTCACGCCATAGCTGATACAATCCTTCTCGTCCATAACACCAACTCCTTCAAAACGCTGATGTGTAATCACATTATCACCAAAGACATCAACATACTCCTGAATCATTGGACGTAAGTACTTGCAGAGTTCCTTTACATTTGATACAAAGTTTGGATCGATATCCGCTTGCAGACCACCTATCCTATAATAGTTCTGTATCAAACGCCCACCTGTAGTCTCTTCCATAACATTGAGGACATGCTCACGGTCACGCATACCATAAAGGAATGCAGTAAGAGCACCTAAGTCTTGAGCACAACAAGCTGTATAAAGGAGGTGATTGTCAATACGCTGTAACTCATCCATAATAGTACGGATATAGAGAATACGCTCAGACAATTCAATCCCCATGCCCTCTTCAATTACACCCACAAGTGCATGACGATTCATCATAGCTGACAGGTAATTCATACGGTCAGTTAATGCCAAAGTCTGAGGATAAGTGAACTGTTCACAAAGTTTCTCTATACCGCGATGGATATAACCTAAATGTGGATAGATATTAGTAACAGTCTCACCATCTAACACCGTTTGTAAACGAAGTACACCATGAGTAGAAGGGTGTTGTGGACCAATATTAACAACAAAATTGTCATCAGTAAACAAAGCATGTTGTGTTCCTACGAGTTCACCATTCTTGTCTAAGTTCCACTCTGTAGTTGTATCAAGTTCTACATCATCTTCTGTAGTATACATATTCTTTGCAGGATCCATATCGTAATCCTTACGAAGTGGATACCCCTTAAAGTCATTTCTTAAGAAGAGACGACGCATATCTGGATGACCAAGGAACTTAATACCATAGAAATCATAGACCTCACGTTCCAGTAAATCGGCATCAGCCCACAACTTAATAACAGAAGGAATTACAAATTCCTCTCCCACCTTTTTTGCAAGCTGTTTTACAGAACAACGTTCGTGTGTACTTGTATTCTCAAGAATATAAATACACCCAAGACCTTCCTCTGTACCAAAGTCTTCACCGACAACAGTTACAAGGTAATCGAAATGCTTCTCATTCTTCAACCTTGCCATCTCAGTAGCAAAGCTATCAAAGCCGAATTCTTTATTTCTAGTTTCATTCTCGCGTACCTTATATATTATACGTTAGTTGTACTCTCATCAGCAGCCTTCTTTGCAGCATCAATCTGATCGATTTCCTTACCCAACTTATCTACATCTTCTTTTGTTACTGGTTGGTTGATGACAATCGTCTCTTTCTTAGGGGCTACCTCTACAGGAGTTGGAGTAACAGAGTCTACTGCGGGTTTAGCTGCAGGGCGAGCAGGCTTAGGGGTAGGCTTATGCGCCTCTTCCCATGCAGCCTCACGCTTCTCCTTTATTTCCTCTGGATCAATGCCTAGTTTCTCCTTAAAAATCAGTTCGGCATTACTCTTGCCCAACTCACGCTCTTCTGCAGTCTGCTTATGATTTACGCCACCAAAGAATTTCTCAACTTTAACTTTACGCTGAAGTTGCATCATTCCATAGATAATAGCTTCTGGACGTGGAGGACAACCTGGAATATATACGTCTACAGGGATAATCTCATCGATACCTCGCATAACATGATAGCTATCTTTGAACGGACCACCAGAAATAGCACAACCTCCAACGGCAATAACATATTTAGGTTCTGCCATCTCATCATACAAACGCTTCAGTGCTGGTGCCATCTTATTGGTAATAGTACCTGCACACATAATCAAATCCGCTTGACGAGGAGAGTTACGCGTAACTTCAAATCCAAAACGAGAGAAGTCGTAACGTGCACAACCGACTGCCATAAACTCAATACCACAACAAGAAGTAGCGAAAGTCAATGACCACAAAGAATTACTCCGTCCCCAGTTGATAAGTTGATCCAAGTTCCCAAGAACGAGATTAGTCCCTCCCTCGTTCAGCTCACTTGCCATCTTACTCAGCGTGTCATTATCTTTCCATTCATTGTATGGAAGAGATTTGATTTTTGGCTTTCTTATTTCCATTCGAGTGCTCCTTTCCGCCAAGCGTATGCAAGGCCAAATACTAATACCAACATAAAGAACCCAATCGTGGCAAGAGCCAATGGTCCAAATGTCTTAACAACAACTGCCCAAGGATATAAGAAAACTGTTTCCACATCAAACATCAGAAAGAGAATTGCAAAGAGATAGTAACCGATATGCACTGGCAACCAAGAGGTTCCATAGGTCGGAATACCACACTCAAAAGGCTCACCTTTCACTGGATTGTATGAACGCGGACCAATCAACTTAGCTATGGCATACGCTGCCACTACCAAGAATGCAGCCGTTATCAGAACGGTAACAAAAAGTGTGAAATACATAAACTTATATAGCTATAATTTAATTGTCTAATCTCGTTCACAAAGAACATGTTTTTAAAACGGTTGCAAAGATACAAAAAAATATTTGAGAACGTATGCAAATCTAACAAAAAAACGCACTACATTTTGCAAACTCTACTTTACAAACAAAAGATTGCACAAACAACTTGCCCCCTACTAAGAAGGTCTTGAAAAATACGGAGATAACACTATGTCAGTAATATCCAAACTTTAATAAAGATTTCTCTATCGTTTAGCATTAATGAAAAGCAATAACAGTCTCTTTAAGTCCTATATTTAGCATTTTGCAAATATCGCTATTAGTGCTAATTAAGATCCCATTAAAGTATATAGATAATAAAAGGAAAAGTGCCAGCTTTAAACAGTTTCACTATAATACCCTATCAAACCATCAATTGGTGCATCAATAACCTTACCTATTTTATAATTGAAGTGCTCTGCGCAAGCTCTCAGTTCCCCCTCAAATGCAGAAGCCACTCCTCCAACAGCAGAAAGAGTACGAATAGAATCCGAAGGATAGCACAAGACATTCTTTTCAAAAAAACATTGGAAATTATAGATAACCAAATCTCTTAACTCATAGTACTTCAAATTCTCTTTAATAAAGAGAGAGATACCTGCAAGGAAACGATTAGCTAACGGTTGGCGATACACCTTATCTATAATCTGTGGATACGTCAGTCCACTCCATTTTAAATATTTTTCTTTTATATCTTCCGAAAGACTCCCTTTAAAAATACCATTCAAAAATAATTTCCCCAAGACAGCTCCACTACCCTCATCTCCAAGGATATATCCAAGTGGTGGAATATTTTGCGTGATTTTTTTCCCATCATAAAGGCAACTATTAGCACCAGTTCCCAAGATACAAGCAATACCAGGCTCATATCCGCACACAGCTCGTGCTGCTCCTAACAAATCACTATCAACCTCTACTTCTGCCTTAGGAAAGTGCTTCATAAGTGCTTTTCGCATAACATATGAAGTTTCAGAAGTACAACCAGCACCATAGAAAAAAATTTTAGTAATTTGTTCTATAACATCATCCTTTGTATGAACACAGCCACCCTTTAAATCCATTACCTGAAAGATTGGGTTCAATTCACATTCCAAAGCATGTAAAATAACATCCTCCGACTGATGAAAAGGGTTCAAACCCTGTGTACGTCCCTTTAAAATTTGCCTATTATCGGCTTTTTCTTCCTCAACCAGAGCCCAATCAGTCTTAGATCCACCACTATCAGCTATTAATATCATTGTCTTATGTTTTTATTTGCAAACTTACACAAAATTATCCACTTAAAAGTCAGATAAAAAAAGAAATCATTGATAAGTAAAACCTTTAGTATCATTTTACATTCATTGACATGTCAGAATGATAAACTTTGATTACCTTTGCACACATTATTAATCAATAAGAAACCGTTATCATAAGAAACTGATATGCCGAAAAAAATATTCTTCATCACCTTCTTACTATTTTTAATTACTGTACCTACGCATGCTGTTTTACAAGAAGACTCTTTGAAAAACTCATTGTCTGTTCTTCGGCATGAACTGATCAACCAACACCTTGAAGAGACTAAGCAGTTGAATCGCTCAAAAATAATTAATGAGCAGGTGATGACACAATTGAAAGAAATTGGAGAAAAATCTGCACAGGTTTCACTCATGCTCTATTCACAAAAGACTGATAATATATTTGATCTTACATATGCTTGTCATCAGGCTACAGAGCTTTGGAAGGACTTCCAGACAAAAACACGACCCTTTCATGATCTTATTACCCAAAGTAATGAAGAGATCGCAAGGTATGATTCTCTTATCAATGTGCTCAGTACAATGTATACCTTGGAATGACTACCAAAATGAAAACTGAGCGTAATGTGTGTCTTACACTCGCAACGAGCATTCGACGTATGTTACAGGAGCGCAATGATTCTTATCAAGAATACATTCAATATTATCAGTATAGCCAGCAACAACTACAAGCTCTTGATTCATATGCTCAGAAAAGATATGAAGAAATTCAGTCTAGCATCTTTACTAATAGTGGTGAGAATTACTTTAAATATCTCCGTTCCGCACCCTATATGATAAAGAATATGAGATCGAGTATTTCTGAAAAATATACCCCACAGAGCGTAGTTCAATCACAATGGGATGTTAAATGGCTGATTGCCCTTTTCAGTATGATATTGATTTACGGGGTTATTGCCATTTTAATTAATTACTTGAGCATTCGCTTTCTTGTCACGAAGTTGATGAAAACAAACCGTTTTGAGCAGCAAAATAGTGCTTTTCTTGCCAAGCGAACCTGTATCATCATGGTGACCTCAGTTATGACCTTTAGTCTTATTATTATTATAATAAGAATTCTATCACCATCCAATTTCGTTCACATGGCTTGTAGTCTACTTTTAGAGTATACTTGGCTACTTGCTGTCATCTTTGCGTCTTTACTTCTCCGCGTCAATGGCGCACAAACGCATAATACCTACCGAATTTACTATCCTCTTATTCTTGTAGGTTTCTCGGTTATTACTTTCCGTATAGTAATGCTTCCAAGTTCCATTGTTACATTATTATTCCCTCCACTCATGCTTATTATTGCTTCTTGGCAGGGCAGAGTTATGTACAAATATTATAAACTCATTCCTAAATATGACCTTTACCTAGCTTACTTCTCACTTGCAGTATTCCTCTTCTCGCTAGTAAGCTCAACCATAGGTTATACTATGCTGGCTGTACAAGGGATTATTTGGTGGATGATGCAATTAGCATGCGTTCAGACTATAGCTTTCTTACACGATTATCTCAACCAATACCGAGAGCGTCATAACACGAGAACACTCCCTGTTAATAAAGGTTGGTTCATTCACCTAATATCAAATGTATTCATACCATCAGCTCTAGTATTGTCTTTCATCTTTGCTATTTACTGGGCTACAGATGTATTCAACCTCAGCGACATGACTTGGAAATATTCCGCACGGACTTTATCAACTCAGATAAGTTCAAGATAAGCGTTTACTCCATTACAATCTCTGTCATTCTTTGGTTCGTCTTCAGATATCTTAATCAGACGACTCGTGATGCAATTAAGTTATATTTGGATAAAAATGACCCAACAACAGCTGCAGCACGTAGCACAATGTACATCAATGTCTTACAAGTCATTGTTTGGGGAGCATGGCTTTTAACCATATTAAGTATCTTTGAAATCAGTAGTACTTGGCTGGTTGTCGTCAGTGGAGGTCTGTCTACAGGTATTGGTTTTGCCATGAAGGATATACTTGAGAACATCTATTATGGTATTTCTTTGATGACAGGACGAATAAAGATTGGCGATTATATTGTTTGTGATGGCATACGCGGGCGAGTAAGTTCTATCAGTTATACCTCTACAATGTTGGAGGCCCTCGATGGTTCTGTCATAGCTTTTCAGAACTCACAGCTCTTCACTAAGAATTATAAAAACATGACCAAGAATCACGGATATGAATTAGATATCCTCGAAGTTGGTATTGCTTATGGAAGTAATATCAATAAAGTGAAGAAGATGTTGGTTGACGCTATTACAGCCTTAGGAATTACCTATACCGAGAAGAGTGTTCAGGTAATGATAAAAAGTTTCGATGACAGTTGCGTAACATTAAAGGTTCTTGTTTGGGTAAACGTTTTCACCCAGGGTTCTGATGATAGTGCCATCATGGAATGTATATATGAAACCCTTGAAAAGAATGGCATAGAAATTCCATTCCCACAAAGAGAGATTACTATTAAACACCAGACGATAGAAGAATAATAGATAACGAAAAGTATAAAAAGTTTTATACCTACAATTCAAAAAGCTCCAAAACCTCAACTGGGTCTTGGAGCTTTTTCTTAAATTATTGAAGTAACCAGGTAGTAAACCTGTCATTATACCCTGGATAGCCTCAACCTTTGTTCTTAAAAATACAGATTAATCTAAGTGTACTAATCACTTCTCACGCAAATTGCAGATTCACCTTATGATCACGAACCATACGACGTAGGTTCAAAATAGCATAACGCATACGGCCTAGGCTTGTGTTTATACTTACACCTGTAGTTTCTGCTATCTCCTTAAATGACATCTCTTGATAGAAACGCATAAATACAACTTCACGCTGGGAAGCTGGCAGAAGGTTCATCAACCGCTTTACATCTGAGAGTGTTTGGGAATTAACAAATTGACTTTCGATATTGGCAATAACCGTATCAATCCCCCCTATATTTGAAAGATCATTGTCTTTTGGTGCCTCTACAACTTTCTCAGCACGTTGTGCACGATACCAATCCATAATTACATTATGGGCAATACGCATCACCCAAGCAGAAAATTTACCTGTCGGCGAATATTTCCCCTGCTGTAATTTCGTTATTACTTTAACAAAAGTCTCTTGAAACAAGTCATCAGCAATGTCACGATCACGCACCACAAAAAGGATATACGAAAATAATTTCGATTGGTTGTGTGACAACAATAAATCGAAAGCCTCATTACTTCCATCAATGTATGACAATGCCAACTCCTCGTCGGTCATCTCATTCAGTTTCTTCATTTTTATAAGAAATATTTATGAAGTACAGGTGTTTCGATAGGCTTTCTAAACTTATTCTTATTAGTATTATTATTCAATGAATACTGGAGAAGTTTGCAATAAACCAAAAGGATCACTCCCTTTATTTGTCTGCAATGTTCTTTTCCACTGCAAATATAATCACTTTTATCGGTATATGCAAATTATTTACACAAAAATCATTCTTCCATCCATCCATAATCATATATATTCTTTTTCATACCGAACACTCCAAGATACTTATGTTTTACCCCACAGAAAAATATCTTCTTCCCATAATTATTAGGATTACTTTTCAAACCAAGCTCTTCTTTCAGAAGCTTCGAAGCCAACTGAATGGCAATCACTTGTTCTGGAGAGGTTTCTCCACGATCATCTGCTAACAAAATGGCATTATCATAAGTAAAGGGGTACTCCCATTCTGCATTCTTGATATGCTTAGAGCATGCACCAACAATGTATCCAGACACTGTAACAACCTTCCCTTCAGGAATATCATGCTGGAATTCTGCAATTGTATAAATATGACTAATGGCAGAAGAATCTACAGAATCAGATTCTCCGTTATCCACATCTTCTGTCTTATGTCTTTTTATGTTCAACGTCATCTACAACACTTTTTTTCACAATTCACAAAAAAACAAAGCACACAGAACCAGAAAAAAATAACTTATACAACTTCATGGAATAAAAATTTATATTAGACTTTGCAAAGATAGAAAAAAAGATTAGAAGAGTATCAAGTAAAGTACACAAAAAGAGGTTGGTGCAGGAAGCTACCAACCTCGAATAATGATTTAGCAAACATCTAAATCAGTGAAAAACACATAGCAAATATATAGCTAATAAAAAGAATAAAACAAATATTATAGTAAAAAAAGATGTTTTTTTAACATTGTAAGCGTACACAGTAACAAACACTTAGGCTAAATAAAGAGGAAGATTTAAAAAAACATGGGCATTGCCCTACCCCACTCTTGGACAATAGGATTACAAAAGATTATTGTAAGAATAAATCATAACACACTTTCAATAGGTGCTATTTTTGCATTGTAAAAGACGCCCTTTTTGAATGGTAAAAAGGTGCCCTTTGGGGAACAAAAGATGCCCTTTTGCATTGCAAAAGGGCATCTTTTGATTTTTTTCAAATATAAGCATCTGAATTACAAATAGATACGAAGTGACTCCCGAAAAGGATTTACATTAAATATTAACTAGAATAACAATCCTATCTGTAAAAAGTTATTCATACCATCAAAGAAAAGCATGTAACACTTCTCATGAGAGCTATCCTCATCGTTAATCCCCTCTCTTATATCTATATTAATCCTTTTTTTTCTTCTTTACCACACGCTTTACAGGAGTCTTATGACTAGGACTCTCGGGGGCAGCCTTACCGATTACCTCCTTCTCGACTTGCAATCGAAGCTTATCCTCTTCTGATTCCAACTTGTCAACCTTCCCTTGTAACCGTATTACCTCCTTCTCCTTCATTTCAATCTCTTCACCCTGATTGCGGATTGTAGTCAATAACCCATTCAATTCTTCATTATCAATATCTGCAGGATAGAGGCTATTGACACGATTAAGGAAGTCACCAAGGATATTCATATAATTTGTAAATGCGTCAAAAGCACCATCATAGATACCCCGATCCATTCCAACACGAGAAGGCTTAGTTGACATAAAGCGGAAATTATCACTAGCTTGCAAATAATCCCAATCCTGATTAATACGTGGATCTCTGGCTATTCGCACCCGATCAGCAACACTGTAAAGTTTATTAAACGCCTCTCGTTGCATAGGATTACCCAACCACGTGCTGACATCACGTTCTTCATCCATCCAACTAAGTGTATCTGGCACATCAAGACTACTGATACTTTTCAGTTTCATACAGATCTCTGATGGTGTAGAGAAAGTTATTCCACGTTGCTTTGCACATGCGGGGAATGCCTTAAGGAATTCAAGTATATTGCTTGACAATGGTTGGTCTATACCAAGAGCAGAAAGATTCATAAAGATACCTATCACCTGTTCTTCGTCTGGAAGAGCTGCAATCTCATCCATATAGGTATCAGCAAATAAAGGATAACCCTCCCATTCTGAATTATTAAAGCGTAAAGAGATATCATCACTCAACTTAATATCACGCAATAGTAACTTTAACTTTGGGGCAAGTGCGCAGTTGTATATATAGTGTGGGCTCTTCCAACCTAGCACATGCTTCGCACCTTCTGTCAGCATAGCCTTAAGCCCATTTGAGAAGCAAGTAATCCTATATCATCACTATAGATAAGAGAAGAATTACGTAACACCTTTGGTGTTTGCCCAAAATATTCCTTTATCTTCTGAGCCTGCCGTTTTACCTCTAGCTTAAAGCTCTCTTCATTAGCAAGGGAAGCTAAGCCGTGTGAGTAAGGCTCTGCAAGAAATTCTACACAGCCTGTGTTATTCAACTCTTGTAGTTTCTCGAGTACTTGTGGAGCATGCATCTCAAGTTGTTCTATACCAACCCCTGAAAGAGAAAAGGCAACTTTAAAAGCATTTCCATTGTCACGAATCATCTGCAACAGTGTATTCAATGCAGGTATATAGCTTCTCTCTGCTATATCCGAAACTGAACGTTCATTCTCAAAATCATCATAATAATAATGATCCGTACCAATATCAAAGAAACGATAACGTTTCAAATGAACTACTTGATGTATCTCGAAATATAAACAAATCGTTTTCATTATCTTATCTCGTTTTAGTTTTAAAGGTCATTAGTAAGTTTCATTAATCTTTTATTACCAGCCTAAAGTGCGAAGGTAAAGCTCACGAATCCATGCCCCAACCTTCTCCCACGTTATCTGGGCAACCTCCTTTTTACCCTCTTCTGATAAATAGTCGAAAAGACTCTCATTATGACAGATAGAATAAATTGCATCAGCTAATGCATGTATATCCCAATAATCAATCTTGATACAATTATTGAGGATCTCGGCACATCCACTCTGTTTGGAGATAATACTTGGTGTACCACATTGCATTGCTTCCAAAGGAGAAATGCCAAAAGGCTCACTGACAGAAGGCATCACATAAACATCTGATGCTTTCAAACATTCATAGACTTCTTTACCTCGCATAAACCAGGGAAATGGAAACGGTCAGCAATGCCACGTTCAGCCGCAAGATAAATCATCTGATTCATCATATCACCTGATCCTGCCATACAAAACCGGACATTACGAGTACGATGAAGTACCATATTTGCAGCCTCAATAAAATATTCTGGACCTTTTTGCATTGTTATTCTACCAAGGAAAGTAACAAGTTTCTCCTTCCCTTTATGATCTGGTCGTGGAATTTCTGCAATCTCTTGTGTCAGAGGATAAACAGCATTATGCACTGTAAAAACCTTACGTGGATCCTGATGATATTGATTTATAACGGTCTGGCGAGTCAGTTCTGACACGCACATGATGCAATCAGCATTGTCCATTCCATCCTTCTCTATGCCATATACAGTTGGATTAACCTGTCCACGTGAACGATCAAAGTCTGTGGCATGAACATGAATGCACAAAGGCTTGCCTGAAACTTGCTTGGCATGAAGACCCGCAGGATAGGTTAACCAATCATGTGCATGAATGATGTCATAGTCAAGTGTCCGTGCCACAACGCCAGCTATAATTGAATAGTTATTGATCTCTTCATGAAGGTTAGCAGGGTAACCACCAGCAAAATCCATGGCGCCGAGGTCGTTGACATGCATATAATTGAAGTCTGCATAGATATGATTTCTCAACTCATAGTAAAGATCTGGATTCATTATATTGCCTATACGGTTCTTCACATAATCATAATCAACATCCCGATAGGCTATTGGCACACAGTTCATTGCTACAATATTGGCAAATCTCTGATCTTCATCACCAAAAGGATGAGGAAGACAAAGCGTTGTCTCAATATCACCTTGCACATGAAGACCTTCCGATATACCAAAATTTGCAGTCGCTAAACCGCCATATACATGAGGAGGATACTCCCATCCAAACATTAATACTTTCATATAAGTTCCTCCTATTAATATTTATATTTTTCAAGTAACTCTAAAGTACGAAGTACTTCAGCCACATTCATGGCGAAAGATATAGCACCACGGCCATTAAAAGGTGGATTGCCATCAAAGAGTTCTGGTAACGTACTAAGGCAATGATGAAACATCTCATCCTCATAACCAACTAACTGGCGCTCAACAAAACTCAAGCGTGTTTGCTTATAGAGTTTCAAGCAGGCTTCAAGATAGAATCCTCCTAACCATGGCCAGGCTGTCCCCTGATGATAAGCTAGATCACGCTGACTTTGCGGACCAGTATACATTGGATTGTAACCACCACTCTTTGGAGAAAGAGAACGTAATCCTTTCGGTGTCAGTAACTCGCGCGTACAAACATCTAAAACACCCCGTTTCTGTTTCTGATCAAGTGGCGAATAATCAAGTGCAACTGCAAATATCATATTTGGACGAACACTCCAATCTATCATATTCCCATCAACATAATCATAAAGATAGCCATACTCATTAAGGAATGTATCGACAAACGCCTCTTTACACCGCGCTGCGAGTTCCTCAAGAGTATTCGATCGCTCTATATTCCCACTCTCTTGTTCCATAACAGCAGCAAACTTCAGAGCATTATACCAAAGGGCATTAAACTCCACGATATATCCAGAGCGTGGAACAACTGGTCGCCCATTGTTCATAGAATTCATCCAGGTTATAGCTTTACCCTTTGCATCAGCATAAAGTAATCCATTCTTGTCTAAAGTCAAGTTTGGATGTTTATCTAACATAAGGTAATCTATGATATCATACAATAAACTACCATAGAGTTTCTTGCAACGTTCTTTACCCGCAGCTTTAGCATATTGCTGAATAGCCCACACACACCAAAGAGGTACATCAGGCTTCTCCATCTCATAGATATTAACAGTCAAAGGCTTTCCTTCCATAAATTCGCGTAGCCCTTTCTCTGCTGTCTGCATCACCAACTCAAAATAATCCTGCTCTTCAATACTCAATGTGAGACCAGGAAGTGCTATGAACTGATCGCGCGCGCGGCACTTAAACCATGGATAACCCGCAAGTATATAACGGGCACCATCCTTTGCGCTATTATGAAACTGATGTGCTGCATTAACAAGACAATGGAAAAAATTATCTCGAGGGCTACGTGTCTCAACCTCTGTAGTAAACAAATTGGGTAGTATAGAAGGCTTACATTCTGAAGTAGAAGCAGCGAAAATAATACTCTCTCCTTTGCTAATATTCATCTCAAAATAACCTGGCACATACAAATCTTCATCAGAAGCATAGCCACGTTCTTGTTCCTTTGGATATTCGAGACCACGATACCAATAAGGTTCAAAATGAAACTCATTGGTTTTTGAGAATTGCATGTATAGGGCTGGATACCCTGCATACATACAAGTGCTTATTCCATTATCTATCTGATGATAGGTTCTATCAGCTACAGGATTCTCATGTGTAAATTGTTTAACACTGCGGAATGCTAAAAATGGGCGAAACTGCAACGTTGTTTTCGAATGAGCTTCCAGTAATGTATAACGTATCAAGATACGATCTTCATAGTGTTGGAAAACAACTTCTTTTTTTAACAAGACTCCTCCAACCCTATATATAGTAGTAGGGACATTATCACAATCAAATTCCCGTATATACTTATGCCCTTGTGGGCTGAAAGTTCCTCCTTGATATTTATGTAAACCCAAGTTAAATGCAGCACCATGCTGTATAACTGTGGGGTCAAGAGAACTCAACAGCACATGATTGTCATCATCTAATTCAGGAACGGGGACAACAAGTAAACCATGGTACTTACGAGTGTTACAATCAACAATAGTGGAACAAGCATAAGCTCCAGAACGATTAGTTCGCAGTAGCTCTCGGGGAAGCGAATCTTGAAGATTGGTCATCAGAGCTTTTTCAAATTTTAAGTAGCTCATGTTTTTTAAGGTTTATTGTTTGGTTTTTAATTTCTTTCCAGTAGAAGTCTTTACAGACTTTACCGTTTGGCACTCCAAAGATACAAATATTTTTCATAATAGTATTATAAAGTAAGATATTATTTTCAGGTTCAGACTTCTCTTATGATACTTATAAGAAGAATTTACAAAGAAGGTTTAAATACCTATGTCTTAAAAAAACTCTAATATATAATAGGAAAAGTTCATAAACATTTTTAGAGAAAGCTTAAGAGCTTTTTAGGAGAAAGCTTAGGAGCTTTTTAACCAGTAGATAGAATCTATCAGTAATTGGCTTAACCAATAGAAGGTCTCTTTTTTTCAATAAAAAAACAAGAGAATAGACAGGAGTAATTTAATATATAAGATGTATTAATTCGGTATGATAAAGTTAATGACTTCTTTCTCCACACCTATTATAAACGTGCCAACAGGTGCCGATTTCAAGAGTCGTCCATCAACACTGACAGGAGTATGTGAGGTTACCTGTGCTCTCATTTCCTGTGTTCTATAAGGTAATACACTCTGATGATTCAATATCTTATCCCGCAACAAGAGATACATACCCTTCATTGCTTGCAACATCTTTGGTTGAGAAACGATTGAAACATCTAGTAAACCATTATATGGGACAGCATTCGGTGTCTGCCCATAGCCTTGAGCATTACCGATACAAACGGTCATCAACCGTCGTCTGATACTATCTGTATTGATGTTCAGTGACATCAAATAGTCCATACGTTGGAACAAAAGCAGGAAACAAGAGAGAATAAAGGAGATTGTACGAGATATGAAAAGGTGGCGCATACGACGACGAAGGCTCATTATATTTGCAACCATCCCAATATTTACACAGTTAAGGAAATATCTACGACAACGCTCATACTTCTTGTTTTCATAGCGAATATAGCCAATATCTATCCGTCTGATACGCTTCTGCTTAAGCCAAACTATAGTCTGTTCCAAGTGTGATTCATCAAATCCCCAGAAGTGTGCAAAGTCGTTCAACACGCCATTTGGAATAACACCCACCGTTATACTGTCACGCTCTTCTGGTTCTAAAAGCATCAGATAATTAACCGCATCATTCAATGCGGAGTCACCACCATATATGATAATGGTCTTGTAACCATTGCTTACAAGCAGACGTACCAGTCGTTCTACACTGCGAGGATTCTCACTTTGAACTATATCATAAGCAACTTGGTGTAGCTGCAGACATTGTTCAAGGATCCTTCGTTGCTTCTGATAATTACCAAGATAACCATTCCGTGGGCAATAAATAATACCCCATCTTTCTTCATCTACCATAAATTCATTATTTCATCTATCTTTACATCCATAGGTTGCAGTGCATCTATCCAATGAATGGTGAACCCACGACGTTCCATTCCTCTAAACCATGTCATCTGTCGTTTGGCAAATTGATGAATAGCTATTTCAAGTTGATGAACCATTTCATCATAGGTAAGATTACCAATAAGGAACTCTGTTACATATTTATACTCTAAACCATAATATATAAGGTCTTCTGCAGGTATTCCACTCTTTAATAACCCATCCACCTCCTCAACCATCCCGTTAGCAAGGCGGCTCTTTAAACGGCTTGTGATCTTTCTCCGACGTTCCTCTCTATCTATATTTACACCAATTATCAAGGAGTCTATAGGCGGACATGACCTCTCCTTTACGGGATTGGAAAGGTTATATGTCTCTATCTCAATAGCGCGTATGGCTCTTTGACAGGAATCAACATCCGTCTTATTATGCATGACAGAATGGTTCTTTGTCTTTAGATCTGCCAATATAACCGTCAACTCTTCAAGTGTTTTATCAGCTAAAGCCATACGTAATTCTAGATTTGAGGAACTGGAGAAAGACTATATCCTTTCAAGACAGCCTCTATATATAAACCCGTTCCACCACAGAGAATTGGTTGTACCTTCCGTTTACGTATATTTTCATAGCAATCTAGAAAGTCCTGCTGATATCGAAAAAGGTTATATTTCGTTCCTGGCTCACAGATATCTATAAGATGATAAGGGACCACGTGTCCGTCGACAGTATAGTCTCCCAAATCCTTCCCTGTTCCGATATCCATACCACGATACACCTGCCGGCTATCTGCACTGATAATCTCTGCCTTTAGATGTGAAGCAAGATGCACAGCAAGATCAGTCTTCCCAGATGCTGTTGGGCCGAGAATGGTTATCATTCTTCGTTCTGACATATCACTTATAGCTATCTGATCACATAACCCTTTGTTCTCCATGTCGCAAAGATAACAAAAAAATCCCTGCCAGCAAAGCTGACAGGGAGTATTATTTTATCCATAACTCTCTACAAAAGAAAGAAATTACAGACTATTCTCTAACGGTATTACTTCAACTCTGCGAAGTACTTGATTGTACGAACCATCTGAGAAGTGTAAGAATTCTCATTGTCGTACCAAGAAACAACCTGTACCTGATAAGTATCATCGTCGATCTTGCTTACCATAGTCTGAGTTGCATCGAACAAAGAACCAAAACGCATACCGATGATATCAGAAGATACGATCTGATCCTCGGTGTAACCGAAGCTCTCTGTTGCAGCAGCCTTCATTGCAGCGTTGATACCTTCAACAGTTACGTCCTTACCCTTAACAACAGCAACAAGGATAGTTGTTGAACCTGTTGGAGTTGGAACACGCTGTGCAGAACCAATCAACTTACCGTTCAACTCTGGAATAACAAGACCGATAGCCTTAGCTGCACCAGTTGAGTTAGGAACGATGTTGCAAGCACCTGCACGTGAACGACGGAGGTCGCCCTTACGCTGTGGACCATCAAGAATCATCTGATCACCAGTGTAAGCGTGGATTGTTGACATGATACCTGACTGGATTGGAGCATATGCATTCAAAGCAGCTGCCATTGGAGCCAAGCAGTTTGTTGTACAAGAAGCTGCAGAAATAACAGTATCAGCTGCAGTCAAAGTCTTGTGGTTTGTATTGAAAACAACTGTAGGAAGATCGTTACCTGCTGGAGCAGAGATAACTACCTTCTTAGCACCAGCCTTGAGGTGAGCAGAAGCCTTCTCCTTTGATGTATAGAAACCTGTACACTCGAGTACAACGTCTACCTTATTAGCAGCCCATGGGCAGTTTGCAGCGTCCTTCTCAGCAGAAATCTTAATCTCCTTACCATCAACGATAATTGAGTCCTCAGTAGCCTCTACAGTGTGCTTACCCTCGCCGAACTTGCCAGCGAAACCACCCTGAGCGGTATCATACTTCAACAGATGAGCAAGCATCTTAGGGACTTGTCAAGTCGTTGATTGCAACAACCTCATAACCTTCAGCCTCGAACATCTGACGGAATGCGAGACGACCAATACGGCCAAAAGCCGTTAATAGCTACATTTACCATTTTTTTACCTTAATTTATTTTTAAAAAGTTTATAAAAACAATTCTCTTTTTACCTCCTATTGAACATTTTTTTAATGTTACGATTGCAAAAGATACAATTTTTTATTTTTTTGCAATCGCATTGTGTATTAAATATTATAAAAAAATGAGCTCATCCTTTATAGAAGTAAAATGAGAATAATCTATGCGTAAAGATTGTAATATCCAAATATCAAAGGAAGAGACATAATGGGATAGATAGGCACGAGGCATTCATTAAATTAACAACTTAAAATTATGAGTAAATTAATCCAAGAATTTAAAGATTTCGCAGTAAAAGGTAATGCCGTAGATATGGCGGTCGGTGTAATCATCGGTGGTGCTTTCGGCAAGATTGTTTCATCTATTGTTGACGATATTATCATGCCTCCTATCGGATGGCTTATCGGTGGTGTGAAGTTTACTGACTTAAAGTTCACTCTTCCTCAAGTTGATATCGCGGGAGTAACAAGTCCGGATCCTGCTACTATTAACTACGGTAACTTCCTCCAGACCACATTTGATTTCCTTATAATTGCTTTCTGTGTGTTCCTTATGGTGAAAGGTATCAATAAACTTTCTAAGAAGAAGGCTGAGGAGTCAGCAGTTCCCGCACCAGACCCAGAGCCAACTAATGAGGAGAAACTTCTCACTGAGATTCGTGACCTATTGAAGAAGCAGTAACACTCAGTAATATTTAAGGTAAATAAGAAGAAACTTGAATTAGCTTTGGATACCAACAGGAGTATATATATTCTTTAAGAAAATATAATACAAACTTTCTCCTATAACACATGAGGGAACTAAAAACAAAATATAAAAATTGAGTTTGTAACCTCCCGATATCCAGGCTATTACAATTAGCTTTATAAAAGGTGCCCTTTTACAACGTAAAACATCACCTATTGAATTTACGAAGATGTTTTTCTTTACATTAAACATACTAAATCCTTAGCAGTAGAAAGAAACAAGGAGAAGCTAAATAGCCTCTCCTTGTTTTTAGTTATTATTCCCACTCTATTGTCGAAGGTGGTTTAGAAGATATGTCATAACATACCCGATTAACTCCCTTAACCTTTCGTATAATCTCATTTGAGACATCTGCCATAAAATCATAAGGGAGATGTGCCCAGTCAGCTGTCATTGCATCCATTGATGTTACCGCACGAAGTGCAACTGGATGTTCATAAGTGCGCTCATCACCCATGACTCCCACAGAGCGAATAGTAGAGAGAAGTACTGTACCAGCCTGCCAAATATGATCATAAAGGCTCGTTCCGTCTGGCATCATATAGTCATGCATCTTCTCAATATATATATCATCAGCATCTTGTAAGATACGGACTTTTTCACGTGTAATATCACCAAGAATACGTACTGCCAACCCTGGACCAGGGAATGGGTGACGTTTGATAAGTCGTTCTGGCATTTTAAGTTGATGACCTACTCGACGAACTTCATCCTTAAAAAGCCAACGCAAAGGCTCACAGAGTTGCAAATGCATCTCTTTTGGTAATCCTCCAACATTATGATGGCTTTTAATAACCATACCTGTTATGCTTAGACTCTCTATACGGTCAGGGTAAATAGTTCCCTGCGCCAGCCATTTTGCATCTGTTATCTTCTTTGCTTCAGCATTAAAAACCTCAACGAAATCTCTGCCTATAATCTTACGTTTCTGTTCAGGATCAGATACTCCTTCAAGATCCTTGAAGAACTTTTCTGAAGCATCCACCCCTATAACGTTTAATCCTAATCCTTTATAAGCATCCATGACCTTTGAGAACTCATTCTTACGAAGCATCCCGTGATCTACAAAGATACAAGTCAGATTCTTACCAATAGCCTTATTAAGCAGTACAGCACAGACAGAAGAGTCTACACCTCCCGACAAGCCAAGTATAACACGATCGTTTCCAACTTGTTCACGTATCTCCTGAACGGCACTCTCAACAAATGAAGCCGCACTCCACTCCTGCTTACTACCACAGATATCTACAACAAAGTTTTTCAGCAATTGCTTCCCCTGCAGAGTATGATACACTTCTGGATGGAATTGAACGGCCCATACAGGTTGCTTTGTAGAGACAAAAGCTGCAAACTTCACATCCCCTGTAGAAGCAATAATATCATAATCAGAAGGAATAGCAGTAATCGTGTCACCATGACTCATCCATACTTGAGACCCCTTTTCAAATCCATTGAAGAGGGGATTATCAAGATTAATAGTCTCTAAATTAGCACGTCCATACTCACGTGTACCAGCCTGTTCAACTTTACCTCCGTTTGAATATGATATAAACTGAGCACCATAGCAGATACCAAGGACTGGAATCTTACCTATAAACTGACTAAGATCTACCTTGAAAGCTTCAGGGTCATGTACTGAATAAGGTGATCCTGAAAGGATTACACCAATTACTGATGGATCATCCTTAGGAAATTTGTTGTAAGGAAGGATTTCGCAGAAGGTGTCCAACTCACGTACACGTCGCCCTATAAGCTGTGTTGTCTGTGAGCCGAAATCCAAAATGATAATCTTCTGTTGCATGTATTGATAAGATTTTAGAGAGAATCATTGCCCTTTAGAAGAACACTGATTATCTGATTTTGCTATAAATTCTTCTGCCATACGCAGTGTATCAAGTTTGCCGACATCCAGAAGTTGGAGGTCAGTCTTCAATTCTCCATATATCTTCAGAGTGTCACAGTTACGCAGATAGAAATCCATAATAGGGAATTTCTCTTCTTTAACGGCCTCCACACCTTTAATAGCAGATGGAGCTAAAATATGTATGCCAGAGAAAGCATACAGATAATAACCTTGCTGGTAATAGGATGTCACATCCTCCGTTGGGGAAATGAAACGCATATGAAGGATATTGTCGTGTGGAGATTTTACCTCACCTGTAGCAACGTTCGTCCAACCAACCAAACGCATATGATGGTCAAATATAAGATAGCGTTGGGTAACACGACAACTTACTAGCAGCAGTGCATCTATCTTTTGTTCTAAAGCATGTTTATAAAATGAAGCCAAGTCGACATTACTTAGTATGTCTACATTATGTATAAGTACTGGCAATGTAGCATCAAAAAGCAGAGCAGCTCGCTTGATACCACCACCTGTATCAAGGAGCTGCTCTGTTTCATCCGACACTTGAATGTCTACCCCGAAATCATTCGTCTTTAGGTAATCTACTATTTTATTTGCAAAATGATGGACATTTACGACCATCCGCGTGCATCCTGCATCAATCAATCTTCTGATAACATGTTCCAACAGTGGTGCATCCCCCACCTTTACCAATGCCTTTGGCATCGTATCTGTTAAAGGTTTCAGCCGAGTACCAAGCCCAGCTGCGAAAATCATTGCTTGCATTAGCTATTCTTTATGGTACAAAAGTACTGTTTTTATTCCAGTTGACAAAAGGAAAAATAAACATAAATGAAAAAACTAAGTAATTACTCTTATTTAGCTTCCAAGACTTGTTCTATCCCTTGTTCTCTATGTTGTATCTTTACTTCTATTCCATATTTTTGATTAAGATGCTCTGCAAGGTGTTGTGCACAATAAACCGAACGGTGTTGCCCACCAGTGCAACCAAAGCTGAACATAAGATCCGTGAAGCCGCGCTGCATATAACGTTCTACATGATGGTCAGCTAACTTATAAACAGGTTTAAGAAAATCAAGAATCTCCCCATCATCTTCCAAGAATCGAATAACAGGCTCATCTAACCCTGTTATTTTCTTGTATGGTTCATATCGTCCAGGATTATGCGTGCTTCTACAATCGAAGACATAACCTCCACCATTGCCTGATGTATCTTCAGGTATTCCCTTCTTAAATGAAAAACTGAATACACGCACTACCAATGGACCTTTCCCATCATATTTTGAAAAAGTAGCCGGTCCATCTAATGGATTAGCCTGATAAACATCCTTCTCTACCGTCTTAAAACCATCTGTTCTACTCATCATAGAATCCTCAGTATAAGCAAACTGTGGTAGCTGTGTAAGCCTTTTCAACATGTCTAACATATAAGGGTAAGGGAAAACCTCCTCACCCAATGACAGCAAATCACGTAGGTTTTGTATAGCAGGGGGAATTGAATCAATAAAATGTTTCTTCCTTTCAAAATAGCCACGGAAACCATATGCGCCTAAGACCTGCAATGTACGGAAAAGAACAAACAGTGAAAGGCGATTTACGAAATGTCGCTTTGAAGGGACTTCTGTATAATTCTTAAGACTTTGGTAGTAATCAAACACTAGTTCACGACGTAGCTTGAAAGAATATCTTGCACTTGCCTGCCACAAAAAAGAAGCTAAGTCATAATAAAAAGGCCCTTTTCTCCCCCCTTGGAAGTCAATAAAATAAGGCTGTCCATCCTTTAACATGACATTCCTTGCCTGAAAATCACGATACAGAAACGAATCCATATTCTCAGAGGTCAGGTCTTTTGCAAACATTCTAAAGTTCGCCTCAAGTTTTAATTCATGGAAATCAAGCTCCGTTGCCTTTAGGAAACAATACTTAAAGTAATTCAAATCAAAAAGAACCCCCTCTTGATCAAACTCTGGTTGTGGATAACAGTTCGAAAAATCTAAGCCACGTGCACCACGCAACTGTATATTGGGCAACTCACGAATGGTTCTACGTAAAAGTTCCTGTTCTGCTAGATTATACCTTCCTCCTGCATCACGTCCACCACGAATAGCATCAAAAAGAGAAGTATCTCCAAGATCAGATTGTAAATAACAACTCTCATCTTCTGAGACAGCTAATACATGTGGAACGGGCAATTGGCGCTTTTCGAAATGTTTGGCAAGGTAAACAAAGGCATGATTCTCATCCCTACTCGTACCGACAACACCTATGATTGTATTACTATCAGCATCTGTCAAACGATAATATTCGCGATTACTCCCTGCACCTGCAAGCTTTTCTATATTAAAAGGGGCACAGCCCTTCCATTCCTTATATAGCCTTAACAACTGCTCCATCCTACTCTTCTAGCTTCTTTCTTATCTCATCAGCTTGTTTCTCGCCTCGCCTTTTATTGTCATATTCACGTAACAAGCCATCAATTAACAACAGAAGCACAAGGATACCACCTGTTATTAACAGAGACTTACTCAGATAATATACGCACCCAATAACTATAAAGAGTACGGCAAATTCTTTCCAATTGACGATTCTTTTCATGCTACAAAGTTAACGAAAAGATTACAGACTAAGATTGAAAGACTGAAGTTTTTAGAATTATTCAAAAGCAGTTACACGAATTTACCGCCTTTACATTATGTCAGGTCAAAAACAAACACTATTTAATATAATACCATAAAGACTTTAGCCTCTATTCTTCTATACCAAAAAAGGGAAGAGACCTCTCAGCATCTTCCCCTCTTTTTTTACCAAAATATTATTTTCTCAGATTACATCATACCGCCCATACCTGGAGCTGCTGGCATAGCTGGTGCCTCTTCAGCCTTATCAACGATGAGGCACTCTGTTGTCAGGAACATACCTGCAATTGAAGCAGCATTCTCAAGGGCTACACGTGAAACCTTAGCTGGATCAATAACACCAGTTGCACGAAGGTCCTCATAAGTGTCCTTACGAGCATTGTAACCATAGTCACCCTTACCCTGGCGGACATTATCTACTACTACGGCACCTTCACCACCTGCATTTGCAATTATCTGACGCAAAGGCTCTTCAATAGCACGGCATACAATGTTTATACCTGTTTGCTCATCTTGATTCTCACCCTTCAGATCTTTCAATGATTCTTGAGCCCGAATGTATGTGGTACCACCACCTACAACGACACCTTCCTCCATTGCTGCACGAGTAGCACATAAAGCATCATCAACACGATCTTTCTTTTCTTTCATCTCAACTTCAGAGTTAGCGCCTACATATAAGACAGCAACACCACCTGAAAGCTTCGCAAGACGTTCCTGTAGTTTCTCCTTATCATAAGAACTTGTTGAGGCTGCAATCTCATTTTTGATTTGAGCAACACGCTCTTTAATAGCATCTTTTGAGCCCGCACCATCAACAATAGTTGTATTATCTTTAGAAACCGTAACCTTCTTAGCAGTTCCTAACATCTCAAGTGTAGCTTTCTCAAGAGAGAGTCCCTTCTCTTCACTGATAACAACACCACCTGTCAAGGTTGCGATATCCTCTAACATAGCCTTACGACGATCGCCAAAGCCAGGAGCTTTAACTGCACAAATCTTCAAACCTGCACGTAGACGGTTTACTACCAATGTTGTCAATGCCTCAGAATCAACATCTTCTGCAATTACCAATAACGGCCGTCCACTCTCAGCAGCTGGCTGGAGAATTGGCAAAAAGTCCTTAACGTTTGAAATCTTCTTATCATAGAGAAGAATGTAAGGATTATCCATTACACACTCCATCTTATCTGTATCTGTCACAAAATATCCAGAGAGGTATCCACGATCAAATTGCATACCCTCAACAACGCCAATACTTGTCTCACGCGTTTTGCTCTCTTCGATCGTGATAACACCATCCTTAGAAACCTTACGCATAGCATCCGCCAACAATTTACCAATCTCAGGATCATTGTTTGCACTAACAGTAGCTACTTGCTCTATCTTATCATAGTTGTCACCAACAACCTCTGCAGAATCTTTAATGTGCTCTACAACTTTGGCAACAGCCTTATCAATACCACGCTTAAGGTCCATTGGGTTAGCACCAGCTGTAACATTCTTCAATCCTTCATTCACAATAGCCTGAGTAAGGATTGTTGCAGTAGTTGTACCATCACCTGCATCATCACCTGTTTTGCTAGCTACACTCTTCACAAGCTGTGCTCCAGCATTTTCAAAGTTATCTTCAAGTTCAACTTCTTTAGCTACAGTCACACCGTCTTTTGTAATCTGTGGAGCACCAAACTTTTTACCAATGACGACATTACGACCTTTAGGGCCAAGTGTAACCTTCACCGCGTTAGCCAGCTGGTCAACACCACTCTTCAAAAAGTTCACGAGCATCTGTATCAAATTTTTATTTCTTTTGCCATAATATTATTTCTTTTTTTGAATTACTTTCTCGAATTCCGAATTTCACAATCGATTATCATTAATCGACAATTCCGGAACTATTTATTCTACTACTGCTAACACATCGCTCTGACGCATCATCAGATATTTCTCGCCATCATTCTCGATTTCAGTACCAGCATATTTACCATACAGCACTTCGTCACCAGCTTTAAGAATCATTTCTTCATCCTTCGTACCATTACCTACAGCGACTACTTTTCCACGCTGTGGTTTTTCTTTTGCCGTATCAGGGATAATAATTCCGCCTACTTTCTCTTCTGCCTGTGCAGGAAGTACAAGTACTCTGTCTGCTAATGGTTTAATTGTCATAATTATATTATTTTTAAAGTTTATCTTATATCACTGTTCACAAAGTATTTGAAAACACTTCGCTTTTGAGATTACGAAAACTGTGCCAACTGGCGAAGACTGACAAGGACAAAATTAATACTGACATTTTTGTCAGTCCTTATGACAGTAATCCCTATACCATCATCTTATAGCTATAAGCCACCCATACCATTAGAAGTCCCTATCAATCATCTATAGAACAACATGAGACAACTTTGCCTCGTGCGAGGCACCAACTCCTAGCGTGCTTACCATCAGCACCTATGGAGTTGACCAACAGCTCCATCAAAATTTGACACGTAGTATCTACAAATAGATGACTGATGAAAATCCATACTGTGCTCTGTAAGGAAAAAGCCGATGAGGATTAACATCTCCTCATCGGCTCAAATATATAAGGCTCTATCTTTATCTAGACCTCAAAATTGTGTAAATCAACAAATTTACCGCGCATTCTGCGCTCTTCTATTAAGCGTTCTAGCTTAGCTCTACGATGCGGAGCAATCCATTTGCGAGCAAAAATATTTGGAATAGCGACACCTAAAGCGATACATACCAGGACCAATGACCCATTAATAGCATTGAACATGGCAAATGTTACTTCACCAACAACTCCCTGCATTTCCATAAAACCGTATAGAGCACGATACATCAACACACCAGGAACAATTGGAATAACTGCAGGAATCGTAATACATTGATGAGGAGTATGCAAGATATGGACTGCTTTGATATTTATAATTGAAATCAGAGCCGACCCACAAAGTGAGCCTACAACCAGCCCCATTCCTAAGCCAATATTACCTGTTGCTGGACCAAGGTTTATGAAATTACGAGAACAAACACAGATTATACCACCTATAGCAATCCAAGGCATTAATCGATATGGAATGTTATAGATAGTAGCAAAGCCCATAGCCGATATAGCAGCTGCAAGTGCATACTCAAAGAAGCTATGATGCGGTGTCATAGATAAGTCTTTCACAAAATTATCAATACCCCCACATTTAATGGTCAACGCTATACCAAATGCCATTGCAATAACTATAAGCATGGTGTTCATAGCCCGCACCAAACCTGTATTTATATGGTTATCTAAGAGATCATTGACCGCATTTATTAACGGAACTCCAGGAACGATATAGAGTGCACATGCGAGGAGTGGATGCCAAGGTGTTTTCGTAAATAATATAGGACGTAAGAATTCAGGAAGCATTGCTTGAACAGATGGCGTAGACAAATAGGATGAAAGCCAAGCCAATATCGTACTAACAAAGGCTGCTACAGCAAAATTAGCATAAATATTCGAACCAGCATGATTCAAGAACATACGCAAACGATTACCTAAGATTGCAGCAATAGACGCATAGAAGAAAGCTGTCCAGTCGCATCCGAACTGAACACAGAATCCTCCACAAGCAAAACCTGCGCCAATGGCAATCATCCAATCCGTATAATAATGTTTGCCATGAGCAATTTTCTCAAGCTCTTCTTCATAACGATCTAACGAATAATCCTCCTGAATGGCCCTCCATGAGAGCTTTGAGACCTCCTGAATAGCAAGCATATTAATGACATGCTTATCACAACGTTGCATCTTAGAGAAGCTATGAAACTCATCACTCACATTGACTTGTAGCATATAATAGTCAACATGCATATGCAAATTTTCTTTGGAAGCCCTAGATAGGCTGCCGTACGCTCCATATTACGCTTCACACGACTCGTATCTGCAGAGCTTTCCATAAGAATTTGACCTGTCCGGAGGAGCAAGTCAAGTTTTTTACGAAGTACTCTTTTTGAGCATATCATTTGATTCTCGTCCATAAACCAATCTTTTATTTATAACGGCTACAAAGGTACTATTTATTATTCACATAAAAAAATTAGCCTACTACAAATCCAACCAGCCTTTAAACTTTCTCATAACTGTCTTTCGGATATTTTCTTTAGCAGCAGAAGGGACCATGGCTTCAACAAGTGGTAATGCTGTCGGATTGATACAACACACCTGTGAAAAGCCCGCAGAAAGCAAGGCTGTTTTATCCTTAACTTGTCCAGCAAGCAACACGACAGGAACACCCAAACGCTTACCATAAGCTAGTACACACGCAGGTATCTTACCCATCAATGTCTGTGCATCAGCTCTTCCCTCTCCCGTGACTATCAAATCTGCTTCTTTTACAAGGTTTTCAAACCCCGACATCTGCAACATAACGTCTGCTCCAGATTTTATCTTTGCCCCAAGGAACTGAAGAAAAGCATAACCTAAGCCGCCTGCTGCACCAGCTCCCTTATCTTCAGAATGATCAAAACCAAAGTGCTTTGCCGCAAGTCTCGCAAAAGTACGAGCTCGACGGTCAAGACAAGTTATCATTTCAGGCGTTGCACCCTTCTGAGGTCCAAAAACTACAGCTGCTCCAGTATCCCCAAAAAGAGGATTAGCTACATCAGAGGCCAATATGATATCTAAATCTTTAGGCAGTTTATTCTGCCAGTCTTCACCTAAATTCCTCTTTAAAGCTGCCAACATTCCTAAACCACAATCACTAGTAGCCGAGCCACCTAACCCTATAATATAACTATGATAACCACGTAGCAGAGCATCTGCAATGACTTCCCCAACACCATAAGAAGTTGCTCGTAAGGGATTCAGCTCTTCTGACTTCAGTAGATTAATTCCACAAGCAACTGCAGTCTCCAAGACAACCACGCCAGAAGGGCTTATAGCATACTCTGCCTGAATAGGACGCATAAGAGCATCATGACAAGCAACCGTAACTTTCTCGCAACCTACCAGTTGTGAAAAAACTTCTAACATCCCATCTCCTCCATCACTAACAGGAATCTTTTCAACTTCAGCTTGAGGGCAACTAAGTTTCACACCCTTTTCTACAGAAGACTCAACCTCTACAGAAGACAAGCAACCTTTAAAACTATCGATGGCTAGAACGATTCGCATCACGTTTACCTCTATATTAATATCTATACAAAAAGAACAAGCAGGATAGCCTAAATGAAAACTGTCATTACAATATTACCTACTCTTTTCTCTGCAAAGATATCAAGAAATCATGAAATATTTGGAATTTCCACCTATTATATATATCTTTGCAAAGTAAATAAGAATTAGGTTTTTCATGAAACAATTTTTCAAATTTGTCTTTGCATCCTTTGTTGGAATGCTTCTTTTCAGCATTATAACTGTTCTTTTTGGAGTTATAACTATAACAGGCATGATTGCTTCTTCACAATCAACAAAAGAACCATCTGAAAACTCTATTCTTGTATTAGACCTGTCAGGACAGCTCTCAGAGAGAGCAGAAGACAATATTATCAATCAAATCCAAGGTACAGATAAAGGCTCCATTGGACTCGACAATATTCTAACCGCCATTAAATGCAAAAGAGAATGATCATGTCAAAGGCATATATATCGAAGCTGGTGCCTTTTCAGCTGACTCCTACGCATCCCTACAGGCAATACACAATGCCCTTATAGACTTTAAAAAAAGTAAGAAGTGGATTATAGCATACGGCGACACATATACACAAGGTACTTACTATTTGGCATCTGCTGCCAACAAAGTCTATCTAAACCCTCAAGGACAAATTGATTGGCGTGGCTTAGCTTCTCAACCTATCTACATAAAAGATCTACTGGCTAAATTTGGAGTGAAGATGCAAGTTGTGAAAGTTGGCGCTTATAAGAGTGCCACAGAGATGTTTACAGGAGACAAGATGAGCGAAGCAAACAGAGAACAAACCACAGCCTATCTTAATAGTATTTGGCAGAACATAACCAATGATGTCAGCAAAAGTAGGAATATACCTGCTGGGAAACTAAATCAATATGCCGATAGTATGATGACTCTTGCCCCTCAGGAAGATTATCTTAAAACAAAAATGGTAGATGGATTACTATATACAGACCAAGTAAAACAATTAATCAAAAAGGAACTTGGCATAGAGAATAGCGAAGACATTAGCCAAGTAACAGTGGCAGACCTGCAAGATTCTAATGAGAAAGAAGGCAATAAAGATAATCAAATAGCTATTTATTATGCCTATGGTGATATTGTCGATGGAACAGTTGAAGGCCTTTTTTCCCAGAACCATACAATAGATGCACAAAAAGTCTGCAAAGATTTAGAAAAATTGTCTGATGACAAAAAGATAAAAGCTGTTGTTATTCGAATTAACTCTGGAGGTGGGTCTGCTTATGCTTCAGAACAAATATGGCACCAGATAATAGAATTGAAAAAACAAAAGCCAGTCGTTATTAGCATGGGAGGTATGGCTGCGTCAGGAGGTTACTACATTTCTGCACCAGCAGATTGGATTGTTGCAGAGCCAACAACACTAACAGGCTCTATAGGAATCTTCGGTATGTTCCCAGATATGAGTGGTCTTTTTACAGAAAAATTAGGAATCAAGTTTGATGAAGTTAGAACTAATAAATATTCTTCATTTGGAACTACTACTCGCCCTTTCTCTCCTGAAGAGATGGCCTTTCTGGGACAATATATTAATCGAGGATACAAACTTTTCCGTCATCGTGTAGCAGAAGGGCGTAAGATGACTGACGTACAAGTAGAAAGAATTGCACAGGGGCATGTCTTTTCAGGACAGGATGCCCAAAAGATCGGATTAGTTGATCAATTAGGTGGACTGGAGGTCGCGATAGCAAAGGCTTTAAAACTTGCCAAGATATCAGATCATTGCTTACATATCTATCCTGAACAACCCAGTTTAATGGATCAACTACTACAGGAGTCAAAACCGAATAATTACCTTAGTGAGCAATTACGCGCCAACTTAGGGGATTACTACGAGCCATTTGCTTTATTAAAGACATTGAATCATCAAAGTGCAATCCAAGCTCGTATACCCTATTTCCCTAACATTCATTAATAACGTATGGAAGGAGATCATATCAAAATCAATAAATGGTTATTACCACTCAGCTGGCTATATGGGCTTATAGTGGGCATACGGAATGAACTGTTTGAATTGAAAATTCTTAAGACACGCCGTTTTAACATACCAGTCATATCTATAGGAAATATAACCGTGGGCGGTTCAGGAAAGACCCCTCACGTTGAATATCTCATCCGGTTATTGAAGGATAAATGAACGTTGCTGTTCTGTCAAGAGGATATAAACGGAAGAGTCATGGGTATGTCTTAGCGACAACAGATACTCCCATGCAAGATATTGGTGATGAACCATATCAAATGAAGACAAAATATCCTAAAGTTCATGTAGCTGTTGATAAGAACCGCTGTGAAGGCATAAGCAGATTGACTACAGACAAAGAAACATGTGATACAGATGTCATTCTTTTAGATGATGCATTTCAGCATAGATATGTCCAGCCAGGGATTAATATTCTGTTAGTTGATTATCATCGGCTTATTATCTATGACAAGCTATTACCTGCAGGAAGATTACGCGAACCCCTTTCTGGCAAGCATAGAGCGGATATCGTTATTATTACGAAGTGTCCTAAAGACCTCAACCCAATAGACTATCGAGTATTGAGTAAAGCTATGGATCTTTATCCATTTCAACAACTTTATTTCACTACATTGGAGTACTGTGAATTAGAACCTATCTTCTCAAATAAGAAGAACCTACTTTTGACAGATATACGAGGATGGAATATTCTTCTTCTCACAGGAATTGCAACACCGCAACACTTAAAAGAAGATCTTAATGAGTATACTGGTAACAATGCACTCACCACGCTCTCATACCCAGATCACCATGCTTTCACGAAAAAAGACATCAGACTTATAAATGAGACTTTTGAAAGAATGTCTACTCCAAAGATTATTATAACCACCGAGAAAGACAAAGCTCGTCTTATCGGTATTGAGGGATTATCTGCAGAAATAAAAGAAAATATTTATTCTCTTCCTATCAAGGTTAGATTCATGCTTGATAAAGAAAAAAACTTTCAATGATAAAATAATATCCTATGTACGAAAGAATTCAAGAAACAGACATCCTGGCTAAAAAAAGAGGATGACAACAAATCCAAAAACCGCCATCATTCTGGGAACCGGTCTCGGACAATTAGCTTCAGAGATAACTGATAGTTACGAGTTCCCTTATAAAGATATTCCTAATTTCCCTGTTTCCACAGTAGAAGGACATGCAGGGAAACTTATTTTCGGAAAACTCGGAGATAAAGATATTATGGCCATGGAAGGACGTTTCCACTTTTATGAAGGTTACAACATGAAAGAGGTCACATTCCCTATCCGCGTAATGCACGAGTTGGGGATTAAAACTTTGTTTGTGTCAAATGCATCGGGTGGTATGAATCCAGACTTCAAAATTGGAGACTTGATGATTATTACTGACCACATTAATTTTTTCCCAGAACATCCTTTACATGGTCCAAACTATCCGACTGGACCACGATTCCCCGATATGCATGAGGCTTACGACCATAAATTAGTTGAATTAGCAAATTCAATTGCTAAAGAAAAGGGTATCCGCATCATGCATGGTATCTATATGGGAGTACAAGGACCAACCTTTGAGACTCCTGCAGAATACCGTATGTACCATAAATTAGGTGCAGATGCAGTAGGAATGAGTACTGTTCCAGAGGTCATAGTTGCACGTCATAGTGACATAAAAGTTTTTGGTATTAGCGTAATAACAGACCTGGGAGGCTTTGACGTACCTGTAAAAGTAAGCCACGAGGAAGTACAAGAGGCTGCAAATGCAGCTCAGCCACGTATGACTGAAATTATGCGCGAAATGATTAAACGGTCATAAAAAAATATTTTTTTCATTACTTATCTAATATAATAAATGGAAATAAAAGATCTCGGAGAGTTTGGCTTAATTAACCAACTCACCAAGAATATCAAGCCAATAAATCCATCAACGATAAAAGGAGTTGGTGATGATGCTGCTGTTCTACAATATAACAAGAAAGAGGTACTTGTCTCTTCACAAATATTTATGGAGGGAGTACAATTTGATCTTACTTATATAGACATGGAGCATTTGGCATACAAAACTGCTATGATTGTAATGAGCAACATATTTGCTATGAACGGTCATCCTCGCCAAATTATAGTATCATTAGGTTTAAGTAAACGATTCAAAGTTGAAGATATAGAACTATTCTATACAGGATTAAAGAAAGCGTGTGAGAAATGGAGCGTGGACATAGTTGGAGGAGATACAACATCTTCATATACAGGCCTTGCCATAAATCTCACTTGTATAGGAGAAGCCCAAAAAGAAGATATAGTCTACCGAAGCGGGGCACAGGAAACTGATCTCATCTGTGTCTCAGGTGACCTTGGCTCTGCATATATGGGATTACAGATCCTTGAACGCGAGAAGACTGTTTACTACCAACAGATTGAAGAATATAACAACAAAGTAAAGGATGCACAACGTACAAATGATAAGGCTCGTTTAGAAGCATTGCGCAAAGAACGTTCTTCCTTTGACGATTTCCAGCCAGACTTTGCTGGCAAAGAATATCTCATAGACAGGCAACTGAAACCTGAAGCAAGGGGAGATGTCCTTCAACTCCTTAAGGAAGCTAACATACACCCAACTTCTATGATTGACATTTCAGATGGATTAGCAAGTGAAATTAAACACATTTGTGAGAACAGCCACTGTGGATGTCGGATCTATGAGAAGAATATTCCAATTGATTATCAGAGCAGCTGCGACATGTGAAGAATTCAACATGAATCTCACAACAGCAGCATTAAATGGTGGTGAAGATTATGAATTACTTTTTACTGTACCTATTGGTGATCATGAAAAGATTGATAAGATTGACGGTATCAGACAGATTGGCTATATAACGAAAGAGAGTTTAGGAGCTTATCTTATCACAAGAGATGGTAATGAATTCGAAATACAAGCACAAGGCTGGGTTTTAAACAGAAATTAAGAAAACTGTTAAAGCAAACTAATCATTAAAAAAAATCTTTAGTAAAGTTTGCCAGTTCAGAAGAAAAAGCATTACCTTTGCACCGCAATTAAGAAATGACTACAATCATAAAGAATTGCAGACATGATGGTGCCATAGCTCAGTTGGTAGAGCAAAGGACTGAAAATCCTTGTGTCCCCGGTTCGATTCCTGGTGGTACCACTCCTCCTTTCATCAGGGCGGTTCTCATTAGAGGCCGCTCTTTTTTGTATATAGCAATAACTTATACTGTATAAACCTTACCTTTATTAATTCAAGATTACTGGTGTTTACTAAAATTGGAAGTAGAAGGATTATGTATCTACAATCCTAATAAGTAGATACTTGTGGATACTATTCCCAAAAACAAATATTATCAACCTTCATTTATCTCCTTGAACTATCAAAGATTATAAATACTTCTGTTATTTAAGACCTCTGCCAAAGACCTATCTATTTAAAGATATCTGCCCGTTCACAACCATTCGTTTTACATTCCGTCCAGTTATTCGGTGTACTAGAGCATCGCTAATACACTCATAAGGACTACTAAAATTCTTAACCAAAACCTTACTACCATTTCTCAGATAATAGCAGACATCTTCATCAAAGCCGATGGCACCTTTCTTCTCTTTATAAAACTGTGCAGAAAACTCGTAATGCATTCCATCTACTCCTTTCACTTTAAAATGATCACCAGAGCCTTGCACCTGCAACCCACTGCGTAAGCAGAACGCATGTAATTGTGGATAAGTGAAAAGAGATTGTAAGAACCAGGATTTTCTCCCTTTTTCGACAAGGTTACAAGCATATAAGGTTTCATTCCAGTATCGATAAATACACTGCTTACATTATCATCCTGTACTACTAGCAGTTTAAGAAGTGAATCACGTTTTTCCTCAGATGGGAGATCTGGCAACAACTTTACGAGTTTCAGTTGGTTCTCAGCCCATGTCTGAGATGTCTCTTTATTAACACCATTACCATAGCTGACCATTAACTGATGAAACGTCATCACATCATTGTAAAATTGCTGACATAACTCATGGCGATTAACGGCAAAATAGATTTGACGCTCAATGTAGCAACCCTTCTTCTTACTAGATTTGTCAATGGATTCATTATCCGAAGGCGGTACACTTCCACCATGTCCCAGGTCATAACAAGGTCCTTGCATATACATGCGCAGATAATATTGAACTTCATCAGTCAGTCTCTTTTCACCAAGAAACTGTTCGAAAGCATCTATCAGATCCTTTGCACGCCAAATATCATCAACTGTTCTCAGCTCTAACCTAGCTGGTTTCAGAGAGAAATCTGACACAGGGAAATGGGTCCAGAGACGTCGTGTGAGAGCATCGAATTTATTCAAAGGTCCGTGTTCAAATTCTTTTGCCCGACGCAGGATAACGACTTTCTCAAAGTCATCGATGATTCCATGCTGGTTTTTCATCATCGGAAACGGATAACTATTGATATAACTTGCCACATGAAAGGTATCTTTAGGATAGTCTGACAATGTGAATGTCCAAATTCTTATATCGTTTGACAATCCACGAGTTGTTTCATACTCATCAGAAAGTACAATACGCTGCCCTGGATATTTTTCTCAAGATAAGCCATGACTTCCTCAGAAGAATTAAAGCTGGAGAAGCAGCTATCCAACATAAATATTGCTAAACTCACCAACACATACAAGGGGAGTCTGTGCAAGACTATCTTTGGTTCCATCCTCTAATGTTATTCAATATCAGCCACTATATATTCTGATCTTGTTCCAATACGGAATTTACCACCCCAGATACCAATACCAGAAGAAACATAATACTGCGTATTACCTTTCTTTAATGGCCCGAAAGCATCTTCATAAATGGCATCCTCTATCCAACTAACAGGCCATACTTGACCATAATGCGTGTGTCCGGAGAGCTGAAAGTCAATTCCCGATTGCTGCGCTTCCTCCAAATGATAAGGCTGATGATCCATAAGAATTGTATAATAACCCTTTGGAGCCTTTTGCATCAATGTTGCAAGGGTAGCACGACGCTTATTGGTCCTATCATCACGCCCCACAACTAACAAAGTATCACCATCGTTCAGAGGTATAAGCGCATGATCATCTATCAATAAATGAATCCCAGCTTCCTTATAAAACTGTTTTGCACGTGGCTCTCCACTATAATATTCATGATTACCAAGACAAGCATAGACAGGTGCCTTCAGTCTCTTGAATTCCGCAGCCATATTCTGGTCAAGTAGTGCACGTATACTTCCATCTATAATATCTCCAGCTATCAAGATTACTTCTGGTTGCTCAGCATTCACCTTATTTATCCATTTACGAAACTCATCAACTCGATTATGATAACCTAAATGCAAGTCTGTAAGCATAACTATACGATGCCGTTTATGCATCATCTTAGCTGAATTTAAATCAAAGGGACACGCTCCTTATGTAAATAATTCAGATATCCATGAACAAATAAACCTACAATAATAACAAGAACGGAAGTTGTCCCTACCCAACTATTACGCAGAAAGTCAGCCGAAACCAAGTGTACAACTCTACCTAAGTCAAGGATAAGAAACAAGATGATCAAATACAAACCTATGAAAAGAGACGAGTTACCTACCTCATACAAAATAGTGGCAACAGACATTGGTAGCTTATCTATGAAAAAGTTTGTAAACAGACTTAAAAAACAGAGGAACATCACTCCTGTTACTGTCCATTTGCCGACATTACTCAATGGCAATAACTGCCAGATATGCCAACCAATATACCCACAACTAACCAAGAGAATCAAGGCAAATATTATTATCATGGTTACATTCATACTCCTACCGTTATACTTTAATTTAACCATTATCTATACTCTAACTTAAACCTTAATTGTACTTTAACTTAAACTCCTCTTATACTTTAACTTAAACATCAATTGTACTTAAGTTAAAGTCCAATCACACTTTAACTTAAACGTCAATAGTTGAGAAAAAACGCATCCAAAGCATTGACGCTGCACCCCGCATTAATAGGAATGAAAGGAAGGCTAACCATAACGCATAATTAGCGAGCCAATCTCTAAAAACAAAGTAAACTATAAAAAATAACACCATAGCCATAACAGTAGAAAAGAGCATTCCTTTCGTATCTGTAAGCCCTATAAACACACCATCAAGAATAAAGGCTGTCACACCAACAACTGGAATAAAGCAAGCCCATGGGAGATAAGGGCGTGCAGCCTCAACTACAGCATTATCATCTGTAAGGAGATGAAGGAATCCAGTCCCGCCAATCATATATATACCCATAAACACTACAGCCATCAGAAAACCAAATTGAAACAGATTGCGAACTGTGACATGCAATCCTTGTTTATCACCTGCTCCATAATACTTTCCACTCAAAGCTTCTCCCGCATAAGCGAAACCATCCATCACATAAGAGAAGATGGTGAACAGTGTCATCAACAATGTGTTTACTGCCAACATCATAGCACCTTGCTTTCCTCCAGCTGAAGTAAAGTAGAAGTTAACCACTATCAAGCATAATGTACGGAGAAAGATATCCTTATTCACAAGGAAAGTTTATCCATGCTGCTTTTACGGAAAGAACACGGACTAAACGAGACCAAGTCTCACTTGCTAACCCCTGTTTGTTCTGTAAACCATTAACCTTATGAATCCGCTTCCACGCACCCAACAGAGCTACAAGGAAACCTATCCACTGAGCCAATAAAGTTCCAGCTGCAACACCAGCAATCCCCCACCCCAAGACAAACACCAAGGACAATGAAGCGAGTATATTCACCAAATTCTGCAATATAGCAACAACCATTGGCGTACGCGTATCTTGCATTCCTATAAACCAACCTGTCAGACTATATAAGCCAAGCATAGCAGGAGCTCCCCATATAACAATTTGAAAGTAGATCGTTACATACTCCCATGAGGCCTCTGGCGTATTCATAAGGCGTAACAGCCCCCACTCCAATCCACTTTGAGTAAGAATAAACAAGAGACCAAAAGCTAACCCGATAGTCAAACTACGAACTAAAATACGAATACACTCCATCGTATCCTCTCGTCCAAAGGCTTGGGATGTCATACCGCTGGTTCCCATTCTCAGGAATCCAAGCAACCAATACATGACATTGAAAATCATTGAACCAACGGCAATAGCACTAATATAATCCTCATTGCCAATATGCCCAACTATTGACAAATCAACCAAACCCAAGAGAGGGACCGTCACATTACTTATAATAGACGGTATCGCTAACCGAAGAATCTCGCGATTTTTGCTATTATTCAACATCATTAGAGACTACTGCCGAATATAATCTTTCGCAACAAGGTCATAATACAATGCTTCTAACTCTGCTAACGTAAGCCGTTCTATTGAATGCTCCAATAATCTAACCAGTTCTGCACGCCGTGTATCGTTCTCTTCTCTATCGAAATTCATTATAAGATAATCTACTGTAAAACCATCAGCAAAATTAAATGAAATAATTGTGAAATCAAAAGATATTGGCTAATTTTGCGTGCATTAATGTAGAATTAAGATGTATGGGAAAGAAACAAGAATATAAACTAAGAAACGAAGAATTCCTGCATAATATCAGTAAAAAGGATAGCATTAAAACTCTACCACATGGTATCTTCTACGAAATAATCAAGGAAGGAAGCGGAGAAGGGACAGTACAGCCCCGCTCCATTGTAATATGTAATTATCGAGGAAGCCTCATCTCTGGACAAGTCTTTGATGACAGTTGGCAAAAACCCACTCCAGAAGCTTTCCGCTTAAACGAACTTATCACAGGTCTTCAGATTGCTCTTTGTGCAATGCATAAAGGCGATTCCTGGCGCATTTACATCCCCTATCAAGAGGGATATGGAAGTAAACGTAACGCCGATATACCCGCTTTCTCCACATTAATTTCGATATAGAACTCATCAATATAGCTTAAGACAACTATAAGAAAGCAAGGTACTTTCAAATATAAAATACTTTTACAAAGAATACTCTACGAAAGAGAACAAGATAAGCAAGAATCATCTTTTCCCCAATTCATAACAAGATTATTATCAGATAGTTACGAACCAACTCTCAAAAGGGCCTCTTTTGCGTTTTAAAAGGGCATCTTTTACATGCTAAAAGGGCATCTTTTACCATGCGAAAGGGCACCTTTTAGGAGGCAATACATGACCTATTGAAAACTGGAAAGTATTTTATTTTACAAGAAGAGTAAACATAACACTACATAGAAAGAGGAATCGAGATACAAAAGGAGAAAGATAAAAACCATAAGTATATAATAAAAAAAGAGATTCTCAATGCTGAGAATCTCTTTCCTAGAGGTGCCTGGCGGAATCGAACCGCCCTACACGGTTTTGCAGACCGTTACCTAACCGACCGGCCCAGGCACCATTGCTATTTATAACTCCTTGAGTTTTGCGAGTGCAAAGATAGTTACTTTATTCCATTTTACCAAACATTTCAAGTATTATTTTAGGATCATAAAGTAAAACAACGTATCTGAGGAACACAATCAAAAAGAAGTATTCCCATATCATATTACTTATAACAGGCAGGCTTCTTACGCCCTTTCAGTTGCCGTTGCTTCTTCAACTGATCATGAATAGCACAGCCTGTACAGCCACCACAAGGGTCATTTGCTACTTTAAAAGACATCCAGACTCGATAACAGATATACCCAATGGCAAGTACCAATACAACACTCAAAACAATATATTGCCACATAGACCCTCCTCCTTTCTCTATATTAATTAGACAGGACCATCCGTAGTGTCTTCTGAAAACAAATCTTTTGGAATGTCAAGTTCATCGTCATCAAACCATTTAGATAGTTTTCGCTGGGCCTTTGACTTTATTTCATCATCAACCTGTCCCCACACCTTATCTAAAACATAAAGCATTACTGCCATATCATCACCTAATCCAGCTATAGGAATAGCATCAGGGACAATGTCTATTGGAGAGATAAGATATCCCAAAGCTCCTATAATGATAGCCTTATCCTTAACAGATACTTTGTTACTTTCTATAAGATAATAAAGTATTAAAGCAACATAGACAAGCTTAACACCTGCACGCTTTGCCACTCTTTGTATCTTTTCTATAAAATTCTTCTGAGAAAACTTCTCTTTATACTTCTGCAAATCAGGTAATTCCATCATCTATTTATTCTTAAATAAAACTTATTGGAAAGCCATAACACTGTCAACGTACTTCTTAACTTCAGGATAATCCCGGTTAACACGTTGAATACGACTGCGCACATAAGCTTTCATTAGTATCCTATAAAGCAAAAAGAGTACCAAGCCGACACTTATAGCTGCAAGGACATTCCATACCCCTTTGAATGGTAAAGAGCTGTCAGGAAATCCAGACATTACTAATATTGGCAGACAAAGTAAGATACCTGCTATTGTATAACGTGAACGTTCAGTTCCTTCACTATCCAGAGCTGCTTGGTATTCATACAAATAATCAGAAAGAATCATCTCATCAACACCTTCTGGGAGCTGTGGGAAATTCGCTTCATCCTTGTGATTTCGAATTCTGTTCTCTACCTGATGCTGAAAGTCATCCAACACTGTAACATATTGTTGTTCTAAATCTCTCATGATTATTCAAGCTTTAATAATGATTACTACACCATCCTTCTCTCCCCTAACAATTATAGAATTACTGGAGAGAGAAGATGGTTATAGCAAAACAAAGCAGTAATCCTATAAGCCGGGTTCCGTCTCTTCCTCATCTTTCGATAATAGGAAGATGCCTGTCATTTATCTAATTTGCAGGTCACCCTGCAACTCAAGCATTCTACCCTCCATTGTGCTAAAGCTCGGGCGGGCAGCCCTCAAACAACGGTTTACATGAACTTGCAGCTCCTGAACGGCACAGCCAAGTGATCACCCACCTGCTGGTAGTCTCTTACACTACCTTCTCACCCTTACCATCAACAAAGATGGCGGTCATTCTCTTCTGCCTACATCTACTGTCACCAATAGCTTCTACTTTCGGAAGCAGGATGCCCTATGCTGCCCGGACTTTCCTCTCGCATCTTAAAAAGATGCCAGCGACAGTGCCGGAATACTGCCTTGTAATAGGTGCAAAGATACTGTAAAACACGGAAAAAGCAAAACTTTTTATGTATTTTTCAACTGACTATACTACAAAATAGCATTTTATAAACATAAACCCTTATATTTATGATACCCATAAATAAAATAAGGCTATAAGATAAATGAATGTCAATTAATTAACAGTTCTAATTAAGATCCGTTAAGTACGGACTCCAAATGTTAAAATCGGATAAAGATAACTGACAGAATGGCGTAATTACATTTTTTTGCATCTATATTTGCATCCACAATTGTATCTGACTGAATATCTCAAGATATCCATAACGACAAAAGAAAAAAGTAATCATTAAAATAGAATTAACAATGAAAAATTTATCAAAGTATCTGGCTGGCGCTGCATGTGTTACTGCACTGGCCTTCTCGACAGGTGCATTCATCAAAGTTTATGCAGCAGAAGCCCCAGCAGTAACGGCTGGCCAACCTGTCGATCTCACATATGCTGCAGAGAAAGCTCTACCAGCTGTAGTACATATTAAATATGTACAGAACTCTAAAACACAGACTGTAGACGTGCAGGATGATCCATTTGGTGGATTCTTCGACCCGTTTGGTTTCTTCGGGAATCCCAATCAAGGAAACGGAGGATCACGTAGACAACAAATACAGACCCCTAAGAAAGAGGCAACAGGTAGCGGTGTCATCATCTCATCTGATGGTTACATTGTAACTAACAATCACGTTGTTGAAGGTGCTGACGAATTGACAGTTACATTAAATGACAACCGTGAATTCTCTGCACGTGTTGTTGGTACTGATAAACAAACAGACCTTGCCCTCCTAAAAGTAAATGCAAAGAACCTCCCAACCCTTCCTATTGGTGATTCAGACAAGCTGAAAGTGGGCGAATGGGTTATTGCAGTTGGTAACCCATACAACCTCAGCTCTACGGTGACAGCAGGTATTGTCAGTGCAAAATCTCGTGGATTAGGAGCAACTCAGAATGGAATAGAAAGCTTTATACAGACAGATGCCGCCATTAACCCAGGTAACTCTGGTGGTGCTTTAGTCAATACACAGGGTGAACTAGTTGGTATTAACGCCATGCTCTATTCTCAGACTGGTGCATATAGCGGTTATGGATTTGCTATCCCAACCAACATCATGACCAAAGTTGTCGAAGATATCAAGAAGTATGGCAGTGTTCAGCGTGTAATGCTTGGCATTCAGGGTGGCGATGTACTAAATTACATCAATGCGCAGAAGGAAGAAGGCAAGAACGTTGACCTCGGAACGAATGAAGGTGTATACGTTTCTGACGTATCAGAAGACGGTAATGGTGCTGCACTCGGTCTGACAAAGGGTGATGTTATCATAAAGTTTGATGGACATAAGGTAACTCGTATGTCTGAGCTCCAACAGGCTCTTAACAGTAAACGGCCTGGTGACAATGCTACAGTAACATACATACGCCATAAGAAAGAGATAACAAAGACAATAACTTTGAAGAATGCTCAAGGGACTACCAAGATTATTGAGCAGGCTGACATAGATGTACTTGGTGGACAGTTCCGACCTGTTACAGATGCGATAAAGAAGCAGCTGAATATCAACTATGGGCTTGAAGTATTGAAAGTAAACAGTGGTGCCTGAAGTCGGCAGGTATTAATCGCGGTTTCATCATCCAGAAAGTAAACGATAATATCGTCAAGAACATTGATGACTTGCAAAGTCTTGTCAAGAAAGCATCAACAAGTAAGGACCCAGTTCTTTACATTCAGGGTATTTATCCTACTGGAAAGAAGGCTTACTTTGCTGTTCCTCTTAGCAATTAAACCTAAGAACAAGACAGAATCTTTTTTCCTGAAAGGATAAAAGGACAAAGATTGATCCCTCATTCTTGCTACAAAACGCAAGGATGAGGGATTCTTCTTTATAGAGAGGCATATCATTTTGTCTTTGTGCTGGGCATCAACTCCACTAGTGCTGGACATCAGCTCCATTAGTGCTGGGCGTCAACTCCATTAGTGCTGATGCCAAACGCATATACAAAAGCTAACCTTTCACAGAAAGATAGGATGTAAATAGGATTTTTAAAGCACACCTTATTTTCTCAGTTTTTATTTGCTCAACTCATCTATTTTGTATATCTTTGCCTACACTTTATTAATGCCACGCAAATGAGACAACTGAAAATCACAAAATCGATCACAAATCGAGAGAGTGCATCTCTTGATAAGTATCTCCAAGAGATAGGTCACGAGGAAATGATTACCATAGAAGAAGAGATTGAGCTTGCTCAAAGAATCAAGAAAGGTGATCACAAAGCATTAGAGAAACTCACGAAAGCCAATCTTCGATTTGTTGTCTCTGTAGCCAAACAATACCAAAATCAGGGTCTCTCTCTCTGCCCGATCTCATCAACGAAGGTAACTTGGGATTGATAAAAGCAGCTGAGAAGTTTGATGAAACTCGTGGCTTTAAGTTCATTTCTTATGCAGTGTGGTGGATCAGACAAAGCATCCTTCAGGCCATTGCGGATCAAAGTCGCATCATCAGATTACCACTGAATCAAGTAAGCTCTGTTAATAAAATAAACAAGGCTTCCAACAAGTTTGAACAAGAAAACGAACGCCATCCAAGTATTGGCGAGATTGCACAAAGTGTTGATTTACCCGAAGACAAGATCGCAGATGCTATAAAGGTAAATACCCGTCACATATCTATGGATGCTCCTTTCATAGGAGATGAGGAAAGTAGTCTTTTAGATATTATTCCTAACTACGATGCCCCGTCTACAGATAAGTCACTTGTTGAAGAAAGTCTACGTGACGAAATCAGCAGAGTGCTGCAGGTTCTTGATGAAAGAGAGCACAAAGTGATTGAAGCTTACTTCGGAATCAACCAGCGGGAGATGACTCTTGAAGAGATTGGTGATAAATATGGGCTCACTCGCGAACGTGTAAGACAGATTAAGGAGAAGGCTATACGCAAGCTCAGACAGCAAACAAACAGTAGAGTTCTGAAAGCTTACTTAGGACAATAGAGGTAAAAACGCTTGAACAGGACAATAATTATAACACATACATAAACCGAATAAGAAAGATGAAACTTCGCCATCTATTCATCATCGCAGTACTTATGCTGGGATGTGTTAGTAGTATTTATGCAAAAGGATACAAATCAGCCAAAGTCTATATGTTTGGCTTTGCGGCTTCATTCAATGATTCCACAGTTTATCTGACAGATATTCAGCAAGTAAACGTCTATCTTGTAAACAACAGGACACACTTTCTGGCAAATAGAGAGGATTATTCTTATCAGCTTCGAGACTATCTTCAGGCTAATAGTATAGAGGCTCACCCTACCTGTATTACCCTCTTCGCTGAGAACGAGAAGAGTGCAATGAAGAAATATCAGAGTTTGAAGAACAGGTATATGAAGTCGAAAAACAAGTACTTCATTAAGGATATTACTTCTGGACAATTCGTTTATAAGACTGTCATTCCAGCTGAAGAAACTGCAGATAATGAACAATCGCAGAGTACAGAGAAGAAATAAGGGCTAAAGACAATAAGCTAAGAAAACTAAAGCACAGGATAAAGCCAACCAACAACAAGGATGGAGATACATAACTTTCAAATAGCAGAACTTGATGTACAGATTATTTTCCGCGACACGACTGTCAACGGAATGCATCTGCTACGCTCTTTTGAACCGTTTAGAGTTAACAAGATAGCTGAGAAGCCTTTCTTCCGCCTTACTGTTGATGACAGTCTTACACCAATCCCAAAGGAGAGAAGACAACGTATTAGGGCTTTTGACACGGGAAATGGTGACACGGTTGTTGACCGAATAGATGACGGTAGCTACCAATACATTATCAAAGACATTGAAGGCAACGAATGTAGTCTGCTTGAAAGTAACAAAGATTTCTCGGATTGTCAATGTGCTCTCAGGGGAAATCATAACATGCGGACCTTCGGACTCAATAATGCTCTGATGCTTATCTTTGCCTTTGCAGGAGCACATCAGCGCCTTTTGCTGATCCATGCCTCCTTGGTGAGGAACAATGATTATGGTTATGCTTTCATTGCAAAGAGCGGAACAGGTAAGTCAACACAAGTAAGCATGTGGCTAAGACATATCCCTGGCAGCGATCTTATGAACGATGATAATCCTATCGTTAGGATTATTGATGGCGAAGCATGGATATATGGCAGTCCTTGGAGCGGCAAAACACCTTGTTATCGTAATATTAAGCACGATTAGGAGCTATCACCCGTATTGACCGGGCAAGCCAAAACTCTGTTGATAAGCCAGCTCCCATCGCTGCATTTGCTTCTCTTCTCCCTTCTTGTTCAAGCATGAAGTGGGATTCAGCCATTTATAATGCTATCTGCGACACGATAACCAAGATAGTTGAAATGGGGAAAGTGTATACTTTGCACTGCCTTCCTAACAAGGAAGCAGCTGAAGTTTGCTACAAGGCTATCGCTATAAAATAAACGTAGATGCAGAAAGATTATCTCAATACTACCGAGGTTCAGTTTGCAAATGCAGACTTACTCCCTGAGGTTGTCACACTACTTAATGAGGGACATACCGTAACACTGCGACTTCGTGGCTTCTCTATGCGCCCTTTCTTAGAGGATAATCGTGACAAGGCACTACTCATAAAGCCATCAACGATTAATGTTGGCGACCCGGTTCTCTGTGAGATTGCCCCACTTCACTTCGTCTTACACCGGATAATAAAGATTGACGGGGAGGATATTACTCTGCGTGGTGATGGCAACATAGGTGTAGAACATTGCAAACGTGAGAATGTTCTGGGGGCTGTAATAGGGTTCTATCGGAAAAACAGGAAGCGTTTAGACCGGACTGACGGATGGAAGTGGAGACTTTACAGCTATGTCTGGACACGTCTTTTCCCTTTAAGAAGATATATCTTAGGTATCTATCGCCGTCTGTGGATCCCACTTTTCGGGACGATATAACCTTCGTCTTAACAAGAATCAGGCAATAAGAACCGTAAAATTCATATCATCATACAACTACAAAACCACCAATAAAATGAAAGTAAAGAAAGGTTTCAACCTCCGTGAGGTATGCGGAGAACACATTATCGTTGCAGAAGGTGATGAAAACATCGACTTCAGCAATATAATCTCAATGAATGAAAGCTCTGCTTTCCTATGGGAAGAGGTGCAAAAGATGGAATCATTCAGCATTGATGACTTAGTAAATATCCTCTGTTCACAATATGAAGTTGATAAAGAAACGGCTAAGAAAGATGCCGAAGCACTGGCTGCACAATGGGGGAAAGCAGGTATCATTGAGGGAAATGATATTCCAGAAGGCTCAATAGAGACAGTCTCAACAATTGAAACGGAGCCGAAAAAGCGCGATTCTGCAACGATTAAGGCAGACAATTCAGCCCAAGAACAACCAAAGAAGAAAGGTTTCTTCAAACGTCTCTTTGGCTAAAAGTATCTTCTCACTGCCCTATCTACTTGCTAGAAAGGCGGATATCAGCATCAGAATGAGAGGTAAAAACAACGAAAGAAACAAGAGAGCAAATCGTCTCTAATCAGCGAATATACACAATTAGAATAAGAGGACGTGCAAATAATGAGCACGCCCTCTTTCTTTTTCTACTGATTTTCATGCGCAGAAACTTAATTGCTTTTGTAATGGAATATTGTTAATTTCCACACCCATTCTGACGTTTTTATCCATGAGGGACATATTCCTACGCAAATAGCAGAATTATACCTGATGTCTTTCCATGCTTTTTATAATCTACTGATAATATGACAGTTACAAGAAAAAAAGAGCTTCTATACAAGAGAGAAAAACATGCTTCTCTGCCTAAAAGTATATACTTTTTCACCCAAAAAGACCATACTTTTTTTACCCAAAAAAACTATATACTTTTTCATCCAAAAGGTATATACTTTTTCACTCAAAAAAAGTATATACTTTCCACCAAAAAAAGTATATACTTTTTTTGCCTAAAACGGAGATACATTACCTAAAAAAACGGGTATTCATTATGATTCTAAGGGTGATAGACTTACCATAAAAAGCTATAACAAGAAAATCAAATGTAAAACATATTTCACTGCATAAGACGCTTACTTCTGATACAAAAAAGAGGATATGCCCGCATCAGCATATCCTCTTTCTCGATTAAAATCGGCAGAGTCACAACGTTCTCATACCCTTGACCTATACTACTTTCTAACCTTTTACAGCCTAAGACGCCTATAGATTCTCCTCAAACCACTCTGCAACCTGACGGAGAAGATGGTTACGGGTGTTGCCACCATAGATACCATGGTTACGATTCGTATAGAGATTCTCCTTAAAATCCTTATCTGCCTGCACCAAAGCCTCAGAATATTCAAAGGTGTTCTGCGGATGAACATTATCGTCAGCCATACCATGACAGATCAAAAGTTTCCCATGCAACTTCCCCGATTTATTAATAGGATTGATGGCATAACCGGCAGTATTCTCCTGCGGCGTACGCATATAACGCTCTGTATATACGGAGTCATAGAAACGCCAGTCGGTTGGAGGCGCAATAGCCACACCAGCTTTGAACACTTCCCTACCCTCACTCATACTCATCAACGTATTGAATCCGCCGAAACTCCAGCCCCATATTCCGATCCTTGAACCATCAACATATGACTGTTTGGCAAGCCATTGAGCTGTTTCAACCTGATCTTTCGATTCCAAATCACCAAGCTTCAAATAGGTACACTTCTCAAAATCAGCTCCTCGCGCACCTGTTCCCCGACCGTCAACAGTAACGACAATGTAGCCTTTCTGGGTCAGATACTGATCATATAAACCACCATTACCCATCGAACCCATACTCCAACTATCAACAACCTGCTGGCTTCCAGGGCCACTGTACTGATGCATTATGACGGGATACTTCTTCGTTTTATCAAAATCCGCTGGCTTAATCATCCATCCATAGAGCTTAACTCCCTCAGAAGTGGTAAACGCAAAGAACTCCTTGCTTACCTTACCATACTTCGCTATCTTGGCAATCAACTCCGTATTATTCAACACCTCACGTATCTTTTTGCCCTGATTATCATAGATAGCATAGACATAAGGATGATCATGATCGCTCCATGTATTCAGGAAGAACTTATAATCGCCAGAGAAAGAAGCCGAATTCCATCCCCTTTCTTCCGACAAAACAGTTCGCTTCCCAGCCTTATCAACCACATAAATCTCTCGCTGCATTGGTTGAAGAGCAGCTGCCTGGAAATAAGTATTCCCCGTCTTCTCATCATAACCATATACTGCCGTGACATCATAATTGCCCTTATCAACCTGCCGAAGTAGCTTTCCGTCCTTATCATATAGATACAGATGCATAAAGCCATCACGGTCTGAAGGCAAAAGAATATAATCCTTCATGATACTGATTCCCTCCATAGCCTCCTCCTTGACATACTTTGGAACCTGCTCCTTAATCAACAGAGAGCAAACACCCGTCTGAGGATTGGCTGCGTAAAGGTTCAACTCGTCCTGATGACGGTTCATAGTATAAAGAATAATACGATTCGCATCATAAGTTGTTTTGATGCGTGGGATATATCCATCAGCAGCCAAAGGCAAATCATACTTACGTACAGCACCATTGCTGAGGTTATATGACCAGGCAGTCACTGTAGAGTTCTCCTCTCCAGCCTTTGGATACTTATAACTGTATTCACCAGGATATGTATTGTACTGATTAAGTGTTGGGAAAGAACCCTTGAAGAGTTGCAAAGTATAAGTCCGTACTTTGCTCTCATCATATCTTATCCAACTCAATGTCTTACTGTCTGCACTCCATGCCAAAGCATTGCTAAATCCAAACTCCTCTTCGTTCACCCAGTCAGGAAGACCATTGATAATCTTATTAAACTCACCATCAGTTGTAACCTGCTTCACTTCAGAACCATTGGTAATATAGATATTATTCTTATGAACATAGGCTATCCATTTACCATCAGGGGAGAACGTTGGAATCTGCTCTGCACCATCCTTAGATAGTCTGTTCAGTACCTTTGTCTTCACGTCATAGAGATAGAAGTTTGCTGTAAACGAACGACGATAGATAGGCTTTGTCTTCGTTTGCAACAATAGTCTGCTCCCATCATCCGATATTAGATAATCATCAAACGACTCAATCTTCTCCCCTTTAACTTCAGAAAGAGAGAAAATAACACCTGTTGGTTTACCCGTTTTAAACGAGAACTTCACCACCTGCCGTCCGTCAGATGATATCTGAGCATAGTCAGAAGTGCCCTCTAACGGATTCATTCCTGATATTCTCTTAGCAGAAAACGTCCCATTCGTAATGTCTTTCAAGGAAAGAGGTTCCCCAGCCATCAACTGAAGTGCCGTAAAAACAGTAGCACACATAAGTAATATACGTCTCATAAAATTTAAGTTTTAACCTCGCAAAAATATAAAATAATCCGTACATTTGCAAATGAATGGAAAATTATTATCTTGATTTCGGCAGTTGGCTCCGCTCACAATTTCCTTTCAGAGTACAGAAAATATCTGTTAATGCTGGTTTCACATGTCCTAACCGCGATGGACGTGTAGGATATGGTGGTTGTATCTATTGTAACAATCAGACTTTCAACCCAGCTTACTGCGACAATGGCAAGACTGTTAGCGAACAACTCATTGATGGCAAGCGTTTCTTTTCAAAGAAATATCCAGAAATGAAGTACCTTGCTTACTTCCAAGCATACACAAGCACATACGGTTCCAATGAACATCTAAAAGCTCTTTATGAAGAAGCACTTGCCATGGAGGACGTTGTTGGCTTAGTAATTGGGACAAGACCAGATTGCATCAATGATGAACTACTCACCTATTTCGAAGACCTTAGCCACCGAACCTTCCTTATTATAGAATATGGTGTAGAGACCTGCAATGACAAAACACTGCAGCTTATCAATCGAGGCCACGATTTTGCGTGTTCACGCCACGCTATAGAAGAGACGGCACGCCGAGGTATTCGTGTCGGAGCACACATCATTCTCGGACTTCCTGGAGAAGATGCAGAAGAGAGTTTGCGCCAAGCCCCTATCATTTCTTCGCTCCCACTGACTACATTAAAGATTCATCAACTACAGATTATCCGTGGAACACGTCTTGCAAAGATGTATGCTGAAGAGCCCTTCCACCTCTATACAGTGGATGAATACATCCAGCTCATAGCGCAATATATATCCCTACTGCGATCAGACCTTGTTCTTGAACGATTCGTTAGTCAAAGTCCTGCAGAGCTGCTCATCGCTCCACACTGGGGACTTAAGAACTATGAATTCACCCAACGACTACAAAACTATTTAAGAAACGCCAGGATGAAATAAGGGAAACATGCCTAAAACAGGTCTTTCCCATATTGATAAAAGTCTCAGTACATGCAAAGGTGATGCATTTACTGAGACTTTTCATATTTTAGGATTCCACCTATTATTATATACTATGGTAGATACTTTCTGTTATTCACTTTCTTTCCACACAACTTAGAACGTCCATTTAGCTGCTATTGTAGGAATAGCATAGAAACGGTTATGCTCTCCACGATCGTTCCAAACAAAGTTATTACTGATCTCAACCTCTGAACCTAAAGAGAGATTTACATTCTTCATACCCTTCAATGTATTAAGATTTACCCAGAACTGTGGCTCAGAAAGAAGTATCAACTTCCCGTTTACATTGGGATCATACCAAAGATCACAGAATCCATCAAAGGTACAAAGGCCATGGGCAAAGGTCGTTCCCCATACTTCTGTCAACTGGAAGCCACTAAACGGACGCGCACCAGTATGACCATTCTTGAAGTAATACTTATACATCAACTGTACACTGAATGTCTTAGAGAAATCTTTTGATGCCCAGTTCCATGCTCCACCAAGGAGAACTGCATGCTGATAACGATTCCCGTAATAGTTGTTCTGTGTCTTACCAGAGCCAACCCCACCGTTATACTCTACATGGGCAGCCCAACGTTTGTTCTTTGTAAGATTGAATTCACGTGAAATTTCCCAGTAAGCACCGATAGCACCATCACTCTTATAGTCAATATCAGTGAACATAAAGGTAGAACCCCAGGTGTCAGGTTTAAACATCTCAACAGTCGACGTAACTGTCGTGCGTGAAGAAAGGTCATTGTAAAGATTGTGCCCCAAATCATAATGAAGCTGAACATTTTGTGCTTTAACACCTACAAAGGCTGCTACCAACAGGATAGCAAGGGTAGAAATCTTCTCATGTTGCTTTTTGTTTTATATTAGAATCGATCGCAAAGTTACAAAAAAATACTAAGCAATCTATCTAATATAAAAAAAAACCTTAACTTTGTGCCAATATGAGAATAGACATCATTACCGTTTTACCAGAAATGCTGGAAGGGTTTGTACACGAAAGTATCCTTGCCAGAGCAGAGAAAAAAGGACTTGCAGAGATTCGTCTGCATAATCTTCGTGATTATACACAGGACAAATGGCGTCGCGTTGACGACTATCCTTTCGGCGGACAAGCTGGTATGGTGATGCAAATAGAGCCCATAGATCGTTGCATCACAGCCCTTAAAGAGGAACGAGAGTATGATGAAGTCATCTTCACCTCACCAGATGGTGAGCAATTCAACCAGAAAATAGCTAATGATTTGTCATTAGGTGGAAACCTTATTATACTTGCAGGACATTATAAAGGGATTGACCAACGTGTACGGGATCATCTCATTACACGTGAGATATCTGTTGGAGATTTCGTTTTAACGGGTGGAGAACTTCCTGCGGCTATCATAGCAGATGCTGTAGTACGCCTGGTCCCTGGTGTAATAAGCGATGATCAGAGTGCGCTCTCCGACTGTTTTATGGACGATATGCTATCAGCACCAATTTACACCCGACCACGTAGCTACAAAGGGTGGGATGTTCCAGAGATACTACTTAGTGGAAACGAAGCTAAAATCAAGCAATGGGAATTTGACCAAGCTATGGAACGCACTAAAAGACTACGCCCAGACTTACTGAAAGAATAAGAAAACGTTATTTTTTTATTAACATTTTAAATACTATTATTATGTCACAGTTAAAAGAATTACCACAGGTAAGCTTCGCTGAAGCTGCACAAACGTATTCAAGAAGATGTTCCAGTTCAAAGGACGCATACGTCGTTCAGAATACTGGTGGGGTGTATTGGTATTTACTATTTGTGCTATTGTACTCTCTCTCATTCCTTTCATTGGTCAGATTGCCGTACTATTCCTCTACATTGCTGCAACATCTATGCTGTTCCGTCGCCTACATGACACTGGTAGAAGTGGCTGGTGGTGGGGCTGTCAGTTCTGCCTTGGTTTTGTATCTCTTATCTTTTTTGCCACAGCCATTGACTTTCACGCCTATATGCAGGCTGTAGCAGAGGATAATGCTACGGAAATCATTAAGGTTATTTCGGCTGGTTTGACAGGCACCTCAGGTGTTCTTGGACTTATTTTCTACCTCGTAGCCTTTATCTTAGACCTCGTTCTTTTCGCATTTACGCTCTTAGACAGTAAGCCAGAAGCTAACAAGTATGGTGATTCTCCTAAGTATGTAGCAGAGAATGTAGCAGAAGAATAACTCGAACAACCACAAAAGGAAAGACTCAAGATGAGAGACTGATGTAAGATAAATTCACATCAGGATTCTAAAAGGTATCCTTTTGCATCTTAAAAGGTGCTCTTTTGCATTGCAAAAGATGCCCTTTTACAACGCAAAAGACGCCCTTTTGCATTGCAAAAGGGCGTCTTTCATTTCTGAGTTTGTAAACGATTGATTTCCTAATAGTTACAAATCTCTAGAAAGTTGATTTCCTATCATTGATAACTAATGCAACTTTGAAATAATGTAAGATTATTTCTAAAACATCAGAAACTATATAACTCTCTTCAAAAAAACATTACTTATCCGCTAATAGGACATGCTCCTTAACAAACTGTTCACCCAACTGGAAGCCTTCCTCATACAGTGCTTCAAGCTTATTAACATCCTTTTCCATCCGCCCAACAACAACAGGATTCATTGGACGAACAACGAGAATCTTTCCTTGTTCTTCCAACTCATCTATCAAATCAAGCTGACGATTATAAACTTCTATGCGATGACTCAAGGCTACACGTAGACGGGGATAATTGCGATAGACAAACTTCGGCTGCTTATGATCACGTCCTGTATCACGCCATCCTTTGTTACGTGTACAAATAACGACATTCGTCTTATGCCCCATCTCTATAGAATGCATCACAGGGATGGAATCAACAATTCCACCATCCAGCATCGGTTTACCGTCAATATTTACAATCTTACTCACATAAGGCAAACTTGAAGAAGCCCGTGCAAGCTCATTCAACCGATGGGAATCGCCAGATGTCTCTGTCAGATACTCAGCAAAGCCCGTCTGACAGTTTGTTGTAACCATCTCGAAGACCTCTCCTCGCCGGCAATTTCGGAAATATTCATCATAATCATAAGGAACAAGTTCGTAAGGAAAACGATGATAAAGCAACTCAGGATCAAAGATACAGCCCTGCGTAACCAAATGACGCAAGCCTATATAGTCGTACTTTGCCAACATGTCTATATTGGAAATACGCGCTCGACGGGGCTGCCGACTGACATAAGACAACCCATTACATGCGCCAGCAGATACAGCAACAGTATATCGGAAATACACATCGTATTTCATAAAGGCATCCAAGACCCCAGAAGTAAACACTCCACGCATACCTCCACCCTCTAAAATCAATCCTGTTTCTCTATCAATCTGCATAAAAAAAACTCGCAAAAAACACTTGCAAAGTTAATGAATTTCAACTTAAAATAACTATCTTTGCAATCAAACCATCTAATTTTTTGAAATATGTTTAGCAAAGAAACCTATGTAAAGCGCCGTGCAGAGCTTAAGAAACTTGTCAAAAGCGGATTAATAATCATCTTTGGCAACAACGAATCGCCTGCTAACTTTCCGGCAAATGGATATTATCCATTCCGCCAGGATTCATCATTCCTTTATTACTTCGGACAAAAGCGTGACGGACTTGTTGGTGTAATCGACATTGACAACGACACAGAAACGCTCATTGGTGATGATATTGACATTGATGACATCGTTTGGTACGGTAGTGTTGACTCTGTAAAAGACATGGCTGAAGCTGTCGGAGTAGCCAATACTACAAACATGAAAGGGCTGAAAACGATCTGTAACAATGCTCTTCGTGAACATAAAAAGATACATTTCTTACCACCTTACCGTGCAGACATCAAGATTCAGATATTTGATCTTTTGGGTATTCATCCTAATCAGCAGAAAGAATCAGCAAGTATGGACCTTATCCATGCTGTTGTCAAAATGCGTTCGGTAAAGACTCCAGAGGAAATTGAAGAACTCGAGCGTGCAGCTGTCATCGGATACAAGATGCATACAACTGCTATGATACTTGCAAAACCTGGCGTAACAGAGAAGTTCGTCGGAGGACAAGTTGATGGTATTGCCCACTCTTATGGCTCTATGGTAGCGTTCCCAACAATCTTTTCACAGCATGGAGAGATAATGCATGGGAATCCATCAATGGCTGTTTTGGAATCAGGACGCCTTGCTCTGTGCGATGCTGGTGCTGAAACCATCAACCATTATTGCTCAGATAACACACGAACATTCCCTGTTAATGGTAAATTCACCCAACGACAGTTAGATATATATAAGGTGGTGGAGGAATGCCATGACGCTGCATTGAAGTATGCAAAGCCTGGAACAAAGTATGCTGATGTACACTTTGCCATCTGCCATATCCTCTTCGATCGCATGAAAGAACTGGGATTGGCTAAGGGTGACACAGATGCTGCCGTAGCAGCTGGTGCACATGCAATGTTCTTACCTCACGGATTGGGTCACATGATGGGTATGGACGTCCATGACATGGAATCCTTTGACCAGATTAATGTGGGCTTCGATGAGGAGACACGTCCTAACCTTGAGCAATTCGGAACTAACTGCTTGCGCATGGGAAGACGCTTAGAAGAAGGATTTGTTGTTACAGATGAACCTGGAATCTACTTTATTCCAGCATTGATTGATGAGTGGAGAGCAAAGAAACATTGCGCAGAGTTCCTTAACTTTGATAAGCTGGATGAGTACAAAGACTTTGGAGGTATCCGCTTAGAGGATGACATTCTTATCACAAAAGATGGTTGCCGCTTCATTGGTAAGGACCGTATCCCATATCATCCTAAGGATGTTGAGGAGTTCATCGCAGCAAATCGGAAATAAAAAACAAATTACTTATTAATATTTCAAGGCCGATATGGCATGTAAATGTCCATATCGGCATCCTAATCTTTAAAACTTATGAGAAAAACTTTAGTAGCTGCACTACTCGCTTTGGTAGCGATAAACATTAATGCAGCAGACCAAAATGAGAATGTTAAATCTAACAAGCCGGTTTTCACAGTCGTTAAACAGATACCTATCACAAGTATCAAGGACCAGAATCGTTCTGGTACGTGCTGGGATTATTCTACTCTTAGCTACTTTGAAGCAGAGATTCTGAAGAAAACTGGTAAGACTTATGACCTCTGTGAAAGCTTTGTTGCAAACAAGACTTACATGGATCGTGCTACCCAGGTTGTCCGTTTGCATGGCGATTGCCAGTTTGCACAAGGAGGATCAGCCTATGATGTCCTCTATACACTTGAGCATTACGGCATCTGCCCAGAGAGTGCTATGCCTTTCCCAGGCTCACTTTATGGTGATTCTCTGAATAATTTCAATGAATTCTTCTCATTGATGGAACCTTATGTAAGTGCTATTGCCAAGAACAAAGCTAACAAAATATCTGGTCAATGGAAGGTAGGACTCCAGGGAATCATTGATGCTTATCTCGGTAAATGCCCAGAGAACTTCACTTACGAAGGTAAGAAATATACCCCAAAGAGCTTCGCTGCGAGTCTTGGTTTGAACTGGAGTGACTATGTAACTATCACTTCTTACACACATCATCCATTCTATTCTCAATTCGCAGTAGAGGTACAAGACAACTGGCGTAACCCTCTTTCTTACAACATTCCTATGGACGAGATGATGAGAATCATTGATAATGCTGTCATGAATGGCTACACTGTAGCTTGGGGAGGTGATGTTAGTGAACCAGGTTTCACTCGTAACGGATTAGCTTACATGGTAGATGGTAAGAAAGTTGAGAGCATGAAAGGTAGTGACATGGCTCACTGGCTGGGTCTCTCTGCTGCAAAGAAGAAGAATCTTATCGACTCACTCGGTGTAAATGTACCTGAAGTTGTTCCTACACAACAGCAACGTCAAGAGCGTTTTGACAACTGGGAGCTTACTGATGACCACGGAATGCTTATCTTTGGTATAGCAAAGGACCAGAATGGTAAGGAATATTACATGGTAAAGAACTCATGGGGTGAGACTGGTGAATACAAGGGTATTTGGTACATGACCAAAAACTTTATTGCCGCTAACACCATGGATTACATGGTAAACAAGAACGCTATTCCTAAAGATATCAGAAAGAAAATGGGCTTATAAATAGTCTCATGTATTGGAATTGGTATCAGAATCGTGTAAAGACACACCTTGATACAACTTTATTCCAATAAACATTAATAAGAAAAGTATCCAATCCCACTCCAATCATAGGAGTGGGATTGTTATTTTAATTAGGCATAAGTCTTCAGAAATAGCCTTTCATTGCAAGTAATCTTCCGTCTTGAATACAAGTCATCTTCTATCTTGAATAAAGGTAAAGACAAACTATTCACCAATTCACAATGGGGAATTGGCTTTTTTTTTGTACCTTTACGCTCAGAAATAAAAATAATTTAAGATGCATTTTAAATGGAATTACACACCACCTGCAGCAGAACAGGAGAATGCAGCTAAAGACTTAGGCGAGAAATTGGGTATCAATCCCATCCTAGCATCCCTGCTTATCCGACGTGGGATAACAACAGAAAGTGCGGCAAAACGATTCTTTCGTCCGCAATTAGCAGACCTTATCAACCCGTTTTTGATGAAGGATATGGATGCGGCTGTCGACCGTCTGAATGATGCAATGGGGCATAAAGAGCGTATTCTTGTCTACGGAGATTATGACGTAGATGGTTGTACGGCTGTAGCTTTGGTATATAAATTCTTACGACAGTTCTATTCAAACATTGATTATTATATCCCTGATCGTTATGATGAAGGGTATGGAGTAAGCAAAAAAAGGGATAGATTTTTGCAAAAGAGACTGGCGTAAAGCTCATTATTATACTTGATTGCGGTATCAAGGCAATCGAAGAAATAACATATGCAAAGGAACAAGGTATCGATTTTATTATCTGTGATCACCATGTTCCTGACGAAGTCATGCCACCTGCAGTAGCTATTCTCAATCCTAAACGGCCTGATGACAGCTATCCATTCAAAGAACTTTGCGGCTGCGGAGTGGGCTTCAAGTTTATGCAAGCATTTGCTAAAAACAACAACATACCATTCTCACGACTCGTTCCTCTGCTTGATTTCTGTGCTGTCAGCATAGCAGCTGACCTTGTCCCTGTTACTGATGAAAACCGCATTTTGGCTTTCCATGGATTAAAACAACTTAACCAAAATCCCAACTTAGGCTTAAAAGCAATCATCGATATATGCGGTCTGAACGGTCGCGAGCTATCCATGAGTGATATAATCTTCAAGATTGGACCACGTATTAATGCAAGTGGTAGAATGGAAAATGGCAAAAAGAGCGTTGATCTTTTGGTCGAAAGGGAATATGCTATAGCCCTAAAAGAAGCTAAACATATAGATGAATACAATGAGCAACGAAAGGATGTAGACCGCCAGATGACCGAGGAAGCAAACCAGATTGTAGCTCGATTAGAAAGCCAGAAGCACCATTCAAGTATTGTTCTCTACGATGAACACTGGAAGAAAGGTGTCATCGGTATTGTTGCTTCACGCTTAACTGAGATTTACTTCCGACCAACTGTCGTTCTAACACGGGATGATAACTTAGCTACAGGGTCTGCTAGAAGTGTTGCGGGCTTTGATGTCTATTCAGCAATTAAGAGTTGCCGCGACTTACTTCTCAACTTTGGAGGGCATACATATGCAGCCGGGCTCACCATGAAGTGGGCTGATGTAAAAGAGTTCTGTAAGCGTTTCCAGGCTTATGTTGAGGAACATATTCAGCCAGAGCAGCGTGAAGCAATCCTTGATATTGATGCAGTAGTCGACTTTAAGGACATTACCAAGAAGCTACATAGCGACTTGAAACGTTTCGCACCATTTGGTCCTGGTAATCCGAAGCCTATTTCTGTACATTAGATGTCTATGATTTTGGTACAAGTAAAGTCGTTGGACGAGAGCAAGAACATATCAAGTTAGAATTAGTAGATTCGAAATCTAACAATGTAATGAATGGTATTGCTTTCGGACAGAGTGCATCTGCCCGATACATCAAGTCCAAACGCTCGTTCGATATTGCTTATACTATTGAAGATAACGTCTTTAAACGTGGCGCCATTCAATTACAGATTGAAGATATTAGGCCTACAGAAGAGAGTTAGCGAGACGATTGTTATGTTTCTATACCCAAGCTTTTTCACAGAGTATACAGCTTAATGTCGTATATAGACATTCTTCATCAGTATTGGGGTTACCCTGACTTTCGCGGCATTCAAAAAGAAATTATTGAGAGTATAGGCGAAGGGAAGGATACATTAGGGCTAATGCCGACAGGTGGTGGTAAGTCTATCACATTCCAAGTTCCTGCATTAGCGCAAGAAGGTGTGTGCATTGTCATTACCCCACTCATTGCTTTGATGAAGGATCAGGTTGATCATCTTCGCCACAAAGGTATCCCTGCAGCAGCCATATACTCAGGAATGACACGTGATGCAATTGTCGCAACGTTAGAGAATTGTATCTTTGGAGGTGTCAAACTACTTTATATCTCACCAGAACGTATTGGCTCTGATATCTTTCAGGTGAAATTACGTCACATGAAAGTTAGCTTCATCACCGTGGATGAAGCCCATTGTATAAGCCAATGGGGCTACGATTTCCGCCCATCTTACCTGCAAATCACAGAAATCCGTAAACTTGTTCCACATGCTCCTATCCTCGCTCTGACTGCAACTGCTACCCCTGAGGTTGTTGATGATATACAAGAAAGACTGGGATTTAAGGAGAAGAACGCCTTTCGCATGAGCTTTGAACGTAAGAATCTCGCTTACGTTGTCAGACAGGTAGAAGATAAAGAAACCGAAATGATACACATTTTGCACTCCATACCTAAGACTGCTATCGTCTATTGTCGCAGTAGAAGGCGCACAAAGGAGATTGCCCAAAAGCTAATACAGAATGGAATCCCAGCAACATGGTATCATGCGGGATTAGAACCAGCCATTAAAGATCAGCGACAGAACGATTGGCAAAATGACAAAACACGGGTTATCGTAGCAACAAATGCTTTCGGTATGGGTATTGACAAGCCCGACGTGCGTGTCGTTATACACATAGACTGTCCGAATTCTATAGAAGCTTACTTTCAGGAAGCAGGACGCGCAGGGCGCGATGGGAACAAAGCTTATGCCGTTTGTTATATAATGGGCATGATAATCATACCCTCAGAAAGCGTATTGAGGACACTTTCCCACCAAAAGAGTATATACAAATGCTCTATAATCACCTTGCTTACTTCTATCAGATTGGTGTAGGAAGTGGCTTTGGATGTACTTTTGAATTTCCAATTGATAAATTCTGCACTACATTCAAACACTTCCCTATCCGTGCCAATGCAGCTTTAAACATCCTTCAACGTGCAGGGTACATTGAATATGAGCAGAACCCAGATACCAGTGCACGCATAAAATTCCTGCTAAACCGCGAAGAGCTTTACCGTCTTGACGCACTTAGTGACCAGGAAAACAATGTTGTAATAGCCTTACTTCGCAACTATGGCGGACTTTTCTCAGACTATGGATATGTTGATGAGAGCTATATTGCACAGGAGGCGGGCTTAGATCAGAACCAGACTTATATCGTTCTGACAAATCTAAGCAAGAAGAGAATCATCAATTTCATCCCACGCAAAAACATTCCTCTTATCACTTACACCCAAGATCGCGTTGATGGAGAAGAAATTATCCTTAAGAAAGAGGTGTATGAGGAGCGTAAAGAGGTTTTTATAGAGCGTATTAATTCTGTTATTAACTATGCTCAGAATGATTACATATGCAGAAGTCGACAATTATTAAGCTATTTCGGAGAGAAGAAAGCATCTGATTGTGGGCAATGTGATGTATGCCTATCACACACAAACAATGAGGATAAAGACCACAAGAAGATTATCCGAGAGAAGCTCCTTGCCCTTGTAAAAGACGGGGAAAAGCATCATATTACAGAGATACGTCAACTAGATGACAACTGGGATCTCACAGCAGAAATCATGGAAGAACTTATAGCAGAAGATATTCTACTCATGAATGGTAGCTATTTAATTAAGCCTTAATATAACATTCCACCAGATCTTAAACTCTGTTTTCCACTTATTAAAAAAGAAAGAGACTGACTAACCCATTCAAATCAAGCAAGAAAGAACCATAAAAAGGGAGGATTCACAAAACATATATACAACCAAACGACAATGTAAAAACACAAATCTCAATATAAAAAAACAGAAGTTATAAGTAAAGAAATAATCTTACAAAGAAAGAACCATGGGAATGCATAAGGCAAGAAGAAACCTTCTTTTTCTTGATTCATAACATCAACATTATCAGACAGTTACAGAAGAGCTTGCAAAAGGGCATCTTTTACCATGTAAAAGGGCGTCTTTTGCACTTCAAAAGGGCACCTTTTACCATGCAAAAGGGCATCTTTTAGAAGGCGAAAGACGCCCTTTTAAAATCAAGAAGAGAATTTATTTTACAACAGACCGTACTGAAAGTAGGAAGAGAGGACAAATATATGAAACCTAAAGGGCAGAAAAACAAAGATTAACCAATAGAGATTACCCATCTAACCATACCTATTCCCTTCAGAAACATCAATCAAAAAGGGAGCTCTCTTCAAACAGAGAACTCCCTTCTAACATTATGTACGAGAAAAAAATTAGTTATTTTCAGGGCGTAGTGTACGTACTGTAACACCAGCCTGCCACATTTCCATATCACGCATAGCCTTCAATTCAGCATTCAACTTCTCACGATAATCAGGCTTAGAGTTACTGTCAATAGCAACTTGTGCCTCATTACCAGTCTTTACCGAGAGATAAAGCCATTCCATCACAGGCTTAATTGCGTCACGGAAGCGCGGTGCCCAATCAAGCGCACCACGCTGTGCTGTCGTTGAACAGTTAGCATACATCCAGTCCATACCCTTGTCTCCAAAGAGTGGAGCAAGGCTCTGTGTCAACTCCTCCACTGTCTCATTGAAAGCCTCAGAAGGAGAGTGTCCATGCTCGCGAAGCACATCATACTGTGCTTCAAACAACCCTTCGATGGCCCCCATCAGTGAACCACGCTCGCCTGTAAGGTCGGATGTTGCCTCACGTTGGAATGTTGTCTTGAACAAATAACCTGCACCAATACCTATACCGAAGGCAAGTGTCTTCTCTTCAGCTTTACCAGAAGCATCCTGATAAACGGCATAAGAGCAGTTCAAGCCACGCCCCTCAAGGAACATTGTACGCAATGATGTACCTGAGCCTTTAGGTGCTACCATTATGACATCAATATCTTTTGGTGGTACAACACCTGTACGGTCCTGCCAATTGATAGCGAAACCATGTGAGTAATACAAGGTCTTACCAGGAGTAAGATATTTCTTTAGTGTTGGCCAAACGGCAATCTGACCAGCATCGGAAAGTAACATACAGATGATAGTACCCCTTTGAGCAGCTTCTTCGATAGAGAACAAACTTTCACCTGGGACCCAACCATCAGCAACAGCCTTATCATAAGTTTGCCTTGACGCTGACCTACAATAACATTAAAGCCGTTATCCCTTAGATTCCCAGCTTGACCAGGTCCCTGAATACCATAACCAATGACTGCAATTGTTTCATCCTTCAAAACTTCACGTGCCTTTTCCAAAGAAAATTCCTTGCTTGTAACGACGGTTTCTACTACTCCACCGAAATTCAATTCTGCCATAATTATTCTGTTTTAATGTGACTTTACATCAGTCACAGTTATTATATGTGCTTCTTTCTTATACTTAACGAGTGCAAAGTTACGGTTTTGTAATAAAACAACCAAAATAATTTCAATCTTTTATCATTATACTTATAAAGTTATAAAATACTACTAAATAACACCCTACACCTACAAGTCTCTACTTCTGCATTATCGCTTGTAGTCTTGGTTATTTGAAATTGAAATCATTTTCTCGTTCTTTTTCACGATGTTCACGATAGAAATTAAGCTGATCGCCATGATGTGCCTCGGCAACATAGGCTATTTCAAACCGTTTAATGAAGTGCGTGCGATACCAATCAAGGTCCCATAAATCAAGAAGATGCTCAATATACTTCACCGAATTAATATGCCCATTGACGTCAACATCATTATAATAGGTGTTTATTGAGCGCAACAGCTCTTCTTCTCCAGTAACTTTTACACGTGAAAACTTCTCTATTGGGCATTCATAGGATGTCTCAATATACTCATTAATCAGTCCTTCACGAACAGCAAAGATATCTGTCGGTTGGCGAGTATCCATGTCTATCATTGCCCAAATACTCTTTCCGTAACCATAGACATGCCCTTCTTCATTAACAACCTTAAAATTTCTACTTGTGAAATACTTCATAACACTATCTACCCAAGTCTCAACATAAAACTTTTCATATGCTTTCGGCATATCATACATCTCTATTGCCAATCGACTTAAGACCCAGGTCTTATTTATAGTATTGAGATAGTTCATACCATAACCGCGTTCATTACTATGAAAATCAGCAGCATTAAGCATGTGATTTCCTAGATGTCCCATGAACAAATGGTTGGTAAAGTCACAATGGAAAGGCTCAGCTAAGAACTGATACCTTCCAATCTTTGATAATTTTTCCATTTTTCTCGTACGTAAATTTCGAGGATTTAAATAGCAAATAGCCATTCTCCTCTGTCTATTCTTTATTGTATCTTAGAGTACAGACGACTCTTCTTCGCTCTTAAGGAAATCAGATACAGGCTCACTGAACCCACGTGTCACTGCAACACGACCACTGCGTGAATAGTGAAGCAGGCAATCAAAGTTCTTCAAATCATGATACAGAGCTGTCACTTCATCTGTCATTCCAGCAAGTAATACCGTACTGTAGGTAGGATTTACTTCCATCATACGCGCATTACGCTTACGAATTGCACGGCTGACCTCTGCATTTTCTAACAGAATGGGCGTTGCAATCTTATACAAACCAACTTCATGGATGAAAAGATCACTGTCTTCATAATAGTCAGCTTTGATAACATCAATCTTCTTTCAACCTGTTTGGTAATCTTTTCTATAGTAGCAGCATCACTCCATGCGGTTATTGTGTACTTATGAATACCTTCTATACTCGATGCACTCACATTCAAGCTCTCTATATTTACTTGCCTTCGCGTAAAAACTGCTGCGATTTGATTCAGTACACCAGCAACGTTTTCTGAATAAACCAGTAAGGTATACAACCTCTCACCAGCTATCACCTCACGTTTAACACTTTCTTTTGCTATCTTATTATCTGCCATGAGTCGTTGTTTTATTGCATAAAGTACATTAAATATCAAGGTGTAACACCATCTCATCAACTGAAGTTCCAGGCACAACCATAGGAAGAATATTCTCATTCTCCTTCACTGCACACTCCAAAAAGAACGGTCCTTCGGTTGACAACATTGTCTTTACCTTAGCTTCAAGGTCTTTTCTGTCTGTTACTAACGCATAAGGAATATTATAAGCCTTGGCAAGTTCTGAATAATGTGGGTTCAACATGCGAGTGAAAGAATGACGATGTCCGAACATCAAATCCTGCCATTGGCGCACATTTCCTAAATAATTATTATTCAAAAGTATAATTTTTACAGGAGTTTGTTGCTCCATAATAGTTCCGAATTCCTGAATACTCATCTGTAAACCACCATCTCCCACAAAGAAACAAACTGTACGGTCACTCCCGAAAGTAGCACCTATAGCAGCAGGAAGACCAAATCCCATCGTGCCTAAGCCCCCACTTGTCACAACGGAATGACTATTATTATACTTAAAATAACGGCATGAGAACATCTGATTCTCCCCAACGTCATTGACCAACACGGCATTTCCCGCTGTCTTCTCAGCCACAAGGTTTATTATTTCACCCATCAATAAAGGTCCATCTGTAGGATGTATGTGGGGTTCGATAACCTCTTCAGTCTCTTTAGTATGCAATGGAACAAACGAATCACGCCATTTTTTATGGTCAGCTTTCTCCAATAAGGCTGTAATAGCAGGCAAACTCTCTTTACAATCAGCAATAACAGGCACGTCAACAGACACATTCTTGCCTATTTCAGAAGGGTCTATATCCAAATGAATAACCTTCGCCTGCTTAGCATAAGTATCCAAACGGCCTGTAACACGGTCGGAAAAGCGCATGCCAATAGCTATCAAGACATCGCATTCTTGTTGCTTCACATTAGGAGCATAGTTCCCATGCATACCAAGCATACCAACATTCAGAGGGTGATCACTTGGGAGAGCTGACAAACCCAACAATGTTCTACCAGCCGGAATATCTGCTTTTTCAAGAAATCACGCAATTCTTGTTGTGCTTCACCCAACTCAACACCCTGCCCTACCAGCGCCATTGGCTTCTTTGCACTGTTGATTAACGTAGCCGCTGCAGCCACTGCACTCATATCAAGTTTAGGATATGGAGAGTAAGAACGCACCCGGTCAACCTTACCAGGGCGCCACTCACACTGCCCCGTCTGTGCATTTCGTGGAAAATCAAGTACAACTGGACCAGGACGACCACTACGAGCAATATAAAAAGCACGACTCACAGCCCACGCAACATCCTCTGGGCGACGTATCTGATAGCTCCATTTGGAGATTGGCTGAGCTACACCAACAAGGTCGACCTCCTGAAAAGCATCTGTACCCAACGAACTTACACCAACTTGACCTGCGATAACTACGATAGGAGTAGAATCCATCATGGCATCAGCAACACCTGTCAGAGTATTTGTTGCACCAGGACCACTTGTCACAATAGCAACTCCAACTTCGCCACTAACCCTTGCATAACCTTCTGCTGCATGTGCTGCAGCCTGCTCATGACGTACAAGAACATGATGAAACCAAGCATCATCGCCTTCAGTATACTTCAACAAATCATCATAAACAGGCATAATTGCACCGCCTGGATAACCAAAAATAGTCTTTACTCCCTCTTGATATAAAGCTCGCATCAATATTTCTGAACCATTACACAGCTCTCCTATCTTGGGGAACTGCGGACGGCGAGGTTTGTTGGATGGTGAAACGGCTCCTGTTATATCCCCTTTATTTTTTGATCTTGTCATAAGATAAATCTTTCAAACATGTAAATAGCGTCTTACCTCTCTCTTGTTTCCTTGATCAATGATTCTTACTCCACCTTTATCTGCGCTGGAAACACTTTGTGCATAGGCTCGTAATGCCTTAGAAACAACACGTTTACGCTTTAGAGCTTGCTGTGGACGGGCAGACAACTCCGTATCACTTAGCTTTACATTAATACTCCTTTGCGGAATATCAATAATGATAATATCACCGTCCTTCACCTTTCCGATGTTCCCACCATTAGCTGCTTCCGGTGAAATATGACCAATACTCAATCCACTTGTTCCACCTGAGAAACGCCCATCAGTAATCAATGCACACTCTTTTCCTAAATGTCGACTCTTAATATATGATGTCGGATAAAGCATTTCTTGCATTCCAGGACCTCCCTTGGGACCTTCATGAGTGATAACAACGCAGTCGCCAGCCTTAACTTTACCATTAAGAATGCCGTCACAAGCTTCGTCCTGTGAGTCAAAGACAACTGCTGGACCTTCAAAATGCCATAAACTAGCATCTACTCCTGCCGTTTTCACAACACAACCATCCTTTGCTATATTACCGAACAGCACAGCTAATCCACCATCCTTGGTATAAGCATGTTCTATGTCACGAATGCAACCTGTGATACGATCAGTATCAAGCGATTCCCACTGCGTATCCTGGCTTCCCATTTTTGTGGAGAAACGATGCCCAGGTGCACTATGATAGATCCTATCTGCTTCTGAATCAATAGCTTCACCAGTAATGTTATACCTTTGCATAGCTTCTGATAAAGTCTGTCTGTCAACACGTTTAACACTCCCATCTATAAGACCACCCTTGTTCAACTCGTTCAGAATACCAAGGATTCCACCTGCTCGGTTACACTCCTGGACACTGTATTTCTGAGTATTAGGAGACAACTTACACAAGCAAGGGGTCTTACGACTCAGCGTATCTATATCGTTCATTGAAAAATCAACTTCCCCTTCCTGTGCAACAGCTAACAGATGAAGGACCGTATTAGTAGAACCGCCCATGGCAATATCCAATGTCATTGCATTAAGGAAGGCTTTACGCGTAGCAATATTACGTGGTAAAACACAGTCATCTCCATCCTGATAATAAGCCATTGCATTCTTAACTATCTGACGAGCAGCATCTTTGAATAATTTAATCCTATTCTTATGTGTCGCAAGAATAGTACCATTCCCTGGCAAAGCAAGGCCAATTGCCTCAGTGAGGGAATTCATTGAGTTCGCAGTGAACATTCCTGAACAACTACCACAGCCAGGACAAGCACACTGTTCAAGCTGATGAACCTCCTCATCACTTAACTCTTTATCTGCACCCCCAATCATTGCAGTAACAAGATCAGCATTTTCGCCACGCCATCTACCAGCTTCCATTGGGCCTCCAGAACAGAATATCGTCGGAATATTCAGACGCATAGATGCCATCAACATACCAGGTGTAACCTTATCACAATTGGAAATACAGATCATAGCATCTGCCTTATGAGCATTCACCATGTATTCTACGGAATCGGCAATAATATCACGTGAGGGCAATGAATATAACATACCATCATGCCCCATAGCAATACCATCATCAATAGCTATCGTATTAAACTCAGCCGCATAGCATCCCAGTTTCTCTATCTCATCTTTTACAATCTGTCCTACCTCATGTAAATGGGTATGACCAGGTACAAACTGAGTAAAAGAATTAACAATTGCAATAATAGGCTTGCCAAACTGTTCCGGCTTCATTCCTGCTGCAACCCACAGAGCACGTGCTCCTGCCATCTTTCTACCCTCTGTACATACGGCGCTCCTCAACTGATGTTTCATACACTATACTTATTTTATCTCTGTATTCCTGTATAATAATTCGTCTGACATAATCAACAAATTATTTCGCAAAGGTAGATAGTTTTTACGTATTAACCAAACAATTATAAACATAAAGAAGTATTTTAGCAACAATTTAGAAGGAATACGCTATACATAGTATAATATTATACTACACATCATGATATTATATACAGGACTATACAACCTCATAGAATACAAAAATGCGTTTTAAACGTACATAGCAATCAGCGATTATGAAACCACAAATATAAGAAGAGAAATAGAAATCAAACTCAAATAATGTAAAACTAATTCGTATTAAGGTTTCAGAAGACGCCCTTTTAGCTTTCAAAAGATGCCCTTTTGCAACTCAAAAGAGCATCTTTTTACATTGCAAAAAGGGCACCTTTTACATTGCAAAAGAGCACCTTTCACACCCCTATTTATAATATATTGAAAATCAATACATTACCGACTATAAAATCAGACACTGACTAACTACCCATAATCAAAATGGACTGTAAAACTGTAAAAGTATTTCTCAAAGTAAACATACTCACGCATTACACATGAAATACATGGATACACAAATCGTGAGGGCATCTTATATCAAACTATTAGTAGTTAATAAAACTATTTAGTGCTAAATAAACAGTTTTCAAACATCAATTACATGAACTTATGCTCTCCTAAATAAAAAGTAATCCCGACACCTCCGTTTATCTACACAATGACCACATGATTTCTCAACTTTCAATTTTTTTAGCAGATATCAATAGGCAGAAGTTTCGTAGGAACAAATAATTAAAAAGTATAGCAAACACCACTAATAACAAACAAAAAAAAGAAAAATGTTTTCCATTGTAAAACGTATCATATTACCCTACCAATACGCAGTTATCAGACTATAGAAAACATATCATTCTAATACCAGCTACAAAGTGATCAAGCTGCAGAAAACTATCTATTAACACTAAATACAAAAAAATGAGCAGGCTATAGAAAACGTTTCAAAATAACCATAATACAAAGTAATCAAACTGCTGAAAACATATTGTATTGACTTTAAATACAGAATGAGCAGGCTATAGAAAACGTTTCAAAATAACCATAATACAAAGTAATCAAACTGCTAAAAAAACATATTGTATTGACTTTAAATACAGAAATAAGCAGACTATAAAACATGTAGAAGTAACCACACTACAAGGTAATCAAACTGCTAAAAACATATTGTATTAAAAACAAAAACAAAGTGATCAAACTACAGAAAACATATTGAAATAAAAAAAGGATGTGCCAAAACTGACACATCCTTATTATTTTACTGTTCGAAGGATATACCCTTCTATCAGTGATTACTTACTTTACGTAAACTACTGCAAGGCGGTTAGAAGTTACACCCTGTACACCCTTACCAGTTGCATCGTCAATGTTTACACCACGACTCTTGAGGTAGTTAGCAACTACATCTGCACGAGCCTGTGACAAACGATCGTTGATTTCCTTAGAACCCTCTGGAGAAGCTGTACCAACAACCTGTACGTGGCTACCTTCCTTAACGTTGTTAAGAGCTGCCTTAGCCTCTCTTGTAAGATTAGACTTACCCTGTGCAAAGGTTACGAATACGAGGTCAGATACTGAAAGCTCCTTAACCTTAACAGAAGGAACCTCCTTAACAACTTCCTTAGTGATAACCTCTGGCTTACGGTTGCGGAGTTCGTTGATCTGAGCATTCAAAGCATCGATCTCAGCCTGATCGCGTGGAGTTACGATAGTGAAGTTGTGTGTACCGTTAGAGTTAGCAAACTTGTAAACGAGACCAGCATTCAACTGAACGAATGAGTTGTTGATGTTGTAAGCTGGCTGACCTGCCTGTGCAGTTGCCTTGTAACCATAACCATAGCTAGTCTCTGGATAAGTAACACCTGCAGGAGTAACAGCTACATTATGTGAGTGAGACTTGCCCAAGAATGCGAAGTTGATAGAAGGCTCTACATAGAACTGGAACTGCTTTGCTGAACCGAAGTTGAAAGCGAAGTCAAGAGCAGCCTTAGAAGTCATGCGGTTACGATTCTCAGATGTAGCAGCCTCAAATGCCTTATTATTTGTGAACACGTGCATCCAACCAAGACCATAGAGTGCACTAACCTCGAATGTACGTGGCTCACCCTTGTAACCACCGAACCAGTTGCTAAGGTTTACAGTACCGAGCAAGCTTGCGTTAGTAGCGCGAACTACTGTACCTGTTGAACCCCAAGGCTTATTTGAGAAGTATGCGTTACCCTCAATAGCCAAACCAAATACTGGTGTGAAGTAACGACCGATACGAAGACCAGCGTTTGGATCTAGATCGCTCAACCACTTGTGACCAGTTGTCTTTGTTGCAACACCACCGTTGATACCAACGTAGATGTTATCAAATGTCTTGCTCTCTGCAACAGTCTGTGCTGATACAGATGCTGCCATAGAAGCAGCTGCCAACATTAAAACTAACTTTTTCATTTCTCTCTGAATTAATTAATATTTATAAATTGTATTATATCTATATCTTAATCGGGTGCAAAAGTAATAAAAAAAATAAATGAAACCTCCAAATATTTTTTTAATAAAAAAAGTATGCACAAAGTACCCTTATATGAGTAGAAACAATCAAAAAAACGTGGTAATATAGGACACACTTATCTATAAAAAAACCTCCATATTATAGTATATGTAAAAAGCATTATACCAAATTTATATAAACAGAAAAAGGAGTCCAAAGCATCACTGCTTAGACTCCTTAAACAAATTAGAGAGTTATAAAAAATCAGGTTTTACTTTTAGTTTTACTGCTGAGCAATTATCTTCATGCCTTCTTCCACAGCTTGCATATTCAGCGGAATCAAGCCATGATGGCGTTCTGGAAGACTTTTGAAGAGTGCTTTCTTCAGTCCATCAGTACTTACAACGGGACAAACCTTAAGCAATCCGCCTAGAACTATCATATTGAAGACTTTTGCATTCTTCATCTCTGCAGCCTTATCCATCGCATTAACACGATAAACTGTTATGTCCTTACGCTTAGGAGGGCTAATAACTCCATAACCATCATAAATCAAAATACCACCAGGTTTTACCTTTGGTTCAAACTTATCTAATGAAGGTTGGTTCAAGACAATAGCCACATCATACTTACTAAGGATTGGGGAAGATATGCGATCATCGCTAACAATTACCGTTACATTGGCCGTACCACCACGTTGTTCCGGTCCATAAGCTGGCATCCAGGTTATTTCCTTGTCTTCCATGAGCCCGAATAAGCGAGGATTTTACCCATAGAGAGAACGCCCTGGCCACCGAAGCCACTAATTATTATCTCTTTTTTCATTTTACACCTTAATTATATAGGAGCTTAAGTAACGAAGAACTTTATAATCCTGTCGTATCTTTCAGATCTCCCTTTTCATACTCTGGGAACATATTCTCACGCATCCACTCATTGGCTTTAACTGGTGAAAGCTTCCAACCACTGTTACAAGTAGCAACAATTTCAATCAAAGAGCTTCCTTTACCTTGCATACTTGCTTCAAAAGCCTTGCGGATAGCACGCTTTGCCTTATTAATAGAGGCAACAGTATCTACACTTTGACGAGTTACATAACATGTTCCTTTCAAATGACTTGCTAACTCTGTAATATTCAAATTATAGCCATGCAACTCTGGATCACGTCCGTAAGGACATGTTGCAGTCTTCTGTCCTAAGAGAGTTGTTGGTGCCATTTGTCCACCTGTCATACCATAAATAGCATTATTGATGAAGATAATAGGAATATTTTCTCCTCGGTTTAAAGCATGAATAGTCTCAGCTGTACCAATACAAGCTAAGTCTCCATCTCCTTGATAAGTAAAGACTAAACGGTCTGGCCACAGTCGTTTTACACCTGTAGCAACAGCTGGAGCACGTCCATGAGGGGCTTCTTGCCAATCAATATCAAGATAACGATAAGCAAACACAGCACAACCAACAGGACAAACGCCTATTGTCTTGTCACTCATACCCATCTCTTCTATTACTTCTGCAACTAACTTATGAACCACGCCATGTGAGCAACCAGGACAGTAATGCATGGTTGTATCATTCATAAGTGTCGGCTTCTTATACACCAGATTCTCTGGTGATATTATATCATTTGCCATAATATACTCCTCCCAACTTACTTAACCAACTTCTCTTCAAGAGCCTTAACAATCTCCTCGGGGTCCGGAACGATACCACCTAAACGTCCAAAGTGCTCAACAGGTAATGCCCCATTAATTGCCAAACGTACATCCTGCACCATCTGGCCAGCATTAATTTCACTGACAAGAACACCTTTCTTCCCCTTACAAAGCTCTGCAATTTGCTTACTTGGGAAAGGCCATAAGGTTATTGGGCGGAATAATCCGACTTTCAGGCCTCGTTCGCGAGCCAGTTCTACGGCCTTTCACCGATACGAGCAGCACTACCAAAGCTTACAATAACGTAATCAGCATCTTCACATAGATGTGATTCAAAACGAACCTCATTCTCTCGAATCTGTCGATACTTCTCTTGAAGATGAAGGTTACGTACTTCCATTACTTCTGGTTTAAGCTCTAACGAAGTGATTATGTTTGGTTTTCTATCGCCACTACGTCCCATTGAGGCCCAAGGGCACTCTTTTTGAATCTGTTCTTCAGTCCGGCGCGGCTTCATTGGTGGAAGAATAACTTTCTCCATCATCTGACCAATAACACCATCTGATAAAATCATAGCGGGATTACGATATTTAAAGGCCAACTCAAAAGCTAGATCAACAAAATCCGCCATCTCCTGTACAGAGTTCGGGGCTAGTACAATAACATTATAGTCACCATTACCACCACCACGTGTAGCCTGGAAATAGTCACTCTGACTTGGCTGTATAGTACCAAGACCTGGACCACCACGTTGCACATTTACAAACACGCCAGGTAGCTCTGCACCTGCCATATAGCTGATTCCCTCCTGCATTAATGCGACACCAGGCGATGAAGAACTCGTAAGTACCCTCTTTCCGGCACCTGCACCACCATAGATCATATTAATAGAAGCGACTTCACTTTCAGCCTGAAGGACAACCATACCTGTAGTTTCCCACGGCTTTAATGCAGCCAGAGTCTCAATTATCTCACTCTGAGGGGTAATAGGATAACCAAAATACCCATCCGCACCACAACGTATTGCGGCATGAGCAATAGCCTCATTCCCCTTCATTAACTTAACATCTTGTTCTACCATAATTATTCCTCCACTTTCTTACGATAAACCGTAATACAACCATCTGGACAAACAGTTGCACAAGCAGCACATCCGATACAATTATCGGGAACAGCTGATTCTACATACGGATATCCGTGGACATTAACTTTTTTCTGAGCCAGGGCAATCACATCTTTCGGACATGCAACGATACACAACTGGCATCCCTTGCACCGATCAGTGTTCACTACGATGGCACCTTTCATCTTGCTCATAGTTTTTGTATTTTAAGGATTATATGCATCCTTGTTATAAAAGTTGAGAATATCTTCCAACATCTCTTTTGCCGCAACAGCCGGAGAGTCTGGATCCAACTCTATGGCTTCCATGTAATTAACTAATGCATTTTGCCAATCACCTTTTTTGCGACATTCATTACCTAAGTGGAAATATTCATCTGCTGTCATTACTTATAATATTCTTTCTTGCCTGCTGCAAGCGTATTCTTCATTAATGAACAAATGGTCATCGGACCGACTCCACCTGGAACAGGAGTTATATATGAACAAAGCGGAGCTACCTCATCAAACTTCACATCACCATTCAATCGGAAGCCACTCTTACGTGTTGGATCTGGTACTCTCGTTGTACCAACATCAATAACAACTGCACCTTTCTTCACCATATCTGCTGTTACAAAGTCTGGCCGACCAATAGCAGCAATGATAATATCGGCTTCTTGACATTCTTTCTTCAAATCTTTTGAATGAGAATGACACACAGTCACAGTAGCATCACCATATTGTTTCTGCATCATCAGCTGTGCCATAGGCTTACCAACGATATTACTACGCCCCAATATAACGCATTTTTTCCCAGAAGTCTCTATATGATAATGCTGCAAGAGTGTCAAAATTCCTAATGGTGTAGCAGAGATAAAACATGGAAGACCTATTGACATACGTCCAACATTGATGGGATGAAAGCCATCAACATCCTTACGATAGTCTATCGCCATGATTATCTTTTGTTCATCTATGTGTTTTGGCAAAGGAAGTTGAACTATAAAACCATCAACATCCTCATCCTTGTTTAACTTATCAACACATGCTAACAGTTCTTCTTCTGTAACATCAGCTTCATAACGCATAAGCGTAGACTTAAAGCCGCATTGTTCACAAGCAATAACTTTGTTCTTAACATACGTCTCACTGCCACCATCATGTCCTACTAAGATGGCTGCTAAATGAGGTTGTCTACCACCTGCGGCAACTATCGTTTTCACTTCTTCCGCTATACTTTGCTTAATAGCGGATGCTGTTGCCTTTCCGTCAATTAACTGATATTCCATAGTTTACATTAATAGATTATATTATTTAACAAAAAAATTATCATATCTTCGGCATTCCAGGCATTCCTTTCATGCGACTCATCATACCTGCCATCTTTGATCCCGTCACCATTTTCATCATCTTACGGGTCTGATCAAACTGCTTAATAAGCCGGTTCACCTCTTGTATATTCGTACCAGAACCTTTTGCTATGCGCTGTCGGCGCGAGTTATTAAGTAGTTCTGGATTAGTACGCTCCTTTGGAGTCATACTCTGAATGATTGCTTCAATACCCTTAAAGGCATTATCATCAATATCAACATCACGGATAGCCTTCCCTACACCGGGAATCATTGATGCAAGATCCTTGAGGTTACCCATCTTCTTTATCTGTTGTATCTGATTGTAGAAATCATTAAAATCAAACTGGTTCTTCTGTATCTTCTTTTGTAAACGTTTGGCTTCTTCTTCATCAAACTGCTCTTGTGCACGCTCAACAAGCGAAACAACATCACCCATACCCAAGATACGGTCAGCCATACGACCAGGATGGAACACATCAATAGCTTCCATCTTCTCACCCGTACCAATGAATTTGATTGGTTTTGTGACCACAGTCCGGATTGACAATGCAGCACCGCCACGTGTATCACCGTCTAATTTAGTGAGAACAACACCATCGAAGTCCAACCGGTCATTGAACTCTTTTGCTGTATTTACTGCATCTTGACCCGTCATTGAGTCAACAACAAACAGGGTTTCATCAGGATTTACATGATTTTTGAGACTCTCGATCTCATTCATCATCTCCTCATCAACAGCCAAACGACCAGCAGTATCAATGATAACCACGTCATTTCCTTTGGCTTTAGCCTCAGCAAGTGCGTGATCAGCTATCTCGTTTACATTCTTATTCTCAGGCTCGCTATATACAGGAACACCTACCTGTTCGCCAACAACCTTCAACTGATCAATAGCAGCAGGACGATAAACATCACATGCAACCAACAAAGGATTCTTATGTTCCTTCGTCTTCAACAGATGAGCTAACTTACCTGTGAAAGTTGTTTTACCAGAACCTTGTAAACCACTCATCAAGATAATAGCAGGACGATTAGCCAGATTCAACCCTACAGACTCACCTCCCATCAATTCAGCCAGCTCATCATGAACAATCTTCACCATGAGTTGTCCTGGTTTAACGGCTGTAAGCACATTCATACCTAATGCTTTCTGCTTTACTGTGTCTGTAAAGGTCTTAGCTACCTTATAGTTAACATCGGCATCGAGTAGCGCTCTGCGCACATCTTTCAGGGTCTCTGCTACGTTTATTTCTGTTATCTTTCCTTCACCCTTCAGTATCTTAAAAGAGCGTTCAAGACGATCACTTAAATTCTCAAACATTGTTATTAAAGTATTCTTATTTCCTATTCTATTTTACAAAGATAGTAAAAAGGAAAACAAAATTACAAGCCAGACGACACTATTTTAAAATATTTTAAAACACCTTTCACCTATTCATGCGCACATAAATACCCTTTGTGCAAAAAAGAAAGACCAAGGTGAGATAATCTCATCCTCGGTCTTCTTCGTTCTATAATTCGCAAAAGAATAGATATTGTCTACACTTGTGCATTATCTGCATCAATCTCCTCTGCATCAATCTCGTCCTTTCCACGTTTCACATCACCGGCATATGAAACGAAATAGAAACCTTTATGAGGTGTCCATTCCATACAGAACAAGTCTGCTGGACCATCAAAGCCATTACGTTTGATAGCCTTCAACACCCATGCACGTGAACGGTTACACTGTGTTAAGCTATGTTCTATAAGTTCACCGTTATTCACAAATAGGAAAGAATTAGATGTCTCACCTGGAGAAAGGACTGTTACTGAACCATTTGATTCAAACAACACATCCTCAACATCAAACATTGAGAAGATTCCTTTTTGCCTTAACATAACTCGGAACTGCTCCATTTCAAGGCTATTACGCTTAAAATTCTTGAAGTTAATAACACCATTTTTCACAAGGAAAACACTTTCTCCCTTTATGAAATGACGTAAACTAGAAAAGCGCATACAGAAACGAACAAACATATTAAAGCCTGTCCACACTGCAAAGGCAAAGATAAGATGCCATATCGTCATGTCTGGATTGTACAACACACCACCGACTAACGCACCAATCACAAACGCACTCACTGTATCAAGCGGTGTCAACTGTCCCATTTGTGCCTTTCCTGTTATACGCAAGAAGGCCAAAATGCCTAACATACCAACTATTAGTTTGGTAGCGATACCAATGTAGGGCTGAATTAAATCTATCATCTTTCTTTATTTGTTTATGAATAATCTATTTCTTATTTTATTTTTTTAACGTAGCAAATGTACTACATTTTTTTCTTATTCCACATCACTTATAACCAAAAAACTCTTAAACTTTTCTCATACAGAAGTATGAATTACTGGGGAATATATAGATGAATATTTAAAAAAATAAACTTATTATAATGACCCTCAAATAACACGCTCTACTCATACAAATGCCTACTTACATATATTTCCATAACTAATAGATAAAAATTGGTTAGAATTCTTTGCCAATCCCGAAATAATATATAACTTCGCAGCCATTAAGAACTTACAGGTAGTAGACAGTGGCAAATAAGGTCGCTTTGTAATACACCTTATTATATTATAAAGCAGATATGGAATATTACATAGAAATAGATAAAGAGAAACGGGGACCTTATAGTCTCTCCGAACTGGCAGAGCGTAACCTCCAGGCAACAACATTGGTTATGCCAGCTGAGGGTACACAATGGGTTCCAGCTTGGCAAGTAGAGGAACTACGTGCCATCTTGGAAGGAAAGAATCCTGCTGATGTAGAGAGACAACCACAGGAAGTTCCCTTTGTAGAAGCTACTCCCATAGAGCAGACAGCGCAACAAGAGAATACTGTTCAGCAGCAAAATTCTCCTAAAAAGAATCATACTGGTTGCCTATTGGGCATTCTGATAGCACTAATTGCCCTCGTTGCAGTACTGATTATCACGTGTCCAAAGCCCGAACAGCACAAGGATGCACTTTCTGGGGTCATCACAAAGACTGTCAATGACGCTGTCAATGATAGTACAAACACTACTGGTGACGAATTCATTGACAATGCCTTCAGAAGCATCAGCAACGCTTTTGCAGGAAAAGTCATCAAGACTGCAGTTGACAATCTCGTCACAGTAGACAACCATATCATATACTCTACAGGTAAAGTAAACTATGGTGGCAAGGACCATATCGTCTCTTTAGGACTTCTGGGACATATCTTTACAGTTGATGAAGACGACCTTCAGGAAGCCGCTAAGCAATATTACAAACAGTCGGAAGTAAAGGTGGAAGATCAGATCAAGCGTAAAGCACAAAAGATCATACAGGACAATGTTGTCAAACCTGCCGCCAGTGCTATTGAGAACATGCTGGGTAGTGCATTGGACGGACTGTTAGACGATATCGGTTTGGGTAACGATCACTCTGAATCAAACAGCAAGTCTCATCAGCCAACAGACTCTATTCACTAAACTCTGTACTACTGGAGAGGTAAGAAAAAGTATATATTTCAAAAGAAACGAATTAAAATAAGCATTATATCACTAATCAAAGAAGTAAATTATGAGAAGATTATTTTTTTAATTACAATCATGACTTTAATAACCGTTTGTGGTTTTTTCTCAGAGTAACACAACAGTCAATAACTTGAAAGATCAGCAGAAAGTTCTTGATCTCACGACTAAACTCAACAAGATGCAGCTTGACTATGAGAAGAAAAAGCTTGAATATGACGCTCTTTCTAACAAGGCTGCAGGTATTAATGCAAATGCAAATACGACTACAACCGACTTCAATACAACTGACCCTGCAAGCACTGTAAAGGATGCTAAGGACACTGTTAAGAAGCTAGAGGCTACAAAAGACGTTAATAAGAAGTTGGCAAAGAGCCAGAAAGAACTAAGCAAAATGGAAAAAGAAGATTGCCAAACTTCAAGACAAGCTTGACCAATTGAATAAGAAAGTAGAGATTATCAACAAGTAATATTCAATAAATCTGAATAAAAAGTGGGGCGCACGGATCCGTACGCCCCCCTTTTTTCAAGTAAATAACATATAAAAGCTACTTGCATACATGAAGAAGAAAGTACTTTTCTCCTTATTAATATTATCGTTTCACTTACCGATATATTCACAAATGCTCTTTACGGAGAATCTGACACTGGATATTGACAGTACGAAAACCATACAAGGTTCCCTCTTACCTGTCGTAGATTTCAAGACAGAGTCTGAGAATATCCTAACCATAAAGAACACTGCTAACTTAAACATCTTAATAAAGCATAGACGCGTTATCAACCTTATCAACAAGTTAGAGTTCTCAACTTATGGCAACAAGGTTACAATGAGCGGTGGACATGTACACGTTGAGTACCGTTATCTCCTGACCCATGCCTTTGAAGTCTATCCTTATGCAGAATCGCAATGGGCAAACAGTAGAGGAATGGAATACAAGATTTCTGCTGGTCTACAGTCACGTTATCGACTTGTAAATAAGGAAAAGTTCCTAATGTTCGCAGCTGTCGGCTTGTTTACGAGTTCGAGAAATGGAAAGATCCAACTCCTAACCCTCCAGAATTACATGTCTATAGCCGTAGCGTCAAGACACACCTATCCTTGAGTTTTAGGCAACAGATAGGTGACAAGTGGGATCTGACAACCACTGTTATCCATCAGGCGAAACCCGACAGCTACTTTAAGGAAGCGCGATTTGGTGGCGCTGTAGATCTTAAATACAACATAACACCTACTGTTGGCATAAACGGAGCTTACCGTTGTATCTATGATACAGCACCGATAGTCCCTATAAGAAAGTTCTATAATTCTGTAGAAGCAGGGTTAAGTATCAACTTCTGATGTAACAAAAATTCACTTCATGAAATCAATAGATGCTCATTAGCATCGCAAAAGGGCACCTTTTACATTGCAAAAGGTGCCCTTTTAACATGTAAAAGACGCCCTTTTGAAGCGTAAAAGACACCCTTTTAGAAGCCTCTTTATAACCATTTGAATAACAGAAGGTTATAAAGGCATATTTTATCGATTATCTTTCTCTTTTCAAAATACAACGGCTTATTTATTGTAAGGATATTTCGGAAAGGAAAGAGATAGATCTATTCCTTCATAACCATTCGGAGTACCAGGGGTAGATGGTCGCTAAACCCATTGTTATAACGCATACCATTATAATTACGACGAGGTTTCACGCCACCATATTTCGTATCTTCCTCAAGAAGGAAAGGTGCATCATGAATAAGACAATGACTGACATTGGACCGTAAATTCTCACTTACCAGAATATGATCAATACTCCCCCATCCCCCACGATAACGGTAAGTGCCCTTTGCACCATGCCGTCCTTCAGCTTTGGCTGTTACATTTACGAAGCCATGTGCATACAAAATACGTAAAGAAGGACTATCTGAATAATCATTAAAATCACCCATTATAATAATCTTTGCATCTGGTTGCCGACGGCGAAGAGCTTCAATAAACTCACACAACTGGGAAACGACATGCATACGAAAGGGGCGTGAATAAAGCTCACCACCCATCCTACTCGGTGCATGAACAAGCATTATGTGGACTGTATCACCATTTTCCATCTCTCCTTCTACGTGTAGGATGTCACGCGTGGGACGCATATCATGTAAAGGTTGTACCTGTAGAGTATCAGCTTTATCAATCGGAAAGAAAAAGGAGAGTACAGTAAGGCTACGTCAATACCACGTTCATCGTTGGAAGAAGTCATTACATACTCGTAACGAGCCTTACGAAGAAGGGAACGTTTGGTAAGATCAAACAACACACTATCATTCTCCACCTCGCACAATCCCACTATATCAGGTAATCTCCAACCCATGCTGTCTTCCCCACAAGAGATAATCTCCTGTCCAATACGGTTCAGTTTCTCCCAGTATTTAGTCCTTGTCCAATGGCGAGGGGAGTCTGGCAAGAATTCAAAGTCATTCTTCAGAGAGTCGTGCCGAGTATCAAAAAGATTCTCTGTGTTCAGTTCAACAATCGTTAAAGACGACTGGGCATATGCCAGCAGTGGAACAATAAAGATTATAAAGGTTAACAATTTACGCATAGTACAAGTCTTTTACATTCTTCTGATCTCTATATCCCGTGCCACATGTGCCCTGATTTTCTTCAGATAAGCCTTCATTCCTGCTGCATCTTTCTCCTCAATAATCTGCAACAATTCTGTCAGTTCTGATCGGATCTGTGCTACTTGCTCATGTGTATAAGGATTAAAAAGAATCTCCTGGAGTAGATAATCGTCTTCATTCAGTACACCCTTGGCTATTTGCATATGGCGTTTGAAGGTGGTACCGGGTGCATCTTGATGTTTCATTACAGCTGCAAAGACAAACGTAGAGACAAAGGGAATACTCAAAGAGTAGGCCACTGTCTTGTCATGTTCCACAAAACTATATTCGTAAATATGCAGTCCCAGCTTCTGATAGAGTTCCTTAAAGAAGATACGTCCCCTATTATCACCTTCCGTAATGATAATAGCATTCTCTTCACTGAGTTGGTTAAGATTGGCAAATGTGGGACCAAACATTGGATGAGTAGAAGCATAAGGATGCCCACTTTCTTCATACCACGCTTTCAAACCCGTCTTCACTGAACTGATATCAGAGATGATACAATCCTTTGGTAACACTGGTAGGACCTCTTCAAAGGCAGGTATCGTATATTTAACGGTCACGGCATTGATAACCAACTCTGGCTGAAAGGCTTTTATTTCATCCAATGTTGTAAAACGTTGACAGTTATATGTAAAACGAAGACGGGTTGCATCCTTCTCGTAAGCTGCCACTTCATGATCAAAACTTAGCAGGTCGATGAAGAAACTCCCCATCTTCCCTGCTCCCATAATCAGTATTTTCATTCTCTTATTGGTTCACAATAGCCAACTGTTGGCGGACACTTTCCTCATGAATTAACTCAAACACCTGTGCTGCAAACTCTGCATTCATGCCACAAAGACTTGCCTGCGCACCACGCTTCTCAAGTATTTCATTGTATCTTCCAGTCTGTAAGACCGTCATATTATGTTCCTTTTTAAAGGTACCTATCTCTCTACAAACACGGAATCGTTTGGCAAGTAGATCCATTAAGGTGTTGTCAATCTCGTCAATCTGTGCACGAAGCATGCGTATACCTTCAGTAGTAGAGCTCTCACTTCGTACTATAAGCAATGAGAGGATATAGTCAAGTATGTCTGGGGTAACCTGCTGCTTGGCATCGCTCCACGCCTCATCAGGATTACAATGGCTCTCTACGATCAAACCATCAAAGCCTAAATCCATAGCCTGTTGGCACAAAGGAGCTATCAAGTCTCGCCTTCCTCCAATGTGACTGGGGTCACAAATGATTGGCAACTCTGGAACACGACGATGTAATTCTATAGGTATTTGCCACATAGGAAGGTTTCGGTAAATCTTCTTATCATAGCTTGAGAAGCCACGATGGATAACCCCTAACTGCTTAATACCAGCCTGATTGATACGTTCAAGTGCCCCTAACCACAACTCTATGTCGGGGTTAACTGGGTTCTTAACCAATACTGGTATCTTAAGTCCACGCATAGCGTCAGCTAAGCCTGCATGGCAAACGGGTTAGTAGACGTACGTGCACCCACCCATAGTATATCCATATCATACTTCATTGCCAACTCTACATGCTCGGGAGTGGCTACTTCTGTTGAAATCAGCATACCAGTTTCTTCCTTTACCCGCTTCATCCATGGTAAAGCTTTCTCACCATTACCTTCGAATCCACCTGGTTTCGTGCGCGGTTTCCACACTCCAGCTCTGAACATATGGCATCCTTTTGCAGCCAGGTTACGTGCTGTTGCCATCACCTGTTCCTCTGTTTCTGCAGAACAAGGGCCTGCTATAACCCATGGACGCTCATTATCACATGGGAGATTCAAAGGTTCTAACTCTAATTCCATAAGCTTATATCTTTTATTTTTCCTAATTCTTGTTTATAATTTGGCTATACGATCTCGCGCTTCTGCCATTTTTTCATCCTTTGCACAGAGTGAAATACGTATATAACGAGTACCATTACTGCCAAAAATAAAGCCTGGTGTGATGAATACTCTTGCCTTATGCAGAATGCGTTCCGTTAGTTCTTCAGCATCAGAGTATACCTCTGGGATCTTTCCCCATAGGAACATACCAACTTGATTATGGTCGAATGAACAACCCAAGAGCTTCATTATGTCTTCAGCTATCATTCTTCGGTATCTATATACTTCTATATTATACCGTCTATGCCACTCATCTGTATTCATCTTCAGTGCCTCTGCTGCTGCCAGTTGCATCCCTTGGAATGTTCCAGAGTCTATATTACTTTTTATCTTCAGTATCCATGAGATGAAAGTAGCATTGCTTACGCACATTCCTACACGCCATCCAGGCATGTTATATGCCTTCGACATAGAGTTAAACTCTATACAACAGTCCTTAGCACCAGGCACTTGCATGATGCTAAGCTTCTCTCCTTCATTGAGAATAAACGAGTATGGGTTGTCATTTACAACTATAATATTATGCTGATGTGCGAAATGAACTAGCCGTTCATAGGTCTGTCGCTGTGCATTTCCTCCTGTTGGCATGTTTGGATAGTTTGTCCACATCAAGCGAACACGGCTTAAATCCATCCTTTCTAATGCTTCAAAGTCTGGTTGCCAACCATTATTCTCCAACAAATCATAGCTTATAACCTCTGCACCAAGTATCCTTGAGAGGGATGTATAAGTAGGATAACCAGGATTAGGTACCAGCACTTGCTCACCAGGATTCACAAAAGCCAAGGTGATATGTAGGATTCCTTCTTTAGAACCAATAAGCGGTTGCACTTCAGTTTGAGGATTTATATCCACTCCATACCAACGTTTATAAAAGCCTGCCATAGCCTCACGCAACTCACATGTACCCATTGTAGGTTGATAACCATGAGCAGAAGGTTGTCTGGCAACCTCACATAGCTTATCAACAGTCAGTTTTGAAGGTGGCATATCAGGGCTGCCGATAGCCAAAGAGATGATATCTTCACCTTCAGCATTCAGTCTTGACACTTCTTTTAGCTTACGTGAGAAGTAGTACTCTTGCACTTCTCTCACTCTCTTTGCTGGTTGAATCATCGGCATTATATTTTTATCTACATATTAAAGAGGTCTCTTTCAAACTCAAGACTCCTTATACTCTCCTAATATTTTAATACTCTTCACTAACGGTGTGATGGCATCAATAGCCTGACGATAGCGTGTAAGGTTATTAAAAGTAACATCAACATAGAAGAGATATTCCCATTCATGCCCGATAACTGGTAATGATTGGATCTTCGTAAGGTTTATATCATAGAAAGAAAGGATAGTCAAGACTTTGCTCAAGGACCCTTCTTCATGTGGGAGAGAAAAGACTATACTTGCCTTATCAGCCTTTTCTAACGGACGAAGATAGTCTGCTTTCTGTGGATGACATACCACAAGGAAGCGTGTAAAGTTATGTTTATTATCCTCTATCGAATCTTCTAGGATTTTCATTCCATACTGTATGGCAGCACTTGATGAGCATATCGCTGCACAACCGTGCCTCTTTTGCGCCGCAATTTCCTCAGCCGCACCAGCTGTATCCTCTGCTTCTACAGCCCTAAAACCGGAATGCTGAGCAAGAAAAGATCGGCATTGCATGAGTGCAACGGGGTGAGAATGAACTTCCTTCACCGTATCCCAGTCATCATCAGGCAGACAACAGATACAATGTTGGATATGAAGACGCTGTTCACCCACGACTGTTGTCCCCGATTCACGTAGCAAATCATAGTTATGAAGCAAACTACCTGCAATCGTATTTTCAATAGCAAGCATAGCAATAGCAGTAGGATCACATTGCACACTATCAAAGACTTCCTCGAAAGTACTGCAACAAAGAAGCTGTAACTGCTCATCCTTGAAATATTCATGAGCAGCTATATCATGAAAACTTCCGATCTTTCCCTGTATTGCTATTCGTTTCATATCTGTATTTCTATATCTGTTTCAAAGGTATATAACGGAAAACGGTCCTACTCTTTATTGAGCGGGACCGTTTCGATATCTATTTCTATATATGACTTTCATAAGTTGAAATCTACACGCAACTTCCCGCTTTACAATCCTTTGCAAAGTAAAAAAAATAAAAAGTAACGGAAAGATGTGTAAGATGTAATCATAACTCTTAATCCATTCATTATCTTCTGCAAAAGTATCACTTTTTATTTCTTTTTACGCAAACATTTTATTATAAAAAAATAACAGGTTTCCTTTTTACTTATAGTCTACTTCTCATCATAAAGTAGATATCAGAAGATTCTCTCTTACCAATAAAAAAACATTAATTATCGATATCATCTAAACTTTTTGCTATCTTTGCACTATATAGATAACAAAATAGTATGAAGCATCTACATATTACATTAACCACGGTTATACTCTGCGTTACCATCTATTGTCATGCGCAGAAGCAACAGTTGTTCCGGCTTGTAAATGGAAATGGGATGGAAGCAGTCGTCAGTAACTACGGGGCTCGACTTGTTTCACTGACAGCACACAACTGGAATGGACGATTGGAGCCAGTTATAAAAGACTGTAAAAGACCTGATGACTGCATATCAGATAAGACTCTCGGAGCTACACTCGTCTACTTTGGTAAAAATAAAACGGAGATATTATCTGACAGGATATGGGAGGTTGTGAGCTCTGATAACCAATCTGTCTCACTAAGATACATTACAAAAGAAGGTGAGAACGGATTGAATGGAAGGTTAAACGTAAACGTTACCTATACCCTCTCCGACCAAAACGCACTGGATATAGACTATCGAATCACTACAACAGCCACTACCCCTATAGAGGTTACAAATGGTATTCATTTCAATCTTTCTGGTGATATGCACCGTTCTATACTCAAGCAACACCTATGGATAGATGCCGTACAGACTGATTCATACGACAAGCAAGGACAAATAACGGGTACATTACAACGAACAAAGCATACTCCACTTGATTTTACTAAGCCTCGCGAGATTGGAGAACAGATACATAAGACAAGAAATGGGTATGACAATGCCTTCCAACTACGTCATCCAGATAATATGCAGAAGCCTGCTGCCATACTCTTTGACGCACAAAGCGGTAGGGCTATGACTGTTTATTCAAGTGAACCCACAATAAATATTAACACACATGGGATTGAGAGCACAGCAATAAGCCTACAACCAATTCACGCTGGATACAACAGTGGAATGGAAAGGGTTGATACTAAACTATACCCTGGGCAGGTTTTCCACAGTGCAACAGTATTTCTTTTCACGACAGACCCACCTCTTATCATGCGGACACACTAAAAAAAAGCACTAATTAACTTTAAAATACTTGGCAGTTGACTGTCAAATATTTATATTTGCAAACATATGAGGAAATATACTTTCATAATATCAGCTATTCTATGCATACCATTGTATGCTCAGAATACGAAGACGGCTCACAAAGAGGACACCTCCACCGTGCAACCTATAGAATCAGCACGCTTGCAAGGACCACGTGAAGCCACAGAAGAAGAAAGGAATATGCTCGGAAATTGGCTGAAGACCGAGCACAACAAGCACAGATTGACAATAATCTACCTATCATTACTGAGAATGGTCAAACCGTTACACCCAACGATTTCTATTATCCTGCGTGGGGATATGGCGTTGGACCATGGCGATTACATAAAGGATTAAACATCAACCTCAGTGCTTCAGCGTTTGCAAGTCTGGGACATGGCTATAATCATGGTGCAGGTTTCTCACAAGATGTATCATTAATGTATGTCACAAACCTGTCAAAGAAAGCAACACTGGCTGTAGGAGGATATGTCAACCATCTCACTTATCGTGGTGACAATTACTTTGTTGGTGGGGTTAATGCCGTCTTTGGCTACCAGTTTGATGAACACTGGAGTGCTTATGCCTTTGTTCAGAAAGCCTTTAGCTCAAACAACTTCGGCAATACCTTTGGCTACATGGGTTATGGTTCACCCTACTGGACTGGTTACGGAGCATGGGGATATACTCCTTTTGGTTATGGTTTTGACCCAATGGGATACGGTTTGGGCCAATGGGTTGGGGAAACAGTGCCATCGCAAGCCGATTCATGGATCGTATAGGTGGTGGTGTAACGTATCAATGGGGCTCACATAACCAGAATGCGATATCAGTTAACGTTGAATTTGATCATATGCCTACACAGCGTAATGGCTTCTATAACACGAGCCGATACGATTATCCTGTAAGGTAAAGGACTCCTTTTAAAAATGTGCGCAGGCTTCGCACAATGTGTGCGAGGTATCAACTCCACTAGTGTGGAGCACTAACACCACACGTGCTAGGCTGCAACACCAAAGAGGGAAGACTATAAGCAAGAGACAATACAGTAAGATAAAGAAGATATTTGACGATAGAATAGAAAAGAGTTTGCCACTATCCGAGCTGATAACCAGCTGTGGATAGTGGCAAACTCTTTTTTGGAATCGGTAAGAATTGACTGTATTATGAGATCACTTTGACCAACGAAGTCTAAGACTATTGAGGACAACACTGACACTGGAGAATGCCATCAGAGCACTTGCCCATGAAGGAGTTATCTGCCAATCAATACCGAAAACGTAAAGCAAACCTGCTGCAAGAGGTATACAAACAATGTTATAAATAAATGCCCAAAAGAGGTTCTCCCATATCATATGTACCGTACGACGACTCAAACGTACTGCTTCTGGGATAGCAGAGAGATCATCGCCCATCAAGGTTATCTGTGCAACATCCATTGCTACATCAGTTCCTTTGCCTATGGCTATACTGACATCAGCCAAAGCAAGAGCTTGTGTGTCATTAATACCATCACCAACCATTGCCACAAACTTACCTTTTGATTGTAGATCCTTTACAAGATTCTCCTTATCCTGAGGCATAACCTTACTATGATAATGCTTTATTCCAGCCTTCTCTGCCCAATAATGTGCAGCTTCTTCCTTATCACCACTCATCATATAAACCTCTATCCCACTCTTCTGCAATGCTTCCATCGCCTGACGAGCGTTCGGTTTCAAGTGCTCACGTGACTCTAACGGAAGATTATCTGCCTTGGTAAAATCTACATCCTTATTTGGAATTGTCAGTGTTCCCGTCTTATCTGTAACTAAAGCATTAACTTTTCGTAAGCTCTCTAATGCTGCAGCATCTTTAATAAGAATCTGTCTTTGGGCTGCTCTACCAATACCAACCATGAGAGCTGTTGGTGTTGCAAGACCCATAGCACATGGACAAGCAATAACCAAGACTGCTACTGCGGAGATAATGGCCTGTGGTAGATAGGCATTACCACCAATTATCCACCAAAGAAGGAAGGTTATAAGAGCGATACATGCTACAACGGGAACGAATATCAATGCAGCCTTATCAACGATTCGCTGAACAGGAGCCTTTGAGCCTTGTGCCTCTTGAACCATACGAATGATATGTGCCAAAGCTGTATCCTCACCTATCTGGCGCGCCTTCATACGAAACTTGCCTTGACTGGGGATTGTTCCTGCCAGTACCTTCGAGCCTTTCTTTTTCTCAGCTGGTGTCGGCTCGCCCGTAATCATACTCTCATCAACATATGCAGCATCAGGAGTCATGAAGCTCTCTGCTGAGATAACTTCTCCATCAACAGGCACTTTCTCCCCTGGACGCACCTCAAGAACATCCCCTACTTCAATTGTTGAGATTGGAACTTCCTCTATCTTATCACCATCAACAATATGGGCCGTCTTGGGGGCCATACCCATCATTTGCCGGATGGATGAAGCTGTACCATCCTTAGCCTTCTCTTCCATGAGCCGACCAGTAAGCACAAAGGTTATAATCATCACCGAAGCATCGAAATAGGTGTGCCATACGATTCCATGGCTCGCCCATACAGCATCTCCCCAAAAGGTGTTGAAAGTACTGAACAAGAAGGCTATTCCTGTTGACAAAGCAACAAGAGTATCCATATTTGCAGTACCATGTAATAACTGCTTCCATGAGGAAACATAGAACTGTCTACCGCAATAAAGCATGTTAGCCAGAGCTATCAGCAAGGAAACTTGGTTAGAAATGTCTCGCGAACCAAGGTTGATCCATTGCATAGAAACACACATAACGGCTACAGAAAATACCCAAGAAAGCAGTGTCTTACGTTTCAATAAGGTATAAGCTCGCTTCTCAACTTCCTCAACAGAGGTCTGTTTATCTATCACCAAATCATATCCTATACCATTGATCTCCGACTTCATCTTCTCTAATGAAATCTTCTCTGGATCATAATCTACGAGAGCCGAACGGCCAGGCAACGATACTGAAGCTTCATTGATGCCGTCCAGTTCATTCAGTTTTCTCTCTATATTGGCTGAGCATGATGCACATGCCATACCAATAACAGGAATCGTTTGTTTCATTCTTTCCTTCTTTCTTTTTAAATTCATTCTCTTCCATCAGGGCAGTACTGCTCTTTTACACTGTCATCTCATAACGTCCGCTATTATCAACAGCATCCTTCAGTTGTGTAGGAGTTGCAACATGCTCATCATACTCCACCGTTACATTAGCATTTTCCAGACTTACTTCAGCGTTCTGTACGCCTTTAACAGCCTTCAAAGCATTCTCAACATTCAACTTACAATGACCACATTTCATTCCACTAACTGAAAAAACATTCTTTGCCATAATTCTTTTTCCTTTCTACTATTAATGTTATTAATTTCTTTTTTTCTTGGTGCAAAGATACATATATATAATATAAGGTGTATTACAATATTATGGATAAAGGTTATAAGATTATGGTAAGATGAAGTTTTTGTATTATTTCACGCACTCTTTTCCTTAATCTTCTTCAGAAAGATTACTTTTGCATACAGAATTCAAAAGCAAATACAATATGGATAAGAAGCATGCTATGCTTATTGAAGCAATAACGGAATATGATAAAGGTGACCCAAAGCGTATACATCATCTACTGAAGGTACACAACCTTGCAGCGACCATAGGCATCATGGAAGGGCTTGACAGTGAGGCACAAGACATACTTGAATCGGCAGCCATACTGCATGACATCGGTATTCATCTTAGTGAAAAGAAATATGGATCAAGCAATGGTAAATATCAGGAGATAGAAGGTCCTGATGAAGCAAGAAGGTATTAGAACAACAAGGGGGATTCACACAAAAGGAGATTGACCGCATCTGTTTCCTCATAGGTCATCATCACACATATAATAAGATTGACGGAACCGACTATCAGATTCTTATTGAAGCCGATTTTCTCGTCAATCTCTATGAAGATCAATGCTCTGCACATGCCATCGAAGCTGCAGGAAAGAATATCTTCAAGACCCAAACGGGACTACGTTTGCTGAGAGATATGTATGCTCAGAACGCTTATCACGAACTAACAAAGGGAGGAAGAAGGTCCGAACATTAGTAATCAGCTATCGAATAAATAAGAAAAAGGCTCTGCAAATTCTTCTGCAGAGCCTTTATTATTCATTAGTCTTACTTTTAGTAACCGAGATCTTTGATAACCTTCTCAGCCTCTTTCTTAACATCAGCAGCTGACTGTCCTTTCAGCTTTTCAGCAGCTTGCTTAGCAGCATCCTTCACTTTCTGCTCCTGTTCAGCTGTTGGTTTCTGAGCGTCTCCTGCTGGCATAGCGTCAAGAGCAGCACCAACAGCCTTTGCAGCAGCTTCATTGCCTGATGCTGCAACAGCTGACTTGATCGTTTCAGCATTCTGTTTCATCCATGACTGAAGAGCTTCAGCATACTTCTTTGCTTCCTCTGGATTGCTCTTAGCCAAATCCATGATCTTTGTCTGAGCTGCAGTCAGAACCTCAGCCATACCCTTTTGGTCCTTGTTCTTAACCTTTTCATTCAGCTGATCAACCAATTGACTAGCCGTAGCAGGCACTTCTGTTGCCTCAGCACTCTTCACAGCCGTGTCCGTCACTGCCGAATCAGAATCAGCATTAGCCTTTGGCGCAGCCGTTTTACCGCCATTACAACTCATCAATGCAAACACTCCTACGGTGCATGCCATAACAAATAACTTCTTCATAACCTCTTTAATTTAGTTGATTCGTAATAAAGTTCTTCTAAATACGCCCCAAAGATAAGGATAAATCTCCTAAACACATCTTATTCTTAACATTTCTTTTATAATTATTTGGCAGAATTAAATTAATGTTATACCTTTGCCGCCGTGAACAATGTAGCATTAACATATCAAAACAAAGCCACGCAAAGAACCTCTAAGTTCTTTGTCTTTTTTAGTGCTTTATGTTTGGTAATCTCAAATAATTTGCTACACACACACACACACACATTCTAACCTAGCGTTTAAAGAACTACTTTTTTTCTTCTCGCATACGCGCGCGAAGCGTGCCGTAACCCCAGTAAACAAAGGACTTTCAAGAGTTTCCTTTGTTCGCTTTTTCGTATCATATTGGTTAAAAAGGAAAATAACAAATAAGAAGATCTTAGTTTATCTTTTCAGCAAACTAATAAGTATATTAACTCCCTTACATTGGGATAAAATTATCCTTGCTAATTATATTGAAGATAACTATTCACTATAAAAACTCCTGTCATAAGCAACCAGAATACGCCCCTCCTAACAATAACGACAAGATTAAACCACAATAATAATAACAACTATTAAAAAAATGAAAAGAGAAAAAAATTAAAGAAAAAAATGTATGTAACTCCCTACATGGAATTACATCATGCAGCTTTAGACGGCTACCTAATGGAAACTTCCTTCCCTAATAATGGAGGACATACCAAAGCGGATGATGATGGGCAAGTTTTAAATGCCAAACAAAACTGTTTATTTGAAGAAGAGGAGGAGGAAAACGAGAACTCATTCTCAGGTTGGAATATATAATTAATCAAAGAAAGAACTTTTAAAAGGAATAAAAATGAATTCGAAAATATTATCTTTATATGCAGCAGTAAGCCTTGGCCTACTTGTTAGCTGTGCAAATGATGATACATCTAGCGACCAGAATCAACAAGGTGTTAATGAAAAGAACATGACAGCATTCGTTACTTCAGATAACACACCTAGTACAAGAACGACTGCAGAATATGATGGGTCAGGATTAAACTTCTTTGGACAGAAGGCGACCATCTTTGGGTTGATAACACAACTGCCTCACCTGCCTCCTTGCAACAAGATACTAGAAATAATATTAGTAACATCCTTATTAACAACACTAGTAATCCTGCAGGTGTGAAAAGAGCTTCACAAGCAAAGTTCTGGTTTGAAGGCACATTTACTGCCAACTCATATAACGTAAGATATACGGGCAAGAATGGTACAAAGGACAAAGTGACTATAAAATCTCAACAATCACAAACAGTTCCTAATGACGCAAGCCACATAGGAGAAGACGGTGATTGTGGTGTTGCTACTGCAACTAAAGGTGCTACAGATGGAAAATATTATTTCACTTTGGACCACAAGGCATCATATTTAACTTTCATGCCTTATTACGATAGTAATCTTGACCCTACATTTACACCTGGTCTTGCTTCATCAGTTAAATTAACAAAGATAAAAGTCAGTGCAGACCAAGATATTGCAGGAACCTATAACTTTGAGAATACAGGTATAGATTTATCATCAGTAACATCTGCTTCTAAAGAAATTGCACTTACATTAAGTAATAGCTTTGAAATACCTGTTTCTGCTAATTACTCTAAAAACGGAGCAACTATGGTTATTGCACCAGGATCCTATACGAATTTCACGGTAGAATATACCTTATTTGACCAGAAAACAAGCGTTACCCTTAACTTGAAAAAGAATTATGGGAATATCACGTGTTCTATTGGAAAGAATAAAAAAATAGCAACAAAGCTTGATATTCCAAATTATAGTGACACTAAATGGGCCACCTGGGATTCTCAACACTACTATTGGGAGGGACATGAGAATAACCAACCACGAGTAAACGGAGAAACTCGAGGACAAATACCACAAAATGCAAGTGATCCAAGATGGTACAACTCTTCTTCTTCCCAAGCAACTAACCTCTGTGCCAACTGTCCTAACATTAACGAAATGTTTTGGTACATTTCTAATGGAGCAGCTCACTGGGACTCTAAGACAGTATGGTGTGTATGGGGACACCTCTATCAAGGAGGCATGTGGTTCTTAAAGAAGAATAACATACCTGTATTCGACTCTAACAAATGGTATGATGGGCATGATTATCGACTCATAAATAATGGGGGCGTATACGTAGACATGTCAGACCGTATATCAACTGCAGATATCCCAGAGAGTGATCGAAACAAATATTTCTTCTTACCTGCAACAGATAATATGGGGGTAAACTGGTCTCCTGTAGGCATATACGGGAACTATTGGACATCTACTCCTACCAACGGAGATAATACTAGGGCCTTTGCTTTAATTTTCTCTCACAACCTCATGCGGGTATTATCTCATCCGCGTGAAATGGGTCTTGTTATTCAAAAGTTCCAATAAATGGGAATCTAGTAGGTCATACTCAAGTTACAAAGTAAAAAATCTATTACTGAAGTAACTTTGTAGTCTTTAAATAAGTCTCGGAGGGCTTCTTTAAGAAATCGTTGAGGAGTTGTTAAAGAAGTCCTTGAGGACTTGTTAAAGAAAGGGTGAAGGAGGAAAAGAAGATATGAAATTCACGGAGTTGTGCCCGCAAGGGCACACTCCTTTTATTAATCACAAACTAAAAAAATTTATATCATGATTAGTTTTAAAGTTATGGAGAGCGTCCCTACGCATAGGACCTCGCAAGGGACAGAAGGCTTACAGTGCTGTTCCGAAATCAGTAAACAAGTTTTTCATCATCGTGGCTTGTAGACCGTATTGTCCGTGAGACATCATTGAGTGAGGGTGATGTACGCAATGTTCTTATCACACTGAAGAACATTACCAAAGAGGTGGTTTCACTGGGCGGTTCGCTCGACCTGGGTGATATCTTCTCTTTCCGCACATCCATCCCTTCGAAAATGGAGAAAAATGAGAAAGATGTCTGTGCCGAATCGCTTAAGTATCCTCGCATTACCGTTACATGGAAAGAACCTATCCGAAAAAGCATTAAAAAGATATTCAGGTGGAAGTGGATAACCCTGCAAGGAAAACGACAAAGGCGAAGAAAGAAAATAAAGATAAGAAAGAAGAAGAACATCATGAGCCGTAAGGAATGAAGGCTAAAAAAAGACAAACAACAGCCTCTCCCCCAACCCCTCTCCGAAGGGAGAGGGGCGTAATTACCAACATACGGTGTGCGTAGGATGTGTGGTTAGAGGGTGATTAGAATATGATTAAAATACGGTTAGGGTATGATTAGTAATATTTACCCCACGACTGTCCGCTAGGACATCCCCTCCCTGGGAGGGGCTTGGGAGGCCGCCCTCCTCCTCTTCTTCCTTTTTATTGTTCGCGGCGTGATGCTGCCGACGGAATGCCAGTCATGGCATTGGTTTTTAATTTTCGTTTCCCCCCACTCCTCAAAAGGGAGCGGGGGTTTTTGATGTCTTACTTTCACTCTTCAAAGAGGTATATATTACCATCTACTCACAAAAAAACATTCTTCATAATCATAAAGACTATGAAGAATGTTCCTTCTAATGTATTTACATGGCACGTCAATAACGTGCTAACTAAAAAGTGCTTCTTATTATCTAATTCTATCAGCTGCTCTAACCAAAAGCTTCATCAGCAAGTATCGAGTGTCTGGCAAGCCACAAAAGAATAAAAAGGCTATAAGTGGCAAACAGGCTGCGAACCCAACGTGAAACGTGAAACCTGGCATCAACACTTGGCTAAACACTCCATAAACAATGTACCACCCAATAATCATCAACATTGAGAACATGCAGAAGCGTGCCTGTCGTTTGCGGTTATGATAATCGAAGATAGCGAAGGTGTTTATAGGACAAGTTACCAGAAGAATTGCGAATAAAGCCCAAACGCTGAAGTTTCTTCCCCCATTGGTTTCGTTTATCCAAAGGTTCATTAGCTGATTCTCTGTCCCCATGCCTTGAGGCTCAAAACTTCCTACTGGTAGACAAAGACATGCGATTGTAGCAAGCAATGCAAGGAAGAGGAAAACAGTTTGTTTTCTCTGTATCATAACTAAAAATCTTCCTCTTCCTGACCATCCTTAGAAGGATCACGCCAGTAAACATTACCATCCAAGAACTCCTGGGTAGCCAGCAATGTTGGCTTTGGTAACTTCTCATAATAACGACTGATCTCTATCTGTTCACGGTTTTCGAAGACCTCATCAAGAGAATCGTTATAAGAAGCAAACTCAGCAAGCTTCTTACTTAAGTCCTGCTTTATCTCTACAGAGATCTGATTAGCTCTCTTTGCGATAATAGCAACACTCTCATAAATATTTCCAGTACTTTTCCAAAGTTCCTGAACATCCCGCGTTACCGTATTTGACGGTGCTTTTGACTTCTTGTAATCCATTCTAATTATATAAATTTTAGTCTGTTATTTCTATTTTATCCTTTTGTAAACTCCTTACATTTCTTAATGTATTCTTCAGCAGTCTTACGTTGTTTAGAGTCAGGATACTCATTGATAAAACCATAGCATTCATCTTCTGCATCCTGATAGCGTTGTAGCTTCTTTGACTCCACACTCATCTGTGCTAATTCAAACTTACTTTTCATCACAAGGATGGCAAAGTCTTCACGCAGATTACTGTATGGGTAGTCATTCAAAGCATTCTGGGCTGTGATAATACAAGCCTCATAATTATTTCCACCATTGGTACAGTTGCCGAAATAAGAGCCGAGATTATAATACAACTTAGCATTAAGATACTCTTTCCGAATCAACTTATCCTGCAAATCAAACAATCGTTGCTGGGCTGTTCCTTTCATTTTACCATCTGGGAAGATATCAAGATAATCCTGAAAGGCTGCAATAGCTGCAACAGTAGGCGTTTGGTCAAGTCGCGGTTCTGGTGTACTTTCAAACAGACTCTGTCCTATATAGAACGAAGCCATCTCTGCATACTGCCCACGAGGGTAAGTCTGATAATACTTTTTAAAAGTTTCAGAGGCAGCCTGATAGTCTTTCAGACCATATTCTGCCATCGCCAGCATGTAAAGGCATTCCTGTGCATTATCAGTTCCTTTCTCTATTGTCACGAGGTCCTGTAACAAGGGAACAGCAAAACCATACTTTCCCTTTGCAAAACACTCCTTTGCAAACTCATACTTATAACCATAATCAGTTGTTTTGTACACCTGATTATACTCCTGAGCACAGCTAGTAAGGAGTAAAGCTACACACATACCTATGAAAATTCTCTTCTTCATAATTTGACTTTGAAGTGCAAAGTTACACATTATTCTATAAATAAGCAAAGACACCTTACTTTTTTAGCAAAAAAACACCATAGAAGAAATATTATCAGGGCTTTTTCGTACCTTTGCATACTAAGATTACTCGTATTCTGACAAAGACAATGGATTTCCAATTAACATCAAAATATAAGCCGACAGGAGACCAACCTGAAGCCATAAAAGAACTTACAGAAGGGCTGGAACATGGAGATAAGAGTCAAGTTTTATTGGGTGTAACGGGTTCAGGCAAGACATTCACTATTGCAAATGTCATTGCCAACGTGAATAAGCCAACACTCATACTTTCGCATAACAAGACTCTGGCAGCACAGTTATATGAAGAAATGAAAGGATTCTTTCCTAACAATGCTGTAGAATATTATGTCTCATATTATGATTATTACCAGCCCGAGGCATACATGCCTACGACAGACACCTACATAGAGAAAGATTTAGCTATCAATGACGAGATTGATAAGCTTAGACTATCTGCCGTATCATCCTTATTATCAGGAAGGAAAGACGTAATCGTCGTCTCTTCTGTTTCTTGTATATATGGTATGGGGGCACCTGTTGCCATGAAGGAGAATGTCATACACATCCGAAAGGTCAAAAGATAGATCGTAATGATTTCTTACGCCGTTTAGTTGATGCCTTATACATACGTAATGATATAGAATTACAACGTGGTAATTTTCGCGTAAAAGGGGATACTCTTGACATTGCCATGGCTTATAGTGACAACGTTCTTCGTATCACTTGGTGGGATGACGAGATTGATAGTATTGAAGAAGTAGACTCTGTTGCCTTCCACCGCATAGCAACCTTTGACGAATATGAAATCTACCCTGCCAATTTGTTCGTAACATCAAAGGAACAAACAGAAGGAGCTATCCGACAGATTCAGGATGATCTTGTGAAACAAGTAGACTTTTTCACCGAAATTGGTGATAACATCAAAGCTCAACGCATAAAGGAACGTGTAGAGTATGACATAGAAATGATAAAAGAACTTGGACACTGCTCGGGTATAGAAAACTATTCACGCTATTTTGATGGGAGACAAGCAGGTCAACGTCCTTACTGTTTGCTAGACTTCTTTCCTGAAGATTACCTAATGGTAATTGATGAAAGCCATGTCAGTGTACCACAAATCTCGGCCATGTATGGTGGTGACCGTGCCCGAAAGACCAACCTTGTAGAGTATGGTTTCCGTCTTCCTGCAGCCTTTGACAACCGTCCTCTACGCTTTGAAGAGTTCCACAGTTTGATCCATCAGATTATCTATGTATCAGCAACACCTGCTGATTACGAGTTACAAGAAGCAGAAGGAGTAGTTGTCGAACAGCTAATCCGCCCAACAGGTCTACTAGATCCAGAAATAGAAGTGCGCCCATCAGAGAACCAAATAGATGATCTGATGAATGAAATAGTCATCCGTGCTGAGAAAGAAGAGCGAGTTCTGGTAACAACATTAACGAAACGAATGGCTGAAGAGCTTACCGAATACTTGCTAAATCATGATATTCGCACAGCTTATATCCATAGTGACGTTGCCGGATTAGACCGAATCAAAATAATCAATGACCTACGTGCCGGTATTTACGATGTCCTTGTGGGAGTCAATCTTCTACGTGAAGGACTTGATTTACCAGAGGTTTCACTCGTAGCTATACTTGATGCCGACAAAGAAGGCTTCCTTCGCAGCCATAGGAGTCTTACCCAAACAGCTGGACGCGCTGCCAGAAATGTCAATGGAAAAGTAATTATGTATGCTGATACCATTACGGAAAGCATGCAAAAGACCATTGATGAAACCATGAGACGGCGTACAAAGCAGCTGAAATACAACGAAGATCATCATATTACACCTAAACAAATCGTTAAAGCAATCAAAGGAACGTTGCCGACAGGTGGAGATAATACAACAACATCACAGTCTGTTTCTATTTCACAAGGTATCAAAGGAGCTTATGCAGAGCCTGACAACACAATGCTTTTTGCTGCTGATCCTATCATAATGCACATGAGTAAGGAACAATTAGAAAAGAGTATTGCCAATACAACCACCCTCATGAAACAAGCAGCTAAAGACCTTGACTTCCTTCAAGCTGCACAATACCGAGATGAAATCATTCGCTTACAGAAAGAATTGGAAGCGAAACAAAATGAGACAGAACAACAAAGAAAACGTTAAAAGTAACTATACGTACTACAAATATAAACATATTTACTTATCTTTGCTTATTAATATTGACACTTAATAAAAGTTTTAAGATTATGAAGAAAGCTTTGGTATCCTTACTACTGTGCCTTCCTACAATGGTTATGGCACAAAATACACTAACTCCAGAACAACAATTAGAACAAGCTCAACGACAATTAGAACAGGCAAAAGGCTGCCCTAGAACAAGCAAAAGCAAATGCTGAAAAAGCGAAAGCAGAGGCTGAAGCAAAGGCTAAGGCTGCAGACTTACAGAAAAAAATAGAGGAAACCAAAGCTGAAACAGAAAAGTTACAGCGTGAAGCAGCCCGCATTGCTGAAGATACCAACAAGAGTAAGAGTACTAAAACGGCACCTTCCACTGTCCCAACACCATCTACGGACAACTCTAATGCAGCATGGGTCGTTCCAGAAACACCAACAACAATAGCTGCTAAAACCAACAAAACAGTTAGTAATGACTATAAACAATATTATATAAAGGAGGGTGCTGTTCCAGAGATAAACGGACAAGTACTATGGTCTGAGGATGTAAGTGTTCCAGGAGTAAGCGCTACTGAACTCTATGATAGAGCATTGGCCTTCCTTACAGAACTAACAAAAGGAAAGAATCAAATAGAAGGTAGTAAGGTAGCCTTGGTAAATAAAGCAGAGAATAGCATTGTAGCAACTATGCGCGAGAGGCTTATATTCTCATCAGGTTTCCTTTCTTTAGATTTTACACAGTTCAATTATCTCTTACAAGCAACCTGCTATGAAGGTCATGCAACCCTCACTATGAGTCGATTGAACTATAACTATGATGTACAAGGAAACATAACTCCTTATACTGCAGAGAACTGGATCACAGATAAATATGCACTTAATAAAAAGCATACTCGCCTACTTCCCGTATCAGGAAAGTTCCGTAAAGCTACCATAGACCGAAAAGACAGTATATTCTCAGGCTTTGCTCAAGCAATGAAACAAGCAAATTAAAAGAAAAGAATAACCCCTCTCCAGCCAGAGAGAAAGATAAATAAAAAACTACAAGATGGAAAATCAGAATAGTACGGTACGTCGTCCTGACCACCGTATGCACAGACAAGAAGGCAAGGACAGATTCTTATATATACGCCAATGGCTCAATATCATCTTTATGTTAGGAGCTGTCGTAGGCGTTATTGTCTACTTTCTTGCCGACTTAACCACAACAGGTACGATTATTATCCTTGTTGCAATGGTATTTAAGATTATCGAATGTGTACTTCGTTTTATCCGTTAATGAAGAAATCTGTATTATCCCTAATTCTTTTATTCGCAACAGCAAGTGCTGCAATTGCACAGAATAATAACCTCCGCCCCGTAGATGACGGTACTTTCACTGCTGATGGCTACAAAGAAAACCGTAATTTAGGACGTTCAGACTCTATCCAAAGTCAGCACAAAGAGATTCCACGTGGCATAAAAGTATGGACTATTGATGAGCGTTTCGGCGACCGTAAACCAGCTGTCCTCGACACATTATCATATATGTTCATGAACACTGTCTTTAATACAGGAGTTCGTGGAGAATATAACTCATTGGGTAATCTTGGCTCACCACGCCAAAACAGAATATTCATAGACCGTAAGAGTCCGTCAGAATTCTTCTTCCTCGACCCTTATGATATGTTTATTGTACAGCCAGGTGACTTTAAATTCACCTCAACGCTCTCCCCTATTACTATTCTTGATTATAATACAGCGGGAAATAGGACAGATGGAGAAGATCACTTCAAGGCAATCTTTGCTGTAAATGCTGGTAAAGAATGGGGCTTTGGTTTTAAGTTTGATTACCTTTACGGACGTGGCTACTACAGTAACCAAAGTACTTCTCACTTCAATTATAGTATGTGGGGAAGTTATTTAGGCGAACGTTACCAAGCCCACTTGCTCCTTTCTTTCAATCATCAGAAGGTGACAGAGAACGGAGGTATAGCCAATGATGCATATATCACACACCCAGAAGCGTTCAATGATTCATATAGTGAGTCTGAGATACCCACCATATTACAACAAAACTGGAATAGAAACGATAATCAACACATCTTTTTCAACCATCGTTATAGCCTTGGTTTCTTCCGTAAAGTCCCTATGACAGAGGAAGAAATTAAGGCTAAACAGTTTGCACTCAAGTCACACAAGGCACAAGAAGAGAAGCAAGAGAAAGCTAAAGCACGACAGCGTGCAAAGGCACAAGGAGAGAAATTCGATGAAGAAGCATACGACAAAGAAGAAAGATCTGCTGGACGTCCTGACAATGCAGTGATAGCTGGCGATGCTTCTCAAGCAAAAAAGGAGAGTACAGATAGTATAAGCAAGAACGAACGAACCATTGTCAACCTTGATGATTCAACCTCTGTAGCAGACAATAAGAAGTCAGGTACAGTCAAGGATTCTACTACACAATGGATGAAAGACGAATATGTCCCCGTCACAAGTTTCATCCATACACTTCGTTTCGACAATTATCGCCGTATCTATCAGGCTTACAATACTCCTACAGACTTCTATGCTCAGAACTATTTCAACTATGGTACTGCAGCAAATGATTCCATTTACGATCGTACGAAACACTGGTCCCTTAAATACCTTTGCCATTGCACTGCTGGAAGGGTTCAACAAATGGGCAAAAGCAGGATTGAAAGCCTTTGTTTCTTACGAGTTACGCCATTATGAACTACCATCAATGCAAACTCCAACAGGCTCAACAGTTGCATTCCTTGGTAGAGAAGAGAAATGGAATCAGCATGATCTCTCCATTGGAGGGCAACTATTAAAGTCACAAGGTAAGACTTTGCACTATGATGTTTCAGCAGAAGCGTGGTTAGTAGGAACTCGTTCGGGACAGTTCCACGTTGATGGACATGCAGATATCAACTTCCCGCTATTCGGAGACACGGTTAAACTGGCTGCGACTGCCTTCCTACACCGTTCTGCAGCATCCTTTTATATGAATCAATTCCATGGCAAACATTACTGGTGGGATAACAACCTTGACCAGCAAATACATTCCCGTGTGCTCGGAGAACTATCTTTGGAAAGGACTCATACGAAGCTGAGAGTAGGATATGATGTACTAAAGAACTACACCTACTTTGGTATACAGAATGACAGAACACTTAGTGGTGACAACTACCTCGTACAACACAATCAGCTGAACGTCAGACAATCTGGAAGTCCAATTAGCCTTCTTACATTGCAATTACAGCAGAACTTAAGGTTTGGAATATTCAATTGGGAAAATGTTCTAACCTTACAGAAGTCAAGTAAAGATGATATTCTCCCAGTACCAACATTCAATGCATACAGTAATCTATTCATAAGATTCCGCATAGCAAGGGTACTACACTGTGATTTCGGTGTTGATATGCGATATTTCACAAGCTATTATGCACCAGAATACATACCTGGTATTGGTGCTTTTGGTATCCAGGAGACTGCTGCAAGCCGTACGAAGATAGGCAATTATCCTGTCCTTGACGCCTACGCCAACTTCCGTTTACAGCACACTCGCTTCTTTGTCATGTTCTCACATGTAAATAGTAGCGACGGAGGAAATTACTTCTTCACCCCTCACTACCCACTGAATCAACGTATATTAAGATTTGGTCTCAGCTGGAACTTCTTTAATTAAACATCTATATTCTTACTATTATAGGCATCGAAAGAATGGTATCTGAGAATGATTATATAAAGACGAATAGCTTAAATGCATGGATTCTTGCTGCACGCCCTAAGACTCTCACAGGTGCAATGGTACCGGTCATGATTGGAACGACATGGGCATGGAAGATTGGAGGTGCTGCAAATTTCCGTATTTTTCCTGCTATTCTCTGTTTTCTTTTCGCTTTTTTGATGCAGATCGATTCCAATTTCATCAATGATTACTTTGATTGTGTGAAAGGAAATGACGATCGTTCCACCCGATTAGGGCCTAAACGGGCATGCTCAGAAGGGTGGATAACCCTCCCAGCCATGCGCATAGGCCTCATCATCACATCGCTTTTAGCATGCTTCATAGGCTTACCGCTTATTATATATGGTGGGTGGGAAATGATCATTGTGGGTGCTGTCTGCGTTCTATTCGCCTTTCTTTATACAACATACTTCTCCTATCTTGGTTTAGGCGACCTCTTGGTGCTTGTCTTTTTGGTATTGTCCCAGTTGTCTTCACAACATACGTCATCCTACCTGATCGTATACAGGCCTTCCAACTTGAAGTCTTTATTACAGGTATAGCCTGCGGATTGGTTATCGACACACTCCTTGTAGTCAACAACTATAGAGACAGAGACAACGATAAAAGGGACGGAAAGATAACACTCATAGTCCGTTTAGGTACTAAAAGGGCAGAAAAATTTTATTCCGCATTAGGGATCTTCGCATATTTCCTAATGTTCTACGCCCTTTTCTTTAGTAACAATAATCTGTTATTTACACTTTTATTTATCTTATTCTATACCCCTTACATCCTATTACATAAGAGGACGGCGAACTTTATGGTAAGAATTAACCAAGGAAAAGACCTGAATATCGTCTTAGCAAAGACTGCACGCAACATACTTATTTATGGTATTACAACGTCTGCAGCCATTCTCTTCTTGTAAGTAAGACAACCACTAACAACGACTCTCATTCAAAATTCTTTTTGAAACATGCTTATGCAACAACCCAATCTTGAAATAATGAACTTTGTTGAGCAGCAGATTCTACCTCGATACAATGCTTTTGGGAAGAGTCATGGGCTATCTCATGTTCAACGGGTAATTAAGAATTCACTTGCTTTAGCAGCTGTTACTGGGGCTGATGTCAATATGGTATACGTCATTGCTGCATACCATGATCTGGGTATGGAAGGACCTCGTGCCATTCACCATATTACCAGTGGAAAGATACTTACTGCTGATGCCCGATTAAAGAAATGGTTTTCGGCAGAACAGATAAGATCATGAAGGAAGCTGTTGAGGACCATCGAGCAAGCAGTTCCCGTGCTCCACGGAGCATATATGGTAAGATCGTTGCAGAAGCCGACCGTGATCTTGACCCTAACGTTGTTTTTTCACGTGCCATTCTCTTTGGTATAGAGAATTATCCAGAGATGAATGAAGAACAAATGTGGAAACGTTTCAGAGATCACATGAAAGAGAAATATAGCCGAACAGGATACTTAAAGCTATGGATTCCAGGTTCATCAAATGCAAAGAACCTTGAGACTATCCGCAAGACGATTGATAACGAACAAGAACTACGTAAGACTTTCAACGACATTTATCCACAATTGATAAAAGAAGAGTCTGGACAATAAACTCCAAATCAGCAAAATGACCAAAGAAGAATTTATGCGAAAGGCTATTGAGCTATCTGTCAATAGCGTTAAAAAAGGTGGTGGTCCATTCGGAGCAGTCATCGTACGCAATGGTGAAATCATTGCTGAAGCCAGCAATAACGTGACTGTTGACAATGACCCAACAGCTCATGCAGAGGTTTCAGCCATCCGCAATGCGTGCCGAAAATTGGGAACTTTTGACCTCACAGGATGTGAAATATACACCTCATGTGAACCATGCCCAATGTGCTTAGGAGCCATTTACTGGGCACATCTTGATAAAATCTATTATGCCAATGACCGAAAAGATGCTGCAGCCATAGGATTTGATGATGATTTTATATATAAGGAGATTGAGGTTGAACCACAATACCGCAAGAAACCATCAGAGATTTTACTGCGCAACGAGGCGCTTGAAGCCTTCAAACTATGGAACACGAAAACAGATAAGATAGAATACTAATTCTGCCAAGATACTGTCTTCTGAGAATTAAAGATACCATAACGTGTAAAATTAATTCACAACACGGAGACAAAAGATGCTCTTTTGCATTCTAAAAGACGCCCTTTTAGGAAGTAAAAGGGCATCTTTTGACATGTAAAAGGTGCTCTTTTGGAATGCAAAAGGGCACCTTTTACTTTACGGTTTATAATCACCTGATTCTCTGATAGATATAAAAGCGAAAATAAGGGATTATCTCCTGTTTATAAAACTCATATCCTTCATTTTCTGTTAAACTATTTCATAGACAGTCTAAGATACATTCTAACAGATTAAAGAACATCCAATGGCTTACGTAGATTTTGCTTTAAGCCTTTAAATTCAGAAGGTGTCATTCCCGTAATAGCCTTAAACTGATTAGACAGATACGCCACTGAAGAATAATTCATACGAAGAGCTATCTGCGTAAGTGTGAGTTCATCATATCGGATAAGCTCTTTTACACGCTCTATACGCAGCTCCATATAATAACGTTCAATCGTCTTTCCCTCTACTTCAGAGAAGAGTTTGGACAATGCACTGTAATCCTGGCGGAGTTCTGTAGAGAGATAATTGCTGAGATTCCTTGCAGACTGATTATCTTGATAATGAACAAGCTTTACCAACGCAGCCTTAATACGGTCAATCGTCTGCTGCCTATGATCGTCAAGAAGTTCAAATCCTAATTCCTCAAGGGATGTACGAAGCTGTGCAAGTTGCTCTGTAGAAGGCTCCACTTCTATGATAGCTTCGCCCAAATCTACTTTTGTTGGATGTAATCCCATACGTTGTAAAACCTGTTCAACAGCCATTTTACAACGGTCACAGACCATATTCTTTATATAAATCGTTCTCATTTCTTTGCCTTTCGTACTTCTGCTTCACGTGTAAACTCACGGAAAGTATAAATAATAATAGGAACTGTAAGCGAGAAAGAGAATACATCACTTACAGCCTGACATATCTCAACGCCCTTCAAACCAAAGAGAGAAGGGAGAATAAAGATCAACGGAATAAAGAATAACCCCTGTCGTGCAGCTGCCAAAAGGTTCGCTCTCCACGGCTTACGACAGGTTTGCAGCAACATGTTACTTGCTAAAATAAACTCATTCAGTGGGAATGTACATAGCTGCCAGCGCAAAGCTACTATACCAATGGCAATCACATCAGGATCATCACGGAAGACTCCAATGAGTGAACCACTAATAGACCAGCCTATAATTAACAAAACAATGAGGAATATTGTACCAACAAGAACGGTAAATTTAAATGCTTCTTTCAATCTATCAAATAATCCCGCACCGTAACAAAAGCCACATACAGGCTGGAAACCTTGTCCCAATCCAATGACAACAGAGAACGACAACATGGCTAAACGACCAACAATACTCATCGCTGCAATTGCCGAATCACCATAGACACCAGCTGCTAAATTCAACGACATCGTAGACACACAAGCCAGACCTTGCCGCATCAGAGATGGACTTCCACCATAGAATATCTCCTTATAGGCACGCCATGATGGAGAGAAATTACGGAAATGGATAGCTATATTTTCCCCTCTTCGCGCCATTAGGAACAATATAACGAATGATACGGTCTGCCCTATCACTGTTGCCCAAGCAGCTCCGCTGACTCCCATATTGCATGTAAAAATCAACAGAGGATCAAGAACTACATTCAAAACTGCTCCCGAAACAATGCCAAACATCGCAAAATTAGCATTCCCTTGCAGACGCATCTGATTGTTCAAGGTAAGAGAAGAAGTTAAGAAAGGTGCACCAAGGAGAATAATTTGCATATAATCTTTGGTATAGGGAAGTATCGTTGGTGTACTTCCAAGCATCAAAGAAAGTGGATGAAGGAAGGTTTCGCCAAGAATAAGAACAACAACTCCTAAGAAGAAAGAGCTGAAAAAACCCGTAGAAGCCATTTTTTCAGCATTCTTATGACGGCGTGCTCCTAACTCACGGGATATATAATTCCCTGAACCATGCCCAAAGAAATAACCCATTGCCTGCACAAAAAACATCAGAGAAAAGACAATTCCGACTGCAGCAGTGGCTTGTGTGTTGATCTTTCCGACAAAAAATGTATCAGCAATATTATACAATCCCGTTACGAGCATTGATATAATGGTCGGTATAGCCATTGTTATAATAACACGATGGAGAGGTCCTTGTGTCAAGAAAGTATAATTGTCTGTATGTCCGTGCATAACTCCGAGTACTTAATAATGTACAAAATTACAAATAGTCAAGAACAATACAAAATAAAATAGGGGAAAGAATCAGACAGACTTTTTCCCCTATTCGGCATTATTATATCTATATTTTAACGGTGTTCTAAGAGAATCTGAACAATACGTTCAGCCGAACGCCCGTCCCATCTGTCAGGGATTCCACACTTCTTCCATGTTCCTGACACCATATCTGTAAATGCACTGCGCAGCAATTCAGCATCTTCACCAACGAGAACATTTGATCCTACCTTAACCGTTTCGATATGTTCTGTGTAACTATTCAGCGTAATACACGGTATATTATTGAAGGTTGCCTCCTCTGCAACATTACCAGAATCAGTCACAATACCCTGTGCGTGCGATGTAAGGTAAGCAAACTGGAGATAGTTCAGTGGCTTACAATATGCAGATTATGCAGACTGATATTCTTCTTTAAGCCCAATGCCATGATAACCTGTACCGCTGAATCACGCAACGGTGCAATGATCGGTAAATCACCAGCCGTTTCACACAGTACACGAAGCATCTTTTCAAGGTTCTCTTGGTCTGCTAACAATGCCTTACGATTGAGAGTAAACACAATATAACTGCCTTCTTTCAGAGGTAATCCAGCTAAGGCATCAATGTCATTGAGCCTCATTCCCTCAACACGTTCACGATTATAACGGATGTTATCAATGAGAATATTACCCACCATGTATACCTTTGACAGTTCAGCACCTTCCTTATTAGCAATACTATTATTGCTAAAACCAGCCGTAAAGAGGATGTCTGACAGACCATCTATAACCAAACGGTTTATTTCCTTAGGCATCGTAATATCGAAAGAACGTGTACCTGCGGCGATATGTGCCAAGGTTATTGCCTGTTTCTTCGTAACAATAGCAGCTGCCATCGTTGATGCGAGGTCATCAACTACTATCACTACGTCTGTTGGATGGCTCTGTAGATACTGTTCAAACTTAGACATTACCTGCCCTGTAAGCTCATTCAGGTTCTCACACTCCACTCCAAGATAGGCATCAGGACGCCTAATTGAGAGGTTATCAAACAGTTCATCTTCAAGTGTAGGGTCATCTGCAAGACCTGCATAGACAAGAGAATATGTCACTTTATGTGGACTATTTTTCCGCTGCAAGTTTGTTAATTACTCTGATGATTGGTGCCACCTTAATAAAATTAGGGCGTGCCCCACAAAAAAAATACAAAGCTCTGTTTTTCTGCATTATTCCTATTATCCTTTAAACATATCCTTAATACCTCGATAGAACCCATTAGGTTTGAGGCTTCAAACGGCAGGTATACAGTCTTCTGATTATTGTTATTTGCCAGATCTGTAAGCATCTGGATGTATTTCTGAGCAATGAGATAATTAGCTGGGTTGGTACTTTGTCCTACAGCTTCTGTTATCTTTTGTATAGCAATAGCTTCAGCTTCAGCCTTACGAATACGTGCTTGTGCCTGTCCTTCAGCTATGAGAATCTGCTGTTGTTTATCTGCTTCAGCACGGTTAATGGCTGCTTGTTTCTCACCTTCAGACTGCAGAATAGCTGATTGTTTCTGTCCCTCACTGGTGAGAATGGTAGCTCGTTTGTTACGTTCTGCCTGCATTTGCTTCTCCATTGCTTGTGAAACGCTTGCTGGAGGAGTGATATCTTGCAGCTCAACACGGTTTACTTTGATGCCCCACTTGTTGGTTGCATCATCAAGAACAGAACGAAGTTTCGTATTAATCGTATCACGTGAGGTCAGTGTTTGGTCCAATTCCATCTCGCCAATGATGTTACGTAGCGTTGTCTGGGTCAGCTTTTCTATGGCATTTGGCAAATTATTGATCTCATAAACAGCCTTGAACGGGTCAATAATCTGGAAATAAAGCAGTGCGTTTATCTGCATTTGGATGTTATCCTTCGTAATAACATTCTGCCGATCAAAGTCATATACCTGCTCACGAAGGTCTATAGAGTTAGTATATGTATAGCGTCCAGCCTTCAGGGCAACGATGTCTTTCGCATGATCTATGAATGGAATGATAATGTTAATACCTGGTTGAAGGGTTGCATAATACTTCCCAAGACGTTCAATAATCTTCGTTTCACTCTGCGAAATGATGACAATTGACATCTTAGCAAATACAATTACCAAGACAATAAGTGCAATAAGCACATAAGCTGCAATATCCATAAGCATAAAAGATTTATTTAATTATTCAAAAGTTCACTCTATTCTGAAAGCTCTAACAGGGTTCTACGGTTATGATAACAGAGTTGATACTTAAAATACGTACGTCCGTATTCTGGCGAATCTCTGCTCCATTGGCTGACTTTGCCTTCCAAGAATCACCGTCAACCTTCACCCTTCCGTACCCATTTGCTTCTATCTTATCCGTAACTCTACCTTCTCTACCTATCAGAGCCTCAACGTTACTAACCCGATGGTCCTCCCCCTGATGCAGATATTTCAATGCTATAGGGCGCACAAAGAAGATACTTAGGAGCGTAAAGATAACAAAGAAGATTACTTGTAGGGCGATACTGTCTGTAAAAGCAGCAACAACTGAAGCACAAAACCCTCCTATAGCAAAGCACATGATAAAGAAATCACCATTCATGATCTCTAAAATGAGACAGATAATGCCCACTAATAACCAGGATAACCATAAGTTCTGTACCAGATAATCTATCATAGTCGTAAAGGTTTGATTTCGTTTGTAAAGATAAGAATAAAATACGAACCTTTCAAATCTTTCTATAAAAATATATAACGGCTATCAACTTTCTCCGCTTTATGGTCCATTAAGGAATAGTAAATGAACAGGAGAAGAAGTTGATAGCCGTTAGTTTACGGCACAAAAAGCCTATGCTTAGCGTCTCTTACCAGAACGATTCGTCGTACTAGAACCAATGTGAAGGGTTCTAACACTTGATGTTGAAGACACACTTTGGGGTCTATAGCCATGGTAATACTTCTCTGCTTCGGGCAACCACTTCTTGATATTCGCTATACGACGCTCATCTGAAGGGTGGTCACTCAGCACTTCTGCACGACTACCATTGGTAGCTGACGCCATACGTTGCCAGAAAGTAACAGCATTAGCAGGGTCATAACCAGCCATCGCAGCAAAGATTAATCCCATATAGTCAGCCTCGCTTTCATTATCTCGGCTATATTTCAGGTTACGGAAAGAGAATACTCCACTCGCTACCTGGGATGCGATATCACCTACTCCACCGCCTACTGTTGAATCCAAGACCGTACCCAAGACACTGGTTCCAATCTGTTGATTCATCTGTTTGGTAATCTGTTCGGCACTATGCTTAGCCACAGCATGGGCTATCTCGTGCCCTAATACGATTGCCAGACTTGCCTCATTCTGTGTATAAGGTAGTAATCCCTCATAAACAACAATCTTTCCTCCAGGCATACAGAAGGCATTTGCTTGATTGTTTTTAATAAGATTGAATTCCCAACGGAAGTTCTTTACTTCACTGGCATAGCCATTACTACGTAGATAACTCTCTACTGCGTTGGCAAGTCTTCTACCCACACGCTGAACCATTGCCGTATTTTTTGCATCAGTTGACTTTGTAGCAGAAGCCATGAATTTTGCATATTCTTGATTACTGAGAGCAAGTAATTGCTCGTCAGAGATACTTATACGGTGTGTGCGACCCGTCAATGGGACTTTTGAAGACGTACCGCAGGCGGTCATCGTTGCTACAATGACTGCCATTAATAAATACTTAATTTTCATTTCTACTATTTTTTATAACTTTCTAACTGCGAAAGTACTACTTTTTTTCCGTTAGAAACAAATAAATAAAATGCTTTTTTATAAAGGTTAACGGCTTATCACATGTAGAGGATATCCTTTTATATTCCTACCATTTAGTATAGCTCTCAGCCATCAACTAACTCTGAAATAAGGACTTATCAAGGAATCAATTACAAATTCATCAGCAACTTTCGCGCATCCTCCTCTCACCTCTTTCGTTTTTTCATAGTCTTTTTATCCTCTTCAATATAACCTTCTCCTCTGCCTCTCACCCATTTTACTCTTTTTACCTTTTTACCTTTCAAAAGACTCAAAAGTACCTATCTTTGTAAAACTAATTCTCAATTGAATTTTAAAAGGGCATCTTTTGCATTGTAAAAGACGCCCTTTTGCATGGTAAAACATGCCCTTTTGATGAGTAAAAGACGCCCTTTTGCATTGCAAAAGGTGCCCTTTTACAAGCCTATTTGTAACTATCTGATAATGTAGACTTTACAAAGTGATAAAAAGACAAAAATCCCTTACTTTATTATTCTTTGTCCTTTTCAAACTGTAAGATTACTTTACCATTTATAAAACTTATCCTTCCACCTCCCTTTTGGCACCTAACACCTCAACCAGCACATAGAAATTCTCCTCCAGAGTTGACGTTTCTGCAGTGATCTTAAGCCTGTAAGGGACAACCCTCTATAATCTATCAGACAGCATCTGGTTTATACTGCTGTAATCTTTGGCGCCCAGTTTCTTCAGTTACAGGAATGAAATAAGCCGAGATAAAGCAAACTATCCCCAACAAAAAGACAAGAAGAAAGAAGTGACGATAGCCAATATTCTCCTGAAGAAGCCCTATAAACCAACCAGAAATCAACATGGAGAAGCTCGTAATAGCTGTAGCTAAGGAATAAGTGAAGGTAGGATGCTCGTTCTTTGTACAATGAACTAACCAAATACCATAGGCAGCCAACCCCATACCACAGCCGAATTGCTCAATAATCACACAAATATTGATTATTGATAACGTAGAAACAAAGTAATAACTAAGATATATAAAGAGTGCTTTTGGCAAGGTAATGCCCATTACAAATACCCATAACCAACGTTTCAACCCATCTCTTCTGATAAGCATTGTCCCTATACTACACCCTGCTATGAAGGCAAACGTACCGACAGTTCCTTGTACAAGACCCAGCTCTTGGGGTGAAAGCGCTATTCCACCATTACTTCCTGGATCAATAAGAAAGAGAGGAGACACTCGGAAGAACATCCCTTCAGGTATCAAAAAACAAAAAAGGAAACAGAGACTTGCCACATAACCAGGCTGAATAACAACAGAAGACTTCACGTCACTCCACCACTTACGCGTCAAACCACTCCATATCGGAAGTCGAACATCAACTTCTTTCTTTGGAAGAAGAATAGCTTGGAGAACCATCAAACCAAACATAAGGGCAGCCAAAGACCAGAATACCATAGCCCAGGAAGGGCGTACGGTACGGTTTATAACCTCCAAATTTCCCGCAATAGTAATAGGTATGGCTAATCCTGCGAGTGCAGAAAGCAGATAAAAGACTGCACGACTATCGAAGAAAGCTGAACGATAACGTTGCTTAGACTCCTTCTTGTAGAACCGTTCTATGGCTACATCATGCAAAGAAGCACTTACTGCTATGATCATAAGAAACGTGACAGACCATGTAAACCAATGTGAGAATGTCACAGTATGGGCTATACCGGCAAGACATAAAGCCATGATAAACTCCGTCAACAGAATCCAAAAACGTTTGCTTTTATACCCAATAACAATTCTTCCCAGCAATGGACGGAAGATCAGAGGAACGAAAAACCATGACGTTGTAAGCGTGATTGCGCCGTTAGACATCCCCATCCGGTTGAAGAAAACCATTGATGTCATCATCAGAATAACATAAGGAAGCCCTCGTGTCATGTACAATGAAGGGAGCCACCGCCAATAATCTTGCCATTGACCAGCAATAGGTATTCCGTTGATTATCTTCTGATTCTCTTGCATATTACGCTTATGTTACTCAAAATAAAATATGTCTTACAACTTTAATTTATCTCTTTACAATCACTCATACAACCTTCTTACTTCTGCATTCTTATAGTAATGATAGAGTATTTGCTGGTAATCATACCCTTTCTCACCCATCATGGCAGCACCAATCTGACACAAGCCAACACCATGTCCCCATCCAGCGCCTGTCAGACGGAAGTATTGAGGAACGCCATTAACTATATCATAACTATCAACAACAAAGGCTGAGCTATATAAATGACTCTCACTCAATGCTCTTCTTATCTCTAATTCCTTGCCAATGACATAAGAACGCTTCGTACCTTCTATCCTCATACGATAGATTCTTCCGCTCTTTCCACGTGATAATGGTACAAGATTCTTTATTCCTCCAAAGTCTATACCTGTCTTTTGGGCTATTAATGCAGATAGTTCTGCCTGTGTGAACTCTACAGTCCAACGATAAAAGTCCTGTGTTTCTTGATCATAATTATTCAAAACCTGACCAAGAACAGCCTCATCATGTGTGTTACAAAAAGCTTCTGGTGATGAAAGAATCCATTCACGTGCTGCTTCTTCATTTGTTAAGTCCATCGTTGGTATACTTCCCAATGGTGCTTTATCCTCTACAGAGAGGAGATAAGGCTTACGAATGTTCTCCCAACAATATTGGAATTCCTCAGAAATCCCACCACAACACTTACTAAAACGAGCATCACAAATACTACCTTCTGAGAATAAAACCTGCCCACGTGTAGCATCTATAGCCATCTTTACGTGTGGGCTTGTAGCCTTTGTAATGCCTTGATAGCGCTGACAATGATCATCAGCACACACATCAAACAAGGTATGATCTTCTCGATCGAACCATCTAACCAACTCATTATCCGTCCTAACAGTGGACACTTCTTGATATTCAGTCCCCTTTCCGAGGCTCTTTCGCTTCTCAATCTGTGCTAAAAGCCAACTACGAGAGATGACAGCATGGGCTTTTAATAACTCCAAAGATGACGTTGCACTCATCTCACTGGATATAACACTGGTCAGATAGTCTTCTACAGGCAACTCATTTATAGCATATAGCTTCCCGTTATCAACGATCAGATGCAGTGTTCCAAGGAAGGTCTGCACCTCTTTTCGCTCCCAATGGAAATTCAAACCAATGGTAACATCATCCAAAGAGAATGATGATTCTTGATCCTTAGGAGTGAAAACAAGTTCCCTCAGATGCGCACTTTGCCATAGAATCTCCCCCTTAGAGTATTCAACAGTCTGTTCTCCTGTTATCAATTCACCATCTATCAGATAGGAACCGTTCAATCTGAAATGGATCTTTTCGGCACTAACGATACCGACAGAAACCGTTGGTTCCTGCTTCCATGAGCTGACATTATGCTGACAAATATGCTTTATCACTTCACGCATAGCCTCATCTGACAATGAAACTTCTCGCATAATATGTTCTGCAAGAGTAGGCGTAATACGCTCAAAGTCCACCTCTCGCGGAAGAATCATCAGTCCTGCCATATCCAAACTACCTGGACTTACTAAGAACTGTTGCTCCTTTTCAGCAAAATAACAGTCAGGTCGATGCTTATAACGGGGGAAAACGACTGATATAAACGTGTCGTTTGCTCGCCAAGCAACAATGTTCATCATTGGTTCTGTCTCACCTTCTTTTATTGGAAGGGCATCATACACCAAACGAAACATCTGCTCGTCATGTTCCAAAGACTTACTTATAATCGCAATAGCAGGACAAACATAATCCTTTACCAGCACTATTCGCTCGTAATCATTGATTTTTAACAGCGCCTCTGACGTCTCATAGAGTTGTTGCCAATGCTGTTGTAGCGGAAGAACTCCGCTTGTCCCTGCTTGAAAATGCAAATGATCAGGTGCACTTGCACCACATTTAGGTCCATTATAGAACACCATTAGGTGGGGATAAACCGTCAATAGCTGATGCAACAACGGATAATTAGCAGCAATTGCCTGTGGTTGATGCTTGCGAGCAGGTATGGTAAAATGTGTAGGAAGGATGGGAAAAGGATTGACAAGGATATCAAATTCCTCATTAAAAGGCAGGATTATCTGTTCAGGAGGTCGATTCTTAGCACAAAGAAAGCATGGACGCTGAGCCAATGTAGCCTTATCTATCTTGCACCTGTGCTCACCATGCGTGCAGGATTGTACTGTGCAAGCATTGAACCTACCTCATGTGTTCGTACATTCCGCAACTCTTCGAAGCGTATCTGCACCTCTTTCCACTGATGTAGTTGCTCTTTAAAGAAATCAGTTAGTCCCATTTTATATCTTTCTATTCTCCCTTTGACGTGCCAGAACCTCTATTGTTCGTAATTGATCCTTATATAAATTATTGGCATTTACCTTCTCTATGCTCAACACAGCATCACTATTACCACCCCAACGACGACAGAGATAAAGCTCATCATAGATTCTTCCGATACGAAAACGACGACTAAAAGCCAGTCCCATGGCGTAATCTTCTCCGTAACTTGTATTAGGGAACTGTAGTTTACGAGCCAAAGGAGTAAAGAATGCACGTGGTGCTCCGAGTCCATTGATACGTAAAGCATTGTTACAACCATTATCTTCCGTCCATTCACTATGGCTTATCAGCCCCGGAGGAAGCGTATTCAAGTCGAAGTCACACATACGATATGAACCTACAATCATCGCAGCTTGCTGCTCATGAAAGGCATTAATAATGGTCTGCAGGGTATTTTCCGATGAATAAAGATCATCGCTATCCAGTTGAACTGCAAAGCGTCCGCAATGTGAATCATTGATGGCATAATTCCAACAGCCCCCTATTCCGAGGTCTGTACGCTCTGGAATGAGATGTATCAAACGATCATCTGAAGCCAAAGCATCAAGTATTTCCGTTGTTTTATCCGTTGAATGGTTATCCACAACAATAACATTAAACGGGAAATCAGTTCTTTGTGAGAGCGCTGATAAGACTGCATCACGCACCGTCTTCTCACGATTAAAGACAGGAATAACCACTGATGCTTCTACAGGGAAGTGTCCTTCAGAGAAGTCAGGATATGTGTATAGCTTCGTGTCTACCAACGCATTCAGCGCGGAGAGGTGTTTTGTAGAAGCCTGTTCCATCTCTATTTGCACCTCACGGTTGCGAGGATTAACATAATCAAACTGCTTTTCACCACTCGTACGTAGGTCATTTTCCTCCTCAGTGTACAGGAATTCATTCAGATGAAAGACCTTTCCCTGTCTACTAAGGAAGAGACGGAGTGCATACCAACCAGCAAATTGATAATCATCAGAGCCCTGTTGTGCTGCAAAATCCTTCAAAGTTTTCACATTAAGAAGTACTACTGATCCGAAATCAAAGTCATCACGGATACTACCTAACTGATAATCGATTACTGGATGCTTGACAGTCTTACCGCCTTCTACCGAATAATGATCAGCATAAACCAGTGTTGCATCCGTCGCTTCAGCCACTTGTAACATACGTTCAATAGCTTGATAGCCCAATGTAAGCGGACTTTGTTTCAGGTAAAGTAGGGCATAATCAGCTGTTGCCTGTGCCGTAATCAAACGCATTGTAGCAGAAGACAATAAGCTATCTGTCTGCAAAAGCTGTGTTCGTTGGGGCAATGTATCTACCGACATACCCTCTGCCGCCAACACATATATGTCCTTCACCATCCTCTCTTTGGACAACTGAGCTATCAGGCTGTCAACCATTGAGGCTGTTCCGTAAGGTAAGAAGCAATCAATCTGTCTTTTCTTCTCCATGTGAAAGTATTATTTATGATATGCAAAGATAATACAAAATCTGCTCTTCCGTATGAATTAGAAGGGTATTCTTTTTCCTATCTGAACTTTTTCCGTAACTTTGTGACCACAAATTAAGATACAAAGACAATCATAAGGATGGTGAAAGAGAATCATATTGACCGTGCTTTGGCTTTCATGGAACAGCTTGAAAAGTTGGGTTCACAGCTTGAAAAAGCTGACGAACAGCAGAAGTTGATGTTACAACGTATGCTGATCATGAGTCAAGAGGACAAGACTGAAACTAAAGAATATCACGAGCTGGAACAACAAAGTAAGAATCTTCAGACTATGATAGATAAATGGCGACCTATCTATAAAGAGCGTTTGAAGATGGTAAAGGAAGCTAAAGAAGCTGCGAAAAGATAACTTACAGGAAATGGAAAAGGATAACAACAAAGGTGGAATGATGAGTGTTATTGCTGCCTTGGGCGCAAATGTGCTTGTAGCAATATCTAAATTCGTTGGTTTTGCAGTATCCGGTTCAGCCGCAATGCTCAACGAATCAATCCATAGTATTGTGGATTGTGGTAACGAGATACTGTTACTTGTTGGCAACAAGCAGGCTGAAGCAAAGATAACAGACCAACATCCGTTTGGTCAAGCACGTGCAAAATACTTCTATAGCATGGTAGTTGCCATGATGTTGTTCTTTGCTGGTGGTGCTTTAGGCATCATGGAAGCAACGGAAAAGCTGTTTCATCCAGAGCATAGTGTGGAGAATACGTGGCTTGTCATGGGCATCTTAATCTTCGGTCTGATAGTTGAGACCATCAGCCTACGTGTTGCTTTCAAGGAAATCAAGGAACTCAATAAGGACAAACTATCCCTTTATAGATTCCTAAGAGAGAGCCGGCACAGTGAGATTCTAATCATTTTTGCCGAAGACAGTTGCGCTGTTATTGGTTTGTTGATAGCTCTTGGCGGAACACTTCTCAGTCATTTCACGGGTAATCCTTTCTATGATGCATTGTCTGGTGTGCTGATTGGTGTACTCCTCTGTACTGCAGCTCTCTTCCTTGCACGTGAGTTCTATAGTCTACTCATAGGAGAAAGCGTAACAGAGAATGATCTGGTGCGAATCAAGACATCATTTAATAGAAAAGAAATCAGCCGACTTATCAATGTAAAGACTGTTCATTTCAGCCCAACAGATATCCTTCTCACAGCGAAAATAGATGTAAAAAGTGAGTATGAGGCACATTCAGCTGAACTCATTAACGATATTGAAAGAGATGTACGGGCATTATTCCCAGCATACAACATCTATATTTATATTGAGACAGATAAATACAAAGAAAATTATAAACGATAAACAAATCTGCCAAAAGACACACTCTTGAAGGAGAATTACCACATAAGGCAGAGCAATAGACTATAAAAAAATGGCAATGGGGACTTATTCATCAAGTTTCCATTGCCATTTCTTCATATCTACACAACCATTTGGACGAAAGGTTACACCTTCTTCTTCCAACAAATGGCGCTGTTTTATCCAGCCAGGTGCCAACCTCCCTACATTATTCACGACCCTATGACAAGGCAGTCCTTCTGACTCTGCTGCTCCATGAAGCATCCTTCCCACCAATCGGGAGTGATTTGGGCATCCCACAAGCCATGCTATCTGCCCATAACTTAACACCTTCCCGAACGGAATAGATGCTACAACATTATATACCTCCTTACGGAAAGCCTCAACATCTACAGCCATCTAACGCTATATTGTTCACAAAGGACAAAGGACAGCCAGACAGAATATTATCCATCCGACCGCCCTTTGTTATGATTAACTTTCGTTTCAGTATACCGATTAGAGCTGTGCTTCTACAGCCTTCTTCACCTCTTTGAGGTCTACTGTTGGCTCAAAACGAGCTACAACCTCACCATTTTTGTTTACGAGGAACTTAGTAAAGTTCCACTGGATATCGTTCTGTTTACGTGGTTCTGGGTTTGCCTTGTTGTAAAGATCCTCCATAATAGCAGCCAACTTCTCCTCATAAGCACCGCCAGCATAACCTTTCTCACTCTTCAACCATGTGTAAAGAGGAAGTTCATTAGCGCCATTTACCTCACTTTTCTTGAATTGTGGGAAGTCAACACCAAACTTTGCCGTACAGAACTCATGGATTTCTTCATCAGAACCAGGAGCCTGATGACCGAACTGGTCACATGGAACATCAAGAATCTCAAATCCTTTATCCTTCAACTCATGGTACATAGCTTCCAATTCCTCATACTGTGGAGTGAAGCCGCAGCCTGTCGCAGTGTTTACTATAAGGAGAACTTTACCCTTGTAAGCATCAAGACTTACCGCATTACCTTTCTTATCTTTCAACTTGAAATCATAAACTGTTGCCATAACTTTTCTGTTTTAATATTTATAATGTGATTTTTATTTATCTCTAAAAGAACATCTGTCAAGACTCACCATTGCGAACTGGCGGAAAGGATATAACCTCTTTTATTCTATTTACCTAAATAAATCAATAAAATAAAGTCCCCTAGACTTCTCTGATAGTGCTTGGTCCACGCTCTTTCAGCCTATCGCTGTTAGAAAAGGCATGTCACCTTTTGCAGCTTTCACCACAGTCGGTGTCATGCCTCAATCTACCTAACGTTTTTATTTATCATCAAATGACACTACACACATGTGGGTGTCAAATTCATCTCGACGTTACAAAGATAGGAATAATAACCTATATCGTAGACGATTTGCGCTCTTTTTTAACATCATTTTACACCTATCAACTACAAAAAGACGCCCGTTAAGTCCCCTTAACAGATACCTGTAAAACATAAAAAATAATCTTCAGGCATACCATGCCAACCGAACAGAATTTATTACCTTTGCATTTACAACATCTAATAGACTATAGAAATAGAACAAGAGATAATTAACAATTTCAGAAACTACAAACAAAATGAAGAACAAGAATCATTATCAAGAAGCACCAGAACATTATCTTCTATGCTACAACACCACATGCGGAAAAGCAAAAACATGTCTACACCAATTAGTTGCATGCGCAGGAATCAACAAGGACGCTGTTGTGGAATGCGTAAACCCAGCTGTCAACGAAGGAGAAAACTGCACCTATTACCAGCAAGACCACATTGTACAGATGGCATATGGCATGAAACAAACATTCAAAAAGGTACTCGCCAGCGACATCACAAGTATGCGTAGCACTCTTATAACATACTTCGGTAACGGTTCATATTACGCCCGCAGGAACGGAGAAAAAGCCATAACACCCGCTGAACAGGAATATATCAGCAGTGTGTTTAGGGACTACGGTTATGCAGAAGGAGCCACTTTCGACAGTTATAAAGACGAAGTTGAATGGTGAAGGAGCACAATACCGAAATTACAAGCGCCTTGTAGAAAGATTACAAGCCGCTTGTAATAGTATTACAAAGGCCTTGTAGAAGTATTACAAGGCCTTTGTAATTTTCTGTATCACGCTGTCTTATACTGCAATATTGCATATTCCTCCATGAGAAAACACGTATATTAGCTAATTTTTCGTTATCTTTGCAGCAACAAAACATTGAGAACGAGAATGAAAAGTGAGAAGAAATATTTGTTAGGAATAACCCTTGGTGAACTGAAAGAGGCTGCTAAGACACTTGGCATGCCTGCTTTTACAGGTGAACAGATTGCCAAATGGCTCTATACACAACATGTGAAGAGCATTGACGAGATGACGAATATTTCAAAGGCTAACCGCGAAAAGCTGGCTGCAGAGTATGAGATTGGTTGCAAAGCTCCCATTGATGCGCAGCATTCTAAGGACGGAACGATAAAATATCTCTTTCCTACTGACAACGGAAAGTTTGTAGAAACTGTATACATCCCTGAAGAAGACCGGGCTACACTATGCGTTTCTTCACAAGTAGGATGCAAGATGAACTGCTTATTCTGCCAAACAGGAAAGCAAGGTTTCGAAGGTAGTCTGTCAGCAACGGATATCCTTAACCAAATATACTCACTCCCTGAACGTGACAAACTGACGAACATTGTCTTCATGGGACAAGGAGAACCCATGGACAATCTAGACAATGTGTTGCGCACAACAGAGATAATGACTGCCGATTTCGGCTATGCCTGGTCGCCAAAGCGTATCACGGTCAGCAGTGTTGGCATAAAGGGAAACTTAAAAGATTCTTGGAAGAGAGCGATTGTCACGTTGCCATCAGTCTACACTCACCACTCCATGATCAGCGTTCAGCCTTGATGCCAGCTGAAAGGGGTATGTCCATAGAGAGCATTGTGGAACTTTTACGCAACTATGACTTCTCTCATCAGCGCCGACTGTCATTCGAATACATTGTTTTTAAGGATGTCAACGACTCCGAAGAGCATGCGAAGAGCATCGTAAACCTACTCAAAGGGTTAGACTGTCGTATCAATTTGATACGCTTCCACCCTATCCCTAACATTCCATTGCATGGATGTGACGACCGAAAAATGGAGATTTTCCGCAATTATCTGACGCGTCATGGGATATTCACAACCATCCGTGCCAGTCGCGGACAGGATATCTTTGCCGCCTGCGGACTGTTATCAACAGCTAAAAAGATAGCTGATGAGCGTCGGTAAACAATATTTCTCCTGCCTGTTACTGCTCACTTTACTTCTAACAGTGAGTAGTTGCAATATCAACAAGGGTCAGCCCGTCAGTGGAGGGAAGCCTTATGAAGTGGTTGTCGTAGGCGATCAGGACAGTATTGTGACGAAAACGCTTAGTGCTCCAATACCAGATCTGGTACGGAAAGAGGCATCATTCGATGTTATACAGGTAAGAAAACTGAGGCCGAACGACTTAAACCGTCTCTCACATGCCATCGTTACGGTCACTATTGACCCACAAAAAGGGAAAAATATACAGCTGACTACAGAGCGTGATGTAGATGTTCAGAAGCAAGTAATTGTGCATATTACAGTGCCGAACACAACTGTTCTTCGCCTTTTTATGGAGAGAAACGGAAGCAGACTGCGCAACTATCTCAATAAATTCGAGATAGAAAGAGCACAAGAAGCACTTGCAAGCCATCATAACAAGACTGCAGAAGAAGCCATTCAGAAGATGTTTGGCGTGCAAATGCTCATCCCTGCTGAGATGAAAGCAAGTAAAAAAGGAAAGAATTTCCTTTGGTTTTCACAAGAAGACGGTGCCAACAGTGTCAACATATGCCTATATCGGGCAACAGATATAGACTTCAAACATCAAAGAGACAGTGTTATGCGCATCAACATACCAGGTGAACATGACGGTATGTACATGCAAACTGCATCACTTACAACCGTACATATAAACCCAGGAAAGTCCATAACAAACTGGGGGACATGGGAGATGAAGAACGATGAGATGGGTGGTCCCTTCGTGGCTTACCACCCCATAGGTACAGATATCACTGCTGAAGTATTCGTTTTTGCACCCAACAAATCAAAAAGGAATCTCCTTCTAAAAGCAGAAGCAGCCCTATATACTCTTAAAAACAAAAGAGATAAAAAGGCAAAGTGGTAAAAAAGTAAAAGAAATAAAGGCTAAAAAGCTGAAGAGAAAAAGACAAATAAAGACATAATAAAAGATAAATTCATACAAGATAAAGCAATGAACGAAAACAAAAAGATCCGTGTGGCGATAACACATGGGGATACAAACGGAATCGGATACGAACTAATATTCAAGACTTTTGCGGAGTCGGAGATGCTAGAACTCTGTACTCCTATCATCTATGGCTCACCAAAGGTGGCTACATATCACCGTAATGCCCTGGACATAGAGGCAAACTTTACGATTATCAATGATGCCTCAGAAGCTCAAGAAGGCAGACTCAACCTGCTACCTGTCTTTGATGAGGAGATAAAAGTAGAATTCGGTGTACCTTCAGAAGAGTCTGGTAATGCTGGATTGAGGGCAGTTGACTGTGCACTGGAGGATTACAGAAAGGGCCTTTTTGATGTTTTAGTGACCGCACCTATTGATAACAACAACCAATTCCACTTCAGTGGGCAGAGCAGATACATAGAAGATCATCTCGAAACAGAGGGACAAGGATTGTCAATCCTCGTAAACGACGAGCTACGTGTAGCCCTTGCCACACGTAATTTACCACTGCGTCAAGTGTCTGAGTCGCTCTCTAAGACGAGCATCATCAATAATGTGACGACACTTTCCAAAGTTTACGCCGTGACTTCCGCATCTCTTGCCCTCGCATAGCCCTACTTGGCTTAAACCCAAAGGCTGGAGATAACGGACTACTAGGCTCAGAAGAGATGGAGATTATCGCTCCCGCCATTGACGAACTCGTAGAGAAAGACATTCAGGCATTCGGTCCTTATGCAGCAGACACCTTCTTTGGATGTAACGAAGCAGAGGAGTTTGACGGCGTATTAGCGATGTATTACGAACAGGGATTGTCTCCATTCCGGACACTTTCAGCATCTCCTGGCATCAATTACACCGCCGGATTACCACTCGTTCGCACAGCTCCAGAGCTTCCTAATAGCCTGTCTATCGCTGGAAAGAGTATTGCTGATGAGCAAAGTCTTCGTCATGCAATCTATTTAGCCATTGATATTTTCCGCAACAGAGCTGACTATGATGCCCCTATGGGTAATCCTTTACCAAAGTTGTATAAGGAGAAACGAGATGAAAGTGACAAGGTTCGTTTTGCTATTCCTCGCAAACGGGAAGACCGCACACCGCAATCTGAAAACGAGAAAGAAGCACACTAAAGTGCTGTTCTCACTGTAACGTATAGAGAAAGCAAAGGAAGTTCATGAACAAGAAGTATCAAAATGGCTTTTTCATCTTTGGTTTAGTTGTGCTTATCATCATGATAACACAACTTGACTTTGCTGACGTATGGCATAATATCCAACATGCTGGCTACTGGTTCTTCGCTGTTGTTATCCTATGGGCTTTCCTTTATCTATTCAATACAGCTGCTTGGTTTACCATCATTCGTAGTCAAACCAAGGATAAAACAGATAAGAAAAAAGTCTCTTTCCACTGGCTTTATAAGGTTACAGTCTCTGGATTTGCACTCAATTATGCAACTCCCGGTGGGCTGATGGGCGGAGAGCCCTATCGCATTATGGAACTTACGCCTAAGATTGGAGCAGAACGTGCCACATCATCCGTACTGCTCTATGCCATGACACATATCTTTAGCCACTTCTGGTTTTGGCTTCTTTCGATATTCCTTTACATCTTTACCCAGCCAATAAACCTCTTTATGGGCACTATGCTCACTGCTGTTGGAGTGTTCTGTGTGTCCGCTATCTGGTTCTTCCTCACTGGTTACAAGAAAGGATTGGCTGTACGAGTGATGAATATAGTACGCCATCTCCCTCTTATCAAGAGATGGGCAGAACCTTTTATAGAGAAACATAAGGAACAACTGGACACTATTGACCAACAAGTTGCATCATTACACAATCAGAATCCACGTACTTTCTTGATGGTTGTATCGCTGGAATTGGCTTGCCGCATATGTAGTGCACTGGAGATTTTCTTTGTTCTTCTTGTCCTCATGCCAAGCGTTAACTACGTTGATTGTATCCTTATCCTTGCTTTTACCTCGCTCTTCGCCAATATGTTATTCTTCATTCCGCTGCAGTTAGGCGGTAGAGAGGGCGGATTTCTCATGTCTGTTACGGGCTTAGGGCTCAGTACGAGTGCCGCAGTCTTCGTTGCTTTAATCGTCCGCATACGCGAATTAATATGGACAGCCATAGGGTTGTTACTGATAAAAATGGAAAAGAGGAAATCTGAATGATTTCCTCTTTTTTTTCAATTCATTACATTAACACCCACTACCATCAATCTTACAGGATGGAGCAGTATCCCCTTCACCCAACTGACTATAGTTACGGAAGTTCTGCTCCAGCTTCTCTACCGTGTTTGCACCCGACAGAAGATTATGATATTTACCATCCACCTCTATCAAAAGAGTTGGGAAACTCTCTACACCAAAGCTATCAGACTTCTTGAAATCATCCTCTGCGAGAGTCTTATTGTCCCAATTATTTTTCAGTTCTGACGCATATTTATCTGCATCAACACCCAGATTCCGTGCAATATCTACAAAGATTTCTGGTTCGTTTAAATCCTTTCCATCTATGTAAAAAGCCCTTTGGACTTCATAAATGAACTCACCCCACTGCGTTTTTGGAAGCATCTCACGTACCAATGCAAAAGCTATCGCGGGTTTAACGGAATCCATCTTCAGATTACCTGCAGCCAATTGCTTTTCATAAGCGTCCCCAAAAGGCACACCATAATATCTTGTTATACGTGCATTTGATTCCTTAACATGCTCCAACATAGAAGCTTTTATTGTTTCACCACCTACGAACAATCCTCCAGAATACATCTCAAGGGAGATCTCAGGGTGATTCTTCAAGAACTTAGAGAAGACAGACTCGAAACCATAACACCAACCACAATAGGTGTCAAATACATAAATTACTCTCATACTCAATAAGATTTATTCTATCAATCATTACTTATTGCACAAAAAGTGTACCACGAAAAGCTATCCCCTACACCCATTTCCCCCTCAACAAGAAGCTTAAAAAGAATGTAAAATGGTGATGATTGCTATCGGTAAAACTATATTACAAAATTTAAAAGGTCATGACAAGCAAAACAGGAAGATATTGGACTTTTACGGATTCATAACTATCACAAAACCAAACAGTTACAAACAGGCTTTCAAAAGGGCATGTTTTGCATTGTAAAAGGGCGTCTTTTACACGTCAAAAGGGCACCTTTTACATTGCAAAAGGGCATCTTTTACAACACAAAAGACGCCCTTTTAAAAATCAATTAGGAAAATATTTCACAAAGAGAGCATTTATTCCTTTTGGGATTCACACACTATTAAGACCAAAGAGACCCATTAAGCAGATTCATTCACCGACTTTCCATCCTCTGAAAGTGCACATAAGAAGTTGTTAAAGTCTGCCAAAGTTGCAGTTTTTACAAATATAATAAGTAAATTTGTCAGTCAAATGAATACAACAGAACTACAAAGAATCAAACAAAGATATAACATTGTAGGTAACTGTGATGGGCTTAACAGAGCATTAGATGTTGCCCTTCAAGTTGCACCTACAGATTTATCAGTACTGATTATCGGCGAGAGTGGTGTCGGTAAGGAGATTATTCCCCGTATCATCCATGACAACTCGCCGCGTAAGAGAGAGAAATATTTCGCCATAAACTGTGGATCTATCCCTGAAGGGACTATCGATAGTGAACTGTTCGGGCATGAGAAAGGCTCTTTCACAGGTGCTATTGGTGAAAGTGAGGGCTATTTTGGCATCGCCAACAAGGGAACAATCTTCCTTGATGAGGTTGGAGAATTACCCATGGCAACGCAAGCGCGACTGCTTCGTGTACTGGAAACAGGCGAATATATACGTGTTGGAGGACAAGAAATACGCAAGACTGATGTCCGTATTGTCGCTGCAACCAATGTAAACATGCGCAAAGCCATCAGTGAAGGTAAGTTCCGTGAGGATCTTTTTTACCGTTTGAACACTATTCCAATCCAAATACCGCCACTCCGTGAACGTGGTGAAGACATCATTTTACTCTTCCGTCTCTTTGCAATGCAGATGGCAGAGAAATACAGATTGCCTAAGATTACACTCACAGATGAAGCACGTCAGATACTTCTTCAGTATAAATGGCCTGGAAATGTACGCCAATTAAAGAACATAACAGAACAAATGTCTGTCTTAAGTGAGAAGCGCGAGATTGATGCAGACACCATATTGCACTTCATTCCACGTGATCAAGACAGCACACAATTGGCCCCCATACAGAACAATGGCGCTCATAGCTACGAAAGTGAGCGTGAGATTCTATATAAGATTCTCTATGAGTTACGTGGCAAAGTCAGTGACTTGCGACGTGATCTGACCAATGTTCGCAAACAATTAGAGGAAAACAGACAACTCAACGGTGCAAACGGCTTCCAAGCAGCTGCACCAACAACGTCTAATTTACCATCTGCTCCGAGTAAACCAGGCGTCAGATCACCTGAACCTATCGAACATATAGTGGATGCGGAGGCGGAAGAAATATCCGAACCAGAGACCCTTAACCTTAACGACATAGGCAAACTTCTGGTTGAAAAGGCCTTAGAGCGTAATAACGGCAATAGGAAAAAGGCTGCACAAGAGCTTGGTATCAGTGACAGAACACTGTATCGACGCATCAAACAATACGGATTAGAAAACGATTAAGACAAGCAAAACAATAAGGAAAAACTTATCCCTCTATAGCCAAACATAAGATGAAGATAGGAAAAAACATAAATACAACACGCCATCTAACGTGGACCGTAACAGCCATCTGCCTGCTTCTGCTGGCTGCATGTAGCGTATCTTACAAGTTCAATGGCGCAAGTATAGATTATAATAAGGTACATACCATCCAGATTTCGGACTTCCCTATCCGCTCAACCTACGTTTGGGGACCTATGGGACCTATGTTTAACAACCAACTAAAAGACGTTTTTGCAAATCACACACGCCTCCAGCAGGTTAAACGTAATGGTGACTTAAAGATTGAAGGTGAGATAACCCAATACCAGCAACGTAACAAGAGCGTATCAAGTGAAGGCTACTCCGCACAGACAGAACTGTCTATCACTGTCAACGTACGCTTCACTAACAATACGAACCATAAAGAAGACTTTGAACGTCAGTTCACTGCTACATCAAGTTATGAGACAACCAGGAACCTGAACTCAGTACAAGAAGAGCTCGTAACACAGATGGTGAAAGACTTGACGGACCAGATTTTCAATGCAACAGTTGCTAATTGGTAAGCTATCCCACAACAGCATCAACACTTATCAACACTAACTCAGCATATGGATATTGCCTATCTCATTAACCATCCAGAAAACCTGAACAAAGAAACTCTGTACGATTTACGGAGCTTGCTTGCTCTTTACCCCTACTATCAGCCAGCACGTATCCTCTTACTACAGAATCTCTTCCTGCTTCACGACCCTACATTCGACGAAGAATTACGCCGTGCAGCGATGTATATAGCAGACCGTCAGATATTGTTCAACCTGGTAGAAGAAGCTCATTACCAGCTAATTCCACAACAAAAGCAGAAAGGAAACAATGCACAAGAAGCTATAACAACAGATACTGAAGACCTCAAAGCCAACGAAGACAGGACCACTTCCCTCATAGATGACTTCCTTGAGCAAATTCCAGAGGAGGAGATACCTGCAGATACACAAGTACATCGGAAGCCAACTCCAGCCGATGCAACTATAGACTACGTCGCTTATCTACTTGAAAGTGAGAATGAACAAAAACAAGAGACCACCCCTCAGCTGAAAGGTCAGGAACTTATAGATGACTTTATCAACAAAGAAAATGGTAAAATCACACTACAAGAAGAGACAGAATACGAACTAGAAGAAGCCGATTCTGCCGAAGAAGCTGAGAATGAGGATACTGGTTACTTCACAGAGACCCTTGCTAGGATTTATATCAAACAAGGAAGATATTCTAAAGCATTGGAAATTATTAAGCGATTAAATTTGGTTTATCCGAAAAAAATCGTTACTTTGCAGACCAAATCCGTTTTTTTAGAGAAACTGATAATAAACAATAGTAAAAAAATAAAACAAGAAAAAAATGTACACGTTATTCGTTATTCTTATCGTGGTAGCATCACTCATGATGATCGGAATCGTATTGATTCAAGAGTCAAAGGGTGGTGGTCTCGCATCAAACTTCTCATCTTCTAATGCCATAATGGGAGTTCGCAAGACCACAGATTTCATCGAAAGGCAACATGGGGATTAGCTATTGCCATGGTTGTCATCAGCGTAGCAAGTGCTTACGTAGCTCCTTCAGCAACAACTGATGAGAGTGTTATAGAGAAAGCAGCTACAGAAGGTAATACAACCAACCCTAATAACCTTCCTAACTTTGGTGCAAGTCAGCAGAAACAAGCTGCTCCAGCTGCACAGAAAGGTGGTGCAACACAGGCTCCAGCAGCCCCAGTAGCCCCAGCAAAGTAAAAGGATAAAATAAAAAAAGTACGGGAATTATTTGGTCAATTCATTTAAAACCCGTACCTTTGCACTCGCTTTTAAGCAATAACCAAACACGGTGGATGTAGTTCAGTTGGTTAGAGCGTCAGATTGTGGTTCTGAATGTCGTGGGTTCGAGTCCCACCCTCCACCCTCAAAAGGTAAGCGGAAGTTCAATAATTATTGAACTTCCGCTTTTTTTATGTCTATAAATCAAACTCTGAATAGAGGAGATAAACAGCTGCTATTGCTTACTTTGTATAGAGATAGTATCACCAATGACAACTATGGCTTGCTTGTTTGTAATTGGTTTTAAAGGCAGATGATTGTTTTCTTGCATAACTATCCGAGTCGCTTCAATAAAGGGGAAGCTATTAAAATGCACAACAGGATAGAAACTAACGATACCAAGTGCTGTAAAATCTTCGAATCCTGGTGTCATAGAAAGATGATTATCCATTTTCGTTGCATACTCTATATTAGGAGCAAAGACCATAGCCCCTGCTGATTCTCCTATATATAGTTTTCCCTTCTCCACCTGTTCAACTATCAATCTGTCGGTCCCTGTCCTTCGTAATTCTTGCATAAGAAAGAAAGTATTACCACCAGAGACATAGATACAGTCACAGTTCCTCAACACAGTTTCTATCTCTTTCTGTTCACATTGTGTAATCTCTAATTCTTTTATAGTCAATCCGAGAGCGGCAAGAGCTTCCCTTCCTTCTTCCACATATTGATTAAAATCTTCATGGATACTTGCAGTTGGGATAAATGCTACAGTCTTTCCGCACAAAGAAGTGGGAACACTCTGAGGCAAAAGAGTGGCTACCTCAGCAAAATATGAGCATAAAAAGATTTCCTTCATTACTATTTTACACTTTAGGGAACAAGATCTCGTTTCCTGATCTTCATACTATAAAAGGATTAAAGATGAGGAGAAGAGCCTTAAATATGGATTAGCATACTCATTATTCCATCCCTTTCAAATCTAACAACACAAAGATACGGATAATTTTTCTAAGTAAATAACATAATCAGTAAGATTCTAAACTAAAAGAGAATTGTGTAATTAGGATCTCTTCGCATCGCTTTATTCTTGTATATCAGACGATAAGTCTATAAAAAAAAGATGTCTGAAAAACCTTCAGACATCCTCTTTTATACTATTATATATATCCTAATTATTGCATATCATAGACCACTTGCATCAGCTTCTTACCCAAAGCGTCAGCTGCTTCCATAGTGTTTGCCTCGCTATAAACACGGATGATTGGTTCAGTATTCGACTTACGAAGATGAACCCAAGCCTCTGGGAAGTCGAGTTTAACACCATCAATGTCAGTAACCTGTACATCTTTCTCCTTGCCATAAAGCTCTTTCACGCGTACAAGGATAGCATCTACGTCTGTTTCAGGAGTAAGATCAATACGGTTCTTAGCAATGAAATACTCTGGGAAAGTCTTACGAAGCTCACTTGCCTTCAGTCCTTTCTGTGCTAAAGAACTCAAGAATAGAGCAATACCAACAAGAGCATCACGCCCGTAATGGCTCTCCGGATAGATTACTCCACCATTACCTTCCCCACCAATAACGGCACCAACTTCCTTCATCTTCGTTGTTACATTCACCTCACCAACGGCTGCTGCATAATACTTGCAACCATGTTTCTCGGTAACATCACGCAAAGCGCGAGTTGAAGAAAGGTTACTTACCGTGCTACCCTTCACATGGTCGAGGACATAATCAGCTACTGTGACGAGTGTATATTCCTCTCCATACATCTTACCGTCCTCCTGAATAAATGCCAAACGGTCTACATCCGGGTCTACAACGATACCTAAATCATATCCACCCTTAGCAACTTCATTCATAATACCTGTGAGATTCTTCTCAATAGGCTCTGGATTATGAGCGAAATCACCTGTTGGCTCTCCATTGAGGAACTTATATTCTACACCAAGACGGTCGAGAAGTTTGGGTAGAATGACACCACCGACAGAGTTAATAGAATCAACTACGACACGGAACTTACGCTTCTTGACAGCTTCAAGATCAAGTAATTCCAACCCCATCACGGCATCTATGTGGCGCTGATCATACGAATCATCATCCGTATAGCTACCCAATCCGTCTACATCAGCATATTCGAAATCCTCGCGTGCTGCTATATCAAGAACCTCAGCACCATCAGCAGCTGTGAGAAACTCACCCTCTTCATTCAGGAGCTTCAATGCATTCCAATGGCGAGGGTTGTGAGAAGCAGTGATAATAATACCTCCGTCAGCCCCACTCATGCGTACTGCCAACTCTGTTGTTGGTGTTGTTGCTAACCCAATGTTCACTACGTCTGCACCAATCCCCATCAACGTACCACACACAACATTCTTAACCATTGGTCCAGAGATACGTGCATCACGTCCGACAACAATCTTCAACTTCTTTCCAGGGTGCTTACGAGCAATGAAAGTAGCGTAAGCTGAAGTAAACTTAACGATATCCAGCGGATTCAAAGTATCACCCGCACGACCTCCGATAGTACCACGGATGCCGGAAATTGATTTGATAAGTGTCATACTTAAATATGTTTAGAGAGAGTATAAAACCTCTCTGCAATTATCTTATAAGTTTCTTAGTGCTATAATCCACGCTGATAGGTGATGTCATAGGAGCAGGGATAAACACTCTGAGTTGCATTAATCTGTCCTTGTTGTGAAGGAACAATCAGCTTCACCTTCGCCAATTTTGAGGTAGGAGTAGTCAACCTTCCAAGATTTATATACTGTAATGGAACCAACCATCCCGCAGGAACAGACGTACTACGGTAAGCTTCATACATTACACTAGACTTTGGATCAAACGAAGCGGTATATGTTCCGCTGGTATTAGTTACAGACATCTTATCAACTGTCTTACCAAAATAAAGAATAGAATTAGTCAACTGAAGTGTATCAGTAATCAAGTTATTCTCCGTAAAACGGCAAAGTACAGTAGCAGTCTCGCCTTTTTTTAGTGGTTCACCCGTCCCTTTATCAATTATTTGCATATAAACGCCAGAGCTAGCAAATAGAACATATTGGTTCTTTGATACATCTGTAGTATTCCCTTGCTTCTCGAATTGCTCTTCACTGATAACCTTTATCCCATGCTTTACTATATAAGCATTGATTGCTTCGTTCTCTCGGTCTAACTGATCAGCGTATGTTTCGGTCTTATTACATGAGCTAAATGCAAGCACAACAGTTAATATTCCAAGGAGAAAACTTATCTTCTTCATTCTTTTTCACATTTTATTATATACCTTGCAAAGGTAAGAAAAGTATTTCAGAAAGTAAGAATAAGATATAAGAAAATACCTTAAATCACTTTTATAGCAGCAATTTCCTTATAAATGAGGATTGTCTGAACTATGCATCGTCCGTACCTTTGCAGCAAGAAATCTTAAAACAAAGCTACTTTCTTATGTTAAATGCTTTATTATTTGCCGCTCTTAGCCTCAACGCGGCAACAGGAATTAATCCTGATTCATCAGCGAACAAGAACGTACCACTTGACGAAATTGTCGTTACAGACTTTAAACAGAACAAGAGAAACCTAACATCGACAGCCGTATCAACCATCAACGTGCAGCAGCTACATAACCAACAGATTGTGAATCTGAAGGAACTAACAGCAATAATGCCTAACTTCTACATGCCAGATTATGGTTCATACGCCAACACACCCGTCTACATTCGTGGTATAGGAACCAAAAGTAAGGGATCTGCTGTGGGCTTTTACGTTGACGGTGTACCACATTTTGAATCGTCAGCATTCAATATTGATCTCAGCGACATTGCTGCCGTAAACGTATTCCGTGGTCCACAAGGGACCTTATACGGGCGAAACACCATTGCAGGTATTATCAATGTATATACCCATAACCCTCTTGACTATCAGCGAACACGTATAAAGGTGGGCTATGGAAGATACAATGACTTCATTGCTCAGGCTTCAAACTATGCAAAAATAAGTGAGAAGTTCGGCATATCGACAGCTGCTTCCTATCACCATAACGATGGAATGTTTACCAATCATTTCCTCAATGAGAAGGCAGATAAGCTCAATGAGGGCGAAGGACGTATTGGGTTCTACTGGAGACCAACAACAAACTGGCTCTTACATCTCAATAGTACACTTACTTATAGTGAGCAGAATGGCTACCCATATGCACCTTATGACATTGTAAAGACGAGCTGTTACCAATCAGTTATAACCGTAACAGCACATACAGAAGACTTATTTCATCAACAGGCCTCAATGCTCAATACGAGAATAATCATATAAGTTTCAATAGCCAGACATCCTATCAGTTCATAAAGTCACACCAAGGATTAGACCAAGACTTCACACCCCAAGACGTTTATTTCGTTGATAACAGCTATCACCAGAACATGTTATCACAGGAGCTGACACTGAAGTCAAACGATAAAGGACGCTATCAATGGATTATAGGACTGTTCGGAATGCTACTACATTCGAACCAGTTTGCTGAGACAAGCTACTTCACAAGAGACTTCTCTACACCAACAACCTATAAGAATCCTACAGCTGGATATGCCATTTATCACCAAAGTTCCTATAATATATGGAGAGGGTTGTCAACGACAGTTGGCCTACGTTTCGACTATGAACACGCCAAGACGACCTATAATCAAGATAAAACAACTCTCTCAACAGGTGTTACAACACATGCAAAGGACTTTGTTAGCAGTGCCAGCTTCCGCCAGTTTACTCCTAAGTTCACACTTCAATACCTTACAAATAAGGACAATCTCTACTATATCAGTATCACTCGTGGATATAAACCAGGAGGTTTCAACACCATATTCAAGACTGATGCCGAACGAAGTTACGACCCTGAATACAGCTGGAACTATGAAGTTGGAACACGTTTGAAGTTCTTTAACGGGCGATTGACAGCTGAGGCTGATCTCTTTTATATAGACTGGAGACACATGCAGACAACCTATACTGTTCCTGGTGTGGGTAATGTGATTGCTAATGCAGGTCATACAGACAGCAAAGGATTTGAGCTTTCATTGGCTTATCATCCTATAAAGAGTTTACAACTTAACCTGAACTATGGTTATACCCATGCACGTTACCTTGAATACAAGAAGAGTGCAAGGGAGGATTTCTCGGGTAACAGGCTCCCAATGGTACCCAACCACACGCTATCTCTCAATGGGACATACACCATCATGCCTGCAGGATGGTTTGATAAGATAGTCTTCAACACAGGTTTAACAGGACTCGGACGTATCTATTGGGCTGATGATAACATCGTCCGACAGAACTTCTATGCTACACTCAACGCTAAGGTAAGCCTCACAAAAGGCATATTTACATGGGAGGTATGGGGTAAAAACCTCACAGCAACGAACTATATGGCTTATGGATTCAAAGCTTCACAAGGCAATTATGCACAGAGAGGAAAGCCATTAACGTTCGGAACTGCGGTAAGTGTGTCTTTCTAAGGAGCTAAAAGAATTAAGATTATTAAAACATTGAGAGGTATTAAGGAGACAGAAGGAACTATGGAGAGTTATGGGAAGTTATAATCCAATAGCGGAAATCCCATATATTAAAGGCAACAAGGATAATCTTTATAAGCCCGGACTACCATACCTACTACTCCATACTACAACAGTATCGGCTTAAATACTCTAACTACTCATGACCACTTCAACCTCTCAAGCCCTCTTAAGCCTTTCAAAAACAAACATTATGAACGCTAAGAAACTAAGTTTAGGGACATTCTTCTGTCTTTACATAGCACAAATGGTACCATCTTCCTTCCTCATGACAGCCCTACAGGTCATCATGAGAGAAGGGAACTATAGCTTGGCAACGATAGGATTGCTGAATCTCGTCCGTCTTCCGTGGACTCTAAAGTTCCTATGGTCACCCTTCGTCGACCGGCATTGCATCACTGTGGGTGACTACAAACGCACAATCATTGCAACGGAGCTTATCTATGCCATTGCATTACTGGCTACAGGATTGCTCAATATACACTCTGAGATGATGCTTATCATCATCCTTGTCATTATCTCCATGCTTGCTTCTGCAACACAAGACATTGCAACGGATGCACTCGCCATCCTCTCCTTCAAGAAGACCGACCGCAGTATGCTCAACAGTATGCAGTCTATGGGAGCCTTCGGCGGTGCTGTCATCGGTAGTGGAATACTCCTCATAGCCTTGAAAAGCTATGGTTGGAGCACGGTAGTAACCTGTCTGGCAGCCTTTGTCTTGATGATGATTGTACCCTTAGTACTGAACAAACATATCACGATTGAGACTGAAAAGCCTACCAATCGTGCCACATGGACGGACATCTTCAAGTTCTTCAACCGAAAGGAAATACTCCCACAACTCGGCTTCTTAGTACTCTACTACATGGGAATCATTGGAATCCTCTCCATGATTCGCCCTTATCTCGTTGATAAAGGTTATGACATGGAGGAGATTGGCTTCCTGATGGGTATCGTCGGAACATCCGTTTCATTCGTCATGGCATGGTTCTCGGGCGTACTTATTCGGCGTATCGGGATCCATAAGGCACGCATTATCGTTGCAGCCATGATAATCCTTGCTCCGACTTACTTCCTTGCAACAACTTTCATGGAGTATAATAAAGTGACATTCCTCATCGGTCTCATGTATCTACAGGGCTGTTATGGTTTAGCAACCGTCGTTCTTTACACTACCTCCATGCAATGTGTCCGACCAGGAAGAGAAGGAACTGACTTCACCATACAGATAGTTATCAGCCATCTGACGGGTCTGCTCGTAGCCGTATTGGCAGGAAGCATTGCCCACCTCACAGGCTATCGCGGTCTTTACATAGCCGAAACAGCTGTTGCCATACTTAGTTTCTTCTACGTTCTGTTGGCGTTCAAACGCAATCACGCTTCTTAAAAAGATCCTATACCCCTGTATAGATACTCCTTGAGAACTCTTTATAAGATACTATCAAGGGACATATCAGAGATCTGATATGGGTGTAGACAAAGACGCCCACCCCCTTATGAAGAGACACAACATTCCCTTCCAACTGCTGAATATCACTCATTACTCATATTAAAGAATAAGCAGAGAAAACGAAATGTATATGTTTTACATTTTATTTTCTCTGTTTTTCTTTTGTTTTCCTCAGGGTTCTGTATTCTTTTTACACGTGTGTTATTATTTTATCTAAGCGTGATAATTAATTATCTAAGCGTGATAATACTTTATCTAAGTTGTGATAAAACTTTATCACGCTTAGATAATATAAAAACACACGTGTTCTGCAAATACAAAACAGGCACATAAAGACTACAGAAGACGCAGAAACAAAATGCAAAGACCGTATATGAGTGTACAGAATAAAGCACAGAAACCTGCTAAGGGGGTACAACTTACTCTCTCAATGCGCAGAGTAGTTGCCATTGAAGGTTGCTCCATAAAGCATGATAGTGCAGCCAAAGAGAAATGGTTTTCCTATTGAAACGTCTCTCAGTAGTCCTTTAAAGCAATCATTCCTCACTCTACTCCTTCTTAATCTAAGCTTATTCACGAAGTGAACAATTGCATTCTAAGGTATATTCATCCTAGAAAACCCTTCCTTATACTCTATATTAGGTATTGTGTATCCAACATATTATCTATACTTTTGCAGTCTACATATATACAACTTTATTAGATTCAGAGATTACAATATGGTAAAAAGATTACATCATTCATTACTTCTTACAGGTATAGTACTGTGTACTTCCGTAACAACCGTACATGCCCAGACCGATACAAGCAAAGGAAACAGAGAGTCACAAGCAGACAGTGCAGCTCTGGACTCTATCCTTGCAGCACCTTATCTACACGAACAGACATTACAGACAGTAGAGGTTATCGGACGCAACGAGCAGTCATATAAGAACACAAACTCCTTCATTGGAACAAAGACAGAGACGCCATTGAAAGATATTCCACAGTCTATTGGCTACGTAACAAAGGAACTTGTGCGCGACCAAGGTGCAACAACAGTCAACGATGTGGTGAAGAATATCAGTGGTGTGAGCCCATATACCTTCTACAATGACTTCTCCATTCGAGGCTTCCGCACAACAGGTAACCGTAATTCAGGTAACCTCGTCAATGGTATGAGAGCACAGACAAGCCTCTGGAAACAGCAATCATTGGCCAATATCGAGCGTGTTGAAGTAATAAAAGGTCCTGCATCAGCCCTCTTTGGCAATGCATCCCCAGGCGGTGTTATCAATCGTGTAACAAAGAAACCACTCCCTTATAACCGTAATACTGTATCCACAACGGTCGGGAGTTTCAACACATTGAATACCTATGCAGACTTTACTGGCCCGTTAGACAAGAGACATACTCTACTCTATCGACTAAACATTGGCTATGAACACACAGATTCTTACCGTGATCTGCAGGCAAATACGAATTACATCGTAGCCCCATCCTTCTCGTTCCTCCCAACAAAGAGAACGCGTTTCAACGTTGACATTGTCTATCAACGTACGGATGGAAAGGTTGACCGTGGGCAGCCTATCTTCGGAGACGGCGACCTTCACTCTGTTCCTATCAGCCGCTCGCTCTCTGCAACGAACGATTATCTAAAAGAGAACCTTGTGAATATTACCCTTGGCGTGACACATAAATTCACCGATAAGCTATCATTCAATGCTACTTATCTGAACTCCTCATACGACGAAGACCTGCGTGAGCACAATCAAGCCAATGCTTATGTGAAGCTTGCTGACGGTTCAGAAAGTCCATCCCGTATCCTTATGCAGTGTCTTATACGCCAGCGCCACTTCCGTAACAATAGCTTTAATACCTACTTCAACTATGATGTGACGACAGGACCACTCCGTCATCGCATCCTTTTGGGTTACGATTACTTCCAGATGGCACAACAAGCAGGGTCTTCAGCAATGACTGCAGGTGGTTATCTACTGAAAGATGGAACAACAACGACAGTCTTCAAGCCTGCCAACATTGCCCGTTACGTGCTGGATACAGATGGAAATCCTAAGACAAACGTACCTTATTACGATCTGACAAGCAACGATAATAATATTGAACGTGACTATTCTAAATACGTCTTTGTCTCTACAGCCCTCACTCCTTACCTGCAATACTCTCATGGTATCTACCTACAAGAGCAGTTGGAGGCTGGTCCTGTGAAGCTACTCTTAGGCATTCGACAGGAATTCTTCACTGATGTGCTCAACTATAAGACCAATAAAGAAACCCGTACCACCCAACATGCCTTCATTCCACGTATCGGTGCGGTTGTCACTATCAATAAAAACCTGAACGTATATGGGACATGGGTAAAAGGATTTGAGCCACAGAGCGCATCAGTACAGGGTAATCCTAACGCTGGCGGACCATTCGATCCGGAGTATAGTCAGCTCTTGGAAGCTGGACTGAAAGGTGAATGGCTTGACAAACGACTTAGTACAACACTCTCTTTCTTCCATCTTCAGAAGCGTAATACACTCTATAATGCCAATGACCCTGCCAATCCTGAACGATTGGAACAAGTGGGAGAAGAGACCTCAAAGGGTATAGAGATGGACATAGCAGGCTTCATTCTCCCTAACTGGAGCATCGTTGCCAACTACGCTTACACGCATGCTGCTATCACCAAGACGGCTACTGACTCTGAGAAAGACTTTGGTATGCAACGTCCTAACACGCCACGCAATGCCTTCAACATCTGGTCAAAGTATATAATAGAGACTGGAGTGTTGCATAACTTTGGCTTCGGACTGGGCTTAAATGCAGTAAGCAAACGCTACGGACAAGTAGGAAGACGCGCAAATACAGTTGTTTATCCAGGCTATGGACTCCTGAATGCAGCTCTCTATTATCGTCTTCATAAGCTTCAAGTACAACTGAACTTCGATAATATTATGAATAAAGTCTACTGGGTTGGTGGTTATGATAAGCTTCGTTCCTTCCCAGGTGCACCACGAAACATTAAGGCTACAGTTACTTATCGGTTCTAAAACAGACGATACTTTGACTAGTTTAAACAAAAGAAAGGCTGAATCTCTTACTCAAGATTCAGCCTTTCTTGTATATCTATAGGGGTAGTCTTTCTATCAAAAGATGGCTCAATGCTTAACCAATCCTCTCTGCTAAATCCACAGCCTGCTTGATTCTATCACCCATACCGATACCATCTTTCAGATTACCAATGATATGCAAACCGGGATAAGTATGTTCAACAGTATCAATAGCACAAAGACGAGCATCAGTCTCTGTCATATACTGCGGGATAGCATGGCTATGTCGATAGATACGAATAGCATCTGCCTGCGTTCCTTTGGGATAACCTAACATCGTATGAAGAGACGTATTGACAAGCTCTCTCAGCTCTTCATCAGTCTTATCAAGGTACTCTGGATGACGAGCGCCGCCAATAAAGAACGCATAAGTGGCTCCTTCTTCTGGCGAACGACCCACGAAACAGGCAGAAGGCATAAGGATTCCCAACACTTTCTGTTGTTCTTTAGAAGGTACCAGTCCGCCAAACGCATTCCAATGTACGTTACCTGTATGCTTCATCCCTACCCCAATCTCTATCACTGGGGCATAGTAAAGGTTGCTTAAATCATCAAGTTGCTCCTTAGGAAGGAAGGTTAACAAGTCGGGTAAGCTATAGGCTGGACAAGTGGTAACAACCTGATCGGCAACAATAGTATTCTCACCCCACGAAAGTTTCCACTTATCTCCTAATGGTTCTACACGCAAGTGCGCGCAACTTGTGGTAATCCTATCATCTCCTATAGTCTTTGCAAGTGCTGAAACAAGGCTTCTGAAACCACCACGTGTGGAGAAAACCTCCTTCGTCGCACGCTTATCTCTGTCGCTTTTAGGTGCCTTAGCAAGTGCCATAGCCCCTTTAATAAACTCCCGTAATGCTGTTCTAAGTTGTAAAGCTTAGGCAATGCAAGACGAGTTGGCAACTTGTAAGGGTCTCCAGCATACACACCTGAGAGGAAAGGGTCGACAGCATAGTCTACAAATGAGCGTCCCAATCGTCGCTCAGCCAGTGCACCTACACTCTCATTGGGGTCAGTTCCCTTTCTACGCCATGGTTCACCAAGGATACGGAACTTATCTTTTAGAGTGAAGAGAGGGGTTGTCACTGCACTCCAAAGCCCGGAAGGCAATGCACAAAAGTGTCCATCTTTCCATATCAAACGGCATTTTGCAGAAGACTGTGCCACCTCCAGCGTGCATTTATCGCCTAACATATCGAAGAGTTCAGCCACTTCAGGATACTTAATAGTACCCGTACTTGGACCTTGTTCCATGATAAACCCATCAAAATCCTCTGTTTGCATGAGTCCACCGATACGTTCTGTAGCCTCCAACACCTCTACATCCTGCCCTTTATGGCGCAAATGAGCAGCACAAGTGAGGCCTGTCAGCCCCGCTCCAATAACTATTATCTTTCGTTGTCGTTCCATATTGTTATATTTCCCAGTATGCCTTATCTTCCAGTCTATTTCCGAATAGAAAGAGATAGAGGATAAATCATCTATATAGGCTTCGAAAACTTCTTATCCGTATTAACCATCATTGGATCAAGTGTAGCAGCTACTGTGCGCACGAAAGGATTGCCTTCACCTGTAATTTCCAAGGTATTAGTCGTGAAATGGAGTATCCCATCCGCTTCCATCTCACGCAATCGGGGCTCATCATAATGTATGGCAGCCTTCACTTCATCCACAGTGAGCGACAACTCCTCTGCCAATTGTACCCAGTCAATATGATAGTTACACATCAGAGTCTCTATCACTTCCCGTGCAATCTGTTCTTGTTGAGTAAGTTGATATCCCTTTCTTATTGTCAACTTACCTGCTAATACGTCAGAGACATACTCCTCTATAGACTTTGTATTCTGTGCATAGGCTGTTTCCAACTGGCTGATTCCTGTCACACCAAAGGCATATACCTGTCCCGTTGTACGTCGGGTACAATATCCTTGGAAGTTACGATGCAGACGATGTGTCGTGACTGCCTCAGCCAACTCATCACTTGGGAGAACAAAATGGTCGAGTCCTACACTCTGATAACCTGCTGCATGCAACACCTCCTTGGCTCTTTGAAACATCAAAGCCTTCTCATCAGCTGATGGTAAGCCTGCTTCTCCAATATCATCTGCCGCTTAAATATCCACGGACAATGACCATAACTGAACGTTGTAACGCGATCGGGATGTAATTCTGCAGCCTTTTCGATAGTATGTTGGAAGCTATCTGCTGTCTGAAGAGGTAAGCCAAAGAGGAAATCCATATTGATACTTGCTCCTGAAGAACGCAGGATTTGCATGATATCTTCCATTGGTAGTTCTGAAGGAGTACGATTAACAAGCTTCAGAACTTCAAGATTAAAGTCCTGTACACCGATACTAAAACGGTTGAAACGAGCCTCAACAAGTCCTTGCCAATCCTCTTTTGTCAAATAACCGGGATGACATTCAATCGCAATCTCGGGCTTTGCTATCGTATCAAACAAAGAGAGTAAATGCTCATTCAGCTCTTTCAGAGCACTAACAGGCATTGCTGTCGGGCTACCTCCTCCATAATGAATCTGAGATATACACCGATTACGGTCTAAATGAGCAACAACGAGGTCAATCTCCTTATGTAATGCATCAACATATTCCCTCACTTGCGCCTCTTTCTGCATTGGATAAGAATTACAACCACAGTAATGGCACAGTCGACGACAATAAGGCATGTGGAAATAAAAGGACAGGTTATTATTCCGTGCTTTGTTACTTAGCTCTATATCCTGCAAATATTCCTCCTCAGTAAAGGTACGAAAGAAATTAGCAGGCGGATAGCTTGTGTATCGGGGGACGGACACATTATATTTATCAATCAGTTCTTGCTTCATCAATACGAAATAAATTACAGGACAAAGGTACAGAGTTCACATCGCACAGACAATCCTCATTTATTAGGAAAACAACCTACTCTTCAATCTTCTTAATTACTCTACAAGGATTACCAGCTGCCAAGACTCCACTTGGAATGTCATGTGTAACCACAGAACCTGCACCTATTGTGGTGTTATCACCTATCGTAACACCTGGTACGACCGTAACATTACCTCCTATCCATACATTATTACCGACATGAATGGGAAGTGCATACTCTAGCTTCTTATTACGTTGCTCAACATTCAGTGGATGTCCTGCTGTATAAAAAGAGCAATTAGGAGCAATAAAAACATTATCTCCAAACGTCACCTTAGCTTCATCAAGGATGACACAGTTGGTATTAGCAAAGAAATTATCGCCCACTTCAATGTTATAACCATAGTCACAAAAGAATGGAGCTACTATAAACATACTCTTACCTGTCTTACCAAACAACTTCCGAAGACGCTCCATACGCTCTTCACGACGTGATGGAGGGATTTGATTAATCTCAAAACACTCATTCTCACAATAATAAAGTTCTTTCAAAACTTCTGTATTGTCAGCTTGATAAAGCATTCCTTGCTGTTGCTTTTCTTTTTCCGTCATACGTTCCACCCTTATAGTTTATGCAGGCAAAGGTACAGGTTTTATTCCATAGAAGGAGAGGATAACATGCACGAAAAGAAGAATTTAATGAAGAAAAGAACAAGTTATATCAATATTTTTGTATTTTTGTAGCGAAGACCTAATTGTATAATAAAAGATAGAAATTATGAACACAGTAACCTATGAATTCATATTAAGACTATTTATTGCCGCCATGCTAGGTGGTGCCATTGGCCTTGAACGCGAATATAGAGCGAAGGAAGCTGGCTTCAGAACCCATTTCCTCGTTGCATTAGGCAGCGGTTTGTTTATGGTTCTGTCACAATTCGGATTCACTGATGCACTGAACCTCCACCAACAGGTATCACTTGACCCCAGTCGTATTGCCTCACAGGTAGTGACAGGTATTGGTTTTATTGGTGCAGGAACAATTATCTTCCAGAAACATGTAGTACGTGGACTCACCACAGCAGCTGGTTTGTGGGTAACATCAGCCATCGGTATGACAGCAGGAGCTGGCATGTACGTACTATCTATAGCAGCAACTGTCCTTGTTTTGCTTTGCTTAGAGGCACTGAATTTTATCCTTCAGCACTTCGGAACACGGAACATCAATGTGACATTCAGTACTCCAGAGAAAGAAAACATACAGGCAGTATTGGAACAATTGCGTGAGAGAGGCGTTACAATATACTCTTATGAGATGCAGCGCAAAGACACCTCGGAGGGACATTACTATGTGGTTACGATGGAGATGAAACTAAAACGCAGCCATTATCAGAGTGAATTACTCAACTTTATGGCTGACTTTAAGGGTGTAACTGTAGAGACAATGGAATAAGAAAGAGTATCTTATAGAAAATTACAAAGGCCTTGTAGAAAGATTACAAGGCGCTTGTAATATCATTACAAAGGCTTTGTAGAACTATTACAAAGCCTTTGTAATTTTATGTAATACCATCAACAGAAGGATAATTAACTGATCATCAAGAGACAAAAGGGCCTATAATGACAGTTGATAAGCCTGTCGTTGACTACCGTCCTCAAGATAGATAATGCCACAATAGTTGAACCCCAAGCGCTTCAACACAGCCTGCATAGGGTAGTTATCGGCATGAGTATCAATTCGAATGGTAGAGGTAAGTGACAAACAATAGGCTATGATATCAGACATAACACCATGAACACCCTCTGCTGAAGCGACACGGTGAATAACATAATAAGGTTGATCATCCAACCATCGACCTCCTTCTATATAAGAATAGGTGGGCTCTGGCCCCGCTAAAAGAGCAAATGTTGCAATGGGAGTATCATTTTCGCAAAGCAAATAAGAGGTTCCTTGAGCGATATCCTTCTCTATAGTCTGACGAGAAGGATGCTTATCCGACCACTGATTAACGTTGCCTGCAGCTATCATCTTTGCCCTCCCCTGTCGTATAAAATCCATGATCAAGGATACATCATTAGCAGTTGCCTTTCGAATCGTACGCCCATAAGAGAGAATAGCAGAATCTCTTTGTTTCATAAAGTAATCTCCTTTTATAAGATGTTAAGACAAAAGTACAAAGAAAGTACTGAAAATAATTGCGAATGAGGAAATTAATATGTATTTTTGTCCGCAGTATCAAATACTAACTTCTAAAACCTATAACAATGGAAAATAACCTTTTCAGAAATTCAGCCAATAGACTGGAAGCTCATTTGGGCAAGAGTGTACATGACTTTACTAAAGATGACATCAAACAAGTTGTCAATGACTTGAACATCAAGATGGTAAATTTCATGTATCCTGCTGGTGACGGACGGTTAAAGACTTTGAACTTCATGCTTCACACACCTGACTATCTGGAGACAATCCTTACCAGTGGTGAGCGTGTTGACGGTTCTTCACTCTTCAGCTTCATCGCTGCAGGAAGCAGTGACCTCTATGTAATGCCACGCTTCTCTACAGCTTTCATCGATCCATTCTCTGAGATTCCAACTCTTTGCATGCTCTGTTCGTTCTTCGATCGTGATGGCAATCCTCTAGCTTCATCACCAGAACATACACTTTGCAAGGCTATGGCAGCTTTCAAGAAGGTAACTGGTATGGAGTTCCATGCCATGGGTGAGCTGGAATACTATGTAATACGTGAAGACGAAGGGGTGTTCCCAGCAGATGATCAGCATGGTTATCATGAGAGTTCTCCTTTTGCCAAAGGAAACGATTTCCGTATGCGCGCTATGCAGTTGATTGCTGAATGCGGTGGTAAAATTAAATATGGACACTCTGAAGTAGGTAACTTTATTGAAAACGGACGCTGCTATGAGCAGAATGAGATTGAGTTCCTACCTGTTCCAGCCAATGAGTGTGCAGAACAATTGCTTATTGCTAAATGGATCATCCGTAGTCTTGGCTATGAAGAAGGACTTGATGTTACCTTCGCTCCAAAGATCACTGTTGGTAAAGCTGGCTCTGGTATGCACATCCACATGCGTATCATGAAGGACGGAAAGAACATGATGCTCGAGGGTGGTAAGCTGTCTAAGGATGCTCGTAAGGCTATTGCTGGTATGATGGACTTGGCTGAAAGTATCACAGCTTTCGGTAATAAGAACCCTACATCTTACTTCCGTCTCGTTCCACATCAGGAAGCTCCAACGAATGTTTGCTGGGGTATGAGCAACCGTTCAGTACTCGTACGCGTTCCGTTAGGCTGGACTTCAGGTGAAGATATGTGCCATAAGGCAAACGAAAAAGAACCATTGACTGAGCGTGATTACTCTGGTAAGCAGACAGTTGAGATGCGTTCACCAGATGCTTCGGCTGACATCTATCAGCTCCTGGCAGGTCTTTGTGTAGCTTGTCGTCATGGATTTGAAATGGCAAATGCTGAGGCTGAGGCTGAAGAACCTTTGCTGATGGCGATATCCACGATCCAAAGAATGCTGAACGCTATGCTACATTGGCTCAACTGCCTGATAGCTGTGCAGCATCTGCTGACTGCTTGGAACGTCAACGCAAGGTATATGAAGAGTATGATGTCTTCTCTCCTGCTATGATTGACGGTATCATCAAACAGCTTCGTGCCTTCAACGACCGCACTTTGCGCCAGGAAATTGAAGGAAAGGAAATGTTGATGGAGAAACTTGTTCGTCAGTATTATCACTGCGGATAATATTTCAAGAAGTTAAAGAGCTTAGGGGGAGTTAAGAAAGTTAAAGGACAATAGCCTTAAAGACATTCGTCAGGATATTTGTCTACTAACTTACTTAACTCCCCCAATCTTCTTTAACTTCCTTTTTAATTTAGAATTATGTCAGCAAATAAAAGGATCTGGACTAGTACTCTACTGACTTTAACGACTTAACTATTAGATTCTCTTTTACCATCTAAAAAACTTTTATTCCGAGAAAAAGGCGTATCTTTGCAGATAATCTGAACATTGAAGAATGGATAAGAACACAAAAGACTTAAAGATAGCTGTTGCTGGGACTGGTTACGTTGGTCTTAGTATTGCTACGTTACTAAGTCAACACCATCAAGTGACGGCTGTTGACGTAGTAAAGATAAGGTGGAACTGATTAATAACCGTCGTTCACCGATTCAAGATGATTATATTGAACAATATTTGGCAGAAAAAGAACTGAATCTTACAGCTACTATGGATGCTGAAGCAGCGTATCAAGATGCTGACTTTATTGTTATTGCCACGCCAACGAACTATGATCCTGTTAAGAATTACTTTGATACACGCCATGTTGAGGAGGTGATTGAAGTGGTAATGAAGGTGAATCCGGAGGCTATTATGGTAATTAAATCCACTATACCTGTAGGTTATACGGAAAATATTAGAGCTAAATACAACTGCCATAATATCCTCTTTGCACCAGAGTTCCTACGTGAGAGCAAAGCACTCTATGACAATCTCTACCCAAGTCGTATCATAGTTGGACGACCAGAAGGCGACAAACGACTCGATGATGCAGCTCATCTCTTTGCTCAATTACTGCAAGAAGGAGCTATAAAGGAGGATATTCCTACCCTATTCATGGGTCTTACCGAAGCAGAAGCAGTAAAACTCTTTGCCAATACATACCTTGCATTACGCGTAAGCTACTTCAATGAATTGGATACTTACGCTGAAGTGAAAGGTCTAGATACATCCAATATCATACAAGGTGTATGCCTTGACCCTCGAATTGGTTCTTTCTATAACAATCCTTCCTTTGGTTATGGTGGCTATTGCCTACCAAAAGACACGAAACAGTTGCTTGCCAACTATGCAGATGTACCAGAGAACCTGATTCAAGCAATCGTAGAGAGTAACCGAACACGTAAGGATTTCATTGCTGATCAGGTGTTACATACGGCTGGTTACTATGACTATAATGACCGCGGAGACTATAATCCAGCAGAGGAGAAAGAGTGTGTTATCGGTGTTTACCGCCTTACAATGAAATCTAACAGCGATAACTTCCGTCAGAGTTCCATACAAGGAGTCATGAAACGCATCAAGGCTAAGGTGCACAAGTTATCATTTATGAACCTACACTAGAAGATGGTGCGACATTCTTTGGTAGCCTTGTTGTTAATAACCTTGCTGATTTCAAGTGTCGTTGCCATGCTATCATTGCCAATCGATACGATAAATGCCTGGATGATGTAAAGGATAAAGTATACACAAGAGATATTTTCAGAAGGGATTAATCCCCCTTCACCTTTTAAAATGAGGCTGTGCCAAATTAAAAAGAGGGTGTGTCAAAATTGACACATCCTCTTTTCTTTTATATAAACACTGTAGTTTATAACGCTAAAAGGGCTTATCTCACGACAAGCCCATTTATAATACAAAAACATTATGAAATAATTTATTTCGCGAACAAGATTATCATTTAATAATTATGGCTATGTTGCACGTTTACAAGTGCGACACTTGCGTTCACAGTACCGCTCGCACTGCACGCGAATATCATAACCTAACATCGCACCAAGGATGAAATCCTCTTCTGGTGTGAGCTGGTTGAGGGGTTTTGTCACCATCAACCTGATAGCCTCAAGACATTCTTTCCGACCGAAGAACAGGTTCATACGGTCACGACCAACAGGTTGAATGATGTAAGGAATGTTCTGATGTTCGAGGCGAAGTGTTGCAAATGACTCATACTTCTTATTACAAGTGTACAGAACCATCTGCCTAACACCTTTCTTGTACTCGTAGATGTGATTCATCAACACCTTCATATCGGCTGTCATCATATCTGCCATCATAGTTATTCCTTATATTGAATAGTTATAATGTAAGTACTAATCTCTTGATACAACTTACAATGCTGGCTTAATAGCTTCCAACCAAGCGTTGATACGTTCCTCTGTCTTATCGTCTTCGTTCACGTCATCTAAGCGAGACCAACGAACTTTCCATCAACAACAGCCTCACTATCATCGAATGTATAACCATCAGTTGAAACACCAGGAAGGATGTTTGCGCCCTGTGCTGCATCATAAATTTCCTTCATCGCACCACAGAAAGTATCTGAATAGCTCTCAGCATCACCACAACCAAAGATAGCTACAGTCTTACCTGAGAGGTCAGCACCCTTCAATACATTGATACCATCGTACCAATCGTCCTGTAATTCACCTGCTCCCCATGTAGAAGTACCAAGGATAAGGTTATCATTTTCTGCAACTACATCTGCATTAAAGTCTGATACGTTAATAGCTTCAACGCCGAGTTTTTCAGCGATGGTATTTGCAATGCTTTCACATGTACCGGTTGATGAACCGTAAACAACAATTGTCTTCTTCATATTTCTGTTACTGATTTATTTCTTAATTGTTTATTCTTTACGATTGCAAAGATACGATGAAAAACTATTATCTGCAATACCTAAAAGTAATGGTTTATGCAAAATACCTACTTTTAGGGAGCAGAATATTTCACTTTATGACCTTTTTACCATTCCTTATATACACACCTTTAGGTAGATTGTCCATGGAAGTGCCTACATAACGGCCATCTAAAAGGTAAATACGGTCATCAACTGTGGACTTTTGAACAGCAATATCATCGATTCCCGTAGCTTTTCTACGTAATACTTCACGTAAACCAGCCGCTACATCAATCTGTCCATATCCATAAAAGTTATTAGGATAAGTAAGTGAAGTATCATAATGTGTACAGGTCTTTGCAAAGATTTCCAAGCAATCAGCAGGTGTTAAGGCAGGGTCTGCCTGCAACCAAAGGGCAATTGCACCCGTAACTACTGGTGCTGACATAGACGTTCCAGCGTTTGCATTCCATGCATAAGTACGTCCATTGTACTTGAAATGGCGTGTATCACTTGATAATGGTCTGCCTGCATTAGCTGGATTACTTATAAAGAATGAGCTATAAGAGGAGATAATATTCTGTCCGGGGGCCATTACATCAGGCTTAATCCTACCATCAAAGGTTGGCCCTACACCTGAAAAAGGAGTACGTTGTCCATGTTCACCATTATTATATACTTTCTTTTCACCTAAATAATTCAAGAAACTTGTACGGTAACCAGTAGCTCCTACACAAATAACACTGGGTGCACTGGATGGAGAAAGGATACTATGACTGTTATCTCCTGCATTAAGAGTAGGGTCAACTGCATTAGAAATCAAATAACCCGACATACGATAAAGCTCTACATCAGCATCCTTGCCAACCAATTGAAGCGATACTAAAGGGTCTTTTCCTAAGCCAGATGCGCTGCTAATAGACAAGTCGTAGGCTGTTTCCTTCCTATTGTAACTATCAGAATAAGCAAGAACACGCACTTGAAACTCCTTATCTTCCACACGGATTGTATCACGAAAGAGTGAGTCGGAAGCACTGCATACATCACTTGTAGGCAGAGATACAACCGTAGGACTCCCCACCTTATTATATATAGTGATCAAAAACGTGAAGGGCTTGTTGCCCTTACACGTAAAACTCGCCCTCTTCTGATTCCCCAAAAGAAATGATCCAGCTCGCTCCTGCCCTACAGGCTTATGGATATAGTTGACATATCCGGCATCATTTCCTGCTGATGAAACAATGATATGTCCAGGACCCGTAAGCGAAGAAAGCAACTCATAATACAGTTGATCATATCCATGGAAGTCCTCATGACCACCCTCACTAAAGTTAATGATACATGGCTGATGGTGCTGATCAGCATAATCAAAGATATATTTAAACCCAAGTGCATCTGTAGCGTAAGTATATTTGTAATAATCAGTTGAATCAACCAAGGCTGCATTATCACCTGCTAGATTATCAACAAGTACAAGGTCGGTATCATAGGCTATACCTTTATAAGGAGAAACGATTCCTCCACCTTCTGCTCCACTACCAGCTGCAATCCCTGCAGTATGTGTTCCATGTGTCTGTGTCAGTCCGTCAACAGGGTGACCAATCTGTAACAAAGCATTCTGTCCAACATAATCGCGTCCCACATACAAGGAAGAACCTACCGTATCACGTGACAGTTGATCCCATAATGCCTTGATACGATAACGACTCATATCTGTAGAATAGAAGTTAGGATGCGTAAGATCAAACCCTATATCCTGCACTCCAACGACTACTCCTTGTCCAGTATAGGCTCTTGACAATCCCTCTCCCAGATTTACGGGGGCAGCATTTATAACCATTCTTGTAGTATCCATCTGCACACTGCAACGCTTTCCCGTCTCTATTTTACTCACTTGATTACTGCAAGAAAGCTCGCCCAGCCGACGAAGAGGAATGGCTGCAATACTAATATTCCCAACTCTTGCCAACTCCTTACAACCATATTGCTGCAAAATGAGCTTAGAATCTCCGTTGATACGAACGAAAGCTGTCAGCACCCTATCGTCTTCTTTCTGCGGATGGCGTGTCTTCGCACCAGATTGCACAGCAGATGCTGATAACATTGCATCACGAACAAAGGGTGACATCTTATCAAAACGGGGGCGTTGAGCCATCAAACTCTGGAACGAAAATATAAAAAGAGAAATTAATAACAGATGTTTCATTTTGTATTCTATTATGGAATATATTCCTGATTAATAAGTACTCTGAACCGTTGTCAGACTCAATTCACTCTGCAAAGAAACGAAAAAAAAACGATACTTCCAAATGAACCGTTTCGGCAAGCAGATAGGATTTAACTGATATTCCTTCTCTTTCACACAAAGCAACCATAGGAAATATTATACACCAAATAGCTTTACAAAAAAATCAAGGCGTACATTCGCCAAACGGAAGAATATGCTTCTTTATCTCACTTATAATACACAGATTATCAAAAGGTTACAAATGCGATTGTAAAAGACGCCCTTTTACACTTCAAAAGATGCCCTTTTACTATGTAAAAGATGCCCTTTTGCAATTTAAAAGACGCCCTTTTGCAACGCAAAAGAGCATCTTTTGAATAACATACTTGAATTATTCTTACACAAACCACATTATTTCATAAAACAAAAGCTTCTATTGCAGACTATAGGCCACCCATGTAAAACAATGTCATAACACTTACCGACTTAGAAAAGGACAACATAAAAAAGGCCATAAGTCAGTTACCTGACTCATAGCCTTTAATATCTTGTGCCTTAACTCCCTTACGAGAGAGTGAAGTTGACTGCTTACTTATTCAGACCGCGATTGTTCAAAGTTACATTCAAGAGCTTTACATACTCACGATACTGTCTGTCAGTAAGAACGTAACGCATATAAGAAAGATCCTTCTTGACAGCTGCCTTGACCTTTACATCACGCTCTGAACCATCAGCAACAGAAGCGTTCATCATCTCAACAGCAAATGTATTATTGATATCTTCTACCATATCAACCTGATCCTGATTGAGATTCAGTGCACGACTCAGTGCATATGTACTTACATTAAACTTATATGCATTAGTTGTTGCAGTGTTGTTATCGTTCTCACCAGCTGCGAAAGCCATTGTCATACTCATTACTGCTACCACTGTCAAAACAATCTTCTTCATAATCTTTATCCTTTCTTAATCTTTAAATGTCTCTTCAAAGAAACATTATAGTATATTAAATTCTATAGTTTTTATCTCTGTTTGCATTGCAAAGTTACATAATAATAGCCATAAACCATAACTATTCGTCACTTTTTAATTAATTATTGTTGTATTTTTGATACACATCAATACGTTTGATATAAATCAGTAACAAATAAAAACACCATTCCCTACCCTATCTATCACTCCAGATACCAGAACACATGAAAAAAGAAAAATCAGTAACTAACACATGCTTTTCTCGGTTAAAATCGTTATCTTTGCACGAACATATAATCATATATATATAAGGTAATAATGGAAAATAAAACACACAGACTCATTACAGTCAGTTACGAACTATATAGCGAAGAGAACGGAGAACAACATCTCATAGAGAAAACCGAAGAACAGAAGCCTATGCAATTCTATACAGATTGCGAAATGGCCCTACCTGCCTTCGAACAGGAGGTGACGAAATATGCCACTGACAGTGATTTTTCATTCTCTCTCCCAAAAGAGCAAGCCTATGGTGAGCATGATTCGAAGAGTGTTCTTGCTTTAGACAAAGAGACTTTTATGCATGATGGGGTGTTCGACACCGCTAATATATATAAGGATGCTATCGTTCCATTACAGAACGAGCAGGGACAACGCTTCCTTGGAAAGGTTCTTGACATCAGTGATGACAAGGTTACAATAGATCTTAATCACCCTTTGGCTGGTAAAGATTTGTTTTTCCGCGGGCACATCATAGAGAACAGAGAAGCTACAGAGGAGGAAGTGAAGAACTTCTTCGAACAACTTAACCAGCATCATTGCGGTGGTGGATGTGGTGATGGATGTGGTTCTAGCTGCGGATGTGGAAGCCATGACGACAACGATGGCGGTTGTGGCGGATGTGGTTGTGGCGGATGCCATTAAGAAACACCAGTATTATTATGAGTAATACATTTGGAAAACTCTTCACACTCACAACCTTTGGTGAAAGCCATGGTGCAGCTATAGGTGGTGTAGTTGATGGTATGCCGGCAGGAATTGACGTTGATTTAGACTTCATACAAAATGAGCTGGCACGCCGAAGACCAGGACAAAGCCGTATTACGACGGACAGGAAGGAACCCGATCAGGTAGAGTTACTAAGTGGGATATTTGAAGGAAAGACAACAGGAGCACCTATTGGCTTCATCGTTCGTAATACCAATCAGCACTCAAAGGACTATGATAACATACGCAACTTGTTCCGTCCGTCACATGCAGACTACACCTATTATGAGAAGTATGATGTACGTGACCACCGAGGAGGAGGACGTTCGTCTGCCCGAATTACGATATCACGCGTTGTAGCTGGGGCTCTTGCCAAACTTGTTTACGGAAGAAAGGTATTACAATCACGGCTTATACCAGTCAAGTAGGCGAGATAGAGATTGACAAAGATTACCATAAACATAACCTCAATCTCATAGAGAACAATCCTGTACGCTGCCCAGACCCAGAGAAAGCCAAACAAATGGAAAGCCTCATAGCACAAATAAAACAGGAAGGGGATACTATTGGAGGAGTTATTTCATGTATTATCAAAGGCTGTCCAGTAGGATTAGGTGAGCCAGAATTCGGCAAACTGCATGCACAATTAGGTGCTGCCATGCTTAGTATCAACGCAGTTAAAGGCTTTGAATACGGTGAAGGATTCGCTGGAGCATCATGGAGAGGAAGTCAACAGAATGATACATTCATCTCAACTGACCATAAGATTCATACCCAAACGAATCATAGTGGGGGTATACAAGGTGGCATTAGCAATGGAGAAAGACATATACTTCCGAGTAGCTTTCAAGCCTGTTGCAACCTTGTTACAGGAACAACAGACTGTTGATAAAGACGGAAATCTAACTTCAATTGACGTTCGTGGGCGTCATGACCCCTGTGTTTTGCCACGTGCGGTACCCATTGTTGAAGCTATGGCTGCCATGACTATCCTCGACAGCATACTACTTGATAGATCAGAAAAGAATATCCTGTAGATTCAATAACATCGCTCAAACAAAAATAAAAAAACCTCTTTGAAGCTTAACAAAGAGGTATTTTTTTTGTTTAAATAAAGACAAGCAAAGCAATTCAACAACCATTTCAGATACCAAGAACCACCCAATATGCTTTTCTCTGTACCTATCCTAATTGCATAAGCATACTTTTTCCGTAGTAAATGACATAAAAAGTTCACCTATAAAACCTCTTTCCGAGGTACAAAAAGAGACTTATCTACAATAAAAATAAACATCTTGAAACAAGGGACATGACATATAGCAACCAAATCAATGCTTTCCAAAAATAAAAAAAGACAACCTTTTATAAAAAAATTAAACAATGACTTACAAACGTTGCAATTTATATATATTCCATAATAATAAGAACTTTTTCCTACTTCCAAACTTGTATAAGAAGAAAATATTTATAACTTTGCCAACAGAAAGAAAAAGAACTCACAGATACCATTTTATATATTATAAGGCGACTGTATATTTTACGACTACAAGTAGAATACGCCACACTTATACCCTTAAAAAAACAAAACGGCTACATTATCATAAGCGGCTATTTACGATTCTATTCAGCAAAGAAAGAACATAAATAGAAAACTATATATATTGTATCGGTACATAAAAACAACAGATTCTGTTGCCTATTAAATTTATTTATCAACTTAAAATTTAGATTACATGAGAAGATTTTTAACAATCGTATCATCTCTTGTGCTCGCATGTCAGGGACTTATGGCAAGTCCAGTTGACCAGTCACAAGCGTTAAAACTGGCTGAGAACTTCTTCGGTAAGGGAACAACCAGAGCGCAGTTGAAACTGGAGTATAAAGCTCCTTATAAAGCTGCCACACGTGCAGGACAGGCTGAGGAGAACCTGTTCTACATCTTCAATCGCGGTAATAATCAAGGTTACATCGTTGTAGCTGCTGATAACCGTGTTATGCCTATTCTTGCTTTCTCAGATGAGGGTACCCTTACTGAGGAAGATATCATGAATCACCCTTCTATTAAATGGCTCTACGATGAGTATCGTAACGAGGTAAAGTGGGCTATCGAGAACTTACCTGACAAGCCATCTTCAGAGTACTCAAGAATGTCATCTACCCGTGCTGGAAACTATGTTATCGAAATTCAGCCATTGTTGCAGTATGATAATGACAGAAGAACTAAACTTCCAAACGCTATCAGTTGGGGTCAGGATCAGCCTTTCAACCGTTATGCACCTAACTATTCATACGGTGGTAGAAGATATCCTACTGTTGCTGGTTGTGTTGCAACTGGTATTTCTACAGTTCTTCGTTGGCACAAATGGCCTCTTAAGGCAAGAGGTTCTGTAAGCTATTACTGGAAACCAGTACATGAGCTTGAACTTTGAGGGTAATGGACCTGAGAATGCACCTTATGACTGGAGCCAGATGCCTGCAGCTGTTGACAGCAGAGGTAATGACCGTGCTACTGGTCGTCAAGTAACTACCACACAGGCTGACAACATTGGTCGTTTGCTCCGTGACGTTGCTTATGCAGTTGAAATGGACTATAACCCAGCTTCAGCAGGTGGTTCTGGTGCATTCGTATACAAAGCTCCTAAAGTTCTCGTAAACAACTTCGGTTATAAGAAGGGACTGAGTTTCCTTGAGCGCAACAGATACACCCAGGCTGCTTGGTTAAAGGAAGTTCATGATGAGATGCGTGACTACGGACCAGTTGTATACGCAGGTTTCTCTACAGGTGGTGGGGCCACTGCTTCGTTCTCGATGGTTATGCATCAAACGGTTACGTACACGTAGACTGGGGTTGGAATGGTTCATCTAACGGATGGCACCTCCTCAATGTTCTCCAGCCAGGTTCAGAAGGTATCGGTGGTGGTTATGGTGGTTATAGCCAACACCAGCAGATGCTTCGTTACTTGACACCTGATCGTGACAACAATCCTAACCCTAATCCAAACCCAAGACCTGAGCCAAAGCCAGATCCAAAACCAGATCCAAAACCAGATCCAGAGGTTCAGACTCCAGCATTGTACTCTGTTCAGCAGTACATTGAGAAGGCTCAGCAGGGTCAGGATACTAAGTTCCTCATCACCCTTGCAAACGAAGGAGGCGCAGCTTACAACGGAACATTACGCTTATACGTTCTTCCTACAAATACTGATGATTTAAGTTCTGCTACACTTATTTCTGAGGGTACAGGTAGACTTGCAAGAAGTCAGCGTGTAACATTCTCATTCTACACAAGCGCTAGCTCTACATTCAAGAATCTTGCAGCTGGTAAGTACAGCATGGTTGTAGGTTATGTTGTAAACGGTGAGGAAGTTCCTGTAAAACTTGGTTCTAACCACGATTCATGGAGAATTGGTGAATTGACAATCGAAGGCAACAACGATAATGACGAGGATCCAAATGCAGATCAGGATGTATCTCCTGAGACAGTACGCTTCTATCAGAACGGTAACTACTTAGGTTCTGACTATTCAAACATCTCTAAGAGCAGCAGCACTTTCACTGCACGCTTCTATGTGAAGTCTGACAATGGTTACACTGGTCCTGTTAAGTTCTACATCACCAATACAAAGAACGGTTCAAGTTCTGTTGGTTCAATGGTAGACAAGAACATCAAGGTTAACGCTGGTGGTCGTGGATACGTAGACGTTGTATTCCCAACAAGCAGTCTCTCAAGAGGTTACTACTACTATGTTAACATGCGTTATCAGAAGAACCAGGGTTGGTACTACTACCCATCTGCTTCTGTTCCATTCTACATAAGAAGCTACTACTATGGTCAAGTTGGTGAAGACGGTCAACCTACTTTAGGTCCAACATACGTATTCGCTGTTGCTCCTAATGTAAACGATAACTTCCAGTCTATCGGTTACAGCGCAGAAGGTGGCGATCTTGACAATAACACAACAGGTATCAACGAAGTACAGACTGCTAAGGGTCAGTTCAGCGTTGCACCTTACGTAGCTACAAACGATATCACTATCTCTACAGCTGAAAGCGGCACTGTTAGTCTGTTCAGTGTTTCTGGTAAGTTGGTTAACAAGACAAATGTTAAGGCTGGTGATAATGTTCTTAACGTAGCTAACTTAGCTCCTGGTGTTTACCTCGTAAACATGGGTAACAAGACTCAGAAGTTCGTTAAGAAATAAAGACGAACATTGATGTATATCTTTTAAATAAAAGGAAGAGGGTGTGTCCAAATAGACACATCCTCTCTTTTTATTTCTTAAAGCTTACTCTGTCCGTAAAAGGAACAACTGTTTTCATCAAAACAGTCGACTATTTTTTAAAAACAGTCGACTGTTTTTTTGCACAGTCGACTGTTCTTTCAGAAAGGGTTAACTGTTTCGACAAAAAAGAGGATGTGTCTATTTTGACACACCCTCTCACCTTTTATTCCATAAGAAACTTAATGGACTTTTTTTATCTTATACTATTGGTAAACTCTCTTAAAAGCAGAACCATCATCAAGAGAAGGAGAGAACTCCTCAAGAACATTCACTTTCATACCAGCGGATATGGCACACAAATCTTTTGCGGTATTCAACACACAAACATTACCCGCTAAACCACACACATCAACTTGTTCAATTCCTAATGCCATCAACAACTTTATAATCACACTTGCTGATCGCTCATTCTGCATAATGGAATACTCATCTTTCTCTACACTATCGCCCTTATACAGTAAGGTAAATCCACCCCTTGACTCATTCAGAGCGACAAGTAATGATTGCCAAATAGCAGCACCGACAGAATGCTGTACACAATGGCGTGGCCATTGCCCACCCTCTTCCACAAAGGAGCTATGATGATAAGGATGCCAATCGGAGGTAACTATCCTCACAACATACTCATCACCAGATGTCTTCACATACTCTGCCAACGCATCCATAGCCTCTGCGGCACCTGCCACAGGGAGTGAACCATTTATGAAATCGATCTGAGGATCGACTACCAACAACATTTTTTTCATGCTACATTTATACTTTTATTTGTGATACTAAGTTGCGTAATATAAATAGGAATATATTTAAGTGATCTTATGAAAGACAGTTTATAATTTCATAAATGGACTTACAACCATGGCTATCAAGCCATTCATTGATACCATCACGCACCTTTATCGTCACTTGTGGATCAAGAAAGTTTGCTGTACCTATCTGTATTGCAGTTGCGCCTGCCATAAGAAACTCTATAGCATCCTCTGCCGTTGATATTCCACCTAAGCCAATAACAGGTATCTTAACAGCCTTTGCGACATCATTTACCATACGCACTGCTACTGGCTTCACAGCAGGACCACTTAAACCTCCTGTACGAATACTAAGCTTAGGACGACGATGTTCTATATCTATAGCCATACCCATAAGCGTATTTATCAACGAAACAGAATCAGCTCCTTCATCTTCACAAGCCCTAGCTATACTGGCTATGTCTGTAACATTAGGAGAGAGCTTCACTATCATTGTTTTATGATAATGCTGGCGGACAGCCTTCACAATGCTTGAAGCACCAGAACAAGTAACACCAAACGACATCCCTCCTTCTTTCACATTAGGACAAGAGATGTTAACCTCAATAGCAGGAATACCATCTAAGGCATCCAGTTTCTCTGCTGTCTCAGCATACGACTCTGGAGAGTTACCACTTACATTGACAATCATATTGGTGTCGATATCCTTAATCTCAGGATAGATATGCTCTATGAAGTAATCTACGCCCTTATTCTGCAATCCCACACAATTAAGCATTCCCTGAGGAGTTTCCACCATACGTGGATAGTCATTCCCTTCACGAGCCTTCAATGTCGTACCCTTAACAATAATACCTCCTATCTCATTCAAAGGTACAAAATCAGCAAACTCTAATCCATAACCAAAAGTACCACTGGCAGTCATAACAGGGTTCTTTAAATGTAAGTTATTTATCTTTACATTAAGGTCAGCCATATAACTTTCTGTTTATTTTACTTTATTATCATTCCAAAGTAATCGATTCGTATCGAATACAGGTCCATCCTTGCAAACACAAAGATTACCTTCCACTGTCTTTTCTACACAACAAAGACAGGCACCTACACCACAAGCCATCATATTCTCCAACGATGCTTCACAAGGAATAGAAGCCTGATGAGCAAACTTTGCTATTGCTATCATCATTGGTTTAGGCCCACAAGTAGAGATACGGTCAAAATGTTCTGAAACAAGAACAGAATGATTCGTAACAAAACCCTTCTCCCCTGCAGAACCGTCTTCCGTCGTAACACAAACACGTCCATATAGCTCAAAGGCACTAAGTTGAAGTAAATCAGAGGCTGTCCGGGCACCTAAAAGAAAGACAGGCTCGGCGCCAGCTTCCTTAAGCTGCTTGCCAAAATATAGTAATGGAGCAACTCCAACTCCACCACCAACAAGCAAAATCCGCTCACCGGGATTAGAAGCTGGTGTAAACGTATTGCCTAAAGGAAGTACACAGTTTAATATATCTCCCACGTGTAGGCGCGCAAGTGCACGCGTTCCTTCTCCTATGGCAGCAACAAGCAACCATAACTCGTTTCGTTCACGGTCAAAGAAATGAACAGATATTGGACGACGGAGAAAAGTAGATGGTGAGCAGTCTACTCTCACTTCTACAAATTGTCCAGGAAGCATCTCTGGTAACGGCTTATCATCAGTTAATCGAATCAGAACATTCTTGGGATTAACATACTCTATAGATGCAACCTTAAGATCGAGGATGTACTTTTTCATCTTTACATGAATTGAAAACTATATGCAAAGATACACAAAAATATCCATGGAAAGCACAAGATACAAAATCCTTTTTAAGAGAGAAGCTGGAAAGAATTTCATCAAAAGATATTTTCAGACTACTACTTTTGTGGCTTTTAAGTGCTACATGCAAGTAATATGATAGTAAGATTTCCTAAACTAAGATCTAAGTCTTTTTTAAATTTACTTTGCTGTCATTTTTAACATTACACACAACATATTGATAATCAACAACTTAATTATATGTAAAGTGTGACGGGAGTGACAGCAAATTTAAAATAAGATAAACATAAGATTCATCTACTCGCCCACTCTACGCATTATAAAAGCCCAAAGCCCCCAAAAAGTTTCTTTACTTACAACAGAAAAACATATATAAATCAACCAGTAGAGAGCCTTTTCCACCTGCATTATAATCATAACTTGATGAAAAAGGAAAATAAATAATATGCTACTCACACATATAATTGAGAGAGAGATGCACACCACTATACCATCTCATCATCTAAAAAAGCAATCATAACAACACGTGCTAAGCAACATCACCACCTGTGCTAATACCCAACTCCATAGGTGTTCGATACCAACACAAAATAGAAATGGTATGTTCACTCCTCAAAAGCATATATATTGTATACGATAATCTATTTTTTAGGAACAAATGTCTCCCACGTTTGATCATCAAAAAAGATTCGAATCTCTGTGATATTACGCTGAGGTTTGTCAAGATATTTCACTTCTGTTCGAACAGTAGGTTTAGGTGTACTTAGAACACGCTGAGAATTTGATGAACCAAATCCTTGGGGGGATGGGGAAGAAGATGATGAGAAATCAAGAGCTCCTTCTAAACTTAATGTACCATCTTGACTATTTGATTCCGTAAGCACATCAGAATCGTCAACCTGATCTTTAAACATTGGACCCTGACCATACATTAGCCAATCAAGATTGATCGTACTAAACTTACTTCGGATTGCTTCTACAGTATTAAGAGTCGGTTTTGTCCTACCCGTAAAAATACTACTGAGCGATGCAGTTGATATTCCAATGAAATCTGCGAAGGTCTGTTGAGTCATATGTTGACTCTCCATAAGCTGTCTAATTCTATCTTTCATAAACAAAAATACTAAGATTTTTTTAGGCTGCTAAAGCCCATCTTTATGATTTTTACAAAGGTAAACATAATATTTTTAAATAAGCAAATATGATTTACACAAATATATTATTGTGAATCAAATTATCAAAACATACATTTACAAATATCACATATGTAAATCATGTGCAAATAGCATTTACAACAACAAAGCTAAATTGCCAAAACAAAGAAGGCTATAACGAATTATATAACAATTTTTATCCTAACTAACTGGTTATATTACAACTAATATAGAGTCTGCATAGAGAAATCTATGCATTATGCGTATTTATAGCTAAATATTATCGTTTCCATAGTTCAATATCATTAATAAATGATTATATATCGCTGATTATCAGTATAATACGTAGAGTATACCGTATATGAATATTTATCCATTATGATTTACAAATACATCTATATACATTTACAAAGATAATGTTTAAAAACCACGTGAGCATAATTTGCAAGCATAAATAGCCACTAATTTACATTACAAAACTAAATACAATACGCTTTCATACACAACGGCGTAAACAAAAGTAAACGTCAATAGATCTTAAAAAGTAAATCTGCTTATGAAGTAAAGGAGCATTTTTTTCTAAATTTAGAGTATTCTTGAGGAGGTTATAAGTTACTCAAAAATACGCCAAAAATGAGAGGGGTTAATTTGCTGAAAGGCCCTATTTTAAAGGAAGAATCACAAAAAAAGCACTCATTTAGAGTGCTAATTCTAGCTCAAAAAAGCCGTAATTTTAGAGAATAAGCGCCATTTTTACGCTCAAAAAAGGTAGAAATCTACCATTTTTATCAGTGCAAAATGAAAAAAATAAGCTCTTTCATCAAATCTCCAACACCAGTATTGGGATTATCAAGTCCTTTACTCTTCGCATCAGTATCTCTAATCTTGGAAATAATATCCATCGTCTTACGCGCAGAATAGTTTTTTTAAACCAATCAAAAAAATCCTTTGCTCCCCAACTTGAACGTAAATCTAAAGCTGCAGCAATACCCTGTTCTGTATTTTTTTGAGGGGCATAATACGCTATCATAAGATTTTGGAAATAAGAAAAAAGTAACGGGAGAAAAGAATAAAGTGATCCTGCTTTAGGATTATTGTCAAAGTATTTGATAATTTGATTTGCCTTGAAAACGTCTCTCTGGACTATTGCATTTCGAAGTTCGAATGCATTGAAATCTTTACTCACCCCTATCTGCTCTTCCACAATCTCTGGTGTTACTCGAAGATTATCTGATGGGAGTGAAATGAGCACCTTATCCAATTCTGAAGTCAGACGATTAAGATCGGCGCCAATATGATCAGCTATCATCTGGCATGACTTGGGATCTATCGAAACTTTTTTTTGCTTTAAGTAATTCTGAATAAATTCAGGTAATTGGTAATCTCGCAACTTTGGCTCTCAAAGACTACCCCGACAGTTTGTGCTAATCCAACAACTTTCTTACGAGCGTCAATTTTCCCGTTTTTATGACACCACACAAGGATGGTTGATTTTACGGGATTTTTGAGATACTTTTCCAAAGCATCTAACGAACGAATATTCTGAGCTTCTTTCACAATGATAACCTGATACTCCGACATCATTGGATAACGGCGCGCCATATCAGTAACTTGAATGGCATTAACATCCGAACCGAAGCAAACAGTCTGGTTAAAATCGCGTTCTTCCGGAGAAAGAACATGAGTAGCAATATAGTCAGAAATCTGATCAATATAATAGGATTCATCACCCATCAGAACATAGATGGGCGAAAACTTCCTGCTTTTCAGGTCATGTATAATACTCTGAAAAGTTGGTCCTTGCTTTGTTGGCATTTACTTTTTTATTAACTTTGCAATAGAGAAACTGTACATTCAATGTGCCAAAAAAACCCCAACACACTTGGTTTACAGTACTTCATGCAAAGTTAATAGAAAACAGATAGATAACAAAATTTTCATTTCACTTTCAACTTATTCATTACACCTTATTATATATATAAGAACAATCCACACATGATGCAGCTTAACCTTCCCCCTTATCCCATCAGAGTAAAAGAGGTAAATGGGCGAAAGCAAATACTAGATATACTTCGGAGAAAATACGTAACACTCACACCTGAGGAGTGGGTACGCCAACATTTCATACACTATCTCATTGAACATAAGAACTATCCAGCCACCTTGCTGGCCAACGAAGTTCCTCTACAAGTAGGTGAAAAGAAGGTTCGTGCCGACAGTGTATTATACGATCAGCACCTTCGTCCTCGTATGATAATCGAATATAAGGCACCGTCTGTCCCTATTACACAGAAGGTTTTTCGACCAAATCTTCGTCTATAATATTTTTACTTCACGTTGATTATCTCATAGTATCAAATGGATTAGAAACCTATATCTGCAGAATGGATTATGATAATCAAAAATATTTATTCTTAGAAGACATTCCTAATTACCAAAATATTTGACATATAAAAGTGCCTTCTATATATAAATTCCCTATAATACCACATAAAAAAACAAGTATAAGAGGGCTATTATAATATGCAAAATATGAGTAAGAACCGCAATTAATACGATCTTACCAAGCCCCCTAAGCACACTTATCTTAGCATTCTATTTGTATATAGATCGCAAAGAACCTAAGACCTTTTAAAAAACAAGACTTGTTGATATCACCATTACCCGATAAGTATGAAAAACGAAGTAGTCCTTATGGAATTATCTATCAACAAAAAGCCACACATAACCCACTAAATACAAACTTATTATCCCAATATATTCCGCCTGATTTATATTGCTTTAGCTCTTTTCTTACTATCAATGACGCTCACAATAAGTAACTTTTGATCTAGAGTGAAGCCTCAACACCAATAGTGTTAACCATCAACTCCACACGTGATGGGCTGCAACACCATTCGTGCTAAGCTGCAACACACTGATAGAAAACAGAAGAACATGAGTCAGCCAGTCATCCTAAATCAGCTTGAAGAATACTTATAACAGACTGAACAACAGTAAATATTCATCGGATATCAATACTTTGGGATAGCTAATATACCACTATGTCATTTCCCCATACAGTAAATAACTTATTAAAGTAAAATCATTATCTTTGTAATCTAATACAAAAATTCATTGTTAAGCTTTACATTTTCGCCTTCTGAGTTGTAAGGATAGTGTATGATACATGAAAATACTGACATAGAAAGACTCTTCAAATGCTATTACCAACCGATGTTCCGGGTGGCAAAAGGGATTCTCTACGACCACGATGAATGCAAAGACGTGGTGAGTGATGTGTTTGCCAAGGTCTTTGAAGAGGGTATAATACTACTTCCAGAGACGGAGGAAGGCTATTTGATAAGGGCTGTTCGCAATCGTTGCCTGAATATTATTGCACATAAAGACATACGAGAAAGGACTTCAAAACTACTTTTGAATGATACGGAGACTATTCTCTCCGAACATGACGACACCCTACTTGACCGCCTAATGCTAATCATTGAACATTTAGAACCGCCTATTCGTCGCCAGATTCTACGCCTACGTCACGTGCAAGGACTACCCTTTCAGCGCATTGCCGATGACTTAGGGGTGAGCAGAGTAACTGTGTATCACCATCTTTCAGAGGCTATTAACATCATTAAAAGGCAACTTAACCAAGCAAGACAATGAACAACAAGCAATCAGAAGAGAAACAAAGGATATTCCTCAACATGCTGGATCATCCTGAGGAATACACCACAGAACAGATTGAAGCACTACTTGCGGATGAGGAGATAAGCTCTTTGCACACAATCTGGCTATGACTAAACGTGCCATGAACCGGCATGAGAACGAGAACATAGACGTTAACGCCGAGTGGGAAAGCTTTGCAATAGAACATTCTATACCACAAAGACGTAACTGGAAGCGTATTGCAGCATCTGTTATCAGTGTCATTCTCCTATCAGGATTGGCGTTTGCTGCTACAGCTCAGTTGGGTATTCTACCCTTTTTTGGTAGTAAAGAGAAGGTTGAAACACACCTAAAAACTCCTCATCTAACGGCTACAGACTCTATAAAGAAGGTGCAGGCTGAACGCAAAGCAGTTTCCGACAGCCTTACCCGAGTACTCCTTCACAAGACAGATAGTATTCCTCCGCAACCTATTGTGTTTGAGAATACATCCTTAAAGACCATCGTTGATGCTATGGCAGTATATTATCATGTAGATGTGAAGGTGCTAAATCCAGTATCAACACACATCCGTCTCTACTTCAAATGGGATAGACAGTGTAGTCTTCAACAGAATATTGAACTGCTCAATGCCTTTGACCGTGTAAAAATTAGCTATTCTGATAACACATTAACAATAGAGTAAAGCTATGGAAAGATATCTTATTATTCTGCTACTCCTCATCGGCTCGCATGGAGTATCAGCCCAACGCATCAGTCGACAATATAATAATGTATCCATGGCACAGGCGTTGAAGGAGTTAAACCACCTGCAAAACCGATACACCGTGAACTTCATTTACAATGATTTAGAGGACTTCCGCGTTACTACTAACATCAAGAACAAGAGTGTTCCAGATGCTATTGAACAACTCATAGGCTTCTATCCCATCCGAATGACACGTCGCGGAGACGTTATCATGGTGGAATGTACACATAAGACTAGGCGACATCTGACAGGGAAGGTCATTGATGAGACCGGACTGCCAGTACCTTACGCTAACGTTCTACTATTATCTGTTGCTGATTCCAGCGCCATTTCTGGTGGAGTTACCAATGAAAGTGGCATCTTCGTTGTACCATTTGAGCCATCAAAGGTCATCGCCCGCATTAGTTACGTGGGTTATAAACCAGTTTATCGTACCTTTTCAACAGAACAAGCAGGTATCATTCAGCTTCAACCCGATGCCCTAAAGCTGAAGGAAGTGACCATTAAAACGTCCCGTCCACTATACAAACAGACCAGTGGAGGGATGAGTATCAACGTTGAAAATTCCCTTTTATCGAAATTGGGAACGGCTATGGATGTCTTAGGACAACTCCCTCGCGTCACAACCAATGGTGATAATGTGCAGGTGTTTGCCAAGGGTACACCGCTTATATACGTCAATAATCGCAGAATAAGCGACATGAAAGAACTTACGGAACTAAAGTCTGACAACATAAAGAGCGTAGAAGTCATTACAAGTCCCGGCGCTCAATACGATGCACAAGTACAGTCTGTCATCCGAATCAAAACTATTCGCAGGCAAGCTGACGGTCTTAGCTTTCGCAATGATACTCAGATAGAATACAATGGGCAGTGGACAGGTTCGGAGGCAACCAAGTTTACCTATCGAACTAAGCACTGGGAGCTTTTCAATAACCTCACTTGGATGAACTATAAAGACCAAGAGAAGAATTATCTTTGCTCTCAAATACATACCAGTGGAGAGGATATTGAGACGCAACAACATATTAGATACGAGGGTAACCATAATGTCTTTCCGAAAATATTGGTGCTTCTTATTTGATAAATGATAGCAATACCATCGGTGGAACTTATCGTTATTACACCGACTATCACATGGATGGGTCTATAGATAACAACCAAAACATCTATAAGAATGGTACTTTAGAAGGAACAATAGCACAGAAAGGAGACGTGGAAGTGCGTGTTCCTGCTCGACATCAAGCAGACTTGTATTATGTGGGACGGCTTGAAAAACTTAGCATAGACTTCAATGCTTCTTACATGAGTATAGGCACAAAAGAAAGACATGCCCAATCGGAACACTCCAACGAGTTCCCTAACCGTGAAGTACACTCCGCGGGTAATCAACACAGCAACCTCTGGGCTGGGAAACTGGTTCTTAGTCACCCGTTATGGGGCGGAAATATATACTGGGGAACGGAACTTTCCAGCACAAACTCACGTGGAGATTTCAATAACAAAGAGCAGATTGTAGCGGCATCAGAGACCAATATCAAGGAGAAGTATCATGCGCTATTCACTGAATATACCCATTCTTTCGGCAATTTCACACTTAACACAGGACTAAGATATGAGTATGTGACATCCGAATATTACTCTTTTGGAGTGAAGCAAGCCGATGCCAGTAAACATTACAGCAATCTCTTTCCCTCCTTCTCACTATCATGGAATCATGAGAAATGGAGCTTTCAACTCAATTATAGCAACAAAATCCATCGTCCAAGCTACCGTTCTCTGCGTAACTTCATACAGTATAACAATCGTTATGCCTATGAAGGGGGTAATCCGGAACTGCATCCTGAACAGATACACAACGTAGAAATAAACGGAATCTATAGTTGGTTGAGTCTCTCTATAGGCTATAAGTACTACAAAGATGTGATGTTCTGGAGCCATAAACTATACAATAATCAGGCTATCTCATTCTCTTCAACCTACAACTACGACCATTCTGAGAACCTTTATGCAAGTATCTCGGCTTCTCCAAAGTTCGGAATCTACCAGCCAACAGCAGAAATCAATTATATACAACAGCGTTTCCATGCACCATTAGATAATGGTACATTAGTAAAAAACAATCCCTGCTTTGTAATCTCACTACGTAATCAGTTTGCTTTCTCTAATACTTTCATAGCAAGAGTTGACTTCAGAGCACGCACAAAAATATATGATGGCTTTCAAATATCCAATGGATGGGCAAGAATGAATCTTGCTTTGCGCAAGACATTCTACAATAATCGCCTAATATTCATACTCTCTGCAGACGATATCTTTAAGTCCGAACGTGAACAATGGACGCTTCATGGCTATGGAACAATATTAGACAAGGACTGCTATAACTACTCCCGCGCCATATCACTGACCGTAACTTATAACTTCAATACCAAACGAAGTAAGTACAAAGGGACAGGAGCTGGCAATGAAGAGAAGTCTCGCTTATAAGCCTTTGATAGTGCCAACAAATAAGAAAGGAGATAGGAGAATAGGCAAAAAACAAAGTCCTACAACTTATAAAAAAGGAATTTACCACTCCTTTGGCACTATCTTTGCCAATTAACTAATATATAAAGGAATGTAGATACAAGAAAAGAACAACCCATAAAAACAAAGAATATGGCAATAGGAAAGTGGATTGGAGGAGCACTTGGCTGGATCTTAGCTGGTGGAAACATCTTAGGTGCAGTGGCAGGGTTCTGCATTGGTAGTATGTTAGACGAAGCTTTGGATAGCAACAATACAGACAACACTACAGGAAATAGCTTCAATGACATGAATGGAAATGGCTTCAACAATACACGGCCGTATGAAGAAGCACGTAATTCTTTCCTCTTTTCTATGCTTGTCCTCTCTTCTTATGTTATCAAAGCGGATGGTAAGATCATGCATTCTGAGATGGAATACGTCAGACAATTCCTACGTCAGAACTTCGGAGAACAGTCTGTTCAACAAGGAGAAAGCATCTTACGAAGGTTGTTTGAGATGCAAAAGCAGCAAGGACCTTATCAGTTTAAAGAGACAATCCGCCAAAGCTGTGTAGAGATAAGACTCCACATGAATACCAGTCAGCGCCTACAACTACTCAACTATCTGGTAATAATAGCCAAGGTGGATGGTACTGTAAGCCCTGAAGAAGTCACAATATTAAAGGAAATAGCCTCTTATTTAGGACTATCAGAGCAAGATGTGATCTCCATGCTCAACCTTGAAAGTGGCTCAACGTCTACTGTCGACATTGAATATGCGTATAAAGTGCTGGGAATCAGCTCATCTGCAACAGATGAGGAGGTAAAGATTGCCTACCGGAAGATGGCTCTGAGACATCACCCAGACCGTGTCTCAGCCTTAGGAGAAGATGTCCGCAAGGCTGCAGAAAAGAAGTTCCAAGAGATAAATGAGGCAAAAGAACGCATCTTTAAAGCAAGAGGAATATAACATTCAACAATACTCGCGCTGAACATTCACAATAAAAACAATATTATATACCGTGCTTTTAAATCAAAAAAAGATATGGCAACAAGACTGAAAATAAAGACATCAGAGGGTGATATCATCATAAGGCTCTATGATGAAACCCCACAACACCGTGATAACTTTCTGAAACTTGCAAAGGAAAAATACCTTGATGGTACAATCTTCCACCGTGTTATCAAAGACTTTATGATACAAGGTGGCGACCCAGAAAGTAAGAATGCTCCTAAAGGGAAGATGTTAGGAACAGGCGGACCAGACTATACTATCCCCGCAGAGTTTGTTTATCCACAATATTTTCATAAACGTGGCGCACTAAGTGCAGCACGTACTGGAGACGAAGTAAACCCAAACAGGGAAAGTAGTGGTAGTCAGTTCTACATCGTTTGGGGTAAAACTTACAAGCCTGCTGAGCTAAAACAGATGGAACATCAGATGGCTATGCAACAAGAACAAAGTGTCTTCAATGAACTTACAAGGCAGCATCGTGATGAAATCATGGACCTCAGGCGTAACCGTGACCGTGCAGGACTGCAGACATTACAAGATAAACTTATTGAAGAGACCAAAAAGATATGCAAACAAAAAGGTAAATCAGGATTTACCGCAGAGCAGATTGAGGCTTACACCACGATAGGCGGTACACCTTTCCTTGACAACCAATACACTGTTTTTGGTGAAGTAGAGGAAGGACTCGATGTCGTTGAGCGTATTCAGGACTGTGAAACAGACCGGAATGATCGCCCTAACAAGGATGTAAAGATAGAGTCTGTTGAAATCCTGTAAGCCATTGGGAGAGTAATCACATGATGTGATAGATAGTAATAACCCTGTTGTGACCATCCCATCAGATGTTCATAACAGGGTTGTAGTTTTCTTTACAGATAGAGATAGCAGACTAAACGGAAAACAAGATAAAACACATTGTTTTCCGTTTTGTAACATACAGATTATCAATAGCTTACAAATAGCTAAGTAAAAGACGCCCTTTTGCATTGCAGAAGGGCGTCTTTTACCATTCAAAAGGGCACCTTTTACTTTGCAAAAGGGCATCTTTTACATCACAAAAGGGCATCTTTCATTTTATAGTTATGAATACTTCTTACAAAAACAGAATATAGAGTACTCATGAATAGGAATGTCTTTTTATCATCAGTCATCATCTCTTCTGTACCTCAACGTCTATTCATTACTCACCCTTCTTCCCATACAACCAGAGCAACTCTCAGTCATATAGAACACCACTAATGGCAAGATAAACAACGAATAAACCATGAGACAAAGGATAATAAGAGACAACATACAAAGAAAAGTAAATCATTAAAATCCCTTTTATAAACGAAAAATCCTCAGCCCATCAATGGACTGAGGATTCTTTTATCTCTTTTTAAAGGTGAGAAAGCCGGAAAAACCTTCCTTACTCCTCCCCTTCTTCCTTCTTCTTACGTGTTGCTCTGCGCTTCTTAGGCTTCTCTTCACCAGCCTTTTCAATCTTTACACCTGCCAATTCTGGGTCAATCAAGATACGACCACAGTACTCACAAACGATAATTTTCTTATGCATCTTCACATCCAACTGGCGCTGAGGCGGGATCTTATTGAAGCAACCACCACATGCATCACGCTGTACGTAAACGATACCAAGACCATTACGAGCACCACGACGGATACGTTTGAAGCTGCGAAGGAGTCCTGATTCTATCTTAGTCTCAAGCTCTGAAGCCTTATCTTTTAGCAAACCTTCTTCCTCACGAGTCTCTTGCATAATCTCATCAAGCTCATTACGCTTCTCCTCTAAGGCCTTCTGACGGTCTTCAAGAAGCCCACGATTAGCTTCCAAGTCCTTCTGTTTCTCCTCAACCTTGTACTGAGCCTCCTTAATCTTCTTATTACAGAGCTCAATCTCAAGTGTTTGGAACTCTATTTCCTTTGTAAGTGTATCATACTCACGGTTATTAGCAACAGTATCCAACTGCTTGTTATAACGCTCTAAGCTTGCTTGAGCCTCAACAATATCACCCTTTTTCTGGGTAATAGCACGCTGATAATCCTTTATATCCTGCTCAATCTTCTCAATACGAGTACGCAAACCTTCCAGTTCATCTTCCAAATCACGTACCTCAAGTGGCAGTTCTCCACGCAATGCACGCTTCTCATCAATCGCTGACAACGTTGTCTGCAACTGGAAAAGATTCTTCAGCTTTTCCTCTACTGGTAACTCTTTTGGATCTTTCTTTGCCATAATTCTTATATATTACTTAATTCAAAATTCATTTTATATTGTAGTTTACTCTTCAACCAGCCCACGGTCCTATTCCAAAATAGGCTCTTGTCAACTAAAGTAAACTATTGGGTTCGTATTTATCTCTGATATACAGCACTTCACACCAGGGCAATCACGCTCTATTACATCACGTAAAACCTCTGTCGTATATTGTTCACTTTGGTAATGGCCGATGACACAAAGCTGTATCTCCTGCTCATGTCCGAAGAACTCATGATAACCCATCTCACCTGTAATAAAGGCATCTGCACCAGCATTAATTGCATCTTGCAACAAGAATGAGCCAGAACCTCCGCACAGAGCAACTGTCCGTATCTCCCTTCGAAGCAGTTCATTGGCTTGCACACATTCCACATCAAACTCCTTCTTTAGTAACAATATCAGGTCATCAGCTGCTAAAGGAGTATCAAAACAACCGATAACGCCATCTCCGCCTGTTACCTTTTTATCTGTCAAAGGATTGGTCACAACTTTCTCACGTCCAAAGAATCGGACGTCTCTAAGCCTTAACTTCTCTGCAATTTTGAAGTTTACACCACCAAAAGCAGCATCTAAGTTCGTGTGCATAGCTACTATAACGATATCATTCTTGATAGCTTTTATCACCGTACGTTGTACATAGTTAGCATCAGTGACCTGAGACAGTTTCCGAAAGATAAGTGGATGGTGTGCAACAATTAAGTTACAACCTTTTGTAATGGCCTCATCCACTACCCTTTCAGTCACGTCAAGACACAATAAAGCCCCTGATACTTCCGCCTCTGTCAATCCAACTTGCAAGCCGGCATTGTCATACTCTTCCTGCAAGGGCAAAGGCGCGAACCGTTCAAGGGCATCAATTACTTCCTTTATTTTCACGCTACGCATAAGTTTTAGACTGCAAAGATAAGAAATTTATTCAATTCTTACAATATACATAGCCCAATATTTATGATATAAAGTTCATCTTTCTAATCCTACATTATTGCATATTAGAACTTCAAAGGCTTCCTTTCTTAAAATTACAAGGGCCTTGTAGAAGAATTACAAGGCGTCGGTAATACTATTACAAAGGCCTTGTAGAAGAATTACAAGGCGTCGGTAATACTATTACAAAGGCCTTGTAGAAGAATTACAAAGGCCTTGTAATCTTCTGTAATACGCACATTCATGCACAAAAGTGCCATAGTAGACCTTTTAAATTCCCCTTTTTATAATGTTCAAAGGGGAAGTAGAAGCTAGCTGAAAGGAGAAAATTACAAGGAAAAGAAAATCGGACTGAAATCCATTTGGATTACAGCCCGATACCTTTCTATTATTCTCTCAAACTTTTTTTCTTGCTATGACTCTATCAAACTCGAGTCTCTGACTTATGCCAAGCAGTGTACACGTCCCATGTTATACTCTCTTATGACGTTTGTCAGATAATGGAAGACCTTACGTGTAAGGCTTGCCTTCATTATTCTTTCTTTCATAACGTGTTCTTTTTTTCTTGTTTTACAATCTTGTTACCTTTACTACTTCTCACTAATCCTATTGAGATTGAAGCCTGTACAATACTATCCTGAAATAGTGACAATCTATTTTAGTACATCAAATTAGGGATTATAACCCCGTAATGTTTCGTTTTGTGGATGCAAAGGTAATGGTAAGGACTGATTTATACAAAGAAAATATCCATCATGATTTAAAATATTACAATTAATTGACCTCCATCAAACCTATTGATGCATATCATGTAGCATATATACGATGATACATTCCATAAAAAACACATATAGTATTATATGAATAACATTTTCTTTTCTTATCTTTGCAGTATGGACAAGAACGAAATTCATAGCTTTCGGTTACCTGCAGAATGGGAACAGCAAGACGGTATTATGCTGATATGGCCACACGAAGATACTGACTGGCGTCCTTATCTGGAGGAGATCACTGAAGTATATCTGCAGATGGCTGATGCCATTACCCGTCATGAGGAGTTGTTGATCACTGCACGTGACATTGAATCAGTAAGGTTATTATTGGCACAAAGACTATCTGAGGAACAGATAAGACGAGTAACTCTCTTTGCTTGTGACAACAATGACACATGGGCTCGTGATGTGGCGCCCATCACCATCCTGTCTGATGGCAAACCAGAAGGTTACTTCCACCCAAGACATCTACTTGATTTTTGTTTCAATGGATGGGGAATGAAGTTTGCAGCAGAGAAAGATAACAGAATCAACCGACAGGTTTACAAGGCTGGACTATTCCATGGAACATTGGAAAATCATAAAGATTTTGTTCTTGAAGGTGGTTCCATTGAGAGTGATGGTGACCAAACACTTTTCACAACCACAAGTTGCCTGATGGCACCACGCCGCAATCAACCGCTAACAAAAGAGGAGATTGATGAGAAATTACGCTCACTCTTCCCAAATGTAGAGCGTGTCATATGGCTTGATCATGGACAGTTAGCTGGCGACGACACTGACGGACACATTGATACTATTGTTCGTATTGCTCCAAATGACACCTTATTATATATAGGATGTGACGATAAAGAAGATGAACATTATGAAGATTTCCGTCTCTTAGAAGAGCAACTAAAGCAGTTACGTACTACCAAAGGCAAACCTTATCGCCTATTACGTCTGCCCATGCCTGACGCTATCTATGACGAAGAAGAGCGCTTGCCGGCGACTCATGCCAACTTCCTTATCATCAATGGAGCGGTTATTGTACCTACATATAACCAACCAGAAAAGGACAAAGTAGCATTGGAAACAATACAGACAGCATTCCCTGACCGCGAAATCGTGGGTATTGATAGCCGTACTATCATAAGGCAACATGGTTCTATACACTGTTTGACGATGCAATTTCCCTCTCTTTCGCCAAAGAAAGATAAGATTTCCAACACTATAATAATATGTAATCCAAACCATCCATAGTCTCTCTACCCCTCTCATGCAGCAGGATTAATAGAGAGATAATGGAGAAAGCAAAGGAATTTTCTATATGAAAGAAATAAAAATAGGTATTATACAGCAGCACAATGTTGCTGACATAAAGAATAATATCGAACGTTTGGCAGAGAACATAACCAACCTTGCACAACGCGGAGCACAACTCATCATACTGCAAGAACTACATAACTCGCTTTATTTCTGTCAGACTGAAGACGTAAACAAGTTCGAATTGGCAGAGACGATACCTGGTCCTTCTACTGGATTCTACGGAGAACTAGCGCGGGAACTGGGTGTTGTCATCGTAACATCACTCTTTGAAAAGCGTGCACCAGGGCTCTATCATAATACAGCAGTAGTCATTGAGAAAGACGGAAGTATTGCTGGAAAATATCGGAAGATGCATATTCCAGACGATCCAGCATACTATGAGAAGTTCTATTTCACACCTGGCGACCTTGGATTCCATCCCATTGACACCAGCGTCGGGCGACTTGGAGTACTCGTTTGTTGGGATCAGTGGTATCCGGAGGCAGCACGTTTAATGGCGCTACAGGGTGCAGAAATACTCATCTACCCTACTGCTATTGGTTACGAAACCAGTGATACAGATGAAGAACAGCAACGCCAACGTGAAGCATGGACAACTGTTATGCGCGGACATGCCGTTGCCAACGGCTTACCTGTCATCGCTGTAAACCGTGTAGGATACGAACCTGACCCAAGTAAGCAAACGGGTGGCATTCAGTTTGGGGCAGTAGCTTCGCCGCAGGACCCCAAGGAGAACTGCTTTTCCGTGCCAGTGACAATGAGGAAGAGGGCATTATCATCAATATTAACATTGGTCATAGCGAACAAGTACGCCGCTGGTGGCCCTTCTTACGCGACAGAAGGATTGATGAATATGGGGAGATAACAAAAAGATTTATAGATTAACCCATTATTATTTCATACAAAAAAGGGTGTATTAAATAGCCTGTTTATAGGGGAGAACCTATGATAGGCTATTTGATACACTCTTGTGTTTTTTATATCAGCGACATCCCTGCGGCTTCACATTCCTGACGCATCTCGTCTGACCAGATGCTTGCTTGTATCTCACCAATGTGTGCCTTGTGCAGCATTACCATACAGAGACGACTCTGTCCTATACCTCCTCCGATACTCAATGGTAGCTTATCGGAGAGCAGTTGCTGATGGAAGTAGAGTTGTTCGCGCTCTTTCTGTCTCTCAATCTCCAACTGACGAAGTAGTGCAATCTTATCAACACGGATACCCATGGATGATAACTCAAAGCTACGTCCTAATACTGGATACCAAATAAGGATGTCACCATTCAGACCAACCTTGCCATCTTCTGCCACAGTTGACCAATCATCATAGTCAGCTGCACGCCCATCATGCTTCTCACCATTACTCAATCTGCAACCAATACCCTCCACAAAGACTGCACCATACTTCTTACAGATGGCATCTTCACGCTCCTTTGGAGTCTTATCAGGATACATCTCTAACAATTCCTGCGCATGTATAAAATGAATATCCTTAGGAAGGAAAGGCTTCAACTGTGGATAAGCCTCGCAAGTAAGGAACTCTGTACGAAGGATTGCACCATAGATACGACGAACAATGTCCTCTAAATAATGTCTTGTCCTGTCACTTTCTGTAATAACAGCCTCCCAATCCCATTGGTCAACATAAAGAGAATGAAGGTTATCCAGCTCTTCATCAGCACGTATAGCATTCATATCGGTATAGATACCATAGCCCGGCTGTATCTCATACTCGGCTAATGTCAGTCGTTTCCACTTCGCCAAAGAGTGTACAACTTCAGCCTGTGCGTCTCCCAAGTCCTTTATTGGAAAAGAAACTGGACGTTCAACACCATTGAGATCATCATTAATTCCCAGTCCTTTCAATACAAATAACGGGGCTGTAACACGACTCAAGCGCAGTTCTGTTGCTAAATTCTGCTGAAAAAAATCCTTTATCAATTTGATTCCTTGTTCCGTTTGCCGCTTACTAAGCAATGCTTTGTATCTTTCTGGCTTTATAAGTTGACCCATTATATCCCTTTCTTTTATATTCTTCTACCTATTATCATTATTGCCAACAAAGTTACATATTATTAATTAAACTGCAAAACTAAGAACAGAATCTTTGGTCATAATGACACTTTTATCTCATTTATTATAACTTTTTGACATCAGCTATTACCAAAAACATTATCTTGTGCATATCCTAAGACCGTAGCATGACCACCTATAGGACATATTATCTTATGTTTTATTTTGACTTTTGCCAACTTTACAGTACCTTTGCAGCATCATTTGGCTCCGTAGCTTAGCTGAATAGAGCGTCAGATTCCGGTTCTGAAGGTCTTGGGTTTGAATCCCAACGGAGTCACTAAGAAAGTGAAAAGCCTTATTACATTTAGCCGAATGAGGTCAGAAAAATGTTCTGAAGGTATTGGGTTTGAATCCCAACGGAGTCACTAAGAAAGTGAAAAGCCTTATTACATTTAGCCGAATGAGGTCAGAAAAAAATGTTCTGAAGGTCTTGGGTTTGAATCCCAACGGAGTCACTAAGAAAGTGAAAAGCCTTATTACATTTAGCCGAATGAGGTCAGAAAAATGTTCTGAAGGTCTTGGGTTTGAATCCCACGGAGTCACTAAGAAAGTGAAAAGCCTTATTATATTTAGTCGAATGAGGTCAGAAAAATGTTCTGAAGGTCTTGGGTTTGAATCCCAACGGAGTCACTAAGAAATTATCATTATGGGAGAATTAAGTGCTATTATACTTAATTCTCTCTTTTATTATAAATAATGTGACAGGTTACATGTGCCCACAAGAGCTACCACTATCTACTATTTAATGTAAGATTAATTCGCATTTAAGATTTAATAGATGCTCTTTTACATTCTAAAAGGTGCCCTTTTACCAAACAAAAGATGCCCTTTTACATGCTAAAAGGGCATCTTTTGCAATGCAAAAGGGCGTCTTTTACATTGCCATTCATAACGTTCTGTTTTACAGATAGATACAGAAGTGCAATTTATGCATATCCTCCAACATTACAGTAAATTTGCTTTTGTTTTCTGTAAAGACATTTCATATTTTACAATCTACCACTTACCAGCAAACCATTCTAACTCTCCTATCATCCCAAAGCTTGAATAGTTTCTAAGTTATGTTCCTCACCTACTATCCAAAGAACGTCTCCTGCTTGCAGACAACGTGAAGGTGTGATTAGTGTAAGGTTCTTCTGCCCTTCATCAACACCTACTACCATACAGTTATATTGGTCTCTGATACCACTCTCTTTCAGCGTTTTTCCAATAAACGGACTCGTAGAAGAGAGTTTGAAAGCAGCGCAGTTTCATCTCACGTTCTTCTATATGTATATCCTCAGGTATCAGCTCAGACTTCACGGCTGTTGAGAATGCCGTGAGCTGTTCGTCATTACCAATGACCTGAAGTTTATCTTCTGGGAACACAATTGTACCCCCATTAGGAATATTTATACGAACAGAACCACGAAGAATACTGCTCACATGCACGCCAAATCGGTTACGTAGGCGAAGACTTTGCAATGTTTTTCCAGCCCATGAAGAATCTTCTGGCACTTCAATGTTGGCAATATGTATGTCACGGTCTATCAAATGGTCAGCAAACAGTGGTTTCTTACGCCCATGTACTTGTGCCTCTATCTCTCTACTCCGCAGGTTCTGAACAAAGAGACGTTCTAATTTTATGCTCCTTTTCTTCAACCTTCGGGAGAGAATTATAAGTGTGAGTATACCAAAAGCAATGGCAATCATCAGTGCATTTTGGAAGCGTGTCAGGTAATTGCAGATATAAAAGATAAAACTAACTGCAACAATGACACGTACAACACCCGTAGCTATCAGCGGAAGACGGTTTATACGCCGGTCAGTCCATAAGGCTTTAAAGGCTTCAGAGTGGTTTCTCTTCATCACAATAGCACGTAAGAATGGGGAAATAAAGGCTACTGTAAGTAGTCCACAGACAGCATTACCCGCCCAATGACTCCCCGTCCACTCAACAGAAAACTTCCTACAGATAGGTAATACGATAGAGAACATAAGGGCAATAACTGCAGAAGAAAGTATTCCATAGATGAGTGTATTGACCAACATACTCTTTAAAAGACTCTTCCACTGGCTTTCAGATGCTGCATTTTCACCAGAATCATTATCCTGAATATGCGTAAGTCGACGCACCCAGCGCTTAGGTAGATGTTTAATAAGGAAGTTATACATAGGCTCAGCAGCCCGAATCATGTAAGGAGTAAGGAACGTTGTTATGACAGAAACAGCAACAACAACAGGATAAAGATAATCACTAATAACATGAAGGGAGAGACCTAAAGAGGCAATGATAAAAGCAAATTCACCTATTTGAGCCATAGAGAATCCACATCGCATGGCATTTTTAAGTGTCTGACCACCGAGAAGATAACCTAATGTACCAAAAAGAGCCTGTCCTATAAGGATGGTTAAGACAAGAAACAAAATCGGTAGAGCATAATCAATGAGGACTTGTGGGTCTACCAACATACCTACAGAGACGAAGAAGACTGCTCCAAAAAGGTTTTTTACAGGGTCAACAAGACGGATAATCTTATCTGCTTCTATCGTCTCTGCCAATATACTACCCATGACAAAGGCTCCAAAAGCTGCACTAAAGCCTACTTGTGTGGAGAGAACAGCCATCAAGCAACAGAGACCTAATGACACTATAAGAAGCGTCTCACTATTGAGAAACTTACGAACGGAACGTAATATCAAAGGAATAGCAAATAGACCAATCACAAACCACAGTACAAGAAAGAACCCAATCTTGGCTACACTCACCAAGATCTGCATACCATTAGGGCTTGCATCACGTGCTAATGTGCTAAGCATTACCATCATTACAATGGCAAGAATATCTTCAAGGATAAGCACACTCATCACTGTGGCAGCAAAACTCCGCTGAGTTAACCCCATATCAGAGAATGCTTTATAGATAATAGTGGTAGAACTCATGGCTAACATACCTCCAAGGAAGATACAATCCATCTTCTTCCACCCAAAACAATAGCCCACAATCATCCCCAATGTCATCATACAAGCAATTATCGTGCTTGCTGCCACAATGGGAGAAGAGCCCATCTTCAGAATCTTTTTGACGGAGAAATCAAGTCCCAATGCAAACAACAAAAAGATAACACCTATGTCAGCCCAAGTCTGAATATCGCTTTATCTACGACACTCATCAGATAAGGCATATGAGGTGACACCAGAAAACCTGCTACGATGTATCCTAATACTAATGGTTGCTTTAGCTTTTTGAATAATAATGTTACGAATCCTGCTACTACAAGGATGAGTGCAAGATCTTCAACAAGTGATGGTAGTTCTGCCATAATGGGATGAGTTAGAGAAGTTTAAGGAGTTAAAGAAGTTAGAGAAGTTATACCGAAAAAATCTTTTTCCAGCCTTTCATTCGGATTGAAAGAAGGCATAAAGCACTTCATTGTTAAAGAAAAAGGGGCTAAACCTACATGTATAAGAAATTAGGTTTAGTCCCCCTCAGTACTTTTTATCTAAAGACAAACATGAGCTTAATCATTAAACTCCGCTGTTAATCGGCATATATTGATGATAACCTGCATTGCTTTCTCCATTACTTGTACAGAAACGAACTCGTATGGACCATGAAAATTAACACCACCAGCAAAGATATTAGGACATGGCAGTCCCTTGAACGAAAGCTGAGCACCGTCCGTTCCACCACGAATAGGCTGTACTTTAGGAGCAACATTAGCCTGTTGCATGGCATGAAGAACCAACTCTACAACATGCATATTAGGGTCTATCTTCTCCTTCATATTATAGTATTGGTCATTCAGCTTCAGTTCTACGGTTCCTTCACCATACTTCTCATTCATCTTCTTCACGCAGTTTTCCATGAAACGCTTGCGGTCTTCGAAGTGGTCACGGTCATGGTCACGGATGATATAACTAAGCTTTGCCTCTTCACAACGGCTCTCTATACCAATAAGATGATAGAAACCTTGATAGCCTTCAGTCGTCTCAGGGATTTCATCAGATGGTATCATTGCATTGAATTCACATGCCAAACGACTAGCATTGACCATCTTTCCCTTAGCATATCCTGTATGAACGCTCACACCATGTATAAGGACTTTAGCACCAGCAGCATTGAAATTTTCATATTCAAGTTCACCAAGATCACCACCATCAATGGTGTAACCCCATTCACATCCAAACTTTTCAACATTGAAATGATGTGCTCCTTTTCCAATTTCCTCATCTGGATTGAAAGCAATGCGGATGTCTCCGTGTTCTATTTCATTATGATCACGAAGGAAACACATTGCCTGAACGATCTCAGCAATACCTGCTTTATCATCTGCACCCAGCAAAGTTGTGCCATCAGTAACTATAAGATCTTCCCCTTTGTGCTCCAAAAGCTCTGGGAACATACGTGGCGAGCTGATCATATTAGGGTTTAACTCTATGTCACCACCATCGTAATTCTTCACAACTCGTGCCTTAATATTTGCACCACTCGCATCAAGAGCTGTATCATAGTGAGAGATGAACCCGATAGTAGGCACCTTTTTCTTGGTGTTAGAAGGAAGTGTGGCGTAGATATAGCCCATCTCATCCATCTCGACATCCTTCATTCCCTCACGTTCAAGTTCCTCCTTGAGATATTTAGCAAAGACAAGTTGCTTCGGAGTACTTGGTACTGTATCGGAGTCTTCTGCCGATTGTGTATCAAACTTAGTGTAATTTATAAATCTTTCTACTATTTCCATGATGTACGGATATTTAGTTGTATGTCTTGCAAAGATACAATTTAATTTTTAAATTTACTAATGATAGGGATTTGCTATATATTTTTTTAAACATATTATCAGCATGATTACCCTACCAAAACTATCTTTCTTTTTTACCAAACATTTTGTTTACTACCAGTGCTATTGCACCATCTCCTGTCACGTTACATGCTGTTCCAAAGCTATCCATAGCTATGTACAGTGCTATCATCAAAGCTTGGGCTTCAGAATTAAAGCCTAAGATACTTGCTAAGGGAGCTAATGCTGCCATGATAGCCCCTCCTGGAACTCCTGGAGCAGCTACCATAATAATAGAAAGCATAAGGATGAAATAGATGAAGAGTGCTGGATCATGTGGAAGACCAACCAACAAACAGATGGTAAGAGCACAAGCCGTAATCTTCATCGCACTACCACTGAGATGAATCGTCGCACAAAGTGGTACAACGAAGCCTGCTATCTCCTTCCCCACACCATTCTTCATGGTCTGTTCAAGCGTGACAGGAATTGTAGCTGCTGATGAACTCGTCCCTAAAGCGGTAAGATAAGCCGGCATCATGTTCCATAACAAGCGGAAAGGATTCCGTCTTATGATAGCTCCAGCAATACAGAATTGATATACCAAGATGAATACATGCAGAACAAGAATAACGATAATAATCTGTGAGAAGACTAAGAGTATCTGCTGAGCCTGGCCATTATGCGCCATATTGAGGAACACTCCAAAGATATATAACGGTAACAAAGGAATGATTGCTTTTGCAATTACTTTCTCAATGACATACTTAAACTCATTGAAAATATTCTTTGTTGCCGTCAATCCACCATAAGCTATACCCAAACCAAGCATGAAAGAGAACACCAATCCACTCATTACATCCGCCATAGCTGGTATATTGATACTGAAATAAGGTGCTAATTCGGTAGCCTTGTCAATATGTGGCATTGCTCCTCCTGTAGAAGCGATCATTGAAGGGAACAGACATAAGCCTGTACCATAAGCTAATCCACCTGCAACAACTGTATCAACATAAGCTATGATTACTGTTACTAATAAGAGTTTACCTGCTCCTTTCCCAATATCAGCAATAGCTGGTGTCACAAGGCCTATGATAATTAATGGAATCATAAAGCCTAAGAACTGACTAAAAATACCATTGAAGGTCAGAAATACCCTCGCTAATGGCGTGGGCATGAAGTAACCAAAGAATATCCCAAGGAGAATTGCGATGATAACTCGTGGCAAGAGCCCTATTTTTACTTTCTTTTTCATGTTAAAACAGTTAGAGAATAATAGTTTACATTTAAGGAACCAACAATCAATAAAGTTCTTCTTACTGATAAATCATTGGTTGAGGTTAGTATTGTCTTTTGCTCTTTGAGCTTGTTAAGTCAGCTGCAAAGATAGGATTTTCTCCTGTAATATGCAATGTTTTGCAGTTAACTAATGCGTTTTTGACAGTAACTTTCTCCTCGATTCATCCTTAAACTCAATACATAAAAGGTGTTCACCGAAAAACACACGACCTATATTTAATTGTTAGACATTAAATTTAGAGGGTGAGAAGTTCATACGTTGAATAATTCTACAGTATCTATCACACCACACAATCTCCTAATTTATTTTTTATTTTAGTTGCTGTCACTTTTAACACTTCGCATAATCAGCTTGATCCTAGGAGGTTAAAGGCTTATTATTAGTGACAGTAGTGACAGCAAACTTGAAAAAGTTCTCTCCTACTATGCCACTCCTTTTAGAAACAAACATATGTATCACTGGGTGTGTATATAGAAAAGTATTATAAACGGGAGGACATTAAATGGCATAATGTGTAACCTTTTATACGGTGTTAAACCATCAACACCATTCGTGCTTACCATCAACACCCATGGTGCGAGGCTGTAGCACTATTGGAGCGAAGCTGCAACACTATTGGTGCGGGACGATAGCACACAAGTAAAAGACAGGAACACACGTTTGTTCCCATCACTATATGAAATACAGTAAGGTACTATTGGCTAGCTAATATAGGAAATATTCACCGAATAACAATAGTACCTTACCCCTTAGTCTTTACAGATTCTTTACAGCTTCTGTCAGCTGGTTCAATGCCTGACGAAGCACTGCACGAGGCGTTCCGATGTTTAAACGCATGAAACCTTCACCACCTGGTCCAAACATCTCCCCATCATTTAAAGCCAAATGAGCCTTATCAATGAAAAGATCTAACAGTTGTTCATGATTAAGACCTAACCCTTTACAATCTAACCATACCAGAAAACTCGCCTGTGGACGCAATGGACGTATACCAGGGATATGCTCCTTGCAGTAGTTTTCAACAAAGTTCACGTTCTCTTCCACATATGCTAACATCTGCTTACGCCATTCTTCACCCTTGCGGAAGGCCGCAATCGTAGCTATAGGGGCAAAGAGTGTTGGCTCATCGAGTTCGTTTGCCTTTAACCAACCATAGAAACTCTCACGCAAATCACCATTTGGAACAATGGAATAGGAACTTACAATTCCTGCCATATTGAATGTCTTAGTAGGTGCACCAAACGTGATACTGATGTCTGCAGCATGCTCCGACACACTCGCAAACGGCACATGACGATTTCCAAAGAGTGCCATATCACTGTGAATCTCATCACTTATAACTATGATATGGTGTTCATAACAGAAGTCTGCCAATCGTTTCAGAGTGTCTACAGACCAACACAGCCCTGCAGGATTATGAGGATTACACAATACAAGCACACGACACTTATCATCACAGACCTTCTCCAGGTTATCAAAATCCATATCATAGTACCCGTCTTCACGCCTTCGCAGAGGATTGAATACCACTTCCCGATGGTTACCTTCTGGTGTCAGACGGAAAGGATGATAGACAGGTGGCTGGATAATCACCTTCTCATCAGGTTTGGTAAACACATTTATTACGAGTCCGATACCCTTAACAATACCAGGAATGAAGCTTAGCCACTCTGGCTTAACATCCCAGTTATGATGTGAACGGATCCAATCAATAATAGCAGGACGGTAGTCTGAGGGATCAACCGTATAACCAAAGATAGGATGGTTCAGGCGTTCTTTTAATGCATCTACCACAAAGTCAGGCGTAGCAAAATCCATATCAGCCACCCAGAGAGGTAACAAATCATTTCGTCCCCACCGTGGAAGGAGAGCTTCATGCTTCAGATCACCACTTCCAGAACGGTCTATTATCTCATCAAAGTTATAAGTCTTTGTCATACTTCCAATGCTTGTTTAATGTCATCAAACAAATCATCCACACTCTCCAGGCCTATACTGAGTCGTATGGTAGTATCAAACACATCCATAGCAGCCCGTTCTTCTGGAGTAAAGAGACCGAAAATGGTACTTGCAGGATGGATTGCCAACGTACGATTATCGAAGAGATTCGTAGCACGATGAATGAGTTTAAGATTGTCAAGCAGTCTGAAACAAGCCGCCTGGTCCTCTAAATCAATCGTAACCATAGCTCTGCCGTTTCTCCATATTGCTGAACGGACAGTTGATGGTAAGGATTATCATCTAAGCCAACGTAGTTCACTTTGCAAATAGGTTTCAGTGTACGTAGTCTCTTAGCCAACTCCAGAGCATTACCAGCCTGCACGCGATAACGAGCATCAAGTGTTTCCAAACCTAATGTCTGCATATAAGCTACCTGTGGGGTCATATAAGCGCCGAGATTAAAGAGCATTTCGTTCATGAGACGGTCTCCGATAGTAGGGAAAGTACCATAATCTATGATCAAACCACCCAATGAAGTAGCTCCTCCACTGATGTATTTTGTACTTGAAACGACCTCAACATCAATTCCTAACTCCTTACCGGAGAACTGTGTGAAAGGTATTATCGTAGTGTCAGCAACGACAGGAATACCATGCTTATGTGCTATATCAGACAACGCTTTGACATCAGCTACCTCCAACTGAGGGTTTGTCATTACCTCAAGGAAGAGGCAACACGTGTTATTATCTATCTGTTTCTCTACCGAAGCGATGTCAGTGAGGTCACAAAGCTTAGCCTCTACGCCGAGTCTCTTCAATGTTGAAGTCAGCAAAGAGTATGAATTACCAAACAAATGACGGGATGTGATAACATTTTTACCCTGTTCTACGATAGCAAACATCGTATTACTGATGGCAGCCATACCTGAGTTAAGGGCTATAACACGCTCTGCGCGCGTCAAAGCCTTAACACGTAACTCAAGATTTGTTACTGTTGGGTTCTCTACACGCGAATAATCTGGAGCATCAATGCGCCCACAGAAAGCATCAGCCATCAATTGCGCATTATCAAACTCATAGGCAACGGCATTGTATACAGGCATACTTAATGCATCATAAGCATCCCGACGCTTGTAAGGCAGATGAATAGCCTGTGTCTGTTTCTTCATATTTCTTTGTAGTTTGGGTTGTTTATAAAGATAACAGGGAGCTATATCTGCTCCCTGCAATATGTTTTAAATAGAGGTTAATACCATTGAACGGCATTACTGATACCGCTACGCTTGTCATACTTCAGAGCATCTGTAAGTGTAGAAGCATTACAACGGAACGTGAAGTTGTATGAAGTATAAGGTGCTAATACCACAGAAGCACTCATATTAAAGCAGTGGAGGTCACGTGAAAGACTTGCAGTTGTCATACTCATAGCATGATTTTCGAAGTCATAACCACTTGAGAAATTAATATTCCACCCATCACTGATGCGTATATTACCAGAGACATTCAATGTTTGTGAGAACTTATAAGGATAACGCATCGTCCTTGTATTAAATCTTCCTGCAGTATTTTCACGCATAGTGATACCATATCCGATTGTCAATGACCATGGCATATTAAAACTCATATATCCATTATCATCTGTTTCTGCTATATCTCCACGTTTCTTCTTAGCTGCATACTTACCCTTTTCGAGGTCATCATCCATGTTAGACTCAATGTCTGTGTCTGGACCATCACTGCTTTCGGTGACCTTATCATCATCTGTATCATCCTTATGTCCGAACCATTTCTTCAATTTCTCAGGGTTTAGAGTAAAAGAAAAGTTCTGTGACATACCCTGGAAGCGTGGGAATCGACCGTAACCCCACTCTGTGTGATTGCCGACATAGGGTTTTCCACTTGCATCAAGTTCGTATGCATAAGTGGCAAACTGGGCATTCATGGAGAAAGTATAGTTCTTCCACCACTTCAAACGAAGACGAACACTGAGGTCACTCCAGCGATGGAAGTCTGCGGCAGCATTATAAGACATGCTTGCACCCAGCTCATCAATGATGCTAATCTTCCTAAAGCCAGTGGAGTCCTTATCACTTTTAATCTTCATTTCGATATTGTTGCTCACGTCCCAACTGATCATCTCAGTCTTATACTTACCCGGAACACCATATAGTTCTTCCTGATAAGGAGAGTATTCAACAAGCTTCACATTACCACTTGCATCTGTATACTGGTAGCTATCATAGTATCCGTAACGGCGTGCTCCGAAGTTTGGTGAATAAGAGAATGATACCTGAGGAGTTATGACGTGGCGAATAGCCTGAATCTTATCACCGAAAAGTTTCCTACTTGGAGTCCAGAAGCCATACAGTTTTGTACTGGCACTCATTCCAAAGCTCCAGTTATAAACGTTATGGAATCCATAAGTAGTATCATTAACTTCCTTTTGTTTCACTCCATCCCATGACCGTAATATCTTCTTAGAGTACATACGGTCTGTGAAATTAAAAGAAGGTGTGACATTAATATAATTAAATAAGGTGAAGTTTGCTTGTACAGGAATACTGTGTTGGAAAGCATTCTTCCAGTCCTTAAACAAGTTTGAGTGTAAGAAACGGTCTTCTTTTGTTGATATTGAGTTTGACAACTGACCCGTATAGCTCATAGATATCTTCTCATACCAGCGTTCTTTCCCTACAGCGTGCTTACGTTTGAAAGGATAGAAACGACTCAAGCTGATGTTCAAATCAGGTAGAGTCATCTGAATTGAAGAGTCTCTCATGTTCTGTGCAAGGTTGGTTGTTGCACTTAAAGACAGACCTATACTTGAGAAAGTAGTACTCCAGCTGACAGATGACGTACGTGTTGACTGTGTCAAGGTCTGTGGATTATACATACTGGTCAGGTTATTACGCTCATAACTTGACGTAGCAAAGTTCACGCTTGCAGCCAAAGAGCTGTAAGGATTGGCCTTCGGATCCTGTCGATGGTTCCACTGTAACTTAAAACTCTCCTGTTCTGCATAGTCAGGAAGACCCTTATCTCCCGTCTTTGTGTTCTGATAACTGAAGAGGAAGGCACCCGAATAACGATAGCGTTTGCGATAGTTGCTGGCAGCAGTAACGCCCCATGACCCTTTCGTATATATCTCACCTAAGAGTTTAAGTCCCATTTATCACTGATAGCGAAGTAATAACCACCATCACGAAGATAGAAACCACGATCTTTCTCATCACCATAACTCGGCATAATAAAGCCACTGGAGTACTTCTTTGAGAACGGGAAGAAACCGTAAGGGATAGCCAATGGCAACGGAACATCAGCTACGACAAGGTAAGCAGGGCCAAAAACGACGTCCTTTCCTGGTCGAACTTTTGCACGAGAAAGCGCAATATAGAAATCAGGATGTGGCTTATCACAGGTTGTATAACGCCCATGCTGCAGGTAAATGACACCCGTCGAATCACGTTTACCAACCTCTCCGGTGAGGAATCCTTCCTGTTGTTCGGTATAGATACCTTTTATCAAACCCTTTTTCGACTTGAAGTTGAATGCCATGGTATCCGTCTTATACTCATCTTTACCCATTGTAAAGATTGGCTTTCCTTTGATTCCGCCCTCTTCTGTTGAGTCTGCAGTACCTGTTGCACGCACAGTATTACTATCAAGGTTCATATAAACCTTATCACTTGCGAGTTTCATATTCTCGTAATTCACCTTAGAATTACCATACAGATAGGCAGTTCCCGTAGCAGCATCATAGACGATTGAGTCATCAGCAGAATAGATTACCGGAGCATCAATACCGTTTGAACGTGCTCGCATTACACTATCTGCACGAATAGAGTCATCAATCTGTTTATTATGGTGGTAAATTGCCAATTGAAGAGAGTCCATCTTCGTTGTATCCACTCCAGCAAATCTACTGCTATCAGCTACATCAGGACGCTTCCCTTGCAACAGACTATCAACAATAACAGCATTACCCGTAGCCTTCTTGGTCCTTTTACCTTTTGGCAAGGGCATATTAATGCTTGCCATCGCATAGACGATGGCCATCGATAGTAGGAGTATGATGCTCTTATTTCTCATTGACTAATATCGTGCAAAAGTACAGAATTAATGGTGAATATATATATCATTACACTATTTTAACGTTTTAGAACGCCTCACAAATATGCTCTTTTAGTGATAAACAATGACGAGTTGTCAGGTACATGAAGCACTGTTTGCTGCTTATTGTTTTGCTTGTGTACCTTACAATCACATGATTACGGTAGCCTAACAACTGCTATCAGTGTAAGATAAATTCATATTATGAAATCAATAGAGGCTCTTTTGCTTTGTAAAAGGTGCCCTTTTGAGTTGCAAAAGATGCCCTTTTACACTCCAAAAGACGCCCTTTTACAACGCAAAAGGGCGTCTTTTACGAAGCCCCACATTAACCTTCTGATTCTCTGTTAGTTACTAATTCTATTTTGAGGCACATTCTTTTGTTTTTTAAATGTAGCGAAAAGAAAAACTGTAATAGTATTTCATACTCCAGAATTCATCCTCTATGCCAACTCTAATCCTAAGGCCTCAATCAGTTTCATTACGGGTTTATTGGTTTGTTTTAGCTTCTCTAATTCCTGTCTTGGTGTGAGCATAGGTTTGATTTCATCCTGCTCCGCCAAGCGAATAGTCAGTTCAAGCTGTCCATTGTGCAATGTCTTTGCCAGAGTTGCACGTATGCGTGCCTTAATAGATAGCAGTTCATTCAGTTGGATTTTATTCTCTGCCAACACCTGAATATGCGGAAATTCCGTTATTGTTGGAGTAATATTCTTCATGCGTTGAGCCAAAGCCTGCATATCACTCGGCATACGTGAACACATGGAACGCCATTGCACAACAAGGTCTTGCTGAGAGAATGATTCATTTTCTTCCTTGTTTGTGACCTCAGGCTCATCTATATAAGCTGGCTTTTTATCTTTACTCTTAAGAAGATTATCAAATGACATCCCCAAGGAACCTAAGTTCAAAGACCCTGACATAGCTGTAGGAACAGGCTTGGGAGAGGTGATAGATGTTTCAATCTTCGGAGCTGCATCATCTTTTACTGGTGATACTACCCCATCAACCACACCTTGTGATGCAGCATTAGCACGTTTCAGGCTCCCGACCACCTGCGGAGTCGGTTTATTCTGAGCCTTCATTATAAGTTTCTTAAACAGGGATTTCAAACGCTTAGGGCTGCGCCCCGAGGCAGGAACATCATCCTCTTTCTGCGTTATCTGAGCCACTTCAATCAGTGTCAGCTCAACTAACAGACGCTTATTCGAGCTCTGGCGATACTCCACATCGCAACGATTCATAATCTTCAGAGCATCATACAGGAAAGGTGTAGGACACTTCTGTGCCTGACTTTGATAACGTTGGCGTTGCTGATCGCTCACCTCTAACAGAGGAAGGGTCTGTGCATCCTTTGCCATCAGTACGTTGCGCACATGTGAAGCCAAGCCATTGATGAGATTTCCACCATCAAAGCCCTTGTTTATGACTGTATTCAAGAGTACCATTATCTCACTTACCTTATTCTCCAAAGCAAGATCAATGATGTTGAAGTAATTCTCCTCATCCAGCACATTGAGGTCTTCAATCACCTTTTGATAACTGATATCTCCTTGAGAGAAACTTGCTGCCTGGTCAAATATTGAAAGGGCATCACGCATACCACCATCAGCTTTCTCAGCTATGACGTTCAAAGCCTGCTCATCATATTTGATATTTCTTTCTCAGCCACGCTCTTTAGATGCCCAATGATGTCGCGTACTGTCATTCTTTCAAAGTCATAGATCTGACAACGAGACAAGATTGTGGGGAGAATCTTATGCTTCTCTGTTGTTGCAAGAATGAAAATAACATGAGCGGGCGGCTCTTCCAGTGTCTTCAGGAAAGCATTGAAAGCCGCCGTTGACAGCATATGAACCTCATCAATGATGAAGACTTTATATCGACCAACCTGTGGAGGAATACGAGTTTGCTCCATCAAAGACTTGATATTCTCAACGGAGTTATTGCTCGCAGCATCCAACTCGAAGATATTATAGCTACGTCCTTCGTTAAAAGCGTTACAACTTTCGCATTCGTTGCACGCCTCTCCCTCTGCAGTTGGGTGCTCGCAGTTAATAGCTTTGGCGAAAATGCGGGCACAAGTAGTCTTTCCTACGCCCCGAGGACCACAGAAAAGATAAGCATGAGCAAGCTTCCCGCTCTTCACAGCGTTCTTCAACGTAGTCGTCAACGCCTGTTGTCCAACGACAGAATCAAAGGACATCGGGCGGTACTTACGTGCCGAAACGATATATTCACTCATAATTTAACATTCTGATTATTTCGTGCAAAGGTAATAAAAGTTAAGAAAAGAGCAGGAGAAGGATATGATTAAATTGTTAATTTGCTAAAAATCTATATGCTTAATGCATACATCTGCAATCTTTTCCTTACTTTTGCAAAAACTAAAATAGCGTTAGCAATCAAGACATAGTTCTTACTTTGCATTCGCTTACATCTTTTTTTAAACAGCAGAGAGAAGTGAGCAAAATAACTGGACATGTTCTCAGGTTTCTGAGCCGATTCAAATTTCATATCGTTATCATCCTTGGTATACTTATAGTTGGCGTACTGGATGAGAACAGTTTCCTGAAACGTATAGAGTATGCGTACCAGATTGATGACCTAAAGACGGAGATACAGAAGTACAACCGCCAATATCATCATGACACACAACAGCTGAGAGACTTGAAACGTGACCCGAAAGCTGTTGCAAGAATTGCCCGTGAACGCTACTTTATGAAGGCTGACAACGAGGATATCTTCGTTCTGAGTGATGACGAACAGCCTGCTGACAACCCTTCTAAATATGAAACAACTGAATAAATACGAATCAATAGCCTTCCTCTTCGGAGGATTACTGATGGTTACAGGTGCTGGATTATATGCTTTTTTCCTCATCCAACCTGTTTCATGCTGGGTTATGCTGGTAGGAGCCATCCTATTCGTACTCATGCAAACAAGACAACGATACACTGGAACACAACTAACTATACGCCGTTTGCGTAAGATTATGACGTTTGCAGGTATCGGATTTATCCTTGCTGGACTATTTATGGTAGAGGATTCGTATTTCTTTCTTCGCCCATTTGTAGCCAACTCTATAAGTGGATACAGTACTTACATCAACATAATCCACCACAATTGGGTGATACTTCTCCTCATCTCAGCCGTATTAGAGATGTATACGACACATCGAATCAACTACGAATTGAGGAAAGAAAGCCCACTTGAGGGTTGATTAGAACAAGAGATAAGAGATAATTTCAATAGAAAAAACGACAGACATAAGAGGTGGAGAACATCTCATTTGTCTGACAAGAACCAGTTTAATGAACTATGAATAAAGTTCTATATGCACTACTTTCACTTGTGATGCTCGCATCATGTGCTGACTCATACACTATCCAAGGAACATCTAACGTCTCTGCTTTAGATGGAAGAAAGTTATATCTGAAGGTTGATCAGGCTGATTCACTGATTGATTTGGATTCTTGTGATGTCGTTCATGGACAGTTTTCTTTTCATGGAACGATTGATTCTGTGAAAGTAGCACAGGTCTTTATGGATGACGTTAACCTACAATTTCCTGTTGTTATCGAGAGTGGAAACATCAATGTCAAGCTGAATAACACACAACAGCGTGTTAGCGGAACACCACTGAATGACAAACTCAATGACTTTTGGACAAAGTTTACACAGTTACGCAACCAATATGGAGAGATTGACCACGAAGAAAGTGCAGCCATTCTCAATGGACATGACGAAGAAACGATCAATGCCCAACTCATCAAAAAGGCTTTAGTAGTCTATGAAAAGGGCGATAAACTGTTCACAAAGTTTGTGACAGACAACTTTGACAATGTCCTTGGACCATGGGGGTTCCTAACACGTATTAGTTATGACACCACCCCTAACGCCTATCCTGTATGGATGAATGACTATATGTACGCCTATGCACTGAACCAATTACCGTCATGGGTAGAGTACATCATGACCAAAGCTACTGATAAGTTTAAGAATAATCCACAAGTAAAGGCGTTCTATACTAATTTCCAGCAGACACAAAAAGAGATGAATGGTACAGCAGAACCTGCTACTACCAGCCCTGAAGCAAGTGGAACAACAACGAATCCTGACATAACTCCACCAACGCCAGCTCAGATGGCAGGTGATTCCGTTCGCTAATAGGTGGACAAGAAAGAAAAGATTCAGAAACAAATGAGGTTTGAAAGACATCAGTATTCAAACCTCACACAGACATTCTCATAGAATATATTACACCCCTAAAAACATAAACATATGAGAAAACTCATCCAAAGTGGTACGATCGTCAATGAAGGGCGAAGCTTTATTGGTTCTCTCATCATAGAAGATGACCGTATAACAGAGATAATTGAAGGCAACAAGATACCCCGTGGCACATTCGAAGAGACTATCGATGCCACGGGATGTTTGTTATTCCAGGTATCATAGACACACATGTTCACTTCCGTGAGCCTGGATTGACGGATAAGGCAGACATTGAAAGCGAGAGTAGAGCAGCAGCTTTCGGTGGTGTCACCTCGTATTTTGACATGCCAAACACCAATCCACAAACCACAACAATAGATGCCTTGAACGATAAATGGCAACGGGCTGAATCGTCAAGTCATATCAATTATGCTTTCTTCTTTGGTGCAACAAATACGAACAGTGACCTTTTCGCTCATTTAGACATACATACTATTCCAGGAATCAAACTCTTTATGGGTGCATCAACGGGCAATATGCTCGTAAATAGACAGGAAGCATTAGAGAAAACCTTCCATAACGCAGCAGAACTAGGACTTCCAGTCGTCACACATTGTGAGGATTCAGATATCATCAAAGCTAACATGGAAGAGGCAAAGAAGATCTATGGAGATGATCCTGACATCATACATCACTACGAAATACGCAGTGAAGAAGCCTGTTGGGTTTCTTCTCAATTGGCAGTTAAGCTTGCACGAAAGTTTAAGACACACCTTCACATAGCTCATATCTCTACCCAAAGGGAACTATCATTGGCTCTTCAACCTGAAGATGAAGGACGGATAACCTTAGAAGCTGTCATTGCTCACATTGCTTTTTCCAAAGAAGATTATCTCACAAAGCATGCACTTATCAAATGTAACCCTTCTGTGAAGACACTTTCTGACCGTAATGCCATCCGCCATGCACTCATGGATGGACGCATAACAACTGTAGGGACGGACCATGCTCCACATCTTCTTAGCCAGAAACAAGGTGGATGTGCAAAGGCAACATCGGGCATGCCGATGATACAATTCTCTCTTGTAACGATGTTAGAACTTGTTGATAAGGGCGTATTGACCATAGAAAAGCTTGTAGAACTTATGGCTCATGCACCAGCAAGACTCTTTAACATTGATGAACGGGGCTTCCTTCGCAAAGGCTACAAGGCTGACATCACCATCATTAAGCCTCACCAGTCATGGATTGTAGACGAAGAATGTATCGAAAGTAAGTGCAAATGGAGCCCTATGATGGGACATGAATATCATTGGAAGGTGGTCCACACATTCTTAAATGGTAATCACTTATTAAATAATGGCAAGTTCAATACCACCTTACGGGGGGAGAAAATAACATTCAGGAACACTAAGTAACCCTTCATAAAAACAAAAGGTAGTAGATAAAAGAAGGTCTTATGGACAAGAAAGTCGTAGATAATAAAAGTAAGATTCTCACTTATAACATCAATGATGTCGCCCCATACATCAATTGGGCATACTTCTTCTATGCCTGGTCAATGAATGGTAAGGCAAAAGATGCACAAAAAGAGTTGCAAAAAGAAGCTGAGGATATGCTGGCTAAGATGAATGAGAAGTATCATACCCATGCTGTTTTTGCACTGTGCGAAGCCAACAGTGATGGCGATGATATCATCGTTAAGGGAACACGCATACCAATGTTACGCCAACAAAAAGCCGTACCTGGTAAACCTAACCTATGTCTTTCAGATTTTCTTCGTCCCTTATCATCCGGAATTAAAGATACTTTAGGGCTCTTTGCGACCTCCGTTGACGCTGCCCTGACAGATGATTTCGAAGATGATACCTACCTACGGATGCTGTCACAGACTCTTGCTGACCGTTTAGCAGAGGCTACAGCAGAGAAAATGCACGAAGATATCAGAAGGAAATATTGGGGATATGCACCAGAAGAGCAACTTACTTTGAGAGAGTTATTTGCTGAAAAATATCAGGGGATACGCCCAGCCATAGGATACCCATCGCTTCCAGATACCAGTGTAAACTTCCTTTTAGCAGAGCTTTTGGACATGAAAGCTATCCACATTAGCCTTACTGAGACTGGAATGATGATTCCTCATGCCAGCGTTTCAGGACTAATATTCGCTCATCCACAGAGCCGTTACTTCGATTTAGGGAAGATAGGAGAAGACCAACTACAGGATTATACACGCCGACGCGGCCTCCCTACAGAGTCTATCAGGAAGTATCTCAGTTCCAGTCTACTAAAAAAATGATTGCACGAATCATCATACCACTCATTTTAGTCATTGTACTTCCCGACCTATACATTGACATTCATTACTTCCGGAAGCAATACCACATTAGTAGGTGGTTGCGTTTACTATGGTGGATACCCTGCATTAGCATGGTAATATACACATGTGCGTTAGCCTCCATACAGGACTTTGCACCCACAGACCTCACTTGGCTGAACACTTATCTCTTCCTCCTTGGAATGTTCGTCGGACCAAAGCCATCTTTACACTTACTTCTTTCCTTAGTTGGATAGTACGAAAATACATCACACATATGCACCGCAACTGGGGACATTACATTGGAATCGCCCTTGGGATATGTACTTTTGCAACTTATGTATATGGTCTTACAGCAGGTTTTTCTACCATAAAGGTTAAACATGTGAACCTTTATTTCAGGAATCTACCACAATCATTCAATGGATATCGCATCGTTCACGTATCCGACCTGCATCTTGGAACATTTGATGGATGGCGTAAAAGCATACTAAAGGCAGAGATGGACAGTATCGTGAAGCAACATCCGGACCTTATCTGCTTTACTGGTGACCTACAAAATATGCGTCCTCAAGAAATTGAAAAGATGCAGAACGTACTTCATAAACCCATGCAAGGCACTGTATCAGTCTTAGGAAATCATGACTATACCGAATATATAAAAGAAGAGCCAAGGGTAGAATTTCAGCAAGAGAAGCGATTAATTGCAGCAGAAAGAAACCTTTTAGGATGGAAACTGCTATGCAACCAACATATCAAAATAGCATCTTCACATAAGGAGTACATATATATATGTGGCACGGAAAACGACGGAAGACCACCTTTCCCCAACCATTCTGATTACGACAAAGCCATCCGAGGGATTCCCAAAGATGCCTTTGTCATCATGTTACAACATGATCCTTCTGCATGGCGTAGGTCTATTCTTCCCAAAACAACAGCCCAACTGACGCTAAGTGGACACACACATGGCGGACAGATGCAGTTCTTTGGCTGGCGTCCTACAAGTATTCGACAGGCTGAAGACCATGGACTCTATGAACAAAATGGGCGATATCTGTATGTCACTGCAGGCCTTGGAGGACTTGTACCCTTCCGTCTCAATATGCCAAATGAGATTACAGTCATAACACTTCACACTAAAAAATGAAATAAAAGTATTCTATGAGCAATTCTATCTCCCCAAGAAACAAGAAGAATCATCCTTCTGTAATAACGTTGGTAGCACGTCTCATCTACGGAGTCTACACCTTCTTTATTGCACTTCCCATCTTTATTATAACATCAACTCTTACCGCCTTGACAACAGTTATTGGCTGTAGGTTTGGCAATGGACACTTCTGGGGCTACTATCCAGGCAAATGGTGGTCATGGCTTACTATCCGTTTGCTCTTCTTACCCGTAAAAGTTGAAGGGAGAGAGCATTTAGATCCCAAGCAAAGCTATGTCTTTGTGAGCAATCATCAAGGTGCATTTGACATATTTCTTATCTATGGCTTCTTGGGCCGTAACTTCAAATGGATGATGAAAAAAGGCATTCGGAAGATTCCTTTGGTAGGTATCGCTTGTGTATATGCCCATCATATCTTCGTAGATAAGAGTGGAGCAAGCAAGATAAAGAAGACCTATGACGAAGCACGCAAGACCCTTCGAGAGGGTATGTCAGTCGTTGTTTTCCCTGAAGGTGCCCGTTCTTTTACTGGTCATATGGGTAAATTCCGTCGTGGAGCTTTCATGCTTGCCGATGAACTACAACTTCCTGTATGTCCATTGAGCATCAATGGTTCCTTCGATATCATGCCCCGTACAAGAGATTGGAGCTTTCCTATGTGGCACCCTCTTAGCCTTACCATTCACGAACCTATCTTTCCAAAAGGCAAAGGGACAGAGTTCGAGAAACAAACAATGGCAGAATCCTATGATGCTGTTATGTCTGGCATAGAACCAAAGTATCAAGGTTTCATAGAAAATCCAGACCAATAACTTCACATATCTCTACCCATATCCTAATAAAAACAATAAAAAGAAACACAGATTTGCTTCATTCAGAGAAATGTACTACTTTTGTATTACTTTTAATAAACCCAAAAACTGAAAGCCAATGACAAGTGATAGTATCGTAATTATACCAACCTATAACGAGAAAGAGAATATCGAGAAAATCATTCGTGCCGTCTTCCGATTAGAAAAGTTCTTTCATATCTTGGTAATTGATGATGGAAGTCCTGACGGTACAGCACAGATTGTACACCGATTGATGGAGACTGAGTTTACCGACCGCCTCTTTATTATTGAGCGAACAGGTAAATTAGGATTGGGAACGGCTTACATCACCGGCTTCAAATGGGCTTTAGAACATGGTTATGACTACATCTTTGAGATGGATGCAGACTTCAGTCACGACCCTAACGACCTACCTCGTCTCTATGCCGCCACACATGATGAAGGCTATGATGTTGCAGTTGGCTCACGCTATGTAAGTGGTGTGAACGTTGTTAACTGGCCTATCGGACGCGTCTTGATGAGTTATTTCGCCAGCAAGTACGTCCAAACAGTGACAGGATTTCATGTTCATGACACCACAGCAGGGTTTGTTTGCTACCGTCGTCGTGTCTTAGAGACTATTCCTTTAGACCAAATCCGCTTCAAGGGCTATGCTTTCCAGATTGAAATGAAATACACTGCCCATAAGATAGGCTTCAAAATAAAGAAGTACCAGTCATCTTTGTGAATCGTAGGGAGGGAACTAGCAAGATGTCAGGTGGTATTTTCTCTGAAGCTTTCTTTGGTGTTATGCGCCTACGCATGGACGGATGGTTCAAGAAATATCCTAAACCACAAAACTAAAGGGATTTATCTCTTTTCGAAAAGCAACAAGAATACACATTGTTTGATTACACAAAAGACCATATATCAGCAGCCATAACTTCTCGGAGTTATGGCTGTTGTCGTTTAATCATTAGTATTCCGTAAACATTTTCCATACAGAATCAGTCTTAAGAGTCTCATAAATACTCTCTAAAAAACATGATTAACACATGCCATTCTTGCTCTTTCATAAACATTTTGATGCTTAGCACCAGTGGAGCTAATACCTAACACCAGTGGAGCTGATGCCTAACACAAGTGGAGCTGATGGTCAACTCCATTCGTGCTGTTCCCTAACTCTTTATAAATAGTGTACCATCAAGGCGATATTTTATATTCTTATCAGTATGTAAGATAAATGTTGTAACTTTGCATTTACAACGCAATAGCGATGAAGATACAGGATATACAGAAACTATATGCAACCTTACCACAGGTAGGTGCATTGATAAAGACACAGGAAGATAAGTCCATCAAGACCATTTTCCTGCAAGGACTCGTGGCATCAGCTGCCCCAATGCTCTTTGCTTCTATAGCTGAAAAGTGGAAAAAGACAACTGTTTTTGTTCTCAATGATAACGATGAGGCTGGTTATTTCTATAATGATCTGAAAACAATTGCCATGCCTGATGATAATAAAGACAAAGTTGCAGAGGTTCTTTTCTTTCCTTCATCCTACCGACGTGCCGTGAAATACGGGCAACGAGATGCTGGAAACGAGATTCTACGTACTGAAGTCTTGACGCGTTTGTCAGCCCTAACAACGGAAAAAGAAGACTCTTCCACTCTCCCACTCTATATTGTTACCGAACCATCTGCCCTCTCAGAGATGGTAGTTTCCCCAAAACAATTAGACGAGAGACGCCTGACACTGACTGTTGAACAGCATATTGACATTGTAGAAGTTGAGAGAACGTTACGTTCATTCGGCTTTTCTGAGACCGATTATGTCTATGAACCAGGACAATTTGCCGTACGCGGTAGCATTATTGATGTTTATTCTTTCTCCAGTGAACTACCTTATCGTGTTGACTTCTTCGGAGATGACATTGAAACCATCCGTACTTTTGAAGTTGAGAGTCAGCTGTCCAACGAGAAACTAAAACGTATTGAGATTGTTCCAGAGCTTGCAACACTCTCTGAAGAGAAGGTTCCGTTTCTTAATTTCCTACCCAATGATGCGGTATTGGCATTCAAAGACTTCCTCTATGTCCGTGACACCATAGAAGGAATCTACAAAGATGGCTTTACATCCCAGGCATTAGTCGATAGCTTAGAAGGGAAAAACGAAGTGGAACAACAGGAGATTGAGAAAGCTTTCCGCAAGGAAAGCCAACTCATTACAGCTTCTCTTTTTATGGATAACGCGCTCGATTTCCTCCGCATAGAGTTCGGAATGAATCACTCTATCAATGATGATACAAGGAAAAAGGGTGATCATCGAGCGACAATAAACTTCCAAACATCCCCGCAACCACTCTTCCACAAGAACTTTGAGCTTCTCTCAAAGACCTTGAGAGACTATCTTCTCCAGGATTATAAGCTATATATCTTTGCTGACAGTGAGAAACAAACGATACGCTTAAGGGACATATTTGATTCCTTATCAAGCGGAAACTTATCTCCAGATTCTGAGAACCTGTCTGTTGCAGACAGCTCTCTTTCGTTGAAAAAAGGGGATAAAAACAGAACCGTTGAGGGTCTTCCTTTCACTGCTGTCAACCGAACGCTGCATGAAGGTTTTGTTGATAACACCCTGAAAGTATGTTTCTTCACTGATCATCAGATATTCGATAGATTCCACAAGTACAACCTCAAGTCGGATAAGGCACGTCAAGGCAAGATGGCATTGACGATGAAAGAACTGCAAGAGATGGAACCTGGTGACTTCCTTGTACATGTTGACTTTGGTATTGGTAAGTTTGCCGGACTCGTCCGAGTGCCTGCCGGAGACTCCTATCAGGAGATGATACGCCTTGTTTACCAGCATAACGACATCGTAGATGTATCCATCCACTCACTTTATAAGATCAGTAAATACCGCAGAGGAGACTCTGGTGAAGCACCACGGCTGTCAGTTCTTGGTTCAGGAGCATGGGATCGGCTGAAAGAACGTGCGAAGAAAAGAATCAAAGACATTGCACGTGACCTCATCAAGCTGTATGCTAAGCGGCGAAAAGAGAAAGGTTTTGCCTTCTCTCCTGACTCCTTTATGCAACATGAACTGGAGGCTTCGTTCCTTTATGAGGACACTCCTGACCAAGTAAAAGCTACTCAGGAGCTGAAGCAAGACATGGAAAGTGCGCGTCCTATGGACCGTTTGGTATGCGGTGATGTGGGCTTTGGCAAGACAGAAGTTGCCATTCGTGCTGCTTTCAAAGCTGCTGTCGACAACAAACAAGTGGCAGTATTGGTACCAACAACCGTCTTGGCATTCCAACATTACCAAACATTTAAGAACCGATTGAAGGACATGCCAGTACGTGTTGACTACCTTTCACGTGCCCGAAATGCGAAACAAACCAAACAAGTATTGGCTGATTTGGCTGAAGGAAAGATTGATATTCTCGTTGGGACACACAAACTGATTGGTAAATCTGTGACGTGGCATGACCTCGGACTGCTTATTATTGATGAAGAACAGAAGTTCGGTGTGTCAACAAAGGAGAAGTTACGCCAGCTGAAAACCAATGTAGACACACTCACAATGTCTGCTACTCCTATTCCACGAACACTACAATTCTCATTGATGGGAGCCCGCGACATGAGTATTATGCGCACTCCCCCTCCCAACCGCTACCCTATTCAAACCGAGATAGCATCCTTCTCACATGAGGTTATAGCTGATGCTATTAACTTCGAGATGAGCCGTAACGGACAGGTTTACTTCGTTAACGACCGTATCAGTAACCTTCCTGAGATTGCTAACCTCATTAAAAAGTATGTCCCAGACTGTAGGGTCGCTATAGGACACGGACAGATGAAACCTGAAGAGTTGGAAGAAATTGTCATTGGCTTCATGAATTATGATTATGATGTACTGCTTTCCACAACCATAGTAGAGAACGGAATAGACATCTCTAACGCCAATACCATCATTATTAATGATGCCCATCGCTTCGGATTATCCGACCTTCACCAGATGCGTGGACGTGTGGGACGCTCGAATAAGAAAGCCTTCTGTTATCTCTTAGCACCACCTTTATCAGCACTGAACCCAGAAGCACGCCGCCGCCTGGAAGCTCTTGAGACCTTCTCCGACCTCGGTAGTGGTTTCAACCTTGCTATGCAAGACTAGACATACGCGGTGCCGGCAATCTCTTAGGCTCTGAACAGAGTGGCTTCATGGAGGACTTAGGCTATGAGACCTATCAGAAGATACTCAGTCAGGCAGTCACCGAATTGAAAAATGATGAGTTCCAGGATCTCTATGAAGAGGAGATGAACGAAGGAAAGCAGATTACAGGCGATGATTTCATTGATGATTGTGCTGTTGAAAGCGACCTTGAGATGTACTTCCCTGATAACTATGTACCAGGAAGTTCTGAGCGCATGCTACTCTATCGGGAGCTGGATAATATAGAGAAAGATGAAGATCTTGATGCTTATCGTAAACGTCTTCAAGACCGATTTGGACCTATTCCACGCCAAGGAGAGGAACTTATGCAGGTCGTTGCACTGCGAAGAGTGGGTAAACGATTGGGCTGTGAGAAGATTATTCTCAAGCAAGGACGCATGCAGATGCAGTTCGTTTCCAACCCAAACAGTATGTACTATCAGAGTGAAGCCTTTGACAAAGTACTTAATTACATAGGTTATCATCCCCGTCGTTGCAACCTGAAAGAACGGAACGGTAAACGTTCTATGGTGGTAAATGACGTGAAGAGTGTAGAGGATGCAGTTAAAGTCTTAAGAGAGATAGACAAAAAGCAATCTTAAGAAACACTTTTACAAAGTCTATTCCACAATTATCTACAAGATGACAGGAAGCCTCTTTTCTCCGGGCTTGTAACTATCAGTCTTTCAAATGATTGCAGATAGCATTCTAAAAGGTGCCCTTTTGAAGTTTAAAAGGGCACCTTTTGCATGTCAAAAGGGCATCTTTTACAATGCAAAAGGGCGTCTTTTACAACGCAAAAAGGCACCTATTGAAAATGAACTATGAATCATCTTTACATTAATAACATTACAAGCAATACTCAAAGAAAGCTATTCTATTTGTTACAAGAGGCAGGAAACACCTGTATCAGACGAAGAAACAAAAAAGAAAAACCAAAGGAAAAACTTGCAAAAGTCATAAATCATGCTTAAATTTGCGAGCAAATGACTACGAGGATGAAACATACAGACGTATTTAACTCCATTCGCAACGTTGCAATGAAGTTAAAACCAGAGAATGGAAAGATAATACTCTTCGGTTCTCAGGCACGTGGTGAAGCTCGTGAGGATTCCGATTGGGATATTCTTATCCTATTAGACAAGGATAAGATAGAGGTGGCAGACCATGATAAGTTCACTTATCCATTCTGGGAACTTGGCTGGGAAATCAATGCGATGATTCATCCTATTGTATATACTTTAAAAGAATGGAGCACTCGCTCTCACACTCCTTTCCACGATAATATAGAACTAGATGGGATTGCTTTATGCTAAAAAACGGTGAGAGAAGAGTACTCGTAACCTACAGAATACAGAAGGCGAAGTCGGTTCTAAAGGAAGCTTATGATAACGCTAAGCTCGGGCATTGGACGCTTGTTGGCAATCGTTTATATTACACGGTTTACCACATGGCACAGGCTTTATTGCTAGATAAAGGTCTATCAGCCAAGACACATGCGGGGACTATTCATATTATTGGGCAGCAGTTTGTATCAACAGGGATGATAGATAAGACATATGGAAGGTTGTTCTCACGTTTGTATGAACTGCGTCAATCAGGAGATTATGATGATATGTATAATGCAACAGAAGATGAAGTGAAACCTTACTTTCCATTAGTTGAATCATTCATCAGTGTCATGGAGGAATTAATTACATTCAAATAGGAAAGATATAACACCATAAAATATCAAATAACTATGATTAAGAAATATGTAGAAGAGAACAAAGACAGAATGCTCGAGGAGCTATTCAGTCTGATACGCATACCAAGCGTAAGTGCACAAACAGCTCATAAAGAGGACATGGTACGTTGTGCAGAACGCTGGAAAGAACTCTTGTTGCAGGCAGGAGTAGACAAAGCAGAGGTCATGCCATCAAAGGGAAATCCAATGGTTTATGCTGAAAGAATGGTTGATCCAAAGGCAAAGACCGTCCTTGTTTATGGTCATTATGATGTGATGCCAGCTGAACCATTCGAGCTATGGAAGACAGAACCATTCGAACCAGTCATTAAAGATGGTCATATCTGGGCACGTGGAGCAGACGATGATAAGGGACAATCATTCATGCAGGCAAAGGCTTTTGAGTATCTGAACAAGCATAACCTGCTGAAACATAACATGAAATTCATCTTTGAAGGTGAAGAGGAGATTGGCTCTGGAAGTCTTGGTCCATTCATTGAAGAGCACAAAGACTTACTGAAATGTGACGTAATCCTCGTATCCGATACGGGAATCATTAGCCCTGACGTACCTTCTATCACCACTGGTCTGCGCGGACTGTCCTACTGGCAGATTGAAGTTACTGGTCCTGACCACGACTTACACTCAGGAACTTTCGGCGGTGCAGTAGCTAATCCTATCAATGTTCTTTGTAAGTTGATAGCAGATGTCACTGGTCCTGACGGCAAATACGTATTCCTGGTTTCTATGATGATGTGGAAGAAGCGTCGGACGAGGAGCGCAAACTCGTTGCTTCTATACCTTTCAATGAGGAAGAATACAAGAAGTCTATCGGCGTAAAGGCCCTCTTCGGTGAGGAAGGCTACAGCACAATTGAGCGTACAGGCTATCGTCCTTCATTCGATGTATGCGGTATTTGGGGTGGATATACGGGTGATGGTGCCAAAACAGTCATACCTTCAAAGGCATATGCAAAGATTTCATCACGCCTTGTACCCCATCAAGATCACAACAAGATCAGCCAATTGGTAGTAGACTACTTCAATCGTGTTGCTCCAGACACAGTAACAGTTAAGGTGGAGAAGCACCATGGTGGCTACGGATATGTCTGTCCTATCGACTTCCCAGCATATAAAGCTGCCGAAAGAGGTTTCGAGACTGTCTTTGGAAAGCGCCCATTGCCTGTTCGTATTGGTGGTTCTATTCCAATTATCTCAACCTTTGAAAAGCTACTTGGTGCTAAGAGTGTCCTCATGGGCTTCGGTCTGGAATCAAATGCCATCCATTCTCCAAACGAGAATATGCCAGTTGATCTCTGGTTAAAGGGTATTGAAACGATTATCAACTTCCATTTGGAGTACGATAAGGAAGCATAAATAAGGAGATAATCCTATAAAAAGACATTGCCAGCCTCACATAATAAGATGTACGAGGCTGGCAATTTTTATTAAAAAAGCACCAAACATTTGGTAAATTCGCAAAGTCTGATTACTTTTGCAACCCAGTTCGAATGAACTGAATGAGGTATGAAAGCACGATGAAAGGAATATTTTTCCAATCAAAAGTACGGAAATCCTCATTGTACTATGGGCTTGTTTGGATTTGACGGCAAGACGAAATGGTACGTAAGCACGCGGAGCGTCGTTAGTTTGCTCCTAAATATCAGCTATCAAACAATTAATTGGCGAAAACAATTACGCTCTCGCTGCCTAACCGAAGTACAGTAGGTTACTGGCTTTATTCGGCTATTAGATAGCTGAACGAGACATCGCTCCGAGGATGTTGTTCCGAATCCGGAGAGTAAGCGATGCAGGTTCAATCGGAAATAGTCAGTGTATGCCTCGATAGACTGATGAAGATTTAGAGGATAAGATGTCGGTTGGTGGTCCAGGTCTTGCCGACATACGAAAACCAAAGTCTGGAATAAACGTGTAGAAAGCGTATGGTTTCCTTGTGCGGACGTGGGTTCGACTCCCACCAGGTCCACATCAGAAATGAGAAAACATCAAAAGAATAGGGGCAGACAAGAGCGTCTGTCCCTATTCTTTGTTTTATGATTTCGGAGTTTTACCATAGCCTTTCAGCCGAAGAAGGCTTATGGTTTTTATCCGCGATAGGCATTCAGCTTGGCAAGATAGTACTTCTTAAAGTCGCTCCACTTGTAATAATACGGTGTGGAAGTCTTGGGAAGTGGCAACGTTACTTCCTCTTCATTGAGCAGAACCTTCACTAGGACATCATCTTTCGGACGCTTCGGATTCTTATAGAACACGAACTGAATGTTTGCTGCCATGGGAACAATGCGTGTGGAACTCCAACCTTTAAGGGCAAGACTGTCTATATCTGACACGCGGATGTCGCTATTATTAAGATTCAGCAGGCATGTCAGCGGCATAACCATCGTGTCATGTCCGAAGCGAAGTGTTGCTCCTGGATGCGGAAGAGCCAGACAAGAGTCGGCATCAGTGATGATCTTACGCAAGAGATTACGCTGCGAGAAGGGCTGATTGCCCCCACTTTGCGGTGCGCTGGCATAGCGTAAATACCACCAAGCATTGCTTCTTTGCCAGAGCCTGTACAGTTCTTCGGGCGTAAAGAGGTTGTATAATGAGAGCGAATGGCGTATTTCTGAGTTCTGAACAATGCTTGCGAGACTGAAAAGGTCGAATGTAAGCTGCGATGCGTCCACCTTCTTTGCCACGTATTCTTTGTCTTTAAAGAGGCGGGACATCAGAGGTTGCGTGTCAATATTGCGCTTTGCCCACTCGTCAATCGTATTCTTTACGGCGCTACTGTCCCTTTGAGGGGAGAGTTTCTTGTCCGATTGATTCATGTAATACATGTCATGCGCACTTGCATCATGCCTGATTCTGAGGCGAGGATTATGCCGAATGAGCTCCTGAAGTTCGTTCTCCATGGACAGAATGCAGCGGATAACATCCGTAGACTTGGCATCTACCCAGACTGAATCACGGAAGACTGAGGGGAAACGATTGTACATTCTCCGTGCAATCTGCTGATGTTGCTGGGCGCCAAGCTGTGTCAGTTCGCCCCAACGCTTATAGGATTCGGTGTACATGAGGCGTAATTTCTTCAGAACTTCCTTGCCTTCATTGGTCAGAACGCCAGCCGAATCAGCCCGCTGAAGCGTTTCGATCGGGCGAAGATATTGCTGCGCATGAATGAGATAGCGCGAACCGTGCCGTCCATAATGCGATAGATAGACGGGAAGATAGCCCGAAGGAGCAGGCGTAAGCTTGCCCGATGGTGCGGGATAAGCAAGGTAATTGTTGGCAGAGAGTTCAGGATGTGACTCAATCTGCTTCCTGATTGATTGTGCCACGACGTGTAGCGATGCTGAGAAAGCTAACACGCAAAGCAAAATAAGATGTTTTTTCATATCGTTGTGATGTATTCTTAGTTGCATACAAAGGTAAGCAATTCCCATAAGTATAAAGACATTAGGGCATTGAAATAAGCTGCTCGGCAGCTAAAAAGTATGCTCAGCGCAATCAGCGGACCGAGAGAACGGCGACGATTCATGAGGAATGTCTGCATAAACCGTAGGGAAGTATTTTGTAATAGAATATTGTTAATTCCGACTATCATTCTGACGGTGCTATTCACAAGAGGCATATTTACGGTCAAATACTCCCGTTTTGGGCAGTTTAACGCTTCGTTTTTATAAGCGATTGATATACAATGGTTTACAGAAATCACGCATGCTTTCTGACAGAACGAACCAAGCTATTTTCAGAAAAGTACTATCGTTTTAAGCAAAAAGTACTATCGTTTTAGGTAAAAAGTACTATCGTTTTGACTGAAAAGTACCATCGTTTTGCCTGAAAAGTATATACTTTTTGACTGAAAAGTATATACTTTTTGCCGAAAAGGTATATACTTTTTCCCAAAAAGGTCATATCTAACCGCTTTTAAAGTATAAAGAAAGGCTGAAAAAAGCTATAATGAGAAAATCAAATGTAAAGTATATTCCACATAAGAAGCTGCCTCTTTACACATAAAAAAGAGAGGATATGCCTTTCGGACATACCCTCTCTACCCTTCATCGGGCTATTTAGAACGTGTTATTTACTTGATAACAACTTTAGAAGCTCTGTTGCCTACACGCACGATGTATACACCTGGAGCCAGAGAAACACGCTGCTCATCAGTATTAACCTTGCTCTGATAAGCCAGTTTGCCATCTATCGTATAAACTGCAAGCGTGTGGTTTCGAGCACCAAGAACGTTAATTCCGCCAGCAACGAACTGTACTTTCACCTCTTCACCAGCCTTGACCTCATCAATACCGTCAGTCGGTGTGAAGGTAATATAGTTCGTATTCAACAGTGCATTAGGGAAGTTCTCGTTCGCAAGAATACATACCAGCTTCGTAAAGGTGTCCGTAAGCTTCAAGGTTGTCACACCATTCTCAACTGTATACTCATCGTTCGCAGTTAATTCCTCACCCTGCAGCACGCCGTCAACAGACTGAACCTTACCATCGAACCAACGATAAGTAGTAGGTTTACCCGCAATAACAGCCTCAGAGCTCAGATCAACCTTACCATTGACGCACTGAACATCGATAGGAGCCTGGAGATTATAAGAGTATTTATCGAACTTTCTGCCGTTACTCTCAGGAAGAGGCATCGTAGAGAACTTCAGCTTGTTGTCAACAACATTGAGGACACGCAGCTTAGTATTCTTTGAAACATCAACCTTCGTCAGCTTATTAGAGTTCAACCACAACTGCTCCAGCTCTGGAAGCTTATCAAGAGAGATGGTCTCAAAGTCATTCTTACTCAAATCAAGATTCCACAAATGTGGGTTATCAAACTTAATCTCCTTCATCTTGTTCCCTGAAAGATAAGCCAGACCAAGGCTCTTTGCAGGAGAAAGATCGAACGTCTTGAGCTTATTGTTAACCAAAGACAACGCGAAGAGCTTAGGGAACTTGGACAAATCAATCTCCGTCAGCTCATTACCATCAAGATTCAAGTCGGTCAGATTAGGAGCTGTTGCAGGAAGAGTAATAGCAGGCAACTCAGCCTCAGCAACCGTTATAACCTTCGCATCCTTTAGTCCAGAGAGGTCAGCCTGACTCATCTTGACGCCAGACACACTGAAAATCTTCAGCTTATCATTAGCTTCTGCCACAAGAACACGCACCTTCGTGTTCTCTTTTGACTTAGCACGGAAGAGTTTATAGGTTGTTCCAAGCGTGTACTGGGTAACATTACCATCGCCATTCCACTCAAAATAAACAGAAGTACCATCCACAGGACTTGCTAAAGATAGAGCAACACTGTCTGTACGATTAATCGTTGTGAAGTTCGCCAACTCATATCTTGGGTAAGCAATAGGATGAACATAAGTAGTCTTGAACACATTTGCACCCTGGAAATCAGGATAAGCAGGATGTGTCATCTCGCAATAAATAGAGTCAAGAGCCAAGTTAATGAACTTCGCAGAGCCATTGCTGATTGTGTAATCAGTACCTAACTGCAAAGGCTGACCGTCCTTCTTCTTCCAAATGAACTGTGTATTTGCACCGTTCTTCGTGATGTTCTGCTCTGAAAGATCAATACCTGGAGACGATTTTGATATCTCAAGAATGTGCTGCGGAGCATAGATAAACTTACCACGAGCTAAGCCAAAGTCATTAGGCATAGTAGCAAGTGTGAAGTAATTACCACTGACATTCAGCTTCTGAACTGGTGCTACAGGTGGAATCTTCACCTCAGTAAGGGCATTGTCTGATGCATTTATATCCTCAACAAGCTCACTATGATTGAGCAAGAGGCGTGTAAACTTGTTGTGAGAAATATCAAGTGTACGCAGATTATCAGCATCTGAGACATCCAGACTGTTCAAATTATTGTGACTGATGTTCAGAGTTCTAACCGCATAGAGGTCATTAAAGAGAAGTGAATCCAACTGATTATGGCTGACGTTAATGTCAGAAAGCTTACTCTTATAGAAATAAGAAGAAGGACCACGGAGGTCAACACGTCTAAGCTGGTTACCAGACAGGTCAAGCTTCTGGAGCTTATTGTTATATCCAAGGTCAATTGTCATCAATCCAGCATTCTTCAAAGTGAGAACACGTAGCTCTGTCAGTGCAGAAAGATCAATGTTATCAATGTACTGACCATCTGATTCCAACGTTGTTACATAACGGTCTTGTGGAACATAAACTATAATATTACCTGATCCGGTACGTATTGCATCAATGTTTGCCTGGGAAGGATGATCAGACTTTATCTGGATAGGAGTCGTCTCACCATCACCTAAATCGACCTTTACAGTAACTGGATTAGACTCAGAAGCGCCCAAGATACCAACAGACATCTTCACAGGTGAACCTGCAGAACCAAGACTTGTCAGTTCGATAGCCTTTACATCCTTTCCGAAATCAGCAACAGTTTAACTCTGAAGTTCTCAGTACGAATAGGATAATCCCTTAGAACGCTGTTAGTGAACTGTACAAATACTTCATCATCGAGTGCCTTCTTCAACGTCACCTTACCATCAGCATAAGAATAATAAGAATCATCCAACTCAACAGGCTTGGTTGGATCAGCCTTAGGAACACGATAAAGCTTTGCGTCAGTCGTAGTCCTTGCACGCAGAACACGATTACTCAAATCAATAACGTCACCCACCTTATATGTATCATTAAGCTCCATTGGATTCTGCTCATGGTAATACTCGAACCAGTTACCTGGCCAAGGAAGAGTAGCAAAGTCCATGTAATTATAACGAACATTGACACTATAAAGAGCAGGATTATTGCTTACATCCAGATTTCTCAGGAGGTTGCGATCGCAAGAGAGCGTAAAGAGCTTAGGATTCTTACTCAAATCAAGAGTCTTCAGATTATTACCGCCACAATAGAAATAATAAAGTTCAGGGCAATGGGTAACATCTATATTATCAAACTTAACATCAGTATTTACTGTTCCAGAGGAATGAGAGATGTAAAGCTGAGTGATTTTAGGGTTATTACTCAGATCAAGAGACTTCACACGAGAGTCACCTACATTCAAAATCTGCAGTTCTGGGTTCTTAGAGATATCTACTGTCTCAACATTCGTCATATCAAGACTCAGACGTTGCAGCTTAGGACATCCTGCAGGGTCAACAGTCTTCAACCCCAATGTGTGATATGCATCGAAAGAACGAAGGTTAGGGAAGTTACGAAGTGTGAAATCAGGAGAGATATGTCTATCTGTGGAATCTCCAAAACAACCAAGTCTGGTAAATTACCAATCATCAATGGAGTTGATACCGTAAAAGGATTATCCTGCAAATAGATAACCTGTAGGCTCTTCAGGTTGTTAATATCTAAAGCATTCAGAGTATTATGCTCCAAATTCAACACCTTAATCCGAAGGTTCTTGCTAAACTCTATCTTATCAATCTCATTGCCAGAAGCATTGAAATAATAGATGTTAGTTGGATCACCAGTAATGGTTACCCATCCTTCATCGGTGACAGTACCAATAAAAAGGGAACCTTTGATGGCTTGTTCACCACTCTCTTCACCTATTATAGCTTTCTTTACATCAAACTCTTGATCACCAGAACCACAGTCTATACTGACAGTCTGATCATCATCAGATGCTCCAAGTACGAAAGATACTTGTGCTGGGATACCAGCACTCTTTGCCTTTGCAGGTATATTCGTATGGAATCTGATGATTTGTTCTTCCTGTGCCTGTACAGCAAGGGAACTCAATAACATTGTCATCAATAGTAAGAACGTTGATGACAGGAAAGTAAATCTATTCTTCATATACGTTAGTAAATAATAATTCGTTGTGCTCTGCTCCCATTCACCTGGATAAGATAAACTCCCTTACTCCATGCAGAAGCATTAATATTAGTCTCATCACCTTGAGTAACTAGTGTATGAGCAAGCTGACCAGAGAGTGTATAAACACGTACATTCAACTGTTTTGCACCGGCAAGAAATACAGTAAATGAACGTTCACCTGTTGAAGTGATGACGGGAATATTCTTTTCAGCAACTACCTTAACACCATTAATCCCAGTTGACTCCTTCTCTTTTAGAACTTGTTTCAAACCTGCATAGGCATCAAACTTACCTGCTCCCCACTGTACTGGGTCACCTGTATTCACCACAAAGGAATCTCTACGAGCTGTTTCCTTAATGATACGTGCCACATCTTTACAAGTTAGCTTAGGATTAGCCTCTAACCAGAGAGCTACAGCACCTGCAACAACCGGTGTTGCCATAGATGTTCCGAGTGACTGATGCCAATAGTAAGTCTTATCTCCTTTCTTTAGTTTACCTTGTAAGCCAGCATCAGTATACCCTAATTCAGGGTTATTCACGGCATAAGTATTGACTGAAGAGATGACTGAAGCACCTGGTGCACATACAAGAGGAAGGTTTCTTCCATCTGCAAGTGTACCAAAAGAAGAGAAACGAGATGCCTCCCCAGGAGGGAAATCATCATTTTCACCTCTCTTATTATAGCCATACACATAGCCATCTAATGAAGACCAATGATTACGAACATTATAACTACCTACAGAAATAACATTCGCTGCACATGCCATATCGCTGATAGAACCATTGCGTGTTCCATTAACAAATCCTGATTGCTTATTACTATCGAAATAAACATAGCGTGCATCGCCATAAACTTCTACATTCTGACCATCCTTTTTACTTTAATCTCCAAGGACAACTTATAGTTTCCATCCTTGTTTGTAGTTGGATTATCACTGGTCATTATCTCAGCCATTGCATAATAACGTCCCGTCTCAGGATCAATAGCAGAAGCAGCAGTAACATAACCATCAAAAGCCTTAGCAAAGGTTGGGTTAATAATAGCACCAGGGATTGCGTAATCATCTCCTCCCGAAGCATAAGTTATTGCTTTTCCATCGCTATTGCCAATGACTGGGATACGTACTACAGCATGATTTCCACGCTTTGTATTGGTTACAACAATCTGAAAATCAAAAGCAGTAGAATCATTACTATACGCAGCTATCTGACCATTCCGAAAGTTAATGTAAGCCTTCTTCCCCATTTTTAGCGTATCAGGAACCATTGGGGTAATGAATGTCTTAACCATTTCATTCGCATGTTCAAAGTTCTTTTTAAGGGCAACAGCCTTATCAGCTTCATTACCTGCAGCAATACAAATGATAGCATGTTCTCCTTCTTTTGCAAGGAACTTGTTCATCACACTTGTAGAATCATGTACTCCAATGTTACTTCCCAAGGAAAGGTTTATAACACATGGCTTTGGTTTCTTGCCCGATAGTAATGCGTATTGAACGATATCATCAACTCCAAAAGCTATATACATATCGCGTAAGTCACCACATGAAGCCACAAGCTCTGACTCTGTAGCACAACCATAGAATGGATTTGGAGCTTCTACGAGATAACTTGTCGTATCATTATTTGTCTTTGCATATGTTATATTCCCCTTATAACCTCCTGCCATAATTCCTGTTGTGTGCGTTCCATGGAAGTTTGTAGGAGAATCAGTAGTGAAATCATCCTCAATAGAATATGTATCATCACGATTTGACAAGGTATCAAGTACGGCACGAGGATAATAATTATAGTAATGATAGCCTTTCTTTTCATTCGGAGCGGCTATAATCTTACTGATATAACCAAAGCGAGTTGAACCATCAGGCTTAAGAAAGTTGATATGATTAGGGTCAATACCACCATCAACAATACCCGTTACAACACCCTTTCCTGTATAGGCTTGAGGCAATTCTATACCTTTATGGATTTTATCTACACCTATCTCTGCACGTACCACATCCATCTTCTGAAAAAGCCGACGTGGAAGTTCCATGCGATAAACACATGTCAATGTAGAAATACGCTCAACATCAGAGACTGGTAACGCTACAATTGCAATATTACCACGTACCCTTAAGACTTCCACACCTTGTGCTTCGAGATCTTCACGAGTACATCCTCCCATGAGTTCAACCATGGCTAAAGTGTTTTGTTGGGCAACTTTAGGACGTTCGAAGGAACGTGTACGAGCATTATAAGTGGGAATGGAGGTGTTTCGAAGCCTCTGCAGCTCCATCTGACTTTGCAGGTCAAGTTTGGATTGACCAAATACTGCACCCACCATTCCAAACAAAAGAATTGTAAGTAGAATTTTTCTCATTAGCTTTTCACTTGTTAATTAATACTTTCTTACCATCAATGATATATAAACCGCGTGGCAAATTCTCACCAGTCACACGAGTTCCATCTATACGATAAACCTTTCTTTCATTCCCCTTTACATGTCCTACGGAATCAATACCATCAGTTCCACCTTTCAATAAGATTTCCAAACGGTCATTATCTTTTAAATCAAACTCAAAACTTGACCCACTAGGATAAGTTGGAGCGAGTGCTGTTCCATTCAGTTTCACCACCATTTTACTCATATCAGTACCATAAGCACCAAACATGAAATGGTGATCATCTTTCGAGAACATCAGTGTATTCTCACCAGACTGCATCTGTACCGTTGAATGATCAGCACGATAGAAATTGAAACCATAGTTTGCCAGACTGATATCATCTATAAAAACGGTTGCCTTTTGGTCACGTACAATGGCTGAAGTTGCAACATCAACCCTCATTCCTTCCGTCAGTTTAATCTCACAAGCACCATCATAACCAATAGAGAAAAGATTACCATTGACCTTCACCGAATCAATTTTGCAACCACTATTCGGCTTTATCTGAATCATACTATTTGTTTCATTCAACTCCAAAACGTTTTCTCCATCATGGACTGATATCACCTTATTATTATAACTCTGTCCTTGATAAACAGTAACATTAGCAGCTTTATCCACATTTAGCATAGATTTTATCATAGCATACTTATGTGCTGATATCTCAAAGTTCATTTCGTTCTTCACAATACATTCATAAGGACCATAAAGAGAGATTGATTCACCGTTAACCTTAAACCCATCTAAGGAGTAATTTACCTTATCGAATGTAAGCGTTAACTTTTTCCCAGCCTTTACCTTGAACCCTTCTTCATTGTAATTGGCTACTTCTACCCCATCAATCATCACCTTTGAGATAACGCTTTTAGCGGCATTATCAGAGAAATTAAACTTTACTGCATAATCAATATCGGGATAATTTGCGGTAATATTAACTACACTACCATCCTTAGGAGTAACAAAGAACTGGTTACTGGAACTTTCCACCTCCACACCATCTAATGTTACACGGTAAATAGGAGCATCTCCATAATTGGCATTCGTAATCACTAATGTCTTCTCTACCCCAGGAATCCATTTAACATCGTTATCTCCATTCTTCAGATTTACTCCCGTCTGAGATTCATAACGTACCATTTTAACCTTAGAAGCATCATCAATCTTAACAATACAAGAGCCTGTACGCGCTTCATCAAAGATTCCACTCTTCACCGTAAAAGTTACATTCTTATCTTCATCCGAGATATATAGGTTACAATTCCGCATAGACGAGATACTCATAGGAATATTTCCGCCTTCGCTCTTGTTAGGCTTAGATACCTCTTTAAGATAACATCCGTCTACAGCTTCAATCTGTACTGAGCCGTACTTAGGAACATCCAGTTTATTCAAACCTTTAGAAATATTAACTGGACGGTAATTGACTTTCACCACAACTCTGCTGGAATCATCCACACTCAGCTTGATTGGAGTATCAGCCACGGCATTACTTGACACCAGAGTTACAATAACTAATAATAGTAAATAGTAAATATTCTTCATACGCTTTTGGTTTAAATTCTATATATCTTGTACCTCTTATTAAAAGAGGTAGAAGGTTGTGCTTTATGATACTTCGCCAAGTAAAATGCCATTAGACTACTTTGGCAAAGTTAAACATAAAATGTAAAAGGACAACACCTATTTATAAGTTTTTTTAATAAGATTATCCCTATTTTTTTCATAATAGAAGCATATTAATACATAGAAATACATTAACAATTCATTACTTCCTGCACAATGAAGAAAAAGAAAGAATGATAGATATACAATAAGGTTATAAATCAATAAAATCAAAAGTCCAAAGACTTACTATGCTAAAGTATAGACAAAAAAACAAAGGAAAAAAATAACCTATACTGTATTAAACAATATGAAGTAGCAATGCTACTTCATATCTATATAAAATGTAAAAACAAACTTTACAAATAAGAATTATACTCTTTTAACAAAAGATTTGTTCCCATTCACGGAAACGTAGGACTCCTTCTTCACCAAACTTTGCAAGACTTCGTTCTGCCTGCTCTACTGTTTTCTCTTTATCAAGATGTGTTTTTGAAAAGAATTTATCCGCATAACAGATCACTTTCTCTTCCATTGTCTCTGGCAAAAAGTCTTGTTCAGGGAGTGGAAGATGCTGATTAATAATCTGTTCACGTGTAATACCTGCTCCTGTATGCCGCTCACAGACACGGGCATGACGCGGAAAACCTTCCTTACGAAGCATCTCTGCCCCCAATCTACCATGACATATATAAGGTTCTGAACCAAAACATTGGATACCTGGAGCATCACAACGAATGATCCCAATATCATGTAACATGGCAGCTTCTTCCAAGAACTGACAATCAAGATGTAACTCTGGATGGCGTTCAGCCACCATCAATGCTTTATCAGCTACGCTTCTACTATGTACAAGCAAGATATGCTTTAGTTCATTTTCTTCAGGATAATACTTGTCTATGATGGCTTGATAATTCATTGCTATTTGTTTCTTTTATTGTTTTTTGCTATTGCTTGTAATACTTTTGACCGTGCACTCTTCAGTCCCGGAGACAAAAGTACACCATCATAAGAGGTTAATATCATTTCCAATTCATGCAAAAGCTCTGGAAAGAACTTGCATTGCTGAAAAGAAAGATAGATACAGAGCGACTTTACAGCTACTGATTGAGCCATCTTTGTGATGTTATCAAGACAGAAATCAATGAAAGGTATTGTTATTTCTTCTTCTGAAACAGGCAGCTTTGAGATGATAGTGAGCAACAATCGTAGTTCTGTGGTGCTGGAAGTATGCATTGCTTCTTCCATGAGGGATTGTTTTTTACTATCTAAACGTCCCCACCCTACTTTATTAAAATGACTCATTATCCATGCAATATTCTCAGAAACTCTTGCATCCTCATCGTATAAGAGCTGAAAGAACTCAGCAAATTCACGGTCATCAAAGGAAGACTCAGCCATGGAAGCAAGATGTTTCACTTCCTCTTTGCATATTCTCTTTGTTAACTGGCGACGTAAATCCATACTTTAGAGGTGATCAATATCGGGAGCATCTGCTTTCAACAAACCACCGTTATCTTCCTTTTTATCACAAGCCTTGTTACCCATACAAAAAGAAAAACGATCCATTCACAAACCATGAAAGCGTTCCGGCTTTATAATTCGTGAATGAATCGTTGTTATATTGTTCAGCTTAAGTCCTTATTTTTCGTCTCTCTGGATATAAGCAATGACATCACCCTTGTTCACTTTAGCACCTTGTTTAGCGTTGATTTCAACCAACTTGCCACCAAGAGCAGCAGGAATTGTGACGAACTCACCCCAAGGAGCCTGGATATAACAGAAGATATCACCCTCCTTATATGCTCTACCAATGAATGGCTCTACAGCAGGACTAGCCTCAGCATCGCCCTGGAACTCCCAGAACAACTGACCTTTGACTGGAGAAACAAGTGCATCTGCCTTTGCATGTTTGAATGCTGCAGCCTCTTCAGGACTAACTTTGCACCGAGTTTAGCGTCCTTAGCAGCCTGGAGGTCAGCCAAGAAATTCTTCTTAGCCTGTCCACTCTTGTAGTTACGATACTGTTCTGGGTGCATAGCAAGCTCAAAGAGTTCCTCTTCATCCTGACCATAATCCCAGCCATTCTCGTCCATTTCCTTGCGGAAATCCTCAAGATTGTTCTTCAACAATGTATGTGGGTCAGCATCAGTGAACTCAAGTCCCTTCTGTTTAGCAAGGTCTTTCAATTCCTGACAAATCTCACCTGGCACACGACCGCTCTTTCCGAGGATCATACCCCACATTGAATCGTCCATCATAACGAAGCGACCCTTACCCTGTTCAAGGGTGAGAAGGTTCATCAATGCGATATTCTTAGTATATTGTGAGAATGGAGTTACCAATGGAGGATAACCCACGCGTGGCCAAACATATGCTACCTCATCGAACAACTTGATAAGCATGTCGTCAACAGAGAGCTCAGGCTCGCCCTTCTTCTTGCGGAGATTATTGATGGTTGAACGGATACCACCCAGATCAGCCATCATAGAACCCATCATACCACCAGGCAAACCACAGCTAAGAAGCAAAGAACTCATAATCTTATTCTGTGGGTTGATGAAGTAACCTAACCACTCATCAATGAATTCCTGGGTCATAGCACGCGCCTTCATATAGGCATCCATGTTGATATCAGGTACATCAAAGCCTGCATTCTTCAACATACTTTGTACAGAGATAACGTCTGGATGAACCTTACCCCATGACAGTGGCTCTATTGCAACATCGAGGATATCGATACCATTCTTGGCAACTTCCAACATAGAAGCCATTGAAAGACCTGGACCAGAGTGACCATGATACTCAAGAAGAACATCTGGATGCTTCTCTTTGATACGACGAGTCAGCTCACCAAGGAATACTGGCTGCCCAATACCTGCCATATCTTTCAAGCAAAGTTCCTCTGCACCAGCTGCGATTTCTTCGTCAGCCAGCTTTGTATAATAGTCCAAAGTGTGAACAGGAGAGGTAGTGATACAGAGTGTACCCTGTGGAGTCATACCACCTTCCTTTGCCCATTTCAAGGCTGGAGCAATGTTACGAATATCATTCAAACCGTCAAAAAGACGAGTAATATCTACACCCTGAGCGTGCTTTACGCGATACATCATCGCACGAACATCATCAGGTACAGGATACATACGCAATGCATTCAAACCGCGATCAAGCATGTGAGTCTTGATACCAGCTTCATGCAGAATCTTTGTATAGGCACGTACTGACTCGTTTGGGTTCTCACCAGCCAGCAAATTTACTTGTTCAAAAGCACCACCATTGGTTTCTACACGTGCGAAACACCCCATCTCAACGAACACAGGTGCGATGCGCACTAACTGATCTTTACGTGGCTGGAACTTACCAGAGCTCTGCCACATGTCTCGATAAATGAGACTGAACTGAATTTCTTTCCCATATGTGATTTTGTTGTTATCTAAACGGGCGATTGCAACCTGCAATCTCGACCTGCAAAATTAGATAAAAATTTCCAAAAAACGGCTGACTAATTATATTTTTTGCAATAATTGACTATCTTTGCAGTCACAAAAGTAGACACATGAAGAAATTATTTTTTCCACTTATAACCTTCCCCTTACTGCTTCTTACAGCATGTAATAATCAGGCAACAACAAGCGATCACGGGGCTATAGATATGGAAACGAAACTGAAGGGCGACAGTACACGCTATGGTTTGGCATGCGACGGATGTTCAGACTCTATCATTGTTTTCCTTCCTAATGAGGGTGGAGACCCTATAAAGTTCGATATCGTAACGGCAATGCGCAATGGAATGGTGTATGGTACTCCCAAAATTGGTGACGAACTCGCCATTCTTCCTAATCCTATCGACCCATTAGAGGCTGTCATGGTTATCAATCTTGAACAGATGAAAGGAACATGGACTTTCCAGGTTCTGCCGAAACTGAAACCGAATCCAACCAAAACGGACGAACAGATCATGGCGGAAATGAGCGATTCCATGAAGAAAACCTTATTCATACCACGTGAATATGGTTTCACACTTAAGAGTTATAACCAGGCTTCACCTGTCGGTTACATCATGAAAGCAAACTCTCTGGAGGATGAAAGTCCTGTTGAATATCCTAAAGTGACGGTGTATACAAGCTGGCATATCTATAATGGCAGACTTTATATATATAAGGATACGGTTGATGAACAGGGACATCGCATCCCACAGGACTCTGTTGGCTTCGACTCAGGCTCAATGCGTTACCTCTCAAACGACTCCATGGCTGCCCTCTTTGGCAAGAAAGTCATGCAGTATCATCGCAAGCTTAATGCCTTAGAAGCCAACAAGAGAGCACAGGAAGCTGAACGAAAAGCAGCTATAAAAGATACTACTAAGAAGTAAAGTATGAGATAGTAGCAGGAAAGAAAAGTATTTACAACTATCAAACACATATTTATAGATTCTCAAACAAAAACGGTTCTTTTCCCGTTTTGTAACCTCCAATGAATCAAGTGCTTACAAAAGCCATTCTAAAAGGTGCCCTTTTACCATCTAAAAGGGCACCTTTTACAACGCAAAAGGGCATCTTTTACCATGCAAAAGATGCCCTTTTAGAATGTAAAAGACCGTAGATTAAAAGCCTAATATGAATTATCCTTACATAATTCTATCCAATCATGAATTTCAAAGCAGGCATGACACATCACAACAAGCAAATTATTGATGTGTCCAACGCACTGCCCCACCAGGCATTTTACTCATGATTCATAAACCGATGGTCGGCAAGTTTCTCGTATTTCGTTCCCTTCCGACCGTAATTAGCATAAGGATAGATGCTGATACCACCACGTGGAGTGAAGATTCCTGTTACCTCTATGTACTTAGGATCCATGATTTGATAAGGTCTTTCATAATGATGTTCACGCAATCCTCATGAAAATCACCATGATTACGGAAGCTAAAGAGATAGAGTTTCAGGCTCTTACTCTCCACCATTCGCTCATCTGGTATATAGGATATGCGTATCTCTGCAAAGTCAGGTTGCCCCGTAATAGGACACAGACTCGTGAACTCCGGACAGTTGAAACGCACCCAATAGTCATTTCCAGGATGCTTATTCACGAATGTTTCCAGCACTTCTGGCGCATAATCCATTCTATATTTGGTTGCAGAACCTAACGACTGCAAGCCCTCTTCGTTTCTTTCCATAATCGTTTATTATACTTTAATTTATTTGCAAAGTTACTATATTGTAAGTGATTTATGTGCATTTCCTGAAAGATATTCCTAATTATCAGTCAGCTTTATCGTAAGATCTCTTCTCATTTTCCCTACAATAACCTCATTTACATTGATTCTTGCTAGTGCTAAAGGATAGACATCTCAAACCAATGTAACGACCACCATACCAAGACATGCACTGTTTTGATAGTCAGAATTACGGGAAACGAACGGAATATCGGGAAGTAAACTATGAAAGGGGATGTGCCTGTTGATTGGCATATCCCCCTTTCTTGTTGTCAGTTATCAGCTCTTTATTGCAGAGTGAATACCTTCCAAATGCTATAATTCACACCTTCATCATAAACATCTTCCCCTTCATGCGCCTTTAAAGTCTTCACAACTCGAATCGTTATAGGCAAGGCTATTACCTCATAAAGCGTCTTTAAGACCACCTGCCAAAGCATTAGTTTTGGCAATTCAGGGGTAGGAACAACGCCACCCAACGCCAATGGGAAGAAGATAAGAGAGTCAAGGCTCTCACCTGCAATGGTACTCAAGATGGCACGCCATGAGAAATGACGACCTCCATCACGTAGTTTCATCTTACTCATCACGTAGGCATTAGCAAATGAACCCACGATGAAAGCAACGAAAGAGGCTGCTGCCACACGTGGAGCAAGACCAAAGATAGCATGGAAGCCTGCTTCGTTTGTCCAATAAGGAGCACCAGGAATCCAGTCGCATAATGCTCCCATCGCCACGAAGAAGAAGTTCATTGCAAAGCCCGTCCATATCAAAAGACGTGCTTTTTGGAATCCCCATACCTCACAAACACAGTCGTTGATGATGTAAGAGATAGGGAAAACGATGAGTCCACCCGTCAATGAGATACCAAACACAGATATTTGCTTTGTCTCGAGGATGTTTGCTGCAATCAAGCAAACGCAGAAGAGGATGCTGAAAAGCATAAACAGCACACTCACTTGTTGTTTTTGTTTTGTCATTGTCTTGTTTTGTTAAAGGGGGTTGAGCAAGTACCCCTATCTTAAATACGTGGTTGCAAAGGTACATAATTTATCTGAACTACTGCTGTACCATACATAAAAAGCTTCATTTGGACAAGAAAAAGGGATAATGAACAGCCCTGAGTTACACCTCATAGGCATTCATTATCCCTGTTTTATATACCTTTATTATTGTGATATACTAATCTTCCCACGGTGAATAATAGACTTCTCCCCATTCACTTTCCTTAGCTTCAAAGCCATCTACTCCACTTCCCGTGTTACCTTGAGTACCAGAACCACCTGTAGAAGGCTCTACTGGCACACCACTTTGGTTACCAAAATGACCATCAAGTATCTCTTCACTAACGTTCAGAACAACCTGCTCGCATTGAGGAGCCATATAATTCTTCTTCATATTTGTGTCCTCCTCCTTATTTTATAACTACTTTCTTACCATTCAAGATATAGATTCCACGTGTTGGATGCTCTACACGACGTCCTTGTAGGTCATAGTAAACGCCGTCTTTTGTAGCATTCTTCTCCACATTGATGGTCTCTATACCTGTTGTTTCACCGTCATCGAAGCTCAGAACGAAGCTCTTTGCCTGTGCTTCTGTACTGGTAAGAACAAGGAAAGCCTTGTTGCCTGGTACGCTTGTAACGGCACTATTCAGCTTATAGAAGCCTATAGGGTTACGTGCATCAGCAGTATTTATATTGAAAGCACGCACGTTGTCATGTGTCACATTGTATGCATTTCCTGCCCCATCCTTTACTTCCAAGCCATTGATAGCTGCTCCAAAGAATGTTCCACAGAGACGGTTACCACTTGTCTGGGGAGTCTCATCACCCTGAGGCAACAACTGATTGTCAACTGGATTGGTTGAGTTACATTCCAAGACAACGGCAGTCTGAGCTGGAACAACATCTCCTTGCTGAGCCAGTTTCTTCACTTTAGCAAAGTAATAGCCCTGTGCATTCTGGGCATTTACGCCCTCAATGGTATAAGCTTTTACGTCACCAACTATCTTGAAGGGGGAAGTCCACATAAAGTGTTGTGTAATATTTGCCATCCCTTCCGCGCATGTTTGCAGAAGGTTTCACCGCAAAGTAGTTTGTATTGTTTACCTCCTCTAATATCCACATAGCGGCATCCTTGGTTACAGGAAGTTCTGGACCCCAGTATTGATCATTTGTATTGTTGTTGACAAAGTCGAACTTTGCCTCCGTCCCGTCATATTCATTATGTGCCGTACCCATAGGATTGGCAGGATTATGTGCCGTACCAGAAGGATCAATCTTCTTCAAATTACCAGAGATAAGATAATAAGTTTGCCCTTGATTGATACGATTCTCAGCACGTGTAGTACCAATATAATGCTTGATAATATTCACCAATTCAGTGCTTGCATAAGAGCTACTTTCTATTTTAGCCAATGCTAGACGCTCTATCTCATACCATACATCGTCTGGATTTCCACTGTCTAAAGCTGCCTTTAAGTTAGGATAATTATTAAGAGCACTACCTGCAAACATCCCATAAGTATGCCAGAAATCACAGATTGGTTGCATGGAAGGAACTGTTGCATAGGCATAGTAAGCATCACGTCCATCAGAGGTTCTTACTGATTTTAGGTGCATTTTCAGATCCCATTGTCCAATCACACTCGTATTAAATATCCCATAAGCCATGGAGGCTAGATGACTTGAGAGCTTTTCATTTAGCTTGTCTTTCAAAGCTTTCTCCACCTTTTCAATAGCAGGATTCAGATATCCATTAATGACATCAACACCCTGTGAGCGCAGAGTTTGCACATCATAAACACCTGTATTGGTACCATTTCCTACCATTTTCAGATGTATTACCGTACCAGGTAGCGTCGTTGCTTCTGTCTTAGTGGCATTCGGCATTGCGGCATATGCGCCTGTTACATACACATACTGCTTACCATCAGCACGATTATTGGCATTGACAATGCGGAAATAACCATCTTTTGACGGCTGCGGACTTTGAGCTGACACACCTGCAGAGACAAGCCCTAACAGGAGTGTTAGCGATAAATGTAAATACTTGAACATTTGATTTGTTTGTAATTTGTTAATTTAGCGTGGCTTAGGCATGCTATTTTCGTTTCTGTTTGCAAATATAATGTTTTCGTATTATATATTTATTAAAGACGAAAAAGATTAACATTAGTTTTCGGCAGACTGTTAAAAGCCCTATAATCATTAAAAGGAAGTTACTAAATCATAAGGCACAAACGCACTCTTTCCACCTCATATATATACAAGAAGATGAGTCTTCTGCAGAGAATAAGGAGCCGAAAGAGACGCATAAGTTCAACTTTTCTTCGTAACTTTGCCGCCAAACAAATATCAGATAAGAAATTATGCTTCTAAACATTGTCTTTATTCTCGTGGGAATAAGCCTCGTTTTATGGGGCGCGGACCGACTGACAGAGGGTGCAGTTGCCGTGGCTGAAAAGTTAAAGATGCCACAGATTGTGATTGGGTTAACAATAGTTGCAATGGGAACCAGCATGCCCGAGTTCTGTGTCAGCCTGGTATCGGCTCTCAAAGGTACACCCGACTTGGTCTGTAGGTAACATTGTTGGTTCGAACATCTTCAATGCTCTGCTGATTGTTGGAGTATCAGCTATGGTTGCCCCCATGGCTATTACGAGGGTAACTATCAGCAAAGACATTCCTTTTGCACTGGTAGCTTCAATCGTATTGATGATCATGTGCCTTGATGGACATATCAGTCGGCTTGATGCTGCAACGCTTTTCGTAATGTTCATAGCCTTCATGTATATTACCTTACATGGTGCAAAGAGTGGTAAAACAGAGCAGCAAGAAGAATCTTCAGACATAAAAAAACAGAGAAGAAACCTATGTCAGCAACCATGTCTGCCGTATGGATCATCATTGGATTAGCATGCCTAATAGGTGGAAGTAACCTCTTTGTGGAAGGTGCAACACAGGTTGCAGCACAGCTGGGTGTGTCAGAAGCTGTCATCGGACTGACGATTGTGGCTGGTGGAACATCACTTCCTGAGCTGGCTACAAGCGTGGTGTCAGCACGAAAAGGGAACAGTGGGATTGCCATTGGCAATGTCTTAGGATCTAATGTCTTCAATATTCTTGCCATCTTAGGCGTGACTGGACTCATCAGCCCTATGACAATAAAGGGCATAACGACAACAGACCTGTCAGTAATGGTGGTTTCCATGATTCTCATTTGGTTCTTCTCTTTTACAAGAAGTACCATCGAACGCTGGGAGGGAGTCGTTCTCACTGCTGTCTTTGTGGCTTACATGTGGTGGCTTCTATAGTCCGTATGATAACGACTTCACCACAAAGGAACTAAAGAAGGAATGACTTTTATGTAATATAAATTCGCATAACGGATTTAAAAGATGCTCTTTTACCTTCTAAAAGGTGCCCTTTTGCTTGGTAAAAGGGCACCTTTTACGCTTCAAAAGGGCGTCTTTTAAACTGCAAAAGGGCACCTTTTACAACCCCGTTTGTAACTATCTATCAAACAAGAGATTACAAACCTGAAAAAGAAAGATTTTCTTTCCATTCGGCATTCAGTCACATTTTTATCTGTAAAGACTTTTCCAAACAGAAGGAAAGACAAAAGAAAAAGGTACCAAAGGACGAATCCTTTGATACCTTTCATATTTTTAAAGAGGCTATCCCCTACTTTAACAACTCAGCAAGTACCGTCTGCAGCTTGCTTCCTCTTAAGTCCATAGCAACGATTTTGCCCTGTGGATCAATAAGAATGTTAGAAGGAATACTACGAATACCATACACCTTAGCAGCTGCACACTCCCAACCTTTGAGGTCAGACATCTGAGGCCAGGTCATTCCAAGCTTCTCTACAGCAGCAGACCACTGTAACTTATTGCTGTCAAAGCTTACACCAACAATCTCAAGTCCTTTGTCCTTGTAGCGATTATATGCCTCAACAACATTCGGCATCTCCTTACGGCATGGACCACACCAGCTTGCCCAGAAGTCAACAAAGACATATTTGCCCTTTCCAACCCAGTCACTGAGCTTCACTTGCTTGCCATTAAGATCCTCCATAGTAAGCTCCTTGTACATCAATCCTGGGTGACGCAACTCATAAGAAGCAAGCAGTTTCTTCACTTTCTCCATACCCGGCTCATTGTAATAACCCGTTGATGGATCGCAAAGCTGCTTCAATTGGTCATATTCCAAGTTGTACATAACATCTGCAAGATACCTTGCAGGGAACTTTGTAGCCTTGAACTTTTCTGCAATCTCCAATGCTGTTGCAGTCTGAACAGAGTCTAACGAATCTGCTTTCGCCATGATTTGATTCAATTGAGCTTTCTCTGCATCAGTGAAAGTAGCTGGATCACGTTTTGAAAAACTGTGATATACATCCTCAAGTTCCTTAAAAGCACTCTCAAGTTTAGCCATCTTCTCCTCGTATGGCTTAGTATCTTGTGCCTTAGCAGTAAAAGATACTACGGCTAATATTGCCAATAAAATTATTTTCTTCATATGGTTCTTGTTTTAATATGGGGGTACAAAAATAAATAAAATCTTTCTATCCCCACTCGTTTTTTGACTTTTTATGTATTTACACCTTAATAAAATAGAGGAAACTTGTGCATCCTTATTTATTTCAACATCTTACTTCTGTTCAATATCTTTATGACCTTTCCTTTGATTTCTATGGCGCCTTCCTTCTCAAAATCGGACAAGACGCGCAGCAAAGAGAACTTCTGGATACCGAAAGAGTCAGCTATCTCCTGACGAGAACGCTGCAGATGAACCTCATTACTACCCTGCTCTCCTGCACTTTCCAACAAAAGATAAGCCACCTTTCACGCACAGTAAACAAGCTGAGAATCTTCATTTTCTGAGTCAGGAAGACGTCTATATTAGATAATATACGAATAAAGTTGGTACGAATAGTCTCATCAGTATCTATCAACAGCTTGAGTTCACTTGGGGAAATACGGAAGAGTTCTACGGCTCCGTCCGTCTCCACACTAACAGGAAGCTTGTTATCCTTGGAGAAAATAAAGGCTGGAGCTACTAGATTACCACAGTGCAGGCGGCTGACCTCAACCTGCTTGCCCGACAAAGACGCCATTCGACAGATAAGAAAACCACTTACGACGATGTCAACATAGCGACAAGGCATACCAGCAAGGGCATAGACATCATGTGCAGGCAACTTAACGACATGATACTTGACGTTACCAACCATCATTTCTATCTCCATTGGGCTCATTCCTGCAAAGAGAGGGCAGGCAATTAAGGCTCTCATTACTTTATCTTCCATAGTTACAAAGGTAATACTTTTCTCCCTAACCTTAAGGTTTTAACAATATTTAATCCCTAACAGGCACATTTGTTACCTGCCAGTTATCAATATCTCTATACCTTTGCAACCAAAGAAACAATAAATAACAAATAAGAATATGTCACAAAAACAATTTAATACGACAATCCCATTTGAGACTTGGGATCTTGATTTACTGGTAGATTATGTTTTGAAGTTCCATCATCGCAATACGAGAAAATATGGATACGAACTCCTCGACAGACTTAATGCGCTCGCTGCTAACCATCCAGAGCTGGACCGTGTAGTAGATCATTTCCGCAATAGTATCGCAGATCTTGATCTGCACTGCCAAAAGGAAGAGAATGTTCTCTATCCATTCATTCTCGAACTGTTCAATGCTTCTGAGTTAGGACAGCAACATGCACAGTTCCACTGTGGGTCAATTCAGTACCCAATCAATGCTATGATGGCTGACCATGGTGATGAAACAGAACGACACAAGCGTATTGAGGAACTCACAAATGGGTATACTGCCCCTGAAGGTGCCGAACCTGAATACGTGAAGCAATGGAAGACTTGCACCGTTTCCGTGATTATCTCTTGGAACACATCTACTTGGAGGATGAGATTATCTTCCCAAGAGCATTGGCTTTGGAATAATCAACCAGAGATATTACACCTTATTATATTATAGAGGATAATATCGGTGAGTAGCATTAAGCTGGATCCTATAAAATAAAGAAACAATGATAAAGATTAAACGTGCTTATGCGCCGACTGAAGAAACCGACGGTTATCGTATTCTAGTTGACCGTTTATGGCCACGTGGTATTAGTAAAGAAAAGGCAAAGATTGATCTTTGGCTGAAGTCTGTAGCACCAAGTAGTGACTTGAGGAAATGGTTTGGACACGTACCAGAGCGTTTCCCAGAGTTCACAAAACGCTATAAGGCAGAGTTAGCAGAGTCTGGTGCGCTGGATGATCTTCGTAAAGTACTTTCTGAACATCCTGATGCGACACTCCTCTTTGCCGCACATGACGAGGAGCATAACAATGCTGTGGTATTGAAAGAACTACTAAGCTAATACGACATATTGACGTATTAGAGTGTCAAAGTGTCACTAAAACTCCACTGGTATGCTCATTGCATAACACTCTGTACAAAATATTAATAATAAAAATAAAGTAAAGGAGATAAAGATATGTACAGAGATTCATGGTTACCAGAAGTATTTAATGATTTCTTGAACACTACGAATATGCCAAAAACAAATGCAACAGCACCTGCAATCAATGTTTTGGAGACTGAAACTGATTACACTGTAGAGGTTGCTGCACCAGGTTTAAGCAAAGATGACTTTGAGGTTAACATCAATAATGATGGTGACTTGACTATTAAGATGGAGAAGAAGTCTGATGAGAAGGAGCAGAAAGCTCATTACTTACGTCGTAAGTTTGCTTACAGTAAGTACGAACAGACATTGATTCTTCCTGATGATGTTGAGAAAGAGCACATCGCTGCACGTGTAGTCAACGGTGTTTTGACCGTCAACTTACCAAAGATTAAGGTTGATGTACAGAAGATTGCTCGCCAAATTACTGTAGGTTAACAAAGAAAGGGTCTACTTGCTCTGATGGAAGAGGAGTTTGGGATACTCGCAAAGATATTTTCTGAAAGTCAAATGAAGTGATTATCCCTATTTAATTGAGTTTTTATTAGAATCGAAAAGTCCTCAAGTGTCTTGTACACTTGAGGACTTTCTTTGTTTATTTTCTATCATCTATGTTGTCACCTTCCGTAGGTTTCATGTCTTCTTCAAAGTTTGTTATACCTGCTTTTACAAGAATTTCATACCATTGGAGAAGCTTCTTTATGTCACTACTGTGTACACGGTCACGGTCAAAGTCGGGAAGTACTTCGCCAAAATAGGTCTGTAACTCTTTAGCAGAGGCTTTACGCCAATTCAGAGAAGCAACATTTCCACCCTCTTTATCACGTAATTTAGCAAGAACCTGTCCCAATGGAACATCCTCACTATCGGTGAACATTGCTATATCAGCAAGACTTGTCACACGATCTGTTGCAAAAGCGGGCTGACGACGGTGTGTTTCGTCTAATGCTTCTACGATAAGATTCATTTTACCACGGCTCACTAACTTATAGAGTCCTGGCTTACCTGCAATTGAAAAGAATTGTCTGTAACATTTTTATATATAACTTTTAATTATTGAATTATCCTTTTTTTCTATCTTTTTAATGTGGCACAAGAAGTACCAAGTTGACTCAACAGGTGAGTTATCTGTGGTTCTAAAGGGTGTGAACCATCATTGATTATTTCATAATCGCTTCGTTGTAAAACCTCCTCCTGTGGAAGTTGATGTGATATCCAATCCAAGGCTTTATCCTTACTGATATGGTCTCGCATCATTACACGTTGCACACGAACATCTATTGGGGCAGTAACACAAACTACTTTATCGACATGTGTCCGCTTATAAAACCCACTATCGAAGAATATTGCACTCTCTAACCAAGTAAAACCCGACTGTTCAAAGTCGTATGCCACGGCTGGATGAATGATATTATTCACTGCTTGCATATGCTCATCACTATGAAGAAGATATTGGGCAAGTACAGCTTTTTGCAAGACTCCATCACGGTATACATCCTCGCCTACCAACATTGACAACTCACGTTGTAAAGTATCAGATGTACGCATCAACTGCTTTGCATGTGCATCACAGTCATAAACATCAATCCCATGAGCCTTCAGTAACTGGCAGACATAAGATTTTCCACTTCCAATACCACCTGTCAATGCTACAATCATCGCTGTTCAATGAGGTAATCAACAACATCTACTGATGGACGAACATCACGAACACCATTAGGAGTGGCTTGTATAAAGAGGTGACACTTATCTGAATGACGCGATTCTACCTCCTTGTAATTAACAACAACACGGAAACCAACAGGTAACAGTTCCCTCGTTTCTGGATTCTTAGGCATCGTTCGCATACGATAAGCACCAACAACGAACTTCAAAGTTACCTTACTTGGGAACGTACGCATTACCTTATCCGCCGGAGTATTGATAGCTTCAATGGGGACTTCCACACTTTCTTCCGTTAAGACATCAGGGAATAGCTTCATCTTCACTTTGGAAGGAATGCACTTAGCATTGGTAAAACGCCGCAAGTCAACTGTTATCTCCTTCACATCTGTGAAATTCGAGATATGTTGACGTGATGTATATACCGTTTGAATACTATCCAACACACTCCGGGTAGCATACACTTGTACGCTATCAGGAATGAATTCAACATGTGCAAGATAATAATTGTTACCAGGTATAACTTTCCCAACAGTTTTACAGGCACTTTCTTATGGAGTCCAAAGTTGAAAGAGAAAGTATAATTTCCACTCTTCACTGAAGTTATCTTCGAACTTTTAGCTAATTGAAGATAAATCAGTCGCTGAATATCTGCAGCAGAAATCTCTCCATGCCCCTTACCATCCGTATAGACTTTATAATCTATAAAAATTGGATGAAAAGCCTCTTCCGTAGCATAAGCAGCTATCATGTATCCTTTATCTCGTACTGTAAAACGCACAACAGTATCAGGATCACTCGTTATCACTACATTACGTGGGACATCTACTATGCGAAGAGGAATGCTAAACTCACGTTCGTACGTTTCATTCAGCGTCATCACAAGCCAAAATGCCCCACTTAACACTAAGAAGAACAAAAAAAATCAGAAACTCCTTGCTGACAATTCTCGACAAGAAGTTCCTGAAAATACTAAATGCATGAAGCGATTTACCTGTCTTCATCAAATACCTTATCTCTTTAACAACCGATAAGTGTTACTTACTTTGGTTCTGCTGAGAAGCTTGTACACTGCCAAAGACATAGCCTTTGTCTACTGTAATGACAACGCCACGTGCTATTTCTATATCAACCTTATTATTGGTCAAATCAATGTGCTTTACTGTTCCATAGATACCGCCACCTGTTACGACTGCGTCACCATCCTTCAATGCATTCTGAAAAGCACGAATTTCTTTCTGTTTCTTTTGTTGTGGACGAATCATAAAGAACCACATGATGACAAATATTGCCACCATCATTAGTATCATAGGCATGGCACTACCACCTTGCTGTGCGGCTTGTGCCGCTAAAAAAAGACTTGTATTCATTTATTTTTCTTATTTGTTTTCCTTTATTATACGACAGAAGAACTGATTACTCCGCGTTATCATTCTCCAAATTCTCAGCCTGTACTTCCTCTGTTCGCTGACGTTCAGCAAGACGTTGGGCAGAAGTCTCTGCTACAGTTGGCCTACGCCCTTCACGGCGGAAATCCCTTTCCTCCTGACGATCATCACGATTCCGACGCTGACGAGGCTCTGGCATCGATTTCATCATCTTACCAGTCTGAACCAAATGACGCGCAATTGTATCAAGCATACCATTGATATAGCCACCACTACGCGGTGTACTATACAACTTGGCCAAGTCAACATACTCGTTTATTGTCACTGAAACAGGGATATTTGGGAAGGTAAGCATCTCGGCTATGGCAATCTGCATGATGACAACATCCATATATGCTAAACGAGAGAAATCCCAATTACGACTTGCTTCACTCATGTAACGCTGATATACATCTGCATTAAGAATGGTAGCACGGAATAGTTTTACTGCAAACTCACGATCCTCTTCATCTCTGTATTCGGGTAATAACTCTTGATCTGCCTTATTTTCTGGATCAAACGCTTGATTGTCTTGATAACAAAAGTATCAACCACTTCCTTATCATCGTTCCAGTAAAGGCTTCTCTCCTCCAAAACAGCATCCAAGTCAGGATTTTCCTGTATCAAAGTACGATAAATCTTACGCCATACCTCACGGTCTACGTCATAAGAATCATCTTCACTTGCCATGTATTCCTTATAAATCGTACTCTGTTCAATCTGATCACAGAGCTTACGAACAGCCTCCATATCATCTTCCCAACGACGTTTTTGATTCTCCATGAAGAGATTCAGCTGCTTGTTTTCTTCTAATTGTACGGCAAACTTATTGTAAGCAAACCGTTGTGACGGAGCCTCTGTCCCTTCACGGGTAGCACGGTTAGCGGCAATCTCCACACGATGGCGCTCCTCCTGCGTGACAGAAACAATTAGAGCCAAGAGGTAATTATAAAGATCATACGCTTTTGCCAGACTGAAAAGAAGTTCCTTTTCAGCATTGTCCATGTTCCTGTTACCGTTCTGATAGTATGCATAGGTTAACTGGACAATCTTGATTCGAATTAGTTCCCTATTGATCATTGTCTGTTCTAAAAGATTGTGTTTCTATTAAATTCTTTATTTTGCAAATGTAGGAAAAAACCTCCGTACATGCAAACAATCATTTGTTTTTCTATGTTTTTTTACATATTACTTGCCCAATTCGTCGAAAAAAACTACCTTTGCATCGCTTTTTGCAAATTGAGAATTGAAAATTGCAAACGTAACAGTTTTCCAATCCTTAGTTTCTCAGTGTGTGATGGCGAATTAAAGTTCATATTAATTTAGAGTAACACAAAGATTATGAAAGAAATCAAAGTTGCAGGTCAGAAGCGTACAGACCTTGGAAAGAAAGCTTCAAAGCATCTCCGTAAGGAAGGTTTAGTTCCTTGTAACCTCTATGGTGAGGCACATAAGGACGGTAAGCCATTGGCATTGTCATTCACAGCATCAATGTCAGAATTACGTAAGTTGGTTTATACTCCACACATCTATGTTGTTGAGTTGGTTATTGATGGTGAGTCTCACACTGCAGTTCTCAAGGAACTCCAGTTCCATCCAGTAACAGACGCTCTGCTTCATGTTGACTTTTATGAGGTTAATGACCAAAAGCCTATCACAATTGGAGTACCTGTTAAGCTTGTTGGCTTGGCACAGGGTGTTCGCGATGGTGGTCGTATGAACCTTTCTATCCGTAAGATTAATGTTATGGCTCCATACCAGCAGATTCCAGAACACCTTGATATCAACGTTACAGAGCTCCGTCTCGGTAAGAGCATCAAGGTTGGTGATCTCAGTTTCGAGGGTCTTGAATTGGTTACTCCTAAGGAGGTTGTTGTTTGTTCTATCAAGGCAACACGTAACTCTATTCAGGCTGCTGCAGCTGCAGAGGCTGAAGAAGCTGCTGCTGAGTAATACTTATTACTCACTGAACCATTAAACAGGACAGATTGTACAAGTAAATAAGAAACATTGGACAAGTATCTAATTTGTGGTTTAGGTAATCCCGGACAGGAATATGATGGGACTCGCCACAACACAGGATTTATGGTATTGGACGCTTTCGCTAAAGCGTCCAATATTGTTTTTGAGGACAAACGTTACGGATTCGTAGCTGAAACGAGTATTAAGGGACGTAAGGTGTTCTTGCTAAAGCCCACGACTTTTATGAATCTATCAGGTAATGCAGTGCGTTATTGGTTGAATAAAGAGAACATAGACCAGAGCCGCCTGCTTGTCATTTCGGATGATGTAGCCCTGCCACTCGGTGCTTTCCGACTGAAAGGTAATGGTTCAAACGGTGGGCACAACGGTTTAGGACACATCCAACAGCTCATCGGACAGAACTATGCACGGCTTCGTATGGGTGTAGGAAATGACTATCCGCGGGGCGGTCAGATTGATTGGGTTCTTGGGCATTACTCTGATGAAGACATGAAGCTACTCCAACCGTCCATCGATTTAGGTGTGGATATCATCAAGAGTTTCGTCCTTGCAGGGACAGACATCACGATGAATCAGTTTAATAAGCTTGGAAAGAAATAATGAATGACGTTGCAAGAATAGATAAATGGTTATGGGCTGCTCGCATTTTCAAGACCCGTTCCATTGCAGCTGATGCATGTAAGAACGGACGTGTTACAATAAAAGGTGTAAATGTGAAGCCTTCACACACGATAAAGGTAGGTGAAGTGGTCAGCGTCAAGAAACCTCCAATCACATATTCCTTCAAAGTTCTGAAGACTATTGAGCAGCGTGTAGGTGCAAAACTCATCCCTGAGGTGTATGAGAATGTTACTGAGGCAAAGCAATATGAGCTACTTGAAATGAGCCGCATCAGTGGATTTGTTGACAGAGCACGTGGAACGGGACGACCAACAAAGAAAGATCGGCGCCAAATGGATGCCTTTGTTGAGCCTGCAATGTTTGGGTTCGACGATGAAGATGATGAGGATTTCTGATGAAAAGGAGGATTGTACCATAGACCCTTATGGACTTTTCCAGCCTTCAATCGTCATGAGAAATGAATAAAACAAGGCATAACGGCGTTATATTCGAGCACTTTTTTACAGGAGAAAGATACCCTCGACTATCCGAAAAGCTAATTAGCTTGCGGACTGTCGGGGGCTTTTTTTGTTCTATCTGCAGATACTTCCCCCAGCAAGGGATTCATGGTCTCAATGAAAAAGGGCTACGGTTTTCACAAAAAGGGTCAACTTTTTCTTCAAAAAGGTTGATCTTTTTTAAGAGAAGGGCAATTCATAAGGTGCCAAAGTACTCTAAAGATTCTTCTAACACTTGTATTATAATCGAAAGGGGACACTCGAATAGAGCGCCCCCATCTTATAATCAAGTAATAATCTACGTATTGCCATCAGAAACCATCAGGTCCTCCACCCATCGGCGGTCTACCTCCACCACCAGGTCTGCCCCCAGGAGGTGGTCCCATCCTAGGACCTTGGCGATCGAAATCACGTCCCGATGGCGGTTTCGGCATTGCATTCTTACCTCCAAAGAGGTTCAATCTATACGTAGCACGTAACATAACGTAGCTATTTATACTGTTATATTCCGTATCTGAACGGCTCACGTCGCTGATGACACGTGAGAGATTACTCTGCTGATGCAGTATATCATAGAACTGTAAGCTCAATGTCAGCGCATTACCACGTAATAAGCTCTGTGAGATTTGGGCATTCCACAATAACTCGTTCGTATTCAGTGAAGCGTCATTATATCCTCTTCTGCTGGCCTGATGCAAATCCGTTGAGATACTCATATTCCATGGGAGATTGAAGTTAAGCGTACCTCCGTAAGCGAACTGCCATGTGCGTAGATTGCTGAAACTCTGTAGATTATTCTTTGTACGTGTGTAATCCACCGAGCCATCCAACTCCAATTCAAGCCAAGAGATACGATAACTGCCTGCCAAACGTTCTCCCAAAGTCAGCGATTTCGTTATATTCTTCTCTAAAAGACTTGCTGCATTAGGCTGCAGATAGCTGACATAACGGTTGAAGTTAGCACGTGTAAAGGAGTGTACATTCCATATTCCAGCTGAATCAATACTTGTATTGAACATCACCGCCGCATCTGCATTCCAGTTTCCGTTGACGTTTATGGGCCGAACCGTTCGTGCTCCACTTGCAGCATCATAGGTTACACTGTTTCCGATGGCATTGCGTGTGGTTGAGAAGTTCGCAAAGTCATGAGTGCCTGCGCATGTTTCTGTCTGAAAGTATTATAGAACAGACGGAAACGGTTCACAAAAGCAGGCTTCAACCCTGGATTACCAATAGAGATATTCTGTGGATCAGTGTTATCAACAATGTTCAACAACTGACTCATCGTTGGCTGTGTCACCGTCCCCTTATAATTAATTCGTAGGTTACTCTGCTCACTAAACTTATAACGGAAGTCGAATGTTGGGCTCCAGTTTACCACCGTTCGGACAGTATCAACATGTACTCCGAGATAATCTTGCATATATGTAGACCGCTGTGGCTGTAACATTACACCGACATTCATCTTCCACTTATTCCTAATCATGCGCAACATCACTTGCATATCATGCGTATAAGTACGATATTCCGAATACCTACTCAGGTCATTATCCAGATAACTGCCTACAGGATTGGGTAACAATCCGAGGTAATTTCCCCACGAACGATAGGCAGGTTGCAGACTATTGAAGGCTCCAGAAGGCAGAGCAGAGAAGTCATACGTATCACGATCGCTCTTAGAAAAGCCATATTTAAACTGATAACTGAACTGTAAATAAGTCTTTCGGGCTATCGGTTCACTGTAAGTTGTCTGTACTGCGAGATTCCAACTCTTCGTTGGCATGAGGTTATAGCGGTAGGCTTGATAAGTAGAGTCATTACCCAACGCATTACGCAACTGGAAATATTGTAGGTCTTGTGTGGAGAATGTCTTCGAATCGGCATCACTATAATCGCCATCTACACGTAATGTGACGTTCCTTCCCGCCTTACTTAACTTCCTGTTCACCTGAAGCATTGCTCCCAAAGTAGTCTTATCACCATATGATATCGTCATGTTACGCTGACTGTTCACCATTACTCCTAACGCCTTTAGCTGTGCAACAGAAGCAGCAGACAAAGGGTCGTCAACAGTTTCATATGGGTCTGCACTATAAGCAGCCGATGTACTAACCGTCTGACCATCACTCTTACTAATCTGAATATTTGGTCGGAACATAATATTCCATACAGAATCAGGCTTCCACTCTAACCGGAAACGTCCGTCCCAGGAGTTCTCTCGTGTATATTGCTGGCTCAGTCGATTAGAAAGATCCCATATGAGCTACGAAATTCTCTGCTGACACGCGCGTATTGAGGTCACCATCCGAGTGATTCCATCTCACACTACCATCCCATTGCAGCGTCTTTCCGTTATCATAGTTCATGTTCAATCCTATCATCTTCGTAGCGTTGAGTCCCTGACGTACACCACCAAGCCGCCACGAGGCCCACCTCCAAAGCCCATATCATTGACATTGTTCGCCGAAACGAAACCCATCATGCGGAACTTGTCATTGAAGTAAGCCGCCATTCCACGTTCAGAATATCGGTTCTTAGTACCAATACCAAGGTCGATGTTTGAGAAGAGTCCTTTGTTCATCCCTGGTTTCACACCGAAATCCAATACTGTTGACTCATTTCCATCGTCTATTCCTGTCACACGGCTAAGGTCACTCTGCTGATCATAGGCCTTTATGTTCTGAATAATGGATGTTGGTAAGTTCTTCATAGCAGTCTTTGTATCGCCCACCATGAACTCTTTCCCATTTACAAGAATCTTCTTTACCTCCTTTCCATTAATCTTTATCGTTCCATCATCCGACACTTCTGCACCTGGAAGCTTCTTCACCAGCGCTTCTATCGTCGATCCTTCTGGTACACGATAAGCTGATGCATTGTATTGAAAGGTATCTGCCTTTACTACAACCTTAGGCGCACTTGCCACAACTTTCACCTCTTTCAGTGTATGAGAGTCCACATGGAAGTCCAATTGACCTACCGCAACATCTTGTTCGTTGGCTATGGCTACGTCCTGATAGATAGTCTTATATCCTACGTACGACGCCTTTAGAATATACCTACCATTAGCAGGTGCAGTGATTTTAAAGTTTCCTCCATCATCAGAGACAGCCCCAACAACATAACTACTGTCCTGCTTCAGCAGCTGAACAACAGCATAAGGCACCTTCTCCTTTAATTCTCCATCATAAAGAGAGCCCGTAACCGTTCTGTTCTGTGCCATCACAGCAACGGCACTTGTCATCAAAAGAACGAATATCAACAGTCTTTTTATCATAAATTATATCATTAGCTGTCTTATATGATGCCAACAATTCTTAAAAGTTTAATACCTAAATCATTTTTTCTTCCCTACCCTTCGCTTCCGATCTTATTATTATATAGAAGAAAAAATATTCCTATAAGAGAAGAATCAATACAGGAATAATATGATATTCATTCTATGTGAGAGTCTCCATGGGGTAACTTTCTTGTGGAAAAGTTTACCTACACAAGCGCTCTCTATCCTACTCTCGAGAGAGAAAGATTGACCTTGCCCCACTGCACAGACAATAATCAATGTGCGCAATAATAATCCATTTCATATTAAATTGTGTGAAATAAAAATGCCGTTATTCCTTTTTAAAACAAAGAAAAGCGTATTTTTGTAAGAAAGAGAAAGGGAGAAAGCTTATGAAACAACAGGTTATTATATCGAAACAGTTCAAGAGCGACTTGGCAAAAGCCATTGCTGAGTGTGAACATGATCGGATTTTTATACTCGTAGATGAGACCACCAAAGATCTCTGTTGGGAACTAATAAAGGATTATTACTGCCTGAAAGGAGCACAGGTGATAACGATTGGGACAACAGACAGCAACAAGACACTCGAAACACTGACGCATGTATGGGAGTCATTGCAGCAAGGGGGTGCCACACGACATAGCCTTCTTATTAACCTTGGAGGTGGTATGGTGACGGATCTTGGTGGCTTTGCAGCCTCAACCTTCAAACGTGGAATCAACTTTATCAATGTTCCTACGACTCTTCTTGCTATGGTGGATGCCAGTGTCGGCGGTAAAACAGGCATCAACTTTGGTGGATTAAAGAACGAGATTGGTGTCTTCTGCGATGCAAACTGTGTCATTCTTAACACGAACTGGCTGAAGACACTTGATGAAGAGAACCTTCGGAGCGGCTATGCGGAGATGTTAAAACATGGATTGATAGCCAATGAAGACATGTGGGCAGAACTTATCAAATTCAATCTTGCCAACCCTGACCTACAAAAACTATCCACTATGTTGGGTAAAAGTGTGAAGGTTAAGGAGAGAATCGTGGAGAAAGACCCACATGAGAAGGGTCTTCGAAAGGCTCTTAACCTTGGACATACCTTCGGACACGCCCTTGAGTCATGGGCTCTGAAGCATCAACCGATTCTTCATGGATACGCTGTTGCCTTTGGATTGATACCCGAACTCTATCTTGCAGCGATCAAACAGGCTTCCCTACAGACCGTATGCACCAGACAGTGCGCTTCATCCGTGAGTATTACGGTGCACTTCCTATTACATGCAACGACTATCCAGAGCTCATCGAGCTAATGTATCACGACAAGAAAAACCGTGGCAACGAAATCAATGTCACCCTCCTTGGCGGTATAGGAGACATCCGTATCGACCAGTCAATCACTGAAAACGATGTGAAAGAAGCACTTGATTTCTTCCGGGAAGGATAACAATCTAACGAAGAAACGTCACATTTACAATAAGACAAAGCACTCTCTTTCTGATTCTTATGAAAGAGAGTGCTTTCCTATTCATTTAATTTTTGTATCTTTGCATGCCCAAACAGTCACCAGATAAGGGACTGATCCCGTTCAAAACGTACAATCCCAATAACAATACATTATGGAACTTAAAAAGATATACACAGGACTTAACGCACAGGAAGTTGCAGAGAACAGGAAGAAATACGGTGAGAACCTCCTCACTCCCCCTGCACAAACACCACTATGGAAACGCTTTATAACAAAGTTCAAAGACCCTTTGATCATCATTCTACTTGTTGCTGGAGTCCTTTCTATCGCCATTTCATTTTATGAATACCATGGATTACACGAAGGAACAGAAGTTTTTTTCGAGCCTGTAGGCATCTTTATCGCTATTTTGCTTGCCACAGGAATGGCTTTCTTCTTTGAAGAGAAAGCCAATAGGGCATTTGCCATACTCAATCAGGTGGATGATGACGAGCTTGTAGAGGTTATCCGTGATGGCAATCCAAAGAAATTGCAAAGCGTGACATCGTTGTTGACGATATTGTCTTACTGAATACGGGTGCCGAAGTGCCTGCTGATGGCAAGCTACTTGAAGCTATCTCACTGCACATAGATGAGTCAACACTCACCGGAGAACCCATCTGTCATAAGAGTACCCATGAAGAAGACTTTGACAAAGACGCTACCTTCCCTTCTGATTACGTGTTGCGAGGAACCAAAGTTATGGAAGGACACGGTGTTTTTCGTGTGGAAAAGGTAGGTGACAATACTGAAAATGGTAAGGTTTTCGTGGCATCGCAGATTGACAACAGCGTAAAAACACCACTCACCGAACAACTTGAAAGACTTGGAAACCTTATCACCTGGTCAAGTTATGCCATCGCTGTAATCATCCTTATAGCCCGAATAGCGATGTTCTTCCTCAGCTATGACTTCACATGGGTGCACTTTCTGCAATATCTCCTGGACTCTATCATGATCTGCGTGACGCTCATCGTCGTTGCAGTACCAGAAGGATTGCCTATGGCTGTCACACTTTCCTTGGCTTACTCCATGCGTCGTATGCTCAAGACCAACAATCTTGTACGCAAGATGCACGCCTGTGAAACGATGGGAGCGACGACAGTCATCTGCACAGACAAGACTGGAACGCTGACTCAGAATCAGATGCGAGTATATAAAATCGAGGTTGATTGCAGCTCGGAAGAGCATAAAGCATTAGCCAAAGAAGGGATTGCCGTTAACTCTACGGCGTCACTTGACCTCTCTGATACTCAGCATCCAACCGTTTAGGCAACCCAACTGAAGGTGCACTCCTACTGTGGTTACACGAAAAAGGTTATGATTACCGTCAACTAAGGGCTGATGTTGAAATCATTGATGAGTTACCTTTCTCCACAGAACGCAAGTGTATGGGAACATTAGTACGCTCTGGGCTGCTACCGGGTAAGACCATACTATATCTAAAAGGTGCAACAGACATCATCCGATACTACTGTTCTGACATCATGGGGAACCGCTCATGGGATGACATTACGGCACAACTGCTTAAATGGCAGAACCAAGCTATGCGAACCTTGGGGTTCGCCTGCATGATAATACCAGACAGTTCAGAATTCAAACTACACGAAGGTGTTATCAGTCAGATACTTGATTCTATAAAAGATGGTAATAACGGACTGACTTTTCAAGGTATCGTTGCTATTGCCGATCCCGTACGTAAGGAAGTGCCTGATGCCGTTCGGGAGTGCTTAGACGCTGGTATCGATGTGAAAATCGTGACAGGTGACACTCCTGGTACTGCCAAAGAGATTGGCAGACAGGTAGGTATATGGACTGAAAAGGACTGTGATCGGTGCGTCATAACGGGTCCTGAGTTTGAAGCTCTTAGTGATAAAGAACTATCAGAACGTGTAAACAGTCTGAAAATCATTGCCCGCGCACGGCCAATGGACAAGAAACGGCTCGTTGAAGCATTACAGGCAAAACACCACGTGGTGGCTGTTACGGGTGATGGTACCAATGATGCACCAGCCTTAAAGGCTGCCCACGTTGGCTTATCTATGGGTGATGGAACAAGTGTAGCTAAGGAAGCATCGGACATAACCATTATAGATAACTCCTTCAGCTCCATCGGTCGCGCTGTGATGTGGGGACGTTCACTCTATCAGAACATACAACGTTTCATCCTTTTCCAGATGACTGTGAACGTAGCAGCTTGTCTTATCGTACTGGCAGGAGCACTACTTGGAACACAGAGTCCGTTGACCGTGACACAGATGCTATGGGTAAACCTTATCATGGATACCTTTGCAGCAATGGCACTTGCATCTCTCCCACCATCAGAAGCAGTAATGCAGAACAAACCACGTGACCGAAAGGCATTTATCATCAACCCATCTATGTCACGACAGATTATTGGCGTGGGTGGTTTATTCTTCATTTTACTCTTAGGACTGCTCTATATGTTAGAGTATGCACCTATCAATAGCATGACAGACCTGCTCACATGGCACCCCACAGGACCAAGAGAACTGACCAATCATGAGCTAAGTATCTTCTTCACTGTCTTTGTTATGCTACAGTTCTGGAACATGTTCAATGCACGGGCATTCGCTACGGGCAAGAGTACATTCCACTTCAAAGACTGTAAAGGGTTTGGTATCATAGTGCTGGTCATCTTAATCGGACAGATCATCATCGTACAATTCGGTGGTAAGATGTTCAATGTTACTCCACTTTGTCTGACTGATTGGATTGCAATCATCGTAGTAACTTCACTCGTTCTATGGGTTGGGGAATTACTCAGACTGATAAATAGGAAATAGCTTAATCCTTGATTAGTGTATAAGAAGTATTGTTGAAGGAATTAAGAAAAAGACTTTACAAACAAAGAACCATAATTGATTAAATTATTAAAGAAAACGTATTTTTTTAAGGCATCTGTAACTTTCTATATACCAATAGATTACAGAAGGCAAAATAAAAAGGGCATCTTTTGACTCTCAAAAGGTGCCCTTTTGCATGGTAAAAAGGGCATCTTTTACATCGCAAAAGGGCGTCTTTTAGAATGCAAAAGACGCCCTTTTAAAAACCATATGGGAATTAATCTTACAAAACATCAGTCTGAACTGTTATCTGTCAGTATATGTATTGCTTTGCTATTGCTCATATACTTTAGTCCATACGTACGTAAATGGACTCGAATCATACAAACGAAAACGAAGTAGTAAACAATAAAAGAGCCTTATCAAACCTCGTCATTAAGGTTGGATAAGACTCTCTGAAATATAGTTATTATAATCCTATGACTTGGAGAATAATAACCTGTAAACTCAGACTAAACCCTCATTGCAAATGTGCTTAATGCAACACAGCCTCATTAAGCCAAAGTGATTTCCTTGTCAAGATATACATCCTGAACCGTATGAAGTAGTTCTACACCATCCTTCATCGGCTTCTGGAACGCCTTACGACCACTTATCAGACCGATACCACCTGCGCGTTTGTTACAAACAGCAGTGATGACAGCTGCACGAAGATCATCATGTTCGTTACCAGAAGATGCTCCACCAGAGTTGATAAGACCAACACGTCCCATGTAAGCATTGGCAACCTGATAACGTGTGAGGTCGATTGGATGTGCGGTTGTCAGCTTATCATATACCAACGGACTTGTCTTTCCAAAGTTCAAGGCAGTGAAACCTCCGTTGCAATCAGGCAGTTTCTGCTTTACGATGTCTGCATGTATGGTTGCACCAATGTGTATAGCCTGTGAAGTAAGGTCAGCTGAAGTATGATAATCTACGCCGTCTTTCTTGAAAGCTGGGTTACGTAAATAGCACCAAAGGATGGTTGCCATACCCAAAGAGTGCGCCTCTTCAAAGGCTTGAGCAACCTCAATAATCTGCCGATGTGCATCATCTGAACCGAAGTAGATTGTTGCTCCTACTGCCACAGCACCCATATTCCACGCCTCACGGACGGTTCCAAACATGATCTGTTGGAAGCTATTAGGATAGGTAAGCAGCTCATTATGGTTCAATTTTACGATAAACGGAATCTTATCAGCATACTTACGGGCTACGCTACCCAATACTCCAAATGTTGTTGCAACGGCATTACAGTCACCATTGATAGCAAGTTTAATGATATTTTCTGGGTCGAAATACTCGGGATTCGGAGCAAAAGAGGCACCTGCTGAATGCTCTATACCTTGGTCAACAGGCAGTATTGACATGTAACCTGTACCCCCAAGGCGACCATGATTAAACAAAGTTGAAAGGCTACGGATGGTTTGTATGTTGCGATCACTGTCTTTCCATACACGATCTACAAAGTCTGCTCCAGGCTGATTGAGCATGGATTTAGATATGGTTTTGCACTCATGAGCTAAATAAAAGTCAGCATCTTTGCCTAATAATTCTACAATCTTCTTACTCATAACTTACTTGTTTAATTGTTAAACATATCATGAGCAAAGATAACAAATATATAACCAAACTTTTTATTTGGCATATTATATATTTGTTTAGCAGGTAAAAATACCCATTAATGGTGATACTCAATTGATTACATCCCCATTAATGGTGTTGCTTATAATGCTACAGTGTTATCTCTCCAGAGCCATAACACTTATGATGTTGCTCATCATAGACGACGCAGAACTGGCCGGGAGCAACGCCATGTATGCTCTCGGCTGAATGAATCAAGCACTTACCATCAGACAATTGTTCAACGGTTGCTGGATGATATTCTGGTGTATGACGAATCTTAAAGGTGATTTTCTCTGGTAATTCAGTCACTCCTTCCGTCAAGAAGTGGAAGTCATGCAGTGGAAAGTCTTTCTTATAGGCTGTCTCTGGGTCATACCCATGACTTACATAGAGGATGTTCTGTGTAACATCTTTCTTGATAACGAACCATGGACCACCGCCTAAACCAAGTCCTTTACGCTGCCCTATCGTATGGAACCATAACCCTTTATGCTCCCCTATCTTCTTTCCTGTCTCCAATTCAATGACATCTCCGACCTGTTCTCCAAGGTAACGGCGTACATATTCATTGTAATCAATATTCCCAAGGAAGCATATTCCTTGAGAATCTTTACGCTTTGCATTGATAAGATGCTCTCTTTCAGCAATCTCTCTCACCTCGTTTTTCTCGTAATGTCCGATAGGAAAGATAGCTTTCTTCAGTTGCCAATCATATATCTGAGCAAGAAAATCAGTCTGATCTTTCACTGGATCAGGACTTGTTGTGAGCCATTTACGCCCGTTTATCCACTCTGTTTGTGCGTAATGGCCGGTAGCTATGAGGTCATAGGCATGTCCCATCTTCTCATCAAAGGCTCCAAACTTAATCAATCGGTTACACATTACGTCTGGATTAGGCGTAAATCCAGCCTTAACCTTCGCCATTGTGTAGTGAGTTACCTGCTCCCAATATTCCTTATGACAGTCTATTACTTGCAGATTACAGTTAAACCGACGTGCAACAGCCGTTGCCATCTCTAAGTCTTCCTCTGAATTGCAATCCCATTCCTCCTTTTCTTCTGGTCCAATCTTGATATAAAAGCAATCAGGATGTAAACCCTGCCGTGCAAATTCATACACTACGACAGAGCTATCTACTCCTCCTGAAAGCAGAACTGCAATCCGTTTGTCCTTTAATTCTTCTATGTTCATCCTACAATCCTTTCACCTTCTTCTTGTTTTCTTACCTATTGTGCACAGCTTCTTCAGCCTCTTTCTTGCGATGTGCAACCTTCATTCTGTCAAAGCCCATGCCATATACACCATTCACAGCACCTTGTGAGACAAACGCATTAGGGTCTATTTCATCAATAACTTGGAAGATTGAACGTGCTTCTGAGCGTCGTGCAATGATAAAAAGCATACCAACCTTCTTGCCTGTATAGAACCCACGGGCTTCTATCACCGTACAACCACGTTCTACATCATTATTAATAGCGGTTCCAATCTCGCCCCAATGCTCTGAAATTACGAAGAACTGAACAGATCCACGCATACCATTGATGAGATAATCCACGAAGTAAGTCATCACAAACAGTACGATATAGCCATAGATTACCTTCTCCCAATCATTCAAAACCAAGTAACTTGATGTGATAATGCATAAGTCACACGCAAGAATAACACGTCCGAGAGATATGTCACGGTACTTATGTATCATCGCAGCAATGACATCTGAGCCTCCAGAACTTGCATTATACTGCAACGCAATACCAACTCCTGCACCTAACAAGACACCACCAACGACACAAGCAAGGAATGGCTCATCAGCAAAAAGTGCATGTTCGGCAAACACTTGTCGTAAGATGGAAGTGGCAATAGCAAATACTAATACAGCGAAGATAGTCCTTACACAGAACTTCCAACCCAATATTTTCAATGCAACGAAGAGTAAAATACCATTAATAATAAGATAAGTGTACTGCACAGGAACACCAGTTCCCCATTGTACGACGGATGCTATACCCGCAATACCACCAATTGTAATCTTGTGAGGGAGTAAGAATGCACACCAACCAAAGCTACCTAATATCATAGCTACGGCTATCATGAAGAACTCCCAGACGTTTTTGAATTTGCTTTTTCTTTTTCTCGCCATGTGTTTTGTCTGCTTATTCCCACTGCATTAAGAGTCAGTGGGCTTTTGTTAGAGATAAGTTTATAGGTCAGTTGTATAGGTAATACCTAAAATAATTGCTTGCAAAGATAGTGAATTTATAATGAATTCAACTCTATAAAAAAACTATATTTTTTTGTTTAATGGGATTGACATTATCAATCCTTTTTTTGCTATTTTTGCGCATTAAAAAAAGTATATTACTATGATGGAAATATTCTCTGCTGACGGATGGCTAAACACTACAATCGTGTCATTCAACGACTTTTTCTGGTCTTATATCCTTGTTGCAGGACTGATAGCATGTGCCTTATGGTTCACATGGAAGACTCATTTCGTGCAGTTTCGTATGGTTGGTGAGATGATTCGCTTGCTGGGTGAATCAACAAACAAGCATGATGGCGAGAAGCATGTATCGTCATTCCAGGCTTTTGCAGTATCTATTGCTTCGCGTGTAGGCACAGGTAACCTTGCTGGAGTAGCCAGTGCGATAGCTATAGGAGGCCCTGGTGCAGTGTTTTGGATGTGGGTTATAGCCCTTCTTGGCTCTGCTTCAGCCTTTGTCGAGTCTACTTTGGCACAACTTTATAAGCGTAAACACAATGGATCATTCATTGGTGGCCCAGCTTATTACATCCTTTATGGTATGCATAACAAATGGATGTCGAAGCTTTTTGCCGTATTAATCACTATGACTTTCTGTATGGCATATATCTCTGTACACAGTAATACCATCTGTGGAGCCATGCAAAACGCCTTTGGTGTAAATCCTTTATGGATGGGAATCATCCTTGTTGTCCTCTCATTGAGTATCGTTTTTGGTGGTATTCACCGTATTGCCAACGTAAGTAGTATCATTGTACCTTTCATGGCAGTTGGTTATATCATCTTAGCATTGGTTATTATTGCCCTCAACATCCATCTTGTACCAAATGTTATACGTCTGATTTTCGAGAATGCCTTCGGTATTGGTCCTATAGCAGGTGGTAGTTTAGGAGCTATGATGATGAATGGTATCAAACGCGGACTGTTCAGTAATGAGGCAGGAGAGGGTTCTGCACCGAATATAGCAGCCACTGCAAGCACCACACATCCTGTAAAACAAGGTTTGATTCAGGCTCTTGGCGTTTTTACAGATACGTTAGTAGTTTGTAGTTGTACGGCATTCATCATCATCATCAGTGGTGTTTATACAAACAGTACAGAGTCAGGAATCCTTCTGACACAGAATGCTTTGCAGAGTGAAGTGGGCAGTGCTGGTCCTACTTTTGTTGCTATTGCCATCTTCTTCTTTGCTTTCAGCAGTATTATCGGGAACTATTATTATGGTGAAGCGAATGTCCGTTTCCTTACAAATCGCCGTTCTGCAGTATTTGCTTTGCGCATTGTTACGGGAGGAGTGATGGTATTATTCGGTGCAATAGCCAGTCTTGACCTTGTTTGGAGCATTGGAGATCTCTTCATGGGGCTCATAACTGTGTGCAATCTTATCGCTATTCTTGTCTTGGGTAAACAAGCTTTTTCCTGCTGGACGATTACTTACGACAGAAACGTGCAGGCATAAAGAGTCCCGTTTTCCATAAGACACAGATGCCAGAGATAGCTGATGACATTGAATGTTGGGATGAAACGGACTCAGAATGCACTCCTGAGGATGTCGAAAGGGCTGAGAAGGAAAAATGAAATCAGAGACATTGCCAAGAGTAAGACGAAGTTAAGGCATGCAGCTCTGTATCTTTTCTTCTTCAAAGTTGTCACTATACTGTACGACACGTCACCAAAACAGTAGGTAATAAAGGCGAAAAGCGCTATGGCAATGATTTTCCACATCATATCTTCTCAGGTCATTTAAGGTTCATTCGAATATTAGATATCACGTCTAAAAGACATTGTATATATCGCAAAGATAGTCATTTAATGTTAATAAATGCATCTATCTGGATGTTTTTAACACAGAACTCCCCCTGAAGTCATGCACTTCAGGGGGAGTTTCATTTATATATGTGACGGATTAATCCACCTATGTAGATAGCTTACTTGCTTATTTTCCGTGCGATAAAGCCATCGATGGAATACTTACCAGCACCTGCGAACCAAGAAAGAATAAAGATTACGAGGTACAAGAAAGCCAATTCTCCAGCACTGACCGAGCCACCATGAACCGTAGTAAAGGCTACTATCATCGTGAAAATCATTGGTAACAGAGTCAGACGGGTAAGGAATCCGAATACAAAAGCTAATCCACAAAACAGTTCACCGAAGATACTCAGACCGACAGCTACGTCTCCACTTAGTCCAAATGGGGCTGGGAAGTGAGCTGCTGTCTCTGTAAAATGCTGCAGTTTCTCAAGTCCATGACTGGCGAATGTTAGTCCGAACACAAGGCGAGAAGCCAATAGTATCAACGATGTTTTTGTACTTTCAAACTTATTTGGGAACAATAATGATAAACTTTTCATTCTTCTTTCTATTTATAATTGTTAATGTTTCAATTTAGTTTCTTGGGGCAAATTTATAGATATTATTGGAGAAAACCTCTATAAAGCAGTAAGAAATATTATCGGGAACGACTAAAATACCACATACATGGTAGAGCTTCAGGAGACTGAAACAGGGTCATTCCGATTGTATGAAAGAGGAAACGAAACACTGATTATAATAATAATGAAATGTCAGAGAGCGTGTTTTATGTAAAATTAATTCACTATCGGAAAATAAAAGACGCCCTTTTGCATTGTAAAAGGTGCCCTTTTGCAATGTAAAAGATGCCCTTTTTGAGGTGTAAAAGACGCCCTTTTGCAACGTAAAAGGGCGTCTTTTACTTACCTATCTATTAAATTTCTGGCATCCACATAGTTACAAAAGTGAAAAACAACGGCTTTTATCAAAATCCAAACGAATTACTGCTGATTATTTGTAAAGGTGTTTCAAAATAGCGAAGAGTCCTTCCTATCATTACATTAAAGTTTCTTCTAAAGTCAGGTAAACCACCTGGCATTTCTGGCTTTACTCCTTTCTCCACACTAAAACATGCAGAACAAAGGAAGGATATTCCCGCTTGTTCAACTGCAATGATTTTGCATTCTATATACTTTTTATTATCTTTGCATGAAATAAACAGTAGCTGGTAAAATAAGAACAAATCCCTTTTCTATCTGGCTTACATTACTTTTTACACCCAATAATATGGATGCGGCATGAACATAGACAATGTATTAAAAAACATAGAACGAGAAGATGGACTCAGCAGGACGCTAGGTATGGAGTTTATCTCTACCCCTGAGCCTGACACTTTAAAGGCTCGAATGGCTGTTGACGACCGTAACAAACAACCTTTTGGCTTCCTTTCTGGTGGTGCTTCATTGGCCCTTGCTGAGAATCTTGCAGGTGTCGGGTCTATGGCAGCATGCCCAGGTAAGATGGCATTAGGCATTAATGTACATGGCAATCACGTAAAAGCGATGCCCTATGGCGGAACTGTTACAGCGTACGGAAAGCTGATTCACAAGGGACACACACTACATGTGTGGAGCATAGAAGTCAAAAATGACGAGGGAGAGCTCGTCTCCAGTGTACAAGTTACCAACTATGTAATAGACCCACAGAAGAAGTAAATGGACTCTTTCTTTATCTATCGCGAACCTTTAGAGGAGCTTTGTCATTGTTATACACAGAAGGAGGAACCTTCTATTCTCACAAACTGGGGTGAGCTTAACGGTCATAAAGGATTTGTCATAGCCCCATTTTCGGAGGGTCCAGACCATCCTATTTGCCTTTTAGATGGTGAAAGTGGAAGTTATATGGACGTTCCTTTGGATGGCAACGAGGGTTTTCAGGTTATTCCTGACTGGCAAGATGACGCCGTTTTTACGCAGTCTGACAACCCACGCGAAGACTATCACCATGCTTTCACACGCTTTCATGGAGCATTAAAACAAGGAATCTTCCGCAAACTGGTCCTTGCACGATCAGTCATCGAGCCTAAAGAAGAGGCATTGACACCTCGGAAAATCTTTCTTCGTGCCTGTAAACGGTATCCACGACAGTATGTTGCTCTGTTTTATACACCACAGACGGGTATGTGGCTCGTAGCTAGCCCAGAGATACTTCTCCATGGTAACGCAGGCGGTTATCAGACTATGGCATTGGCAGGGACTATGAAATATGAAGGAGAAGACATGAAGTGGTCAGCCAAAAAAACCAGGAAGAACAACGATTAGTAGCCGATTATATCCGCACATGTCTGCAACCATTCACCTCTGAACTCACGGAAACTGAACCGTATACAGCCCGCGCAGCTCATTTAGTACACCTCCGTACAGACTTCACTTTCCGTCTCAAGGAGAGTCAACAACTGGGCAGTTTCCTCTCAACACTGCACCCTACCCCTGCTGTTTGTGGCATACCAAAGGAGGATGCACGCTCTTTCATCAATCAAAACGAACACGGAGAAAGAGAATACTACAGTGGATTTAGTGGTTTTCTTGGTGATAAAGGAGAGGCAAAGTTATATGTTACCCTTCGTTGTATGCACTTTTCACGCAAGACTTGCCGTCTTTATGCTGGTGGAGGATTATTGAAAGAAAGTACGGAGGAGAATGAATGGCAGGAAACAGAAGCCAAACTCGATACCATGAGACAGCTATTAAAAGGTCAATAATTAATCTACGCTCAACAATGTACAGCACAAAAGAGAACGTAAACATCCTCACTTCCCTACTTGTAAAGGCTGGAATAACAAAAGCAGTGGTCTGTCCTGGATCACGCAACTCACCCATTGTACATAACCTTTGTGCATGTCCTGACATTGAATGTTATCCTGTTACGGACGAACGGTCGGCTGGTTTCTTTGCACTTGGTATGACTTTAGCCGATAATGAGCCTGTTGTCACCTGTGTAACATCAGGATCTGCACTGCTCAATGTAGCTCCTGCAGCTGCTGAAGCATACTATCAGAACCGTCCGTTGATTATTATTTCAGCGGACAGACCTGCACAATGGATTGGACAAAAGGATGGTCAGACCATTCAACAGCATGGAGCCTTAGAGCCAAATGTCCGCAAAAGCGTGACTCTTCCCGAACCAAACAATGACGAAGAACGATGGTATTGCAACCGATTGGTCAATGAAGCCATCAATGCCTGTATGCTAAATGGTGGCGGACCAGTCCATATCAATGTCCCAATAACCGAGCCTTTGTTCGATTACAGCACCGCAAACCTTCCTGATGAACGACGAATCACCTTACACCAGGCTGTCATCAACGATGCTGAAGTCTACGAAATAGCCAGCAATTTCTTCTGTGGAGAGAAGCCCATGATTGTACTTGGGCAGATGATACCCGAAGTTGTTGGTGACGCTCTCGAAGCTATTGAAGCACTAAAGAAAGTCGCTGTTGTCATACAAGAGAAGCTGGCGGATGATGACATCTGCCCTTCTCTGCCCATTGATGAAGCACTTAGCATAATAGAAGATGATGATTCTTACTGTCCAGACCACCTATTATATATAGGAGGATGTGTCGTTAGCAAACGACTTAAGCACTTCCTACGTAAAAGTAAGTGTAAATGCTCTATCATTGTAGACGAACATGGCAACTGCTGTGATACCTTTATGCACGCAACAGACGTCATCCAAGGAGCTCCAACAGATGTTCTTGGCATCTTTGCCAACGAAGCTGAAGGTATAGAACGAAAGGAATTTGTTGATAAATGGGATTCTGTCTTTACCAAAGCTATGGCTATTCGGGAGAAAATAACTCCTCGATACTCACAACTATTAGCTGTTAAGACGTTCCATAAGATGATGAGAGAACTGGATATTGATGGTGAATTATTCTATGGTAACAGCGCTTCTGTACGACTTGGCAACATCTTCTCCGATCAATACATCTATGTAAATCGTGGTGTAAATGGTATTGAAGGTTCACTGTCAACGGCAGTTGGATATGCAGTAGCACAACAAGAGGAAGAAGATGTATATTGTATCCTTGGTGACCTAAGCTTCTTTTACGATCAGAACGCACTGTGGAATGAAAACCTTTCACCCAATCTCTCAATCCTTTTACTTAACAATGGCGGTGGAGGAATCTTCCATCAGCTACCGGGATTAGGGCGTTCTCCCTATCGAGACACTGCCATAGCAGCGCAACACACTACTTCTGCAGAGGGTATATGTCAGTCACATGACATTGTTTACCTATCAGCTCATAACACGGAAGAGCTGACAAAGGGACTTGAAAGATTCTTCAATGCAGAAGAAGGACCGGTACTTTTGGAAGTATTTACCAGTCCTGAAGATGATGCACAGGCGCTACAAGACTATTATCAGAGCTTTTAATAGACTTCGGGATACCTCGTACAACATACTGTAAACCCTACCTTTAAACAGAAATAAACACAAAAAGATTATATGGAAACAAGAAACTGGAAACCCATAGAGGGCTTTAACTTTGAGGAAATACTCTTTGAAGAGTATAATCACATAGCAAAGGTAACCATCAATCGCCCTCGCTATCGCAATGCTTTCACACCTCGTACGGTATGGGAGATGTCACAAGCATTCAATTATTGCCGTGAAGCACTTGACATTCGTGTGGTATTACTGACTGGAGCAGGCGACAAAGCATTCTGTTCTGGAGGTGATATGCATGTCAAGGGACGTGGTGGATATGTGGGAGGAGACGGCGTTCCTCGCCTGAATGTACTCGACCTACAGATGCAGATACGCCGTTTGCCGAAGCCAGTCATAGCAATGGTAAATGGTTATGCCATTGGTGGAGGCCATGTTCTACACGTTGTCTGCGACCTCAGTATAGCCTCTGACAATGCTATCTTCGGACAAACAGGACCTAAAGTGGGCTCTTTTGATGCCGGATTTGGTGCTTCTTACCTTGCACGCATCGTAGGACAGAAGAAAGCACGTGAGATATGGTACCTCTGTCGACAGTATTCTGCAGTTGAAGCAGAGCGTATGGGACTGGTAAACAAGGTCGTTCCGTTCGAAAAACTCGAAGATGAATGCATCGAATGGGCAGAAACTATGATGGAACGGTCACCTTTGGCACTGCGAATGATGAAGGCTGGATTTAATGCTGAGCTGGATGGACAAGCTGGTATACAGGAGTTGGCTGGTGATGCTACCATGCTTTATTATACACTTGACGAGGCACAAGAGGGAGGAAAAGCATTCTTGGAGAAGCGTAAGCCCGACTTTGACAAGTATCCACAGTTCCCTTAAGAGAGCAAAAGACAACTGTCGGCAGGGAATATCCTCTACTTTGAGTCAGTAAGAAGTAACTTACTGGTTCTTCAAGGATGCCTGTCGGGCACATGTCTTCCTGTTTTTCATCAATGTGCTGCAGCCCAGCACCACTGGTGTTGCAGCCCAGCACACGTGGTGCTGAGGGCTAACTCCCAATGGTGTTGAGCGTGCCGCACACATATAAGATGTTGTTAGTATAATCGCAACTTACAGTAAAAAAATAACTGAAACATCATAAAAACAAAATAACACAGAAGCCTTTTAGATGTATCAAGTCAAACTATCTTCACGCACACTGCACTTCATTCAACCTGCAGGAACATCCCGTGGCGTATATACAACGCGACAAAGCTATTACGTAACATTGTCTGATGACAATGCACCTGGTATCGTTGGTATCGGAGAATGTGCCACCTTACCCGACCTATCATGCGATGCGATGCCTCCAAAGGAATATGAACGGATACTAAAAGGCTTCTGTGATGACCTCTGTCAGTCTGGAAAAATTGACAAAGAGGCGATGCGTCCCTATCCTTCTATGCTCTTTGGGCTGGAGACAGCAAAGAGACAGCTTGATAATGGAGGGGGAGTTGACCTCTTTAATACTCCTTTTGGCAGAGGAGAAGAAGGCATTACCATCAACGGACTGATATGGATGGGAACATTCGATGAGATGTTTCAACGGTTAGAAGCTAAACTAAAGGCGGGTTTCCATTGTGTAAAACTAAAGATAGGTGCCATTGATTTTGAGAAAGAACTACGCCTGATACAACACATCCGACAGCATTTCTCACGCAAAGAGGTGGAATTACGGGTAGATGCCAATGGTGGTTTCACACCTGATAACGCCATGCAACGATTAGAAGCATTGGCTAAATATGACATACACTCCATAGAACAACCCATCCGACAGCATCAATGGAAGGAGATGGCACGGCTATGTAAGAACAGTCCCTTGCCCATTGCGTTGGACGAAGAGCTCATTGGCGTCAATGATCTTACAGAGAAAAACAGACTATTAGATACCATTCAACCACAATATATTATCCTCAAGCCCAGTCTACATGGGGGTATTAGTGGTACAAGGGAATGGATAAAGTTGGCAAAAGAGCGAGGTATTGGCTCATGGATGACATCAGCTTTGGAGAGTAACATAGGACTTAATGCCATAGCACAGCTCACTGCTGACATCTATGGCCCACATATCACCATGGCACAAGGCTTAGGCACGGGACAACTTTTCAGTGATAATATCCCCATGCCACTTGAAATCAGAGGAGAACAGTTGTGGGTCAACAACACAAATCGGAATATTTAATATCCTCATAAAGAATAGAATAGGATTGTGACACTACAAGAATTTCTTTCAGAATGGAACAATGACAGCCCCCTTCTGCGTGTTCATACAAGTGGATCTACAGGGGAAACCGAAACCGATATGGGTGGAAAAGCAACGCATGTTGAACTCTGCTCGCATCACTTGTGACTTCCTTGGACTACAGAAACACGACACTGCCCTACTCTGTATGCCGTTAGATTACATTGCAGGTAAGATGGTTGTAGTGCGGACATTAGAGCGAGGTATGCAGCTATTGAGCGTGAAACCGTCAGGACATCCACTGTCTTCTGAATCACTTCAGCAGCTTGAAAACCCTGAAAGACCAATAACCTTTGCAGCCATGGTTCCCTTACAGGTATATAACTCATTGCAAATACCTGAAGAACGGAAACGATTGATGCAGATAAAGCACTTGATTATCGGTGGAGGAGCCATTGATGAAAAACTATCAGAGGAACTAAAGAACTTCCCGAATGCTGTGTGGAGTACCTACGGAATGACAGAAACACTGTCACATATTGCTCTTCGACGCCTTAATGGACTCCAGGCTACTGAATGGTATACACCGTTTGATGGTATAGAAGTCTGCCTAAACCATGAAAAATGTCTAACTATCCATGCTCCTGCAGTATGCAATCAAACACTGGTTACTAATGATATAGCCGATCTTCAGACATTCAAAACTGACGAAAACGAGGCTTTCGTACGCTTTCGTATCATCGGAAGAAAAGACAATGTCATTGATTCTGGAGGCGTAAAGATTCAGATTGAAGAAGTTGAAAGGACACTAAAGCCTCACCTATCGGGTGACTTTGCAATAACAAGTATAACAGATGAGAAATTTGGAGAGGCTGTTGTACTGCTGACAACACTAACCGACATTACTATCGTTGACGCTATTTGCAAGAATATTCTCCCTAAATTTTGGCAGCCACGGCATATCTTTCATACAGCCAATATCCCACAGACAGAAACGGGGAAACCTGCTCGGGCAAATATAAAACAGCTTGCTAAGCAGATAAACAAGCAAGCTGAATAAATGAACATATATGCTATCAACAGGCAAAATACCGCTAGAGAGAGCTATAAAATAGCATGTTCCCGATAATCATAAGCATACTTCTACAAGACATAATAACTTTGATGAGCAGAAAATATTCCCTATATCAGTAAGTTATTAATACCTTATCAAACGTATTACCACGACAAAAACAAACATATTCCACCATCTTCTACTCATGTATTGCAGCCCAGCACCAATGGAGCTGACGCCTAGCACCACTGGAGTTGATGCTTAGCACCACTGGAGTTAGTGCTCAGCACCAGACGTGCTGAGGGTCAAACACCTAACAACACATCATAACTCTTAGCATAATTTGTTCTTAAAGGAAGGCTGAACAATCCCAAATGCACATAATTTATTTGGAAGTATGAAGCTTATTCTCACAGTATCAACATACAATTATCTACTAAAAGACAAACCTATGAACAATCTTATACCAATCAGATTTCGTGCGGATAAAAGAAATAGGATAAGCTTCTACAATGTAAAAGTACACCAATAAAAACTGCAAAGAAAACATTCCCTTACATTATTCTCACTTTTCCATATTACTCGTATTCAAGTTTTGTCACACACTCCATGCTACATAAAGAAGTAGAAATCAGTTATTAACACAGCACACCTGTCCTTAGTAGCACCTCATAGACTATGTCTGCAACCTTCAAAAAACAAAAAATCCCTTGTAACCATCAATTACAAGGGAATCATTTGTGGACCAGCCTGGGCTTGAACCAGGGACCTCCAGATTATGAGTCTGTTGCTCTAACCAACTGAGCTACAAGTCCGGGTTTCTTAATTCGGCTGCAAAGATAATGAAAAATAATGAAAAGATAGAAACAACATGAAAGGAAAATTAAACTTTTAACACATTTTGAGTAGTCTGATAAAGACTTTATGGCCCTTTTAAAGTAACTTTGCATGTCTGTAAGGCATGTTTGTTCTGCAGTTCCTGACCTCTGTATGCGTGACATGATAGGACAGATCACACCTTTACGAGTAAGACTATTGGACAATATTCTATAGGCATTTAATTTAAAATCTGTATATAAAAGACTTTGAGAACAATATATATTAAACAGGGAGAAGTACCGAAGTTACCACCCCTTGTTGCTACTATAGGCTTCTTTGATGGGGTACATCGCGGTCATCAGTTCTTGATCAATCAGGTTATTGATGAGGCTAAAGGAACGAGATGGAGTCTGCTGTAATCACATTCGATGCACATCCCCGTCAGGTTCTGCAGTCTGAATATCAGCCAGAGTTGCTTTCTACCCTTGAAGAGAAGCTATTGTTACTATCGAAGACACATGTAGAGAATGTCATTGTGTTACATTTTGATAAGTCATTGGCAGCCTTATCAGCCCGTAACTTTATGGATGAAGTTCTTTCTAAACAACTGAATGTAAAGGAACTCCTTATAGGTTATGACAATCGTTTTGGTCATAATCGTCAGGAAGGGTTTGATGATTATGTCCGATATGGGCATGAAATAGGAATAAAAGTCCTTCATGCAGATCCATTCCAGCCTAACGGAGAAAGAATAAGTTCCTCTTTAATACGCAGATATATTATGCAAGGAGAGATAGAAGCTGCCAATCGCGCGTTAGGATATGCCTATTCTATAAAGGGAAAGATCGTAAAAGGTTATCAGAACGGTCATAAGTTGGGATTTCCAACAGCCAACCTTGACATGAGCTCCAGCTTAAAACTCATCCCCGCATCTGGTGTTTATGCGGTGAAAGTCCGTCTGGAAGACTCTGTAGAGTGGAAAAGAGGAATGATGAACATTGGTATACGACCCACTTTCAATGGTTCAAAGATTTCTTTAGAAGTGAATATTTTTAAATTATCCGACAACTTGTATGATCAGACTCTTTGTGTTTCTTTTGTGCAACGCATACGAAAAGAGAGGAAATTCGAATCCTTGGAAACATTGTCTCATCAGCTTGAACAAGACAAGATAGCCGTAAACCACTTATTTGATGCCATTGATTAATTCATAAAACATATATCATCAACTGTCATAAATTTGCTTATATGAATAATAAAAACATATGGACTTCGATCCTCTACATCATCTGGTTTATATCTGCTTTCGTACTATTACAGGTCTTTGGTAGCTGGATCGCCAAAGGATGTTATGCCCTTATCAAGGGAATTCCATTGTCAGAAGTATCCAACTATAGTAATAGTTCTGAACTACAATCCGTTATTTGCGTTCTTGGTGATCTTTTGACGATCGTTATTTTTACCCGAGCAAGATGGTCAAAGGTATCAAGAGATTATCTAAAAGCACGACCATGGGCAGTCCTAATGTGGACATTCTTGTTTACAATTGGCTCTATTCTTCCCATGGAATTTATATCTGAGAAAGCAAATCTGACGTTGCCAGACCAGACACAGCATTTCTTTGAGCTCATAATGAAGACTCCTTGGGGATATATAGCCGTAGGAATTATGACTCCAATAGCCGAAGAACTTGTTTTTCGTGGGGCAATATTGAACAAACTTCTAAGTAGTTTTAAGGGTAACCAACACTGGATTGCCATCGTTTTATCAGCTTTGATATTTGGACTTATCCATATGAACGTTGTACAAGGGCTGCATGCTTTCCTTATAGGACTACTGTTAGGGTGGATGTTTTACCGAACAGGCAGTGTAATTCCTGGTATTTTATTCCATTGGGTGAATAATACTGTAGCATTTTTGATGTTCCATTTAATACCACAGATGAATGATGGAAAGCTTATAGACCTGTTTCATGGTGATAGCCGACTAATGTATGGCGGATTATTCTTCTCACTTTGTATTCTTATCCCATCACTTTTCCAACTTGTGATACGGATGCATAAAGCGAAATAAACGGTCTTTGAAAGTTAATACCGACAGATAAAAAAGAGTCCGGGTTCTATGGAAAGATATTCCAAAGAGCCCGGACCTTTTTGGTTTATATGATAACCTGATTACATGTTATCACATTCTTCGTTCTCATGAACAGGGATTTTAGCCTCCTTAGTGGTCTTCTCTGCCTTGTAACCAAACTTCTCGAAAGACTTCTGAATCAAGTTTTCATTGGTCTTCTGAGCGTCATAAGTGACATAAACCTTCTGTTCATTAGCATCAGTTTTAATCTCTTTTACCCCCTTAACAAAGCGAAGATTGTTCTTAACCCTTGCTTCACAGTTTGCGCAATGCATCTGTGGTGTTGTTGTGAAAATAACTGTTTTGAAGTCTTTTGCTGATGCAATCATGGCTACCATGAGGAGCATCATTGTGAAAATTGCTTTCTTCATAATCGTTTATTGTTTTGTTTGTTTATTGATTGTTTGATATTATTGATACCAAATGAGAATTACATGCGCTTTCCAAGGTTAAGTCTTATGCCCACATACCCCATTGCGCCTTGTATTGGACCATATATCATAGTAGGTTCGAAACCGTTATCCCAAGGGTTCTGATAGCCTACAATTGGGTTCTTCTGCTTGAAAATCGTAAGATTCTCACCACCTATATAAACAGAGAAGTGACGGAAGTTACGCGTAATCTGTGCATTAAGTTGCCCATAGGCCTTATAATTACGATCCCATGAAAGGTTTCCTGATGCAAGAGTATAAGGTTCAGGCATACGTCCACCACCATTCAATGCCACTGTTGCATCGAACTGCCAGAGTCCTAAAGGCGTCTTATAGCTTGCAGTTAACAATCCTTTGTATCGGCTTTGTAATGGTTTCCACATCAATTGGCCGTTGTATGTTGCCTTTACGAGGTTATAACGATAAGCTGCAGTTAGTTCAAGGCCTTTGAAAAGAGGATAAGATGCATCTATCTGGAATGTATGAGAGTAACTTTCCGTCTAAATTGGTGATATGAAGCTCTTGCGGATTTGTGTCATAGTCAACAATTGTCTGTGAAAGGAAGTGAGTATAATAATACTCTGCATTCAGTTTCAATGTCCTTTGACCAACAGGAATCAGGAAGGCAAGGCTTGTCCCATAGTTCCATGCAGACTCTTGATTGAGTTTATCAACGATAAGTCGTCTACCAGAAGCCATCAAATAGTTATTTTCAGCCAATGCATGTGGACTTCTATAACCCTTTCCTGCAGAGAGACGGATGGTAAGGAAGCTTGCTGGAACCCACTTCAAATGGAATCGGGGAGTAACGAATGTACCATAAACATTACTATGATCCACGCGTAACCCTGCCATAGCAATGAACTTTCCATTGACATTATAAGTGTATTGCACGTAAGCTCCTGGCGTTGTTTCACTTTCAATACCACCTACAAGTGGGTATAAATTACCGTAATTTGATGGTATTGCTCCCACTGGCAACGACAGATTCTGATGTAAATAATCATAGTTGAGACTTAAACCAGCCGAGAGGTTGTGCTCTGGAGTGAAGTTTGTCTCAAAGATTAAAGATGCATATGCATTCTTTTCGTTCACATCATACTGTTTAATACCATATGATGCATTCTGTTTATGCATAGAAACATTACCCATAAGTGCCATGTTTGTTCCATGTTCCGGGTTCAAAATGACAGCATGCTTCATATAGGCTTCGTAACGATCTGTACCTATATTAATACGATAAGGTGCCAGTCCAGCTGTCATTGAGTGGTGGTGATTGACCTGACCACTCATCCTGTCTTCTTTTAAGAGGGATAAACCAGCATGGAGCATATAGTTGCCAGTCTTCCAATACCACCTATTTTGCAGGTTATACTGTCTCACTTGTGGGTCATCTTGGAAGCTATCTCCATTGCCATCATGCTTACTCCAGTTGTTTTCGAAGTGTGCCAATAGTTCCGTACTAAGGTTTTTGTTACCATTGATATGGATATTTCCATCAGCATTTGCCTCAAATTTACCCATCGTATTACCATAAAGATTAACCGAAACACCTGTTGGATCTTCTGGTTTAACGTACTCTACGTTTATCTGACCAGTCATTGCCTCATAGCCATTCTTAACAGATGAGTTGCCTTTGCTAACCTGTAAGCTCTTCATCCAGCTACCTGGAACATATCCGAGACCATATGGAAGGGCTGCACCACGGAAGTTTGGAAGGTTCTCTGTGAGCATTTGGACATACGTTCCACTAAGTCCCAGCAGCTTAACTTGTCTTGCTCCCGTTGTAGCATCAGAGTAGTTGACATCTACTGAGGGATTATTTACGAAACTTTCTCCAAGGTTACAGCATGCTGCTTTGAAGAGTTCATCACGTAAAATATCTTTTCCATTGATGGCACCAGCCAATGTTCGTACCGTTGCTGCACGTGCAGTGACGGTGACATTATCCAATGTCTGGTCTTTCAGAGTTGCTGTTGAGTCGGGAGTTGACTGCTGAGCAGAGGCTGATATGCAAGTTAATAATGACAGACTTGCTAAGTATATAATTTTATTCATTGCCTTTGATTAATGTTTAAAGATGATGTTTCAATATAAATAAGGTGTGATTACCTACATTCATATTGTGCTATATCACGAAACTTTCCACCAATTAACAGACGCTTATCTAATCATTCATAAGTCTGATAACCAGTGTGACACCTCCGAATATTCTCTCTTAAAGGTGTAGAGAATATCCTCTTTAAATCAAAAGCATTGTAAGAATGCGAAGATATTGCCGCGGTGGGCTATGCCAAAGCAATGACAACATCTTCTCTGAGGCCTTTGTCTGAACAAGCAAAGGCAACAATTCACAACTTGTCGTTAGTTGTGGAAGAAGTGATAACTGCACTGGATGAAACTGATGTGTTACAGTTTGAGCAGTATTCGTTGGTGAGAGCGTCTTTATTTGCATCTTCATGCAGTGCTTGGCATCAGAATTCTTGCAATTCTTTTTCTCCATTTGCTGCGCTAAAGACACATTACCCGTATGCTCGCACACCATTGTCATGATGCCCGAACCAATCCATACTATCAAAATTGAGAGTAAGATTGAAAGTAATATATTAATAGACTTTCTCATTATCCGCATGCAAAGTTAGGGATTTATTTGTATATTTGCAAAGTTTTTAATTTAAATTTAGATGTTAAAAATACGCCTTAATAGGCGAATCGGGTATGTTGGAGGCATAGTTTTAGCTATTCTCCTATTGTTATATTTGGCTTATCGTTGTCAACCTCTGTCTCAAAAGAACATGGAAGAGAGTACTGTGGTTGTCAGTCAGTCATCCTATTACCAGATAGAGGTGAATGGTAAACCCAGAATTTATTTCTCAGACTATAGTGATTCGTCTTTGTTGGCGGTTCAATCAACAAGGATTCTATCTATAAACGGCGTATCGAGCAGCACGGATATTGGGTAAATCGTTTCTCCATCATACCCTCTTGCTTTGGTCGTATCGTCATTGGATGGAACCATAAGCCCTCACGAATAGTCAATTTAAGGGATAATCACTTAAAGAAACTGCTCTTTCACTCACTAATACAGATGGACGCTGAACTAGGGGGACTACAAACCAAGCGTAACGAACTGGGATATTATCTCCGTGTACACAGTGTGCAGGATTACGGATATAACAAGATTGCAGACTATCACGCAATGGTTGTACATCAAATGGACTCTCTTCAGAGAATCATGAAGGTTGTACATGACATGACGTTGTCAACTTCCCGCCTTCAGATACGACAGATTAACAACTATGTTATACAACCGAATGCTAATAAAAAGACTATCTCCTGCAATCGCTTGAAGATATATAAAGAGTCACAGACTGTACTTTTGCAGACCGAAACGGGTATGACTCCTTTCGGTATCTCTACACGTTTAACCATCCCCAAGGCGATTGACAATCTAAAACAACACCATCTTCTTCACCCGAAATCGGTAGGTCCAGAGATCGAAGGAATACATCTTCCCAGCGGTATATATAAAGGTGAAACACAGAAAGGTATCCCTAATGGATATGGAAAGTTGTTCGGCAACAATGGTAGTTTCTATGATGGGCACTGGAAAAGAGGCAAACGAGATGGCTTTGGTATCTATGTTGCCCCTAACGAATACTTACAAGTAGGAGAATGGAAGAATGATATCTTTAAGGGAGAACGTCTCACGTACACCGCAGAACGTATCTACGGAATAGACCTTTCACGACATCAGCATGAACAAAATAATAAGTATTACCATATCTACTGGAACAAACTACGTATCACAGACCTCGGAACACTGAGCTCCAAGACGATCAATGGCAAGGTTGATTACCCTATTTCATTTGCTTATGTCAAATCAACTGAAGGCTGTACCATACTTAATGCCTATTACTTAACGGATTATACAGAGGCACGTCGTCATGGCATAAGGACAGGAACCTACCATTTCTTTTCGACAACTACGCCTGGCGCAGCACAAGCTGACTATTTTCTAAAACATAGCAAGTTCAATAAGCACGATCTTCCTCCGGTATTAGATGTAGAACCAAGTGATGTCCAGATAGCGAAAATGGGTGGTGCAAAAGTTATGTTCAGGAATATTCGTGCCTGGTTAGAGCGTGTAAGACGACGCACGGGAAGGGGTCCTATCCTCTATATCAGCCAATCTTTTGTAAACAAATATCTACCTTTGGCTCCTGATTTAACTGATAATTATTTGGTTTGGATAGCTCGTTATGGAGAATATAAGCCAAATGTAAAACTGATTTATTGGCAACTCAGCCCTGATGGTAAGGTGCGTGGGATACATGGTGACGTAGATATCAACGTCTTCAATGGATATCGGAATCAGTATGAAGACTTCCTTAAACGACATTGTTTCTGATTCTGACGACTTATGATGCATGAAAGGATTCTCTGAAGAGGAATAAACTTATCACACTCTACAAAGAATCTACTAAGCATACCCAGCAGTTGGGTGCTCTTATACCCAACGAGTAAGTCCTCTTGTACCCAACGAATAAGTCCTCATCTACCCAACCGCTGGGTACAACTCTACCCTACTGCTGGGTACAACTCCACCCAATCGCTGGGTAAAATTCTGTCTTTTACTGCCACATACATGCTCCGCACATATGGTGCGCACGCCCAGCACATATGGAGTTGACGCCCCGCACATATGGAGTTGTTGGCAAGCACCATTCGTGCTCATCACTCAACACCATTCCATTTTCCGCACTCCTTCTCCTCCAAATCACACCCTAAAGAAAGCAAACAACAAACTATGAGATAACGTTCATCAGCAATTAAAACACAATATCAGCCACATTTTGCGAATAATTTCGTAAATTTGCAACCTATAAGAATATATTCGATTTAATAATAAAGATGAACGTTTTAGAATTATCTGAGCAGGAGATTGGCCGTCGCCAAAGCCTGCAGGAATTGCGTGACATGGGAATTAATCCCTATCCAGCAGCAGAGTTTCCCGTAAATGCTTACTCTACTGATATCAAAGAGCAATTCAAGGAAGACGAACAGCGTGAGGTTGTCATTGCAGGACGTATGATGGGACGTCGTGTTATGGGTAAAGCTTCCTTCGCAGAGATACAGGATAGCAAAGGAAGAATCCAAGTTTATATCACTCGTGACGACATTTGTCCAGGTGAAGACAAAGACTTATACAACAAAGTATTCAAGAAACTGCTTGACATTGGTGACTTCATCGGTATCAAAGGCTTTGTATTCAAGACACAAATGGGTGAGATTTCCGTTCATGCAAAGGAGATCACACTACTCTCAAAGAGTCTGAAACCACTGCCTGTCGTAAAGTATAAGGACGGTGAAGCATACGATAAGTTTGAAGATCCAGAGCAGCGTTATCGCCAACGTTACGTTGATCTCGTTGTGAACGATGGCGTTAAGGATACCTTCTTGAAGCGTGCTACGGTCTTACGTACCATGCGCCAGTTCTTTGATGAAGCCGGTTACACAGAAGTAGAGACCCCAACACTGCAGAGTATTCCTGGTGGAGCAAGCGCACGTCCATTCATTACACACTTCAATGCACTGAACATTGACATGTACATGCGCATTGCAACAGAGCTATACCTCAAGCGTTTGATCGTTGGTGGCTTTGAGGGTGTTTATGAAATTGGTAAGAACTTCCGCAACGAAGGTATGGACCGCTTCCATAATCCAGAGTTCACTTGTGTCGAACTGTACGTTCAATACAAGGATTACAATTGGATGATGTCATTCACAGAGCGTCTGTTGGAGAAGATTTGCACCGAAGTTAACGGCAAACCAGAAGTACAGGTAGGTGATAAAACAATTAGTTTCAAAGCACCATTCCGCCGCTTGCCTATCCTCGATGCAATCAAAGAGAAGACTGGTTTCGACTTAAACGGCAAGACAGAGGAGGAGATTCGCAACATAGCTCTCAATGATTTGAAGATGGAAACCATTGACGAGAGCTTCGGTAAAGGCAAGCTCATTGACGAGATCTTCGGCGAATTCTGTGAAGGAACATACATTCAGCCAACCTTCATCACGGACTATCCTGTTGAGATGTCACCACTAACAAAGAAGCATCGTTCTAAGCCTGAGCTGACAGAACGTTTCGAATTGATGGTTAACGGTAAAGAGTTGGCAAACGCTTACTCTGAGTTGAATGACCCAATTGACCAAGAAGAACGATTCATTGATCAGATGCACTTGGCTGATAAGGGGGACGATGAGGCAATGATCATTGACCAAGACTTCCTCCGTGCATTACAGTATGGTATGCCTCCGACATCAGGTATCGGTATTGGTATTGACCGTCTTGTCATGCTTATGACTGGAAAAGAATACATTCAGGAGGTTATGCTCTTTCCACAAATGAAGCCTGAGCCAAAGATTCCACAAAGTTCTGTAAAGGAATGGGCTGAACTTGGGGTAGCTGAAGACTGGGTATATGTTCTGCGAAAAGCAGGCTTTAACCTCATCTCTGACATCAAAGACGAGAAAGCACAAGGCTTACAACAGAAGCTCGGAGAGATCAACAAGAAGTATAAACTCGGTTATGAGAAGCCTTCAGTTGATGATATTCAACAGTGGATTGATAAAGCAAAATAACAAATCCATAACTAACTCCTGTACAAAGGGAGTGCTTTTTGTATGCTCTTTAGTGTGTAATTTAATATATACCATAGAGCATCATACTGCAAAAAGCTTCTTCTTTTGTAAGGAATTAGCGGAGATGTAAAGCAATGTTCGACGTTGGTAAAATAGCAATCATAGGAAGCGGTAGCTGGGCAACAGCTATCGCTAAGATTGTTATTGAGCATACTCACGACATCGGTTGGTACTTTCGAAAGGAAGACAAGATTGAAGAATTCAAACGAAAAGGACATAATCCGGCATATCTTACTAGGGTTCATTTCAACTTAAATGAGATCTTTTTCTCATCAGACATCAATGAAATTGTTGAAGAATACGACACTTTAGTATTCGTTACACCATCTCCTTACTTAAAAGACTTACTGAAAAAACTCAAGAAAGAGCTTCACTCTAAGCTTATTGTTACAGCTATTAAAGGTATAGTACCAGATGAAGACCTCGTCTGTTCAGAATATTTTCATAAGGCATATAGCGTACCTTACGAGAACTTAGCAGTCATAGGAGGGCCTTCACATGCTGAGGAAGTAGCCATGGAACGGCTTACCTATCTTACTATAGGCTGTTCTGACGTGGACAAAGCACGTAGTTTTTCGGAGAAATTGGCATCAAGCTATGTAAAGACCAAGACCTCTCAAGACGTCATAGGCATTGAGTATGCCTCCGTATTGAAGAATGTCTATGCTATAGCAGCTGGTATGTGCTATGGCTTAAAGTATGGGGATAACTTCCAAGCTGTGCTGATGTCGAATGCAATGCAGGAGATGAACCGCTTCCTTAATACCATTAATCCCATAGAAAGGGCTATCATTGACAGCGTTTATCTTGGTGATCAATTAGTCACAGGGTACAGTAAGTTTTCACGTAACCACACCTTCGGTGCAATGATAGGGAAAGGATACAGTGTAAAGGCAGCACAGATTGAAATGGAAATGGTGGCAGAAGGGTACTTCGGAACAAAATGTATGAAGGAGATAAACCGTCGGTTGCATGTCAACATGCCTATCCTTGATGCGGTATACAACATCCTTTACGAGCGTATCAACCCACAAACGGAAATAAAATTATTAACAGATTCATTTAGATAAACACAAATGGAAAGTATTAAGTTAGACATTACGAAAGCCGCCCAGTTCTTGAATCCGGGCGCAGTAGAGGCTTATGCACCTCACGTAGCTGCTGCTCAAGAAGCATTAGAAAAGGCTACTTGTCCTGGCAATGACTTCCTTGGATGGCTTCATTTGCCATCAAGCATTACCCCAGAGTTCCTCAGTGAGATCCAGGCTGTTGCCAACACACTCCGTGAGAAATGTGAGGTTGTAGTCGTAGCAGGCATTGGCGGCTCTTATCTCGGTGCTCGTGCTGTCATTGAAGCTTTGGGTAACAGCTTCGCTTGGCTTGTAAACGACAGAAAAAATCCTACGATTCTCTTTGCAGGAAACAATATTGGAGAGGATTATCTCTCGGAATTAACAGACTATCTTAAGGGTAAAAAGTTTGGTGTTATCAATATTTCAAAGTCTGGAACAACGACAGAAACAGCCCTCGCATTCCGTCTTTTAAAGAAGCAATGTGAAGAACAGATGGGTAAAGATGCCGCAAAAGACGTCATCGTAGCCATCACTGACGCTCATAAGGGTGCTGCACGTGCTGCCGCAACCAAGGAAGGTTACAAGACATTTGTTATCCCTGATAATGTTGGTGGACGCTTCTCGGTCCTCACACCAGTTGGTTTGTTACCTATTGCTGTTGCAGGTTTTGACGTAAAAGCATTGGTAGAAGGTGCACAGGTAATGGAGAAAGAGACTTCAAATGAGGTTCCATTTGCAAACAATATTGCAGCTCGTTACGCATCAGTTCGCCAAGGTTTATACTCTCAAGCAGGTAAGAAGATTGAGATTGTTGCCAACTTCCAGCCTAAACTTCACTTCTTCGCAGAGTGGTGGAAGCAACTCTATGGAGAAAGCGAAGGCAAGGATCACAAGGGTATTTTCCCTGCTGCTTGTGACTTTACAACCGACCTTCACTCAATGGGTCAGTGGATTCAAGAGGGTGAACGTTCTATCTTTGAGACTGTCATCTCTATTGAACAGCCTAACACAAAGCTCCTTTTCCCACATGACGATGAGAACCTTGACGGTTTGAACTTCCTCGAAGGTAAGCGTGTTGATGAGGTAAATAAGATGGCAGAGCTCGGAACTCGTTTGGCTCACGTTGATGGTGGCGTTCCTAATATCCGTATCAGCGTACCAACATTGAATGAGTATTACCTCGGTCAGCTCATCTATTTCTTTGAGAAAGCCTGTGGTATCAGTGGTCTGATCATGGAAGTTAACCCATTCAATCAGCCTGGTGTAGAGGCTTACAAGAAGAATATGTTTGCTCTTTTGAATAAGCCTGGCTATGAGGCTGAGAGCAAAGCAATACAGGAAAGACTTACAAAAGAAAAGTAAAAATACGAAAATCCTCCCTCATTCCCTTACAGAAAAAGGGGTGAGGGGGGCTTTTTTATTATCTATGCAACCAACTTCACCTAAAGTCGTCCTCTTTGATATGGATGGCGTCCTTTATGATTCGATGCCCAATCATGGTATTGCATGGCAGCGTGCCATGAAAGAATTCGGGATACATTTCACTGTTGAAGACTCCTATGCCACTGAAGGTGCACGCGGTGTTGATACCATCCGGAAATATGCCAAGGCACAACTCGGAAAGGAACTTACTGAGGAAGAGGCACAGAAGATGTATGACCTGAAGGCACATTACTTCCATGAGATGCCTGAAGCAAAGATTTGATGGAGTAACTGACCTTATGAAGAAGATTAAGGACAGTGGGTTGAAGATCGGTATAGTAACAGGAAGCGCACAACGCCCACTCATCGAACGTGTGACACACGACTTTGGAGATTTCGTTTCACGAGATCAGATAACAACGGCATTCGATGTAAAACGAGGCAAACCTAACCCTGATCCATATCTAATGGGGCTAAAGAAGGCTGGCAACTATGCGCCTTCAGAAGGTATTGTTGTTGAGAATGCTCCGCTGGGAGTACGTGCAGGCGTTGCAGCCGGATGCTACACGGTAGCTATTAACAGTGGACCTTTGGCTGATTCGGTACTCATAAATGAAGGTGCCAACATTCTTTTCCCAACTATTCGTGAGTTTGCCGACAACTGGAAAGAAGTTTTAAACAACATTTCCAATCGTTGCTAACAGTAGAAACGTTTCATATTCATTAGCAAACCTGTACCTTATTATATACGCTATAACAACCGAAACAAACACACCGTCTTATCTTTTACTTATGTGCAGCAGCCCAGCACATATTGAGTTGACACCCAGCACATATGGTGCTGATGGTAAACACCATTCGTGTTTAGCATCTTTCACATTCCAATGTTCTATCGTTGTGAGAACATTTTGTTTCTGAGAAAGGGGTTTATCACCAATATTGAGCTAAAAATTCCTAACCATCTGGAATTTATTCTGTCAATAAGTAACACGAAGTATTTATTAATTTGCTGTCACTTCTGTCACTATTTAAAACGGAATAACATACTAATAAACAAGCGATTAGTAAGATGTTAAAAAGTGACAGCAACTATTCTTTTATTTTATTTCCAGTATTTAGAAGGCTTCACGGTACTTATTTTCTTCTTTATCTTCAAGCATAGAGAGGTAACTATTGTACCGACTCTCTGCGATGTAATGCTCCTCAACAGCTTTACGCACTGCACAACCTGGTTCATGAGTGTGTGTACAATTAGAGAATTTGCAGTCCTTTGAGAACTTGAAGATCTCCCGGAAATAGCTGGTAAGTTCCTCCTTCTCTATATCAAAAGTACCAAATCCCTTGATTCCAGGGGTATCTATCAGGTAACCTCCTGATGGTAATTCCAACATTTCACTGAATGTCGTAGTGTGCATGCCCGTATTATGTGCATCAGAAATCTCTGCTGTACGGAGATTTACATGTGGAAGCAGAGCGTTAATGATAGTCGACTTCCCCACTCCACTATTCCCACTTAACAGTGTTATCTTATCTGCTAATAACGGTTTCAGAGCCTCTACGCTAAAAGGAGAGTCTGCATCAGCACTGGCTTGTATCTCTACACACCGATAACCAATCGTCTCATAAAGATTCATCACAGCATGCTGATAACGCAATTCATCCTCAGAAAGGAGGTCATGTTTATTAAAAACAAGGATGACAGGTATGCGATAAGCCTCAGCACCAGCAAGGAACCGATCAATAAAGGTGGTGGATGTCTCAGGATAATTTACTGTTACGACAAGGAAAGCCTGATCAATATTGGCTGCAATGATATGGCTTTGTTTTGACAAGTTAGGCGACTTACGAATGATATAGTTCTTTCTGTCTTCAATTTCTGTGATAAAAGCTGTCCCTTCCTGGTTCGGAGTAATCACAACATGGTCACCAACAGCCACAGGATTAGTAGATCGAATCCCCTTCAAACGGAAGTTTCCCTTCACCTTACTGTCAATCATTCTGCCGTCTTCAGTCTTCACTGTGTACCAGCTTCCAGTATTCTTTATTACTAAACCACGCACTATTTAAGAGTAAAAATAAAAAGATTAAAGAATAAAACACATGATGCAAAAGATAAATAAGTAAAAAGGCAAGAACGTAAAGAGCATAATACAAAGGGTAAAAAAGTAAATAATGGGATCTTCTTATTCGTAATAACCAATGTTACAGTTATCAATCTACCATCCTTTACTTCTTTACCCTCTTACCTTTTAGCCTTTTTTATACGGTCATAATCTCCTTCTGCTTCTCATCAAGCAATGCATCAACCTGCTTGATGTATTTGTCGTGAAGCTTCTGCAGACTGTCTTCTGCATCCTTTTCATTATCTTCAGACAAGCCATCTTTAATAGCTTTCTTCAGTTTCTCCTTGATATCAGAACGCACATTACGGATTTGTACCTTCGTACGCTCACCTATCTTATTACATTGCTTAACCAAATCCTTACGACGTTCCTCTGTTGGCTGAGGGAGATTCAGGCGAATCATCTCACCATTGTTCTCTGGTGTAATGCCAACATCAGAGTCCATAATAGCCTTTTCAATGTCTTTTATAGCTTTCTTATCCCAAGGTTTGATAGCAATAGTACGTGCATCAGGCACCATAACCGAAGCTACTTGATTCAAAGGAACCTTTGAACCATAAGAATCAACTCGTACACCATCCAGTATGGCTACGTTTGCTCGACCTGCACGAATGCGCTGTAACTCATCATTGAGGTACATTGTTGCCATCTCCATGCTTTCACCAGCATCACTTAAAGTCTGCTTTACGTCTATCATATATATATGGTTTGATTTTATCTGCTACAAAAATAAAAAGAATTTTGGGTATGCACAACATTTTATTCTTATTTCTTCATAAATACAATGAGTTCAAGACAAGTAGCGATTGATAAACATAAAGCAATTGTTCGACTGTATACTATAATATAAAGGTAAAGCCCAAAGATCATCAAGACTGTAAAACCTATATCGAGATGACACAATATAATAAGGTGTAAGAGAACAGAATAAGAGGAAGTAGGATGTGTTTTACTCCGCATGAAACATTCTTACAAATTTTAATACATAAGAAAGAACAAAACAAGAAGAAATCAATTTTTTCGTGCTTTGTAACATCAACACTATCAAGCAATTACAAACTGGCTTGCAAAAGGGCGTCTTTTACATTACAAAAGGGCGTCTTTTACACTTCAAAAGGGCATCTTTTACCATGCAAAAGGGCACCTTTTAGAATGCAAAAGACGCCCTTTCAAAAACCAATAAGGAATTTATTTAACAAAGAAGATCCCCTATCCTATAAAAAAGCAAGAATCTTACAGACCAGAAACGATTATACACTTTATAAAAAAAGACTGAACCATTAAGATACGGATTCAGTCTTTTTCTAATTTGAAAGAATACTTTCAAGTATATATATCACTAATCGTTCAGCACTATGGTTGCATCGTTACTTCCCTGACTTCAGCCATTAACAATGCAACAATACGCTCTAATCCTTCTTTATCATCAGTATTAAAGTCATCTATATGCATACTATCAACATCGAGAACTCCATAGAATCTACGAGAAGAATCATACATCGGAACAACAATCTCACTACGTGAAAGGCTACTACAAGCGATATGCCCAGGGAATTTTTCTACGTCTGGAACTATAAGGGTTCGTCCTTCTTCCCAAGCCTTGCCACAAACTCCTTTTCCGTACGGAATAGTATAACATGCGACTGACCCTTGAAAAGGCCCTAAACGAAGTACTTCACCATCCTGTTGAAGATAAAAACCAACCCAGAAAAAGCGTTCAGGAAAGCTCTCATGAAGTACTGCCGACACGTTTGCCAATATCCCTACCACATTAGTTTCACCCTTTATCAATGCTGCAATCTGTGGTATCAGCTGCTGATACTGCTCTTTTCGTGTCATACTTCAATTATTTTCCAACTTCACCAACTGCTCTGCTACCATGTTTGTCAGCTCCACGAACTGTGTGATAAACAACTGTTCTGGGCGTTTTGTCATGATATCTTGCTCGTAAAAATTACCCATTGGCTTACCAGCATTGAATATCTGGCGCAGGCTAACACGCAACATTTTACGTCGTTGATTGAAGACTGTCTTTACAACACGCTTGAAAAGTCGCTCATCACAACCAATATCTGTCACTTTATTGCGAGTCATTCGAATGACAGCACTCTTCACTTTAGGTGGCGGATTGAAGACATTTTCATCCACAGTAAACAGATATTCCACGTCATACCATGCCTGAATCAATACAGAAAGAATTCCATAAGCCTTCGAACCAGGTGCTGCAGCCATACGAAGTGCCACTTCACGCTGAATCATACCCGTACAACAAGGTATCAAGTCCTTATAATCAAGCATCTTAAAGAATATCTGAGAAGAGATGTCATACGGATAATTACCTGTCAAAACAAACTGCTTTCCATCAAATATCTTTGTCAAATCCATCTGAAGAAAGTCCTCTCCAAGAATATTCTCCCGTAGTTTAGGGAAGCGTTCATAGAGATATGCAACACTCTCAGCGTCAATTTCCACAGCTTTCACCTCCCGTGGCTTTTCAATAAGATACTGTGTAAGCACTCCCATACCTGGTCCTATCTCCAAAACGGGGATATCTGGGCAAGCATCTACCGTATCTGCGATTCTTCGAGCAATCCCTAAGTCAGTAAGAAAGTGCTGTCCGAGATTCTTTTTCGGCTTGACTGATTTCATAATTTTTATTTATTTGCCTACAAAGTTAGGGATTTTATTTTGCATTTAGAAGCATTTTAGTTATCTTTGCTCGAAGATATGAAAACGAAAAAGCTACGGAATAACATCATAAAGATTGCATTACCTTTGTTACTTGGAAGTGCAATCTTGTATTGGATGTACCGTGGTTTCGACTTTTCCAGCATCAAGCATGTGCTATTCCATGAGATGAACTGGACTTGGATGATTCTTTCTCTTCCCTTCGGAATACTTGCACAGGCGTTCAGAGGGTGGCGTTGGAAGCAGACTTTAGAACCAATTGGCGAACATCCACGCTCATCTGTGTGTGTAAATGCCATCTTTCTTTCCTATGCTGTCAGTCTATTGATCCCTCGTATTGGTGAATTTGCACGTTGTGGTGTGTTGAACAGATATGACAAAGTACCTTTCTCGAAAGCAATTGGTACGGTTGTGACTGAAAGAGTCGTTGATACGATCATCGTAATGCTCATCACTGCAATTGCATTCCTGATGCAAATAGGAGTCTTTGTGAACTTCTTTTCAAAGACAGGAACCCGTATTGACGACATATTCCGAATGTTTTCAACAACAGGATGGATTGTAACTGGAATATGCGCGATAGCTTCTCTTATTCTTTTTTATTTTGTTCTGCGTCATCTTTCCATATATAATAAGGTGAAAGAGATGCTGACTGGCATCTGGCAAGGTATCAGTTCTCTGCGCAGTGTGAAGAATATTCCGTTATTCTTAGGCTACAGTCTCGGGATATGGGGTTGTTATTTCTTGCATTATTACCTGACGTTTTTCTGCTTTGATGCCACATCCAGACTTGGACTCTCCTGTGCTCTCGTCAGCTTTGTGGTAGGTTCTATAGCAGTTATCGTACCTACTCCGAATGGTGCTGGCCCTTGGCATTTTGCCGTTAAGACTATGCTTATCCTCTATGGGGTTGCAGATACGCAGGCACTTTACTTCGTTTTGATTGTTCACACGGTACAAACGCTTCTCGTTATCCTGTTAGGTGTCTACTCATGGATAGCATTAAGTTTTACGAAAGGCGCCGTTGCACTGACAAGTCCAGCAAAGCTTACATATCCAACCAACGAAACAAACTAATAAACAATACATAATAACCTTTTAAAATCAACATTATGAGTGAAATTAGAAATCTTAAACCAGAAGGTCTTTGGAGAAACTTTGATGACCTAACACAGGTCCCACGCCCATCAGGTTACCCAGAGAAAGTACAGAAATTCCTGTTAGACTTTGCCGCAAAGGTAGGCGTTGAAGCATACGTTGACGCTGGTGGCAATGTCGTTATGCGCAAGGCTGCCACACCAGGATATGAAAATCGGAAGACTGTTCTCCTACAAGCACACATGGATATGGTACCTCAGAAGGCACCAGACAGCAAACATAACTTCGAAACTGACCCTATCGAGACACATATTGAGGATGGTTGGGTATATGCAAACAACACTACTTTAGGCGCAGACGACGGTATTGGCGTTGCTGCTATCATGGGTATTATGGAAGATAAGACGCTGAAACATGGTGTCATTGAGGCTATTATAACACGTGATGAAGAGACTGGTATGTTTGGTGTCAACGAACTTCCAGAAGGCGAACTACATAGTGATATCCTCATGAACCTTGACTCTGAGACATGGGGTAAGTTCGTTATCGGTTCTGCAGGTGGTGTTGATGTTACATCAACATTGGAATATAAAGAGGTTGAGAACGACCAGGAAGCTGCCGTAAAGGTAACATTGAAAGGTCTGCGTGGCGGACATTCTGGTCTTGAAATCAATGAAGGACGTGCCAATGCCAATAAGGAAATGGTTCGTTTTGTACGCAAAGCTATCACAGAACTGGATGCCCGACTGGCTTGCTGGCAAGGTGGTAACATGCGTAATGCCATTCCTTTCAAGGCAGAAGTCGTACTTGCCCTACCTCAAAACAATGTTGCTGCATTGAAGGAACTCGTTGCTAAACAGAAAGAACTTATCGAAGATGAATTCAAAGGGATTGAGTCGAATGTTGAGTTCTTCGTAGAAGACGTAGAAAAAGCCACAGACTTTGGTTCCAGAAGAGATACAGGACAATCTTATCGATGCCATCTATGCGTGCCATAATGGTGTACTGCGCATGATTCCTTCTTACCCTGATGTTGTTGAAACTTCATCTAATCTTGCAATCATCAACATTGAACCGAACAAAGCTTCCATAAAGATTCTTGCTCGTTCAAGCCGTGAAGATATGAAGGAATACATTGCAACGCAATTAGAAAGTTGCTTCAACATGGCAGGGATGAAGACTACTCTCAGTGCAAGCTATGGTGGTTGGGATCCAAACCCAGACAGTGAGATCCTCAGTCTGCTGCAGAAGATCCATAAAGAGCAGAACGGTAAGGAGGCTATTGTGCAGGTTGACCATGCCGGACTGGAGTGTTCTGTCATCCTTGGCAAGTATCCTGGCATGGATGTCGTGAGCCTTGGCCCTACGATCCGTAGTCCACACACAGCTAAGGAACGCTTTGAGATAGCCACAGCTGAGCCTTTCTGGAATCTACTTGTACAGACATTGGAGGAGATTCCTGTAAAGTAAACTTATAACAAGTTGGAGAACAGCAGCACAAAGGAAACTTGAAAAGTATCGTTCTTCACCTATAATAAATAATAAAGGCAGTATAAGTCCTTTGAAGACCTTTAGGTTCTTTCAGAGACTTTACTGCCTTTCTTTTATTATAGTATAATGAAAGAAAACACAATAACACCCCACCTGATGTTGAATAATTTCACAAACGCAGAACAATAGATGCTCTTTTGCATTCCAAAAGGTGCCCTTTTGCATGGTAAAAGATGCCCTTTTGACATGTAAAAGACGCCCTTTTGCAACGTAAAAGGGCGTCTTTTAGAAAGCAATTTATAATCCATTGAGAATCTGACAGTTACAAAGCCACAAAAAGACATTATACCTTATAATGTAAACGGAAAGGACAGAAATTATGTAATATTATTTTCCATCTCCTATATCACCACGAACATTCACTTAAATATCCCACCATGCCTCCTACAGACCTTAACCCATAAACTTAAAAAGAATAATTAGAGGTCAATAAATACACGGAGAACCATTAATATAAGAAAATAATTGTATCTTTGCCAGAGATATGTTTACGCATATCATGAAGACATCTGACTATCAAAAGAAATACAAACTAAAAACAAAAGCTATGCTACGAAAGATCATTTTTACCGTCTTTATGTGCCTGACTGTACTCAGTACATGGGCTGCAAAAGGAGACAAGAAGGTACGTGTGGGTGTATTCACTGGAAACGGAGCAGCACAAACATGTATCTGGGAGACCATTGCCTCCATTCAAATGGACCCAGACATGACCGTACAAGGTATCTCCACCAGTGACATTTCCAACGGAGTACTCAACAATTTAGACGCTATCATCATCCCAGGTGGTGGAGGAACAACGGAATATATGAACCTCGGAGGAGAGAATATGGACCGGATCAGAGCCTTCATAAGGTCGGGAAAGGGAGCAGTTGGAATCTGTGCCGGAGCCTATCTGTTCACAGATACACCTAATTATGCCTGCATGCACATCAACGGAGCAAAGGCTATAGACATCGAACATGATAACCGTGGACATGGAATATCAGCTTTTTCACTCACAGATGAGGGTAAGAAACTCTTCCCGGAACTTGCTGGCAGAGAGAAATCATATGTGATGTACTATGAAGGTCCCGTACTTGTGAAGAGTGACAGTCTACCACTCCCTTACAAAACCATGGCAACAATGCTAACCGACGTGCATGAAGAAGGCAACGCACCAGCCAACATGACTACCAATCGCCCATTCTTTATCGCCAATGAATACGGGAAAGGACGTGTGTTCAGTAGTATCTCACATCCTGAAGCCACACCAGGAATGATGTGGATGATACCAAGAATGGTACGATGGACGCTGAAAATGCCCATTATCTCTTACTCAAAAAGAGTCATTAACCCCGATTTATACAACCGAGAGATACTCATGACGAAGGCAGACCTGAAGAAAGAGCATAACTATTACTACACATTCCTTTACGGAACACCACAAGAAAAGATTGCAGCACTCGACTGGTTACGAGCAATGTAGGTCATGGGAAGCCAAACGATGGGTGCAAGGTTTGCTTTTTGACAACAATGCTGACGTAAGGATTCGGACTGCAAAATTCATAGCAGAGACTGATTATCTCCCTTCCTCAACGACCTTGAGGCAGCTTGCAAAGCAGAACGCGACCCACAAACCAAGAAGCAAATGAAGATTTATCTGAAGAGTTTGCAAGACCTTCTGCCTGCAAAAATAGTATAATATACGCAGAAAACAGATTCAAACACACCATAGAAAAAGTATACAGAACATCAGGGGAAGCCAAAGAAAAGGCGGACTCCCCTGATTCTCTCTACCCCTTTTTCCAAAGGGCAAAAACTTACAATTTTGTTTGCCATAACGGAAATTTTTACCTAATTTTGCACACACGAAACCAATATTTAATTATTAAATGGACGATTATCACGCGGAAAATTTCAATCTGTAGGCGTGAGGATTGCAATAAGATTGCTAATCCCCACTACCTATCTTAACTTTTGGAGATTAGCAAATGAAAACATATTGGAACATTAGCGGTAACCTGAATACCATTAAAGAGTGGCAGCCTAACTGCTGGATTCAAGTTACTTGCCCGACAGAACAGGATCAACAAGAACTCGAAGATACATTTCATATCCCTGATTACTTCCTCTCGGACATCAGCGATACCGATGAGCGTGCCCGTTATGAATACGATGATGGATGGATGCTTATCATCCTTCGTATACCATACGTTAAGGAAATACGCTCACGTACGCCTTACACCACGGTGCCATTAGGTATCATCCACAAAAAAGATGTTACGATTACCGTGTGTAATTTTGAGACAAATATGATGCTCGACTTCGTTAGTTACCAGCAGAAACGCGGTGTGGGATTCACTGATTATGTAGACCTTATCTTCAGACTCTTCCTCTCTTCTGCAGTATGGTATCTGAAACGTCTGAAACAAATCAGTACTCTTATAGAAAAATCAAAGCGTAATCTTGATAAAGATGTCAACAATGAGAGTCTTATCGGACTGAGTCGTCTGCAGGATTCACTCACTTATTTCATCACATCTATCCGTGGTAATGAGAATCTTTTGGCAAAACTGAAGTTCAAATTACAGGTCGATGAGTTGGATGCCGACCTCATTGAAGACGTAAACATTGAGATGTCGCAGGCACGTGAGACGACAAGTATCTACTCGGACATCTTGGAATCAACGATGGATACCTACTCAAGCATCATTAATAACAACATGAATACCGTGATGCGTACGCTTACTTCGGTATCAATCATCATGATGTTGCCTACCCTTATATCCTCCCTCTTTGGTATGAACCTCGTCAATGGAATGGAAGATAACCCATTGGGATTCCCCATAGCATTGCTCATGTCATTCATAGTATCTGGAGTTTCATGGTGGTATCTACGACGTAAACGCCTGCTTTAAGCACAGAAATGAAAAAAGATAAAGTAAAATTAGGTATATTCAAACTTTTTTATCTAAGTTTGCAAATGATATGATACAGAGTGATAATCAGTAATAATACGACAACTACTGACCGTCATTCCAAATACGGAAAAAAACCCGAATCACAAACAAAAAAAGTGAAATGATAGACTCTCAAGAGAAAACCCTTAATCAGGGTGTAGAAGAAGTAAAGCTGCCAGAAGAAGCAACAAGTAATGCCACATCTACAGGTGATAAGGCCGAAGTAAAGGCTGAAACTGCTGAAACTGCAGCCGAAAATCTGAACGAACCAGCTGAAACACAGCCTAAAAACGAGATAGAAAACCTCGCAGCTAAGGTGTACAGCAGCAAAAAAGAAATATTAGAACGCCTGAAAGCTATCGTTGATAGTGATGAAAACCCTGTCAAAGCAGAGATCGATCACTTAAAGACTGCGTTCTATAAGCTTCATTTCGCAGACCGTGAAGCACAGCAAAAAGCATATCTTGAAGCTGGTGGTGACCCTGAGAAATATCAGGTTTTACCTGATGAGGATGAGGAATCCTTTAAGGCGGAGATGACCATCATCAAAGAGAAAAGACAAAAAGCATTCCTTGCACTTGAGGAAGAAAAGCAAGAAAACCTAAAGAAGAAGGAAGCAATCATAGAGAAAATAAAAGGTATGGCGACAACACCTGAGGAAGCAAACAAGAACTTCCCAGAGTTAAAAGCCCTACAACAGGAATGGAAGGAGATAAAAACGATCCCTGCAGAGAAGGCAAATGAACTGTGGCGTAACTATCAACTCTACGTAGAACAGTTCTATGACTTGCTCAATCTCAACCGAGAAGCACGCGAATATGACTTCAAAAAGAATCTAGAAAAGAAGACTAAGCTCTGTGAAGCAGCCGAAAAGCTGGCGGATGAAGAAGATATTATCAGTGCTTTCCACCAGTTACAGGAGCTACATCAGGAATATCGCGAGACGGGACCAGTAGCAAAAGACCTCAGAGAACAGGTTTGGACACGCTTCAAAGCAGCCAGTACAGTTATAAATAAGCGTCATCAACAGCACTTTGAGGCTCTTCGTAGCCGTGAAGAGGAGAACCTTACGAAGAAAACTGCACTCTGTGAGAAGGTTGAAGAACTAGCAAAACAGGAGAATAAGTCGGCATCTGACTGGGAAACGTACGAAAGAGATTATCGGTATACAGCAAGAATGGAAAGGTATAGGCTTTGCTCCACAGAAGATGAACGTCAAAATCTTCGAACGTTTCCGTGCTGCTTGTGATGAATTCTTCAACCGTAAAGGTGAATTCTTCAAAGAAATGAAAGCCCAGTTTGCTGAGAATACAGAGAAAAAGAAGGCTCTTGTTGAGAAAGCACAAGCCCTTACCAACTCTACTGAATGGAAAGCAACATCAGATAAGCTCATTGCTTTGCAAAAAGAATGGAAGACTATCGGCATGGTTCCTAAGAAGATTGGTGACCAACTATGGAATGATTTCCTTGCAGCATGCAACCATTTCTTTGAAGCACGTAATGCTGTTCATGCTGATTCTCACAACGAAGAGCGTGAGAACTTGAGCAAAAAGAATGAGATTATAGCACAATTAAAGGAGCTCGCAGAGTCTGCTAAAGAAGGAGTACAGGAAAAAGTACAACAGCTAACAGACCAATATAATAAGATTGGGCACGTTCCTTACAAGGAGAAAGACAAGCTATATAAGGATTATCATGAGGTTTTAGACAAGCTATATAAAGACCTTCACATCAGTGCTGCACGCAAACGCGTTGATAATTTCCGCAACAATCTGAAGAAAGTTGCCGACCGTGGGGCTGATGCACTCGATAATGAGCGCGGTAAACTCATGCGTCGCTTTGAACAATTGAAGCAGGAAATCAACACTTATGAGAACAATCTGGGCTTCTTAAACATCAGTTCAAAGAAAGGAAACAGCCTTATTGATGATATGAATCGCCGTATCCAGAAGTTGAAAGACGATATGGAAGAGGTGAAACAGAAGATAAAAGCGATTGATGCAGAGAACAAGTAACATTCTGTTCTATCATCAAAAACAAGACAAGTTAGAGCTATTTTATAGCCAATCATAATGAAAAAGAAAAGGGACAGTTCGTTAAAAGAACTGTCCCTTTCTTCGTTTCTGCCTATTAACAGAAGCGTATTCTAACAAACAACACCTCCTATTGCATACTGACAATAGGACTGTCATATTCACTTTATATATCTCCAGACCTACACAGGAGCTACGACCCACCCCTTTCAGACATGCCTTAGCCCTAAATCTCAACACACATTATAATATATGTATTAGGCTTAGAGATACTATATCAGCAACATATTAATCCTTTGTGGTAGGCTTTCCAGCCTCAACCCATGCTATAATGCCGCCCAAAAGATTGGTTACTTTCATCCCTTCAGCTGCCAATATTGATGCAGCAAGAGCCGAACGTTTCCCAGAACGACAATAAACAGCACAAGGACGAGCCTTATCCAACTTCGCAAGTGCCTGACTCTTAAAAGTAGAATCCTGTACATTCAAATTCAAAGCACCTGCAATATGCCCTGAAGCATACTCTTCTGGAGTACGAACGTCCACTATTTGAACAGAATCTGACTTAATAATTCTCTCGAAATGCTCAACATCAACATTCTCAAAGCTATTCTGAGCGGCTGCATTTACTTGGAATCCCAATACAGCCAACAATGCTAAAAAAACTTTTTTCATCTGTTTATAACAATAATATATTAACAAAAAACATGTAATCTGTAATCTTATAGATAAGAAAACAAAAAAGAGAGTCGAAAAAAATCAACTCTCTTTACTCTGTTGGGATACCCGGATTCGAACCAGGAATGACAGGACCAGAATCTGTAGTGTTACCATTACACCATATCCCAATGACCAAACAACCCATAATTGAATTGCGAGTGCAAAGTTACAGCTTTTTCCTGAACTCACAAAACTTTTACTGTTTTTTTTCATTACCAGTAAGAATTTAGGGCATTATGGCTTCCTATGCAGCTCTTTGAGCTATTACTGACCAGCGATTCTATTTCATTTCTGTTGGTCAATAATGCCTTATTACGTCTTTGATAATGTCAGATCCGCATACACTCGTACGTTTTATGATTATGTGCGGAAGCCTAGCACATATAGTGCTGAGGCTTAACACCAATGGAGTTGATGCCCCGCACCAACCGTGCTAAGGGCTAAACACCATACAAGAGACTACAATCATGAGAGCTATTTCAGTCGGAAGACAGTTAAAAGTCCCACTGCTGAACAATAATTACTCGATTATTGAGGAAATATTCCTTGCAGAACAATAGGTAGCAAATTGTTTAATACCATCCGGAAGATAGTTTCATACAGTTTAAAATCTCCCGACAGCAACATTTTATAATAACGATTACACACCCTTATAAATACAAAATAAGAACCAATTTATTTTGCTCTTCATCGCTTTTCCCTTACCTTTGCAACTCATATAACATAAAGAAACTTAATGGAAGAGACAAAGAAATTAGTAGAGTTAGTAACAAAAGGCATTCAAGATAAAAAAGGACGTGGCATAGTTATTGCAGATTTATCCAAGATTGACGGTACAATCTGCCGCAACTTCATTATCTGTCAGGGTAATTCTCCGCAACAAGTAGAAGCAATAGCAGAGTCTGTAAGCGACTATGTACGCGAAAATGCTGGCGAGAAGGCTGTCAATTGTGCCGGCCTTGGCAATAATCAGTGGGTAGCAATAGACTTCGTAGATGTCATTGTCCACATCTTCCTTCCTGAAGTCCGTGAGTTCTATGACCTCGAACATCTCTGGGAAGACGCCAAACTGACATATCTACCAGATATAGAATAAGCCGACAGAGGGTTTAGTCATCACTTTTTTAGAAACAAAACAAAACTTGAATATGGACAATTCAAACTCCAACAACAAGCCGAATATGCCGAAAATGCCAAAGTTTAACATGACTTGGCTATACATATTCGTCATTATTGCACTCGGAGTAGTATTCTTTGCCAGAGGAAACGGCCTCATGTCGTCCAGCGCTGGCGTAGATAGAGACTACACAACATTCAAACAATATGTTGAGAAAGGCTATGGAACGAAGGTTATCATTAATAAAGATGATAACACGCTACGCATGTTCGTCAGCCCAGACCATATCCGTGACATCTTCAAAAGCGGTACTGACCAGGTCGGAACAGCACCATACGTAACCGTACAGATTGGTTCTGTTGACAAAGTAGAGAGCTTTTTGGATCAGGCTGTAGCACACAAGAAGATAGCAAGCTATAGCTATGAGAACAAGTCGGATAGTGGTTTGATGGACATCCTATTCTCTATTGGGCCATGGATACTGATCTTGCTATCTGGTACTTCATCATGCGCCGCATGAGTAGTGGTGTTAATGGAGCAGGCGGAGTATTCAATGTTGGTAAATCAAAAGCCAAACTCTATGAGAAGGCCAACGAAATGGGTATCACGTTCAAGGATGTTGCCGGTCAGACTGGTGCTAAACAAGAGGTACAAGAGATTGTTGACTTCCTCAAGAATCCAAAGAAATACACTGATTTAGGTGGTAAAATACCAAAGGGAGCATTGCTCATTGGTCCCCCAGGAACAGGTAAAACACTACTTGCAAAGGCTGTTGCTGGCGAGGCAGGTGTACCTTTCTTCTCCATGAGTGGTTCAGACTTTGTTGAGATGTTTGTGGGTGTTGGTGCCAGTCGTGTGCGTGATGTGTTCCGTCAAGCAAAGGAAAAATCACCTTGTATCATCTTCATTGATGAGATAGATGCCGTTGGTCGTGCTCGTTCAAAGAACCCTGCTATGGGTGGAAACGATGAAAGAGAGAACACTCTCAACGCCCTTTTAACTGAGATGGATGGCTTCGGAACGAACTCAGGAGTAATCGTTCTTGCGGCAACCAACCGTGTTGATATGCTTGACAAGGCTCTTCTTCGTGCTGGAAGATTCGACCGTCAGATACACGTTGACCTGCCTGACCTGCCTGAACGTAAGGAGATTTTCCTCGTTCATATGCGCAATCTGAAGCTACACAAGGACCTTGACATTGACCTTCTAGCGCGTCAGACACCTGGATTCTCAGGCGCTGACATCGCCAATGTCTGTAACGAAGCAGCTCTTATAGCTGCCCGTCACAACAGCAAGGAGGTTACAAAGCAAGACTTCCTTGATGCCGTAGACCGTATCATCGGCGGTTTGGAGAAGAAAACCAAGGTGATGACAACTGATGAGAAGCGTACAATAGCACTCCATGAGGCTGGTCATGCAACCATTAGCTGGTTCTGTGAGCATGCAAATCCATTGGTAAAAGTAAGTATAGTACCACGTGGACAAGCGCTTGGTGCTGCATGGTATCTGCCAGAAGAGCGTCCAATCACGACAAAAAGAGCAGATGCTTGATGAGATGTGTTCACTCTTAGGAGGGCGAGCAGCCGAAGAACTCTTCACAGGTCATATCTCTACGGGAGCTATGAACGACCTTGAGCGTGCCACAAAGAGCGCTTATGGTATGATAGCATACGCTGGTATGAGTGATAGTCTGCCGAATATTTGCTATTATAACAATGATGAATACAACTTCCAGAAGCCTTATTCAGAGACAACAGCAAAGACTATTGACGAAGAAGTGCTGAAGATGATTAACGATCAGTACGATCGTGCTAAGCAAATACTGCTTGATCACAAGGAAGGTCACAACCGTTTGGCACAGCTTCTCGTGGAACGTGAGGTCATTATGGCTGAAGATGTTGAAGAAATCTTCGGTAAACGTCCATGGGTTAGTCGTACACAGGAACTTCTGGAACAGGAAGAGAAGTCTCAACCGAAGCTGGAAGACATGCCAGAAGAGGTGAAAAAGGCACAGGCTGAACACGAGGCTAAGCTCGCTCAAGAAGCAAAAGAGCAGTCAGAAGAAGCTGAAACAAACAATACGGCAGAATAAAATCTATCATGAGTGATAAAGTAAAGAATTTAATAGTCAGGGCTATTACAGGTGCACTCTTCGTTGCCATCATGGTAGCAGGGTTCCTTCGCCCACATTATATGGTCGTACTTTTTGCCGTCATAACGGGTATGAGCCTTTGGGAATACACAGGATTGGTAAATGAAATAAAAGGTGTCAGGATCAACCGGTTCATCTCTACCGTTGCTGGAGTCTACTTTTTCCTCGCAATAGCAGGGCATCGTTTAGGGTTCGTAGAAGGCTTCAGCATCTTCGTACCTTACATTCTGACCATCATCTATCTGTTTGTATCAGAGCTTTATCTCAAGAATGAGAACCCAATCAACAACTGGGCATACACCATGTTGGGACAGATGTATCTCGCTCTCCCCTTCTCTATGATCAACATTCTTGCTTTCCAGACAAACGAAAGAGGAGAGATCATGATTGATATGCTCCTACCTTTGAGTATATTTATCTTCCTTTGGACGAATGATACAGGTGCTTATTGCTGTGGATCACTATTCGGTAAGCATAAGTTATTCCCACGTATCAGTCCTAAGAAGAGTTGGGAAGGAAGCATAGGAGGTGGACTCCTCGTATTGATTGTTGCTGGAGTTATCGGATATTTCACCAATACTGACACCGATCCACATATGCTTAGCATTCCTGCATGGATAGGATTAGGACTGGTGGTTGTGGTCTTCGGTACATGGGGCGACCTTGTTGAGAGTCTCTTCAAACGCACACTCGGTATCAAAGACAGTGGAAATATCCTACCAGGACACGGTGGAATGCTCGACCGATTCGACTCTTCACTGATGGCAATACCTGCTGCAGTGGTCTATCTTTACACACTGACACTCTTCTAAAGACGATACATTATAAAGTCTTAAGACATAATATACAACACACATAAAGGCAGACAATAACGTCTGCCTTTATTGTTTCATACAACCTTCACCCCCTACTCTATACCGAAACAAGCATAGATTTGCTGTTCTATGATTAATTTCGTAACTTTGTGTCATTAAAACGTCTATCGAACAATACTCAAAAGTTTATCAATAACAAACTAAAAGCTTATACAAACAATGAAAAATTTATTCTTAATCGCAGCTCTAGCACTCATACCATGGGCAGCAAACGCACAAAACTCAAACAGTAAATTCACCATTACACCACGTATTGGCATGACCGTCTCCGACTTCTCAGGTAGTAAACTCAAAGAAGCTTACAGTCCGAAGGCTGGCTTTGTCGCTGGTGTAGATGCCGAATATAACTTCAGTAAGCTGTTCGGAGTATCATTAGGCGTGTTCTATAACATGCAGGGAGCCAAAGAAAATGCGGCAGTATTAATGCGATTCAAGGAGTTAACAAATGACTTTGAGTTCTCTCCTGTTAACCCATCCACTACGGGAATAACTGAAGTCATTGGCAAGAATGCCCACATCGACTTTGACAGAAACGCTGGTAGCTATATCTATCTGACTGATTTCAGAACTGATCTGAACTACATCAGCATTCCAGTTCTTGCTCAAGCACATGTATGGAAAGGCCTTACAGCAAAGCTCGGTATACAGACTGATGTGCTGGTAAGCGCACGTTCCAAAGCAAACAAGGAGATAAAGTATAATGGTGTGACATATTTTGAGAAGTCCAATACCGACATTAAGGACAAACTACATAGCTGTGTCTTCTCTATTCCTGTAGGTTTGTCCTACACATATAAGAACATTGAGCTTGACGCCCGATACCTTTGGGGTATCAGTAAGGTTGCTGATACGAAGGATAAGAATGACAAAGACCTGAAGAACAGCACCTTTGCCATCACCTTAGGCTATCGGTTCGGGCTCTAAGTCCAAACTATTAACACGATATATGTTCAACCAACACAAGACAGAATCATCCCAACAGCTCTCCTCAACGCAACCTATGATGAGCGAAGAGGAGAGCTTAACCACTAAATTCAACAAATACAACGACCTCATCTTCAGCAGTAAGCTACCTATCCCACGACTGAAATGGTCACGAGGAAAGACCCGATTGGGACAAATGGCATGCAAAAGAAAACGAAGTTGGGGACGAACAACATTCTATGACTACACCATCTCCGTTTCAAGATATTACAATCTGACAGAAGAACAGATTGATGATGTGCTTATCCATGAGATGATTCACTACTTCATTGCTTATACTGGACAGAGGGATTCATCAGCTCACGGCACTCTATTTCGCAGCATGATGAACGACATCAATCAGCGATTCGGCAGGAATATCACTATCTCTGCACGCACTCGGAGTATTGAACCACGTGTGGCAGAAGCACCAAAGACCTATCTCGTATTGGCACTTGAGATGCGGAACGGCAAACATTACTTCTCTTCTGTCAACCCTAATGCAGTCCGAAAGATCACTCTTATGTTATCCCGTCTGTCTGAAATTAACACTTATAGATGGTATCAGACACAGGACGAGTTCTTCCGAAACATGCCACGTGTACGTACTCTACGGGGTCGACCAGTAACAAAGACGGTCTATGAAGAGATGATAAACAAAATGACTCCCATCCTCTAAGTCTCGAAATTAGACCCCATTAAACGATTAAGCTTAGCATTCCGATTTTCTCTAACCGTGGGTTTGCTAAGCTTTAATCGTATGGTTCTGTTCGCTTTCTCTATGGTCTTATCTTAATTTCACCATGGTGAAATAGCAAGTTCGCCCCTTGTATTATCAAATAAGGCGTCTTCCTCTTGCCCTTCTCATTCCTTTCAGATATGTTTATAGGGCATTACAGAAAATTACAAAGGCCTTGTAGAAGTATTACAAGCGCCTTGTAGAAAGATTACAAAGCCCTTGTAGAAAGATTACAGACGCCTTGTAATTTTCTGTAATGCCAATTAAGGGATTGCCTGCAACGCTCTTTTAAAAGTAAGATAAGCGTTGATTAGCAATCGGAGATAAGTCTATGGAAGTAGAATTACACATGCGGAGCTCATCCATAAGCCCTACTTATAAAAGGTTTTGTGAGCATTAATATTCGGAAATCATTGGCAAGACAACTGTTCCATCATGATGAAATATATCTGATTTCTATGTTCTAATGAGCTGATACATATGAGTCAACAACCTGACACATATAAGTCAATGACTTGATACATATGAGTCACTAATACGAAGTATATGTTCCAATAAGAAAAAACGCCTTTGCATAAGAACTGCAAAGGCGTTTTGGGTTTATGAAATTTCTAATTAATTACTTAGCTACGGGTATGATCCAGAAGTGCATTGAGCGGTTTTCAGCTGGCAGCTGATACTGTTTCAACGGCTCTTCACCCCAACTATTCACACCACCGACACCCATCATAGCACCGTCAAATGTAAGGTTCGTGTACTTTGACAACGGTACCTGATAGCTGTGACGCTGATGTTTCTCCAGTCCTTCATCAAGATCAGAGATGTTATAATGCAATGCGCTGGCATAGAATGGAGCCTCATCAGACTGTATACGGAAGCCATTTCCATTCTTATCCGTCTGCTTCCACCAGCGAATATCTGCCTTCGTACCAGTTTCCTGTGGGCGGATATAAGGGAAGAACTGTTCGTCTGCCGTCTGCTCATACAGTCCGATACGCTGCGAGAACTTACGGTCTGCATAGCTTTCAATAGGACCACGACCATAGAAAACAGACTTATCCATGTCATAAGGCAACTGCATCAACATGCCATAACGAAGCATGTGAGGTGCCTTGCTGCCCTCCTTCAGATTCATTTCCATGCTAACATGCAGTGCTCCATCAGCTGCTACAGTATAAATAAGGTTCAGTTCTGCACCAACACCAGGCATGTCATAAACAGCAGTAAGCCTATTCATCTTCTTCTCAACCACAAGTGATTTGAGGTTCATCTGTGGATTACGCCATGCTCCAAGCTTCTTCTGATACTCGGCACCCATGTCGTTATCTGTCACAGCACGCCAGAAGTTTGGCTTCAGTGTACCACCTTCACCCAGCAAACTATGTCCTCCTACCTGGTAACGAGTGAGGAAACCTGTCGTCCGACTAAAGGTTATATCAAAGTTCTGACCCTTGAAACTAACCTGATTGTCCTTCTTATCATCCGTAACCTTCAACTTATTACCAGCAACAGGCTCCATCTTAGGCATCGGTTTCCATGACTGTACCTCCATTTGAGCCGTAGCTACTGTTTGTCCAGCAGCCATAAGAGGTTCTGCAGTCTTGAGTTTAAAGTCGATATTCAGTAGGACTTCACCGTCATATTGCTTACCCGTGATAGGTAAAGTATATTCAGCCGTATGCTGTGGGGCGATATTCAGCTCATCAATCGTACCACTCTTAACCACTTTACCTTCGTTCACCAAAGCCCAATCCATGCGATAATTGCTCAGATTACGGAAGAAATACTCATTCCGAACCTGTATTTTACCCTCTCGGAGGTTGACAGGTGTAGCCCAGATGTCCTGGTATTCATATCCCACCTCATAGGCATGTGGGTTCAACTGGCGGTCAGGTCCAATCATTCCGTTGCAGTTGAAGTTATTATCTGATGGATCATGCTTGTTATAATCACCACCATAGGTGTACTCAGTCTTCACATTTACCTCCTTTGCAGCGCGCTCATAGTCCTCCAAAGAGCGTGAAGCATCAAAGTGAGGAGTACGATGTAGCCCCTGATCAACGAAGTCCCAGTCAAAACCTCCTTGATACTTTGGATACTTACGGATGAGATCCCAGTACTCTTTCAGGTTACCTCCAGAGTTTCCCATCGTATGGTTATACTCGCATTGGATGAGAGGTCGCTTGTATTTATCATTCGTTGCATACTCCTCACAAGCCTTTGGTGAATAGTACATCGGACAGAAAATCTCCGTAGCATAGCCTTCCTTCTCAGCACGTTCATACTGAACCGGGCGGCTCTTGTCCTGCGATTTAACCCAATCAAAGGCATCATCAAAGTTCTTACTGTACTTAGTTTCATTGCCAAGGCTCCAGAATATGATGCTGGGATGATTGAATTTCGTACCAACATTGTGCTGATTGCGCTCCATTATCTGCTTAGCAAAGAGTGGAGTACCCGATATTGCATCATCACCATAGCCAAAACCATGGCTCTCCTGATTGGCTTCAGCAACGACATAGAGTCCATATTCATCGCAAAGGTCATACCAGAGAGGGTCATCAGGATAGTGACAGGTACGCACAGCATTGACATTTAGCTGCTTCATCACCTTGATATCTTGAATCATACGTTCTGGTGTAACAACATATCCACCGTCTGGATCCATCTCATGTCGGTTTGCTCCCTTGAAGAGAACAGGCTGTCCGTTGACCAAACCTGTGAGTTCTTTATCTCAACCTTACGGAATCCCACACGAAGAGGTATGGTTTCAAGGTCCTTACCCGTCTTAGCATCCTCAACATTTACGTAGAGATTATAGAGATAAGGAGTCTCCGCCGTCCACTTCTTTGGGTCTTTCACTTCTATGAAAGCCATAGCACGTCCCGTTTTATCAGGCTTAACAACTGTCTTATAGACAAGATTCTTATTTGCATCTTCCAATACTAAGAAGGCTTTTGTACTGCCTGCAAGCTGCAAATTGACGTTCAGTGTTCCGTCTTTATAGTCATTGACAAGGTCAGGGGTTACCTTTATGTCCTCCAAATGCTTCTGTGCATCACGTGCATAGAGGTAACTGTCGCGCGCAACACCGCTAAGTCGCCAGAAATCTTGGTCCTCACAGTAGCTACCATCCGACCATCTGAACACTTGGAAGGCTATCTGATTATCACCTTTCTTCAAGTATCGTGTAATATCAAACTCTGGTCCAATCTTCGAATCCTCGCTATATCCAACGAACTTACCGTTCACCCATAAATAGATACAAGATGTTACGGAACCGAAATGTGCAATGACCTGCTTCCCATTCCAGCTGTCTGGAATACAGATCGTACGCCGATAAGAACCCACATGATTCTCTTTGATAGGTACTTCGGGCGGATTATTCACAAAATTTCCACGCCATGCAAAGCCTACATTCACATAAACAGGGTCGCCATAGCCATTCACTTCCCATATACCCGGTACTGGAAAAGCCTTCCATTTGGAGTCATCATAATCCGTACGGAAGAAGTCTTTAGGTCGTTGATCAGCGTTCTCAACCCAGTTGAACTTCCATTCTCCATCAAGTGATAGATAGTTCTTTGACTGCTTCTTATCCCACCTCTTAGCCTGCAAATCATCTGTAGGCGCGAAGGCAAAGAAGTCTGTATGCGTCGCAAAACGATTAACAGCATTAGCCTGAAGGTCATGCCACTCTGTAAAAGTAGGCTCCGTCTGACCATTCTGTGCACGGAGTCCAGACACAGATAAACCCAACAACAGAGCGGTAAACATAGTCTTATTATTCATATTGAATTGTTATTTAGGTCTTTAATTACGCCCCATATATTAGCACTATATAGGAAAAACACCGACAAATTTAGCAAAAAAAAGGATAACCTACAATATCTTTCATAAAAAAGGCGTATATTTGCTAAAAGAATAAGCATTCAAACATATTACTATCCCCACTATGATCGGACGTAACATCATATCCAAAGCCCTTCTCTGTAGCCTGTTTTTAATGGTTTCAGTGGGTTCTGTCAGTGCCCAAAATCGACATAAGAGATACCAGAAGACGCCCAAACAACCCATATTCCAAGTCAATGACACACTTCCTGTCATAGGTTCTATGGCAAAATTAGGTGAGAAACAGATGAATAAAGGTCTGGTAAACTCTGCCCTCAGTGCGATGTCTGGTAGAGTTGTGGGCGTCAATGTTGTTGCAGGAGGTCAAGACAGGATGGCTATGTTAGCAAGTGTCCGTGTGCGTGGTACCACCTCTCTGACCGGAGGTAATGACCCTTTGGTAATTATTGATGGTGTTTCGTCCGACTTATCCACACTATCAACCATCTACCCTGCGGACATTGAGAGCTTTACTATCCTCAAAAATGCTTCTGAAACATCAAAGTATGGATCTCGCGGAGCATCAGGTGTCATCGTAGTGAAGACCAAACGTGGAGGTGGAGGTGCATTTCAGATAGCCTATGATGGGACTATTGGTTTTGAAAGGTGAGCAAACGCCTGCAAATGCTTAATGCAAAAGAATATATTCAGGCTGCAAAAGCATTAGGACTTGTCTATAATGACCAAGGATTCGACACTGATTTCCAGAAAGAAATCACCCAAACAGGCTTCGTAAACAACCATCATGTGGCGTTCAGTGGTGGTAATGAGAAGTCTAATTACCGTGCATCATTAGGTTATATGCGTGGTGAGACCGTTATAAAAGACAAGAACTACAGCAATTTTACAGCTAAACTCGACATCTCACAGTTGGCTTTTGATGAGAAACTAAAGATTGATTTTGGTGTATTCGGCGCATCACAGAAAGATGATAAGCTGTATAATTCACAAATGTTATTCTACTCTTCTGCTGCCATGAACCCCACCTTATCTTTTAATAAGGTTGGAGATGGATGGCAAAGGAACAGTAATTCCTCACAGATAGCTGCTCCTGCACCTCTGCTTTTAGAACGAAATGATGAGCAGAACCTCTCTTTCAATACCCATCTACAGCTCTCTTTACAGCTTTCACATGACTTACAGCTGTCTGCTTTGGGCTCTTACTCCTATGCATCTACGGAGAATGCACGCTTTGCACCAACCTGGGTATGGGCGCAAGGGATGGCATATAGAGGCGAAAACAAGAGCGAAGACCTTCTTGGGAACATCTCTTTAAACTGGAAAAGACAGTGGAACATACATCGCATAGAGGCAACTGCACTTGCTGAATACCAACAAAACAAACGCTCAGCATTCTGGACTGAGGTAAAGGATTGGCTAATAACGCCTTCGGATATAACAATCTTGCTGCTGGAGTAGCTCGTCCTTATGGCGGAACAGGTAGTAATTATACTTCATCAAGCCTTAGTTCTATCATGCTTACAGCCACTTACACCCTCTTAGACCGCTATACTGTAAACCTAACGACGCGTGCTGACGGTTCATCTATGGTCGGTGATGACCACACATGGGGCTTCTTCCCCTCCGTATCCGCAACATGGGACATAAAGAAAGAGCGTTTCTTACGTGATGTAAAAGCTATTAGTCTACTTGATTTACGTATGGGGTACGGTCGTTCTGGAAACCTCGGGGCCATCAGTTCCTACCTGACCATGAAACAGTTCATGCCCGTTGGCGTCGTATCCTACAATGGTAGCCCTACCGTTACATTAGGTACTTTGCGGAATAGTAACCCTGATTTAAGATGGGAAACACGCAGTACATTCAACATAGGAACGGACCTTGGACTATTCAACAACCGTCTTTTACTCACAGCAGAATACTATTATTCAAAGACAACAGGCATGCTTTACGAGTATGACGTGCCTGTTCCAACCTTTGCCTTCGATAAATTACTCGCCAATATAGGCTCTATGTCGAACAGCGGATTTGAGTTAGGAATCGGATTAGTACCCATTTCACGCAAAGATATGGAACTAAACATCAACGTAAACATGTCATGGCAGAAGAACAAACTGCTCTCTCTGAGTGGAAACTATCGTGGTAGAGAGATGACTGCACCTACTATCACCCCAATCGGGGAGATGAATGGAGCCGGATTCCACGGTGGTGACAACCACATTCTCTATCAGATTGTCGGGCAACCATTGGGTGTTTTCTATCTACCTCATTGCAAAGGAATCGTTGATAATGGACATGGACACTACAAATACGACATTGCCGACCTCAATAACGATGGTGTTATAGACCTCAGTGACCATGGTGACCGTTACATAGCAGGGCAAGCTACACCTAAAATGACACTGGGTTCAAACATTAGTTTCCGATATAAGGACTTCGATATATCCCTACAAATGAATGGAGCGTTCGGTCATAAGGTATTCAATGGTACGACACTCTCCTATCTAAACATGTCGAATTTCCCCGACTACAATGTGCTTAAGAAGCTCCAGGACGGAACATCGTCGATCAGAATGTTACCGATTACTGGTTGGAAAGTGGTAATTATCTTAATTTTGATTACCTTACTATTGGATGGAACACACCCATCAAGAACAAATATATCACTGCACTGCGTTTCTCTTTCAACATCAATAACCTTGCAACCATCACCAGTTACAGTGGACTAACCCCTATGGTGAACAGCTATGTGTTTGACAGCACAATGGGTATTGACGACAAACGCACTTATTTCCCTTATCGTACTTATTCCATTGGAGTAAGTATCAAGTTCTAAACTACGACGATTTTAAAAGCATACTACAATATGAGATACGCATATCTGCTCCTTTTCACGACCTTCATGTTTGCAAGCTGCTTAGATGAAAGCCCCAAAAGCAGTCTTGATGATCAGCAAGTATACACGTCAGCTAAGGACGTTTACCTTAATACCGTAGCCAACTTATATAATTATATAGGTGGAGATGCCGACAGTCAGGGATTACAAGGCACCTACAAAGGCGTGTATGACTATAACACCTTCACTACTGACGAGGCTATGATACCTATTCGTGGAGGTGACTGGTACGATGGTGGCTTCTGGGAAAACCTGTATCTCCACCGTTGGAAGGCTGATGATGCTGCCCTTTATGAGACATGGAAATACCTTTATAAGGTGGTTGTCTTTAGCAATGAGGCACTTAGCACTATTGACAAGTACAAACATCTGCTCACAGAAGACCAATACAAGCACTATCAGGCAGAAGCAAGAGCTGTGCGTTCTCTGTACTATTTCTACCTCATGGATATGTTTGGGAACATTCCTTTGGCTACAACTATTAATGAGAATGTAGAGAATAACGACCAGAAGAGCCGCCCTGAGGTATATAAATTCATTGTAAAGAACTGCAGGAGACTGAGCCTCTTCTTCCTGAAGGGCATAGTAACCAGGAAGGAATATACTATGGACGCGTCACACGTTCCGTTGCTAACTTCCTTTTAGCAAAGCTTATGCTCAATGCAGAGGTGTATTCTGACAGTGACTGGACCGACAATCAGCAGCCTGATGGTTCACAAATCATGTTTAATATAGACGGCCAACAGGCTTAACGCATGGCAGGCTTGCAAGGTGTATTGTGACAAAGTAACTGCTGATGGCTTCAATCTTTCAGCCGATTACCTTAGCAATTTCACCGTACACAATGAGACTTCCATGGAGAATATCTTTGTTATTCCTATGGACAAACTTATCTATCGGAATCAGTTCCAGTATCTTTTCCGCTCTCGGCACTATGCACATGGTGGTGCAGTGGGCACTTCTTCAGAGAACGGAGCATGTGCAACGGTCTCCACTGTACGTACCTTTGGCTATGGATCAGGCAATGTTGACAAGCGTTATGCTTACAACTTCTATTCAGACACGGTACGTGTAGATGGCAAGATAGTACGTTTGGAGAATGGAGATCCACTCATTTATCATCCTCTGGCGGCTGAAATCAATCTCACAAACAGCGCTTATATAAAGACGAGCAGGCGCCAGAATGGCTAAATATGAGGTAGACCGCAATGCTTACAATGACGGAAAAAAAGCCCAGACAATGATATTGTTCTCTTTCGTTATGCCGATGTTCTGCTCATGAAAGCAGAAGCAGAGGTCCGTAATGGAGAGAATGGTGATGCCGAAATGAACAAGGTTCGCAGTCGTAGCGGCATGGGAAACAAGTCTGCAACACTTGACAACATTCTCTCCGAGCGCCTCATGGAGCTGATGTGGGAGGGCTGGCGACGCAATGATCTTATTCGTTTCGGACGTTTCCACCAGTCATATGACCAGCGAACGAGCACCACAGAGTGAGGCTGACCGACACACGATTGTCTTCCCTATACCGTCCAGAATACTGGAACTTAACAAGAATATGAAACAGAACAAAGGCTATAAAACAACAACTCCTGACTTCAATTAATGAAGTCAGGAGTTTCTTTTTCTATGTAACAGACCGTCTATTTGTCCTCTTGGAACAATGGATCCTCTGGCACAACCATGATAGGTTTCTGCTGAGATACCTTCATTATGTTTTCAGGAACATACTTATTATCTACTACTAAGCGGAACATATACTCGTTGAACCAAGGGTTTGTCATAATTAAATAACCGTTCTGACCATAATTAGGTCCCCATGAATTCTCCACTTTCCACTTCTTTGGTTGTCCGTTCTCATCCAAATCAACAGCTGTGAGCGTCATTGCATGTGTTGAACCACTGTCGAATGTCGCAATACGATCAGCTTTTGTCATTGGGAAAGAAGTGCCATAAAGCATCCCGTAATCATAGTTATCTACATCAAGATAGCCCCGTTTACGATCGAGCTGCTTACCAACATCATAACTGGTGTACATCTTTGTAGAGTCTTTCAATGAAGCGATAGCCATCTTTGCAATGTCTTCCATTGGCAGATTCACGTACTTCCAGTTATGACCATCATAGGTATGACGGTCGTATTCAATCTCATACGTCTTGTAGTAAGGTCTGCGTGGATCATTCATCACCATGATAAATGTTCCATTCAGCGGACTTCCCACCGTCTCCTGATAGAACTGCTGAGGTGTATAGGTCTTAGGTTTACCAATCTGCTTACCGTTTTTGTCCTTGAAAGCATAGGTGAAAGTTTTCACTGGTTCACCCAAAGAGAGGCTCAGGATATGGTAGATATTTGCCAACATTTCCGTCTTTCTTGCTTTGATAGCAGCCTTTGATTTCTTATCAGCAACCATCTTACGCAGTTCCAAACCATATTCACGCAACTTTGATGACACAATTTTTGCCATGCGTGAGGTGTTTTCAGCTGAATAAGTCTCAGGCATCACCTCCATAGGTACCACACCATACTTCGCTGTTAGGTCTGAAACACCACAGAAGGTACCGCCATCACTAATAGGATTCTTGAAGAAACCCTGTACGCGAGGGTCCTCAAAAGGCTTCCCAGCATTGTCAATTACAGCCTGTAACATCAGGTTTGCCTTCTCCAACTGGTCATAAAAGGAGAGATAAACATGTGAAAACTCTATCTTAAGACTGTCTTTATGCTGACGGGCGAACTTCGAACGCAGGACATTCAACCCCGTAAACAACCAGCAACGACCAGAACTCTTCTGGTCTTGGATGTTCTGTTTAGGCGTTTCTACAGAGAAGTAAGTATCCACAGGACCTGCATTGCGGAAGTTGCGAGCCAGATCGTCAATAGAATTGGTTGCAATAGCATTCGACAAAGCACGGTCGGAAGGTGTCAAACCAGCCTTACGAATCTGCTGCATCATCTGCACATCAATACCACCATCTCGCGTTTGAGCCTGTAATGTGAGCGCACAACTCAACAGACCACAGGCAATGAACATGTTTCTTTTCATTGTTTCTGTATATTATTAGGTAAAGGGTTATTTAAGTATTACCACTGACAAAGATACGATTTATTTCTTATTATACTGACAAGAATAACGGAAATTCTTCACCACCCTTAGTTTCTTCACTGTAATACGGGGCTTATTGACGTTCGAAAACAGAAATAACTTTGCAGGATTCTCCCCCACTTCAAAGCTATAAAGTCATATTATAAGGACTTCCAAATCCTTACAAAACAAGAGAACTATCACCTATCAAAAGTGGGAAAAAGTGAGTTTACACCGAGTTTGTAACCTCCAGACTATCAAATAGTTGAGAGATAGCAAAGTAAAAGGTGCCCTTTTGCAATGTAAAAGACGCCCTTTTACCACTCAAAAGATGCCCTTTTGCAATGTAAAAGGGCGTCTTTTAGAATGCAATAGATGCCCTTTTAAAAATGAGTTGTGATATTTCTTTACATATAAAGCTAGCTAACTGGACTTGAGAAGAGAAAAGAAGCAAAATCAATGTCACTTCTTCCGGCTGCCTTATATATATAAATAGGTGTAAGGTTCATTAGCTTCTGAATCAGTAATCAAACCACTATAATTCTGATTCTCCGAAGACATGAAAAACAGAAAATTACCACTTACACATCATTTTTTTGCCAAAAAGCTTGCAAGTATCATTCTTTTGTCTTACATTTGCAGTGTTCTATTAAAGTAGTACACTATAACATGAACGAAATTAGTAATAAAAGACATATAAAAACAACCCCTTTAAAAGAGAAAAAGCCTTATGATTCAAGTAAATGACATCACATTCAGCTATCCAGGGAGCAAGCACAAAGTGTTTGACAGACTAAGCCTCAACTTGAAAGACAACCACATTTATGGTTTGTTAGGTAAGAACGGAACAGGAAAGAGTACCCTACTCTACCTCATTGCTGGACTACTGAGACCAAAGAAAGGTAGTATCCTGGTTGACGGACTCACCGCTTCAAAACGCTATCCAGAGATGTTACAGGAGATTTACCTCGTACCAGAGGAATACAATCTGCCGAACATGTCACTCGCAAACTATACGAAGATTCACGAAACATTCTATCCTCGATTCAGCAAAGAGACACTAAACAAATGCTTAGAGGATTTTGAGATGCCTACAAACATCAACATGAAGCAACTCTCTATGGGACAGAAAAAGAAGGTGTACATGAGCTTTGCACTTGCAACGGGTTGCCACCTGCTCCTTATGGACGAGCCAACAAATGGGCTTGACATCCCTTCAAAGACCCTCTTCCGCAAGGTTGTAGCAGGCAATATGGCTGAAGATTCTTCATTGATCATCTCTACCCATCAGGTACATGACATTGAGCAGCTCCTTGACCACATCCTTATCATGAACAATTCAGAGCTACTTCTCAACGCTTCAAGCGAGGAAGTGACGAAACAATACACCTTCTCACTCCGTCAGGCAAGTGAGATGGATGATCAAGTGCTGTATGCTGAACCATCACTTCAGGGCAATGCTGTCATTGCCAAGCGTCAGGAAGGTGACAATGAGACTACTATCAATCTTGAATTACTGTTCAATGCAGTTGTTCTCGGTAAACTAAAATAAAAGAAGGAGACCCCAATTATGAAACAATTCACAACAAATAAAATCGTTCTTAGCCTCACTTTGGCTGCCAGTATATTTTTCTTCAGTTCTTGTATTCGTAAGAAACAGCCCTTAGGAAATGCTATAACCCAAAACATTCCTGTAGGGAAATTTCAAGATGTACAAGTGGATGCGTCAGTAGCAGTGCATTTTCTACAAGGAAAAGATTTCTCTGTGAAAGTTAGAGGAAGCAAAGATTTACTACCTCACATGCACATATCGGTAAAGGGTAGCACGTTAATAATTGACGAAAAGGACATGCCAAACCTCTCAAATAAAATCCATTTTGATTTTGGTGATAGCAGAGACAGAAACAAAATAGATGTTTATGTTACGGCTCCAACCTACACTAAGATTACTCAAGACAGCAATTCTTCTATGGAATTCCCTGATTCTATCACACTCGACAAGTTAGATTTAGAGCTTAATGGTAACTCTTCTGTAAAGATAAACAGTATGAAAGTGAATCAACTTGGCATAGACCTGTCTGGTAATGGAGCCGTAAAGGTCAAGAATCTTACTGCAAACGATGCAGACTTGGATGTCAGTGGTAATGCAGCAATGAAGATAAACTTCAACCAAAGCAACCGAGTTAAACTGGATGTATCAGGCAATGCGGGTATCAAACTTACCGGTACAACCCGTCAACCCATCCAACAGAACGTATCAGGCAATGCTGGTATAACCGACAATACAACAAGAATAAAATAAAAATAAGGAGGAAACAAAAGATGAAAAAGTTCAATTTAAATCGTTTTTGGCAAGTATTCAAACGCTTAATGCTTGTTCGTAGTAGCACGACTCTATATACTTTTCTGGGACTTGCAGCTGCAACCTTCTTCATTCTATTGGGTTTTACTTCGCCTTTCACCATGAAGCCGATGACAAATGGTGAGCTCTTCTTCGGAATAATCCAAGCATTTGAACCTATAACCATGTGTTTCTCCATAGGATACTTCTTCTTTGTCAGTAATATTATGTCTGATTTACAACGACGACAGGACCGTATCGGTGAGATCATGTTACCAGCAACCAATCTAGAGAAGTTTGTTGCACGTATTCTTTACGTATCTATTGGCTATCTTGCCCTATGTATTGCAGCCCTCGTTGTGGGTGATGTATTACAGCAAATCGTCTCTATGATCATCCATCAAGGTGGCAGAGCCTCTTTGATAGGTGTTATTTTAAGAAACATCTCACATATGGAGCCCAGTATATCATGGCTGTTCAGCTTAGAGACCATGCTTGTATTCAATGCTTTTATCGTCCTTGGAGGTGTCTTCTTCCGCAAGTATGCATGGATAAAGAGCCTTATTGCAGGCAGCGTTATATCTTCCTTGCTAACGGGTTTGTTAGTTGCTGTAGCTTATTACATAGACTCACAAACGGATTATGAGATTTATATGCCAACAGGATTGGGCGCAGACATCGCAGGACATGTGACCCTTTGGGCTATCGCAGGCCTCATGTATTGGCTTGCTTACAAGATATACGCACGCCTACAGGTCATCAATAACCGTTGGTTCAACGTATAAAAAGGAGATTACATCTCAATAGATGAAGAAGTTAAAGGAACCAAAGTAGATAGAAGGAGTTGTACCTATAGCACATATTCCACAGTATTTCTCCAGAAAAAGAGCTAATGACTAAACTCCTTCTGACTACTTCACACATCTTTAACTCCTCAAATAGTAAAGGAAAGATTATGGATTTCGAAAATAACAAGGCTATCTACGAGCAAATGGCAGACCGCCTTTGCGACGAGATCATAGCTGGGACATACAAAGCCGACGACAGGATACCGTCTGTAAGGGAGTATGCCGTCATGCTGCAAGTGAACACGAACACTGCTGTGAAGGCTTACGAACTACTTTCAAGAGAGGAAATCATCTACAACAGACGTGGACTTGGCTACTTTGTTGCTCCCAATGCACGTGAACAAATCATGACTTCACGACGCAAGACATTCCTTCATCAGACGCTTCCTTCCCTCTTCCGGGAGATGGAACTGCTGGGAATCTGTATCGAAGATGTAGAAAAAGAATGGCAAAATAAAGAAGTAAATTATTCTGAAAACAAACAATAAAACTGTACTTTTGTAGGTATCAATTTACAAAAATCATGAAACATAATAAGATTATCATTGCCCTTGGACTCATGATGGCTGCCATAACAGCCACATGGGCAGACGTCAGTCGTATCAGGAGAGTTGCTCGACTCACTGACACATGAGGGTGAACCCTATGCGACAATACGTGTCTATAAGGGGAAGAAGAGTGAGAAACCCGTTGCAATGTCAACCACTGATATGAAGGGAAAGTTCTCTCAGACTGTGACAGGACAAGGAGATTACCTCGTTGTTTCAGTTCTATGGGACGCAAGGAGATTACACGTAAGGTGAAACTGACGGCTGCTGGTGGCTCCATCAACCTCGGGACTCTCCTTGTTCAGGATGATACAAAGCAACTGCAGGGTGTGGAAGTCGTAGCACAAAAGCCACTTGTGAAGATGGAAACAGACAAGATGACGTATGACGTGCAGGCTGATAACGATGCAAAATCGAACACTGTACTTGACATGTTACGCAAAGTACCGATGGTAACAGTGGACGGACAGGATAATATCAGCGTCAACGGACAAAGCTCTTTCAAGGTATATGTGGATGGGAAGCCGAACATTATGTTCTCTTCCAACCCCTCTCAGATATTCAAATCAATGCCAGCATCAGCGGTAAAGAACATTGAAGTGATTACGAATCCTGGTGCTAAATATGATGCAGAAGGTGTTGGTGGCGTACTGAACATTGTTATGAATCATGCTGATGGGCAGGGAAAAATCAATATGAATGGGTTTAATGGCAACATCAGTGTCACTGCCAGTAATATGGGTTGGCGTCCATCAGCCTTCCTGAGTGGGCAACAAGGAAAGCTAACATACAGTGCCAATGTCATGTTTAACCAAGGAAAGAGCAGCGGAACAGAAACAGAGATGTCACGTACTGCCTCTGACGGCTCACAGATGAAGTATTACCAGAAAGGGAATACACACATGAACTTCACCATGGCAGAGTTCAGTCTGGGATATGAACTTGACTCTATGAGCAACATTGGGGCGTCACTGGGCTTCACAGGGTTCACTATGAAGAATGACGGACATCCTACAACGACTTTCATTGGTGGTGCATACGGCTCTACGGGGTTCTCTTATGGCAATGAAATGACGATGGAGAACATCAACAAGTCATTCAATGGGAGCATTGATTACCAACGTTTCTTCAATAAAGAACGTACCAGTAGTCTAACTCTGAGTTATCTATTCTCAACCTCTCCGGCTGAAAATAATAACAGAAGGACTTATGACCCTTTGCCAACAGGTATCCCACTGACGCTTTCCGACCTCTATTCGCATGCTGATACACGGGGAACTGAACACACAGCGCAGGCTGATTTCACTACACCTGTGGGGAAAGGACAGACACTAAGTACTGGATTGAAATACATATCACGCCGTAACATGTCCGATTCTAAGTTCTATGACATCATCGGTGGGAATGAAGTATATAATGCAACGAACAGTGTGAACTATACAAATACGCAGAACGTTCTTGCAGAATATGCTGAATATAGCGCCACAATGGGGAAACTCGGAGCAAAGCAGGCTTACGTTACGAACATACCTGGGAGAAAGTGGAGAATGAACAGAACCCTTCTGCCAACTTCAAGAAGAACTATGGCAATCTGGTTCCTTCTGCAAGCCTTACATATAACATCTCTGCTGGAACAAACTTGGGCGTTAACTACACCATGCGCATCAGTCGCCCGGGTATCAGTTTCCTAAATCCATACGTGGATAGGTCGAACCCTACGGTGTTAAGTTATGGTAACCCAGACCTTGCAGTGGAGAAAAGCCACAACATTAGCTTGGTTTTCAACTCCTTTACACCTAAGTTCATGATTAATTTAACCCTCGGTGAGAACTTTGCTAACAACCAGATTGAACAGTATTCTTACTTCAGTCATGGTGTATTGAACACGACATACGATAATATTGTCCGTAGTAGATGGACTAAATTCAGCACTTTCATGAACTATGCCATGACGAAGAATACCCGAATCATGCTCAATGCTGGGCTTGATTATGGAGACATACGCTCAGAAAGATTGCAGGAATACAACCATGGATGGCAGGCTTCGGCTTTCCTTGGACTGCAGCAGACACTTCCATGGGAACTGAAATGGAGTGTTTTCGTTGGAGGAATGACGAAGAAATATACGCTTCAAGGCTATGGAGGGGGCTTCAATATGTTCAACACGACGCTATCAAAGACATTGCTCAAGGACAAGTTGGACATCAGTCTGATGTATTTCGTCCCGTTGACTGGTAAGATTAACATCAAACAGTATAGCCGGGGAGCTGACTTTGAGAATCATATGAACATCAGAATTCCTGTACATCAGATTGCCTTAACACTGAAATGGAACTTCGGTAACACGAAGAAAACATTCCAAGACCATAAGAGCAAGATATCAAATGACTTCCAAGAGAAGAATGATAATCAGCAAATGAACGGCATGGGAATGGGAACTGGAAGTGGAATGTAACATCTCAACAGGAAGAACACAGCATATAAAAACCATGAAGGAGGGAGATTTTAAAAAAAATCTCTCTCCTTATTTTTTACTTTCAGCAGAGCTTTAAAGAATAAAAGGTAGAGGAATTTCGCAAAAGAGAACAACCTTCTCTTCCAAAAGGGTTAACGTTTTTGGGTAAAAAGGTCAACCCTTTTTGGGAAAAAGGTCTACCTTTCTTCAGAAAATCCCTTATCAGATGACTACAATCAACTTGATATATTCTGCTTTACATAGGACGATTTACCTTTTTAAATACTTGCATAATCCAATATTTTTTTCACGAATATTGCAAATGGAAAACGTTACAGCCAACAAGCCAGACGTTATAAATCACATTTCTAATAGCTAAAAACAAATCTATGAAGAGAAACCTACTAATCCTACTGATTGCCCTCATCAGTCTCTCAACCCATGCACAACACTTCATCACTAACACTGCATATAGACAGAAAGTGGAACAAGCATGGAAGGAGAAGATGAATACTGTAGGATGGAAATTCTGGCAAACAAAAGGTGAAAAGCCAACGAATGAAGAAGAGGAAGCACTCAAATTCCTGTTTGCTTACATGCCTATTGCCGACATAACCGACTACACCAAAGCTTATCATCTTAACAATGTGCGTACTGCTTTACGCACCAAAAAGGAGATGCCATGGGGCAATAAAGTTCCAGAACTACTCTTCCGGCACTTCGTTCTGCCCATGCGCGTGAACAATGAACCATTAGACAGTTCGCGCACCATCTTCTATCGCGAACTGAAAGAGCGTGTGAAAGGGCTCTCAATGAAGGATGCTATACTTGAAGTAAACCATTGGTGTCATGAAAAAGTAACCTATGAACCCTCCGATTCACGCACCTCTTCCCCACTCCAGTCTATCCGCACAGGACGTGGAAGATGTGGTGAGGAAAGTACATTCACTGTAAGTGCACTACGTGCCATCGGTATTCCAGCCCGTCAGGTATACACGCCCCGCTGGGCACACACGGACGACAATCACGCATGGGTGGAAGCATGGGCTGACGGAAAGTGGTATTTCTTTGGGGCATGTGAGCCCGAACCTGTTCTGAACTTAGGATGGTTCAATGCGCCAGCATCACGTGCCATGCTCATGCACACACGTGCTTTCGGTGACTACCAAGGACCAGAGGAGGTGATGCTACGGACGAATAACTTCACAGAAATCAACCTTATAGATAATTATGGGAGTGCAGCACGTGTTGACTTCAAGGTGATTGACATGGAAGGGAAACCCGTTGATGACGCTAAAGTAGAGTTCAAGATATATAATTATGCCGAGTTTGTAACTGCAGTTTCCAAATATACCGATCGCCAAGGAGACACCTTCCTCTCTGCAGGTAAGGGAGATATGATTGTATGGGCATCCAAAGATGGACGCTTCGGATACACTAAAGTATCATTCGGGAAAGATAAAAACGTTACCATTCAGCTTGCTTATGACGGGAAACATACGCCAAAGGAGCAGGACCTCGATATTATCCCACCAGCTGAAAACGCAATAATCCCCACGGTAACCAGTGCACAGAAAGCAGAAAACAACAAGCGACTCGCACAAGAGGACGCCTTACGGAATGCCTACATAGCAACCTTCCCAACCGAAGAGAGTATGAAGAACTATCGTATCCCAGCCGCTATACCTTATATAATAAATGCACGTGGGAACTGGAGAACCATCCAAACATTTGTAGAAAAGCACGAAGGAAACATTGATCGTGCTCTGAAGCTGCTCTCTACGTTAACCGATAAGGACCTACGGGATATGCCGATGGACATATTAGAAGACAATATGAACGCCACAAGCAACGAAGTATCACCCCGTGTGGAGTATGAGATGATCCTTAAACCTTATAAGAAATTCTTTGCAAAAGTGTTTCGAAAAGATGCACAGAAGTTCCGCAATGACCCTTCACTACTCGTGGATTGGATTAAGAAGAACATTAAGCTGAACCCTGACACACGAGCTATGCAGATTCCACAGACACCTATCAGTGTGTGGGAAAGCCGCATAACAGATGACAGAGGTAGAGACATCTTCTTCGTAGACGTGGCTCGCAGTCTGGGAATTGAAGCCCAGAAAGACCTTGTGACATGGAAGTTACAATATAAGAAAGGGAAAGATTGGGTGGACGTTGACTTCGACACATCCGTACAGGAAGCTGCCAAGACTGGGAAACTGATATTGGATTATTCTCCAACAGAGTACTTGGATGACCCTAAATATTACACACATTTCACGATAAGCAAGATCGTTTACGGGCGTACATGGATAATGAACTTTGAAGAAGGGCAACTTGATATGGGAGGAGGAGCAACCTGGGCCAACACCTTTAAGAAGGGTGCCACACTTGACGAGGGTACTTATCTACTAGTTACAGGTCAACGAATGGCTGATGGAAGCGTCATGGCACACACACAGTTCTTTACCATTGAACCTGGAAAGACAACCCGACAAAAGCTCGATGTAAGACAGGAATCTGAAGGAATAAAGGTCATCGGAAGCTTCAACAGTGAAAACCTAATAGAAAAAGATGGTAAAGAAGTGTCCATTCTCAGCCAGACTGGTCGCGGGTATTATGTCTTAGGCGTATTGGGGATGGGACAAGAGCCAACCAATCATGCACTGCATGACATAGCAAAGATGAAAGAGAAACTTGATAAATGGGGACGACCTATGGTCTTACTCTTTACCAACCAGGCTGAGAAAGACAAGTTTGAAGCACAAAAGGGAGAGTTTGGAAACCTGCTGAAGAATACTATCTTCGGTATTGACAAGGACGGGACAGTGGTAAAAGAGATTGCTAAGGAGATGAAACTACGCAATCCTAACCAGTTACCAATCTTCATTATCGCTGACACCTTCAACCGTGTTGTCTTCCTTTCACAAGGATATACCATCGGATTGGGTGAGCAATTAGTGAAAGTAAGTAGCAAATTGTAAGATAAAACATCTGCGAAAATGTTTTATGAGTAGATAAGTTGGCATGTTAATAAACTGATTGTGGTATAATATATTCTAATAAGAGTAATCACTCTCCCATCCTTTTGGAAAAGAATGGGGGGATGATACCTCTTCCAACCCTTTACTACATGAACAAAGAAAACTATGAATTTGAAGTCTGTGCAAACAGTGTTGAAAGCTGTATTGCCGCCGAAAGAGCTGGCGCCAACCGTGTAGAACTCTGTATGGGGATACCAGAAGGAGGTACAACTCCTTCCTATGGAGAGATAAAGATGGCACGAGAGGTTTTGAAAAGAACACACCTTCATGTCATTATCCGTAACCGGGGAGGTGACTTTCTTTACTCTCCCGAAGAACTACAGCGTATGGCTTACGACATAGACATGTGCAGAGAGATGGGAGTTGACGGGGTGGTCTTCGGTTGTCTAACGGCAGATGGGAGGATTGATCACAATGCAAACAAGACTTTAATGGCACATACTGGCACGATGAATGTTACCTTTCATCGCGCCTTCGACCGTTGCTCACATCCTGAACAAGCAATAGATGAAATCTTAGAGCTCGGTTTTAACAGGATACTTACCTCTGGTCAACAGCCCACAGCTGCACAAGGAATACCTCTGTTACGCCGATTGAAAGAGCTATCAGCAGGGAAAATAGACATTATGGCTGGCTGCGGAGTGAACGAAGAGAACATTGCTAAAATCCAGAAAGAGACAAAGATTACTTCTTTCCACTTCTCTGCACGCGAGCCACAACCAAGTAAAATGAAGTTCTTTAATAATAACGTATACATGGGGAACAACGATGTATGCGAGGATATGATCATGGTTAGCACCGAAAGAAGGATAAGAGAAACCATGAAAGCCTTGATAATCAACATGTAGTAATTAGAATAGAGATGTTAATAACCTAATTGATTTTTAGTAAATAAACCACTTCTCTTTGGAATTCATACAACTAATTATTCCATTTTTAAATGGAAATAAGCTACCTTATGCACCCACATAAAAAAAGAAGCAATAGTACCTTTTCTAAAAAAACGAAAAGATTATATTTCCTAATATTTAGGCGTAATTATTCATTAAAAAGTATTCACGATTAAAGACTGAAGGATAACAAAACTTTTGCTACTGCTTGTGTAATTCGAAAGAATTTCCGAAATTTGTAATTGTGTAAGTTCCATTGTTTCTTTATTTTAATGTTTCCAAATACAAAGATAAGACAAATATGGACTTACACACTTTTTTTAAGACAGTACCGATGTGAATTCATTTGATAATTATAGGGGGCTAGGAATATTGAATACTTTATCTATAGGAAATTTAGGCTTTTCGTACGGTAGTAGTGCTACACAAGGCAAAAATGGATATTACGAAACTAATTTATCAAGATCATATGGGGTGGGGTTTAATGTCAATCCTGTACGAGTTGATATGTCAAGGGGAGGAGGACATACATGGATACCGTTTTTTTAAGGAGATATATCTTATGGGGAGGGCTATGCCTTATTCTTTTCCTCGTGTTTACCAATAATGATAAACTAAATAATTCACGTTATAATGAAGATGTTAAAGAGCAATATTATAAGATAAAAGTTCTGAACCCTAAAAAAAGTACGCGAATATTATATAAAAAGGTATTGATGATAAGGGACATCTTATTAACATAGTAATTTCTCCCAAATGGGATTTGCATATGATAGAAATAGGAGATAGTTTGATAAAAAGAAAGAAATAGTTATAAAATAAAAAGTAATAAAAAAAACATAGGACTATAATCCTTATCCCAGAATTACCATTATAGAGATAATTAAGTTATCTCAAAAATAATTTTTAAAGCGAAACATATTTTTATTTAAGTAAAATGAAAAAAAGAACGTTGATTTGAAGAAATATATTGGATTTTTTTGGGTAATACTATTTTTCTTTATCATTAGTTTCATATCTTTATTCAGATTTTTATTATGGGACATTGTGAATTTCAAATATACTTTATATGGAACTCTTGGCTGCCGATTAGACTCTACAATTTGCATTCATGTCTCTAAGTTTTCTAGTGAAAGCATGAAGAAGTAAACTCGTTTATCTACTTACGAGTGTAAACGTTTGAAGTTTATACAACTGATGTCTACAAATAAGATATTATTATTATCAAAAGAATGAATTTAGGAATTACATTATCTCTCTAAAACCCTAACATAGTTTTTGTTTTTAGTTGTCGTCACTTTTAACACTTTGCGTAGACGACTTGTTATCAATGCATTGTAATGTGTAAAATAGTGACAGGAGTGACAGGAAAGTTAAAGGCACTCCCTCTTTATGGTTTGAACCTATGAACGGCTGCAGGTACAAATTAAAATGAAATACATCAGCTTTGTGTTTAGATTCTACCAAAGGGCATTGCATAGCTATTACTGCTTTTCTTCTTTGTACGGATACATTTACAAAATAAAGTTGTATATTTGCCTTAAAATAACACATGACACAGGAGTCTGCGGACATTAGGTCTTACGGTGGAGGAGGTGTTGTGGTGTAGGAGAACTAGGTCTCTTTGTGCTGTGAATGAAAGTCACAGTAGGGGTAGTTGTCGTTTGTGATGTCTTAAATACTTTAGCCTCTAAAGCTCTAGCTTATGAACAAATAATTCCAACAAGTAATTTTGGGACATTCACATCATTTACAACACGAAATAGAATTATCATTCCTGCTTCAATGCAACATTACCTTAATATACAATCTAGGCATAAAAATAGCGTAGTCGAAAGGAGTAGTCACTGATGAAGATAAAAAGAAAAATTATAGTTACACAGACCGTATTATCTGTTTTGCTTTTGGGTGTAATATGCTATGAGTATATAGATAGTAGTATCAGTTACAAATATGAAATACAAGAATTTAGTTATTCCACAAAGTGGATAAACATTTCTGTCGCTGAGAACTATCTTACATCAAAGATTTGTTTGTTAAAAGTTCTTTGCTTTCTATGTATGTTTGAATGTCATATTATGGATTTACTATCTCACGAATGGGAATCAAAATAAAAAGAAGTTAAAATGAGAAGACATATTAGTCTTATAACTATATTTATAGGGGTTCTGATAATTTTTTTATGAAACTAGACACTTCTATAAGATAGGAGATAGAACTTTAACCGTTTGGAAGACGAATAGTGGATGTTTTGTCATACCATATTCGTATTATGGGATTCTTCCACCTCAGAAGAATTATCTCAAACTATCTAATATTGGTACTGCCTATATCTTTCTAGTGCCTAAAGATAGCTTATATATATTTGTAGAACCATATAGTGATGGATACAGTGAATTAAGTAACCATATGTATAGTTCTAAACTGATCACTTATTCAGCAGCAACTTCGAGTGCGCTAAAACAGAGTAAATTATGGGTAGATTCTTTTGAGAAATACAAGAAACTATATCCTTTTATTTCTGTAGAGGCAAGATATATGGACATATTGATAAAGGAGAAATAACTCTAATATTTTCTGAGATATACTTATAGCTCAATGATTCACGCTACATCTCTTTTGCAAGGATTTTGCTAAAGTAATAATATTCTGCCTTACAGGAGCTAATGTTGATGACAGGGGAAGTAGAGTTTGGGTATGGGAAGAAAATAGACTTCGTAAATCTCATGTTTTCAGATTGATGCATGGTATCCATCAAATCTATATGATTAAACGGTAGTTTATATGAAAAAGATAGTTTGTTTATTGGTTGCAATAGCATTTTTCTCTTGTGATCGTCAGTATGATAACTTTAAGATCACAGGAATAAATATGCACACAGTCACTTTTAACGATTCCATTAGATCAAAGAAGAGGTATTTTTTGATAGACTTCACCACTGTATTATGTCATCCCAAAACTACCCTTTTTGGTGGAGGAGTTGAACCTGGGCTAAAGGGAATTGACGAGAATATCAAATCCATTAATATTTATACACGTAATGGTAAGACTATTTCCTCCCATTTTAAGGGGTGGAACTCGAATTTGGAAGGTACAATTTCAGACGGAAGAGGTGACTATTCTTATTTATCTTCTTCAAATATTGCAGAGCTCGTTAAGTCTATAAATGATCGTGATAGACAGGGTATTGGAGAACGGATAAAATTCAGACGTCTCTTTTATACGAATTCAGAAGAGACGCCATACAAGATTGTCATAAGATTTGAGAACCGAGAAATTACTGCAAAGGTCATAAATGATGAAGAAGATTATAAGGTGATTAGTACAGCACATCCTTAATTTATAATCCGCTAATAGGTTCTCAACTATCAAACTATAATTGTGTGTATGAACAGATTAGACGCTCAGAAGAATCATTGATAGGAATGCACAGTTTCATCTTATGGAACTTCCCTTATCCTATCAAGTTAGAAATAATAAATGATAAGGCGCTAAAAGAACTCTCATTAGACGAAGGATACTTCTTATGATCAGGTGGTTTAGAAAATACAAAAACATGACATCTAACCACAATAGGATAGAATAAAAATCGTTGTCCGCTAAATATTTTTATTAGATTTTATTTAAGGCTGAATTCCTATTGAGGGGTTCAGTCTTTTTTGTTCTTTTTGTTTCAATGTAAAGAACGCCTAGAATCATGAGGAAAGATACATATTTCTTCGGACACAGTCTTTTGGTATTATATGGTTTATTATTACTCTAAACCCCAAGTTAGTTTTTGTTTTTAGTTGCTGTCACTTTTAACATTTCACATAAATACTTTGTTATCAATGTATTGTGATGTGGGAAAGAGTGACGGGAGTGACAGGAAAATTGAAAAACAGGTGTTTTTATGATGTTTGACTTACTATGCAAGGGGAGAGATATTTGTTTATTATGAAAAGGAAAAGGACATAAGAAAGGTTGTAATAAAGATTCATAAATTGAGAATAACAGGTGAGCTTTGGCACGGTAAAAGATGCCCTTTTGCATGGTAAAAGATACCCTTTTGAGGTGTGAAAGACGCCCTTTTGCACGGTAAAAGGGCACCTTTTAGAATGGCATTTGTAAGTCTTTGATAGAGAATGGTATACAAGTCTGAATGCTTTGCATAACTCCTGATTTTGTGGACACGCAGCTTCATTTCTCTGTAAACATATTTCTGATTAGCCCGTAATGGCGTGGTGGTATACGTCGGGACGGATAAGTTACAAGGATCTTCGCTGGAGCGTTTTACCACAAACAGGCGTATCTTATATCAGTCGCCCCTCCCCATCCAACAACAAAAGCCTACCGTATACCATTCCTGATTTTGCTGTCATTTCTATCACTCTTCTTTTGCTTTTAATCTACTGAATATAAACCCATTACCCGAAGTGTTAAAAGTGACAGCAACTAAAAACAAAACTTTATTAACGTGAGTTCGACGAATGACAAGAGGGTATGCCACGATTGGCATACCCTCTTACCGTTTATATCATTAGAGCTATCTCCGATGAACGTTTTACTTCGTCTCTGCAGCTATTGCCTGCTTGATTAAGCCCTCTATTTCTTCAGCTAATTCAGGGTTATCTTTGAGCATTGTCTTGGTTGCATCACGTCCCTGTGCCAGTTTTGTTCCGTTATAACTGAACCAACTTCCACTCTTCTGAATGATGTTATACTGAACACCAAGGTCAACGAGCTCACCAATCTTTGAAATTCCCTCACCAAAGGTTATCTCAAACTCTGCCTTACGGAATGGTGGAGCAACCTTATTCTTCACAATCTTCACGCGAACCTGGTTACCGATAACCTGATCACCATCTTTAATAGCAGTCACACGACGGATGTCAAGACGTACAGAAGCATAGAACTTCAAGGCATTACCACCCGTTGTTGTCTCTGGATTACCAAACATTACACCGATTTTTCACGCAACTGGTTGATAAAGATACAACAGGTATTGGTTTTTGAGATGGTTGACGTGAGCTTACGCAGAGCTTGGCTCATCAGTCTTGCCTGTAGACCGACAGCTGAATCACCCATATCACCTTCTATTTCTTTCTTCGGAGTAAGTGCTGCAACAGAGTCGATCACAAGGATGTCGATAGCTGAAGAGCGTATCAACTGGTCAGCAATCTCCAACGCTTGCTCACCGTTATCAGGCTGAGAGATCCAGAGATTATCAACATCTACACCAAGTTTTTCAGAATAGAAGCGGTCAAAAGCATGCTCTGCATCAATGAAAGCAGCTATACCACCTTGCTTCTGAGCCTCTGCAATGGCATGAATGGCAAGCGTAGTCTTACCAGATGACTCAGGACCATAGATCTCTATGATTCTACCACGTGGATAACCACCAACGCCGAGTGCAGTATCAAGAGCCACACTACCTGTAGGAATTACCTCTACATTCTCTATCTGTTCATCGCCCATACGCATGATGGACCCTTTACCAAAGTCTTTTTCTATCTTAGACATTGCTGCCTGCAAGGCTTTCAATTTGCCTTCAGCTGCTGATGTTGTCTCTTCTTTTGTCATATAACTATTATCTTGTTTTCTGATTGATATACTATTATTTATTCTTCTTTCTACTCTTTGGATAAGGTAAGACCTCAACTAAGGTCTTAACAACTCTAACTGCAAAATCAGACCTTGAAACATCTAAAACATAGTGTTCCTTAGCTCCTTTATATGGGAAGCCACGTTCAGCAGATTGCATCATTGACTTAATTGCCTCGTGTTCCTTGACGTAAGGTATATTGTCACAAACTAAGACGACAGGCTTCTCGTCAACATAAATCATGTATTCGCCAAACATCTTCCTGTATCTTACAGTCCCTGCAGTAGCTATCTGACTACTAACAAATTCTATAAAATCCAAAGAGCAAGCCATCTTCTTATAATTCTAAGTCTCCTCCAAACTCCTCATGCCAAGGAAGTCCCTGCTTGTTGAGCACCTCCAAGAATGGATCTGGGTCGAAGTCTTCTACATTCCATACACCTGGCTACGCCAAAGTCCCTTGAAGAACATCATTGCACCAGCCATTGCAGGTACACCAGTAGTATAGCTGACACCCTGCATACCAGTTTCATTATAGGCATCCTGGTGCTTACAGTTATTATAAATGTAATAAGTCTGCTCCTTACCGTCCTTGATACCACGGATACGGCAGCCAATAGAAGTCTCGCCATCATAGTTTTCACCTAGATCCTGTGGGTTAGGCAGTACTGCTTTGAGGAACTGTAAAGGAACAATCTTCACCTTAGTAGTCTTACCAGAACCATCAGCTAACGGTGCTTCATACTCTATTTCGTCAATACGACTCATGCCAAGGTTCTGAATACAGTCGAGATAAGTAAGATACTGCTTACCGAATGTCATCCAAAAACGTGCACGCTTAATAGTTGGATAGTTCTTAACCAATGATTCCAACTCCTCATGATGCATCAGATAAGAGTCACGTGGACCAATATTTGGATAGGTCAAATCCTGATGTACTGCCAATGGTTCTGTCTCAGTCCACTTACCATTCTCATAGTAAAGACCCTTCTGGGTAATCTCACGGATGTTAATTTCAGGATTGAAATTCGTTGCAAAAGCCTTATGATGGTTACCTGCATTACAGTCAACAATGTCAAGATAGTGAATCTCATCAAAGTGATGTTTGGCTGCATATGCCGTATAAGCCTGTGATACTCCTGGGTCAAAGCCACAGCCGAGGATAGCTGTCAGTCCAGCTTTCTCGAACTTATCCTTATAAGCCCATTGCCAACTGTACTCGAAATGAGCCTCATCTTTTGGTTCATAGTTAGCTGTATCTAAATAGTTACAACCGCAAGCCAGACAAGCATCCATGATTGTCAGGTCTTGATAAGGCAAAGCAAGATTGATAACTAACTCTGGTTTGAAATCATTGAAGAGTGCCTTCAACTGCTCAACATCGTCTGCATCAACCTGTGCAGTCTTGATATCAGCCTTATAACCCTTATCATGAATAGCCTTAACTAACTCATCACATTTCTCCTTACGACGGCTGGCTATCATAAAATCTGTAAACACGTCCTGGTTCTGGACAATCTTAAAAGCAGCTACAGTAGCAACGCCTCCTGCACCAATCATTAACACTCGTCCAGCCTCCCCAAGCCCCTCCGAGGGAGGGGTTGTCTGATTACCACCGCCTACTGCAGTAGTCTTACTTCTCAGTTCTTCCATCTTTTCCATTATTTTATATTTTACTTGTTCTATATTTGCTAATATTTCCTGATTCGTAAACCGAAGTAAACTGAATCCTTTACCTATCAGGAAATCATTTCTAACACTGTCTGCAGCTTTCTGTTCCTCCGTAAAATGGTACTTTCCATCAGCTTCTATAATTAATTTTAGCGGCAAACAGACGAAATCTACTATATAATCATAGATAACAAACTGTCTTCTGAACCGAAATCCCAACTGTTTCTTTCTAACAATCTCCCACAAGACAGACTCTGCTTCAGTGGGAAATCTCCTCATCCTCTTTGCTTCCTCTTCCAATATTCGATAAAGGAAAGGATCAGCATGATGGTACCCAGGAGAGGAAGTCTCCCCACCCTCCTCCAAGGAAGAGGGTGTCTTATTACTATCATGGGATGCTTTCATATTCATAATGACCTATGTATTCTACCATTACTTATACCCCTTGATTTTCCAAAGAAACAATATAAAGCTCTATCTACTAAGCATATACTTTCCTTCGGAGGGAGCCTAAGGAGGCTTTTATACTACTAAGCATATCTCCTTCTTAGATGATTTGGGGGAATGTTTCCTATTCAGCTAGGTAAACATCCCCTCCTTCGGAGGGGCTTGGGGAGGCTTCTATTCCGTTAATCCCCATTGCATTCATTATCGAATACCCCAAAATTGCTTGCTTGAAGTTGCCACCTTCTATCGGTTGCATGGCAAACAATGTGATGTGCTTTAGCTCATCATCCACGTCCCTAAGGGTTGAACGAATGCTACTCAGCAGCGAAGCATCCTCTGCATTCGGCACAATCATGATACGTTTAACCTCTTCATGATTGCAAAGTGTCTTAAGAAGGTCGAGCAATACTGCGTCCTTCTCCGCGTGTTCATCACCAGTTGCTATACTATTGATGATAAACTCTCCGAGGTGACCATCTCTAAACGCCTGTCCATTGAGTTCTTTTTTCATAATCAGAAGGAGCAAAAATTCTCCAACTTCAGATTCTTTTTATCGTGCAGAAGAACCACTTGCGTTTCGTGATCCCCTGGTTTCAGCCGACCGTCAAGCGCTACATCCACTGCCCACTGACTGAAATCAGCTGCAGGGATACGCCGATCTAACATGCGCTCAAAGTTCACAATAATGTCGAAAGCTACATGATCAATATAATCACCATCTGCAATGATGATGTTTTCACTCCATTTAATGTTCTGTGCTTCTTGTGCGTTCATAGCCACAAAGATACATTAAATCAGGCAAAAGGCAAAATAAACAGATTGATTTTTGGTGTTTTTACCCACTCAATAAGCGACGTTCTCATCCCCTCATCAGCGAACCATACTGCCGTCTTCAGTATGTCCAGACTTATGAGACATATAAATACAAATGATTGCCACTAAGATAACAATCGCAAAAGGGATCATAGTACACATCCTAAACAAGCCTGCAGAGCACGCTGTTACATACAAAATCGCCAAGAGTAACAATGGGGTTATTATCCGAATAACCTTTGCATGTTTACTGTTATACTGTTCCGTACGCATCAATGCCCTCAAAGAACCTCTGTCACTGGGAGTCTTCTCTTTGGCTATCATCATTAGGAAAATAACAAACGAGATGATAGGAAGCGTAAGGATCAAGTATTTAGGACCATAACTGTCCACATCACCAGACAGATTCCAATGGAGAATAATCTGATCGGGACCACTTAATGCACACATCAAGGCTATAATTGAGGTGACAACAACGATTGCTGTCGAGATGATTCTGCTTATCATGTTACGACTGTTTATAAACATTTAGGTTTTTATAAAGTAGATTGAATACCACCAGAAATAACAATTTCTTAATGATCTCTACGCTACAAAGATATAAATAATAAACAAAAAAAGGACAAGTTTTAGATAAAAAAAGTAACATGCGAAAGGATGTGAAGAAACATAAGTGAGCAGATATTAGCAATGATAAAATAATCTTACATTATCAAATACACCAGGAAGACCAAAACAGAGGATGGTCATCTTTCGCACTTTGTAGTATCCAGATTATCAAACAGTTACAAAGGGGCTTGTAAAAGGGCATCTTTTACCATGCAAAAGGGCACCTTTTACACATCAAAAGGGCATCTTTTGCAATGCAAAAGACGCCCTTTTAGAATGCAATAGATGCCCTATTAAAAACCAACTATGAATTTATTTCACAAAAGAAGCACCAATTCGTTTCCCCAAAGCCTTTCGTTTTTCAGCCAAGTCATTATCATCCACGTAAGCTAAAGCATATCCCCAATAGAGATAAGCCTCCTTAAAGTTCTTCTGACAGAGCCTTGACTCCCCCATATTCTTATATATTGTGAACATAAGTGACTTATCGGGTTCATAGAGTTCTGCTGCCTTTTTCAAGTGTAAGACAGCATCCTCATAACGCCCAAGTTGGGTCTCCGCCACTCCTAATCTATATAATCCCACAGCCATCTTAGGCTTCATCTTCACAGCTTTGGCAAAGTAATACACGGCAGAATCAAGTCTCTCCATATATGCAAAAGCTCCTGCTGTGTAATAAAGTGAATTATAAGTCGTGTCACCAACGGCAAAAACTCTTCTATAAGTGTTGATACACTGCTCGAATTTACGCTCCATGAAATACGCTTCTCCCAAGGCACGATTCACTTCTGTATTGAAAGAATCTGTTTTGCAATAGTCTTCTCCATAATAGATTGCCATATCTGAATGATCATAATCAGGACTTACAAGAACATTCATGAGGTCGGCTACTATATGACTATCCCTTGGAAAGGTTCTCACTAATGTCATCCCGTAGAACACCTGATGGGCAACATCGCCTATAGCACCCAAAGAATAATACAGTTCACGGAACGAATCATGGGTTAAACTGTCCGTTGATACAGTCTTAAGAAGACCAATACATTGCTTATATGATGCACGAAAGTAATAACAACTGGCGATTTTCATCTTGATTATATTGTCATTACGTTGCTTCTGTGCCTGCTTATAGAATGACAAAGCATTATAATAATCATACACTTTCATACAACTGTCGCCCCGGTCAAGCGACCTTTGATAACTCTGTGCTGCCACATGCAAGGGAACTATGAATAAGATCAGAAGGAACAGAAAGAGCTTTCGCATAGTACAAAATACATTTAAAGTTAACAAATCACCATACATTTAAGACAGGATTTCCATGAGGCGATCAGCTTTACAGCCCAGTCTCATGGAAACCAAGTTATAAATCTTATTGCAATTTAAAGCGAACAGGTATAGTATAGTACACCGAAACAGCCTTTCCCTTGTTCTTTCCAGGGTTCCATCTTGGCATTACAGAGACAACACGCAGCGCTTCCTTATCAAGTGAAGGAGATATTGAGCGTACGATAACAGGATCCTTTACCTCACCATTGGCGGTGATGATGTATTTCACTATTACTGTTCCTTGTTCACCATTGCTTGCTGCTTCAACAGGATACTTTATGTTTCTGCCAGCCATGATAGCAAATTCCCTTTGAAAGTAGGCATTTCTTCAGAAACAGTATAGACTACCTGCTTCCCTTTCTTTTGCGTTTGATCAGTCAGTTCATCTTCTGGCGACTCCACAAAGGACTCGTCATCCGTCACAGCTGACGGTTCATTCTCCTTCACCTGTGGTACAACAGTCTCCTTCTCTACCGTCTCTTTCTCTATAGAAGAAGGCATATCATTGCTCACAACCTTTATAGATTTTTCTTCCAGAGTCGTCAATGGTTTAGTTACTTGCCTTTCAACTCTGACTATTGGTACTTCTCTGTCATTCGCAGCAGCTGCAATCTCACGCGCAATAATCTCAACATTACTCACAACAAGCAGCATGACTGCCATTGGAATACAGAGTACATACTTTGCTTTCGCAAGTCCTTTGGTTCGTTTTTTATTCATCATCTTAATACGTTTCTTAAGAGGTAAAACATTAAAATTATTTGAAATTGTAGCTACATTCTTTCTATAAGCCAACCCTAACAGGTGGTATTGGTATTCCTTACTATCAAGACCACTCGTCAAGACACTGTTATCCGCAAGGAATTCAAGGTTTAATCTCACTTCTCGTTTCAGTAACCAGACAAATGGATTTATCCAAAAAGCAATGGAAAACAGCTCCGTAATAAGAATATCAAGGGAATGATATTGTCGACAATGGAGCAATTCATGTGTGATAATCTCGTCTAATTCCTTTGGGTTATGCCTCTTTGGGTCCATAAAAATCCAACTGAAGAATGAGAATGGACCTTCTCCTTGATCTAATAAATAAACCTTTTCGCCACACACTTCTTCTGTTTTACATCTGCGTCTTAGCATAAATATGGAAAACAACTGCCACAAAAAGCGTAAAAACAATAGTGAAGCTACCACACAATAAGCTATTGTAACGATAGCTTCCCAATTCTGTAATGTGCCATTATTGGGTGTTATAGTCACTACAGGAAGTACAACGTTGGCATATTCATTAGCCACAGAGGACATTTCCACGCTCTTATTCAACCAATAAGAACAGTTTAAGCCTGGCACTAAGAGGGCAACAACATACAGTCCCAACAGTGAAATCCTTCTCCAAGAGAAAAAAGTATCATTCGAAAATACTAGCTTATAAAAAGCAAATAGGATGATAAATGCTATATTTAACTTCAAAAAATACATGGCTCTGTATGTTATATTTTAGGTAAATAATATCGGTTTGTTCTGTAGGAGTTCTCCCTTCACCTGATAAGCTTAGTCGTTGCCGCTTTCTATCTCATTGATAATTTCTTTCAAATCTTCAGGAGAGAGATCCTCTTCTTTCGCAAAAAATGAAACCATCTCACGGAAAGAATTCTTAAAGTAATTACCAACAAAACTACGCATGAAATCAGATTTATATTCAGACTGGGCTATCCGTGGCGAAAAATGATACGTAAGACCGTGCTGTTCTGCATTCAAATAACCCTTTCGCTTTAGATTATTCATCACAGAAGCTATCGTTGTATAAGGCGGACGGGGCTCATCCAACTGCTGAAGGATCTCTTTTGTGGTACAACTACCCAACTTCCATACATGCAACATTACTTCTTCTTCTTGCTTAGTCAGTTTTTCCATTATCAAAATACGTTTCTATTATTCTGCTGCAAACTTACGATTAATTCGTAACAAAGTCAAGTTCACAACGTTAAAGATTATTAACAAAGAAAAATTTTTTTAGGCTAAAAATCAGATTAATACGAATTATTAGTAACCACTAAAGACAAGATAAAAAAGCTGTTTTACACTATGAAAATAAGGGAATAGACAGACGACTCATTCTCCATTGAGCCCATAAATACGAAGAATAAAAAATAGAGGATACTCCAAAACAGGAATATCCTCTATTTGTATGATATGTAATAATATGATTATAAGTCGAGCAACTCCACTACTTTATCAACTGCTGCATTGATACCATCAGCATCTTTACCACCAGCTTGTGCGTAGTGTGGCTGACCACCGCCGCCACCTTTGATAAGCTAGCAGCCTCACGGATGATTTTACCAGCATTGAGATCGTGATTCTTTACCATATCATCACTGAGCATGATAGACAGTAAAGGACGATTTTCATATACTGATCCCAGTACACAAACCAAGTTCTCTGGTAATGCTTCACGTACCTTGAAAACAATATCCTTAGCTGAAGCAGGATCAACTGGCAATACTGCCTTAACGACATGTACACCATTCACCGTCTCAGCACGTTCTACCAAGGACTTAGCAGCACGGTCAACAGCCTGTGCACGGAAGCTCTCAACCTCCTTCTTCATGGCATCGTTCTCCTCAACAAACTTGGTGAGAACAGCCTTAAGGTCCTTAGCATTGTTGAACATTGCCTTCAAATCACGCAGCGTATCTTCGAGTGCATAGATTGCATTCTCGCATGTCTCACCTGTCATAGCTTCTATTCGGCGTACTCCAGCAGCTACACTGCTCTCTCCAACAATCTTGAAGAAACCGATACGACCTGTTGATTTCGCATGGATACCACCACAGAACTCACAACTTGGACCGAAGCGAACAACACGAACCTTATCACCATACTTCTCACCGAAGAGGGCTACAGCACCCATCTTCTTTGCTTCTTCCATAGGTGTGTCACGGTGTTCGTCCATAGGATAATCAGCACGAATCATTCCGTTAACAAGTCTCTCCACCTGACGAAGTTCCTCATCGGTGATCTTCTGGAAGTGAGAAACGTCGAAACGGAGCGTGTTTGGACTAACGTAAGAACCTTTTTGCTCTGCATGATCACCAAGAACCTGTTTCAAAGCATAGTCCAACAGGTGAGTCGCAGTGTGATTAGCAGCGGATGCATCACGCTTTTCTACATCCACACAAGCCATAAAGTCGGCTTCAACATTCTTTGGTAATTCCTTTATAATATGGATACTCTGATTGTTTTCACGCTTAGTATCGATGACATTGATAGTCTCATCCTCGCTAACAAGTACACCTTGGTCACCAACCTGGCCACCCATCTCTCCATAGAATGGTGTGTAGTCAAGAACAAGCTCGTAGAAACTATTCTTCTTCTGTGTTACTTTACGATAACGGAGGATGTGACATTCATACTCGGTATAGTCGTAACCAACGAACTCCTGTTCGCCTTCACGCAAAACTTCCCAGTCACCATTCTCTACGACAGCAGCATTACGAGCACGCGCTTTCTGTTGTGCCATCTCCTCATTGAACTGCTTTTCATCAACGGTATAGCCATTCTCTCCACAGATAAGTTCTGTCAAATCAAGTGGGAAACCATAGGTATCAAACAGACGGAAAGCCTCTTTACCATCCAACTCGGTCTTACCGTGTGCCTTCAGCTCGTCCATAGCACCACTCAACAGACTAATACCCTTATCCAAAGTACGGAGGAAAGAGTCTTCCTCTTCTTTCATCACACGTGCAATCAACTCACGCTGTGCAGTCAATTCAGGGTAAGCAACACCCATCTCATGTACCAAAACATTGATTAGCTTGTACATAAAGGCTTCTTTCTGACCGAGGAACGTATAAGCATAACGCACAGCACGACGAAGGATACGACGGATAACATAACCTGCTTTGGCATTGCTTGGCAACTGACCGTCAGCAATGGAAAAAGCAACAGCACGCAGATGATCGGCAACAACACGCATAGCGATATCTACCTTCTGCTCTTCATTGATGCCTTCACCGTTAGGACCTTCTGGGAAAGTGTGATTGTATTTCTTGCCTGACAGGCGCTCAATCTCTTCAATCACGGGTGTGAAGATATCGGTATCATAGTTTGAATTCTTTCCTTGCATCAAACGAACCAGACGTTCAAAACCCATACCCGTATCAATTACGTGCATCTTCAGTGGCTCAAGACTGCCATCTGCCTTACGGTTGAACTGCATGAATACGATGTTCCATATCTCAATTACCTGTGGATGATCCTTGTTTACAAGCTCCTCTCCAGGTACCTTTGCCTTCTCTTCATCAGAGCGGAAGTCAATATGAATCTCCGAACATGGGCCACAAGGGCCCGTATCGCCCATCTCCCAGAAGTTGTCATGCTTGTTACCATTGACAATATGATTCTTGGGGAAGTGCTTTTCCCAGTAGCTGGCAGCCTCATCATCACGTGAGATACCTTCTGCCTTGTCGCCTTCAAAGACTGTTACGTAAAGGTCCTTAGGGTCAAGATGCAACACATCAACAAGGTACTCATAAGCATAATCAATAGCTCCTTCCTTGAAATAGTCGCCAAAGCTCCAGTTACCCAACATTTCAAACATTGTGTGATGGCTAAGTGCTGCATCACGACCCACCTCTTCCAAGTCGTTATGCTTACCACTTACACGCAAGCATTTCTGTGAGTCCGTACGACGGCGTGGCTCTGGTTCCTTTGTTCCAAGAATAATATCTTTCCACTGGTTCATACCAGCATTAGTAAACATCAGCGTAGGGTCGTCCTTGATAACCATTGGGCAGACGGTACGATAACATGTCCTTTCGACTCAAAGAACTTCAAATAAGAGTCGCGGATTTCGTTTGCTGTCATCATCTTTATTTTATATTTAATTCAATTTTTCTACCTAAAAGTGTTGCAAAGATACTGACTTTTGAGTATTTTTGCAAACAATTAAGCTGATGAATATGGAAAAACTTCGCTTTGAAGTAAACTACTAAATAGCATACAGCAGCTGGTTTGTGTAAATAATTGATTTAAAAGAAACTAAGACATGGCAGAGAATCCACATAAATTGTATTATTCAATAAAAGAAGTAGCGCAACAAATAAACGTTACGGAGAGTCTGCTAAGGTATTGGGAAACGGAATTTCCACACCTCCGCCCTAAGACTACGGGCAACCGTGTACGACAGTATACGGAGAAGGATATTGAACAGATAAAAGTAATCTATAATCTTGTCAAAGTACGTGGCTTCAAGATTGCTGCCGCACGCAAGATGATCCAGGAAAACCGTAAGGGTGCTGACAAGAGCCAGAAGGTAATGGAATCGCTCATTTCAGTACGTGACCAACTACAAGAGCTCAAGAAACAACTTGACAGTTTGGTATAAAAAGGCTCTTATCATGCCGAACTTTTTCCATGCTTAGTACAGGTCTTCACAGCCTGTTTATCTCCTATTCTTTTTTTATTTTAGTTGCTATCACTTTTGCACATAGTGTAAAAAGGGCATATTAGGCCATTTATGATAGCAAAATCAGTGGCGAAAGTGAATTTTAACATAATATTAGGTATTAAGATTCTCTATAATTCTATATTATAAAAGCTCATAAAAATACTTTTTATCATAGAAACTATAGGAAATAAAAAAATAAAAGATTAACTTTAGAGTATTTGAAGCCGCCACACTTTCCATAGAACAGTGCACCAGGGAGGGATTTTTTTCGTTATATACCCATGAATAGTTCAAACAGAAATCTCTGCAGAACTATAATCTATATTGTAAGACAATACTTATACATCAGTAAGTTGTATTGCACCTTCTATTCTAGAATATAATTTTTGCAGAGATTTCAGAATAATTACACAACAATGTTTATACCTATCATTCTAAATGATTATTCCTATATCATTTGTCTTGATTGAGTGTAACGGTTGTTATTATGGTCTCGTTTCTTTCTTTTTCAGTTTCGCTTAATATCAACTGATTGTTGGTAAAGTCAGCTGTGATTGCACTTTTAGAAGAGAGATCTACCTTTTCTTCAGAGAATCCTATTAATTTTTCTTCAACATTAAGCCAGTTCCAATAATTTAATATGTTCTCTTTTGGATCTTTATAGGCTATGAAATATGTCCCAGCATGGGTAAAAGTAATGGTCTTTGGGAATTCCTCCTCAGCCAAGCCTAGTTGTACCTCTTTGGTATTTTTAAGTTTATCTGACTTCTCAAACCTATCTATCGCCTTTCTAAGTGCATTACTGAGTTCTGCGCTTGATGATGAAGTTCCATCAAACACTGTTTGACCATCATACTTTACTACAATGTGCATCTTTATAAATCTCCACGTACGACAGAGATAATCTGTAGCTTGACCAGAGGGTATTGGTGTAACCTTTGTAGCAGGGAGTTGTACCTGTCGTCCATTTACATTTAGGAGTAAAGAATAGGAATTACCAGCTTTAGTAATGGTTAATTCGCCTAATTCTTGTAAGACATATGCATTATTATTCTTTGAGAAATGCCCTGTTATATACAAGTCGTCAGAATCTGTATTACTTGGTGAAGCCCCTTTCATAACAATGATATAACGGCCAGCTTCTGTTAGCTCTATCGATTTGTAAGCGGAACTGGCATCTGTCATTTCATACTTTGCAGCATCCATTGTATAAGATGGCGTTTCAATAGGAGATGGTTTCTGCTCATCTGGGTCAGAATTATCACATGCTGTGAACGATAGTCCACATAAAAGCAACATAGTTGCAAACAAAATGCTTTTAAGTCTCATAATAATATTTTTCTGTTAATAATAGTTGGTCAATAGCTAATGTGTTTCTTCAAAGGAAACTAATTGTTAACAAAGATATACACGATTTTCTTTTTCTCATCTTCATTTCATCTTAAATAACCTTAATTGCGAGATTACCCTCTGACAATATTCAATAGAAGCTGGAGAAAGTAGAAAGACTGTGCTAATGTACATAAGGAATTTGGAAGGCAAACAGTGAAAGAACAGGTGTGTATAAACGATCTACCCCTCTCCATTCAGAGAGGGGTAGTTGGGGAAAATAGATATTCCTTGTTGTTATTGTTGCTTTTATTACTTCTTCCTCGACAATGAAGCGCGCTTTACTTCGAAGTCGGCAGTAGTATTGTTATCATCAACAAACTTCTTACCATCCCATTTACGTTGTAAAGAAAGACCGGAGTAAATGGGGTAATCGCTCTGCTTCAAACCAGCAAAGGAAACATCAGTAACAGCATTATAACCTCGATCAAGCTTGCTGGGGCGCATCTGAAACATACGACGTGGACAGATGGTGATGCAGTCGATGACGCACTCGAAGGGTACTTCTATGGCATAGAAATCGCCGTGAGCACTACTGGTGACGGTGATATAATGCAGATAACCCTTTCCATCCTTCGTATCAGTCAGGTTCTTTTTAAACTCTTCTGGTGTCCAAGGAAGTTTTATCAGTGCGATACCATTGCTCTCTGAAACGTTTGAGAACTCATGTTCCGGACCAACATTCCCACTTGCATCCGTCACAGTTAGTATGGCATTAAGATCGGGAACATCTGGATTGTTCTTCTTTCTAGAATCATAATTGATATTCGTCCACTCGAAATCAGCTTTCCTCAAATCAAGAAAGGCATCCAACCCACCATACATACTAAGGTCCTCTCCCTCCAGTTCCGACTCGAATTGCGCCTTATGGTCAATGGCATACTTAGCCACAATAATGGTCTGCCCAGGCTTAACAGGATAATCAGTACCCGCACCAGGGAAGTAAGAGATACCTGATGCACCATAATAACGATTAACAAAGTCGTCCTTCGGTGCAAACTGAATCGCCTTGCTTGGGTCAATTGCATTATCACAAAGTGCCAATCCGTCAAGATACTTCACCTCATCTGTTGGGTTAAAGATTGCGATATACTGATCATCATTATACATCTGGTTCAGGTTCTTCATACCCCAGGCTCTGACGTCACGGTACCAATAATGTCCGACATAGAACACCTCCTTAATAATCAGATGGTCTAATTTTGTCTTTGAAGTAGACTGTTTGACAGGCATTTCATTACGTGTACAGCTACCTAAGCTCAACATTATCAAGCCCGAAAGCAGGAATGCTGTTATCTTTTTCTCTATCATTTGTTTCATCATCTTTTATGCGTTTATATTTTTGTCCTATAATCATAGATTAGTCCCAACACCTGAAACTGCTCAATAACCTATAAGAACCAGTTTCCAAAACCCGATCCTCCACCAATGCCATGTGTCTGAACATTCTGTGCAGCCTCTAATGCATCGAGCGATGACAAGCCTATTTCGTGTCCCATATAGAAGTAGAGAGGGTCATTAGGGTCAATCGTTGTCGGGTCAGTATCGAAACTACTACAGAAAACTTTTATTGGAATATTGAATCGGAAAAGTTCTTTCCATTCTGAGTCAGCCCCATACTCCTTCGGTTCATCGGGGTTATAAGCCTCTGCACAGATGAATGGACTACGGAAAACATAGGTGGAATGCCGGTTGAGATACTCGTCTTTCGGTATCAAAGCCTTCTTTCCTTTCGGACATTTCATGATGCGCACAGAGAGATAAAACTTAGGAAGTAGATAAGACGGACGACTATAGCGACCAGGCTCACCTGTTGCTGGATCTACTCGACGTGTAATCTCGAGTGGCCACTCCTGATGAAGCGCATCATTCTCATCGGCTTCTATATCAAAGTTGAAGTGACCTTTCAGTCCCACACGGTCCTGATCATAAGGTGCAACAGCCCAATCGGCATCTTCACGAGTGAGTGGTGGCAGCAGTCGTTGGTTGAATAACTCACGTGCACCGTCAGCCATTGCATTATGAATCCACGTGTCACGATAAGTATATTCAAATATCTTCGGTGTCAATTCAGCCCTTTGCTTCCATGTTGACGTATTGGCAAAGAGCGGAGAAGGTACAGGTGTAGTGTCAACTGTTCCACCTTTCTTCCAATCACCAAACTTATCCTTATTGGGTTTCCATGTTCCTCGACAGTCCATCACTTCGTATGGGTTGCCTTTATCGTCTACTTCACTCACCGTAAAGAATATCTGATATTCGTCAGAATGCTCAAGAATATCATCATTCATCAGCTTTCCTTCCTTGTTGAAGAAGTAGAGACACAAGCCCCACCGCTTTAGTTTACCACCTATGATGCGGATATAATCAGGGCCCATCTTTCCTTCGCTCTGCTCGAGATAGGTCACTGTACTCTGCCGTTGCACCTCTACCGTTGGCCATTGACTTGTATTGTTATGGATAAGTACAAACTCTTCCTGCTTCCAGGGTGCATTCTGATAAACGAAGTTACCGTGCATCATACCGTCACCATGAGAGTGTCCCTCCTTAAACATAGCCAGACAAGTTGCCCAACCGTTGAAAGCACCATCAGCATCAGGATTTGCCATATCGCCAGACACCTTCACTTTCGACAAGCTATCCACATATTTATCAGCCCCACTATGTGCTACACCCTTACTATTTAACGGATTCTCATTGTAATCAACATGCACATTACCAAATACAAAGTCGTCACATGAGGTGAAGGACAGACCAACAGTTACTATTAATAGTATGCTCTTAAATATTTTATTCATCTTTCCTTTGCTCTTTTTACATCAATACTACGTTCTGTCTATACTGTGAGAAGAAGTCCTGTGGTTGTGTTAACATGCGCCAAAGACGTGTCTTATCAACTTGTGGATAGAACCGCTTCACGTCATTAAAGCATTTCTCCTCCCCATCTTTCGCATTCGCAATCACGCGTACCGAGAGTGGATAATCAATGTCGAAGCTATCCCATCCTGGCTCGTATCTGGTTGAAATCCCATAAGAAACTATGCTCACTGTTATTTGTATTGCAGTACTTTGCAGGTTTCTCCGACTCACCAACGTGTTGCTGTCCCTTGTTCAGAATATGGCAGATACGCACCTGTAGTTGGAAAGCAACATCTGACATATGGAACTGCATGATACCTTTGAAGCCTAATCTATCCATGTCTGCCCCCACATCTAAGCTACGTTTCTGACGGAGAAAGCCTACGGTATGTCCATAACGCTGGCGTGGAGCATCAGTATCAGGGTCGGTGAAGTCATCGTTATATGCCTCGGTGAAGAGTTTACCAAGGTCTTCTTCAACAGGGTCTGTATCGCGATACTCGTACGTAAACAGCTCTGGTGTAATCTTGTTCAGCTCCATCGGGTCGATTGTCTTATAGAGATGGTATGTCTTTCCGTCAAAGGCGTAAGGCTGTAGTGCCTCTGGTTTTCCCGACACTTCTATGGCTTTCCATGCGAGATTGTTATTGAATGTCACTTGATTCTGCCCTAATGTAAAACCTTCTGGCGCATAGATGTTCGAAGTAGAGAACTTTGTAGCAGGCTCAGGATTGCCATCTTTCATACGGAAAGTATATCGATCATAATATGTAGGTTGCAATGAAAGCGAACGTGGATAAGCCATCTGTAATCCAGTTGCCTGCTGTTTGTTGTTTGAAGCAGTGCTATCAGTCACCTCCTTGTTCAGCGAAGCATTGCCAATACCGAAGAAGTGCTGATGAACAAGCAGCGTAGCGTTATCCTCATCAGGAATGCTATAGCCCTCCTTATCCTTCGTAAAGGGATAACCAGAGAACTGATGATTAATCAACATACCATTCTGATCGTAATATTTCAGCTCCAATCCGTAGTAGATATCGTCAGAAGCAATCACATCAAAGCAGTCACGCTCTGTAGTAATCGTCATCTGTCCTTCATCATCCTTGGCTATATCAATCTCCTGCATGACAGGAACTGGTAGTTCACCATTAACAACATGATATGTATTATATGCCCGAACGGAGTCATTACCATCAGGCCCGACACCAATCATTCCTCCTTTATATCCCATTCTTAGGATGGCATGGACGGCATAAATCTGCTCGTGTCCTTTCACATCACGTTCTATTGATGAGGCTGGAGCCTGTACTACCTTCTTGAAAGTCGTCTACTTGATCGTTGGAACAGCTACCAAAGAGAAGTACTGATACTATTATGGCAAATAAAAGCCGTATATCTTTATTCTGTTTCATATTCTTATCAGCTATTTAAAACTTAAACAATGTACGTAAAGAGAAGTTTGCTCCACGCTCATGTGCATAATATCTGAAGCGGTCTGTGTATTCTTTATAGAGTGCATTAAGAATATTCTCACCGACAATCATGAACTTCAATTCTCGTTTCATAGGTAAAGCGATGCGGAACTCTGCCGTACCATTCAGCAAGAAATAAGCTGGTGGAGAGTCTGGAACGAGGTCTTTATCTGGGTCGAAGCGTGTCTGCTTGGTGACATATATCCCTGACAACGACAGTGTTGAACGGTATTTGTAATCCTTTGTCAGCGGAAGGTCATAAGTTGCAGAGAGTCCGTAACGGTCAGAAGGCATGAAAGGTAACCAGTCATCATGCGTGATATTGCGTGCAAACATCCATTCACCTTTGGCAACAAAGGTCAGTCTGTCTATAGGTTTCACAGTGGCTTCTATGTCACCACCATAGAGTTTCACGTCATCTTGGTCATAGATAAACTTCGGATACTTTCCACTTGGATGGTTATGGAATCGATCTTTTCCTTCTCCGATGTGGTCGTATATGTAACTATTGATGCGCTGGAAGAAGAAGCTAGGCTCTACTGACAGCCATGTGTTACGGTATCTTGTACCCAGCACCAACTTATATCCACGTTCACTAGCAAGGTTCTTATTACCCACTACCCAATAAGAACCATCCTGTAAACCTATAGCATAAAGCTCATTGATATCGGGTGGACGCCATGACCAACCGATATTGGCACGTGCATCCCACTTGTCATTGAATTGATAGTGTGTTGCAAAACTCATCGTAAAGTTACTGTAGAGCTTAAAATCGTCGTAGTAGGTGTAATTACTGAGGCTGCTATAACCATTGACAGACAACACACGGAAGTCGTATCGCATACCGAGTGCACACTGTAACTTACCAAACTCTGCTTTATGTAAAGAAGTAACCACCCATTGAAAGGGCTGCAAAATTAGGTACAAAAGCGGGCTGTTTCGTACCGGGATAGTTGTAATTGGTCTGATAAGTATTAGAGAGTCCTGCATCAGTGGTCATCTTCCATAGCTTCCACTTTGCATGCCACAGTACATCAAACTTATAAGTCTTCAGAATCAAGTCCTGCATTGGAATCCAACTCCACTGTGTTTTCTTTCTGTTTTCGAACTCTTGGCGCAGGTTCTCTTGGAAAGATAGTGTCACATCAAGCTGATGATTCTTATTGATATCCCACTTCAATTCACCCTTCAACGTCACATGTTGCGACTGTTGGAACGGTGGTTTTATCTCATATGAGAAAGGTTTAATGGTCTCTGGGTCTGGACGTCCATATTCAAAACGCTTTATGAGTTGGGCAATGTCCGATACCTTACTGGCATAATATATACCACTGCGCTGGTAGTAGATACTGGAAAAGACGGTTGCTGTGATTTTCTTTCCTTGATAACCAGCCAAGGCTGAGAGGCTTATCGTGTTGTATCCAGTGTTGTTCAGCACGTAATCTGCCGTGTGATAGTCACCTCCCTTGGTGTACATTCCATGGAGACGTAGTCCAAACTTCTTGTAACCAGTCTCTACACTTGCCGAACTACTGAGCCCACGGGCATTGGTGTCATATCCAAGGTTGACATTACCATTCACCTTTAACGCTTTGTTACCATATGGGAGGGGGAGCATCATTCAGCAGAACGACACCACCCATAGCACCGAAACCATAGCGAATACACTCCGCCCCTTTCACCACTTCAACCATACTTGATCCTGTATAGTCTAACTCTGGGGCATGATCGGCACCCCAACTCTGGCTCTCCAACCTTACTCCATTGTTCATCAGAAGGATTCTACTACTGTGCATTCCTTGTATAACGGGCTTTGCAATGGTGTTACCCGTACTGATGGAACTAACACCAGGAATGGTTTCGAGCAGTTTGGCTAAAGATGTAGCCCCACCCTTCTCTAATGCTTCCTGACTGATAGCCGATGATTGTTGCAGTACGCTCGTGTGACGTTGTAAGGCTGTGACCGTTACGTTATCCAATTGTTTGGAGTCATCCTTCAACTGTAGGGTTATCTTTCTGTCTTCTGGAATGGTTACTAAACGTGTGAAGGTTTTATATCCGATATAGGAAACCGTCACTTTCAACTTGTTAGCTCCGTGCTTGAGCTTGATAACACAACGTCCTTCGGTGTCTGTTATGGCAGGATTCACTCCTTCACAACGTACCACTGCTCCAGTAAGTGGCTCTTGTGATTGTTCAGCTACAACACATATCGTCACCTGGTCATCATCAGACGTTTCTTGCCCAGGGGGGAACAGACTGACAGAACCAGCGGTAGGTAAAGTGCTAAAGAGCAACAGACATAAAATTATCATTGGTGTACGTGTCTGTATACACCTCCTTAACTTTAATAGATATTTTTATCATATATATGCAGATTATAAAAAGTTTACTTCATCACATGGTACTCCATCCCCTTACAGTCAGACGGAAGATGCAGAAAGAAAATATTTACTCACGCTTGTAGATTAAGTCACCAGCGCTACTAGAAACGCTATAAAATGACGAGTGCAAAGATACGTACTTAAGGGAAAAACTCACAATACCTAAAATGAATGATTTGTAATCTTTCTCTTGGTGGAATCTACTCATTATTCTCTATGATACAATTGGATTTATAGACACTTTTTTTAGATTTTTATTTATTGTTTTTTTGTTTATTATATATAAATCTATATTTAGCAGTGTAATACAGCTACGATAAAGAAGGAAGTGTCTCTCTGGTTTTAATTTTCGTTTCCTTGCCCCTTTCACCCTTCTTGGTGTTAGGGGCAAGTTTTTTGTTGCCGTTGGTATCGTTCTCTGTATGATGCACTATTACTAAGAAAAAAAGTTTTTTTATTGTGTTTCTTTGTCACTTTTTTAGGTTTTTTTGCAAAGGCGTTGTAAGACAGCTGGTTATAAGGCTAATGGGGGGTGACAGGAGTGACAGCAAATTTAAAATGGATTCTGAAATACTTTCTCGGTAAGTTCCTTTTTTGATACTTTTATGCACCAGTTACTGTAGTATGCAGCGGAAAGGGACATCATTAAGGAGGACGTTTAGCATGAACACATAGTGTGCGGATGGCTAACACAGGATGTGCGGATGGTCAGCACGACATGTGATGATGCATGGCACAAGGAAAATAACGCGTGGAAAGCATGCAGGCTTTGGGTTCTTTGGAGCGTAAGGCACAAGGGTGATGGGACAAGGGAAATAAGCGTACGGCTTACAACTGGGAGATGAGCAGTAAGCCGTTCAGCGTATGTGGGGGAATTGTTTTTTAAAAGTTGCTGTCACTGCCGTCACTGTTTTAAGGGGCATAAGTGGCTTAGGATGTGTGCTTTACGGGAAGTGTTAAAAGTGACAGCAACTAAAAAATAAAATAAAACAGGGATAAGCGTTACCTGTTTATCCCTGTTTTTATGTTTTCTCCTTCATGAACAATCAATAAGGAGGAGTTATCTCTAAATCCATCAGATGATTTCCTGTACTTCCTGCATACCATTGATGCGCTTCAGACTATCGACAATGACCTGTACATCCTTGCGGTCGTGAACCCTAAGTTCTATTGACCCATCAAAGATACCATCATCACTGGAGATGGTCACCTTATGGATGCTCACACCCAACTGGTCGGACAAGACATCAGAGATGTCATGCAACATTCCTCTGCGGTCAATCCCTCGTATTTCAATTGACGCATCAAAGAATATCCGTCGGTGCATATCCCACTTGGCATCCAGAATACGGGTACCATAGCTTGCCTTGAGTTTTGCAGCAACAGGACACGAACGCTTGTGTATCTCTATATGGTTTTTGTTATCAATATAACCCAGAATGTCATCACCAGGAATAGGATGGCAGCACTGTGGGAAGAGATAACGATGGATATTCTCTTCACTGATGAAGATAGGTTTCTTCTTATTCAGATTCTTCGTTACGACAATCAGTCCTTCCGTTGAAGTATCGTCTGAGCGCATCGGGTCTGTAGTCTTCTTATCATTCGACTTCAGGAATGGAACATAACGCCGCCATCCACCAGAGACGATCGTACTCTCGAACTTCTTCTTCCCCCCGTATTTCATCTAAATCACGGTCACCCAGTATGACGGTCTTCTCACCTATGGCTTTGAAAAGGCTCTCATGTACAGAGAATCCATGCAGACTACAAAGCTTATCAAGCACCGAGGTGGTCATCTCCAGGTCGTTTGCAGCCAGCCACTTTGACAGTAGCGCTTCACCAGCCTTCTGTATCTCCTTCCCTTCACGCCGCAATATAGCCTGTATCTTTGCCTTAGCCTTAGCAGTGGAGACGAAGTTGATCCATGAAGGGTCTACATGTTGTGATGCAGAAGTGAGTATCTCAACCTGATCACCACTCTGCAGTCTATGACTAAGTGGTACCAGCTTATGGTTGACCTTAGCACCGATGCAATGGCTTCCAAGAAAAGTATGTATCTGGAAAGCAAAGTCAAGTGCCGTACATCCCGCTGGCATTGTCTTTATTTCGCCCTTTGGTGTGAAGACAAATATCTCAGACGCAAAGAGATTCAGCTTGATAGCGTCAAGGAAATCCATCGCGTCAGGCTGTGGATCATCGAGAATCTCCTTAATCGTACTGAGCCATTCGTTCAGTTCGCCTTCATCTTCGGTTATCTCATTACCATCTTTATACTTCCAATGTGCAGCAAAGCCCTGTTCAGCAACCTCGTTCATATGCTCTGAACGGATCTGAACCTCTATCCAACGTCCCTTTGCCGACATCAGTGTCACGTGTAATGCCTGATAGCCATTGGCCTTCGGATGATTCACCCAGTCACGCAAACGGTCAGGATGGCTCTTGTAAATCTTATTAATAGCTACATATATTTGGAAACAATCATTGATTTCCTCGTCTGGATGCTTAGGTTTATAGATTATACGGACTGCAAGAATATCATATATCTCTTCAAATGTCACATGCTTATTCTGCATCTTATTCCAAATGGAATAAGGACTCTTCACACGTGCTTTAAGTTCATATTCAAAGCCCATATCATCAAGAGCCTTACGGATTGGAGCGGTAAACTCCTCAAAAAGAGTATCACGCTGAGCCTGTGTAGAAGCAAGTTTCTTCTCAATAGAGGCATAGGCATCAGGATGTTCATAGCGGAAACTAAGGTCTTCAAGTTCTGTTTTTATCTTGTTCAGACCAAGACGATTGGCAAGTGGCGCATAGATATAAAGTGTTTCTCCAGCTATCTTATACTGCTTGTTGGCAGGTTGTGATGCCAATGTGCGCATATTATGCAATCGGTCACAAATCTTTATAAGGATGACACGGATATCATCACTCATCGTCAACAGTAACTTCTTGAAGTTCTCTGCCTGTGCTGAAGCCTGTTCACCAAAGATTCCACCAGAAATCTTGTCAGTCCATCAACAATCTGTGCTATCTTTGGTCCAAAGATATTCTCTATATCCTCAACGGTATAGTCTGTATCTTCAACCACATCATGCAACAAAGCTGAACAGATACTCGTTGCACCAAGTCCCATCTCCTCACAGGCTATCTGTGCCACAGCTATAGGGTGCATGATATAGGGTTCTCCCGACAGTCGGCGTACGCCTTTATGAGCCTGTCGAGCGAAATTGAACGCCTTAGTAATAATATCAACTTTCTTACGATGGCGTGAGGCGAGGTATGTATCTAAAAGATGTTGGAAAGCATTGTCCACCATCTTCTCATACTCGGCTTCTCGATTCTCCGTTTTCTCCTTATTATTATCCATATCGCATCCTCCTGTATATAATAATGTGAGGGGTCTTTTTTAGCGCATCAATAAGCCTTGATGGGACCCGGTATGACCTTGTGAACCAATTGCTGTTGTGGCAGTAACAGTCATTACAGGTGCTTCAAAAGAAGGCTTATCTTGATAAATCAATTCCTTATTATAGTTAAACCGCTCTATCATCTCTGCTGGAAGTCGTAACTTCACTGTACCATCTGTACTAAAAGCCCTTATAAGATCCTGTCGGTATTGTGGATTGAGAATCTTCAGGTCGGCTATTTCCATACCCAGCACAGCAGCAATCTTACCTAAACGAACATCCTTCTCCACTACGACTGTATCACAACGGACGGGTAAGCCTGTTGATAAAGGCTGTATATTGTAATCGGCATAATAGTTCATTACGTAGTTTACAGCTATGAATGCAGGTACATATCCACGTGTTTCCTTTGGGAGATACTGATAAACAGCCCAAAAGTCAGAAGCACCACCAGCCTTTGAGATAGCGTTACTGACACGTGTCGGACCGCAGTTATAAGCTGCTAACGCCAATGTCCAGTCACCAAAACGCTGATAAAGATCGCTCAACATACGTGCTGCAGCATAAGAAGACTTCTCCGGATCACGACGTTCATCAATATAATCATCAATCCGAAGATTGTATTGTTTGCCTGTTGTCGTCATAAATTGCCACAGTCCTGCCGCACCAACACGTGACGTTGCATTCGGATTCAGTCCCGATTCAATCACTGGGAGGTACTTCAGTTCCATGGGTAATCCGTATGTCCGTAATGCATCCTCAAAGAAACGATTGTAATAACGCGCACGTCCCAACAGATAACAAGTTGATTGACGCCCAGCTTTTGTATAACGGTCAATATATTTCTTTACCTCATCATTACAAGTCAGTGACATTACATTGGAGAGGTTACGAATCTTACGGTCTATCTCCTCCATTCCATTCTCTGCGTCAGCATTCATATTATTCCTCTGTGACGAACCATTTGCATAAAACTTATCATCGGAATAATCAACACTGACATAACCAGACAGCGCTCCATCAGCATCTGGAATCATGACTTCAACAGTCTTGCCATGATCATCTATAACGGTCTGTTGCTGTGCCTGCATGGTACAAACACATCCAAGACCTATAATAAAGGAGAAGATACGTCTCTTTCTACTCATTATTTACCCTTTGGTTAGTGCAAATTCAGTGCACTGCTGCTAGAAAGTCAAGCTACATCCAAGTCCAATAGCCGATGAGCGGAAAGGATTATTAGGAGTAGCAAGACTCTTGTCAGAGATAATCGTCGGTGCAATATGCAACGACAAATCATCTGATATATCGAAATCAGACAGTGAAGCATCGACATAAGCATCAATAACAGAGAGTGCATAAACGGCAATCGTCGTAAAGATACTTAAGTCACGCCATCGCCGATAACGGTCTTTGCGTTGTTTAAAGATATTCTTATAACGCTCCTCATTAGCAGGAGTAATCGTCGTTCCTAAATGAAGGAAGTTATTATAGCTCTGCGTTGTGGGATCATTATCCATTATATCGATATATGCCTGTGCATAGTCGTGATACATCTGATTGTTCCATGTCATAGCATAGATACACCCAACGAAGCCACCGTAAAAGATTGGGAGTTTCCAATACTTACGGTTATAGACCTGCCCAGCACCCGGCAAGACTATCGCTAACCATAATGCCCGTTTAGGATTAGGACGCCATTTGCTCCAGTCACGCCCTTTCTTCATCATTTTCAGACTGTCTTTCCTAACGACTGAAGAGATTTTTCCCTCATCATCTGGAGTCAACAAAGCCTTTTGTTCAACATACTTATCCTGTGAATTAGGAACCTCAACAACAGCAGAATCACCAGGATAGATTACTTTTATGGAGTCCGTAGGTACATACTGTGCATGCATGCTCATCCCATAAATGAACATACCAGCTACTAACAGCCCTCTGCTTATTATACTATTAAACTTCATCACTATCCCTTCTTATCTATCTAATACCTAATTCAAAACCCCTCAACTGGCTTATTTCATTTTATCCATTACCTCCATAATATGCTCCAATTCTTCCTCAGAAGCAAAAGAGATACTGATTTTCCCCTTACCATTAGCATTGCAACTCATCTGAACCTTAGTATTAAAGAACGAAGAGAGTCGCTGCTTAAGGATGTTAAATTCTTCTGGAAGACGTGTACGAGCGGCTATTTTCTTCTTTGCAGTCTGGATATCCTCCCCACTATTCAACTGTTGGCAGAGCTCTTCCACCTTACGAACGCTGTAACCGTTCTTCTGTATCTCGCGGAAAAGCTTCAGCTGAAGAGATGGACTATTCAGAGAAAGCAAAGCACGGGCATGTCCCATATCTATCTCTTTCTTCTGCAAAGCCATCTGAACCTGAGCAGGAAGTTTCAATAATCGTAGGTAATTGGCTACTGCAGCCCGACTCTTTCCAACACGTTCAGCAACACGTTCTTGTGTCATTCCACTTTTTTCCTGAAGATGCTCATAAGCCAAAGCTATCTCTATAGCATTCAAATCCTCACGCTGAATATTCTCTACCAGTGCCAATTCCATCACATTTTCATCCTTGATGGTGCGGATATAAGCAGGAATAGCCGTCAGACCAGCCAACTGACAGGCGCGCCAACGACGTTCTCCAGCAATAATCTGAAAACGATTATCATCTATTTGTCGTAATGTGATAGGCTGAACAAGTCCTAGTTCACGAATACTATTTGACAGTTCTTCCAATGCGACAGGATCAAACTCACGGCGTGGTTGATTAGGGTTAGCCTCAATTTGATCTATTGCTATCTCATTAATAGTAGAACTACCCTGTGTACTTACTGCCTCTGTGGATATCAGCGCATCTAAACCTCGACCAAGAGCATTGGTCTTCGCATTACGATTATATTTCTTATGTACAGCCATTTTAAGGAGTTAAAAAGGAGTAAAAGGGTGATAGATACAATGTCTACAACATACAAAGTACTACTCTCCACTTTCGCTTCTTTATTCTTTATTTCTTATTCTTTTCAATAATTTCTTTCGCAAGACAGAGATGATTCTTTGCACCAGTGGATTCAGCATCATATAAAATGACTGGCAAACCATGACTCGGACTCTCTGAAAGCTTGACATTACGCTGGATAACAGATTTAAATACCAGCTCTTGGAAGTGACGTTTCACCTCATCATATATCTGACGTGCAAGACGAAGACGACTATCATACATTGTCAACAAGAAGCCTTCTATCTCTAACTTTGGATTCAGTTTGCTCTTAATAATCTTAATCGTATTAAGCAACTTACTGATACCTTCCAGTGCGAAATATTCACATTGGACAGGGATAATAACAGAATCAGCTGCTGTCAGTGCATTTACAGTTATTAAACCAAGTGAAGGACTACAGTCAATCAGGATATAATCATAGTCATCACGAATAGGAGCCAGCAGATTGCTCATAACTTTCTCACGTCCGTTAAGCTTCAACATCTCTATCTCTGCGCCAACAAGATCAATGTGACTTGGGACAATATCAAGCCCTTCTATATCGGTTGTGTAGATTGCGTCTTTAATGTCGGCATGGTCAATGATACATTCGTAGAGAGAACAATCCACCTCTTTGATGTCAACACCCAGACCGCTTGAAGCATTAGCCTGTGGATCAGCATCAACAACCAAAACAGACTTCTCTAATGTTGCCAGTGAGGCTGCTAAATTTATAGTGGTAGTTGTCTTCCCGACGCCGCCTTTTTGATTGGCGAGTGCGATAATCTTTCCCATTTTCTATATCTAATTCGTATGTGTTTATAGCCCACAAAGATACATATTTTATGTGAGATTGCAGGGCTTTGTGAACCTTTTTTCGTACTTTTGCAACTAAATCAAAGCGAAATTATGAATTTTAAGAAACCACTCATACTTATCTCTAACGATGATGGATATCGCTCCAACGGCATACGAACGCTCGTCTCTTTCCTGACAGACTTTGCTGACGTTGTTGTCTGCGCACCAGAATCAGGCCGTTCAGGGTTCTCATGTGCGTTCTCTGTTGTTGACTATCTTCTAATTAAAGACAACATAACATTCCAGACTGCGAGGTATGGTCATGCACTGGTACACCTGTTGATTGTGTAAAAATAGCATTAGACCAGATTCTAAAGGACCGTAAGCCCGACCTTATCCTTGGTGGTATCAACCATGGAGATAACTCATCTGTGAACAATCATTACAGTGGAACAATGGGAATAGCCTACGAAGGCTGTATGAAATACATCCCTTCCATAGCTTTCTCAAGTTGTGATTATAATCCAGAAGCCGACCTTTCCCACTTACGTGATTATGTAAGAATAATTGTTAAGAAGGTTCTTACAGAAGGATTACCCAAGGGAGTATGCCTGAATGTGAACTTCCCTAAGGCTGAACACTTTGCAGGAATAAAGGTTTGTCGGATGGGATTCGGCAGTTGGACGCGTGAAGTAGAGTGTTGCAAGCATCCTCGGGGTTTTAACTATTACTGGATGACAGGGCACTATCGGAACGATGAACCATCTGCTACGGATAACGATCAGTGGGCGTTGGAGCATGGTTATGTAACTATAACACCATCAAAGATTGACGTTACAGACTACGATATGCTCAATAAGATGAAAGATTGGGAATCACTTTAAAAACTTTTGTTCAATGAAGTATTATCTGATAGTTGGAGAAGCATCTGGCGACTTACATGCTTCACGTCTCATGCAGTCACTCAAACAATATGATCCAGAAGCTGAATTCCGCTTCTTTGGAGGTGACTTAATGACAAAAGTAGGGGGAACACGTGTAAAACATTACCGTGAATTAGCTTACATGGGCTTTATCCCAGTACTTCTTCACTTGCCAACCATCTTCAAACATGAAGATGTGCAAGGAAGACATTGTACGATGGCAACCTGATGTTGTCATCCTCATCGACTATCCAGGCTTCAACCTCAGCATAGCTAAGTTCGTAAAGAAGCATACAAGAATCCCTGTTTACTATTATATATCACCAAAGATATGGGCATGGAAGGAGTGGCGTATCAAAGCTATCAAGCGTGATGTGCAGGAGATGTTTTCTATTCTGCCGTTTGAGATACCTTTCTATGAGAAAAAACACAACTACAAGATACACTATGTAGGAAATCCTACGGCAGAAGAAGTTGATAACTTCCGCCACATCTACACCGAATCAAAGGACGAATTCTGCCAAAAGAACGGATTATCAGCCAAACCAATTATCGCAATACTTGCCGGTAGTCGCAAACAAGAGATAAAAGATAATCTCCCTTCTATGCTTGAAGCTGCTCGTCATTTTGAGGATTATCAGATGGTTATTGCTGCTGCACCATCAGTTGGTGAAGCCTATTATAAGAAGTTCTTAGGTGATAGTGAAGCTAAGATGGTTAAAATGCAAACTTACGAACTTCTCTCCCACTCTACTGTTGCACTTGTAACCAGTGGTACTGCCACACTTGAAACAGCATTATTGAATGTCCCACAAGTAGTATGTTACGAGACTCCTGTCCCCAAACTCATTCGATTTGCTTTCAAACACATCATCAAAGTGCGCTTTATCTCTCTTGTTAATCTTATCGCTGACAAAGAGATTGTACAGGAACTCTTTGCGGATAGGTTCTCTATTTATAATATTGCTAACGAACTCTATCGTATTCTTCCTGGTCAACCTGGTCGTGAACGTATGCTTACTGACTATCAACTCGTACGTGAGCGATTAGGAAATGAGGTTGCACCAGACAATGCTGCAAGGATCATGGTGGAGAAATTAACAGGTAGAAGGCTCGACTAACAAATAGTTCAATTAGAATAAGGATGCCTTATAAAGTTCAAAGTTGAGAACTTATAGTTGGAACATCCATTACACCTTTTCATCTGTATTGCTGGGGTTTTGCCCAATTTAGAATGATCATCTCCCATTCATATAGATAATTCTATGAGGAAAATCGTATTCTTTTTATTGTTTTCTTGCTGCATAATGACCAATCTTTATGCACAGCAACGACTGTCTTTACCAGATGTTGATGCCATAGGTTACGGTGCAGATGGCAGTTGGATAGACCTTTATACAAAACTTGGCACCGACCGTTATGCTCATAGACGACTGCAAATAGATCGAAAAGAAATAAGCATAAGCAAAGCTTCTGCAGCTTATCAGATGGTCTGGCATTTATATTCTTGCAACGATACACTAAGCAGAAACGATATTGAAAGGCGAGAGAGTGTTTCGTTGATGTAAATAATCTGCGTCCCATAACTCTCAAAAGCTATGTCGGCAAGACATTCGATATCAATGAAGACGGCAACTGGAAACGCAATGAAAAGAAATCGAATTATGTTTTAAAGTTCTTACGCCCCGACCTTGCGTTTGTTCAACAGCTACGTTATGCTAAGGCTGATAGGTATGCATACAACGTAATAACTACCTCTTCGTGTGTTCCGGACTCGGTTACAACCTGGCGTGGGGAATCTCAACCATTGAGTCCACTTGTTTTAGAACTGAAAGGAGAAAAGACTGTTTTACTATTCGCCTATAGATCATTCGATTATTTGTTGCTTCCAACGATTAAAGGCGACCAGTTCGTGAAATTATCTCGTGACTGCCAACCTGCAGAACTAACTATAGCAGGACATAAATACGATGCAGCTGCACCTTACGACTTCATGAATATTGTTCTTAACGACTTCTTGAACGTTAAGAAAACAGATACAGGTAGATGCCAATTGGTGAACGCTTTCGGTGATAATATGCTGAAACAGGATTACGATAGCATCATTTGTGGAAACCGTTTTATTATTGCGCACACAAAGAAAGGGGTTGATGTGTACAATCTTTACCTTAAAAAGCTCGACTTGGGAAACGCCTTAGTTGCATATGAAATACCTAATTGTATGATTGGTTGCATAAATGTGCTGAACAGAAATGGTGCTTTTTACTGCGATGAAACAGGGGAAAAGATGAAAAATCCTTGGAAAATACGGTTGGGAGTTTGTGGCACTGTACCTCATTGGACATATAGTTTGTTAAAGAAACGTGGGCAATACCAGCTCAAATACTACACTGCCGGACCTGGTGTAACATGCGAAGAAGACAAGCGTTACGTGCTTTCAGACTGCCAACCTACCGATTCCATTTCCTTTCTTGATGGAAAAAAAGAGTACAGACGCAATGGAAACAGTTGGATTCTGGGAGCTCTCAATGTACGCCCAGAATGGATAAGAGTAGGAAGAAATGGCAAATTTGGCATTCTTGCCTACGATTATAAACAGCCAAACGATGTGGAACCGAAGGAAGGTACAGTAAAATATGGTGATTGGGAAAGACCATTGGAGACTTATCCTGTGCGGACTCTAAAGGGTAAAACTATTCTTCCAATGGTCTACGATTCTATTATGATGCACAACGATGGATATATTTATTTCTACAAAGATGGCAAAGTGGGCATCTATTCGTACAACGATGCACCTGTTTACGATGAGTTGAAACAGAGCACCCGATACTTTACCACATCGTAAAAGACGGTGTTAACGGCTGGCTCGACCTTAAAAAGAACAAAGAATATCTACTTAACAACACAGACAACAGGTGAGACAGGAGTCCCATCCCCCTCAAAATACATACTTAACACCAACCTACTCGTTCGTGATTGATTGGAGAACGCAGTCTTATTCAATAATGCTGCAAACATAATGTTACATAACTTGGCAGATAAACGGGTATACAAGTAGATAGGTAGACAAGTAGACAAGCTATGTTAAGCCCAAGGTTATTATAACACTTCGGGTATATAAACGATACAATACACCCCGTCTATTTTTAATTTTAAGTTGCTGTCACTTTTAACATTTACCACAAAACCTCACAAACAAGTAGTTATAGTCATATAAGGAGTGACAGAAGTGACAGCAACCTATAAACAAGCCATTCTTTCTTTACTTACCATCCAAATCTGTATCACCTATTATAGAGGTTATAACCGTCTGGAGTTATTTAATTGAATTGTCCTATTGAACCCTAAAGATACTAATGAGGCATGATATTAAAACGGTAGGTAGCATGCAGAACCAAGTAGCGTGGAATGACGTTACTATACGTTTCTGTTATTCCCTGTGCATTCATTGTCCGTGTTACATTGCTTAATTGCCCGAGGAGATCAAATCCATCAACCATTACAACGAGTTTTCCTTTGAAGAAAGTGCGAGAAAGACGGGCATTCCATACAACATCATCACTGTTCATTGTTTTGTCTTTATAACCTCTCCGACTGTACATCGTAAGGTCAGTACCCAGTCTTAAATCCCATGGTAAACGCACTTGGGCTATCAAACCATAATTGAAATCGGCAACATTAAATGCATTAAAGTCGTTACGATTGCCACTGACATGACCCCAATTACCATTGCCCTTCAGACCGATAGAGGACTGTCCTATCTTGTAATTGAGTTGCAATTGACTCATCCAAGTGAACGAATTAACCACACTTCTGTCAGCTGAAGCCACTCCAGAAAGGCCTATGAGGTCAACACTCCTTTCATAGTTGGTACCAAACATCGCCTTAAAATCCAACGTACGACTCTTGTTCAGTACTCCAGCACCTCCTAAGAAAAGCCGTCCACGCCAGTTCCCATCAACATTCTCTGGTCTGAAAGTGCGTTGTCCTGTCGCTTTGTCATAGGTATAACCCATGGCTATGGCATTCACTGTTGGGATGTATTGAGCTTCAACAATCCACATTAAGCCCTTCTTAGGATACGTACGTATAAAGTGTGAGATAAGTTCATGCTTATATGATGGCAGCAGATGAGTATTCCCCATTGTGATGTTTAGCGGGTCTGTTGTATTGCTAACATTCACAAATTTGTTCATATCTGGTGCCTGACCGTCAACATTATATTGGAACATATACTCATATTTGCGGTCAGTACTTTCCATCTTATAAGCGTACTGGGCATGTTATAAAGGACTGTCCGTTTAGTAAATGTCGTGTCAACATGACCATTACGGTAGTGCATCGTGCGTGAAAGCAAAGACAGATTGGGTACAACCTGTGCCCACCATTCCGACTTTTTCCCCTTCTTATTCCATACAAGGAAAGCACCAAAGGTGTGTGTATTATCAGCTTGCCAGCTATTATAACTATTGGCGGCATCAATAAGATGACTGTATGCTGCCACTGAAGGCAATGTCCCCAGTTCATGTGTTGTATTGGTTCCCCAGTCAGTTAACTGGTCAAGACGATAGAGTGAAGAATATCGGTCAGTCGTTGTATGATTGTATTTGTAACTGAAGTCAATACTCAATTCTCTTCTTATAACATAAGTATAAGCTATTGTTCCCGTCATGCTATAGCCATGGTCAGGACGATTATTGAAATATCTGTTGCGAAAATCAGTATTGTTGAGCTGACCATGGGCATAATAATCAATGCGATTATGGTCATAGTTGTTCTCTGTTTCATGCCGGAAGGACGCATCAGCATAAAGGGTAAGATGGTCAGGAGAGTGCTTGAATTTTATAACAGACTCCACCGACAGTCCTCCTTTTAGTGAATGTCCATTCAGCAATCCATTGCGAAGATTACGGCTAATAGCCGACCTAAGCAGTTCTCTACCTATCATCGGTGTATAGAGACTGTCTACTTGTGACTTTGAGAAAGCATCCAAACTACTGCTGAGAGTCAGCAAAGAGAATCCACTCTTATTGTTAAAGTACTGATAATTAAAGTAGGGTTTAATATCTAAGTTGGCATTCTTGAATTCGAAATAAAGACGATGGTCAGTAGAGAAAGCAACGTTGTGATTACGATTATTAGCTACTATCCGGTCGAATGTATTACCATTCGGGAGGAAGTTTGTACGATTAGTGTTATCTATTATCGTGTTGTCTGCATGTTTAATCTGCGCATTTCCACTAAGTTGATATTTACCACTACGTGCATCAATGTTATAGTCAATACCAGCTAACTGTTGGTTTGTCAGTCCGCCAACGAGGTCGGATGGCGTCCAGTTATCACCCTCTCCAGGTTTCCTACCATCGTTCAGGTTATTCATATTTCCATAGATAGCCAACTGTGAGTGGTCGGTAAATCGCATGGCAAAGACGTGCCAGATAACGGTCCTTGGTACCACCTCCAGCTTCTACGTTGCCAACCCATCCTATATTGTATTGTTTCTTCAGCTGGACATCCATAACAAAACGTTTGTCACCAGCCACTTCCTGCCCGAGGAAACGGCTGTTTTCACCCAATCGGTCATACACCTTTACTTGATGCACCATGTACGTTGGCAGATTGTCAAGCATGACTTTGTTGTCTCCTCTGAAGAAGTCTTTACCATTAAGAAGCAGACTCTCAACAAACTTTCCATTGACATATATCCTGCCATCCTTGCCTAATTCTGCTCCAGGTAGTTGCCGAACGAGGGCATCAAGCATAGACCCTTCACCTAACTGAAAGGCATCAGCATTGTAAACAATGGTATCTCCTTTATGGTAGAACTTCACCTTAGTGGTCTTCACAACCACCTCCTCCAAGTTTAATGTCTTAGGGCGTTTCAAGAAGATTGTACCTAACTCTCTTCTTGTCTCACGTTTATAAAGATGAAGTAGTGGTAAGTCAACATAGGCTGTCGCATAACCATCATAGCTGACACGTAGGATATAGTTACCCTCTTTACGTGGAATGCCCATCCAATATTCAGCAGTTACCCATTTATCTTCGCCACTCTGATACTCGTTGAGCGCCTCCGTCGAAGCAATAACTGCACTGTCTGAAGCATTAAGTACTTCAACCTTACTGCCAGGAACATCCACATGTGTAACAAAATCCTTTATTCTTCCTTGTAATGTAAGAACATTATTATATTGAGACTGGGCATGACCTGATATGACCATACATAATAACACAAAAGCAATATAGACTTTTTTAAGAACAGATTGACTGACAGGAATGACCGCCAAATGGTTTTTATTCATATTAGATAGATTAATTTTCAACTGTTTTTGCTCATGATATAACATTAACTACAGGTATAAGTAGCTTTCTGTTTCTTTTTTTGCAAAGCTATTTTTTTTTTTGATATTAAAGAATATTTGAGCATTATTTAACTTCATTTAGCAGACTTTCTTCTTATATTTCCCTATCAAAGAATATCCATATACACGTTTGCAACTGATTAAATTGCCCAAAGTTGATACCTTCAAAACCGCCTTCGAGACAAAGGAAGAGTACCATTCCAAAAATTACAAAGGCCTTGTAGAAAGATTACAGACGCCTTGTAGAAAGATTACAAGCGCCTTGTAGAAGTATTACAAAGGGCTTGTAATTTTCTGTAATACGAAAGATTGAAAATGATTAAGGTGTGCTTTAGCCTTTACAAGAGGGTTACAGGAAGAGAATAAGACTAAAAAAAGGATTCCTTATTCTTCTGATTACGCTCAAGTAGCGATAATTACATAAAAACAAAGGGTACCTTATTAAGGTGAAAGTATGAGCCTTTCTCCTTGATAAGATACCCTTTTATTCTTTAAAAACTTGCTATTACAAGAGGCTCATCACATCCTCAACAATCTGTTCATCAAGCAAACGATTGTCGGACAACAGCTGCTGGAGATCGAAACGATCATAAAGATCCTTCTTCACACCGCCCACAAGCACCTTCATTTCAGTAGGTCCATAGTAAGAAGCGATACGCTCTCCGAAGCCACCATCCTTACATCCATCCTCTAATGTTACTACTAACTGATGGTCAGTCATCAACGAATCAAGCGTATCAGCATCCACTGCATTCAAGTAGCGTGGGTTGATGAGTGTGGCATCAATACCCTTATCAGCCAATAGGCGTACTACATTCTCACCCTTCTGATAGAAAGAGCCGGCAGCAATGATGGCAACCTTTGAACCACGATGCACCATCTTATATTTCGGTTCATATCCATACGCTGCATCAACAGCCTCCTCCGTATGGTTCACACCATTGGTTGGGATACGAATAGCGATAGGTTTCTTATCCTGAAGAATAGCCCAACGAAGCATAGCAAAGTACTCCTCACAGGTAGTTGGGGCAAGATAGATAAGATTAGGGATGCTACATAACATTGGAATGTCAAAGAGACAGATATGCGTAATGTCATTCATCCATAGCACACCACCACCCGTCACGTTGATCACTGCAGGGTTAGAGTTGATACAAAGGTCTTGTGCTATCTGATCATAAGCACGCTGCAAGAACGTACTGACAACCGTCCACACGGGTCGAAGACCACCTTTGCCATACCAGACACCATTGCAGCAGCCTGTTCCTCAGCAATTCCCACATCAACATGCTGCTTACCGGCTTGCTTACGCTTCTCAGCTGTGAAGCCGGCAGCCGTCGGTGTACCAGAAGTTACGGCAATAAGTGTCTTGTCTTTCTTCATCTCCTGCAGCATCCAGTCACTGAGAAGCTGATCGTAAGACTCATGTTCTGGACCTTCAAGGCTGCTACCATCCTCTACATTGAATGGCATACTGTAATGCCATACCTCTTTATTTTCTACAGCAGGAGCAAACCCATGTCCCTTCTCTGTGTGTATATGAACAACCGTTGGCTTGTCAGTATCCTTCACACTACGGAACACTTCGATAAGTTTTTCAACATCATTGCCTTCCTCAAGATACTTATATTCAAAGCCCCAAGCCTTAAACCAGTTGTGCTCACACGTTCCTTTGCTCTCACGCAAGGCACGCAGATTCTTATAGATACCACCGTGATTCTCGGCAATAGACATCTCATTATCGTTCACAATGATGATGATGCCCGTACCAAGTTCTGATGCTTCATCCAACCCTTCGAATGCTTCGCCACCAGAAAGGGAGCCATCTCCAATGACAACAACGATGTTTTCTTTCGTACCTCTTATGTCTCGTGCCTTCTGAAGACCCGTAGCAAGACTCACCGAAGTGGATGTATGCCCTACTTCAAAGTTGTCATATTCTGGGCACTCCGTTGGTGAAGAATAACCGCTGACAGCATCCATTGCCTCCATATCACCCAAGAAACCAGAGACACGACCCGTCAAAACCTTATGTGGATAGCTCTGGTGGCTGACATCAAACACTAGTTTGTCCGTTGGAGTATTAAACACATAATGCAGTGCTACGGTAGCCTCAACAAAGCCAAGGTTCGGTCCTACGTGTCCACCATGCTTGCTAACACGATTCAAGACAGCCTTGCGTGTCTCGTCAGCAACGACTTTTAACGCCTTGATATCTAATTGTTTTAAGTCGGCTGGCGACTGAATTTTCTCTATGTACATTGTTATTTTGCTTTTAAAGGGTTGTTATCCTCTATCTATGAATGCAAAGTTAAACAAAAGTCTTGTTAACTTCCCACCTTATAATATATATTATATTACCATCACATTGCTTCTCTGTCAGTATTTTGATTGTGCTTATTCAATCTGTGTTTTCGGCCAGTTTACAAGGTAAAGATGCTCCGTAGCACGTGTGAAAGCCGTGTAAAGCCAGTGGATATAATCAGGTGTGAGCATCTCATCAGTCATATATCCTTGGTCAAGATAGATATGCGCCCACTGCCCACCCTGTGCTTTATGACACGTAATGGCATATCCGAACTTTACCTGTAGAGCATTGTAATAATCGTCTTCACGTAGCTTCTTCATACGATCAGCCTTCAAAGGGATGTCTGCATAGTCCTCCATCACACACTGAAAGAGTTGCTCATTCTGCTCATGTGTTAGTGCCGGAGCCTCCGTTTTAAGCGTATCAAGAATCACGACCATATCTTCTTCGGTATTGTCGTAATCGGGAAATGACAACGTAACATCGGCAAATCGGAATCCATATAACTCTCTAACGTTACGTACGCGACGCACTGTTGCACGGTCACCATTGGCTATGAAGCCTCCGGCTATCCCTCCGAAAGAGGAGATATTTCTATGGGATGGATCCTTACCTGTCACCTCCCCTACAGCTGTTTGGGCTTCTCCTTGCTCGGAAGGGTTATGTGGGGCTTTGTACTTATTCTTCACTACCATCAACATGTCACCCGTTGTCAACTCCTCTTCACGCCCGAGTACCATGTTACGAATCCCCTGATTAAAGATATTAGCCCGTTTATTGGAACGTGTTATGACCATTGTCTCGTCCATTCCTACCTCCGAATAGCTGGAAGCAAGACTCTCTATCAGTTCGTCACCAGGGACAACAGAGATATCAGCAAAGCCATTGAAGCGTATCTTGGGTAGTTGTGTTGCCTCATTATGGGTTATCATCTGACGAATAACAGTGGCATTATACAGGATTCCTGAGTCCTGACTTTGTCGCAACACCTCATTCAAGTCGCATTCATAAACCGTCAGTCCGTATGCTCTCATCACATCTGCACGCAGAGCAGGACTCTCTTCTTCGCCAACAGGGGGCAACTGTGCCTTATCACCTATGAGCAACATACGACAGTTACGGTCGTTATAAACATACTGAACAAGGTCATCCAACAGACAACCACTGCCGAAAGTACTGTTATTTGACGACAGACTAATCATGGAAGCCTCATCAACCATGAACAAACGGTCGCGGAAAAGATTGACATTCAGATTGAATTTACCATCCAATCCCGTGAAAGCCTTCTCACGATAGATACAACGATGGACTGTTGCTGCAGGTTGTCCGGAATTCTGCGAGAACACTTTTGCTGCCCGCCCAGTAGGTGCAAGGAGTGTGACCTTCTGCTTTAAATCCATCATTGTACGGACAATGGCACCAGCCAAGGATGTCTTACCAGTACCGGCACTACCACGAAGAATCATCACACAACGCTCATCACGATCCGTCATGAAACGTGAAAAGATATCGGCAGCAAACATTTGGTCATCCGTAGGATTGAAAACAAAGTGCCTCAATACGTCATACATCAGTTCTTCGGTGAGCATTCTTTCTAAGAAATTAGGGAGTTAAAAGGATAAAAGGACTTTGAAGAGTGGAGGATTATTGGAAAGATGAAAAGATAAACGAATAGAAAATCAAACTTCAAAGTTTAAAGCTAAAAGTTCATTTCCACTCAGAATAATCAGCATAACGTTCCACACGCTGCTCTATATCATCAGGCAGTTTTGGGAAAAAGTTGATACCTGTAATGCGCTCCACCTCATCAACAGAGTTGACATAGTCGGTCTTCTTATGCCCCTTTGCCGACACATTACGACAGATAAAACCTATCGCCTTCGGTCCTCCATCCATACAAAGTACCACTTTAAAGAATGCTTCAGGAACCTGAACCTTATTCTTTCCAATCGTTTTATGCTTCTGATTGAAATAGATTGGCCCACAAACGATATACACATCACCGTAACGCTTTGCCCATTCACGGCACTGAACCTCTATAGTATTCCATAGTCCACTGTTCAATGCAGGATTCTGTGGACACACATTCGTCATCAGAAAGCTCTGTTCCATAGCCAACTGACTCCAGCGGTTGTCCCCTGCAGGACACATATGACCACGGTCGAAACCCGAACGCATATAGTCATACGTATCAACTCGTGGTTCTGGAACATCCTCATCGGCATGAAAAGTAATACCACTGCGCTTTACCTTCCCTCCAGTATGGCTGTCTGTCAAATGCCATGCCACCCAGTTGGGTGTCTTTGTATCAATATTATAAGAGGCAGTATAGCCCTCACGATGTAGCAGAAGAGACGGCACACCAGCTTTCCCCACCGGGATTTCAAGCTGATCCGCAGCTTTCTCATCTGCCGAAGAACTGTCCAAAGACTCAGCTTCTTCAGACAACTGCGGTTCTGTACTACTAGAAAACGGGATATCTAAGGTCTTAACCTGTGTTTCCCCTATCCCCTTGGCATGCTATTGACAGTAAGGAGAACAAGAGAAAGAACACTTTCCATATATTCTTTCGCATTAATCAGTTATTATATCGCTTATCATTAAAAAGAATTCATAAATATTAGTAACATCTTGAACACGCCCGATAACCTTCATTCTGTGCAGAACTTAAAGATATTCGAGAGTAATTTCCACGCCATAAAGCAGGACAAGAAGTTCTTGAATGATAGCATGAACCTGTCGGAGTAATGTATACTGTCTGTCCGACGTTGGCAGAACGAGTGTATCCACGTCTACGATTCTCAAGCTTATGTGTCTTTGCACGTTGAGGGGTTCTCCTACTTTTATGCTTCTTATGTTTCTTTATGCTGACATATTCTGTACTGTTTGTAGCCGCTGTTTCATAAGTAAAACTACTTGTTCCTAACAGCATTGCTACCAGAAAGAGAAGAGAAAAATAATTCTTCATACGTTGTTTATATTCGTTAATAACAGGGATCACGTTTACAAAGTTAACGTTTTTCTCGAGTATCAATAACGTTTTCACAAAAAAAGATAAGTCTATCACTTACTGCTTAGGGGATAACCGAGAACTTAATTCAGACACTCTATGATATATCTAATGACCTACAGGCAATTGACCAAGTCCAAAGAAAAATAAAAAAGACACCCTTCTGCAACGCAAAAGAATGTCTTTTCTATTTTCAAATAAAGCGCTTCTAAATCTGCAAAGAACTGCTTTACAGGTCAAAAACTTAGAAATAAGAATCAAATTATACCCATCAGGCGAAGCACAGTAGGTGTAAGCAGAGCCGTAAAGATACCATTCAATGTGATACCAAGGCTGGCAAAAGCTCCGTATTTACTGCTATATGCCATGGCTGTAGAAGCTCCTACGGCATGAGAAGCAGCTCCCATAGACAGTCCTTGAGCTATCGGACTGTTGACATGTCCCAAGGATAAAGCCTTGAAACCAACCAGTGCACCAATAATACCAGTAATGACAACGACAGCAGCCGTAAGAGAAGGGATACCTCCGAGGCTCTGTGTGACCTCCATTGCGATAGGCGTTGTGACAGACTTACTAGCCATTGAAAGAATAATAACATCTGATGCACCACAGAGTTTCGCCACTGTTACAACACTGACGATACCTACTAAACAACCGACAAGTTGTGACAAGACGATTGGAAGCCACAGACGTTTGATGGCATCAAGCTGCAAATAGAGAGGAACTCCCAATGCTACGACAGCTGGTTTGAGCCAAAAGTCAATGAGTTGTGCATCTGTCTTATAGGTTTCAAACGATACTCCAGTTATCTTCAGATAAATAATAATGAGCACAATAGCTATCAAGATGGGGTTGAGAAGCATCCATCCTGTACGGCGTTGCAGACGTTTTATAAAGAAACACCGCAAATGTCAATGCTAAGATTACGTATTGGTTGGAGAATATGTCTCTTCCCTGCTCAAATAAGTCAATATCCATCATGATTTTTCCTCCTCTTCATCTGTCAAATCCTTACCTCGCAAGGCCTTCACCTTCTGTAATTCTTCCTCTTCTACCAAGGTATCAAACTCATCTAAAGTCTCCTTCATCTCCTTTACCTTCGCCGCATGCGCACGATGATGCAGCAAGTCAAGTGCTGTCAACTGGCGTTCAAGCTTAATAATCATCTGGTGCATCTGTCCCGTAACAACCAAAACGAGTACCGTACTAACCACTGTTGCCATAAGAATGGGGAACCATTCACGCTGGATAACATCCAAATAAAGAATCAAAGCCACCCCCGGTGGTACAAAGAAGAAGCCCAGATTGGCTATGAGGAGCTGTGAAAGCTTCTCTATCCACGACAGTTTCACCCATCCCACCTTAAGGAAAAAGGTTAGAAACAGCATACCAATAATACTGGACGGCAGCTTTATTCCTGTCGCCCAAACAACAAATTCTCCCAATGCCAAGCACCCGAAGATGACGAAAAATTGTATTGCCATGTAAAATAGTTCTTATTCTCAACGACCTTTCAGTGGTTAAAAGAATAGTTTCGACTGCAAAATCATCTGCAAAGTTATTGCTTTTTTATGATAAACTCACACCATTAAAACCCTTTTTTACACTTTAGGGGAATCCATAAGAAGACATTTATCAAGAATTTAGCAAGGATAACTGAAAAAAAATGAGTAAGTTTGCAGACACATAAACAGTATGTTACACACATAATGGCAGACACAACAAACAATATCTCTGATAAGAAACTCCGCCTTACAATAAGGATTTGTAAGGACAACATGGCGTTTTCAGTGGGTGATCCACAAGAGAGTGGACAGCTCGTCTATGAGCCTTACCACATGAATGCTGGTATTTCAATAGCGGCTAACCTACGGGAAGCCTTTCATGTATCGGAGTTATTACAGAGTGGATACAAGCGTGTGCTGATTGAACTGGATGCTCCAGTGATGCTTGTGCCGACAGATGAGTATGCAGGGCAGGACGTCGAGGCACTTTATCATCATACTTATCACCAGAATGGGAGCGAGGAAATTCTTTCCAGTGTACTACCCGATCTGAATGCCGTTGCGGTCTTCTCCATCAATAAAGACTTGAAACTAGTTATTGATGATCACTTTCAGGACATACGCATCCAGCCTCTCATGCAATCAGTATGGACCCATTGCTACCGGCGTTCTTTCTCTGGAACACGGCGAAAGTCTGTATGCTTACTTCCATGAAAAAGCAACTGGAGGTCTTTTGTTTCCAACAGAACCGTTTCCGATTCAGCAACTCTTTTGTTACGACACATGCTCATGACATACTCTATTATCTGCTTTTACATCTGAAACTGACGGGGATGGAGGCTGAGAAGGACGAGCTTTATCTCCTTGGAAGTATGCCTCATGAAGACTGGTTGACCACACAGATAAAGCAACATCTGCAGTATTGCAGGGTGATCAGCCCTGAAGCTGACTTCAATAATAATTCTATTGCAAAGCAAAAGAATATTCCTTACGACATGAAAGCAATCTATTTGGATTGATAAAGACAAGAAGAAATGAGAATCATCACAGGAAAATATAAAGGCAGACACTTTGATATTCCACGTACTTTCAAAGCTCGACCAACGACAGACTTCGCCAAAGAGAACATCTTTAACGTGATTAACGGGTATATTGATTGGGAGGAGACAACGGCATTAGACCTCTTTTCGGGTACGGGAAGCATATCATTAGAGCTTCTTTCACGTGGTTGTAAGCAAGTGGTAAGCGTTGAAAAGGACCGTGACCATGCTCGTTTCATCAGCCAATGTATGGAGAAAATAGGTACGGAGGAGCATATATTAATAAAAGGTGACGTGTTCCGATTCCTCAAAAGCTGCCATCAGAAGTTCGATCTCATCTTTGCCGATCCGCCTTATGCCCTTCCAGAGCTTCCTACAATCCCTGATCTCATCTTCCAACACGACTTGTTAAAGGAAAATGGACTGCTTGTCTTTGAGCATGGCAAGCACAATGATTTCTCTTCTAACCCACATTTTATTGAACATAGAAGCTACGGTAGTGTGAACTTCTCATTGTTCAAATAAGACAACCGTCGGCTTCTTTACTCAAAAAGGGTCGACGGTTTTTATTGAAAAGGTCGACCCTTTTGACGAAAAAGGTCGACCTTTTTATGTGAGAGAGCTTACCAGTCTTTCTTCTCTCATCAATATTCAAACAAGAAAAGGATATAAAAAAGAGCCTTAAAGTAACGGACTCAACAGTCTTACTATCGACTCCCAAAGCCGCTGTAGGAATGGTCTGTCAGTAAGACTCCTCACATCTTCCAATGCAATACTCTCACTCTGATCACGAAGGAAGATATCTTTTACCTCTTTAGCAATACTTTCATCATAGAAGAAAGCATTCGATTCAAAAGCATTTTCAAAGCTACGGAAGTCCACATTCGTTGATCCTATTGTAGCAACAGCATCGTCTGACACCAACAACTTTGAATGATTAAACCCTGCTTTATACAGGAAAACCTTCACACCAGCCTTAACTGTTTCCATAACATACGAACGTGAAGCCCACTCAACAATCTTTGCATCTGTCTTATAAGGTATCATCAACCGCACATCAACTCCCGATAAAGCAGCCGTTCGCATAGCAAAGAGAATAGGATCAGTAGGCAAGAAATAGGGGGTTTCCATATATACATAATGCTTTGCACTACACAGTACACTTACATAACCTTGCTCTATTTCAGGCCAAAGACTCGTCGGACTGCTCGTGACAATCTGAGCCAGACAGTCGTTTTCCTCGGTTATTATCTCTGGATAATAGCTGCGGTCAGTTATCAAAGCCCTACATACGAAGAACCAATCCACCAAGAAAGCCCTTTGCAAACCATACACTGCCGCCCCCTTTATCTTCACATGTGTATCACGCCAAGCCTGCTTTCCTGTTCCTTTCACGTAGCGTTTCGCAATATTCATACCACCAATAAAGCCCACTTCACCATCAATGACGCAGATCTTACGGTGGTTTCGATAGTTCACCCTACTTGTCAGCACCGGAAAACGTACAGCCATGAAAGGGTGAGCCTCAATACCTTCAGCACGCATCTTGTCTATAAAACGCTCCTTCATACGCCATGAGCCCACGTCATCATAGATAATACGCACTTCAACTCCCTGTCGTGCCTTGTCTATAAGGGCGTCAGCGATGATGCGACCCAAGGGATCATTCTCAAATATAAACGTAATAAGATGGATGTGATGTTCTGCCTTTCCAATCTCCATCAACAAGGCTGGGAAGAACTCATAACCCGAGGTATAGATTTCCACCTTATTGTTTTTGAAAGGTAATGCCCAGTTCTGGTTCATGAAAAGACTGATAAGTGACCGATACTTACCAGGCAATTGCAAGCGTTTCTGCTCTGCAAACTCCAGCATAGAACGCTTTGTTAACTGGTCCATACTGTGCTGCCAGATCTTGCGTTCCTTACGTGTGTTCTGTCCAAAGAAGAAGTAAAGCACGATTCCAAGCATTGGTATAAACGTCAGCACCAGCATCCATGCCATCGTTTTGGCAGGCTGCCGGTTGTCCATCAGCACACGTATCATCGCTACAATGATGATAGTCGTGTAGAAGACGAGGGATATCCAATGGATGTAAATCATTTCTTTCCGTTCCTTCTCACTTATATAAGAATATCACTTCCTAACTTCTTAGCCAGCACGTTGCGCACGTCCTGCAGTTTCTTTATTTCCTCCATGATCTTCATCAGTTCTGCCATGTCCTTCGTTGTGGCCATCTGTGTCATCAGTTCCTTCAAATGATGGTCTATATAATCAAGTCGGAAATCCCCGATAAGATGCATCACCCGATCACGCAAAGTTGCCTCTGTCTCTTTCACCTGCAGACTTTCAGAGAGCTGGAACCTGTCAACACTCAACTTTACAGCCACCGATGCAATGTTCATATCAGCATGCTGGGTAAAGTATTCCTCTGCCTTAAACCCTTCTTCACCGCTATGTTCAACTGCTTCATTCAGCATTTGAGTAAAGATTGGGTTTGAAAAACACAGATTATCAAGTCCTAGGTCATAAGCAATATACTGTGCTACAGTCAGATTATACACCTGTCCTGTGGATTCATCCTTAGCATTTCGAATGATAGTTTTATCTCCATCACGCACCACAGCCTGCATCAACATCTGCTCAACATGTGACACCATGTGGACAGGAGTGGACAGAGAAGAAGGCTTCTTCGTCTGTTCTTCCGCACGTTGTTGCTGCTGTTCACGCGTCTGTTGCTCTCGATTGCTATGAATATTACGGTTCATCTGCTCCATCAGTGTACGTTCTGGAACACCAGTTCTGTTGGAACACTCACGAATATACGTATCACGGAGTATGGGATCTTTAATGACTGAGATGCTTTGTACAATAGAACCCACGGCTTCCGACCGCTTAACAGGATCTGTAACACCTTGCAACAAGACATTAATCTTAAAGACTATGAAGTCCGTCTGGTTCTCTTCAATGTACTGCCTGAAGCTTTCTGCACTATGACTGCGTGCGAATTCATCCGGGTCTTTACCGTCTGGAAGCAACAGAACCTTTACGTTCATCCCTTCAGACAGTAGCATATCCGTTCCACGTAAGGCAGCATGTTTACCTGCTTCATCACCATCATAGAGCAAAACGATGTTTGATGTGAAGCGATGGAGCATGCGAATCTGATAAACAGAGAGTGCTGTTCCACTGTTGGCAACGACATTCTCTATACCACACTGGTGCATAGAGATAACATCCGTATAACCTTCCACCATATAGACAAGGTCATGTTTGGCTATAGCTTTCTTGGCTTGGAAGATTCCATACAGCTCTCTTTCCTTGTGATAGATAACACTATCGGGAGAATTGACGTACTTCTGACTGACACCTTTCGTACGAGAATCCAGTAAACGACCACCGAAAGCGGTCACCTTTCCACTCACACCGATCCATGGGAACATCACTCTACCGTTGAATCGGTCAATCAATTCGCCATTCTCACGTTCAAAGCAGAGTCCTGTCTTCACCAAAAAGTCTCGCTGATAGCCGCTTTTTAAGGCTGCATCGGCAAAGCTATGACGTCCCGAAAGGCAGAAACCCAACTGGAACTTACGAATAATATCATCCCGGAAACCACGACTGCGAAAGTATTGCATTCCTATCGCCATACCATCAACATCGTTGTGGAGGATATTCTCAAAGTACTTTGCAGCCCATTCGTTGACCAAGAACATAGATTCTCGCTCACTTTCCTGCTGCTTTTCCTCCGTTGACAGTTCCCGTTCATGCACTTCTATATGGTATTTGTTCGCAAGCCACTTCAAAGCTTCGGGATAAGTCATCTGCTCATGTTCCATTATGAACTTCACAACATTCCCTGCTGCACCACATGAAAAGCACTTGTAAACACCTTTCACTGGACTAACAGAGAATGAAGGTGTACGGTCATCGTGAAAAGGACACAAGCCTTTATAGCTTGTCCCAGCCTTACGCAAAGAGACGAAATCGCTGACAACATCAACGATATTCGCCGCATCTAAAATCCTATCTACTGTTGGTCTGTCAATCATTGTGCTACAAAGATAGCATAAACAACGGATATGACAAAACAAGAACAGGAAAAAGATAAGGGCGAAAGGATATGAACAACAAGGAGAAAGTTGTCAAATAAGGATTCATCATTATGTAGCAAAGGATTTAAATAGGCTTACGTTATCATATAAGGTGAGATGAATTAGAAATAATGAAATAATCTTACAGTTTAAAGAACACAGAAAACTCTCAAACAAGAGAAAACCATCTTTTTCTCCATTTGTAACTTATACGTTATCAGATAGTTACAGATGGGCTTGCAAAAGGGCGTCTTTTACGTTGCAAAAGGGCACCTTTTACACATCAAAAGGGCATCTTTTACCACGCAAAAGGGCATCTTTTAGAATGCAAAAGACGCCCTTTTAAAATTCAACAAGGAATTCATTTTACAAAAAAGAGCATCTAAACCTTTATCACATCGTTAAACAACAGCTTCTTTTTCTTATATGATTTATCCTGTATCCACATGTGCAATGCGGTATTTTCTGCCATTATCAGCTGTAGAGTTCCTTAGCATATAGGCATCAATGCCCCATTCATAAAACATTCCAGAACAATGAAGCGAGGGGCTATTGGGTGGGACGTTTTTGTTTGTTTTATTTGTTCATGTTGCAAAAAAACAGTACTTTTGCCACCAATCACGTGACAGAAATTTCTAAATAACACATTATTATATTTATGAGTTTGAACATTGTTGTACTTGCTAAGCAGGTACCTGACACAAGAAACGTGGGAAAAGATGCCATGACAGCCGAGGGAACGGTGAACCGTGCTGCGCTGCCAGCTATCTTTAACCCCGAAGACCTAAACGCTTTGGAGCAGGCTCTGAGACTGAAAGAGCAGAATCCTGGCTCCACCGTAGGAATACTTACCATGGGACCTCCACGTGCTGGAGAGATCATTCGACAAGGACTTTATCGCGGTGCAGACACTGGCTGGTTGCTGACTGACCGTAAGTTTGCTGGTGCTGATACGCTCGCTACTTCTTATGCCTTGGCTACTGCCGTGAAGAAGATCGGCAATGTGGATATTATCATTGGTGGTCGACAGGCTATTGATGGTGATACAGCACAGGTAGGACCACAGGTAGCACAGAAATTAGGGTTAAATCAGGTAACATACGCTGAAGAGATTCTGAAGATTGAGAACGGTAAGGCTACTATCCGCCGGCATATTGATGGCGGTGTAGAGACTGTTGTCGCTCCACTTCCAGTACTTATCACCGTAAATGGTACTGCTGCTCCAGCTCGTCCTTGCAATGCTAAGCTCGTAATGAAGTACAAGTACGCTACTTGTCCTATGGAACGTAAAGGCGATGAGCCATGGTCGAACCTCTACGAGGAACGTCCTTACCTTACATTGAACCAATGGTCAGTTGCCGATGTGGATGGTGACGAGGTTCAGTGTGGTCTATCTGGTTCACCAACCAAGGTTAAATCAGTTCAGAACATAGTCTTCCAAGCCAAAGAGAGCAAGACACTCACAGGCTCAGATGAGGATGTAGAAGGACTTATTAAGGAACTGTTAGGAGAGAAGATTATTGGTTAAAAGCCGCTCCCCCAACTCTTCTCAGCATAGAGAGGAAGGATAAAATGTTCTGTTAACGATTAACAAACATCATGGGAAGGCATCATATTAAAAAATAAATCCCCCAACAAGTGAGCATATCACACCGCTCTCCATGCGGAGAAGGGATGGGGGTGAAACCTATGAATAACGTATTTGTATATTGCGAAATAGAAGGAACCACCGTACAGGAGGTTTCACAAGAGCTGCTGACCAAGGGTCGTAAGCTCGCTAATGAGCTGGGTGTGGAACTCCATGCCATCGCTGCCGGTACTGGCATTAAGGGTAAGGTGGAGGATCAGATCCTACCTTACGGCGTTGACAAGCTCTTCGTTTTTGACGGTGAGGGACTCTTCCCTTACACCTCAGCACCTCATACAGACATCTTAGTGAACCTCTTCAAAGAGGAAAAGCCACAGATTTGTCTCATGGGTGCTACGGTTATCGGGCGTGATCTCGGCCCTCGTGTATCATCATCTCTAACCAGTGGTCTGACTGCTGATTGTACTCAACTTGAGATTGGAGACTATGATGACAAGAAAGCAGGCAAACATTATGAGAATCTTCTCTATCAGATTCGTCCTGCTTTCGGTGGTAACATTGTTGCAACGATCGTCAATCCAGACCATCGTCCACAGATGGCTACAGTTCGTTCGGGCGTGATGCAGAAAGCAATCTATGATGGTAAAGCCAAAGAAGAGGTTGTTTATCCTGATGTAACGAAGTATGTTCCAGAGATTGATTACGTGGTAAAGGTCATCGATCGTCACGTTGAAGCAGCACAGAACAACCTGAAAGGTGCACCAATCGTTGTTGCCGGAGGTTACGGTGTTGGTTCAAAAGAAGGGTTCGACTTGCTCTTCAAGCTCGCAAAGGAGCTTCACGGAGAAGTAGGAGCCAGCCGTGCTGCTGTTGATGCAGGCTGGGTTGACCATGATCGTCAGATTGGTCAGACAGGTGTTACAGTACATCCTAAGGTATACATAGCCTGTGGTATCTCTGGTCAGATACAACATATAGCTGGTATGCAGGACAGTGGTATCATCATTTCTATCAACAATGACCCTGATGCACCTATCAATGCCATTGCTGATTACGTCATCAATGGCACTGTAGAGGAAGTAGTTCCAAAGCTGATAAAGTATTATAAGCAAAACAGTAAGTAAAGAAAATGGCAAATTATTATACTGACCACCCAGAAATTGCGTTCCACTTGGAGCATCCATTGATGAAACGCATCGTAGAATTAAAGGAAAGAAACTACGCTGATGCAAAGCAATATGACGATGCACCAGTAAACTATGAGGATGCTATTGAGAACTACAAGCGTATCCTTGACATAGCAGGTGACATAACAGCAAACATCATTGCACCAAACTCTGAGGCTGTTGACCAGGAAGGACCACACCTCATTGATAACCGTATGCACTATGCAAGCAAGACATTGGAGAACATTGAGGCTACACGTCAGGCTGGACTATGGGGTATTTCAATGCCTCGCCGTTATGGTGGACTGAACCTTCCGAACGTTGTTTTCTCTATGTTATCTGAACTTATTGCCGCTGCTGATGCTGGCTTCCAGAACATATGGTCACTACAATCATGTATTGACACACTCTATGAGTTCGGTAATGAGGAACAAAGACAGAAGTATATCCCACGTATCTGTGCTGGTGAAACGATGTCAATGGACCTTACTGAGCCTGATGCAGGTTCCGATCTCCAGCGCGTTATGCTGAAAGCTACCTTCGATGAAAAGGAGAACTGCTGGCGACTGAACGGTGTGAAGCGTTTCATTACCAATGGAGATTCAGACATCCACCTCGTCCTTGCACGTTCAGAAGAGGGTACACGTGATGGTCGTGGATTATCAATGTTTATCTATGACAAGCGAAACGGAGGTGTTGACGTACGTCATATAGAGAACAAACTCGGTATACATGGCTCTCCAACCTGCGAACTTGTATACAAGAACGCAAAGGCTGAACTGTGTGGTAACACCCGTATGGGTCTTATCAAGTACGTCATGGCATTGATGAACGGTGCTCGTTTGGGTATCGCTGCCCAGTCAGTAGGTGTTGAACAAGAAGCATACAACGAGGGATTGGCTTACGCTAAGGAGCGTGCACAGTTCGGAAAGAAGATCATTACCTTCCCTGCTGTCTATGATATGCTCTCTCGTATGAAGGCAAAACTTGATGCCGGTAGGTCACTTCTGTATCAGACAGCACGCTATGTAGACCTCTACAAGGCATTGGAAGATATCTCTCGTGACCAGAAGCTGACGCCAGAGGAACGCCAGGAGATGAAGAAGTACACCCGATTGGCTGATGCTTTCACACCACTTGCCAAGGGTATCAACTCTGAATATGCCAACCAGACTGCTTACGATGCTATCTCTATTCACGGCGGTTCAGGCTTTATCATGGAGTATAAGAGCCAGCGTTTGTTCCGCGATGCACGCATCTTCTCTATCTATGAGGGTACTACACAGCTGCAAGTTGTTGCTGCAATACGCTACATTACCAACGGAACTTACCTTTCAATCATGAAGGAGATGCTCGAAGGTGAACTTGCTTGTGACTGTATGAAGGGGCTACGTGACCGTGTTGCACGCCTTGTTCAACTCTATGAAGAGTCTGTTGAGAAGGTAAATGCAGAAGAGAATCAGGATGTTCACGACTTCCTTGCACGCCGTCTTTATAACATGACTGCTGACATCATTGGCTCTCTTCTCCTCATTGAAGACGCAGCAAAGGCACCAGAACTCTTCAAGAAGTCAGCTAATGTGTTCGTTCGTATGGCTGAGGAAGAGGTAACAGGTAGCGCTGCTTACATCAAGGACTTCACTCTAGAGGACCTCAATAACTTCAAAGCTGTAGATGATGAACCTGTTGAAGCGTAAGGAATAATACGCAAGATATTGACAAGGGAGGATGTGTGTTGATAGGTTACAGCACATTCTCCCTTTCTTCCTTTGAATAACTAAACAACACTATGACCCAAGAGGAATATAACCAATTAGATTACGACTACGCCCACTGTGCTGGTGCTAACTGCCAGAAAGCAGGTCAATGCCTGCATCATACGGTCTATACCATGCTCCAGACGAACAAACACGACTATTATACAGTAGTAAATCCGAATGTAACTACAGGCAAACAGCCCTGCCCTATCTACGAAGCTGACCGCAAAGAACGCTTTGCATGGGGTATTTCCCGTATCTATGATAACGTGCGAACCAGCGACCTTCGTGGTGTAAAGATCAATGTTATGTCGTGCTTCGGTGCTTCTGTATACTACAAAGTAAGCAACTGAAGCGTGCAATAACTGAAGAAGAGCAACAAGATATTCGATCAGCATTCACGGAAATGGGGTACGATGGCAATGCCATTGAGTTCGATCGTTATGAAGAACAATACCCTGCTGTCATGCGAATAGCAAAGTACTAACATCTATAAACCTATATAAACCTATAAAGAGTATAGAAGCGAACTATCCATAAAGATTATGAATAAGTCAACTTTAAACACAGTCAATCGGGTTAAAGCAAACAAGATAAAGTCAACCCTAATGCTGTTTCTTCTTATCCTGGTCCCGATGTGTGGTCGTGCCTGTGCGACTGACACGCTTTCTGCTGTATGCAACGACAGTCTGCTGACCGAACAAGACTCCATTATACCATCTAAACTCCAAACAAAGATGGACAACATCGGGCAGAAGCGCCTGTTCCAAGCCACCTATCTGGGACTTCCACTGATAGCCAGTGGACTACTTGAGAAGCACTTCGATGATAAGTTCAGACGCCTACGAAACGGTGTTATGCCTGAGTTTGACTATAGATTAGACAATTACACACAGATGGCACCAGCTGCTATCTTACTCGGATTGAAGGCTGCAGGAGTACCAAGCAGGTCATCATGGGGAAGGATGTTGGTGAGCGATGCCATCTCCATTGCCCTGATGACAGGAGTGGTACAGGGACTTAAGCACACTACTGATGTGACCCGACCCGATGGAACAAACAACCAAAGCTTCCCTTCAGGACATACGGCAACAGCTTTTATGACGGCAACGATGCTCTCAAAGGAGTACGGGCACATCTCTCCATGGGTGAGTGTTGGTGCCTATTCCGTAGCAACAGCAACAGGACTGATGCGTATGGCAAACAATAAACACTGGCTGAGTGATGTCATGGTAGGAGCAGGAATAGGTATTCTGTCAACTGAATTCGGATATTGGATAGCCGACGCTTTCATGAAAGACAAGGGCTTGAACATCCGAGAACTGCAAGAAGAGGAACGACAGGGACGTAACAATCCGTCATTCTTAGGACTCTATATGGGCTTTAATGTTCCTCTAAGCAAGTTCCATACAGATGGAGGAACGACTTATCAAGCGGCAATGGGCACTGTACTTGGTGTAGAAGGAGCCTACTTCTTCAATCGGAATCTCGGCTTTGGAGGGCGTACAACATTCTCCAACATACAGCTTATTGTGAATGATACAGCATCACCTGACAATACTGTTAACTTCTATACCTTCTGTCTCGGACCTTATTTCTCGCTTCCTCTTACGCTTCGCTGGACGGTTGACACGAAGCTATTGGCTACATTAACCCAATATAACACGACGAAGATTGAGAATAATTACATTCAATGTGATACTGGATTGGGTATTGGGACAGGCTTTAGTATCAACTATCGTGTGAAGAAACATTTCGGCTTCGGGCTGTTTTCCGATTACAACATACAGCCAGCACACAGTCAGAACTGCAGAGCGTATGTGCATACACTCACACTTGGAACCAAAGCTGCCATAAGATTCTAATCCATTATAGGCTAAAGCCCTTATCTCAACAAGGTCATTTCTTCTTCTCGAAGCGTTTATCCAGCCCGTTAGACTCGTTGGTCTAACCCGTTGTATACGTTAGTCTGTCCCTTTATCAACGTTCATCTATCCCTTTGGACACGTTTGTCCAGCTCTTTGGACACGTTTGTCCAGCCTTTTGGACACGTTTGTCCAGTTCTTTGGACACGTTTGTCCAATTAGTTAGACACATTTGTCCAACCATTTGGACACGTTTGTCCAATTAGTTAGACACGCCTGTCTAAATAGTTGGACACGCCTGTCCAATATCCTTTTATAAGAAGGAATCCACGGCAACTCATGAGTTTTCTCCTTTCGAACCAAAGTATATAACGATTTACAACAAGGCTTTTACAGGACTATTCTCCTATACAAAGCCTCATCAGACCTTACCAACACCACCGCGCAACATCCTCAAAAACGAAATAAACACAGTACAACATGGTCATATACGAAAATATCCCTACCTTTGCAACACATACTAACAAAGAAAAGAATATGAAGATATATCTTAAAGCAAGCTTGTTGTTAATGGGCTTTCTGTTCACCCAAACAACAATAGTTTCGGCTCAATGCCCCATAAAAGAGCAGATAATGAACAGTGGAGAAGATGATAACAAGCAAGAACAGGCAAAGCCTGCCGACCCAACAACACGCACGCTGATCATCTTCTACGATAAGGCAAAGGGCTATAAGCCACTGCTGAAAGCTATCAAGCAGAACAACTGCACCCTCACCTACAAATACAAGGAGTTCAACGGAGTAGCCATTAAGGTTCGGGATGGCTGGGACATTGACAAAGCCATTGCCTACTTCAAGGGTGTTAAAGGTGTTTTGAGCGTAGGAAAAAACGGCGTTATGCAGCTGCAATAGCACTATCACACACAGAAACAAGACAAAAGGTCAGGTTAAAACGTACACACGTTATAACCTGACCTTTACTTATTACGCAGAGCCCACACTACATCACCGCTTCTTTTTGGGATTAATATTAAACTTCCAGGCAAGCGAAAGCATGAGATAACGCGGTATGGAGTTGCGCCAAGTCTCTACTCTACCCTGCTCATTGACGGCGTAACGTACGCTGTTGAGTTGATGAAGGAGATCGAAGGCTTGCAGTTTGGTCAGTAATCTCCCCGAGAAGAAAGCTCGAGAAAGCTGCGCATTCCATATCCAATCCGTCGTATTGAGTTCAGACTGTTGATAACCACACCGCGCAAACATCGTCACATCCGTTGTCAGACGGAACTCCCAAGGCAGAGTCAACGTCGTATTAAACCCTACGTTATAGTCTGTTGCATGGATATCAGCAAAGTCTTCACGCTTACTGCTGATTGAATAATACTTCCAAGCACCATGCAATGAGAAGGAATAACCCTCAACAGGCTGGTAATCCACCCTAAGCTCGTCGCCAAGTATCATGTTCCTTACCACGCTTCGTTCGCTAACCAAGCTACCAACAAAGGTTGCCATATCGACAGAATGTCTGTACTCAGCCGTCAACTGATTATCAACAGTGAACTTCTGTGCCTTGTCCAATGTCCGTGTAAAGCCTATACTGCCATCCACATTCCAGTTCCCATTCACACTGACTGGGCGGATACGTGACAAGGAGTTGGCCTTATCATAGACCAGACTGTAAGCAACGGCGTTATCTGTCTGGTGATATCCTGCCCGAATATTTATCGCTTGCTGATGTGTACTATGGAAAAAGCACCACCTTCAACATAGTATTTATGGATATTTCTCAACCCAGCATTACCCTCACGTACATACAAAGGAGTGCTATCATCCATGTAATTGACCAACAACGTCATCTCTGGAAACTCCGATTTCACGCCCATCTGTATGTTCCATGCCTCGGGATTCTCTATTCTCAACGTTGGTTCAAAGAACAGATTACGACGAGAAACTCCATAATTGCCTGCCCTTTCATAACTCAACGATGAACTTAAGAGACGTACCGGGAGTTCTAGCGTAAGGTTTGCACCGAACAATTTGCTCTTTCGAGCATCATACCTCAACATCACTTTATGTTCATTCCGATGCTCACGATAGAAGAATGTGTTGCCATTATCCAATGCACTTGCTATTGAAAGGGCAGAAGATGGCAAGAGATCATCCAACTTGTAAGGACCAGAGCCCAACCTATCCAATCGATAAAGCAGATTGTCGGACTTATTAAACAGATAAGAATAAGAATATCCTAACATCACATTCCGTGTATGGAAGCCAAAGTATAGTCAGCTCCTGCATCCAATCTAAGGTTCTGATTGGGTGCATTCAGATAGCGTACACGCAAATCATGTGGCAGACCAGCTGTCGGATATTGCACATCCGATGAGGTTAAGGTGTATTGTTTGTTACGGTTATAAGTCAGATTGACGTTCCACCCGATGTTATCCGCAATGACTTTCAAACCATTATTACTACGGAATGAGAAGTTGAAGTCCTTTGTCTGGAAACTGTTATCCTCCATCAGCTGACTCAGAATGGAGTTTTTGACAGAGTCTTTCTGCGCTTCTGTGCCCCATCCAGTTCTCTTCATATAGTTTACATTGAGGAAATTGCTTGAGAATCCACCCTTCTTATACAGTATCAACCTATTGCGTGAGGACCAGTTATCACGACTGCTCTGCTGCAGGGACACCGCCTTTCGGAAAACATCTCCACCGGGAAGATAAGTCTGCGTATTTGTCTTGGTTATGATATCTGCACTGTTATGTTCCCAATCCACACTGCTTTCGAACCACTCATTATAACCATTCAAGAAACGAATATACGACAATCCTGCAATCTTCGTAGCCAATAACCCATCGGGCATATCCTCCGGCGACCATTGTCCATCGAGTTTTGCTCGCTGATTATCATTCAGATTGTTCATATTAAAGTAAGTTCCAATGCGCTCGCGATCGGAGAACTTCATCAATAAACCACGCGAAGTATAACGGTGTTGAGTACCAATGCCCGCCTCAAGGTTACCCATATAACCAGTAGAATATTCCTTTTTCAGTCTGACATCCATGGTATAAGTCTTGTTACCCATGTCCTGTCCCATCATTTCAGACACGTGTCCAGCCTTATCGAACACCTTTATCTTACTCACAGAATAGGCAGGAAGATTCTCTAAAGCAACCTTTGGACTACCTGAGAAGAAGTCATGACCATTGACCAGAAGGTTCTCAACGTACTTCCCATTGACATATATCTTTCCGTCTTTTGTCAGTTTCGCACCCGGAAGACGTGCTACCAGAGCATCCAACATACTTCCTTCTGCCAGGTTAAACGCATTGGCGTTATAAACGATGGTGTCGCCTCTCATCACCATCTTTATCTTCGTTGACGTTACCGTCACCTCATTGAGCTCGTGAAGCTGATGCATATACATCTTATCTACTGATATATACTCCTCTCGAGTGCTCCTCAATTCACACCTTCTGTAGCTGTCTTCATAACCATCCAGCACAGCCCGAACTATGTAATGGCCTTTCTCCGTCACTCCACGAAACTCATACCAGCCCTCTGTGCCGCCCGTTCCATCAGGGAGCTCTACCACTTCAGCCGTCGTTGTGTCAATAACAGTACTGTCATTCGTCATCAGAAAGATCTTTGCAGCCAATCCTTCACCCGTAAAACCGTCAACTATCGTTCCTCGAACTGAGTGTAAACGGTTCTGCGCATGCAGGGATAACGCAAAAAACAAAAGGGAAAAACAGGTTAGAATGTGTAGAAATCTGAGTTTAATCATACTATAAGTTATATCTGTTTAGGTATTATCTTCGTGTGAATAGAGAGCTTAGTACTTCTAAACACACCACAAATTTAGCATAAAAGTTTCTATATTGCAAGCCCCCCCCACAATCTATTACGATTTAACATTTTTTGTTTACCAAATCGATTAATTGATGTTTTTCGGCTTATTTAGTAAAGATTGATGACTCAATTACCCACTCTGCGGTATCAAGCAGTGACATATCATAATGGTGCTGGGCATCAATACAAAGAAAGCATACGGTATAACCCATCCGCTTCTGTCGTAAAAAAGTACGTCACAAGGCACGAATCATTCACAGAAGCAGGGATGCTTATGAGGCAGTAATAAGTTGACTGTAATCCTTTTATGTGTTAAAAAAGAGGTCCGAAACGACACATTTCACGAAGAAAGCAGTAAATTTGTAGGCGAAACAAAGTATTAAACATAATAAAACAAAGAAAAATATGAAGAAGATCAGAGCAGCAGTTGTTGGTTATGGCAACATTGGACAGTACAGACGTTCAGGCACTTGAGGCAGCAAAAGACTTTGAGATAGCAGGCATTGTACGCCGTCAGGGTGACAAAGACAAACCTTTAGAGCTCACTCCTTATGAGGTTGTTGACGACATTGTCAAACTCAAAGACGTTGATGTAGCCATTCTTGCAACTCCAACACGCAGCTGTCCGGAGTATGCAGAGAAGATTACCGCACTCGGTATCAACACTGTTGACTCCTTCGACATCCACGGTTCAATCCTCGACTATCGTACAAAGCAGATGCAGAACAACCTTCGTACGGATACCGTCAGCGTGATTTCAGCTGGTTGGGACCCAGGATCAGACTCTATTGTACGTGTCTTGATGGAGAGTCTTGCACCAGAAGGCCTCTCATACACTAACTTCGGACCGGGTCGTTCTATGGGACATTCCGTAGTAGCACGTAGCAAGAAGGGGGTTAAAGATGCGCTTTCAATGACCATTCCACTTGGTGAAGGCATCCATCGCCGTATGGTTTACGTAGAATTAGAGGATGGTGCAAAGCTCGAAGAAGTAACAAAAGAGCTGAAAGCCGACGACTACTTTGCTCATGATGAGCTGCATGTCTTCGCTGTACCAAGCGTTGCTGCACTGAATGATGTTGGTCATGGCGTACACATGACACGTAAGGGTGTCAGTGGAAAGACCCACAATCAGCACTTCTCATTCGATATGAACATCAACAATCCAGCCCTTACGGCACAGGTACTTGTGAATGTTGCACGTGCCAGCTTCCGTCTTGCTCCGGGTTGTTACACCATGCCTGAGATTCCAGTTATCGACATGCTGCCAGGCAGTCGTGAGGAAATTATCTCAACATTGGTATAAGACGAAAGGTCAGGAAGTTACCCTTAACTTCTGCTGATACCGCCAAATGGCAATCATCATCTACCCTCTGGAGATGATGGTTGCCATTATCTTTTCATGACATATATGTATGTCCATAGCTTTTTTTTTCGTATTTTTGCACTCAATATGAGAACTTTCCAACATAAAGTGACGATAAATGACATCGGCGGCATCCTGGTTTTTGCCCTTGGAGCCTTCGTTTGTCTGTGGCATCGTACGAACAGTGTGATGGTAATCCTTGGCTTTATCCTCATTGCAGTTACCCTTCGAGCTGTGGATCGTGCTATCCATTCATCCTATACGTTGACAGATGACGGAGAACTACAGATTAAAACAGGAAGAATAGGACGCCCTAAGAGCATACAGATTACCCAGATAAAGACGGTTGACAAGCGTCCCTTTGCCTTCCGTTTAGGCTATTACGCCTTATTAGAACTCAATGATAACACAGCAATAAGCATCCAGCCCGATAATGTTGACTCATTTCTGGCTACGATAAGGAAGAAGATTAGTAAAAAAGATAACATAGAATGAAACTGAAATCATTATCAGTACTGGCTTTAAGTATAGTGATGAGCCTGCCAATTCATGCGCAGATTTACTTAGACAGTACTGAAATAGCAAAAGTTCTTAATCCAAAAGCAACTGTCATACAGTCTAAGACCACTGTTGAAGACAGTGATTCGGATGAAGAAACAGATAGTATTATCCCCGCATTTGCCACTGACAGTCACCTGTCATGGAAGGAAAACATCACGGCTCGACTTGATGGTATCTTCCACACCTCACTACTTCAGACTGTACAAGCAGGTGTTATGATATGGGATCTGACGGATGATGTGCCGCTCTATCAGTACAATGAGCGTATGCACATGCGTCCTGCATCAACAATGAAGTGCCTCACTGCCATTGCAGCATTGGACAAGCTGGGGTCAGACTATACCCTCAAGACACGTGTTTACTATACAGGCGAGATTGAAGACTCCACACATGTGCTGCATGGTGACCTCTATTGCTTAGGTGGAATGGACCCCATGTTTGACAATTCGGACATGAGAGAACTTGTAAACACCATTCGTAACGAAGGAATAACGCAGATTGATGGCAACATATATACCGACTTATCCTTCAAAGAACGCAACCGTTTGGGAGAAGGATGGTGCTGGGACGATAAGAATCCGACGCTATCTCCACTCCTGATTGAGCGAAGAGACGAGTTCATCAGTCGTTTGCAGTGCTCTACGTAGCTCTGGTATAACCTTTAACGGTACTACTGACGAGCGACAGACGCCTGCTGAGGCACGTCCCATCGCTACTCAGAGCCACTCTATACGCCAGGTGCTGCAGCGAATGATGAAGGTGAGCGATAATCTTTATGCTGAAGCAGTATTCTATCAGCTTGCTGCAAGCGAAGGAACACGCTGGGCGTCAGCACGAACAGGGCGTCAATACGAGAACGCACTCTTTGAGAAATTAGGTCTTAATGCCCGTGATTACTATGTTGCTGACGGTTCTGGACTGTCCCTTTACAACTATGTCAGTGCGGAGTTAGAAGTGAAAATGCTCCGTTATGCCTATCAGAAACAGGACATCTACGGTGCCTTGCTACCGTCTCTGCCCATTGCCGGTACGGATGGAACACTGAAAAAGAGAATGAGAGGAACACCTGCAGAAGGCAATGTACGTGCTAAGACGGGCACGGTAAAGGGGGTCAGCTCTCTTGCAGGCTATCTTACAGCTTCCAACGGACACCTCATCTGTTTTGCAATCATCAACAATGGCGGACTGACGAACAGTCCGATGCGTAATTTTCAGAATAAAATTTGTGTAGCTTTATGCCAGTAGCTTTAAAATTAGACAAGGCAATACTCCCTAAATTGCCCCATCATCTGCTCAATGATGTAATGGATCAGATTCGTATCTTTGTCGAAAACATCATCATTTCATCAGGTGTACATGGTTCTGCCGTACCTGTTTTGCGCCATACTTTGCTAGCAGTTGTCACCATTCTATTGGCATTCCTTGCAGAACGATTCTGCAGATTCGTCATTATCCCCATCCTTCTTAAGGTAGTAAAAAGGACTGAAGCCAAATGGGATGACATCCTCTTCGACTATAAAGTCATGCGCACAGCATGCCGTATCATACCAGCTTTGGTCATCTGGCAGCTCATGCCGTTGGTGTTCTATCAGTTCCCAATAGTGCAGGATATGCTTGCCCGACTGTGTGCTGTCTACCTTACGGTCATGACAACACTATTGGTTGTTAGCATTATCAACCGTCTGCAATACTTAGACTCCAAGCCTGGAAGTTCAAGAAGCCAATATCTGAAATCCTTCTGTGGGGTATTGAGGATTCTGTTCATCTTCATTGCCGTAATCGTTGTTATCGCAATCCTCATCGATCGTAGCCCAATGACACTACTGGCAGGCTTGGGCGCAACTTCAGCCATCCTCATGTTGGTGTTCCAAGATACGATAAACGGACTCGTAGCAGGTATCCGTCTGACCAGTAACGACATGATTCACATCGGAGATCGTATCACAGTACCCGGCGCTTTCGTTGATGGAACGGTCATTGACATCACCCTTACAACTGTAAAGGTACGTCAGGCAGATAACACCATCACCACTGTTCCTCTATAACACTCGTCAGTGGGATGTTCCAGAACTGGAATGGAGTGCAGGATATGAATGGACAAAGAGTAAAGAAGATGATCTACTTTGACGTTCGTAGCATCCGTGTGGCAGATGATGAACTGAAACAAAGATTGATAACCAAAGGATATGTAAAGGAAGATGACATGAAAGGGGACATCATTAACATGGCTATCTTCCGTCATTATATGGAGCATTACCTCTCCAAACGCGATGATGTAAATAACCAAATGCCACTCCTAGTACATCAATTAGAGGCAACACAGAATGGTGTACCTGTTGAACTCTACTTCTTCCTACGCACAAAAGACTTCATACCACATGAGCATGCCATGTCGGATATACTTGAACACGTATATGCTTATGCACAGGAGTTCGGTCTGAAAGTGTATGAACAGACTCCTAACCAATAAAAAAAGAAATGATAAGATAGTATAGAGTATGTAGAAATACACCTATATTTTAAGGACTTAAAAATACCCTTCCGCAATGTGGAAGGGTATTTTTTATGGTAAAAGAAGCCCGTTCCTATTATACACACATCCACAACCATCATGCCCGAGAGTATAAAAAAGAATGCAAAGGCACTGTGGTTGTCGATAGTAAAACAACCTTACAAACAGAAAAAGAGAATAATAGATAAAACAGAAGGAAATCAATTTTTCATGGTTCTATAACCTTCACATTGTCAGACGGTTACAGATAGGCTCGCAAAAGGGCATGTTTTACGATGTAAAAGAGCACCTTTTACAACTCAAAAGGGCATCTTTTACAATGCAAAAGACACCCTTTTAAAACGTAAAAAGTGCCCTATTGAAAAGCTATTCGGATTTTGTTTTACAATAACAGGCATATTCTATCTCGGATTTACATACCCATTAGATAACAGAACGACTGTTCCTAAACTACAAAAACAAATCTCCACGATTTGTCTACCCCACCCTTTTGAATCATCAACAGGAATTATTCGTCCTCGCTTTCAGGGCACAGACTTAAACAGACAATAGGAAAAAAGAAGAAATAAGGCTATATACCTAAGAACAGTAATCGCAGGCATGAATCTCCAAAAACACCCATATACATACAACTACTCCCAGATCACAATCTCAAAAAACACCCAAATACACACAACTACTCCCAAGTCACAACCTCAAAAAACACCCATATACACATTACTACTCCTAGATTACAACCTCAAAAAACGCCCATATACACACTACTACTCTCAGAACACGACCTCAAAAACACCCACATACATACAACTACTCCTAGATCACAACCTCAAAAGATACACCTTTGGAGAGTATAAACATAAAAAAGTGGGGATAAACCATCATTCGGTTTATCCCCACTTATATTATTTCTCTCGATTAATCACGAAGACTAATCAAAAGGTTAGATGCTTTACTTTACGTAAACAACAGCCAAACGGTTAGAAGTTACGCCCTGTACACCTGCACCCTTAGCCTCATCAACGATGACACCACGGCTCTGGAGGTACTTAGCAACAACATCTGCACGGTTCTGAGACAGACGCTGGTTGAGATCCTTAGGACCTTCTGGAGATGCAGTACCTACGATCTGTACGTGACGACCTTCCTTAACGTCATCAAGAGCCTTCTTAGCCTCGTTAGTAAGGATGTACTTACCCTGTGCGAAGGTTACGAATACCAAGTTGTCGATGCAGAGAGTCTGCTGTGCAGGAACCTCCTTAACAACTTCCTTAACAACCTCCTTAACAACCTCCTTAGGTTTAGCGTTAAGCTGATCACGGAGAGAGTTAATCTCATCGTTCAACTCACCAACGTTCCAAACCTTGAAGTTATGAGTACCGTTAGAAGTCTTGAACTTGTAGTTCAAACCAACGAAGAGACCAAGCTGAGCTGCCTGCTTACCGAACTGGATAGCATCGCCAGGACCATGAGTAAGGTTCCAGAGAACAGCTGGCTCTACGTAAAGCTGCCATGCTCTCTTCTCACCAAGGTTGTAAGCGAAAGTAAGACCAGTCTTAGCTGTCAACTCTGTATCATCACCAGTGTTAGAAGTCTGGATGATGTGCTTGTCACCGTAAGTGATCCAGTAACCGATACCAGCCTCAGCACCTACCTCGAAGCGACGATCTGGATTGTATTCGCAGAAGAGGTTAGTGAAGTTAAGAGTACCATTCAAGCCAAGGTTAATGGCACGAACTACTGTGTGACTGTTAGAGAAACCTAAAGAACCTGTCTGCCAACGGTTGTCACCGAAGAAAGCAAGACCTTCGAGGTTAGCTCCCCATACTGGGCTGAAGTTCTTACCGAGCTTAAGACCAGCTGCAGCATTCAATGGTGTGAAATGCTTGAAGTTCATTGGGCCCATAACGCCACCCTCAATACCGAGATAAACATTGTCAAATGGCTTAGCCTTCTCATAAGCTATCTGAGCTTGAGCGCTTGTTATACCCATTGCGAGCACTGAAAGTGCAATCAAAAACTTTTTCATAAATGATCAATATTAAATGTGTTAATTTTTTAGCAACCATTAATTTAGACGGTGCAAAGGTAGTGTTTTTTTGAATAGACAACATTATTTTTGTAGAAAAAAAATACTGTTTTTTTCTTTAAATTAAGGGTGTTTTTTTCTCCTCAATGACCATTTTTGAACTATAAAATGAGATAAAACGATAACAATAAGTGTACTTTCAATTTGTAAATAACAAGATAAAAGGAAGACGCAAATCTGATTTTCTTTGTACCATAACAGACCATCTTAATCTCCTTATGGTCCCCTTGGATATTACAAAACATCGAACTTACTCTACACTGTTTATCCCCTTTTGCCTTATATATAATATAATAAGGTATAGAAAGAGATTACGGAAAGAACCTGAGACAACTGTCACTGACTGCATATTTACCCGCAAACAGACAGTTGTCATCAGTTTTTTACGCAGGCGAGCACATACATACTGCCATTCTGTCAGTACACGCCCCTTGGCATGTCATTTGTTTAATTATCGGCGAATAACGCTGAAAGCGCGAGCAATAAGCTAGAACAGTTCTCTGTTTTGGTAAGGCTTGACAAAGAAAGCGTTTAGAACTGAATTTAGAATAATAATAAAAACAAGATATAATTATGGGAAAGATTATTGGAATTGACTTAGGAACAACAAACTCTTGTGTTGCTGTATTTGAAGGTAACGAACCAGTTGTAATTGCAAATAGTGAAGGTAAGCGTACAACACCTTCTGTTGTAGGCTTCGTTGAGGGTGGCGAACGTAAGGTGGGTGATCCTGCTAAGCGTCAGGCTATCACAAACCCAGAGAAGACCATCTACTCTATTAAGCGTTTCATGGGTGAGACCTACGAGCAGTGTAAGAAAGAGGCTGAGCGTGTTCCATTCAAGGTTGTTAATGAAGGTGGATATCCACGTGTACAGATTGACGACCGCAAATATACTCCACAGGAGATTTCTGCAATGATTCTGCAGAAGATGAAGAAGACTGCTGAGGACTACCTCGGCCAAGAAGTAACTGATGCAGTTATCACTGTACCTGCTTACTTCTCTGACTCACAGCGTCAGGCTACCAAGGAAGCTGGTCAGATTGCAGGTCTTAACGTACAGCGTATTGTGAACGAGCCTACTGCTGCAGCACTTGCTTATGGTGTTGATAAGGCTAATAAGGATATGAAGATTGCCGTATTCGACCTTGGTGGTGGTACATTCGATATCTCAATCCTTGAGTTCGGTGGAGGTGTATTCGAGGTACTCTCTACAAATGGTGATACTCACCTTGGTGGTGATGACTTCGACCAAGTAATCATTGATTGGTTGGTTAATGGCTTTAAGGCTGAAGAAGGTGTTGACCTCACAAAGGATCCAATGGCTATGCAGCGCTTGAAGGAAGCTGCTGAGAAGGCTAAGATTGAACTTTCAAGTTCTTCTTCTACTGAGATTAACTTGCCTTACATCACTGCAGAAGGTGGCGTTCCAAAGCACTTGGTAAAGACTTTGACTCGTTCACAGTTCGAGCAGTTGGCACATAGCCTTATCCAAGCTTGTCTCGTTCCATGCCAGAATGCTATCCGCGATGCTAAGTTGCAGACATCAGATATCGATGAGGTTATCCTCGTAGGTGGTTCAAGCCGTATTCCTGCAGTGCAGACATTGGTTAAGAACTACTTCGGTAAGGAGCCTTCAAAGGGTGTTAACCCTGATGAGGTGGTTGCTGTTGGTGCAGCTATTCAGGGTGCTATCCTTAATAAGGAGAGCGGTGTAGGCGACATCGTATTGCTCGATGTTACTCCATTGACCCTCGGTATTGAGACAATGGGTGGTGTGATGACAAAGCTCATCGACGCTAACTCTACCATTCCTTGCAAGAAGAGTGAGGTGTTCTCTACCGCAGCTGATAACCAGACAGAGGTTACTATCCACGTTCTGCAGGGTGAGCGTCCAATGGCAGCACAGAACAAGTCTATCGGCCAGTTCAACTTGACAGGTATTGCTCCAGCTCGCCGTGGTGTTCCACAGATTGAGGTAACATTCGATATCGACGCTAACGGTATCCTTAACGTATCTGCTAAGGACAAGGCAACAGGTAAGGAGCAGAGTATCCGCATCGAGGCTTCAAGCGGCTTGAGCGAGGACGAAATCAACCGCATGAAGGCTGAGGCTGAGCAGAACGCTGAGAACGACAAGAAGGAGCGTGAGAAGATTGACAAGCTGAACCAGGCTGACTCAATGATCTTCACCACCGAAAACTTCTTGAAGGACAACGGTGACAAGATTCCAGCCGACCAGAAGTCAGGTATCGAGTCTGCTCTCCAGCAGCTCCGTGACGCTCACAAGTCAGCTGACGTTGCAGCCATCGACACAGCTATCAACAACCTCAACACCGTTATGCAGGCAGCATCACAACAGATGTATAGCCAAGCAGGCGGTCAGCAGGCAGGCCCTCAGCCAGGCGCAGACGCTGGTCAGCAGGAGCAGCCAAAGCAGGATGACACCATCCAAGATGCAGACTTTGAGGAAGTGAAGTAAAGAACATAGAATTAAGAGAAAATGTTCAAATCAAAAGAAGATGCGACTTTAGCATTAACTCTTGTAAAACTGTATTTCCAAGATGAGATTACAGAAAATGCTGATTATGTTCCTGCATCATTAACTATGCATTTAGATTTGATAGACAAAGCTATTTTGTATATTGATCCTAATGCAGATATTGATGAACTTTGTAGAAAGGCAAGCGAAGAGAATATAAGATGCACATAAGAATATAAAGAGAGGGTGATACGTTTATAATATCATCCTTTCTTTTCATTCTATAAAATTAGAACATTAACGATATTGCAAGAGATAACGGGTGGAAGGGTTGGCTTGGTCGTGATATGTTCTAAGAATGCTATCGAAATGGCGATGGCAAGTAGATTATATTTTTTTAGAACTAAAAATTAAATTTTATGTATTTAAAAGAATATTCTGCTAGATTGGGCAAGTTCTTGCCCAACTAGCATATTATGTTAGAAGGCAGAGCTTTGAAGACTCTGCAAACTTCTTAGTTTCACTACTTAGTGTTATTGTTGTTATTATTAAGCTTTGCTTAGGAATTCCTCTGGGGGTTGATGATTTAATAGCATTAGTATAGGGCATACCTCAGATACTCACATATTTGAAGTAGCTTTATTGTGATTTTAAGAATAGTAGATGATATCAACTAATCAGATGCCTAGGAGGGTACGTTATGTACGTACTCTCTTTTTTAATGGAATATTAAAGGCATTATGCTCTATGCCCCTTGAAGAATACAACCAATTAGATATTGACTATACACACTGTGCTGGTTCTCACTATGAGTTAACTAACGCTTTTATAAAACAGCCTATGTGCTGTGCTCGGAAAGATTAGAATCAGTGAATAGATTTTGAATCTGTATGTGTGTCAATGGGTACACAGTTTTACTGCCAGTAATAGCTATTCCTGTAATGAAATGTTTTGATGAAGAGTCTATTGTCTGCATCATATCTTTACTCAACATGGGATAATCTAAATCAAAAATATATCAGACATAGAGTATTTTAAGTGTTTCATTTTGGCTCTTTGCGATGTAGGAAGTATATTTGTGACGATTTTGTAATACATTGGTTATTACTGTTCATGTACATCTTGTTATTTACGTAATCTGTGATTATTGATAGCATCAAAGCAATATGAAAGAAAACATCGTCATCAAGTATCGTCATACGGTACTTTTCTATCTCTTAGCAACCCTTATCCCATGGGTATTCTGGTTTGCTGCCAGTTATGTAAGTCATCATGTAGTTTATTCAGAAAGTACATGGACAGCCCCATTGTTGGGACTGGCTGGACTTTGTTTCCCAATGATTCTAACCATTATGTTAGTCTCTCGACATCAAGACCTTCGTAAGGATTTCCTTGGACGATTCCTAAATCTGTCGTTCGATAAGTGGCAATATTATCTCACTGCTTGTTTATTGATGCCAGCAAGTATCTTGTGTGCCATGGCAATATCTCTGTTGTTCGGCTACAGTCCATCACAATTCATCATTACAGGTCATTACACCTTCACTTCGGGTGTCTTCCTGTATGGTTCCTCCTTATCCTTGCACCTACGCTTGAGGAGCTTGCGTGGCATGGTTATGGAACAGACTGCCTCCGCTCTCGAATGAATCTTTTCAAGACATCTATGCTGTTTGCTGCTTATTGGGCTGTCTGGCATTTCCCTCTTGCAGGTATTAAGGGTTATTATCACGCAAATGTGGTGAGTGAGGGATGGCTTTATAGTCTGAACTTCATCGTTAGTATCTTCCCTTTTGTCTTTTTGATGAACTGGCTCTATTACAAAACAAATCGAAATATTCTCGTTGCCATTACCTTTCATATTACAGCAGGTTATTTCAATGAGATATTTTCTACCCATCCCGACAGCAAGTGCATACAAACGGTATTACTGCTCATAGCATCTGTTATCATTGTGATTAAAGATCGTCGACTTTTCTTTAGTCGTACGTTGGAGTAGCAGATATGTACTCACCTCAAAATATTTTCTCCATCTCCCCTTTTTATACCATTTTCCTGCCGTCAGGAAAATGGTTAATCTTGTTGTTCTATAGTTCTTTAATTCGCTGAGTGATTACAGACATATAAGGAGAGTAGTATCCCTGTTGCATTATTATATCTACTACACCAAGTTTGAAAACGGTTTGCTGTCATTTTTAACATTTGCTGCAGGAGGTTGTTTATCAACGCGTTAGGGTTGATGAAAGGGTGACAGGAGTGACAGCAAAATAAAAATAATCCGTGAAAAGCTTGACAAGGGGTATCCCTGTTTTGTATCTTTGCAAGCGAAAATAAGGAAGAGCCATGACACGCTAAGCGTGATTCCTACAAACTAAAGGCATCTTCCTTTTTGAATTCATTTTCTTAAATCTTTTTATTCATGTGTACAGATTTTTCTAACATGCCCACAGACTGGGCAGTGTGCTTTATGCACGATTGTATTCTTAAAGAGCAGTGCCTACGCTATTATGCTGGTAAGTTGCTCCCTGTCGACCAACACTCGGCATTGACGATTCGCCCTTCTACCCGTTCTACCAACGGTTGTAAGGAGTTTCACACGATGCAGACAGAACGGTTAGCATGGGGATTTTCACTTCTTTTTGATGATGTGAAGCACAATGACTACCGTTCCCTGCGGCGCTCAATGGAAGCACATTTCGGAAGTCGTTTTGTCTACTATCGTTTCCATCGGGGGATTAATAAACTAAGTGAGGAAGAGCAGCAATGGCTTGATGAGCTTTTCCTTCATTATGGCTATGCTTCCCCTCGTGTTTACGATAACTACCAGACGTGCTGGAAATATTAGAAGAATGTCTTCAGCAAGGACTAAAGAGTGCAAAGGAGTGATGGGAGTTAAGAAGTTAATTAACGCCCCGCACATCATGTGCTAATGCTCCGCACGAGTGGTGCTTACCACCAACACACGTGGTGCGGGTATGCTTTTTAAAAGTAATTCATTTTTGTATACGGAATGACTTACGGACTGGGAAAGGAAAAGACATGGTAACAGTTTTGCACTTTTACGCTTTATCCTTTCTCACAAGTAACTTGTCTATTCATCAACTTTAAAACAATCATTTATGAAAAGTAAGAATCTAAAGAACATTAAAGCTGAAAATCAGCGAAACAGACAGTCGGAAAGACTTAAAAACGACATTACTCGTCGGTTGCTCAACTATCTTGAGCGGAAGTATGAAATGAGATTTAATACCGCCTTAGGGTGTACAGAGACTCGCAAGGCTGGGAGTAACGAACCTTTTGTGCCTGTAGATGAACGGATGCGCAACACTATCGCTATCAAGGCACGTCTTGATGGGATCGATGCATGGGACAAAGATATCCGACGATATACGGAATCGGATTTTGTCAAGGCTTTTAATCCTGTGGACATTTTCCTCAAAGGACTGCGAGGACGATGGGACGGAAAGAATCATATTGAGGCGCTGGCAGACTGTGTACCTAATGACAACACACGGTGGGCAGAATGGTTTCACACGTGGTTCCTTGCAATGGTGGCACAATGGATGGGGCTGGATGTCTCACATGGTAACAGTGTGGCACCGTTACTCATCTCCCGACAGGGTTATCGAAAGTCTACTTTCTGTAAACGCCTTCTGCCGGAAGCACTGCAATGGGGATATAACGATAATCTGATTATCAGTGAGAAGCAGAATACGCTGCGCGCAATGACACAGTCGTTACTGATTAATATTGATGAATTCAATACGCTGTCGGCAAAGACGCAAGACGGTTTTTTAAAGAATGTGATGCAACTTGCAAACATAAAAATCCGTCAGCCTTATCGCCAGCAACAAGTTACATTGCCACGCATTGCCTCTTTCATTGCCACGGCAAACGTCGCAGATGTCTTTAGCGATCCCAGTGGTTGCCGTCGTTTCATAGCGGTTACACTGACAGGTCCTATTCGTTTGCCTGAACACATAGACTATGAACAGCTCTATGCACAGGCTGTTGCCGAACTGGATAACGGTAGGCGATATTGGTTTGATGAGGCTGATACCCAAGATATTATGGAGAATAACGTGCAATATCAGCAACGTACTCCTGCCGAAGCTCTCTTTTTGGATTGTTTCTCTATCCCAAAGGACTTGACCAAGGGTGCCTATATGACTGCAGCTTCCATCTTCAGCCTACTTCGTAAACGGTATGGCAGTCAGCTGAACCTGACAAGCCTTTCTCATTTCGGTCGTGTCCTTGCCAATATCCCGAACCTCCATAGCAAGCATTCTTCGCATGGCACAGAGTATTTGGTTGCAGTACGTAGCAACGTGGTACAGTCTGGTCAGTCCAGCTTGAGTTGTTAGTTGCTATCTGAATGAGTTTTCAAAGTTGCTGTCACTACTGTCACTCGCATATACACCATAAATGGTTTATAATCTGTTGTTTATGCAAAGTGTTAAAAGTGACAGCAACTTAAAAACAAAACTATGTTAGGACTATTGATGTTTAAAACATAGATCGTATTCTTTATAAAAAAGCCTCACCCTTATCCTTTATATAGATTTTTTTGCTATCTTTGTAAGATGCTATCTCATAGGAGCAGCAACTAAGAATCTGCTTATGGAAGAACATAAGGAGCACAGTAAGAAATCAATTCGATTTTAATTCATAAATAGTATGATAACCGACTTTGAAGAGTATATCCGACAGAGCGAGCCGCATAAACGTGAGAAAGGTTATGCGTGGCAGACAGCTATTGGCTTGCAGGCTGTTGATGGCTTGAAGACTTCTGATTATCTGCGTGAAACTGCTCGCCAGCATATTGAGGGTGACATCACGATTGAGGAGGTGAAGCAGCTCGTCAATAGCTATTATGAGTCAAAGTCTGCTCGTAAGGGGGGCGGGAATAGAACGGAAGAGGCTGATAAAGTTTCGGCTCGTATCACAGAATTGCTATCTGAACAGAGCTTTACATTCTCGCCATTGGAATATATTTCAATTCATCGTCGTTTGTTTGAAGGCATCTATGAGCATGCAGGAAAGATAAGAGATTATAACATTACGAAAGGAATGGGTGTTGAATGGAGAAACGGTACTATATGCTGGTGCTGATAGTATCCGTGAAACGCTGGATTACGACTTTGCCCGTGAAAAAGAATACGACTATAAGCATCATGATATAGCAGAAGCTGTGAGCCATATTTCACAATTTGTTTCTGACCTTTGGCAAATTCATCCGTTTGGGGAGGGCAATACTCGTACAACGGCAGTTTTTACCATTAAGTATTTGCGTACATTTGGTTTCGACATCAGTAACGAAACCTTTGCTAACTATTCGTGGTATTTTCGTAACGCACTGGTTCGTGCTAACTATAATAATATGCCTAAAGGGATTTTTGCGACAACACAATACCTTGAAGCATTCTTTCGCAATTTGATATTAGGTGAGCAGAATGAACTAAAGAACAGACTTCTACATATAGAAACACCAAAGCATTTGGTTCAAAGTGCCAGTTTGGAAATTCCAAAGAGCCATAATGACACTTTGGATTGCACTTTGGAAGAAGTTGCACTTATAAAGTTTGTCAAGGAGAAACCACAAGCAACACAAAAGGAAATTGCTGTGCATATAGGTAAGTCTGAGCGAACTGTAAAACGTATGACAACGCGTTTGTCAGAACGTAGCATTATTGAACGCAAAAATGGTAAGCGCAATGGCTATTGGGAGATTAAAAGCAAAGAACTAAACAACTAAAATCTAATTTATTTATGAAACGCTATTCACTTAAAATTAAAGAAATAGAATTACAACTACATGAAGGTAATTATAATCGCCGTGTAAAGTATAATGAAAAAGATTTTGATATTCTTGTTATTAGCTTCAAGGAAAAAGCTGACTCAATAAGAAGATTTGCTATCTCTGCCAAGTGTTTGCCAAATAGTGATTCTATTCATTTAATATTTGATCCAAATACTCGTATAGTAAGATTCTCACCGCAAGAAATAAATACTAATATTATTAGTGATGTTGAAAAATTGCTTTGTTCTGATAAAACATGAGCATTTATGGCAGAGTATAAAGAACAATATAGGAAATCAATCCGTTTCTTCAACGATCGTGAAGTGAGGGCGGTATGGGATGAGGAACAAAACTGTTGGTGGTTTTCAGCAACAGATATTGTTCGTGCTATTAACAATGAACCGGACTATACTAAAGCCAGTAACTATTGGCGATGGCTTAAAAGGAAGTTGAAGCAAAAAAATGTCGAACTCGTGAGTGCCACTCACGGCTTCAAGTTTGAAGCTCCTGATGGGAAGTTACGCGTGGCAGATGTTCTTAATAGTAAGGATGTTGTATTGTTGGCAAAAAACTACCCCAACAATCGTGCTAATGACTTTCTTGATTGGGTTACGTACAGCGATAATACTATTGATGGGCAGAGTAAGAAGAAAGCCTACCAACTCTTTGAAAGTGGAATCTTGCAATCGACAGAGCCTGGGAGCATAAAGTGTCTGCAACAGATACATGCTTATCTCTTTGGAGGACTGTATGACTTTGCAGGACAAATCCGCACGAAGAATATTTCAAAAGGAGGTTTTACCTTTGCTAATTGTATGCACTTCCCTGAAACTCTGCAAACAATAGAGCGAATGCCAGAAGCAACCTTCGACGAGATAATAGATAAGTATGTAGAGATGAAAATTCGTGCCAATGAGTACCATGTGAACTCGTTCACTAATGGTCGAGTGCAGCCGAATTTATGCAACGTAGCCCATCCTTTTATGGAGGGTAACGGTCGTAGCACTCGCATTTGGCTTGACCTTATGCTGAAACGTTCACTAAAACGGTGTGTGGATTGGAGTCAAATAGACAAGAACGATTATCTGTCGGCAATGCGTGAAAGTGTTTCTGATAGTACACACATCAAAGCTTTGGTACTGCCTGCACTCACCACCAAGATTGATGACCGAGAAATGTTTATGAAAGGTATTGATTACTCATACTATTACGAACAAAATGAGTGATACATAAGATGAGACTTTATTTCCACAGTTAAAAATTACGGCAAATCAAAACTAAAAATATTATGGCACAACAAAAAGCAGTACGAAGTTTTATCCTTGAAGCAATAAAAGGATTAAGGCCAGATGAGTTTAGTGAACTAGTTCGCACTTTTCAGACATCATATTTACACAATAATGAAGCAATTAATGTTGATGGTGCAAATGATGGTGGCTGTGACATAAAAATCTTTCAGAGTAAGAGAGAAATAAAGAAGTGTGTTCAAGTCACAACTCAGAAACAAATTGAACTAAAGTTAAAGAAGGATCTTGAGAAGGTTTCTAAGATGATATCTCAATATCGCTATTCTAACAAGTTTGAATTTTATTGTTCAATTCCAATTTCAGAGGACAAGATAGAAGAATACAAGAAATTTGCTATTGACGAACACGATATCGAATTAGATATTTATGAGGCAAAACGTTTATCACAATTGAATTGCAAGGAGGTTGTTGACTATATTTATTCTCTCCATTCTGATGTGGTGTTGAAGCCAGAACAGATGAATATTGACAAGGCGACAAAAACTTTATATGACTTATTGGCAAATGGCAAAGATTCTTCAGACATTAAAAACAGTCTGGTTGATTCTGTTATTATTTCGATCTTGTATGAAAAAGCTCCAATCGACAGTTTAGAGTTGAAAAATGAACTTGAGAATAGATTGGGAAAAAATCTTCCGGACATATTACACTCTGTAAATAACTTGAAAACAGATCGACGAATTATAAAAAGTTCCAGATAATCACAATCTTATTCAACTATCAGAATTAGAATATGGAAATGTTAAAGAGATTCTTGCAAACTCAAGAAAAGCTGAAAAAGATTTTTGCGACTCTTTTGCAGAAATCTTGGCAAAATATCAAATAGACTATAATGGAGAAATTCTTAATGAACTTAAGCACTTGTATCAATACCATTATTCTAATGATATTGATGACAATACACAAAGTGACGAATCTGAAAAATCTTGTCGTATTTGAATCATTTAAAAAAATATCTTTTGAATATTATAGATAACAAAGAGGATATTTGTAAACTTATTCAAGAAATAAGTACTCTATGTTCTTCAAATAACTATCTCAACAAGATAAGTGCTAGTGAATCTTTTTTTAAGCTTATATAAATCAAATCAGTTAGAGCGGTATTTAAACCAAAAGCAGAAAGATATTTATTTGGATACTCCAACATTTGTATATCTTCTCTGTTCATATTATGGAGTTGACAATAACGATTGGGATAATCCATTTTATCGTTCAATGAAGAGTTTAATAAAACTAAAAGATACTTATCCCGATAAAATTAGTTTCTACATTACTCAAAACTATTTAGGTGAAGTCGCAGGAGAAATAAAAAAAGCATTAATCTTTTTCTCAATTTGAGAGTTATCCTTTTTTTAAAGATATGGGAGGTACAAGAAATACGCTCTTTAATTATTATGAGTATTTGAAACACAGTAATCTTTTTGACAACAATGATAATATAGAGGATTTCAAAGATTTCATATACAGTCTTGGTCTAGATAACACAAACCCAAATGATTCTCGTTTTTTTCAAAGATGCAAATCAATTTCTTAGCCAAGTAGCTAAAGATTATGAAATTAGTATAATTAATTGGAGTCAAAATGACAAATATGCTGAATTCAAAGTCGCATATGAAAAAAATTCTTTTAGCAAATTCAAAGAACAAATCTGAAATGGTCGTTCGTAATGATGTTAATCAAGTGATAGTTTCTTTAGAACACGATAGGGATACCGATTGCTATTTAACCACATGGGATACGACAATTCATCTATTAAGAGATAAAGTTCTCTCAGAAGACGAACATTTAAAATATAGTTATTTCATTATTTGCAATCCTGCAAAATTGTCAAATAGAATAGCCTTAGAAAGTTTTAATATTGACGGGTCTGCATTAACTAACGATATTTTTTTGCGTACGCAGATAAACGATATGACATTTCAAATCGTGTTAAAAGTCTTTTAGAATTGATTGCACCATTTCTAAAGGGGAGTGACAGTAAAAATATATTTAGGAAATTAGGAAGAATTAGAAAGGAACAGATTGAATTAAGAGGATCTGAAGTAGGAGATGGAAAAAGAAGAAAAAAAACTTACCCATAGAAGAAATCTTCATGTTGTTAATACCTAATAAAAAAATAAGGAAAAAGAGGATGAGAATATTATGGCTAAATTTTCTTTATTCATGAGTTCCGAAGAAAATTCAGATTATATCATTGATATAATAAATCAGATTTCGGATCTGAAGGATTATAAAATGTACGACTTTACAGAATATTTCGACAAAAATAAAAATCTATTGATTTATCTGGATTAAGCGAAGGAATAGAAGCGTATGAAAAAAACTACATGAATAATATTTATAGAGAAAGAATTTAGTAAGAAACCTATATTAATAGTTACCAAACTTGTTCAGAAAGAATGAGCATGAAGGCTTCTGTAGTCTACCTAAAGGTTTATGCAGTATGTTTAGAAATCCAACAGCACATGAGCCAAAAGTTGATTGGGAAATTTCGGAACAAAACGCCCTTGAAATACTTGGAATAATATCCTATTGTCATAGACGACTAGACAATTACCCAAAACAGATGAATCTGTGCTATATACCAATGAACATACATTATTTGGCAATTTTGAAAACAAAGGTTATATACGTAGGGCAATAGAAACTATTCGAATTCATATTGGGAGGGGCTAATAGTACAATAAAGTAAAAGAACTGTATGTTTAATATAGAACAATGGAAGGAAAATTACAATTACGAAAACCAGAGAACTGGCAGGACTTTGAGAGATTATGTAAAGTCTTGTGGGGAGAAATTTGGGAATGTCCAGATACTATTAAGCGTAATGGAAGGCAAGGGCAAGCGCAGAAAGGTGTTGATGTTTACGGTGTTAAAAAAGGAGAATGCGCTTATCGTGGCATACAGTGTAAAGGAAAAGATGATTATACAAATAGTCAATTGACAGAATCAGAAATAGATAATGAAATTGCTAAGGCTCTTCTATTTACTCCAAAATTAAAATCATTCTATTTTGCCACAACAGCAAATAAAGATGTCCACATAGAAGAATATATCAGGAAGAAGAATTTAGAAAGTATATCTAATGGAGGTTTTGAAATAGATATTTTTGCTTGGGAGGATATTGTTGATTTGATTGAGGCACACCGTAATACATACAATTGGTTTCTTAATAATTGTAGTTATAAAGATGTATCAGATGTAGAAGTTTTCATTGGTGGGGAGAAAAGAACATACGATTTTTCCAGAATATTATCGTATAACTAAGGAATACCATTTAAAGCCACAGGAGTTGTCATGGCTTTCAGAAGAATCGCTAAAGCTTATACAGGCTAATTCACATTTTATGAACTTAAATGATGTTCTTTATCCACCATCAAAGCATGATTATCGCTGGTGTACTATATCCATAAACATTTATAATACTGGTAAAACAGTAATAGAAGATTATAAGCTATCTATAATAATAGAAATGGAGAATGTTTTAGAAATTAGTGATAAATTTCGTTATTATAATAGTAGATTAATGGATCAGGCTGCCGTAGCTCAAATTAATGCAAGAAAAGATGCTCAAAGAGAAGTTTTTGAGTCGACAGAATATTGTAATGTTATTGAGTATCGTCCTAAAAGATAGAATATTAGTTCAAGATGATCATAGAACTTTTAAGATTGCAGTAAAAACCTAAGGATAATGTGCAATCAATAGAGGTTATGTGGGTTCTTTATTCACGCAATTACAGAAAGGAAGGAGAGCTCATTTTTGAATGTTGAACCTAAATTTGAGGATAAAAAGGAAAAAGTTGAAGTAGATAATATTGATGAATTGAAGGAAAATGAGGTGATTATTTTACCAAAGATAGTGGAAGAATAAACTTTTGTGATTTGGCGTTCTATTAAATTGTTAATAGGAGTTGTATCTATTTTCGTGATAACATCCAAGATGGTTTCTAATCGATACTACTCAAATTGAGGAAACATTTTTGTACCATAAGAATTTAATCCACTGATAATCAGCATAGGATAAATTTGAGGAAGAAAACGATACTTACATATAAACAAACCCGCAGCAACCACTTGGTTGCTGCGGGTTGTTTTTGGAAGATGATAAGGCGAGAAAGCCTATATCACAATGTCAACTCAACGATATAATCAATGTCAGTAGGGACGGTGTCGAAGTTGAGGGTGATGCCTTTACCAGTCTTTGTGAAGTTGACACGCTTGTTGGTGCCAAAGACGGTAGCGGACTTGATTTTGTGGTTGCCAGTGGGAATGAAGAGACTGGAGTCCATACAGTTTAGGATGTGGATGTAGAGTTTGTTACCACGCTGTGTACTTACGCCCCAGTCGTGTGGATCAACGATGCCACCACGTGTTCCATAGATCGTTTCACCATATTTGTTTAGCCATTTACCTATAGCCTGTAGACGATCAAGCGCAAGAGAAGGCAACGCACCACCAGGTTCTGGCCCGATGTTCAACTGGAGATTGGCATTCTTTCCAGCAGCACGAACGAGCATCTGGATCAATTCCTTTGGTGATTTATAATTGTCGTCAGTGAGGTTATACCCCCAATGGTCGTTGATGGTCTGACATGATTCAAGTGGTAAGCGACTGATGTTTTGCCCCGACAATCCAGCTTTGTTCTCACCCGGAAGGTCACGTTCGAAGATCTGAATGTCCTCACCTGGGAAAGGAGTCTGGTGATGATTGTTACCAATAAGACATTGTGGCTGCAAGCGATGAATCATTGCATACTGTTCAGGAAGCTGCCAATCGAATGGTTTAGCATCACTATCATGATCCCACCAACCATCAAACCACACCGCGCCGATAGGTCCGTAATGTGTCAGAAGCTCCGTCAACTGCGTATTCATAAACTTATAATAGCTTGACCAGTTAGCTTTTCCCTTGTCACGTCCCGTCCCAAGTCCTGTTCTTCCTTGTGGATAATCTTCTCTTCTCCAGTCTAAGTGAGAATAATAAAGGTGGAGTTTGATACCATTTCGTTGACAAGCATCAGCCATTTCCTTGATGATATCCCGTTTGAAAGGAGTGCCATCCACCGAGTTATACGTGCTAGTAGTAGTCTTAAAGAGTGAGAATCCATCATGATGACGTGTTGTTATGGTGATGTACCTTGCTCCTGCAGCCTTTATAGCCTTCACCCATGCATCTGCATCGAACTCTGATGGATAGAAAGTCTTAGCCAACTTAGGATATTCTTTATAGTTAATATCCCTGTTTGTCATCACCCATTCACCAGCTCCCACCATTGAATAGAGTCCCCAATGCAGGAAGATACCGAACTTCTCATCCTGAAATTGCTCACGTGCTTTCAGGTTTTCAGCAGTAGGATGGTAAGTTTCTTGTGCCATACCGACATAACTCATCAGCAAGGTAGCTATTACAAGTAAGTCTTCTTCATTCTATAAAATATTGTTTAGGTTTATTTCTTTTGTCTCAATCATCCCAAGTAGGAGCAGTACTGTCATCATCTGAAACACCAGAGAAGACTGTTCCTTTTGATAATTGCTCACTCCCATCCACCTCATTAAACACTTCAGCATCACTTTCCATTGAATGAAGAGTGCCTGAATGTCCAGCTAACAAGGCTGGATAGGGATAAGATTCATAGATTGTAGTTAATGGTATAACGTAAGTTTCCATGTTTTTATGATATTTATTGTCAGATGATTACTTCCTAAGATACTTTTTCCCGCGGATGATTATGATGCCTTTATAGTCTTTTCCGACACGTTGTCCAGCAAGATTATAGGTTGGTTCATCCTCCATTTGTGATTCCTGAAATGCCGTAAGGTGAACTCCTGTTGCAGTATCAAACACAAGATAACTCTTAGCTTGTGCTGTTGAGGAAGGCGTATAAGCTATGTAAGCCTTGTGTGCACCGTTCTCAAAAGCTCCACCATCCGCCTTTCTCCAGTAGAAACCAACGCCTCTTTTACCGTTAGAGAACCCATAATAAATCGTTCCACCAGTTGTCTGACTATTGTCATCAGTACCTTTCAAGACATTCTTTTCATCCTTTTCTCCTTGTTTCTCCGTCATCCAAAAGGTGTAACTCCCCTCATCAGCCTCCAATACAACTGCTATATCCTTTGGAAGAACATCCCCAGACACATACTTTTTACTCAATTTAAGCATGTTATCTTCAATCTTATACGTCCGTGCAACAACTCCTTGAGGAATCGTAAAGGCTTTATTGCTGTAATAAAGTGTTGCATGTCGTGCTGAAGAGATGGTAAGAACGACACGATCTATCTCATAAGTTACTTCTATTTTCTTTATTCTTGCCTGAGTATCTCCAGATATTGTAAACACAATAGAGTCTACTCCATTCCCACTACTCCCCCATATAGCAACCCCTTTCCCATCAGGGTTCAAAGGTATAGCACCTTTCTTATTCTCTTTTAAGCTTGAAAACCATTTGTCACTTATTCTAGTGACAAGCCAAAAACGAACCTTCTTAATCTTTCCATTGATTCCTTTTATAGTCAAGATATTACCATAATACATCCTCAAGGCTGCTTCTTCGTTACCTTTTTTATCGTAGAAAGCAGGTACATTTATAGTATCTTTTCCACCATCAAACAAAAGTATCACACCAGACCGATCTATCTTCTTCACCTCTATACCACGGCCTCTCATCCCCGTAAAGTCAAATTCCTCGGTCTTTGTTTGTGCTTGAGAGGTTATTGTAAAGCACAACAAAGAAAGCATAGTAACGAAAAATCTTATCATATCATGAGTATTATAATTTAATTTTCATGGTCTCCTACCCCACTCTTCCTACACATATCCAATGTATAACGAACTGAAACAGGTTGTCACCACAGTATTTGATTTATAGTACAAAGGTAAACTTTTTATCACATACGACCAAGTTATTCCATCGAAAAAACCACTCCTCACAACCCCACCAACTTATTATACGCCCCACAACCTCTACCACAGAACTGGTAAGAAAGGGCAAAGGCTGCCAATGTCAGGACGACAAAGGCAGCCTTTTGCGTATATATTATAAAACAGGTTATCCTTAAAGAGGGTATTCCTCAAAGGCATAAAGCACCGTAGAGAGGTAACGTTCACCCGTATCAGGGAACAAAGTAACGATTGTTTTACCCTTGTTCTCAGGACGTTTGGCAATCTCTGCTGCAGCAAAAGCAGCTGCACCAGACGAGATTCCTACCAATAAACCATCCTGTTGTGCCAGTTGTCGACCAGCAAGGATAGCCTCATCGTTCTCAACTTGGAACACTTCATCCACAACAGCAGCGTTGTAAGTATTAGGAATGAAGCCTGCACCGATACCCTGAATCTTATGTGGACCACTCTGACCACCACTTAATACAGGTGAATCACTTGGTTCTACGGCAACAATCTTCACATTTGGATTCTTCTCTTTGAGATATTTACCAACACCACTGACCGTACCACCAGTACCAACACCAGCCACAAAGATATCCACTTTACCATCAGTGTCACGCCAGATCTCCTCACCTGTAGAGCGATAATGCTTCTCTGGGTTAGCAAGATTCTCAAACTGCTGGAGGATAACACTTCCTTTAATAGAGTCACGTAGCTCCTCTGCAACCTTAATAGCACCCTTCATACCATCCTTACCACTGGTCAGTTTTACTGTAGCACCATATGCTTTCACAAGGTTACGACGCTCTATGCTCATCGTTTCAGGCATCGTCAGGATAAGCTTATAGCCTTTAACAGCTGCCACAAGCGCCAATCCTACACCCGTGTTACCACTCGTTGGTTCGATAATCGTAGCTCCTGGTTTGAGCAATCCCTTCTCTTCAGCATCTTCAATCATTGCCAATGCAATGCGATCCTTCACACTACCACCTGGATTGAAGTATTCAACCTTAGCAATAACAGGCTTATCAAGACCCTTATTTGCCGAGAACTTATCCAGTTCAACCAAAGGAGTATTCCCTACAAGCTCGGTGAGCTTCTTTATAATCTTTGTCATATCAATCAATTTTTGTTCTTACTTTACTGCCTCAAAAGCCTGATCGAGGTCAGCAATAATATCTTTATAATGTTCCGTACCAATAGAAAGACGGATTGTACTTGGGTAGATTCCCTGGTCAGCAGCCTCCTCTACGCTCAACTCAGAGTGTGTTGTTGACAGTGGATGGATGACAAGCGACTTCACATCAGCAACGTTAGCAAGCAAAGAGAAGATCTTCAGATGGTCAATAAAGTCGAAAGCCTTCTGCTGATCACCATCAATCTCAAACGTAAAGATGCTACCTGCACCGTTCGGGAAATAACGTTCATAGAGGTCATGGTTAGGATGAGAAGCCTCTGCAGGGTGATTAATCTTCTTCACCAAAGGCTGGTTCTCCAGATATTCCAGCACCTTCAGTGTGTTAAACACATGACGTTCCACACGCAAACTCAGTGTCTCAAGCCCCTGCAAGAGGATGAAAGCATTGAAAGGAGAGATGGCTGCACCCTGGTCACGCAGTAAAAGCGTACGTACACGGGTAACAAAAGGAGCAGGAATATCACCAAAAACAAGACCGTGATAAGAAGCATCAGGCTTGTTGAAACCTGGGAATTTCTCTGGATTCTTCTTCCAATCGAATGTTCCACCATCAACGATGACCCCACCAAGAGACGTTCCATGACCACCAATAAACTTCGTTGCAGAGTGTACAACGATGTCAGCACCATGCTCAATCGGGCGAATCAGGTAAGGAGTACCAAAGGTATTGTCAATCAACAGAGGTAATCCGTGACGGTGTGCGATATCTGCAGAGCGTTCAATATCCGATATATTAGAGTTAGGATTACCCAATGTCTCAATATAAACCAGCTTAGTATTGTCCTTAATAGCGGCTTCAAGCTCCTCATAATCATCTGGATCAACGAACGTTGTGGTTATGCCGAACTTGCTAAGTGTGTGTGCAAGGAGGTTATAAGTACCACCATAAATGGTCTTGGAAGCCACAACATGGTCGCCAGCATTGGCTATATTGGTAATGGCATATGTCACTGCAGCTGCTCCAGAAGCAACAGCCAGACCAGCAACACCACCCTCGATCGCTGCAACACGCTCTTCAAGAACAGCCTGTGTAGAGTTGGTCAGTCGACCATATACGTTACCTGCGTCCTTAAGAGCAAAGCGATCAGCTGCATGCTGACAGTCATGAAAGACATAAGAGGTGGTCTGATAGATAGGTACAGCACGTGCATCAGTTGCTGGATCGGCTTGTTCCTGACCTACATGAAGCTGAAGTGTCTCGAAGTGATACTTTTTGTTTTGCCATAATTGAGTTTCCTTTTTTTGTTTTCCTACCGTGGACCTTAATGAGAGGGCAGCTGGAAAACGGTTAATACATTTATTGATATTAATTCTTTTTTTGTTACATGTCACATCGGGCATTCAGCCTTTTGTTACCTGTTAACGGGTGCAAAGGTACGGCTATTTATCTGAATGGGGAATACTTATTATGTGTTATTTCGTATACCATAATCGTGGTATTTACATTAAAATGTCGTGTTTTTGTCGTGTTTTGAATATAAAAATACTATATTTGCAGTATAATAATACAGATGAAATAACGATTATGCAGAAGTATGCTGACTACATAGAGGAGATTGAGATAGACTCTCTCTGGAGTGGGAAGAAACACATTCGCTGGACGCTTGACCGACAAGTGAATATCCTCAGTGGTATTAATGGCGTGGGAAAAAGTACCATTTTAAATAAGGTGGTACGTGGACTGTCACAAGGTGGTGAGTTTCCGAGCCATCTACTGAAGGGTGTCCGACTGAAAGTTAGCCCTGATGATGCCAAGTGGATACGCTATGACATCATCCGTTCCTTCGATCGTCCGCTGATGAATTCAGACAGTATCAGCAAGATGGATACGAACCTTTCTACGGAACTTGACTGGCAATTGTTCCAGTTACAACGCAAATATCTTGATTACCAAGTGAACATTGGCAATCGGATCATTGCTGCTCTACAGAGTGGTGAGGCTGATTCTGCAGAAAAAGCACAACTTATCTCTACTCCCAAAAAGCGTTTCCAGGATATTATTGACGACCTTTTCACGGAGACTGGTAAGACTATTATCCGTACAGAGAATGAGATTCGGTTCTCACAGATGGGTGAAGAACTCTTCCCTTATCAGCTATCCAGCGGAGAAAAGCAGATGCTTGTCATCCTGCTTACCGTACTGGTGGAAGACAATGAGAACTATGTACTCTTCATGGATGAGCCTGAAGTGAGCCTGCACATTGACTGGCAGAAACGTCTCATAGACCTGATTCTTGAGCTGAATCCCAATGTTCAGATTATTCTGACCACCCATAGCCCTGCAGTTATCATGAACGGATGGATGGATAAGGTAACGGAAGTGACTGACATTACTGATAAATAAGAAGCCGATAACATGGGTAAAGCACTGAGGGACAATCTTTCGTCAGCTTATTTTGCCGCAGCTAACCAGCTCAACGGTAAACATTCCAGGCGCAAAATCGTGGCATACGTTGAGGCGTATGACGACATTTTCTTCTGGAGAACAGTGCTGAGTAGGTTCGAAAACAAGGAACGATACTTTGAAGTGATGCTCCCTTCACGGCAGAATCTGACCAAAGGAAAGAAGTCGGTACTGATGAATCTCATTGCAGAAAAAGTTGGTGAGAACATGATTGCATGCGTAGATGCTGATTATGACTATCTTCTTCAAGGTACAACACACGTCTCTTCGGAGGTGAACAACAATCCCTACGTGCTCCACACCTATGCTTATGCCATTGAGAACTTACAGTGTTTTGCCCCCAGTCTGCATGATGTCACGGTGGCAGTAACGCTCAATGATCACACCATCTTCAACTTTGAAGACTTCTTATACCGATACAGTGAGATTATTCACCCACTCTTCATCTGGAATATCTGGTTCTATCGACGCAACTTCTACAAACAATTCACAATCACAGACTTCAATAGAATCACTGAAATAGGCGGATTCTCCTTGCATCGTACTGATGAGTGCCTGGAAATGTTACGCCGTAAAGTATCACGAAAGATAAGACAACTGCAACACGAATACCCACAAGCAAAGGAGAGTTATCTGCAACTGAAAGACGAATTACGTACATTGGGCGTAACACCACGTGCCACCTATTTATATATTCAGGGGCATCATCTCTTTGATAATATCGTTGTGCCGATACTGAAACGTATCTGCGACCGATTGATAAGGGAACGGGAAGACGAGATAAACCGCAATGCTGTGCATGATACACAACGTCGGAATGAGTTGTCAAGCTATAGCCATAGCACCACAGAGATAATCCCTATGCTAAGAAGAAACGTTGGTTACTTGACAGCAGAGCCCTTCCTACTCTTGGAAAAGGATGTAGAGGAGCTTTTAAAAACAGGAGCGAAAGGAGCAGAAGAAGGGAGTGAAGAGGAATGAAAAGGAGTGAGAAAAGAAGGTAATGTGATCCAGATGCGTGTGTAGAAGATTTTATTACAAAGTGATGTCAGGTATGAAATGGGAAATAACAGAAAAGCTATAAAAAGCCACTTTGTAACCAACAGATAACCAACAACTTACAAACAGGCTTGTAAAAGACGCCCTTTTGCATTGTGAAAGGGCGTCTTTTACACATCAAAAGGGCACCTTTTACAATGCAAAAGGGCATCTTTCACTTCTCAAAAGAGCACCTTTCACTTTGTGATTGTGAATAGTTTTTACAAAGAAGGGTATATCTCCCTCATTCTGAACAAGCGTGATGTATGATGAGGTTACATTCAGTTCAGCATTTAAGACTCCCCTTTCAGCGATTGTACAAAGCAACAAAAAAGCCCAGGATGGTGATCACTCACCAGTCCTGGGCTTCTATTTTATTATCTGTTATACGCTATGATCGTGGCTCTGAGAGGAAGAACAGCATCTCACTCTCATTGGGGAAACTAGCAAAACCATAAGGACGCTTATCGATATAGTAGCCTGCTAAGTAGAGCTGGAAGAACAATCTCTTCTTATCAGAACTATAAACTGCATAAGAATCAGTTATAGGACGGAAGACAAACGCTACCTCATGCTTTGCTCCATCATACTCCAAATCCTTGAAAATGATTGACTGTGGGAGTAGATAGAAGGCTACAGGATCACGCTGGAAGAACCCAATCCGACAAGTATCATTGACAGCTGGGAGCTGACTAAGCGCTGCTTTTAGTTTATCATTACCAACCTTATCAACCAACAAGCTTGTAGGAATGTTCTTCAAAACTAAGGTTGTATCACCCGTTACCTCACATGATATGTTCAAAGAGTCCGTCACTCTCCTTCCATCTGTGCTGTATTTAAAATACTTCATCTTACCATTGTAAGACCCACGTACCGTATTATACGCCGTAACTCTCTCTGCTGGAGTCATCTGTTTGTTCCGTACATCATTCTCTTCATCGCTCAGACAAGAGGTGAAAGACAATACTGAAAACAGGCAAGCAGCCCAAAAAAGTACCTTATTCTTTTTCATTGTAATAATAGTTTATTAATCTCTTATGTTATTATTTGGCACAAATATACAAATTTATCAGGCAACTCTGTTGTAAAATCTGTTAATTCTCTTTCCAAAAAGCAGGCGTAAACAGAACCAATACCGTAAATAATTCCAGACGACCAACCAACATAAGGAAAGAACATATCCACTTTGCGAAGGCAGGAAGCTGTGCCCAGGACATCGTAGGACCAATCTCCATACCCAATGTAGGCCCTACATTACCCAGACTACTCAGTGTTATGGTGATAGCATTCGTGTTATCAATACCGAAAGCTATCATCGTAAGGCACAGAAAAGCGTAAGAATAAGATAAAGACCCATAAAACCCAATAGCGTAACACGATTGGATTGCGGGATATTCACCCCATCTATCTTCATAGGAAGGACTGCGTTAGGATGAAGAATCTGGCGAAACTCGTTACGAACAACCTTCAACATCATCACACCACGGATACTCTTAATACCTCCACTCGTGGATCCTGAACAGCCACCAAAGAACATACACGCCGCAAGAACTACCCATGTGACATGTGGCCACTTGGCTGCATCGTCACTAAAGAGTCCTGTTGTGGTAATGAAAGATACCACTTGAAAGACAGAACTACGGAAAGCATGCTCTATATCATAATGATTTTTGTAAACAAGTTCAAAGGCTATGAAGGCTGTAAACAGTAGAACCATAATCGTATAGAAACGGAACTCACTGTTCACAAGTAGCTTTTTGATATTCAAACCTACTACTGAAGCATATAATAAGGTAAAATTCACACCCGAAAGGAAACAGAAAAGAGCACTGACATACTCCTCTGCAGGAGAATGAAAAGTCATGATTGACCCGCTTTCGGTTGAGAATCCTCCCGTAGCAGTACTGGTCATGGAATAGTTAAAAGCATCAAACCAACCCATCCCGCAGAACTTATAACTAAGAATACAAGCCACTGTGAGTATGAGATAGACCATCCATATCCACTTGGCACTGGTGCTAAGACGCGGATGTAGCTTACTTTTGATTGGTCCGGTAGCCTCTGCAGCAAACACTTTCACTGATCCTCCCACCATAGAAGGCAAGATGGCAATGGTGAAAAAGACAATTCCCAGTCCCCCAATCCACTGTGTCAATGACCGCCAGAAGAGCAATCCCTTCGGTAAATGTTCAGGGAAATCAATGATTGTAGCCCCTGTTGTGGTAAAACCAGACATTGCTTCGAAGAAAGCATCAGTGAAACTATCAATATAACCACTGATCATGAAGGGCAAAGTTCCGAATATTGAGAAGAGAATCCAGGACACTGTAACAACGAAATAGGCATCACGACGACCCAAAAGGTTATCAGCATGAAGTCCCAAAAGACGGAAAATAGTGCCCGCTCCAGCAGTTATCAAGATACTCCAGATAAAAGGTAAGAAGTCAGCACTGGTGTAAATCAATGACACAAGGAGGCAGACAAAGAGCAGAGAGCTCTCTATCCACAACAGTGAACCAAGAATTTTAGAGATGAGTTTTAGGTTTAACATGATCACATAAATAGTTTCTCTACCTTCTTCATATCGACATTATAACAGAAAGCAACGACAGAGTCGCCTGCTTCAATCTGTGTATTACCAGAGACAAGCATGCCTTCGCCATTCCTAACAAGTCCACCGATGGTCACTCCCTTGGGCAGATTGAGCTCCCGAACAGTCTTCTTTGTTATCTTAGAGTCAGGACTTGGCACAAATTCAGCCACATCGGCGTTGACAGACATAAGGAATTTAACATTCTCAACATTAGCATCCAGCATCATTGATAGATATGACTGGCAGCAACAGCTTTCTTATTGATGATCGTTCCGATGTCAAGACTCTCTGCAGTGCTTACATAATCAAGGTTTTCCACGGCTGCTACAGTCTTACGAACGCCCATTCTCTTAGCCGTAAGACAAGCAAGAATGTTGGTTTCGGCATTCGATGTCAATGACACAAACGCCTGCGTATTACGGATTCCCTCCTCTTGCAAGAGTCCAATGTCACGTCCGTCACCGTTAATGACAAGTGTATCCTCATCAAAAATGTCATTCAACACTTCACAACGGGCTGGGTTCTGCTCAATAATCTTGGCATTCATATACTCCGGCATCATCTTTACGGCACGTGTTGCGGTCTTTCCTCCACCCATAATCATCACGTTCTGTACATCAACATAATGCTCTTTGCCAACAACTTTGCGCACATAAGGGATGTATTGCTTCGTTGTCATGAAGAAAGCTAGGTCGTAAAGTTGCAACGTATCATTACCTCCAGGGATGATTGTCTCGTCGTTTCGCTTGATAGCCACTACATGATAAGGGTCATCAGGGCCACTAATCTCCTTCAAAGGACGGTTGAGTACTTCGCATGTTTCACGTAATTTGATTCCCAACATGACCAAAGCACCATCATGAACATCCCAACGTTGACGTACCCATGACATCTTCAATCCGTTGATAATATCCTTTGCAGCCAGCATTTCAGGATAGATAATACTACTAACGCCCATCTTTTTGAAGAGTTCCTGATTGCTTGGATCAACATATTCTGGGTTATCTACACGGGCAACAGTCTTCTTTGCACCCAACTGATGCGCCATAGCACAGGCAGAAAGGTTTGCAGACTCATTCGGAGTAACGGCTATAAAGAGGTCAGCATCCTCTATTCCTGCTGTTTTTAAGCCTTTAATACTCGTTGGAGAACTCTCCATTGTCAGCAAGTCATAGTCATTGCTTATCTTAGCCAGGTTCTCTGGATTCTCATCCATCAGTACAATATCCTGCTTATCACGTGAGAGAAGCTTGGCTAGGTACGTTCCTATGGCATACGCTCCAGATATAATAATCTTCATTCTATATTCCTTTCTTTATTAAACAATTATGAAGCAAGGGGTATTAACTATCCCTTCTCGGATGTTAACACCTTCTTTATGCTTCCCACATCAATCCCACAAATCTGCTTTAGTTCCTGTACTGTTCCGTGTTCTACGAAGTTATCGGGTAATCCCATACGTGTAATAGGAATTGAATAACCATGATCATTCATCCATTCTGTTACAGCTGAGCCTAAACCTCCATTGCGAACACCATCTTCAATAGTAACAATACGTGAGAAACGGGTGGCAACCTCTTCCAGAATCTTCTCATCCAAAGGCTTCAAAAAACGCATATCATAATGAGCAACTGACGGACAATGATCCTTTGTTGATGGCGACTCAGCACTCTCTATCTGCTGAATAGCCTGTTCAACATCGTTCCCTATCGGGCCAATACTTAACACTGCTACATCCCAACCATCATGAATGCGTCTACCAGTCCCCACTTCTACCTCACTCAAAGGGCATTCCCAATCAGTCAGAACGCCACGTCCACGAGGATAACGGATGACGAACGTCCCCTTATCAGGCAACTGTGCAGTGTACATTAGGCGCCGCAACTCACGTTCATCCATAGGTGAAGCGATGGTAAGATTTGGTATTGGACGTAAGAAAGCCATATCAAATGCTCCATGATGTGTGGCCCCGTCTTCTCCAACAAGGCCCGCACGGTCCAGACAAAGTACTACAGGGAGGTTCAATATGGCTGTATCATGGATGATACTGTCGTATGCTCGTTGTGAGAAGGCACTATAAATATTACAGAAAGGCTGCAATCCATCCTTTGCCATACCTGCAGAAAAAGTCACAGCATGCCCTTCAGCAATACCAACATCAAATGTTCTACCAGGCATTTCCTTCATCATTATGTTCATAGAGCAGCCCGTTGGCATGGCAGGAGTGACTCCAACGATACGCGGATTCTTCTTTGCAAGCTCCAATAAGGTCTTCCCAAAGACATCTTGATACTTCGGTGGCTCACAGCTACAGTCCTGTACTATACGCTGACCGGTAGCTGGGTCGAACTTACCTGGCGCATGCCAGATCGTTGCACTCTTCTCTGCTGGCTCGTAACCTTTGCCCTTTTTGGTATGGAGATGAAGCAGTTTAGGTCCCTTCATGCTCTTCAACTGACGAAGAATACGTATTAATTCAACAACATTATTACCATCAAAAGGACCAAAATAACGAATATTCATCCCTTCAAACAGGTTCTGCTGATGTGCAAGTGCCGCCTTCAGAGCATTATTTAAGCGTAGAAGTCCTTTCCGACGCTCATCATTTAGCAGTCCTTTAGCATGCAACCACTGTGAAATCTTAAACCTAAAACGATTGTAAGTCTCATTTGTATCAAGGTTCAAGAGGTACTGTTCCATACCTCCCACAGCCCTATCAATGGACATATCATTGTCATTCAGGATTATCAAGAGGTCATTGGGTTGGCTCGACACATTGTTCAATCCCTCAAAAGCCAGTCCTCCACTCATCGCACCATCGCCAATAATAGCAACAACATGTCGTTCCTGCTTCATCAGTTTAGCAGCGACTGCCATTCCTAATGCTGCAGAAATAGAGTTAGAAGCATGTCCACAGGTGAATGTATCATACTCACTTTCCTTTGGAGAAGGGAAAGGCATCAGTCCATTTAGCTTACGATTGGTGCAGAAAGAGTCCCTTCTGCCCGTCAATATCTTATGTCCGTAAGCCTGATGTCCTACATCCCACACCACACGATCCTCTGGAGTATTGAAGACATAATGGCAGGCTACCGTGATTTCTGTAGCACCAAGACTTGAAGCAAGGTGTCCTGGATTAACGGCAACTTCCTCAATTATATCCTTTCTCAGCTGCTTACAGAGCTCAGGAAGCTCCTCTAAGCTCAGTTTTCGTAAGTCTGCAGGGGACTGTATCTTGTTTAAAAGGTCGTATTCTTTCTCGTTTGACATTATATAATAATGTGAATCATTTTGCAAAGATACGCTAAATAGCTTAAAAAGCAAAAAAAAAGAAGCGTTAATACATGGTACAACAGATAACTGATAACAACCAGAAATAATCGTAAATGGCATTCCCTTCATTACTATAAAATATCTTTATCATGAAGGTTATCCATATCTGACACATTTCATGTCAAATTCTTACGATTTCTTCTGCCTGAGATGTCGATAAAGATAGAATATAAACATCAGTCCACGAAAGCTGAGTTCAACAGCCATTGCAAACCAAACGCCACGAAGACCGTAATGAGATGCAAGTGCATAAGCCAATGTCAGCCGGACAAGCCACATGCTTCCAAGGTTGATAAACGAAGGTTTTAATGTATCACCAGCACCAACACAGACGCTATAAGCCACGATAGCTGCTGCAAAGAAGGGTTCTGCAAAGGCTTCAATACGCAATATTGATGTTCCAAGGGCTTGTATTTCTGGTACAGGAGTCAACAAACCAATCATTTCCGGTGCGAAAATATACATGATAATGCCCATGAAAGCCATAACAGCCATACCCATCAAGACTGTCATCCATGCGAAACTACGATGCAGATCACGCCTATCAGCTCCCACACTCTGCCCAACCAGCGTCGTAGCAGCCTCACTGATGCCGTAACCAGGCATATAACAAAGGCTCTCGGCAGTGATTCCGAATGAGTGTGCAGCAATTGCTACGTTGCCCAAAGGTGCTACAATCATTGTTGAAACAAGCTGTGCACCATTCATAAGAAGATACTGTAAAGCCATTGGTGCTCCAATCTTCACAGCATTCCACACATATTGCCATCGCCAAACAAAGCGCTCTACATCCAGTTTCCAAGCTAAAATGGAACTACGAAAGATTGCGAAATAAGCCAAAGGGAGTGCAACAGAGACAAAAGCAAGCAATGTTCCAAGAGCAGCACCTGCTACTCCCCAACCGCATCCGGGGACCATCAACTGCCATTCAGCAATGGTTAACGTACGCGTTGGGAAGATAAAGAAGAAGTTAAAGATAACATCCAGCACACACATGAGGATTGCCATAAGACTGGGACGTCGCATATCACCCGATACTTTCAGCATAGAAGCAGACAGAACTTCTATGAGGTGGAATGGAATAGCAAATGAGAATATCAGGAAATACATACTTGCATCATGCTGAATATCCACACCTCCACCCAGCCATACAGGTAAACGAAAGGCTATCAGTACTGTGATGAGCAAGAGAATCATTGAGAAAGACAGTCCGAAGCATACCCATGACGCATTACAGCACGTGCCTTTTCAAAGTCATTCGCCCCTATAAAGTGAGCAGCTTGTACAGAGAATCCCATTGAAGCAGCACTCACCAAAGAGCCGAAAAGCCACGTAGCGGGTTCAACAAGACCGATGGCAGCAGCTGGTTCAGCACCTAATGAGCCCACCATCCCTGCATCTATATAGAACATCAGTACCGTTGTGACCTGCGCAAGGATAGAAGGAATACTGAGTTGGATGATGAGATTGAGTTTCTCACTCCTACTCATCACTCCACCTTCACGAATCTTTGCAAGCAAAGCATCGGTTAATGATTTACTGAAAGAGAGTCTCACTGTGACAAAAAGGGACTAATAGATTGGGATAATGAACGATTAAAAGTAATGAACGAGAACAAAAGAAGGACACCATTCCCGTCTGTCCGATATCATTTTAGTATGACGGACACACGGGGACGTGTGCCCCTACGCATAAATACTAAAGTCTTTCAAAGCCCTGTAATAATAAAGAGCTCCACAAAACTTGACTAAATCCTCAGCTTCTGTCCAACATGTGCGATACCAACCAAACGCAAATCAAAGATAAGAGTTGAATAAGCTGGAACAGAACCAGTCTTACTACTGCCATAACCCAACTGATAAGGGATATAGATAGTCCAATGATCACCCTTGTGCATCTGCTGTAAAGCTGTCGCAAAACCATCAACAACACTCCCGACATGTAGGTGTGCAGGACGTGAAGTGGAAGCATCAAAGACATCCTTCGACCATGACTTATCAAAGATAAGACCAGCAGTATAGGTGGTAGATGGGATTAACTGCCCCTTATAATGTACTGCTACGGAATCAGAATAGATTGGAGTTACAGTCCCAGTACCCGTCTCTTCCACGTGTACGATGATGTAATCCTCAGGACGATAGCTGAGTGTAGCACCCGAATTGGCTTGCTGACCCTGTAAAGTGTAGTTCAGAATCAGCTTCCATGAGGTATCTCCAGCTTTTATCTTCTGCTCTGTAGCTGTATAAAGCTTCTGCCAATAGGTATCATTTGTAGACTTCCAATTAGCAAATTCCTCCACTTCGTCTTTGTTTCCGTACAGGAAGCAAAGATTCCAGCCGAGAACAGCATACCACACAGACAGAGAACGCCAGTCAAACGGTGGATAAGCGCCTTTAAATTCTTTGTCATAGTCTTTCTTTTTTATAAAGAAGGATGACCGAAAGGTAGTCTGATAATATGCCAGACTACCAACGTTTCACCCATTCATCCTAATCAATATCAATCTTCTTCAGTAGAGAAGTAATTGAAACACGGTCCTCAATGATCTCACGAAGCTTCTCAACTGGAACACGTTCCTGCTTCATTGAGTCACGATAACGCAGCGTTACGGTATTGTCTTTCAGTGTGTCACCATCAACAGTAACGCAGAAAGGAGTACCAATAGCATCCTGACGACGATAGCGCTTACCGATTGAGTCCTTAGCTTCCATGTGTGTATTGAAATGGAACTTCAGGCCGTTTACAATCTCCTGTGCCTTCTCTGGCAGACCATCCTTATTGACCAAAGGTAGTACAGCACACTTAACAGGAGCCAATGGCTCTGGCAATTTGAGTACAACTCGGCTTGAACCGTTCTCCAAATCCTCCTCTGTATAGCTGTGACACATAACAGAAAGGAACATACGGTCAACACCAATAGATGTCTCAACATCGTATGGAGTATAGTTTTCATTGCGCTCTGGGTCAAAGTACTTAATCTGTCGACCAGAGAATTTCTCATGTTGTGAGAGGTCAAAGTCAGTACGTGAGTGAATACCCTCAACCTCCTTGAAGCCGAATGGCATGCGGAACTCAATGTCAGTTGCAGCATTTGCATAGTGAGCCAACTTCTCATGGTCATGGAAACGATAGTTATCATCACCCATACCCAGAGCCTCATGCCATGCAAGACGGTGCTTCTTCCAGTATTCAAACCACTTCATCTCTGTTCCAGGTTGGCAGAAGAACTGCATTTCCATCTGCTCGAACTCACGCATACGGAAGACAAACTGGCGTGCAACAATCTCATTGCGGAAAGCCTTTCCTATCTGGCAGATACCAAATGGCAGCTTCATACGACCCGTCTTCTGAACATTGAGGAAGTTAACGAAGATACCCTGCGCCGTCTCTGGGCGAAGATAGATCTTATTGGTAGCCTCAGCTGAAGCGCCCATCTCCGTAGAGAACATCAAATTGAACTGACGAACGTCTGTCCAGTTCTTTGTTCCACTGATTGGATCAACGATACCTTCATCCAGAATAATCTGCTTCAGAGCCTCCAAGTCAGGACCTTGCATTGCCTCTGTATAGCGGGCATGAAGTTCATCACGCTTCTTCTGATGCTCCTGGACGCGTGGGTTTGTCTCACGGAACTTAGCCTCATCAAAGCTATCACCAAACTTCTTAGCTGCCTTAGCAACCTCTTTTTCAATCTTCTCTTCGTACTTACCAATCTGATCTTCAATGAGATTATCAGCACGATAACGCTTCTTTGAGTCGCGGTTGTCAATCAATGGATCGTTGAAAGCATCAACATGACCACTGGCTTTCCACACTGTCGGGTGCATAAAGATAGATGCATCAATGCCGACAATGTTGCTATGCAGCAATACCATTGACTGCCACCAGTACTGTTTGATATTGTTTTTCAGCTCAACACCATTCTGACCGTAGTCGTAAACTGCTGCCAAACCATCATAAATATCACTACTTGGGAAGACGAAACCATACTCTTTGCAATGGCTAACGATCTTCTTGAAAACATCTTCTTGTGCCATAATTGATTATATTTATCTTAATTTTTGACGCAAAGTTACAGTTTTTCTCTTGAATAAGAACAGGTTTATTGCGAAAGTTTATCCTAAAACAGTTATTACTAACCGAAGTTCAGCATGCATCAAGAGCTATGAAAGAAAAACAAATCACCATTATCAAGATTACCATCTACCACCTCGCACAAGGCATTATACGCCACTACAGAAAATTACAAGGCCTTTGTAATACTTCTACAAGGCGCTTGTAATACTTCTACAAGGCGTCTGTAATCTTTCTACAAGGCCTTTGTAATTTTCCGAAACGAGCTTTCTTGGTTAGCAAGCAAGTATCTTTGGAGCTTTTAGAGACGGTATTTCAGTCTTTCTTCACTGGTCTTTTTCAACGTTACTATAAGCTTCATATTTGTCTATTTACATTTTTTTTCGTACATTTGCAGTCTTATGGGCTTGCATTTAAGCGATAAACAAGAACGAAGACAATTATGGATGACGAAATAAAAGACATGGAGGGACAGACCCCAGAGGAAGAGATTCAAGGGCAGGACTCCCATTCTGATTATAAACCAGCCGACAGATTTGATGCTTCTGCCGTACATCACCTTTCGGGAATGTACAAGAACTGGTTCCTGGATTACGCCAGTTACGTAATTCTCGAACGTGCCGTTCCCCACATTGAAGACGGTTTGAAGCCTGTTCAACGCCGTATTCTCCATTCTATGAAACGAATGGATGATGGCCGATACAATAAGGTTGCGAACATCGTCGGTCATACCATGCAGTTCCATCCACATGGTGATGCTTCTATTGGAGACGCTTTGGTGCAGCTGGGACAGAAGGATCTGCTCATTGACACACAGGGAAACTGGGGAAATATTCTCACTGGTGACCGTGCAGCAGCACCCCGATACATCGAGGCCCGATTGTCAAAATTCGCTTTAGAGACAGTCTTTAACCCCAAAACTACCGAATGGCAGCTCTCATATGATGGTAGAAACAAAGAGCCAATCACACTTCCTGTGAAGTTCCCGTTGCTCCTTGCACAAGGAGCCGAGGGTATTGCCGTTGGCTTGTCATCTAAGATTCTTCCCCACAACCTCAATGATATCTGCGATGCAGCTATCAAATATCTGCGCGGAGAAGAGTTCAATCTTTATCCAGACTTCCCTACTGGCGGTAGTATTGACGCTTCAAAATACAATGACGGACAGCGTGGTGGTGTGCTGAAGGTACGTGCCAAGGTTGAGAAACTTGACAACAAGACACTCGTTATCCGTGAGGTCCCTTACACAAAGACAGCAAGTTCGCTGCAAGAGTCGATTACTAAAGCTGTTGAAAAGGGTAAACTGAAGATTCGTCGTGTGGAAGACATGACGGCATCTGAGGTTGAAATACAACTACACCTTACTCCTGGAACATCCAGTGACAAGACTATTGATGCCCTCTATGCCTTTACCGACTGTGAGATAAACATCTCTCCAAACTGTTGTGTCATACGAGATAACAAGCCAGAGTTCCTTACCGTCTCTGAAGTATTGCGTAATTCGGCAGAACATACCAAGGCATTGCTGAAGTTAGAGTTAGAGATCCGCAAGCACGAATTGGAGGAACAGCTCTTCTATAACTCCTTAGAGCGCATCTTTATAGAGGACCGTATCTACAAAGAGCGTAAGTTTGAGACGGCAAAAGACCTCGATGAGGTTGTTACTTTCGTTGATTCCAAGCTTGAACCATACAAGAAACCTTCATTCGTGAGGTAACACGCGATGACATCATACGCCTGTTGGAAATCAAGATGCAACGCATTCTGAAGTTCAACAAGGACAAAGCTGATGAGCTGATACAGAAGATTAAGGCAGAGATTGCAGAGATTGACAAAGATCTCAGCGAGATGGTACGAGTAACTATAGAATGGTTCACACATCTAAAGGAGAAATACGGAAAGGAACACCCACGCCATACTGAAATCAGAAGCTTTGATACGATTGTAGCAGCAAAGGTGGTTGACGCCAACGAGAAGCTCTACATTGACCGTCAGGCTGGCTTTATCGGGACAGGATTGAAGAAGGCTGAATTCGTACAGAACTGTTCTGACCTGGACGATATCATCATTTTCTATAAGGATGGAAAGTACAAAGTGATCCGAATAGCTGATAAAGTCTTTGTCGGCAAGGGCGTTCTGCATGTACAAGTGTTCAAGAAGAACGACAAACGAACGATATATAATGTTGTTTATCGTGATGGCAAGACTGGTCCTTATTATATAAAGCGATTCAATGTCACCTCTATCACCCGTGATAAAGAGTATGACTTGACGTTGGGAACACCTGGATCAAAAATCAATTACTTCACTGCCAACCCAAATGGTGAGGCTGAAATTATCAAGATTACACTTGACCCGAATCCTGAAAAGAAACGCCAGAACATCTTCATTGAGCGTGACTTCTCAACAATTCTCATAAAGGGACGTGCAGCGAAAGGTAATCTTCTGACCAAAGAAAGTATACACCGTATCTCCTTGAAGAGTCATGGTCATTCTACACTCGGTGGACGAAAGGTGTGGTTTGACCCAGATGTCAACCGCATCAACTACGAAGATCACGGCAACTATCTTGGTGAGTTCTCTGATCAAGACAGCATTCTTGTCGTCCTTAAGAACGGTGATTTCTATATCACGAACTTTGATGCTACCAACCACTATGAGGACAATATCCTCCGAATAGAGAAGTTTGTTGTTGACAAACCATGGACGGCGGTAATATATGATGCCGACAATCAAGGCTATCCTTACCTGAAACGTTTCCAGATGGAAGCAACGAAACGGCATCAGAACTTCATTGGAGAGAACGCTAATTCACAGTTAGTCCTCCTCACAGACGTTACCTATCCGCGCATCCAGATTACCTATGGAGGAGCTGATGCCTCACGTGGGAAAGAAGAGATTGACGCAGAACAGTTCGTTGGTGTCAAAGGATTTAAAGCCAAAGGTAAACGACTGACGACATGGAAGGTCAGCAAAATAGAAGAGTTAGAACCCACACGTTTCCAGAAGAGACAGGAGAAGACGACAACAACTCTGATGATGAAGATACAGAAACGCAGGTAGAGACTACTGAAACAACGGCACAAGATGAGAATCTTGACCCAGATGCAGGTAAGTCACAGCAACAAGTTATTGACGAAATAACAGGTCAGCTCAGTCTCTTCCCTGATGAATAGACATAAAAATAGGGACAGACGCAACAGCCTGTCCCCATCAAAACAAAAGAACTTTACCACTTAATATATTTCTATGAACCGAAGTGTACGACTTACTAACTACACACGACTGTTAATAATAACATTACTATTAACGACAACAAAGTCCTGGGCACAAGACACTTTGCGCTCTGGGAAGGTCATTACAAATGCCCAAATGATTGGTATCGGCACTGTTAACATCCTTGACACCTACATTTCACCAGAGATTTACAGAGGTTCTGAACTGCGATATGTATCACATTCCACACGAGAAAACGGCAGTAAGCTGTCTCGCGAACTGATACATCACGCGCAACTCACCTTTGCAAAGAACAGAGTTAGAAACAACCAAGAGGTTGGAGGATATTATAATTTTCAATATAACTGGATATATGAACTTGGGAAATGGAACCTTGGGAAGGGTGAACTGAACCTAAAAGCAGGTGGAGGGGTGGACGTTTTAACAGGTTTTCTGTATAATACACGCAACGCTAACAACCCTGCACAAGGTTATGCACGCCTGAACATAGCGCCAGACATCATTGCTGCTTATAGTTTTCGCCTATGGAAACGTTCTATACAGGTACGTTACGAACTACAGACACCGCTTCTTGGGGTTATGTTCTCACCTAATTATGAACAGAGTTATTATGAGATCTTCTCACGAGGGAACTATGATCACAATATCGTTTTTACCACTCCATCCTCTGCGCCATCACTCCGTCAGATGGCAACGATCGACTTCACACTCCACCATACGACCCTCCGCGTGGGGTTCCTTGGTGACTATCAACAGACAAAGGTCAACGGATTGCGACAGCATGTATGGAGCAATCTGTTCCTATTAGGTATAGTAAGAAAGTTTTCCATCAATAAAATTCTCCCATGAGTGCATCTTCCAAGACTATAAAACATTTCGTTTTCACCTTTTTGTCAGCCATAATACTGACCAGTTCCATAACAAGCTGCGTCACGACTGACGAATATGACGACAATCCAAAGGGTAATTTTGAAGCACTTTGGAGAATTATGGACGAGCATTATTGCTTCTTTACACAGAAAGGAATAGACTGGAACGAGGTTCACGAACGCTATTCCCGTCAGTTTGATGCTACCATGACAGACGCACAAGCGTTCGAAGTAATGACCAAATGCTATCAGAAGTGAAGGATGGGCACGTCAATCTCTATACACCTTTTAATATAGGACGCTACTGGGCATGGTATGAGGACTTCCCAAAGAACTACTCTGACTCTTTAGAACGCAAGTATCTTAAAACCGATTATCGCATTGCAAGTGGCATGGATTATACCATCTTTGATGATAACGTTGGTTATATACGCTGTAAAACTTTCCTAAACAACACTGGTGCAGGTAATTTAGACAACATCCTCCTTTACATGCAACCATGCTGTGGACTGATCATTGACGTACGAAACAACGGTGGGGGAAACGTAAATAATGCTGAGGAACTGGCTGCACGTTTTACAAATGAAGAGCTACTTGTTGGTTACATTCAGCATAAAACAGGTACAGGGCATGATGATTTTTCATCCTTACAACCACAACACCTGAAGCCTGGGAAAGGAATAAGATGGCAAAAACCAGTTATAATACTTACCAATCGCAGTGTATATTCTGCTGCTAATGAATTTGTAAAATACATGAAATGCTGTCCAAAGGCTAAAATTGTAGGTGACAAAACTGGTGGTGGAGCAGGTCTACCCTTCTCTTCCGAACTTCCAAACGGCTGGAGTATCAGATTCTCAGCTTGCCCTATGTATGACAAAAACAAGCAAATGACAGAGTTTGGGATAGACCCTGATTACAAAGTAGACATCTCTTCCTCTGATTTCTCACGTGGTAGAGATACAATTATAGAGTTTGCAAGACAACTTTTACATTGAGATACAAAGAAACGTGTAAACATTTGGCTATCTCCAAAACATTCTGTATCTTTGCAAACGTTTTGCGCCTGTGGCGGAATTGGTAGACGCGCTAGACTTAGGATCTAGTAACTCACGTTGTGCAGGTTCGAGTCCTGTTAGGCGCACTGAAATAAGAACCGGATAATTAGTAATCAATTATCCGGTTTTCTCTTTTATAAAACCTTATTCAATACGAGATGGTATATAAGCAAAGTCTTCAGGAGTGGATAGACAGTTTTCAGACAGCAGATGTTCACACTACCGACCGCCACATTACAGACTTCTCAAAACAGGAGATATCCAAGAAAGAATGGATAAAGAAGAGCTTTCTTATAGCAGGAAGCTGTATTGAATATATCAAGAATACAGACTATCGCATATTCGTTTACATTGGTTTTGCCCTGAAAAAACAGACGTAAGCCTTTTATTCCAGACACATTAAGTTTAGGAACAATGGACAAATGGACGCCTCCTTTCATCATCCTTTCCAAGACGAGAATGGAAAATGAAGAAAGCTATACTACCTCCGAAATACTCAGCAAAAGCCTACAAAGGAACGTGTTCTTTTGGCAATATAAAGAAAAAGGACCGTATCTTTCAAATGTCTATATTGCGATAGAAGAATCAAAAGCATAAAAACTTACCCCTCTATGGGTAAGAAAAACCACCACCGTAGTTTATCTTAAACAAAATAGACAGGTCCTAAAAGCCTCATCCGTTGACCTTAGCCAAAAGGCTATCGCCTAACACAGAGCCTTTAGGACCTGCCTTATTTATTTAGAACTTGTAAGCTACACCTACACCAAGTACCAACTGGTTGTAGTTGCTAATAATCTGATACTTCGCCTCAGCGTTTACGTTCAAGTTCTTAGTAAGCTCATACTCAACACCACCACCGAGGTTAATAGCAAGACGACCGTCTGAACCCTCATTTATAGTATTACCAGCGTACTCATACTTGTATGACCAGTTTGTATAGCCAAGACCTGCGAGTGGATATACCTTAAACTTGTCTGCTACATCAAAGAGGTAGTGAACATTTGCGTTTACATCCCACATTGAAAGTCCCTTGCGCTTGAAGAAGTAGTCAAAAGAACCCTCACCTCTAATATGATCTGTGAAGTAGTACTGACCCTTAACACCAAAACCGAGACTGTTAGTCTCTGAACCGAATACGAGTCGTGCACCGAGTGCCTTATCACCTGCCTGCGCTGAAGCTGAAAGACTCATAACTGCAGCACATACTAAAAGTAAAAGTTTTTTTCATTTCTAATAATTGTTATGTTAAAAAAAATAAGTTTATTTAGAGTGAGGACATCTTACAAAAAAAGAATGGTTATAAAAAAACCTATCAGCTTATTATTTCTGATTAACAGAATAACTAAAAATTGAAAAAAATGTCCTTTTTATAAAACGATTTTTTTAGAGTATTATCCCTAATAGTTTTTAAGTTTCTTATTATATCCGCGATAAACGAATTCTAACCTCATACACAGTCTATTCAATCTGTATATATAGAGGAAGTGCTATATTACCGAGTGCAAATATATACAAAATACTTTTAACATCAAAGAAAAACAGTAAAAATCTTGCGAAAACAAGAACAATAAAGAGGGAATATCAAATATTTTGGAGACTAAATGATAGATATCATCTTTCAGTTTGCTTATTATCTACATAAACGAAAGACGAATATCCAAAAGTATAAGAAGCTTCTGCCTAATCCCTTTATCACTAGAGAAAACAAAAACTCTTGACTTTATACATAAAGCCAAGAGAAATCTTATAAAAATACAAGTTAACCCCAACACATTTTATAGAAGGGGATTACTCATCGTCTTCGTCATCATATTCAGGCTCTGCCCACTCTACACGTGCACCATACGCAAGATTCTGGTTCTTCTTTCCCGTACGCGCATTACGTGTACTGGTAGGTACAAAACGACACTTCACATTCTTCACATGTGTTTTAATATCAAAGTCTTCTGGATTATCAACAGGTTCGCTCTCTACCGTCAGGTGGAATCGTCCCAACCCCTCAAGTGCCACTGTTTCACCTTCACGCAGTCGATAAGAGATCTCATCAACCAAAGCAATAACAAGTCCACGAACGTCACCACGGGAAAAAGAAGTATTCTCTTGAATGGAATCAGCAAGCTCTTCAGTTGTAACAACACCTGTACTCACCGTACGAGCATACCACTTTCCAGCACCTTTCTTATCTTTAAATTTACTTTGCTCTAATCTTATTTCTACAACCATAATATTACTTTTTAATATGAATTTTTGCCCTAAAAGACTTTTGCAAAAAAATAGCAAAAAAATAATCAATTCAACAAAGGAAAATAAACTATTTTTATAAAAACAGTTAAATCTATATATTTGACTAATTACATATGGATATGGCGTTGACCAATGAGAAAAAAGATTACTTTATCATTATAAATTAAGGTGTAACAAAAGTTACAACATCAAAGTCATCCAACGGCAATCTACATCACATAAGCCCTCAACAATAGATGTTTTATCTTTCAACAAATAAGTTTTCAAACAAATAAATTAGCAATTGCTTGCTAGATTGAAAAACATTCCTTACCTTTTGCACCCGCCTTACAGAAAGTAAGGGCGTTTAGCTCAGCTGGTTTAGAGCATCTGCCTTACAAGCAGAGGGTCGGCGGTTCGAATCCGTCAACGCCCACAAGGGGTGTTTCCCTGTAGCCTTTCGGGGCTGCAGGGGATTTTAAGGGGCGTTTAGCTCAGCTGGTTTAGAGCATCTGCCTTACAAGCAGAGGGTCGGCGGTTCGAATCCGTCAACGCCCACCTTTAATATTAGATAGAGATGACTTTGTAACATTTGTTGCAAAGTTTTTTGTTTTTAGCATTCTACAGAGCTTTCTTTTTCATATTATTATTGGTTTTTCTTGCGTATTTACTGATTTTATTGCTAAATTTGCACCATATTAATCAATATCGTTATGACCCTTGACACTTTAACAGCCGTATCTCCTATTGACGGTCGCTATAGAAGTAAGACCGAATGTCTTGCCGACTATTTCTCTGAGTATGCTTTAATTCGCTATCGCGTACGCGTAGAAATCGAATACTTCATCACCCTATGCGAATTACCTCTTCCACAACTGAAAAGCTTTGATTCATCGCTTTTTAAGCGTCTACGGGAGATTTATAGTAAATTCGACGAGAATGATGCGGCTCGTGTAAAGGATATTGAGAAGATAACAAACCATGATGTTAAGGCTGTAGAATATTTTATAAAAGAAGAGTTCGACAAGATTGGAGGATTAGAACCTTACAAGGAATTCATCCACTTCGGCTTAACATCACAGGACATTAATAATACCAGCGTTCCGCTTTCTATCAAAGAAGCACTTGAGGACGTGTATTATCCACAGCTAGAAGAGCTAATCTCTCAACTAAAAGATTATGCTACAGAGTGGGAAAATGTTCCAATGTTAGCAAAGACACATGGTCAACCAGCCTCCCCTACTCGCTTAGGAAAGGAGATTGAAGTCTATGTCTATCGTCTTAACGAGCAACTCACATCATTACGTAACTGTAAGCTGACAGCTAAGTTTGGTGGAGCAACAGGTAACTACAATGCCCACCATGTTGCTTATCCACAGTATGATTGGAAAGCTTTTGGTGACCGTTTTGTAAGTGAGAAACTAGGGTTGGAGCGTGAGCAGTGGACAACACAGATCAGCAACTATGATCACTTAGGAAGCATCTTTGATGCCATACGCCGTATCAACACCATCATCATCGACCTTGACCGTGACTTCTGGATGTACATCTCTATGGAATATTTCAAGCAGAAGATTAAAGCTGGTGAGGTTGGGTCAAGTGCTATGCCACATAAGGTGAACCCTATTGATTACGAAAACAGTGAAGGTAACCTCGGTATCGCCAATGCTATCCTTCAGTTCCTGGCACAAAGTTGCCAGTTAGTCGTCTACAACGTGACCTAACGGACTCTACCGTCTTGCGCAACGTTGGTGTTCCTCTCGGACATAGCGTCATTGCCATTCAGAGTACACTGAAAGGATTGCGCAAACTGATTCTCAATGAAGAGAAGTTAAGTGAGGATCTCGATAACACATGGGCTGTTGTTGCAGAAGCTATTCAAACCATTTTACGCCGTGAAGCTTACCCACACCCCTATGAGGCTCTAAAAGCTCTCACTCGAACGAATAAGAAAATGAATGAGGAAACCATCCATGAATTCATAAAAACCCTTAACGTCAGCGACAGTGTAAAGGGAGAATTAATGGCAATTACCCCACATAATTATACAGGTATTTAGAACAAACAACTCCGATTAATATGGAGTAAGAATATAAACCAATAACAATATTTTTAGTATTTGGCCCGTGAGGCTGATAATTTCAACATTAAAGTAAGAACAACTATGGCAGAAGAATTCGAGAACAAAGAAGTTCAATCTGAGCAAAATGAGAATAGCCGAGATGGCTATTCAGCAGCCGAACAAGGCAGCTACCAAAGAGAGTACCGTGCAGCTGGACGCCCACAACGTCCACGTATTCACACACAGCGTGCTTACAGCACTGACAATTCAAGCAATAACAACGAGGAAGGCGGATTCCGTCCTGAGGGCTTTGGCTCTGGTTTACAGAGTACTGGACGCCCACAGCAAGGAAGTTATCGTCCACGCCAGAACAATTATGGTGGCTATAACAGTCGTGGTGGCTATAACAGTCGTCCGCAGCAACAAGGTGGCTATCGTCCTCGTTACAACAATAACAATGGTGAAGAAGGTGGTTATCAGCCACGCCAAGCTGGATACAACAACCGCGGTGGATACAACAATCGTCCACAACAGGGAGGTTATCGCCCCCGTTATAATAATGAGGAGGGTGGTTATCAGCCACAAGCCTATCGTCCACGCTACAACGCTAATGCTGGTGTAGAAGGAGAAGAAGGCAATAACGGTTTCCAAGCACAGCAAGGTAGCTATCAACCACGTCAAGGAGGATATCAGAACCGTGGTGGTTATAATAACCATGGTGGGTATCAGAACCGTGGTGGATACAATAATCGCGGCGGTTATAACAATCGTGGTGGTTATAATAACCGTGGTGGATACAATAACCGTGGCGGTTATAACCAAGGTGGATACCGTCAGCGCACCGCTGATTATGATCCAAATGCAAAATATTCAATGAAGAAACGCATTGAATATAAGGAAGAGAATTTTGATCCAAACGAGCCAATTCGTTTGAATAAGTATCTGGCTAACGCTGGCGTTTGTTCACGTCGTGAAGCTGATGAGTTCATCTTATCCGGTGCTGTCACCGTAAACGGTGAGGTCGTTAAGGAACTTGGAAGCAAGGTTCTGCGTACTGATGTCGTACTCTTCCAAGAGAAACCAGTATCTTTAGAGAAGAAAGTATACGTCCTTCTGAACAAGCCAAAGGATTATGTTACTACAAGTGACGATCCTCAGCAGCGTAAGACAGTTATGGATCTTGTAAAGAATGCATGTCCAGAACGTATCTATCCTGTAGGACGTTTGGATCGTAACACAACAGGTGTATTGCTTCTTACAAACGATGGTGACCTTGCTTCTAAGCTCACACATCCTAAGTTCTTAAAGAAGAAGGTTTATCACGTATTCCTTGACAAGCCTGTTACAGCAAACGACCTTCAGAAGATCTCTGATGGTATCGAGCTTGAAGATGGTGAGATAAAGGCTGACGCTATTGAATATGCTAGTCCTGACGACTTAACACAGGTTGGCATTGAGATTCACAGTGGAAAGAACCGTATCGTTCGTCGTATCTTCGAGAGTCTTGGCTATCGTGTTGTAAAGCTTGATCGTGTACAGTTCGCTGGCTTAACAAAGAAGAACGTACGTCGCGGTGATTGGCGTTTCCTCACAGAGAAGGAAGTCGATATGTTGCGCATGGGTGCGTTTGAATAGAAACCTTCCCTAAGCTCCTCCGAAGGGAGGAGGTGTGAGAGGATAAACGAGGATAAAGACTTCTACCATAAACTTCTAAGGAAAGGATGTATAAAGAGGTTCTCTCTCTCATCCTTTTCCTTTAAGTCTGTTGAGAAGTCCTAATTACAATACAAAAGATGAAAAGAACAAAAGTCGTCGATGCACTTGCATGCACCGACTTTGGTAAAGATATTAATGTAAAGGGTTGGGTTCGCTCACATAGAAGTAGCAAGGCTGTTGACTTCATTGCACTGAATGATGGTTCTACGATTAAGAACATCCAGATAGTTGTTGATCCTTCTACAATCGAAGAAGAGAAACTGAAGAGCATCACAACTGGTGCTTGCATCAGCGTAATCGGTACGCTTGTAGAGAGTCAGGGAGCTGGTCAGACATCAGAGATTCAGTGTAAAGAGATTGAGATCTACGGTCTTTGCCCAAGCGACTACCCTATGCAGAAGAAGGGACAAAGCTTCGAGTATATGCGTAAGTATGGTCACATGCGTCTGCGCACAAATACTTTTGGAGCTGTCTTCCGCATTCGCCATAACATGGCAATTGCTATCCACAAGTACTTCCACGACCATGGTTTCTATTATTTCCACACTCCATTGATTACTGGTAGTGATGCTGAGGGTGCTGGAAACATGTTCCAGGTTACAACGTTAGACCTTGATCGTATTGCAAAGAATGGTGAGGTTGATTACAGTGCTGACTTCTTTGGAAAACGCACAAACCTTACTGTATCTGGACAGTTGGAGGGTGAACTGGGTGCTACGGCACTTGGTGCTATCTATACTTTCGGTCCTACCTTCCGCGCAGAGAACTCTAATACGCCTCGTCACTTGGCAGAGTTCTGGATGGTTGAACCAGAAGTTGCTTTATTGACAAGGACGAACTCATGGATCTTGAGGAAGACTTCATCAAATACTGCGTTCGCTGGGCTCTTGAGCACTGTAAGGACGACCTTGAGTTCCTTAACAAGATGATTGACAAGGGGCTGATTGCTCGCTTGGAGGGTGTTCTGAAGGAAGACTTTGTGCGCTTAACGTACACTGAAGGTATAGAGATTCTGCAGAAGGCTGTTACTGATGGCGTGAAGTTTGAGTTCCCAATCACAGGTTGGGGAATGGATCTCAGCAGTGAACACGAGCGTTATCTCGTTGAAGAATACTTCAAGCGTCCTGTCATCATGACTGATTATCCAAGCGAAATCAAGTCGTTCTATATGAAGAAGAATCCAGACGGCAAGACTATGCAGGGAACAGACGTTCTCTTCCCACATATCGGTGAGATCATTGGTGGCTCTGTTCGTGAAGAAAGTTACGACAAGTTGCTCACAGAGATTGATAATCGCGGTATGAAGCGTGAGGTATATGATTGGTACCTTGATACTCGTAAGTACGGTACTTGCCCACATGGTGGTTTCGGACTTGGCTTCGAGCGTCTCATCCTCTTCGTTACTGGTATGCAAAACATCCGTGACGTAATTCCGTTTGCACGTACTCCGAAGAACGCTGAGTTCTAAGGATAAGATAACAGAAGGCGACTATCCACTATGGATGGTCGCCTTTTTATTCACCAATAGATACAGTCCTGACGAAACTTAAAACAAAACTTACATAAAAGAAAAACTATTATGAGACTGAAGAAAATCGTATCAAACCTCTTCTTATTGTGCTTTATCCTCTTAGTGGGTTGCTCTGCCGACTCTTTCCAAGGCGATGACATCTCATTGAAGAACCTACATGAAGGTGACTTAATGTTTGTTGTGAAAGAGACAAGTAACCCTATCACAGATGCAACACAGGGTATTGACGGACTGAAGATTGACCATGTGGCTATCTACCATCATACGGATAGTGCTGATTACGCATTAGAAGCTATCGGCAAAGGAGTAGTGCTCACTCCACTGACAGCCTTTCTTAACCGCACAAAAGGGAAAGAAGAGAAACCACTCGTTGCAGTAGGAAGGGTTATTGTTGACTGTGACATGAACACTTCTATGAAACACGCATTGAGTTATCTCGGCAGACCTTACGATCATTTCTATATGCCTGACGATAAAGAAATCTATTGTAGCGAACTGGTCCAAAAGTCGTTTGTCGACCATCATGGACTTCCGGTATTCCCCACTATTCCCATGTCATTCCACGATAAAGACGGAAAGATATTAGATTCTTGGAAACAATTCTATGCTTTCTATCATCGTGAAGTACCCGAAGGAGAACCCGGCACAAACCCTGGGCAGCTATCACGTGATAAGGCTGTAAAGGTTACCTATGCATTTTGAAGATAAATATCTGAGTAAACTATCCATCAGAAAGGTTATCAAAACACCTCAGCACTCCCCAAAAGATAAGCTGTAATCACAATATAAGTTTTAAAATCATTTGCTGTCATTTTAACATTTCATCCTAAAAAACAGTATGCTAAGCACTTAAACTGATATTTAGGGTGACAGAAGTGACAGCAAATTTATTAGAAGGATTTAACTCATAATTTAAAAGAACACTATATAATCATAATGGATTGAATGAATCTAACAAGAAGAAGTTTATAGATGGATTCATAAATACAAAAAAAGTAGGCTGGAATAACCAGCCGACCAAATGTCCATTACGCCTGCTTGCATATACTATAGATGCTCTCACCCACAATGCGAAATAGGCAAAGAGAAATTATTAACTCCGAAGCCGAAACTCCGTCATGCTTCTCCACTGTCAGGCGAGATAACAGGTGACCGATACCAAACTTACCAAAAAGATGAAATAAATCATCATTCATTCGAGTTTTAACACTCAAAAGTTTGGATAACTCACTTATTCTCTCTATTTTTGCTTCCATTACAGTTTTGTTGTCTTGTCTTTAAAATCAGTTCTTTAGCGATTAAAGAATTTACAAAGAAAATTCGACAAACTATTATTTTTCTATCTATTTATTAGGGTGGAAAACTTTAGTTAGATAAGAATTCCTAGGCAAGTCCTCCTGCAAATTTAACAGTCGATACATCGGCTACAAGGTGTTGGACAGAATCACTATTGCAGCTACCATCTTCAAGCTTACGTTTAAACATTAATTATGGTGGACAATAGTTCTATCTAAATGCACATTTTTTATGTAATTTTGTAGTTTTTCGTTATGGCATTGCGTCTAACGAATATAAAGCATTAAAATAAGAACAACATGGACGACAATCAAAAACTATTTTCAGTTATGGTCCAACAGAACAAAACTACCATTTTTACCGTGTGCTATATGTTCTCGAAAGATCAAGAAGAAGTGAACGATTTGTTTCAAGAGGTGGTCATCCGCCTGTGGCAGGGTTTCGACAAATATAAGGGAGATAGCAAAGAAAGAACTTGGATCTATCGTGTGGCTCTCAATACATGTATCTCCTTTGACCGGAAAAAACGACGCCATAATAAAAAGCAGGTTTATACGGGGGATGAGCTCTTCGGTTGCAACGAACGCGACACCCAACAGAAAGAAATTCTACATAAGCGCATCACACAGCTCTGCCCACTCGACCGCGCCATAGTCTTGCTCTGGCTCGAAGACATTAGCTATGAGGAGATCGGCTCCATAATCGGCATAACGGCAAAGAACGTGAGCGTGCATCTATACCGCATTAGAGAACAGCTCAAAAACATGTCTAACGATTAAACACAACAACACTATGAATACGACTGTTGCACCCCAAGATTTCATTGAACTCCATGAGATGAAAGAGCAGTTGCATATACTGCAAGAAAAAATTCAGAAAGAGGTTACTATAAACAATACACTGATCCAAGAGTCGATGAAACACAAAATGTCTTGGATCAAGAAACTCTTTTGGATGGAAGTTGTAATTGCTCCTTTTGGAATCTTAGCCTGGTTAAATATAGTAAAGGCGTGCCATCTCTCTTTGGTGGACCTTTGGATTCTTTACCGCTATGCTGTTGATATGTTTATTTTTCGATTATGTAATCAACTTAAACACCCTTCGGGATGAGGACTACCAGAGGGATAACCTCATTGAAACCTCAAAGAAATTGGTGCGCATGAAGCGACTACGAAAGATAGAGTATATTGCCACGTATCCCTTGGGGAGCGTATGGCTGGGATGGGCTGCCTTTGAGATGTGGCAGCAGGTAAATCTTCAACATAATGAAGTTCTCAGCCAACAAGTAGGAATAGTGTATGTGGTGCTCATTGCTTTAGCAGCGTTTGTTGGTTTTTACTTATACCACAAGATGCAACACACTAATGATGAGCTTATTGAACAGATCAAAAGCATCACAACCAATAGTTAGCTGTTTGTTGTATTTTTCAGAATAATATGATCTACCCATCATAAGTGAAATGGCTCCATTCAATTCAGGTTTGTGCACCCTTATCGCCATACTGCTCAGCAGTCTGCCCTGTCAGGATTGCTTAGCTCAATGTACGTTAGGCGGGCATGTCTACAATAAGGATGGCTCCACCATTGGTGGGGCAACTGTCAGCGTGATTTCGAGACAAGACAGTATCGTGTCACAGGTCATGACCGACAGTATAGGTGGATATATTTTTGGGTTCTTCCGTTAAATGCGTAGACGCCTATCATGCAATGCATATAGCCTTAATGTGAAGTATTCCTCATTTCTGAATCCATATATCTGTCTTTTCAGAACCTTTATTTTATTGTTAATGCCTTCAATTGTTCCATTTGTTATATAATGGTCATACCACGCAGAGTCAACCAGCAAGTGCAAAATTACAAAACATGTTTAAAGAACTCACACTTTGGAGTAGAAAAGTTTAATTTTTTCTCTTGGTCTTTCGTTCAAATTCTTTTGTATGGACATAATTCTCTTGTCCGTATAGTTATCAAACGAATCCTTTTTAGGTATATACTGCCTGATTAATTTGTTTGTATTCTCAACAGTTCCCTTTTGCCATGAACAATATGGGTCAGCGAAGTACACTGGCACGCCTAAGTATTTGGTGATGTCCTTATGTGCCGCAAATTCAGGTCCGTTATCTGTTGTAATTGTCTTCAGGCTGTTCTTGTATGGCAGCAGTAGTTTCCTAACCACCTTTACCAGAGGCTTTGACAGTTTCCAATATGAGAGACCCTATAATCCGAAGTGTCCTGTGGTGTGCTTGGATGAAAAGCCATATCAGTTGTTGAGGTGAGGTACGTGAACTTCTCCCCATGCGGCTGAGAACCGACAAGAAAGTTGATTCGGAATATAAGCGCAATGGCACTTGCAGCATCTTCGGGTGTGTTGAGCCTCTCGGCGGATGGCACCTAGTCTGTATGCGAAAGTACCGAACGGCAACAGACAGGGTCGAAGAAATAAAATATTTGGTCGAATGCTACCCTGAGGCGAACAAAATAGTCCTTGTCATGGACTACCTCAACACTCATAAGGTTTCCTCCCCTCTACAAACGGTACAACCCCGAGGAGGCACAGCGCTTCAGAAATAAGCTGAAGATTCATTACACTCCTAAACATGGCAGTTTACTTGATATTGCAGAAATAGAATTGACCCTGACGACCCGTCAATGCTTGAACAGAAGAATTGACAACCTAGATACCCTCCGAAAGGAACTGTCTGCATGGGAGTTGGAGAAACTCGATGAGAGGGAAAAAGTATACAAAATCAAGTCACTTATTTCTTGAACTTTTTGCCACATTCGGCACATTTATAGAATTGGCTGCTAGGTTTGGGTACTACCAGCAAGATGCCTCCTAACATGACGAACGGAGATATAACAAGACAATATAGACTGATTGACACAAGAGCCTCTATAAAATTTGGAAGAAAAATGCCAATGCATCCAAGAACAATCAAGGCTACACCGATAAAAGACGTGGCCCTTGATCTCTTGCCTTCTTCTTTTTTTAATGCTACAACATTTTCGCTACCACAATTGGGACACCAAGGTAACTGTTTGGTACGTGCCTCATTTATCTCCTTAAGAATGCGTTGACTTTGCACAAAGTCTTTTTTGCACACTCTCACCTCAATCCCTGGATTTGGTCCGTAGGCGCCATAAACTGGGTCGTCTAGCTCATCATGGAGCGATGAGCTTATGCCTTCTTCGGCCAATTTCGATACAATTTCATCAGCCATGATAGTGTTACTACACTTTGTTAAGTTAACAGTTTCAATATTTTTTTTCATGTTGTATTAATTTCCGCTATGGCGAAAAAGCTAAGACCATACGCTGATAGTAAAGCTAAGACCATACGCTGATAGTAATTGATTATTATTTACTAAAGTTTTTCACTCCAAAAAGTGACTTAAAATATGCGCGCGAGTCGATATGTGGTCTCTTTGCTAATCTAAAAGTGATCCCTGCAGGTCACGTCTGCAAAGGTATAAAATTTATTCTATCTTTTATCTTTTTTGATTAAAATAGTAACTATTCAGCAATCCATTCTCTCCAAATCTCCGTCCATCGTTGGATCAGAGTTATTGCAAACTAAGGGTAGGTTATACTTTAAAGAAAGTACCTGACAGAACTGGACAAGGAGCAGGAATGGTCGAAGCAAGTTGCAGACCTGCTGCGGAAGGTCATATACGAAGAAACGCACGACCAAGCAAAACTATAAACAAGCAAACGTGGCTTGACGAACTTGTTGAGCTGCTGAAAGTGAACTTGACGCACCTGAAGGATAACTTCGAGAAACTGTGAAGGGGGGTCTGCAAATGCCGAGATTATATCTTCAACTTCCTTGAAAGCCCAATGACTCCTCTGATAACAAAGCCAACGAAAGAGGGATAAGGAAACTGAAAATCAAACAGAAAATATCGGGTACGTTTGGATTCGACAATGGCGATGCCTTCTTTGCCATACACTCCATTGCCGATAACACCTGGAAAAATAATCAATCACAACTCAGTGCAATATGTATTATCTTGTCTTAATAGGATAATACAGTGGTATACCCTATGAGCTATTACTGAATAGTTACGACTTTCTCCACAACACAAAAATAGATAGTATCCTAACCAATTGATACACCTAATCACAATATAAGTTTTAATTTCATTTGCTGTCATTTTAACATTTCATCCTAAAACACAGTATGCTAAGTACTTAAACTGTCTTTTAGGATGACAGAAGTGACAGCAAATTTATTCTCAACCAAATAAACTTCCACAGTACTGATTCAGATGTTATAGGGAAGATAAGTCGGAAATAACTTCCCGAATCAGATTGGTTTGACTAATTGCAAGAAACAGGTTTCACCCATTTATCGCAAAACAACATAGGCTTTTCACGTTGTTTGACACGCTACTTACAAAATATTGGCAAGAGCTAAGCCTCAGCACAATTAGTGCTAACGCCCAGCACCATATGTGCTGGGCGTTAGCACTGAGGTAAAAGCATGGAAAAACCCAATATTAACGAGAAAGGAGAAATAATTCAATGGATGTTACGCTTTGAAACACAGATGGCAGATACCCATTGAAAGACAAACACTTAACGAAGAAATTCTTCGTTAAGCTCTTTGCAGAGAAAAGCATATATATCACAAAGCCTGTTTCAAGCACTCTTAATTAATGTGATATACATATGATAACAAAACTACGCAAAAAAATGAAGAAGTATCTTTTTCTATTACAGGACAGGATTATGCTACGCAAAAGGTCTACTGTTGAAACTATGAATAATAACTTAAGAATATATGTCATATAGAGAACATACAGGACGCAGAAGTTCTGGCAACTTTGTAACTAATCTTATCTCTGCACGCATTTCGTATCAACTAATGCTCAAAAAGCCAACAATGATATTGAAATCATAGACAAAAGCAAGCTAATTGCATAAAGATTATACTGAACTTTGTTTGTTATATGAAAAGATCAGGACAGTCTGGACCTTTTGCATATCGAACATATGTGAAGAGGATGATAGCCAAACTAGCTTCTCTGGGTAAGACTGTCATATCAATCGCACACCGCTTTAGTACAATCATGGATGCCAAGCATATCATCCTCTTGGCAAAAGACAAGGTAGTAGCTGAGGGTACTCATCAGGAATTGCTTAAGACTTCTGAAGACTATCGTAAATTGTGGAGTGATCAGAATTATGAAATTGACTAATATTTATGTAGAGTTAGGCTTCTAAATATTTGGCTGTTCAAATTTACAGTTGTAACTTTGTGACGCCAAAAGAAAGCATACTCAAGTTTGGCCTTCATCTTTCCTCAATTAAGGTAAGATAGTACGTTTGGTAAAGTTCAGAGACAGCCTGCCCTTATAACCAATTATAATAAATTAATATGAATAAATTCTCTAAAATAGGATTTGAATATTTCTTTATGTTCATTGCATTTACGCAATTGGCAGTGCCTTTATTAAGCATATGTTGCGTTCTGATGGTTCAATTGATATATCCTTTTACCAAACCTATTAAGGATATAATTGATACCACTATATCTTTTTCTTTAGTTATTGGAAATTTCTTATTATTTCTGTTTATAGTTTATCGTTTACGTCATCATTTTAGATACAGAAAATTTTCACGCCACTATTTTGGTAGGGACATATTACTTTATGTTCTCATCCTTGCGATATGCTTCCCAATGTGGAACTATTTTATCAGTGATTTGTTTCCACTTCCAGACTTCGATAGTGAAGTTATCTCTAAAATAAGTAACACCTCTTATTTCGGTTCTTTAGCCATTTGTATAGTTGGTCCTTTTGTTGAAGAATTTGTCTTAAGAGGGTCACTTGAGAGAATGATTTTGAAAGGGAACAAAGGCAGACCTTGGCTGGCAATACTAATCTCCGCCGCAGTATTTGGTGTAATGCATGTTAATCCAGCACAAATTTCATATTCCTTTTTGTCAGGAATCCTTTACGGGTGGATATATTTTAAACTGAAGAGTGTTTGGCCCTCCGTTATTTTGCATTCAATCAATAATTCGATAATTATGATTCTTATCCATTTTTTCCCGAATGACGACCGTTTGATAGATATTTTTAATGGGAATACAATGATAATGTGCATAACTTTATCTTTCACATTAATCCTATTTATTTATAGCCTGATAAAAATAGAAGTCAGAGTTTAACTCAACTTGCAGCCTTTATACTGTTTAAGAAGTCTATTGTGACTTTTTTTCACCTCAGTTTCTCTTCCTCTATCTGTTTTTTTAGCTTCAGGACATAGAAGACATCATATGTCCTCTTTTTCTCGTACAGAGTCTAAAAAAGTGCCGCGCTTGCCAAATTCATCTTTGTTCAAGACAAAAACTCTAAGACTAAGCACATATGAAGCAGAATACGACTATGCTCTTACCCCCTTGATATCGTGCAGCATTTGCCACTCAATAGCATAGTTAGCGGCTCAGTAGAAAAAAGGTGGGGAAATTTTCTTAATTAACGTGAGTTCGACGAATTATAAGTGTCTATAAATTTGGTGATTAGCGAAATTTGCTATAATTTTTAAAGAACTAATATACAAACAGTTACAAACAAAAAAATCGCTATGATCACCGAGGACAAAGTTACAGAAATATTTTGTATGCAGATGACTCCTGCAAGTTTTTGATGCAATGACAACAAAATATACGCTAAAACCTACAGGAAAAATATCATCGAAACTCTACAATATTAAAGGTAGAAAACTTATTACCTAATTGAAAAGTAACATAAAAAAGCATTAATGAGTGTTTCAGACAGACTTTTACTCAGAAAAAGAGGCACAAAAAGAAATTCTGCTATTCCATTTCATTTTTAACTTTCCTGTCATTTCTGTCACTCTAATATTGACTACAAACCACTGATAATAAGCCTTATGCAGAAAATGTTAAAAGTGACAGCAAACTAAATAAAAAAATAACTAGGCGTTACATTAATAACTAATACAAGCATGATGAACATTTGTTAGGCTGATAATTCCAACCTTCGAAATATTCATCATGCTAGAGATATAGATGATTACTCTATAACATAGACCTAAATAATGCTCCTCGCTTTATTCTACTGGGAGAATACATGACCTAAAATCACGCCTTAGCGAATAAGGCATTTTCTTTCCATAGCCCAACCTTATAAGAATAGTAGGATATTCATTAGCGATTTGAAGCTGCGATGCCATTTCTTTTGCAATATTACTTTCCTCATTAGGCTGATTGAGATAAGCATTTACAATACCCATCTGCGTTGATCGCAACAGTATCCGTTCCAAGGTTCTGCCTAGTGCAACCCATTGCTCAACAGTATTATCTTTGGTCGTGAAAAGTACCATATGAGATGCAGAAGCTATCTTTTTCCGATCCCCTTTATTCTGTGTTTCTCGTTGATAGCCTTTGACATGATAAATTTTGCCAAGAATAAAGGAACATTCGGAGCACCGAAAGTAGCATAACTAAGACCATCTTTTGTTTTATTCTGATGTCTCTTATTATAACGCATCCACTTTGTAAGCTCTGTTTTAAAAGCTTCATCATTCATTTGCAAGCTGTTACCAGCATAAACCCAATCTGCTATTCTCTCATAATCAACAGTTCCCCTTTTATAGAAATAAATAGAAACAGATGGGTCGATAGAAATGTTTTTGAGTTTATTTATACTGTCTTCAGGAATTTCTTTTCCACTATAAACACTTTTATTTGTCTGTCTTACTGCAATTTGGGGGAACAACAAAGGATCAGACTGCCTTTTCTTATCTTTCCTTAGTAGGACTCGAATAAAGGAGTCATTGACAACTTTGACATCTGACTGATACCCTTTCTCCTGAGCAGCAATACAAAGATTCTCTGTCGCACACCCTAAACTAACAAATAACTCGCGATGAGTTGGATCGACAACAGGTAATTCTTTTGAAAAATCAGGATATATATCTATTTCTGATTCTCTTATTTTAAATAACCAAGGCTGTGTATTATGCCCAGAAGGAGCCTTACAAGCATTCTCAATCATAAACAGATAGTCCGGGTTCTCTGCCATTATATTATCCATAAGTCCCATAAAAACAACTAATGCAACAATTATTTTTCTCATTCTTGAATACTTTTCATCCATAAGTCGATTATCATTTCTACTCCTTGCATTATCTGATTCCACCCCTTATCAGTTTGCAAAGAAATACCATTATATGTCAAACATTGGTCTTCAACCAGTGCTAAATAGCTGATGGAAGCTGAGAGTATACTGGCTAAAGCCGCAATTTCTGTATTGGGACAACCTGTTAATGTACTTACCATTTTGATTAGACTGCATCCATTTTCTTCACGTTTATCTCTAAGTTGTTCAATACTTGTGTTATTACAGGATAGCTCCCATCTACACAAACGTCGTAAAGTTACATCGTTTCGTAATTGCTCAATCTGCTTACGGAACATGTTCTTTATACTATCACCTACAGATTGAGGATTGATAATAACTGTACCAGTATTAGCCCAATAATCCTTTTGCATTATAAACTGTGCAATTAGCTCTTCAAGCCCTCCGAAGTATCTATAAATAAGCATCTTCGAAACATTAGCTTTGAAGCAATTGTGTTGATACCAAGTTTCTCAAAGCCCTCACTTTCAACGATACTTGCTACAGCTTCCAGTATTTTGCATTCTGTTTGTTCTCGATTCTTCATTCTATTATGTAGTTATGTTGATACACTTATGTTACCAATTGGTAACTACAAAGTTAAGTTACTTAACGGTAACATAGTGATAATTTCCTAAGTAACCACTGTCTTTTTATGTTATTTAACCTGGGAATGTATAAAATAACAATTCTATAAAAAAGTGTCGATACATACTTTTGTTAGTTGCATAAGGACATGGATGTACAATTAGAATACAGATTACTAAAGGTTGAATTAAAAAAAGAAAATGAAGAAAAAAAGATGTTCGAGATATATACTATCTTTGTTTTATCTATTTTCTTTTATTATCTTTGTAGAGAACATATAACCATTATTAGCCAACTAAAGTATTATTACTAATTCTAAAAATCATAATTATGACAGTTACAAAAGCAGTTTATCAAGGGAAAGGACGTGTTGAAGCAACGCATGTTAGGTCTGCAATAACCATAAAGACAGATGCGGGTAAAGCAGTAGGAGGATTAGGTGAGAATCAGAATCCTGTTGAGTTATTAGGCAATGCACTGGCAGCATGTGCTCTGACCATGATGGGACTACAGGCAGAACGTGGTGGAGTAGATTTTTCAGGTTGCTATGCTGAGATAGGTCAGATAGAAGAAGATATGGAGGCTTTCGCTGTTACACGTATTCCAATCACCTTCCACCTGAAGGCTTCATTTGACGATAAACAACGTAAGAAGTTTGAGCATATCGCTCTTAAGACTTGTTTTGTTGGCAATACGCTAACCGCAAAGAAAGACTTCACTTTCGTTTACGAGTAAACTCGTAGTGCGATTTGAAGTTAAATAGCATAAATGACAAGGGGTATTTGGAGATTGAAACATCACCAAATACCCTTTTAGTTTCTTATATAGTCTTAGGATTATGTCTTTTCAACAATAACAGAAAGGCTTATATCTCCTTAATAATAAAATGTAAATCCATTACTTATTCTCCACAGCCTTCTCTGCTTTAAGCCGTTTATGCTCTTCCAACATCTTCGCAGCACGTTCACGAGCGATACGTGCAGGCTCACTTGTAGCTTCTTCTTCTGGACGGATGCGCATAGTATGGGCTATATTGACAAGATCTTTCACAGCTTCTCCACCTGCAATTAGCCCTGCAGCAGCAGGAACCCACGCATTAGAACTGGGGATTGTGTGACGATCGGTACACTTACGCATATCTTTATCAGGGCAGATACAGTGGAAACGACAAGAGATTTCAGGCTGTTCTATACTCTCAAGCGGTTCTTCTGGACTGTACACCACCTTCAGATGCTTAATCTTTGTCTTACGAAGTTTCTTACGTATCACCTTCGCCAGTGGGTCATTGATTGTCTTGAAAATGTCAGTAACACGGAATTGCGTAGCATCCAGCTTATAAGCTGCACCCATACAAGAAAGCAATGGGATGTTCAACTCATGACAACGATAGATGAGATCAAGCTTTGCTGTTACGGTATCGATGCAATCAACGACATAGTCATAGTGTGAGAAGTCGAATTGGTCAGCATTGTCGGGTAAATAGAAGGTCTGATACTTCCGTACAATACAACGTGGATTGATGGTATGAATACGCTCCTCAGCCACATCTACCTTGTGTTTTCCCACCGTTCGAGTGGTAGCAAGGAGTTGTCGGTTGACGTTCGTAAGACAGACACGGTCGTCATCAATAACATCAATAGCACCCACGCCACTGCGTGCCAATACCTCCACAACATAACCACCGACGCCTCCAACACCAAAGACAGCCACCCTACTACCGTTCAAGGTATCAATGGCAGGCTTACCAAGGAGGAGTTGTGTTCTTGAAAATTGATTCTGCATTATATTTATTATCCTTTTTTGATGTGCAAAGATAGTGCAAACGAGGACAAAGAGAACGTGTTCTTATTTTGTCGAGTGCAGCCTATCTTATGCAAAGATAGTGCAAACGAGGACAAAGAGAACGTGTTCTTATTTTGTCGAGTGTAGCCTATCTTATGCAAAGATAGTGCAAACGAGGACAAAGAGAACGTGTTCTTATTTTGTCGAGTGCAGCCTATCTTATGCAAAGATACGACAAAAAAGCGAGTTAGAAGAATCATTTCTCGTTGACCAAACGTATAGACAACGGTTCAACGGTGATGAGTCGACGCTTGTAAAGGTCGCCAATAGCACGCTTATAAACCTTCTTTGACACTTGGAAACGACGTTTGATATCTTCTGCCTCACTCTTATCACCAAGGTCGCAGATGCCATTATGCTCACGGAGATACTGGAGAAGCACCTCAGCAAAGTCCTCTGCATGCTGCTGTCCTGTAGGTTGAAGCGTACAATCAATCTTTCCATCAGGGCGAACTGTAGATATGTAACCCTTCAATCGGTCGCCAGTATGAACATATTGGAACACCTGATCTTCGTAGATAAGACCAGGATACTGGTTATCAACAATCACCTTAAAGCCAAGATCTGTCTTCTGCCATACGAGAAGATCAACCTCCTGCCCATGCTTATAATCACGTGGTCGACGTTCATCAAGGTAATGTTCCACCTTAGCAGATGCCACAAGGCGATAACTATCCTCATCCAAATGGATATGCACTATATATGAGTTACCCATTACCATACGCTTCTTCTGTTCACGGAAAGGACAGAAGAGATCTTTCATCACACCCCAAGAAAGGAATGCACCATACTCATTGACCCACGAACACTCCAAATAAGCAAAGTCACCCACCTGTGCTAAGGGTTCTTCTGTGGTCGCAATAGGACGTTCCTCTTGGTCAAGATAGACAAACACTTCTATCTCATCACCGATCTCTGTACCTTCTGGTACATATTTCTGAGGCATAAGAATCTCACCCTCTGGTCCTCCATCAAGGTAAAGACCAAATGGTTCACCATTGCCTTCACGTAAGGCAACCTTTAATACCGTGAGCGTGTTATATGCTCCAAGCTTTATTTTAGACATAATGTTTTGTTTTTTTAGACAGAATGAACTTTAGACAGAATGACATAGAGACATATTTTTTTAATGACATAGACCTTAATGACACAGACATTAATGATACAGACCTTAATGACACAGACCTTAATGACATATTCTTTAAATATGCGGAGTATAAACTCTATACTTGCGTTTAATTTCTAATCTCTCTGCAGCACCAAAGTTAATAAGTAATCCATTGTCTATCTTTGCTATGGTAAGATAGTTTACGAGCTGAATCTCGTGTGCAGGTAGCAAATGAGCAACAGCCTTTAACTCTATAATAACGCTTCCTTCTACTATTATATCTGCTCTGAAATCACCTATAACATGCCCTTTATACAGCACAGGCAACTCTACTTCATCCTCTACTTCAAGTCCGGCTTCTCTGAGCTCGATCAGTAATGCTTTCTTGTATACAGTCTCTAAGTACCCAGCAACCAAATGACTCCGAACTTCATAGGTTTTGTTAATTATCAACTTTATAAGCTCTTCTATGTCCATCAGGCGATTAGTATTAATTAAGTTTATTGTCAACCAACATAATCTAAATAGAATATGTCATTTAAAAATATGTCTCTATGTCATTCTGTCTCTTGACAAACGTCATTCTGTATCACCCCATCTTTGAGATATATTGTTCTATCTGTGATGTGTGCAAGTCCCTCATCGTGTGTAACAATGACGAAAGTCTGACCGAACTTATCACGTAAATCGAAGAAGAGTTGATGCAACTCTTGTTTGTTCTTTGTGTCCAAGCTACCCGAAGGTTCGTCTGCAAGGATGACAGCTGGATTGTTTACCAATGCTCGAGCTACTGCTACACGTTGCTTTTCACCACCTGATAGTTCGTTTGGCTTATGATTTGAACGGTCACTTAAGCCCATAAACTCTAATAGTTCCTCAGCTCGCTGACGTGCTTCCTTCGTATTCTTACCTGCAATATAAGCTGGAATCATGATGTTTTCAAGGGCAGTGAACTCTGGTAAGAGCTGATGAAACTGGAAGACAAAGCCGAGATGTTGGTTACGAAAGTCGCTCAACTTCCCCGTTGAAAGACGCCCAACGTCAATACCATCTACGATAATAGAGCCATCATCAGGCTTGTCCAACGTACCGATAATCTGTAATAAGGTGGTCTTACCAGCACCAGATGGGCCGACAATACTCACCACTTCACCTTTATTAATATGCAAGTCGATGCCCTTCAGCACCTGAAGTGAACCGAAACTCTTGGTTATATTCTTAATATCTATCATAGTTCTGTTTAATATTAAACCCATGAAACCGATTTGTAATAGCTATCATCAAGTCCATAGATACCTACACCTTATTATGAATCCACTCCCTCACAGCTTCATAAGCACTGCGTTCCTCCGTATGCTGTGGCTGAGCGAACGTCATATCATCCATTTCGTTCCCATATTGATCAGGGAAAATAATCATCAAAGTCTTACCTTTAAAGTATCTATTCACCTCATCAGGCAGTCGTTCCATCGCACTTTTATAAGAGATTGTACCCTTACGAGCCGTAACAATAACAAAGAGATGATCCTTACTGACCTTTGTTGCAAGGTCGGGTAACTCATTCCAATGCTTCATTGGTACATATTCCGCTCTGACACTGGCGAAGTTATTATGGATATATTCATTGATCAGTTGCAGCGTATCCTTCCTTCCATGGAAGATTATCCTACATTCCAGATTCTCTGTCATACGTGCCAAGCGCTCCAACCAACGGTAGAAACCCGGCTCAAACTCTGCTCTGGAAGGAACAATAACCTGTATCCTACGCACAGTATTCAGAGGTTGCATGATACGAGTGATGATAATCTGACGACTCAACCCATTGTAAAGACTGCGTGTAAACTCACCCCAGAAACCTTTACTTATATTATGATGGAAATGTAATCCCATCAGTATCTCTGAAGCCTGGAACTCTTTAAAGGCATGTTTGATACCATTAGCAATATTAGCAGCAATACGAACCTGTGTCGTCATAGGTACATCTGAAGCACTTGCAAGGTGCTGCAAATGCTCCAAGAGTCGTTGTCCTTCCGCTTGATTATGCCGCATATTAACATCATCATACACAACATTCAATGCAACCAACTCACGTTTCAGCTTCGGATTACGCATCATTGTTGCCATAGATACCAAGTTATCAGCATATTCCGGGTACTTTACAGGGATAAGAATCTTCTCATCATTAACGGTCTTTACCAACTCAGGCTCTTTCTTTCCTTTAATCGGAGTCGTTGTGCAGCCCATTCTGTTACTACAGTTGAGATAACACAAGTGAAAAGAATCATGATAACAATACCATTCAGCACCTCATCACCAAAGAGATAAACACCCGGAGAGATCTCCAAACGCCTGCCCACCATCACCATAGCAATAGCTCCTGCTGCATGTGCACTGGTTAATCCGAACATCATATGCCCAGCCAAACGGGGCATACGGAACACCCCTGCAGCCAAATAAGCAGCTATTGCCTTACCTAAAGTACCAAACAAGACAAGGCAGAAGACGACCCAAAGGATATGAGTTCCTTGAAACAACAGACGAACATTGATCAACATTCCCACACCAATCAAGAAGTAAGGAATGAACAATGCATTACCTGTAAACTCTATACGATTCATCAATGGAGATACCCTTGGGATGAAACGGTTCAGTATAAGACCAGAGAGGAAAGCACCAAAGATGCCCTCTAAGCCTATAGCATCCGACAAAGCAGCAGAGAGAAACACTACTGCCAAGATAAAGATAAACTGCATAACAGCATCTGAATAACGGCGCAAGAACCAACGCGTGAGGCGTGGAATAACAAGAATAAGCCCTATGCTATAAACAAAGAACTTCACAACGAACAATACCCAAAAGCCTATTCCGCCTTCTCCTTGGAAAGAGTTAACGATAGACGCCATGACGATCAGTGCCATGAAGAGCGCCATCATAGAAGACCCGACACTCAATGTTGAGCTTGTATGTCGTGTCAATCCATAACGTCCAACGATAGGATAAGCAATGAGAGTGTTAGAAGCCATGATGGCAGAAAGGAGCAAAGCTGCCAACGGAGTATAACTTAACAGACTCACACCCATAAAATAAGTCATGGCAAACGGAACAAGAAAGGTCAGTAAACCGAACACAATAACACGTGTTCGGTTCTTCTTCAAGCCTTCCATGTCCATCTCAAGTCCTGCTAAGAACATTATATAATAGAGTCCGACACGCCCAAAAAGTTCGAAAGAAGCATCGCGCTCCAATATGTTCAACCCATACTTACCAACGATAACACCAGCCAACACCATTCCAATAATATGTGGAATACGCAGTCGCCCCATGATGATTGGTGAAAGAAGAATCATCAACAGAACAACGAAAAATATCAATGTCGGGTCGGTTATCGGGAAATACTGGGATAAATTAAACATGAATGTCTATTAATAATGTTGTATGCAAAGTTACGAAAAAAGTTTTGCAACAGTCCATATTCGTATGTATTCATAGCTTATAAAGAATAAAAAATCCTGCATTAAATAGTCTTTCACATAGGTGGAATCCGACAAATTCTCGTCTCTTGTTCGTTACTTCTCCCCCATTGTATGAGCGTATGAAATAAAACTCATAGTTACAAAAGAAGTTGAAAAGAAGCAAACAAAGCTCATAAAAGGACAAAATAGAATGACAATATGTTGCCTATATTACAAGAAAAGTAGTAATTTTGCAGACGAAAGGTATATTAAACAATAAAAGAAAGAACTTATGAAAGTAGCAATTGTTGGTGCCAGTGGTGCTGTAGGACAAGAACTCCTGCGCCTCTTGGATGAAAGAAACTTCCCTTTGGATGACTTGGTGTTATTCGGTTCGACCCGTTCAGCAGGTCGAAAGTACACCTTCAAAGGTAAGGAATATGAAGTGAAGCTACTTCAACACAATGATGATTTCAAGGGTGTTGACATTGCTTTCACCAGTGCAGGTGGTGGTACATCAGCAGAATTTGCGGAGACTATCACCAAATACGGTGCTGTGATGATCGACAACTCCAGCCAATTCCGTCAGGATGATGATGTCCCATTGGTTGTTCCAGAGATAAACGCTGAGGATGCATTGGTTCGCCCACGTGGCATCATTGCCAATCCTAACTGTACAACCATTATGATGGTTGTCGTGTTGAACCCTATTGAGAAGCTCAGCCATATCAAAAAGATTCACATCAGCAGCTATCAGAGTGCTTCAGGTGCAGGTGCTGCAGCCATGGAAGAGCTGATACAACAATATAAAGAACTTGTGGAGACAGGTGAAGTAAAGACCATCAACAAGTTCCCACATCAGCTTGCATATAACGTCATCCCACAGATTGACAAGATGATGGATAACGATTACACGAAGGAAGAGGTGAAGATGTTCAACGAGACACGTAAGATCATGCATTCGGACGTACGTACATCAGCTACCTGTGTTCGCGTTTCATCACTCCGAAGCCACTCCGAAGCAGTATGGTTTGAGACTGAACGCCCATTGTCAGTTGCAGAAATACGTGACGCTTTGAAGTCTGCTCCTGGTGTAACACTTGTTGATGACCCACAGAATTATGTCTACCCAATGCCTCTTGAGAGTGCAGGTAAGGACGATGTCTTCGTTGGTCGTATCCGCAAAGACCTTGCTGACGACAATGGTAGTACGCTTTGGCTCACTGGTGACCAGATACGTAAGGGTGCAGCACTTAATGCAATACAGATTGGAGAATACCTTATTAAGGTAGGAAACATTAAGTAATAATAGAGAATTATGATAAGATTAAATGCATTTCAAGGTAAAAGCAGGTGTTACTACCGCACAGGTAAAGGCACTTACGGATGAACTTGTTGAAAGTTCGCGCAAAGATGAGGGTAACAAGGGTTACGATCTCTTTGAAAGTACTACCCAACCAGGTGTTTACATGTTCTGTGAGAGTTGGGAGAATGCCGAACTTCTGAAACGTCATGCAGCCTCAGAGCACTTCACTCGGATTGTTCCGGAGCTGGAAAAACTAACTGACGGCGGTTTAAGTATCGAACAATTTAAGAGATAACAATCAGCCCCTCCTGCATAAGGAGGGGCTGATTGTTTTATAAGAGGTATCTGTTTCCTACTTATTCTTCTTATAATAAGCCACAGCAGCTGCCACGTTTTCTTTCACAGCACGTGATGAATAGGTTGCACCAGTAGCACCATCAACCGTCTGTGCCTTGGCTGCCTTAGCCACTTTCATCCCATTAAACTTTGGTAAGAGTACCTGTTTAACACGATCAAAGAACTTTGGACTCTCACGATTAGGCAATGCCTCAACCTTTACTACTTTGTTATTCTTAATGTAAACTTCCAAAGGTGTTGCACCTTTAAAGCCTTTCACATTCGGAGTAAGACTGGTTGTGTTAACCACATACGTACCATCAGCTTGCTTATACATTACTTGCCCTTGCTGTATGGCTGCAAAAGCGACACCCGTTGCGAGCAGAACCGTCATGGAAACTGCAAATATTTGTTTCTTCATTATTATTGATTTTATACTTAAAAAAATACAACTTTAAGACTACAAATATACGGAAAAAAAGTATAACGTGAAGCATTATTATTTATGTTTTTTAACGGTTGACATAACCTTCAGAGGATTCTTATTGAAGAATCAGAGTTTGGATGGGAACTGGCGGTTTATAATCAGATACAGCTTAAACTTTCCTCTTCACAAAAGGTATTAAGCTGAGTATTATGTAAAGGAAAATCACATTCCACTTTTGAAAGACGCTCTTTTACGTTGTAAAAGGGCACCTTTGCATGGTAAAAGGGCATCTTTTACATCAAAAGGGCGTCTTTTACATTGCAAAAGACGCCCTTTCACTTTCTGAAATATAACCATCTGATTGTCTGATGATTACAAAGTCACTAAAACAACATATTTGTTGAAAAACTCATTCATAAGACCTTCCTTATTGTAATATTATTTCAACAGTCATATACAATCATCAAATGACAGACAATCCATGAGAGAACAAAACATGACGTCCTACCAACCGTCTAACAGAAAGACAATCCCCTCATCACAACCTGCCGTTATCATGCCAAGATAAAAGCCACAATTCAGTAATTTATCAACACGAGAAAAATCGGAAAAGAGCGTAAATAAAAGCCAAAGACTTATTGCTTTCAGGATTTTATTTGTACATTTGTGAACATAAACAATCGATACCAACTATGAAATATATACTAATTCCAGATGCTGGAAGCATCCGTCAGTTGCCCTTCTACTTTGCAATAGAAGAGTATGTGGCACGACGTTACAACGATGATGATTACTTTATGGGATGGAGAGTGAACCCAACAGTCATGTTAGGGCGCAACCAACTCATTGAGAATGAAGTGAATACTGATTACTGTCATGAGCAAAACATAGATATCTTCAGGCGCAAGAGCGGCGGTGGATGTATCTATGCAGACACGGGATGTATCCAGTTTTCTTACATTTCCCGCACCTCTAATGCCAACGAAGCATTCGTACAATACATGCAACGCATGGCAGATATCCTGCATAGTCTGCACATCAATGCAGAATTATCTGGCAGAAATGATATTATTCTTGATGGCGCTAAGGTGTCAGGATGTGCCTTTTATCAGCTTACGAATCGCAGTGTATTGCATAATTCTGTCCTCTTCGATACACAGTTAGACCATTTATCACATGCGCTTACACCCTCAAAGGAGAAGCTGCAAAGCAAAGGAATAGAATCAGTAAGACAACGTGTGACAAACATTGCACAGCACACTCAGATTGACATCATTGCCTTTATGGATTACGTAAGACAAGAGATGTGTGGCAATGAAACTTTGGAACTCACCGAAGAAGACATGAGAAACATTTCCGAAATAGAGAAGGAACTGGCTTCACATGATTTTGTCTACGGCAAAAACCCAAAGTATTCTGTAGTAAGGAAGCACCGTTTTGAGGGTGTCGGCACCATCGAAGCACGCATAGAACTGAAGAATAACGTCATCAGTGGTATTGATATGGCTGGTGATTACTTCCTTTTAGGCGACATTGACCATGATCTTCTGAAGCCTCTAAAAGGGAAAGAATTCACAAGAGAAAGCGTCAGTGAAGTTTTGAAAGACATTGATTTGTCGACAATCATACGTGGATTGCAAGCACGTCAGCTGCTCCGCCTGCTCTTTGGGCGTGAACCTCACGTCATGAAACCCGAATGGTTGAAGATTGATCTGACGTCGAAGAAGTCGACAGGGGAGACTGCTGGTATCCTTGCCAAGCACCATATGAATACCATTTGCACCAGCGGACTATGTCCAAACCGTGCAGAATGCTGGATGGCACGTACTGCAACACTGATGATTGGTGGTGATATATGCACCAGGAAGTGCCGTTTCTGCAACACATTGAGCGGAAAACCCAGACGACTTGATGAGAAAGAACCACAACGTGTGGCTGAATCCATCAAGGCACTCGCCCTGCGTTATGCCGTTATCACATCCGTTGACCGTGATGATCTGCCCGATTACGGTGCTGAACATTGGATAAAGACGATTGAAGCCATACGTAAAGAGAACCCAGAAACAAAGATTGAACTGCTCATTCCTGACTTTATGGGACGTGCAGAGCTTATTCATAAAGTCATGGAGACACACCCACACGTAGCAGGACACAATATGGAGACCGTCAGAAGACTGACACCTACGGTTCGATCCGTAGCAAAATATGACCGTAGCCTTGATGTTCTCAGAGAGATTACCCGATGTGGTATTACGGCAAAGACGGGCTTCATGTTAGGACTGGGGGAGACACACGAAGAGATTCTTGAGACAATGGATGACATACTTGCCACTGGTTGCAAACGATTAACACTGGGACAATACCTGCAACCCACAGCACATCATTTGCCTGTAATGGCTTATATCACCCCAGAACAGTTTGCTGAATATAAGCGCATAGCGTTAGCAAAGGGATTCAAGCACGTTGTCAGCGGACCGCTTGTGCGCTCATCCTATCACGCAGCAGAGTCTTAAACACCAGAAACAATAAAAGGTGCTTCCCAAACAGGAAGCACCTTTTATATATTTTGTCGACTGTTGAGCCAGCTGATTACTCAGCAACCTGAACTGTAGCACGACGGTTGAAAGAGATAGGAGACAATGTCTCAACACCACCCTTACCAACAGTAGAAATCTTATTGTTCTCAACACCCATCTTAACAAGCTCGTTAGCAACAGTAGCAGCACGACGCTCAGAGAGCTTCTGGTTGTAAGCAGCAGTACCAGTAGCACTATCAGCATAACCAGTAACGAGGAGATTGTTGTTGTTGTCCTTAGCATACTTAGCAAGAGCCTGTACGTTTACGAGGTCCTTCTGAGAAGCGATTGTAGACTTGTTGATGTTGAAGAATACAGAAACTGGAGTATTAACCAACTGCTTAACAGACTCAGATGGAGTCTCAGCAGGCTTCTGATTAGCCAGTTCTTCACGCAAACGAGCATTCTCAGCTTCGGAGTCACGAAGCTTAGCATTCAATGCATCGAGAGCTGCTTGGTGCTGTGCGTTGATAGCTTCAACATCTGGTGTCTTGCTCCATGTAGCCTTTCCAAGGTTAAAGTTCAGACCAACCTCAGCGTAGAGGTTATTGTCATGAGACTCCCAGAAGCCTCTATCGTTCTTGCTGTCGAAGCCATCAAGTCCTGCTTCGTAGCGATTCCAACCAGCCTCAAGGTATACACCAAGGTTCTTGCAGAGCTTCCAAGAAGACTGAATACCTGCGCTCAAGCCTGTTGCATACTTGTCTTTAGACATTGAACGACCAACACCTGCACCGATGAATGGGATAACATTCCATACACGGTTCTCATTGTAACCACAAAGAAGGTTACTAAGATTGAACATTACCTGCTCTTGAGCAATCCAATACTTGTTTCCATTATCGAGACGAGACGCATGATTGTCTGTGTCACCGACACGTTTTCCCCAGATACCCTGTACCTTTGTACGAAGACCAATACCCGGTGTGAACCACTTACCGATAGCAAATGAAGCACCAGGGTTAGCACGGAAACGCTTCAATGGGCTTGATGCCTCATTGCGACCATGCTCCTGATCAGAATACCAAGCATTCCAATCTGCACCAATCTGGATAAACCAATTGCTCCAGAAAGAGTTTGTTGCGACACTATACTTCTCTGTAAGAGCATCGTCCTGTGCAAAAGTGGTCATAGAAACACCAGCTAATGCCAATACAACTAATAATTTTTTCATAACTTTATTTGTTTAACTAACTCAAATTGTTTGTATTAAGACACCGTCGTTAACGGCATTTCACCTTATTAAAAACGGTCGCAAAGATAACAATTAAATTTTAATGTGGTCTTTTTTTTCAATAAAATACAGCTTATTTAACGTAGATAACAAAAGAATTATAAATGGTTTAGATAAGTCTTTCACTATCAGTTGTCAACTATCAAAGAGATGTTCAATGTCATGTTGTTGCATAATGGCAATAATAGGAGTACCAGAAGGCGTATAATTAACATTACTGCACGCAAACAGTTCATTGACAATACTCTCCATTTCACTATTACTCAGCACTTGTCCTTGCGGGATTGCCGCATTACGAGCAAGGCTAAGCGCCAACACATGGTCTATCTCTTCCTTCACATGCGTACCACTTTCTATGGCAGCAGCAACCATATCAGTAATAAGTGTTACTGCATTGAGTCCTTCAATACCTGCAGGTACACCATTAACAGCGTAACTTCCTCCCCCAAGGTTGTCGAGTTGGAAGCCCATCTCCGTCATTTCAGGTAAGATATGTTCAAGGATGACAGAGTCTGAGACCGAGAATTGGACCATTTCTGGGAAGAGAACCTTCTGCGAATGTACCTTATGTTCGGACAACTGACGAAGATATGCCTCATATAATATACGTACGTGCGCGCGATGTTGATTGATAATCATCAGTCCAGACTTGACTGCTGTCATGATATAACTACCCTTATATTGATAATGTGTAGGCGATTTGTCCTCTATCATTGCCGTTGCATCAGGTGCAGTTGCTACTGATGAGATAATTGTTTCTCCATTATCAACATTACCAACAGGCGTATCCTCTGTCCAAAGAGGTCTGTCTGAGGTGTTTCTGTGTTAGTATCCAACCCTGCATAAAGGCTCTCCCAACCTTCAGTATTAGTTGTTCTTTGTGGCTGAGACGACTGTTTAAAAGGATTATACTGTGGGTTGAAACTTATTTTCGGTGCAGACGTACTTCCATTAGGGTTGAAAACAGGGATATCAGGCTTTCCTTCTGTATCAAAATCAATGGAAGGAACATCATTAAACTTACCCACAGCCTCCTTCACCGATGCGAGTAGAATCTGCCAAATAGCCTGTTCATTCTCGAATTTTATCTCTGTTTTCGTTGGATGTATGTTCACATCAATGTTCTCAGCAGGGACTTCGAAATACAGAAAGTACGGAATTTGCTCTCCCTGAGGTATGAGTCTGTCGAATGCAGTCATGACAGCCTTATGGAAATAGGCATGTTTCATATAGCGTTCGTTGACGAAGAAGTACTGCTGCAGTACCTTTTTACGTGCTGACTCGGGCTTCCCTACGAAGCCATGAATACGACATAACGATGTATCAACACCTATTGGGAGCAGATCTTGGTTGAGTCTTTTACCGAAAACCTCCACTATGCGCTGGCGATAGCTACATGAACGCAGATTAAAAAGCTCTGTTCCATTGCTGTGAAGGGTAAAAGATATCTGGGGATAGACCAATACTATACGTTCAAAAGCAGTGATAATATTATTCAATTCTGTTGTGTTCGACTTCAGAAACTTACGCCGAGCAGGGACATTAAAGAAGAGATTCTCCACTGTGAAGTTACTTCCTACAGGACAAGCACACGGTTCCTGCCCAACAAACCGACTACCAGAGATCGTTAGTTGAGTTCCTAAATCCTCTCCTTCCATACGCGTTTTTAAGTCAATCTGTGCCACCGCGGCGATGGAAGCCAATGCTTCACCACGGAAACCCATCGTGTGAAGAGAGAAAAGATCATCCGCTTTGCGTATCTTTGACGTTGCATGACGCTCGAAAGAGAGCCGAGCATCAGTCTCAGACATACCCTTTCCATCGTCAATAACTTGAATAGAGGTACGTCCAGCATCAACGATTATCACATTAATGTTACTTGCTCCGGCATCAATAGCATTCTCTACCAACTCCTTTACGACCGAAGCAGGGCGCTGAATGACCTCTCCTGCAGCAATTTGGTTGGCTACACTATCAGGTAAAAGTTGTATAATGTCACTCATAATCTACCCTATTAGACTAAAAAACAGTATAATAAACAAAACAATAACACCTGCAGAAAGAGCCAAAGCAACCCAAAGTGCTGTGTATCTTATACTGCGATGCCTCAAAATACGGGGTCGTAGACTTCCCGCAATACGCTTCTGCATCTGCTCGTGATAGCTATCTTGAGTTGTACTTTCCCCACTCGTCTCCTGTCGGTTACGGCGTTCAAGTTCCTTTAGTAGCTCCTTTCGCTCATCAACATACATGTATTCATGATGAAAACGACGTGGGCGTGATGATTGAAAAAACATGATTATTGTGCGTAATTACGATATGTTGTATGCTAAAATGATCACTCTACGTGTTGACGAGGGGGCAAAGCAACCTGTGCATTACGAACTGTTGCACTCGTTTTACGTGCTGCCCGCCGGAAGATATCATGCTTATCCTTGGGTCGAACATCATCAAAAAGCTCGAAATGAGGTAACGTTAATTTATCAGAAGGTATCTGTGTCATAGGACTTATGACACCATTTGCCTTAGACATCCATATCTTCTTCAGCTTACGTTCTGGTGAAATGAACATTCTAAGCGTGTCCGTCTCCGTATAATCATGCCCTATTAGCGTACTATCTTTATCGGTATGATAGAATATAACCTCAACATTTCCCCAAGCATCCACCCTTCTTAATGCTCCATCAGTGAAGTAAGCATGCATCATCTTTGATGATATCTGATTATAATGCTTCTTATCTGGAAGCGTTTCTATAGAGAAAGCATTCCCATATACTAATGCATCACGTATCGTTGAGTCATTCAGATAAGCCTTAATGGAGTCACCTACCAGCTGACGATTCCCACTCCAAACAATAGGATAATCATACATTGTCATGCAGGAATCCTTTGTATTAAGACAAGAAAGCCACAAACAGCCTGTATATCCGTACGAAAGGCACGTACATTGTTCACTCCATAGATCTCACGATACATCCGTGGAGTATTCATATGGAACCCTTTCATACTGATTGTATCTGCATGTACGAAGAGAGTGTCGCCCTTTGAGAACTCTTTAGCTACTGGTCCAGGGTTTCCACCAAAGGCTATTGCCGCTGAATCAGTATAATGTAGATAGTCACCTTGGAAGGCATGCTTGCTTTTATGGTCTATATAGTAAACATTTCCTTCGCCAGTTCCTTCGTGTGTGTTACTGTTATAGGTAAGATCACGCCCCGTTATAGTGCGTTGTTTTACATTATCTACAATCTTAACATTACCATGTCCCTCACTATGACCAGTCTTTTCATTATAGAAGACATTATCTCCTGTAATGATACGGTGGTTCACTTTATCAACAATCTTCACACTTCCATGTCCTTCTGCATCTCCTGTCGCACTATTATAGATGATGTTGTCACCTTCAACATCTTGTCGAGGAGAGGTTATAGTAGAACGGCCATTTAGCTCCATGTAGTCTGTTTTGCTGTTATAAGTTCCATCATTCGTATGGACAACCTCCCCTTTCGAAGTGCGAATGACCGATTTCCCAACTACATGGACAAGTCCTGTTGCAGTATTACCATGCGCCTCTGGCGTATTGATACGATACTTTGGCGTACGCATAACAACATTACCAAAGAAGTTTGCATCGTGAGTATCTGTATTATAATCACCTTGATCAGCCACAATAGTATTTCCATTATAAACCAATGTGCCACGTCCACCAAAGTAATTAGCTACCTTAGACGCCATATTATAATCCAGACTGTCACAACGAAGAGACCTTCCAGGCTCCCGAACTACCACATTTTTCCGCACATGAATCATCTGTGCAAAGCCATCATAGTGCATTCTGCGACAATCAAGGGTCACTCCTCCAGGGCGAGTCATGTGTACCAAGCCAAACGCTTTGAACCATTTATCCTTCTCATTGAAGTAAGCACTGTCACAACGTAACGTCATTCCTTTATAACGAAAGCGCACATTGCCCTTCGCAATCTGTACATCTGGCATCTCCATCTGGTTATGACGCAGGTTATCAGCATGGTCAATATAGAACTTTTCACCCTTGACTGTAACTGGATTCTGCGCCTTTACAGGTTGACATAACCATAGCCCAAGCAGGCATAGAATCGTAATTATCATGATTCTATGCCCGCAAAGTATATTGAAATATAACCGTCTTAATGTCATTTAACCCAACCTTCGTATTGGAACTTACAATTCTGATATCTTGGATTGATTCTTACGTAGGTCTCCTTTATCTTCTTTTCCACCCAATTATGAATCATTTCCTGTCGGCGATGAGCCACAACTATATCTTTCATTGCCTGGAAATCCTCTGTAATCGTTGCCCTATGTTCTGGAATACGGCTCTTAAGTTTTACGATTGCACAAACAACTTTACCCTTTGCATCAACCATTTGGAACGGAGCAGAGACTTCTCCGACCTTCAGACCTTCCACAACACGAGCTACTTCAGAAGGAAGATCCTTCATTTGAAGCGTGATGTACGCACATTCTCCGATGAATTAACCATCAAACCATGGTTGTTTTTCGTGTCTTTATCATCAGAAAGATATGCTGTAGCATCCTCAAAGGTAAATTTTCCGGCTTTTATATCATTGTTTATAGAGTCAAGTCGTTCTTTAGCTGCATCTATAGAAGCCATTGAGACATGCGGTTTCAAAAGTATATGACGGACATTTACCTTATCGCCTCGCTTATCAACAAGCTGAATGATATGGTATCCGAACTCACTCTCAACTATTTTTGAAACCTTTTTAGGATCAGTGAGGTTGAAAGCTGCGGCTGCAAAAGCAGGATCAAGCATACCACGACCCATATATCCAAGTTCTCCTCCCTGTCGGGCAGAGCCTGGGTCCTCTGAATACAAGCGTGCCAACGTAGCGAAAGATGTCTCACCCTTTGTCACACGATCAGTATAATCACGCAATTGATTCTTGATTCTATTGACTTCTTCAGGCTCAACCTTTGGTGTTTGTGTCAATATCTCCACCTCAACAGTAGTAGGAATCATAGGGATACTATCCACTGGAAGGTTCTTAAAGTACTCCCTCACTTCTGCTGGAGACACCTTAATATCACCTACAAGCTTCTCCTGCATACGCTGAACAAGCTGTCTGTTCTTGTAATCATCATGCAGATCCTGACGAATCTGTGCCAAACTCTTATGCTGGAAGGCTTCCAGCTTCTCCTTAGAACCGATCTGTGGAAGAGAAATCCAATAGTTTATCTGTTGGTCAATACCTTGTGCTATCTCCGACTCTGTCACTTCTATACTATCCAAAGCAGCCTGATGGAGAAAGAGTTTCTGCACTGCTATCTGCTCTGGGATGATGCAATCAGGGGCACCACCCCACTTTGTTCCTTCAGCTTCACCCTGAAGCTTCATTATCTCTACCTCAGATTTCAATATTGGTTCGTCTCCAACAACCCAGACAACCTCATCAACAACACTACGAGGATCTGTCTGTGTCGTCGCGTCTGAGCGTACTGAGTCCGACAATTCAACAGGACCACTGGCACGAAAGCACCAGCATGTAAGCCCATAGTCATAAGAACTGTCCCTGCAAGCAGGAGTCCTATCTTTCCTTTACTTATCTTCATCGATTTAGTTAATTATCTTTTAGTGCTTATTAACCGTGGCAACCACTTTCGGATCAACCACAACCTTATATCGTTTTCTTAATGCTTCAACCCAATTCTTCTCCAATTCATCTTGATAATCTGCCACAACAAGACCACGAACATCATCCATTCCTTCTGGCGCTTTTATCTTTTTGCCAAAGGTTGCATCAATAGGATAATCTTTCATTGGTGCTATTGTGGTGTCTTTTTTGAAGATATCACGGTCTACATAAGCGTTATCACCCTTACGGAAGATGCCTTTCTCCACTCGGATACGTATCACACTATCAGCATTGAACGTCTTACGCAATGCCTCAGCCCACTTACTGAAAGGAAGATTCTTCACACAATTCTTCACTGCTGCTACGTCTTCACGCTTCCGTACATGGTATGCAATACCCTTAAACGTGGTTCTGACCACTTATATTGCTTCTTATGCTTACTGAAATAAGCCTCAAGTCCAGCCTCATCCTTGGCAGCTTTGTCCCAGACGGTGCGGTTACTCATCTCAATCATCAGTAAACCGTCATGATATTCCTTAATGAGATTACGCAAATCAGCATCCTTCTCCTCCATATCAGCAAGTCTCTTGCTAAGTATCTGCTCCTTTGTCACGCCATTACCAGCCTGCTTTGCGAGAGAATCTATCTTCTGATCTATAATCTGATCACGCAATCCACGCATATCAATGAACTGCATTATGTCTGCACGAACCGAATCATAAGGAGGGAAATCCTCATGTCCTGTCATCTTAATGATATGATATCCAAACGGACTTAACACTGGTCTGCTGATTTCTCCAGGCTTCAACGACAGCATTGCAGCCTCAAACTCCTTCACAGTTTGACCCTTCTGAAGCGGTGGAAGTTCGCCACCCTTAACAGCAGAGGACGCATCAGCTGAGTATCTCTTAGCCAAGACAGCGAAATCAGCACCATGTTTCAAAGCCGTATAGATAGAATCAGCCAACACTTTTGCTGCTGCTTCTTCATCCTTAGTGGAGCGTTGATTCATTCCGATGAGGATATGAGAACACCGCCACAAGCCTCCATTAGCATTCACTTGCTGCTGCGTTTCACGATAAAGTCTGCGTGCCTCAGCCTCAACATCAGCATCTGAGATCATCGTTGGGCGTACCTGCTGATCCCGATAATTCAGAAACTCTTGTTTAAACGACTTCAATGTATCAAGATGCGCATCCATTGCAGCCTGCACCTTGAGCTTATAATTGATAAAGAGGTCAAGATATTCATTCACACTCTTTTTATCTATTACTCCTTCAGAGTTATTCTTATTATAGGAATACTCAAATTCCGAACGACTCACTGGTCGCCCATTGATTGTCATGATAGTAGGGTCAGACTGCCCATAAGCCATTGTTGTGGAGAGCAGTGCGACTGACAGAATTACCTTGATTTTCATTGTTATCATTTAAAACGCACGTACCCTCTCCACTGATAAGACAGAGAAGAGGGCCGAATCTTTATACTCGTGTATTATTCTGGACGTGAATAGTTTGGTGCTTCACTGGTGATTGTGATGTCATGAGGATGACTCTCCATAACGCCAGCATTTGTGATTCGAGTGAACTTAGCATTGTGCAAATCTACGATAGAGCCTGCACCGCAATAGCCCATCCCTGAACGAAGACCACCAGTCAGCTGATAAATAACCTCTTGAACAGTTCCTTTGTAAGGCACACGACCAGCAATACCTTCTGGAACAAGCTTCTTTGCATCAAAGACATCACCCTGGAAATAACGGTCACGTGAACCATTCTTCTGCTCCATAGCCTCTAACGAGCCCATACCACGATAACTCTTGAACTTACGTCCATTGAAGATGATGGTGTCACCAGGAGACTCTTCAGTACCAGCAACAAGTGAACCTATCATCACCGAGCTACCTCCTGCTGCCAAAGCTTTGACAACATCGCCTGAATAACGCAAACCGCCATCAGCTATCAAAGGTACACCTGTCCCCTCAAGCGCTGTATAAACGTCGTAAATAGCAGTCAGCTGTGGTACGCCAACACCTGCAACGACGCGTGTCGTACAGATGGAACCAGGACCAATACCAACCTTTACGGCGTCAGCACCATTGTCAACAAGGAACTTAGCAGCCTCACCTGTAGCTATATTTCCTACAACTACATCAAGGTTGGGGAAGGCAGACTTCACATCACGGAGCTTACCTATCACACCTGCGGAATGGCCATGAGCCGTATCAATGACGATGGCATCTACACCAGCTGCTACCAAAGCTTCAGCACGTTCCATGGTATCAGCTGTCACACCAACGCCAGCTGCCACACGCAAACGGCCCTTCTCGTCCTTGCAAGCCATAGGTTTATCCTTGGCTTTCGTAATATCTTTGTAAGTAATCAAGCCGACAAGATGATTCTCACGGTCGACTACTGGAAGTTTCTCAATCTTGTTTCCTGCAGAATCTGCGCAGCTGCAGTAAGGTCAGTCTGCTGATGAGTCGTAACAAGATTATCCTTTGTCATCACCTCATCAATGAGTTTGTCTAACCGACGTTCAAAGCGCAGGTCACGATTGGTCACGATACCAACCAGATGATTCTCTCCATCAACAACGGGAATACCACCAATATGATAGTCAGCCATCATGTCAAGCGCATCTTTTACCGTGCGTCCCTGACGAATAGTAACCGGATCATAGATCATTCCGTTCTCTGCTCGCTTCACAATCGCTACGTTACGAGCCTGATCTTCGATGGTCATGTTCTTATGAATCACACCAATACCGCCTTCACGGGCAATGGCTATCGCCATAGAGCTTTCCGTTACGGTGTCCATAGCCGCTGTAACAAAAGGCACATTGAGGTCAATGTGACGTGAGAACTTGGTTTTCAACTCTACCTCTTTAGGCAGAACTTCAGAATAAGCCGGGATTAAAAGGACGTCATCGTAGGTCAATCCGTCCATCGTGATTTTATCTGCAACAAATGATGACATAGTGTATTAAGAAATTTATTGCATGCAAATTTACTAATTAAAATCTAAACATACAGGCTTTTTGCCGTTTTTCTCACCTGCCATTAAAAGTATTTAACGGCACAAGCAACAAGCATGTATTCATCCATTGACTAAAGACAGAATACTGTAAGATTTAAGTTTGCTTTCCATTTATCGATACATGAGCAAGCCAGCAATGATGGTCAATTGTAAAAAATGTTCACTTCTAGAAAACAAAAGATATCCTTTTACATTCTAAAAGGGCACCTTTTGCATGGTAAAAGATGCCCTTTTGAGACGCAAAAAGACGCCCTTTTGCAACGTAAAAGGGCGTCTTTTTAAAACGTGATTTATAACGGATTGATTATCACTTAGCTACAAAGTCATAAAAAGTCAGATATATAAAGAAAAACAAGAGAGCATCACTTTAAAATTGTAAAGTCATTTCAAAAGAAGAAAGAAATCTCCTTTTCCTAAGGAAAACACAAACAATAAAAGGCACATCTCATATGTAAGATGTGCCTTTTTAAACTATTTAATTAGCCATTTCTGACAGGAATTTGATTCGGACAAGACGAATAAGTTCTTCGCTATACTCACCGTCAAGATCTTCCATTGCAGCTTCTATATCGTCTGTTTCACTACTCATGAAATAATCATAGACATCATCTATCTGGTCTTCATCATAGACATCCTCAAGGAAATAATCAATGTTCAGCTTTTGTTCCACTGTACACTATCTCTTCAACCTTGTACAAAAGATCATCAAAAATCAAGCCCTTCAGCCGATGCAATATCATCAAGTGGCAACTGCCGGTCAATGCTTTGGATGATCTTTTACCTTCTGCATTGACTTCTTGGCAACCGTCCGAACGCGCAGTTCTTCTGGTCTTTCAATATTGTTTTTCCTCACAATATGACTTGATAAGCTCGTAGAATTCGCGTCCATAACGCTTAGCTTTACCAGCTCCGACACCTTGTATGTTCTGCAACTCCTGCTCATTGACAGGGTACATCATTGCCATCTGCTCCAAAGAAACATCTTGGAAGATGACATAAGGAGGTATATCCAACTTATGTGCAACCTTCTTTCTAAGACTTTTTCAGCATAGAGAAAAGCGTAGGATCAAGCACTGCCGTACCTGACATAGGCTCTTCATCGGACTCTTCATCCTTGAATTCAGTGTCCATCACTATCATAAACGATTCAGGAGACTTCATAAAGCGCTTCCCAGCGGCTGTTAATTTCAGCAGACCATAGTTGTCTACATCCTTCTTTAGGTATCCTGCAAGCAATGCTTGACGCACAACAGGGTTCCATATCTTCGGATCTTCATCTTCACCAGCACCAAAATCGTCCAGTTCATCATGTTTATGATCCTTCTGATCATCAGTAGCTCTACCCTTTACAAAGTCTATCACATACTCCTGACGGAAGTTCTCTTTCAGTTCCTTTACAGCTTTTAGAATCGTCAGAAGATAGTCCTTGCCCTCTATCTTCGTCTTTGGATGAAGACAATTGTCGCACATGCCACAATTACATTTGGCATATTCTTCACCAAAATAATGAAGAAGCATCTTTCTCCGGCAGACAGAAGACTCTGCATAGGCTTCTGTTTCCTGTAACAACTGACGCCCAATATCCTGCTCAGCGACCGGCTTTCCCTCCATAAACTTCTCAAGTTTCTTCAAGTCATTCTTAGAGTAGAACACGACACAAATGCCCTCTTCACCATCGCGCCCAGCACGTCCCGTCTCTTGATAATAACCTTCAAGGCTTTTCGGGATATCATAATGGATAACAAAACGCACATCTGGTTTATCGATTCCCATACCGAAAGCTATCGTTGCAACAATGACATCAATCTCTTCCATCAGGAAATCGTCCTGTGTTTTTGACCGAGTTTCAGAGTCAAGGCCAGCATGATAAGGTGCTGCTTTTATATCATTGGCTTGCAGAATGGCTGCCAATTCTTCTACTTTCTTCCGAGATAGACAGTAAATGATACCACTTTTACCTGCATGTTGCTTGATAAACTTGATGATTTGCTTGTTAGTATCATCGTCATTCTTCTTTGGTCGTACTTCATAATAGAGATTCGGACGATTAAAAGAGCTTTTAAACTCTGCGCAATCCTCTATCCCCAAGCTGCGAATGATGTCCGTTCGCACCTTATCAGTAGCCGTCGCAGTGAGTGCAATGACTGGTGCCAGCCCTATTGTCTCTATGGCATGACGAATCTTTCGATACTCTGGGCGGAAGTCATGTCCCCACTCTGAGATACAATGTGCCTCATCAATAGCATAAAAACTTATCTTCACTGACTTCAGGAATTCCATATTCTCCTCCTTATTCAGTGACTCTGGAGCAACATAAAGTAATTTAGTACGCCCTGAAAGGATGTCGGCACGTACGTTGTCTATCTCAGCTTTCTTTAAAGAAGAGTTCAAGTAATGGGCCACACCATCCTCCTCGCTGATACCATTGATGACATCCACCTGGTTTTTCATCAATGCTATTAACGGGGAAACGACAATTGCCGTACCGTCCATAATAAGAGATGGGAGCTGATAGCAGAGACTTTTACCGCCTCCTGTTGGCATTAACACGAACGTATCACGCCCTGCTAATAGGTTACGGATAATAGACTCTTGGTCACCTTTGAACTTATCAAAGCCAAAATAGTGTTTTAGTTTTTCGGTAAGATTGACTTCTTTTGTCATGCTAATAGTTGTTTCTATTCTTTTCCTTGGTCGGTTTGATAGAAAAACATACAGTCTGCAATGGAAATTTCTATCCAAAGCAGACCGTATGGATATGATATTAGTTTGTTTCTGCTTTCTGAATATGGGCTTTATCAAGCTGTTTCCGGACATATTCATCCGTCACTTCGAAGTGCTTGATACGTCGAGATGGAACATCAAACATAGCATCCATCATCACAGCTTCTACTATAGAGCGTAAGCCACGGGCCCCAAGCTTATACTCAACGGCCTTATCTACGATGTAATCAAGAGCTTTCTCCGTGAAAGTCAGTTCTATTCCATCCATCTGGAACAGCTTTATATACTGCTTAATAATGGAATTCTTCGGTTCAACAAGAATCTTACGCAGTGCTGCTCGGTCCAATGGGTTAAGATAAGTAAGCACTGGTAGACGACCTATTATCTCTGGAATCAAACCAAAAGACTTCAAGTCTTGTGGTAAAACATACTTCATCAGGTCACTCTTGTCTATCTTTGCAACATTCTGCACAGAGTTATAACCAACCACATGGGTGTTAAGTCGCTGTGCAATCTTACGCTCTATGCCATCAAAGGCACCACCACATATAAAGAGAATGTTCTTTGTATCAACATGGATATAGTCCTGGTCAGGATGCTTACGACCACCCTTTGGCGGGACATTCACCATGGTTCCCTCCAACAGTTTCAGTAATCCTTGCTGAACACCTTCACCACTTACGTCACGTGTAATACTTGGATTGTCACTCTTGCGGGCTATCTTATCAATCTCATCGATGAAAACAATACCGCGTTCAGCGGCAGCTACGTCATAATCTGCCACCTGTAACAAACGAGAGAGAATACTTTCAACATCCTCACCCACATATCCAGCCTCTGTAAATACCGTTGCATCAACAATAGTAAAGGGGACATCGAGGAGTTTTGCTATGGTTTTTGCAAGCAAAGTCTTACCAGTTCCTGTTGAACCAACCATAATAATGTTGCTCTTCTCTATCTCTACGCCATCGTCATCCTTAGGTTGTTGCAGACGTTTATAATGATTATAGACTGATACAGACAGGTAACGCTTAGCTTCATCCTGTCCTATGATATATTCATCAAGATACTCTTTTATCTCCTTTGGCTTAGGAACTTTCTTCATTTTGAAGGCTTCTTCCTTCTTTCCTTGCTCCAAAGCACCTGTTTGCATGACTATATTGTAAGCTTGTTGAGCACAATCCTCACAGATATAACCATTCAAACCAGTTATAAGGAGTTTCACATCCTTCTCGCTTCTACCACAAAAACTACACTTTTTCTGGGCATTATCTACTTCTTTTCTTATTAAAATTTCATCAATCATGCCGTATGCTTTAGCTTCTTCGGCATTCATCCAATAGTTACGATCACTGTCGTTCCACACTTTCTCAAATGTTTGATGAGAGTGTTTACTGATGATTGTGTAGAGTTCTCTCTTAAATTTAAGAATCTCCTGGGCTTCAATTTCAATATCAGAAGCCTGTCCCTGAACACCACCGAGCGGCTGATGAATCATCACACGACTGTGTGTCAAGGCTGATCGCTTACCTTCCTGACCTGAGACAAGCAATACTGCTGCCATAGAAGCAGCCATACCTGTACAGATTGTAGCTACATTGCTGGATATAAACTGCATCGTATCATAGATACCTAAGCCTGCTGTAACGCTTCCACCAGGGGAGTTTATATAGATAGAGATGTCCTTCCCCGGGTCAACTGAATCCAAATAGAGCAATTGAGCCTGCAAAGTATTTGCTGTATAGTCGTCTATCGCAGTACCAAGGAAGATAATACGATCCATCATCAGTCGCGAAAAAACATCCATCTGAGTAACATTCAGCTGACGTTCTTCCAAGATATATGGGTTCAGATATTGTGCTTGTGACTTTACGACATCATCAAGTACCATACCGTTCATCCCAAGATGCTGAGTTGCATATTTCCTAAAATCGTTCATAGTCTTTCCTTTCTTATATATAATAATGTGACAAAAATAGAGGTTATCGACCTCCTAATCATTGTCGTCAGTACAAAGAGCATGCCACGAAAGCGGCTTCTCAAAGCTTATCTTAGACAAAGATAAGGAAAAAAATCGATAACCTCTATATAAGTAAATAATATTTTTTCCTAAAAAATATTATTCATTTACGAGTTTATTAAACTCTTCAAGGCTTACACTCTTCTTGTTTAGTTTCACAACATCCTTCAATGTAGCAGCCAATTTACGGTCAAGTGCAGCCTCAACGAATGAGTCTATGTTCTCACGTTTCTTCAACATCTCATCAGCATAGCCGTTAAGATAATCATCAGGAACGTTATTCATGCCATACTGAGCAAACTGAGCACGTGCCATCTGGCGTGCACTCTCTCACGTACATCATTGTCATCAACCTTGATGCCATGTGCCTGTGCCAACTGTTCCTTTATGAGATGCCAAGTAAGTTCTTTGATGCTTTGTTCGTAATTCTTATCTACGAACTCCTCGCCCTTGTCTTGGTTGTTAGCCAACATGATACGTTTCAAGATAGCATCAGGGAATGTTAGCTTGCCAACCTTCTTCTCACAATAAGCACGAAGGTCCTGGATAAACTTATAATCAGAGTCACCCTTCAGCTGTTCAGCCAAGCCTTCTGCTATAGCCTTACGGAAACCAGCTTCGTCTTTGATGTCAGCAGCCTCACCATAAACACTCTTCCAGAGCTCAGCATTGTTCTCTGCCTTTACGAAACGAGATATTTCTGTAATCTGGAAAGAGAAATCTCCCTTGTGTTCAGCCACTTCTTCTTTCTTAATCTTAAGTAAAGAAGAAACCTCAATATCGTTATCTGGATAAGCCTTCGTTGGGTTGAAAGTAATGATATCACCAACCTTTGCGCCATCAAACAGCTTCTTCTGCTTGTCAACTTTGATAAACTGTGGCATTAATGATGCACCCTCAACAGTGATACCACCCTCAAGAGTATTACCATTCTTATCCAATTCACGAAGATCACCCTTCAGCAAGTCACGCTGTTCTGGGTCATATGTCTCAGCTTTGTCGTAGTGTCCTGCACGACTCTGGAACATTTCAACCTGCTGATCGATAAGTTTATCATCAACAGCAATGTCATAGTAGTCAATCTTGTTCTTACCACTAAGCTCTATTTTGAACTCTGGAGCTACAGCAATATCAAACTTGAATACGTATGGAGCATCCTTTTCCAGATCAACAGCTTCCTGACCTTCTGCAGACATGGGCTGTCCCAACATCTGAATCTTATTGTCAGTAATGTACTTCTGCAGGTTCTCTCCAAGAATCTTGTTGATAGCTTCCATCTTAACCTGTGGCCCATACTGACGCTTAATCATACCCATTGGTACCTGTCCTTGACGGAAACCAGGTATATTGGCACGCTTGCGATAGTCCTTAAGGGTTTTCTCAACCTCATCCTTGTAGTCAGACTCTTCGACAGTCAGGGTCATCAGACCGTTAACCTTGTCGGGATTCTCAAATGAAATTTTCATCTCTGATGTTATGTATTTATGTTTATTATTATTTATCAATTACTTATATTTGCAAAGAAGGCACATTAACCCCTTGCAACTTTGGATTGCAAAGATACTCAAAAAAAAGCACATCCTTATAATATATAGGTGGAAAAATGCTTTTTTAACCTCCTATTCTTCTGCATCTTTGGCCTCTTCCTGTGCTCGCTTTCTTTGGTCGAGCAACTGGAAGTCCTTCTTCTGAAGAACAAAATCCGTACCAAGATACTTCTCTTTCACTATCTTGTTTGCTGCCAACTCCTCTGGTGTACCTTTGAAAAGGATACGACCTTCAAAGAGAAGATAGGCACGATCCGTGATATTCAGCGTCTCATGAACATTATGGTCAGTGATAAGAATACCGATATTACGGAATTTCAAACGCCAGACAATATGTTGAATATCCTCCACAGCAATAGGATCGACACCTGCAAACGGCTCATCAAGCATAATAAACTTTGGGTCTATCGCTAAACAACGGGCTATCTCGCAACGCCGACGTTCACCTCCTGAAAGTCTGTCACCGAGATTCTTACGTACTTTCTCCAAGCGAAACTCACGTATAAGGCTCTCCATCTTGTCAATACGTTCCTGCTTTGACAGTTTCGTCATCTCCAAAACGCTCATGATATTATCCTCCACACTCATCTTACGGAAGACACTTGCTTCCTGTGGAAGATAACCAATACCGGCACGTGCACGCTTATAAACAGGGTAATTCGTAATCTCCTGGTCATCAATATACACATGTCCTTCGTTCGGAACGACAAGTCCTGTAGTCATATAGAAGGATGTTGTCTTGCCGGCACCATTCGGTCCGAGCAGTCCAACAATCTCCCCTTGCCTGACATTGATACTCACACCATTTGCAACGGTACGTTTTCCGTATCGCTTCACAAGCTTATCCGTCCTAAGAACGCTTCCTTCTCCGTCAGGGCGCACTACGATATTATCTGTCTCGCTCATAGCTTTTCATCATTTTGTCATTGGAAAAAGAATATCCAATCGCTGCAAAATTACGAAAATTAAAGCACATACCTACTAATAAAGGTAGAAAAAGAAAGTACCAATTTAGAATTATCAACATGGGAATAGATTATAATAAACATATTTTTAGAGTAATAAAATATTTATAAGAAAGGGCTTTTCAACTCGGCAGATGCAAGTTAAATATTGTCTTTCATGTTTATATCTCTAATTTTTTAGTTATTTTTGCAAATAAAAACTATATAAAAAATCATGCTTATCTTTAAGTGGTTGAATACATTTGGCAAGTATCTCATGCTCATGGGGCGCACCTTTAGTCGCCCGGAACGCATGCGAATGTTCCTGAAACGCTATGTTAAAGAGATGTCACAGTTGGGAGTTGACTCTATCGGCATCGTCTTGCTTATCTCATTTCATTGGTGCTGTTATATGTATCCAGATAAAGCTCAACGTACAGAGCCCTTGGATGCCCCACTGGGTATCGGGTTATGTAACGAGAGAGATCATGTTGCTGGAGTTCTCCAGCAGTATCATGTGTCTTATTCTGTCAGGAAAAGTAGGTTCAAACATAGCATCTGAGCTGGGAACAATGCGCGTTACGCAACAGATTGACGCTCTTGAAATCATGGGTATCAACTCAGCAAGCTATCTGATACTGCCCAAAACACTGGGACTGATCACTATCATGCCCTTCTTAGTCATCTTCTCTGCAGCAACAGGTATCGTCGGAGCTTATGCCACAGCATACCTTGGACATATCATAACACCGACAGATCTGACTGCAGGTATCCAACATGATTTCAACCCATGGTTCATGTGGATGAGTATTATTAAGGGTATCTTCTTTGCTTTCATCATCTCTACTGTATCGTCATATATGGGCTACACTGTCAAAGGTGGTAGTGTTGAGGTGGGCAAAGCATCTACTGACGCCGTAGTATCTTCGAGTGTTCTCATCCTCTTTAGTGATGTTTTCCTCACACAGATGCTAAGTTAAAAGACAAGAATAGAAGGCTATTAAGGGATGAAAGGGAGTTAAGACACCCCCGTGACCCCATCACCAAGGATTATGAACATAGCACAGGGAAGCATAAAAGAATGAAGAAACAACATCATTCTACCCAGTGACTAACATTACATTTATACAGAACAGTTTCAACAACGATACTCAAAACTTGAGGAAACAAGTAAGTTGCAGAATGCATTTCACTATGAAATAGTAAATAAGCATGCAGCAACAGACAGAGAGAACAAGACCAACGTCTTCACTCACTTTCATACTTTGACTCCTCATGACTTCTGAAAATTATGATTGAAGTAAAACATCTCTATAAGTCATTCGGTGACAAAGAAGTACTGAAGGACATCAATACTGTCTTTGAAGATGGTAAAACGAACCTCATCATCGGACAGAGTGGTGCGGGAAAGACCGTACTTATGCGCTCACTCACAGGACTTATCGACCCAACAAAGGGTGAAGTACTCTATGATGGTCGTAACTTTGTCAACATGAACAAGAAGGAAAAGATTCTCATGCGCCGTGAAATGGGTATGATTTTCCAAGGGTCAGCACTCTTCGATTCGCTTACCGTGCTTGAAAATGTGCGTTTCCCACTTGATATGTTCTCGGACATGAGCGCACTGGAACGTGACAAAAGAGCACAGGAATGCTTAGACCGAGTGAACCTAAACGGTGCTGAAGAGAAGTTCCCTGGTGAGATTTCAGGTGGTATGCAGAAGCGTGTAGCTATCGCACGTGCCATCGTTATGACCCCAAAATATCTTTTCTGCGACGAGCCTAACTCAGGTTTGGATCCCAAAACATCACTCGTCATTGACGAATTGTTGTCAAGTATCACCCGCGAATTTAATATGACGACGATTATCAATACGCATGATATGAACTCCGTGATGGGAATTGGTGACAACATTGTCTTTATTGCAGATGGTAAAAAGGAATGGCAAGGCAACAAAGACACGGTCATCTCTTCCCGAAACAAGAAACTCAACGATCTTGTCTTCGCATCAGATCTGTTCAAGAAGGTGAAGGATGTAGAACTGGCACAAGAGGATTAATTCTCTTTTTATAGCCGTTCAGAACAAGAAAGTTCAGATAAACACATCACACTTGGTTCTCTTCTAAAAGGTAGAAGAGAAACTGATGATGTAAAAATAAATCACATTGCGAATTCCAAAGGGGCTCTTTCGCATTGTAAAAGATGCCCTTTTGCAATGTAAAAGACGCCCTTTTAACACGTAAAAGGTGCCCTTTTGAATGGTAAAAGGGCACCTTTTATTTTGCTATTCTCAATCTTTTGATTCTCTGATAGTTACAAAAGTGAGAATTAAAGATTTTCTTCTATTTCGTAAATGATTGACCGTCTCTAATGTAAAACTATTTCTAATCAGAACCGTTTGGGTACTATAACGATTAGAAATGGGAGCAACATGCTATCGCATGATCCACTTACCCTTCTTCTTCACCATAGGTACTATGACCTGTTCGGTCGTCTTATCGCCATAATGGAAAAGCAGAAAAACACTCGCCGCACTGTCCTTTCCTGTGAAAACAGATGAACCAATCGATACAGAATTGATACCATGATGCACACTATCCTGCATAGCTATGAACTTACGAAGGTTGATAAGCAGTTGTTCCCGATACGTATCAGGTAGCTTATCAGGTCTATTCTCGGCATTAAGGAACGCGTCATATTTCCCCCTCAACAGGAGTTCGTAATAGTGTTTGGCTGCTTGCGCAGCCAAATTACCTTGCTCTACAGCTTTCTTTTTCTCACTACAAGCTGCCAACAACAGAACTCCTGCAAGTAAGAAAGCCGAAAAGAGTTGCTTCATACTCATCATGTAATATTACTTCTGACGGATAAAGATGTTAATAGGACAGCCATGCAACTGCCAATTCTCACGCATCTTGTTTTCCAAGAAACGGCGATACTGCTCCTTAACGTACTGCGGTAAGTTCGCATAGAACACGAAAGAAGGAATCTGCGTATTAGGAAGTTGTGAACAATACTTTATCTTTATATACTTACCTTTTACTGACTGTGGTGGCGTTGCCTCAATAATTGGCAACATAACTTCATTCAATTTTGTCGTACCAATGTGTATCTTGCGGTTCTGATATACCTCTTTGGCGGTCTCAAGAACCTTGAAGATACGCTGTTTTGTCAGTGCGGAAGCAAAGATAATAGGGAAATCAACAAACGGAGCCATACGACTACGGATGGCATTTCGAAGGTCGTAATAACCTTCTGATCCTTATTCTCAACAAGATCCCACTTGTTTACAACTACAACAAGGCTCTTGTTGTTACGCTGAATAAGCTGGAAGATATTCATATCTTGCGCCTCTATACCACGAGTTGCATCCAACATAAGGATACAAACATCAGAGTTTTCTATACTCCGGATGGAACGCATGACACTATAAAACTCTAAATCTTCGGTCACTTTGTTCTTTCGACGAATACCAGCTGTGTCAACAAGATAGAAATCGAAGCCAAACTTAGTATATCGGGTATAGATACTATCACGGGTAGTGCCGGCAATTTCAGTTACAATATTACGATCTTCACCAATGAAAGCATTGATGATACTTGACTTTCCAGCATTAGGCCGACCAACAACTGCAAAACGTGGGATATCCTGATCAATGCTTTCATCAGGTGCATCCTTCAACTTCTCAAGTACAAGATCAAGCAAATCACCTGTTCCTCCACCTGTTGCTGCACTGATACAGATGGGATCTCCCAATCCAAGCTTATAGAATTCAGCTGCCTGATAATACTCTCCACTGTTGTCAACTTTATTGGCAACAAGGATAACAGGGAGCTTTGTACGGCGCAGAATCATTGCCACATCCTCGTCCCAGTCGGTAACACCAGTCTCTGCATCAACCAAAAAGAGTACGAGATCAGCCTCTTCTGTCGCCACAAGCACCTGCTTGCGGATAGCATCTTCAAATATATCATCTGATTTAACAACCCAGCCTCCTGTGTCAACGACAGAGAATTCACGGCCATTCCACTGACATTTGCCATACTGACGGTCACGTGTTGTACCAGCAGTATCGCTCACAATGGCGTGACGAGTTTGGGTTAAACGGTTGAAAAGGGTGGACTTTCCTACATTAGGGCGTCCCACAATCGCTACTAAATTTGCCATTTTTATTGGTCTTTTACCTCCTCACAACATAAGAATCAATCTCATATGCATTGTAAGAAGACTCCAGATGTGGTCAAGCATCCGATGAATATTTGCCGAGGATGACCACTCCCCAGCCCTCACAGTATGTGAGAGTAAGCCTTACTAAACAGTTAAGGCAATTGATTAGGAAACTAACATTTCCCTTTTTGTTGCTTTTATCATCCATATCTTCCTATATTAAACCACTCATGTCTAACTAATCATGAGCTGACAATATAAGTAACAATGGATTTTTATAGCCTTATCCAAACAGGCTCCTATGGAGAATTATCCTCCTTCGGAGATGTTTAGAGAGGCGTTTTTACTCTGGATTATATCCAAAGTTATTCAGTTCTTTCTGTGAATTACGCCAATCTTTATCAACTTTCACATAAGTTTCAAGGAATATTTTCTTATCAAAGAAACGCTCAAGACTCTTCCTTGCTTCGGTAGAGACCTTCTTCAAAGCCATTCCTTGGTGTCCGATAATGATTCCTTTTTGGCTACTTCGCTCAACATAGATAATCGCATTGATATGAATCTGACGATCATCTTCCTTAAAACGTTCTATCACAACCTCTACAGAATAGGGTATCTCCTTGTCATAATAACGAAGAATCTTCTCACGAATTATCTCTGAGACAAAGAACTTTGCAGGCTTATCCGTCAACTGATCCTTATCAAAGAAGGCTGGACTTTCAGGCAATAACTCGAGAATACGCTTCATTAGGATGTCTATACCAAACTTATTCTTGGCTGAAAGAGGCAGTATTTCTGCATTAGGGAGTAGCTTATGCCACGTCTCAACAAGATTGCCAAGCTTCTTCTGGTCGCTTTCATCAATCTTATTGATAAGAAGTATCACAGGAATCGTCATCTTTGAGACCTTATCCAAGAAGTCCATGTTCTTCTCAGGGTTCTCAACAACATCCGTAACATAAAGAAGTATATCAGCATCAGCTAACGCTGACTCTGAAAACTGGAGCATCATCTCCTGCATCTTATAGTTAGGTTTCAGAACACCTGGTGTGTCTGAGAAAACAATCTGGGCATCATCCGTATTCACAATGCCCATAATACGGTGGCGGGTGGTCTGTGCCTTAAAGGTTGCAATACTCAGTTTCTCACCGACAAGTTGATTCATCAGTGTGCTTTTTCCAACATTTGGATTACCGACTATGTTTACAAAACCTGCTTTATGCATAATGAATAATATTCAAAACAAAAAAACGCACCTATCCTTATTGATAAAGAAAGATGCGTTCTTTTATTTATAACAATTTGAAGTCTTTACTTCTTAACCGCTGCAGAATCTCCGTCGTATGCCCACTTATAATAAGAAGCACCATTAACGAAGCCCGCCCCGAAGGCTGTAAAGATGATATTATCACCTTTCTTCAGTTGTGACTCAAAGTCCCAGAGTACAAGTGGCATACAAGCTGCACTGGTATTACCATAACGTTGGATGTTTACCAGCACCTTCTCCATAGGTACACCAATCCGTTTAGCGACTGCCTCAATGATACGTAAGTTTGCCTGATGGCATACAACGTAATCAATATCATTCTGAGTCAAGCCGTTGCGCTCTAACAAGGCTGCACAATCATCACCCATTGCTGTAACAGCATAACGGAAAACGGTGCGACCTTCCTGATAGGTATAGTGCAAACGGTGATCAACAGTGAAGCGAGATGAAGGACAAACAGATCCACCTGCCTTCACATGAAGAAATGGAAGTCCCTTGCCATCGGTACGATGATAAGAGTCTATTAAGCCTATACCCTCCTCAGTTGTACCTTCTACCATTACCGCACCTGCGCCATCACCAAACAAAGGACATGTTGCACGATCACGATAATCAGTAATTGCCGACATCTTATCAGCACCAATCACAATGATTCGCTTATGCCTTCCACTCTGAATCATGTTGCAAGCAACATCGAAAGCATACATAAAGCCACAACATGCAGCAGCGAAGTCAAATGCGAAAGCATTCTTCAAACCCAACTTACCCAAGACTATTGAAGCCGTAGATGGGTGTGGGTAATCTGGAGTCGTAGTGGCAACGATAACAGCATCAATACTATCAGGGTCAGCACCCGTCTTCTTCATCAGAAGCTTAGCCGCCTTTCGTGCCATATAAGAGGTGCCGAGTCCTTCTTCCGTAAGGATGCGGCGCTCTTTAATACCTGTACGAGTGGTGATCCACTCATCGTTGGTATCAACCATGCGAGACAATTCCCTCATTGTTGAGGACATAGTCTGGCACATATCCTGCGACACCTGTTATGATCGCATTGATATTACTCATATTTACTCAGCTGTTTCCTTTACGACGAGCAACCTTACCACGATAGTAACCACAAGTTGGGCAAACAGTGTGGTAAACATAATAAGCACCACAGTTAGGGCATACTGCCAATGTAGGAGCAACTGCCTTATCGTGAGTTCTTCTCTTAAGCGTACGAGTCTTTGACTGTCTTCTTTTTGGATGTGCCATAATTCTTTAAACGTTTAATATTTTTTATTTTTTCAATTTTAATAGAGCTTCCCAGCGCGGATCCATTGGCTGTTCGTCTTCCTGACCGCTTCGGGCGGCAGAGTGCTCTTCAAGAGCTCGTACCATAGCAGGGTTGCATTTTCCAGGTGCATGCACATGCTTGATAGGGATTGCGAGAGCTATGAATTCGTAGAGGTACCATGCAACATCGAGTATTCCTTCGTCCTCGGCCACCGTTACAAGGTCATCCTCCTCTGAGTTTTCTGTTCCTAATCGTACTTCGAGACGCTGTGTCGTCTCTATGGGCTGCTCCATCAGTTCCAAACAGATATCACATGGTACAAGTACCATGCCTGTCTCATGAAAGTCGAGGGTAAAGAAATCATTTCCCGTGCGCACAATATCAAGCGAAACATGCACACGCCCTTGACTTACTTCGGGAGCGTCTATCGCCTTAAAGTAAGTATCATCCAGGTCAAATGTAAGGTGATTTGCACCTTCTTTCAGACCCTTCAAATCGATCTTAAGGGTTTCTAAGTCCATAATTGGGTTGCAAAGTTACGAATATTTTTCTGATATTAAGCAAATTATAAGTAAAAAAGTGTTGGGTCAAACTTACAAAACGATGATATCACCTTTTATACTTTATGTATTAATAAACTATCGTTGGTTGGTCTACATTTCTCATATTAGTTAGTTATTAGTGCCTTACAACATACTTAATAATGCAAGGAAAGGATGTACCCTACTCTTTCTTAATTATGTACTGCAGCCCATCACCTATGGAGTTAATGCCCACCACTTATGCAGTTGATGGCAAGCACCAATCGTGTTAAGGAGATAACACTCTACCAAAAGACACCAACCGAGTTATTTATTCTTTTCGATACTGCAATAACTTACTATATACTTTGCTCGCAGAAACTACTTTATCTCATCACAATAATAACTCATTTCCCCACCAGTATCACCTATCTCCACATCAGCTTTGTACCAACTAACTGTATCACTACAAGCTGCTAAGGCCAACACACACACTGCCATTAATGGCAAAAAAAGATTCTTTATTTTCATAATCTAGAAATATGTAAGTTATATGAGTTACAAAGTTACACTTTACTTTTTTTAGCAAAAACAATACAAACTTATGATAATTTTTTTATGTATTTTAACCCTTAAAATGTAATGATCTTGTATTTTTATCCTCATAAATAACGAGTATATTACTTCGTTAGTCATATTGATAGTAAAATAATAATTAGGAAATGGGGACTATTTTCTGGGAAAATAGATAGCTTCGTAATTAATAATAAACTGTCAACAATAATTTAACCTTCATCAACGTTAAGAAATCATATGCAGTGGACAGACAGAATCCGACAAGTGAAAATATTCCTTGTAGTGGCAGCTATTCTCATAGCTGTCGCTTCATTGTTAGTGTCTCGTTCTCTAACTCATGACTTAGCTCAGCAGGAACGCAGTCATATGGAGGTCTGGGCTGAAGCTATGCGCTCATTAAGCGAAGCTGAAGACAATACTGATTTAAGCTTAGTACTAAAGGTTCTAGATGAAAATAACACAATACCAGTGGTAGTCTTAGACCGTGATGGTGCTGTAACTGAATACCGAAACATCGAGATAAAAGCACGAAATGCCAAGGATAGTGTACAGGTCGTGACCAATCAGGCAATACAAATGCGCGATGCTGGACAGGTTATTCGTATTCCATTAAATAAGAGCCATAAAGACTATATAGATGTTTGCTATGGAGAATCGCTCATGTTGAAGCGCATAGCTGTATATCCTTATATTCAATTAGGGGTGGTAATGCTCTTCGTCGTCGTTGCTATCTTCGCATTGCTAACGTCTAAGCGGGCAGAACAAACAAGGTGTGGGTAGGGTTGAGTAAAGAGACTGCTCACCAATTGGGTACTCCTATTTCTTCCTTAATGGCATGGACAACCATCCTAAAAGAGACTTATCCTAATGATGATCTCTTACCAGAAATGGACAAAGATATTCAGCGATTGCAACTGATAGCTGACCGTTTCTCAAAGATTGGCTCTCTGCCAGAACCCGTTCCGGCAAGTCTGAACGAAGTTCTGAACCATGTTGTCGATTACATGGACCGACGTACCTCACGCCGAATAACGATGAAGACGGATTTCCCTTCCGAAGATGTAATTGTCAAGATGAATGCTTCACTCTTCGAATGGGTGATAGAAAACCTCTGCAAAAATGCTGTTGACGCAATGGGAGGTGAAGCAGGAAGCATTACGTTACACCTGGAAGAAAATGACCATCGCGCCATTATCGAAGTCACAGATACGGGTAAAGGAATAAAGAAGAAAGACATACGAAATGTGTTCCGACCTGGTTTTACCACCAAAGAACGTGGATGGGGGCTAGGACTAAGCCTCGCAAACCGTATTATTGAGGAATATCATCATGGAAAGATATTTGTAAAGAACTCTGAAGTTGGGGCTGGTACCACTTTCCGCATAGAACTTAGGAAAGACTAAACACTCTAGAAAGTCTTGCCACATCTACATAAATCTAAGTTACAAAACAAGAACTCTTAAAGCTAATGCTTTCTTTAAGGTATAAACAAGGTATAGGATGAGCATATCAATAGATATTCTCTACGATAAGCCCCCCCTCTTAATGTATCAGAATCCCCTAATTAAGTTTATTTTTTAGTTGCTGTCACTTTTAACACTTCGTGTAATGAGTTTATAATCAACAAATTAAAAGCTGAATAGAAGTGACAGAAGTGACAGCAAAATCGGAAAAGGTATACAGTCGGCTTTTGCCTTTGATAGGAAAGAATAGACCGTTTTCACGGTTCTTCCGTTAAATGCGTAGATGCCTATCATGCAATACATATAGCCTTAATGTGAAGTATTCCTCATTTCTGAATCCATATATATGTCTTTTCAGAACCTTTATTTTATTGTTAATACCTTCAATTGTTCCATTTGTTATACAATGGTCGTACCATGCTAATATGTATGTCTTGTATGCTCTAATAGTTGAAGCCATTTTCACCAATGGCTGTATTTTAGATTCTATAGCTTGCTTTACCCATTCATCCAACACAGCTTTAGCTTTTTGCTTACTACACTGATTCCATATTTCCTTAAGATCTTCTTTGAGATAATAGGCAATCATCAGCGGACGGTTTAGGCTCAAGGCATTCTCCAGTCTATTTCTGTGTGCATAATCAAAAATATCATTTCCATTTCTGAGTATTATGACTTCCACATACGGGACAACATAGTTTTTCCTTTGGAGTTTGGATTTCTAAAACTAAGTTATTATCTTCGTAGCGCGAATTCTGAGGTCTTGTTGGAAGACGCCTAAGGGGTTTTGCATTATGCTGGTATCCATGTTCTTGAAGTTTGATCACTACAAAGATACATAATACCAGCTTTTTTTATATAACTTATGAGATATATCTATCCATTTAACGGAAGACCCAAAAAATATCGTTATCCAAAATACCATTATATCACAAATAAACATTATTTTTTTGCACCAAAAAAACAAAGCGTATGAACCCAAATAACAACCAAACACTGTGGCAATTAGTTAAGCGATACTTCAATGTTATGCCCGATAAAGCCACCGAAGAGAACGTAATAGCACAGATAACCGAAGGTGTAGCCTTCCAGGGAGCACCCTTATGGATACTTATTCTTGCTATCTTCGTCGCTTCCTTAGGACTCAATGTCAATTCAACAGCTGTCATTATCGGTGCCATGCTCATCTCGCCACTGATGGGACCAATCATCGGAATGGGATTAGCGGTTGGAATAGCCGACCTGAATTTGTTCAGGAAAGCTATCATCAACTACCTCATTACCACCATTCTCAGCGTTGTTACAGCTACCATTTACTTTTCCCTTTCGCCTATCACAGAAGCACAATCAGAACTTCTTGCACGTACATCGCCCACACTTTACGATGTGTTGATAGCACTCTGTGGCGGTGCAGCCGGTATTTTGGCAGTAGCTACAAAAGGCAAAAACAACGTGATACCGGGTGTTGCGATTGCTACTGCCCTAATGCCACCACTCTGTACGGCGGGTTACGGACTTGCAATGGGCAACATATCTTACTTCTTTGGTGCCTTTTATCTTTACTTCATCAATACTGTTTTCATTGCTTTCACCACCTGCGTGGGCGTTCGTTTAATGCACTTCCATCGTAAAAAGATAGTCCATCAGGAGAAGTTGAAGCGTGTAAACTACTATATTGCAAGTATTGTTATCATCACAATGATACCTGCTGGCTACATGACATGGCAAATTATTAAGCAGAGTGTCATTGAAAAATAACGTCGAAAGCTTTCTGCGCAACGAAATAAAAAGACAAAGGAACTTACATTCTTTCGCACACTTTCGACAAAGAAAACAAAACGTTGGATGTAATTACAATAGGCAATTCTATTTCTAATAGCAATGTTAAGAAGGCACAGGAAGCCCTGTCCGACTATCAGTTAGCCGACTATCGACTTCACATTATACAAGGTGCTAGTGCTGATAGTCTTATGGCTATGCAGCAAAAGAAGCGCGGTTTGGTAGCAGCAGGTGAAGGAACGTCTTCCGATTTGAAGGAACAAGTGTACAAAAACGATGCCTTACAGAAGCAGTTAGCGGCTTATACACGTTATCCAGAGTTGGCTAAAGAGATGAAACAAGAGCTGAAAGCCATTTGTCCGGAAGCTAAAAGTATAGCTCTTTCGCACACTTCTGAAGTCTTTGTAGATACTGCTCTAACCAGAAAAATACGTGCTTGCAGTGGTTAAAACCAGCAAAACACTTCCTGCAAACGACAAGCAACAGCTTTACAAATGGCTTAAGGTGCGCGTAAAAACCGATAGTCTTCAGTTGGTGGTATTGCCACAATAGGTTGCTACAGAAGCATAACGAGAGCTTCGAAACAACTTTTTTTACCCCCTTACACCCCTTGCGTAAAGATGCAAGGGGTTGTTTTTGATTTGTTATCTCCCAAAGATTGAAATCTTAGCGTTTCTATATTGTTAAACAAGTTTACCCCTTCGTCTTCCCCCCTTATCGCTCTACCATAACGTCACATCATTTCTTTCATTTACCGCTAATTTCCTTTTCTTTGTCGTAATAACAGCTTGCAAGTTCCACATACGGGACAACAAAGTTTTTCCTTTGGAGTTTGGATTTCTAAAACTAAGTTATTATCTTCGTAGCACGGATTCTGAGGTCTTGTTGGAAGACGCCTAAGGGGTTTTGCATTATGCTGGTATCCATGTTCTTGAAGTTTGATCACTACAAAGATACATAATACCAGCTTTTTTTATATAACTTATGAGATATATCTATCCATTTAACGGAAGAACCAAAGAATTTATCAAAAAGATAACTAAGAAAGTTTTTTTGCAAGGCAAAAAAAGAAAAAGGTGTCATTGATAAGCTCAAAAGATATATTGATGTTAAGTATAAAGTAATTCAATAGATGAAAACATTATTTGTAACTATTATGTGCTTATGTTTCAACGTATCATATGCTCAGAAACCTGATACTACAAACTTCGATTCAGGCCAAAGAACTTGATGAAGTAGTTGTCAAGGCATCTTATCTTACCCGAGAGGATGATCATATTCTTGCTATTCCTACAAAAGAGCAGCGTAAACATGCTGTGACTGGTTATGACCTGTTGAATAATCTCATGATCCCAGGAGTGTCCGTTGAACGTTCGACAGGAAGTGTAACAACTCCATCCGGGGCTGCAACTCTCTACATTGATGGACGTAAAGTCGATTTCCGAGAGGTACAGTCATTGAGACCGAAGGATATTGCTCGTGTGGAATTTTTTGATGTGCCGACCGGTAAATATGCCAAAGACGCATACGCTATAAATATTGTAATGAAGCCACTCAACAATGGTGGCTACACACAACTCGATGCGTCTCAGGGTGCAGGATATCTTTATGGCGATTATAATCTTGTTTCCAAATTTGTCACAGGAACCAAAAGTCTGAATATTTGGGCGGGATATTCATTGGAAAATCCCAAATCATCAATGAACGAGAATGAGGGTTTTTTTAATTTCCCGGATTATCAGTTAAATAGACAACAGTTTTATAATAATGCCGGGAATAGGCATATGGAAGAATATGTGCAGGCGTCAATAAGCAACCGAGGGAAAAAATATATTTGGATGTTTCGAGGTGGTATGGCATGGAATGACATAAGAAACAACGTTAATAATGGAATGACAGACTATTGGCAAACAAAAGCATCAGTCAAGGATGGTAGTATTTTGAATATTAACAGTAGAAACAAATCTTATCGTCCGAGTGTTTATTTCTACGGACTGCACACTTTTTCCGATACAAAGTCATTGGATTATGTATTTGATGGATATTATTCTCGGAACGACTACAACCGTTTTTATAATGAGGATGATAAGTCATTTCATTCACTTGTCAAAGAAGATTATTATAACGTCAAAGCGAATGCTAACTATTCAATGGCATTCAGTCATAGGAACAAATTGGCTTTCAGCTTATTCGAGTTCATGAGAATTAGTGATTCGGAATACACGGGGACTTCGACATATAATCAAAAATTTGCATTCTTCGGAAACAATCCTTTTTGCTGACTATTCCCAGCGTTTAGGAAGATTTTTCTTTGATATCAACCCTGGATTATCTTTTCTTACATATCGTTTAAAGGGGATGGAGTCTATCAATCACCTTACGCCAAGACTTCAGACAAGAGCAGTATATAAGATAGATAAAGTACAAAGAACTTCAATTTACATTTGCTTTTGGGAAATACTTATCCGAGGATTACTACTATTAACAATGTCGAACAACAGATTGATCCTATCATTATTCTTAAAGGTAACCCGGATATGGACAACTCTATTCTTTTGAACCCACGATTAAGTCATACATTGAATCTTAATAAATTCGCTTTACAAACAGGGTGTCATACTTCTACCAAAAATCATTCAATTATTTCGGATTACTACATACGGGACGGACACCTCATCAGCACTTTTAGAGATGATTGTATCTATCATCGCCCCAGTGCAGATATATCTATGACCTATAAACCTTCCGGTTCACTCAATATGAAATTATCCGGTCAATGGATTGAACATTTGGTGCGGGGAGGGACTGAAAATCGTAGCTTGTCCTCAATCTCAGGATCTGCTATGGTAAACTACTATATCCAGGATTTTTCTTTCAGTGTATCTTTGGCGACACCGTCCCGGGATTTAATAGACAATCAGATTCGCAGAAAGACTTTCTGGCAGTACCAACTGTCGGCAATGTGGAAACATGGGAACTGGGCTATCGAAGCTAATGCAAACAACTTATTCATGATGAAGAATAATATTGTGGATGAATTGTCAACACCATATTATTCCTTCAAACAAATAAATCAAAGTAGCAGTTACAACCAGTACGCAACATTGAAAATTGTTTATAGTTTTGATTACGGCAAGAAGACATCCAAAACACCTGATTATGAACATAAAAATAGCGAAAGTGCAATCTTAAAATAAATTACAATGAAAAAAGAAACAGGAATAGAATTACGCTCTGAGAAAGTTCGCAATCTATTAGACGAAATTCCACCTGCATTAGTTCGATGGGGGACGGTAATAATCATTGCCATATTCTTGATACTATTATTAGTGGTATGTTTCATGCCTTAGCCTAATTCTAAAGGGGACAGTTTTCTACAACATATTTATTGGACAGTACCAAAAACTGTTGTCATAGTGGCTCACCGACTAAGTACTGTAAAGAATGCTGACCAGATCATAGTACTTGACAAGGGGAAAGTGGTAGAAACAGGCAACCATGAAGTACTTACGCAGAAGCGAGGTGCAAACTATAACCTCGTTAAAAATCAGTTGGAATTAGGAAATTAATAGAAAAACAGGTACAATATGACAGATGACAAGATAGAGCTTCGCAGTGAAAAAGTAAGGACAAACATCGGTGAAATACCTTCACGGGGCGTTCGCTATGGCATAATAGTTATCACTATTGTTATATCAGGTTTACTGGCTGCTGCATATTTCATTCCCTATCCTGAGACCATTGATGCCAAGATTATGATAAAAATGAGACGCAGGGGACTATCGCTATTCCATACAAATACATAAACACAGTAAGAAAAGGGATGACTGTCAGCATAGAACTAGAAGGGTTTGATAGGCAAAGATATGGAATGACTAACGGGTCTATCGTCTCTATACGTAGAAGACCTAAACGGACTACGGAGGGTAATGTGTTTATCGGGGAAGTCAGAATTAATGATAGCAAATATAAAATAATTAGTGGAATGAATGGTTCTGCCTACATTCTCGCAGACAATGGCAGTGTACTGCAAAAAATTATGAGGCACACAATAAGCTGCCTGTAAATGTATTCTTCATAAGGCAAGTCGTCCCTTTATATAAGAAAAGAAATAAAGATAGAAAGTAAGCCGTAGACGCTCCTGATGTGTCAGAGCCCCGCACCATTGGTGCTACGACTCAACACCATTAGAGTTGATGGTCAGCACCACCCGTGCTGAAGGTAGACGTTTAATATAAAAGTGTAGGCATAATTTTTATAATAGAGTGTAAACATGAAGATTGCCTATTATTAAAAGAAAATAAAACAGAACTGAATCTGACTCATATTAACTGTTTATGTCACAACAAGACCTTAAAACTCGAAAGACACTAAAATTGTATATCTGTGTTTCCCTCAATTCACTGAACTGCATTGAAGAAATGAAGTAAGTTATAATTTCCTGTCACTCCTGTCACCATTTTACACATTACAACGCACTGATAACAAATCGATTATGCAAAGTGTTAAAAGTGACAGCAACTAAAAACAAAAACTATGTTAGGAGTTTTAGAGTAACAATGAACTATGCAATACCAAAAACTGCATCCGAGAAAATATTTGCTTCTTCTCATGTTTATAAGTGTTCTTTACATTGAAACAAAGAGAACAAAAAGACTGAACCCCTCTTTATCTTTGCAGTGAAAGAAAAAGAGTAGAAATTCTCTTTAAGCTCGATTAATTTTTACCTTTGTTGTTGTAAGGAAAAATTGACCGCCAGAGGGATAAACTAAAGCCCCTCTAAACCTTGAGTTTAAACTTGGTCTTAGTCCCTCTGGATTGAAGCTGCAAAATGTAAGTAGGAAGTTAGGCATATAGCCTATATAAAGTGACACACTACACAACTTCTCGGTCAATGTATTCCATAAAATAATATGCAAAGATATGAAAAAGATTTGTATTGGAATAGATGTTTCCAAAGAAACATTGGATGTGACAGTAATTCACATTGAGAGCTATGAATTGGTGGAGAAGCTGGGGTATAGTAAGTTTGACAACAGACCATCAGGCTTTTAGGAGTATGACGACCTGGGTAAGGAAAGTCATTAAGAGCCGTGGTCAGATGGATGAAGCTCTGTTTTGTATGGAGACGACGGGCAGTTACGATTTACCTCTGTGTCATTGGCTCCACAAAAATGGACTGAATGTGTGGCGGGAAAGTGCATTGCAAATACACTGTTCCAAGGGCTTCCAACGAGGTAAGAGTGATAAGGAAGACTCTGAAGTAATAGCACAGTATGCAGCCAGACATCAGAGTCGGTATACGGCTTTTGTCCCAGACGCAGAAGCTATCGCAGACTTAAAGGAACTCATTTGCTATCGTGACAGTCTGGTTGAACGGAGAAAGGAGTGCAAGGTTAGGTTAGCGAATAAGAAAGAGACACTTGTGAATAGGAACAGTAAGGCCTGGAAATGTATAGAACGACTGTCAAAGGCAGAAATCAAGAGGCTTGACAAGGTTATCGGAGAATGTGACGAAGAGATTAGAAACCTTATGAAAGAAGATGAGGAGATGGAAAAGAACTACCAGCATCTTACTTCCATTGTTGGTATCGGTCTGATTAATGGTGCAGCTCTTATCGCTTACACAGGGAATTTTAAGAAGATTACCACACCTAACAAGATGTCATGCTACTGTGGATGCTTCACTTTTTATGAAGACTCTGGGACATCGGTACACAGGAAGAGCCCGTATAGAAACGCCTGTTGCAAGATGCTCAAGGGATACTTAAGAATGGCTGCAAAAAGCGCCATGCTTGCCAATACGGAACTCAGGAAGTATAGTGAAAGGCTCAGGGAGAAGGGTAAGCCATATGCTGTGATCCTTAATAATGTAGCAAACAAACTGCTGCACATCATGTTCTCTTTGGTAAAGCATGACTATGATTATGAGTATAATCACGAGATGGTCAGAAGAATGGAGAGAGAAATAGCATAAACAATATGGCAGGGAAATGTAAATAAAAAGACATTAACTTAGAAATTACAGTGGAATATAAACTTTTCTTGGAAAATCTTTGGATTTTACCTTAGGAAGCTATAGGGATTCAGCCTTAAATTATATCTAACAAATTTACCAAGCAGGAACTATAGATTTGATAAACGAAGTATCAAATTGTTCCAAGGTATCTTTTTTCCTTTTTATATATAAGTTTCTCGTTACATTTTTTTAAGCTGCCTAGACAAAAAGGTATTACTATCTAATGATAGTACTAAATCTCTAGTACAATTATTATTTAAATCTTTTTAGATATAAAGAATCCTTGTGAACCCTATATCGTAAATAAATAACAGTATCTGTCAGGCAATCAAATATGGTCGTAGAATCTTTATAAAAAGACAAATTTATGTATGCAATCGGTTTAACATCTTTACTAACTAGTTCCCAGCATCCTGTTATTGCTTGAGGATCAATTTCTGTCTTCGATTTACAAGAAAAAAACAGGAACAAGAATAATGTTAAAGAAATTAAGATATAAAATTTAATCCGAAACATGCCCAAGATAAGCTTTTCCATCTTTGAAATTTAATTTATTGATATTCAATTGGTCAATATCTTTCTGTGTTACCTTTCGTTTTGCAGGGTCTAATGTGCCCCCCTTTTGAACCAGGCTTGGTCTTATTCGATCCTACCATCTAAAGATTTTTCTTACTTTGCAAGTAATCAATAACAGGTTTATTTGTAGTTCCTGAACCATAAAAAGCAAGGAAGCTTAAACCGGCTTTCGTAAATAACGTCCAGGTTCCTATTTGCTTTAACACTTTTGTCCCACTGTCATATAAAGCATATCCTTTTCCTGCAAAACCAGCATTTTCATATTTCTTTATTACATATACAACACTACCTGATTCTATATTGTTGCATGACAGAACACTGTCTCGTTCTTTTCTTTCAACTTTGATGCGTAATATAGTTCTTTCTTTATTGTTACAAGATTCAAGTAAATATTGTGAATACAATTTGCGCCTGAATGCATTTATTGAGTCTATACCATCACCTTTGTACCATTTATTAGAATTGGAGTAATATGTCCAAGTCCCATCTTTCTTATTGAAAGAGAGCGAAAACTCACAGTCACTCATGAAATAATAAATATAAGAATAACCATGAAACATAACTTCTGAAGTCTCTTGATTCTCAGGTAAATCAATAGAATCTAATTTTTATGGGATATATTCCATGAGAATGACGATATTGTTCTAATCTACTTATAATATCTTTACCATACTTTTTTTCCTGAATAAATATCATAATAATTGCTAGACAGAATTATTAAGGATATAATAACAATTGAAAAAGATAAGATGACAAATTTACTTATTATCGTTTTTTTGTTCTCATATTTCGCCATCATGAATTATAATATGTCCACTTATTTTTTTATTTTCATCATATATATATTGAACTTCTGCAATAATTTTTCTTTCTTATACTAGATTTGTCTGCACAATACAGTCTAACAATTATATTCCCTTTTTTTATAAATAAAAATAGGCCAACCGATAATGTAACATTTCTTGTTGGCGTATTTTTTTATATTCAGAACCTTCAATTACATTCTCTTGTTGGTTTTTTTGAAAAGCCAACTTGGGAAATAATCCTTATTTATATATATTAAATGCTGAGGGACTCCCGACCTCTGCAAAGAGTCTATCGCTTTCTTAACAGCCTTAGCATAAATACTATCAAAGTCTATAAGCTCTCCTTGCCTCACAGCATTCTCATACTTATAATATAAATCCATCTGAGAGATTTTAATTTCCTTAAAAACCTTATTTTCTACATTAAAGAGTGATGTATATCCGTCTGTAAAGGCCCACATTTTATCTTGTCTGCAAAAAATCTGCCCTATCTTTATTAGCAGTGTATCCCTGCCCATCATTTGTAAAAGCGGATATCCGACAAGATTCTTTCCTATTATAAGTTTACCGTTCTTAAGGTGTAAATTATTCCAGCCCTTTATTCTTTGAACATTAAAACCATATGGATTATAATTATTGACGAGATAGAAGTCTTTTCTGTCAAATTTATCTTTCCAGCTGTCAGGTACTGTTCGTAAGAAATTATAGTATGAGATTTCCAATGCTTTGTTTAAAGAAGCATTCTGTCCTTTTACATTTACGCTAAATATAATCAACACAATACAGAACTGAATAAAAACATTTTTCTTTTTCATTTCTTGAATGATTTTTATTGATCTGTAACGGAAACCTCCTTAAGACCTCTTCTTGTTACTTGACCAAAATTCTGATAAACATCCATTTGCATCTTAGATAGGATTCCTGTATGATTATAAATATATACATTCTTATCTCGCATGGAAATAGTATAATATTATCTTATAGAGGATGAATATTTGATTGGTACTCACAACCTCTATAGCAAAGCTTTATTCATCTAAACAATAGAAAATAGAGTAAATGGCTGTAGGCTTAAGTCCCATAGAGAAGATTTCTTTCTTTGACAAATTACTTACTGACTCTGCCTCTTTAAGAATAACGAACTCCTTTTCTTCTAACATCTTTTTTAAAGTAAAAGACAGATTTGTTTTTTCCCTTTCAGAGCTATGCTGATGTATTTCATAAAAAATAACATCACCCGAAAAATAGTAACAAGATATTAATTGACCACGACGATTCTTAGGATAGTAAAACGCACCTGCGGAATGTACAAGAGTACCATCATATCCATATTCAAGATCAGATAAATAGAGATCTCTTTTATAAATACCTCTTTGTGCATCCAAAGCAAAATCCATATTAAGAAATTTCCGATATTCTAAAGTGTCAAAAGGATTGATCCATTTACGAATCTTAGAGTTATCTTCTATCCTCATATAGAACGGATAAGTTTTCCCTTTTATCGAAATTGTATGCCCTTTACGTATATAACATAATCCGTCCGAGGATAACTCGTAATAACCTTTTATAATCGCTTTGTCTACATGGATGGATTTAAAAGTAGTCTGCGCATTAAGCACTATTGCGGATATCAGGAAGAGGATAACCCAGGCTATTTTATTTCTGTATTTCATAATTTCTATCTACATGAATATTTACTGTTACTTTAGAAGAATGATTATTAGGTACTGCTTGCAATATCAATCCAATACCATATGAAACCTCCTGTGGAGTTATTGAACGTTTTACATCGGATGTCATTATACCTCCCTCCTTTTATTCTACAATAACTAGGGCCCGTCTTAATTTCGACAGAGAAAACAAATCATTAGCGGTTGTCTTTTAAATTCAGGAGGTCACATCTTGTATTATACAAGTTTTACTTAAGGGATTTCTTCTACTTTAACATTGCAGTTATAAAAAAAGTAAATCTACATATTGACCATCTAATGTATTCACCGTTAGAAACAATTTTTTATCTGCAACATACATATCTAAAATCATGCTTATGATTCCGACATGATCTTCTAAATCTTTATATCGGTTATCTACAGATAATTTACTTTTTGCATTCTCCCATTTCTCAATAATAAGTTGGCATTTCTTTTCTACAAACCTCCCATTATCATAATAGGACGCAAAATAAACTACAATTTTTTGACCATCAATATCATAAAAAAAACCAGTGGCAATCTCATCATCAAATGAGAATAACAAATTCTTTTCCATATGATTATTTTATTTAAAGTAGTACAAGCCGGTCTCCTTATCGAACTGTTTACCATTGAACTTATACGGTAGGTCTTCGGAGCAACTGTGCTCATCAACTAAGAGTTTAGAGCGTAAGAATAGTGTTTGTGATGGAGTTAGAACATAAATATGAGAGACATCAGTCCCTACTGTGACTCTCCATCACAGCACAAAGAGACCTGGTTCTCCAACACCACAACACCTCCTCCACCGTAAGACCTAATGTCCGCAGACTCCTATGTCATGTGTATTTCTAAGGCAAATATACAACTTTATTTTGTAAATGTATCCGTACAAAGAAGAAAAGCAGTAATAGCTATACAATGCCCTTTGATAGAATCTAAACACAAAGCTGATGTATTTCATTTTTAAATTGTACCTGCACCCGTTCATAGGATCAAAAGCATAAAGATGGAGTGCCTTTAACTTTCCTGTCACTCCTGTCACTTTCCCCCATGTTACAATACATTGATAACAAATCGTTTATACAAAGTGTTAAAAAGTGACAGCAAATGAAAAAAACAAAAAAATATGGTAATAGAGTAAATATAAAGACTGCAAGTTGGTTGGATGTCTTGGATGAGTTACATATTTGGATGTATTGTATTTTTTTGGATGTATTGTATTTTTTTGGATGAGTTGGTTATAATCGGGTTAGGGATAAAGGCTAAGACAAGGATTTGCGGGTAGGGATTGCAGGTAGGATATAAGCCGGCTGACCGGATTCATCCAAAAATAAAACAAAAAAAAAGAGAGCCTCGAAGATTTCTCTTCAAAGCTCTCTCTATAAAAGAAGGCGGCTACCTACTCTCCCGCATTGCATTGCAGTACCATCGGCGCAAACGGGCTTAACTTCTCTGTTCGGAATGGGAAGAGGTGGGACCCCGCCGCAATAACCACCTGATAAATCTTTTCAAGTTGACCATTAAACATCAACCGTATAAGGTGACCTATTTCCACAAGCAAAAAAGAATGAAGAGCAACACAGCTCAAAGTGTGAGTCACCAGTCCTGCCCGCTCCTTAAAGAAATCGGGCAGGACCGAAGAAAGTTTCGGGCAATTAGTAGTGCTCGGCTTTGACGTCACCGTCTTTACACCTGCACCCTATCAACGTCATCGTCTATGACGACCCTTATGAGGAGTTCTCATCTCGCGGATGGCTTCGCACTTAGATGCTTTCAGCGCTTATCCACTCCAGACTCAGATACCCAGCGGTGCACCTGGCGGCACAACTGGTAAACCGGAGGTCTGTCCATCACGGTCCTCTCGTACTAGTGACGGCACCACTCAAAACTCCAACGCCCACGATAGATAGAGACCGAACTGTCTCACGACGTTCTGAACCCAGCTCGCGTGCCACTTTAATGGGCGAACAGCCCAACCCTTGGGACCTTCTCCAGCCCCAGGATGTGACGAGCCGACATCGAGGTGCCAAACCACCCCGTCGATATGAGCTCTTGGGGGGGATCAGCCTGTTATCCCCGGAGTACCTTTTATCCTTTGAGCGACGGAGTTTCCATACACATCCGCCGGATCACTATGCCCCAGTTTCCTGCCTGCTCGGGATGTCTCCCTCCCAGTCAAGCGCCCTTATGCCATTGCACTCTGTAAGGCCGGTTACCAATCGGCCCGAGGGCACCTTTGGAAGCCTCCGTTACGCTTTTGGAGGCGACCACCCCAGTCAAACTACCCACCAAGCAGTGTCCGCACCTCAGGCGCGTTAGACCTCAGACGACCAAAGGGCCGTATTTCAAGGATGGCTCCACGAATGCTGGCGCACCCTGATTCAAAAGCCTCCGGCCTATCCTACACATCGGATGACCAAGGTCAATGCTAAGTCGTAGTAAAGGTTCACGGGGTCTTTTTCGTCCCATCGCGGGTAATCGGCATCTTCACCGATACTACAATTTCACTGAGATCATGGTTGAGGCAGGCGTCCGGATCATTACACCATTCGTGCAGGTCGGAACTTACCCGACAAGGAATTTCGCTACCTTAGGACCGTTATAGTTACGGCCGCCGTTTACTGGGGCTTCAATTCAATGCTTCCCATTACTGGTGACATCTCCTCTTAACCTTCCAGCACCGGGCAGGTGTCAGGCTGTATACGTCATCTTTCGAGTTTGCACAGCCCTGTGTTTTTGTTAAACAGTTGCCTGGACCTATTCTCTGCGCCTCATTATACATGAGGACCCCTTATCCCGAAGTTACGGGGTCAATTTGCCTAGTTCCTTAACCATGAATCTCTCAACGCCTTAGTATATTCTACCCGACCACGTGTGTCCGTTTGCGGTACGGGTCGCATAAACATTAAGTTTAGCGGATTTTTCTCGGAAGTATGATTACCTGCACTCAAGTCGTCCCGAAGGACAACCTGTACTTTCATCCTTCAGCTCGGATGGTGGATTTGCCTGCCATCCTCATAGCCTACAGACTTAAACGCCCTATTCCGTCAGGGCGCGGCAGTGTCACTGCTCCGTCTCCACATCACTGAATATGCGAGTTGCGGAATATTAACCGCATCTGCCATCGCCTTCGCCGTTCGGCTGAGACTTAGGACCCGACTAACCCCGGGCTGATTGGCATCGCCCGGGAAACCTCGGTCTTTCGGCGAAAGGGAATCTCACCCTTTTTATCGTTACTTATACCTACATTTGCTTTTTCCATAAACTCCAGGATCAGTTACCTTCACCATTCAACGTCGATGGAATGCTCCCCTACCGATACTTTTAATTTACATTGCTATCCCGCGCCTTCGGTATCTGACTTATACCCGATTATTATCCATGCCCGGACCCTCGACTAGTGAGCTGTTACGCACTCTTTGAATGAATGGCTGCTTCCAAGCCAACATCCTAGTCATCACGGGGACCAGACTTCGTTAGACTAACTTAGACAGAATTTCGGGACCTTAGACGGCGGTCTGGATTCTTCTCCTCTCGGGGACGGACCTTAGCACCCGCCCCTTACTGCACATCTGCTATCCATAAGCATTCGGAGTTCGTCAGGTCTCGATAGGCGGTGAAGCCCTCTTGACCTATCGGTCGCTCTACCTCTCATGGAGATCGATGCACGCGGCACCCTAAATGCCTTTCGGGGAGTACGAGCTATCTCCAAGTTTGATTGGCCTTTCACTCCTACACTCACCTCATCGGGAAGCTTTTTCAACGCTTATCCGTGCGGTCCTCCATCCGGTGTTACCCGGACTTCAACCTGGGCAAGTGTAGATCACTTGGTTTCGCGTCTACCCCATCTGACTCGACGCCCTGTTCAGGCTCGCTTTCACTGCGGATACGTGACTAATGGCACTTATCCTTGCCAGACATGGTAACTCGTAGGTTCATTATGCAAAAGGCACGCCGTCACTGAATTAACAGCTCCGACCGCTTGTAGGCGCATGGTTTCAGGAACTATTTCACTCTCCTCATCGGAGTGCTTTTCACCTTTCCCTCACGGTACTCGTTCACTATCGGTCTCACGGGAGTATTTAGCCTTACCGGATGGTCCCGGCGGATTCGCGCAGAATTACACGTGTTCCGCGTTACTCAGGATACCACTACGTCTCATCATGCTTCGGATACGGGATTATCACCCTCTATGATTATACTTTCCAGTATATTCGCCTCACAATCAAAGTACGACAGCGTGGTCCTACAACCCCTGCGGCGCATTGCTACGTCACAGGTTTGGGCTCTTCCCCGTTCGCTCGCCACTACTAGGGGAATCATTAAATTATTTTCTCTTCCTGGAGGTACTAAGATGTTTCAGTTCCCTCCGTTCGCCTCACTGCATTAGCAGTGATGACAGGCCTTCAGCCTGCCGGGTTGTCCCATTCGGAAATCCCTGGATCAAAGGTTATTTGCACCTACCCAAGGCTTATCGCAGCTTATCACGTCCTTCATCGCCTCCGTGAGCCAAGGCATCCGCCATGCGCCCTTTCTTACTTTCTTCGCCTTCTCTGTAATTCCTTACAAAGAATGTAGCTCATACTTTCAGCTGTTGTGTGATTCTAATTTAAAGAAGTAAAACCTCTTTTTAGAATACTGGCCTAAAAAAAGACCAGCTCTACATTACAGTCTTGCTTGTGTCAATATGTCAAAGATCGGATAAAGGAAAAATCGAAAATGAATAAGGGAATACCTTAAAACAAATGATTACCTTTAATGGTGGAGTACGAGGACTTGAACCTCTTTCATGTGAGCCTTAAACTCATGCTCCTACATTATATAATACAGAGTCAGTGCAGTACAAGAAGAAAAACGAACCGAGGTTCTTTTTTCAAGTCTTGATATTACCGTCAAATTATAAACTGATATACTTAAGAAATTATCTCAAGATATTCGTCATTATTCAACCGATAAACATCCTCTCCAGAAAGGAGGTGTTCCAGCCGCACCTTCCGGTACGGCTACCTTGTTACGACTTAGCCCCAATCACCAGTTTTGCCCTAGGCCGATCCTTGCGGTCACGGACTTCAGGCACCCCCGGCTTTCATGGCTTGACGGGCGGTGTGTACAAGGCCCGGGAACGTATTCACCGCGCCATGGCTGATGCGCGATTACTAGCGAATCCAGCTTCGTGGGGTCGGGTTGCAGACCCCAGTCCGAACTGGGACCGGCTTTCAAGATTGGATGCAATTTACATTACACCGTCCCTCTGTACCGGCCATTGTAACACGTGTGTAGCCCCGGACGTAAGGGCCGTGCTGATTTGACGTCATCCCCACCTTCCTCACACCTTACGGTGGCAGTATCTCCAGAGTGCCCAGCATCACCTGATGGCAACTAAAGACAGGGGTTGCGCTCGTTATGGCACTTAAGCCGACACCTCACGGCACGAGCTGACGACAACCATGCAGCACCTTCACAGAGACCCCGAAGGGCGTCATTATCTCTAAATCCTTCCTCTGCAATTCAAGCCCGGGTAAGGTTCCTCGCGTATCATCGAATTAAACCACATGTTCCTCCGCTTGTGCGGGCCCCCGTCAATTCCTTTTGAGTTTCACCGTTGCCGGCGTACTCCCCAGGTGGGATGCTTAATGCTTTCGCTTAGCCGCTGATACCAGGTACCAGCGGCGGGCATCCATCGTTTACTGTGCGGACTACCAGGGTATCTAATCCTGTTCGATACCCGCACCTTCGAGCTTCAGCGTCAGTTGCGCTCCCGTCAGCTGCCTTCGCAATCGGAGTTCTTCGTCATATCTAAGCATTTCACCGCTACACGACGAATTCCGCCAACGTTGTGCGTACTCAAGGAAACCAGTATGCGCTGCAAGTCAGACGTTGAGCGTCTACATTTCACAACACACTTAATCTCCAGCCTACGCTCCCTTTAAACCCAATAAATCCGGATAACGCCCGGACCTTCCGTATTACCGCGGCTGCTGGCACGGAATTAGCCGGTCCTTATTCGTATGGTACCTGCAAACAATCACACGTGATTGACTTTATCCCCATACAAAAAGCAGTTTACAACCCATAGGGCCGTCATCCTGCACGCTACTTGGCTGGTTCAGGCTCGCCCATTGACCAATATTCCTCACTGCTGCCTCCCGTAGGAGTTTTGGACCGTGTCTCAGTTCCAATGTGGGGGACCTTCCTCTCAGAACCCCTACTGATCGTTGCCTTGGTGGGCCGTTACCCCGCCAACAAGCTAATCAGACGCATCCCCATCCATAACCGATAAATCTTTACTTCACATCTGATGCCGTCAGTGAAGACCATAAGGTATTAGTCTGCCTTTCGGCAGGTTATCCCTTAGTCATGGGAAGGTTGGATACGCGTTACTCACCCGTGCGCCGGTCGACGTCCAAAAAGTGCAAGCACTTAATGCCGTTTCCCCTCGACTTGCATGTGTTAAGCCTGTAGCTAGCGTTCATCCTGAGCCAGGATCAAACTCTCCATTGTAAAATATGGTTTGGTGATAAGTGATGCATGATAAGTGATAACGAATACCACAAAACAAAACACTTCACCGAATAATCTCTGTTTCAGAACGCTTATCCTAAATAATATCAAGTAAAAAGCACCTTTTCTTTGATCCATACTTCGTAGCAATGCTACTAAAGCATAGACAATGAATTGATCGGTTCGTTTCTTTTACCCATCTATCTGATATAAAATCAAACAGACGCTTCTTGTACTACTTCTCTGTTTATGTAAATCTTTTCAAAGAACTCTTTCTTTATGCTTCATCTTTACAAGCCAAAAGGCTCATTTCGTAAAAGCGAGTGCAAAGGTATACAGAATTTCCTTTACCACCAAATGTTTTCAAGAAAAACTTTAAAAAAAATGTGTGTTACCATGTTCGGGATCGTTTGTCAGTGCCTATTAATACGCATACACCATATTAATATATAGAGAGCATTGCATTAATATATGGAGATCATCGCATTATTATATTGGGATCAGGGCACTAATAAATAGAGATCAGGGCACTAATATATAGAGATCAATACACTAAAAAATAGAGATCAGGGCACTAATAGCCTATAAGCAAATACACATCCACTTCATTTGGCAGCCCTATTTGAGTGAAGTACCAGGCATATAAATAAGGCGAGCTCTAGTGGTTAATAAACGTTTAAATACCAAAAACAAAACAAAAAAACAATCCTTTACCTCAATTACAAATACTTTTTATACTTTTGTAAGTAATAAAAAAATATCATATTTACACTATCTAAAGTATGACAAACCAAAGATTAAACAAGCAAAAGCTATCGAACACGACTTCCACCTTATTATATATAAGGAGAACAACATTATTATGTATAGGAAAGACAGCATTCATTTTCTGCATGCTATGCCTATGTTTAAGTTTACAAGCTAAGAATATTATCACAGGAACAGTCATTGATGAGACTGCCAACCCAATCATTGGAGCAACTGTAAAACTGACTTCAGGCACAGGATTAAAGCTACAAACGGCAACAGATCAAGACGGAAAATTCCTTCTCACGATAGAAGAAGACACCACAACAAGCTATCTTTCCATAAGCTATTTAGGCTATAACGACTACCAGATACATCTCGAAGGAATCCAGAAGGGCACAGATTTAGGTAAAATACAACTAACTCCTTCCACCAAAGAGATGAAAGAAGTAGAAGTCATTGGCAAGCGAGAGATAGATAAGATAGACCGAAAGATCATCCTACCATCGAAACTTCAGCTCAAAGCCTCCACCAATGCACTGGCTTTACTACAGAATATGCAACTCACAGGAATCCGTATTAATACCATAAACAACACCGTTACAACCCTCTCAGGCAAAGCAGTACAGCTTCGAATCAACGGAGTTGAATGCAAAATTGATGAAGTAAAAGCCATTCGTCCACAAGACATTATCAAGGTAGAGTACCATGACATGCCTGGTAGTCGTTATGCAGATGCACCTGCCGTTATCGACTTTATCGTTCGATACAAGAATGATGGCGGTAACCTCAGTGGCGATTTCATCAACAGTATCACCATATCTGGCTTTGGAAACTACCAGCTATCAGCCAATTATCACAAAGGAAAATCAGAGCTAAAAGCCAATGGTTACTGGACCAGACGAGACCTTACGTGGACCAGAGAGAACTATGAAGAGTATCACTATCCAACAGGAACAATAAAAAACAAGGAGATAGGAGAGCCTACCAAGGTGAGATTCGATAATATGAAAGTCTCTTTATGGTATAATTACACATCCAAGAAGAGTAGTTTCAGTGCTATCTTCCGTGACTCATATGACCATTCTCCAAATTCAGGCTCCGATAGAATCAGCACACTATACCGCAATACAGACATTTATCACATCACCGATCAAACCCATAACAACGTAAATTCCCCATCACTCGACTTATATTTCCAATCCGATTTAGGTCATAATCAGCATCTTTATCTTGACGTAATAGGTACTTATATAGGCAGCAAGAGCAACCGTAACTACACATTGACAACCATTGGTCAGCCCGACCAAACCATCATTTCACTTACAGAAGGAAACAAATACTCGCTCATTGGAGAAGGTATCTATGAGAAAACATTCAGCAAAAGCGCACTGACCTTTGGGTTAAGCATACCCAATCCTATACCCGGAATATATATGACGGTAACATTGGCAGCACAGTGAAGATGAATACAGCCCAAACTTATGCCTATTCAGAATGGCGTTCAAAGCTCGGAAAGCTGTCATATACCCTTGGGATCGGTGCTATGCGCATCTTCAATCAGCAAGGAGACAATCATCTTTCTAAGCTTATTCTCCGTCCAAAGATTGCCCTTGCCTACCAACCTACCAATAACATAACCATTAAATATCAAGGCTATGTCTCTGGCTATGCCCCCTCCTTGTCAGAGATCAGTGACGTCATGCAGGACATAGACACCTATCAAATAAGGAAAGGAAACCCAGATTTGAAGGCGGTTACCTTCGTATCCAACAACCTTATGATAAACTGGGGCACACGATGGTTCGATGTTTCATGGAACGGAACCTACAGTTGTGACTATCATCCGATGATGGAAGAGACCTCATGGAACGGAAGTAAGTTTGTTCGTACGACTGCAAATCAAAGCGATTTCACAGGTTCAACACACAACTTGGCTTACGTCTGCACCCCTTTGGCGAATGGTTTTCACTACAAATCACCCCATTTTTCAATCGATATATCAGCAATGGAAACACCTATACACATACCCATTCCAACTGGGGAGTCACTGGTGACGTCATTGCTATGTATAAATCATGGATCTTTTCGGCTGAGATGAATACCAGCTATCATTATCTATGGGGTGAGACTCTTGAGAGAGGAGAGTCCTCTCATGCTATAACTATTGGCTACAAACGCGACAGATGGGCACTACTACTGACCATGATGCTCCCCTTCACCAAACAATATGAGAGTTGTGATGAGAACTTTTCACATCTTGCCCCTTACCAGGCATACGCTTATTCAAAAGACTTTCGCCGTGTGTTAGCCCTCAAATTCTCATTCAATTTGGACTATGGCAAGCAGAAATCAAGTGCCACAAAGCGCATCACAAACTCTGACAAAGAGTCTGGAGTCATGCATGGAAGATAAAGAATCAAGCCTGAAAGGAATCCGATACGGACTGGTTTATCCGTCTTAAATTGATATAAAACTGTTGAGTAAACCCTCATACGATTACACTCAATACATGAGATAATGTAAGAAAAAATCACATCTCAATCTTAAAAGGGCACCTTTTGCATTGTAAAAGGTGCCCTTTTGCATGATAAAAGATGCCCTTTTGAAGTGCAAAAGACGCCCTTTTGCAACGTAAAAGGGCGTCTTTTAAAACATGTTTTATAACTTTCTGCGTTTCAATTAGTTACAAAACTGAAAAAAGAAGGATTTCTTCTGATTCTCATTTTTTAGTCGTGAGATATTGTAATTATATTTCATTACTATCAAAAAGAGTATTCTACACCTCAATCCTACAGCTACTTCAAACTGCTTCAAACACCCTCTTCGTAACCATCTCAGCAGGTATTGCCTATCTAACAACCACAAAGATAACACTACTATAGCATCCCTCCGTGGTTACAGAATGAACAATCAGCCAAGACGTGCAGTCAGATAACACACAGAATATCCATGATTTGTCAGTGACATCAGCATAAATCAGAAGAGCATTGAGGTACACATGAGCTGCCTTTGTTACCCTCCCCTACTGTGTATGACTAAATCTTATGCCTATTTCTTATCCCTTTCACGAATTTCTACACGGCGAATCTTACCAGAAATAGTCTTCGGAAGTTCATCAACAAACTCAATAACACGAGGATATTTATAAGGAGCCGTCACACGCTTTACGTGGTTCTGAAGCTCTTTTATCAAAGCGTCACCAGCCTTTTCCTTCCATTCATTGGCAAGAACGACCGTAGCTTTCACAACCATACCTCTCACTTCATCCGGTACACCAGTCACTGCACACTCCACAACTGCGGGGTGTGTCATCATAGCACTCTCTACTTCGAAAGGTCCAATGCGGTAACCAGAACTCTTGATGACATCATCAGCACGTCCAACAAACCAGTAATAGCCATCTTCATCACGCCATGCAAGGTCACCAGTGTAGTACAAATTGTCATGCCAAGCCTTCTCTGTCAACTCAGGATCACGATAATAACCCTTTAAAAGACCAAGAGGTTTACCCTTAGAGGTGTCTATACAGATCTCACCTTTCTCTCCATCTTCACACTCAGAGCCATCAGGTCTCAACAGTTTCACATCATATTGTGGATTAGGCTTCCCCATACTGCCCGGCTTAGGCTCAATCCATGGGAACGTCCCGAGCGTCATACAGGTTTCAGTCTGCCCGAATCCCTCCATCATCTTTATACCTGTCAGCTGGTAAAACCTTTGGAAAACAGCCGGTTCAAGTGCTTCTCCAGCCGTAGTACAATATCTTAAAGCACTGAGATCATACTTTTTGAAATCCTCCTGTATCATGAAACGATAGATAGTAGGTGGTGCACAGAAAGAAGTGACATGATACTTCTCCATCACACGCATAATCTTTTCCGCCGTAAACTTCTCATGATCAAAGACAAACACAGTTGATCCTGCAAACCATTGACCATATAATTTCCCCCAAACGGCTTTTCCCCAGCCCGTATCAGCCACCGTTAGATGAATACTATGCTCATCAAGATTGTGCCAATAGACACCTGTTATCAGATGACCAAGGGCATATAGATAGTCATGGGCAACCATCTTAGGTTCTCCACTGGTACCACTGGTGAAATACATCAGCATCGTATCATCATTCGTATTGACCATTTCAGGACGCACAAAGGCTGGTGCCTTGTCCCATTCAGCGTACCAATCATGGAAACCTTCAGGTACTTCACGGTCCTTTTGTGCCAAAGAATTGACAGCAACACGCACTTCAACCGTTGGACTATCAGCCATTGCCTTTGTAATCTGCGTGGTGATATATTCATCATTGGCGCAAATGATAGCCTTAACAGATGCTCTCTGATTGCGATAGACGATGTCATTCGCCGTCAACATGTGTGTTGCAGGAATGGCAACAGCCCCAATCTTACACAAAGCCATCATAGAAAGCCACCACTGATAATGTCTTTTCAGAATCAGCATGACCTTATCTCCACGCCCAATACCAAGGCTTAGGAAGTAAGCTGCAGTGCGATCGGTCTCTTCTTTGAACTGAAGAAAGGTTGTTTTCACCTCCTCACCGCGTTCACTTGTCCACAACAGAGCAACCTTATCGGGTGCTGTTTTCGCCCATTCGTCCATGACATCATAAGCGAAATTAAAGTTCTCGGGTACTATAAAGTGCAGATGTTCACGATAATCTTCCTCCGAAGTAAAGTGAGTCTGCTTTAAAAAACGTTCTATCATTATTGTTATTCTGAAGTTAAAGGGAGTTGTTTGAAATAAAGTTAGCCTGCAACTTAAAAGATAATTGCAAGGAATCGGACAGCCTTACCATCCAAAGCACGCATGCCATGTGGCTGGTTTGCATCAAAATAGATGCTGTCTCCAGGTTCAAGAATCAGCTTCTTCCCACCTATTGTCAGCTCCAATCGACCTTCCCACACCATGTCAAACTCCTGCCCCATGTGTGTATTGGTCTCCAATGGAGCATCAGCAGGCTTTGGTTCTACGATAACAATGAAAGGATCAGCTTTCCTTCCACGGAATCCACCAGCCAGACTCTGATACTTATATGCCTTTGTCGCTCAACACTCATCCCTGTTCCACTACGTGTAAGGAAGTAAGAACACATGTGAGGTTCCTCTCCAAACATCAGAACATCTAATGCTATACCATACTTACGGGATATCTTTTGCAGGTTACTGACCGACAATTCACTTTCACCTGACTCCATTTCCAGATATTGTTCTTCGCTGATTCCACACAGATCAGCTATCTCTTTTGTTGGAATATCCAACGCTTCACGTAATCCTTTCAGCCGTTCACCTATCTGCTTTATTGCCTCTTCCATACCAAATACCTATTATTTATTTCCTACAAAAATACTCAATTGCCTCCTATTCATCACAAAAAAGTGTTAGCTTTTTAGTTTTCTATCGAATAAATAGAGCTTTTTATATACAAACTTTCACTATGTGTGCATTTCATTCTTTGGTTATCTACCATCACACATGGCATAAAACTGACTCCAAACACATTACCTTCTCACAAGATAAGAGCCATTGTCTATTGCCATAACAATATAGAATAAAATGCAACCAACATCCAATTAGGTAAAAAGAAACTTACCTCTGCAATACTATAGACACCTTTTTATATTATAAAAGGCATCCTTTCGTATGATAAAAAGATACCCCCTATACTACAATCTGTACCCTCCGGTGCGACAAAAGATACAAATACAGAAAAAAGGCTATACCCAAACGTGACGGTTAGAACCCTCGCCGCAGCCGTGACAGTCTATAGAATGTTGTCGACATATCACACAGTTGAACAACAAAAGACCGCCACTCTCATTTCAATCACAGCCTTTTTCCTCAACCTTCTTCCCTACTTCACCAACAGATATACAAAGGTATCAGTTGTTATCCAAGCTCTGGAATAACATAAGAAAGGGCTTCCAAGATCTGTCCTCGGCTTGAACCTTCACGCACAGCCACAAAGATTGTGTCGTCACCAGCTATCGTTCCCAACACACAATCAGCCTCCGAGTTGTCTATATCATACGCAAGTGCACTGGCATAGCCCGGTCTTGTCTTCACAATAGCAAGCTGTCCCGAGATATTTACAGAGATATAGCCACTCCTTTGCAGCATCTCCGTGGCCTTTCTTGGGGTCGTCACACGTTTATACATGGTTTCATTAGGCAACACATAAACGTATTTTCCATTCATAGATGCAGCCTTAGCCACTTTCAGTTGTTTCAGATCACGGCTCAATGTAGCCTGTGTCAGCTTGAAACCCTCCTGTTCCAAAACCCGCAATACTTCCTCTTGGGAACTCAACTCCATGCTGGAAATCAGCATTTTCAATGCTTCAAGTCTACTATTTTTTACCTTCATAAACGAATCTTTATACGTTAGAGACTACAAAATTATATATTTTTATATTATAAAAAGCAAACAAAAATTAAACAAATATGCACAAATAATTTAATTATATCATGCATCATAGTATATTTATACAGTACTTATAAACAATTAAAAACATACTCTATTGCCGCGATACTCATGACACAACACCCCCTTACAGTCCAATAAAAGAAACGGATTAACAGTCAATAGCCCCATCAATCATGTACCCATAAAGTGCTACACTACCACCTTCCTTCTCTCATATCTCAAACAAAAAGAGCACTTTAACATATGGTTATATGAAATAAGATATGTATATTTGCACTAAATTAACACTCATAAACTAAAAAATTCTTATGAAAAAGAAACTCTACGGTGTATGTATAGCCACTTTACTCTTCGCCGGAGTAACACCAATGAAGGCTCAGTTTAATATTGGTAAAGCTGCAGGCGGTGCTGTAAAAGCTGCCAAAGCCATCACATTATCAGATGCTGACATGGCAAACTATGTAAGAGAATACATAGCTTGGATGGACAAGAACAACAAGGTTTGTGATGCCAGAAGCCCTTATACAAAGCGTCTGAACAAACTAACTCAAGGCTTAACAAACGTTGAAGGAATACCTTTGAACTTCAAGGTGTACTATGTCACAGACGTTAATGCCTTCGCTTGTCCTGATGGTAGCGTACGTGTGTTCTCTTCTTTGATGGATATCATGACCGACGAAGAGCTCTTAGGCGTTATAGGACATGAGATTGGACACGTTGCACACAAGGACTCTAAGAAGCGATTCCGTACTGCTTTACTTACCTCAGCACTGAAGGATGGACTCGCAGCAAGCAACGGAAAAGCTGCTGCACTTACTGATTCACAACTTGGAGAGCTTGGAGAATCATTGCTCAACGCCACTTATTCCCAGAAACAAGAGAGTCAAGCTGATGCCTATGGATATGATTTTCTGAAGGAAAACGGTAAGAACCCATGGGCGATAGCACTGTCTTTTGAAAAGCTGAAGAAGCTGGAAGAGGATCAAGGCATCAAGAAAGACAGCAAGTGGCAGCGTATGTTCTCATCACACCCAGACCTTGACAAGCGTATCAAGACCATGAGTAAGCGTGCTACAAAAGATGGTTTTGAGCGCCCAGAGAACAAGATGCCAGAGAAGATTCAGCCTGAAGAGCCTGTGACAACCAAGCAAGCAACAAGCAAACAGAGCACTGCGAGGAAGTCAACAGGTAAGAAACCAGCTGGCAAAAGACCTGCAGCTAAGGCAGAAGAAGATAAACACAGGTATGATTGATACGGGTGGAGTAACATTACAGCTACACCTTATATATATAAGGAGACACATCGGGGAAATAATTCATACATAGAAAAAGAATAGTTCACGGGACTTTGCATAACAGTTAATACTACTCTTTTGTAAGATAAATTCCCTATTGATTTCTGAAAGGGCATCTTTTGAATTCCAAAAGATGCCCTTTTGCATGGTAAAAGATGCCCTTTTGATGTGTAAAAGGTGCCCTTTTACAATGCAAAAGACGCCCTTTTACGATCCTATCTGTAACTCATTGAGAACCTATTAGTTACAAAAGTGAAAATAGAAGCATTTCTTTCTTTTTCAAGTTCATCATGCCTTGCCACCTGTAAGATTATTTTACCACCCACAACACCTCCTTTTTCACCCATCCCGACATCGCTTTACACTTCATTATATATATACGTCGTATGCATGGGAACTGTACTTAAACAATCCTCTCTTAGTACCACTCTGAACAAAGATATTAGCCAACTCACAGCCCGTCTATAAGACATCAACCTTATTTCTCACCTATCGTATCAGAAGAAATACACACAATGATAGAAACAAAGAGAGGTTGTTACCAATGTGGCAACAACCTCTCTTCTATCTTTTGTCGTACTATAATGTCAGTTTACAATGCTTCTTCCCGCATAAAACAAAGCACACAGGAATCCTACAAAACCTTATTTCAGCTTCTTTTCAAGGTTCTTCAGCATGTCAACCGTCATAGAATCCAAATCAAACTGTGGACGCCAATCCCATTCTTCACGTGCTGCACTATCGTCAAGGCAATCAGGCCAGCTATCAGCAATACCTTGTTTAAGAGGGTCAACATCATAAACCATCTTGAAATCTGGTTTATAACGCTTGATAGTTTGATAAATCTTTTCAGGGTCAAAGCTCATAGAAGCGATGTTGAAACTATTACGATGCTTCAGTCGAGAAGGGTCTGCCTCCATCAAAGAGATAGCTGCATGCAAGCCATCTGGCATGTACATCATATCCATCAACGTGCCTTTCTTAATCGGACAGACAAACTCTTCACCGCGAACAGCTGCATAATAGATGTCCACTGCATAGTCTGTTGTACCGCCACCAGGAGGTGTTACATACGAAATAAGACCAGGGAAACGAACTGAACGTGTATCTACGCCATACTTTTTGAAGTAATAATCACTGAGTAACTCTGTCGTTACCTTTGATACACCATAGATAGTTCCAGGGCGTTGCACAGTATCTTGAGGAGTCTGCACACGTGGAGTACTTGGTCCGAAAGACCCGATTGAACTTGGAGTGAACACAGCACAGCCGTTTTCCCGTGCCACTTCCAAGATGTTCCAAAGACCATCTACGCCAATCTTCCACGCCAAGCGAGGCTTGTTTTCAGCTACAACTGATAGCAAAGCTGCCAGATTATAGATGGTATCAACTTTGTGTGTTTTCACCACATTAGCAATCATCTCAGGGTTAGTCACATCCGCTTCCGCAGCGGGACCAGTCTCTTTCAGCTCTCCAGTAGGCTCAGCCCCTTTAATAAAACCAGCTACAATGTTATCATTTCCATAACGTTTTCGCAATTCACGAGTGAGTTCTGAGCCTATTTGCCCTGTGGAACCAATAACCAAAACATTTTTCATAAATATCTTTAAGTATATGTTTACAAGACTGCAAAGTAAGCATATTTTTTTGACTAAGTATGGTATACTAATCTTAAAAATAGTAAAAACGCACGCACATGATGCAAAAAACAAGTATAAAAACTCCTTTATCTCAATATTTATACCTTACTTTGCTACCGATAAACATTAAAAAATCTAATGTTATGTACAATAAGATGAAAGACCATCTTTGCAAAGAATTGGCAGAGATAAAGGAAGCTGGACTCTATAAAGAGGAAAGAATCATTGAGAGTCCACAGCGTGCAGCAATTGAAGTAAAGGGAAAAGAAGTACTGAACTTCTGTGCAAACAACTATTTAGGACTATCCAATCATCCCCGACTCATCGAAGGAGCGAAGAGAATGATGGATAAACGAGGCTTCGGAATGTCGTCCGTGCGGTTTATATGTGGTACACAAGACGCACACAAAGAGCTTGAAGCCGCTATCTCCGAGTACTTTAAAAACCGAGGATACCATTCTCTATGCAGCTTGCTTTGATGCTAATGGAGGTGTTTTCGAACCTTTGTTCACGGATCAGGATGCCATTATCTCTGATTCCTTGAACCATGCATCAATCATTGATGGTGTACGTCTTTGCAAGGCAAAGAGGTACCGTTATGCCAATGCAGACATGAATGAGCTTGAACATTGCCTACAAGAAGCACAGGAACAACGCTTCCGCATCATCGTTACTGATGGTGTTTTCTCTATGGATGGTAATGTTGCTCCTATTGATAAGATATGTGATTTAGCAGAGAAATATGATGCTCTTGTCATGGTAGACGAGTCCCATTCTGCTGGAGTTGTTGGTGCTACAGGACACGGAGTGAGTGAACTATGCAACACTTATGGGCGTGTTGACATCTATACAGGTACCTTAGGAAAGGCATTCGGTGGTGCATTAGGTGGCTTTACAACAGGTCGGAAGGAGATTATCGACATGTTACGCCAGCGTAGTCGTCCTTATTTATTCTCCAATTCACTTGCCCCTTGCATCATAGGTGCCAGTCTTGAAGTATTCAAAATGCTGAAGGAAAGCAACGAACTTCATGACCAACTTGTTGAGAATGTCAACTACTTCCGTGACCAGATGATAGCTGCTGGATTTGACATCAAGCCTACACAGAGTGCTATCTGTGCAGTAATGCTCTATGATGCCAAGCTTTCTCAGGTTTATGCAGCCAAACTTCTTGATGAAGGAATATATGTTACAGGCTTCTATTATCCTGTTGTTCCAAAAGGACAAGCCCGCATTCGTGTACAGATATCAGCTGGACACACAAGGGAACAGCTTGATAAATGTATCGCAGCATTCATCAAGATTGGTAAAGAACTTGGTGTTTTGAAATAAAAAAGCCTTCATGATAAGACAAAGACAGGGGTAGAGAAGGATGGCTTCCAAGTCTGAATACAATCAAAAGAAGCTTTTATAATAACCTCTAACACTGTTTTTCAACATATAAAAGAGCCATATCTTAACTCTTCATAAGAGTAGGATATGGCTCTTTGGGTTATGTATTATTACTGTATATCAGTTTGATATCTGTGTCATTAACCGTCAATATTTTAATACTTTGATGCTTATACCGACTGCATATCAGTTTAACATCAGTGTCATTAACAGTGTGTCGTCTGCAAAAATGTAATCAGCCAGCTCCTGAATTGTCAAAGAACGTGTATCTGGTAAAGGATAATTCGTACGTGTTACCTTTCCTTTTTTAATGCAGAAGTAGATATTATTCATCGGAATATCAGAGTCATTGTAAACCCGAATGTTCTCTTCTTTCTCTGGATGACACCCTGCATAGAGTGTCAAAGCCATCTCTGCATTGATGATACGGATCATAGAAGGAATGTCATTTTGCTGTCGTTTTGCATCTGGGTCAATAGCTTGTGCAATACGAAAGTCCTCCTTTATGATATCAAACCCTTCTTTATCATGTAACACGATACATGGTTTTGAGCGTTGCCAACGGTCAAAAGTATCAAAATCCATGCTATCTACATCCGCAGGAGGTGGTGTACAGGTTATATGTTGGGTATATCCACAACGGGCATACCAGTCATACAACCACTCTTCAGCAGGTATAAGCGTTGCAAATACAACATCTTTATGATACAAACGGAAGTGTGCCTGCGACATAAGACCAGCCCCTAAATTCTGCTTTCGGTACTCTTCACGCACGCTAACGCCACTGATATAGGCTGTCTTTACCTCTTTATTATAATATTTCAGTTGGTAAGGAAGTGTCTGTAAAGCCGCTACTGTATGCTGATTCAACTGACAAGTAACGTTGTATTCTGGCTTGAACACACGTGAGAAATATAACTCAATAAAAGCTTCCGGGTCATGAAAAGTATCTCTCCAAAGGCTGATTGTTTCCTCTTTTATACGTTCTTGATTCTCCTCTTGGGCAAGAGGAAGCTTCTCCATCACAACGTTTTTCTCTAAAAGAATGTCTGGTTTATAAGATAGTTTAGCATAACGCAGACCTTCTAAGCCAAGGTCTTCTTCTCTATTCATGTACTCATACTGCTCGGGAAGATGCATCGCAAACTCCTGATTGATGATAGAGAAGGCTCCTTCATAGGCTGTATCAGCCTTCTCAACACACACATCAAAGGTTCGATTCGTAATGGGACAGCCAAAAGTAAAGGCTATCAGCTTACCATCTACCCATATAGTACCCCCAAAAGCACCAACTTCATCCCACAATTCAAAGACACGTGTCATGGAACGAAGCTCTTCTGAGAGTTCCTCTTCCTCGTTGTTATCCTCCTTCGTAACGGTCCTCCACTTAGCTTCCACAGCCAAACATTCAGGTATCATATCCTTTGTAAGAGGCCGATATTCATAGTTTGGATAGGTCTTCCGAAACCTATTACAATGATTTCGTTTACTTTGCAGCTTCTTTCCAGCCAACGTTGCGAGCTTCTCCCGTGTGTAAATATAGTCGAAGTAGTCACGATCTGGCTTATATAGAATGTATCTGGGAAGATACTTTCAAGTATTTCCACCATGTTTGTACACACTCCTAACATGAGAAAAGGGTGTCCCAACGTGATAGAATCATCTCGCATTTGGCGTACAACCTTAGCAAATGGCTCGCGCATCAGCTCGTTCCATTCCCCTTTCCATACTGGTGCCATATACGCAAGATGGTGTCCTATATAGAAACGGAAGACGAGAAAGCCATCAACTTCAGCTATTTGGGTATTGTATAAGAACCTCCATGAGATGATATTTGCGAAGCTTAAATCACAATTTTGCCTGTCACTACACAGTGTATAGCTCTGTACCAACTCACGATCAGTCGTTTTTACATCATGAAACTTAATCATTGTATATACAAATTTGTTATAATTGCAAATATAATCAGATTTATTCAGACAACCAAAGTACATTGCTTTTTTGTGGTAAAAACGACAACCAAGTTTGGCATTATGACTTTATTTGTATATCTTTGCAAAGGATAGACTGCATGAAACAGTGATAGTTACTTTACGAACAAGAGCTAAACTCTGCAATCTTTATTAAGATTTATCCGAAACGAACAATAATATTTGAATAAAAACTATGGATTTATTAGAGCAAATCGTTGCACGTGCGAAATCAGACAAGCAACGTATCGTGCTCCCCGAGGCCGAAGAGGAGCGTACACTTAAGGCTGCCGATAGGGTTCTGGCAGATGATATCGCCAATCTGATCCTCATTGGCAACCCCGCCAACATACATAAGCTCGCCACTGAATGGGGGCTTAAGAACATTGACAAGGCTACCATTGTTGACCCAGAGAACAACCCTAAGAGCGAAGAATATGCAGAAAAACTGGCTGAACTACGCAAGAAAAAGGGTATGACCATTGAACAAGCACGCGAACTTGTTACTAAGAATAACCTGTACTTAGGCTGTATGATCATCAAGACTGATGGTGCTGACGGTCAGATTTCAGGTGCTCTTTCAACAACAGGAGACACCCTTCGCCCTGCATTACAGATCATTAAGTGTGCCCCAGGCATCACTTGTGTGAGCGGAGCAATGCTTATCCTCACCCACGAAGCACAATACGGAGAAAACGGTATAGTAGTAATGGGTGACGTTGCTGTGACCCCTAACCCTACAGCTGACCAACTTGCACAAATCGCTTACACCACAGCTGAGACAGCAAAGAGTGTTGCTGGCTTCCAAGATCCTAAGGTTGCCATCCTGAGTTACTCAACAAAAGGATCTGCAAAGGACGCAATAGACAAGGAAACGGGTAAGAGTGTATACGTCATCGATAAGGTTATTGAGGCGACAAAGATAGCAAAAGAAAAGTTCCCTAACCTGAAAGTAGATGGTGAACTACAGTCTGACGCTGCTCTCGTTCCTGCTGTTGCAGCAAAGAAAGCACCTAACTCTGACATCGCAGGTAAGGCTAACGTCCTTGTTGTACCTAACCTTGAAGTTGGAAACATCGGCTATAAACTCATAGAACGTCTTGGTGGAGCAAAGCTATAGGCCCTATTCTTCAGGGTATTGCACGTCCTGTGAATGATTTATCACGTGGTTGCTGCGTTGATGACATCTATTATATGGTAGCAATCACCGCCTGCCAGGCTCAAGATGCAAAGAAATAATTAAGAATAACATAACTCTTTATATGAAGATATTAGTTCTGAACTGCGGTAGTAGTTCCATTAAGTACAAGCTATACGACATGAAGGATGAGTCAGTATTGGCTCAGGGAATCGTTGAACGTATTGGTCTTGATGAAGCTTTCATTAAGGTTAAGCTCAATAATGGTGAGAAAGTACAAATCATGGAAGACCTTCCTACTCACAAAGAAGGCGTAGCATTGGTATTCAAAGTACTCCTCGACCCTAAGATTGGGGCGTTAAAGAGCCTTGATGAGATTGATGCTGTAGGCCATAGAGTGGTCCAAGGTGGTGATCTCTTTGAGAAAAGCTGCATCGTAACAAAAGAAGTTGAGAAGGGAATAGAGAGCCTTATCGACCTTGCACCAGTCCATAATGCTGGTCACCTACGTGGTTTGCGTGCTGTAGATGCACTGATGCCACACACACCACAGGTGGTTGTGTTCGACAATGCCTTCCACAGTACAATGCCAGACTACGCATATCTTTATGCAGTTCCTTATGATTTGTACAAGAAGTATCATGTTCGCCGTTATGGTTTCCACGGAACAAGTCACAGATACGTGTCACATCGCGTATGTGAGATGCTGGGCGTAGACATCAAACACAGAAGATTATCACCTGTCATATCGGTAACGGTGCTTCAATGGCAGCCATCAAGAATGGCAAGGTCATTGATACTTCTATGGGATTGACCCCATTGGCAGGCCTGATGATGGGCTCACGCTCTGGCGATATAGACCCTTCTGCCGTTACATATCTGATGGAGAAGCTCGGAAAGAAGCCACAGGAGATGGCAGATTTCCTCAATAAAGAGAGCGGAGTATTGGGTATTACGGGTATTAGCTCGGACATGCGTGACATTGAGAATGCTGATCTCGAGGGTAATGAGCTTGCTCATCTGGCTTTACAGATGTACGCTTACCGCATCAAGAAGTACATTGGCGCCTATGCAGCAGCCATGAATGGTGTTGACATCATCGTCTGGACTGCTGGTGTTGGTGAGAACCAGACTGGTCTGCGTTGGGATGTTTGCGAGGACATGGAGTTCTTTGGCATCAAGCTTGACAAGGAACGCAACAAGGCTCGTGGCGTAGAACAGATCCTTTCAACAGACGATTCAAAGGTAAAGGTTGTTCTTGTACCTACTGATGAAGAGATTGTTATTGCACGCGACACCCAAGATCTCGTCAGAGAACTGAAGAAATAAGAGGTGAAAGTGGTATAGATATAAACAGAACCACACCTAAATTGAAACATAATGGCGCAGGCTTTTCAATAAGCTCTGCGCCATTTTTTTATTCGATTGACACCTTCCCTGATTACTAAGTGGTAGAAATAAGTAAGTACGACGAACACATTGAAAGACTGAAAGGAGACATTTCCCTACCTAAGAAAAGACTTTACACAAAGAGAACCCATCTGAATCAAAATCCAATTCCTATGCCCTTAAAACTGACTTTGTAACCATAAGATTATCAAATGGTTACAGATAGGCTCGTAAAAGGTGCCCTTTTACGTTGCAAAAGATGCCCTTTTGAGGTGTAAAAGATGCCCTTTTACATTGCAAAAGGGCATCTTTTACAATGCAAAAAGGCATGTATTGAAATCTAAGAGTAAATTTATTGTACAATAAAGGGATATTTTCCCATTCTCTTATCCTATCAATGCAGAATAGAATACATAAAGTTTTACAGAAGGACAGCTTGTCTATCAGTCCGCAATCATCCCACCCCAACAAGCCATCATCCACACTTACAGACCACACAAGACAAAAAAGCGAAAGGTAGTTGTCTCACGACAACTACCTTTCTTTTGACTAAACTTAATCTACAAACCTGAGTTTATTTTTTTATTTCTAAACGAAATTTACTCTCTGATTTCCTTTGTACTGCACCTTAATCATCTCCTTGTCAGAGAATGAAAGAGACCGTTTTCAAAAGACGTTGCAAAGATAATGGTACTTTTTCAAACCACAAATACTTTTTAGTTAAAATGAGTTTTTGTATGTAAAAACATGCTTTTTCACCCATAAAGCTATAGATTTTATCTTTCTTAAGGCTTACTTTCTCCTTCAATGTACTCTTCCAAGAACATGTGTTCACCGTCAAAAACAGCATAAGTGAACTGCCATATCCAGTCTCCAAGTATCAACATGCGTACCTTACCAGACAGTGTGAGGTCGAGTTCTATATGTCTGTGCCCATAAATATAGTAGTCTATATCCTTATGAGACCGCATATAGTCTTTTGTATAACCCACAAGGTACTCCTTATCCTCGCCCAAATACGGAATCTCCTTACCATCAGCGCGCTTCAGACGGCTCTTTTTTGCCCAGTTAAGTCCCAACTGCATTCCCCACCAAGGATGAAAAAAATTGAGCAATCGCTGACAAATCCGATTATGAAAAACCTTACGTAGGAATTGGAACATCGGATCAGGATCACCCAATCCGTCACCATGTGCAAGATAGAAAACTTTACCGTATATCTCCGTTGTTACTGGTTTGCGATGCAGGATGACACCACATTCCTCCTCCAAATAGCCATAAGTCCAAAGGTCATGGTTACCTGTGAAGAAATGAACTTCCACCCCCATATCCGTCAACTCAGACACCTTACCCAAGAAACGGGTAAAGCCTTTTGGCACAACATACTTGTATTCATCCCAGAAATCGAACATATCACCCAGCAGATACACTGCTGATGCCTTGTGTTTGATACTGTCTAAGAAGCGTACAAGTCTGCGTTCTTGCGTTCTCCGATGAGCTATTGCCAGCGAACCAAGGTGTGCGTCGGAAAGGAAATATACATTTTTCATACTCCGGAGTTCTATTTCATGATAATAATCTATGTCAGTTACTCAAATCCCAGTTCTACTCTTGCCTCTTCAGACATCATACTTTGGTCCCAAGCGGGTTCAAAAACAAGGTTGATATTGGCACTCTTCACACCTTCAACACTCTCCACTTTTGTGCGAACATCCTCAAGAATAAAGTCTGCTGCAGGGCAAGAAGGAGCGGTAAAGGTCATATCCATATCAAGGTTTCCCTTGTCATCAACATCAATTTTATAAATCATTCCGAGGTCATAGATGTTCACGGGGATCTCAGGGTCATATACTGTCTTCAGTACATCGACTATCTTCTCTTCTATTTTTGTTTCTCTTCTTGTGTCATAATGAATACTTTGTTTATAATATGTTGCATGCAAAGATAATAATTAAATACAATTCTAACAATAATTGCGTATAGAAAGGTATACAACTTACTGTTACCCCAAGGGTACAAAGCCTACTACTATCGCATGATTACAGCACGAACAGAGCCATCATTCATTACCAATCGCACAATATATGCACCCTTCTGCAGCGTCACTTGTACCCTATTGGTTGCATCAACATGCTGATTTGCTATCAACATACCGTTTAATGTATAGACAGATACGCTCTTCAGATTGGCTAACTGTACCTCTAAGACACCTCCCGTCAGCTTGATTGCGTCAGAAGGGATAATGCCTTTTATACCATTTGATACTATATCAGCGTCTGAATTATAAGGACCATTAACAACAGAGACATACAATGGGTTGGGAATAGTAGTCGTAAAGTCGACTTCTTCACCTTCCACAGCACCTATCAGAGCCACACGATAACGGCGATTGTTGATGATTTGCAAGTTCTTAGCATTGAGCCAGTCACTCGTAACATTACATTCTGCACCACTCCCTGTGATGTTTACCTTCTTTGGTCGCCGCATTAAAGGTATGCGTTTATCGGTCTGTGGGTCTATGAGGTATAGTCTTAAATCACCTTTATATTGTGCATTATCAGCAAGAAAGGCAAAACAATTCACCCTGAAAGTAGCATTTAAGCCAACGTCTATACCCTCACCAGGCATGCTTGCTTCGTCTCCGTCCTGTACATAAGTAACTATCTGACCAAAGATATTCAACCCTTTCCCTGCCTCAACATCAATTGTATAGGGTGTCTGTGTGGGGCGATTGAGCACCAGACAAGTATCTTTATTGCCTTCCTTGACGATTGTTACACGTAAAGTATAGCTTCCTGGTGCTGTTGTTAATGGCAGATTAAACGGAATTCTGACCTTTGTCGTAGCAAAAATATCAAAGTCTATAGCTGTCTCTGTCTGTGATGTATAGGCAATATCCCCCTTACTATTGAGCATTTCCAACTTCACAACACCGTCAAAGGGCTGTGCATCCAATTTACGAATAAGTAATTGGACACTATTTTGCTCACCTATACGCAGCTTCTTATCGAACACTGGAGCAGAGACAAGCTGATAAGTTGGTTCTTTTGACGGCATTTCCAAGAAGGAAACCTTTCCATTCTCAACCTGCATTACCATGCGTGGTGCCTTCTTCATACGTGCCCATGACCCTAAACTACCCTCTTCCTGCTGGCGTGCAGCTATTGGTGACAAAGTATAAGTACCATTGGGCAATGCTGAAAGGTCAAGCGTTATGACGACATCCTTATCCATTAAGTTTCCGGGCAACATCTCACCGTTGTTCATCTTGAAGCAATCTTTGGTAAAGATAGCCCTTCCATGCTGAGCATAAGGGAAAGTTTTTATCAGTTGGTCAGCCTCATCATAGACTCCAATCCCGACATCTCCAACAAAATTTTCATTACTTTGATTGACGAAATGACCGTATCTTAGATGTAAATTGTCAGTTAATCGACTTGGAATAGAACCAACAAAAGCCATCTCACCATCAAAGTTAAAACACATATTTGGTGCTCCGTACGCAATATCCGCATCTATCTTAGGTACTCCAGGCTTGTTAGGATGGATGGCAATAACATGGAGTCTACGATTGAATCCCAATGAACTGCCACCGAACTCTTTACCTGTTGAAGTGATATTCAGGGCTGCAAGTGAATAAAAACCATCCGCCTGACCATCCCAACCAAAGTTCATATGGAACAGATCTGCCTTGTCATACCCATCGCAAACCCATGCATGAGCACCATAACCACCCTTTGCCTCACCGGAAATGTAAAGAGGAAAGCCGTTACGAAGCTCCTTTTTAACAAGTTCAACAAAGTGACTTACACCTTCATTGGCCCTCTCCACGAGTACTGCATCATAATCAAAATGATTGCGGAGAGCCCGTTCTGCCATGTAACTCTGTGCTCCACTCGCCTTAGAAGTATATTGCATATTGGTCGCAACACCCACATCATACATCAATTTAGCAACAGCATCTTGCTCTTGAGATGATGTCTTGGCATGTGAATAATCATCCACCATGTGCTTCCAGTCGTAGTTTGACTTTGTGAAATCAACCGATCGGACTGTATGATCGGATGTTACCGTGTAGCTTTCTGTCCCTTTCCCTGTGCAGGCCACTGATGATAACGCATGATTTGGGCTACTGCCGTAGCCACACAACCCGTCATGTACTGTGTAAACTTACTGTATGGATAGTCCTGACCCCAATGAGTTTTTATCAAAGGTGCCACATAATCGGTTGTAATAGGCTTCGTTTCAGCACGAGTTGTCAGTCTTTTGTCGCTTCTTAACTCATCATAAACATGCTGATAGGCACCAAGTAAATACCTAACTTCGGGGTTCAGATGTTCCAAATCAAGTGAGTTTTCATTGCTATATGCCAGCACTTGTCCCATTTTATCATTGCCTGCAACTATTACAAAGCCTTTTCCACTAACGTCATTGAAGACATAATAAGGCAGCAATACGGCTGAACGCGTCCGTACTGCATCCTCTTTACTGACCTTCACATAGCCCTTTGCTATGTGCAAAGCAGTCTTAAAGTCTATGTTTTCAGCATGGACTCCAACTGTAAAGCACAAGAGAACAAGAACAGAGAGTACCCTGTTTGAAAATATTCTACCAATAAAAGGATTCATTTTTTTAATCGTTAATTAAAGTAATAAGCTTAAAATATCAGGTTTATAATCAATAACTATCAGGGTGCAAACCGCTTTCTGACCCATCCTTTATACGTATTAATATCTAATATAACCGAGTCTTGAGGAGTAATATCAGCCAGTGGGATACTCGTAAAGACCTTTGTACTATAATATTCTGGAACGTTATTCTGATTATGATAGAGCCGGATATAGTACTTTTTACCCCCTCCAGACTGCTGTTTTACCGAGTCACAGACCACACCTAACGACTGTACAGCGGTTGAATCATCAGTTTTTCCTGTCTTCAATACCAACCCAAGGTTCAGGTAACGATGCCCTTTGCTGACCCAGGCACTCTCAAAAGTAACGGGATCAGTATGCATACGTGCAACATCTGTAGTACTTTTCATTTTCAAAACAGCAACAGGCTGAATGGCAACCACCGCCGTTGCACCATCTTCCACCTTATTATAATATAGCAAAGCACGATAAGTAGTATCTGCCTTGACCTTCCATTTGGGTCGATAAGCAGGTGTCAAACGAAGAGTTGTACCATCATCTGTCACAGCTTCCACAAAGGCTGATGATGCATTTGTGGACACTTCGGCGAAAGAAGTGTTCAGATAAGACAGGGAAGAATCACCCGTTTCGTAGAAATCACGTGTACAAGCAACTACCATTAGCAATGCTATAATCGTCACTGCAATGGTAGTTGCTGATTTCATCGTTTTACTATTACGCCCCACAAGACTACTTCTTAAATGTGAGACGGTTCAATAATGATTTGAAACGTCCGTTCTCTGACGATGCAGCGATATAGTTCTTAGCTGGGTAAGCATACTGTGTCAGCAGACAAGTGCGCAGGAAATGATCATCACGATTCTCTATATCGATCTTCGCTATCTGCCCATTGATATACTCATCAAACTTCTGATAGTCCTCAGATGTATAATATTCCTCATACACCTTAGTATCCTGAATCATGTCAAGTGCCACATAATTGCAAGGATAAAGTTCATAATTGCTATGAATCTCACGATCAATATGCGCTGCTATCTCATCAAATAGCTTGTTCTTGGGCTGCTCTGCGTCCACAGTATCAAGCCATTCATCAATGCAAGGAGCACAACGATAGAAGATATGTCCCTTGAATCCCTTGATACCAACAAGCATACTCTCCATGTCATCTTCGGCAGTTTTCTTCCAATATGGGACATCTCGGCGCAGCTGATACTCCCTTGCCTTCAAATAATCACATGGATCATACTCATAAGAGATGCTAAGCGGAACAATATGCAACTGCTTCAGGCGATCGATGATACTACCTTCGCCACCCATAGCCATCATCTTCAGAATGGCAGGTTGCGTGAGATCATTAGAATTTTTAGCACGACCTTGACGCTGAGCTATCCATATATTCTCATTTTTCTCAGCCACTGCGAAGTGTATATATTCAGACATTCGCTTGCTGGCACGTAACATTTCAACGGAATGCAACGCACGTTCAACAGTGAAAGACTTATTGATACGTACCAAATCACGCACCCAATCCTGTGACAACAAGTTGTCTCCAATAGCTATTTCACATGTTGTTGCAAAGCCAACATCAATCAACAGCTTATCAAGAAACGCCGAATCAAGAACAATATCACGATGATTGCTCACGAAAGTATATCTGTTGCGAATGTCAATGTTCACTGCATCCATGCTACAACCTAAACTCAGAGTCGTTACAAGACGCTGAAGAAAGGATAGCAGAAAGCCTTTTGGAACTCAAGATTCGTCTTGCAGCCATGCATTTTCTGTGCTATAGCCTCCTTTGGAACATCAGGGTAAAGATATGCCAGAACCTGTTGAAACTGCTTATCAGCAAGGATTCGATCATAGACTGCCGGCAATTCTTCCGGCTCAAACGGACGAATAGGGTCAAACTCTGATGGTATATTCATAATCTTAAATGTTAATTGAATTTCTTTTCTTTGTTTATTTGATGCTGTTCTAACCAGCTATGATAAGGTCTATACCCATTTCTTCTATACGCTTTGCTACGGCATGCGGTATTTTTGCATCTGTAATGATGGTGTCAATATCCTCCATCCCACTGATTTTAGCAAACCCTCGTCTGCCAAACTTACTTGAATCAGCCAACACTATCGTCTTCTGTGCAGCCTGCATCATAGCCCTGTTCAGTTCAGCCTCACGGATATCAGTTGTGGAAATACCAAAATCAACATCAATACCATCCACTCCTAAGAAGAGTTTACTGAACGAACAACCACGTAAAAACTCCATACTATACTGGCCAACTACCGATGCACTACTATGACGAAGCATTCCTCCTAACTGAATAATATCAATGTTTTCATTACCCGACAGAGACATTGTGGCTTGCAAGGAAGCAGAAACAACGGTCAGTTTACCCTCAGGTTGTATGTTACATGCCAACGCATGAATGGTAGTTCCCGAAGCAAGGATGATGGAATCATTCTTCACAAGCATCTTTACTGCCTCAGAACCAATCAGCTGTTTCTCCTCTGTATTGAGCTTTTCCTTCTCATTTACAGAGCGATTGTTCGTAAAAGGATTGATAAGAATGGCTTTTCCGTGGCTACGATACAACTTACCAGCCTTCTCCAACTCTGTTAAATCCTTACGAATAGTCACTAATGACACATCCAATGACGCTGCCAGGTCGGATACAAGTACAGACTCCTGCGAAAGAAGCTGCTCAAGAATGGCACCTTGCCTATCTTCTTTTGTCATAATCAACGTAGGTTTTCGGCATTTATAGTATATAGTCGCCGCGGGTTACTGCTTAGTACAGTCTTGTACAAAAATAGGTAAAATATATCAAAGATATATCCCTACTGCAAATGTTTAACAGAAGATTAACAATTTCCTGATACAAAAAACAACGCACAAAGGATCGTATATAGATGGGAATTACAAGGAATATGAATCATGGAAAGCTCTCAATGATTTTTATTTTTAGTTACGAGCAATATCAGTTCAACGCACAAGCAACTAATAACAAAGCGCTTAGAACATTCTGAACCATGAAAGAAGTGGCGGTAAACATAGAAGAGACATTTCCTTATATACCACCCTTGGCTGAAAGAAATAAACTCAACTCACACTGCATATATCGAATATTATCACTGACTAAAGGACAATAAAAGACGCTTTCAACAATCTTCTGCATGGTGTTTAGCCATCAGCACCACTGGTGCTAACCATCAGCTCCAATGGTGCTAGCCATCAGCTCCAGTGGTGTTGGGCTGCCGCACCAATGGTGCGAGGCTATCGCACACAAGTAAAAAGCCGAAAGGTGCATCATTCTTTATCGTTATAGAAGATACCAGAAAGCACTCATTGACAACCGAAACAACTAAGATCTACTAAACAGAGACAGCCTCTCATACAAGTAAAGATAAATAGAAAGGTTACAATAAGAAGCAAAACACATAATAGAAGACAAACGAAATCAAAACGAAAGTATATATATTTCCGAACGAAACAAAATATATAAAAAACGTTAACATGATGTTTCTTTTTAGAAAATATCATTATCTTTGCTTCGGAAAGAAATAAATAACCTTTCGATTTATAAAATCTAAGCCGTCTTTCGACTTTCATTATGAAATAAAACAAGCTGCTATTGCAGTTGACAAGGACCTATAACAATGAACAGCAAACAGAACGATAACTATGATGTAATCATCATCGGAGGAGGAATCACCGGTGCTGGCACAGCACGTGACTGTGCTTTACGTGGTTTAAAGGTGTTGCTGGTTGAGAAATTCGACTTCACCAACGGCGCCACAGGCCGCAATCACGGTCTGTTACATAGTGGTGCAAGATACGCTGTGACCGATCCTGAATCGGCAACAGAGTGTATTAAGGAGAACATGGTGCTCCGTCGGATTGCCAAACATTGTATCGAAGAGACCGACGGACTGTTCATTACCTTGCCAGAAGACGACATTAATTACCAGAAGACCTTTGTTGAGGCATGTACAAGGGCTGGTATTTCAGCAAACATCATCTCTCCCGAAGAGGCACTACGCTTGGATCCATCGGTAAATCCCAACCTTCTCGGTGCGGTACGTGTGCCAGATGCGTCTGTAGACCCTTTCCATTTGACAACTGCCAACGTGCTTGATGCTCGCCAACATGGTGCTGATGTACTTACTTACCATGAGGTTGTTGCTATGCTGACCAGCAATGGTAGGATTGAAGGTGTACGCCTTCGCAATAATCATACGGGGGAAGAAATTGAGAAACATGCCGCATTGGTCATCAATGCTGCTGGTATATGGGGACATGACATTGCAAAGATGGCAGACATAAAGATCAATATGTTCCCTGCCAAAGGAACCCTTCTGGTCTTCGGACACCGTGTCAACAAGATGGTTATCAACCGTTGTCGCAAGCCTGCTAATGCGGATATCCTCGTACCAGACGATGCTGTTGCGTCATCGGAACAACCAGTGACCGTGTTTCTTATGATACTGTTGACAACCTGAAGATAACATCTGAAGAAGTAGACACGCTTATAAGAGAAGGTGAAAAGCTTGCTCCAAGTCTTGCAACAACACGTATTCTCCGTGCCTATGCAGGTGTTCGTCCGCTCGTTGCAGCCGATAATGACCCTACAGGACGCAGTATCAGCCGTGGGATTGTATGCTTAGACCATGAAAAACGTGACGGACTGGCTGGTATGATTACCATCACTGGAGGTAAAATGATGACCTATCGCCTCATGGCAGAGCAAGCAACCGACCTTGCATGCAAGAAGTTAGGCATTGATAAGGCTTGTGAGACTGCCACAACTCCGCTCCCTGGCACAGCAGGAAAGGACCCTGACAACCCTCATCACACGTATTCAACAGCACACAAAGCAGCTAAAGGCAGACAAGGAAACCGTGTAAAGGAGATTGATGAGCGTACTGAAGATAACCGCGCACTCATTTGTGAGTGCGAAGAGGTAAGCGTTGGCGAAGCAAAATACGCCATTGAGGAGCTACATGTACATGATTTACTCAACCTGCGACGCCGCACTCGTGTAGGAATGGGTACCTGTCAAGGTGAACTTTGTGCTTGCAGAGCAGCTGGAGTGATGTGTGAGAATGGTGTAAAAGTCGACAAAGCAATGACAGATCTCACCAAATTCATCAACGAAAGGTGGAAAGGTATGCGCCCAGTGGCATGGGGAAGTACATTGGATGAAGCCCAACTCACAACCATTATCTACCAAGGACTCTGTGGATTAGGTATATAATCATTGCAGAACAACCGGATAACTCAAACAAATCCAGTTGGCTGGACAGAAAAACAAGAGATTATGAGATACGATACTATCATAATAGGCGGTGGACTCAGTGGACTGACAGCAGGCATTACACTGGCAAAAGCAGGACAGAAGGTCTGCATCGTGTCAGCAGGACAGAGCAGTCTGCACTTCCATTCAGGCTCATTCGACCTCCTGGGGTACGATGCTGACGGTAAAGTTGTTACCCATCCGCTGCAAGCCATTGCTGATTTGAAAGCTGAACACCCGTATTCAAAGATTGGAATCAGCAACATAGAGCATCTTGCAAGCCAGGCAAAGACATTACTTTGTGAAGCTGGTATAAGCGTAACGGGGAACTATGAGCAGAACCACTACCGTGTTACACCCTTAGGAACACTGAAACCAGCATGGCTCACCACGGAAGGTTACGCCATGATTGATGGTCCTGAGAGACTCCCATGGAAGAAAGTTGAGTTGCTGAACATACAAGGTTTCATGGACTTTCCCACTCAATTCATTGCAGAAAACCTAAGAATGATGGGCGTAGAATGTCAGATTAAGACCTTTACTACAGACGAATTAAGTGTAGCAAGGCAGAGTCCGACAGAGATGAGAGCTACAAATATAGCGAAGGTACTTGCTAACAAAGATGCACTTCGTAAGGTATCAGAGCGTATCAATGCCATCAGTGGTGACTCAGATGCCCTCCTTTTGCCAGCAGTGCTGGGCTTTAGCAATGCCGAAAGCCTTGATGAAATGAAGCAATGGATAAAGAAACCAGTTCAATACATCGCAACTTTGCCTCCATCAGTATCTGGTGTACGCACCACTATCCTGCTAAAACGACTCTTTGCACAGGCAGGTGGAACACTTCTCGTTGGTGATTCTGCTACAACAGGACAATTTTCAGGCAATCATCTCGTTTCTATTACAACTGATCATCTGCCTGATGAGAAACTCTATGCAGATCATTTCATCCTTGCATCAGGCTCTTTCATGAGCCATGGGATGAGAAGTAACTATGCTGGAGTTTATGAACCTGTGTTCAAACTGGACGTTGATGCTGCAGAAAAACGTGACGATTGGAGCGTAACGAATGCCTTTGAAACACAACCTTACATGGAGTTTGGTGTGCATACTGACAAAGATTTCCATGCAACAAAGGATGGAAAGAACATTGAAAACCTATATGCAATAGGTTCAGTATTGAGTGGTCACAACAGTATTAAGCATGCTGACGGAACAGGAGTGTCACTATTAACGGCACTTTATGTGGCAAAAAAGATTACAGGAAAGGGATAAGTCATGGCAGAAGGGATACAACTTAAAAACATAAGTGGTAACAACTTGGAGCAATGTCTCAAGTGTTCAATCTGTACAGCATACTGTCCTGTATCGGCAGTTGAGCCCAAATATCCTGGACCCAAGCACTCTGGACCAGACCAGGAACGCTATAGACTGAAGGATTCGAAGTTCTTTGACGAAGCTCTCAAGATGTGTTTGAACTGTAAACGATGTGAGGTTGCATGTCCATCCGGCGTTCGTATCGCTGATATCATACAAGCTTCACGCATTACATACAGTACTCACCGCCCCATTCCACGTGATATCATGCTCGCAAACACCGACTTCGTGGGGACAATGGCAAACATGGTAGCACCTATTGTCAATGCAACATTGGGGCTGAAGCCCGTGAAAGCCGTCTTACATGGGGTCATGGGAATTGATAAACACCGTACCTTTCCTGCATACAGCAGCCAGAAATTCGAGACATGGTACAAACGAATGGCATCAAAAAAGCAGGATTCTTATAGCAAACATGTAAGCTATTTCCACGGATGTTACGTCAATTATAACTTTCCACAGTTAGGAAAAGATCTCGTAAAGATCATGAATGCAGTGGGATATGGCGTACATCTGTTAGAGAAAGAAAAGTGTTGTGGTGTGGCATTAATAGCCAATGGACTTAGTGGACAGGCTCGCCGACAGGGTAAAGTGAACATTCGTTCTATCCGAAAGGCAGCAGAACAAAACAGAATCGTACTGACAACAAGCTCTACATGCACGTTTACCATGCGTGATGAGTACGAACATTTACTCGACATCAAGACTGATGACGTACGTGAAAACATCACTTTGGCAACACGTTTCCTCTATCGTCTGATTGAAAAAGGGGACATAAAACTCGCCTTTCGTAAAGACTTTAAGATGCGAACAGCCTACCATTCAGCCTGTCACATGGAGAAAATGGGGTGGATTATATACAGTACTGAACTCTTAAAGATGATACCTGGTCTCGAACTCATCATGCTTGACTCACAATGTTGTGGTATTGCAGGTACTTATGGGTTCAAGAAAGAGAACTACCAACGCTCACAAGAGATCGGATCAGGGCTCTTCAAGCAGATAAAAGAGTTAAATCCTGACTGCGTAAGCACTGACTGCGAGACCTGCAAATGGCAGATTGAGATGTCAACAGGCTATGAAGTGAAGAACCCTATATCCATTCTTGCCGACGCATTGGATGTAGAAGAGACCATAAAACTCAATCAATAAAGAACCTAAAAGCATAAAACAAGATAAATCTAAAGACTTACCGATATGGAAAAGAAATTCATTCTAGCCCTTGATCAAGGGACAACAAGCTCCAGAGCAATCGTTTTTGACCACAACGGACACATCAAATCAGTGGCTCAGAAGGAGTTTACTCAGTACTTTCCACAGCCAGGTTGGGTGGAACATAACCCTAATGAGATATGGTCATCACAGGCTTCTGTTATCGCCGAGGCTATATCTGCCATTGACATCAATGGTCTTGACATTGCTGGAATAGGTATAACAAACCAGCGAGAGACAACCATTGTGTGGGACATTGATACTGAAGAGCCTATCTATAATGCCATTGTCTGGCAGGACAGACGTACCTCTGAGTATTGTGACGAGCTGAAAGCACAAGGTTTAACAGAGAAGATTCACGAGAAAACCGGTCTTATCATAGACGCTTATTTCAGTGGAACAAAGATCAAATGGATACTTGATAACGTACCGGGAGCACGCAAACGTGCCGAAATGGGTAAGCTTCGCTTCGGTAATGTGGACTCATGGCTGGTGTGGAGGTTGACACGTGGCGAGATACATGTCACTGATGTAACCAACGCTTCACGTACTATGCTATTCAACATAAAGGACTTGAAGTGGGACGAAGAGCTACTGAAGCTACTTGATATCCCAATGTCAATGATGCCAGAGGTGAAGTCTAGCTCCGAGATATATGGTCATACAAAGACTACTATCTTTGCACATGAGGTGCCAATCTCTGGTATTGCAGGTGACCAACAAGCTGCTTTGTTCGGTCAGATGTGCATTGAACCAGGCTCTATCAAGAACACTTACGGCACAGGATGCTTCGTTATGCTGAACACAGGAAGCAAACCTGTCCTGTCAAAGAATAACCTTCTGACAACCATAGCATGGAAAATAGGAGATAAAATCACCTATGCGCTGGAAGGATCTATCTACGTTGGCGGCTCTGTTGTGCAGTGGTTGCGTGACGGATTGGGCTTCATCACTTCATCATCAGAGATAGAAGACCTTGCATCAACAGTCCTGACAGTGGCGGAGTGTACTTTGTTCCTGCGCTAACAGGTCTTGCTGCACCTTATTGGGACCAATATGCACGTGGTACAATCATTGGTATTACCCGAGGAACAACCCGTGCACACATAGCACGAGCAGCTCTTGACGGAATTGCTTTCCAGACTTATGACATTGCACAAGCCATGGCAAAGGATATGGATGCACCACTTAAGGAACTGAAAGTGGACGGCGGAGCATCACGAAACAACCTCTTGATGCAGCATCAAGCAGACCTTTTGGGCATCACCGTGGTACGTCCGAAGATCACAGAGACCACCGCTTTGGGTGCAGCTTACCTTGCTGGACTTGCTGTAGGGTTCTGGAATAACATTGATGAGATAAAGAATCAGTGGCAAGTTGAGCGCACTTTTGAGCCTGCAGCAGACAGTGAGAAGATTGAAGCAGCAAAGGCTGGATGGGCAGATGCCATCGGCAGAACACTGACTAAGAGATAAATAACAGATAGGTATTGATAGATGATGATTAAAAACATTGTCTTATCAATACCTTTTTTATTAATAATTTACCTAAATCACCTTATTATGGAATATTCAATGACGACTCAGTTCCTAATGGAATTAATAGGAACGCTCATCTTAGTACTGTTTGGAGACGGCGTTTGTGCCTGTGTTACGCTAAACAAAAGCAAGGGACAGAAAGCAGGATGGGTAGTCATCACCATTGCATGGGGCCTCGCTGTGTGCATGGGAGTACTTGTTGCAGGTCCTTACACGGGTGCTCATCTTAACCCAGCAGTATCCATTGGACTTGCAGTAGCAGGGATGTTTCCATGGAGTTCAGTACCTTATTACATCGTCGCACAAATGATTGGCGGTTTCCTTGGTGGTCTGCTCGTATGGTTTCTATAAAGATCACTATGATGCAACTGATGACGAAGCTGCGAAACTCGGTACATTCTGTACCGCACCAGCCATCCGCAACTACAAAATGAACTTCCTTTCCGAGGTCATTGCTACATTGGTCCTCGTGTTTATCATCATCAGTTTCAGTGTTGATGGTAATACAGGAGATGCCGAACACTTCAAGTTCGGACTTGCAGCACTCGGTCCTATCCCTGTCACATTACTGATCATTGCACTCGGGATGTCGCTCGGAGGAACTACGGGATGCGCCATGAACCCTGCCCGTGACCTGTCTCCGAGACTGGCACATGCCGTTTGTATGAAGGGAGACAACGACTGGGCATACTCCTGGATACCAGTTCTTGGACCAATCATTGGTGCTATTATCGCTGGATTCTGTGGTGCAGCCCTTCTGCTTGTATGATGCTTAAATAACAACTTTATCAATAACAATCTAAACTAAAAACAATTTTATTATGAGTAACTTTAAGAAAACATTCCAGTTAGTAGCTGTTTTCCTCTTTGTAAGTGTAGTACAGCTGTCTGCTCAAACCTACAAGTATCAGAAGATTGTAGGCTTCTCTGACGAGACCAATGCTAAACTTGAAGCTTTCCTGCAGTCAACTATTTCAATGAACATCAGGAAGGTTGCCGTCTTCGACTGTGACGGAACACTCTTCGGACAGGTACCTTATTACCTGGCAGAGGAAGCTCTTTACGAGTATGCCCGCAGGAATTATGCAGGCAAGAAAGATGCAAAATCAGTTGAGAAGTTCAAGTTAGTCGACAAGATGATACACGAAGACGCTATCAGTCGCGAACGTGACCGCATCAAATTCCTCAGTGGTATGACGCCAGAGGAGATACAACGCATTGGCGATGACTGCTTCCACGAGAAATATCAGAATAAGTTCTATCCTCAAATGAAAGCCCTTCTTGCCAATCTTCGCAACTATGGCTTCGAGACATGGGTTATATCAGCCTCTCCAGAGTTGCTTTATCAGCGCTTCTGTGTTGAAGAACTCGGCTTCCAAGAGGACCGTGTAATCGGTGTAAAGTCACTTGTCACAATGGGTGGTGTCGTTACTGACCAAATTGTCTTCCCTTCTCCACAAGACGAAGGTAAGGCTGAAGTCATCAGAACCTTCATCAAGACACGTCCACTCTTCGCTGCCGGCAATAGTCGTGGAGACATGGAGATGATGAATACATCCGTAGGTTTGAAGCTCATCCTCAACCTGACGCAAAGACTCCACAGAAGGTTATGGGCGGAAAGACCGTAAAAGAGTACTGGGCTGCTGACCCTAACTGCATCACAGAGTACACTCGTGACGTGACAGAAGGCAACTATAACTGGGCATGTGACGAATATAAAGTAAAGCAGAACGCACCAACTGACGTTTCAACACCAGCCGTTGTTATCTACTAATATCTTTTTTAAGAAACACTTGGAGCCTCTAATGGTTATTACGAAATATCCTTACACAGAAGACAACCCCAACGATTGTTTTCGAAAGAAAATCCAATTATTTTCGGTTTCATAACCATCAGAGCTCCAAACAGTTACAAACAGCGTCCTAAAAGGGCGTCTTTTACATCGCAAAAGGGCATCTTTTACACATCAAAAGGTGCCCTTTTACTATGCAAAAGGGCACCTTTTAGAATGCAAAAGAGCATCTTCTATTTATGGAATGAGAAATTTTAGGACAACGGAAGTTGTACTTTCAGTATTCTATCGTTTGTTATTATCAGCTGAAAGACCATCTCCTGCTCTGTATTGGTATGTAAAATCTCCATTCAAAAAAGAAGTCCCCGACCGTCAAATGACCGTCGGGGACTTCTTCTTATATAATCTTTTCAAAGGAACATATACGACAACTGTTCCTTTCCTCCTACTTCTTCAGAACATTAATCAAACTGATTTTCAACGATATCACTCAACACCTCCTTGATATCAAGGCCTGCAGCACGCACCTGTTGAGGGATAAAGCTTGTTGTAGTCATACCCGGTGTAGTATTGATTTCAAGCATATTGATAACATCATTACCGTCCTTATCCTTCGAAATGATGTAATCAATACGGATAATACCATTGGCATGCAGGATATCATAGATACGACTTGTCTCTTCAGCTACACGTGCTGCTGTCTCAGGAGACATACGTGCAGGAGTTATTTCCTGTACCTGACCGTTGTATTTAGCGTTATAATCGAAGAATTCGTTGCTTGTTACAACCTCAGTAGCAGGGGAAAACGACACTCTTATCCTTTGTCTTGTACACACCTTGTGATATCTCCATACCATCCATGAAGCCCTCAATCATCACCTCATTGCTCTCCATAAAAGCAACACGAAGTGCCGGAGCAAGCTGGTCGTGATTCTTAACCTTTGACACACCGAAGCTACTTCCATCTGCAGAAGGCTTCACAAAACAAGGCATACCCAGACGTTTTTCAATTGCTTCTGCATCATATTCCTCTCCACGACGTAACAGAATGCTATCTGCAACATTCACTCCAAAGCCACGAAGATAGTTATTGAGCACATACTTATCAAAGGTCATAGCCTCAACCAGTACGTTACTCGTAGAATATGGCAGATGAATCAGCTCGAAATAGCCTTGCATCACACCATTTTCTCCTGGCTGTCCATGGATGGTTATGTATGCATAATCGAAGGCAACAACCTTTCCATCCTTCAAGAAAGAGAAGTCATTCTTGTCAATTGGTGCTGTAATGCCACCTGGAAGTTCAACATGCCAGTCCATTCCCTTTACATCTACGATATAAATATCGTACCGTTCCTTGTCAAAGAAGGAATATAATCCCTGCGCAGAGCGCATCGAAACATCATGCTCTGATGAGTCACCACCACAGACGATGGCTATAGTCCGCTTCAAATCTCTCATTGTATATTCTTATTTTGTTTATCTATGCTATTGGAATCATCCATTTAAGGTTATTCCATTCAGTATGAAATTACTCATTTTTCAACACCACTTTGCCCTTTGATAAAGCCCCTCCACTTCGCAATAAGTGCAGAAAGATCGGCAGGAAGGTCGCTCGTGAAATCCATTTGCTCACCTGTTACCGGATGAACGAAGCCCAATGTCCGCGCATGTAACGCCTGTCGGTCACACAGAGTGAGACAGTTATGGATAAAAGCCTTGTACGTACTCGACCTCTGACCACGTAGAATCTCCCTTCCACCATAGCGTTCGTCACCGAAAAGAGGGTGTCCGATATGCTTCATGTGCGCACGAATCTGGTGAGTACGACCCGTCTCCAAGATACATTCTATCAGTGTTGTATAACCAAATCGTTCAATAACACGATAGTGAGTTACGGCTGGTTTACCTGTTTCAGAGCCTGGTGGGAACACCGTCATACGAAGTCTGTCCTTCGGATCACGGGCAATATTACCTTCAATACGCCCTTCTTCTTCCGTGAAATTCCCCCAAACAAGGGCATTATAGCTGCGATGTGTCGTCTTATTAAAGAACTGTTTCCCCAATGAAGTCTTAGCATCTGGGGTCTTTGCTATCACCAACAACCCACTTGTATCTTTATCTATACGATGTACTAGACCCACTTCTGGGTCATTAGCATCAAACTCTGGTATGTCTTTCAAGTGCCAGGCGATAGCGTTAATAAGTGTTCCGTGAAAGTTACCAGCACCTGGATGAACCACAAGGCCTGCTAGTTTGTTGATAACCATTAGTACTTCATCCTCATAAACAATGTCTAATGGAATGTCTTCTGCCTCAATAGTATTGTCATGTTTTGGTCGATCGAGCATCAACGTGATGACATCATCTGGTCGAACCTTATAGTTGCTCTTCACAGGAGAGCCGTTTACATGGATAAAACCTGCCTCTGCAGCTTTCTGAATACGGTTACGACTTGAGTGCTGCATACGTTCAAAGAGGAATTTATCTATCCTTGCAGGCACCTGACCCTTGTCAACTGTTACACGAAAGTGCTCATAAAGCTCGTCATTACCACCTTCTGACGTGTCTGTAGGCAGTAAATCGTCGCTCAACTCTTCATCAAATATAGTCTCTTCGTCTACCATGTTCAGGGCCTAATCAGTTGGTTTTGTTGATGAAGGGTCAGCAGGTAAGCCCGATTGTGATGATGATCCAGAGCCACCAGAGCCCGATTTCCCTCGTTCATCCTTTATTTCGTTGCCGTTTTCATCGACTGGTACTTCGACATATTCCTCTACTTCGTCGTACTTTGGCATCTTTTCTTCAACCTCTATATCCTCATATTCCGGTTCATTCAGGCCTGCCGTGTCAGTAATCTCACGTGTTCCATCACCTACTTGCAGTATAATTACAGCGTCAGAAGGGACTCTATCGCCTGCCTGAACATGTTTTCCGTTCACGAGAATACCATATATCCAGTCTTTTTCACCTGGAATATACTCTGGTTCTCCTACCTTGAAGCCCATAGAAAGCAACTGTGCAGTAGCTTCACGTAGGGAGTTATTATCAATAATGTCAGGAACTACGAGTGAAGGAGCACTTGCTGCGTTGATTGTAACATAAATAACATGAGTAGATTTTATACGCTTTCCACCTGCAGGAGACTGTTCGAGAATACAGTCAGGAGGCAATTCTTTCACATAACCTGTGTCCGTTACCTCAATCGTCAGGCCTACTTTATCCATGATATCAACAGCTTCGTCATACTGTTTGTGGATGATATTCGGCACCACAATGGACTCACCGTGATGTGTATAGTAGTCAAGTCCGAACCTAACTCCTATCGCCAGCAACAACAACAGTATCACAATGGCTAGGATATTACCCCAGATATACGTGCTATTGAACTTATGGAAGAACTCTTTTGATGTCATTAAACTCCTACTTGTCTACTCGTTTGCATACTTACTCGTAACCTTTCAGCCTGCAAATCGTCAACTTGTTAACCAGTAAATCTATCTTCTTTTCTTTATATATATGTGGCAAAGGTAGACAAAAAAACGGAAAGAAGCAAAGAATAAACTCTACTTCTTTCCGTTTTCGTTCTAATCCTTAACAGGAATAGACGTACTTTTTACTTTCCGTGGTGCTCGTCTGATACTGTTAACTTCTTACGACCCTTAGCTCGACGGGCAGCCAATACACGGCGACCATCCTTTGTTGCCATTCTCTCGCGGAATCCATGCTTGTTCACACGACGACGGTTGTGTGGCTGAAATGTTCTTTTCATTTTCTTATCCTATTATTTATTGTTATTGTGCAAATTATAAATTGACACGCCGAAACATGCCCGTTACGGGCTGCAAAATTACTTAATCTTTTTGAATTGAGCAAGGAAACGATAATTTTTACGATGATAATTTATGTTTTTTCCATAAATTCAGTACCTTTGCACCGCACTTTTCGCTATCAAGCAGCAAATAAAGTAACAAATTATATATTAGGAAATTATGATTAATTCACAGGAAATCAAGATTGGAACATGTATCCGTCTTGATGGTAAGATTTGGACTTGCATCGACTTCCAGCACCGTAAACCAGGTAAAGGTAACACTGTTATGATCACAAAGCTAAAGAACGTAGCTGACGGACGTGTCCTTGAGCGCACTTTCCAGGTTGGTTTCAAGCTTGAAGATGTTCGTGTTGAGCGTCGTCCATACCAATATCTTTATGAGGATTCAACAGGTTTTATCTTCATGAATCAGGAAACTTTCGAGCAGATTCCTATCCCTAAGCATCAGATTACAGGCTCTGAGTACATGAAAGAAGGTGACGTTGTTGAGGTTGTAACTGATACTTCAGACGGTACTATCCTCCTTGCTGAGATGCCAGTGAAGACAACTTTGACCATTACTCACAGCGAACCAGGTGTTAAGGGTAACACTGCTACCAACGCAACAAAGCCTGCTACACTTGAGACAGGTGCTGTCGTACGTGTTCCTTTGTTTATCAATGAAGGCGAGGTTATCCAGATTGACACCCGTGACGGTAGCTATTTAGGTCGTGTAAATGCTTAATTAGCAGCAGAAAGAAGTCTTATATACACTTCAAATAACAATAACAAAAAAGCCAGAACGAACTCTTTGAGAGTTTATTCTGGCTTTTTTATGTGTTTGGATGAATGCTGATGCAGTCTCAACTTACTCCGAACTGAGTAATTTATCAGAAGCGTATATGCTACTGATAGCAAAGAATAACCAAAGAATACCAGAGATTACTACCATTGAATGATGACCACAAACAGCAAGAGAGATCATCAATACAGAAACAAAACAGTCAAAAATCAGGTATTTATTAGACCCTAACAGTGCCTTTACCAGGTTATCTGGATCCTCTTTGGACATCTCCCAAATGCAAAGAGAGGTCAAAAGAATAAACAAACTCGCAAGTATTGCGAACGACAAATCATCTTGTAACACTGCCATCAACAAACAAACAATGACGTCAACCCGTATGGCTAAGGGCAACGACTTCTTAATTTTATTCATAGGTTTTCATTGAACTATTAGATAATACGAAATGTAAACAATGGCACAAAGATAATAAAAATCTACCAATAAAGTGCAGATTATACCTCTTTCTGCCGTAATAATTAATTAAAAACGTTGTCATTCACAAACAAACACTATCTTTGCAGCATATGAAGTATAGCATTATCGTTCCCGTTTTCAATCGTCCTGATGAAGTAGATGAGCTCTTAGAGAGTCTGATTCACCAGGAAAAGAAAGATTTTGAAGTCATTATAGTTGAGGATGGCTCACAGATTCCATGTAAAGAGGTGTGCGACAAGTATGTTGACCGCCTTAACTTACATTACTATAATAAGGAGAATTCGGGTCCAGGGCAGAGCCGTAACTACGGAGCAGAGCGTGCCGAGGGTGAGTATCTACTAATACTTGACTCTGATGTCGTACTTCCTAAAGGGTATCTACAAGCCATTGACGAGGAATTAGACCGTGAACCAGCTGATGCTTTCGGCGGTCCTGACTGTGCACATGACTCGTTTTCCGATACCCAGAAAGCCATATCATATTCTATGACATCTTTCTTTACCACCGGAGGTATACGTGGTGGAAAGAAGAAATTAGATAAATTCTATCCTCGATCATTTAATATGGGCATACGGAGGGATGTTTATCAGCAGTTAGGAGGCTTCTCAAAGATGCGTTTTGGTGAAGATATCGACTTCTCTATCCGTATCTTCAAAGCTGGGAAACGCCTGTAGATTATTCCCCAAAGCATGGGTATGGCACAAGCGACGCACCGACTTCCGTAAGTTCTGGAGACAGGTTTATAACTCGGGAATAGCACGTATTAATCTTTACAAGAAGTACCCTGATTCCTTAAAACTTGTCCATTTGCTACCAATGGTATTTACTGTTGGAACAGGACTTCTGCTCTTACTCATCCTACTTGGTATCATTTTCCTGTGCATCCCTTCAACAAAGAACATCGGATGTTGCACCCTTCTGACAGGTCTGATACCCCTATTGCTATACAGCACAGTCATCTGCATTGACTCAACACGGCAGAATAACAGCCTGAAAATAGGCATTCTTAGCATTCGTGCCGCCTTCACCCAGCTCACGGGTTACGGCTGTGGATTCATTAATGCATGGTGGAAACGTTGTGTATGTGGCAAGGATGAGTTCAGTGCTTATAACAAAACATTCTATAAGTAACGCAAGACTGCGTCCGTCTGAACGCACACACAGTATATAATCAATATCCTAAGACATAACGATAGAGCTGAAATTCCCTACCGATAGAAGATTGAAGACGGGATGAGGCTCATTCTTTTACGATGCAAAACTTATCTATCAACCATTGGGCTGAGGCTGACCGCCCACGTGAAAAACTCGAGAAACTGGGGGCGAGTGCCCTCAGTGACGCAGAATTATTGGCTATTCTCATTGGCTCGGGTACACCAAATGAAAGTGCTGTCGGGCTTATGAAACGTATTCTCAACGGGTGTAATAACAATCTAAACACGCTGGGGAAGCTCTCATTATCCGACCTGAAACAATATAAAGGGATTGGTCCTGCCAAAGCCATCACCATCCTTGCTGCCTGCGAACTGGGCAAACGCCGACAAAGAGCAGCTATAGAAGAATCGCCAATCCTTAACTCTTCTGAGGGAATATACAACTATATGCGCACCACCATACAAGACTTAGACGTTGAAGAAGGCTGGATGCTGATGTTGAAGCAGAACTTTCGGCTCATAGAAGCGAAGAGAATATCTGTTGGAGGACTAACGATGGCACCCGTTGACATCCGTCTTATGATGAAAGAGGCACTCATGAAACACAACAGTACTGGTTTTCTGCCACAATCATCCCAGTGGAAATACCCAACCAAGCAGAGAGGACGACTCACTCACATCCCGTATACAGAAGGCATGTAACCTTTTGAGCATTTATTTGGCAGACCATGTCATTCTTACTGACGGTAGTTACTTCTCCTATCGGGATGAAGGGAAGCTTTAAAAGGAAACAACACACTCTCCCATCCCCCACCCTTACACAGTTGTTCAAGCGGAAAATAGGAAGTCTTTAGCCCTTTTTACTATCTCACAAAGCCGTCTCAACACTCTGACTTCTGTATCCTATAACAACTCTATAGTAATCCTTATCGGTCTGCAAAAGTATTATCCCACATGTCTTTTACCTTACTTAAACAACTGACAACACCCTAAAATTATCATCAGGTATAATCAAAAGGGCTAATACACCACACAGATAAACAAGGAAAGGTATGAACAGAAGATGCCCTCACCTGCTCACTTCATTAAAGAAAGTGGACAGATGAGGGCAGTCTCTCTCTTTATGTTTCTAATCTCTCGCTACGACCTTAGTTTCTGTTGTTTCCAAAGAAACGGAGAAGATAGAGGAAGAGATTGATGAAGTCAAGATAAAGACTTAATGATCCAAGTAGGGCAATCTTCTGTGCAGCCTCTCCTGCATCAGGTGCCATAAGTAGGTTACGCTTGATGGCTTGTGCGTCCCATGCAGTAAGACCAGTAAAGATAAGGACACCAATACCACTAACAATAAGGTCCATCATTGTGCTCTTTAAGAAGATATTTACCAATGAAGCAATGATAAGTCCTATCAAAGCCATCAGCAGAATACCACCCATCTTCGTCAAATCCTTCTTTGTTGTCGCACCAACCAGTGCCATTGCTCCAAACGTTCCAGCCGTAATGAAGAATGTCTTAGCGATGGAAGCAATCTGATAAACAGCAAATATCCATCCTAATGTCAGACCATTAAGGGCTGAGAACACGATAAACCACATCGTGGCAGCAACAAGTGACAGTTTATTGATGCGTGATGAAACATACCAAACGATACCAAGTTCAGCCAAACCAGCTATCAACAACGGACCACGGCTGGTATAAAGGAGTTGGAGAACAGCTGGTGAGTTACCTGCACCATAAGCTACTACACCTGTAATGACAAGTGCCATTGCCATCCATGTATACACTTTACGCATCAAAGCAGGGAATGCACGTGACATTTCCAGGTCACGTTCCTGATTATTTGCTACTTTGAGAAATTGTCGTAATTCATATTCTTTTCTTTTTTTAGTACTTTCTATTGTCTTTAATAGGGTTTATCAACTATCGTTTGTCACAAGATTGCAACTTCCTAATATACTTTATTCACTACAAACAACGTGCCATATCCTTGAGAGATGCACGAGTTCACTTCTCTGTTTGTCATCCGCACATATGGTGCTAAGCATCCGCACATGTGGAGCTGACCATCCGCACATGTGGAGTTGAGCATCCGCACGAGTGGTGCTGACCATCCCCACAAATGACGAAGGATATCTTCTCCAAACTGAACAACGGCATATTACATCTTCAATTAGACTATTGTAATAGCATTTCCTTCGTAAGAATACTCTCCAATTGCTCTGCAGAGAGTCGCAACTGGAACTCACCATGAAGGGCAACGCTGATACGTCCCGTCTCTTCTGACACTATAATTGCCAATGCATCAGAGTCTTGTGAGATACCCATTGCCGCACGATGCCGCAGTCCAAGCTCCTTCGGAATATCCTGTTTATGGCTCACGGGGAGGATACAGCCCGCTGCTTTGATGCGTTGTTTGGATATAATCATTGCTCCATCATGCAAAGGTGAGTTCTTAAAGAAGATGTTTTCAATCAGACGCTGGTCTATACGAGCATCTATAATATCACCCGTCTCACAAATATCATCCAATATTACGCCGCGTTCAACGACTATCAGAGCTCCCACCTTACCACGACTCATACTCATACAAGCCATGACAAGTGGCATAATTGTCTCTTTATCAACTTCTCCTTTATTGGACTTCATAAAGAGTTTCACCAGGTTGTTCACCTTCCGGTGTGCTCCGAGACTGTAGAGGAAGTGGCGAATATCCTCCTGAAAGAGGACTATCAGACCTATCACACCCACTGATACCAGTTTGTCCATGATGCTTCCCAAGAGCCGCATCTCCAACACCTGACTAACAATGAGCCACATGATGACAAACACAAGGATGCCAATGAAGACGTTCAACGAACGCGACTCCTTCATCAATCGGTAGACGTAATAGAGCATTAGTGCTACCAGTACGATGTCTATAATATCCTTTAGTCCAAACTCAAAAACATATTAAATGCTATTCTGCCCACACCTCTCTCCCATCAAGCAAGAAACAAGACGTATAAAGAGGCACTCTTATGGGGTTAAAACTTACACTTCAAACTTTTTATTCCGCAGTATTATGACGCATAGCATCAACAATCTTGACAGCCTCAACAGCTTCACGCACGTCATGAACGCGCAGAATGTTGGCACCTTTCAGTAGGGCTATAGTGTTCAAAACAGTCGTTCCATTCAGACTTTCAGCTGTCGTAATGCCCAATAACTGATGAATCATGCGCTTACGGCTAATCCCAACGAGTAGAGGAAGCTCCATTACTTGCAGTCGTTCCATCACGTTGAGCAGCTCATAGTTACCTTCTACAGCACCCTTACCAAAGCCAAAGCCAGGGTCAAGAATGATATCTTTCTGTCCCAAAGCCCGCAATTCCTGCACCTCACGTGAGAAGTTGATGAGCATATCATGGAGGTTTGCTGCGACAGACATTAATATATAAGGTGTACCTAACTCTGCAACAGTACGGAACATATCAGGATCTTTACCTTCTTCAACGTCGTTTATGATATCAGCTCCAAACTCTTCCACTGTGCGTCGGGCTATGGAAGCATGGAAAGTATCAATGGAAATAATAGCATCAGGTTGTGCCTCACGAATGATTGGCAATGCAAATGCCAAGCGGCGCATCTCCTCTTCCTCACTGACAACCTCTCCTCCAGGGCGTGTAGAGCATGCTCCAACATCAATAATCTTTGCCCCTTCGGCAATAATCTGGTTGGCACGATTGCGTATAGCCTTCTCTGTCTGCACTCTACTATCGGCAAAAAGGAATCAGGCGTAACGTTCATGATACCCATTACCATTGGTTGTCCCAGGTCAACAAGGCGTCCCCGCACATTGATTGTGTAGCTAATCGGCTTACAAACAGCCGAATTTGTCATATTTTCCATATCCGCAAAGGTAATGTAAATCCACCACACTCGCAAACAAACACCCTATTTTTAAGAAAAGTATTGATATTCTTCACAATGGGAACACGCAGAGATGGGAAGTATTATACATATACTTCGTTTTCTGTAAACCCATGTCCCATATTGCTTTAACATCTGTTCCATACTCTTTTCACCATGATGAAATGCATGTCTTACCATGATGAGGCTTTGAAAAAGTATAGGAAAAAGAGACACAGAGCCCTACTTCTTAAATGGTGAAAGGCTTTCTCTAGGATGCAAACCAGGCACATGAAGACAAGAAAAAGGGGACTATCTGTTCACACAGACAGTCCCCCAGAGCGAGAATCTATGGTGTTCAGTTTGGCAACCGGACAACTCTATTAATCTGTAACCCCATCCCTGAGGTCACCATTTTGCCCTGATACAGGCAGTGCACCACCAGTATTATCATTACCTTTAAGTCCCTCGTTGTTATCCATTTCACGTTGCGGGAAGCGTAGATTCAACCATCCATCATCCGATTTGATATTGAATTGGTAAGCATCAGGGTAATTACTAACTTCTCCAGCATGGATACGAACAATGTTCTTGCCCAACCGTTTGGCATCCATAGTGAAGAAACCTTCACCCCAAAGTTCAACTCTGCGCTGGAACCATATCTCATCTACCAGTGTACGGGTTGATGGAACAGTGTAAGAAGGGTCACGATAAGTACGGACAAAGTCCTCCAAAACCTGCTTTGCTGTAGCCTCCTGACCACTCTTTGCCAAACCTTCTGCCTTAATAAGAATCATCTCCTCCACACGCATCAGTGGGAAATCGTTGTTATTAAGCGTATTTCCTATACCTGATTGCTGACCAAACTTGATGTTTGTATAGGCATCAAATGGGGTTTTAACATTCTCAATCTCAAAGTCGGCAATGGCATCTCCCGTAGCAGAAGTACCCTTTGAAGGGTCTGTCCATGTGATGTTTGCCCAGTTCGGGGAGTGCTTGTTAGCATCTAACCACCATCCTTTGCGCACATCAGTAGATGGAATCTTATCAAAAAGGAGCTTGTTGATGACTGGAACGTTACCCGTTGCTGCAGCATAAGCTTCACCAGAGAAGGCTGATAGCCATGAAGATGCATTCTGATAACCAGCATTAGAATTCGATTTCAGCTGTGCCTCTGTAATATCTACACCCCATATCCAGTTATGATCAGCAATATTATCAAAGGCAGGAACACTCACTTCAGCTATCGAAGCAGGTGTATATCCATCCATAGCCTTGTCTGCGTCAGCTGCAGCAGCAGCCCAATTACCCATCAAAAGATTGGCACGAGCACGTAAGCCATAAGCTACGTTGAGGTCGATATACTGCTTGGAAGGACGCGTATAACCCTGTAAGTGTGCAATAGCAAAGTCCAAATCCTTAAGAATCAACTCATAAACCTGCTTAACTGTAGCCCGTGGATTATTGAAATAATCCTCTGTTCCTGTTAAGATAGGGACACATGGCTTGTCAGCTGACGTCGCATAACTGAACTGAAAGTAAGGTGCTAGCTGCATATAGTCGAACGCACGGATAGCATGAGCTTGTGCTAACTGGTTCAGAGGAGTACCTGTTGCAGTACTCTCATCTATAGAATTGATAATCTGATTAGCCACACCTATCTGCCGATATGGGATAGTATAACGCATCAAAGGGTTGGCATAATGGACGTCACGTGACTGTAATGTACAGGCAGCAGAGAACCAATTATATCCATTATCACCTAAAATGAGGTCGGCACCCTCTGCATCGCATGACAAAGCAGCGGATATTGCACCGAAATCATCAGCCCTTGCCGTACCGTATATACCTGGTGTACCTAAGTAATTAAACATACCTGAGAACGTAGCAGCAGCCCGTTCGGGAATCATTTCATTTGTTGCCAGCATCTGATTGGTTGACAAATTGTTTCCAGCAGGCTCCTGTTCATTCAGGTCATTGCATGATGTAGCCAGCAAAGCACCACATAATACTAATAAAGATAAGCTATATCGTTTCATGTTATATTGTCTTATATTGTTTCGTTTTACCATCATTACCAATTAGAATGTCAGAGTGATACCGGCAGTAATAGACCGTAGGGCAGCATAACCACCGCCACTTATCAAAGCTGAGCCTGATGTGAAGCCACCAACTTCAAGTGTTGTACGTGGATCGAGACCCTTACGTGCTGTGACAACGAACAGATTTTCTCCTGCCACATATACGCGGAGACTATTCAAAGCGAGGTGATTAATGATACGTTTAGGGAAAGAATAGCCCAGTGTTACATTGTTCAAAGAAAGGTAATCACTGCTTGTCAGGAAGTAATCCACTGCAGACTGTGAACCAACAGCAAAGCCATCGTCAGCCTTTGCAGTACTCAAACGAGGGATATTACTGCTTGTATTGTCGGCACTCCATGCCCCCAGAGCATCTTTATGTAAGGCAACACCAGTGCTTTGACCCAAGTGCATGTACTGCTGATACTGTCCATCATAGACCTTTCCACCCAATTGATAAGAGAATTGCATACTGAAGTCGAAGCCATAAGCATTCAAAGTAGTACCAAATCCACCATAAACTTTAGGGTTAATGTCGCCCAAATCATACCTAGTAGCCTGCGTAAGATCAGTCGTAGTGGTCTGTCCTGTAACATTCCCATTAGCATCTATTACATCCTTATAATAGGTTGCATGACCATTAGACTTGTCTGTTCCAGCATACTTATACATGTAAGCTTCATAGCGAGAGCCACCAATTCGGATGATGGAAGAACCTGCTTTCAAACCATCTTTAGCAATGGTTGGATCGAGTTCAGTTATCTTATTCTTGAAATAAGTCATGTTAAGATTCACGTTCCATGTGAGAGTTTTACTCCGAACCACGTCACCATCCAGGCTTAACTCAAATCCTTTGTTGCTCATAGCACCAATGTTCGCAGGATAGCTGGTCACAGAAATACCAGAAGAAAGCGGCAATGTCTTCCAGAACAGGAGGTCAGTCGTCTTCTTATTGAACACCTCTAATGTTCCATTCAGGCGGTGTTTGAAGAGTGAGAAGTCCACACCTAAGTTCAATTCACCCGACTTTTCCCATGTCAGATTAGCATTTCCCTTATACGCAATCTGGTTTGTGAACTCTTTAGTTGCCTCATTGTAGCTTGTCTTATAGGTATCCGTATATGGATAATACATGCGATATCCAGACCTGTCGAGCAATCCATCATTACCTTGCTCACCATAACTGAGTTTCAGTTTCAGCAGGTCTACCCAATCAGCTGTAAACCATTTCTCCTTATTAATAGCCCATCCTACAGACACAGACCAGAACGTTCCCCATCTATGACCGGGTGCAAAGATAGACGATCCATCGTGACGCAGAGATGCTTCTCCGAAGTATTTATCAGCATAGTTATAGTCTCCACGGAAGAAATAACCATCACGTACCAAGGTATTCGTGCTGGATCCTGCCTTAAGGTTGGCACGTGCCAGTGCGTTATTGAGCTCTGCAATGGTCGGATCATACAGATGATCATTGTAACCAGACAAGTCTGACACCTTCAAGAAGTAATGTTCATAACCTGCAAGGAGGTTGATGGCATGCTTACCAAAGGTCTTATCATAGTTAGCAGTGTATATCTGGTTAGTTGAGAAGTAACGGTCGTTACCAACTTCTACGGCACCATCTGTTGTTGAAGCAGACCCAAACGACTATCAAGGTAATGATAATTCCTGTTTCTGTTCCATACTGACAAGTTAGCAACTAAGTTCAAGCCCTCGATAGGAGTAACTGTTGCTACCCAGTTTCCTTGGAATTGATCCGTAGCAATACTCTGTCTGTTGTATTCATTATCACGAACTGCATTTCCAATGATGGCTGGACGCTTAAAACCTGTTTGGTTTGCATCATAAACTGTGCGTCCATGGTCTTTCATTATATTACCATTGGCATCACGAACATACAAAGGATAGATAGGACCTAACTGATTAGCGATATAGAAAAGGTTACCACTGCTTCCGTACGTATCAGCATTATAGGATGGACTTGAGCTGTCTGTGTGTGAATAAGACAAACTAACACCGAACCGCAACCAGTCTTTTGCCTGATAATCCACGTTTGTTCGTGCTGTATAACGCTTGAAAGAAGAGTTATTTACTGTACCTCCATCACCCAGGAAACCAAGGTTTGAATAGTAACTAAGCTTGTCTGTCGCACCATTGATGTTCACATTGTACTCCTGACGGAATGAACTGTGGAAGATTTCATCGTAGTAATTGTCAGGCATGTAGGTGTATTTGCCATCAGAATAGCCAAGTTTAGCATTAGGATTCAACTTAAAATCATCCCCAATGAACTTCTCTCCTGTTGGAATCGTGAATACTTGATAACCCAATCCGCCATTCTTATTTCCCAAGAGGTTAGCATCTGCAAAGGCACGAGCATCTGCATCTGAAGCACCATGATAGAGTTTCGAGTTGTACATTGCCTTGTAGAATGCTTCATAATACGTAGCAGGATCAAGGATTAGGTCGTAACGAGGTATCTCACGTGAGTTACTTCCCCACTTGGCATCTAATGTTATCTTAGCACCATGAGCACCGCGTGACTTCTTAGTTGTAATGATGACCACACCGTTTGCACCACGTGCACCATAGATAGCAGCAGATGCAGCATCCTTCAAGACGGACATACTCTCGATATCCGATGGGTTCAAACTTGCGATATCGCCATCGAAAGGTGCACCGTCAACAACATACAACGGTTCAGAACTTGCTGCATAAGAGCCTATACCACGGATGCGAAGCTCCGGAGCACTACCCGGTTCGCCAGAAGAAGTAACCATCTGAACACCTGCAACCTTACCTCCAAGGGCATTCGTAGCTGTGGAAGCAACATGCTTACTGATATCTTCAGCCTTCACTTCTACAGCAGAACCCGTGATGGTAGAACGCTTCTGAGTACCATAAGCCACAACCATCACCTCATCCAAAGCACGATGATCAGGGTCAAGAACAACCTTCATATTCGGTGAAGCCTTCACTTTCTTAGGTGTCATACCTAAATAAGAGACTTCCAACAGTGTCTTTCCCTCAGGTAAGGTCAACGTAAAATTACCGTCAACATCAGATACCGTACCCGTCTTAGTGCCAATAATGAGGATTGATGCACCCACAATAGGCTCACCATCTTCTGAACTTGTCACCGTACCACGTACTTGAGTCTGTGCAAAACATACCCCTATAAAAAGGAATAAGTTTGCAAGTAACATCGTAAGTCTTTTTCCCATAAATTTAAAGTATTAGTGTAAAATTCTCTATAAAAACCGCTACAAAGATATAAATAATTATTTAACAAGTCAAGTTAAATAGTAATTAATTTTTTTAATTTATGTCGTTTTATTCTTTCAAACTGTAATTATTATTAGTGTGTTAATAACACTTTGTGTTTTTAAATTGCCTGCATAAAAGATACAATATATCACACTTTTTTAATATAAAAAGTTAATATCGCCACCTTATATATAATAAACGGAATATCATAGAGCACAAAAAAGGGTATCATTACTTTGCATTGTCTGCCATTTAAGTTACCTTTGCACTTAAGAATAAAGTATAGATCATGAACATACAAGAGATTTATAAGATTTACCAGCAGCACCCTATCGTTACCACCGACAGCCGAAACTGTCCGGAAGGTAGCATCTTCGTTGCACTGAAAGGGGCATCCTTCGATGGTAATAAGTTTGCAGAAGCAGCTTTGGAGAAGGGTTGCAGCTATGCTATCGTTGACGAAAAAGAATACGCAAAACCTGATGACAACCGCTTCATACTTGTTGATGACGCCCTTATCACATATAAGGAACTCGCGCGTGAGCACCGTCGTCAGTTCTCTATCCCAGTCATTGGCATAACAGGTACGAATGGTAAGACTACAAGTAAGGAGCTTATCTCTGCTGTATTGGCTGAAAAGTTCAATGTACATCATACTGAAGCGAACTATAACAATGACGTTGGTGTACCGCGCACGCTGCTCGCTTTGCGCCCAGAACACGAGATTGCAGTCATTGAAATGGGTGCTTCTCACCCTGGAGACATAGAGAAACTGGTTAAATATGTAGAGCCTACTTGCGGACTTATCACCAATGTAGGACGTGCACACCTACAAGGTTTCGGCAGTTTCGAAGGAGTTAAGCGTACGAAAGGTGAGCTCTACGACTTCCTGAAGGCACATGACGGATTGCTTTTCCTCAACGAAAGCAATGCAGACCTTACCGAAATGGCTGCCCAAAGGGAGTTTGAACGTGTCATAACATACGGACAAGACGATACGGCTGACGTTGAAGGACATGTAATTAGTTGTGCTCCGTTCCTGAAATTCGCATGGCAATCACGCCTGAACACACAACAACCAGCAACAACTATCTATGAAGTACTGACACATCTCATTGGTTCTTACAACCTCGACAATATGTTAGCAGCCATAACCATTGGTCTGCACTTCGGCGTAACACCACAACAGATTTGTCATGCTTTGGAAAATTACGTTCCACATAACAACCGTTCACAGTTGACAGAGACAGCACATAACAAACTCATTGTGGATGCGTACAATGCCAACCCATCCAGTATGGCTGCTGCGATAGAGAATTTCCACGTCATGGATGTTGACAATAAGATGGCAATATTGGGCGACATGCGTGAATTGGGAGATGCTTCAGCAGAGGAACATCAGAAGGTTGTTGACCAGCTAAAGGCAGTTGGATTAGCAAACGTATGGCTTGTAGGAGAAGAATTCGGCAAAACCAACACTGATTATCGTAAATTTCATGACGTTGAAGAGGTGAAGGAAGCCATCAGACAACAGCGTCCAGAGAATCATTACATCCTCATAAAAGGAAGTAATGGCATCCGTCTCTTCGAATTACCCGACCTTTTATAAGCCGAGAAAAAAGATAATTTCCTTACGTTAGTTCCGAAAAATTAGCTATCTTTGCACCCGTCTAAGAGGCAATCGGGATGTAGCGCAGTTGGTAGCGCACTACGTTCGGGACGTAGGGGTCGCCAGTTCGAATCCGGTCATCCCGACAAAAAGGGGAGAAACTTTCATGGTTTCTCCCCTTTTCTTATTCCATGTATTGTCCGATAATTTCACATTAGCATTTTAGAAGACGCCCTTTTACATTGCAAAAGGGGGTCTTTTAAAAACCATTTTATAATCAATTGATTATCTGATGGTTACAAACTGCAAAATAATCAACTTTCTTCTCTTTTTCACCCAATACCTGTTGACTTTATGTAAGGATTTTTCTTAAACCGCTAACCCATATACATTAGTAGAACAAACACCAGAAAACTAACCGTCAGCACCCACAATGCAGCATGCTTACAATTCTATATACGGACGCAAACGTTCAATAGCTTCTGCAGGAAAGTCCTTTAACAAGTGAAGTTGTGACAGACTTGTTATCTTCCCTTTCAGCCTACGGTAATCGCATATAGCACGTGCTTGATAGAAATTAATATAGGGATGACGTCTTAGTTGGGCAAGTGTCAATGTGTTGAGGTTCAGCTTTTCCGTGTGTGGATGCACTACTGAAAAATAAGGCAAAGCCTCTTCGGGGAAGCCGTCAAGCTCTAAGAGTTGCCCAACCGCTACATACCCACCAAGACGTTTACCATAGTTGACAATGGCACGTGCCCACCCTGAGCCGATACCGGGTATCTTCTTGAGCATCGTTGTGTCTGCGATGGTGAGATTTACATGCTCTCCTACCTTTAGTTTCAGCGGATAACGCACCGTATCTCGGTCATATTCTTTATATGCCTTGTACGTATTGCTTGCCCGAAAAGCCTCATATGCTTCGTGTGCAGCTTCCTTATCGGCTGCTTTCCGTGCTATATACGCCTGTACAGAAGCAAGTGTTGACGCGGGAGCATAGTCATCGCCGATGCTGATATATGGTTCGAGTTCACGAAACTGCTTACGAGTAAGGCCATAAAGACGTGCAAATCCATTGGAGAACGAAAGACTCCACCCTTAGAACGATACTTCATGATGTTCCGAACCTGGTAAGGAGCCAATCCTAACTGTGTCAACTGCTGTGGAGTTGCAGTGTTCGGGTCAAAAGAAAAGAGCTGTTTCCCATTCTCATAGGATTCATATTCTCCCACTTTTGTCGACTTATTGAAATGTGGGAGATTGGATTTTTGTACAAGAGAGTCCTCATTAGCCAATTCTGTTTCTGTCATATGACTCCCCAGGAAAACCAGTGTTCCAAGGCTAATCACAATAAAAAGAACGAAGAAGAGAAGAACTCTACGATCTGAACGTTGCAAGTAAAAGAAGGATTTAAGGTTCATAGATTTAAGGATTTAATTGTTATTCAGAGGATTTTCAACTGGTTTAGAAACGCAAAAAGGACCCCAATAGGTACGATAGAACGAATCATGACCTGCCAAACACAGTAAAATTGCCTACGAATTGATTCCCAATTCGTAAGCCCATTCCGCACAAAACAGAACGGAATAAGCCTACCAGAAAAAGAAACTTGTGAGCATTTTGTCGCAATACTGTCTACGCTCTGCCATGCCATAGGTAGTTCTCTGGGGAAGAAGAAACTGCCAACACCATGCGCAAAGATAGTAGACGCAAGGGCCATCAAGCACACATTCTTATCGTTTTCCATATCAGGTACAGATTCTTTCTACGTCATAATACGGTTTAAACAACCCCCAATTGATGAAGGAAGATAGCCAAAATAGCCAGTGGACAGACGAAACGTATCAAGAAATAGTAGATTCCAAAGACACTTCCCTTCAGTGTTCCCCAGTTCGTAAACTCATCCTTGACAATCTTCTTGGGTACATACCAGCCAATGAAGATGCAGGTAAGCATACCTCCAACAGGCAGGAATATCTGTCCTGTCACGAAGTCGAACACATCAAACAGTGACATCCCCGCAATTGTAAGTGCATCCCAACCCATCAAAGACAGTGAACAAACGGCTCCAATCAATATGCAACAGCTGGTTACGATCATAGCTGCACGATTCCGACTGATATGCAATTCCTCCTGGAAAAAGGCTGTACTCACTTCATGAAGAGATATCAATGAGGTTAAAGCTGCCATAGAAAGAAGCAGATAGAATGCCAAAGAAATGACATAACCAAGGATTGGCATACCCGCAAAGGCTTGTTCAAAGACATTAGGAAGGGTTATGAATATCAAAGAAGGACCACTGTCAGGATTCACTCCGACGGAGAATGCCGCTGGAAAGATAATCAATCCTGCCAAGACAGCTACAAAAGTATCTATCAATCCTATCTGAACAGCAGAGTTCACCAGCTTCGTATGTCTACTATAATACGATGCATAGGTACAGATACAACCCATCGCAATACTCAAAGAGTAGAACGATTGCCCCAAAGCACCTAGGAAAACATCCTTTGTTACCTTACTAAAATCAGGCTTTAAGAGGAACTCTACGCCCCTTTCAGCCCCTGGTAACAAGCAAGAAGCAACCACCAAGACAAGCAAAAGGATGAATAAAGCAGGCATCATAACCTTTGATGCACGCTCAATACCGTTCCTTACACCATGTATAATAATGTAGTGGGTAATCAATAAGATGATTGATGCCCAGACAATAGGCTTCCATGGATTGGTTGAGAAATCAGTAAAATAAGTCTTGAAATACTCAGGACTACCATGTAAATGATTCACAACTGACGCCATTCCATACTGTAAACACCAGCCAGAGACCACTGCATAGTATCCCGTAATGAGGAAACCAGTCAGCACACCGAGGTATCCTACCCACTTCCAAGGCGTCCCGTTGGATAATTTCGCGTATGCTCGCGCTGTATTTGAGGCTGCATGACGCCCGATAATGAACTCACTTATCATGCAAGGAAGCCCCAATAGCAATATACAACCAATATAAATAAGGATAAAGGCAGCCCCTCCGTTCTGTCCAGTCATGTAAGGGAAGCGCCAAACGTTACCCAATCCAACAGCACCACCAGCTGTTGCAAGGATCATTCCCAGCTTACTTCCGAACTTAGCTCTTTCTTTGTGACATGAATAATTATCGTTTTAGATGCGCAAAATTACAAAAAATTATCTACTTTTGTATCAGATTAGAAGTAAAAGATGCAAAAATTTCAGTATATATTAGCTAAGTTCCCTTTCTCATGTATAATAATTGCAGGAATATGGGTGCTTTGTTTCATGAATATCCCCGATACTCCACTAAGTAATATCAGGCTGATTGACAAGTGGACACATGCTGTTATGTATCTGGTATTAGGCTTTTCGCTTATTTTTGAGTATCTTAGAGCAAATAAAAAAGCCAAACTCAAAGCGTTTATGCTTTGGGTTTGGCTCTTACCTGTTGCTATGGGAGGACTCATAGAGATACTTCAGGAGTACTGTACAAGCGGTAGGCGCAGTGGAGACTGGCTCGATTTCCTTGCTGATAGCATTGGTTCTACGATAGCTTTCCTTATCGGTATTCTTCTGGTAAGGTGTCGCGCCAGAGCTTAAAGGGATTCTTTCGCATGTGAGAATTATAGAATCTACGGTCTCCAGTGACTTCTTTTCCTATGAAATCAGGGCTTTCAAACGGTTCATTCTCACTCTTTAACTCCACTTCAGCCATGACAAGTCCATCGTTATCTCCATGGAATTCATCCACTTCAAACGTATGTCCAGCATACGGGACAAGGTATCTGTGCTTGTCTATCACGCCCGATTCGCACAAAAGCATGAGCTGTTGGGCTTCTTGAAGGGTGATTTCTTTCTCGAATTCATAACGTGACAGACCGCCATTGCGTGATGGTCCCTTGATAGTTAGGTAGCCTTTGTCATCTCGAATACGTACTCTGACAGTGTTAACAGCCGCAAAATAGCCCTGTTGTATGTGACTACAGCTACTTGCAAGACGCTTCCAGTCCATCCATTTATGCACAAGAAACTTCCGTTCTATCTCTAATCCACTCATGAAAGGATTGCTTTTAGAGTGTCATTGACCATATCATGCACAGTACTGCCAATAAAATCAGTACTACAGCAATCCACATTATGACACGATTACCTTGCTTCTCCTCTTTCTCTTCCCGTCTTTTACGGTTCAATTTACTTCTTTCACTCATAGTTTTACTATTAAAAGGTTGATTATTTAGTTGTTTCCCAAAGTCTATTCATCCTCTGGGAACTCCATCAGATACGCTTTGATGAAGTCGTCAATCTTACCATCCATCACACCATCTACGTCCGATGTCTGATAATTTGTACGATGATCTTTCACACGACGGTCGTCAAATACATAGCTACGGATCTGACTTCCCCACTCAATCTTCTTCTTTCCAGCTTCTATTTTAGCCTGTTCTTCCATGCGTTTCTTCATCGCACGGTCATAAAGTTGCGACTTCAAGAGCTGCATTGCCTTAGCTCTATTCTTCGGTTGGTCGCGAGTTTCGGTGTTCTCAATAAGTATTTCTTCCTGTTCACCAGTATCTGGATCTTCGTATTGGTACCTCAATCGGACACCAGATTCAACCTTATTGACATTCTGACCACCAGCTCCACTGGAACGGAAGGTATCCCAACTAACACGAGCGGGGTCTACATAGACCTCTATAGTATCGTCTACCAGTGGCGTAACGAAGACACTTGCGAAGCTTGTCATGCGCTTTCCCTGTGCATTAAACGGACTTACACGTACCAAACGGTGCACTCCATTCTCGCTTTTCAGGTATCCATAAGCGTATTCTCCGCCCTCGAACTTCATAGTAACACTCTTTATGCCAGCCTCATCACCCTCCTGAATATCAGAAATGGTAACTTTATAGCCGTGAGACTCGCCCCATCGCATGTACATACGCATGAGCATAGATGCCCAATCTTGGCTTTCTGTACCTCCAGCACCTGAGTTTATCTTCATAACACACTCCATTGGATCCTCTTCTTGGCGGAGCATGTTCTTGAGTTCTAAGTCTTCTACCTTCTTTAAGGCCTTATCATAAGCAGTATCTACCTCTTCTTCCGTAACGAGTTCATCCTTATAAAAGTCGAAAGCAAGCTGCACTTCATCCGTCAAAGCGCGTGCTTCATCATATCCTTTTATCCATTTTTCGATGTCTTTGACCTTCTTCATCTGTTCCTGAGCACGCTTTGGGTCATCCCAAAAGTCAGGTGCTTGCGTTCGAAGCTGTTCCTCTTCAAACTCAATTCGTTTCTGGTCAATACCCAAATAACGGTGTAATGCCTCCGTACGTTCCTGTATATCCTTTAGCTGATCTGCTGTTATCATATCTCATTCTCCCTATATTCCCTAATAAAAGAGGATATAGGGCTTTACTTTTTATCAATTATCATTATAGACTTGCTGACCAATGAACTCGTAAACTCGTTATCTTTACTCCTCATACATCCTGTCAATCACTTCCTGGAAGTTCTTATTGATAACAGAACGTTTCAGTTTCAGTGTGTTTGTAAGCTCTCCACTCTCCATAGAGAAGTGATGAGCAAGGAGCGTAAAGCGCTTTATCTGCTCATAAGGAGCCAAGCGTTGCTGCAGCGTCTCTATACGTTCCATCATCATTTTATGAACTTCTTCGTTCCGACAGAGGTCCTCACGGTCTGCAAAAGCAATGCTATGCTCTGCTGCCCACTCCTCCAACACACGGAATTCTGGTACGATTAGTGCCGTAACGAACTTACGTTGATCAGCAATTACTACTGCCTGATCTATGAATTTGTCTACCAACAGCATCCCTTCTACCATCTGTGGAGCAACATACTTACCATTTGAAGTCTTGAAAAGGTCCTTTATACGTTCCTTCAGGAAGAGCTCTCCGTCTTTCAGATAGCCTGCATCACCAGTATGGAAGAAGCCATCAGCATCAAAAGCCTCAGCATTTGCCAAATCGCGATGGTAATAACCCGGTGTGATGGTAGGACCTTTCAGGAGTATTTCTTCATTCTCTCCTATCTTAATCTGTATGCTATCAATAGGTCTACCCACCGATCCAACTGTATAAGGTTCGTCCTTATGATCACAACTTACCGTCGCCAAGCTCTCCGTAAGACCATAACCAACGATCATACAGATACCTATGCTATGCACGAATTCCTCAACTTCGGGTGACACATATGCACCTGCCGTTGGGAAGATGTTGGCATTTTCCAGTCCTAACTGCTTACGAACAAGACTCAGTATTGTCTTGTTTACAACCTGATATTCCATCTCCAAAGGCAATGGAACACGCTTTCCGCGAGAACGATAAGTGATATTACGCTTCTTACCGACACTCAGTGCATGATAAAACAGCTTACGCTGAACAACGCTTGAGTTGTCCATTCGTTCCTTCACTGCGATATAAACCTTCTCCCAGAAGCGTGGAACGGCTGACATACATGTTGGATGTGTCTCGCGCATGCTTTGTTGTATCTCCTTCGGATAGGTATTAATGATCATCTGTGCACCCTCACTGAGCGACAGATATGCCCACCCTCTCTCAAAGACATGCGTAAAAGGAAGGAAGTTTATGACGCGATCATCCTCGCCGACAGGCACACATTTGCCATTAGCTTCCATGGCTGCGATGTACATTTTATGGGTAAGTACAACGCCTTTTCCTTCTCCTGTCGTTCCACTTGTGTAGAGAATATTACAGATTTCATCCTTTTTTGCTTCTTTCCAGCACTTCTCTACCTCTGACTGACGTGGGAATCCTTCACCCAATTTCAGGAAATCTTCAAAGTAAAGAGCGTGTGGGTCATGTGTACTAATACGTACACTCGGATCAAAAATGATAATACGTTCCAACGTAGGACACAATGCAAAGATACGATGAGCCTTGTCATATTGCTCCTGTTCGCCAACGAAAAGGAACCTAATGCCCGCATCCTGGATCATGTATTGTATCTGTTGCTCAGAGCTTGTAGCATAGAATGGAATACTAATAGCACGTACTCCATAGGCTCCAAAGTCTGTATAGAGGTACTGAATACAGTTCTGTGAAAAGACACCAATGGTTTCCTGTGGTTTTACACCGAGGTTCAGAAAGGCATTAGAGACCTCTTTCACACGCATGGAAAACTGATTCCATGATACTGTCTTCCATGTCAGACTACCAAAATTACGAAATGTCAACACTGGTTTGGCACCATATTTCTTTGCTTGTTCATGAATAAGAACTGAGAGATGACAGATTGTCTGCATGATAATATGTATTTTTATTACCTGCAAATATAAACATTTCTCTGCAAAGAAGGAAATTATTTGGATATTAAATCATGATTTCTGATATTTGTCGCACTATGAATTTCAAAGCTTTTTAGTCATGAAACGATCAGCCTTTTTATGAAGTACTGGCAGCCGCATCATCCACAAACAAAGAAAAAAAATGAGTTTATTCACCTTGGCGATAATGGCAATGTAACCAAGAATAGTTGCCCATCGGCAAAGCTCCTAACACGTTTTTTTAGATTCTCAACATAACCATATAACAAGGAGATAGAAAACCTATTTTTGTAATAATAAATACACATAAGCATTTCAATAGAGGCTCTTTTACATTCTAAAAGGGCACCTTTTGCATTGTAAAAGGTGCCCTTTTGACGTGCAAAAGGGCATCTTTTGAAGGGCAAAAGGGCGTCTTTTACAAGCCTGTCTGTAACCTTCTGATTATCCAATAGTTACAAAACCAAAAATAAGAGATTATCATGCCTTACGCCGTTCGATACCAAAAGAAATATGTAAAGCTATTTCGTAAAGAGCAAAAAAAATATTCTCACGAAAACAAATGAGCTGTTTTCGTGAGAATAACCTTATTATTTATTCCGCAAAAAAGGCTGGAAGAATTACCGCAACCACTGTTCTGGGTTCAGTTTAGCAGTCTCTTTTCTCAGCTGGAACTGCAGGATTCCACCCTTACCAACGGTTCCGATGGTCTGACCAGTACCCACTTTCTGTCCTCGACCCACACTGACTGAACCAAGATTAGCATAAACAGTGATGTAGATACCATGACGAATCATAACCACACTCACACCTCCTGCCATAAACACACCGCTCACTTCGCCCATAAAGACGCTGCGAACAGCACTACCCGGTGCTCCCTTGATATTGATACCGTCATTGCTCAAACGCACATTCGACATACCTGCAACATCATATTGCCCAAAATGGCTTACAATATGACCAGACATTGGCATTGGCAAACGACCACGATTATTAGCGAAACTACCCGTCAAAGCACGGTCAGCAGAGGTCAGCATATCATCATTAGCAGACGAAGCCTGTGCTGCAGCAGTCTCTCTGGCTGCACGTTCACGGTCAGCTGCCGCCTTACGTTCAGCTGCAATACGATTCGATTCAGCCTCACGAGCAACTTGATCGGCACGTGCCTGAGCTGCATTTGCCTTTGCTTCCGCCTTCGCCATAGCATCCTTAGCTGCTGCTTCCTGCTGTTCTGCCTTACGAATGGCACGCTCACGGGCTGCAGCACGTTCCTTCTGGGCTGCTTCCTGACGGGTTTTCTCAGCAGCGGCACAGGCAGCGGCGGCACGAGCAGCAGCCTCTTGACGTGCACGTTCGGCTGCTGCTGCAGCAGCACGAGCCTCAGCTTTAGCCTTCTCCTCACGTGCTTTAGCCTCTGCAATACGACGTGCATTCTCTCGAGCAGCAGCTTCTGCAGCCGCTTTCTTGCGTGCAATCTCCTCCGCACGCTTCTTTGCTGCTGCAGCACGGGCGGCAGCTTGCGCACGAGCTTCAGCTATTGCACGGGCACGAGCCTTCTGTATTTCAATCTGAATGAGTCGGTCAATCTGTGCATTCAACGCTTGCTGCTGTTGTCTGCGTTGTGCTATCACACCCTGAAGGACCTTCTGATCCTGTTGCAAAGTAGCAACAACATTCTGCTGTTCTACACGCTTATGCTCCATCTGAGCATGTACTATACGGTCTTTATAAAGCAGATTACTCTTGTGACCACGTACCTGTTGCAGCTGATTATGCTTCTCATCCACCTGACGTTGTTTAGCTTGTAACTGCTCTCCTTGTGCCCGTTGATAAGCAGCATACTCACGAACGAAACGCAAACGACGATACATCTGCGTCAGACTCTTTGCTGAAAACACGAACATCAGCTTGTCTTGGATACTTCGATGGCGTGCCATATAACGCATGGAACGGATAAAACGAGAACGACGCTCACCGAGTTGAGCCTCTAAAGACACTAATTGACTTTTCAATATACCAATATTATTATCCAATCCTTTAATATCTGTGGCAATTGTATCAATCGTTCTCTGATGCTGACCAATCTCTGTGTCAAGACGAACAATCTTCTGCAGACGGGTTTCTACGTCCTTCTGCTTGACCTTCATCTCTTCTTCGTGCTCAGAAATCTCCTTCTGAATCTGTTGATTCTGCCTCTGTAGACCTTTGATTTCCTCTGTTGTAACATATCTGGGAGCCTTTGTGCCATGCTTTCCACCACGCACATTCTTCCCATTTACCTTCCCATGAACAGTTTGTCCTTTCTTATTAACCTGCTGATGGGCATCATTCGTCGGCTGCTGAGCTTTCGTTGCAGTTGCAGAATGCCCCTTACGGTTGGTGACAGGTTGATTCTTATCAGCCTTTCCATTGCCTTTTACAGGTTGATTCTTGGTGTCTTTTACAGCAGCAACTGCAGTCTTCGTCTTGTTTTTCGTCTGCTTTTGCTGCACAGATTGTGTTGTAAGACTCTTCTTTGAGCCCTTATTTCGCTTTGAATGCTGCCCAAATGTCGTCAGCAAGCACGTTATCAATAATAGAAAAGATAAAAAAAGTCGTTTCATTTACATGTTCGTTAATTTGCGAAGGATTTCTTCTACACTCACTTTTGTGTACTTATCTGATGGTGTAGTGATGGTTTCCCAATCACTTGCATCGCTGAAGCCATCCATTTCAAAGGTTGCTTTGAACGTTTTCTTCTGCTTAGTTGCATCCGTTTCTATCGTCAGCTCATGGCGTGCAGGGAACTTCTTTGATCCAAATGGTTGGAAATTTCCATACTTCCACGTAAGTGTTGACACGCCGTGAGACGGACTAACATACTGTGCCTGAGCCTCACTGATTAGCCCTGAAAGCGTCTGTGCCATCCAGCGATAGGTCATTTTGCCGTCTTTTAACGTCACTGCTGTTGTTGAATTACTACTATTTGCCAACGTAGCAAGGTCTACGTCAAACGCAGACAGGCTGCTTTCGTTCACACGTTGCTGTCCTGGAATGAACAATTGGTTCCAGAATAGAGACTGAAGTGAGTAGAAGTTGATTCCATTATCACGTAGGAAAGCCACCTCATTATAGTTTGCCTTGACGTATTGTTTGTGTATTCGGTCAATGAAAAGCACATAATCTTTCGTGAATTCCATACGTCCTACCTCGCTACGGATGATAGGTATGAGTAGCTGAAGCCGTATTACCTCATCCTTACGCATGTGAAGAATGCCTGGAACGGTAATGTCTTTATGTCCATCATTGAGTGTAAAGCTAAGGTTTGACACCAAGTTCTTCTGATAAAGAGCCTGATCTGCCACGCGCTGAACAAAGATTAGCTTCTGATTGGTACTGCTTTTGGTACTTGGAAGAGTTGCATTACCCTGTTCAACCTTTACATCTTTCTGTTTAACAACAGTCTTATGAGTGCCACAGGAAGCCAGTAAAAGGACTGTCATTCCTGTTATTAATATCTTATTTGTTTTCATTTTGCTACGTATTTCTTTAGTTGTATCTTCTTCTTTAGTACTGCACTTTGATTGCCACCTTTGAGAGATTGCTGCCAGAACTCAAGTGCTTTATCAATGTCTCCAGTCATGGCATAGATGTCACCAGCATGCTCTTTTACTACTCCTGTAAGTGTTGAATCACTGCGAATGGCCTGATCTATATAAATCTTAGCTTCCTCATAACGCTTCTGTTGGAAGAGAATCCAAGCATAAGTATCAAGGAATGTACTGTTATTCGGCTCTGCTTTATCGTTTTGTAGCTCAATTGCTCAGCTTTTGGCAAGTCTTTGTTTGCCTCACTGAGGTAATAAGCATAGTTATTCATCGCAGCTATGTTGTCAGGTTTCCATTGTAGACAGCTGTCGTAAGCCTGAAAAGACTCTGCAAGACGACCTTTTTCATGAAGAATCTCGCCCATCAAGGCATAAAAGTCCGAAACAACATCAGGATTACTGTCTGCTTTTATCTGACTAACACCTTTCCTGAAGGTCTGCAATGCCGCATCATTCTCATGTTTCTGATACTGTGCCATACCCTGAAAGTAATAGAAGACCATCTCTTCAGGGTTATATTCCTGTGCAGGTCGGCAGATAGCAATGACCTTATCATAGTCTCCTGTATCCCAAATGTTCTGTATCAACGCTATACGAGCACGTGAATTATCGGGTTCAACATCTATAGCTTGTTCATAAACACGGTTGATTTCAGCCTTCGGCATCTTCTTTAATGACATATAAGCAGCTTTCATCATCAGGATGTCAGCATCTGTCTGTGGCACAGACAGCGCTTGTGAGAAGAGTTTCATCACCTCTGCACTGTCTGAAACATTTGCTTGTTGATTCGAAGAGATAACCTGTCGGAGCAAAGCTATCTTTGTTTCTTTCTCCGTTTTAGGTGATTGTAGCAGTTCTTGTGTGATGACATCCACAGTAGCTTGGTCCCCTATCGTACGATAATAATCCAATAATGACAACTTAGCCAAGGCATTCGTCGGTTCTTCCTTCAGTACATTGCGATACAACTTGACTGCTTCTTTCTTCTTACCGTTCTGTAAAAGCCAGTTGCCAAACATGACTTTATAATTCAAATCCAGCGGATGTGAATCAACAAGTGACTTCAACTCATCATACTCCTTACGCTTTTCGCCCATCTGTTCATAGATTTGCATCTTGCTAAGGGATATCTGTTCACTGCTACCTTCAAGTACTTCTATACGGTTGAGGACGTTAATCATCTGTTGAAACTCATTCTGCGAGCCATAAAGTTGGTAGAGAATCTGCAGAACATCCACACGAGCTTTGTTCAAAGCATAGAGTTTTCGTAAGCATTGATAGCATTTGGATAGTCTTTCTGTGAGACATAAAGCTGTCCAAGCTTCTCAATATAACTGGAGTTCTCTGGGTCTAATGTAGCAGCACGCTCATAATAAGCGCGTGAACGGGTATCATCTTTCAGGTCAACATAGTAAGGTGCCAACAGATAATATACCTCCGGAGCGTTAGAATTAAGGTCACGAGCATGACGAAGCAGGTCGAACGCAGCCGTAAGGTTACCCATCTCTTGCTGTCGAACACCCTCTAAGAAGAAATAGTTATAGCTCTGCAAGCTATCATTGTCTTCTGCATGCAGTCCTAAAGAGCCTCCTAACAATACGATCGTCAGGACGACTTTGCATAAATTAGTTCGTACTTTCATCAAATGTATGGCCTTAACAAACATTCCTTTTACCCTTCTTTGTTATTTTACACCCGTATGTCCGTATCCACCAGTGCCACGTTCAGTCTCATCAAGTTCCTCTACTTCAATGAATTCTCCTTGCTCATGACGTGCAATGACCATCTGTGCAATGCGTTCACCATCATTAATAATGAAGTCTTCATCCGAGAAATTGATAAGTAATACCATGATTTCACCCCGGTAATCAGCATCTATCGTACCTGGAGAGTTCAATACTGTGAGCCCATGTTTCAATGCTAAACCGCTACGAGGGCGTACTTGAGCCTCATAACCAGCAGGAAGTGCTATGTACAATCCCGTAGGTATGAGCCTACGTTCCATGGGATGCAACACGATCTTCTCGTCAATATTAGCGCGAAGGTCCATTCCTGCACTCTGTGAAGTGGCATAAGCGGGAAGTTGCTGATGCCCTTTATTGATTACTTTTATCTTTATCATCGCTATTTAATAAGGTGCAAAATTAAACAATTAATGCCACATTGCTGAATTTTTCATTGTAAAAAGCCCGTTTTTAGCCAATTTTAATTACTTTTGCGAGCGGCTTTCCTAGGCTGATATCAATTCTTTAATCCCCCTCAAACAGCATTCAAAGACAATGAACTGGCAACAACTCATATCCAATAAACGGCTCGGACAGGAAGACCGGCATGCTCTTCGACACGATGATCGCTCTGAATTTAAGCGTGACAGTGACCGTCTTATCTATTCAGCACCCTTCCGAAGACTACAGAACAAGACTCAAGTCTTCCCACTTCCAGGTAGTATCTTCGTGCATAATCGCCTGACTCACTCCCTTGAAGTAGCTTCACTGGGTAAGTCTTTGGGTGATGACGTGGCACGTAAGCTGATGAAAAAACATCCAGAACTGCGTGGTACGCTATTTGAAGAGATTGGAACCATCGTGCAAACGGCATGCTATGCACATGACATGGGCAACCCTCCCTTCGGACATAGTGGTGAGAAAGCTATCCAATCTTTCTTTACTGAAGGTCCAGGAGCCTGCTTAAAGGAAAAAGTTAGCAAACGATTCTGGGATGATATAACCCATTTCGAGGGAAATGCCAATGCCTTTCGTTTGCTAACACATCGCTTCTTAGGGCGTCGTGAGGGTGGTTTTGTTATGACCTATACCACATTGGCAAGCATCGTGAAGTACCCTTTCAGCTCTGCTTTTGCGGGGAAACATGGTAAATTTGGCTTCTTCTCGACGGAGGAAGACACCTATAAGAAGATTGCCGACGAGCTGGGTATCATCGAAAAGGAGCACACAGAGGAAGGAATACGCTATGTTCGCCACCCATTAGTATATCTTATGGAAGCTGCAGATGATATCTGTTATGAGATAATGGATATTGAAGATGCTCATAAATTGAAGCTTCTTTCTTTCGAAGAAACGGCAGAATTGCTGCTGGGATTCTTCGATGAAGAGACCAAAGGAGCATCCGTCAACGCATAGAGGACGAAGGTGTGACCGACAAGAACGAACAAGTGGTTTACTTCCGAGCATGTGCTGTAGGATTATTGGAGGCAGAATGCGTCAATGCTTTCGTCGAACATGAACAAGAAATACTACAAGGAACCTTCGAAGGATCGCTTATCAAGCATATCTCCGAGCTTCCTTGCAAGGCTTACAAGCACTGTGCAGAAGTCTCAGTAAGGGAGATTTACCGCAGTAAGACGGTCCTTGACGTGGAATTATCGGGTTATAAGATCATGGAAACGCTCATGAATGACCTCATCGGAGCTGCCGTTAACCCAGAACACTTCCATAGTCAACAGCTCATTCGACGCTTCTCAAGTCAGTATGACATACAGAGTTCTGATCTTGAAACACGTATCATGGCTGTCATCGATTATATAAGTGGCATGACAGACATCTACGCTTTGGACATCTATCAGAAGATAAACGGCATCAGTTTGCCCATCATTTAAGGAGTTTTAAATGGAAAATCAATATAAAAAGACCTTCTCCAACCTCATGGTAGGGAAGAAAATCATCTATGTACACGGCTTCATGTCAGCCGGATCAACCCACACTGCACAGATTCTTCGTGACTATATGCCACAGGCAACAGTCATTGCTCCTGACCTCCCAATACATCCCGAAGAGGCGATGGAACTGTTGCGTAACCTTGTAAAGACAGAGATTCCAGACCTTATCATTGGTACTTCAATGGGTGGAATGTACACAGAGATGCTCTACGGAGTAGACCGTATCTGTGTCAATCCAGCCTTTCAGATGGGATCAACCATCACCGAAAGCAACATGATGGGTAAGCAGGTGTATCAGAATGAACGACAGGATGGAGAAAGGAAGTCATTGTCACCAAGGCATTGGTTAAGGAATACAAGGAAATGACAGAGCAATGTTTTGCGCAAGTGACCGAGAAAGAGCAACTAAAAGTATTCGGACTCTTCGGCGATGAAGACCCGATTGTGCACACATTCGACCTCTTTAGCGAGCATTATACCCAAGCCATCCACTTCCACGGGGAGCACCGACTCATTGAAAAGGCTATCTTCCACTATCTCATGCCCGTCATTCGATGGATTGACGACCGACAAGAAGGGCGCGAACGGCGCACTGTTCTTATCAGTCAGGATACCCTTGCCGATGGATATGGTAAGCCAAAGTCGAGCCTACACAAGGCTTATGAACTCTTACTCGATAACTATAACGTCTATTTTGTAAGTCCTGCACCTACCAATAACCCATCGGTTATCACCGAACAACAAGCTTGGATTGAAGAAACATTCAGTGCTCCAGCCTGGAATCATGCCATCTTCACCAATCAACCACAACTTCTTTACGGCGATTACTTCATCAGTAGCACCGAACAACCAGACTTTCTCGGTACAGTCTTACGCTTCGGTAGTGATGAATTCAAGACATGGGAGGAGATCATCACTTACTTTGAGCGGTTGGGAGGACAGTGATTAAGATTCATAAAACATACGTTTAAGACAGCAATAGCACATACGTTGGGGATTTGTTTCTTGTGTGTTTTATCTTATTTTCATCATGACGAGATGCAAAATTAATCACGATGAGACACCCGTTTCATTATGATGACATGGCATAAAGCATGATCTATTCAATCTTGAAACATTAGTAAGAAAAATCCCTAACGCCCGTCTCCACACTTCTTTCCATAATATAACCAGAAGCAAGACATCAGGACCGAAACTACAAAGATGGCTTTTTAACGATGGCACACGAACTCTTTACACGCATCGCCGACATCCTTTCAGCACCTTCCGAGGCACAGGCACTCATCATGCATGAGACACTTGTCATTGCTTGCCATGAGGGATTGAAGAATACCCGACATGGTTTTGGCAACCTATCATCACAGGTTGAGGTGCTTTGCAGACAACATAACATTGCTCCACAAGACATTGTTGCCATACAAAAGATGCGCCGACACAGCAATTCCATTGCGCCGATTCTACCCGAAGACGTGGCGTATGACTGTCGGGCACTTGCCATATTTGTCTCTGCTATATTCCAAGAAGCCGTCCCATCGTTCCTCGTTGGCAAGATTCCAACACATGGAAGGATGACGGAAAACATACAACTGACGAACTATAGATACATCCGTTGTATTGTCAAAGAGTGGGATGAAAAGACGATTCGGGTCTCTGTGACCAACCAAGACAGCAGTGAAGAGTTGTTGACAGTGGACTATACGAATACACCAGAGTATGTTGACTTCACCTATCTACACCCTTTACTGCGTGAAGGGATGCAGCTGAACCTGCTTGACTGTAACGTCACACGTAAGAAAGTCATCCCTCGCATGATCGTCGTAGAGCCTGATTATCTCATAGACATATCTACAATAGCCAACTGTTTTGAGAGTTATGGACATCATCCTCTGCTCTTTACGGTCAACAGATTGCAGAATCGACCTGTAAACAAGTACATCGTACTGGGTAACTTCGCTGGTTCAGCACTGGATGATATCATCAATCACCCTGCAGACTACGACATAAAAGACACATTTCGGTCGAATTTCAGAGAGAAAGCATTAGACTTTGCCACCTGCCCCGACTTCAACGCAACCGATTTCAAGCAGGAAGCTGAACGGCAAGTGGAACATATGCAAGAGATAGTAGACGAGATTTTCCATACATTCGACCGTGATAAAGCTATCCTTGAGCCATCTTTTGTGTGCGAACGGCTGGGACTTCAAGGACGAGTTGACCTTATGACAACTGATCTTCAGTTACTTGTTGAGCAGAAATCAGGCAAGAATATCTTTATAGAACGTAAGTTCCGAAACCCACATGGGTCGTTGCATGTAGAGAAACATTACGTTCAGTTGCTGCTCTACTACGGTATTCTGCAATATAACTTCCAGCTCAGTGCCAAGAAAGCACACATCCAATTGCTTTACTCAAAGTACCCCCTACCTGACGGACTGCTTGAGGTTGAACCTCTACAGACACTGATTCGTGAGGCAATCCGCTTCCGTAATCAAGCTGTAGCAACGGAGTTTGGATGGCAGAGAACGGCTTCGGAAGGATGATTCCACTTCTGACACCACAGACATTGAACGTGGAAAAGCAGAATGACTCGTTCTATCACAACTATCTTTTGCCGCAACTCACAGGGACATTAGCCCCACTTCACCAGCTCAACGAACTGGAAAAGGCTTACTTCTCACGCATGATGACCTTCGTGATAAAGGAACAACTCGTGTCGAAAGTTGGTGCACAGGAAGGTGTAGGTAGCAGTAATGCCGACTTATGGAACATGCCTTTGGCTGAAAAGAAGGAGACAGGAAACATCTATACAGGGCTGACTATCACGTCAAAGCAGTGCAGTAGCTCGTTCAACGGCTACGATACCGTCACGCTAAGCATCCCACAACAAGGCGAAGACTTCCTCCCGAACTTCCGAAGAGGCGACATGGTTTACCTCTATGCATACAAGAAAGGAGAGCAACCTGACGTCAGACAGAGTATTCTCTACAAAGGATCACTACAGGAAATACATGTAGACAGCATCACCGTGCATCTCAATGATGGTCAGCAGAACCCTGACATTATCAACGGAGAACAGTTTGCCATTGAGCATGCGAGCAGTGATATTGGTGGAACAGCAGGTATCCGAAGCCTTTATACGTTTATCACATCTGATGAAGATCGGCGTCAGCTGCTTCTCGGTCAGCGTGCACCACGTGTCGACAAAAGCCTGAAATTGTCGAAGAGTTACCATCCTGATTATGACGATATCATCCTTAAAGCCAAGCAGGCACAGGACTACTTCCTACTCATTGGTCCTCCCGGAACAGGAAAAACATCGCAAGCCCTACAGTTCTTGGTACGTGAACAGCTTGCAACAAACCCCACTTCTCATTCCTCAACACCTAAGAGCCAATCGTCTATCCTCCTCCTTGCTTATACGAACAGGGCTGTAGATGAGATATGCGGAATGCTTACTGCCAATCATCTCGACTACGTTCGCATAGGGAATGAGTTCAGTTGTGACCCGAAATACAGTGACCATCTGTTGTCATCTCTCCTTGGTGAGAATCCAAGTTTGGCTTCTATCAGGGAGAAAATATCAAGCGCTCAGATCATAGTTGCCACCACTTCAACCATGAACTCCCGTTCTGCACTTTCAACATCAAGCACTTCGACCTTGCAATCATTGATGAAGCAAGTCAGATATTAGAACCAAACATCGTTGGAATACTATCAGCTGGGCATGGTGAAAAACGGTCTATTGAACGATTTATATTGATTGGCGACCACAAACAGCTACCTGCCGTGGTACAACAGGGGGATATTGAGACAGCAATAGATAGTCCTCTGCTCCAAGATATCCATCTTTTGTCGTGTGCCAATTCCCTCTTCGAACGGCTCATCCTTACTGAACGGGCTGCAGAAAGGACTGATTTCATTGGAACATTACACAAACAAGGGCGCATGCACCCCGACATAGCCGACTTTGCCAACCGTAAATTTTATGCGCAGGAACAGTTAGAATGTGTGCCATTGGCGCATCAAGTAGAGGAGAATCTGCCTTATAAAGAAACCAGTGAAGATGCAACTGACGAGTTATTGAAGGCTCATCGCATGCTATTCTTCCCGTCAAAACCATGTAGAAAACTAAATATTTCGGAGAAAGTAAACACTGAAGAGGCAAAGATTATTGCTGATATGCTTCGCCGTCTGTACCGACAATTAAGTGAAACCTTCAACGCACAGAAGTCTGTTGGCATCATTGTACCCTATCGCAATCAGATTGCTATGATCCGAAAGGAGATAGAAAAACTCGGAATCCCAGCCTTAGAAGATATCAGTATAGATACCGTTGAACGTTATCAGGGTAGTCAACGTGACGTCATCCTTTACTCTTTCACAGTTCAAAGTCGGTATCAGCTGGACTTCCTCACTGCTAATACCTTCTATGAAGACGGTCAGCCCATTGACAGAAAGCTGAATGTTGCCATCACAAGAGCCCGCAAGCAACTGATACTTACAGGCAATGAAGCAACGTTAAGACAGAACAAACTCTTTGCAGAACTTATTGATTACATAAAGGAAAAGGGTGGTTATCAAACGCAATAGACATGTGATTGGAGGATAAGGAACAACCTATTTTGTAAAATAAACTCCTCTTTGGTTTTTAAAAGACCATCTTTCACCTTCTAAAAGGGCGTCTTTTGCATTGTAAAAGGTGCCCTTTTGCGTTGTAAAAGACGCCCTTTTGAAGTGCAAAAGATGCCCTTTTACAAGCCTCTTTGTAACCATCTGATTTATGAAGATTACAAAGTCGGAGAAAAGACATATCGCATCATCCTGCTCATCACCACAGCCTCAACACTGTAAGCTTATTTTACTATTTATAACAGCAACCTTTTCAGACTCTTCTCTGCCCTTTTACACCTTAATTATATATAGGTTCTCACCGTAAGTTTAATGTTTCTAATACACTCATCAACCGATTTGAGCAAAGAGTTTATATGTCCATGTTCTCCTATAACAGTACAAAAGGAAACATTCTCCTTGACACTTTATCCCTCCTATGTCCTGCTCCGAACCCGAGAATAAACGCAGAGGACAAGCCTTTTTTATACATAGTGAACTGTCAGAACTTTCGTTTTTCTTGTCAATTTAGGAACTTTTCTTGCCAGTTTCAATATTTTCTCTTTACTTTGTAGACCGTAAAATATAATCGAAAGCTGATGAAGACGATTCTCACTATTACAGGTTCAGACAGTACAGGAGGCTCTGGTGTACAAGCAGACATCAGGACGATAGCTGCTTTAGGTGGCTATGCCGTATCGGCTGTTACCTCTATTACAGTGCAGAACACTTTGGGTATTCAGGCTTTCCATGACCTTCCGGCTGACATTGTGAAAGGACAGATAGAAGCAATCATCAATGATGTGCAGCCCGACACAGTGAAAGTGGGAATGATTCGGACCATAGAGACACTCTCTGTGGTGGTTGACGCCTTGCTGAAATACCATCCCCACCATGTCATCTATGACCCTATCGTAACAACAAGTAACGGTGACCGACTGCTGACAGATGATGTCATCATGCAAATACGCAGTAAATTATTACCGTTATGTGACATTGTTATTTTAAGAGAAGGAGATGCTGAACGCATCTTTACTCACCCTTCTATCAACTGGGAAAGGCAGAAAACACGTTCACTTGTTCTCGATGACCTCGTACAACATGGCTTATCAAACAGTTTCTCTTCTGCCCTTGCCGTCTATTTGAGCAAAGATGAGCCGATGGAACAAGCCATTCAGCATGCAAAAGAGTATATTCGCACACTCGTAGCACGCAAGAGTGACCTCAATGGACGTAGTAGTCAGCTGTATAATGAGTTCCTTGAGGCTGTGCAACAACACTATCGTACGAATCGTGACGTGGCTTTTTATGCTGACTGTCTGAACGTTTCAGCCCGTTATCTGTCCCAGGTAGCGCACCGAATATCAGGAAAGTCACCTAAAAACATCATAGACCATACGCTCACAGAAGCACTTGCCTGTCAGCTTCGGACAACTCAACACCCTATTCAAGAGATTGCCTATGAGCATGGTTTTACGTCTCAGGCACAGTTTGCAAAGTTCTTCAGAAAGCAAACAGGGCAGACACCAAGTGAATGGAGAAAACAAATTAAATAAAAAAAGAGATATTATTAAATCAATAAAGATACCTTATTAAATAATTAAAGATATGACAAACCGACAAGAATTAAACCGGAATCTTGCCCAGATGTTGAAGGGCGGTGTGATCATGGACGTAACAACACCAGAGCAGGCTCGCATTGCTGAGGCTGCAGGTGCATGTGCTGTAATGGCTTTAGAGCGTATCCCAGCTGACATTCGTGCAGCAGGTGGCGTGTCAAGAATGAGTGACCCAAAGATGATCAAGGGCATCCAAGAGGCTGTTACTATACCTGTTATGGCAAAATGCCGTATCGGTCACATTGCAGAAGCACAGATTCTGCAAGCAATTGAGATTGATTATATCGACGAAAGTGAAGTACTTTCACCAGCTGATAATATCTATCACATTGACAAGACACAGTTTGATGTTCCTTTCGTATGTGGTGCTCGCAACCTGAATGAGGCTTTACGCCGTATCGCTGAAGGTGCAACAATGATCCGCACAAAGGGAGAACCAGGAACAGGAGACGTTGTTCAGGCTGTCAGCCACATGCGTTTGATGCAGGCTCAGATACGAGAATTGGTTGGAAAGCGCGAAGATGAACTCTTCGAAGCAGCCAAACAGCTGCAAGCTCCATATGATTTGGTGAAGTATGTACATGACAATGGAAAGTTACCAGTAGTGAATTTCGCTGCAGGAGGTGTCGCTACACCAGCTGATGCTGCGTTGATGATGCAGCTAGGTGCCGAAGGAGTCTTCGTGGGATCTGGTATTTTCAAGAGTGGTGATCCGGAGAAACGAGCAGCAGCCATCGTAAAAGCCGTAACAAACTACAACGATCCTAAGGAATTGGCTAAACTATCAGAAGACTTAGGTGAGGCTATGGTAGGTATCAACGAGCAGGAGATACAGCTGCTCATGGCTGAGCGCGGACAATGAGAATTGCCGTGCTCGCCCTTCAAGGGGCTTTTCTCGAACATGAGATGTTGCTCAACAAGCTGGGAGTAGACTGCTTTGAAGTGCGACAACTAAAGGACTGGCAACAGGAAAAGGATGGATTGATTATCCCTGGTGGCGAAAGTACGACTCAGGGAAAGCTCCTCCGAGAACTTGGATTGTTGGACCCTATTCGTGAAGCTATTGAAGGTGGACTACCAGTCTTTGGTACTTGTGCGGGGCTAATCCTTCTATCTCAAAAGGTGGAAGGTAACAGTCCTGCAGCACCAGAACCACCAAGGATTGGCACAATGAGCATGACCGCAGCACGAAATGCATACGGAAGACAGTTGGGAAGCTTCCATACAGAAGCGTCTTTCAAAGGCATTGAAGGCAATATTCCCATGACTTTCATTCGTGCACCATATATTGCTCATGCCTCTGAGGATGTAGAAATACTTGCAACCGTAGATGGTCGGAGTGTTGCAGCAAGGCAAAATAACCAGCTTGTTACCTCCTTCCACCCAGAATTAGACATGGACACACGAGTACATGAATACTTTTTGAAGATCGTAAAAGCAAGATAAACTCTGATAAAAGCAAATGCAGACCATCATAAAATGCAATAAGCAATTATGATAGTCTGCACTGTTTATAAACGTAAAGACACAAAAAAAGGACTACCGCTGTAGTCCAACCTTTGTTAACCTTAAATCTAATACTATGAAACACGATGCAAAGATAGAGTAAATACTTCATACTTGCAAACATTTCAAGTTGTTTTTATAGATAAAATGCGTTTCTTGATATATATCAAGACTTATTTCTTATAAAATAACAGATTGAAACCTATTTAGTAAAAGTAGCCGGTTAAGATAGCTACTTACCATCTATCGAATTTAGAACAAAAGGAATTTTAACCCCTAAAACTTTGCCATTTCATTTTTTAGGGCTACCTTTGCACCGAATAAAGAGATTTGGACATTAAGGATAAGGATTCCGACATTATAGAGAAGATGTTGGAATTCTGTCGTTTTTGTCTATTGAAAAACGTATTAATTAATAAAAGGACAAAATCATTATGGCATATATGTCACAGGAAGGTTACGATAAGCTCGTAGCTGATTTACAGTATTTAGAGTCTGTTGAACGCCCAAAAGCTTCTGCAGCCATTGCCGAGGCAGCTGACAAAGGTGACCTAAGTGAAAACTCAGAATACGATGCAGCCAAAGAAGCACAGCGTCATCTTGAGGCTCGTATCGCCGAAATGAAGATGACTGTAGCACAAGCTAAGATCGTTGACATGTCAAGATTGAGCGCAGATGCAGTACAGATAATGTCTACTGTTGAGATGACAAACGTTAAAACAAAGGCAAAAATGAAGTATACCATCGTCAGTGAAACAGAAGCAAACCTCAAACAGAACAAGATTTCTATCAAGACTCCTATTGCACAAGGCTTGTTAAACAAGAAAGTTGGTGATGAAGTTGAGATAACAATACCACGTGGTACCATTAAACTACGTATTGATAAGATCTCTATTGAGGCTTAATCTTATAAAAAGAGGAGGTTAATATGACTATATTTAGTAAGATTGCTGCTGGTGAAATCCCCAGCTATAAGTGTGCGGAAGACGAACATTTTTACGCATTTCTTGATATTGACCCTGTAACAAAGGGCCATACTCTTGTCATTCCTCGCAAGGAAGTAGATTACATTTTTGACATGGATGACAAAGAACTTGCAGCCTTTGAGCTTTTTGCTAAGAAGGTAGCACGGGCTATTAAAGCTGTTTTCCCATGCCGAAAGGTGGCTCAGGTTGTACTGGGTTTAGAGGTTAACCACGCACACATACATCTTCTTCCAATGAATAGCGAGGCAGATGTTGACTTCAAACACCATGTTCAGGTTAGTCCTGAGGAGCAGAAAGAGATTGCAGCAAAGATATTTAAGGCTTTTCAAGAGTTAGATTAAGCCTTATTTATCTTATCGAAACAGGGTTCACATAAACCAGAATAATATCAAACGAGGGTATATACTGCAATGTATATACCCTCGTTCTTTTTTAAAAAAGTACTGATATAAAAGAGATAGGCAGCTATTAGACCGATTACTTGAGCAATAAGAAGTATAGAAAAGGACTATTTCATTACACATGTAAGGATCCAAATGCCCCTTTAACATTATCAGATAAGTATGTTTTTAGGTACAAAAAAGAGTTATACATACGTATCACCTTTCTTCATCTGTACCTCATTGACATATCTTCTAACCAATGCCGAGGAGTCTTCTTTCTTACAAATGAACAGCACATTATCCTCTTCAGCTACGATATAACCATCCAATCCATTTATAACAGCCAATCTGTCCTTCGGAAGTTTTATGATATTATTGGAGCAATCCTCTAAAATAACATCAGAATCAATCACCACATTGTCTCCTTCACCCCTACTCGTTGCTTCGTAGATACCATGCCAAGTACCAAAATCTGCCCAACCAAAGTTGCATTTCATCACATAAACATTATCAGATTTCTCCAACACACCGTAATCTAAAGAGATGTTAGGATAACGTGGGAAGTTCTCTTTCATGAATGCATCCTCCTCTTCTATCGTTGTAATGACTTTGGTTGACTCTATACTTCGTAGTACATAAGGAAGGAAACTATAAAGGCATTGACGCAAATAACGGGCATTAGCAAGGAAAAGTCCTGTATTCCAATACCACTCCTTACTCTCCATAAACATCTGAGCAAACTCTCTGTCAGGCTTCTCTGTGAATGCTTTCACCTTATATATATCGCCCTGTTCAGAACGTTCTCCTTTCTGAATATAACCATATCCAGGCTCAGGACGAGTAGGACTGATACCCATTGTGAGCAGAGCATCATGCTGTTCAACAAACTGCAGTCCCTCTAATACGTTACTTTGGAATGCAGTATCATTAAAGATGTTTTGATCAGAAGGGGTGATAATAAGGTTAGCATTAGGATTAGTCATCATAATCCGATGCACAGCCCAGGCTACACTCGGTGCCGTATTACGATGGATAGGCTCTGCCATGATATGGTCAGCAGCCATCTCAGGTAACTGTTCACGAACATATTCAAGATATTCACAACTCGTATTCACATAAATATTCTCCTTATCCATGAACTTTGCGAAACGATCGAATGTCTGTTGAAGTTGTGTACGTCCCACTCCAAAGAAATCAATAAACTGCTTTGGGAATCTGTCTCTGCTACTTGGCCAGAGCCTTTTACCCTTACCTCCAGCAAGAATTACACAATAGTTATTTCTTGTATTAGTCATTATTCTCTTTAAGCTAACCAGTTTTTTCTTTTTCCCAAAGATAACCTTTATATTGCATCCCTGCAAATATTTAAAGTCAAAATACTAAAAAAGATAAGCTATGATAGGTATACAAACATTTTGTCAGCTAAAAATTTGCCACATTCAGATTTTCTCCATACCTTTGCACACGTTGTTCAAAACAACAGCCAAGCCCAGATGGCGGAATAGGTAGACGCGCTGGTCTCAAACACCAGTGGGGCAACCCATCCCGGTTCGAGCCCGGGTCTGGGTACAACAGAAGAAAAGGAAGTAACTGATTATCATTTTGATATAGTTACTTCCTTTCTTTTTGTAGGAACATTAACGGAACTTTTAGGCAATATTTCCGTAGATTATTGATAGTACACCCTATCAAATTCCCCTATTATAGTTTTGATTGTAGTTGCTGTCACTTTTAACATAACTTATAAAATGGTTATAGTAAAGTAGTTATAGGCAAGAAGGGAGTGACAGCAGTGACAGCAACTTTGAAATAGTATTAATGCAAGAGATGCTAAACGGGACAAATATTCGACCTTCCCTGCAAGTTATTATGTCTTGTATAGGGCATAGTGGAAATTATAATGTTATCATTTTTTGTTTATTATTTAAGACGTCTTAAATGCATAGAGGCTGCTTTGTTCAGTTACACCAATGAATAATATTCTGTTAGCCATTTCACAAATCCACTTATTCCTCATCATAGCTGTATTCTTTGACTGACATACTGCATTACTTACAGAAACTATCAATAGTCTTTTTTGAATTAACGCCTCGTGTAATTCTTTAGAGATAACTTTATACATTCGCCGGGCAAGAACAATAATAACCGGTTGGCTGCCTTTCAACAGAAAGTGAAGTACATCCTGTTCCAACTTACTATTAAATCCACTGACGACACACTCCCCACGATTGCGCATATCCGTAGCCCAATCATATACCTGCAACACCGTTTCAGAAGCGATATTGCTTGATGCAAGGAAGGCTGTCTTTTGCAATTTCAACAGTTCCTGATTCCCAAGATATTGCGTGTGGACTATCATTGATTATTCTCCTCGTTGTCCTTCTTCTTATTGTTCTTTCTTGGTGCGATACGCTTCAGGTCTTGATCGAGTTCCTTGATACTTTCAAAGATCTCTATTTGCCGTTGCTGCTCTTTGTAAGCAACATATTCTTTTGTAACTTTGGCTACTGCCATGTTGTGAGAAATAGTACCAGCATGCTCAAGGATATTCTTTTCGTTCATAGTGAGTACAAGGCGTAGTTTCTGCACCCAATCACGCATATACATCGGTCTCTCAGCCAAAGCCTGCGCCTCAGCATAAGCTAGAAATTGTTCAACGATTAGTTTAGTTGACCAATCTCTTTCTCATTCAGGTAGTTCTTACCTATCAGAGCATCATTCTTGGTAACTTTTCCCTCTTTTTCCGTAGAAGTAAGCCCCATCATTGGCAGCGAAGCATTGGCACGATAATAGATAAGTTCGGCTGCAGTTTTGCCGCTGATAGCCCAAAGCAGCTTATTCTGTACTTCCTTGAAAAAAGCCAATGTCATTTCAGCAGATGGGTTATAGTCGATGCTTGTTTTATAAATATCCTTTATCTGCTGATAAAACACTTTCTCAGAAAGGCGTATCTCGCGAATACGGTCTAAGAGTTCCTTGAAATAATTGTAAGATGAACCGGTCTTGAATCGTTCTTCGTTCAGTGCAAAGCCCTTGATGATATATTCTTTGAGACGTTGTGTAGCCCAAATGCGAAACTGCGTACCCTGCTGTGACTTCACCCTGTAGCCCACCGAAATGATAACATCAAGGTTATAATAATCTATATTTCTGGTAACCTCCCTATTTCCTTCTGCTTGAACTGTTGCAAAATTTGCAACAGTTGACTCCGGTGACAATTCCCCCTCTTCAAACACATTCTTAACATGTCGTGAGATAGTAGATTTATCACGTCCGAAGAGTGTTGCCATCTGGTCTAACGATAACCACACCGTCTCGTTTCTGAACCGTACATCTATTTTTATCTTTCCATCTGCCGACTGGTAGATGAGCATATTGTCATTGTTGCTTGCCTCCATTATTCTATTATTAAATTATCGTTCGATACGCACCTTGCTTTCGTTTAATGATTTTGCCTCTTTCTTCTAATTTACAGCTGTAGGGACTGCAATATACTGCGATCTTTTCCAAAATCATCATCCCAAATGATACGCAACTTCAAGGTGTCCGTATGCCCCACATATAGGAACATGCTCTCTTCCCTATAACCATTACGAGACATTATTAAATCGTATGGTCCCCAAGCACCTAATAGATTAATTCCTTCAAGGGTGCTCTCATCTACAATTTCTATACGGACATTACGAGCATCGGCTTGCCCTGAATTATAAAAACGGATTCGCCGACTACCGTTTTTTTCATGGATAATATTACACTCAACTTTGGCCTGTAATTCTTGTTCTTCCGTTTTTCTTATTTGCTTAATTTTCAGTTCATTTAAAAGATGTTCCTGCTTTTTGATTTTTTTATCGTGACGATAATACATAAATATTCCACCAACAATGCCACAGATAGAGAATATATGACCACCCCAATCTTTAAATATTTCTAAGAAACACGTGTTACTCAAATTTTATATTCTTACAGTCTTTAAACGCTTTCCGCAGTTCATCTTTAATATATGATTTTGCATCTTCTTCTATCTGATTTTTTTAACTTCATCAAATACATCTACGTTTAATTCTTTTTAATTCTTCTATTCCTCCAAAATACTCACGATTACACATCGTACACTTAATATATGATTTATCTTCATTAAATTCAAGGTGGTTGTCACTGCCACATGTAGCACGCAGCAACTTAATAGTGTAGTTATCTTTTAGCTTATCCATCTAATTGACTGAGAAACTCCTTTTTTTATTATGTTTACTTTCTATTTCTTTTTACTTATTTTTTTCGTATTATTCTTAATCATGAATATAATGAGTTATCATCTTATCATATTCTGTTTTAAAAGTATCAACATCTTGTTTAATTTTTGAAAAGAAAGGATTAAGTATTTTTACACCACCTCTTCCCCAATATTGTAATTGGAGATTTAACCATTTCTTTGCATTTTGCCGACCTTGCTCACCAGATGCGGCAATCTGCTCATACTTTATTTCTCGGAAACAAACTTGTTTGGTATATCCTTTTGATACACTTTCCCATAAAGTATCAGAATCAGAGATGTTAAATAGAAATTTAGCTAACAATCTTTCTGGAGACTCCTTTCCAGGAAGCAATAGTACATTTCTTGCATTGGCAATTTTTTTCATATCGGTTTTCTGTTTTCGAATATCTCCGTCAAAGAAGATAATTGAATATGGATAGCTAAAAGCGGGAACACCTTTGGCAACCATTTCAACAAGTGTACTACATGGCATTGTGACATCTATGAATTTTAAGCAATTAGCTTTTGTTTTGAGAATGGCTTTAACAAACAATTCTGTTTCTTTATCTTCTACATATACCGTGATTTTATTTTTGTTTTTCTTAGGTGTAATAACTGCTACATTCAGATCTAAAACAATGCCATTAAAATCTACATCACTTTTTATCAGAACATTATCATCAGAGCGTTTCAAGTAAATCATTCTTATCTGGTTGGAAGTTTCCGAGTGCAATTTCACTTCTTTGCACAAATCATCCACGACTTTTCAACAAAGAAATAGAATGTGTTGTGAAGATTATCTGCAGATTCAAGTCTGATGCATATCTCCTTAATACTTTTAGCAACTCTACCTGAGATGCAGGGTACATTGTTGCATCAAGTTCATCAATAGCAAGTATTCCACCTTTATAATCGGATGGAAATTTGTCTTTAAGTCTTCTAAAAGAAAATAAAGCCAATAAAATTTTTGCAAGATTATCTTGCCCGATTGAATTTTGGTTCCAATCATACAATGCAGTACTTACACCCATTGACTGTTTATTGGTAGAAGAAATTCCTGTCATTGATGTAATTTCTGTATTAGAAATCAAAATCCTATTATGTAACTCCTTAAATTTTACTACTTCAGCAGGAGTCAAAAATGTATCATCTGTTTTAACAGTATTCTCTTCTGCAAGCGGTACCAATCGTTTCAAACTAAGAAATATTGTAGGGAATTGTTTATATCCATCCCCTTTGCCTCTACTTCCTTTTCGCCAAAAACGCACATTAGGTTCTCCTTTACGCACTATACTTTCAATATCGAACCGCTCACCATCGTCAAAGAACAATGACCACTCATGCTCTTGGGTTTATCGAATATGGGAGAAAGACGGAATTTTTCACTAAAAGCAGATCGGTAACTACCACCACACAATGGTTTTTCTCCATACATTGGGTTTTCTTTTGGAATGGAAAATGTCTGTGTTATCATACCTAAAAGGGTTGACTTCTGTGTTCCATTCTGACCTGCAATAGCCGTCAGTTGACTGCCGAGCTCAAACTGTTGTTCCTTAAAACCTCTGAATTTACATATACTTACCTTCTCTATCTTCATCTTTATACACGTAATGCGTTGTTTAATTGTGATATTGATTCGTCATAGTTAAGTCTGTCATCAAAGATCAATATTTCATCGCCCACTCTATTTGAAGCACATTGTGATAGCTGGTATAAAACTTTCCTGTTTTTCTCGTAGAGTTGCATTATGAACTTTTGATTGTCATAAGACATTATCCACTTCTTGCGCATTGTTTTCACATAATCCGCTAATTTCTTATGGTCATTATCACAAAAAGCATTCATATACAAATCTGAACCTTTTTTGTAATATGGTGGATCCAAATAGACAAAAATATCTTTTTTCATTCTTTCTAATTGTCTCACAAAATCAATTCCATCAAGATTAGAAAGATGAATCCTATGGGAAAAGCGTTGTATATCACGGATACGATTTATCAACTCGATTTTGTTAAAACGAGCATCTATTTTATATTTCCCTCTTTGATTAATCCCCCCAATAATGCCCCCTGAAATGATCCCTGATACATTCGTACGATTCAAAAAGAATGTCGATTTTGCCAATTCTAATATGTCAGCGGTCTTATAGTTATCTTGTACTTGTCTATGAATTCCCCATTGCTCCACCGTTATGGGAACATGTTCTATCCATTCGCATAGAGCATCAGTTTGTTAAGCACGGTATCCCAGAAAGCATAGATAGAAGGGTCTAAGTCGTTAATGTAAATATCTCCGACATATTCATCCATCATCAGTCGTAAAGCAAGACCTGCCCCTCCAGCATATGGTTCTGCATAGTCCGTTCCAATCAAGTCATTCTCCTCAAAAAAAAAGGTCATAAACTTGAAAATGCATCCTTTTCCACCCGGATAACGAAGTGGTGACCTATATATGCGCCTATTGCCTTTCATGTGATTTCTTTAACATTGCACCTAATATAATTGAAATACCCGTCGCTTTTTCTGAAGAGATTGATGATTGATAATTATGTGCACCAGTATGAAATAGCTGAGGGAGTGTCTCTTGTAATATATTCTGTTCATGTAAGAAGGTCTTTACATCTTGACTTAGTCCTTTCTTTGCGAGAGGATAGAACTTTCCTATATACTCGTCTATAGCTTTTTTGCCAGTATATCCACAATCTGCAGCGGCAGTTTCACATAACAGACGTAAACTCATTCTAAATACAGCGTATATCTTAGGAGAAAAAGCCTTTGTATTACTATCAACATAATTGTAAAGAGACAATATGTCACTATACAGATTGTTGACATCACCAGATTTCAAGATGAGTTTATCACCAAAGAAAATCCACTTTTTCTTTTTTGCTATTGGTGTTTTCCTTTGTAATGGTACCGCTGGAACCACAACTTTGGCAACTTCATCATTCTGCGCAGGTGGATTGAAGTAATGAAGAGGTTTCTGCTTGTTAGACTCAATAATATCTTTTGAACGCTGATCCAGTACCAATAAAGGATTACCACGATTAATTCGTGTGGTAATCTGTTTGTTTTTTATTTTATAATAGATGTCATCCAATAATGTCCAAACCTCTTCGTTCGAATGCCGAGTTTTGAGCTTGCCACCTTCAAATTCAAATCCCATTCTTAAAAGAATGTTTTCTGTGAATATTTCTTTGCGTACAAAACCTTGATTCAGTTCTGGGCGATTAGTTATAAATCCTCCTGTAGACTCATCGAAACGAAGGAATGTACTTTTATCCTCGCCGAGATATTTTGAGGCAAAGATATCTCGTTCCAATGGCTGCCAAGTGTTTCTTAGCCGAACATGCTTACGATATATGCTTTTTAAAGCGATATCCTCTGAACACACATTACATGGCAACACTTCCGGCACGTTTGGCAATATGACGCTTAAATTCTCACCTTTTACATATCCTAATTTTATTTTAGCCAAAACAACTCTTCGATTACCGTCATACACAATAGGTTTTTTTATTTTTTTATACCACTATTGGTAATTCGCTATAATCATAGTAATCTCCCATTTCTTTTGCAAGTTTGCCCAATTCCCATTTTACATGAGGGTCATTTATCGCTCTATTAACAACATCTTGGTCTTTTGCAGTAGAGTCTATTGGATCACGCGGATTCTCTGTCCACAAGACCAAATCTCTTATCTTTATATTTTCTATTTTCTGATTCATCAGCAATTATAAAATATTAAAACGTTTCAAATTACTTGTGCTACACTATTTATTGTTTTTCAGTCTTCATGCATTTAATGATTTATGCATTCTTACTTGCCACATCATTATTCGAAGGATACACTATGATTTGTCCCTTCTCGTCAAAATCTATTTCAAGTAAATCCTTAATGTCGACCTGAAGCAGACTGGCAATTTCTACGAATTGAGCCATAGAGGGTTGTATCTTGTTGGTTTTCCATCTAGATACGGTCATGTCGGTTACCCCCATCCGCTCGGCAAGCCATCGATTGGTAATTTGCTTGTCTGCCAGCACCACTCTTATCCTATTTTGACAATGTTTCTTCGTCATCTATTCCATTATTAGTTGATGATATGTGCAAAGATAAACATAATCCGTTAAATAACATCATGATTTGCAGCTATAATTTCAATTCCGGCAAACTATTGATCGCTTCCTCCTTCAACTTGTCAACAGCACGAGTATATTTCTCCGTGTGCTTTAATCCACTATACCCTAAAAGACTTGCAACGGTTTTGATGTTCGCACCATTATTGAGAATATTCACTGCAAAACTGTGGCGGGCGCAATGCCAACTGATATGTTTGTTTATACCAGCACACTTTACCCATCGTTTACAGATTTACAACAACTCTCATATGAGGGAATCTTGTTTTCATGGCTTTATATTGGGTCTAGGTACAATATAAGAAAAGGAAGTAACTGATTATCACTTTGATATAGTTATCTCCTTTCTTTTTTGAAGGAACATTGCAGGACTTTAAGACAATATTTCTGTAGATTCTTGATAGTACACCCTCCAAATTCCCCTATTATAGTTTTGATTATAGTTGCTGTCACTTTTAACATAACTCATAAAGGGTTTATAACAAAGGGGTTAGAGGCGACAATGCTGTGACAGAAGTGACAGAAAAATGAAATGGACAGTACAAACGGGTGATGGGAGGAGGCGGGTAGATTCTGACGATTCAAACAAAGGGTGTGGGTACGGTTTGGTTAGATTTGTAAGGTTTCTTTATACCTATCAAATACAGAAAGGGGATGTGGTCAAATACAGAAAGGGGATGTGGGGAGCCATTATGTTGGCTCCGGTCACATCCTCTTGTTGTTTAATCCATATATGATTCAGCGCATATACGTGTCAGACACGACGATACATTTCGCTGAAAGGAAGACGATAACGACGTCTGACACCATCAGGCATACGAATACCACAGGTAATCACCATATTGATCTCCGTATCATAAGGGAGATTCAGCGCCTTTTTCACTAACCGACTGTCAAAACCTTCAAGTGGACAGGTGTCATATCCTGCCTCACTCATTGCCAACATGAAGGTCTGGGCAACCAGGGCACAACTCTTATGGACGCAGACTCGCACATCGCCCTCGCTCACCTGTCGCATGATAGGACGAGAAAGTCCTATACATTGTGCCAACACCTTGCGCACGAGTCCCCACAGTCCGAAGCAGCGGGAATAAATAAACGGAATCAGTTTGGCATAGTATGCTGTCTGTAGCTTCATGTGTTTTTCTTTCTTCTCTTCGGGACTGTTACGGTTGATATCATCTATAGCAGCATCAAGAATAGCCTTCGCGTGTTGCTTATAAAGACTCTGTCGTGTCACGAACACCACGATTTGCTGTGCCGTACGTGCCGAACGCTGATCCAAACAAGCGTGAGCCAGTTTGCCCAACACTGTTTTGTCAGTCACGTGAAAGGCTTCCCACAACTGCATGTTTGAACTTGTTGGTGCTAAACTTGCCAGTTCAATACATTTCTTCACCACTCCTGCATCAATAGGCTGAGCCGGATCGTAATGCCGAACAGCACGCCTATGGTCTAAAATATCCTGTAAACTCATCTCTGTTTTATCGTTTTTACAGTTATAAAATTCCCCACGTTACATCAACGCACCACTGAGAGCGCATCATGCCCGTTTAGGTATTATCACCCAACAAAGTTACTCTTTATTTCCTTATCATCCGTAATTCCTCATAAAAAAATATCTAATCTCATAAGTCAACAGTCCTCACTAACAACCGAAGAAAGGACCAACAGAAAAAGTTTCTCACAAAGAAAGGACTTGTGCGAATGCTCCGCACCACACGTGCCAGCCATCCGCACCACATGTGCGGGGCGTACACTCCACATGTGCGGAGCGTCCGCACATAACAACAAGAGGACATAACCAGTGCCGAACCGTTAATTGTATCACTTCATGGAGCACAGTTTCTACGATAAAACTCTTGTTGTAATATGCCCTGGAGAAGGAGGTATGATGGACAGATGGCGAAAAAGCTATATAAACATAGTACTAATTTATAAAAAAGAACTATCTTTGTTATGTTGTATAATCAAAAAGCAGGTCAATGGATAAGATAAGATTAACACTTGTTCTGTTGGTAGTGGCAATAACGATCATTACGTGTATTCATCCGATTTATCCGAACGAACAGGTACTTCAGCATATTGGCACAGTATTGTTATTGATACCTCTGACTATTGATGTGTTCAGAAAAAGGCTACCCATGTCAGCCTTTATAGGGATCACTTGTTTTACAATCCTCCATGTAATAGGTGCCCGATATATTTATTCATACGTTCCTTACAAAGAGTGGGCAGTTTCATTAGGCATAGTAGATGCACACTTTTTCCACGACCCACGCAATCATTACGATCGGTTAGTACACTTTTCTTTCGGTGTATTCCTATTCCCTTATTTCGTTTATATTTGTAGGAAGTGGGTAAAACAACCATCATTTGTTGCTATTTTTATGGCTTGGCTGATGATTCAAACGGGCAGTATGATTTACGAATTATTCGAATGGTTACTAACAATCGTTATGACGCCAGATGCTGCTGACAATTATAACGGTCAACAAGGGGACATGTGGGATGCGCAGAAAGATATGGCTATGGCACTAGTGGGTTCTACAGGAATGTTTATTGTCTATATGTTGCGTTGTTTCATCACACATAAAAGATAAAGCAGGACCTTCCTAAAGTCTATTCATTTATTTACAAAAGAAGGTTCGTACACCAAGATATTACCCGAGATAAAGGTCGCGTATCGACACATACGGATAGCATCCGTGATGTTATTTATCCATAAACTCTTGGCAAATCAACCTTTTTTTCTTACCTTTACACCAAATTACAACAACGAAGATTATGAGTTACAACTTATTAAAAGGTAAAAGAGGTATTATTTTCGGGGCTCTTAACGAGAAATCAATTGCTTGGAAAGTTGCTGAGAAAGCAGTAGAAGAAGGTGCAACAATCACCTTGTCTAACACTCCTGTTGCAGTACGTATGGGTACTGTCAGTGCGCTGTCAGAAAAGCTTCACTGCGAGGTTATCCCTGCTGATGCTACTAATGTTGAGGACTTAGAGAATGTTTTCAAACGTTCAATGGAAATTCTGGGTGGTAAGATCGACTTCGTTCTGCACTCTATCGGTATGTCTCCAAACGTTCGTAAGCACCGCACATATGATGACTTGGACTACAAGTTGCTTGACACTACACTCGATATATCTGCTGTTTCATTCCACAAGATGATTCAGAGTGCCAAGAAGCTCGACGCTATTAATGAGTATGGTTCAATCCTCGCTCTGTCTTATGTCGCTGCTCAGCGTACCTTCTACGGTTACAATGACATGGCTGATGCCAAGGCTTTGCTGGAGAGTATTGCTCGTAGCTTCGGCTACATCTATGGTCGTGAGCACCATGTTAGAATCAACACCATTTCTCAATCACCAACCATGACTACTGCAGGATCTGGTGTAAAGGGTATGGATAAGCTCTTCGACTTCGCCGACCGTATGTCACCTCTGGGCAATGCCAGTGCTGATGAGTGTGCAGACTATTGCATCGTGATGTTCTCAGACCTCACTCGTAAGGTGACAATGCAGAACCTTTACCACGATGGTGGTTTCTCAAATGTAGGTATGAGTCTGCGTGCTATGGCTACATATGAGAAGGGACTTGATGAGTACAAGGACGAGAACGGTAATATTATCTACGGATAGTAAAACCTCCTAATAGAAGCCTCCCCCAACCCCTCCGAAGGGAGGGGAGTGCAAATAGAGGATGGGTAGGATAAAGGGGATTGTCTTTATAGAGGTATTTCTCTACTACTATCTAATGTAACTCCTCTTTATACGCTTGTTGAGGAAGGTTTTAAGAGAAATAATAAAAAGCTCCAGTAAGTGAAAACTTGCTAGAGCTTTTTTATTTTCTGTTGTTATTTCAAATCATTTTTTCATACCAAACCATATGTGAATTTGTCTCCCTCCCCCTTCGGGGAGGGTCGGGTGAGGGCTTTACTTCCTTCCAAAATCGGCAGGAATTTCTCCCCACTGTTTTGTCTCCCACTTAATAATGGGTGTGGTAACCTTATGCGTTCGAAGCCACTGTTCAGCACGTGCAATGACCTGATAAAGCTGTTCGGTTTTGGAATTACGTTCAAGTGTCGTCTTGCAATGTTTCTTGTTTACCCACAAAATAGCATTATAAGAGTCACTGTAAATAACCTTATCTGTTATTCCTTGCTTCTCCATCAGAGCTAAAGCATGGACAATAGCAAGGAATTCACCAATATTATTCGTCCCCTGAACTGGTCCGAAATGGAACACTTGAGCACCTGTCTGTAGGTCGACACATTGATATTCCATTGGTCCTGGGTTGCCAGAGCAAGCAGCATCGACAGCCCATGAAGGACAACGAACCTCCTTTGGTAGAGGGAGTACAGTATCGTTGCGATATGAAGGTGGGTTTACAACAGCCCCCCTCAATCCCCCCGAAAGGGGGGAAGCCCCAGTCTGCTGCGGTTGGACACCTGACTGAGTGTTTGTTTGAGAACTCGTCTGTGTGTTTAGCTGACCACCACCAATTTGATCCGTATTATATGATTCTATTGCCATTATGGTCTTTTTAATCTTCTTGATAACTTCTTCTCGATGGTTAAAGATTTCTTCATTAGTGAATCGGATGACCCTATAACCCCATTGTTCAAGGTCACGAGTTCGTTCCTCATCCTTTATAATCTGTTCATCTCTAAAATGATACTTACCATCAATTTCAACAATAAGTTTATACTTAAGGTTAATGAAGTCGACAATGTATTGTTTGATGACATGTTGTCTACGAAACTTGTACCCACTTTGTTTTCCTTTTAGGTATAACCAAAGTAGATTTTCCGCTTGTGTTGCGTATTGCCTATTCTTGATAGCATTCGCTTTCAGCAGTTCATACTCTATCTCATCAGCCGTTTCGTAGATATACATAGTCTTAATCAAGAGCAAGGTTTACTTTTTTTATCCACCTCACCCAATTAGTCTCCCTCCCCTTTCGGGGAGGGTCGGGGTGGGGCTTACATCCTCTCAGGCACTTCAATACCCAACAGAGCCATACCATTCTTGATAACCTTAGCCACGTTCTTAGCAAGAACAAGACGGGTTATCTTCTCTGCTTCAGTATCAGCATTGAGGATACTATAGTCATGATAGAACTGATTGAACTCCTTTGTTAACTCATAACAGTAGTTCGCAATACCACTTGGACTATAGTCAACACCAGCTTGAGCTACTGCCACACTGAAATCATTCAACTTCTGGATGAGTGCTATTTCCTTCTCATTCAATGGTGCATCATCATTCAAGGTGTCAGGTAAAGTGATGTTCTGAGCCTCAGCCTTACGGAGAATACTACGGATACGAGCATAAGTATATTGAATAAATGGACCCGTATTACCATTAAAGTCAATTGATTCTTCAGGATTAAAGAGCATATTCTTACGTGCATCAACCTTCAGGATGAAGTATTTCAGAGCTCCCATACCTACAATGCGAGCTATTTCGTTCTTCTCTTCTTCGGTGATACCTTCCAATTTATTCACCTTATCCTCACTAAGTGTCTTGGCATTCTCAATCATTGATGCAACAAGATCATCGGCATCAACTACTGTTCCCTCACGGCTTTTCATTTTTCCGTTTGGCAATTCAACCATACCATAAGAGAAATGTACAAGGTCTTTACCCCATTTGAAGCCTAAACGGTCTAAGAGAATAGAAAGAACCTGGAAGTGATAGTTCTGCTCATTACCTACAACATAGATCATCTTGTCGATAGGGAAGTCATTAAAACGCATCTCTGCAGTACCAATATCCTGTGTCATATAGACCGATGTACCATCTTTACGCAGCAGAAGTTTCTGGTCTAATCCCTCATTGGTCAGGTCAGCCCATACAGAATTATCATCCTTACGGATGAAAAGACCCTTCTTCAAGCCCTCTTCCACCTTCTTCTTACCAACAAGATAGGTATTTGACTCATAGTAAATCTTATCAAAACCAACACCCAACGCTTTGTAGGTCTCATCAAAGCCAGCATATACCCAACTGTTCATCTTCTCCCACAAAGCACGTATCTCTGGGTCATTATTTTCCCATTTAACGAGCATCGCGTGTGCTTCCTTAATGAGTGGAGCCTCTTGTTCAGCCTTCGCCTTAGCTTCATCAGTTGTCATTCCCTCCTTCTCATACTGCTCCTGTAGCTGCTTACACTCCTCTTTGAAGTGCTTATCAAAGAGAACATAGAAATCACCTATCAAGTGATCACCCTTCTTACCAGCCTTCTCGGGTGTAATACCATTTCCCCATTTGAGCCAAGCAAGCATTGACTTGCAGATGTGGATACCACGATCATTGACGATATTCGTCTTAACAACCTTGTTTCCATTAGCTTCCATGATCTGTGCCAATGACCAACCAAGCAGGTTGTTACGTACATGACCTAAGTGAAGAGGCTTATTAGTATTAGGTGAAGAGTATTCTATCATTACCAATGGACTATCATCTGTAACGCGCTTCTCACCGAACTTCTCGTCACCATTGATGTCATTTAGTAGTCCAACCCATGCAGACTGTGCTATAACAAGGTTGAGGAAGCCCTTTACAACGTTGAAGTCAGCCACAGCCTTACAGTTCTTCTTCAGGTATTCACCCAAATCCTGTGCGGTATCTTCTGGTTTCTTATGTGATGTTTTCAGTAATGGGAAGGTCACAAGTGTAAGGTTACCCTCAAAGTCACTACGTGTTTTCTGCAACTGAATCATCTTCTCAGGAACCTCTACTCCATATAAATCCTTGACAGCTGCAAGTGCAGCACTGGTAATTTGGTCTTCTATCTTCATCTTATATTTTCTTTTTATCTGACTGCAAAGTTACGGAAAATCAGTCGAATAATGGCAGGAGGGTTATGAAAAAGCATCAGCACAATTGATATACATGTTTTATTTTCTATAGTATTTGTTACTTCTTTTAAGATATATATACTATCTTTGCTAGTGATATAAATATTTAAAAGGTAAACATTATGCGTAAAAGTATTCAGAAATGGGCGTATGCCCTTGTGACTTGTGCCTTTGCACTGGCACTATGTGTTAGCTTTAGTGCTTGTAGTAGTGATGATGACAGCAAAGGAACAGATGGTATTGTCCCCGTTCTTTTCAGTGAATTTGATGGACACTATTCGGTTCTCTACCCATTGGGACTGACCAACGAATCTGTCTTTGTGAACATCTCAGAGACTTTAGCTGGACAGCAAATAGACTTAACCAAGCCAGGTGACTGGGCTGCTGGTGGCTCTTTCGTAGGTGGTGGACCTTATGAATATGATGAGCATTTCTTCCAAAATGGTAGCTATGTCTACCTTCGTAAAACTGGTGACCACGAGATTGAATTCCGTTTTAAGTATGTATGGAAAGATAAATCGGGAATCAAGACTAAGGAAGGAAGCTATAAAGGTAAGGTAACGATTCAAAAAGATATAATAGATAAGCTTCACCAACAAGGCTATACTGCAAATTAGAAATACATTACCAACAAGATAAAGACAGAGGATTACCAAGATAAGGTAACCCTCTGTTTCCGTTTTACACCTATATAATATATCTATTCTATGAAGTTTTTAGAAACCACTAAATACCTAATAGTAGGTATTGTTACAATAAATGGCAATATATATCTTTGCAAAGAATTTACAAACCAACTATAATTTATGAACAAGATCTTACTATTATTAGTGGTAATGTTGTGTTCAATTACCTCCATGGCACAAGTACTGATGCTATGCTCTTTGGCGATGTGAAAGCAAAAGAAGGTGGACGACACCTTGCACACGCAGTCATCAGTATCAAAGGAACAAATCTCAAGACTCAATGTGATGGTACGGGACATTACAAAATAGGTAACCTTCCCGTAGGAAAGCAGACCGTTGTTGCTACACTTAGTGGCTATCAACCACAGGAATTAGAAGTGGAGATGGTTGCAGGGAAAGGTACTGAGGCTTATTTCGAGTTAGAGAAAGATCCTTTAGAACTAAGTCAAGTAGTAGTAACAGGAACACGAACGAGTCACTTTGTTAAAGATGTGCCTATCCGCACAGAGGTTCTGACATCACAAGCGATTACAAAAAAGAATGCCCAGAATCTTTACGAAGCACTTGAAGGAGTACCGGGAATACGTGTTGAACAGCAATGTCAGTTCTGCAACTTCTCGGAAGTACGCATGCAAGGGCTAGGAGCAGAACACACACAGGTACTTATTGACGGTGAACCCGTCTACTCTGGGCTTGCTGGCGTTTATGGTCTTCAACAGATCGGCACCAATGATATTGACCGATTAGAGGTTGTGAAAGGGGCTGGTTCAGCACTCTATGGCAGCAGTGCAGTAGCAGGAGCCATCAATATCATTTCTAAAGAACCTACTTATGAACCCAGTGTCACTGGTGATGTACAGTTTGGTAACTATGGATTCAAAAGTTATAAGGGATCAGGATCTATGCGTTACAACAATATAGGACTGAGTGTTTTCGCTCAACGAACAGAGATGAAGGCTATTGATGAGACGCAAGATGGACTGACACGTAATGAGGTAAAACACAAAGATGGTATTTCTGACCGTGTGAATGAAACTATGAATAACCTCGGTTTCAGCCTATATTTCTATCAGCCATTCACCAAGAACGATAAACTTGTCATCCGTGGAAAAGCTATTGATGAGCAACGTTTCGGTGGAGTAATGACAAACGACCAATATCTGAACCCTTATACGGATGGGACAGAGAACATCAAGACCAACCGCCTATCAGGTGATCTAGCTTATACACTACCCATCGGTGCACACTCTGAATTGAACTTTGCTACAGCTTATGTCTATCATAAGCGACAGGCAACCAACGATACCTTCCTGCACGACTACATGGATTCCCACAAAGATCCTGCACATCCCGATGAGGATGGGGCTGAACCAGATGTCTCTATCATGCGCCCCTACATTGCTAAGGAGAACACCGTAACCCCTTCACTTACCTTTACCTCCATCCTTGACAAGCATACTTGCTTACTGGCGTACAAGGTTACTTCACCCATTTGCGTGAGACTGGACTCTATGTCATATCAGCCGAAGATGAAAAAACAAGTCCCTATTACGGTGTGCCATACACTTCAATCGGTAAAAAGCATGCTAACGAGATTGGTTTCTTCATTCAAGACGAGTGGAATATAACACCAAAGCTGACGGTAGTACCAGGAATCAGAATTGATTCACATAGTTCGGGAGAAGAATATACGACGAGTGTAAAGGTATCAGACAGTGCCTTTCCAACAACAAAGTTCCGCAAGACTACCATCAATCCACGTCTTGCCGTTAAGTACGAGGTAACTCCATCACTGATTCTCCGTGCAAATATTGGTACAGGTTTCCGTGCACCTTATGGATTCTCAGAGGACTTACACCTGTGTAGTGGTTCTCCACGTGTATGGAAATCGTCAAACCTGAAGGGGAGAACGTGCCATCAGTTATAACTTCTCTGCCGACTATTACGGCAAGTGGTATCAACTAAGTATAAACCTCTTCCGCACTAATCTCAAGGATAAAATCCAGTTCTCACCTGCTGACGATGAGGTTAAGAAATTCGGTTATTCTTACCAATGGGAGAACGTTGACGATGCTTATGTACAAGGAGTGGAGTTAGGAGCTAAAGCTTCGCTATTCCGCAACTTCACTGCCGGGCTGAATTGGACATTCAATAAAGGTAAGTTCAAACATGAACGTGCTGAATGGTCAGATCCTAACGACCCATCTGTACAAGAGTTCCCACAACGCTTACAGTATGCTAAAGACAGTCGTTATATCTCACGTTTCCCAGCTATGACAGGTGATATTGACCTTGATTACACTCCAGGCACGTGGTCATTCTCTGTGACAAGTTCTCTACAAGGTAAGATGTATATCGATTATAACTCTGACGATGATGGTAAGACATCAAAGATAAAGAAGACAAACACCTTCATGATATTCAACTGTCGGGCAGCTAAACGATTCGGCATGTGTACCGTTTATGCTGGTGCTAAGAATATCTTTGGCTACATTCAGGATGAAAAACATACTGACGATGCTGCCTTTATGTATGCTCCTGTTTATGGTGCAACATGGTATGTAGGACTAAGCGTAAAACTATAACCAACGTAACTAATCATATAACATTTCTCTTCAAACCGTATTGCCAGTGATGGCAATACGGTTTTTATTTTCTTTATAAACATAATAAGGATATGATTTCGGTATAATCCATAGCCTATTCTCTTAAGTATTACATGGTTTATAGCTGCTCTAAAAACCCAAGTTAGTTTTTGTTTTAAGTTGCTGTCACTTTTAACATTTCGCATAAACGACTTGTTACCAATGCATTGTAACACATTGAGGAGTGACAGGAGTGACAGGAAAATTGAAAAACAGTTGTTTTTATGATATTGTTCTAATAATGCAGAGGGTGAGATACTTGCTTATTATGAAAAGAAAAAGGACATTCGAAGAGTTGTAATAAAGATTCATAGATTGGGGATAGCAGGTGGTCTTTGATACGGTAAAAGATGCCCTTTTGCATGGTAAAAGGTGCTCTTTTGAGGTGTGAAAGATGCCCTTTTGCAGGGTAAAAGAGCACCTTTTAGAAGAGCTTTTGTAAGTCCTTGATAGAAAATGGTATACAAGTATGAATACTTTGCATACTTCCTGATTTTGTTGACACGCAGCTTCAATTCACTGTAAACATATTTTCTATTAGTTCGTAATTGTTCTGTGGTAGATGGAGAGACAGATAAGTTTACGTGAAACTGCTCTGGATAGTTTTATCATTAACTGCTGTATCCAATAACTATGCGTTTCCCCTTTTCCACCCGAGGACAAAAGCCGATTAAATACTTTTCCTGAGTTTGCTGTCATTTCTGTCACTCCGTTATCGCCTTTAATCATCTGAATATAAACCCATTACACGAAGTGTTAAAAGTGACAGAAACTAAAAATAAAACTAAATTAGGGGTTTTGATGCTTCTCACTTGGTTACATTTACACGCACAACACACCCTATCCTTCCCCGTTTTCCCATGTTCTAAAGACCCATTTACAAAAGAAAGTGGTATATTTGCCTTTGAAAGTGGTATGATCGGATTATCTATTCTTTTCAAAAAGAGAATAACCTTGACAGCATAGCCACGACAAAACACATAACACTACAGGAATGAGCACAACCGCATGATGGTACTCTCTGCTAATGGCAAGACAAGTCGTTACACTCACAATGCTGCTGGTGAGCACATCATGAAGAGTTGCGGTACGATGGAGGGAGAAGGTAGATTAATGGTGCACCACAAGGAATAACCTTAACAATTGTTGACTGCAGGCTGTACCAAGACAAAAAGAATGAACTCTTTTGTGTTGGCTTGCACTGAAGTTCCAAGAGACGGATAACTTCACGCTCTACCCTGTAACTTAACCCAAACTCACATACTAACGAGGTAATAAAGCTATGAATATGATCCATTAGTTGTACGGACTCAGTCTATTCAAGCAAAAGAAGGATACAAAAAAGGAACCAGCTGGGTATTTCCAGTTGGTTCCTTTTTTATAAATCGTTCTGTCCTACTAAGAGACAGTAGAGAGTTAGTTTGCTTTTGTCAGCTTAATAATCTTGCAACCATGCATTGGGATGAGTGCTTCAACCTTATCCGTCACAGGACCTTCGTCTACATGCTTCCACATATCATGAGCCATCCAAGTGCCTGTAAGACCAATCTTAGAGAGCTCCAAAGAACGAGTTGCTGCAGCCTGGTCACGATTGAAGAGTCCAATAACCCATGAGCCATCCTTCATCTGACCGTACCAAATCTCACCATCAGTGTTCCAAAGGTTACGTTCCAAAGGCTTACCTACGAAGCCTTCCTTATTCAATGCAAGCATTTCATCATTCTGGAAGAACTTCAAATCGGCTCCTGTAGGCATATCAGTTACAGAGATAGGACCACCAGCCATCAACGGAAGAGAGATAACAGACATCTTCTCATTGTCATCAGCATAGCTTCCGATACGGATAAAGTCGCCATCAAGACGGATCTTCTTGTGTCCTGAGATCTTTGACCAGTTGATGAAACCGTCGAAAGCATTCTCTGAATTTGGCCAACCACCACGCAGACTACCACGTCCGTTATCAGAGAAACGATACCAAGTACCCTCGAGAGCATCAGCATCAATACGTACCATGTTACCTGCATACTTCTCAATGATAGCATCATTACGTAAGTGAGGCATAACGAGTGAGACATAAATGCCATATTTCTGTGCATACTTATTCACCCACTGCATACCTTTCACATAACGTTCGCGACCGAATCCCTTTCCGATGATGTCATTATAGTTCATTCCATCCTCATACCATGAAAGGAAATCCATACGAATGAACTTTACCCCAAGGTCAGAATAATGTTTGAAGAAACCTTCAAAGAACTGTTCAGCACCTGGATGATCTGTCATAACCCAACCAAACTGGTCCTTACCTTCTGGATGTTTGATATCCTTATCCTTGGTAGGATCATAAGCCAGACTGCTTACTTTGATACCATCTGTTCCAGGAATGACAGCGTCAGGGTTGGTATAATGATACCAGAATGGATTATCATACACACCAAGCTTTAATCCTTTGGCAGCTAACTTTGATACAATAGTAGACAATTCCACCTCTGGAGAAGAGTCACTTCTCTGTGTATGGCTGTATCGAGTCATGTATCCATTATCACCACTCATTGAAGCAAAGCCATCAGTAACAAGCATATCATAGCCATGTGCCTTAAGATTGGTTGCTACATAATCAATGGCTTGATCCCACATGTCTTCTGTGAAGATGTTTGGGAACGTTCCTGCCTTCTCCTGTGCACGCAGTTCGCCGTACACACTCCAATATAATGGAGCATAATCCATACCCTCTGACTCTGCAAGAGGAGTAAGACCTATGGTTGGATCAGTCTTATCAACACTCAGATCGCTGGTAACATCCCACTCGTTGCTATTACAACTCGTAAGTAAAGCAGCAAATGCCAAGCTTGCAAAATATATTTCTTCATTGTTTTAATCTATCATAAGTAGTTAATAACTGGCAACCATATGATTCATCTTTCTGACTCCTATGTTCTACATGTGTGACACATATGTTCTACGAGCGTGACTCATATGAGTCAAAATCACAAAGCATATCTATCAAATGATTGCCAGTTGATAATATTATCGGATTCTGTTATGCACCCAGGTATTCTGCTTTAAGCTTCTTATTATTCAAATCGAGTGTCAGCTTGTACTTACCAGCCTTGGTAACCTTCCACTTCTTATCACCATAAGAAGCCTCTGTACCATAAGCAAGTGCATCATTAGCAACACCATTCTCATTGATTTCAGTATCAGCTTCAGGGGCGAAAAAGTAAGGCTTATCGCTAGAGAATCCAGACTTATCAAGCATGAACTTCATCTCACCTTCACTAAGTTGTACCTCAACAGAGAACAGATGATCACCCGTCTTTGTTACTTCTACTCCGTTATCAGTAACCCATCCTGCTGGCGTAGCGCTACCTATCATATATACAGTCTCTGTATCCCAAGGTGTAGCAGCTGGAGTTGGAGCAGCATCTGCAGTGAAGCTCTCAACCTTTATAGTATGGTTTGTAAGGTCGAAGACTATCTTGTAAGTTCCTGCCTCAGTTACTTTCCACTTATTGTCAGCACCACCGACTGTCATTCCCTTCTTTGCAACACCTTCATGGTTCACCTCACAATTAGGCTCTGGAGCCTGGATAAGGTTTGACCAAGCAGGAAGATCAGAATTGTTAGTAACGAGTTTGAACTCACCAACATTCAAATGTCCCTCATAAGTGAACTGCAATGGGTTGTCAGATGTCTTTGTGAAACGTTCTGTACCAGCCTGCAGCTTTGTGTTCAAACCGTTGTTATCCCATCCATAAGGAGTAGCATCTCCTATGAATGACAACCATTCTGCAGCAATAGGCTCAACAGGGCCTTCGCCTTCATAAGCAGCAGAGATCTTACGGGTACGAAGATCAATTGTCAAGTTATAATAACCTGCCTGTGTAATCTTCCACTTATTGTCAGCACCTCCCTTACGAACATCGAAGCCACTGCTTGCAACACCATTAGCATTGATCTCTGTATTAGCTTCAGGAGCATAAATAAAGGTAGCACCCCAATCACCTTTGGCAATAGGGAACTTCAACTCACCCACATTCAACTTACCATGATAAGTGAATATGAAGTTGTCGTTAGCATCCTTCGTCATCTCAAAAGGATTATCGATATTCCATCCAGCAGGTGTTGCATCACCTACCATATAAAGATGGCCGAGCTTCAGAGGTAACTCCTCTGTAATCACAACGATATCCTTATCATCATTACATGACTGGAATGTTGTTGACGCAAGAAGCGCCAACAATGCAAACATTCCATATTTCATTAATTTCTTCATTTCTACAATAGGGTTTAGTCGTTAAACATTAATTGTAACCTGGGTTCTGCTTCATACCAGTATGAGTGTTCAAAATCTCTGTATGGAATGGGAATATCTCTGTGTGATTGTCAGCATCAGCATCCTTATCCCACCAAGCATTGCCAAACTTACCAAAACGAATCAGGTCAATACGACGGCGACCCTCTGCAAAGAACTCACGTCCCCACTCTGCTAACATCTCTTTCATATCAAGAGTAGCAGCACCTTCTGGTGCATACAGAACTGTTGACCAGTCAGAAGAAGGATAGTTACGCTTACGAACAGAGTTTAACAACTTAGCTGCGCCAGACGTATCTCCCTTGCGGAGCTTGCATTCAGCAAGGCTATAGATGATCTCAGGAAGACGAACCTCACAGTAATCAGCCTCGAACTGCTGATCTTCCTCATTGTCTGAGTACAGAGGATACTTAGCAAACATCCAACCAGAGTTGTCGTCTCCATCCTCAAGACGGCTAGCTGCCTTATCGAGCCACTTACTTCCATCGGTTCCACCGAACTTACCAACAGCGTCACGTAAGTCCAGAGTGTACTGGTCGTGGTGGTCTTTCAGATACTGTGTATTGCCATTATCATCAGTATACTGAATCTTACCAAAGATAAACATACCCTCACGACGACCATTACTAAGGTTCTTATACATCTTCAGACGTACATCAGAAGGATACTTCTTGAACTGTGCTATAGGCATACCGAGCTCATAATTATACTTCTCACCCTTAGGATTATAACTTGGGGAAGCAGAATATTTAATGTTATGAGAACCTTCTCTGCTCTTAGTATCGTGTAACCAGTCATTAGCCTTTGAAGGAACTGACCACCAATACATGTCACCTTTGTAGTGCCAGTGGGTCTCTCCTGAACTTGGGAAGGCAAAGATTACCTCATCACAGTTCTCATTATCCCAATCAAAAGCAGCATCCCAACGGTCAGCAACAGCATAAGTACCATACTTTCCGTCAATGATATCCTGTGCATATTGTTCAGCATCAGCAAAGTGATCTTCGCCAATATAGACCTTAGCATTCATATAAAGACGTACCAACAAAGCAGCTGCACCTGCCTGTGTCCACTGTCCTTGAAGTTTACCATTACCACCAAGAGATGTCTTCTTAGCCAACTCTGGAAGAGCTTCTTTCAGGTCTTTCTCAATAAAGTCAAATATCTCTTTTGGTGGGACTTGTTCTTTAGAGTTCTTTGATTGATCATAGAAGCTCTGTGACAAATAGATGTTGCGGAAAGCATCTAAAAGTCTTATATAGAACCAAGCACGTAAGACATGGTTCTGAGCTCTCAAATTTTTGAACTCATCCTCTGAGAAACCGAACTTGGAAGCAGACAGCTTATCAAGGTCTTCAATAACCTTGTTAGCCTGACCGATACCTTGATAGCATCCATTAAACTCTGACTGTGCCTCGCCATTTGTAACAAGCCACTTGTGACGATGCAGACGTGCCCAACGTCCACCATCATCCCACCAGTCACCACGAGTAGGAGTAATAAGTTGATCCGCAGACTCTTCGTTCAACACATGACGATTCTGGATACTCCAAAAGCCATGCTCAAACGGACGAAGTACCGCACGAATAACATCATTTTTTGTATTATAATAGTTGTTTGATGCCACTTGGTCGTACAGTGTCTCACTAAGATCTGTACAGCTTGAGGCTGTCATAAGAGCCGCAGGCACTGCCAACAGTGCGGCATATTTATATAACTTATTCATTGTATTTCAATATCTAATGATTGAACAATTCTTTAGAAGTCAACCTGTAAGCCCAACAAGAACTGGCGTACTGATGGGTAGTAAGTACGAGAACCAGTAGCTCCTGGATCAAGGCCATTCAACTGATAGTTAGAAGGGTCAATACCTGAGAACTTTGTAATCGTAAAGAGGTTGCCAGCTGTAGCATAGATTCTTATAGAATCAATGTATTTCTTATTAAGATTCAGTGTATAACCAAGACTTACAGAAGATAACTTCAAGTAGTCACCAGGCTCAAGGAAGTAGTCAGACACAATAGGATTCTGGCTAATAGCAAGGTTCTTACTGTATGCCTTATCCATTACATTACCCTGAAAGTTCTTTGTTCCATAATAGAAGTCATGGATATTGAAGATATCAAAACCAAGAGCTGTCTGGAAGAACAGAGATGCATCAAAGTTCTTGTAACGGAAACTATGTGTCATAGAACCCGTGAACTGAGGCAGACCATTACCAACATACTGACGGTCATCATCAGTAGCATTGTCTGCCAAGACCATATCGCCATTCTTGTCATATACTATCCAACGACCTTGTGGGTCAATGCCTGCATACTTCCACATATAGAAGCTACCAACACGTCTACCTTCTTCAAGACGTTGTAAGGTATGGAATGGGTAAGGATCCTGTGTTGACACACGATAATCATAAGTAGCTTTTGTATATTCTCGTTTGAGAAGTGCACAAATTTATTACTCATTGTTGCACCAACAATGTTCAATGTATAAGAGAAGTCCTTCGTCTTAACAGCCATTCCAAGTAATATCAAACTCGAAACCAGAGTTACGCATGGTACCAACATTCTCAAATGTTGAAGAGAACAAGTATGGTGGCATTGGTGCTGGATAGTCTCCCACGAGATCCTGTTGGGTACGATTATAATAGTTGAATGAACCATAAAGGTTACCATTAAACAGAGCCCAGTCTAAACCAATATTCCAGTTCTTACCTTTCTCCCAATGCAACACACGATTTTCGTTTCTGGCTGGTCCCCACACTTGATAAGACTTACCATTATACATATAGTAGCCAAAGCCAGTCATTGTAGCTAGCGACTTATATGAACCAAAGCCCTGATTACCCGTTACACCATAGTCAGCACGGAGCTTCAAGTCTGTCAACCAACTCTTTGTTCCCTGCATGAAAGGCTCATCAGAGATACGCCAACCAGCAGAAACAGCAGGGAAATTACCCCACTTATGGTTTACGCCGAACTTAGAAGAACCTTCATGACGAAGAGAAGCAGTGAACATATAACGTCCCTTCCAGTCATAACTTACACGTCCGAAGAAAGAAATCAGCTTGTTATCATTCATATATGAGCCCAAACCAAGCTCATCTTTCTTCTTCATGAAAGAACCTGTACCAAGGTTGTTATCCTCAAGTGCATCATTAGGGAAGTCCTTGTTCTCTGCATTAAAGCCAGAGAACTTATTATACTGATAAGAATAACCCAACATTACTTTAAAGTTATGATCACCAAAAGAGTTAGCATAATTGGTAATCCACTCCAAACTCATCATTGATTCCTTGCTATAACTCTGACTTGCCTCACCTGTACGACCAGCATTGATAGCCAAAGTATTAGTAGATGGACGGAACCACTGGTTATAATTATCATACTGATGGTCAGCATAAGTCAACTGTGTAGTCAAAACTTGCTTACCAGGATTCTTCAACAAGAGTGGGAAAGATTCAACTTAACAGTACCGTCCCAGTCAATCAACTTAGTAGTACCTGTATTCTTTTCACGCTTTTCCATTTCAAGAGGGTTATAAGCTGCAGCCTGACCCTTGAAATTATAATATTGTGTTGGGTTCTGTGGATCCCAAATAGGAGTAGTTGGGTTCGCTTCTACTGCATTACGGAATACATCCCAACTTGCATTCTTACGATAAGCGATACGTGGAGCAATATTCAAACCGAAAGTAATAAGACCACTTTTTGTCGTGTGACTCAAAGAAGCACGTGCACCATATTCTTCACGACCAGAGTATTTATCAATACCCTTTGCGTCACGATAGTCAACAGAAGCACGATAGTTTGATTTGATATTACCACCACTGAGGGTTAAAGTATGTACAGTACGTACGCCAACTCGGCTCACTTCCTTCATCCAATCAGTAGAACTACCAAGGTCATAACCTGTACCTGATGCCAAACGATTAGCACGATACTCTGCAGCATTTAGCATATCGAGTTCTTTCTTAATAACATCGAATGCCACTGTTCCATTATAAGTAGTATGGAGATTACCATCACGTGCACCTTTCTTGGTTGTCACAAGGATAACGCCATTAGAGCCACGTGTACCATAGATAGCAGAAGCTGCACCGTCCTTGAGGACATCATAGCTCTCGATATCATTTGGATTGATGTTAGTGAGGTTACCACCTGGTACACCATCAATAACGATCAATGGACCTAAATCAGCCGCACGAGAAGACACACCACGTATCTGAATACTTGCTTGGTTGTTAGGATCACCTGCACCGGTATTGGTAATACTAACACTTGGCACTTTACCCTGAATCATCATAGATGGGTCAACACTTGCAACCTGGGTGAAATTCCTTGCAGAAACGTGTGAAATGGCAGAAGTCAATTCCTTCTTATCCATCGTACCGTAACCTACAACGACAACCTCATCAAGGTTTGCAGCATCTTCCTGCATCTTAATCTTGAAATCAGACTGACCGTTTACTGGTAAATCCTGTGTCTTGTAACCAACGTAAGTCACACGGATTCGAGATTTAGGACTTGATACAGACAGTGAGAAGTTACCGTCGATATCTGTCACCACACCATTTTTGGTTCCCTGTTCCATGACTGTTGCGCCAATTATGGGCTCACCATTCTGATCAGTTACTGAACCTTTGACATTGAAATTTTGAGCAGCTACGTTCAAAGCACAGATAAGTCCCACCAAGATGGCAAGCACCTTACGCCATGAACTGTTCTCAGTTTGCAATGGTTTCATGATTGTTGTTTTAATTGATTTATGTTTTTAATATTTCTTGTCGCCGCCTTTTAAGAAGGCACTTTATTAAAAAAGTATCTGCAAAGATAACGAAAAAATCGCTTAAACATTAAAGAATATATAAAATCTCATGAAAGTATAAACACTTATCGTTGATTTTCAGTGGGTTATCTATTTATTTATACAAGTTAATATAAGACCTATAACATGGTATTCTCATCCTTTTCAGATAACCCAAAAGAACCTCAAATGTTAAAAACAACTATCCTATAAATACGACTTTTTTATAAAATCACAAAGCAAATGTAATCATTCCTCACTTGCTAATTACGCTATATGAATCGAGAGAAAGGGATACAAACACCGTGAAAAACTCTCAATCAAATCATCATCTCTCTGCCCAATCACTTCTATCAAGGTTTCTGTAACCAATAGCCTCTGCTATATGTTGTACGAGAACCGCCTCAGAACCATCCAAATCTGCGATGGAACGGGCAACTTTTAAGATTCTATTGTATGCCCGAGCAGACAGTTTCAACCGTTCCATAGCGTCACGTAACAGTTGCACAGAGGCTGCATCAGGTTCGGCAAATTCATGAATCATCCGTTCAGACATCTGCGCATTACAATGCACATTACGATAGTTGCGGAAACGTTCTGTCTGTATTGCACGTGCACTGATGACCCTTTCGCGTATTTTCTCACTTGTTTCACCGGGTGTTGCCTGTGATATATCCTTAAAAGGAAGTGGTGCTATCTCACATTGTATGTCTATACGGTCCATAAGAGGTCCCGAAATCTTTGCCAAATACTTCTGAATCTGTCCAGGAGTACAGACACAATGATGTGTTGGATCAGCGAAATAACCACATGGACAAGGGTTCATACTTGCCACAAACATGAAGCTACAGGGATAAGTCACGGTGTATTTTGCACGCGAAATAGTAATCTGTCTATCCTCTAAGGGCTGACGCAGAACCTCCAAAGTGTGCTTATTGAATTCGGGGAGCTCATCACAGAAGAGCACACCATTATGTGCGAGCGTTATCTCACCAGGCATCGGATTAGCTCCTCCACCAACAAGAGCTACCTCAGAGATTGTATGGTGCGGACTACGGAACGGTCTTTGGGTTATCAATCCTGTATCTCTGCTTAGCTTTCCTGCTATGGAATGAATCTGCGTTGTCTCCAGACTTTCTGATAAAGACAGAGGAGGAAGGATAGAAGGAAGGCGTTTTGCCATCATACTCTTTCCACTTCCAGGTGGTCCAACCATAATAAGATTATGTCCACCTGCCGCTGCTACCTCAAGTGCACGCTTGACATTCTCTTGTCCACGTACGTCTGCAAAGTCAAGATCAAAGGCATACTGATGTTCATAAAACTCCTTACGCGTATCTACAAAACAAGGTTCTATGCTTGCAGAACCATTCAGAAGTCTATCACTTGTAGGATATTCTCCATTCCATAAACTTCCAACGTATCCACAACAGCAGCCTCATGCTCATTTACTTTCGGGACAATGATACCCTTAAACTTCTCTGCTCGTGCCTTAATAGCTATTGGTAAGATTCCTTTTACAGGCTGTAATGTACCGTCAAGACTCAACTCCCCGACAAGCATATAGTCTCGAAGAAGGTCGTTACTCATCTTTTCATTAGCTGCCAAGATGGCTATTGCCAACGGGAGATCAAAGCTTGAGCCTTCCTTTTTCAGGTCAGCAGGTGCGAGATTGGCTGTAATATCCGCAACAGGAAACTTATATCCATTGTTCAAAAGAGCAGCAGCGATACGGTCATGACTTTCCTTTACCGCACCATCAGCAAGGCCGGTAAGATGAAACAACACGCCACGTGTGATACTTACTTCGACTGTTACGGTGGTAACCTCCATGCCATTAACAGCCGCACAGAATGTTTTTACAAGCACGTTATTGGTTTTTAGTCTATGCTATAACGCTGACGAACAGTATTAGCAGTAATGCCCCGCTCAATAATCTTGCCATTACGAACAACGATATTATCGGGTACTGTTGTGAGTCCAAAGGTCTTCAAAAGTGGAGTACTAAGCATTTTACCATCGCAAACATTAGGGAACGTAATGTCATCGTTCTTCAATGCCTGCCGAACTTCCTTAGGATTAGCATCCACACTTATCCCCAAGGCTGCTATCTTACCAGCTTTTACCGCATCATTGAGTGCACGTTGGAAGTCAAGGCTCTCATAACTCCATGCTGCCCACGTGCTGATGATAATGGTTTGATTAGCCAATGTAGCATTGTTTATCAGCTTTCCATTGACATCCTTAGCTGTGAAATTAGGTAATTTATCACCTACTCTCAATGTGCCCAACCCACTTATTTGTCGTTGCAAGCGACCCAAGGTCACGTTTCCAGGTTGTTCTTTAAGAAGAATCTTCAGTAAATTAGCCGCCTGTTTATAGTCTGGTGTCTCCGTCTGAATGAGATAACGATTCAGCAAATAGACACTAACAGTCGACTCTGGATGATCTTTAATAAATTGTATAGCATACTTCAATTCATCAGGAGGTGACGAATTGGCTATTTGTTTTCTAAATTTTGTCATGAGTTCGTTATCATCCGTACCCTTCACCTCCATCTCTTTCAAGTGAGAAGCATCTGCTTTCACTTCTACAGAGCCACCCGACTCAGCGAAGATGGGTTGTACAGAATAGTTTGGGAAGATGATAACAAGTGTAGCAGGTTTGCTACAAGGAATCTCATATGCAAAGCGACCAGCCTCAATCTTAATGGTATCCAATCCATCTATACCACCGTCAGGACTATAAACATACAGTTCGCCTTGGTTCATGTGCAAGAAACGTCCTTCCATCTTGAAGTGACCACTACGTGTACCACAAGAGATTAATATCAAAACGAGTAACAGGAAGAGTACTATTCGCTTCATGCGCATAGAGATTTAAGAAGAAAGTGCCGCGAGCGGGACTCGAACCCGCACAGCCATTACTGGCCAAGGGATTTTAAGTCCCTCGTGTCTACCAATTCCACCATTGCGGCAAACCGTCTGCAAAGATAAGGCTAAATCTCCGAACTGGCAAAGGTTTACAAAGTTTTTTGATTCTTACAAGGCTTATTTTACCATAATCTCATCAACAAGCGGGCGGAGAGCATAGGATAAAACAAGGTGTGGTAAGGGATAAAAGTGGGGAGAATGAGAATGAAGGAAAGGACTGATAATGTACAATAAAAGTCAGAGTGCTTTTTAATAGATGCTCTTTTGCATTGTAAAAGACGCCCTTTTGCAATGTAAAAGATGCCCTTTTGACATGCAAAAGGTGCCCTTTTAGAACGCAAAAGGGCACCTTTTAAAACTCGTTTTGTAACTCTTTGAAGAACAATAGATTACAAACTCTAAAAAATTAGTAATCCTATCATATTCCAATAACAGTAGATCCGAAATATGTAAAGTTATTTCATACTATCCTACCCACCCTATAACAGCATGTACTTACGGGCAAAGAAGGATTATACCCATCCTGAAGGAACTAATTGACCACCAATATCCCAAACGGACCTGTACTTGTTCCGCGATAGCGTATCAGCTTTCTGCCTGGCTGACCTGTCACGATATTCCCTCCAGTATTCAGATTATAGCTTCGCTTACAGTTGGAACATGTTGCAATACCAGTACCGTTTATCTTTAGTTCATACGGACGTTGGGGTATCGCATCGGGATGATAACAATTCGGACATTGCAGGTCGTAAGCAAAGAACACTGCTGGATTATCAAGATTTCCATAACCAACAATAAGCCCATTGTTCATCCCCACATGTCTCCAACTCTCTAATTTGAGGTCTATAGCATCAAACCATACTGGTGAAGAGGACTTCAATCCCTGGTTATTTTCAAATGAAAAACTATATCGACCACTGACATAAGCATACTTAATAATACAGAACACACCTGGCGCTTGTGGGTTCAGTGCTGTTGACAACACAGCATCCTGATGCGTATCATTGTGGAAATTGAAGTATGGATGATAATCACTATACTCGTAATCAAAGCTATCACCGCAGGATGTTACCAACAGTGTAGCTACAAAGAACAGGAAATAAAACAATCTTTTCATACTGATCATTCTTTATTTGGCAGTCTATACACTGCTTTTCTCACCTTGTTAAAAGCCAAAGTGGCTAACATTAGCGTCATCAAAGTCAGCACACTGTCATCCCAAAGGAGTTCTAAAGTCCCTTTATACGTATGACTTTGATGACTATTTACCTTAAACAAACCTAACTATACCTCCATTCTTGCCTGCGCATAGGCATCCCTGAAGAGCGGTTCTGAGGTTCCGAGACAGCTCTTTATGTCTACTCAAACGGAATCATTGCCAGTGCATCAGCTATCTTTTCGATACCCTCTTGCAGAGGTTTTGATACCATTCCCTTTGCAAAGAACGGGATATCAGCATCTATTGTCAGCTTCATTTCGATGAATTGTCGCTGACTGGCAGTATCTGAATCCAAAAGTTGAATGACAACGGAGAGTTTTCACTCTCAAATTTTATGGTCTTTGGCTCATCACGCTCAATGATACGCATAGAGATTTGTCCCACAGGATCAACGCTGATAGAAAGAGAATCCTGATCAAAGGTGAGGTTTTTCAGTTTGTCTTTCACCTTATCCATATCTGCATTCCCCGTATCTCCGTCGGGCAAACGGTCCTTTAAGCGTTGTACATTGCTCATATCGCTTAAAGTATTATAGACGCTTTGCTGTGAATGGGGTATCTGTTTTACACTACTTTCAAACTTAGTCATATCGCTTTATATTTAGAAAAATTAAAGAAACGAGAGGAGTTTATACAAAAAAGGAGCCATAGGAGTTACAGCCAACAGCTCTTTCAGCATATTGACGGAAGGAGATTGCCACGATATTCAGCATAAAACTCCTCCTGAAAGAGTATTGTCTTTAACTCCTATAACTCCTTTAGCTCCTGTAAATCCCTCCAAATTACATGTCTTTCTTCCAGTTTGCAGGGTCCTTACGCCACTCATGTAGCATCGGGACATCGGTCTCTTTGATGTAACCTGTCTCAAGAGCTTTCTCTACGACATGCTCATAATCAGTCAAAGTAACCAACTTCACACCTGCTTCACGGAATGCTTCTTCAGCTACAGGGAAGCCATAAGTGTAAGAAGCAACCATACCTACGACTTCAAAACCTGCTTCACGAAGGGCTGCTACTGCCTTTAATGAAGAACCACCTGTTGATATAAGGTCTTCCACAACAACCACTTTTGCACCCTGAGGAAGCTCACCTTCAATCTGATTTTTCATACCATGATCCTTTGGTTTTGGGCGAACATAAGCATAAGGAAGTGCCAGCTCGTCAGCCACCAACATACCTTGAGCTATTGCTCCTGTAGCAACACCAGCCACAGCTGTAGCCTCTGGGAAGTTCTTCAGTACTGCATGAACAAGCTCTAACTTAACAAATGAACGCACATCATGGAACGATAGCGTCTTACGGTTATCACAATAGAAAGGTGATTTCCAGCCACTTGCCCACGTAAAGGGATCGTTGGGCTGCAACTTGATAGCTTTGATACCGAGCAATTTGCCCGCAAAGACCTTCTTTAAATCTTCCATTTTGACAGTATTTTATTATAATATAAGTGCAAACTTAAGCATTTTTTCTGAGATTTATTGGTATGATACATGAAAAAAGGCTGTTAAGTTCTGTTTAGGATATAATCATTTAGGATTATTTTAGTTGGATATCGTCATGTATAACACTTCGTTACATATTCTTGGCAAAGCCCAATGAGAGTACACTAACCTTCACATTATCTCCTTGAAGGACTTCCTTGGCTGCAGCAGTGAGCGTTGCACCAGAGGTAATAATATCATCAATGAGCAGGATATGCTGGTGACTGACAGCCCCAGCGTCAACAAGTCGAAAGGCTTTCTCTACGTTTTCATTACGCTGCCAACGGTCTTTCTTTGTCTGGCTACCATAGAAAGTAACACGTTCCAAGGCTCTTTCCAACAATGGAAGACCTGTAACAGAGCGTATACCACGGGCTATTTCAACACTCTGATTATACCCTCTTTGTCGCTGACGTTGCGTTGTCAATGGTACAGGAAGCAGGGTTGTGATACCTTCGAAGAATCCTTCTGTGGCAAACTCTTCGGCAATCATCTGCCCAAGTTGTTCCCCAATCTCAGCGTGTCCACCGTATTTCAACCGATAAATAAGCCTACTTGTATCGGAATGTGGCTTATAAAAGAAGAAAGATGCAGCCCGTTCTATGGGTATTCTACCCCAGAAAAGACGTGCAAGGTCGTTATCATAAGCTGACGAAGCATACCCTGTACGGGGCAAAAAGAGGTTACAATGTCCACAGATAACCTCCTCCGACACAGCCAGACGCTTACCACACATCACACAAGAACGTGGTGCTAAGGTGTCAAGGATACGAGAAAGAAAACTAATCGTCCTCTCCATCATCAACAAAGTCTATACTGTCATCAGCCTCAACGACCCCTTCGTCAATACATTTCCGTATCAAATCTATTGTAAACCCACGTCCCATAGCGAACTTTATGAGCTTCATGGAACGTTCATAGTCGCTCTCGGCTTTTATAGTTGGATACTTACTCGCTAACAAAGGGCGCAGAACTTCCAAGTATTCTTCATCTTCTACAGCGTCAAGCACGGGGCTTGAGATACTATTGTCTACCCGTTTCTGCCATAAAGCCTGCTCAATCTTCCTCCTACCCCACCTATTATAGCGTATCTTATCATGTACAAAGAACTCCGTATAACGTGCATCATCAATGTACTTCATCGTGGTGAGCTTCTCCATAATACGTGCTTGAGCATCTTCAGACAGCCCCCATTTACGCATTTTTCTCTACCATTTCACCAGAGCAATGCTCACCTTTAGCACACAGATCGGCAAGTTTCTTCAAAAGCTTGTGGCTCTAACATGGGTCGTTTTTTTGTATCATGGTCGGGTGGCTTTTACGAACCGTTGCTTACCAAACTGGTCGGTTCTAAGTTCTACATGTGTATAATTTAATGCCTCAAGCATAGCTTTCACATTATTAATATATAGTGGATTGGTCTCAAAATAAAGTGTTCCTCCACTGTCTAAAGCCTTTTCTCCATACTCTGCAATAGCCCTATAGAAGCGCAAAGGGTCATCATCTGGCACGAAAAGCGCCGTTTCCGGCTCGTACTTCAGCACGTTTTCTGCCATATCCGTACGTTCTTTATCACATATATAAGGAGGATTGCTGACGATAATATCAAACTTCAGTTGTTCTGCAGTAGCCGAAAGATGAAGCACATCCTCCATCATCAACTCCACATGTGCCTCCCATTGATGCATATTCTCACGTGCAATGAGCAACGCATCAGCTGATATGTCCCACGCTGTAACGGTAGAATTATACAAGTCCAAGGCCAGTGTAACAGCTATACAACCACTACCCGTCCCCACATCCAGCACCCGTAGTGGGACAGGAGGTTGCAAAGCGCAGTAAGGATGATTGTAGTCTGCTTCTATCCAACGGCATAATTCTTCGGTTTCCGGGCGAGGTATCAACACACCTGGGGCTACATGGAAAGCTCTACCACAGAAAACCTCACGTCCAAGAACATACTGTACAGGCTCAGAACGCTCTAAACGGAGCATGATTTTATCTAATTCAGCAACGTCTTCTCGCGATAATTCATTAACTTTGCCTGTATAAATATCAGTCAGTGTGATGCCAAACTGTGCTTCAAGCACCATCCGTATGATGGCTTGTGCCTCACGTTCTTCATACAAAGGGATGAGCCTTTGCCATAATTCTTGGTATGTCATAACTGCAAAGATAGGAAATAAAAAGAGATGAAACAAAAAGAACTTGATGAAATATACATGCGTCGATGCCTCCAACTGGCACGTAATGGACAACAATTAGCCAAACCTAATCCCATGGTTGGGGCTGTTATAGTGAGCAAAGAAGGACGAATCATTGGCGAAGGGTATCATGTTCGTTGCGGAGAGGGTCACGCTGAGGTCAACGCCTTCGACTCTGTGAAGAAAGAAGACGAACCTTTGCTACACGAATCTACCATCTACGTTAGTCTGGAACCGTGTTCTCATTACGGCAAGACACCTCCTTGTTCTGACCTCATCATACGTAAAGGGGTGAAAAGAGTTGTTTGTGGATGTATCGATCCCTTTGCTAAAGTACAGGGAAGAGGCGTGAAGAAGATTCGTGAAGCAGGTATTGAAGTAACCGTTGGAGTATTGGAAAAGGAGTGCTTGGAGCTTAATAAGCGCTTCATAACCTACAATACACACCATAGACCCTATATCATTTTGAAATGGGCACAGACTGAAAACGGATTCATTGGACTGAAAGATAATCAGGTTTTAAGCGTATCTTCCCCCTTTACCAAGATGCTTGTACATAAGCTAAGAGCTGAGAACGATGCCATTCTCGTGGGCAAAAAAACTGAAGAACAGGAACATCCACAACTCACAACACGGGAGTGGAGTGGTCCAAACCCAGAGAAATTAGTGCTTACAAGCCATCCTACAAAGAACCATGAGTATGCAACTCCATCTGAAGTGCTTTCCCATTTATATACGGAAAGAAGCAAAGTCTTATCGTTGAAGGTGGAAACAAGACGTTAGACAGCTTCCTGAAAGCAGGATTATGGGATGAGATACGTATGGAAACAGCTCCTTTCACCATTGAAGATGGCGTAAGAGCACCGCAACTTCCTCATAATATCCATATTGTAAGTGCAGAAGAATACGGCAATAAGATTGTCACTTACGAAAGGGATTGAGCCTTCTCGTGAGTGATTCAAACATGCAGAAACAAGCATAGACAGCCTCTTCTGACTTGCAAACAAGCTACATTGCAAAAAGAAGAGGGCATCTCCCCCTATAGAACTGTTGCTATATAGGTATCGGAGATGCCTTCTTCTTATTTCGTGCTAACGCTCCACTCATATGGTGTTGACGCCTAATTCTTATGGAATTGCAAGCTAACACAACCGTAAAAGGTTAGTTACACTTATTGGTCATGATGTTTAATACCATATCATCAGTGTTACACATGGCTTCTTTTCCTATGCTTGTCAGGTTCTGGATAGACTTATCTACATCATTATCAATGATTCCTTCAGCCGCAGTAACGCACTTCCCTTCCATTGAAAGGGTAGCAGAAAGGATTGCTGTTGACACACCTGAGGATATCTTCAACGAACAACTGGGTTTCGCACCATCACAAATCATACCTGTAAGGTTAGCAATCATGTTCTTAACAGAGTTACATACGTTTGCATAGTTACCTCCCATAAGATACGTAATGCCACAACTTGACCCGATACTAGCCACAACACAGCCGCACAGTGCCGACAATGCGCCAAGACTTTGCTTGATATAGATAGCTGTAAGATGACTTAATATAAGTGCACGAACCAACTCTTCCCTCGTATTTTCATTCTCTTTGGCAAAGACAACTACAGGATTTGTCGCACAAATACCTTGGTTTCCTGATCCACTATTGCTCATAACAGGTATCAAAGCCCCTCCCATACGAGCATCACAGGCTGATGCTGTCTTTGCAATGATATGCGAGAAGATGCTATTTCCAAAGATTCCACGGCTCAAAGGACGGTCCATAATCTTTCCAAGACAGTGTCCGTAGTTACCTTTCACAGCTTCTGCAGCTGCACGAAGGTTATAACGCTTTGCCTCAAGGATGAAATCTATCTCCTCAATAGGCGTCGTCATGGCGAAATCCCACACTGTTTGCAGATTCAAACAGAGTGGAGTGGCTTCAGAAACGGCTACTTCTGGGTTGCGTTTGTCAACAAGTACGTTGTCATCAACCTGCTCAAGACTATATGTGTATGACTTCCAGCAATGATAACAGTTGCTTTATGCTCGCCAGACACGCATGTCACCTCTATATAAAGCTTCTCTGTAATACCTTCTTTCAGGCTGATATCAATCCTATTCTCGCTGATATAGGTCTTCCCTTGCTCTAAAGTAGCAGGAGTAAGGTCCTTAATAACCTCCAACTGATACTCTGATTTGCCTATCAAAGCACCTAAGGCAATAGCTATAGGCAGTCCTATCATCCCCGTTCCGGGTATCCCCACGCCCATAGCATTCTTCAGAATATTAGCTGAAAGACGCACATATATATGTTCGGGGCGCTGATTTAACAACTCAGCAGCACGTGCTGTACACAACGCAACAGCCATAGGTTCAGTACAACCCACAGCCGGTATCACCTGACAGTGTATCAATTGGATAATCTGTTCTCTAATATTAGTTTCAAGCATATTGATTGTTTTAGGTTCTTTTTATTAGTTTCTGGCGTATCTTCTCCATCCTTTGCCGACGGTTTATAGAGAAGGTTGAGCCGTTTTCCTCTACATAATCAAAGAGACTGTAAGCCTTTTCCAACAGCATCTGTCGCAAAGGGTTTGCCTTAAAGCATGCTTCTACATAAAGAAGTTCAGCCAACATATTCAGTTTGTCCATCCTTTCGCCTTCCTTCCATTGCTCATTGGCATAAGCTATAGCCTCGAATAGCGATAGATTACGTAGATCATTATAATCTCCAACATACTGACGGTAGAGGTCTTTCAGGTCTTTGTCACGCTCTAAATCATCTTCTTTCTTTACTAAGAAACGTGAGATTGCTGCACAAAACTCCTCTATCATCCTCAGGAAATAATCTCGTTGTAACATTATTATTCTGTTTTTATGCTACAAAAGTAAATAAAAAAAGGAGAATAGAACTGTTTTTCCATATTAATTACATGAAAAAACAGCCCCTCTCCTGTATCCTTTCATTACTCATGGTCTTCTTTTTCGAGAGGATAAGGTAGGCTTTCCCAAAGTTTCTTATAGAACGGATGACGGGTCAAAGTAGACACATTACCCAGAATAATGAGCTTCATACGAGCGCGAGTGATGGCTACATTCATACGACGGAGGTCATTCAGGAAGCCAATCTGCCCTTCTTCATTCGACCGAACAAGGGAAATCAGAATCACATCACGCTCTTGTCCTTGGAAACCATCCACTGTATTCACACTAATCAGGCTGCGATAAGGCTTGAAAAACTCCCGTTTCTTAATCAAACTACGAAGATATTGCACCTGAGCACGGTAAGGTGAGATGACGCCAACGTCTATTCTCTCATCTAAAATACGCTGCTTACCAATCTTCATGAAGTACTCCTGCAATGTTTTCAGCGTCAGTTCAGCCTCCCCTTTATTGATTCTTCCAAAGCTCTCACCAACAAACTGCTCCTTAGAAAGCTCATCTGAAGTGTCTATCCAGACCATAGGATCATCATAATCAAGGATACCACGATATTTAATCTGTGGTGCACTGACAATCTGACCATGGTAAAACCAATCGGAAGAGAAGCGCATAATCTCTTCATTCATTCGATATTGCACCTTCAGAAGCGTCACTACTTCGGGCTTATTCTCCACGATTCGTTCCATTAAAGTCTTCCCTAACCCACCTCGCAGGGCTGCTATGCTCTTCACCGTGGGAGGTAACTGACAGTGATCTCCTGCAAAAATAACCCTTGAAGCCCTACGAATAGCTATCCAACAGGCTGCTTCCAAAGCCTGTGCAGCCTCATCAATGAACAAAGTGGTGAACTTCTGCCCTTCCATCACCCTACTGTTAGCACCTACCAACGTAGAGGCTACAACACGAGCTTCGCCAAATAGCTCTGTATTAATACGTATCTCTAACTCCGTAGCACGACTTTTCAGGCGGTCCATCTTCTGATGATAGCTCTCTGAACCGCGTTTCCGGTTGTTCCTTAATTCGCGAATTGCTTTCCGTATGGACCACAACTGCGGGTAATCAGGATGTGCTTCGAACTTCCGTTCATAGTAAATCCGAGCATTTTATCGTTTACACGTGTTGGATTACCTATGCGCAACACATTGATTCCACGGTCAACAAGCTTCTCACATATCCAGTCTACAGCCATATTACTTTGTGCACAGACCATCACCTGGCTCTCTCTCATCAGTGCTTCGTTGATGGCTTCAACCAGCGTTGTGGTCTTTCCTGTACCTGGAGGACCATGAACCACAGCCACATCCTTTGCCCACAAAACCTCGTTCACAGCCTTTTCCTGTGTTGAATTCAGCCAAGGCAGACGAATAGGAGCGAAAGAAAACTTCTCAACTTTTTGTCGGGAATAGAACAAATCACGCAGATAAGCAAGTCGATTGCCCCTTGCTTTCATCGTACGATCCAATGCATCGAACATCATTCGATAGCTTGTTTCATCAAATCCTAACTGGCAACCAATCTGTTCTGAAGCTGATTGTAGGTCTAACAAGGGTGCGGAATCGGGGACAGCAACAACCATTCTGTCGCCCTCTACATACGATACCGTACCCGTAAAGCCATAGTATTTCAGCTTAATCGCTTTATTCGGAGTACCTTCCTCTTTCGCAATAAACTTAAAGAAAAGGAGTGGACGACCACATTCAAAGTTATGTTCGATATCCCCATCCTGTGTACGAAACACCTCAATGCACAGTTGATTGAGCCCATTATAAAACCGTTTACCCACTCTTAATGGGAACCAAGCGTCACCTCGCTTCACTTTCCGCTGCATACCAGTAGTCTCTGTCTGCTTTCTAAAGGCTTCTTTCTCGGCATAATACTCCATTTGAAGCAGTAAACGCTGACGTTGTAAGAGTTGTATTGGACTTTCCTGAAGCATATCTTTTTGTAGTTGACAAGTAAACGAGTAGACGAGTAAACAAGTTATATCTTTTTGTAGTTGACGAGGTTACAAGTTGACGAGTTTATTGCTTTATCTCTGTTTCAAACACGTTACAAATATAATATTTTTTATCTAATATCGATTCTACAACGAATAAAAAACAGAAAGGGCTTAACAACTGAAGTCATCCTCTATCTCTGCGACTTTACCTATTTGCAAACCAGGGGGCGCACAAGATGATAAGAACAAGGCAACACGGAGTTCCTCATAATCTGTAGGTAAGGAAAGAACAAGGTCTAACTTCCCATCTCCATCCAAATCACCTGCAAACAGAAGTGCAAAACTTGCAGCATCGACCCTTGCCTCCCTAACTATTCGTTCTCCATTCAGCAATAATGTATAGTTCTTTAATTGACTATCTCCCTGCGCCTTTGCCTCTAACTTATAATGCTTTCCAGCAAAAGTAAAATTCCTTACAGAGCCTGGTTCCAGATAAGTACTATCTGAAAATGCAACATCAGCAATCTTAACTTTCCCCTTCTTTATTGGCAACTGATTGACAAACAATATCGTGTTTCGTTTTTCTGATAGATATGTTGGAATGGTACTTGAGCACGCATCCTCTCGCATCTCAATACTATACCGAGCTTTACCAACATAATAACCATTCCCTTCTTTATATAATTCAACCCAATTCTGGTTGATTATCGTATCTGGATTACATAAACGATAATTAAAAGGAACAAGAATCTTATACGTGAGAGGCTTCTTCTTCACAACCTTAACACTATCAACCTTCTTTACAAACACACTATCTTCCTGCTGTACAGACGACTCCTGCACCTGACTAACAGGTTTCTTATCAGTACAAGATAGAAGTATCATGCAAAGACTCAACAAAAAGAAAAAGGAACTTAACTTTCTTCATAATCAGGTTTTTTTATTGCCTATCAGTAAACACTATTATTATATACCACACTCTGCAAAAATAACACTTTTCCCTTTATATTCCAACCTTAAACTGTATAAAAGACTATGTAGCAATAATTATATATGGGTATTTTGCAACTTTATCGACACCATTTTATATTTTTTTTCTTTAATTCTAACCCTACTATCGCAAATATTTGCTATTTTTGTCATCAATAATTAACAGCAAAAACAAGACTTTAAAGCTTATGAAAACAAACAAAATGCAAACAGAACACAAACTTCCTTCAGAGTGTACAACCATCATCGTTGGTCAAGATCAGACTGCCGATGGATCAATTATAGTAGCGCGTTCAGAAGACTGGGACGCTATGGAAGCTAAGAACTACGAGATATTTGAAGATACTGACAACGGTCCACGCGAGTTCATTGCAAAGGATAGTCCCTTCCGTTGTGAGCTTCCTGAGAAGGCTTTAGGCTATTCTGCCCTTTCTCCATATAGCCTTCACGGTCACTGGGGAAGCGCTGGTTTCAACACGGCAGGTGTAGGAATGAGTGCCACGGAGAGTATCTTTAGCAATGACGAGGTATTGAAACACGACCCATTGGTAGAGAATGGTGTGGCAGAGAACTCTGTCTTCAACATTACCCTACCTTACGTCCACACCGCACGTGAAGGTGTTGAGCGTTTGGGTATGCTCATCGAGAAATATGGTATCGCTGAAGGTTTCGGTATTGGCTTCGTAGATAGCAAGGAAATATGGTACTTGGAGACAGCTTGCGGTCATCGTTGGTTGGCTTGCCGTATGCCAAAGGATAAGTATTTCGTAACTGGTAACCAAAGTCGTTTCCGCACTTACGATCCTAACGACAAGGAGAATTACCTCGCATCAGCCGACTTAATTGAGTTTGCAGAGAAGCACGGACTCTACAACCCAGCACATGGTGCCTTCGACTTCCATGAGACTTACGCACGTGATATCGAACTCGACACCACCTATAACTACCCACGTGTATGGGGCTTGCAGCAGTTATTCTCTCCAGAAATCAAGAATGACGTAACAAAGAACACCTTCCCTGTCTTTGCTAAGGCTGCTCATAAGATCACACTGACCGAACTCCGCACGGCCTTCCGCTTCCACTACGACAATACAGAGCACGACCCTTACCTCAATAGCAATCCTAAGGAGCCTTATAGACCGGTCTCTATCTTCCGTACTACACAGACTCACCTGCTGCAAGTACGCCCAGAACTGCCACAAGCCATCGGCTGTGTCAACTATGTTGCTATGGGAATGGCTGATCTTGGTGTGTTCCTTCCACTCTATCAAGGCATAACTTCTTATCCAGAAGCCTACACAAAGGGTACGGATGAGTCAAGTGCTGACTCTGCATATTGGAAGTTCCGCAAGATAATGGTACTCGGTATGACGAACTATAACAAGTATGCTCCTATCATAAAGGAGACTTATGCGAAGTTCGAAGCAGAGACTGACCAGCGTCAAAGGGAGATGGAAGAGGAGTACTTACGCATCTATAAGACACAACCTCTGCATGCAAAAGACCTGTTACAGGCCTTCTCTGACAAGGTTCTAACCGATGCTCTCAAGGTTGCTGACCGTCTTCAGGAGAAGCTTATCACACTGATGACAAAGGATATCCAGCAGGAATATCTCTTCCATGGTGCTTAAACAGAAGGTATAAACAATAAAGAGGGGAATGGCGAAAATCGTCATCCCCTCTTTGCCTATTTATGTTCTACTATCAAACATACAAACAAATAAGACACAACAAGCCTATAAAACCGTCGAACAAACACAATGTTTATCCCCCATTTTTAACCCGTTTTGCAAGTAAAATATTGCTTTAGCGTTATTGAAAAGTCAAATAGAACCAGTTGTAAGAATTCTGTTTACAAAGTTAAAGATAATATTTAGGATTAAAAGTGTTGGTATAATAATATTATACAGACAAAGCATTTATAACTACCAAACCTTTATATTTCATCTTCAAGTTACCCTAGTGAAAACTCATGTCCAATAAAAATTATAATCATTCACAGTGAATATAAGTTTTTTTCCTTACCTTTGCACGTAGAATAAGCCTCTCTACGACTGGCAGACACGGCTTATATAAGGTTTGCTCTGATAGTTCAATGGATAGAACGGAGGTTTCCTAAACCTTTGATCCGGGTTCGATTCCCGGTCGGAGTACTATAAATTACTCTTTATTATCCTCTTCTTAAAGAAGAAAATCACTCTATACTACCTAACAAATAACGAGATAAGAACCATTATCCAATAAGCATATCACACTTCATCTTCCAATCCTTTAAATTTAATTCATTATGATTGGTGCCATTATAGGAGACATTATAGGCTCACGTTTCGAGTTCGGAGCAACGCCAGAGGAAGGTTTTGAACTCTTTACTCCCGACTGTTCATACACGGATGATACCATTTGCACCATTGCTATAGCTGATGCTGTGATGAATCATCGCAACTATCAGGAGGCTTTACACGACTGGTGCCGACGTTATCCGGACCCAATGGGAGGCTACGGAAGCAGGTTTTATGAATGGATTCAGGCGGATCAGCCCCATCCTATGAACTCTTATGGCAACGGATCAGCCATGCGTGTCAGTCCTATTGGCTGGTTATTTGATGATTGGGAGCAAGTTATTGATGAGGCAAAGAAGAGCGCTGAGGTCAGTCATAACCATCCTGAAGGTATCAAAGGAGCACAATGTGTGGCTGAAACCATCTGCTGGCTGCGGCTAATGCGCTTCTCCAAGACCGATGTGGAGCGTAAAGTACATAAGTTTCGGCTATGAGATACCGTCAATGAGCGACATTTTGAAGATAGGAGCAGAAGGACACTTCGACAGAACATGCCAAGAGACGGTACCAATGGCACTGCGTTGCTTCATGGATGCTAATGATTTTGAAGAGACAATACGCCTTGCTGTCCTCTGCGATGGTGATACTGACACGAAAGCATGCATTGCCGGAGCTATTGCGGAAGCATATTACCAAGTGCCAGAAACCATGATTGAGCAGGCTATCAGCTATCTTCCAGATGACATGTTAGGCATTCTCAGCCAGTTTTATGAGACCATTCAGTCTGGATGTAGACAAAAGAAGTAACCCCAAAAGGTTACTTCTTTTTTTGTTTCAGGCACTTTCTGTCACCTAAAACAAACTTGATTCAAGAACGGAACAAATCCTATTTTTGTAAAATAACTTTCTTATTGAATTTTAAAAGGGCGTCTTTTGCGTTCTAAAAGATGCCCTTTTGCATTGTAAAAGGTGCCCTTTTGACATGTAAAAGACGCCCTTTTACATCGCAAAACATGCCCTTTTACAAGCCTATCTGTAACTATCTGGGATTCTGAAGATTACAAACCCGAAAAAAGTTCATTTCCTTCTATTTTGTTCCTCATGACGTTCTCTCAACTGTAAAGTTCTTTCAAACGCTATAAAGCAGTATGTTTATCGTCCCTTACCAAGCTTTTCTTTCATTCGTTTCAGTTCATTTCTATATGCCTTTCCCGTCTCTTCTCCTATCCGAATCATGTCTTTTATGGCTCCAGGCTTAAAGTCTGTCACCCCATAAGAGCCTAAATTAGGATTGATATAGAGGTCGGCTTGTGTACGGTTTATATTATACTTTTTTATATCAGGGCGTTCCGCCAACCAGCTAAAGACCCCACCAAGTCCTCTAAGGAAGGCAAAAGGCGAATGATAATCATCATGTTTACGCTGCTGAAGGTCTATAGCTATCACTATATCTGCCCCCATTCTCCGCATCACATCTACTGGAAGATTATTTATCATACCACCATCCACCAGCATCAAGGTGTCCATTGCAACAGGTTTAAACATACCTGGGATAGCCATACTGGCGCGCATATTACGTGCTAAGTTCCCCGTGTCAAGTACAATCTCTTGCCGATGGCGAATGTCAAAAGCCACACAAGAGAAGGGAATAGTACACTTCACCACCCCTTTCTCCGCTGGAGAATGAGACACAAGTGAGTCGAGAAAGTCGTAAATATGGTCACCATGTGAAAGTCCCCACCCTTTCTTACGCTCTACAACAGCCTTACGACGTACGGGAAAGCCAAAGAGATAAGTCACTCCATCCACCTCTTTCAATACCTTTCCAGTAAGAGTTGTGTCTCTATCTGACAACAATGAGAGCCAATGTTGCGAACGAAACAGGGTGTCAAGGGCATTGGTACGATAGCCTTGGGCATACAATCCTCCAATGATTGCACCTATACTCGTACCAGCAATATAGTCAATAGGAATCCCAGAACGTTCTATTTCTTTCAGAACTCCTACTGCTGCAGCCCCTTTAGCACCACCTCCGCCCAGCACAAGTCCCACCTTCAGGCGGGGCTTCTGTACCGTTTTCTGTTGTCCCTGTACGGAAAAACAACAACAGATAAGGATAAGAAATATAAGAAATGTACGTTTCATGAAGGCAAATGTACAGCTTTTTATCCTAACAAAAGCATCTTTCACCTGATTATCCATACGATAATAATTCCTCTGTTACACCCATTTACCGAACAATTCACATGATTCTTTCACTTGCTAAGCCAGTAACTTTTTCGTAACTTTGCATCATGATGTTTCATCCTTTAGACATAAATGCACCTATACCCGTACGGTTTAATAACCCTTTTGATTATGAACCGGACGCACTTTGCCGTGCTGCAGTAAAGGAATTACAGTCAAAATTACCCGTCAACCCCATAGAAGGAAAGATGTATGGTGTACTGATAGTAATGAATAAAGGACGTTTGGGATATCTACAAGCCTACTCTGGACAGATAGAAAACGAGCCTGAAGGCTTCGTTCCCGCAGTATTCGACTATCTACAACCCAACGGATACTTCAAGATTCATGAGGCTGAGATATCTTCTTTGAACCATATGATAGCACAGTTACAGGCATCTGAGGAGTACAAAGAGGCACAACAACAACTGAAAGACATTCAACAGGAGGCGCAAAAGGTGCTTAACGAGAAGCGAAACATCATGCAAGCAGCCAAGACTTTACGTGACAAACGGCGGAAAGAGGCTTTCATTTCTGAACAGGAACACAATGAAATGATCCGTCAAAGTCAGTTTCTCAAAGCTGAATTGCACCGCACTAAACTTACTTACAACGAACAGATTGATGCTGCAAAGCAACGTTTGCAGCTGTTACAGGACAAGATAACGGCATGGAAACGTGAACGAAAACTGAAGTCGGACAGGCTACAATACTGGCTATTCTCGCAGTTCTCACTCCTCAATGCACGTGGAGAACGCAAAAATCTGCTTGATATCTTTCGGAATTATTACCTGCTTAACAGTGCCGCACGTACCCGTATGGCACAGAAACTATCAGCCTCAGCAGACAAAACAGAGGATAAAAACATCTCAACATCATTACTTCCGCCCTCTGGAGCAGGGGAATGTTGTGAGCCAAAGTTGCTTCAATACGCCTTTCAGCAGGGCTATAAACCCATCGCTATGGCGATGTTCTGGTGGGGACCTGCACCCAAGAATGAAGTAAGACAACATGGTTCTTACTATCCAGCATGCAATGGGAAGTGTAAACCTATCCTTATGTGGATGCTGGAAGGATTGGAAACCAACTGTGATACGGCAAGCAACAGCACCGAACAGACCATTGAAATCATTTATGAAGACAGTTATTTGGCTGTTATCAACAAGCCATCCGGCTTACTGTCTGTGCCTGGAAAGAGTGGGAAACCATCTGTTTACAGTATCCTGAAAGAACGATGGAAGGGAGAGAATGAGCCCTTTATGGTGCACAGATTGGACATGTCGACCAGTGGACTATTAGTCATTGCTCGCAATTTGTCTGTTTATAAAGCACTGCAAAAGCAGTTCTTACACCATGAAGTCAGTAAAAGATACGTTGCATTGTTGCCCCTATCCTTCCTTGAAAAGCACAAACCCACAGACGGAAGAATTACTCTTCCACTCACACCTGACGTAAATGACCGTCCCAGACAGATGGTTGACCACATCAATGGGAAGTCTGCCATTACAGAATATCACGTTGTGGGAAAGACAAAATATGGGAAAGACAACCAAGAAGCCATAAAGATTCAACTTCATCCACAGACAGGTCGCACCCATCAATTACGTGTTCACTGTGCTCATAAAGAGGGTTTGGATACACCTATCATCGGTGATACACTCTATGGTAAGCGTGATGAGCGACTTTGGCTACACGCAGAACACTTAGAATTCACGCACCCCATAACAGTAAAAAACATGTCTTTCGACTGCCCTTTACTATAAAGAGACTGACAGAAGGCAGAAAAGTCCACTCGTGTTTACCGTCAACTCCATTCATATTCACCATCAATCCCATATGCATTTACCGTCAACTCCATATGTATTCACCATCAATCCCATATGCATTTACCGTCAACTCCATATGTATTCACCATCAACACGAACGTAAAAGTCTCCCTTTTACTATTAGAAAGAATCACCTTGTGCAATCGTTTTCACAATGGTTGCCTTCCATTTCCCCACAAAAACAATATAATAATATGATTTGAAGCTATCTTTGTATCCGTACTTTAAAAACCTAAACGCCCTTATTGAGCCCCCTTTGCACACACTTTCTGCAGAGATAAACAGTCTCAATGGCAAAGAATTCACAACAAAACAGTTAAAAACCTATTATATATGATGATGCAAAAGACCAACAAAACCAGACTGCTTAGCCTCCTTTTTCTTCTCACATGGCTGACAAGTGCATGGGCACAAGCCCCATCTATTCAGGAAGGAACCATCCTTCACTGCTTTGACTGGAAGTATTCGGACATTAAAGCAGAGTTAGATAACATCAAAAAGGCTGGCTTCACAGCCGTACAAACATCTCCTGCACAAACCAATAATACGGATACATTGATGTGGTATGACCTCTATCGCCCCCATAACACAGAGGTTGGCCCCAACCCTCTTGGTACTAAAGAGGAGCTAAAAGCCCTTTGTGAGGCTGCACATGCCAAAGGGCTCAAGGTGATTGTTGACATTATAGCAAATCATACAGAAGGTTCTTTAGACATAGTAGCCGACTATTGGAAAAATATAGACCTCTATCACACCCTTGGAAAGGTAAGTAACTGGAACGATCGATACCAAGTTACACACGGAGAGATAGGCATGAAAGACCTAAAGACCGAAGATAAACGTGTCTATTCGAAGTTTAAAGCCTACGTACAGAAGCTGAAAGCACTCGGAGTAGATGGTTGTAGATGGGACGCAGCCAAGCATATTGGCTTGCCATCAGAAGGAGATCCGTTCTGGTCGATGGTCATTGACAAGACAATGTACAACTACGGAGAGATACTTAACGATACCGGAGGGGATGATAGTAAGCTTATTCCTGAATACATGACCTACATGAGCATCACAGACAGCCCTTATGGGACCAACAACGTGTTAGGTTCTGCTAAGAATCATCAGGCAACTCCGTATGGATCAGGTAACTATACGAAACGTTTAATACTGACAAGGTGGTTTATTGGGGAGAAAGTCACGATACATATTGCAACCAAGGGGGTGAAAGTGTTGGTGTTAGCCAAGACATAATAGACCGTGCTTACGCCGTAGCAGCATCCCATAACCGTATTCCAGCACTCTATTTCTCTCGTCCTATAGGGCGTGGCGTGGGGGCAAAAGTGCCACAAAAAGGCTCAATGCACTTCACTTCCAAGTGCGTTGCTGAGGTAAATAAGTTCCATAATGCCATGAATGGTAAACCAGATTACTACTCTGCAGACGGTAGTGTAGCCTCTATCACCCGCAAAGGGGGCGGCGCTATTATCGTCAACTTCAATGGTAGCGGAACAGTAACAGTAGCAAATGGAGGCAGTTATGCCGTCCCTGGAACATATACAGACCAAGTGAGCGGTAACCAATGGACTGTTACAGCAACAACAATCAGTGGTCAGACTGATAATACAGGTATAGCTGTTCTCAAAAAATCAGCACCCGTCAAGTCAGCTTTGCATAGTAATGTAAAGAACTATAAAGCAAGAATGAGAAAGCTGAAGGGATGAGTTAAGAGACTTAGAAATAATCTTACAACTTACTATCAACAAAGAAAGAAGAAACAAAAGAAAACCAACTTTTTCCCGTTTCATAACATCAACACTATCAATCAGTTACAAACAGGCTTGTAAAAGGGCATCTTTTGCATTGCAAAAGGGCGTCTTTTACATGCTAAAAGGGCACCTTTTGATGTGCAAAAGGTGCCCTTTTAGAACGCAATAGATGCCCTTCTAAAAACCGAAAGAGAATTTATCTTACAAAAGAAGAATATGTCCAACGATGTAAGCTCGTCTATTTCACATTCTCTTCCTCCTCATTCTCCACTCTTTCTACCCGCGGAATAGCGTTTGAATGGTTGCTTGTACGTGATCGAACAACCAAAGGAACATTCTCTATCAACACGTTACTCGTATCCAAACCCAAGGAACGTGTTATGCTCAACTTCAACTTATCGATCCATTCATAGGCATTCATGATCATACGATCACGGAAAGAGAAGTAACTATAGGCTGCATAAAGACGATTAATCAGCACGAAAACAAAGTTACCCATCACCTTATGCTTTGCCAAAGAAGGGTAAGCAGAAGCCAAAGAGAACTCCTTTTGTGCAACCATATCCTCTATTATCTGACGGAAATAACGGTTAACCAACGGATGAACGCGGAATCCCAGACGCAGATTAATACGATAAAGCGTGTCAGGAATCAATGTTACGGTATCATATTCCAACGTTGATGGAGTGTCCTGATAGTCTATATGAAGGAGGATATAGTGGTCAGCACGCATCGGATGCTTATTGATTATCGAATAAAGTATCTTCTGTTCAATCTCATATGTACCACCCAATTTGCTAAGATAGACAATGTTCGTTGCATACTTTGGTATGGATTCATCAGCCTTAATATCGGAAATGATACCGTACGAATCCCTTATGTCACGCACAATAATCTGTGCATTACGAATCGTAGTGGCGTTATACCATATATACATTATCCCGATCATCACACTAGCAAGCAACATTGTAACCCAACCACCATGCATGAACTTCGCCATATTGGCGACAAAGAAGATGCTTTCAAGCCCAACAAAGGCTATAAGGAACAATGTAACAGCCCAACAATGAGTACGTTTTATAGTGAGGTAGGCACTGAGTAGTAGGGTTGTCATCAGCATTGTGACTGTGATTGACAGCCCATAAGCAGCCTCCATGTTCTCTGAATTCTGGAAGAAAAGTATCACAATGACACAGAGAACATACAAAGAGATATTAACAAACGGGATGTAGAGCTGTCCTTTCACATCTGTTGGATACTTGATTTTCTGCCTTGGCCAGAACTTCAAGTTCATTGCTTCACTGAAGATTGTGAACGAACCGCTTATCAAAGCCTGGCTGGCTATGATGGCAGCAATGGTTGCCATGGTTATACCAAAGAAGAGAATGCCACGTGGCATGATAGCATAGAAAGGGTTAACACCTGGTGTCAGATTGCCAACATGTGAGATAATCCATGCTCCTTGACCAAGATAATTGAGTATAAGCATTATCTTTACGAATGCCCAACTCGTACGAATGTTATTGATTCCACAGTGCCCTAAGTCGGAATATAAGGCTTCAGCACCCGTAGTACACAGGAAAACGGCACCCAAAATAAGGAACCATTCAGGACTACTGGCAAGCAAACGGACAGCATGCAATGGGTTAAAAGCCTGAAGAATAGGGAAATATTCCCCGATATTCATTGCTCCAAGCACCCCAAGCAACGTAAACCATATGAGCATCAATGGGCCAAACAGTTTTCCAATAGCATTCGTTCCGAACTGTTGAATGAAGAATAATACCGTCACAATACAAAGGGCTATGGGCACAACTGGCGTCTCTGGCTCGTAAGCACGCAATCCTTCAATAGCTGAAAGGACCGTAATGGACGGCGTAATGACGCCATCTGCAATCAACGTACTTGCTCCTATGATGGCCAAAAGATAATACCATTTCTTGCTATGCCTACGTATCAAGGCATAAAGAGCAAGTATTCCACCTTCCCCTTTATTGTCTGCCCGAAGTGCAATCAGCACATATTTAACTGTTGTCTGCAGTGTTAAGGTCCAGATAATACATGATACTGCACCAATAATATACTCCGCATTGACCGTATCACCAGCCCTTACAATAGCTTTCATCACGTAAAGTGGTGACGTACCTATATCTCCAAAGACAATACCTAAGGTTACTATGACACCTATTAAACTAGCTTATGACGCACAGAAGTGTGACTAATGTTGTCCTTACTCATTACTATCTTTTCTTAAAACAGGTGCAAAGGTAAACAAAAACAAGGTAACGGCATAGGATACAGCTGGGTTTTATCTATAAATCCTTTGTCGTTTACCTTATTTACAGTAACTTTGCAGCAAAGAAACAACGTGCAGATATTAGCAAAGAAACAACGAACAGACATTTATGGAAGAAAAGAAATTCAAGCGAACCACCGTTACGGCAGCACTGCCATACGCTAATGGTGGTGTTCATATAGGGCATCTTGCAGGTGTATATGTTCCTGCTGACATTTATGTTCGCTATCTCCGACTGAAGAAAAGGGAGGTAATCTTCATCTGTGGAAGCGATGAACACGGCGTACCAATCACTATTCGCGCTAAGAAAGAGGGCATTACACCACAAGATGTATGCGATAGATATAACAAATTGATAAAAGACTCTTTCAAAGACTTCGGGATTTCGTTTGATATCTATAGTCGTACGACGAGTAAAACACACGAGAAATTTGCCTCAGACTTCTTCCGTAAGCTTTATGATGACGGCAAACTCGTTGAGCAAGAGAGCGAACAATACTACGATGAAGAGGCTCATCAGTTCCTTGCCGACCGTTACATCATGGGTGAATGCCCACATTGTGGCAACCCAAATGCCTACGGTGACCAGTGTGAGAAGTGTGGTAGCGACCTCAGTCCTATGGAATTGAAGAACCCACACTCTACTATCTCTGGATCAAAACCAGTCGTTAAGAAGACGAAAAACTGGTATTTGCCATTGAATAACTACCAAGAATGGTTAAAACAATGGATTCTTGAGGATCATAAAGAGTGGCGTCCGAATGTCTATGGACAGTGTAAGAGCTGGTTAGACATGGACTTACAGCCTCGTGCAATGACCCGTGACCTTGATTGGGGTATCCCTGTTCCTGTCAAAGGGGCTGATGGTAAAGTGCTATATGTTTGGTTTGACGCGCCAATTGGGTACATTTCAAACACCAAAGAACTGTGTGACAGTGACCCAGAGCACTTCGGTAACTGGCAGAAGTGGTGGCAAGACCCTGAAACTCGGCTTGTTCACTTCATCGGTAAGGACAATATCGTCTTCCATTGTCTTATCTTCCCAACGATGTTAAAGGCTCATGGTGATTACATTCTGCCTGATAACGTTCCTGCAAATGAGTTCTTGAACCTCGAAAACAACAAGATTTCAACAAGTAAGAACTGGGCTGTATGGCTCCATGAGTACCTCCATGACTTCAAAGGAAAGCAGGATGTGCTACGCTATGTGCTCACAGCCAATGCGCCAGAGACCAAGGATAACAACTTCACATGGAAGGATTTCCAGGAGCGTAACAACTCCGAACTCGTTGCTGTATATGGTAACTTCGTGAACCGTGCATTGCAGTTGACAAAGAAATACTGGGACGGTATCGTTCCAGCATGTGGTGAACTGCAGGACATTGACCGCCAGGCTATCCAGGAATTCAAGGATGTCAAGGAGAAGATGGAGGCTTATCTTGATGCCTTTAAGTTCCGTGAGGCACAGAAAGAGGCGATGAATCTTGCTCGTATTGGTAATAAATACATCACAGAATGTGAACCATGGAAGGTTTGGAAGACTGATCCTAAGCGTGTAGAGACGATTCTGAACATCTCACTTCAGCTTGTTGCGAACCTCAGTATAGCCTTCGAGCCATTCCTTCCGTTCTCAAGTAAGAAGCTTCGTGAGCTGATAAACATGACGGAATACGACTGGAGTGAGCTTGGTTCAACCAATCTTCTTCCTGCAGGGAAGCAACTTGCAGAACCAGAACTGTCTGTTTGAAAAGATTGAAGATGATGCCATTGAGGCGCAACTCCGTAAGTTGGAAGAGACAAAGAAAGCCAACGAGGAAGCTGCTTACAAGGCTGAACCGATAAAGAAAGAGATTCCTTTCGACGACTTCGAGAAGCTGGATATCCGTGTAGGACATATCATTAAGTGTGAGAAAGTGAAGAAGAGTAAGAAGCTATTGCAGTTCACTATCGACGATGGATCAGGTGTTGAACGCACCATCCTCAGTGGTATTGCAGCCTACTATGAGCCAGAACAGCTCACTGGCAAGGATGTTCTCTTCGTTGCAAACTTTGCTCCTCGAAAGATGATGGGCATTGAAAGCCAGGGAATGATCCTCTCTGCAGTCAATTTTGACGGCTCTCTCGCAGTCACAACAACACTGGATAAGGTGAAGCCAGGTAGTCAAGTAGGATAAAGAAAGCATACTAAGCTTTCCCCAAATACATCAAAAGGCAATTATAATGTGCAGCAAATAGCACTTTATAATTGCCTTTTCAGTTTTTTAAATAAGCCTTTCCCCAGTAGAGAACCACACCAAGGTCATCAAAGTCCTTTATCTTTGATAGTTTATACAATGGCTTCCTCGCCACCTTTACAACCTTTCTTCTGAACACTTTCTTCCCATCAGGATTCTTACTATTGATATTTTTATCAATATATTCAGTACCTGTAAGGAAATTGATGCTTTTCTTTGTAAAGACTGTTGCACCCCAATTCTCAGACCTATCAAAACCTATCAAAGCAAAATCTGAGTCCTGATAACGGAAACAATAGCCCCAAAAGCCATATCTCCCATAATTATAATCCACATATAGCTTACCGTTCCTTATATTAATTGATAGCTCTGGAGGGTCATATACACCGCCATCCTCATTCTCAGAAGAGAAACAATCGTAGTTCTTTAAGGCTACTTCATATCCGTCTTGCTTACTGAACAAGATGATAATCCCACGCCGATTACGGTCTATAACATTGCTATCATCACCTTTCACAAAGCCATCTTTACGCATTGCTTTTATGATTAACACACAATCCGTAGTACCATCTTGGTTCAGATCACCATATAATTTTGTCAAAGAGTTTGTATCCCTTGGGAATAAAATGGGTTATATCCTGCTTACCAATGTCAGTCTGAGAATGAGCAAGTACATCAAAACTGACAAACAGAACAAACGTAAGAACCAACCTGAAACACAAGCAATCCTTACTATTAAAAGGTCTCATTCTGAATATCTTCATGTATAAATCAATTTAAACAGCACACGGAGTACTAACGATAAACGTCCCTTTGAAAGCTATTTCTTCAGCCAATTATCCTCAAAAAGAGAGCAGATGACAATGCAAATATCATAATACATCGCTTGGACTATTCATACTCCACAAACGCTAATCAGTGCAAATATAGTAAAGATAAGCCAATTATCAGCTCATCATGGACCAAAAAAGAGAACTGACTCTATGGATATTTGAGTCGATTTATGCACCTTCTACGATTCTAATCAGCGGTTATAGTTGTGTTTATATGCGTGTTTTTCCATTATTATCTAAGTCTGATAAATAATTATCTAAGTCTGATAAATAATTATCTAAGCGTGATAATTAATTATCACGCTTAGATAATAAGAAAAGACATGCATATAAAGAACACTTTCAAGGCACTTTTTACATACAGAACAGCACCTTTTCAGATAAGAAAGATAAGGAAGCAGGAGGCAACTGTAGGGCTTGTCATTACTTCAGAACTGCCAACGCACTTGCAAATCAAGGCTACTCATAGTGGAAGAATTGATTTGCTGATGGCCAGAAGAGATATGATCACGGTCAGAGTAATGGGTGAAGGAGGTACGAAGAATCAACATAAGCCGACGAGAAAGGTCGGCACGAGCAAAGAGACTGCCGTGTAGTCCCCGACCGTAATAGGCAGGAAAGCTGAAAGAATAGAGTGGTCCACGCTCATAAACATAAAGACGTGAGGCGAAATCATCCGTATGGAAATAACCTACAGCGACGGTAAACGAAAGCCAAGAAAGCGTATTACAGGTCACATTCTCCGTTGCCATATAACCAAAACTACGCTTCGGATAATCGCTTAGGGCTACATCTAATTGTGTACACAGACTCCATCCATGCGATGTATAGCCCAGAGACAACCTGCCACGTTGCATCGTTTCATTCGTTATCCCTTTTTTGTCGGCATTGTCCTTACCCCTAATCTTAAAACGGTAACGTGCCAAGAGCTCCCAATGATGATACTTATACGTTGCCATCAGGACGTTATCCCATACCTGACTTGCCTGATGTACGCCGTAACGAGGATGGGAAAAGTAAGCAAAAATCAGTATAAGCCATGACCAAAAGACCACGTGTTACAGTCCAATTCGTTCCCAAAAGTATGCCACTCTCATTCTGAACGGTTCCTCCTTCAGCAAAGCCACGTGCAAGAAGTGCCTGGTACTGATAAGCGTAATAACGCTGAACAGAGAATAAAAGCAATGGAGGGAGAGCTGAAAGGAAAGGTTATTCGTTGTAGCCAGATTACCTTTAGAGTCGATTGCCGTCTCTCCTGCAAGCGAGAAACGATGATGCTGATAGCCATAGTCTACCCCTATATTCCCAAAACCATTCCCTGCGGGAGCATATCGATGGTAATATAAAGCTGTATCAGGTGTTAATGGTCGATTAAAACGAGAGAAGACACCCGTTAAACCAAGATGAAAGCCATTGTAATTCCACGTTAGATTTGCTCCACTGACAAACTGTGCAGCACTATTCTTACGTAAAAGTTCACGCTCAGTACGGTGATAGCCCGTTTTGAGAATGGTCTTTATTGAGCCATTATCAGTAAGTGTGGCATCAATCGCACGATAAGAAAGAAAGGCTGTGAGGTCAAGATGCTTTGCAATAGCAACCGTTGCAGCTACTCCTTGCAAGTAATTGGCTGATGAACGGGAGGCATGTGCATGAATGCCGACAGCCTGTCTGCCCAGTGTTGAGAGCATAGCCAGCTTTCCAAAGCCAAAGGAATTATTGATGACAAGCCCCTGTCCGAAATTCACCTTGTAGCGTCCTACAACCAAAGTCTTCAACATTCCGAGTCTACGAAGAAGCAGATAAAAGCTATAATGGTCGTATCCCCAATTGTTTCCATGGGCAAAGAAAGGCTCACCAGCATCCTGTGCACCTACCAATCCAGCCTGAACATAATCGCCATAACGGAAAGTATAACGGAATGAATGGGCATAAGGATAGCCCAGATAGGCTTTACGGTCGCCCTCCCGCTGATAGAAAGGAATGTGAGCTGTGAACATCAGAGCGTGTTTCCCTTCTGTAAGATTGTTGGAAGAGAAGGGAACGACTTACTTTCTGCTATCGGAGCAACATAAACAAAGTAAGGAAGTAAAGCCCTACGTATGGCATCCAAGGACTCAATCATTGATAGTTCACCCAGTGTCTGCATACCATGATACTGGTAAATATAAGCCTGCAACTCCTCAATCTGTGCTTCTGTAAGGAAAGGGATACGCTCTAAGTCTTCCCGTTGTGCAGTGTTCAGATTAATAGGATGCTCTGAAAGATCGGAGAGAACATCAAAGATTTCTTCCTTCTCTTCCACGTTCTCATCATTCGATGCATATAATTCATCAAAGTATTTTTCCCATTCAACTGTCTTCTGTGCTACTGCAGAGAGGCTCATTAAAGCCATCAGACAAGTTAGTATTAGGTGTTTCATGTCGTAAATGTTTCAAAGTATTGAGAGAACAAAGGTAGCTTTTGTTCACGAAATAGGCAAACGAAATATTAAGAAAAGCAAAAAGAGACCTGTAATCCGGCTGATTACAGGTCTCTTTTGTATTCTCTCAAGAGGAGAATATCCTATAAATATGAAAGTAAAGAAGCTTACTGAATCCTTATACTCTTCCCATCTTTATAGCAAGCAATGGTACGAGTACCATTGGTATAGATGTCTTCACTGCCCGGCATGTCAAGTTTGAAGCCCGCAGCCTTTACTTGTGCAACGAGATTATCATATGCTGACTGATTGAATACAGCAATGATCAGAGCGCCATCCTTAAAGGCTATATAGCTTGATACGCCTTTACGCAAAGGCTTAGGATAGTCTTCATACTTATCAGCAGTAAGGAGTTTAGCCAAAGAACAGTTCTTGTAATACATCTTTGAGAACTTATCTAAGCGGTAAACCTCATAGTTATTCTTCAACTTATAGCCATACTTCTTCGTGATTGGGGCAACCTTTTCTGGATGATTGAACATATCGAGTGCTTCAACCACACTCACTACGTCAGCCATTGGAGTGACTGCTACAGCTGAATCAGATGCAGCAGGAGTGGGGGTAGGTTGTGTTGTTGTCTGCTGTGTACCACAACTATTGAACGTCATAACCATCACAAGGGTGGCAAGTGCTATCCATACAATCTTCTTCATACGCTTATTTGTTTTGTTTATTAATTATCATTTGCATCTGATGGGTTACTTCTTCGCTGCTGACGGTGCGCAAACCATCTCCATTTACTTGTAACAAGGTATCTGAAAAACGCACTGCTAATTCTAAATCATGGGTAGAAAGCAAAACGAGTTTGCCCATTTCATGTGCCATACGTTGCAAAAGCTGAAAGGTCTCGACCTTAGAAGAGAAGTCGAGAAACGCCGTTGGCTCATCAAGAAAGATAACAGGTGTCTGCTGAGCAAGGGCCTTTGCAATCATCACTTTTTGTCGTTCACCGTCAGAAAGGGTCTGTATCATACGGTTCTTCAGCTTCTCTATACCCACAGCAGTAATGGATTCATCCACGATCTGCTGATCGTTCGCATGCAGTTTACCAAAGAATCCCGTGTAAGGGGAGCGCCCTAATCCAACAATTTCCTCTACCGTAAGATTCTGAACGTCCGGTTTCTGTGTCAGAACGATGCTGATCTGTCGTGCCAAAGCCCGCTGTGAGAACTCGCTGATGTCCTTTCCATCAAGGAGAAGACTACCCTCCAACTTGGGAAGAAAGCCCGTCAGTGTCTTCAAAAGTGTAGACTTCCCCACTCCATTCTCACCAATCAGACTGGCTAACTTGCCACTTTGCAAAGTGAGATTGATGTCAGAGACGACAGCATGTCCGACCTTATAGCCCACCGAAAGGTGTGAAAGCGTTATCTGCATAGCAACTATCGGGGGCTTCAGACAAAGAACATCACCAGAATCTGGGCTATGATGACTCGGATAAACATACCCAACGGATAAACCGTAGCGTAACTAATATTACTTGTTTCGCCGTTTACGGTGTCATTAGCATAGCCCAATGCCATTGGATTTGCCATTGACCCACAAAGGATTCCACAGATTGTACCGAAGTCAAACTTCTTTGTTCGCAAGGCAAAGATACCCACTATAATCACAGGAACGACTGTCAAAACGAATCCTAATCCTATCCATAACAAGCCTTCTGGGCGTACAATCGTGGCAAGAAAGTCCTTACCTGCATCCAAACCAAGGCAAGCAAGATAGAGAGAAAGCCCTAACTTACGAAGCATAAGGGATGCACTGCGGGTGGTATAGGCTATGAAATGCAAACGAGGACCAAAGGCTCCGACGAGGATTCCCATGATGATTGGACCACCAGCGATACCCAATCTGACGGGAGCATCCATACCTGGCAATGAGAAAGGAATGGTTCCCAACGCCAAACCCAGTAACATTCCGAAGAAGATAATAGCAAGGTTCGGTTCATTGAGCGTCTTTACGGAGTTGCCAAGGAACTTCTCTGCATGATCAATGGCTTCTGGTTGACCCACTAATGTAAGTCGGTCACCATAACGAAGGACAAGGTCGCCGGTTGCTAAGAGCTTGATATCACTACGGATAACACGGCTCACATTAACATTATAGATATCACATAAGTGGAGCTGACCAAGCCTTTGCCATTCAACATACTGTTTGAAAGGATGATAACACGACTCTCCACCTCTGAATCAAGGTGGTTCCAGTCCACTTTTTCTTCGTTCAAATCACGGTTAACCTGCTTCCCAAAGAGTATCTCCATGGCTGATACTTCTTCTTTTTTGGTTGCTACAAGGATGTTATCATTGGTCTGTAACGTCGTAGCTCCTTTGGGAACGATGACTTCATTACCACGCCAGACACGTGAAATGATAAACTTCCGATGCGTACCCTGTGCTATCTCGGCGATAGTCTTACCGTTAATAGCTGGATTGACGACCGTGAACTGTCCTATATAAGTATGATCATCGTCTGAATCGGAACGCACTTCCATATCCGAAGGCTTGGTGAAGAACTTGCGAATAAAGATCATTGCGAAGATTACACCTACAACACCAAGAGGATAAGTGACGGCTGTTGCCAATGCAGCACGTGCTCCATTGTTGCCAACATGCTGTAAAGCCTGCTGTGCAGCACCAAGTGCTGGGGTGTTAGTAGTGGCTCCACAGAGGATTCCAACCATATCTGACATAGGAATCTTCATGGCATAAGTCAATGCAATGGACATGAGTGTACCTACCAAAATTACACCCAAAGACCACAGGTTGAATGCCGTTCCTTCATGACGGAAGGACCCAAAGAAGGTTGGACCGACGTGTAAACCAAGGGTATACACGAAGATAACCAATCCGAAAGTCTCACAATAGTTGAGCATTTGTGCATCAACCTCCAAGCCAAAGCTACCCACGGCAATACCGAAGAAGAAGACAAAGGCAATGCCAAGGGAGATGCCAGCCACCTTAATCTTACCTAATCCCAATCCGATGGTACAGATAAGAGAGATGACAACCACAGCCTGAAGAGCTGAAGGGATGGAGAATAGTCCGTTAATCCAATCCATGTCGTATTTTCTTTATTAGCAAGTTAGAGTATTCCAAGGTACTTCTCCAGAGATATACCACGGTTCTTGTCCTTGTTATCTTTATTGAGATCTATCAGTTTGTACACCCCATCCATCGCCTTCTGCGTACTTGGAATCAGCAATTCACCATCAAGTAGATGTCCAATGAGTATTGCTGAGAAGATATCTCCAGTACCTGGGAAGTGAACGGGTATCTCTGTGTAGGGTAAAGAGAAATATTTGTCAGTCACATGGTTATATCCTGCTACCGAAGGAGTACCATCTACGACGATAGAGGTTATTAATGCTGACTTAGTACCTATCAAACGCAAATCATCCAACAGTCTTTTGGCTTCTCCAAAGCTAACTCCTTCTGCATTATACTTCCCTGATGTGAGGTAACAAGCCTCTGTATAATTAGGGAAAATGAGGTCGGCAACACTGATCATCTCACGCATTGAGTTGATAGTAGCAGCTGTCACACCATTATAAGCTTACCTTCATCGCCCATTATCGGGTCGACAAAGATGGCTGTTCCCAATGAAGCCTGCTCCCGACAATAGTCTGCCACGATCTTAGCCTGCCTCTCCGAGACAATAAAACCAGTTGCTATAGCATCAAAATGGAAGCCTAACTCTTTCCAAACGGGAAAGACATCCTTGATATAATCAGTTGTTTCAAGGATCTTGAACTTGCCATAATCAAGTGTATTGGAGACTAATGCCGTTGGCAAGTTATACACGGGATGCCCCAAATAGGACAGAATAGGAAGCATGGCAGCCGTTGCTACCTTTCCGTATCCTGCCAGGTCGTTAATAAGGAGTATCTGTTTCTTACTCATTATGCTTTAATTTATCGACTGCAAAGGTAGTGTAAACCGTATGAACGGCAAAATAAAAAACGATAAATCACATATTATCTGCTCTTTAACACATTTTGTCGACGAAGCAAAGAGCTATCGATGTACCCTTTTGTCTATAGGGTTGCAATGTATAAAGCACACAGACTGAAGAGCATAAGTAAATAATAAAGATATCGGAAGCAAGCAGATACGAATGTAAAAGTATGGGAATTAGGACGTGAAGACATAAGAATTACAAACCGACATTATAAGGTCCAGAACTCGAAACCACAGGGTTTAGTCTCCTCGGAGATATAGGGTTTAACCCCTAAGAAACAAGGTTTTACTTCTTAGAAACATAAGGAATTAACCTTAATTCCAATATATTTATCACTCCATATTTCGGAAGAACCTGTTTGTTCTCTTTGTTTCAATGTAAAGAACACTTATAAATATGAGAAGAAGCAAATATTTTCTCGGACACAGTTTTTGATATTATATGGTTTATTATTACTCTAAAACCCTAACATAGTTTTTGTTTTTAGTTGCTGTCACTTTTAACATTTCACATAAAAGCTTTGTTATCAACATGTTGTAACATATGGAAGAGTGACAGGAGTGACAGGAAAATTGTAAAGCGGTTGTTTTTATGGTGTTGTTATAATAATGCAGGGGGAGAAGTACTTGCTTGTTATGAAAAGGAAAAGGGCATAAGAAGGGTTGTAATAAATATTCATAAATTGAAAATAACAGGTGGCTTTGACACGGTAAAAGATGCCCTTTTGCACGGTAAAAGGGCATCTTTTAGGAAGGCATTTGTAAGTCTTTGATAGAGAATGGCATACAAGTCCGAATGCTTTGCATAACTCCAGATTTTGTGAACTTGTAACTATCGCTTCTTGTAAACATATTTCTGCTTAGTCCGTAATGGGGCGGTGGTATACGTCGGGACAGATAAGTTTACAAGGACCTACGCTGGAGCGTTTTGCCACAAACAGGCGTGTCTTATAACTATCAGTTCCGCTTTTCCACTCAAGGACAAAAGTCTACCGTATACCATTTTTGATTTTGCTGTCATTTCTGTCACTCCGTTATCGCCTTTAATCATCTGAATATAAACCCATTACACGAAGTGTTAAAAGTGACAGCAACTAAAAACAAAACTTAATTAGGGGTTTTGATGCTTTTCGTTTGGTTACATTTACACGCACACCCCCCCATCCTTCCCCCGTTTTCCCATGTTCTAAAGACCCATTTACAAAATAAAGTTGTATATTTGCCTTAGAAATAACACATAACGCTGAGCGTCTGCAGGTATTGAACCTTACAGTGGATGTCAGGTTGTGGTGCAGGAAAATCGTTCCTCCAATGCTGTGACCAGCATCACAGAAGGGGTATGATGTCCTTAAAACTCATCTGATATCTCCTGCATCGTCACCTATTTCCACTACTCCATCCCGACGCACTCTCTTAACACCTCATCCTATCTCAACGCCCACAGGCTGGTTACGGTTACATCACTTTATGACACTACGAAAGAAGAATCATCTATTACATGCATCAGTTGATGAGAGAGCCAGTCGTACTAGGACCTTTGCCCACACATCTGACAAATGGAAGCTTAACTCAGCTACAGAGTTCTCAGAGTTTGTAATGAATGTTTATTATCAACTTAACAAGAATACAAAGGCTGATGTGATGGACCTAATAGATAAATATAATCGAAATAATACTGGAAATATCTTTTTGAAGTTTAATCCGGATGCCAGGACTATGGATATAAAAAAATTAATAATTTAGAAAAAGACCATTAATTATAAAACCAAGTATAGATAAGTTTAACTTTATTGTACCAAACGACAAAAAATGAAAAAGAAAATTATAATTATTTGTTTGTTATCTATCTTAGCTTTTTTCATTGGCAAAATAGCTTATGATAGCTTTATGCTTAATTCATACTACAGTCATGGAGATGAACTAATCGCTAAGATAGAAAAAAATACAATATGGAACGACATACCTATCCTCTATCCTTAGACTCGATAGGAATAAAGGGATATGATTTGGGTGGAGGTCTCATATATAAGAATCTTCCTTTTAGATACTCCTGTGTAGGAATCGGCGATTTCCGTTTATCTTTCTATTATGGTTCATCATTCTATACCTATTCTCCATTATTAAGAAAATGGAGTAAAGACTTAGACTTAGATACCTTAAATATTATTAGAAAGAGTCTTTTCTTGGAGATAAGTAAAATGGAAAAGCAAAAGAAAATGAGACAGGTGTTAAGAATAATACCCCAGAATAAGTTAAAAGCAATTTAAGGAGTTTAGCGTATCTGATACAGATTCTATCTATTTTTGTACAAAACTATTATACAAATAATGATATAGCAGAAGAAGGCTTTGTAAAAAGGAATAAGGGGGATCTTTACAGAACAGGAAGATGGAAATTCTATGCTAAAGATGGGAGATGCATTATGGTATCGTATGAAAATAAAAATATTGAAAAAGGATATGTTATAAAGGAAGGTTTTCCACGTAATAATGTTGATTATGTTAGTGAGTAATCGATAAAAAAAGATAGAGTTATGGAGTGATGTTACTGTAGCTCTCTAAACACTTAACGAACAATAAACAGGGACGTCAGAGCGTTATTGTTGACAGGATCGGTTACGATAAGGAGGGTCATACGGTCTATACGAAGCTTGGTAATGGTACGGAGACAACCTATACATATGACAAGCAGCGTGAACGTCTACAGATACCTTACAGCAGATAGTCAGATTATGATGGAAAGATTATAAGAAAGATTATAAATAAAGAAGATATATCTGTGAAGTCTATCATAGCTAAAATTCTCATAAGAAAAGAATTGATGTATATTTTTCCCATCAAGCTATCTCAATTCACAATTACCTCAAGATAACGGTGGTCAATAAAATAGAATATAAACAAGTTCGTAGATATCTTCTATTGATGATATCAGGTCATGATATATATTTATTCTACAGTATTATTGTTGTTTATTACGACACTCAAGCAATAAAATCGGGTCCAATTAAGTCATATAAAATAGTGTCAGAACATAGTGGTGCTATAAATATAACTTCCTATATCATTGTACGTTATATGGGTAAGGAATACACTATCACAGTAAGTAGGAAGGATATAAATGAAGGGAATCTAAATAAAATTTTATACCATAATAAATGGAATGATACACTTTTTTATGATGAAAAAGAGGATATATATGTTAGGTTAGGAATCCTTTCATTAGGCTTACTCTCAGTACTTTGCATGAGACACTATATAAAAGGTTATCATGGAAGTAAGAAATGAAGCTTAACCTTTTTCATAAGTTCTAATATTGAAGAAACATCAGGATGACCATATTCCTGAAGCATAAAACTAAAAAAGAGCTTACTGGGATATTATGACTTCTTGCAAAAGAACAATAACTCATACCGCTCTTTATATACGCTTTTAATAACAGAACTTTTTCTGTTTCATTGTACTTATTCATGACTTATTACAAGTTTTTGTAAACTGTCAACTTATTCAGTACAGGTCACCTACCGTGAAACAGTTACAAAGCCACAATAGTAACGTTTAGAAATAGGAAAAAAGAAGACCCTAAGCTTTATACTCCACCCTGCCAGTAATAACAAATTACACCTTAGAAAACAATAGCACAGAAAACAAAAAGCAGCCCGCTACCAAATGGTAACGGGCTGCTTATATATATAATAAGGTGTAAACCCTACTTATGTCGTTGCTTCTTACTTAGCCTCAGCAGCTGCTTCAGCAAGCTCATGTGAACGTTTCTCAATCTTCTTACCTAATACGAGGTAAGCTACAGGAGACGCAATGAAGATAGAACTCAAGGTACCGATGATGATACCAATAATCATTGCGAATGAGAAACTACGGATACTGTCACCGCCAAGGATGAAGATTGACACGAGCACAATCAACGTAGAGACTGACGTATTGATAGTACGTGAGAGCGTCTGGTTGATAGAGTCATTAAAGATCTTCTGTATATCAGCCTTTGCAAGGTTGTGCTGATGTTTGCGAAGGTTCTCACGGATACGGTCATATACAACCACTGTATCGTTGATATCGTAACCAATAACGGTCAGGATAGCACCAATGAAGGTCTGATCTATCTCAAGAGAGAATCCAATCCATCCATAACACAATGAGAAACAACCGATAACAATAGTTGTATCGAGAACAAGTCCTACGATAGAACCAACAGAGAAACCGATGTTACGGAAGCGTAAGAGGATGTAAAGGAAGATAAAGAAGATAGCTAACAGAACGCTCATAAATGCATTGTAAGTAATGTTCTTAGCAATAGAAGGACCTACCTTAGCACTCTGAATGATTGAACCACCCTCACGAATGTCTGGGTTCTTGAAGTTAGCTACGCTTACTTGACTAACAAATCCACCTTTCTTCAACGCATTGTAGAGAATTGTCTCTGCCTTATCGTCCTCCATTGGATCGTTAGAATCAATGTTATAGTTGGTTGAGATACGAACAGTCTTACCGTCTGTACCCAAAGCAATAACATTAGTAGTAGCTGGCTTACCAGCATTCTCACCTACAGTGTTTACAAAAGCACCATTCATTACCTTACGAACATCCTCAACCTGAGTTGGTTTGTTCAGTGTAACAACATAGTTACGACCACCAGTGAAGTCAATACTACGGCTCAAACCACGTACAGCAAAGCTGACAATACAGATAAGAACTGCCACACCCCATACTGTGAAACTCTTCTTATACATGCTCATGAAGTGATAGCTCTTATCCTTCATGAAGTTCTTTGAGAAGTTAGTTGTAAAGCTAAGGTTCATCCACTTATCCTTACTTACACGGTTCTCAAATACTATACGAGTGAGGAATACTGCTGTAAAGAATGAGATTACAAGACCAATGATCCATGTAGTAGCGAAACCGCGGATAGGACCTGTACCTGTTACAAGCAGGATAACACCAGTGATCAGGGACGTTAAGTTAGAGTCGAAGATAGCAGAGAACGCGTTGCTATAACCTTCATGCAACGCTTGCTTCATGCCTTTACCCAACCTCAGCTCCTCTTTGATACGTTCATAGATAAGCACATTGGCATCCACAGCAGTACCCAAGGTCAATACGATACCGGCAATACCTGGCATTGTCAATGCTGATTGGAAGGATGCTAATACACCCAAGGTAAAGAAGAGGTTGGCAAGCAATGCCAAATTAGCCATCATACCTGGGATAACATTATACATGACAATCATGTAAAGCATCAAAAGTACAAATGCAATAGCGAACGAAACAAGTCCTTGTTGGATTGATTGAGCACCAAGTGTTGGTCCAACAACCTCTTCCTGCACAATCTTTGCAGGTGCTGGCATACGTCCAGACTTCAATGTGTTAGCCAAATCTTTGGTATCTTCAATCGTAAAGTTACCTGAAATAGATGACTGACCACCATCAATCTCACCATTAACACGTGGAGCAGAGTAAACAACGCCATCCAAAACAATGGCTATAGCCTTACCAACGTTAGCCTTAGTAAGGGCTGCCCACTCGCGAGCACCCTCTGAATTCATCGTCATACTAACCTCTGGGCGACCGAATTGATCGAACTGATCCTTCGCATCTGTGATAACGTCACCCTCCATTCGTGCACGTCCATCAGCAGAAGTGACCTTCAGAGCATAGAGTTCATATACATTCTTCTTGCTAAGACCCTCAGCTGGCTTAGCACCCCACAGGAGTCTCAAGTCACTTGGTAGTACTTGCTTAGCCACCTGACCATGAATCAGCTTATTGATAGCAGCTGTATCACGTACACTTGCATATCCAACAAGACTCAATCCGTCACCAGGGATAGTCTGTAACATTGAGAATAATGGATGCATCTTCTTCATTGCAGCTGTCTGTGCGTCCTCTCCTGGCGCTGCATTCTTCTTGTTTGCTGTAAGAGTAAGCTTAGCGTTCTTTGCAGATGGTTCGGCTTTTGCACCTGTAGCTTCAGTCTTTGTAGAGTCAGAAGCTTCTGTTTTTGTCTCGCCATTAGCCAAACGTTGGTCAAGCTGAGCAAGATAAGGAGTAATCTCTTGGTTGTTATAAGTCTCCCAGAACTCAAGGTTTGCAGAACCCTGGAGCAACTTACGCATACGCTCAGGCTCACGAATACCAGGCATTTCAACCATTAATCGACCTTCCTGTCCTTCGAGTTTCTGAATGTTTGGCTGTACTACACCATACTGGTCGATACGGTTTGTCACAACATTGTAAGAGTTATCGATAGCTGAAGCTACCTCGTCACGAAGAGCTTTCTCCACTTCTGCATCGGAACTCTGTGTGCTCACCTTGCCTTTAAGTTGCTGTGTAGCGAACACTTCAGCAAGTTTATGACCTGGAGCAATCTTGTGATAAGCATCAACGAAGAGTGTTATGAAGTCCTTCTGACTACTCATCTCTTCTTGTTTTGCCTCATCCATAGCCTTTGGAAAGCGGCATCCTGCTTGTGATCAGCCAATGTTTCCACAACATCTGGTACAGAAATCTCAAGTACAACGTTCATACCACCCTTCAAGTCAAGACCAAGACCAATCTGTGTCTCAAGGCATTTCTGGTAAGAATAGATACCCAAATACTTGACAGAGTCTAAGTAATCCTGTCGTTCAATAGGGTCTTTGATCTTCGCTGCCTGACTATCATAGTAGCTTGTTGCTACTGAGAAAGACAGGTAGAAGATACTTGCGAGCGTTAAAAGAACGGCTACGCAAATCACTAATCCTTTGTTTTGCATTTTATTTGATTGTTTTTAATTATTGTTTCGCTACTTTCGATAGACGTGCAAAGATACGTATTTTTTCACACTTCGAAAAATTTATGCACCATAAATGTGCCCTTTTTAAGGTTTTGGACGGTATTTTAACCAGCAATACACAGGGTAATGGTCCGAATTAGTAACACTATTATCAACCTTAGCACCATAAGGTTCGAAGTCATCCGAGCAAAATATGTGGTCAATACGGAAGTACATTCCACTTTTATGGTAGCTTATTCCAGGGCCGTTACCACTACTTACATAGCAATCTGTCAGAATATTGGCGATAGTTCTGTGTGCATAGCTAAGCGGATTATCGTTGAAATCACCGCAAAGGATTACAGGAACCTTCTTATCAAGATACTTTTTTACATATTTTGCAACCATTTCAACCTCTGGCGCACGGCGTTCTGCAACTGTTCCAAGCTTATGTAGCAGGTGAGAGGACTCACTCTTCATATCATTTGTCTTCATACTGCCCTTCACAAGTGTCTTAAATCCCTCCTTATCATCATTAGTCAGTCCGAAGCTCTCGAAGTGATTGTTCACCAGGAGGGTCTTTGTACCCTTAATATCCAACATATAAGCAACGCTCATGTTGCTATTTGACTTATAGGGAATACTGTCTTGCCAAAGAATAGGATAACGGCTCAGCAAGAGGATATGGTCAGCTGCTGGTTTTTTCTTTACCATAAGCTTGTAATAAGGATAATGTTTCTTCAATGTATCCAGTATGTGATCATTCCCACTAGCGTCCACTGTCGCCTCCTGTAGACACACGATATCAGCCTTACTGTTAACTACATAATCAACAATAGGGTTCGTTTCGCCCTTTTTTACATCCCATGGATCAAACATGTAGACATTAAACGACATGACTTTAAACGCCCCATGCGGTTTTTCTTTTGGGATATTAAAAGGCATATAGGTACGTATTGGACCGTAACAAATCAGGAAACCTAGAACAGGCAACCATATCATGCGCCACCGGACAAATGCCCATACAACCAGAAACACCAAGTTAGCAAAAAGAATAACAGGGAATCCCAGTCCTAAATTAGCTAATAAAGGGTAGTCCGCAGGGTGTAACTTATCAACATTACCCACTAAAATCATCAACAATACGACGAGAAGGTTGCCCACGATGAGCGCTCTGAATACAAACTTCTTAAGTGTCTTATACATCGTTATCTCCTTTCTTTCAGCCTTCACAGGCTATTACTACTACAAAAAATCAGCCCTTACATTCGGCTGTTAATATCAGTTATGCTTACTACTATCAAAGAGTTTCTGCTTTTCTTCCTTTGTTAAGCTATCATAACCACTCTTACGAATCTTGTCTAAGATACGGTCTATCTCTGCTTGCTCAGCATGTTTACGGGCATTATAATCCCAATCCGTATCTTTCTGAGTACTATTCTGATGTGAAAAATCCGACCAATTACTCTTCTTATGCTCTGTAGATGCATTGCTAGAATACCCCGAACGCTGCTCCCAACTATTGCGCATCTTATCAAAGAACTGTTGCCCTTTATTCATACCGAAGTCTCCATAACCTGAATATGGATGCTTTTTCCAATAACGAATCAGCAAGAAACCAAAGAGCATACCACCCAAATGGGCTAGATGAGCTACGCCATCATTACTCGTCCCCAAAGCTAAAAACAATTCAACACCTACCGAACCGAGTACGATCCACTTAGCCTTAATGGGAATAGGGATAGGAATAATGAACATTCGTTCCTCTGGAAACAACATTCCAAAGGCCAACAATACAGCATAAATAGCCCCAGATGCACCCACGGTTGTCATCATATTAAGATACGTTTCCATTGGAACAACAAGGTCAGTGGATATCCTAATAGAATCATACTGAGCCAATCCATCATATACATAAGCTCCATATTGTGCCAATTCCTGACACAAGCCAGCTCCAATACCACAAACCATGTAATAAAAAAGGAACTTTTTCGGACCCCAGACATTCTCCACTACCATACCAAACATCCACAACATGAACATATTCATCAGTATGTGCATAACTCCACCATGCATAAACATGTAAGTTACCAACTGCCAAATACGGAAGTCGGATGCCAGGAAAAAGTGCAAACTAAAGATATTATTGAGATCAATATTCAGTCCATTCAACACATATGTCGCAATGAAGACCAGAATATTAATAATGAGTAGATTCTTTGTTACTGTTGGTATATTCTGCATTTAACTATTTCAATTAGTTCTAAAATATCATATAAACGACACAAAAATACAAAAAAATCCACTTTTTAAGGCATAAAATCAGCGTGACAAAGGCTTTTTTTTATGATTTTCTACACTTTTCTCTAGATTTTATTTGTTTTATAAAAGTAATCTACTATATTTGCAGCGTAATCTTGAATATCGATCAATAAATTAATCATCAATAAATCAGAATTATGAACAAAACAGAGTTAATTGAGAAGATTGCTGCCGGTGCAGGTTTGAGTAAGGCAGACGCTAAGAAGGCATTAGACGCAACAACAGAGGCTATTAAGGGTGCATTGGTTGCAGGTGATAAGGTTCAGCTTGTAGGTTTTGGTACATTCTCTACCAACGAGCGTCCTGCTCACGAGGGTATTAACCCTGCAACAAAGCAGAAGATTAAGATTGCTGCTAAGAAGGTTGCTAAGTTCAAGGCTGGTGCAGAGCTCGCTGACGCAGTGAACAAGTAATCAGTCAAGATTTTATAAAGCATAGAAGGCAGGCCGAAAGGCTTGCCTTTTTTAGTTTTATTGACTTACTTTCTTTGTTTTATAGGCTTTCCTTCTTGTTTTATGAAAGTCTAAAGAGCATCTTACCATAGGCTTAAAAAGTCCTTCCGTTAATAGCATAGATTGGAAATAGATAAAGACTTATCTACTGGTATGGTATAATTATCCCAATTTAGATGGTCTTACAAGCGGACATAAACTATAGGATAAAATGCAAATTGATACTATGTCTATTCGTCTTCCATAAACATCTCATCCCTACATCTTTGATTTATAAACTATTTTCACTCAACTCAAAACCAATACATGCTCTTTTGGCTTCTAAAAGATGCCTAATTGACTTGCAAAAGGTATCCTTTAAGACCCTTACTAACGCCCTTTTGAAGTCCAATTAAGCACCTTTTCTCACACCATTTCATAACCAACTGATTTCCTGACGGCTACAAACCCGCTTTTTACACGTGTTTTTATCCTTATTTATAGATGCTTTATCCGAATTTATGTAACGTTTTTTTTTAAACCTTATCTACCTCTTTGAAGAGTTAAAAAGGAAAAAGCCTTCTACGTCAGAAATATGATAATAGAATAGAAAGACCTTTTCCAATAACGAGTTAGATTGTATTTTCAATACCTTAAGGGTACACCCCTGCAACTATCCTCTATAAAATACTCGTCTGTTTATTCCCCTCATGCTGTACTTTCTTGTCTATTTCTTTATAGCTTTTACCCTTTGACAACCTCCAACTAAACCTAAGTGTTATCATATTGCCCAAGTCTCTGCTACGATAAATAGACTCTTTGTAGAGGTTTTCGTTCAGTACCCTACCACGCTGTATAGCAGGATGTTGCAGGAAAGGATGCTGCATAAAGAGTGACAGATTACACGTTTCCCACCTGTAACTAACGCCCAAATAGATTGCTGGACCATTCCTTCCCTCATGCTCTCCTTCAACAAACCGCCAACCATTATCAGCATATCCCGTGAGTGTCCAGCGTCCAAGATAAGCCTGAACATTACCACCATAGTTGTAACTTGTAAGATGATGACGGTACAGACTGCTGATGTTAAAGAAACGATTGATACCTCCGAAAAGTGTTACAGACAGATGCTCTGGCACTACATCATACCTAAGATAGTTCTGAACAACAAACATCATGATATTACCAATGTTCTGTTGTGAATAAAGAAACTCATCTGTTGCCGTACGTTCATACACACTCATATTGCTCCCAAGGTCACGTCGATACTCCATATTCATACCACAGCTCACACGTTTACCATTATAACTTACATCAAGAATGTTCTTAAGGACCCGAGAAGGTTGCAAATTAGGATTTCCAACCTTCCATTCACGGCTATTTTCTCTGATTCTTGCATCACTCACCATAGCGTGTGAAGACACACGACGATAGGTTTCAAAGCTGTAACTTGCATTTAATCCTGCCAAAATCTCATAGCTCAACGTAAGTTTTGGACGGAAGGTCCAGTAGTCAAAGCTATAGTTTTCTTGCGAATAGGTCTTATTAGCAACCCCAACACCTGCCGAATAGCCTAATTGCTTCCACCTTCCTTTCACCTCAGAGAATAGATAAAGTTCTCCTCTCCGCATCTTGTTAAGAGCAGAGACATCGCCAGTATATTCATTATTCGTAAACGACAGCGAGTGTTCCAGACCTGCAGAAAGAGTAAAAGGCTTGAGTTTATTCTCATAAATAGCTTCACTCTCCAGTGACCAAGTACGCCCATTTACCTCATAGGCATAATCTCCTTCTTCTCCATTATATCCTCGCTTGTCCGTATAAATGCTTGAACCAACAACATTAGCTGTAATACTCTGATGTTTACCAAGCTGATGAAAGAAGTAAAGGTCAAGTGTAGGGGCGAAACTACTTGCCACATCAATCGTACGATAAGACTTTTCTATCGTTCCGTCCCGATACACAAAATCAGCATAATTACCGGGTGTATTGCTTCCCTCTGTTGATAAACTCGCTTGGAAAACATAGGTAGCCGAGTCTGCAAGACTGTACTTTATCTCAAACTGATTACCAAAACGACGACTCCTGCCAGCAGTCTGATTGCGTGAAACAAGATAATGACTTCCATTGTTCAAAGTATAATCAGCCGTTTCTGAAGACCGAAAACCACGATGGTCATTATAAGAAGAATTGAAGGTTAAAGCCAGTTCTGAATTCTTATGATTGAGCTTTGCATAGACCGTATTATCACCATTCAACGTTGTGACAGCATTCGATAAGTCAGCTCCAAGCACGTAACCAGTGGTGTTACGCTTCGTTCGAATATCAATAACATAGCCTATTCCGTCACCATATCGAACTCCCGGGCTATCGATGAAATCAATGTTTTTCACAAGTTTAGGGTCCAAAGCGAGCAGGTCTTCTTTACTTGCCAAAGTTCCATTCAGCCTAAGTTGAACACTTCCATTATTCGTCAAAGGCACAATGGTACGCATCACCTCGTCTACTCTGATGCGTGGAAGAGACAGCTTTCCAAGCAGACTATAACCGTCCGTTGCCGCTTCTCGTTGTGCATCAGACGGTACAATCAGCATGCCATCAAGCTTTTTCGTCACTCGTGCAGCCTCAACTGTCACCTCTTTCATCTCTACACTCTTTGCCGTCTCATTGTTTCCTTTCTCATTCTGGGCACCGACAGGAAGTGCAAGAAAGCATAACAACAGCATCCATAAACCTTTTTCCATAGTCTTTGTTTTTTGCTACAAAGATAGAATCCACCTACTATTAGGGCAAAAATAGACACTGACAATTACCTGACAATAGCTTTAACCTCTAAATAACCATATTCTTTAAGCGATAAACTTCCGCATAATTCGAGAAAGTTCATTAAGCTCTTATACGCGTATAAATGTAGTATTAAATTAGAGAAGGATATTTGTATTTTTTCAAAATAATCATTTATATTTGCAACGCAAGTCGTTAGTAAAAATGTATATTACTTACAAAAAAAGTCGTTTGAAAAAAAGTGTAAAAAAATCCAACAAAAGGTCGTCCAAAAAAAGTGAGAACTTTATAGATTTATTATATAAGTAAAACCAAACTGGAATAAAAAAATATCAATAGACTTGCTTAGAATAAACCATCTATCACAAACAAAAGTAAAATGAATGTGTTCTCGTTGAAGTAAAAGCATCTACTGGAAACACAAAGAGTACCAAGACGATTTTACAGCATCCTGACAAGTACCATGTATATCAAGCTATAAAGTTAGGAGATTATAATATAGGAGAGAAGTATGGAATTCTCACGCTTCCCGTATATATGGCTTTCCTCTTGAAGGAATATTAACAGGATAGAAAGAAGTTTATATCATTCCAATCGGTAGCCATCACCCCTGTCAGCCACAATATTTAATCCACAACGCTCACTAACAATAGGCTTCAAACGACGGATAAGTGTGTAGAGCGTTTCGCTTGCATCGGGTTTCTTAGGCCAAAGCGTTTCACAGATAACTGCCTTCGATAGTTTTCTATCTGTTGCATTGATAAACAGCTCCATCAGTTGCTGTTGCATCGGAGTAAAGGCTATTTTCTCCCCATGCCAGTCACGGAAACTATGGTCAGAAGCGGCATATACCATCCTACCCAGCACCAATCTGCCTGCGCGATGACGACGGAAATACATGACAGATGCAGCCAACCAAACCATTGATAACAAGAGAAAAGCAAACGATAAACGCTGATCTGACAACCCCCACACCGTAGCGAAGGAACAATCAGCATAACTTTGGAATAAAAGTGAATGACCACCCGACTGCCACCTCATCTGTCTACTGCACAGCGAATGACTATCTTCACCCAACGCATATGACACAAACGAACGACGTCTAAGGTCAGCTATCTGTAAATATTGCCGATAACTTTGTATCGTATCGGGCGTAATCCACACCTCACGTTTCCCGGCGAGTGTCTTCGACAAAGCCTGATTCATATCCTGCACAATAGCCGTTTCAGCACCGTGATAGCTGTCAAAACCAGCCCATACTGCCGAGCAAACAAGTAACAAAAATATGATAACTGACGATATAGGTTTCATAGGCTTGTATCATAAAAAATGATAGAATGTTTCGAGTTATTGTATGTTGCAAAGATAATATTTTATCTTATCAACACCAAACGGAGTGCAAGAAATATACAGTAAAACAGGTATTATCAGTAAATATTTGCTGCACAAGACCTATAGATGCGCAAAATTATACAGTAAAATTTGGGCATTAAACTAAAAAACACTACCTTTGCACCCACGATTGTCCTATGGTGTAATGGTAGCACTACAGTTTTTGGTTCTGTCAGTGGTGGTTCGAATCCGCCTGGGACAACACAGAAATCCGCGGATTCATATTGAGTCTGCGGATTTTTTGTTTATGAAAGAAAACCTAAATTACAGTATTTATGCTTTACCAAGTATCTAAAATCCAAAAGAGATTCCTATCTATCATGGTGTTATTAGCTATCGTATTGAACACGAAAGCTACTCCTCGCGACTCTCTGGCACCAACTCCTCCCATGGGTTTCATGACCTGGAACAAGTATGAAGAGAACATTAACGAACAACTTATACGACAGATTGCAGACAAGATGGTTACTGATGGTTATGCTGCAGCTGGATATAAATACATCTTTATTGACGATGCATGGCAGGGAGGACGCGACAAACGTAACAACATTATACCTGACCCTAAGAAATTCCCAAGCGGCATGAAAGCCCTTGCTGATTATGTTCACTCACGAGGATTACTATTGGGAATCTACTCAGATGCCGCTCAACTCACTTGCGCAGGCTATACTGGAAGCTATGATTTTGAAGAACAAGACGCCAAAACCTTTGCAGAATGGGGTATTGACTATCTGAAATATGATTATTGTCATGCTCCTTCCGACAGTGCTGTTGCGCACAAACGCTACAAGAAAATGGGTGATGCACTACAAAATTCAGGACGGAAAATGACTTTAGGCATCTGCGAATGGGGACAACTGAACCCAGAAAAATGGGCACGTCAGGCTGGTGGTTCGCTTTGGCGCATCAGCTATGACGTACGTGACATGTGGAAAGACATCGTCAAACAAGGTGGTATGGGAATCCTAGACATCATTAATATCGCCGAGCCACTCTATACTTATGCTGGTCCGGGACACTGGCTTGACATGGACATGCTGATCGTCGGGCTCGACGGGAAAGGCGGTCCATCGAGTGATCTGGGTGGTATTGGATGTTCATATACGGAATATCAGACACAGATGTCTATGTGGTGCATGTTCGCCTCACCGTTGGCTATGAGTCATGACATTCTGAATGAGAACGAAGCAACACGTCGTATCCTACTCAACAAGGAGATTATTGCCATCAATCAAGATGCACTTGGCGATGTAGCACGACGGATTAACTACTCTGGAACATGCCGAATCTATCTGCGCAAACTAAGTGGTAACCGTCAGGCACTGGCTATTATGAATCCTTCTGATAAGCCTCAACGCCTTCAATTCCCACTTTCCATAATCGGTAAAGAAGCACAGTACACCCTCAAAGACGTATGGGAACACACAACAACACGCCCTCTCAAAACCTGGAAAGGTACGCTTCAGCCCCATGAAACAAAGGTTTTCATTGTTAAAGCACCCTAAATAACAATCTGATGACTTAGATTATAAGAACTGGGAAAGGGCAACGAAGGTTTTTGAAATAACATAACAAAAAGAGAACACTTCCCACGTGCGAAATAAGGGAAAACCCTTTATTTTCAGCTTTGTACCTATCAGATAATCAAAGAGTTACAAACAGGCTCGCAAAAGGTGCCCTTTTGCATTGTAAAAGGGCACCTTTTACACATCAAAAGGGCGTCTTTTGCAATGCAAAAGGGCATCTTTTACCATGCAATATGCCACCTATTACTTTTGAGAAGACTAAAAAGTTTTACATAAGTAGAAATTAACCCACAAATAAAGTACCCACTTGTACCCATGAAAACACTATTCTACCCACTTTCATTTCCAGAAGAAAAACAATCCATCATTTGGTCATTTCTCTCCTTTTGTCTATATTTGTAATTGGAATATTTACTAATATAGACGATACATCGTACTATATAAAGCAAAAAAGCACAAGCAATGAAAGCGATAGAAATACTATTTCCTGTCTTTTTTATGATGCTTCTCGGGTGGCTAAGCAGGAAAAAAAGATGGATAACAACAGCTCAAAACGAAGGAGCAAAGTCATTGGTGTTTAACATTCTGTTCCCGTTATTGGTCTTTCATGTCCTCATGGAGGCTGAACTTTCCACCAATTTTCTGTATGAAATAATTTTCTTAGACGTTGCATGGGTCATCATCTATCTGATTGGAAAGCGCATAGCAGGACCTGTCAGTGGGCGATATGCACGCTTAGCTCCCTTCTTACTGATGACCTGTGAGGGCGGCAGCGTTGCCTTACCATTATACATTGCACTCGTGGGAGCCGAACATGCAGTGAACATCATCACCTTTGACGTTGCAGGAATACTCATAAACTTCGGTCTTGTACCTGCACTCATCACCAAACAGACAAGCCGTGAGGTTGCTTTCCTTCCACTTGCCAAACGCATTGTGACGGCACCTTTCATCGTTGCCGTTATCCTTGGGATTGTTGCTAACGTACTGAACGTACAGCATTGGCTGGTATTGGGGCATCTCAATACCATCTTCAGCAATACAATGTCAATGGCAACAACACCCATTGCAAGTGTCATTCTCTTCACCTTAGGCTATGGTTTCCACCTGCACTTATCACAACTGAAACCACTTTTAGCACTGAGCCTTGTGAGAATCATACTGTGCGGTGCCATCGTTGGGGGCTTTTTCCTGTTCTTCCCTGGGCTTATGGCGGTGAAAGTGTTCCTTGCTGGTGTACTACTCTACTTTGCTTGCCCTACAGGTTTCCCTGTTCCGCTACAGATAGGAGCACTCTGTAAAGATGAAGATGACGAGAGTTTCATTTCAGCATTTATCTCAATCTTCATCGTATTGGCAATGGTAGTATACACATTTATCACATTGGACGTAATGAGAACATAGGAGAACAGAAGAAGATACAGGGGTATTTACACCTATAACATAAGCAACAAAAGGCGTAAAGTCACCCCCTTTAACTCTCCAAACTCCCTTAACTTGCAATAAAGAATACATTAAAACAAGAGAAGATATGAATGATAACGTACAGAGTCCATGGCCGGGACCGGCAGGACTGATACCCGTAACAAGCGGACGAGCTGATGATGCCAATGTCTTTAACCGCAGTTATCTTGACTCTATCCACGTTGAGATGCGTGTCATTGACGCTGTTGAGCCATCGCTAAAGACGACAATTTTCGGTGAGGAGTTCGCTTCACCCATCATGATGCCAGCCTTCTCACACTTGAATAAAGTGGGGAAAGACGGACGTAAGCCTATGCAGGAATATGCTCGTGCAGCCAAAGAACTAAATACTTTGAACTGGGTTGGTATGGAACCTGATGAAGAATATGCAGAAATTGCAGCCGAAGGAGCTCGGACTGTGAGGATAATAAAACCATTTGCTGACCACAGTATTATCCTGAATCAGATACGTTTCGCTATCGAACAAGGTGCAATAGCCGTTGGCGTAGACATTGATCACGTTCCTGGAACAGATGGTAAATATGATGTTGTGGATGGTATTCCACTCGGACCCGTTATGCTTTCCGACCTGAAAGCATTTGTTAAGCTGCAGGAACAGTGCCTTTCGTAGCCAAAGGAGTACTGTCTGTACAGGATGCTGTTAAGTGTAAGGAAGCCGGATGCCAAGCCATCATCGTCTCACATCACCATGGACGCATCCCGTTTGGTATTGCTCCACTAATGGTTCTCCCAAGGATTAAGGAAGCATTAAAGGGAAGTGGCATGTCAATCTTTGTTGATTGTGGTATTGATTCTGGCTATGATGCATACAAAGCATTGGCATTGGGCGCTGACGCTGTGGCTGTTGGAAGAGGTATTCTGAAGCCTTTACTGCAGCAAGGGAGCGCAGGCGTTAAGGAAAAGATACAAAAAATGAACGAGCAACTTTCGGAGCTGATGATGTACACCTGCGTGAAAGATACTCGTTCATTTGATGCTTCTGTCCTTTATCTATAGGATTTTCTTTTTTAGAATCTTACATGTGTAGCTTGGTAAAAGGCGTCTTTGTTTAAAGAGCTTGTTACCAAGCTATTTGTTGATGGGTCTGAAATGGTGATTCCAGAGTAAGTTTTGATAGGCAGAACGGTACCTGTCCATGCACTCCGCAACGATGTATAATAAGATTCCGTATGTCCCTTGAAAGGAACAAGCTTGCTGAGTTGCTGGTCAAACTTCGCAAGAAGCTGCGGATTAGATGGCAGAAGACGGTGTACATAGTCGCCCATATCATAGAACATCGATGGGAGATAACCATCCATACTCTGAATACTATCCTCCGAAACAGTAGCTAATGAGTTTGTAGAGTATATCTCTTTCATAACATTTGCCATCCCTTCAGCCTGTGAACAATCAATAACACTGATGGTTCCGTAAGGATAAGGAGTGCCATCATACGTATAATTAGTATAGAAATTGATGAATTCTGTGCAGATATGGTTGTAGTCTGGCTGCGTCTTTGACAGTTCTCGCCACAATAATTCATAAGGCATACCGTAAGCCATGATCTCCGTTGGACTGCCAATAATATAATGTGCATTGTTCCGAAGTTCATAAGCTACCTCAACACCTGTCATATTACAGTCGTCAAACATGATGTATTGGAACTTTTCAATACCCGAATTAGCTATTCCTTTGGCAAAGTCGGAGATATCTAACATGTAGGCACTGCCACCGAACCAACGTGTGCGAGGACCAATAAACCCTTTGTTTTCGCCGAAATTAACGGCTCTTGATCTGGCTGAAGCATAGGAGCTTTCAGAGCTTGCTGGTATCCATCCCTTGCCATGACAGCCCACAATCATTGAATAAGTACGTGCTGGAGCCTCTTTTTTGACACGCTTAAGGATGGTAGTTATCCATTGTTGAGAGTTTAATTTCTTATCAGATAGTTTATTGTTGAATACTTCCAACGTGTCATCTACACATGCACCGTTCTTATATTGTACATTGATAAGATTGCCACTATCTACTTTCTCTGAAACAAAGACAAGCAACTTCGTGTTATGGAGTCCACCTTGTGCAACGATAGCCTTCTTTATATCCTTGAGATTTGTTTGGAAATCATTATACAACCACTGTTACTATCAGAGTAACCCGACCATGGCATATACACGAAAATGGTATTCTCCGTCATCTGTCCATTAGGATCTACATACGGACGAGGTACATCATCATCACTGCTACAGGCTGCAAACACGAAGAGTGACATGAGCTGTAAGATAAAAAATAGTTTCTTCATATACTGTAATATCAAACGGAATGAATTCTAAAAATAAACCGATTTCTATCCAAAAGATTATTAAAGAGAAAAAGCCTTACCGCACCACAACAGCACAGTAAGGCTTTTTATGGTTATGAGAGATAGGCTGTTGCCTACTTCACAATAATCAATGAATAGTTCTTTTTGCCCTTCTGAACAAGCAGATACTTGCCATCTATAAGGTCATCAGCAGTAACCGGCTGGTCGAAAGCAGCTAGTTTTTCTTTATTAAGAGAGACTCCTCCACCCTTAACGAGCTTTCGCATCTCGCTCTTACTTGGGAAAATCTGCATTCCTTCTTGGTTAAAGACATCCACAGCAGGCTGACCTAACACGTCTTTTGATACCTCATAATGTGGTACATCCTTGAACACATCAGCAAAAGTTTGCTCATCTAACTGAAGTAAATCATCCTTTGTACTCTTACCAAAGAGGATATTTGAAGCAGCAATAGCCATGTCAAGATCTTCTTGAGAGTGTACCATTCGTGTCACTTCCTCTGCCAATCGGCGCTGTAAAGTGCGTCGTCCTGGGTCCTGACGATGCTCTTCAATGAGACCATCAATGACGTCTTTCTCCAAAGAAGTGAAGATCTTGATATACTTTTCAGCATCATCATCACTAACATTCAGCCAGAACTGATAGAAAGCATATGGTGTTGTACGGTTACGATCAAGCCATATATTACCACTTTCTGTCTTTCCGAACTTCTTACCATCAGCCTTTGTAATGAGTGGACAAGTAAGACAATAAGCCTCAGCTTCGCTTCCTAAGGTACGACGAATAAGCTCTGTACCTGTCGTCATGTTACCCCATTGATCGTTACCACCCAACTGTAACTTGACACCATACTTCTGATACTGATACAAGAAGTCGTAACCTTGTAGCAACTGGTAGGTAAACTCCGTAAAGCTAAGCCCATCACGAGCCTCACCATTCAGGCGTTTCTGTACGCTATCCTTAGCCATCATATAGTTAACAGTGATGTGTTTACCAACCACACGGGCGAAGTCGAGGAAGGTAAAGTCCTTCATCCAGTCATAGTTATTGACCATCTCCGCCTTATTAGGCTCATTCCCATCAAAGTCAAGGAACTTACTTACCTGCTTCTTGATAGCTTCCTGGTTATGATAAAGCGTCTCTGCATCCAGCAAATTACGCTCCTGACTCTTGCCAGAAGGGTCTCCAATCATACCTGTAGCACCACCAACAAGGAGGTAAGGCTTGTGCCCACAACGTTGTAAATGGCGCAACATCATGATACCACAGAGGTGTCCGATGTGCAAAGAGTCAGCCGTTGGGTCTGTTCCCAGGTATGCTGAGACCATCTCTTTTTGAAGTAATTCTTCTGTACCTGGCATTATCTGTGCCAGCATACCACGCCAACGGAGTTCTTCTACAAAGTTCTTCATTTATGTCTTTATATTTGAAAGTTAAAGGATTTGTAAGAGATTGGTTCGTACACTATCATCTTTAAACCCTGAACTCAATATTTATATTTAATATTATTATGGCACTGGATCATATCCACTACCGCCCCATGGATTGCATCTAAGTATACGCCAGATGGCAAGAGCTAATCCTTTAATAGGTCCATGTTTAAGAATTGCCTGTCGCGCATACTCCGAACAAGTTGGAGTAAAGCGGCATGAAGGTGGGGTGAAAGGTGAGATGAACTGGCGATAGAACAATATTGGAAGTATCAACAACCATGATAACCCACGTGATATACCATGTATAACAGCTAAAAGCACATCCTTAATGCCTCTGTTCTTCTCCTTTTGCATCTTACTCATATACGTTCTTCTATGCGATGAAGCAAGTTTGAGACCCTTTGTTCTACGATTATGGAATCTGATAGTTCATCAGAAAGCCATATGAATGCCATCAGGAGTTGCTTACCAGATAGTCTTTCAGCCTTCTTTGTCAGGATGTTTTTATGTTTCCTGTAGGCTTCACGCACCTGACGTTTCACCCTATTGCGCTTTACAGCACGCTTGAAACATTTCTTAGGAACACTGATTAACATCTGACTATCTAAAGGAACGGATTGTTCAAGTGATCCTTTCTCACCCTCTGTAGCCACGACGTCGACCAAACGATAGACCACTTTAAGTGGGAAAACAGTGACAGCACGACTTCCACCAGTACTGAAGAGCGTGTCGATTAGCTTCTTGCTACACAACCGTTCTTCCTTTTTCAGTCCTTGATCCTGTGCCTCCATACTGTTATGTTACCAACGTCAGACTATTACTCATCCCTCTATTACGAAGGTAGAGTTACCATTATGATGGTTAAACCTTACTTTTCTAAATAAGCACGAAGCGCACCTGTCATCGAAGGATACTCCTTTGAAGGTGCCTGTAAGTCGAGTTTCAACCCCTGAGCCTCAACCTCTTTGGCTGTAGCTGGGCCAAAAGCAGCTATCTTTACGTCCCCTTGAGTGAAGTCAGGGATGTTCTCTTTCAGCGCTTTAACGCCTGTTGGGCTAAAGAAAACAAGCATATCATAATCAAATTCCTTTACTTCTTCCTCTGTAAGATCGTTGCTTACCGTACGATACATCACACATTCTGTGTGCTTTAGCTTGTTTGCATCCAACAAAGAGGATACTGCATCAGTATGAACAGAGCTTTGAGGGACGAGGAACTTCTCTCCTTTATGCTTCAACATGGTTGGTATCAAACTGTCAATCTTGCCCGTTGTACCGAAAAACACTTTGCGTTTACGATACTGAACATACTTCTGAATATACAGTGCAATCGTTTCAATGACACAGAAATACTTCATATCTTCAGGAATAGTGATACGCATTTCCTTGGCAAGGTTAAAGTAATTGTCAACAGCATGACGTGAAGTGAATACCACTGCAGTATAGTCTAACAGGTTAATCTTCTGCTGACGGAACTCTTTTGCAGATAGTCCTTCTACCTTAAAGAATGGTCTGAACACCATTTTTACCCCTAAATCCTTCTCGATATCGTAATAGGGCGACTTATCACTTGATGGTTTTGGCTGTGAAACCAATATCTTTTTTATCATCGTTGTCCTAAAAGTTTTTTATCAAATAGTTATCTGTAATCATCAAAACACCCCATAATGCCAACGCCGGCATCACTTCGAGCGCACAAAAGTACAAAAATATTTGCAGACTTGCCCCTGATCTCTTGAAAAAGATGGCGTAACACTTATAAAAGGAAAGCATTTTAATAAAGATTATTACAAATAATGTATAAATCAATGCAGCCTGTAGTGAAAGGAAAAAGTAAACCTGCAACAGTACCAAAGGGAATAGTAGAACACCTTCCAGAGAGGTTAGGAAAAGCCACGTCTTCGACCATTTCCCCCTATCTTTCCGACTAAAGAACACCCAATTAACAATACCATAGATGATATTTTTCAGTATGAAGTAAGCTATAAAAGCTGTAAAAAAATACTCCAATCGTCAGTAACTGGGAATCAGAATCTAATCTTCCACGTTCTCCTCCACGTGTAAAGAAGTAATAAATAATACTCAACAGCAATGAAGTCTGCATGACCAAGAACAGATGAAAACGCACTTCATACGTTGTTTCTGTGACATTTGTATTGCTTCGTGAGACATGAAAGAAGCTCTTTATCTGCTTAATGATGAAGTTTCTCGATACCGAAAACGCTATCATTGCCATCACAAAGCACCCCAGGAGCAAAGCTGTCACGGTGTTATCATTACTCACGGCATAAGGAGATGGAGTCCCTAAGACTCCATCAGTATGCCTATTTCCAGGACTCATCTTGAAGTATTTACTCCCTTTAAAGTATCCTTCTTCTTCAAAATGAACATCCGTAAGCCGAAAAGTCTTCTGCTTTTTCGGACGCAGCAACCCTAACGAGTCAGGTTTCTGACTTGTCTTCGCCACAGAATCAACTGTCGTCTTCTGCCCTTTCGTGAGTGTTGACCTCAACAAAAGAGAAGGACGAACTATGGTATCGGTTGCTGACATGCGTTAAATCAGAGCCCGAAAGCCTTCTTTATGTCCTCAACTCGGTCGAGTTTCTCCCAAGTAAAGAGTTCAACATCAACCGTTTTTGTCGTATGATAACGGCTTGTAAAGGTCTTCTTCACTATTTCATTCGTACGTCCCATGTGTCCATAAGCTGCCGTCTCAAGGTACATTGGCTGACGAAGTTTGAGGGTTCGTTCAATAGCCTTTGGTCGAAGATCAAAGAGTTGCTTTACTTTCTCTGCAATTTCTCCATCAGATAAGTTCACCTTTGAACGTCCATAAGTGTTTACATAGACGCTAACTGGCTCCGCAACACCAATGGCATAAGCCAACTGTACGAGGATTTCGTCACTCACACCAGCTGCAACCATGTTCTTTGCTATGTAACGTGTAGCGTAAGCAGCCGAACGGTCAACCTTACTAGAGTCCTTTCCAGAGAAAGCACCACCACCATGTCCACCTTTACCTCCGTAGGTATCCACGATGATCTTACGTCCTGTCAGACCTGTATCACCATGTGGTCCGCCAATAACGAACTTACCTGTAGGGTTAACAAGGTACTTAATACCATCCTTAAACAGTGCCAATACCTTCTCAGAAGCTATCTGTGCCTTCACTCTTGGCATAAGAATCTCAATCACATCCTTACGAATCTGCTCCAACATTTCAGCATCAGCCTTCAATTGTGCCTCACGTGAGTCATCTTTTGGCTGTATAAAGTCATCATGTTGGGTAGAGACGACTATCGTATCTATGCGCTGTGGGATATTATCATCACTGTATTCCACAGTCACCTGACTCTTTGAATCAGGACGAAGGTAAGTCATTTGCTTCCCTTCCTTACGTATATCAGCCAACGTTCGCATAATCAGATGTGCCAAATCGAGCGTAACTGGCATGTAATTGTCCGTCTCATTACAAGCATAACCGAACATCATACCCTGGTCACCAGCGCCCTGATTCTCATCATCACCATTATCAACGCCCCGGTTTATATCATCACTTTGCTCATGAATAGCCGAAAGAACACCACAGCTATTACCATCAAACTGATATTCAGCCTTGGTATAACCGATGTCATTAATGGTCTTACGTGCTATGGTTTGCAGATCAACATATTCTTCAGAGCGTACTTCGCCCATGATGATAACCTGCCCAGTCGTATTAAAAGTCTCTATAGCGCAACGCGCATGCTCGTCATAAGCCAAGAATTGGTCGAGCAAAGCATCACTTATCTGGTCGGCAACCTTATCAGGATGTCCCTCTGATACAGATTCCGATGAAACAAATATGCCATATATTATTCCTTATTTAATTATCCACATTTAGTTTAAGGGTGCAAAGTTACTGCAAATTAACGGGATAACAAAATAAGAACTTAAGATTTATACATTATTATAAAGGGGATTATAAGCCACTATCAAGGGCGCATAAGGGCTTTATCAAGAAAGAAAAAGGAGTGATTTGTTACCCGACAAACACTCCTTTTTCTCCTATAACAGCAGATTTCTAACGCTCCCAAGCCTATTTTACAAGCATCAATCCTTCTGTTGTGAATGTGCCACAAGGAAGACCTTGCTCGTTAATAAGGTTAGCCCGTGTGAAAGGTTGCCAACCATAACGGACATTGACGGGCTCTTTCACCTTGTCGGTACAACTAACATCCACCGTATCAGGTCCACTTATCACGGCTTGTGCTGGATAGAAGATACCATCTGTACCTGCTATTTCAAACCCACACAATGCTCCTTTCCGTGCAGAAAGGGTTTTCGCATGCGAGAATTGGAGTCTAAGCCCACCGTGAATCTTCGACATCTGTACTAAGAATGGACCTTCCGACTCAACAGAACGACCATAAGTATGATGCAAGGCTTGCAGTGCAAGACGTTCTCCCACAGGTGCTTTATTGATGTAATGAACATCCAGTGAGTCTCCCAAGTCGCTCGTTACAGCCATCCACGTTCGTGGTTGCGTCTGAGATAAAACCATTTGTGACTGTCGGAAACGTGGCCATGACTGACGATTCAGACTTGACAGCTGTGCAAAATAGAAGGGGACATCTGCAGAAAGGAACCGTCTCCAACTCTTTTCAAGCAATGAGAAGAGCCGTTTATGTAGCTCTACGTTATGTGCATTCGACTCTCCTTGATACCAGACAACACCCTTAACGGTGTAACCTGCCAATGGTTGCATTGCCGTTTCAAACATATAGGCTGGTGCATAAGGATGACGTTGCAACGGATTAGTACTTGCACTAATATTCCGCAATGCCCTTTCACGAGCCCATTTCATACCAAAATCACCATGATACCAATCACGTAGGATGGCAGGAAAGTCCCATTCAAGTGTATGACGGTCTATCCATGACTCTGTAGTCGTTCCTCCTACAGCATTACAGATGACTCCTATTGGTACTTTTAGACTGTCTGCCAGCATCTTTCCAAAGTGATAAGCCACAGCAGAAAAGCCCGATAAAGACTCACGAGAGCAGCGTTCCCATGGTCCAATGCGCATGGATTGATGACGATTCATCGAATCACAGACTGCAGCCGACCACTGTATGTCATTCGTAGGATAGAGAGCTGATATCTGAAAGAGATGTAACAACGGCTGATTATCCGCCTCTGCCAAATCTTCTTTAGCGTTTTGTGTTGCAGAAACAGGCATCTCCATGTTCGACTGTCCAGAGCAAAGCCACACCTCTCCCACATAGATATCCCTTAGCTTAATGGTCTTTCTACCGGCTGTTATCACTGCTTCATACGGTCCTCCTGCCTCCATCTTCGGCAAGGTGGCAGTCCAACGCCCCATATCAGAGTACTCTACGGTAGCTGTCTTGCCCGCAAGCGTCACCTTCACCTGCTCCTTTCCGTTGGCTTTCCCATAGAAAAGGATAGGTTCACCACGCTGAAGAACCATTCCGTCAGTATACAATGGCATCAGACTCAGCCCACCATAGTTTCCCGTAATAGCCTCAAACACGGTCTGGGCTATTATCCCTGCACCTTCTGCATTGGGATGAATAGCGTCTGCAAAGAGGTCGGGACGACTATAAAGGGGTGTATGAAGATCTATCAATCCTACGTTTTCAGCCTTCGCTATCTGCTTGACATGCTCCTGAATCAGCTCCTGCCAATCACGTGTACCACTCTCAAAACGAGCATGTCGGTCAAAGATTGGTGTCAATAAGCACACGTAAATCTTTGCTTTTGGGTTTGCTTTTCGGAAAGAATGGATAAGATTGATATAATCTTGATTGAACTCTTCTGCGTATTCAGGCCAGTTACGAGGGTCAGTATCATTCAGTCCGAGGTGTATAACAACGACATCAGCCTTGAAATCCAATGCTTCCTTATATTCTTTCTGTTCCACATAAGGACGATGCCCGTGCCTTAGCAGTGTTGCTCCAGAGTGTCCAAAGTTGCGCACCTCATATCCTTCCCCAACAGACGTTGCAACTGAGCAGGGTAACAAGCCGTCTCACGGTTTTCTATTGTCAGTCCCCACGTCACACTATTGCCCACACATGCCACTTTGACTTTGCTCCCTGCCAGAGCCGTCAACGTCATCATGAAGAGCCAAAACACGAAAAATAATTTCTTCTTCATAAGCATTTTTTCATCAATAAGGTCATTCCACCTCAATTAGTAATACAGTTTATTTGCAGGAATTACTTATTTTGTCAGCAAAAACAAGTGTAGAATAAAAGTCATTAGGAACTGTCTACAAACTGTATCTATACTTTTTTTGACGCATTCAACATCAATGATGCAAAGTAAAGTCTCAGCCTCAATAAAAGATTTCCTGTCATTGACGATACCACGAAATAATCTTACAAAAGCAAAAAGGCTGTTACCTCTAAAACGAACCATAATCATTGAAAATGCATTTTGTAACACATAGATTATCAAACAGTTACAAAGAGGCTCGTAAAAGACGCCCTTTTACGTTGCAAAAGACGCCCTTTTGATGTGTAAAAGATGCCCTTTTGCAATGCAATCTATGCCCTTTTACAATGCAAAAGAGCATAGATTAAAAACCACTTGTGATTTTATTTGACATTAAGAGATACTTAAAGCCATTCTGAATGATACGAATTAAGGCTGAATTCCCTATGAGGAATTCAGCCTTAACCTACGTTTTTATCAAAGAATATCGTTGCTATTAGCAATCACTCTATGTGATATCGCTTACTTCGCTGGCGTCATAACAACCTCAGCATGGTTGCCTGCACTAACGAGTTTCTTAAGATAAGCAGCGATCTTTGCTGGTGTCAGCGCCTCAACAGCAGCCTTATAACCACTCTGGAAGTCTACACCTGTCCACACAATACTCGTCAATAACATCCATCCAATGGCTGTTGCTCTTTGCAGAAAGCTCAGCCTGTTTCAACATGAAGTCCTTCACTTTCTGAACCTTATCAGCATCCATCTTCTCACAGTTCTCCTTCATTCCTTCCGCAAGAAGCTTCAAAGCTAAGTCTGATTTATTAGGATCCATTGGGCAGAAAGTCTGAATCAAAGCATAAGCCTTGTCTCCACGACGCTGCAAAAGACCACCCGCACTCACAGAATAAGCAGCACTTGCATCCTCACGAATGTTCTTTAAGTAAACCATTGAGAGCACTTGACCAGCTGCATCAGTGAGAACATCATTCTCAACTGTGTAAGGCATTGGTGCAAACCACTGTTCGAAAGCTATTGCCTTTGGTGTTTCAGACTTACGAGTGAACTTGTTTTCGAGCTTACCTGTTGCATAAGCAGGAGTCTCTTTCCAGTTCTCAGTCTTCCCCTTAGGCAGACATCCAATGTATTTCTCAATCAAAGGACGGAGTGTAGCCTCATCAAAGTTACCAATAAAGTAGTAAACAAACTGACCAGGACTTGCATATCTCTCCTTCCATATCTGCAGGATACGGTCATAATTCACGCCTTTCAACGTATTCAAAGACATCGGTGCGTAACGTGCCTCATGCCCATAGATGGTGTTGGTAAGTGAATCTGAGAAGACACTCTCTGGTGAAAGGTCCTTATTCTTCAGTGCTAATTCCAACTGAGACATCATTGCTTTATAAGAATCTTCATCCTTTGAGATAGTCTGTAAAGTTAAGATAGAGAAGCTGCATCATCGTCTCAATATCCTTTGGAACACATGAACCGGGACAGACATCTGATAGAAGTTTGACATTGCACAGTTGACAGAAGCCTGCTTTCCTGACAGTGCTTTCTGAAGGTCTTGGTGTGAGAAGTCACCTAATCCGCTATATCCCAAGACACCATCGAACAACTGTAGATTGTCATAATCAGCCTTTCCGTAAAGACTCTTACCGCCCTTTGATATAGCTTGGAACAGCACTTCATTGTCCTTGAAGTTAGTCTTTTTCAGGATAACACGTGCACCATTGCTTAATGTCAGTTCCTTATAGCCGAGTGTATTGTTCTCTTTTACACCAACAATCTTACCTGCTTTAGGGAGTTTCTTCTCATCCAACAGTGGCTCTTGCTTCACGTTGTCAACATAAGGTGTTATCTTCTCTGCCCGAACAGCCTTGATAGCTTGCGCCATCTGAGCCTCTGTAGGATAAGTTTTTCCTGCTTTCTCCTGCTCAAAGATAAATGCAACAAAGTTGCTGTCATGGTCTGTTATCAACTCCTTTGCGTAGTTATTGATGACGTTCACATTCAGTGCAGGCATCTCAACGAGCTGTTTCATGATCTGATACTCATCCTCCTTACTTGGAATAGGCTCATTGGAGAGATAGTGATCACGCAGTTCATCACCATACTGACTGTTCTTTATCTTGTTACGATTGACGTAATTAGCTTCCAATTGAGACAAGTATTCAGCCTTCATACGGGCAAACTCTCCAGCAGTAAAGCCGTATTGACGTACGCGCTGAGCCTCACGATAGATGGCAGCCAGTGCTTCTATAGCCTTACCTTCCTTAGCTGTTGCATCCATAGAGAAGGCATCTTTAGTCTTAGAGAGCAGGTATGTACCATCATCAGCTGATGCATTGACGAATGGACAGTCTGCTTTCTGTGCCAATTCCTTCAATCGCTGGTTCAGCATCATGGCTATAATGTTCTTCGCATACGAATCTATGAAGTAACTTTGATCGTTCTTCATCTCGTCAGGGAAGACATCATGCTTCATAGCGAAGCCTACATAGCTATATGGCATCTCCTTGTCTTTTCCGAAAACGTAGATAGCATCCTTGGTGTCTGGCACCTTTTCATCAACGACCTGTGCTGCATTGGCTGGTACGACAACACCATTCCAAAGCTTCTTTATTTCCTTTTCAACATGGTCAACATCCACGTCACCTACAACAATGATACACTGATTGTCTGGACGATACCACTTCTTGTAGTAGTCACGTAGGTCTTGATAAGGGAAATGGTCTACAATACTCATCAAACCGATAGGCATTCGGTAACCATACTTAGAACCTGGATAGAGCTTGGGGAGTACTTCTTCGTAGATACGCATGATGGGTGAACGGCTCAACTGCCACTCTTGGTGAATCACACCACGCTCCTTGTCAATCTCCTTGTCGGCAAGTGTAAGACCGTTTGACCAGTCTTTCAGAATCAACAAGCATGAATCAAGGGCTGTCTGACGCTTTGTTGGCACGTCACAGATGCGATAAACGGTCTGATCAATGCTGGTATAAGCATTCAAGTTATTACCAAACCCAACGCCTAAGGAGCGTGTATACTCCAAAATAGTAGAGTCTGGGAAATGCTCAGAACCATTAAATGCCATGTGTTCTAGGAAATGAGCCAAGCCGCGTTGCCTGTCATTCTCTTGAATAGAGCCCACACGCTGAGCTATATAGAAGTTTGCTACATGCTCAGGCCAGTCATTGTGAAGGATGTAGTAAGTCAAGCCGTTGCTAAGCTTACCCTGTCTTACGTTCTTATTGACTGGTATTGGCCCCATCTGCTGGGCATATGCCATACCAACAACAAATAGTAAGACGATAAAAAGTAACTTTCTCAGTTTCATTTTAATTCTTAATTTGATATTGAATATTAATTATTGTGGCGCAAAGATACATAAAAAAATATTACGCTCATTCGTTTTTCATGGTTTTTATGTATTGCTTTTCCTAATTGAAATGGTTTTTTAATAGCACCAACATAGGCTGTCCACAACGTAACTTTAACGTGATAAGGACACCAATAGTACAGGTATGAATATCTCGGATATAAACTCTAAGATCGTAGAATAGGGATTAGATGACACACATGGATAACTAAAAAAGACGGAATACAGAATGAGAAATGCTATCCTAAGACCAGTCTAACTCCAACGAAAAAGTACCATAAATACTTACTCAGGATAGCTATTTTACAATAAATGAAGCACAATATTATTTGAAAATAGATTATTTATTCTAAACAATTTGGCAAGAACAAAGGGAGAGAATATAGCCTGTCTGCCCCGTAATGACCCTATGCTTAAAGTAACGGAACACCCTTTAGGAATAGGTTTATTCTGACTCTTCTTCATGTTCAAGCTTGTATTGGATGTTGCGAGGATGATGTTCCAGTATCTCCTGACGAAGAGTAGAGGTGTCTATATGGGTATAAATCTCTGTAGTACCAATGCTTTCATGACCTAACATAGCCTGTATAGCACGTAAATCAGCACCTCCCTCAAGCAAAGAAGTGGCAAAGGAGTGTCGAAGAGTGTGTGGAGAGATGGTCTTTTTAATACCTGCTTCAGCTGCATAACGCTTGATCATGATGAGAATCATCGTACGTGTGAGGTGATGACCACGCCGATTAAGGAAGACATAATCCTCTTCCCCAGGTTTATAGACATCTCATTGCGCATGGAAAACCAATAATTTAATTCTTCCAAAGCACGTGGAGATATCGGAACAAGGCGTTCTTTAGACCCTTTTCCCATGACACGAATGAACTGTTCATCAACATAAAGATTGGAAAGCTTTAGGTTTATGAGCTCAGAAACACGCAGTCCACATGAGAAAAGAACCTCGATAATAGCACGATTGCGGTGCCCTTCCCATTTAGAAAGGTCAATGGCCTGTTCTAAAAGGTCAACTTCTGCTGTCGACAACACCTCTGGTAGATGGTTGGGTTGCTTAGGTGACTCCAAGAGTTCGGTGGGATCGTCTTCCATATAACCATCAAGAACTAAGAAACGATAGAACTGTCGCACCCCACTCAGTATGCGTGCTAACGAACGAGGTCCAATACCAAGATCGGAGATGGAAGCTGCAAAATGCTCCAACTGTTCCAACTTCACTTCTGTTACATGAACCTGTTCTGCAGCAAGATAGTGTACGAGCTTATCCAGATCACGCATATAGGCATCTAAAGTGTTGACGGAATAACCTTTTTCCAACTTGAGATAGCGCCTGTAACGACTGACAATATCCTTCGAATCCTTGCCTGTTTCCATTTAATTTCTTATTTTTGCATACTGTTGTATAACACAAAAAAGCACCACAAGACCAATGTGGCTTGATGCAAAGGTACATCAGAAAAACAATATTTCAGAAGAAAGAGACATGAAAGTAATCATTATCAATGGTCCAAATCTTAACTTACTTGGTACTCGTGAGCCAGGGATATATGGTACAGAGACCATGGAATCATATCTGACAACACTAAGGAAACGTTATCCAAGTGTAGAAATTGAATACTATCAAAGCAATGTCGAGGGGGAACTCATCAATAAAATGCAGGAGGTTGGTTTCTCTTATGATGGCATTATACTAAATGCTGGGGCTTATACTCATACAAGTATTGCTTTACTTGACTGTATCCGAGCCCTCCAGATACCTGTTATTGAGGTACACATAAGCAATGTAAACAATCGAGAAGAGTTCCGCCGACACTCCATAATAGGTCCAGGATGCAAGGGAACTATACAAGGATTTGGACTGGACAGTTACCGATTGGCTATCGAAGCACTCTTGACTCTTAACCCATAGAGCTTATTCCCTAAAAGGAAACAACACGATATGACTACTCTCAACACGTACACTCCACTCGAAGAAGAAGCTGGGGCAGATGAATATCTTGCATCACATATAGATCCAGAAGGTGACTATCTGTACCGACTTTACCGTGCTACGAACATTCATACGATACATGGACGCATGGCAAGTGGGCATCTTCAGGGGCGACTTCTGAAGATGTTAGTACACATGATACGCCCAAGAACATTCTGGAGGTTGGAACTTTCAGTGGCTACTCTGCCATTTGCATGGCTGAAGGCTTGGAGGAAGGTGGGAAACTATACACCTTTGAGATCAATGATGAGATGGAAGACTTCACACGTCCGTGGATAGAAGGATCGCCAGTAGCCGACAAAATAGACTTCAGAATTGGTGATGCTGCCGAAGAAGCACCTAAGCTGGGTATTCTGTTTGATATGGCTTTCGTAGACGGAGACAAACGGACATACGCTGAAATGTATGAGAAACTGTTGCCTATCATACGTCCTGGTGGATATATTCTTGCTGATAACACGCTTTGGGACTGGCATGTTATTGACCCAACATACGATCATGACCATCAAACTATTGGTATCCGACGATTCAATGATCTTATTGCAAAGGACAAACGGGTTGAGAAAGTTATCCTTCCTCTACGTGATGGACTTACATTAATACGCAAGAAACCTGGTGCTTTTACAGATTCTAACGAATATAAAAAGAGGTAATTTGCAACACATCAGCATATCACTGTCAATGCTTATTACTATTTAAAGTTTGCTGAATAATCAAACTTTCAGTACCTTTGCAGTAAATATAAGATAAATAACAACGATGCAAGAAACAAGACAACACCGTATATCACGACTCCTACAGAAAGAGTTGGCAAGTATATTCCAGACACAAACACGCCTTATGCATGGTGTTCTGGTCAGTGTGACAAACGTAAAAGTTAGCCCAGATCTCAGTATCTGTACGGCTTACCTTAGTATCTTCCCCTCAGAAAAGGGTGAGGAACTGCTAAAGAATATCAATGCAAACGAAAGACAATACGTTATGAACTGGGACAACGCATACGTAATCAAGTACGTATCATCCCAGAACTGCGCTTCTTCATTGACGACTCACTCGACTATTTGGAGCATATTGATGAGCTTCTGAAGAAGTAATAACTCTCTTATCATCGTATAACCAGCTGAAATGAACTTCCCTTTTTTCATTGCCCGACGCTATCTCTTCTCAAAGAAGAGTACACATGCCATTAATGTTATTAGTCTGATCTCTGTCCTCGGAGTGGCTGTAGCAACAATGGCATTGGTCGTTGTATTGAGTGGATTCAATGGGTTCTCTGATCTTGTTGCGTCCTTCTTCACTAACTTCGACCCACAACTGAAGATTGAAGCAGCAAAAGGGAAAGCTATGAAGGCTAACGATCCTTTATTAATTAAGGTGAAACATCTGCCGGAAATAGAAGTAGCTACAGAGTGTATAGAGGACCAAGCACTGGCGGTTTATCACGATAAACAAGCTATGGTGACCGTAAAGGTGTACAAGAGAACTTCGATTCACTGACACATATCAGTAATATCCTTTATGGAGATGGGGACTTCACACTACAAGTAGCCAATCTACAGTATGGCATTCTGGGTATCCGACTGGCACAAGACCTTGGAACTGGAGTGACATGGCCTGATTATTTACAGATATATGCACCACAAAGAGAGGGACAATATGACGCTTCAGATCCAACAAATGCTTTCGTAAAAGACTCATTAGTGTCGCCGGGTGCATTATTCCAAGTAAAGCAAATGAAGTATGATAAGGGCTATATCATTACGTCATTAGCTTTCGCTCGCCATATATTCAACCGACAGGGGGAGATTACTTCGCTTGAGTTACGTATGAAACCTGGTGTGGATATCGACCATACAAAGAAGGAAATACAAAACCTATTGGGTGATAAATATAAGGTGTTAGACCGATACGAACAACAAGCTGACACGTTTAATATCATGCGCATTGAGAAGCTTTTTGCTTATATATTCCTGACGTTTATTCTCATGGTTGCCTGCTTCAATATCATAGGATCACTCTCTATGCTCATTATTGACAAGAAGAACGATGTGAAAACTCTGCGCAATCTTGGTGCTACCGATCGACAAATACGACGTATCTTCCTATTTGAAGGCAGAATGATATCAGTTGCCGGAGCTATAATAGGTATTGCTCTCGGACTTCTACTCTGCTGGCTACAGCAGACATATGGACTTGTTCAACTTGGAGATCAGGCTGGAAACTTCGTTGTCAACGCTTATCCTATCAGCGTTCACCCAGAAGATATTATAGTAATCTTCGTCACTGTCATTCTTGTTGGTTGGCTCTCCGTATGGTATCCGGTAAGATATATGAGCCGCAAGTTCACGAAGGAGTAGGATATCCCTTGCCTACCGACTAACAACTATAAACCTAAACAATATGACTGAAAACCTAAACGACAAAATAATCATCTATCAAAGTGAAGATGGTAAGACCCAACTTGATGTAAAGTTGGAAGGAGAGACCGTGTGGCTTACACAGGCACAGATGGTTGAACTCTTTCAATCCAGTAAAGCAACGATTAGCGAGCATATAAAACACATCATAGAAGATGATGAGCTCGATGCTAACTCAACTGTTCGGAAATTCCGAACAGTTCAACAAGAGGGCAAACGGCAAGTTTCTCGTATAGTCGCTTATTACAATCTTGATATGATAATATCCGTGGGATATCGTGTAAATACAAAGCGTGGTATCCGTTTCCGTCAATGGGCAAACTCTGTTCTTAAGCAATATCTTGTCAAAGGCTATGCTATCAACGAGAACATTCGCAAACATCAGATTGCAGAACTGCGCCAACTCATACAAGTATTAGGCAGAGCCATTCAGCAACAACCTGCAAAGACGACGGACGAAAGCAATGCGCTCTTTGATGTTGTAGTAGACTATACCTACGCACTCGACACACTCGATAACTATGATTACCAGCGACTACATATCGCTAAGACAACGAAAGAAGAACCCTTCCATGCCACATACGAGAATGCTATGCACGAGATAGATGTTCTTCGACAGAAGTTTGGTGGTTCTGTTCTCTTTGGTAATGAGAAGGATGAGTCCTTCAAAAGCTCTATCGGACAAATCTATCAAACCTTTGATGGCACGGAACTATATCCGAGTGTGGAGGAGAAAGCGGCTATGCTTCTCTATCTTGTCACTAAGAACCACTCTTTCAGTGATGGCAACAAGCGCATTGCAGCCACCCTCTTCCTATGGTTTATGAACAACAATGCCATCCTCTATCGCCCCGATGGCACTAAACGAATTGCTGACAACACACTCGTTGCCCTCACCCTAATGATTGCTGAGAGTAAAACAGAGGAAAAGGATATAATGGTAAAGGTAGTGGTGAATCTTATCAACCAAGCCAACTGACCCACTTTTCAATAACAACATATCAAACTTTTAGCATACAGAGAGGAGCATATCAAAAAATAATTCTTAAGTTTGTCGCAAACATAAAGAACAAAGATAACTGTAAAAAAAGAATATCTACTTACCCCCGAAAGTATAATTACAAACCAAAAACATAATAACGTATGAAAAAAAGATTTTTATCAGTACTAATGTTACTCTTGTTGTCTATATCAATATATGCACAACAAAATGTTACTAAGTTCTTAGGTATTCCTGTTGATGGATCCAAGGCAGCTATGATTCAAAAACTCAAAGCAAAGGGATTCACATATAATACAATAGCTGATTGTCTTGAAGGTGTATTTAATACTTGAGTTCGGGATAAGTTTAGTATGAAAAAAGTTCCAACTGCCTTGATTTTTCCACATACACTGGCAGTGCCTCTGGCTTGTTCTCAAAGAAGCAGTATGCTGTAAGGGCAGAACACAAGTTCATGATAAAGTTGTGTATCGAGCGGTGTCTTGAGTGAACAAGGTTGGCTTTGTTCTTGAGTAGTTCGTTAATGCACTCGATAATGTATCTTTTCCTCAGCATAATCTTGTCCCACATAGGCATCAGTTTGTTCTTCATCTTAGCCTTGAGCCCATGAACGAGTTGGATACCTTGACTGAACAGACTATCAAAGAGTTCCTGCTTGATGTACCCTCTATCAGCAAAGATCTTCCCAAATAAGACCTTTGCAAATACCGTCCATACCCTGCTATCTCTGTCATCCACATTTGCTCCTGTAAGACAGAACGTTATCACTTCACCAGAATCATTGCATAGCAGGTGCAGCTTGAATCCATGACACCAGCCCATGGTACCCTTTTCCGTCCTTGGCGAGGCCGGCAAAGACTTTGTTGTAATATCGTCGTACATTGTGACATACGGGTATCATTGTCTCGTCAACGAATGTTATACCCGTACACTTGCCGAAGGCATAGAGCTTCATGAACGACATCATCTTAAAGAACACTCTTGGCATGAGTTCAACGAAGCGGTTATAGGAAACCGCGTCGGGAAAAATCCTGACGCATCACCCCTTTGACCCAATTCAAATAATACTCCTTGAAATTGCGATATGCGCCGAAATGATAGCATACCAAAATGGTCATAATCTCACTTTCCGAGAGTCTGCCCTTGCGGTTTCGGTAGCGTTTGCCGTCACTGTTATGGGACGGTAGACGCAGGTTTTTTCGCTAATTCGGCACTCAAATTCTTATCAAACTCGTCGATTATACAGAAAATTTCAGTAACTTTGTCCTTGGTAATCATCGTTCAAAAATCTTGTAATCTATTGATTTTCACCTATAAAGATACGAATTTTTGACGAGATTACCAACTTTTTCAAGCCTTTTCTTATCCCGAACTCGCGTATTTAATGGTGAAAAAGTATATGTTTCTGTACAGACAAATAAAAATAAAGTATGGAGGATTGCCGTAACTGATAAAACTGGTCGTGATGAAGGACAGATAAAAATAAGATTCAACAATCTATGCCAACAATTTGATGACAATCCCAAGTACTATTCATTAAAAGGAACACAAAAGATATCTGATAATGACGATATCTCATACGAAATGACTGTACACCATAAACAATTTGAGGCTGTCTACTACCAACTACCACATGAAGGAGCACTGAATAGAACGGTCTGGTTTACCATAGGAGAAATAGATGGTGAATATCATATATCCATATTCTATGAAAATAACAAGAACGAGTCTCATGGTGAAGACTTATAACTATCATATAACAGCCTCTAAGATAAGCGAATAAGCATATACAGCTCTCACACCACATAAATTTGAGAGCTTTTCTTTTTCCCTTTTACATACAAATTTCAAATATATCTCCACACAAAAAGCCATTCCCAGCCCTTTACAGAGTTTAGGAATGGCTTTTATTTATTGATTAGTCCTCAGACTGTTTTTATCCAATCCACTTCACATAAGCGAAGTCCTGACGGTGTGGCAATAAGTCGTTCTTCGGGAACATACGTACAGCCCACTTGTAAGCACCCGCCTCACTGGCTTCAAAAGTAGCCTCGAAGGTGTAGTTATTACCTTCGGTCTTCACCAGTTTGAACGGTATAACCTTGTGAATGTTAACATCATCAATTGGAGCATTGTTCAAGAAAACAAGTTCAAGACCGATAGCGTTGTTCAGTCCTTGTTCGTCAATCGTATAGCTAACTTTCACCTTATGACCTGTTGACAAATCTTGTAGAGCATCCTCATTCTTTGATACTACATAGATACTGTCCCAACGTTCAGCAACAGATTCTTTCCAAGCAGCAATCTCCTTGGCAAGTTTATCATTGTCTTTCCGCAACTCATATGAGCGCAAAGCCTCACGCTCATAGTACTTGTCATAGTAGTCATCAAGCTGACGCTTCATCGTATAGTGAGGAGCAATAGTTGCAATAGAGTTCTTTACAACCTTCACCCAGTCTTCAGAGTAGCCCTTCTTCTTATCCTTGTTGAAATAAAGTGGAGCTATTTCGTTCTCAAGTAGACTATAGATTGTTGCTGCATCAAGCTGATCCTGATAGCCTTGGTTCTGATAGGTACGCTTCTCTGGCAATGCCCAGCCAGCACCCTCGCGATAACCTTCAACCCACCAGCCGTCGAGCACTGAGAGGTTAACAACACCGTTCATCTCTGCTTTCTCACCAGATGTACCACTTGCCTCGAGTGGACGAGTTGGTGTATTCATCCAGATATCAACACCAGAAACGAGACGACGAGCCAACTGCATATCGTAATCCTCAAGGAAGATAATCTTACCGAGGAACTGAGGCATACGTGAAATCTCAAAGATACGCTTGATAAGTCCTTGACCTGCACCATCAGCTGGGTGAGCTTTACCAGAGAAGAAGAACAGAACAGGACGCTCTGGATTATTAACAATCTTCTCCAAACGATCAAGATCAGTAAAGAGAAGGTGTGCACGCTTATAGGTAGCAAAGCGACGACAGAATCCAATCATCAATGCGTTAGGGTTGATCTTCTCAAGAATTGATACCACTTTAGCAGGGTCACCTTGGTTACGAAGCCACTGCTTGGTGAACTTATCACGGATATACTTGATGAGCTTCTGCTTCAATGCCATACGAGTCTCCCAGATTTCAGCATCTGGAACATTGTAGATAGCATGCCATAATTGCTCATTGCTTTGGTCGCTCATGAAGCTCTTATCGAAGTATTTGTCGTAAACCTTACGCCATTCTGTAGCTGTCCATGTTGGGAGGTGTACACCATTGGTTACATAACCAACAGCATTCTCCTCTGGGAAATAACCCTTCCACAATGGAGCAAACATCTGCTGACTTACCCAACCATGAAGCTTTGACACACCATTGATATCCTGACAGGTGTTACAAGCAAAGGTACTCATACAGAAACGTTCGCTGTGATCGTCTGGATTGGTACGACCCATACCGATAAACTCATCCCAAGAGATACCGAGTTTAGCAGGATAATCACCCATATACTTGCCGAAGAGCTCTTCGTCGAAGTAGTCGTGACCTGCTGGTACTGGAGTGTGAACGGTATAAAGTGATGAAGCACGTACAAGCTCCATAGCCTGATTAAATGTCAGGCCTCCGTCAATGTAATCGCAAAGACGCTGAAGATTACAAAGTGCTGCGTGACCTTCATTACAGTGGTAGATATCTTTCTTGATACCAAGTTTCTGCAAAGTAAGGATACCACCGATACCAAGCAGAATCTCTTGTTTCAGTCGGTTTTCCCAGTCACCACCATAGAGAGAGTGAGTGATAGGACGGTCAAACTCTGAGTTCATATCGTTATCTGTATCGAGTAGATAGAGTTTGATACGACCAACATTGACACGCCATACAAGTGCGTGTACCATATAGTTGCGGTAAGGTACATCAACAACAACCTGATTGCCGTTCTCATCAAGCTCGCGCTCAATAGGAAGAGAATTAAAGTTCTGGGCATCATATTTTGCAATCTGCTGTCCATCCATAGAAAGACTCTGTGTAAAATAGCCATAACGATAGAGGAAACCAACAGCACAAAGGTCTACGTTAGAGTCGGAAGCTTCCTTGATATAGTCGCCTGCCAAGATACCAAGACCTCCAGAATAAATCTTTAGAGCCTGATTCAGACCAAACTCCATACAGAAGTAGGCAACAGAAGCACGCTTCTTATTAGGCTTAACATCCATATAAGCACGGAACTTCTTATAGACGTCATTCACCTGTTTCATCAGTTTCTTGTCCTTTACGATAGCTTCTTTGCGATCATAGCTGAGACGCTCCAGCAATAGACAGGATTATGACCAACCTCCTCATAAAGCTCTTCATCAAGAGCCTTAAACATATTACGAGCTTCGTAATTCCATGCCCACCACATATTATGGGCAAGTTCGTCAAGACAAGCCAGTTCTTTTGGCAATGTTGACTTTACGTTAACCTCTTTCCACTGAGGTTCGTTGGAATAATCTGATTTAATTTTCATAACTTATTTAGTTTGACTGTTATTTGTTTATCGTAATAAAAAGTAATTCCTTAGAGTGTGCGTGACGCTGCCTTATGCAACGCAATATCATATGCCTGCTCGTAGTATTTGATGAACTTACTCCAAAGAGCTTTCTTTGAGAGCTTCACGGCATGTGAGCGACACTTATCCACAGATGCTTTCGGAAGAGCAGCATACCTTATTATTGTATCCTTGATACCATCAGCAACGTCTGAATAATTATAATCTGTACGGTGTAACACCTGTACGCCGTCTTCAATATCACTGTCTTTACCTTTCTCATCATTGGCCCATAAACCGAAGCCAGCAAGATCTGTTGTGATGCAAGGAACCTTAAAGGCTATAGCTTCTAATGGTGTATATCCCCATGGCTCATAGTAAGAAGGATAGACACAGAGGTCGTTCCCTATAACAAGGTCATAATAACTCATATTCAAGACACCATCGTCTCCTGTCAGATAACATGGGATAAAGATGAGTTTTACCTTATCGTCCTTGGCATTATTCATTCCCAATGAACGCATCATACTCAACACATTGTCATTATCCATGTTATGAAGCCAATGGGTAAGCATAGGCATTTCCATAGGAGAATCAAAATGTTTACCACTTGCAATACGCTCTGCAAGATCTTGACGTGGACCAGATACCCAACCTGGAACCTCGATGAAGGCAACAACTTGCTTGTTCAGCCTATCATCAAAGCGTAATCGGTTTATTGCTTCAATAAAGACATCTATACCTTTATTGCGGAATTCATAACGCCCACTGGTAGATATAATCAGCGCATCATCCGCAACATCTGATCCCGTCAGCGCATTGGCAACACTTAACAGTTTCTTTCTGGCAGCAGAACGCTTCGCTGTAAACTTTGCTCCTTTGGGTACAAAATCGTCTTCAAAACCATTCGGAAGAATAACATCAACGGACTTATCCAAAAGCTCTTGGCACTCCTTAGCTGTTATATCACTCACCGTCGTAAAGCAATCAACGTGATGTGCAGTCTGCTTTTCTATGGAATGTTTACTCTCCATATTCAACTCTCTTGCCATCTGGTCACCGTTGTATGCCCAAAGATACTCATACAAGGGTTTATTATTGCCTGCTATGCTACGCCCAATACATGTCGCATGGGTAGTAAAGATAGATGCAATCTGGGGGAGACGACGCTGAAGTTCCAATACTGCAAAACCTGTCTGCCATTCATTAGCATGAAAAACAACCTTATCTTTTTCTGATAAATAAAACTTATAGAAGCTTTCTACAACCAAGGCTGTTGCATAAGAAAACATCGCAGAGTCGTCATAATCACCGTAAGCATGGAGACTGTCCACCTGATAATATTCCCATAGCTTACCATATATATCATCCTTCTGCTGGAAGTAGGATTGGAAATCAACAAGAATGGCAATTGGTTCACCAGGAATTGTCCAGCGGCCCACCTTTATCTTCAAACCCTCTGCTGCTGCAGTATGTTGCCACACAGAGAACAGAGACTTGTCTTCTCTGAAATAAGGAGAAGAGGTATCATCCCAACAATCAGGACCAATGAAAATAATATGGTCTTTATCCTGTCCTGTAATGTCTTAGCTCTTGTGGAAAGTACGGTGTAAATACCACCAACTTTATTACATACCTCCCAACTGGTCTCAAAAATATAATCCGGAAACAACATCCTTAGCTTTATAATAATCTGATATATATCAATTGCAAAGGTAATACAAAAACTATAAAACAAGAATATTAAACTTTATATTTTTAGGTACATCTAACAAATAATTGATTAAAAACATTAACTTTGCAAATACCAAACATTTACATGGATATGAAAAAGAGAATAATATTATCAATCTTTGCACTTGCCATTTTCTTAGCGCAGGGATATGCACGGACAACAATACACAGTGATAAGAATACACTCCAGGGAGGTGTGAAGACTACTCAAAAGGGGGATTCTGTATTTAAGGCACACATAACAAATGACGAATTCCAGGTATGGATGGATATAGATTTCTATAATAACAATATCATCGTACCACGACAAGAGATATTTGGGAAAGTTCCAGGATACTTTGGGGCAATACGTGACACCCGTAAATGGATAGTATCTGACGCTACAATCAAAGGTAACAAAGCCATTCTCACCATCATCAACGACTACGGTAGCGAGGACCTTAAGGCAGAACTACGCTATAACAACGATGGCACTTACACTTTGACTCGCCTCGATGGTAGTACAATGAAGATTGTTGTTAATAACAAATGGGTGAAGATTCCCAAAGAGATTGTCTTTAAACGTTAACCATAGTCTGCTCTCCTCTCAATCAAAGAAGATTTTTTAAACTCATAAGAGGGTGTGTTCAAAGCCTATGAACACACCCTCTTATGATATGTAAACCCCTAATTAAGTTATAATTTCAGTTGCTGTCACTTTTAACACTTCGGTTAATGATTTTATATTCAGACGATTAAAAGCTGAAAAGGAGTGACAGAAGTGACAGCAAAATCGGGAAAGGTATACAAGTGGATTTTGTGCTTGATAGGAAAGAATAGACCGTTTTTATGGTTCTTCCGTTAAATGCGTAGACGCCTATCATGCAATGTATATAGCCTTAATGTGAAGTATTCCTCATTTCTGAATCCATATATATGTCTTTTCAGAACCTTTATTTTATTGTTAATGCCTTCAATTGTTCCATTTGTTATACAATGGTCGTACCATGCTAATATGTATGTCTTGTATGCTCTAATAGTTGAAGCCATCTTCACCAATGGCTGTATTTTAGATTCTATAGCTTGCTTTACCCATTCATCCAACACAGTTTTAGCTTTTTGCTTACTACACTAATTCCAGATTTCCTTAAGATCTTCTTTGAGATAATAGGCAATCGTCAGCGGACGGTTTAGGCTCAAGGCATTCTCCAGTCTATTTCTGTGTGCATAATCAAAAATATCATTTCCATTTCTGAGTATTATGACTTCCACATACGGGACAACAAAGTTTTTCCTTTGGAGTTTGGATTTCTAAAACTAAGTTATTATCTTCGTAGCGTGGATTCTGAGGTCTTGTTGAAAGACGCCTAAGGCGTTTTGCATTATGCTGGTATCCATGTTCTTGAAGTTTGATCACTACAAAGATACATAATACCAACTTTTTTTATATAACTTATGAGATATATCTATCCATTTAACGGAAGACCAAAAAAATATCGTTATCCAAAAATACCATTATATCACAAATAAACATTATTTTTGCACCAAAAACAAAGCGCATGGACACAAAAAACAAACAAACACTGTGGCAATTAGTTAAGCGATACTTCAATGTCATGCCCGATAAAGCCTCTGAAGACAACATAATAGCACAGATAACCGAAGGTGTAAACTTCCAGGGAGCACCCTTATGGATACTTATTCTTGCTATCTTCGTCGCTTCCTTAGGACTCAATGTCAATTCAACAGCTGTCATTATCGGTGCCATGCTCATCTCGCCACTGATGGGACCAATCATCGGAATGGGATTAGCGGTTGGAATAGCCGACCTGAATTTGTTCAGGAAAGCTATCATCAACTACCTCATTACCACCATTCTCAGCGTTGTTACAGCTACCATTTACTTTTCCCTTTCGCCTATCACAGAAGCACAATCAGAACTTCTTGCACGTACATCGCCCACACTTTACGATGTGTTGATAGCACTCTGTGGCGGTGCAGCCGGTATTTTGGCAGTAGCTACAAAAGGCAAAAACAACGTGATACCGGGTGTTGCGATTGCTACTGCCCTAATGCCACCACTCTGTACGGCGGGTTACGGACTTGCAATGGGCAACATATCTTACTTCTTTGGTGCCTTTTATCTTTACTTCATCAATACTGTTTTCATTGCTTTCACCACCTGCGTGGGCGTTCGTTTAATGCACTTCCATCGTAAAAAGATAGTCCATCAGGAGAAGTTGAAGCGTGTAAACTACTATATTGCAAGTATTGTTATCATCACAATGATACCTGCTGGCTACATGACATGGCAAATTATTAAGCAGAGTGTCATTGAAAATAACGTCGAAAGCTTTCTGCGCAACGAAATAAAAGACAAAGGAACTTACATTCTTTCGCACACTTTCGACAAAGAAAACAAAACGTTGGATGTAATTACAATAGGCAATTCTATTTCTAATAGCAATGTTAAGAAGGCACAGGAAGCCCTGTCCGACTATCAGTTAGCCGACTATCGACTTCACATTATACAAGGTGCTAGTGCTGATAGTCTTATGGCTATGCAGCAAAAGAAGCGCGGTTTGGTAGCAGCAGGTGAAGGAACGTCTTCCGATTTGAAGGAACAAGTGTACAAAAACGATGCCTTACAGAAGCAGTTAGCGGCTTATACACGTTATCCAGAGTTGGCTAAAGAGATGAAACAAGAGCTGAAAGCCATTTGTCCGGAAGCTAAAAGTATAGCTCTTTCGCACACTTCTGAAGTCTTTGTAGATACTGCTCTAACCAGAAAATACGTGCTTGCAGTGGTTAAAACCAGCAAAACACTTCCTGCAAACGACAAGCAACAGCTTTACAAATGGCTTAAGGTGCGCGTAAAAACCGATAGTCTTCAGTTGGTGGTATTGCCACAATAGGTTGCTACAGAAGCATAACGAGAGCTTCGAAACAACTTTTTTTACCCCCTTACACCCCTTGCGTAAAGATGCAAGGGGTTGTTTTTGATTTGTTATCTCCCAAATATTGAAATCTTAGCGTTTCTATATTGTTAAACAAGTTTACCCCTTCGTCTTCCCCCTTATCGCTCTACCATAACGTCACATCATTTCTTTCATTTACCGCTAATTTCTTTTTCTTTGTCGTAATAACTGCTTTTTTTTATATAACTTATGAGATATATCTATCCATTTAACGGAAGAACCAAAGAATTTATCAAAAAGATAACCAAGAAAGTTTTTGCAAGGCAAAAAGAAAAGGTGTCATTGATAAGCTCAAAAGACATATTGATGTTAAGTATAAAGTAATTCAATAGATGAAAACATTATTTGTTATTATTATGTGCTTATGTTTCAACGTATCATATGCACAGAAACCTGATACTACAAAAACTTCGATTCAGGCCAAAGAACTTGATGAAGTAGTTGTCAAGGCATCTTATCTTACCCGCGAGGATGATCATATTCTTGCAATTCCTACAAAAGAGCAGCGTAAACATGCTGTGACTGGTTATGACCTGTTGAATAATCTCATGATCCCAGGAGTGTCCGTTGAACGTTCGACAGGAAGTGTAACAACTCCATCCGGGGCTGCAACTCTCTACATTGATGGACGCAAAGTCGATTTTCGAGAGGTACAGTCATTGAGACCGAAGGATATTGCTCGTGTGGAATTTTTTGATGTGCCGACCGGTAAATATGCCAAAGACGCATACGCTATAAATATTGTAATGAAGCCACTCAACAATGGTGGCTACACACAACTCGATGCGTCTCAGGGTGCAGGATATCTTTATGGCGATTATAATCTTGTTTCCAAATTTGTCACAGGAACCAAAAGTCTGAATATTTGGGCGGGATATTCATTGGAAAATCCCAAATCATCAATGAACGAGAATGAGGTTTTTAATTTCCCGGATTATCAGTTAAATAGACAACAGTTTTATAATAATGCCGGGAATAGGCATATGGAAGAATATGTGCAGGCGTCAATAAGCAACCGAGGGAAAAAATATATTTGGATGTTTCGAGGTGGTATGGCATGGAATGACATAAGAAACAACGTTAATAATGGAATGACAGACTATTGGCAAACAAAAGCATCAGTCAAGGATGGTAGTATTTTGAATATTAACAGTAGAAACAAATCTTATCGTCCGAGTGTTTATTTCTACGGACTGCACACTTTTTCCGATACAAAGTCATTGGATTATGTATTTGATGGATATTATTCTCGGAACGACTACAACCGTTTTTATAATGAGGATGATAAGTCATTTCATTCACTTGTCAAAGAAGATTATTATAACGTCAAAGCGAATGCTAACTATTCAATGGCATTCAGTCATAGGAACAAATTGGCTTTCAGCTTATTCGAGTTCATGAGAATTAGTGATTCGGAATACACGGGGACTTCGACATATAATCAAAATTTGCATTCTTCGGAAACAATCCTTTTTGCTGACTATTCCCAGCGTTTAGGAAGATTTTTCTTTGATATCAACCCTGGATTATCTTTTCTTACATATCGTTTAAAGGGGATGGAGTCTATCAATCACCTTACGCCAAGACTTCAGACAAGAGCAGTATATAAGATAGATAAAGTACAGCAACTTCAATTTACATTTGCTTTGGGAAATACTTATCCGAGGATTACTACTATTAACAATGTCGAACAACAGATTGATCCTATCATTATTCTTAAAGGTAACCCGGATATGGACAACTCTATTCTTTTGAACCCACGATTAAGTCATACATTGAATCTTAATAAATTCGCTTTACAAACAGGGGTGTCATACTTCTACCAAAATCATTCAATTATTTCGGATTACTACATACGGGACGGACACCTCATCAGCACTTTTAGAGATGATTGTATCTATCATCGCCCCAGTGCAGATATATCTATGACCTATAAACCTTCCGGTTCACTCAATATGAAATTATCCGGTCAATGGATTGAACATTTGGTGCGGGGAGGGACTGAAAATCGTAGCTTGTCCTCAATCTCAGGATCTGCTATGGTAAACTACTATATCCAGGATTTTTCTTTCAGTGTATCTTTGGCGACACCGTCCCGGGATTTAATAGACAATCAGATTCGCAGAAAGACTTTCTGGCAGTACCAACTGTCGGCAATGTGGAAACATGGGAACTGGGCTATCGAAGCTAATGCAAACAACTTATTCATGATGAAGAATAATATTGTGGATGAATTGTCAACACCATATTATTCCTTCAAACAAATAAATCAAAGTAGCAGTTACAACCAGTACGCAACATTGAAAATTGTTTATAGTTTTGATTACGGCAAGAAGACATCCAAAACACCTGATTATGAACATAAAAATAGCGAAAGTGCAATCTTAAAATAAATTACAATGAAAAAAGAAACAGGAATAGAATTACGCTCTGAGAAAGTTCGCAATCTATTAGACGAAATTCCACCCTGCATTAGTTCGATGGGGGACGGTAATAATCATTGCCATATTCTTGATACTATTATTAGTGGTATGTTTCATGCCTTAGCCTAATTCTAAAGGGGACAGTTTTCTACAACATATTTATTGGACAGTACCAAAAACTGTTGTCATAGTGGCTCACCGACTAAGTACTGTAAAGAATGCTGACCAGATCATAGTACTTGACAAGGGAAAGTGGTAGAAACAGGCAACCATGAAGTACTTACGCAGAAGCGAGGTGCAAACTATAACCCTCGTTAAAAAAATCAGTTGGAATTAGGAAATTAATAGAAAAACAGGTACAATATGACAGATGACAAGATAGAGCTTCGCAGTGAAAAAGTAAGGACAAACATCGGTGAAATACCTTCACGGGGCGTTCGCTATGGCATAATAGTTATCACTATTGTTATATCAGGTTTACTGGCTGCTGCATATTTCATTCCCTATCCTGAGACCATTGATGCCAAGATTATGATAAATGAGACGCAGGGGACTATCGCTATTCCATACAAATACATAAACACAGTAAGAAAAGGGATGACTGTCAGCATAGAACTAGAAGGGTTTGATAGGCAAAGATATGGAATGACTAACGGGTCTATCGTCTCTATACGTAGAAGACCTAAACGGACTACGGAGGGTAATGTGTTTATCGGGGAAGTCAGAATTAATGATAGCAAATATAAAATAATTAGTGGAATGAATGGTTCTGCCTACATTCTCGCAGACAATGGCAGTGTACTGCAAAAAATTATGAGGCACACAATAAGCTGCCTGTAAATGTATTCTTCATAAGGCAAGCTGTCCTTTATATAAGAAAAGAAATAAAGATAGAAAGTAAGCCGTAGACGCTCCTGATGTGTCAGAGCCCCGCACCATTGGTGCTACAGCTCAACACCATTAGAGTTGATGGTCAGCACCACCCGTGCTGAAGGTAGACGTTTAATATAAAGTGTAGGCATAATTTTATAATAGAGTGTAAACATGAAGATTGCCTATTATTAAAAGAAAATAAAACAGAACTGAATCTGACTCATATTAACTGTTTATGTCACAACAAGACCTTAAAACTCGAAAGACACTAAAATTGTATATCTGTGTTTCCCTCAATTCACTGAACTGCATTGAAGAAATGAAGTAAGTTATAATTTCCTGTCACTCCTGTCACTTTCCCCCATGTTACAATACATTGATAACAAATCGTTTATACAAAGTGTTAAAAGTGACAGCAACTAAAAACAAAAACTATGTTAGGGTTTTGGAGTAACGATAAACCATATAATATCAAAAACTGTGTCCAAGAAAATATTTGCTTCTTCTCGTGTTTATAAGTGTTCTTTATATTGAAACAAAGAGAACAAAAAGACTGAACCCCGATTAAGGAGTTCAGCCTTAAATAATATCTAGTAATAACAATTAGAAATTGTTAGCCTAACTGTTTCTGAGTTATTTTTAATTGATATACTGTATATATAGCACTTCTAAAATCTTCTCCACAAAAGATATTATATCTATCAGGTATATATAATTTATCAGCATATATAATATAGGGAGTTGCTAATTCTCTATCAATTCGATATGCCTTTTCTTTTTTATCATCTGATAGTACGAAAAAAGCTATCCATGGTCCTACAATTGTTTTAATCTCCTCTACATGATAGCGCTTAACATCTATAGAGTCTACAACCAATATATCCTTCTGATAAGGATTACATTCAGGTATAGAATACATAAACTTTTGGAGCTTAAGAGGTAGTCTACTATACTCTAGCTTCTCTTGCTCTAAATTATTTATGTTATAATCATATGAGCACCCAACTAATGTAGTAATCATTAGAATGAAACTGATTTTCTTTCTCATTTTGTTTTCTTTATCCAGTCATTAACTCTATTGTGAGAATTATGATAATCTCCGTTCCATTAACGAGCTTCGTATAGACCGTATGACCCTCCTTATCGTAACCTATCCTGTCAACAATAACGCTCTGACGTCCCTGTTGATTGATCGTCAGACTCTCCACCTGTCCTGCAGTATTGTAGTAATAAGTTACCACTTCACCGTCAGGATAAGTCATAGTCTGCACCCGGTTCCAGCTGTCATAGGTGCATTATAGGCATAGGGTATAAATTTTATTGATCAGCTGTACATATGGTTCTAAGGCTAGAATTCTTCTATTATCTTTGCTATTTCTTTATCAATCTTTTCCATTTTAGGACAAAAAACAAGTTCTCTTATACATTTTTCCTAAAGATAAGCACATCTGTTATATTATTTTTTTATCCAAAGTTCAAAGATGATCAGAAGGTCTAATGATAGTTTTTTTCCCTGTATAATCTGTGATTAGAACATCATAATCGCCTATTCGCTTATACACTTGACTCCCGTTTGGATATAGAGTATATCCATTATTATTAAAAAAACTTGATATTTCTCTTTATAAAATATGAATATTCCATAATAACGCTTATTTTGTAGAAGGTACATATCCTAGTCCTGGTATAATAAAAATAATAGCAGGATCAGCCCCATGTTTTATAGTACTGTCTTAATGATTCGTGAATCTATTCTTGTTGACAGAGAGGATACTTGTAGGATAAAGCGTGAATTTTGACTTCTGCATTGAACAGCAAACAGGACAGCTGAGTTTGTTCTAAAAACATCAAAACAGAGATTTTTGTAGAAAGAGTTAACCACAATCTGAAAAAGTTGGGGGGGGGGAAGGAAGTTTTGCCAATTTAAAAATAGAATATGAGGGAAAATTATCCCGAGTTCAGGTTAAAAGATGTGGATATTTCATAGTCTCTTATTTAGTAACTACTTATTTTGCATAAACGGATTATTTAATCAAACATGATCTTTTTCATTCTCTTTTTAATATCCACAGGGCATTCATCAAATGGCAGTATTCGTTTACGATATATATATCCGATAAACAAACTTCCATCATCAGAATAAGCCCTGTACCAATCACTTCCCCAAATTGGAGTATATAAAAATATATGGCTCCTACGAATCTTAGCCTTTACTTTGGACTTCGTTGAAGGTCTCTCTCTGACATAGGTAAAACCATCAGGATCATTTATCACAGCAGGAAATTTCATATAATCTTCATTATATAGAAGATTACGTCCTTTACTATCATAGATGCAATTGATATCAGAATATCTGAAACTGCGAGGTGGTTCAGTAGTTACCATAAAATATAGTGCTTTATCATCCAGGTTTAGCTCTACAACGGAATCTAACGGGTTACCGTAACTGAAGACATGAGCCTTTGTGATTGCTGCGAAAATAATCCTATCACTTTTGCCTTGATAGAGCGACTTGATGGAATAAGTATTGTCACCTATATCAATGTATTTCGACTGACACGTTTCTAACATTCTATAAAGATTATATATACAATCTTTACAGGTGAGTTGTGCGTATGCTGTCAAAGAGCATACACATGCTAAAAATTAATGCAATTGTACATTTTTTTCATAATTTATAGAACCTGCACATTTAGATGAACTTATGATACGAAATAAAAATATGTAAGAAAATAAAATTAATTAGTTTCCTCCAATTTGGACATAGAGTTTGATAGTCAGCCCCTTTTTTAGAGAATTTCTGATAAGATCTCTAGCTCTAATTAGTTGAGCTTTATTTGCCCTTAAACCTATACAGCCATTTGTACCATTTGACCGAGCAGGATGAATTCTTATATATTGGCGATTTCGACCTGCACGACTGTCATAAAAAGGATCAGGATCAAGATTGGCAGTAAATCCAACACCGTTGCTTGTAAACCTCGCTTCACTCCTGTCACTAATCGAAACAACATTCCAATCTCCACTAGGAATTGTGTAACTTTGCAGTTGGAGGCTCCGCTTACAGCATTACATGAAAATACCTGTTTGGTACCATAATACATTGTATAGGTTCCCTGAAACCTATATTTATTGACTAGTGCCCCAGTATACACAATCTTTGTTATCAATGTTTCTACAGAAATTCGTTTTGCAGTTACAACAACCTTTGGTAACATATTTGGAAGGTCTTGGTCGTTCTGTTGAGTACTAACTGATGGTGGGACATCGTGCATCGCATGATTAAAAAATCCAATATTCATTCCCTGCATCGCACCTTGCAGGAAATCTCCTCCTGTTGCCCATGCAACGATTCCACCCATTGCCGTAGTGGAAGCTACCATAAGTCCAGAGTTCATATTCACTCTCTGGGCATAAGACCCGATGCCTGAGGCTGCGGCACCGGAGACGAAAGCACTGGCAAAGTTTCCGCCATCTAAAGCTGATACTACTCCACTCGCCAATCCATGCGATCCGGCACGCAACAGTTCATTGACGAATGTCGCAGTTGCTCCTTTGAATAGTTCTCCAATTCCATAGCTTGCAGCGGATGACAGCAAACTCAATGCACCGGTCTTCCATACGCTCTTACCCTCAAACGCCGCCTGCATCATGCTACTGGCCATATTGAATGCAGCAAAGACTATTACGGCATCGTCGATTCCAAAGAGATTACCACTCGGGTCTGTGTACTTCAGCGGATTATTCAAACAATAGCTATAACGGTTGAAGTTCTGGCTGTTATCCGGCATCTGCACATAGTTGTCAGGGCTGAAGAATCTGCCCAACACAGGGTCGTATAACCGACCATTCATATTAATAATGTCGAACTCATTCAACATCTCATGTCCCGTGTAGCCACGGTGCAAGCCTATGGTGTTGAGTGCCACCGTCTGCTTGCCCCACACATCGTATGAAGCATCGAAGACTTTCGTGCCCTTCTCATCCATAACGTAAAGGATGCTGCCCAAAATGTCCGTGAAGGCAAGATTGCATACATTCTTTAGTCTCCATTTTTGATAACAGTCTGCTTGAATTCTTTTGCTTCTCTATCGTAATAGACCGAATTCCATAAGTCGTTAAATTCTTTTTCGGTTATCATATTTATACCCATCTTTTTGAAATCTTCCAATTCGCAATTTGTATCCAGCCAATAACCATAATTTCTATCGTCTGGCATTTTTACAATAATCCTACCATCTTTAGCAAATCCAATTTCTCTGTTTGCAATATGATTTACCACATCGTCATATTCAATAAACCATAGATTAACATCCTCTATTTTATCATCAAAATCAGGATTTGCACTGAGTGGAACGATCATCTTATGCAGCAAACGACACCATAAGCTTCGTTTTGTTTTATTGTTCTGCTTTTTTTCTGATGACCACTTTAAAATAAAATATTTCATAAATTTGTACTACTTAATATTTAACGAAACCAATGCCATGAGTCTTCATCATTTAATTGCCATTTATAATGAATATGTCCTGGATCAGCAGTGCGCCAATTGTCATAAGGAAATTTTGTATTTCTCAAATTTTGATTTATGTTTCTTAAAGTAGGATTACCTATCTTTTTTGTGTAATATGGTGATACGCCCCCAGAGAAGAGATTTTGTTTGAAAGTCTCCACTCTTAGAATAAGAATTTCCTAACCTAACCCATTGCTTCCATCCTCCCGTTTCATACTTTAATACAGTCCAAAATCCTTGAAATGCTCCTTCTATTACAGATCTTCCAAACAAAAATGTTTACCGGACAGCAATAGTCTGATTATATCTGCGGGATATCCTCCATAGAGTCTACGGAAGGAATATGGCAAATTTCTGAATCATCTACCTTCCAAATCTAATTCATAGAGCGTATCATTAGAATCTATTAAAAGATAAACCGCTACTTCAACATTATCAACATCATGAAACTTGCAACATGAAAGAACTCTACTTTGTCTTCGAGTATATTTCTGGTTATTTTTAAAAAGCCCAATACTGCCTATTTTCTCTTTTGTGAGAGGATAAGCGATAAATTTATTTTCCCAATTACTTTCTAATTGGAATTGAGCTTTGGACGCTAGAAAGGCAATAAGAGCTACTTCCTCAGGAAAAATTTTTCTTTTATATTCCATGAATCTGACCTATATTATAAATATATTCACCATTCTCCAACCTTTTGAATACAGTATATTGAAGTTTGTCACCTGACACATTTATTATTCTATTCACTGGTTTACCTACAGGAATATTACCTATACGTTTCAAATCATTTATAACGGAACTTCGCACCATGTTTCTGTTAAGCCCCATATCATCCACATGTCTAAATGTATGATACACTTGGTTAGGGTTATTACCAAATTAAACTGTTCTATTTTGCAATTTGCTAAATTCGTGGAATAAACCCAATCCGCTTTCTGTCACGCCATTTGCTATTGCTATTCCAGAGAACAGAATATAAAACTCTGGATACACTGGTTCTAAAGGCTTTTCATGAGGGACATTATTCTTTCCAAGAACTACTACTTCTTTTAATTTTACAACACGTTTTTTAGGACCACCGGACAAATAGTCAGAGTACTCAGAATAATCATTTTCTCCATTTATATTCTCATTGTGCATTGCATGATTAAAAAGTCCTATGTCATCCCCTGCATTGCTCCCTGCAGGAAATCTCCTCCTGTAGCCCATGCAACGATTCCACCCATTGCCGTAGTGGAAGCTACCATAAGTCCAGAGTTCATATTCACTCTCTGGGCATAAGACCCGATACCTGAGGCTGCGGCACCGGAGACGAAAGCACTGGCCTTCCATACGCTCTTACCCTCAAACGCCGCCTGCATCATGCTACTGGCCATGTTGAATGCAGCAAAGACTATTACGGCATCGTCGATTCCAAAGAGATTACCACTCGGGTCTGTGTACTTCAGCGGATTGTTCAAACAATAGCTATAACGATTGAAGTTCTGGCTGTTATCCGGCATCTGCACATAGTTGTCAGGGCTGAAGAATCTGCCCAACACAGGGTCGTATAACCGACCGTTCATATTAATAATGTCGAACTCATTCAACATCTCATGTCCCGTGTAGCCACGGTGCAAGCCTATGGTGTTGAGTGCCACCGTCTGCTTGCCCCACACATCGTATGAAGCATCGAAGACTTTCGTGCCCTTCTCATCCATAACGTAAAGGATGCTGCCCAAAATGTCCGTGAAGGCAAGATTGCATACATTCTTTAGTCTCCATTTTTGATAACAGTCTGCTTGAATTCTTTTGCTTCTCTATCGTAATAGACCGAATTCCATAAGTCGTTAAATTCTTTTTCGGTTATCATATTTATACCCATCTTTTTTGAAATCTTCCAATTCGCAATTTGTATCCAGCCAATAACCATAATTTCTATCGTCTGGCATTTTTACAATAATCCTACCATCTTTAGCAAATCCAATTTCTCTGTTTGCAATATGATTTACCACATCGTCATATTCAATAAACCATAGAGTAACATCCTCTATTTTATCATCAAAATCAGGATTTGCACTGAGTGGAACGATCATCTTATGCAGCAAACGACACCATAAGCTTCGTTTTGTTTTATTGTTCTGCTTTTTTTCTGATGACCACTTTAAAATAAAATATTTCATAAATTTGTACTACTTAATATTTAACGAACCCAATGCCCTTATAGCCCCTTGTTTTTCCAGAGTTTCTTTTCATGGAAATGGCGCATTTTTGCCTTTACATGAAGTTCCTCACATTTCCTGTCAAATTCCGGCTTCCTCATAGGACCTATGACCTGATTTGTCTCTTTATTTATAATCCAATAGCAATATTTCATTTCTTTCAGCTTGCGAACTGGATAAACAAACTGTCTTTTTCTTCTGCTATTTGGTTAGAATTATACCAGTCACTGCCATCGTAAATCTGATAGGCTATAATGAATTTATTGTCATAGTCATAATTCAAGACCTGTGGGCGGATAAGAAGATCATAGAAAAGGCTGTTTTCCGTTTCTTCTTTTATCTTAACTATTATTCTGTCCTCCAACCATGCATAATGATTGCCTAAGTCTATATAGAACACACCAAGACACGAAATTAGGAGGTTACAGAGAAGCAGGACAACGATATTTAATATTCTTCTACACATTATTTGTTATGGTATAATCCGTTAAAAATTATTTTAAATGGGGTTCCGCTACCATGCAGGATACCGGCGCCTATGGTTTCGATGTTGCGCTTTATCGTATGCCAGTTGAAAAAATTACTGGTATGTATATCAAAATCATACGTATCAGTCAATATACGAAATGAATTATTCCCCTGATACTCTACTGTAATACTTCCATACACGAGCCCTACACTATAGCTTCCAGACGAAGTCAAGGTTTGTATTGGCCACTGATCACCAACTTTTCTGTTAGTAATATCAATCTTTCCTAAATCTAATTTTGAAGCATCTACATGTATAGTGCTACCATCGCCATATCCGTACCAGTAATATGCTTCTTCAAAAGACAACTTTCCATCATTCTGAATTTCGGATATGATTTTTTGCTTATATTTAGGATCTTTTTTTATTCGATCTCTTGTTCTTATTCTTATTCTCTCTGCTTCTCGTTTATACATGGGATCATACTGGTCATGCTGCGCATGATTCAACGCCCCTATCATCATCCCCTGCATTGCTCCCTGCAGGAAATCTCCTCCAGTGGCCCAAGCTACTACACCACCCATGACCGTCGTAGAAGCTACCATAAGTCCAGAGTTCAAGTTAACGCTTTGTGCATAAGACCCCATACCTGAAGAAGCTGCTCCTGAAATTAATCCATTCCAGAAATTATCTCCATTTAAAGCATTGAATACACCACTAGACAAGCCATGCGCACCAGCTCTCAATAGTTCATGTCCAAAAGAACCAGCGACACCAAATAGCTGTCCTATTCCATAAGTAGCGGCTGCACTAGCTGCACCTAATAAAGCTCCTTTCCATATGGGCTTGTCTGACATAGCTGCATTCATGGCACCCATCATGGCACCCATTGCAGTTATTGCGATAAAATCGTCAAGGACAAATACATTACCACTAGGATCAGCATATTTGAGAGGATTATTCAAACAATAGCTATAACGATTGAAGTTCTGGCTGTTATCCGGCATCTGCACATAGTTGTCCGGGCTAAAGAACCGACCAAGCACAGGGTCGTACAAGCGACCGTTCATATTGATGATGTCGAACTCGCTGAGCATCTCATGCCCTGTGTAGCCTCGGTGTAAACCTATCGTATTGAGTGCTACAGTCTGCTTGCCCCATACATCATAAGAAGCATCGAACACTTTTTGTCCATTCTCTACCATCTACAACTATAAATTTCACGGGATTATTCAATGTATAGACATATCCACCAGTAGTTGTATACTTCTCAGCCAACGGATCCACCCCATACCAAATACTTGCCATAGGATTCATGTACCTTGCACCATAATAGTACAAGCCAGTCTCTTCATCAAACTGTTTACCGTTGAACTTATATGGCAATTCTTCGGTTGATAAGTACTCGTTAACTAACAATTCACCGTATGGGAGATATGCACCATATTGTGTGATGTTGGCTTTATCATCTGTAATGTAAGACGTGCTACCTAAGCGATCTCTATGATAGAAGAAAGAAAGTAATGCTTTGTAAAGCAATTCTTGTTGATAGAAAAAAATCTCAATAAACTAATACCCTTCCAAGACAGACCTACTCCTATCATATTTTTCAAGTCCAGGCTGGATACCAAAAAGACCTAAACTAGTATGGGAGAAGTAAAGTGTATTCTCCTTCTCAAGACATTTATATAACAATTTGTTCTTATAAGAATAAAGTTTATATGTATAAATTTTCCTTCTATCGTATATTGACTTCCCATGCTGAGATAAAAATAGCGACCGGTTGTTTCTGTAGAAATAAAGGAAACGTAACATTTGATTATAAATATCCTTATTATGGTCGCAGAAGTCGACACCATAAATAGGTACTATCATTACACATGTTTGTCTCGTTTTTAATATAAAAATTCATATAAGACAATATCACGAATATAGTTACATTTAAGCTCTAAAATAGTGTCATTACCACAAATTCGATAATAATCTCTTGCTGGCTCTTCCGTACTACTCTTAGTACTTATTACTTGTTTTTTCCAAGGCTCTAAAACTAAATGATTATACCATTTGTTACCAACCTTATAATATGTTCTAATATCCTCCTTTCGTTCTGAATTAATAACAACAATAGAATCTTTAGTTCTTTTTTACGTAAACAAAAAGGAGATAATAAGGCTTTTCCCCACACCTCTCATTTTAAATTCATTAAATGTTTGCCACTTATTAAATGTTGACAAATTAACACTCCTATAACTATTCTGTACCATTCGAATGGGGGCAGAACAATATCTTTCTTTTTTTAACAAATTCTTTTTTTGAGCTTTGTAACTATAATGATTATTTCTATTACCACGACTTATGTGGATTAATATTATCAAAAAGAAGTAAACTTTTCATATTATATTTTATTTTTTTACCACGAATAAGAACTACTAGCTACCCATGGATTATTATAAAATGGAAGTGTAAAATCATAATCCCATGAGATACCTCTATTTTTATCTATTGTAACATTAGTTATGTTGTTAAAGGAACTCCCATTTGAGGATATAATATAGCCATTTTGTACTACTGCAGGTTGAGGTATTGTTGCTGTAATATTCAAATAGTTACTCCCATCATACGTATAACCAGCTGAAAGTGGATGATCAGAGGCGATAACTGTTGATGAGGTCTGGCCTGACATCTTTTCAATTAACTCAAAGCCATTACCCCGGGTCGAGCCAACGTTACATGCACCAATAAATACATTGTGTCCTTTCAACCCATCCTTGAGAATAGAGAAGTCTGTCTTATAGGTAATTCTATCATCACCTATATAAAATCTAGCAGGATCGCACTCAAAATCTTCTACAATTCCTGATGTTCCGTGACTATTAAGTGTATATGTGCTAGTTGTACTATTGATATTTTTAAGTTCTAGCATTGCATCAGCAAAATCCTTCATATTTTCAACTCGCATTATAGGCATTCCCGCCTCTAATGCTTTGATATAATCTATTTGAAGCGCTTTATTATTTGATAAATCACTTTGAAAACTGCTATTACAGGATAATATTGATTAGACTTTATAGTCCCTTCAAAATCGTATTCACCATTTGAATCTATAAGACGTATTGGATTCGCATGACAGTACAAGAAAGCTGAAATATTAGCATACTTCTCTGCCAACGGATCCACCCCATACCACAGACTCGTGACTGGATTCATGTACCGTGCACCGTAATAATACAGACCAGTTTCCTCATCAAACTGTTTGCCATTGAATTTATATGGCAAGTCTTAGGATGATGGGGATTCGTCAAATAACTGTTTGGAGCGCAGATTAGTGTAGTGTGGTAAGATTAAGCCATAGATTGAAGGAAGATATGAGAGACACCTGTCCCTACTGTGACTCTCCATCACAGCACAAAAAAGATCTATATCTCCTACACCACAACACCTCCTCCACCGTAAGACCTAATGTCCGCAGACTCCTATGTCATGTGTTATTTCAAAGGCAAATATACAACTTTATTTTGTAAATGTATCCGTACCAAGAAGAAAAGCTATATGTGTTGGATGTGTTGTATATTTGGATGTATTGTATATTTGGATGAGTTGGTTATAATCGGGTTAGGGATAAGGCTAAGGCAAGGATTTGCGGGTCGGGATTGCGGGTAGGATATAAGACGGCTGACCGGATTCATCCAAAGATAAAACAAAAAAAAGAGCCTCGAAGATTTCTCTTCAAAGCTCTCTCTATAAAAGAAGGCGGCTACCTACTCTCCCGCATTGCATTGCAGTACCATCGGCGCAAACGGGCTTAACTTCTCTGTTCGGAATGGGAAGAGGTGGGACTCCGCCGCATCATAAGTCATCATTTATTTTTCATTCTTAAGCTCCTCTCGATCACGAATCCTTTTGATAAATTTTAGACAGCACGAATATAAACAGACTATCGCAAATAAAAAAACAACATCCCATAAAAAAGGCTCTATAAGTAACTTATTGTATGGAAAAGTGGAATCATATTTTGCACTCGTTAAATGGATAAAATAAAAGGTAAACCAATATCTATTTTTCCATCACTAGAAAAAGAAAATATATTGAATAATAATGATAGAATATTTATCAAAACATATAGGGCAATAATAAATACAACCTGTTTCATAATTTCTTATCTGTTTACTTTATTATTTCTAAAAATTTTTCAAGAATTATGCTAATCTGCTCTGGATTAATATCAGTAGATTTGTAATCATCTGTATATTTACTATTAGCTCCACTAAACATAACATTATATCTATTTCTTTCTTGTTTGTAACTATCATAGTATTGGCTTCGTCCAAAAAGTCCTTGAAACCAAGCATCAGCTCCATCAACATGCAATAAACCTAAAGAATGGCCAAATTCATGAGGTAATGTATTTCTGTCTTTACCATTAATTATATTATTTACATATCGTTCATTAAGAAATACTACTGAGCCACCTATTTTATTTACTTTTTCCATAAACACCTTGAAGTTGTGAAGCAGGCAGTATATTCAATAGATGTTCTCTGTCTCGTAATTCCGATTTATTACTAATGACGCGAAATCTAACTGAAACATTGACGTTTACCTTTCTGAAATTCGTTGGTAAAGTTCTTGCACCATACAGATTATCCATTCCTTTTTGACTAACAGAGTTCTTGTAATTCATACCTTCTACATATGAAATTCCATAAGAACTTTGTAATTGGCTGGACAAAACATTTCCTAGTTTTTTAAATCAAATTTTTTATTACTTGAATTTTAAATGGCAACTGTTAAGGTGAGATTAATAGTAACATTCCCGTTCTTTTGTGTTACAGAAGACTCATCCCACTTTCGTCCATCCAAATCAATCATCCTGATGGGATTATCAAGTGTATAGATATATCCACCCGTAGTTGTATACTTCTCTGCCAACGGGTCCACACCATACCAAATACTTGCCATAGGATTCAAGTACCTTGCACCATAATAATACAAGCCTGTTTCTTAATCAAACTGTTTACCGTTGAACTTATATGGTAGATCTTCGGAGCTACTGTGCTCATCAACAAAAAGTTCGCCGTATGGCAAGTAAGCATCATACTGCGTGATATTGTCTTTATCATCTGTGATGTAAGACGTAGAACCTAAATGATCACTGTGATAGAAGAAGGTTTCCTCTTTCGTAGTGTCATTTTCTTCCATATTTGAAATCTATCAATTAATAAATATCATCTCGCGTGATGCTGTTTTACAGAAGATCTAAGTCATTATTATTTTCAATATTTGATTTGCTATATAGAATATCTTATCTTTCAAAGTAAAAGATTGGACCCGTTCATTGATATTTACAATCTTCAAATCGTTAGATGAGTTCTCCCATGAATTATAATAATACAAATTATCATTATCCAAGTGGTCTAAATATATTATCTCTTGTTTATGCCCTATTAACCGAAAAGATAACTTACTCATTTCAACTTCAACCAAATACCCTCCTACAATATCTTTCCAGTTTTTTTTAACTTGATATAGAGGGAGGTATATAAAGTCTCCATTTAATAAGATAGGACCACCAAAACCATTATAAAAGGGACATTTGACATTTTCTCCATTTATATATAGATTACCACAAAGGGGACCTTCTTTTGCAAAATTGTGCAAATTATTAAATTGAATCCTACAGGAAGTAACTTCATAAGAAGAGGGGAATCTCCAAGGATTGCCCATTTCCGCATATACAATATTTTTTTTCATTAGACTTTTTATTTAAATCACCTACTCTAAAATATTGAGTTATTCCCCCAATCCATTGTCCTCCCTGCGACTTTGCTGCCCGTTTCATCATAATAGTGTGTGTGGTGAGATTAAGCCATAGATTGAAGGAAGATATGAGAGACACCTGTCCCTACTGTGACTCTCATCACAGCACAAAAAAGATCTATATCTCCTACACCACAACACCTCCTCCACCGTAAGACCTAATGTCCGCAGACTCCTATGTCATGTGTTATTTCTAAGGCAAATATACAACTTTATTTTGTAAATGTATCCGTACAAAGAAGAAAAGCTGTATGTCTTGGATGTGTTGTATATTTGGATGAGTTGGTTATAATCGGGTTAGGAATAAGGCTAAGACAAGGATTTGCGGGAGAGGGATTGCGGATAGGATATAAGCCGGACGACCGGAGTCATCCAAAGATAAAACAAAAAAAAGAGAGCCTCGAAGATTTCTCTTCAAAGCTCTCTCGATAAAAGAAGGCGGCTACCTACTCTCCCGCATTGCATTGCAGTACCATCGGCGCAAACGGGCTTAACTTCTCTGTTCGGAATGGGAAGAGGTGGCACCCCGCCGCAATAACCACCTGATAATTCTTTTCAAGTTGACCATTAAACATCAACCGTATAAGGTGACCTATTTCCACAAGCAAAAAAGAATGAAGAGCAACACAGCTCAAAGTGTGAGTCACCAGCCCTGCCCTCTCCTTACAGAAATGGGCAGGACCGAAGAAAGTTTCGGGCAATTAGTAGTGCTCGGCTTTGACGTCACCGTCTTTACACCTGCACCCTATCAACGTCATCGTCTATGACGACCCTTATGAGGAGTTCTCATCTCGCGGATGGCTTCGCACTTAGATGCTTTCAGCGCTTATCCACTCCAGACTCAGATACCCAGCGGTGCACCTGGCGGCACAACTGGTAAACCGGAGGTCTGTCCATCACGGTCCTCTCGTACTAGTGACGGCACCACTCAAAACTCCAACGCCCACGATAGATAGAGACCGAACTGTCTCACGACGTTCTGAACCCAGCTCGCGTGCCACTTTAATGGGCGAACAGCCCAACCCTTGGGACCTTCTCCAGCCCCAGGATGTGACGAGCCGACATCGAGGTGCCAAACCACCCCGTCGATATGAGCTCTTGGGGGGGATCAGCCTGTTATCCCCGGAGTACCTTTTATCCTTTGAGCGACGGAGTTTCCATACACATCCGCCGGATCACTATGCCCCAGTTTCCTGCCTGCTCGGGATGTCTCCCTCCCAGTCAAGCGCCCTTATGCCATTGCACTCTGTAAGGCCGGTTACCAATCGGCCCGAGGGCACCTTTGGAAGCCTCCGTTACGCTTTTTGGAGGCGACCACCCCAGTCAAACTACCCACCAAGCAGTGTCCGCACCTCAGGCGCGTTAGACCTCAGACGACCCAAAGGGCCGTATTTCAAGGATGGCTCCACGAATGCTGGCGCACCCTGATTCAAAAGCCTCCGGCCTATCCTACACATCGGATGACCAAGGTCAATGCTAAGTCGTAGTAAAGGTTCACGGGGTCTTTTCGTCCCATCGCGGGTAATCGGCATCTTCACCGATACTACAATTTCACTGAGATCATGGTTGAGACAGCGTCCGGATCATTACACCATTCGTGCAGGTCGGAACTTACCCGACAAGGAATTTCGCTACCTTAGGACCGTTATAGTTACGGCCGCCGTTTACTGGGGCTTCAATTCAATGCTTCCCATTACTGGTGACATCTCCTCTTAACCTTCCAGCACCGGGCAGGTGTCAGGTCAGTATACGTCATCTTTCGAGTTTGCATGACCCTGTGTTTTTTTGTTAAACAGTTGCCTGGACCTATTCTCTGCGCCTCATTATACATGAGGACCCCTTATCCCGAAGTTACGGGGTCAATTTGCCTAGTTCCTTAACCATGAATCTCTCAACGCCTTAGTATATTCTACCCGACCACGTGTGTCCGTTTGCGGTACGGGTCGCATAAACATTAAGTTTAGCGGATTTTTCTCGGAAGTATGATTACCTGCACTCAAGTCGTCCCGAAGGACAACCTGTACTTTTCATCCTTCAGCTCGGATGGTGGATTTGCCTGCCATCCTCATAGCCTACAGACTTAAACGCCCTATTCCGTCAGGGCGCGGCAGTGTCACTGCTCCGTCTCCACATCACTGAATATGCGAGTTGCGGAATATTAACCGCATCTGCCATCGCCTTCGCCGTTCGGCTGAGACTTAGGACCCGACTAACCCCGGGCTGATTGGCATCGCCCGGGAAACCTCGGTCTTTCGGCGAAAGGGAATCTCACCCTTTTTATCGTTACTTATACCTACATTTGCTTTTCCATAAGCTCCAGGATCAGTTACCTTCACCATTCAACGCCGATGGAATGCTCCCCTACCGATACTTTTAATTTACATTGCTATCCCGCGCCTTCGGTATCTGACTTATACCCGATTATTATCCATGCCCGGACCCTCGACTAGTGAGTCATTACGCACTCTTTGAATGAATGGCTGCTTCCAAGCCAACATCCTAGTCGTCACGGGGACCAGACTTCGTTAGACTAACTTAGACAGAATTTCGGGACCTTAGACGGCGGTCTGGATTCTTCTCCTCTCGGGGACGGACCTTAGCACCCGCCCCCTTACTGCACATCTGCTATCCATAAGCATTCGGAGTTCGTCAGGTCTCGATAGGCGGTGAAGCCCTCTTGACCTATCGGTCGCTCTACCTCTCATGGAGATCGATGCACGCGGCACCTAAATGCCTTTCGGGGAGTACGAGCTATCTCCAAGTTTGATTGGCCTTTCACTCCTACACTCACCTCATCGGGAAGCTTTTCAACGCTTATCCGTGCGGTCCTCCATCCGGTGTTACCCGGACTTCAACCTGGGCAAGTGTAGATCACTTGGTTTCGCGTCTACCCCATCTGACTCGACGCCCTGTTCAGGCTCGCTTTCACTGCGGATACGTGACTAATGGCACTTATCCTTGCCAGACATGGTAACTCGTAGGTTCATTATGCAAAAGGCACGCCGTCACTGAATTAACAGCTCCGACCGCTTGTAGGCGCATGGTTTCAGGAACTATTTCACTCTCCTCATCGGAGTGCTTTTCACCTTTCCCTCACGGTACTCGTTCACTATCGGTCTCACGGGAGTATTTAGCCTTACCGGATGGTCCCGGCGGATTCGCGCAGAATTACACGTGTTCCGCGTTACTCAGGATACCACTACGTCTCATCATGCTTCGGATACGGGATTATCACCCTCTATGATTATACTTTCCAGTATATTCGCCTCACAATCAAAGTACGACAGCGTGGTCCTACAACCCCTGCGGCGCATTGCTACGTCACAGGTTTGGGCTCTTCCCCGTTCGCTCGCCACTACTAGGGGAATCATTAAATTATTTTCTCTTCCTGGAGGTACTAAGATGTTTCAGTTCCCTCCGTTCGCCTCACTGCATTTGCAGTGATGACAGGCCTTCAGCCTGCCGGGTTGTCCCATTCGGAAATCCCTGGATCAAAGGTTATTTGCACCTACCCAAGGCTTATCGCAGCTTATCACGTCCTTCATCGCCTCCGTGAGCCAAGGCATCCGCCATGCGCCCTTTCTTACTTTCTTCGCCTTCTCTGTAATTCCTTACAAAGAATGTAGCTCATACTTTCAGCTGTTGTGTGATTCTAATTTAAAGAAGTAAAACCTCTTTTAGAATACTGGCCTAAAAAAAGACCAGCTCTACATTACAGTCTTGCTTGTGTCAATATGTCAAAGATCGGATAAAGGAAATCGAAAATGAATAAGGAAACACCTTAAAACAAATGATTACCTTTAATGGTGGAGAATAACGGATTCGAACCGTTGACCCCCTGCTTGCAAAGCAGGTGCTCTAGCCAACTGAGCTAATCCCCCAAGGGATAGAGAAAAGGATTAAAGGATATTCAGCCTGTTACACATTTGACTTAATCAATGTGTAGTCCCAGGCAGACTTGAACTGCCGACCTCCACATTATCAGTGTGGCGCTCTAACCAACTGAGCTATAGGACTGAGTTGGAAGAAAGCACTGAGGCTATCTTATCAGACTTCCCTTTCTCTTATTCTTGAAAACAGAGTCAGTGCAGTACAAGAAGAAAAACGAACCAAGGTTCTTTTTCAAGTCTTGATATTACCGTCAAATTATAAACTGATATACTTAAGAAATTATCTCAAGATATTCGTCATTATTCAACCGATAAACATCCTCTCCAGAAAGGAGGTGTTCCAGCCGCACCTTCCGGTACGGCTACCTTGTTACGACTTAGCCCCAATCACCAGTTTTGCCCTAGGCCGATCCTTGCGGTCACGGACTTCAGGCACCCCCGGCTTTCATGGCTTGACGGGCGGTGTGTACAAGGCCCGGGAACGTATTCACCGCGCCATGGCTGATGCGCGATTACTAGCGAATCCAGCTTCGTGGGGTCGGGTTGCAGACCCCAGTCCGAACTGGGACCGGCTTTCAAGATTGGATGCAATTTGCATTACACCGTCCCTCTGTACCGGCCATTGTAACACGTGTGTAGCCCCGGACGTAAGGGCCGTGCTGATTTGACGTCATCCCCACCTTCCTCACACCTTACGGTGGCAGTATCTCCAGAGTGCCCAGCATCACCTGATGGCAACTAAAGACAGGGGTTGCGCTCGTTATGGCACTTAAGCCGACACCTCACGGCACGAGCTGACGACAACCATGCAGCACCTTCACAGAGACCCCGAAGGGCGTCATTATCTCTAAATCCTTCCTCTGCAATTCAAGCCCGGGTAAGGTTCCTCGCGTATCATCGAATTAAACCACATGTTCCTCCGCTTGTGCGGGCCCCCGTCAATTCCTTTGAGTTTCACCGTTGCCGGCGTACTCCCCAGGTGGGATGCTTAATGCTTTCGCTTAGCCGCTGATACCAGGTACCAACAGCGGGCATCCATCGTTTACTGTGCGGACTACCAGGGTATCTAATCCTGTTCGATACCCGCACCTTCGAGCTTCAGCGTCAGTTGCGCTCCCGTCAGCTGCCTTCGCAATCGGAGTTCTTCGTCATATCTAAGCATTTCACCGCTACACGACGAATTCCGCCAACGTTGTGCGTACTCAAGGAAACCAGTATGCGCTGCAAGTCAGACGTTGAGCGTCTACATTTCACAACACACTTAATCTCCAGCCTACGCTCCCTTTAAACCCAATAAATCCGGATAACGCCCGGACCTTCCGTATTACCGCGGCTGCTGGCACGGAATTAGCCGGTCCTTATTCGTATGGTACCTGCAAACAATCACACGTGATTGACTTTATCCCCATACAAAAGCAGTTTACAACCCATAGGGCCGTCATCCTGCACGCTACTTGGCTGGTTCAGGCTCTCGCCCATTGACCAATATTCCTCACTGCTGCCTCCCGTAGGAGTTTGGACCGTGTCTCAGTTCCAATGTGGGGGACCTTCCTCTCAGAACCCCTACTGATCGTTGCCTTGGTGGGCCGTTACCCCGCCAACAAGCTAATCAGACGCATCCCCATCCATAACCGATAAATCTTTACTTCACATCTGATGCCGTCAGTGAAGACCATAAGGTATTAGTCTGCCTTTCGGCAGGTTATCCCTTAGTCATGGGAAGGTTGGATACGCGTTACTCACCCGTGCGCCGGTCGACGTCCAAAAAGTGCAAGCACTTAATGCCGTTTCCCCTCGACTTGCATGTGTTAAGCCTGTAGCTAGCGTTCATCCTGAGCCAGGATCAAACTCTCCATTGTAAAATATGGTTTGGTGATAAGTGATGAATGATAAGTGATAAGGAATACCACTAACCAAAACACTTCACCGAATAATCTCTGTTTCAGAACGCTTATCCTAAATAATATCAAGTAAAAAGCACCTTTTTCTTTAATCCTTACTTCGCAGCAATGCCACTAAAGCATAGACAATGAATTGATCGGTTCGTTTCTTTTACCCATCTGTCTGATATAAAATCAAACAGACGCTTCTTGTACTACTTCTCTGTTTATGTAAATCTTTTCAAAGAACTCTTTCTTTATCGGCGACAATTCTCACTCCGAGATGTCCCGGCTTATCGTATAGTTAGATTAAATATCATGTTTTATCCGAAAAGCGATGCAAAGTTAGAAAGTTCTCTTCAATCCTCCAAACTTTCTAAAGATTATTTTTAGATAAAATACATTTTCCTTCCACAAATTGACCTACATCAACCTTTTCAGCCAAGAATTTGATTATATTTGCAGATGAAATAAAATCTCCATAACGATGAGACACTTAAGAACAGAAGCTATTTTAGGGGGTAAAACATGTACTCTCCACATTGAAGACAATGCAAGAGTTCTTCTCCTACAGCCCGTAGATGGCCATGACAGGGAGGAGTTAGAACAACAAATAAAGTATATAGAAGAACACACTAAGGTACCTTTTATTCATGTAGCCATCCACATTTCCAAGTGGAACGATGAATTAACGCCCTGGTCAGCACCACCAGTTTTCGGAAAAATACCCTTTGGCGAAGGTGCTCATGACACCTTATTATATATAAGGGAACAATTACTTGCAGAATTATATGCTCAATTTTGCCTTGCAGAAAACGACATTACAGTCTTTTTAGGGGGATACTCCTTAGCTGGCATCTTCTCTCTTTGGGCAGCCTACCAGCCCCTTTCTCTCTTCGGCGGCATTGTTGCGGCATCCCCATCAGCATGGTACACAGGATGGTTAACCTATGCTGAGAGTCATATTCCACAGGTGAAACATGCCTATCTGAGCTTAGGTGACAAGGAAGAAAAGACAAAAACAAAGATAATGTCGACCATAAGCAAAGACATTCTGCAGCAAGAAGAACTTTTAAAGCAAAGGAATATCAACTGTAAGATGGAATGGAACGAAGGCAACCACTTCCAAGACAATGGTATAAGAACCGCAAAAGGATTTGTTTGGTTAATAGATAATGCATTATAAAAAGACTTTACAAAAAGCAAACTCGCAAGGTTGATATTTCACAATAAAACCTATTAAAATCAGATATGTAACATACAGATATACAAACAGTTAAGAACACGAAAGTAAAAGACGCCCTTTTGCACTCTAAAAGACGCCCTTTTGACAAGCAAAAGGGCATCTTTTGAATTGCAAAAGAGCATCTATTGAAATCTACACCATGAAATTATATTACACAGAAGACTATTATCTACACAAAAGAGAGTGTCATTTCCAAATCTTAAATGCTATAACACACCCTCTTGGGGATATCATTTCAACCCCGTTAAGCGGCGAGCTTCGGGTGTAAGATACTTCTCAATCTTATCATAAGGGACGGTAAAAGTTGGCATGCCAATGGCATAAGCGCCTATCTCATACTGTCCATACACAAAGACAACACCATCAGGTGAGAGATAAGGAGCAGCTGCAGGAAGTGGAATGATACCATTTCGATAAACAACCCATCCATAAAGTCCTTAATATCAGTATCCGAAACCGACTCACCATCATCCTTAGCGACATCTACAAAATAGCTCTTGACACCTTCTTTCAGAATAGGTTGCAACGCCTTAAGGGCAGTTGAATCTACGGGATAGCCTATTTGACTTCCCGACTTTTTGTCGAATGTGACACCACGAAGCGATGCCATACCATGTGCACCACCCTCATATAAAGAGAAAACAGAAGTATACGTAACGTAATCTGCTGTATCATAGACCTTATTTACAGACAAGGAAATGCTATATGGATGTCTTTTTACTTCCTTATCATCTTTCCCAAGAGACTTCAAAGACTTAAACGTAGCGTCTGCATAATAAGCTATCATCCCCTTACCATCAGCAAGGTGATTATAAGTTTTCGGTGCAACAGATTGATCATCTGGGGAAGCTACGACACAACCAGCCATCTCTTTGGAGAGGAAAGTACGCACGGAATCAACAAGAACACGAGGTCCTGAAACTGGAAAATCACAAGAGAAGTCAACACTTGCTGCATCATCACTAAACGATTTCCCCAAAGAATCAACCAACAACGAGTCATTTGCCCCTTGAACTGCTGATTTTTGTCCTACAGAATCAGCCATATCCTTCATTGCAGGAGTCCTACCACCAGCACAACCTATCGTTGCGACCATTGTCAGAGACAACGTACATAAAAATAAACACTTCTTCATAATTACTCATCTAATACCTGTTAAGAGAGCACAAATATAGTCTTTCCCTTGCTTTATGCAAAACATTCCTTATTTTTGTAGCACCAGTTAATGAACAATAAGAAATAAAAAGCACATGAGAATCAGTATTATAGGAACCGGGATGATAGCAACTGAAGTCATCAGTATGCTCCGAACAGAAGGTAAAGGGATTGAAATTACAAGCCTATTCTCACACAGTGATAAGGACAAAGCACAGTCACTTGCGAAGGCAAACAGGATAGCACATGTCTACACCGACTATACCCAACTACTGAAAGAAGACGATGCCGACTTCGTTTACATCGCCTTAGTCAACAGTGCTCACTATGACTACGTTCGTCAAGCATTAGAGGCTGACAGGAATGTCATCGTTGAGAAGCCCTTCACCACTTCTCTTTCTCAGGCTGAAGAACTTGCTTCTCTGGCACGAAGTCGTAACCTTTACCTCTTTGAAGCCGTGTCACTTCTTCATACACCCAACTTCAAATTGGTCAAAGATAGCCTCACACGCATTGCACCCATACACCTTGTGCAATGCAACTTCTCACAGTATTCAAGCCGATTTGAACGCTACCTGCAAGGCGACATAGCCCCAGCATTCAATCCAAAGCTTGGTGGAGGAGCTATGAACGACCTCAATGTATACAACATCAACACCGTTATAGGACTTTTTGGTGAACCTCTTACAACAACATATTACGCGAATCGAGGTCACAACGGTATTGACACCTCAGGCACAATGGTACTTTCTTATCCTACACTGACTGCCACCTGTACTGCAGCCAAGGACTCCAGCAGTCCTTCATTCACCATTATACAAGGCGAGAAAGGCTGGATTCGCATCCCGACAACAGCCAACGAGTTTGGCAGTGTAGAGATTATGGAAGGTGGAAAGCTTACCAGTTATCAGCGCAACGCATACGAAAGTCGTCTCACTCATGAGTTTATGGACTTCAAAGACGTCTGGGAAAAGAAGGATTACAAGCGCATGGAAGAATGGCTTGACACGTCTCTGGCGGTTGTAAAAGCCATTGAAGCCAAATAACCATACAGTTAAAATGAGAAAGAAAGTCTATCTCTCATTAATAATACTCCCACTGTTAGTATGCCTTGTGATGGGTGGTGGGGCAGCTTACATGTTGTCTTATTCCATAGAAAGCAGTACCCACAGCTATGCCTACCGATGGGAAAAGCTACAAGAAGAATACCCTTCTATGCGTCAATGGCTTGACAGTATCAGACAATCACATGCCTTACGCGACACAACCATCAAACTTCGCAATGGCTTACGGGCGCATGCTTTCTACTTAAAAGGCGATTCTGCCTGCGGAAGGACTGCCATTTGCATCCATGGATACAAGGACAATGCACTGGGAATGCTGTATCTTGCCCATATATATAATAAGGTGATGCGGATAAATGTACTCCTCCCCGACCTTCATGGACATGGGAAGAGCGAAGGGAAAGCCATCCAGATGGGTTGGAACGACAGAAAAGACATTGAACAATGGATACCCATTGCTGAGCGGATGTTCCGTGACAGCCATCATCCTTCACGCATTGTGCTGCACGGAGTGTCCATGGGAGCAGCCACAACGATGAATGTTTCGGGTGATAAAGGTGTCCCATCGTATGTAAAAGCTTACATAGAAGACTGCGGATACACAAGTGTTCGTGACGAATTTGCTGATCAACTCAAAGCACAATTCGGCATTCCGGAGTTCCCTTTGCTCCCTATTACCTCCCAATTATGCCAGATGAAGTACGGTTGGAACTTCTATGAAGCAAGTTCATTACGGCAGATTGCCCACTGCCACCGCCTATGCTCTTCATACATGGCGATAATGACACCTACGTTCCTTCATGGATGGTGCATCCACTCTATAAGGCTAAGCCTCAACCCAAGGAAGTTTGGATCACCAAAGGCTCGGAACATGCAAAGAGTTATAAGGATTATCCCGAGCAATATACGGCAAAAGTAAAGGCGTTTGTGAGCAAATACTTCAACTAAACACCCCCTCTCAGCACAGAGTTTCCCATACAACTAACAGAGCCGAACTAACCGTTCGGCTTTTGTTTTATACCCATTACACACTCATTCTGCACGTGTCTTATATCTTTTTTACCCCTTTACAGTATTAGTTTCACAACGTTAGAACACAAGTTTCACCATGAAGGAACAGAGGAAAGTCCATCATATACAAATCGGAATATCGTTCCGAGCAATCAAGAACGGCATTCCGAATGATTCGAAAGTATAAGTAAATATGTGGAGATGCTATAAGATTCTCTCATAAAACACAGGGAAGCTTATGTCTCATTGGTATAAAAAGATGTGTTTTTCAATAGCTAATTCTCAAAAATTCTATTACTATTTCTCACTCTGTCAGTATCTTACGCACATGGCGTAGGCTCTCTTCAGTAGGCGGTTCTACCTCTTTAAGCGTGTAAGGAATCCCTAATTGTTCCCATTTATATACACCTAAGCGATGATAAGGAAGAACTTCAACACGCTCAACATTGTCCAATGTATCAAGAAAAGCACGATACCGATGCAATGACTCATCGTCATCATTAATGCCAGGAACTAATACATACCTTATCCATACAGGCTTATGAATATCTGAAAGATAACGGGCACTATCAAGAATGCCCCTGTTATCCCAACCAGTAAGCTGCTTATGGGCATCGCTGTCAATGTGTTTATATCAAGCAAAACCAAGTCGGTAAAGTGCATCAATTGCTCAAAAGCAGGAAAAAAGCTTTCCTTTCTGCTGAACGGTTGTGCCGAAGTATCAAGACAGGTATTGACTCCTAAGGCTTTTGCCTTACGAAAAAGCTCTGTTAATGGGCGTACTTGTAGCAAAGCTTCACCCCCACTTACGGTGATTCCACCCTTATCTCCCCAGTAACTTCTATATCTCAAAGCCTGAGATAGGACATCATCAACAGAGCGGAGGTTACCCCCCGCCCTGTCCCAAGTATCTGGATTGTGACAGTATCGGCACCGCATTGCGCATCCCTTAAGGAAGATTACGAATCGAATACCCGGTCCATCAACCGACCCGAACGACTCAACGGAGTGTACCCGGAGCATCGTTTCGGTAATCGGAAAGTCTGAAAAATCTGTCACTTTACTGTCCACTCTACATTGATCCATGTGCACGACGAGCAATAACATCCAACTGCTGCTCACGTGTAAGGTCGATAAACTTCACAGCATAACCACTGACACGAATGGTAAAGTTGGCATATTCCTCCTTCTCTGGGTGTTCCATACAATCAATAAGCTTGTCAACTCCGAAGACATTCACATTCAAATGGTGTGCACCCCGGTTGAAATAACCATCCATTACACCAACAAGTGTGTTGACACGTTCCGCTTCATCATGTCCAAGAGCATCAGGACTGATGGTCTGTGTATTGGAGATTCCATCCAAAGCATACTCATATGGAAGCTTAGCTGTTGAATTCAAAGATGCCAATAAGCCGTTCTGTTCAGCACCATATGATGGGTTTGCACCTGGAGCTAACGGTGCACCAGCTGGTCTACCATCAGGCATATTACCCGTAAACTTACCATATACGACGTTCGAAGTGATGGTAAGAATACTTGTTGTTGGCTCAGAATGACGATAAGTGTGATGCTTACGAATCATATTCATGAAGGTTTTCAGCAACCAAACAGCAATATCATCAGCACGATCATTATCATTTCCGTAACGTGGGAAGTCTCCTTCAGTCTTGAATTCTATAGGGAATCCTGTCTCATCACGGATGATATTTACCTTAGCATACTTTATAGCAGAGATTGAATCGACCACATGACTGAAGCCAGCGATACCCGTTGCGAAGGTACGACGTACGTCTGTGTCAATAAGTGCAAGCTCTGCAGCCTCATAGAAGTACTTATCATGCATGTAATGTATGAGGTTCAAAGTGTTCACATAGACACCTGCCAGCCATTCCATCATATCCATAAAGCGAGGCATAAACTCATCATAGGTCACCACATCACCCTCTATCGGGCGGTAAGCTGGTCCACATTGCTCACGCGTCTTACTATCAACGCCACCGCTAATAGCATAAACAAGGCATTTTGCAAGGTTCGCACGTGCTCCGAAGAACTGCATTTCCTTTCCTGTCTGTGTAGCTGATACACAACAACAGATAGAATAATCATCACCCCATATAGGACGCATCACATCATCATTCTCATACTGTATAGAGCTTGTTGAGATGGAAATCTTTGCTGCATAGTCCTTGAAATGCTTCGGAAGACGTGAACTATAGAGGACAGTAAGGTTCGGTTCAGGTGAAGGACCCATGTTTTCTAACGTGTGAAGGAAGCGGAAGTCGTTCTTAGTTACCATTGAACGTCCATCCATTCCTAATCCTGCAACTTCCAAAGTAGCCCATACAGGATCGCCAGAGAACAGTTGATTATAAGAAGGAATACGTGCGAATTTTACCATTCTGAACTTCATTACCAGATGATCGATAAGCTCTTGCGCTTCTTTCTCCGTAAGTGTACCTTCTTGTAAGTCACGTTGAATATAAATATCAAGGAAAGTTGAGATGCGACCAACGGACATTGCAGCACCATTTTGTGTCTTTATAGCTGCAAGATAGCCGAAATAGAGCCACTGAACAGCCTCTCTTGCATCATTAGCAGGCTGAGATATGTCATAACCATAGATAGATGCCATCTCTTTCATCTCACGTAAAGCCTTTATCTGCATAGATATTTCTTCACGTAAGCGGATGATTTCTTCTGTCATCGTACCATCACCGCAATTGCGAAGGTCCTTTGCTTTCTCGTTGATGAGGAAATCTACACCATAAAGTGCTACACGTCTATAGTCTCCAACGATACGACCTCGCCCGTAAGTGTCGGGAAGTCCTGTAAGAATATGGTTGTGTCTTACAAGCTTCATCTCATCTGTATAAGCATCAAAGACGCCATCATTGTGCGTTTTACAGTACTTTGTGAAGATCTCATGAAGCTTTTCAGAAGGTTCATAGCCATAGGTTGTACAAGCTTGTTCCGCCATTTTGATACCACCATAAGGCATAAAAGCACGCTTTAAAGGCTTATCAGTCTGCAGACCGACGACTTTTTCCAACTCTTTTGTCCCTTCTCCGATATATCCAGGACCATAAGCAGTCATACTAGAGACCACCTCTGTCTCCATATCTAAGACTCCTCCTTTAGCACGTTCCTGCTTCTGAAGGTCTTTAAGTAGTCCCCAGAGTTCGTTAGTTGCTTCCGTTGGTTCCTCTAAGAACGAAGCATCACCATCATAACTTGTGTAATTGTCTTGGATAAACTGGCGCATGTTGACCTCATCGAGCCACTTCTCACCAGCGAAATTTCTCCATGCCTTTTGCATAATTGTATGGTTCTTATTATGTGAAAGATTTAATTAAAATGCCTATAGTTGTTCTTCACAACAAAGCATTACTAAATACAGGGGGTAAAGTTAGGTAAAAAATAATATAATGTCAAGACTTTGAGAGAAATATAATAATGAATTATAAAGGTGTAAGTTGCGGAATTATACCTACAAATGAGTACTTTGTTTGTGTACAGATGAACTAAATCCGCCTGTTTTATATATGTTTCAGCTTCTTTTTCATACGAGATATTCTTATACTTGATAATATATTACATTCCATTTGGGCATCCGCACCATGTGTGCTAGGCATCAACACTACATGTGCTAGGCATCAACACCACATGTGCTAGGCGTCAGCACCATATGTGCTAGGCATCAACACATTGATGAAAGACGAAGAGATGTGTATTATTTCATCATCTTTAAATGGATAATGAGATACCAATTACCACTCAAGACATGAAACATCATCAGGTGGGAACAATGCTAGAACGTAAGCTGGAAGCATGAAAAAACGGACAATAGGCACCAGTCTATTGTCCGTTTCACTTTACCATTTCTTTATCAATCACTTCATACACACACGTGCTTGAACCACATTTATAATGAAGTCTCCTAACCTCTCACACTCCTGAATGATGTCCATATACATTGTACCGATGGTATATGTGTACTTATGATCGTTCACATCCGTGATATTCTGCCTACGAAGCTGGCTTCGATAGTTGTTAATCTGATTCTCCATAGTGAACGAACGGTCGACATTTACCTCATTCTTATGCTTGACAAGTACTGCTCCCATCTGCGTCAAGGCGTCATCTACCAGTTCGAACATCTGATTGATGTTATCAAGCTGAGCCTCTGTAAACTCTTCTTTTGCCGCACGTCTGCGCCCAATCGTACGTGCTATATGCAGGCAAGAGTCACCAATACTCTCAATTTCGCTTATCTCACGTAGCATCTGACGTACCTTTTCCTTCGTGTCATCACTAAGATGAGCATCGCTGACTTGGTCCAAATACTTTGCAATCTCCACCTCCATATCATCTGAACGGTCCTCATACTTATCAATACGGTCGAAGAGTTGCTCAAAAGCATCATCTTCTTTAATCGTCAGAAGGTCACGAACCATTCCGAACATATGCTGTGTAAACTCCGCATAAGCATGTATCTCTTTGGATGCTTCCAGCACAGATAGCTCCGGAGTCTTCATGATTCCAGCCTGGATAAAGCGTAGACGGAACTCATCATCTTCCTTATTCGCCTTCGCCTTGATGATCCAACATACCACACGTTCCATCTGTGGGATGAACCAAATGAGGACTGCAGTGTTGCAAACATTGAAACATGTATGGAACATAGCAAGCACAATAGGGAGGATAGTAGCCTTTTGTGCGGCAGACAACGTTGTGTTCTCTGGGTCATAACCCACCATCCGACACACCATATCGACGAAAGGATAGAACAGACAGAGCACCCAAACAACTCCAAAGACATTGAAAAGCAGGTGGGCAAAGGCTGCACGCCGTGCTTGAGTGTTGGCTCCGAGGGCAGCAAGATTGACAGTTGCCGTAGTCCCGATGTTCTCTCCCATCACCAAGGCAATACCCAGATAAATCGGTAATACACCCGTTGAACAAAGCAAGATAGTGATAGCCATCACCGCAGCAGAGCTCTGTACGATACAAGTGATAAGTGTTCCGATGAGCAAAAAGATGATAATTGTAAGGTGACTACTGGTATCAAACGACTTAAAGAACTCTATAGCAGCTGGATTATGCTCCAGATCGAGTGCCTTACCAGCACTGCTCAATAGCACAAGAGCAAAGAAAAGAAAGGCAATACCAAAGAGAAAATCACCCACATAACGGCGTCTCTTACTGTAAATGAGGATGATTCCAAGGAAGAAAGCAGGGAAGACAACCAACGTAAGGTCGACATTGAAACCCAAAGACATAATCCATGCCGTGAGTGTTGTACCGATATTGGCACCCATAATGACCGAAATAGCCTGCGCAAGGGTAAGAAGTCCGGCATTCACAAAGCTTACCGTCATAACAGTTGTTGCAGATGACGATTGCACAGCACAAGTGATAAAGGTTCCGGTAAGCATTCCCGTGAAACGATTAGTGGTCATTGCACCGAGAATATGGCGCAATTGCGAGCCTGCCATCTTCTGTAAAGCCTCGCTCATAACCTTCATTCCGTAGATTAACAAGGCTAAAGAGCCGAGAATCTTCATAAAAACAATAAGATAGTCGCTTGTAGTCATGAATAAAATATAATGTTATTGACTTTGAATTCAGGGGTTAATTGGATAGTATATCCTATCCTTATATAACTCTATTTTCATCTGCAAATATACGAAAAGACCTCCCTTTCATAAAGAAAAGAGAGGTCTTTTATTTTTGCGTATGCGTTTTTTAACTAAAAAACGAATGCCTTTTCCTACGCACCTTGCTGCTTTACGCCCATTCGAGCCTCAACAACATTCACGACATAGTCGCCCAATTTCTCACACTCTTGTATGATATCCATATACATTGTACCAATGGCATAGGTGTACTTGTGGTCATTTACGTCATTGATATTCTGTGAACGCAACTGGTTTCGATAGTTGTTTATCTCATTCTCTATATTGAATGAGCGGTTAACATCATTATCCTGACGATGTCCAACAAGGATCTTATTCATCTGAGTGAGGGCATCATCCGTCAGTTCGAACATCTGATGCATGTGCTCATATTGCTCTTCTGTGAAGTCTTCCTTGCCCTTGAAGCGTCTGTTCTCCGTACGTGCAATGTTGAAACAAGCATCACCGATACTCTCAAGCTCTGATATCTCACGCAACATAGAGCGCACCTTATCCTTTGTTTCATCGCTCAAATGAGCATTACTTACCTGATCCAGATACTTCGCTATTTCAATTTCCATGTTGTCAGAGATACCCTCATACTTCTCAACACGTGTATAAAGCTTATTGAACTTGTCGGCATCCTGTTCAACAAGTAACTCCCTTACCATACCAAACATACGCTGAATACGCTCGGCAAACGACTTGATTTCCTTTGATGCTTCAAGCACTGAGAGCTCTGGAGTCTTCATGATTCCAACCTGAATAAAGTGTAGACGGAACTCGTCTTCGTCCTTGTTTGCCTTCGGCTTGATGATGATACAAACCAGTTTCTCCAAGTATTTGATAGGTCCAACGAGGATAAGCGTATTGGTAACATTGAACGTTGTGTGGAAAGCAGCAAGCACAAAGCTCAGCTTAGCAGCATTGGCAGCGAAGCCAGGAGCACCCTTTGGCATTGTAACATCATATCCTACCCATCCACAAATCATATCAACGAAAGGATGGAAGACACACAAGACCCATACAACACCAAAGACATTAAACACCATATGCGCCATAGCAGCTCGCCGTGCCTGCGTGTTTGCCGTAAGAGCAGCAAGGTTTGATGTCACCGTTGTACCAATATTCTCACCCATTACCAATGCAATACCCTGATAGATAGGCAGCACCCCTGTTGAACAAAGAATCATTGTGATGGCCATAATAGCAGCAGAACTCTGTACACACATCGTCAAAACACTACCAATAAGCAGGAAAACAATGGTTGTAATGAAGCTCTGTGGATCAAACTGGCTAAAGAACTGCAGCACAGCTGGCGTATGTCCAAGGTCCATATCAATCCCTGCCTGGCGCAATGTGCCCAATCCGAGGAACATAAAGGATATACCGAAGAGGAAATCTCCTATCAGTTTACGCCGCTTTGAATAGATTAATACGATACCAATGAAGAATGCTGGCCACACAAAATCAGTGATGTTAAACGAGAAACCAGCTGACATGATCCATGCCGTAAGCGTCGTTCCGATGTTTGCACCCATGATAACCGATATGGCTTGCACAAGGGTTAGGAGTCCAGCATTCACAAAACTCACCGTCATCACCGTCGTTGCGGTTGATGATTGTACGGCAGCTGTAATGAAAGTACCAGTAAGAATTCCTGTAAAACGATTAGTAGTCATTGCGCCAAGGACGTGACGCAACTGCGGGCCTGCCATCTTCTGCAAGCTTTCGCTCATTGATTTCATACCGAACATCAGCAATGCCAATGCACCAATGAGCTTAAAAAGTATCCAAACCGACATATATTATATTAATTTGTGATGTATATCTTTTGGGAATCTGCGAAACTTTCTCTAATTTTACCAACCGTTTAAACAGCCGGACGCTATTGTCCACCGACAAATTAATCCTGATTAGCAATGAAACAAGTACTGCAAATCCGCTGCAAAAATAATAAAAAAACTCAAGAAGTCCCAATGGGAAGTACACTTTCTGACATTTATAAGGAAATTAATCTGCAATTACCTTATGAGCCAGTGAGTGCAAAAGTAAATAATAAGGTAGAAGGATTACACTACCGTGTCTATCATAATAAGGACATAGAGTTCCTCGACTTGCGGTCACCATCAGGTATCCGGACCTACACCCGATCACTGTTTATGGTGCTTTGTAAAGCCGTTCACGACCTCTATGCAGGCAGTAAAGTTGTCATAGACATCCCTGTGTCGAATGGTTATTACTGTAACATAAAGCTCGGACGCCCTATTACGACAGAAGATATAGACCGAATCCGTACTCGAATGCAGGAGATTATCAACGCCAAGATGCCCATCCAGCGTTTCGAAACAACAACTGAAGATGCCATAAAGATATTCACCGCGTTAGCGATGAGCAGAAAGCGAAGCTCTTACGCAGCAGTGGATCACTCTATAGTGTCTATTATATCCTGGATGATTATAAGGATTATTACTACGGTTCGATGCTCACAAACACCGCACAGTTACGTCTCTTTGGACTGGAACCCTACTTTGATGGTATCCTTCTCCGCATCCCTTCCACGCAGGACCCAACCAAATTGGGCGAACTCGTACGGCAAGACAAGATGTTTGAGGTGTTCAAAGAGCACCACAGATGGCAGAGTATTCTTGGTATAAGGACGGTTGGCGACTTCAATGAAGGCGTAAAGAATGGCTTTTCAACTGACCTTATCAACGTCAGTGAGGCATTACAAGAAAAGAAAATATCACAGATTGCCGACACCATAGCAGAGAAAAAGAACATCAAAGTCGTTCTTATTGCCGGTCCATCATCAAGCGGAAAGACCACCTTCTGCAAGCGTTTATCCGTGCAACTCCTGGCAAGTGGAGTGAAACCCGTACAGATTTCTCTGGATGATTACTTCGTTAATCGACACGACACACCGAAAGATGAGAATGGAGAACTTGACTATGAGAGTATCTATGCACTGAACATCCCGTTGATAAACGAACAGTTCAATGCGCTCTTCCGTGGTGAAGAGGTAGAGCTACCCAAGTATAATTTCCAAACAGGGACGAGTGAAAAGAGTGGAAAGAAGCTGCATCTTGAAGAGAATAACGTGTTGGTAGTGGAAGGAATCCATGCCTTGAACCCATTACTAACAGAACAAATAGCCGACGAAAAGAAGTTTAAGATCTATGCTTCAGCCCTCACAACTATTCTATTAGACAATCATAACTACATCCCAACGACGGATAACCGATTGCTACGACGCATTGTGCGCGACTATAAATACCGTGGTTGTTCAGCTGAAGAGACCATCCATCGGTGGCCAAGCGTGCGTGCTGGTGAAAACAAATGGATCTTTCCCTATCAAGAACAGGCGGATGTCATGTTCAATACTGCCATGCTCTTTGAACTTGCCGTCATCAAACCACAGGCTGAAGAAGTGTTGGAGCAGGTGCCAGAGAACTGTGAAGAATATGCTGAGGCTTACCGTCTGCGCAAGTTCCTCAAGTACTTTGCACCACTACCGTTCCGTGATCTTCCTCCAACATCACTGCTAAGAGAGTTCTTGGGTGGTAGTTCTTTTAAATATTAAACACCCCATTAAAAGAGCAGGGAGGATAGATACTGTAAAGATTATTCACCTTCCACTTTGCAATAGGTGCTCTTTTGCATTGTAAAAGACGCCCTTTTGCATTGTAAAAGATGCCCTTTTAACATGCAAAAGGTGCCCTTTTGAGACTCAAAAGGACACCTTTTACTTTGCCATCTACAATCCTTTGATAATCTGAAGGTTACAAAGTCATTAAAAATCGATTTCTCCTTAAAATGTACTCTGTCGTCTTCTCTTTTTTGTAAAGGCTTTTCCAATTTCAGGATTTCAGCCCCTTTCCTCTCTCTTGGGTTTATTAAGACAGAGGGAACAAGCCTTTATTTCAGTTTACGCTCCAATACTCTGAGCAGGTCAAGAGGATGTTTCTTCATGTCTTTCAGTGAGAAAGCATCGCTTTGCAGATACTCATCCATCTTTGGGAAACGCTCAAAACACGAAAGAAGTGTCTTTTTTGCCGATATACGTATACCTGTTTCAGGAACGTAATAAGTCACAACTACATCGTCACTTTTAAGACAATAAGAGAAAGCTATTGACTCTTCGATGTAAAATGTACTACCACTACTACTATAATCTACTGTAGGAGACATAAAGCCAAGTACCTCTTTCCCCTCATAAGTCTGCTCCCAAAAGTACTTATGATTTGTTTTCTTCAGGCTCTTAGGCATCGAAAAGATCTTACAAGCATATAAAGATAAGTATTTAATTTGCTTTCCATCCTTTGTTAACTCCAACTCCTTTGCATCATCAGCTTCGTATTTTGTCTCCTTTCCTGTTGGTGTTGGTGCAATAAACAAGGTCTGTATATTATAAATATTCTGACCATATACACTTGCCATCACCCTTGCTTTCTTAAAGTTAACCAAGTAACCCGACACTTTACTACCATCATTGAGCGTAAGAACACAAGGCAAAGGAGTGAACTTCTCTTTCTCTTTAGCACTAATTGATACGACACCTACCAAGAGCATTAGTAGGGTTAACATGATAACATGAAGCTTTTTCATAACTCTTTTTATTTGTTTTAGTTAAAAGTTCTTTTTATTAATACTGCAAAGATATATATAAAATGTGAAACGAAGAAAAAAAGACATATCGGTTTTATTGGTACTACTTTACAAGTCAAATAACACCATAAATTTAAGAATATTAGAGCCATAGAAGTCTCTGTAAATATATAGGAGCAAAAAAGAAGTGCTCTTTTTGACCTTCAAAAGAGCACTTCTTAATTTACTATTGTCAATCTTTTAAGAAATAGAAAGTTCCCTATTGGATAATAGACTTTCTATATTTATATCACAGTTCTCTCCCCTTACTTATCCATGAAGAGGCTTTGAAAGATGGAAAAACTTTTTTTATTCTCTCTCAATGGTAAACTAAAATAAGGAGAAAAGAGCCTTTATTTCAGTTTACGCTCCAATACTCTGAGCAGGTCAAGAGGGTGTTTCTTCATGTCTTTCAGTGAGAAAGCATCGCTCTCCAGATACTCATCCATCTTTGGGAAACGCTCGAAACACATGCGAAGTGTTTTCTTTGGCCATGCACGTGAACCTGATTCTGGTACAAAATAAGTCACAGCTACGTTGTCACCTTTAAGACAATAAGAGAAAGCTATTGACTCTTCAATCTTTGTACCAGTCCAAGGATTGTAGCTTCTATCAATGGTTGGAGACAAGAGACCTATCACATCCTTTCCTTCATAAGCTACTTGCCAGAAGTAACGATGGTTTGTTGGCTTCAAGTCCTTAGGCATCGTAAACACCTTAGTGGTATAGAGTGAAAGGAACTTCATTGTCTTTCCCTCAACAGTTACCTCAAAATCCTTAACATCATCAGATGTATATTTTGTGATCTTCCCCGTCATTGAAGGTGATACGAACAGTGTCTGCAAGGCGATAACGTTCTGTCCATACATACTTGCCATAACCTTTGTTGTTTACATTAAAGACATAACCTGATACTTTGTCGCCATTTTGAAGTGTAATGACACACTGTACGGGCTCTTCCTTCTTGTCTTTAGCATTAATTGATACGACACCTACCAACAACATGAGTAGTGTCAACATGATTACATGAAGCTTTTTCATTATTATTATTATCCGTTTTAGTTGAAAGTTCTTTTATTAGTACTGCAAAGATATAGATAAAATGTGGGACAAGAAACAACTGTTAAGGATTTTGTCTATACTATTTATGATTTTAATAATAGATTATCAATCATCATAAAGGCAAAAGAAAAGCCCCCTAACCTTTACAAAAGTAAGGTTAGGGGACTTGTTCCTTATTTCTTAATTAGCGGTCGAGCTTCCACGTAACACCGTCCTTAGTGTCCTTAACCTGGAACCCTGCAGCCGCCAAAGAGTCACGAATCTGATCACTTACAGCCCAGTTTTTCTCCGCTTTAGCCTTAGCACGAAGGTCGAGAACCATATCAACGACCTTGCCATAAGCTTCCTCACGAGCATCATTATTGGCTCCACGCTCATTCTGAAGACCAAGGATATCGAAGGCAAAGAGCTTCATTGTATCCGTCAACTCCTGCAAGTCATCAGCAGAAATCTGTGCCTTATGGTCGACAATCGTGTTCACAAGATGACAAGCTTCGAAGAGATTTGATATGACAGCAGGCGTCATAAGGTCGTCATTCATCGCATCATAACACTTCTGACGAAGCTCAGCAACGAACTTCTTTGTATTCTCATCAGATGTAGCAGAAGGCTGAATGCGTGCTAAATCCTCGATACCATTCATCAAACGTTCGTATCCTTTCTCTGCTGCTTGCAGTGCTTCATTGGAGAAATCAACGGTCCCACGATAGTGAGCAGAGAGGATAAAGAAACGAATTGTCATTGGAGAATAAGCCTGAGAGAGCGTATCATGCTTGCCAGTAAAGAACTGTTCAAGCGTAATAAAGTTCCCTAAAGACTTGCCCATCTTCTGTCCGTTGATGGTAATCATATTGTTATGCATCCAATATTTCACCATTTGGTCGCCCTGTGAAGCCACAGCTTGAGCTATTTCACACTCATGATGGGGGAAGATAAGGTCCATTCCACCACCGTGAATATCAAAGTGATCACCCAAATACTTACGTCCCATAGCCGTACACTCGCAGTGCCAGCCAGGGAAACCATTACTCCATGGCGATGGCCAACGCATGATATGCTCGGGCATAGCACGCTTCCAAAGTGCAAAGTCAACCTGATTATGCTTCTCACCGACACCTGCTAACTCACGAGAGTTATTGATCATGTCGCTAAGATTACGCCCAGAGAGGATGCCATAGTGGTGATCCTTATCATATTTCTCCACATCAAAGTAGATACTACCATTGCTTTCATAAGCATAACCATTGGCAAGAATCTCCTTGACAAGCTCCTCCTGCTCAATGATATGTCCCGTTGCATGAGGTTCAATGCTTGGTGGAAGCACGTTAAGAGCACGCATCGCGTCATGATAACGGTTCGTATAATACTGCGCAATCTCCATTGGTTCCAACTGTTCAAGGCGTGCTTTCTTCTCTATCTTATCATCACCTTCATCAGCATCATGCTCTAAATGCCCCACATCAGTGATGTTCCGGACATAACGAACCTTATAACCAATGTGCTTAAGGTAACGAAAAAGAATGTCAAACGTGATTGCTGGACGAGCATGTCCTAAGTGTGGATCACCGTAAACAGTTGGTCCGCAGACATACATTCCCACGTTTGGCGCTGCTATCGGTTGAAAGTTCCTTCTTACGATGCAGAGTATTGTAAATAACTAAGTCTTGCATAATCAGTTGTTTATTACTTAATGATGCAAAATTACAAAAATATTGTCAGTCATAACACGCCTATGCTGATTTTTTATTATCTTTGCTTCATATCCACAAGAGATATCAACCGAACTGAAAAAATGAATGTTTAATCAATAAAAAACTTAAGATTATGATTATCACAACAACCCCGACCATTGAAGGTCACCCTATTATTGAGTACAAAGGTATTGTAACTGGAGAGACTATCATCGGTGCTAACGCATTTAAAGACTTCCTTGCAGGCATCAGAGACATCATAGGTGGACGCAGTGGGTCCTATGAAAAGGTGCTTCGAGAGGGCAAAGACACTTCTATACAAGAGATGATCCAACGTGCCGAAGAGCTTGGTGCTAACGCCATTGTAGGTATTGACCTTGATTATGAGACTGTTGGTCAGGGTGGTTCTATGCTCATGGTCACCTGTTCTGGTACAGCTGTAAGGATCTAAAAACGAACTTACAGTAAACTATCAGCCTACAAAAATAAAAAGAGGATACGCTTTTAGAGGCGTATCCTCTTTTCTTATATAACCTTTTAGCACTATGAGAAATATTCATACTTATCTAATTCTGATTTAAGTAATACGCCTCATCCCCGTTTTTTACCACTGCTTCGAATGTGCCAACATACGCCTTGCATTTCTATATCATACGCTTTGTTATTCTATAACCATTATGGGTTTCTTATTCTCACTATGATAAGGCGAACATGAGACATGCGCTTCAACCATACGAAGCACCGTCCGGAGCAAGTAAAAGCATAGACAAAAAGACTCCCAAACCTTTCTATAAGGTTGGGAGTCCATATGCTATACATGTTCCTTATGATTTATATTAGAACGTTTCCTTTATTATTCATCAAACCAATTGGGCGAAACTGATGCTGTTCTTCACTATATACGAAGCCTGCATCATGTAGACGAGACTTAAGTTTATCAACATCTTCGCCGAAATTATAACAGAGTGATTCCAAAGAATCAAACTCTTCATCACGCAGTAGCATGTTTACACTACTTACAAGGATCGCTGGATCCTGTGGTAACTTATCCATATTCTTTATTCTATTAACTTACTTCATTGATTCACTTACAAACTGTAGAGGGAGAAGTTCCTTTACTGTATTGATAACATAGACGCCTCCTGTACCATAAAGAAGGATACGGATGGGCTGTTTGTATCGATCTTCTATCTCTAAGATTACCTGTCGACAGGCTCCGCAAGGAACTATCGGATCGTGCATCAACCCGTACTCATTACGGGCAGCAATGGCAAGAGCCGTTACAGGTTGGTCTGGATAATTTGACTGTGCAGCGAATATTGCAGAACGTTCAGCACATAATCCCGATGGGAATGCAGCATTTTCCTGATTAGCACCCATAACTTCCTTGCCATTGGCAAGGCGTAAAGCAGCCCCAACCTGAAAGCGACTATAAGGGGAATAGCTGTTCTCTGTAGCCGCTATAGCTGTCTGAATAAGATGTTGATCATCAGCAGATAGTTCATCAAAAGTGCCGAAACCAATCTTTATACTTAGGTCTATTGTCTTCATTTATGTATTTGTCTTATGACTGGGAGACTGATAAGTTAATTACTCATCAGCTCATAACATCCTATATCCGGCTTATTATCACGTGGCTTACCATCATGATCTTTCGCAAAACGAGTATCATTCAGGACCTTACCAGCATCAATAGCTGCCGATTTCTCTCCATCTTTTAGCTTCAAAAGGTGGAAGTTGAAACGCTGTTTGTCTGCATCAACCATAACAAACTGTTTCTCACCACCTGATGGATAATCCTTCGTATTCTCCCATATCACATCCATAAAATGAGTAAGTAACGTTGTATCCTTAGGCTTATCAGTGCGTAATATACAATGATCAAACTGATAGTTAGCCATCATATTATCCCTATTATCAACCATCACAACGTCATCAGCGTACCCTGTAATCAAAGAGTTTACGATATCAAAGCTCTGTAAGCATACTCCTTGTCGCCCAAATGATTGCTGATACGGAGTGCAGCCCCACGGTTTCCATCGAAAGGATAGAACTGAGCAAAAGTGCAATGTGTTAACGTTGTCTTACCACCAAGGAAGGAAGCACAATCCATTAGCGTGTTGGAAAACTGAGTGTTATAAGCTTCAACCGTACTACTTACCGTCTGTAAACCATATCCTTGACAGTTATGGACAGTAGAGTTGGCAAGCAAAAGCTTCTGTTGTGCTGTGTTTGAACTGTCACAAACAATACCATCATAGGCAGAATGAAGATCAGTATACATGAGAACATTGTCGTAACTGTCCTTATGGAAGTGTATTCCCCCTCCACTGTCCGCTCACACGATCATATGGAAGATAAGAGAACATCCAGTCAAGACGATCGCCACGAAGCGTCACAGGGTTATCAGCCGTACCCTCACAACGTAATGTTCCATGTACGTCTATAGCGGCTTTGTTGGAGAAATAGAGTGTTGTTCCTGCTGGAATGGTCAGTGTTGCACCAGCAGTAATCTTTAACGTGTCCTGTAAAACAATAGGCTTTGAACCTGTAAGAGTCGTATTCGTAGTCACGTTTAATCCTTTCAGGAGCTCCGCATCCCAACTATAGACATTGAGATTCACCTTCTGTTGTACCCCACTCTCAAGCGTAAAGATGAGATTATCCGTAATCTGCTGTGGGGTAGTAGCACTATTAATAGGCGATGTCATCTCTACAAAGACCCGAATACTATCTTTATTACGCACCTCAAGATTGTTTGCCTGATAGCCATTAGAAGCATCAAGACTTATCCCATCGACATTCACACGAAAGCCTGTCTGGTTTCCTTGTGCCAATCTTACGTTTGCCAAACGTAAGCCATCACCAGAATTATTATAGACCCAAAAGGTTTTCGTTGGTGTTGGAACGTTCGAGAATGTAGTATCAAGTCGCAGTGTATCTGTCGAAAAAGACAGAAGATTACCAGTTGATGTTGAGAAAGAATCATCATCGGAACATGCTGCCATCATCACGACGGATACAAGAAGGAATAATATAGTTAATTTCTTCATCATATATCTTTTAGTTCTTAACTAACGGTATTGTAAAATGTTTATTGCACAATCCGTCTTATTCCAAGTCAACATGTTCTACACTAATCTCATCATTAAGAAAGATACGAGCACTCTCTTTAAACTTCTCAGGATTCTCTGTTGTAAGATACTTCACGGTACCATGCTTCGTACAACGACGCTCCATGTCAGGATGACGATGAAGGTAATCCTGAAGACTTTCGGCAACATACTCTCCTTGTGGGACTATTTACCCCACGCGGTACATGTTTCAAAATCTTCGACATCAGTATAGGGTAATGAGTACAGCCAAGGATGACTGTATCAATTTCAGGGTCAAGCCGCATAATATGGTCAATGCGCTTCTTAACAAAGTAATCAGCTCCAGGGCTGTCAGCTTCATTGTTCTCTATAATAGGGACCCACAAAGGACAAGCTACACCTGTTACTTTCACATCAGGCCATAACTTCTGTATCTCCATATTATAGCTATGACTCTTTACTGTTCCCTCTGTTGCTAACAAACCTACATGTTGTGAATGGGTCAGTTTACCTATGATTTCAGCTGTAGGACGAATGACTCCCAGTACTCTTCTGTTTGGATCAAGCCTCGGTAGATCATTCTGCTGTATGCTACGGAGAGCCTTTGCGGACGCCGTATTACAACCCAAAATAACCAACTGACAACCTGACTCAAAGAGTTTCATAACAGCCTGACGCGTAAACTGATATACAACATCAAAGGAACGTGACCCATAAGGTGCACGAGCATTATCCCCCAGATAGAGATAATCGTACTCTGGAAGAAGCTGACGAATACCATGTAAGATTGTCAGACCGCCATAACCAGAATCAAAAACTCCAATAGGTCCTGGTGCTTGTGAATAGCTTGTCATTATCTTTTTACCCTTTCACCTTACTTAAGCACAGCAATGAGTGCATCTGTGATATCCTCTCCCTTCGCCGTATCCACATACAGAAGAGTATTATTATCTGAATTGAGAATGAAAGCATAACCACTTTCCTTCCCCATCCCACGAACTGTTGCATCAAGTTTTCTGCGAACAGGAGCATAAATATCATCTTCTGCTTTCTTTAATAAGCGTTCTGTCTCCTTACGGAAAGCCACATTACGATCCATCAGTTCTTCTAATTCGGCCTGTCTTTTACGAAGAATAGATGGCTCTAACTTACGTTGCACATCAAGAAATTCCTCATAACGACTATTAAAATCGTCAGCAGAACGCTTCGCTTCGGCATCATATTTTGCTTTTAAATCATTATAACTACGTGTCGCCGCAGCATAGTCTGCCATCGCATGCAATACTTTGTCATAACTAAAATAAGCGAATTTCAATACTGGAACCGTTTGCTGAGCAGCTGCCATAAGCGGCAACAACACCATAGCAAAGGACAAGAATAATTTCTTCATCATATGTATTTTATGTCTCTAAATAAAAAAAGGTCATCGCAAGAATATAAACTCATGCGGTGACCTCACCCTATCTCTTACTTTATAATATTAAGGTAAGAGAATAAATGACGGGGCAAAGGCACCCGTTCTCACTTTTACTTCATCTTAGCCAGCTGGGCCTTAACCTCTGCTGTGATATCCTTGCTAAGTGCTTCATTGATATACAATGGCTGGCCTGCTGCCTTTTCCATAATATAAACATAGTTACCAGCCTTAGCAACTGCTGCAATAGCATTACGAACCTTCTCAAGAACAGGGCCAAGTTGCTTCTGCTGCTCCTCATTGAAAGCCTTCTGGTTGTCCTGAGCTGTCTGCTGGATCTTGTTATACATATCCTGTAAGTTCTTCTCTGTCTCAGCCTGCTTTGTTGCATTCATTGTGCTCTTAGACTTATCATAAGCATCTGCCTGACGCTGAAGTTCAGCCTGCATATCTTCAAGCTGCTTCTGATATACTTTACCTTTAGCCTCCAACTTACTCTGAACAGCTGTAGCCTCTGGAAGAGATTGGAGAAGAGCCTGTGAATCTAAGTGACCAAACTTCTGTGCAAACAATGTCATCGGTGCACAGAGCATCAACATTAAAAATAACTTTTTCATTTTTCTTATCGTTTTAATTGTTTATAAATTCGTTACTGATTTGAATAACCAAGCTTCTGTAATACTTCATTGCTAATATCAACCTTAGGTGATCCATAGATTATACCTGCAGAATTGCTAGAGCGATCAATAACAAGACTATAGCCACGCTGGTCAGCAATGTCCTTGACAGCATTATAGATTTCATCTTGTATTGGGGTTATCAAGCTCGTACGCTTCTTAAAAAGTTCACCTTCTGGACCGAAATACTTACGCTTGAGGTCCGAAGCTTGCTTTTCTTTTGCGACAATAGCCTCTTGTTTTTTCTTCTTTTGTTCTTGAGAAAGGAAAAACAACTTCGTTCTGATAGTTCTTATACATTGTAGAAGCTTCCGTATTGAGAGCCTCAACTTCAGCTTGCCACTTCTTACTGACTTGATTTAACTGTTCGTTAGCACGCTCATAAGCAGGCACATTACGGAGAATATACTCCATATCAATTAGTGCAAACTTCTGCGCAGAAGCTGACAAAGGCAAAGAGTAAAAAGGTAAAGAGGTAAAACATACCTCAATACTTTGCTCAATATCTTCTTTTTATTCATCATCCTTCTATATTTAATTATAAACCTATAAATACTTTTTATACAGATTTTCTTCTTAATGTTCAGCGACTAAACATGAAAGTTCATTCCATTAAAACTCTTGTCCAAGGATGAAGTGGAATTGACTTCCACCCTTCTGACCAAAGACTTTATCGAATCCATAAGCCCAATCAATACCCATCAATCCAACCATTGGGAGGAATATACGTACACCAATACCTGCTGAACGTTTCATATCAAATGGATTGAACTTACTTGTTTCTGTCCATGCATTACCAGCCTCAACAAATCCTAATCCATAGATGGTAGTATTACCCAAAAGGAACGGATAACGAAGTTCGAGTGAGAAGCGATCATAAGCATAGCCCTCTGCACCATAAGGAGTAAGAGACCCATTCTCATAACCACGCAAGCCGACAGTTTCTTCTGCATATCCTGTAGAATATCCACTCATACCATCACCACCCATATAATAGGTTTCAAACGGACTCTTCTTATGTTTATTGTAGCTTCCTAACAAACCAAATTCAACTCGTGTTACCAAGACAAAGCACTTCTGTCCATTTGTAAGAGCAGTAAAAGTACGAGCCTTGAACTTCCACTTATGATACTCTACCCAACGATATTTCTCTTGTTGTTCTTTTGAATAGGTCGGAGAATTACGATCCGTTGCCAAGTGTGCATAGTCCTTGCCATCCCACTTTGACCAAGGTGGAGTTATCGTCAGTGATACAGTAAAGTCTGAACCACGACGTGGGAAGAGCTGGTTATCTGTTGACGTACGATTGAGCGAAACGTTTAAATTAAGGTTATTTGCTGAACCATTTGACATAATGAAATAACGCCAATTACGCAACATATAACGTTGATATTGCAATTGTAGAGAAAGTGTAAGTAGTCATCAGGCCAGTTCAAGCGCTTACCCCAACCAACATAGATACCCAACAACTTCACATACTTATCAGGATCATAATAGTTCTGATAATTATTATAATTATAATTGCCATACCCATACAGGTAATTATTATAATTATTCATGTAAGCACTATTATAGTAATTGCTTGAGACATCAGTCTGCTTAGAATAAGAAACACCAACACTAAACTGAATAGGACGCTTACCACCCAACCAGTTAGTTGAATACTGTGCATTATATGACTGATAGTAAGTACCGTTTGTCTGTGCTCCCAATGACAATGTTTCACCATCTCCAATAGGCAGAATACCTCGATGTTCACGATTTCTACGGAAGAGGTTTGCCATTGAGAAGTTGTTCAACTTCAAACCAACTCGGCCTATAACACCTGTCTGTCCCCAGCCTAGCGAGAGCTCTACCTGATCATTTGACTTCTGCTTAAGGTTGTAATTAATATCTACCGTACCGTCTTCGTAGTTTGGCTTTGGTACAGGATTGATAGCTTCAGGGTCAAAATGTCCCATAGATGCTAACTCACGTGCAGAACGTTGGAGAGCTTCTTTCGAGAAGAGATCACCAGGCTTTGTACGTAACTCACGACGCACGACATTCTCATAAAGACGGTCATTACCATTAATCGTCACTCGATTGATATGTGCTTGCTGTCCTTCATAGATACGCATCTCAAGATCTATCGAGTCACCCACAATATTTACTTCCGTCGGTTGAAGGTTATAGAAGAGATAACCATTGTTCCAATAAGCATTTCCAACGGCATCTTCATCTTGAGAAAGACGCTTATTCAAATAAGTTTGATTATACACATCACCCTTCTTCATATCAAGAAGACGTGAAAGATAATCGCTCGAATAAACAGTATTTCCCACCCATGTAATATTGCGGATATAATACTTTTTACCCTCATCAACTTTTACATAGACATCAACATGCTTTGGATCAACATTCCATACACTGTCTTTCAAGATTGTTGCATCACGATATCCATACTCGTTGTACTTCGTAATAAGATTTCTTATCTTCCGTCCAACGCTCTGGAGTGAACTTTTTCGACTTCAGAATGTTCTCTAACTTACCTGCTTCATGGGTCTTAGTAAAAGCACCTTTAGTGAATAATGTACCTTTAATCTTATTATCAGATAAATGTTCATTACCCTCAATGATGATTTGACGCACCTTTAACTTCTCCTTTTTATCGACATCGATATCAAGAATAACCTGATTCTTGTTAAGAACATCATCCCTTTGCCGAATCGAAATAACAGCATTCTTATAGCCCTTATCGTCAAAGTACTTCTTAGCAAGTACTTTTGCGCGGTCAATCATATTCGGAGTTATCTGTCCACCCTTAACAAGTCCCAACTTTTTCTCCATATCTTCTCTTTCACTCTTCTTCAATCCATTGTAATTAATGGTTGAGATTCGTGGACGAGGAGAAAGATGAATCTTCAAATAAATATTATCTCCAACGATAGAATCAGCTGTTATAGAGACATCAGAGAAGAGACCATGCTTCCAATAACGCTTCACAGCATCAGTAATAGCAGTACCAGGCACCTCTATCTGCTGCCCGACACTAAGCCCCGATATACCTGTAAGAACATAGTCTTCATAACCATCAATACCTGTCACAGCTAATCCAGCCAACTTATAAGTATGTGGATTACCTCCATAACTGATATCTGGGTTTACGATTTTCTCTTGTGCCCTCGTTGTAAGACTCATCCCAGAGGCGAGAGCAAGGAGTATCAATACCTTATTTATATTAGTCATCTATCGTGTAACTTATTTATTTCATTTTCAATTTGTTTCTCAGTCTTTCCGAAACGGCGTTGCCGCTGCTGAAAACTTCCAATAGCTTTATGCAGATCCAGCTCATCAAAGTCTGGCCAATAAGTATCACAGAAGTAAAGTTCAGAGTAAGCAATCTGCCATAACAGATAATTGGAGATACGCAACTCACCCCCTGTTCTTATCAGCAAGTCGGGATCTGGCATAAAATTAGTCTGTAGGTGACGACTAATAACATCTTCTGTTATCATTTCTGGCTGAATAAGGCTGCTACTATCTAGCTGATGTTCTGCAATAATCTCCCTCATTGCCTTCGTAATCTCCCAACGTGCACTATAGCTTAAAGCTACCACCATGGTCATTGCTGAGTTCTTTGCGGTATGTTCTTCCGTCTCATGCAGTTTATTCTGTACCTCTTGTGGCAAACGTGCGATATCTCCAATCACTCGAAAACGCACATTATTCTTCATAAAAATTTCGTCCTCCAGCGATGTAAGGACCAGTCCCATCAAAGCAGCTATCTCATCAGAAGGACGACTCCAGTTCTCAGTAGAGAATGTATAGAGCGTTAAATACTTCACGCCAAGCCGAACACACTCAGAAGTGATACGACGAACCGTATCCACTCCAGCCTGATGACCATATGAACGAGGCTTATTTCGTTCAGTTGCCCAACGACCATTACCATCCATAATGATAGCTATATGCTCAGGTATTCGCGTCATGTCTATTCCTTCTGTCATATATTTGAAGAGATAACCTTTTCTTTTGTTTTACTTATTATCGTCCACAGCCTGTCTATTCATCCTCATTATGACATGTACGGCACTTTGCCGAGAAGCTATACGAGAATGTTAGCTGAAGTGTTGAGTAACAATCAGTATTCTTAAAGAGCCCACTACTTTTTATACCATAAGGATCTTTCTGACCATCCAACTCATCACTAAGAGAGAAATGCATAGCCCATTCCAACCCAATATTTGTCCGTTCCCCAATCTTGTACTTAACTCCTACTCCAATAGGAAGATTAGCCGTAAATGCAGATTTACGATCCCCATTATCTATCTTCACATACGTAGCGCCCAATCCTATTGTTACATAAGGAGACAAACGCTGAGCACCACGATAATCATGACCTGTCCCATATGGGAGAAAATTATACTCATAAGCCAATCCTACATCGACTAAAGAGTTATTAAAAGTATAGGGAGCTGATGCAAACCTTGGATAATATGTCTTCACATCAGCTGAAGAACCTTTCATTTTCCCAAACGAAACATTCATTTTAAACCCCATATAAGGACTGAGATTGTATCGTGCAAGTACAGTCCCCATAGGTTGTAAATCTTTAAAAAGTGAACTATTAAAGTCACCAAGATACCCCATCATTCCGACACCAGCACCAATCTCCATCTTATATTCAGGATCTGTCTGTGCCAATACCGGTACAGAGCTAAACAGAATAAGAAGACTTATGACACTTCGCCTCATAATTGAGTCCTTTCATTTATTATTCAGTAGCACTGCTCAGATTAATATCCCATGCCACTCTATTTAACCTTCCACGCCACACTTTACTACCACTAATAATCCAAACAAACTGTTTTTTTATCAACAGCAGCAGTAAACGTATTACCAAGACGCACATCTTTAGGATATGAGAAGGCAGCATCACTCGTCCAAGTGATACCTCCATCACGTGACAAAAAGCATCTGAGCTGCCTCGTTACTTGCTTTGTCAAGCCCATTGCTAAAAGCTGCATTATCATAACGAACAACCGTAAGATGCTTGTATACTGGTAACAAATATCTGCTCATGTTACTTTCAACAAGAGTCCACTGATTAGCAATACTGGAGGTATTACTATCTGACAATCTTGTCCATACAACGCTTTTTCCCGCAGCTGTTTGTCCTACAAGCATCACATGACTAACATTCTCATTACCAGTTGCTGATGAAAGAACATAACTAACATTGTTTACTGGCAGATAAGATGCATCACTGTCGAGCGATTCATTTGCCCATGTCAATCCACCATCCTTTGATACAACAAGTTTATCATTAGTGGTAAGAGCAAATAACTCTGAAGATGATGCGGCTACAAGTTGCTTAAGATTACCATTTGTCGCAACCACAGCCCAAGTGTTACCATCAGTTGAGGTCAGCACCTGATTGTTATCAACCGCAAAAAGTTTACTGCCCTGTGACAAGATTCCCTTATAAGCATTTGCCGAGAAAGTCTTATTAAGTCTTACCCAGCTATTACCATCTGTTATTGACGTTGTATATCCAACTGTTTGTGAACCATTTGTACCAAAGACAAATAACTTGTCTCCAACACTCACAGTCTTCATTGTTGTCAGACTTGCAAAGTTGCTATTATCACGCATTGCTGTCCAAGTAAAGACATTACCCTTCTGTTTATGAGCATTAACAGAGATTTTATAATCACGATAACTGTCCCCTGAAGCTGAATACACACGGAACTTTATTGGTTGCGTAAAGTCCAAAGAGTCATTCTCCGAATAATAATACTGCTTACCATCCTTATTAGACGTGAAAACGACTGTCCCAAAATTCTTGGTTGAAACCTTTGTCAATACATGTGCAACATCTGTCCCATAGGGCAAAGAATCTGGATTATATATTAATCCTTGTGCCTGATCAATATAGAACTTGACCTTACTTGCATTGAATTTCTTTTTATAAACACTATCCCGACCATCCTTTGTAACAGTATCACGGACCTGTGTCAGCTGTCCTAAAGAGAAAGCCGTTATCGCTGTGTCGTTATAAGTTGTTGTCTTGTTATCACTTTCATCTTTCAAACATGAAGACAACGTGAATGTGGTCAACATAAGAGCCACAAGGAAATATATCTTATTACTCATCAGATACTAATTAATGAATTTAACTGCAAATATAATCAGAATTCTTCAGAATAAGCTTCTTTTACGAGGTTAATTATGCAAAATATTGAAATTCTACTTGATTTTTTAAGTTTGTTTAGGATTAAAAAAGAAGACAGTGCAATCTACTCACACTGTCTTCCTTACAGAAACTTAACGAATATTGCTGAATGTCAGCGCTATAATACTGAGAATTGTCATAACCATGACACCTCCAAGTAATAGCATCGTCTCGGAATCTAATAACATGTTTCTATGATTTAAATACTATACTAAAAGCTAACCATTCGTTGGTTGCTGTTCAAAAGATGGTACAAAGATACAGACAACCAAGACATTTTCCTCACTTCTGCAGGAAGTATTCATACTTTAACAACTTATTTTGACTTACATCAAAGTATCAAGCACGACAAAAACACCTACAAAAACACCAAATTTATAACAAAAAAAACTCCTACTCGCAGTAATGTGAGTAGGAGTTATCATTATTTATTCAGAAGTTCTTCTGAGAAAATTAGAGCTGTGGACCAGCTGCTACGAGAGCCTTACCAGCCTCGTTGTTCTCATACTTCTTGAAGTTCTTGATGAAACGAGCTGCGAGGTCCTTAGCCTTCTCATCCCACTGAGCTGCATCAGCGTAAGTGTCACGTGGATCGAGGATCTCAGTAGCAACACCTTCGAGCTTTGTAGGAACAGTGAAGTCGAAGTAAGGAATCTGCTTTGTTGGAGCAGCGTCGATTGAGTGGTTCAAGATAGCGTCGATGATACCACGAGTATCGCGGATAGAAATACGCTTGCCCGTACCGTTCCAACCAGTGTTAACTAAGTAAGCCTTAGCGCCACTCTGCTGCATCTTCTTAACCAACTCCTCAGCATACTTTGTTGGATGGAGCTCCAAGAATGCCTGACCGAAGCAAGCAGAGAATGTTGGAGTAGGCTCTGTGATACCACGCTCAGTACCAGCCAACTTACTGTGAAGCCAGAGAGGAAGTAATACTTAGTCTGCTCTGGAGTCAAGATTGATACTGGAGGCAATACACCGAATGCATCAGCTGAAAGGAAGATTACCTGCTTAGCAGCTGGACCCTGTGACTCAGGACGCTGGATGTTCTTAATATGATAGATTGGGTAAGAAACACGAGTATTCTCAGTTACGCTCTTATCAGCGAAATCAATCTTACCATTCTTGTCAACAGTTACGTTCTCGAGGAGAGCATCACGTGTGATAGCACCGTAGATGTCTGGCTCTGACTCCTTATCAAGGTTGATAACCTTAGCATAGCAACCACCTTCGTAGTTGAAGATACCCTTGTCATCCCATCCGTGCTCGTCATCACCGATGAGCTTACGCTTTGGATCGGTAGAAAGAGTAGTCTTACCTGTACCAGAAAGACCGAAGAAGATAGCAGTGTTCTCACCGTTCATGTCAGTGTTAGCAGAGCAGTGCATAGAAGCCATACCCTTCAATGGCAAGAAGTAGTTCATCATAGAGAACATACCCTTCTTCATCTCACCACCGTACCATGTGTTAACGATTACCTGCTCCTTAGATGTTACGTTGAACATTACACAAGTCTCTGAATGGAGACCAAGCTCCTTCCAGTTCTCAACCTTAGCCTTAGAAGCATTGTAAACGATAAAGTCTGGCTCCTGATCGAAGTCTGCCTCTGACTTTGGACGAATGAACATGTTTGTTACAAAGTGAGCCTGCCAAGCAACCTCAACGATGAAACGAATCTTCATACGTGTATCCTTGTGTGTACCGCAGAAACCATCAACTACGAAAAGGCGCTTGTTAGAAAGCTCTTTCTTAGCGATGTCCTTAACAGCTGTCCAAGCTTCTTTAGTTGCACGATGGTTATCGTTATGGTATTCCTCAGAATCCCACCATACTGTATCATGAGAGTTCTCATCATCAACGATGAACTTATCTTTAGGAGAACGACCAGTGTAGATACCAGTCATTACGTTGATAGCACCAAGCTCAGTCTCGTAACCCTTTTCATAGCCCTCAAGACCTTCCTTTGTTTCCTCATTGAACAATACCTCATAAGAAGGATTGTAAAGTACTTCTGTTGTACCAGTAATTCCGTACTTCTCAAGTACGCTCTTATCAAACTTTGCCATTTCGTTAAATGTATTTAGTTGAAAATTGATTTTATCCTTAGCTTATTACGTCTCCTAACAAAGACACCGCAAAGGTAATATAATTATTAACTCCAAACAAAAAATAGCAAGAAAAATGTTCCTAAGTATCCTTCTGCAAGGTTAAAGATGTTAAAAAAAACAAGACCATCGGTATATTTGCAAATCAGACGTTGCAAAAATTCGGAGAATTGTTTAATTTTGCCGAAATTTTGCATGGTGGGTTACATCCCCATACACCTAAAACACCTAAAAATAAAAATGGAAATCATCAACTTTTCAGAACAGAATTCCATCATCAACCAGTACCTGGCTGAGATTCGTGACAAGGATTATCAGAAGAACAGACTGCTCTTTCGCAACAATGTTATGCGCATTGGAGAGTTTGAAGCCTTTGAGATTTCGAAGACATTGAACTACGAATCTAAAGATGTCATTACTCCTTTAGGAACAGCAAAGGTTCAAGTTCCGACTGATAAGATTGTCCTTGCTACCATCTTCCGTGCCGGATTGCCTTTCCATAATGGTTTTTTAAACATCTTCGACCACGCTGGCAATGCTTTTGTCAGTGCTTATCGTGAATATAAGGATGCGGCTCATCATGAGGTAGGAATCCACGTTGAGTATCTCGCTACACCTGACATCAATGGCAAGACACTTATCATTGCCGATCCAATGCTGGCTACTGGCGGTTCAATGGAGCTAGGATACAAGGCTATTCTATCCAAAGGTACACCTCGCCACGTACACGTTGCATGCTTATTGGCTACACCAGAGGGCATTGCACACATCAAGAAGACGTTCCCAGAAGACTCAACAACGATCTGGTGCGCGGCTATTGATGAAGGGCTAAACGAGCATAAATACATTGTTCCTGGCTTCGGTGACGCAGGCGATCTTTGCTTTGGTGAGAAGCTGTAAGGCTTATCTTCGGCCTCTAAGAGTAATGAAAAAACGGAGATCACTTATTAAGATTAGGGTTCATCACAACCCATAACAAAACAAAGGACGATAAAGATCAATATCTTTACCGTCCTTTTTTTATTCAAGAACACTTACTTCAGTTTATAAAGATCCATCACTTCACGCCCCCATGCTGGCTGCAGACCAGTGGTTTTCTCACTTGCAAAGAGTTGTTGGATGGTTGCTAACTCCTTGGGATCATTCATACTCGGACGCCCTGTGGCTTTACTGAGCTTATCAAAGAAGATGTAAAGAAGGAGATGTGCACGTGGATTACTTGGATTTACGCCAATAGCTGACTTGTAACCGATGATTGCATCTGTACAATATCGTTTACAATTTTCAGAGGGATTCCGTACGATGAGTGCCGTATAATATAACCCTTGGAGCACTAAAACCTCTGAACGGTCAACACCTTCTTTCGACTGTAAAGCGTCTACATCATTCTTCACTGCATCAAGGAAGAGAGAGGAATGACTGTCCTGTGGGAAACGAACAGCATACTGAAGAGCATAAAGCGTGCGATAATACATGGGGAGCCAACTGTTAGGATACTGTGCCTCAACATGCTTCAACGCATCCATACCTTTTAATACTGACGAGGCATTGTCGGCATTCACACTACTGAGTACTGTCCCTAACGCCGTCTCAAACTGCGGATTGTTCTGTGCATTCACACTCGTTGCACACATAAAGGCAACTACAATAACGAACTTTGAAATCAGATTCTTCATACATTTAATTTTTTAAAGTGAAACATATTAATTTTAAAAGTTGAAATATGAATTTCTGATGCAAATGTATGAAGGCTTTTTTCTGCCTCCAAATAGTGGGGACAGACAACGAGAACATGGGCTATATAGCTATCAAAGACGCTGAAATACTACGTTTTGGGACGAATGAATAACATTAAAAAAGCACATCAAAGAGTACAAAACAAGGGACAGAAGAGCCGCTATCAGAAGGCGGAAGTCCCTTCTCCAGAAAATTACAAAGGCTTTGTAGAAAGATTACAAGGCCTTTGTAATACTTCTACAAGGCGTCTGTAATACTTCTACAAGCGCCTTGTAATTTTCTGTAATAGCACAAAACGAATTCTAAAACGGGAATATTAACAGACTAAACGCAGCGTTTCTGCACACTAATCTACAAAAGAACGAAGCCCGGGGACAAATGAACGGGAGACGGGAATAATATCTTCACAACCAGAAAGGCGCAACTGATAACCATTAGAATTACCCTTTGCTGAAATGATATTATTGATATTAACAAGGAAAGAACGGTGACATTGGAAGATGTTTTCGTAAGGAAGACCACTTTTCAGAGCAGACAACGTTGAGCGAAGTTCCGTCTTTTCAACCCTTCCCTCTTTTATATAACATACGGAAACATTGTTTTTTCGTGATTCAATATAAAGCAAATCATTGATGGGTAATGTGAGATCAACTCCTCGAAGATTCTGATCATGTAGGGTTATCATGACTCCTGCTTGCTCATCAGTAGTCTTTTTAATCATCTCCTCTAGTCTATTATTCAGTATTCTGTTCTTACTTAACAGCACAGAGAGTCCCATAACAAGTAACCAAATGAGGAAAGTCCAATAAAAGAACAGCCCAAACAATGCCCAACTCAATGGCTCGCCGAAGAAGAAAGCTGCATAGATAGTCATTGAAACAGCCATTGCTAATTCTGTAACAATACTATGCAAAAGGGAATAGCCATTGGTTATCTGCCGTTTTCTTTTTGACGTTCTGCCAAAGAAAAGAGCCGTACAGAGCCACTGAACACATACCGTCATCGCACCAAAACCAAGACACATAAGAAGCGTATTACCCTGATATTGACTGATACCAAAGGGTTGTAAAAGATAAAGAAACAAGAAAATGCCAATCCCTGACACTACATCCGTGCGCCAGTGATTGGCATTTGCCTGTAAAATACTCTTGCTATGTAGGAAAGAAGATAGTCTGTTCATGATGTATTTATGACGGTTTTAGGTTGACAAAGTTACGTTTTTTCTTTTTTGTAGACAAATCCTATCCTCCCACTTTCATGCCTTCTCAAAGTATTTATACTGTTAAAAACTTTTAAAGAAAAAGCATATTCACACCAAGTTCTTTCATTTATCAACAGAAAAATATACCTTTATCCTCACATTTCACATTCAAATTTAGTCTTAATTATGAGAAAACTTTTTGTTTATTCATTAGTTACACTCATCGCAGCAGGTGGTGTGCTACAGTCATGTAAACTAAAAAAGGCTGGGCATATTGCTGTTGATGACGATGCGGCTAAGCAAGTCTATGTCGCTCCAGGACATTATGACGAGTACTACAATTTCGTGTCTGGAGGTTTCAGTGGACAGGTATCTGTTTATGGTATCCCATCAGGGCGTCTGCTTAAGGTGATCCCTGTCTTCTCACAGAACGGTGAGAATGGCTACGGTTACGACGAGAACACCAAGCCACTGTTGAACACTTCTTTCGGTTTTGTGCCATGGGATGACTCTCACCACACACAGCTTTCAGAGACAGATGCAATGTATGATGGTCGTTGGTTGTTTATTAATGCTAACAATACACCACGTATTGCACGTATCGACTTGAAGAATTTCCAGACAGCAGAGATCATTGAGTTGCCTAATACAGCTGGTAACCACGCTTCTCCTTTCATTACATGCAATACGGAATACATCGTTGCGGGCTCTCGTTTCAGTGTTCCTACTGACTATCAGAATGGTGACGTACCAATCAAAGACTATAAAAAAGATTTCCACGGTACGATCTCTTATATAAAGGTAGACAAGAAGACCGGTGGTCTTAGCTTGGATTTCCAGCTTGCATTACCTCCATATAACTATGATCTTAGCCACAGTGGTAAGAATGCTTCTGCTGATTGGTCGTTCTTTACATGCTACAACACTGAGGAAGCACATACCTTATTGGAGGTAAACGCTTCTCAGCACGACAAGGATTATATCCTTGCTATCAACTGGAAGAAGGCTGCTGAGCATGCTGCAAAGGGTGACTTCGACTGGAAGCCATGTAAGTATGCACACAACGTAATGAACGAAGCAACAGAACAGGCTACCTCTGAGATATTAAATAAGGTGAAGGTGATTGATACTAAGAAGTACAATGACTTCTTGTACCTCATCCCTTGTCCTAAGTCACCACATGGTGTGGATGTAGATCCAACAGGTGAATACATCGTTGGTAACGGTAAGTTAAGTGCTAACCTTCCAGTATTCAGCTTCTCAAAGATTGAAAAAGCTATCAAGAATCATAAGTTCGCTGGTAAGGTTGACGGTATCAATGTCATCAAGTATGAGGATGCTTTACATGGTGAAGTACAGTCACCAGGCCTTGGTTCTCTTCACACAGAGTTTGATGCTGACGGCAATGCTTACACTAGTTTCTTTATCTCTTCAGAGATTGTTAAGTGGAGTTTGAAGGACTGTAAGATAGAAGACCGTATCCCAACATACTACTCTGTTGGCCACCTTTCTGTATTAGGTGCAGATACTAAGAAGCCTTATGGAAAATACATGATTGCATATAATAAGATCACAAAGGACTGCTTCCTCCCAACAGGTCCAGAACTTTGCCAGGCTGCACAGTTATATGATATCAGCGGAAACAAGATGAAATTACTCCTCGAGTTCCCATTGGTTGGTGAGCCACATTATGCAAGTGCTATCGCTGCTGACATACTTAAGCCAAACATGAAATACTTCACAAGACTGGCAGACAACCATAATCCTTATAAGATCAGTACTGCTCAGCAGGCTCGTATGGAGCGTCATGGCAACCGCGTAGATGTTTATATGGCAGCGATCCGTTCTCGTTTGGTTCCTGATAACATTGAAGGTATCAAACTGGGAGATGAGGTTTACTTCCATGTAACGAACATTGAACAGGAATGGGATATCCCACATGGATTTGCTGTAAAGGGCAATAACAATGCAGAGATACTTGTTATGCCTGGTGAAACCCGTACATTGAAGTGGATACCGAACCGTGTTGGTATCTTACCTTACTACTGTACAGACTTCTGTAGTGCGCTTCATCAAGAGATGCAGGGCTACGCTCGCGTATCACCTAAGGGTAGTAACACTCCTCTGAAGTTCACTATCGATGATAAGTTACCATCACAATACATGGTAACCAAGCCAACGACTCAGAAAGGAGCAGCTCCTACGGGTCATAAGAGAGTATAATCAGAAAGATTAAATCACAATAAAATGACCTGTCATCGTTGTCTGTTAGGATGTAATATCCCCTGAAAACGAAGACAGGTCAATAATATGTCATGAATATGAAACTAAATTTTGCAGGTAAAATAAGCAAATCGAGCATGATACTGCTCATCGTTGCAGCACTCTTTGCAGTAGCAGGTGCCTTCACTTCTGTATGGCGTATAGACCTGACAGCACCTCAATACCCAGAAGGTATGGTACTTTACATCGGAGGAACAGAAGGTGTCTCTGGTGGCGATGAGGGTAATGACCTTTATAAAATCAATGAGTTGAACCACTATGTAGGTATGGCACAGATTCACCCTGGCGACTTCTGGGAGTTCACCGTACTACCAATCCTCCTTTGTGCATTCGGTGTTCTCTTCCTTGTTTCAGCACTGACAAGAAGCAAGAAGATGAGTGTTGCATCTCTGATAGCATTCGGAATATTTGGCGTTCTTGGCTTTGTTGACTTCTATCACTGGACATATGTCTATGGTCATAACCTCTCTCCAGACGCCCCAATCAAGGTTCCAGGAATGTCATATCAACCACCTATCATTGGTGAAAAGCAGTTATTGAGCTTCGATGCGTTGTCTCAACCAGACCTCGGTGGCTACTTCCTTGTTGTTGCAGGCCTCATCCTCGCCTTCGTAGTAGTGAAAGAAATTGGCTTATTAGGCAATAAAAAGGCAGCAATAAGATGATTATCAATATCCTAAATAAGAGAATTAAAATCGTTACTGGTGCAGCATTGATGACAGCTATACTGTCTTTAAGTGCATGCATGCATAGTGATAAGCCACAACCAGTAGACCTCGGGAAGGATGAGTGTGCTGGTTGTGGAATGACAATAGAGGTTCCTAAGTTCGCATGTGAGATCATTTCAGACAAAGGAAAGTGCTTTAAGTTCGATGACTTGTCTTGCTTATTCCACTATATGAACAAACAAAACCTCTCTGATAGCACAGTATCGAAGATTTATGTTGCAGACTATGAGCGCCCAGACTCCATGATTGATGTCAAGACTGCGGGCCTTGTGCTTGGCAATGATATCAAGAGTCCGATGAACGGAGGCGTAGCAGCCTTTGCAAATCGTGCCCATGCACAGCAGTTTGCCATAAAGACGCACTCTATTCTCCTCGACACATGGGAAAGATTAAAAGTACAACACGAAGAGCATTAACCACTCTTATATGCCTTTCCTTCTCCATCATCACATTGTCTGCAAGGACTATTGAGGTAGGAGAAGGGAAGGCATTCTCATCTATAAGTGCAGCACTGCACAAAGCAAAAGCAAAGGATGAGATTTTAATTTATGGTAAAAAGATTTATAAAGAACGTCTCGTTATTCAGAAACCGATAACATTAAAAGGAAGTAGGGACTCCTATTATTGATGGTGGACAACGGGGTGATGTCATCAAAGTCAACGCGGATAACGTAACGATAGAGGGCTTACAGATACAGAATTCAGCGCGGTCATCACAAGTTGATTACTGTGGAGTACATGTGAAGGATGCACAATTCGTCACCGTACGCAACTGTGTATTCCGCAAGAATCAGTTCAGTGTGATGTTCCAAAACTGTAAGAACGGACTGATTGCTAACAACAATATCTCCAGTAATATCACGTATAATCCAATTATGGGTAATGCTGTTCATTGCTGGAAGAGCGACAACATGCACATCACCGGCAACAACATTGGACACAACAGGGACGGTATTTACTTGGAATTTGTGAATAACTCACACATCGATCACAACACTGTCAGTGGCTGTGCGCGCTACGGTTTGCACTTCATGTTCTCGCATTTCAATGTATACAACAGCAATCGTTTTAACCACAATCAAGCAGGTGTTGCTGTTATGTTTGCTCATAATGTGGAGATGATAAACAATACATTTGAGTTCAACAGAGGGACTTCCTCTTACGGTTTGCTCATCAAAGAGCTGCAATACAGTACCATCAAGTGGAATCGTTTCCTCGACAATACGGTCGGACTATTGATAGATGGTGGCTCCGATCTCAATGTTCATCACAACGTAATCAAGAATAATGGTTGGGGAATGCGGCTCATATCAGCCAGTACGAATGATACTATCGTACATAACAACTTCCTTGGTAACACCTTTGACATGACCACTAACGTTAGTTACAACCGGAATAATGTCAATGGAAACTACTGGGATAAGTACGAGGGATACGACCTCAACAAGGATGGATATGGTGATGTACCCTTCCATCCATTGAGCCTTTTCTCCATGTTAGCTGAACAGAACGAGAACGTTCTCTTCTTTTTTCACAGCTTTCTAATGAACTTACTGGATGCGACGGAGAAGGTTCTGCCTTCTATAACACCCGATAATTACGTTGATAACTATCCACATATGAACCCTTACAAGTTATGATCACAATCAAGAATCTCAATAAATCATATGGAAAGCAGCATGTTCTGCACGATATTAATCTCACATTAGAGCAAGGACAGTGCATTGGTTTTGTAGGACCAAACGGCTGTGGAAAGACTACTCTGATGAAATGTATCCTCGGATTAGTCACTCCGCAGTCAGGTGAAGTGCTTGTCAACGGTATGAATGTACAGGAGAATCAATCCTATCGCCAGCACATAGGCTTCATGCAACAGAACAGCTGCTTCCCCGAAAACATGAGTGTAAGGGAGACTTTCAGAACCATTCAGGATGTAAGAGGAACCAACACTGGACTGGATAAAGAACTTTACGATGCTTACAAGATTGAGTCTATAGCTGAGAAGAAGACCAAAACACTCTCTGGAGGAACAAGTCAGAAGGTCAATGCAGCACTGGCATTCCTCTTCAACCCAGACATACTCATCCTCGATGAACCAACAGCCAGCCTCGATCCCTTGGCTGCAAACATTCTAAAAGAGAAGATTGTCAAGGAGAAAAACAAGTTGGTATTCATCACATCGCACATCCTAAGCGAATTGGAAGGTATCGTAACACACATCATTTTCATGGAAGAAGGACATATATTGTTCTTCAAACCAGTGGACCAACTACTGAAAGAGAGCCAACAGGATAACGTATCACAGGCAGTAATGTATTACTTAAAGAAAAGCGGCAGACAGCTTTAGATTATGGGAAAGATAACGAAAATCATCTTTATGGACAACATCAAGAGCAGAGTTGTTGTCGTTTACTTTATTTTATTGGCGCTACTTTCATGGACATCATTGCTCTTACAGGATAATGAATCTAAGGGAGCACTGACGGTTCTCAATATTATTCTGTTCGTCACACCGCTGATGTCATTGCTCTATACAGTGACTTATCTCTACGATTCACATGACTTCCAGGTGCTATTGTTAAGCCAACCCATCAGAAGAAAGCAGATATGGCAAAGTCTTTATACGGGAGTCTCATCAAGTTTGCTCATCGCCTTTCTGATAGGATCTGGTATTCCGATGCTTTTATATACGGATTGGACTACGGGACTCATTCTTATTCTGATGGGATGTGTCAACACTTTGATATTCGTTTCCATAGCATTCCTCACCACAATGCTCACGAGCGACAAGACGAAAGGTACAGGTGTGGCTATTCTAATATGGCTATTGCTCACCATGATCTATGATGCTATCTTGCTCTATGCACTGTTCTTATTATCTGAATGGCCTGTAGAGACTCCATTGTTGACCCTACTTATGCTGAATCCACTTGACCTGACACGCTTCCAAGTGATTCTGCAAATGGACGTTTCAGCAATGATGGGCTATGGTGGTGCAGCCTTTAAGGAGTTTTTGGGAGCTACAGGAGGTATCCTCGTATCATCCATTCTCCTGCTACTATGGATCATTCTTCCTTATCTTCTGTCATTGCGTATCTTCAAAAAGAAGGATCTGTAATAGACAAACAATCTACAAAAGAGCCCTTACAACACGTGATTGCCACGGTAACTGCTTAACAGTTTGTATCCTAAAAAGTACAAAGCTATTAGCATAATCCCATGGAACGGCGCTGTGTAAGGGCTCTTTTCATCTTCATACTTTGCTCGTAGATGACTTCAAGATGCGTAAATCATCTCGTTTTAAACTACTGATCACTCTCGGACCAGTGAGCTTTTGTAATGTGTTTAGCCCATAGCACCATTGGTGCGGACCATCAACTCCATTAGTGCGAACCGTTAACTCCATTGGTGCTAACCGTCAACACCATTGGTGCTAGGCTGCAACACATAATCAAAACACTGAGGAGGATTTTTATTTCTACCATTAAAAGATTTGTAATAAGGTACTAACAGCCATTTAAGACAAAAACATTTAACGGGTAATAATACAAGTATTATTAAACAATAGGTGCTCTTTCGAACATAGATAAGATAATATGGAAAGGCAAAACTTAGAATGTTATAGCATCAGGACTATGGCGTTAAATGTTTAAGAAAGGTACGCATACTGCCCACAAAAGAAGCATAAGCCCATAAGAAAAGCGTCCCTGCTCTTGTTGAACAAGAACAGGAACGCTTTTTCTTATTATAAACTTCCGTATGGAACGGATATTTTTGTAAAGGCGGAGTACCTTAAACCACTTCCCAGATATCGTTAGTCTCAAGCATTTCCATGAAGTTGTGGTAATGCTTCTGGGCTTTCACCTCTTCAATCTGCTGATTAACGGCAGCGTCATAGGTTGGTGCTTCAACGTCACGGATGACTCCGAGTGCTATAGGGAAGCCGTCTTCATTACTCATCATGGCAAGTTTCAGCTGCAAAGTATTGTCCTGACAATGGGCATCATGTACGAGAATATCCTCTTTCTTCACACCATTCTCACCAATCTTCACCACCTTCAGGCCGAAACCTTCCTGCATAAGACCATACTCTTGGTTAGGTCCAAAGATCAAAGGTTCGCCATGTTTAACGTAGATAGCATTCTCTTTGCGTCCCTGAGAGGTATAAACGGAACTGTGACAGTTGTCATTAAAGATGACACAATTCTGCAAAATCTCACATACGGCAGCACCTTTATGCTGGTAAGCAGCCTTCAGAATAGCGATAGTCTCATTATTGTCGCTTGCCACACTACGTGCAAAGAAGTTACCACGTGCGCCAAAACAGAGCTCTGCAGGGCGGAATGGGTCCTCCGTTGTACCGAAAGGACTGGACTTAGAAACGAAGCCTCGTGGACTAGTTGGTGAATACTGACCCTTTGTCAAACCATAGATACGGTTATTCAGAAGGATCATATTCAGGTCAACATTACGACGCATAGCGTGAATGAAGTGGTTACCACCGATAGCAAGAGCATCACCATCGCCCGAAACCTGCCATATAGTGAGGTTTGGATTGGTTACTTTCGCCCCTGTAGATATGGCTGCTGCACGACCATGAATGGTCTGCATGGCATACGTGTTAGCATAATAAGGTAATCGGCTTGAGCATCCGATACCACTGATGACGGCCGTTTCATAAGGAGGAACACCCAGTTCGGCCATTGCTTTCTGCAGACTGGCAAGGAAAAATGGTCACCACAACCTGGACACCAGCGTGGTTGACCTTTCTTAAAGTCTTGTGCTGTATATTGATTCATGTCTTTTTTTATTTAAGGAGTTAGAGAAGTTAAAGGAGTTTGGGGAGTTATTGAAGACAAGAAGTTAGGGAGTCAGGATTTTAGACCTACCTAAATCCGATGTTATTTCTCCATAATAGGACCTGCTTTACAGCTAATTCCGACGCTTCTTAACCCATAACTCGCCAACTCATTCACTTATATACTCGTTTACTGAAGTATCTTTGTATAGAACGTACCACTCTCTTCTTTTGGCAATGGAGCCTTGAGGAGCTTCTCAAATGCAGTAACCAACTCGCTGACAACGAATGGTTGACCCTTAACTTGGTTATACTGATAAGGAGCGAAGTGGTTGATACGAATACGCAGAAGGGCTGCCAACTGGCCAAGATTCTGCTCTGCTACAACGACTTTCTTATAACGAGCAAGCACTTCAGCAGTGTTCTTTGGTAACGGATTCACATACTTGAACTGTGCCAAAGCAACCTTATGTCCCTTTGCACGCAACTCTTCCATTGCAGAATAGAGGTGACCATAACTACTTCCGAAGCCCACAATAAGGAGGTCGGCATCCTTTTCATCACCCAAAACCTTCAAGTCTGGCACAGGGATACGTGCCACCTTCTCCCAACGAAGACGGTCCATCTTGTCGTGATTCTCAGGATCTGTAGAGATACTTCCCGTCTCTCCATCCTTCTCAAGACCACCAAGTATATGCGTATATCCCTCTGTTCCTGGAATAGCCCAGTAACGAGCAAGTGTCTCTGGGTCACGTTTGTATGGAGTATACTTATACTTCTGCTCCTCAGTAACAAAGTGTGGATGAATCTCAGGTAGCTCTTCTATGTTCGGAAGTTTCCATGCTGACGAGCCATTAGCAATGAAAGCATCAGTAAGAAGTACGACAGGTGTCATGTGTTCCAGTGCTATCTTGCACGCATTATAGGCTGCATCGAAACAATCTGTAGGGCTTGTTGCAGCGATAACAGGCATTGGACTCTCACCATTACGGCCATAAAGCACCTGTAACAGGTCGGTCTGCTCACTCTTTGTAGGCATACCTGTTGATGGACCACCACGTTGTACGTCAACGATAACCAATGGTAACTCATCGATAAGGGCAAGGTTCATGGCCTCACTCTTCAAACAAATACCAGGTCCAGAGGTTGATGTGGCAGCCAAAGCACCAGCGAATGCAGCTCCGATGGCCGATGCACAACCAGCTATCTCGTCCTCACACTGAACCGTTGTCACACCCATTGACTTGTGTTTAGCCAACTCGTGAAGGATATCCGTTGCTGGTGTGATAGGATAAGAACCTAAGAACAAACGCAGACCAGCACGCTCTGCAGCAGCCATAAGACCATAAGCAGTTGCCTTATTACCCGTAATATCCATGTAACGACCAGGCTCTTTCACTGCAGATTCTACCCGATAGGTGTTTGGAACAGATGCATGAACATTGTGTCCATAGTCATATCCAGCCTGAACAACACGTATATTAGCCTCAGCAATAGCAGGTTTCTTCTTGAATTTCTTCTCAAGGTAATTATTAACTAAGGTGAGATCACGGTTGAAAAGCCAGCAAACAAGACCTAAGGCAAACATGTTTCGGCACTTTAGCATGGACTTATTGTCCATTCCAGTGTCTGCAAGACAGTCCTTGACCATCTTTGTTATTGGACAAGCTACCACCCGATCTGGGTCAATACCCATCTCTCCGAGGTAGTCATCACTACGAAACTCTGCCTTCTGAAGGTCACGCTGACCGAAAGAATCAGTATCAATAATGATTGTTCCATTAGGTTTACAGTGCCTATACTGCATCTTCAGCGCAGCAGCATTCATTGCTACAAGCACGTCACAACGGTCACCTGGGGTATAAACCTTACCAGCTCCGATGTGAACTTGGAACCCACTCACACCCGTTAATGACCCTTGCGGGGCACGAATGTCTGCCGGATAGTCCGGAAATGTAGACACACCATTGCCCACTGTTGCCGAAACAGTGGTGAAAATGTTTCCCGCAAGCTGCATACCATCACCAGAATCACCAGAGAAATGTACTACAACATTGTCGAGTTCTTTCACTTCGATTTGTTCTTCCATAGATTATTTCTTTGTTTATGTTAGTATAATCATTTATTCTGATATTATATACTCCCTCTACATTGCTGTTAGAAATCAGCTTACAGCAGATTTTGCAACTTGAGGAATATCTTATTTCTTCTGATAAACACGTATCCAATCAATCCGCATCTCATATGTATGCATGACATCAGGCATCTTTGCCCATGCACCATCACCTACTGATTGATTGAGTATCAGGTAAAAATCAGACTTATCAAAGGGCCATTGCTCCAGACTATCATTCTGTTTCTTATATTGATACACCTGTTTACCATCTGCAAAGAATGTCAAAACGTCCTTTTCCCATTCCAAAGCGTAGACGTGATAACGGTTCATTGGTAAGTTCACATTACCAGAATGCGTCTCATCAGGGTGACTCTTCGTCCATGCAGAATGTACTGTACTATAGGCTTTCTGCTCCGTATTTATCTGTTCAAAGATGTCTATCTCGCCTCCTTTTGGCCATGCCAACGCCGTTTTTGGCATCATCCAGATAGCTGGGAAGTTACCGATAAAAGGGTTAACAAGTGCTCGACATTCTACACGACCATAACGAAAAGCGAACTTCTGACTACTGTTAATACCACCTGTCAGCATGTCTACGTCATCTGTTGACCTGTCTGGATTAGGAATTGCACGCAGAACAAGATTCCCATCCTGTATGAAAGCAACCTTAGGAGAGTTGCTTAGGAAGCGTGCCCAGGTCACTTTGGGACGGCGCACACAAGGCGTCCACACCTCAGAATCGGGCAATGTACCATCGGGTTTATTGAATTCATCACTGAAAACAAGCACATATTCCGAACGGGAAGTAGCCGATCCCATAACGCACAACTCACCTCCACCAGCAAAGCTAACGGCTTGTGCTGATGAGACTGCTACAAATAAGGCTATTAAAACCATTGCGAGCATCTGCTTGTTGCGTTTCTTTCGTGACATATTTAACAAAGATTCCACTGTAACAGCATGAACTATGGAGATTATGTTCTACTCATATAAATGAGTTTTTCACGTTCAATATCTGGCACAAGATTGATTCATACACCTCAACATCACATGTCAGAAATGCTATTCCACAGATTGTCTTTTTGTTTATGTTAGTATAACTGAGGACAAAAGTGCGAAATATTATTGATATAACAAAAATGTTTTAAGGAGAAAAAAACACAATGAATTGATATTTAAAAGTGTGCTTTTTTTAAAGATTTTTTTCCATTAGGACATACCTTCCCAAAAAAATACACATCTTTATTTATAAGGAGAATAATCTCGGTTTTAGAATATGACAAGATGATTTTATAAAAAAGTTTTTTACCTTTGTAAGCATCTACTAAGAACATCTATAAACATTATTAAACTAAAAACATAAGACAATAATTATGAAGACTTTAAACTTGAGACTCATATTGTTAACAGGGTTGTTTCTGTTAACAGGGACACTGACTGCCTCTGCACAAGAGGAACAATCACGTGACAAGAGTGTCTATCTGGAACTGTTAGGACCCAGCATGATGGTTGGAATCAACTATGATGCACGCTTCAAGGAGGGTTCTCCATGGGGCTATCGTACGGGGCTGGGCTTTGGATATTCCGAGTCTAACTGGTTCTTTGGCGATGCTACATCAACCCGCGTATACTCTATTCCGTTGGAAGTAAACTATCTCATCGGAAAGAGAAAGAGTAAACTTGAGTTGGGAGTGGGTGTAAATGTTGGGTTATACAATGACCATTACCGCGTAACTCAATATGAAGCCCCAAACAACCCATCTGGTTCTTATGTTGCAAAGATCGTTAGCTTTTCGGAGAATAAGGTGAGTGCATTTGGCTATACAGACGTAGGTTACCGCTACACCTCCACCCGTGGCTTCCAATTCCGCGTGGGTCTGACGACTGCACTGACGCTTGATAAGACCCGACAGAGTGCCCACACGGTGATGGCAGCCCCTTATATCAGCTTTGGAAAGGCGTTTTAAGACATTTCAAACACACCTTATTATATATAGTAACAGCACATCTGTTTTCAGATGTGCTGTTTGTATATTATTTCCATAGGGGATTTTAAATGACACTGAAGCCCCTGCTGGATTATCTTTTAAGAAGTTACGACATCTTTTCTTCAAAGAAACAGTCTCCTTATAAACATATAACTCCTGTCCATCTGTGGTGTTTCTGTATTCTTTCAACTATACATTGCCCTCGCTTCAGTAGCTATCGGGGAGACGTTAAGCGCTTAGCACGACTGGTGCTTACCATCAACTCCATATGTGCTGGGCTGCAACACTATTGGTGCTAGGCTGCAACACATCAGAAGAAAACGACACCTAACAGGCTTTCCAACCGCCACAAGGTGTGCTGTAAGGCATTAATGACCAACGAATAAGGAACGTTTTTACGAACCAGTGACAATCATGTAACACACAAAGGCAATACCCGACAACTTAAATTTGACATCCTTTACTATAACAATAGTTACAGATAAGATATTTTATTGTAACTTTGCAGGAGAATAAATAAAGGAAACTGAAATGATATTGCTGAGCTTTGACACGGAAGAGTTTGATGTTCCACGCGAACATGGGGTAGACTTCTCACTTGAGGAGGGCATGAAAGTATCCGTTGAAGGTACAAACAAGATCCTCGATATACTGTTGGCTAACGACGTACATGCCACTTTCTTCTGCACAGGAAACTTTGCTGAACATGCTCCAGAAGTAATGCAACGCATCAAGAATGAGGGACATGAGATAGGATGTCATGGTGTTGACCACTGGAAACCACAGCCGGAAGATGTGTTCAAGTCGAAGGAAATCGTAGAACGAGTAGCTGACGTGAAGGTCACTGGCTACCGTCAGCCACGCATGTTCCCTGTATCTGACGAGGATATAGAGAAGGCTGGATACCTTTATAACTCATCTCTGAACCCTGCTTTCATCCCCGGTCGGTACATGCACCTTACCACTCCACGCACCTGGTTCATGCGTAATGAGGTCATGGAGATACCTGCCAGCGTCAGTCCTCACCTCCGTATCCCGCTCTTTTGGCTTGCTTTGCATAACTTCCCCGAATGGTTTTATCATTGCTTAGTACGTCAGGTACTGCGCCACGATGGATACTTTGTTACGTATTTCCACCCTTGGGAGTTCTATAACCTCAAGGAACATCCTGAATTCAAGATGCCTTTTATCATCAAAAACCATTGTGGTCATGAGCTGGAACAGCGACTCGACCGTTTTATCAAGGCAATGAAAGCAGATAAACAGGAGTTCATTACATTCACAGAATTCGTCAACAGACAGAAGAAACAGAAATGATAACACTCGCAACAGTATCCCCTTGCTACAACGAAGAGGAGGTTTTGGAACAGTCGGCTGCCCACTTAACAGCACTCTTCGACGATCTTATCGCTCAGGGAAAGATATCCAATGAATCGGTCATCGTGTTTGTCAACGACGGTAGTCGTGACCGAACATGGGAGATTATCACCCGTCTTCACAAGCAGAATGCCCGTATCCGTGGTATCAACCTTGCACATAACGTGGGACATCAGAATGCTATCATGGCTGGAATGATGACTGCCAAGGACTGGGCAGACGCTGTAATAACGCTGGATGCCGACCTTCAGGACGATTACAAGACATGTATTCCGCAAATGGTGGACGACTTTCAGGCTGGGAATGACATCGTTTATGGTGTGAAAGTATCACGAACAGCTGACCCGCTACTGAAGCGTATGTCAGCACAAGCCTTCTATCGGCTGCAAGAAAAGATGGGAGTGAACAGCATTTTCAACCATGCCGACTTCCGATTGATGAGCCGTCAGGCGCTGGAGATGCTCTCGGGCTATAAGGAACGTAACCTTTATCTGCGCGGTCTCATCCCATTGATTGGCTTAAAGTCCACAACTGTTGACGACCATATCCGCGAACGGGAGGCGGGACACTCAAAGTATACCCTGCGAAAGATGCTTAACCTGGCATTGGATGGCATCACTTCCTTTTCAGTAAAGCCTATCTACTACGTCATTTACTTGGGAATCATCTTCCTCTTCATCAGTCTTGGTATTGGTATCTACGTCATTCACGCTTTCATCAACCACACAGAAGTACCTGGATGGGCATCTCTGATTCTCAGTATATGGTTCGTTGGGGCTATGCTGATGATCTCTATCGGTGCTGTAGGGCTGTATATAGCGAAGATATATGAGGAAGTGAAGCAACGCCCACTGTACAATATCAGTCAAATACTTGATTAACACTCCAATCAGATGACGCTGCATACGAAAGAAATATGGCTACATTGGAGACAGGACTTCTGGCGTCTGTTCCGCTTGGCATAACAGGTACGCTCTGCTCGCTTATCCATTATGGTGTCTATTGCCTTTTTCTGCTGTTCACTAATACCACGATTGCTTACACAGCAGGCTACTGCGTGGGGCTCATCTGTAACTATGCACTGACAACTTACTTCACTTTCAAAGGTAAACCTACGAAGAACAATGCTGCAGGCTTCGTGGGTAGTCATGTCATCAATTACTTATTAGAGATAGGACTGTTGCAGTTCTTCCTGTGGTTAGGCGCAAGTAAATGGCTATCGCCCATACTTGTAATGGTTATAGTCGTACCTATCAACTTCCTTTTGCTACGTTTTGTGTTCGTGAAGAACAACCATAAAAAGCTAAAAGGATAAAAGGGCAAAAAGATAAAAGCTCCATTCACTCCTCTTATTACTATGGTTTATATTCGAAAAGGATAGGCTTTGCATTCGTTTATCCCGTATTCTGTATTGTTTTTACACGTGACTTTTCACTTTATCTAAGCGTGATAAAGTATTATCTAAGTCTGATAAAGTATTATCTAAGCGTGATAATTAATTATCTAAGCGTGATAATACAAAAACACACGTGTAAAAACAATACAACACAAGGGCTAAAAGAAGCCGAAACGCATGCAGAATAAATATGAAATGATAGATAATGAGAAGGGAAAGGGCTACAATAGCATAATCACGCTTATCCTTTTGTAGCCTTTCCTACCCTCTCATAAGACTTTATAACCTGTGAAGCGACGTCCTGATTCTCAAAACGCTTCACATATTGACGGCTCTTCCCAACCATTTCGGTTCGATTTTCGATAGCTGAAAGGAGGGCTGCCGCAGCTCCATCAGCATCATCGGGCCCAATGTAAAGGCAATCTGGACCACCTGCTTCCTCCAAACAACTACCCGTAGCAGCCACTACTGGCAAGCCACTTTGTATGGCTTCGATGATGGGAACACCAAAGCCTTCATAGCGAGAGGGATAGATGAAAGCTTCTGCCTGACTGTAGATAGCAGGTAGGAGATCGTTGGGAACACCTTGAAGGAAGTGTACTCTATCCGTCAAACCTAACTTACGAATGGCTGTATCAAGCTGTTTCTGATACTTCGTCTGCCTTCCAACGATGACAAGATGCAACTCTGAAGGCAGCTTTGCCATGGCTTGAATACCCAAAAGAATATTCTTTCGTGCCTCAACCGTACCTACATTAAGCACGTAACGCTGTGGTAGTTGATACTTCATCCGTGCTTCCTGCAGTTTATCCTGAGGTACTGGCTGACTGAAGCGGGTACCACAGCTCTGATAAACGAGGTCTATTCTATCCTCTGGGAAGTCACCATAATATAAGATATCACGCTTCGTACACTCACTGATGGCAATGATACGTGTTGCTTCACGCAGTGTCTTATAGAACTTGCGCTTATAGAAGAAGACATCAATGGGCTGATAGAACTCTGGATGACGTAGGAAAATAAGGTCGTGAATGGTAACAACACCTGGGATACCTGCCGCTGACAAGCCTTGGGGAAGCTCACCTGAGAGTCCGTGATACAGCTCTACTCCATCACGCTGAAGGTCCTTCACGATACCCTTCATGCGCCATAGATCACGCTGAAGACGGAAGTGCAGATGGTCAGGATAGCAGAAGTGCACGTTCTCCCTTCGTTCAACCTGATTCCGAAGGTCGTCTCTTCCAGCATCGGGAGCATAGAGCAACAGTTCTGTGTTAGGCATCAGCGGGGCAAGATCATTGATGAGCGTACGCCCATAACTACCCAATCCGGTACCGTTCCTAACTATTCGTTTGGAATCATAGCCTATAGTCCTTTTATTCATGAGCTTCTATTGTTTCGTTCGTAGCATAATCCTTCGTGCACAACTCGTAACAAAGCCATAACCAAAGGATACTGATTGGCAAAGCACGGAGGGCATAAGGCTTGATATACTCCTCTCGAATGAACTTAGGGAACAGGTCACTACTACCCATTCCAGAGAGGATAAAGACGAAAATCATCAATGCTATTGCCCACTTTTCACGCTTCCATGGTGCTGCAGTGTACCATATACAAACGCCTAACAAGGCTATCACGTATCCACTTGCTTCACTTCCCGTACTGAAAAGAATCACAAACAAGAGTACCGAGGCAAGGATTGTCTCTCGGAAAGCAAGGTTCTTATACTGTGAGAAACGGAGATAAGGAAGGGCAAAGAGTGCCATTCCAGGAAGAATAAAGCCACAAATCAGAATAATTTGTAAAAAGCCCGTTGTACGCCTGACGAGCCCTAATAGAGATATATTCTGCTGAATAGAGCCAAGGTTTTCAGCATTCTTTTCCACCAAACAAGTAAACCACTCGTGGTATTGTTCAATGACATAAGCAGGCGAACTGATAACCATTGGTGCACAAAAGAGTACGACTGACCATATGGCAAGCCACATCAAGAAACGCAACTTGTGCCGAGAGAACAGGAAGAAAGCCAATCCCACGATACCATATAGCTTCACCAACGTACCTAATACAATGAAGAAAGCAGCCCAACAATCCTTCTCTTTCTCTATAAGGAAGAATGAAGAGAGTATCATTGCAGCTACAGCAATATTGAATTGCTGCATAAACAACGCCGTTGGAAGCGTTATTCCACAGAACCAAAGTATGAAGATCTTTTGCTTTTCATGGAGTCCTGAACGAACAATAGCCACATATAGCCACGCAGTAAGGAACACTAACCATAGTAACATACCTGCCCATAGAGGTAAAAGGGCAAAGGGTGCGATGACAAGTGAGAAGACTGGACCATAATGATTCACGTCCCCGTACTCTGCAGGGTAGGCTGCATAGAGTGAAGTTTGGTTCACTGTGTGCCAGTAAACACCACGGAAAATAAGGAAGTTATTGAAACTTCGATTGTACTTGAGCATCCCTGCAAGGGCAATGACAAACCATAAGCCCATCAGGAACCATCGATTGGAGAGTAAGGGGTGATGTAAGAGTTGCTTTATTCTATCCTTCATTACATTTATTTCTTTGGAAACAGGCAAGGGATGTTCCTTTTCAACCATCTACTTAACTTCTCCATCGGTGTCCGTTTCCAGCTATGTGCACAATAATGGATAGCATATGAAGCAGGTGTTGCCTCATATTTATTACCTGCAAAGATCTCCGAACGGAACACCATCATATTGTCTTCGAGTGGCTGATCTTTATCCAAATACTTGAAACCATACTTTTCCATCACCCGAGCATAGACAAATGGTGAGATAACTCCCGTACCATTTGAGCCTTCAGGATAGATAAACTCACGCTTCTCATAGTCATCCAACACGTCTTTCACAAACTGACAGCCAGCTTCAGAACCCATCACCGCTGCCTGAATCTGTATCCCTGAGACAAAACCTTCCTTGATACGATTACCCTTATCATCGATCATATCTATCGCTCCAGTCATCTCTATCTGCTTTGGATGATACTCCAATGAGGTGAAGAACTTATAGTTTAGGAATTCATCAAATGACTTTAAGACCTTTACATCAGAGTCAAGATAAACACCACCTTCAGTATAAAGTGCATACATACGTATATAATCGGATGCAAAAGCCCACTTACGTTGTTCGAAAGCTTCGCGTACATAAGCAGGAGCCTTTGACATATCAAAGTTCTCAGTGTTCCATAACTTTATCTGATAGTCGGGCAACACCTTCTTCCAAGTGTCCATACACTTCCGTATCTTATCGGGATACGGATCGTTGCTGAGCCAGCAGTAATGAATGACTTTTGGTATCATAGCTATATGGTTATTTACGTTTCTATTCTTATTTAGTGTTATTTATCAATCTTCCCAGATGTTCTTGATACGGACATCACGCAGAATCGTAAGCACTTTCTTTACCTTACTCCTGAAAAGGTCAGCCTTTAAGTGTACCGACATATCCCGAACTTCGTTATAAGGTTCGCCCCTCTGGAGGACATCACGCATGAAAGAGGAAGAGGTTATGCCCCATTTACGAAGGAACTGTGTGCTTCCATCGTTCTTTACTATACGATGAGTGGAACGTGCTTCGAAGTGATAAACACGGCTACGATCGATTCCTTTGAACAGCCGAACACCTGCTTTCCATAGCTTAGCAGAGAAGTCTGGGTCTGAATACATACCTGGGCTGAACTCAATGCTATAGCCTCCTACAAGATCCCACACATCACGATGAACGATGTTAGGTGGCCATGTAGAACCTTTCCAATCACCATGTGGCAGTGTAGCATACTCCTTCAACAGTCGTTCCTCATCAAAATCGTCAACACTCTCACCATAATTAGCTGGTGCAATCACGCTCTTATCATAGAATGGACGTGGCTGAATAAGTGTTGAAGAGAAGAAGAACATGTTATCAGGTTGCTGCTTTATCTCCTCAAACAAGCCTTATCCCAATCTGGACACACATACATGTCATCATTCATATAAAGGATATAGTCCGTTGATACCAATGAACGCAACTTATTCAAGGCAAAACAAACGCCTATATTCTCATCAGAAGCCGTATATTTCAGCCCCTGCTCTTCAACCCACTGCCGTGTTCCGTCACTTCCATCATTGATATGAATAAGTATTTCGTGCTCATAACAAGAGTTCTTTCTGATACTTTCAATACATAGTTTCAGGAAAGACAGATTATTCCAAGTAGGAATCAGGATCGAAAAAAGAGGCTTAACAGTATTGTCCATACCTATTATTATAGTGTTGACCAGACTATTCCTCACCCAAAGATGAGATGATTAAATCAAACAATGCCACCCGATGTACATAACACTTAGCTACTATAAAGAAAATAGTGCCTATTCTGAAGCCTGTGCTATCTGCTTTTTAGTAAGAAAGATTATGTTCTCTTTTTCAGTTAACATAATGCAAATGTACAGAAAAAAATCGTATCTTTGCCCATAAGATGGAAAAAAAAAAAGAAATATCAGTAGTAATCAATACCTACAATGCAGAGAAATTTCTGCAGCGTGTTCTCGACTCCGTTAAGGACTTCGATGAGATAGTTGTCTGCGATATGGAGAGCAATGACCATACCGTAGAGATTGCTAAACGTGCAGGATGTAAGGTTGTTACCTTCCCCAAAGGCAATCATACCTGTGCTGAACCAGCTCGAACCTTTGCCATACAGAGTGCCAGCAGCCCATGGGTACTCGTCGTTGACGCTGACGAATTGGTGACACCAGAGCTGAGAACGTATCTCTATCAGCATATCAACAAGCCTGATTGTGCGAGAGGTCTTTATATTCCAAGGCTGAACCGATTTATGAATATCCTTAAAAAGGGCTTCTCCAAGGACTACCAGCTACGCTTCTTTATCCGTGAAGGGACCGTCTGGCCTCCGTATGTACATACCTTTCCACAAGTACAAGGGACTCTTGAACATATCGACAACCATCTTCACAATGTCCAACTGATTCACTTAGCAGAGAACTATCTGGCTGATATGCTGGAGAAATGTAACCGTTATACTACTGACGAAGTCCTCAAGAAGAAAGGTAAGAACTATGGAGTCGGTGCTCTACTCTTCCGTCCTTTCTGGCGTTTCTTTAAGTCTTACGTTATGAACGGAGAGATAAGAAATGGCATTACCGGCTTTATTGATAGTGTCATGACAGGTTTCTACCAGTTCATTCTGGTTGCAAAAGGTAATTGAAGCAAAGATAAAAAAAGCAAACAGAAGAGGAACAGGAATAAACGAAAACCATCTTATAAGAACAGAGGGTATATACATAAAAGGTATATACCCTCTGTCGTTTAGAATCGGTTTTCACAGCTTTCTACTTATGTGCTGCAGCCTAGCACCAGTGGAGTTACAGCCCAGCACCAGTGGAGTTGATGGTAAGCACCAGTCGTGCGGAGTGCTTAACACCTATCCGCAAGCGTGTTTAACACCCATGAGCAAGCGTGTTTAACACCGTCCAATACTACCCGATGCAAGAGTAATGTATACTTATAGGAAAGTAGAAATTCTAAAGTTGCTGTCACTACCGTCATCTTATCATACCACGTAAAGCGTTTATCATTAAACACTTATATGAAATGTTAATAATGACAGCAACTAAAATGAAAACTATAATAGGGCTTTTATAGAGTGTTTTCAGTCTCAAACAAGCATTATTAGGAGAAGTAGAAAGTACTATGTTGAAGTAGAAATCTCAAGCTATAAGACTTCATATTGATACACTTGTATAAAAAGTAAAAGGAGGAAAGTCCTGGTTTATCAAATAATATGGCGGAAAAGATAATCGAAATGATCGAAGCTCTCTATCCGAACAGGCTCATCAGCATCTTTTATCCAGTATAATGGTGTGTCGTGATACATAGATGCTACGAGAGTAAAGGTGCTCGGTGCTCCCATCAGATAGTCACAATGAGACAACAGACAGAGGTCTTCACCGGGGTTACCTTGTGGGAAAACAACATTATCTTGTCCAAAAGCTGTGCCATAAGCCCGCTTGTTGAGCTTTGGATCATTGCCACAAATATAAACGATAACACGCTTATCAGAATGTAAAAGGATAAACTGACGGATAAGCTTGATCATCTGCTGGTCGTCATAGAAGAACTTTCCATTTTGCCATGTAGCGTAATCTCCACGTCGGATATGTACTCCCAGTCGGATAACATCTCCCCCTTTGGAAGTTTTAAGTACAGCTTCGGCAGCCCTCTCTATACCTGCATCAAAAGCAAACAAAGACAGAATCTCCGGCTTATACTGTAAAAACAGGTCATACCATCGGGCATACCACCCTTCAGCTACGAGCCATCCATGCATCATCTTCTGTTCCTTTGCAGATAAATCTTCATCAGATGAGTCAAAACTAACTGTCGGTATCAACCCCAACTTTGCTGCATACTTTGCAAAAAGATAGACTGCGAAATTGTGCCAGCGGGTCTTACTGATATGGAAATACTGATACTTATAAGCAAAACGCATAGAAACAGTACTTCTACCATGCGCTCTTCCCCAGGCATAAAGGTGCCCGTATTGCAGGATGTTATTACACATCCGCCCCTTGTCCCTTACAAATATCATAGGTTATTCTTCCTCTTTAATATCTCTTCCAACGGGTCTAAGCTCACACGCCCAGTCTCTGGATCATATCTAAGATTGAACTCTTCATGTGTACGCTTCCATCGTTTATGACTCCAAAGATACAATTCTGGTTGACGTTGTATAGTTTTTTCCAATCGCTTAAAGTACTCATCAGTTATTTCCCAGTCCTTATATTTCTCTGGTTCGGTGGTTATCAACTGCATGTCACACCGATAATGTCCTCTGCTGATACGTGACACATCACCATAGAACACAGCCTGTTGGGTTTTCTTTATGATGCGTTCGCTACCAGTAAGGACTGGAGTATCATGGTTCAGGAAAGGTAACCAATGGTGAATATTGTTCCAGAATGGAGCTTGATCGGAGATATATCCGATAACAATAGGCTGCTTTTTCTGTCGGAAATCAATGATACGACGCAGTGTTTCTGCCATCGGTATGCAGATGGAACCCTGCTTTTCACGTACCTGTTTGAACAGTTTATCAAAACGTTCGTTCTCTAATACATGATAAACCTGGCAACATTGTCCTTTCTCGGAAACCCATAAAGGGAGTGATGTGATAAGCTCCCAATTGCCATAATGCCCAAGGTAGACAGCACATGACACTCCCTTTTCAAGCAGAACATTCATCTGGTCTGTTCCTGTAAACACCATCCGCTTACGCAATTCACGCCTACTCATCGTCATGAGCTTGATGGTTTCAACCAGATAATCGCAAAAATAACGATAGAAGTCACACTCTATTCGTTGTAGTTCTGCTTCATCTTTCTCAGGAAAACTCTCCTTAAGATTCTTCCATATCACCTTATGACGATACTTAACAACCCTCCCGACAAGCAGATAAAGAGCATCCGAGAAGACGTAAAGTACACACATAGGCAGTAATGACATGGCATACCAAAAGCCATAAGCTAACACATAGGCTATATAGGAGAGTACTTTTTTCATTTTGCAAGCAGTTTATCATGCACCATTCGGTACATATATTGATAAATAATGGCTTTCAATTCTGTTTCCATCTGTGCCTGTTCCTTCACCTTCCCCACAAGGTTATGCTTCATAAGGAGGTCAGTCAGCTTATACATCCCAATCACTTTATTACCATCAAACTGCATAGTGTATCCATGCTTTACATACTGATAGATACCATTAAGATAGTTGACAGCATACGTATCATCGTTCGGTGTGGTCATAAGATCGCATCCAAATGACAGGAAAGGTTTGTTATAGTTCAGTATGCTCAGCACTGTTGGCAGGATATCTATCTGCTGTGCGATACCATTACGCATACCTGGCTTCACCAATTCCTGTGAAGGATCATATATAATAATAGGTGAACAGAAGCCACCAATGTCTGTTTGATACTGCTGATGATCACTAAGATTGGTGTGATCACTGGTCATGACGAAGATAGTATTCTTAAACCAAGGTTGCTTACTGGCCTTCTCAAAGAACTTACCAATGGCCATATCCGTGTAACGGATGCATTTGTGCATGACAATTCCTTCTTCAGGATACACCTTCTTATACTTTTCTGGGATGATATAAGGTGTATGACTGCTAACAGTAAGCATGTTGTCATGAACGGTTGCTTCATTTCTCCTATCTTCGTGCACCAATATTGCAAGAAAGGTTCGTCCCAAATGCCCCAATGACCATCGAAGTCGTCATCCTTGCCCTTGCCAAAACGTGGATCAGCATCATAATCCTGACGGCCGTAATACTGCTGAAATCCTGTCTTATTGGCAAATGCCAAGAATCCCATAGACCCACGATTGGCACCGTGGAAGAAAGCTGTGCTATACCCTTCTTTGGACAATAAGCCTGCCATACTTGTATAATTGTTCATTGAAGCAGGAGTAAGAACAAATGGCTCTTTGAACATTGGAATACCACAGAGTACGCTTGGCATACCGTCAATACTCTTTCTTCCGTTGCAGAAGGAGTAATACCAAACGGCACTTTTCTCTATAAGCTTGTCCACATTAGGTGTATACCCTTTGTATTTACCCCCAAAATACATCTTGTTCAGTCCACCGATATACTCACGACCAAAGCTTTCTACAATAAGAACCACCACATTCTTATGACGGAAAGGGCCTGTTGGAGTAAGCTTATGGATAGGTGTAAAGATCTTAGCTGCCTCTTGTTCCGACTTGAAATAACTGGGAACAGTAAAGACATCCTTACCTATCGTACGCATCAAGGCAAACGGTGTGTTGAGAACAATGGCACAATCAGTGGGTCGATCAACGTATTGATTAGCATTATTTATGGTGATTGGACGTACACCAGTCTCCAATCCACCACGACAAGCACCAACTCCCAGAGGTACACAGATGACCAATGCAAGAAGTTGTACACCTGCAAAGCGTAGCTTTTCAGATCTCTTTGTAAACTCCTTTACGTTTGTTTTAGGCATATAATACAACTTCCACATACCCCATATTACTACGATTGCAAGTAAGACGAGGTACCAATGCACCAAGAACTCACCCCAAAAGACATCTCCGAGGTTCGTTTCATTACGGAATTCACGGAACACACTGGTTGTTGTGCGCCTTAAAGTATATGGAAAATAAACTGAATCACACAAGTTAACAACAAGACTGATGCTGTTAACAACCACGAAAACCCATTTACATAGCTTATGATAAACTGCATTTTCCTTTTGCCAGAAGGGCAAAAGCATTAAAACAATGTAAAGAGCGTTGGAATAAACAATGGCAGAACGGTCAAACATATACCCTCCACCGAACATCCTTAACAGGTAAGAGAACGATAAATGCTCTGAGAAATAACTGAGATTCTCTAAAATAAACTCTATTCGTGAGATGTTATAGACCACGAAAGCAATTAGTAAATTGACTAATAAAGCAACTATAGGACTAAATGTCTTACTTAACTTCATATCCATTTTCAAATTGATTTATTACCCCTTTCTTTATTACTAATGATTATATCTCCTGCATATCATGCAGTTTCTTATAATATCCGTTCATTTCCATGAGCTTATCATGCGTACCTCTTTCTACTATTCTACCCTCATGCATCACGCAAATCTCATCAGAATTCTTAATAGTTGATAGTCGATGAGCCACAGCAATGGTCGTCCGAGTCTTCATGAGACGGTAAAGTGCGTCCTGAACAAGTCGTTCACTCTCCGTATCAAGTGCTGATGTAGCCTCATCAAGGATAAGGATTGGAGGATTCTTAAGGATGGCACGCGCAATACTTACACGTTGACGTTGTCCTCCAGAGAGCCTACCGCCACGGTCACCAATATTCGTATCATACCCCTTCTCACTGTGCATGATGAAGTCATGGGCGTTGGCTATCTTCGCAGCTTCAATGATCGCCTCTTCAGAAGCATTCGAACCAAAGGATATGTTATTCTTGAAACTATCGTTGAAGAGGATTGCTTCCTGGTTAACATTACCAATAAGCTGACGCAAATCATGCACTCCTAGGTCCTTTATGTTGATTCCATCAATGAGAATCTCACCTTCTTGAACATCATAGTAACGAGGTATCAGATCTAACAAGGTAGACTTTCCACTACCACTCTGCCCAACCAAAGCAACCGTTTTGCCCTTTGGTATGACAAGGTTTATATCCTTCAACACCCAATGCAACACTGAATTACCGTCTTTATCCTTCTCATCAGTATAAGCGAAGCTGACATGGCGGAATTCTATCTCATGTTCAAAAGCATTGATGTGAACAGGATTCTTCGGCTCCTGTATCTCCACTTCAGCCTGAAGAATCTTATCAATACGCTCCATAGAGGCAAGTCCTTTAGGAATATTATAGCCTGCACGGGAGAATTCCTTCAGTGGATTGATGATGCTATAGAGGATAACAAGATAATAAATGAAAGTCGGACCACTAATAATTGGATACTGGCCAAGGACAAGTGTACCACCAAACCACAGCACAACGACAATCATTACTGTTCCCAAGAACTCACTCATAGGGTGCGCAAGTTGCTGACGGATATTGACACGCATGATGTCATTGCGATACTGTGAGTTGATTTTATCAAAGCGTTCATCCATTAAGTCTTCTGCACAAAAAGCCTTAATGACACGTAAACCACCCAAAGTCTCCTCTACTTGACTCATGGTATCACTCCACAAAGTCTGTGCAGTGATACTGTTCTGCTTCAGTTTACGACCTACAAAGCCCATGAACCAACCAAAGACTGGAACAAAGATAAGTGTAAAGAGCGTCAACTGCCATGAGATAATAAGCAACGTAACAAAATAAATCACTATAAGAACGGGATTCTTGAACAACATATCAATAGAAGACATGATGGAATTGTCCACTTCTTGTACGTCTCCACTCATACGAGCAATGATATCTCCCTTCCTTTCTTCACTGAAAAAACCAAGTGAAAGAGATGTTATTTTCTGGTAAAGCTGGTTACGAATATCACGAACGACACCCGTTCGGATAGGAATAATAGAAGCAGAGGATAAGAAATAAGCCCCAGTCTTGAGAAAAGTCATGAAGGCAAGGACCAATCCAATAGCTAATAAGACAGTCGTAGGTCCCCAGCTTGTAATATAAATCTGCGTATAATAATCAGCATTGTTTGATAAAACATCCTTAAAAGAACCCTCACTCCACGACATGATACGTGTTGCTCCAGTTCCAGCATCAACCTTAAAGAGTATCTGAAGGAGTGGTATGAGCGTTGCGAAAGAGAAGATATTGAGAAGTGCCGATAAGATATTAAAGATTATCGACATTACAAGGTACTTCTTATAAGGTGGTACAAACCTTAGTAATACGTGTATAAATTCCTTCATAGACGCTTTATGTGCTTATCCATTTTTCTATTTTTACATCTGGAATCCTTCCTAAATGACCCACCTTATCAGTAACAAGAATACAATCATCTGTCACTGTTGTTGATCCTATCAGTAGATCAAAGTTGTCTATAACAAACCCTCACTGACGTAACATTGCCTTATTTCTGCCAAATAACGATACTGCATCTGACACTAAAAACACCTCAAACAGCTTTTCCAAATTATGGATTTCTTTAAAATATTTCTACTGTTTAGTGTTGTAAACGTCATTATAAAGCCCAGCTATTGTGACCTCAGAAAGCATCTAATGTTCTATCCCAATCTCTTTTATATTATCTGAGATATGGTAATAAGCCTGAAATGCTCTATGCATCTATGCTACTGCCTTACTTTTATTGTTTGGATTCCTCTGTGCAAATATAGCTATTAAATAGCAAAACCGCAAAATATTTTGCGGTTTTATCTTCTTATCAACAACACGTTTATACTTCTTCTCCGAAGAGGGTGGCGCTGGTTGAACCCGTAATGCGTACTCGAACGGTCTCGCCGATATGGTGATTGCCACGTGCAATGACCACGGCTTTGTTCTGCGGAGTGCGTCCCATGAGTTGTTCGCGACTACGTTTACCAAACCGTTCGATGAGTATATCAAACTCTTTTCCCTCATCTTTCTTGTTTTGTTCAGCCGAAATCTCTGTCTGAAGACGAATTAACTCATTCAAACGACGTATCTTTTCATCCTCAGACACATTATCAGGCAAGTGCTTTGCCGCATAAGTACCAGGGCGTTCAGAATATTTAAACATGAAAGCAGAGTCAAATCCCACCTCACGCATCAGTGAAAGTGTCTGTTGAAAGTCCTCTTCCGTCTCATTATGATAGCCGATAAAGATATCAGTTGTCAGTCCACAGTCAGGAATAAGTCGACGAATGGCAGCTACTTTCCGCAAGTAATCCTCACGAGTATACTTACGATTCATCAGCTTCAATACACTATTACTACCGCTCTGTGCTGGGAAATGAATGTGATGGCAGAGGTTTGGTTCTGCTGCAACAGCTTCAATGATATCTTCAGTCATATCTTCTGGGTTGGAAGTAGTGAAGCGTACACGCATATCAGGCACACTCTGTGCAACCTTCCGCAACAGTTCTGCAAAAGAAGTTCCGTTCTCTGGGCGCTTACCATTGGGTAGCAGACCATACGAATTGACGTTTTGTCCGAGCAACGTTACCTCCTTGAAGCCCTTATCATGCAAATCCTGCACTTCCTTAAGGATACTCTCCACATCGCGTGAGCGCTCCCTTCCACGTGTGAAAGGTACGATACAATAATGGCAGAAGTTGTTACAACCACGCATGATACTAACGAATCCTGACACACGATTACCACCAATACGCTGTGGAATGACGTCTCGATAGGTCTCAGTGGTTGATAGTTCTATATCCATAGCGTTCCTTCCGTTCTCACACTGCGCTATCATATCCGGTAGATTGAGGTAAGAATCTGGACCACACACAAGGTTGGCGTGGTGATTCTGTATCAAATCATTCCTCACACGTTCTGCCATACAACCCAGAACGCCCAATATCAGTTCACGTCCCTTCCGTTGTTCAGCATGTAAAGTGTCAAGTCGATTATATATTTTGTTCTCTGCATTCTCACGCACAGAACATGTATTAAGGAAGATTGCATCAGCTTCTTCCTCGTTCTCACAGACATCATAGCCTGCCATCTTCATCACTGAAGCCACAACTTCAGAGTCTGCCACATTCATTTGGCAGCCATATGTCTCTATATAGAGTTTCTTCATCCTGTTTTATCCTCGCTAAAATTAAGCATGCAAAGATACAAAATAGTTTGCAGATGGGCGAAGAACACTTTGACTATTTGCTGATTAGCACCTCGGAATGCTATCATTCTGCATGCATATATCCTATGTATCAGTATGTCAAAGACCATGTATCCAAACGTTGAAACCATCCCAGAGAATGATAGAAGACAATCAGTCAAATATGACGTAACGCTCCATAATGCTGCGTGAAGCATATGGTTTATTGTTTTCAAACATATCGCTTATGCACTTTTCTCGATTATTTTGAGTAACTTTGCGGCTGATTTCCAGTCGCTGACTGCAACAAAGGACAGTATAACCCCTATACTTTTGATTATATAAAAGCCCTAAGAAAAGGATAAAAAGACGATGAACAAGAAGATAAATGATTATGAAATAATGGCGCCTGTAGGCTCACGTGAGTCGCTGGCAGCTGCCATACAAGCTGGAGCAAACTCCGTTTACTTCGGCATTGGGAAGCTGAATATGCGTTCACATTCTGCCAATCACTTCACCATTGATGACCTCAATGAGATTGCAGAGACGTGTAAGGCACACGGTATCCAGACCTATCTGACGGTAAACACTGTCATCTACGGTGAAGATATCACAACGATGCACGAGATTATTGATGCTGCAAAGGCTGCAAATATCACTGCCGTAATTGCCAGTGACGTAGCTGTTATGATGTATTGTAGGCAAGTGGGCGTTGAAGTTCACCTCTCCACACAAGCTTAACATCTCAAACATTGATGCCCTGAAGTTCTATGCACAGTTTGCTGATGTTGCCGTATTGGCTCGCGAACTGAACATGGATCAGGTGAAAGAGATACACGAACAGATTCTGAAACAGAACATCTGTGGTCCAAAGGGTGAACCGATCCGCATTGAGATGTTCTGTCATGGTGCCTTCTGCATGGCCATATCAGGTAAATGTTACATGAGTCTGCATGACGCAAACCGCTCTGCCAACCGTGGCGAGTGCGTTCAGATATGTCGACGTAGCTACACTGTGACCGATAATGAGACGGGAAATCAGCTCGAGATAGACAACAAATACATCATGAGTCCTAAGGATCTGAAGAGCGTTCGCTTCATTGATAAGATGATGGATGCTGGTGTTCGAGTATTCAAGATCGAAGGTCGTGCCCGTGGACCAGAGTATGTTCACACCGTTGTCAGCTGCTATAAAGAAGCCATAGAGAGTGTTCTTGACGGCACTTCACCGAAGAGAAGAAGGATAAGTGGGATGAACGCCTCTCAACAGTCTTCAATCGTGGTTTCTGGGATGGCTATTATCAAGGACAGAAGATGGGCGAATGGACCAAAGAATACGGCAACAAGGCTACAGAGAAGAAGGTTCTCATCGGTAAAGTGATGAAGTATTTCTCTCGTTTGGGCGTTGCTGAGATAGCAGTCGAGGCAAATACTTTTGCAAAGGGTGAGAAATTGCTCATCACAGGTAATACTACTGGAGCTATGTTCCTCAATGCTGACGAGATACGTTACGACCTCAAACCCGTTGAAGTGGCTGAACAAGGATGGCGTGTCTCTATCCCTGTACCTGATAAGGTGCGCCCTAACGACAAGTTGTTTAAGTTGGTTAAGAGTAAATCTTAGGAAGTAAAGAAGTCAAAGGAGTTAAGATAGCGAAGCCAAAAGCCTCATCCCAATACGGATATAACCGTTTTGGCTACATCATCTTTAATCCCTTTAGCTCCTATAACTCCTATAACTTCCAAACATATAATAAAGAACTATGACAATAAACGAAGCACAAGACGCCGTAATCGAGGAGTTCTCAGACTTCACCGATTGGATGGATAAGTACCAGATGCTTATTGATCTGGGCAATGAACTGGAACCATTGGACGAGCAGTACAAGAACGAACAGAACCTGATTGATGGTTGTCAGAGTCGTGTATGGCTGCAATGTGATGAGAAAGATGGTAAGCTCGTCTTCACAGCCGACTCCGATGCGCTCATAACTAAGGGCATAATAGCCCTTCTGATACAAGTGTTGGACAACCATACTCCGCAAGAAATCATTGATGCTGACCTCTATTTCATTGATAAGATTGGTCTTCGACAGCATCTTTCACCCACTCGTAGCAACGGTTTGCTGTCAATGGTGAAGAGAATCAAGGCCTATGCGCTGGCTTTCAGCTTAAAGTAATATGCGGAAACTACGCACAATCGAAATGAATCGCCTCTCTATTGAGGAGTTCAAAGAGGCTGATAAGCTGCCACTCATCGTTGTTTTGGATGATGTACGGTCATTGTATAACGTGGGAAGTGTCTTCCGTACGGCTGACGCTTTCCGTGTTGAGGCTGTCTATCTATGTGGTATCACTGCCACTCCACCCAATGCAGAGATACACAAGACGGCACTTGGCGGTGAGAACTCCGTCGACTGGCGATACTTCAAGACGACAGAAGAAGCCATTGAGGAGCTGCATCAGCAAGGAGTTTGTGTGTACAGTGTGGAGCAAGTAGAGCATTCTACTAAGCTACAGGACATGTCTTTAGACACACTTTGCTCTAATACAGGCAATACTCGTTATGCTATCGTCATGGGAAATGAGGTAAAGGGAGTTAAACAGAGTGTTGTTGACATGAGCGATGGTTGCTTAGAAATCCCACAGTTTGGTACGAAACATTCTCTTAATGTGAGTGTCACAGCAGGTATTGTGATATGGGAATTTGCCCGACAGGTGCTCCTTAAATAATATTACCACCAAACGGTAATATTCCCCATAGGGTAACTCTACACCATAATATACTGTAAAACAAAAGGTTAAATACCATTCAGTGCTATGTATCGCACATGAAGTGCGACAAAAAAGTGAGAAGTTTTTTGGTTATAAACCAAGTCACTTCTCACTTTTTCTTTGGTCTTATATTTCCAGTCAGACCAACAAATTGCCGCACAATAAAACGCTTATACAACCAAAAGCCTTGTAATGTACCTATCAGTATAAATGCCTTTACTTCTCGATTTATAGTGATTAGAAACAATAGATGCCTGCTTAACTTCTTATAAATAGGGCTTAAAGCCAACCTCCTCAGACACAATTCAACCCTATTAGAATAGCAACGATTCACCCATCTACACTGATTTCACTATCAAAAGAGCAATACAAAAAACCTTCAAGTGCCCATTACAGAAAATTACAAGGCGTCTGTAATCTTTCTACAAGGCGTCTGTAGAAGTATTACAAAGGGCTTGTAATCTTTCTACAAAGCCTTTGTAATTTTCTGTAATGCCGTATCTGCGTATTTAAAAGGAATGAGAAGGGCATGAGAAAAGCGTATTATCCGATAGCACAAGGGGCTGAACTTACAAGTGATTATCCAAAGTTATCATCTACAAAAGCCTAAAAGACAGATTGAAACTATTGATAATTTTATCAGGAAGGTACGATTTAAGAAAACTATCCGATAGGTAAGGAAAAGCAAAGGGCATTCTTCTACATTTCAGAAGAACACCCTTTGCATTTTAGTAAGCACCTTCAGACATGCATCTGGGGACTATTATCATACTAAAGACTACTTTATAGGATAAAATAGACTATTTAACAAGTTCTACATCTTTACCACAAGAACAGCAATACGATCTCTTTTCCCTAAATTAAGCATGCACTATCACCGCTATGGTCTTAAGTTTTACATAGTTTTCGCTTAAGAACATAAAGCCCTTATAAGGGTTATCAGTCCCCCAACTGTTCTTACAAAGGAAGAAACGTCGCCCCTTTTGGTCGTGTGCCAATCCTACAATTTCCATGCAATGGTCGTCTGTCGTGCGATGATGTTCGAAAGATTTCTGCCTATGAGCAACCGTTACCGCTTTGTTTTCATTATTTAGTACAGCGTAACCATGCTGGAAAGAGAATCCAGACTCAGATATATCTCCCTCCCAACACACAGGATGTCCCTTGCGTAAACTACCTATTATACGGTTCATCATCGTGTCGAGCGGTACGTTCAAGAACGTATCGTGGAAATAATTGTCGGGAACTTCCAATGGGAAACGCTGATTATAGGGATGATGAGTGAAACTTGTAAGTGCCAGATACTCGTCATCACGACAGACGCTACGTGCAAATTCAAGTGGAGTATACAGTACACCAAACATAAAAACCTGACGAGGAAGAGGTCCAATGGCATCATCGAGAAGTGCATCAGCAGGTAATCCTTTCGATAACTTCCTACAAAGCACATTGTAATCCATATCTGGTTTATGATGATAAGCATCATAATGTTGTAGTCCATAGGTCTGAATAAGATCGAGAAGCATCGTGCTCATACCCCGTGTGGTTATCTTCGGACTCTCCCACTGTGCTCTCTTAGGCAACAAACGAAGCCGTTCAGCCTGTTCACGAAGATACATACGTGCTACATAATCAGGACTAAGATTCACGGAATCGCCCTGACGGAGATGTTCAGTCTCTATGGTTGCCAACATAGCATATACCCAACAAAGCGAACTACTACCCTGATCTTTCACGGGAGTAGTAGGCAGACAGATATCAATTGTGAACTTCTCTGTTGGTAAATAAGCCTTCCTTGTTTGCTTACCACAACTTGTAAGCAAGAGGAAAGGTATGAATAAACAAGTATTTTCCTCATTATTTAATGTTATCATATAAGTCTAACAAAGCCTTAAAGTCTCTCTTTTAAAGGGCAGAAGACTTGTTATTATCCTCCTTAACCCCTGCCACTCCTCAATGCTTCATACTTCTTCAACGCTCAATACTCCACCATCTTTGTCCAAGCCTCAGCCACTTCCTTATCCAAGGGAGGTACAGAAGCGGGGATAGTGAAGGTCCATACGTGATTCTTCTCCTTATTAATACGTTTCATTTCACTCTCTGTTATCGTCATGCGGTCGGATACATAGAACTCACTCCACACATCAATACGCTCATCAACATCCTCTCCCCGATAGCGGGCAAAGAAGGTTTGATGCTTCTGAGAGGATAGAAGCTGATTGGAAAAATAGCTTTCACTCTCGTCGAAGTTTGTCATTCGTGCAACAATACCATACATCCGGAGTTGACTCATGTCCAATTCATGATTCGGTTGTCCCACTAATTCGTCCATCTCTATGGATGTTACCACTTCAGTTTTCCCATTTATTTTCTGTTTATCTTTCGTTATCTTTCCACATTTATCAGCCCATCTGTATACGTCACCATTGTTACGCGTAGAATATTCCTCACTGTTGATACTCTCAAGTAGCGTCCGACGTTCCAGATTAGGCAATGACATCTGTATGAAAGTATCATCACCATTTGCCTTAGGAGCTTTCCTGCGACGCTCCCCCAAGAACTTCCTGTCCACGAAAGGAGAACCTTTCTTTGAGTCAGAAGCATTCGTTGTTGAATCAGAAAGTGGAATATAGAACTCCATCATGCCATCAACAAAATAGCTAAGCATAGAGTTTGTTGCCTGATAAACACGGTAATAACCTTTCAGACGGGTATATTTTCGTTCCTGAGCATGTATTGACAATGCTATGAAACATAGGATTATACCAATAAAGATACTACGACTGAACATTTCTTTCCAAAATATTTTTATGCGCAATGAAGCTCCAAGTGACAAATCAAAGATATTCCATCAAGATTTCCCATACGGCAATTATATGACAAATACTACCCAAGAGGACGAAGAAATGGAACACAGTGTGCATGTATCTACGTTTGTTCAATGAATAGAACAGTGCTCCTGTGATATACATTACACCCTCAGCAACAATCCAGATAATCGAAGAAATGGGTAAAGAATCTGCCAAAGGCTTGAATGCAACCAGCACTGATAACCCCATACCAATGAATGTTAGCGTCTCAAGATTACTATGATCACGAAGCTTTCGTAAGGAAGATATGGTGCCAAGGATGGCACATAACCACACAAAAGAGAACAATCCCATCCCCATGCGCCCTGATTGCGTAGCACTGTGAGTGTGATTGGGGAATAAGAGCCTGCTATATGCCAGTAAATAGCAGCATGATCCCACTTTCGGAGGCGTTCTTTCCATACCGAACGAGCTGACAGTGCATGATAAACAGTGGAGGCCACATAGCTGAATAACATCCCCACAAGATATAATATAACACCAACCGTAGCCCACCCTGCCCTCTCTTGAAAGCACCAAACAAGGAAAATCGTACCGAAGACAATGCCCAGTACGATTCCACCGCTATGACTCCATGCGTTCCATAGCTCCTCTTTATGTGAATAAAATATCTTTCGTTTCACGTCATTCCCTATCTTCTCCGACGGTTTCTGCCACCCTTTCTGCCTCCTTTACGGTCATTCGTCTTCCCTTCAGTGGGCTTTTCAGCTTGTTGCTGCTTCTTCGGACGACCATCATCAAGGGTAAAGTCAAGTTGCTTACGCTCAAGATTAGCCTTTGCAACCTGTATTCTGATAGGGTCACCAAGCTGGTAAACGTGATGACGACGGCGCCCAACGAGGCAGTAATTCTTCTCATCGAAGTCGTAATAGTCATCATCCAGATCGCGCATAGGTATCATTCCCTCGCAATGATTCTCATCAATCTCAGCATAAATACCGAAACTTTGGATGCCAGAGATATGTGCATCGTAGCATTCTCCTATGTGTTCACCCATGAACTCCACCATCTTATACTTTATGGAATCGCGTTCTGCACTCTGTGCAACGAGCTCCATATCAGAGCAATGTTCGCAAAGTTCTTCGTAATGTTCCTTGTTTGCCGAGCGACCTCCATGCTGATAGCGTGTAATAAGACGATGAACCATCGTGTCAGGGTAACGTCTGATAGGCGAAGTGAAGTGTGTATAATAATCAAAAGCAAGTCCGAAGTGCCCAATGTTATGCGTTGTATACTTCGCTTTCATCATGGATCGGAGTGCAATGGTCTGTATAACCTTCTCTTCACGTTTGCCTTGTACCTCATCCATAAGCTTATTCAGTGCACGGGCAGTGGCTCCCTTCGTACTAGAAGACTTGAGTTTATATCCGAATTTAGCCGTAAACTCACGTAGATTCTCGAACTTCTGTGGGTCAGGATTGTCGTGAACACGATAAGGAAGAGTCTTTGCCTTCTTACCTTTAGTGGTCTTCCCGATACTTTCGGCTACCGTTTATTGGCTAAAAGCATAAACTCCTCAATGAGTTTGTTGGCATCTTTCGAGCGTTTAAAGTAACACCGAATAGGCTTTCCATGCTCATCTATATCGAAATGGAGCTCTTCCGACTCGAATTTAACGCTTCCTCCCTTCATACGACGTGCCCTAAGCTTCTTTGCAAGACGGTCAAGTGTCACTACTTCTTCGGCATACTCACCCTTATACCCATCCTTTCCAGGATTTGGAGCAGGCTCATCTGTTCCGTCGACAACACCATTATCTTCCAACAACTGCTGTGCTTCCTCATATGCATAACGTCTATTCGACTTAATAACCGTATGCACTATGCGATAAGACTTCACGTTTGCATCGTCGTCAAGGTTGAAAACACAACTGAAAGCAAGCTTCTCTTCATTCGGACGAAGCGAACAAATGAAATTACAAAGACGCTCAGGAAGCATAGGAATGGTACGGTCTACAAGATAAATAGACGTAGCACGCTGCTGTGCTTCACGGTCAATGATATCGCCTTCCTTTACATAATGCGATACATCAGCTATGTGTACACCCACTTCCCACAGCCCATCTTTGACTTTACGGATAGACAAAGCATCATCAAAATCCTTTGCATCACGTGGGTCAATGGTACATGTCCACACGTCACGGAAGTCCTCTCGCTCTGCAAAATCCTGTGGAGTGATCTCTGCACTTATCTTCTCTGCAGCCTCTTCCACACGCTTTGGATACTTATAAGGTAGTCCATACTGAGCCAAGATGGTGTTCATCTCCACGTCATTGTTCCCTGCTTCACCCAAAACATCCACTACTTCGCCCACAAGGTTCTTATGATCAGCATCCGGCCACTTGGTAATTTTCACCAAAGCGCGGTCATCTGTCTTACCACCTTTGAGCTTTTTCTTAGGAATAAGGATGTCATGTATAAAGAGATTCTCCTGTGTTACAAGGAAGGCAATGTCCTTTTCGACCCGCAACCTTCCAACGAAGGTGTCTTTCTTCCGCTGCATTATCTCGATGACCATTGCCTCCTTGATATGGTTTTGACGACGTGCCATGAACTGAACCTTCACATGATCGCCGTTCAAAGCAGCCATTGAATTACGTTCAGAGACGAAGACTGGTGTTCCACCATCGTCTGGTAAGAAGGTATTTTTACCATTTGCTTTGCGGACAAAAGTACCTTCCTGCACCTGTCCCTTGGTATTCAACGTGTAAGCACTCTCTCCAACCTTTGATAAAAAGTCGTCCCACGCCATCTCCTCCATCACATCAATGGCCAACATTTTAGCAGGATGAGTGGTTAATTTAAGTGCATGAAATATCTGTTTAAAACTGAATGTCTCGTCTGGTTGCGACTGAAAGAAACCCGTTAGCTTCTCTGCAAGTTGCTTCTTGGTCAGCCTCTTGCCGCTTTTCTTTTCTTTCCCCATAAGAATTACTATATTAAATATTTTCCACAAAGTAACGAAAAAGTTTGTATCTTTGCAAACGTTTGCAACGAATTTTTAATGAAAAAGATACTAATAACAGGTGCATCAGGCTTCATTGGATCCTTCATTGTGGAGGAAGCAATAAGGAGGGGAATGGAGACTTGGGCTGCCGTGCGGCGTTCATCATCACGAGAATATTTGCAGGACGAACGTATTCACTTCATAGAACTCGACTTCTCATCAGTTGAAAAGCTACAGAAACAACTCTCAGAACACCAATTCAATTATGTTGTTCATGCTGCTGGGGTAACAAAATGTCTGAATAAAGACGACTTCTTCCGTGTAAACAGGGACGGAACACGCAACTTTGTACAGGCTATAAAGGCAACCCAACACTCTTTAGAACGCTTTGTTTTTCTCTCAAGTCTCAGTATTTTTGGAGCCATTAGAGAGCAACAACCTTATAAAGAGATAGAACCTACGGACACTCCACAGCCCAATACCGCATACGGAGAAAGTAAGTTGGAAGCTGAGCGCACGCTCCCATCTGACCTCCCCTACATCATCCTGCGCCCAACAGGAGTATATGGTCCACGCGAAAAGGACTATTTCCTCATGGCAAAGAGCATCAAAGGACACAGTGATTTTGCTGTAGGATACAAGCAACAAGACATCACCTTCGTTTACGTAAAGGACGTTGTGCAGGCTGTATTCCTTGCTTTAGACCACGGAAAGACTGGTAGTGCCTACTTCCTCAGCGATGGACAGGTGTATCAAAGTACTACTTTCAGCGACCTAATACATGAAGAATTAGGCCGACCTTGGTGGATTCGTATCACAGCACCTATATGGTTACTCCGCATTGTCACATTCTTTGGCGATATTATTGGACACCTTACAGGGAAGATATCAGCCCTTAATAACGACAAGTATCAGATTCTCAAACAACGAAACTGGCGTTGTAACATACAGCCTGCTACTGAAGAATTAGGCTATAAACCCCAGTATGACCTTAAAAAAGGCGTAAAAAAAACTATTAAATGGTATAAGGAAGAAGGTTGGTTATAGGTAATGAAGAAATTTATCATAGACTTATTTAAATTAGAAAGAAACCCGTCAAAGGGCTCATGGCCTTTGAATGGGTCGTAATGGCATACTTAGTACTGACGTTGATTGTGACATTCATCATGTACACAAGCATGGATAATCCACAAGCAATGATCTTCGGACGACTGCGTATTGTAGCCATCACGGCTGCAATGTGGCTGGTTTACCGCATAGCTCCCTGTCGATTAACCCGTTTTGCACGTGTAGGAACGCAGATGGCATTGCTTGCATGGTGGTATCCTGATACCTTTGAGATCAACCGACATCTGCCTAATCTTGACCATGTCTTTGCTACTTGGGAACAAGATCTCTTCGGTTGCCAGCCTGCATTGCTCTTTTCAAAGGCACTTCCAGGCCCCGTTTTCAGCGAACTCTTCGATATGGGATATGCTGCTTATTATCCAATGATAGCCGCAACGGCTGTCTATTACTTCGGATGGTACTATAAAGAATTCAACAGAGCAGCCTTTATCATTCTGGCATCATTCTTTATTTATTACGTTATTTTCATCTTTGTACCCGTTGCCGGACCAACTTTCTATTACAAGGCAGTAGGGTTACACAACATCACAGCAGGCATCTTCCCGAATATTCACGACTATTTCAACCATCATCAGGAGTGTTTACCAAGCCCAGGATATACAGATGGTATCTTCTATCACCTCGTTGAAGATGCCAAAGCGGCAGGAGAGCGACCTACGGCAGCCTTCCCAAGCTCGCATGTCGGCGTAAGTACTATCTGCATGCTGCTCCTTTGGCACGATCGTAACTATAAACTCCTGGTTGTTCTTGCACCGTTTTATATTCTGCTTTGCTGTGCAACGGTTTATATTCAGGCACATTACGCCATCGATGCCATAGCTGGTTTCGTCACAGCTTGCATCTTTTTCGCCATTCTTATGCGTGCTTCACGCAAAATGGTAACGAAATAAAGGAAACTATCTTCCTATAAAAAGAAGTCAAATTCATCGTTTCTTCCTACTGAAGAAGGTGATCATACAATCACGAACGATGGGTTTGACTTCTTTTTTTCTTTATCGTTTCATCTCTTCAAAACATCATTTCCTGTAAAAACACATAACATATAATGCCGAATATATACCCAAAGCCTGTGTATAGCACTACCGATTTTACACCGTCCTACACTCCTTTATCCATCTTCTCTATCATAAAAAATAGTTCTATAGAGTCACGATGACAGGCATACCAGCCCCATACCATTTGCTCTTCTCCACCCTTTTGCTTCCTTAGCCCTTGACCTTTCTTAATGCATAGATAACCCTCTTTTTGTAAAAAATATTCCTTATTGATTTTTTAAAGGGCGTCTTTTGCATGGTAAAAGATGCCCTTTTGCATGGTAAAAGATGCCCTTTTGATGAGTAAAAGACGCCCTTTTGAAACGCAAAACATGCCCTTTTACAAGCCTCTTTGTAACCTATTGATAATATGAACATTACAAAGCCATAAAAAAGCTATCTCCTCTGATTATACACTCTCTTATTCATTTGCAAATGTAATGCAATTTCATAACCTATAATACCTACTCCATTCTAATCTTCACATTTCCCTTTGCAACTCATGATTATTATGTATGCCCAGGTTTAGTCTATCCTGTAGGCTAGATATTCACTTTATTTTTCATAAAAAAATATATTCTTCTAAGAATACAAGAATATTTATACGCGAGTTCGGGATAAGAAAAGGCTTGAAAAAGTTGGTAATCTCGTCAAAAATTCGTATCTTTATAGGTGAAAAATCAATAGATTACAAGATTTTTTTGAACGATGATTACCAAGGACAAAGTTACTGAAATTTTCTGTATAATCGACGAGTTTGATAAGAATTTGAGTGCCGAATTAGCGAAAAACCTGCGTCTACCGTCCCATAACAGTGACGGCAAACGCTACCGAAACCGCAAGGGCAGACTCTCGGAAAGTGAGATTATGACCATTTTGGTATGCTATCATTTCGGCGCATATCGCAATTTCAAGGAGTATTATTTGAATTGGGTCAAAGGGGTGATGCGTCAGGATTTTCCCGACGCGGTTTCCTATAACCGCTTCGTTGAACTCATGCCAAGAGTGTTCTTTAAGATGATCTCTGTTCATGAAGCTCTATGCCTTCGGCAAGTGTACAGGGTATAACATTCGTTGACGACACAATGATACCCGTATGTCACAATGTACGACGATATTACAACAAAGTCTTTGCCGGCCTCGCCAAGGACGGAAAGGGTACCATGGGCTGGTGTCATGGATTCAAGCTGCACCTGCTATGCAATGATTCTGGTGAAGTGATAACGTTCTGTCTTACAGGAGCAAATGTGGATGACAGAGATAGCAGGGTATGGACGGTATTTGCAAAGGTCTTATTTGGGAAGATCTTTTGCTGATAGAGAGTACATCAAGCAGGAACTCTTTGATAGTCTGTTCAGTCAAGGTATCCAACTCGTTCATGGGCTCAAGGCTAAGATGAAGAACAAACTGATGCCTATGTGGGACAAGATTATGCTGAGGAAAAGATACATTATCGAGTGCATTAACGAACTACTCAAGAACAAAGCCAACCTTGTTCACTCAAGACACCGCTCGATACACAACTTTATCATGAACTTGTGTTCTGCCCTTACAGCATACTGCTTCTTTGAGAACAAGCCAGAGGCACTGCCAGTGTATGTGGAAAAATCAAGGCAGTTGGAACTTTTTTCATACTAAACTTATCCCGAACTCAAGTATTTATCTAATTTTGTATCTGGTATCATCAATGAATATTATGTTTATCCTTTTGTATTCCAATACAATAAAATTAAACATCCACTGCTAATCCTTACATTTATAAGGAACTTACATAACTTTATAACTATACATTAAATTACGATAGCAACAATATCTTATGAAACACTTAGTTTGAATTTTTGCAAGAGTAAAAGATCTACCACCTTCACAAGTTGGAAGCATCATTGGAGGAAAAGTTGAGGTAAATATCAAGGCGAACATTTTCCAGAATGCTTGTGCTATAAGACTCTCATATGCCTTTAATTATTCTGGTATGCCCATCAGTCAATATGATGGTAAGGTATCATCTGGGAAAGATAATAAATGGTATCTATACAGAGTTGAAGATATGAAGAACTTTGTAAAGAAGCATATTGGAGGAACTCCAATAAAAGGACAGTCCGCTATAGACTTCAAAGGGAAGAGAGGTATTATAATCTTTACCAATTGTAATTGGAGTGATGCTACAGGACATATTGACTTATTCAATGGTCAAGAAGTAGAAGGAAAGGGCTACTTCAATAAATGTGACACGGCAATATTATATGAAATTAAATAGCTATGATATGAGAACATCCATCAGATTACTACTCACAATCTTTATTATTACCATTTTGCTTTCCTGCTATGGGAATGGAGATAACAAACTCTTCGTAACAGAAAAGAAAGGTTTATATGGATATGTTAATGCGAAAGGTGATATAATTATTGATTGTGTATACCCATTAGTCTATACAGACACTATCTCTAAAATCGGATTTGTTGCAGATAGCACAGGGCATATTAAATGCTTCAACAATAAGGGTAAATACCTTTTCGATGTATTTAAATATGATAATGGACCTGATTACCCACGTGAAGGGCTCTTTAGAATTGTTGATAACACGGGACTTATAGGTTGCTGACACTCTAGGGAATATTATTATCACCCCTAAATATAAATTTGCATACCCTTTCACAGATGGGAAAGCAAAGGTTACCGACAGAGGAAGACTAATCATTGATAGCGAAGACTTTGAAAGTCACGAATATTGGCAGTCTGATAAATGGTTCCTTATACCACACAAAAAGAAATAGTTCACCTCCAACTAACTTTCAAATAGGATAGTTTATCAGTTCTTAAATTGGGAACAAGAACTAGAATATACCATTTAAGAGACAAAAAAATCCCGCCTTGCCACTTGGACAAAACGGGATTGTGAAAACTATAATACTTTAAAAGATAAAATGATCTCTTATGTTCTATTGCTTAATCAGCTGAATAGCGAAGCCGCCACTCTTAGCCATGTGAATCTTTAAGACGGTCTGTGCATTCACAATCTGCTGATCAATAGTCATTGGATATGGGTTTTTATCGTATTCAGCACCCGGTCCGTCCTTATAGATGATAGCCTTATAAGAAGCACCCGGTGTAAGGAAGTCAAGCTTAAGGTCTACATCACGCGCCTGTTCGTCCGTCATTCCACCAACATACCAGTTCTCACTGTCACGATCCTTACGTGCTGTAACAATATACTTACCAATCTCTGCAGCCGGAATCACAGTGCGCTGCCAGTTAGAAGGCATTGCTTCAATGAACGCAAAGGCTGGCTGACCGTTATAATTCTCAATCTCATCAGCTGCCATCTGCCATGGAGTATAGATGACAACATACTCAGCAAGCTGCTTAGCAAGTGTGGTATGAGGATGAGTCTGTGGAAAAACCTGACCTTCAAGTTTGAAGATTCCTGGTGTAAAGTCGATTGGTCCTGCCAGCTGACGTGTGAAAGGAAGTACACAAAGATGGTAAGGAGGATTGCCACCATTGCCATCCCACGCATTCCACTCTTGTCCACGAACACCCTCACTTGCGATAAGATTAGGATAAGTACGCTGCAAACCAGTAGGCATAGCAGGCTCATGATTGACAACCATGATGTGATGTCGGGCAGCAGTCTCAATGACTTTACGATAATGACGGACGCCATACTGTGAGTGCTGCAGCTCCTTATTGTCCATCACCTTGTTCACATAACCAGTCTTAATGGCCTTGATACCCATCTTTTCATAGAGAGTAAAGGCTGCTTCAAGCTGGTTTTCATAGTTCTTAGCAGCACCACCTGTCTCGTTATGTGCTATGAGTGACACACCTTTAGAGAGAGCATACTTCTGCAATCCATCAAAGTCATAGTCAGGATAAGCCTTGGTGAAGTTGAATTTATCACCTTCTTTACCCCAGTCATGCTCCCAACCATAGTTCCAACCTTCAACCAATACACCCTTGAAACCATGCTGTGCAGCAAAGTCGATATAGCGTTTGGTATTCTCAGTAGTTGCTCCATGCTTAGACCAATAGCCCATGTGGCATGCTGCATGTGGTAAGCCCACCATACACCGACATATTTTCCTGTTGTGATCCATGAAGTATCCTTGATCTTACATGGGTCATTGAGATTCAACATGACGCGATTGGTAATCAAACCACCCGCATTATTCTCAACCGACAGCATACGCCAAGGAGAGACAAAGGGCGCTTTTGCACGTACAAGGTCACCATTTGACCAAGGTACAAGCTCAGCTCTCATGCGTACATTACCCTCTTTCGTCTCTACAGGCTTTACGTTTAATGAAGCATAATCAGTGAGATTAGCCTCATGAAGCATCATATAAGATCAGGCTTAGCTTCAATTGTGATAGGAGTACATACCTTCTGCTTCTTGCTCAATGGTGCTTTCGTCCACAAACCTTCGTAGTAATCAGCGTCATAGGGCAGTGTCCATGCCTCTGGATCACCTTTAAAGCAGAACTCTGTCTCCTCATCCATAATGACAAAATGCTTCAAATTCTTCTGCTCTGGGAACACATAACGGAAGCCCATACCGTCATCAAACACACGGAAGACAATTGTTAGCTGACGCTTCAGACCTTTACGCTGAGCCAATTTCATTGTAAGCTCGTTGTAATGATTGCGGACATCATTCTCTTCACCCCATGGTTGGTGCCAGGTTTCATCCTTTGTTGCACGAACAAAGCCCATAACACCGAAGTCACTGTCAAGACTTCCATCCTTCAACTTCACGCCAAGATAGGAAGGAAGGAGGATAGCTTCTTTGCCACGACTCAATGAATAATAAGGCCGACCAGCCTTGTCAACGCCAGCCGTCAGCGTTAGATTCCCTGATGGTGATGTCACTGTAGCCTCTTGTTTTGCAGCCATTCCCATAGGGAACACCACAAGACAAAGAGATAAAAAGATGTTTTTTAATAGATTACGTTTCATTTATTGATATACTATTTGATTTTAAAGCGTATCGAGAATAGACTTTGCTTCAGCCGTTTTCAGCTGAACAAGGGCGTTATAGGCTTCCTTCACCTTTGCATTATCAGGATGTGCAACACGTGCCTCATACCAACGATAGATGAGTTCAAGGTCGGATTGCTGATAACTTACGCCCGTAAACTTCTGCAACATAACGAGATATTTATAGCCATACTCCAATGTTGGCTCAATGGTTGTACCCTCACCATAGTCATTCCAAGTACTGATCTGAAGATACTTCAGGCTGGCTACCTTCGCTGCATCAAGCTGACGCTGGAAGAGAGCACCGTTCTCTGAGTCATAAGTTGTATAGCCATTGCTGCCTTCACCTTCCTTATAATAATCCCAAAAACCAGGCATGGCACCACCGACAAAGCATTCAAAGTTCTTTGCATAAGCATAGTCAGGATTAGGATTGACCCAAGTGTATTCGCCTTGAGCATTACTTTTGTAGTCGCCATTGTTAGCACTTCCAATCTTACCATTCAATACTAAGAACATCGGTTTGGTAGTAAGAATAGAGAAAGTACGGTACCAATCCTTACCAGACTCCATCTGCATAGGACCGAAATTGAGTAATAAAGGACGGCCATCAACCTTCACATAACTGTCATCCTTAAAGAATGTCTGGGCAAGATAACGCATATCTTGACGAGCAGCGCCCACCTTATCCGACACACCATCAAGTGTTCTGTCTTCATAAACGACGCTCATCTTCAGTCCAGCACGCTTCAATGCGCGGAAAAGAGCCTCAGTATTTGTCTTGTGCAGCGCTATACTATTGTCGCTGTTCACACCATACCAGTCGACCATAACGCCATCCAGCCCTGCATACTTCATCAGTAGACACTGATAATCGAGTACAGCTTCATCGCCACTTGCATACGGACCCGTCATTGGATAGTAGTGAGAAGCTATCTCACGCTTGCCTTTTGCATCGGTCTTATTGGGGTCGCAGTTCTTCATTGTCCAATGATAACCCCACTTTCCTTCATTCTTAGGGTTAGAAGTAGGTGTCTCAAACCACGGCATATAGTGTGCATAGACCTGCATACTATTGGTTTTCGTTACAGCAACAGGCTGTACTCCACCTGCTTCTTGAGCATCGTTATGCTTAGCAGGAGCACCCTCATAGCTATCAGCACAGGATGTAAATAGCAGCATAGACACAGCTGTTACTGATAAAAAAGATCGTAAATTCATATTATTATCTTGCTTTTATTTGATTGATTAGTAAAAACAAACTACTTAAAAGGTTGTTATCCCTCAGAAATACGAGCTTTCATGAGGAACAAATTTAGGTAAAATTATTTGTTTATAGAGCAAAAAACTGTCTTTTAACAATATAAATGTTATTACTTTTCAACGCTCCTTTGCCTTCTCATCACAAATCTTCATCACATTTATTCAGTGCTAAACACACTTTTTAGAACGGTAAAAGATATTGCTTAGTAATACTAAAGAGGTATTCAAAGCATTGATAGTACCCTATAATATCTATATCTAATAGCCTCCTTTCTTAGAAAAAAGAGGATACTATCTGGGACAGAATCTCAGACAATACCCTCTCTCTTTATGATTATATTATAATTCAAAAACTACTTATCTCACAATGACTTTCTTACCCTTGTGGATGTAGATACCCCTCTTAAGGTTATCCTTTGAAGTGTCTATACGCCGACCTTGGAGATCATAATAAGCATCATCACGGGAAGTAGAAGAGCTTTGTTTATCTGCAGGAGTAATGATTTCAGCAATGCCTGTGGATACATTGTATACGTCATCTGGCTGATCTCCGGTAGAATAAGTCGTAAGATGCTGCTTGTCATAAGGGAACTTAAAGACGGCAACAGACAATGTTATTACTCTCATTCACCTCTTTCTTGAGACGATTAACATCATCAACCCATACTCTAATATAATGGTATCCAGGAGCTGCTTGCCACTTATCACTGTTCGGACCTAATGGATTATTAATGCTACCGGTAACATAAACCTTTACCGTTTCACCTGGTTGTAGCTCCCTCCTAAAGTGGTCTGACCACATGGCAAGGTCACTATTAGCATACTTACCATCAATACGGAAACCAAGACCAAGCAATGCATCATTATTGATTGGGGCTGGTTGATCTCCAGCATTCACAACTTCAGCAACGAATTTTACCATTCCATTTACAGGAACAGACTGCTCATCAATGCTTACTTTCCTAATATAAAGATCGTAACCACCCCTCACTGGGATATAGTCACCACCCTCTTCACCAGATGGTTTAACATTGATTTTCTTCGTACGAGAGTTGTTTGATGCATTGTCATCACCAGGTAAACGGAAGCCATAACCTATCGTTGCTGTAAGTGTATGAGCCCCTGTTGTAGCTGTCCATGGCTGACGTGTCTCAAGAACAACAGACTGTCCCCGCTTCAAACCACCTTTATAGACGACTGTAGCAAAAGGAGCTACGCCATCAACAAGTACATGTGCACTGATCACTTCACCTACAGGAATGTCTGTATCACCAGTATTTAGCACTGCCATCTTAAAGCGAACGCCATCACCATCCTTAATATCTCTACCGCCATTGACTCTCTCCCATGAAAGAGCTGCAGCCTCAACATCGTAGTTTTCGACTATTTGAATAGCAAATCCACCACTACATGCCATCTTAATAGGTAGTACAGAATTGTTGTTTACACCCTTCTTATAGATATTAACTGGATAAGGATTCTCCTTATAATCAGCATTATCACCATCCTCATATACAACAGCTGTATACTTTTTACCAGGCTTAAGGAAGTCAAGACGAAGGTTAATAGTACGAGCATTGGCATCAGTCATACCTCCAATATACCAGTTATTGGTGCCGCGTGCCTGCCTTGCCGTAACAATATACTCGCCAATCTTAGCATCAGGAACAATTGTTTTCTCCCAATTAGAAGGTATATTCTCTAAGAAAGTGAATACTCTTGGGTTGTTCTGATAGTTCTCTATCTTATCCGCAGCCATCTGCCAAGGTGTATAAAAACAAACAAACTCAGCTAATTGCTTTGCTAATGTAGTATGCGGACGAGAGTCTCCATTGACTTCTAAGAACTTAAAAATACTCGGTGTAAAGTCCATTGGACCTGCCAATCCACGAGTAAAAGGAATCGTTACTGTATGCGAAGGAGAACTACCTGTGCTCCATGCATTCCACTCTTGACCCTTTACACCCTCACCAGATAGAAGGTTTGGATAAGTACGCTGTAACCCTGTAGGCATAACTGGCTCATGATTGATCACCATAAGATGATGCTTTGCTGCCTCTTCTATCACCTTACGGAAGTGCCTTACACCATATTGCGAATGTGGAAGTTGCTGCCAATCATCCACACCACCTGTGTTCAGGAAGTCACCTACGTATCCTGTCTTAATAACATTTGCTCCTACAGACTGATAGAGACTGAAAGCTTTCTCCATTTGGTTCTCATATCGCTTGGAATAACCGCCCGTCTCATTATGTACAATAATAGAAGTCCCATTATCATGAGCATACTTTTGTAACCCTCTGAAGTCATAATCAGGAGTGGATTCAGTCATACTAAGGTCATTAACAACGGGCTGCATACCATTCCACCCTTTGTTCCAACCTTCTACAAGAACACCTTCAAAGCCATGTTCTGAAGCAAAATCAATATAGTGTCGGGTATTATTATTAGTAGCACCATGAGGTTTATCAGTCTCAGACCAGCTAAAATCATTTAAATGTAAAGTCCACCAGATACCAACATACTTACCAGTTTTGAGCCATGAGGTATCTTCTATCTTGCAAGGATCATTGAGATTCAACATCACACGATTGGTAATCAATCCACCAGGAGTTGTTTCGACTGCCAACATACGCCATGGTGAATAGAATGGATAATAGTCTGTATATACTAAATGGTTCTTTTGATAATTTGGAATGTCAGCCCTTTCCCATCCTAGAAGTTGGACTTTAAAATGTGCAATATCATCCCAAAAACCTTGATTATTGATGCATAATGGAGAATAATCAGTAAGGTTAGCCTCGTGAAGCATCATATAAAGGTTAGGATTAGCTTCAATGGTCATTGGCGTACACTCCCATTTTTTACCTGAGAGAGGTCCCTTTCCCCACTCCCTTTCATAAGCTTTGGTATCGTAAGGAATAGTCCATGCCTGCAGATCACCCTTAAAGTTAAACTCTGTTTTCTCATCAGAAATGACAAGCGTTATATCCTTATTGTTACTTCTTAAACAGTCTTGCTTTGGAATAACATAGCGGAAACCAAAGCCATTATCAAATACACGGAAGACAACATCCAACTTGATTCGTAAGCCACCTCTGCGCTGAAGATGCATGGTTAGCTCTTTGTAATGATTCCGAACAGCATCTTCTTCTCCCCACGGCTGGTGCCATGTCTCATCCTTCTCCGAGATATTAGAGAATGAAACATCGAAGTCATTGTCAAGAAAATCATTGATGCTCTCTGTCAAAAGATAACCTAAGGCTGAACGTGTAATGATCTCTTGTCCGCGTCGACTCAATTTATAATAGGGATGTCCACTGTCATCTGTACCCGCTGTCACCGTGAGATTACCATTCGGTGAACTTACCTGTTCTACTCTGTCTGCCAATAACACTGATGGCGTTATTACGAATGTAAGAAGCAGAAGTGAGTGCTTTAAAAATCTGTGTTTCATTTCCTGAACTTTTAATAAGATTATTCGATTCTTTTATTTATAATTGAGATTGCCAATTCTGTATTCCTTTCACATACTCAATCACCTCATACCAACATAGGCTTATATGTGCTTAGATTACTTATAAGTTACAACAGAAGTATTCCTTCAATACCTTTCTACTACAAAACGATTGTATTATAAAAATATTTTCATAACCATAAGTATTTATCTTCATGATAATAAGGGGCTGGCACAATGATGAAACAAATAAGTTATAATGACAAAAACAAATATGCTTTCCGGTTTTCTACTGATGTGTTGCAGCTCCGCACATATGGAGCTAAGGCTTAGCACATATGGAGCTAAGGCTCCGCACATATGGAGTTGGGGCTTAGCACATATGGAGTTGATGGTAGACATCTATAGTATCAAAGGCTTAACACCTTACAATACGTAGTTGACATGAAAGCAACTTGTAGTCAGAAGAAAGCCGAACCATCAATGATGAATAGAATTTACTTGGTCATAAGGAGATTGTTTTTAAGGGAATAATACGTTGTTATCTTGTTAAATACAGCCCAACAAAGGACTTATGTCATTTCTCCAAACAGTAATAATCACTAAACATAAAACGTCCTCGTACACCTTATTGTATGATTAATACCAGTAAGACATACGGGGACGCATATTATTTAAAGCTTAATTTACATAGCCAGGATTCTGTTTCAAGTTCGGATTCTTATCCAGTTCATCCTTCGGAATTGGATAAATACCGGTGTGATGGTCAGCAGGATCAGCTGGTTTCTCCCACCATGCATTGTAATAAGTGCCAAAACGAATGTTAGTTGTACGTCTCAGACCTTCAAATACGAACTCATGCTTCCACTCAGTATCAATATCATCAAGAGTAAGTGAAGTGAGGTCAGTAAGTCCTGCACGCTTACGTATCTGATTAATGTAAGTGAGAGCTGTAGGAATATAACCCAAACGGAAATTACATTCAGCTTGCATCATCAGGATTTCAGCATAACGCATCAACACCCAATCATTATCACGTTCCCACTGATCAGTAGCACTCCACTCGTATTTATTCAGTCGTGCACCAGCATTCTGTGCGGCATTCGTGAAGTCAGCTATCTCCTCTGTGTAGTTCAAAGGCTCACCATTATCCATCAAAACTTCAGAACCATCTTTAGCACTATACTGCTGTCCGATGAGCAAACTGTTGCGACGGACATCCTGTGCATCAAATGAAGAATAGAGACCTGGTTGAGCACAAATACCGTTACCACACCACTGATAGACACCAGCAGGGTCAAAAGCTTGCTTCTGATTATAATGATAAGTCATACTTGCAAGGTAGTTTCCAACTGTTCCCTGCTTATGATCGTATGGAATAGCAAAGATAATTTCAGGTGATTTCTCATTCTGAATAGCAAAGCTAGCCTTATAATTAGGTGTGAGTTGATAGCCCTGAACCTTATCACAAGCATCAAGACAATCCTGCCAACGTGGTGAACCAGTATATACCTCTGCGTTAAGATACAGACGAGCCAGAAGAGTATTAGCAACATTCTGTGTGAAACGGCCATAGGTAACGCCTGATGGAAGTAGTGGCATAATCTCCTTTAGCTCCTTCTCTATGAACTCAAACACTTCCTTTCGGGTTGAATTGGTTGGCAATACCTTCTCTGTGAAATCAGTAGAGATTGGCACATTACCAAAGCAATCAAGCAGATTATAATAGTAATAAGCACGCAAACCACGTAATTCTGCTTTCACTTTATTCTTTGCTTCATCCGTTAAACCACTTTTATCAACCTGATAAATAATGGCATTCACCTTTGAAACACTCGTAAAATTATAACGCCATATAGAGAGAATACCTGTATTATTGGCATCCCAATTATGACGCTGATACTGCTGATAACGCCCACCATCAAACCAGTCTGTACCACGTGTAGGGATACAAGCCTCATCACTTGAACACTCTTGAGTGAAGAAAACATATTCACAGGTCGGATAACAGTTAACACCATTGCCTTCAGGTGTACCTGAACCATAGCCACGCAGTGTAGCATAAGCACCTCCAACAATGGTAGCTACCTCTGACTGTGTCTTTCCATAGTCATCTTGTGACACCTTATCATAAAGTTGTTCATTAAGATCTGTACAGGAAGAAAGAGCTAATAGCAAACCTACTCCCAGCCAAGCCTTCCTTATTGGAAGGATATTCGATATACTTATATTCAATCGTTTCATAATTGGTATAATCTTATAAAGTTGAATTTTACTGTCATTAGAAGCCAATGTTCACACCAAGAGAGAATGTACGTGGACGTGGGTAACTGTTAAAGAAATCGATACCCGGTGAACTTAATACGTTATCTGGTACACTAACTTCTGGGTCAATACCCTTATAACCAGTAATACAGAATAGATTCTCACCCGTTACATAGAAACGAAGACGAGTAAGTCCCAGCTTCTTCACCGTATTCAATGGTACTGAATAACCAAGAGTAATTGCCTGTAAGCGGAAGAAGTCACCATTCTCAATAAAGTAATCAGAGTAAGTTGGATTATCTGTTATACCACTTTTCATAAAGTCATCAAGAGTATTCTGTGATGGGAAACGCGTTGGATCGTACATTACCATACGACTAACATTCAACACTTTCTGCCCAAACATACCATAAGCAGCAACACTTGCATCGAAGTCACGCCATGTAGCATTGAGTGAAAGACCTAAGTTCCACTTAGGCATTGCCGAACCAAGATAGCCATCTTTACCTTTCCATTATCATCTTTATCAAGCATATACTTACCATCACTTGATATACCAGTGCAATGAGGACCCCAGAATGCACCTGCAGGATAGCCTTCCTTAATAACCTGTGAATAGGTATTAGACATACCACGTACGTTATGTAATGAGCCTGCTTGTAATCCAACAGCCTGATATTGATCATTAGAAAGCTTGGTAATCTCTTGATGATTGTATGCCAATGACATGTTAGCATCAAGTGTCCAGTTCTTTGCACGAACAGCCTTATACCCTAAACTCAATTCAAATCCCTTGTTAACAAGGTCACCAACATTAGCCAACATCGTACCAACAAGGTAAGGTGGTTGTGGAACTGGATAGGTCCAAAGGAGGTCAGAAGTCTTCTTATAATAAAGTTCCAACGTACCATTTAACTTATTGAATACTGAGAAGTCAACTCCAAGATTCCATTGTGCCGTAGATTCCCACTTAAGATCAGGGTTAGGATTCTGGATCTGTGTATAAGCATTCTTCCATGTTCCAGTAGTGCCATCAAAGTAAGCTGCACCTGATGGAGAGAGGATTGCCAATGACTTATACTCACCAATACCATTCTGATTACCCGTTACACCAAAGCCTGCACGAAGCTTTAAGTTATCAAGCCACTCATGTGTTGAAGCCATGAATGGTTCCTCAGAGATACGCCATGCAAGAGATACTGATGGGAATACACCCCACTTATGATTGTTACCAAACCTTGAAGAACCATCACGACGTAAAGTAGCAGTAACCATATAACGATCCATCAGGCTATAGTTTATACGACCAAAGAAAGAAATGAGCTTGATTCACCCTTATAAGAGTAAACATCACCCTGCCGATAGTCTGTTCCTGCTGCTAAATTATTGTAACCAAAAGCATCAGAATCAAACCCTGAGCGGGTTGAACCGAAACCTTCATAAGTATTATCAAGGTAAGAATAACCACCCATAAGGTTCAAATGATGGATATCTGCAAACTTCTTATCGTATGTTAGGTAAAGTTCAAGCTGCTTATTGGTATAATCATCATAGAGTCTTTGACCCCATCCATGCTCACTCTGCCCCTCCATGCGTGCATAAGTAGGCTTGTATAAGCCCGATTTCACAGAGTTTGATTCATAAGAAGTATTCATTGTAGCAGTAAGTCCTTCAACAATAGAGAGCTCTGCCTTCAAGTATCCTAGGAAACGATGGCGTTTACGGTCCTCTATACGATTGTTATTCAGCTCTACAGGGTTCTCTGTATTCGTTCCATTCAACTGTGCATAGCTGCCGTTCTGATTAAAGACTGGGAAGGTTGGCTGAAGGTTTGTCATACGTTCGAAGATACGGTTATCGATTGGATGCCAACTGTCAAAGTTCGCATTAATACCTTCATCCAAACGTAAACGACCGTTCATACCTGTCTGATAAGCGGAGAGAGAGCCTGCCACACGGTTCATATTATTTCTCTTAATAACACCTTCATTATTATTATAGGTGAAACTTGCACGATAACCATGGCTCTTTTTAGAGGAAGAAAAGTTGATATTATGACTGTGAGAGATAGCTGTACGCATGAGTTCTTTCTGCCAATCAGTATCAGCTCCATAATCCAAAGCGTTCATATTACCTGTAGAACGAACATAACTGCGCCATTGATTAGCTGAGAGTAAGTCGAGAGTCTTTGCTGCAGAAGCTATTGCAACATAGCCATTATACTGAATTGTGTTCACTTCTGTATCTGAACCCTGGCGGTTTGTAGTAATGATAATAACACCATTTGCACCACGTGAACCATAGATTGCTGCTGCTGAAGCATCCTTTAAGATGTCCATACTTACGATTTCAGATGGCTGAACAGAGTTGATATCAACCCCAGGAATACCATCAACAACTACCAACGGACCATTACTTGCAGAGAGTGACGTACCACCACGAAGGCGAATAGAGGCACCTGATTCGACTGCACCAGAGCTTTGGACAATAGATAAACCAGCAACCTTACCTTGCAATAACTGTTCCGTAGAAGTGATAACACCCTGCTTCATATCTTTAGAATTAACAGAAGCGATGGCTCCAGTAAGGTCACTTTTACGCATTTTACCATAACCAACACCAACGACTGTCACTTCATCAAGGGTCTTGGCATCTTGTTCCATTACTATATTCAAGCCTTTCCTGCCTGAACCTTACGATTATTATACCCAACATAAGAGATTTCAAGCATATCACCCTGCTTACATTGGATTGTGAAGTTACCATCTATATCCGTGATAGCCCCAACCTTACCACCTACAACGCTTACAGAAGCGCCAATAAGTGGTTCTTTTTCTGAGTCGACGACCGTACCTGTTGCGGTAAAATCTTGTGCCGATACATTGCTACAGAACAACATCATCATAAAGAGGATGAGCCCTGATAGTTTATTTTGAACTGTTAGTTTCATAGAATTTAATGCTTTTATGGATTGAATAAGATTCTTCTCTTCAATTTATATTAATCAGGAATAACAAGTGGGACAGTTGATTCAACAACCTTTATTCCTCTCGCATTTGTTATTGTTACTTTCAATTCAGAGGCTTCAACACCCTGTAATTCTTTATTCAAATCAATTGTTGTCTCTCGTTTATCACGTACTCCAGGCATCGTTCCTGTGATAGTCTTTGAGCCAGCTACGATAGTATAGGTCAAATCGCCATCTGTACGACCATTGTATTGACGAGTCAATGTCAGGATATCCTTCGTACTTACACGAGTAGGGAATACTGAAAACATTGGGTCTGGATAAGGAACAGCCTGACCAGCTTTCTGTGTTTGGTCACCGGTATTTACACCCCATTGGTTTGCACCAGCAGCATCCTTGATCACCTTAATAACATTGTAAGTCATATTCTCAAGTACAAATGCTGCCTTCTTATCTGGGTCTGCAAGGATTGTTGGCTTGTCTGGCTGACCAGGATCCTGTGGATTAGAAGCATAATATTCGCTTGGAATACCAATATTCCATGCATAGAGACCATTAGAAAGCTTCTTTAGTCCAGCCTTTGCAAGTACAGCAGGACGCCATACATCCAATGTCTGCAAAACAGTCCAGTCATTTAAACCTGAGTGAACACCAAATGTTACGAAGTCAGCATCCTTTGCTAACTCTGTCATTGTCTTACCTCCTAATTTATATACATCTGGGTTAAAGAGGACAGTAAGGGGATCATCTAAAGCAAACTTCTCTGTAAAGCCTGCCGATTTCTTACCACTGAAGAACTGAATGCCAGCACCTGACTTCTTGAAAGCTTCGAATTCAGAACGGCTATCAGGTGCTGCAAAAACACCAGACCACATAGAACCGTCCTTTGTCTTCAGTCTTTGCCAGAAGCCTGGCCAGTTAGCATCTTCAAACTTAGCGACGTCACAATGGAAATACTCCGTTGGTACCATCGTCTTTTTATAGATATTATTACCAAGATACTCCAATTTAGCAAAGTCAGATGAGTTACCTCCATGCCCTGCATCAGGCTCTGTTGGTTGCCAAGCCCAAAGGTATAGGTCAACACCTTCCTGGAATCCGACATCTGTCATATCATAATAGAACGTAACTTCTTCGTCTGCTGTAAAGACAGCAGGAACCGTCCAACACTTAGGAGCATTAGGAAGCTCTACTCCATCAGCAAACAATGCCAACGGAAATAAGCACATCAGTGCGAATAAAACTTTCTTCATAGTCATTTACTTTACTGCTTGAGTTAGGTTATACGTGTAAGAAACAAATGGCTGCCCTTTGGTCTTGCGTGTCAATCTGTACTCCAAAGTCTTGGTATTACCAGGCACTGTTGTTACAGTAAGTACAGTTTCTGCCTTCCCATCATTAAGCAAAATCCTACTTGCAGTGTTGTCACTCTTGGTGAAATTGTAGTCCATTTGCCATGTACCACTTGCTGGTAACAGTGCAGGAGCATTCCCTTCAACCGTAAAAGTAGAAGCTTTTCCAGCCTCATCTTGGTTTAGATTAATGACAAACGTGTCAAAATTGAGCAGGTCAGTTAATGTTTTTGTACGGGCATTAGCCTCATCAGTCTGAACAACAGAATTTACTACCCATTTACCACTAATCTTTTCAGTGAGCGTAATTGGTGAAGTGAATTCGCCGTCATCAACAGTAGAACATCCCGTGAACGTCATTGTCGCTGACAATAATAGTACAACGCCAAGCAATTTACTTGTGATCGTTCTCATAGCGAATCATTGTTTTTAGTTATTAAAAATATATTTTGTTATGATTTCCTTACTGGCAAAGTTACTCATCCTATTACTATTATTAAAAGAAACTATTGAAAGTATAAAGAGAAAAAAGGAATAACAACTACTAATATACTGATAATCAATGCCTCTTATATCCACATTCTTCATGTGAATATAAGCTAAATATTAGTAGTTGACCCTACTTTACAAGAAAATGTAATAAGATTTACCTTTATTTAAAGGGGAAATCAGGAGGATATTACCCGATATTAGATATCCATAATGAGCTGTTCGAACTGATCATTCTCCACACGTGAACGGTTCTTTACACGTGTCTTATAAGTATTGATTGTATGGACTGAATAATTAAGGAATGTCGCTATGCGCTCAGAATCATTAATACCCAGACGGATAAGGGCGAAGATACGCATCTCCGTCGTCAGTTGTTTCGGACCATCTGACAATACTTTCTGGTCATTTTCATCAAAGAGTTTCCCATACTTCTCAATAAAATGAGGGAAGAGTTTCAGGAAAGTCTCATCAAAATCGGCAAACATCGACTTGCGTTCTGCAACCAGTTCACTCTCTTTCAGTGAAGAACGCAACTCTTCATAGCGGCGCATAGCTATCTTTCGGTCAATGGTACGATAGAGTTTCTCCACCTTATTAATATATTCAGAGTTGATATAGAATGACCTACCGATATATTCATCCTTGATATTGTTCACCTCTTCTAACTGATGATTCTTGCTTCAAGTTCCTTATTGCGGTTAGCAATGGTCTGTTGTGCCTTCTTCAACTTTTTCATCTGTCTGCGAATGAACCACCAACCCATCAGAAGTCCGATAACAAAGAGCACACTGATGATTGCAGCAACAGCAATAGCGTTGCGCTGACCTTGTATTATCTTGAAGCGATCCTGCTCTATAATGGGTAGAATACCACTTACTTCTATGACGCGTTGGCGTGCTCCATAGAAGTTGGCATTGGCTAATGACTGTCTCACATATTCCGTTGCACGTTGTATTTCACCTTCTTTATATAAGAGATTTGCCAATGTACACAACGCTGTTGTCTCCCGAATAGCTCCTTTATTATCATAGATTGCTGCCAAAGCCAGATATTTCATTGCCTGATCATTGTCCTTAAGATAAAGATAAACCCATCCAACACACGAATTGACAATTGCTTTCTGATGCACATCAACGCCCTTTTTCTCCAGAAACTCCTTGAAAGTATCAAGGCATGCTTCGTATCTGCGCTCCTTCATATCACGCATTCCAACAGCATAGAGCCAGTCTGGCGAACCTTTCGGCAGATAATGAAGCAAAGAATCTGTGTAAACACCTGCCTGCTTGACGTATCTACTTTGATAAGGTTCCGTACGAGTGTAATCAGAAACATCATAATAAAGGCGGGAAGCCATTGTAAAATAGAGTTTACGTGCTGTGGTTGTTGTGCCTTCCATGTGTATTTCCCTCAGCTCATTAAAGGCTTCTGTATATAAACCTGCCGAAAGAAGACAGAAAACCAAGTCGCATCTTGCCTCCACTTCATAGTCACGATTCTTCAGTTTGATAGCCTCATCTATAAGATGATGGGCACAATTATAAGCTGAATCATATTGATAAGAGGAGTATTCCTTAAAGAGTTTCCTGTTAATATCAAACTGTTTTGACGGAGGAAGAGATACCAATTGCTTCTTTAGCTGCTTTATCCGCTTCAGTTTCTGTTCTTCATAATATTTTCTTTGCCCAAGACTATTATCCAATTCATCAAGTTGCTTCTCCCAATTCTCATGTGATGCTACACAAAACAAGGGCAATGTGAGAAGTATAATAAATAAGTATAGTCTTTTCTTCGTATTCATTTTAGGTATCTCATTAAATGATTTATAAGAGCTAATATATCTCTTAATATGACTGCAAATATAGAACTTTTCTTACAAATAACAAAAAAATATCGACTGAAAAATGTTCCAGCCGATACTTAATGTGCTCATCATTGGTTGATCATGTATCATGTTTTATCAGCCAATTGTTTTAGTATTCTCCCGTAAATGGATATCTTTCTGTTGCCCATCAGTCGTTATATTATCATACCATCTATAAGGTTATAACTTTTTTTCTTCATGTTTTATGAGATTTAGTTCAAAAACTCAATAAGTAAGATAAGACTCTTTATCTTATGGTTACAAAAATTATATCAATATTATAATATTAGGAAGATTAAAAGGCTTATTACAAACTTTTCTTTGCTATATAAATAACTTTATACTGACTATCAACGGTTTATAAGTTTAGCATTATTCTACAATATAAACGAGATGTTGGGACATTAAAGTGTAAAAAAACTTCACTTACAGAACTTTATATATCAAATAACAGTGCTTATAAAGCGTCTATTTTAATGCATTATATAACCATTTAATAATCAATATCTTAATGAGATTTAGAAGGGTTTAATACTCTATTCTCATTTATATTTATGCAGTATGCTGATTATAATAGGGTCTGATACGTGCTTTTTTTGTTGTAATTTTGTTATCCGAAAAGATACTTATTTTTAAGTAGTAGATTAAGTTTTTTTCAAGGTCTTTGCCATTTGTTTAGTGAAATAGATAAGGCTATTCATAAGAAACTTCAAAGATTAGGTTTAATAAGAGTAAAGCAACTTCGTTGTGATATTTGGTATATATGTATTTGTTATTTGGGTAATTTAAGTAATTAGTATTTAATTAAACTTACATCAATAGTTTGTTAAATCAAAACAGAGCTTGTCGTGAGATAAGCTCTGTTTTTGTTTCTATCGGGGAGGAAATAATAAGTTAACTCATACGCTATACACCGTGGAGGGAACTGCATAAAATCGGAGGATAGTAGCTGGCTTATGCCCACTTTATTTATGCTTAGTAGTCATATAATGTAAGATAAATTCACATCTCGATTTTAAAAGGTGCTCTTTTGCGTTCTAAAAGACGCCCTTTTGCAGAACAAAAGATGCCCTTTTACACTTCAAAAGGTGCCCTTTTGCAACGTAAAAGGGCATCTTTTACTTTGCCTTTCATAACCAATTGATTATCTGATAATTGCAAAGCATGATTTTTTTGGTTCCCTTTCAATTAATGAAAGTTTTGGGTTGAGAAAATGTAAGGATATTTTACAGAAGGTAAATGGGGCAGAAAGTTAATGTGGGTGATAATAAAAAATCGGCTGGAAGAGTCTCCAGCCGATTCTAAATATACGATTGTAGTGGATTCTTCTACAACGTTAATGCTTACTTAATAACTACTTTCTTACCATTATGGATATACACACCACGCTTCAAACCCTTGGCAGTTGTGCCACAACGACGACCCTGAAGGTCATAATAGTAAGTGTCTTGTACCCCGAAACCAGCATTAACAGCCTCTACACCAGTAGGAATAACATCCAGATTGTCTGGTTGATCAGCGTTGTTAATGTAGCGAATAGCACCCGTAGGAATGTTCAGTTCAATGGTAAGTTTATTGTTATTATGGTTAACCTCACCTGCATAACGACCTGCATAGTTATCAATCCATGCCGTAACGGTGTGCTTGCCTTCTGTAGCAATCCAATCTTTACCAATGGTACCACCGCAGGCTGTTACCTTAGCAAACTTATGTGACTTCACACCTTTGGTGTAATCGTCAGACCAAGTGATGACATCTGTCTTGCCATCTATCTGGAATTGAACACCAAGAATATCATTAGCAGGAGCATCCTTATCACCAGCATTGGCTACAATGGCAGAGAAGTTCACTCTATCACCTGGCTTAATAGACTTCGTATTCATAAGAATCTTCGTCACAACAAGGTCATAACCACCTGTTACAGGGGTGAAAGTACCGTAATCATCACTATTACCTACAACGTTGAAACGCTTTCCTGCTTATTATTCTCCTTAGTTACTTCGGCTGGTAAGTTGTTCTCTGGGTCAACCAACACGCTCATGACATGTGAACCTGGTGTGGCTGTCCAAGCATCTTTTATAGAAAGAATCACTGTTTCTCCTGCCTTTAACCCCTTGTCATAGCTCTGACTCATGAACGTTTGTTTACCTCCATCAAGAGAAACCTTGAATGCAAGAGCAACATTTGCAGGGATATTGACATTCTTTGTGTTCTTGATTGCAACTTTAAAGGTAACTTTATCACCCTCTTTTAAATCTGTATTGCCATCAGCTTTCTCCCAACGAACACCCGTAACAGCTACATCGTAACCCTTGATATTATCTATAGGATCTACATTTTCATCAGGATTACCAGTGAGATTGTCGGGCTTATCAGGATTACTAACGTACTGAACTTCCTCCATAGGGATGTTCAACTCAATGGTAAACTTATTGTTACCGTGGTTAATCTCATCTGCATAACGACCTCCGTAGTTGTCAATCCATGCCGTAACGGTGTGCTTGCCTTCTGTAGCAGTCCACTCTTTGCCTACTGTACCACCACAAGCTGTTACCTTAACAAAGTTATGAGAGTCCAGACCTTGGGTGTAATCATCAGACCATGTGATGACATCTGTCTTGCCATCTATTTGGAATTGAACACCAAGAACATCACCTGCAGGTGCATTTTGGTCACCAGCATTGGCAACAATGGCTGAGAAGTTGACTCTATCACCAGGCTTAATTGACTTGGTATTCGTGAGGATCTTCGTCACAACGAGGTCATATCCGCCCGTTACAGGTGTGAATGAACCCATGTCATCAGCTGATTCGTGCACATTAAACTTCTTGAAACGCTTGTTATCTTCCTTAGAAATCTCCTTCGGTAAGTTGTTCTCTGGGTCAGCAAAAGCCTCAACATAACATGCTCCAGCCTTAGCCTTCCAAGTGCCATTCGCCTTAAGAATAATAGACTGATGAGCCTTCAAACCACCATCATAAGCCCTACTTGCGAAGCTTGACTTACCATTAATCTTAACAGAAAAAGCAAGATCTACACCCTTCGGGATGTCTACATTTGATGTATTAACTATCTTAACCTCAAACGTAACAGCGTCTCCTTCCTTCAAATTAGAACTACCCTTGGCATTCTTCCAGCTGAGACCTTCCAGCTTAACATTGTAACCTGACAGCTTATCCATAGGATCAATGATACCACCTTGTTGTGTCTTGTCAGCATAAGGAGGCTCAGGAACAACATAAGAATTCTTCAAATAGGTAAACTTTATAGCGTCTGCTTTCATCTTATTGTTATCTGTCCACACTGGCCATGTCTGTTATTACCTTTCCGATCCTTACCAACATTAGCAATAACAAGGTTATTAAAGGTTGCACTACCATTGTTAGCACTGAATTGCACATGCGGACATTTCTGTTGTAGAAAAGTTGTCTTTGATATCAGACAAGCCACAACCTAAAAAGCTTCAGACCATCAAACAATATCTTTTCGGGATCCTATACACTCTAACACCAAAGAAAGGAGAGTCATAAACCTCATTATTTCTAAAGGTAATATTGCGTAATTTGCCATGTTCATTAAAGACATCAATACCTGCAAGGTCGTTGTTCCAGACTGGATCGGCATATGTTCCACAACGAACTACATAGTTGTTTTCTATTAAAACACCCTCCTGTCTCTCGTTGTTATCAAATCTATATCCTGTAGTAAAGTCACTTGTAACATGAATACCAGATGCTAAACCCTGGTCACTAACGTAGTTATTATATGCACGTTGGTCCGTTCCACCATAAATAGCTATACCACCTGCACGCCAACCAAGCTCCACTGTGTTATAAGCAAATGCGTTATTCTTTTCATCATCAGGGTTTATAGCTGCTTTATCAGGGAACATTGCAAGTCCATCATCACCATTACCACGCACATTACAGTTATATACTACAGCATTAGAAGTACCTTGACAGAAGTTCACACCATCTGCAAAGTTATTACGAATACGGCAATTTGCAACTACAACATTATTACAATAGTCAGCTTTACCATTATAATCACCAAACCAAAAGCCGCACTCATGATGTTCTACCCATAGGTCATGGAAATAAGAATTATCCCAAACATCCATGAAAGCCTTGTACACTGCCATCTGTCTATAGCGACTACGAAGGTTTGAAGTCATATAAAAATCACATACTTCCATATCCTTACAGTAGCCATCAGATCCATGATCAGGGTGTCCACCAGATATACCTCCACCAAAATCCTTCGTACTTGTGAACTTAATATTGGTGTACCACATACCTGCACCTTGTATCCTTACCTTATCACCATATACACGCCATATACCGTCTAACTCGTAAGTTCCTTTAGGAATATATAGTACTTTAGAACTCTTATCAGCTTCTTTCAGTGCTTCATTGAAAGCATCAAGCCAACTATTATAGTCCTTTTTATAATCCTGAACATTTATTGCTCCTGCTGGTTGTTTAATCATTGCAGGTATGTTTTCAACCTCTATGAAATCAATTCCACATGCAATAGCCTTTAAATTCTTTATCACAATGTGGTCACCAGGCTTAAGTTTGCTGTTCAATTTAAAGTGTACTTCATCAAACGCAAAGGCTGGAATGCTTCCAGGTACCTTCTCATCATGAGGATCTCTGGTACCAGGTGTGAAATACTGCCACATGTTATAAGAAGAAATGGCAACTGTCTGTTCAGATTGTTTCGTTCCTTTTGCATCATAGACCATAACCTCTAAGGAACTGTTCTTCCCCATACCATCATCACTATCAGGCATGGTAAAGCGCATAGTAACGCCATCCCCATATCTGTCAATAGACAAATCAAGAGAGTCACCATTCGTCAATTCCACATAAGAACGCTTCGAAGCCTGGGTAGCAATGTCATCTCTACTACAATTAACAGAGACCAATTTCTTAGCAGAACCATAGAATCTGCCATCTTCAGCTTCGTAACGATTATAAGGAACTGTTGCTCCACGCCTACCATTAGGGTCTGGACCAGGGATTTTCAGTTTATCAGCCGGCCCAGCATGTGACATCATACTACCTAATATCACCAGTGTCAATGCAAGTAATAATTTCTTTTTCATACTTCACTTGATTTAGTTTTTAAAAAAGATTGTTTAAAGTGTAGCTCTCAATCGAGCGCCACAAATTTATGTTTTACTTACTATTGTTTGATATTTAAAAAGCCAATTACAAACTATTCTTGAGCCTTTTTATCTATGAATAATCTGATTATCAGTAACTTAAGTTTATCTTTTTTTCACTCGCAAATACAAATACAATATCTTTAACTTGGGTGTAAATTCTTCACTATAAGGACCTTGTAAAGACCATAATATTGATTGTAAAAAGCTGAATATGTGCATCAAATAAATACTATTGACTATCAATATATTATGTACATTATTTGAGTTTTTTTATAGACATAATATATTTATATTTATTCAATATGCCGTTTATAACAATCTATCTTGGCTTCTTTTTACCATGATTTTTATTACGAAAAAAACATAACGGTAAATACGGTAATTCTAAGTGTGTATATACCCATTCTAAGAAATAATATTACTCTTTTATTGAGAAGTCTGTAGACTAAGTCTGGTGATATTACCATCTGCTCACTTGTATGAAGCAAGAGAATAAAAAAACACTTTTTCTCTTGTTTCGTTTTATCAATAGTATCCTTGTAATGTAAGATAAATTCATATTAAGGATTAAATAGATGCTCTTTTGCATTGTAAAAGGTGCCCTTTTGCATGATAAAAGATGCCCTTTTACACTTCAAAAGACGCCCTTTTGCAACGTAAAAGGGCGTCTTTTATAACGCTGTTTATAACTATATGATTATCTGATGGTTACAAAGTCGAAAATAATTGGTTTCCCTTGATTATTGCATTTATAGGATAAAAAAATATTGTAAAGATATTTATATAACATCCACATCATCATCCAAGTAGTTTCAAACCATAAAAAAAGAATCGGTTGGAAGCGCTCCCAACCGATTCTGAATATGCTATTACTAACTGTTTTTACGGTAATATTAAAGTTTACTTTATAATAACCTTCTTACCACAATGGATGTAAACACCCTTCTTGAGACCCTCAGTTGTTGTACCATAACGGCGACCCTGAAGGTCGTAATAATAAGAATCCTTCACGCTTTGCACTGCATTTACAGCCTCAATACCATCCGTACCATCGATATTGTCTGGCTTATCAGGATTGTTAATGAACTGAACAGGACTCATAGGGATATTCAACTCAATTGTAAACTTGTTATTATCATGGTTTATTTCACCTGCATAACGACCTCCGTAGTTGTCAATCCATGCCGTAACGGTGTGCTTTCCTTCCGTAGCAGTCCACTCTTTGCCTGCTGTACCACCATTGGCTGTTACCTTAACAAACTCATGTGACTTCACACCTTTCCTATAATCATCAGACCATGTGATGACTTCTGTCTTACCATCTATCTGGAATTGAATGCCAAGAACATCACCAGCAGGAGCATCTTGATCACCAGCATTGGCTACAATGGCAGAGAAATTAACCTTATCACCAGGCTTGATTGACTTCGTATTCATAAGAATCTTCGTCACAACAAGGTCATAACCACCCGTTACAGGAGTGAAAGTACCATTATTATCTGGGGCTTCATAAACATTAAACTGCTTAACACGCTTGTTGTCATCCTTTGATGTTTCCTTCGGTAAGTTGTTCTCTGGGTCGGCAATAGCCTCTACTTTACAAACTCCAAGCTTGGCAATCCAAGAACCATTAGCAGTAAGAATGACAGACTTACCAGCCTTCAAACCGCCCTCAAAGTCATCACTTATTGCCGCAGATTCACCATTAACCTTGACTTCAAAAGCAAGTGCTACATCCTTAGGGATATCTACATTTGATGTATTAGTAATCTTTACACGAAATGTTACAGCATCACCTTCCTTCAAATCAGAGCTACCTTTAGCATTCTTCCAGCTGATACCTTCCAGCTTAACATTATAACCTGACAGTCCATCCATTGGATCAATGATGCCACCTTGCTGATCTTTGTCAGCGTATGGAGGCTCTGGAGTAACGTATTTCTTCTTTATATTAGTGTATTTAATGGCGTCAGCTTTCTGATGATTGTTGTTCGTCCAGAGTGGCCAAGTCTGATTATTACCCAATACATCCTTATGAACATTACCTATTTCAAGACCATCAAAGATTGGAGTTGCTTGGTCTGCACGAATGGCACAGAAGGTCACTGGCGTTGTAGAATAGCTAGTTGACATACCTGTAAGACCAGCTCCAAGGATTTTTGTATTGATAAACTTAATGTTATCAGGGTCATTTAATACTGTTATTCCGAAGCATGGAGCATCATAAATCTCCGTATTATAGAACGTAATATTCTGAAGACTACCACCCGTTTTATGCACATCCAGAGCTGCAAGGTCATTACCAAATATGTCACAATTGGTTCCGCTACGCACAATAGTATTGTTTTCGAACTTTATACCATCAGGTTTATTATTAGCATTAAACTTAGTTCCAGGGAAAGTTGAGTTCAAATGAATACCTGCAGCCAATGCCATATCAGTGACAAAGTTATTATATATGCGGTGACCAGTACCTCCATAGACAGCTATACCACCAGCACGCCAACTAATTCTACCGTGTTATATGCGAAAATATTATCATGTAAATCACGTGCTCCACAAGCATCTTGATTCCATGTAGCAAGTCCATCATCACCATTACCACGCACACTACAGTTATAAACGGTGGCATTAGAGGTTCCTTGTGCAAAGTTTACACCATCTGCTAAGTTGTTACGAATACGGCAATTGGCGATCTTTATGCCATCGCTATAATCCATCTTACCGTTATAATCACCAATCCAGAAACCACATTCGAAGTGCTCTTCCCATATATCATGGAAGTAACTGCCATCCGTATATACGTCCATGAAGCACTTGTAAATAGCCATCTGATCCATACGGCTGCGTAATGCAGAGTTGATATACATGTTACAGAACTCTATTTTCTTACTATAACCATCAGGACCATGTGAACCATTACCACCTGAGATACCACCGCCTTCTTTATTAGGATTAGTAAATTTAATGTTAGTATACCACATACCAGCACCGGTAATCGTCACATTATCAGCAAAAATACGCCATACTTTTCCTAAATTATAGGTACCAGCTGGAATATAAAGAGTTCTTGATGGAGAGGCTTCTGCATCCTTAACAGCTTGTATGAAAGCATCACCCCAATCACCACCAGCAGCCATATTCTTATATTTTGTATCCTGTATGCTGATTGAACCAGCTGGTTGTTTAATCTTAGCAGGTACGTTTTCAACCTCAATAAAGTCTAAACCATACTCCATGTTACGTGAATCGTCATTCTTAACAGTAATAACATCACCTGGTTTAACCTTATTATTTAACTTGAAATGTACTTCATCAAAGGCAAAACATCTAAAATCACCACCCGGTACATCCTTAGGATAAGGGTCATTTAGATTGAAATACTGCCACATAAAGTAAGATGTAAGCTTTACAGTCTGGTCTTTATTACCGTTTACATACACATCTAATGATCCATTCTCGCCCATTCCGTTAGGTGAATCCTTCATTGTGAAACGCATTGTAACACCATCACCATTTCTGTCTATCTTGAAGTTGACAGCAGAACCTTTAGATGATAAGTCTACATAAGACTGTTTTGAAGCCTGAGTAGCAATGTCCTTGCGTCCATAAGATGTAGTTTTCTTTGCTGCACCACCCGAAAGTTCTCCGTTTTCAGCCTCATAACGATTATAAGGAACCGTCGCTCCACGCCTTCCATTGGCATCAGGTCCAGGTACTTTCAGCTTGTCTGCTGGTCCTGCCTGTGACATTAGTGTTCCTGAAAGCACCAATGTCAATGCAAGTAATAATTTCTTTTTCATCTCTACTTGATTTAGTTTCTAAAAGGATTTATAAAGTGTTATTTCTCATTTTATATCGACAAAATTATGACATTACTACCATTTAGTGAAGGATAAAAACCCGATTACAAATTAATTTAGCATAATATAAACTACCTATATCTGATTATCAGCTACTTACATATCATAATTTCCTTTGTAATACAAAGAAAATATTGATAATTTTAAGTGTAATTACATCACTTTTTATAGGTTTATTGGCAGCTTAATAAGGGTTATAAAAAGTTATTTACATCCATATATTTAATATTATTGGTAATCAATTAGTTATGTTACTAACACTGAATAAAGATACGTTCTATACTTTATATTTATCTAATACGTCCCTATAACGACTTTGCGATTTTTATCTTTTTTTGTTGTAATTTCGTCGTCAGAAAGAATTAAAAATCTTCAGGAAATTAATCTGTTTTTTTGATCTTTAGTGTAGTATAATAATAAAAGTAGTTCTTCCATAGGACAACAAAAGAATTTTAGGTTTAGTCATAAACGAATACTTCATTACGATATTTAGTATATATGTATTTGTTATTTGGGTAATTTGAGTAACTTAATTAAACTCACATCACTAGTTAATTAAAGTTTGACAGAGCTTGTCGGGAGACAGGCTCTGTTTTTTTGTTTTATGTAATAAAAAAAATACTATCAGCAATTCAATAGGTGCTCTTTTGCATTGTAAAAGACGCCCTTTTGCACTTCAAAAGATGCCCTTTTACACTCTAAAAGGTGCCCTTTTGCAACGTAAAAGATGCCCTTTTACAAGCCTATTTATAACTATCTGATTGATTGATGGTTACAAAGACGAAAATAATAGGTTTTCCATCGTTAAAGAAAATATGAAGAAAAAATATTGTAAAGATTTTTTTCTTCAACTTTATAAAGCATGACATTCCATTTCTTAAAGCACAAAAAAATCGGTTGGAATAGCTTTCCAACCGATTTCTTATTATGCCTATCGTAGAATGATTCTACGAGTATAAATTACATTACTTGACAATGACTTTCTTGCCATTGTGGATGTAAACACCTCTTCTCAAACCATCAGTTGTTGTACCATAACGGTTGCCCTGAAGGTCATAATAATAACCATCATTAGCCTTCACGTCAGTGTTTACATGCTCAATACCATTGGTATTACCCTTTCCATCACCAAGATCGTCTGGCTGATCAGGATTGTTGATGAACTTAATCTCCTCAAGTGGAATATTCAATTCAATGGTAAACTTATTGTTATCATGATTGATTTCATCAGCATAACGACCATTATAATTATCTATCCATGCCGTTACTGTGTGCTTACCAGGCGTTGCAACCCACTCATTACCTTGCTGACCACCATTTGCTGTGACCTTAGCAAACTGGTGAGACTTCACACCTTGTGTGTAATTATCTGACCATGTGATAACATTTGTATTGTTATCAATGATGAACTCTACACCCAATTGCTGTCCTGCAGGAGCATCCTTATCACCAGCATTGGCAACATAAGCAGAGAAGTTTACTCTGTCACCTGGCTTAATACTCTTCTTATTGGTGAGGATTTTGGTCACAACAAGGTCGTAACCACCTGTTACTGGAGTGAATGAACCCTTATTATCAGATGACTCTTGTACGTTAAATCTCTTCGTACGGGTATTGTTTGCCTTATTCGTATCATCACTCAGACGATTGCGATAGTCGACCTCTGCAACAATAGTATGCCCACCAGGCTGTGCTGACCATGTAGAGTTTGTTGAAACAATGATAGGCTGATTGGCTTTAAGACCATTCTTGTTATCATCGGTAACATAGCTTTCCTTACCATCAACCGTAACCTTTACACCAATCTTCACACCTGCAGGGATATCCTTATTACATACAAGAGAGGTTCTGAATGTTACCTGGTCACCCTCCTTAAGGTTGGTATCACCACTTGCATTCTCCCAACGTAGACCCTTCAAAGATATGTCATAGTTCGTAATTCCATCCATAGGATCAACTACACCACCACCTTGGTTCTTGTCAGCTTCAGGTGCTTCAGGTACATTATAGCTGACATCAGAGAGATAATCATAGCTTACTGACTTAGCAAGAGCCTCATTATTATCAGTCCATAAAGGCCAAGTCTTATTGTTACCAACCTTATCTGGGCTTACATTAGCAATCTTCAGACCATCGATAAACTTGACATTATCGTTCTCTAAACGGATAGCAGCCGTAGAATGTTCCCATGTTGAGTACTTCGTTGTCTGCCCTGCAAGAGATGCACCGAGTATCTCTGTCTTCTTAAACACAATACCTGTTGGACCTTTAAATATACGAATAGCATCAAAAGGAGAGTCATAAATCTTCGTATTATTAAAGGTAACGTTGCGTACATCACCCTTAATATCAATTGCAGCAAGGTCTTCATGCCAGCTATCATCATTCGTACCACAACGTACAAGGATGTTATTATCGAAGCTGATGTTCTGTGTATTCTTGAATTTAGGACCATCAAAGATGTCATTCAAGTGTATACCAGCTGACATAAACATATCAGCAAGGTAGTTATTGTAGACCTTATGCCCATTACCACCATATATAGCAATACCTCCAGCACGCCAAATAAACTCAATAGTGTTGTAAGCAAAGGTGTTGTTTGACTCATCATGGGCTCCTTGATTATCATGATTCCACATTGCAAGACCATCATCACCATTGTTACGGATGCTACAATTGTATACAGTAGCATCTGAAGTACCCTGACAGAAGTTAACTCCATCAGCGAAATTGTTGCGGATTCGACAGTTATATATCTTCAAACCGCTGCTATAATCAATCTTTCCATTATAGTCAGCAATCCAAAATCCACACTCAAAGTGGTCCTCCCAGATATCATGAATAGCACTTCCACCTTTGAAAACATCCATGAAACACTTGTAAACTGCCTTCTGGTCCCAACGACTTCTTAGGTTTGAGTTGATATAAAAGTTACTTATATCCATGTTATTGCAGTAATCATCAGGTCCATGTGAGCCATTACCACCAGAGATACCACCACCAAATGGGTTAGGATTGGTAAACTTAAGGTTTGTATACCATATACCAGCACCAGTGATTTTCACGTCTGATCCATAGATATACCATATACCACTGAGCTCATAAGTACCTGCTGGTATATAGAGTTTCTTTGACCCTGCATCAGCATCTTTCAGTGCTTCTTCAAACGCTTTAAGGTAATCGTTACCCTTAATGTACTGCTTATACTTCGTATCAGTTACACTAACAGCCCCTGCAGGACGGTCAATTTCTTGTGGAACAACCTCTGTCTCGATGAAATCAACGCCATATTTCAGTCCTTTTGCACCAGAACTCTGAATACGAATACGGTCATTAACATGCAAAGGCTTGTTCAAAATGAAGTGAGTTTCATCAAAAGCGAAGCATCCAACACCATTATCATTCTTATCAGAAGGGTTTCCGCTGGCAAAATACTGCCACATATAATAAGAAGTAAGGTCAACAGTCTGCACCTTTTTCTCGTTGATATAGATGTCTAATGAGCCATTCTGCCCCATACCATCTGGTGTATCAGGCATTGTAAAGCGCAGAGTTACACCGTTGGCATTGGTCTTCATGGTCCATTCAGCATACGAACCATTTGACGGTAGTTCTATGTATGACTGCTTAGAAGCTTGTGTTGCGATATCCGTACGCTTCCAGTTTGCCGACTTAACAAGCGTAGCTCCGCCACCAAGCTTAGCCGTTTCGGAATCATAACGAGTATAAGGCATCAACGCACCTACACGTCCATTAGCATCTGCAGAGGGCACATTGATATCGTCCGCATAGCTTGCATGCGACATCAAAGTACCAGTAAGCAGCAGTGTTAATGCTATAAAAAATTTCTTTTTCATACTTTTACTTTATTTATCCTTTTAAAAAACTATTGTATACAATCATTTTAAACCTTCTCATCACAAATGTATTACATTCCAATAAGATATGGGCGTTAAAGAAAACTATTATAAATCATATTGTTCTAATACAAAAAAATATTTTTACTGATTATCAATAGATTAAGTTCTGAGAAAAAAACTCATTTATACAAAGAAAGAAAAAGCTATTTTTAAGTCATAAAAAAAAGCTATTTATCGAGTAATTTGGCTGAAATAACGTCTTAAACTATTGTTTTCTGAAGATTAATGGCTAAGAATGAATTGATATTTTTTTATAAAGTAATAAGTAAAGAATAAAAAAATTGTTACTTATATAGTGTTGTTCAAAGTATGAAATGTCCTGCTTTTAAATGAAAATCCTCATGAAGATAAGCATAAATCTTCATGAGGATCAGTATCAATAAGTAACCTTATCGGCTTATTTTATCTGTGAAGTAACAGGGCTATTAATACCTTTCATTGCTACTAAGAATGCTTTTGCATATCCAAACTTAAGTCGCATGTCAAGTCGAACGGGGATATGATTAGGATCATCTGTCACATAGAAGCTGGCAATGTCTCTCCATTTACCGTCTTCCTCTTCATAATAAGTGAGCTTCAAGCAGCGGTATTTGTGACCGTTATCAGCCTTTATGTTTTCTTTTCCACCATATACTATACGTGCGGGACTACGATTATCACCATCAACAATAGGGAATTTAACCACTTCTCCATTCTTCCAGCTTTCTGGATTGAAGCTTCTTGCACGCAGGAAGATGCTCATCATGTCATAACAACAGTCATCATACGTATGTTCTTTCCAACGATGTTTGCCGTCATTACCCATATAATGCTGCTTAACCCTGCACTTACCATTGGGATAAGAGTAGAAAACTTCATCTACGGTGTAACGCTTTCCTTCTCTTGCTCCTTTGCGATAATAGAGCGGAGCCATCTGTTTTGAGTTATAAGTAAGCAACGTATCACGCAATACAAAGTAGTCATCTAACCGTCCAGTACCACGAGTTGTCAATGAAGCACGGTAAGCTGGGATTCCTTTATACGTTGATGAGACAGTATACCAGGAAGCTGTTCCTGCCTTAACCCATACAAACTTCCAGTTATAATAGAGGTTATAAGTAAGGTATTCACCACTGCTGAATGCTGTGTTGCGGAACGTACACTGTGCCGAAGAACTCAAAGAGAGCATTGCAAAGAGACAAACTATATAAGTTTTTAGTTGTTTCATATTCCTTGTTTTTGTTCAATTCATATTATACTTACTCTTTTTCTCTTTTTAAAAGAAAAGAAATGTTTTAGTATGATAGGCTGTGGATTAGTGCAGAACTTTTCCTTTAATTTCTTGCATGATAAGTTATCAACCCGTGGTATCGGCTTATCAACAAGTTATTCATTTGTTTAATGCTTGATTTTCAGCCGTTATGATGAGTTATCCACATTATCACTAAACGGTGCAAAGATAATAAGTTTATATCTTTTTTAGTGTGAAAGTTGTGTAAAACTTCTCTAAAACCCAGTTAATAACCTTGTGGATATCCACGTATGACAGTGTTTTCTATTTTCCTTGTGGATATCTACAGGGTTATTAGAAAGTTATGCACAGGGTTTTCAACATAGTTATCCACACTTTTGTTAATTGTCATTGGGATAAGATAGGTTATATAAGCTTGTGATAAGTATATATGTTCTGATAATAAGTAAAAGCAACAAAAAGAACATAAGAATGGTGAATATTTAAGATGGTAAAACAATATTACAAGTTGAAAAACGAAATGTTGAGTAAAACGGAAGATATTCTTCTTTTTACGGTTTTGTAATCGTCACATTATCAATAGGTTACAAATAGGCTTGTAAAAGGGCATGTTTTGCGTTGTAAAAGGGCACCTTTTACCATGCAAAAGGGCATCTTTTACAACGCAAAAGACGCCCTTTTAAAAATCAATTAAGAACTTATTTTACAAAAAGTGGTTATTGTATAATGTCTTAACCCTATACGATAAAAGCCAAATGACGTGTTGATAACAATTGACCAACACGCCATTTGGCTTTATTGTGAAGTATCTGACTGCGTAATTTACTGTGACCGCAGTAGTACTTTATTTATAAATCATCTTCAAGTGCTGTACTCTTGGCATACGCTGTACTCCTTGCTTCGAAGAAATCGGTCTTTACCATGTTTGCATTAGAGTACTGACTAACCCATTTCATGTTCTCTGGTTCTTTCTGATTCTCCTCATAAAGGAAGCCAAAGCCAAGTCCTGACCAACGCAGGTTACCCAGATATTGGATGTAATCTGATACCATCTGCGCATTCAATCCCTGTACATCGTTACCGATAACATACTGTCCCCAGGCTATTTCCTGCTTTACTCCCTCGCGCATCATGTCCTCATAAACCTTTATCTTCTCTGGAGTGAACATGTCAGGTTCCTCTTTCTTCAGTTCAAGGATGATACTACGGAAGAGCCAAAGGTGTGTATTCTCATCTCGATTGATGTAACGAATCTCCTGAGCAGAGCCTGACATCTTTCCGTTTCGGCTGAGATTATAGAAGAACATGAAGCCACTATAGAAGTAAATACCCTCAAGAATGAAGTTAGCAATCAGTGTTTTCATAAGACTGAACTTGTCTCTCTTCTCATGAAACTCGTTATAACAGTCACCAATAAACTTGTTACGGTTCAAGAGATGCTCATCAGTCTTCCACTGATAGAGGATGTCATTGCGCTCTTCAGGACTACAGATGGTATCCAACATATAGCTGTAACTCTGGCTGTGGATACACTCTTGGAATGCCTGAATGTGCAGACAGAGATTCACTTCATTGGCTGTGATGTATTCACTGACCGTTGGGAGGTTATTACTCTGCAATGAATCGAGGAATACAAGGAAACTCAGAATCTTGTCATAAGCCGTGCGTTCAGCCTTATCCAGTCGTGGATAATCCTTGAAATCCTGAGAAAGATTGATTTCTTCAGGTATCCAGAAGTTATTCATAGCTTGTCGATACCAGTCGCTAACCCATGAATATTTCATGTTGTTAAAGTCATTCAGATTAGTGGTATTACCACCAATCATACGTCTCAGGCGCAAGTCAATATCGCCAGAGGGATTGAATAGGGTGTTTCGCTTTAATTGATTGTCCATTGTTTTATGATCTTTTGTCACGGGAGTGGAAATAGTCAGTTCATTGATAACCTTGGTCTCTTTAACTTTTCCACCTCCCTGACTTCTTTAAATTCTTAATTATGATGCACAACTTTCGCACTCTTCTACTTCTAATGACTTACTGCGTACGTAATAAATGGTCTTTACTCCACTCTTCCATGCAAGTAAATAGAGGTCGAGAACCTGGCGCATTGTGAAGTCATTGGTAATATAGAGGTTCATACTCTGTGCCTGATCAATGTGGCGTTGGCGCACACCTGAAGCACGAACACTCCACTTCTGGTTGATGAGATAAGCACTCTTGTACATCCAGTAAGTGTCATCTGACAGCTCAGGTGCCACACGTGGCAGCATACTACCCTTCTTTCCTCCAGGAAGAAACGCTTCATAATTGGGTCAAGACCGGCTGTTGTACCTGCAATGATACTTGTACTGCTGGTTGGAGCCACTGCAAGTAGATAAGCATTGCGCATACCTTGACGTGCTACAGTCTGACGAACCTTCTGCCATTCAGCACTGTTGTAATCACGTTTATCAAAGTAAGCACCTGTTTCCCAGTCGCTTCCTTCAAAGAATTTATAGCTTCCTTTCTCCTTAGCAAGGTCGGAACTGGCAATAATAGCAGCACGATTGATGGTCTCAAACACCTTATCCATGAATTCAAGATGCTCTTCGCTCTCCCATTTGATATGTCTTTTAGCCAGTGCATGATGGTAACCACTGACGCCAAGTCCGATGGAACGATAGCGTTGGTTGGTGAGTTCAGCATAAGGAATAGGATAGAAGTTGAGGCTTATGACGTTATCTAAGGCGCGAACAACCGTAGCTACCTTCTCTTTCATCTTCTCTTCATCCTCCAAAGGCAGGCGTCCTAAGGACAGACTGGCAAGGTTACATACAACAAACTCGCCTGGACGCGTAGTAGTAACAACCACTGTATCACCATCTTTGGTCTCAACTTCCTTCGAAACGCTTTCTATTGGAGCCATGTTCTGTGCTATTTCGGTGCAGAGATTAGAGCAATAGATGATTCCTTTATGCCCATTTGGGTTGGCACGGTTCACTGCATCGCGGTTGAAAGTGAATGGTGTACCAGTCTCAACGGCTGAACGGAGAACCAATCTGACGATGTCTTTGATGCTGATGACACGTCTTGAGAGTCGTTGATCATTAACACAATCAAGGTATTTGCGCTCCCATTCCTCTCCATAACAGTCCTCTAAGCAGTAACCTTTCAGCCTCATTATCTCGTTAGGGCAGAAGAGATACCAGTTCTGATCAAGGTTTTCATCAGCCATTTTCCAAAATAAATCAGGGTAACATACGGCTGGGAAGATGTCATGTGCCTTCATTCGGTCGTCACCATTGTTGGTTCTGAGTTGTAAAAACTCTGGTAAATCCTTGTGCCATACGTCCAAATAAACGGCAACAGCACCTTGGCGCATACCCAATTGGTCAACAGCAACGGCTGTATCATTTACCAATCGCATCCAACGAATCACTCCTCCAGCTACTCCTTTGAAGCCTCTTATGTTGCCACCTGTGGCACGTACTTTTCCAAAATACATACCCATACCACCGCCGAACTTGCTAACTTGTGAGAAATTGTCCAATGAACGGTAGATACCATCAAGGCTATCAGGTACAGTATCAATGAAACAGCTGGATAATTGATGGCTTGGTTTACGGGCATTGGACAGTGTTGGCGTTGCCATTGTCACCTCCAGCTGACTCAGAAGGTCATAGATACGTTTTACCCATACCATTCTATTGTCTCGTTTCTCAGGCATAGCAAGGTGTAAAGCGATACCAAGGAACATCTCTTGTACACGTTCAATAACCTTTCCAGTGTATCCTTTGATGACATAACGCTTGAGAAGTAAGTCTAATCCAGAATAGTTCAGCAACTCATTGCGTTCTGGTTTAATGAAGGTTGCTGCCTCATTGATTTCATCTTCGTTGTAGTTTTCGAGAATATAATCACCATACAGCCCCTCTGCGGTCATGTATTTTATCTTCTTGTACAAGGTATTGATACCCAATTCAGCTTCTAAACGGCTGATTTTCTGTTCAGCTTGATGCGATAAGATGCGTGCAGAGATCATTTCCCATGCTGGTGCTTCAGGTGTTGTCAGCTCAACAGCAGCCTTGATGAGTGCGTTGAGTGCCTCTTTCTGTGACATTCCAGGCTTGCAGAAACTTGTGAATTTCTCTTGAAGAGTTACCATACTGTAGGCTCTTTCCCGATATTGACGTGCCACAACATGCAGAACATCTACCAATTCATTGTCATCTGTGACACGTGCAATATCATTGATGGCCTTTCTTTGTTCGTTGCGTTGGTAACGGAAGAGGATGAAGTTCTTTGCTTCATCATAATGTCCGTGCATCATAAGATGCTTTTCTACTTGGTTCTGAATCTCTTCAACAGTTCGTTGTGCAGGATTATCAATGATGATTTTCTCCACTTCAGCAACCATACCAGCTATGTCTTGGTCGGAAATAGCTTTTCCTGTACTCTCAAAACTCTTCCTGATGGCCCTCAGAATCTTCTTGTTATTATAGATTTCTGACGTACCATTACGCTTTATAATTTCCATTATTAATTTTTTTATAAGTTTTTCCTTTTTTTACTGCTTTTTTTAGTCTTATAAGTTAGTTATAAGGATTAGATAAATATCTATATATCAATGTTTTTAACATTAAATTGATAATTTCCTATTGGCAAAGTTACAAAAAAATAATCATAGAAAGTTATCCAAAAAGTTTAATTTTTCTCGGTTTTTTTGTACTTTTTTTAGTTTCCCAAAAAAATTACAGACTTGTTGGTCTTCTTTTTTTGTTACTTATCGGTCATTGATTTTTTTAATAAGTTTATAACCAGGATTCAATGTGTCAAGTATGTTTTTTTCTCTTTGATTATGTTTTTTTGTTTTTTTAATGAAATGATATTACAATATTTTTATCTGTTGTTTGTTGAAAAAAAGAATAGATAATGCTTTTATTTTCGACTTTGTAACTGTCAGTTATTCAAAAGGGTTATAAAAGGCGTTTTAAAAGGTGCCCTTTTACCATTCAAAAGGGCACCTTTTACACGTCAAAAGATGCCCTTTTACATTGCAAAAGGTGCTCTTTTAGAATGCAAAAGAGCATGTATTGATTTATGGATATGAATTTATCTTACACGAGAAAGGGTATAAACAAAAAAAAAGAATAATTGCTCACTGGGCAAGTAAACCCTTAATGAGCAATTATTCTTTTATGGTTTTTGTATTTTTGAAAGTCTGTTTCTTCCTGCTTACTTCTTCGTCAGTCTCTCTTCCTTTTCTTGGTAAGTCTTACCTTTGGAGCGTAGTATAGCCCACACACCGAGGGCTATGAGTGGGATACTTAGAATCTGTCCCATGTCGATTGGCAGTCCATTTTCGAATGCTTCCTGTACCTCTTTCGTGTATTCTATGAAGAAACGGAAGGTGAAAATGAGTGTCAGACAAAGTCCAAAGTAGAGTCCTGTGCCCACCTTTTCCGGATGTTTCCTATATATAAGGTATATAAAAAGGAAGATGAAAAGGTAAGCTATGGCTTCATAGAGTTGCCCTGGATGGCGTGGATGAGTGTCTACATTGTAGAAGATAAACGCCCATGGAACATCAGTTACCTTACCGATAATCTCTGAATTCATCAGGTTTCCTAATCGGATAAAGCAGGCAGTGATACCTGAACAAATACCAAAGAAGTCGAGCACTACCCACGTATTCATCTTATAATTGCGGATATAGAGGAAAGAGCAAGCAATAATCCCACCACTCCACCGTGTGATGCCAGTCCTTGGAAGCCTGAATACTGCCAGGAACCATCAGGAAGATGGTGGAAAGGGATAAATATTGAGAGGAATCCATCCCATGATGTGAGGAAATCCTCTGGCTCATAGAAGAGGCAATGTCCCAATCTTGCACCTGCCAATACGCCTATAAAGACATAAAGGAAGAGGGGTTCAAACTTTTCTGCAGGGTATTTATGGCGTTTATAGAGCCACTGCATCATGAAATAACCCAGTGCAAGACCTATCAGCCAGCACATTCCGTACCAGCGAACAGGGATTGGTCCGAGATGGAAAAACACCTCTTCCGGTTGCCAGGCAATATACAGTAGATTGTTCATAATAAATAATTCTTAGTGATAAGGCTATACATTAAATCTAAAGTGCATGATGTCACCATCCTGGACAACATAGTCTTTACCTTCAATACCAAGTTTTCCAGCTTCACGGATAGCTGCTTCAGAACCATATTTAATGTAATCGTCGTACTTAATAACCTCTGCACGGATAAATCCTTTCTCAAAGTCAGTGTGGATAACACCGGCACATTGTGGGGCTTTCCATCCCTTATGGAAGGTCCAAGCTTTCACTTCCATTTCACCGGCAGTGATGAAAGTCTGGAGATTCAGCAAGTGATAAGCTTTATTGATGAGGCGGTTAACACCACTTTCTTCCAATCCGAGTTCGTCAAGGAACATCTTTTTGTCCTCATAACTGTCAAGTGAAGCAATGTCTTCCTCAGTCTTTGCTGCAATAATCATGGCTTCAGCACCTTCTTTAGCTGCTATCTTCTCTATCTGTTTGCTGTATTCATTGCCCGTCTTGGCGCTTGATTCATCCACATTGCAGACATAAAGAACTGGTTTTGTCGTAAGAAGGAAGAGGTCATGGGCTGCTTGTTGTTCTTCTTTGCTATCGAATTCAACGCTACGCGCATTCTTTCCTTGTTCCAAAACCTCTTTATATGCCTCTAAGACAGTGACCATGATCTTAGCATCTTTGTTCCCTGAAGCAGCCACTTTCTGCTGCTTAGAGAGCTGAGCCTCAATGGTTTCAAGGTCTTTTAACTGTAACTCTGTATCGATAATCTCCTTATCTTCAACAGGATTGACAGCCATTCCACCTTCACGAACTACGTTATCATCTTCGAAACAACGAATGACGTGAATGATGGCATCACACTCACGGATGTTACCAAGAAACTTATTACCGAGTCCTTCACCCTTTGATGCACCCTTTACGAGTCCTGCTATGTCGACAATCTCGCAAGTAGCAGGAACAATTCGTCCCGGGTGAACAATCTCTGCAAGCTTCGTCAGTCGTTCATCAGGGACGGTAATAACACCGAGATTCGGTTCTATTGTACAGAAGGGAAGTTAGCTGCCTGTGCTTTGGCACTGCTCAGACAGTTGAAAAGTGTGGACTTACCAACATTTGGTAGTCCTACTATACCACATTTTAATGCCATTTTTTATATAAACGTTTATTTCTTTGATGCAAAAGTACGGAAATAAATCGATATAAGCGATAATAAACAGTAATAGATGGGTGATGTAATTACCACTTATTACTGTTTATTATCGCTTATATTTACTTTTTCTTATTGCTCGAAAGCTTCTGCTTCAGCCGCAGCAATGATAGCTTCGCGGTCGAATTTGCGTGTATGAGAGGTATTAGAGGGGTTTGATTCTTCAACCTTCTCTTTGTCAGTATCGGATGTTTCTATGAGCTCTTCAGCTTGTAAACCTTCGTCAGTAACTGTTGTATTCTCATCAAAAACCTCCGTCTGAAATGGATTTCATGTTTCTCAGTCTCAACTTCTGACCCCACAATGAAGTTCATGTCTTGAGAGGTTTCAGGCACATTGAGTACCGGTTCTTCTTCCATCTTTGTACGGTTAGCCTTGGCTGTGAACACTTCATCAATGAATTGCGGCTCACGACGCAAACGTTGAAGTGTTAGTTTGGCAGCTTCTTGCTGACTTTCCTTCTTCGAATAGCCATGACCTTCGCCACATTCCAGTCCTTCCATGATGACTTGGAAGCGGAAAGTAGGGCTACCTTGTTTGTCTTTGTTGTGTTCAAGGAGTTTAAACTCCATGCTAACCTTGTTCTTTTGGGTCCATTCTATGAGCTTAGACTTAAAGTTTACTTCCTTATAAGCAACCTTGTCAATATTGATAAGGTCACCCAGAATCTGCTTTTTCATGAACCGCATGCAAGCATTGTAGCCATGGTCAAGGTATAAAGCACCAACTAATGCTTCAAAAGCATTACCACCTAGATAGCTATTATGTGATGACGTGTGCCCACTGGAGAGTATTAACTGGTCAATACCCATCTCTTTTGCCAGCCGGTTCAGTGTGTCTCGTTGTACAATCTTCGAACGTGTGTTGGTTAAGAAACCCTCACGTTTCTTTGGAAAGTGCTCATAAACGATGTCACCGACAATAGCATCAAGGATAGCATCACCCAGAAATTCAAGTCGTTCATTGTTTACTGGCTTGCCTTTAGCGTTACGATGTGCTACACTCTTGTGTAAGAGAGCTGTCTTGTAATAACTAATATCGTGTGGAATGATGCCGATAATCCGGTACAAAGACAAATAAAGCTCCTTCTCCTTGCGGAAAGGGAGCTTTATTCTATCAACTATATGATTCAGCATATACTATTATTAGTCAGCATATTTCTTGAATACTACACAGGCATTGTGACCACCGAAGCCGAAAGTATTACTGAGAGCAGCACGTACCTCACGCTTCTGAGCCTTGTTGAAGGTAAAGTTAAGCTTGTAGTCTAACTCTGGATCCTTATCGTCTTCCTGATGATTAATCGTAGGAGGAACGATGTTGTCTTTAACAGCCAGTACACAAGCCATAGCTTCAACAGCACCTGCTGCACCAAGAAGGTGACCAGTCATACTCTTTGTAGAAGAGATATTCAGCTTGTAAGCTGCATCACCAAACAACTCTTTGATAGCCTTAGCCTCAGAGATATCACCAACATGAGTTGATGTTCCATGAACATTGATGTAGTCAATGTCTTCTGGTTTAAGACCTGCATCATGAAGTGCTGCCTCCATAACAAGCTTGGCACCGAGGCCTTCAGGATGAGAGGCTGTGATGTGATGTGCGTCAGCTGACTCACCTTCACCAACCATTTCTGCATAGATCTTAGCACCACGTGCCTTAGCATGTTCTAACTCTTCAAGGATGAGACAGCCTGCACCTTCACCCATTACGAAGCCATCACGACTTGCTGAGAATGGACGTGAAGCATGTTCTGGGTCATCATTGCGGGTTGAGAGGGCATGCATAGCATTGAAACCACCAACACCACAAGCACAGATTGCAGCCTCAGCACCACCGCTAACGATGATATCAGCCTTGCCCAGACGTATCTGGTTGAAGGCAGCAGCCAGTGCATTTGTTGATGAAGCACATGCTGATGTTGTTGTATAGTTAGGACCATGGAATCCGAATTGGATTGAAATCTGTCCTGCAGCAATGTCTGCAATCATCTTAGGGATGAAGAATGGATTGAATTTGGACCTGCTTCAGCATGCTGTGCATAGTATGTCACTTCATCCTCGAAGGTCTTAATACCACCAATACCTACTCCATAGATGACACCAACGCGGTTCTTGTCAACTTTTTCCAGGTCAATTGCAGCATCTTTAACACCCTGTATAGCACTGATCAGAGCCAACTGAGTGTAACGATCAAGCTTGCGAGCTTCCTTACGGTCAATGTAATCATTGATATTCAGGTTCTTTACCTCACAAGCAAACTGTGTTTTGAACTGGGTTGTATCGAAATGTGTAATAGGAGCAGCACCACTTTTACCTGCCAGCATACTCTGCCAAGTCTCCTCAGGGTTGTTACCTAATGGAGTAACGGCGCCAAGACCTGTTACAACTACTCTCTTTAATTCCATTCGTTGATATATAAATTAAAAGCTAAAGTCAAAAAAAAAAAGCCAAGCAAAACAGATGCTTTGCCTGGTGCTTTTTCTCTGTTAACGCTTACTTAGCGTTCTCTTCGATATAGGCAATAGCGTCACCAACAGTAGCAATCTTCTCTGCCTTATCATCAGGAATAGAGATGCCAAACTCCTTTTCGAACTCCATAATCAACTCTACTGTATCCAAAGAGTCAGCACCGAGGTCGTTTGTGAAGCTTGCCTCTGGCTTAACTTCAGCCTCATCAACACCAAGTTTATCTACGATAATAGCCTTTACTTTTTGATTCAATTTCTGACATAATTGTAAAATTTAAAATGTTTAATATTAATATTCAAATTCTAAAATGCGGTTGCAAAGGAACTGTTTTTTTTCCAAGTGTGCAAGTTTTTTGATTAAAAAAGCGTTCCTTTATGCACAAATGGTATACCATTGTGCAATTTTTTCTTGCTTTTTATCGTTTTATCTCACGATAAATCAAATGATTATATCACTTCATTCATAGCTTACTATATAATATAATAGGTGTGAAATATGGTTCTTCTTGGTAGTATTTCAATGAAAATCATCTGTTTTATTTTGCCTTTTGAGGATTTTACTATATATTTGCAGAAGAAATAAAAATAACAACCGAATGTCATTTACAGAACACTGCAACGAAATTTTCAATCAGGCAATTCGTGATTATCATGTTACTGATAATGTGGACACGCCAATTAATAATCCTTATGACAGAGATTCCATCGAAAACCGGCTCTATCTGAAATGTTGGATAGATACCGTACAGTGGCATTTTGAGGATCTTATCCGTGACCCGCACATCAATCCTGAAGACGGAATGAGCCTTAAGCATCGTATTGACCGTTCTAATCAGGAGCGTACAGACCTTGTTGAGCAGATTGATTCATACTTCCGTCAGCTTTATTCTGATGTAACTCCGCTGCCAGACGCTACTATTAATACGGAGAGCCCAGCATGGGCTGTAGACCGTTTGTCTATCCTTGCGCTGAAGATTTATCACATGAAGGAGCAGACAGAGCGCACTGATGCATCTGCTGAACACATTGAAAAATGCAAGTCAAAGTTAGCTATTCTGCTTGAACAGCAGAAAGATCTTGATTTAGCTATTGACCAATTGCTTGATGATATCAAGTCAGGACGTAAGTACATGAAGGTATATCGCCAGATGAAGATGTATAACGATCCTGCAACAAACCCGATACTTTACAATAAAAAGTAAGTGGAAAAGCCTTATCCCTGCCCTCTCTCCGTGTGGAGAGGAGGCAGGGATTGCTGTTAAGAGTAGGTAATTTTCATTATTGCTTTATTGTTTTTATGCCCTAAAATCCCTCTACTCTATGAAGACTCCCCACATTCTTATTATTCGTTTCTCAGCCATGGGCGACGTAGCCATGATGGTTCCGATTGTATTCTCGCTTGCTAAGCAGTATCCAGATGTGAGAATTAGTGTCGTTTCCAGACCCTTTGCCCGTTCTTTTTTCCAACGTATTGCCCCGAATGTGAGCTTTATGGCGGTGGATTTAAAGAAAGATTATAAAGGTATTAGGGGACTCAGTGCACTTTATCGGCGCTTATTGGCAAAAAGACCTACGGCAGTAGCTGATTTTCATAATGTCCTTCGCACGCGTTATCTCCGCTTCCGATTCCTTCTTGGAGGCTATTCTGTGGCACATATCAATAAGCATAAGCGTGGAAAGAAGCTATTATGTCGAAGAGAAAATAAGGTTTTCAGACAGCAGCCTACGTCCTTTCAGAATTATGCTGATGTGTTAGCAAAGCTGGGTTATCCTATAAAACCTTCGTTTACGAGTATCTTCCCAGAAGGAGGAGGCGACCTCAAGAGTCTCCCTAATATAATAGGTGAAAAGCTATCTACCGATTGTTGGATTGGTATAGCACCCTTTGCAGCACATGCAGGTAAGATGTATCCAAGGGAAAAGATGGAGAAAGTAATCAATAAAATTACTCTTTCCCACCCCACTTGGCGTATCTTCCTCTTTGGAGGTGGTAAGGATGAGGTAGATGTACTGAACAGTTGGGCAGAGAAATATCCACAGTGTGTTTGTGTAGCAAACGTTCTTCATGGTTTAGAAGAGGAGCTAATCCTTATGAGTCACCTTGATACGATGGTGTCAATGGACAGTGCTAACATGCATTTAGCCTCCCTTGTTGGTACACGTGTTGTCAGTATATGGGGTGCAACACATCCTTATTGTGGTTTCATGGGATGGAATCAGCAAGAGGACGATGCTGTACAAATCACCACCTTATCCTGTCGTCCATGCTCAGTCTTTGGTAACAAACCTTGTTATCGTGGCGATTTTGCATGTATGAACAATATCCTTCCTGAAGAAATAGTGCAGCGTGTGGAAGCTGGTATATCCTAAATTGTTATGCAAACTGTATATAATAAGGTAATATAACGATTACTGTCCTGCAAGCATCATCAGTCTTTATATTTATGAAATCCCTGCTATATACACATTAATAATGGTAGATGCGAGGGTATCTCTCTGTATTTTACTTATGTGTTGATGCTTAGCACCTATTGTGTTGATGCTTAGCACCTATTGTGCTGCAGCCTAGCACATATGGAGTTGTTGGTAGACACCAATCCTATAATCCTTTTATTTGGTATTGTTATTGGCTCTTCTTTTTGATAGATATGGCTTAAGTCTGTATTGCTTAATAGGGAATTCAGCCTTTTAGGTTCGTCTTTATTTTTCTATTGAAAAATAATTTCCTGTCATTTCTGTCATGCCATTCACTGTTATAATGTAATGATAGACAGGTGGTTATTGGAAATGTTAAATGTGACAGCAAATAAAATTTAAAATAAATTAGGGTATATGCAGTATATAATTCCACATATGTACCATGACGTTTTCTGCATATCTATTACTACTAATAAGATAATAAACACATGGGAAGGAGGCTATTTCAAGAATATTATCGCATCATTTAATGCGCTTTACCTGATTATCTTCTACGTACCACACACCATCGCAATCTGTCTTTTGAGCTTTCTGGAGTGCGGATATTAATTGCTTTTGGTTTGATATTTCTTCATTAATAATCGTTTTTGGCCATTGATAACCTGTCTGTTGTCGCACGGAATAACCCCAACCAAAAGCTTCGTAGGGAATAACCCAGAAAGAAGAATATTTTGTTTCGCCCTTGTTTAAGTGTATGATCATTACCTTGTTTATTGGTCTGTCACATTGGCTAACAATACTTTCCGCCATCTGTTCTCCTACTTTTCCTGATAACCATGCGGCATAGGTATGATGTAAGAATGTAAAAAGAGCGGTTATGAGGTAAAGTACCGATGAGAATATTAGCATGCGTTTGTTCTTTATCTGATCACAAAGTAGTGCTATCATGATTATGGCAAATGGAGAGACAGCGTAGCAATGCATAGTAGAAAAGATCGTAATAAGGTTGACAAACGCCCCAGCAAAGAAGGATAATAATAGTACAATGATTGTTTTTGTAATCGGAATGACCGAAACACAAGCCATAAGAACGGAGCAGGTAGTACTCCTGTTATGGTAACAAGAACAAGACTGCGGTGAAGGGGATGGATTAAACTTGCATAGTCAATGGGGTAAAATGTCATTCCGAGCATTATACCAAGGTTTCGTAACAAGCGTATAAGTGTAAATTGCATGTAAGTATTGTCTTCTACAGAGAATGTTTTGGTCAACAAAACACGACAGGTTAAGTAGAAAACAAATAACAAGCAACCAACCGTCATATGCTTCATTGCATGTTTGAAACTAATCTTCCCTGTGCTCCAGACTATCATTGGAGGGCAAACAAACCATATATAACCTGATTCTTTTGAAAAGATAGACAGCAAAGAGCATACGAGCCAGAGTATGATTCTGGGCTTTCCCTGCATGTATATGTAGCTATATAAGGCAAGAAGGCCCCATAAAAGTGAATAGGTTTGGTTCAAAGAGTCTATATCTAACACCGTCCCTAATGTGGCTGGTGACAGATAAAAGAGTAATACAGAGATATTACGTGATAAGGAACTAATCTTAAACCACTGTAGAATCTTGTATATTAAATAGGTATTAAGGATATGTCCTAATAGGATAAAAGTATGGTTTAAGATAGGGAAAAGATGATAATCAAGTCCGAGGATATGACCGAATAATACATCGAAAGGTCGCCAATAGTTACCATCAGGGAGCAACTCTGTGAGTTTTAATGCCGATGTCTGTGGTACAGTATAGTATGTCCAATCGTCAAAGGTAGGCTGAAGCTGGCATAACAGAAACAGTACAAATGGAGATGTCAGTAATATCCAAACGATAGAATTACGGCTTATTGGCCTTCCATGTATCATGTTTAATTTATTATTGCCACTTTACATACAGTGCCTTTATCACCATTTTCGTCTGCTGATAGTACCATATAGATACCTGATGCTACACGTTTTCCCATCTTATCCTTGCCGTCCCATACGAAAGTACCACCATTACTTGTTCCTTCAGCAACGAGAACACCATTCGTTGTGACGATCTTTACGTTAGCATTCAGCGTAAGCCCCACAATCGTTATGGGACCTGTATATCCTGGCTTGACAGGGTTGGGGTATGCATATACCGCATCATCATTCGTTGTTTCTTCTGCCTTCGTTGCATCACTCATGTACGAGCATAGCCCTTTGTCTGTAGCAAAGAACACTTCTCCAGTCGTGTTATTGATAGATATGGAATACAAATTGTTTGATAAGAGCCCGTTATTCGAGGTAAGGAAATGCTGGACTTGTGTCATATTATCAGCACTTATAAGATAAACACCATTCCCTTTTGTGCCAATCCACTTGCGTCCACCACCGTCTATGGCTATAGATGTGATGTCAATACCTGCTAAAAGATAGTCTGCAAGATTGCTTCCGTCGTTACGTGGCACCTTTACTTGTGTGAAATGATAGTTGTCTTGATCACTCATCTGTGAACGTTGAAGCATCAATGGACCAGCTGTTGTACCTATCCAAATGTTTCCTTCCATGTCTTCTGTCCAACAGTGTACAGCCGTCAGTTCTACATTAGCACCATCATCATTGACAAAACGTGTGTAAGCGTTAAGCTTATCTGTCTTGGGATCGTAACAGAATAACCCTGGTTTACGCCAATCATCATTACAGAACCATAGTAGGTTGTGACTATCTAAATGCATTTGAGATAGGTTATTCAGCCCTACCCCATTCTCTATAAGAGCATCTTTACTGAAAGAAGTCATTTGTCCATCCTTGGATAAACGGATGAGATTCTCTTTCTTTGTCTGGCTATTAAGAATCCATAAATTACCTTCTTTGTCGTAAGATAGTCCGTATGTCAATACGTAGTTATTATCTAATTCTCTGCCTTTATCGATAGCAGCTTGTAGTATACTATTATCTTTGTTATAATAGGCTATCATTTTCCCAGACATGAACTCATAGAGTCCTGTTCTTGAACCAACATAAACATGATTGCTGTTCTGAGGATCAATTGCTAAGGTTTTAGTCCCTATATATGCATTCCCAGTCCGACTTGAGAAGTCATCTTCATATAAAAACCATTCATTCCCTTGTAATATCTGCACCATTCCAGGGTTCTCCCAGTTGTTTGCTGTGGGATTAAAGAGTCCGCCTGTAGTGTATAATCTATCGTTTTGGAAGTTTGTCCAGATGAAAGTGTTATACTTCGGACCACCTGGATTCAATACCTTTGCCTGTGACATTAGGTCGGCATTGGGCGTACGTGGGCGTTCAGTATAGTTCCCTATGCGTGACCAATTGCTTTTATCAAGCAGGTTATCGGTCAAGGTTGCACGATAAAGTCCGTTGCTTTGACTGGCTGCATAGATGTAATTACCTTCTATATAGCTATAGTCTACAGGGAAAGAAAGGTTGTAACTATCTGAGATCTCTGCTTTAGCAACATTCAGTTTTACTACTCCGAAGCCTGTAGAGAGATAACAGTAGCTGCCATTCATGTCTATTCCGTTCACAGTTTTATCCGCAGTCATCGACTTCATGTAGTAGTCTGGTACGTTGATTACCTCTCCTTTATCATCCATGAGGTCGATATTATAGTCAGAATAGACGATAACTAATCTGTGAGCAACCTTGTTCCAGCTGATGAAACGGATATCTGAATCGTTTAATCCATTTATTTATCATATGTTTGGATGCTTTGGTCGTTCTTATTGTAGGTATATAGACTGTTAGAAGCAAGCACATAGAGTTTGTTTCCCCCCTGTTCCACCCATTGGACATCGCTATACGCCATATAGTTTTTCCATGTTCCTATACCTGCAGCGATGGTATTACAGTAAGCTAACAAGATGAAAGCTGCAACTAAGAGATATCGTTTTATAGTCATAGAGTATTCTTTTCGTGATGAATATAATACATCAGTTTGTATACATTAAACAAGAAAACACTGGGATTATTGCCTTGAAGATGTTTCTTTATGCGTTGTCCTACAAGGAAATAAGCTGCATAAACAACCTTTTGCAGGTGTAGTTTCTTGAGTTTTTCAGTAGTTTCAAGCAGTTGGGAATAATCTTTCAGTTGGTTACGGAAGGTATATAGTGTGCAAAGAGACTGTTCTGTTTTATCCAGGAACTCACTGTTTGATTCAAAGAAATCAAGTGTTATGGGGTTATCAATATGCGTGATTGCTATATGATCCATGGCAAGTGATTTACCGAAGAGTACATCTTCATAGCCGTATTGGACAAAATTCTCATCAAAAGGATGATCCATCATGATGTCTTTATGTGCTAGGAAGTTTGTCGTACGAAAGTGTTTTGTAGCATGACACTGCCTGTTTTGCGGTGTATTCTTCTGTTCATACGCCTTTTCATAGCGGTATCTGAGATTGTTTTTCCATCTGTCTGGATCCCCTCCTATCCTTATTCCGCCAACAACAACATTGCTTTTTGTCTGTATATAACGACGAATAAAGTGTGGATTGTCTAATGTTAGGTCTCCATCTATGAAGAGAAGCCACTCTCCTTGTGCCTGCGAAATAAGGAAATTACGGATAGCTGAACGTCCAACGTTCTGCTTTCTTGTTATATAATGGACACCATCCAATCTCTCGATACGCAAGTTATGCTCTATATAGCTTGCCACAGAAGAGCAATCATCAGCTACAATAATCTCAAAATCAGTACCACATTCCGTGCATTGTCGCTGCAACTCTGTTACCAAAGCTACACAATTACAGTTATAAACAGGGAGAAGTATTGATAACATTGCTGTGATAAACGATTTATTAGTTTATTGTTCTGACTTCAATAGTATATCTTCCCTTTCCACCTTTCTATCCTTTTACCTTTCCAAGGGAGGCTTTACGCTTTTTATTCTTTTATCCTTTTATCTTTCCAAAGTATTCTGCCAGCTTCTTTACAGCCCTTGCTCGGTGTGAAATCTGGTTCTTTATTTCCTCTCCGAGTTCGGCAAAAACTCTTGTCATAGCCCTCTGGAATGAAGACCGGGTCATATCCAAAGCCTTCTGTTCCATGCTTTTCTGTAGCGATATGCCCCTCTACTTTACCTTCAAACTGATGTTCCTTACCATCTATTATCAGAGAGATAACCGTACGGAAACGAGCCTTTCGATTGGTTTTTACCTTCTAATTTTTGATAGAAGTTTACGCATATTCGCCTCGCTGTCATGGTCGGTCCCTTCTGCATAACGTGCCGAATGGACACCAGGTTCACCACCGAGCGCATCTACTTCCAGCCCCGTATCATCAGCGAAACAGTCGTGATGATAATGTTCAACAATATAAGTCGACTTCTGTCGGGCATTCTCTTCTAGTGTCAAACCTGTCTCTGGGATATCCTCGTGACAACCTATTTCAGCCAAAGAGACTATCTCGAAGTCCTTGCCAAGTATCTCCTTTATCTCTTCTAGCTTGTGTTTGTTATTTGTTGCAAATACTATTTTCATGTCGAAACACAGTTTATTTTTTCTCTTCTATAGCTGCTTCAATTATCTCTCGCAGCTCCTCTTGCTTCTTTTTCTTTTCCTTTTTTGCTTTAATCTTTATCTGATCAAAGCCTTCACCATACACTCCTATGACTGAACTCTGGCTCACGAAGGCTGTCGGGTCAACCATTTTGATGAGTCGGAAGATGGTTTTACTCTCGTTTCTCTTCGCTAATAGACAGATAACCTTCATGTCATTGCCCGTATACCACCCATGTCCGTCGAGTATTGTCAGTGCATGTTCTGTCTCATCTACGATAGCTTTAGCTATTTCCTCATGTTTCCAAGAGAATATCATGAACTGAACTGACTCGCGCCGCATGTTCATTACGTGGTCTAACATGAAACATTCTATGAACATTGTACAGTATCCAAAGACCATTTTGTGCACCCTTTCGATGACAGTACCAAACTGTGGGAAGAACAAACAGCTACCAACGATTAAGATATCAACGCCCATCAGTACTTGTCCGAGCGATATATCTCGATATTTATTGACGCAGGCTGCGATGATATCTGTACCTCCCGTACTACCATTATTAAGGAAAACGACTGCCAGACCAGTACCTGTCAAGCAGCAGCCAATGATCAATGACATGAAGTCTTGCCCTTCTCCAAGTACCTTAACGAAGTGTCCATGAGCATCAACAGGCATCAGGTCCTGTGCAAACATCAGCATAAAGTAAAGTGCAAAGATAGCATAGATGGTCTTCATCATGAACTTAAAGCCCAGAATCTTCAATGCAACGATCAACAAAGAGATGTTGATGATCATGTAAGTATTCTCTATTTTGAAGCCTGTTGCATAGAAAACGATAGCCGCCATACCTGTTACGCCGCCCGTAACGATCTGATAAGGCATTAGAAAGATGGTAAAGGCTGCTGCATAAATCAGCAAACCGACGGTAAGGAAGAAGTAATCCTTAGCCTCTGAACGGATGATTTGTTGGTCGATAGTCATAGATTTGTCGTGGTAATAGAGAATGTATCGAGGTTTTTCGATACATTCTCATTGTATGAATTATAGTTATTTGCAGACGATATTGATAATCTTCTTTGGCACAACAATGATCTTTACGATTGTTTTACCGTCGATATAGTGCTGGCTACGTTCGTCTGCTAGGGCTGCTTTTTCTATATCTTCCTTCGTAGCATCAGCTGGGAAAGTCATCTGGAAGCGTGCCTTGCCATTAAAAGAGACGGTCAGTTGCACCTCATTCTCCACAAGATAAGACTCTTCCCAAGCTGGCCATTCAGCATCACAAACGCTGCCTTGTCCGCCCATCTGTTCCCAAAGTTCCTCTGCCATATGTGGTGCAAAAGGTGCAATGAGTACTATCATCTTCTTCAATAGCTCACGATTGGTGCACTTCTGCTGCCCAAGTTCGTTCACGCAGATCATGAAAGCAGAGATAGCAGTGTTGTAAGAGAACTGCTCAATGTCGCCTGTTACTTTCTTAATCAGCTTGTGTATGCTCTTCAAAGAGTCCTTTGATGGTTCTGCATCATCAAGATTCTCCTGCTGATAAAGCTTCCAGAACTTCTTCAAGAAGCGGAAACAGCCGTCAATACCATTGGTATCCCAAGGCTTACTTGCCTCTACTGGACCCAGGAACATCTCATAAAGACGTAGCGTATCGGCACCATATTGCTCAACGATATCGTCAGGATTGACAACATTGAACATTGATTTCGACATCTTCTCTACTGCCCATCCACACTTATAAGCTCCATCTTCAAGGATGAATTCAGCATCTTTGTATTCAGGACGCCATGCCTTGAAAGCCTCAATATCAAGCATATCAGCATGAACAATGTTCACATCAACATGGATAGGAGTGGTCTCGTACTGATCCTTTAAGCCTAGACTGACGAAGACTGGGGCCTTAGAATGGTCGTCAGAGTTCACACGATAGACGAAGTTTGAGCGTCCTTGAATCATTCCTTGGTTGATAAGTTTCTCAAATGGTTCGTCCTTACAGCTGCAATTGATGTCGAAGAGGAACTTATTCCAGAAGCGACTGTAGATCAAATGGCCCGTAGCATGCTCCGTACCACCGACATACAGGTCAACATTCTGCCAATATTCATCGGCTTCTTTGCCTACAAGTGCCTCGTCATTGTGTGGATCCATATAGCGAAGGTAGTATGCTGAACTACCAGCAAAGCCTGGCATCGTATTCAATTCCAATGGGAATACATTCTTATCGTCGACCAATGACTTGTCAACAACCTTGCGTTCGGCTTCGTTCCAAGCCCATATCTTAGCCCGACCCAATGGAGGTTCACCCGTTTCGGTAGGCTCATACTTGTCAATCTCTGGCAACTCCAGTGGCAAACACTCCTCAGGAACCATATAAGGCATACCGTTCTTATAGTAAACAGGGAATGGTTCGCCCCAATAACGTTGGCGTGAGAAGATGGCATCACGCAGTCTGTAGTTCACCTTAACACGACCGATTCCTTTCTCCGTAACGAACTTCTTCGTGGCAGCAATAGCCTCTTTGATGGTCAGACCATTCAGAGAGAAACCGTCAAGGCTCTCTTTTCCTGCAGCAGGTGAGTTGGTTACGATGCCTTCCTTTGCATCAAAGCTCTCTTCAGAGACGTCTGCTCCTTCAATCAACGGTATGATTGGCAAGTTGAAATGCTTGGCAAAGCATAGTCACGACTGTCATGAGCAGGTACAGCCATGATAGCTCCAGTGCCATAACCAGCCAGTACATACTCTGATATCCATATTGGAATACGCTCACCCGTGAACGGATTGATGGCATAAGAGCCTGAGAAGACACCCGTTACCTTACGGTCAGACATGCGTTCAAGCTCCGTACGCTTCTTCACATACTCTAAGTATTCGTCTACTTCAGCCTTCTGTGCAGCAGAGGTAAGCTCAGGAACAAGTTCTGATTCAGGTGCAAGAACCATGAAACTGACTCCGAACATGGTGTCAGCACGTGTTGTGAAGATGGTGAAATGTCCTTCTTTCTCCCCGTTAGCATCAGGAGTCAGGCTCTTGAATACTACTTCCGTACCTTCAGATCTGCCTATCCAGTTCTTCTGTGTCTCCTTGATAGAGTCTGACCAGTTGATGGTCTCCAAACCGTCAAGCAGACGTTGAGCATATGCAGAGACACGTAGACACCACTGCTTCATGAGTTTCTGAACGACAGGATAGCCTCCACGCTCACTCACACCGTTTACAACTTCATCATTGGCAAGCACCGTTCCGAGTCCAGGACACCAGTTTACCATCGTCTCACCTAAGTAAGCAATACGGTAATTCATCAGCTTTTCCTGCTGTTCCAGCTCATCCATGCTCATCCAGTCACGTGCTGAGAACATCAATTCCTCACCTTGTGCAACGTCAAGGTCGAGTGTTCCCTCCTCTTCAAAGTGCCGAATGAGTTCTGATATAGGCTGTGCTTTCTGCAGACGGTTGTCATAATAGGAATTGAACATGTGCTCGAAAGCCCATTGTGTCCAATGGTAATAATGTGGATCACAGGTGCGTACCTCACGATCCCAGTCGAATGAGAAGCCAATCTTGTCCAACTGCTCACGATAACGGGCAATGTTCTTCTTCGTCGTCACCTCTGGGTGCTGTCCAGTTTGTATGGCATACTGTTCTGCTGGCAGTCCATAAGCATCATAACCCATAGGGTTCAGGACGTTGAAACCTTTCAATCGTTTGTAGCGAGCATAGATATCGCTGGCTATATAACCCAATGGATGACCCACATGAAGGCCCGCTCCTGACGGATAAGGGAACATGTTGAGTACATAGAATTTCTGCTTATTCTTGTCTTCCACAACCTTGTAGGTTTTGTTCTCAACCCACTTCTGTTGCCATTTCTTCTCGATGTCTCTGAAGTTGTATTCCATGTTGTTTCTAATTTATAATGTGCAAAATTACAAAAAGTTTCCCATCTAAAAGCAGTAAAATGGTAATAAAAGCGCAGGAAACCGACGGTATGATTGCGAAAGATGTGCTTTCTTGCTCTCGGTCATGTAAGTTGACTGGCTATGAGACTGTATTTGAGGCGTTGAAACATGCTTTCTCTCCTAATAATTAGGGCTGGAAAGTGTGATTAAGAAAAGTCCTTACAAATATTCATCAGCCTCCGATCGCAGATGAAGGGATAATCGTTAAAAAACGGGTTTGTAACATCCAGAAAATCAAACACTTATAGATAGGCTCGTAAAAGGGCGTCTTTTACGTTGCAAAAGATGCCCTTTTGAATGGTAAAAGATGCCCTTTTGAAGTGCAAAAGAGCACCTTTTAGAATGCAAAAGGGCATGTATTGATTTGGAGACTATGATTTATTATTACATTTCTTCTTCTCTTCTGTTTTCCAAACTGCTGTCCTTTCTTAAGTAAAAGGGTGACTGATACAATGCAAAAAATAAGGCTGCTTCTAATAAATAGTCTATTTTTATCATAAATTATAGTCGTGTTTATAAAACTCAATCATTCAGCTATTGGAAGATGAAAGGTTGCTGAAAATGCCGTAAGAAGGGGTTGGTAAAGGAAAAAAACAAATTAGTAAGCAATAATTAAAAAAAGTTTCAGAATTAAAACATCAATATAAAAAAACACTATATTTGCAATCATAATATGATTAAGCACATAACAAACGTTACCATGCAAAAGAAAACATTGCTTTCCATAGTTGTCTGTTTTACGATGACAACCCTTTATGCTCAAAAAACAGAACCTGCTGACACTCTGAAAGGGCAGACACTTGATGAAGTTGTTGTGGCACAACGACGCAAACTTATCAAAAATGATATTGATAAGCTTACCTATGATGTGCAACATGACAAGACTGCACAGACGAAGACGACCTTAGAAATACTCAAGAAAATACCCCTTGTCACCGTTGACGGACAAGAAAATATCAGAGTTCAAGGCTCTACAAGTTTCAAGGTATACAAGAACGGACACCCTGATCCAAGTCTTTCAGGACAGAACCTTAAGGATATTCTCAAGGCAATACCTGCTTCTACGATCAAAAGGATTGAAGTTATCACCGACCCCGGTGCCAAGTATGATGCAGAAGGGACTACGGCGATCCTCAACATCGTCATGATGAGTAGTTCGAAACTACAAGGAGTGTCTGGCAATGTAAACTCGAAAATTGACTCTTATGGCTCTGTAAGACTTGGTACTTATCTGACCACAAAGGTGGGAAAACTTACGACAACTGTCAATTATAACTATGCAAACCAGAACAAGAAACAGACAGAAAATTATAGAGAGGAAGCCTACAACTACGTAAAGACGGGCGAACAAAAACGTGAATATGGGACTAACAGCACTGCAGCAACAATACATTTCGGCAATATCAGTGCCAGTTACGAGATTGACTCACTCAACCTGATGACCGCATCAGCCAATTTCTTCGGCTATAAAGCCGATGCTAACACACAGAACACGAATGAACGGTGGGACAAGAACAGCCTGTTGATTTACAAATTCGACAATAATATGACTACCCCAGGCTACTCTGATCTTAATCTTGGAGGACGTTTTGATTATCAACACAAGACCCATTTAGATGGAGAAGTGCTTACACTCTCTTATATGTTAGCTGCCACACGACCGCAAACTACTTTCCGTCAGACATATAGCAATATGGTAAACTTCCCTGTCAGCTATACAAGTTACGACCAAAACACCCGTGAACGCTTCACTGAACACACCTTCCAGATTGACTATGTACGCCCCTTTGGAAAACACCACAAGATAGAAAGCGGAACGAAATATATTCTTCGCAACAACAATAGTACGTCATTAATGGACTATCAAGGGACTACACCTGACATGGAAAGTAAGTTCAAGCATAAGGCACAAGTAGCAGCTGCTTACCTCTCATATATCCTCACCGCTGGCAAATGGGCTGCTCGTGCAGGTTTGAGATATGAATTTACCCGCATGAAAGCATCCTATCCCGATGGTAGTAATGCCGATTACCATGCTAATCTCAATGACTGGGTACCATCAGCAAGCCTACAATACAAGATTAGTGATGGGCAGACATTGAAGTTTAGCTATAATACCAGCATCAACAGACCCGGCATCGGATATCTCAATCCAGCCATCATTAGCACGCCAACGGCGGTCTCTTTCGGTAATGCAAACTTAGAAGCAGTCGCAACCAAAAGCTACAACTTGAATATATGTTGGTTACTTCAAAACTTACTTTGCAGTTAAGTCCCTATTATTCATTTACCAACAATGGTATAGGTCGTATCTTGTATGAACAGAATCGTAAAGATGTTTCTACCTTTCAGAACATTCTGAAAAGCAAAATTTTCGGTATTTCATCCTACACAGCATGGACTCCTTTCACCGGAACATCGTTTACACTCAACGCTTCGATGCGTTATGCCCGAATCACCTTGCCCACTCCTTATATCAAGAACAGTGGCTGCGGTGGTGGTATCTACTTTGATTGGGAGCAGAAAATACCTTGGAAATTAACCTTGACAACCAGTCTTGGGAGGTGAATATGGCAACAGGGTTTACAATCCGTATGCCATTGAGGGACACTGGTTTTATTATAATTTCACCTTGACTCGTCGCTTTCTCAAAGACAAGCTGACAGTATCTTTGTCAGCAGAATCGCCTTTCGTCAAAGAAAGATCAACTACTTATCGTATTGTACAAGGCGATTATACTGGTTATGAACGTGCTGTTATGAAACCTCAATGCTTTAAAATCGGTCTCTCATGGAAGTTTGGTAAGCTGAGAGCAAGTGTCAAGAAGGCTGCGAGAAGTATTGAAAATGATGACTTAGTAGGCAGTAATAAGAAATAATCTGACGTTATCAACCAATAATTAAAAAAAGTTTCAGAATTAAAACATCAATATACAAAGAAACACTATATTTACAATCATAATATGATTAAGCACATTACAAACGGTTACCATGCAAAAGAAAACATTGCTTTCCATAGTTGTTTGTTTTACGATGACAACCCTTTATGCTCAAAAAACAGAATCTGCTGACACTCTGAAAGGGCAGACGCTTGATGAAGTTGTTGTGGCACAACGACGCAAACTTATCAAATGATATTGATAAGCTTACCTATGATGTGCAACATGACAAGACTGCACAGACGAAGACGACCTTAGAAATACTCAAGAAAATACCCCTTGTCACCGTTGACGGACAAGAGAACATCAGGGTTCAGGGCTCTACAAGTTTTAAAGTGTATAGGAACGGACATCCTGATCCAAGTCTTTCAGGGCAGAACCTTAAGGATATTCTCAAGGCAATACCTGCTTCTACGATCAAAAGGATTGAAGTTATCACTGATCCCGGTGCCAAATATGATGCTGAAGGGACTACAGCTATCCTTAATATCGTTATGATGAGTAGTTCGAAACTACAAGGAGTGTCAGGCAATGTAAACTCTGAGGTCGACACTTACGGCTCTGTAAGGCTTGGTACTTATCTGACCACAAAGGTGGGAAAACTTACGACAACTGTCAATTATAACTATGCAAACCAGAACAAGAAACAGACAGAAAATTATAGAGAGGAAGCCTACAACTACGTAAAGACGGGCGAACAAAAACGTGAATATGGGACTAACAGCACTGCAGCAACAATACATTTCGGTAATATCAGTGCCAGTTACGAGATTGACTCACTCAATTTGCTGACCGCATCGACCAATTTTTTTGGCTATAAAGCCGATGCCAACGCACAAAACACAAATGAACGATGGGACAAGAACAGCCAGTTGATTTACAAATTCGACAATAATATGACTACTCCGGGCTACTCTCATCTTAATATTGGAGGACGTTTGGATTATCAACATAAGACTCATTTAGATGGAGAAATCCTAACGCTTCTTATATGTTGGCAGCTACACGCCAACACACCATCTTCCGTCAGATGTATAACAACATGGTTAACTTCCCTGTCAACTATACAAGTTACGACCAGAACACCCGTGAACGCTTCACAGAACATACTTTCCAGATTGACTATGTACGACCCTTTGGAAAATACCACAAGATAGAAAGTGGAACAAAGTATATCCTTCGTTACAACAATAGTACGTCATTAATGGACTATCAAGGGACTACCCCCGACATGGAAAGCAAATTTAAGCATAACGCACAAGTGGCTGCTGCCTACCTCTCATATATCTTCACCGCTGGCAAATGGGCTGCTCGCGCAGGTTTGAGATACGAGTTTACTCGCATGAAAGCATCCTATCCCGATGGTAGTAATGCCGATTACCATGCTAATCTCAATGACTGGGTGCCATCAGCAAGCCTACAATACAAGATTAGCGATGGGCAGACATTGAAGTTTAGCTATAATACCAGCATCAACAGACCTGGTATCGACTATCTCAATCCAGCCGTTATTAGCACACCAACGGCGATCTCTTTCGGTAATGCAAACTTAGGAAGCAGTCGCAACCAAGCACTACACCTTGAATATATGTTGGTTACTTCAAAACTTACTTTGCAATTAAGTCCCGATTATTCATTTACCAACAATGGTATCACTAACATCATTTATGAACAGAATCGCAAAGATGTTTCTACTTATCAGAACGTACTAAAGAGTAAAGTGTTCGGTATTTCATCTTACACAGAATGGACTCCTTTCACCGGAACATCGTTTACACTCAATGCTGACATACGTTATGCCCGAATCACATTGCCCACACCTTACATCAAGAACAGCGGATGCGGTGGTGGTATCTACTTTAATTGGGAGCAGAAATACCTTGGGAATTAACGTTGACAACCAGTATTGGAGGTGAATACGGCAACAGAGTTTACGATCCGTATGCCATTGAAGGACGTTGGTTCTACTATTATTTCACCTTGACACGCCGCTTTTTCAAGGATAAGTTGACAGTATCTTTATCAGCAGAATCACCTTTCATCAAAGAAAGATCAACTACTTATCGTATCGTTCGAGGCGATTATACTGGTTATGAACGCTCCGTTATGTACCCTCGATACTTTTATATTGGATTTTCATGGAGCTTTGGTAAGCTAAATGCAAGTGTCAAGACGGCTGCGAGAAGTATTGAAAATGATGACTTAGTAGGCAGTAAGAAGAAATAATCTGACGTTACCAACCAATAATTAAAAAAAGTTTCAGAATTGAAATATCAATATACAAAGAAACACTATATTTGCAATCATAATATGATTAAGCACATTACAAACCGTTACCATGCAAAAGAAAACATTGCTTTCCATTGTTGTCTGTTTTACGATGACAACTCTTTATGCTCAAAAAACAGAACCTGCTGACACTCTGAAAGGGCAGACACTTGATGAAGTTGTTGTGGCACAACGACGCAAACTTATCAAAAATGATATTGACAAGCTTACCTATGATGTGCAACATGACAAGACTGCACAGACGAAGACAACCTTAGAAATACTCAAGAAAATACCCCTTGTCACCGTTGACGGACAAGAAAACATCAGGGTTCAAGGCTCTACAAGTTTTAAAGTGTATAGGAACGGACATCCTGACCCAAGTCTTTCGGGACAGAACCTTAAGGATATTCTCAAGGCAATACCTGCTTCTACGATTAAAAGGATTGAAGTTATCACCGACCCCGGTGCCAAATATGATGCTGAAGGGACTACTGCTATCCTCAATATCGTTATGATGAGTAGCTCGAAACTACAAGGGTTGTCTGGCAATGTAGATGTTAGTGCAGACCATCTTGGTACCACCCAATTTGGTACTTTCCTAACAACGAAGTTTGGTAAGCTCACAACAAGCATTAGTTTCAACCAGATTCATCAGAATAAAAGGCAGAGTGAGAGTGATAAAGAAACTAATTATATCTATGCAAAGACGGGAGAACAGGCAATCAATAATGTCCATTATTTCACTTCTGGGCTTATACATATGGCGGACTTCAGTGCCAGTTATGAGATAGATGCATTGAACTTACTGAGTACTTCAGTTAGTATTTCCGGTCATAAGGCAGATATTAATACGGATGGAAGTACTGATCGAAGGGATAAGAACAATCAGCTTATTTATCATTTTAATAGTAAAACAAGTGTACCTAAGAATAGTGATTACTCGTTTGGAGGTAGGTTTGACTATGAGCATAAGACCCATTTAGCAGGAGAAATGCTCACGATCTCTTATATGTTGGCGGCTACACGCAAGCATGATATACAACGACAGGAATATTCAAATCAGATAAATATGCCTGTAAACTACGTTGCTTTCCATCAAGATAACCATGAACGCTTCACAGAAAACACCTTTCAGATAGATTACGTGCGCCCCTTCGGAGGGTATCATACACTGGAAAGTGGAATGAAGTATATACTTCGAGACAATAGTAGTAGGATGTTGATGGATTATCAAGGGGCTATACCGAGTGTTAATAGTGAATTTAAACATACTATGGGAATAACGGCTGCATACTTATCATATATCTTGAAGGCTGGGAAATGGTCGGGTAGAGCAGGCTTGAGATATGAACATAGCTATATGAAAGCTGAATATCCGGACGGAAGTAATAGTCCTTTTCATACCAATCTTAATGATTGGGTACCTTCAGTAAGCGTGCAATACAAGATTAATGATAGCCAAACATTGAAGTTAAGTTACTCTACAAGTATCAATCGACCTGGTATTAGCTATCTTAATCCAGCTGTTATTAGTACGCCAACGACTGTTTCTTTCGGCAATGCAAACCTTATTAGTAGTAGAAGACAGGGCTTGATGCTTGCATATATATTAATGACTGAAAGGCTCACTTTGCAGTTTAGACCTTTTTATGTATGTACGAACAATGGCTTTACTGAGGTGCTTTATGAACAGAATAGGAAAGATGTCTCTACTTATGAGAACGTTCTGAAGGAGCGAGCATGGGGCTTTAATAGCTATACACAATGGACTCCTTTTACAGGAGCGACGCTCAGTCTCATTGCTTCTATGGCAGATAAACGCATCAGTATACCCTCATCCCAAATAATAAATAAGGGTGTTGGTGGTGAGATTTACTTTTCATGGGAACAGGAATTGCCTTGGAAACTAATATTAGAAGCTGACGTTGGAGGTGAGTATGGTAATAGAATCTATAATGCTTATGCGATAGAAGGACGTTACTTCTTTTCTAATTTGCCTTGACTCGTAGCTTCCTAAAGGATAAACTAACAATTACTATTATGGCTGATATGCCTTTCCGGAAGTATTATACAAGTACTTATAGAACTGTTCAAGGTGATTATACAGGCTATGAGCGCGACGTTTCTAATATACGTAAGTTCGGAATTCGTCTCTCATGGAGCTTTGGTAAGCTGAAAGCAAGTGTTAAGAGGGCTGCGAGAAGTATTGAAAATGATGACTTAGTAGGCAGTAATAAGAAATAATCTGACGTTACCAACCAATAATTATTTGCTTATTATCTTAAAAAGGTGTATCTTTGCGAGGAATAAAGATACACCTTTTTGACTTATGGCAACGCATCCTTTATGGTCTGACGATTACTGGTTACTGCTTCTTCAGCTCTATTTGAAGAAGCCAGAGGGTATGAAAGCACTGTATTCACGTGCTTTGGTCGACCTTAGTTTGGAACTTCATATACCACCAAAGAATCTCTATGAACAGCAATTTAAGCTGCGTCATCGTGATACACCCATCATAGAACTCATCTGGGATACCTATGCTGGGAATCCAAGAAAGCTGAACAAAGATGCAAAGAAGCTGCGTTCCATGGAGGGATTTGGCCAACCAAAGAAGTTCTATGATGGTGTTCAGGTTAAAGAAACCTTTGAGCGTGACTTCTCACCAATGGCAGATTATCCTGATCTGAAGCCCATTATGTTGGTCATGATACTTGACCTCTACTTCCGATTGACCCCCATCACAATGGCAGAAGAGACACCTGAAGTGCAGGATTTAGCCAAACTGATGAAGATAAAGCCACAGTTGGTGGTTGAAGTAATGGATGTTTTCCAGTTCTGTGACCCTTATCTGAACCGTGATGACCTCATGATTTCATCGCTTTTATTGCCTTGTCGGGAGATATGGGACCGCTATGGGAATGATAATCCAGAGAAACTTTCATCCTTTGCAGCACAATTAAAGGAGTATTTCAGATGATTATCTTTGTTTTTTTACTACTTTTGTAGCGTAATTCAGGTAAACAATGGCACAGGAACAAGTACAGATTCAGACCCAAAAAGCAACAACAAGTGCAGCGTCTTTCACAACAACAGATGTTGCAAGTGAAGCTATTGGAGATGCCACTGACCGAACTTGAAGAGAGTGTCAATGCTGAATTGGATGATAATCCAGCGTTGGAAGCAGGCGGAGAAGAGGCGGATGACATAAACACAAACGACACTCCAGAGTCTACAGAAGATGACTTTGATACGCAAAAGGAGCGGGAAGAGCGTCAGGATGCGCTTGATTCTGCCTTAGAACGTATGCGTTCGGATGATGATCTGCCCACTTACGACGCCAGACAACAGCATAATAACGCCGATTATGAGGAGATTGTCTACGGAGATACAACCTCTTTCATTGATAAACTCAATGAACAAGTGGGCGAAAGAGTGCTTACCGAACGTCAAAAAGAGATACTGGAGTATCTTATTGGTAGTTTAGATGATGACGGACTGTTGCGTAAAGACCTTGAAAGTATCAGTGATGAGTTAGCAATCTATCATGGCATTGATGCTACAACAAAGGAGTTGGAGGATGTTTTGAAGATTCTTCAGGACTTTGATCCAGCTGGAATAGGGGCAAGAAGTCTGCAGGAATGTTTGCTGTTACAGGTAGAACGCAAGGTGGAGAACGGTGAATGGGATCGTGATGGACAGTTCTATAAGTACATACATACCATCCTTACGCATTATTTTGACGCCTTTACAAAGAAGCATTGGGCAAAGATTCAAGCTTCATTGTCCCTGACGGATACACAGGTTGAGGTCCTTCAACGTGAGATTCGTAAGCTAAATCCAAAGCCGGGAGCGTCAATGGGTGAAACACAAGGACGCAATGTGCAACAGATAACACCTGATTTTATCGTTGAAACAGATGATAATGGCACGGTAACGTTCAGTCTTAACCATGGTAATCTGCCCGAATTGCATGTCTCACCAGCCTTTAATGACATGCTCGCAGCCTACAAAGAGAACAAAGCTGGTATGAATAGGCAGGCAAAAGAAGCACTGCTTTATGCGAAAGAGAAGGTAGATAAGGCACAAGGATTCATCGAAGCGGTGAAGCAAAGACGCCATACACTGCATGTAACGATGAAGGCTATCATCGATATTCAGCGTAAATTCTTCCAAGATGGAGATGAGGCTGAGCTCAAACCGATGATTCTTAAGGATATAGCAGACCGTACAGGACTCGACATATCGACCATTTCTCGTGTGAGTAACATCAAGTATGCGCAGACACGTTGGGGCACATTCCCTCTTCGTTTCTTCTTTTCTGATAGCTATACTACGGAAGATGGCGAGGAAATGTCAACCCGAAAGATCAAGGTTGCACTAAAAGAAGTTATACAAAAGGAGGACAAGAGCAAGCCATTGAGTGATGATGCACTTGCCAAAGTGATGAAGAAGAAGGGATTCCCGATAGCTCGTCGCACTGTAGCCAAGTATCGTGAACAACTCGGACTACCTGTTGCAAGGCTGAGAAAGGAATAAGAAGATGAAGGAAAAGGACATCATTTTAACGGCAAGAATAGTGAGTATGACGCTCACACCATTCTATCTGCCTGTTGTGGGGATACTTGCTATCTTCACATTCAGCTATCTTAGCATGTTCCCATGGCAAGCAAAACTGTCGTATGTATTGCTTGTTTATGCCTTTACAGTGCTTATTCCTACCCTACTTATCCATCTTTATCGCCAATATCATGGCTGGACTCCTATCCAATTAGGGCAACGTGAGAGACGAATGGTACCTTATGTGCTGTCCATTCTTTGCTATTTCACGTGCTATTATATCATGAGTCTGCTTCATTTACCTCACATGTTGACATCCATTCTCATGGTAGCTTTGATCATACAGATACTCTGTGCGGTTATCAATGTATGGTGGAAGATATCTACACACACTGCTGCTATAGGTGGAGTGACGGGTTCTTTGATAGCTTTCTCATTGTTATTCAATTTCAATCCGATGTGGTGGCTATGCCTGACGATTGTTGTTTCGGGCTTAGTAGGGTCTAGTAGGATGATTCTTAGGCAACATTCTTTGGAGCAAGTGACGGCAGGTTTCTTCCTTGGACTCGTTAGTTCGTTCCTTATAATCATCATTGTTTAGCCTGAAAAGAGCTGTTTGTATAAAGGAAATGACCTGACAATAGACGGTAAAGACAAAGAAATAAACAGATCAAAGGTACTGTTTCAGATTGAACACGAGGCCTTGACAAATATTAGAAACAAAGAAATATTCACATAATACGATATAGATATGAAGCCATTAGTAAGTATTATCATGGGTTCAACAAGCGATTTACCAGTAATGGAGAAGGCTTGTAAGTGGTTAGAACAGCAGGAAATTCCTTTCGAAGTGAATGCTCTTTCTGCTCATAGAACGCCAGATGCCGTTGAAACCTTTGCTAAAGAAGCCAAAGGAAGGGGTATAAAAGTCATTATTGCAGGCGCTGGTATGGCTGCAGCTTTGCCTGGTGTGATTGCTGCATCCACCTCTTTACCAGTCATAGGAGTCCCCATCAAAGGTATGCTTGACGGTCTTGACGCTATGCTTTCCATCATTCAGATGCCTCCAGGCATACCTGTTGCCACAGTAGGAGTCAATGGAGCACAGAACGCTGCAGTACTTGCTGCAGAGATGATGGCGCTTGGTGATGAAGCTATTGCTCGTAAAGTAGATAACTGGAAAGCCTCTCTTGGTGCCAAAATAGAGAAGGCTAACAAGGAATTAGCAGATATAAAGGACTATAAGTTTAAGTGTTAGATTGTTCTCAGAAGCCTAGTCCGGGCAGAGAGAGCCTATAGTTCCGTGGCAGGGAAGGCTTACTATTGCCTTTCCCTGCCTTTTTTCATTTAATCATCTTTGCCATTTCCTGCAGTATCCTGTAGTGAAGAAATGGCAGATAAGCATTCATTATCACTCAAGAAACAATGATAGATTTATTTAATTTCCAAAGAAGGAAGACCTCTGTAACGCATGTTGGTGCACTTGATATTGGTGGAGACAACCCTGTACGGGTACAATCAATGACCACAACGTCCACAGATGACACTGCAGGAAGTGTAGCACAGGCTGAGAGAATCATTGATGCTGGAGGAGAACTTGTGCGCCTTACGACACAAGGAAAGCGTGAGGCTGAGAACCTAAAGAATATAAATGCGCAACTACGTGCTGATGGATACATGGCACCACTGTGTGCTGACGTACACTTCAATGCCAATGTTGCCGATGTAGCAGCACTCTATGCAGAGAAGGTTCGCATCAATCCTGGCAACTATGTTGATCCTGCCCGCACCTTTAAGAAGCTGGAATATACGGATGAAGAGTATGCTCAGGAACTGCAAAAGATAGAAGATAGACTTGTTCCCTTCATCAATATATGCAAGGAAAACCACACTGCTGTGCGCATAGGAGTGAACCATGGCAGTCTCTCCGACCGTATTCGTAATCGTTATGGTGATACTCCTGAGGGGATAGTGGAGAGCTGTATGGAGTTCTTACGTATCTTCCGGAAGTATCAATTCAATGATATTGTCATCTCCATCAAGTCATCCAACACCGTTGTTATGGTACAATCAGTGCGCCTATTGGTAGCTGAGATGGATAAAGAGGGGATGCATTACCCGCTACATCTGGGTGTTACAGAGGCTGGAGAAGGTGAAGACGGACGTATCAAGAGTGCTGTCGGCATCGGAGCATTGCTTGCTGACGGTATTGGTGACACCATTCGCGTGTCATTAAGTGAGGAACCTGAATGTGAAATCCCTGTTGCTAAATACCTTACATGGTATATTCGGAGTCATGAGAAGCACCTTCTCATACCAGCAGAGCAGGCACCTGACTTTGATTACCTTCACCCTAAGCGGCGAGAAACAGTTGCTGCTGGTAATATAGGTGGCGATAATGTTCCCGTAGTGATTGCTACTCGCAAGGCTGAACATGCGGCTGTTGATGTCTCATCGCCCGAACTTCCGAAGCCCGATTACATCTATGTGCAGGGTGAGTTACCAGAGAAGTTGGCAAAGAACCAAAAGTATATCCTTGATTATGATGCTTATATGGAGCTTGCCAATAGTGGTAAACGGGCTTTAGATGGTGTTTATCCCATCTTCCCTGTTACTGGAATGCCTTTCATTAGTTTGTTGAAAGCCGATGTGAAGTTCCTCGTTCTTAAGTATGGAACACCTTCTGAAGAGTTCTTGGCATGTCTGAAGACCCACCCCGAGGTGGTTGTTGTCTGTATGACAAGCCATCAAAACCGACTGGGAGACCAACGTGCTTTGGTTCATCAGCTGATGATTGCTGGTGTGAAGAACCCTGTTGTCTTTGCACAGATGTATCAACATTCATCGTCAGATACCAATACTTTTAAGGCAATTAGTCCTAAAGAGCAGTTACAATTAGAGGCTGCTGCCGACATGGGAGCGCTGATGATGGACGGACTGACAGATGGATTGTGGCTCATGAACAATGGGGACATAGCACAGGAAGACGTTGAACAGACCGCATTTGCTATTCTTCAGGCAGGCAGACTGCGCATGGTGAAGACTGAATACATCTCTTGTCCGGGCTGTGGTCGTACCCTTTATGATCTCCGGACCACTATTGCGCGCATCAAAGAAGCAACAAAAGGCATGACGGGATTGAAGGTTGGCATCATGGGATGTATCGTTAACGGACCGGGAGAGATGGCTGATGCCGACTATGGGTACGTTGGTGCCGGACCAAACAAGGTGAGTCTTTATCGCAAACAGGTATGTGTTGAGCACAATATACCTGAAGAAGAGGCTGTTGAACACCTTCTTGCACTCATCAAAGCAGACCAGCAGGGAAAGCAATAAAGTAACAACAGAAAATAAGAAAACGGTCATCTGAAACGCAGTATAGCGTGTAGTTTGTAAAGATAAGTTCTATCTGCAAAATAAAAGACCATCTTTCGCATTCTAAAAGGGCACCTTTTGCATTGTAAAAGGTGCCCTTTTGACGTGTAAAAGACGCCCTTTTACAACGCAAAACATGCCCTTTTGAAAGCCTATCTGTAACCTCTTGTGTCACTGATGGTTACAAATGGCAAAAACAGAGCATTTCTTTGAAAAGCAATCAATGGACTATTGAGAATATGTAAGGATATTTCTGTGTTGTAATCTCTTTACTATTCAGTAGTCATACATAGCCTCCTATTTGTCATTTCATAGCATTAAAAGAAAAAATAGGACGATTTAATACAATTAAACTCACATCCTTTTATGTTACAATCCGCAACTTTATGTTCTCAAGTCAATGGCTTCATACGCTTGTATCACTTGTCTTGTAGAGTTTCTTAACATGCTAAAATATAGTTGTCAATTCATATAAAATACTGATAATATGCGGCTTATATAATAGTTAACAAAGTGCATCTGTAACTTTTAAAATCAAATATAAAATAGAATTAAACCTTGTATCTTTCCCCTGAAAAGACTATCTTTGCAGTATGAAGTTAGCAGAAAACATCAAGAAGCACTGCTTTAACCATCTCAATCTGTCCATCTTTGGAGCACAGATTGCTATATATGCCATGTTTGTGGCTATATGGGCGATGGTTACAATACTCCTTGAACATGACACGAATATAGCCATTGACTCTATAAGAGTTAATGCAACGGTGCTGTTTCTGCTACTTGTAGAGTTCATGGTTAACTTCTATCTCCTTGTTCCCAAGCTCTATCTTCATCATGATAAACTGAAGAAAGGATTCTTCTGGGGTATTAATCTCATAATAGTTCTCCTATGGAACTGTTATATTATATCCCATCATAAGGAGTATTCTCTTGGAACCAGCTTGGGATTAGAGTTCTATCAGTCGGGTATTATATGGTTGTTGCTGAATTATGCCATGATTGTTGCAGCAATTCTGATGCACTATTATATCAATAGAAGCAGGCATCTGCGCTACATAAGAGAGCAGAAGCAACGAACAACTGAGGCAGAATTGGCATGGTTGAGAAACCAATTGAACCCTCATTTCCTCTTTAATACACTCAATAACATCTCTTCTCTCACGCAAATAGCCCCCCCAACGGGCACAGAATGCTATTGGTGACTTGTCTGATATACTGCGTTATGCCCTTTATGAGACTGAGGTTGAGGAGGTATTACTTGCTGATGAGGTAAAGTTTATACAGAATTATATCAAGCTAATGGCACTACGTTGCAATCCAAACGTAGAGATAAAGACGCTTTTTGACATCCGTAATTCACAGAGACGCATCGCTCCTCTGCTCTTCCTTACACCCATTGAGAATGCTTTCAGGTGTGGTATAAGTACGGAACGCCCTTCTTTTATTCACATTTCCTTGACTGATAGTGAAGGAAAAATAGTCTTCCTTTGTGACAATAGTAACTATCTGAAGAAACAAAATGACCAGGATGGGGTGGGCGTTGAGCTGGAAAATATGCACCATAGATTAGAACTTGTATACCAAAACAGATACCGTATAGAGCAAAAAACAGACAAAGAGTGGAATCATTTAAAGATTGTAATTGAACAATGAGAGCATTAGTAATAGGGGCAACGGGTGCTGTTGGAAGAGATTTGGTACAGTTGCTCATCCATGATGATAGCTTTGAAGAGATCAATATCTTCGTAAGAAGAGACCCAAATATAAAGAACGAGAAAGTAAAAGTGCATGTTGTAGACTTCGATCACCCTGATAATTGGCGGTTACTCGTACAGGGAGACGTCGTATTCTCCTGTATGGGGACATCAAGAAGGGCTGCAGGATCAAAGGATGCACAGTATACTGTGGATTATACATACCAATATCAGTTCGCAAAGACGGCTGTTGAGCAGGGTGTTAAGGCTTATATACTTGTTTCTTCAGCAATGGCAAACCCTGATTCTCTTTTCTTTTATACACAAATGAAGGGTAAATTGGAACGCGCAATCAACCAGTTACCTTTCCAACAGATATCCATTTTACGTCCACCATCGCTCGTTCGGAAGGATTCAACGAGGCTGAATGAGAAGATATCTGTGGCTGTTTTGCAGTTCTTCAACCGTTTTGGACTCTTCATGAGTCAGCATCCTATGAAGACAGAGACACTTGCAAAGAGCATGGTTAGCCTTGCAAAGAGTGGGAAAAGTGGGATTTGAAACACAAGAGATCTTCTCCCTTGGTGAATAATAACACGAAGCAGGGACGTACAGATGTGCTTCTCTGCCGCATCTGATGCTTCTTAAAGCAAACACACATATGATTTTATACAATCAGAAACACGCAATCCAGCGCATGAATACGCTGGCTAAAGAGAAAAAAGACTTTATTTTTATCATTAATTACAAAGGAGATGGAGCGTATGTGGAGGAGACTTCAGCTGTCAACCCGCATGAATTGTTGTATGCTTTCCCTACGATGAGCAACATACCGACGGATGAAACTTATTCAAAAGTACCTGTTGAGTGGCACACACAACCACTAACAAGGGAAGAATATGAGCGAGAAATAAACCTTGTAAAGCGTCGGGAGAGGGAAGGTGATAGCTATTTAGCCAATCTAACATGTAGGGTTCCGATACAAACAAACCTCTCTTTGCATGATATCTTCATGCGTTCGAAGGCTTTATATCGATGTTGGATGAAGGAGAAGTTCGTCTGTTTCTCACCAGAGATATTCGTTCGCGTCACCGAACAAGGTGAGATCAGCTCCTATCCCATGAAGGGAACGATTGATGCAACACGTCCAAACGCAGAGAAAGAGTTGATGAATAACAAGAAAGAAGCGGCAGAGCATGCAACAATCGTTGACCTTATACGCAATGATCTCAGTATGATTTCGGATCACGTAAGGGTGAAACGTTATCGTTACGTGGACCATCTGACGACAAATAAAGGAGAAATCCTTCAGACAAGTTCGGAGATTACCGGACAACTTCCTACTGATTATCGTGAGAATATCGGTACACTTCTCTTCCGTTTGCTCCCTGCTGGCTCCATAACGGGTGCTCCTAAGCCTCGTACTGTAGAGATAATTCATGAGGCTGAGGGCTATGAAAGAGGCTTCTATACGGGTGTTATGGGTTGCTATAGTAAAGGTTGTTTGGACAGTGCAGTGATGATTCGCTTCATTGATACCGATGACGCGGGGCACTTCTTCTATAAAGCTGGAGGTGGAATAACGGCACAAAGCAATAATGATGACGAATATAAAGAAGTGATTGAGAAGGTTTATGTGCCAATTTATTGAGACTATAAGAGTTAAAGATGGGCGTATCTTTAACCTCACTTACCATGAGGAACGGATGAACCGTACGCGAAAGGAAGTGTGGGGAAAGACTGATTGGTTAAAAATAACTGGTGTCTGGAGCCCCGAAGAACTACCTTTGGAGTGCTCAAAGCTACGTTTTGTTTATGACGAAGCGGGCATACATGACCTTACTTGTACACTCCTATACACGCAAGGAGATTCTCTCTTTGCGACTTGTTTATGATAATAATATCACTTATCCCTATAAGAGTGTGGACCGATCCACGCTCAATGAGCTAAAAAAACAGCAGGGTGATTGTGACGAAATACTTATTATTCGTGATAATCACCTCACAGATACTTCCTATACCAACGTCGCATTGTATGACGGGCAGCAATGGTTTACCCCCTCTACCCCACTCCTTCCTGGTACGATGCGGCAGAGTTTGCTTGACAAAGGAATGCTTCAGGAGCGTGAGATACTCGTATCTGACATTCCACAATACCAGCAGATAAGCCTTTTTAATGCCATGATGGAGCTGGGAGAAGTGGTCCTTCCTGTCAAGAATATCCTATAGAAGTGGTCTGGTTTATAAATAAAACTTTAAAAAAACTTCCTTTCCCATGTAGTTATCCATACCCTTCTTGCGTCTAACGGGTAACAATAATTTATCAAGAAGATGGAAAATCCACAAAATGAACATGACTTCTCACGCATTGTGAGAGAACATAAGAGCACGATTTACACCGTGTGTTACATGTTCTCGAAGGATGAAGATGAGGTGAATGACCTCTTTCAAGAGGTACTGATAAACCTCTGGAAGGGATTAGAACACTTCCGAGGCGACAGCGATATACGTACATGGATCTATCGCATCAGTCTGAACACCTGCATCTCATGTGACCGAAAGAAGCGAAAACGGAAGACGGTTCCGCTCACAATGAGCATCAATCCCTTTACGGATAGTGATGAAGACAGTCGACAAGTGCAGCAACTCAATCGTCGTATCAGCCAGTTAGGCCCCTTTGATAGGGCTATCGTGCTGCTCTGGTTAGAGAATATGAGCTATGAAGAGATTGGAGAAATTGTTGGAATCAGCACCAAGAACGTGTCAGTAAGGCTCTATAGAATTAAGGAAAGACTAAAGAAAGGAAGTGACAATGGAGATAAAGAATAATGAATTGGAGGAGATGCGCCAGCAATTGGGTATCCTCAAAGAGAAAATAGATGGACAGAAACTCATCAATGATAAGCTTATCAGGCAGTCAATGCTTAATAAGATGTCATTCATGAAGAGGTATACATGGATATCATTCGCCCTGTTAGCTTATATTTACGTAGCTTTCTTCTTGCTCAGAGAACAGTTTAATATGTCTTGGTTGTTCTATATTGCCACTGTAATAATCATGACTGTAAACGTTCTTTTTGATGCTTATATCAACAGATTTAGTAAAGATCAGTTCTTGAATAATGACTTGATAGCAACATCAAAACGGATGGTTAGGATGAAGAAGCTACGCAAAAGATCTTTATTAATAGGCATAATCGGTATGTCAATATGGAGTCCTTGGTTCTTTACGGAGTTATATTATGGTGCAAGTTCCTCTAATGGGTTAGTTTCTCCAGACTATATGTGGGGGATAATTGTAGGAGGTTTAGTTGGACTTCTCGCTGGTGCATGCATTGGAATATGGATATATCTCCGCATGCAGAGTATCAATTCGGATATCATTCAGCAGATTGAAGAGCTCACAAAAGAGACAGAATAAAGAGG